>BNJU01000315.1_pt1 | contig 2445600 bp, 2056 predicted proteins | sample 8539281 | NCBI WGS metagenome assembly BNJU01 (sample SAMD00202456, study PRJDB9452) | human saliva metagenome | isolation source: human saliva | place: Japan
CTCAACGCAGGACGTGTCGGTCACGATCCAGGGGTCCTGACTCTCATCGACGAGGCTCGCCGCCCCTGCGAGGGGCGGCGGGCCTTTGCGCGTGAAGAACGATGGCAATGCTGAGGAGTGGTTGGATGGGGAGGCCGCGAAGATTCCAGAGATGTCAAGTCTCGGGTTTTGTGGAGGCTTGTTGAGGCCGCTTCCTTTCGTGTTGTTGTGTGTTGGTTTTCTGCTTGTTGTGGTGTGATGCCGCCCAGGGCGAGGTGGGGGCGGCAGGTGTTGTACCAGTGGACCCAGGCGGCGGTTTCACGTTCGACCTCTCCGATCGCGCCAGGGGCCGGCGTAGCCGGGGCGCGCCTCGTTGTCGATGAGTTCTGCTTTGTACAAGGAGTTCAACGCTTCGGCCAGGGCGTTGTCATAGGAGTCACCGGTCGAAGCCACCGACGCTACTGCCTGGCAACGGGCGAGAGCTTGCCCGTAGCGCACGTCGCGGTATTGGACGCCTCGGTCGGAGTGGTGCGCGAGCCCACGAGTGTCTATATCATCGCGGCGACGTTGGTAGATCGCCATGTTCAACGCGTCCAGGGCCACGTCGGTATGCAGCGAGGACGCGACTTTCCAGCCCAAGATTTCGCGAGCACACGTCGGTGACGAAGGAGACGTAGACCCAGCCAGCCTGGGTGGGCACGTAGGTGATGTCCGCAACCCACAACTCGTTGAGATCACGGGCCCCGAAATGCCGATTGAACAGGTCCAAGGGGCATGCATGGCGCGGTGCTAAGGCTGACATGGCGGGTCCGACGCCGACTCACGCCACGAATGCCCATACGCCGCATCTGTCTCTCGACCGTGCACTGGGGTTGTGCGCAAGTTGTTGACGGTTTGTTTATGCGGCTGTTGTCCAGGCCGCTTGGTGTAGTTCGTATTCGATGGGGGATTTGCCGCCGAGGCTGGTGTGGATGCGGCGGCGGTTGTAGAAGTCTTCGATCCAGGTGGCGACCCCGGTGTAGACCTGAACTGCGCCCCGAAACTTGGACGCGTTTAATGGTAGCCGTTATGCGGCTTGTTGGAGGGCCTGATCTCGGTATTCTGCCGGGGTCAGGCCCTTGAGCTTTACTTGGCGTCTTGTCGTGTTCCAGTAGGTGATGTAGGCGTTGAGGTCGGCTTTGAAGCTCTCGAAGGTTTGCCAGTCCTGGCCGCGGAAGAACTCGTCCTTGAGGTGCCCGAAGACCTGCTCGGTGGCGCCGTTGTCGATGCAGTTGCCTTTGCGTGACATGCTCTGGATGAAACCGTTCTCGGCGAGCGCGCTGATGTAGGCCTTGTGCTGGTACTGCCATCCCATGTCCGAGTGCAAGATCGGCTCGACCCCTGCGGGCTGGCGTCCATGAGCATCTGGAGCATCTCTTGCTGCTGGGCGAGGTTGGGGCACATCGAGATGGAGTGGGCGACGATCTCTTTGCTGGCAAAGTCGTAGACCGGAGCGAGGTAGACCTTACCGAAGGAGAGCTTGAACTCGGTGACATCGGTACCCATCTTCTGCCAGGGCCTATCGGCCTTAAAGTCGCGTCCGATGATGTTCTCGAAGCTTTGCCCCACGTCCCCCTTGTAGGAGTTGTACCTGTGGTAGGCCCTCTCGCGGCGTATGCCGCAGCGCAGCCCCATCTCGCGCATCATCTTCAAGACCGTCTTGTCAGCGATTCGTGCCCCTTCTTCGGCGCGCAGGCACATGGCCACCTGCCTGTGACCACACCCGTTGGGAGTCCTCGAAAAGATCTGGGCGACCTTGGGCCGCAGATGTGCCCTGGTCGCGCCCTTGGGGTGAGCCAGCGCGTAGTAGTAGCTCGACCTGGCAAGGCCGGCGGCCTCGAGGAGATCGCACACCGCGTGTCCATGCCCTGAAAGCTCGGCGACCGCTAGGGCTTTGTCCCGGTTTGGGAGCGCCTCTGCGCCTTCAGGGCAATCGATTTTTTTAGGTACGCCACCTGCGCCTCGAGCTTGCGCACGCGCTCTTCGAGTTCCTCCTCACGCGTTGGCGGCATCGCCCGCACCGACCCCTTCGGCCTGCCCTTAGGCTTGGGCCTGAGCGCCTGCGCGCCGCCCTCACGGTACAACCTGCACCACCGCTTCAACGGTGTCGCGCTCACAATACCAAAACGCACCATCGCCTCAGGCTTACTCATCCCACCATCAACCACCGCCCTCACTGCGGCGACCTTGGTCTCATAGTCGTATCTAGTCTGCTTTACTCCCATGGCAACAAGCCCGTCCCTCCCGATCACTCGGTACGTCTTCTGCCACTCTCTCACAGTCTCGGCAGACACACCAAGCCTCCTGGCGGTCAAACCATAGCCACATCCCCTCTCGAACATCTCCACCGCTTGCTCCCGAAGCAAACGATCATGCCTCACACGCACATCCACAGACACGAAAAGCCTCCCATTCCCTGGACTTCAATTTCGATGTCCAAGAAACGGGAGGCAGTTCACCTGGTCGCGGGTGGTGAAGGTACGCCGGTAGTAGTACTCGGTTGTGAGGGTGGCCCAAAAGGATTCGGCCATGGCGTTATCCCAGCACACTCCGGCCCGCCCCATCGACACTTCCTTGGACGGCTCGCATGTAGGCGGCCAGTTTCTCGGAGGTGAATTGTGTTCCCCGATCAGCGTGGAGCACGACCCCAGTGGGGAAGGCGCCACTGGTGGTGGCGGCCATGTCGAGCGCGGTGATGACCAGGTCGGTGCTGTGCTGCTCGCCCATGGCGTATCCCAGGACTCGGCGCGAGTGCGCATCACGCACGGCGCACAGGTAGACCCAGCCTTGGGCGCAGCGCAGGTAGGTAAAGTCCGTGATCCACACCCGGTCCAGGGCGCCTTTGTCCCACTGGCGCCCGCAGTGATCCTCATGGGCCACAGGGCCCCGCCCGCCGCGCCTGGACGGGCGCGGGTGCGTGTTCAGGCCTGTCAGGCCTTGGCGGCGCATCGACGCGGCGACCGCCCGCACACCCACATCCACGCCCGAGCGCGTCAGAGCATGGCGGATGCGAGGAGCCCCATACGTGCCGCCCGAGACCTCGTGTTCCCAGGCCACCGCCTCATCCAAACGCCGACGCGCCGATGCGCGCCGACCCCGCTGGGTGGCTCGGCTCTTCCACGCGTAATAGCCCGCGCGTGTGACCCCTAAAACCTTGGCCATCAAGGTGATCGAGTAGGAAGCCTTGGGCGCGTCCATCAGCTCAAAACGCTGGTGTTGTGGTGCACGGAGGCGAAGAAGGCGCTGGCTTTTCCCAAGAACTCCCTCTCCTTCTCCAGCTCGCGCACCCGCCGACTGGGCACCGTGATCTCGGCTTCCAGCTCGCGTGGATCAGGACGACCCTGCGCGGCGGCTTGGCGCCGCTCGCGCTCGAGTTTGACCCACCGGCCCACCACCGATTCACCCAGCCCTCAATCCCGGGCCACAGACGCAATTCGTGGACCCTGTATCCAACACCAGACTCGCCACATCACGACGATACTCCGGTGTAAAACGACGACGAGTTCCCATAACAGGCACCTCACTTTCCGCAGGCACACACACCCGCTTAACGAAGTGTCAACAACACAAGCCTAACCCCAGGGCGATACGCGTCAGGGACAAGCCCGCATTCAACCTCGCCATGATCGCCGCGCGATCCTCGGCACCAAGCAGCCGACGACACCCCATAACCAACCACCCACAGAATCACCGCTACACGAAAATTGCTTACACCCTACGACACCGCCGCCTATGACACCGCTATGAATCACTTCTTGTCATAGCGAGCCCAAGGATCCTTCTTATGCTGTCGTTGATAGTCAGCGCTTGCATCAATCTTTGAAAGAGCTGCCGCAGCATCCTGATCAGTGGCAAGAACCGCATCAATCGCACACCGCAGATTATATCCATAATCGCCCACCTCATTACCAAATCCATCATGAGCTGATATAAGAGCCCCTGTAGCTCGATAAGCTTTGGTGCGCCACCGCCAGGACCAAGAGCAAAGCCAAATGTGCGAACAAGTGGTCTGGCAAACTGGATCTTCATCAATTCCGCAGCATATTTCTCCATAAGTTTCCCCAAATGAGGAAGAACACTATTTGAAATATTATATGCCTCATCAGTGTCCTTGATCTTTAAATCTCTTGATTTAAACTCGGCAGACGTGTGAGGAGTAATGTTGAGATCATACTTGTGCCTTGCTCCTGGTCGAATCATGCCTGAAATGGACTCACTAAGGGCTGCAGTAACTTCTTTTTCAACCTTGGTGCACTCTTCGTTAATTTTCTTAAGAGTCCGTTCGAGTTCGGAAATTACAGCGTATACATCAGAGCCGGGCTTCTCAAAGAATTTATCTGCCGCATCCGCCAAATTTCGATCGTTAATTGTCTTTAGTCCGAGGTCGGACATGCTACCAATCAACTGGACAAGACCCATCGGTGTCGTAATGCTAATTGCAGTATTTGCTAGGTTTGCAACATTTACTGCTAGTGATATGATTGTTAAGACAATGGACTCTCCTCCCAAATTCGACTTTGCGGTAATTGCATCACAAGCCTGAGTTGCCGATTCGATTGCGCTTATGACCGACTCTTCAGCGCCTTTCATCATTGCCTGCTCGCTACGCAAGTTGGCCAGAAGGCAACCTGCAGTTGCCCAATATGCTGAAATTCCCCGCCGAAGTTCTGGTAAGACATTCAGGCGAAGTGAATCAAATGCGACTCCCCTAAAGATCTCGGTAATGCCATTCTCGGCTTGCTCGATCGTTCCGAGTAGGCCATCTTCGCCCATGCCGGAAGTAGAATTTGGTTGAACATTTAGTTTGTCAATCAAATCGACCAGCGATTCGCATGTTTCATCAAATACTTTATACTTTCGAACTGAATGAAAGATGCTGATTGCATTGCGAATGCGAGATCGAATGTTATCAAACTCTTTACTGTATTGATCCGTGTACTTCTGCGGCGTTTCTCCATAGTCTGAAACTCCTGTACAAACCCCACCTCCTTCAGCATCGGCTCCAGGGGCTGTCATGGTCACAACGCGACTATGGTTATATCCCCCCCAACCCAGTATTCGTGCTAGTCCTACTGATATATGTATCGCCTGAACGCTCAAATGAGTTTCTGTGCATATATGCATCAATAGCTGATATGATGAGCCTGTTCTCGAGAGGCTTAATTGTAGCACTGATCGTCATTGTGTGTCCTTAAGTAGGATGGCTGAAATTTTGCTTATACTACTTAACTTTGACCGTATTGTCAAGTGTTGCGGGTCTGGTGTGTAGTGTTGGCATTTTCATCGGTTGCAAGCAATGACGAGCTTCGTAGCTGGGGTTGGGCTTGTGTTGTTGGCACTTCGTTAAGCGGGTGTGTGTGCCTGCGGCCAGTGAGGTGTCTGTTAGGGGGAACTCGTCGTCGTTTGACGCCGGAGTATCGTCGTGATGTGGCGAGTCTGGTGTTGGATACAGGGTCTTCGATCGCGTCTGTGGCCCGGGATTTAGGGCTGGGTGAATCGGTGGTGGGCCGGTGGGTCAAACTCGAGCGCGAGCGGCGTCAAGCCGCGCGTGAGGGTCGTCCTGATCCACGCGAGCTGGAAGCCGAGAACACGGCATTGCGTCGGAGGGTGCGCGAGCTGGAGAAGGAGAGGGAGTTCTTGGGAAAAGCCAGCGCCTTCTTCGCCTCCGTGCACCAAAGTACCAGCGCTTTGAGCTGATGGACGCGCAGAAGGCTTCCTACTCGATCACCTTGATGGCCAACGTTCTAGAGGCTCTTCATAGTTGAGTGTGGGTGGAGGCATCTAGGCCTCCTGCGATGAGGAGCATTCGGAGTTGGTCGTTGGTGGGGTTGCGGTAGCCTCTGGCGGTGCGTCTGCCTAGTTCGATGATTCCGTTGATGGCTTCTGTGGGGCTGTTGATGGCTCCTTCGGTATCGAAGTAGGCGTCGAGTGCGTCCTTCCACTTGCGTAGGGTCCGCCCCTAGGCGAGCGATCTCGGGGATGGGGCAGGCTGGTAGGCGCTGGATGAGGTGTGCGGCCAGGCATCGGCCTTGGGCGGGTGTGTCTTGGTGGAAGACCTCGCGCACTTGCCCGGTGAAGGTAGGCGACTTCGACACTGATATGCGCCTCATCTGCCACGAAGGCCTCACGGAGGCGTTCCTTTTGACGTGGGGTGAGCCTGCGGCGCGAGGCTCGCAAAAGAAGCCGGATCTGATAGAGGGGATCGCCTTTGCGTCCGCGGTGACCGGTCGTGTCTTGCTGGACGCGGCGACGCACCTCATCGAGAGCGTCGCCAGCGAGCTTGACGATATGGAAGGCACCTCAGGCGCTGGTGGTGTCTTGGAGTTGATCGTCGATGGCGTTCTTGCTGTCCCTGGAAGGGATCCAGCGTCGCGATCTGGATACCGGAGCGAAACTCTTCGCCGCGCTCTTCGAGCCAGTTCTTGTACACGGTGCCAGACCTGCCTGGGACCAGGTCTAACAAGCGGGCCGTGGGGTGATCCTCCCCGCGTGTCAGGTCTACGATGCCGGTGAGCTCACGGGGGCCTCGTCGGCGTCGGTCCTGGTGATGCCATACGTGCTCATCAACCCCCAATACCTGCACGCCTGCGAAGCGGGCGGGGTCATCAGATGCGGCTTGCAGGCACGGCTTGATGTGGGACCACACGGTGTTCCATGTGGTTGCCAGTTGTCGGGCCAGGCCACAGGTGGTGGCTCCTTCGAAGCGCAACTGTCGGATCGCCCAGCGGATCGCCCGCGTACCCAGACGCGCCCTGGGTGCGCACATCCGTTCGTCATGTTCCAGGAATGTCACCGTCTGGCAGGTGTGTTCGCGGCATATCCATCGCCGTATTGTGCCACCGGATCCGCACCGGGACCCCGGCCCAGGGCGCGTCGATGACCTCCACGACCATGCGCCCGTGGCCTTGTGCGATCACCCCGCAACCCGGGCAGCCCGCCAGCTGGTTGCACGACTCAACATCGAGCACCAGGGCCCCTGGGGTGCGAGTCACGCTCATCGCCCTCCAAACCGACGAGCAGATCACATCGATCACAACGATCAAGCGACGCACAGCAGCAGGTAGGGTGAGACACCGCCCGACGTCCTTTGAAGATCGCGGGGGTAGAAGTCCGCTCATCACCTGGGACCTCGACCTCTACCCGCAACCCCCGCTCAACACCCACTCACCCACACTCAACTCGGAAGAGCCGTTTTAGGGGTCACGCGCGCGGGCTATGACGCGTGGAAGAGACGTGCACCCCAGCGGGGTCGGCGCGCATCGGCGCGCCGGCGTTTGGATGAGGCGGTGGCCTGGGAACACGAGGTCTCGGGCGGCACGTATGGGGCTCCTCGCATCCGCCATGCTCTGACGCGCTCGGGCGTGGATGTGGGTGTGCGGGCTCGCCGCGTCGATGCGCCGCCAAGGCCTGTCAGGCCTGAACACGCACCCGCGCCCGGCCAGGCGCGGCGGGCGGGGCCCTGTGGCCCATGAGGATCACTGCGTGCGCCAGTGGGATCAAGGTGGCCTGGACCGGGTGTGGATCACGGATTTGACCTACCTGCTGTGCGCCCAAGGCTGGGTCTACCTGTGCGCCGTGCGTGATGCGCACTCGCGCCGAGTCCTGGGATACGCCATGGGCGAGCAGCAAAGCACCGACCTGGTCATCACCGCGCTCGACATGGCCGCTACCACCCGTGGCGGCTTCCCCACTGGGGTCGTGCTCCACGCTGATCGGGGAACACAGTTCACCTCCGAGAAACTGGCCGCCTACATGCGAGCCGTCCAAGGAAAAGTGTCGATGGGGCGGGCCGGAGTGTGCTGGGATAACGCCATGGCCGAATCCTTTTGGGCCACCCTCACAACCGAGTACTACTACCGGCGTACCTTCACCACCCGCGACCAGGTGAACTGCCTCCCGTTTCTTGGACATCGAAATTGAAGTCCAGGGAATGGGAGGCTTTTCGTGTCTGTGGATGTGCGTGTGAGGCATGATCGTTTGCTTCGGGAGCAAGCGGTGGAGATGTTCGAGAGGGGGATGTGGCTATGGTTTGACCGCCAGGAGGCTTGGTGTGTCTGCCGAGACTGTGAGAGAGTGGCAGAAGACGTACCGAGTGATCGGGAGGGACGGGCTTGTTGCCATGGGAGTAAAGCAGACTAGATACGACTATGAGACCAAGGTCGCCGCAGTGAGGGCGGTGGTTGATGGTGGGATGAGTAAGCCTGAGGCGATGGTGCGTTTTGGTATTGTGAGCGCGACACCGTTGAAGCGGTGGTGCAGGTTGTACCGTGAGGGCGGCGCGCAGGCGCTCAGGCCCAAGCCTAAGGGCAGGCCGAAGGGGTCGGTGCGGGCGATGCCGCCAACGCGTGAGGAGGAACTCGAAGAGCGCGTGCGCAAGCTCGAGGCGCAGGTGGCGTACCTAAAAAAATCGATTGCCCTGAAGGCGCAGAGGCGCTCCCAAACCGGGACAAAGCCCTAGCGGTCGCCGAGCTTTCAGGGCATGGACACGCGGTGTGCGATCTCCTCGAGGCCGCCGGCCTTGCCAGGTCGAGCTACTACTACGCGCTGGCTCACCCCAAGGGCGCGACCAGGGCACATCTGCGGCCCAAGGTCGCCCAGATCTTTTCGAGGACTCCCAACGGGTGTGGTCACAGGCAGGTGGCCATGTGCCTGCGCGCCGAAGAAGGGGCACGAATCGCTGACAAGACGGTCTTGAAGATGATGCGCGAGATGGGGCTGCGCTGCGGCATACGCCGCGAGAGGGCCTACCACAGGTACAACTCCTACAAGGGGGACGTGGGGCAAAGCTTCGAGAACATCATCGGACGCGACTTTAAGGCCGATAGGCCCTGGCAGAAGATGGGTACCGATGTCACCGAGTTCAAGCTCTCCTTCGGTAAGGTCTACCTCGCTCCGGTCTACGACTTTGCCAGCAAAGAGATCGTCGCCCACTCCATCTCGATGTGCCCCAACCTCGCCCAGCAGCAAGAGATGCTCCAGATGCTCATGGACGCCAAGCCCGCAGGGGTCGAGCCGATCTTGCACTCGGACATGGGATGGCAGTACCAGCACAAGGCCTACATCAGCGCGCTCGCCGAGAACGGTTTCATCCAGAGCATGTCACGCAAAGGCAACTGCATCGACAACGGCGCCACCGAGCAGGTCTTCGGGCACCTCAAGGACGAGTTCTTCCGCGGCCAGGACTGGCAAACCTTCGAGAGCTTCAAAGCCGACCTCAACGCCTACATCACCTACTGGAACACGACAAGACGCCAAGTAAAGCTCAAGGGCCTGACCCCGGCAGAATACCGAGATCAGGCCCTCCAACAAGCCGCATAACGGCTACCATTAAACGCGTCCAAGTTTCGGGGCGCAGTTCAGGTCTACACCGGGGTCGCCACCTGGATCGAAGACTTCTACAACCGCCGCCGCATCCACACCAGCCTCGGCGGCAAATCCCCCATCGAATACGAACTACACCAAGCGGCCTGGACAACAGCCGCATAAACAAACCGTCAACAACTTGCGCACAACCCCAAACTCATTGCTGCCACCCATTGACACCGCCGCGTTGTGGCGGAGGTGATCGATCTCGCCGGGTCGAGAACTCGACACGGATCCGGTGGCACAACACGCCTCCCCCCACACCCAACTACGAAGAGCCCTGTATACGACGCCGATAGTTCTGACGGCCCCGGCGCCGCGCCGACCTGGGTCTAGCCGCGCCGACCTGGGCTAGCCGGCATCTGCGGGAGAGTCAGGTGTCGCTCGGAGCGAGGGTGATCCCGGTGATCGCTTCGTTGCCGTTCGCGTCGTAGGACAGGGTGCCGCTGCCCGTGTACGACTCGGCTGTGCCGGGCGCCGGGTCCGGGAAGCGCAGCCTCTGAATCGTGAAGGTCGTCGGAGAGTCCATGGTCACACGAATGCCGTAGTAGTCGAGTTCGTGACGAAGGTCAGCCTGCTTGACTCTCGGTGGGGCGTTTGTGGTCGCGTCGGGGCACAGGTGCGATGAGCTTCCCTGCGTGTCGATACACTCCGTGATGAGCTCCACGAGCTCGTATTCTGTTTCCTTTTCCAAGACGGTAGCGTCGAAGGCGAAGGGAGTAACCGTGACGGCACCGGCATGCGAGGGCAGAGCAGTGAATTGGGACTGGACCGCGCCGTGTTTGTCGTCCCGATACAGGAACATACCCTTGCCGGGCAACGAGCTCAGGCGCGCCTCGCTGCTGAATGAGCGCGCACCGATCTCATACTTCCCCGGGTAGAGGGTCAACGTGAGGGCCCGTCCTTTGACCGGCCACTCCGCCACGGGGTTAAAGGAAGCGATGGTAGCCCCGTTGAAGAGGACGTCGGTCGTGGCACCGGGCAGCTCGACCGTCACCGTCTGCGCGAGGCTGGTGGCGATCGTCCAGGGAGCGTCGACGCTGTCTCGGCGCGCCACCATCTCAATACTCTCCTCACGCGCTGCCATCCCGACGCGAGGGGTGCTCGTGACATCAAAGGTCGCAGTGAGCCTGTCCGCGGACATCTCCCCCTCGGACACAGACAAGGACACGAAGGTGCCGGCCGCAACCGTGAAGTCGTCCCCCGCATCGCTCAGCATCCAATTGGGGTCCGTAGAATCTGCGAGGCCATCCATCGCAGCCGCTTCGTCGATGCGTCCACCCAAGACGGCGTCACAGTAGGCGGACACGACGCTGGTGGCACCGGCGAGCGCCTCGTTATCCCTCTCCCGGTTGACGCGCTCCTCGTGGGAGCGCCACGCGAGCACAGACACAGCAGCACCGATGAGGACCACGACGGCCACCACGCTCGTCAACCAGTAGCGGCGGCGCGCGAAAAACACGGGGGGGCTGGACAGACCATCGCAGCCGCGCGCGCACCACACGCGCATACAGGCGGTGATAAAGCTTCTTCGCCGTCATGACGCCTCTCTCCCTAGGAACGAAAAACCTGACCGTTCCACATATTATCGAACGATCGCACCCCCAGTAACCCACCACATCGCCAAGGCCCAGAAGGAGCACGACGCCTGCCCCAACCAACACACCGCGCTTGGAGGATTCTCCCGACAACTGACGCCCCGGAATGTTCCGGTGCTTGCGCCGCCGAACGCCCCCCTTGCTATCTTTCACTGTTGCACACCCTGGGAGGATCCATGACACGCACCATCTCTGGACGCAGGTAGACTGAGCCAATCGCGCAGGGAGGTAAAGTCTGGGCTCAGGCTTGTGTTGTTAGCACTTCGTTAAGGGGGTGCGAGTGCCTGCGGAACGTGGGGCGCCTGTGACGGGAGATCGTCGTCGTTTCGCACCTGAGTATCGTCATGCGGTGGGGCGGTGCCGGATACGGGCTCTAAGATCGCGTCTGTGGCCCCGGAAGGAGGGCCAGGCGAATCGGCGGTGGCCCGGCGGGTCACACTCGAACGCGACAGACCCCCATCCGACGACCGAGTCCCGTCGGCCTCAGACCCCGAGCGCGTCCAGGAGCGGGCGCATCTTCGCTTCGGTTTCAGTCAGCTCCAGGTCGGGGTCAGAATCCGGCATTATTCCCGCCCCCGCGAACAAGCGCAGACGCGTCCCCGACGCCAGCCCGCAGCGCAGGGCGATCGCGAACTCGCCGTTGCCGGCCGTGTCGACCCAGCCCACCGGCCCGGAGTAGCGGCCGCGCTCGGTGTCCTCCAGCTCTTCGATGAGGCGCATCGCGGCGTCGCGGGGAGTGCCGCAGGCGGCGACGATCAGCATCTCGGCGGCGACCCCCCAGTGAATACGACCTACGCCAAGCGGCCTGGACAACAGCCGCATAAACAAACCGTCAACAACGTGCGCACAACTCCACGGGGCAAACCGTGAATTACTTGAGCGGAGTGCAGTCAAGCGTGGGCTCTGCTCCGTCGTAGGCAAAGTTGATGGTGCACGTGAAGGGGTCGCGGGGGTGAAGCTCTTGCCGGGTGTGGGGGCGGTGGGGCCTGTCCCTACTGCCAGGGGGAAGGTTGTGCCGCGCAGTGAGCTAATAATCAGGTCATTTGTCGCATCCAACGGTTCCGTACTGTATGCAAGAGCGCCACAGCGTCCTTCCTTGGTGGGATCCGGTGTGCCGGTGCGGCAAGATGCTGCGAATGCTTCGCTCTCCGTCTGAATCCAATCCTTCAGCTTGTCGCTTGGCTCAATCTTGAACAGTGTGATCGACGTGTCCGCGCGAATTTCTCCTGCCCCGTCGCCGAGAGGACGCGCGTACTCGATCGTCCAGTAGTCGGGATTCTGTGGAACGGCTTCCACGCGATAGCTACCAGGAAAAAGGGAATAGGAGCCCTGGGGGTTGTCGACCGACACGTCACCGATACGAATACTGCGAAGGCCAGCTGTGTCGATCAAGGCACTCGTTGACCCGAACGAGGAACCACTGATCTCCCACATGCCGAGCTGACCGTTCCTCTTGTCTGTCCTATCGAGAGCGGTGCGGAAGGGGCGCTGTGAGGAAGGCCCGTCATTGTATCGAATCCATCCATTAACCCAGGGATGCGGGTCGGTGCCAGTATGCCCATCCGACAAGGTTCCCTCGAAACTGACCGTGCTGGGTGCGTGAGCGTGTGCGGCGTCAGTGAGGAACGCTGTGGAGTATCGCCCGTCGAAATTGGTGACGAGATCCGGAGAGTATGCCAGAGCCTCGTCATATTTCCCATCTTTGATGAGATCCATGTAACGGTTCCACGCGTCCAAGGCGGTCAGGTCGGATAGGTACACGTAGTTGGACCAGTAGCGCGCCCCGGACGCAGCGGCCACGAGGCCAACGCACGAGGCGGCGGCAACCCAGCGCTTGCGCCATGGTGTGTTGTTCATCGATGGCTCCTCATGTGCGGGGGATGCAGGGACGATGTGCGAGGTTTGGTCTGTCGTGGTGGATTAACAGTGGGGCTTTCCAGCGGCGGCTCCTACACCGTCCAACCGAAAGGCCTCAACATGCCTCATACTACCTCTTATGGCAGCAGTAACACAGGGGGTAGGCTTGTGTTGTTGACACTTCATTAAACGGGTGCGAGTGCCTGCGGAAAGTGGGGCGCCTGTGACGGGAGCTCGTCGTCGTTTTACGCCAGAGCATCGTCGTGCGGTGGGGCTCGTGCTGGATACGGGCTCTACAGATCGCATCTGTCGCCCCGGAATGAGGGCCGCGCGAATCGGCGTTGCGTTGCTGGGTGTGTCTCTGGCGTGGGGAGATGCGCGGATGGCCTTGTTGTCTGGGCGCTCGCGGATAGGTTTCGTCTTCGCGGATAGGTTATCCACTCGTGGATAGGTTACGAAGGTATCCGTATGTTCATAAGCTATCCGCGTGCTCGTTACCTATCCGTGTGCTCGTTACCTATCCGCGAAGGAGAGCAACGAGCTTGAGCGCGCGGCGGGCCGCCGTCACACCCCGAGGGCGTCCAGGAGCGGACGCATCTTCGCTTCCGTCTCGGTCAACTCCAAGTCGGGGTCCGAATCCGGCATGATGCCGGCCCCGGCAAACAAGCGCAGGCGCGTCCCCGACGCCAGCCCGCAGCGCAGGGCGATCGCGAACTCGCCGTCGCCCGCCGTGTCCACCCAGCCCACCGGCCCGGAGTAGCGGCCGCGCTCGGTGTCCTCCAGCTCTTCGATGAGGTGCATCGCGGCGTCGCGGGGCGTCCCGCACACAGCCGCCGTCGGATGCAACGCGGCGACCAGGTCCAGTAGGTGCGCCGACCCGAGCCGGGCGCGCACGTCTGTCGCCAGGTGCGTGACGTTGGGGAGAGACAGCAGGAACGGGCCCTGCGCGCGCACGTCCAGGCACAGGCGCTCCAGGATGGAGGACACCGACTCCGACGCCAACTCGTGCTCGCGCAGATCCTTCGGGCTGGAGGCGAGCATCGCGCCCTCGCCCGGCTTGCAGGTGCCAGCCAGGACGCGCGACGACACGGTCCCGTGCGAAGCAGCAATCAGCATCTCCGGGGACGCCCCCACCAGCGAATCCACGCTAAAACGCCACGTCGACGGATACAGGTCGCTCAGGCGCTCCAACAGGAAACGCTCATCGAAGCCCCGCGAGCACCGAATCGTCATGTCGCGCGCCATCACGGCCTTGTCGGCGGCGCCCTCGCGCAGGCGAGCCGCCATCGAGCGCACCGAATCACGCCACTGGGTCCGCGACATCGACCCCTGCCCAAACGTCAAGGACTCCGGCACACGGGGAGCGTGCCTCGCCTCGGCCAGGGCAGCATCAACCGCCGCCAACGGATCCGGGGCCTGCCCGATGCCCGCCGTGATCGCCCAACGCGCCCCGGCCTCGTCGATGAGAGTCAGCGCCGGCACGAAGGCCACCGAGCGGGCGGGGGACCGGAACGCGAAGGACGCGAAGAGGACGGGGAGGGGCGTCGTCAGCGGGGGACGAGGCCGGGGTGGCTTCCCACGCGCGGCGCACCTGTGCGATCGCGTCCGGGGCTGCGGATTCGAGCGTCAGCGCCCGCCCGAGGCCCACCATCTGGCGGCGCTCGCCCAGCCACGCCGCGCCACCCGACGCAGGCAGCAGAGACGTCAGTGAGCAAGTAGACCCCGGGTGCTCGGCGGGCAGGCTCAACGCCCGAAAAACAAGGCGCGAGCAACCAAAGTCTTCATGCATGGGTCCAATGGTAGGAGCAGGGGCGGCGGCGCGCTAAAAGACGTGGGAGGATTAACGCATGACACAAGCCCCACGCGCCGACCTCACCAAGGTCCCCGAAGAGATTGCAACGATGTTCGACTCCGTCGCCACGCGTTACGACATGATGGACACGCTGATGACGGGCGGTTTGAACCATGTCTGGATGACCGCGCTGCGCAAGGCAGTCGCCCCCCACCCCGGCGAACGCATCCTCGACCTGGCAGCCGGCACGGGGGCGTCCGCGGCTGCGCTAGCCAAAGGGGGCGCCGAAGTCGTCGCCTGCGACCTGTCGGAGGGCATGATTGAGGTGGGCCGCGAGCGCCACCCCGAACTCGAATTCGTCCACGGTAACGCCATGGACCTCGACTTCGAAGACGGCTCCTTCGACGCGGTCACCATCTCCTGGGGCTTGCGCAACATCCCCGATCCCGCGCTCGCGCTGCGTGAAATGGCGCGCGTCGTGCGCCCCCGCGGACGCCTCGTCATCCTAGAGTTCTCGACGCCTCCCTCGCGCGCGTTCCGCAGCCTGTACAACGTTTACCAGAAGACGGTCATGCCGACGATTGCGCGCCTGGCCTCCACGAACGACGGGGCCTACGACTACCTCGTCGAGTCGATCCGCCAGTGGCCCGCGCAGCAGGAAATCGCGCGCATGGTGGCCGCCAACGGCTGGAGCGAGGTCGAATACCGCAACCTGACAGGCGGCATCGCCTGCATGCACCGCGCCGTCAAGCCGCTCCCGTAACGATCACGACGACGAGGCCGGGACCCCCTACGTGGTGCCCCGGCCTTTGTCGTGTGCAGGTAAGGCGGGTTCTGCGAGTGCGCTCGCGAGAACGAGCCCCGGCGGACATTTACGACAGAGAAACGTTGCGCAAATGATGTGTGCGCGAGAGGATCGCGACGGCCCCCTCGCCCGACAATGCGCCGAAAAATGCCCCTACCCGGCGAGGTGAGGGTGACCTAGCTAGGCTGACGAGCGGATCGGGGTGACGTGCACACCTCATCCGCCTTGCACACTTGCGCGGATGCACCCGCGCGCCCACACAACGGAGGAATGCCGTGGCATCCACCATGCCCAGCGACATGAGCGCTGACGTCGTCGTCGTCGGCGCAGGCCCGGGCGGGTCCTCCACCGCCTATCACCTGGCCGCAGCCGGCCTCGACGTCATCCTCCTGGAGAAAAGCCCCTTCCCGCGCGACAAAATCTGCGGCGACGGACTCACCCCCGCAGCCGTGCACGAACTCATCGCGATGGGCGTGGACACCACCGGATGGATGCGAAACCGCGGCCTCACCGTCATCGGCGGCGGCCACACCGTCCACATGGACTGGCCCGACCAAAAATCCCTGCCCGGCTACGGCATGACACGAGCCCGCGTGGACCTCGACCACGCGCTCGCGCGCCGCGCCGTCGAAGCCGGCGCCCGCCTCTACGAGGGCGTCACCGTCACCGGAGCAATCCAGGACGGCTCCGGCCGCGTCATCGGCGTCACCGCCAAAAGCGGGCGCGGCAAGGCTGCAACCACCACCACGGTGCGCGCCGCCATCACCGTCGACGCCGGGGGAGTGGCGGCCCGACTGGCCACCAGCCTCGGCCTCGAAAAGAAGACGAACCGCCCCATGGGCGTCGCAGCACGCGCATACTTCGCGAGCCCCCGCGGCGACGAAGAATGGATGGAATCCCACCTCGAACTGTGGAGCGGCACCCCGGGCGCCTCCGACCTGCTTCCCGGCTACGGCTGGATCTTCCCCATGGGTAACGGCGTCGTCAACGTCGGCCTCGGCTCCGTCGCCTCGCGCGCTGGCGCCACCAACCTGCCCTACCGCGAGGTCTTCAAGACCTGGACCGCGAACCTCCCCAAGGAATGGGGCTTCACCCCCGACAACCAGATCGGCCAGCTTCGCTCCGCGGCCCTGCCCATGAGCTTCAACCGCAAGCCCCACTACACCCAGGGCCTCGTCCTCGTCGGCGACGCCGGTGGCATGGTCTCCCCCTACAACGGCGAAGGCATCGCCCCCGCCATGAAAGCCGGACGCTACGCCGCATCCTGCATCGCCCAGGCCCGCTCCCGCTCCCACCGCGCCGGCATCGACCGCGCCATGAGCGAATACCCCCACATGCTCCGCGACGAATACGGCGGCTACTACCAGCTGGGCCGCATCTTCGTCGCGCTCATCGAAAACCCGACGATCATGCGCGCCTGCACGAACGTCGGGCTGCCCATCCCGCGCCTCATGACACTCGTCCACAAGCTCCTATCGGACGGGTACGAGAGGAGCGGAGGCGACTTCGACGACCAACTCATCACCATGCTGACCAAGGTGGTGCGACCCGCATGACCACCACCACCCATAACCGGGAGGAACGATGACGAATCCCTACGTGCCGCTGCTCATCATGTCGGCAGCCGCCCTCGTCCTAGCCTTCGGAGGCCTGGTCGCCTCCGCGATCCTTGGCCCCACCAAGAAGTCCACAACCAAGGCCGACAACTACGAGTGCGGCATCCAGCCGACCAGCGCTCACCTCACCGAGGGCCGCTTCCCGGTGCGCTACTACCTGGTCGCCATAACATTTCTCCTCTTCGACATCGAAGTTGTGTTCATGTACCCGTGGGCCGTCAGTTTTAACCACCTGGGCCTATTCGGACTGGTCGTCATGATGAGCTTCCTGGTCACGCTCTGCGTCCCCTACGCCTACGAATGGCGACGCGGCGGCCTGGATTACTGAGATATAAGTAAGGAACAGACAAGTGGGACTTGAAGAATCCCTGCCTGCGGGCATCGCGCTCACCAGCGTCGAAAAGGTCCTCGGGCTCGCACGCAAGTACAGCCAGTGGCCCGTCACCATGGGTCTGGCGTGCTGCGCCATCGAAATGATGGCCGCCGGTACCCCCCGTTTCGACATGGCGCGCTTCGGCCTCGAAGTCTTCCGCGCTTCGCCGCGTCACTCCGACATGATGATCGTGTCCGGTCGTGTCTCGCACAAGATGGCTCCATCATCCGACGCGTCTACGACTCAATGCCCGAACCCAAGTGGGTCATCTCCATGGGCGCGTGCGCGTCCTCCGGCGGCGTCTTCAACAACTACGCCGTCGTCCAGGGCTGCGACCACATCGTCCCCGTCGACGTTTACCTGCCCGGCTGCCCGCCCCGCCCCGAGGCCCTCATCCACGCTGTCCTCGTCCTGCGTGAGCAAATCGGCAAGGAACCCCTCGGCGTCCACCGCCGCGAGATCGCCCGAGCAGCCGAGAAAGCCGCCCTCGAAGCGACCCCCACCCACCAGATGAAGGGACTCCTCGCATGAGTGACGTGTCCATCCCCGAAGGTGACGCGCCCGCCGAAGCCACCCGGGCCTCGTCCCAGCGCGGCTTCGCCCTGCCCGAACCCATCGCCCACCGCGAGGGCCTCTTCGGCGCGGGCACCGACTCCTCAACCTCCGGTTTCGGCGGCCTCGTGACCGACTCCTTCCTGCCCGGCGAGGCCTCCCGCCCCTACGGCGGCTGGTTCGACCAAGTCGTCGACGTCCTCGAAGAACTCATCGCCGCCGATGGCCTCAACGTCGCCGACGTCATCGAAAAGGTCACGATCGACCGCGGACAGCTCGCCATCTTCATCGCGCGTGAGCACATCAAACGCGTCGCCACCTACCTGCGCGACGACGCGGACCTGCGCTTCGAAATGTGCCTGGGCACCAACGGCGCCCACTACCCCCTCGACAAGGGCCGCGAGCTGCACGCCATCTACCCCCTGTACTCGATCACGCACAACCGCATGATCCGCCTCGAAGTCACGTGCCCCGACGAAGACCCCCGCATCCCCTCCATCGTTTCCGTCTACCCCGGAAACGACTGGCAAGAACGCGAAACCTGGGACCTCATCGGCATCGTCTTCACCGGGCACCCCTCGCTGACGCGCACCGCGATGCCCGACGACTGGGTCGGACACCCCCAGCGCAAGGACTACCCGCTGGGCGGCATCCCCGTCGAATTCAAGGGCGCCGTCAACGCTTCCGCTGACGTCCGTAGGAGTGTGAACTGATGACCACCGCCTTCCACGCGCCTGCAGGCCAGGCCGACCTGCCCATCGAAGACATCCCCGAAGTCCTCACCCAGGGCGGCGACTGGGACGACGTCCTGCACGAGATCGAGGCCATCACATCCGAACGTATCGTCGTCAACCTGGGTCCCGTCCACCCCTCGACCCACGGCGTCCTGCGTCTCATCCTCGAACTTGACGGAGAAAAGGTCCGCGAGACCCGCGTCGACACCGGATACCTGCACACCGGCATCGAGAAGAACATGGAATACCGCACGTGGACCCAGGGCGTCGCCTACTGCACGCGCATGGACTACGTCGCCCCCTTCTTCCAGGAGACCGCCTACTGCCTCGGCGTCGAAAAGCTCCTCGGCATCGAAGAGGACGTACCCGAGCGCGCGACCCTCATTCGTGTCGTCATGATGGAGCTGTGTCGTATCGCCTCACACCTGGTCGCCATCGGCTCCACCGGCAACGAAATGGGCGCCACGACGATCATGACGATCGGCTTCCGCGCCCGTGAGGAAATCCTGCGCGTCTTCGAACGCATCACCGGCCTGCGCATGAACCACGAGTACATTCGCCCCGGCGGCGTCGTACAGGACATCGGCGAAGGGACGACAGACTACATCCGTGAACGACTGCGCCGGGCCCGCAAGGACATCGGCGAGCTGCAGGACATCCTGGTCGAGAACCCGATCTTTAAGAAGCGCCTGTGTGACGTGGCCGTCATGCCGCTGAGCGCCCTCATGGCTCTGGGCCACACCGGCCCCGGCGTGCGCGCCGCCGGCCTGCCCCTGGACCTGCGCAAGAGCCAGCCGTACTGCGGCTACGAGAACTTCGAGTTCGACGTTCCCACACGCGAGCACTCCGACGTCTACAACCGCACGATGGTTCGATTCGACGAGTGCTACCAGTCGATGCGCATCGTGTGGCAGGCCCTGGCCAAGCTCGACGAATGCGAGGGCGCGCCCACCATGGTTGCAGACCCGGAGATCGCATGGCCGGCGCGTCTGGCAGTCGCCACCGACGGCCAGGGCAACTGCGCCGAGCACGTGCGTGAAATCATGGGGGAGTCCATGGAATCCCTCATTCACCACTTCAAGCTCGTCACGGAGGGCTTCCACGTGCCCGCCGGCCAGGTCTATCAGACCGTCGAGCACGCGAAGGGCATCCTGGGCGTTCACCTCGTCTCCGACGGTGGCACCCGCCCGTTCCGCGCACACTTCCGCGACCCCTCCTTCGCTAACCTGCAATCACTGGCCATGATGACTGAGGGCGGCCAACTGGCCGACGTGGTTGTTTCCCTGGCCGCTATCGACCCCGTTCTCGGAGGCGTTGATCGATGAGCTACACACCCGACACACTGGCACGCCTGGAGGCGGATGCCGCCCAGATTATCGCCCGCTACCCGGACGGTCACGCGCGCTCGGCACTGCTGCCCATGTTGCACCTGGTCCAGTCCGTCGACGGCTACGTCAGCCCGGACGGCATCGACTTCATCGCCGCCACGCTGGACCTGCCCCGCGCAGAGATCAGCGCGGTCGCGACCTTCTACACGCAGTACAAGCGCCACCCCACCGGCGACTACCTGGTGGGCGTGTGCACGAACGCGCTGTGCGCCGTCATGGGCGGCGATGAGATCTGGGAAAAGGTCTCCGAGAAGGTCGGTGTCGGCAGCGACGAGACCAGCGAAGACGGCAGGATCACGCTCGAGCGCATCGAGTGCAACGCGGCGTGCGACTACGCGCCCGTCGTCATGGTCAACTGGGAATTCTTCGACAACCAGACCCCGTCCTCGGCGCTGGCCATGATTGATGACATCCAGGCTGGTCGCGATATTCACCCGACGCGCGGACCGATCGTGGCCCCCACGTTCAAGGAGAACGAGCGAGTCCTCGCTGGCTTCCTGGACGGCCACGAGGACGAGGGCCCCTCCGCTGGACCGTCGACCTTGCTGGGCCGAAAGATCGCCGCGGCGAAGGGCTGGACCGAGCCGGTCGCCGCGAAGGGCACCGACGATGCCGCCACGTCACAAGCGCAGGCAGCCTCGGAAAAGAAGGGAGTGAAGGCCAAGTGAGCACCACATATGTTGCGCCTGGGCCGCTGACCCCGATCCTCACGAATGGGTGGGGAGAGGAACGTTCCTGGACGCTGGACTCCTACCGGGCGCGAGGAGGCTACCGGGGCCTCGAGAAGGCCCGTACGATGGAGCCCGCCGACATTATCGCGGCCGTGAAGGATTCGGGTCTACGAGGCCGTGGCGGCGCCGGTTTCCCCTCCGGCCTCAAGTGGTCCTTCCTGCCCCCCGCTGATGGTGGTCCCCGCTATCTCGTGGTGAACGCTGACGAGTCCGAGCCGGGCACCTGCAAGGACATCCCGCTCATCATGGGCAACCCGCATGTTCTCATTGAAGGTATCGCGATCACGTCGCGTGCGATTGGCTGCGACCACGCGTTCGTCTACTTGCGCGGCGAGGTTACGCACGTGTATCGCCGTTTGCTTCAGGCTGTGCGTGAGGCCAGTGAGGCTGGCGTGCTCGGCGACCTGCGTATCACCGCTCACGCGGGCGCCGGCGCCTACATCTGCGGTGAAGAGACGGCCCTGTTGGATTCCCTTGAGGGGCGTCGAGGCCACCCGCGTCTGAAGCCCCCGTTCCCCGCGGTTGCCGGCCTGTATGCCCGTCCCACGGTGGTTAACAACGTGGAGACTATCTCCCAGGTGGCGGGTATCTTCCGTAACTCGCCTGAGTGGTATGCGTCGATGGGCACTGAGAAGTCTAAGGGTCACGGCATTTTCTCTGTGTCGGGTCACGTGGAAAACCCAGGCCAGTTCGAGGCTCCCTTCGGTATCACGATGCGTGAGCTCATTGAGATGGCGGGCGGTATCCGTTCGGGTCACACTCTGAAGTTCTGGACCCCCGGCGGTTCTTCTACCCCGATTTTCACCGAGGATGAGCTGGATACTCCCCTGGATTATGAGTCCGTGGGCGCAGCCGGGTCGATGTTGGGTACGCGTGCGCTGCAGGTGTTCGATGAGACGGTCTCGGTTGTGCGCGTCATCGCCCGCTGGTCGGAGTTTTATCAGCATGAGTCCTGCGGTAAGTGCACGCCCTGCCGTGAAGGCACCTATTGGATGAAGCAGATTATGCTGCGTCTCGAGCGGGGTGAGGGTCGCCCCGGCGACGTGGATCTGCTTGACGAGATCGCGCATAACATTGCGGGCCGTAGCTTCTGCCCGCTGGGTGATGCTGCAGCAACTCCGATTATGTCGGGCATCAAGCGCTTCCGCGACGAGTTCGAGGCCGGGCTGGCCACGCCCGCACGCGAGCTTTTCCCCTACGAGGCGTCCGCTAACTACGCGCGAGGAGGTGGCCGATGAGCGACGCGCCCAAGATGATCGACGTCACCATCGACGACGTTCAGGTTTCTGTCCCCCAGGGTACGCTCGTGATCCGCGCGGCCGAGCAGGCCGGCATCAGGATCCCGCGTTTTTGTGATCACCCGCTCCTGGCTCCGGTGGCCGCGTGTCGCCAGTGCCTGGTCGAGGTCGGCATGCCCGACCGCAACACGGGTCAGCTGCGCTTCATGCCCAAGCCTCAGCCCTCGTGTGCGCAGACGGTTACCCCGGGCATGGTCGTCAAGACCCAGCACACCTCCAAGGTGGCGGATCGCGCTCAGCGTGGCGTCATGGAGTTCCTGCTGATCAACCACCCGCTTGACTGCCCGGTTTGCGACAAGGGCGGCGAGTGTCCCTTGCAGAACCAGGCGATGAAGGAGGGACGCGGCAAGTCCCGCTTCACGGACGCTAAGCGCACTTTCAAAGAAGCCGCTGCGTCTGACCTCCCAGATTCTGCTGGATCGCGAGCGCTGCATCCTGTGCCAGCGCTGCGTGCGTTTCGGCAAGGAAATTTCGGGCGACGTGTTCATGGACCTGCAGGGTCGTGGCGGTGGCACTGCCCCCACGGACGACCATTACTTCATGGGCGAGCAGGTCGGCGGATTCGACACGACCACCCTCGGCTTCTTCGACCCTGCTGCCAAGGAGGCGTCGACCTCGTCATTGTCGTCCCCGTTCGGCACGGACGCGATCGTCGGTTCGCTCAACGAGGGCGAGCTTTCCGTCGCCGAGCGTGACGTGTCGGGCCGCGCTTTCGCGTCCTATTTTTCGGGCAACATTATCCAGATTTGCCCGGTCGGTGCTCTGACTGCCGCGTCGTACCGCTTCCGCGCGCGCCCCTTCGACTTGGTTTCCACGGCCTCGGTCACGGAACACGATGCGTCCGGCTCCGCGATCCGTCAGGATATGCGTCGCGGTGAGGTGGTGCGTCGGATGAGTGGCAACGACCCGGAGGTGAACGAAGAGTGGATCACCGACAAGGACCGCTTCGCCTTCGAGTGGGACAAGGTTGATCGTTTGACGTACCCGCTCGTGCGCGTGGATGGCGAGTTGGTGCCCACCCTCCTGGTCTGACGCGCTTGACCGCGTGCGCGCGGGCCTCGAAGAGGCGGGTTCGTCCGTGGGTTTCCTGCCCGGCGGCCGCCTCACCTTCGAGGACGCGTGGGCGTGGTCGAAGTTTGCGCGCATGGTCGTGGGTTCCGATTCGATTGACTTTCGTTCGCGCCCGTCTTCCGAGGAGGAACGCTCGTTCCTGGCCTCGTTCGTGGCGGGGTCTGGCCTCGAGGTCACGTACGCGGACCTGGAGAGCGCGGGTCAGGTTTTGTTGGTCGCTCTCGAACCTGAGGACGAGTGCGGTGCCGTGTTCCTGCGCCTGCGCAAGGCAGCGCGCAAGTCGGGCGTCAAGGTCGCGACTGTCGCGCCCTTCACCTCCAACGGTTCGCGTAAGATGAACGCGCGGGTTCTGCACGCCGCCCCCGGCGCTGAGCCGGGCGTCGTGGACTCCATTAAGGCGGGTGGCGCCTGCGCTGACCTGGCGCAGGCCCTGTCTGGCGGCGTCGTCCTGGTTGGCGAGCGCGCTGCGCAGACCCCCGGCTTGCTTTCAGCCGTCGTCGCTCTCGCGGAGCGTACGGGCGCCCGCCTCGCGTGGGTTCCTCGCCGCGCCGGTGATCGTGCCGCCGTCGAGGCCGGTCTCCTCCCGGGTCTGCTTCCCTTCGGCCGTACGATCGACGAGGCCGGGGCCGCCTCCCTGGGGTGGGGTGAGCTGCCTGAGCGCGGCTTGGATGCCGCGGCCATGATTGAGGCGGCTGCCTCCGGTGAGCTTGCGGCTCTCGTCGTCGGCGGCGTCGACGTGCGCGACTTTAGTGATCCGGCCCGCGTGCGCGCCGCGCTCGACGAGGTCCCCTTCCTGGTCTCCCTCGAGGTTCGTGCCTCTGAGGTCACTGAGCGCGCCGACGTTGTCCTTCCCGTGGCCCCCGCGGTCGAGAAGAACGGTACGTTCATCAACTGGGAGGGACGTCTGCGTCCCTTCGGCCAGGCCCGCTCCGCGACGTCCCTGACGGACCGCGACGTGCTCGTGCGCCTCACCGAGGAGTTCGATACTGACCTGGGGATCACCACCCTGGCCGACCTGTACGAGGAAGTCAACCCCCCTCATGGAGTGGGACGCAGCACCGCAGGGCTTTACCCCGGTTCCGGCGCAGGTCCCCGTCACCGCCGCGAAAGGCGAGGTCGTTCTCGCTTCCCATAAGCCGATGATCGACGCCGGTCGCCTCCAGGATGGTGCCCCGTGGCTGGCCGGTTCGGCCCGCTGCCCGATCCTCCTGGCCTCGGCCGCGACGCTGGCCGCCGCGGGTATCGCACCCGGCGCGGATGCGACGCTTGAGACCGAACGTGGACGCGTCACTCTCCCGGCCGCCATCGCGGACCTGCCCGACTGCGTCGCGTGGGTGCCCGAGTGCTCGACCGGCTCCGTTATTCACGACAACCTCGGCGGTGTCGGCACCGTCGTAACCCTGCGTCCTTCGCAGGAGGTGGCACGATGACACTGACACCCTTTGCAGTTCCGGAATACACCGCAGCGGACTTCAGCGACGAAACATGGTGGCTCAGCCTCATCAAGGCCGTGTTCATCATCGTTTTCCTCATCGCTAACGTGCTGCTGGCCCTGTGGGTCGAGCGCAGAGGCCTGGGCCGCATGCAGACGCGTCCCGGCCCGAACGTGGCTGGTCCCCTCGGCCTGTTCCAGGCGTTCGCCGACGCCGGTAAGCTCCTCTTCAAGGAGGACATGTGGACCCGCCGAGCCGAGAGGTTCCTGTACTTCCTGGCTCCCGCGATCGCGGCTTTCGCGGCGTTCAGCGTCTACGCGGTCATCCCGATGGGTCCGAACGTGACGATCGGAAACATCTCGACGCCGCTGCAGCTGACCGACATGCCCGTCGCCTCCCTGTACATTCTGGCGATCGCCTCGCTGGGCCTGTACGGCATTGTTCTGGGTGGCTGGTCGACCCGCTCGACCCTGCCCCTGTACGGCGCCGTGCGTTCCTCCGCGCAGGTCATCTCCTATGAACTGGCCATGGGACTGTCCCTCGTGAGCGTGTTCCTCATGTCGGGTTCCATGTCCACCTCGCAGATTGTGGCCGCTCAGGGACAGTTCTGGTGGGCCTTCACCCTGTTCCCCGCGTTCGTCATCTACTGCATCAGCGCCACCGGCGAAGTTAACCGCCTACCCTTCGACCTGCCCGAAGCCGAAGGCGAACTCGTCGCCGGCCACATGACCGAGTACTCGTCGATGAAGTTCGGCTGGTACTACCTGTCCGAATACGTCAACATGCTCAACGTCTCGGCCGTGGCCACCACGATGTTCCTCGGCGGCTGGCACGCCCCCTGGCCGTTCTCCCACGTCGAATTCCTCAACTCCGGCTGGTGGGGGATGCTGTGGTTCTTCCTGAAGATCTGGTTCTTCATGTTCCTGCTCATCTGGACGCGCGCCACGCTGCTGCGCTTCCGCTACGACCAGTTCATGAACCTGGGGTGGAAGCGCCTCATGCCCATCGCACTGGGCTGGCTCGTGCTCGTCGCCCTCGTGCGCGGCATCACCCAGTTCGTCCAGCTCTCCACGCCGGTCCTCTTCGGCAGCGTCGGCGGACTCTTCCTGATTGCCCTGGCGATCATCTGGCTCACCGACAAACCCGAACCAGAGCCGATCCCAGCGTCCGAACGCGAATACACCGGCTTCGAAGACGGCTTCCCCGTCCCACCGCTGCCAGGACAAACCCCCATCCCCAGCCCGCGCGCCACCGTCACCATTGACGGCGAACTGGCCACGGCCTCGGCAATTAAGAACCCGAAGGAGGCCACCGATGAGTGAGAAGACCACCGACGAGGAGATGCTCTTCGAGCACGACCCCAAGGGCGCTTTCGCCCAGTTCGTCGCGCCCATGGCCGGCTACGGAGTCACCCTGTCTTCCTTCTTCCGGCCCACCGTCACCGAGCAGTACCCGCGCGAACCCGCGCGCGTCATGCCCCGCTTCCACGGACGGCACCAGCTCAACCGCTACGACGACGGCCTCGAAAAGTGCGTCGGCTGTGAACTGTGCGCTTGGGCCTGCCCCGCCGACGCGATCTTCGTGGAGGCCGCATCCAACACGCCCGACGAGCAGTACTCCGCGGGTGAGCGTTACGGTCGCGTCTACCAGATCAACTACCTGCGATGCATCTTCTGCGGCATGTGCATCGAGGCGTGCCCAACGCGCGCTCTGACGATGACGAACGACTTCGAACTCGCCAAGTACACGCGCGCGGACGACATCTACCAGAAGGAAGACCTGCTGGTCCCGCTCGCAGACGGCATGCTTGCAGCACCCCACCCGATGGTCGAGGGTAAGAATGACATCGACTACTACCGTGGGGAGGTCACCGGCCCCACCGCCGCCCAGGTCGACTGGGTCGCGAGCCGTCGGCCCGACGACCCGTCCCTCGAGACGGTAAGAGTCGTGAAGGAGACACACTGATGAACCTGTCCAACGGTTGGCCCATGATGGGGTCAACGGGGGAGATCATCCTCTTCGCATGCACGGCCATCGTCATGGTTGCCTGCGCTCTGGGTGTCCTCTTCTGTAAGAAGGCCGCACACTCGGTCATCTGCATGGTCGGCGTCATGCTCGGCCTGGCCGTCCTGTACATCGCCAATAGCGCCCCCTTCCTGGGTGTCGCGCAGATCGTCGTGTACACCGGCGCGATCCTGATGCTCTTCCTCTTTGTCATCATGCTGATCGGCATCGGCACCTCCGACGACTACGCCCGCCAGAGCCGCGGCGCGATCGTCGCGTCGGTGCTCGGCGGCCTCGGCATAATCGTGATCATGACGACCGCGATCCTGAAGTCCATGCCCGCCGCCTACGCGCCCACAGAGGCCGACCCCTACTCCGACCAGCCGATCACCGACCTGGCGATCACCCTGTTCCAGGAGCACTGGCTGAGCATGGAACTCGCCGGTGGCCTGCTCATCACCGCCGCCGTCGGCGCGATGCTGCTCACCCACTCTGACCGCCTGCGCCCCAAAGCCGACCAAGCTGAGACGGCGCGCTCCAAGATGCGTGCCTTCGCCGACAAAGGTGCGCGCATCGGTCAGCTGCCCGCCCCCGGCGTCTACGCCCAGTCGAACGCGGCCGACGTGCCCGCCATCTCGGGTGAGACCCTCAGCGCCCTCGAAGAATCCGTGCCCCGCGTGCTGCGCGTGCGCGGCCTCGTCCGTACGATCGGTGAAGTCACCCCCGAGGTGTCCGAACAGCTCGCCATCGCGCGCAGCGAGGCTGACGCCGCCGAAGCATTCGAGGAATCGCCCTACACCATCGGGCGCACGCCCGACGTCCCCCGCTCCGGCTCCTTCGGGATGCCCGGCGCCGCCGCGCCCACCGGACTAGCCCAGCCGCGGGCCCGAAAGGCGCGCACCACCACCCCCACTGAGAAGAAGGAGGAGAGCAAATGAGTCTCGCCTGGTACCTCATCCTCGCGGGTGTGCTGTTCGCCATCGGAGCGACCACGGTCCTCGTGCGCCGCAGCGCGGTTATCGCGCTCATGGGTGTCGAAATGATGCTCAACGCCGCGAACCTCGTCCTCGTGACGTTCTCGCGCATCAACTCGAACGTCGACGGAGAGATCATGGCGTTCTTCGTCATGGTCGTGGCGGCCGCTGAAGTTGTCGTCGGCCTGTCGATCATCGTGTCCATCTACCGTTCCCGCTCGACCACGAGCGTGGACGACATGAACCTGCTGAAGAACTGAAGGAGGACGTAACTCATGACCACCTTCATGTCCGCGCAGGCTCCCATCGCCGCCCAGACGGTCGGCGTCACTGGAGCCGCCTCCTACGCGTGGCTCCTCATCCTCATCCCGCTCGTCAGCGCAGGACTGCTTCTGCTGGCGGGACGCTCAGCCGACAAGTGGGGCCACCTGCTGGCGACCCTCGCATCCTGGTCGACCTTCGTCATCGGTGCGGCCGTCGCCGCCCAAATGTGGGGTTCCCCCGAAGACGCGCGTCGCTACGCGCAAACCCTCTTCACGTGGATCCCCGCCGGTGACCTCACCGTCACCTTCGGTCTCCTGACAGACCCACTGTCCATCACCTTCGTCCTCCTCGTCACCTTCGTCGGCTCGCTCATCCACGTGTACGCGATCGCCTACATGGAGCACGACGAGGCCCGCCGACGTTTCTTCGCATACCTGAACTTCTTCATCGCTGCGATGCTCACGCTGGTGCTGGCCGACTCTTACGTCGGCCTCTTCGCCGGGTGGGAAGGCGTAGGCCTGGCCTCGTACCTGCTCATCGGCTTCTGGAACCACGTGCCCGCCAACGCGGTGGCCGCCAAGAAGGCGTTCGTCATGAACCGCGTCGGCGATATGGGCATGCTCATCGCCATGATGGCCATGGTCGCCTCCTTCCATTCAGTGTCCTTCGCGGACGTTTCAGCCCAGGCCTCGACGATTCCCGTCGCCTCCGCCACGTTCATCGGCTTCTTCCTGCTCGTGGCTGCCTGCGGTAAGTCCGCTCAGTTCCCACTGCAAGCATGGTTGGGCGACGCCATGGCGGGTCCCACCCCCGTGTCCGCCCTCATTCACGCGGCCACGATGGTCACCGCAGGCGTCTACCTGATCGTCCGCTCCGGCGCCATCTTCGTCGCCGCGCCCGTGGCCTCCACCACTGTCGCCATTGTCGGTGCGATCACCCTCCTCTTCGGAGCGATCGTCGGCTGTGCGAAGGACGACATGAAGAAGGTCCTCGCAGCCTCAACCATGAGCCAGATCGGCTACATGATGCTCGGCGCGGGCCTGGGTCCCATCGGCTGGGCCTTCGCGATCTTCCACCTCTTCACGCACGGCTTCTTCAAGGCCCTCATGTTCCTCGGTGCTGGTTCCGTCATGCACGGCATGGGCGACCAGGTCAACATGCGCCGCTTTTGGGGCCCTGCGCGGTGCCATGAAAGTCACGTGGCTGACCTTCATGATGGGCTGGCTCGCGATCCTCGGCGTCCCGCCCTTCGCCGGTTACTGGTCGAAGGACAAGATCATCGAGGCTGCGTTCAGCGCCCACACCTTCGCCACCACAGAAGCCACCTGGATCGGTTGGGTCTACGGAACCGTCGCGCTGGTTGGCGCCGGCGTGACAGCGTTCTACATGTCCCGCCTCTTCTTCATGACGTTCCACGGCAAGGCCCGCTGGACCACCGAAGCTGAGGGCGCGCCCGTGCACCCGCACGAGTCCGGTCCCCTCATGACGATCCCCATGATCATCCTCGCGATCGGCGCGGTTGTCCTGGGCGGTGCCCTGTCCGTGGGCGACGCGTTCGTCACCTGGCTGGCCCCCTCTATCGGCCAGCTCGAACACGGACACCCCGTCATGAACGAGTACGTTATCCAGGGAGCCACGCTCGCCCTCGTCATCGTCGGCGCGCTCATCGCGTGGATGAAGTACGGGCGCGACGAAGTCCCCACCTCCGTCCCCGCAGGTAACGCCCTGACCGAGGCCGCTCGCCGCGACCTCTACCAGGACACCGTCAACGAAACCCTGTTCATGATGCCCGCCAAAGGCCTCGTCACCGTCGCAACCGTCGGCGATGCGAGTGCCATCGATGGAGCACTGAACGGCCTCGGAGGCGGCTCGCAACTGCTCGGACGCCTCGTCGGTGTCACCCAGAACGGCCTCGTACGCACGTACGCCGCCTACATCCTGGGAGGCGTCATCCTCGCCCTGGCCATCGTCCTCGGATTCAGGCTCTAAGGGGTTTACGACAATGGAAAGTGCAATGGTTGCTGCTAACTTCCCGTGGCTGACCGTCCTCGTGGCCATCCCGGCCGCGGGCGCGGCCCTCCTCGGCTTCGTCCCGCCCCTGCGGCGCGCCGCTGGGCGCCTGGTCGCCTTAGTTATCGCCCTCGTCGAGCTCTGCCTCGGCGTGTACGTGGCCGCCACCGCGTTCAACTGGTCGGCCCCGGCCTCGTACCAGCTCTACGAGTCCCGTACGTGGATCCCGCAGATCGGCGTGACCTGGTCCGTGGCCGTTACGTCTCTCGGCCTCGTCATGATTCTCCTGGCTCTCGTCCTCGTCCCGATCGTTCTGGTCGCAGGCTGGAACGAGAACGAGGACCGAGGAGCACAGCCCGCCCTGGTCCTGTCACTCCAGGCCTTCATGGTCCTCATCTTCGCGGCCTTCGACCTGGCGGTCTTCTACATCGCGTTCGAAGCGATGCTGGTCCCGCTCTACCTGATGATCGGACGCTACGGCCTCGGCGAGGCGTCAGCGCGCCACAAGGCCGCGATGAAGTTCCTGCTTTACTCGCTCTTCGGCGGCCTCGTCATGCTTGGTGGCATCATCTACATTTGGGCGCGCCTGGCCGCCACCCAGGCGGACACGACGGCCTTCTTCCGCATGGACACCCTCGCAGGTATCCTCCCGGCCCAGTCCATGCCCGCGCAGATGATCATCTTCGTGACCTTCATGGTCGCCTTCGCGATCAAGGCCCCGATGGTTCCCGTTCACACGTGGCTGCCTGATGCGGCCGCCGTTGCTCGCCCCGGCACGTCCGTGCTGTTGGTCGGCGTCCTGGACAAGATCGGCACCTTCGGCATGATCACGATGTGCTTGCAGCTCACCCCCGGCGCCTCCGCGTCCGCCAAGTGGGTCATGTGCGTCCTCGCCGTCATCTCGATCCTGTGGGGCGGCCTGTCAGCCAACGGACAAAACGACATCATGCGCCTCGTGTCCTACACCTCCGTGTCGCACTTCGGGTTCATGGTGCTGGGCATCTTCATCGGCTCGCAGATCGCCCTGGTTGGCGCCATGTTCTACATGGTCGCTCACGGCGTCTCCATCGCCGCGATGTTCCTCCTGTCCGGCTGGCTCTCGCGTCGCGGCGGCACACAGGATATGCGCGAGTACGTCGGCATGCAGAAAGTTACGCCGGTCCTCGCCGGCCTGTGGCTCTTCTCTGGGCTTGCTTCCATCGCGCTGCCAGGCCTGTCCGGCTTCGTCCCCGAGTACCTCGTGCTCATGGGCACATGGACGGTCAACGGCCCGCTGGCGCTCTTCGCGGTCCTCGGCGTCGTCATCGCCGCCCTCTACATCCTCATGCCCTACCAGCGTGTCTTCACGGGCGCGCCCGGCAAAGGCAAGGAGGACCTGGCGGACCTTGGGGCGCGCGAACGCGGCGTCATGGCACCGCTCGTGGCCGCGATGCTCATCCTTGGTATCTGGTCGGCGCCTCTCGTGAGCGCCCTGACCCCGGTTGCTTCAGACCTCGACCTGGCCACTTCGCAGGTCGGCGCCACCTCTGAAGGGAGCGCACAGTGAACGTCCTACCCATGGCTAACTTCCAGGCCCCCGAGGTTAACTGGTTGAGCCTCGCGCCTATCCTCCTCGTGCTGGGTGGTGCCGTCTTCGGCATTCTCGTTGAGGCCTTCGCCCCAGCCAAGGCGCGCCGCCCCATCGTCATCGCTCTGTCGGTCCTAGCGACCGCTGGCGCCGCCGTCATACTTGCTTTGCGTTGGGCACCTGTCCTCGCTTCCCCGGCCTCGCTGGGGGAGTACATCGAGGACCCGCTTTCGGTTGGCGCTCAGTCCATCCTCGTGATCATCGGGTTCCTGGCCGTCCTGGTCATGGCGGACCGTACCAGCGTCGGCGACGGCGCGTTTGCGGGCCAGCCCTCCGACCGTCCTGAATCGGCGGCTGAGGAACTCACGGAACGCGCAAACTACCAGCGTTCTGAAATGTTCCCGCTCACCCTCTTCTCGCTGGGCGGCATGATGATCTTCCCAGCAGCCGATAACTTCGTGACCCTGTTCGTGGCGCTCGAAGTTATGTCGCTGCCTCTGTACACCATGGCCGCGACGGCACGCTACCGTCGACAGTTGTCGTACGAGTCTGCGCTCAAATACTTCGTGCTCGGCGCATTCTCCTCCGCTTTCATGCTCATGGGTATCGCGTTCCTTTTCGGGTTCGGCAACACGTTGCAGATGTCCGCGCTGGGCGCGGCTATCTCCGCTCACACGAACATGGACTGGATGGTCCTGGTTGGCGTGTTCTGCGTGATGGTGGGCTTGCTGTTTAAGGTGGGTGCCGCGCCCTTCCATGCGTGGACTCCGGACGTCTACACGGGCGCCCCGACCCCGGTGACGGGTTTCATGGCCGCAGCCGTGAAGATCGCTGCCTTCGCCGCGATGGCGCGCTTCTATCAGGCCGTTGCCGCCTACCTGCAGTGGGACTTCCTGTACGTCTTCGCGGCGGTCGCCGTGCTGACGATCATTGTCGGTACCTTCGCGGGCCTTGTGCAAGACGACGTCAAGCGGATGCTGGCCTTCTCGTCCATCGCTCATGCGGGCTTCATCCTGATGGGTATCCTCGCGATCCAGAAGGGCGGCACGGGCCATGTGTTGTTCTACACGTTGGGTTACGGCCTGGCCACGGTCGGAGCATTCGGTGTGGTTGCGCTCGTGCGCGGTCGCGATTCCGAGGGCAACGTCCTGGGTGAGGCGACGAGCATGCGTAAGTGGGCGGGTATTGGCCGCACGAACCCGTGGATCGCGGGTTCGATGCTGGTCTTCCTCCTTTCCTTCGCGGGTATCCCGCTGACCGGTGGATTCATCGGGAAGTTCGTGATTTTCTCCGATGCGATCAAGGGTGGCATCGGCTGGCTCGCGGTCGTTGGCCTCGTTGCTTCGGCGATTACCGCGTTCTACTATTTCCGCCTGGTGCGCGTCATGTTCTTCACCGAGCCTGGTGAGGATTCTGTCGTGGTTCGCTCTGAAGGTCTGTCCGCTTTGGCGATCGTGGTGTGTGCCGTCGGAACCGTTGCGCTTGGCGTGTTCCCTGGCCCCGTGTTGAGCCTGCTTGAAAAGATCGTCATACTGATCCCGTGAGTGCTCAAACACCCGATCTTCATGTTCCCGACCTCGAGGCCCGTATCACGCCGGGGCTCGAGGTCGTCGAGCGTCGTTTGCTCGAGGCGGTGTCCTCGTCTCGTGACCTCATTGACGAGATGACGCGTCATCTGGCGGTGGCGGGCGGCAAGCGGATGCGTCCGCTGCTGACCCTCGTGTGTGCGCAGTTGGGTGATCCCGAGCGCGCACTCGGCGATAAGGTCATCGCGGCCGCGACGGCTGTCGAGCTGACGCACCTGGCGTCGCTGTATCACGACGATGTCATGGATTCTGCTCCGACGCGTCGAGGGGTGCCCTCCGCCCAGCACCTTTGGGGTAATAATCGCGCGATCCTGGCGGGCGACATTCTGTTCGCTCGTGCGTCGCTGCTTATCGCCTCCCTGGGTCCTGACATGGTCGCTAGCCATGCGCGTACCTTTGAACGGCTGTGCGAGGGGCAGCTCAATGAGACGTTCGGGCCGACCGACGGGGTGGATCGTGTGGACTTCTACCTGCAGGTTTTGGCCGACAAAACGGGTTCGCTTGTGTCAGCCGCCGCGTCTTTCGGCGCGCTGCTGGCGGGCGCTGGGTCGCTCGTTAGTGATGTCTTGGCCGAGTTCGGGGAAAAGGTGGGGGTCGCCTTTCAGATCGCTGACGACGTGCTGGATCTTGCTTCGTCGGGTGAGCAGTCCGGTAAGACGCCCGGCACTGACTTGCGTGAAGGCGTGGATACGCTGCCGGTTTTGCTGCTGCGTCGCCGGGAAGCCGCCGGCACGATCGACCAGGCGGGGGAGCGCATTCTGCGGGATCTGAGCGGAGATCTGTCGTCCGATGAGGCTCTCGCGTCCGTCGTGGAGCAGTTGCGCTGCCATGACGTGCTTGGAGAGACGCGCGAGCTTGCGCGCACGTGGGCGGATGACGCGGTTGCAACGCTCGCGCCGCTGCCGAAGGGCGAGCCGAAGAAGGCGTTGGAGGCCTTCGCGCATCTCATGGTGGATCGCTTGGCTTGATTTTTCACGAGGCCGGGGCTCGGTCGTGCTGTTGCGCGCGGCTGGCCCCGGCCTCGTCGTATGTGTGCCCCGCGTCCGGGCTCGTTGTATGTGTGCCCTGCCGTCCGGGCTCGGCGGCGCGCCCGCTCGGTGCGTTGTCTCGAAGGCCCGTCAGGCCCTGCCGCCCTCGGGCCCGGTTGGCTGTCTGGACTGCGCCGCCGGGCCCAGCTAAGCCTGTCGGGTCCGTCGACCTCCATTCGGGCAGGTCCGCATGTGAGCTTGTGACGGGGGGTCGTACACCCGATCCGTAGGCATTGCACCCTTTCTGATCGGGTGTAATGCCCCTTAACGGGTGTAATGCCCCTTAACGGGTGTAATGCCCCTTAACGGGTGGTCTCTCGACCTGTCCCGGTCGTGGCCGGATCGTGTACGGGGCATCGTCGTGGTTCCCCAACAATGTCGCATGCAATTTCGCTGTTAACCTTTTATGTATTGAAATAGTGTCGTTGCAATTCCAACGTTTCTGGGTGATGGGAAAAGTTCGGTCAACCGAATTGCATGCGACTTTTGGGAGGGCGGCGCAGAGGTTGCCTCTGAACCGAACATGCCAAGGCCTCGTCCGTGGGGGATCCGCCGCGCCCCGGCCTGGTACGTGGGGGGAGCCGCCCCGGCCTCGTCCCGCGCGACGGCCGAGGCTGTGTTTGGTGTCTCAGCTTAGGATGCCCTTGGCCTTGGGGCGCTAAACTTGGTGCCCAGGTGCGCGCATTCGCGCGCGGTCACGAAGAAGGAGAACTCGCTTGGCACCGCTCAACGTTGCCGTCATCGGCGCCGGTCCCGCTGGTATCTACGCGTCGGACATCCTGTCGAAGTCTGGGCTCGAGGTGAACATCGACCTGTTTGAGCGGCTTCCCGCCCCGTACGGACTGGTGCGCTACGGAGTGGCCCCCGACCATCCGCGCATCAAGCAGATCATTGTGGCCCTGTACAAGATTCTTCAGCGGGGTGACATCCGCCTGCTCGGTAATGTTGAGGTGGGCCGTGATGTGACGATCGATGACCTGCGCGACCACTACGACGCGATCATTATTGCGACCGGCGCGGACCGTGATCACCCGCTTGACATTCCTGGCGTGGACCTGCCCGAGTCCTACGGTGCGGCGGACTTTGTGTCCTGGTATGACGGCAACCCGGATTACCCGCGCACGTGGCCGTTGAAGGCTCGCGAGGTCGCGGTCTTGGGTGTTGGTAACGTGGCTTTGGACGTCTCGCGCGTCCTCGCCAAGCATGCTGAGGACATGCTCAAGACCGAGGTGCCGGCTAATGTCGCCGAGGCCCTGGCCGACAATCCGATCACGGACGTGCACGTGTTCGGCCGCCGCGGTCCGGCGCAGGTGAAGTTCACGCCGCTGGAGCTGCGCGAGCTGGGCAAGGTGCCGGACGTGGACGTCATCGTCTCGGAGGAGGATTTCGACTTCGACGAGGGGTCTGAGGAGGCGCTGCGCGCGTCGAACCAGCAGCGCCAGGTGGTTAAGACGCTGACGAACTACGCGATGGCCGATCCCGAGGAGCACACGGCGTCGCGTCGCATCCATATTCACCTGTTCCAGGCGCCCGTGGAGATCGTCGCCGACGAGCGCGGTCACGTGAAGGCGCTACGTACCGAGCGCACCGCCCTGAACGGCGACGGCACGGTGTCGGGCACGGGCGTGATCACGACGTGGCCCGTGCAGGCCGTCTACCGCGCGGTGGGCTACTATTCGTCGCCGATCCCGGGCCTGCCCTTCGACACTCGCGCCGGCGTGGTCCCTAACGTTGAGGGGCGCGTCATTGAGGGTGACACCACGAAGGATGAGTCTGCCCCTGTTATTCCTGGCGTGTATGCGACCGGCTGGATCAAGCGTGGCCCTGTTGGCCTCATTGGCTCGACGAAGTCCGACGCGCAGCAGACGATCACGCACCTCGTCGAGGATGCGTCTGAGGGGCGCCTGCATGCGAAGACTGCCGAGGTGGGGCACGATGCGATGGTGGCGCTCTTGGAGTCCCGCGGCGTCGAGTTCACCACCTGGGAGGGCTGGGAGCTCCTCGACGCGTACGAGCAGGCCCTCGGTGAGGACTACGGTGAGCTGCCCGGTGGTCGCGGCACGCGCGAGCGCATCAAGGTCGTGTCCCGTCGCGTGATGACCGACATTTCGCGTGGCGCGCAGGTGGACGCCGCCTCCGCCGACCTGATCGGCGAGATGGGCGAGATGGGCGTGCCTACCGCTCCCGAACGTTTCGACGACTACACGGGTCCGGGACGACGCAACTGAGGTCGTTTCGTTTCCTGACGAGGCCGTGGCCGGTTACTCCGGTTGCGGCCTCGTTTGTGTGGGGGAGGTGAAGGCGGCGGCTGTTAATGTGGCTTCGTCCGCGCGGTGGAGTTGCCGGTGTCCGAGGGGGAACGGTACTGCTGGTAGCGTGCCCAGGTTTCGTCCGCGTCCTTGTGTTTGTCTGAAAGATTCCCACTCGTGTTGCGGCTGGCTTTCAGGGCCTTCCCAGGTAACCCCTTTAGGCTCTCGATCATGGTGCATCGCAACTATCACAATGGACTGAAGACGACGCTCCTGCTGGGCGGCATGTGGGCGTTGTTGGTGTGCATTGGGGCACTCGTCGCGCAGAGCACTGGGCGTGCAATATGGATCCTGGTGTTCGCCGGTATCGGCCTGGCACAGACCGCGTTCTCCTACTGGAATTCCGCTTCCATTGCGCTGCGTTCCATGAACGCCTACCCGGTCAGCGAGTTTGAGCGCCCTGAACTCTACGCCATTGTGCGCGAACTGTCGCAGCGCGCGGGACAGCCTATGCCCCTCATTTGGGTTGCACCTACGATGACGCCGAACGCGTTCGCGACCGGCCGCAATCCCAACAATGCGGCCGTGTGCTGTACCGAGGGTATCCTCGAAATCTTGAACGAGCGTGAGCTGCGTGGGGTCCTCGGGCACGAACTCATGCACGTGTATAACCGTGACATCCTCACCTCTTCCGTGGCAGCGGCGATGGGCGGGGTCGTGACGTCGGTCGCGCAGTTCCTGATGTTTTTTTGGGGGCGGTCGCCGCGATGACGAGGACGGGGGAGTGGGCGTCCTTGGCCTGCTCGCGATGAGTATCCTCGCGCCGATCGCGTCGATGCTTATTCAGTTGTCGCTCTCGCGCACCCGCGAGTTTGACGCTGACGAGGACGGGGCGATGCTCACCCAGGATCCGTTGGCGCTCGCTTCGGCGTTGCGCAAACTGGAGATGATGACGGATCGGCGTCCGATGGCCGACACTCCTCGCACTCGCACTGTCGCCGCGATGATGATCGCGAATCCTTTCAGAGGGCGTTCTTTTGCTCGCCTGTTTTCCACCCACCCGCCGATGGAGCAGCGCATCGCTCGCCTGGAGGAGATCGCGGGGTACTGAGGCCACTGGTCGCGCGTCGACCTGTCTGTCTGGCCGTCCGTTGGTGTTATGCGCTCACGTGTTGAGCCATGTACCGTAAGGAGTCATTGAGCGATGACGCGCGCCTACAATGGTTTCTTCGCGTCGGCGAAGCGTTTGCAACGATCGTTTCCGGCAGTGTTTCCGCGCCTGCGAGCCAAAAGTCCTAGCGTCATCAACGCGTCGCGTCGTAGGGGGCTATGAGAGTGCTCTTCGACTGCCACCTGCCGGGAACCCTGTGAGATCGGCTTGGTGATCCAGTGGAGTTGGTAACAAAACGGTAGGGGGTGACTACGGGCAGGATCACCTCATCACCCCGCTCCGCGTCCGCTTAACGCGTCCGCCCCGCGCCTTCCCCTGTGACGCTTGTCCCGTCGCCCCGCGTCCGCTTACCGTAATGTGGCTCAAAGGCGGCCTGCCTGACACGTGCGGGAGGCGATTAGCGGTAGTTCACAAACTGGAGTGCGACATCTAGTTCCTCGCCCTTGGGTCCTTTCAGAAGGGCAATGATGGCCTGCAGGTCGTCGCGAGACTTGGAAGAAACGCGAAGTTCGTCACCCTGAATCTGGGCTTTGACTCCCTTGGGTCCCTCCTCGCGGATCAGCTTGGAAATTTTCTTTGCGGTGTCCTGGGGGATGCCTTCCTTCAGTGGGCAGACCAGCTTGAAGAGCTTGCCGGAGGCCTTGGGTTCGCGGTCCTTGTAGTCGAGGACTTTCAGTGATAGGCCGCGGCGGATGAGCTTGGACTGCAGGACGTCGAGGATTGCCATGACGCGGGAAGCTGAGTTTGCTTCCATCGTGATTGTGTCCCCGCCAAGCGTGATGACAGCGTCGACGCCGCGGAAGTCGTAGCGGTTGGCGATCTCCTTGGCGGTCTGGTTGACGGCGTTATCGACTTCTTGGCGGTCGAGTTTGGAGACGACGTCGAAGGAGGAGTCTGCCATGAGGGGCACCTTTCGTTGGTATTCCGCCGATCTGTGTTTCGATTGGCGTTCGAGTCTATTTTAATGCTATTCTTTCACGGCACCGCGAGAGCGGCGCATGGCAGGTTACCAAAGCGGCCAAATGGACCTGACTGTAAATCAGATGCTTCGTGCTTCGGGGGTTCGAATCCCTCACCTGCCACCACTCACTGGTTCCAGTGAGAAACGCCTGTGAGGTCATTCTCAGGTTCTGGGATTGCTTCGGCACCCGGGCATGAGATACGCTTTGCGGCGTTGCCCCGATAGCTCAGTAGGCAGAGCGTCTCCATGGTAAGGAGAAGGTCAAGGGTTCGATTCCCTTTCGGGGCTCCGGTTGCGGATGTATCCGCTTCCGGCGGCGGGGTAGCTCAGCTGGTCAGAGCGCACGACTCATAATCGTGAGGTCGCGGGTTCGAGCCCCGCCCCCGCTACCAATTCTTTGATCCGACAGTCGCATGAGCGACGAAACTAAGCGAGGGAAACAACCGTGGCAAGCAAGTCTCAGGACGTTCGCCCCAAGATCACTCTGGCCTGCTCGGAGTGCAAGGAGCGCAACTACATCACCAAGAAGAACCGTCGTAACACGCCGGATCGTCTCGAGCTGGCGAAGTATTGCCCGCGCTGCCATAAGTCGACGGCGCATCGCGAGACCCGCTGACGGTTTCTAAGCGAGAACCCCGAGGAATGTGTTTCCTCGGGGTTTTCTGTCTGTCTGTTGGGGCCTTCACGCGTGGTGTGGGTGCTCGTGTATGCTGGACAAATGAGTGAGAGGTATGACACACCTGTTCGGGTGGGTGTTCGCCAGATCGTCGCACCGATCGGCGCGGGCGAGGCGCGCATCCCAGCCCTGGTGAGGCTACCCGATGCGCGCATCCTGCTCTTCTATGATGAGCGCCCCGCCCCGGCCTCGGGCACGGGATCTGACTTCAACGGGCTGACCATGGCCTCGGACCTGCCGAACCCGAACCGGATCCGCTGGATGGAGTGCGACGCGCGCGGTGAGTGGTCGGACCCGCGTTCTTTGCCGGAGGGTGCGCCTCCCGTGTCTTCGGACGCGTGCGTCGGCGTTGACGCCGACGGTGTCATGCACCTGGCGTTTGCGTCGAGCGAGGGGTGCAGTCGGCTACATGGATTCGCGTGCGGACGGTGAGCGGCTGCGGGCTTGGTGGGCGTGGGGGAGCGGGCCTGAGGACCTGACCTACGCTGACGTGACCGATGCGCTGTATGAGTGCACGGGCGCGGACGCCCTGTTCGCGACGTCGGGTGCGACCGCGAGCGTCGACGGCGACGTCGCCATGCCCTACGTGGTGCGTGTGGGGGGAGCGAACCTGCGTGCAGGTCGTCTATGCGCGGGGTGGGCGCATCACTCGCCTTGCTGACTGCCTTGTGGGGCCGGAGGGTATCCTCCTGGATGAGACGTCGGTGACGGTGTGGGGTGGCCGCGTCGTCGCGAACTGTCGTCTGCAGGGCTTCGAGGGGCGTGGTTCGGGTGCGCGCTATCTGGCGTGGGGTGATGGTCAGTGCTGGGAGGGTGGGTGCCTGTGGGAGCTGGACGACCCGGGGTGCAATGCGTGTCAGATCGGTGATGTCTTTGTGCATCCCGGTGGGCGAGGCGCCCGGGCGTTGGGCCAGATCGTGCGAGTGAGTCCGCCGTGGCGGGGGCCGGTGCGCGCGCGGGTGGTCGCGTCGTTGGGTCGGGGCGCTTTTGGTTATTCGGATGCTCTCATTGGTGGGGGCGAGGCCGTGGTGGTCTTCGAGCGTGGGCGCGGTCTGTGGGAGGTTTCGTGTTTCCCGGAGCAATGGGAAATGGCGGTCGCGGCGCCGGGCTGAACTTATGAACTGTGCGCCGTGACTTCTTGTCAGCGGCCTTCAATGATGGCGATGAGAGGCGCGTAGTGAGCGTCGACTGCTGCAGTGTAGGCGTCTGTATCTCCGGCTTCGCATGCTCGCAGGATGGCGGCGTGTGCGGCGGCGGTGTCGACCATTTCTTGGCGCGAGGCCGTGGCCAGTTGTGGGGTGACGCTTTGGTGGACCAGCCACATGGCTGCGACGAGTTGGTGCATGAGTGGGTTGTTGAGGTAGGCGAGCAGGCGGGAGTGGAATGCGATGTCCTCGTCGAGGTAGGAGATGCCGGCGTGTGCGTGTTTTGTCATCGTGTGCACGAGTTTCCACAGCTGTGGGTTGGAGGTGCCTGTCATGGCGCGCGTGAGGGGTAGGGCGATTCCGAGGTCGAGGGCGCGGCGTGTTTCGATGATCGAGTGCAGGGATTGAACGCCGTTGATGTCGTCGAGGGCTGCGCGCAGCACGAGTGTTTCGACGAGGGGCTGCATGGACATGTTGCCGACGTAGGAGCCTGATCCTTGTCGTACGGTGACGATGTCGAGGGCTTGGAGCTTACGTAGTGCTTCGCGTACGGAGGAGCGGGAGACTCCGAGGTCGGCGCACAGTGCTGACTCGGTGGGTAGGCGGTCGCCGGGTCGTAGCCCGTGGCGCAGGATATAGGACTTGATTGCGTCCATTGTGACCGTGGAGCGCATATCAGTCTGCGCTGCTGCTGAGCGTTGTGTGTTGGTGGCGTCGGGTACTTGTGCTGTAATCTCTTGCACGGATTTGTCTGACAACATAGGATTAGTATAGCGAGCGGAACAAAAGATCCGCACGTTCCATTTCTCAAAGATGAGGAGCGAGAGCATGCGAATGCGCAAAAACTTCGCAACCGGCGCTGCGCTGGCGGCAGCAGCCGCGATGGCCCTGACCGCTTGCGGCGGCACCGGAACGGTCGACACCGGTACTCAACTCAACGTTGGCCCGGCCTACACCACGACCGACTACGGCCCTCTGACCAGCTCAGCGCTGGCCATGGGCAGCAACTGGCAGGTCCTGGAGGGCCTATACCGCCTGGACCGGACTGACTACAGCGTCACCCCCGCCCTGGCCTCCGGCGATCCCGTGAAGGTGTCCGACACCGAATATGAGGTCACGCTGCGTGAAGGCGCCAAGTTCTCCGACGGTACCGATGTGAGCGCCGCCGACGTCGTTGCAGCCTATGAAAAGGCCACTGCGGAAGGCTCGCTCTTCGCGCAGTTCTACACCTTCGTCGACTCAGTCGAAGCCAAGGATGACAAGACCGTCACCATCCACCTGAAGTACCCCTTCGCTGCCCTGAAGGAGCGCTTCGCGATCCTCATGGTGACCCCCGCCTCGGCTGACGCGGACGCCATGAAGGCCAAGCCGATCGGCTCGGGTCCCTACAAGTACACCGAGGTCGGCGAGCAGAAGATCGTCGCGGTTCCCAACGAACACTACAACGGCAACACCCCCGCGACCGTTGACACGATCAACTGGAACCCCCTGAAGGATGACGCTGCGCGTCTGACCGCCGCCCTCGATGGCACGATCGACGTCGTTGAGTCCGTCCCGGCGTCTTCGCAGAAGGACCTGACGGACGCCGGTTGGACCGTCGAATCCAAACCCGGCTACGGTAACGCCTTCATGATGTTCAACACGCAGAAGGCGCCCTTCGACCAGCCCGAGGTTCGCCGCGCGTTCCTGAAGGCCATCAACAAGAAGGCCATTATCGAGACCGCGTTGGACGGCGAGGCCGTTGAGGCCACCTCCTTCCTGCCCGAGGTCAGTTCCGCTTACAAGAAGCCGACGACCGACCTGTCCTATGACAAGGATGCGGCCGCGCAGCTCCTGAACGATGCGGGCGTCTCCGGTATGAAAGTCAACCTGCTCACCACGGATCACCCGTGGATCGTGGCCATGGTCCCCCAGATCACGGCTGACCTCGAGGCCCTTGGCCTGACCGTTAACCACACCAGCCAGGCGACCGGCGACCTGTACAGCAACGTGACTGACGTCAAGGATGCTGTGCCCAGCTACGACGTCATTATCGCCCCCGGAGACCCTTCGGTCTTCGGCAACGATCCCGGCATCATCATCTCCTGGTGGAACGGCAACAATAACTGGACCAAACAGCGTGACGGCTGGCAGGTTTCGGATCCTGAGTCCTTCAACCAGCTTCAGACCATCATCGAGGAGGCCGGCCAGCTCGAGGGCGATGCAGCCAACGCGAAGTGGGGCGAAGCGCAGGATCTTCTCGCCGAAAAGACCGTCCTGTACCCGCTCGTATTCCGCAACGTGCTCACCGGATCCAACCCAGCCAAGGTTCAGGGCTTCCACGCGATTCCCACGACCGGCCTGCAGTTGGTCGGCGTGAACGTTCAGTAGGCCCCCTCGGGGGCACATCGAAAGGAGGGGTGGCGCCCGCCCTGAGGCAGACGCCGCAGCCGGGCGCCACCCCTCCTTTTTCGTAACCAAAATCCGTTGAAATGGAGGTCTAGCAGTGAATAACCTTCTGCGTCTCATCGGACGACGACTGGTGGCCTTGCCGATCATGGTGGTCGGCGTGTCCTTCCTCGTCTTCTTCATCATGTCGCTGTCTCCCGTGGACCCCGCGTACTCGGCCCTGGGTGAGTCAGCGACGCCCGAAGCTCTCGAAGCCTACCGAGAACAGCACGGTCTCAACGAACCGTTTTTAGTCCAGTACGGCACGTACCTGTGGAACATGCTCCACGGCGACCTCGGTACCTACGGTGCCGGTTCCTCCAGCGTGACGGATCTGGTGGCTAAGGCCCTGCCCATCACCCTACAGTTGACATTCCTTGGTCTCTTTTTCGCCGTTCTGATCTCATTCCCCCTCGGGGTCCTTGCCGCCCTGTACCGTGATCGCTGGCCCGATCAGGTCATCCGCGTCTTCTCCGTGGTCGGCATCGGCACCCCCTCGTTCTGGCTGGCAACGCTGCTGGTCATGGCTTTCGTCGGGAAGCTCCCGGTCTCTGGTCCCCTGCCTGATGTCACGGTGAACCCGAGCGGTTGGTTCCTGCGTATGCTCCTGCCTGCGATCGCACTGGCCGTTCCTGTCGTCGGCCAGATGACGCGCGTCGTGCGTACCTCGATGGTTGAGGAACTCGACCGCGACTACGTTCGCACCGCCGTTGGCGCGGGCATCCCCAAACGCATCGTTGTGGCGCGCAATGTCCTGCGCAATGCGCTCATCACCCCGGTCACTGTTCTTGGTCTGCGCGTGGGGTACCTGATGGGCGGTGCGGTCGTCATCGAAATTATCTTCTCTATCAACGGCATGGGCACGGTCGTCCTGCTGAAGGGCATCCAGGAAAACTGGGTCACTCTGGTGCAGGGAGGCGCTCTCGTTGTTGCGATCGCCTTCATCGTCGTCAACATCATCGTCGACATGCTCTACCTGCTCATCAATCCACGTATTAGGTCGGTGTGAGGCATGACCCAGAAAGAAAGACTCGCAAAGGTCACGAAGAAGGGCGTGCGTTTCTCTCGCATTGGCGCCATGTCCATGGGATCCAAGATCGCGATGGGCGTCCTGGCGCTCGTCGTCCTCGTCTCGATCCTGTCGCCCCTCATCGCCCCCTACGGACCCGATGACATCACCAGCAAGTGGTTGCCTCCCTCCAGCGAGCACTTTTTCGGCACTGACCACGTGGGTCGAGATGTGTTCGCCCGCGTACTCTACGGTGGTCGTTTTTCGCTGCTGATCGGCTTGTGCTCGACGCTGGTCGCTCTCTTTTTTGGCGCGATCATCGGTTCTGTTGCCGCTGTTGTGCGTCGGAGTATCTCCGAGACGATCATGCGTATCCTCGACATCATCATGGCGGTTCCTGGTATCGCCATGGCTGCGGTGACGGTCTTGGTCTTCGGTCGTACCCTCACAAAGTCGGGTAACACGTCCGGCCTGGTCTTCATCATCATTTGTTCGATCGCTTTCGTTTACATCCCGCAGCTGGCACGTATCGTTCGCGCGAACGTGATGTCCGCCTACGGAGAGGACTATGTGCGAGCGGTCATCGTTTCCGGTGCGCGCGCCCCTTGGATCCTCGTCAAGCACGTCATGCGTAATACGGCCGCGCCGGTCCTGGTCTTTGCGACCGTTCTCGTCGCCGACGCGATCATTCTCGAGGCTTCGCTGACCTTTATTGGTTCTGGGCTCCAGGCCACCACCGTGGCCACGTGGGGTAACGTCCTGTCCGAGGCTTCCTCGAACTTGTCGGTCCTGCGAGGCATGTGGTGGACGGCCTTCTTCCCCGGCCTCTTCATTATGATCACGGTCCTGTGCTTAAACCTCCTGTCTGAGGGCATCACTGACGCGATGGTTGCGGCTCCCTCGTCGGCGGTCGTCGCCCAGGTCGACAAGGACGCTGACCGCGAGGCCGACCGCCTCCTGCTGGACCCGCGCCTGGCGTACGCCGAGCAGGCCGCTTCCCTTCAAGCTCGCCTGGATGACCTGAAGTCCGTCGAAGAAAGGCGCACTGACCGCTTTGAGGCCTCCTTCGAGAAGACGCCGCTGCTCGAAGTCAGGGACCTGTGTATTAAGTTCGAGCGTCACGGCGACGTCAATGTCGTTGACCACGTGTCTTTCAAGGTTCGCCCCGGCGAGACCATGGGCCTCGTCGGCGAGTCGGGCTGTGGCAAATCGATCACGGCGCTGACCATCATGGGTCTCATCGACCCTAAGGCCACGATCACCGGTGAGATCCTCTACGAGGGCGAGAACCTGCTGACCAAGTCGACTGAAGAACGTCGCGCGCTCCTCGGCCACGAAATGGCCATGATCTACCAGGACGCGCTCTCCTCGCTCAACCCCGCCATGCTGATCAAGGCGCAGATGAAGCAGCTGACCAGCCGCGGAGGCACTCGCAGTGCTGAAGAGCTCCTCGAGCTGGTGGGCCTGGATCCCAAGCGCACCCTCGAATCATACCCGCACGAACTCTCGGGCGGTCAGCGTCAGCGCGTCCTCATCGCCATGGCCCTGACCCGCGACCCGAAGCTCATCATCGCGGACGAGCCGACGACCGCCCTGGACGTCACAGTCCAGAAGCAGGTCATCGCCCTGCTCAACGAGCTGCGTGAGAAGCTCGGCTTCGCCATGATCTTCGTGTCCCACGACCTGGCACTCGTCGCCGAGGTGGCCCACCACATCACCGTCATGTACGCCGGTCAGGTCATCGAGCAGGCACCTACGAGGGAACTGCTCACGCACCCCACCCACGAGTACACGCGTGGCCTGCTGGGCGCAGTCCTCTCGATCGAGTCGGGGTCCGGACGCCTGCACCAGGTCCCCGGAACGGTGCCCTCGCCTCGTGATTTCCCCGAGGGCGATCGTTTCGCCCCCAGGTCTTCGCACCCAGATTACGGACTGGACATTCGCCCGGTCCTCACCGAGGTAGGTACTGAGCACGTGTATGCGGCGCTGCCGCCGCGCGACGAGGTTCTCGTGGCGAGCGAGACCATCATCATCGAAGAAGGTCAGGAGGAGCAGCGATGAGCACCGACACTCTGATTGTCGAAACCGAGACGATGATTGCCACGCCCGAACCTGCGATCATTGAGCTGAAGGACGTTGAGGTCACCTTCACATCGCGTACCGGCTCTCTGTTCAAGCCTCATAAGGTACACGCGGTGCGCGGCGTCAGCATGCGCATTGAGCGAGGGCTAACGCTTGGCATCGTCGGCGAGTCCGGCTGCGGCAAGTCCACGACTGCGAACGTCATGTGCGGCCTCCAGATGCCGACGAAGGGCAAGGTGTTCTTTGGCGGCAAGGAAGTCACGAAGCGCAGCGCGGCAGCCCGCCGCGAGATCGGTCGCGTCGTCTCCGTGGTCTTCCAGGACCCCGCTACCGCCCTGAACCCCCGCATGCACGTCGCGGACCAGCTCGCTGACCCGCTGCGCGTGCACGGTATCGGGGACGAGGCCTCGCGGGCCAAGCGCGTGCAAGAGTTGATCTCGCTCGTCGGCCTGCCCTCCAGCGCCCTGGACGCGCTGCCGGGCCAGCTGTCGGGCGGCCAGCGTCAGCGCGTCGCCATCGCCCGAGCACTGTCGATCGGCCCCGACGCGATCATCGCGGACGAGCCGACAAGCGCGCTCGACGTGTCGGTGCGCGCCCAAATCCTGAACCTGCTCACGGACCTGAAGAGGGACCTGGGCCTGGCGATGGTGTTCATCTCGCACGACATCCAGACCGTCCGCTACGTGTCGGACCGGATCGCGGTCATGAACCGCGGCGTCGTCGTGGAGGAAGGGCTGGCGGCGCAGCTGCTGACCGACCCGAAGGACCCCTACACCCGCAAGCTGCTGGGCGCCGCGCCCTCGCTCCTGCACCCCAACCTTGACCTCGAAGGAGAGCACTAATTATGTCTTCGACGATCCGTGGCGTTGTCCCGCCGCTCGCGATTCCGCTCAAGGACGGTGAGCTCGACGTCCCCTCGCTCGAGCGTCACATCAACCGCATGATCGACGCGGGCCTCGACGGCCTGTTCGTGTCCGGCTCCACCGGTGAGGTCGCGTTCTCGACCGCCGAGCGCCGCGCCCAGATCCAGCGCGAAGCCGTGCGCATCGTCGATGGTCGTATCCCGCTCCTGGTGGGCGTCATCGACACCGAGACCGAGCGCGTCATCGAGAACATCAAGGCCGTGGAAGACATCGGCGGCGCCATCGGCGTCGTCGCGACCGCCCCGTTCTACGCCCTCGGCGGCGAGACCGAGGTCGAGCGTCACTTCCGCCTCCTGAAGGAGAACACGAGCCTGGAGCTGTGGGCCTACGACATCCCCGTGTGCGTGCACACGAAGCTCTCGCCCGACCTGCTCATGCGCCTGGGCCGCGACGGCGTCATCGATGGCGTCAAGGACTCCTCCGGCGACGACGTCGCGTTCCGTTGGCTGTGCCGCGCGAACGAGGCCGCCGGACACCCGCTTCGGCTCCTCACCGGCCACGAGGTCGTCGTCGACGGCGCCTACATGTCCGGGGCGGACGGGTCCGTGCCCGGCCTGGCCAACGTGGACCCCGAGGGCTACGTGCGCCAGTGGCAGGCCTACGAGAGACGCGACTGGGAGGCCGTACGCACCGAGCAGGACCGCCTCGCGGACCTCATGCGCATCGTCCAGGTGAAGGGCGTGGCGGGCTTCGGCGCGGGCGTCGGCGCCTTCAAGGCCGCCCTGCACCTGCTCGGCGTTTTCGATTCGCCGGAGATGCCGCGCCCTGTTGCCGCCCTCGAGGGTGACAACGTCGAGCACGTCGCCTCCGTGCTGCGCTCGGTCGGCCTGCTCTCCTGATACGTCGACGAGGCCGAGGCATTCCCTTCCGTGCATGCGCCGCCGCGTCGCGCGACCGGGCCCCGGCCTCGTCGATTGTTCTGATACCCCGCATTTTTCGTAAGGATCCTCATGACTACGCTCCTTGCTCTCGACATCGGTGGCACCAAGGTCGGGTGGGGAATCGTCCGGGCCGGTGACAGCTACGAGGTTACCGAGCGCGGATCGATCCCGACCGACGCGATGCGCGGCGGAGCGGACGTGGCGCGGCGCATCTGCGACCTCACTTCGTCCCTGGTCGCCTCTCACCCGCAGGTCGCGGGTGTCGCGGTCGCCAGCGCCGGCGTCGTCGACCCGGCTACCGGCGACATCGTCTCCGCGACGGGCACCATGCCCGGATGGGGAGGCACTCACCTCGGCGCCCTGCTTCAGGCAGCGACGGGCCTGCCCGTGCGCGTCCTCAACGACGTGCACGCCCACGGCCTCGGCGAGGCGACGCTGGGCGCCGGACGCCCCTACCGCGCCGTCCTGTCCATCGCCGTGGGAACCGGCATCGGCGGAGCCCTGGTCGAAGACGGCCGCGTCTCCTTCGGGTCGCGCGGCATCGCCGGACACGTCGGCCATATCCACCACCACTTCGCCCCCGACTTGACGTGCTCGTGCGGCCGCAAGGGTCACATCGAGGCATTCTGCTCGGGTTCGGGCATCACGGCCTGGTACGACTCGCTGCGCAGCGAGTCCGACCCCGAGGTGGACGGCGGGCGCGCCCTGCAAGAGCTCGCCGAATCCGGCAACGCCTTGGCGGCCGCCTGCTTCTCCCGCTCCGCGTTCGCGCTCGGCGAGGCCACGGCCTCGTTGGTCAACTGCGTGGACCCGGGAGTCGTCATCCTCTCCGGGTCCATGACCCGCTCCGGGGACATCTGGTGGGACGCCCTGCGCGAAGGCTTCGCGGCCTCCGCGATGACGCCCGTCGCGCACACCCCCATCCTCGTTGGTTCCCTCGGCGGCGACGCGCCGCTGCTCGGAGCCGTTTCCTTCTTCCTGCACGCTTAGGAGCTCACCATGCATCCGCTTATTGCTTCCCTGAAGGGCAAGCTCATTGTCTCCGTCCAGGCGTACCCGGGCGAGCCCATGCGCACGCCCGAGACGATGGCGCAGATCGCCCGCGCCGCCGAGATCGGTGGCGCCGCGGCGATTCGCTGCCAGGGCCTGTCCGACATTTCCGCGATTAAGGGCCGCGTCGACGTGCCCGTCATCGGCCTGTGGAAGGAAGGCCACGAGGGCGTCTACATCACCCCGTCGCTGCGTCACGCCCGCGCCTGCGTCATGGCCGGCTCCGACATCGTCGCCCTGGACGCGACGGGTCGCCCGCGCCTGGACGGCCTGAGTTTCGCTTCTACCGTTGCGGCCCTGCGTGAGGACGGGACCCTCGTCATGGCCGACTGCGGTTCCTTCGAGGACGCCCAGCGGGCCGCCCGTGCCGGCGTGGACATCGTGTCCACGACCCTGGCTGGCTACACGGGCGACCGCGTCAAGACCGACGGCCCCGACCTGGAGCTGCTCGCCGAGGTCGTCGCCGCCTTCCCGGACGTCCCCGTGATCTGCGAGGGCCGCGTCCACACGCCCGAGCAGGCCGCCGCCGCCATCGAGGCCGGCGCCTTCGCCGTCATCGTCGGCACTGCCATCACGCACCCCACGTCGATCACGACGTGGTTTAAGGCGGCTGTGGAGGGCTGACTTGTTGGGGTCGTGACGGGGCGCGGCCCTCGCCTTCGGCGACTAGACAGTCGGCGTTCCCGGCCTGTTCTTGAGCCTTCCGCCGGCGACTGCGCGGGCGTATCCTGGTGTACGAGAACGCCTGTGACGTGGCGCTCAGTGTCATTCTGAGGGAAGAAGGGGAATCGTGGCGCGAATCATCGGATACCGCCGTTTCGGAGGCGTCGAAGTTCTTGAGGAAGGCTCGGTGCCACTCCCCGCGCCCGGTGAAGGACAGGTGCTCGTGAGTGTGCGGGCCGCCGGCATCAACCCCGTCGACTACAAGCTCTTCGGTGGATTGACGAGGCCCCTCGAGGTCCTCCGCACGATCGTTCACCCGAGCCGGTGGTTCGCTCGCGGGGCGGACCGGTCGCTGCGCGGCGTCGGGCAGGATTTCGCGGGAGTCGTGGCCGCCGTGGGTCCATCAGTGACCAACGTGGCGGTAGGGGATGAGGTCATCGGCCTCCTGCGCGCCGCCCCCTGGCAGGTGCGCGAATACGGTTCGCTCGCTACCCAACTCGTTATCTCCGCCGACAACGTTGTCCCCAAGCCCGCCTCCGTCAGCTTCGAGGTCGCCGGCGGCCTGGGCGTGGCCGCGCAGACCGCGATGGGCGCCATGCGCAGCGTCAAGGCCGACGCGGGTGACGTCATCGTGGTCGCCGCGGCCGCCGGAGGAGTAGGAGGCCTCGTCACGCAGCTGGCCCTCGCCCGCGGCGCGACCGTCATCGGTATCGCCGGTCCCTCGAACGCCGACTATCTGCGTTCTCTCGGCGCGATTCCCGTCTCCTACGGCGAGGGCCTCGAGCAACGCATCAAGGACGCGGCGCCCTCACCCGTCACTGCCTTTATCGACTGCTTCGGCGGCTACGCGTCGCTGGCCCACCGCCTCGGCGTCCCGGGAGAGCGCGTGGGAACGCTCGTCCCAACTCCCGCGATCGCCCTGCGTCGCGCGCGCTTTACCGGCGGGCGAGACGGAAAGATCGCTGACATTGCAACAGTCGCGGGACTCATTGACCGCAGCACGGTGAACCTGACTATCGCGGGCACCTACCCGTTCGACGTGGAACAGGTGCGTGCCGCCTACACCGAGCTGATGGGCGGCCACGTGCGCGGCAAGATCGTCATCACGATGGACTGAGTCCGTCGCGCCCCGGGGTTAGGCCGAACGCGCGCCGTGCGACTAGGCTTAGGAGCATGACGACCCTTGCTGATCTGACGACCCTGCGCGTGGGCGGGTCCATCGCCGAGTACGTGCGCGTTTCTACGACCGACGCCCTGGTGGACGCCGTCGCCGCGGCCGACGCCGCCGGCGGCCCGCTCCTCGTCGTGGGCGGTGGGTCGAACCTGCTGGCCTCCGACGCGCCCTTCGAAGGCACGGTCGTCGACGTGCAGCCCTTCGGCGAGGTCGCCTCCATCATCCACGAGGACCCCGCCGGTTCGGCCGTCGTGCGCGCCGGTGCGGGCACGGTCTGGGACGCTTTCGTCTCCTGGACGCTGTCTCAAGGACTGTCCGGCGTCGAGGCCCTTTCCGGCATCCCCGGGACCGTCGGCGCGTCCCCCGTGCAGAACGTGGGTGCCTACGGCCACGAGGTCGCCGAAACCATCGAGAGCGTCGAGGCCTACGACCGCCTGACGGGCATCGTCGTGCGCCTGACGCCCTCCGACCTCGGCTTCGCCTACCGGTCCTCGGCGATCAAGCGCAGCGTCGGTCAGCCCGGCCTGGGCGAGCGTCCCTGGGGTCCGACCGGCCGCTGGGTGGTCCTCTCCGTGGACTTCCGCTTGGAGCGCTCGGCCCTCAGCGCCCCCGTCATGTACGCCGAGCTGGCGCGTCGCCTCGGCGTGGAGGCAGGGTCGCGCGCTGACGCCTCCATGGTCCGCTCGACCGTCCTGGAGCTGCGCCGCGGCAAGGGCATGGTCCTCGACCCCGCCGATCACGACACGTGGAGCGCCGGTTCCTTCTTCACGAACCCGATCCTGCCCGAGGCCGTGGCCGCCACCCTGCCCGAGGGCGCGCCTCGCTTTAGTGCGGGGGAGGGCCTCGTCAAGACGAGCGCCGCCTGGCTCATCGACCACGCGGGCTGTGGCAGGGGCTTCCACCTGCCCGAGGCCGGGGACCCGCCGCGCGCGTCCCTGTCCACCAAGCACGTGCTGGCCCTGACGAACCGCGGCGGCGCGACGGGCGCCGACATCGAGGCCTTGGCCCGCGCTGTGCGCGAGCGTGTTTTTGAGGCCTTCGGCGTCACCCTGGTGCCCGAGCCGGTCACGGTCGGCATCGCCTGGTAGTGGGACGGTGTAAGCGCGCGGAGGGGCAGCCTTGAAGGAGTACGTGGAGGGTCTGGGGCGAGAGTTTTCTGCTCATGAAAGGGGATTCCTGCACGAGCAGCGGCGCGCCCGCTCCGACTACGCTTCCTTCGACCGTGAACAGGCGCTGCGCGCGGCGTACCTGGCGTATCGCTCCGAGGTCTATCAGGTACGCATGTACGCAGTTTTTCTGCTGGGACACCTGTCGCAAGACCCGGATATTCTGTCTTTCCTTCGGAACGAGGTTTCCGCAGACTCCAATTGGAGGGTCCAAGAGGTCCTGGCGAAGGCATTCGACGAATTCTGCGCTGTCAAGGGGTACGAGGAGGCTCTTCCCGTCATCGACGAGTGGCTGAGCGACCCGCACCCCAACGTGCGCAGGGCCGTTACGGAAGGCTTGAGGATCTGGACGAGCCGCCCCTACTTTCGGGACCATCCCGGCGATGCTGTCTCAAGGTTGTCGAGGTTGCGCGGTGATTCAAGCGAGTACGTCCGCAAATCCGTGGGAAATGCGTTGCGGGACATCAGCAAGAAACATCCGGACCTGGTTGCAGCCGAACTGGAAACCTGGAGTCTGGAGACTAAGGAAGTCTCGCAAGTGTACCGCCTGGCTTCCAAACTCATCGAGCGCGTGGCTGATCGGCGATAGCAGCTCACTACACAGGGGCATGACGGTACTGGCTGATAGACGCGTTGGAGAGTGCGAGGGAGATGTCGGTTGAGGCCAAACTGGCCTGCGCTCGCGGATCCGTTACGCGGATAGGTTGTCACGATCCGGATAGGTTATGCGCATCCGGATAGGTTAGTAACCTATCCATATCTTCATAACCTATCCGCGTGTTCATAACCTATCCGCATGCGAGCAGGCTGTCGTCGAGGTGGTGTCGGCAGTCGCTGTGTGCTGGTGAGGATGGTCCTCGTCGGCAATTTGCCCAAAGTGCAGACCATCTCGGCCACAATGGCTGTATTTTGGTGGTTTGAGCAGAGGTGGTCTGCGTTTTGGGCACCGCTGTGGCTGCGGGCCACGGGTGACCGGGCAACGACTGTCTTTGCATCCTCCCGTAAATCCCGTCGATACCGTCGATACCGTCGATTCCGCAGGTTCCGCTGAGCAACCTCCCCAAATTTCGCACGTAATTCCCCGGAGCGTGTTCTGGGACACCCCTTGAAAACCGCGGAATATCAACGATCCGATTTCAAAGTTGAAAAAGTTGACATGGGAATTACGTGCGAGATTGTCGGTGAACTGTGTGGAATCGTGCGAGTGTTGAGGCCGATCTGGCCTGCGCTCGCGGATCCGTTACGCGAACAGGTTGTCATGATCCGGATAGGTTATGCGCATCCGGATAGGTTAATAACCTATCCATATCTTCGTAACCTATCCGCGTGCGAACCCTCGTGGCCTGGTCTGGTTTTGTGGACCGGGTGTTTTGAGGGTCGTTGGTTGTTATTGGTGGTGTTGTGTCCTTGTCCCAAAGTGCAGTCCACTTCGCTTGAAATGGGTGTTTTTGGCTGTTTTTGGTCGAGGTGGCCTACGGTTTGAGCACATCGGTGTGCTGACTGCCCTTCGGTGCTTGCCCTGTGGGCCTGAGGTGACGGTGGGATCCGGGGCTCCGTCGCTCGCGGATAGGGTATGCGCATCCGGATAGGTTAACTATCCACATCTTCATAACCTATCCGCGTGAGGCCGCGGCGCGCAGGCGCGCGATCATGTCGGGCACCTTGCGGGTGACGGCCGCCCACAGGAGCTGGTCGTCCATGTTCTGATAGCCCGAGTGCGCCGCGATGTTGCGGGTCGTGCGCAGGGCACGCTTCTCAGAGGAAGTCAGGGCATCCATGTAGGGTGCGTACTCTTCGCGTTCCAGGAACGCGGCCAGCCGAATGATCACCATGCAGGCGGAGTCGTACTCCGGGCAGTCGGCGCTGAAAGCCTCTGCGGGGACAGCGGCAACCCGTTCGATGCGATGGGCGATGACGTCGAGTTCGCGCAGGAAGTTCTCAGCGTCGAAGCTGGGCGCGTGCCTCCGCGCTGCTCGGGGTCGAGGCGTGAAGGAAGCGGACTCGCTCATAGCGCGACGGCCTCGTCAATGGCAGCTCGCAGTGCCTCGGGCACGTGCGTATCCGCATGAACCTCTGTCGGGAACCCGGTGATCTCGCTCGCGAACGAAGCGATGTCTGCCAACTCGAACAGCGACAGCTCGCGGGTGGGCGTGCCAATCAGGTCAATGTCTGACTCGAATCCGTCCGTTCCCCGGGCGACCGAGCCGAAGACGCGGAGGAAACCGAGGCCTCGTTCCTGGGCGTAGCCGCTGATCGAGGACGCGTAGCGGGCGAGCGGTACGGAGGGGCGGTAGTCGGCGGCGCGCAGGATGCGTTCGAGCAGCTCGGTTGAGACTACGCGTTTGCCGGACTCTATCTGCGCGAGGGTTGACTGGCTCATCCCGGTCATCCCTGCGAGCTCGGCCTGCGTGAGGGAGGCGTCCCCGCGTGCGGCACGCACGAGGGACGGCGCATCGTCACGACGAAACCGGCTCATATCTCCATGATAGTGCACGCGTGCACTATTGGTTTGCGATTAGGGTCGTCGTGTGCAGGTACGAGGCCGGGGTCTGTGGTCGTCCCGAGGTGGCCGACTCGGGTGATCAGACGGGAAAGAAACAACCGGACTGAGAGAGGGTTCCCCACATTTCGCACGTAATTCCCCGGAGCGTGTTCTGGGACACCCCTTGAAAACCGCAGAATATCAACGTTTCGATTTCAAAGTTTGAAAGAGGTGTGGGGGAATTACGTGCGAGATTGTCGGGGAACTGTGCTGATCCTGCGCTCGCGGATAGTTCGAGGATGGGCGGGGAGGTGTTGTCGTCAATGAAGTGGGTGCCTGTGCTCGCGGATGCGTGACGCGGATAGGTTGTCACGATCCGGATAGGTTATTCGCATCCGGATAGGTTAATAACCTATCCATATCTTCATAACCTATCCGCGTGTTCATAACCTATCCGCGTGTTCACAACCTATCCGCGTGCGAGCAGGCTGTCGTCGAGGTGGTGTCGGCAGTCGATGCGTGCTGGTGAGGATGGCCCTCACCGGCAATCTGCCCAAAGTGCAGACCACCTCGGCCATAATGGCTGTATTTTAGTGGTTTGAGCAGAGGTGGTCTGCGTTTTGGGCACCGCTGTGGCTGTGGGCCACGGGTGACCGGGCAACGACTGCGTTGGCATCCTCCCGTAAATCCCGTCGATACCGCATGTTCCGCTGAGACCTCCCAAAATTTCGCACGTAATTCCCCGGAGTATGTTCTGGATCACGCCTTGAATACCGTGGAATATCAACGATCCGATTTCAAAGTTTAAAAAGTTGACATGGAAATTACGTGCGACATTTATGGGTAAACGTGCCGAATCGTGAGAATCGTGAGAATCGTGAGAATCGTGAGGGCGGTGAGAAACAGCTGCTGCGCGCTGCCTCGCGTGACAACCGTTGTTGCTCGCGCGCGGGCAGCACCTCACAGATCAGGTGCGCACCCCACACAGGCACTACGCTGCGGGTGCCGCAGTACTACGCCGCAGGCGCCAGCCACGCGTCGATGTCGGCCTTCCAGGCCGCCTTGCGCGAGGGCGAGGCCAGCGACGCGTCGATAGAGGAGCGCGCCAGGTCAGCCAGGGCGGCGTCGGACAGCCCGAACACGTCGCGCGCGACCTCGTACTGGGCGACCAGGCGCGAGCGGAACAGCAGCGGGTCGTCGGCAGCCAGCGCAACGGTAGCGCCGGCCGACATCAGAGTCGGCAACGGCACCTGCGAGAAGTCCGTGTACACGCCCAGGTGCACGTTCGACGTCGGGCACACCTCCAGAGCGATGCCCGCGTCCACGACGGCGCGCAGCAGCGCCGGGTCCTCGCTGGTGCGCACCCCGTGCCCGAGGCGGGCGGGAGCCAGAGCGGAGACGACCTCGCGCACGGAGGCCGGGCCCAGGAGTTCGCCGCCGTGCGGAACGCCCACGAGCCCGGCGCGGCGCGCGATGCGGAACGCGGGAGCAAACGAAGCCGTCGACCCCACGCGCTCGTCGTTCGACAGGCCAAAACCCACGACGTCGCCCGGCCCGTCGCCCGCGAACGACGCTGCCAGGCGCGCGAGCGTGCGCGCGTCCAGCGGGTGCTTCATGCGCGACGCCGCGACGATCACCCCAATGTCGACGCCGGTGTCCCGGGAGGCCAGGCGGGCCTCGTCGATGATGATCTCGAGTGCCGGGGTGATGCCCCCGACGTAGGGCGCGTAGCTCGTGGGGTCGGCCTGGATCTCCATGCGCACCGAACCCTCGGAGGCGTCGTCTTCGGCGGCCTCACGGATGAGGCGGCGCATCGCGGCCTCGGAACGCACGAGGTGACGCGCGGAGTCGTAGGCGCGCTGGAAGCGGAACCAGCCGCGCCCGTCGGCGGGCATGGAGGCGGCGTCGATGTGCAGCAGGTTCGGGGGCAGGCGCACGCCCTGCGCGCGCGCCATGTCCACCATCGTGGTGGGGCGCATGGCTCCCGTGAAATGTAGGTGCAGGTGGGCTTTGGGGAGGGTCACGATGTCACGCCTGCCCGCCGGGGTGGGGCGTGGTGCCGTCAGGTTGGGGACAGCGGGCGCGTCCACGACCTAGTGCTCCTTGAGCCAGATGATGATGTCTCTGATCAGGCCGGGGCCTTCGGGTTCGTTGAGGAGTTCGTGGTAGGCGCCGTCGATGATGCGCAGGTGGATGTCGGCGTCGGGGTGGGCTGCGCAGGCGGAGCGCACGAGTTCGCGTGACCCGCGCAGGTCTGCCATCAGGTCGTGCGACCCGTGCATGACGAGCGTCGGGGTGACCAGGCGGTCGGCGTGCGCGATGACTTCGTCGCCTTGGATGACCATGGTCACTCCCGTGAGGATGGGTACGCCGCCCTTGTAGGTGAGCGGGTCCGCGTCGAAGTCGCGTTGGACGTGCGGGTCGCGTGAGAGGGGGGAGACCTCCATGTCGGAAGCTCCCTTTGCTACGACGAGGCCGGGGCTGATTCGCGCGAGCGGCGCCAGTTTGCGGGCGCGGGAGGGGAGATGTGGGGGGGGGCGCAGCGCGGGCGCGGACAGGACGGTGCCGCGCAGCCGCGTCGGGTCGAGGATTGTGGAGGCGGCCGCGATGATGCCGCCCATCGAGTGTCCGAACAGGAATAGCTCGGGCGTGCGCGCGTGGGCGAGGGCCGCCCGGCGCGCGTCACCGAAGTCCCGGATGAGCGCGCCCACGTCCACGCGGGCGCGGGGGCCCTCGGAGGTCCCGTGGCCCGCGTGGTCGTAGTAGGCGACGTCGTAGCCGGCGCGGGTGAGGGCGGAGCGCAGGTGGGTGTAGCGCCCACAGTGTTCCGCGTACCCGTGGGCGAGGAGGACCGTCCCGAGGGGGGTCTCCTCGTCTGTCTGTTCGAACGAGACGTGCATCAGGCGAAGAGCTCCTGGACGCGGGTGATGCCCTCGACGAGGTCGTCGTCGGACAGGGCGTAGGAGAAGCGCAGGAAGCCGGAGCGTCCGAAGGCTTCGCCGGGAACCGCTGCGACCTCGACCTGGTCGAGGATCAGGTCGGCGAGTTCGCCCGACGTGTTGGCGACGCGACCGCGGATGTCGCGACCGAGCAGGCGTTCGACGGAGGGGTAGACGTAGAAGGCACCCTTGGGCGTGGGGACGTCGAAGCCGTCGATCTGACGCAGCATGTCGACGATCGTGCGGCGGCGACGGTCGAAGGCGACGCGCATCTCGTTTACGGCGTCCAGGGAGCCGGACACGGCGGCGCGCGCGGCCTCCTGGGCGATGTTGTTGACGTTGGAGGTCAGGTGCGACTGGAAGGACAGGGCGGCCTTGATGACGTCGGAGGGGCCGATCATCCAGCCCACTCGCCAGCCGGTCATGGCGTAGGTCTTGGCTACGCCGTTGAGGATGACGGCCTGGTTTGCGAGTTCGGGCACGAGCTTGACGATGTGTGCGCTCTGCGCGTCTTCGTACAGCAGGTGCTCGTAGATTTCGTCGGAGATGACCCAGATGCCGTGATCGAGGGCCCACTGGCCGATTGCGGTGAGCTCTTCGGGCGTGTAGACGCTGCCCGTCGGGTTGGACGGCGAGCACATGAGGAGGACTTTCGTGTGCGGCGTGCGCGCGGCCTCGAGCTGTTCGACGGTCACCTTGTAGTCCTGGTCGGCGCCCGCGAACACCTTGACGGGGGTGGCGCCGGCGAGCTTGACGACCTCGGGGTAGGTGGTCCAGTAGGGGGTCGGCAGGATGGCCTCGTCGCCGGGGCCCAGCAGCGCGGCGAAGGCCTGGAACACGGCCTGCTTACCGCCGTTGGTGACGACGATGTCGGCGGGGGAGACCTCGTAGCCGGAGTCGCGCAGGGTCTTGGCGGCGATGGCTTCGCGCAGCGCGGGCAGGCCGGCGGCGGGCGTGTAGCGGTGCATCGCGGGGTTGCGGGCGGCCTTGACGGCGGCCTCGACAATGTAGTCGGGCGTGGCGAAGTCGGGTTCGCCGGCGCCGAAGCCGATCACCGGGCGGCCGGCGGCCTTGAGGGCCTTGGCCTTCGCGTCGACGGCCAGGGTCGCGGACGGCGTGATGGCGTTGAAACGATCAGAGACACGGGTGCGAGGAGTATTGGTCACCCCTCCATGGTCCCACGTCGTGCGCCCGCGCGGGTTTTCGCCCCCGCAATGCGCGCGTGGGCTACCTCTCATTTACGAGGTCGTGGTTGGTTTCTCGGGGATTGGTGGGCCTGGGTGTGCCTTAGCGTTGGACAAACCGGATGCGTATCCACTAATGTACGTCAGGCAGGTTTTCCTGCGTAGGGCAGTGGCGCAATTGGTAGCGCACCGGTCTCCAAAACCGGCGGTTGTGGGTTCGAGTCCCGCCTGCCCTGCGGATAAGGCTGATCATTGTCGCAGGAGGGTTCCCATGGCCAAAGATAAAGCCTCGGACGTCGAATCCTCGCGCCGAGATCGTACGAAGAGCGGCGCTACCCGCAAGCGTGGAGCTGTCGCCAGTCAGAAGGCGAAGAAGCCGGGCTTCTTCGCGGGCATTTTCCTTTTCTTCAAGCAGGTCATCGATGAGATGAAGAAGGTGACCTATCCGTCCGGTTCTGAGACCTGGACCTACTTCGTTGTCGTCGTTGTGTTTGTCGCCGCAATCATGCTTTTCGCTGGCCTACTCGACTTCGGATTCGGTAAGCTAAGTGCATTGATCTTCGGCTGAGACCGACGAACCCGCCCGCAGGAACCTGCAGGCGGGTTTCTTTCACGGTCCGGCCCTTTCTCAGGAGGAATAGTCGTGAGCGACGAAAACTACACCGAGGCCCAGTCCTTCGAGGCTTCCCACGAGGCCGTCGAGCAGGAGACCGCCGAGGCGCTGGCCGACGGCCAGGCCCTGGAGGTCGTTGAAGAAGCGATTGAGGAGACCGCTGCGCGGGAAGTGACCGCCGATGAGCCTGCGCAGGGCGAGGATGGCGTCCAGGACGAGGATGCTGCCGAAGAGGCCGCCCCGACCTCGGCGGAAGAGGAGGCGATTGCGAAGCTGCGCCGTAAGCTTTACATGTCCCCCGGCGACTGGTATGTCATCCACACGTACTCCGGCCACGAGCGCAAGGTGAAGGCGAACCTCGAGCAGCGCATTGCCACGCAGAACATGGAAGACTACATCTTCGGTGTCGAGGTGCCGGACGAGTATGTCATGGAGTATCGCGGCACCACGAAGAAGCGCGTGCGCCACGTGCGTATTCCCGGCTACGCGATCGTGTGCATGGACTTTAATGAGGCCTCGTACCGTGTCGTCAAGGAAACCCCGGCTGTCACCGGCTTCGTGGGTGATCAGCACAACCCGGTTCCGCTGTCCATCGACGAGGTCGTTATGCTCCTGACGCCCAACGTCCTCGAGGAGGCCGCCGAGGCTGCCAAGGATCAGCCTGCTCCGGTTCAGGCCGTTCAGACCCAGTTCGAGGTCGGCGAGATTGTCACCGTCACTGACGGTCCCTTTGAGACGATGTCAGCCACGATTTCTGAGATCATGCCCGAAACGCAGAAGCTCAAGGTGCTTGTCACCATCTTCGAGCGTGAAACGCCGTTGGAGCTCGGCTTTGACCAGGTGGAGAAGCTCGAGCAGTGATGTCACCCACCCGGGCTTGGGGACAGGCCTAGGTTGGAGTTATCATGCATATTTGTGTGCGTTGGGTGCATTGTGTCCGCTGACTCTCAGTGGGGTCGGCCCCGGCGCTCCATCCTGGTCGACATCCGTCGGCCAGAACTTCAGTAGAAAGACCCGCATTCATGGCAAAGAAGAAGAAGGTCACCGGCCTGATCAAGCTTCAGATCGCAGCCGGTGCCGCTACCCCCGCACCCCCCGTTGGCCCCGCACTGGGCCAGCACGGCGTGAACATCGTTGAGTTCACCAAGGCGTATAACGCGGCTACCGAATCGCAGCGCGGCAACATTGTTCCCGTCGAGATCACTGTCTACGAGGATCGTTCTTTCACGTTCGTCCTCAAGACCCCGCCTGCCGCTGAACTCATCAAGAAGGCTGCTGGCGTCCAGAAGGGTTCCGGCACCCCGAACACCGTTAAGGTTGGTTCGATCACGATGGCTCAGGCTCGCGAAATCGGCGAGTCTAAGATGGCTGACCTCAACGCCAACGACGTCGAGGCCGCTGCCAAGATCATCGCCGGTACTGCCCGCTCTATGGGCATCACGGTCGAGGCCTGACACCAACCACCCCCCGTGGTAGGGCAGGCGCTGCCCGACACCCACGACTGCAAGGAGAAGAAGCAGAATGACTAAGCGCTCCAAGAGCTACCGCGCAGCGGCCGAGAAGGTCCACGCGGACGTGCTGTACACCCCCTTCGAGGCCATGAAGCTGGCCAAGGAGACCACCGTCACCAAGTTCGATTCGACCGTTGAGGTTGTCTTCCGACTCGGTGTCGATCCCCGCCAGGCGGACCAGATGGTCCGTGGTACCGTTTCCCTGCCGCACGGCACCGGCAAGACCGCCCGGGTCTTGGTCTTCGCCGTTGGTCCGCGCGCTCAGGAAGCGATCGACGCAGGTGCCGACGAGGTCGGCGGCGACGAGCTCATTGAGAAGGTCGCCAAGGGCTACACCGACTTCGATGTCGCCGTTGCTACCCCCGACCTGATGGGCAAGGTTGGCCGCCTCGGTCGCGTCCTCGGCCCCCGTGGCCTCATGCCGAACCCCAAGACGGGCACCGTGACCATGGACGTCGCGAAGGCCGTCAAGGAGATCAAGGGTGGTCGTATCGAGTTCCGCGTTGACAAGCACGCCAACCTGGCGTTCATCGTCGGCAAGGCTTCCTTCACCGCCGAGCAGCTCACCGAGAACTACGCCGCCGTTCTGGACGAGGTTCTGCGTCTGAAGCCGACCTCGTCGAAGGGCCGTTACCTGATCAAGGGAACCGTTGCTACGACGATGGGTCCCGGCATCCCGCTGGATGTCACCAAGGTTAAGGACCTGCTCGAGAAGTGAGCCTCGCTCGCTGACGAAGCGATCCGGGTCCCCGCGCAGCCAAGCTGCGCGGGGACCCGCTTGTTGTCGCGGCGCGGGGGTGTGTGGGGCGCGCGATCAATTAGGGACGTAGGTCACAACATATAAGGTGAGGATAGTGTAGCCTTAATTCGCTTGTATCAACCTATATTCGACAAGGGTCGCAACATGTCTCAGGTTACGGGTTCGGGCGTCACAAAGGCGCGCTCGGCCGTCACGATCGGTGCTTTCACCGCCGTCTACTTTGTCCTCATGTGGTGCTCGGCGATGCTCGGCTTCTTCGGGCTGGCGTTCATGTTCGTCGGCGGGATTGTTGGCCTCCTCCTGAACGGGCCGGTCATCATGCTCATGCTGGTGCGTTCGCGCATGTTTGGGACGATGACGATCATGGCGGGCATCGTCGCCTTCTTCATGGTCGTGACAGGGCATGCGTGGGTGACCGTACCGGTCGCCCTCGTTCTCGGTTTCCTGGCTGACCTTATCGCCCACAGTGGCGGCTATCTTAGTGCCCCTCGAAACATTGCAGCATACATGCTGTTTTTCCCTGTGGGGATTGGCCCGCTTGCTCCGATTTTTCTTTGCTCCCGACTCCTACTACGCGGATGTCGCGTCCCAGATGGGCCAGGACTACGCGGATGGTATGCGTGCCCTCTTTAGCCCCGCGGTCATCAGCGTGTGGGTGGTTGTTACGATGATCGTCGCGTGCCTCGGCGGGCTTATTGGTCGTTTCTTGCTGCGCAAGCACTTCGCGAAGGCTGGCGTTGCCTGAGATCTCGCTCGCCGAGGACGCCCCAGGCCAGTTAGTGAGCAGGCTGGATCCGCGCACCAAGCTTCTTGCCCTCCTCGTCCTCAACGCGTTTGTCATGCGCGCGAGCCCCACGTCCACGCTGCTGGCGGTGCAGCTGCTCGCGGTGCTTGCCCTCCTGTGGGAGGTGGGTGGCGCCACCGCGGCGCGCACCGGGCTTGGGTGCCTCGTCTGCGACGCGTTTAGCCTCGGCTCGCCCCTCCTCGTCGCGTGGCTCGAGGGCATGGGGGCGCCGCGTGGCGCGGTGCTCGTGATCGGCACGTGCAGTGCGATCCTGTACTGGTTTGCGCGGTTCTTCGCGGGATTCGGCATCGCGCTTTACGTGTACCGCACGACGAGAGTTGGCCAGATGAAGGCAGCCCTGCGTGCCGTTCACCTGCCGCGGGTGTTCGTCGACGCCCTCGTTGTCGCGTTCCGTGTCCTCCCGACCGTGGCAGCCGAGGCGGTCGCCATCCGTGAGGCCATGGAGATGCGCGGGGTCGACCTCGGGGTACGCGGAGTTGTCCGCCACCCCCTCGTGATCGCCGAGCGCTTCCTGGTCCCGCTGCTGTCCTCCATCGCGCGCGTGGCCGACGACCTGGCTGCCTCGAGCGTCGTCCGAGGCCTGGGTGGCCCCACGCGCCCCACCTCGCTCGCGCGGCTGCGCGCCACCGCCTGGGACGGCCTCGCCCTCGCGTGCGTCGCCGGCGTCATCGCCATTGAGATCTGTGCGTACCTGGGAGTCCTGCCGTGATTGATGTTGAATCCCTGTCGTTCTCCTACGTCAGTGAGCTGACGGGAGATCGCGTCGAGGCCCTACGCGGGGTCGATGTGTCCGCCCGGCCTGGCACTCTCACCCTCGTGTGCGGGTCCTCCGGCTGCGGGAAGTCGACGCTCATGCGGGCCCTGATCGGCCTCGTCCCGCAGATGACGCCGGGTGAGCTCGAGGGCGCGGTGAGGATCGACGGTCGCGACCTCGCCGAGGTCCCCCTGACCGAGGTCGGTCACCTGTGCTCGTCGGTCTTTCAGAATCCGCGTACCCAGTTTTTCTGCGACACCGTCGCCGAGGAGCTGGCCTTCTGCGGGGAGAACTACGGCCGCGATCGGGAAACCCTGATCGAGGCCAGCATGCGCGCCGCGACGCTCATGGGGATCGCCCACCTGATGGACCGCAAGCTCTCGACGTTGTCGGGCGGGCAGCTGCAGAAGGTGGCGCTCGCCTGCGCGCTGTCGTCGGGTGCCCCGGTCCTCCTGGCCGACGAACCGACGTCGAACCTGGACCCAGGCGCCATCGCGGACGTGCGCCGCGCCCTCGCGATCCTCAAAGAACAGGGGATGACGATCGTCGTCGTCGAGCACCGCCTCCACTTCCTGCGAGGGCTTGCCGACCAGGTTCTCCTCATGGAGGACGGAGAAGTCACGCGTCGCTGGGGCGGCGAGGAGTTCTACTCGATGGGCGAGGAGGAACGCAGGTCGCTCGGCTTGCGGACCCTCGTGGACCCTGGTCCGCCCGAGGCGTGGGTGGCCTCACGGGGAACCGGGGCGAAAGCCTCGGCCGACGGGGACGCGGGCCTGTCCTGCAGGGACCTGAGCTTCGCCTACGGGAGCACTCCAGTGTTCGAGGGGTTTGACGCGGATTTTCCGGCAGGGCAGATCACCTGCATCGCTGGAGAGAACGGCGCCGGGAAAACGACCCTCGTGCGCGTGCTGTGCGGGCTGGCCGGCCCCGGTTCCGGGACGATCACCCTGGACGGGCGGGAGATGAACCGTCGGCAGCGTCGGGCCGCGTGCGCGCTCGTCATGCAGGACACCGGACGTCAGCTGTTCTCCGACACGCTAGCGGGCGAGCTGACGGTCGGCGCGTCGCAGGCCAGCGGCGAGGCCGGGGAGAAACTTCTGGCCGACTTCGACCTCGCGCACCTGGGGGACCGCCACCCCCTCAGCCTGTCGGGCGGGCAGAAACAACGCCTCGTCATCGCTGCTGCTCGCGCCACCGGGCGTCCGGTCGTCATTCTCGACGAACCAACGTCGGGGGTCGACGCCCGACACCTCAACTCCATCACGTCCACCCTGCGCCGCATTGCGAACGAAGGAGCGGCCGTCATCGTCGTCACCCACGACGGCGAGTTCGCCTCGGCCTGCGCGGACCGACTCATCACACTCACGCCGACGGGCGCCACGTGCGCCTTCGAAGGAGACCACCAATGACCGACACCGACGAGCGCGAGGACGTCACGGCCTCGTCCCCGAGTGGACCCGACGCCAACGACGCGCGCACGGAGGACCCGCGCGCGGCTCACCTGGCGGGCCAACGCGCCTTCAAAGAACTGACCGCCCCCATCCGTGGGTCCATGATGGTCGCCCGAGTGCTCGGGTTCCTCTACGGTGCGCTCGCGGTCGCCCCCTACGTCGTCCTCGTCCAGCTCGGGCAGGTGCTGCTGGAGGCGGCCCGCTCGGGTGCCTCGCCTGATCGCGCCGAGGTGATGACACTGCTCATGTGGCTGACCGGTGCCTTTGGCCTTCGATACGGTATCTACTTCGTCGCGCTGGCCGTCACCCACTTCGCGGACGTGCGCTTTGGACACATCGTGCGCTCCCGCATGGTCAGTGTCCTCGCCGCCGCGCCCCTCGCTTGGTTTACCTCCACGAACTCGGGGGCCGTGCGCAAGGCCATCCAGGACGACACACACGACGTACACACGGTCATCGCACACGCGCCCGTCGAATCCGCGGCCGCAATCAGCGCGCCAGTCTCCCTGCTCATCTACGCCTTCGTCGTCGACTGGCGGCTCGGGCTCCTCTCGATCGCGACGCTGCCCCTCTATGGACTCCTCAATGCGTGGATGATGCGAGGCATGGGGGAGAAAACCGCGCAGATGGACCGACACCTCTCGCGCGTCTCGTCGACGATGGTCGAATTCGTGTCCGGCATCAGCGTCGTCAAGGCGTTCGGAACCGTCGGGCGCTCACACGAGCGATTCACCCGGGCTGCCGAGGACTTCTCGCGCTCTACGTCGACTGGTGCGGCCCGCTGCTGAAAGGCTCCGCGCTCGGGCAGGCCAGCGTGTCTCCCTCCCTGATCCTGCTCGTCTCGACGGCGGGGGGTTCCGCGCTCGCGGCGGCGGGGATCGTCAGTCCGGTCCAGGTCATCACCTGCGCTCTCATTGCCCTCGTCATCCCGGCGGCCATCGAGGTTCTGGGGACAACGACATGGGCCTACCAGATCGCCGGGGCCGCCGCGCTGCGCATCGTGGACCTACTCTCGGTCGCCCCGTTGCCCGCCGAGGGAAGGTCAGTGCCAAAGGGTGCTGACATCGAGATTGATGGTGTTTCCTTCTCCTACGGGTCAACTCTCGCGCTGGACGACGTGAGCCTGACGATCCCCGAGGGATCGGTGACCGCCCTCGTGGGTTCCTCCGGCTCGGGAAAATCGACGCTTGCGACGCTGGTCGCGCGCTTCGCCGACCCGGACCGGGGGGCTGTCCGCATCGGTGGGGTCGATGCGCGTGAGATCGCTGCGGACGTCCTCTACCGGCACGTCTCCTTCGTCCTCCAGGACCCGCAGCTCCTCGACATCTCCGTGCGTGACAACATCGTGCTCGGAGTCCCGGACGCCAGCGACGAAGCGGTGTGGGCTGCCGCTGGGGCCGCTCACATCGACGACTACCTGCGTTCCCTGCCCCGAGGCCTCGACAGCGTCATCGGGGAGGACGCTCACCCCTCGGGTGGTCAGGCGCAACGCATCGCAATCGCTCGAGCCCTCCTCGTCGATGCGCCCATCCTCGTCCTCGACGAGGCCACGGCCTTCACCGATCCGGAAGCCGAAGCCGATATTCAGGCGGCGCTTACCCGCCTCGTCCAGGGCAAGACGGTTCTGGTCATCGCGCACCGTGCCGCCTCGATCGCCGGCGTCGACCAGATCGCCATCCTCGACGCTGGTCGTCTCATCGCGCTGGGCACGCCCGACCAGCTCGCCGACCACCCGTACATGCGTCGCATGAGCGCACCCGCGAAAGGACACTGACATGCTCGACCTCATCCCCCGGCTGCGCGAACCCCTCTCCGAGCAGGGACGAGCCGACTTCCTTCAAGCAACCGTGCTGTCCTGTGTCGTCGGAGCGGTACGCGGCGTCTCCTTGGTCGCCTTCATCCCGGCTGCGATTGCCCTGACCTCGGGCGCGCCCGCGTGGGGTATGAGCCTGGGATCGTGGCTCGTTGTGCTCGCTCTGTGCGCCCTTACCTCCTTTGTCGTCGAGTACCTGCTCGCCATGCGCTCCTACTCGGTGGCCTTCGACTTTCTGTCGAACATGCACCGTGCGATCGGCGACAAGGTGGCGTCCCTGCCGCTCGGGTCTTTCCGCGCGGACACGGCTGGAAAGACGTCGCGCCTCGTCTCGCGCGAGCTCATGGTTCTGGGCGAGATCTTCGCGCACATGTATTCGCCCCTCATCGCCGCTATCGTCACGTCGGCGACGATGCTCGTTGGTATCGCCGCCTTTTCGCCGATTCTCGGGGTCGTGTGCCTGGTCGCAATTCCGATCGTCGGCGGGGGAGTGTGGGTGGCGCGCCGATGCCTGCAGTCGGGGGCCGCCCTGAAGGAGCCTCCCGCCCGCGAGCTGTCGCACCGCATCGTCGAATACGCGACGAAGCAGGGGGCGCTGCGCGCGTGCGGGCGCTCCGCCTCCTACGAGCCCCTCCAGCGGGCCGAAGACGCCTACGGGGTGGCCGCGCGTCGCTCACTCATGAGGGAGACGGTTGGCCAGATCGTCAACGGCATGGCCGCCCAGCTCGTCGTCGTGACGCTCATCTGCGCGATGGGGTGGCTCGCGGTCGCCGGTAGCGTCAGCCCCGTGGAGGCCATCGTCTCCATCGGCCTGCTCCTGCGCTTCACGCAGATCCTTGTCGACATCGGGACGCTCACCTCCGCGTTCGAAACCCGGCGCCCCGTCCTCGACCTCAGCCACGAGATCCTCTCCGCCCCCGAACTGCCCGCCCCCAAGGGCGTGCGACGCGCGGACGAGGCCCCGGCCTCGTCGGGAGCGTCCGTGGCCATCGAGGACGTGTCCTTCTCCTACGAGGCCGACCACCCCGTCCTGCAAGGCGTGTCCTTCCGCGTCGAACCGGAGACCATGACCGCGATCGTCGGCCCCTCCGGCTGCGGCAAGACCACGATCGCGCGCCTCGTCGCACGCTTCTACGACGTGGACGCGGGAAGCGTGCGCGTGGGCGAGCGCGACGTGCGCGACTGGGACACCGCCGACCTCATGGCGCAGCTCTCCCTCGTCTTCCAGGACGTCTACCTCTTCGACGACACCCTCGAAGCCAACGTGCGCGTCGGCAACCCCGACGCGAGCCGAGCGGACATCGAAGAAGCGGCGCGCCTGAGCGGAGTGAGCGAAATCGTCGAGCGCCTGCCGCACGGCTGGGACACCCCCGTCGGCGAGGGCGGGCGCGCGCTCTCCGGAGGGGAACGCCAGCGCGTCTCCATCGCCCGCGCGCTCCTGAAAGCCGCGCCCGTCGTCCTCTTCGACGAGGCCACGAGCGCCCTCGACCCCGAGAATGAATCGCGCATCACCGACGCCATGGCCGCCCTGCGACGCGACGCGACCCTCATCGTCATCGCCCACAAGCTCGACACGATCACGGCAGCCGACCAGATCGTCGTCCTCGACGAGGACGGTCGCGTCGCCCAGATCGGCACGCACGCTGCGCTTTACTCGCAGGTGGGCGGCCAGTACCGGGCGTTCTGGGACGCGCGCTCGCGGGCCGCGGGGTGGAGGCTCGTCTGACGGCTATCACGCCGCGAGGCCGGGGGTCCAACGCGAGGCCGGGGCCCCCAATGCGCATCACCGGGCGGCGAACTCGTGTGTCGGATACCAGGCGCTCCGCCCTGAGCCAAGCCAGGCGCATCCTTCCCGTGGCGCCCCGCAAGCCGGCCCCGGCCTCGCGCATCCATCGGCGTGCCCGTCGGTGGAATGCGCGCGCGGCCGGCCCGGCCTCGTCTGTGAAACGCGACGCCATGCTTGCACGCAGGTAACAGCCCTGTTAAGCTGATCCGTGCCGAAGACCGTTGGTGTCCACGCTAGTGGAGGAAAATCCAACGCAGGTGAGTGAGCCGCCCCGCGCGGCATTCGAGCATGCGCCCGACACGAACCTGCGTGTCGGGTTTTTTCTTACCTGCGGTCACGTATCTGGAAGGAGGACCATGGCGAAGTCCGACAAGGTGGCAGCAGTTGCCGAGCTCGTGGAGCGTTTCCGCGCAGCCGACGCTGTCCTGCTGACCGAGTACCGCGGCCTGACCGTCGGCCAGCTCAAGCAGCTGCGTCGCGGCCTGGGCGAGAACGCGACCTACGCCGTGGCAAAGAACACGCTGGCGCGCCTGGCGGCCAAGGAGGTCGGCCTCGACTTCCTGGCTGAGGACCTCAAGGGTCCCACGGCCATCGCTTTCGTCTCCGGCGAGCCCGTTGAGGCCGCCAAGACCCTGCGTGATTTTGCTAAGGACAACCCCGCCCTCGTGCTGAAGTCCGGCGCGATGGACGGCGCTCCCCTGAGCGCCGAGGGTGTCAAGAAGCTTGCCGATCTCGAGTCCCGCGAGGTCCTGCTGGCCAAGGCCGCAGGCGTCCTCAAGGCCAAGATTGGTCAGGCGGCGTTCGCATTCAACGCTCTGCCCGTCAAGGCAGTGCGCACCATCGATGCTCTGCGCGAAAAGCAGAGCGAGGCGGCCTGACGAGACAGGCCATGTTTCACGCCGCCACGGCTGCGTGAAACAAACCAACAATCTGCACTCGTGCAGGCCAATTAGGAAGGATGCCACTCATGGCTAAGCTCTCCAATGACGAGCTCATCGCAGCTTTCAAGGAAATGACCCTCATCGAGCTCTCCGACTTCGTGAAGCTCTTCGAGGAGACCTTCGACGTTGAGGCCGCTGCCCCCGCAGCCGTCGCCGTTGCCGCCCCGGCCGCCGACGCCCCCGCCGAGGAAGAGAAGGACGAGTTCGAGGTCGTCCTCGAGTCCGCCGGTGACAAGAAGATCGCCGTCGTCAAGGTCGTCAAGAACCTGGCCGGCCTGGGCCTGAAGGAAGCCAAGGACCTGGTTGACTCCGCGCCCTCCACCATCTTCCCCGCCGCGAAGAAGGAAGACGCCGAGAAGGCCAAGGCTGAGATCGAAGAGGCCGGCGGCAAGGTCACCCTTAAGTGACTTTCCCCGTCTGATTCGTTCAGACTTTTCCGCCCGACTGGGTGGCGCGCGCCCGTCCCGCATCCGCGGGGCGGGCGTGCCGCATGTCGGGCCCGGTTGTTTGGGGCTTATAGGTCAGGTTGTGTTGGTTTTTGGGCTGTCTTTCGTTGCTACAAAGCCGAAAGGTGGGGGTTGGACTCGTTGTGACTTGAGTTCTTGGTTGGCCAGGTCGTGTTGGTTTTATCCCGGTTTTTGATTGATATTCCGCGGTAAGGTCGGGGTTTGAATCGGCTTGGATTGGGGGATGGGAAATCCTCGATGCAAAATCTGTGGTGGCACGACGCAAAAATGGGGCTCAACTCGAGCAGGTAGGCCAAGGTTCCGCTGTCTTGCGTGTAGGGCAAGCCAGTCTCGGCGTAACGATACCCGTGCCCGGCATTTCAGTGCGTTTTTAGACTTCGTCACCGGCAAATACACCCTGGCCGATTACGGGCCCAAGGGACGCACCATACGACGGCGTAACGAACCATTTTGGCATCTATGGCCAGTTTCTCCATTGGTTGACGAGGTTCACCATGTGGTCTTTGTTGACGGAATCTACCTGTCCCACAAGCTGGTGGTTCTTATTGCCTGCACCAAGACCCATGTGCTTGGCTGGTACGTGGCCAAGGGTGAGACCACCCGCGCCTGGCAAGCACTGATGTCTAGGATCGCGCCCCCAGATGTTGTCGTGTGCGATGGTGGGCAAGGCATCGCCAGCGCGGTGAAGACCACCTGGCCTACCACCCGGATCCAACGCTGTGTCTTTCACGCCTATAGCGCGGTCAAGCGTAAGACCACCACCCGGCCACGCACTCAGGCAGGTGTTGATCTCTACAGTCTTGCTCAGGCCTTGCTCGAGGTCACTACCTTTGACCAGGCAGTGGCATGGATGAGCAAACTCGCCACCTGGAACACCACCCTACAAGGAATTCCTAGCCCAGCGCACCCGGCTACCAGACGGACGTTGGGTTGCCACCCATGCCCGGCTGATCCAGGCCAAGAACTCCCTCAACACGCTGGTCAAACAAGGCACGCTGTTTACCTACCTCGATCCCGCCCTTGACCTTGAAGGTGACCCCATTGCCAGGACGTCGAACCTGATCGAGGGCGGGATTAATACCCAACTACGCTGCGTGCTACGAGCCCACCGTGGCATGAGTCTTAATCACCAGGTCAAGACCGTGTTGTGGTGGTGCTACCTGCACACCGAGTTCCCTGCCACCCCAGCACACATCCTTAAAACCACGCTCACCGACCAACAGATCATTGACCAATTCGACAAGGCCAGCCACCGCGCCCAAGCGCAAGCCGAGATCGACAGGTGGGGAACCGCAGTTAACTGGACCGACTTCCACCACAGCGGAACCTGGCACGAAACCTACTAAACCGAAACCAACACGTTTTGGCCTATAAGCCTTGTTTGGTGCTTGCTTGTCTGCTTCAGGCGGGATAACGCCTGCCTTGCTTGGCTTGTGAGTGCCGCGACACGGACACGCCCTTCCGCGTGATTATGACGTGTTGGGGTTGTGCGCAAGTTGTTGACGGTTTGTTTATGCGGCTTTTGTCCAGGCCGCTTGGTGTAGTTCGTATTCGATGGGGGATTTGCCGCCGAGGCTGGTGTGGATGCGGCGGCGGTTGTAGAAGTCTTCGATCCAGGTGGCGATCCCGGTGTAGACCTGGTCGCGGGTGGTGAAGGTACGCCGGTAGTAGTACTCGGTTTTGAGGGTGGCCCAAAAGGATTCGGCCATGGCGTTATCCCAGCACACTCCGGCCCGCCCCATCGACACTTTTCCTTGGACGGCGCGCATGTAGGCTGCCAGTTTCTCGGAGGTGAATTGTGTTCCCTGATCAGCGTGGAGCACGACCCCAGTGGGGAAGCCGCCACGGGTGGTGGCGGCCATGTCGAGCGCGGTGATGACCAGAGCGCGTGTTGTGCTGCTCGCCCATGGCGTATCCCAGGACTCGGCGCGAGTGCGCATCACGCACGGCGCACAGGTAGACCCAGCCTTGGGCGCACCGCAGGTAGGTAAAGTCCGTGATCCATACCCGATCCAGGGCGCCTTGATCCCACTGGCGCACGCAGTGGTCCTCATGGGCCACAGGGCCCCGCCCGCCGCGCCTGGCCGGGCGCGGGTGCGTGTTCAGGCCTGTCAGGCCTTGGCGGCGCATCGATGCGGCGACCGCCCGCACACCCACATCCACGCCCGAGCGCGTCAGAGCATGGCGGATGCGAGGAGCCCCATAGGTGCCGCCCGAGACCTCGTGTTCCCAGGCCACCGCCTCATCCAAACGCCGACGCGCCGATGCGCGCCGACCCCGCTGGGGTGCACGGCTCTTCCACGCGTAATAGCCCGCGCGCGTGACCCCTAGAACGTTGGCCATCAAGGTGATCGAGTAGGAAGCCTTCTGCGCGTCCATCAGCTCAAAGCGCTGGTACTTTGGTGCCGAGACGCGAAGAAGGCGCTGGCTTTTCCCAAGAACTCGTTCTCCTTCTCCAGCTCACGCACCCGCCGACGCAATGCCGTGTTCTCGGCTTCCAGCTCGCGTGGATCAGGACGACCCTCACGCGCGGCTTGACGCCGCTCGCGCTCGAGTTTGACCCACCGGCCCACCACCGATTCACCCAGCCCTAAATCCCGGGCCACAGACGCGATCGAAGACCCTGTATCCAACACCAGACTCGCCACATCACGACGATACTCCGGTGTAAAACGACGACGAGTTCCCATAACAGGCACCTCACTTTCCGCAGGCACTCACACCCGCTTAACGAAGTGTCAACAACACAAGCCTAACCCCATGTGCGTGTTCCTCCGCTTGCCCATGACGCGGCGTCAGGGACGACAATCGTTGTCATGAGCAACGACACCACTCTCTTCACGGTCGGTGAGGTCGCCGAGCGATTCTCCCTGACGGTGCGCACGCTGCACTATTGGGAGTCGCTGGGTCTCCTCGCTCCCGTCGCGCGCAGCTGGTCGAACTACCGCCTGTATTCGACCGAGGACTGCGCTCGTGTTCAGAGAATCGTCATCTACCAGGCGACGGGGATGAAACTGACGGACATTAAGGCACTCCTCGATTCTGGAGAATCGGCGGTCGAACACCTGAAGAGGCAGCGAGAGCGGCTCGTTGCTCACCGTTCGCGGACGGACACCATGATCGAAGCGCTGGACACACTGTTGGAGGACGCAATGAACGATAATGCGCTGACCGTGGAAGAGATCGGGGAGATTCTGGGGGACGCCGACTTTGCGGCTCACCAGGACGAGGCGGAAGAATGCTTCGGCGATACCAATGACTGGCGTGAATCGCGCAGGCGTACTGCCTCATGGCATGGCGCCGAGTGGCGCCAGAACTCCGCGCGCTTCCATGACGTTGAGCAGAGGATGATTGAGGCGATCCGTGCCGGTGTCGCTCCTGACAGCGAAAGGGCGGCAGGCCTCGTCGAGGAACACCGGGAGGTACTCAGCGAGTTCTTTCCGGTCACTCCCTCGAAGCACTTCATCATGTCGCGCGCCTACATTCATGATGAGCGATTCCGCGAGCACTACGAGTCGCAGCAGGCGGGCTTCGCGCAGTGGCTCGCCGATGCGATCGAGGAGGTTGCGCGCTGCCGCGGCGTGGACGTGGACAACGTCGTGTGGGGGTGACGTGGGGACGAGGCCGGGGTTCGTGGCGCATCATTAGTGGATTGGTTGCGTGGAACGGCGGCGCATGGCCTTCAAGGACCATGCGCCGCCGTGGCGTGCGGGCCCCTCGCCTGTGACGGCGTCGAGGGGATACTTGTCGCCCTACTGGGGCGGTGGAGGAAGCTGTTCTTCGTTCGTTGCCGGGACCCGACCGGAGGGCTGTGGCGGCATCTGATCCGAGCGTGGCGGAGGAGCCTGCGTGGGGGAGGTCGCCTCCGCTGTCGGCGCTTCTTGGAACAGTGGGCCGGTCGCGTTCTGGATGGGTGCTGGCTGCGCCGCCCAGCCGACCGGTGCTGCCTGCGTGTAGGCCAGGATCGGGGGCACTCCTGCGGTTGCCGCCGTGGCCGATGCAGTCGCGGGCCGGTCGGGAATCTGCAGGAAAATTGCGGCCACGATCCACACGCAGCTGAGGGCCCAATAGATGACAATGTGCTCGCCGTGACCTGAAAAATCATCCAGCGAAATGACTAAGTTCGGGAAGTCGAAGTTGCTGTGTCGGAAAGCGAATGCCTGTGTAACGGGGATGACGAGAATCTGTAGGAAAAGTGTTGTGACCGAGACAGCTCGACGTGCACCGTTGGAGCGCATGAGGAGGAAAATGCCAACCACTATCATCGTCACGAAATAGCAGAGAAGGAAAACAAGTAACGGTGAGCGGGTAAAAGGATCCTGAATGTAGCGGAAGAAATGCGACACGTAACTGTCTGGAAGAAAAGCATCCACAGTCAGGGCGATAACAGCGACAATAATGGCGGCGGAACACATTTTTGAGCGCAGAGAGAGACGCCTCGATTTGCGTCGATCAATCGGCTCTGCGGGGGAAGCTGCATAACCGTAGCCGTACTGCATATTCACCGGTGCGTGGCTGACCTGCCCGTGCGCGTATTGACTGACGCCAGGACCCGTGATGGGGCCGGTATTCGCAACGATACCCGACACGCTCGAAGGAGCGATCAGTGCGCCGTAGGGAATTGGAGCATTGATGGGGGTCGGCATCGCCATGCTGCGGGGTGCCTTGTCGGGGCGTAGTAGGCCGATCGCGCATAGTAGCCACGTGAGAGTGACGAGAGCGGCGAGGGCAACAACGATGATGAATGGGAGCTCATCGATCCCATGCCCGATGGCGGATTCGACTATCTCGACCGATCCGCCGATGAACGTCAGATATACGTAATGCCCCCCTAGGCATGCTGCGAGAATAGGGAAGGCGACGAAGAGGATAATGATGGATACTCCAGCGAGCGCATAGCGCGTCGCTGTGGTCTTCTTTATTAAATAGATCACAGCGAGGGTAATCACCGTCATGTATGAAGCTATGTCCGCAAAGCTCGGTCTGTGAAATGCTAACCCTGCGATGGGCAGAAGTGCATTGCAGACAATAATCGTGATTGTGAGTGCCCGTGCTCTCCCGGAGAGGGGCGCTTTGCGGGGGTGTTCTCCCTGCTGGGTATATGGGGCGTATGTTGGGTGTGGCTGCGCGGCGGGCAGCGGTGCACCGGTGGGGATGGACATTGCAGTCCTTTCTCGATGATCGGCGGATGGGTCGCCAGTGATTTTTATGGTAACAGGGTATCTGTGTGAGAGATGCGGTATTTCAGCGCGCGACGCCGCGCATGTCGGGTGCGTTTGAGGCTCTGTGCCGATTGTGGTGTCTGATGTGTGGCCGTCTTGGAGGGGACGCCGTTATCGCTGTGGCGGGCACCACCTGGACAGCGGCCCCTGGTGGGGGATTGGACGCCGGTGGCTGTTTGAGCGCTCCTTGAACGAGGCCCCTGTCCGTGCGGGTGTGTGCTCTCGTGGTGTGGCTGTCCCCGTGTGGCTGGCTTGGACCTGGCCCGCGGGGTGAGTCCTCTCTGGTTGTCGGTCCGGCCCTGGCCTGCTGGTGCCTGTTCGCGCGCGTTGGTGTTGCGCGTAGTCAGCCGAGGCCCCGTCCAAGGCGTGATGTGGTGCACACTTCGAGGGTTTCTTCGGACTTGCCATAGCTGTGAGTGCCCTGCTACCATTGTCACTTGTCGCAATCCTGCGTAGCTCAACGGCAGAGCATCCGACTGTTAATCGGACGGTTACTGGTTCGAATCCAGTCGCAGGAGCAGGCGCCCCGGGTCCTCACGGACTTGGGGCTTTTCGTTTATCCCTGAACCGGTGCGGGGGAGGAGTGGGGTTGGCTCGGGGTTAAAGAAAGGGCTATAGGCGCAAACGTGGTGCTTTAGACGGCGTGTCGTGGGTCTAGTGGGCGCGTCCGGCCCAGCCTTTGCGTGGCCAGAGTCCTTCTTCTGGGGTGGGGGTTCCTTCCGGGATTCCGTGGCGTTTCTGATCGGTGTGGTTGGGGTGTTTGGGTGTGGGGATCCGGCGGGGTGTGGGGCACCCGTCGTGTTCCCATTGGGTCAGGACTTCGGTGGGGGTCGGGGGTTGTGGGGTGCGCAGGAGGAGAGCCCATTCGGCGATGACGGCTGTGGTAGGCACTGGCACCGCGGTGAGCGTGGAGGAGTTCACGCACGACAGCGTTGATGGATTCGACGTGGTTGGTGGTGGCGCAGGTAGCGGGTCGGCTGGTGTGCCGTCGGGGTTGGTCAGGTAGGTGAACAGCACTCCTTGGCGTGCCAGTCGTGCCAAGCGTCGGTAGGCGCGGCGCGTGCGTTCATGCGTGTACCACCAGGTTTTACCGGTTTTTGACGCCCATGCAGGGTCTTGAGCGGCGAAGGTGCGCTGTGACATCCATTCTCGGAAGGTGTGCCCAAAGTCGTGGAGCATCGTCAACCACGCGCTGGCTTGGTCGACGCTGGTGATGCTCGTCAAGCGTCGTGACAAGGCCAGCAACGCTCGTGCGGGTTCGGTTCTGGGATGCATGGTGAGGTCGCGGATGATGTCACGATGAACGTGGACCAGGCAGCGTTGCACGCGCGTGGAGGGCCATAGGTGCGCGATAGCCGCCAAGGCGCCTGCAGCACCGTCGGTGGTGACCACATCGGCAGGAGCGAGGCGTTCAAGTAGGGCCGTGTAGGCCTGCGCGGATTCGTTGGCCGCCCACTGCCACTCCAGCACATGCTCGCGGTCTCGGGCGATCAGCAGCACCCATTCGCCCGACAGGTGCATGCCGTCAATGAAGATCTGATCGTGGACCTGCCCGGTGACGGGCGGGTGAGGTACCGGCACCTGCCAGCACCAACAGGTACGACGCCGGAAAGCGCGCGCTGAGCCTTCCTGTTCGTCTTGGGTGTGCCGAGACGTCGCCCACGCGATGAAGTCTGCCAGCTCATCGGCTTGTTCGTGTCGGCGCGCACGCCCTGATGGACATGTGGTTGACAGGGCGCACGAGGTGCATTTCCACCGTTGAGCGCCCGCCGCGGTGTGTCCATTCTTCTTCATCGGCACAGCGCACACCGGGCAACGCCGAGCACGATTCGATCGTGTTCTCACCCACTACACGATCACCCCAGAAAGTCAAGGAAGCTGCGCGATTAACCGCCCGAACCTAAATAACAGCGACTTTCGCCCGCAATCCCAACCTAAACACGGAACTTAAGCACCACGTTCGTGACCTATAGTCCTAAAGAAAGGGGTTACCGCGCATCTTCAGCGGTTCGTGTGCGAGCTCCAGGCGAGGCCAGGCGCCGTTGTGCCCAAAACGCAGACCACTTCGCCCACGACACCCCATTGTCGGCGTTTTTCGCCGAGGTGGTCTGCACTTTGGGCGCCACGCCGCCCGGAACCGTGACCTCACCATCCCGAACCGTGACCTCACCGCCACCAAGCGGGGGGAATTGCGCTGTGAGAGGTGCACGGTCGAGCTCGGCCCACGTCGAGGGCACCGCCAAACGGGGGGAATTGCACCAATAGAGCCACGACACGCCGACGACACGCCGGCAGGATGCTTCTAATGGTGCAAAACCCCTGCCATTACCCCTGACGTCATGCTCCCTCGCTGGCGTCACGCTCTCTCACTGGTGCAGGGCAGCCCGGCGGGACGCCGATAAACGCCGGAAAAGCGTCGCTGACGGGGCCTTGCTGCACAGGCGCGGGTAGGGCGGACGCCGACAAACGCCAGAAAGGCGTCGCCGGTAATGGCGGGGGCGTCACGGGCGGCCAGCTCCGCGACGGGGCTTGTATCCGATGAGGCGAAACACCTGAACGGCAAGAGTCGACCCCAACTGATCGGGTTAAATCTTCCCTAGCGGCTCGAATGCTCCTCACGGGTTGAATGCTCCCGATGAGGTGCAATCCTCTCGATGGGGGTGATCCCGTTTGGAGCGCGGCGGCGCGAGCGTACAAGCCCGACGATCCCTCCCTTGACGATGCCGGAGACCGAGCCGTGACCAACGCGCTTCGTCCTATGTTCGCAATAGTGATACGATGCTCGAGAGGGTGGCAGCCAGCCCACCTGGGAGTGATCCCCGGGCAGGTGGGTCACCCTTTTCTCATCATGCGCAAGCTCGCCGACCGCGGGCGCAATGCCTGGGTCAGAACCGTGATGTTCGATCAGTCCCTAGCTGCAACGGTAGGGCTATAGGGAGGGCTCATTCCGCGTGGGGCGTCAGCTCCAGGTGATCGGCCTGTTGCTCGTCATAGGTGCGGTTACCGTGTGATCCTTCGGGAAAGCCCTCTATTTCTCACTCGTATTGTTTTCAAGGTGCCGCGATGTCCGCTCCTTCTCATCATCGGCCCTGCTGGCGTTTCTTGGCGGGTCTTGTCTCGCACGTCCCGGTTCTGATGCGTCCGCTGCCAAAGCATGATCAATACCCCGCTCTCATGTGACGCGGACGCCGAATGGGCTGCCAGGTCACGCGGCAACCTGACGTCCAGTGGGGCAGGTGGCAACACGCCAACACGAAATGTCCTGTATCCCTTCTGTCGCGCGAGAACATCGACGCGGGAAATGGGGACTATCGGTCACGAACGTGGTGCTTAAGTTCCGGGTTTAGGTTGGGATTGCGGGCGAAAGTCGCTGTTATTTAGGTTCGGGCGGTTAATCGCGCAGCTTCCTTGACTTTCTGGGGTGATCGTGTAGTGGGTGAGAACACGATCGAATCGTGCTCGGCGTTGCCCGGTGTGCGCTGTGCCGATGAAGAAGAATGGACACACCGCGGCGGGCGCTCAACGGTGGAAATGCACCTCGTGCGCCCTGTCAACCACATGTCCATCAGGGCGTGCGCGCCGACACGAACAAGCCGATGAGCTGGCAGACTTCATCGCGTGGGCGACGTCTCGGCACACCCAAGACGAACAGGAAGGCTCAGCGCGCGCTTTCCGGCGTCGTACCTGTTGGTGCTGGCAGGTGCCGGTACCTCACCCGCCCGTCACCGGGCAGGTCCACGATCAGATCTTCATTGACGGCATGCACCTGTCGGGCGAATGGGTGCTGCTGATCGCCCGAGACCGCGAGCATGTGCTGGAGTGGCAGTGGGCGGCCAACGAATCCGCGCAGGCCTACACGGCCCTACTTGAACGCCTCGCTCCTGCCGATGTGGTCACCACCGACGGTGCTGCAGGCGCCTTGGCGGCTATCGCGCACCTATGGCCCTCCACGCGCGTGCAACGCTGCCTGGTCCACGTTCATCGTGACATCATCCGCGACCTCACCATGCATCCCAGAACCGAACCCGCACGAGCGTTGCTGGCCTTGTCACGACGCTTGACGAGCATCACCAGCGTCGACCAAGCCAGCGCGTGGTTGACGATGCTCCACGACTTTGGGCACACCTTCCGAGAATGGATGTCACAGCGCACCTTCGCCGCTCAAGACCCCTGCATGGGCGTCAAAAACCGGTAAAACCTGGTGGTACACGCATGAACGCACGCGCCGCGCCTACCGACGCTTGGCACGACTGGCACGCCAAGGAGTGCTGTTCACCCTACCTGACCAACCCCGACGGCACACCAGCCGACCCGCCGGCCTGCGCCACCACCAACCACGTCGAATCCATCAACGCTGTCGTGCGTGAACTCCTCCACGCTCACCGCGGTGCCAGTGCCTACCACCAAGCCGTCATCGCCGAATGGGCTCTCCTCCTGCGCACCCCACAACCCCCGACCCCCACCGAAGTCCTGACCCAATGGGAACACGACGGGTGCCCCACACCCCGCCGGATCCCCACACCCAAACACCCCAACCACACCGATCAGAAACGCCACGGAATCCCGGAAGGAACCCCCACCCCAGAAGAAGGACTCTGGCCACGCAAAGGCTGGGCCGGACGCGCCCACTAGACCCACGACACGCCGTCTAAAGCACCACGTTTGCGCCTATAGCCCGGAAATGGAGGGAAAAGTGGGGAGCGGGGCCCATTGCCCGGGCCTTCCGACGGTCGATTATTCCACGACTAGCCCAGGGGGGATTCCCGCTCCGCATCAAATCTATCACGGGCTCGCTTGCATTCGTAGGGGAGAGTTGGGATCGGTGTGCAGTGCTGTGGACTTGCACGCTGGCGTGCGCGTGAGCGTGAGCGGGTGGTGAGGGTGGGGTGCCTGGCGTGCACGGGCGTTGTCGGCGTGTGCTGGCGTCGACGTGCGCAGGTGCCTGGCTTGAACCGGGCTGGCACGTGCGGGTTGCGAGGGCGTGGCTCGCATGTGGATAGGTTACGCGGATGTGGATAGGTTAATAACCTATCCGGATGCCCATAACCTATCCGGATGCCCATAACCTATCCGCGTGCGGGGTGGCGCTGGCTGGCGTGCACGGGCGAGGGTGGCGAGGGCGTGGACGTCGGAGCTGGCGTGCTCGGGCGAAGGGGCGAGGCTGCGGGCACGGGTTGCGAGGGCGTGGCTCGCATGTGGATAGGTTACGCGGATGTGGATAGGTTAATAACCTATCCGGATGCCCATAACCTATCCGGATGTCGATAATCTATCCGTGTGCGGGGTGGCGCTGGCTGGCGTGCACGAACGAGGGTGGCGCGGGTGGCGAGGGCGTGGACGTCGGAGCTGGCGTGCACGGACGAGGGTGGCGCTGGCTGGCGTGCACGGGCGCGGGTTGCGAGGGCGTGGACGTCGGAGCTGGCGTGCTCGGGCGAAGGGGCGAGGCTGCGGGCACGGGTTGCGAGGGCGTGGCTCGCATGTGGATAGGTTACGCGGATGTGGATAGGTTAATAACCTATCCGGATGCCCATAACCTATCCGGATGTCGATAATCTATCCGCGTGCGGGGTGGGCTCCGGCTGGCGTGCGCGTGCGCGGACGCGGACGAGGGTAGCGAGGATGCGGGTGGACGGCGTTCGTGGATGGTGAGGATACGGGTGGACGGCGTGCGTGGATGGTGAGGATATGGGCGGCTCGCGTGCGCGTGCGGCGCAGGCCTGCAGATTGAATAGCTACCTGAGAAGCGAAAGAAGGAATGGAACTGTGCGAGAAGAACTGGTCCAAGCGGTCCTGCGCGTCGTGGAGGCGATTCCGCCCGGGAGTGCGGCGACCTATGGGATGATCGCCCGTGCCATCGGGACCGGACCGCGCGTCGTGGGGCGGATCATGCACGAGTGGGGCGGTGGGGTTCCGTGGTGGCGTGTCGTGAACGTTCACGGAACTTTCCCAACAACTGTCCGAGAGGATGGTTTATCTCACTGGGTGAGCGAGGGGATGCCTCACGATTTTGAGAGAGGAAAACTGCTCCTGGATGAGTGTGTTGTTGGTGAGGAGTGGCTCGATAATGTCGCGCGTACTATCCTTGACGATCTGCGGAATGGTGTGGAAATGTCAGACTCTTAGGGGTGAGATTCGATAACGATTTGATCACGTCGTCATCAATTTGGCTCGCGCACCCTCGTGTGATGCTTTACTCTTAAAGAGACGCCGAAGAGGGCGTTTCCTTGGAGCCGTTTCCGTTAGCGCTAACGAAACCGGGGAAGCAAACTCCAGAAACAGAGAAGTTACTGGTACCCAAGGGGTGAGAAGTGACGAACTTACTAGAGCTCAAGGGGATCTCAAAGACGTTCCCCGGCGTGAAGGCGCTGTCCGACGTGGACCTCGACCTTCGACCCGGCGAAGTCTTGGGTCTCTGCGGTGAGAACGGAGCGGGCAAGTCCACGCTCATGAAGGTGCTCACCGGTATCCACAAAGCGGACCCGGGCGGTGAAATCTGGCTGCAGGGCGAGCGGGTCGACATTCAGTCCCCGGAGCATGCCCGTTCCCTCGGCCTGTCGATCATTCACCAAGAATTGAACATTGTTCCTGACTTGACCGTTGCCCAGAACCTGTACCTCGGTCGGCCAGGATCCTCGACGTGGTCCTACATCGATGACCGCAAGATGGTACGAGACGCGTATGAGCTGTTCGAACGCCTGAACATGCGGATTGATCCGACCGCGCACTGTCGTGACCTGCCGGTCGCTCGCCTGCAGATGGTTGAGATTGCGCGCGCGCTATCCTTTGATTCGAAGATCCTGGTCATGGACGAGCCTACGGCCCCCCCTGACCACGACCGAGACGGAATCGCTGTTCGAGCTGGTGCGCGACTTTGTGTGCCCGACGACGGGCCTGATCTTCATCACGCATCGTATGCCTGAGCTGACGGAACTGACCGACCGTATTTCTGTCCTGCGCGATGGTAAGTACATTGGCACGGTGGAGACGGCCTCGACGCCCATGCGTGAGGTTGTCAAGATGATGGTGGGTCGCGAGGTCCCTGCCGACGCGCGCCCGACGACCAAGCCGCTGTCTGATGAGGTAGTGCTGCGCGTCGAGAACCTCTCGACCGTCAAGGTGGTCCACGATGTTTCGTTTGAGGTGAAGAAGGGCGAGATTTTTGGCTTCGCGGGCCTGGTCGGCGCCGGTCGCTCAGAGGTTGCACGCGCGATCTTTGGTGCGGATCGCCACACGAAAGGCGCGATTTACGTCAACGGAAACAAGGTGTCGATCAAGAGCGCCACGGACGCCGTGAAGAACGGTATCGGTTACCTGTCCGAGGATCGCAAGCAGTACGGTCTGCTTCTGGACAAGGACATCTCGTTCAATACGAGCTTGGCGGCGATGGATAAGTTCACGAAGTTTACTGTCGTCAACGCCAGGAAGATCCGCGAGGTTGCTCGTGACTACGTGAAGAGGCTGCGCACTCGTACGCCGAGTGTGGACGTTGAGGTCCGTTCCTTGTCGGGTGGCAACCAGCAGAAAGTCGTGTTGGCTAAGTGGCTGGAACGTGACTCGGAGGTTTTGATCTTTGATGAGCCGACGCGCGGCATCGACGTGGGTGCGAAGGACGAGATCTATACGCTGCTTGAAAACCTGGCGTCGCAGGGCAAAGCGATCATTGTGATCTCCTCGGAGTTGCCCGAGGTCTTGCGCCTGGCGAACCGTATTGCCGTCATGGCCCACGGTCGCATCATTGGCGTCCTCGACAATGAGGACGCCACCCAAGAAAACATCATGGAACTGGCCACCGTCGGCCAGGAAGAAGTGAACGGAGTACACGCGTGAGCGCCGTCGTCGACAATAAGGGCCTGCAAGCGCCCTCGCCTTTCACCGCTTTCATCAAGAAGAACATGCAGTTGCTGGTCGTGATAGCCGCGCTGGTGGTCATTCTTGTGTTCTTCTCGCTGGCGGAACCCAAATTCGCGTCGACGAAGATCTATCTTGACATCGTCCTTCAGGCCGCGTTCACCGGCGTGATGGCGTTGGGTGCAACCTTCGTGATTGCGACTGGTGGCATTGATCTCTCTGTCGGTACGGGTCTCAGTTTCGTCGCTGTCATGGCCGGTGTCTTCCTGGCGGGGGACAAGATGAATCTGCCGCTCGGCGTCGGCCTTGTGTTGACCATCCTGGTTGGCGCTGGCGTCGGTCTGATCAATGGTCTAAACGTTTCGATTCTGGGGCTGCCGCCGTTTATTGCAACGCTGGCGATGATGATGGTTGCGCGAGGCCTGGCGCTCGTCATTTCGCAGACCCAGTCGATCAAGATTAAGAATCCCGACTACATGGCGTTGGCGACCGGCACGCTGATTCCCCATGTTGCTAACGCGGCGCTCATCTTCGTGCTGTTGACGATCCTGGCGACCTTCCTTATGAATAAGACTCTGCTGGGGCGTTACGCCTTGGCTATTGGCTCCAACGAGGAGGCTACCCGCCTGTCCGGCGTCAACGTTCGCCTGTGGAAGATCATCATCTACGTTGTTGCTGGTGTGTTCATGGCCATCGGCGCCGTTCTTTACTCTGCGCGTCTGGGCCTGGTCCAGCCCGCTGAGGGCGTGGGCATGGAGCTCAACGTTATTGCGGCGGCTGTCATCGGTGGTACGTCTCTGTCGGGTGGCCGTGCCTCGATCCCAGGTGCGCTGGTTGGTGCCCTCATTATGGAAACCCTGAAGAAGGGCCTGATCATGATGAGTATCGCGCAGGACTATCAGTATGTTGTGACGGGTATCGCGATTCTGCTCGCGGTTGCCGTGGACAATATTCGCCGTGCTCGTGAGAACGCGGCCTGACCCATCAACTTTCTCCATATCTATTGAATCCGGACAGAGATGTCCACCGTCCTTTGGTTGGGTGAGCCCGACCAAACCATGAAAGGAATACCAATGCGACCCATCGGACGTTTCATTGCCGTCGCTGCTGTCGGCACCATGGCCCTTGGCTTCACGGCGTGTTCGCGCTCGGAGGATACCTCCACAGCGAGCACTGGCTCGAATACTACTGATTCGGCGCTGACTGTCGAATGTGCGTCGGCGTATGGCGCTGACTGGGAGAATTCGATTAAGGAGGGTGACGGAACCCAGACGGTTTACCTCGTGTCGAAGGGCTTCCAGCACCGTTTCTGGCAGGCCGTGAACGAAGGCGCGGTTGCAGCTGGAAAGGCTTGCAACTACAACGTGAAGTTTGTCGGGCCTCAGAACGAGAAGGCTGTGACAGAGCAGAATGATCTGCTGAACGCGGCGCTCGCTGATAAGCCTGCCGCCATTGGTTTCGCGGCGCTTGATTCGGCTGCAGCCGCTGAGACGCTGGGGCAGATCCAGGCGGAGGGTATCCCCGTGGTTGCCTTCGACTCGGGTGTTGACTCGGATATTCCGGTCACGACGGTTCAGACGGACAACTATGCGGCTGCTGGTGAGGCTGCTGCGAAGATGATTGAGCTCCTGGGCGATAAGCAGGGGTCGGTTGGCATGGTGTGCCACGATCAGACGTCGACGACCGGTAAGCAGAGGTGTGCGGGTTTCAAGGAGTACTTCGAGAAGAATGCTCCGTCGAACCTGACGCTGATTCAGGAGCAGTATGCGGGTGAGGTCGGCCTGGCCGCTGATACCGCTAAGGGCATTATCCAGGGCAACTCGGATGTCATCGGCATGTATGGTTCCAATGAGGCTGCGGCCTCGGGTGTCGTTCAGGGTGTTGGGGAGACCGGCAAGGACGTCACCGTCGTCGGCTTCGATTCGGGCAAGACCCAGATCGACGCCATCAAGGCCGGCAAGGAGGCTGGCGCTGTCACTCAGTCTCCTCAGCGGATGGGTGAGCTGACGGTGAAGGCTGCGATCGCTGCCATTAATGGTGCTTCGCTGCCTACTGTCATCGACTCGGGCTTCGCGTGGTACGACCAGACCAATATTGACAGCGATGAGATCAAGGGCAACCTGTACGAGTGAGTCGCTCGCTTGATAGGGCACGAGGCCGGGGCCGGGTAGGCGCATGCTGAACCGGTGGCCCGCCGCGGGTCCCGCTCCGAATGGTTGGGGCGGGACCTGCGGACCCGGTATTCACTGAATCCAAGGATCCGAGGGGGGCGTGCGCCCCCGCGCTCCGACATCGACGTCTTCATGAGGGATGAAGGAATAATGACTGAACACCCCCGCATCGGAATCCGCCCCACGATTGATGGCCGCCGCAAGGGCGTGCGTGAGTCGCTCGAAGAGCAGACTATGAACATGGCGAAGTCTGTCGCCGACCTTTTTACGTCCACGTTGCGTTACCCGGACGGCGCCCCAGTTGAGGTCGTCATCGCTGACACCACGATCGGTCGTGTCCATGAGGCGCAGGCATGCGCGGCGAAGTTCCGTGCGAACAATGTGGGTCTGACCGTGACGGTGACCCCGTGCTGGTGTTATGGCACGGAGACCACGGACATGGATCCGGCGATGCCTCACGCGATTTGGGGCTTCAACGGGACGGAGCGCCCGGGTGCTGTGTACCTGGCGGCTGCTTTGGCTGGCCACGCCCAGATCGGTATTCCCGCTTTCGGTATTTATGGCGAGCATGTGCAGGACGCTGACGACACTTCGATCCCGGAGGACGTGCGTACCCGCCTGATTGATTACGCGACCGCTGGCCTGGCTGTCGCTCAGATGAAGGGCGAGGCTTACCTGTCCATGGGTTCGGTCTCCATGGGTATCGCCGGCTCCGTCGTTAACCCTGATTTCTTCGGCTCTTACCTGGGCATGCGCAACGAGTACATCGATATGAGTGAGTTCACGCGCCGCATCGACGAGGGCATTTATGATCCCGAGGAGTACGAGCAGGCGTACCAGTGGATCCGCGAGAACTTCAAGCAGGGTAAGGACTGGAACCCGCCGGAGTGGCGCTACCCCGACAAGCACGAGGACTGGTGGAAGTTCGTCACTAAGATGACGCTCATCGCCCGCGACCTCATGCACGGCAACCCGCGCCTGGCCGAGCTGGGCTTCGAGGAGGAGGCGGGAGGCCACGGTGCCATCGCCGCCGGCTTCCAGGGCCAGCGCCAGTGGACCGACCACTTCCCGAACGGCGACGTGCTCGAAACTATTTTGAATACGAACTTTGACTGGACCGGCATCCGTCAGCCCTCCGTCGTGGCCACGGAGAACGATTCGCTCAACGGCGCGTCGATGCTGTTCGGCTACCTGCTGACCAACACGCCGCAGATCTTCTCCGACGTGCGCACTTACTGGAGCGCGGAGTCGATCGAGAAGGCGACCGGCTGGAAGCCGGAGGGCCGCGCGGCGGCGGGCCTGCTCGACCTGCGTAACTCCGGCTCCACCACGCTGGACGGCGCAGGCAAGGCCGTGCGCGACGGTAAGAACGTCATCAAGCCCTGGTACGAGCTCACCGAGGAGGACCGTGAGGCCACGCTGGAGGCCACGACCTTCCACCCGGCCTCGACCGGCTACTTCCGCGGCGGCGGCTTCTCGACGCACTTCCGCACCTCGGGCGAGATGCCCGTGACGATGTGCCGCATCAACCTGGTCCGAGGCCTCGGCCCGGTCCTGCAGATCGCGGAGGGCTACACGGTCGAGCTACCCGACGAGGTTGCCTTCACGATCGAGGAGCGCACCAACATTGAGTGGCCCACCACCTGGTTCGTCCCGAACCTGACGGGTGAGGGCGCCTTCAAGAGCGTCTACGACGTGATGAACAACTGGGGCGCGAACCACGGCGCGATCTCCTATGGCCACATCGGCGGCCAGCTCATCACGCTGGCGTCGATGCTGCGCATCCCGGTCAACATGCATAACGTCCCCGAGGAGCGGATCTTCCGCCCCAAGGCGTGGTCGCTGTTCGGCACCGAGTCCCTGGAGTCCGCGGACTTCCGCGCCTGCCAGACCTTCGGCCCGATGTACCGCTGATGTACGTCCCGTTCGGGCTCGGGTTCCTCTCTCCCCGAGCCCGAACGGGTTCCTTTCCTGGGAATATCTGATTCCGGGATTTGGCCCCGGGACCAGCGATGAGGAAAGCCGCACTACTATCCGGGTGATGGGAGGCGCCGAGCGTGGGCGTTTTGAGCAGGAGACCTTCAATGACCACCGTACTTGCTGTTGACCTTGGTTCCGCGTCGGGGCGTGTTCTCGCCGGAACCTTGCGTGAGGGCCGCTTGGAAGTGACGGACATTCACCGCTTTAAGCACGAGGCGCGCCGCCGCACGGATGGGACGCTCACGTGGGACGTGGCGACGATGGAGGCCGAGACGATCAACGGCCTGACGAAGGCCCTCGAGCAGTTCCCGGATGCCCGCGCGGTCTCGATCGACACGTGGGGCGTGGATTGGGCGCCCCCTCGACGAGGACGGACGCCTCGTCGGCGACGTCGTCGCCTACCGCGACGAGCGCACGTCGCGCACCCTTGACGCCTTCCGTGAGCGCATCGCGGACCGCGAGTTTTTCGACTTGACCGGCAACCAGCCCGCGACCATTAACACGGCGAACCAGCTGTTCGCTTATCTGCGTGAGGATCCCGAGGCGGCGGCCCGCGTGAACTCCGTTCTTTTCTTGCCTGACTACTTCGCGTACCGCTTGACCGGTGTCCTCGGTTGGTCGCGTACGATCGCTTCGACTTCTGGGCTGCTGACTCCGGGCGGAGGTGACTTCAACGACGAGGTCTTTGCTCGTCTCGGCATCCCGCGCGGCTGGTTCGGTGAGCTAGCTGCCGACCGTACTGTCGTTGGTCCCTGTACGGTCCCCGGCCTCGAGACCCTCACCGTCGTGCGCGGCGGGGCCCACGATTCGGCGTGCGCGGTCCATGGCCTGCCCATCGAGGAGGGTAAACGCGCTTACTTCCTGTCCTGCGGCTCATGGTCGGTGCTCGGAGCCATCGAAGATGCGCCCCTCATGAGTGATGTTGCGTTCCGGATGGGCATCACCAATGAGGGCCGCACTGACGGGGGAGTGCGCCCCCTTTTCAACATCACGGGCATGTGGATTCTGCAGGAGATTCAGCGTCAGTGGGAGCGCGAGGGCACGCCCACGGACACAGACGAATTGGTTGCCCAAGCCCGTGAGCTGCCTCCCGCCCCCGGCGTTTTCGACCCCGATGGTCAGGCCTTCGCGACTCCGGGCGACATGCAACGCAAGATCGATGAGGCCCTGGACGCTCAGGGGGTTGCTCGTCCCGACTCCATGGCCGGCTACGTGCGCGTCATCATCGAGTCTTTCGCCCGCCGTTACGCTCGCGCGATCGGAGAGCTCACGCAGGCCACGGGGCGAGCACCCGATCAGCTCAACCTCGTCGGTGGTGGCGCTCGTAACCGTCTGCTGTGCGACCTGACCGCCCAGATCGCGGGCGTGACCGTCGTGCGCGGCCCCATCGAGGCCTCGACTTTCGGTTCTCTCCTGGCCCAGCTCGAAACGATTGGCGTCATGGCGCCGCACGACCGAGCATCCGTCATCGCTGCGAGCGCGTCGACTCATGTCCACACACCGACGCTCGCCTAAGAAAGTCTCGCTGGCGGACATCGCGCGAGCGGGCGGCGTTTCCACGAATACCGTCTCGCGTGTCGTGCGCGGCGACCCGGAAGTCTCGGAGAAGACGCGGGCGAGGATCGCCAAGCTCGTCGAGGAGCTGGGCTACGTGCCCAACTACGCGGCGCGGGCGCTCGCGGCTAAGCGGACGAACGTACTGCAGGTTGTGCTTGCTGCGCCGATGTTTCATGGGCATGGCACTGTTCTCTTGTCGATCCTCAACGCCTCGGCGCAGGCCGGGTATCACGTGTCCCTGTCCTACGCGTATGGGCCGGACGGGCAGTTGCGCGCCGACTTCGCGCCCTTCGACGTGGATGGCGTCATCATCCTGGGTGGCCAGGATCCGACGATCGACGTCGCGATTGAGTCGGGTAAGCGTTTTCCGACGGTGCTGGTGCTGACGAGCGAGAAGGGTCTTGATGGTATTTCGACGGTCGCTGTGGATAATGTGCGCGGCGCGCGGCTCGCTGCGGAACATTTGTTGGCGCAGGGCCTGACTGACGTGATTCATATCGCTGGTCCCGATGGGTGGTCGGATGCGCAGATGCGTCGGATTGGGTACGAGCAGGCGTGCGATGCTTACGGTGTTGAGCCGGTTATATTGCAACCTGATTCGTGGGATTCGCGTGACGGCTACGACGTGATGCGTGCGGCGGGCCGTTTGCCGCAGGGCGTCCAGGCGGCGAACGATCAGCTGGCTTTGGGCGCGATGCGCTTCATCTACGAGCGTGGGGGTGTGGTTCCCCGCGATGTGCGGGTCGTTGGGTTTGACGACATTGATGGTGCTGATTCGTATGCGCCGCCTTTGACGACGATTCATCAGCCGTTTGATCGTCTGGGTCGTACGGCGGTTCGTCTGGTGCGCTCGCTCATGGGTGGTGGTGCGTCCCAAGACATTGTTATTGATCCTGAGCTGGTCATCCGGGCCAGTTCTCACATGTGAGAAAGGTATGTTCATGCTGTATGGTCCTATGACTCACCCCCAGTTTTTGCGTGCGTTGGCCGCGGCTGGCCATGGGTCGAAGGTTCTGTTGGCGGATGCGAATTATCCGCATACGACGGGTGTGAATCCGCGCTGTGAACTCGTGTCGCTTAACTTGGCTCCAGGTTTGCTGGATGTCAGCCAGGTTCTTGATGTGTTGAAGGAGACGATCCCGATTGAGCGTGCGGAGATTATGACGCCTGCCCCCGATGCGGAGCCGGTGGAGATTCCGATTCATGATGAGTTCCGAGCGGCGTTGCCGGGTGTGGAGTTCGGTGAGTTGTCTCGCTGGGATTTTTACGATGCTGCGCGCAGTGAGGATGTGGGTATCGTGGTGGCGACGGGGGAGCAGCGCCTGTATGGCAATTTGCTGCTGACGGTGGGTGTGCGTGCGCCGGGGGAGTAGTGCCTCTTCTTGGTGCGAGGCCTGGGCCGGGGTAGGCAACGATCTGCACTTTCGTTTTGTTTTCGTTTAAACGGCGGTGTGATTGGCGAGGTTTCGCGTGTGTGGCAGCGGGCGGGCGGTTCGATGTGGACCGTCCGCTCGTTCATTTATCTTTGATATGTCAGGGCAATTGGGTTTTGGTTTGCCGGATGTGCGTAGGGATGTTCTGGGGGGGTGTGTTGTTGAAAATTATCCTTACGTGATGTTGCATACTTTCGTTTAAGTGACTATTCTGTTCTTAACGAAAGTCAAAGCGACAGAGGGTTGTCGCGGATGTATCACGAGGTGAAACCATGGGACGTGCAGAGGAACGCACGAACTACATCTTGGATCGCCTTGCTCGAGAGGGTGAGGTGAGTGTCGCGCAGCTCGCCTCCGACCTGGGCGTTTCCCCCGTCACCATTCGTGCCTCGCTCAAGACCCTCGATGAGCAGGGCTACCTGGTGCGCACCCACGGAGGGGCCCGCCCCACCACCTTCCGCAACATCCACCTGCGTCAACATGATCGCGTGGACCAGAAAGAGCGAATTGCGCGGGCCGCCGCCGACATGATCCACGACGACGACCGGATCATGATCGAGGCTGGCACCACCTGCGCCCTCATCGTGAAGTACCTCACCGGTAAGCGGGGAGTCCAGGTCCTGACCAACTCCGTCCTGGTCTTCGCTAACGCGCGCTCCAACCCGCACCTGAACATTACGCTGACGGGCGGACATTTCCGCGCCGAATCCGAGTCCCTCGTAGGACCCGTCGCCGAGCGCGCCATCAATGACTTCAACGCGCGCATCGCGTTCCTCGGAACGGACGGTTTCAGCGTTGATCGCGGCCTGACTACCCAACTCGTCGAGGGTGGACAGGTTGGTTCCATCATGCGCACACGCGCACAAGAGACGTGGCTGCTCACAGACTCCTCAAAGTATGGGGAGGCCGGTTTCGTCACCTTCATGGGGATCGACCAGGTCACCGGAATCATCACCGACGATGAGATCCCCGAAGAATCCATCAAGGAATTGGCCGAGCGCACCACGCTGCGCATCGTCTAGGAGGAATTACATGGCCACCATCGTGGTGATGCCCCAGCTGGGCAACTCTGTAGAGTCATGCATCATCGTCGAGTGGATGATTGCAGAGGGCGACAGTGTCGCCGTAGACCAGACCCTCGCGTCCATCGAAACGGACAAGTCGACGATGGAGGTCCCCTCCACCGCCGAAGGAACCGTCTTGAAGATCCTGTGGGAAGAAGGCGACGAAGTCCCCGTCAAGGATCCCCTCATCATCGTCGGAGAACCCGGAGAGGACATCTCCGGCCTCGTGCCCGGAGGCGATGACGTCCCCGTCGAGGATGCACCCGAAAAGGCGACCGCCGCACCCGAGCAGGCTGCCCCCGCCTTTGCCACCGAGCGAGCCACCGGCGCGGTCTCCCCACGTGCCCGCGCCCTGGCCGCTTCCGCGGGCCTGGATACCGCCACCATCACCGAGGGATCCGGTCCCCACGGCCGCGTCATCGAACGCGACGTCGCCGCCGCGATCGCCGCCGTCCCCGTCCTGACCTCCGCCGCGCGCGCCGCCGGCGTGAGCGCCACCGAGGGCACCGGCATCGGTGGCCGAGTGAGCGTCGCCGACGCGGGACGAACGCCCGAGGCCGCTCCCGCCGCCCCCGTCGCAGCCCCTGCGGGCGCCGACTTCCCGGGCGCTTCGACCTCCGCCCCGCTCAAGGGCGTGCGCAAGGTCGTCGCCACGCGCATGATGGAGTCCCTGACCACCACCGCGCAGCTGACCCTCAACACCACCGCGAACGCTGCGGGCATCCTCGCGCTGCGCAAGAAGGTCAAGAACGCCGACGAGGCGCTGGGCCTGAACAAGATCACGCTTAACGACCTGGTCTGCTTCGCCGTCTCGCGCACCCTGCCCAAGTACCCCGTGTTCAACGCCCACCTTCAGGACGGCGTCCTCACGCTGTTCGAGCAGGTCCACCTCGGCTTCGCGTGCGACACCCCGCGCGGCCTCCTCGTCCCCGTCATCCGCTCCGCGCAGGCCCTGGGCCTCAAGGCCTTCTCGCACGAGGCCAAGCGCCTGGCCGGCGGCGCCATCGACGGCACCATCGCCCCCGACTTCCTGAGCGGCGGCACCTTCACGGTCTCCAACATCGGCTCCTTCGGCATCGAGACTTTCACCCCCGTCATCAACCTGCCCCAGACGGCCATCCTCGGCGTCGGCGCGATCACCCCGCGCCCCGCAGTGGCAGCCGACGGCACGATCGGCGTGGAGCAGCGCCTCAACCTGTCGCTGACGATCGACCACCAGGTCATCGACGGCGCCGACGGCGCCCGCTTCCTCGCCGACCTGGTCGCCGCCATCGAAAACATCGACGTGACCGTCCTGGCCTGAGGAAAGAGGAACACTCATGAGTGACACGCATTTTGACGTCATCGTCCTCGGCGCGGGCCCCGGCGGCTACCTGGCCGCCGAACGCCTCGGCCACGCGGGCAAGAAGGTAGCCCTCGTCGAGGAACAGTACCTGGGCGGCACCTGCCTGAACGTGGGCTGCATCCCCACCAAGACCCTGCTCAACGGCGCGAAGAACTACCTGCACGCCAAGGAAGCCAGCCAGTTCGGTGTGGACGCCAGCGGCGTTGCCGTCAACTGGACGCAGATGCAGGCCTGGAAGGACCAAGTCGTGAAAGGCCTGGTCGCCGGGGTCGCCGCGACCGAACGCAGGTCGGGCGTGAGCGTCATCAACGGACGAGGCCACCTCGACGCCCCCGGTCGCGTGAGCGTCGAGGGCACGACCTACACCTCGGACCACGTCATCATCGCGACGGGCTCCGTGCCGGCCATGCCCCCGCTGCCCGGCACCCAGGACAATCCGGCGCTGGTCGATTCCACGGGCATTCTGTCCCTGCCCGAGGTCCCCTCCCGCCTCGCGATCATCGGCGGTGGCGTCATCGGCGTCGAATTCGCCTCCCTGTACTCCACCCTCGGCTCCCAGGTGACCGTCATCGAGATGGCCCCCGAGATCCTGCCGTTCATGGACGACGACCTGGCCGCCAAGGCCCGCGCCGCCATGAAGGACGTGACCTTCGAGCTGGGCTGCCGCGTCGAGTCCCTCGACGGGGGCACCGTCCACTACTCCAAGGGCGAGGAGAAGAAGAGCGTCGAGGCCGACGTGGTCCTCATGGCGGTGGGCCGCCGTCCCGCGACGGAGGGCTGGGGCGCCAAGGAGGTCGGCCTCGAGATCAACCGCGGCATCGTCGTCGACGACACGATGCGCACCAACCTGCCCAACGTGTGGGCCATCGGCGACGTTACCGGACGCTCTCTCCTGGCGCACGCCGCCTACCGCATGGCGGAGATCGCCTCGGCGAACATCCTCGACCCGACCGCCAAGAAGCGCGGCGAGGTTATGCGCTGGCACACCGTGCCCTGGGCCGTCTTCTCGATCCCCGAGGCCGCCGGCGTGGGCCTAACAGAATCCGCCGCCAAGCGCGAGGGCCGCGACGTCCTCGTCGCCAAGGTTCCCGCCCTCATGTCGGGCCGCTTCATCGCCGAAAACGGCTTCAAGGCCCCCGGCGAGGCGAAGATCCTGGTTGATCCCGCGACCCACCAGGTGCTCGGCATCCACGTGCTGGGCGCCTACGCCGCGGAAATGATCTGGGGCGCGCAGGCCGTCCTCGAGATGGAACTAACGGTCGAGGACCTGCGCCAGGTCGTCTTCCCTCATCCCACCGTGTCCGAGGTCATCCGCGAAGCCGCGTGGGCCGTCACGCTCTAACGAACCCCCTACGTCAAGGAAGAGTAGAACAATGACTCAGTCTCTTATCATCGACCCCAATGAGGTGCGTCGCCCCGGGCACGTGACGTTCCCCGAGGTCCCCGTCAACCAGTACACCTTCGACCGCGACACCGAGATTGCCCGCTACGGCGAAAAAGGCATGGTCCAGATGCTCCACGACATGATCGTCGTGCGCACCTTCGAGTCGATGCTCGACTCCATCAAGAAGACCGGCCAGTGGGAAGGCGTCGAGTACAACCACCGCGGCCCCGCTCACCTGGGCATCGGCCAGGAGAGCGCCTACGTCGGCCAGAGCTTTGTGCTCACCCCCGATGACTTCATCTTCGGCTCGCACCGCTCCCACGGCGAGATCCTCGCCAAGTGCTACTCGGCCATGCACCAGATGGACGAGGGCCAGCTCGAGGGCATCATGAAGGGCTTCCTCGGCGGCGAGACCCTCTCCTACGCTGAGAAGATCGACTACAAGGACACGAAGGATCTGACCGAGAACTTCATCCTCTTCGGCGCCCTCGCCGAGATCTTCGCCCGCAAGTCGGGCTTCAACCGCGGCCTGGGCGGTTCGATGCACACCTTCTTCCTGCCCTTTGGCTCCTACCCGAACAACGCGATCGTCGGCGGCTCCGCCCCGATCGCGAACGGCGCGGCCCTGTTCAAGCGCATCAATCGCAAGCCCGGCATCGTCGTCTCCAACGTCGGTGACGCTGCCCTGGCCTGCGGCCCCGTGTGGGAGGCCATGAACTTCGCGGCCATGGACCAGTTCCGTTCCCTGTGGCGTGAGGAGGACGGCGGCAACCCGCCGATCCTGTTCAACTTCTTCAACAACTTCTACGGCATGGGCGGCCAGACTTTCGGCGAGACCATGGGTTATGAGATCCTCGCCCGCGTGGGCGCGGCCCTCAACCCTGAGGCCATGCACGCCGAGCGCGTCGACGGCATCAACCCGCTGGCCGTCGCGGACGCGACCACCCGCAAGAAGAAGATCCTCGAGGAGGGCCGCGGCCCCGTCCTCATGGATACCATCACCTACCGCTTCTCCGGCCACTCGCCGTCGGACGCCTCCTCGTACCGCACGAAGGAAGAGGTCGAGCTGTGGGAGCAGGTGGACTGCATCAAGGAGTACTCCACGCTCCTCATCGACAACGGCCTGACCACGCAGGGTGAGATCGACGGCTACGCGGCCTCGCTGACCGACAAGCTGGTCAAGGTCCTCAAGCTGGCCATCGACGACGAGGCCACCCCGCGCGTCGCGGACGGCTACATCGACACCGTCATGTTCTCCAATGAGAAGGTCGAGGCCTTCGACGACGCGACCCCCGAGATCGACCTCGAGGACAACCCGCGCGTGAAGGCCCTGGCCAAGAAAGTGCGCTCCTCCGTCGATGCCAGCGGCAAGCCCGTCTCCAAGATGCGCATGTACCAGTTCCGTGACGGCCTCTTCGAGGCGATGCTGCACCGCTTCAAGACCGACCCGACGATGGCCGCATGGGGCGAGGAAAACCGCGACTGGGGCGGCGCCTTCGCCGTCTACCGCGGCCTGACCGAGGCCCTGCCCTACCGTCGCCTCTTCAACTCGCCTATCGCCGAGGCCTCGATCGTGGGCGCCGGCGTCGGCTACGCGATGGCCGGTGGCCGCGCGGTCGTCGAGCTCATGTACTGCGACTTCCTGGGTCGCTCCGGCGACGAGGTCTTCAACCAGATGGCCAAGTGGCAGTCGATGAGCGCCGGCCTGCTCAAGATGCCCCTCGTCCTGCGCGTGTCCGTGGGTTCCAAGTACGGCGCGCAGCACTCCCAGGACTGGAGCGCGCTCGTCGCCCACATCCCCGGCCTCAAGGTCTACTTCCCGACCACGCCGACCGACGCCAAGGGAATGCTCAACCTCGCCCTGGCCGGAACCGACCCCGTCGTGTTCCTCGAGAGCCAGAAGCTCTACGACAAGGGCGAGGACTTCGAGCCCGGCGGCGTGCCCGAGGGCTACTACGAGACCGAAGAAGGCGAGCCGGCGATCCGCCGCGAGGGCACCGACATCACGATCGCTGCCTACGGCGCGACCGTGTACAAGGCCCTGGAAGCCGCGGACGTCCTGGCCGAGAAGTACGGCCTGAGCGCCGAGGTCATCGACCTGCGCTTCGTCGCCCCGCTGAACTACGACAAGCTCATCGCGTCCGTGAAGAAGACCGGTCGCCTCGTCCTCACCTCGGACGCGGTCGAGCGCGGTTCCTTCCTCAACACGGTTGCCGCCAACGTGCAGACCCTCGCCTTCGACGCCCTCGACGCGCCGATCGCGGTCGTCGGCTCGCGTAACGGCATCACGCCCGGACCCGAGCTTGAGTCGTACTTCTTCCCGCAGGTCTCCTGGATCCTCGACTCGATCCACGAGCGCATCCTGCCGCTGCCCGGCCACGTGCCCACCACGAAGCACGCGACCGAGGCCGAGATCGCTCGCCTGAACCGCGAGGGTCTGTAAAGCACTGGGGGCGGGCCGGAAAGGGGGCTCCCCCTTTCCGGCCCGCCCCCGTCCCAGGCTCGCATTCCCTGATGCGAGCCGCGCGAGGCCGGGGCAAATCTCCTCCTCACCTGTGCCCCGGCCTCGCGCCCCTTCCCCTGTGCCCACCCCAACGAAGAGATGGCAAAACCCATGGACATCACCAACGACCCGGCCGCCACCCCGGCCCAGCGCATCGAGGCGCTGCGCGCGGTAGCCGCCGACGAGCACTTCCCGACCTGGGTGCCCGAGTCGAACAACCACATCCACACCTGCTTCTCCTTCAGCCCCTACACGCCCACGCACGCCGCCCTGCTGGCGCGCCGGGCCGGACTGCGCGTCGTCGGCTCCGTCGACCACGACTCCATCGGCGCGGCGGGCGAGATGAGCGAAGCCACGTCCGTCCTCGGCATGGGCTGTGTCACCGGCTTCGAAATCCGCGCCCGCTTCGGCGAGGGCACGCCGCTCGCGCAGCGCAAGCTCAACAACCCCGACTCTGTGGGGGTGGCCTACATGACCGTCCAGGGCGTGCCCGCCCCGGCACGCGAGACGGTCGCCCAGTGGCTCGCTCCCAGGCGCGCCGCCCGCCTGGAGCGCACCCTCGCGATGGCCGCGCGCGCCAACGCGATCCTCACCGGCCTGGGCCTGGAGCCCTTCGACCCGCGCTCCGACATGGTCGGCATCTCCCAGTACGCCAACGGCGGCGGTATCACCGAGCGTCACCTCCTGGCCGCCATGGCCTCGGCCCTCATCCGCGGCTTTGGACGGGGCCCGGCGCTGGTCCAGGGCCTGGACTCGATGGGCGTCGAGGTCCCCGCCTCCCTCGCGAGCGTCCTGTCCGACGCGGACAACCCGCACCTCATGTACGACCTGCTCGGCGTCCTGAAAGCCAACTACCTGGATCGCATCTACATCCAGCCCACCGAGGAGCTGCCGAGCGCTGCCGAGGTCGTTGCCTTCGCCGACTCGGTCGGCGCGATCGCCACCTACGCCTACCTGGGCGACGTGTCCGCCTCGCCGACCGGCGACAAGAAGGCCGAAAAGTTCGAGGACGACTTCCTCGACGAGCTCTTCGAACACATGGAGTCCATCGGCCTGCGCGCAGTCACGTACATGCCCCCGCGCAACACCCCCGAGCAGCTGGCGCGCATCCACGCGCTGGCGACCGCCCACGGCATGCTCGAGATTTCGGGTGTCGACATCAACCAGCCCCGCCAGCGCTTCACGTGCGAGGAGCTGCGCCGCCCCGAGTTCGCGGACCTCAACGAGGCCACCTGGGCCCTCGTCGCGCACGAGGCCCTGTCCTCCCTGGACTCCGACCTGCACCTGCTGGGCCGCACGGGCCGCCTGACCCCCGAGGCGCTCGCCCAGCGCATCGCGCAGTACGCGCCCCTGGGGCGCGCGATCGCGGACGGCGAGGACGCCGCCCAGGTCGCCACCCGAGCCACATCGATCAACTGACGAACGCGCATGACGACCGCGTAGAGAAAGCAGAGAAAAGAGAACCATCATGAGTAATGCTCCCGAGGTACGCGGGCTTTTCCTCAAGGCCCTGGGTCGCCCGGTCATCGTGGCGCCCTCCACCGCCGAGCCCATCCTCACCTTCGACGGCCCCCTCAACGAGGTGTGCCCCTGCTCCCTGAAGGACACGGAGCTTCCCGTCGTCGTGCGGGCGGGGGAGGAGACCTTCGAGGTGCGCCCCACGCGCACCGGCGAGCGCACCATCAACGGACGCGTCGCCCTGGTCACGGGCGGCGCGCAGGGATTCGGCGCGGAGATCGCCCGAGGCCTCGTCGAGGCCGGCTGCTTCGTGTACGTCGCCGACCTCAACGGTGAGGGCGCGGCCGCCAAGGCCGCCGAGCTCGGCGGCGAGGGCGTCGCCCACCCGATCACCGTCAACGTCGCCGACGAGGACTCCGTGGCCGCGATGGCCGCGGAGGTCGAGCGCGTCACCGGCGGCCTCGACCTGGTCGTGTCCAACGCCGGCATCGTGCGCGCCGGCTCCGTCCTCGAGCAGGACGCCTCAGCATTCCGCCTGTCCACCGACATCAACTACGTGGCCTTCTTCCTGGTCACCAAGCACCTGGGTCAGCTCCTGGCCCGCCAGCACACCACCGCCCCAGAGTGGCTCACCGACATCATCCAGATCAACTCCAAGTCCGGCCTGGTCGGCTCGAACAAGAACGCCGCATACGCGGGCTCGAAGTTCGGCGGAATCGGCCTGGTCCAGTCCTTCGCCCTCGAGATGGTCGCCCACGGCGTCAAGGTCAACGCGATCTGCCCCGGCAACTTCTACGACGGCCCCCTCTGGTCCGACCCGGACCGCGGTCTCTTCGTCCAGTACCTGAACTCCGGGAAGGTTCCCGGCGCCAAGACCGTCGCCGACGTCAAGGAATTCTACGAGGCCAGGTGCCCATGCGCCGCGGCGCCCAGGGCATCGACGTCCTGCGCGCGATCTTCTACATCGTCGAGCAGGAATACGAAACCGGCCAGGCCGTGCCCGTCACGGGTGGCCAGGTCATGCTCTCCTGACACCGTCTCGAGGCCGGGGACCCAGGGTGGTCACGGTCCCCTCCAAGGGCACCCCGGCCTCGTCCCCATTCATCCCACGTCCAGTCGTTTTTAGTCAAGGAGTCAGTCATGACCCAGATTCCCTCCACCCAGTACGCGATTCAGATCGTCGGCAAGGAGGAGTTCGTCCTTAACCCGGCGAAGCCCGTTGACCCCGTCGGCCCGACGCAGATCATGCTCAAAGTTGAAGCCTGCGGCATCTGCTTCTCCGATACGAAGCTGCTCCACCAGTTCGATAGCCACCCGCGCAAGTCCGACGTGGTGGCGGGCATCGACCTGGATGCCCTGAAGGACATTCCGTCCTACCATCCGAACCAGGAGGCGGTGACTCCCGGACACGAGCCCGTCGTCCGCGTCGTGCAGGTCGGCCAGGCCGTGACGCACTTCAAGGTCGGCGATCGTCTGCTGGTCCAGGCGGACTGGAAACACCTGCGCACCGCGAAATCCAACGGTGCCTTCGGGTACAACTTCGACGGTGCCCTCGAGGAATATGTCGTCGTCGATGAGCGCTGCGTCGTGTCCCCTGACGGGGAGGAGTTCCTCATCCACGTGTCTGAGGGCCCGTCGGCCGCCGCCGTCGGCCTCATCGAGCCGTGGGCGACCGTCGAAGGCTCCTACGCGTGGGCCGAGCGCGATCACGTCGCCGACGGCGGGCGCCTGCTGGTCGTCGGCGAGGGCGACATCGATGCGCTGACCGCCGAGCACAAGCCCGCCGAGGTTCTGCGCGTCGCCGCCGACGCCGTTGAGGGCGCCCTGGGCGAGTTCGACGACGTCGTGTTCTTCGGCTGCGACGCCGACGCGATCGAGAAGGCCGCGCTCCTGATCGGCACCCGCGGCACCATGTGCGTCGTCCTGGGTGGCGGATCGATCGAGCGCAAGGTGTCCCTGGACATCGGCCGCGTCCACTACGACTTCATCCGCTTCTGCGGCACGACCGGTTCGGACCCGCGCGAGGGGGTACGCCTGGATTCCCGCTAACGGCGATCTGCGCGAGAACGACCGTTGCGTCTTCGTCGGCGCCGCCGGCCCGATGGGCGTCATGCACACGATGCGCGCCGTCACCTCGGGTGTCCCCGGCATCTCCGTGGTCGGCACCGACCTGTCGGACGAGCGCCTGGCGAACCTGACGAAGGTTGTCGGCCCGACCGCCGAGAAGAACGGCGTGCCGCTGGACATCATCAACACCGCCTCGACGCCCCTGGAGTACGGCTACACCTACGCGACGTGCCTCGTGCCCGTCCCGGCGCTGGTCTCCCAGGCCGTCGACCTGCTGGCCCAGGGCGGCATCCTGAACGCGTTCGCGGGCATCCCGGCCGGCACGTTCGGTGACTTCGACCTGCAGGGCATCATCGAGCGCCGGATCTTCATGCTGGGCACCTCCGGTTCGGACGTGTCCGACATGCGCACGGTTCTGCGCAAGATCGAGGCTGGCATCATCGACACCACGATCTCCCTGTGGGCGGTCACCGGCATGGCGGGCTTCGGCGACGCCATCAACTCGGTCATCAACCGCACCTCGGGCGGCAAGATCATGGTCTTCCCCCTCCCTGCACGACCTTGGCCTCACGCCGCTGAGCGAGCTGGCCGAGAAGCTGCCGACGGTCGCCGCGAAGCTCGATGCCGCCGGCCTGTGGACCAAGGAGGCCGAGGAGGCGCTGCTCGCCACGGAGTAAGCGCACGCTCGCGCGATAGGGCCCCGGCTTCGTTCATGTTCCTGGGACGAGGCCGGGGCCTTCGCGTTTCTGCGATAATGAGGGGGGCAAGTGTTGCGTTGCGAACAAGGAGGTTGCCGTGAGATTCGACGATTGTGTGACAAGTGAGGGCTACGTCGCGTTGCAGGCGTGGCTGGTCGGCCAGCTGGACCCGCGCACGCCGCACGCGGCGGACCTCTTTGCGCAGGACAGGGAGTGCCTCTACGATGCCTTCCTGTCCGTGCTCGTTGGTACGGGGCTGGGATTCGCCGACTACGACGACAATTGCTCCCATCATGGGCTCTACGCCTTCGACTTTTTCGTGGGCGACAGTGAGGCGCCACCCCGGGGTAGGGGAGCGGACGGGCCGGGGGAGTCCCGCGCGGCAGGGCAGCCCTCCCCGGCGGCCGCCACCCCGGCGATGTGCCACGCGATCGTCGACACGTGGCTCGGTGACGTGGGCATGCACATCCCCTTCGTGGCCGCTGTGATCGCTTCCGTTGCCACCCTCGAGCTCGTTGCCGATGTGAGCGTCGACGAGTGCGTCTTCGAGCTCGACCTGCCCCCGGACTACGCGCGCGCAGTAGCGCCCCAGCCCTGGGACGACGGGAGCCTGCTGATCGGCTCGCTGGACGCCTGCCTGCTCGCCGAAGGGCCGCTCATCCACGTCGAGGCGAGCCCGCGATACAAGGGACAGACCCTGTCCTTCTCGGGCTTCGCCGACGCCCTGGCATCGTCCGCGCAGATGGGTCTGATCGTGGATTCCTCCTTCGCGTCTGGTGTCGGCGTCACCGCCTCCCTGCGGGCACCGCACGACGGACCCGAGATGCTCGGCTGGGCCGCCGACGCAGTGGCGCGCGCTCTGTCCGCGTGCGGGCACGTCGGCGGACTGCACATCCGCGCTGGCTAGGCGACGCATAGGAATCCCGCGGCGTTCACATGGCGCACATGCGCGCATAAACGTGCCCCGGCCTCGTCGATTGAGACGAGGTCGGGGCAAGGCGTGTGGAGCAGTGCTCGCTTAGACGGCCGCCTTCTCGGCAGCGTCCTTGGCGGAGGCCGGAGCCTTATCCTGCCAGTAATCCAGCTCGGAGGGGTCCAAGCCAATCGAGGAGGCCCTGAACTGCGGGTCGAGGCCCGCCTTACGCTGCGCCGTGTAGTCGTCAGCGCAGTCGACGGCGATCTTGCCGAGGAACACGATAACGGGCAGGTTGATGAGCGCCATGAGGCCCATCAGGATGTCGCCCAGGTTCCACGCGACCTCAAACTTCAGCAGCGCGCCGCAGAACACCAGGGCAGCGGCCGCGAGGCGGAAAACGGTGAGCATCCAGTGCTTGATCTCGATCTTGCCCAGCAGGAAGCGGAAGTTGACCTCGGCGTAGTAGAAGTTGCCGACCAGCGTGGTGAACGCGAAGAGGAACAGTGCAACCGAGATGAATACCTGCGCGACCGGCTGACCCAGAACGGTGGCCATTGCGTCCTTGACGAGGGGAGCACCCGTCACGCCGTTGTCAGAGCCGACGCCCGAGGACAGGACGACAAACGCGGTGAAGGTACAGATGATCATCGTGTCGATAAAGACGGAGAGCATCTGGACGAGGCCCTGCTTGGCGGGGTGCGACACGGAGGCGGAGGCCGCAGCGTTCGGCGCGGAACCGACACCGGCCTCGTTCGAGTAGAGGCCACGCTTGATGCCGTACATCATGGCCGATCCCGCGAAACCGCCGAAGATGGCGTCGAAGTCGAAGGCGCCGTGGAAAATCGCTGAGAACATCGCGGGAATGTTCTGGTAGTTGACGGCGATGACGACCGCGCCCACACCCAGGTAGATAATCGCCATGATCGGGACCATGTAGCCCGTCACGTCGGTGAGGCGGCGAGTACCGCCCAGAATCGACACGGCCATGAGGACCGCGAGGATCGCGCCGACGATCCACGGCGTCCAGGCATTCGCCCAGCTGTAGTGCATGAAGGTGTCAGCCACGTTGTAGGAGGCCAGCAAGTTGAAGCCACCCATGTAGGTCAGAATCAAGACGATTGCGAAGAGGTAGGCAAGCCAGCTCGCCTTCAAAGCAGTCTGGATGTAGTAGGCCGGGCCACCGTAGGAGTGGTGGGGGCCCCGCTTCTTGTAGATCTGCGCGAGCGTCGACTCGATGAAGGCCGAGGCGCCGCCGAGGGTTGCGATAACCCACATCCAGAAAACAGAGCCAGCACCGCCGAGAGTCACGGCAGTGGCGACGCCCGCGATGTTACCGACGCCGACGCGCGAGGCCGTGGAAACCATCAACGCGCGGAAGGAGGACACGCCGCCTTCCTTCTTCGGGGGCTCCATGACGACGCGGAGCGCTTCGATAAACATGCGCAGCGGAAGCGCGCGAGTGAACAGGAAGAAGAAGAGGCCAACCGCGATCAGAAGCGCGACGAGCAGGTACGTATACATGAAGCCTGAAATCGTATCCAGGGTCCCGGCGAGATCAAAGTCCGGGGGCAGGAGTCCATTCATCGTTGTTCCTTGCATTGTCGGAGGCGGCGAGGCCGCTTGGATGATGCAAGTATAGCCACCAGGTCAACGATTGGTAAGTTTAGGGCAAAAAAATGTGATGGTTTGGGAATGGGTACAGCTCGCGCCCCTGTCGAGGGGAGAATCTTCGCGGCGTAGGGCACATTCTGTTTGATATTCTGTGTGCTGCAACATGAAATCAGGCGATTTTCGGCCTTTAGTGGGGCGAAAAATCCGCCAAAATGGCGGAATCCTGCGGAAAATGCTCCTTGGGAAAGCGTGGGCGTCGCGATTTGACGGCCTGCTTGGAAGTGCGTATTGTTTTCCTTGTTGCGCCGAACGGCAGCGAACGAAGCGAAAAGCTGAAATCGCGGAAACATGGCGCAAAACGCCTTTCGAAAACATGCAGAGCATCTGTGTGTGTTTGATCGTGTGGGTGTTGTTTGTGAACTCGATAGTGTGTTTGTTTGTTTTGTTTATGCCTGTTTTTTGTTTTTGAGTGTTTTTGGTTGGGATTGCTGGCTGGCTGTTTTTGGTTGGTTGGTTTTTCTGGGCTTTGACGTTTTTGTTTTTGTTCGGAGAGTTTGATCCTGGCTCAGGACGAACGCTGGCGGCGTGCTTAACACATGCAAGTCGAACGCTGAAGCCTGGCTTTTGTTGGGTGGATGAGTGGCGAACGGGTGAGTAACACGTGAGTAACCTGCCCTCTTCTTTGGGATAACGCCCGGAAACGGGTGCTAATACTGGATATTCACTTGCCTTCGCATGGGGGTGGGTGGAAAGGTTTTTTTCTGGTGGGGGATGGGCTCGCGGCCTATCAGCTTGTTGGTGGGGTGATGGCTTACCAAGGCTTTGACGGGTAGCCGGCCTGAGAGGGTGACCGGTCACATTGGGACTGAGATACGGCCCAGACTCCTACGGGAGGCAGCAGTGGGGAATATTGCACAATGGGCGCAAGCCTGATGCAGCGACGCCGCGTGAGGGATGGAGGCCTTCGGGTTGTGAACCTCTTTCGCTCATGGTCAAGCCGCAACTCGTGGTTGTGGTGAGGGTAGTGAGTAAAGAAGCGCCGGCTAACTACGTGCCAGCAGCCGCGGTAATACGTAGGGCGCGAGCGTTGTCCGGAATTATTGGGCGTAAAGGGCTTGTAGGCGGTTGGTCGCGTCTGCCGTGAAATCCTCTGGCTTAACTGGGGGCGTGCGGTGGGTACGGGCTGGCTGAGTGCGGTAGGGGAGACTGGAACTCCTGGTGTAGCGGTGGAATGCGCAGATATCAGGAAGAACACCGGTGGCGAAGGCGGGTCTCTGGGCCGTTACTGACGCTGAGGAGCGAAAGCGTGGGGAGCGAACAGGATTAGATACCCTGGTAGTCCACGCTGTAAACGTTGGGCACTAGGTGTGGGGGCCACCCGTGGTTTCTGCGCCGTAGCTAACGCTTTAAGTGCCCCGCCTGGGGAGTACGGCCGCAAGGCTAAAACTCAAAGGAATTGACGGGGGCCCGCACAAGCGGCGGAGCATGCGGATTAATTCGATGCAACGCGAAGAACCTTACCAAGGCTTGACATGCACGGCGGCGCTGCAGAGATGTGGTGGCATTTGGTTGGTCGTGTGCAGGTGGTGCATGGTTGTCGTCAGCTCGTGTCGTGAGATGTTGGGTTAAGTCCCGCAACGAGCGCAACCCTTGCCCTATGTTGCCAGCACGTGATGGTGGGGACTCGTGGGGGACTGCCGGGGTTAACTCGGAGGAAGGTGGGGATGACGTCAAATCATCATGCCCCTTATGTCTTGGGCTTCACGCATGCTACAATGGTTGGTACAGAGGGTTGCGATACTGTGAGGTGGAGCGAATCCCTTAAAGCCAGTCTCAGTTCGGATTGGGGTCTGCAACTCGACCCCATGAAGGTGGAGTCGCTAGTAATCGCAGATCAGCAACGCTGCGGTGAATACGTTCTCGGGCCTTGTACACACCGCCCGTCACGTCACGAAAGTTGGTAACACCCGAAGCCCATGGCCTAACCACGTTTGTGGGGGGGAGTGGTCGAAGGTGGGATTGGCGATTGGGACGAAGTCGTAACAAGGTAGCCGTACCGGAAGGTGCGGCTGGATCACCTCCTTTCTAGGGAGCCCTGTTTTTGTGGGGAACAGTCATTGCGCCTGTTGTGGGTGTGGTGGTTGTTTTCTTGTGCCTGCATGTGTACGCCATCTGTTGTGGGGTGGTGGGTGTGGGTGCGTTGTGGGGTTGGGCATAAGCGTTTTTGGCGAGCATGCACACTGTCGGGTTCACGTTCAACACCGTGTGAGCGTCTACCGCCCTAGGGGTGGTGGTTGCCTGCGCAGCTGGCCTGAAGGGTTTGACTTTGGGTGTGGGTGTGTGTGGTGGGTTGTTTGTGTTGTGTATAGTGGTTGCGAGCGTTTGTTTTGTACTGTTTTTTGTGTTTTGTTTAGTTTTGTTGGGCATTCGGTGGATGCCTTGGCATCAAGAGCTGATGAAGGACGTTGCGGCCTGCGATATGCCTCGGGGAGTTGGCGAGCGAGCGTTATTATCCGAGGGTGTCCGAATGGGGGAACCTAACCTGGGTTGTGCTGGGTTACCATCATCTGAACGTGTATAGGGTGGTGGGGGGAACGCGGGGAAGTGAAACATCTTAGTACCCGTAGGAGAAGATATTCCGTGAGTAGTGGCGAGCGAAAGCGGAGGAGGCTAAACCAGATGCGTGTGTGAGGCGGCAGCTGTTGCGTGTTTGGTGTTGTGGGGCCATGTTGGATCTTTCTGCCGGGGGGTCGCGTCGTGTGTTGCTGGGAGTTGAACAGTTTGGGATGGCTGACCGTAGAGCGTGAGAGTCGTGTAAGCGGACCGGTGGCGTGTGGTGTGGATGTGGTGCCCGAGTAGTGCGGGACTCGTGGAATCTCGTGTGAATCTGCCAAGACCACTTGGTAAGCCTAAATACTACTTGATGACCGATAGTGCATAGTACCGTGAGGGAATGGTGAAAAGTACCCCGGGAGGGGAGTGAAATAGTACCTGAAACCGTGTGCCTGTAAGCCGTCAGAGCCTTGTGGGGTGATGGCGTGCCTTTTGAAGAATGAGCCTGCGAGTTAGTGATACGTGGCGTGCTTAACCCGTGTGGGGTATGCGTAGCGAAAGCGAGTCTGAAAGAAGGCGTTTGTCGCGTGTTCTAGACCCGAAGCGGGGTGATCTACCCATGGTCAGGTTGAAGCAGAGGTAAGACTGTGTGGAGGACCGAACCCACCAGGGTTGAAAACCTGGGGGATGAACTGTGGGTAGGGGTGAAAGGCCAATCAAACTCCGTGATAGCTGGTTCTCCCCGAAATGCATTTAGGTGCAGCGTTGCGTGGTCCCTGGTGGAGGTAGAGCTACTGGATGGCTGATGGGCCCTGTGGGTTACTGACGTCAGCCAAACTCCGAATGCCATTAGGTGTAGCGTGGCAGTGAGACTGCGGGGGATAAGCTTCGTAGTCGAGAGGGAAACAGCCCAGATCATCAGCTAAGGCCCCTAAGCGTGCGCTAAGTGGGAAAGGATGTGGAGTCGCGGTGACAACCAGGAGGTTGGCTTAGAAGCAGCCATCCTTGAAAGAGTGCGTAATAGCTCACTGGTCAAGTGGTTCTGCGCCGACAATGTAGCGGGGCTCAAGCGTACCGCCGAAGCTGTGGCAGCAACACGCGATTCTGGCGCCAGGAACTGGAGTGCTGGTGTGTTGTTGGGTAGGGGAGCGTCCTGCATGAGGTGAAGCCTGGAGGTGACTTCTGGTGGATTGTGTGGGAGTGAGAATGCAGGCATGAGTAACGATTCTGCGGTGGGAATCCGCAGCGCCGATTGACTAAGGGTTCCAGGGCTAGGTTTATCCGCCCTGGGTTAGTCGGGTCCTAAGGCGAGGCCGACAGGCGTAGTCGATGGACAACCAGTTGATATTCTGGTACCGCGTTGTGACCGCCCGTGCTGATGTCACTGTGCTAACCAATTCGCCCGCACCCCCTCATGACCTTCGGGTTGTGAGTGTGTGTGTGGGTCTTGGGGTCCTGGTGATAGTAGGCAAGCGTGTTAACAGGGGTGACGCAGACAGGTAGCTGCAGTGCGCCGATGGTTGTGCGTATTTAAGTTGTGGCCCGCCCCTCAGGTAAATCCGGGGGGCACCCAGGGTGAGGACTGATGAGGGACACGTGTGTGCGTGGACTTGTGGTGATCCTATGCTGTCAAGAAAAGCCTCGACGTGAGGGCATGACGCGCCCGTACCCTAAACCGACTCAGGTGGTCAGGTAGAGTATACCGAGGCGTTCGAGTGAATCATGGTTAAGGAACTCGGCAAAATTCCTCCGTAACTTCGGGATAAGGAGGACCCCATGACTTCCTGGCACCTCGCGTGCTGGTGGGGTTGGGGGGTCGCAGAGAATAGGGAGAAGCGACTGTTTATCAAAAACACAGGTGCGTGCGAAGCCGTAAGGCGATGTATACGCACTGACGCCTGCCCGGTGCTGGAAGGTTAAGAGGAACTGTTAACACCCCCCTTGGGGTGTGAAGCGGTGAATTTAAGCCCCAGTAAACGGCGGTGGTAACTATAACCATCCTAAGGTAGCGAAATTCCTTGTCGGGTAAGTTCCGACCTGCACGAATGGCGTAACGACTTCTCCGCTGTCTCGACCATGAACTCGGTGAAATTGCAGTACGAGTAAAGATGCTCGTTTCGCGCAGAAGGACGGAAAGACCCCGGGACCTTTACTATAGCTTGGTATTGGTGTTCGCTTGGACTTGTGTAGGATAGGTGGGAGACTGTGAGGCTGCCGCGCTAGCGGTGGTGGAGTCGTCGTTGAAATACCATTCTGGTTTAAGCGGTCACCTTAACCTTGGCCCGTGATCCGGGTTGGGGACAGTGCCTGGTGGGTAGTTTAACTGGGGCGGTTGCCTCCTAAAATGTAACGGAGGCGCTCAAAGGTTCCCTCAGCCTGGTTGGTAATCAGGTGGCGAGTGCAAGTGTACAAGGGAGCTTGACTGTGAGACCGACGGGTCGAGCAGGTGCGAAAGCAGGAACTAGTGATCCGGCCATGGCACGTGGGTGCGTGGTCGCTCAACGGATAAAAGGTACCCCGGGGATAACAGGCTGATCTTGCCCAAGAGTCCATATCGACGGCATGGTTTGGCACCTCGATGTCGGCTCGTCGCATCCTGGGGCTGGAGTTGGTCCCAAGGGTTGGGCTGTTCGCCCATTAAAGCGGTACGCGAGCTGGGTTCAGAACGTCGTGAGACAGTTCGGTCCCTATCCTCTGTGCGCGCAGGAAATTTGAGGAGGGCCGTCCCTAGTACGAGAGGACCGGGATGGACGAACCTCTGGTGTGCCAGTTGTACCGCCAGGTGCATGGCTGGTTAGCTACGTTCGGAAGGGATAACCGCTGAAAGCATCTAAGCGGGAAGCCTGCTCCAAGATGAGGTTTCCACGCCCCCGATTGTGGGGTGAGAGGCCCCCGCCAGACGAGCGGGTTGATAGGCCAGAGGTGGAAGCACCGCGAGGTGCTCGTGAGCCGACTGGTACTAATGGGCCAACACTAAACAAACACCCCAAACACGTTATGAGGGGTGAAACAATACAGGCAACACACGCCGCAACCACTATGCACACACCACGATCAACCCACACCCCACCAAACACCTGGCGGGGAGCGTGTTGAACACTAAATCTTGTGGTGGTCACAGCACCGGGGAAACGCCCAGCACCATTCCGAACCTGGAAGCTAAGCCCGGCAGCGCCAATGGTACTGCAACCGATAGGTTGTGGGAGAGTAGGACACCGCCACAACACAACAAAACCCGAGGGACGGCACCGCCACACGGCGTGCCGTCCCTCCCCATTCCAACACCCCACACCACACCCACCACCAGCACGCCACCGCCAGCGCCACCAGCTGCGCTACCGGCAGCGCCACCAGCGGCGCCAGTGGCTGCGCTACCAGCAGCGCCACGAGCGGCAGCGCATGATCCCCGCCCGGCTTGCTATCCACGAATGTCGCATGCAATTCCCCCAACACCGCGCCGCACCACGCAACCATACCGTAGGAATCGCAACGCTAACACACACCATTGAAAACTCACCCAACCGAATTGCACGCAAAACCACCCCGAGCGCGCGCACCAGCACGTACGTAGGTCCGACGGCATGCGCGTGGGCCCGCTCATTCGCGCGTGGGTTCGACACCTCGCGCGTGGGCCCGCTGATTCGCACGGGGACCCTCTAATCCGCGCATGCCTAGAGGTTTACTTGCGATAGAGCGGGTTAACGCGCATGCTCAGCGGTTCGCGTGCGAGCGACACACCAGGCCAGGCGCCATTGCGCCCACAACGCAGACCACCTCGCCCACGACACCCCATTGTCGGCGTTTGTTACCGAGGTGGTCTGCGACTTGGGCGGCGCTGCCCCGAGGCGCGACCTCACCGCCACCAAACGGGGGGAGTTGCGCTGCACGAGGACCCCTGCATGTCTTGCCTGCCGATGACTGCGCCACCAAACGGGGGGAATTGCACCATTAGAGGCGCGACACGCCGGCGACACGCCGACAGAACCCTCCTAATGCTGCAAAACCCCCACCATTACCCCTGGTGTCATGCTCCCTCACTGGTGCGGGACTGCCCGGCGGGCGCCACACCGCCCCGAGGCGTGACCTCACCGCCACCAAACGGGGGGAATTGCACCATTAGGGGCGCGACACGCCGGCGACACGCCGACAGAACCCTCCTAATGCTGCAAAACCCCCACCACTACCCCTGGCGTCATGCTCCCTCACGGGTCCAATGCTCCCGCACTGGCGCAGGACTACCCGGCGGGCGCCAATAAACGCCGGTGGGGCATCACCGACGGGACCCTGCCGCACGGGCGCGGGTAGGGCGGGAGCGCGTAAGGCGGGGCGCCGATAAACACCGGTTGAGAGTCGCCGGCAATGACAAGGGGAAGACGGGCGGCCAGCTCCGCAGCGAGGTTTGTTGCCGATGAGGCGAAACACCCGATCAGGAAGATTCAACCCCAACCGATCAGGCGCAATCCTCCCTAACAGGTGCAATCCTCCCGATGTGATGGCTCCCATCGGCGGCGCGAGCGCGCTAGCACAATGACGGACGACGCAAGCGCACGTCACGGCCAACCCCCATCGGCGGCGCGAGAACGCCAGCCCGACACCACCCTCGACAATGCCAGGGACCGAGCCGCGACCAACACGTTTTGTCCTATTACCCTGATGCGGCAAGGACGCCGAGACTGAGGTAGTACCTGCCTCAATTCCATTCGTTGTTTTCTTCGGCGAGGGCAGCTTCTGCGAGGTGGATGGCGCCGGTGGAGCTGATGCGATCCCAGGATTGCGTGGGACTTGTGTCCTATTAAATAGTCGGTGTGATTGTCTTGAAAAGCTGCGACGACTAAACTAGTTAATGTTTCAATAATATTGTGAAAGGAAATGTCATGGCCTCCGTTGCCGTTGTACTCGGTTCAATCCGCCCTGGTCGTGTCGGCGAACAGGTTGTCCGTTGGATCGAGGAGCAGTCGCTCCAGGTTGAGGGCGTCAACTCTGTCTTCATTGATCTCCGTGACTACAAGCTTCCTCTCTTCGCGGAACAGGTGCCGCCGTCGATGCAGGCCCCGACCCTGCCCGAGGCCGTGCGCCTTCGCACCAGCATCGAGGCTGTCGACGCCGTTGTCTTCGTGACCCCCGAGTACAACCACTCGGTGCCTGCTGCGCTGAAGAACGCGATTGACTACCTGCCCCCGGCCACCTTGAAGGACAAGGCTACGGCCCTGGTTGGTTACTCCTACTACGGCGGTGTTACTCCGCGTGCCCACTTGCGTGAGGTCCTCTTAACCTTCGGCGCTGACGTCCGCGATCAGGAGATTGGTATTAACCTCGGTTCCGACTTCGCCGATGGAACTTTCGTGCCGTCCGAAGAACTCAATGCCCAGCTCCGCGAGCTTCTCGCCTCTCTGGCCTGAGAGGGGTAGTTCGAGGGAGGTGCGGCTTGCGCGCGGCATGTGCGAACCTTGAGAGACCTTCGATGATAGGCGGGTGGCCCGGCAGTAACTGCCGGGCCACCCGTTTGGCGTCCTCGTGCCTCGTCGGTTCGTGGGGTTACATCCACGGTTGGTGGTCGCGTGTGGGCGCGGGTTTGGCTAGATCCAGGATGACAGCCACATGTGGGCGCGCCAATAGGTGTAGTCGATGACGTCCGCGCGCCACAGTGGCATGAATGAGATCGCGCATCCCAGGATGGCGATGATCAGCGCGGCGGCCATGACTCGTCCCATGATCACTGTCGTTCGTGGAACGGGCGCGGCGAGTGCAGCGGGTGTGTCCGGCGGGGTGCCGTCGGGCGTTTCGATTCCGGCGAGGAGGCTTACCATCCATGCGACCGCCAGGGCGACGAACGGTGCGAAAGCTACCGTGTAGAAGGTGAAGATCGTGCGGTGCGCGTATGCGAGCCATGGGACGTATAGGGCGAGGTATCCGGTGAGTATGACTCCCGCACGCCAGTTTCGTACGTAGAGCGTGCCGCAGATGACGATTAGGAGGGCGCCTATGCCCAGCCACCAGAGAATCGGGTTTCCTAGGGCGACGACGTCGGTGGCGCAGTTGCCGGAGGGGCAGCCGGTGATCGAGTCGTCGTTCTTCCAGTAGAAGGAGGTGGGGCGGACTTGGATGAGCCATGTGAGGGGGTTGGATTGGTACCGGTGGGGGGTTTCGAGTCCGTTGTGGAAGGTCCACATGCCCTTGTGATAGATCCATAGGTCGACCAGGGCTCCGCCGAATCCGGATATGCCTGAGCGTCCGTGACCGTATGCCTGTGGGTGCGTGAACCAGCTGAACCAGGAGGCGATGTAGGTCAGGATCGCGGTGGGTACCATGAGGATGAATGCCCACCACACGTCTGCGAGGAGGGCGCCGATGATGGGTGAGGGGTGTCCGGCGCGCCAGCGGCAGGTGATTTCGCGGAGGGCGACGAATAGTCCGAGGCATGCCAGGACGTAGATGCCGGACCACTTGACTGAGCATGCGAGGCCGGAGAGGATGCCGGCGGCCAGCAGCCAGGGGCGGTTACCTGCGTTTGGGCCAATGGCGATGCCTCGCCAGTCGCGTAGGGTCAGGTATCTGCCGAAGGCGCGCCAGCCTGCCCGTGGTGCGCCGATGCGTTCCCAGGAGCGGAGCTTGCGTTCCAGGGTGGGCTGTGACATCTGTTGGTCTTTGACGAAGCAGAGGAAGGCGGCCAGGGAGAACATGGTGAGGAAGCCGTCGAGGATGGACGTGCGGCTCATGACGATGGCCTGGCCGTCTGTGGCGAGGAAGAGTCCGGCGATGAGTGTGAGGGCGGGGTTGCGGAAGAGGTTGTGTGCGAGGCGGCACAGGAGCAGCACGGTGATGACGCCGCAGATGGCGGTCGTGATGCGCCAGCCGACTGGGTTTGCTTGTCCGAATATCTGCATGCCGAGGGCGATGAGCCACTTGCCGGTGGGTGGGTGGACGGCGTACGAGGCTGTTGCGGAAAGCCCTGACGTGTTGCCGGCGGCGAAGGTTGGGTCGTAGTTTTGGGGCCACGTGCCTTCGTAGCCGAGGGTGAGGAGGGACCACGCGTCCTTGACGTAGTAGGTCTCGTCGAAGATGAGCGTGCGGACGTTGTCCAGGCCGGGCAGTCGGATGAGGGCTGCGATCAGTGTAGCGATTGCGGTGGCCGCCCATCCGGCCGCGGGGGTGCCCAGGAGGGTGGCCCATCGGTGTGCTTTGCGCGGGGACGAGGCCGGGGTGGCCGACTCGGGTTCCGTGGCCGCGGGTGGCGGGTCCTGGGCGTCTCGTGACGGGGGCGTTGTTGCCTCGCAGTAGGCGGGCGCCGAAGCGCTGGCGGGCGCCGAGGTGTCGACGTGTTCCTCGGGGGAGACCATGTCGTCGTGCGTCTGCGTCTGGGCGCCTCGAGGGGTGGTGTGGTTCGTGTTCGTCGTGTCCATCACCTAGCGAGTGTAGCGGGCGGCGTCGCGTGGGCAAATAGAGGCTGCACATCTGGCGAGGTGCGGTGGGAAGATGTGCACGCCGATGGAGTTGAGAAGCGTTCTCGAATTACCCTATAATTTTCGGGTACCCGAAAAGTTTGTAGGAGCGAAGATGATCCTCTCACCCCTCTCACGAGCGCGCCGCGCGAGCCTCGCCGTCCTCGCCCTCGCCCTCGCGCCGCTGGCGGCGTGCGCCCCCGCCTCCTCGGCCCACGGCCTGACGATCGTCGCCACGACCACGCAGATCTGCGACTACGTCACGCAGATCGCGGCGGCCTCCAGCGACATCTCCCTCGACAAGACCGACGCCTCCGGCACACAGACCCACGTCGGGGCCACCCCCGAGGGTGCCGCGCTCACCATGAGCTTGACGTGTCTCCTCGCCCCCAACGCATCGGCCCACGAGCATGAGATGACCCCCTCCCAGACCGCCGCCCTGGCCGACGCCGACGTCATGGCCGTCTCTGGCGTCGACCTCGAGCACTTCCTCGACGACGCGGTCGCCTCCTCCGGATTCCACGGGCGCATGGTCGTCACCTCCGGCGTCCTGACGGCATCGGACGTCGACAACCCCGGCGCGCCCGACCCGCAGACCCCCTACGCGATCGACCGCGGGACCGAGCGCGTCGAGGTCTCCCCCTGGCCCTTCCCGCCCGAAAATGCGGGCGAGGCACCCGAGTTCCGCTTCGATCCGCACGTGTGGACCTCGCCGGCGCGCGCCCGCATCCAGGTCGCCAACCTGGGGGCCGGACTGGCCGCCGCCGCGCCCGACGCCGCCTCCTCGATTAACGCGGCCACGGCCTCGTACCTGGAGGACCTCGACGCCCTCGACGCCTGGGCGAGGGAGGCGATCGCCACCGTCCCCGAGACCCAGCGCGTCCTGTTCACCTCCCACGACGCGTTCGGCTACTTCTCGGCCGACTACGGGATCCGCTTCATCGGCGCCGCCCTGTCTGACTTCAACGACCAGCAGGACGCGACCGCGGACCACATCGCCTCGGCCGTGCAGGCCGTGAAGGACTCCGGGGCCGTTGCCATCTTCGCCGAAAACTCCAACAACTCCAAGTCCATCGAGGCGATCGCGCGAGGCGCGGGCGTCACCCCCATCGTCGGGGACGACGCCCTCTACGGCGACTCGCTCGGCCCGGATGGCTCAGAGGGGGCGACCTACGTCGGTTCGATTATCCACAACACGCGCGCGGTGACCCAGGCCTGGGGCGGCACTGTCCCCGCCCTGCCCGAGCGACTGGCGGCCCGCTGATGGCGACTCTCGTGTCCTTCCGGGACGCGACACTGGGGTATGGGGGCACCCCGGCGCTGTCCGGCCTGACTCTCGACGTCGTCGGGGGAGGGGCCCTCGCACTCGTCGGCCCCAACGGCGGCGGAAAGACCACGCTCATGCGCGCCGTCGTCGGCACCTGCTCGATCCTGTCTGGGCGCGTGGAGGTGAACGCCGCGCGTATTGGCCTGGTGCCCCAAAGCGCCGACCTCGACCTTACCTTCCCCGTCAGCGCCGCCGAGGTCGTCACCATGGGGCTCATCGGCGAGGCCGGCTGGGGCAGGCGCATCACCGCGGACATGCGGCGCCGGGTGAGCGCCGCCCTCGAGCGCGTCAACCTCGCCGACCGGGCGACCCGTCGCTTCGGCACGCTCAGCGGCGGCCAGCGCCAGCGCGTCCTTGTCGCGCGCGCACTCGTCGCCCGGCCCGAGCTGGTCATGATGGACGAACCCTTCAACGGCCTGGACGCCCCCAGCCGCGACATCATCACGCGCCTCATCGCCGAACTCACCGAGGACGGGGTGGGCGTCGTCGTCTCCACACACGACCTCTCCCTCGCGCGCGACGTGTGCTCGCGTGCGTGCGTGCTCGCCTCGCGCCTCGTCGCCCTCGGGCCCACGAACGAGGCCCTGGCCCCCGAAATCCTCGCGCGCGCCTACGGGTCGAGCGCGGATGAAGCGATCGCGTCCCTGTCATGATCGCCCCCTACCTGCTGCGCCCGATCATCGTCCTGGGCCTGCTCGCGCTCGCGGCGGGCCCGGCCTCGACGCTCGTCAACCTGCGCCGAGCAGAGTTCGGCGCCGAGACCATGGTGCACGGCGTCTTCCCCGGCATCGTCGTGGGCATGGCCGTCGGCGGGCGGGGTGCCATCATTCCCGGCGGTGCCGTGTGCGCGGCCCTCATTGCGGCCGCCCTGACGGTCGCGTCGCGGCGCCCGCGCTCCAGTGAGGCGACGACCGCTGTCCTGCTCACCGCCTTCTTCTCCCTCGGCATCGTCATCTCGCTGCGCATCGGCGACATGTCCGGACAGCTCGAATCCCTCATGTTCGGCCGACTCCTGGACATCACGCCCTCCCGAATGTGGACGAGCGGAGCGGTTCTCGTGGCGGCCTTCCTGCTCCTGCTGGCGACCTGGCGCGCCCAGGTCGCCGTCGCCTTCGACCGAGAGTCCGCCGCCGTGTCGGGGATTCCCCTCACCTGGATCGACGTTGCCTTCAACGCGGCCCTCGGCGCGATCGTCGTCGCCGCCTCGACGGCCGTGGGCGTGCTCCTCGTCGTCGGCTACCTCGTCGTGCCCGGGGCCTGCGGGCGCCTCCTCGCCGCCGGCACGCGCTCGATGGCGGTGTGGGCGGGTGCCTGCGCGCTCGCGGGCGGCTGGCTCGGATTCGGGGCCGCCCTGGCGCGCACCTCCCGTCCCCTGTCCCCGCAGGCGTGCGTCGCCCTCGGCGTGCTCGCGTGCTTCGCGCTCGCGTGCGCGGCGCGGGTCCTGCGCGAGCGGCGCGCGGGGCACGACGAGGCCTCGGGCGGCCCTCGGGGCACCGTGGACCCGCGTGAAACAACGCGTGAAACAGGTGCTGTCGTGGGACCAGATCTGAACTCCGCGCGTGAAACAGCGCGTGAAACAGGGGGTCGAGTCGGCGAGGAGGCGGCGAGAATGCGTGACGTGGGGGAGAACTCGGCGCGCGTGCGTGAAACAGGGCGTGAAACATGGGGTGCGGCGACGCTTGCGGCGGGGGAGGCATCGTGATCCTGAGCCTCCTCATGATTCCCGCCCTGCACGTCACGCTCATCGGAGCGCTCGGCGGCCTCGTCGGCGCCTTCGCCTACCTGGACCGGCGCATCTTCTTCGCCGAATCCGTCACCCACGGCACCTTCCCCGGCGCGGTCCTCGGCGTCGTCGTCGCCTCCGGCCTCGGCCTGGGACACTCGGGCATGTCGGCCGCTCTCTACGTCGGCGCCTTCCTCGGAACAATCCCACTGGTCGCACTCATGCGTCGCCTCGCCTCCATCCCCGGGATCTCCAGCCAGGGGGCCGCGGGCATCGTCCTCACCGCCGGCTTTGCCGCCGGCTACTTCCTGGCGACCTGGTTCAAGCCCCTGCCCCTAGCAGTCAGCTCGTTCCTCACCGGATCCGTCATGACCGTCTCCCCGGCCGACGTCGCGTGGGCGGGTGCAGTCCTGATCCTCGCCGTCGTCGTTGTCGCCGCTGGGCACCGCCAGCTCCTGGCCCATTGCTTCGATCCCGCCGACCCCGCGGCGGCGCGCGGCGCCTCGCGCGACGAGCGCATCATCCTTGGCCTCATCCTCGCAGCCGTCACCGTCGCGATCCCAGCCGTCGGCACGATTCTGTCGATCGCCCTCATCGCCGCCCCCGCCGCGGCAATTGCCCCCCACGCGCGAAGCTCGCGCGCCTTCCTCATCGCCTGCCCCCTCCTCGGTGCCCTCGTCGGCCTGGCTGGCTTGGCGATCGCCGTGCCCGCGCGGCTCAGCGCCGGCGGCACTATCGCTCTCCTGTGCGCGGGCGCCGTCCTGGCCTCACGCCTGCCCGCACGGTTCCGCTCGCGAGGCCTTGGCACCGCACGCGGGGCAGGGGCGAGGAACCGCTGAAGAAACCCGGGCCTTGGGCCGCCACGAAACGGACACCCGACGGCGCTGTCCGCGCGAAGGCTGCCCCTGCCTCGTCCCTGAGCGCGGAGTATGACAACAGTCAGCCATCGCCCCTCCAAAAACCCGAACAATCACTATTCTCGCGCGCACAGTGCGTGTCGATGTGTCCTCCACCCACCATGCTACTCACAAGAAGATCCGCGCGGTTGTCGCGACTTGAAAAGCCACCTGACCAGCGGCGTTGGAAAAAGCGTTCCTGGACAATTAGACTGAGAAAAAATACGTCTAAGCCCGGTCAATGAGACCCAGAAGCGCGGGGAGGCACGAAGATGAAAAACAGTGCGCAGATCGTCGTTATTGACGACCACCGCGTCGTCGGCCTCGGCGTCAAGGCCGCATTCGAGAACCGAGGAGTCGACGCCTCAATCAGCTGGGTTCCGACCGCTCGCGAAGCGCGGTGGAAGCGCGGGCAGGTCGCCGTCCTCGACCTGCGCCTCGCCGACGGCTCCGCCCCCGACACGAACATCGCCTACATCAACGGATACGGGGTCCCCGTCGTCGTCTACACCTCCGGCGACGACCCGTACCTGGTGCGCCGAGCGATCGCCGGCGGTGCCCTGTCCATCATCCGCAAGTCAGCTCCCCCCGAAGACCTCGTCGAGGCCGTCCTCGCCGCCGCCGACGGCGTCACCTTTCCGACCCCGGATTGGGCCGCCGCGCTCGACGCCGACGAAGACTTCGTCGCCGACCACCTGTCTGACCTCGAGGCGCGAATCCTCACCCACTATGCCTCCGGCGAGAGCTCTGCTTGCGTCGCGCGCACCCTGAGCGTCTCAAAGAACACCGTCAATACCTACATCGCTCGAATCCGCGACAAATACAGGGAAGCGGGACGCCACGCCGATTCCCGCGTCGACCTTTTCCGACGCGCAGCTGAAGACGGCCTCGTTAGTTACTTCGAGTGATGCACCCGCGCACGCTCGGTCCCTACGCGCTGCAGATGCAGCGCCTCATCATCCTGACCTGCGTCCTCGCAGCCATCTTCATCACCATCATCAGCGGACCCCAACTGGTTCCGTTGGGGCTTTCGCGCGCTGAGCTCGCGCAGTGGGTCGTCTACTCGCCGAACCTGATCCTCCCGCTCTGCGCCGGAGCGTGCGCTCTCGCCGCGATGCTCAAAGCAGTGACCACACGCAAGCATACGTACATGTGGACCGATACCGGCTGGTTTATCCTCACGCGCCTCTACCTCGCGTTTTACCTTGCGCTCATCGTCGCATGCGCGTTCCTGCCAGCCATAAACCTCGGATCCCCGGTGCCCCCGGTGTATTTCCACGCCATCGCCTCCGACACGAACCCGATCCTGGCACTCTACCCACTCGCTGCGATCAGCTGCATCGCCGTCCTGCGCGGACGCTACACGGCCGCCTACCTCAGCGCCATCGCTCCGCTGCAGATCCTCGTCATGATGAGCGCCAACCCCGACAACGAACTACTCGAAACATCGGTCGGCCCCCTCTTCTTCCTGCTCACCGCCATGGCCAACGCGGGAATGCTTGAATGGGTCCTCATGATCGTGCGCGGCCTCGACCAAACCCGCGCCAACGCCCGCGACGCGGAGCGCGCGCTCGCGGGAGAACGCGCCCAGGGGCGCGCACGGGCACGTAGCAACGGTCTCATCCACGACTACGTGCTCTCGGCCCTGATTCTCGCCTTCAAGCGAGGTATCGATGACATCGAGGTGCGCGCGGCGGCCCACTCTGCGCTGTGCGCCCTCGTCCCCGCCCCACCCTCCAACGGGTTCATGGACGCTGCGCAGATACGGGGAGCCTTCGAGGCCCTCGTGCGATCCCGGCACGCGCACTGGAAGGTCGCATGTCACCTTCCCGCAAAAGGCTGGCAGATCCCCGCCCAGGTGGGCGCCGAGGTCGTCGCCGCGACCCACGAGGCACTCAACAACGTTCGCCTCCACGCAGGATCCGACACCTCCGACCCGAGCCAGCCCGCGCGCTGCCACGTCGTTGTCTCAGCCGGGGCGGACTCCATGCGCGTGACGATCACCGACACGGGACAGGGCTTCGACCTCGAGCGCCTCGCCGAGGGACGACACGGCGTCCGGGGTTCCATCGTGAAGCGGATGGAGTCGGTCGGTGGCCACGCAACCCTGGCCTCGAAGTCCGGCGGAGGCACGCTCGTGACCCTGGAATGGCACGACCCCCAGAGTCGACGCTTCAAACCGCGGGAGGCGATTCGCTCCGCGTTCGCGTGGCGGCCCCGCGCGGGCACACGCGACAAAGACCCGTCGCGCAACGCGTGGGATTCGCAGGTCCGCGCGGTCGCAGAATCGCGCGGCGCGCGGCTGCTTGTTCTCGCCGGCGTTGTGTTTCATAGCTATGTGGTTGCGATCGAATTCAGCCACGGGGCCTACTCACACAGGGGCCCCGTCATCCTCTCCCTCGCGATCATGGCGGTCGCAGGAACCCTGTTGGTGGCACCGTGGCCCGACCGCGTGCCCCCGAAACTCGTGACGTGGGGGAGTGCCGTTGTGATCGGTGTGTCCAACCTGCTGGCGCTCACCCCGATTCGGGTAGCGTCCGCATGGCCGGGCTGGTCCGGGTGGAGCGCGGGCGCGTCGATGTTCCTCGCTGTGCTGCTCCTCCTGCGTCAGCGCACGGCCGAGGCCGTCGTTGGTTGCGTCGGCTTTGTGGTCGCAGTCGGCGCCTGGGTTGCACTCTCAGGTAGGCCGCCCGGCCTCGTCTTTACCTTCACGATCGGTCACATCATCACGTTCTTCTTCTGGTTCGCCCTCGTGTCGTGGTCGGGCACTGCGACCTCCGCGATCGAACGATCCCTCAAAGCCGAGGAACAGGCGCGCCTGGAGAGGGAACTGCAGGTGAGCATTAATTCGGCCATGGCAGTCAAGCTCGCCGACGTGTCCGTTCGCGTGCGCGGGACCCTCGAGGCGCTCCGAGACGAGGAAGTGACACCTGAGATCGCCATGGAGGCGCGCCTGCTCGAGGCGGAGCTGCGCGACGAGATCCGCGCGCCTTACTTCACGGGGACCGAGGTCGTGGCGGCTGCGAGGCGCGCGCGGAGCCGAGGCGTCGAGGTCGTGCTGTTCGACGACCGCGGTGATGCTACCCGTGGTGGGAGTACGGAATACGAGGAGCGTTTGCGCACGCGCATCGTCGAGCGTGCCGTCGCAGCTCTCGACGAGGCCGGGGCTGGGCGTGTGGTTGTGCGCGCCTGTCCTGCGGGCAGGCCGTGGGCGGCGACGATCCTCACCGATGCGGGGCTGGCTGTCGTGGAGGCGAAGGAGGGCGCCGTCGAGGTGGGGGAGGAGGGCGACTAGCATCCGGGGCCTCGGGCGCTGGTGGGAGTACATGAAGTAATACATGGTTACCATGTATTACTTGTGATATTTGTGACAGTCTGGGGTGTGGGTGGGTGCATACTGGAGAGGGCCGAAGGGTCTTTCTATCAATCCACGACATAGACATCAGGAGTCTGACATGACACGATGGAGCAAGACGGTCGGCGCAGTCGCCGCCGTCATGGTTGCGGTTTCACTGACGGGTTGCTCTGGGGCGACGACGACCAAGGGCGGCGACACGACCTGCAAGGAGTACATGGCGATGTCCTCCGACGATCAACAGGACGCAGTCAAAGCCCTTTTGTCAGAGAAGGGAAAAAAACCGTCAAACGCTGAGATTACGCTTGCGAGGAGCTCAGCGAAACTCTTCTGCGTGACGGTGGGTAACGATCAGTCCAAGATTCGTGAAATCAACGGATAAACGTCGCCTACCTTCGCGCATGTGGGCCCTCGCCCACGACGGAGTGCAGGTAAGGACGCGAACGTGAGTGTGGGGGCCGCCCAATTGGGCGGCCCCCACACTCGTCGGGCCTCGCGCGTTGGCCACAGACCTACTCGTTGGTGATATGGCGATCGAGCCAGGCCCTGAGATCCGGGTACAGGGACGGGTTCTTCGACAGGGTCGCCCACAGGTCCGGCCTCGTGCGGGCGATCTCCGCCTGAACGTCCCACGGGGTTTCCGGGTCGATGGCGTCGGCAATCGTGAACCTGCTGGCGGAGGAGGGCGTCGCTCGCGTCATGTCCAGGTCGTTATCTTCCGGCGCGGTCGCCCCGTCGGCTGGCGACGGGGGTTGCGACTCCTGTGAGGGCGGCTGCGGGGCGGGGGGTTCCGTTGCCTGTTGTGGGGTGGACGCAGCGTCGGACGCGGAGGTGGCGAGTGGGCCGATTGAGATCGGCTGGTTCACCGGTGCGGCGTCAGTGGATGATGGAAGCGGGCCGATCGAGACGGGGCGGTTGGCCTCTTCGAAGGCGCCCTGGCGCGGCGCGGACGGTTGCATCCCAGCTGGCGCGGAAGGGGGCGTGGACGCCTGGGGTGCCCCGGCCTCGTACATGCGAGCCTGCGCCCCACCCATCGGTGGGTTCTGCGCCATCATGGGCGCGGTCGGCATCCCCGGCGGGCGTTGCGTGGCGGCGTAGGCCTGCTCGACCCACGCCCGGTATGCCTGCGCCTCCGCAGCGTTGGTGGCCGGCACGGTCCTCCACGGCTCGGGGTCGACGGCAGCGAGCGGATCGGGCAGCAACGCGGGACCGAAGTACGGGTACAGGTACGCCAGGCCGGCTCCCACGAGTACGAGGATCAGGGGGAGTATTTTCGTCGCATCGTCATCTGCGGTGAAGAACCAGATGGCGCCGATGGCAATCAAACCGACGCCGGCGAAAATCGGAATGTTATGTTTCATTGACGCTTCCATTGTGTCTTACTTTCTTCGCTCGTCACGACGCAGTAGGGATCGCGCAACCGCAGTGCCCTGATGACTCGTCGCTCCAAATTGGCCAGACTTTTTGCTTCGGGCACCAGACCGTTGAGTTGTCTCGCTTGGGGGACGCTCCACGACAGTGACCCGTCGTCTTCGAGAGACAGCATCGCGATCCAGTTGGGGGAGCCGAACTTCCATTTGAGGGTGAAGAAGATCGTGCTCTGGTCGTCGGTTCGCACCTTGAAAATGGTGGGAGACAACCAGTCGAGCGACTCTGTGCCTTCCGGAACGTCGATCGCCGCCCACGCGGCGTCGAGGAGTTCCTGCGGCGACGCCGACCGCGGCGTCACGCGGTGTGAGCGCCCCACGGCGCCTTCGCCCTCACGGTGGCTTTTCCGGAAGATGAGCTGACGGGCCTTCGCCTCGGCTTCCTGTCGCAGCCGGATCCACCCGTAATAGAGGAAACCGAGCGCGACGAGAATGAGGGCAGCTATCGCATATTCCATGAAGTGTTCTCCTATGAATCAGACAATGGTACGAAAGAGTGGTGAGGAGTCAGCAAAGCCGACCTTTGTTTCCTCACAACGTGCGGGACTGGGCGTCGTTATTGTCCGCGCCCGCCGACGACTAGCATCACAGCGGTCCCCGGCCTCGTGGCTCTCAACTGGAGGATTCCTCAACAGCCGCGTTCTCGGCGTCGGTCACGGTCCCTGCGTCGTCCTGGTCGGTCGAATCCGTGACGAAACGAGACGCCGCGATGAACAGGTCGAAGAGCTCGAGCATGAGGTGCTTGATCATGGCCATCTGCGTCACGAAAGAGACGATCACGATCTGCTTCGTGTCAGGCACGTGCGCCCAATAATCGACGCGCATCCGCTCGAATTGAAGCTTCTCCGCCTCGGCGCGCAAGGCCGCCTCCTCCGGCGTCTCGTCCTCGGGGGCCTCGACGTGGAACGAATCATCCTTCTCGATGAGCACGCGGCGCAGCGCCCGGAAGTTCGCACCCTCAACTTCCACGAACTCGTCGTCGGCGTCCTCAAAGCCCATTCGGAGGATGCTAAACACCTCCTCGCTCTCGGTGCCAATCGCGGGGCTCATGCGCAGCCCCGGCGGCTGATAGACCGTGATGTTCACAGGGAACGGCGCATCCTTTTCCAGCTCCTTGCCGAAGTACATCGCGACGGCGCCGCCTTCCAAGGCCTCGGCGCACGCATCGACCACCTGATCGTGCATCTGGCGACGCAGCACGGCCGCGTCGTCCGCCGGGCCGACAATGCCCTGGACCATGCGCTCGACGTCCTGCTCCGAGGCCCCCTCATCCGTGATCGCCACGGGGTACCAGGTGCCCGGAAGCGTGAAGATCAGGCGAGGCTCATCGCGGGTATTGTTATCGCTTGTCATCGTTGATTCTGCTTTCTCGCATGGAGGTCAGATGCCGGTTGGGACGGTGACCGGAACCCACGGAGGACGCTCGGGCTCCGGTAGGAGGATAGGGGCATCCCATTTCTCCGAAGGCTTTTGCCGGTCCGTGTACGCATGGCCGTGCTCGGCGTCGTACTGTCTCTTCATGGCGTCGAGGCCGTGTCCCCGCTTGATGTCGTTGAAATAGGCCAGATCATCTCGCGAAGCCTTGACTTCAATTTGTCTCCCGTATGCCTCCGGCAGGGCGGTGTATTTCTGTGCGTTTGTTAGTGGATCCGTAGTGAAATGATAGTTTTCAACGCGCGCACGCGCGTCAACGGCGGAGGTAAAGAAGCCATGTTGCTGCGCCGATTCCTGGGCGAGTTTCATGCTCGTGTAGCTCAATCCCGCGGCGTTGAAGGTCGTCGCCTTCGCCCCCGTCGCGATCGAACCCGCTGCTGCCAGCTCCCCGCCCAGGGAATGACCGGTCAGGGAGAAGTCGCCCGCGGTGACGCCGTTGGCCATCAGGCGCTGCTTGACGGTCGTCGCCGCTTGGATCGCCTGATAAACTTGATCCGACGTATTCGCTGCACCCGCATAATCGTTATACACATCGCCTCCGTGCCCGAAATCGGTCCCCTCGTAGGACAGGACGTAGCGTCCGTTGTCGTCCCGGAAGAGCGTCGCGTGGAATCCGGTGTTCGTGTCTTCGAGGAGTTCCGGATCGATACCCAGCCTCTCCAGCTCAGCCGATGTGACCTCGTGCCAGCCCGGCGGTTCCCTCCAGGTTCCTCGCGGGTGAGGTCGGCCAGCGAGGTCCATCTTGTCCCGGATGAGGCCCTCCTTGCCCGGGCGAGTGTTGATGGTGTCCGTCGTCTCCCCGTTGTCGCCGTCGTGGACATTCGCCGGTCCGTGCTCGCGTTCGGCAGCGTCAAGAGCAGCGTTGTGGGCATTCATGAGGATCTTTTGATACAGTCCTAGCCCGGAAGCAGCGGTTAGCAATCCGGTAGCAATGGCGGCCAGACATCCCAAAACGAGGAAAGGCAATGCGGCGAGGATCATCCATCCTCCGGCGAGGCATAGCATCACTCCGGTGAGAAACAGCCCTAGTCCAAGAAAGAAAAGGCCTAAAATCAACGTGATGGTGATAAGGATAGGGCCGATGAGTCTGCCAACTTGGGAAATAATTTTGCCGAGTTCTTCTAGCGCTTTCTTAAGGACCTTTGCTACCCACTTGGTGAAGTCTGCGAGGGCCTTGCCGACGTTTTTGATGAACTGAGAAATTTTGTCGATCAGGTTGTCGTTGGTGCTGGATATTGCCGTGTCGATCTTCGAGATGGCGCGGCTCGCTGCTTCGTCGACCTCCTCCACGATCTGCGCTATCTCCGTCGCTGCGTCCGTCGCTGCCTGCGTGGCCCGTCGCTCGCTGGCTCGGGCCTGGTCATAGGCGTTTTGCGCGTTGGTGACGTTTGCAGTGGGAGCGTGGGAACTCTGCAGCTGCTGGAGGCGCTTCTTCGTTGCGCTCACCGTGCGTTGTGCGTCGTTCCGCTGTCGGTTGGCGCTCTTCTCGCGGGCCGCCGCTGCGTCGGCTCGCTTGTGGCAGTCGGCGAGCACCGTCTGGTACTCGCGCAGCGCCAGGCCCGTCTTCTTATAACGGCCATGTGCCGCTTCCAGGCTCTTTTGGGCGTTCTGCACTTGCTTGTGCGTTGCCTGAACGGCCTTTGATTCTGACGTTGTCACGAACTTATTAAGGCCATCGATCGCGGACTGGATGCTGTTCGCGGAGGTGATCAGCCCCTCGACCTTCGTTTTCAGGGCGGTGGGGTTCCCCGGAAGAGTGCTCATTTCTGCTTTCTCCTCAGCGCGTTCTCGAGGTCTCTGTCCAGATCCTCGAAGGTTTCGGCGATGGCGTCGAAGGTCTTTGCCAGCGCCTCCAGGTGCTCGCGGAAACGCCCCCGGGTGGTGTCCCAGTTATTGCCGAACTCCCTGACCTTTCCCGCGAGTTTGTCGTGGCCGACAACAGAGGCAACATCCAAGGCGTCGATCTTCGCATCGTCCAACAGCGATGCCGTCGCGCGCAGGGACTTCGACCGGTTGCGCAACTCGGTCGTGTCGAGTGACAGGTTCGCCATGGCGTTTCCTTTCTGCATCGCGCCTGGGGCGCGGGCGCTCGCCCCGCGCCCCAGGAGACGATGACCTTACTTGCCGATGGACTGCGCCAGCTGTTCGTCGGTCTGCTGAAGTGCCTGAGCGGCCTTGTTCAGGTAATCGGCCATGCCGTCGATCCCCTGGATCGTGCGGGTCGCGCCCTGGGTGAACTCCTGGTAGGCGGTGTCGAAGGCGCCCGAGGCGCGCGACGTCGTGAAGCCGTTCTGAACCAGCTGCTGGACCAGCGAGCGCAGCTCGTTGAGCTTGGTCTGCAGATCGTTCTGACCGTTGCGCAGACGAGTCGCAGCGGACTGCATCTGGTCGTAGGTGACATTCAGGTTTGCCATTGTGTTCCTCCGTTGAGAATGGGATACCCGGGGTGGGTATCGGGGTCTGGTGTGTTCGGGCCGACGGTTCCCACGTCGGATAAGGTGATTAGCCCGTAACCTCAAACTATCATTCGGTCTTGTCATGGGCGATGGGGACTAGTCCCCATCGGGTCTTGTCATACTCGGGGCACCTGCACTTTCCACTGCTTACCGGACTGGACAAAGTACCCGCGGCCCGGCACGGCCTCGCGCCCAGAGACGCCGGGCACGGCGACGCCGACAGCGTTCTCGCCCTCACCGGTCGAGGGACACAGGACGATCCCGGTTCGCCCGCTGCGCACGCCCGATGCCAGCGAGCCGCCGAACGACCAACCCGACACGTCGGCCTCGGCAACGACCAGATGACCGTTGGCCTTCGACGAGGCGATGGCGTCCTGCAGCTGCTGATCGCACGCGGAGAAGGAGAACTCTCCGATGCCCTCGACGAAGAGAACGACTCCCGGCGTGTTGTCGGGCGCCTCCTCCTCGAACAGGTGAGCGTGCTTCATCAGCATGGACGCGATCTTGTCCGCCCCCTGCGCCGTCTCCGTCCACAGCGGTTCCCTCGCCACCAGGGAGCGGCGTGCGCTCGCGTGCAGCATGACCGCGTTCGGGAATGCGCGGTGGACGCTGCGGGCCAGCCACCGGACCGTGTTGGTCCTGCCCGACTGGGCGGGGCCGGTGATGGCGACAGTGCCCGCAGGGCGCAGCGGCATCGGGGCGAGCGAACCAGCCTCGACGCCGATGACCGGGCGTCCATCGACAGTGAGGTCGACCTCGCGCGCCGGTATATCGAGCGGCAGGGAACGGATCGGCGCCGGCCGCGTGCGTTGACGCATGTACCTGGTCCCGGCGAGCGACTCGATTTCCCTGGCCTGCGCGAAGTCTGTGACGTTCGTACCCAGGATCGGCAGCTGCAAGAGGTTCGGGTTGCCCACCTGCATCGCGCGACCGGGCGCGCTCGACGCGCTCAGGACATCGCGTGGAAGATTGAAATAGAGGTAGGCGTCCTCGTCGGTCAGCCGCAGGACAACTTTTCGTTGGAAAGACGCGGCGATCGAGTTCGGAATGGCCTGCGGTCGATCGGCCGACACCGCGAAGTGAACGCCGACTTCGCGCCCATCTGACAGGACCTGCTGGAAGCGGCTCCAGATCGCCGCGTAGCGCCCCGTGAGCTGGTACGTCTCGGCGAACGCCGCGATCCCGTCGATGAGCACCAGGTAGCGGGGTTCATCCTTCTGTCCCGACAGCTCGCGGTAGGAGGTCAAGTGGTTGGCGTTGATCGCCTTGTAGGAGACTGAGCGCTCCTCGACGATGTCGCCGAGCATGGTGATGAGCTTCGCGATTCGCTCGTCGTCGTCGCCGACGATGACGTCGCCGACGTTGGGGAGCTTCTTGAGCATGTCGAGGCCGCCGCCCGCGAAGTCGAGGGCGTAGACGTTGACGGGACCGGAGCGAGGCGTGATGCTTGCTGCGATCGCGAGTGAGCGCAGCGCTGTCGTCTTACCGGAACCCGACGCCCCGTAGTAGGCGATATGTCCGTCCTGATCGGGGCGGAAATACTCGACTTCCTGCGTCTGTTCCTCAGGATCGTCCAAGACTCCGAGCACGATCTTATCGTCGGAGCGTTGGGGCAAATGCGCGAGGTTGTAGGTCTGCGCGAGTTCGGGCAGCCACGGTTTGCGAGGCGGGCGAATCTGCGCTTTTTCGGCGGCCGCACGAATCGTGCCAACGACGCGGGAAATGTCAGTGGGGACATCGTCGCGAGGCTTGGGGGGTTCGGGCGTCTTCCACGGTTGAGGCATGCCGAAGCACAGTGCTTCGATGTCAACCTGCGTGGTCTTGAGACCGTCGGTCGTGCGGGCGCCGGGGTAGGCCGACTGGAATACCGAAATCCTGCCGGGTCCCGTTTTCGCAGCGGCACGACCGGGCGTGTTCTGCGGGAAGTGGGCGGCCATGTGGTCGCCGAGCACGTCCTGGGAATCGTCGGTGTCGGCCATGCGCAGGGCGACGCGCAGGTTCGTGTTCGCACGGAGGTTGTCCTTGATGACACCAGCGGGGCGCTGCGTCGCAAGGATAAGGTGGAGGCCGAGGGACCGTCCCCGCTGCGCAACGTCGACGACGCCGTCGATGAACTCCGGCACCTCGTTCACGAGCGCCGCGAACTCGTCGACAACGATGACGAGCGAGGGGGGACAGTCGGGATCCCCGGACTTCTCCAGGGTGACGAGGTCCTTCGCCCGTTTCTCGCTCAGCAGCCGCTCGCGGTAGCGCAGCTCTGCGCGCAGTGAGGTCAGGGCGCGGCGCACCAGGTAGGGCGACAGGTCGGTGACCAGGCCGACGGTGTGCGGCAACTCCGTACACTGCTCGAAGGCGGAACCGCCCTTGTAATCGACGAACAGGAAAGTCAGCCTGTCAGGCGAGACCGATTGGGCCATGCCGAGGACCCACGCCTGCAAGAACTCGGATTTGCCGGCGCCAGTGGTGCCGCCGACCAGCGCGTGCGGGCCATGTACGCGCAGGTCCAGCTGCATGGGTTCGCTCGCGCCCTGTCCAACGATCGCGGCCAGAGGAACGGCGGGGATCTTCTTGTGTGGGCGCCCGGGAGTGCGGTCGATGATCGAGTGCGAGGCCCTCCATCGTTCGATGAGCGCGGTGGGATCGTCCGCCAGTTCCTGGCCCGTCAGGTCCACGTAGGAGATCGAGCCGGGCAGGTCCGAGTCGTCGTCGACGGGGACGCCCGCGTCAAAGAGGGGCGAGAGTGCCCTGCCCAGGCAAGCCAACTCCTCGTCGGACACGCGGTCCACGGACACGTCCTGGAGCGCGCGCGAGGCCCGGACATCGCCGATGGACGCCTGAGCGCCATTGAAGGCGATGAACGAGCGGCACGCCGCTGGCAGCTCGGCGAACGTCGGGGCCATCCACACGACATAGATTCCCCTGTCGGGGCCGAGCTCAGCAATGCGGTTCAGACGCGCTCGGTCCACCAGCACGTCGTCGACGAAGACGACCACCGCGGGAATGGGATTCGGATATTCCTTGGTTGAATCCTCGCCCGAGGCCTCCTCCTTCGGTGCGGAAGAAACGTCGGGGCCTCGGTCGCAGACCTCGCTGGGATCTCCCTTACTGCGTGCTTCGAGGAGTCCCTCAAGCTGCGAGAGTACAACCTTGCCCGAGGCTGAGTCGGAGGCGAGGTGGATGCCGGAGCCGAAGGGGGAGTGCGGGGAGGAGGAATGGGGAAGCCACTTCATCCACTCCCAGCCATCCACCCGTTCGGCGGAGGTCAGGCACGTGACGATGACCTCTGCGGGTGAGTATTGCGCCGCCAACTGCGCCGCAATCGCGCCGCGCGCCTGCCTGAGAATGCCCGCCGGACCGCACAGGCCCAAGCCGCCGGAGGCCCGAAGATCCGCGACGAGGGGAACGTGTGTGACCCGGGAATACTCGTCAGCGAGCGCACGCACCCTGGCGATGGCCTCCGGAAGCCCAGAGCGCTGATCCGCCCCTTCGATGGTGACCCTCGCGACGTCCGTACCCTGACCGAGCCGAAACTTGAGGAACTCCGGGTGTTCCGGCCGCCGCATCCACAACGAACCGTCGCGACGCAGGGCCCCCGCGATGACCTGGTCGATCGGAGGATACTGCGCGTGGCGTGATTCCACGTCCTCGCGTCGGCTCTCCTCCAGGTCCTGGTGCGTGATGCGCAGGGCATCCTCGAAGCGTCCCATGGCCTCGGCGAACTCGGTTTTCGCCTGTCTGCGCTGGTCCCACCACGAGCCGAGCATGATGACCGGGCTGAGGACGACGAACAACAGGCTCGTCAGCTGTCGGGTCATGAGGAACATGCTCACGCCCATGATCAGCGGCGCGATGAGGCCGATGATCGGGAAACGCGACGGCTTGGGGCGCGTTGGCGCTTCGGGGAGCTTGACGGTTCGAGCGCTCGTGTGAGGGATGACCTGGGGCGACCTGATGAACCCGATGTCGGTAGATTCCCCCGTCGACTCGGGCATCTTCGTCTGAACCAGCTGGATTTGCGTGTCCCCGAGGAGAATCACGTCTCCGGGGGTCACCGTGGCATGCTGAACGCGATGGTTGCCGACGAGAACGCCGTTAGCGGAATTAAGGTCATGAATCTCGATACAGGAGCCGACGGTAATACGAGCGTGAGTCTTTGACACTCGACGATCGTTGAGCATCACCGTACAGGAGGGCGCGCGGCCCACGGTGGTGCCGCCGAAGTACAAGGGCACGCACATGCCCCTGTCGTTGCCATCCACGACGCGCAGCTCGCCGGCGACGCCGCCCGCTGTGATCGCGTCCTTCGTCGACACGATGTCGACGAGAGACCCCGATTGAAGTCCCGTCTCGGTGACAAAAGCGGACGAGGGGAGAACCGAAGCGATGCGCCCGTCCGCAGGATCCAGAACACGAAGGGTCAGAGAATCCGGAGAAGCGAGCGTTCCCGCGCTCTTAGACGGACCCGAGGACGCGAGGGCAGCCGCGACATCGCCGACAGTCGCAGTCGAGTCGGTGGTGACCAGCAGGTCGTTGTCACTGTGCCCGCGCCCGCGCAGCGTCAGTTTGATTTTCATCTCCGGTCCTTCCCGGTGGGCGCTTGAGGGGCGCGGTTACGTTGTTTCTCCTCGTCGAGAAGATGCAGGTCGGCGCTGGAGACCAGCCGCGCGGCGACCGCGTATTCGACCAGTCGGACGCGCCGGTGCGTCGCCAAGGACCCTGGCCGGCCTCGCATGCCGGGAACACCCATCCGATCGAGCTTGTCAGCGACGTTGTCGAGTTTTCGGTTGAAGCGAGTGATCGGCCACCCCAGCCGGGCCGCCGCCTCGACGTTACGAGGAATGTCGGTGGGACCCGACCCGGCCTGCGTCAGCCAGGGTTCGCACAGCGCCAGAATCAGCAGGTATTGTGACGGCGTGAAACGTGCTTCCCCGACGGTGACTTCGCCGGAGTCGACGGCCGGGGCGCTGTAGCTGCGGAACGTCGTCCCCTTCACGGTGATGGAGAACTCGTAGGTCGTGGGTCCGGCCGCGAACACGACGACGACCGAGTCGAACACAAGCGGGATACGGGCCCCGGGGCCGACCCGCGCCTGCATGGACCCGGATTCGTCGGCGACGGTGACCGCGATGCGCGACCCGATGTTATCCAGCCACCACATGCCGTCGTGACAGCTGATGCGCACGAGGCGCCGATGCAGGAACGGATTGTCGTCGATACACAGGTCGGCTTCGCGTCCGATCAGGAATTCCTGATCCGCGCGGATCGGGTAGATCTCGCCGCAGTAGTCGACAACCGCCGACTCCTCCACGATCGCCTCTTGCGCGTTGCCCGCGGCGCTCATGGTGTCTCCACGCATTCAATGGCCTCGTTGGACGAGCGCCCGTCCGAGTTACGCACGGCGACGGACAGGCACGTGCGCCCAGGCACGGCGGGCACGGTGACCGAGGTTTCCTTCGTCTGGCGTACCGCGTGCTCTTCCTTCGGGTCTTCGACGTGGTACAGGTACGTGGTTCCCGTCCCCGCCGCGTCCCACGTGAAGGTCACGCCGTCGGGGGTGAGCGTCCCCGACAGGCCGGTGATCGACGCGTTCGTGTTGGCCGAAGGGAGCCCGTCAAGCGGAGGAGCGTCGGCCGCGGACTGCGTGGGGGCCTTCGTGGTTCCCTCACCGCGCAGCACCGTCCACACGCCGAAGGCGATGCCTCCGAGGAGCAGAGCCACGAGCAAGAACCCCGCCACGACCGCGCCGAAGCCCTTGGATGAGCGTTCCTCCGCCTCGGCCCCTTCCGTGTCCCCCGACGCGGAGGCGGGTGCGCTCGCGGGAGCGTGTGCAGCGGCGGGAGCGTGCGCAGAGGCGGGGGCGTGCGCCGCGGCTGGCGCGGGTGCGCTCGCGGGCGCCGGGGCGGGGTCCACCTTCGTCAAGACGGTGACGGTTCGGTCGTCCTCGTCCGCGATGGACGAGGCCGGGGTCGGGGCATGCGAGGAGAAAACTGCGATCGGCGCGGCGCTGGTTTCATCCCCCTCATCGTCCTCGTAGGTGGCGGTGGGCCCCTCCACGCCCATGGCCTCGAAGGGAGTGGGGGTCAGGCGCAGCGAGGACTGGACGTGCTGCAGGGCGAGGGCGAATTCGCGTGCCGACTGGTAGCGCCGCTTGTGGTCTTTCGACATGGCGATCGCGAGGATACGCTCAAGTTCCGCGGGCACATCGCTTCGACCGATGGCGGGAACAGGGGAGCGCAGCACCCGGTTGAGCACTGAGAGTTCGCGGTTGTCTCCTCCGGGAACCTCGAAGGGCGAGTGGCCCGTCAGGATGCCATGCACGGTGGCAGCCAGAGAATAGACGTCGATCGTGGGCCCGAAGGGGCCTGTCCCGTCCTGCTGTTCGGGGGGCGCCCACGCGACGGAGAACCCGCCGGCTGTTTCCTCGTCCGTTCCTGTCTGCGCGGCGATGCCGAAGTCAGTGAGGACGGGGTGCCCGAACTGTGTGAACAGGATATTCATGGGCTTCACGTCGCGGTGAATGATCCCGCGCTGGTGAAGCGTCTCGACCGCTCCGGCGATGCGCACGCCGATGTCGAGCGCTTGCGACACGGGGATCCGGTGCTCTTTGGAGCGCTGGCCCAGGTGCGGGGGAGGACAGTATTCCATGACCAGGTAGTGGCGGCCGTCGTCCGTGATTCCCGCCGTGTAAAAGGACACGATGGACGGGTGGTTGGAGACGCGGGCCATCAGGTTGACTTCCGCGTCGAAGGCGGCCGAGGCCTGGGCATTGGAGTCCGGTCGCAGGACCTTGACTGCCACGTCACGCTGGGGCATCAGCTGGCGGAACAGGTAGACGTCGGCGAAGCCGCCCGAACCGAGGTGCCGGACGAACGTCGCGTTGGGAATCGCTGGGGGGTCAAGTGGCCGTCGCATTACTCCTCCATCCGGAACGAGATTTCTTCACCCAGTTCGACGACGTCTCCCGGTTTGAGCACCGTGGGAACGTTCTCGTCCAGGCGCACGGGGGCTTGCCCGGGGCGCGTCAGGTACGTTCCGTTATTGGAGCCCAGGTCGTGCAGGCGTACGTCCCAGTCGTCGATCCGTAGCTCGCAGTGGCTGCGTGAAATCTGCTTGCGGGGGCTTGGGACGATGACCAGGCGCGCGGGTTGCCGGTCGGCCCCTGCACTCGATCGCGGGCGGCGCCCGATGATGATGTCCTGGTCCAGTGCCACTTCTTCCCCTGTTGACAAGATGATCCGGCCCAGGCTGGGGCGCGGGACGGTCACGGCGGTGCTGCCCAGCGGAGATGAGCAGATTCGGCACGACGAGGCATGGGTTGCGTTCGGGTGGCCTTGTTCGCACAAGACGGCCAGGACCTGCGGCCCGACCGCGGCGGGAGAGGAGTGTGCGGCGGGAGAGGCCTGCGCGGACGCAGCCTGCGATGACTCGTCGGGGTCAGAGTTGACGTGGCGGGCATAGTCGCGTAGCTCGCGGGCGCGCTGAGGGAGCGTCGTCATCCCATCGTGGTCGCCGTCCGCCGTGGCCTTCATGAAGCGGCGGTAGGCCGCGCTCGGCGTCGCCGTGGGGGTCGAGCGCGCGTCCGACGAGAACCCGGGGACGGAGTCGATGAAGAAGCCGCCTGGGGGCACGTCGATCGGAGGCTCGGGTTGCGTGGGCGTGACCGTGAGCGGAACGCTCGAAATAGGCAGGGACGAGGAGAGAGCGGGCGTGGGTTCTTGCTCAGCCTCCTGTTCGGTACCGGTGAAGGGGCCGTGGGATGGGGGAACGGGGACGGGGTCGTCGTCGATGACATCGGAGTTACGAACGTGACGAACGGCCGCGTCTTCGACGGTTCCCGCACGGGTCACGTCGTCGTAGAGGTACTCGTAGGGGGAGACACGATCCTCACTGCCCTGCTCCCCGGGCGCGTACCCCGGCTCCGCGTCGATGGCGGGGACAGACACCTGTTCCTCTCCGGGTTCGGGATCCGGTTGCGCGTCACCGGAGGAGACGCGGTCGTCACCTGGCGAGGATTCCTCCGTTTCTTCCTCGCGATCGTACCAGGGGATTTGCGTTTCCTCCCCCGTGTTTTCGGCCTGATCCGACGCCTCGGCTGCGGGAGCGTCCCAGTCGTGGTGGGACGTCGACGGGGGGTCGCCTGGTTCGCCTGGTTCGCCTGGTTCGTCAGATTCGTCGTCCGCGAGGGGGGCGGGCGCGTCAGAGCCAAGGGGCGCCTCCTCGAAGAATGGGACCGCAGCCGCCGCGAAAAAGGCCGCGGCGGGGGAATCGTCATCCTCGACCACTACGAGGGTCTCTCCGGCGGGCTCGCCCTGCGAAGACGCCGGCGATGCGAGGGCGAGGGGTTGCGCGTCCTCCTCTTTCTCCGGTGAGTGCACGGGTGCGCTTGTGGCGGGGCCGGCCTCGTCGATGGGCGTACCGGAGGGGGCGGGGGCGGCGGCCTCGTCGATGGGCGTAGCGGAGGGCGCAGGGACGTCGGCCTCGTCGAGGCCCGGGCAGGCCTCGGACTCGACGCGCGACACGATCGGGGAGGCGCCGACGGACCCGACCTCGCCGACCGTGCCCGACGCGAGCGTGGACACGGGCAGAACCGCGCTGAGCGCCTGCCACGGCGTTTCTTCTGGCGCGAGGCCGTCCACCGGCGTGGCGATCCGCCACCCCGAGTGCGTGCGGAAACGATACTCGGACCACGTGATGACGTTGCCTCCGGCCACGGACGTCGGCCCCTCGGGTCCATCAACGACGACCTCGAAAGCGCCGCGCACCGCGATATGCGCGCCACCGGCCTCGTCGATGATGGCGACAAAACCGGGCAGCGACGCCAGGTTGGCGGCAAACGCGGACGTCAGTTCCTGCAACAGGACAGACAGGTCTGCGCCATCCAACATGAGTTCCCAGAATCGCTGGGCGAGCGCCTCATGACCCGGCTCAAGGACGAAAATCCCGCGCTCGGTCACAGCGGCAGGGTAGCCGCCGGGCGTCCACGTGCGTCTACGCATGGTATTCCTCCACCCCGCTTACGTGCGGCCCCTCCTGCGCCGACACCGCTGTCAGGCCAGCATGAGTCGGGCCGCTGAGCGTCGCGTCGTTATCGACCGTCTCATCGCCGCTGCTCGGCTGCCCCCACTCGGGCGCGGCCTCCACAACATCCACGATGATGACGGTGACGTTATCTTTACCTCCGGCGCCCAGCGCCTGCGCGATGAGCTCGTCGGTCGCCTGCTCGCGATCCGTCACGTGTCGCACGATCATCTCGATGAGCGCGTCCGTCACCTCCCCCGACAGCCCGTCAGAGCAGATCACCCACCGGTCGCCGCAGTGGACGGGAACCATGAAAATGTCTGCGGCGACATCGCCGGACATTCCTGCCCCCAACGCGCGTGTGATGACGTTGCGCCGGGGAAGCGCACGGGCCTCGACGTCGGTGACGCACCCAGCGTCAATGAGTTCTTGCACCTCGGAGTGATCCACGGAGATCTGCTCGAAGCTGCCCTCGGAGAGCAAATAGGTACGGGAATCACCGATGTTGAACACGGCCGCGCAGGGCTTGCCGCGGTACTCCTGGAAGGCAACACCCGTCAGCGTCGACCCCGGGGCCCGGTGTCCGGTGCCCAGCGCGCACACCGAGGCCGCGGCGCGGGAAACTGCCTCCGACAGCAGGGTTGGCGTCGCGAACTCGCCGAGTTCCAACGAGCCACACACAGCATCGACCACGGCCCTCGACGCGACGTCGCCCGCGTCGTTGCCGCCCATCCCATCCGCAACGAAGTAGGCGGGGAAGGACGCGCCCCACGAGTCTTCGTTGCGGACGCGCCGACGCCCCACGTCCGTGCGGGCCGCGTACGCAATGACGAGCCGTGCGCCCCCCGGGCCGACCGCCTCGGCGATTGCGCTATCCATCGATGACCACGCTCCGCTGCCCGTAGCGGACGGTGTCTCCGGCTCGCGCTTGGACGGGAGCGCAGGGCAGGACCGGCGTTTCTTCGCCGTCGGCGCGAACGACGACCGTTCCCCCGGTGGAGTGCAGGTCCTCGACGAGGACCCCCTCGCGAGTCGCCGTCAGCGCGACGTGTGTTTTCGACACGCTCCGCTGCGGGTCGTCAACGGGGACGGGGGACGCCGTCGGGTGCGAGGCCGGGGCGAGCGGGTTGCGCCCGAGCACGATCGTTCCCCCGAAGGGGTACGTCACCCCCGTGTCGAAGGTGACGCGAGCCGTGTCGTAGCGCACCCCGAGCTGCGTGCGGTCGTCAGCGTCGTCCTGGGACAGGGAGGAATCAGACGCCTGCGCGTTCGTCGAATAGGAGGACGAATGCGGCGAGAAGGACAGCGGCTGCTCGGTCGCCGCGGGTTCGCCCTCAGACGCATCGGAGTCCGAGTTCGACCATGGGGTCGAGCCGATGTAGTCCGAGGACGGTGCCGTGGCCGCCGGCGCGGACGCCTGCGCGGAGAATTGCGTGGGCGGCGTCGGCACCGGGTCGGAGGCGGCGCTTGCCCACGGTACTTGCGTCGCTTCTGGCTCCGGGGCGGGAGGCGCGGGCGGCGCGGACAGCGGCACAGCCGGCGGCGCGGACAACGGCATGGACGGCGGTGCGGACGGCGCAAACGGAACAGACGGCACGGATGGCACAGGAGGAAGGAAGGCAGCGGCCGAGGCAGTCGCGTTCCACGGATAAACCACCGGCTGCAGTGGCGCCTGGGACTGCGGGATGACGGGGGTCTTGTACGTGTCGCGCCCGGCCTTCGTGTTAATCGAGACGATGCCCAGCGCGCGGTCGAACCACGTCCGATTCATATGATCCATGCTGGCGAAGCAGATGATGATGGAAGCGACACCGAAGGTCAGCGTACCGATGAAGGCCTGCAGGAGGAGCTTTCCCGGGCCCGCCCACCCCGCGGGGGCACCCGTGTCAACGCGCACCCAGCGCACGCCGGTCAGGCTCATGAGAGGAGTCGCCCCTGTTCGCACGAGCCTGATGATCACGAAGCCAAGCCACGCGAAGGACAGCACACCACTGACAACGTTCACAGTGTTGAACTCGTCCATCGACATCCCGAGCACGATTAGCAAGTAGAAGGGAACGAAGGGTATAACAACCATGAGTATGGTGCAGATGATGGTGGCGATGACACGCCACGCCAGTCGGAGCCCGATGCTGACCGCGACCGTCCCCGCCAGGTGCGGAGGAACCTGAACGGGATACTTGCCCGGAACGATCATTTCATACATTGTCCGTACCTTTCAGGGGTGTGGCCTCGTCGGTGGCCGCCGGTGTCGTCTTCTTCTGGCGCCGCTGGGCGAGCAGCTCCGTGAGGCGCTCGAGGCGCACGCGCAGGGGAACACGGCGCATCCACAGCGACCTCACCGACAGGTGCGCCCAGTAGCGCCGATACCAGGGTGTCTTCCCCGAAATCGCGGCCATGACCTCGTCCCTGATCTCCCAGGAACGCTCCGGTGCGCGCCCCCGGGCGCCCGCGTCGGAGAACACGACCGCGTCCATCGAACGGGCCATGAACACCAGGGCGGTGCACTGCTCGTCCCACCGGTGAAAGCCGGTGTCGTCGGGAATGTCGGCGCGGCGGTCGATCAGCCTCGCGTCGATGGCGCGCGCCTGCGTGAGCCGGGTCGCCCGAATCGGGACGCGCAGGCCCGTGTCCGTCGCGTAGTCGACCACGTCGTCCCACGCGCCCGCGCTGCGTTCCTCGTCAGTGCCGACCGTGCGCCTGCGTCGCCGACGCAGCGCCTTGAACAGGAGCATGCCCCAGATCGGGGAGAGCACCAGGACGCCCACGGCGCTCCAGCCCAGGATCGCGAGGAGAACACGGATCCACGCGGGCCAGCCGTCTTCGTCGTCGTCCGAATCGTCGAAGGTGTCCGGAGGCAGTTCCGCGGGGTCCTGCGGCGGGTCTGGCGGCTGGAGCACCTGCGGCTTCGGGTCGGGCTTCGGCTTGGGGACCTCCGTCTGGGGGACGTGGTCGCGCGGGGGCGTCGGGTCGAAAGGCACCCAGCCCGCGCCCTCGAAGGGGACCTCGACCCACAGGTGCGTGTCCTTGCCGGTCAGCGTCACCTGTCCCGAGGCCGGGGTCTCCGGGTGGAAACCCATGACGATCCGGGCGGGGATCTGTCGCGAGCGCAACATGAGGAGCATCGCGACCGCGTACTGGTCGTCATCGCCGATGAGCTGATCGGCGCTCAGGAAATCCTCGATGCGCGACGTGCGGTGGCCCGGCAAAGACAGCTGATCGGAGCCGTCGGAGTAGAAGCCCTGATCGTGGAGCGCGCGCTGGATGGCGCGGACCTGGGCGATGCCAGGCGCGGCGTCCCCGATCATCTCGTTGGCCGCGTCGGACACGTCGGAGGGAACACCCTCATCGGAGGGAGGCGTCATTGATGAGAAGGCGCGGCCTTCGAGTTCCTCGTCGCTCCACTGGTGGGTCACGATGCCGCTCACACGGTAGGTGTCCCCCTGCGCGAGGCGCACCGTGGACAGCGCCGTCTCTAAATGGTCGTCGAAGTAGAGCGCGTCCGCGAGCTGCCCCGCGCGATCGGACGTGTACTCCAGCGACCGGACGCCGTCCACCGTGGGCACCCAGTTCCCCGAATAGCCGTCGATGCGCACGGTCACGTTCGAGGCCTCGGCGCCGGCGGGCAGCGGCGTCTCGTAGAACGAGGAGCCAACGTGGCGGAAACCCGACCCATTAGCGTTCGCGGCGATCTGGATGACGGTCCCGTCGTAGTAGTCCAGGGTCGCCAGGCGGAGCCTGCCGCCCTCGGGCAGCCCGTCCACCGTCAGCAGATCGGTGTCCTTATCGGTCGTGTTGAGGAAGCGGAACTGGGTGGCAGGGGAGTGATACTCCTGGAGGTTGAGCGGCGGCTCGACGTAGTCGCGTGCGACCACTCGGTGCGAATCCGTGACGACGATGCGCGTGAGGGGAACGGCGATCGCGAGAGCCAGAATGATCAGCGTGACCGCGCCGATGCCTCGCCGGGCCGTGGGCGTGACCGTGGAATCGTTGAACTCGACGATCCCACGGCTGCCTTCGCGGCGGGCGCGACCGGTGACGTACGCGGACCAGACGATGCCCACGACCACGCTGAACAGGCCGATCGGCAGGGCGAAGGGCGCCAGCTGTGAACTCCAGATGATGCCCAGGAGCGCCAGGAGCCCGACGGGTGCCAGTGCCCACAGCGGTCGCTTGGTGCGCAACACGATGGTGAGCGCGACGAAGGCGGTGACCAGGGCGCTCAGGAACGGCATGATCGCGGGGCCCACGAAGATGCCTGCGGGCGGCTGGACCGTCAGCAGGTCCTTCCACGAGGTGATCAGGCCGACGACGAGCATCTGGATGGTTCGCCGCGTGGGCACCACGTGGAAGAGAGTCGTCGTCGGGAGTGCCAGCGCCCCGCCGGTCAGCAGATAGGCGGCGGCGAGCGCCAGCGTCGACCCGATGGCGCGCACGCGCGCCGCGGCCGTGAGTGCGGCGACCAGGAGGCCCACGACCAGGCCCCCCAGGGCCGCGACGTAGCCTGCGTGTCCGCCGAAGACCGGACCGTGAATGAGGGCCGCCGCGACGAGCATCGACACGACTGCGAGGGCGTCGACGCCGCGGCGCAGGGCCGGTGAGGTCGCGCGGGACGTGGGGGAGGGGTGGGATGTCATCCGAGGGCCTTCCACATTCCGATGGCGAACTCATCCAGGGTCGGGGCGACGACGACCGGCGTGTTGCCGAGGGTGCGCAGCTCGAAGTCCGAGTCCGTGTCGATGCGCACGCCGGTGATCACCATGTCGAGGGGAAGCCGCGTGAGCGCCGCATGCAGGTCGGCCAGGTGCGTGCGCGATCCCGAGATGACGACGGCGGTCGAGGCCTGGGAGGCCTCGGTCCCGGCGCGCTGAGTGAGCGCGCTGATGCGTTCAGCGCCCAGGACGCGCTCCACGCCGGACAGGGAATCCATCGCGTGCATCGGGGTGGGGGTTTTCAGGTGGCCCGCCTGGGTGTGGACCGACACTTCTTTCGCGTCGACCAGGGCAGCGCGCGCCATGGAGGCAGCGGCGGAGACGCCGATCTCGAATTCGTCGTCGCTGGCCCACGCATCGGTGTCGAGGTCGAGGACGATCAGCAGGTGGGAGCGGCGCGTTTCCTCAAACTGGCGGACCATGAGCTTGCCGATGCGCGCCGTGGAGCGCCAGTGGATGGCGCGCCGGTCGTCGCCGGGCACGTACTCGCGCAGGGCGTGGAAGGACACGTCCGCGGAGGACAGGTCCTGCGTGGTCGCACCCTCGATGTCGCGGATAAAACCGACCGTTGAAGCGTTCATGGCGACCGTGCGCGGGTGAATGAAGAGCTCGGTCGCGTCGGACCACGTCTGGACGCGGCGGACCAGGCCCAGGCTGTCGCCGCGGATCGTGGAGGCGGGGCCGACGGCCACAATGCCGCGCCTTGTCGTCGCGATCGCGAAGACCTCCTCGTGGCTCTCACCGCGGCCCAGGGGAGGGCACAGGAACGAGTTCGCGCCCGCGCCGACGCACAGCTCGACCATGGTGGCGCGCAGGCGGCGAGACGTGGGGTTGGTGACCGTCAGGGCGCCGAGCGCTTTCTCACCGACCGTCACGCGCGTGTTGGCCAGGCGCAGCGCGACGGTGTGCCCGGCCCGGCCCAGCGACCACAGGAGGGACAGGGCCACCAGGGACAGGCACGTGAAGCCCAGGACCGCGGCCTCGACCCACGAGAACAGGACGCCCGCCAGGGCGGCGCCAGCCCCCACGAGCGTCGTCCCCCAGCCGAGCGGGGTCAGGGACGAGCCGAGCCGCATGAGCGCGCCCACGCCTCGGACGCGGCGCAGCGCGCCGATGACGCGCCGCCAGGAGGAGGCGACCGTCGCCGAGGCGCGCGCGAACCCGACGCGCGCGCGAGTGACGGCGTCGAGGCGGTCGCGCAGGTGGCGCTTGTCGGCGACGGAACGCGGTGCCACAGTCCTCAGCCCTTCATGACCGGGGCGGCGACCGCTCCCAGCGCACGCTCGATGACGCCCTCGCGCGTGGCCCCGCCGAACTCGGCGTCGGGGTCCAGGACCAGCCTGTGCGCCCACACGCGCGCGGCCAGGGCCTGCACGTCGTCGGGGATCACGAAGTTACGGCCCTGGGCGATCGCCCACACGCGGGCCGCGCGCATCATCGCGATCGCGCCTCGAGTGGACACGCCGATACGGACCTCGGAGTCGGCGCGCGTCGCCTCGCACAGGTCTTGGACGTAGGCGGCGATCGAGCGGTCGACGTAGTTGTTGGCCGCCAGGTCCGCCATGTCGGCGACAGCCTTCGTGGAGATCACGGGTGACAGGGCGCGCGTGCGGTCGGGAGCGGCGGATCCGAGGATGACGTCGATGCCGGCCTCGCGGCCCGGATAGCCGATCGACGTCTTCATGAGGAAGCGGTCCAGCTGAGCCTCGGGCAGGCGGTAGGTGCCGGCCTGCTCGACGGGGTTCTGCGTGGCGATCACCATGAAGGGGCGTCCCGTCTCGCGGCGCACGCCATCGACGGTCACCTGGGCCTCTTCCATGACCTCAAGCAAAGCCGACTGGGTCTTGGGCGAGGCGCGGTTGATCTCGTCGGCCAGGACGATCGAGGCGAAGATGGGGCCCTTGTGGAAGTCCCACGAGCCCGTCCGCTGGTCGTAAATGGTCACGCCCGTGATGTCGGAGGGCAGCAGGTCGGGCGTGAACTGGATGCGCGAATGCGTCCCGTGGACGGTGGCGGCGATGGCACGCGCCAGCGCCGTCTTGCCTGTTCCCGGCGCGTCCTCCAAGAGCAGGTGCCCCTCAGCGAACATGCAGGTCAGCGCCAAGCGGATGACGTCTTCCTTGCCCAGGAGGGCCTTGCCGACGTTGTCCGTGATCCTCGTGAAAGAGTCCGCGAACCAGTGAGCGTTATCTTCGGTGACTTCCATTGTTGTCCTTTGGTGTTCTGTGTGACGGGTTGTCTATTGCTGTGTGGGCGGCCGTTCTACTGTTACTGGCAGGTGAACCAGTCCTTGAAATCTTTGTCAGCGTTTCCGACCAGGTAGGCAAGTTTTTGTCCGTTCCAGGTCCACCCGGGGATCCCGCTCCAGTTTCCGTTGCCGTCAACCTGCTGGGTCATCGAGGTAGGTTTTCCGTCGTAGGTTCCGGAGCACCTGACAGTGGCGTTTGGAGGCCACCCGGACAGGTTCAGCCCCACCATGTAGAAAGGACCGCTTCCACATGAGCCGGATACGCATTTGCCCGGGTCGCCCCTGTATCCGCTGGCGCTGCGGGCGTAGCTGGGGGCCGTGGCCCTGGCGCACGGTTGACCGGACTCGTGTGTTCCCTTTTCACTGGTCTGGACGGCCTTGATGCACAGCTGAGCGCTGCCGCCTTCGCCGGGTTTGAACTCGCGGTGTCCCTCACGGGTCAGCGCAATGGTTTCATTTGTCGCTCCGGTGAGGACCAGGCTTGCGCTCCTGCCGCCGTTGTCTGCATTGCTCCAGGAACAATTAACCCACTCGGGTCCGCCGGGCTGACACGATACGGTTGGTGTCGTGGGGGGACCGAAGGAACTCACGGTGCCGCCGGTGGCCACCGCTTCGGATGTTTTATCGGTGCCGCTCTTGCGGACGGCCACCTTGACTTGGAGCGTTGCGTCGACACCATCCGTGAGCGCCGGGCTGGTGACGGTGTGAACGCCATCCCTGGTCAGGGAGTCTCGGTGGGCCCAGTTGTCGGTCGTCCACTGGTAGTCGACGACGTCGCTCTTGCTCCAGCCGTTGCCCGGCTGGAACTCGATTTTGAACGCGATCTCCTTCGAGTTACCCGTGGCCTCCAGTGACGTGATCGTGGGGGCGTTGACTTCGTCGACGGCCCACACGGTGGTCGTCGCTGCGGGCGAGGTGTGCGCGCCGGGATCCTTTGTGTCGTTCACGGCGACCACGCTGATGGAGACCTGCTGCTCGGAGTGCTTGAGCTTAAATGATGTGGAGGTGGACGGAGCCTTGACCTCAGCCGGGTCGGCGCCGTCCGCGCTGACCGTGTAGCTCTCGATGTTACGACCGTTCGTGTTGGACGGTTTGTTCCACGTGACCTGCACGGTGCCATTCGAGAAGGTGGCGCTCACGCCCGACGGGGCTCCCGGCGCGCCGTAGGGCGTCACGTCCTGGGAGTCGGACGACCACTCGGACGTGTAGTTCCTATTGCGGGCCCTGATCCGAACCCTGTACGCCTTGCCATTCTCCAGGCCGGAGATCGTCAGGGACGTCTGGTCTGCGCGGGCCGGTTGCACAGCGCCCGGCGAGAGCTCCACGTCGTAGCCCTCCAGGTCGGATCCGGTGTTGACCGGAGGGGTCCACGACACGGTGATGGACCTGTCTCCGGGCTTCACGGTGGGCTCGCCGGGTGTTTCGGGCTTGGCGTCGATGAGGACGCTCGTCTTGTTGGACGGGTCGGATTCCCCGACCTCGTTCGTTGCGGTGACCGAGAAGGTGTGCTCGGTGCCGTTCGTGCGCCCGCTCACGAGGCACTCGGTGACAGCGCTGCAGGACTTGGAGTCGCCCTGCGTGTGGTCGGTGACGGTGTAGGAGGTGATGGGGGAGCCGCCCGTCGCCCCCGAGCTCCACGACACCAGGGCTGTGCCCGCGCTGTTCGATACCGCGCTCGCCCTCGTGGGCGCGCCGGGCTTATCCAGGACGGTCGCCTGAATCGTTCCCTGGACCTCGCGATCAATGTCCTTGGTCGCGTCCTGCACGCGGTAGGTCACGGTGAAGGAGCCGTTGAAGCCGGCGTCGGCCTGGATGGTCATGGTCGACCCCGAGGCCGTGGCGCTGCCGCCCGCGGAGGTGACCGGGTCGCCCATGATGGTGAGGGGCCCCTGGTCGGCCAGCGGGTTGGTCGCGTACTCGGAGACGTCGACGGTCTTGGATTCCCCTGCCTTGAGGGTGATCTGGCCCGGGCTGGTCTGCACGAGCGGCTTGGAGGACGTGATGACGTTGACGGGCACGCTCGCGCTCGCCGAGGCGCCCTGCTGGTCGGTGACCTCGATGGTCAGCTGCCCGGCCTGGCCCTTGGGCGTCGATGCATCGGCGGACACCGACAGGGTGGAGCCGGAGGCGGAGGCGCTGACGCCCTCCACTGCTTGTCTGTGATCGTGTAGGTCATGCCCGCCGGGTCGTCGCCGTCGGGGTCGCTGACCCACTGGTCCATCGCGATCTGGGAGGCGTCCTCGCCGGCGGCGACGTCGACGCGGGTCGGCACGATGCGCGGCGGGCGATTGTGGGCGGATTCGACCAGGACGGGCAGGGCCAGCGTGGACACGATGCCCGTCGCGTCGGAGGGGTCAGAGCCGTCCGTGACCTCCACGATGATGGAGGTTGGGCCTGAGAAGTCCTCCAGCGAAGTGTAGGTGAGCGTGCGCGTGTCCTTGACCAGTGTGGAGCCGTCCCAGCCGAGGCCCGCGCTGGCCTTGGAATCGCCGGTCAGCTGAACGGAGCGCCCGGACCTGGTCAGAATGTAGTCGTTGAGCGCGATTTCCTTGGTGACGCCGGACGTGACCTTGATCGGCAGGGCGCGGGTGTCCAGCGTTGGGCGGGTGATCTCGGTTCCGGGCACGCGCACAACCGCCGACGCGGAGAGTCCGTCGTGGTCGGTCACCGTGTAGATGACGGTCTGCGGCTTCGGGGACAGGGGAATCGTGATGGTGTCGCCGGAGGCGCCGATGCCCGAATCTGGGCTGGAGAGGGTGTCGTCCTGGATGTCGCCGTCGGGGTCCTCGTCGTTTCTCAGCACGTCGACTGAGACGGAGCCGGAGGCTGCCTGCACGTCGGCCAGGGACACCTCGTCGTCGCGGGCGATGGGAGCAAGCAGGGGCGCGGTGGGGGTGACCACCACGGAGCACACGCCCTCGGCGCGGCCGCCAGCCCCGTCCTCGATGGCGTAGGAGATCACGTGCGTGCCCTCCTGCTGGGGCGCCGTAAAGACGATGCGCCCGGAGCGCTCCGTCACGTCGATGCCCGAGGGCGCGGACACGGACCCCTGCGCGAGGGTCAGGGGATCGCCGTCGGGGTCAATGTCGTTGGCCAGAACGGCGACCGACACCTTGGTGCCCGGACGCACCCTCACGGAGTCCGGCATCGCGACGGGCGCCTGGTTGAGCGTGGGACGAGGCGCGACGCCGACGCGGATCCCGCCGATCGCCTGCTTCCCCAGCGCGTCCTCGACGACGTAGGTGAAAGAATCCGTTCCCTGGACGTCGTTGCCGGGCGTGTACTCGAAGTTCGACCCCACCTGGGTGACGGTCCCGAGGCGCGCCGACGAGGCCATGCCGACGAGCGTCACGGAGTCGCCTTCGGCGTCGATGCCCTCCAACGGAATGGGGATCGTGACCTTGTGCCCGGCGACGGTGCGGGCGACAACGTCCTTCGGGCGCGGCGCGGTGTTCGTGTCCTCGTCCATGGCGACGACGGTCAGGTTGACGACGGCCGAGGCGACGTTACCGGCCGTGTCGGAGACCGTGTAGACGATGCGCCCCGAACCGGGCCGGGAGCCGCCGCGCACGCGCACGACGTTATTCGAGACGAAGACGCTGCCCAGGTCGGCGGGGATCTCGTGCTGGAGTTCGCTGGAGACCGTGAGCTTGAGCCCCGCGGGGGAGCGGTCGTTGTCCAAGACCGACACGGAGGCCACGTCCCCGACGCGCACGACCAGGGAATCGTCGTTCAGTTCGGGCGGCGCGGATTCGGTGTTGGCGGGGGCGGGCAGGATCGTCACCGTCGCCGAGGCCGTGGCAACCCCGTTGGACACCGTGTAGGTGAACGATGCGGGGTTTGAAAGCCCGGAGGGTGCGGTGACGCGCACCATCTGGCGGTTGACGAGTGCGACCGCCAGGGGAGAGCCCGTGGGCACGTCAAGTTGCTGGACGGTGAGGACGCCGCCGGTGGGGTCTGAGTCGTTGGCCAGCAGGTCCACGAGCACTTGCCCGCCGTCGGGCAGGACCCCGAGGTCGTCCTCGGTGCTGGGCGGCAGGTCGGAACCAGTGGGTGCGACGTCCACGCGGATGATGCCGGTCGCCGTCGTGGGGCCGTCCGTGATCGTGTACGACAGGTAGTAGGTGCCGGCGGTGTTCCCGTCCACCGTGATTGTTCCCGCCGTCGAATCCATCACGGCGGTGATGCCGGCGGGCACGTCGTCCACGGAGACGAGCCTGAGCGTGTCAGAGTTGGGATCAGTGTCGTTGGCCATCGGCGAGATCGACGCGGATGAGCCTTCGCGCACGACGAGGTGGTCGGCGTTTGCGACCGGCGGCTCATTGGCGCTTTCCTTGACGGTGACGGTGATCGAGCCGTCGCCCGCGTCGCGCCCGTCGGACACACTGATCGCGACCGCGTCCTTGCCGGGCGCGTGCCCGGCATCGATGATTTCAACGTTGCCGTTTTCGTGGGAGTTCACCGTCATCCCCGTGGGGGCGGTCGCGCCAGCCAGGAAGAATGGGTCGCCGTCGGGGTCCATCCAGTTCGTCAGCCCGTTAGTGGTGACACGACCGCCCTGACCCAGGGAGATGGAGGGCACGATCTTCTGCACGGGTGCCTCGTTGACGTCGTCGCCGTGGACGGTCAGCGTCACGTGGGCCTGCGCGGTTCCACCCCGCCCATCCGAGACCTCGTAATCGAAGGTCGACGTGCCCGACGCGTCCTTGTTGACGGTGATCTGCAGGGCCGCACCCTCGCGGGCGACACTGACCTGGCCGAGGGAGGGCTGCGTGAGCGCTGAGGCCGTCATGAAGTCGCCGTCGGCGTCGGAATCGTTCATGAGGACAGGAAGGATCACGGTCTTTCCCGCGCGCACCCCGAAGTCGTCGTCCACCGCCTCGGGCGGCGTGTTGTCCTGGTTACGGTCAGGTGCGACCGTGTTGTCGATGTCGTCGACGGACTGGTCCTCGGTCTCTTTCTCAGACTCGAGTTTCGATTCCAGCTGATCCCAGTTGTCGACCAAGATCATGTCGGAGTCGGGCAACCACAGGCCGTCCTTCTCGATGTCGTTGAGCACGATGACGTCGCGATTGGTGCGGAAATAGCCTTTTCGGCGCTCGCGAGGGAGTCGACGACCATCTCCCGGTCATCTGCGTCGGAGGGGCAATCCCTCACGAACGCGCCGGTTGCCGACCACGCCGCGTACGCGCACTTGTTGTGCGCGACCGGGCGGGTGGGGTTGCCTCCGGGGGCGGGCGCTGGCACGGTCGTGGGGCTTCCGCCGCCGATGGGAACCCTGATGAGTGCGTCGGGGGAGGAGAGCAGGACCTCGTTCGTTTTCGGCCCAGTGTCCTGGAGGACGACGCGCTCACCGTCGATGCGCTGTGTCTTGCCGCCCGGCAGGTAGAGCGTGGAAGTGTCCTGATCCCAGACGACCACGTCGGTTCCGACGGCCGCGATCTGCAGGTAGTCGGTGGCGCCGATACCCGTCAGCGGTGTGGTCTTGGTGTCCGTCAGCGCGCCGCGCTTCAGTAACGACGTCACGCGCCCAGCCTCGGCGGAGACCGCGTGGACGTTGCCCTCCGAATCCACGGTCGTGACCGCGCCGGGCACGTCAGAAATACTGGCGTCCGCTTCGTCCGTACTGATGGGCGCGGGGTGGTCAGCCTGCTGCGCCCATACCTTGCCGTTGGGCGCATCCGTGACCGCGATCGTGCCGCCGCGCACGTCCGTGGTCATTCCCCGGTAGTCCACTGCCGACGTCAAGGTGGCCGTCTTGACGTCAATGGGAGCCAGCGTGTTGGCCACCTGATCGGAGAGGTGGACCTGCTCGCCGTTCTGGAAGACATCAAAGGTTGAGGACGCCGCGTGCAGCCCGGCATCCATGAGGCGTGCAGGGACGTTCACGTGTGCGACGATGCCACGCTTCGCGTTGGTGACCCAGACGCCGCCGTCATTGAGCTCAACCTTGGTTTCTTCGACGCCGGGCGCGATGAATGCGAGGACGAGTGAACAGACACCAAGGGCGGCGACCGCGCCGGTGAGGGCCGATCGCCTGGGGTTCCGAATGCGCATGCGGGGCTCCAAGAACAACACGTTAATGGGTATCCATTTTATGCTACGTCAGTCCGTTACGGCGCCTTGCGCTCCTCGTGTACAACTTGTGGTACAGTCCTGCGCTCCCGAGCAAACCCGCGCCGTGCGCTGCGTTCGCTGGGGTGAGACGATACCGGCATGGATGCCGCGACCGACCTGACCCGACCCGACGAATCCGCCCAGGCCTCGTCCGCCACAGTGAAGGACGGGTGTGCGCGAGACCCCTACCGGCAGGACCCCGGAACCATCCTGCTGGCCGCCACGCCGATCGGCGACGTGCGCGACACCTCCCCGCGCGTCGTCGCCGCTCTGGAGGGAGCCGACATCGTCGCGGCCGAGGACACGCGACGTGCACTCGCTCTCGCCTCGCGCCTGGGCATCACGCTGGGTGGGCGCCTCGTTGCCCTGCATGACCACAACGAGGCCGCCAAGGCCTCGGGCATCGTCGAGGCCGCCCGGGGCGGGGCGCGCGTCGTCTTCGTGTCCGACGCGGGCATGCCCACCGTCTCCGACCCCGGATTCCGCCTGGCGCGCGCCGCCATCGAAGCCGGCGTCCCCCTATCCGTCCTGCCCGGGCCCTCCGCCCCCCTCGTCGCGCTCGCCCTGTCCGGCCTGCCCTCCGACCGCTTCGCCTTCGAAGGCTTCCTGCCCCGCAAGGATGGGGAGGCCACGCGCTACCTGAAGGACCTGGCCACCGACCCGCACACGCTCATCTTCTTCGAATCACCCCGCCGGGCCGCCTCCACTCTCACGCGCATGGCCGAGGTCTTCGGGGCGGACCGTCCCGCCGCGCTGTGCCGCGAGCTCACCAAAGACTACGAGGAGGTGCGCCGCGGCACGCTGGGAGAGCTCGCGGCGGGCGCGGGCGACGTCCTCGGCGAAGTGACGATCGTCGTCGCCGGGTACGAGCACAGCGCGCGCGCCGAAGACCACGTCGGCGCGGTCCTGGCGCTCGCGGCGGAAGGCATGCGCCTGAAAGACGCCGCCGCCGAGGTGGCCGCGGCGACGGGCGCGCGCAAGAACGACCTCTACAAGGCCGCCCTCGCCGCGAAGTGACGAGGCCCGGGCTGCGACGAGGCCGGGGCGCGGTCAGGGGATACGCTCAGACGAGCAAGACGCCCTCCGTCATCATCCACTCGCGAGCCACCGCGCCCAGCTCCTCGGAGACGGGCGCGGTCAGCTCACGCAGAACACGCGTCGGGAATCCGGCGTGGACAGCATCCACAGCCGTGGACGCGACGCAGTGCGACTCGGCCAGCCCCACGACGTCCACGTCCGTGATGCCGACGGCGCGCAGCGCCTCCTCCAACGTCTTCCCATCCTCGGTCGTCCCCTCGAAGCCCGAGTAGGCGGCCTTGTACTGGCCCTTCTTGACCGTCACGTCCGCGTTCACGTTCGCGAGCGCCGGGTGCAGCTCGGCCTCGTCCGTGCCCGCAACGCCGTGCGGAGGCCACGTGTCCACGAAATCCGGCGTCTCCGAAAAGTGCTCGCCCGGATCGATATGCCAATCCTGCGTGGTCACGATCAGCTGATACTCGTCGCGGTGCGCGTCCACGTAGGCGGCCACGGCCTCGGCGACCGCGTTACCTCCCGTCACCGGCAGGGCACCGCCCTCACAGAACGTGGGCTGAACGTCGACGATAATGAGCGCGCGGGTCATGAATCCTCCATCAATATGGCGTTTTCGCCAGGATAACACCGTGGCCACGTGCCGCGACAGCGCGTATGTCGTCCCCAGGCGCCAATTCCCCCTTCGAGCCAGCCAGGCAGTATTGTTAGGGGCTATGAGTCGTATTCTGTCCGCCGTCGCATGGCCCTACGCCAACGGCCCCCGTCATATTGGCCACGTTGCGGGATTCGGTGTCCCCTCCGACGTTTTCTCCCGGTACATGCGAATGGCCGACCACGACGTCCTCATGGTGTCGGGCACCGACGAGCATGGAACCCCGATCCTGGTGGCCGCCGACGGCGCGGGCGTGAGCGCCCGCGAACTCGCAGACCGCAACAACCGCCTCATCGTCGAGGACCTCGTGGCGCTCGGCCTGTCCTACGACCTCTTCACTCGCACGACCGCCGGCAACCACTACCGCGTCGTCCAGGACATGTTCGCCACCGTGCGCGACAACGGCTACATGATCGAGCAGGTCACGCGCGCCGCCATCTCCCCGTCCACCGGTCGCACCCTGCCCGACCGCTACATCGAGGGCACCTGTCCGATCTGTGGCGCCGAGGGCGCGCGCGGCGACCAGTGCGACAACTGCGGCAACCAGATGGACCCGACCGAGCTCATCAACCCGCACTCGCGCATCAACGGTGAGACCCCTAACTTCGTGGAGTCCGTCCACTACTTCCTGGACCTGCCCGCCCTGGCCGACGCCCTGTCCGCCTGGCTCGACGAGCGCGAGCAGTCCGGCACGTGGCGGCCCAACGTCATCAAGTTCTCCAAGAACTTCCTGGAGGACATCCGTCCCCGCGCCATGACGCGCGACATCGACTGGGGTATCCCGGTGCCCGGCTGGGAGGACCAGCCCACCAAGCGCCTGTACGTGTGGTTCGACGCCGTCATCGGCTACCTGAGCGCCTCCATCGAGTGGGCGCGCCGCACCGGCGACCCCGAGGCGTGGCGCAAGTGGTGGAACGACCCCGAGGCCCTGTCCTACTACTTCATGGGCAAGGACAACATCGTCTTCCACTCCCAGATCTGGCCCGCCGAGTTGCTCGCTTACAACGGCCAGGGTGCCAAGGGTGGGACCCCCGGCGACCTGGGCACCCTCAACCTGCCCACCGAGGTCGTCTCTTCGGAGTTCCTCACCATGGAGGGCAAGAAGTTCTCCTCCTCGCACGGCATCGTCATCTACGTGCGTGACTTCCTCTCGCGCTACCAGGCCGACGCGCTGCGTTACTTCATCAGCGCGGCTGGCCCCGAGACCTCGGACTCCGACTTCACGTGGGCCGAGTTCGTGCGCCGCACCAACGGCGAGCTCGTCGCCGGCTGGGGCAACCTGGTCAACCGCACGGCCTCCATGATCGCCAAGAAGTTCGGCGAGATCCCCACCCCCGGTGAGCTGCAGGACATCGACCGCGCCCTCCTGGACGCCGTCGAGGCCGGCTTCGCCACCGTCGGCAACCTGATCCGCCACCACCGCCAGAAGGCGGCCCTGTCCGAGGCCATGCGCCTGGTCGGCGAGGCCAACAAGTACGTGACCGACACCGAGCCCTTCAAGCTCAAGGCCCCCGAGCAGCGCGAGCGCCTCGCCACCGTCCTGTGGACCCTCGCCCAGGCCGTCGCGGACCTCAACCTCATGCTCTCCCCGTTCCTGCCCCACGCGGCCAACGACATCGACCGCGTCATGGGCGGCGAGGGCGCGATCGCGCCGATGCCCCACATCGAGGAGGTCGAAGAGCTCGACCCGCAGGTCCTGCCCGCCGACTTCGAGGGACGAGGCGGCTACCCGATCATCACCGGTGACTACACGAACGTTCCCACCTGGGAGCGCCACCCGATCACGCCCGGCACCCCGATCGCCAAGCCCACGCCGGTCTTCGTCAAGCTTGACGAAGCGATCGTCGAGGAGGAGCTTGCCCGCTACGCGGACGCTCACCCCGACGACGTCACGGGGGCCTGAGTGGGGTTTTTCCTTGATATGTCGCCACTCGTGATGAGTGTGATGGACGTGTGAGCGCGCGCGGGCGGGACGGATGTGTCCCGCCCGCGCGCTCGTCTATCTGGGGGTGTTACCGTGAGGTCATGGCCGAAGATTTTCTCGCGTCCGCCCTCGCTGCCGAGGCCTCGTCGCGCGCCCCTCACGATCCCGACTACCCGCTCTTTCACGTCGCGCCCCCGGTGGGCCGGCTGAACGACCCGAACGGCCTCATTGAGGTCGGCGGGACGTATCACGCGTTCTTCCAGTACACGCCCGAGCATCCGCGCAAGCTCGTCTACTGGGGCCACGCCACCTCGACGGACCTGACTCGCTGGGACTACCACGCCCCCGCGATCCTGCCCGATGCCCGCCAGGACCGTAACGGCGCGTACTCGGGCACCGCCATCGAGGTCGGGGACCACATCGAGCTGTGGTACACCGGCAACTACAAGGACGCCGAGACGGGGGAGCGCGAGGCCACCCAGTGCGTCGTCACCACGACGGACATGGAGCATTTCCACAAGCTCGTGCCTCCGATCATCGGCCACCAGCCGGAGGGATACACGGCGCACTTCCGCGACCCGCAGGTGTGGCGCGACGCGGACGGCTCCTACCGCATGCTGCTCGGCGTCCAGCGTGAGAACCTCACGGGTGCGGCCCTGCTCTACCGCTCCGCGGACCTGCGCGCGTGGGAGTGCGAGGGCGAGATGACCTTCCCCGACGCCGACGGCGCCTTCGACGCCTTCGGCTACATGTGGGAGTGCCCCAACCTTGTGCGCCTGACGGACGAGGAGACCGGCGAGGCGCGCGACGTCCTCATCTTCTGTCCGCAGGGCATCGCTCCTGATCGCGAGGGCTTCGACAACGTCTTCCCGTGCGTCGCCGTCGTCGGCGAGCTCGTCGGAACCGAGCTGCGCGGGGCCGACGGCTCCTTCGAGGAGCTCGACCGCGGCACCGAGTTCTACGCACCCCAGATCATGGCGCGCTCCGCCTCCACGCCGCCGGCGTTGCCGACCCTCCTCTTCGGTTGGGCGGGTAACGCTGGCGAGGACGATCAGCCCTCCATCGAGACGGGCGGCTGGGTGCACTGCTTCACCGCCCCGCGCGCCCTGGCCCTGCGCGGCGGCCGCGTCATCGCCCGCCCCTACCTGCCGGGCCTGCCACTGGCGCCCGCGACCCTCGAGGGTGCTCCCGGGGACGAGGCCGGGGGGCGCGTGGTCGAGCTCGCCGGCTCGCGCTCGTGGCGCTTGGCCTTCGACGCCTCCTACGACGGGGCCCTGTCCGTCCAGATCGGTTCCGGCTCCGGCCTGTCGATCACTTTGGAAGACGGGCGCCTCACCGTCGACCTGACGGGTACGCGCTACCCCCACGGCGGCCGCCGTATCGTCACCCTGGAGGCGGGGGAGGCCAGCCGCGTCGAGATCCTCCACGACCGCTCGATCACCGAGATCTACCTGGGCGACGGCTCGCGCGTCTTCACGACCCGCACCTTCCTGCGCGGCGAGGGCGCCGACGTGACCCTCACGGGCGCCGCCTCCGTGACGAACGTGAGCGCCGCGCGCGCCGACTGAGCGAACCGCGTACGAGGCCGTGGCTGCGCTGGTGGCCCCGGCCTCGTCGTATGTGGGCGGTCTCTCAGCGGCTTGCGTGAGATTTTCCCTCATCACCTTGCCACAGTGAGGCCTGTCATCCTAATATGTCAATCGATTGCTACACAATGCCCAGCGCGCTGCGAACAATGACGTACTGCGTGGGTTTTTCAGAAAGGAATGTGGTCAGCGATGGATCACGCCAAGGTGGCAGGGGAGGTCGTCGAAGCGGTCGGCGGCGCCTCCAACATCAGCGCAGCGGCTCACTGCGCAACCCGTCTCCGTCTGGTGATCGCGGACGAATCCAAGATCAACCAGCAAGCCCTCGACGACAACGAAGACCTGAAGGGCACGTTCGCCGCCGGCGGCATGTTCCAGATCATCGTCGGCCCCGGCGACGTCGACCAGGTCTACGACCACATGGTCGCCGACCATGGCGTGCGCGAGGTCTCCAAGGACGAGGCCAAGGAAGAAGCCGAGGCCGGCGGCAATATCTTCTCCCGCTTCATCAAGATGATCGCGGACATCTTCGTCCCGGTCCTCCCCGCCCTGATCGCCGGCGGTCTGCTCATGGCCCTCCACTCGGTCCTGACGGCCGAGGGACTTTTCGGCGAGCAGTCCGTCATCCAGATGTTCCCGGCGCTGACCGACTATGACGCGCTCATCAACCTGGTGTCATCCGCTGCCTTCGCGTTCCTGCCCGTGCTCGTCGGCTTCTCCGCCGCCAAGCGCTTCGGCGGCAACACCTACCTGGGCGCCGCGATGGGCGCCGCCATGGTGTCGCCCTCGCTGCTGTCCGCCTACTCGATGACGGACGCCGCGGCCGCCGCCAAGTTCTGGGCCTACACGGACCAGTCCTCCGTGTGGAACCTGTTTGGCCTCGAGGTCACCAAGGTCGGCTACCAGGCGATGGTCATCCCCACCCTGGTCGTCACCTGGATCATGTGCCTCATCGAGAAGAACCTGCACAAGGTCCTCAAGGGCACCGCAGACTTCCTGCTGACCCCGCTCATCACCCTGCTGATCACCGGCTTCCTGGCCTTCGTTATCGTCGGTCCCATCACCCGCGAGCTCTCCAACTACCTGACTTACGGCATCAACTGGGCGTACACGACCCTCGGCGTCTTCGGCGGCCTCATCTTCGGCTTCTTCTACAGCGCCATCGTGGTGACCGGTCTGCACCAGTCCTTCCCCGCCATCGAGATCCCGCTGCTGCAAGGCGACGGTGACTTCATCTTCCCGATCGCCTCCATGGCGAACGTTGCGCAGGGCGCGGCCGCTCTGGCCGTCTTCTTCAAGACCCGCGACGCCAAGCTCAAGGGCCTGGCCGGCGCCGGTGGCGTGTCCGCCGTCTTCGGTATCACGGAACCCGCGATCTTCGGTGTCAACCTGCGTCTGCGCTGGCCCTTCTACTGCGCGATGGTGTCCGCCGCCATCGGCTCGGCGGGCGTCGCCCTGCTGAACGTGCGCGGTCAGGCCCTGGGTGCCGCGGGCTTCGTCGGCTTCGTGTCGATCAAGCCCGAGTCGATTCCCGCGTACCTGGCCCTCGAGGTCCTCGTCTTCGTTATCTCCTTCGGTCTCACCTTCGCCTACGCCATGACGCGCGGCAAGGCCGACATGGAGGGCCGCGCGCCCGCCGCCAAGGCTGCCGCTCCCGTGGCCGCTGCGGCCGCTGCTCCTGCCGCCGCTGGTGCGCCTGCCGCTTCCGCCGCCGCCCCGGCTGCAGCCGCTGCCCCAGCCCCGTCCTTCTCAGAGGAAGCCAAGGCTGACCTCTCCGTCGCCTCGCCCCTCGCGGGCACCGCGATTCCGCTCGAGCAGGTCAAGGATGAGTCTTTCGCCAAGGGCATGCTCGGCCCCGGCATCGGTATCGAGCCCGCCGACGGCCTCGTCGTGGCGCCGTTCGACGGCACCGTGACCGTCGCCTTCCCGACCGGTCACGCCTACGGCCTCAAGTCCGCCTCTGGCGTCCAGGTCCTCATTCATGTTGGTATGGACACCGTCAAGCTGGACGGCAAGGGCTTCACGCCTCACGTCTCCAAGGGCGACGTCGTGCGCCGCGGCGACGTGCTCGCCGAGGTCGACCTCGACGTGATCCGCGCAGCCGGCTACGAGACCATCACGCCCGTCGTCGTGACGAACAAGAAGAAGTTCGGCGCTGTCACGCCGCTCGCGAGCGGGCAGGTCCAGCGCGGCGACCAGCTGCTCGACGTGGCTCCTAAGGAGGCCTGAGCCTTCCGGGGGTTATTTCCGACAACGCGGGTGGGCGGCATCAGCAGCGCTGGTGCCGCCCACCCGTTTTTATTGCCTGTGGCGTCGGACGCGTGTTGCGTCATGCCTAGGTTCTCTCGGTTCTAGTGTTGTTGCCCGGGGGAGCATTCTCGGGCGGCGGGCGGCGAGAAGCCGACGCTGCCCGCACCGGTCGTGTTGCCCGGGGGAGCATTCTCGGGCGGCGGGCGGCGAGAAGCCGACGCTGCCCGCACCGGTCGTGTTGCCCGGGGGAGCATTCTCGGGCGGCGGGTGGCGAGAAGCCGACGCTGCCCGCACCGGTCGTGTTGCCCGGGGGAGCATTCTCGGGCGGCGGGTGGCGGGAGGTGTCGGTATGAGGCGGGCGGTGCCGATGCTGTCGGCCGGACAGCCTGGGACCTACTCACTGTGGCTGCTACTAGCCCTCCCTGCGGGTTTCTCACAATTTCGCATGCAATTCCCCTGTGAGTATTTGAAGGATTGAAAATGAGTCGTTGGTATTTCGCGGTTTTTGTGTCGGCGCGGAATGTGATGCCGAGGAATTGCATGCGAAATGTAGGGGAGGATGCCGACGGTGACGATGAGAGGGGCCTGACGAGGGGCCTGACGAGGGGCCGGCAGCACTTCGCGCTCGCGGTAGGTGTCCCAGGGGGGGCCTGACGAGTGGCCTGACGAGGAGGCTGGAGAGGTGCAGGCAGCTGGACCCTTCAGGTGGTGGTGTTAACCCGCTCATGCGCAGCTGGGCCCTACTAGTGGAGCGTGGGCCGGGGTGCCCACGCTCCACTGAGCGGGTTAACGTGCGCATTGAAGGGTTAAAGTGGCCACCTCAGGGGTGAATGTGCGCAGCGCCGACGCGATGTGTGTGTCAAGTCCCGGGTTTTGTGGAGGCTTGTTTAGGCCGCTTCCTTTCGTGTTGTTGTGTGTTGGTTTTCTGCTTGTTGTGGTGTGATGCCGCCCAGGGCGAGGTGGGGGCGGCGGGTGTTGTACCAGTGGACCCAGGCGGCGGTTTCGCGTTCGACCTCGCTCCGATCGCGCCAGGGGCCGGCGTAGCCGGGGCGCGCCTCGTTGTAGATGAGTTCTGCTTTGTACAAGGAGTTCAAGGCTTCGGCCAGGGCGTTGTCGTAGGAGTCACCGGTTGAACCCACCGACGCTACTGCCTGGCATCGGGCGAGAGCTTGCCCGTAGCGCACGTGAGCCTGTCAATTTTTCTGTGTATGGGGGTTAGAGGTAGGGGGTGATTCGGTCGGGGTAGGCGGTGGTGAGTTGGGCGAGGGCTTGTTTCCAGTTGGTGGTGGTGTGTCCTTGGATGAGGCGTGTGTGTCCTGTTCGTTTGTTGGCGGGTTTGCCGGCGTCTGTGAGGCGCTGGGCGGCTCGTTTGTCTTCGATGTTGCAGATGGCGAGCCACAGGAGTTTGACGGCGGCTTCTTCGCTGGGGAAATGCCCGCGGTTCTTGGTGATTTTACGTAGCTGGTAGTTCAAGGACTCGATAGCGTTGGTGGTGTACACGACGCGGCGCAGCATGGGCGGGGAACGCCAAGAACGGCGTGAAGCGCTGCCAGGCGCGCTGCCAGGTCGCAACGGTTTGGGGGTAGCGCGCTCCCAGGTCACTGGCCGCGAAGTCCTCCAGCGCCCCTCGGGCGGTTTCCTCGTTGGGCGCGCTGTACACCCGCTTCAAAGCCGCGGCGACGCTCTTACGGTCCTTGTAGGACACGAAACGCATGGACGCGCGGATTAAGTGAACCACGCAGGTTTGGACCATGGACTGGGGCCAGGTCGCTTCGATGGCTTCGGGCAGGCCAGCCAACCCGTCGCAGCACACGATCAGCACGTCGCGTAGGCCTCGGTTGGCAAGCTCGGCGCACACGTGGGCCCAAAAAGCCCCTCCTTCATCGGCTTGGACCCAGATGCCCAGCACGTGCTTGACGCCCTCCATGTCCACTCCTACCGCCAGGTGAGCGGCCCGGTTCTCCACCCTGTGATCGCATCGGACTTTGATGCGGATCGCATCCAGGTAGATCACCGGGTAGAACGCTTCTAAGGGGCGGTGCTGCCACTCCAAGACGGCCTCGCACACCGCGTCAGTGATCGTGGAAATCGTCCCAGCGCTGACCTCCACGCCCAGGGTGGAGGCCAGGTGATGACGTATATCGCGTACCGTCATCCCCCCGGCATACAAGCTGATAATCATCGAATCCAAGCCATCGAGGCGCCGCTGCCCTTTACGCACCAGGCGCGGGGTGAACGAGCCCGCCCGGTCCCGGGGAACCTCGATCTCGAAGGCTCCCACCTCCGATATCACGGTCTTCTTCGTCGTGCCCCTCCTCGTGTTCGAGCGCGCCTGCGCGCTGGTCTGGCCCTTCTCATACCCCAAATGCTCGGAAAGCTCCGCAGCCAGGCCGCGCTCCAAGGCCTCCTTGAGCAACGCCGGCAACAAGCCCTGGCTGCCCGTCATCTCGACCTCGCCAGCATCAAGACGCTCAAACAACGCATCCAACGCCCCCGAGCGACGCAGCTCCTCCACCGTCTCACGCCCACTAGCGCGAGCCACAACAACATCATCATCATTCATCATGCATCAATCCTTTCAAACAAGAAGACGGATACACAGACAATTGAACACGCCCGCGCACGTCGCGGTATTGGACGCCTCGGTCGGAGTGGTGCACGAGCCCACGAGTGTCTATATCATCGCGGCGACGTTGGTAGATCGCCATGTTCAACGCGTCCAGGGCCACGTCGGTATGCAGCGAGGAGGCGACTTTCCAGCCCAAGATTTTACGCGAGCACACGTCGGTGACGAAGGAGACGTAGACCCAGCCAGCCTGGGTTGGCACGTAGGTGATGTCCGCGACCCACAACTCGTTGAGATCACGGGCCCCAAAATGCCGATTGACCAGATCCAAGGGGCATGCATGGCGCGGCGCTGAAGCCGTGACATGGCGGGTCCGACGCCGACTCACACCACGAATGCCCATACGCCGCATCAGTCTCTCGACCGTGCACCGCGCCACGTATCCCACGCCCAACTCGTGAGTGTTGAGGAAGGCATGCATTTTGCGCACCCCGAACACACAGTAGTTCTCCTTCCACACCTGCCTCATCACGCGCATCAGCGCCTCATCGCGCACGCTGCGCGCCGACAAGGGGCGCGCCCGAGCGGCGTAATAACTACTGGGAGCAACCCGCACCCCTAACTGGGATAAAGCAGTGCAGATCGGCTCGACTCCCCACCGATGCCGGTTGGCCTCGATGAAATCGTAGACTAGCGTCCGAGGCGACCTGGCTCCGCCCCGAAAAAAAGCTGACGCCGCCTTCAAAATTTCGTTGGCTCGCCGTAGCTCACGGTTCTCAGCTTCCAGCGCCCGGATATGGGCCTCTTGATCACTGACCTCGCCGCGCTCATTGCGTCCGCCCTGCTCCACGGCGCGCACCCACGTACGTAGCGCCTCAGGATTGATCCCCAACTGGCCGCTAATGCGCTTAATAGCACCCCTACGCCGCTCGGGATCAGCACGAGCCTCCAACGCCATACGCGTCGCACGCTCACGCAACTCCATCGAATACTTACGCTGACCAGACATCCCAAACCTCCAATCCGGCCTAAGACACTCTCCACAATACCCGGGACGGCTCACTGCTCGCAGTAAAGGGCTGAACCTGCGGACGGGGGCCTGCCCGCAGTAAAGGGCTGAACCTGCGGACGGGGGCCTGCCCGCAGATTACGGCCGAACATGCAGATACGGCCGAACATGCGGATAGGTGCTGCGCACGCGGATAGGTTACGACAATGCGGGTAGCTAATGAACCTATCCGCAAGCCAATAACCTATCCATATGCGAACAACCTATCCGTGTGTGCATCCGCGGGGAAAGCTTCGCAAGATAAGGAATAAGTCGGGCGGGCAGGGATCGGTGACAGCCTGCCGCGAGGCGCCCTCACAGGTTCAGCGATCGCCCCGGTATCAGCGTTCCCGGGAACTCGATCGTGGGGGCGGGAGGCGCCCCGGCCTCGTCAACTGCGCGCCGAGCCGCGCCCTCCATCTGCTCTAAGAGAATATCGACGGCGGCACGGGCGATCTGCGCGATCGGCTGGCGGATCGTCGCCAGGTGAGGCAGGGCGCGGCGCATCGTTTCCGTGCCGTCGAACCCGATGACGGACAGGTCGCCGGGCACCGACAGGTCGCGTGTGCGCGCCCACTCGAGGACCTCGGCGCCCGCCAGGTCATCCGTGGCAAAAATGCCGTCGATGGGGGCGACGGCGCGCGCCTCATCGAGGCGGCTCTGCACCATCGCGAAGCGGCGCGGAGTCGGCGTGTCGAACGGGACGGTGATGACGCGCGCCTGGCATCCGGCGCGTTCGGCTTCAGCGCGGAAACCCGCTTCGCGCAGGTTACGTGGTCCCGAACGGGAGGTGAGCAACAGTAGGTGGCGGCACCCCGCGTCCAGGAGTGCGCGCGTGGCCATTGCGCCCGCCTCCCGGTTCGCGCAGCGAACGTTCGGGATCGACGGGCTCAGCTCGCGGTCGATGGTGACCAGGGGCATGCGGATCGTGTCGTATTCCCCCAGGCCTTCGTTGTGCGCGCCGGAAATAATGCCGTCCACGCGGTTGCCCACGAGCAGGGACAGGTATTCGTGCTCGCGGTCGGCTCGACCCATCGAGTTGCAGATGAGGATGCGGTACCCGGCGTCGGCCAGGGCGTTTTCGACCTCGACGCCGAGCTCGCCGAAGAAGGGGAGAGACACGGCGGGCACGATGAGGCCCACGGTCTGGGTGCTCTTGCCGTGGAGGGCGCGGGCCAGCGAGTTGGGGCGGTATCCCAGGGCCTCGATGGCGTCCGCCACGGAGCGCTTGGTTTTGTCCGACAGGTAGCCGCGGTTGTTGAGGACGCGCGACACGGTCGTCGGGCTGACGCCGGCGAGCTGGGCGACGTCGGCCAGCGTCGGTTCGCGGGAGCTCATGCTCGCTTTCCTTTCGTCGGTACCTCTCTAGTGTATCGGTAGGTGGGTGGATGGTCGCGTGTCGCCGCGTCGAGGCTCAAACGAGGCCGTGGCTGGGTCGTTGTTTGTCTGGCGGTTGTTGGGATCGGTGGGGGTTGGTGGGGAGCTGTCGGTATGGTTTGTTGGGATCGGTGAGGGTGATTCATCCCATTAGGCCGCGTGGTGGGATGGAGTTTTCAAATGAGTGCACTACGTCATAGTATGGGCGGTACGGGTCCACGTGTCTGACGATGGACATACCCGCATTCGAAAGGAACGACTATGATTTCCCGCACCGTTGCAATTGGTTCCTCCGTTGGTCTCCATGCGCGTCCCGCCTCCGTTCTCGCCGAGGCCGTCGATGACTCCGGCGTTGAGGTCACGATCGCGTTTGATGGCGAGGAGGCCGACGCTGCGTCGCTTCTCGAAATCATGACCCTGGGTGCCAAGCACGGCGATGTCGTCACCCTGTCGACCGAGGATGATTCCGCGGGCGAGGTGCTTGATTCGCTCGTCGCGCTGCTCTCGCGTGACCTTGATCAGGAGTGAGCTGATGGCGACGCACGACGTTCTGCATGGTATCGGCGTTTCCGCCGGTACCGCTGCTGCGCCCGCCGCGATCGTTCAGCCTGCGCCCGGCGTTGACACGTCGGAGCCGGGCAGCGTTGATGCTGCCGCTGACGGTGCGCGCGTTCGTGAGGCGCTCGCGGCTGTTTCTTCGCGCCTGACGGAACGCGCGGCGAAGGCGCCGGAAGAGACGAAGGCGATCCTGAAGGCAACCGCCCAGCTTGCGGGTGACCGCGGGTTGGCGAAGGCTGTCGACAAGAAGCTGAAGAAGGGCCTGGGTGTGACGCAGGCTGTCCATGACGCGGTTGAGGACTATGCGCAGATGCTGCGTAGCCTGGGCGGCTACATGGCGGAGCGCGCGACCGACCTGTACGACGTGCGTGATCGCGCGATCTGTCAGTTGCGTGGGCTTCCCGAGCCGGGTGTTCCCGCGTTTGAGGGGTCAGTTATTCTGGTGGCTCGCGACCTGGCTCCCGCTGAGACTGCGACGCTGAACCCGGATACAGTCCTCGGCATCATCACCGAGGTCGGTGGACCCACGTCACACACCGCGATTCTTGCTGCCCAGCTGGGTATTCCCGCGATCGTCAAGGCCGAGGGAATCATGGCGGTCGAGGAGGGTACCATCCTGGCGCTCGACGGCGGTGTTGGTGAGGTGATCATCGCGCCGACCGATGATGAGGTGACGCTACTGAAGGAGCGTTCGCTGCGCCGTGCGCGTGCCCTGGCTGGTTCGACCGGTAAGGGAGCAACCTTCGATGGTTACCCGGTCAAGCTCCTGGCTAACATCGGAACGGTCGACGACGCGCTCAAGGCCTCGAAGGTGGACCTGGAAGGTTCGGGTCTGTTCCGCACGGAGTTCTTGTTCCTGGAGCGCTCGGATGCTCCGTCGTTGGAGGAGCAGACGGACACCTACACGAAGGTCCTGGAGGCTTTCGGTGAGCGCCGTGTTGTCGTGCGTACGCTCGATGCTGGCGCGGACAAGCCGCTGAGCTTCGCGGATCTGGGTGCCGAGGAGAATCCCGCCCTGGGCGTGCGTGGCCTACGCCTGTGCCAGAGGCGTGAGGACCTCATCGACACTCAGCTGAAGGCTCTCGCTGCCGCGTACAAGGCGACCGGCGCAGAACTGTGGGTCATGGCCCCGATGGTTGCCACCGCCAGCGAAGCGACCTGGTTCGCGGACAAGGCGCGAGGCTACGGCCTGCCCAAGGTCGGCATCATGATCGAGGTGCCCGCGGCCGCTCTGCGCGCCGAGCAGCTCCTGACGATCGTGGACTTTGCCTCCATCGGCACGAACGACCTGACGCAGTACACGATGGCCGCTGATCGCCTCGACGGTAACCTGGCGCCGCTTCTTAACCCGTGGCAGCCGGCTGTCCTGGAGATGATCCGTACCGCTTGCAATGGTGGTCGTGCGACCGGTAAACCCATCGGCGTGTGCGGCGAGGCCGGAGGGGATCCGCTGCTGGCGCTGGTTCTCACGGGCCTGGGCGTCGCATCCTTGTCGATGGCCCCGTCGAAGGTCAATGCGGTTCGTGCGGCCCTGCGCATGCACGACCTGGCGACTTGCCAGCAGATGGCTGCTTTCGCGGTGGATGCGCCCAACGCGAAGGAGGGGCGTGAAAACGTCCTGAAGCTGGTTGCACCGGCCATGCTGGATCTGCTCTGATTCGGCAGCACTGACACGCATATTGACGGGGGTGGGTCCGAACCAATGGTTCGGACCCACCCCCGTAGCGTTTACCTGCGACGTTAGTTGAAGCGGATCGCGTCTGCGGCGCTCGTCGTGTTCGTCGTCGAGTCCTTGTGTTCTTTGGGTCGTCCCGAGAAGATCGCGGTGACGATCAGGATGACGCCGAGAGCGCCGATGGCGCTGATGCCGAGGATCGGCAGGTTGAAGGTCGGGATGTATGCTTCGGCGATCAGGAACGCGCCGACCATGCACACCAGGATCGCCCAGGTGAAGGCGCCGACGCGCACGCCTCTGCTGGGTGCCTCGGGCAGGTCACGGATGCTGGCGGGCCAAGCGGGAGCGCTCCACGTCTGAGCCCCTGAAGCCTGAGCCCCGGGCGCGTGAGCGCCCGCCGGGCTCGCGGCCCCAGATGCGCCACCCGAGGCAGCCTGAGCGCCCAGGCCAGCCCCGGCCTCGTCGGCGGGGGGAACGGACTCGCCTGTGGAGGCCGGATCGAAGGCCGTGCGCGCGCCCGCCCCGGTGAAACCGCCTGCCGGAGTTGGCTCGGAGGGCATCTGCGTGTTCGGCTCGTCGCGGAAGACTGCGAGGGGATCTGACGTGGGCATCTCAACCGTCGCGTCCGGGACAGCATCAGGGATCGTGGGCAGCGGCGTCGTTGCGTCGAATTCGGGTAGCTGCATGGTCTGGTCGTCGTTCGAGGTGGTCATTGTCGTGATCCTTCCTCAGTTACCCGACTGGGAGTCGGTGGGGGTGGGTGACGGAGTAGAGCTGGAGGTCGGCGCCGACGTGGAACCCCACGTGCCAGACGCGTCTGTGGCCTGGAGGATTGTCAGGTTATCCAGGTCGGCCTCGCTGGTGATGATGACCGTGATTCCGCCAAGCGAGGGGGTGCCCCACGAGGGGGATGCAACGCTCTGGTCCGAGCAGCGTTTCAGTGGGGCAGCCCAGCCGTCGCCCTCCATGTTGGTGGCCACTGAGTTGATGTCCGACTGGCACACGATCTGGACGGGTTGTCCTTCGGCGACTTTGATCGTCAGGTTCTGCCAGGCCTGCCAGTCGACCAGGATCGATTTGGTGGTGCCTGCGGGTGCCCCGGTCAAGTCGAGGGTGACGGTCCCGAGGGGGCCTGGGCCGTGTACGGCGTCCACGGTCCAGTCTACGGTTGTGGCGCTGGTGGAGTTCTGGACCGATGTGGAGATCGTGCGGATGGTCTGGTGGGTGGCCTCGGTGCCGAGGGCTGCCGTGGGTAGTGCTGCGATGATGCCGATGATGGACAAGGTGGTGAGCCAGCCGGCGCTGCGGTCGCGCAGGGCGGCAACCGCCAGGCAGGCACCGACGATGAGTAGGCACACGCCGCCGCCGATGACGATGATGCGGGCAACGGTTTGGTCGGGCGTTGCGCCCGTGATGAAGGGGATTGTGGGTCCTTTGTCTACCAGGTAGAGTCCGGCGAAGACCGCTGCGACGACGAGGACGAGCAGCCCGGTGACCGCCAGGTTGACACGCGAGGACACGGTGCGGGGCCGGTGGGTGGGTGCGGGACGCGGGGTCCACTGACGAGGCTTGGGCGGGCCCTGCGGGAGGCCTCCAACCGGGGTGGGGCTGGGAGGGGCGAACAGATGCGGGGCGCGGCCCGGCTTGCGCGCCCGAGGCGGAGCTGGCGGCGGTGTTGTTGGGGACCCCGTAGAAGGGGTAGCCGTCGGGCGAGCTGCTGGAATGCTTGGATCCCGTGGGGTCCGAAGCGTTAGCGGCCCGTGTGGCCTCGCCAAAAGGGTTGGGATCACCCGCCGCTCGGTTGGCAGGCTGGGTGCCTGGGTGAGCGCCGTACTGGGGATTGCCGTACTGGGGAGAAGCATACCGGTTGGCCGCACCCGGGCTTCGTTTCTTGTTCGAGGCATTCGCAGCGTTCACCACGATGAGTACAACGCCGATCATGCCGGCGAGGACGACGAGCGCAGCGAACGAGCCGAAACCGATACCGGTGCCGCCGAAGATGAAGCCCACGGAGGGGATGAGGGACGACAGGGAGAACAGGCCGAGGACAATGCCGCCGACCACTGCGATGTCGAAGCGACCCTCGAGGGCCTCCTCCAGGTGAATGCGGCCGTCCTGGGCCTCGGGGAGCATCAGCCAGCCGAGGGCGTAGGCGAGCGGAACCATCGGAATGAAAAACGCGGCCAGGACAGTCAAGACGCGCACGAGCGACAGATCCCAACCGGTGCGGGCAGCCACGCCCGAGCACACGCCGCCAATCACGCGAGGATGCGCGCGGTACCAACCCGAATCGCGTATGGAATCAAAGAAACTGCCGCGGGGCGGGCGCTGCTGGTACCCATCACCGGGCTTAGACGGGCCATTGGGCCAACTCATGATGCACTTCCTCTCGAAAGGATCCACAGTGCGCGGATCGATACCACTACTCAATCAGACAGAGGCAGCGCCGCGATAGTAGGGGACCCCCCTGAACGGTCCCTGATTGTGTCGGGGACACCCCCGGCCTCGTCTTCGCGCGTGCCACAATGGACGCGTGAGCATACCCGTGAACGACCCGCGCCCCGGGTGGACGCCTCCCATTCCGGCACCACCAGCCAGACCGCCGCTTGTGCGCGCGAGCGCCGGGAGTCCCGACATGCCAGCCCCCTGGATGGGTGGCGTGTGCGCAGGTTTGGCCGTTCACTTGGGTATCCCGGTCATGCTGGTACGTGCAACGCTCATCGCGTTGACGGCTACCGGTGTGGGCGCCTTCGCTTACCTGTGGCTGTGGGTGACCGTACCGGAGGACACGCTCGAGGCCTCGGCGTCGGGCAGGCTCAGCCCCGGCCTCGTGCGCCTTCGCGAGGAACGCGCCGCCCAGGTCGCGCGTAATCGCCTGATCGCCACGGGTGTCGGCCTGCTGGTCCTGGCCGTGGCTGGCGCCGTCTTGAACGCGACCAGCGCCCTGGACTGGCGTGACATGGGGTCCATCGTGTCGATCGTCGTCGGCATTACCCTGGTGTGGAGCCAGAGCCGCGACGTGCGCAACTGGCGGTCGCTGCGCTTTGTCAGTGCCGTGTTCGGCGGTATTGCGCTGCTCAGCCTCGGCGTCGTCATCATCGCCTCGCGCGACAACCCGCCGATCATCCTGCTGCGCGGCGGCCTCATTGGCGCGGCCCTGGTCGCCGGCGTCCTGTTCGCACTCGTACCGATGTGGCTGCGTACCACGAAAGACCTGTCCGACGCTCAAGCCCAGCGCGTGCGCGACGCCGAGCGCGCCGACATCGCCGCCCACCTGCACGACTCCGTCCTCCAGGCCCTGGCCCTCATCCGCGCCTCCGCCGAAGACCCCGCCCGCGTGAGGGCCATCGCCCTGACGGAGGAACGCGAGCTGCGCGCCTGGCTGTACACGGGCCACGCACAGGCCGCCGACTCTCTGGAGGCCGCTGTCACCGAGGCCGTCGGAGGGGTTGAAAGCCGCTACGGCGTCCCCATCAGCGTCGTCGTCGTCGGCGACATGCGGCCCGGCCCCGGCGAACTCGCGCTCGTCGCGGCCCTCGCTGAAGCCTGCCAAAACGCTGTGCGACACGGGGCCCCGCCCGTCTCCGTCTACGTTGAAGTAAGGCCACGCGCGGTCGAGGCCTTCATCAAGGATAACGGCGTCGGCTTCGACCCCTCCGCCATCGCCCCCGACCGCCACGGCGTGCGCGACTCCATCGTGGGGCGAATGCGCCGCGCGGGGGGAAACGCTACAATTCGTGCTCTCGCCCGCGGAACCGAAATCGCCCTGAGCGTGCCACGCTCCGATATTCTGAATCAAACAATCCCCACCGGGAGGACACAGTGACCATCCGTATCCTCGTCATCGACGATCACCCCATGGTTCGCGCCGGGGTTCGATACGAACTCCAGCACTGCGGAGCTGACCTCGACATCGTTGGGGACGCCGCCGACGTCGAAGGAGCCATCGCCGCGTGTCACGCCCTGACCCCCGACGTTGCCCTCCTCGACGTGCACTTGCCCGGTGGAAACGGTGGCGGCGGCGCTGAGGTCGCCAGTGCGTGCCGCGACATCGAAGGCCTGCATTTCCTGGCCCTGTCCGTTTCTGATTCCGCCGAGGACGTCGTTCAAGTTATTCGTGCGGGCGCTCGCGGATACGTGACGAAGTCGATCGCTACCGCGGACCTGGTCGAGGCCATTGAGCGCGTGGCCGCTGGCGACGCAGCCTTCAGTCCTCGTCTGGCGGGCTTTGTGCTGGATGCCTTCGGCACGGGAGAAGTGTCGACGACCGACAGTGAACTCGATCTGCTCTCGGCCCGCGAGCAGGAAGTCATGCGCCTCATTGCCCGCGGATACACCTACAAGGAGGTCGCCCACGACCTGTTTATTTCCATCAAGACGGTAGAGACTCATGTGAGCGCGGTCCTGCGTAAGCTTCAGCTCTCCAACCGTAATGAGCTGACGCGCTGGGCCATGCAGCGCCACATTGTGTGAGGTCACGCGGCTTTTGCGTGCCGAAGCATGCGCCCGCGCCCAGTGTACCTACAATGGAATTCCGAGGGCGCAAATGCGCCTGACCGCCCACGATGGGCGGCTCGTCTCATGTTTGCGACCTCGGAGGATGCATGCACCGCATCGGTTTTGACAGTGATCGTTACGTCGAGATGCAGTCTCGACACATTGCCCGCCGTCGCGGCGAGTTCGGCGGCAAGCTGTATTTGGAGTTCGGCGGAAAACTGATCGACGACATGCACGCTTCGCGTGTCCTGCCCGGTTTCACGCCCGACAACAAGGTTCGGATGCTGCGCGAACTGGCCGACGAGGTTGAAATCATTGTCGCGGTGAACGCCAAGGATTTTGCCCGCCGCAAGGTCCGCGCTGACGTGGGTACCACCTACGACGATGAGGTGCTTCGTCAGATCGACCAGCTTCATGAGCGTGGCCTGTTCGTCGGTTCCGTTGTCATCACCCAGTGGACTGACGACAATAGGTCCGCTGCTGAGGTCAAGGAGCGTTTCGAGAAGCTCGGTATTCGCGTCTATCGTCACTTCCCGATTCCTGGCTACCCGTCTGACGTGGAGCGCATCGTGTCGGATCAGGGTTACGGCGCGAACGAGTACATTCAGACCAGCCGCAATCTTGTGGTCGTGACGGCGCCCGGCCCGGGTTCCGGCAAGATGGCGACCTGCCTGTCGCAGCTCTACCATGACCACAAGCGCGGTATCGAGTCCGGCTACGCGAAGTGGGAGACCTTCCCGATCTGGAATATTCCGCTGGATCACCCGGTGAACATCGCCTACGAGGCGGCCACCGCTGACCTGGACGACGTCAACATGATCGACCCCTTCCACTTGGAGGCGTATGGGGTCAAGACGGTTAACTACAACCGCGACGTCGAGATCTTCCCGGTGCTCAGCCGCCTGTTTGACAAGATTCTCGGTTCTTCCCCGTATCAGAGTCCGACGGACATGGGCGTCAATATGGCGGGCCGCTGCATCGTCGACGACGAGGCCTGCAAGGAGGCTTCGCGCCAGGAGATCATCCGCCGCTACTACAAGGCCCTCGTGACAGAGAAGAAAGAGATGAGTGAGCCGGTTCAGTCCTCGCGCATCTCTCTGCTCATGAGCCGCGTGGGCGTGGGCCGCATGGACCGACCGGTTGTGCGCCCGGCCCTGGAACTCGCCGAAGCCACTGGCCAGCCTGCGGCCGCGATCGAGCTACCCGACGGCCAGATCGTCACGGGTAAGACGTCGGCGCTGCTGGGGTGCTCGTCGGCGATGCTGCTCAACGCATTGAAGAAACTCGCGGGCCTGCCCGACGAGGTCCAGCTCCTGGCCCCGCAGTCGATCGAGCCGATCCAGCGCTTGAAGACACACGACTTGGGGTCGCGTAACCCGCGCCTGCACACCGACGAGGTCCTCATCGCCCTGGCCGTGTCCGCCAACGGTGATGAAAACGCACGCCGCGCCCTCGACCAGCTGGGCGCCCTGCGTGGCTGCGACGTACACGAGTCCGTCATCCTGGGCCCCGTGGACGAGGGTATCTTCCGTTCCCTGGACATCCAGGTCACCACGGAGCCGGTGTACGCGACCAAGTCGCTGTACCGCAAGAAGTAATCACATCGACGAGGCCGGGGCGCCCGTGGCTGGCGCCACCCGGGGCGGGGGTCGCAGCTGAGGGTGGTGCGGTTTAGGCTTGGAGGCGATGAGTGACGCGACTTCTTTGCCTGACCTTGGTTTCCTGATCGGCCCCGATGGGGGCCGCCAGGACGACTACGTGCCGCCGGAGGTGCCCGCCTTCGACGTGGAGGATGCGCTGGGCGCCGACTACGACGGCGGCTGGCCCGATATTGCGGTCCCCGGTGGGGGCTCGGGGGAGGCCTCCGCGTGGGGGGCTGCCCCGGCCTCGTCCGCGCCCGCGTGGGGCGAACCCCGCCCCGGCGTGGACCCCGAGTCGCTCACGCGCGGCCTCAACGACCGCCAGCGCGAGGCCGTCACCCACGCGGGCTCGCCGCTGCTGATCCTCGCCGGCGCGGGCTCCGGCAAGACGCGCGTCCTCACGCACCGCATCGCCTACCTGCTGGCCACGGGACGCGCGCGGGCTGGGGAGATTCTGGCGATCACCTTCACGAACAAGGCAGCCGCCGAGATGCGCGAGCGCGCGGGCGCCCTCGTGGGGGACGACGCACGCCGCATGTGGGTGTCGACCTTCCACTCGGCGTGCGTGCGCCTGCTGCGCTACGAGCACGAGGCGGCGGGCCTGTCCTCGTCGTTCACGATCTACGACGCGCAGGATTCCCAGCGCCTCATCCAGATGGTCCTCAAAGCCCAGGACGTGGACATTAAGCGCTTCACCCCGAAGATGGTGGCGGCGCGCATTTCGGACGCGAAGAACGAGCTGATCGGCCCGGCGCGGTACGCGGAGCTGGCGGGCAAGGACCCGGTCTCGCGTATCGTCGCGGACGCCTACGTCGAGTACGACAAACGCATGCGCGCCTCGAACGCGCTGGACTTCGACGACCTCATCATGCGCACGGTCGAGCTGCTGGCCGACAACCCGCTGATCGCCGAGCACTACCACAGGCGCTTCCGCCACATCCTCGTGGATGAGTACCAGGACACGAACCACGCGCAGTACGTCCTCGTGCGCGCCCTCGTGGGGGACGGGTCCGATGGGGTGATGCCCGCGGAGCTGACGGTCGTCGGCGACTCCGACCAGTCGATCTACGCCTTCCGAGGCGCGACGATCCGCAACATCGAGGAGTTCGAGCGCGACTTCACGGGCGCTCGCACCATTTTGCTGGAGCAGAACTATCGTTCGACGCAGAACATCCTCTCAGCTGCGAACGCCGTCATCGCTCGTAACTCGGGGCGGCGCGCGAAAAACCTGTGGACGGCCTCGGGCGACGGCGCGCTCATCACGCTGGACGCCGCGGATTCCGAGCACGACGAGGCCCGCTTCGTTGTCGGCGAGATCGACCGCCTCGCGGACTTGGGCGTCGAGTGGGGCGACATCGCCATCTTCTACCGCACGAACGCGCAGTCACGCGCGCTCGAAGAGCTCCTCGTGCGCCAGGGCATCCCGTACCGCGTCGTCGGCGGCACCCGCTTCTACGAGCGCCGCGAAATCAAGGACGCGCTTGCCTACCTGCAGGTCATATCCAACCCCGATGACACGGTCGCGGCCCGCCGCGTCCTTAACGTCCCTAAGCGCGGCATCGGCGCGAAGGCCGAAGAGGCCATCGCCGCGCACGCCGCCCACCACGGCATCTCGTTTGGCGCGGCCCTGCGCCACCTGTGGCTACGTGCCGGGCGTCCCGCCGGCGAGGGCGAGGGGATCGACGTCGACGCGCTGGCCCGTTCCGCTTCCACGGACGAGGCCTCGGCTGATTCTTCCGTTTCCGTTTCCTCGGATGGAGCGGCGGGGGAGAACCCGGGTGCTCGCGACGGTGCAGATGCTCGCGACGGTGCAGATGCGCGCGAGGCTGCGGATGCGCGCGCGGCTGCGGATGCGAGCGCGGCTGCGGATGCGAGCGCGGCTGCGGCCCCGGCCTCGTCCCCCGTCTCCTCCGAGAGCACGCCCGAGATGGCGCCCGAGGTCCTGGGCATCACCGCGCGCGCAGCGAAGTCCGCGGCCGCCTTCTGGGGGCTCATCGAGACGCTGCGAACCGCCGAGTCGCGCGGCGCATCCCAGGCCGACATCCTCGAAGAGGTCCTCGACCGCACCGGCTACCTGGCGGAGCTGCGCCGCAGCGAGGATCCGCAGGACGCCTCGCGCGTGGAAAACCTGGCGGAACTGCACTCCGTCGCCGGTGCCTTCGCGGCCGACGCGCCCGGCGGAACGCTCGCGGACTTCCTCGAACGCGTCGCCCTCGTGGCCGACTCGGACCAGGTGCCCGCGGAGGGCGAGCGCGGCGGGCAGGTCACCCTCATGACCGTCCACACCGCGAAGGGCCTCGAATTCCCGACAGTGTTCGTCACCGGCATGGAGGACGGCACCTTCCCGCACCAGCGCAGCCTCGGCGACGAGAGTGAGCTGGAGGAGGAACGCCGCCTGGCGTACGTGGCAATCACGCGTGCGCGCGAGCGCCTCTACCTGACGCGCGCCGCCGTGCGCAGCGCCTGGGGGACTCCCCAAGAGATGCCGCCCTCGCGTTTCCTTGACGACATCCCCGCCGAGCTGCTCGACGTGCGCCGCGCCTCCACATCAGGTGAGCGCATGCGCGCCTCCTACGGCGGATCCTACGGGTCCGGGTCGTACGGCTCCGAGTCCTATGGGTCGGGTTCTTACGGGCGCTCGCGCGGCTCGGGGCGCGACCCGTGGGGCGAGCGCGACGCCGGAGCTTTTGGGGCCGGGCGTGGCGGCGCGCGCAGTGGCGGCACACGGCCGTCAGTTGCACGCAAGGTCACTCGCATGGGTGTCCCCCCTAACGCGGGGTCCGACGACGACAAGCCTGTCCTCGTCCTCAAGGTCGGGGACCGCGTCAAGCACGCGACTTTGGGGGCCGGCACCGTCACCGGCGTCGAGGGGGAAGGGCCGCGCACCGTGGCTCGCATCCGCTTCGGCATGGCCGAGAAGCGTCTCCTCGTGCGCATGGCCCCGATGGAGAAGATTTCGTAGCTTGTCCGAGCTAATTCCCAGCGCTGCTCGGTCTGCTTGTGGCCCCGCTGGTGTGCCGGGCGCCGTCGGGTCCAGCCTTGGGGCTGGGCCGCTGTGTGCCGGGCGGCGCCTTCCTGCGTTTTGTTGCTTGTGGCCCAGTTGTGGCTGTCAATCAGCAATTTCGCACGTAATTCCCCTGTGAGTAGTTCAATTCTTGAATCCGCATCGTTGGAATTGCAACGTTTTCGGGTGGTCTCGAAAAATGACCGAGGGAAATTACGTGCGAAATTTGTCTGGGCCGGGACCTCTATCGCCCACCGGTACCGCGGCCAGGTCCTCCGGGCCCTCCGGCGCACTCCGCACCAGTGCGGCTTGTGCTTATGGGTGAGCCGTCCCGGGTATTGTGGAGAGTGTCTTAGGCCGGATTGGAGGTTTGGGATGTCTGGTCAGCGTAAGTATTCGATGGAGTTGCGTGAGCGTGCGACGCGTATGGCGTTGGAGGCTCGTGCTGATCCCGAGCGGCGTAGGGGTGCTATTAAGCGCATTAGCGGCCAGTTGGGGATCAATCCTGAGGCGCTACGTACGTGGGTGCGCGCCGTGGAGCAGGGCGGACGCAATGAGCGCGGCGAGATCAGTGATCAAGAGGCCCATATCCGGGCGCTGGAAGCTGAGAACCGTGAGCTACGGCGAGCCAACGAAATTTTGAAGGCGGCGTCAGCTTTTTTCGGGGCGGAGCCAGGTCGCCTCGGACGCTAGTCTACGATTTCATCGAGGCCAACCGGCATCGGTGGGGAGTCGAGCCGATCTGCACTGCTTTATCCCAGTTAGGGGTGCGGGTTGCTCCCAGTAGTTATTACGCCGCTCGGGCGCGCCCCTTGTCGGCGCGCAGCGTGCGCGATGAGGCGCTGATGCGCGTGATGAGGCAGGTGTGGAAGGAGAACTACTGTGTGTTCGGGGTGCGCAAAATGCATGCCTTCCTCAACACTCACGAGTTGGGCGTGGGATACGTGGCGCGGTGCACGGTCGAGAGACTGATGCGGCGTATGGGCATTCGTGGTGTGAGTCGGCGTCGGACCCGCCATGTCACGGCCTCAGCGCCGCGCCATGCATGCCCCTTGGACCTGGTCAATCGGCATTTCGGGGCCCATGATCTCAACGAGTTGTGGGTCGCGGACATCACCTACGTGCCAACCCAGGCTGGCTGGGTCTACGTCTCCTTCGTCACCGACGTGTGCTCGCGTAAAATCTTGGGCTGGAAAGTCGCCTCCTCGCTGCATACCGACGTGGCCCTGGACGCGTTGAACATGGCGATCTACCAACGTCGCCGCGATGATATAGACACTCGTGGGCTCGTGCACCACTCCGACCGAGGCGTCCAATACCGCGACGTGCGCTACGGGCAAGCTCTCGCCCGATGCCAGGCAGTAGCTTCGGTGGGTTCGACCGGTGACTCCTACGACAACGCCCTGGCCGAAGCGTTGAACTCCTTGTACAAAGCAGAACTCATCTACAACGAGGCGCGCCCCGGCTACGCCGTCCCCTGGCGCGATCGGAGCGAGGTCGAACGCGAAACCGCCGCCTGGGTCCACTGGTACAACACCCGCCGCCCCCACCTCGCCCTGGGCGGCATCACACCACAACAAGCAGAAAACCAACACACAACATCACGAAAGGAAGCGGCCTAAACAAGCCTCCACAAAACCCGGGACTTGACAGGGCGTCCCACTACTCCTCGTCGCTGCGGTCGACCCGGCCCGCCCGTCGCACAGCAATTTCGCACGTAATTCCCCTGTGAGTAGTTCAATTCTTGAATCCGCATCGTTGGAATTGCAACGTTTTCGGATGGTCTCGAAAAATGACCGAGGGAAATTACGTGCGAAATTTGTCTGGATCAGGACTTGGCAGTGTTAACCCTTCAATACGCAGCTAAACCCTATTGGTGGCGTGGTGGGCAGCCCGCCTAGGCCACCACCTATCGGGTTAACGTGCGCATCAAAGGGTCTAGGCCGCCACCTATCGGGTTGTGCGCAACGCGGGCAGCGACTCCCTCGCATTGGGTTGTGCGTATGCGGGAGTGACATCAGTATTCGATCGGCACTGAAGGACCTGTAGCGCGTGCAGTCATGTTTCGTCGAGAAGTACTCGGCGCCCGGGGTCGCAACATGCTGCTCGCACCGACGACGCCAACAATCCGCATCAACGACGCCCGGAACGCACCCCGCAACACACGCCGCAACACACGCCGCAACACACACCGCAAAGCAAAGTATTGACAAAGGGAAATCGCGTTCCGGTCAAGGTCGTGACAAGCCTTGATAATGGGAGGAAATGGCGCGTTCGCGCCGGTCGCACGTTAGAATTATTGCGCTGACCACACCACGTTCAACGGAGGGAATAAGGTGGATCTTTACGAGTACCAGGCCCGGCAGATGTTCAGGGAGCATGGCGTGCCCGTGCTGGACTACCGCCTGGCGTCAACCCCCGAAGAGGCGCGCGAGGGTGCGCGCGAACTCCTGGAGCAGGGTGCGTCACTGCTGGTTGTCAAGGCTCAGGTGAAGACGGGCGGTCGCGGAAAGGCTGGCGGCGTCAAGCTCGCCCACACCGCCGACGAGGCCTACGAGAAGGCTCAGGCGATCCTTGGCCTCGACATTAAGGGTCACATCGTTAAGAAGGTCATGATCGCGTCCGGCGCGGACATCGCCGCTGAATACTACTTCTCGATCCTCCTGGACCGCTCGAACCGCCGCCACCTGGCGATGTGCTCGCGCGAGGGCGGCATGGACATCGAGACCCTCGCGAAGGAACGCCCCGAGGCCCTCGCCCGCGTGCCCCTGGACCCGGTCGTCGGCATCGATGCTGCGGTCGCGCGCCGCATCGCGAAGGAGGCGGGTTTTGACGAGGCAACGGCGCAGGCGATTGCCCCTGTCTTCGAAACGTTGTGGGGTGTCTACCGCGACGAGGATGCGACCTTGGTTGAGGTCAACCCGTTGGTCTCCAGCCCGGATGGTTCCGTGTGGGCGGTGGATGGCAAGGTGACTCTCGATGACAACGCGCGTTTCCGTCACCCTGACCACGTTGAGCTCGTGGATCGGGCGGCGCAGGATCCGCGTGAGGCTGCTGCGAAGGCAGCGGGACTCAACTATGTGCGCCTGGAGGGCCAGGTCGGCATCATCGGTAACGGGGCGGGCCTGGTCATGTCGACGCTCGACGTGGTCGCGATGGCTGGCGAGGAGTTTGGTGGCATGAAGCCCGCTAACTTCCTCGACATTGGCGGGGGTGCCTCGGCTGAGGTCATGGCGAAGGGACTGGGTATTATCCTCGGAGACGAGCAGGTGCGTTCCGTGTTTGTCAACGTTTTTGGAGGCATCACCGCTTGCGACCAGGTTGCTCGTGGCATCGTTGGTGCGCTCGAGTCGTTGGGGGAGACTGCCTCCAAGCCGCTGGTCGTGCGTCTCGACGGAAATAAGGTTGAGGAGGGGCGCGCGATTCTTGAGCAGGCTGCCCACCCCCTCGTCCACTTGGAAGAAACGATGGATGGGGCGGCCAGACTCGCGGCTAAGCTCGCAGCCCAGGCGCCGTCGAAGTAACGACCCGAGAATCGCAGGAGAACACTCATGACTATTTTCGTCAACGCTGACACCCGGGTCATCGTTCAGGGTATGACCGGTGCCGAGGGGCGCAAGCATACCCAGCGTATGCTTAGCGTCGGCACGACCATCGTGGGCGGCACGAATCCCCGTAAGGCGGGCACGACCGTGACTTTCGACGTGCGGGGCTACGGCCCCGGCGCCGGTCGGGTCACGGACGGCCAGGTCGAGATCCCTGTCTTCGGTTCGGTCGCCGAGGCTCGTGAGGCCACCGGCGCGAACGCGTCTGTCATCTTTGTGCCCCCGGCCTTTGCGAAGGGCGCCGCCCTGGAAGCCATCGAGGCGGGCATCGAGACGATTGTCCTTATCACCGAGGGTATCCCCGTGCAGGATTCCACGATCGTCGTCGAGCGTGCGCTCGCGGCGGGAGTGCGCCTGATCGGCCCGAACTGCCCTGGCATCATCTCGCCCGGGCAGGCGAACCTGGGTATCACCCCGGCGGATATTACGGGGCCGGGGCGCTTGGGTCTGGTCTCGAAGTCGGGCACGTTGACGTACCAGCTCATGTACGAGCTGCGCGACTTTGGTTTCACGACGTGCTTGGGTATTGGTGGTGACCCGGTTGAGGGCACGACCCACATTGATGCGCTTGCTGCTTTTGAGGCTGATCCGGACACTGATCTTGTCGTCATGATTGGTGAGATTGGCGGTGATGCTGAGGAGCGCGCGGCCGCGTGGATTCAGGAGAATATGACGAAGCCTGTCGTCGCTTACATTGCGGGATTCACGGCTCCGGAGGGTAAGACGATGGGGCATGCGGGCGCGATTGTGTCGGGTTCGTCGGGTACGGCGGCGGCGAAGGCGGAGGCGCTCGAGGCCGTGGGCGTGCGCGTGGGTCGCACTCCCTCGCAGACGGCGCAGATTGCGCGCGAGATTCTCTCTCGATAACGTCACAGCTCTAATCGGCTCGGGGTCGGCGCGCAGTGTCGCGGCCCCGGGCTGATTCTGTCACTATGGGCTTGTGAGCGAGCGCATCAGAGAAGTACCGAGTCCTCGGCGGACAACGACCACGTACGTGGCGGACCGTGCGACTATTCGCGTTGCTGTCCCCAAGGGATGGGCGCGTGGTGTCTTGGCCGGTCTGGAGGCGGCTTTTGCGGGCTGGGCGTTGACCACGGTTCTGACGATGCTTGCCTACCTGTCGCTGCGTTCGAACACGTGGATGAATGACACGACTCCGCGCGACGCGCTTGGTTTGGGCGGTGACTGTGGGTCGCTGTTGTGGGTGGTACTTCGGTGGTCCAGGGAGTGCACTATCGGGCAATTCCCACCCTGGTTGGTGTTCTCCTCGTTGTTCTCCTGCGTTTACTGTTGCGAACGACGGCGGGTTTTCCTCGCTCGTCCGCGCTTTTTGCGGTTCCGGGTTTCCTGTTCACGTCGTGGTTTCTCTCGGGTGCTTCTGGCTCGCATTCTCAGTGGTGGACGGGTACGGTTGGCGCGGTTCTTATCCCTTTGGTCGGTTCTCTTTGGTTTATCGCTTCCAGTTTTTCGCGTGACAGTGATGCGCCCGCGATGCAGCATTGGATTTCCGGCGGTTTTAAAATGGGTGGCCTGCTTGCGGCGGCGACGGTCGTGGCGTCGTCGGTGGCGGCTGTGGTCGCGCTCGTGGCCGGTTGGGATCGGATGGGTGGCATTCAGGAGCTGTTGGGGGCGTCGTCGGGCGTGGACACTGCGTTTATTGTTGGCGTGCAGGTGTGTTTTGCGCCCACTGTGGTGGCGTGGGCTGCGGCTTGGTGGTCGGGCGCGGGCTTTATGACGGCGACGGATTCGTTGCATTCGCCGACGGTGGTTGGTCCTGGCCCGATTCCGCCGATTCCGCTGTTGGGTGCGGTTGCGCAGACGGCGCCTGGTAACTGGGTGCTGTTGGTTCTGGTTGCGCTTGGCGTGGTGCTTGGTGTGGTGTCGTCGCGTGTTTTCCGGCGTTCGCATGTGCTGCATCAGTGCGCGCAGGGGGTGTTGGCTTCGTGTGTGTTCGCTTTGGTGGTTGCGCTGTGGATGTGGAGTGCGACGATGAGTCTGGGTTCGGTGCGTCTGGCGTCGATGGGTCCACGTGTCGGGTGGGTGACGTTGGCGTTGTGCTTGGAGGTTGCGTTGCCGGCGACGTTGGTGGCGTTGGCGACGCATCCGACGACGCGTGCGCTTGTGGGGCAGGGTGCTGGCCGTGTGCGCAGTGAGGGGGAGGCTTTGCGGCGGCGTCGCGCGGAGCGTTTGTCTCGTGAGGCTGCCACGGCCTCGTTGATTGATCGGGAGGAGGGTGACTCCGCGTCTGGCGCGGACGAGGCCTGGGCTGAGGCTTCCGCGCCCGCGGCGATGGGGGACACAACCGCGGGCGCCGAGGCTGGGGCGGAGCCGGTGGGGTTGGGCGCCGAATCCGCGCAGGGGGGCGTGGGCGAGGGCGTGAAGGAGTCAGGCGAGGCACTGGCGGGCGATCGGGACCAGGGTGGTGCGTGAGGCGTGCCGCGTTGGGGGGTGATCGTGACGCGGTCGACCCCTGCGGGCGGCTGACGTGGGCTGTGGCCTGAACTAGACTGAAGGTGCCGTGACTGGCGAGGGTGGATTACCACCGGGGAGCGGCTGCATGTCCCGCGTGGCGTCGCCCGCCTGGGCGCCGGGGTTTGGCTCTCGACCTGGAGGAACTATGTCCGTCTCCTTGGACAATCTGGAACCCATTGACGTGCGCCCGATTAAGCGGGCCCTGATTTCTGTGTATGACAAGACGGGGCTGGAGGAGCTGGCGCGTGCGCTGGGCGAGGCTGGCGTGGAGATTGTCTCCACGGGTTCGACGGCCGCGCGTATTGCGGCTGCTGGCGTGGCTGTGACCCCGGTTGAGGACGTGACTGGTTTCCCGGAGGTGTTGGAGGGGCGTGTGAAGACTCTGCATCCTTTCATTCATTCCGGTATTCTGGCCGATCAGCGTAAGGCTGCGCATCGCGAGCAGATCGCGCAGCTGGGTATCAAGGCGTTCGACCTGGTCGTGTGCAACCTGTACCCGTTCCAGGACACGGTTGCGTCGGGTGCTTCTTTCGATGAGTGCGTCGAGCAGATTGACATCGGTGGCCCGTCCATGGTGCGCGCGGCCGCGAAGAATCACCCGTCGGTCGCGGTCGTGACCTCCCCGGAGCGTTACGCGGATGTGGCGGGGGCTGTGGCGGGGGAGGGGTTCACCCTCGAGCAGCGCCGCGTGCTGGCCGCCGAGGCTTTCGCGCATACGGCGACTTACGATCTGGCGATCGCCGGTTGGTTTGCCGACGAGCTGGATTGTGAGGACGTGCGCGAGGCCCTTGACGAGGCCGCCGAGTCTCATTTGGATGCTTCCGATGCCGCGTTTTTGGAGTCTCTGGGCTACCGGGCCGAGGAGGACTACGTGGTGGAGGCCCCCGAGGAGGACGGGCAGGCCTCGGGCATGCCCGTGTTCGTCGCTGACGCGTTCGAGCGCGTGGAGTCGCTGCGCTACGGCGAGAACCCGCATCAGGGCGCCGCCGTGTACCGCGAGATCGACGAGTCTTTCGAGGATGAGGGGGCCGACGGCGAGGCCTTGGCGCCGGGTATCGCGAACGCGCGCCAGCTGCATGGCAAGGCTATGAGCTACAACAACTACACGGACGGCGATGCGGCCCTGCGCGCCGCCTACGATCACGAGCGTCCGTGCGTGGCGATCATCAAGCACGCGAACCCCTGCGGCATTGCGGTGGCTGACGACGTGGCTGAGGCGCACCGCCTGGCGCACGCTTGCGACCCGGTGTCGGCGTTCGGCGGCGTGATCGCCGTGAATCGCCCGGTGAGCGTGGAGCTGGCCCGCCAGATCGTCCCGATCTTCACCGAGGTCGTGCTGGCTCCCGATTACGAGGAGGGCGCGCTCGAGGTGCTCTCCGCGAAGAAGAACCTGCGTGTCCTGCAGGTTGAGCCCCCGGCTCGCGGCTCGTACGAGTTCAAGCAGATCAGTGGTGGCCTGCTGGTCCAGGAGCGCGACGATATTGATGCTCCCGGCGATTCTCCGGAGAACTGGACGCTCGCGGCTGGTGCTCCCGCCGACGAGGCGACGCTGGCGGACCTGGAGTTCGCGTGGCGCACGGTGCGTGCGGTGCGTTCGAACGCGATTCTGCTGGTCAAGGATGGCGCCTCGGTGGGCGTGGGCATGGGTCAGGTGAACCGCGTGGATTCGTGCAAGCTGGCGGTTGAGCGTGCGAACACGTTGGGTTCGCGCTCGACGGGTGATGCGGCGGCCTCCAACGTGGACAGTGCGGGTGGTGCTCGCGCGTCCGAGGTTGTGGTCGAGGCTCCTGAACAGCGTTCCATTGGTGCGGTCGCCGCCTCCGATGCGTTCTTCCCCTTCGCCGATGGCCTGCAGGTGCTCATCGACGCGGGCGTGAAGGCCGTTGTCCAGCCCGGTGGCTCGGTGCGTGACCAGGAGTCGATTGACGCGGCGAACGCCGCGGGTATCACGATGTACCTGACGGGTACGCGTCACTTCGCGCACTGATCATTCCTGTTCGTGGGTTCCGGGGGGGCGGGCGCCGGTGTGGTGCTCGCCCCCTGTGATGTGCTTGGGTGTGCTTGACAGGGCAGCAGCAACAACATATCGTTCAATTATTGAATTAAAGGCCGTTGGTCCCGTCGAAAGGTTTCGTATGTCCACGCTGACCGCCGCACCTGCCATCTCCACTCGTCAGAACCGCGTCCTCGCCGACCGGTTCGGCGGCACGATCGTCCGCGAGATCGCGCTCGTCGCCGTTGGCACGATCGCTATGATCGTCTTGGCCCGTATCTCGGTTCCGCTGCCTTTCACACCGGTGCCCGTCTCGCTGGGTACCCTCGGCGCCCTGTCCGTGGGCGCGACCCTGGGCGCCCGCCGGGGCCTCGTCTCCGTCGCCGCCTACGCCTTGCTCGGCATTGCGGGCGCTCCGGTCTTCACGGGCACGAACGTCGGTTGGGCCTTTGCGTCTTTCGGCTACATCCTCGGCTACTTCTTGGTCGCCGCGATCGCAGGCTTGGCCGCCCAGCGCGGCGCCGACCGTCGCGTGCTCACCATGGCGCCGACCGCCCTCGTCTCCCTCTTCTCCGTGTACATCGCGGGTCTGGCCTGGATGATTCCTTTCGCGCACATGACGGTTGCGCAGGGGCTGGCCAAGGGCTTCGTGCCCTTCATTGTCGGCGACCTGATCAAGGCCGCCGTCGCCGCCGGGCTCTTCCCGGTGCTGCGTTCGATCTTCCGCTGAGCCGCGCGCTCCAGCGTGAGGTGAGTCGGCCTCGTTCCCATGTGGGGCGGGGCCGGACCCGTATCCGCGGACAAATGCGCGGTGACATGCGCGATGGTGCGCGACGGCGCGGGGTGAGCGCGGGTAGCATGGGAGGGTGAACGCTACTGACATGCATCCCGTCCTCGTCGTCGACTTCGGCGCACAGTATGCCCAGTTGATTGCGCGCCGCGTGCGCGAGGCTAACGTCTACTCTGAGATTGTCCCTCACACGATGAGCGTGGCGGACATGCTCGCTAAGGAGCCGGCTGCCATCATCCTGTCCGGCGGCCCGTCCTCAGTGTACGAGGAGGGTGCGCCGTCCGTCGATCCCGCGATTTTCGAGGCCGGCGTGCCCGTCCTGGGTATCTGCTACGGCTTCCAGACGATGGCGCACGCCCTGGGTGGCGCCGTGGGGCGCACGGGCACCCGCGAGTACGGGCACACTGACGCCACTGTGTCCGGTGATTCCTGTCTGTTTGCTGGAACGCCCGACGATCAGGTCGTGTGGATGAGCCACGGTGACGCCGTCCAGGGCGCGCCCGAGGGTTTCGTCGTCACGGCCTCCACCGCTGAGACTCCGGTCGCTGCTTTCGAATGTAGCGAGCGTCGCCTGTACGGCCTGCAGTGGCACCCCGAGGTGGGTCACTCCCAGTTCGGCCAGGACGCCCTGAAGAACTTCCTGTACGAGGGTGCGGGTATCAAGCCCACGTGGACCGCTGGTTCGATCGTGGATGAGCAGGTCGAGAAGATCCGCGAGCAGGTCGGCGACGCGCAGGTCATCTGCGCACTGTCTGGCGGCGTGGATTCCTCCGTGGCCGCGGCGCTCGTGCACAAGGCTGTCGGCGACCAGCTGACCTGCTTCTTCATCGACCACGGCCTGCTGCGCGCGGGCGAGCGTGAGCAGGTCGAGAACGACTACGCGCGCGGCATGGGCATTCGCGTCATTACGTGCGACGAGTCCGAGCGCTTCCTGTCCGCCCTGGCCGGCGTCACTGAGCCCGAGGCGAAGCGTAAGATCATCGGCCGCGAGTTCATCCGCTCCTTCGAGGCTGCCCAGAAGCAGGTCATTGAAGAGGTTGGCGCTGCCGGCGGTGAGGTGAAGTTCCTCGTCCAGGGCACCCTGTACCCCGACGTCGTCGAGTCCGGCGGCGGCGAGGGCGCGGCCAACATTAAGAGCCACCACAATGTGGGTGGCCTGCCTGAGGATATGACCTTCGAGCTGGTCGAGCCCCTGCGCACTCTCTTCAAGGATGAGGTGCGCGCGGTCGGCCGCGAGCTGGGTCTGCCCGACTACCTGGTGAACCGTCAGCCCTTCCCGGGCCCCGGCCTGGGCATCCGCATCATCGGCGAGGTGACGCGCGAGCGTCTCGACATTCTGCGCGCCGCTGACCTGATTGCCCGCGAGGAGCTCACCGCCGCCGGACTGGATCAGGAGATCTGGCAGTGCCCGGTTGTCCTGCTTGCCGACGTGCGTTCCGTGGGTGTTCAGGGTGACGGCCGCACCTACGGTCACCCGATCGTGCTGCGCCCCGTGTCCTCTGAGGACGCGATGACGGCCGACTGGACGCGCCTGCCCTACGACGTCCTGGCCCGTATCTCCACGCGCATCACGAACTCGGTGCCCGAGGTCAACCGCGTCGTCCTCGACGTGACCTCCAAGCCCCCGGCAACCATCGAGTGGGAGTAGGAAGATAGGGCTTTGACCTGCGCTTTTAAGTGCTGCAACGTGCCGCTGAGTTTCGTTTCGTATGCGACTCACGGCAAAGCCACCTGATCGGCCAGGGAGGGGTTTTCTCAGCGTCTTGCGCGGGTGCCCGCGCAAAGCCCACAAGCCCCGCACCGCGCCGCACCTACAGCACCTGGTGCGGGCTAGCGCTCCTGGGCAGGTGTGGGCCATTGATTTCCAGTTCGACTCGGACTGGAAGGGGCGTGTCTTGAAGGTCTGTCACGTCATTGATGAGTTCACGCGCCAGCACCTGGCTTTGCACGTTGAGCGGCGCATGGGAGCCGTCGACGTGATCGAAATGCTTGACCTGGCTGCCTTGGCACATGGTGCGCCCCAGGTGCTGCGTGCCGATAACGGGCCTGAATTCATCGCCGCAGCCGTGGGACGCTGGGCCAGCGAGCACGACACGTTCCAAGCATTCATACCCCCGGGCCAGCCGTGGCTGGGCGGATTCGTGGAGTCCTTGCACAACCGCATGCGCGACGAACTCCTCGAGGACAACATGTTCAATGGGCCCGATCATGCGCGCGCCCTGATCGGCGCCTGGTCCCAGCGCTACAATGAAGAGCACCCCCACAGCGCGCTAGGCTGGTTCTCACCCAACCAGTACGCACGCCAATGGGCACAACACCACCAATAACAACAAACAACCCTCACAACACCCGGTCCACAAAACCAGACCAGGCCAATAGGAGTGATCTCGTTGATCAACGACGTAATCAAACCGACTATCGGCGAGCTATTCTCTACGGACTCACCCCTCATGTTTAATGTGCCTCGCTACCAGCGCGAGTACACCTGGGCCAAGCGCGACTGGGAGAACCTCTTCGACGACATTTCCGACAATGACAAGGGTTATTTCCTCGGCTCTATCATCGTCATCGACCATGGCTACAACGCAGAAAAGGGCGTGACCCAATGCGAGCTTATCGACGGCCAGCAGAGGCTCACCACCGTCAGTTTGCTGCTTGCTGCACTGTACGACCAGCTCAGCAAGCACAAAGATGATGCCGAGGAGGACGAAGATGAGGTCAACGTCGAACTCATCAACCTCAGGAACCGCCTCATCATGAAGAAGTCCAAGGGGCAGACGCGCGTGGTTCCCCAGGTCCAAGGCAAGAACCTCCAAGACTACAGGGCTCTCATGGGAGAGCGGGTCTCCAATCAAATTAAGGACACGAGGCCCAAGTACGCAGGCAACAGGAAGATCTATAAGGCATACGCATACTTCGAGTCCCGACTAGAGGCCATGGTCGAAGCGCCTGAGAGAACCCACCCGAACAACGCCTACGAGCCTTCAGCAACTTCCTCGACAAAGTGCTTTCCGCAGTGATAGTCCAGATCAGCGTTTCCAACGCATCCGAGGCCTATACCCTGTTCGAGTCCCTTAACAATAGGGGCCAGGCCTTGAGCGCGGTTGACCTCATCAAGAACACCCTGCTCTCCAGCTTTAAGGACGCAACCGAGGAGGACCTGAACGACCACTTCAACCAGTGGCAGCGCATGCTCTCCCTGCTTGGAGAGGACTACAAGACTCAGGAGCGCTTCTTCAGACAGACATACGCTGCGTTCAGGCGAGAGGTGAACAAGCCGTTCATCACCGGAACCGCTCAGTACCCTCTCGGAGCCGTAGCAACCAGGTCAAACCGGCTCTTCATAATTGAGGGTGTAGTTGGGGTCTGAATCCTCCGGTTTCGAGGAGGCAGCGGGTGATGTAGTGGGTGAGGTTTCGGAATCCGAGGGCAGAGCCGCGTAAGTGTTCGAGGCGGCCGTTGATGGCTTCGGTGGGGCCATTGCTGGTGTGGGAGTGGTCGAAGTAGGCCAGGATGTCCCCGGCTCGACGTTTGAGTGTCCTGCCCAGTGTGATGATCTCTGTGAGGGAGCGTGGCACGTCCGCGTCGCTGAGACGGTCTATTTCGGCTTGCATCAGGGCCTTACCTGCACTCGTGTCGGGCGCCCGGTAGGCGTCGATAATGTTCTGGTAGACGCTCCAGGTGACCTCGAGGGCGACGTGCTCGTCGCCGGAAAACAGGTCGAGTATCTGGTACTGCTGGCCTAGGGTGAGTAGGCAGGATCTGGTGTGGAGCATACGGCGGGCCTTGTACAGGGGATCTGTGGCGCGCCCGCGCCGATGGTGAAGTTCTTGCTGGATGCGTCTGCGGCATTCATCGAGAGCATCTCCGGCCAGGTGCACGACGTGGAAGGGGTCCATGACCGCGGTTGCGTCTGGGAGTTCTTCGGCGGCTGCGCTTTTGAACCCGGTGAATCCATCCATCGCGACAATCTCAATGCGCTCGCGCCACGTGGCAGGCTGGGAGGCCAGCCAGGTTTTGAAGACCTGCTTGGAGCGGCCCGGGACCATATCCAACAGCCGGGAGGGACCGCTGCGATCATGGACGGGCGTCAAGTCCAAGATGACGGTGACGTATTTGTCGCCGTATGGGGTGTGGCGCCACACGTGTTCATCCACGCCAATGACGCGCACGCCTTCGAACCGGGTCGGGTCGTTGATCAGAGAGCGCTCTCCTTCGGCCAGGACAGCAGTGTTAGCGGTATTCCAGGACACGCCCAAGGCCTGGGCAACGCGCGCCACCGTCAAATGGTGGACGACCAGCCCAGTGAGCGCCCAGCGCACCGCCGCCCGTGAGAGCTTCGCGCGCGGATCGGCCGCTTGGCTCATGTCTTGGCGCCACACGTGAGCACACGTCTCGCACCGGTAGCGGCGCACGCTCACATGCAAAATCGTGGGACGCCACCCGCAGGGCTCATGCGCCAAGCGCCTGACCACCGTGTCACGCGCCTCGCCCTGGCACCCGCAACGTCGACACCACCGGTCCTCACCAGTAATACGGCACGCCAACACTGCATGGTCTGGCCAAATGCGCTGGCCCGTCACTTCCAGGCCCAGGTCATCCAGGCGCGTGAACGCGCTCAGGTCGGGGCGATCAAAGATAGTATTGGGCATGTCGAGGTCTTTCAGATGGACGGTGTCGGAACCCCCATCATCGGAAGACCTCGACCCCTACCCGGCCACGACACGCCCAACCCCGCCAACAACACCTACACCCTCAATTATGAAGAGCCGTCAAACCTCCTCCACATCTACGAGAAGCAGATTAAGAACGATGCAGCCGGCATGCTCGATTGGTTGCTCAAGAACGCGGAGGAGTACACGAAGATCGCGCTTGTGGACACGGATGGCATCTCTGGCGACTTGGAAGAGTCGCTTATGAACCTTTCAAGGATTCAGGGCGTTCCCTCGTATGTGCTCCTGCTCCACTTGATGCGGAGAGCGGACAGCCTTTCGCTCACGGATCAGCATCTGGTCCAGGTAAATGATCTTTTGGTCAAGTTCTTCGTAAGGCGTAACCTTACCGACGCTCCTCCAACGCGCGACCTTACCAGGATCTTCATCAACATCGTTGAGGGCATCGAAGATGAAAAGAAAACTGGTGACGATCTCGTGCAGTTCGTGCGCGCCAAGCTTCTGGCGGTCTCGGCAGACGATAATCGATTTGCCGAGATGCTTGCAGGCCCGCTTTATGAATCCAATCCTGACACGGCTAGGTTCATTTTGACGAGCTTGGCTACGCCGTCGGTTACCAAGGAGATGAAGGGCCTTTGGGAGCGCGTTCCTTCTGGTACATACGTTTGGACCATCGAACACGTTCTTCCCCAGGGGAAGAACCTACCTGACGCTTGGGTCACCATGATTGCCGGTGGAGACAAGGCGCTCGCCGCCCAGATTCAGAACGATCATGTCCATGAGCTCGGCAACCTAACTTTGACTGGTTACAACTCAACCTTGAGCAATCTTTCCTTCCAGGAAAAGAAGTTCAGGAAGGATAAAGATGGCAACCCTGTTGGCTACCTCAACGGCTTGAAGATCAACGAAGATATTGCTTCAAGAAACGATTGGGACGAAGCAGCAATCACAGCGAGAACAGAGAAACTCGTTAAAGATGTAATCCAACTGTTCACGCTATAGAGGTTAGGGGAGGGTTTGCAATGACCGCTCTACCCCGCCCTGCCCCGACAAATCTTCAGGCGGTTTGGAGGTCTCACACCTGCGGGCCTGCAAGCCACCCGCTACCTTTGCCACCGTCTGTCATATCAAAATGCCTCGTGACAGAAATATGACAACATGGATTTTCGAGAATTTAGTTTCATGCAGCGCAAAATTCCGAAAAATGGCGAACTGGAATTGAAACTGAAGAAAATACGAAACTTTTTAACTATTGAGTGGGAGTAGTCATGTATTTTAATCTCATCATTAGGTATGATGAATCTCGAGAGATTGAATCCGACAGGATGTTCGAGAATACGAACCGTGCTATCAGGCAGCGATTTACGTGCGATGACGAACCGGATCTGGAAGCGCTCTGTGATTTGCCTACTATTATGGTGAAAGAGTTTGGGCCGGATACTGGGAAGCAAATTGCACGTATCGGGTATATCGACGCTCCATCTATGTGTCCGACAATGAAGAATCCGATTCTTCAATTTTCCTCAGATTTATTGATTGAGAAACAGGTTTTGGGGGATAAGAGCTATACTCCGAGGCAACTGGAGTGGGTTGGTCATCGTACACGTTGGAGTGTTTTTGAAGGGGATCCATTTCGTATTTTGCTTGGAGATGGTTTTCCGGGAGCGGCGAAAGAGGTCCAATCTTTGCCCATTGATGAAACAATGATTGCAGTGATGATGCCTTTTAATAGAGGGCATCACTCCGTGGATCCAGTGTTTGAGGCTATTCGGAATGGGGTTGAAGCGGTAGGGAAGACTGCGCGTCGTGTTGATGAACTCAACACTCCAACCGATATTCCAGATGATGTTAGGAATCTTATTCGCTCTTCATATGGGGTGATTGTTGATCTTAGTGATCTTAATTCGAACGTGCTGTATGAACTCGGATTTGCGGATGGGCTTGGAAAGAAGCCGATTCTGATTCATGCGGGTCCGATTGGCAAGTTACCTTTCGATTTCAGCTCGAGGCGCGTATTTTCATATCATGATGATAAAGAAGGTCTTGAGATCTTTTCGAGAAAGCTAAGTGACATACTGCGGGAGCTGTAGATTCATTACGCTAACGTTTCACCCTGTTCTGGAGAGCGTAGGAATTTGTTCGTGAATTGAGTGTAAAGCTGGTGATGATCGCAGTCAGGAACCCGGTGGGTGAGTGAGCTAGAACTAGGACGGGGCGAAACTTATAGCCGCGGTCGTCGAAGCTAAAGCGCGCGTGCCAGATCTCCCATGGTGTGGGTGCTCCCTCAGTCGCCGTCATCCCAGTCTTCCGGGAGCTGCGCGACGCCGTTTGAGTCCATCGTGGGGCGGTAGGCGTTGCGCTCGAGTCCGTCGAACGTGGGAGTCTCGGGGCGCATGTCGAAGGGGAGGCCTCCGACTTCGATCGACTTTGTGAGGAAGATGTTGATTGCGTCCGAGAGGCTAATTCCCCAGCGCGCGTAGACAGCTGCCGCGTCGGCCTTGATCTGTGCGGTCGTGCGAGTCTTCACCTCAGCTGTGCGGGTCATTGTCGGCATGGTCGCTCCTTTCGCCACCTGCATTATAGTCCCTGACTGGTGCTGGGATGGGACCGTTGTGGGGCGGTTTGGACTAGTAGTAGGCGGTTTCCCCTTGATCTGAGGTCGAATTCTGGCCATAATTATGGCTAAGGTTGAAGGGGTAGTATGTCGACGCTGACTATGGGGCTCGCCGAGGCGAAGAACAATTTTTCGCGAGTGACAGCAGAGGTGAATAGGACGGGGAGGCCTGTCACGATCCTCAAGAACAACAGGCCGTGGGTGGTCATTCAACCGGCGCAGCAGTCTGAGAGTGCTGTCGATGTCGCTGTTGACTTCATGGATGCCTACGCGGACGTGTTTGAAGAGCTCGCGAAGTGAACGCTGTCGCGTTTTCTCGGAACGATGTGTGTGACATCCATTCGGCTGCGATTGCTCGCTTCGGTGGTCTTGATGGCGTGCGTGACGAGGGGGTACTGGCCTCGGCTCTCGCCCAACCCTTCCAGACTTTTAGGGGTGAGGAGCTCTACCCGAGTGCAGTGGAGAAAGCGTGTCGGTACGCTGTTGGGATCATTTCGGGGCATCCCTTCTTGGATGGAAACAAGCGAACTGGTGCTGCTCTGTTAGGTACGTATCTCAGGATGTGTGGTGTCGGTTTTATGCCTGACCATGCGGAGTTCCTGTCAGCCATACTCGGGGTAGCTGATGGGTCTATGAGTTATGAGGAACTCGTGGACTGTGTGAGAATCAATGTGGGCTAATCGCCTCCTGTTTTGTGTTGGTGATTCAGTTATGGAGCATTCGATGGAGTGAGGTTCGTCGTAGCGAAGCGGCAGCCCTGGGTCAAGGAGGACGACACGTGGATCTGCTCGAATACATGCGCTCGCAAGACAACATGACGCAGGCCGAATGGGAGTGCACGTTTGAGGACGAGGCCAGGGAGATCCTCGTCCTGCTCGCTGGAAGCGGTGGGGCTCGAGAATGCAACGGCTTCGGGGACTCCGCGCACTCCAATCTGGCGTACGTGGACTGTGAAACCGGCGTCCTGCGCCTTGTGCGCGCCGCCAGGACCCCGGTGGCGGGCGATCTCACGGCACACCACCGAGGGGCTGCGCCCAATCGAGCGGGCGATATGCACCTGGGATAAGCCAGCCTCCAGCCCCACCATAATCGCCGCGTGATCCTCAACACTGAGCATTCGACGACAGGTCGCAACCAACCCCTCCAACAGCACCACTACCACACAAATTGCTTACACCCTATGACGCTGCCGTCTTCTCTGATCTTGTCGGCAAGGCGCGAAGAGTCGTGAGCAACTTTTCCCTCCTTGATCAGGTTCATAAGCGCGAGAAGCAGGAGCGAGACGGTGGTGAGGCGCTGCTGACCGTCATTAATGATGTAGTCGTCTCCCTCGGTAGAGGCGACGATGCTCCCGAAGAAGTGCGACGGCCAGAAGGTAGTGCGGATTGCTTTCGTTCAGTATATAGTTTGCAGCATGTAAACATATTGCAAAATGCAAAGAAGCGGGGCAAGGCCGTGTCGTACAACGACCTCGTGAAGAGCAATGCGGACGAGACCGACATCCGCAGCTATCTTGCAGAGGGAAAGCAGGTCGCGGTCACCTTCCGGATCCCCGAGAACCTCCGCGACAGTGCGAAGGAGGCCGCGGAACTTCGCGGCATGAGCTTTTCTGCGTTCATGCGAATGTGCATGATGAGCGAACTATCCAAACCAAACCAGTAGAAGGTGGAACGTGATCACAGGAGCCACCAAGAACAAGGTCGACGACATCTGGCAGAAGATGTGGGAGGGCGGCATTACCAACCCGCTCGAGGTCATAAGCCAACTCACGTACTTGATGTTCATGCACCAGCTCGACGAGCGCGAGTTCGAGATCGAGAAGATGGAGACGCTTCTGGGAGTAGGCCAGGAGCACATCTTCCCCAAGTCGTACACGAGCGTCGCGGGAGTAGAAATCGACGGCAGTGAGCTGCGCTGGAGCCGCTTCAAGGACAAACCCGCTGAGACCATGTACAAGACGGTGAGCGAGTTTGCTTTCCCCTTCATCAAGGGCCTCGGGGAGGATTCCGCGTTCACTCGCAGCATGGAATCCGCTACGTTCGGCATTCCAACGCCGAAGACGCTGCAGAAGGCAGTCGACGGCATCGACGCCCTGTTCGAGAGCCTCGGAGACAACATCGCCGACCTGGGCGATCTATACGAGTACATGCTCTCCAAGCTGAACACTGCCGGTACAAACGGGCAGTTCCGCACGCCCAAGCACATCCGTGACATGATGGTGCGTTTCGTCGATCCGAAACCCAACCAACTCATCTGTGATCCGGCATGCGGCACTGCGGGATTTCTCATCTCGGCAGCAGAGCACATCCGCGACAAGCACGCAGACCAGATGGACGCGGATGCATGGGACTGCTTCGCGGGCAAGAACGGCAGGAGCCCGCAGTTCTCCGGCTTTGAGATGGACCAGACAATGCTGCGCGTCAGCGCGATGAACCTGATGCTGCATTCGGTCGACCAGCCGGACGTCCGCTACCTGGACAGCATCTCGAAAAACAACACGGTACGTGGCAAGTACGACGTCGTGCTGGCCAACCCGCCATTCACGGGATCGGTCGACGCCGAGGACATCGACAACAGCCTGAAGGCAATCGTCGATTCCAAGCAGACGGAGCTGCTGTTCGTTGCGCTGTTCCTGCGCATGCTCAAGCTCGGCGGGCGCTGCGTCTGCATCGTGCCGAACGGCGTGCTTTTCCGCACGAATTCGAAGGCGTATCGCCAGCTTCGTGAGGAGCTCGTAGACAACCAACGCCTTGAGGCTATCGTCTACATGCCGAGCGGTGTCTTCAAGCCGTATTCTGGGGTCAGCACCGCCATCCTCGTCTTCACCAAAACCGACGCAGGTGGGACTGACGACGTGTGGCTATACAACATGGAGGGCGACGGCTTCACGCTGGACGACAAGCGCGACCCTGACGAGAAGCACGACGACATCCCCGACATCCTGCAACGTTGGGACAACCTCGCTGCTGAGAAGGACCGCTCCCGTACCGACAAGAGCTTCCTTGTGCCACGCGAGGAGATCGTCGAGAACGACTACGACTTTAGTTTCAACAAGTACACGGAAACCATCTATGAGCGCAAGGAGTACCCTCCTGCGAGCGAGATTCTGGCAGACTTGAAAGTGCTGAACGATAGTATCGCTAACGGCCTCGCCGAACTTGAGACCATGCTCTCAGGAGACAGTGCCAATGAGTAGAACGCAGCTGAAGGCCATTTGCCATAAGGGAAGCTCCAGCTTGCGACAGAAGGACGTAGCGAACGACGGGCCTTATGCAATCTACGGTGCGCCGGGAATCATTGGTTATTCTTCAACATATCAATTCGAACATCCCTACCTTGCCGTGGTTAAGGGGCTCTTCATAATTGAGGGTGTAGGTGTTGTTGGCGGGGTTGGGCGTGTCGTGGCCGGGTAGGGGTCGAGGTCTTCCGATGATGGGGGTTCCGACACCGTCCATCTGAAAGACCTCGACATGCCCAATACTATCTTGATCGCCCCGACCTGAGCGCGTTCACGCGCCTGGATGACCTGGGCCTGGAAGTGACGGGCCAGCGCATTTGGCCAGACCATGCAGTGTTGGCGTGCCGTATTACTGGTGAGGACCGGTGGTGTCGACGTTGCGGGTGCCAGGGCGAGGCGCGTGACACGGTGGTCAGGCGCTTGGCGCATGAGCCCTGCGGGTGGCGTCCCACGATTTTGCATGTGAGCGTGCGCCGCTACCGGTGCGAGACGTGTGCTCACGTGTGGCGCCAAGACATGAGCCAAGCGGCCGATCCGCGCGCGAAGCTCTCACGGGCGGCGGTGCGCTGGGCGCTCACTGGGCTGGTCGTCCACCATTTGACGGTGGCGCGCGTTGCCCAGGCCTTGGGCGTGTCCTGGAATACCGCTAACACTGCTGTCCTGGCCGAAGGAGAGCGCTCTCTGATCAACGACCCGACCCGGTTCGAAGGCGTGCGCGTCATTGGCGTGGATGAACACGTGTGGCGCCACACCCCATACGGCGACAAATACGTCACCGTCATCTTGGACTTGACGCCCGTCCATGATCGCAGCGGTCCCTCCCGGCTGTTGGATATGGTCCCGGGCCGCTCCAAGCAGGTCTTCAAAACCTGGCTGGCCTCCCAGCCTGCCACGTGGCGCGAGCGCATTGAGATTGTCGCGATGGATGGATTCACCGGGTTCAAAAGCGCAGCCGCCGAAGAACTCCCAGACGCAACCGCGGTCATGGACCCCTTCCACGTCGTGCACCTGGCCGGAGATGCTCTCGATGAATGCCGCAGACGCATCCAGCAAGAACTTCACCATCGGCGCGGGCGCGCCACAGATCCCCTGTACAAGGCCCGCCGTATGCTCCACACCAGATCCTGCCTACTCACCCTAGGCCAGCAGTACCAGATACTCGACCTGTTTTCCGGCGACGAGCACGTCGCCCTCGAGGTCACCTGGAGCGTCTACCAGAACATTATCGACGCCTACCGGGCGCCCGACACGAGTGCAGGTAAGGCCCTGATGCAAGCCGAAATAGACCGTCTCAGCGACGCGGACGTGCCACGCTCCCTCACAGAGATCATCACACTGGGCAGGACACTCAAACGTCGAGCCGGGGACATCCTGGCCTACTTCGACCACTCCCACACCAGCAATGGCCCCACCGAAGCCATCAACGGCCGCCTCGAACACTTACGCGGCTCTGCCCTCGGATTCCGAAACCTCACCCACTACATCACCCGCTGCCTCCTCGAAACCGGAGGATTCAGACCCCAACTACACCCTCAATTATGAAGAGCCGGTTAAGGATGGAGCAGGGGTCGGTCGCGTAATGGTATGCGAAGCAAAATCGTCGGTTCTTGGAACGATGCAGGCGATTAAGCCGAATGATGGTGTAGACCTGTATTACTTGCAGCATCTATTGAAGGCCATGAATCTTAGTTCGTACTACACCGGCGCGACTATTCCGCACATCTACTTCAAGGATTACGGCAACGCTTCCGTTTCTTTGCCAAGTCTTTCTGAACAGAAGGCGATTGCGGCCGTCTTCCGCAAACATGGACAGCTAGTAGAACAGTATGAGCGCATGCTGGAGATGCTAGACGAATTGGTCAAATCCCGGTTTGTCGAAATGTTCGGGGACCCAATCGATGAATCCTCGCCTTGGCCGAAACTAGCAATCAAGGATTTCTGCACTCTGAAGATTGGGCCGTTTGGGAGTTCCCTCCACAAGCAAGACTACATCACAGGCGGGCATCCGTTGGTCAATCCGTCGCACATTGCTGATGGCAAAATCGTTCCGGCCAACGATCTCACCATCAGCGAAGAGAAGTATCAGGAGATGGAAGCCTACCACCTTGAACCTGGAGACGTTGTTCTTGGTCGCCGAGGTGAAATAGGCCGATGCGCGGTCGTTTACAGCTCAGGTTATCTATGCGGAACAGGTAGCATGATAGTGAGGCCCTCTGATAAGTGCCGACCGGACTACCTGCAGAGGGTTCTCTCTTTCCCATCGTTTAAAGATGCCTTAGAGCGCAATGCGGTCGGTCAAACGATGAAGAATCTTAACGCCAAGATTGTCGGTCAGGCTGTTGTGGCACTGCCCTCGATCAACGCTCAGAACGAATTCGCAGCCTTCGTCCAACAGGTCGACAAATTGGAATTTGAAACCCAGCAGGCCATCGACAAGCTACAGACGCTCTACGACAGCCTGGCACAGGAATATTTCGGGGAGTAGGAAGAGGCCATGAACTTCGATTTTCTGAAGAGAGACGACGGCAGGTACGACCTCTTCGCCGATGCGTGCATTGAGGCGGAGAAGGTGTTCGCGACCTCGCCAGCGATGTGTGCGGTCGGTTGCAGGAAGGCCCTCGAGCTCGCGGTCAAGTGGGTCTACGCAGCGGACAGTACCATGCAGGTGCCCTACAAGGACAACCTCTCGTCACTCATCCACGAGTATTCGTTCAAGCATTGCGTAGATGAGCGAGTCTGGCGCAAGCTCGTCGCCGTGAACAAACTCGGCAACCTTTCCGTGCACACGGAGCGCAACGTCCGTCCGCAGGAAGCTATCCTCTCGCTACGGGCGCTGTTCGACTTTGTGGACTGGATCGACTACTGCTACGGCCCCGACTACGAGCAACGGACGTTCGACGAGAAGAAGATCCCGCCGGCAGGCGTTCCCCTGACGAAGGAAACCATCCGGACGATCAAACAGCGCGAGACGTTACTCGCAAGCCAAGGAGCGACGATTAAGGAGCTCGAGGCCAAGGTCGCCGCGATGAGCGACCAGCTCGCGAAGGCGAAGGAGAAGAACACCTCCGAGCGCACATTCAACCCCGAAGAGATCAGCGAGTATAAGACCCGCAAGCTCTACATTGACACAGACTTGGCTATCGTCGGCTGGTCCTTGGGCGACGATGCGATAGAGGAGTTCGAGGTCCACGGCATGCCGGTTGAGGTAGGCGACAGCACAGGCACGGGCTACATCGACTATCTCCTGATCGGGAAGGACGCCAAGCCGCTCGCCATCCTCGAGGCGAAGCGAACTATGTACTCCCCTCAGAAGGGCCTTCAGCAGGCGCGTCTCTACGCTGACTGCCTGAATGCGAAGTACGGGTACCGACCGCTCATCTTCCTGTCGAACGGCTTCGAGACGTTCTTCGTGGACGACGAGTCCGCGCCCATGCGCAAGGTGAGCGGCGTGTTTAGCCAGGGAGAGCTCGCCACGATTCTTAACCGTCGCGGGACGGTGCAGCCGCTCTCCACGGTGAAGGTGGACATGAACATCTCCGGCCGCTACTACCAGGTCGAGGCAATCCGCCGCGTGTGCGCAAACATCGAAGAGGGGCATCGCAGAAGTTTGCTCGTCATGGCCACCGGAACCGGCAAGACGCGTGTGTCCGCCGGTCTCACGGACGTGCTGATGCGCAGCAGCCGGGCGAAGAATGTGCTGTTCCTGGCGGACCGCATCGCGCTGGTGAGCCAGGCGAAGCACGCATTCCAGGAGTACCTGCCCAACGTGAGCCTGTGTAACCTGTGCAAAAATAAGGACGAGCGCGATGCGCGCATCGTTTTCTCCACCTACCCCACGATGCTGAACGCCATCGACTCCGTGCGCAACGACGACGGCAACCGTATGTTCACGCCCGCACACTTCGACCTCATCATCGTTGACGAGGCGCACCGCTCCATCTTCAAGAAGTACAAGGCCATCTTCGAGTACTTCGACGCGCTCGTGGTGGGGCTCACCGCAACGCCTGCGAACGAGGTCGACCGCAACACCTACGACTTCTTCGAAGTCGAGCGCGGGGTACCCACCTACGTGTACGACTACGAGACCGCCGTGTACCAGGACCACTACCTGGTGCCCTACCTCGGCATCGAGACGCATACGGACTTTCTGGATGAGGGAATCACCTACGACGACCTTTCCGACGAGGACAAGGAGCGCATAGACGAGGACTTCGAAGCCGAGGGCTACGAGACGCCCGACTTCATTTCCGAGACAGACATCGTCCGTTGGCTCTTCAACGAGCAGACCGTGGACAACGTGCTGCAGGTGCTCATGGAGCAGGGCATCCACGTGAACAGCGGGGAGTCCCTGGGCAAGACCATCATCTTCGCCGCCAACCAGCACCACGCGCAATACATCGAGGAACGCTTCGGCAAGCTCTACCCAAAGCTCGCCAAGGGTGGCTACATCAAGGTCGTCGTGCACAGCGATGACTACTCGCACACCATTATCGACGAGTTCAAGTTGAAGCCCCTGCCCGTCATCACCGTATCGGTGGACATGATGGACACCGGCATCGACGTGCCCGAGATCGTGAACCTCGTATTCTTCAAGAAGGTGCGCTCGAAGATTAAGTTCTGGCAGATGGTCGGGCGTGGGACCAGGCTGAGACCCGGTCTGGACGTGGTCGATCCACTTGATACGGATCATCCGGGCGGCGCCTATTCCGACAAGGAGCGGTTCTTCATCTTCGACTGGTGCCGCAACTTTGCTTACTTCGGCGAAGGCGGCGACGCCGTGGAGGGCAAGACGGGCGCATCGCTTTCCGAGACGATCTTCTCGCGGCAAGCACAGTTGGCGAAGACCCTGCAAACCGCAGAATTCGCCGGGGACGACTGGCAGTCGTGGCGCTCGGAGATCGTCGACGGCATCCACTACCAGGTTGTCCAGCTTGACGAGGAGCTCGTGAGCGTTCGTCTGCACCGCGCATGCGTGCAGAAGTACAAGCAAGAGGCCTCCTACACGTTCATCAAGGACATGGACCTGAGCGAGCTTCAGGTGGAAATCGCGCCGCTCGTCCACAACGACGAGGAAGACGTGGACGCGCTGCGCTTCGACGCACTCATGTACGGCTTCATGTGCTCGCTCTGCGACGGGCTGGGGGGCGAAACCTACCGCAAGAAGCTCGTGACCATCTCGCTCGGGCTGCAGAAGATGATCACCATCCCGCAGGTCAAGGAGAAGCTGCCCGTGTTGCAGGAGGTTACCGACGAGCACTTCTTCGACGATATCAGCGCCCTGGACCTTGAGCGCATCCGAAAGGAGCTCCGCGGCATCGTGAAATTCCTGGTGAACCAGGGGGCAAATCGTAAGATCATCTACACAGCGCTTGCAGACCCCATCGGGGACACGGTCTATGGCGTAACCTTGAACCCCGACGAGGACTTCGCGGACTACAAGCTGAAGGTGAACCGGTTTCTCGTGGACTACGGCGACAACCTTGTCATCAACAAGCTGCGGATGAACAAGCCGATGACGGACATGGAGTACGGCGAGCTCGAGAAGATATTCACAAAAAAGCTAGGGACCGCGGACGATTACAACAGGGCGTACGGGGACACGCCGTTCGGCCTGCTGGTGCGCAAGGTGGTGAAGCTCGATCATTCAGCCGCCATGGAAGCGTTCGCAGACTTCATCAACGACGAGAGCCTCACCGAGCAGCAAATCGCCTTCGTCCACCGCGTGATCGACTACATCGAGGCCAATGGCTACATGGAGCCCGCAGCGCTCGCCCAGGCACCTTTCGACAGGCCCCAGTCATTCGTGCGGTTGTTCGACACCGAGCACCAGCTGATGCTCGTCGAAATCATCAAGCGCATAAAGGGGAACGCGGAGAAGTCGGCGGCCTAATGATTGCGTTTCATAACTCCCTGGTTGGCAACAACGAAGGGAGATATGAAATGACCAAGCAATTGTCGAGATCGAGCACCTAATGGCACCGATACTGGACGGCATGGACTCAAAGCTCCGGCCTCGTCCCTGATTCGTGGGACGAGGCCGGGGTGTCTTGTCGATCCGGCCGTCGCGATGCTTGTGGTGGAGTAGGGTGCGTCGTAACGAAGCGGCAACCCCGAATCAAGGAGGATGACACGTGGATCTGCTCGAATACATGCGCTCGCAAAACAATATGACGCAGGCTGCAGTGGGCGCAGCGCGCACAAGCGCCAGGAGAGAGTCTGGCAGCGAGGCTTGCCCGGTCAAGCTGGGGAGGCCTCGTCAGTGTGTGGTGAGTTGCTGGTGGTAGTGGTGTGATCCCTGGTGCCTGCTGTTGACGCATCCGCGCTCAGGCCTATACTGAACACTGTTCATTATAGATTGTTGTAGGTAGCAGGACAGTAGGACATCGTGCCCAAACAAGTGATCGACCCGGAGAAACTGGTCAGCCAGGCCTATGCCATCGCCTCGAGCGACGGCATCTCCGCGCTCTCCGTGCGCAAGGTCGCCAGCGCCTGCGGCATCGCTGTCGGCTCCGTCTACGTCTACTTCCCGACCAAGGCCGACCTGACGGCCGCAGTGCTCACCCGCTTCTTCGACGAAAACCTCTCCGACGAGCTGTGCGCCGTGCGCCCCGGCGAACGCTTCACCTCTACGTGCGGCGATTCCGCGAGGCCCTGCGCGCCGCGCGCACCGACATGAGCGTCGACTGGTTCGCCGAGATGCGCCGCCTCCCCAGCGCAGAACAGGAAGCTCTCGAAGCCGTGCGCGCCCCCATGCTCGCCCACATTGAGCGCGGGCTCGCGCGCGTCCTCGATGCGGACGAGGCCGTGGTTCGTTCCCGGCTCGTCTGCCCCATGAGCGCCGAGGCCCTGTGTCGCTACGTGCTGCGCAGTATTTTCGCTTCGCTCATGGAGGGCGGCGAGTGCGAGACGCTGTTCGCCCTCCTCGACGCCGCCCTGTATGACGACACCGCAGACGAAAAGGAAACAAAATAATGAGTCGATTCCGCATCAAGAAGCAGCCCCTGATCGCCGTCGCCGGCATCGTCTGGCTGCTCGCCGGCCTGAACGTCGCGATCCTCGGCGTGCGCGCGGCCATCGACATGCGCGGCCTTGCCGCAATCATCCTCGTGGCGCTCGCGGGCGGCGCGGTCGCCATCTTCTGCGCGTTCCACCCCATGTTCAGCAAACTCGTCAAGAAGAACGCCCAACGCATCGCCGACCTGGAGGGGGGAGCGCCACCACGTCGTCCGCTTCTTCGACCGTAAGAGCTACCTCATGATGGCGATCATGATGTCGTTTGGCATTGGCATGCGCGCCGCAGGACTATTCCCAGACTGGTTCATCGCCTTCTTCTACACGGGCCTCGGCCTCGCCCTCACGCTGGCGGGCGCCAGCTACATCGCGCGGGGTGTGCGCGGTCGCGCCTGGGCGTTTCACGGGACCGACTGAGCGTTTCACGGGACCGACTGAGCGTTTCACGCTCTCCCGGCCATGGCCTCGTCAATCGACGAGGCCTCCTGCCGTTTCGTGGACCATCTGTCCTTGAGTGCCACGCGATCACCGCCAGTGGCGGTATAATTGTGGCGGTAATGGGGGGTGGTCATGGCCTACGAGCCGTCGTTTGAACGCACCGACGCGATCGTTGCGCTGTGCATGGAGATCGCTGAGCTCGTCGGCATGCTGTCGCCTCAAGCCCCCCTGTCGACCAGCCCGACGTTGCGTCGGGAGCTGCGGATCCAGACGATCTACTCCTCGCTCGTCATCGAAGGCAACAAGCTTGATGAGCGCGCGGTGAGCGCGATTATTGACGGCAAGCGGGTTCTCGGAGACCGGCGCGACATCCTCGAAGTCGAAAATGCACGCGCCGCCTACGACCTTATTCCTGAGCTCGATCCTCATTCGTTGGAGGATTTGCTGCGCGTTCACCGCGTGATGATGGGTGGCCTCGTCCCCGATGCTGGGCGCTTTCGGTCGGGCAATGTCGGCGTGTTCAACGGGGATACCCTCATTCATGCCGGCACTCCGGCGGTCTACGTCCCCGAGGTCATGGGAGGCCTCTTCGACTGGCTGCGTACGACGCGTATGCACCCGCTGCTCGCTTCGTGTGTCTTCCACTTCGAGTTCGAGTTCTGTCATCCCTTCTCTGACGGGAACGGGCGGACGGGACGCCTCTGGCAGACTCTGCTCCTGTCCAGGTGGCGTTCGGAGTTGGCATGGCTGCCCGTTGAGTCCGCTATCAGGAGGCGGCAGGCGGAGTATTACGAGGCCTTGGCCCGCTCGGGCGCGACCGGTTCGTGCGAGAGTTTCGTGGAGTTCATGCTCGAGGCGATCCGTGAGTCGATTCTTCCGTATGTGAAGCCGTCGAGGTCGCAGGATGTGGCTCGAAGCCGTGCGCTCGCTTTCCTCAGTGAGAACCCGCGTGCTACCGTCACTCAGCTCGCGCAACATCTCGGGTGTTCGAAGCGGAGCGCCGAGCGCATAGTTGCACAGCTCAAAGAGGAAGGCGCGTTTGAGCGTCAGGGCAGTCCCCGTTCGGGCGTGTGGGTTGTCCACGTCCCCGGACTCTAGCCGCTTCCTCAGAAGTCGATGTGCTGGCGCGGGGAAAAGCCTCGCTCTTTCAGCGTGCCGTTGACGTAGTCGAAGCGCGTGGGGGTCACCTTGATGATGTTCATGACGAAGGGCATGGTGCGCAGGCGCTCCATGGGGAGACCCCGCAGCTCGCAGGCGTGAGCGTAGTCTTCGCCGAAAGGCTCCACAACCTCGGCGGTGCCCGTGACCTGCAAGCCCGCCAGCGTCGCGAAAGAAATGTCGTCGTCATGGATCGCCAGGCACACGTTCTTGTTGGCCTGCAGGGTGCGGAACTTTTGGCCGCCCTCGCTGATGATCCAGAACGCCCCTTCGGCGTAGAGATATTCGACCGTCGTGTTGCGCACGATACCGTTCCCGGCGGTCGCCAGCGTGCAGATCTTATGCCTGGCCAGGAAGGCCTCGATCTCCGTGACCAAGTCAGCCGCGGGCATGCGCGTCTCTGCGCTCTCCTGCGCGATCCAGTGGTTTGCCGCAGCCTCCCAGTCGATGCCACTCATTGCGAATCTCCCTCTTTGTCGATAGGGCACACGTCGTTGAGGCCCTCCACCCAGGATATGGCGGCGACGCGATTTAGTCGACGTTCTCGTGCCTGGGACTATGAACGAGGCCGGGGCGAGCTCGCGTGAAGCGCACAGAGTCGATCGTGTGCCGGGTCCTTGCTAGTGATATCACTGGTAGATGTGTCGGAGGTGCCCGACGGAAAACACTTCGATAATGAGGCGGTCATCTTCGATGATGCACAGAGCGCGGTAGTTGCCGATGCGGTAGCGCCACTCGCCTGATCGGTTGGTGGTCAGGCCTTTGCCGTGGATGCGGGGGTCGGAGCAGCCCTCGAGGTTTTGCCGATCCATGACGTGATGAGTCGCGCGTCGAATCGGTCCATTTTCTTCAGTTGTTTCAGGGCTGTGTCGCTGTACTCAACGTGGTAGGACATTTACAGGCCCAGCTGCGCGAGTACCTGCTCGTGGGTGTAGCGAACGCCGTTGTCTGCAGCGATCGCCTCGCGCAGAGTTGCGAGGTCCTGCTGGTCCTCGATCTTCTCGAAGACGGCATCTCGAACGAAGTCAGAGATCGTTTTTCCTTCAAATTCGGCGTACTTGCGCACGACCTCGGCGTCCGTTTCGTCGAGGCGCATCGTCATGGTGGGCATGGTGACCTCCTCAAGCTGAATACAATGTATTCTAGTTCTCCCTGGTGTCAATGTGCAATGGTGTTGTCCCTAGCGGGTCAAGCTGCTTGAACGGTCCTGTCTCTGCCTGATGGTTGCCGTCAGCGCTGCCCGGTCATTGGGACGGGCTGAGGTCTGGAGCGTGTAGCTATTTCAGGCTGACAGTATGCTGTGGGGCGTTCACACTGTTGTCAAGAACCGTGCGGCTAGGGAGACGAGGAGGCCGACGATGAGGTACGCCAAAACGGTGCTGTTAACGGGCGGGACGGAGCTCCTCGTGCGGAATGCCGTCGCGTCGGATGCCCGTGCGCTGCGTGACATCATGCAGCGCACGCATGCGGAGACCGACTACCTGCTGTCATCCCCGGATGAGCAAAGCGTCGACGATGAACAAGAGGCTCGCTCGCTGGGGGAAACGGAGTGCAGTGACAATGAGGTCGAGCTCGTCGCCGTCGTCGATGGGAAGATCGTGGGCAGCGCAGGAGTCACGGCGGTGGGCAGCAGACGCAAGGTGGTGCACCGGGCGTGTTTCGGGATCAGCGTGCTCCAGGAGTATTGGGGGATGGGGATCGGCCGAGCGCTCATGGAGGCGTGCATCGACTGTGCGCGCCGGGCGGGATACACCCAACTCGAGCTCGAGGTAGTGGCTGACAATCAACGCGCGCTGTCGCTCTACCGGCGCGAGGGGTTCGAGGAGTATGGACGCAACCCACGAGGCTACCGGTCCGCGACTGTGGGCTACCAGGAGCTCGTGCACATGAGGCTCGAACTGTAGCTCCACAGGGTCGCTGGCCTAGTCGTTTTGCTTGGCCTCGTCTTCCTTGTATTCCTTGGCTTCCTTGGCCTCCGGAGTGCGTCTGCGCCAATAGGCGTAGTCGCTGTGGATGTACTTGTGTTCCCACACGGGATTACTCGGGCCCCAATCGTACATTGGGCAGTCCGTGGTGACGTCGTCTGCCAGCTCGAGGATGACGTCGACGAGCTCGAGCCTGTCAACGAACCGGTCGGGGATCGCATTGAAACCGCTTCGCGCTCCGACGAGCGTCCCCGCGATTGCCGCTGTGGTGTTGGAGTCTCCGCCGTGGTTGGCGGCGAACGTCATCGCTCCCGCGATGTCGTTCTCATGGCGTAGCGCGCAGAGGATGCCAATCGCCAGGGCTTCGTCAGCGACCCAGCCCTTGCCGAGCGCGTGGATGGCATCCAGGTCGCTCGAGGCTGAGGTGGCAAGCGACATGGCGGAGCGGATAGTGCGCGACAGTTCGTTCACGGTCTTGCGGGAATCGGAGAACGTCTCATACAGGGCCGACAAGGTCTCATTCACGGCCTCGGTGATGGGCAGCTCCTTGTGGATGATGTGCGAGACGATCAGCGCAAGCGCCGCCGACGACAGCCATGCGAGCTCGTGACCGTGCGTGAGCGCCGCGGTGTTTGCCCCCAGATCGAGAATGTAGGCAGGGTCGCGGAAGTAGGACAGGCCGATGGGGACTGCCCGCAGCAGACACGCGGAGCCTTTCGAGTCGTTGATGGGCTCGTCCATCGATCCGAACTTCTTGGATGCGGCAACTTTCACGACGGTGGGAGACAGCGCGCGCTTCGCGGACAGGGCAGGGTAGGCGTTAATCCATCCGCACCGGGCTCGGCGTGGCTGCTTCTCTGTCTGGAGCCGATACCAGTCCATGTAGAAAGCGTCGAAATACTGGTACACAGGGGCCATGATCCCGCGCAGGGCCCCTCGCGTGTGAGCGAAGAGGATCCCATTTGCGCTCAGCAGCATGAGCTGCGTGTCCGCGGTGATACGCGCGGTTCCGTTCTCGTCCAAGTCGTAGTCGGTGATCCCGCGCAGGCCATAGCGTTCGACGATCGCGGCCTCTGACAGCGCTTCAACCGGGTACCCCAGTGCGTCTCCTGCGGCGCAGCCGATCATTGCCCCTCGAATGCGATCTCGCTTGTCCATGAATGCCTCCTCGCGTGGGTTCGGACGGTGACCACGCTCAGCTTACCGGCGCTGCACGTGTTCCGGCGTCGACTGTCTGACGTCGCGCGCGGATGAGCTCGGGGGCTCGCGTCGTTGGGCCTCATCTCCTGGATGCTGAGGAAAGAGACCCCTGCTGTCAGATTTGCAGCCGTTTACAGATACGATGAGCCCATGACGATCATGCTTGTGCCCCTGACTGAGACCGAGCGTCCTGCGCTGATCGCGGACTTTCAGGAATCTTTCGAGCACTTCCAGGGCAACCCGCAGGGATCCTTCGTGGGGGAGCGTCTCGCCGCGCGTGAGCAGCCTCCGGCTGGTCCCAGCGAGGGCGGTGCAACGGCGCAGCCGATCCTCCCGCTGTCCGACATTGAGGAGTCCCTGAATGCACCGGGAGCGCTCGCCTATCGCATCCTTGAGGACGGCAATGTCGTGGGCAACGTCATCCTCACCGTTGCCGGTCATCGAGGCGAGGTTCTCCTTTTCGCAATGAAGGCCTCGGTTCATTCCAAGGGAGTGGGGACGCGCGCCTGGTTCGCCATCGAGGCCGCCCACCCGCAGGTGAGGGAATGGACCCTGGTGACGCCCTATTTCGAGGTGCGCAACATCCACTTCTACGTCAACAAGTGCGGCTTCCACATCGTCGAGTTCTTCAACGAACACCACCCCGACACCTCGCATCCCCGCGGAGCGGGCGAGTCGATGGGCGAGGCCGACTACATGTTCCGCTTCGTCAAGCGCCTGGGCCGCTAGTGGTGTAGCCGCTCAGCCTGCGTCCTCGACCTTATCGGTGTTCAGGGTCGCCCTTCCTTGTGTCGATGCCTGGGCGCGCTGCGGGTGCGCGGTTATGAGCGGCGTACCCTTGAATTGTGAAGGTTCTCGTCGTTCCCATGGTCGCCCGCTCGCGGATGGGCGGGCCGTGGTCGCGTGCGCAGCGCGTCGCCCGCGCGTTCCGGGATGGTGGCCACGAGGTCACCCTGGCCTGGGGAGACGACGGCAACTGCGCCGATCCCATCGCTCCGACGCTCGAGATTCCGGTACCCTCACCCCTCGGCCTTCCCGAGGCCATTGCCCGCCACACCTTCCCCCTGGCCTCGCGCCTTGGCCTCATGGGCCGCAAGCCCGTGCGCAGCTTCGAGGAGGTCCTCTGGCTGACCGGTGCCCTCGACGAGCGCTACACGCGCGCCGCCGTCGAGGTCCTCCGCGCCCACATGCGAGCCGCGCGCCCCGACGTCGTCTACTCGGAGTTCAGCCTCGCCGCCGTCATCGCCGCCCGCGCCGAGGGCATCCCGTGCGTGGGTAGTGGGTCGCAGCCGACGACCGCCGCCTACGCCTCCCACCCGCGCAAATCCGCGGGAATTCGACGCCTGCTGCGCGACATGGGAATGCCCGCCCCGGCCTCGTCCCTGACCGTTCTCGAGGGGATGCGTCGGCGCTTCATCCCGAGCTGCCCGACCCTGGAACCGCGGGTGGGGGAGCGGGCCGTCTACTGCGGCTTCCTGGACGAGCCGCCCGCCCTCACGGGTAGACCCCGAGATTGTGCCCTCGTCTACCTCGGCGCGGGCAGCGTCCCCGCGAGCGTGGCCGTGCGCGCCGGGCGAGAGCTCGCCGAGGCCCTCGGATGCGACTTGTACGTCGCGGGTGTGCCCGAGGCCCTCCACGCTGTGGGGGACCATGAGATAGCCTGCGCGCCCCGCTTCGACGTTTCCGAGCTTCTGCCGCGAGCCCGCGTCTTCGTGCACCACGGCGGGCAAAACTCGATGATGGACGCCCTGTCCTACGCCGTCCCCCAGGTGATCGTCCCGGGGCGCGTCTTCGAGCGCCAATTCAACGCCGAGGCCGTGGAAAGCGCGCGCTGCGGCCTGACCGTGCGCGCGCCCAAGCCGGCGCTCATCGCCCGCGCAGCGCGCCGGCTCGTCGATGAACCGGCCCTGACCTCGGGAATCCGAGGGCTGCGCGAGGAACTGTCCTCGCTGGGCGGAGCCGAGCGCATCGTGCGCGAGGTCGAAGAACTGGCCCGTTAGCCTCACTCCCAGCCGCGCAGGATCGCCTCCAGGCCACGCTCAAACTGGGCGTTGAAATCGTAGCGGCCGTCCAGGAGATCCTCGATGAGTGGGCGCAGCGCCTGCGCGTCCTCGGGATCAAGCGCGGCGCTCGCGGCCGACAGATCGACCGGGCGCTCGGGGGAGCCACCCACCGGGGGAACGACCTCGGCGGCGACGAACGCCGTCGTGTAGATCGACACCGCGTTCACGAGCCCCAGCATGTCCGCGTTCGGCGTGAAACCGCGCCGCGCCAGCGTCACGAACACGCGCGCCAGGAGCGCAAGCTGCTCGGGCGTCGACATCGGGTGCGTGAGCAGCAGCATGACCGCGCCCGGGTGGGAGCGCAGCGTCGCCGCGAGGCAGTGCGCGTAGGCGCGCATGTAGGCGAGCAGGGGCGAGGCCGGGGCCCCCTCGGTCGGCTCACTCGCCTCGCGTGTCGGCATCGCCGCCCCGCCGACCGCCCCTGCGTCGACGCGGGCCAGGAAGGCCTCGAACGTGAGGCGCCAGACCTGCTCGGCGATACCCTCCAGGAGGGCAGCCTTGTCGGGGAAATGGCGATAAAAAGCGGCCTGGGAGACGCCGAGGCGCTTACCCAAGGACCGCAGAGACAAAGCGGAGAGCCCCTCCTCGTCCACCAGGTCGAGCGCGCTCGACAAGATGATGTCTCGCGATAGCGCGCGCTGACGTGACGACGGCATGGACTCTCCGCTTCGGTGGACGTTACTCCCTGTGATAACGGAACTGTATCAGTGCCAGCCCCGCGATCACCGCGAAGAAACCCCACAGGACGCCGATCCGCACCCCGACGTCGGCAAGGCTCGCCCCGTCCAGGCTCACCTCGTGAATCGCGGTGATCGCCCAGTAGGCGGGGGACAGGCGCGCCGCGTGCTGCGCCCAATCGGGGAACGACGAGACCGTGGAGAAGGAGCCGCCGATGCCGGCCGCCAGCATGCCGATGATGTTCGACAGGGACAGGGCCGCGTCGCGGCTGCGCGACCACAGTGCGAGCGCGACGCCGAGCGCCGACAGCACCGCCGAAAAACTGAGGAGAATCGCGGCGAGCGCAACCAGAGACCCGGTCGGCCGATACCTGAAAATGAGGGCTCCGAGCGCGAGGACGACCGCGATCTGGACGGTCTGCATGAGGAACGCGACCAGGGCCTTGCCCGTCAGGATGGTCGCACGCGAGGTGGGGGAGGCCTCGAGGCGCTCCCACGTGCCCCACGAGCGCTCGTTGAAGAACGAGCCGATGATGTTCTGCACGGCCAGGAATGAAAAGAGGATCGCGATCGACGGAACGGCCTGCTCGGCGCCCGTGACGCTCGTGTAGCCGTCGGCCAGGAGCATTGACTTGAACGCCGGCATCATGAAGGGAATCAGGACGAGGGGGATGACCGTCAGGATGAGCGTGGGCGCTGGGTCGGTGAGCTGTAGGCGGATGTTGAGGCGGGTCATGGCTCCGATTTGCTTAAGCTGCGACATGGTCACTCTCCTTGATGATCTGCAGGTATGCGTTGTGCAGGCTCGCCTGCGTGATGCGCACGTCGGTCAGGTGCGCGGCCGCGAGGGCGGGCGAGGCCAGGGCTTCGCCGATCCGCGAACCCGGGTCGGCCTCGTCCCCGACGTGCCGGAGCACACTGCCGTCGGAGCTCCACCCGCCGATCGCGGGGACGGGACGGTCAAACTCGAGCGTGACCTCGGCGCGCCCGTGGGCGGAAATGATGTCTTCGAGCGTGCCGCTCGCGACGATGCGCCCCTCGTTCAGGATCGCGACGTCGGAGCCGAGCTCCTCGAACTCGGCGAGGTAGTGCGAGGTGTAGACGACCGCCGCGCCGTCGTCAGCGAGCTGGCGGACCGCGCGCAGGATCTGGCTGCGCGCCTCCACGTCCGCGCCGACGGTCGGCTCGTCCATGAACACCAGGCGCGGACGGTGCATGATCGCCATGCCCGCGTGGAGCCTGCGCTGCTGCCCGCCCGACAGGTGCGAGGCGCGCTGGCCGCGTTTCTCGCGCAACCCGAGGAGGTCCATCACCTCGCCCGCGCGCGAGGCCGACTCGCGTCGAGTGAGCCCGTTCAGTTCGCCGAAGGCCGCGAGGTTCTGGGCGACGCTCAGGTCGGGGTAGATGCCGAGCTCTTGGGGCGCGTAGCCGATCAAGCGCGCGGCCTCGGCGGAGGAGGGGCGGTGGCCGCAGATGCTGGCGCTTCCGGAGTTGGCTTGGCGCAGCCCGCACAGGATCGTGATGAGCGTGGACTTGCCGGCCCCGTTTCGTCCGAGTAGCCCGAGGATCTGACCGGGTTCGACGCGCAGGTCGACCCCGCGCAGGACCTCGTGAGTTCCGTAGCTCTTGCGGATCCCCCGAGCCTCCAGGGCTGGGGCGTGTGGATGTGACACGGTGAATCTCCCATCTGTTAACGCTGTTAACTTTGTGTCGCACGAAAGGTTAACAGTGTTAACATATGAATGCAAGGCGGTCTTGCGTGCAGGGGAGAAACCCACGAATTGCCGCGTTTTCCTGACAATCTGTCGCTGCGTGGGGGAGGGAAGCGGCCCTACACTGTCCATGCGAGGCCCGAAGGAGGATCGACAGTGCCGAGTATGGAAACCTACGACGCGATCATGCTGGTGTCCTACGGCGGCCCGAACGGCCAGGAGGACGTCCTGCCGTTCATGCGCAACGCGACGCGTGGTCGTGGAATCCCCGACGAGCGCCTGCTCCAGGTCGCCGCGCACTACAAGCGATTCGGCGGAGTCTCGCCCATCAACGCCTGCAACCAGCGCCTGATCGCCGACTTGTCCGCGGAGCTCGCCCGCCGCGGGCACGACATCCCCGTCGGGTGGGGAAACCGCAACTGGCACCCCTTCGTCGCCGAAGGCCTCGACGAGCTCGCGGGGGCCGGTGCCCGGCGCATCCTCGTCCTGCCCACCTCCGCCTACGCCTCGTACTCGGGGTGTCGCCAGTACCGCGAAGACCTCGCCGAGGCCGCGGCGGCCCTGCGCGAGAAGTGGGGGACTATCGCGCTGGGCGCCGAGGACAGCACCGACAATCCCGACGCCGACATCATCGTGGACAAGGTCCGCCCCTACTACTCGACCCCCGGCATGGCGAGCGCGCAGATCGCGTCCGTCCGGCGTTCCTGGGAGGCTCTGACGGCGCGCGGCGTCGACCCCTCCGGGGTCCGTCTGGTCTTCGTCACCCACTCCATCCCCGTGAGCATGGAGGCGGGATCCTCGCCCTTTCCCTTCCGTCCCTCGATTGACGAGGCCGTGGCTGCCTCGGGCGATCATGGTGAGCAGCAGGGGAGCGGGGCCTCGTCGCCGGCGGGAACGCCCGCAAGCGAAATCAGCTACGTCGCCCAGCACCACGCCCTCATCGCCGCGATCATGCCGGAGCTGCGCCGCGTCCTCGGGCGCGCGGACCTGGGCTACGACCTCGTGTACTGCTCGCGTTCCGGGCCCCCGCAGGCGCGCTGGCTCGAACCCGATATAAACGATTTCCTCGAGGAAATCGCGGGCGGTGCCGCGGCCTTGGATGCCGTGAATGGAAAGGCGCCGAGCGGCGTCGTGGTCGTCCCCATCGGGTTCATCTGCGACCACATGGAGGTCGTTTACGACCTCGACACCGAGGCGAAGGAGACCGCCGCTCGCCTGGGGATTCCCTACGAGCGCGCCGACACTGTGTCCACCGACCCGGGCTTCGTGTCCTCTCTGGTCGACGTGCTCGAAGAGCGCGCCGCCCAGGCGCGAGGCGAGAGGCCCGCGCGCGTGACGGTTACGGGCACCGGCCCCTTCCACACCGTCTGCCCGAGCGACTGCTGCCTCTCCCCGGCGCGCCCCGGGCGCGCCTCGTCCGCTGGTGCCAGCACCCACCCCGGCACCGCCCCTCATTCTTCCGGCGCGCCCGCCCGAGCCGCCGGTCACCCAGCCCCAACCCAGGAGGAGTCCATGTCTACCCCGCATCCCCACGCCGCCCGGCCGCCCGAGCAGAACCCGGAAAACCCGGGACATCCCGCAGGAGTGCCCGACCGCGTCGGTGAGCACGCCGCGCGCCACCAGGCCCGCCACGCGGGCACCGAGGCGACGCCCCACTCGCACGCCGCCCGCGCTCGCGTCACCGACCCGCGCGACGCGACCGACATTGACTTCGACGAGGTCAACAACAAGGCGCACTACGCCCTCTACTCCGTGTTCGCGCTGGGCGAGTCCCTGCCCGCCGACGACGGCGAGCGCGGCCGCATCGTCGCCGAATCCCTGGACTACGTGAAGGGCGCGGGCGCACAAATCCGCGGCTTCTACGACGTGTCCGGCTTCCGCGCCGAGGCGGACCTGATGGTCTGGTGGCTCGACGACGACCCGCAGGTCCTCCAGGATGCCTACCACCGCCTGCGCGCGAGCGCGCTGGGCAAGTTCCTGGACCCGGTGTGGTCCTGCATGGGCCTGCATACCCCCGCCGAGTTCAACAAGCGCCACATTCCCGCCTGTTTCGGCTGCGTCGCGCCCCGCGACTGGGCGATGGTCTACCCCTTCGTGCGTTCCTACGACTGGTACCTGAAGGCCCCCGAAGAGCGTTCCCGCATCATGGCTGAGCACGGCCGCAACGGTTTCTCGCAGTACCCGGACGTCAAGGGTTCGACCCTGTCGGCTTTCGGCTTCTCCGACTACGAGTGGGTGCTCGCGTTCGAAGCCGACACCCTCGACCGCCTCGAGGGCGTCATGCACGCCCAGCGCTACACCGAGGCGCGCCTCTACGTGCGCGAGGACACCCCGTTCTTCACGGGTCCGCGCGTGAGCCTCGGCGAGTGGGCGGAGCGCCAGCCCCGCGCATAAGGCCCCCTGATCTGCAAGTCAGCCCCGGCCTCGTCCCTGACAAGAAGGAACGAGGTCGGGGCACAGCGCGTTGCTCTCACGCGGCGTGGGTGGCGCCTCCTATCTGCCGGGGAACAGGAGCGGCAGGCTGTGCGCGACCTGGTGGGCGACCGATGCGCTCGAGTGGGCCTCCCCGTCGTCAATCCACAGCTGCAGGCTGGCGTCCGTCATGAGGTCGGGGTAATCCTCGTGGAACTCGTCAAGCTGCGGACTCATATCCCACAGTGCCGGGTCATCGGAGCCGACGGAGGCCAGGATACGGAAGTCGGCCGGGCCATAGCCCTCGCGCAGCGCCCCCGCGGTCACCAGCTCCGCGATGCGCGCCTCGTCGGCGTCCTCCTCGCGTCCAATCCAGGACTCGCCCGCCATCGGCATGTACCCGTAGAAGTACTGCGGGCGCAGGGAGAACACATCCCACGTGGTCGTCGCACCCATCGAAAAACCGCCGAACGCGCGGTGCCAGCGCGAGGCTCGAAGCGAGGCGTCAGACATGTCACCGTGCGCGAAGGTCGTGTAGCGGGTTTCAACCTCCTTCATGAGCGTGTCGATCTCACTCGTCGCGAAGAAACGATTGAGGACGTAATCATCCTCGTAGTCGTCGGTCGCAAAAGACCTGTCCGGGTAGTAGGTCGCAAACACAACAATCGTGGGCGCGACCTCGCCTGACTTTTCCAGTTCGTCTACGACGGGGGCGACCCCGTCGGCCAATCCCGCCGCGTTGCCCCACCATCCGTGCGTCAGGTAGAGCACGTTCGCAGGGTGGTTGGGAGAGTACGAGGCAGGTACGTAGACGTAGGCCCGTTTACTGTAGGTGTTCCCGTCGTATCCCTGCTCGTAGGTGAGAATGTCGATCGACCCGTGCAGGGACGAGGCCGTGTCGAGCAGGGCAGCGACGGCCTCGGACATGGGGTCCTCGTCCTCGTCGTAGGCGATGGGGGCGGGATCTTTCTGTTCGTGTGCCGAGGGAAGGGTGAGCGCCGCGAGGCTTGCGAGGCCGAGCATGGAGGCCGCGACCGCGAGCGAGGCGACGATGGTTGTCATTCGCTTGGATGTTCGCCTGACGAACCTCGTGTTCATTGGTCGCCCCTCGCCTGCATTCCAGATGCCCTCATGAGTCCCACTGTAGGCCCGACCGGGCAGCGGGGACTAATCGGTGTGGTCCTTCCCGCGCTGCGCGTGCCTACTAATTTCGCACGTAATTCCCCCGCCGATCTTTCAGGATTTGAATTGTGATCGTTGAAATTCCGGGGTTTCAAGGGGGTCGGTGAAAATGCGTGTCGGGGAATTACGTGCGACATTTGTGGGAAACTACGGCGTGTGTGCGGCGTGTAGTCGGCGTGTGTTCGGCGTGTGAGTGTGCCCGGTATGTCGGGGACGATCTGCTGCCTTGCACCCGCTCGTTGGCGTGTGACCTCCGACGTGTTGATGGCGGTTTGTCTGCGGACGTGGCATACCCTGAGCGTATGACACCGGAGATCACGGATCCGCGCTTCCAGAAAATCGCTGACGATATAAAAAACGATCCCGAGAACGCCTCGTTCACGAAGCGCGGAATCGACCCACTGTTCTTCGCAGGGCCTGACTGCCGCATCATGATCGTCGGCCAGGCGCCCGGGCGCGTCGCCGAGGAAGCCGGCATCGTGTGGAACGACCGCAGCGGCGACCGGCTGCGCGAGTGGATGGGCATCGACCGCGACGCGTTTTATCACTCGGGCAAGCTCGCGATCGTCCCCATGGACTTCTACTTCCCGGGCACCGGAAAGAGTGGGGACCTGGCGCCGCGCAAGGACTTCGCCGACAAATGGCACCCGCGCCTGCTCGAGCTCATGCCGCACCTGGATATGACGATCCTCGTCGGCGCGTACGCGACCAGGCGCTACCTGAAGTTGAAGTCCTCGGCCTCCCTCACGGACGTCGTGCGCGACTACAAACGCTATCTGCCCACGTACTTCCCGCTGGTCCACCCCTCGCCGCGCAACCAGATGTGGATGAAAAAGAACCCCTGGTTCGCCTCCGACGTGCTGCCCGACCTCAAGGACCGGGTCGCAGCTCTCATGGCCTGAGTGTTATACGTGAGAATCTGCGTATAAACGTACGTCGGCAGTCACGTACATGAAGGCGCGTGGATTGACGAGGCCGGGGCCGGGGTGAGTGGTGCACACTAGAGTGCATGGACGATCTGCGCATTCCCGCTGGGCCCGGCTGCCCGCACGGCCTCGTCGTACCCGCAGGGGAGCTGGAAGAGCGCTTCTCCCACGCGTCGGGTCCCGGCGGCCAGGGCGTCAACACGGCGGATTCGCGGGTTCAGCTGAGCCTGGATCTGGGCGCGACGACTGCGCTGAACGAGAAGCAGCGTGAGCGTGCCCTGCGTGAGCTTGGCGATCGCCTGACCGGTAGCGTCCTGACCATCGCCGCCTCCGAGCACCGCTCCCAGCGCCGCAACCGCGCCGCCGCGCGTGAGCGCCTCGCGCACGTCCTGCGCGCAGCGCTCACCCCGCCCACGCCTCGTCGCGCCACGAAGCCGACGCGCGCGTCCAAGCTGCGCCGCCTCGCCGACAAGAAGAGGCGCGCCGAGGTCAAGGCGCGCAGGCGCCGCCCCGACGCGGAGTGAGCCCTGCGGGGACGAGGCCTGGGCCCGCTACGCCCATGCGCTCCCGTCGGTGCACCAGCCGATAAACACCCAGGTGACGGGAAGCTTGTAGTCAAGGACCCATTGCTCGGTGCTCTCGCCCGAGGCGTTGGTGACGGCCTCACGCACGACATGCTGTGCCACGTACGCGTCGAAAAGCCGCTGCTCGCGTGCGGTGAACGGCTCGGGGCCAGCCAGGCGACGAAGGTCCGAGCGGGCCTCGTCGAAGGAAGAAAAACGCATCGGCCGGAAGGTCTGGGTCCTCGCGCCTACCGGGGTCCGGCCCATGGCAGCCAGTGCGCGGGTCACGTCGCGGACGATGCGCGGTGGGCGTCCGGCGCGCCCCAGGTAGGTGAGGAGTCGCGGATCGCGGGACGGGAGCGGGCTGCCCGGCACGACGACAGCCGCGCGCGAGCGCGCCGCCGCGTCGAGCTTACGCACGGCGGAGAAGACGTCCCCGCTCATGAGGGAGCGTGACGCGAAGGCAACATCCACGCTGTCCTTACCCAGGCCCGCATTCTCCCAGTCGTCCTCCCAGGCGAGCAGGTGGGAGATGATCGGCAGGTTCTCCGCGGCCGCGCGCTCGTCGAGGATCGCAAGCATCGCCTCGGCGAAGTCGCATCCGTGCACGCGGTGCCCGGCGCGGGCCAGGGGGGACGGCGAGCGTGCCCGTCGCGCAGCCCATGTCGAGGACCTCGTCGCCCGGATTGAGTCCGAGGAGGTCCATGAGCCACAGCTCGTAGTCTTCGGTCGCGTTGCGCGTGAACGTTGCTGCGCGCCTGTTCCAATAGGCGCGCGAGTCGCGGTTGATTGTGCTGTCGTGTGTCGACATGGGCTGGCCCTCCGATGCGCCTACTGTTATGAGCCTCACGAGAGACCTTGCACGTATAATGTCACGCAAAAGGAGGCCCTGTCGTGAGCGAAACTGAGATCGGCGCGCGTCGTTCGGCGCTGCTGATGCGGCTTCGCGACGAAAAAGATGCAGGTGTGCGTGGGGGCGTCTACCACCGCCTACAGGTGGAGATGACCTATAACTCTAATCACATCGAGGGATCTCAGCTGTCCGAGGAACAGACCCGTCTTATCTTCGAGACGGCGACTGTTGGCGGCGAGTGCCTGAGAGTCGATGACATTATCGAGGCGCGGAACCACTTCCGCGCTATTGATCGCGTCATCGAATGCGCCGGAACTCCTATTGGCGAGCAATATGTGAAGGATCTGCATCGCATACTGAAGCAGGGGAGCATCCAGGCTGATCTTGATTGGTTCGCGGTCGGCGATTACAAGCGCCTGCCGAACGAGGTCGCAATGCGTGAGACGAGCGCGCCCGCCGATGTTGCTGACCATATGCGGCCTCTGTTCGAGTGCGTCAACGATGTTGATTCTCTCACGCAGATCCTGGACTGGCACGTGCGCTTCGAACGCATCCATCCGTTCCAGGATGGTAACGGGCGGGTTGGTAGGCTCCTCATGCTTCAGCAGTGCCTCGCCGCGGGAGTCGTCCCGTTCATCATCACCGACGATTTGAAGGCCTTCTACTACCGAGGTCTGGAGAGGTGGGGTGACGAGAATGGTTTCCTCATGGATACGTGCCTGAGTGCGCAGGACCGTTTCGCGGTGATGCTCGATTACTTCCGGGTCCCCTACGAGCGTTCGGATAACTAGCCATCAGTTGTCGGCGAGGAAGGGATTGCCGCTGTCCGGTCGGCGGGCCGGCTGGATTGGGGGAATGGGTCCGGCTTAGCCTGGGTGCATGACAGTCACCGCGCAGACGAACGACTTTTCGGCCCTGACCGCCTCGCGCCGCTCGACGCGCGCCTTTACGGACCGTGAGGTCCCCGCCGAGGTTCTCGACGCGATTCTCGCAGATGCGACGACCGCGCCGTCCTGGTCCAACACGCGCGCTTTCCGCGTCGCCCTGGCCACGGGCGCGCGCGCCCAGCGCCTGCGCGAGCGCTTCGGGAAGCTGTTTGACGAGGAGGTTGAGGCCCACGCCCGCAAGGCCGCCGACCCTGACGTGGAGATTCCCGCGCCCGACGGCGACTTCCCGGTGCGCAAGCGCTACCCCGACGAGCTGCGTCCCGCCCAGATCGAGGTCGCGAAGCTCCTGTATGGCACCTACGGCGTGGAGCGCGGCGACATTGAGGGGCGCAACCGCGTGAACCGTCGCAACGTGACGGCTTTCGATGCGCCCGTCATGGGCTTTGTCTTCGTTCATGAGGACATGCTCCCGTGGAGCGCCATGGACGCCGGCCTGATGCTCCAGACACTGTTCCTGTCCGCCAAGTCGCGCGGCATTGACTCGTGCCCGGTCGGCATCCTGGCCACCTGGCGCGCGCCCGTCGATGAGGAGTTCGAGATTCCCGAGGGCTACAAGTTCATCACCGGTTTCGCGCTCGGTTACGCAGATCCCGAGGCGCCGATTAACGCGATGCAGGCGCCGCGCCCGCCGATCCAGCTCCTCGAAGGCAAGTGACGCTACGAGCGATACGCCTCTCGGCGGTGTGCGACGCGCACGACCGTCACAACGAGGACGTCGTCTTCGATGGAGTAGATGATCCGGTAGTCGCCGACACGGATGCGCCACGCGTTCTCCGTGCTCGCGAGCTTCTTGACCCCGTCGGGGCGAGGAGAACTGGCGAGCGATTCAATGGCGTCCAGTAGGCGGGTTCGCACCGGGCGGTCCAGCTTGCGTACCTGGCGCGCTGCCGCTGAGGTGAATTCGATGCGGTACATAACTAGTCGTTGAGTTCAGCGCGCAGGTCGGACAGACTCACGCGCTGCCCGTCGTCGTTGCGCACCGCCTCCCGGAAGGCCGCGAGATCCCGCGCATCCTCGAGTTCTTCCAGGGCCAACAAGTCGTCGACGCCAATCACGATCGCAGTGAGGCGGCCGTTTTTCGTCACACCAATTCGTTCGCCGCCGTAGGAGGCTCGCCCGAGAACGTCAGAGAGGTTCGCGCGCAGCTCCCGAGTCGATAGGGTCGTGGCAAGTGTGTTCATAGTGTCAGTTTAGTACCTTGTGTACACATCTGTGTCTGGATGAACATTCCCGAGTGTGAAGGGGGTCAGATGAACGTGTCGTGCTCCCAGTCGAACGTCTACCGTGGAATGAGGCCTCGGCCTTTGCCTTCGTCTACACGCTTGTTATTTGCGCTCATCTACAACACTGCTTTCCCCTTGTTCTATTCGACGGCACGCCGCTTCTCGGGTGGTTCGACGTCGCGGATGCGCAGGATGACGCGGCTGCCTATGCCCGCACCGAGCTGCCGGTCGACGAGGCGCTGGTGGAAGAAGCGCTCGAAAACGGGCAGCCAAACGCCTAGTCGTTGCACAAGTCGAGGCCCATCCTTCATTCATGAAGGGTGGGCCTCTCTGTCTGTGAGGGGGGCTTTGACGCCCGTGGATCGGGACAGGTAGGTTCCTGTAACCTCGACTGAGACCAAGATCTCAAAGCAATGTTTTCGTGGGATTAGGTTGAGTGTTAGGTATTTAGTCCCGTTTGTACAAGCTCAAGTAAGGCTATCTTTAATCAATTATAAGTAATTCTGCATAGAATGGCGGCAGGCGCTGTCAAACCAGCGCTTGCCGAGGAACTAGGTCGTCCCTCGGTGCATGTTTGCGATCGGAAGGACCGCCATGTCGAAAAAGTACCTCTCTGTTGCCTTTGCTTATGTGGGAGTGATCGTCGGCGCTGGCCTGGCCAGCGGCCAGGACCTGCTCCAGTACTTCCTCTCCTTCGGTGCCGTCGGATTGATTGGAATCGCCGCCCTGGGAGTCCTCAACATCATCTTCGGCGTTGTCGCCCTCCAGTTGGGTTCCTACTTCCGCTCCGGCCACCACGACGAAGTTTTTGAACGCATCACTCACCCTGCCGTGCGCCGCGTCATTGACGTGGTGCTCGTTTTTTCTGGTTTCGCGATGGGCTTCGTGATGCTCGCTGGCGCGGGCGCGAACCTTGAGCAGCAATTCGGTTTGCCCGCGTGGGCTGGCAGTGCCGTGTGTGCAGGCCTCGTGATTCTCACCGCCTTCCTGGATTTCGATCGAATCATGAAGGTGATCGGCGTCTTTACGCCCATGATCGTCATCGCGATCGTCATTCTCGTCATTTACTCGCTGGTAACCCCGCACCCGAGCGTGGCCGAGCTGAATGCGACCGCCACGAAGGTCACCCCGGCTCTGCCGAACCTGTGGTTCTCGGCGATCAACTACTTCGCGCTGTGCGTCGTCAACGGTATCGGCATGGCCTTCGTGCTGGGCGGCTCGGTGCTGCGCATCCGCGAGGCTCGCCTTGCTGGCCGTATCGGCGGCGCGATCATCGCCCTGGTGATTGGCGGCGATGCCCTCGCCCTCTACCTGAACATGGACCGCATCTGGGACGTCAACGTGCCGGCCCTCGAGATTGCGCGCATGATTCACCCGGCCTTCGCCTTCGTCTACACCCTCATCATTTTCGCGCTCATCTACAACACGGTCTTCTCGCTCTTCTTCGCGACGGCGCGTCGTTTCTCGGGTGGGTCGACAAAGCGCATGCGCATCGTCCTCATGGGCGTTGTCGCGCTGGGGTATGCGGCCTCGCTGATGGGCTTCAAGAAGCTGATCGGCGGCATGTATCCGATCATCGGCTGGCTGGGCGTCGCGCTCCTGGTGGTCCTGGCTGCGGGCTGGTTGCGTGAGCGCGCGGGCGTCTCGCACGAGGAGAAGCTGCGCCGCAAGCTCATTCGCCTCCTGGTCCACAAGCATGCCGATCACCTGGAGTACACGGACGAGCATCGCGAAAGGCCCGGGAGCTCTCCCGAGCGTCGGTTGCGGACTCCAAGCAGCTGCGCCGCGATGCCAGCATGCTCGCCAAAGGATATCGCCGATCGTAAGCCCAACGCCTCGCCCTCGGACCTGGTTGCGCAGGGCGCGGGTGAGGGCTAACGCGCGGATCGCGCGCCGGGCAGCCCGTCGACGAGGCCTCGGCGACCGAGGCGATCAGGGCAGGTCAGGTGCGGGTCTGACTCACGAAAGGGACGAGGCCGTGGCTGCCTCGCGCTCGAGGAGCCAACGTTTCAGGGTGGCACCTCCCGCATAGCCGCCCGGGCCGGTAGACGCGACCACGCGGTGGCAGGGACGAATGAGGAGCAACGGGTTGCGCGCCACCGCCCCGCCGACTGCGCGCGCCGACGCGGCGACCCCGGCCTCGCGCAGGCGATACGCCAGCTGGCCGTAGGTCATTGTGTGCCCGTAGGGAATGGCGCTCATGGCTTCCCAGACGCGGAGCTGAAACTCGCTGCCCATAGGCGAGAGCGGCACGCGGGCGGGGGAAGGGACCCGCCAGGCGAAATAGTCGTCCAACCAGGACGCGGCCGCAGCCAATGCGGCCGCGTCCTCGTCTCTTCCAAGGCCTGCGTCGCGCCCGCAACCATCGAGGGAGGACACCGGCCGCGCGGAAGCGGCCACGGCCTCGTCGACGACGAAGGGATGCCCGAAGAAGCGCTGCCCGGCCACCCACAAGCCGACGAGCGCACCACCCCGCGCGGCCAGCGTCAGGCGACCGATGGGGCAGCGATAGGTGGCGAGCGTCGGGTCAGAACTGCTCGGGGTGATCGCGGTAGGCATACGCCCACACTGTCACGGCGACGGTGACCGCGCGAGTCCACGCGTCACGCACGGCGCTCAGCTCTTCGCCCTCGAACCCCTCCGCCAGCAGACGATGCCCCACCTCCACAGTCGGAGCGATGAAAGCGAGCACGTAGCGCAGGGGCACGAACGGCGTCGAGTCCGCCCCATCCGCCGCGTTCTTCGCTGCGGACATGTGCCGGGCGCCGATCAGGTACTGGTAGTCCAACCACGCCTGGTCCCGCTCGCGCGTGCACATGTCGATGATCCACTGGGCGAATCGCGGCTTTGACGCCTGCGCGTACTCGGGGTTCGGCTGCCCGTCCGGGTGCGCGGAATGGGCTGCCAGATACGTCTTTTGAGCCAGAATCCCGCGCCACGTGTCGACCATGTCCATGGCATGCGGCGCCAGGATGGGTTCTGCTCGCGCGAGCAGCTCTGCGTCACCGGGCTGAACGTGCGCTGCGGCCTCAATCTGGCGCAGATCCTCGAGTGTGAGCGGGGACGTGGGGACGGCATCGGTACCGTAGGTGTACCCCGACGAGTGGTCGTAAGCGGTCATGAGAACCTCCTTGATCCTATGCGTTAATGATAGAAGGCGCTCTGCTCGTATGGGTCTGTTTGACATCTGGGACTGGTATGGAGCGCAGTTGGGTGGGCGTGGTTCGTGCGAGTTCGCCGTGCGCGTAGCCGCTGTGGTGAGGTGGCAACGGTGCTGGAGTGGTTGCGCACAATACAATTAACCTGTGGACCCCCTTCTTATCGCCCTGGCCGGAATGCTCATCATCGTGGCATGCCAATTCATCGCGCCCAAGGTGCGCGTGGCATCCCCCCTGATCCTGCTGGTCGTCGGCCTGGCGATCGGCTTCCTTCCGCAGGTGGAGGCCATCGAGATCGAACCGCACATCGTCCTCGAGATGGTGCTGCCGCCCCTGCTGTTCTCGGCGGCCGTGCGCATGCCGACCATGGACTTCCGCCGCGAGATGCAGGCCGTCGCGATGCTCGCGATTCCCCTCGTGTTCCTCTCCGCCTTCGCGGTCGGCTTCGTCATCAACTGGCTGGTCCCCGCGATCTCCCTGCCCTGGGGCGTCGCGCTCGGCGCTGTCCTGTCCCCGACGGACGCGGTCGCCATCTCGATCGCGAAACGCTCCGGCGTCTCCCACCGAATCATCACCGTGCTCGAGGGCGAGGGGCTCTTCAACGACGCGACCTCGCTCGTCCTGCTGTCCGCCGCGATGAGCGCGGGCCTGGCCGCCGACGAACACGCCCTCAACCCGGGCATGCTCATCGGCAAGGTCGCCATCGCCCTCGGTATCGCGGCCGCCATCGGGTGGGTCGTCGGCGAAGTCGGCGTGCGCCTGCGCGCCCTCATCAAAGACCCTTCCGCCGACACCGTTTTCTCTTTCGCGATGCCTTTCATCGCCTCGATCCCCGCCGAGCACCTGGGAGGCTCCGGCCTGGTCGCCGCCGTCGTCGCCGGCCTGGTCGTCTCGCGCCGCCGCGCCGCCACGATCTCTGCGAGCAACAGGCGATTCTCCCAGCAAAACTGGCAGACCATGACCCTGGTCCTGGAGAGCACGATCTTCCTGACGATGGGCCTGCAGGCCTTCGGCATCGTCGAGGAGACCAGGCAGTTTACGGGAGGACTGACTTTCGCGGCGTTCCTCGCCGTCGCCCTCGGCGCGCTCATCATGGTGATTCGAGCCATCTTCATTGCCCTTATGCTCGCTTGGCTGGACCATCGGCGCACCCACCGCCAACGCCGCTACGAAGTTGAGAACTCGCGAATCGCGCGCTTCGAGAAACGCATGAACGAGGCCTGCGAAGTCGATGCCGACATGCTCGAGGCCCGCGACCTGAGCCCCGAGCACTGGGAGAACGCGCTCAACCACTATCGCCGACGCCTCAAGCGCCGCGAACGCCGCAACGCGATGCGCGGATCGGACCTGGACTACTTCGCGAACGAGCCGCTGGGGCCGCGCGAGGGCAGCGTCATCGTGTGGGCGGGCATGCGAGGCGCGATCACGCTGGCCGCCGCACAAACCATCTCGACACACGCCCCGATGCGCGCGCTGCTGCTCTCAATCGCCCTGTTCATCGCGGCGGGGGCCCTCATCATCCAAGGACTGACCCTGCCCGGCCTCATCCGCATTGTCAAGCCCCAGATGGCCTCGGGTGATATCTCCGAAGAAGAACGCGCAAAGCTCCTGACAGTGATGGGTTCCGCGCTCGTGGACACCGCCCTGGCCCAAGCGATCCACGAAGTTGACGGCCAGACCCTGCTCTCCGCCGGCGTCTCTCGCACCCTGTCGCGCATCGGGAACGCGGTCTCCGCAACCGACGAGGCCGAGGGGACCCGCATCGCGCGCACGGCCGACCGCGTCCTCACCGACATCCTCCAGGACGCCTCCACGCAGTCGGGAGCAACCAGCGACGGACTGCGTCCCGAGTGCGTGGATGACTCGCTTGAGGCGACCGCCAGCGTTGCCGCGACCTCGGAATCGGCTTCCCTGCCCGCGGAGGATGCGTCCTCAGCGCTCGCGTCACCCGGCGATGACGAGGGACACGGCACGGTCGCCATGAGCGAGGAAGAAGTCGAGCGTTCCTTCACGCGCGACCAGATCCGTGAGCTCGCCCTCGAAGCCATTCACGCCCAGCGCGACGCGCTCCTGCAGGCCCGCGACGAGGGCATCTTCTCCTCGGCCGCCCTGGAAGGAGCGCTCGCCCGCCTCGACAACGAGGAGATCCTCCTGGTGTCCAGTCGCGGCACCGACCACTAACGGCGGACAGCGGGGGTTGGACGCTCACAGCCTCCCGTTCTCGCTGATCGCACAGAATCGAGCCGCACTCCGTGAGGGGATGACCCGATCAATGCGCGAGCGCGCAGGCCTCAGTCCGTCGTCACCCGCGACGCGTACGCCGGGTCGTCAGTCACCGAGTTGAGCGCCTCCTCCAGACGCTGCGGGGCAACGACGCCGCCTCGCGCCAGGACCCGGTAGGTCTGGTCGGCCTCGTGCGTCATCATGTTCGTCACCGTAAAGCCGTTGCGCTCGTAGAACGCCAGGCGGCGCACGCGCTGCTGGTAGTTCCCGGCCTCGCGCACGACCGGCTCGATTTCGAGCAGCTGCGGCACATCCCCGTAGCGCTCGGCGAAGTAGGTCAGGATGCGCGAGCCGTAGCCCGCACTGCGCGTGCGCCCATCAACGGCGAGAAAGCCCAGGTAGAACAGGTCATGGAACGCGAACGAGAACGTCAGGGCGACCACGTGGGTTGCCCCGGCCTCGTCCGTGGGCAGGGCAGGGTCGATCCACGCGAGGAAGGACACCTCGTCGCGCTCGGCGCTGCGACGCAGCTCGGACATGGGGACCTGCTCCTCGGGCGGGAAGGACCGCTCGTAGATCTCCAGGATTTTGTCGGCGATCGGCCCGTCCGCAGGAACGGGAATCGGGGTGAGGTCGGTCATGGGGGCAGTCTACCCGCTCGGTCTTACTCGCCCTGTGCGTGTGCCCGATGAACGAGGCCGGGGCCGGGATTCCGGGGAGGCGGTGCGGTCATCGCACGCCGCCGTCAGGGTCCCCTCAGGGGATGATCAGGGGTCAGTCAGTGAACAACGACGGTCGTGGGTGATGCCCGCTCACTTAGACTTGTGGGTGGAATCAATAGCAGATGTGAGGACGACGCGTGCTAGAACTCAAGGAGATCATCAAGGCCTACCAGACCGCCAACCTGGTACAGGTGGCGCTCAACAAGGTCTCCGTGTCCTTCCGCGACAACGAATTCGTGGCCGTCCTGGGGCAATCGGGTTCAGGGAAGACGACGATGCTCAACGTCATCGGCGGCCTCGACCGCTTCCAAAGCGGCGACCTCGTGATCGACGGCATCTCCACGAAGAATTACAAGGCGCGCGACTGGGACGCGTACCGAAACAACCGCATCGGCTTCGTCTTCCAGGCCTACAACCTGATCCCGCACCAGAGCGTCCTGTCCAATGTCGAGCTGGCCCTGACACTGTCGGGCGTCTCCCGCTCCGAACGACGTAAGCGCGCCCTCGATGCCCTGACTCGCGTCGGCCTGGCCGACCACGTCCACAAGAAGCCTTCGCAGATGTCGGGTGGCCAGATGCAGCGTGTCGCCATTGCGCGAGCCCTCATCAACGACCCCGAGATCCTCCTCGCGGACGAACCCACCGGCGCCCTCGACTCCAAGACCAGCGTTCAGGTCATGGACCTGCTGCGCGACGTGGCCCGCGATCGCCTGGTCATCATGGTCACGCACAACCCCGAGCTGGCCCACCAGTACGCCACCCGCATCGTCGAGCTGGCCGACGGAAGCATCGTCGCCGACTCCGATCCTTTCGTACCCACCGTCGAGGATCAGCGCACCGCCAAGCCCGCACGGCGCACCTCCATGGGCTTCCTGACCGCCCTGTCCCTGTCCGCCAACAACCTGATGACCAAGAAGGGCCGCACCCTCATGACCTCCTTCGCGGGGTCCATCGGCATCATCGGCATCGCCGCGATCCTCGCCCTGGCCAACGGGACGAACGCCTACATCCAAAAGACGGAAGAGGAAACCCTTGGGTCCTACCCGCTGACGATCCAAAAGAGCGGCGTCGACATGACCGCCGCGCTCTCCGTGTCGGCCTCGGACTCCGCAAAGGCGAAAACCGCGCCCGACGGGAAGGTGGGCGTGTCCGACATGCGCACCTTCGCCGACACGATCCGCGACGCGAAGACCAACGACCTGGCCTCCCTCAAGGTCTTCCTGGACAACAACGGCGGCGGCATCGAGACGATGACCAACGCCATCGAATACGACTACGACGTTGTCCCCCAGATCTACCAGTCCGACACCTCCAAGGCGACCGTCCAGGTCAGCCCCGACCAGTCCATGAAGCAGATGGAAACGGGTTTTGGCGCGGGTGCTTTCGGATCGATGATGGTCACCAACGCCTTCTACCAGATGCCCGCCACGTCCACTCTGTACACCTCCTCCTACAATGTGGTCGCAGGCGCCTGGCCGAAAGGCGCCAACGAGGTCGTCCTGGTCCTGGACGAGGACGGCAACATGCCCAACATCTTCGAGTACACGCTGGGCCTGAAAGACCACAAGGAATTCGACGACCTGATGCGCAAGTACTACCAGGGCGCCCTCGGTGGCACCTCCCAGTCCAGCGCGCAATCAGATACCCAATCGGGTGCCAGCGACGCCACCTACGACTACTCAACAATCCTGGGCACCACGTTCCGCCGCATCAACGCCTTCGACAAGTACACGTGGGACGACACCTACAAGGTGTGGACCGACCACTCCTCGGATACGGACTACATGAAAAAAATCGTCGACGGCGGCCAAGAACTGACCATCTCCGGCATCGTCAAACCCAACTCCACCAAGGGCGGGGCCCTGCGCCAAGGCATCGCCTACACCCCCGCCCTCACCTACCAGATCATCGAGGAAGCAGCCGCCAGCCCCATCGTCAAAGCCCAACGCGCCAAACCCGACGTCGACGTCTTCACCGGCAAAACCTTCAAGGAACTCGCCGACAACCAAAAGAGCCAGTCCAGTGGCTTCGACATGTCCTCCCTGTTCACAGTCGATCAGTCCAAGCTCTCAGCAGCCTTCCAAATCGACCCGAGCAAGCTCCAAATGGACCTGTCCGGCATGGACTTTAGCGGCCTCGACATGTCCGGCATAGACTTTAGCGGCCTCGACATGTCGGGCATGGACCTATCAGCCATCGACTGGCAGAACGTCGACCTCTCCGGTCTCGCCGCCCAATCGGGCGCCCAATCCGGTGCGGGCTTCGACTTCTCCGCCCTCAACCTCGCAGACCTCACAAAAGAACTGCCCCAGCTCGCCAACGTCGACTTCCCCACCATCATTCGATCCGCACTCGCGGACGGTGCCGTCAAAGACGGAGCAGCTCAATACCTGAGCACTCAAGCCAGTCAGATCGCCCAAGGCTTCCAGGACTACGCCCAGAAACAGATCGAGGAAGGCGGCACGACCGACTTCGCGACCCTGGCCTCGTCCTACTTCTCCCAGCCGGAAGTAATGGAACAGCTACGAGCGGCGGTCTCCTCCGACCAAGTCGTGGACGCCGACAAACTCACCGCCAACCTGACGGCTGCGCTCGGTAACGACCCCGCGCTCGCGCAGATCGGCCAGGACGTATCCACCCAGGTCATGAACGCCATCTCCGCCCAGATTGCCTCCCAACTCGGCGCCACCCTCACCCAGGGGGTGAGCGCCGTCATCGGACAGGTCATGCAAGAAACGATGACCAGTGCAATGACATCGATGATGACCCAGCTTTCCGGCGCGATCGGTCAACAGATGAACACGGTCATGAACCAGTTCGCGACCAGCATGTCCAGCGCATTCTCCGTTGACCCTGAAGCTTTTGCTTCGGCATTCACATCCAACGTGGACGATAAGTCCCTCGCAGCCCTCATGGCGACCATGTTCTCCACGAACGTGCCGACGCTGGAAACAAACCTGCGGACCCTGGGGTGGGCGGACATCGCCTCGCCGTCTAACATTTCGATCTACCCTAAGTCCTTCGCCGACAAAGATAACGTGAAGGCCGTGCTCGACACCTACAACAAGGACAACGAAGCGGCGGGCGCCACCGACAAAGTCATCACCTACTCCGACGTCATGGGCACCCTCATGAGCTCGGTGACCAAGATCGTCGACATCATCTCCTGGCTGCTCATTGCTTTCGTGTCGATCTCGCTCGTGGTCTCCTCCATCATGATCTCGATCATCACCTACATTTCGGTGCTCGAGCGCCGCAAAGAAATCGGCATCCTGCGCTCCATTGGGGCATCCAAGGGTGACATCTCCCGCGTCTTCAACGCGGAGACAGTCATCGAAGGCTTCCTCGCTGGCGTGATCGGCGTCGGCGTCACCTACGGTTTGTGCGCGGTCGCCAATTCGATTGCCTACGCCTCCTTCAACGTCGAGAACATCGCGCAGCTCTCACCGATCACTGCCGTCACGCTGATCGCCGTGTCGGTCGGGCTGACCGTCATCGCCGGCATCATCCCGGCCGCCCGCGCCTCCCGTCAGGATCCCGTCGAGGCGCTGCGATCGGAATGAACGGAAGACGGCCTCAGCCCCGTTTTGCCGAGGCCGTAGCCTCGCCACGGGGCGCGCGCGGCTGCGCTAGTCTGGACGTAACGCTTGTCCACCAGCCGTAAGGAAAGAGGAATCATGCCCACCCCCGAGAATCTCGCCACCGACGCTACCGTAGCCATCATGCTGGCCGACGGCTTCGAAGAAGTTGAAGCCCTGGCCGTCGCCGACGTCCTGTTCCGCGCTGGCGTGCGCTCCGACCTGATCTCCGTCACCGACGCGCGTCACGTCACCAGCTCTCACGGCATCCGAGTGGTCGCCGACCTCATGCTCGACGACATCGACCTATCGGCCTACACCGTGCTTTTCCTGCCCGGAGGTATGCCCGGCACCCTGGGATTGAAGGGAACTCCCGCCATACAGACCGAGGTCCTGCGCCGCGCGGACGCGCGCGAGCCGATCGCCGCCATCTGCGCAGCCCCCTCGATCCTGGCCGAACTGGGTGTCCTCGACGGTCGCCACGCGACCGCGAACCCCGCCTTCATTCAGGCGATTGCTGCCGGTGGGGCGATAGCCCACGAGAACCCGGTCGTCGTCGATGAGTTCGTGACTACTAGCCGCGGCGCCGGCACAGCCCTGGATCTCGGCCTCGAGATCGTGCGCCAACTCCTGGGCGAGACGACCGCCCAGGAAGTCTCCCGCGGCGTCGTCCTCACCCACTGACCCGCCCCCAGTCGTCTTTCCGAAAGGACACCCACCCCGCATGAGCCCGCGCAAGCCTCGTCCCTGGCCCGACACCCCCGCGCCCCTGGCGGCGCCCGTCGTGGACAACCACACGCACCTGCCCACCCACGCCGGAGAGATCCCCAGGCGCGAGGGCGTGGCGCTGAGCCTGGACGATCAGCTGGACCGAGCCCGCGAGGTCGGCGTCACCGCGCTCATCTCGAGCGCGTGCGAGCTGCCCGACTTCGACCCGATGATCCAGCTGGCGAGGGACCACGAGGGCGTGCGCGTCGCGCTCGCCATCCACCCGAACGAAGCCGCCTTGCACGCGGGCTGCGCCGAACCCTCACCCGACGGGCTCACCCCGCGCGTGTGCGAGCACCACGTGCCCCTCGACGAAGCCCTCACCGCCGTCGAAGCACGCCTGAGCGACCCAACGGTCATCGCGGTGGGGGAGAGCGGCCTGGACTACTTCCGCACCGCGGAAGCGGGGCGCCAGGCTCAGAAGGAATCCTTCCGCGAACACATCCAGATGGCTGCGCGCGCCGACCTGCCCCTGCAGATCCATGACCGCGAGGCGCACGAGGACACCCTGGCGATCCTGGGGGAGTGCGCCAGCACCGATCAGCGGATCGTGTTCCACTGCTACTCGGGGGACGCCGCCATGGCAGCTCACCTGGCCCAGCGCGGTTGGTACGCCTCCTTCGCGGGACCCATCACCTACCCGGCGAACTCGGACCTGCGCGCGGCGCTTGCAACCCTGCCGCGTGAACTCGTCCTCGTTGAAACCGACGCGCCCTATCTGACGCCCGTCCCGTGGCGCGGATGCCCCAACGCTTCCTACGTCATGGCCCACACCGTGCGTTTCATCGCGCAGCTGTGGGACGTCAGCGAGGCGGCGGCGTGCGACCAGCTACGAGCCAACACGCAGGCGGTCTACGGCTCCTGGTAAAGGCAGGAGCGAGCGTGAAGTGTATCAAAGTGCTCGCAAATTGGTAACAAATTGGTTACGGTTGGAGTGTCAGTCCGGTTCCGAACATCCACGCGCGACGGACCACCACCCCGAGCGGTGGCGCAGTAGCGAGGCACCGGAGGCGGAAACTACAACGTCTGGAGACACGTGAGCCTGAAGCCCTCCCGCACAACCGTCATCTCCGTCGCCTCCGCGGCGGCCCTCCTCGTGGCCGGCACGGCAGCAGCCGCCGTCGGCACCTCATACCGCCACGTCACCGTCGAAGTGGACGGCGTGAGCCGTGACGTGTCCGGCTTCTTCATTACCGCGGGCGATGCCCTGAACACCGCCGGCGTGTCCGTGGGCTCCCACGACCTCGTTGCCCCCGCCTCTGACCAGCGCGTCACTAACGGTGACACGGTCGTCGTTCGCACGGCCACCGAATACGACGTGACCGTCGATGGAAACCGGACCACCGCATGGTCCACTGCCTCGTCGATCTCCGGTGTCCTGTCCGCCCTGCCCGCCGTCTCCTCCTCGATGGCGGCCGACCGCTCCTACACGCGAGCTGAAATGCCCCTGGGCGAGGGCGGCGAAACCATCCACGTCGTCGCCGACGGCGCAACCACAGACGTCGTGGCATCAGCCGCTGAAGGCACAACCGCGATCCTTCAGAAAGCCGGCATTAGCGCCGGTCCCATCGACCGCGTCACCCTGGAAAACAGCGGCGGAGACATCACCCTGCGCGTGGCACGCGTCGTACGCGGCAACATCACGACAACGACCGAAATCCCCTACGACACCGAAGAACGCGAAGACGCCGAGGCCGAGCAAGGAACCGAGAAGACGATCCAGGAAGGCGTGGTCGGGTCGCAGACCACCGAGTCGTACCAGGAGACCATCGACGGACAAGTGACCGTCTCCGCGGTCCTGACCACGACGCGCACCGAGCCCACGCCTCGCATCATCTCCAAGGGCACCAAGGAAAAGAAAGCCGAGGAAACTAAGAACTCCTCCGATTCTTCATCCTCCTCGTCCTCCTCCTCATCTTCGTCATCGCCCGCCGTCGCTTCCGGCGACGACGCAGCCATCTGGGCGGCCATCGCCCAGTGTGAGTCCGGCGGCAACCCGTCGACCAACACGGGCAACGGCTACTACGGCATGTACCAGTTCTCCCTGCCCACGTGGCAGTCCGTGGGCGGCACCGGTCTGCCCTCCGACGCGTCGGCTGAAGAACAGACAATGCGTGCGCGCATGCTCCAGCAGCGCGCCGGTTGGGGTCAATGGGGCTGTGCCTACAAGCTCGGCCTCGTCTAACGTGACATTCCCCCCGCAGGCGCCGCAGTCATAGCGTCCGCGAGGGCTACCGCGCTAAGCTGACCAGCAGTACTAGAATCGAGAAATCGGGAGTACCGTGAGCCACCACCTGAGCAACTCTTTGAGCGCTTCCGCAGCCAGTGCCCTGCACGTCCTCGGCGGACGCCTACGCACTTTCGCTCCCTCCCCTCGTGTCGTCCTAGGCACGGCGGCCCTCGCGTCCGCGGGTGTCCTCGGGATCGCCGGCGTGGGAGTCGCGTCCTCGCATACGACTGTCATGCTCGAAGTGAATGGTGTGTCTCGTCCCGTCACCGCGTGGGGCAACACTGTCGGTGACGCGCTCGCCGTTGCGGGCGTGAAGGTCGGCAGCTCTGACTTGGTTCAGCCGGGTGTCGGCGACGTTGTGCGGGAGGGCGACACGATCGTCGTGCGTACCTCCAAGGCATACACGGTGACCGTCGACGGTCAAGCGCGAACCCTGTGGACCACAGCCGCGTCAGCCGACGGCATCCTGGCGGACGCGGCGCCGCTCGGCTCCACGGTCACCCTGGCAGCCGATCGTTCCGCGTCGCGCGATGATCTGACTCCGCTCGTGTCGCGTGCGCGCAACGTCATCGTCAACGTCGATGGCACCACGCGTGAAGTCGCCGTGCGTCCCGGTCAGGATGCCCGCGCGATCCTGGAGGCCGCTGGCGTGTCGGTTCACCCCCTTGACCGCGTGGCTGTCGAGAACAACCAGACCGGCGAATTGACGATCAACGTCAGTCGCGTGACCCGCGGCCAGGCCACGGAAACCGTCGACATCCCGTTCAGCGAAACCACGACGACCAGTGCCGACATGTTCGTCGGTGAATCCCAGGTGACCACGACCGGCGTGAACGGCGTGACCACCTGGACGGTGTGGCAGGAAAAAGACGGCGATCAGGTCTTGACCTCCGTGCCGATCACCGAGCATTCCACCTCCCAGCCTGTTACTCAGGTGCGCGCCGAAGGAACGAAGGAAGCCACACCGGCTGCCCTCGTGGCCGCCGGCATTGACCCGAAGGCCACCTTGGAGGAGAAAACCGAGGCCAACGGGACCACGTCGGTGCGCTACCGCGCGACGCTCGGTTCTTTGTCCACGAAGGAAGAGATCGCCGCGATCGCTGGCGACAAGAACACCGACGCCGCCACGCAGGCAGCTGCCGCTGCCGCTGCCGCGGATGTCGGTGCCGTTCCTACCACCTACTCCGGCGAGGACCCGCGTTCCCTGGCCAAGCCCCTCGTTGATGCACAGGGATGGGGTAGCAGCGAGTATCAGTGCCTGATTCAGCTGTGGAACCGCGAGTCGCAGTGGAACCCGTATGCTGAGAATGCTTCCTCGGGCGCCTACGGTATTCCGCAGGCGCTGCCGGGTTCCAAGATGGCCTCGGCCGGTGCGGATTGGCGGACCAACCCCGTCACGCAGATCAACTGGGGTATCGGCTACATCAAGAGCCGCTATGGCACTCCCTGCTCCGCGTGGGCGCACTCAAACGCGGTGGGCTGGTACTAAGCGTGACGCTTGGGGCGGGCCTGACAACGTGTGTTGTCGGGCCCGGTTCTTTTTCTCGGCGCAGGTGGAGTCGTGCTGGTGTGGTGGTTGTGCTTGTGGGCGCGCTGGCTCTCAGAGCGCGCTCATCCGGATAGGTAACGAACATCTGGATAGGTTATGAGCATCCGGATAGCTTATTAACCTATCCGGATGTGGCTAACCTATCCGGATGCGCAGCCTGGCCTGGCTTGGCGCGGTACTGGGGGCTCATGCGTCGCCCAGGCTTGGCGCGGCTCCCTGACCTGGTCGGATTCGATGCCTGGGCTGAGCTTGGCGCGGTGCCCAGTCCTGGCTTTGTGGGCTGTGGGGTGCGCATCTCGGCGCGGGCGTAGGTGGATGGGCGTGAGTATCTGGATAGGTAACGAACATCTGGATAGGTTATGAGCATCCGGATAGCTTATTAACCTATCCGGATGTGGCTAACCTATCCGGAAGCGTGCAACCTATCCGGATGCGCGTAACCTATCTGCGTAGCGCCGGGGTTGCGCCAACTTGACACTTACCGTTCAATTCTCATGAAGGTTACCTAATGTTCATCGTAATTGTGCCAGTGAGGACGTCGTGGGTTTTTCTGCCGTTGCTAAAGTGGCTGTGTTTGTGGTGATCGCTGGTGCAGGATTCGCCGGTGGCATGACGGCGGCCCCGGTCTTCGGTGTAGAGCCAGCGCAGGATCGGGGCGCGGAACCTGTTGTTACCGTTGACACGACTCTCGTGAAAAACTCTTTCGCTGACATTGGTGAACTCGCCACCGAGTCCTACAACTTCACCCAGGTGGGGAAATACTCTGAGGAGGGAACCAAGGTGTTCGGCATGGAAGTGCCGGGCACGGGCGCCCATTACCTCATCACCTATTCGGGTGAGGTGAAGGCCGGAGTGGCCGATGTGAGCCAGATTCAGGTCGAGGTTGACGAGGCAGGTCACGTTGTGACGGTGACCGTGCCTGCTGTCGAAGTTCTCTCCGCCTCCATCGATCCTGCCTCCGTCGAGACCTACGACCAGTCTTTCTCCGTCGTCAACCAGATCGAGGTCGGAGAAGTCACCACCTTCCTGGCGGAACGGGAGACCGCCGCAGATGAGGCTATCTCCAAGGGATTGCTTGACAAGGCGCAGGGGCGCTTGGAAGACATTGTGAAGAAGCAGGCCAACGCCGTTCTCGGAGAGCAGGCCGCCAAGTACGAGGTGCGTGTCGTCATTGCTCCTGCCCCCGCTGAGTGAGTGGTCGCGCCACGCGGCTCGCGCCGCCCGGCCTCGGCCCCGTTTTCAGTTTCGCACGTAATTCCCTTGTGACTGTTTCAAGATTTGAAATCGCATCGTTGAAATCATGCGGTTTTGAGCTGTAGTTCAAAACTGAACGGGTTAAATTATGTGCGAGATTGTTGGGGAACTAGGGATTGTAGCGCCAGCGCGGCTCACGCCGCCCGGCCCCCGCCACGCGGCTCACGCCGCCCGGCCCCGGCCTCGTCGGCCCCGTGCACTAGACTTGCTAACGTGAGCCGATCCTCCCGCCAACGCGACACGCGCCGCCGCATCGACCCGTCCCTGCCCGAGGGCGCCGTCCCCTCCGAGACGGGTCTGCTCGGCCCCCTTGAAGTGAAGGCCATCTCCGAGGCGCTCGGTATTCGCCCCACGAAGGTGCTGGGCCAGAACTTCGTGCACGACGCGGGTACGGTGCGCAAGATCGTCGCGGTCGGCGGCGTCGTGGAAGGCGACGAGGTCGTCGAGGTCGGTCCCGGCCTCGGCTCACTGACCCTGGCGCTCCTCGAAGTTGGCGCGCGCGTGAGGGCCGTCGAGATCGATCCGTGTTTGGCCGCCGCCCTGCCTGAGACGGTGCGCGCCCGCATGAGCGAGGCCGCCGACCGCTTCCACGTCGTGACCATGGACGCCACCGAAATCAAGGGTGTCGACGACTTTGGCGTGGACTGGCCCGCCCCCACGAAGCTCGTCGCGAACCTGCCGTACAACGTGGCGGTGCCGGTCCTGCTCAACATGCTTCAGGCTTTCCCCCTCCGTCGAGGTGGTTGTCGTCATGGTCCAAGCCGAGGTCGCGGACCGCCTGGCCGCAGGCCCCGGATCGCGCACATACGGCGTGCCCTCCGTCAAGGCCTCCTGGTATGGGACGGTCGAGCGCGCGGGGACGATCGGTCGCTCCGTGTTCTGGCCGGTGCCCGGCGTGGATAGCGCCCTCGTGCGCCTGACTCGACTGAAGGCTCCGCGCGGCGACGACGAGCTGCGTCGTGCCACCTTCGAGGTCACCGACGTGGCTTTCGGGCAGCGCCGTAAGACCCTGCGCGCGGCCCTCAAGAATTGGGCGGGCGGCCCCGAGGCGTCCGAGGCCCTCCTGACCGCCGCCGGCATCGACCCGACGCGCCGCGGCGAGACCCTCTCGATCGACGAGTTCGTCGAGCTGGGGCGAGCCGTCATTGATGCCCGAGGCCGTGGCGCCCTCGCGCCTTCGACTGTGGCCCGCTGACGACCGGTAGGAACCAGCTAGGAAGAAGGAATCGTATGCGTGAAGTGCGCGCCAGTGCGCCCGGCAAAGTGAACCTGACGCTGCGCGTGGGTGCGCCCACGCCTGACGGCTACCACCCGCTGGTCACGGTCTTCGAGGCCTTGGACCTGCGTGAGACCGTCACCGTGCGCACCTCCAAGACGCCGGGCGTGCGCGTCGAGACGGTCGCCTACCTGCCTGATGGCAGCGTCGACGAGGCCACGACCCGCGCGATGGCGGACCTGGATCCGCAGGCCCACCTGGCGGTGCGCGCCGCACGCGTCCTCCAGCGCCTCGCCGCCGCGGGCCCCTGGGCGTCCACCGCCGCGGGACTGAGCATCCGCGTCGACAAGCGCGTCCCCGTCGCCGGCGGCATGGCCGGTGGGTCCGCCGACGCGGCGGCCGCCCTGGTGGCCTGCAATGAGCTGTGGGAGCTGGGCCTGGGCGCCGAGCAGCTCCAGGCGATCGGCCGTTCGCTGGGCGCCGACGTGCCCGCCTGCCTGGCGGGCGGCATCGCGCTGGGAACCGGGCGCGGCGACCACATGAGTGTCCTGCGCGAGGGGGACGAGGCCGGGGCTGGGCACCACTGGGTGATGCTTCTCGCCCGCGAGGGCCTGTCCACTCCGTCGGTGTTCCGCGAGTTCGACCGGCTCGACGCGGCGGGTGCGCCCGCCCTGGCCGAACCCGCGCCCGAGGAGGTTGCCGCCCTGTGCGCGGGACCCGAGGATCTGCGCCACTGCCTCGTGAATGACTTGCAGGCCCCCGCCCTACGACTGCGCCCCGAGCTGGCCGAGACCATCGCCGCCGCACGCCACGCGGGGGCCCTGGCGGTCACGCTGTCCGGGTCCGGCCCGACTGTCGCGGCCCTCGCGCGCGACGCCGAGCACGCCCGCTCCCTCGCGGAGGCCCTGAGTGATGCCCCCACGGTCGCGTGCGCGATCCCCACCCGCGGGCCCGCGCGTGGCGCCCGCATCGAATCGACGGAGGCCATCTGATGGCGCACCTGCTCGGAACTCAGAACGTCGGCGCCCTCGCGGGGTCGCGCAAGCTCCTCGAGGGGGTCACGGTCGGCCTCGAGGATGGCAGCCGCGTCGGCATCCTCGGCCCCAACGGCGCGGGAAAGTCAACGCTCCTGCGCATCGTCGCCGGCACGCAGGAACCCGACGGGGGAGTGGTGACCCGCCGCGACGGCGTGCGCGTCGCCGTCCTGACCCAGGCGGACACCCTCGACCCTGAGGACACGGTCGTCGAGGCCGTGCACCCCGGTATGGAGGAGTACGAGTGGGCCTCCGACCCGGCCGTGCGTGACATCCACGCCGGCCTCCTCGCCGACATCGACGCCGCGGCCCTCGTCGGCACCCTGTCGGGTGGGCAGCGCCGCCGCGTCGCGCTCGCCCGCGTGCTCGCTGCCAGCGCCGACATCGTGTGCCTGGACGAGCCCACCAACCACCTCGACGTCGAGGGCGTGGCCTGGCTGGCCGCCCACCTGAACGCCCGGTTCGCTCGCCCCGGCGCGTCCGGCGCGCTCCTGGCGGTCACCCACGACCGCTGGTTCCTCGACGCCGTGTGCGAGCACATCTGGGAGGTCGTCCCCGGCGTCGACCCGGGCGGCGACCGCCCGCAGATCGCCGGGCACGTCGAAATTTACGACGGCTCCTACGCCGCCTACACGCTGGCCCGCGCCGAGCGCGTGCGCCAGGCGGACGTGGCCGCCGCCAAGCGTGCGAATCTGCTGACCAAGGAGCTCGCGTGGCTGCGCCGCGGGGTGCCCGCCCGCACGTCGAAGCCGAAGTTCCACATTGCTGCCGCCGAGGCCCTCATCGCCGACGTGCCGCCCCCGCGCGACACCGTCGAGCTGGTCAAGATGGCGACCGCGCGCCTGGGCAAGGACGTCATCGACCTTGAGGATGTGTCCGTGTCCTTCACACGCCCCGACGGCTCGCGCCTGGACATCCTTGAAGGCGTCACCTGGCGCCTGGCCCCCGCCGAGCGCGTCGGCATCGTGGGCGTCAACGGCGCTGGTAAGACGACGATCCTGAACCTGCTGCGAGGCGACCTGACGCCCACGTCGGGGCGTGTCAAGCGCGGCAAGACCGTTCAGGTCGCCACCCTCTCTCAGGACACGCACGAGCTCGACGCCCTGGCTGACATGCGCGTCGTCGAGGCTGTCGCCGACGTCGCCCAGAGTGTCGTCGTGGACGGCAAGGAGGTCAGCGCCTCCCAGATGACGGAGCGCATGGGGTTCACGCGCGCCCGAGCCTACACGCGCATCAGCGAGATCTCGGGCGGCGAGCGCCGACGCCTCCAGCTCATGCGCCTGCTCATGAGCCAGCCGAACGTACTGCTCCTCGACGAACCCACGAACGACCTGGACACCGACACGCTGGCGTCCATGGAGGATCTGCTCGACACGTTCCCGGGTACCCTCGTCGTCGTCTCCCACGACCGCTACCTCCTTGAGCGCGTCACCGACCATCAGGTCGCCCTCCTCGGCGACGGACAGGTCCGGGCGCTGCCCGGGGGTGTCGAGCAGTACCTGCAGATGCGCGCCTCCGGCGACGTTGGGGCTTTCGGGTCGTCCTCTCGCGCCGACGAGGCCGGCTCCGCCTCCCGCTTGGCCGTGTCCTCCGCGCACGCCTCCTCGGGCGAGGAAGGCGTGGGGCTGGGGAGCGCTCGCGGCGGCGTGAGTGACGCGGCGGCGCGGCGCGCGGCTAAGAAGGAAGTGGCCCGCATTGAACGTAGGCTGGAGCGCCTGCGTGCCGAGGCCTCGAACCTGGAGTCTCGGTTGGAGTCGTTGTCTATCACGGTGGCGACGGACGCCTCTGTCGTCTCAGAATTGACGACGGTGTCCGTGAAGCATCAGGACATCTTGGGGGAAATTGAAGGGCTGGAGGAGGCCTGGCTGGAGGCGGCCGAGGCTGCCGAGTAAAGCGGGGAGAGGTGTTGCCGTCTCCTCGTTGCGGGCGCGGTGGCAACGATGCGACGCTGTGGGACGAGCCGACTGAATTATATTGACAGTCAATTAGCTTCGGCGTTCGGTCGGCTTTATGACGGGCCGACCGACACTGCGAAAATTTCCCAGCAACTTTTTGACGGTGGTCAAAATCCTCTACCATGAGGCCGCGTCCTCCCTTGTAGGAAGGCGCAGGAGCGAGGCGACGCGACCCGCGCGCCGCCTCCGGGCATGGATTGAGGAATAAACAACAGATGAAACGCGGACCATTCATTGCCGGCGTGAGCGCCCTCGGCGTCATCGCGCTGGTTCCCGCCCTGATTCCCTCCGCGGTGGCGGCCGACGATCACTACGGCGCGAATCTTCCCTACACCCGCTACGAGGCGGAGGAAGCGAGCCGATCGGAGGGGACCAGCCTCGAACGATCGGACGACCTCGAGTCGACCGCGATTGAGGCCTCGGGTCAGTCCTACGTGGCCCTGACGAGCAAGGACTCCTCCGTCGACTTCACGGCCTCGGTTCCGGGTAATGCCCTGGACCTGCGCTTCACGCTGCCCGACCACGCGAGCGGGCGGGTCGATGTTCGCGTCAACGGTGAGAGCGCTGCATCCCTCGACCTGTCCTCTGAGACCGCCTGGCAGTATGTCGGCGGTGATCACGTGTACGACGAACCCGGTCAGGCACCCTCCGCCACGAGCGCGCGTTTCCGCTTCGACGAGGCGCACACCCTGCTGAATCGCCAGGTCCACAAGGGCGACCATATCCAGATCGTCAAGGTCGGTGACGACCAGAACGCCTACGGCATCGACTTCATCGAGCTTGAGGAAGCGCTGCCTGAGATTTCGCGTCCAGCTGGAGCGGTTAGCATCGCGGACTACCGGGGTGCCAAGCCCGGCGACGGCGTGGATGATTCCGATGCTCTCATATGGGCGATGAATGAGGCCGCGAACTCCGCCTCGAAGACGGTCTACATCCCTGCGGGCAGCTGGGAGCTGGGACGAAAGATCGGCGTCGATCATTCCGACCTGACGATCCGGGGTGCGGGCATGTGGTACACGAACCTGCGTTTCACCTCCGATCAGGCCGGTGGTGGAGGCTTCGTCTTCGACCGCGGCGTGGGCGGCGTGACCGTGACTGACTTCTACATGTCCTCTGCTTTGACTTCACGTTACGGCGAGAAGGCACAGTACAAGGGCTTTGCTGGCTCGGCTGGGGCGAACACTCGCGTCGCCAACGTGTGGGTGGAGCACTTTGAGTGCGGCTTCTGGATGGGCGACTACGTGGACGCTAGCCAGATGACCTACACGGACGGCATGGTCATCGAGAACGCTCGTATTCGCAACAACTTCGCGGATGGCGTCAACTTTGCGCAGGGCACCGCGAACTCGACGGTGCGTAACTCCTCGGTGCGCGGTAACGGTGACGACGGCCTCGCCTCGTGGTCGAGTATCGACGCGTCGACGAACAGTCAGGCACGCGTCGCTGAGGCCAATTCTTTCGTCGATAACACGATTGAGCTGGGCTGGCGGGCCTCGGGTATTGGTATCTTCGGCGGCAAGTCCCACCTCATCCGCGACAACCTGCTGATCAATAATTTCTCCGGAGCTGGTATCCGTCTGAACACGGTGTTCGATGGCCATAACTTTGACCTGAACACGGATGGCGGCATCACGATTGCGCACAACAAGCTGGTGCGCTCGGGAACGACGAACGACTTTTATGGCAATACGCGCGGCGCGATCGACTTCCAGGAGGTCAAGGGCGACATCCGCAATGTCTCGGTGAGCGACAATGTCATCGTGCGCCCCTACGCCGAGGAGATTCGCGCCGACTTCGGCCTCGGCGAGAGTGCTCTGTCGTCTCGCGGCATCACGTTGCGCGATAACAAGCGTGATGGCGAGGCCGGCTACACAGCCAAGAGCCAAGTCGTGAACTATGCGCAGGTCGATGGCTTGGTTGTTCGCGGTATCCCGGAGACGGATGACTTCAGTCTCTACTGGTTCCAGGGTGAGGAAAGCGGGCCGGACGGTACGACCCACCGTTACTGGGTTTCGAAGGCTGATGGCGTTGAGCTGACCAGCGACATGGAGTACACGCAGGAAGGCGGCGTGCGGGTCTATAACGTGACGACCGGCGATGCGCCTTCGTATCTGCCCGTCTCCTCAACTGATTTCTCGGGGTCCTATAGCTATGTTGGTGATCTGGCGCGCTCGCAGCCGGCCGATGATGGGACGACGATCGTGATCCGCTTCTGGTCCGCGAAGTGATCTGACTGCGGGTTTGTTGTCGCAATTGCCCGCGCTGCCTCGGTAGTGCGGGCGAATTGTGTCACGTGACGTGGACGAGGCCGGGGCGCAGTGGGCGATGGCGGATCCTTTGGAGGGGGGTGTGTTTGTGGGGCGCGCTGTGGTTGATGTGGGGTCCCGGTTGGCTTCCGACATGGGTATGGCAAAGGTGAGCAGCACAGGCTCACCTACCCCAATTACGCAAAAGGAATCGCTTTTTTATTTGCGTAATTAGTGATGATGAAAGCGCGAAAATATATCCGCCTGTGGGCAATGAATGCCTTGGAATTGCAACGAAAAACAGCTTCGTTTGCACATGTTGCGAAAAGGCGTATCACTGGAGTCAACAGCGCGACCACCCGGTCGCGACCGACCCAGTGAACGGCCCCACGGGGCCACGTTGTAAAGGACACTACCATGGCAGATATGCCCCGCATCCTCGACTGCTCCGTCACCGACTGCTCCTACAACAAGGAGAAGAGCTGCGGAGCCGCCGCGATCACCGTCGGCTACTCGACCTCCTGCACAACCTTCATTCCGCTGACCGTCAAGGGTGGCCTCGCCAAGGCTAATTCTTTCGTCGGCGCCTGCCAGAAGGCTGACTGCGTCCACAACTCCGACCTTGAATGCACCGCCGCCTCTATCTCCGTTGGCGCGGGCACCGCGGACTGCCTCTCCTTCCAGGAGCGCTGAACGCACCACAAGCGTACGAGGCCGTGGCGGGTACCCCTGCCGCGGCCTCGTCGTGTGCCTCCTAGTGACTATCTATCGTCCGTCACTCGAGCGCACCCGCAGGGTGGGGTGGGGGCTCAGGCCGCGTTGACCGTTCCAGATGAGGTTGACGACGTGTGCGGCGACCTCGTCCTTCTTCATGCGGCGCTCATCCAGCCACCACTGGCCGACCTGGGCGATGAGGCCGACCAGCATCTGCGCGTACAGGGGCGACCAGGTGGTGTCGAAGTTGGAACGTTTGAACTGCTCGGCGATGATGTGTTCGACGCGAGTGGCGACGTCGCCCATGATCGACGAAAACGATCCGGCCGTGCGATCCGAGGGGGCGTCGCGCACCAGGACCCGGAAGCCGTCCGTGTTGCGCTCAATGTAATCCAGCAGACCCAGGGTCGCGTTCTCCAAAATGAGACGCGGACGCTCCGAGGATTCCAGCGATGACTGTAGTGAGGTGATGAGCGCCTGCACCTCGCGGTCGACGATCACCGCGTACAGCCCTTCCTTGCCTCCGAAATGCTCGTAGATCACGGGCTTGGAGACCTTTGCGCGAGTTGCGATCTCCTCGACACTGGTTGCTCCGAATCCCTTTCTGCGAACAGGGAACGGCCCACGCTCACCAGCTGTTCGCGGCGCGCAAAGCCGCTCATGCGTGTCCTCTTCTCAGCCATGCCCTCCAGTATCACACGGGACGAGGCCCCGGCGGGGCGGGCGATCAGAGCTGGGTGTGTGGCGCGTTTGAAAGGGCATGCGGACTCCGGGTATTATCACCGTGGACGCATTCCGCCTTGGTGTAACGGCAGCACAGAGGTTTTTGGTGCCTTTAGTCTAGGTTCGAATCCTAGGGGCGGAGCGATCGGACCCGTTGGGGTCCGTTAACCCCCCTGAGGAGGAACATGTCTCGCCCCGCCGCCGTCATCGTCCTGGCCGCCGGTCAGGGAACGCGCATGAAATCAGCCCTCCCGAAGGTTGTGCATCCCCTTGCTGGCTTGTCCATGATCGGTCACGCGCTGCGGGCAGCCAGCGGCCTCGATCCCGATCATGTGGTCGCCGTTGTGCGTCACCAGCGTGAGGTCGTCGCCGCAGAAATTGCGCGTGTGAGTCCGGGGGCCATCATCGCCGACCAGGATGAGATCCCCGGCACTGGACGCGCTGTTCAGTGTGGTCTTGCTGCGCTTGACGCTGCGGTTGCCCCGACCTGCGGAACCATCGTCGTCACCTACGGTGATGTTCCCCTCCTGTCCACCGACACTCTCGCCGAGCTGGTCGCCACTCACGAGAGCGCGGGTCATGCGGTGACAGTCCTGACTTCGCGCGTCGATGACCCGACCGGATACGGGCGCATTATCCGCGATGACTCCGGCACGGTCACTGCCATCGTTGAGCAACGTGACGCGACGCCCGAGCAGGCCGCCATCAACGAGATCAACGCCGGTATCTATGCTTTCGACGCGGACTTCCTGCGCGCATCCCTGGCTTCCCTGGGGACAGACAACGATCAGGGCGAGGTGTATCTGACTGATGTTCTGGCGGCAGCGGCCCCCGCCGGACGCACCGCCGGAGCGCTCGAGCTTACCGACCATTGGCAGAGCGCTGGCGCGAATGACCGTGTCCAGCTCGCAGAGCTGGGTGCCGAACTCAACAAACGCATTTGCGCTGCGCTCATGCGCTCCGGCGTGACCATCGTCGATCCGGCCTCCACCTGGATCGATGTTGATGTGCAGGTCGGCGCGGACACTACGATCTACCCTGGCAGCTGCCTGCGGGGTACTACCACTGTTGGAGCCGACTGTGAAATCGGTCCTAACGCCTCGCTGATCGATGCGGAAATCGGGGATCGCGCCGTGGTTCCTTCCGCGTGGGTCGGTCAGGGCTGCGTTGCAGCCGATACGATGGTTACGCCCTATAGCACCATCGGCACACTGATCGCGGCGCGTCGCGCCTGATCCAACACAAGGAGAGACAACCGCATGAGCGGACTGGTGACCACCGGAGAGAAAAACCTCGTCCTCGTTTCTGGACGAGCTCACATGGACCTGGCTCACGCCGTGGGCGAGGAAATCGGATGTGGGGTTTCGCCGGTGACGGCCTACGACTTCGCCTCCGGCGAGATTTACGTGCGCTTCAACGAGTCCGTTCGCGGCGCCGACGTGTTCGTCCTGCAGTCCATTGCGGGCGACATCAATAAGTGGCTCATGGAGCAGCTCATCATGATTGACGCTGCGAAGCGTGCTTCCGCGAAGCGCATCACCGTGGTTGCTCCTTTCTACCCATACTCGCGCCAGGACAAGAAGCATCAGGGCCGCGAACCCATCTCTGCCCGCCTCGTGGCCGACCTGTATCGTGCCGCTGGTGCTGACCGCATCATGAGTGTGGACCTGCACGCCTCGCAGGAGCAGGGTTTCTTCGATGGTCCCGTCGATCACCTCTTCGCGATGCCGGTTCTCGTGGACTACGTGCGTGGCCGCGTCGACCTGTCCAACACGGCTGTTGTTTCCCCTGACGCGGGCCGTATCAGGGTCGCCGAAAAGTGGTCGAAGAAGCTGGGTGGCGCGCCCCTCGCCTTCGTTCATAAGACCCGTGACACGACCCGCCCGAACGTCGCAGTCGCAAACCGTGTTGTCGGTGACGTCGCTGGCAAGGAATGTGTCCTGGTCGATGACATGATCGACACGGCCGGCACGATCACCGAAGCGATCAATGTACTCAACAACGCCGGTGCTAAGAAAGTCATCGTCGTGGCCACCCACGGCATCCTTTCCGACCCCGCCACTAAGCGTCTCTCCGAGTCCGGTGCCGCCGAGGTCGTCGTCACCGACACCTTGCCGATCCCTGCCGAGAAACGCTTCGAGCAGCTCACCGTTTTGTCGATCGCGCCGCTTCTGGCTCGCGCGATCCACGAGGTTTTTGAAGACGGTTCTGTCACATCCTTGTTTAACTGACCGTCTTCCGCTTCACATCCGCCCTCGCCGTAAGGTACCCTGTTGGGGTTGCTCCGGCGAGGGCGGATCCGTGTCCGCCGTTATCGACAGGGCCTGAATTGAGATGCCTCGCGTTTCCTTCACTCTGCCGACACTGACGCCGGACCTGAGAAACGAAGGATAGACACATGAGCGACAATCCCGTCCTGCTTGCTGAAGAGCGTACCGAGTTCGGCAAGGGCTCTGCGCGCCGCGCCCGCCGCGCCGGCAAGGTGCCCACGGTCCTCTACGGCCACGGCGCCGAGCCCCGTCACCTGGATGTGCCCGGTCACGACCTGTTCCTCATCGTGCGCGGCAATAAGAACGCGCTCGTTGAGCTGAAGATCGAGGGTAAGACTCAGCTGGCCCTCGTCAAGGTTGTTCAGGTTCACCCGGTGCGCCGCGACATCCTGCACGCTGACTTCCTGGCTGTCAAGGCCGGCGAGAAGGTCGACGTTGAGGTTCCCGTCGTCGTCGTCGGCGAACCCGTCCCGGGCACCGTGCACGCGGTCGAGGAGTTCACCATCCTCGTCAAGGCTCCCGCCACCGCCATCCCCGAGCACCTCGAGGTGTCCATCGAGGGTGTCGAGGCTGGTACCGCGCTGCACGTCACCGACCTTCAGCTGCCCGTCGGCGTTGAGGTTGAACTCGATCCTGAGACGGTCGTCGTGTCCGTCCAGGAAGCCGCTGAAGAGGCTGAGGAAGACGCCGAGGCCGTGGCCGAGTCCGCGGCTCCTGCCGAAGGCGACGCTGAGTGATGCTCGCGTAGCAGACGCTTTCGGCGAGGGGGCCGGGCTGGGGCCTCGCCCCCTCGCCGTATCTGCGATACTGGGTGCATGAGTGACCTTCACGTAATCATCCCCGCCGGCGGCGCCGGCACTCGCCTGTGGCCACTGTCGCGCCGCCGCCGCCCCAAGTTTCTCCTTGATCTGGCTGGCTCGGGCCGCAGCCTCCTGCAAGGAACGGTGGACCGCCTGGAGCAGTCGGCCTCGACCGTGACGATCGTGACCGGTGCTGCTCATCGCGAGGGTGTCCTCGCCCAGTTGCCCGAGTTCGCTTCCTCCGATGAGCGCACGCTCCTCATCGAACCCTCCGGGCGTGACTCCATGGCCGCGATTGGCCTGGCGGCCTACGTTGTGCGCGAGCGCTTCGGAGATGACGCGATCGTCGGTTCCTTTGCAGCCGATCACCTGATCGCTTGCCCTGAACTGCTGCGCGACGCTATCGCGACTGCGATCGACGCTGCCAGGCACGGCTACGTCGTGACTATCGGTCTTGCCCCCACCGAGGCCTCGACCGCGTACGGGTACATCGCGCCCGGGCCCGTTCTGGATGGTGACCAACCCGGGTCCTCCTCAATTCCCGCTCGCGCCCGCCGGGTCGCCGAGTTCGTTGAGAAGCCAGACGCCCAGACGGCGGCGCGCTACGTGTCGCAGGGTTACCTGTGGAACGCCGGAATGTTCATCATGTCCGCGGGGGTCCTGGCCTCGCACCTGGCCCGCCTGCTGCCGGATATGCACGAGCGCTTGGAGACGATCGCGCACGCGTGGGGCACCGATTCCTTCGAGCGAACCCTCGAGGAAAACTGGCCGCACCTGACCAAGATCGCCATCGACCACGCCATCGCCGAACCCGTCGCCGCCGACGGGGGAGTGGCCGTCGTCCCCGCGCACCCGCAGATCGGGTGGACGGACCTGGGTGACTTCGAGGCGCTCACGGGCATTGCGGCGTCCACGGGTGGCCTTGGTGAGGCGATCCGCGTGGAATCCGACGGCTCTGCCGTCTACGGCGCTGAGAACGGTCCCCTTGTCGCCCTCGTCGGCGTGCCCGACGTCGCTGTCGCCCTGACCGCCGACGCCGTCCTCGTCACGCGACTCGACCGCGCCCAATCCGTCAAGGCCGTCGTCGACACGCTGGCCAAGCGCGGACGCTCCGACCTGCTGTGACACGCAGTTAACGGCGGTGCAGGATCCACGGAAGGGAGAGGCCGCACCGCCGACTTCTTGCCGTTCGCGGGTGAGCTGCGCCGCCCCGCCCGACCTGACCAGGTGTCAGGCTGGTACCGTGAAGGGCAGAACGACGCCCCGACGAAAGGCATCAGACGTGAATAAGCGGACCATTGTCGCCCTCGCAGCCACGGCCACCGCGGCCGCCATGGTCGTGAGCGCATGCTCGGATACGCCCTCCGCCACCCCTGCCACGAGCGCCAAGGTCTGCGCCGCCACTTCAGCTGCACACGCGGACACCGATCCCGTCGCGAAAGCCCTAGCGGGTGCCGCCGACAACGCCTCTATCGCCTACGAGTCAGCATCCGGAGACGGGGCCCCGGCCTCGCTCGTAGCGTCTGGATGCACGTTGATTGTCGGCACTGACTCGACCATGGCCTCGGCCATCTCCGAGGCGGCGCGTGCCAACTCCTCGGTGCGCTTCGCGCTCGTCGGCGCCTCCTTCACGGACGCCAAGGGGGCGCCCACGTCTCTGAACAACGGCTCCATCGTCGACGTTGACGCCTCCCAGGCCGCCTACTTGGCTGGGTACGCGTCGGCGGGCATGACGACGACGGGTCTGCTCGCCGTCATCGGTGGCTCTTCCGACAACGTGACGAATTCCCAAATGGATGCCTTCGCGCAGGGGGTCGACGCTTACAATCTCGCCAGTGGCACGTCGATCAGCGTGCTCGGCTGGAGTAATGGTGCCGGTTCAGGTACCTATGCGGAGAACGCCGACCAGGTGCAGGCCGCAGCAGCTGACTTTATCGCGAAGGGCGCGGACATCATCGTTCCGCTCGCCGGTGAAAACAATGTCGGTGCCGCTCGTGCCGTCACCGAGGCCGCCAACCCGATGGTTCGCCTCGTGTGGTCCGGCCTGACGAAAGCCGACCTGAAGGGCCTGACACGCGACGAAGCCGAGTCCACCGAGGACGTGATGTCCGGGCAGTCTGGCGAGCAGTCAGGTGTGCCGGTCGTGCAGCAGGCTGAAACGCAGTCTTTCTCGGATGCGTTCAGCTACGTTCAGATCGCTGATGACGTGCGCGCCGCGATTGGTGCGCCGGTCCTGACCGGTATTGTCGTCGACTATTCGCAGGCCATGGACACGCTCATCACGCAGGCCACTCAGGGGGCGGCGGCTTCGACCGTGCCGGTTTCGCTCGCGTCCGGCGGGGTCATCCTCACCGGCTTCGGCGCATACACGCCGATGCTCTCCTCCGAACTGAAGCTCGGCCTGTCCGACATGGCTGGGCAGATCGAGACCGGCGGCATGGTCATCTCTACGCCCTTCGACGTGTGATCGTTGTCGGCAACGTCTGTCGTGCCCCGGGATGCGCCGTTCGTGAATGCGAACTGCGCCCCGGGGCACGGTCGTTACCGGTGCTCTCTTAGCGGCGGTGTCGCCTAGATAGCCAAGTCGAGCGGTAGATCGGCGATGTCGCGCAGTCGCTGGCCGTTGATGAGATTGTCGAGTGTCTTCATTGCCTCAGCGTTGCGCGAGGCGCGGGTGGCTTCGACCAATTCGGACAGTGCGAAGTGGTACATGGTGTCAATGTCACCTGTTCCGAGGGCGAGGGATGCGAGTCGGGAAGGCATAGGCTCGCCGGTCACGACCACGATGTGCGGGGTGCGGCCCTTTCGATTCCTAATGAGATTGAGTGCCTCGGATCGCGCATTTTGAGCACGATCTGATCGCAGCGTCCATTTGCATGAGATGACGGCGTGAACGATGGGGGCTTGCGAGTGTCGAGACACCAACGGAGAATAAGAAGCAGCCCCATCAATAATGATTCCCGACTCCGTCAGCACCTGCGGGGGCACTGGTTTTCGCAGCACTAGGACATCGGGAGAGATGTCGTAGGAGTTTCCCAGGACGGTTGCCAAAGCTGGGTTCTGCTCGATCGCTTCTGTCAGTTCTCGGAGGTGACGATAGGGCTCGAACTGTGCCAAGAATTGTCCTTGCCGCGAACTACCGACGTTGAGGATCTCCCAGTGACCGGGACGCAGCATCGATAGCGCCGGGAAAGTTGCACTGACGAAGGCCGAGACAGCGGCTTCGAAGTTTCTCCCTGCACTCTGCCCGTCCAGTTTACGCACTCCCTCTGCCGCGCCGAGCTTCCGGGCGACGCGCAGAGCAACTTCGCAAGAGAGGCGCTGGGACTTGTCAGCGTTGCTGGCTACTCCATCCGAGTTAATTGACAGGGTATGCGAGTCTGTCAGCTGGCGATGGAAGATGTGTCGCTCTTCGAGCAGATTAATACTCATGCGACGGCCTCGCTCTCGCGGCTGTCCATCCGCAGCGTGGAAGCAATTTGTGCGCCGACCGCACGTGCGACCGGCGGGGGAAAAGCGTTGCCAACCTGGCGATATGCGTTTGTTTTTGCCCCCGTGATCACCCAATCGTCAGGGAAACCCTGGATGCGGGCGGCCATGCGGACTGTCAGACGCGGGTCGCCCTCGAAATCGGGGTCTGGAGGCGCAGGCGCGATTGTTGAACCGTTGACGCCTAGTTCCGCCCAAGCTCGCCTGGCCCGGGTGGGACCTAAGTCGGGTCCACCGTGCTTCTTAGAGCCGCCCACGAGCGTCGGCGCTATGCGGTCTGCGCGCCTCGCCCAATCCTTGGCACCTTGCCACCCGTGTGCCACCATGAGGTCCTCCAAAGCCTGTCCGACCGTGGGTGCGGCCTCGGACAGGGGCTGGGGGGTATTCAAAGGGAGCCTCGATGTCGTCGCGGAAACCGACCGCAATCACACGTGGACGTAGTTGAGGAACGCCAAAGTCGGAGGCCTGGAGAAGCCGCCACTGGAGGGAGTAACCGATCTCGCGCAAATGATCCTCTACCCCAGCGCGGTACTGCGCGAACTTCGGATCCAGCAAACCACGCACGTTTTCGATCATGATGGCGCGAGGTTGAACCACGCGCACGAGTTCAATCATGGCGGGAAAAAGATCACGCTCGTCGTCGGGACCCAGTTGCTTACCCGCGTAGGAAAAAGGCGGGCAGGGCACGCCGCCGGCCACCAAGTCAACGCCAGCGAACTCGTGAGCATGCTCCTTGATCCAGGGGACGACGTCGCCCTCGATAACGTTCCATTCCGGACGGTTCTTGCGCAGCGTGTTGCAGGCATGGTGATCGATTTCGACGACAGCACGGTGATCGAAGCCAGCCTGCTCCAGCCCAAGCGCCTGGCCGCCTGCGCCCGCGCAGATCTCGATCGATGTGAGGGCCATGTTCCACCTTCCGCCGCTTCTCTCTACCGGACGATTGTAGGGGAGCGGTGGGCGCGGAGGGCCGATCAAAGCGCGAAACTGCGGCCAAGGGTGGGGTGTTCTCACTCATACGCGCAGACTACGGGCGGGCATGCACATCTGCGTCCCGGCGTGCGTCTGCGCGTGAGTATCGCGCCACGGACAACACGCGGATAGCTGTCCCGAGACCTCAACGGGCGGCTAGCGCCGCCAGGGCCGCTCCCGCGCTGATCGCGTCCGCGTCCATCACGAAGGCGGGATCGACGCAGTACATGCCCGTGCCCGAGGGAATCGCGGGGTTCGTTGAGGCGGCATTGGCCAACGCGGCGCGCACCTGCTCCTCGGGCAGTGAGGCGGCAAGCGTGCGCCCGTCGGAGGCCACACGCAGGGTGAGGCCCGCCCCGGCCTCGACGATCGGCACGCCCACGCGCTCCAGGACTAAGGCCAAGAGCCCCGACGCCTCGTCCACGCGCACTCCGGCGGGAACGGTCGAGTCCTGCGCCAGCGAAGTGATCCGCGAGGCCACGCGGTCCACGTAGGCGCCGATCATGCCGTCGCCCACCCACTCCCAACCGCCGTCGGCGCGAGGGATGGTGGCCACGTCGGCGAAGGCCGCCACGGCCTCGTCGATGCGGGCGAGAGCCGTCTCGCTGGCCGGCGCCCCCTCGCGCGAACGATCGACGGCCCGGCCACCCAGGTAGATGATCGTCTCGCCGTCGGCTCTCACGTACACGGCGCCGTCGGCCATCACCATGCGCACTGAAAAGGCGGTGACCGGGGCGGGCAGAGCGCGCGGCATGAGCAGTGCGTGGCCTCCGCTGCCCTCGACGATCGAGGCGCCCTCGCGCGCCAGCTCCGCGCCGTCCTCGGACTCATAGCCGATAATGAAGCGGAAACGACCGCCCGTGGAAGCGGAGAGGAAAGAAGCGACACCAGCGAACAGTGACGGGTCAGCACAGCGTGTCATGTGCTGAGGGTAACACCGCACGTCCGGTGGCGGAAACCCGAGCGAATCAACGAGGCCGTGGCCCCGCTCGGGAGCGAGCGGCAGAACACAGACGGGGGAGGGCGCCGCTATCCTGGAGGCAGCGATAAAGGAGGACACATGCAGCTGACGGACCTAACGGATGCGCTCTCGCTGACACGGCAAATGATCGACATCCCCTCGGTGTCGGGGCAGGAAGGCCCGCTGGCGGACGCCGTCGAGGCCGCGCTGCGCTCCGCCGGATTCGGATCCGTGCCCGCCCTGGAAATCCTGCGCGACGGCGACGCCGTGTGCGCGCGCACCCGCCTGGGCCTGCCCCAGCGCGTCGTCCTCGCGGGACACTTGGACACCGTCCCCATCGCCGACAACGTGCCCGGGCGCACCGAGATCCGTGACGGCGTCGAGGTCGTGTGGGGGCGCGGCTCGGTCGACATGCTCGGCGGATGCGCGGCGGCCCTGGCCCTCGCCTGCGAGGCCGGACCGCTGATCGCGGCAGGCGCGCACGCGGCGCTCACGGCAGACGTCACCTGGATCTTCTACGACCACGAGGAGGTCGCCTCCCACCTCAACGGCCTGGGGCGACTTCAGCGCAACCACCCGCACTGGCTGGCAGGCGACCTCGCCCTCCTGGGTGAACCCACCGCCGCCCACGTCGAGGGCGGCTGCAACGGCACGCTGCGCGTCATCGCGCGCTTCCCCGGGAGGGCAGCGCATTCCGCGCGCGCCTGGATGGGTTCCAACGCGATCCACGCCATGGCTCCCGTCATCGAGCGCATCGCCGACTACGGTAACCCCGTCGAGCTGGTGGACGGACTCGAATTCCGCGAATCCCTCTCGGTCGTACGCGTTGAGGGTGGCATCGCGAACAACGTGATCCCCGAGGCCGCGTCCATGACCGTTAACTATCGCTTCGCGCCCTCCAAGCGCGCCGACGACGCCCTGGAGTGGGTGCGCTCCCTCTTCGAGGACACGGACGCGACCATCGAGGTGGACGATCTGTGTGAGGGCGCCAGGCCCGGCGCGGACTCGCCGGTCGCCGAGCGCTTCCTTGCTGTCGCTAGGCGCGTCGCCGCCGAGGCCGGAGCCGAGCTAGGCCTTGCAGCCAAGGTCGGATGGACGGACGTCGCACGTTTTACGCAGGTGGGTGTGCCCGCCATGAATTTCGGTCCAGGAGACCCGCTCCTGGCCCACACGCGCGACGAACATGCGCCCGTGTCAGATATTGTCCGGGTGCATCGCACACTCCGCGCTTTCTTGCTCGCGCAGTAGCCTCCACACGCCCATGGACTGCCCCGTGGCCTGAGTCCGCCCCACCCACGTCGACCGAAAGGATAGACCATGAGTACACCCGACAATACCTATCGCCGTGGCTCGCTCGTGCTACGTGGAGACCAGATTCCACACCTGACAGCTGACGCATCGCTGCTCCAGACGGAGCAGAGCGCGGACTGGAAGCACACCGATCCCTGGCGTGTCCTGCGCATTCAATCCGAGTTCGTCGAAGGTTTCGAAGCCCTAGCCAAGGTCGGACCCGCCATTTCCGTCTTCGGATCGGCTCGTACTCGCCCCGACGAACCTCTCTATCGGGCTGCGCAGCGTATCGGCCAGCTGTTGGCCGAGCGTGGCTATGCGGTCATCACTGGTGGGGGGCCGGGCATGATGGAGGCCGCGAACCGTGGCGCGTGGGAGGCCGGCGGTACGTCCGTGGGCCTGGGCATCGAGCTGCCACGCGAACAGGGCATGAACCAGTGGATCAACCGCGGCGTCAACTTCCGCTATTTCTTCGCCCGCAAGACCATGTTCGTCAAGTATTCGCAGGGCTTCATCGTGATGCCGGGGGGGCTTTGGCACAATGGACGAGCTCTTCGAATCTGCGACCCTGGTCCAGACGGGGAAGATTCGGTCATTCCCGCTGGTGCTCGTCGGTACGCAGTACTGGTCCGGCCTTGTGGAGTGGATTCGTTCGGCCATGGTGGAGGCTGGCATGATTTCCCCAGGTGACGTGGAGCTGCTGCATGTCGTGGATGACCCTGAGGAGGCGGTGAGCCTAGCAACGGGTGAGTAGTGTAACGCGCTCATTGTGAGGGGTTCTGATGCGCTGACAAGGTCGTGTTTACTGGGAACGTCCATCGGTTAGCTTGTTTTTATTCCTGAGAGTGCATCACCTGTCAAGGACAACGCGCAGTTATCCGGTAAGATTGATGGGGTGCCCCGCCGTGGGCGGCGTGGGCAGTAGTTTCGGAAGGAGTCCTCAACATGGCAGCGATGAAACCTCGCACGGGGGATGGCCCACTCGAAGTAACCGCGGAAGGTCGCGGCATCGTCGTGCGGATCCCCACTGAAGGGGGCGGTCGCCTCGTGATTGAGATGAGCACCCAGGAGGCGGGCGAACTCGCCGACGCGCTCACTCAGGCAATCTGATTGAACTCATTGCATAAGCGGAGGGACAGGTTCTTCCTGTCCCTCCGCTTGTGCGTCAGCGTGGGCCGCTGGTGTGCTTGTGATGCCCTGTCGGCTGCTCTAACTCAGTGTCGGGATTAAAGGACACAACGTGTTGGTTGTGTTGCGAGTTTTCGGCTTGCTGGTGCGGGATAATCGGTGTTGGAGGTGGTTGTTTCATCGCGTGCCTGTGCGTGGTCCCTTGATCTGTCGCGGTGGGGCTTGGGCAGGTCGTTTGCGGCGACGGTATCCACCGTGTCAGGCCGCTGGCGCGCCACTGGCGCGCCAGCGGCTGCGCTACCGGCGGTGCTACCGGCTGCGCTACTGGCGGTGCTACCGGCGGCGTCAGTGGCTGCGCTACCGGCGGTGCTATGAGTGGTAGCGCATGAGTCCCGCCCGGCGAGCTATCCTACGAATGTCGCATGCAATTCCCCCAACACCGCGCCACACCACGCAACCATATCGTTGGAATTGCAACGTTTGCGGACACTGTTGAAAGTTCATTCAATCGAATTGCATGCGAAACTGCTCCGAGCGCGCGAGCTGCCTGCGTTCCTCGCCGCGCACGTGGGCCCGATGGTATGCGCGTGGGTTCGACACCTCGCACGTGGGCCCTCTAATCCGCACGTGGGCCCTCTAATCCGCACGTGGACCCTCTAATCCGCACGTGGGCCCGATGGCACGCGCGTGGGCGGCGCCCTGGCGCATATCTAGGGGTTGGCGTGCGTGTCGCGGGGCTAACGCGCATGTTCAGCGGTTCATGTGCGAGCGACACACCAGGCCAGGCGCCGTTGCGTCCACAACGCAGACCACCTCGCCCACGACACCCCGTTGTCGGCGTTTGTTACCGAGGTGGTTTGCGACGTGGGCGGCGCCGCCCCGAGACGCGCCCTCACCGACTGCAAGCGTGGGGAATTGCCCTATACGGGGACCCGTGCGTGACTTGCCTGCCGGTGACATCGCCACCAAGCGGGGGGAATTGCACCATTAGAGGCGCGACACGCCGGCGACACGCCGAAGGGAGGCTTCTAATGCTGCAAAACCCCCACCATTACCCCTGGCCTGGCTTGGTCTGGTTTTGCGGACCGGGTGTTTTGAGGGTTGTTGGTTGTTATTGGTGGTGTTGCGCCCATTGGCGTGCGTATTGGTTGGGTGAGAGCCAGCTTAGCGCGCTGTCGCGGCTCTCAGTGCTTGACGGCGACAGCGAGGCCATCACCGACGGGTAGCAGCGTGGGCACGAACTCCTCGGAGTCGCGCAGGTAGTTGACGACCTCGCGGGCGACGACGGTCCGCGCATCGCGGCGAGCGGGATCGGCGACCTGATCGTGCCACATGGCATGCATGAAGGCGAATCCGGTGTGCGCGTGCTGTGATGAGCTGTGTCATACTTTGCGCGAATGACGTGCTCTCGGGTCTGCGTGGGAACGCTGATGTGCATGGCCCGTGCCAGAATTGGGGCAGCTAGCAGGAAAAGAAAGGGGACAAGATGCACGGTTACGACGGCGGGCTGAGAACTCTCGTGTCTTCCTGTGTTGCCCTTGGAGTTGATTGTGCACGCGTGACGGATAGTGAGCGCGCGCAAGTTGTGGAGGCCATCCCGTTTGAGGTAGAGACGCAGCGACTGCGGCAAAAGATTCTCGCTGGTGACGATCCCCTGGGAGAGATGTTCTGTGCCCTTCGCTCATCGAGTGACAGGCGAACAGCAGGTCAGACGTTCACGCCGCTCGAAATCGTTCAGTCGATGATGAACTGGGCGCAAGGCAGGGCTACTCCCTCTCGTGTCGTGGACCCCGGAACTGGATCGGGGCGTTTCATTGTGGAGGCCATGAAACGTTTCCCTCATGCGAAAGGAATTGCAATTGACACCGATCCCATTGCTCTTCTGATGGCGCGAGCGAACGCTCACGTGTGGGGTGTTGATGATCGGATTGAGTTTAGACTTGCTGACTATCGAGACACCGTTATTGAAAAGATCGATGGCCTCACCCTCTATATCGGAAATCCGCCATACGTTCGTCACCATGAGATTCAGCCACGATGGAAGGAATGGTATGCTGCGACAGCTCAAGAGCTAGGTGTTCCATCCTCAAAGCTTGCAGGTTTGCACTCGTACTTCTTCTTCGCGACTGCGAAGTATGCTCAGCCGGGCGACATTGGTGCATTCATTACCAGCTCCGAATGGCTGGATGTCAATTACGGGGTGTCGTTGCGACGGTTGTTGCTCAGTGCTCTGACGCTTGAAGAGATACACGTCTTTGATCCGACGTCGCTTCCATTCGCAAATACGCAGGTCACGGGTGTCATTACATGTTTCGCATGCGGTGACGCCTCCGACAGAGTTCTTATGAGTCGTGTGGACTCCTCGTCTGGCCTTGGGTGCCTTGGTCAGGGAATTGGCGTTAAGCGCGCTGTTCTTGAATCCAGTCCGCGTTGGTCGTCGATTGGCCGTTCCCGCAAGAAGCATCCGCAAGGATTCGTGGAATTGGGAGAGTATTTTCGTGTGCATCGGGGGACTGTGACGGGAGCAAATCGAGTGTGGGTTGTTCGCAAGGATGACGTCGATTTACCCGAATCAGTACTTTATCCGTCAGTGACGAAGGCGCGTGAACTCTTTGCATCCGGGAATCAGCTGACATCCTCCTCGCACCTGAAGTGCGTCATTGATATTCCGCTTAATTACGATTCTCTCGATGAGGATAGCGTCGATCGCATTGAGCGTTATATTGCTCATGCGCGTCGTGTTGGTGCGGATCAGGGCTATGTCGTTCGTCATCGCAAGGCATGGTGGAGTGTTGGCCTATCTGCCGACGCGCCTATCCTTGCCACGTACATGGCGCGTCGTCCCCCACGATTCGTTCGTAACATAGTGCGGGCGCGGCACATCAATGTCGTCCATGGTCTGTATCCCCGAGAGAATTATTCCGATCATGAGCTTGCCATGTTCCTTCACTTTTTGAATCGTAATGTTGAACTATCTGACGGGAGAACGTACGCCGGAGGTTTAACTAAGTTTGAGCCAAAGGAGATGGAGCGCATCATGATTCCGAGTCTTGATCTCCTCAGGGAAGGAGCGTGTGATGGCGCGTCAGAGTATGCCACTAGTTTGGTCGCGTGCTCAGCTTGAAATAGACGTCGATCGTTCGATCAGTGAGTTCAAAGAGAGACGTATTACCGAGCCGCACGCCGGGTATATTTCCGATTTTGAACATTATTGCGTCTATGTGCGTAACTTGCTTGAAGATAGCGATAATTTGCTAAATCTTTCATCGGTGGTGCGTCACTATCTGTTAGATGAGGATAAGAGGTACGCGCTGCGTTATCTTGCGTCACCTTTCATCAGTGATGATGATCTCAAGGTTCTTGCCGACGTTAAGTTTTCGGTAGCTGCGTTCGATAGTGACCCGGATGCCGCTGAGCGCGTAGCTCACGTGATTCGTGCGAGCATTGACCCTTGGCGTTTTCCCTGGTTTCGAGAGGGGAGGACGCCTACTGATGAAGAGCTGCGTATCGCTGTCGTATCATCGACGGCAATTATCGCGTCCAGTAGATCGCAAACCCGTCGTCGCTCTGAAGCGAAGGACCGCCAGGAAGGCGACATTGCTCAGGCTTTGCAGGACGCGGGACTTCGCAAGGTCAGGCGGCGAACCGTTGACACGCCCTATCGTGCGCCCGACATCGGTGAGTTCTGTATGGAATCGGTGCTGGGAGGGCACAAGGCAGACCTGATAGCGCGCCTGTACGACGGCAGGATTTTGGCCATCGAAGCGAAGGCGTCACATTCTGCGGTCAATAGTTATAAGCGCGTCAATCACGATACGCTCGCAAAGGTCACCGGATGGCTCGTGCAGTTTGGTACACACGGTGTGGTCCCCGCCGCTGTTCTTTCTGGTGTCTTCAAGGTTCAAAATCTTCTCGAGGCACAGCAATCGGGCCTGTCACTGTTCTGGAGTCACGACCTCGAGCAATTACAGGACTTTATTCGCCTCACGCGGGAGGCATAGACCGATCAGGGACGTCGCACGACCGAAAGGGGAACGGACAGCGCTGTCGCGGCTCTCAGCGCTTGACGGCGACAGCGAGGCCATCACCGACGGGTAGCAGCGTGGGCACGAACTCCTCGGAGTCGCGCAGGTAGTTGACGACCTCGCGGGCGACGACGGTCCGCGCATCGCGGCGAGCGGGATCGGCGACCTGATCGTGCCACAGGGCATGCACGAAGGCGATCGTGCCACCAGGGCGGAGGATTCGCACGGCATGATCCAGATACTGAGGAGTCTCATCCAAATCACCGTCGAGAACAACCATGTCGTAGCCGCGTGCCGCCATGCGTGGAAGCACATCAAGGGCCCGCCCAGCGATGAGGCGTGTCCGGTGGGAAGACAGGCCCGCGGCGATAAAATTGCGGCGCGCGTGCCCCAACAGCTCGGACTCGACATCGATCGTCGTCAGCACCCCATCAGGGGCCATGCCGTCCAACAGCCACAGGCCGGACACTCCCGCGCCCGTCCCCACTTCGAGGACTGCCCGCGCGCCAGACACGGCGGCCAGCATCCGCAAAGCGGCGCCGGTTCCAGAGGAGACGGGGGGTAGCGCCCAGTTCGGATGCGACGGCGCGCGCGGCGGTCAGAGCATCGCTCTCCGCCACGTAGTCTTCGGTGTACACCCAGGTCTGGGCCTTATCCGCCATCACTGATCCTCACGTTGTTTCGGTCTCCTCGAAGCGGTGCGCCCACACGCGCCTCTCCACGCAACAGGGTACAGGCGAGGCGCGACCTGGGCGCGATGGCGCTCCGATTGCCCGCGAAAAACGCGATGAACCCCTGGCGCGTGCGTGCGCGAGACCCTCGAAAAGGAAAGAAAGCGACCCCTGGAACGGCTACGTTGCCCCGCACGAGCTGGCGCTGCTGGAGCGCCCCGATACCGCGGACGGATCCGCAAGCCGCAGTGGTCTCGTCAACCAGGACGATACCGCGGACGTGAGCGCGAGGGAACCTTAGTGCCGGAGTGGGGAGACCCCAAGCGGGCGACCCGCGAGGCCGCGGTTCGCGCAGGACAGCTGCTTGGCGAGGGCAGTGAGCACCTCGGCGGCGGGACCGGTTGCGACGGCAACGGGTTCACCGCGGTCGCCGCCCTCACGCAGGGCGATGTCGAGGGGCACTTGGGCCAGCAGCGGCACCTCGTAGCCGAGCTGGGCGGTCAGGCGCTTGGACACGGACTGGCCGCCGCCCGCGCCGAAGATCTCCAGGCGTGAACCGTCGGGTTGGGGCAGGAAGGACATGTTTTCGACGACGCCGATGACTTTCTGGTTCGTCTGGGCGGCGATGGAGCCTGCGCGTTCAGCGACTTCGGCGGCGGCGACCTGCGGGGTTGTCACGACGAGAATCTCGGAGGTGGGGAGCAGCTGGGCGATCGAAATGGCGACGTCGCCCGTGCCGGGAGGCATGTCGATGAGGAGTACGTCCAGGTCCCCCCAGAACACGTCTGCAAGGAACTGCTGGAGGGCGCGGTGAAGCATGGGGCCGCGCCACACGACGGCCTGGCCGTCGGGCACGAACATGCCGATGGAGATGACCTTGACGCCGCCGGCACCCACGGGAGGGATCATCATGCCGTCGATGACCTGCGGGTCGTGGTCGACGCCGAGCATGCGCGGGATAGAAAAGCCGTAGATGTCCGCATCCATGACGCCGACTTTCAGGCCCTGGGCGGCCAGCGCGGCGGCCAGGTTCGCGGTCATGGAAGACTTACCGACGCCGCCTTTGCCGGAGGTGACGGCGATGACGCGCGTGAGGGAGTCGGGGCGGGAGAAGGGAATCTCACGCTCGGGGCGACCGCCGTTGAGTTTCTCGCGCAGCGCCTTCTTCTGGTCGTCGTCCATGACGCCCATTTCGACGCTAACGTTCTCGACGCCGTCGAGGGCGCCCACGCGCTCGGTGACGTCTTTCGTGATCTGGGTCCGTAGGGGGCATCCGGCGGTGGTGAGCAGGACCTTGATGGCGACGGACGAGCCGTCGATGGTGATCAGGTCGGGGGTCACCATGTTGAGGTCGGTGATGGGGCGACGGATCTCGGGGTCGATGACCTGGCCGAGGACTTCCATGACGGAATCGAGCGTGACTGGCATGGCCCCCACTCTACTGTTCGGTGTCCTCATCTTCTAGGGGACGAACGGCTTCGTCGCTCTCGTGCTCGCCCTCGGTAGATGCCTCGTTTAACGAGGCGTTGGCGGCGTCCGCAGCGATCTCGGCTCGTAGGTCTTCAAGCATGTCGCGCAGCTCAGAGCGCACGAAGTCGCGTGTGGCGACATCTTGGAGGGCCAGGCGCAGGCCAGCGATTTCTCGGGCAAGGTACTCGGTGTCGGCGAGGTTACGCTCGGCGCGAATGCGGTCCTGTTCGGCCATGACACGGTCGCGGGCGTCCTGTCGGTTCTGCGCGAGCATAATGAGCGGGGCCGAGTACGAGGCCTGGGTTGAGAATGCGAGGTTTAAGAGGATGAAGGGGTAGGGGTCCCACGCGGAATCTTCGCTGATGCCCGCAAGAAGGAGATTCGCGGTGATCCACGCCACGACGAAGATTGTCATGTAGAGGACGAAGCGGGGGGACCCCATGAAGCGGGCGGTAGCCTCGGCGAAGCGACCGAAGCCGTCGCCGCCACCAGAGGAGCGGCGGAAGAACCAGCGGCGCTTTTCGAGCGGGTTGTCCAGGCGATCAGCCATCGATGCTCCTTGCCATCATGCGGTCGGTCACGTCGTCGTCGAAATCTCGCCAGTCTTCGGGTAGCAGCTCGTCGAGCACGTCATCGACCGATACGGCACCGTGCAGGTGCCCATCCTCGTCGACGACGGGCAGGACCGTCAGGTTGTAGGTGGCCAGCAGTCGCGTGACCTTCGCGATGTGCGCGTTGGGGTCCACGGCCTCAATGTCGCGGTCCAGGATCGTTCCGAGCAGAGTTTGTGGGGGTTCGCGCAGCGTCCGCTGAATGTGGACCATGCCCAGGTACTGGCCGGTCGGTGTTTCCTGTGGCGGACGGGCAATGAAGGCGACGGTAGCGATCGAGGCTGGGATGTCTTCGCGGCGCACGGCTGCGAGCATCTGGGCGACGGTCGCGTTGGGGGCGAAAATGATCGGTTCGGTGGTCATTAGTGAACCCGCCGTGGACTCGTCGTAGGTCATGAGGCGTCGCACGTCCTCTGCCTCTTCGGGTTCCATGAGGGCCAGCAGGGACTGCGCCTGCGCGGCAGGTAGTTCGGCGACGAGGTCGGCAGCGTCGTCGGGTTGCATGACATCCAGAACGTCGGCAGCGCGCGCCGCCTGGAGAGCGGAGACTATCGCCACGCGGTCGTCGTCACCGAGCTCCTCGAGCACGTCGGCCAGGCGCGCGTCGGTGAGCTGCTGGGCGACCGCCATCTTGCGGTCGTGGGGCAGGGAGTGAATGAAGTCCGCTAGGTCAGCTGGACGCATGTCCTCCGTGTACTGCAGGAGCGCGGTGGCCGCCTGATTCGAATCGGTTTTAAGCAGGCCAGACACTTCGGAGACGTCCACTGTCAGGGTTTCGCCGCTGCGCGTGAAACCCAGGGATGAGGTGCGTACGCGTTGGACGTGCAGCGTGGAGATAACCCAGTCCTTGGGACGGCGTTGACGCATAGCCACGTCGAGGATACGCACCTGCCCGGAGCCGTCGTTCATGGTGACGACCCGGTCGAAGAGTTCGGACAGGACCAGGGTTTCAATGGGGCGCTGCGTGAATGAACGAATGTTGAGCAGGCCGGTCGTGATGACGGAACCGGATTCGATGGAGGTCACGCGAGTGAGCGGCAGGAAGACGCGCTTACGCGGCCCGACCTCGACGACGAAGCCGATGACGTTGGCCTCTGATTTCAGCCGAAAGATGACAACGACATCGTGAATCGTGCCGACCTGGTCGCCCAAAGGGTCGAAAACGCCAGTGCCGGCGAGCTTTCCGATGTACACGCGGCGACCCTTGGTGCCAAGTTCAATAGATGCAACGCTCACCTAATCATTTTAGGCTGGTGACGTTGAATTCGTCGTAACGGAGAGCCGGTACCGGGTGGACAATGAGTCCCAGGTCACCTGGCTGTGGATGATTGGAGAGAGAATGCCCGTCGTGATGGAACCGAAGATGCCCACTGGCACCGAGGTGGCTTCCTACCAGACCTACGCGCAGGCGCGCGCGGGGGTTGACTTCCTGTCCGACAACGGTTTCGACGTTTCGTCGATCACGATCGTTGGAACGGACCTGCACATGGTGGAGCGGGTGAGGGGGCGTCTCACGATTGCTCGCGCGTCGATGTCGGGCGCGTCCAGCGGCGCCCTGTGGGGTGCTCTCGCCGGCATGTTCATGTCGGCTGGGAACAATGCGGGTGGTACGGGGCTGTGGGTCCTGGGCGGCATCGTCGTTGGCGCGCTCGCGGGCATGGCGTTGGCGGCTCTGGCGTTCATCCTGCGTGGGCGCAACCGCGATCTTGTTTCGTCGCAGCAGGTTGTGGCGCTGCGCTACGCGATCCTGGCTTCCGCTGACATTGATCGTGCTTTCACGCTTCTGCAGCGCACGCCCGGGAATATGGCTCGCCCCAAGCAGGCACGCGAGCAGGCCACGCGTCCCCGCAAAGATCCCACCGGTTTTTTCCCCGATGGGCGACCGCGTTTCGGGGCGGCCACGCAAGATGGCGTGGTTCCGGGCGGGGACGCCCCGGCCTCGTCCCCGGAGGGAGACCAGACCGAGGCGCCCGATCAGCGCCCGTAAGAGCGCTTCACGTGGCGGGATGCGCTCGGTGCGCTCAGCGCCCCTGGACGCGCGCGATCCACGCTTCGACGTCGCTGATCGTGCGCGGAATGTCTTCGGAGATGCGCGTGACGGTGCCGTCGGCGTTCACCACGACATCGTCTTCGATACGCACGCCGATGCCGCGGTACTCTTCGGGGATCAGGAGGTCGTCGGCGCGGAAGTATAGGCCCGGTTCGATCGTGAAGACCATGCCCGGCTCCAGCAACGCGCCCTGGTAGAGTTCGGCGCGCGCTTTCGCGCAGTCGTGCACGTCCAGGCCCAAGTGGTGGCTGGTGCCGTGCGGCATCCAGCGGCGGTGCTGCTGGCCGGTGGTGGCCAGGGATTCTTCGGGGGTGACAGGCAGGATACCCCACTCATACAGGCGGGAAGCGATGACCTCCATGGCGGCGTCGTGCACGTCCTTGAAGTGGCAGTCCGGCTGGTTCGCGCGCGCCAGGGCGGCCTCGCAGGCGTCCAGGACGGCCTGGTAGACGCGGGCTTGAACCTCGGTGAAGTGGCCGTTGACGGGCAGCGTACGTGTGATGTCAGCGGTGTAGAGTGAGTCGACCTCGACGCCGGCGTCGACCAGCACCAGGTCACCCTCGCGTACCTCGCCGTCGTTGTCGATCCAGTGCAGGGTGTTCGCGTGGTTGCCGGCGGCTGCGATGGTCTCATACCCCAGGCCGTTGCCTTCCTCGCGGGCGTTGGCCGCGAATGCGCCTTCGATGACGCGTTCGCCGCGGTGGTGGCCGACGGCTCGCGGCAGAACGCGGATGATGTCTTCGAAGCCGGCCTTGGTGACTTTGACCGCGCGGATCATTTCCTCGACTTCGTAGGTGTCCTTTTTGAGGCGGATTTCGGAGAGGCGTTCTTCGAGTGCTTCGTCGGCCTCGCGCGCGTCGTCTCCGAACGGTAGGCCCGCCTGGTTGCGCACTTCGTTGACCATATTCTCGATGTGGGTGTCAACGCCGCGAACGATGCGCAGGCTCACTTGGCCGACGTCCTTCGCCAGGGCGTCGCGTAGCGTGTCGATGTGGCGTGTTTCCAGGCCGGTCGCTGCGGATACCTCGTCGAGGGAGGGGCGTGCACCCACCCAGAATTCGCCGTAGCGCGGGTTGGCGTAGAACTCCTTGGAGGAACGTGACGCGCGTGGCTTGAAGAAGAGCAGGGCCGTGTGCGTGCCGTCCTCATTCGGTTCGAGCACCAGGACCGTGTCTGGTTCCTTCTCACCGCCCAGGCCCGACAGGTGCGCGAACGCGGAGTGCGCCCGGAAGCGGTAGTCGCAGTCGTTCGAACGGACTTTGTAGGGTCCGGCGGGGATGACGAGGCGTTCGCCGGGGAAGAGGAGTCCCGCTTTGAGGGCGCGTGCGCTCAGGAAGTCGGCGACGCGCTGGCGTTCGGGCAGCTGGGTTGGGCGCGGGGCCCACCCGGATCCGATGAACTCACGGAAGGCGGAGGACTGGGGCTGACGGGAGCGACTTTCGCCGCGATCAGCCATGGACTGGGATTCTTCTTCACTCATGGCGACCATTCTACGGTGTGGGGAGGGAAGGAAACCTTGCGCGTATGAGTGTGCTCCGGCCTCGTGCCCGGTGTGGGGGCGCGTGGGACGAGGCCGGGGCCGGGTCGGGTGCAGATCGCTCAGTCCTGGGCAGTGAGTTCCCCGGCGATGGAGCGGCCCATGTAGGTCGAGAAGTCAGCGCCCCGTTTGTCTTGTGAGAGCAGGAAGACGGTCTTGGCGTACAGGGCTTCCAGCGTCATGTCGTGGGCGCCGACCGCGCCGAGCTTGGCCAGGGCGTTGCCGGCCTCATAATGGCCGAGCATGACTTCTGCCTGGTAGCACTGGGAAGCGACGATAATCGGCACGTCGGCGTGTGCCAGCTCGTCGAGGACATCCACCAGGCCCGGTTCGGAGGCTGGAATGTTACCCACACCGAAGGTACGCAGGATGAGCGCGTCCGGGTGGGGCGTTGTCATCGCGCGCAGGCGGGCGGCGCTGATCCCGGGCACCACGTCGATGACGGCCACGTCCTGGCGCGTGTACGGGCTGGGATCCTGCCAGCCGGTACCGGGATGTGGGAGGCCCGTACCAGCGCCACGGGGCGCCCGTGCGTGCCAGGGGTGACACGGACGGCGACTCGAAGCCTCGGAACGCCCACGACGAGGTCTTGGTGGCGCGGTTGCCCGCGAGGAGCTTGTGGCCGAAGAAGAGCATGACGCCTTGGGCGTGTGGTGAGATTGCGGCGCGCAGCGCGCCCGTGACGTTCGCCGAGGCGTCCGACCCGACGACACCGAGTGGGTACTGGGAGCCGGTCAAGACGACCGGCTTACCCAGGTTCGCCAGGGCGTAGGACAGCGCCGCGGCTGAATAGGCCATCGTGTCCGTGCCGTGCAGGACTAAGAAAGCGTCGGCCTCGCCTGCGTGCGCGTTAATGTCGTCGATGATGGCCTGCCAGTCCTCGGGGGTGGCCTCCGAGGAGTCGATGAGCGGGTCCAGCGTTGACATTGAAATGTTCGACGCCAGTTCGATGCCCTCCAGCTGGGATCCGAACCAACCCTGCAGGTCAGCGCCGGGGCGCAGACCCTCCGGGGAATCGACCATGCCGATGGTTCCGCCGGCATACGTGACGTGAAGACGCATGAGAGTACCCTTCGTTTTACTCGCCGGTGACCAGGGTCTCGTCACCCTGGAGCGAGGCGGCGGCCTCGTCGGTCAGGTTGCCGACGCGTCCGCGCACGTAATACCAGTCGGCGACCATGAGGATGACGACCACCGTGAAGAAGAGCAGCGCCAGGTAGTTGGTGTAGGGGGCGCCCGCCATGCGGAACTCGGGACGCTGCTCCTCGCCGCGCTTGACCTTGCGCAGGAACGCCAGGTGGGAAATGAGGATCATTGCCCAGGTGCCGGCGATGCCGATGCCCGCCAGATCCATGACGATGTTGAAGGCTTTTGTGGGAACGAATGCGTTCAAGAGAACGCCCAACGGGCCGAGCGACGCGGTGATGATGATGCCGTCTGAGGGGACATGGTTCTTGTTGAGGCGGGAGGCGAAGCGCGGCCCCTCGCCCACGAGTGCCATCGAACGCAGCGTGCGACCGGTCGCGTACAAGCCCGCGTTTAGGGAGGACAAAGCAGCCGTCAAGACGACAACCTGCATGATGTCACCCGCGTGGGGCACACCGATGCCAGAGAAGAATGTCGTGAAAGGGGAGTCTTCCGACGAGTAGGCGTTGTTGGGCAGCGCGGGGCCGCCCTGGGCCAGACGGCCGCCGGCACCCAGGAACAGGCCGGTGCCGATCGACCCGCCGATCGCGATCATTTGGATGTGACGGTTTTTCAAAGCCTTGTTATACCCGGCATCACCCGCGTCGGCGGCGGTGGACACCTGAGTCTGATCCTTGTCAGACACGCAGTACTCCAATCAGTGTTGAGGGGACCGAAGAGCCGTGCGCAGCCAGTTTCCTACAGTGATCGACGCCTCGCCGGAGGTGAACGGATTCTCAAAACTGGCTGTGGCCAGCGAAATAACGTGCGCGTGACGTTGAGTGCACGCTGAAAATTCAAGGGATTGTGCCAGGGCCAGGCGCGCTCGCGGGTCATGCCTGCACGAGGCGGTGGTGTGACCGGATTAATGCGGTAGTCTCAGATGGTGAAGCGAATTGATCCCCATACTCATAGCGCTTACTCGGATGGAACTGACACTCCCGCGCAGCTCCTTGCTATCGCCGCGCAGGCCGGACTCGACTCGATCGCGTTAACCGACCATGACACGACGGCCGGGTGGAACGAGGCCGTCACTGCGGTTCCTGCCTCGGGCGTCAGTCTTATCCGGGGTGCCGAAATGTCGTGCTCTGCCTCGGGTATTACCGTGCACCTGCTGGCCTACCTCTTCGACCCGACCAACCCCGGCCTCGTCGAAAATTTCCGCCGAACTCGCGAAGACCGCGAAACCCGAGCGCAGCGAATGGTGGCAAACCTGGCCGCCGACTACCCGATTACGTGGGAGGACGTTGTGTCTTTCGCGCCCGTTGGCGGCCCTGTCGGGCGCCCGCACATCGCTGACGCGCTCGTGGCCGCCGGAGCCTTCCCCGACCGCAGCGCTGCTTTCGTCGAGGCTCTGCACCCCTCCGGCCCCTACTACGTTCACCACTGGGCGCCCGACCCAGTCGAGGCTGTGCGCTGCGTGCGCCAGGCCGGGGGAGTTCCCGTCCTGGCCCACCCCCGGGCCCGCAAGCGCCAGCGCCTGCTGCCCGAGGCCACGATCGCCGACATGACGGCGGCCGGACTCTTCGGCATCGAGCGCGACCACCGCGACCATGGACCCGAGGACCGCGCCGACGTCGAGCGCATGGCCCGCGACATGGGCCTGGCCATCTTCGGTTCCTCCGACTACCACGGCACCGGTAAACCCAACCGCATCGGTGAAAACACGACCAACCCCGACGTGATCGCCGAGGTCGTCGCGCAGGGCTGCATCGAGGTGGTGCGCCCGTGAGCATTTTCGACGTCGCGCTCTTCGCCACGGCTTTCACCACGCTGACGGTCATCATGGACCCGGTCGGCACCGTGCCGATCTTCCTGGGGCTCACCTCGCGCTACTCCCAGCACCAGCAGCGGCGAGCTGCCATCCAGGCAACCTCCGTATCCTTCGGCGTGATCCTCACCTTCGCGATCCTGGGCGGACAGATCCTGCGTCTTTTGAACATTTCGATGGAAGCCCTGCAGCTTTCCGGCGGCGTCCTGCTCTTCCTCGTCGCCATGGAACTCCTCATGGGCACCGACTCTTCGGCCCCCGATACGGGAGACGAGGGCGTCAACGTTGCGCTCGTACCACTGGGGACGCCGCTCCTCGCCGGGCCCGGATCCATCGTCGCCGTCATGGTTGCTGTCGGGCAGGCGGGTGTGAACGTCGGCTCGTGGATTGCTGTTGTGGTTGCAGTGATCCTGGCGCACGTCGTCATGTGGTTGACGATGCGGTTCTCGCTTGTTCTGTCTCGCTTGTTGGGGCCCGGCGGCATCATGCTGCTGACCAAGATTTCAGGTTTGTTGTTGGCGGCAATTGCGACGCAACTCATCATGGAGGGTATTTTCAAGTTTATTGCGTCAGCGCAGGGGTGATGACCTGCCCGAATGTTCGTTACTTACCGAGTATTTTCCTTAAATTTCTACAGTTTGTGCAGCCTACGGGGGTGTGATTTTAAGATAAGTCTTCGGAATGGTCAGGAAGTGTTGTAGGGTAAGGCTCAGCACCCTGAGATGATGCGCCCCGCATCGGTCAGGGTCGAGCATTCATCCCTCATCACATCCTCTTCAGGAGACATAATGAAGAAGACGACTTCATCGCTGTTCGCCGCCAGTGCAGCGCTCGGCATCATCGCCGCCTCTGCTGGTGTCGCGTTCGCCGCCGAGACCCCCATTGGCGATCCTGTGAAAGATAACCCGAGCGTCAGCCAGCCCACTCCAGCCCCTTCTGTCCCCGCGTCCCAAGAACCCACCCCCGGTGGTTCGACGCCCGGCGGTTCGACGCCCGGTGGTTCGACGCCCGGTGGTGAGACCCCCAGTGACGAGACGCCCGGTGGTTCGACGCCCGGTGGTTCGACGCCCGGTGGTGAGACGCCCGGTGGTGAGACGCCCGGTGGTGAGACCCCTGGTGGTGAGACGCCCGGAGCTGAGGTTCCCAGCACTGATCAGCCTGACACTTCGGCCCCCGGAGCTGAGCCGGGTACCGGTTCTAACGGTGTCGCAGGTTCACGCGTGAGCGCTCGCGGTCAGGTTTCTCCCGGCAATGGCCTTTCCCCTGTGAGTGCGCGTCGCGGTATTCAGGGTGTGGGCGCACCCGCGGAGGGTTCTGCTGCGGCCAACTCGACGCTGGCGAACACCGGCTTCTCCTCCCTCGCTGCGGGCGCAGGTGTCATTGCGCTGGCTGGCGGCGTGACCCTCGTGATCGCTCGTAAGCGTCACTGAGGCGTTGTTGTCTGACAAACGTTGTGGGTCTGCTCGCTTTGAGCGGACCCACAACGTGTCTAGTTTGCGCAGCTCGGCACTGATTTGTGCACGAATGTGCATATATAACCCGCAGATTTGCAACGAAAACCAGGTGTTTCGCCTTGAAATGATATGCGCGTCACATGCACAATGGGGGTACCGAAAGTCACCATGAATTGAGCCCTCATGATGAACCGGTGATGGAAAGTGGCACCGCTCCATCGAGGGGTGCCACTTTCCTGTATATGCGCCCCTGCGGGCAGTGCCCCCGCAGGGGCGCACCCCCGTTGCCTCGTCCGTCGTGTCGGCTGCCTATGCCGTGCCCTCTGGGGTGTTGGGGTCTCGAGACCGTGCAGCGTCTTCCCTCTCAGAGTGTTGTTCCTGTTGTCATCGCGGAACGCGCGCGGGTCTTCGCGCAGGTCCGACCGCGTGTGGGCTGGTAGGGGAGTGTGAGGGTTGGGTCTTTAGTCATGGGGTCTATCCAGGTGGTGTAGTCGGTCACGTGGGCGGGGGTGGTGAATCTCCCAGAGGGCGGTCACAACAGGGAATTAGCTGCTCGGATCGGTAATCTCTAAGGTGAGGCCCGATCCCTATCCGGGACTCGCCGCTTGGCGGGAGGGCGTAGACACAAAAAAGGAAGTCATATGACGCTGGATCTGACGCAGTCGCTGCCCTCGCACGTGCGTGCGACCTCCGGGCGCCCCGTTGAAGACTCGACTCTGATGGAGGTGTGGCAGGGTCTGTCCGCTGCCATCGTTGATCAGATCGCTGACAACTGGGCCGCCACCACCGAGCGTTATGCCAAGGGTCGTCAGGAACACTACTTCTCCGCCGAGTTCCTCATGGGCCGTGCCCTGCTGAACAACCTGTCGAACCTCGGCCTCGTCGAGAAGGCTCGCGAAGCCCTCGCCGCCTACGGCCTCGACCTCGGTCAGGTCCTCGAAGAGGAACCGGACGCCTCTCTCGGTAATGGTGGCCTCGGTCGCCTCGCCGCCTGCTTCCTCGACTCCTGCGCCACCCTGGACTTGCCCGTGCGCGGCTACGGCATCCTGTACCGCTACGGCCTGTTCAAGCAGCTCTTCGACAACGGCTTCCAGACCGAGCATCCGGACCCGTGGATGGAGGAAGGCTACCCCTTCGTCACCCGCCGTGAGGAGCTCTCCCGTATCGTCTCCTACGCCGACCTGACCGTGCGCGCCGTCCCCTACGACATTGCGATTACCGGCTACGGCACCAAGAACGTGGGTACCCTGCGCCTGTGGAAGGCCGAACCCATCGAAGAGTTCGACTACGACGCCTTCAACTCCCAACGCTTCACCGACGCGATTATCGACCGTGAGCGCACCATGGACATCTCCCGAGTCCTGTACCCCAACGACACCACGTTCGAGGGCAAGGTTCTGCGCGTGCGTCAGCAGTACTTCTTCTGCTCCGCCTCCCTGCAGGAGATCGTCGAGAACTACGTGCGTCACCACGGCGCCGACCTGAATGGCTTCGCCGAGTACAACGCCGTCCAGCTCAACGACACCCACCCGGTCCTCGCTATCCCCGAGCTCATGCGTATCCTCATGGATGAGCACGGCCTCGGCTGGGAAGAGGCCTGGGCGGTCGTCTCCAAGACCTTCGCCTACACGAACCACACGGTTCTGGCGGAGGCCCTCGAGACCTGGGATATTCACATCTTCGACCGCCTGTTCCCGCGCATCGCCGAAATCGTGCGCGAGATCGACCGCCGCTTCCGCATCGACATGGCCGAGCGCGGCCTCGACCAGGGCACTATTGATTACATGGCCCCCGTCTCGGGCAACACCGTGCACATGGCCTGGATCGCCTGCTACGGCTCCTACTCAATCAACGGTGTCGCCGCCCTCCATACTGAGATCATCAAGCGTGACACCCTCAAGGAGTGGTACGCGATTTGGCCCGAGCGCTTCAACAACAAGACCAACGGCGTGACCCCGCGCCGCTGGCTCAAGCAGTGCAACCCCCGCCTGGCTGCCCTCCTCGACGAGGTCACCGGCTCCGACGCGTGGGTCCGCGACCTCACCGAGCTTTCCAAGTTCACCGAGGCTGGCACCGACGACGTGCTCGCTCGCCTGGGCGAGATCAAGCACGCCAACAAGGTCGACTTCGCCGCGTGGGTCAAGGATCGCGAGGGCGTCGAGATCGACCCCGACTCGATCTTCGACGTTCAGATCAAGCGCCTGCACGAGTACAAGCGTCAGCTGCTCAACGCCTTCTACGTCCTGGACCTGTACTTCCGCATGAAGGACGATCCGACCCTGGACACCCCCAACCGAGTGTTCATCTTCGGCGCGAAGGCCGCCCCCGGCTACATCCGCGCGAAGGCCATCATCAAGCTCATCAACGCTATCGCTGAGCTGGTGAACAACGACGAGGACATCAACGGCCGCATCAAGGTCGTCTTCGTCCACAACTACAACGTCTCGCCCGCCGAGCACATCATCCCCGCCGCCGACGTTTCCGAGCAGATCTCGATGGCCGGCAAGGAGGCCTCGGGCACGTCCAACATGAAGTTCATGATGAACGGCGCCCTCACCCTGGGTACCCTGGATGGTGCGAACGTCGAGATTCTCGAGGCCGTGGGTGCGGACAATGCCTACATCTTCGGTGCGACCGACGATGAGCTGCCCGAGCTGCGTCGCCACTACGACCCCCGTTGGCACTACGAGAACGTCCCCGGTCTCAAGCGCGTCATTGACGCCCTGACTGACGGCACGCTCAACGACAACAACTCGGGTTGGTTCTACGACATCCGCCACTCGATCCTCGAGGGCGGCTACGATCCAGCCGACGTGTACTACGTCCTGGGCGACTTCGCCGCGTACCGTGAGACCAAGGACCGCATGGCCGCGGATTACCGCGACCAGAAGGCCTGGAACGCTCGCGTGTGGGCGAACATCTCCCGCTCCGGCCGCTTCTCCTCGGACCGCACGATCTCCGACTACGCTCGCGAGGTCTGGAAGATCGAGGGTGAGCCGATCGCCTGACGCGTTCGCGTAGGGGAGGCCCGGAACCGCATGGTTCCGGGCCTCTCTTGTTGTTTGAGGGCTAGTGCTTGTATCGGTCTGCGAGTCAACTGTATTAGTGGGTTGACACAGTTGGGAGACTGTGTCATTGTATTAGTGTATTAATACAGCAAGGCAGGAGGGACACATCGATGCGTATCGATGACACCCGCCCCATCTGGATCCAGCTGGCCGACAGCTTCCGCGCCCGCATCACCGACGGCACGTGGAAGCCCGGCCAGAAGATCCCCTCCGTCCGCGACCTCGCCATCGAGGCCGGCACCAACCCCAACACCGTCCAGCGAGCCCTCGCCGCACTCGACGACGAAGGCCTCACCGTCCCCAAGCGGACGGCCGGACGATTCGTCGCCACCGACGACACCGCGCTGCGCGTCCTCCGCCAGGAGGACGCCCGCGCCGCGGCCGACGCCTTCATCCGCGCCTGCCGCTCCCTCGGCGTCGATGTTGAAGGGGCCCATGGCCTCGTCAACGAGCGCTGGAACGCGGACCTGTAACCCAGGAGGACACACTCTCATGACCACCCAACCCATGGGCGCGAGCGCGACCGGCCCAGGCCTCGTCGAGGTCACCGGCCTGACGAAGAGCTACCGCTCGACCCCCGCCCTGCGCGACTACAACCTAAGCCTGGAGGCCGGGCACATCGTCGGCCTCATGGGCCCCAACGGCTGCGGTAAGACCACACTGCTCAAGATCCTCGCCGGAGTCCTCTCCGACTACGAAGGCACGGTCACCATCGATGGGCAGACACCAGGCGTCGCCACCAAGGCGATCGTCTCCTACCTGCCCGACGCCGACTTCCTCAACACCGACTGGACGGCTGCGGACGCGATCCGCATCTACTCCACGTTCTTTAGCGACTTCGACGCCGACAAGGCGGCCTCCATGGTCGACTTCTTTGCACTGCCCACCGACCGACGCCTCGGCGAGATGAGCAAGGGCATGGGGGAGAAGCTCCAGATCAGCCTCGTCATGTCCCGGCGCGCCCGCGTGTACCTGCTCGACGAGCCCATCAGTGGCGTCGACCCGGCGACGCGCGACGTGATCCTCGAGGGCATCCTGCGCGAGTTCGACCCCGCGTCGCTGCTCATCATGTCCACCCACCTCATCTCCGACATCGAGCACTTCGTCGACTACGCGCTCTTCATGAAGGACGGACAGGTCCTCCTGCAAGGCGACGCCGACGACCTGCGGGCCGCCCACGGTGATTCCCTCGACGCCATCTTCCGGAAGGAGTACCGCTGATGTTCACCAAACTGCTTGCCTACGAGATTCGTTCGCGCTACCGCGCGGACGCGCGCTCCTTCGGGGCGTTCATCGCTGTGATCGCGATTGCCGTGGGAATCGTCGCCGCGGGGCTGCCGGGGATCAGCGGCTCCACCGCGGTGCTCGCCTACGCGTTGTGCGCGCTCACGCCGACCGCCTGCGCGATCGCGGCCCTGGCCGACTACTGGAAGACCCTCTACGGGCAGCGCGGCTACTTCACGATGAGCCTGCCGATCTCCGGAAAGGTCATCTTCTGGGCGAAGAACACCCGCATCGCGATCGAGTGCCTCCTGGCCCTTGCCCTGGCCGTCGGCGGAATCATTGCGGTTGCCGCGGCCGCCGCGTGGAGCGACGGCATCAGCCTCGCCGAGTACACGGCCGGACCGCGTTCGCTCGTGGCCGGAGTTCCCACCTCCACCGTGGCCCTCATGATCGCCGTTCAGGTCATCCTGTCGATGTCCTGGATCGTGCAGGCCTGCGCCGCCATGACGATCGGCGCGGAAGGACGCTTCAACCACCTGGGTTTCGGTGCCCCCATCATCGGTTTCGTGCTGGTGTACGTCATCGACCAGATGCTGTCCATGGTCGCTACGTTCTTCATCCCGCTGTCCGTCACGACCGACGGACACTTCTCCACCGAGATCATGTGGACCTCGGTCCGGGCCACGATGGGAACCGACGGCCAACCCAACGTCATCGGCATCGGCTCCTACATCCTCGTGCCCCTGTTCGCCCTGATCCTGGGCGCGTGGGCCTCCCGCTCGATCGAGAAGCACACGTCCTTGCGCTGATGGCGCCACGCGCTGAGGCGCAGTCGGCGGTGGGATAGGGTTATGACGTCCGATCCCGCCGCCGACTCGTTGTGTGAGGAGCGCAGATGACAGCCGAGGGACCCCGCTTCGGGGCCACACCCCAGAACCCCGACCTGCTGCGGTGGATCGGCATTCAGGTCGTGCTTCTTGTCCTGGCTTGGGTGATCGGTATGGTCGTGCGGCGCCTCCTGGCCTCGCGCATGACGATGTCCACGGCCTCGGCGACCCTCACCGGCCTGGGCGGCCTGTGGGGCGGCCTGCTGGTCGCAGGCTGGATCTTCTCCTCCTCCGACATGTGGCGCCCCGCCATGATCGGCGTCGCCGCCCTGGTGGCCCTCGTCGTGGTCGTCATCGTCACCCTGATCGTCGCGTACCTGCACCCGCGCCCCGGCCTCGAACCCATCGCCGAGGTCGCCAAGCGCGGCGAATCCGACTCCCTCGAATTCAAGTCGAGCGCCCGCTGGAACATGCGCGCCGGCAAGCGCGACGACGCCATGGAAACCGTCATCGCGAAGACCGTCGCCGCGTTCATGAACTCCGGCGGCGGCACCCTCCTCATCGGTGTGGACGACGACGGTCGCCTCATCGGGCTGGGCCCCGACTACGCGACCCTGAAGACCCCCGACGCCGACCGCTTCGAGCTGTGGATCCGCGACCTGTGGGGGCAGCGCCTGGGCACCAACGCGGCCGCACTGCCCCTCCTCGACTTCGCCGAGGCCTCGGACCCCCAGGAGGGCTACGAACGCCAGGAGGTATGCCGGGTGACGATCCCGCCGTCCACGAGGCCCGTGTACCTGAAGGGCCCCAAGGGCAAGGGCGAGGCCGAGCTGTGGGTGCGCGTCGGCAACTCGACGCGGCGCCTCGAGGTCGCCGACGCCGTGCAGTACGTGGCTACGCGTTGGCCCGAATCCGTGCGCGTCTCGCCGCTGACCCGCGCGCGTCTGTTCTTCACGCTTCGTCGCCACCGCGACACCCCCGCCCGCCTGCCGCGCGTTGTCGAGCGCGTCCTCACGGAGCGCGCGAAGCACGGTGGCGGGTCGTCTGAGGGGGAGTAGGAGCGCGGTTAGACTGGCCTCAGAACCTCAGAGAGGAGAGTGGTCGGCGTGCGCCTGCGCAAGACCCTTCCGGCGGACATCGAGCAGATCATCGCGTCCGGTGACGTCGAGGCTGTGGCTCAGGCGGTCGCGCGCTGCGAGATCGGCGCGTACCTGCGGGGGTCCGCCTACGAGCCGAGGCTCATGCATTTCCCTGCTTCCGAGGAGATCACGGACTTCCTGCTGGCACGCGGCGAGGACATCAACTCGCGTGACCGGTATCAGCGCACTCCGATTCACGCGCGCGTGCGGTCGCGGTGCCTCGATCAAATCCCGCTGTTGATCGCGCGCGGAGGCGACATTAACGCCCGCGACACCTCCGACCAGACGGCGCTGTTCGGCGTCGTCGAGCGTTTTCCTGTCGCCGACGTGTCGCAGATGATTACGTGGGGCGCGGATTCGCTGGTTGTTGCCGACTCGAGGGTGTACGGGAAGGCGACGCTTGTGGAGAGCGTGGTGGCCTGGCACAACTTCCTGGACACGCCGCGCGCGCTCGCGGTGATTCGGCTGCTCCTGTCCGTTGGGGCACCCGTCGGCGAGCGTGTGTCGACCGCACTGCGGTCGATGGATCGGATGCGCTGCACGTTCATCACGCACGGTCTGCCGGAAACGATTTCTCAGGCGACGTTCGACGAGGCCTCGGCTGCGTTGTCGGAGCTGTGCGCGCTGTTCGGGGTGGAACAGCGGGAGGCGTAGCACGCGCCTGTCGTGGGGGAGCGGCTGGAGCTGGATCCGTCCGTGCCTGCACTGCGTCAGCACGGGGAATTATGGGATCTTCTTGTGCCCGACAGTGGCCAGTGTCAGACGCTGCAGGGTGAGGTCATCCGCATTGCGGGGCGGGTCGGCCACGAGGTGTATGACAACGGTGGCATTAACTGGGATCGCTCTTTCGGGAAGCTGCTGGACCAGTATCTGCGTGTTGTCGCGTCCGGTGTTTCGCTGCCGCCTGATTCTCTGTCCCGCGCCGAGGCCGCCGTCGCCTCCCTGAAGGCGCGCAGTATGAACACCGGCGACGTCGACGAGATTACGAAGCTGTCGGTGTCGTGGGTGCGCTTAAACCCTGTTCTCGTGGAGGCGGATCTGCCCGACGTGGGGCGGTGAGTTGCTGGCACAAGTGACTTTGCTGGAGTGATCACATTTGTGTGGTGACGCGGTTGGGTATTCTGCGCAATGAGGCAGTTGCTGCTAGGTAAGTGTTTGTCGGCTGCGGGTTTACTTTCTTATGTTGGTGTACCGCTAGTTGAATGCGCTGTGTGTATGTCAAACGATACCTACCGTATCTACCGGTACCGCTCTCAACTTTTTGTGTATGCTATTATAGCATTATGGAAGAAGGTCAAATCTCTTGTAACTGCACGGGTCGTCAAAGTGTGGAATTATGGATTAGGTGTGGCGTTCTAATAATATTAATTGTAATTGTCTCCTGTATATTTTGGTACCTCTTATCGGATCGGGCTTCCGTTGACTTTTGTGAAGTATTGCGCGGTGGAATTGTCTGTGATCTTTTGATAGTCGTACTGTGTGTCGCGTTTGGTATTGCTAATTCGGAAATTGATAAGATGGCCTGTTTTCGGAATCAGCTTAGTCTTCTCTTTATCTTTGTAGTAATGTCGACTGTGGTTTTTTCTGCAATAAGCGGGCGGTCTCTTGCGTACTTTGTTGGTGATTCTCGTGATGGCTTGGTGTCTCTCTATGCCCCACTGATTTTGAGTCTTGTTGTGATTTTGGGCCTTGTGGGGCAGCTGTGGCTGGCAGGAATTGAAAGTGTTGCGGTTCAAAAAGATGTTATTCTTGCCGCTCCTCTTGTTGTGATTGGCATTTTTTTGCCAAAGTTGTTTGACTCATACGAGGTTTTGAGAGCGACCTGCTTTTCCTTGAAGTGTGGTCTGGAGAAGCGTGATCAAATTGTAATCTTTGATTTGATTATTTCAATTTCAGTGGCATTGGCTTTTCAGTATATTTTTGTGAAGCTCTGGGAGCTTGCGCGTTCTAAAAACAAGAATTCCGTAAAAGCAAAGTCTATGCCCGGTTCTAAGTGGTGCAGCGCTGCACGGCTTGGAGCTATCGGACGTTGGCGTGGTCGGCGCCAGCGAGTAAACCCACGTGCAAGCTTGTTGCCGAAGAGGTGTTATACCCGATCGGGAAGATTCAATCGGTTCTGATCAGGTTGAATGTTCCCGATCAGGTTGATTCTTGCTGCTAGTGCGCTTGGAGATTTGGTCTCGGTTCGGTGTTGTGCCGTCGGATCTCAGCGAGTGTGTCAATGGTGATCACTCAAGGTGTGTCGCCGTAGTGAGGCTTGTTGCTAAGTGGTGTTAAACCACTTAGCGGGGGATTACACCAGTTCGGAGGTGGTGTAATGCTCCCTAACTGGTGTAATGCTCCCTAAGCCGTGCAGCGCTGCTCGACCTGGGCCTGTTGGATGCCGACATGTGCAGTGTCAGCGAGGGAGCCCGTGCAAGCTTGTTGCCGATGAGGTGCTACACCCGATCGGGAAGATTCAACCCGTTCTGATCGGGTTGAATCTTCCCTAACGGGTTGAATGTTCCCGATCAGGTTGATTCTTGCCGCACCCTGAGGAGCCAAACAGCGGAGGGGCCCAAGCCTTTCGGCTCGGACCCCTCCTCATGTCGTATCAGTGCAGTGTGAGCGTCGTGTGGGCGGTGCGGTGACCGGCGTGCGCGTCAGGCCGCAGCACAGTCACTAGCCGACCGAGCTACGTCACCCCTTGGCGAGCGGCGCAGCAACGCTTACCGCCTCACTCGCCGCCCTTGCGGCGGCGGATGCGCTTACGGGCGCGGGGCGCGCGCTCAGAACCAGCACCAGCAGAACCGGAACCGGCCGAGCCAGCGGCACCAGCATCGATCGAACCGGAGTGCTGCGAGTGCTCGCCGCGGCCACGGCCACGCGTACCGCGGTCGGAACGGCCGCCCTTGCCGGCGTTCAGCGTGCGATCGCCGTCCTGGGAGCCGCGACGCGACCCGCGCGAACGCGACGCGTCGGAGGAAGAAGTCGAAGAGCCACGCGCGGAGCGCCCACGACCGCCACGCCCGCGGCCACCACGCGACCCCGAACGCGACCCGGAACGGCCGCCACGGCCTCGTCCTTCGGAGCGGGGGGAGGAGCCGCCCAGGTCCTCGAGGACCTCTGCGTCCAGGCCCGCGCGCGTGCGCTTGGCGCGCGGCAGGCGACCGGTCGTGCCCTCCGGGATGTCCAGGTCGGTGAACAGGTGGGGGGAGGTGTGGTAGGTCTCGAGGGGTTCTGGCACGCCCAGGCCCAGGGCCTTGGAGATGAGCGACCAGCGCGGCGTGTCGTCCCAGTCCACGAACGTGATGGCCGTACCGGAATGTCCGGCGCGCCCCGTGCGGCCGATGCGGTGGATGTAGATCTTCTCGTCTTCGGGGCACTGGTAGTTGATGACGTGCGTGACGTCGTCAACGTCGATGCCACGGGCTGCGACGTCGGTGGCGACCAGGACGTCGACCTTGCCGTTACGGAAGGCGCGCAGCGCTTGCTCGCGCGCGCCCTGGCCGAGGTCGCCGTGCAGCGCGCCGACCGCGAAGCCGCGGGCGGAGAGGTCTTCGCCGAGGCGGGCGGCGGTGCGCTTGGTGCGGCAGAAGATCACGGTGCGGCCGCGACCACGGGCCTGGAGGATGCGGGAGATGACCTCGACTTTGTTCATGGCGTGAACACGGTAGATGACCTGCTTGACCGTGTTGACGGTCTGGTTCTGGTCGTCGGGGTCCTGCGCGCGAATGTGGGTCGGGTGGACCATGAAGCGGCGGGCGAGGGCCACCACGGGGCCGGGCATGGTCGCGGAGAACAGCATGGTGTGTCGGTTCTCGGGGACGCGGGCCAGCAGCGTCTCGACGTCGGGCAGGAAGCCCAAGTCGAGCATTTCGTCAGCTTCGTCGAGGACGACGGTTTCGACGCCGGACAGGTGGAGGTGGCCTTTGCGCAGCAGGTCGATGAGGCGGCCGGGCGTGCCTACGACGATGTCGGCGCCGCGGGTGAGGGCCTCGATCTGGGGTTCGAAGGCGACGCCGCCGTAGATTTCGACGATGCGGGTGGATAAGTATTTGGCGGTGTCGCGCAGGTCTTGCGCGACTTGCTTGGTGAGTTCGCGGGTCGGCAGGATGATGAGCGCTTGCGGCTGGTTCGGGTTGAGTAGCTCGTCGTAGCCTTCTTCGTCGGGCGCGATGACGTCTTCGAGGACGGGGATGCCGAAGCCGAGGGTCTTGCCGGTGCCGGTCTTGGCCTGGCCGATGATGTCGTGGCGGTCCAGTGCGGGGCCGAGGGTGAGGGCCTGGATCGGGAAGGGGTGCGTGATGCCCTTGTCTTCGAGGGCGTCGACGATGGGGTCGGTGACGCCGAAGTCAGCGAAGGATTTCTTGTCGAGGTTGTCGCCTTTGCCGGTGATGTCGGGGGTGGCTTCCTGTTTGGCGGGGGCCTGTGGGTGGATGTTGCCGAGGCGGACGACGCCTGCGGAGTATTCGACGGACGAGGCCGGGGCGGGTTCCGGCGTGGAAGCCTTGGGTTGGGTGACGGTATCGTTGTCGTGGGTGGGCTCGATGGCCTCGGTGCTCGTGGTGGTCACGATCTGCCTTGTCTCCCGGGCTTTTCCGGGGTTGGGGTCGGTGCCGATCGCGCATTGTCTGGCGCGGGGATGTTCGTCCGCGCGTACGTGTGATGTGTGAAAAAGATGCGACCGGGCTTCCGGTGGTCGCTTTTCAGTGTAATCGTGTGGGAGCTGGCAGCGGTGGAGGTGCTGGTCACAGGTAATGGGAACGTGGGGAATACGTGGACAGTGGGAGCCGGGGAGCTTGTCAGGCACTATGCTGGACTCATGGCTCATGAATATGTTTCTGTCCCGGCCGACGACACTGATGTCATTGGTATTCTCGCGTATTCGTCGCTGGCGTTTATGACGCGCCTGGCGAAGGATGGGGAGCAGGCCCCCACGTTTGAGGCACACGTGGAGCACGCGCGCATGGCTGCGCAGTGTTTCGCGTTGTATCAGCAGCTGGAGGTGTGGAGTGGGCACCGTGATTTTGATCTGTTGGCGGCTGGTAGTGCTTTTTCGGGTGCGTATGATGATTTGGATGCGCGCACTCGTCCGACGACGTTTGCGGAGCGGTCAGTGAAGACTTTTATTACGCGTGGCATGCTGGGTGACATGCTGATTCGTGTTGCTCGCGTCCATAGCTTGTTTGAGGGCATCGAGGATGTGTGGCCTTTCGAGCAGGGGCATTGGGTGCGTGCGCAGTTGGGGCCGCAGATTGAGGCGGATCCGCAGTTGGCGGATCGCTTGTCTCTGTGGGGTCGCCGCGTTGCGGGTGAGGCGCTGGGTCTTGTGCGTGCCACGTTGTTTACGTATCCGCAGTTGGCGATGACGCCGGAGAATGTTGATGAGATCACGGAGTATGTGATTAGGCGCCATGGTGAGCGTATGAGGGACATTCACTTGAAAGCGTGAGTCCTGCAGGTACGTGACGAGGCCGGGGTTCCTCGGGCGGCATCGTGACCGCTCGGGTTCCCCGGCCTCGTTCGTGGGCGCGGGTCAGTGGATCGCGAATCCGACGCGGCGCTCGGTCTTGCTGGCGATCTGCACGTAGCCGAGGGCGTGGGCGGGGACGAGGGTGCGCTGGCCCTTCGAGTCGGTGAGGTCGAGGACGCCGTTCGGGGCGGCAAGGGCCTCGTTGACCTTGGTCATGAGCTCGTTTTCGGTCATGTCGACGTCGAGGGCGAGCTGGCGCGTGTTGTCGCGGATGCCGATGAAGATCTCCATGGTGACTCCTTGCTGGTAAATGTCGTCACGCCCATCATATGTGCCGCAGATGCGGGTGGGGTCTGTCAGTATTGCGTCATGAGCGAAATCAAGGTCAGGTTGCGGCGCCGCCCGGTGGGTTGGTGGCGCCTGCCCGAGCTGAATGCTGAGCAGCGCGCGGTCGTGGAGGCGGTGCGCTCGGGCGATGTGATTGCGCGTGGGGCGCCGTCCTCTGGCCGTTCGACGTGTGCCTTGGCGGTGTTCGAGCAGGCGGTGGGTGCGGGCGCTTCGGCGTTGATTCTGGCCCCCGACCGCACGCGCGCGGACGTGTTGACGCCGCGCGCGCAGGCGCTCGGCCCCGCGGTGGTGCGCCCGGTGCGCACGCCCGCGTCTTTTGCGTATCAGGTGGTGGCCACGTGGCGCACCCAGCGGGAGGTCCCGCTGGAGGGCGTTGAGCTGGTGACGGGCGCTGCCCAGGATCAGGCGTTGACCGAGCTGTTGGCGAGTGTGGATGCTCCCTGGCCGGAGGAAATCAGTGAGCAGATGCGCGCGATGCCGGCGTTTCGCGGCGAGTTGCGTAATCTGGTGGCTCGCGTGGGCGAGGCGGGGATGGATGCGGCCTCCCTGTCCGAGGCCGGGGCGCGTTTCGGGCATCCCGAATGGGTGGGGGCGGGCGCGATTGTCGCGGCCCTGGAGGAGGGGCCGGAGCACTCGCCGGAGTTTCCCCAGACGCTGCGCGTGGATTTGTCGCGCATTCAGTCCCTGGCCGCGGAGCTGATCGGGACGTGGCAGGGCGCGCGGAGGAGCGCGGCGTGCAGGCGCCGTGCCCGGTTCCCGACGTCGTTATCGTGGATGACCTGCAGGATTGCACGCCTTCGACGCTGACGCTCCTCGGGGCTTGCCGGGAGGCGGGGGCCAGGATCGTCGCGTTCTCGGATTCCGACGTGGCGGTGGCAGGGTATCGCGGCGGTGAGCCTCACCTGGACCGTCGTCTGGCCTCGGCATTGGGCGTTAAGATCGCGGAGCTCGGTCAGGTCTACGACACGTCCCGCGCGGTGCGTGAGCTGGCGCGTCAGGCGTGCGCGCGTATCGCCCAGTCCGGCTCGCCCGCCCGTCGTGGCGCGCAGGTCGCCGATGACGCGCCCGAGGGGGCGCTCGTCACCCATTTGGGGGCCACGCCCTCGCAGATGGGCGCGCTGATCGCCCGCGCTTTGCGTTCCCGGCACCTGCACGACGGCATCGACTTTTCGGATCAGGTCGTCATCGTGCGTAGCTCGTCGATGGTCGCCGAAACCAGGCGCTACTTGGCTCGCGGCGGCGTCCCCCTGGCCGGGGGCGGCAGGGCTTTCGACTTCGCCTCACAGCCCACGACGCGCCTTCTCCTCGACCTCGTGACTCTTCCGACGGGGGACAGCGACACGGACGCGGCCCAGCGCCGCGAACTGGCCGAGCGTCTCGTGCCGTCGGCGCTCGTGGGGGCGGATGCCCTGGCTGTGCACCGGCTGCTGCGTCGCCTGAACGCCGCGCGCGCCCAGGCCGCCGAGGAGGCGGGGGAGGAGAGCGCGCTGATCCCGCTGACGGTGGCAAACCTCGTCGATGACCCTGACACGTGGCGGCCCACCCTCGAGGAGGGGGCGCAGGCCCCGGGCCGACGCGGGTGGAACGACCGCGCCCTGGCGCGCGCGCTTGAGACGGCGGCGCGCATGTGGGAGCTGGGCAGGCAGGGAAGCGCACGTCCACAGCAGCGCTTGTGGGAGCTGTGGGAGGCCTCCGGCGTCGCGGAGGATTGGCGCTCGCGGGCCATCCGATCGGACGAATCCTCCAGCTGGTACGACGACCAGCTGGACGCGGTCGTCGCGCTCATCCGCGTCGCCGACGTGTGGGAGCAGCGCAACCCCGCCGGGTCCGCGCGTGATTTCGCTTCGGAGCTGTTGGCGGGGTCGGTTCCTATCGACACGATTTCGCGCGTGGGCGTGCGCCCCTGCGGCGTCGAGGTCCTCACCCCCGCGCAGGCGATGGGCCGCCGCTGGCAGGTCGTGATTCTCGCCGGCCTCCAGGACGGGGCCTGGCCGAACCTGCGCCTGCGCGACCGGATCCTGCGCGCCGACCTGCTGGCGGACGTGGGGGCTGGCAGGTTCGCCGTGGGCGAGGATGGGCGCGAGGAACTCATCGATTCGACGCGGGCCGCGCGCCGGGCCGTCCTGGACGACGAGTACCGTCTCTTCGTCGCGGCCATCACGCGCTCGCGGCGCTACGTGCACGCGGGGGCTGTGCGCTCGGAGGACGCCGCGCCCTCCGTGTTTTTCGACGTGGTGGCGCGCCTGGCGGGCACGCCCCGCGAGGACGACGTGGTGCCTCTGGACCAGGTGGACGCGCCCCTGTCCCTGCCCGGGCACATCGCGGATCTGCGCGCGCGTGCCGCCTCGGATAACCGGGTGGACGCCGAGCTTGCGGCCACGCTCCTGGCTCTCATGGCTCGCGAGGGCATCGATTCTGCGCAGCCCGATCGATGGCTGGGAGCGGGCGGCACGCCCACGACGGTGGAACCCTACGGTGGTGACGTCACGCTCTCACCGTCGCAGTTCGAGCGGGCGCTCGCATGCCCGCTGCGCTGGTTCCTCACGACCATCGGCGCCGACGGGCCCTCAAATGCGGCGGCCAGCCTGGGAACGCTCGTTCACGCGTTAGCCGAGGAGAACCCGCACGGCACCCCGGAGGAATTGACTGCAGCGCTTGAGGCGCGCATCGAGGAGCTGGGCTACAACCTGGACACGTGGGCGGGGCGGCACGCGGATCGTCGCGCGCACACCATCGTTGACAACCTGGCGTCCTACCTGGTGGGAGTGCCCGGCCAGGTAGAGGTCGAGCGAACGGTCGAGGCCCAGGTCGAGGGGGTGACGATCCGCGGGCGCATGGACCGTCTCGAACACGTCGACGAGGGCGTGCGTGTCACCGACCTGAAGACAGGCAAGAGCGGGTACAGCGCGAAGACCGTCCCCGATAATCCGCAGTTGGCGGCCTATCAGATGGCCCTCCTCGCTGCGGGGGAGCGGGTGGCGGGCGCGCGTATCGCGCTCCTTGGCGGGGACGCGGCGAAGTCTTTCGATCAGCGGCCCTTGGAAGGGGAGACGCTGGAGGGGTGGCGTGAGAAGGTGCGTGAGGTTGCTGCCATCGCGCGCGGCCCCTACTTCGAGGCGACCCCGTCGGAGAAGGCTTGCTTGTATTGTTCTTTTGATCGGCTGTGCCCGGCTCGTGAGCGCGGCCGTAAGGTGGTGGAGTGACGTGGCACGAGACGGCGCGATGACCCTCGGCGCGACTCAGATTCAGGCGATCGTCGACGCGACGAAGACCCCGACTGCGGAGCAGGTGCGTGTAATCGAGGCTCCGCGCAGGCCGCTCCTGGTCGTCGCGGGTGCGGGGTCGGGTAAGACCGAAACCATGTCGATGAGGGTGCTGTGGCTGCTGGCAAACCACCCGGACTTGACGCCGGCTTCGATCCTGGGCCTGACCTTCACACGTAAGGCGGCTGGCGAGCTCGGCGACCGCTTGCGCGAGCGTATCCGCCTGCTGTTGCGCGAATTGCCGCAGATGCGTGAGCGTTTGGACGAGGACCCGGTGACGCTCACGTACAACTCTTTCGCGGAGCGCATCGTGTCCGAGCATGGGATGCGCATCGGGATTGACCCGGATTTCTCCATGCTCTCCGAGGCGGGCGCCCTCGACATGATGACGCAGATCGTCGAGGCGTGGCCCACCGACCTGGACGATGACCTGAGTCCGGCGGGCGTCGTGGGCAGGATCCTTCATCTCGCAGGTGAGATCGCCGAGCACGGCTACACGGTCGAGGGTGCGCGCCAGGCGCTGGAGGGGTTCGGGCGGGAACTGGAGATCGTGGGTGACTCGAATAAGGCTGCCAGGGAGTTGCATCAGGCGAACCAGCGCCGCATCGCATTCCTCGGTCCGATCGAGGCCTACCAGAAGCGCAAGCGGGAGATGGGCCTCCTGGACTTCTCGGATCAGCTGGTCCTCGCCACTCGCATCGTGCGCGAGGTACCCTCCGTGCGCGCCGCGCTGCGCGAGGAATTCCGCGCGGTGCTCCTCGACGAGTTCCAGGACACCTCCGTCATCCAGATGGAGCTGCTGTCCACTCTGTTTGGCGACCACGCGGTGACCGCGGTGGGCGACCCGAATCAGGCGATTTACGGGTGGAGGGGGGCCTCGGCCTCGTCCCTGGAGACGTTCCTGGAGCGCTTCCAGACGGGCGCGCCCGAGGAGGGCCAGACCCTCACGCTGTCGACCGCGTGGCGTAACGACGTGTCGATCCTGGAGGCGGCGAATCGTGTGGCTGAGCCCCTGCGCGAGGTCGCCTCCTATCAGGAGGGCAAGGAGCAACTGAATGCGCAGTCTCCCGTCCTGGTTCCTCGTCCGGGGGCTGGGCGCGGCGTCGTCGAGATCGCCTACCCGGCCGCCTACGAGGACGCGCTGGCGGCGACGGTTGACTTCGTGCGGCGGGTGCGCTCACGGTCGCGCAAGGACGGTTCGCGCAGAAGCGTTGCCGTCCTGAGCAGGCGCCGCAAGGACTTCCCGTTGATCGACGCTGCGCTTCGTGAGGCGGGGATCCCCACGGAGATTGTGGGGCTGGGCGGGCTGCTCGATCAGCCGGCCGTGCAGGATGTGCGCGCTGCTCTGGAGCTCGGCTACGACGTGGCGGCGTCCCCGTGGCTGGCGCGTCTCCTGGCGGGCATCGATCTGGGTGCCGCCGACCTGATGGCGCTCGGCGACTGGGCGCGTGTCCTGGCTCGTCGGGAGGGGGCCAGTTCCCACCAGGCGGTGCTCCTGGACGCTGTGGATGAACCGCCGGCCCCCGGGTGGGCGGCTAAGGGGCGTCCTGCGATCAGCGAGGAGGCGGTGCGTCGCGTGCGCCTGCTGGGCGAGCGCCTGCGCCAGGTTCGTGAGGGTGTGGGTCGGTCGATCACCGAGCAGGTCGAGCGCGCGATCCTCATCATGGGGACGCTGGACGACGTGATCGCGGACCCTTTGTCGATGGGCGGGCGCGCGGCGCTGGATGAGTTCATCGCCGTGGCCGCCGCCTATGAGAAGGAGACTCCGGGGGCTTCGCTCGGCTCGTTCCTGGCGTACCTGAGGATGGCGGATGAGCGTGAGGACGGGCTTGATGCGCCGCTGGGGGAGCCGGATCCGAAGGCCGTGCAGATCTTGACAGTGCACGGTTCGAAGGGCCTGGAGTGGGACGGCGTCGTCGTCTTTGGCTTGTGCGACGGCGTGTTTCCGTCGCACAGTAAGAAGACCAGCGTGGAATGGACGAAGGATGTTCCCCCTGCTAACGCGTGGCTGACGGACAGCGGGGCGTTGCCGCATCCGCTGCGCGGGGATCACAGGGACCTGCCGCCCTTCGTGCCCGTCGTCGAGGGGTCTCGGACTGCTTCTGCGGGGTACGACAAGTGGGCGACGAAGGTTTACAAGCCTTCCGTTGGCGTGTATGCGGAGCGTGAGGAGCGGCGCTTGGCGTACGTGGCGATGACTCGTGCGCGCAGCGCGCAGCTGTTGGTGGGGTCGTGGACGTCTGACTTCAACAGGAAGGTTGCTCACCCGTCTCGTTACCTGATGGAGGCTAGCGCGCAGCTGTTCGGTCATGCTCCGCAGCCCGCGGAGGGCACGGCTGGTGCCGTGGAGGACCGAGACGTGTGGGGTTCGGGCGCCTGGCGCGACCTGGGCGTTGAGCCGGCCGTGGGGGAAGGGGCCTGCCTGATTGCCCCGATTCCGGGTGAGGAGGAGCGTGAGGCGCTGTCAGCGTCGGCCCCCTCGGAGACGTTTCCGTCGGCGCCGGGGCCGTCGCGTCAGCGGGTTGCGGCTGCGGCGGCGTCTGTGCGCGCGCAGATCCGAGAACTCGCGCAGGACAGGGATGTGTTCAAGGCCTTGGCGGAGTTGGGCGATGACCCGGCGGTGAGGGACACGATCGCCCTGATCGAGGAGGATCGGCTGGGCCGGGAGGCGCCGGTTGTGGACCTGTGGGCCGAACGAGTGCCGGCCACGTCCGTCTCCTCCCTGCTGCAGGACGCGGGTGAGTTCGCGCGCGATATGCGTCGGCCGATGCCCGTCAAGCCTAGTTCTTTCTCGGCGCTGGGCACTGTCTTCCACGCGTGGGCCGAGCGCGAGCTGCACCTCGCGGGGTCCGATCCTGTGTCCGAGGCCGTGGATCCTTCTGCGGTCACGTCCGGCGAGGACGTCGCGTTGGCTGGCGGTGACGACGGGGCAGACGAGGCGCTGCTGACCGCGAGGGAGCGCGAGCTGCTCGAGGGGCTGCGCGAGAACTTCCGCGCGTTCGTCGCGGGGGAGCTGGCCGACTATCGGGCGGTGGCGATCGAGGAGGCCTTCTCGGTTCAAGTGGGAGGCGTGTCCGTGCAGGGCCGCATCGACGCCGTCTTTGAGCGCGTGAGCGGGCAGGGACCGCGATTCCTGGTCGTGGATTGGAAGAGCGGTCAGCCGGTCACGCGCACGACCAAGCCGGAAAAGCTGGCCTAGTTCGCGACGCAGCTGCGCCTGTATCAGCGGGCCTGGGCAGAGCGCGTGGGCGTGGATGCCGCCGAAGTTGGCGCGATGGTCGCCTTCCTGGCGGGTCCGTCGCACTACACGCTTCAGGCCCTCGAGGGGATGCTTGGCGGCGCCGCGCAGCCGCTGGACCAGGCCGTGAAGGGGGCGCTGGGGCAGTGAGCGGACAAGGCGCCGCCGTGTCCACGTGGTGGCGACAGTCCTGTCGTTGTCTGATGCGACGATCGGGAGTGCGCGGGCCTGTCGTCGTACCCGCACGCTCGCGATGTTCGTGAAGGCAACGTGCTACAGGGACGTGCGCCGGTCCTTCTTGATGACGGATGCCCAGTGGGAATCTGCTGCCTGCGCGTCACGTGACGTCTGCTCGATCAACTCGGACATATGCTCGCACCAATCGTGCATGGTACGGCGGCGCCGATTGCCATCTGATTCGAGCTTGCTGTAGCCGGAGGTGACGACCAGGAACCCCCAGTTGATGGCGCCCGATGGGACAGTGATTTCGTCGACGGTTCCACGCAGGGTGTCGTGCCTGCCCTTGAGCCGCGTCATCTCGGCGGGGTCGCAGGCGAAGGATGCTGTCATGACTGGCGTGCCTCCTCGTCATCGGGGCGGAAGTAGAGGTCGTTGTCGGCGGCGTACTGGCGTGCGGTGTCCATGAGCTGAGGATCTTGTTCGAAGCACACGACGGGATCCGGCCAGCGCTTGCCGTGGGCGGGAGGCTCCATGCCGATGAGCGTGAAGGTCCCGACCTTCTCGAGGGTCGCGCTCTCTCCCAGCTTCAGTGTCTCGTTCAAATTTGCGGGGCGATTGACTCCCTCATCCCACTCCACGCGAACCTCTGCTTCGGGGGTTCCATCAACGACTTGAGCGTCGGTTGAATAGACTCTGAGATAGGGGAAGGAATCGATGAGCGGGTAGAGAATTGCCGTTCGAAGAGTGTAGATCGTGCCTGTGCATTGTTCCATTTTCTGTCCTTGTTCTCTGTCGGCGCATGCGCCGATCAGGCCTACAGTGAGGATTGTCGTGGCGATTAATGTAATGGCGCGTTTGAGGATTTCTTTCACTAGAGGGATCCGATCGCGACGTCTCCGTAGTACTTCTGGAAATCCTCCCAGGAGATCGTGAACTCCCCACCGTCTACCGAGCCTCCGGTGGCGCGTGGATTTGAACCGTGCGGATTGACCAGGGTGACTCCCGATTGGTCAGCCTTCTTGACCATGTACGAGTGTGAATCGTAAATCTTGATCGTCTCCTGCGTGCCGTCCGGAAGCGTGGCGGTCACGGGAGCAGTCTTGGAGGTGAAGTTTTTGCTAGACGCGGTGCTGGCCACGGTCGGCCGCCCGCTATTGACGGAGTTGATGATGTCCTGCCTCTCGGATTGGTCATAGCCCTCGCCCCAGCCGAAGATTCCTCCTGCGCCGTCGACAGTGTGCGTGCCCTTGCCGGTAATGTCGGGGAGCGCGTCTTGGGGGTGGCCTCCGCTGATTCCGCCGAATCCGAAGGCTATGGAGTTGTTGACGCCGTCGGGGAAGGTCTGGGCGTAGGCTTTCTCATAGAGGGAGATCACGCCGGTATGGCCGGACGAGGAGGCGCCGTTTTCGTAGGTGTCCCGCACGAGAACCTCTTGCGAGGGGCCGGAGAATATCCCCGGATTCCTGTAGACCCTCACGTAGTAGCCGTCGATGTTGCCGGCTGAGTCGTAGTGAGGGCGAATGCCCTGTGCGAGTCTCTTCTGCCCATCGCTGGAATTCATGACGGCCATGAGGGAGGCCAGGTAGTAGCAGTCGCCGATCCCTCCTTGTCTGACATTGCGTGGATCGTATGTTCCTGCGGCTAGTTGCTTCCGCTCGTCATCGATATTCTTAGTTTTATCAGGGCTGAGTCTTTCGGTCCTTGAAGGGTCTTGAGGAGTTCCGACATTTTCGGAATCTCGCGCCACCGGCTCGATGGCGAGCGCCCCCTTGAGGCTCTGAGTCAGTTCCTCCGCCGACTGCTTGAGTTCCTTGTACTTCGAGTTGTAATCGTCCTGAATACTCAACGCTTGCTTGCGCAGTTCCCAGAACTTTGACCAGCGGTCCGCCATTGGCGTGCGTCGAATTGTTTGTCGAGGTCCTGCAGGGCCGGGCGCAGGGTTCCGTCCACGTAGGACTTGATGGACCGGAGTTTCCAGTAGTACTTGTCGACGTCGCTGGAGGCGGACGTCAAGCCTGTGTAAAAGTTGTAGAGGCGTTTTGTCCCTCGCTGGCTCGACTCATCGTAGTCATCGCGGGCCTGACCGGCCCACGTTGAGATCGAGGACCTGATGGAAAATAAGTCTGCCTCGGCAGAGGCTGCCTTCTCAGCGGCGGTGTTAAGTCCGTTTTTGATACCCGCGATCTGGTCGGCGTTTCCGGGTGGGTCTGAGATGTAGGTTGAAAACCAGCCCATGTCGCTCTCCTTTTCGGCTCTGAAACGGTGAGCAAATGTTAACCGATATGAAGCGTTTCGTCAATGATGGTGAGTGTCTCTGTTCGATGGCCATGAGTGGTTGCGGGATTGAGGCGGAGCGGTGGTTGTTCCTGCCCTTCAGCCGCGTCATCTCGGCGGGGTCGCAGGCGAAGGATGCTGTCATGACTGGCGTGCCTCCTCGTCGTCGGGGCGGAAGTAGAGGTCGTTGTCGGCGGCGTACTGGCGTGCGGTGTCCATGAGCTGAGGATCTTGTTCGAAGCACACCACGGGGGTGGGCCAGCGTGCGCCGTTGGCCGGTGGGGTCACTTCGATGAGCGTGAAGGTCCCGACCATCTCAAGGGTCGCGCTCTCACCCAGTTTGAGCTGCTGATACAAGCCTTCTGGCACGTTGATGCCCGCTGACCAACTTACCGTGATCACGGCTTGCGGTATCCCATCGATGATGTCGGCGTTCGTTCCCGTGATTCTCAGGGGGGCTGAAGCCCTCAATGAGTTGATACCGGATAGCTGGCTCGAGAGCGATGATCTTTCCGTCGCAGTGTGTCATCTTCTGTCCTTCTTCTCTGCCGGCGCATGCGCTGATCAGGCCCATAGAGAGGATCGCTGTCGCGATTGATGCAATAGTGCGTCGGACTATTGCATTCATATTACAGACTTGATTGGTCCTCGTGGAATTTGCTGCGCGCATCGCTGCACCCAGTTTTTCCGTGACGCGCTCGCCGGTGGCTGCGCGTCCTGGACGGGGTGGAACAAAGGGTGACGGGTAGGTCATGACCATTCGCTATCGTCGACGGTTGTTCCCACAAGACTAATGATCGGAGTGAACGTCTTCAAGGTGCGTTTGCTTGACGGCACTACCGCGTTCATCGGATGGGGCATCCGCATAAGTGCCACGGCCTCGACGACGTGCGGACTGCGAGCCTCGCCCTGGTGGCGGACGCCGGCCTCTCACGGGGAGGCAGTCGGGGACGATCACTGCGCGAAAAGGTTCGCCTCGAAGGAGTAACGCGACGCGCGGTAGATGTGATCGCCGTACTCCCACGATGCGCCCTGAAGGGTCATACGTCGTGCGCTGAGTTGTCAGCACGGCCGCGCCGTGATGCTCGGCGAGGAGTCTCGCCTCCGCCGCTGTAGCGCTGCGCGCGCCGATGACTTGGCGGGCTGAGGTCAGGACGACGCCGCGTTCACGCATGAGATCGTAGAGGGAACCCGATTCGAGTTCCGCCATGGTTGGCGCAATGTCGGCGGGAATGAGGTTCATCAGGACGGCGATCGGCTCATTGTCGGTAAATCGGGTGCGTTCAATGTGCACGATGGGTGCGCCCTCGTCGACCTGGAGCGTGTCGGCTTCCGTCTGCGTCGCCGGGTGAGCGTCGTAGCACTGAATGGTCGTGCGGACTTTGTGGCCGGCTTCCACCAATTCTCGCATGAGGGATGTGAGTTCCATTGGGCGGTGGACCTGGCGAGGAGACACGATCGTTCCGATGCCTCGGCGTCGTGTGAGCAGCCCACGATCGACCAGGCGTTGGAGGGCCTGGCGCGCGGTCGGTCGCGACACGTGGAGGCGGGCAGCCATCGACAGCTCATCTTCGAGGCGTGTATCCGCGGCCAGCGCGCCGGAATTAATCAACTGGGCGATCGGCTCGGAAATCTGGAAGTACAGGGGTACGGGGGACGAACGATCCAGGGTGATGTCCGGGATGTAGGACTCGCTGACGCCAGTGTGAGGAGAGCGGGACATAGACAACCTCGCGTAATAGGACTTTAGCCTCGTGACACATACGGTTACATGGTATCAGTCACACGGGGTTGAGTCGGTACAGACGCACTCGACCTGTTGCCCAGACGCACACAGGGACGCACCAGGGGCCGCGACCCTGCAGCTAATTCGTGAGCGCTCAGCGGTCCACGGCCTCGTCAATGGCGGAGGCAACTGAACGGGCCACGGACGCCCACGTGAAGTGCTCGCGCACGCGCGCGCCCACAGCAGCGGCGCAGGACGCGCGGCGCGCCGGATCTGTCACGGCCTCGCGCAGGGCGGGCACGAGGGCATCCGTGAGCTGCGCGGACGAAGCCCCGTCGACGATCCACCCCAACGCGGGAGACGTAATGACTTCCTCTGTGCCTCCGCGAGGCGTCGCGATGATCGCGCAGTCGCCCAGGGCCGCCTCGAGGATTGAGGTGGGCAGTCCTTCGGGGTACATCGACGGGTAGACGAAGATGTCGGATCGGCGGTACAGGCTCATGACAGCGGGGAAGTCCAGTTTTCCCAGGAAAGACACGGCGGGGTCGGACCCGTAGCGCTCGTGCAGATCGTCCTCGATGGGACCCGAACCCGCCACGGCCAGGCGTAGGGGAACGTCCGGGAGCTCGGCACGTAGCCGCGTGAAGGCATCCAACAGCGCGACGATGCCTTTCTCGGCGATGAGGCGGCCCGCGTAGGAGATGACGATCTCGGAGTCTGCGCGCCCGCGCGGCCACTGACGCTCGTAGCGGTTGTCGGCCACCGCGGTGTCCTCGGGGGTCACCGCGTTGTACCACACGCCCGACGCCTTGATCTTGAAAGTGGCGCAGCCACTTGTTGCAGTTGCGTGAGACGCCGTAGTAGGAGGTGACGTGCTTTTTGACGAAGTGGGTGAGGGCGTGCTCGTAGATGCCGCCGAAAAAGTCGAGGATCGGGTTACCGACGCTCATGTGTGCGGTGCCGTGCTCGATCAGGGCGACCGGACGGCCCAGGCGATGCGCAAGGCGCGCGCCGAGCAGGCTGGTCAGGTGGAAGCGCGTATTGACGATGTAGAAGTCGGCGTTTTCGGCTTCGACGGCCGCCATTGTCTCCTTGAAGCGCTCGTCGCGCTTAAAGAAGGGGTAGCGTTGCTTGAAGAGGTTTTTGGTCGGCAGGCGGTAGATGCGCAGGCCGTCCTTGTCCTCGAAACGAGGCAGGGACTCGTCGTGCAGGGACGTGACGATGAAGATGTCGTAGCCGAGAAGCCTCAGCTGCTCGCTCAGGCGGTCCTGGTAGCGTTCGATTCCGCCCAGGTAGGGCAGGAAGAACTCCATGAAGATCCCGACCTTGGTGGGGCGATGAGAGCGGTCAGCCATTGGCGGACTCCGTTTCGGTGGGCGCGTTGCGGACGGGAATGAGCATGAATGCGACGAAGAGCGTCGCGAGCAGGGCCATGGTTGAAGCATAGGCTAAAGGAGGCTCCCATCATGGCGAAGGAGCGGACGAGTGGCGTGGCCGCCAGGTAGGCTGCCCCACCGGCGATGACGAATGCGACGAGGACCGCGCGCAGGCGGCGCATGGTTGCCAGCGCGTAGTAGAGGATGACGCCGGCCGCGTTGAGGGCACCGCCGAGGACGAGCACCATCAGTTCGGGCACGTAGTCGGACACGTCCGTGCCAAACACGAGGGTCAGGAGCGGAGCGCCGATGACGTAGGTGACGAGCGCGACGAGGATGAAGGCGAGCGCGGTCGTCATCAGGCCTCGGCGGATGATCGCGAAGAACTCGTTGCGTTTGCCTTCGGTCCAGCGCAGTGCCATGCGGGTGAGGAGCGGGCGGAAGACGAACAGGGACAGCATGTTGATGGCGACCGCCGGCATGTAGATGATCGCGAAGACGCCGAGGTCTTCGTCGCCGAGGGTCGCGTGGATTGCGAAGCGCGGAGCGTTGGCCAGGTACTGGTTGAGGAACGCGGCGATGAACAGGGGCAGGCATTCCCACAGGATTCCGCCGATGCCTCGTAGATTGAATGAGGGTAGCAGGGGGAACAGGCCGCGCGCGGGGAGCCCGTACGCGACGACGAGCACGACGCAGGTGACCGCGAAGGTGACGAGCGTGGCGAGGAGCAGATTCTGCGTGACCCAGTACAGGCCCGACCACAGGAACGTTGTCGTGAAGATGCGCGCGAAACAGGCTTTGCCGGCGATGTCGAGGCGCCCGGAGCGCTGAAACTCCGAATAGTACACGTCCTCGAAGGCGTCGAAGATGCGCAGCAGCGCCATCGCCGCGATGACGGTGAACGCGGGGTAGGGGTCCTTCGTCGAGGAGTTCCACGAGTGGATGAGGATCAGGCACACCATGACCAGGCAGGTGAGGATGCGCGTCGACAGGTAGGTCCCGAAGTCGAAGCGGCGACGCACGTCGGTGACGTGGAAGGTACGCACCTCGTACAGGCCCACCGTCTGGTACTGCTGGCCGATCGCCAGGGCCAGGGTGAAGAGGCCGTATTGGGCGCGCGCGAAAGAATCCGTGGCGCCTGAGCGCATGATCGCCACGCCCATGATGACCACGGCGAGGCTCGACATGAGGGAAGCCGCAGTGTTCCACAGGTAGTCGCGTCCGAGCTGGCCGCGCGATTCGAGGGCTTCTTCGGTGGTTTCGACGGCTCCGCCGGGGTCCGAGGCCTCGGGTAGGGACGAGGCCGTGGTGTCCTTCTCGCTCACGCGTCGGCTCCGTCCTGCGAGGCGGGGCCCGGGTCATGGGGGCCAAACACGATGTGGAATGGCTCGTGGGTGACCCGATCCTGCGGATCAGGAATACGCATGTAGTCCCCGTAGCCGCGCGTCAGCACGACGTCATAGGCGGCGGGGATGCGCACGGTGATGTCGTCGAAGGGCACGGAGCGGGCGGGGAAGAGCTCGCCCTCCGAGGCGCTCCAGCGGCGCGGGTCGCGCGTGGAGAAGTCGCCGTAGAGCGTCGTGCCGTCGGGAGCCACCTGCGGGTTCTCGCGACCCTTCAGGGCGGATCGCAGCCAGCGGCGGTACAGGGAGGCCTCGTTCACGCGCAGCGCCCGCATCCCCCAGTGCGCGCACGCCATGGCCGCCGAGGCCAGCTGGCGTGCCGGCGTGGGCAGTCCGGTCGGCGGGTTGGGGATCGAGCGCAGGAACATGAGGCGCGCCCACAGCCACGTGCCGCGCGACTGGGAGCGGAAGCGCGCCGGATCGTCCGCGATCTGGTCCAGGACGAACAGGTCCACGCCGATCGGCATACGGAAAGAGCGGTCCTTCGCGACTTTCGAGACGAACTCGGAGCCCTTCAGGCCGAGCACGCCGAAGCTGATCGGATAGTTCGGGTGCGTGGCGGGCGAGGCAATGAAGAACTCTTCTCCGAGGAGGGCGGGGGCTTCGGCAATGAAACGCTCGTAGTCCGCGCGCGGCATGCACACGTCCCCGTCGTCGTCCCACGGGATGAAGCCATGGTGACGCACCGCGCCGATCGCCGTGCCGCCGTAGGCGACGTAGCGCACGCCCAGGAGGGTGCACACGCGGTCGATTTCAGCCAGGCACCGCTTGGTGACGCGCTGAATGGCTGCCAGGGTTGCGGGATCTGCCTCGCTCATGTCTCTCCGATCGCTCGATGGGGCCGGGGCCTACAGGGAGTCGGCGAAGGGGCCGAAGTCGATGACTGCGGCCTCGTGGTTGTAGCGCTGCTCCGGGGGGCGGCAGCTGCATGTAGTCGCCGTAGCCGCGGCGCAGCAGCGCGTCGTACTGGTTCTGAATCATGACCGTGATGTCTTCGAAGGGGACGTCGCGCGTGGGGAAAAATTCCTCCTCGCGCACGATCCAGTTCTGCGGGTCGCGCATCGTGAAGTCCGCGTAGACGCCCGTGCCGGTCCCCTCGTAGCGGCGCACCGCTTTCTCCCAGCGCTCCTGCAGGCTGCGAGGCGTCGCACGCGCGGCCTTCAGGCCCAGGTGCGCCACCGTCGTCGCGGAGAAAATCAGTGCCTTCTTCCACGCGGGGGTGTTGATCAGGTGGGGTCGAGGCGTCCCCTGCAGGAACAGGAGGCGACCCCACCACCAGGACTGGCGGGACATCTGGCGGAAGGCTTTCTCGTCTGCTGGGATCTCATCCAGGGGCAGGATGTCCAGGAAGAAGGGCATGCGGTACGCCGAATCCTTATCCGCCTCGGGGATCAGGAGCGTGCCCGGCATGACCATCTTCGTGAACATGAAGGGGAAGTCCTCGCGCGTGCGCGTGTTGTCCAGGCGGAAGCGCTCGTCGAGGAGGGCGGGTGCCTCCGCCAGGAAGCGCTCGTAGTCGGCGCGCGTCATCATCACGTCGATGTCGTCATCCCAGGGGATGAACCCACCGTGGCGGATCGCGCCAATCGCGGTGCCGCCGTAGACCGCATAGGACACTCCGATGCGGCGGCACACCCGGTCGAGTTCGGCCAGGATCAGCGTCAGCAGCTTCTGGACCTTGCGCAGGTCGGCGTCGGGCGTCGTCATCAGTCCTCCGAATATGGCAGAGCGGGTGGGCGCGCACGCGCCCACCCGCCATTGTCTCACGCCTGGGAGCTCGTGACCTTCTCCGTTCGCTTGGGAAGCAGGTCACCCCAGTTGGAGGTGGCCGCCAGGACCGTGCCCACCAGGATCACGACGCAGCAGATGACCTGCGTGAGCGTCGGAATCGTGTGCGGGGGGAACGCCAGGGCGAAGATGATCGCCCACGCGGAGTAGGAGATGTTCAGGGCCATGCCGCGCGAGGCGCCGATCGCCGACAGGGCCTTGTAGTAGAAGAGGTACGAGGCCGTGCCTGCCAGGCCGGCCAGGGCCACCACGCCCGCGGACAGGTGAGCCAGCGAGTGGAGCGTGTCGCCGAAGACACCCGCGATGGGGGCTACCACGAAGAGGTAGACCAGCGCCGAGGTCGTCTCGCGGATTTGGAGCGCCACCTCGTTATCCACGGCCTCGTCGCGCATACCCCACGTGAGGATGACGGCCTCGGACCCCCAGCCGATCACGCACGCCAGCGCGCCGATGATACCCAGGATCGCGTTGCCGTCCTTAACGGGGTCGGAGGTTGCAGACAAGCCCGTCACCACGATGGCACCAAGCGCCACCAGCAGCGCCACGATCTGACGCGGAGCCATCCGCTCCTTCAGGAGGATGAAGGCCAGCAGGGTGCCCAGCGCCGGGTAGAACGTCGAAATAATCGCGGTCAGGCCGGGGCCGATGTTGTCGATCGCGATCAGGTAGCCGCTCATGCCGATCGGGCCGCCCAGGAGGGCCGCCGCGATGACCGACTTACCGGGGCGCGTGCGCAGCGCCGCCCAGGTGTCCTTCAGGCGGCCTCGGAGAGCCATATACACGACCAGGATGACGGCGCACGCGACGTCGTGCAGGACCGCGCCCACGAGCGCCGACTGGCCGAAGTCGTCAAACGGAATCATGGTTAGCGCGATCGCCAGCACGACCGTGTCCAGGCCCCATAGAGCGCCCGAGAAGAAGCCGTAGCGCTTGCCTCCGTGCTGAGTTTTCATGCCAGTTCACCTTCCTTGAAAGCCTGTGCGCCCGAGGTCGAGGTGGCCTCATACGAAGCGAGCAGGGAATCCAGTGTGCGTGTTGCGTGCGAGTAGTAGATGTAGAGCCATTCGCCGACGTCGTCACCTTCGGCTTCCTTGACCAGCGCCCACAGGTACCAGCACCAGCCGGCGAAGACTTCGTAGGAGAAGAAGTGGCGCGCCTCACGCTCGGTGGGGGTGTGGCCCAGGTAGTACTCCAGGGCGGCGGCCGCGCGCTCGCGGGTCATCTCCGCCGTGCACACGGTCATCGTACCGAAGTCGGCGGCCATGTCCGACATGCCCGCGTACTCCCAGTCGATGAGGCTGATGGTGCCGTCCTTGTCTACCAGGAAGTTCGGGGGGAAGAAGTCGTTGTGCGAGGGGACTTTGTCGAAGCCGTCCGCGTCCGCGAAGGCCTTCAGCCGGAGGACCTTGTCGCGCAGTTCGAAGTACCCGGGCACGTCGATGGGGCCGAAGGCCTTGAGGAGGCCCTCGTAGCGCAGGCCTTCGGTGACGAAGTCGAAGGAGCGGTCCAGCACGCGACCGGAGGTGTGCAGCGCGCGGTCCATCTCCATGGCCGCCTTGAGTTCCTCGGGGCGGGTCACGTCCAGGTTGCGTACGTCGCGCACGAAGCGTGAGATCTTCCAGCCCGCGTCGGGGTCGCCCGTGAGGAAGGTGTCGTCGATGCCGAGCTCGGCGGCCAGGCGCAGGCCGGCGAACTCCGCGCTGCGGTCCACGATCTTTTCCGTGCCGATGCCCGGGTGGCGGTAGACGTATTCGTCGTCACCCACCGTGAAGTGGCACGACAGGTTCGTGATGCCCTGCTTGAGCGGGTAAAAGTCGCGGATGTCCGACTTCTGGCAGCCCAGGGTTTCCACGATGTGATCGAAGACCTCTGAATCGACGTTCTCGATGAAGAGGGGGTCGAAGTTGCGCAGCTCGTCAACCGAGTCGAATTCGTGGATGACGCCGTTCGGGTAGCGGCGGATCACCATGTCGAAGGACTTGATGTGGTCCAGGTAGATGGTCTCCCAGAGTTTCGAGACGGTTTCGGGCTTGTCGTAGACCTGCTCCAGAGTGGTTCGGAACTGTTGTGAGAAGATGCGGTCGAAGTAGACGTGACCGAGCATGACCCACGCATCGTGCCCGCCTACGGTGGCGCCCGTGATGCGATCGCCCGCCCCCACTTTGATGCACCATTCGTCGGTGGGACCCTCGACGTAGTTGGCTGAGTAGTAGGACTTGTAGACGTAGGGTTCGAAGGGGTTGGTCGTGAAGTAGTCGTCCGAGGAGCACACGTAGGTGTTGTCCAGGCGTTCTTTCACGCGCCACAGGGACCCGTTGTTGTTGCGTGTGGCGTACTCGCGGTTGACGACGATGTCGACGCCGTATTTGTCGGCCAGGTAGAAGTAGTATTCCTTCTTGTAGCCGACGACCAGCGCGATGTTTGTGATGCCGACCTCGTGGAGTTGGCGAATCTGGCGCTCGACTAGGATTTCGCCGCGTACTTTCAGTGTGCCCTTGGGGCGTTCGTAGCTGATGGGGGCGAATCGGGAGGAGAGGCCGGCGGCCATGATGACGGCTCCCGTGACGCGGTAGGGTTCCAGAGCTGCGCGCCCTGCGTCGGTGAGGGCGCGGTCTTGGATGTAGCCGGATGCTTCGCATTCGCGGGTTGCGGTGTTGACGCGGCCTAGGCTCATGTTGGTGGCCACGGACAGTGCGCGTTGCGTCAGGGGGGTGCCTTCCCGCGCCAGGGCGGTCAGGATGTTGAATTGGGGTTCGCTGAGAGTGCCAACGTTCGTCGAGGGCATGCGATCACCTTTCGTTCACGAGGATCAGCTATCTGCTATGTGTTCGAGCGTAACACTCGTACGCAGAAAGATGAACATTTGGTGGTGGTTTCCACACAATTGATCAACAGGTGTCATCACTGGGCGTTTGACAGTTCGATGCTTGAGCTGGTAACAGTCCCACCATACTGTGCCCCCGCTCCACTATTACCCCTTGACAGAAGAAACCTCGCGCGCCAGACGCATCCAGCCCAAGCGCGGCGACTAACGCGCCACGGCCTCGTAAATAGCGCGCAGCTGATCCACCGACGCACGCAGAGAACGCTCACGGACGACCCACTCCCGACACACCATCGCGCGATCCGCGCGCTCCTCATCCGACCACGCCACAGCCTCGTTAATGGAGCAGGCCAACGCACCCGGCGAACGCTCGCCCGTCAACGTACAGGCGCCCGAGGCCACCATTTCCGGCGTTCCACCCGTACGATAGGCAATCACAGGCACCCCGCACGCCTGCGCCTCGAGCAACACCAGACCGGCCGCCTCCTCGCGCCCCGCGTCGGTTTCGTCGGCAAAACTAAGACGCGGGCGCAGCGCATCCACTCGCGCACACGCTCCCGACCCAGCCCCCCGGTCAACGTCACGTGCGAGGGAACCCTCCCATGCAGCACGGACGCCAGCGGCCCGTCACCCACGAGCACCAGACGATGCGGGCATCGACCAACCAGGGAAACAGATGCTGCGATCAGATCGTCCACGCCCTTCAAACGACTGAGCGCGCCCACAAACAACACGACAGGAACATCGGGCGCATCACAGCCAAGACCCGGGAACGAACCCGACGCGGCGTTAGGGGAAGGCGTCCACCAGTCGGTATCCACCCCCTGGTAGTGAACCGCGAGGCGCCCCCAATCCGCCCCCGCACCCACGGCAACATCAGCCAGGTAACGCGACACAGCCAAGAGCTGCGTGGCGCCCTCGAAAGCCGCCCGGCGGTTGAGTGCGTTCCAGGCCGCACCCAGGCCCCCCTCCGAGCCGCGGGTAGGCGTCCCCGCCGTGCAGCGTCACGACCAGCGGCGCGCCCGTCTTGCGCGCGGCCCCCACGGCAGGCAGCGACCAGGTGGCCTGATGCTGGTGGATAACGTCAGGCCCCCAAGACATGATGGCGCGGCGCATCGCACCCAAACCTCGCGCCTGGGATACCAAACGCTGCGCAAGGAAGGGAGACAAAGCCCCCGGAGAAGCCACGGCTATGGGGAACGCGATCGTCGGATCGTCAACCCGCGCCGCCAAAGTGAATGCTCGCCAATCGCATTCCGGCATAGCGCGCGCGTGCGCGAGCGCGAAATACGTCGGGGGAACCAGCAGCGTTCCCTTCGTCAGAGCGACCTTCATGGAATCTGTCCGAGGATGCAGCGCCGGTCGCGCGGGGGAGAGCATGCCCCCATCCTACGGGCTAGGGTGGGCGACCTGGTGATTAAATGAACGCATGACGAACGCCCCCACCCCGCCCGCGCGCACGGGCGTGGCACGCCAAGTGCTGACGCTTGTCAGCGGCACCCTCCTCGCGCAGGCAATCGCGTTCGTCGCCCAAATCGGCGTCGCCCGCCTCTACACGGACGCTGACCTGGGATACCTGGGTCTTTTCACGTCCGCCGCGGCGCTCGGAGCGGCCGTCGCGGGGGTTCGCTTCGACCTCAGTATCGTCCTACCCGCCCCCGGGGACGAGGCCTCGGCTCGCTCCCTGTTTCGCCTGTCCTCGCGCTGCGTGCTGGTAGCTTCCGCGCTGGCCACCCTCGTGGCCGCGTGCGCCCGGCCATGGGTGTCGGTGCGCTATGGGGAGGCGCTTGCGGGGTGGATGCTCGCCGCCGGCGTCTCGATCCTGTTTCTCGCCCAGGGGCAGGTGTGCTCTTACTGGCTGACTCGGCACCGCCGTTTCCGTGTCCTCGCAAGTTCGTCCGTTGTACGGTCCCTTGGCATTGCCGCGCTTCAACTGGTGTGTGGCGCTCTGGCCTCCGGTGGGTTGGGTGCCGCCATCGGCGCGACTCTGGCCGGACAGGGAATCGCGGTGGCCTACCTGTCTTGGTGTGTCCGCGACGCCCGCGTAGGCGAGGCCTCGGATCCTTCCTTACGCGAAGTTGCCTCCCGCTATCGGAAGATGGCGCTCGTCGGCGTGCCCAACGTCGTCGTCGACGCGCTGCGCACGAGCGCGATCCCGATGTTGATTGCTTCGTATTCTGTGGCCTCTCTTGGGCAGTTCAACATGGCGTGGATGGCCTTGCAGGCTCCCGTTGCCCTCATCGCAGGGGCGCTGTCTCAGGTGTACCTGCCGCGTCTGTCTGACACCCCGGTCGGGGAGATGACCCGCGTCGTCTGTCGGGTGGGGGCGATGGCCCTGGGGGCGTCTATCCCGGTGTTCGCGTTAATCGCCGGGATCAGCCCCTGGCTCTTTCCCTTTGTGTTCGGGGGGCGATGGGAGGAGGCGGGGTACTTCGCGCGTTCCCTGGCGCCCTGGTTGGCGCTGACCGTTGCTACCTCCCCGCTCTCCAACGTTTTCGTGGCGACCTATCATCAGCGCCGTATGCTGGCCTTCGCGTGCGTCTACTGCGCTGCACCCCTGGCGTGGCTCGCAGTGAGTCCCTACGGGATTGAGACCACGATGAGCGTGCTGGGTGCGCTGATGGCGGTGCTCCTCATTGTCATGCTTGTCATGGCCGTCGTGACCGCGCGCTCCTACGACCGGGGGAGGCGCGCCTGACACCGTAACACGGCCTCGTGAAACGTTCGTGAAACGGGGGCGCGGCCTCGTGAAACGCCCGTGAAACGGGGGCGCGGCTTCGTGAAACGTTCGTGAAACGGGGGTGCGGCTTCGTGAAACGCCCGTGAAACGGGGTGTCCTAGCGGCGGGTTCGCGCCGCGAGGGCCTGCTCGTAGGCGCCGCGTAGGCGCGCGGCGCCCTCTTCCCACGCGGGGATCGCTGGGGGAACGAATGCGTCAATGTCGGCTCGGGTGATGGCCTCCAGTGCGGCAGCCAGTTGGCGTTGGGGGTCCGCCAACACCCACGTGTCGGCCTGGTCACCCAGGTAACGACGTGCTTCGGGCAGGGGAGAACACAGTGCAGGGATGCCGGCCGCGAAGGCCTCCATCATCTTGTTGGGCGTGGACATGCGGTGTGAGACGCACCCGGACTCAATGAGGCACAACGCCACGTCCGCGCCGCGCGTCATGGCCAGGACTTGGTCCGGTTCCACGGGTGGTAGGCGGTGGATGTTTGGGTGTGTCGCTGCGGCCCGCTCGACCTCGGGCAGCAGGGCGCCTGCGCCAACGAAGACGACGTGTGCGCCGCTCACCTGCGCGAACGCGCGCAGAATCAGCGCAATATTGCGCCCCGGTGCCAGGTATCCCGAGTGCAGGTACAGGAGCGCGCTTTCTGGGATGCCCAGCCGCGCACGCAGGTCGATCACCCCGCCCGTCCCCGTCGGCGCGTTCGTCACCACCACGGGATCCACGCCCGGGTAGGTGTCGCGGTACCACTGTGCGATTGACTCGTTGACCACGGACACGACGTCCGCCCGCCCTATGTAACGGCGTTCGATGCGACGCTGCAGGCGCCGGCGCAGCCCCGCGGACCCCACCGTCTCCGTTTCCAGCTCGTGCGCGTTATACGCGAAGATCGCGCCTGTGCGCCGCGCTAACGCGTACGCGAGGGGGGAGCAGGAACAGGTTCTGCGCGGATACGGCTGCCACGCGGTGGCGTGCGTACCGCCGATACACCCGCGCGCCCCACGCGCAGACGACTCGCAGCCCGCCCAGGGGCGCGCCCAGCGACGCGCCCCGAATCCGCGTCAGGTGCACGGTGGGGGACAGGGCCTCGTCTGTGGGTAGGTTGCCCTGGTCGATGCCGACGATGTGCGTCTGCGAAAACAGGGGGGACAGTGAGCGCGCGATTTTTACTAGGCGTCCCGGTGAGGCCAGGTTTGAGGGGTAGAGGAGGAGATTGAGCGCGCGATCCACGCCCCCATTGTAGGTGTGGAGGGGCATTACACTGGGGGTGTTTGACGAGGCCAGAGCCAGAAAAGGGGGGGAGCAGCATGCGGATCGCGGTCGTCGGGATGGGCAAGATTGGGTTGCCGCTGGCGGTGCACTATGCGCGCAGCGGTCACGGCGTTGTCGGCGTGGACGTGAATCCGCGGGTGGTCGACCTGGTCAACGGGGGTGCTGAGCCTTTTCCGGGCGAGGCGCACCTGGCCCAGTATCTGCCGCCGCTTGTCGCTTCGGGTGCCTTGCGCGCCACGACCGAGTACGGTGAGGCAATCCCGGGCGCCGACGTGGTCGTCATGGTCGTTCCTCTGGTTGTTGATGATCGCAGTCGCCCCGATTTTTCGATCATGGACGCCGCGACGCGTTCCATGGCCGCTTACCTGAGTCCCGGCACGCTCGTCTCCTACGAGACGACTCTGCCGGTGGGTGCGACGCGTGGACGCTACAAGCCCCTCATCGAAGAGGTGTCTGGCCTGGTCGAGGGGCGCGATTTCGATGTGGTTTTCTCGCCTGAGCGCGTCCTGACAGGCCGCGTCTTCTCGGATCTGGCGCGCTATCCGAAGCTGGTTGGGGGGCTGAGCGAATCCGGCGAGGCTCGCGGCGTCTCCTTCTACGAGGCGGTCCTTTCTTTCGAGAAGCGTGACGATCTGCCGCGCCCTAACGGCGTGTGGCCCATGGGTGGGGCGGAGGCCGCGGAGATGGCCAAGCTCGCGGAAACCACTTACAGGGATGTCAATATTGGTTTGGCTAACCAGTTCGCGCGCTACGCGGACACGATCGGCGTCGATGTTGCTCGCGTCATTGAGGCGTGCAACTCTCAGCCGTATTCTCACATTCACCGGCCCGGGATCGCGGTCGGTGGGCATTGCATTCCCGTTTATCCGCGCCTGTATGTGGCGGGGGATCCGGACGCGACCATCGTGGTCGCCGCGCGCGCCGCGAACGCTGAGATGCCAGCGTATGCGGTCTGGCGCGCCGCCGCGTTGCTGGGTTCTCTGGCGGGTCTGCGTGTCGCCGTGTTGGGCGCCGCCTACCGTGGAGGCGTCAAGGAAACTGCGTTCTCCGGCGTGTTTGGCGTCGTCGGCGCGCTACGCGAGGCCGGGGCGCAGGTGTGCGTTCATGATCCTTTGTACACGGACGAGGAGCTTGCGTCTTACGGTTGGCAGGCGTATCACCTTGGCGGCGCAGTGGATGTGGCCATTATTCAGGCTGACCACGCGTGCTACCGGGACTTGACTCCCGCGGATCTGCCTGGCGTGCGTCTCCTCGTCGACGGGCGCGCCGTTACGTCGGCCGAGGCCTGGGCCGGGACTCCGCGCATCACCATTGGTGGGGGAGAAGCTCCCGTATGCTAGTCACCCTGGCTACCCGCACGTTCACGCCTGAACCGACCGCGGCGGCGCTGCGCCTCGGGGCGCTCGCCCGTGCTCTGGCTGCTGGGGGTGAGCGCGTGCGTGTCCTGACCGCGCGCCTGGCTCCCAGCGTCGCGCGCGACGCTGGTGTTGATGTGTGCCGCGGGGCCTTCGCTTCAGGGGGTGTCTTCTCGGGTGGGCTGGCGAGTTTGGGTGCAGTCGAGGGCGCGGGGGAAGGGGGCGGCCATGGTTTCGTGACGATCAGGCGTGCTCCCGTGCTGCGTGACCGCACCGGAGCAGTGCGAGGCTATGCGTCTTATTTGTCGTTCGATGTTCCCCTGTGTGTGCGCCTGCTGACGGGGCCGCGCCCCGATGTGGTTGTCTGTGAACCTCCGCCCACGACGGGTGTCGCCGTACGCCTGGCGTGTGCGTTGCGTCATGTGCCTTACGTTTATTATTGTGCGGACATCGTTTCGGATGCTGCGGCCGTGGCGGGGGTGTGGCGCCCGGTTGTGCGCGCGGTTGCTGGCCTTGAATCTTTTGCTTTGCGTGGAGCGCGCCGCGTCATTGCTGTGTCTGACGGGGTTGCTCGCCGCGCGCGCGAGTTGGGTGCCGCTCGCGTTGCGGTCGTCCCCAACGGCGTGCGTGTGCCCGGGGTCGTGGCTGCAGGTTTTCCGGGTGGTTTCCCCAGCTGCTCCGGTCCCGTTTTTGTTTATGCGGGTACGGTTGCCCACTGGTTGGCCCCCGAGGTGTTCGTCGGGGCTTTCGAGCGTGCGCGATCGCGCTTGGGGGACGCTCGCCTCGTGTTCGTCGGGCAGGGCAGCGGCTGGGACGAATTGGCTGCGCGCGCTCGGGGGGTTGCGGGGGTCATCCTCGTGCCCGCGGTGAGCGCGTTTGAGGCGGATCAGTGGATGGCGCGTGCTACCGCCACGTTGGCGTCGCTGCGCCCGGGCGGCTACGACTATGCCTATCCGACGAAGATTCTTGCGTCGCTCGCGCAGGGGACTCCTGTCATCTACGCCGACCCCGGGCAGGCGGCTCGCGACGTGCGCGAGGGCGGGTTGGGTGTGGCGTGTGGCCTTGATGTTGGACAGGTTGCCGAGGCCATGGTTGCTGTCGCGTCCGGCTCTGTGAGGTGGGTGGGTCCTGAGGGGGCGCGCGCTTGGGTGCGTGCGCATCGTTGCGTCGATGTGTCGTCGCGTGCGGCGGCTGCTGTGGTGCGAGCGGTGGGCGCGGCGGTGTGAGTGGTGCCCTGAGGGGCGGTGCGAGGGGTGCCCTGAGGGGCGAACCAGCCGGGCGTGGGTGCGTGTGGCAGGCGTGGCTTCGTCGGAGGGCTGTGGTGGATGGCGAGTCTTAGCTCTCACCGGGTCTTACTGAGCAATCATTTGGTGTGCAGTTCGTGCCAGTCTGTACGTGTAACAATTTTCATGTTTACAGTTACAACATAAGTAACTAGAATCCCTGTTGTCACACTAGCAATTCGAAGGATGACTATGCGCACCCCGTGGAGAAAACTCGCAGCCGGGCTGGTCCTGGCACTGGGGGCCGCTGTCGCGGCTCTTGTGCCCCCCGCCCATGCGGCCAGCGGCATCATCATCGCCATCGACCCCGGGCACGGGGGGTCCGATCCTGGCGCGGTCGCCAATGGCCTACAAGAGAAGGACCTGACCCTTGCGGTCTCGCTGGCCTTGAAGCAGGAACTAGAAACGTATGATGGCGTCACTGTCGTGATGACGAGGACGACGGACACGAGGCCATCGGAGAATCTCGGCGTTGATCTGTCGAGCCGCGTCCAGGTGGCCGCAGCGGCGGACGCCGATGCCCTCGTGTCGATTCATTTCAACTCTGGCTCGCCGATCGCCCGCGGCGCTGAGGTTTGGTATGGGAACTCCTCGTCCTATAACTATTCGACTCATGCGCAGGGTCGGAAGCTCTCCAGCAATATCCTGGATCAGCTCACGGATCTTGGCCTCGCGGACCGCGGTATTAAGACCCGCGATAATCCTTACTACGACTATCCGGATGGCTCTACGGGCGACTACTATGCGATTATTCGCCAGGCGCGCGAGGAGAATATGACCGGCATCATCGTTGAGCACGCCTTTGTTACGTCCCCGTCGGATGCGCAGATGTTGCGTGATCCGGCTTTCGTGCGGTCCTTGGGTGTCGCTGACGCGACCGGTATTGCTCAGACTTATGGGCTTAGTAAAGGGACGTGGGAGAGGTCGGGGGATTCGTGGCGTTTTGTGCGCGACGGTGTCGCTAAGACCGGCTGGTTCACTGCGGGGGGCCGCTGGTATTGGGCGGCTTCGGATGGGCGCACGGTGCGTGGATGGTCCACGATTAATGGGCGCCGCTATTTCTTTGATGATTCCACTGCGATGGTGACGGGCTGGAAGAAGGACGGTGATTCGTGGCGTTATTTCCGTCCTGACGGTGACATGGCTACCGGGTGGGTGAAGGATGGCCGGACCTGGTATTACCTTGACAGTGAGGGCGTTATGGCTACCGGCTGGCTGCGTTACCGTGATAACTGGTATTGGTTGAGTGCGTCCGGCGCGATGGCTGTGGGTTGGATGAATGTTGGCTCCGACTGGTATCTCTTTGAGGATGATGGGCGTATGCTCACCGGCTGGCAGCGTACTGAGGATGACGGGCAGTGGTATTTCATGCACCCGAGTGGTGTGATGGCTACCGGCTGGTTGTTGGATCGCGGCACCTGGTATTACTTGGATTCTGAGGGGACTATGCTCACTGGCTGGGTGAAGGTCGGTGGCGTCTGGTACCACTTGGGTGCGTCGGGTGCGATGAGTACCGGGTGGCTGCTTGATGGCGGTACGTGGTATTGGTTGGATTCGTCCTCTGGTGCGATGGCGACTGGTGTTGTGACTGTTGAGGGGAGGGCGTCTTCGTTTGCTTCGTCTGGCGCGTGGCTGGGTTATGTTGATGGCTCTGGCGCCCCTGCTTCGGACGCGGCGACTCGTTCTGGCGCGCGTGGTGATGCTGTGACGAATGCGGCGGGTCAGCGTCTCATCATGACTGCGCCTATGGCTTCGCGTTCCGAGGTTATTGATGACATGGTTGATGCTTGGGATCGGGTGGGTTACTCGTATCCGTCGTCTCTTGCGTCTGGCGGCGCGGGTTCGATCCGTGACTTTGCGGGCATTATTTACGATGAGGCTGTGGCTGAAGGCGTGTCGCCTGAGTTGGTGTTTGTTCAGTCGATGAAGGAGACGGGTTGGTTGCAGTTTGGCGGCGACGTGAGTGTCGGCCAGTTTAATTTCTCTGGCATTGGCGCGGTTGGCGGTGGCGCGCGGGGTGCTTCTTTCTCGGATGTGCGTACTGGTATTCGTGCTCAGGTTCAGCATTTGCGCGCTTATGCGGATCCGTCGGTGTCTGTTGGGTCGTTGGCGTATCCGGTTGTGGATCCTCGCTTCACGTACGTGCGTAAGGGTGCGGCTCCTGTGGTTGAGTACTTGGGTATTCAAGAGAATCCGAATCATACGGGTTGGGCCGCTGCCCGCGGGTATGGGAATGATCTGGTAGCCATGTTGAACGCGTACTTCTAGGGGGTTTGTTTTCCGTCACGAGGCCGGGGTTCGTCGCGCTGTGAGGTGCGGTGGGCCCCGGCGTCTGTGTGTGGTGTTACTGGTGGTTGTGGCGGGTGTGCGTTGGTTGCGTCGCGACACGCCGACGTTGGTGTGGGTTTCCGGCGTGTTCCGCGCTGTTTTGGCTGTTCGTGGCGATGCGCCGTATTGCAACGAAAAGTCTGCTAATCTGGCGGCGTGCTTGTTGGTCGGAGGGGTGCTTTTTCGGCCACTGGCGATCCAAGGCGCTGTTTCCCCTGGTCACAGGCGGTGCGACACGCCGGGCAGTCAGAAAGCACCGAGCGCCATAAGGTGCATTAAGACTCGTCATTCCGAAGGCTTTGGCGATGTCCGTTTCAGACAGGTCAGAAAGCACCGAGCGCCATAAGGTGCATTAAGACGCATCGCACTCAGCGCCAAGGCCGCAAGACGAAACGTCAGAAAGCACCGAGCGCCATAAGGTGCATTAAGACTCCGCACAGGATTACGCGGTTGCGCAGGTTGCGGCTTGTCAGAAAGCACCGAGCGCCATAAGGTGCATTAAGACGATGTGCGCCCACGTGACGAACATGTCGCGCTTTTCCTGGTCAGAAAGCACCGAGCGCCATAAGGTGCATTAAGACATGCTGACGGACGCGGCGTCGCCCCATTCCTCGGGGGGACTGGTCAGAAAGCACCGAGCGCCATAAGGTGCATTAAGACTCAATTGTAGGATTCCACTCTAGGAAGAGCTTTGTCAGTCAGAAAGCACCGAGCGCCATAAGGTGCATTAAGACCGCGCCGTTGATCGCCAGCCCGGCGGTGACGCATCGGCGGTCAGAAAGCACCGAGCGCCATAAGGTGCATTAAGACCAAGCATTAGGCCCCGTCCATTGTATCCCTCAACAACGGTCAGAAAGCACCGAGCGCCATAAGGTGCATTAAGACATGTCCTCTTTCTCCTGCGGGTCTTTCTCTCCCGATAACTAGTCAGAAAGCACCGAGCGCCATAAGGTGCATTAAGACCTGCTTTTTCGCGACGACCTCGCCTACGCGACTGTGTCAGAAAGCACCGAGCGCCATAAGGTGCATTAAGACATGTCCAAGGTGGTGTTCACGGCGTACTTGTCTCCGTAAGTCAGAAAGCACCGAGCGCCATAAGGTGCATTAAGACGCGCTCGTCAATCCGTACATGGAGTTGATCGGAATCTGTCAGAAAGCACCGAGCGCCATAAGGTGCATTAAGACCGGGGCTGCTGGGATTCCAAGGGAGGGAGGATTCGACCTGTCAGAAAGCACCGAGCGCCATAAGGTGCATTAAGACGCTGTTCTTCGGTAAGAGTGGAAAGGATCTCACCGATGGGTCAGAAAGCACCGAGCGCCATAAGGTGCATTAAGACGGAAATGGTGTCTACCGCCGCCAGCGACACTACGGCATGTCAGAAAGCACCGAGCGCCGTAAGGTGCATTAAGACCGGTTAGCCTCGAAGGTCTCCCGCAGGCGGGATGTGATGGGTCAGAAAGCACCGAGCGCCATAAGGTGCATTAAGACCTTGGCGTTCAGGCTCACGGCGAGCCTCACTCGTTCGAGTCAGAAAGCACCGAGCGCCATAAGGTGCATTAAGACACCAGAACGCAACTGTGCAGTCTGCGCAGGCTGTACCGTGTCAGAAAGCACCGAGCGCCATAAGGTGCATTAAGACTCAAGGAGCTGCACGTCGGCGACGATGAGCTTGGTGTCAGAAAGCACCGAGCGCCATAAGGTGCATTAAGACTCACAAGATCAAACACACACCGAAAGGTCACCCCTTAGTCAGAAAGCACCGAGCGCCATAAGGTGCATTAAGACCACCAATCAGCCGTCTGGTACGTGAGCCGGTCCTTCTTGCCGTCAGAAAGCACCGAGCGCCATAAGGTGCATTAAGACCCGCATCATGTACTCGGCGAGAACGCACAGTGTCTTAGTCAGAAAGCACCGAGCGCCATAAGGTGCATTAAGACCGCTCGCAGCGGGATGGCTAACAAGTAGATAAGGATGGTCAGAAAGCACCGAGCGCCATAAGGTGCATTAAGACACAGGTACATCTACCGCGTCAGGTCGATGAACAGCGCGGTCAGAAAGCACCGAGCGTCATAAGGTGCATTAAGACTTCCATACGTCTGCGCCTGCATTCCATTCCATGCCGATGAGTCAGAAAGCACCGAGCGCCATAAGGTGCATTAAGACGCAGCGTGATTTCATGCTGTCGAACCTTATCAAGTCGGGTCAGAAAGCACCGAGCGCCATAAGGTGCATTAAGACTCTCAGGATGTGGATAGTTGCATGGTTTGAGTTGACTTTTGTCAGAAAGCACCGAGCGCCATAAGGTGCATTAAGACTCGATGGACTCTCAGACGTGGCCATTGCGTCTGAAAGTCAGAATGGGGTTAGGCTTGTGTTGTTGACACTTCGTTAAGCGGGTGTGTGTGCCTGCGGAGAGTGAGGTGCCTGTTATGGGAACTCGTCGTCGTTTTACACCGGAGTATCGTCGTGATGTGGCGAGTCTGGTGTTGGATACAGGGTCTTTGATCGCGTCTGTGGCCCGGGATTTAGGGCTGGGTGAATCGGTGGTGGGCCGGTGGGTCAAACTCGAGCGCGAGCGGCGTCAAGCCGCGCGTGAGGGTCGTCCTGATCCACGCGAGCTGGAAGCCGAGAACACGGCATTGCGTCGGAGGGTGCGCGAGCTGGAGAAGGAGAACGAGTTCTTGGGAAAAGCCAGCGCCTTCTTCGCGTCTCGGCACCAAAACACCAGCGTTTTGAGCTGATGGACGCGCAGAAGGCTTCCTACTCGATCACCTTGATGGCCAAGGTTTTAGGGGTCACACGCGCGGGCTATTACGCGTGGAAGAGCCGAGCCACCCAGCGGGGTCGGCGCGCATCGGCGCGTCGGCGTTTGGATGAGGCGGTGGCCTGGGAACACGAGGTCTCGGGCGGCACGTATGGGGCTCCTCGCATCCGCCATGCTCTGACGCGCTCGGGCGTGGATGTGGGTGTGCGGGCGGTCGCCGCGTCGATGCGCCGCCAAGGCCTGTCAGGCCTGAACACGCACCCGCGCCCGGCTAGGCGCGGCGGGCGGGGCCCTGTGGCCCATGAGGATCACTGCGTGCGCCAGTGGGATCAAGGCGCCCTGGATCGGGTGTGGATCACGGATTTGACCTACCTGCGGTGCGCCCAAGGCTGGGTCTACCTGTGCGCCGTGCGTGATGCGCACTCGCGCCGAGTCCTGGGATACGCCATGGGCGAGCAGCAAAGCACCGACCTGGTCATCACCGCGCTCGACATGGCCGCTACCACCCGTGGCGGCTTCCCCACTGGGGTCGTGCTCCACGCTGATCGGGGAACACAGTTCACCTCCGAGAAACTGGCCGCCTACATGCGCGCCGTCCAAGGAAGAGTGTCGATGGGGCGGGCCGGAGTGTGCTGGGATAACGCCATGGCCGAATCCTTTTGGGCCACCCTCAAAACCGAGTACTACTACCGGCGTACCTTCACCACCCGCGACCAGGTTGAACTGCGCCCCGAAACTTGGACGCGTTTAATGGTAGCCGTTATGCGGCTTGTTGGAGGGCCTGATCTCGGTATTCTGCCGGGGTCAGGCCCTTGAGCTTTACTTGGCGTCTTGTCGTGTTCCAGTAGGTGATGTAGGCGTTGAGGTCGGCTTTGAAGCTCTCGAAGGTTTGCCAGTCCTGGCCGCGGAAGAACTCGTCCTTTGAGGTGCCCGAAGACCTGCTCGGTGGCGCCGTTGTCGATGCAGTTGCCTTTGCGTGACATGCTCTGGATGAAACCGTTCTCGGCGAGCGCGCTGATGTAGGCCTTGTGCTGGTACTGCCATCCCATGTCCGAGTGCAAGATCGGCTCGACCCCTGCGGGCTGGCGTCCATGAGCATCTGGAGCATCTCTTGCTGCTGGGCGAGGTTGGGGCACATCGAGATGGAGTGGGCGACGATCTCTTTGCTGGCAAAGTCGTAGACCGGAGCGAGGTAGACCTTACCGAAGGAGAGCTTGAACTCGGTGACATCGGTACCCATCTTCTGCCAGGGCCTATCGGCCTTAAAGTCGCGTCCGATGATGTTCTCGAAGCTTTGCCCCACGTCCCCCTTGTAGGAGTTGTACCTGTGGTAGGCCCTCTCGCGGCGTATGCCGCAGCGCAGCCCCATCTCGCGCATCATCTTCAAGACCGTCTTGTCAGCGATTCGTGCCCCTTCTTCGGCGCGCAGGCACATGGCCACCTGCCTGTGACCACACCCGTTGGGAGTCCTCGAAAAGATCTGGGCGACCTTGGGCCGCAGATGTGCCCTGGTCGCGCCCTTGGGGTGAGCCAGCGCGTAGTAGTAGCTCGACCTGGCAAGGCCGGCGGCCTCGAGGAGATCGCACACCGCGTGTCCATGCCCTGAAAGCTCGGCGACCGCTAGGGCTTTGTCCCGGTTTGGGAGCGCCTCTGCGCCTTCAGGGCAATCGATTTTTTTAGGTACGCCACCTGCGCCTCGAGCTTGCGCACGCGCTCTTCGAGTTCCTCCTCACGCGTTGGCGGCATCGCCCGCACCGACCCCTTCGGCCTGCCCTTAGGCTTGGGCCTGAGCGCCTGCGCGCCGCCCTCACGGTACAACCTGCACCACCGCTTCAACGGTGTCGCGCTCACAATACCAAAACGCACCATCGCCTCAGGCTTACTCATCCCACCATCAACCACCGCCCTCACTGCGGCGACCTTGGTCTCATAGTCGTATCTAGTCTGCTTTACTCCCATGGCAACAAGCCCGTCCCTCCCGATCACTCGGTACGTCTTCTGCCACTCTCTCACAGTCTCGGCAGACACACCAAGCCTCCTGGCGGTCAAACCATAGCCACATCCCCTCTCGAACATCTCCACCGCTTGCTCCCGAAGCAAACGATCATGCCTCACACGCACATCCACAGACACGAAAAGCCTCCCATTCCCTGGACTTCAATTTCGATGTCCAAGAAACGGGAGGCAGTTCAGGTCTACACCGGGGTCGCCACCTGGATCGAAGACTTCTACAACCGCCGCCGCATCCACACCAGCCTGGGCGGCAAATCCCCCATCGAATACGAACTACACCAAGCGGCCTGGACAACAGCCGCATAAACAAACCGTCAACAACTTGCGCACAACCCCAGAAAGCACCGAGCGCCATAAGGTGCATTAAGACATAATCTTCGGGGTATCCACGGCTTAATGGCAAGTATAAGTCAGAAAGCACCGAGCGCCATAAGGTGCATTAAGACCACTCGGCATCAGCCTTATCGACGGACAGGTTGTACTTGTCAGAAAGCACCGAGCGCCATAAGGTGCATTAAGACCCCGGAACCGGGTCGGGCAGGCCGATGATCTTGCGTCAGAAAGCACCGAGCGCCATAAGGTGCATTAAGACGGACTCGGCGGTTTCGCGGGAGGGGCCTAAAAGTCAGAAAGCACCGAGCGCCATAAGGTGCATTAAGACTTCGGTCAACTGCTCCTCCTATGTTTTGGCCCCCGCGTGTCAGAAAGCACCGAGCGCCATAAGGTGCATTAAGACCTACGGATGCTACGCGTTCGTGGATCGCTTCGCGGTGAGTCAGAAAGCACCGAGCGCCATAAGGTGCATTAAGACTCGCGGTAGTTCACGCGTTCACCGTTTTCGTCCACGAATGTCAGAAAGCACCGAGCGCCATAAGGTGCATTAAGACTTAGCTCCTCCACTTTGATGATGGTCGTGTAAATGTCGCGTCAGAAAGCACCGAGCGCCATAAGGTGCATTAAGACCCACGAACCCGCGCCCGCACGCCGGTCCACGCTCCCCTGTCAGAAAGTACCGAGCGCCACCAAATCTCGCATGCATTTCCCTTAGTTCAAACTTCAATGAACGGCGAAAACCGCGACATCTCAACAGTGCGACTTCAAGTCTTGAAGGAGTGGAAGCCGAATTGCATGCGACATTTTCCAACAACCCAGCATTATTAGCGCCATAAGGTGCATTAAGACGGAGTAGGCTCAGGAGTTGGTGTCGGAGTCGGGTCAGAAATTACCGAGCGCCATAAGGTGCATTAAGACTCTAACCGGTCGATTACATACTCACTGATATTCAACAGGTCAGAAAGCACCGAGCGTCATAAGGTGCATTAAGACCGTTAGGCGCTGTCATTTTGAACCTCCTGGTCGTTAGGTCAGAAAGCACCGAGCGTCATAAGGTGCATTAAGACGATAATGGCGGGCTGCACCCAATCTGTACCGGGGCGTCAGAAAGCACCGAGCGCCATAAGGTGCATTAAGACTCAAGTCCTCGAACGCGATGACACTGATGTTCGGAGTGTCAGAAAGCACCGAGCGCCATAAGGTGCATTAAGACGCCGGACCAGTCGCCGAGTATCGGCGCGGGTAGGAGGTCAGAAAGCACCGAGCGCCATAAGGTGCATTAAGACGCGAGAAGTCTAGCGGCTTCCTCGTCCTCTACATAGTCTGTCAGAAAGCACCGAGCGCCATAAGGTGCATTAAGACGTGTATAGCGCAATACGGCATCGGTGTATGTGACAAGATGTCAGAAAGCACCGAGCGCCATAAGGTGCATTAAGACGCCGTCGACGACTCGATGCGCGTCGTCGACGAAAACGGGTCAGAAAGCACCGAGCGCCATAAGGTGCATTAAGACCGACCATTGCCGGTGTAGGTGAGCGTCGGATAGGGGGACAGAAAGCACCGAGCATACAAAATTTCGCACGTAATTCCTGATCGGACCATACCCGATAGACGTCAGATACTGCGGAATATCAACAACCAGCTTTCAAACATTGAAAGACCAGACCGGGAATTACGTGCAACATTTTTAAGCAACCATCCACACCCTACACCAAAAGTTACACAAAGAGCCACGAACAGACTCAGTCACAGAACTTTAGGCGGCTCAGGATCATAACGCTCCGAGCATCATAAGGTGCATTAAGACCCCGCATTGGCTCAGGTACACACGCCGCCAAAATCGCTAGTCAGAAAGCACCGAGCATACAAAGTTTCGCACGTAATTCCCGATCGGACCATAGCCGATAGACGTCAGATACCGCGGAATATCAACAACCAGCTTTCAAACATTGAAAGACCAGATCGCGAATTACGTGCAACATTTTTAAGCAACCATTCACACCCTCCACCAAAAGTTACACAAAGAGCCACGAACAGACTCAGTCACAGAACTTTAGACGGCTCAGGATCACAACGCTCCGAGCGCCATAAGGCGTATTAAGACTCCTTCGGGAAACGCTGAATGACGTTCCACTCGTCGGTCAGAAAGCATGGAGCACCATAAGGTGAGTGGTGCCATGGCCGTGTGCGGAGCGCAGCATCGGCCGCGTGGAGTGCCGCTATCCCGTGCTTTCGTGGATAGGTTGTGCGCATCCGGATAGGTTATTCAGATGCGGATAGGTTATTAACCTATCCAGATGTTCGTTACCTATCCGGATGTTCGTAACCTATCCAGATACGCCGCTCCCATTCGCAACCGTCGCCTGAGGGCATGCGCGGGCAGTCCCCGTAGCCCTACGCGCACGCAGTGAACGCGGGCATAGCAACGGCCCCGAGCACCTGTCGGTGCCCGGGGCCGAGCCACACGCGCAATCAGCCGCGCAGCGACGCCACGTAAGAATCAATACGCTGCGACGAATCCGCAGGCGTGAAACCAGTAGCCTCAATCTTCGACAGATCCAGCGTCGAAGACAGAGGACGAGGCGCAGCCTCACGGCCCGCGAAATACTCCTCCGTGCTCACCTCCGTGACATCCTCCGGGTCGCGACCACACAACTCAAAAACCCGCTTAGCGACCTGCGCCCAACTCATGACCGGACCCTCACCCGACAGGTTATAGATGCCGAAAGGCACCTCACTCGTCAACAGGTGAATAATGCCCTGCGCCAAGTCAGCAGTGAAAGTCAAACGACCCACCTGATCCGACACAACCGACGGGCAAACACCGCGATCAGCCAGCGACGCCATAGTCTTAATGAAATTCTTGCCATCACCCACGACCCAGGACGTACGCACAATGTAGTGCTTAGGAGTCGACGCCACCGCCGCGTCGCCGCCCGCCTTCGACTGCCCGTACGCGCTCAAAGGCGAAGGAGCCTCGTCCTCGACGTGCACCTCCTGCGTGCCATCAAACACGTACTCCGTCGAAATGTGCACGAGTGTCACCCCGTGAGCCGTCGCCTCACGCGCCAACACCGCCGGACCCGTCGCATTCGCCTGCCACGTCGCACGCCGCCCCTCCGGAGTCTGCGCGCCGTCCACGTTCGTCCACGCCGCCGCGTTGACCACAACGTCGATCTCATCCCACGGCAGGGCAGCGACCTGCTCGGCATCCGAAATGGACACCTCAGGCAAATCAACACCCATGACCGTGAAGCCCGCCTCAGGCAACGCACGCATCAGCTCACGACCCAGCTGACCATTCGCGCCCGTCACCAGCGCGCGGCGACCCGCAGGGCCAGGCGCCGGGAAAGGCGTCACGTCCGCCATGCGCGGATGCCCCTTATCCTTCTCCGACAAAATCGCCCGATCCAACGGGATCGGCCAATCCACGGCAGCCGTCTCATCAGCCAAGTTCAGGAACGTGTACTTCGCATCCGGCGACCAGTGATCGTTCACCAGATACGTGTACGCCGTGTTCGGCTCCAACGTCTGATACGAATTACCCACGCCCTTGGGCACAAACACCGCCACACCCGGATCAATGATCGTCGTGTACACCGTGCCAAACGACGGCCCCTCGCGCAGATCAACCCACGCGCCGAACACGCGGCCAGTCGCAACCGAAACGAACTTATCCCACGGCTCCGCGTGAATGCCCCGCGTCACCCCGACCTCGTCATTAAAAGAAATATTGTTCTGCACGGGTCCGAAATCCGGCAGGCCCAGCGCGACCATCTTCTCGCGCTGCCAATTCTCCTTAAACCAGCCTCGGTTGTCGCCGTGAACGGTCAGATCGATGCGCAAAAAGCCGGGGATCGGCGTAGTCGTAATCCCCAGGGGCTTAGCAGTAGGCGCCATGATTCTTCCTCTGTGTGCGTGGGTGTCGTTGGGACGTAACCATCCTCACCAATACTATCCGATTCGCACCCCGACGGTGGGGGTACACCGTCCCAGCCTCGCCCACAGGACTAAAGTTGTGGAAAAGTGCGACTCACAGGGATAATGAGCGTTGATGCGCGACCCACACGAGGACGCGCCGGGAAGCGGAGGCAACATGAAAGGCATCATCCTGGCAGGCGGGTCCGGCACCCGACTGAACCCGATCACGCTGGGGACATCGAAGCAGCTGGTCCCCGTCTACGACAAGCCGATGATCTACTACCCGCTGTCAACCCTCATGCTGGCCGGTATCTCCGACGTTCTGGTGATCACCACGCCCCACGACGCGCCGTCCTTCCACCGCCTGCTCGGTGACGGCAGCCAGCTCGGCGTGAGTATCTCCTACGCCGTCCAACACGAACCCAACGGCCTCGCACAAGCCTTCGTGCTCGGTGCCGACCACGTCGGCACCGACGCCGCGGCCCTGGTCTTGGGCGACAATATCTTCTACGGCCCCGGAATGGGCACACAGCTGCGACGCCACGTCGACCCCGACGGCGGTGCCGTATTCGCCTACCACGTCTCTAACCCGCACGCCTACGGCGTCGTCGAATTTGACGAGGAATTCAACGCGCTCTCAATCGAAGAGAAACCCGAGAAACCCAAGTCCAACTACGCCGTCCCCGGCCTGTACTTCTACGACAACGACGTGATCGACATCGCCCGCAACCTCAAGCCCAGCGCGCGCGGCGAATACGAAATCACCGACGTGAACCGCGCCTACCTCGAAGCCGGCAAACTCAAAGTCGAGGTCCTCCCGCGCGGCACCGCGTGGCTCGACACCGGCACATTCGACTCCCTCGCTGACGCCACGGCCTTCGTGCGCACAGTCGAAGCCCGTCAAGGCATGAAGATCGGCGCGCCCGAAGAAGTCGCGTGGCGCATGGGCTTCATCGACGACGACGGTCTGCGCCGGCGCGCCGAACCCCTGGTCAAGTCCGGGTACGGAGCCTACCTGCTCGATCTGCTCAACCGTGAGGACAACTGAGTGTCACGCCCCAGTGCTAACTCACGCCTCCTCATCGTCATCCCCGCGTGGAACGAAGAGGAGGTGCTCTCGGGCGTCCTCGAATCCGTGAAGGTTGAAAAACCGTCCTTCGCGGACATCCTGGTCGTATCCGACGGGTCCACGGACGCGACCGCCGACATCGCGCGCGCGTCCGGGGTGGCCGTGCTTGACCTGCCGCTCAACCTGGGGGTCGGTGGAGCCATGCGCGCCGGCTTCCAGTACGCCAAGCGCATGGGGTACGAGTACGCCTGCCAGCTCGACGCGGACGGACAGCACGACCCGACGGAGATCGAGACCCTCATTGAGACGGCCTCCCTCGAGGGCGCGGACGTGGTGATCGGCTCGCGCTTCGCCGGCAAAGGCGACTACCGGGCGCGAGGCCCACGCAAATGGGCGATGAACCTGTTCTCGTTCATCCTCTCGCGCGTGTGCAAGACACGCCTGACCGACACAACCAGCGGCTTCAAACTCTACGGGCCACGCGCCCTGTCGCTGTTCGCACACAACTACCCGGCAGAGTACTTGGGCGACACAATCGGCGCGCTCGTCATCGCGGCACGCTCCCATCTGGTGGTGCGTGAGGTCGGAGTGCAGATGCACCCGCGTGCCGGTGGCGAACCCTCACACAACCCGATTAAGTCGGCGCTCTTCCTGATGCGAGCGACCCTCGCCCTCGCGGTGTCCCTGTCGCGCCCCGGTGAAAAGACTGCCCCGAGGCAGGAGGCGAGCGCATGAGTCCCACGTACCTTCTCGGACTTGTCTTCGCGATCATCATTCTGGTGATGGTGTTCGTGAAGATGCGCAACTCGGGCCTGAAGGAACGCTACGGCCTGTGGTGGTACTGCATTGCATTCTTCACGGCGCTGCTGTCGCTTTTCCCCCCGATCCTGAAGTGGACCGCGTTCCAGCTGGGCGTCGTCGTCCCGCTGAACCTGGGTTTCTTCCTGGCGGGAGTAATGCTCTTGCTCCTATCCCTGCGTTTCTCAGTGGACCTGTCGCGCTCGGATGAGGACCGCCGTCGCCTCACCGAGGAGGCTGCGATCCTGCGCCTTCAAGTAGAACGCTTGGAACGCCGCGTCGAAATCCTCGAGGGGCGCACCTCCTCACAGGGTGAACCCGCCGCCTCCCAAGGGACGGCTTCCCCTCGCGGTAAGTCTGCCCATCAGGGGAAGAAGAACAAAAAGAAGCGCTGACCGGTGCGCCGCCGCTCAGCGCTCCATTGACGAGGCCGGGGTCCGTCAGGTGGATAAACCTGACGGACCCCGCTTTATGAACTGCGCCCCGAAACTTGGACGCGTTTAATGGTAGCCGTTATGCGGCTTGTTGGAGGGCCTGATCTCGGTATTCTGCCGGGGTCAGGCCCTTGAGCTTTGCTTGGCGTCTTGTTGTGTTCCAGTAGGTGATGTAGGCGTTGAGGTCGGCTTTGAAGCTCTCGAAGGTTTGCCAGTCCTGGCCGCGGAAGAATTCGTCCTTGAGGTGCCCGAAGACCTGCTCGGTGGGGCCGGGGCCGCAGTTGCTCATTCGACAACGCGACACGCACGCCGGGCGCACAACGCCACGTGTGTCGCGCCGGGCGCAACGCGAGGACCGTTGACGAGTTACGAGATGAGGGTGCCGTCCGGGCCGAGCCGCAGGCGTTCGGTCGGGGCGGCGGGGTCGGCTTCCCCTTGGGTGAGCTTGCGGGCGAGTGCTGAGACGGGCTGGGTTGGTTCGCCGGTGTCCTCCTCTGGCTCCTCGCCGGTCGCGGTGGTCTTGCGGTCGTGCCATTTGATGGGGCGACTGTTGGGGGATGAATCATGGGTGGGCGCGCGAGAGGGACGTGAACCGCTTGGGGCGGGGGAGGCCTCGTCGATAGATGAAGAGCGTGACCCCATGGCGGCCGCGTGGGAGGGGAGCAGCGGCTCACCGTCAAGGTCGGCGGCCAGGTCGGCGAGCATCTCGCGGGCCTCGTTGACGACGGAGGTGTCCTCGGCGTGCAGGCCGTGGACGAGCCAGCGCACCAGCGCGATCTCGCTGAGGAGCTGAGCGCGCGTGAAGACATGCAGGTCGGTGGCGCGTCGCTCGTGACCGTAGGTTTCGCGGAAGCGTTCAAGGAATGAGTCGGATGCGCTGGCTTGAATCCATGCGATGTCGAGCGCCGGGTCGCCCACGTGCGCGCTGGTCCATCCGCCGATAGCGAGGACAGAGCCGCGTTGGACGGACAAGCAGCGCTCCTGGACGTCCCCATGGACTGGTGCGGAGGGGAAGCGCCACAGGGAGACGTCTTCGAGGGCTGCTTCCCAGCGGTTCCACAGTGACGCGGGGATCGTGACCTGGCGGGCGGCCTCGTCGAGGAGAGCGAGGTTGCGGTCGCGGCATTCCATCGCCGTATAGAGGGGAGGCCGATCGCCGAAAAGACAGTGCCGGGCAGGTTGTGCAGGGCTGCGAGGGCGCGGCCAAGTGAGGCGGGCAGCAGCAGGTCCTTGTCGAGTTCGTCCTGGGTGGGAGTGTGCCCGCCCGGATCCCCGTGCACGTACACGACCCCGCCTCCGCGGATTGTGGCCTGGCCGGCGAGGCGTGGGACATCGAAGGGGATGTAGTCGTGCTCGTATGCCTTTCCGAGGCGGTCGAGGATGCCGGACGTGGCCTCGAGGGCTGGCCCGGAGACTTCCTCGTGGGGATATGTGACGATCCAGCGTTTGCCGGCGGTGTCCTCGATGCCGGTGACGGAGGCGAGTTCGTCACTGTAGGTCGGGGGGGCGTAGCGCGCTCACGCGCATCCCGGGCACGGCGGTGGTGGCCAATGCGGCCAATTCGAGGGGACTCTTCGGGGTCGTCATTTCTTTAACGTATCGCGACGGGCGGTGCAGATGGGTGCCCCGCGCGGAACTTGCACTGATTGTGGGACAGGAGTTTGCTCCTTCCCGAACAACTCTGTTACTTTCGACACATTGGCTTTGTCTGTAGCGAGGAGGCTCAGGGATGGAAGCCGTGACGCGGACACTCGCCGCGCGGGTTCGAGAGAGACTGGCCGCGGGCGGCATCGATGCGGCGCGCGACCCCCGGGCCGTGCGCGACCTGATCGACCGCGTCATTGACGCTCATGCTCCCGACATGCTCCCCACACAACGCGAGCAGGTCGAATCGGACCTCATGGATGACATCTGTGGGCTCGGCCCGCTGCAGGCGCTCATGGATGATCCGGATGTTGAAGAAATCTGGATTAACTCGGCATCGCGCGTGTTCGTGGCGCGCTCCGGCGTCGCGGAACTGACCAGCCTCATCCTCACCGACGAGGACGTGCGCACCCTCGTGGAGCGGATGCTGCATCACTCGGGCAGGCGCCTGGACCTGTCGAGTCCTTTCGTGGATGCGATGCTGGCTGGGGGAGAGCGCTTGCACGTCGCGATCCCACCGGTGACCGGCCAGGCGTGGAGTGTCAACATTCGTAAGCACATCCAGCGCGCCCGCACCCTGGAGGACCTGGTGGCCGCCGACATGGTGCCCCCGCCGATGCTGGACTTCCTGGCCGCCGCCGTGGGCGTCGGCCTGTCAGTGCTGGTATCGGGCGGCACGCAGGCGGGCAAGACGACGCTCCTGCGGGCTCTCGCCGGTGAGTTACCGCGTTCGCGGCGCGTCATCTCCTGCGAGGAAGTTTTCGAGCTTGGGCTGGCGAACTGGGACCACGTCGCCATGCAGACTCGCCCCGCCGCAGCCGAGGGGACGGGAGAGATTACGCTGCGTGACCTCGTGCGCGAGTCCTTGCGCATGCGCCCCGAATGCCTGATCGTTGGTGAAGTTCGAGGCCCCGAGGCGCTCGATCTGCTCGTGGCCCTCAACGCGGGCGTGCCCGGCATGGCGACCGTGCACGCAAATTCGGCGCGCGAGGCCCTCGACAAGCTCTCGATCCTGCCGCTCCTGGCGGGGGAGAACGTGACGACGGGGTTCGTCACGCCCACGCTCGCTTCCTCGATTGACCTCGTGTGTCACGTGGAACGAGGCCGTGGCGGGAGACGCTATCTCTCTGAGGTTCTCGCGGTGCCGGGGCGGGTCGAGGGCGACCGTATCGAGACGGCCACACTCTTTACGTTCGACGGGGAACGCTGTGAGCGAGGCTCAGGTGGACTCGACCTGCACGAGCGTTTCGCAGGTGCAGGCTTCGACCTGGGTTCTCTCCTGGAATGGGGGCCACGGTGATTGCTCTGTCGTGTGGACTCGTCTTCGGTATCGGCCTCGTCTTGGCTCTGTCCCCGCTGTTGTCGCCGCCACCGGAGCGCTCGGTGTGGGGGCCTTGGAAGCGGCTCAGTGAGGACGTGGAGCGCGCACGCGTGCCAGGGTTGAGTGCCGCTGGCCTGGTCCTCTTGAGCCTGGCCCTGTGCGCGGTGGTTGCCGCGGTGGTCTTCGTCGTCACGGGGGCGTGGCCGGTCGCTGTCATCATGTCGGTCGGCGTGGCTTTCCTGCCGTACGCGTGGGTGGTCTCCCGCGTCGCAGGGCGCGCGAAAACAGTGAGAGCCGCCTGGCCTGAAGTCATTGATTCGATGGTCTCCGGCGTGCGAGCCGGAACATCCCTGCCTCAGGTCCTGTGCGACCTCGCCGATGAGGGCCCGGCCCCCGTGCGCTTCGCCTTCGAGGCTTTCTCCCGCGACTACAGCGCTAACGGGCGATTCGCCAGCGCCCTGGACCGCATGAAGGACGAGGTACGAGACCCGGTCGCGGACCGCATCGTCGAAGCGCTGCGCGTCGCCCGATCCGTTGGCGGTGCCGACCTGACGCGTCTCCTCCAAGACCTGGCGACCCTCCTACGCGAGGACGCGCGCGTGCGCGGGGAGCTTGAAGCCCGCCAGTCCTGGACGGTGGGCGCGGCCCGCCTGGGGGTGGCCGCCCCCTGGATCGTGCTTCTCCTCCTGTCTGGTGGGGGAGCGAGCGCCAACGTGTGGAACTCGCCCGGAGGCATCGCTGTCCTCTTCGGCGGCGCGGGGGTCTGCGTCATTGCGTACCTTGCCATGAAGGCTCTCGCTCGGCTGAGCGCGGATCCGCGACACCTAGGAGGACAACGATGACTCTGTGGGAGCTGCGCGCGCTCGACGTCCTCGCTGCGGTCCTCGCGGTCAGCGGTATGACTGTCATCATCCGGGCGCTCCTCGCGCGCCACGTGTCATTCGCGCAGCGCGTCGCTCAGGGACGAGTCCGTGAGGAAACCCCGCGTGACGTCACCCGTTGGCTGCGTCGCGCGGGCGCTTCGGCCCTCGATTCCCTCGGTTCCACCTCGGAGTCGGTTGCACGCAGGCTCGACCTCGCCGGCATGAATCCCGACGTTTCTGTGTTCCGCCTTCGTCAAGCAACGGCGGGCATCTCCGGGCTCATCCTGACCTGTCTCGCCCTGACAGTGCGACCGGCCTCGTCCCTGCGCGCCTCGATCATTCCCCTGTGCGCATGCGCCCTTGTCGGCACCTTGATTGGTGTGGCGGGAATGGACCGTGCCCTCACGGTTCGAGCGAATCGACGTCAGAGGCTCATCGACGCCGCCGTACCCGACTGCGCGGAGCTCCTCGCGCTCGCGGTCGCCGCCGGGGAGTCGATTCCCGCCGCCATCGAGCGCGTCGCCGGTTGCGCGGGTGGGCCCCTCGGGGCGGAGCTGGGGCTGACGGCGGGGCATATCCGCAACGGCATGCCCTCGGTGCGTGCCCTTGCCCAGCTTGATGAACGCACCGAATCCCCGGCGTTGACACGCCTGACTCGCACGCTGACGACGGCGATCGAACGCGGCTCGCCCCTGGCGTCGGTCCTGCACGACCAGGCGCGCGACCAGCGTGAGCGTTCCCTCGCTGCGCTCATGGAAGAAGGCGGGCGTAAAGAGATCGCGATGCTTGTGCCTGTTGTTTTCCTGATATTGCCTGTCACCGTCATTTTCGCGCTCTATCCGGGTCTGATTGCCCTGGATTTCACTCCCTGATTATTCGCGAGAGGAAAGGAACACACCATGAAGAAGTGGATCGTTAAGGCCCGGAGGTTGGGGGAAGGGGGCGACGTGCCCGGCTGGGTGCTCATCACGCTCATGACGGCTGCCCTTGTTGTGTTGATCTGGGGCGTCGCCTCGGAACGTCTGGTGGAGATTTTTAATCGTGCGATGGATTCCATTTCGGGCATTTGAGAGGGATGCCGAGCGCGGGTCGGAGGTCGTCTCCACGGTTCTCGTCCAGGGGCTGGTTGTCGTGCTCATCCTCCTGCTCGTGCAGGTGGCTTTCGCTTCGCATGTGCGAACAATGAGCGTGAGCGCCGCGTCCGAGGGGGCGCGACGGGGTGGTCTGCTGGGCGGGGACGAGGAGGAGGCGGTCGCGCGCACGAGTGAGCTGCTTGATTCGCTTGTTGGTGCTTCACGCGACCGCGAGATTGAGGTGGAGCGGGAGCCGGACGGCGACACGGATGTTCTTGTCGTCACCGTGCGCACGCGGTTGCCTCTCGTGGGTGGGCTTGGTCCGCGATGGTTGACTGTGCGCGGGCGCAGCCTCGTGGAGGGGCCGTGAGTGAGCGCGGGGATGCGAGCGTGGAGTTTGTGGGTGTTCTCGTCGCGGTCGTTATCCCGTTGCTGTATGTTGCTCTTGCGCTCGGGCAGGTGAGTGCTGGGGCGATGGCGGTGGATGCTGGCGCGCGCGAAGCTGCCCGCATCCTTGCTGAGGATGCTCAGCGTCAGGGGGATGCTGAGCGCGCGGTGTCTTTGATTGTCGAAGATTTCGGTGTGGATGCTACGCCGGTGGTTTCGTCTTCGTGCGTGGCTTGTGAGTCCGGCGAAGCGACTGTCGAGGCCCGTGTTTCGGTGCGTGTTCCTTTGCCGTTTATGCCTGCCTGGTTTGGTGCGGTGGGTGTTGAGGTGTTCTCGAGTGCGAGCGCGCCCGTGCGGGAGGTGGTTGCTCGTGAGTGAGGAGGGGCGCGTCGGAGTCTTAATGTGTGCGGGTTGTGCGTTCGTGTGTTTGCTCCTGTTTGTGACGGTGTCGCTGACTCAGGTTGCGATGCAGGATCGTCGTCTGGTGTCGTGCGCGGATGCGTTGGCTGGTGCTGGCGTGGGTGGTGCGTCTGCTTCGTCGGTTATCGCGCGCCAGGAATCGGGTATTGACGAGGCGGGGGCGCGTTCGCGGGTGGAGGTGGCGCTGGTGGAACTGGGGTCGTCCACGTGTCGCGTGGGGGAAGGGGTGGTCGTCACGGGAGTGTTCGTTTCGAGTGGGGAGGTGGAGGTGTCTGTGAGGGCTCGTCCGCGCGTCTATGCGCTTCCTCCCGTTTTGGTTGGCGTGGTGGTTCCTGAGCTGGAGCGGACGTCGAGTGCGCGGGTGAGGCCGCTGTGAGCTGGGCATAAACGTGTCCTGTGCGACGGTCACATCGTGGGATGATTACGAGGGAGCGAGTAAACGAATCGTAAACTTTGAGCCATGAGCACCTTTGATACATCGCGTCTTAACCCTGCGTTGGCATCCGTCTTTGAATCGGTCCAACGCCGTGACCCCGCACAAGCCGAATTTCATCAGGCAGTCTACGAGGTTCTCCTGACGATCGCTCCCCTCGTCGAGCGTCATCCCGAGTACGCCGACCTGGCCGTCATCGATCGCATCGTTGAGCCTGAGCGCCAGATCCAGTTCCGCGTGCCGTGGGCTGACGACAAGGGTGGCCTGCATGTGAACCGCGGCTTCCGCGTTCAGTTCAATTCCGCGCTGGGTCCCTACAAGGGCGGCCTGCGTTTCCATCCTTCCGTGAACCTGTCCATCGTCAAGTTCCTGGGCTTTGAGCAGATTTCAAGAACGCCCTGACCGGCCTGCCGATGGGTGGCGCTAAGGGTGGCGCAGACTTCGATCCTAAGGGCAAGTCCGACGCCGAAGTGATGCGTTTTTGCCAGTCCTTCATGACCGAGCTTTCGCGCCATATTGGTCCCGACACCGATGTGCCCGCCGGCGACATCGGCGTGGGCGGTCGCGAGATCGGTTTCCTGTTTGGCCAGTACAAGCGCCTGAAGAACCGCTTCGACGCGGGTGTCCTGACTGGCAAGGGCCTGACCTGGGGCGGATCCTTCGCGCGCACTGAGGCCACCGGCTACGGTCTCGTTTACTTCGCCGCTGAGATGCTGGCCGCGAAGGGCACCAGCTTCGACGGCAAGCGTGTCGTCGTCTCCGGCTCCGGCAACGTCGCGATCTACGCGACCGAGAAGGCCCAGCAGCTGGGTGCGACCGTCGTGGCCGTGTCTGACTCCTCCGGCTACGTCGTGGACGAGGCTGGCATTGATGTGGCCCTCCTCAAGGACGTTAAGGAGGTGCGTCGCGGGCGCGTCTCCGACTATGCGGCAGAGCGTCCCGGTGCCACCTTCGTGTCCGATGGCTCCATCTGGGATGTCCCCTGCGACGTCGCACTGCCGTGCGCGACCCAGAACGAGCTGCCCCTGTCCGGCGTGCAGTCCCTGATCAAGAACGGCGTCCAGCTGGTCGCCGAGGGCGCGAACATGCCCACCACCCCCGAAGCGATCGAGGCCCTGCAGGCCGCGGGCGTGGCCTACGCCCCCGGTAAGGCTTCCAACGCTGGTGGCGTAGCCACCTCCGGTCTCGAGATGCAGCAGAACTCCGGTCGTACCCAGTGGCCTTTCGAACAGACCGACGCGAAGCTTCACCAGATCATGGTGGATATTCACGCGAACGCTGTGTCGACAGCCGACGAGTTCGGTGTACCCGGTGACTACGTGGCGGGCGCGAACCTGGCGGGCTTCCGCAAGGTGGCCGACGCGATGGTTGCGATGGGTCTCATCTGATCGACCACGCAGCTCGGTGCCCCGACGTCTTCGGCGTCGGGGCACCGGCGTCGATGGCGCGAATGTGCGCCTCGTCAGCGTAACGCCTGACACCGATGGACTCCTCACGCCCCTGGTTGGGAGCGGAATCGGTTACTCTGGGTGTGTGGCCATTGAATTTTCTGAAGAGATCCCGTCCCTGCGAACCACGATGGAAAATATCCTCGCGGTCGTGCAGCCGGACAAGCTGCGCGAGCAGATCGCTGAGCTGAACGAGAAGGCGGCTGCTCCCGACCTGTGGGATGACCCCAGTGCCGCCCAGGCTGTCACGAGCGCGCTGAGCCACCGTCAGAGCGAGCTCGACCGCGTCATGCAGATGAGCGAACGCATCGACGACCTCGAGGCCATGGTGGAGATGGCCGCGGAAGACCCCGACGAGGGCGATGATATTCTCGCCGAGGCGGAAGCTGATCTGGAGAAGTTACACAAGGACCTGTCCGATCTGGAGATCCGTACGCTGCTGGACGGTGAGTACGACGAACGTAACGCCGTCATCACGATCCGAAGTGGCGCGGGCGGCGTGGATGCAGCCGACTTCGCCGAAATTTTGCTGCGCATGTATTTGCGTTGGGCGGAGCGTCATGGCTACCCCACCAAGGTGATGGACACTTCCTACGCGGAAGAGGCTGGCCTGAAGTCGGCGACCTTCGAGGTCCAGGCCCCCTACGCCTACGGCACGCTGAGTGTTGAGGCGGGTACCCACCGCCTCGTGCGCATCAGTCCCTTCGATAATCAGGGCCGCCGTCAGACGTCCTTCGCTGCGGTCGAGGTTATTCCCCTCATCGAGACAACCGACCATATTGAGATTCCCGAGTCGGAACTCAAAGTTGACGTCTTCCGCTCCTCGGGTCCTGGCGGCCAGTCCGTGAATACGACCGACTCGGCTGTGCGCATGACCCACATCCCTACGGGCATCGTCGTGTCCATGCAAGATGAGAAGTCCCAAATTCAGAACCGCGCGGCGGCGCTGCGAGTCCTGCAGTCTCGTCTCCTCGTGTTGCGTCACGAGGAGGAGCAGGCCAAGAAGAAGGAACTCGCCGGCGACGTGAAGGCGTCGTGGGGCGACCAGATGCGCTCCTACGTGCTCCAGCCGTATCAGATGGTCAAGGACCTGCGGACCGAGTACGAGTCCGGTAACCCCCAGTCTGTGTTTGACGGTGACATTGACGGCTTCATCAATGCCGGCATCCGCTGGCGTAAGAACGAACAGAACGCGGCCAGGGACTAAGGCAGCGAACAAGCGCATCCGGCCCGGGCCTCGTCGATTCGTTGCCGAGGCCCGGGCCGCTCGTGTGAGCACGCGGACGAGGGCGGCGGGCTGAGTACCACACCACCGCTTTTCAGCGTGTCGCAGCCGGGACGTGACCCCATCGTTACATAACCTGGCAGGGACTATTGACCCCGATCGGATGGTCCCATGATTCGTTTTGATGATGTCACCATGGTGTACACGCCTGGTGCCCAGCCCGCGCTGGACCACGTCTCGCTGGAGGTGGAGCGCGAAGAGTTCGTGTTCCTCGTCGGCAAGTCGGGTTCCGGCAAGTCCACTTTCCTACAGCTTGTCATGCGCGAAATGAAGGCAACGAGCGGCAAAGTATGGGTGCTTGGCAAGGACGTGTCCAAGCTGTCCACGTGGGCAGTGCCAAAGTTACGTCGCAAGATCGGCACCGTTTTCCAGGACTTCCGTCTGCTGCCCTCCAAGACCGTGTACGAGAACGTCGCCTTGGCCATGCAGGTCATCGGCAAGCCTCGTCACGCGATCGAGACGTCCGTTCCCGATGCTCTGGACCTGGTGGGCCTGTCCGGCAAGGAGTCGCGCCTGCCCCACGAGCTCTCGGGCGGTGAGGAACAACGCGTCGCCATCGCGCGTGCCATGGTGAACCGCCCCGAGCTGCTGCTCGCGGACGAACCCACCGGCAACCTTGATCCGGAGACTTCTCTGGGCATCATGCGGCTGCTGGACCGAATCAACCGCTCCGGGACCACGGTCGTCATGGCCACCCACGACGCGGACATCGTGAACCAAATGCGTAAGCGCGTCATCGAGTTGGAGGCCGGCGACGTTGTGCGCGACCAGAACCGGGGCGTCTACGGGGCCGGGAGGTAAGACCAGTGAAACTTCGTTTTATTCTGTCCGAGGTCGGAAAAGGTCTGTCGCGTAACCGCGCGATGAGCGTTGCTGTGATCCTCGTGACTTTCGTGTCCCTCCTCTTCGTGGGCATCGCTGGCCTAACGCAGATGCAGGTGTCCAAGATGAAGTCGGAGTGGTATGACAAGATTGAGGTCACTATCTACATGTGTGCCATCAACGATGCCGCCCCGAACTGCAACTCAGTCGAGGCAACAGACGAGCAGATTGACGCTGTGCGCCAAAAGCTGGCGTCGGCAGAGATGACGCCCTACGTCGCTAACGTGTATGAGGAGACGAAGGAAGAGGCCTACGAGAACTTCCAGCGTCTGAACGGCAACGATGCACTGACCCAGTGGACCACCCCGGACATGCTCCAGTTCTCTTTCCGCATCAAGCTGGTCAACCCTGAGCAGTATTCCGTGGTCAAGGAGGAGTTCTCCGGGACCGCTGGCGTGTCTGAGGTCCGTGACCAGCGTGAGGTCGTTGAACCCCTGTTCCGAGTCCTGGGTGCCGCTCGCACAGCAGCCCTGGGCTTGGGCGCAATCATGGTTGTGGCCGCCATCTTGCTGATCTCTACGACAATTCGCCTGAGCGCAATGAGCCGCGAGCAGGAAACCCAGATCATGCGTTACGTGGGCGCCTCGAACCTGTTTATTCAAGCGCCGTTCATGATTGAGGGCGCGCTCGCTGCGCTGGTCGGTGCGGCGTTGGCGATCGGTTCCTTGTTCGCGGGCGTGCACTTTGTTGTCCAAGGATGGATGGCTCCTGCCTTCAAGTGGACGAACTTTATCGGCATGAGTGAGGTGGCGATCATGACGCCAGTCTTGGTCCTGGCGGCGGTCGCTCTGGCGGTGATCGCTTCTGCGTTCTCGCTCGCGAAGTACACCAAGGCGTGATTCTCATGGCTCGTTCTCCTCGTCGTTTCCGTGCCACAACGATCCGCGCGGGTGCTCTGGCCCTCGTGTTCGCCTCGTTCCTGGCCTTGGGTCAGACGCTGCCCGCGCGCGCGGACGGCGACCGCGAGGCCGCCGCGAATGCCGCTGAGCAAGCCCAGGCGACCGTCAATGCGCTTCAGTCTCAGCTGGAGGGAATCGATGCGTCCCTGGCGCAGGTATATATCGACTTGCAAAACCTCAACGGTCAGATTCCCGCCGCCCAGGCAGCCTACGATTCTGCCGCTGCTGAATACGACAGCAAGTCCCGCGAGCATGCGACGATCCTGGGGCAGCTTAGCGCCGCGCAGGGTGAACAGAGCCGTATCGACGGTTCGCTGGATGCTGCGAATACTCAGGCCGACGACTCACAGCGCGCGATCGCCGAGCTGGCGCGCCGCAAGTTCCGAGAGGGGAACGTGGATCCCGTCGCCGTTGCTTTGACGGCGGGCGGGACCGAGTCGATCACGGAGCGCGCGGCTGCGGCCGACATGGCGCTGCGAACAGAGAATCAGACAATGACCGCGGCGCTGGACGTGTCCTCATCTCAGCGCACGCAGTCTACGCGTCAAGGCGCGATCACGGATCGTATTGCCGACCTCGAGGCGCAGGCCGCGCAGGCGGAAGCGGACGCGCAGACCGCTAAGGACGATGCCGATGCCAAGCTCACGGAACTCAACACCTTGAAGGAACAGGCTTCTACTAAGCAGTCCGAATGGGATGCCCAGAAAGGTGAAGTTCAGGCTTCGCTCGATCAGGCGCAGGCCGACTACGAGGCTCGAAGCTCGGAGCTCGCCGCCATTGATGCGGCCAATCAGGCGTCCGGCGTGTCGTACACGTCGTCGTCAGGTTTCCGCAGCCCCCTCGACATTCCGATCGTCGTGACAAGCCCCTTCGGTATGCGCTACCACCCGGTGCTGGGCATCATGAAGGGGCATTCGGGCACGGACATGGCGGCTAGCTGCGGCACGATTATTCGCGCCGTTGCGTCGGGTTATGTCAACGCGGTGTCGTCGGACTATTCGGCAGGTAACTACGTGGACATCAACCACGGCATTGTCGGCGGGAACTCCGTCATCACCGAGTACCTGCACATGCAGGCACAGTATGTCTCGCCGGGGCAATACGTCAACGCGGGTGACGCGCTAGGCGAGGTTGGTTCAACCGGGTACGCGACCGGCTGCCACCTGCATTTCGGTGTGCGTGAGAATGGGAACTACGTTGAACCCATGAATTACCTGTAATCCGCGTTAGGATAGACCCCCGTAGCAACCCGTGCTACGGGGGTCTTCGCGCACGGTGTGCGCACACGAGTCTGAGAGGAGGCGCCATGCCTAAGGAATGGAAGAAACCCAAGCCGACGGAGGGCCAGCGTGCCAAGGCTGCCTCCGACGCGAAGAAGACGATCGCCCGTAACAAGAAGGCACGCCACGACTACACGATCGAGGACACGTGGGAGGCGGGCCTGGCCCTCATGGGCACCGAGGTCAAGGCTCTGCGTATGGGGCGTGCTTCCCTGGTGGATGCTTGGGTGGAAATCAATGGGGGAGAGGCGTGGTTGTACGGCGCTAACATTCCCCTGTACTCGCAGGGGTCGTGGACCAACCATGCTCCGACGCGCAAGCGTAAGCTGTTGCTGCACCGCGCCGAGATCAGCCGGATGCAGGACCGTGTGGCTGCTAAGGGCTACACGATCGTGCCCTTGGAGCTGTATTTCATTGGTGGGCGCGTGAAGGTCGAGGTTGCCCTGGCGAAGGGCAAGCAGGAGTGGGATAAGCGCCAGGCGTTGCGCGAGAAGCAGGATCAGCGCGAGGCCGAGCGAGCGATGCGTCGCTATGTCAAGCAAGCACGGCGGTAACGAAAGAAGACGATAGCGTGCCCGGTTCGGTCAGGATTTCGTCGCGATCTGTTGAGACTGATCACAGTGCCTGTCGCGTGGATTGTCATCATCGGTGTGGCTTTCGTCCCCGCGCTGTACGCGTGGTTCAACATCGTGGGTTTTTGGGACCCGTATGCGAACACGTCGCAGATCAAAGTGGCCGTGGCCAATGAGGACGAGGGCGCGACGAAGGAGACCCTGGGGACCGTGAATGTCGGCTCGATGGTCTCGGACAAGCTCAAGCAGAATGATCAGTTGGGCTGGCATCTGGTGAGCGCTGATGAGGCCCGCGCCGAGGTGGAACACGGGGATTCCTATGCTGCTTTCGTCATCCCGGCCTCGTTTTCGCGCGACTTGACGGGTGTCGTTGATGGAACGTACGTCCGGCCGAATATCCAGTATTACGTCAACGAGAAGAACAACGCGGTCGCCCCCAAGATCACGGGGGCGGGGGCGACCGCGCTCGATCGCCAGATTAATTCAGCGTTTGTCTCTGCGGTCGCTAAAGCGTTGTCGGAGAAGGCGTCCGAGGCCGGGGTGAGCATCGCGGATCAGGCGGACGCTGCGCGCACGGAGCTGATGACGTCGATGGGGGAGGCGTCGACGAAGCTGGGCAACGCGTCGACGTCCCTGTCCGGCATGGGCACAACGATCGACTCGGCGAAGGAATCCGTGTCGTCTGCCCGCACGACGCTGACACAGCTGGATACAGCGATCACCGATTTGTCGGCGTCACTGGACACTGCCGATCAACTGGTGACGGACTCGCGTACCTCCCTGGCGACCTTCTCCGGTTCGATGGGTTCCGTTCTTGACGGGCTTTCCACGAACACGACGAACGCACTGGCGGGGTTGTCGGCGGATGCGGGCAGTCTTGACGGCGCTGTGCAGGCGGCGACGGGTAAGCTCGACGGGCTCCTCGTGGAGGGCAACTCGATCAACACGTCGGTCGGCACTGTTTTGTCCGACGTGCAGGCAGCTGGCGTGGGGAATCTGCCTGTGGCTGGAACCGTGCTGACGGACCTGACGAACCAGAACTCCTCGCTGTCGACGGCCATCGCAGACTTGACGACCGTCAACACGGACCTGTCTGGGTCTTCGACGTCGGTCTCGACGGCGCTGACCTCCGCGTCGACAGCAGCCTCCTCCGTGTCCACTGCCGTGTCGAACGCTCGTGCGGGTGTCTCTGGCCAGCTCCCGACGCTTTCGACTGCCCTGGATAACTTCTCCAGCGCCTCCTCGTCGATGCGTTCTTCGCTAGATACGCTCAGCAGCCAACGTGACCAGGTGTCTACCCTGCTCGACCAGCTGGATACGCTGCTCACTGAGGCGAAGAGCGCTACGGCGACCAGCGCCACGAACCTGGGTACTATCAAGACCGACCTGGACACGGCCACCACGGACCTGTCGTCGATCTCCTCCTCCAACACGCTGCGTGACCTGGCCACCTCTCTGGGCACTAACGCGGAGTCGATCGCGTCCTTCATGGCGTCGCCGACATCGATCGAGACCGAGGCCGTGTTCCCGGTCGCCGCCTACGGATCGGCCATGGCGCCACTTTTCACGAATCTCGCGCTGTGGATTGGGGCGTTTTCCCTTGTCCTCCTCGTCAAACTTGACGTGGATGAGGACGGTGTGGGTCCCGTGTCCTCGTCAGCGAAATACATGGGGCGTTGGATGCTGTTAGCGTGTTTCGGTCTCATCCAGGCGCTCGTGGTGTCGATCGGCGACCTCATCATCGGGGTTCAGACGGTGTCTCGCCTAGCTTTCGTCGGTACGTCCATGCTCATCTCTGTGGTGTTTGTGTCGATCGTCTACATGCTGGCGACCTGCTTCCAGCACATCGGCAAGGGCCTGTGCGTCGTCATCGTGGTCATACAGATTCCTGGTGCTGCCGGCCTGTATCCGATCGAAATGATGCCGTCCTTCTTCCGTATGTTGCACCCGCTGCTGCCTTTCACGTACGGGATCAACGCGTTGCGTGAGACGGTCGCCGGCTTTTATCGTCATGATTTCGTGATGGCACTCGGGGCGTTGGGAATGCACGCCCTGGTTGCCTTCACTGTCGGTCTTGCGTTGCGCCCCTACTTGGTGAATCTGAATGCGATGATCACGCGGGATTTGTCGTCTTCCGGCTTATTCATTGCAGAGGAGACGCGTGTGCCTTCCAATCGCTATCGCCTGACCCAGATCGTGGCGGCGCTGGCCGACCATGAGGGTTTTCAGCGGTCCGTGTTCACGCGTGCGGCACGCTTTGAACGGCGTTACCCGCACATCCGGCGAGGCGCGATCGTCGTCGGCGTCCTGGTTCCTGCCGTCCTGTCGGTCCTGTCGGTCACCAGTGCGGCGGAGGTTCCTCTGATTCTGGGTGCCTGGATCGTGTGGGTGCTCGCGGTCATCACGTTCCTCATTGGCTTGCAGTACGTGCGCCAGGCCCTGGAACGTCAGCAGCTCCTGGGCACCATGGACGAGGGTGATGTGCGTTCCCTGCTTACGCGCCGCGTGAAGGGGGCACGCTCTCGGATAGCGGTTGGCGTGGCCGCCGTTGGGGCGTCTATTTCTTCCGCCTTGGCGGCTTCGCTCGCGCTGTATGACGCTGAGCACGGGGGTGATGGCGAATCCACCGTGGACGAGGTCGATCCCGGCCTCGCGGGCGACGATCCTACAGAGCAGGACACGAACCCGGACGAGGCCGACCCCGGCCTCGTGAATGAGGACAGTTTGGCGCAGGCTCACAAGACCGACCAGGCCGACCCCGGCCTCGCGGGCGAAGATGACAGTGGCACCGATGATTGCGCGATCGGCACCGCCGGGGAGGAGACGACGTGAAGACCATGTGGACCATCTACCGCGCTGACCTGTCGCGCGCGCGCAGCTCGCTCATCACGATCGTCGTGATCTTCGGGCTTGTTGTTATTCCCTCCCTGTTCACGTGGTTTAACGTCGCCGCGTCCTGGAATCCTTTCAGCAATACGCGTTCCCTGCGCATCGCCATTGCGAACACAGACGAGGGGTATAAATCGGATCTCGTTCCTCTTCATATCAACATCGGCGACCAAGTGGTTGCCGCGCTGCGCACCAACGAGAATTTCGACTGGGTGATCGCCAGCGAAGAGGGGGCGATTGAGGGGACGCGCTCCGGTGAGTACTACGCGGCGATTGTCATCCCCGCTGAGTTCTCGCAGGACATGCTGACCTTTTTCGACGGCGACGTGACCAGCGCGCCGATGACCTACTACGTCAACGAGAAGAAGAACGGCATCAGCCCGAAGCTCGCGGGGCAGGGAGCGCAGTCCGTCAGCGCCCAGGTTAATCAGGTTTTTACTCAGACTCTGGCCGAGATCGCGCTGGACACGGCGACTTCCATGGGTGAGGCACTGTCCTCACCGAGCGCCGTCGGGGCCGTCACCAACCTCGATACCCGCGTACAGACCATCGCCACCCGTCTGCGTACGGCCGCCGACAGTGCTGACTCATACTCGTCGATGGTGAGTTCGTCGATCGCCCTCATCGATTCGACGAACACGCTCATATCGAATGTGAGTACCGCTACCTCCCCCGCTAAGTCCGCGGCGACGAGCGCAGATGCAGGAACCAGCGGGCTGACCGCCGCCGCAACGGCAGCTATCGCATCCGTGTCGAGCGCCATCGAGTCGTCCAAAACCTCACTCGATTCACTGTCGAGCGCGGTTGACAACGTGTACACGACGGGCACGACGACAGCGACCGACGCGGCCACCTCTCTGAACTCGCAGGCGGACGTTTTGGACTCCCACGCGGCATCCTATGAAACCATCAGGGCGACGCTGTCGGCGCTTCCCGGATCGCCCGTGTCCCAGTCGACCCTTGATTCACTGCAGGGGGCGGCCGATCGTTTGCGAACATTGGCGACTAACCTGCGTGGCGCGGCAACCGACCTGTCTACGAAGACAACGGACGCGACAACTAACCACGATTCCGTCAACGCTCTCATCAGTGAGGCGCACCAGTCTATCGATGGCCTGTCCGAGGACTACAACACGAACCTGAAGCCGAAGCTCGACGAGCTGGCCTCGACGCTGTCTTCCGCGCAGGCCTCGCTGAGCGCGATGGGCACAACTTTGTCTTCTGCAGCCTCGACGACTTCCACCGGCTCCGATAGTGCGCGCGATAAGCTCACCGGTATTCGCGATACGTTGAGTGGCGCGGGCACAGACCTGCGCGACGCGGCCGGTAAACTGGATACGCTGCACGAATCCATTTCGGAGGCTCTCTCCAGCGGCGACCTGACGATGCTGCAGACAGCCATTGGGAACAACCCTGAAGCGCTTGCTGCCGCGATCGCGGCGCCCGTCGGGATCGAGACGACTCCCGTGTTTCCAGTCGAGAACTTCGGCTCCCAGATGGCACCCATGTACTCGATCTTGGCCCTGTGGGTCGGCTCTGTCCTCATGGTCGTCTCGATCCGCTCCGACGTGACCGACGAGAACGTCGCTTGGGGCTTGGCCGAGGACGACCCCCTTCGTGCGGCTCTGGTCTCTTCACCCGTGCGCTTGTCATCGGGGTTCTTGGGGCGTTATCTGATCTTTGGGACGATCGCGCTCGCTCAGGCGACCTTGTTGGGGCTGGGTGACCTGTATTTCTTGAAGGTGCAGCACAATCATCCGTTGGAGTTCATGGGGACTCTGTGGCTGACGGCCATCGTGTTCTCATTTCTGCTGTATACGCTCATTGCGACGTTTGGGAACGCAGGCAAAGCGTTGGGCGTCCTCTTGCTTGTCCTGCAGATCTCCGGTGCTGGGGGAGCGTTCCCGCTGGAAATCCTGCCGTCGTCTTTCTCGATGATCTCTCCGTTCTTGCCTGCCACGCACGCGATCACTGCGTTGCGTGCGGCCATCGCCGGCTACTCGGGACACGAATACGGGGACGCCATGTGGTCTCTGGCGTCTTTCATTGTGTTTGCCGCGTTCCTGGGGTTGGCGCTGCGTCCGCTGCTGGTGCGCAGTAATCGGCGTATGGTGGCCAAACTGGAGTCGACGAAACTCCTGTGAGGCTTGCGCTGTCGGGTGCCTCTGGGGCTCTGGTGGGCTCCGTCCAGGACGAGGCGGTGGCTCGTTGTCGGGGCTTCGCGCGGCCGCCCGGGTGGCTCCTGTTTTCCCTTGACGTTTGGGGTGCGTGGGCGTATGCTGATGTGTCCGACGGTCTGGCGTGATGCTGGGCGTCGGAGAGTTGAAAACTCAAGAGGGGATGATCGGTTTCGACAGTGGTCGTCGATCGAAGTGAAGCGAGCCGAGGATGTGCGCTCAACTCGTTAACGATGCGTGCAAACCAATAGGTGCCGAACAGAATCGCACCGACTACGTTCTCGCTGCCTGATTTCGCAGCTTGAACCTTTAGTCCGTCAGCCCGGGAGTTGCTTCCGGCTCGGTGTCTGGCGTCGTTTAGGAAGCCACTGGGGGCTGCCCATGTTGGTGGGGCTGCTCCGACACTCAATCAACTGAGCCTATCTGGCGGTGAGTCTACGCGGGCGCTGGGGGGGCTGAGAAATAAAGTCGTAGACTGCGCTCGGAGAAGAATTCGGGGTCGGCTATTGGACGGGGGTTCGATTCCCCCCATCTCCACCCATCTCAAACCCCGGGTTTCCGTTGGAAGCCCGGGGTTTTGTCTGTGTGTTCGAGTCGTTCGGGTTTGGTGCGAAGCGGGCCTAGGCGCCCGAGAGTCCCTCGCGCAGCTCCGCCAGTTCTTCGTCGAAGAGCCCCGCAGATTTTTCGTTGATCGCTGCGAGCCGATCAATCCAGGCGACCGTGACCGCGCCGTATTTGACGAGCGACGAGACTGCGCCGTCAACGTCGGGGCCGTCGCACTCGAGCATCATGCGCAGGTATTCAACGGCGTCAAGGGCGTTGCGCCGTTCGAGTTCTGTGATGGTGTCTTGAACAAACGATGTCACCGTGTCATGGTCCATGCGTTGACAATAGCTGATGTGCTTGTTTTCGGTAGAGCGGTGTCGCCGCAGGATGGTTGAGACACGGGTGCCTGGTCCTGTGTTTCACCTTCGTTGTTCGGTAATGTTGATGGTGTGAGGTGGACGACAAGAGCAACGTGGGTGCGAATCGTTGTGCTGGCGTGTGTGGACATGGGGGCGACGGGCATTTGGTTCGGCGTTCGTCAGATGGTCAACGCGGATAATGATGCGCAAGCCCTCGCGTTGACGATCCTCTTTATTGCTCTGCCGCTGCTCACGATCGCGGTTGCCGCGTGGGATGGCGTGAGGGATGGGTTCAGCCTTCTGTGGCTGCTTGCCCCGTTTGTGTGCTTTCTGCCCCCGATGTTTCTGTTTTTTGGCGACAGTGCCTTGAAGTACGGTGCGTGTTACGCAGTGTTCGGACTGGTCGCGAACGTTCTGGGTGCGCTTCTTCATCGTTCCGGTTCGCACTAGTTTCTGCTTCTGCGTGGTTGTTAGCTCGGGCCTCGCCCGTGAGGTGTCGTGCGGGTCGTGGGGTCTGCTCGTTGCAGAGGTGGGTGTTACTACTTGCCAGCAGATACCCCTAGGGGTATTCTTAGTCGAGTTATTGGAGGCGATTTTCCGATCAAAAAAGAAAGTGAGCGGCACATGCGAGTCGTCGTTGTCGGAGGGGTCGCGGGCGGCATGAGCGCGGCAGCGCGCCTACGTCGCCGCGATGAAGAAGCAGACATCATCGTTGTGGAGCGAGGCCCATACGTCTCCTTCGCAAACTGCGGACTCCCGTACTACGTCGGCGGGGAGATAGTCGACCCCGCAAGGCTCCTCCTCCACACCCCGCAATCCCTCAAAGCGGCGCTCAACCTGGACGTGCGCATCAACTCCGAGGCCAGTGCGATCAACCCTGCAGCGCACGCCGTCCGGGTCACCAACACGAAAACTGGCGAAGCCTACACGCTTTCCTACGACCGCCTGATCCTCACCCCGGGAGCCTTCGCCGCCCGGCCCCCGATCGACGGCCTCGACTCTGCGCGCGTGCACACCCTGCGCACGGTCGACGACGCCCTCGCCCTCCGTGAGACGCCGGGCACTCGCGCCCTCGTGCTCGGCGCCGGTTTCATCGGCATCGAGGCCGCAGAGGCCCTCGCGCACCGCGGCTTCGAGACCCACCTCGTCGAGTTCGCCGAGCACGTCCTGCCGCCCCTCGAGGTCGAGATGGCAACCCTGGTCACCCAGGAGCTGCGCGCACTCGGCGTGCACGTTCACGCCGGAGTCGCCGCCCAGTCCATCTCCCACGGAGACGACCACGACTCCGTGACCCTGTCCGACGGCACCGAGCTGAGCGCCGACGTCATCGTCCTATCGACCGGTGTCCGCCCCGACACGGCCATCGCCGAGGCTGCCGGCATCGAGACCAGGGGCGGCTACATCCTCGTCGATCAGCACGGGCGCACCAGCGCAGGCGACATTTACGCTATTGGCGACGCCACGGTCGGTCGCGACCACGACCGCCCCGTCGCCCTGGCTGGACCCGCGAACCGCGGCGGACGCCTCATCGCCGACGCGATCGCCGACGCGGCAAGCGGCACGGTCACCGCGCGCCCCATTCCGAGGCCCCAGGGCACCGCGATCGTCCGCGTCGGCGGACTCACCGCCGCCATGACGGGCGAGAATCGCCAGGCCCTGGACGCGGCAGGCACGCAGTACTTCACGGTGCACACGCACGCGAACCAGCACGCGGGCTACTTCCCGGGCGCCAAGCCCGTGCACATCCTCATGCACGTGGGTGCCGACGGGCAGATTCTCGGCGCGCAAGCCGCGGGCGCCGACGGCGTGGACCGCCGCATCGACGTGATCGCGACCGCCATGCGAGCAGGTTTGAAGGCTCCGGACCTCATTGACCTCGACCTCGCCTACGCGCCGCCGTACGGCCAGGCTAAGGACCCCGTCAACCAGACCGGCATGGTCGCCCACAACGTGTTGACCGGCGAGCTCGTCCTGACCGGTCCGGATGCCCTGACCGAGGAGACGCCGGTCCTCGACGTGCGCACGCCGGGGGGAGTACGCGACCGGGCACATGCCGAACTCCTTGAACATCCCGCACACGCAGCTGCGTGACCGCCTGGACGAAGTCCGCACCTGGGTTGATGAGAGTGTCGGAGAGCGGCCATTCGTCGTCATGTGCGCCGTCGGCGTGCGCTCCTGGATCGGCTACCGCATCGTGCGCGCGGCAGGTTTCAACGTGACGATGCTTTCGGGCGGCATTCAGACGCTGCGAGCATGGCTCGGCGACCGGGCCGATGCTGTACTGGTCAAGGAGAAGAACTGAGTATGGCAACACGGACACAGGTCCTGAATCGTCTGAAGCGTGCTCGCGGGCAGCTCGACGGCCTCATCGAGCACATCGAGAGCGGGGACGCGAACTGCCGGGACGTGCTCACCCAGTTCGCGGCCGTCAACTCCGCGATGAAGCGCGCCAGTTACCTCGCGGTCGCCACGATTATGTCCCAGTGCACGATCGCGGACTCGGACCACGGAAACGATGATGCTCTGGCGCCCGAAGCAGTAGAATCTCTCGTCAAAACCGGGAGCGTGACGCTCGAAGAGCTCGAACAGTTGTTCCTCCGGCTGGCCTAATGCGACGGCGCAACCAGCCCGCTGGGGAGAACTCATAGCACCATGGCGCGGATTCGCCGACGGATTCGAAGCACAACAAGGGAAGGAAAATATCGTGTGTCGACCCACCACCTGCGAGGTTTGCGGAAAGACCACCTGGAAGGGCTGCGGCAAGCACATCGACTCGGTGAAGGAGAAGGTGCCCGCGGATCAGTGGTGCGATAAGGACCATACCGACGAGGAGTATGCTGCCGCCGAGAAGAAGCGCGGTTTCTTCGGCAGCTTCTTCAGCTAGTCCTGCGCTCCTCTGGCAGCGTTGCGCCCACCGTGACGCCGGATTTCGCGCATTTCTCAGCGACCGTCATGCTGACGTGTCAAAGAGAGTTTATATTCGTGCGACACAGGTATCATTGAGTCATGAGGTGGACGACAACATCAACGTGGATTCGTATCGTCGTGCTGTTCGGTATTTACCTGCTGATACCGGCGGCATGGTTTGGTGTCTCGCGCATCTCGGACTCGATGGAGATCGTGAAGAGCCTCGTGTTCCTGATCCTGCTCGTCATCCTGCCCCTCCTGGCGATAGTCGTCGGCGCGTGGGACGGCGTGAAGGAGGGCTTCAGCCTCCTGTGGCTGCTCGCACCCTTCGCGTGCTTCCTGGCGCCGATGTTCCTGTTCTTGAACGACAGCGCCTTGATCTACGGGGTGGGCTACAGCATCCTCGGCTTCGCGGCCCACGGCGTCGGCGCGCTCATCCACGCGCGCCGCGCGCGAGGACGCGGATAGGTTACGAACATCCGGATAGCTTAGTAACCTATCCGGATGCGCATAGCCTATCCGGATGCGTACATCCTATCCGGATGTGTCCCCGCGCTTTTGTTGCCGTGCACAAAACCTCGTTTCGCACCGGCATCGCAGCCGCGGGCGTAGCATTCCCAGTAGCGTACTGGTGCGTCACCGTCGGTGTACGCGTTCGACAGGCACACGGAGGTGTTCAGCAATGTTCTGGGATCGGGTCGCGCCCCTGTACGACGCTTTTGAAAACACGGTGAACCGAGCCTCGTATGAGGGCACGGCACTCGCCGTCGCACAGATGATCGGCCCGGGCGACGAGGTCCTGGAGTGCGCGTGCGGCACCGGCGCGATTAGCGCCGCCATCGCTCCCGCCTGCGCGCGCCTGGTCGCCACGGACTACTCCGACGGCATGCTCGCGCAAGCCCGCAAGAAGCTCGCGAAGCGCTCGAACGTCACCGTTGAACAAGCAGACATCACGGCCCTGCCCTACGCCGATGACTCGTTCGATGTCGCCGTCGCCGGCAACGTCATCCACCTCCTGCCCGACCCCGAGCAAGCCCTGCGCGAGCTCGCCCGCGTCGTCAGGCCCGGCGGGACGATCATCCTCCCCACCTACATTGAGCCCCTGAAACGTAAGCAGGGCATGATCCCCGCTTTGCTTGCCCGCCTCGGCGTCGGCTTTGAGCGGCGCTTCACCCAGGCCTCGTACCGGGCGTTTGTCGAGGGGATGGGGTACGCCGAGGCCCGCTACCGCCTCGTGCGCGGCCGCATCCCCTGCGTCATCGCCGTCCTGCCCAATAGGAAGCGGTGGGACTAGCGGCCGGCCAGCGCGAGCTCGCGCAGCATCGCCCCGTAGGAGGCGGAGTCACGGCTCATGCGCTCGCAGTGCCCCCACCCGGGCCACACGACCAGCTCCGCGCCGGGGTAGAGGCGCGGAACTGTGCGCCGTGCGAGGCGCAGGTCCGAGTCTTTCTCCCCATACGCGAACGTGCAGCGGCGCTGAGTGGCGGGGGAGAGGAGAGGGAGAGAGACCCGTGAGCAGTCGCGGGCGATCGCGCGGATGCTCTCCTCGCTCATCGCGATGAGCGAGTGGGTCATGGGGCGCGCGGCCTCCTCACCGAAGAGGCGCGCGAGCTTGCGTACCCCGGCCTCGGGGTCGCGCGCGGCCTTGCGGCGCTTCGCGATCATGACGCGGCCGAGGACGGCTCCTCCCGCCCGGGCCACGGGCCCGCCCGAGTAGAAGCTCACCCCTTCAACAAACACCCGATCGAAGGAGAGGTCGTGGAATCGCAGCAGTTCAAAGAGTATGACCCCGCCGAGTGACGCCCCGAACACGAGCGCCAGGTGCGTGGCATCGTGTTCCACGAGCCAGGAGTGGATCGCCGCCGCCTCGTTGGCTGCTGACACGTAGGGGGCCGAGGCCTCGTCCCCGTGGGCGGACAGGTCGGGCGCGAGGAAGCGCAGCCCCGCGCCCATGTGGTCGGCGACCGCAATTTTTATGCCCGAGGCCGAGGAGAGCATCGGGTGAATGAGTAAGACGGTGGGGGGAGTCGTCCCCATAGTCCCCGTAGGTGTGCATCTTCATGGCGTTGCCCCGCATGAGCGTCGGGCGCACCGGCGCGCCCGTGAATCGAGTGGACAATCGGATGCTACCACCGAGGCGCCGCGGCGGAGGTGGATTCACGGGAGGGGATCGCGGTATCCTGGCTGGCAACCGAAGGAGTGCGACGTGGCCTACGACGTGAAGAAGGAAGACAAGGAACTGTACGCCCCGAAGAAGGGACCCAGCATCGTCGAGGTCCCTCCCATGAGCTTCGTGGCGGTGCGCGGCAGCGGAGACCCCAACGAGGAGAACGGCGCCTACCAGCGGGCGATTGCGATCCTGTACGCCGTCTCCTACACCATCAAGATGAGTAAGAAGGGTACCCGCCGGATCGACGGCTACGTTGACTTCGTCGTGCCGCCCCTTGAGGGTTTCTGGTGGCAGGACGGGGTCGAGGGCGCCGACTACGCCCACAAGGAGGCCTTCCACTGGATCGCGCTCATCCGTCTGCCGGACTTCGTGACGCGCGAGGTCTTTGACTGGGCGGTCCAGGAGGCGACGCAGAAAAAGAAGGTTGACTGCTCGATCGCCGAATTTCTTGTGGTGGACGAGGGGCTGTGCGTCCAGTGCCTGCACGTGGGCAGCTACGACAGTGAACCGGCCACGGTCGAGGCCATGGACGCTTACGCGCGGGAGGCGGGCTATGAGCTCGACCTGTCGGAGGCGAGGCGTCATCACGAAGTCTACCTGTCGGACGCCCGCAGGGTTGCCCCCGACAAGTTGAAGACGATCATCCGGCACCCCGTTAAGCGCCGGTCGGCAGCCGCGCAGTAGGGTGTGGCGTCCGAGCCTGACAAGACGGCCGCCGCGCCGCTCGGGCATCCCTGGTGGCCCCGTGGCGGGGGCATAGGTATTGTTGGTCTGTTCATGACTTAACCAAAGGAGAACAAGATGCTAGTTGTGACGACCCCGACCGTTGAGGGCACCCCGATCAAGCGCTATATCGGTATGGTGTCCGGCGAGACCTTCGCTGGCGTCAACATGTTCAAGGACTTCGGCGCGGGCCTGTCCAACATGTTCGGCGGGCGCGCCTCCCAGTACGAGGAGGAGATCGGTAACGCCTCGGCTACTGCCGTCAACGAGATGTGTGCCCGCGCGCAGGCGATGGGCGCCAACGCGGTCGTCGGCGTGAAGGTCGACTACTTCACCGCTGGCACGAATAACGGCATGCTCGCAGCGATCGCGACGGGAACGGCCGTTATCCTGTGACGAAGCGCCACTGGGGTGGCGCCACCTTGATTCGTGAACTCGCAGGGAGGGTCATGAGCGATGATGCCCGAGGCCTCCCTGCGGGTTTTCGTCTCTGGGTCCGTGCACTGTGGCTTGGTGATGGGGAGCTGGTGGCCTACAGAGGTGGCCGAGAAAAATCAAACTAAGGCAACGCTTAGCCATGGCAGTGTAGCCTATGAATGCTGTGGGGTAAAGCTCTTGACACATGGTGAGCGGAAAGAGGGCTGGGACTAGGTTCTTGCGACTGGTCACTCTAGTCTTGACAGTGGGTGTTTCGCTTCGACGCGAACGCATCCGATGCCCAGTTGTCAATCAAGTGAGCCAGAGATGTCCCATCGTTCCATCATGGCACTGGCGCTGGTAGTGACCGGCGCCCTCGCCGCGACCGCAGTCAATACCCCGGCGGCCTTCGCCGAGGAGGAAACCCAGGCGCCCAGCGTCGCCGTCGACGTTACCCAGGGCACCCAGGCCTGGTCGAGTGAGGCGCAATCGGGCGACGGGTCCCAGTCCGGTGCAACCGACGAGGCCGGGGATCCTAACCCGGCTGCTGTGCCCGAGAGTACCGACGACACCCCGGCGACGATCATCGTCGCGCTCGAGGATGGAAGTGTCGGTATTCCTTGGTATCGCAGGATTTTCGGACTCTCCTCCCAGACCAAGCATGAGACGGTCAAGGATCGCATCGAGACCTCGGTCGAGCAAGCGGTCCCCGGTGCCGACGTCACCGATGTCGCCGACTACACCCATGCATTCGACGGATTTGCGATCAGTGCCCCCGCCTCCTCCCTCGAGGCCATCAAAAACACCGAGGGCGTCAAGACCGCCTTCATCGAGCGCCACCTCAAGCCGCTGGTCGTGGACGACGACAATGCGGCGAGCGAAGTCGGCGCGGTGAACCCGGGTTTGAAAAACGCCTCCTCCCTGGAGATGACCCGAGCAAACCAGAGCACACAGAAGGGTGACAAACAAGTCATCGAGGTTATCGACACGGGTATCGAAGCTACACACCAGGCCTTCTCCGGTTCCATGGAGGGTGTGCCCGTACGTTTGACACAGCGAGACGTCGAGTCCCTCGTGGGCAAGCTCAGCCACGGCAAGAGTGGCGCGTACCTGAACTCGAAGATCCCCTTCGTCTACGACTACGCGGACAACGACGCAAACGTGCTTCCCACCTCCACCAAGGATCTCTCCCACGGCACACATGTCGCCTCGATCGCCGCCGCCAATGCGCCCGACCTGCAGGGTACCGCCGCCCCCAACGCGCAGATCATCGTCGCGAAGGTCGCCGCCGACAAAGATGGTGCGATCCCGGACAGCACAGTGCTCGCCGCCCTCGATGACGCTGTCATCATCAAGCCCGACTCGATCAACCTTTCCCTCGGCGACGACGCCGGTATGGGAACCGAGGCGGGCACCGTCTACTCAGAGGTTTACAAGAACCTCGCCTCCGCGGGCGTGACCGTCAACGCCGCTGCAGGCAACTCATATTCGAGTGCTTATGACAACAAGAGCGGGAAGAATCAACCGTACGCGAGCGACCCTGACGCGGGTACAGTCTCGGAACCCGCCTCCTACTCCTCGACCCTGGCGGTTGCATCGGTGAACAACCAGGACGCCCTGCCCTACCTCACTTACGGTGACAAGCAGATCGTCTACCGCAAGTCGCGCGGCCTCAAGGACGCTGTCGTCCCCAGCCTGCTCGACATCCCCGAGGGAACCTACACGCTGATCTACGGCGGGATTGGCGACGCTGCCGCCCTGGAGCAGATGCTCGTCCAGCATCCTGGTGACCTGTCGACAACCATCGTCCTTGAAGACCGTGGCGGGGCGGATAGCGCGACCGGGGCCGACATGACGCACGAGGCCAAGGTCAGCGCGCTCACCAAGCTGAGCTCGAAGCCCGCCGCCCTCATCATCGGGGACTCCGAGGACACGGACACCCCCTACGTGGCCACGATCGAGTCCACCCACACGATGCCAACCGTGACTATCACGAAGAAGGAGAAGGATGTGCTGATCGCGGCCATCAGCGCCGCCGACTCCCGCTCCATCTCCATCTCGAATCCGCACGAGGGCCTCGCGCTGGCCTCCGCCAACCCCACGGTCTCGGACTTCACGTCCTGGGGCGTCACCCCGGATCTCACACTCAAGCCCGAGGTGGCCGCCCCCGGCGGTAACATCATGGCCGCCGTGCTGGGCAACCAGTACCGTTCCATGTCCGGCACCTCCATGGCGACCCCGCAGGTCGCGGGCATCGCCGCACTCGTGCGCCAGCGCATCAATGAGGACCCCGCGTTCGCCGACCTGAGCGCCTCCGAGAAGACCTCGATCGTCACGAACTTCCTGATGGGCACAGCCCACCCGCTGCTCGACGTCGACCAGAACAACGGCACCTACTACTCGCCGCGTCGCGTCGGCGCAGGCCAGGTGGACGCCCTGGCAGCCATGACCTCGTCCGTTTACCCGACCGTGGTGGGCGCCGCGAACCCCTCGCGCCCCAAGGCCGACCTGGGGGATGGCACGCAGGGCTGGACCTTCCAGGTGAGCCTAACCAACGTCTCGAACGAGGCCCGCTCCTACACCCTGGGCGGCCAGGCGCTGTCCGAGATCGTCGAGGACGGGCTCTTCACGCAGCATTCCACGAACTGGGCGGGGCAGGGCATCGACCTGACCTTCTCCGCCGACTCGGTGACAGTCCCCGCCCAGGGAACCGCCACCGTGACCGTCACGGTGACCCCGCGCTCGGCCTTCGCCTCCTACGCGAACGCCAACGCTCCCAAGGGCACCTTCATCGATGGAGTCGTCACCTTCACGAGCAGCGACGGGCAACCCGACCTGACCGTTCCCTACATGGGCTTCTACGGGTCGTGGGGCGCGCCCGCCGTTTTCGACGGCAAGTGGGACGACGGCACGACGAACGACTCGCACGCCTGCTCCTCGACCCTCATGAACCCGGCGACGGACGTTCCCCTGGGCGCGCTCAACCCGCTGGTTGGGCAGGACCCGGATGATGTTCGCGTCGTCGATCCCGCCTCCTTCATCATGTCCCGCTCGGACGCTCAGGAGGCGCCCAACAAGATGCTGCCGCGCACGTGCCTGCTGCGTAACACGCCGAAGCTGACCTACACGTACACGAACGAGGCCGGCCAGACCGTGCGCTCCTACACCTTCGAGCGTGCGAAGAAGTCCTTGTTCAACTATTCCGCGGGCGCCGTTTTGCCCGTCGAGAGCCAGGAGGGCAACAATCCGGTCTTCGACGGTTTCGACGAGGCCGGCAACGAGCTGCCCGACGGGCGCTACACGCTGACGATCGATGCCTCCTCCGTGGCTCCCTCGTCCTCGACCCAGCGGATGACCTGGCAGTTCTCCCTGGACACCCAGGCGCCCGTCATCTCGAACGTTGCGGTGATGGGCGAGGGCGAGGGGCGCGTCGTGTCCTTCGACGTTTCCGACAACTCGCCGCTGGCCGGCATTGCTTTCTCCGAGTCTCCCGACTCTCGTCACTATTACGACGAGAAGGAGGTCGTGGGCGCGAACCGTCAGCCTGACGGCACCTACTCCAAGCACTACGAGATCGCCTGGAAGGATCTGGTCGACCGCGCGGATTCTACCGACCCGGCTTCCTCCTACCTGTACGCGTGGGACTGGGGCAAGAACCAGACCCGCCAGCAGATCCGCTTCCAGACCATCCCGATGACCTCCCTGTCGCTTGCCCCGCAGACCTCCACGGTCGTCGCGGGCGACAAGGTCGCGCTCACCGCCTCCTACGAGCCCTCGAACGCGAACGTCACCGACCTCGCGTGGTCTTCCTCGAACGAGGCCGTGGCAACCGTGAGCGAGAGTGGCGAAGTGAGTGCGGTGGCTGCGGGCGACGCGACGATCACCGTGACCGACGCTTCCCAGCCGACTCTGTCGGCCGCCGCGCAGGTCCACGTGCGCACGATCTCCGAGGATGTGGGCATCGAGCTGGAGCAATCCGCGCTGGCCGTCAAGGTGGGCGAGGAAGGCACCGTGAAGGCCTACCTGGCGCCCTCCCTACAGGGCCGCGACATTAGCTGGTTCGTGGAACCCGCCGACCTGGCCACGGTCGCCGGCGTCGCGGGAACGACGAGCGCCACGGTAACGGGCGCAGATCACGCTGGAGCGGGCACGCTGAGCGCGACCGTCACCGACGCGGCGGGCGCTGCCAAGACCGCCTCGATCCCCCTCACGGTGCGAGCAGCCGACGCCGACGACTTCGAGATCGACGAGAACGGCGTTCTCACGGCCTACAAGGGCAGTGCGACCGACGTCGTCATCCCCGAGGGCGTCACCGACATCGGCGAGCGCGCCTTCGCGAGCTCGACCGTGGAACACGTGACGATTCCCGCCGCCGTGCGCAGCATCGGCAACGAGGCCTTCATTTATTCCTCGCTAACGAAGGTCACCTTCCAGGACGATCCGGCCCACCCCTCCCAGCTCACGACGATCGGTGAGCGCACGTTCGCGAACACGAGCCTGGAAGCCATTGAGCTGCCTCGCTCCGTGGTGACGATCGGCGCCGAGATCTTCGACTACGACTCGGCGCTCACGTCGATCAAGCTGGGGCCGAACGTCGCCGCTGATGCACTGGCCTCGGGGTACTCAGAGACTATCGCGCTGACCGGCGTCGAGGTCGACCCCGCGAACCCGAACTACGAGAGCATCGACGGGGTCTTGTACTCCAAGGACCACTCGCGCCTGATCCTCTACCCGGCAGCCAAGAACACAGGCGGCTCGTACACGGTGCTGGACGGGGTCGCGAGCATCGCACCCAAGGCCTTCCAGAAGGCGGGCATCACCACCGTGGCGCTGCCCGACAGCCTGCGCGCGATCGGGGACGAGGCGTTCCGCCTCTCCGCGCTCACCGCGCTGACCCTGCCCGAGAAGTTCGAGACGGTCGGCACCTGTGCCTTCTGCTCTGCTGGCAAGCTGGACAGCATTGATCTGGGAGGCGCGATCTTCCTGGGCGGCAGCGCGTTTGAGTCCACGAGCGCCAAGAATGGAGTCAACTTCCGTCCCGAGCTGGGGCGCCTGACGACGATTGGCGACTTCGCGTTCAGCCGCACTGCGGTTTCTACCGTGAGTCTGCCGGACTCGGTGACCACGGTTGGCGAGCAGGCTTTCTCGGAGAACTCGGCCCTGGCCTCGTTCCACATCGGCGCGGGCGTCTCCTCCTTCGGCGAGACCGCCCTGTATAACGACCGCACGATCGCCACGTTGACCGTGTCCGCCGATAACGCGGTGTACTCGGCCGAGCGCAACGTCCTGTACCGCACGGGCGCCGACGGGCTGCACCTCCTGCTCTCCCCGGCGGCGAATACCATCACCGACTACACGGTGCGCGCGGGCACGGTCGAGGTCGGCGCCTCGGCGTTTGCCAACAACAAGACGCTGACCCGCGTCGTCCTGCCCGAGGGGGTGAGGACTATCGGTGACGATGCCTTCAGTGGTGCCGCGGCCCTGACTGAGCTGGTCATACCGGATTCGGTGGAGACCTCAACGGGTGTGGTGGGCAACTCTGTGGAGTTGGTCGAGTACGGTACGAAGGTGCGCTCGATTCGCATGGAGGGCAGCTGGGTGCCGATGCCTCGTCGCATCGTCGTGCGCGGCGGCGTAGATGGCTCTTTCGTGTACGACGGCTGGCCGACGAACGGGCGTCGCGAGAGTGCTTTCTTCGGCGAGGGCATGACGTCTATCTCCTTCGGCGTGGACGTTCCGCGCGTCCTCGTCCTGCCTTCGACGCTCACCCGCCTCGACCTCGAGCAGGATTTGAGCGATGAGAAGAAGGAGGACACGCGGGTCTACGTTGCGGGCGGCGAGGACTCGCAGGCTTGGGCTGTCGCGAAGGCCGCGCTCGAAGCGGCTGGTATTAATGTGGCGCAGCTGCACGCCTACACAGCGCCGTCCGTGGCTCTGTCTGGCGTGGGCATCGCCGAGGCCGAGGCGGGGTACACGCTCGCGGACCCGGCTGGGTCTGCGGTGGAGATTACTGCCTCGGTGACGGGCGGTATCGCGGGTACCCAGCAGGTTCGCGCTTTCGAGGTCGGTGCCGATGGCGCCGAAACGCTGGTACGTGATTGGACCGACATGAGCGTAGGCGGTGACCGCGCGGCGGGTGCGTCCGCGACGTTCCCGTGGACCCCGTCGGGCACTGATGTGGCTCTGCGCGTCGAGGTGCGCGACGCGTCGTACCTGACCAACAAGGTGCGACTGGCGATGCTGGGTGCTCCCTGCTCCGACCCCCGACCCCGCGCCGACCCCCGACCCCGCGCCGACGCCGGAGCCGACCCCGGACCCCGCGCCGACCCCGGACCCCGCGCCGACCCCGGACCCTGCCCCGACCCCGGACCCCTGCTCCGACCCCGGAGCCTGCCCCGGAGCCTGCCCCGACGAGTGGCGCGTGGGTCTGTGATGCGCGGGGTTGGTGGTACCGCTACGCTGATGGGTCGTTCCCTTCGAGCCAAGCGGTAACCATCGGTGGTTCTGTGTTCCGTTTTGGTGCGGATGGGTACATGCGTACTGGATGGGTGCTGGACCGCGGCTTGTGGTTTTATCACCAGGAGTCGGGTGCTCAGGCGCTCGGCTGGGTGAGGGACGGTTCGTCGTGGTTCTACCTGGATGAGGAGACGGGTGCGATGGCTACTGGCTGGTTGCGCCTCGGGTCGTCCTGGTTCTACATGACGCCCGGCAGTGGCGCGATGACGACCGGGTGGCTGAGGGACGGTGCCTCTTGGTTCTTCTTGAATCCCGATAGTGGCGCAATGGCGACGGGGTGGATGATGATCCGCGGGACCTGGTACTACTTCAATCCTGCTGATGGTGCTATGGTCACCGGGTGGCTGCACCGAGGTGATTCCTGGTACTACCTGAAGGCCTCGGGTGCGATGGCCACCGGGTGGGTGCGGATCGGGCAGACATGGTATTTCTTCTCTGATTCTGGCCAGTGGACATGACCGCGTGATCATAGCGGTTGAGACGAGAAGGCGTCGGGGGACCGGTCGGCCGGCCCCTCGACGTAGCTGCCTGCGGCGTGCGTGGCCTGGCGTGATTGATTCGTTGCTAAACACGCGCATTGAGTTTGTCAGACCATGTGGTTAGCATGCTTATGTGACATTGATCGTGCCATTTGTGACACGTGTCTGACTGTGTCCGTGTATCCCTGTTGTCATGAGCTTGCTTTTGATACATCGTGGAAAACGGATGGTTAACAGACGATGGGTGGCAAGAAGGGGGGTTTCGCGACGGACGGAATATTCCTACGAGGGATATAGTTCAGGGTTTTTACACTATGATGGCATGGGCCTTTGTTTTACCCAATGTCAGGGTTAAGGGTCAAAATGTGTGTCCGGAATCGCGGATTTTCACGGATTGACCTGTAGGTTTCCGGAAAGTATATGCTCCGGAAGCATATATCTAGCCCCCGACGGGAAATCCTCGGTGTGGCAGCCGTGATGTGCTATGCGCGGCGTGGTGTGGTGTCGCAATGTCGAAGAACCAACCACGCTGCCACTGCGGCGGTGAAATGAAACGCAACGGCACCACCAGCAAAGGCACCACCAGATGGCGCTGCAAACAATGCGGCGCCTCCAGCGTCAAACGTCGAAACGACATCACCAACGCGGCAGTGTTCACCCAGTTCATCGAGCATTGCACCACCGCAATATCACTCGACGACTAGCCAAACGAAACGGTGTTAGCCGCGCCACCATGAAGCGGCGCTTCAAGTGGTGCTGGCTCGTTGATGTGCCTGACCCCACCGCCGGCCACCACAAGCGGATCTACGACCAGGTATTTCTCGATGGCACCTACACCGCCGGTGGCTGCCTGATCGTCGCGGCGACCATCGACCACGTGATCGCCTGGCACTGGTGCAAACACGAAACCACCCGCGACTACCAACTGCTGCTTGAACGCATCGAAGCCCCACTCATCGCCGTCATCGACGGCGGCCAAGGCGCATACAGCGCAATCAAAAAGTGCTGGCCGACTACGAAAATTCAACGCTGCCTCGTCCACGCCCAACGCGTGGTCCGCCGCTACACCACCACCAACCCACGCACCGATGCCGGGCGCACCATCTACCGACTTGCGCTGAAACTGACCCGGATCACCACACTGGATGAAGCCGCCGCGTGGGGTGTGCAACTGCACGAGTTTTCAACGATCTACCGGGAATGGATGAACGAGAAAACCATGATCAAAGACCCCAAAACAGGTGCATGGACCCGCGTGTGGACCCACCACAACGTGCGCAAGGCCTACAACAGCCTCAACCATCTTTGGCGGTCCGAGATGCTGTTTGTCTACCTCAACCCGCCAGCAGGAGTCCTTGCGCCCGAGCGGATCAAATCCACCACCAACAGCTTAGAAGGCGGCATCAACGCCCAGCTCAAACTGCTCGCCAGAACCCACCGCGGCAGATCAGGCGAACGACAACGCCGCATGCTGGATTGGTGGCTCTACTTAAAAACGGAACTGCCTGACGATCCAGTACGAATCGCCAGGCAGTCCGACTGGGGCCAGGGCCAACTCGCCAAAGTATCCACCCTGACCCAAACCGAGAACCAAGCCGACCACGAAACAGGACGCCCAGCCCTCTACGACAACGCTATCGACACCGACTACACCCACTCAATCGGCATTCAAAAAGGCCAAATCTAACCCCCGCGACACGCCGAGCCAGACACACATTTTGACCCTTAACCCCAATGTCAACAGAGAGGGTCACTTATGTCCCGTGGGAAAGTTTCGGTGCTGGCGTTAGCGCTCGCCGGTGCGCTGTCGCTGACCGCCGTCAGTATGCCCGCCGCTTTCGCGGCCAGCCCGAGCGCGGGCGCTCAGGTGAAAGTAGCCGCCGCGCCGCAAGCCAATAATGATGGATTCACTATCGACGCCGACGGCGTACTCGTGTCGTACACGGGCACTGCGACGGACGTTCGTATCCCCGAGGGTGTGACCGAGATCAGCTCGAACGCCTTCACTAATGCGCAGCTGACGAGCGTGTGGATTCCCGCGAGTGTGCGCGCGATCGACGACTCTGCATTCGCCGGCCAGCCGCTCACCCAGGTCACCTTCCAGGACGAGGATGCGCACCCCTCGCAGCTGGAGACGATCGGGGACCGCGCCTTCACATACACGGCTCTTGAGAGCGTCACGCTGCCGCGATCGGTCAAGACCGTGGGTCAGGAAACTTTCAGTGACATGGAGAAGCTGCGCTCCGTGCACATCGGTGCGAATGTCGAGGAGGATGGCCTCTTCGCCGCATTCGCGCGAACCCCGCTCCTGGAGAGCATCGAGGTTGACGCCGCGAACCTGAACTACCAGAGCCTCGACGGTGTCCTGTACGCGCAGGGCGGCACGCACCTGGCGACCTACCCGCAGGCAAAGAACAAGGGTGAGGCCTACGCGGTCGCTGAGGGAACCTCGACCATTGACGAGGGCGCCTTCTCCTCTGCGCAGATCACCTCCCTGACCCTGCCCTCGAGCCTGCGCTCCGTGAACAAGGGCGCGTTCGTGGGCTCGCAGATCACCTCCCTGACCCTGCCCGACGGCTTCGAGTCCATGGACGACACGGCTTTCTGGTACATGCCTAAGCTGGAGCGCGTCGACCTGGGCGGCACCACGGCGCTGCCCAATAGCGCATTCCGCTACGACAAGGCGCTCGCCGAGGTGAACTTCCGCCCCGACCTGAACCGACTGACCGATGTCGGCGACTATGCTTTCGTGGGCACGGCTCTCATCTCTGTGACGCTGCCCGACTCGGTGACTTCGATCGGTCAGGGGGCGTTTTCCTCCAACACTGCCCTCAGGTCTGTCCACTTGGGCTCGGGCCTTGCCACCATCGGCGAATCCGCGTTCGTGGACGCGAGCAGCCTCTCCTCGCTGACCGTGGACCCCGCTAACACGGTTTTCTCGCAAGAAGACGGCGTCCTGTACAGCAAGGATGACGCGGGGCGCACCCTCGTCCTGTACCTGCCCACGAAGACGGACGCCGACGTCACGGTTCCCGCCGGCACGGTCGCGATCGCTGACTCTGCTTTCGCGAACAACACTTCCCTGCGCCGCGTCGTCCTGCCCGAGGGGCTGACGACTATCGGCTATGGCGCCTTCGATGGCGATACGAACCTCACCGATCTCGTCATTCCTGACTCGGTGATGGTTGCCCGCGGCCTGGTCAACAACGGCCTGGACACGATCGAGCTGGGCTCGAAGGTCACGGAACTGTGGATGACCCCGCGTGGGACCACCACCCCGCGCCACATCATCGTGCGCGGCGGTAACGACGGCGAGTTCTACTACGAGGGCAAGGCCTCCAACGGGCGTCCGGACAGCGCCTACTTCGGTGAGGGGATGACCCGCTTCACGTTCTGGTTCGACACTCCCCGCGTCCTGGTGCTGCCTTCGACCGTCGAGGAGATCAAGCTCGCCGCCGACATGGACGACGACCTCAAGGCGGGTACAGAGATCTACGTCGCTGCCCCCAAGGAATCGAAGGCGTGGACGCTCACCGAGGCTGCTATGAGGGACGCCGGCTACAACACGGAGAGCCTCTTCGAGTATACGGCCCTCCAGGTGAGTGTGTCGGGCGCCGGCATCGACGAGGCCGGGGCCGGGTACACGCTCACCACCGCGGTGGGCACGCCGACGACCATCAACGTCTCCGCTCAGGGCGGCACCCTGGGTGGACGCGAGCTGCGCGTCGTGCAGGTCAGCGCTGACGGCAGCGAGACTGTCCTTCAGGATTGGGCGTCGATGCAGGGCAGCTCGGACCAGAGCGCGTCGACCTCCTCCTACACCTGGACTCCGACCAGCGCTGATGCGTCGCTGCGCTTCGACGTGCGTCAGGATCCCCACGCCGTGACTTCGACGACCGTGAAGGCCTCGTCTGATACGACGCCCGCGCAGGGCCAGTGGGCGTGGGGCGTTCGCGGCTGGTGGTACCGCTACGCGGATGGAACCTATCCAACCAACACGAGTAAGACCATCGGCGGCAAGGTGTACCGCTTCGACGCCGACGGCTACATGCGCACCGGCTGGGTTTTCGAGCAGGGCTCGTGGTACTACCACGCCGTCTCGGGCGCTCAGGTCACCGGTTGGGTTCTCGACGGTGTCTCCTGGTACTACATGGACCCGAGTACGGGTGCCATGGCCACGGGTTGGATCACGGATGGCGCGCACTGGTACTACCTGGACCCGCAGACCGGGAAGATGAAGACCGGCTGGCTCAAGGACGGCGATTCCTGGTACTACCTGAAGTCCGGCAGTGGCCAGATGGCAACCGGTCGCGTCTGGATCGGGTGGCGGTACTACAGCTTCTCCGAGACCGGCCAGCTGATCCGCTGAATCGGGAGAGGGCGGTAAGCCCCGTTCGCGCGCCTGCGTCGCCGGTGTTCCGGGGGCGCAGGCGCGCTGTCGCTGCGGGCAGTGACGGCATGAAAAGTCTCAGGGAATTCTCAGGTTGTGTTGTCGTTCTGGCAAGGTTGGCTTCCTACAGTAGAGGCATACAAGGAAAGGCGACGTCGGCCATCGTGGCCGCGTCGGCGTGAATCTTCTGAGGAGCTGTTTGGGCGAACGTGCACTGTGTTGATGGGATGCGCCGAGGGGTCGACCGTAAGGTTGGCCCCTCGGCGTTTCTGCTTGGCCGCGGTGAGCTCGCCCAGTGGGGCGTTCGCCTCCACCGATCAGTCCGACCCGGGCCCCGCGGGTTAGTGTTATAGGACACTACGTGTTGCTGGAAGGGTAACTTTTCGGCGTGTTGATGCGGGAAAGTCGTTGTTGAAGGCGGTGGGTGTCAACGTGGAGGATGGATATAACGTGGTGGTTATGTTGCGGCTTGTCGGCCTGCTGGCGCGGGAAAGTCGTTGTTGAAGGCGGTGGGCGCCAACGTGGAGGGTCGACAAAGCGTGGTGGTTGTGTCGCGACTGTCCCCGGCCGCGTTCTCAATTTCGCACGTAATTCCCTCGTGACTGTTTCAAGATTTGACATCGCATCGTTGAAATCATGCGGTTTTCGGCCGTAGTTCAAAACTGAACAAGTTAAATTATGTGCGAGATTGTTGGGGAACTAGAGATTGTGGCACCAGCGCGGCTCGCGCCGCGTCTGTCCCCGGCCTCGTCGGCGGCATTGCTTGACTCCCGTTGGGCGGGCAATCGAAGAATTTCGCATGCAATTCCCCCAATACAGTATCGCGCCACACATGTGCATCGTTGGAATTGCAACGTTTGTAGATGCTGTTGAAAGTTCACTCAATCGAATTGCATGCGAAACTGTTCTGAGCGAGCGTACCCGCGCGCACGTGGGTATTCTGGCAATTTCGCGGGCATCCGGTCCTGTAACGAAAGCGCACCCGCGCGCACGTGGGCATTCTAATCCGCGCCTGGGCCCTCTGATTCGCACGCTAACCCGCTGATGCGAGCGTGGGCAGCCGCGCCCAGACGCGGAATAGCGGGTTGACGTGCGAAATAGCAGGCTAGTACTCGCAATAGCGGGTTCGCGTGCGAGCGACACGCGCGGCCAGGCGTCGTTGTGTCCACAATGCAGACTGCCTCGCCCACGACACCCGGGACAGCTCGCCCCATTGTCGGCGTTTGTTGCCGAGGCGGCCGGCTATGTGGGCGCCACACCACCGCGAACTGTGACCTCACCGCCCCGAACCGCGGCCTCGCTGCCAGCAAACGGGGGGATTTGCACCATTAGAGGCGTGACACGCCGGCGACACGCCGACAGGAGGGTTCTAGTGGTGCAAAAGCCCCCATTGTGCCTGGGTGGAGGTGGCTTGGGTGTGGACCGCGGGGCCAGGTGGCGAGGGCTGTCCGATTGGGGGCGGCGCGGGGCCTGCGGTTTGGGTGTGACGCCCTTCATGCCCGGGCATGACGGGGGGAATTGCACCAATAGAGGCGCGACACGCCGGCGACACGCCGACAGAATGCTCCTAATGCTGCAAAACCCCCACCGTTACCCCGGTGTCATGCTCCCTCACTGGTATAGGACTGCCCGGCTAGGCTCGGTCGGATGCCGGAAGGGCGCCGCCGACGGGACCCTGCTATACGCGCGGGTAGGACAGGCGCCGATAAACGCCGGAAAGGCGTCGCCGACAGGAACGGGGCAGGGGAAGGGGCGGCCAGCTCTGCGACGACGCTTGTTGCCGATGAGGCGCGACGTCTGATCGGGAAGATTCAACCCGTTCTGATCGGGTGCAATGCTCCCTTACGGCTCGAATGCCCCCGACCAGCTGCATTCCTCCCGAACAAGCACAACCCTCCCGATGGGCTGGTCCTGCCTGAAGTGCTGCGGAGCGAGCACACTAGCACCGCCGACGCGCCGACGATGCCCCACGACGCCTGGGACTAACTCGCGACCAATGCGTTGCGTCCTGTCACCCCGACCCGCCGGGGACGGCACACGGACACGCTGTTGTGCGGGCTGGTAGGGATTCCCCTGTAATGCGAGCCTCAATGGCCTGGTCAGTTGCCTTGTCTATCCTTTAGGTTCGCGATGGATGGCGTTGACAGGGCGCGAGAGAAATACTCAAAAACCATGTCGGAGGAAAGGTGCATGCGCTACGCTAGCGGTGGGGTGCGATGTTTGTCGGGCCCATCTGTCCAACCGTTAAGAAAGTGGGCCGCTGATGTCTCGTCGTCCCCTGTTGGCACTGTCGTTACTCACGACCGGTGCCCTCGCTCTCACCGCCGTCAGTGTGCCGGTCGCCTTCGCGGCCGACGCGACCGACGCTCGGGTCTCGTCGACCAACCAGGCGGCGGATGACTCAGCGGTCACCGTCATCGTCCGGCTCTCGCAGGAGCCTGGCGACCAGGCCTCCCGCTACGCCGAGGCGAAGAAGCGCATCGGTGACGCCGTGGCGCAGGCCAAGCCGGGCTCGAGCATCGAGGACGTGCGGGACTACCATCACGTCTTCCAGGGCTTCGCGATCACGGCGCCGCGTTCGACCCTGGCGGCCATCAAGGCCACGCCCGGCGTTGAGGGCGCGTTCGTCGAAGGACGTCACGCGCTGGTCAGCGACGTCGACTTCTGGGGAATCAACGGCGGCGAGAACTCCGATGATGCCCCCGCCATGGGGACGGCCTCGCAGATGACACGCGCGAACAGGGCCGCCCTGGCGGGTGAGGGGCAGGTCGTTGAGGTTATCGACACTCGCTTCGACACCTCGCACGAGGCCTTCGCGGGGACCGTGGACGCCGCCTCGCTGCGCCTCACGAAGGATACGGTCGCCGCTGTGACCGGCCAGCTGGGCGCCGGCAAGGGCGGAGCGTGGGTGAGCGATAAGATCCCCTTCGCCTACGACTACGGGGACGGCGACGCGGACGTCCTGGGGTCGGATGACGGTGGGCGCGAAACCTGGGGGGCCTATACCGAGGGCACGCACGCCGCGGCCCTCGCGGCCGCCAACGGCAGCGCATTCAAGGGCGCGGCTCCCGGGGCTCAGCTCATCGTCGCGAAGGTGACGCAGGACGGTGCCGATACGGCCAGCGACAGCGCGCTCCTGGCCGCCCTCGATGACGCCGCTGTCCTTGCCCCCGACGTCCTCACCGTGTCCTTCGCGACCATCGAGGGGATGAGTTCGGACTCCGAGGCACTGTACTCGCAGGTGTACCAGACCCTGAACGCAGCGGGCATCACGGTGAACGCGCCCGCTGGAAACGACGGAAGCGGAAGCTACGCCAGCGACCCGGACAACGGCATGATTGCCGTCCCCGCGTCCTACTCGTCCACCCTGGCGGTGGCCTCGGTCAGCGAGCAGGACATCATGGGGGCGGTGACCTTCGGTGACCGACGCATCGGCTACCGCACCATTACCAGGATGAACCAGGGTGATGCGCCCGGCTTCGAGAGTCTCGCGGAGGGAACCTACCGGGTTGTGTACGCCCGAAACGGTACGACGGCGGACCTGGAGAAGTACCTCGGATCGAACTACGGGGACCTGTCGCGCACGATCATCCTCGAAGACTGGGGAGGCACCGACGACAATGGGCGCGACGTCGAGCTCAAGCACCAGCTGAAGAACCTGAAGTCGCTCACGAGCAAGCCTGCCGGTCTCATGCTCGCATACGTGCGAGACACCGACACCCCCAAGAAGGCGGACGTGAATCGCTGGTTCAGCGTGCGGGCGGGAACCATCACCAAGTCTGATGGGGACGCCCTCCGCGAGGCGATCGCGGCTTCCGCGTCCGGCTACGTCGAGGTCACCGTGAGCCCCTCGGCGACGCTCTCCGTCCCCGCGAACGTCGAGGCCTCCGACTTCTCCTCCTCGGGAGCCACCTCCGACCTGCGTCTCAAGCCAGAGCTCGCGGCACCCGGCGGTCGGGTCATGGCCGCCACCCCGGGCAACAATTACGGCCGTCAGAGCGGAACGGCCGAGGCCTCGGCCCAGGTCGCGGGGATCGCGGCCCTCGTGCGTCAGCGCGTCGCGACCGACCCCGCTTTCGCGGGCAAGAGCGCTGCCGAGAAGAACGCTCTGGTCTCGAATTTCCTGATGGGTACCGCCCACCCGCTTGCGGACGCGACCCTCGAGGATGGGACCTTCTACTCGCCGCGGCGCGTCGGAGCGGGCCTCGTGGACGCGGTTGCGGCCACGACCTCGCCCGTGTATCCGACCGTGGTGGGCGCGGCTGACCCCTCCCGCCCGAAGGCCGACCTGGGGGATGGCACGCAGGGCTGGACCTTCCAGGTGAACCTGACGAACGTCTCCGACACTGCCCACACCTACTCGCTCGGCGGCCAGGCACTGTCCGAGAACGTCGAGAACGGGCTGTTCACGCGGCACGCGACCAACTGGGCGGGGCGGGGCATTGACCTGACGTTCTCGGCGGACTCCGTGACCGTGCCCGCCTCCTCCAGTGCGACGGTGACCGTGACGGTGACTCCGCGCGAGGCCTTCGCCTCGTATGCGAGCGCGACCACTCCCAACGGAACATTCGTCGACGGCGCGGTGACCTTCACGAGCGCCGACGGGCAACCCGACCTGACGGTGCCCTACATGGGCTTCTACGGGTCGTGGGGAGCGCCCAACGTCTTCGATCAGCAGTGGCCGAACAACCATAAGGTCGGCTACGGGTCGACGGTCGCGCACGGCGTCATGCCTTTCGGCCAGTCCAACCCCTTCCAGGAGGAGGATGCGCGGATGGCGGACGGCATTGACCCCGACCGCGTCGTCATCTCGCGTTCCACGGAGGAGCGGGCCCGGCGCAGCATCGGCACGGAAACGGTCCTGTTGCGCGCCGTCCCCTCGCTGACGTTCACCCTGACGAACGAGGCTGGCCAGACCCTGCGCAGCGTCACGTGCGACCGTGCGGATAAGTCCGTCTACGACGACCACTGGCGTGCCTCGCACAACGTCGAGTTCATGTCGCCTGGATGCGCCCCGCGCTTCGACGGCTATGACGCCGACGGCAATGAGCTGCCGGATGGGCGTTACACGGTCACGATCGAGGCCAGCAACTACGGCCCGTCGGCGCAGACCCACCGGACCAGCTACAGCTTCTGGCTGGATACGGCGGCTCCCACGGTCTCGAACGTGTCCGTCGCGGGCGAGGGGGACGCGCGCACGCTGTCCTTCGACCTGACCGATTCCTCGCCGATCGCAGGCTACGGTTTCTCGCTGAGCCAGGACGGTGCGGTGACGATGTGGCACGTCGAAGATAACCCGTCCGCTCGCGCAGACGATGGCCTGTTCCACCAGCACTACGAGGTTCGCCTCTCTGAGGTGACGCAGGCTCTGGGCGAGAACCCCTCGAGCCTGTACCTGCAGGCGTGGGATTGGCCGGTGAACCGCGGGAGCGCGGCCGTTGTCGTGACGCCTGTTGCGATGACGTCGCTGTCGGTGTCGCCGCAGGCGGCCACGATGACGGTCGGCGACACCGCGACGGTGCGCGCCACTCACCAGCCGGATGACGCGAACGTGACCGACGTGGTGTGGTCCTCCTCGAACGAGGCCGTGGCAACGGTCGACCAGGACGGCGTCGTCAGCGCCGTGGGTGCCGGGGAGGCGACCATCACGGTGTCCGACCCGACCCAGCCGTCGGTGAGCGCCAGCGTCGCTGTTCGCGTGAGCGCTGCGGGCCCCGCGTCGCAGGCGGGCAGCTGGCGGTGGGATGTCCACGGCTGGTGGTACCGCTACGAGGACGGCAGCTACCCCTCTGATACGACGCTCGTGCTCGATGGGGCCACGTACCGCTTCGACGCGGCCGGCTACATGCGCACCGGGTGGGTGAGCGAGCGGGGCGTGTGGTACTACCATCATGCGTCCGGCGCCCAGGCCAAGGGGTGGGTGCTTGATGGCGTGCACTGGTACTACATGGATCCGGACACCGGGGCCATGGTGACGGGCTGGCTGCAGGTGGGGGGAACCTGGTACTACCTGTCTCCCGCCGACGGGGCCATGGTGACGGGCTGGTTTAAGGACGGCGATCACTGGTTCTACCTGCACCACGGCAGCGGTGCGATGGCCACCGGCTGGGTGCGCATTTGGGGTACGTGGTACCACTTCGCTGATAACGGCCAGCTCATCGGCTAATTCGCGATCGAGATCGCTGACCCTAGGCCCGCGCCCCCGGACACTCTCCGGGGGCGCGGGCGTTTATGTACTCTGATGTGCTCTGTTGAGGGCGTGAAGTGTGACTTATTGCCAGTCGATGAAAGGTGTTTCAATGATGTGGTCAGACATTGTCCTACGAACGTTGTGCCGCACTGAGCAATGAAGCGGTTTGTCTTACAAATAAGCCCATTAAGCGGTTGACAGATCGTGAGAAAAATTCGGGATAACTATGCCTTGATGGGGGAACGTGAGTTACTCTTAAAGCAAGGGGTCGTGCCGCGATGTTCGCCCCGTTTAACCAGTTGTCAAGAGAGTGGGTCATAGATGTGTCACCGTCGATTGTCGGCACTGGCGTTGGTTGCGACCGGTGCCCTAGCCGTCACCACCATGAGTGTGCCGCCCTCGTTTGCAGCAGACTCAAACCAAGCCGAGGCTTCCTCGTCCAGTGTGGCGTCGACAGACGAGGCGGCCACCGTTATCGTCCGGCTTAACGAGGGCATCGTCGGCCAGGACCGCGCGGTCGCCTATCGGGACGTGAAAGCGCGCATCGCCGAGGCCGTGGCCCAGGCGTCCCCGGGCGCCACCATCGAGGACGTGCGGGACTATCACCACGCCGTCGACGGCTTCGCGATCAAGGCACCCGCATCCACCCTCGCGTCAATCAAGAGCGTTCGCGGCGTCGCGGACGCGTTTGTGGAACGCTATCGCGAGCCGGTCTTTTATCCCGAAACGTCAGTGGCCGCGGACGCGCCGATCGCCGATCCGGCGAAAGAGACGCGCGCCGACCAGGTCGCCGGCTCGGGTCGGGGCCGCGTTATCGAGGTCATCGACGCCAGCTTCGACACCTCGAACGAGGCCTTCGCGGGGAGCATGGACGCCGCGTCGTTGCACCTGACGAAGGGGGAGAGTGCCTCTCTCAGCTCCCAGCTGGACGCCGGGCGGGGCGGCGCGTGGGTCAGCGACAAGATTCCCTTCGCCTACGACTACGCCGATGGCGACACGGATCTGTCCCGCGGCTACGACTACGGGCCCGAGGACTATACGCTGCACGCGCATGGAACTCGTATGGCGGCGCTCGCGGCAGCGAACGGGGCGACGTATCGTGGCGCAGCCCCTCAGGCTCAGCTCGTCGTCGCGAAGGTCGTCTCCAATCGGGCGTCGGGCGCGCGCGACTCCGACCTGCTGGCAGCCTTGGATGACGCGATGGTCATCAAACCCGACGTCGTGTCCGTGGCCTTCATGGCGGACCGGGATCTCAGTGGCAACGCGTCGGCGTTGTACGAGCAGGTCTTTGAGCGGCTCGCCGACGCGGGCGTGAGCGTCGACGCGCCCGCCGGAGACAGCGGGCGCTCGGAGTGGCGCGCGAATGAGCGTGATCTGGGTGCCGTTGGCGCTCCCGGCTCGTACTCCTCCGTGCTGGCGGTGGCCGCCGTCGGCGCCGTCGCGGGGGGCGGTCAGGAGGGCTATAAGCCCTTAGCGGCATCCTCGTGGGGGCCGACTCCCGACATGAGGCTCAAGCCTGAGATCGCCGCGCCTGGATGGGATGTGAGGGCTCCTGTCCCCGGCAATGAGGTACGTGACCTAGACGGAACGGGCGAAGCGTCGGCTCAGGTTGCTGGCGTCGCGGCCCTCGTGCGTCAGCGCCTGGCGGCCGATCCGATGGCCGCGGCGATGAGCGAGGAGGAGCGCAGCGCCCTGGTTACCAACTTCCTGATGGGCACCGCCCACCCGATCGTGGATGTCGACGCGACGGACGGGGCCTACTGGTCCCCGCGCTGGGTCGGTGCCGGCATGGTGGACGCGCTGGCGGCCATGACCTCGTCCGTGTACCCGGCTGTCGTGGGCGCGGCGAACCCGTCGCGGCCGAAGGCCGAGCTGGGCGAGGGCACCAGCGGGTGGACATTCCAGGTGCAGTTGACCAACCTCTCCGACACCGCCCACACCTACACGCTCGGTGGGCAGGCGCTCTCCGAGAGCATCAGTGGCTCCCTCTATACGAGGCATTCGACGAACTGGACGGGCAAGGGAATCGATCTGACCTTCTCCGAGGGCTCGGTGACCGTGCCCGCCGCCTCCAGCGCCACGGTGACCGTCACCGTCAACCCGAAGGCCGAGTTCGCCTCGTTCGCGACCAAGCAGACGCCCAACGGTACGTTCGTTGAAGGCGCGGTGACCTTCACGAGCACGGACGGACAGCCCGATCTCACCGTTCCTTACCTGGGCTTTTACGGCGCGAGTGCCGACACGCCAATCTTCGACAGCCCCGTGTTGGGTAAGGAAACCATCGGCACGTCTGAGATGACCTTCCATGGATTGACTCTCGGGCAGCTGAACCCCTTCGACCCTGAAGAGGATATAGCCATCAGTACGAATGACCGTGACCTGTACATCATCTCCCGGTCGACGGACGAATACGCAAGAACGTATGCCACCCCTGGTACCGTGCTGCTGCGCGACGTCGTCTCGCTGACGTACACCTACACCAACGAGGCCGGGGAGGTCGTGCGCTCCTACAAGTACGGTGGCGCACCCAAGAGCAGGTCCTACTCCAACGGACGCTACTGGGAGGTCACCCGGGCGGAAGACGCGTTCGACAGCGCGCCCTGGTTTGATGGCTACGACGAGAAGGGGAACGAGCTGCCGGACGGGAAGTACACGCTCACCATCGAAGGCACAACCGGTGGCGCCTCTCCTGTCACCGAGAAGCTGACCCACGTGATCACGCTGGACACGGCCCCGCCCGTCATCTCGAATGTGGCGATTTCGGGCGAGGGGGATGGGCGCACGCTGTCCTTCGACGCAACCGACGCGTCGCCCTTCCCGGGATTCGGGTTCTCGTGGACGCAGGACGGCGAGCCTTTTATGCGCCAGAAGTACTACGGCTGGGGCGAGATCGGGGACGACGGGCTGCACCACGTCCACTTCGAGGTGCCGCTCTCCCAGATTGCCGAGCGTGCGGGTGGTGACCCCTCGAGCGTCTACCTGCAGGTGTGGGACTGGCCGGTCAATAGGGCAAGCGTGAAGGTGGACCTCAAGGCCATTCCCATGACGAAGCTGTCCGTCTCTCCCGAGTCGGCGACGCTGTCGGTGGGCCAGAGCGTGACGCTGAGCGCCTCCCACGAGCCCGCGGATGCGAGCGTGACCGACGTCGTATGGTCCTCCTCCAACGAGGCCGTGGCCACTGTCAGCCCGGACGGCGTCGTCAGCGCGGTGGGCGCGGGCGAGGCGACGGTGAGCGTTACCGATCCGACTCAGCCTTCGCTCGTGTCCGCGAGCGCCACGATCCGCGTTGAGGCTTCCGTTCCCGCGCCGAAGGCGGTGCGTGGAAGTGGGATGGGCGCGGCTGGTGGTACCGCTACGAGGATGGCTCCTACCCGTCGAGCGCGACCCTCGTCATTGACGGGGCGACCTACCGTTTCGATGCGTCGGGGTACATGCGCACGGGGTGGGTGAGCGAGGGCGGGCAGTGGTACTACCACAAGGCGTCGGGCGCTCAGGCCAGTGGCTGGGTGCTCTCGGGTGTGCGCTGGTACTACCTGGATCCCGCCACGGGTGTCATGTCGACCGGTTGGGTCAAGGTTGGTGGCACCTGGTACTACCTGAGTCCTTCTGGTGGTGCGATGGCCACGGGGTGGTTGAAGGAGGGTGGTCACTGGTACTACCTGGATCGGACCTCGGGGGCGATGGCGACCGGGTGGCTGCGCATTTGGGGTACGTGGTACCACTTCGCTGATAACGGCCAGCTGATCGGCTAATTCGCGATCGAGATCGCTGACCCTATGCCCGCGCCCCCGGACACTCTCCGGGGGCGCGGCGCTGCGGTGGTCGGTGGTCAGGCGGACTGTTCCGATTGGGATGGCTCCTTGTATGTTGGGTGGTTGAAGAATCCCTGCATTCGGTCGTCTATATTCTGAGCAGGTGCATAGAAATGCGCATATTTAAGCGCATCACAAGTTTGACACATTGTGAGAAAATAAGTGATTTAAACGGCGCTTGAGGGAGATGCAGGCTAGTCTAGATAGTGGAGCGCGTCACATTGTTGGCGTTGCTCGCCGTCCAGCAGTCGACCACCATGTGAGGTACCGATGTCTCATCACAAATTCGCATCACTGGCGCTGATAACGACCGGAGTGATGACACTGACCGCGGTCTGCGTCCCATTCGCCGACGCTGCGCGAATGAGCATGGCGAGCCATGCTAGTGCGATCCCATCCGCGACGCTGCTCGCCCCCAGCCCTGACGTCGAAACAATGAGTCAGGACATTTGGCAGAACTCAACCGCTCTCGCCCTTGGCGAGGTGGAGCGCCGCACCGATCGGCGTGACGCCTTTTTGAACGCCCTACTGGTCCCCTCGTTCCGTGTTGGTGCGACCATGTGGAGCCTGTTGGCTTCCGCTGTGGGGCGCGTCGATACCGTGCAGGGTGGGTCGCTTGTGCAAGGAAGGACTGCTTTGAGCGTAGGGCAGGGGAGTGTCTTCTCCCTGACCGCCACGTGGGCGCCCGACGATACGACCGCTTCAGTGCACATCGAGTCTCGTGGCCTTACGCATCTGAACGTCCAACGTGCAAACGAGGATGCGGTGACATCTGTTGTTGCGGATGGAAAGTGGGAGCGCGCCCTCCTCGGCTGGTGGTACAGGTATCCGGATGGAAGCTACCCGAGGAACCAGGCAGTGACGATTGACGGAAAGGTCTACCGTTTCGACTCAAGTGGGTACATGGAGACAGGCTGGGCCTACGATGGTCGCTCCTGGTATTATCACTCCTCCTTAGGCGTCATGATCACCGGCTGGGTCAATGTCGAAGGTTCCTGGTACTACCTGAGGCCTGGCACTGGGACGATGGTCAAAGGATGGTTCCAGGACGGGTCATCGTGGTACTACCTGAGTACTTTCAGCGGAAAGATGGTGACGGGCTGGCTGCGCACCGCAGATGGTTGGTACTACCTGAGGCCTGGCAGCGGAGCGATGGTGACCGGCTGGTTCCAAATTGGATGGCAGTGGTACCAGTTTGATGGCAGTGGCAAGTGGATCAGCTAATGCCACGGAGCTGCGCACAATCCCAGAGTTTTCACAGGCTCTTCCGGTGATGTCCACAGGCTCACCCTCTACAGTAGGTGTCATCACAGGGGAATACGGCACGGGCCACACGGGTCCGGCACATGCCGACGAAACATTCAAGAGGAGTCATCTGAGAGCAACTGCACTGTGTTGATGGGATACGCTGAGGGGTCGACCGAAAGGTCGGCCCCTCAGCGTATCTAGGCGCATCCGCCTGCCGAGATTAGGGTTAAAGGACAAAACATGTTGGTTTTGTGGCGACTTTTCGGCGTGTTAGTGCGGGAAAGTCGGTATTGAAGTTGGTGGGAGCCAACTTGAAGGATGGACAAAACGTGTTGGTTGGGGGTTGGTCTCAGGCATCGTCGAGGGAGGCGTCGGTGGCACTGGCGCCCGGGCCGCCGATGGGGGTCGGCCCCATCGGTAACAAGCAACATGATGGAACCGGTGCCCTCCCGCCCCTTCGTCGTGGCTGTCAATCAGCAATGTCGCACGTAATTCCCCTGCGAGTAGTTCAAATCTTGAATTCACATCGTTGGAATTGCAACGTTTTTGGGTGGTCTCGAAAAGTGACCGAGGGAAATTACGTGCGAAATTTGTCTGGGCCAGGCCTGCCGCCCTCGGGCGCCGCGGCCAGGCCCGCGTCTTGAGAGCTCGGCCGTGCCCGGGCTGCTGTGTGCCGGTGGGCGGCGCCTTCCTGCGTTTTGTTGCTTGTGGCCCGGTTGTGGCTGTCAATCAGCAATGTCGCACGTAATTCCCCTGCGAGTAGTTCAAGTCTTGAATTCACATCGTTGGAATTGCAACGTTTTTGGGTGGTCTCGAAAAATGACCGAGGGAAATTACGTGCGAAATTTGTCTGGGCCAGGCTTGCCGCCCTCGGGCGCCGCGGCCAGGTCCTCCGGGCCCTCCGGCGCACTCCGCACCAGTGCGGCTTGTGCTTATGGGCGTCCCACTCCACAGGACTTGACCGCTGGTCGTGGGGTGCGCGTGGGGGAATTGGCAGCTTTAGGAGCATTTTCGCGAAGCGCTCCTGGCGCGTCGTGGTTCCTCATGACGCAATTGCCCCGTCCGATGGCGGCAGTCGTGGCTCGAGGAACCCGGGTGCCCAAAGCGTAGAGCACTTCGACGCACATGCGTGACAATGTGGTGTTTCGGGCGAAGAGGTCCGCACTTTGGGAGACACGGTGCCTGCCATGGCGGGCTTGGCTCACGCTCAGGTTAGCGGTCCGACGTGCACGGGATTGCACGCAGTGCGTTCTGGCGTTGAGCGCGGTTCTCACCTCATAACGCCGCCACTGGCGCCACAGCCAGGCTCAACGCATGGCGTCCCATAACACGGAAAAACCGGGGCGCCCCGGACTTCCAAGTGAAGACCCGACGCGCCCCGGCCTCGTCAACGACGAGACGAGCGATTCTAGAGGCGCTCGACCCCCGCGTCCCACGCGGCGCGCATGGGGTTCGCGTCGGCGACCAGCTGATCGAAGCGCAGGTCGGCGATGTCGATAACCTCGCCGAGAGCGAAGCGGGCCTCGCGGGCAGGCGAGTGCTCGACGCGACGCCACCCCGACTCAAGCAAATGCTTACGGTCCACCACGTTACTCACGCAGATGATGAGCGGGCGCCCAAACTTCTTACGGTAAGCGCCACCCAGGGCACGCAACTCCTCGGCCTCCTTGTCTGTCAACTCACCGACGGACAGGTTCGACGTGTCCGCCAGCGACTGATCGTCACCCTGCCCATCGAGGACCAGGGAGACGATGTCGTCATAGGAGGCAATGAGTTCCTCCGCCTCCTGAGGAGTCGCCGCCAAGACGGCGTCCTCGAAGGAAGAACGCAGTTCGGACACGGACGCGAAGGGGCGTGCCTCCCAGGCGCGTTCCGCCGGCCACGTCTGCGACGTGAACATCTGGGAGAACGTGGACACGAAGGTCGCGCGATCCATCGCATTCACGTCATCCAGGTTGATCTTCTTGCCGTTCACCACGGCCACATCCGGTGACGCTTGGCGCCCGATGTGGAAGAACAGGAGGTTCAAAATGATGGCCGTCAGCGAACCGATTGTGACGCCCGAGCCAAAGATGATCTGCAGCCAGGACGGCATGACGCTAACGATGCCGGGCTTCAGAGTGACCAGCAGTGCCATGCCGATCGACGTTGAAACAATGACGGCGTTGCGGTTATCGCGCAGGTCCACCTTGGCCAGGGTCTGGATGCCAACGACAGCGACGTTAGCGAACATCGCCAGGGATGCGCCACCGATGACGGGCTGAGGGATGGCTGCGACGATGGCCGCGGCCTTGGGCAGCAGACCCAGGACAATCATGAAGACGCCTGCCGCGGTGACGACCCAGCGGGACTTCACGCGGGTCAGGCGCACCAGGCCGACGTTTTGTGCGAAGCAGGTGTAGGGGAAGGAGTTGAGGACGCCGCCCAGCAGGGTGGACAGGCCGTCGGCGCGCAGTGCGTTGGCGATGTCGCGTGGCGTGATGCGTTTGCCTACGACCTCGCCGGTGGCAAAGACGTCGCCGGTTGTCTCCACGGCGGTCACCGCCATGACGATGCTCATCGCCAGGATGGCGGTTGCGGAGAACCTGGGGATGCCGAAGTAGAAGGGCGTGGTGATGCCGAGCCAGGTGGCTTCTCCCACGCCCGAAAAGTCGGTCTTGCCTAACGCGAAGGCGACGGCTGTCATGATCAGCAGGGCGAGGAGGACGGAGAGGGTCCCCATGAAGCCCTTGAAGAGTCGTTGGATGATGACGATGATCGCGATCGTGCCGAAGGCAAAGCCGAGGGCTTCGAAGGTGGCGGTCGTTTTGGCGGCGTCGTCGGTTGCTTTGTCGGCCCAGGCGACGATGTCGCCAGCGGACACGGATAGCAGAGTTGTGCCCATGACGGTCAGGAGCGTGCCGGTGACGATCGGCGGGAAGAAACGCAGGAGCTTTGCGAAGAAGGGTGCAACTAGGAAGACGAGCAGGCCGACGGCGATGATGGAGCCGTACATGGTGGCGAGGCCGGTCCTCGGGTCTGCGCCGGGCGGTGTCGCTGCCGCGCCGATCGCGATGAGGGGGGAGACGGCTGTGAAGGTGACGCCTTGGATGAGGGGGAGTTTCACGCCGATGAAACGACCGATGCCGGCGGACTGGATGATCGTGGCGATACCGCAGGTGAGCAGGTCGGCGTTGATGAGGTGGACCAGGGTGTGGTTATCGAGTCCGAGGCCTGAGGCGATGACGAGGGGAACGACGACGGCGCCCGCGTAGAACGCGAGGACGTGCTGGATTCCGAGGACTGTCAGTTTGCCGATGGGTGGGACTTGGTCGACGGGATGGGGAGCGGACGAGAGGCGAGATGCCATGCGTGTCTCCTGAACGTATGTTCATGTGTGATGGGGATGCCTTCAATGTTTGTTGCGTGAAGGCATGTTCATCCTAAGTCATGACGCTGTGGCTCGTCTGTCTGTTCGCAGGTGGGGTGGGGAATGGGGGACGAGGCGGGGGCTGATGGTGCGCGTTAGTTCACCCGGGTGGCGGGTTGGTCGTTTGTGGGTTTGACAATGGGTGGCTATGGGGCGGGCTGTGGCCTGATGTGGAGGGTGTTCATTACTGAAAAATAAGCCGGTTATCGTGTGTTTGGGGACGTGGACGTATTGAACAAGTGGAAAGTTTGTGTGATGGAGGTTACAAAAAGTGCGGTTTTGGGCCTAAAATTCGAGCAATTTTCGTGAAATCCGCGAAATATCGCGCTAAAGTCGGCGAAATCGCCAGAGATTTCGTACTGTTTCATTCGTGGCCACGAAAGTGGTAACTAAGAACGAACAGGAATGAGGTTTCTCAATGTCCGTGAACCGTACCGAGCTTGTTGCTCAGATTGCCGAACGTGCCGACCTGACCAAGGCGAAGGCCGACGAGGCCCTGGCAGCTTTCCAGGCCGTCCTCGTTGAGTCCCTGGCCAAGGGTGAGGCCGTGAAGGTCACCGGTCTCCTCTCCGTCGAGCGCGTCGAGCGCGCCGCCCGTACCGGTCGTAACCCCCGTACCGGTGAAGAGATCAAGATTCCCGCCGGCTACGGCGTCAAGCTCTCCGCTGGCTCCACGCTGAAGAAGGCCGTCTCCAAGTGACGCGCTGACCGAAAGTATCTCGGGTGTGGGGTGCGACCTGACGGTCGCACCCCACACCCATACCCGCGTCGCGTCGCCTCAGCGGGGGAGCGCAGAAAGCGACCCCGACCTGATTGCTCGGGTCGGGGTCGCGTTGGAGTCCGCCATGAACGTCTGCGTGCTTACATGCCTAGCTCATCCTTCGTTGGCCTGCACGAGCGGGTGGTGGCACGCCACCCGGTGTGTCTCGTCCGTCAGGAGAGGTTGCACCTTGCACTCTTCGCCAGCGAAGGGGCAGCGCGGGCGGAAACGGCAGCCCTTTGGCGGGTTGACGGCACTCGGTGGCTCACCCTCCAGTTTAATGGCCCGATCGTTGTGAGAGAACTCGGGGTCGGGCACGGGAATTGAATCGATGAGTGCCTTCGTGTAGGGGTGCTTCGGGTTCTTAACGACCTCCTTGGCTGGCCCCTCTTCGACGATGCGACCCAGATACATGACGCCGATACGGTCCGCCATGTACTGGACGACCGCCAGGTCGTGACTAATGAACAGGTAAGACAGCCCCAGTTCGGTCTGCAGGTCCTTCATGAGGTTCAGGACCTGTGCTTGGACAGACACGTCCAGGGCGGACACGGGCTCGTCGGCGACGATGAGGTCCGGTGCCAGCGTCAAGGAACGTGCGAAGCCGATGCGCTGGAGCTGGCCGCCCGAGAACTCGTGCGGGTAGCGGTCCAAGATTTCTTCGGTCAGGCCGACCTGCTCGATGATCTCCATGATGCGCTCAGCGATCTGACGCGTGTTCCCCGTCTTCTGAATGCTCATAGGTTCGGCGAGGATCTGGTCAATACGCATGCGCGGGTCCATTGCCGCGTAGGAATCCTGGAACATCATCTGCACGTCGCGGTGGATACGAATCGCGTCGCGGCCTTTCAGCTTAGCCAGGTCACGTCCACCCAACTCAATGGAGCCGCCCGAGGGGGATTCGAGTCCCGCAATCAGACGTCCCATCGTTGATTTGCCGCAACCCGACTCGCCGACCAAACCGTAGGTCTCACCCTTCTTCAAAGTGATTGAGACGCGGTCTACCGCGGAAACGACACCCTTGTCCCGCTTGAGGAAACCGGAGCCGGAGGACTCGTATTCGCGAGATGCCTCCTTGACTTCAAGGAGGACCTCGCACGAGTCTGCTTGCTGTACCGGTGTTCCCCCCGATGCTTCCACGGCCTCGTTCGAGGATGAAACGGCATCGATCTTTGCCTGCAGCTGGGCAGGTGACTCGTCGCCCTTCTGGACAGGATGGAAGCAGGAGTATGTGTGGAAGTCCTCGCCCGACAGACCCGGGTAACGGTCCACGCACTCGGCTCCGGCCCACAGGCAGCGGGAGGCGAAACGACATCCCACCGGCAGGTTAGTCAGCGAGGGGGGAGCACCCGGAATCGAGAACAGCTTCGTGCCCGCGGCGAGCGCCCGCTCGGGTAACGCTGCCATGAGGGAACTCGTGTAGCGGTGCTTAGGTTCCGTGAAGAGCGTCTTGGTGGGTGCTGTCTCCACGATGCGGCCCGCGTACATGACTGCCACACGGTCCGTGTGGCCGGCGACCACACCCAGGTCGTGGGTGATGAGAATGACGCCCATCTGGTATTCGTCGCGCAGCTCGTCGATGAGATCAAGGATCTGCATCTGAGTCGTCACGTCCAGGGCCGTCGTGGGCTCATCGGCGATGAGGATACGTGGTTCGCACACGAGGGCCATGGCGATCATGACTCGCTGGCGCATACCGCCCGAGAGCTGGTGCGGGTAGTTGTTGATGACGATCTCGGGTCGGGGCATGCCCACGCGCCTAAGGATCTCGACGGCGCGCTCGAGCGCGTCCTTCTTCGACATTTTCTTGTGCACGCGCAGCGGCTCGCAGACCTGCAAGCCGATCTTCATGGTCGGGTTCAGCGAGGTGAGCGGGTCCTGGAAGATCATGCCGACCTTCGTGCCGCGTAGCCTACGCTTCTCGCGCAGTGACATCTTCGTTAGGTCCTGCCCGTCAAGGATGATCGAGCCGGAGGATACCCGGCCTCCCTGGGGGAGCAAGCCCATGAGTGATAGGGCGGTCATCGTCTTGCCGGAGCCCGATTCGCCCACGATACCCAGGGTCTCGCCGGGGTTCACGTGCAGGTCGACACCCGAGAGGGCGTGGACCACGCCGGAGCGAATCTCAATGTCCGTATGGAGATCCTGGATGTCCAGGAGCGGAGAGTAATCCATGGTACTTCTCACCTCTTGCGCAGTCGAACTTCGAAGGCGTCACGCAGGCCGTCGCCGATGAAGTTGAACGACAGGACCAGAACAATGATGAGGACGCCCGGCGGGTAGAGCAGCCACCAGTTGCCCGAATAAACGTGCGACTGGCTGTTGGAGAGCATGGCTCCCCAGTCGGTGGCGGGAGGCTGCGCGCCCAGGCCAAGGAACGACAGGTAAGCGACGTAGAGGACAGCGTCGGCGACTTGGAAGGTCGCGTTCACGATGACGGTACCGATCGTATTGCGCACGATGTGCGTGCGGATCGCTCGGGGCATCGATCCGCCCATGCCGCGCATTGCCACGACGTACTCGCGGGTGCGAAGAGACAGTGCTTCGCCGCGGATCAGTCGGGACGTGCCCAGCCAGGACAGTGCCGACATGATGATGATCAGGACGGGGACCGTCGGGGGAATCATCGTGGCGATCAGCATGAAGAGGAAGAGGACGGGCACGGACATGAGCGCGTCAACGATGCGCATCATGATCGCGTCGATCCAGCCTCCCACGAAGCCAGCGATGGCGCCGTACAGGGTGCCGATCGTGGTCGCGATGATGCCGGCGAAGAGGCCGACGATGATCGAGGTCTGTCCGCCCTTCATGAGGCGGCCGAGCTGGTCGTAGCCGACCATGTCCGTGCCGAGGGGGTGCTCGGAGGAGGGGGGCAGCGCCGAGTTCATGAGGTCGGTGTGAACCTGGTCGGTGACGTAGAAGAGTGGACCGATGAAGGAGAACGCCAGCAGAATCAGGAGCATGCACACGCCGAAGACGGCGAGCCGGTTCTCCATGAAGACTTGCAGGCCCTGTAGCTTGGTTGACTTGCGGGCGGTGCGCGCTTTCGCGGGCGCGGTGGGGGTGGCGGTTGCTGTGCTCATTTGGATCGTCCTGCCAGTCGGATTCGAGGATCGGCAATGGCGTACAGGAAGTCAGCCAGGAGGGCGCCGATGACGGTTGCGAAGGAGACGATGAGCGCCACGCCCAGGAGAATCGGGTAGTCTCGCCTGCCGGTGGCCTGGTAGTACAGGTAGCCCATGCCGTTGAAGTTGAAGAGCGTCTCGATGACGAGGGCGCCACAGAACATCGCGGGAATGTAGAGGCCGATCATGGTGATGACGGGGAACATGGCGTTGCGCAGCGTGTGCACGAAGACGACGCGGAACTCTGATAGGCCCTTGGCGCGTGCAGTGCGCACGTACTGCTCGTTGAGGTTATCCACCATTGAGGAGCGCACGTAGCGGGCGTATGCGGCGATCGTGCCGATCGATAGGGCGCACACCGGCAGGATCAGGTGATCCCACTGTTCCCACATGACGGAGAGATTCTCGCCCTGTGGGGCGTCGTTGGGCAGGATGGGCCACACCTGGGAGAAGAGGACGATGAGGAGGAGGCCCGCGAAGAAGATGGGCGTCGAGTAGGCCAGCAGACATGCGATCGTCACGATGTAGTCGGGTGCTTTGTTTCTCTTCACTGCCTGCCACACGCCCAGGGGTACCGCGATGATGAGGGCGAGGATGGTGGAGAGCAGGGAGAGGAAGATGGTGCGCGGTAGGCGGGCGGCTAGCAGGTCGTTGACGGACTGGTTGTGCTGGTAGGAGTAGCCGAAATCGCCGTGCGCAATTTTGCCCAGGTAGGTGACGTATTGCTCGGGGATCGGCCGGTCGTAGCCGTTTTCGTGGTCGAAAGCCGCGAGCTGTTCTTTTGTCGCGTCCTTGCCCAGTGCGGCTCGGGCGGCGCCGCCCGGCTGGGACTGGAGCAGGACGAAGGTGATGATGGTGACCAGGAAGACGACGACGACTGCCTGGCCGAGACGTTTGAGAATGAATTGAATCATTGCGAACTCCACAAGTTGGGGGCAGGCGCCCGCGCGGCAGCGGGTGCGGGCGCCTGCCCCGTGAGGCGGTGGGACGAGCGCTTACTTAGTCCCGTCGGTCTTCCACGCCCAGTCCTCGGGCCAGGTGTCACCCGTGGCGTCGAGTTCTCCCAGGTCAAGCGTGTTCTTCACAGCGGTGATCTGGTAGTACGGGTTGGGCATCCACAGGACGGGGAGGTCCTCCGCGAGGAAGTCGTTGTACGCCTGGAGGGCGTCGGGCGCGGTCGAGCGCGTCGACTCCTCGATGAGCTTGTCGGCCTCGGGGTTGGAGTACTGACCGAGGTTGACCGGCGCGTCGGTGGCGAAGAGACGTTCACCGGAGGCGTAGATCGGGAAGCCCCACGAGGTCTGGGATCCGAAGAAGGACAGGTCCCAGGTGCAGGGGGTTTCGTCGTCACAAGCTTGCGACGCGCCGACCGAGTCGGGAACCTCGTTCATGTCGATCTTGATGCCGAGCTTGCCGAACTGGGAGATGATCTCTTCGAACATCTGGTGCGTGGAGACGAAGCCCGACTGGGAGATGAGCTTGAAGCTCAGGGCGTCGCCGGCTTCGATGCCCTCGCCGCACTGGTTATCCCCGGTGCCGGGGTTCTCGCAGGTGGTGGAGCCGTCGGGGACGACCTTCCAGCCGTGGTCCTCGAGGAGCTTCTTGGCGGCGTCCGGATCGAACTTGTAGACGCAGCCGTCGGTGGTGCCGACCTTGTCAGAGGCCATGGGGACGGGGCCGCAGGTGGGGGAGGCTGTGTTGGACCAGATTTTTTCCGACAGGGTCGGCTGGTCGATGAGCTGCTGCATCGCCTGGCGGATGTACTTCTGGTTGATGAACTTCGAGCCTGGTGCTTGGGGCGCGAAGTTCAGGGCCAGATAGGTGATGGTGTTACCGGGCCACAGGAAGACGTTGTAGCCCTTGCTCTCGACGGCGCTGCGCTGGTTGTATGACGCGGCCGGGATATAACCGAAGTCGATGGCGCCTGAGCGCACGGAGTTGAACTCGGCGTCGTCACCCGTGAAGGCCTTGTAGATCAGCTTGTCGATCTTGGGCTTGTCCTCGCCCCAGTAGTTCTCGTTGGGGACCAGTTCGAGGCCCTGGTCGGGGGTGAAAGAGGAGAGCTTCCACGGGCCGTTCACCGTCTGCCACAGCGGGTTCTTGGCGTAGGAGGACAGGTCTTTGGCTTCGCCCTGCAGGTAGGCGAAGACTGCTTGAGCGCCCTCGGGGGTGCGGTCCAGGTCGGAGACGGCCTCGTCGGCGCTGGTCTTGTCCCAGGCGTGCTGGGGGAGCAACGCAACCTTGTTGATCTGGTTGTCGATGAACCAGGATGGGTTGAACACCTCTTCGGTCGTGATGGAGAAGGTGTGCTCGTCCAAGACGGCGAGCGAGGCTCCGTCGGGGAAGAAGCCCTCCTTATAGGAGGCCCACTGATCCTTGTTGTTGGTCACCAGGTTCCACCAGAACTCGATGTCGCGGGTGGATACGGCGGTGCCGTCGGACCACTTGGCATCATCGCGCAGGGTGATGGTGTAGGTCTTGCCGTCCTCGGAGACGTCGGGGACCTGACCTAGGGACTTGGGGAGGTTGATCTTGTAGGGGGTCTCGGAGGTGGATTTGTAGGCGAAGAGCGGGCGGTACAGCGACTGGATGAACTGGCCGTTTTCGCCCTGCGTGTAGCCCTTGGCGGAGATGGGGAAGATCCAGTTCGGTGTGCGTGAGGCCATGGTGACCTCGTTCTTTCCTGTCTCTGAGCTGAGCGCACGGTTGGTGCTACAGGCGGACAAGCCCATGGTGGCGACCATGGCGAGAGTCGCGCCGGCGGTGATCCACCGCTTCAATCTAAGGTTCATGACTGCTCCAAATCAACGTTGATCGGGGACTCTGACGGAACATGGTCCCACCAGATGAATCCCATCATATGACAGATTGTCAGCCGATGCTGCCAGTTTCGATAGATGTGCAAATGTTACGAAAAAATAACAGGAAATTTCGGCGAAAGAAGTAGCAAACTTTTGCCAGTGAGGCATAATGGGTCCTGTCCTCAGTGTTGAGTGCCATGTAACATTGCAGTTACCGAATAACTAATCAGGGGAGGTGTCATGGCGACCCACGATGTCGATGAGACTGTATTGACACTGATTGGCTCCGGCCAAGCAGACACCCGGCCCGCAATTGTCAAACAAACCGGACTCGCGGCGTCGACCGTGTCAGCGGCCGTATCGCGACTCGTCGAAGCTGGAGTCATCGCAGAAGCAGACGAGTCCGTCTCGACGGGCGGACGCAGGGCCCGCCGCCTCGTCACATCTGAGGGAGCCGGTGCACTCGCCCTCGTCGAGCTGGGAGCCCACCACGGCCTCGTCGCCCTGACTGACCCGACCCGCGGTATCGGGCGCGCCACCAGCCTCCTCGTCGACATTGCAGACGGACCCGAGGCCGTCCTTACAGCTGTCATGGAAGAAATCAGCCGCCAGGAGAAAGCAGCCGGCGTGCGCGTAGGCGGCCTCGCACTGGCCGTGCCCGGCCCTGTCGATGCCGAACGCACGCGAGTTATCCGCCCCGCCCGCATGCCCGGTTGGGATGGCATCAACGTCGCCGAGGAAGTGGCCCGCCACTGCGGCCTACCCGCCATCATCGAAAACGACGCGCGCGCTGGGGCCATCGGTGAATCCATCTATCGACGTCGACTTAAAGGAGTCACCCCGATCGATACTCTCATCTACGTCAAAGCAGGCTCAGCGATCGGCGGAGCCTACCTGATCGAGGGCATCCCCCACGTGGGAGAAGGAGGCCTGGCCGGGGACATCTCGCACATCCCCGTCGATGCAGCCGCGGGGCGCCCATGCACATGCGGCAACATCGGGTGCCTGGAAACAATCGCTTCCGCCGACTCCATTCGAACCGACCTAGCCGCCTCAGGTCTGGTCTACACAAACAACGCACAACTGTTGGCGGCAGCCCGCGACGGAATCCCCGCAGTAGCAACCGCCATCCGCCACGCGGGAGCTCTCCTGGGCCATAGCCTCGCACACCTCGTGTCCTTCCTGGCACCACAGGGCGTCATCCTCGGCGGAGCCCTGTCCGCCGTCGACGCCTTCAGCGCTGGCGTGCGAGCCGCGCTTCACCAGTCCTGTCTGCCATCCATCATGGAAGACCTCGTGATCGAATCATCCCGCTCCGGACGTGACGCCGCGCTCTGGGGCCTGTCGACACTCACGCCACACAAGATCTCAAAGGAGAATCACTCATGACCAAGCCCCGCATCGCGGTCGCCGGCATCCACATCGAATCGTCGACCTTCACCCCATATATCTCCACCGCTGACGACTTCATCGTCACGCGCGGCGAGGAGCTGATGGAACGCTTCTACTGGCGAGACGAAGGCTGGGCCACCCAGATCGAATGGATCCCCGTCCTGCACGCGCGTGCCCTGCCCGGCGGCGTCGTCGAGCGTGGCGCCTACGAGGCGTGGAAGGCCGAGATCCTCGAAGGACTTGCGGCTGCCGGACCTCTCGATGGTCTCTTCTTCGACATCCACGGCGCGATGAGCGTCCAGGGCATGGACGACGCCGAGGGCGACCTCATTAACGCCATCCGCGCCGTCATCGGCCCGGAGCCCATGGTCAGCGCCTCCATGGACCTGCACGGCAACGTCTCCCAGGATTTGTTCGACGGCTGTGACCTGCTCACCTGCTACCGTCTGGCCCCCCACGAGGACGCCCTCGAGTCGCGCCGACGCGCCGCTTACAACCTAGGCATGCGCCTGCTTAACGGAGCGCCCAAACCCATCAAAGCACTCGTCCACGTGCCGGTCCTGCTGCCCGGCGAAAAAACCTCAACCCGCATCGAACCGGCCAAGTCGCTCTACAAGATGATCGATCCCATCGAGGCGATGGACGGCATTCTCGACGCCGCCATCTGGATCGGCTTCGCGTGGGCCGACCAGCCGCGCTGCAAGGGTGCGGTCGTCGTCACCGGCGACGACGCAGACCTCGTCAAGGAACAGGCCGAGCGTATCGGCCAATACTTCTGGGACGTGCACGACCGCTTCGAGTTCGTCGCCCCCGTCGCCTCCATGGAGGAGTGCCTGGCCGCCGCCGAGGAGGGGTCCAAGCCCTTCTTTATCTCCGACTCCGGCGACAACCCGGGTGCGGGCGGCGCCGACGACGTGACCGTCGCGCTCGCAGCCCTGCTCGCGTGGAAGCCCGTCCAGGAGGCCACGCTTGACGTCGTCTACGCCTCGATAATCGATCCGGTCGCAGCCGGTCTCGCCTGGGAGGCGGGTGTCGGCGCCGAGGTGGACCTCGAGGTCGGCGGACACATCGACACGCGCGAGCCTGGAACTCTCAAGGTCCGCGCCACTGTCGAGGCCTTGGCTGACGATCCGATGGGCGGCCACACCGCGCTGGCGCGCACAGGCGGCCTGCGCTTCATCGTCACCACGAACCGCAACCAGTACACGATGTTTAGCCAGTTTGAGCTGCTCGGCGTCGACATCGCGACCGCCGACGTGGTCGTCGTCAAGATCGGCTACCTCGAACCCGATCTGTACGACACCCAGAAGGGTTGGCTCATGGCACTGACCCCCGGCGGCGTGGACCAAGATCTGATCCGCCTGGGACATCACAAGATTGAACGCCCAATGTTCCCCTTCGACCCGGATATGACGGAACCCGATCTGTGCGCTCAGGTGGTCGTGCCATGAGTCCCGTCATGGCGTCGACGGGTCCGGTATTTGCGGGCATTGATATTGGGGGAACGTCCATCAAATGGATGATCGTCGATGAGGCCGGTGCGATTGCGACCCAGGGCAACGAACGGACCGATCGCGAGGCCGTGGCCCCTCAGGTGGGGCGCATCGGCGCGCGCCTGGCGGGGGAATTCCCGGGACTGGTCGGTTTCGGCCTTATCTGCCCCGGCCTCGTTGATGAGGAGAAGGGGGCCGTTATCTACGCAGCGAACCTGGAGTTGCGCGGAGTTGAGCTCGCGCGTGCTGTCGAAGATGCCACGGGCGTGCCTGCCGCCCTCATGCATGATGGGCGGGCCGCTGGCCTGGCCGAAGGACTGCTAGGTGCCGGGCGTGGGGCTTCGTCCTTCCTCATGATGCCCATCGGTACCGGTATTTCCGTGGCTCTCATGCTCGGAGGAAGCCTGTGGAGCGGCGCGACCTTCAGCGCCGGCGAGGTGGGTCATGCGCCTGTCTTTCCGGGTGGCGAGTCCTGTCGCTGCGGGTCGCGCGGCTGCCTGGAGGTCTACGCCTCCGCGAAGGGTATCGCCAGGCGCTACGAGCAGGCCACCGGTGAGGACATTGGCGCGAAGGCAATTGAGAAGGCGGTCGGTACTGATCCTGTGGCCACCGAGGTGTGGGGGACGGCGGTGCAAGCCCTCGCACTGTCGCTTACTCACATGACTCTCACCGTTGACGTCGAGCGCATCATTATTGGTGGTGGTCTGTCGCACGCGGGGGACAACCTGCTCGCGCCGCTGCGGGCGCAGTTCGCGTCGATGTTGACCTTCCGTGATGCCCCCGAGATCGTGCGCGCCGCCCTAGGTGGGGCAGGCGGTCGTTGGGGTGCCGCGATCCTGGCCGCACGCGTGGGCGGATCGTCGTGCTATGAAAGGTGGCAGCCGTGACCATCGTGGAAATCTGCGTTGAGGATGCCCTTGGTGCGCGCCGTGCGCGTGACGGGGGAGCCGATCGCATCGAAATTTGTGCTGACCTGTCGTGCGGGGGACTGACCCCCGCTTTCGACGAGGTGGGTGCCGCCCTCGAGGTTGGACCGGCTGGCGGCGTTCAGGTGCTCGTGCGCCCGCGCCCTGGAGACTTTGTGCATTCGCGCGAAGAAGTTGACCGCATCGCCTCCGACATTGTGGCGCTTCGTGCTCTTGGTACTGGCGCTGGTATTCGCCTTGGTTTCGTCGTTGGTGTCCTTACTGATGAGGGAACCATCAACGTGGGGGCGGCTGCCCGCTTGCGCGACGTCGCCGAGGATGCGCCGTTGACTTTCCATCGGGGCTTCGACCAGGTGCGCGACCAGGATCGTGGTCTTGATGTCCTGATGGAGCTGGGCTATGACCGGGTTCTGACGACGGGTGGCGATCCGGCGGTTGCCCAGCCGGGCGCCCTCGCTCGGCTCGTGGAGCGCGGGGGAGCGGAGATCATCATCTTGGTGTCGGGGGGGCTGCGGGCTCATAACGTTGCCGAGGTCGTGGCGGCGTGTGGCGCCCGTGAAGTCCATATGCGCGCGCCGGGCACCTCTGGAACCGATCGCAGCGAGGTTGAACGGATCGTGGCTGCTTTGCGCGGCTAACGCATTTCGAGTGTCCTCACAAATACCGCCGATTCGTCTGACAAATCGGCGTCAAGGGTGTAAGGTTAACCACATGAGAATTGGAATTTTCAACGACGAAGATCAGATCGCATCCCTCGCAGCGGACCGTATCCTTCAGGTGTACCGCGCCAAGCCAAACTTCGTGCTCGGCCTGGCCACAGGCTCCTCACCGCTGAAGCTCTACGCGGAACTCGTGCGCCGCTACCAGGCCGGTCAGATCTCCTTCGCCCAGGTTCGCTCCTACAACCTCGACGAGTACGTGGGCCTGCCCCGCGACCACTACGAGGGCTACGCGAACTTCATCCACCGCAACCTCGTCGACCTGGTCGACATGCCCGAGGGTGCGGCACACGGCCCCGACGGATGGTGCGAAAACCTCGAAGCCGGGGCAGCCGCCTACGACGAAGCCATCAAAGCCGACGGAGGTATCGACATCCAGGTCCTCGGCATCGGAAGCGACGGTCACATCGGCTTCAACGAGCCCGGCGGCACCCTCTCCTCGCGCACCCACGTCGGCGTCCTCACCGAGCAGACCCGCCGCGACAACTCCCGCTTCTTCGACGGCGACATCGACCAGGTCCCCACGCACTGCGTGACCCAGGGCCTGGGCACGATCATGGATTCGCGCGCCCACATCTTCATCGCCACGGGTGAAGGAAAAGCTGACGCTGTCAAGGCCATGATCGAGGGCGGCGTCACCCAGCGCTGGCCAGCCTCCATCCTCCAGCACCACCCCGACGTCACCGTGCTCCTTGACGAGGCGGCCGCCTCCAAGCTCGAGCTCGCAGACTTCTACAAGGAAGTCTGGGAGAAGGAACACCTGTGAGATAGTTTCCCCTCCCACCAAGCCCCGACCTCGTTCGCCCGAGGCCGGGGCATTATCATGCCCGTGTTTGCGCTCCCCGCGTACACCGCCTCCTGCCCCCGGCCCCCTTCGGGTCGTACAATAGACCCCATGCGTAACGCCCTTGACGAACCCACCGGTCCCTCCGCGCCCTCCGGTCCCTCCACCGCGTCCTCGACCGGTCTGCTGGAGCGCACCGAGACCCGCAAGGAGCGCACCGACGGCGACGGGGACCGCTTCGCGCACTTCGTACGCAAGGACAAGGCGAACTCTTCAATGCTGACTGGCCAGCCCGTCGTTGCCCTGTGCGGCAAGGTCTGGATTCCTACCCGCGACGCATCCCAGTACCCCGTGTGCCCCACCTGCAAGGAGCTGCGCGACTCGATGGGCAAAAACGGGCGCAACTGGCCATTCTCCGACGGTGGTAAGGGCTCCGACAAGTGAGCGAGACAACCCGGCGCGCGCCCGTTGGCAGGCTGCGCGCCTGGCAGGCCGCTGCCCTGGAGCGCTACATGGCGGCCTCCCCGCGCGACTTCCTGGCCGTCGCGACGCCGGGCGCAGGCAAGACGACGTTCGCACTGACGCTCGCGACCGAGCTGATCGCCCGCGGTATCGTCGATAAGCTCACCGTCGTGTGCCCGACCGAGCACCTCAAAGGCCAGTGGGCCTCGAGCGCCGCTCGTTTCGGCATTCACATCGACCCCGACTTCACGAACTCCCAGGGCGTGGCCGGATCGCACTTCGACGGCGTGGCCGTCACCTACGCCCAGGTCGGCTCCAACCCGGCTGTTCACGCGGCCCGCACCCGCGCCTACCGAACCCTCGTCATCCTCGACGAAATCCACCACGCCGGAGACGCCCTCTCGTGGGGCGACGGCGTGCGCGAGGCCTTCACGGACGCGACCCGGCGCCTGGCCCTCACGGGCACGCCCTTCCGTTCCGACACCTCGCCGATCCCCTTCGTGACCTACGCGGAGGACGCCGAGGGCATCCGCCGCTCGCGCGCCGACTACACCTACGGCTACGGCGACGCCCTCAAGGATGGCGTCGTGCGCCCCGTCCTGTTCATGTCCTACTCCGGACAGATGGCCTGGCGCACCAACGCGGGTGACGAAGTGAGCGCACGCCTGGGCGAGCCCCTCACCAAGGACATGATGAAGCAGGCCTGGCGCACCGCTCTGGACCCCACAGGCGAGTGGATTCCCGCGGTCCTGCGCGCCGCTGACCTGCGCCTCGAAGAAGTACGCCGCGCCGTGCCCGACGCGGGAGGCCTCGTCATCGCCTCCAACCAGGAACACGCGCGCGCCTACGCCCGCCACCTGCGCCTCATCACCGGCAAGGCTCCCACAGTCGTCCTCTCTGACGACGCGGACGCCTCCGACCGCATCTCCGAATTCGCTGACTCCACCGACAAGTGGATGGTCGCCGTTCGCATGGTGTCCGAAGGCGTGGACGTGCCCCGCCTCGCGGTCGGCGTCTATGCCACTAACGCCTCCACGCCGCTGTTCTTCGCCCAAGCGATTGGCCGCTACGTGCGAGCCCGGCGCCGCGGCGAGACAGCCACCGTCTTCATCCCCTCCGTTGTTCCGCTTCTCGCCCTGGCGGGAGATATGGAGGTCGAACGCGACCACGCGCTCGACCGCCCCCGACGCGAGGAGGCCAGCGAAGACGACATGTGGAACCCCGAAGACGCCCTGGTCGCGGCAGCCAACCGCGAGGAGAAGGCATCCTCCGACCTGCTCTCCCAGTTCGAGGTTCTCGGCGCGGACGCCGAGTTCGACGGCGTCCTCTTCGACGGCGCCGCGTGGGGTGCGGGCGCGGAAGTCGGATCCGAGGAAGAGCAGGAATACCTGGGCATTCCCGGCCTCCTCGACGCCGAGCAAGTCACGACCCTACTGCGCGCTCGCCAAGCCGACCAGGTGGCCGCCCAGAAGAAGAGCCGTGCCGCCCAGAAGATGCGTGAGGACAACGCCGGTATTCCCGCCCACAAGCTGCGCGCAGCCAAACGCAAAGAACTCCAGCACCTGGTTTCCACCTGGTCGCGACGCTCCGGGGAGACGCATGCGACCATCCACTCGCGCCTGCGCTCTCGGTGCGGCGGCCCCGAAGTCGCCCAGGCAACGACCGAACAGATCGAAGCCCGCATCGCGCTGCTGCGCGAGTGGTTCGTCGGGCGTCACTGACGCCGCCCGCCGCGCTCGGTGCGCCCTGACGCATAACGAACTCCGGCCTCGTCCCTCCGTGAGAAGGACGAGGCCGGGGCGTCGCTGTGGGAACGGACGTCCTCAGCCGACTTTCTCGTAGCGCGTCGGAATTGCTGCCTCGCCTTCGGATAGGCGCCAGGCCTGGTAAGGCAGCTCATTACGTGCGCGCAGGTGACGCTCCTGGGCGGCCACAAGCGCACCCTCGCCCCATGCCTGCGCATCGATGACGCCACCGCGTACGAGCGGGACCTGCAAGGGGCGGGCGCCGCGCTCAGCCAGGAGGGCCTGGCCCTCCTCGAAGGTGGTACCCACGAGGAGAAGTTCCTCGGTGGCGTAGCCTTCCTCGCCCAGAACGCGACCGGCGACCTTGCGTCCACCGACCGTGGACTTCGACTCGGCCTTCTTAGCGACCAGCACGGTCTTGCCGTCTTCGTCCTCGCGCTGAACGATCTTGTAGACCAAGGCAGCCGTGGGCACGCCCGATCCCGTCACCAGCTTCGTGCCAACGCCGTAGGAATCCACGGGCGCCGCGCCCAGGGCAGCGATCGCGTACTCGTCCAGGTCCGAGGTCACGGTAATCTTCGTCGAGGTCGCGCCCATCGCGTCGAGCTGACCACGCACCTTGAACGCCTCAGCGACCAGGTCGCCCGAGTCCAGGCGTACCGCACCCAATTCGCCGCCAGCCGCGCGCGCGGCCTCAACAGCGTTGACGACACCCTGCGTGATGTCGTAGGTGTCCACCAGCAGGGTCGTGCCCGCGCCCAGCAGAGCCACCTGCGAATCAAAGGCGTCACGTTCCGTGTCATGCAGAAGCGTGAACGCGTGTGCTGCCGTGCCGATACAACGAATGCCATAGCGCTTGGCGGCTTCCAGGTCGGAAGTGCCCTGGAACCCGCCGATGACCGCTGCCCGGGCAGCCGATACCGCGGCGCGCTCATGGGCGCGCCGCGCGCCCATATCCATGCAGGGGCGACCGTGCGCTGCAATCGTCATACGCGAGGCCGCTGACGCCACCGCGCAGTCGTGGTTGAGGATTGATAAAAGCAGCGTTTCCAGGAGCGTGCAATCCGCGAAGGAACCCTCAACGGTGAGCAGGGGAGAACCCGAGAAGTAGCATTCGCCTTCCGCATAGCCCCAGATGTCGCCAGTGAAACGCCACGACGACAGGAAATCAGCGGCCTGTTGGGAAATGACACCCCCCTCGCGGAGCCAATCGATTTGGTCGGCGTCGAACTCGAAACGCTCCAGGGCCTCGAGGATTCGACCAGTACCGGCCACAACTCCGAAGCGGCGCGTGGCGGGGAGACGACGTCCGAACAGCTCGAACGTGCAACGGCGATGCGCGGTCCCGTCCTTTAGGGCAGCGTCGAGCATCGTGAGTTCGTACATATCAGTTAGCAATGAAGTGAATGTCGATGCAGGCATACTGTGAGCCTACCCTGAGAAGCGTGTCACCGGTGTGCGAAAACGCTTCCGTGGACGCACAAATCGACTTAGGGTTGACACATGACCACCATCGTCCAACCGGTACCGCGCACGCACGAGGCCCCCACCGCAGTGCCACGCTGGCGTACCGTCGTGTGGGACGACCCCGTCAACCTCATGAGCTACGTGAGCGCTGTCTTCCGCGAGTACTTCGGATACTCCGCTGCGCGCGCCGAAGAACTCATGATGACCGTCCACACGCGCGGACGCGCGACCGTGTCCACGGGCGTGCGCGAACGCGTCGAGGCCGACGTCATGGCCATGCACTCCTACGGCCTGCGCGCCACCATCGAAGCAGACAGGGACTAGCTCCATGGAAGCCTTCGCTTACCGTGACGGGGGCTTCGCAGCGTCGATGAGCACCGGCGAAGCCCTCCTCCTACGCCAGCTTGCCAGCGAGGTCCTGGTGGTCCTCGACGACCCCGGGGACTTCGCTACGACCTCGTCCATGATTAGAGCAGTCACCGAAACTGAGCAGCGCAGGGAAGCGCCCCGCGAGCGCTCCCTGACGATGCTGCTGCCCTCCATGAGCGATGACGAGGAGGACGCGGGGCGGATGCGTGCCCTCACGGAAGACCTGCTGCGTACCGAAAAGTCGGTTCGGCTGCGCGCCATGGTCAGCGATCTTGAACACATTACTCATGGGGAGGGGGATACCCTCGTCATTCCTCGGGAGTCCGTGTGGTCGTGGTTGGGAGCTCTCAACGACATTCGCCTCGGCTTAGCCGGTGAGCTGGACCTTTCCGATCAGGGGGACGCTCAGCGAATCGAACGACTGGCGATGAGCGAGCCGACGGGGGAGCGCACACAGGCGGTTGCTGCGATCTACGTCCTCGTGACATGGTGGCAGGACTCACTGCTGGACGCCGTGAATAATTCTCAGTAAGGAATAAGGTCGAAGCATGAATAATGCCCCGATCGGAATCTTCGACTCGGGCCTGGGTGGGCTGACGGTAGCCCGTGCGGTCATCGATAAGCTGCCCGACGAAGAGATCATCTACCTGGGCGACACCGAGCACACTCCCTACGGTCCGCGCGCGATCGCGCAGGTGCGCTCACTGACGCTGTCTGCCCTCGACGAATTGGCTTCGCGCGGAGTCAAAGCCCTGGTGATCGCGTGCAATACGGCGACGGCTGCCGCGCTCGCGGACGCACGCGAACGCTACTGGATCGATGCTGGCATTCCTGTCGTTGAGGTCATCACGCCCGCCGCACGCCAGAGCGTCATCGCGACGCGTAACCATCATGTCGGCGTCATCGGGACGAAGGCGACGATTCAGTCCGAGGCCTACCTGCGTGCGCTCGCGGCTGTGCCCGGGCTGACGGTCAGCCAGCAGGCCTGTCCCGCTTTCGTTGATTTTGTTGAGGCTGGGGTGACCACGGGTGAGGAGATCGAGGCTGTGGCGCGTGAATACCTCACGCCGCTGAAGGAGGCGGGTGTCGATACTCTGATCCTGGGGTGTACGCACTACCCGCTGCTCACCGGCGTCATTGGGCGTGTCATGGGTGAGGGTGTCGCCTTGGTGACCTCCTCGGAAGCCACCGCGAACGTGACGTACAACGAGTTGGTGGATCGTGGTCTCCTGCACGATCCGTGGCCCGAAGGGACGGGGCCGCAGCATCAGTTCTTGGCTACTGGTGCGTCAGAGAATTTCCCGCGCTTGGCGCGCCGCTTTCTGGGGCCCGAGGTCGGTTCGGTTGTCCGCGTGAACACCCGTGGGGGTCTCGCGTGAAGCTCACTGTCATCGGCGCGACAGGTTCCATGTCGGGACCGGAGTCTCCCGCCTCTTCCTATCTGGTTCAGGCGCGCGGCGTTGACGGTGCGTCCGGTCAGGAGCGGATCTTCTCTCTGGTGTGTGACATAGGGCCTGGCTCTTTCGGCGCGCTATGGGAGCGCATGTGCCCGTGCGAGCTGGATGCTCTGGCGCTGTCGCACTGTCACGCGGACCATATGGGCGACATCATTTCGTTGCAGGTGTATCGCAGGTGGGGGCCCGGTGCGGGCGCTGTTTCGCCCGTTGCTCTTTTCGGTCCTGCTGACACGTTGCATAGGGTGCGTCAGATTGAGGGTGCGTCGCACGAGGAGTCCTACGAGGGTGAGTTTGCGTTTTCCCCCTTGGTGCTTGGCCGTTCCTACGAGGTGGGGCCGATGACGATGTGGCCTGTCCGTGCGCTGCACCCAGTGGAGGCTTTTGGCCTGCGCATCGAGGGGCCTTCGGAGGAGGATCCTTCCCGTCGCGTGACCCTGTTTTACACGGGCGACACGGATTTGTGTGACTCGATCGTCGAGGGAGCGCGCGGCGTTGACGTTCTCCTGAGTGAGGTTGGCTTTACCTCCGATGAGACAGCGCCCGATATGCATATGGATGGTCGGCGCGCGGGTGAGTTGGCCTCGCGCGCGGGCGTTGGGCGTATGATCGCCACCCACATTCAGCCGTGGGTTTCCCGCGATCGTGTGGCGTCCGAGGTTCGCCAGACTTGGTCTGGGTCCCTTGACTTCGCGACCCGGTCGATGGTCGTTTCCCTCTAGAGGCAACCACGGTCTCGTTCGCGCGAGGCCGTGGTTGCGTGGCGCTCTTTAGTCCGCCGGGGCGGAGTAGGAGTTGTGTCGCTGCCATTCGGCCAGGAATGTAGCGACGCGCGCGGGGCCGCCGCCTTCGCTCCACCCATGGTTTTTATGTCGTAGCAGGATTTTTCGTGTGCCCAGCGACGGCAGGGGAGTGATTCGCATTCCTTCGGTGTGCGCGCCGGCGAGCGCCATTGCGGGCAGGATCGTTGATCCTGCGCGTGCTCGCACGAGGGAGCGGGCGGCCTCGTAGGTCGTGTACAGGTGAGGTGCCCAGCGTCTGTCGGGGAATGCCTTCGTGATGCGGCGCATGACGTGGTCGCCGCTTGAACCGGGGCTGACGCGCAGCCAGGTCAGGTCTGCGAGGTCCTCGATGGAGCCGATGGGGGGAGCGGAGTCAGGAGTGACGAGTACCCACGGTTCGTCGATGAATGGTATATCCGTGTAGCCGCGTGGCGGCATGCCGGGGTCCTCGTCTCGTTCGATGACGAGAATGTCGAAGTGACCCGTGCGCAGTGCTGCCATCCCGGGTGTTTCCTCTGTTTCCTCAATGTGTAGGTCAATGCCGGGTAGTGCCTGGGAGAGGTCGGGGAGCGCGGGGATGAGGGTTGAGCGGCAAATGGTGAGGAACGCACCGAGCGTGACTGTGCCCGTGACTTGGCCTGTCAGGGGCCGCAGTGCTTTGAGGGCTTCGGCGATGTCTGCGTTGATGCGTTCCCCGGCTTCGGCGACGATTGTGCCGGCGGGGGTCAGGATTGCCCCAGAGGTTGTACGCTCGACCAGTTTGAGGCCGACTTCTTCCTCGAGTTTTTGGATCTGCTGGGAGACCGCAGAGGGGGAGACCATGAGGATGTCTGCGGCGGCTACGATGCCGCCTTCGCGTGCCACCGAGAGCAGAAACGGTAGGCGACGGGGATCGATGTCCATGAACACTCCATTGTTAAGCGAAACTGCAAGATAACTATAGAACCATTCAATTGTGCTTGACTAGTGGAGTGTGCACAATTGCTGTTATGACCTTCTCGCACCTGGCAATTGTGATCCTCGGATGGGTTGGCGCCGCAGCCTCCATCACCGCTTATTACCTCGTGTCCACCAAGCGCGTAGCGCCCGACTCTCTGCGTTATCACACGTTGAACGCGTCTAGCTGCATTCTCCTGGCTCTTGCCTGTGCGTCCACGGGCGCCTGGCCTTCTTTCCTGACTAATGCGATCTTCATCGGTGTTGGTCTCACCATGATCTGGCGTGTGCGCGACCGCCTGGCGCGTCGCCTTATGCAGGTGGTGCGCTTCTTTGACGTGCGCCGCTTCCTGTCCGGGCGTCGCGTGGCACGCGCTCGCTGACTCATGTTGACTCGGGATAGTGAGGGGGCGGGTCGCGGGCCTGCCTCCTCACTGTATTCACCACCCCATAAATTAAGGATAGAAGCTTCGAAGAGTCAACGATTTATCAAGGCATATCAAGGAAAAGTCTGTAAGAAATACTTCAGTGAAAAATTAGAAAGAATCGATGGAAAGAAGTCCTCACGCGCGTCATCATAGAGTCACAGTGCGATGACAGATCCATCGCACGTACTCAAAGAGGAGTCCACCATGTCTCGTTTCATCGCATCAGTCCTTCAGCGACTCGCCTATTACGGGCGCGGACGCCAACAGCGCAACCCGCTGCAATTCTCGATGGACCGGCCCTTCTTCGGTAACCTCGTGGCCCGCTGATGGAGCGCCCGCCGGGCGCAGCCACGTGCCGGACACCCTTAGGGTGCCCGGCACACCCGTGTTGACGAGCAACGATGTCCCATGGGCTGGCGGTTGGCGCGCGCGGGAATCTTAACCGCGCAGGTAGTCCACGATGTGGGGCATGAGCGCGCGGAATGCGATGCCGCGGTGGCTGATCGCATTCTTCTGCTCGGCGCTCATCTGCGCGGTCGTGACCTCGAAGCCATCGGGTACGAAGATTGGGTCGTAGCCGAAACCACCCTCGCCTCGCGGGGAACGTGTCAAGGTGCCACGCACCTCGCCGCGCCGGGTGAACTCGCGACCGTCTGGGGTCACCAGGACGGCTGCCGACACGAAGGCGGCGCCGCGGTGGCGGTCGGGCACATCGGAGAGCTGATCGAGGAGCAGGCGCAGGTTTGCCTCATCGTCCCCGTGCGAGCCGGACCAACGCGCGGAGAAGATGCCGGGCGCCCCGCCCAGCACGTCAACGGTGATGCCGGAGTCGTCGGCGATCGCCGCCAGGCCTGTGGCGTCGGCTAAGGCGCGGGCCTTGATGAGCGAATTTTCCTCAAAAGTCACCCCGTCCTCGACAGGGGAAGGCACGTCGAAGTCGCTCATGCGCGCGACGCACCCCGCCTCGAAGCCCTCCCAGGCGGGGGCGAGGATAGCCTCGAGTTCGCTGACCTTGTGGGCGTTGGAAGTGGCAAAAACCAAGCGCGCTCTCACGGGCGCACCTCGATACGCTCCATGAGAGGAGCCTCGAGCGCAAGCTTCTGCGCGCGGGCGAGCTGAGCGTTTCCCAGGGTCGCCAGATCCAGCAGCTCGTTCAATTCGTCGCGGTCGAAGGGCGCGTGCTCGGCGGTCCCCTGCACCTCGATGAAGCGACCGTCGCCTGTCTGGACGACGTTCATGTCGGTCTGCGCGCGCACGTCCTCGACGTAGGGCAGATCCAGCATGGGAGTGCCGTCGATGACTCCCACGGAGATCGCGGAGATCGAGTCGGTCAGGACCGTGGCGGAAGGCTTGAGGATGCCGCGCTCCTTCGCCCAGGCGACAGCGTCCGCCAGGGCCACGTAGGCGCCCGTGATGGCCGCCGTGCGGGTACCGCCGTCGGCACGCAGGACGTCGCAGTCCAGGACGATGGTGTTCTCGCCGAGGGCACTAACATCGACGATGCCGCGCAGGGAACGACCGATGAGGCGCGAGATCTCCTGGGTGCGCCCGCCCACCTTGCCTTTAACGGACTCGCGGGAAGAACGCTGTTCGGTGGCGCGCGGGAGCATCGAGTACTCGCCGGTCACCCAGCCTTCGCCCGAGTCGCGCTTCCAGCGCGGCACTCCTTCGGTGAAGGATGCCACGCACAGGACGCGGGTGTTGCCGAACTCGATGAGGACGTTTCCTTCGCCGGTGCCCGCCCACCCGCGGGTGATGGAGACAGGACGGAGCTGGGACGGGGTGCGCCCATCGGCGCGCAGGGAGTTAGTAGTCATAGTGCCTAGCGTAGTCCACCGCGATACCGTGGAGATATGAGCATTGACCTTCCTCTCGTTCGCGGTGACGTCGATCCGGCGGTGGCGCTGCGTGAATCCGCGTCGCCGCGTGACCTGATCTCCTCGGGTGAGGCGGATGTTATCGTCGTTGATTCCTCCGGATTCGTCCTCCTCGACGAGGCCGGGGCGCGGCCCTCGGATACGCCGACTCTGCGACGCCTGGCCGGGGAAGAGGCCGCGCGCGATCTCGAGGGAACCAGGGCCTCGTTCATTGGGGTGGCGGGTGGACGCAGCGTCGTCGCGATCGAGACCAGCCGGGACGAGGCCCGGGGCCGCTGGGAGCATCTGCGCGCGGTTGGTTGGCAGCTCGGGGGCGACGACGCGGCCCTGGCGCTGACCGCCGTGGCGTTGGCGGGCTGGCACGCGAACTATCGTTACTGCGGACGTTGCGGCTCTCCTGTTTCCCTGGAGGACGGCGGATGGACGGCGCGCTGCCAGGGGTGCGATCGGCTCGAATACCCACGCCAGGACCCCGCGATCATCGTCCTCGTTCAGGACCACGACGGGCGCGTGCTGCTCGCCCATAACGCCCTGTGGAAGCCCGGCTTCGTATCTCTCGTCGCAGGATACGTCGAGGCCGGTGAATCCCCGGATAACACGGTCGCGCGCGAGGTTGCTGAAGAGACGGATATTGCCATCGAACCCCCGACCTATGTGGCGTCCCAGCCCTGGCCGTTCGGGCGCTCCCAGATGATGGGGTACCGTGCGTTGACGGTTAAGCCGTGCCCGGCCCCCAAGGCGGATGGCGTGGAGATAGAGTGGGCGCGCTTCTTCAGCCGCGAGGAACTCACGCGCGCGCTTGAGAGCGGTGAGATTAGCGCACCCGGGCGCGCTTCCATCGCCTACGCTTTGCTGGCCTCTTGGTATGGCTCCGATTTGCCAAGCGGGCCGCAGCACGCGGGACGCAACTGAAGGCGGGCGATGGGACAATGAGTTCATGACCCCCGAGGAGTTGCTTGACGCCTAGATCCCGACCAGCGAGCCGTCGCTACCCAGGTCGCTGGGCCTCTCGCTGTCCTCGCCGGCGCGGGAACGGGCAAGACACGCGCGATCACTTACCGTATCGCCTACGGCGCGGCCGTCGGCGCCGTCGACCCTTCCAACGTGTTGGCGGTGACTTTCACCCAGCGTGCCGCCTTTGAGATGCGCCACCGTCTGGCCCAATTGGGTGTCCCGAAGGCGCAGGCGCGTACATTCCACTCCGCGGCGCTGCGCCAGCTGCGCCATTTTTGGCCCTCTGTGGTCGGCGGACCGCTGCCCGACGTCATCGCGCATAAGGCGTCCCTGGTTGCCGCCTCCGCCGCCCGTCTCGGGATCGCCATCGACCGCACCAACGTGCGCGACATTGCCGCCGAAGTCGAGTGGGCGAAGGTATCCATGATCGACTCCGCACACTACGCCTCGCGCGTGGCCCGCATGAGGCGCGACGTGCCCGCAGGACTCGATGCCGACGACATGGCCCGCTTCCTCGACGTGTATGAGGATGCGAAAAATGAGCGTGGCGTCATCGACTTCGAGGACATCCTTATCTATCTGTGCGGCATGCTTCAGGAACGCGCCGACGTCGCCTCCATCGTGCGTCAGCAGTATCGCTCATTCGTGGTCGACGAGTTCCAGGACGTCAACCTGCTCCAGGCTCGCCTCCTTGACCTGTGGCTGGGTGGGCGCCACGATGTGTGCGTCGTCGGCGATGTCGCGCAGACCATCTACTCTTTCACGGGAGCTTCCCCCGACTATCTGACGGGTTTTGGGCGCAAGCATCCCGGCGCGCGCATCGTCGAGTTGACTCGCGACTACCGTTCCACCCCGCAGATCGTCACCCTGGCAAACGATGTCTTGGCCCGCGCCACTGAGCGTGAGGGGACCGTGCGCCTGTCCAGTCAGCGGGGCGACGGCGCGCACGTTGGCTACTGCACCTACGAGGATGACCATGCGGAGGCGGTGGGCGTTGCCGCGCAGATCGGCGACCTCATCGCTGGTGGCGTCGCTCCTCACAACATCGCCGTCCTCATGCGCACGAACGGCCAGTCTCAGGCTTTCGAGGAGGCCCTGGGAGCACGCGGTATTCCCGTCGCCGTCGCTGGAGGCAAACCCTTCTTCGCCCGCGACGACGTGCGCACTGCGATCTCTCGCCTGCGTGCAGCCGCCGCAGTATCGGAAGAGGGAACCGTGGGTGAGGTCGTGCGCGACGTCCTGACCAGCGTCGGCTGGGCACCCGAGGCCCCTTCCGGTCAAGCGGGTTCCGAGCGGTGGTCGAACATGAACGCCATCGTCGGATGGGCTGACGACTCCCAGGCTCTCACGCTGGCCGCCTTCGTCGCCGAACTCGACGAGCGGATCGCCTACCAGGTCGAGCCTGATAAGGAAGGCGTCGAACTGGCCACGATCCACGCCGCCAAGGGTCTCGAGTGGGATGCCGTCTTTCTGGTCGGTGTCGCCGAGGGGCTCCTGCCTATTTCCTATGCGAAGACCCCCGAAGCTCGCGAGGAAGAGCGTCGTCTCCTCTACGTGGCCGTGACCCGAGCCCGTGACCTCCTGACGTTGTCGTGGGCGCGCTCGCGGGGCGCGGATGGACGTGGCACACGTAAGCGCAGTCGCTTGCTTGATGGGATCTGGCCTGAGCATCGTGGTGTGGGCGCGCCCAAGAAGAAGAAGCGGGCCTCCGCGCGCGCTCGTCACCAGGCCTTTGAGGAGCATGCCTCCCCGCAGGCCGTTGAATTGTTCGCCCGCCTCAAAGCCTGGCGTCTGGAGGTGGCCCGCCAGGCGGGCGTGCCTCCCTTCGCGATCTTTACTGATCAGACGTTGCGCGACATTGCTTCTGCGATGCCGAGGAACACGACGCAGCTGCGTGTGATACGCGGAATCGGCGACGTCAAAGTGCAGCGTTTCGCAGCCCCGGTCCTGGCGCTCGTGCGCGGCGATGACGTCATCGTCGATGAGGGCGCCTGAGTCAGGAGGCAATCCCGCAGATTCCGCACACGCATTCATGGGCGGGTGATACTCGTTCGACGCTGATGGTTCCATCCTCGTCGACCGTGGCGACCTCGGCGCATAGCTGCGTGGTCAGCGCGCCCGAGGCAAAGTCGCGCAGCAGGCGTGCGACGCGCAGCGCCGCCGCCATGTGGGTGAGCATTGCGAGGCATCCCAGTGGCCATCGGGCGAGTTCACGCAGGTGCGTGAGACGAAACGGGTCCTCTTGTGTTTCTGCGTGTTCGAAGCACTGATAGCAGGGGGTGATGCCCGGGATGACGAAGGGGCCGATCTCATAGGAGTGTTCACCACGCGTGATGATCAGGTGTGGCGTGTCGTTCACAGTCAGGTCGAAGGGGATACCGGGGTCGATGACTCGGTCGGCGCTGATGAGGGCGACATCGACATCGCCTTGATAATGGAGGTTGGGTAGGGGCACGAGGTCCGCTAGCATGCGTCGGATTGCTCTGGAACGAGCAGTTCCGGTGAATGTGCCTCCGAACACGCGGTCCCAGTCCTGGTCTACGAGCTGTTCGGCTTCGATGCGCATCGTCAGGGCGAGCGTGTCAACCAGGGCGTGCAGTGCCAGGACGGTGGCGGGAACCGCGCCAATGACTGCGACGCGCAGTGAGGGCCTCCGGTCGCCTTCGTCGAGTAGGTGGGTGCGCTCAAGCGCTGCCATCAACTCGGGCGAGGCTTGGAGCGGGCAAGGAGATCGCCTTGCGCGAACCTGGCTGCTGAGCCAGAGCTGATCGTTCGCGTGGAGGTCCTCGAGTAGGACGTGTCGGCTGCGGTCCCCACCGACTTGGACGGTTCCGGGTCCATGCCACAGGATCGCTGTATTGTGTGCCAGGTTCATGATGGTCTCCTTTACTTCATGTCTGTTAAGACCATCATGAACCCGGATGGGGGCAACGCACAGGGTTTTGATAAATCTGTGGATAACTTGTCAGATTACTTTTTTTCGTGTGGGTTCGAGTCCTCGCCACCCGTGTCGGGAGAGCGCCCGTCCGCCCCAGCCCCATCCTCGTCACCAGGCTCGAGTCCTTCCGCCCACCCGAGCGTCCCATCCAGAAGGGAAGTGAGAGCGGCATCAATGTCCGCGTCTTCCTCTGCGGCCGCACGCCTCAGCGTCAGGAAGGTATCAGGCGTGGCCAGCTCCGTCTCGGAAGGCACCATATCCGGGTGAGCCCAGAGGGCCTCGCGAGCATCGCGCCCACCGTCAGCCTCCACCAGCGCAACAATCGAGGCGGCTCCGAGCGCCTGGCGCGGCCGCATCTTCAGGCCCATGAGAGTCCCCAAAACCTCCTCGGCTGGACCCCCCGAGGCGCGGCGACGTCGCATCATCTCCCGCAGCGCATCCGCGTGAGGCAGGTAGGGTTGTGTCGCGCGAGCCGTCACCACCTCAACCCAGCCCTCGATGAGGGCGAGCATCGTCTCCAGGCGCGTTAGAGCGCGGCGCTGATCGGGCGTCGTTGATAGCGCAAACACGCCGCCGTTCAGTGCGTTCTCCACCGAAGCCGGATCCGAGGGATCCACCGAACGCGCCGCCTCTGAAATAGCGTCCGTGTCGATCGCGATCTGCGAAGCGTAGCGCTCAACCGCGCGCACCAGGTCGCCTTCAAGCCACGGGACCGAGGCAAAGAGACGGCGGTGAGCGGCCTCACGTACGGCCAGGAACTGTCGAACCTCGTCAAAAGGCACATCCAGGCCGTCAGCGAACTCGGCAATGTTGTGCGGCACAAGCGCTGCGTGTGACGTCTCCGACAAGGGAATACCCGTGTCGTAGGTTCCGAAGGACTCACCGGACAGCGCTGCCAAGGCGCGGGCAATCTGCGCCGAGAACATCATCGCCGACAGGCGCGGCATCATCTCCTGCGTCTTTCCCAACATCGCCGCCATGCCATCGGGCAACGAGGCGCCCTCGTCCAAGCCGTCAGGGCCAAATTGCTCCGACAACGCCGCCGACAGGGCACGCGACACGTTGAGCGCGACCGGCTCACAGATGCGCCTCCACCTCGGGATCGTGTGCTCCACCCACGCGACCTTGCTCCACACGTCGCGAGTCACCGGACCGGAAGCAAAGTCGGTGACGGCATCGAGCCACAGGTCCGCGACGGTCATCGCCTGGCGAGCCGCCTCAGCCTCCGTCGCCGTGGGAGCGGGATCGCCGCTCGCGTAGGCCGCCTGTTTGGCGCTGTCCTCCACGATGCGCCAATTGACCGGACCCGCCGTCGTGTTCATCAGGAACTGGAACTGCCCCATCGCCGCCCGCATGCGCGCGGGATCGGAGAACTCAGGAGGCAGGTTCGCAGGGTCGAAGCCCTGAGCCTCAAAGGGCGCGCGCGGCCTCGGCGGCCGCTTCGTCCCCCAGGATGGAGCGCAGGAAATCCTCAAATGGGGTGCCGGACTCGTTCTCATTCATGGAAACAGACTAGCGTCCCCTCGCGCGCCTGGGCTGACAAAAACCTCCAAAAATGCTGAGAGCATAAGGAACGCTGGTCCCCATGCGTGCGTCCAGCGCCCAGGTGAGACACAATTGCACGGTGAGCGAAACGGATATGACCTCGACAATCGACGGCTTGGCGTCCCCCGCGGACAGTGAAAAACAGCGTATCCCCCTCATCAGCTGGCGGCTGGTGACGGCCCTCCTGGCCCTCCTGGCGATGGTTGCTATCCCTCTTCTGGGTCCCCGTGCCGTTCGTGGTGTCCAGCCCCGGACCAACATTCAACGTGCTGGGCTCATCGGAAGGTGAACCCATGATTGCGATTGAGGGAACCGATCCGACGACGGGTGATGCACTCCAGCTCGACGAGCCGCAATCCGCTTCCGTGACCGACAAGGCCAAACCAGGGCAGGGACAGTTACGCATGGTGACCGTCTCTGAATCCGGCGGACCCGGCAACCGCCTGAACTTCGCGCAGCTCTTGGTCGCCTACGCGGATCCGCACAGCAAAATCGTCGACTATGACTCCGTGTACCCGCAGGGACAAACTGAAACCGACGTCAGTGACGCGCAGGTCGCGATGATGCGCAACTCGCAGATGACCTCGCAGGTCGCCGCGCTGGAATACCTCGGCTGGGACGTGCCTGCGACGGTGACGATTGAAGGAGCCGTGGAAGGGTCCAACGCGGAAGGCATCGTCCAACAGGGTGATACTCTGCGCGCAATCACGACCCCCGACGGCACGCGTCACGAGGTGAAAGACGGGTCGATTCCCTTCGCGCTCATGCGCACCGTTCCGCCAGGCAGTCCCATGACAATCACGGTCGAGCGTGACGGAAGCCTCCAGGACCTCTCGTTCGATTCGGTCGCACCCTCCGCGACAGAATCCGGCTCAAAGCTCGGCATCTACTTGACGGTGAATCCATCCCTCCCAGTCAACATCTCCTTCAACCTCGAGGGAGTGGGTGGCCCGAGCGCAGGCATGATGTTCTCCCTGGGTATCATTGATCGCCTGACCCCGGGTGACATGACGGGCGGAGCCACGATCGCTGGAACCGGCACGATGTCCTTCGATGGACAGGTTGGCGCGATCGGCGGCATCCAGCAGAAGATGTGGGGCGCCCACGACGATGGTGCCCAGTGGTTCCTCGCCCCCTCCGAGAATTGCTCCGAGGTCGTTGGGCACGTCCCCGGTGGTCTGAACGTCGTGTCAGTGTCCACCCTCGACGAGGCGGTCGCTGCCGTCGAGACCATCGCGCAGGGGGAAGGACAGACGCTTCCCACCTGCCACTAACCCTCACAGACTCGCCCACTGCCAGCTGCAGATGGGGCGCACGGACCCCGACCTCGTTCATTCTGGTCCGGACGAGGCCGGGGCCTCTTATCACGTCAGGCGTCCTCGTCCGTCACCGGCTCGAGGGATGCACGCAGGGCGTCCACCAGTGCGGGGACCAGCGCCGAGCCTTGCCCGACCTTGTCGTCGGAATCGAAGGCGCGGGTACGCAATGCGCACCAAGATTCTCCCGTGCGCATGACGCCCACAGCCAGACGAACATCCGTTCGTAGCGGATGGTTCGCGACGAAAGCGAGGGCTTCCTCCGGATCCTCGGGGGCCTCGTCCTCAACCTCGGGCGGAACCACGATGCGCTCAACAGTGAGTGCGGCGCCCGGGACCGTCTCTGGCCACGCCAGGTGAGCCAGGATCCGCTCAATGTCGTCATCAGCGAAGTCCTCCTGGATAACCGCGCTCAGGTGCTCCTCGCTTCCATCCCAACCGGCGCGCAGCTGAGCCGCGATGTCGGCGGGCAAGTTCGGATCCGCCAACAGTAACGCCGTCGGAACCAGCGCGTAGATGGAAGGAGCATGATCCCAACCCACACGAGCCGCACCCTTCTCAATGTCAACAACAACGTTGGCCAGTGCAACCTCACGTGCACTCGGCATCATTTCAACAGTCATAACCCCATAATCTCACGGAGAGCGGACAAAACAGCGACGAAGAAACGTGCGCGCCGGTAGACTGGGATCTAGCTTTCGGTTGAACAGAGAGGATTGCTGTGAGCTTCCCATTTTCGGTCTTCGGATCCCGTGACCCGCGCCAGCCGCGAAAGCCACGAGCACCACGGGCGGAGATAACACTACGTAAGCCGGGCCCCGGTACTATTACGGCGATCGCGCTGGTTGCCGTTGCAGCGATTATCTACCTGGCATCCATCGTGTGGACAGAGATTCTCTGGTTCCGTCAGATGCACGCCACGCGCGTCATCCTCACCCAGTGGGGAGCCCACGTCGGCCTCTTTGCCGTTGGTCTGCTGGTTGCCACGGGTCTGCTTTATTTTTCCATGGCCTACGCGTACCGGCATCGCGCTTCCTCCGCGCGCGGTGAGGCCTCCGCTGCTCTGCGTAGCTACCAGGAGGCGCTCGCGCCTGTACGCCGCCTCGCGTTCTGGGGAGTCGCACTTTTCTTCGGTGTCACGACCGGCGCCCGCCTGGGAGCACAGTGGCGCACTCTCTTGCAATTCTTGAACGCATCTTCCTTCGGTCAAACTGACCCGCAGTTCGGCCTGGACATCTCCTTCTTCGTGTTCATCCTGCCCGCGCTGAAGGTCCTCGTCTCCTTCCTCATGACCGTCACTGGCATCGGGCTGGCAGCCGCCCTCGTCGTGTCCTACCTCTATGGCACCATTCGGCTGGCGCCCCGCCCCCACGCCTCCAAGCACGCGCGCCTGCAGACCGGCCTCATGGCCGCCACCCTGTCGCTCCTCATCGGTATCAACTACTGGCTGGAGCGCTACGAGCTGCTCACCTCGGACTCCGGTTCAATCCACGGCGCCATGTACTCCGACATTAACGCGACACTGCCAGCACACTCTATCCTCGCGGTCATTTCCTTCCTCGTTGCAGCGCTGTTCGTGATTGCCGCCTTCCGCGGCACGTGGCGTCTGCCCGTCACGGGCGTGGCCGTCACCGTCATCGCCGCTCTGGTCCTGGCCGGCGCATACCCCGCGCTCATCGAACAGTTCCGCGTGCGCCCCAACCAGCGCACCCTCGAGTCGCCCTACATTCAGCGCAACATCGATGCCACTTTGGCGGCCTACGGCCTGGACGACGTCGACTATCAGACGAATTACGACGCGGCCACCACGGCCTCGGCGGGCCAGTTCGACAATGAGGCGCTCACTTCTCAGGTGCGCCTGCTCGACCCTAAAGTCATCACGAAGACCGTCCAACAACTCCAGCAGTCCCGCCTGTACTACGGCTTCAATTCCGGCATGAAAGTAGACCGATACAATGTCGGCGGCGAGCGGCGTGACACCGTCATCTCCGTGCGCGAGCTCAACCTCTCGGGCCTGTCCGCCGAGCAGCAGACCTGGGTCAACCAGCACACCGTCTACACGCACGGCTACGGTATGGTCGCCGCCTACGGCAACCAGCTGACCAGCGACGGCCTGCCCTCCTATTGGGAGCAGTCTGTGCCCTCGGTCGGGGAAATGGGGGAGTACGAGGAGCGCGTCTACTTCAGCCCCGGCTCGCCCGACTACTCCATCGTCGGCGCCCCTGAAGGCGCCGAGCCCCAGGAACTCGACTACCCGGACGACACGGCGGTTGGCGGCCAGGTGTCGACGACCTTCACGGGCAACGGCGGCCCCTCCGTGGGCAACACGTGGAACAAGCTTCTGTACGCCATCAAGTTCGCCTCCACCGACCTGTTCTTCTCCTCCCAAACCAACGAGGCCTCGCAGATCCTCTACGACCGCGATCCACTCCAGCGCGTCTCCAAGGTTGCTCCCTACCTGACTCTCGAACAATCCGCCTACCCCGCGGTCGTCGACATGGACGGGGACCCCTCGACCCCCAAGCGCCTCGTGTGGGTCGTCGACGCCTACACGACGACGAACAACTACCCCTACGCCCAGCACGAGACACTTTCCGATGCCACCGTAGACTCTCAGTCCACGCAGATGGGCCAGTACGTGCAGGACAACAAGATCAACTACATGCGTAACTCCGTCAAGGCCGTCGTCGACGCGTACGACGGGTCCGTGCGCCTGTTCCGTTGGGACGATCAGGACCCCATCTTGCGTACCTGGGAGAAGATTTACCCCGGCAGTGTCGAACCCATGTCAGCTATCTCCGGCGACCTCATGAGCCACCTTCGTTACCCGGAGGACATGTTCAAGGTTCAGCGCAACCTGTTGGCCACCTATCACGTGACTGATGCAGCCGGCTTCTACTCGGGCGGCGACCGGTGGCGTCTGGCCGAGGAGACCTCGACCTACGGGGATAACGCCGCGTCGTCTGAAACGTCCCCGCGCGTGGACGCTAACGGCAACCCCGTAGCTGCTCCAACCACGCTTCAGCCCCCGTACTACCTGACCATGCAGATGCCCGGCCAGGAGAGCGCCGAGTTCTCGCTGACCTCCGTGTTCGTGCCCGGTGGCGGCGGCGAGGGGCGGCGCGAGGCCATGGCGGGATTCCTCGCCGTGGATTCCGAAACCGGTAACAGCCCCGGCCAGGTGCGCGAGGGGTACGGCAAGCTTCGGCTTCTCTCGCTCTACCCTCGTCGACGACCGTGCCCGGCCCCGGCCAAGTGCAGAACAAGTACGATTCCGACGAGAAGATTGCCACCCAGCTGAATCTGCTCAACCAGGCCGACTCGACCGTCATCCGAGGCAATCTCCTGACCCTGCCGGTGGGCGGCGGACTGCTCTACGTCCAGCCCGTCTACGTCCAGGGAACCGGATCGGCGTCCTACCCGGTGCTTCGTTCCGTGCTGACGGCATTCGGTGACAAGGTTGGCTTCGCGCCGACATTGGAGGAATCTCTGCGTCAACTGGTTTCGGATGACGGGTCAGCGGCAACGACCACTCACAGCACTGACACGCAAACCAGTCAGACCGCCGTTCCCGGTGACGCTGGCGCCCAGCTCAACCAGGCAGTGACCGATGCGGCCCAAGCCATGCGTGACGCGGATAGCGCGATGACTAACTCCGACTGGACGGCCTATGGCGAGGCTCAGAACCGTCTGCACGACGCACTGAAGCGCGCCGAGGAAGCCCAGCGCGCGCTGGGTGGGGGAACGGGTGCGACTCCGGCCCCCACGTCCTCGGCGGCTCCCACGCCGACCCCGTCGACGGATGCGCAAAGCGGCTCCTAGCCCGCGTGTATCGATCGGGCGCCCGGCTCCGCGCCCCCCTCGCGGGTTGCGGGCCGGGCGCCACGATGCGGAGACGTAGTTCACGGTCGTCGTGATTGAAGCATCTTGATCCTAGTGGTAAGGTTTTAACCACCGACGCGGGGTGGAGCAGTTCGGTAGCTCGCCGGGCTCATAACCCGGAGGTCGCAGGTTCAAATCCTGTCCCCGCTACCACCACAGACCCGGTCCTGTAAGGGGCCGGGTCTCGTCGTATCTGGGTGGTCCCGGCGGGCACGTATGGTGCGGGTACCCATCCGCCCGATCCGTCCGGGGTGGGCATGAGGGCATCAACGGGGATGTCGAAACGTGCCGAGGTGGCGAGCAGGTCTTCTGCTGTCCACTTGGCCTTGCCGTGGAGTCGGTTGGAGACGTTCGCGCCAGCAATGCCAAGGAGTGCTCCCAGGTCAGCGCGCGTAAGCCCGTGTGCAAAAAGGTATTGCGCGACGGTCATCCCGATAGCTTGATTCACGTTCATTGACATGACTGATACATTAGTGAATGAATGATAATCGTGCAAGTCTTCTGTTGACGTTCATGTACATTATCTGTCATACTCATACGTATGAACGAAAAGCGTACATCTCGTGAGGGGGATGAGCTACTTAGCGCACGGGCGGCGGCCGAGATAGTGCCCGGCGTCGGCTATCAGTCGCTCCTCAGGTGGGCGAAGGCTGGGGATGTTCCCCATGTACGCCTTCCGAACGGCAGAGTGTTCTTCCGACGTTCCGACATTGAAGCGCTACTAGAGCCGGTCTCAACTGAAGGGCGTGGGCAGGTGCGCGATGTTCCGATTCCTGGTCTTGGGAGGGCCGGACGATGAAGTTGAGGCTGGAAAGGCCGGTAGACGCGTTGTTGCAGCGTGCGGATGAAAACCTCATGGATCTGGTTGATTTCTTGGGGGTTGAGGGGACGAACCTAGGGGAGACTCTGGAGAATGTGCGTCGCATGCTTGCCCAGGCCACGCGCGAGTATGCCGCTGACCGAGAGGCGCGCGGCATTGCGTATGGTCAGTGCATCGCCGCGCTGACGAACGCAAGGACGGCCCTCATCAACGGAGACCGTGACGCATGCACTGATTCCCTGAATAGCCTCGATACTCGCCTGCGCAACTTCCTTGCCGAGAAGGGGAGCGAGGGGCGATGAGCGTCAAGGTCTCTAGCTGGGTATGGGGCTTGGAAACCCTCACAGACAATGCCCCGTTGCTTGTTCTGCTAGCGCTAGCAGACGCCGCAAACGATGAAGGCTACTGCTGGCACAACCAGAAGACGTTGTGCAAGAAGTCGCGCCAAAGCGAATCAACAGCGCGCCGCGCGTTGCGCAAGCTCGAAGCGATGGGTCTTGTGACGACATTTCGTCGCATGACCTCGAAGGGCCTGGCATCCAACCTGTACCTGCTCAACGTTGGAGCAGAACCCGATCACACGCTCCAATCCGACCAGAGCGTCACGCTCAACGTGCCCGACGGCGCCACCATCGACGAGGTCATCGCCGAGGTGGAGCGGTATCGACTTTTCCGCTTGATTCCGCGACCGGTCAAAATGACCGGAGGGGGGTCCGGTCAAAATGACCGGGGGGTCCCAGGCGGTGCGACTTTTCCGCATGATTCCGCGACCGGTCAAAATGACCGCAGGGGTCACGATGACCGGAGGGGTGCGGTCACCCATGACGGGACCCCCCGGTCACAGGTGACCGGTCCCTATAAGGAAGAACCGTCATATGAACCGTCATTAATGAACCAGACCCTACCCAACCCTCCCCAGCCTCCACGCGATCCGGTCGGGTCGGGTGCCATCCAGGATGATCTCTCAGCACAAGGCGCAGTGCCCGGCTCGGCTGACGCCGACGCCGAGGCGGCCACGGCTCGCGGAGAACTGGCGGCCGAAATGCTCGCCGCAGGAGAGAATCCCGCGAGCCTGGTAGCTGAAGGCTGGTGGAACGCAGGCCAGCTCGCCGAGGCCCTGGCGTGGGCAGCCGAGCATCCCGCACCGGCGCGGGCGTCGGAAACCACCCAGCAACGCCAGGAGGTTGCCCCCCAGACCGCCCGACGGGAGCATGACCCCGTCGACGAGGCGAGCGCGCTCATCGGGGCATGCTTGCCTGAGTGGATGCACGCCATGGACCGCACCGGTGCCCGTCAGGTCGCAGGCATGCTGGCTGAGCGCATCGCTGCTGGGTGGACGCCCGCCCAGATTCGCAGCCTCATGGGCGAAAAACCCGCCAATGGCGTGCGCCGCATGTCCAGTCTCGTGGCCTACCGCCTCGACCAGAACGCGGGAATCGCGGACGCGCCCCAAGCTCGCACGGCTGCGGCGCGCAAGGCGCAGGAGGCCGCCATCGACGCCGCTCACCAAGCGCAAGCAGCCGCGATCGACGCCGCGATCGACGCCGCTAAGACACCCGAAGAACGCGCCCGAGAAGAGGCTCACAGGCGGATGTGGGAGCACATGCGCGCCGCACATCCTCAGGCCAGCAACACCGAACTCGCTGGCCTCGTGCACGAGGCCATGAACCAGGTGAACGAACTCTCAGCAGTGCGTAGCGCCTGAATCAGTTTCCCTATGTGACAGTCCAGATCCCCAAACCAAAACCACACAGAAAGGTTCGAAATCATGACTACCCACACGTTTGTTGGTAATCTCACCGCTGATCCCGAGTTCCGTCCCGCTTCGGATGGGCGCGCGAGCGTCCACCTACGGGTTGCGTGCTCGGAACGCTACTACAGCATCAAAGCACGCGAGTGGCGATCAAAGGACCCGACTTTTTGGGATGCCTACGCCTGGGGCGATCGCGCCGAGGCCGTCGCGGCAGCCGGGTTCCGCAAGGGTAACCCCGTCGTGCTCGTGGGCGAGCTCGTCGCTAACTCCTGGATGGATGAATCAGGGCAGACACGGCACCGCACGACGGTCGCGATTGAGGCTGTTGGTCTCAACGTCGCGATCCCGCGCCGCAAGAGCGCTTCCGCCCCGGCCACACCGACACCGCCTGAATGGTCTGAGCCCCAGCCGGAGGTTGAAGATCCTTCGGGCGTGATCGATGCGGCTGCGGAGGCAGGACTGTGAGCCTGCCGTCAACGCCTCCGACCGGGGAGAGGGTCGCGGGGATCCCCGCGCCCCATCACCACGCGGCCGATCCTGACCCGACCGTATCCCAGCCCACCGCTGTCGAGACCGCCGACAGCGAGGGGGGAGTGAGCGAGACGGAGGAGAAGAGCTCGCGGCGGCGGGTGCTGCCGTGGGAAGTGGCAACCCCGTCACGTCGACAGCGCGTGGCGCGCGCTGTCGTGATCGCATCGGTGGGGTTCTTCGCATTCGTGGGCGCGTGGCGCGTGTTCGTTGCGCCCCCGCGCGCCCCCGAGGCCCAGGCTCCCACAGAGGTGCCCCAGTCATGGGGGATCGACATGACGGCCGCCGCGTCGGTGGCCGAACGCGCCGCCCGCGATTACGTGGCGGTGGGTGAGGGCCCTGCCCGCACGGAGGCCCTGTCGCAGACGTGGGCGGGTGCGGGTAATGCCGGATGGGACGGAGCAGGCAAACTCTCGGTTGTCGATTCGTACATCGCGTCGACCACCGTTGAGGGCGAGCGCGTCAACGTCCTGGTAGCCGTCGAGGTTGCCACTCCACCAGAGGCGAAGACAGCTACAACCGGGTGGGTGGGTGTCTTGGTGCCGATCGCTAACCCGACGACGACGCCATCGGTGGCCGGGGCTCCGGCACTGGTGGGACTCCCGACGGCCCCGACATCGAGTAGCGCCGCGATCGCTCACGAAACCGATCAAGAGCTTACGGAAACCACCCGCGCCGACATCGAGGCGTTCGCGCGCGCGTGGGCGAGCGGTGACGTCGATGCCTTGGTCGCTCCAGGCGGCAGCGTGGATGCCCCCGCCCTGACGGGAGCGAGTGCCAAAATCACCTCCTGGCGTGTCTACGCCGGGAGTGAGGAGAGCCGCCAGGCAGCGATGAGTGTCGCCTGGAAGCTCGGGGATGCAACCCTCACAAGCCAGTACACCGTGACGATCGTGCCTGTCAAGGCTCACGACGCTACGCGCTGGCAAATCTTCTCAATCACCACAACCAACTAAGGAGACTCTCATGTTCGGTGGCCTCAAAGATTGGACCCTTACGGGCGCAGGCAACATCTTCATTATCGTTCTCGCGGTGGGAGGCCTGTATTTTTGGGCATCCGATCGCCACGCCAAACTCGCGGCATACGTTCTTTCGGGGGCGGTTGTTGCAGCGATCATCTTCAACTACGACACCGTTTTCACGTTCTTGACGAACCTGGCTAACAGGATCTTCAATGTCTGAGGCACGCATCCATACGCGGAGCTTTGAGTTTCCGCGCAAGCTCTACCAAATCGGCTGGTTCGGCCTCAAAGATGGTCTAGAGGTCGACTTCCTCAAAATCGGCGGGCTCTTTCTGGTGGCCTGGTTTGCGGCCCTCACGCTCGTCTGTGGCCTGCCCACGCAGGCCACGTTCCCTCTGTACGTGACCATCCCTGTGGTCATCGTGTACTGGGGGTTCACCCCCGACCCCAAACATGCGCGACGCCGTCGCCTGGTGGCATGGATGCTCGCCGCCCGCTACGCGCTGGTTGGCCACATCCCGATTGTGGCCGGGAGGCGAGCGGGAGAACGCGGAGGTGTTCTCACTCCCCGTGAGCGCATCGACGTGGCCACCTGGTGGCGTACCCGCGTCCTCCACAAGGACGACGAACACCTGTGGGAATCCGCGACCAAGGGCGCGTGCCGCCCCTTCCCCGCAGGCCAGCCGATCACACCACGCGTCGAGGTGCGCCTGTACAGCTTCGAGCACATGCAGACAGTTAGGAACCGCCGTCATGTTTGACTCACTCAAACGGGCCGTTGGCCTGTATCCCCAGATGGGGCGCTCATTCCCGACCTATCGGGCGATCGCTGACGGCATCATCGTCACTGATGAGCGCGCAACAGTCTGGATGGAAATCACGCCAGCGTCGACACAAACGGCGACGACCGCTGACCTGGACGACCAGGTCATGAGCGCGATCGCCCAAGCGCAAGGAGCACTTGCTGATTACGATTGCCAGCTCAAAATCGTGTGGGGCGCAATCACCTCAGACACCTACAGAGAGGACGCCCACACGTTCACGCAACCACAGTCCATGGCATGGGCGCAGGCTCGAGCGGACTCGATCGACTCCTGGGAACTGCCCGAGCGCCACGTGTTCATCGGGGTGGACGTGGAAGACCGCACCACGCCCGGCGCGGTCGCCACGATCAACGCAGCCGCCGACTGGATAAGCGGAAATCGCAACGCGATTCCCGTCAAGGAGCTGGAATACCTTGACGGCAAAATGCGCTCAATCATCGGACGCATGACCGGAAAACCCTTCCAGGCCCTGCCCGTCCCAGCCGAAACTCTCGCCTGGCTGGTGGGCCGCGAGACCTTCCGAACGAGTGAAGCCAAGCCTCGGGAGGGAACGATCACCGGAGCGCCCCTGGCCAGGCTCGGACGCGGCCGCGTCGTGCCTTTCCGGGATCACCTGCGCTTCTACGACGCCCAAGGCACAGAAGTGGCATACACCGCATGCCTGCTGATCACCGAGTTCCCCGAGACCGTCGATACCCTGAGCAACGGGCAATGGCTCCTAGCCTTGTCCAATATCGCGCGACCCACGATGGACGGCGCACAAGCCGTGTTCCCAGAAGCGTCCGTGAGGTTTAGCTTCATGAGCCAGGCTAGTGCGCTGAAACGTGTCGCTAAGACGCAGAAGCGGGCCAAGCACCAGCGCAGGGACGCCGAAGAATCTCACGTTGAGGAAGCCGACGAAGACATTTTGTTGGCCGAGGAAGAGATGCGCGCACTTGGTCTGGAGATCAAGCGTGGCCGCACGTCCCTGGTGGAGGCATGGCCGATCCTCACGGTCACCGAAAATACGCTCGACGACCTCTACCTAGCCGTTGATGCCACGGTCGAGGCCTATGCGCAAGCCGGAATCACGGTAGACGTATGCGCCGACGAACAAGACGCAGCATGGCTCTCTAGCCTGCCTGGCGACACGGTGCGCATCGAGGACATGAACCACGTCATGGACGCCACAGCATTCTTCGGATCATGGTTCTGGGGTGGGTCCATCACCGGTGACCGCGAAGGGCCGGTGATCGGCTATACAACGGGAGCCACACGCTCCCTTGTCCATTTTCACCCCACCCAAGCACCCTTGCGAAAAGACACAACCACCACCGCTCTCATCGGGCGAAGCGGGCGCGGAAAAACCACAGCCGCGCAGCTCATGGCCCTAGATGCAGGAGCAGAAGGCGCGTGGGTGCCCGTCCTGGACTTCAAGGGCGACCTCAACAACGAACACGGCGGCCTGGTCGCAGCTGCCACCAGCATGGGTATCGACGCGCGCCGCATCGACATGTCGGCACGCTACGCGGGAACATGTGACCTCCTGGCCACAATGGACCCCGAGGACGCGCGCACGCATGCGCACAGCCAGCTCATGCTCCTCATCTCGGACAGCCTGCGTATGGCCGCGCACCCCGTGCTCATGGAGCACATCGCGGCCCTCCTTGATTCCGGTGATGAACGATCGAGCCACCGGCTCATCGAACGCATGGAAGCAGGCGAAGACATCGCCCAGCGCGTGGCCCGAGAACTGCGCTCCTACGAAGGGGATGCGATCGGCCGCATGATCATCGGCCAGCGCGCGGAAGGCACGCTGGCAGCAGGGGAGGGAATCACCCTGATTCAGTTCCCCAAGCTTGACCTGCCACCAGCGGGCAGCGCACTCGCCGAGTGGACCACCACCCAACGCGTGGGTGCGGCCGTCGCACGCGGGGCGCTCGCATGGATCATGAACGTGGCTAAAACACAGGCGATGCGCGCCCTGCGCAAGCTCGTCGTGATCCCAGAAGCGCACCTTCTGACGGCGAACCAGGACGGCGCGACCTTCCTGGACCAGATCGCGCGACTCGGGCGAGCTCTGGGAGTCTCCCTCGTGATCGACACTCAGGACCCATCCTCGATTGCCGAGCGAGACGGCATCATGGAGCAAATTGCAGCCACGTTCGTGTTCAGCCAGAGCACGACAAAACAGCAGGACGCGGCCGCACGCCTACTCGGGTTGGAACCCTCACCCGACGTGCGAGCCATGATCGACACGGTCTCTGTCGATCCCACCAGTGGCGACGTGTGGCATGGGCACTGCCTCATGCGCGACGCCCGCCGCCGCGTGGCCACCATCCAAATCGCTATCCCCAATGATCGAGTGCGACAAGCTCTCGACACCACGCCGCCTAGGAAGGAGACTCGACATGACCTCGACACCGCAGCGCGGGGCTGACACGGACGAGACGGCACCGCCGCCTAAACGCCGAGCGATCGGCATCGTGTGTGCAGCCGTTGTAGGTCTGGTCATCGTGGCGGCCGTTGGGTATGGGATTGGGCGAATAAGCGCGCAAACGCCAGCCCCCGTGTCTTCGCCAGCGGCACAGGCGACCACCTCGCACGACGAAGCGGGCGCACAAACGGCAGCTCGCGCCGCGTGGGACTACATTCATGCCTCCTACAGGACGGCCGACATGGTACGTGAGTACTGCGACACGCTCATCACCCGCCGTTTTGCTAGCACGTATGGGATGCAGCGCACGTGCGCCAATCCCGTCGACGCCCATGGAGACAGCCCAGGCACTTTCATCGGCACGGACACCGTGAGCTACACCGAGACCACGGCCGTGATCCGTATCCGATACATCAACGCCAAGCAAAAGACCGTAGAAGACCGCTACACGATGATTTGGGAGGAAGGATCATGGCGATTCGACACCGACGAATGGTGAAGACTGCTCGTCTGATTCTGGCAGCCGTCGTGGTTGCGATCGCTGTCATGTGGTCGGGATCGGCTGCATGGGCAGACGACGAGGACGCACAGAGCGGGCAGTACGAGGTTGACGGGATTGGGAGCCTGATCACTGTCCCTGACCTCAAAGACAGCGACGAACCGACCCTGTTCGAGACCTATCCAGTGTGGGCCTACCAGTGGGACTACGTCGATAAAAGCGGCGTCACCCAAGTCGTAGATAACACCGTCGATCGCAACATCAACACGCTGGCGAACTCGACGTTCATGCAAGCTCAGTCCTGGACACTTGCCGCGATTGCCATGAGCTGGCAGACCATGAGTTTCGATTCATACACGGCGCTTGGAACCCAGCTCACCGGCTCGATCGGCTCCGTCTCAAACGCGTTCGTCCAGTGGCTTTTGCCCTCCACGCTCGCTATTGGAGCGCTGGTGGCATGGGTACGGGGATCTTCATCCCCGTCCCAGCTCGCCACCCAGCTGGGGTGTTGCCTGGCCGCTGGCGTCGTGGCGATCAGTCTCGCGAATACGCCAGAGCAATACGTCAACGGTATTAACGCCTTCCGTGACGCTGGAACACAAACAGCGGCGGCCGCCGCCGTCGGGGCCAGCGAGGGGTTGACCGAACCCATCGAGGCCGCTACCCCGACCTTCACCGGAACCGAGCAGAACAACGCCATGCGGCAAATGGGCGACGCGATCTGGCGTACCTTCGTCGTCACCCCCTGGTGTCAAGGCGAGTTCGGGAGCATCGAGGGCTGCAAGAAACACGGGGAAACCGTGCTGAGTAAACCCCTATTCTCCAGCGACGCGGAGACCAGAAGCGCTTATCTTGACAGCGCCGCGTTCAAGGGCGCCGTAGGCGAAGACTCCGAAGCATACGCGACGATTACCGGTCACAATGCCCCCATCCGGCTTGTGACAGCAATTACCGCCCTAATCGCCGCGTTTGTATTTGCCGTCATGGTCCTGGTCCTGAACTGCCTCGTGGCCTTCAACCTCATGCTGGCACTCATGATGCTGGTCGTTGGAGGGCTCTTTGCCTGCCTGTGGGCAATCCCTGGCGCACCGCGCCAATGGGCCAACAACTGGCTGACGCTGCTGTTCAATTTCACGGTCATGAGCTTCCTCGTTCAGCTGGTCCTCACCATCGTTCTCGCTGTAGCGATGGCAGCTATGAGGCTTACCTCATCCATGGGATGGTTCACCTCACTGATCCTGACAATCACAGCCATGATCGCTGCGCTCGTTCTCCTCGCTCACCTTAAACGTATCTTCCAAGTCAGCGATACGGGGCTCGCGTCCAAGGCGCGAGGGTTCCTCGGGGCCGCGTTCGCTGTCCGATACATGCTGCGGGGCCTGGGACGCAAACGCCGCCCCCGCGCCCCCAAGAAACCGCGCGACAAGACGCAAGGTGCGACGCTACCTGACGCGCCCGATGGAGGTATTGTGCGCCCACGCGGCATGGGTGGAGCGAACAAGCCGCGCCGTCTGGGACCAGCTCCCACAGGCGGTACCACCGGTGCAACCGCCGCCCCCGCGCCCGAGCGCACCACCGAGCAAGCCACACCCGAGCACACGCCCCGAGGCCGGTACACGCGAGCGAGTGGACAGGTGCCCAAAGAGGCCAAGGTCCCCATGGAACGACAGAAGAAGCCAACGGGTGCGCCCACCGCTCCTGCGCATACCACGCCCACGACTCCCGTCCCCGAACGCGATAGCCGCCTGGGACGTGTTGATCCCACTGTTTTGAGTGGCCAAAACACCGGGCGCACTGTCCCGCCGCGCACCTATCAGATGCCCCGCACCGGCGCCACGAGGCGCTCCCCATCGGTGCGTCCCGCGTCTCGCGTCGGATCCGGCGTTGGTAACGCGCACCTGCGACGTAATGCGCCGCGTCGACGCGCCATTGACGTTACCGCTAAGAGGGGAGCACGAGCATGACGCCGAGCAAGTGGGATGGGCTCCTCGACGGGGCTGGGACGGACACACGCCACCAGTGCGCCCCGGCCCCCAGGCGTGGCCCTACCATCATCGCCTTGACGCTCCTTGCTGTGATCGTGGCGGGGGCGGCCGTCCTCGTATGGAGACAGTGGACTACCGCACCCACGCCCGAGCCAGCGGCGTCAACGCCAAGCACACCAGTAAGCACGGATCCGACAACGCACCCTACGCCCGAGCCAGCGGCGTCAACGCCGAGTACGCCTGAGACACCAAGCACCCCACTAGACGTGTTCGAACCCGCCCACAACACCGCTGAAGCCTGGATGCACGCATTCATGGACAACCGAACGGTCGACACCCCATGGGCGAATATCGAAGAAGCGATCAGCCCATACACCGCCAAACCCCTGGCCGTATATCTCGTGAACACGCCCGAGGCACAAACCGCGGGCGTCACCCCCGGCACACGGCTCGTGTCAGTCGAGTTCTCCCAGATCGAGGAAGACCCAGCACACCCATCCACATGGAGCGCCACCGTGAGCTACACGCGCACAGACAACACGACCGGAACCGGCCACATCACCTTAGAACCAGCCCAAGGAGGCTGGCGGGTCACGAGATGGAGCGCCCAATGAACGACAACGCGCGCGGAGCCCTCGCCTTGGGAGCACGCCTCATTAGCATCAAGGCTTGGGCGTTAGGCGCCCTGGTCGCCTTCATCGCCCTGATTTTCCTCATGGCCCCGGCCGCCCTCGTGGCCCTGACAAACACCGGATCAGGGACCGGATCAGGAAGCGCTTTGGCTGCCACCGGCGTCAGCGACGCCGTACCAGCCGCCTACCGCGACGACGTCCTCAAAGCAGGAAACATATGTGAAGGAATATCACCCGCCCTTATTGCTGCACAAATTGCAGCCGAATCCAACTGGAATGAATCAGCCGGTTCACAAGCGGGCGCGCAGGGCATCAGCCAGTTCATGCCTGCCACCTGGAATGGTGGTGCAGGAATGGACGGAGACGGAGATGGAAAAGCAGACATCAATAATCCACACGACGCTATCTACAGTCAAGGGCACTATATGTGCGCGAAACTCAAAGAAGTAGACGCCCTGCTTACCGCTCAAAGTGTTGCCGGGAACCGCATTGAACTGGCGCTTGCCGCGTACAATGCGGGCACAGGAGCCGTCGAAAGCGCGGGCGGGATCCCTATCAACGGCGAAACCGAAAAATACGTGCCTAAAATTATCAATGCAATTCCCATGTACCAAGGAGCTGATGGAAGTCTGCTTCTCGCCTCCCAAAGCGGCATAGGAAGCGGAGATGCTGCAGACGCGATCGCATGGGCACAATCAATAGCCAACGATGACTCCCACGGATACGTATGGGGAGCAGATGGGCCTGAACACTACGATTGTTCAGGATTTACCATGCAATTCATGGCTCGCAGAGGAATAGTTCTCCCGCACTATGCAGACACACAAGCCAGAATGGGGGTCGAAATACCCGAATTTCAAGCAAAGCCTGGCGACCTCATTTTCTGGTCTAATGACAATGGTCGCTCATATTACCATACTGCGATCTACATCGGAAATGGTCAAATGGTATCCGCCGATTCGCCCACCCAAGGGATCAATGTTGAACCCATTTGGGGTCGCGATCAACACGTTATATTCCGAACCTACGCAAACAACTGAAAGGACCATCATGGCTGATGCACGACGAGAATATAAGCCCTATCGAGACCAAATTACCCGCGCGCTGAGCGCCGATGTTTCAGAGCGCTGCTACTACATTCTCAGATGGAAAAAACTCACCACCGGCACCGCCCTTTACAAACTCATCGAGGAGGCCATCGAACAAGTCTGGGGCAACGAATACGATAGCGCAGAACATATTCACCTCCCCAAACAATAAGTCCCGCACCGGCGAGTGTTTCGCCACCGGTGTCAAGCATCTCCGTCGCTACTTCCCTCCTCACTACCACACCAAAATCCATGACAACCCAGATGACAACACAGTGACAATCCGGGTTGTCATCACACCCACCAAACCCCAAAGGGGAACCTGCCCTCCCGACGCTCGACCCCCCTCCCCCAACGACAAGCATTGTGAGAGGGGGGTCGAGCGTCGGGAGGGCAGGAAGAAAGAAAGTGGGTGTGAAGTATGAGAATACGAATAGTTGGTGTGGTAGTGACGAGGGAAGTAAGTGGTTACGTATCGTTGGTTGCGCGGCAAGTCAGCAGTATAAGAGATGTAATACGCAAAATACAGCAGACAAAGACCTGTACAGCGAATGTTAGTCTTGTAAACAGACGAACAATCGTGTGAATATAAAACGTTCCGTTCAATCTCTGGAGGTACCATGCTAGTGAGCGAATCCGATCAGCGAATCTTATTGTTCCTCGCGAAGTTTCGCTTTGTTCCCGTTGAAATTATCCGAGCTGAGTTATTTGCGCATCAGCGCACGTCGTCGGTGAAGCCATATGTCTCACGTCGCTTGAAACATCTTCGCGATATTGGGCTCGTGCAATCCGAGTACGTTCTCGGGAAATCGCAGATTCATTCCCTTACCCAAGCAGGCGCTGAATTTATGGGCGTCGAAGGCGGGCCAGGGGCGGGCGTCAAGCTTGCGGAGTACGCTCATGACCGCGCGTGTATTGACGCTTATCTCGCTTTGCTGCATCGAGGGGATAGGCCGGGTCTCGTTACGGAACGGGAGTCGCGAGCGCTTACAACAGATCCCGCACAAAACTCATATGCATTAGCAATTACGCGAGCAAACGGGAAGAAGGGTATAGCGTGGCCAGATATCGTTAGCGGTGAGCAAGGGAGCTACATCGGATATGAAGTTGAGTGGAGCCCCAAAAATAAGAGGCGGCTCATTCATCTTATGCACGGATACGCATATTCAGTGAATTACCGTATCGGCGTCTACTTGACCACACCGGATTCACATCGCGTTGTCAGCGAAGCCGCAGACGAGGCCAACACGACATTAGAAGCCAGAGGAATGGGTAGACCTATTGCGGTCTATCCCCTCGCGCAGATATTAAACAACGAGAGCGGGCGGGAATCATGAGTGCGCCACGAATTCGATTCACTCGAAATGTCGTTCACACTGAAAAGCAGCAAGTTGCGCGATTCATTATTGGCGCGGCTGTTCTACTGAACCCCCTGACTGCGATAATTGCAGGCGCAATTGTCGCAGCGGGTCGAATCTACCGTGAGCATGTTCGCCCCTGGTGGGTATGCGCCGCAGGCGCGCTAGCCACCGGTCTGGGGATCTGGATGGGTTGGGCCGCCGCCTACGGCGATACCTACATCACCGCCCTTCACGACCTGTGGAGTGCCTTTCTTCGCCGTGAGAGCGCCACCGGTGTGATCGTCGCTAACTGGGACACGTGGGCCATGACCCAGGCCCCCTTCGCCGCCTGCCTCGCGCTGCTCGTCGCGGGCATCTACCTGGCCTACCGCAGGCGATTCGACGCCACCTGGCGCGAGGACGACGAGTCGGCCGGGCCACGAGCTCGCACCAAGCGGCCGGCCAGCGCCAAGCGCGTGCATCGAGCTAAGGCCAGGCAACGCGCGGCCACGGCGCAGGCCCCGGCCGTAGCGAGCGTGAGCGACCTCCAGGTGCCGATCGGCGTTGACGAGGCAGCCCGCCCCGTGAGTCTCGACGCAGCCGCCCTGCGCACGCACGGCGTCGTCATCGGTCCGACAGGTGTCGGCAAAACCCAAGCTTTGGAACGCATCATCTATGGGTTCACGGCCGCCCCGGCTTCCCGACAGCTCCACCTGCCCGCAGTTGTGGTCGACATGAAGGCCGACCCGGACCTCGCCTCTACCCTTGCCGCGATCGCCAAGCAGACCGGCCGTCAATTCCACCACGTCACCGTCGACGCCATGGGCAGCACGTACAACCCCCTCGCCGGGCTGACGGCCGACGAAATGTCTGACGCACTTTATGAAACGCTGTTCGCGGCCGACAAAAACGTCAACCTCCACTACGCAACCCTCTCGCGTCGCCTGCTACAGCAAGCATGCCGTGTGTGTGTTGACCTAGCCGACGCCCGTGTCGCTCGCGTCGGGGGTGGCACATGGCAGATCGGCCTGGCCGACGTTGCCGACCTCCTCAACCTCGACACCCTCCGCGGCGTCAACCCCTACCTATCCCCAGCCGTGGCAGCGTCGCTCACGCGCTACCTGGCCGACCTCGAAGCCTCGAAAAACGAGGGCGACGTAGGCGACGTGAGGGACCGCGTCGCCGTCATCGTCGACACGGCCGCAGGTCGCGCTCTCGACGCCAGCGGGTTCACGATGGAGCAAGCGATTGGCGCCGGAGACATCGTATGTCTCTCCCTCGATGCCGCAGGCTCACCCCAAACTGCGCGCACCATCGGCGCCCTCGCAGTTCAAGATCTATGCGCGGCGTTCGGACGCCTCGCACGCGACGGCTGGGGGAAAACTCACATGTGCCTGACCGTCCTCGATGAATTCAGCGCACTGGGCACACCCAGGGTTGCCGACCTGTACGCCCGCGCCAGATCAGCGGGCGGAGCTGTCCTACTCGCTACGCAAGACCTCGACGCCGATCTCGAAACCGTCAGCCCCCAGTTCGCGGCCAGCGTGCGCACCAACGCCAACGTCTGGCTAGTCCTACGGCAGACCAGGGGAGAAGCCGCGGATGCGATCGCCCGCGACATCGGCAGCCGCCTCACCTGGAAGGAAACCGTCCAGGTTGAGGACGACTGGGATGCACTCGGAGGCATGCACGCCGCAAGCGGCGTCGGATCCCTGCGGGAGGTCGACGAGTTTATTCTCCACCCCAACGACATCAAGTCCCTACCGCAGGGCGGCGCGTACCTCGTGGTGAAGGTGCCCTCCGGCACGATCAACGCCGCGACGGCCGACACCCGCATCGAGAGGGTGCACATCAACGCAATCACCGACGAAGAAGTCACAGCGCTACCAACAAAACATGCAAATGTAGCGAGTACAGCATATACAGCACCACAACCAGCGAGTACTGCACCAACGCCCACCACAGTACCGGCCGCAGATGCGCCCGAGGCATGGCCTGACGCACCCGACTGGGCATAGTTCCGGGCGGCCCGGCACATCGTGCCGGGCCGCCCGGACGCAAACGACGGAGGGCAGTTCTACACTGCCAACAAATCAACGAGTCAAGCAAGGAGGCTAATCATGCGACCCCGACACACGCCCCGTGCCGTGCCCATTGGAAAAGCACTCCCGGTCCTAATTCCCACAGGGATCACAACCTGGCTCCTCATCCCCGATATGCGGCCAATAATCGCACTATGCGTGATTGTTCTCAGTATCGCCGCCGCCTATTCGTGGTACCAGGCGCGCACGTGGAGTCCCCGAGCGCGCGCCGTCGCACATGTGGCGGGCCGAGCACTCGGTTGGGTCCTCACGAGCGCGGGCTACGTCCTACGCCTCCTCGGACTCATCATCCGAGCCATCCTCTGGGCAGCCTCGCTTCTAGCCTTCCTGTCCATCGTCGGCTACGCACTTGGACTCTGCGGAGACGGAAACCGCCACTACCGCTAGCCATATGCAGCATAGATAGCAAATACAGCATAGACAGCATCCTAGGCAATTACGGAACGCACGCACGCGGCCCCACGAGCGTCGAATTACTGCCGCCTGTGCACAGCCGCGCTACGCGCGCCTGCACACAGTTGCCAACGAAAATGAAGCCGTCGTAAGAACAGGGCTGAGTTAAGTAACGACGTTGGGACCATCATCATGCCCTGCGCTGGGGCGTGTATCCGTGGCAAAGAAAGCCAGGATAAAGGGAGGTGACGTTATGCGAGGGAGTTTCACTTAGCGCGGCGGCATCTAAAAGGTCTCACATCTTCGTGCGAATGTGTTGCAATTTCGCGGTTAAACAGCTCTTTAACACTTGCTTTAAGGGATGCTATTTGCTATAATAAGTAGCACGAGGCAAGGGAGAAGCCCACCGCCCGAACATCCCAAGGAAGGGGATTTTTCATCATGGACATCATGATTTCTGACACCGATTTCGGCAAAATCGCTGTTAACACGCCATTTAACCCCGATTTCGTCAAGGGTGCGAAGCGCTTGGGCGGGAAGTGGAGCGCCGACACGAAAGCGTGGCTGTTCGATGTGCGTGACCGGGGCCGCGTCGAGGACCTGCTAGCGACGTGCTACGGGTACAGCGTGGCTGCATCCGGTGAGCTTGCTACCGTGCGCATCGTTCTTGACGAGGACAACGCGGGCGGCAAGGAAGTCTATTTCGCGGGTCGGTCGATTTGCTCACGCCGCTACCGCGACGTGCCGGTGAAAACCGCTGATAACGTCGTCGTTATCGACGGTGAATTTCCTGCCAGCGCCGGTTCGATGCGCTACCCGGCCGTCATTCGAGGCAGCTGGACGGTCACTATCGAGGTGCGTGACGTGCCCGTCGAGGCACTAGCCGCCGAAAAGGAACTGCGCTTCGAGCGCATCGACGCCGACACGCAGGCGCAGCGTGAAGCCCTCATTGCCGAGCGTGAGCGCTTGATCGCCCGCCTGGCCGAGATCGACGAAGCCCTCAACGACTGACCAAGTGCCCCGCCCCCCGTGCCGAGGGGCGGGGCACTCCTACTGCGCAGGAGAGATCACATCATGGAACCTACCATCACCATCACCGATGAAGTGGGCACAGGCGGCATCGTAACCGTGACCCCCGAGGGCGTCCAGGACGTTCTCACCAACTGGTTTGCCGAGGCGTATGCCGACGATCCGCAGATCGAGGCGTGCGTCAACAAAGTTGTGGCATGGGCCGAAGCAGGCCGACACGCCATTGACGTGCACGGCATCGTTGAAGCCGCAACTTATCTGGGCATCAACGTCGAAATGCATATCCCGAAGCCCGAGCCCGAACCCAACTACCGCGACGTTCTCAGTCGAGAGGTTGTCGAAAGGCTCACGCGAGCCCGGCGCGACGATGCATTGAGCGAAACCGGATGCATTCCCGGCGTCGAGGTCGAGGATGCGCGCCTGGCCTACATTCAAGCCACACAGGGGCGGCGCGCCATGCGCGAAGCCTACAAGGCCATGCAGGACGCTACCGAGGGGCGCGAGCCCGCAAGACGCGAGTTGAAGCGCCGTTTCATCGACGCCTGGGAGCATGCACACGCCCAATGGGTAGAGCGCCGCGAACTCATGATCACTGCTGATCTGCTGCCCGGCCGCGTCATCGAAGCCCTGCGCACAGGAATTGGCCTGACCGCCGAAGAATGGGCCGCCAACCTGAGTGTCAGCACATCGACGGCGCGAGACTGGGAAACAGATCGACGCCCCGCACCCGAGGGCGCGTGCACCGACATGTGGGAGATGTGGACCGCATGGCTGTCCCGCCAAGCAGTCGCCGTGCACATCCCAGAAGATGTCATCGCGGAAAACGCCACTCAAATGCCGATAATCGTGCCAGCCACTACCAGCGTGCACGACATCAGGGCACGCCTCCTCCTCCTCGCAGGTCAGAAGGTCACCATCGACCCCGGCCCCGAATACCAATGCGCATACCAGATGGACCCCAACGACGTCTGGTAGCATCCAGGCCCCCGGCGCGCGAGCGTCGGGGGCCTGATTTTACGCCGAAAAGTAGACACCAACACACAAATGGTATATACTTATACCATCAGGAAGCCGTTAAGGGCACGCCTGGAACGCTCGAAAGGATAGAGCAATGCGAAACAAGACGGATTACATGCGAATTAGACTTGTTACAAAGTGCCGCACCCCTCGCAAAAATGGCTGGTGTGTCTGCAAATTCAAGACCCTCCGCTACATGATCATTTCCAAAGCCTGCAACCTTATCGAAATGCTCGAATGTAAGTGTGAGCGCCCGGAATGGACAGAGGAAGAAAAAACGAATTGGCTTCGTCAGCATGGCTTCATCCAGGATCAGCTCACTGAAGAGGAGATGGAGAACGAGGCGCAGAGCGAGCTCAACGCCATCTTGGACGAGCAGTTACGCGACCTGATTTAGCATTCAGCACGGCCCCGCCCACAAGGGTAGGGGCCATACCTCTTGCTAAGCGACGGTGAGCGCAACGCTATTCTAAGACGTCAATATGTTGTAATCACTTAGAAAAGTAGACAAGGCCCTACTGATGGTATATAATTATACCTATCAGGAAGCCGTTAAGGGCACGCCTGGAACGCTCGAAAGGAGCACTCATCATGGCTGGTTACAACTGGTTTGCGGGCAAGTCCAACAACGCTGTGCGGGCTGAGGAAGTCGAGGGCAAGGTCACCAAGTCCAAGATCACCGCCGCATGGCTACGCAGGAATGAGATCAACGAGACGGCGACCTTCATCAAGTTCCTCATCACGGCCGATGTCATTTGGCCCGACGAATGGCACCACACGTCCAAGTACTTCAACGAAACTGACTACTACAGCGCCAAATCCATCAAGGAGCGCCTAGCCACCCTCGAAGAGGGCGGGCACCTGGCTATCTGGCGCGAGGTTGCCAAGATTCCCGCACTGCGACGCGCAGACGAGTTCACGATCCGTCAAGAATTCCTGCGCAGGCTCAACGGCCAGGACATGTTCGGGAACGCCGAACCGACCTGGCAAAAGGAAGCGACGCCCGCCACCGAGGCGTAAACAACCCGCCCGGGCCTCGAAGCGAGGCCCGGGCGCCACAACCGAAAGGACGCGCCATGCGAGACGCAGCCGATTTCGAGGGCGTCAACATCATGATTCGGCGCAAGGGTCTGGGATTGTCCCAGGCTGAGCTTGCCGACATGCTCGACACCTCGCAAATCACCATATCCAGATGGGAAAATGGGGTCCGCACACCGCACGAGCCCCTGGTCATTCACATCCTGCTCGACGAGTGCGAAGAGCGATTCTTGGACCTCATTGACGAGCTTGTCAGCGTCGCTGAGGATGAGGAAAAACTGGCCAACGCGCCGGAGGTCGCCTACCCGATGTACCGCACGCAGCAGGACTATCAGGAGCGGTGCCCGCACGCCAAGCGACTGCCCTACTTGGGCATGTACCAAATGGCCGTCGCACAAGCCGCCATGCTTGTGCGCAGCGACGGCCAAGCCCCCTACGTCGAGTGTATCTAACCCGCAAAACTGTTGTGCGCAACACACTAAAGGGTTAGGATACAGATACCAGGTATTTCAGCTGGGAATCAATCACTCTCCCTTCGGGGAGTAAACCCGCGCCCCTCGGGGCGCACCATCGAAACACCTGATAACAGCGTGGCGCGGCCCGGAGTCAACACCCCCGGCCGCGCCACCTCATTATCGCCGCCACCCCTACGGCATGGGCACGAGCAGCGCGAGCGCGACCCCCGCAGCAATCGAGATCACAAACCGACTGACGAACATCTGCCAGCTTTCCTGCACGAAGAAGGTGCGCACGCCGATCACCAGAGCGAAGAGAGTGCCCGTAAGCATCATGCTCCACGCCAGGAGCGAGCACAGCTCGCTATAGCTCACGGTGCCCGACGTCGAGGCCGTCACGACGGCGGCCAGCCCGAACGGGACAAAGCCGACGACAGCGACGCGCGCAGTCTGACGGAGGGCGAGGCGCAGAAACCTCGACAAGCCAGCAGCCCGCGTGCGTGCGGGCGACATTGTTGCATTCATTGATCCTGTCCTTCCTTGGGTGAGGAATCTGTCAAACTCAATTGTACGGACGCCATGAACATTTGCGTCCCGGTCTCAGGGTGTCAGAACCGACCGATTTTGGCCATACGCGCGGGGAATACTACGTATTCCCCGCTAGAGTAGTCTAAAAACCCTGGCCAAAACAAGGATATGGCCAGAACTAGACCTATACGATTGTGGCCATGAGCATCACCGGATACGCGCGAGTGAGCACCAACGATCAAGACCCCACCTCCCAAGTCGAGGCGCTACGTGGCGCCGGGTGCGACCCCATCTACATCGAACACGCCAGCGGCGCCACCATGGAACGCGCACAATGGGCCGAGTGTAACCGCAGCCTAGTCGCGGCGACACGCTCGTCGTCGTGCGCATCGATCGCCTCGGACGCTCCCTCGCTGACCTTGTCGAGACGCTCGACAACCTCCACACCCGCGGCATCCACTTCCGCAGCCTCACCGAAGGAATCGACACCTCAACAGCCTTGGGGCGAATGTTCTACCAACTCGCGGGTGCGTTCGCGGAGTATGAGCGAACCCTCATCAGCGAACGCACGCGCGCCGGCCTCGACGCAGCCCGCGCCGCCGGCCGGCGGATCGGTCGGCCGCCGACACTCACAGAAGAACAGAAAGCCAGCGCCCGACAACTCTGTGCCCAAGGGAACAGCATCGCAGCCACAGCAAGAGTCCTAGGCGTTTCTCGTGCGACGATACGACGCGCCATCTCCAAAATATGATCACATTCACAGTTTGTGTAGATCTTGACGATCGATGTCAAGATCACGTCGACCACCAGGCCGCCCGCTCGACTGTGTAACAGTATTGTAGTACACTAAACGTATGGCGGATGAAACAGTCAGCACCCGAAAAACCGGGCATGGAGTGGCGTTCCACCCCGACGCCCTCAAACGGCACTACCCGGTCGAGGACATCATGGGGGCCATCGCCAACCATGTGCGTCAGATCCGCATGCGGGGACGCGACGGGCATCCCGACTTCATCATGTACATCGGCAAACCCCACCCGCAGGCGCGCGAGTACCTGGAGATCGGAGTCGAGAGAGTCAGTCCCCGGGGGCTCTACATCTTCCACGCGATGCGCGCGCGTGACGAATTCACCCGGGGACTATAAGGAAGGAAGAACCATGACCGCACACACACCCGCCGAGTTCCTCGACCGCCTCGACGACGGGGACTACACCCTCGTCGAGGCCACCGACGCCGACCGCGCCGATGCCCTCCAATACATCCTCGACGCCACGGGGGCCGCCTCGCTCGACGAGGCCACCGACGCGATCCGCGGCGGCCGTCCGCGCCTAGGGGATGAGAAGGGCGAGAACTCGCCCCTGGTGCAGTTCCGCGTCCCCCAGAAGGTCAAAGACCAGATCGATACCGCCGCCAGCGAACGGGGCCTGAGTCGCAGCGAGTACATGCGCCGCGCACTTATCGTCGGCATGAACCACGTCGCCTGACGGCATGGCCAGCAACGCATGCGTTGCTGGCCATGCCGCACATGCTGTACTTGCTGTCATTCAGGGGCGGGGCCCCGTCGGCAGCTCTCCGGGGCCGACCGGCACGAACGGATGGCCCTGGTTGTGCGCGGCCCGCTCAGACGCGAGGTGCGCCTCCAGGGCCTCGATCACCCACGCGCTCATCGACCGCACGCCCGTGGTCGGCGCCGTCGTCCACCACGCCGCCCGCACCTCTCCCATGAGATGGGAAGGCACCCGCACGGTGAGCCTCTCCACCGCTGCGGCCCGGGCGGCCCCAGGGGCGGGCGCGGCTGGCGGTACGGGGGCTGCGGGGGCGATCACCGCGGCGGCGCCGCCGGTCAGGGCCGATTTCTTGCGCATCGGACGGGCACTCATGCCCCAACACCTCCCAGTGCGGCCACCACGGCGGCCAAGTGCGAGTCATACACGTCCACCAGCTCCGCAGGGGCGCCGGGCCAATCGTCGAGGCCCACTCCCGCCTCGGAGCTGTCGGAGATCGCCACCCTGTCCGGAACCGGGGGGTCGAGTAGCGCGAGGCCACGCGCTTGGCATGCGCTGGCCAGTTCACTGTTCCAGTGCCTGCCCTGACTGGTGTTCGCCCGGTGTTGGTTCACCAGGACACCGACCACCGACAAACACGGGTTGTAGTAGGCCCGTACCGCCTCGACGGCGTCGAGGAGATGGGCCAGGCCGGTCGCCGAGTAGAGCCTGGACTGCGTGACCACCAGGACGCCGTCCGCGGCTGTGAACGCGTTCGTCGTCAAGGCGTCGAGGGCGGGAGCGCAGTCGATCAACACCAGATCGAACGGTGCCCCGTCGAGTCGCCGCAAAGCCTCCGCCAATCGCATTTCGCGGCCAGGGCCGGATGTGATCAATTCGTTGCGCACCACTGCCAGCGCGTCCCCTCCCGATGGCGCGAGGTAGACGCCGTTCCACGCGGTTTCCACGACCACCTCATCGAGGCAGTAAGACGAGGAAGCCGAGAGGACATCGGCCATCCCCGCTTGCTTCTCCTCCAACTCCGTGAGCGAATCGGACAAGTTCCCCTGCGGATCCAGGTTGATGACCAGCGTTCTTAGATTCCGTCGGGACGCGGCCCGCGCCAGATGGTACGTTGTCGTTGTTTTGCCGACCCCGCCCTTCTGGTTCGTAATCGAAATAACTAGCATTTGGTTTCTCGGCTCTTCAGAGTTGAGTGTGGGTGGAGGCGTCTAGGCCTCCTGCGATGAGGAGCATTCGGAGTCTGTAGTTGGTGGGGTTGCGGTAGCCTCTGGCGGCGCGTCTGCCTAGTTCGATGATTCCGTTGATGGCTTCTGTTGGGCCGTTGCTTGCTCCGCCGGTATCGAAGTAGGCCAAGAATGCGTCCTTCCACTTGCGTAGGGTCCGGCCCAGGCGAGCGATCTCGGGGATGGAACACCTTGGTAGGCTCTCGATGAGACGAGCGGCCAGGCGTTGGCCTTGGGCGGGTGTGTCTTGATGGAAGACGTCTCGGACTTGCTGGGTGAGCAGGTAGGCGACTTCGACACTGATATGCGCCTCATCTGCCGTGAAGGCCTCACGGAGGCGTTCTTGTTGACGCTTCGTGAGCCGATCACGCGAGGCGCGCAAAAGATTGCGGATCTGATAGAGGGGGGGTCACCTTTGCGCCCGCGGTGACCGGTCGTGTCTTGCTGGACGCGGCGACGCACCTCACCTGGAGCGTCGCCAGCGAGTTTGACGATATGGAAGGCGTCGAGGACGCTGGTGGCGTCTTGGAGTTGATCGTCGATGGCGTTCTTGTATCCCTGGAAGGGATCCAGCGTCGCGATCTGGATACCGGAGCGAAACTCTTCGCCGCGCTCTTCGAGCCAGTTCTTGTACACGGTGCCAGACCTGCCTGGGACCAGGTCTAACAAGCGGGCCGTGGGGTGATCCTTCCCTCGTGTCAGGTCTACGATGCCGGTGAGCTCACGGGGCCCTCGTCGGCGTCGGTCCTGGTGGTGCCATACGTGCTCATCAACCCCCAATACCTGCACGCCTGCGAAGCGGGCGGGGTCATCAGATGCGGCTTGCAGGCACGGCTTGATGTGGGACCACACGGTGTTCCATGTGGTTGCCAGTTGTCGAGCCAGGCCAGCGATGGTGGCTCCCTCGAAACGCAACTGTCGGATCGCCCAGCGGATCGCCCGGGCGCCCAGACGCGCCCGGGTGCGCACACCCGCTCGTCGTGTTCCAGGAATGTCACCGTCTGGCAGGCGTGTTCGCGGCATATCCAGCGTCGTTTATGCCACCGGATACGCGCCGGGACCCCGGCCCAGGGCGCGTCGATCACCTCCATGACCATGCGCCCGTGGCCCTGTGCGATTCAGCCCACAACCAGGGCAGCCAACCAGCTGGTTGCACGACTCAACATCGAGCACCAGGGCCCCTGGGGTGCGAGTCACGCTCATCAGATGGAAGCCCTCCAAACCGACGAGCAGATCACACCGATCACAACGATCAAGCGACACGGAGCAGCAGCAGGTAGGGTGAGACACCGCCCGAGGTCCTTTGAAGATCGCGGGGGTTGAAGTCCGCTCATCATCAAGGACCTCGACCTCTACCCGCAACCCCCGACCAACACCCGGTCACCCACACTCAACTCGGAAGAGCCGGTTTCTCCTTCCGTTCAGATGGTTTCGAGGGCTATGAGGGCGTCGTGCAACTCGACGAGCGCCACGGTGACCGCCTCATGCGCGATCCTGGTTCCGACTGCCCCGCCCTCGGGCGTGGCTTTGCATGCCCCGTCGACCTCCTTCAGGGCCCGCGAAGCTGCCTCGACGGCGCCCTCCACCGCCTCGTATGCCACGTCCGCCGACTCGCAGCGCTCTTCTGCGGAGACGTAGTCATCCATGATCTTCTCCTTTTATTTTGTTGGAATTAGAAGGAAAACAGAGGCCAGCAATAACAGCGTTGCCGGTCTTGCTGTCATTGCAGGTACTTGCGGATGTCGGCCGCCTCAACGGCGCGGCGCAGGGCGTCTTCGGGAGGGGCCGCATACCGCTGCGTTGTCGCCACGCTCGCATGCCCCAATAGTCGTTGGACCGCCAGTAGATCCCGCTCGGCCGAATACGCGGAGGTCGCAAACCGATGTCGCAGCGTGTGGAGAGTCCACCCATCCCGTAACACGACGGCCGCGAGCTTAGAGACGTGCGCACCCGACAGATGCCCGCCGTACTTCGATGGGAAACACCAGCCGCCCCCACCGCTACACGCGGCCACCACAGCTCTTGCCAGCCAATCCGCGAGAGGCACCCGACGAACGCGCCCGCCCTTCCCCGCGACCATGAGGGATACGCCAGTCCCGTCATCGAGGACATCTCGGCCATGAACAGCGGCAATCTCTGAGGCCCGCAGACCCGCACATGCTCCCAGGCACAAGATGAGCCTGGTGCGGCGATCAGCGGCAGCGACCGCTTCATGCAGCACATCGAGTGGCACCGGACGTGGAGCACCCGGACGCCTGGGGACCACGGGTAGCCACTCGGCAGGTGAACCACCCTTCGGATACAGCCACCGATAGAAGAGGCGCAATGACTCGTAGTATCCGTGCCGGGTCTCGGCAGCCCAACGCTGACGCCCCAGGTATCGCATGAGCGTGTCCGTATCCACGTCGCGAGGTGACGCCGTGCCAAGGCCCCGAGCGACTTGCCGCACGTGCCTGATGCGCGTCTCGACCGTGCGCTCACTGCGGCCACCCGCTCGCAGATACAGCTCCCACCGTTCCAGAGCAGCCGCCCACTCGGCCGGTACCGGCTTCGTCAAGATGTGATCTTTGTCCATATCCACCAAGGATGAGCGCCCGCGACGGCGCGAGCTCACGAACAAGCTCAAAGCCTCGGAGGCCATACAGCAAATGCAGCATGTGCAGCGAGACCAGCAAATACAGCACCGACAGCCAATGTCCGGAGGTCGCAGGTTCAAATCCTGTCCCCGCTACCACCACAGACCCGGTCCCGTAAGGGGCCGGGTCTTTTGTTGACTCCGCGTTCCATCAAGCGAATGTCTTGACGCGGCGACGCCACTGCGCGATAGTATGGGCTGTTCGCCATCAGGAAGTGCACTTTCGGGTGCGAGAGGAATACAGATGAGCACCATCGATCCGTCGCAGCTTACCGCTGCTGACATGAGCAATCCGGCGCTGACTGCGCAGGACCTCGCGGACATCACAGCCGCGCGTCCTGACCTGCGCCCCTACGTCGCAACCCACCCGTCGCTGTACCCGGCGCTGGGGGAGTGGCTGGCCCAGCACGGGGTCGTCCCCACCCAGGCGCCCACCGCTGAAGCCACAGTTGCCGCGCAACAGCCCGCAGCCGGGGAATCTTCCGAGGCTGCGGCACCGGTCGAGCAACCCACGAACGACACGGTCGCCACTTCGAATGAGGAGGTCGAACGCTCGATTAACGAGGACACTAGCGACAAGGGCACTGCAGGACTCGCTGAGCAACACGCTGCCACCGAGACGGCCCCGCAGGGCCAGCCCCAGTACGGCGCCCCGCAGGGTCAGCCCCAGTACGGCGCCCCGCAGGGCCAGCCCCAGTACGGCGCCCCGCAGGGCCAGCCCCAGTACGGCGCCCCGCAGGGCCAGCCCCAGTACGGCGCCCCGCAGGGCCAGCAGTACGGTCAGCCCGGACAGAGTGCTGGCCAGCAGTTCAACGCCGCTACTCAGCAGCTCGGCGCTGCCGCCAATTCGGCGTTCAATCAATTCCAGAGAGCAGTCGCCAACGAAAGCGGTAAGGTGAGCGGACGTTCCGTTCGCGCGACCTACTCGCTCATCGGTATCGCGGCGTCGGCGGTGCTGATCTTCTTCTCGATGCTCCTGCCTTACCTCAGTAGCTCCTATGGCAGCGTGTCGATGTTCGGCTGGATGGGCGGCTATTCGGCATTCCACCTCATCATGCTGATGGCTGTCGTCGGCCTGGGGGTCGCTTACTGGTTCACGAACCAGAAGTGGGCGTACCTCTCGGCGGGCATCGGCGCGCTTGTGATGGCGTTGCTTGGTGTTGTCCAGTTCATTCGCGCGGCTACTGATCACTACCTTAACGCGGGCTTCGGCGCCTACATGCTGGCGTTGTTCTCCATCGCGCTCGGCGTTGCGGGCGGCTTCCTGCTCATGGAACTGAAGTCCGGCGCGGTCGCGCCGATCAACAATCCGAATGCCTTTGGCGGCGCGTTCGCCGGCGTTCAGATGGGCCAGCAGCAGGGTCAGTACGGCCAGCCTCGGTATGGTCAGCCCCAGCAGGGTCAGTACGGTCAGCCCCAGCAGGGTCAGTATGGTCAGCCCCAGCAGGGTCAGTATGGTCAGCCCCAGCAGGGTCAGTATGGTCAGCCCCAGCAGGGTCAGTATGGTCAGCCCCAGCAGGGCGGTCAACCCTCGAACAACCCTTTCGGTCCTCAAGCGTGATGCGCTGAGAGCCTGAGGGCATGAAGGAGGGGTTCGCGGATGAAACCGCGAGTCCCTCCTTCTCTTGTGTTTTACTCGTCGTCGTCGTCTGTGGCGTCGACGCCGGCGACGCCGTCCAGGTCCGCGAGAGTAGTGACAAGCATTGAGCGCGAAAGGTCCTGCCGCGTCGATGCCGTGAACCTGGCGGTGGACGAGTGACGAGCGGAATCGGTGCGTGTAGAGACGCCGGATACCGACCATCCGAGAGCGCTCACCTGCGTGAGGAGCGTGGATAAAACCCCATGTCCCGGCGTGTAATGGACGCTGAGCGTGACCTTGTGGCCGTGGGTGCGCATGAGAATGAACTGAACAAGCGGGGTCAGTAAAGCGATGACGATGAAGTGCAAGGCGGTGCCTGCAATGGCGAGCAACCACAGGCTCGCACCGCACGCCATGCCGATTGCAGCGGTTTCCCAGATCGTTGCGGCCGTAGTCAGGCCGCGAATGGCGCCGTGGCGGGTCAGGATGATGCCGGCTCCGAGGAAGCCGATGCCGGAGACGATCTGGGAGGCGACGCGGGACGGATCGTAGCGGGTGATGCCGTCCATCAGGATGTCGGAGAAGCCGTACTTGGAGATCAGCATCATGAGGCACGCGGTCATGCCGACAATGGCCTGGGTGCGGATGCCCGCGCTCTTGCCACGAATCTGACGCTCGAGGCCGATGGCAGCCGACAGAACGAGAGCGAGCAGCATCCAGCCGATGCTGACGAGTGAGTGCGTCATAAGTGTCCTCCTTCGTTGTCGCGGTGAGGGTTACAGTGTAGCGACCGTGCGCGGTGCGGGCGCAGACCATGTGCGAGGCCGTGAAGTGTTCCGCTCATCTCGCCCGGATGCGGGTGCGCCGGATAAGGAACATTAGGGAGCGAAGAAACGACAAGCGATACCGGCGCTTCAACGTCGTACGTTGCGCAAAAAGTGTTGAGATTCCGCGGTGATGTGAGCGCCCGTCTGCAGCTGACATGCGTGACCCATCCACGGCCTCGTAAAGATCAAGGAAAGAACGTTCCAACCATGACATAAGATTTTGGGACTACTATTGGGGGGAACAATCGACAGATGAGGAACCGCTTCATGGACACCCCCACTCCCGATGACATTGCTAACGACGTCCGTCAGCGCTCCAACACACAGCTCAAGCGAGGCTTGGCGTCGCGCCACATGCAGATGATTGCCATCGGTGGTGCGATCGGCACTGGCCTGTTCTTGGCTTCCGGTGCGACGGTCGCGAACGCCGACCCGGGCGGCGCCCTCCTCGCTTACGCGGCGATCGGCCTCATGGTGCTGCTCCTCATGCAGTCCCTGGGCGAGATGAGCGCCCACCAGCCGGTCGCTGGCTCCTTCCAGACTTTTGCCACGAAGTTCATCTCCCCGTCGTTCGGATTCGCCATGGGGTGGAACTACTGGTTTAACTGGGCGGTGACGGTGGCCGCGGACCTGGTGGCGTCCGGTCTGGTGATGGCTTACTGGTTCCCGTCCGTGCCCTCGTGGATTTGGGCCGTCGTGTTCCTGGTGATTGTCGTCGGCCTCAACGCCCTGTCGGCGCGTGTCTACGGTGAGGCCGAGTTCTGGTTGGCCGCCATAAAGGTCGTCATCGTCGTCGTCTTTGTGGTCTCCGGGATCTTCATGATCGCGGGCGTCATGGGGACGAACTCTCCGGGCCTGTCGAATTGGACAACCGGCGATGCTCCCTTCCATAACGGTTTTGTCGGGGTGATCGCTGTCTTCATGATCGCGGGCTTCTCATTCCAGGGGACCGAGCTGGTCGGCGTGGCCGCTGGCGAGTCGGAGAATCCGCGCCGGGACGTGCCGCGCTCGATCCGCACGGTGTTTTGGCGCATCATGTTCTTCTACATTGGCGCGATCGCGGTGATCGGAACGCTTCTGCCCTACACGGATCCGAGCCTGCTCAGCGCCGCCGACGACAGCGCGAACAACGTGGCGCAGTCTCCCTTCACTCTTGTGTTCGCGCGTATGGGGATCGGCGCGGCGGCGGCCGTCATGAACGCCGTCATCCTCACGTCGATCCTATCGGCGGGGAACTCGGGCCTGTATGCGGCCTCGCGAATGTTGCACTCGATGGCACTCAAGGGACAGGCGCCCGCCATCTTCGCGCGTGTCACGAAGGGCGGAGTGCCCGGTTATGCGATGGCGGTGACGACGGTGACGGCGGCGTTGGGCTTCCTCACGCAGCTGGTTTTTAACGATGCCTATATTTGGTTGGTCAATATTGTTGGCATTTCGGGCATCATCATGTGGCTTGGGATCGCGGTCAGTCATCTTCGATTCCGTCGCGCGTACTGGCTTCAGGGTTACCGCTTAGAAGATTTGCCGTACCGGTCACCGTTCTACCCGGTGGGTCCGATCATCGCGTTCATCATGTGCCTGGTGGTCATGGCGGGGCAGAACTACGAGGCGGTAATTCACGGCCAGGTCTGGGAGGTCGCGTCCTCTTACATTGGGTTGCCTCTCTTCGGCCTCGTGTGGTGGGGATACCACCTGGTGCGCAAGGACCGCCTGGTGTCTTTCGAGGAGATGGACGTCGCGCCCGTCAAGATTGAGCCGGTTTCCGGCAGCTGAGTGGTCGCGGGAGGCGTCGTTCCTCGCCTGCGCCAGCGGATCGGGAATCGACGAGGCCGGGGTGGCCTGCCGCTCGCATGGCGGGCGCCGCTTGTCACCAGTTCGTAACGACCGGCGTGGCGAAGAGCGCCCCCGCGTCGCTTTCATAGGATGGTCGCATGATGAACACGCGACGCTTCCTTGCCGTGACCGCACTGTCCGCCCTCGTCCTGGGCGTCGGCGCCTGCTCCCCGAAGGGCGGGCAGCCTGAGTCGGGGGCGACGTCCTCGCCTGCGACGCCGGGTGCTTCGGCTTCCTCTAGCGCGGTGCCTACGCAGAGCGGGGAGGCCGGGCAGAGCGGTGAGGCGGCCCAGAGTACGTCCACTGATAGGGGGAATCAGGCGCCCGACGTGGACGTGAGCGATAACGAGGCGCGCTGTGATTTGACGAACCTGCAGCCCGTCGTCTCTAGCAATCAGCAGATCGGTACGACCACGTACGTGGAGCTGACGTTCACGAACGAGGGGACTCCGTGCTGGATTAGTGGCTTCCCGCAGGTGTCCTTCGCTTCTGGTGGTGCCACGGTGTCGGAGGCAGTGCGTGACGGTGAGGATCCCGGCAATGTGTACACGATCCCTCAGGGTGGGCAAGTCGGAGTGACGCTCACAGCGGAGTCTGTGGATGGCGTCGACGGTTGTACAGCCGAAAATACCGACCGAGTTGACATCGCGGACGCGAATGGCGGCGGGTCGACCAGTCTCCTCCTCTCCTTGGGAGTGTGTCAGAACATCGCGTCCGTCGCGGTTGGCCCCTACGAGCCGCGTTCCTGACGGGATCGAGAACAACATCCATGACGCGGTGAGCGCCCGAACGGATGAACCGTCCGGGCGCTCACTCTTTCTATGACTCGCCCGTGGTGCCCGCGTTGGCGCGATTACTCGACTTCGAGGGGCCCCTCGATGTGGCGGGTTTCTATGTCGAGGCTATCGCGGATGTACTCGAAGGTGGAGTCGTCAATGTTCCCTGCATGGCGCTGCTCGAAAGCTGCGTTGCGCAGGAAGGATACGCAGGCGAGGCGTAGGCGCAGCTCGTCGGGAGCGTAGGCTCTGTATTCCTTGAAATCACCGCTCATCATCAGGTTGTGCATGCGCTGGAAGTAGTCTGCGCGCACGCGCTCGATCGTGTCTGCGTCTGTGACGTCCACGCTGCTGGCGAGCGAATCGATCTCTTCGATAAGGTCGCGCACGGTGGCGCCCACAACCTGTGTTTCCCCGGCCTCGGCCCGCGCATTCATCTCGAGGAAGGGCGTGGGAGCTTGGGCGGCCCAGCGCACCACGACAGGCAGTGCGATGCCCTGGATGATGAGGGAGAGCAACGTGGCTCCTGCGACGACGAGGATGATGATGTCGCGCTCCTCGTAAACGCTGTCGCCGAAAGCCAGAGGGATAGACACCGCCATTGCCAGGGAGATGGCGCCGCGGAAACCCGCGACCGTCGTGACGAGGCGGCTACGGAAGTTCGTACGTCGCTCGCGCTGCTGCGGGCGACGATCGAGTGCACGGATCGCGAAAATGATCGAGTGGTGCCCGACGAAGCGGGCAAGGACCATCGCGACATAGATCGCGGGGATGAGAATGAGAGCGCGGGTGAGCGTTGCCTGCGGAATGCCGGAAATGATGCCCGGCAGGGAGACGCCCACCATGAGAAAGAGGATGGTGTTGAGCAGGAAGGTCGTGACGGTCCAGAAGGGGCGGCCGAAGGCACGCAGGTGCACCATGTCGGTGCCGACACCGCGCCATGAGGAGACGACGCCAGCAGTGACGACGGCGAGAACGCCGGAGCCGTGGAGTTCCTCCGCGGCGAAGTATGCGACGAAAGGCGAGACGATCGTGCACAGGACCGCCAGGAGGGGGTCATTGTCGAGGCGATGATGCGGGGCAGGAGCGTCGTGAAGGTCAGGCCCCAGAGCAGGCCCGCGCCCGCGCCCGCTCCGATGGACAGCACGAACTGGGTGATCACGTTCGATGTCGTGACGCTCTGGCCGTTGTCCGCGATGCTGAGGGCGATCGCGAAGATCGCCAGGGCGGTTCCGTCGTTGAGGAGGGATTCGGATTGGAGGATCGTGCGGCCTGCGGGAGCGATGCCCTTGCCGAGAGACGCGACCGCCGTCGCGTCGGTGGGCCCCAGGCAGGCTCCGATAAGGAGTGCAGCACCGAGGGAAAGCCTGAGGGCGACGCCGACGCCCGCGATAATGCCCGCGGTGATAATGACGAGGACGGTTGCGGACAGGATGATGCCGCGCAGTGCCCGCTTCATGCGCACGAGCGAGACCGACAGGGATTCCCAGTACAGGAGGAATGGGAGGAAGATCGTCAGGACGATCGTGGGGGAGAGCGAAGCCTCGGAAACGCCCGGGATAAACGAGGCCCCCGCGCCCGCTGCGATGAGGAGTACCGGGCCGATAAGGTTGAATCTGTTGGTCAGGAGGATGCAGCACACAGCGGCGATTCCGAGGACGATGATTGCTTCGACGGTCATGGTTCCCCTTTTGGATGGGATTCTCCTCTAACGGTACGGAGGTACTGCGCGCGTGTCTGTACAGGTGGGGTTGCTTGCGGCACATGCGGGAACAGGTGGGTCGGCTGATAACAGCGACGCGAATAGGCGATTGGGTACTTTGGGCCAGCTGGAAGGGGCCATGCGCGCACGGCGCTATACTGAGGAGCGCTCATTCGTGCGTGAGGGCGCTCCCTTGTTCAAGGGAACGCGCGTGAGCCTCGCGCAGTGGGCGACACGTCCACCACGTTCATAAGGAGACACTCATGGGTTGGAGTTCAACACGACAAGCATTCCAGTATGCTGTCCCATACGAGCAGCTGTTCCAGGCGGCGATGGCAGCCGTTCCGATGGTCAAGAAGGCGACCCTGACGGGCGCCGACATGAACTCCCGTTTCGTCACTTTCGAGACGCCCCTCACCTTCACCTCATACGGTGAGCGCATCGTTGTCGGCTTCGTCCCGAGCGAACAGGGCGTCGTCGTCGAGGTCACCTGCACTACGAAGGGCATGCCGAACCTCATGCAGAACGGTCGCAACCGCAAGATCATCGCCCAGTTCGTTGACTCCCTGTCGAACCTCGTCCAGAGCAGGGGGGTCGAGATAACCGTCAGCTAACGCCTGGTTTCGCGCATACTGGTCCCCGGCCTCGTGAATGGACGAGGTCGGGGACCTTGTTTGCAGGAACGGAAAACAATCCGAGTCTCTTGCAGAAAGTATGACCAGCTGTTAAGTTAGGTGAGCTATGTCTCTCACGTGAAGGAGTGCTGAAGAATGAGCGATGCTGATCGCTATCGTGGGCCTGGGGGAATGATCATCCCTCCCTACGTCTACCTACCCATTCAGACGCGTGACACGAGCGCAGGGACCATGATCCAGTTCTACCACCTGTCCGACGGTCGTACTGCTCTGCTGGTTTATACCGCACTGGACCGCTTGTACGATCGGCTGGGTGAGGAACAGGCGTGGGCTGTGTATCCCGTTGAACGCCTGTCCGACTTTGAGTCCGCTATGCCGTACGACGTCATCTATTTCGATGCTGCCGTTGATGATTCAAATGTCATGGCGGGCGTGGACGGTGCATTGTGACGCGGGGTAATTTTCGTGTTGATGAACAAGCTCTGCGTGAGATCATCCGACGCTATTCACAGGTCGAAGGAGAATTCGTGGGACTCACTGAGATTGATGTGTCTTCTATCGATGCGGGGGACGCAACCGAAAAAATTAGTGAACTGGCGCTCACAATGACGTGCGGACGTGATTCCATTATATGGATCAGTCAACAAGCTGCGGACATCACTAGCGACTTCATGGACGAGGCCAACGGGAATGATATGAATTGCGCATCTCGTTTCCGTGCATTGCAGAAGAGGTTTGCGACATGGTGAATCAAGAGACCGAGAGTCCCACCTATATTGATACCAAATTGGTGGAAGACCGAGCATCGGTGGATTCGTGCGCGGATGCCTTGGAGAAACTCGCTTCGGCGATGTATGCCGCTTATGATTGGGACGACTATGCGTATCAGGCGAGTGTTGGCGCATGGGAAGGGGAAACGGGCCAGGCCTACAACGACTTTGGGTATCGTTTCCGCGATCTGGCTTTCGAGTTTCAGCGGTTTTGTCGTAAAAGTGCCGAGGGCGTGCGCAGTTATGCGAATCAGCTTCGCTGGAGTGAGCAGGAGATGAGCCGTATTCGCGGCGAGGCTCGACGAGCGGGTCTCACCGTCGTAGATTGGTATATCATTCACCCTGACTTTCAGATCGCGCAGCCGGGCTTGCCTCCGACGGTGGAACGTACCCCGTGCGTGGGCTCCGCGCAAGACCAGAATAGTGATCTTGCGCGGCAGAAACAGTTAAGCGACCACTATGCGTCATGCAGTGCTGATGCGAACAAAGCGCGTAGTAAAATCGCCAAAGCGGTCGTTGACTATATTGATCCGTGGTGTTCAGACGCAGAGTCCTCCAATTACCTCGATAGATTCTGTGAATTGATGATTAATGCTGCCGAACAAGTCAGTACCGACTATACGATGGACACGCTGATTCAGTATGCCGATTATAAGATTGATGGTCCGGTTGCAAGCAAACGCGCAAAAGCCCTCGAAGTGGTCCGCGAGAAAGTGAGGGAGCGCTCCGGAAATCCTGCAGTGAGAGCAGGAGCGCAAGAGGCGTCCGAGGAGGCGGTTGAAAAGGCCGCGTCCAAGAGCAAAATCGGGCAGGAAGCAGAAGCGGCGAGTGGTGTCGCCAAAGTCGCAAAGAGGGGAGTGCGCCTGCTCGGAAAAGGGATCGGTGCGCTGTGGAGTTTTGGAGAAGCGTACACCAGCGACACCCCGGTCAAGACCGCAGCAGAGGGACTTATCGCCTCAGCGGTCGCTGCTTCGTTCGCCGCTCCCCTGGTTGTCTCCGTATCTGGGGTCGCGGCTGCTGCCGCACCGGTCGTCGCGGGGGCGCTGGTTGCGTGGGGAGTGTCTGCTACCTACGAAGAACTCGTGCCGCTCGACGTGCAACAGCGAATTGAGGAAGGCGCTAAGGATATGTTATCGACCCATTGGTCCGACGGTTGGAAGAAGTGGACGGGCGGCTGATCGGACGCATGCTATCGGGGCGTGAAGGCCTCGCGGCGTCGCGGCCTTCGTTGTATTTGGCCACTTGGCGTGGCTTGCATGGCGATCGTGGCCCGTGATGTCTTCACTGTGATTGTTGAGTGATCCGCATTGCCCTTGCCCCATGGAGACGCATCGTCATGGCTGATACCGTCACCCTGTTGGGCAAGAGGGACGTGCGCTGCACGGTTTTACTGGCTCTTCAGAGTTGAGTGTGGGTGGAGGCGTCTAGGCCTCCTGCGATGAGGAGCATTCGGAGTCTGTAGTTGGTGGGGTTGCGGTAGCCTCTGGCGGTGCGTCTGCCTAGTTCGATGATTCCGTTGATGGCTTCTGTTGGGCCGTTGCTTGCTCCGCCGGTATCGAAGTAGGCCAAGAATGCGTCCTTCCACTTGCGTAGGGTCCGGCCCAGGCGAGCGATCTCGGGGATGGAACAGGCTGGTAGGCTCTCGATGAGACGAGCGGCCAGGCGTTGGCCTTGGGCGGGTGTGTCTTGATGGAAGACGTCTCGGACTTGCCCGGTGAAGGTAGGCGACTTCGACACTGATATGCGCCTCATCTGCCGTGAAGGCCTCACGGAGGCGTTCTTGTTGACGCTTCGTGAGCCGATCACGCGAGGCGCGCAAAAGATTGCGGATCTGATAGAGGGGGTCACCTTTGCGCCCGCGGTGACCGGTCGTGTCTTGCTGGACGCGGCGACGCACCTCACCTGGAGCGTCGCCAGCGAGTTTGACGATATGGAAGGCGTCGAGGACGCTGGTGGCGTCTTGGAGTTGATCGTCGATGGCGTTCTTGTATCCCTGGAAGGGATCCAGCGTCGCGATCTGGATACCGGAGCGAAACTCTTCGCCGCGCTCTTCGAGCCAGTTCTTGTACACGGTGCCAGACTGCCTGGGACCAGGTCTAACAAGCGGGCCGTGGGGTGATCCTTCCCTCGTGTCAGGTCTACGATGCCGGTGAGCTCACGGGGCCCTCGTCGGCGTCGGTCCTGGTGGTGCCATACGTGCTCATCAACCCCCAATACCTGCACGCCTGCGAAGCGGGCGGGGTCATCAGATGCGGCTTGCAGGCACGGCTTGATGTGGGACCACACGGTGTTCCATGTGGTTGCCAGTTGTCGAGCCAGGCCAGCGATGGTGGCTCCCTCGAAACGCAACTGTCGGATCGCCCAGCGGATCGCCCGGGCGCCCAGACGCGCCCGGGGTGCGCACACCCGCTCGTCGTGTTCCAGGAATGTCACCGTCTGGCAGGCGTGTTCGCGGCATATCCAGCGTCGTTTATGCCACCGGATACGCGCCGGGACCCCGGCCCAGGGCGCGTCGATCACCTCCATGACCATGCGCCCGTGGCCCTGTGCGATTCAGCCCACAACCAGGGCAGCCAACCAGCTGGTTGCACGACTCAACATCGAGCACCAGGGCCCCTGGGGTGCGAGTCACGCTCATCAGATGGAAGCCCTCCAAACCGACGAGCAGATCACACCGATCACAACGATCAAGCGACACGGAGCAGCAGCAGGTAGGGTGAGACACCGCCCGAGGTCCTTTGAAGATCGCGGGGGTTGAAGTCCGCTCATCATCAAGGACCTCGACCTCGGGCTATAGGCGCAAACGTGGTGCTTTAGACGGCGTGTCGTGGGTCTAGTGGGCGCGTCCGGCCCAGCCTTTGCGTGGCCAGAGTCCTTCTTCTGGGGTGGGGGTTCCTTCCGGGATTCCGTGGCGTTTCTGATCGGTGTGGTTGGGGTGTTTTGGTGTGGGGATCCGGCGGGGTGTGGGGCGCCCGTCGTGTTCCCATTGGGTCAGGACTTCGGTGGGGGTCGGGGGTTGTGGGGTGCGCAGGAGGAGAGCCCATTCGGCGATGACGGCTTGGTAGTAGGCACTGGCACCGCGGTGAGCGTGGAGGAGTTCACGCACGACAGCGTTGATGGATTCGACGTGGTTGGTGGTGGCGCAGGCCGGCGGGTCGGCTGGTGTGCCGTCGGGGTTGGTCAGGTAGGTGAACAGCACTCCTTGGCGTGCCAGTCGTGCCAAGCGTCGGTAGGCGCGGCGCGTGCGTTCATGCGTGTACCACCAGGTTTTACCGGTTTTTGACGCCCATGCAGGGTCTTGGGGTTATAGGACACTACGTGTTGCTGGAAGGGTGACTTTTTGGCTTTCTGGTGCGGGAAAGTCGGTGTTTTAGTTGGTTGGGACCAACTATGAGGATGGACAGATCGTGTTGCTGGAAGGGTGACTTTTCGGCTTTGTTGCGCGGGAAAGTCACTTTTTTAGTTGGTCGTGTTTGCCTCGTTCTTGTGAATACTGCATTGTGCCCTGTGTGTGGCTGTCCCATGATCCGTCACGGTAGGACTTCGTCAGGTCGTCAGCGCTGGCGGTGTAAACCCTGCAAAATTACGACGCTGAACGAAATTGACTCCACGGCCAAGCATCTTGATGAGTTCTTGGCCTGGCTCCTTGGCAGGTGTCGTCAGGTGGATTTGCCTGGTGGGGGCCGCTCGTTTCGTAGGCGTTGTGAGCCGTTGTGGCAGTTATGGCCTTTCAGCCCGATCATCGATGAGGTTCATGAGGTCATCTTCGTCGATGGTATCCACCTGGGCCGAGGCGTCGTGGTGCTCATCGCCCAAACACCCGATTGTGTGCTGGGCTGGTACGCGGCTAGGAGTGAGAATTCCCGGGCCTGGAGCGCGCTTATGAGCCGGATCGCGCCCCCGGCCCTGGTCGTGACCGACGGGGGCAGCGGGTTCGCGAGGGCGTGCAAGAACATCTGGCCGACCACGCGCGTTCAACGCTGTACCTTCCACGCGTATTGCCGTATCCGCCAAGCCACCACAACGCGCCCCAAACTGGAAGCCTCGCGTAGCTTGTACGCTCTGGGGCGCCAGCTCACGCACGTGCACGACATCGAAGGCGCCCAGGAATGGATAGGCGCCTACCAGGGGTGGTGCACGCGCTGGAAGGGCTTCCTGGAGGAGACAACACGCAGACCTGAGGGGGGATGGGAATACACCCACGAACGTCTCGTTCGGGCTCGTAACAGCCTCAACAAGCTCATCTCCCAGGGGCTCTTGTTCACCTACCTGGACCCCACCTGGACCCACCCGATGCCCGCGATGACCAACCAGATCGAAAGCACGAATGCCCAATTACGCCAGATGCTGCGCGACCACCGCGGCATGCGCCTGACCCGACGCATGAAAGCCGTGTTTTGGTGGTGCTACACCCACTCTCCACACCCGCAACCAGCAGCGAGGATCCTGGCGACCATGCCCACCGACGAAGCCCTCGAAAATGCCTGGTACCAAGCCTGTCAAACCCACCAAGCCACCGGCATCATCCCCGGCTGGGGCGACGCAATCTGCTTCAACGAACTCCACCACACCACCCCCTACCACAACACCTGGGACTAACCCCAGCAACACGAAATGTCCTATAACCCGGGTCTTGAGCGGCGAAGGTGCGCTGTGACATCCATTCTCGGAAGGTGTGCCCAAAGTCGTGGAGCATCGTCAACCACGCGCTGGCTTGGTCGACGCTGGTGATGCTCGTCAAGCGTCGTGACAAGGCCAGCAACGCCCGTGCGGGTTCGGTTCTGGGATGCATGGTGAGGTCGCGGATGATGTCACGATGAACGTGGACCAGGCAGCGTTGCACGCGCGTGGAGGGCCATAGGTGCGCGATAGCCGCCAAGGCGCCTGCAGCACCGTCGGTGGTGACCACATCGGCAGGAGCGAGGCGTTCAAGTAGGGCCGTGTAGGCCTGCGCGGATTCGTTGGCCGCCCACTGCCACTCCAGCACATGCTCGCGGTCTCGGGCGATCAGCAGCACCCATCCGCTGACAGGTGCATGCCGTCAATGAAGATCTGATCGTGGACCTGCCCGGTGACGGGCGGGTGAGGTACCGGCACCTGCCAGCACCAACAGGTACGACGCCGGAAAGCGCGCGCTGAGCCTTCCTGTTCGTCTTGGGTGTGCCGAGACGTCGCCCACGCGATGAAGTCTGCCAGCTCATCGGCTTGTTCGTGTCGGCGCGCACGCCCTGATGGACATGTGGTTGACAGGGCGCACGAGGTGCATTTCCACCGTTGAGCGCCCGCCGCGGTGTGTCCATTCTTCTTCATCGGCACAGCGCACACCGGGCAACGCCGAGCACGATTCGATCGTGTTCTCACCCACTACACGATCACCCCAGAAAGTCAAGGAAGCTGCGCGATTAACCGCCCGAACCTAAATAACAGCGACTTTCGCCCGCAATCCCAACCTAAACACGGAACTTAAGCACCACGTTCGTGACCTATAGTCCTCGACCTCTACCCGCAACCCCCGACCAACACCCGGTCACCCACACTCAACTCGGAAGAGCCGTTTTACTGGAGACTATGCGACCTGGCATCGAGGATCGTGTACGCACCGCGTTCTCGGTTCAGGTGGGGCGGGCGTTGCACACCCGATCGTGTTCGTGCACCTGCGTCCCATGCCCTCCCAAGTCAAGGGCTTGCTCGCATACTGTCAGCGGCATCCTGAGGCGTGTGGCCGAATGCGCTCTTCATCCGTGGTCGATGATGCTCCTACGGCTTCGCTGGTCTCTTGCCCGCAGGAAGGACACCGAGTTCACTAACCCAGCCCCGGCCTCGTCCATTCACGAGATCAGGAAACTGTATGTGATGCGCATCTCGTAAGTGGGTGCTTCATGATGCTTTGATGGTTATTCGGTAGTTGTATGCTGTCGCACATAATCCGTCCGTCAGCGTCGAACGAGGGTTGAGTGTTATGGCTCGAGGCTACAGGGCAATCGTCGAACTGAACAGTCGGGAAGGAGGGCTGCAAACCGCAGACCGCCTCTTCCACGAGTGGGTGAACAAGAAGTACCCGCCCGGGGGCTCGCGCGCGGGCGTGGAATGCGACGCTGAGGGGATCTACCGTTTCGGAGAGCTCACCTCCAAATGGGACGAGACAGCAGACGTCGTCGCGACCAAGCTGTCAGAAGCGTCAGAGGATAGACACTACGAGCGCCAACTCCTGGAGATGGTCGAGCGCAGAGACGGCGGCGACCAGTGGACCACGCGCGTCTACGCGTTGCACGCGACCAAGGAATCGCGCTATCGGGACGTTCTCTGGGTGGAGGTTACCCCTCCGCGCGAGGGCGAATGGGACGCGAAGCCACCCGCGCTGGTCCGCGACCTCATCACCGAGGGCCACTGCCACGACCGCGGCATGCCGCTGTCGGACTCCCCCCAATCCGTCGCCGACGAGGAACAGGTGGAGCAGTTGATCGGCTGGATTCGTGATGAGCGTCGGCGCGCATCCGTCGTCGTGGCCGCCCCGCTCACGGACGGGAGCGACTTAGGCTCCCTCGAGGCGGAATGCCGTTGGAAAGACATCCTGCGTTCCCTGACGAAGAACTCCCTGGGCTGCGCGTCCTACTTTCTGCTCACGCCCGAAGCCTACCGCCAGTTCCATGCCAGGATCGGACAGGGGTGCGCCATGCCCAAGGGAAGCCTGCGAACCTACCTTCCCGGCTTTCGAGCAGACGAACCAACCGACAGGCTCCGCCACAGGGTGCTGACCGCGGGCACGCTGCTCCGTGGTTATGACGAGAAAAACAAGCAGTTCCGTCCTGAACTGTCGGCGATCATCGCGCGAACGCCCTGCGAGTACCTATGGGAAAACGGCCTCGACAAGGAGCTTCGTCGGGCCCAGGCGCCCTTGGATAAGAAGCGCCTGTCGGTGCCGACGTTCCACCCGCTGCGCGAGAGCGAGCGGACGGTGGAACTGCTCGACGAGAAGGTGCGCCAGCGGGTCGCCGAGTCTTTCTCCGCAGCCGCCAGCGACGCGGGGGGACCGGTCGAGGACGCGCGCCTGCCTGCCCGCGAGGAGCAAGAGGAAGCCCCTCTTCGGACCAACGCCCGCGAGGTGGACATCAGGCCTGCGACGTCCGAACCTGCCCCGCAGCGCGGCCAGTCTCAGCACTTGGCATGGTACGAGCCGCTGCGCCGCCTGATTCGCCGCTTCCTGCCCGCGTTCAACCCGCGCTCGCACACCGAGCTGGAAAGCGGCGTCGCCGCGCTGGAGAGCGGCCTGGACGCCATGAACGACGCGCACGCACAGCTTGCGCACAAGCGAGACGCGCTCGCGGATGAGCTACGTGTCGCAGAGGAACTGCTGGAGGAAGCTTCTCATCAGAGCCGGGAGATCGAGGAGCTCAAGGAAGAGAAGAAAGCGATTGCAGAACAGCTGCTTGCGAGCCAGCAAGAGAGGGAGAGGCTGAGTAAGAGAAACCGGTCCCTCGAATGGAAGCTGAGGCAAGAAGAATCGATTGGTCGTGCGACTGAACCTGATGATTCGTGGCTGGCTGACGCGCCGAAGAGCATGTCGGAGTTGTTTGATCGCATGACGCAGCAGGGCTATGAGACGGTCACGCGCTACGTTGAGCTGAGCGCACCGGATTCGATGGTGGACGATATTCTCGCGATCGACGACCTGGCTGAAAACCACTATGCGTCCGAGTTCTGGAACTACATTCTCGTGCTGCGCGACTACATGCGTGCACGGGAGACGGGCGACTTTACAAATGGAGATCTTGACCTCTACCTTGCGTGTCCGCCGGAAGGGTATTTTAGGTGTGGTCCCGGCCATCACAAGCGCAACGAAGGGCGAACTGTGAAGACGGATCGAAAGATGCGGCTCGAGCGTATGCTACCGGTTCCCACTGAGGTCGATTCGCGCGGTTATATTGAGATGTGGACGCATTTTGCCCCAGCCTTCTGCAACCAAAAGGCTCCCCGCATGTACTACTACGCCGACACGAAGAAGACGAACAAGGTGTACATCGGTTACATCGGGTATCACCCGACGAACACGAAGACCAACTGAGCATCCTCGATGCGACTGGGCCCCGGCCTCGTGAAGGGATTGACGAGGCCGTGGCCGGGTTACGCGTCCCGATTGGCAACCGGGCATGCGCCTCAGAGGGCGGAGACGAACTCCGCGAGCCGAGCCGCGTGCTCGCGCGAACGCGCCACCATGTCGGCGCGTGCCGCCTCATCCGTGCGATTCGCATACGACACCCCGAACAGCGGCAAGCTCCCCGCGAACTCCATACCCGTCAGCGCGCTCGTCGCTTTGACCGGGGCCAAGAAACGGTCAATGCCTCCCGGCTGAGCGCAATAGTAGGATTCCGGTGCGCCCGTCGTCAGTGACACCACCAGCTTCTTGGCTTTGAGAGCTGTACCCGTGGACCCGTGGCTGAAGCCACGCACGAACACGTCCTCCATCCACTTCTGCAGAAGCGCCGGCCAGCCGTACCACCACAGCGGATACTGCAACAAGATGACGTCCGCTGAGGCGAGCTTGTTCTGCTCCGCCTCAACATCGAACACGTAATCGGGATACAGCTCGTCGAGATGATCGATCTCGGCGCCCGGAAGCAGGGAGGTGAGCTCCTCCAGAATCGTCTTATTCGCCACCGAATCATCGCCGGTGCGGGGGTGGCCCGACACAACCAGAACCTTGGACATCGCATTTCCTTTCGTCGATGCGAGAAGTCTACGCCTGCCAAACCAACGCAAACAGGGCGCGGAAACGCATTTCGCGCGTAGTGAATCCCCACCCCGGAAGGCCCACCAGCGCGGTACTACAGTGAAGGCATGCCTGACACCGACTCCCAGCGCATCACCGTCAGCCGTGTTCTCCTCGTCATCGCGACGGGGGTCGGCGCCGGATTCCTCTCCGGACTCTTCGGGGTGGGCGGCGGCCTCGTCATCGTGCCAGCACTCATGGCCGTCCTCGGCATGGATCAGCGCCGCGCCTCAGCCACCTCCCTTGCCGCCATCATCGTGACCGCCGCCGTCGGATCGGGCACTATGCCCTCCACGGCGAGGTCTCCTGGGCGGGCGCCGCTCTCCTCGCCCTCGGCGCGCTCGCGGGCTCCCAAATCGGCGTGTGGCTCCTGCGCCGCCTCCCCGCCCCCTCCCTGCCCTGGATCCTCATCGGCTTCACGCTCTTCGTCATCGTCTCCCAATACCTGCACGTCCCCACGCGTGAGGGGGGTCGTCTCGCTGACCCCGGCCTCGTGCGCGCTCATGATCCTGGTCGGCGTGTGCGCCGGCATCCTCTCCGGCCTGGTGGGCGTGGGCGGCGGGTCCGTCATCGTGCCCGGCATGGAGCTGGCCGTCGGCGCGGGAGACCTGATCGCGCGCGGCACGTCCCTCCTCGTCATGATCCCCACCGGCATCGCGGGCACCGTCACCAACCTGCGCCACCGCATGGTTGACCTGCGTGTTGGCCTCATCGTCGGCGCCTCCGCCGCCGCGACGGCCCCCGCCGGGCGCCTCGTCGCCACGCTCGTCTCCCCGAGCGTCGGCGCGATCCTCTTCAACATCTTCCTGCTCTCCATCATCGCCTCGACGATCCTGAAGATGCGTCGGAAAGCACGCGCCCAGAGGTAGGGACGAGGACCGGCTCGTTATTCGCGCGCGCTCGCCAGGGCCTCGGCGATGTCGCCGCGAATGACGAGGGAGCGATCCGTGATCTCTGCGGGAGCCGCCGCATCCAGCGCAACGCATGTGTACGTCGCCTCCGGATTGTCGAACACGCGCCGCCAGAACGGAAACTTGATGATGCTCGGCGTATTCATGCCGACGCCCAACTCAAGGTGAAGCACGCGGCCGCTCGACGTGCGCTCCAAGAAGTCCTGATAACGACCGGCAGCCGCCATCCATCCATCATCCTGAACGAAACGGTTGTCAACGCGCAGGTTCGTCGTCATCTCCTCCCCGCACCTCGGGCAGCGGGGGACCAGCTCCGACGGGATACGCATGCCCTCCTGGCTGGCCACCGCTTCACGCACCCACGACTCGTTGTCGTACGTCGCGTCGTGGCAGGGCGCCGAACATTGCAGCAGCCCGTAATCGCCCTGCGTGTAGAACAGGCGCTCCTTGTCGAAGCCGGAACTTTGGAAACGGTGATCGACGTTCGTGGTGATCACGAAGTAGTCGCGACCGCGCACGAGGCCCAGCAGGTCCGCGTACACCTGCCCTGGGCCGGCCTCGTAGCGCAGCAGGGAAATCATGCGGCTCCAAAACGCCCAGCGTTCCTCCGACGTGGGGAAGGGATAGAAGCCGCCCGAGTAGGCGTCCGTGATGCCGCGCTCGGCGCGAAAATCCGCGAAACGTTCATCGAAAACCGGGCCAGAGTGATTGTCGCCGTCGGCGGCGGACAGGCCGGCACCCGCACCGATGAGGATCGCGTCAGCGCTGTCGATAGCCTCGCGCAGGGTGGTGGGTCGGCTCATGGTGTCTCCTCAATCGTTGATGGGATCAGAGTCCGAGAAGGGCGCGGTACAGGGCCTCGTCGTGGTCGCCGAAGACGTCGACAATGACGCGCAGCTCGGACGCGCCCGGGGTGCCAGAGTCAAGAAAGTCGGCGACGGTCGCCACCGCGATACGGGCCGCCTCCTCCTGCGGGAAGCCGAAGACCCCCGTGGAAATGCAGCAGAACGCCACCGTGTTGAGCCCATGTGCTGCCGCCTCCTCCAGGCATCGCCGGTACGAGCGGGTCAGGGCCTCCCGGTGCTCGTCAGTGAGCTCTCCGCTCACGATGGGGCCGACCGTGTGGATGACGAAGCGCGAGGGCAGGTGGAAACCGGGGGTGAGGACGGCTTCTCCCGTCGGGAATCCCGAGGAGCCGTCGCCGCGTGCGCGCTCAGCCATGACCTCGGCGCATGCCTGCCGCAGTTCGAGCCCAGCTGCGCTGTGGATCGCGTTGTCGATACAGGTGTGCCCCGGCGCCCGGCATCCGAGCAGCGCTGAGTTTGCCGCGTTGACGATCGCGTCGACCTCCAGGCGCGTAATGTCACCGCGCCACAGCGCCATTCTCGGATGAACCGGCGAGGCCGTGGCATTCTCCCAGGTCGCGGTTCCTGTCCGTACACGCTCGGCGTCGAGGACAATCGCCTCGGCCTCCGGGTAGCCATCAGGCAGGGGAGCGGGGCCGCGGATGTTCATGAGGGCGCGCAGATAGGCGCGCTCCTGCGACGTGTCCGAGGGGGGAATCTCGTATCCCATATCTGTAGCCAGGATGTGCAGGGCTGTATGGACGGCCTCGTTGTAGGTGGTGAGTGTGTGCGTCATGGTCCCCTCCGATTGTTTACATGACACGTAACTGCGTGATCTGGAGGTTTATTTCATCTTGGTCCCTCTTGCCCCCGCGCATCCCCTCTGCCCTTCCCAAGATTCTCGCACGTAATTTCATTGGGTCAGTTTTAGAGTGCTACCTTTTTCCTTGAACTGCCAACGATGGACATTCAAAACTTGAAGGATAAGTTGGGGAATTACGTGCGACATTGTTGGGGAACCGTGTAGGTGGCGTCGGTCGGTGGCGTAGGTCGGTGACGGTGGCGCCGGCGGGGAGTGGACGGGGCTCGAATGTGCAAGCGGCCCCGGCCTCGTGCAGATGAAACCGGCCCCGGCCTCATGCGAGACCGGGGCCGAAACGTCAGCGCGCCTGAAGCGGATCACTCGTCGGCGGCGCTGGGGTGCGTCATGTCGGCGGGAACCACCCACGCGTCGAACTCCTCAGCGGTCAGGAAGCCCAGCTCGAGGGCAGACTCGCGCAGCGACAGGCCCTTGTGATGCGCGTTCTTCGCGATCTTGGAGGCCTTGTCGTAGCCGATGTGGCGATTCAGGGCCGTCACCTGCATGAGGTTGATGTTCAGGTTGTGCTTGATCTTCTCGTAGTTCGGCTCGATGCCGTACGCGCAGTGCGTATCGAAGGACACGCAGACGTCGCCCAGCAGGCGGATGGACTCCAGGACGTTCCACGCCATGACGGGCTTGAAGACGTTGAGCTGGAAGTTGCCCTGCGAGCCGGCGAAGCCGACCGTCGCGTCGTTGCCGAAGACCTGGGTGGCGACCATGGTCATGGCCTCGCACTGGGTCGGGTTGACCTTGCCCGGCATGATGGACGAACCCGGCTCGTTCTCGGGGATGATCAGCTCGCCGATGCCGTTACGCGGACCCGACGCGTACCAGCGCACGTCGTTCGCGATCTTCATGAGGGCGTCAGCCAGGACGCGCAGCGCGCCCGAAACCAGCACCAGCGCGTCGTGCGCGCCCAGGGCGGCGAACAGGTTGCTGGCCTGCTTGAACTCGATGCCCGTCTCCTCGGAGATCTTCTTCGCGGTGAGCTCGCCGAACTTCGGGTGAGCGTTCAGGCCGGTGCCCACGGCGGTGCCACCGATGGCCAGCTCGCGCGCACGCGTGTCCGCGTACTCGATGCCGTCGAGGGCGAAGTCGATCTGAGCAACCCAGCCGGAGATGACCTGGCCCAGGCGGATCGGGGTCGCGTCCTGCAGGTGAGTGCGGCCCACCATGATGACGTCGTCGAACTCCTTGGCCTTCTTGTCCAGGGTGTCGCGCAGCTGGCGCACGCGCGGGTACATGTCGTGCAGCTCGGAGACAACCGCGATGTGCATGGCGGTGGGGAAGGTGTCGTTCGAGGACTGGCCGCGGTTCACGTGGTCGTTGGGGTGCACGGGGGACTTGGTACCCATCGTTCCGCCCGCGAGTTCGATCGCGCGGTTGGAAATGACCTCGTTAGCGTTCATGTTCGACTGCGTGCCTGAGCCGGTCTGGAAGACGACCAGAGGGAAGTTGTCGTCGAGCTTGCCGGAGATGACTTCGTCGCCGGCCTGCGCGATGTAGTCGGCGATGTCGGCGGGCAGCTCGCCCAGCTCGGCGTTGGCCAGGGCCGCGGACTTCTTCAGGATGCCAAGGGCACGCACCATCGGGCGGCCCCACACGAAGGTGTTGCGTCCAATGTCGAAGTTGTGCAGCGAACGCTCGGTCTGAGCGCCCCAATAGCGGTTCGCGGGGACCTCAACGGCTCCCATCGAGTCGGTTTCGGTGCGGGTTTCTTGTGCCACAGGTGGCTCCTTCGCGTAGGGCTTACGTACCTCCCTAGGATAGCGCCGAGCGCGCTGTGAGGCGTGGGGCACTCGTCCTAGTCTCGCGCACGGGACGAGATGTCCAGCTTGCGTAGGAGCAACCACGCGCACGAACACGACAGTGTAACGAGGGACAGTGCGAGGAGGAAGGGTGACAGGGGCATCCAGCCGTACAGGGCGGTGGCGCTCACGGGGGCCACGATCCACGTGATCGCGCCTGTCGCGTTGATGACGCCGGCAACGCCACCCTGCTCGCGCGCGCTCACTGCCAGGGACGCGCCCGCCGAGTAGCCGGGGGAGGCCATGCCCGAGGCGACGCCCATCGCAAACGTCGAGACTGCCAGCGCCCACAGCGACGGCGCGATCGTCAGGCATGCGAGAGCCACGAGGGCGAGCGTCATGCCCGCGCGCAACAGGGCGCGAGGCCCCCACCCCAGGCGTGGCACGACGATCAGCTGCATGAGCATGGCTCCGGCGGCGTTGGCCAGCAGCATGAGGGCGGTGACGGAAACGGCGGGCGCGGGCTCGAGCCCGCCGCGGTCCTGCACGAGAAAGCCCATCGTGATCTGAACGACGCCATTGGCGAAGTAGATGCCGAACACCGAGGCGATCCACGGCGCGATGCGCCGGTCGGTCCATCGCACGCGCGGGGGCAGCTCGCCGGTGGCCTTCGCCCCGCTCGCGTTATCGTTCGCCGATTCCGTCGACGAGGCCGGGGCCGCCTCTTCGGGTTCCGTGTCCTCACCGGTCAGGCGGGCTAGGCGCCGCCTTGTGCGGGTGGACGCTCCGTCGCCGGGCAGCCAGATGAGGGCGATGCCCAGCGCGACGAGGACGAAGATCGGGGTCGCGTGCACGGGCCCGAAAATCCACCACGCGCCCAGCGCCGACGAGACGAGGGAACCCACCATGACGGACAGGCTGATCGCGCCGGAGAACGCGGACGTGCCGCGCACGCGCGAAGCCTCGTCCGGGGTGACCTCGGCGACGAGTGCTTGGCCGGTCGGAGGGATTGCCGCGACGGCCGCGCCGAAGAAGGGGCCGCGCGCCGCCATGATGGCACCCGCAGCCAGGAAAGCGCCGATGGAGCCGGCCGCTCGCGCCCACACGGCCGCCGAAAAGAGCGTGCCCGCCGTGAGCGCTAAGAAAAGAGCCAGCAGGATGACGCGCCTGCGCCCCCAGGCGATGGAGCGGCGCCCCCAGAACTGGCTCAGCGCCGTCACCGAGGCCGCCGCCAACGACACGGCCGCGCCCACGATCCACTCGGGCAGGTTCAGGGCACGTGACAGGGGAGCGATCGACACGTTGAGCATGTTCTGCGCCGTGTACGTAAACAGCGCGATCGCCACGAGCGCGCGCAGCGTCGGATTCGTCAGCAAAGGTGATGAGGGCACAATGCATCCTACGACGAACGCCCCGCGCGATGCGCGGGGCCTTGCCGGACAGACGCCACAGCGGGGGAGCGCTCAGCGCTGCACCCAGGTACTCACCCTCCAGCGGGCGTCGCCCGAGCGCTCACGCCACTCGCTATCGGAGCGCGACTCGTCCCGGCGCCACAGCGACGGATCCAACGGCGGCGCGTACACGAACGACGAACCTTCCGGCGCGCTCGCGGCCACGTCCAGCTCCAGGTCCGTCACCACCGCCTCGTCGAGGAGAGGCAGAGTCTGCGCGTAGACTTGGGCCCCGCCCGTGATCCAGATGTAGGGGGCACCCGTGGAGGCGGTCTCCTCTCGCGCGACCTCAAGCGCCTCCTCAACGGAGGAGACGACGGTCGCTCCCGGCGCCTCGTAGCCGCCCGAGCGGGTGATCACGATGTTCGTGCGGCCCGGCAACGCCTTGCCAAGGGCCTCCCACGAGCGGCGCCCCATGACGATCGGGCAGCCCATCGTGGAGTCCTTGAAGTGGCGGAAATCCGCCGGGACGTGCCACGACATGGCCGTGCCCGACCCAAGGATCCCGTTGCTGTCCTGCGCCCAAATCGCGGCGAGCTTCGTCATACGGCGACTGGAGCCTTGATCGTGGGGTGATGCTGGTAGTCGACGACGGAAATATCGTCGAAGGAGTACTCGAACATCGAGGGAGCCTTCGTCAGCTCCAGGCGCGGGAAGGGGTAGGGCTCACGGCTCAGCTGCTCGGTCACCTGCTCGGTGTGGTTGGAGTAGATGTGGCAGTCCCCGCCGCTCCAAATGAAATCGCCGACTTCAAGGCCCGCCTGCTGGGCGAACATGTGGGTGAGCAGCGAGTAGGACGCGATGTTGAAGGGAACCCCCAGGAACATGTCCGCGCTGCGCTGGTACAGCTGCAGTGACAGGCGGCCGTCGGCCACGTACAGCTGGAAGAACGCGTGGCAGGGCTCGAGCGCCATCTCGGGCAGGTCACCGACGTTCCACGCGGAGACCACCATGCGACGCGAATCTGGGTTCGTCTTCAGCGTCTCGAGGACCTGGGAAATCTGGTCGATGCGGCGCCCGTCCCCCGCGTTCCACGAACGCCACTGCACGCCGTACACCGGGCCCAGCTCGCCGTCCTGGTCCGCCCACTCGTTCCAGATGCGGATCCCGTTGTCCTGGAGCCAGGACACGTTCGACGAACCCGACAGGAACCACAGGAGTTCGCCGACCACCGACTTGAGGTGTACGCGCTTCGTCGTGATCAGCGGGAAGCCCTTGGACAGGTCGTAGCGCAGCTGCGCCCCGAAGATCGAGCGCGTGCCCGTGCCGGTGCGATCCCCCTTCGGGGTGCCCTCGGCCATGATGCGCGCGAGCAGATCCTCGTACTGACGGTCGATCCCGGCCACGTCAGTCGATCCTCTCGTTCGTCCACGCGTGCGAAGCAGGCAGCGCCTGATCAACGACCGAGTGCGCGATCGTGCAATTGCGATCAATGGCGGCGTTGGCGCGGCGCTCAAGGTCCGCGATCTCCTCGTCGGACAGGGCCGACATGTCCTGGACCAGCTCGACGTCCACGTGCGTGAAACGGTCGTGTTCCTGGTCGTAGTCCGCGGACACGCCGACGAACTGCTCGAAATCGTCGCCCAGGCGGGCCGCCATGCGCGCGTCCGAGCTCATCGCGTTGCAGCCCGCGATCGCGAGCTTGAGCAGGTCACCGGGGGAGAAACGGCCCGGGCCGTGCCCGACCAGAATCTCGGCGCCATCCTGGTTGCGGGCGACGTACTCGCGCACGCCCGTGCGCTGCAGATACAGAGACTTAGGGGTATCACTCATGGCCCCTATTGTGTCGCGAAAAGACCCCGCGCGCCCGGCAACATGCGCCCGGCGGGCGGGGTTCCTCGCAGAGCGTAGCGAAGGTTCAGCGATGCTCCTCCAGCCACGACGCGGCAAGCTCGCGTTCGCGCTCGATCACACGCCCGGCGCGTGCCACCGCTTCCTTCTCGATGCGCCCGCCCAGCAGCGGGATGCGTACCGACACGTCGCCCGTCACGTGACGCTCGGCCCCCTCACCCGAGGGGGACAGGACTGAGACGGCCCGGAACGAGACCGGGGCGCCCTCCACGGTCACCGTCGAGCGAGACCGCGCCACTGCCTCCTCCCTGCTCCACTCCTCCACGAAGGTTACGCGCAGGTCGCCCTTGACAAAGCGCGACGCGGCCGGGGGGATGAGCTCGGGGCGAACCGTGCCCGAGAACGTGATGCGCTCGCCCTCCACGACCGTCGACGAGGAGCCTTCCACCACGAAGGAACCGAAACGACGCTCCTGGTAGCCCGAGCTCAGGAACATGGCGACGACCTCGTCGACCGTGCCCGGGTAGGTAACAGACTGGCTAAATTCCAGGTTTTTTCCCCTCTCGATGTCGTCGCCCAAGCGTGGCCCGGCGCTCATTTACAAAGGCGGGTCAGCTTTGTGTCCCCGCTCCCACTAGAGTAGAGCCATGCGTAGCCTCATGCAGTTAGCGGAAGAAGCATCATCGACCCCGCTGTCTGAACAAGACACCGATTGGCTGCACCTGCTCCGAGCCGACTGGCAGGTGCTCGCCGACCTCGCGGCCGCCGACCTGGTCCTGTGGTTGCCCACAGACGACGGCAGGTTCATCGCCGCCGCCCACTGCCGCCCCGCAACCTCCTCCACCGTCCACGTCGACGACATCATCGGTCTGCACCTGCCCGCCGCCCGCGAAGTCGACCTGCACCGCGCCATCCAGACAGGGAAGGTCGTGCGCTCAACCGCCGCACGCTGGGCGGGCACCTACTCAATGATGGAAACCTGCGTGCCCGTGTGCCACGACGGTCGTATTATTGCCGTCGTCACCCGCGAGGAAAACCTGTCCAGCCCGCGCCTATCCCTCGGATTCGAAGGGTGGACCACAGCCGCCGCAGACACGCTGTGTCAGATGATCGCCAATGGCGACTACCCCTACGACTCTACCCCGCAGGTCACATCCCACGGCGTGCCCCGCGTCCTCGACGGCGCACTTCTTATCGACGCCGACGGTCGTGTCCAGCAGGTCACCCCCAACGCCGTGTCCTGTCTGCGTCGCCTCGGCATCCGCTACGACGTCAAAGGCAAAGTCCTGGCCCAAGAAATCACCGACGTCATCGGCGAGGGAACTTTCATCGAAGAATCAATGGCCGTCGTCGTGATGGGCCGTGCCTCGTGGCGCGTCGAAATTGCCGCGCGCGCGTCGACCATTTCCCTGCGCGCGCTTCCCCTGGTCAACGGGCGCAAGCGGCTCGGTGCCGTCATCCTCCTGCGCGATGTCTCCGAGGTCCATCGCCACGAGCAGGAACTCATGACGAAGGATGCAACGATCCGCGAGATTCACCACCGCGTCAAGAACAACCTTCAGACCGTCTCCGCATTGTTGCGTCTACAGTCTCGACGCTCGTGCGAAGACGCCGTCAAGGTCGCCCTCGCTGAGGCAGAACGCCGCGTTCAAGCCATTGCGACTGTGCACGCCGCCCTGTCCCAAAACGTTGATGAATCCGTCGACTTCGACGAGGTTGCCCGCACGATTGTGCGCATGGCGGGGGCAATCGCCTCCACCGATCATGGTGTCGAGGTGGTTACGACCGGCCAGTTCGGGACAATTTCCGCCGACCAGGCGCAGGCGCTGGCAACGGTCCTCAACGAGCTGGTAGCGAACTCCGTCGAGCACGGCTTGGCTGACCGCGATGGCCGTATCGAAGTGAGTGCTCGGCGCGAAGGCCTGTCGATGACGGTGACCGTTGCGGACGATGGCCTCGGCTTCGCGCCGGGCACACCCATGACTGGCCTGGGCACGCAGATCGTCCAACAGATGGTGCGCGGCGAACTGAGGGGGTCCATCGAGTGGACTCCTCGCGAGGGTGGCGGCACTCTCGTGACACTGATGATCAACCTCGATCCCGCCTGAGCGGCGAGCGGGTGCGCTGCACCTCATGACGTGTCGAGGCCGGGGATCCGTGTCGGATCCCCGGCCTCGGTCGTGTGTCGTTGAGGCGTTTAGCAGCCGGCGCGGCGCGCTCGTGCGGCGCGGCGTTTGAGGGAGCGGCGTTCTTCCTCGCTCATGCCGCCCCAGACGCCTGAGTCCTGGTTATTGTCGATGGCCCACTGCAGGCAGATACCTTTCACGATGCATTCGCGGCACACGGCTTTGGCTTGGGCGACCTGACTGATGGCAGGCCCCGTGTTCCCGATCGGGAAGAAGAGTTCGGGGTCGACTGTCAAGCATGCTGCCTTGCTGCGCCAATCCATATGTGTTCTCCTTGGGTAACCGTGCGCTATGGGATTTCGATTCTTCGACTGTCAGTGTCCGATGGTCATGTTTGTCGCGCAAGGTGGAGGAGAGAGTGATGCGGAGATGTCACTATGTGCCTGGTCACGGTGAGCGAAAAAAATGGGACTTAGGTTGTAACTGACCCTATGGTCAGTTGAATAGTTGTTAGGGTACCACCCTCGCAGACAAGCCCGCATAAGGGACTCCAGCGGCGTGCCACAATCGACAATGGGTATGTGTGACTCGAGCGTATAAGCGCCCGAATGACATTGTCGGACGGATTCAATGCAAGCACGCGAAGCCCGTCCCAGCGTGTAATACGAGTCCATGCGGCCTCGGGTATGACATCGACGATCGTGGGGGGATTCCACCCGAGAGCATCGTGCAGATCGGTCAGGACCTGCACACCAGAGTCCGAGCCAATGACGATCCAAGGTTTGTCACAGAGCCATTGTGAGGGAGCGTATTCAGGCCCTATCAGAGCAGGCATGGATGAATTACTGACCAATGATGCAAGTTCTTTGGCAGAGGGAATGCGCCACGCGCGCGCCCCAGACAGCGAACGCGCGCTTTGACGGGGCTGCAGGGGCGTCATCTCCATCGGGATGCATGCGAGAACGGTCGGCTCACCCGGGCGCACGAGGAGAGCCTGTCCGGACGCAAGGGAACGAAGGTCGCTCGGGGACAGGCCCGCGTGTAGGGCCTCGTTCGCCTCCCTGGCGCGCACAAGCCGCATGGAGAACGCTCCCATCGCTGAGGTTGAGGAGGTAAATCGTCCGGCGTACGCGGCGACGATGACGATTCCGGCGCGCCTGGCCCTACCCAGAAGCGAGGCCCACAGCTCTTCGGCCTGGGGAATCGACAGTCCTTCGGCCAGATTGGATCGTAGGGCCGAGACGTCGGTGATAGCAAGGACCGCAGGACCGTTTTCGCACACGCCTTGAAGCAGATCGATTGCCCCGACGTCAGATGCGGACAAGAGGGAGGATGCTCCGACAGCATCCTCCTCTGCGATGACGTGGAGGGGAACGTCGATCGCCCCGGCGATCCTTGTGGCAATTGCCAGGACCCACCGGGCAGCGAGGGACCCCTCGTGTGCGCTGGTCTGAATCTGGATACTGCCGCCATCCCACACAAGAGCCGAGTGAGACTCGATCCCTTCGACGAGGCCGAGCGCCAGGGCACACGGACCGTTCATCCCGCAGTCGTGCGATGAGGCGGCGGCGTGGTGGGTAAGAGCGGTGTCTACGCTCACCCCCGCAAAGGCCTCGTCAATGTCCTCCCATGAGAGAGTGTCAGGAAGGGCGGGCGCCCACAGAGGGGCCGAGCAGGCCCTCGGCCACCGCTTGCCGCATCCATCCACGACCCTGGCGACGTCAGCCATATACGTGAGCTGCAGTGTGCCTACACCCGCCAGCACCGCGCGCCCGGGCACACGCGGCAGAGCAGAGGCGCGGCAGTCCCCCAGGATGTCCGTGGAGTCGGCGGCGCTCACACACCGCAAGGCCAAGCGAATGTCCATGTTGGCGCGCATACTCGCGTTGATTGCCCCCGAGGGACGCTGCGTCGCGGCAATCAGGTGGAGGCCGAGGCTGCGTCCCTGGGCCGCCAAGCGCAGCAGAACGTCCATTGACGAAGGATGCGTGTCAGCCAGGACCCGGAATTCGTCGATTGCGACGATGAGACGCGGAGGAGGCGCAGCGACGGTGTCGGGGGCGGTATCGTGGGCTCTTTCCCACGACGCGAGGTCGGGTAGCCCCATGTCGGCGAGAGTTGCCTCACGGCTCCGCAGGACCGATGCGATCCCGTCCAGTGCTCGTGCCGTGGCCCCCGCGTCAAGGTCAGTGAGCAGCGCCTGCGTGTGGGGCAGATCTGCCAGCCGCGCGAACGTGGAGCCGCCCTTGTAGTCGATGAGGATGAAACGCACGCGCTCAGGCGAATAGCAGTGGGCGATCGAGGCGAGCCAGCCCAGCAGCGCCTCCGATTTACCTGATCCCGTACACCCGGCGACGAGGGCGTGCGGTCCGTCCGAGACGAGGTCCAGGGCGACGGGTCCGGACTGCGCGTGTCCGATAACGACGCTGAGACTGCCAACGGTGCCGACAGATGCGTGAGGATCCCAATCGACGCGCTTCGGCAGGCAGTCTTGATTCGTTGTGCGCGTCACCGTCCACCACCACCGTGGTGAGACGGGCAGTTCATCGCTCACGCACACGCGCGCGCACCAGGAGGGTAGGTCGGCGATGTGGCTGGCGTAGCCGATGTGCAGCACGGCGATGGACTTCTCATTGGAGTTGCCGCGCGCGCATGAGGGGCAAGTTTCTCGGTCGGTGACGTGTATGTCCACGGCCAGCGCACCGAGCAGAACAGGAGATCGGTGATTCCACCAGACGCGTGCCCCGCCCATTTGTGCGGCCACTTGTCCCGCGCACCACAAGGCGCACTCGGCTCCGTGGCTGCCCGCGATGCCGAGCGAGGCGGCGTCGTCAGGTCGCGAGGACGATGAGGGAGCGACCAGTGCCACTCGTCGCCGAAGCCACGTTGCTCGTCCGGGCCACACGGCCACACTGCGCTCGCGCGGGGGAACGCTTGCGGTGGGTAGTGAGGCGAGCACGAGAGCCAAAGCCGCCCCGTCCCATCCACGCTTACGCCTGTGTACACGCCTGAGCACTGCGAGGACGCAAACGCACGCGAGGACCCCAATGACACCCCCGAGAGTCCAGAGCACTCGAGGCGATACGGGCACCGAGCGGAGCCGCCACACCATCAGTGAGGCCATGACGAGGAACGAGACGAGGGGAGCACCGCGAAGGAAAGCGGCTCCCGGTGACGTGGCTCTGCCTCGTCGATCAACGCCAGGCCATGCCAGGGTCCACGGGCGCGAGCGGACCTCGAAGGTGTCCGCTCCGACACGAAGTCTCCTGCCGGGGGCGAGCTGATTCTTGCGGTGCAGACGCCGCCACAGGCCCAGGCGGGTACACACCTGGATCGGCGAGGCTCCGGTGGCGGTACGCAGGTGTGCTCTGCCAGCCCGGGTGGAAAACGTGGCGTGCTCGCGCGCGATGCTCGAGCACGCCAAAGGCACCTGCCCGGCGCGTCCCACTGTTCCGGGCGCGATGACGAGTCCGACGTCGGGTCCCTCCACGCACGCCAGGTGGAGGTCGGTGCGTAGGGCCGTGCGTGCCAGGCAGGCGGAATCGTTCATATCTCCACGATCTCGCTGCATTCACGCCTCTTCAAGCGCGAGCGCGCCCACTGTGGATAGGGCCGAGTATGACGAGACCCCTGTGGATAACCGGTTTGCGCTCCCAACGGATGTGGATAACGCCACCTGGGGAGGTGGTTGCGCCCGAGCGGCGCCCGAGGGAGCCACACAATGCAAGAATGGACCTCATGGCTGACTCCACGTTCGAGATGACCCGCGACCGTTACAACGACCTCGTTGAGCGCATCAACGAGGCCCGAGCGGCCTACTACGACCGTGATTCACCGACCCTCGCGGACGCAGACTATGACCGCATGTACCGCGAGGTCGAAGAGATTGAGGAGCGTTACCCGCAGCTGCGCGGCGCGGATTCGCCCACGATGAGCGTGGGCGGCAGCGTCGACACCGGCTTTACCGAGGTGCGCCACCTCGCCCAGATGATGTCGCTCGACGACGTGTTCTCCCTCGAGGAGCTCGCCGGGTGGGAGAATCGCATGGCCGAGGCCACCGGCATTGCCGACCTGGAGATGACGACCGAGGTGAAGGTAGACGGCCTGTCCATCAACCTTCTCTACGACAGCGGCCGCCTCGTGCGCGCCGCCACCCGAGGCGACGGCTACGTCGGCGAGGACGTCACCGCCAACGCCCGCACGATCGCGTCGATCCCGCAGGCCCTCACCGGCACCGTCCCCGCGCGCATCGAGGTGCGCGGCGAGGTCTACTTCCCGGTCGCCGACTTCGCCGCCTTCAACGAGGCCCGGGTCGAGGCCGGCGAAAAAACTTTCGTCAACGCGCGCAACGCCGCCGCGGGCTCCCTGCGCCAAAAAGACCCGACCGAGACCGCCAAACGACCCCTCGCGATGGTCGCCCACGGCATCGGCTTCGTCGAGGCCGGGGATGAGTTCACGGAGCCGACCACCCAGATGGGCTGGTACGAGCAGCTGCGCGAGTGGGGCCTGCCCGTCTCGCCCTACACGCGTCTGCTCTCCGGCCGCAAGGCCATCGAGGAGCGGATCGGCGAGATCGGCGCGGACCGCCACGGCCTCGTCCACGAGATCGACGGCGTCGTCGTCAAGATCAACGACCTGGCCCTCCAGCGCTCCCTCGGCTCGACCTCGCGCACGCCCCGGTGGGCCGCCGCCTACAAGTTCCCGCCCGAGGAAGTCCACACGCGCCTGCTCGACATCCGCGTCCAGGTGGGCCGCACCGGTCGCGTCACCCCCTACGGCGTCATGGAATCCGTGCTGGTCGCCGGATCGAATGTCTCGCGCGCGACCCTGCACAACGCCCAGGAGGTCGCCCGCAAGGGAGTCCTGATCGGCGACCTCGTCGTCCTGCGCAAGGCGGGCGACGTGATCCCCGAGATCGTCGCCCCCGTCGAGGATGCGCGCAACGGCTCCGAGCGTCCCTTCGTGATGCCTACCGAGTGCCCCTCCTGCGGGACGACGCTCGTCCAGGAGAAGGAAGGCGACGTCGACCTGCGCTGCCCGAACAAGGGTTTGTGCCCCGCGCAGATCACCGAGCGCCTCGCCCACGTCGGCGCCAGAAGCGCACTGGACGTGGAGGGCCTCGGCGACGAGTCTGCGCTCGCCATGACCCAGCCCGAGAACGACCGCGACGAGGTGGCCGCCGCCCTGGTCGCCGGCCACAGCGTCACCCTGGAGGACGGCACCGTCCTCACCCTCGAGGGCGGCCGCGAGCTGCCCCACGGCGAGCAGATCACCCGCGCCGAGGAACTCCTGCCCGCCGCGCAGGCCCCCGCCCTGCGCACGGAGGCCGCGCTCTTCGACCTGCGCGCCGAGGATCTGCGCGACGTCATGGTGTGGAAGCCCGTCAAGAAGAAGGGCGAGGAAACCGGGGACTGGAAGCAGGTCCGCTACTTCTGGACGAAGGCCTACAAGCCCCGCAAGCTGCGCGGGCAGACCGTCTTCGAGCCGATCGAGCCCAGCGCGTCCAAGGGCACCGAGAAGATGCTCGCCGAGCTGGAGAAGGCCAAGAGCCAGCCCCTCGCGCGCGTCCTCGTCGCCCTGTCGATCCGCCACGTCGGCCCCACGGCGGCACGAGCGCTGGCAGAGAAGTTCCTGTCGATGGACGCACTGCGCGCCGCCTCAGTCGAGGAACTTTCCGCCGTCGAGGGCGTGGGCGAGGAAATCGGCCGCTCCCTGCGCGACTGGTTCACGGTCGACTGGCACCTGGAGGTGCTGGAGGCGTGGGCGCGCGCGGGCGTGCGCATGGCCGACGAGGCGCCCAAGCCGGCCTCGGACGTGCTCGCGGGCCTCACCATCGTCGTCTCGGGCGCGATGCCCGGATACGACCGCGAGGGCGCCAAGGAAGCGATTACGTCGCGCGGCGGCAAGGCCTCGGGTTCGGTCTCAAAGAAGACCTCGCTCGTGGTCGCAGGTCCCGGCGCGGGATCCAAGGCCACCAAGGCCGAGGCCCTGGGCGTCCCCGTGATCACCGAGCAGCAGTTCGCGGACCTCCTCGAGGGAGGCCTGGCGGCCGTCGGCCTGTGACGAGGCCGGGGCTGAGCGCGCTGGGAGGGGGCGGAAAGACCGGTTAGACGAAAGGCTCGAAGGGGCCCAGCAGCACCTCGCCGAAACGGGTCAGCATCGAGCGCTTCTCCCACTCGTCGATGGTCAGGCGGCGGGCCGTCGTCAGGTCGTTCGCGAAAATCTCCTCCATGCGCGCCGCGAGGGGGACGCGAGAAGAACTGCAGGCACACCTCGTAGTTGCCGCGCATCGACAGGCGGTCGATGTTCGCCGTGCCGATCGTCGACCAGCGGCCATCCACCGTCATCGTCTTCGAGTGGACCATCGCGTGCTGGTACAGCCAGATCTCCACGCCCTCGCGCAGCAGCTCCCCGTAGTAGGGGCGCGCAACCCAGTCCGCCAGGATGTGATTGGAATACTCGGGTATCAGCACCTGGACGCGCACGCCGCGCCGAGCGGCGGCGATCAGAGACGCCAACACCTCGTGGTCGGGAATGAAATACGCCGTCGTGATGAGCACACGGTTTGTCGCCCGCTCAATCGCGTCAATGTACATGCCGCGGATCGGGTAGAGCAGCGAATGGGGAAGGTTGAACTGTGCGGTCACGTCCGCGCTCCAGGCGCGCGCCCCCTGATCGGGCAGCTCAGGGCTGGTAGCGGGGCGGAAGTGATTCCAGAAGTCGACAAAGCCGTTTTCCAGCTCCCACACGGCCTCGCCCGTGATGCGCACGTGGGTGTCGCGCCACTCGTTCGCAAACGGGTCGCCGATGTTGTAGCCGCCGACGAAGCCGACCTCACCGTCGACCACCAGGATCTTGCGGTGATCCTGGCCCGTTCGGCGGATATTCAGGGTGAAGAAACCCGACCGTAGCGTCGGAAACTTACGCACGTGCAGGTTCGGCATGTCGGGGAAATGGTAGAAACGCGGGTCCTGGTTCAGGACACCGAAACCGTCCCACACGCAGAAAACCTCGACGCCGCGCCGCGCTGCGTCGATCAGCGCGTCCTTGAAGCGTTTCCCCCAGTAGTCCGAGCGCCAGATGAAGGTCTCGAAATAAATGTGATGAGTCGCCCCTTCGATGGCCTCCAGCATGTCCTCGTACAGGGAGTGTCCCTCCGTGTACGTGCGCGCCACGGTGTCGCCGATCTGCGTGTCGGCAGGAGGCAGGGTCGGGAAACCATGCACACCACCGGGGATACGGGCGGTGCGCATACGGTCGATCGCGTGAACCGTCACGACCGCGGCCGCCTGCGCGGCGAGGACAGCAATTCCGGCTTTCTTGACGATCTTCCACGTCTGCCTGGTGAGTTGGCGTCGCTGTGAAAAAGGCATACGGGTAGGATGCCACACATGTCACGCATTAGTACTGACGAGGTCGCCCGCGTCGCGGGCCTGGCCCATGTTGCATTGACCGACGAGGAGATCACGCGCTTCGCGGGTGAACTCGACGCGATCGCCGACGCCGTCTCCAAGGTGTCCGAGGTCGCCACCCCCGAAGTTCCCGCCACCTCCCACCCGATCCCGCTCACCAACGTGTGGCGCGAGGACGTGGTGGGGCAGACCGTGGACCGAGACGAGGTGCTCGCCCAGGCGCCCGCCGCCCAGGACGGCATGTTCCTGGTTCCGCAGATCCTGGGGGAGGACTGATGAACGAGCTGCTGAAGAAGAGCGCCCTCGAGCTGGCGGACATGCTGGCCGCTGGCCAGATCACCTCCGTCGAGTTGACCCAGGCGTGCCTGGACCGCATCGACGCCATTGACGACCGCGTCAACGCCTTCATCACCGTCGACCGCGAGGGCGCCCTGGCGACCGCCGCCGACGTGGATGCGCGCCGCGCCGCGGGGGAGACGCTGCACCGTCTGGCGGGCGTGCCGATCGCCTTGAAGGACAACATCGTGACGCGCGGCCTGCGCACCACCTGCGCCTCCAAGATTCTCGGCGACTGGGAGCCTCCCTACGACGCGACCGTCACCACCAAGATCAAGGAAGCCGGGCTGCCGATTGTCGGCAAGACCAACATGGACGAGTTCGCCATGGGGTCGTCCACCGAGCACTCCGCCTTCGGTGCGACCAAGAACCCCTGGGACACCGAGCGCATTCCCGGCGGCTCCGGCGGTGGCTCCGCCGCTGCCGTCGCCGCCTACATGGTGCCCCTCGCGCTCGGTTCCGACACAGGCGGCTCGATCCGCCAGCCCGCGTTCGTGACCGGCACGGTCGGCGCCAAGCCCACCTACGGCGCGGTGTCGCGTTACGGCCTGGTGGCCATGGCCTCGTCCCTGGACCAGATCGGTCCCGTCACCCGCACGGTCGCCGACGCGGCCGCCTTAACCGAGCTGGTCGGCGGCTTCGACCCCCACGATTCGACCTCCCTGAATGAGCCGGTTCCTGCCCTGCGCGAGGCCGTTGAAAACGTGGCCGCGCAGGGTTCCATGAAGGGCCTGAAGGTCGGCGTCGTTAAGGAGCTGAGCGGCGAGGGCTACCAACAGGACGTTATCGAGGCCTTCAACGCCACCGTCGAGAAGCTGCGCGAGGCGGGTGCGCAGATCGTCGAGGTCTCCTGCCCGCACCTGGAGTACTCGCTCGGCGCCTACTACCTGATCATGCCTGCCGAGGTCTCCTCGAACCTGGCGCGCTTCGACGGCATGCGCTACGGCATCCGCGTCGAACCCGCCGAGGGCCCCGTGACCGCCGAGCGCGTCATGGCAGCCACCCGCGAGGCCGGCTTCGGCGACGAGGTCAAGCGCCGCATCATCCTGGGTACGCACGTCCTGTCGGCCGGCTACTACGACGCCTACTACGGCAGCGCCCAGAAGGTCCGCACGCTCATCCAGCGTGACTTCGACGCGGTCTTCGAACAGGTCGACGTCCTCGTGTCGCCCACGGCACCCGAGACGGCCTTCAAGTTCGGCGAGAAGACCTCCGACCCGCTGGCCATGTACCTCTACGACGTTGCGACGATCCCCGCGAACCTGGCGGGCATCCCCGGCATGAACATCCCGAACGGAGTGTCCTCGCAGGGCCTGCCGATCGGCTTCCAGGTCCTGGCCCCCGCGCGCGGCGACCTGGTCATGTACAAGGTGGCCTCCCTCGTGGAAGCCCTCAGCGACGACGTGGCGGGTCAATGCCCCGCAGCTAACTGGGAGGAAAAGTGATGACTGAGCTCATGGATTACGACGAGGCGGCCCGCCGCTTTGACCCGGTTCTCGGCATTGAGGTGCACGTCGAGCTGGGCACCGCAACCAAAATGTTCGACGCCGCCCCCAACGCGTTTGGCGGGGACCCGAACACGTACGTGACCCCCGTGTCGCTGGGCTTGCCCGGCTCCCTGCCGGTCGTCAACCACAAGGCCGTCGAGTACGCCATCAAGATCGGTCTGGCCCTGAACTGCGAGATCGCGCAGTACTGCCGTTTCGCGCGTAAGAACTACTTCTACCCGGACCTGACGAAGGCCTTCCAGACTTCCCAGTCCGACGAGCCGATCGCTCACGATGGCTACGTGGACGTCGAACTCGAGGACGGCACTATGTTCCGCGTGGAGATTGAGCGCGCGCACATGGAGGAGGACGCGGGCAAGAACACGCACATCGGTGGCGCCGACGGGCGCATCCAGGGCGCGGACCACTCGCTCGTGGACTACAACCGTGCGGGCGTGCCGCTCGTGGAGATCGTGACCCGCCCGATCGAGGGCGCTGGCCAGCGTGCGCCCGAGGTGGCCGCCGCCTACGTGCAGGCCCTGCGCGACATTTTCCGTGCCCTCGACGTGTCCGAGGCCCGCATGGAGCGCGGCAACGTGCGCGCCGACATCAACGTGTCGCTGCGCCCGACGCCCGACTCGCCGCTCGGGACGCGTACCGAGACGAAGAACGTGAACTCCTTCCGCGGCATCGCCTCCGCCGTGCGCTACGAGATGCAGCGTCAGGCCCAGATCCTGTCCGAGGGCGGCACGATCCTGCAGGAGACCCGCCACTACCACGAGGAGGACGGCTCGACGTCGTCCGGCCGCGAGAAGTCGGATTCCGAGGACTACCGCTACTTCCCCGAACCCGACCTGGTGCCGATCCGCCCGGATCGGGCGTGGGTCGAGGAGCTGCGCGCCTCGCTGCCCGAGCTGCCCGTCGCCAAGCGCCGCCGCCTGCGCTCCGAGTGGGGGTATGCGGACATGGAGATGCGCGACGTCATCAACGCCGGGGCCCTCGAGCTCATCGAGGCCACGGTCGCCGCGGGCTGCGATCCCGCCTCCGCCCGCAAGTGGTGGATGGGCGAGATCTCGCGCCGCGCCAAGGAACGCGAAGTCTCCCTCGACGAGGCCGGGGTCAGCCCCGCTCAGGTTGCGCAGCTCCAGGGTCTCATCGACGCGGGCCGCATCAACGACAAGCTGGCGCGCCAGGCCCTCGAGGGCGTCCTCGCGGGCGAAGGCGACCCGACGCAGGTCGTCGAAGCCCGAGGCCTCGAGGTCGTCTCCGACGACGGCGCCCTCACGGCCGCCGTCCAGGAAGCCCTGGACGCCCACCCCGACATCGTTGCCAAGATCAAGGGCGGCAAGGTCCAGGCGGCCGGCGCCCTCGTCGGCGCCGTCATGAAGGCCACCCGCGGGCAGGCAGACGCCGCCCGCGTGCGCGAGCTGATCATGGAAATGGTCGGAGCCTGAGGCATCCGCACTCCCGTTGGGGGGCCGGGATCGCGTGCGATCCCGGCCCCCGCCGTACCCCGACCCGCGTTCGCGCCCCGATAGCCCGCCCTGGCCTCGTCCCCGAACCCGCGTTCGCGCCCCCGCGCGCGGCCCCGATAGTCCGCCCCGGCCTCGTCCCTCACCGCGCGCACCTGTCCACGTTGTGGCCTTCCCCTACCGAAGCACCACCAACTGTCCCTAGGATGAACGGCAGAGGACAGCCAGGACGCCTGGCCGCGCGCCCAACGAAAGGACAGACATGCGCACTTCGCCGTCGTACACCGCCTCCTACCGCATCGAGGTGGACGAGAAGACCACCTCGATCGCGTCCATCGTCGACGTGGTCTCCGCAACCGGAGCGGAGATCAAGGGCCTGGACGTGGCCGACTCCGATCGCGGGCGCATCATCATCGACCTGACGTGCGACATGCGCGATTCCGAGCACCGCCGCGAGGTCCGTGACGTCATCAACGCGCTGCCTGGCGTGGCCTCCGACTCGGTTGCCGACCAGACCTTCATGAGCCACATCGGCGGCAAGGTGGAAATCCACTCCAAGGTGCCCCTGCGTAACCGTGATGACCTCTCGCGCGCCTACACCCCCGGCGTTGCCCGCGTGTGCACCGCCATCCACGACATGCCCCAGAAAGCCCACCTGCTGACCATGAAGGCCAACACGGTCGCGGTCGTCTCCGATGGCACCGCGGTGCTCGGCCTGGGCGACATCGGCCCCGAGGCCGCCCTGCCCGTCATGGAAGGCAAGGCCGTCCTGTTCAAGGAATTCGGCGGCGTCGACGCCTGGCCCGTCGTCCTGGACACCAAGGACACCGAGGAGATCATCTCGATCGTCAAGGCCATCGCCCCCGCGTACGGCGGCATCAACCTCGAAGACATCTCCGCGCCCCGCTGCTTCGAAATCGAAGAACGCCTACGCTCCGAGCTCGACATCCCGGTCTTCCACGACGACCAGCACGGCACCGCCATCGTGGTCCTCTCCGCGCTCATCAACGCGCTCAAGATCGTGAACAAGAAGATCGAAGACGTGCGCATCGTCGTCTCCGGCGTCGGCGCGGCCGGCAACGCGATCATCCGCCTACTGCTCGCCCAAGGAGCACGCGACATCATCGGCTGCGGTCGCAATGGCGCGCTCTCTGGCGATGCCACCGAGGGCATGCACCCCTCCCGCAAGGCCCTCGCCGAGGCGACCAACCCCCGCCACGTCCACGGCTCCCTCAAGGAGGTCCTCAAGGGTGCCGACGTCTTCATCGGCGTCTCCTCCGGCAACATCCTCGAGCCTGCCGACATTGAGACCATGGCCGACGACGCGATCGTCTTCGCCCTGGCGAACCCCACGCCCGAGGTCGACCCGATCGGCGCGGGCAAGTACGCCGCCGTCGTCGCCACCGGACGAAGCGACTACCCGAACCAAATCAACAACGTTTTGGCCTTCCCGGGACTCTTCCGCGGCCTTCTCGACGCCAAGGTCAAGGAGATCACCACCGAGGTTCTCCGTGTCGCCGCTGTGGCCATCGCGTCCGTCATCTCCGAGGACGAGCTAAGCCCGTCCTACATCATCCCCGGTGCCTTCGATAAGCGGGTTGCCCCCGCCGTCTCCAAGGCCGTGCGTCGCGCCGTGCGCGACCTCCCGACCGTCGACATCCCCGTTCAGCCCGACATGGATGTGAACTGAGAGTCATTTCGGATCGTTTGCGGGTCCAATCGCGCTGGTGAGGCGCGGTTGGACCCGCTCGTTTTATCCCGAGGCCGGGGCAAGTGCGTTGAATTGATGGGGACTTTTCGTTGTGTTTGGTGGGTTTGTGGGGTGTGTGGTGGGGGTCATAGTGTTTTGGGTTGACTTGTGGGTGGGGGGTGTGTAGATTATTCACCTGTCGCCGCGAGCTTGTTTGTGGGTTTGTGGTGGTGGTTCACTGCTTGGGTGGCTGGGTTTTTGGCTTGGTTGTTTGGGTGTGTGGGTGTTGTTTGTGAACTCGATAGTGTGTTTGTTTGTTTTGTTTATGCCTGTTTTTTGTTTTTGAGTGTTTTTGGTTGGGATTGCTGGCTGGCTGTTTTTGGTTGGTTGGTTTTTCTGGGCTTTGACGTTTTTGTTTTTGTTCGGAGAGTTTGATCCTGGCTCAGGACGAACGCTGGCGGCGTGCTTAACACATGCAAGTCGAACGCTGAAGCCTGGCTTTTGTTGGGTGGATGAGTGGCGAACGGGTGAGTAACACGTGAGTAACCTGCCCTCTTCTTTGGGATAACGCCCGGAAACGGGTGCTAATACTGGATATTCACTTGCCTTCGCATGGGGGTGGGTGGAAAGGTTTTTTTCTGGTGGGGGATGGGCTCGCGGCCTATCAGCTTGTTGGTGGGGTGATGGCTTACCAAGGCTTTGACGGGTAGCCGGCCTGAGAGGGTGACCGGTCACATTGGGACTGAGATACGGCCCAGACTCCTACGGGAGGCAGCAGTGGGGAATATTGCACAATGGGCGCAAGCCTGATGCAGCGACGCCGCGTGAGGGATGGAGGCCTTCGGGTTGTGAACCTCTTTCGCTCATGGTCAAGCCGCAACTCGTGGTTGTGGTGAGGGTAGTGAGTAAAGAAGCGCCGGCTAACTACGTGCCAGCAGCCGCGGTAATACGTAGGGCGCGAGCGTTGTCCGGAATTATTGGGCGTAAAGGGCTTGTAGGCGGTTGGTCGCGTCTGCCGTGAAATCCTCTGGCTTAACTGGGGGCGTGCGGTGGGTACGGGCTGGCTTGAGTGCGGTAGGGGAGACTGGAACTCCTGGTGTAGCGGTGGAATGCGCAGATATCAGGAAGAACACCGGTGGCGAAGGCGGGTCTCTGGGCCGTTACTGACGCTGAGGAGCGAAAGCGTGGGGAGCGAACAGGATTAGATACCCTGGTAGTCCACGCTGTAAACGTTGGGCACTAGGTGTGGGGGCCACCCGTGGTTTCTGCGCCGTAGCTAACGCTTTAAGTGCCCCGCCTGGGGAGTACGGCCGCAAGGCTAAAACTCAAAGGAATTGACGGGGGCCCGCACAAGCGGCGGAGCATGCGGATTAATTCGATGCAACGCGAAGAACCTTACCAAGGCTTGACATGCACGGCGGCGCTGCAGAGATGTGGTGGCATTTGGTTGGTCGTGCAGGTGGTGCATGGTTGTCGTCAGCTCGTGTCGTGAGATGTTGGGTTAAGTCCCGCAACGAGCGCAACCCTTGCCCTATGTTGCCAGCACGTGATGGTGGGGACTCGTGGGGGACTGCCGGGGTTAACTCGGAGGAAGGTGGGGATGACGTCAAATCATCATGCCCCTTATGTCTTGGGCTTCACGCATGCTACAATGGTTGGTACAGAGGGTTGCGATACTGTGAGGTGGAGCGAATCCCTTAAAGCCAGTCTCAGTTCGGATTGGGGTCTGCAACTCGACCCCATGAAGGTGGAGTCGCTAGTAATCGCAGATCAGCAACGCTGCGGTGAATACGTTCTCGGGCCTTGTACACACCGCCCGTCACGTCACGAAAGTTGGTAACACCCGAAGCCCATGGCCTAACCGTTTTTGCGGGGGGAGTGGTCGAAGGTGGGATTGGCGATTGGGACGAAGTCGTAACAAGGTAGCCGTACCGGAAGGTGCGGCTGGATCACCTCCTTTCTAGGGAGCCCTGTTTTGTGGGGGACAGTCATTGCGCCTGTTGTGGGTGTGTTGGTTGTTTTCTTGTGCCTGCATGTGTACGCCATCTGTTGTGGGTGGTGGGTGTGGGTGCGTTGTGGGGTTGGGCATAAGCGTTTTGGCGAGCATGCACACTGTCGGGTTCACGTTCAACACCGTGTGAGCGTCTACCGCCCTAGGGGTGGTGGTTGCCTGCGCAGCTGGCCTGAAGGGTTTGACTTTGGGTGTGGGTGTGTGTGGTGGGTTGTTTGTGTTGTGTATAGTGGTTGCGAGCGTTTTTGTTTTGTACTGTTTTTTGTGTTTTGTTTAGTTTTGTTGGGCATTCGGTGGATGCCTTGGCATCAAGAGCTGATGAAGGACGTTGCGGCCTGCGATATGCCTCGGGGAGTTGGCGAGCGAGCGTTATTATCCGAGGGTGTCCGAATGGGGGAACCTAACCTGGGTTGTGCTGGGTTACCATCATCTGAACGTGTATAGGGTGGTGGGGGGAACGCGGGGAAGTGAAACATCTTAGTACCCGTAGGAGAAGATATTCCGTGAGTAGTGGCGAGCGAAAGCGGAGGAGGCTAAACCAGATGCGTGTGTGAGGCGGCAGCTGTTGCGTGTTTGGTGTTGTGGGGCCATGTTGGATCTTTCTGCCGGGGGGTCGCGTCGTGTGTTGCTGGGAGTTGAACAGTTTGGGATGGCTGACCGTAGAGCGTGAGAGTCGTGTAAGCGGACCGGTGGCGTGTGGTGTGGATGTGGTGCCCGAGTAGTGCGGGACTCGTGGAATCTCGTGTGAATCTGCCAAGACCACTTGGTAAGCCTAAATACTACTTGATGACCGATAGTGCATAGTACCGTGAGGGAATGGTGAAAAGTACCCCGGGAGGGGAGTGAAATAGTACCTGAAACCGTGTGCCTGTAAGCCGTCAGAGCCTTGTGGGGTGATGGCGTGCCTTTTGAAGAATGAGCCTGCGAGTTAGTGATACGTGGCGTGCTTAACCCGTGTGGGGTATGCGTAGCGAAAGCGAGTCTGAAAGAAGGCGTTTGTCGCGTGTTCTAGACCCGAAGCGGGGTGATCTACCCATGGTCAGGTTGAAGCAGAGGTAAGACTGTGTGGAGGACCGAACCCACCAGGGTTGAAAACCTGGGGGATGAACTGTGGGTAGGGGTGAAAGGCCAATCAAACTCCGTGATAGCTGGTTCTCCCCGAAATGCATTTAGGTGCAGCGTTGCGTGGTCCCTGGTGGAGGTAGAGCTACTGGATGGCTGATGGGCCCTGTGGGTTACTGACGTCAGCCAAACTCCGAATGCCATTAGGTGTAGCGTGGCAGTGAGACTGCGGGGGATAAGCTTCGTAGTCGAGAGGGAAACAGCCCAGATCATCAGCTAAGGCCCCTAAGCGTGCGCTAAGTGGGAAAGGATGTGGAGTCGCGGTGACAACCAGGAGGTTGGCTTAGAAGCAGCCATCCTTGAAAGAGTGCGTAATAGCTCACTGGTCAAGTGGTTCTGCGCCGACAATGTAGCGGGGCTCAAGCGTACCGCCGAAGCTGTGGCAGCAACACGCGTGCTGGCGCCAGGAACTGGAGTGCTGGTGTGTTGTTGGGTAGGGGAGCGTCCTGCATGAGGTGAAGCCTGGAGGTGACTTCTGGTGGATTGTGTGGGAGTGAGAATGCAGGCATGAGTAACGATTCTGCGGTGGGAATCCGCAGCGCCGATTGACTAAGGGTTCCAGGGCTAGGTTTATCCGCCCTGGGTTAGTCGGGTCCTAAGGCGAGGCCGACAGGCGTAGTCGATGGACAACCAGTTGATATTCTGGTACCGCGTTGTGACCGCCCGTGCTGATGTCACTGTGCTAACCAATTCGCCTGCGCTGCTTTCAGGCTTTCGGGTTTGAGGGTGTGTGTGGGTCTTGGGGTCCTGGTGATAGTAGGCAAGCGTGTTAACAGGGGTGACGCAGACAGGTAGCTGCAGTGCGCCGATGGTTGTGCGTATTTAAGGTTGTGGCCCGCCCCTCAGGTAAATCCGGGGGGCACCCAGGGTGAGGACTGATGAGGGACACGTGTGTGCGTGGACTTGTGGTGATCCTATGCTGTCAAGAAAAGCCTCGACGTGAGGGCATGACGCGCCCGTACCCTAAACCGACTCAGGTGGTCAGGTAGAGTATACCGAGGCGTTCGAGTGAATCATGGTTAAGGAACTCGGCAAAATTCCTCCGTAACTTCGGGATAAGGAGGACCCCATGACTTCCTGGCACCTCGCGTGTGGGTGGGGTTGGGGGGTCGCAGAGAATAGGGAGAAGCGACTGTTTATCAAAAACACAGGTGCGTGCGAAGCCGTAAGGCGATGTATACGCACTGACGCCTGCCCGGTGCTGGAAGGTTAAGAGGAACTGTTAACACCCCCTTGGGGTGTGAAGCGGTGAATTTAAGCCCCAGTAAACGGCGGTGGTAACTATAACCATCCTAAGGTAGCGAAATTCCTTGTCGGGTAAGTTCCGACCTGCACGAATGGCGTAACGACTTCTCCGCTGTCTCGACCATGAACTCGGTGAAATTGCAGTACGAGTAAAGATGCTCGTTTCGCGCAGAAGGACGGAAAGACCCCGGGACCTTTACTATAGCTTGGTATTGGTGTTCGCTTGGACTTGTGTAGGATAGGTGGGAGACTGTGAGGCTGCCGCGCTAGCGGTGGTGGAGTCGTCGTTGAAATACCATTCTGGTTTAAGCGGTCACCTTAACCTTGGCCCGTGATCCGGGTTGGGGACAGTGCCTGGTGGGTAGTTTAACTGGGGCGGTTGCCTCCCTAAAAATGTAACGGAGGCGCTCAAAGGTTCCCTCAGCCTGGTTGGTAATCAGGTGGCGAGTGCAAGTGTACAAGGGAGCTTGACTGTGAGACCGACGGGTCGAGCAGGTGCGAAAGCAGGAACTAGTGATCCGGCCATGGCACGTGGGTGCGTGGTCGCTCAACGGATAAAAGGTACCCCGGGGATAACAGGCTGATCTTGCCCAAGAGTCCATATCGACGGCATGGTTTGGCACCTCGATGTCGGCTCGTCGCATCCTGGGGCTGGAGTTGGTCCCAAGGGTTGGGCTGTTCGCCCATTAAAGCGGTACGCGAGCTGGGTTCAGAACGTCGTGAGACAGTTCGGTCCCTATCCTCTGTGCGCGCAGGAAATTTGAGGAGGGCCGTCCCTAGTACGAGAGGACCGGGATGGACGAACCTCTGGTGTGCCAGTTGTACCGCCAGGTGCATGGCTGGTTAGCTACGTTCGGAAGGGATAACCGCTGAAAGCATCTAAGCGGGAAGCCTGCTCCAAGATGAGGTTTCCGTGCCCCCGATTGTGGGGTGAGAGGCCCCCGCCAGACGAGCGGGTTGATAGGCCAGAGGTGGAAGCACCGCGAGGTGCTCGTGAGCCGACTGGTACTAATGGGCCAACACTAAACAAACACCCCAAACACGTTATGAGGGGTGAAACAATACAGGCAACACACGCCGCAACCACTATGCACACCACGATCAACCCACACCCCACCAATCACCTTGGTGGGGAGCGTGTTGAACACTAATTCTTGTGGTGGTCACAGCACCGGGGAAACGCCCAGCACCATTCCGAACCTGGAAGCTAAGCCCGGCAGCGCCGATGGTACTGCAACCGATAGGTTGTGGGAGAGTAGGACACCGCCACAACACAACAAAGCCCGAGGGACGGCACCGCCACACGGCGTGCCGTCCCTCCCCATTCCAACACCCCACACCACACCCACCACCAGCACGCCACCGCCAGCGCCACCAGCTGCGCTACCGGCAGCGCCACCAGCGGCGCCAGTGGCTGCGCTACCAGCAGCGCCACGAGCGGCAGCGCATGATCCCCGCCCGGCTTGCTATCCACGAATGTCGCATGCAATTCCCCCAACACCGCGCCGCACCACGCAACCATACCGTAGGAATCGCAACGCTAACACACACCATTGAAAACTCACCCAACCGAATTGCACGCAAAACCACCCCGAGCGCGCGCACCAGCACGTACGTAGGTCCGACGGCATGCGCGTGGGCCCGCTCATTCGCGCGTGGGTTCGACACCTCGCGCGTGGGCCCGCTGATTCGCACGGGGACCCTCTAATCCGCGCATGCCTAGAGGTTTACTTGCGATAGAGCGGGTTAACGCGCATGCTCAGCGGTTCGCGTGCGAGCGACACACCAGGCCAGGCGCCATTGCGCCCACAACGCAGACCACCTCGCCCACGACACCCCATTGTCGGCGTTTGTTACCGAGGTGGTCTGCGACTTGGGCGGCGCTGCCCCGAGTGGGGTTGTGCGCAAGTTGTTGACGGTTTGTTTATGCGGCTGTTGTCCAGGCCGCTTGGTGTAGTTCGTATTCGATGGGGGATTTGCCGCCCAGGCTGGTGTGGATGCGGCGGCGGTTGTAGAAGTCTTCGATCCAGGTGGCGACCCCGGTGTAGACCTGGTCGCGGGTGGTGAAGGTACGCCGGTAGTAGTACTCGGTTTTGAGGGTGGCCCAAAAGCATTCGGCCATGGCGTTATCCCAGCACACTCCGGCCCGCCCCATCGACACTCTTCCTTGGACGGCGCGCATGTAGGCGGCCAGTTTCTCGGAGGTGAACTGTGTTCCCCGATCAGCGTGGAGCACGACCCCAGTGGGGAAGCCACCACGGGTGGTAGCGGCCATGTCGAGCGCGGTGATGACCAGGTCGGTGCTTTGCTGCTCACCCATGGCGTATCCCAGGACTCTACGCGAGTGCGCATCACGCACGGCGCACAGGTAGACCCAGCCTTGGGCGCAGCGCAGGTAGGTAAAGTCCGTGATCCACACCCGGTCCAGGGCACCTTGATCCCACTGGCGCACGCAGTGATCCTCATGGGCCACAGGGCCCCGCCCGCCGCGCCTGGCCGGGCGCGGGTGCGTGTTCAGGCCTGTCAGGCCTTGGCGGCGCATCGACGCGGCGACCGCCCGCACACCCACATCCACGCCCGAGCGCGTCAGAGCATGGCGGATGCGAGGAGCCCCATACGTGCCGCCCGAGACCTCGTGTTCCCAGGCCACCGCCTCATCCAAACGCCGACGCACCAGCGCGCCGACCCCGCTGGGTGGCTCGGCTCTTCCACGCGTAATAGCCCGCGCGCGTGACCCCTAAAACCTTGGCCATCAAGGTGATCGAGTAGGAAGCCTTGGGCGCGTCCATCAGCTCAAAACGCTGGTGTTTTGGTGCACGGAGGCGAAGAAGGCGCTGGCTTTTCCCAAGAACTCGTTCTCCTTCTCCAGCTCGCGCACCCTCCGACGCAATGCCGTGTTCTCAGCTTCCAGCTCGCGTGGATCAGGACGACCCTCACGCGCGGCTTGACGCCGCTCGCGCTCGAGTTTGACCCACCGGCCCACCACCGATTCACCCAGCCCTAAATCCCGGGCCACAGACGCAATCGAAGACCCTGTATCCAACACCAGACTCGCCACATCACGACGATACTCCGGTGTAAAACGACGACGAGTTCCCATAACAGGCACCTCACTTTCCGCAGGCACACACACCCGCTTAACGAAGTGTCAACAACACAAGCCTAACCCCAGAGACGCGCCCTCACCGCCACCAAACGGGGGGAGTTGCGCTGCACGAGGACCCCTGCGTGTCTTGCCTGCCGATGACTGCGCCACCAAACGGGGGGAATTGCACCATTAGAGGCGCGACACGCCAGCGACACGCCGACAGAACCCTCCTAATGCTGCAAAACCCCCCATCCAGCCCTGGGTGCGGAGGGGTCGCAGAGGTGAACTGCGTCCCGGAGTCGCCCGCATCACAGAACATCTGGGCCATCACGCCCATGCCAGCCATTGTTCGTCGAGGTGGTCTGCACTGTGGGCGCCACATACCCGCGAACCGCGACCTCACCACCCGAGGCGCGACCTCACCACCCCGAACCGCGACCTCACCACCCGAGGCGCGACCTCACCGCCACCAAACGGGGGGAATTGCACCATTAGAGGCGCGACACGCCAGCGACACGCCGACAGAACCCTCCTAATGCTGCAAAACCCCCCATTACCCCTGGTGTCATGCTCCCTCACTGGTGCAGGACTGCCCGACGGGCGCCAATAAACGCCGGAAGGGCGTCGCCGGCAATGACAAGGGGAAGACGGGCGGCCAGCTCCCAGGCGAGGCTTGTTGCCGATGAGGCGTTACACTCGATCGGGAAGATTCAACCCCAACCGATCAGGCGCAATCCTCCCTAACGGGCGCAATCCTCCCGATGTGATGCCTCCCATCGGCGGCGCAAGCACGCAAGCACAATGACGGACGACGCAAGCGCACGTCACGGCCAACCCCCATCGGCAGCGCGAGAACGCCAGCCCGACACCACCCTCGACGAGGCCTGGGACCGAACCTCAACCAAGAAGTCCTGGCCTTTAGCTCATAACTTCGGATGAACAGTCACACATCGAAACACAGGACAAACCCCACCCCACCAATTCGTGTCCAAACCGCGACACACCAACGGACCAACGTCGCTCACATATGGCCTCGTGACATGGGATGCTATAGGCATGGTCACTTCTGCACATCCACGAGGGTCGCACCGCCACGGGGGTATCGACGACATTCTCGCGCAGCGTATGGCGGCGCATGACCGCCTCGCTCATCAGTCTCAGGTTGTTTTGCGGCTCGGACAGATGCTGCTCTCGTTCGGTGCGAGCGCGTACCGAGTGAAGAAATCGATGGCGGACGTTGCACGCGCTGTCGGCATCTCAGAGCATCGTGCGCAAGTCACATATACGGAGATCATTGCTACCGCGTATGCTCACGGTACTTTCCGTACCGAGCTGGCCGAGCAGCGGCTCATGGGCGTTAACGCGGATAAGATTGATCGCATTAACAACTTTGTGGCGTCGCTGAACGGTAAGTCAGTGCGCGTAGAAGACGTGTCTGATGAGCTCGATAAGATTGCGCGCGTTCCGGGACTTTATGATTGGTTCACGAATGCGCTTGCGTCGGGTCTCGCATGTGCAGCTTTCGCGTTCCTGAACGGTGGGGGATGGGTTGAGTGCTCGGCGGTGGCCGTGGCTTCCTTCTTCGGTCAGGCGCTGCGTCGGCAGATGCTGGTGCGTCACATGAACCACTTTGGCGTCTGGATGGCCTGTGGTGCGCTTGCGGCGATGATTTATATTCTTTTGGTTGCTCCCGCGCAGCATTTCTTTGGTCTTGAGTCGACTCACCAGGCTGGTTTTATTTCGGCGTTGCTTTTCCTTGTTCCCGGTTTCCCGCTTGTCACCGGCTTGATCGATCTTGTGCGTCAGGATTTTCAGGGAGGGGTGGGGCGCCTCGTCTATGTCGGCATGCTTGTTGCTTCTGCGGGTGTCGCCGTCTGGGCGATTTCGGCGATCTTTGGATGGTCGGTGACTCCCGAGTATGGTGTGTCGTTGACTCCCTGGTTGCACTATGTATTGCGCTTCCTGACGAGCTTTGTGGCGGCCTTCGGGTTTGCGATGCTCTTTAATTCGCCTCAGCGTGTCTGCGCGGTCGCTGCTCTCATCGGCGCTGTGATCAACACTGGTCGCATCGCTCTTAATGTGCAGCTGGGTGTTCCTGCGCCGGCGGCGGTTGGCCTCGCGGCTCTCGCTGCGGGTCTGTTTGCTGTGTTTGCGGCTCGGAGAACTCGTTTTTCGCGCGTGACGCTATCGGTGCCGGCCGTCGTTATCATGATTCCGGGGGTGCCCTTGTATCGTGCCCTCACGTATCTCAACAACCAGCAGATCGACGATGCGCTCGGCGCGCTCTTCACAGTCATCTTCACGATCGTCGCGATCGGCATGGGTTTGGCGCTGTCGCGTATGCTCACGGATAAGAATTGGCTGATGGAGAAACAGGAGCGGGTTCCTAACTTGTGGGAGTTTAAGGACGAGAACGCGTAGTGTGAGGGATTGAGGATCGGCTCAGGTCGGCGTCGTTCAATTTCGAGTACGTGATTGACCGTGTTGAGATACGCGCGGTCGGTCGTAATCTCGCGATCGTGTGCGTGGCGGCAGTGGCTGCCTGGGTGCTTGTTGCGTTGATTTCGCTTTGATGCCTTTCTTTGACGAGGCCGTGGCCGGGGTACCGGCTACGGCCTCGTTTCGCTGAGGGCGCTGTTTGTGGGCTCGCCTGGAGAGGACGCTGTCTGGAGGTTATAGGATAAAACGTGTTGGTTTTGTGGTGATTTTTCGGCTTGTTGGTGCGGGATAGTTGGTGTTGAAGGTGGTTGTTTCATCGTGGGGGCGTGAATACCCCTGGGGTTAGGCTTGTGTTGTTGACACTTCGTTAAGCGGGTGTGTGTGCCTGCGGCCAGTGAGGTGCCTGTTATGGGAACTCGTCGTCGTTTGACGCCGGAGTGTCGTCGTGATGTGGCGTGTCTGGTGTTGGATACGGGGTCTTTGATCGGGTCTGTGGCCCGGGATTTAGGGCTGGGTGAATCGGTGGTGGGCCGGTGGGTCACACTCGAGCGCGAGCGGCGCCAAGCCGCCGCGCAGGGTCGTCCTGATCCACGCGAGCTGGAAGCCGAGATCACGGCGCCCAGTCGGCGGGTGCGCGAGCTGGAGAAGGAGAACGAGTTCTTGGGAAAAGCCAGCGCCTTCTTCGCCTCCGTGCACCACAACACCAGCGCTGTGAGCTGATGGACGCGCAGAAGGCTTCCTACTCGATCACCTTGATGGCCAACGTTCTAGGGGTCACGCGCGCGGGCTATGACGCGTGGAAGAGCCGAGCCACCCAGCGGGGTCGGCGCGCTGGTGCGTCGGCGTTTGGATGAGGCGGTGGCCTGGGAACACGAGGTCTCGGGCGGCACGTATGGGGTTCCTCGCATCCGCCATGCTCTGACGCGCTCGGGCGTGGATGTGGGTGTGCGTGCTCGCCGCGTCGATGCGCCGCCAGGGCCTGTCAGGCCTGAACACGCACCCGCGCCCGGCCAGGCGCGGCGGGCGGGGCCCTGTGGCCCATGAGGATCACTGCGGGCGCCAGTGGGATCAAGGCGCCCTGGACCGGGTGTGGATCACGGACTTTACCTACCTGCGCTGCGCCCAAGGCTGGGTCTACCTGTGCGCCGTGCGTGATGCGCACTCGCGCCGAGTCCTGGGATACGCCATGGGCGAGCAGCACAACACGCGCTCTGGTCATCACCGCGCTCGACATGGCCGCCACCACCCGTGGTGGCTTCCCCACTGGGGTCGTGCTCCACGCTGATCGGGGAACACAATTCACCTCCGAGAAACTGGCAGCCTCCATGCGCGCCGTCCAAGGAAAAGTGTCGATGGGGCGGGCCGGAGTGTGCTGGGATAACGCCATGGCCGAATCCTTTTGGGCCACCCTCACAACCGAGTACTACTACCGGCGTACCTTCACCACCCGCGACCAGGTCTACACCGGGGTCGCCACCTGGATCGAAGACTTCTACAACCGCCGCCGCATCCACACCAGCCTGGGCGGCAAATCCCCCATCGAATACGAACTACACCAAGCGGCCTGGACAACAGCCGCATAAACAAACCGTCAACAACTTGCACTGTCAAGTCCCGGGTTTTGTGTAGGGATTTTTAGGCCGCTTTCTTTCGTGTTGTTGTGTATTTGTTTTCTGCTTGTTGCGGTGTGATTCCGCCCAGGGCGAGGTGAGGGCGGCTTGTGTTGTACCAGTGGACCCAGGCTGAGGTTTCGCGTTCGACTTCGCGTTGGTCGCGCCATGGACCTGTGTAGCCGGGACGTGCTTTGTTGTAGATGAGTTCGGCTTTGTATAAGGAGTTCAAGGCCTCGGCTAGAGCGTTGTCGTAGGAGTCGCCGGTGGATCCTACTGAGGCTATGGCCTTGCATTGGGCTAGTGCCTGTCCGTAGCGCACGTCGCGGTATTGCACGCCCCGATCGGAGTGGTGCACAAGCCCTCGAGTGTCTATGTTTTCGCGGCGTCGCTGGCAGATCGCCATGTTTAATGCGTCCAGGGCCAGGTCAGTACGCAGCGAGGACGCGACTTTCCAGCCCAGGATTTTACGCGAGCACACGTCGGTGACGAAGGAGACGTAGACCCAGCCAGCCTGGGTTGGTACGTAGGTAATGTCTGCGACCCACAACTCGTTGAGATCATGGGCCCCGAAATGCCGATTGACCAGGTCCAAGGGGCATGCATGGCGCGGCGCTGAAGCCGTGACATGGCGGGTCCGACGCCGACTCACGCCACGAATGCCCATACGCCGCATCAGTCTCTCGACCGTGCAGCGCGCCACATATCCCACGCCCAACTCGTGAGTGTTGAGGAAGGCATGCATTTTGCGCACCCCGAACACACAGTAGTTCTCCTCCCACACGCGTCTGATCACGTCTGTGAGCGCCTCGTCGCGCACGCTGCGCGCCGACAAGGGGCGCGCCCGAGCGGCGTAATAACTACTGGGAGCAACCCGCACCCCTGACTGGGACAAGACAGTGCAGATTGGCTCGACTCCCCACCGATGTCGATTGACCTCGATAAAGTCGTAAACTAACGCGCGAGGCGGTCGAGCTCCGCCCCGAAAAAAGCTGACGCCGCCTTCAAGATCTCATTGGCTCGGCGCAGTTCACGGTTTTCAGCTTCCAGCGCCCGGATGCGGGCCTCTTGATCACTGACCTCGCCGCGCTCATTGCGCCCGCCCTGCTCCACGGCACGCACCCACGTACGCAACGCCTCAGGATTGACCCCCAACTGGCCGCCAATACGCTTAATAGCACCCCTACGCCGCTCGGGATCAGCACGAGCCTCCAACGCCATACGCGTCGCACGCTCACGCAACTCCATCGAATACTTACGCTGACCAGACATCCCAAACCTCCAATCCGGCCTAAGATACTCTCCACAATACCCGGGACACATCACACACAACCCCAGCCCGTTAACCCGGTAAGTGGCGTGTTAACCCGACAACTGGCACCCTCAACCCCTCAATGCGCACGTTAACCCCTTAGGTGGAGCGTGGGCAGGTGTGCCCATACTCCACTAGTAGGGCCCAGCTGCGCATTGAAGGGTTGACACAGCCACCCATGGGGCCAGGCCGCCACAGCCTAAGCACGCACAAGCCCCACGAGGCCCCGCACATCCACAGATCCGAGGCGCTCACACCAGTCACGAGCCAGCCGCGACGCGAATCGCTCGGACCTGAGCGGCACTACAACACTCTCTCACGTAACACGAAGCAGCAGGTGCCAGGCGCCGGTTTCGCGTTCGACCTTGCGTCGATCGTGCCAGACGGCAAGTGACAGGCAGCACCAAAATCACGCCGAAGGGAGCGAGAAGCACCGGATCCACCATGTTGCTTCTTACCGATGAGGTGTTACACCCGATCAGGTGGAACCCTCCCAATAGAGCCCACCCCAATCGACCCCGCCGTGTTCGAGGACTACCGGCTCTTCCGAGTTGAGTGTGGGTGACCGGGTGTTGGTCGGGGGTTGCGGGTAGAGGTCGAGGTCCTTGATGATGAGCGGACTTCAACCCCCGCGATCTTCAAAGGACCTCGACAATGTCTCACCCTACCTGCTGCTGCTCCGTGTCGCTTGATCGTTGTGATCGGTGTGATCTGCTCGTCGGTTTGGAGGGCTTCCATCTGATGAGCGTGACTCGCACCCCAGGGGCCCTGGTGCTCGATGTTGAGTCGTGCAACCAGCTGGTTGGCTGCCCTGGTTGTGGGGTGATTGCTCAAGGCCACGGGCGCATGGTCATGGAGGTGATCGACGCGCCCTGGGCCGGGGTCCCGGCGCGTATCCGGTGGCATAAACGACGCTGGATATGCCGCGAACACGCCTGCCAGACGGTGACATTCCTGGAACACGACGAGCGGGTGTGCGCACCCCGGGCGCGTCTGGGCGCCCGGGCGATCCGCTGGGCGATCCGACAGTTGCGTTTCGAGGGAGCCACCATCGCTGGCCTGGCTCGACAACTGGCAAACCACATGGAACACCGTGTGGTCCCACATCAAGCCGTGCCTGCAAGCCGCATCTGATGACCCCGCCCGGTTCGCAGGCGTGCAGGTATTGGGGGTTGATGAGCACGTATGGCATCACCAGGACCGACGCCGACGAGGGCCCCGTGAGCTCACCGGCATCGTAGACCTGACGCGAGGGAAGGATCACCCCACGGCCCGCTTGTTAGACCTGGTCCCAGGCAGGTCTGGCACCGTGTACAAGAACTGGCTCGAAGAGCGCGGCGAAGAGTTTCGCTCCGGTATCCAGATCGCGACGCTGGATCCCTTCCAGGGATACAAGAACGCCATCGACGATCAACTCCAAGACGCCACCAGCGTCCTCGACGCCTTCCATATCGTCAAACTCGCTGGCGACGCCCTTGACGAGGTGCGTCGCCGCGTCCAGCAAGACACGACCGGTCACCGCGGGCGCAAAGGTGACCCCCTCTATCAGATCCGCAATCTTTTGCGCGCCTCGCGTGATCGGCTCACGAAGCGTCAACAAGAACGCCTCCGTGAGGCCTTCACGGCAGATGAGGCGCATATCAGTGTCGAAGTCGCCTACCTGCTCACCCAGCAAGTCCGAGACGTCTTCCATCAAGACACACCCGCCCAAGGCCAACGCCTGGCCGCTCGTCTCATCGAGAGCCTACCAAGGTGTTCCATCCCCGAGATCGCTCGCCTGGGCCGGACCCTACGCAAGTGGAAGGACGCATTCTTGGCCTACTTCGATACCGGCGGAGCCAGCAACGGCCCAACAGAAGCCATCAACGGAATCATCGAACTAGGCAGACGCGCCGCCAGAGGCTACCGCAACCCCACCAACTACAGACTCCGAATGCTCCTCATCGCAGGAGGCCTAGACGCCTCCACCCACACTCAACTCTGAAGAGCCGGACTACCCCGATCAGGTGGAACTCTTTCAGCGGCGCGCCCGCGCAAGCACCCTAACGGACGACGGAAACACACGCCACGACCGACCCCATCGGTGGCCCGGGCGCCAGCGTCACCGACGCCTCCTTCGACGATGCCTGAGACGAACCCCCGACCAACACGTATTATCCAATAACCCCTGCGTGGCACGGCTGGGCAGGACGCCTCCACAAGGAAACGCGCTGCGGTAGGCACATGACGGCACGATGGCCACGTCAAAGTGGGCGAACAGGACTGACCCCAGCGCCCCCGACATGTCCTATAGCTCTGATCCTTCAGGGGGCAGTCGACGCGAACCACCCTCGCATGTGCTCGTGGAAAACGAATGGGGCCAGCCCGGGCAGGCTGGCCCCATTCGCGCGGGCGGGGGAGGATGGGGGTGTCCCCGCCCGCTGGCAGGGCTGCGAGGTGTATGGGTGGTGTGGAGGTACCCCGCTGCCAACGTTGTATTACATGCCGCCGAGCACTTGCGCGACGACGATCTTTCCGACCATGGCCACCGGATAGACGAGTGCGTAGCCGAGCGCCACACGCGGGTCGGCGTTGGTGCGCCCGTTCGCGAAGGCGAGGACGGCGGGCTGTGTTTGAGCGCCGCCGAGAAGGCCGGCGAGCTTCGTTCCACCCATTCTAAACACCCACCGCATGGTTACGTAGAGGCCAATGGCCATCGTCGATGTAATGATAGCGCCCAGAATGAAGATATTGATCCAGGCGCCCGATGTGAAAGCCTCAAAGGATCTGGCCGCCCGCTTTCGCGCCGGCCTGGGCGAGGAAGATAAGTAGCCCGAGTTCGGCCATCACCTGGCAGGTGGTGAAGGGAAGAGCTGTGGCGATCGGACCGATACGTCCGATACGCCCGAAGATCAGGCCAACGATGAGCGTACCCGCTGCTGAACCGATCGAGAAATACTCGCCTGACGGGGTCAGGATGGGCAATTCACCGATCGCAATACCGAGGGCCATTCCAAGGCCCAGCGAGATCGGGTTGAGGTCCGTGAGGCCGTGCGAGGAGTCGCCGAAAAACTTTGTGATTTCCGCCATTTTAGAGGTGGGGGCAACGATGCGGACGCGGTCGCCCTGCTGGAGGACGAGGCCGGGTTCGGCCACCATGTCGACGTCGCCGCGGCGCACGCGGGAGATTGACGCAGAGAATTGCTTGGCCAGGCCCAGAGATGCGACCGTGCGACCGGAAACCTTAGGGTTGGAGATTGTCATGCGACGGAAGTCCAGGTAGGTGCGGTCCTGCATGAGCGAGTGCGAAGAGGCGTGGCCTAGCTCGGTTGCCGCGCGAGCGACCAGTTCTCGTGGTCCGACTACTGTCACGAGATCACCCTGGTCAAGCGTGTCGGACATCTGTGGGCGAGTAATCGGGCCGGTCTCGCCGCGACGCAGGCGCGAGAAGGAGACCTTTTCTCCGAGTTTTTCGTAGATGTCGCCGACGAACGGATGATCGTCGCGTTCCACACGGATGGTGCGGTTCGACAGGGGAGAGGGCGCGTCCTTGTCGTTGCGGCCATAGTGCAGGGCCGCCATTGATGCGGCGAGCATTCCGATGACACCGAAAAGGTAGGCAATCGAATACCCGACGGTTGCCCGCGCGGGGTCACCACTAGCCTCGCCCGCCGCAGCGAGCGCGGGGGTATTCGTGGCGGCACCCGCGAAGGTTCCGGCGATGAGGGGGACATCCATGCCCATGGCCTTGCCGACGTACAAGCCTAGGGCCGCCGCAATGCCGTAGAAGGCGACCATCGTCAGAATCGGGCCGATGGCTGTCTTGAGGTTGTGAAAGAATGATGCGCCGGAGTTCATTCCGATCGCGAAGGTGAAGAGTGTCAGACCGAGCGTCCCCAGCTGCGGCGTGACGCGTAGTTCAATGTCGTAGGATTGAGCCCACGCGGCCATGACGATGGCGAAAAAGAGAACGGCAGCGGCCCCCAGGCCGATGCCTCTGACTGTGACCTTGCCGAAGGCCATGCCAATGCCGATGAGGAGGAACAGGAACAGCACCGGCTGGTCGTGTAATACCCCAAAGATCGTTTCCACGATGAGAACTCCGTGTCGTGAATTGAAGGTGTGCGCTACGTGTCAATTAAACCAGTTATGGGTGCTCTGTATCTCAGTCCATCGTCCTAGATGACGTTGGTGACACACAGGTCCGCACAGTGAGATAGTTGGGAGCGCCTCGCGCGGGCGAGATACCGTATTGACATGCTCAACGTTCGTGGGATTGGAATCTTTGCCCTGGTCATCGTACCTGGGCGTGCGATGCCTGCCGCGTAACGTGAGGATGGATCGCACGCCTATTCCCCGCACCCGCGCTGCTGCACGGTTTTGACGGGGTTTTTTCTTTGAGACGGTCCCAACGATTGAGAGGACGACTGGTGAGCGACACGAGTATCACCACCCGAATGACTGGAGCTGAGGCTATCGTGGCAAGCCTCGAGGCCCTGGGAGTGACCGACGTGTTCGGTATGCCCGGCGGCGCTATTTTGCCGACCTACGACCCGCTGATGGCGTCGACGGCGATTCGTCACATTCTGGTTCGACACGAGCAGGGTGCCGGGCACGCTGCCGAGGGTTACGCGATCGCAAGCGGAAAAGTTGGCTGCGCGCTGGTCACCTCGGGGCCGGGCGCGACGAACGTTCTGACTGCCCTGGGCGATGCTGCTATGGACTCAGTGCCGATCGTCGTTATCTCGGGCCAGGTTGGTGCCTCCTTGATCGGTACCGATGCCTTCCAGGAAGCGGACGTTGTGGGTGCCTCGATGCCCATCACGAAGCATTCTTTCCTGGTGACGAACCCGCAGGACATTCCCGCCCGTCTCGCCGAAGCTTTCCACCTAGCTGCTACGGGACGTCCCGGTCCCGTGCTCGTGGACATCACCAAGTCCGCTCAGATCTCGCAGATGGACTTCTCTTGGCCCCCCGCCCTTGACCTGCCTGGTTACAAGGTCGCTGATCGCCCGAACATGAAGCAGGTTCGTGCTGCAGCTCGAGCGATCGTGGAAGCGCAGGCGCCCGTGCTGTACGTCGGCGGTGGTGTCATCCGAGGCGGCGCGACTGAGGCACTCGCTGCCCTCGTTGAGGCCACTAATGCGCCCGTCGTGACGACCCTGACCGCTCGCGGAGCGTTCCCCGACTCTGATCGTCACAACCTCGGCATGCCGGGCATGCATGGGACGGTTGCCGCTGTGGGGGCCCTGCAGCGTGCGGATCTGATCGTTGCCCTCGGTGCCCGTTTCGACGATCGTGTCACCGGTCGTCTCGATTCGTTTGCGCCCCGCGCGACCGTGGTCCACATCGACATTGATGCCGCAGAGATCTCTAAGAACCGTCACGCGGACATCCCCATCGTCGCTGACCTTGCGACCGCCCTGCCGATCCTCACCGCGGAAATCGTCCAGGCCTCGGTCGACGGCGCTGAGGACATCTCCGGCTGGTGGCGCTACTTGGACCGCCTACGCACTAAGTATCCGATCGGTTGGACAACCCCCGAAGACGGCATGATGGCACCCCAGGCAGTCTTGAAGAAGCTGTCTGACCGCGTCGGCCCCGACGCCATCTACGTGACGGGTGTGGGTCAGCACCAGATGTGGGCGTCTCAGTTCATCACACTGGACAACCCGCGTAGCTTCATCTCGTCGTGTGGTTCGGGCACGATGGGTTACTGCATCCCCGCAGCTATGGGTGCCCAGGTCGGTGCCCCCGACAAGGTCGTGTGGGCGATCGACGGTGATGGCTCTTTCCAGATGACCAACCAGGAGCTGGCCACCTGCACGATCAACAACATCCCGATTAAGGTTGCCCTCATCAACAACTCAGTGCTGGGCATGGTGCGTCAGTGGCAGTCGCTGTTCTTCGGCAAGCGCTACTCGAACACGACGCTTAACCCCGTTGAGGGAGAGCAGATCCCCAACTTCGAGATGCTGGCTCAGGCCTATGGGATGGCCGCGCGCACGGTGCGCTCCATCGACGAGGTTGACGAGGCCATCGAGTGGGCCATGTCGATTAACGACCGTCCCGTTCTCATCGACTTCCGCGTGTCCAAGGACGCCATGGTCTGGCCGATGGTCGCCGCGGGTGTGTCTAACGATGAGATTCGATACGCCAAGGGCATGGCGCCCGACTGGGAGGTGGAAGACTGATGACAAACCGTCACACTCTGGCCGTGTTGGTCGAAAATAAGCCCGGTGTGCTCACCCGCGTGGCCGCGCTGTTCGCCCGCCGAGCCTTTAACATCAAGTCGCTGGCGGTGGGGGGAGACCGAACACCCCGAGATCTCCCGCATGACCATCATCGTGGACGCCGACTCTGCGCCCATCGAACAGGTGGTGAAGCAGCTCAACAAGCTCATCAACGTCCTGAAAGTTGTCGAGCTCGAACCCGAAGACTCCGTCGAACGACGCCTGCTGCTCATGAAGGTCCAGGCAGACGAAACCCGTCGTACCTCCGTCCTGCAGATCGTGGATCTGTTCCGCGCACACATCGTCGACGTTCAACCTGAGTCGGTCGTCATTGAATCGGTCGGCTCTCTACCCAAACTGGAGGCGCTGCTGCGGTCTTTGGAACCCTACGGCGTCACCGAACTCGTCCAGTCGGGCGCCGTGGCCATTGGTCGCGGATCACGCTCGATCACGGATCAACTGAAGGAGAAATGAAAATGGCAGAGATCATCTACGACGACGGTGCAGACCTGTCGCTGATTCAGTCCAAGAAGGTTGCCGTCATTGGCTACGGCTCGCAGGGACACGCGCACGCGCTCAACCTGAAGGATTCCGGAGTTGACGTGGTCGTCGGCCTGCGCCCTGGCTCGTCTTCGTGGGCCAAGGCTGAGGCCGCTGGCCTGGAGGTCAAAGGACGTGGCCGAGGCTGTCGCCGAGGGCGACGTCGTTTCCGTGCTGCTGCCGGACCAGGTTCAGCGTTTCGTCTACGCCGAGCAGATCGCCCCCAACCTGAAGGACGGTGCCGCGCTGCTCTTCGCGCACGGCTTCAACGTTCGTTTCGGTTACATTGATGTCCCCGCCGACCATGATGTCATCATGGTTGCCCCCAAGGGTCCGGGCCATAAGGTCCGCGAGACCTACGTGCAGGGCAAGGGTACCCCGGACGTTGTCGCTGTCGAGGTGGATGCTTCCGGCAAGGCTTGGGAGCTGGCCCTGTCGTACGCGAAGGGCATTGGTGGTACCCGCGCCGGTGTTATCAAGACGACCTTCACTGAGGAAACTGAGACGGATCTCTTCGGTGAGCAGGCTGTGCTGTGCGGTGGCGTGTCGCACCTGATCCAGGCTGGCTTCGAGACGCTGGTTGAGGCTGGCTACCAGCCTGAGATTGCTTACTTCGAGGTCTGCCACGAGATGAAGCAGATCGTCGACCTGATCAACGAGGGTGGCATCACCAAGCAGCGTTGGTCCTGCTCCGACACGGCTGAATACGGCGACTACGTCTCCGGTCCGCGCGTCATCGGGGAGGCCTCTAAGCAGGCCATGAAGGATATTCTCTCTGACATTCAGGACGGGACTTTCGCCCGCAAGTTCATCGCTGACCAGGATAACGGCGCGCTCGAGTTCAAGGCGCTGCGTGCCGAGGAAGAGTCGCACCCGATCGAGAAGACCGGCCAGAAGCTGCGTAAGGCTTTCGGTTGGGCCGATTCGGATGCGGACTACACTGAGGGCAGCGCTGCACGCTGATCTTACGCTCCTTTTCGGATAGAGCTGAGCCTCGGCCTCGTTCCTCACGTGGGACGAGGCCGAGGCTGGTTTGTGCGTACATGGGGAGCGCGGGGATTGCCCGGGGGCGGTGTTTTTCTCGCGGCGATGTTGCCAGGCGCAGTGAACGTGTTCGGATGCAGCGCCTGTTCGTTCACTCGAAGCGCGCGTGGCTGACCGTCAGGTAGATCTATACTGCTGATCAGTCTGCTCGGGGAGGGGCAATGGGTAAGCCACTGAAGATCCTGTTTGTTATCAACGATCTGTATACTCGCGGGAACGGCCTGGCTGCCTCCGCGCGGCGAACGATTGCTCTCCTGCGTGAGCGCGGGCATCACGTTCGTGTCTTGTCGGCTCCTCCCCGCGGTCGCGATGAGTGTGGCATTGGCTTTCCCGACTATCCGCTGCCACCCCTGCGTGTCCCCATTATCGCTTCATTAATTGCCTCGCAGGGATATGCGTTCGCGCGTGTGGACCGAGCCCAGATTAAACGGGCCCTTGATTGGGCAGACGTTGTCCATCTTGAAGAACCTTTTTCTTGCAGGCAGTTACCGCGCGCTGCGCTCGCAGATGCGGGGTTCCTGCCATGGTGACCTATCATATCCACCCCGAAAACTTGACAGCCTCGGTGTATCTCGATCGCCTCACGTGTCTGAATCGCGCGATCCTTGGCCTCTGGAAGCACGCGATTTTTAATCGCTGCGCGCTCGTTCAGTGTCCCTCGCGCTCCGTTGCAGACCGTGTGGCGACGCTGAATCTTTCTCCACCGCTGCTGTTGCTCTCTAATGGAGTGCCGCCTCAGGGCGAGGAATGCGGCGCGTGTCAGGAGGCGGGGGGATTCTTTGATCATTCGTATCCTCGCGGTCGGGAGGTTCTCACGTGAGAAAGACCAAGCGACTATTGTGCGTGCCCTGCGTCATAGCGTCCATGCTCGCTCGATCCAGCTGACCCTTGCGGGGCGGGGGCCGACCGAGCGTTCCCTGCGCGCCCAGGCGTCACGCCTTCTGCGTGACGGTATCATCGCTCATCCCGTCCGCTTCGCGTTCATGAATGCGGATGAGCTTGCGTGCGAGGCGGCGCGCTCTGATCTGTATGTGCACGCGGCCCGAATTGAGGTGGAGGGGTTGAGTGCTCTAGAAGTGCTCCGCCGCGGCGTCGTGCCCATCATCGCGCGCGGACCCCTGACGGCGACCAGTCAATTCGCTCTCAGTGAGGACAGCGTGTGCGAGGTAGGTGATGCGCGCGCACTTGCCCGCGCCGTCGACGCGTGGATTGAGCGAGGTGGGGGCGAGCGGCGGCGAGAGGCGCACCGCTATCGGTGTGTGGGGGACCTGTATGACATTCGGGCCTGTGTGGATGTCCTGGAGGAGACTTACCGGCGGTTAGTTTCTGTGGGTGTATCGAATAACAGAGCATGACGAGAGGAAAGTGACCAGCGTGGTGTGACGGTTGATCAGTCTGACGAGTAAGTTGACATGTCTCCGATAAGTGGCCATCCAGCATCTCAACGCGAATGATGAATCCAGCGGTGGGGACGATCAGACTCGGTTGCCACGCATTGATGCCGCTCTTCCACTGGGAAACACCAACGATGGCTTTCTGTCACCCTCTGGCCATGCGTGAACGAACGGCACCGCCTCCCACATCTTTTCCTCTTCCGCAACGATGCTGACCGGCTGAGGCGGCGTTGTCGGATGCTGGAACTACGTCGCACCCTCCGAGGGTGTCGACCTGACCCGCATGAGACGTGAGGCTGGGGCGGGGAAACATCAACGCCTGCCCGGCCCAGGCCTCGTCTATGGGGCACGTCACGGCGCAAAGGGACCACGGGTTGGAACGAGGCCAACTCGGCGCACGCCAGCAGGGGAAGATGGAGCCATGACACTGAATATCGCAGTAATCCCCGGCGACGGGATCGGCAAGGAAATCGTCCCCGAAGGCCTGAAGGTTCTGGACCGCGTCCTGGCGGATAAGGGCATCGAGTACTCCACGACCCACTTCGACCTGGGAGCAGCGCGCTGGCACGCCACCGGCGATACACTCACCGACGAGGACCTTGAGGCCATCAAGGCCCACGACGTCATCCTCCTCGGCGCGGTCGGCGACCCCTCCGTGCCCTCCGGCGTCCTCGAACGCGGCCTCCTCCTCAAGCTGCGCTTCGCCCTCGACCACTACGTCAACCTGCGCCCCTCCAAATACTACGAGGGCGTCCCAAGCCCCCTGGCCAACCCCGGCGACATCGACTTCGTTGTCGTGCGCGAGGGCACCGAGGGCCTGTACTGCGGCAACGGCGGTGCTGTGCGCGTCGGCACCCCGTACGAGATCGCCACCGAAGTCAGCGTCAACACCGCCTACGGCGTCGAGCGCGTCGTGCGCTACGCCTTCGAAGCCGCAACCTCGCGCAAGAAACACCTCACCCTGGTCCACAAGCACAACGTGCTGGTCAACGCCGGCCACATGTGGCGCCGCATCGTCGACGAGGTGGGGGAGGAGTACCCGGACGTGGTCGTCGACTACTGCCACATCGACGCCGCCACCATCTACATGGTCACCGACCCCGCGCGCTTCGACGTCATCGTCACCGACAACCTGTTCGGCGACATCCTCACCGACGAGGCCGGGGCCGTCACCGGCGGCATCGGCCTGAGCGCGTCGGGCAACCTCAACCCCTCGCGGGAGTACCCCTCCATGTTTGAACCCGTGCACGGCTCCGCCCCCGACATCGCCGGGCAAGGCAAGGCAGACCCGACCGCAACGATCTCTTCCGTGGCGCTCATGCTTGACTTCATGGGCTACGCGGACGAAGCCCGTCGCGTGCGCGACGCGATCGACGCCGACATGACGAAGCGCGCGCAGGCTGCAGCGGACGGCAACCCGCTCGTGCGCTCGACCTCCCAGATCGGCGACGACATCGCCGCTCAGCTCTGACATCGGCAGACGACACAACTCAGGGCCGCTCCCCGCCGGGGAGCGGCCCTGCTGTAATCTCCGGGTGGTGTGCGAAGACGCGCGAGGCGCGCCTCAGCGGGTGCCGATGAGTGCGGGCAAGGTCGTGCGAGTCGCCCACTGCTCAATGTCCGCTAGGGCGGCGCTGGCGCCTGCCAGTCGCACCTGCCTGGAGTCGGAAGTCAGCAGAGCTGCATCTGCCGCCAGTAGGTTAGAAGCCAGGGTGGCGGCATCCAGGTCGGGAAGCGCGCAGCGAGGCGTGCGCGTGTCGGCGACGCCAGCCCGCAGGGCGACCTGTGAGCGGGTCAGTAGCTGGCCCGACACATCGTAGGCGTCGTTGAGCGTTCCGGCGCTCACCTGTGCCTTCGGGAGCGTGGAGGCCGTGCAATCCCACACGGCCACGGCCTGGGACAGCTCCGGCGAGGATGCAAGATCCTTGCCCGATGGAGCGAAGGTAGAGGAAATGGTGGTTTCATCGTAGAGATCGATCGACCAGGTTTGAACGCCCCCTCGAGACGCCGTGTTCACGTGATCGTTGACGAGCATTGCCTGCGAATCGCCCGCATCCAGGTTGATGCCGTAAACGTCGGCCAGGGTCACAGCGCCCGCATAGCGTCCGAGCGCGGAGGCCGCCAACGTGCGGGCCTCATCCGTGTCGGAGCGGTCAGGGTCTGCGGCAATCTCCAGATCGCGCGTGGCCGTGCGGGCCAGCCAAGAGACGAAGGCAGACAGGTCAGTGGGAGCCTCGGACACGGGCGCGGGGGCGCTCGCTCCATCAGGGGTCGCGCCTCCCCATGGGTCCCACAGCCCTCCGAGTGTCTCAAGGCGTTGATCCGACGCTGAGGCGAGTGCACGCAGAGCACTCGAGCATGACGCGCAGTCAGTTGCGGCTTCAGCGAGCTGAGTTGCGCGAGAAGAAGCAGCGGCCTCCGTGCGCGCAGCCTGGTCACGCACTGCCGCAAACCCCGACAGGGCCGGCAGGGACGACGAGGAGCAGGCGGACAACGCGAACACCATCGCGCCGGCGACAACGACCCCCGTGAAACGAGGTGTGGTTACAGTCAGTCTTGCACAATGCACCCCCGCATCATCCCACACCCCAAGCTAGGATAGGTAACTGACCCGCGTACGCGAGAAGAAAGACAGGGATACATGGGATCGCCCACGACAGACGGAGCACTCGAGGAACTACTGGCTCCAGTGGTGAGCGCCTCGGGACTGGAACTGGATTCGGTAACCCGAACGCGATCCAACGCGATGCCGCTCCTGCGGGTCGTTGTCGAGGCGCCGATCGGTGCCGAAGGCATTGACTCTGACACCCTTGCGGACGTGTCCCGCGTCATCTCCAAAACCCTGGATGTCGCAGATCCGATCGACGGCGAGTACCTGTTGGAAGTCTCCACTCCCGGAGCCGAGCGCGAACTCACCAAGGTCGGGCATTGGATGCGACAGGTTGGACGTCTCGTGCGTATCAAGCTTCGCGCCGGTGGGTATGTGTCGGGTCGCGTTGTTGCCGCGGACGAGACGAGAGTAACAATCGACGTCGATGGTGAGTCGAGGGTCATTAACTATCAAGACATACGTAAGGCGCGCGCCCGCATCGACTTTGGGTCGGAGAAATAATTGCCCGTCATCTCTTATGCGTGTGGCTGCGTGAAACAGCTAACCGCGTGAGTATGAGCCGTACTATAGAGTTATCGGTGAGGGGTGGTGCGAAAGGCGGTACAGGGTCCCCGGTCGGACGTACCCCTTAGCGAGGTTACCCCGAGGAAGGTGTGGCGAGACCAGCGCAACGACCACCGATGACGATGAATCGACTACCATTGGCTATCAGGACATGAGGAAGGCGCGCTCCCGCGTCGACTCTGGAACGGGGAAGTAGGAGACCATGGAAATCGATATGACCGCTCTGCGGATGGTGGAAAACGAGAAGGGCATCAGCCTCGAAACCCTCGTTGACGCCATCGAAGAGGCGTTGCTTAAGGCGTACCATAACCTGCCCGGAGCTATCTCTCAGGCCCGCATCGAAATCGATAAGAAGACAGGGCGCGTCACCGTCATGGCGATGGATGAGGACGAGGACGGCAACCCCATCGGCGAATTCGATGACACGCCCAAGAACTTCGGACGCATCGCCCAATCCACCGCGCGCTCCGTCATTATGCAGCGCCTGCGCGACGCCGACGACCAGCGTGTCTTCGGTGACTTCGCCGGTCGCGAGGGCCAGATCATCACCGGCACCGTGCAGGCCCCGCGTCCCGGTCGTCCCACGATGGTCCAGGTTTCCGATGACTTCGAGGCAGTTTTGCCTGACGGCGAGAAAGTCCCCGGCGAGTCTTACCGTCACGGTGACCGCATCCGCGCCTACATCGTGGGCGTTGAACGTACCGATCGTGGGCCTCGTATCACCCTCTCGCGCACCCACCCCAACCTCGTCGCCGGCCTCTTCCAACGCGAGGTCCCCGAAATTCAGCAGGGACTCGTCAAGATCAAGGCCATCGCTCGCGAGGCCGGCCACCGCACAAAGATCGCCGTGGCCGCGACCCGTGACGGCATCAATGCCAAGGGAGCTTGCATTGGCCCCATGGGTGCGCGTGTGCGCTCCGTCATGGCGGAACTCGGCGGAGAAAAGATCGACATCGTCGATTACTCTGACGACCCGGCGCGCTTTGTTGCCAACTCGCTGTCTCCGGCGCGTGTGACCCGTGTGGTTGTCCACTCCATTGACAATCGCACCGCGACCGCGATCGTGCCCGACTTCCAGCTCTCGCTCGCTATCGGTAAGGAAGGACAAAACGCCCGCCTCGCGGCGCGCCTGACCAACTACCACATCGACATTCATTCCGACACAGAAACAGGCGACGACGCGACAGCCTCGCGAGTCTCCACACCCGATGACGTGACAAGTCGCTCATAGATTCTGAGACGAGCAATCCCCTAGCTGGACTAAGCTAAGGGACTGTGTCGTATTCTGTGCCGTCTGAACCCTCCACAGGGCCCCAGCGTACCTGTATTGGATGCGGCGCACACGCGCATCGACACGCACTCGTGCGAATCGTGCGCTCGCCCGACGGTGCGGTTCGTCCCGACCCGACGGCGACTCTTCCAGGCCGAGGAGCATGGATTCACCCTGACGTGGTGTGTATCCAATGCGCCCGAGCCAGGCGAGTCCTCGCGCGTGCCTTCCGAACGGGAAACCTGCCGGAGAGCGTGTGGGACGATGTGGAGGAGCTGATCACTACCCAATGATGGCCACGAGCCATCAACGCCGAGATAATGGAAGCGGGTTGGAAGCTGATGGGCACCCGATGAGTACCCAGCGATGAGCTGCCAGCAATATCAGTAAGGCGTCTCCACACCGGAGGCGCTTCCGGAATGGAGAAATGTGGCAAAGTTGCGTGTCCACGAGCTCGCCAAAGAGCTCGGAATCACCAGCAAAGAACTGATGGGTCACCTGAAGGAAGCGGGTGAATTCGTCAAGTCGTCCTCGTCCTCGCTCGAGCCGCCCGTCGTGCGGCAGATGCGCGAGAAGTTCACGGCGGCACCCAAGACAAACAAGAAGGCGGAGAATAAACCCGCCCCCAAGCCGGGCGCGGCTAAGCCGATGCCGAAGAAGCCCGCCGCCGCCAAAGCACCAGCCGAACAGGCCTCGACCGTGGCTGCCCCCAAGGCTCCCTCCCCCAAGGCTGACATGCCCAAGCCCGGCGCCCCCAAGCCCGGCGCACGCAGGAGCGAGGCGACGTCCAAGCCTCGTGGTAAGAAACCCGAAGGTTCGCCAAAGCCCACCGGTCGCAAGGGCGCAGATGGGTCCGCGCCCAAGCCCGCACCCCGTCGTGGCGACGGATCGCGCCAGGCGCGTCCAGGCAGCCCCCGCCCCGGCGGACCGCGCCCCGGTAACAACCCATACGCTTCTTCCCAAGGCATGCCCCGTCCGGGCGGCTCAGGGAACGGCGGCCCACGTCCGGGCGCTCCTCGCCCCGGTGGTTCGGGCAATGGTGGTCCTCGTCCGGGCGCTCCTCGCCCCGGTGGTTCGGGCAATGGTGGTCCTCGTCCGGGCGCACCTCGCCCCGGTGGTTCGAGCCATGGTGGTCCTCGTCCGGGCGCACCCCGCCCCGGTGGTTCGAGCCATGGTGGCCCCCGCCCCGGCGCACCCCGCCCAGGTGCACCCCGCCCAGGAGGCAACCGTCCCAACCCGGGCATGATGCCCGGGCAAGCGAACTTTGCTCGCAACTCGGCAGCCGGAGCAACCGCTGAGCGCAGCGGTGGCCGCGGTGGTCGCGGTCGCGGCGGCGCCCGTCCAGGTGCTGGTGCGGGCGCAGGTGGCGGCGCAGCGCAGAACAACGGCGGCGGCTTCGGCCCCCGGGGTGGCGGTCGCGGCGGACGTGGCTCCACTCCCGGAGCATTCGGCCGTGGAGGCGGTCGCTCGCAGCGCGGACGCAAGTCGAAGCGCGCGAAGCGTCAAGAGTACGAGCAGCAAAACGCTCCCGTCATCGGCGGCGTCGCGATCCCTCGCGGCAACGGCGCGCAGATCCGCATCCGCCAGGGCGCATCTCTGGCCGATCTCGCTGAGAAGATCGACGTCAATCCCGCAGCGCTGGTGACCGTCCTCTTCGCGTTGGGTGAGATGGCCACCGCCACGCAGTCCCTCGACCAGGACACCTTCGAAGCCCTGGGCGCGGAGCTCGGCTACGACGTCAAGGTCGTCTCCCCCGAGGACGAGGACCGCGAACTCCTCGAATCCTTCGACATCGACCTCGAGGCCGAAGAACTCGACGATGCTGAGAACATGGAACCCCGTCCTCCGGTTGTGACTGTCATGGGTCACGTCGATCACGGTAAGACGAAGCTGCTTGACGCTATCCGTCACACCGATGTTGTCGACACCGAGCACGGTGGTATCACACAGCACATCGGTGCCTACCAGGTCAAGGTCACCGCCGAGGATGGAACGCGCCGCCCGATCACCTTCATCGACACGCCCGGTCACGAGGCCTTCACGGCCATGCGTGCCCGCGGTGCCCAGGTCACCGACATCGCGATCCTCGTGGTCGCCGCCGATGACGGCGTCATGCCCCAGACGGTTGAGGCCATCAACCACGCCCAGGCAGCTGACGTGCCGATCGTCGTCGCGGTCAACAAGATCGATAAGGAAGGCGCGAACCCGGATAAGATTCGTTCGCAGCTCACCGAATATGGCCTGGTCGCGGAGGAATACGGTGGCGACGTCATGTTCGTCAACATCTCCGCCAAGCAGCGCACGGGTATCCGCGAGCTGCTCGAAGCGGTCCTGTTGACTGCAGACGCGGCGCTGACTCTTGAAGCCAACCCAAACACGGACGCCCGCGGCGTCGCCATCGAGGCGAACCTCGACAAGGGCCGTGGTGCCGTCGCGACCATGCTGGTCCAGCGCGGCACGCTGCGCGTCGGCGACTCCCTTGTAGTCGGTGCCTCGTATGGCCGTGTGCGCGCCATGTTCGACGACGCCGGAAAGGACGTGTCTGAGGCCGGTCCCTCGATGCCGGTTCAGGTCCTGGGCCTGACCTCCGTTCCGCGTGCAGGTGACTCCTTCTTGGTTGCCGCCGACGACCGTACTGCCCGCCAGATCGCTGACAAGCGTGAGGCCGCCGAGCGCCAAGCCCTGCTGGCAAAGCGCCGCAAGCGTGTCTCCTTGGAGGACTTCGACAAGGTCCTGGCCGAGGGCGAGGTCGACACCCTCAACCTGGTCATCAAGGGCGACGTGTCCGGTGCCGTCGAGGCTCTGGAAGACTCGCTGCTGCGCATTGACGTGGGAGACGAAGTCGCGCTGCGTATTATCCACCGCGGCGTCGGTGCGATCACGCAGAACGACGTCAATCTGGCGACCGTCGACAACGCGGTCATCATCGGCTTCAACGTTCGTCCCGCCGAGCGCGTGGCCGAGATGGCGGACGCCGAGGGCGTTGAGATTAAGTACTACAACGTCATTTACTCCGCGATCGACGACATTGAGGCAGCCCTCAAGGGTATGCTCAAGCCGATCTACGAGGAAGTCCAGCTGGGCACCGCTGAGATTCGACAGGTCTTCCACTCCGGCAGGTTCGGCAACATCGCAGGGTCGCTCGTCCGCTCCGGTACGATCAAGCGCGGCACAAAGGCTCGCCTGGTGCGCGACGGCGTCGTGGTGGCCGACAACCTCGAGATCGCGTCCCTGCGTCGCGAGAAGGACGATGTCACTGAGGTCCGTGAGGGATACGAGTGCGGCATCACCCTGGGTTACAAAGACATCGCTGAGGGCGACGTCATTGAGACCTGGGAGATGCGCGAGAAGGCTCGTGACTGATCGCGTGGATTGAAGTCGGGGTCCGGGCACGCTCGGACCCCGATCTGTCGTATGAAGTGTTTCTACGTGGGCGTACAGGCCCGAAAGGAGGGCGCGATGGCTGATGAGGCCCGCGTTCGTAAGGTGCAGGAGCGAATCCTGCAAACTGTCGCGTCGATGATTGGGCGCCACGTGAAGGATCCTCGCCTGGAGATGGTGACGATCACGGACGTGCGTGTGACGGGTGACCTGCAGCACGCATCTGTTTTCTACACGGTGTTCGGCGATGACGAGCAGCGCGAGAAGGCGGCGCGCGCCTTCACGTCCGCACAGGGTCTGTTCCGTTCGCGCGTCGGCAAGGCCCTGGGGTTGCGTCTGACTCCGACCCTGGAGTTCATTCCTGATGCGCTGCCCGAGAGCGCAGCTGCGCTTGAGGATGCTCTGGCGAAGGCTAAGGCGAAGGACGAAGCCATCGCGGTCGCCTCTGTCGGAGCCGCCTACGCCGGCGAGGAGGACCCTTATCGTCACGACGACGAAGAGGACCAGGCTGAGAAGGATTGGGCCTGACCTCATGGCTCGGCGTCCTGATAATCCCCGCCCCGGCCTCGTTGTTATTGACAAGCCGCAGGGGATCACCAGCCACGACGTGGTCTCTCGCGTGCGACGCCTGGCCCACACTCGCAAGGTGGGGCACGGTGGCACGCTGGACCCGATGGCCACGGGAGTCCTCGTCCTTGGCATCGGCAAGGCGACGAAGCTGCTCACCTGGGTGAGTGGGCACTCGAAGGAATATCGGGCGACGATTCGTTTCGGTGTCGCTACCAACACGGACGATGCCGAGGGTGCGCCCTGTGCGGTACAGGGTTGTGTCTTCCTGACCGAGGCGGACGTTGAGGCGGTGCTAGCGCCCCTGCGCGGGGACATCATGCAGGTGCCGACGACTGTTTCAGCGATCAAGGTGGGCGGTAAGCGAGCCTACGCGCTGGCCCGCGCAGGCGAGGACGTTGAGCTGGCGGCCCGCCCGGTGCGTATTTCGCGCTTGGAAGTCCTCTCGCCCCCGCGCTGTGGCGAGTACGTCGTCGACGAGGCCGGGGTGCAGGAGGGGCGTTCAGCGTGCGCTCCGAGGTTGGTCCCCGTCGTTGACGTTGACGTGGACGTCGAGTGCTCCTCGGGTACCTACGTGCGTGCTCTCGCGCGCGACGCGGGGAAGGCATTGGGGGTTGGCGCTCACCTGAGCGCGTTGCGCCGCACGCGCGTCGGCGACTTTACGCTGGATGAGGCCTTCACCCTGGACGAGCTTGACGCCGTCGTTGAAGAGACGGATGCGGGGGAGGGCGCCCAACCCGTCTTACCGTTGATTCCCCTGGGTCGCGCTGCGCTGGCCATGTTTCCCTCACTGCCCTTGACCGAGGCCGAGGCGGGCGCCTTCGCGCATGGTCAAGCACCCAGGCGCTCGTCCGATGCGCTCACCCAGTGGATGAGCGAGGTCGGCTATGCGGCGCCGAACTTTGCGGAGGGTGAGGCCCCGCCGATTGCTGCCACGTCGGAGTCGGGCGACGTTCTTGGCCTGCTGCGCATCGATGATTCCCGCCTGCGAACCATCCTGGTTTTCTGAGAAAGAGAAACAATGAACGTTTGGCAATCCCTCATCGACATCCCCGGCAACGAGGCCAGTGTCGTGACCATCGGTAACTTCGATGGAATGCACAACGGACATAAGAAAGTTATCGAGACTTGTGTGGAGCGCGCACACAAGCTCGGTGTGGACGCCGTTGCCATTACTTTCGATCCGCATCCCATTCAGGTGCACAAGCCCGAGGTGGGCCTCCAGCTCATCTCGCCGCTGCGTGATCGCCTCGATGCCATGGCAGCGGCGGGATTGGACGCAACCCTCGTCGCCCACTACGACAAGAGCGTCTACAGCCTCGAGCCCGACGAGTTCGTCTACGAATTCTTGGTCGAACGCTGCGGTGCGCGCGAGGTCGTCGTCGGTGAGGACTTCCATTTCGGGCGCGGTAACCGTGGCACGATCGACACCTTGCGGGCACTGGGCCGCCAATACGGGTTCGATGTCTTGACCGTCACTGACATTGAGGCTCCCGAAGGTAGGCGTTGGTCCTCCTCGTGGGTGCGCGAACTCCTGGCCGCAGGCGACGTCGCCGGTGCCGCCCGGGTCCTGGGTCACCTCCACCGTATCCGCGGGACTGTGTGTCACGGCTTTAAACGCGGTCGCACACTCGGATTCCCCACAGCGAATCTGTCCGGAGACGTCGAAGGCGTCATTCCCGCCGATGGCGTCTACGCCGGCTGGGTTGTGCGTGCTGTCCCCGGTACCCAATCCGCCGAGTTCCTCCCTGCCGCTATCTCCGTGGGTTCTAACCCCCAGTTCAACGGTGAAGAGCGCACCGTCGAGGCCCACGTCCTGGGGCGATCGGATCTGAACTTGTATGGTGAACGTATTGCGGTCACCTTCGTGTCGCGTATCCGCCCCATGCTCTCTTTCGACACACTTGACGACCTGCTGAGCCAGATGGACGACGACTTGCGTCAGACCGCGTCAGTCCTCGGTATCGGCGTCGCCGGACGCGTCGACCCGGACTCCGTCACCGCATCCTAACGCGCCCCCGACCTCACCTGTCACCCACCCGCTGGGGTGCCCGATTCCACTCACACGTGTACACAGGTGATGGGGGAGGGATGCCTGCCTCTTCCGCGTCCGGCCAAATCGTTAGCTTCGTCGCTCACGAGGGGACGCGCATCCCAGACGTGATACTGTAGAAAGGCCGTAGATCGGCCGCGGATCGTCAGCACCCGGGAGAAGCTCGGATGCCCCGCGCAACGAATACAAAGGAGAAGCCTGTGCCGCTGAGCAAGGACGTCAAGGACCAGATCATCGCCGAGTACGCAACCCACGAGGGCGACACCGGTTCCCCCGAGGTGCAGATTGCGCTGCTGACCCAGCGCATCAAGGACCTGACCGAGCACTTCAAGACCCACACGCACGACCATCACTCCCGTCGTGGCCTGCTGCTGCTGGTTGGCCGTCGCCGCCGCCTGCTGGGTTACCTCGCCGACATCGACATTGAGCGTTACCGTTCGCTCATTGAGCGTCTCGGCCTGCGCCGCTGATTTTGGGCCGGCCCGCCTCCCGTAGCGGAGACGGGCCGGTTTTCACACGCCCGCCTCGGGCAAACCGTCATTTGTCGCGCACAAGCCGCCGGTTTTCGACAGTGGCCTCCGGAGCGATCATCCGTGGGCTTCGATCGAAGGCCGAAGTGGAGCGCGACCCCACCAACCCAAGGAGAAACGCCCCATGATGGAAGGCTCCGACATCGTCGCCGCAGAGGCGATTATTGATAACGGTCGTTTCGGTAAGCGCGCCGTGCGCTTCGAAACCGGTCGTCTCGCTAAGCAGGCTGCCGGCTCTGCCCTAGCTTACCTGGATGATTCTACGACCGTTTTGTCCGCCACGACGGTGGGCAAGAACCCGAAGGATCAGTTCGACTTCTTCCCGCTAACCGTCGACGTGGAAGAGCGTCAGTACGCCGCCGGTCGCATCCCCGGTTCCTTCTTCCGCCGAGAAGGCCGCGCGGGCACAGAGGCCATCCTGGCTGCCCGCCTCATCGACCGCCCGCTGCGTCCTGGCTTCGTCAAGGGCCTGCGCAACGAGGTCCAGGTCGTCGAGACTGTCCTGACGATCGACCCGGATGACGCCTACGACGTTCTGGCGATTAACGCGGCCTCCATGTCCACCCAGATCGCCGGTCTTCCTTTCACAGGCCCGATCGGAGGCACGCGCCTGGCGCTCATCGACGGCCAGTGGGTTGCTTTCCCGCGCTGGAGTGAACTCGAGCGCTCCGTCTTCAACATCGTCGTCGCGGGCCGTATCGTCACCAAGGCAGATGGCTCCGACGACGTCGCGATCATGATGGTCGAGGCTGGCGGCGGCAAGAACGAGTGGGAACTCATCCAGGCCGGTGCTACCGCCCCCACCGAAGATGTCGTGGCCGACGGCCTCGAGGCCGCCAAGCCTTTCATCAAGGCCCTGTGTGAGGCGCAGATCAAGGTTGCCGAGAGGGCTTCTAAGGAGACCGCTGACTTCCCGCTCTTCCTGGACTACACTGACGAGGAATACGCGGCGGTCGAGGAATTCGCGGCCGAGAAGGTCGCTCAGGCTTTGTTGACTGAGGGTAAGCTCGCCCGTGACGAGGCCGTTGACGCCGTCAAGGAAGAGATGCTCGGTGCCCTGGCCGAGCGATTCCCCGAGTCGGAGAAGGCGCTCAAGGCCGCCTTCCGGTCGCTTGAAAGCTACGATTCGTAACCGCACCCTGCGCGAAGAGATCCGCATGGATGGTCGTACTCCGCGCCAGATCCGCTCTCTTTCCGCCGAGGTCGAGGTTCTTCCTCGCGTGCACGGCTCCGCCCTCTTCCAGCGTGGTGAGACCCAGATCCTGGGCGTGACCACGCTGGCGATGTTGCGCATGGAACAGCAGATCGACAACCTGTCGCCTGTTAACTCCAAGCGCTACATGCACCAGTACAACTTCCCGCCGTTCTCCACCGGCGAGGTCGGGCGCGTCGGGTCCCCGAAGCGCCGCGAGATCGGTCACGGTGACCTGGCTGAGCGTGCACTGGTGCCGGTCCTGCCTTCGCGTGAGGAGTTCCCCTACGCGATCCGCCAAGTGTCGGAGACCATGGGTTCTAACGGTTCCTCGTCGATGGGGTCCGTGTGTGCCTCGACCCTGTCCCTCCTCCAGGCCGGCGTGCCGCTGCGTGCCCCCGTCGCTGGCATCGCGATGGGCCTCATGACCGGCGAGGTCGATGGTCAGTTCAAGGCCGTCACCCTGACCGACATTCTTGGTGCCGAGGATGGCTTCGGCGACATGGACTTCAAGGTTGCCGGTACCCGTGACTTCATCACGGCTTTGCAGCTGGACACTAAGCTCGACGGTATTGACTCCCAGGTGTTGCGCGGTGCACTGGCCCAGGCCCGTGACGCCCGCCTGGCGATCCTCGATCTGATTGGTCAGGCGATCGATGGGCCGGATGAGATGAGTCCGAACGCTCCTCGTATCATCACCGTCAAGGTTCCCGTCGATAAGATCGGTGAGGTCATCGGCCCCAAGGGCAAGATGATCAACCAGATTCAGGACGAGACCGGCGCTGACGTCACTATCGAGGACGACGGCACCGTCTACATCGCGTCCTCCGACGGCGCCTCCGCCGAGGCCGCGCGCACGATGGTCAACCAGATCGCGAACCCGCAGATGCCTGAGGTCGGCGAGCGCTTCGTCGGCACGGTCGTCAAGACCACCTCTTTCGGCGCTTTCGTGTCGCTGACCCCCGGCAAGGACGGACTCCTGCACATTTCGCAGGTCCGTCGCCTTGTGGGTGGCAAGCGCATCGACTCCGTCGATGACGTGCTTCAGGTCGGCCAGCAAGTCGAGGTTGAGATCAACGAGATCGGTGACCGTGGCAAGTTGAGCCTACACGCCGTCATCGATGGCGAGGCCGGTGAACTGGAACTGCCTGAGGGCGAATCCGCTGAGCCGCGCCGCGAGCGTCGCGATCGTTTTGAACGTCGCGAGCGTCGTCCCCGTACTCGCACCCGTCGTCGCCGCGACGACGAGCGTGATGAAGGCATTTCTGAGGAGTGAGTAGCTCCCGATAGTCGACACGGTCAGGTGGCCGGGGTAGAGCGTGTGTGCTCCGCCCCGGCCACCGGCCCATTGACGGCTACACTGTGTACGTTTCGTGCCAAGCCCTGATCAGGGGACGTAAGAGGAGAAAAATGACCCCCAAGCCGTTGCCGCTCGACGAGGCGCGCCTGTCCATCGAGGATGGTGACACCCGTATCGATCGCACCATCCTGGGCGCGGGGACGCGCGTTCTTACCCAGTCAATCCCAGCGACCAAGAGCGCGGGCGTGTCCCTGTGGGTTCCCGTCGGCTCGCGCGATGAGGGGCCGCGGACAGCGGGGTCGACACACTTTCTCGAACACCTGCTCTTTAAGGGGACGAACAAGCGCTCCGCCCTGGACATTGCTGTCGCCTTCGACTCCGTCGGCGGCGAATCGAACGCGGAAACCGCTCGCGAGCACACCGCATACTGGGCGCGCGTGCGCGACGCCGACCTGGACATGGCGATCGAGACGCTGGCCGACATGGTCACCGACTCGCGCCTCGACGACGATGATTTCGCGATGGAGCGCGGTGTCATCCTCGACGAGCTCGCCATGGGGGAGGACTCGCCCACGGAGACCGTCCACGATGCTTTCCAGCTGGCCGTCCATGGCGACCGTCCCATCGGTCGCCCCGTCGGCGGAACACCCCAGGCGATCCGCGAGGTGGGCCGTGCCGACGTGTGGGAACACTACCAGGCCCACTACGCGCCGTCCTCGCTCATTGTCGCGGTCGCAGGGCACGTGGACCACGACCAGGTGTGTGAGCGCGTCCAAGCCGCCCTGGAGGCTTCCCCGTGGGACCATGCGAGCGAGGCCGCACCCCGGCCTCGTCGATCGACGCGAGCCACTGCGATTGAGGATCACGAGCGCCACATCACCCGCACGCGTGATGTCACCCAGGCGCATGTGCTCATCGGCTGCGAAGGCCTGTCGGCCACCGATCCTCTCAGTCCTACGATGAGCGTCCTGCTGTCGGTCCTGGGCGGATCCATGTCGTCGCGCCTCTTCCAGGAGGTGCGCGAAAAACGCGGCTTGGCATACACCACCTATGCTTTTGACGTCGCCTACTCTGACACCGGTACCTTCGGCATGTACGCGGGGTGCAGCCCCGACAAGGTCACCGACGTCGAAGCCATCATGCGCGCCCAGCTCGAGGACTTGGCCGCGGATGGACCTACCGAGGAGGAGATGACGCGCGTGCGCGGACAGGTGCGCGGCGGCGTCGTTTTGGGTCTGGAAGACAATTGGTCGCGCATGATGCGGCTGGGACGTTCAGAGATCGTCGGACGCTACCGTCCCATCGACGAGTCCCTCGCGGAGTTTGACGCGGTGGACGGCGCCGACGTGCGGGCGCTGGCCGCGTCCCTCCTCGCCAAGCTGGACTGCCGAGCGCTCGTCCTGCCCGCAGAATAAGACAAGCGGTGCGCCCCCCTTCACGCGCACGGCGAGTGGTCTACCGTGAGATCAACAGTGAACGCGCACAAGGAGAGAGTGATGATTCGAGTGGCAGTGACCGGAGCCAAGGGTCGTATGGGGTCAACGGTCGTTGCAGCGGTGAGCGCTGCCCCCGATATGGAGGTTGTCGCCCAACTCGACGCGGGCGACCCGATTACCGCGCAGACCGTATTCGGTGCCCAGGTCGCCGTCGACTTCTCTGTCCCCACCGTGACCGAGGCGAACGTGCATGCGCTCATCGACGCTGGCGTGGACGTCGTCGTAGGAACGACCGGATGGACCGAGGAATCCTACGCGCGCGTGCGCACTCATGCACAAGAAGCGGGTCGCGCGGTCCTGATCGCCCCGAACTTCGCGATGGGTGCCGTTCTAGCTATGAAGTTCGCGGCGATGGCCGCCCCCTATTTCGAATCCGCCGAGGTTATTGAAATGCACCACCCGGGTAAGGTGGATGCCCCTTCGGGTACGGCTGTCGCGACCGCGCGCGGCATCGCTCGCGCTCGGGCCGAGGCGGGCCTGGGGGACATGCCCGACGCTACTGAGACGGACGAGCTGGGCGCTCGCGGCGGGCACGTTGATGGGGTCCCCGTCCACGCCGTGCGTCTGCGCGGCCTGACGGCCTCCGAGGAAATCCTGCTGGGTAACGCGGGCGAACAGCTGGTGATTCGCACCGATTCCTTTGACCGGGTCTCCTTCATGCCCGGTGTGCTCCTCGGCGTGCGTCGCGTCATCGGTCGCACAGGTCTGACGATCGGACTTGACCAGGTCATGGGGCTGTGAGCGCTCTTCCCGATTGCTCGGTGAGGCCCGCACAGCTCGGCGACGAGGAGGTTATCGCGCGTCTACAGGTTCGTGCCTGGCGTGCGCTCATGGGAGATGCAGCCCTCGCATCCCAGGGAATCACCGAGGAGATGGTCGCCCACCAGTGGGAAGTGGCGCTGGGGTCGCCTCGGCCCGAGGGGACTGTCCTCCTCGTCGCCCTGCACGCGCACACGACCGTCGGCTTTGCGTTCGCCGGCCCCGACGAGGCCGGGGCATATGCGGGCGCACCGACCTGTGATGTGCGGGAGAGTGTGCGCGCCACGCAGGTCTACGAACTGGTCGTCGATCCGAGCTTTCGTCGTACCGGACACGCGTCGCGTCTGCTCGCTGCCGTCGCCGACCTGACGAGCGGGCAGCTGCGCGTGTGGGTCGGCGCGGATGACGAGGAACGCCAGCGCTTCTACTCCTCCGCTGGATTTGCCCCATCGGGTGCCGTTCGTACCTTGAGTGATCAGACGCAGCACATGTGGTGGGCTCAGCGCGACTAAGGACCTACCCAGGTGAGGGTAGATCGGCGCGTCGTACGCGCCGTGGACACCCGTGTCTGGGGAGCGGGTCCTGCTGGGCACAGGTTGCGTAAGATGGAGGCATGACGAACATTCCTCCCCGCCGTTTCGGTTCCCTGGCCGTCGCCATGATCACCCCCATGACGGCAACCGGCGAGATTGACCTGCCCTCCGCGCAGCGCCTGGCGACCAAGCTGGTCGACGAAGGCTGCGACACGATCCTCCTGTCTGGAACGACGGGCGAGTCACCGACGACCCACCAGCCCGAAAAGAATGACTTGACAGACGCGGTCCGCGAGGCCGTGGGGAGCCGCGCGTTCATCCTGTGTGGAGCATGCTCGAACGACACTGCTCACGCCGTACGTATCGGCGAGGGTGCTCAGGAGCACGGAGCGGACGGTCTCCTCGTTGTCTCCCCCTACTACAATCGCCCCTCCCAGGAGGGCTTGCGCGCACACGTGCGTGCCGTCACCGACGCGGTTGATCTGCCCGTCATGCTCTACGACATCCCCGGTCGTACGGGCATCGCCTTCTCGGATGCGACCTTAGACATCCTCGCTCAGCACCCGCGCATCCTCGGTGTCAAGGATGCCACCGGCGACGTCGAGACCGGCGTGGAACGCATGCACCGCACCGGTCTGGAGTACTACTCGGGCGACGACGGTCTGAACTTCGCGTGGATGACGGGCGGTGCCTCCGGTTTCATCTCTGTCGTCGCGCACGTGGCCTCCGCGCAGTATCGCCGCATGATTGAACTGCTCGACAGTGACCAGGTGTGGGAGGCGCGCGAACTCTCCTATTCCCTGCGTCCCCTGGTTCACGCGATCATGGGGGGTGGCCAGGGTGCCGTCTTAGCCAAGTATGCTCTGTGGCTCCAGGGCGTCATCGACAGTCCCGCGGTGCGTCTGCCCATGGTCGGTATCAGCGATGACGAGGTTTCAGCGCTACGCCGCGCCCTGTGCCTCGCCGATCTCCTGTGAGTCGCCACTCATCTATCATCCCTGTGACGGCGCCCAGGTGCGGCGTCGTCTTGGCACTGTTCTCGGCCCTCTCGCACTCAAGTGTGAGGGGGCCGACCCGCTTTCTCAAGCTCCCCGATACGGGCAAAACCCCACTGACGTGGCAGACTGGCACTATGAAGTCTTTGTACGAGAATCTCAGCGAACCCGCGCCCCTGGAAGAGGGTGCCCTGCGTGTAATCCCGCTGGGAGGCCTCGGCGAGGTCGGCCGTAACATGAACGTCCTTGAGTACCGGGGTAAGCTCCTCGTCGTGGACTGCGGTGTCCTTTTCCCCGAGGAAAGCCAGCCAGGCGTTGACCTGATTCTTCCCGATTTTTCCTGGATCGAGGACCGCATGGACGACGTCGTCGGCCTCGTTCTCACGCACGGACACGAGGACCACATCGGCGCCGTGCCCTACCTACTCAAACTGCGCGGTGACATTCCCCCTCTACGGTTCTGACCTGACCCTGGCTTTCGTTGCCCCCAAGCTACGCGAACATCGCCTGGCCGACCCGGGCCTGAACGTCGTCGGAGAGGGCGATCGCCTGACAGTCGGCCCCTTCGACCTGGAGTTCGTCTCCGTCACCCACTCGATCCCCGACGCGCTCGCGGTCTTTGTGCGCACGGAAGCGGGTAAGGTCCTTATCACGGGTGACTTCAAAATGGACCAGCTGCCACTGGATCGTCGCCTCACCGACTTGCGCGCCTTCGCTCGCATGGGCGAGGAAGGTGTCGACCTGTTCATGGTGGACTCCACGAACGCTCTGGTGCCCGGCTTCATCACGCCCGAGCGTGAGATTGGCCCGGTCCTTGATCAGGTTTTCGGTGAGGCGAGCGGCCAGATCATCGTCGCGTCTTTCGCTTCGCACGTGCACCGTGTTCAGCAGGTCATCAATGCGGCTGCACACCACGGGCGCCGCGTGGCCTTCGTGGGTCGTTCGATGGAACGTAATATGCGCATCGCGGAAGAAAAGGGGTACCTGTCGATCCCCGAGGGCGTCACCGTGGACCTGAAGGACATCGGCGAGCTGGCGCCCTCTCAGCGTGTCTACATGGCGACCGGCTCGCAGGGAGAACCCATGGCAGCCCTGTCACGTATGTCGGTGGGATCACACCGTTCAGTTCAGATTGAACCGGGCGACATGGTCGTCCTGGCCTCCTCGCTGATCCCCGGCAACGAAAACTCTGTGTACCGTGTCATCAACGACTTGACCCGCCTGGGCGCGCGCGTCGTGTCGAAGGAGAACGCGAAGGTGCACGTGTCTGGCCACGCGAGCGCCGGCGAGCTCATCTACTGCTACAACATCGTTGCGCCGAAGAACGTCATGCCGATCCACGGCGAGGTGCGTCACCTGGTGGGTAACGGGCAGCTGGCCGTCAAAACCGGCATCGACCCGCAGAACGTGGTCCTGGCCGAGGACGGCGTGACCGTCGACCTCAAGGATGGTGTCGCGCGCGTGTCGGGCGTCGTGCCCTGCGAGTACGTGTACGTCGACGGACGCTCGATCGGAGAGATTTCCGAGGACGAGCTGGCGACGCGCCGCACCCTGGGATCGGAGGGCTTCATCTCGATCTTCGCGGTCGTTGAGCACGATTCCGGTATGGTGCTGGCGGGTCCCGAGATTCGCGCGATCGGTATGGCCGAGGACGACGCGGTCTTTGAGGAAATTTTGCCCGACGTGACGAAGGCGTTGAAGGACGCGGCTGCGCCGGGCGGACAGGACCCCTACGTCCTGCAGCAGGCAATGCGCCGAGTGATTGGGCGTTGGGTTGCGCGGCGTCTGCGTCGTCGTCCTATGATCGTTCCGGTGGTCACCGAGCAGTAGTCGCTCGGGTCCCGTCACTGACGAGGCTGTGGCTGCGCCCGGGGAGGGACGTAGAGCCGCAGGGGAAGGAAAGCTCGTGTCGGGCCGTTTTATTTCCACGCACTCCGTCGCTTTGGTGTTGCCGATGCACATCGAGTACATGCCTGATCGTGGGGGTTCCGTGCACGCCGACGCGGCGAGTTCGCGTCCGGGCGGCGGTTTTACAACCTTGTGTGCGGCGGCAGCCATGGGTGTTCCGGCTGCGGCGGCTTCACCGCTGGGCACAGGCCCGAACTCCTTCGCTGTTCGCCAACAGCTGGTTGAGGCCGGGGTGGAGGTGTTGACTCCAGAGTTGGTCGGTGACATCGGCGTCGTCATTCAGCTGATCGTCGAGGACGGGTCAATGCGCTCCGTTGTCACGGCGGGTGTTGAGTCCGAGCCTTCCCGCGCTACTCTTGACCGCATCGAACTGCGTGAGGGTGACCTGGTTCATGTGGCAGCCTCAGACATGACGAACGATCATGCCGCGGTGGAACTGAGCGAGTGGGCCGCCGCCCTGCCGCCTTTCGTGACCCTGGTCGTCTCCGTCTCTCCCGCGGTCGTCCAAGTGCCCGTTGAAGCCTGGGAGACGATCCTCCCGCGCGCTGACATCGTGACCATGAACAGCTGGGAGGCCTCGGCGCTGGCCGGCATCCTGGACGCTCGCTGCCACGGCTCCACGATCCGCACCCACATGCGTCCCGACGCTGCTACCGTGCGTCGCACGGGCGACCGGGGCTGCGAGCTGCAGACCTGCGCGGACGGCTCCGTAATTTCCGTCCCCGCCTTCGATGTGCGAGTCGCGGACACCGCTGGCGTTGGGGATACGCACATTGCTGAAATGTGTGCTGGCATCCTCTTGGGTTATGACCTGGAAACCTCGTGCCTTATGGCGAACGCTGGTGCGGCATTGGCTGTCTCCCACGAGTCGGCCCTTCCTGTTCCCACACGCGAACAGGTTGAAAAGCTGCTCGAAAGCGGTGTTGTTACCAACATCGTGCGCTGAGGGGAGCGGCGCGCCTCCTGCCGGGGCGCTGCGTGGGCGATATGGTGGAACGATCATGGCACAATCGTCTTCCCGTTCCTCCGGTAAAGCACCCGCGCGGCCACGTTCGAAGGCCGGAACCTCCAAGTCGGGTGCCTCCAAGGCCGCGTCCTCTCACGCCCAGGGCGCCCCCGAACCCACGCAGCCGGGTTTCCTGGCGCGTTTCTTCTCCGCCGTCGCACGCGCCGCCGTCGGTGTCGCACGCGCATGGAAAGCTACCGACCCGCAGGTTAAGCGCGACGCTTCGGCATTCGTCGCTGTCGCCGCTGCGATCGTCATCGCTCTGCGCGAATGGTTCCAGATTTCCGGTGAAGCGGGTGACGCCATTCATCGTGCCTCAGCAGGCCTCTTCGGAATCTTCTCAGTGGTCCTGCCACTCCTCCTGGTTGCCTTAGCGTGCGAACTTGTCTCCGCGCGCTCCGGGCGATCCGCGCTGCCCCACCACGTGGCCGGCGGCGTCGGCATCACGATGGCGCTGACCGGCCTGGTCCACGTGTCACGCGGCAATCCCGGCATGGGGGAGGAACCTGGTATCGACGCAGCCGGCGGCCTCATTGGCTGGTTCATCGCACGTCCCCTGGTGCTCCTCCTGTCCGGGTGGGGAGCGGGGGCACTCCTACTCCTGCTCTTGGTCTACTCGATCCTACTGGCCACTCGCACTGCAGTTGCCGACGTTCCAAGCCGGCTGCGCGACCTCGCCGCACACCTCAGTGGAGACTCCACTCGCGACAAGGACGGGGCATCGGGCGAGTCGGCACTATCCGACCAAGCCACAGACGCGCGGCGTCAGGGCCGCAAAAACCTGGCCGCTGGCGACGATGCTTTCCTCGACGAGTACGACGGCGACGAGTCCTTCCGGCAGGCAGCCGACACGGAATCCGTTGATAAGACACGCCTCCTGCAATCCGGCCCCGTCCCCGTGGCTGCTCCTGAATCAGCTCCCGCGCCCCGGCCTCGTCCCACTACGCCCGACGCACCTACCGAGATGCTCACCCAGATGCGCCCCGCGCTGGTGCACGAACAGCCGACTGGGCACGTGACCGCGCAGGCGACCGAGCCCGTCGACGAGCCGACACCCCCGCCGATCACCGATGAACCCGCCGGGGCCTTCCAGCCCGACCTGGACGATTCCATCACCTACACGCTGCCGCCGGAGGATCTCCTCGTGTCCGGGCCACCCCACATGACCCGCTCCGCCGTCAACGACCAGGTTGTCGCGGCCCTTTGTCAGGTCTTCGCCGACTTCAATATTGATGCCCGTGTCACCGGCTTCTCACGCGGCCCGACAGTCACCCGCTACGAGGTCGTCCTCGGCGCAGGCGTGAAAGTTGACAAACTCACGAACCTGTCGAAAAACATCGCCTACGCGGTCGCATCCGCGGACGTGCGCATCCTTGCACCCATCCCCGGCAAGAGCGCCATCGGCATCGAGATCCCCAACGCCGACCGCGAAAACGTTGCCCTGGGTGACGTGTTGCGCTCCGCTGCTGCGCGCCGCAATCATCACCCGCTCGTCGTCGGCGTCGGCAAGGACGTCGAGGGCGGCTACGTCGTCACCAATTTGGCCAAGACACCACACATGCTGGTAGCCGGCCAGACGGGCTCCGGTAAGTCCTCATTCGTCAACTCCATGATCACGTCGATCATGATGCGTGCGACGCCTCAGCAGGTGCGCATGATCCTCGTTGACCCTAAGCGCGTCGAGCTGACGATCTACGAGGGCATCCCGCACCTGATCTCTCCCATCATTACCGACGCCAAGAAAGCAGCCGAGGCGCTCGAATGGGTCGTGAAGGAAATGGACGCGCGCTATGACGACCTATCCGACTACGGCTTCAAGCACATCGACGACTTCAACAAGGCAGTGGCCGCCGGACAGGTGCAGGCCAAGCCCGGCCTCAACCGCACCCTGCATCCCTACCCGTACCTACTCGTTGTTGTCGACGAACTCGCAGACCTCATGATGGTTGCCCCCCGCGACGTCGAAGCCTCCATCCAGCGCATCACCCAGCTGGCACGCGCCGCCGGTATCCACCTGGTCCTTGCCACGCAACGCCCCTCGGTCGACGTCGTCACCGGCCTCATCAAAGCCAACATTCCTTCACGCCTGGCGTTTGCGACCTCCTCGCTGACCGACTCGCGTACGATCCTCGACCAACCGGGTGCGGAGAAACTCATCGGCCAGGGTGACGCCCTCTACCTGCCCGCCGGCGCCTCCAAGCCTATGCGTGTCCAAGGCGCCTGGGTTTCCGAATCTGAAATTCATCAGGTCGTGTCCCACGTCAAGAGCCAGATGGAAGCGCACTACCGTGACGATGTCGTGCCCGACAAGAAAGAAGCCAAGGTCGCCGAAGACATCGGAGATGACCTCGACGATCTTCTACAGGCAGCAGAACTCGTTGTTTCTACCCAGCTGGGTTCCACATCTATGCTCCAACGAAAGCTCCGCGTCGGCTTTGCCCGCGCTGGTCGCCTCATGGACCTCCTCGAATCGCGAGACATCGTGGGTCCTTCCGAAGGGTCGAAAGCGCGCCAGGTGCTCGTCACCCCCGAGCAGCTGCCCGAGGTTCTCGCCATGCTGCGCGGCGAATCCGCCAGCATTGCCGAGCCTGAGTCCGCCGCTCCTGCCATCGCATCCGCGGCGGCGTCCAACCCGGCCACCGGCGCGCTGAGTGCCGCCAGCGCCCGGCAGGGGGGACTCCTCTTCGGGTGACGCGCAGCCGCCCTCTGGTTACGAATCGGGAACGGGACGTACGGGCGATTCGCGCGAGAGCAAGGTAGACCCGTACTCTGGACATAACTTTGGTGGTTCCTCGCCTGACTGGGTGGATGAGGAGCCAGACGAGGACGAGGATGCTTGGCAGCTCACCGGTCGCTAAGAGAGAGGTATCAGCGATGACTGATAACGTGTCGCGCGTGCAGCGCAATAGTAAAGTTTCCGTATGGAACTTGCCAAATGCGCTGACTGTGGCGCGACTCGTATCTGTTCCCGTTTTTATCATTCTGGCCCTGCAAGACTCCTGGGCTATGAGATGGGCCTCCTTCGCTGTCTTTGCACTCGCTGCGATCACGGATCGCTTTGATGGCCATCTGGCACGCTCGTGGAACCAGATCACTGACTTCGGGCGCATTGTCGACCCCATTGCCGACAAGGCCCTGACGTTGTGTGGCTTTGCGGTGGCGTCCTGGCTCGTTAATCTTCCCTGGTGGGTGACGATCCTCATCGCCGTGCGCGAGCTGGGCATTACCGCAATGCGAGCCGTCTTCCTGCGTCGCGGCGTCGTCGTGTCCGCGAATCAGGCAGGCAAGCTCAAAACCTTCATGCAGATTATGGCGCTGGGGGTACTGCTCATCCCGTGGGGCTATTTCCTCGCGATGGACCAGATGGCGAACGAGTGGTGGGTCGTCATGATGATTCGTTTTGGTTGGGCTCTCGCTGGTGTAGCCCTCGCATTGACCCTTTACTCCGGCATCGTCTACGTCATTGATGGAGTGCGCCTCATGCGCGCTACCTCCGCCTCATCAGGTGACGATGACAGTGGCGACGATGAAGGCGAGAAATCGTCGACGCCTCTCGCAGGCCAGCACGTTCAGGCTTGAGTCTCGGTGAAGCAACCCACGTAAGAAGTGCCCCTGCGGTGGAATATGTTCGGTTTGGTGTACGTTGAACGGGTATGCAGGCGATCCGAGGGACGCGCCCAGCCGGTTACACCGGTCCGATGCGCGAACTGACGATGCATTCGACGAACAGGAACGGCTACAGTAGCAATATGGAAAAGACACGGAGTGAAACCCCGCTGCTGCGCAGCGAACTCGGCGATGTTCTGCGCGGCATTCGCCAGCGCCAGGGTCGAACCCTGCGCGAGGTCTCTTCCGAGGCGCAGGTGTCCCTGGGTTACCTCTCCGAAGTTGAGCGTGGGCAGAAGGAGGCATCCTCTGAACTGCTCGAAGCAATCACCTCTGCCCTGCGCGTACCGCTGTGGTATGTGCTGCGCGAGGTTTCCGAACGCATGGCGATCATCGACGGCGCCGTGGTCCCCGATGCGGTGCCCGATGAGATCATGCCCGTTACGCTGATTTCCTGACGCGTGAAGCATTCCGAATTCTACGAAGCGGTCGAGGCGACTTTTGGGTCTGCTCTCGGCCGTTCGTACGTATCTGACCTGTATCTCTCGTCGTTGGGTGGGACGGCGAGCGATGCGCTGGCGGTCGGCGTGAACCCAGACCAGGTGTGGGCTCGACTCTGCGAAGAAACCGGTCGTGAGGACGCGCGTTGGATTCATCGCATTGATCCGCGCGAGCGAGGCCGCTAGCCTGCGGCGGTGAGTATCCTGTGTGGTCTACCGTCGCTGCTCGTGATCGCCATCCGTTTGCCGGGAGGCTCGGCGTGTCGCCCGCGAATCGAACACCTGTTCCATTTAAGCTAGTGGACGACGAAATTTTTGTGCGTGTCGTCCACAGGGAAGGCGCGTGCGGGACGTAGATGACGATGGCCGGTCGCATACTCGTCATGGCGCCTCGGAGAGGGGCGTCATTTAGGCCAGGACACTCGCAGGCCGGAGAGGCCTCAGCATGAAAGGACCATCATGGCAGCCCGTAAAGCACCCGCAGCGAAGAACGTGACAAACGACCGTAATAAGGCGCTTGAAGTTGCACTGTCCCAGATCGACAAGCAATTCGGTAAGGGGTCCGTGATGCGCCTGGGAGACGATAGTCGTCCTCCAGTTCAGGTGATCCCCACCGGTTCGCTTGCCCTTGACGTTGCACTCGGCATTGGGGGCCTTCCCCGCGGTCGCGTCATTGAGGTCTACGGTCCCGAATCGTCAGGTAAGACGACGGTCGCCCTGCATGCTGTGGCGAACGCGCAGAAGGCTGGCGGCAACGCTGCCTTCATCGACGCCGAGCACGCACTCGATCCCGTCTACGCTCGCGCCCTCGGTGTGGACACCGACTCCCTCCTGGTCTCTCAGCCCGACACGGGCGAGCAGGCCCTCGAGATCGCTGACATGCTGATCCGCTCGGGTGGCATCGACATTATCGTCATCGACTCGGTTGCGGCCCTGGTGCCGAAGGCCGAAATCGAAGGAGAGATGGGGGACTCGCACGTCGGCCTGCAGGCTCGTCTCATGAGTCAGGCCCTGCGTAAGATCACGGGGGCTCTGTCCGCCACCGGCACGACTGCGATCTTCATCAACCAGCTGCGTGAGAAAATCGGCGTTTTCTTCGGTTCCCCAGAGACAACGACTGGTGGCAAGGCTCTGAAGTTCTACGCCTCGGTGCGTATCGACGTGCGCCGGATTGAGACTCTGAAGGAAGCGGGGGCGCCCGTCGGTAACCGTACGCGTGCCAAGGTCGTCAAGAACAAAATGGCCCCGCCGTTCAAGCAGGCCGAATTTGACATCGTCTACGGCAAGGGCATTTCACGTGAGGGCTCGATCATTGACATGGGCGTCGAGGCCGGAATTGTTCGTAAGTCCGGCTCGTGGTTCACCTACGGTGATGATCAGCTGGGTCAGGGCAAGGAGAACGTGCGGCAATTCCTGGTGGACAATCCCGAGCTGGCCAACGAGATCGAGCAGAAGATCCTGGTCGCTCTGGGTATCGCGGAGGAGCCGGAGCCGGAGAAGAACACGAAGAAGGCATCCGCTGTTGATCCCGACGAGGATGCGGGCTTCTGAGTCGTGGTTCGCTACCTGGACCCGGAGGACCATCCGGAGCTGGGGGAGGAACGACACCGTCGCTCCTCCCCGGGTGAGCGGCTCGCCCGGGCGCGCGAACGTAACGCCGCCCTGACGGGGGCTGAAGCGATTGAGGCGGCGCGAGAAGTGGCACTGCGTAAGCTTGACGTGCGCGCGTGCTCGCGCGCCGAACTTACGGCAGCTATTGAGACACGTGGCTTTAGTCCTCAGTTGGCTCTCGGGGTCGTTGATCGTCTCGAGGCCGTGGGATTGGTCGATGATCAGGCGTATGCGGATGCGTTCGTTCGCTCTCGTTTTTCTGCCACTGGTGTCTCGCGGCGTGCTTTGCGTGAGATTCTTAGGCGCAAGGGGTTGGACAGTGACACGATCGAGTGTGCCCTGTCGCAGATTGATCGTGATGATGAGGCTGAGCGGGCCCGGCAGCTGGTCGCTCGCAAGGCTCGTTCTCTCGCAGCAGTTCCCCGCGACACCGCTTATCGCCGACTGTGCTCGATGCTGGCTCGTAAGGGCTATTCCTCGTCTGTGGCATCGAATGTCGTGCGTGATGCGCTCGACGAATGGCATGCTGGTGGTGCGGAGGATGAGGACCGCTGGAGTTGGGAGGTACCCGTGTGATGGATGACGTGCAGGTTGGAGCACTGGTCGAGGAAATGACGAGCCGTGGGCTGACCGTCGCGACCGCTGAGTCGCTCACGGGAGGTGGCCTCGTTGCGCGTCTTGTTGACGTTCCTGGTGCCTCTCACGTCGTGCGTGGCGGTGCCTGCACGTATGCGGTTGACACCAAGTGTTCGGTCCTGGGGGTTTCATCGGATCGACTGGCGCTGACGGGACCAGTCGATGAGCAGGTGGCTCGCCAGATGGCCGAGGGGACCCGGCGTCTGTTCGGGGCCTCCATGGGGCTGTCGACGACGGGCGTGGCCGGGCCGGGTCCCGCGGACGGATACCCCGCTGGAACCGTTCACATTGCATGCGCGCATGAACGTGGGACGGAGCACCGATTACTCCACCTGGAGGGCGATCGAGCTCAGGTGCGCCAGGGTACGATTGATGCGGCGCTTGCTCTACTGCGTGATGTGCTCGACTTCTCTGGGGACCTTAGGGGCGATTAGACTTTAGTGCGATGAATACGACGATGACGCAGGCTGGTGTGCGTCCTCGCACTTACGCGGTGCGAACGCTCGGCTGCCAGATGAATGAACACGACTCCGAACGTATGGCGGGTTTGCTCGAGCAGGCTGGCCTCGTTCCCGTTGACACCGTTCCCGAAGCCGCCGCGCGTGCGACTGACGCTGGCGATATGGAGCCGACGTCGTCGTCATCAACACCTGCTCCGTGCGTGAAAATGCGGCGACTCGCCTGTTCGGTAACCTCGGTCAGTTGGCTGCTGTCAAGCGTGAGCGTCCCGGCATGCAGATCGCCGTCGGGGGCTGCCTTGCGCAGCAGATGCGCGATGGTATCGTCACCAAGGCGCCTTGGGTCGATGCTGTTTTTGGCACGCATAACATTGATGTGCTTCCCGCATTGTTGGCGCGCGCCGCGCATAACCGCAAGGCTGCCGTCGAGATTGAGGAATCGTTGAAAGTGTTTCCCTCGACCTTGCCTACCCACCGGGAGAGTGCGTTTGCGGCGTGGGTGTCGATTTCTGTGGGCTGTAATAACACGTGCACGTTCTGTATCGTGCCGCATCTGCGTGGCAAAGAGCGCGACCGACGTCCCGGCGACATTCTGGCTGAGGTTGAGGCTGTTGCGTCGCAGGGCGCTATCGAGGTGACTTTGCTGGGTCAGAACGTCAATTCCTACGGTGTGGGGTTCGGTGAGCGCGGTGCTTTCGCGGACTTGTTGCGTGCTGTTGGTCGCGTTGAAGGCATTGAGCGTGTGCGCTTCACGTCGCCTCACCCCGCGGCCTTCACTGACGATGTGATTGCTGCGATGGCGCAGACTCCGACGGTGATGCCGAGCCTGCACATGCCGCTCCAGTCGGGTTCTGATGCCGTGCTGCGCCAGATGCGTCGCTCATATCGCCGTGAGCGTTTCATGGGTATCCTCGAACGGGTGCGTGCTGCGATCCCCGAAGCGGCTATCACGACGGATATTATTGTCGGTTTCCCCGGCGAAACTGAAGAGGATTTTCAGGCGACCCTTGATGTCGTGGAACAGGCTCGTTTCACGTCGGCTTTCACGTTCCTGTACTCGCGTCGGCCCGGTACGCCCGCAGCCGATCGAACGGACCAGGTGCCCGACGACGTCGCGCTGGAGCGCTACCAGCGCCTCATCAAGCTTCAGGAGCGAATTTGCGCTGAGGATAGTGCGGCGCTGACTGGGACCGATGTTGAGGTCCTCGTCTGCGAGGGTGATGGACGTAAAGATGGTGCGACGCATCGTATCTCGGGCCGCGCCCGCGACAATCGCCTGGTGCACGTAGCCCTGCCCGAGGGGATGAGCGAGACTGATCGCCCGCGCCCCGGCGACATGATTCGTGCGACGGTGACCTATGGTGCGCCTCATCATCTGATCGCTGATTCTGGCGCGCAGGGTGGCCTCTTTGAGGTGCGTCGCACGCGCGCCGGTGATGCCTGGCAGGCGCGCCAAGTCCCGCCGGAACCCGACACGGCAGTGTCGTTGGGTATTCCGACTGTGCGCGTGGGTGCTCCGCGCTGACGAGCATGCCAGGGTGCTCCAGCGAATACTCGCGCGTGATTTACACGACTACATCGCGTCAGCTGCATCGAAAGGAAAAGGGTGTGCACGTTTGCGCATGGCAGAGGTGAAAGTTGAGAAAATGTCTCAGGCGAACGCATGTGTGACGTGCGTCTGAGGCGCTACCTTTGAGTCGTGGCGATCGTCACGATGTTGAGATGATCGGCATGCGGGAGCACTCTCGGTAGTGCGGGTCGATTCGAGCCCCCTATGCGACCCGTGGCCCCACCGCGCAGGTGGTACACGCTGCGCCGTCGCATGTAGTCGGCGCACACTCACCGAGAGTGCCCCGTTCCTCCAAGCGAGGAACGGGGCACGTCGTTTGGTATCCGACGGGGTATTATTCTGCGGATTCCTTGGGCGTATCGAAGAGGGTGGGCAGTTCCTGTGCGGCCTGCAAACCGATAATCAGGCCGCGTCGCGCCATGACGTGAATCTGGCGGTCTGAGAGTCCTTCGCCGACGAAGAAGCGGGAGGCGGCGACCAGGATCCAGCCCGCGTCGGACTCGATGGGGAAGACGGTTGGCTGCAGGTGTTCAGAGTTCCAGCGGTTCGCGATGGCCTGCAGGGAAATCTCGGTGTGGTCATCTCCTGGGGGTACGATGCGTGTCTCGATCTGCACCCAGGGAGCATCGGCGGGTTCACGGTGAATCTGGAAGGGTACATCGTTGAGCTGTGCCGCGACGATGAATTCATGGGTGGCGTGCGGCAGGCCATCGCCGTCGAGGACGGTCGAGATACGTTCGATGGTGACCTCTAAGACCTCGGTGCCCCACTTGGCGGCGTATTCGTCGGGTTCCATGGCGGGGTTTGCGGCGCTGGGTTTGGTGGCCTCGGGGGCGGGGGTGGCTTCCCCGTCCTCACCGAAGGTGAAGCTCTTCCATTCAGGCATTGTCGGCCTCCTTGGTCCACTGGTCGGGGAACATGACATCGAGTTGGTTCATCATGGAAATGGCAGCCATGATGAATTGGGAGACCTCGGCGTTGACCTGTGCTTCGGATGCGCCGACAACCCAGTTGAAAGTGTGCTGAAGCTGCAGGGAGATGGCGCCCGAGTCGGTCGTGACGGAGGTGATCTTGGGCACGTAGGTCGAGGCATTGAGGCGGCGAACCGCGGATGCGATCTGATCGGCGTGCGAGGGGGCGAAGAACCGCGGGTAGTCCGCGACGCCTTGCGCGGGACGCCCTTCGGGCACCGCAATGCGTACGGTGCGTCCTGGCAGGATAGCTGCGATCTGCCCGGTGGCGGACACGAAGGGGATCAGGCCGACGGCCTCAACTGCCTGGGTGACGCGATCAAGGGTGACCGGTGGGGTGTTAGTTGTGCTCATGGTGTTAAGCCTAGCGGCACGTGGGTGGTATTGGGTGCTAGCGCCCGTACACTGGTGGCCATGGAGTCTTGTGTGACGTGTGCGTCGGACCTCGTGTGCGCGGTTGTGGGACCCACGGCGTCGGGTAAGTCGGATCTGGCGCTCGAGGTGGCCTGCCGCCTTCCGGGTGTACTGGGAGCGGGCGGGGCTGGCGAGATTGTCTCTGCCGACGCGCTGCAGCTTTATCGTGGCATGGACGTGGGCACGGCGAAGACTCCGGTGAATGAGCGCCGGGGGATCGCTCACCATCAGATCGACGTGCTCCAGGTGCGAGACGAGGCGTCGGTGGCCGCCTATCAGCGTCACGCGCGCGCTGACGTGGCGGACATCCATGCGCGCAGGGGAGTCGCGGTGGTTGCGGGGGGTTCGGGCCTGTATCAGCGTGCGCTCCTGGACGTCATCGAGTTCCCGGGGACGGATCCGGTCCTGCGTGCCCGCCTGGAGGAGGAGGCGGAGGGGGCGGCGGGTTCGCGCGGCCTTCACGATCGTCTGAAGGCTCTGGACCCGGTGTCGGCGACGCGCATCGACCCGCACAACACGCGTCGAATCGTGCGCGCCCTGGAGGTCATCGAGTTGACGGGGAGGCCCTATTCGTCCTCGATGCCCCGGCACGAATTCGTCTCTCCTGCGCTCATGGTGGCGCTGCGTCGTTCGACGGAGAGCCTCGATGCGCGCATCGATGCGCGCACTCGCGCAATGATGGATGGCGGCCTCATTGAGGAGGTACGCGCTCTCATTGACGAAGGGCTGCGTGAGGCTAAGACCGCCTCCCGGGCGACGGGCTATGCACAGGCACTCGCGGTCATCGATGGGATTATGACTGAGGACGAGGCCGTGGACTCTATTGCGCTGGCCACCCGTCAACTGGCGCGCCGGCAGGTCAAGTGGCTGCGACCGGATCCGCGCGTGCATTGGCTGGACGTGGAAGAGTTTGCCTCGGACGATGCCGTGGCGACCCGCGTGGTTGAGCTGGTGGAGCGGGAAGCTGAGGCGGCGCTCGCGCGCTCGTAGCGCGGTCGGCGGCTGCGAGGAGGGGGTGTGGGCGCTACCGTGGGGGCATGGTGAACTCGCAGCTTCCCTCCCATGCCCGCGTCGTGAAGGCTCACGGCGCCGGCAACTCTTTCGTCGTGGCTACGGACCGCTTCGATGAAGACGATCCTTCTGAGGAGCAGGTCGCGGCCCTGTGTTCCTCGGCGTTCGGGATCGGCGCGGATGGCTTCATTCGGGCTGTTGAGCGTGATGGCATGTGGTTCATGGACTACCGCAACGCCGACGGGTCGAAGGCGGAGATGTGCGGCAACGGGGTGCGCGTGTTTGTCGATCACTTGCGCCGTGAAGGCCTGGTCGACCTGCCGGTGGGTGCCACGCTGGAAGTGGCCACCCGCGGCGGTATCAAGCGCGTGACACCGGAAGCGGAGGACGAAGGAGAGGGAGCGCGCTACCGCGTCGACATGGGTCCGGCGGCTTCCCCGGCGCGCGAGACAATCAAGGTGAGCATCCCCGGCATCGACGGGGTTCTCGGTGGCATTTGGGTAGAAATGCCCAACCCGCATACGGTCGTTGAGTTAGCCGATGAGGACACCCTGCGCGGGGTGTTCCTGCCCACCGTCGACGTCTCCCTCATCCCGCCCGCGGCGCGCCCCGCCTACGACCCGGCGCCGCGCTCGGGCACGAACCTGGAGTTGGTCGTGGACCTGAGCGTACCCGGGCAGAGCACCGGACATATCGCGATGCGTGTGTTGGAGCGCGGCGTGGGGGAGACTCAGGCGTGCGGCACCGGATGCTGCGCGGCCGCGTTGGCCACCGCCCTGCGCAGGGGACCCGATGCCCCCACCCAGTGGGTTGTCGACGTTCCCGGAGGACGGGTGAACGTGGGCTTGGACGGTGTCATCGACTGGAGCGGCAACGCCCCGCGCATCACGGATGCCTCGGTGTTCCTCACCGGCCCCGCGACACGGGTCGCGGAGATCCGCCTCACCTGACGGCGGCCCCGCGACACCGGCGCCGAAGAGCGTGACGGGACCCCGGCCTCGTCGAAGCGACGGAGAGCTTTACGCGGGGCGCACCTCGATGATGCGGAACCCCTTCTTCGACGCGAACTTTGAGGCCTCGAAGCCCTGACCGTTCAGCCAGGTGATGAGGGAGTCCGCGCCCAGGTTGCGCTGGACGACCAGGTAGGCGACGCCGGTGGCTGCGAGCCTGCCTAGCCACGCCGCCAGCATCTCGTGCATCGCCTCCTTGCCGATGCGCACGGGCGGGTTCGACCAGATGACGTCAAAGCGCGTGTCCGACTCGATGGAGGCGGCGAGCGCCTCATCAGCCTTGAGGGTGCGCACGCCCCGCGCGCCGTTGGCGGCGGCGTTACGCTGCGTCAGATCCAGGGCGCGCGAGTTCACGTCGACGGCCCACACGGTGGCTTGCGGCGACTCTCGCGACATGACGGTCGCGATCGGACCCCAGCCGCAGCCCAGATCCAGGAAAGTCCCACCCTCGGGCAGGTCGGGTGCGACCGAGAGCAGCTGACGGGTCCCCAGGTCCAGCTTGGACCCGGAAAAAACGCGCGAGGACACGCGCATCGACAGATCGAAACCCCGCGCGCTCACCTCGATGAGGCGAGTCTCGTCGGCGCTCGCGGGGGCAGAGTCGGTGAAGTACTGTTCATCCACGAAAGAAAGCCTATCGCGCCCGCGCGCGCAGACGCAGATGAGGGTCGGTCGTGCGACACTGGAAGCCCCCACGTAAAGGACGGACATGGACACAACCTCCGCTGATTCGACCACCGAGGCCAACGAGCGCGACCAGCGCGTCAATGACGTCGTCGCGCGCATCCTCGCGCGCTCGGGAACGGCGCTCGCATCGACCGCGGGGCAGGACAGCTCGGGGGACGCCGGTGCGCTCGAACGCGAGGCCCGAGCGGGAACGCGCCGCGTCGACACGGGAGCCTCCGACCGCGAGGACATCTCCGAGGTCGAATACCGCCAGGTGCGACTCGAAAAGGTCGTCCTCGTGGGACTGCGCACCACCCAGAGCGAGGAGGAGGCGGAGAACTCGCTGCGCGAGCTCGCCGCGCTCGCGGAGACCGCGGGTTCGCGCGTGCTCGACGGCATCATCCAGCGCCGCATGAAGCCGGACCCCGCGACCTACCTGGGGTCGGGTAAGGCGCGCGAGCTGGCCGACATCGTGCGCGCCGTGGAGGCCGACACCGTCATCGTTGACGAGGAGCTGGCCCCCTCCCAGCGCCGCGGCCTGGAGGACGTCGTCGACGCCAAGGTCGTCGACCGCACCGCCCTAATCCTCGACATTTTCGCCCAGCACGCCAAGTCCCGTGAGGGCAAGGCGCAGGTGGAGCTCGCCCAGCTGGAGTACCTGCTGCCGCGTCTGCGCGGCTGGGGTGAGTCGATGTCTCGTCAGGCCGGTGGCCGCGTCGCGGGCGGCGCGGGTATCGGTTCCAGGGGCCCGGGTGAGACCAAGATCGAGCTTGACCGGCGCCGCATCCGCACGCGCATGGCGAAGCTGCGCGCGGACATCGCGCGCATGGAGCCGGCCCGGCGCACGCAGCGGGGTTCGCGTCGGCGCGGGGGCGTGCCGTCGGTGGCGATCGCCGGGTACACGAACGCCGGCAAGTCGACGCTCCTCAATCGCCTGACGGATGCGGGGGTGCTCGTCCAGGACGCGCTGTTCGCCACCCTGGACCCGACCGTGCGGCGCGCACGCGCCGCCGACGGGCGCGAGTACACGCTCACCGACACGGTCGGATTCGTGCGCAACCTGCCCACGCAGCTGGTCGAGGCCTTCCGCTCGACGTTGGAAGAGGTGGGCCAGGCCGACGTGATCCTCCACGTCGTGGACGCCGCCCACCCCGACCCGGTCTCTCAGGTGCAGGCCGTGCGCGCCGTCATCGACACGATCGAGGGGGCCTCGGACATCCCCGAACTGATCGCCCTGAACAAAGCCGACCTGGCATCGCCCGAGCAGATCGCCCTGCTGCGAACGGTCTTCCCTGGCGCGGTTCCCTTGAGCGCCTACACCGGATGGGGCGTGGACGCGCTACGCGTTGCGCTGGAAGATATGCTGCCCCGGCCTCGGGTCGCCGTCGACGCGGTCCTGCCGTACTCGGCGGGCTCCCTCGTGCACAGGATCCACGAGGAGGGCGAGGTGGAGCGCGAGGAGTACGTGGACACAGGAACCCACATCGTGGCCCGCGTCGATGAGGCGCTGGCGGCCGTCATCGCCCGCGCGGCGGTGGGTGGCACCGTGGGTGAGGCGGCAGTGAGCGGGCAGTGAGCGAGGACCTGGTCGAGGCCTCGGGGCGCGTCCTCGACGCGGTCGTCTCCTCGATGGGCGGGTCCGCGCGCGAGGGGCAGGCATCGATGGTCGCCGAAGGGGCCGCCGCGCTGGAGGACCGCGAGCACCTGCTGGTGCAGGCGGGCACCGGCACGGGCAAGTCGCTGGGCTACCTGGTGCCCCTGCTGACGCACTGCGCGGTGAGTGGTGCGCGCGGTCTCGTCTCGACGGCGACGCTGGCGCTGCAGCGCCAGATCCTCGTCAAGGATGCGCCGGTGGCCGTCGACGCGGTCGCCTCGGCGACGGGCGTGCGTCTGAAGGTCGCGGTGCTCAAGGGCTGGTCGAACTACGCGTGCCTGCACAAGCTGGACGGCGGGTACCCCACGGAGGGCACCTTGTTCGAAGACCGGGACATCGGAGCAGGACCCACGGGCGAGCTCGGCGAGGAAATTCTGCGTATCCGCGACTGGATCAGCGAAACCACGACGGGGGACCGCGATGATTTAGTGCCAGGCGTGTCGGATCGGGCGTGGCATCACGCGTCGGTTGCGAAGCCCGAGTGCTTGGGCAAGCACTGCCCGCTCATCGACGAGTGCTTCGCGCAGGCCGCGCGCCTGGAGGCCGCCGAGGCCGACGTGGTCGTCACGAACCACTCCCTGTTCGGTATCAACGCGTGCAGGGAGGGCGAGCTTTTCGGCGAGTACGATGCCGTCGTCATCGACGAGGCCCACGAGCTGGCCGACCGCGTGCGCTCCCAGGCGGCCGCCGACCTGTCGGTGGCGCGCGTGAGTCGCGTGGCGCGTTCCCTGCGCTCGAATCTGTCGATCGACTCCACGGACTTGGACGAGGCCGGGGCTGGGCTGGGCGCAGCGATGGCACCTGTGCAGGAGGGACTCCTGGAGTACCGCCCCTCTGCGCTCGTGGACGCGATGACGGTCCTGGATGATGCGGCTCGTCGCGCAAGTACTGAGGTGGGCAAAGCGCAGGGGGATGGAGCCGCAAAACAGCTGGCACGAGCAGCCATCGATGAGCTGATTGGTGCGCTGGATGCGTGGGGACGCGACCCCGATCAGTCGATTGCCTACATCACCAGGGATGATGCCGATAACGCCCGCCTGACGGTGGGACCCCTCGACGTGTCCGGGGCGATCGGCGGGGTCGGCATCGGTGAGCGCGGCGCGATTTTGACTTCCGCAACACTGGCTCTGGGTGGCAGCTTCGACTACATGGCCCAAGCCACGGGCATGGCCCTGACGGGCGTGCCGTGGCATGGCATCGACGTGGGGTCGCCCTTTGACCACGCTCGTCAGGGTATCCGCTACGTGGCGAGGCACCTTCCTCCGCCGGGACGCGACGGCCCCTCGGAGCAACTACTGGACGAACTCGTTGAGCTCGCCCAGGCCTCGGGGGGCGGGGTCCTGGCGCTCTTCGCCTCGCGCCGGGGTGCTCAGGCGGGGGCGCAGGCGCTGCGCGAGCGTACCGAGCTGACGGTCTACCTCCAGGGGGAGGAGACGCTCGCACAGCTGATTGGGCGTTTCCGTGAGGAACGCGATTCGTGTCTGGTGGGAACCATGTCCCTGTGGCAGGGGGTTGATGTTGTTGGGGATGCGTGTCGGCTTGTCGTGATCGATAAGATTCCGTTTCCGCGACCGGATGACCCTGTTTCGCGTGCCCGCTCCAAGGCCGTTGAGCGCCGAGGGGGTAATGGTTTCATGTCTGTCTGCCTCACTCATGCGGCCCTCATGATGGCGCAGGGGGCAGGGCGCTTGCTGCGCTCAACCGAGGATCGCGGAGTCGTGGCCATTCTCGACCCACGTGCTTTGACGAAGCGCTACGGCGCCTTCATCCTGGCGTCGCTACCTCCTCTGTGGCCGACCACGGATCCGCACGTCGTGCGAGGAGCACTCCGACGTTTAAATGGTGCCGGTGATCAATAGGTGGCAAGTGGTTTCGCACACGCGAAAAATCGTGTAAATTAGCCATCAGGCCTTCCATGACCTGCAACAACGGAAGCGCCTGCTCACACTAGGAGAGACACGTGGAAAACAAAGCGCAGACCCTGTACCCCTCGAAGTCCTCTGGACGACCCTCAAAGATCGCCATCATCGGTGCTGGCGCCGTTGGTACCGCTGTCGCGTACGCGTGTGCGATGCGTGGCGACGCGCGTTCGATCGTCCTCCAGGACATCAACAAGCCTAAGGTTGAGGCCGAGGCCCTCGATATGGCCCACGGCATCCAGTTCACCCCAGCCGGTTCCATTGAAGGATCCGACGATGTTGAGATCGTCCGCGGATCCGACCTCATTATCGTGACGGCTGGCGCGAAGCAGCAGCCGGGGCAGTCCCGCCTGGAGCTGGCCGGCTCGACCGTCAACCTGATGAAGAAGATCGTTCCGAACCTGCAGAATGTGGCTCCTGACGCTCGCTTCATGTTCGTGACCAACCCGGTGGATGTCGTCACTTACGTGGCGCTGAAGCTGACCGGTCTGCCCCGCAACCAGGTCTTCGGTTCTGGCACTGTGCTGGACACCTCTCGCCTGCGCTACCTCGTGTCGCGTGAGACCGGCGTAGCCACGCAAAACATTCACGCATACGTGGCCGGTGAGCACGGCGACTCTGAGGTTGCCCTGTGGTCCAGCGCCGAGATCGGCAATGTGCCGCTCTCCCAGTGGGGTCCGACGCTGAGCGGTCGCGTCTTTGACTCGGCCATGCGCGACTCCATTGCGCAGGAGGTCGTCCAGTCCGCCTACAAGATCATCGAAGGCAAGGGAGCAACGAACTACGCGATCGGCCTGTCCGCTGCGAACATCGCGGGTGCGGTACTGCGCGATGAGCAGCGCGTCCTCACTATCTCGACGCTGCTCGAGGACTGGGAGGGCATCTCGGATGTCGTCATGGCCGCCCCGACGATCGTTGGACGCGACGGCGCGGGACGAGTCCTGAATCCGCCGCTGACCCTTAACGAGCGCGACGGCCTGACCGCCTCGGCCGAGCGCCTGCGTCAGGTGGCCCGCGACCTGGGCTTCTGAGCCTTCTTCGCTTTCCTTAATGGCGCCGACCCCGTCTGGGGGTCGGCGCCATTGGTATGTGCGGGGGGTCAGAGGGAGCGGATGACAGTGACGACCTTGCCGAGGATGGTGGCCTCGTCGCCGGGAATGGGAGAGTAGTCCGGGTTGTGGGGGAGGAGCCACACGTGGCCGCCCGTGATGGACAGTTCCTTGACGGTGGCCTCGCCGTCGATCATGGCGGCCACGAATTCTCCGTTGCGCGCATCGTTTTGGGAGCGGATGACGACGTAGTCACCGTCGAAGATGCCGGCGTCTATCATGGACTGCCCGCTGACTTCGAGCATGAAGAGGTCTCCGTGCCCCGTCATGGAGGTGGGTAGATGGAACACGTCCTCGACGTGCTGTTCGGCAGTGATGGGTGAACCCGCCGCGATGCGACCGACGAGCGGGATTGCCGTGCCCTCTTCCGCCACGTGGGAGACGGGGATTTCAATGCGGACGACGGGGGAGGGGGCGGGCGCCTGGGTGCCGAGCTCGCTGCGCGCCTTGTCGGTTAGGTCGAGGGCGCGCGGTAGGCCGGGTTCGCGTGCGAGGTAGCCCTGCGCCTCGAGTGCGTCGAGGTGGTGTTTGACGGTGGAAGGGGATGCGAGGCCCACTGCGGATGCGATTTCGCGTACTGAAGGAGGGAAGCCGCTGACCTCCAGCTTGTCATTGATAACTCGCAGGATTGCGCGGTGCCGATCGGTGATTGGACGGTCGGTCATGGGGTCCTCCTGTGTGGGCGGATGCAGATGTGCATGGGTGGTTGTCCACTGGTGATGTCAAGTTTAAGCCGAAAACGCGCGAGTATGAAACATATGTTCGAGTGTGCCTCGACATTGCTGCCCGCGCATGCTATCGTACAGGTGTTCGACGAACATGTGTTCGATCAGTCGTTCTGGAGGTTGCCATGAGTCTTTCCTACGCTGCCACGTCCACCGTTTCCTTCCCCGCGCGTCGCTCATCGAAGCGGCCTGTGACGGATGCGCCCCTAGCGACGGTGAGAGACATTTCCACCGCTCCTTCCGCGCGCCGACGCGTCGAAGCCCAGCGCGCGGATGACCCCTCCTTCCTTCGTGCACCTGTGGCACCTCGTCGCGTGGTGCGTGCCTCCCGTCGTACCCTTGTGGTGGGGGTCCTCGCCACGATCGCTCTGTCGGTGGGGGCAGGGGCCCTGGGATTGGCCCTTCAGCCCGCAGCGTACGATGGGCCAACAGTCATTAAGGCGGCGGTTAGTGGGGACTCCGTCTGGTCGCTCGCACAGTCTGTTCGAAGCGAGCGACCGCTCGAGGACATTGTTGCGGACATTGAGCGCCTCAACGACATTGACGGTGCTCTTCAGCCTGGACAGCGCATCGTTGTGCCCGTTCGATAGCGGTGGCGGATGGGACTCTTGTGACAAGGGTGGACTTCAACGTGTACCGTTGAAGGGTGCACTGCCCTTTCTGTCATAACCCTGATTCGCGCGTCGTCGATACGCGCATCGCCGACGACGGTGCGTCGATTCGGCGCCGTCGCGAGTGCACGCACTGTAAGAAGCGTTTTACGACCTTGGAGACATCGTCCTTTCAGGTCGTCAAGCGCTCGGGCGTCGTCGAATCTTTCTCCCGCAATAAGGTTGTCTCCGGCGTGAAAAAGGCATGCCAAGGCAGGCCGGTCTCCGACGACCAGCTCGCGATTCTCGCCCAGCAAGTGGAAGAGAAGTTGCGTTCGACCGGCGTATCAAACGTATCGACCAACGAAGTCGGTAAGGCGATCCTGCCCTTCCTGCGCGACCTGGATGTCATCGCCTACCTGCGTTTTGCGTCCGTGTACCGGGCCTTCGACACGCTCGAAGATTTCGAAGAAGCAATTCGTGCTCTGCGCGAACGCTCCCAGGGCGTCGTTTCTCGAACCCAGGAAGAACCGGGCGAGGAGCCTGTCGCCCCGAAGAAGGCTCGCAAGGCGCGCGCGAACCGCAGGCGGCCAACCGTTGGCCCAACCCTGCTTGGAGACCAGTAGCATCCGCGTCCACAAAGGATACGGGAGGAATCGTCCAAGCGATAACGCTGGTCCTACTTGTTACCCTTCGTGAAACGCTCACTCGTATGCGTCGCGAGTTTGCGCACGGCAGCCGTTGCCTCGCTGGATGCTTCCGACGCGGCCACGCGGACCCCGGCGACCTTCTCAGACACGGATTCGCGGGCCCCCGCCACGGCCTCGGACACCGCTTCGCGGGCCCCCGCCACGGCCTCGGACACCGCTTCGCGGGCCCCCGCCACGGCCTCGGAAGTCGCTCCGCGAGCCCCCACGATCTGCTCGCGTACCCGCTTGCGCATGACTTTGCCCAGCTGAGAGCGAGGTAGCTCCGTCATAACGACGAGCTGTCGGGGCAGGGCGTAGTGCGCTAAAGACTTTTCTGCCCACTGGCGTAGGTCGGTGAGCGTGATGGACGCGCCCGACTCGAGAACGACGGCTGCGACGACGTCCTCGCCGCTCTCGCCAGCCGGGACACCCACGGCAGCAACATCGGCGATACCCGGCATCGAGCGCACGGCCTCTTCTACCTGCGAGGGATACACGTTGAAACCGGAGGAGTTGATCATCTCCTTGCGCCGGTCTGCCATGTAGATGAAACCGTCGCGCACCTGGACCAGGTCACCCGTGCGCAGCCATCCGTCGGCTGTGAAGACCTCCGCGGTCTCATCGTCTTGGTTCCAGTAGCCGGAGAATACCTGTGGGCCGCGCGCGATGAGTTCTCCGACCGCTCCCTCCTCGACGTCGCGCCCGGGATCCTCGGAGTCGACGATGCGCACCTGCGTGGAGGGGAAGGGGATACCCAGCGCCCCTCGAGCCCTCGAGGACGCCAGGGGTGAGCCGAGGAGGATCGGGGAGGCCTCGGTCATACCGTAGCCCTCGATCATGAGGCCACCGGTCGCCTCCTCCCACTTCTGGGCCAGCGGTGCAGACAGGGGCATAGCGCCCGACAGTGAGAAGTGGATGGAGGACAGGTCCACGTCCGTGCCCTCGGCAGCAGTCAAGAGCCGCTCATACATCGGGGGCACGCCAAGGAAAAAAGTGCAGGGCAGTCGGCGCTGCGCGGCCAAGACCAGGGCGGTGTCGAACTTCGGGAACATGGCGACGGTCGCACCCAGGCGCAGGCCTGCCAGGAAACCGATCGTGAAGCCGAAGGCGTGGAACAGAGGCAGGATGCAGTAGAAAACCTCGGCACCCTCGTGGAGGACGGGCACCCACGCGATGGATTCCTCGACGTTGGCGCGCAGGTTCGCGTGCGTGAGGGCGGCGGCCTTCGGTACGCCCGTCGTACCGCCCGTGTGGATGAGCAGTGCGACGTCGTCCATGTGGGAGGGACACTGCCCCTCCCACGGCGCCGCCGCACGCATCGCGCGCGTCCAGGAGCGCGCCCAGGCGGGACGCGGACTCGCGAGCTGTTCGCGCTTGGCGCGCGCGGCCTTCAAGGGGAGCTTAAGCGCCATCCGCGAGGCCGTGGGAAGCGCCGTCGTGAGGTCCATGGAGAAGGTGGTGTGCCCCCGCCCCAGGAACGTCAGTTTCTCCAAAGCTTTCGACCAGGCGATGGTGACCCGGGCACCGTGACGCTCGTACTCGCCCTGCAGCTCGCCGGAGGGTGCAAGCGGGTTGTGCTCGACGACGATGGCGCCGAGCATCATCGTACCCAGCACCGCGACCGCGTGCTGGGGGCAGTTGGGCATGACGAGGGCGACGCGGTCGCCGGGACGCACGCCCGCCTGGTGCAGTGCTCCCGCGCACTGGCGCATCTGTTCGGCTAATTCTTCGTAGGAGAGCTGACGCGCGAAAAAGTCGATGGCCGCACGCTTCGGATACCGGGAGGCGACCTCCATGACCATGTCGGGGATCGGCTGGTCGGGAGTGGCTATTTCGTAGGCGACTCCGGGCGCGTACAGTGCGCGCAGCTTCGACGTCAGGTCCATCTGTCCTCCTGTGGAGATGTCCCCCTTACGATACCGTAAGTTACGGTCTTGTTAGACCACTGAGGAACGCGACGAATACGACAGTTTTACAGCGGAGTTGCGATGAGTCGCACCGTTTCGGGCAGGTGGGTCAGCTCTTCGAGGGCCTCGCGGCCCAGGCCGGCAGATATGTCGGTGAGCACGTAGCCGACCTCGTCCACGGTGGCCAGAATCTGAGCGTCGACGTTTGCCTCGGAGGAAGCAAAAATCTGGTTGACGCGCGCCATGACACCAGGGACGTTGCGGTGAATGAGGCGCACGCGGTACCGCGAACGCTTGCCGGGGGTCATCGTCAGGTTCGGCAGGTTCACGCTCATATCGGTGGAGCCGCTTGCCTGGTATTCGCCGATCTTCGCGGCCACGAAGCGACCAATGTCGTACTGGGCCTCCTCGGTGGATCCGCCGATGTGCGGGGTGAGGATGACGTTGTCGAGGGTGGCTAGGGGCGAGGCAAACGGATCGCCGTTGGCGCGCGGTTCCTCGGGAAACACGTCGATGGCAGCGCCGCCGAGGTGTCCGGACACAAGCGCGGCGTGCAGGGCCTCCACGTCGACGACGTGCCCGCGCGAGAGGTTGATGAACAGGGCGCCCGGCTTCATGAGTTCAAACTCGGTGCGCCCAATCAGGTTCGTGTTGGATTCCTGGCCGTCGACGTGCACGGAGATGATGTCCGCCTCGCGCAGCACCGCTTCCATGGTGGGCATCTGCGTGGCGTTGCCCAGGGCCAGGCGCTCGGCGGCGTCGTAGAAGATGACGTTGAGGCCCATGGCCTCGGCCAGGACGGACAGCTGGGTTCCGATGTTGCCGTAGCCGATGATGCCAAGCGTGTGACCGCGTACCTCGTGCGCGCCATCGGCGCTCTTGTCCCACACGCCCCGGTGCAGGCGCGAGTTCTTCACGGTCACGCGGCGCGACAGGTCGATGATCTCGCCGATGGCGAGTTCGACGACGGAACGCGTGTTGGAGTAGGGGGCATTGAACACGGCGATGCCCATGTCGGTGGCGGTGGACAGGTCGATCTGGTTGGTGCCGATGCAAAGCCCCGATGGCCTTCAGGTTTGGGCGTGCGCGCAGGACCCGTTCGGTGACCTCGGTTTTGGAGCGAACGCCTAGGTAGTCCACGCCGTCGAGGGCGTCGATCAGGTTATCTTCGGACAGAGCACCTTTCACGCGGGTGACCTCGATACCGAACTTCGCGAAGATCTCGTCGGCGATGGGGTGTGAGTTTTCCAGTAGCAGTGCGCGTGTCATGTTTCCATCATGGCAGATGGGAGCCAAGTCGGCGTGGGCGCGTCACTGTGTGGTCTGCCGCTACCACTCTTCCATGCCCGCGGGCAGAGGACTGGCGTGGACGACGTGGACGTCGTGGGTGGCGCGCGTGAGGGCGACGAAGAGGTCGCCGGTGCCGTCGCTCAAGATTTCGTTGGGTTCCACCAGGACGACAGAATCGAACTCGAGCCCCTTGGAGGCGTTGGCGGACAGAAAGGCGACACGCTCGGATAGCGCGGTCTCGCCGTTCGCATCGGCTCCCCACGCGCGGGCGCGCTGCGCGCCGACGATGATGGCGATGCGGCCCAGCGACGCTCCGGCTTCGCGATCGAGGCGTTCCTCAGCAATTCGCTGGGCGTCGCGTGCGGCCTGCCACAGAGGGTCGGCCTGCGGGGACGAGGCCGGGGCGGCCTCGGGCACATCCACGTGGGTCACCCGGTAGCATCCTTCCACGTCGCGCACGGCAGTCATCGGATAGAGGACGGGTGCTCCGGCGCGAGCCACCACTGCCTCGGCTAGAGCGGTGAGCGTGGCGGGGGTCCGGTACGACACGGTAAGGGCGTACTCGGCAGCAAAGGCGCGTGCTGCGGGGCCCAGGGCCTTCTCCCACGATGCGGGCCGCTTGGAGCCCCGGCGCTGATCGAGGTCACCGACGACCGTGAAAGAGCGCGACGGGCAGCGGCGCAGGAGAGCGCGCCACGCCATAGCAGACAGCTCCTGCGCCTCATCGACCACGATGTGGCCGTAGGCCCACGTGCGATCCTTCGCTGCGCGCTCAGACAGAGGAACCAACGCTTCCTGCGCTGCGCTGCGCTCGGCGAGCATCTGAGCTGTCACGATTCCGCCGCCCAGGTTTTGCCCCTCGATTGCGGCGCGCGCCCTCTCAATCGCGTCGGCGTCTGAATCCCGGGAGGGAGCTGAGGCGGGAGGCATGGGGCCCAGCAATTCCTCGCACTCATCCAGGATCGGCACATCCGACACCGTCCAGGGCGCGCAGCGTGGCCGCACGAGGAGCGCTAGCTCGTCGGGGCGAAGGGGAGACTTCGCACGCCTATTCGCTGCCGCAAGAACTTCCGGCTTGGCGTAGAGCCTGCGCAGTAGCGTCTGCGCGCTCGTCGGCATCCACGCCGTGTTGATCGCGCGGCGGCAATCCACCGAATCGCGGATTTCGATCAGCCACGAACGTTTAATATCGGGATCAACGTTCCCATTCGAGTCCGCGTCGCCTGCCTCACGCGCCAAGCGCAGTGCTAAGACATCCATAAGCTCACGCGCGAACGATTCGCGCGCCACGTTGTGTGGCCGCCCCGTGCGCTTGGCGCGGCGACGGGCGCCTTCGACGTCCGCGCGCGTCAGCGTGACCGTCCGGTTCCATACGCGCAGTTTCTGGTCCTCCTTTGGGGACTTTCGCCAGCGCCCGAACCGCCTCCTTGACGAGTGCCGCCCACGCTGGCAGTCCCTTGATTCGAGCCACGGCCTCGTCCTCGCTGACCCGGGCGTGCACGCCGGGCACCAGATCGCCCATCGTCACCGACACGACGCCCGTTTCACCCAGCGAGGGCAGCACCTGCTCGATGTAGCGCAAAAACAGGCGCGAGGGCCCCACCAACAGCACGCCGGATCGTTCCAAGCGCTCGCGGTGGGCGTAGAGGAGGTAGGCGATGCGGTGCAGGGCAACGGCTGTCTTGCCGGTTCCAGGGCCTCCCTGGACGACGAGGAGGCCCTTATCGGACGCGCGGATAATACGGTCCTGCTCGGACTGGATGGTGGCGACGATGTCGCCCATGTGCCCGTCGCGCGCCTCGCTGAGAGCGTGCATGAGCGCTCCCTCGCCCTGCAGCTCTAGTCCCTGCGCGGCAGAAGCATCGAGAAGTTCATCCTCCAGCCCCGTCACGCGCCGATCACGCGTCGAAATGTGGCGGCGACGCACAACGCCCTCAGGCTTGGCCGACGTCGCCTGGTAAAAGGGGCGCGCCGCCGGGGCACGCCAGTCGACGAGCAGGGGAGTGCCATCCTCGTGGGACAAAGACAGTCGACCCACGTGACGCGTCGAGGAATCCGTCATGTCAAGGCGACCAAAGACGAGGCGCTCCTCGACACCCTCCAAGCGTGCGGCCATCTCCCCCAGGTGCGCGGAGAGAGCCTCTCGCTCCGTCCATGCCTGAGCGTTCCCAACCCCGTGCGTCGAATGGATACGTCCCTGACGCTCCCGGTAAGAGGCGCGCAGCGCGTCCAAGCGCGCGTACGCGCTGTCGACAAAGTCCTGTTCAGGCAACGGAAGGTCCGTGCGTGGCTCCTGATGCGCGCCCGTCGTCATACGTCCTCCTCGTTGTTGGTGGCTTTCTATTGTTCCTCACTTTTGGTCGCTGCGCTGCGATCAGTCACTACGAGACGAGGTAACTTCGCCGCAAGCTCAAAACGTGTCCCCACGTGACGAGTTGGGCATCTCGCGGGTACGTTAGCATGATGGAGAAGGTTGAGGATGAGGAGGAGACGTGAGCATCACCGCGACTGACCTTTACGAGGATGGGCCTGCAGCAGGCGCGAAGGCTAAAATCCTCCTCATTCACTTCGACGGAGCGATTGACGCCGGCGGTGCCGGGCGCATGGCCATCGGTCAGATGTTGCGCTCACTGCACAATGAGCGCGTCGCAACCTTCGATGCGGACACCCTCATGGACTACCGTTCCCACCGTCCCATCGTGACGGTCGAGGACTGGGTCTCCTCCCCGGACATGGTGATGCCCCAGACTGTCCTCGACCTGGTTGAGGATGACATGGGCAACCCGATCCTGGTCCTTCACGGCGCGGAGCCTGACTCTCATTGGGAGTCCTTCACGGAGGCGATCAACGACATCTGCGAGCGTGCGGGCGTTGAGATCACTTTCTCGCTGCACGGAGTACCCTCCGGTGTACCCCACACGCGCCCTACTCCCGTGCACGTGCAGGCCACCGACGCGTCGCTGCTGCCGACCAGTGGCCCCAAGATCACGAATCACATGCAATTCCCCGCGCCGCTGTCCACCTTCGTGCAGATTCGCATGGGGCAGCGAGGCATCGGTGGACTCGCGCTGTTGGGAGCGGTCCCCTATTACATGGCGGACACCGGCTACCCGGCGGCTTCTTCCGCCCTGCTCACTTCCCTCGCCAAATTCGCGGACCTCTCTTTGCCTGTGGGTGACCTCGAACAGGGGGCCGCTCAGGATCAGGAGAGCATCGAGAAGCTCGTTGAGGGTAGCCCCGAAATCTCCCACACAGTGAGCGCCCTCGAAGAACACTTTGACGCCTGGAACGGAGGCGACGGAGCGATTCCGCTGCCCGGCATGGGGCAATCTGCCACTACGCGGGGAGAAGAAAAGGGCGCTAAGGACATTGGCGATGTTATCGAGGCTTACCTGGCCCAGGTCTCGCGCGCCAAGGAGGAAGAGACCCAGTCCATCCAACGTGCCCCCCGCGTCGACGGCCAGCAGCCAGCGGCCAAGCCCGATACCCTCGAAGACGTACTTGCCCGCCTTGAGGCGCGCCGCAACGGACGCAATCCAGGACCCTCTGCGCCGCGTCACCGCGCTTGAGCGGCGAGGCTACCCCGCAGCATTGACGCTCGAGAAGGGAACGCTCCCAAAGGGAGTGCCGGGACCCTTGTCACGAGCAGGTGTGCACGCGCCGGTGGGGCGGCCTCGTCACGGAGAAGACGGATAGTCGATCTGCTCATCCATCAGGGGCGGGCAGCCCGCCACCCACCGCTTCAGCTCCGTCGGTCTGGTGATGCGCGCAGGGAGCGCGAGCGTGCGCAGTGCGCGATCGATGTTGTCCGCATCCACCACACCGTCTGCGCAAGCAACGGCGACCACGTTACCTCGCCGACCGCCGCGCCCCACCTTCGGATCCTGGATGGTAGCCACGAAGGGAAAAACCTCCTGCAGGGCGGCCACATCTTGGCGAGCATTGGCCGGCCCACCGTGCGCGCAGTTGACCAGGTAGACGCCCGAGGGAGAGAGCACTCGGCGAACCTGGCGGGCAAACTCCACCGTGCGCAGATGCCCCGGCGTTACCCCGGCCGCAAACGCGTCGCGCACGATCACGTCGAAAGTCCCTTCTCGCGTGCTCTCGAGAACCCCACGCCCATCGCCCACGCGGATTCTTACCTGCGGTGCCTTCGGGATAGGGAAGTACTGGCGCACCCGCGCGGCGAGTGTCCCATCGATCTCCACCGCGACGTGACGCGACTGAGGGTATTGCCCGGACCACGCGCACGCCAGCGCGCACGCTGCACCTCCCACGTGAAGCGCGCGAAAGCGGCGCAGGGTCCCCAGCCAGGAGTGCACGATAACGCTCATGTGCTGCATGTACTCGAACTCCAAGTACGTCGGGTCTGACGTGTCCACCGCCGAGGATTCCACTCCGTCCAGGAAGAGAGTTGCGCGCGGACCATCCCAGCGAATGCGCGCGGAGCTGAAATCCGTTTCGAAGGAGATGTCGCGTGACGACGATGAGCGTGCCATGGTGGACACTGTAACCGTGAGATGGGGCATCGGCGTCAGGAGGTGACATGTCAAACGCTCCCAGGGATGCGCGCGCCAAACGCGATTGGGGATCGGACGATACAGCCACGCCGATCCTGCACGTGGACATGGACTCTTTTTTCGCTCAGGTTGAGATGCGCGAGGACCCCAGTCTGATTGGTCGCCCCATCGTCGTCGGTGGAACCTCCGGCCGAGGAGTCGTCACTTCCGCAACCTACGAGGCACGCGCCCTCGGCGTGCGCGCAGGCATGCCCACGTCACGCGCCCGCGCGCTGTGCCCTGCGGCCGCGTTCATCCCCGGCAACCACTCCCTCTACCGGCACTACTCTCAGCAGGTCATGGAGATCCTCGCCACCATAACGCCAGTGCTCGAACAGGTCTCCATCGACGAGGCTTTCCTCGACGTGTCGGGAGCCAGACGTCGCCTCGGCCCACCCACTCGCATCGCCCGCATCATCCGTGCCCGTATTCGGGAAAGCGTCGGCCTGCCCGCGTCCGTAGGCATCGCCGCCACCAAATCGGTGGCGAAAATTGCCTCCTCACATGCAAAGCCCGACGGCCTGCTCCTCATCCCGCAGGACGCGACGGTGGAATTCCTGCACGGCCTGCCCGTCGGAGCACTATGGGGGGTCGGCGGTCGCACCGGCTCCATCCTCGATCGTGAAGGGATCGATACGATCGGTGACCTCGCTCATGCCCCCGTCGCGCGCCTGTCCAAGCTTCTCGGCGTCGCCTCAGCCCACCATCTCCATGACCTAGCGTGGGGCATCGACCCCCGAACGGTCACAACCTCCCGACCTGAGAAGTCCGTCGGCATGGAACGAACTTTCGAGGATGACGTGCGCTCGCGGTCTCAGATTGAGGAGTTCATTCTGGCTGCCTCCCACGACTGTGCGCGACGCCTGCGTGCCGGGGATGTCGTCGGGTGGAGCGTCGGTATCAAGATGCGCGGTGCGGACTTCCACACGATCACGCGCAGCATGAGCCTGGTCGCCCCCACCGACACTGGGCGTGACATAGCCCGCGCCGCCCAATCGCTGTTTGCCCGTGAGGACATGCCCATCGGGGGAGTGCGCCTCTTCGGTGTGCGTGTCGAGGGACTCCAGTCGCGTGCGGGGGGTGTCGCCGTCACACTGGACCGTGACGAGCGCCCCGCAGCCTCCGAACGTGTGATGGATCAGATTCGTTCCAAGTTCGGTGCGGGTGCTCTGGCTCCCGCAACTCTTCTCGGCAAGACACTGCCCGGCAGGCGTTCCTCGGGCATAGATGCAGCCGGGAGTGTTGGTGGAACCCGCGTGGCCGGTGTCTCGGACAGGCGCGCGAGCGGCTCGCGAGCCGGTGAAGGCGAGCAGGGGACTCTCCTGTGAGCTGGTTCGTCTCCCGTGGGAGGCACACGCTAAGCTTGGGCAGTAGTCGTCCGAAAGGGGCATGCAATGGCTCTCACTGAGTATGAGAAGAAGGTCCTTGAGCAGATGGAGGCGTCTTTGCGCGAGGAAGACCCTGCGCTCGCCTCGCACATGTCTACCTCCGCTCCCGAGAAGGATGCTGAACCCGCTCGAGGCCCCCGCGCCCCTCGACGCATCGCGCTCGGTTTTGGTGGGGCGGTCCTTGGTATGGTTGTCCTCGTTGGCGCTGTGTCCCTCGGCTATTCGCTCGTGTCGATCCTGCTGGGGGTCGTTGGCTTCGCACTTACTGTCGGCGGCATCCTTTACGCGCTTTCCAGGCCGAGTTCGGCGCTTTCTGACGAGGTCGGGGTTCGACCCAGGCAGAAGAAGGACAAAGAGAAAGAGACCGGTGGCTGGGATTCTTTCATTCAGGATCAGGAGCGCCGCTGGGATGATCGAAAGAACGATGACTGACCTGACTGACTGCTGGGGCGGGGGTGCGCGTGGGCGCGCCCCCGCTTCGCTGTCCGTGAGGGCATGATCTGACCTCCCTGCCGTGCTTCCCACGGGTTCGGCACCGGGTTCCACGGGTGAGGGAGCTGCGCCTGGGCGTGTCCGCAGGGTTTCTTGCTCTTCGGCCGCCGCGAGGGGGGAATTGCGTCAATAGGGACTCGACACGCCGGCGACACGCCGCAGCGATGCGTCTAATGGTGCAAAACCCCCATCCGCCCCGGGCGCGCTCCATGGCCCGCTCCACAATCCTCCCCACGGCGCTCCCCACCGTGCCCCACGGGGTTTCCTGCCTCCTCCCCACCGTGCTCCCCACCGGACTCACGGCGCTCCCCACTTTCCTCCCCACCGTACCTCACGGGGTTTCCCGCTCTCTTCCACGCCCAGAGGGGGGAATTGCGTCAATAGGGACGCGACACGCCGGCGACACGCCGTAGCGATGCGTCTAATGGTGCAAAACCCCCATCCGCACCGGGCGGGCCTCATGGCCCGCTCCACAATCCTCCCCACGGCGCTCCCCACCGTGCCCCACGGGGTTTCCCGCTCTCTTCCCTGTCGCGAGGGGGGAATTGCGTCAATAGGGACTCGACACGCCGGCGACACGCCGCAGCGATGCGTCTAATGGTGCAAAACCCCCATCCGCACCGGGTGCGCCCCATGGCCCGCTCCACAATCCTCCCCACCGCGCTCCCCACCGTGCCCCACGGGGTTCCCCACTCTCCTCCCCACGGCGCTCCCCACCGTGCCCCACGGGGTTCCCCACTCTCCTCCCCACCGCGCTCCCCACCGCGCTCCCCACAGCCCTCCACGGGTGAGGGAGCTGCGCCCGGGTGCGCCCCGGCCTCGTCGATAATCCGCGGAATATCAAGGAAATATCTCACGTGCGTCGGTCGCGGTTGACGCCGGTTGGGGCGGAGTGGGGATCGTCCGGGATGGAGCGCTCCTCCTCGCGCGCGGAGTGTGTGCTAGATTTCCTCCACTTTTCTCCACGGCAATTTTTCGTTGAAAATATGCCAAAAATGCCAGGAGTATCGCGCGCCACGCCGCACGTTTCTCTGTAAATATGGGGCTTGGTGGGTTAAAGTGGGGGAAAGTTCCGAACAGGGGAGGGCGGTGACATGTTCCTCGGCACGTACGAGCCCAAGCTCGACGACAAAGGACGCATGTTTCTGCCCGCGCGCTTTCGCGAGGACATGGAGGGCGGGATCGTCCTCACTCGCGGCCAAGAGCACTGCGTGTACGCCTTCCCCGCCGCGGAATTCGAGAGCATGACCGCGGAGCTTCGTCGCGCACCCCTGTCCTCAAAGCAGGCGCGTGACTGGATCCGCGTGATGCTCTCGGGAGCCTATAAGGAGATTCCGGACAAGCAAGGGCGCATTAGCGTCCCAGCGGACCTGCGCGCATACGCGGGGCTGGACCGTGAGCTCGCCGTCATCGGCGCGGGATCGCGAGCCGAAATCTGGAACGCCTCGGCCTGGCGCGAATACCTCGCGGTCCAGGAGGAGGTCTTCTCCAATACAGCAGAAGAAATTATTCCCGGGATGTTCTGACTCGTACTCCGAGGTCTCCGCCCGCTGTTCCGACATCACTTCCCCGGTGGCGGAGCACGGTGGGGGACCTGGGTGGACGGGTCGGATACCGGTCACGACGAACGACAAGGAGGCGTGGCATGGCGCATGCACTGGACTCGGTGCGCGATTCGTTGCGCCCCGGAGGCTCGGCCGACGAGGCCGGCCTCGGTCGCCCCGCTGCCGAGCGCCATGTCCCCGTCCTCCTTGCTGAGTGCCTCGACATGCTCGCACCCGCGATTGGGACCCCCGGAGCAGTCTTGGTGGACGCCACCCTGGGGATGGGCGGTCACACCGAGGGTGCACTTGAGCGCTTCGGAGGCCTGACCGTCATCGGTATCGACCGTGACCCGCAGGCTATCGCGCTTGCCTCTGCTCGCCTCGAACGATTCGGGAGCCGATTCCGTGCGGTCCACACGACCTACGATCGTATCGACGAGGCCGTGGCCGAGCAGTGCGGTCCCGGCGCGCGCATCGACGGGATCCTCATGGACCTGGGAGTGTCCTCACTCCAGCTCGACGAGGCCGACCGGGGCTTTGCCTACTCGAAGGATGCGCCGCTCGACATGCGGATGGATGCGACCAGCGGACACAGTGCCGCCGACCTCCTGGCCACCGCCTCGGAGGGGGAGCTTATCCGCATCTTGCGCACCTACGGCGAAGAAAAGTTCGCGCCTCGTATCGCGCGACTGATCATTCGCCGCAGGGATGACGCTCCCATCACGCGCACGGGCGAACTTGTGGACATTATCCGCGAGGCCATCCCCGCGCCCGCGCGCCGCACCGGCGGCAATCCCGCAAAACGTACCTTCCAGGCGCTGCGCGTGGCTGTCAACGACGAGCTCACCATCTTGGAGCGGGCCCTGCCGCGTGCCCTGTCGTGCCTGAGGGTCGGAGGGCGCCTGGTGGTCGAGTCGTACCAAAGCCTCGAAGACCGGATAGTCAAGGATGTGTTGCGTCGAGGGGCGACCTCCAGCGCGCCGCCCGGGCTGCCGATTGTTCCCGACGAGATGGCGCCCAGCCTGAAACTGCTCACCAAGGGCGCGAATCGCGCCGACCAAGCTGAACAAGATCACAATCCCCGATCTGCGTCCGTGCGATTGCGCGGAGCGGAACTCATCTCCGAATGGAAGGACTTCTCATGAGTGCAGCAACTGCGAAGGCACGTCCCGCGGCTCGCCCGGAGCTGCGTCGTGAGGAGGTTCGTGAGTTCCATATTGTCGAGGGGGCGCGCCCGCGCCGCTCTGCCGTGGCTATCCTCATGCTTCTCGTCGCTGTTGCCCTGGCGTCCGTGGTGGTTTCGATGGTTCTGAATACGCGCATGGCGCAGACGTCCTTCGAGATCCGCGAGCAGCAGTTGACGCTGAACGAGCTGGAGGCGCAGTCGTGGACGATGCGCTCCGAGCTTGATCGCAAGGCGTCGCCCACGGAGCTTGAGGAGGCTGCGAAGACGAACGGCATGGTGCCCGCCGGCAGGTCTGGCTTCATCACGCTCGAAACGGGGACCGTTGAGGGCGGGACTCCCGCCAAGTAACGCGGAGCCGAGTTCGTATGGATACCGTCATTGGGCGCTCGCGTTGGATCCTGTTCGCTATTATCGGAGCTCTCAGCCTGTGTGTTGTGCGTCTCGTACAGCTTCAGATCGTTGAGGGGCCGACGTTGGCCGCTCAGGGGCAGCGTGTGCGTACCTCCTCGACGTCGGTTGCTGCCGCGCGCGGCTCCATTGTTGATGCGACGGGTGTCGTGCTGGCCAACTCGATCCAGACATACGACATCGCCGTCAACCAGGTGAACATTGGTTCCTACGTGCACCGCGACGACGACGGTAATGAGGTTGGGCGCGGTCCTGCTGAGGCTGCCCATCAGCTTGCTCCTCTTCTTGGCATGGATGAGTCGGAGCTGGGGGGCATGATGCTGGGTGATTCGACCTACGTTTACCTCAAGCACAATGTTGATGCGGTCACCTATCGTGAGATTCGCAAGCTCGACATTTACGGCATCGAGTGGGAGTCTGTTTTCGAACGCGAGTACCCCAACGGGAATGTCGCCGCTCCCGTGATTGGAACGGTCGACGCGGGTGGAAAGGGTTCTTCGGGTATTGAGGCGCAGTTCGATACGCTGCTGACGGGTACGCCCGGAGCGCAGGCGTTCGAAATTGCGCCCAATGGTGCTGTGATGCCCGGAGGCAAACGCACGACGGTGGAGCCGAAAGATGGCGGCTCTGTGGAACTCACGTTGCATGCTGACCTGCAGCACCAGGTGCAGCAGTTACTGGATACTCGCGTGGCCAAGCACCAGGCCGACTGGGGTACGGTTGTCATCGAGGATGTCGCGACTGGACACGTGCTGGTCATGGCCGACTCGAACTCGAAGGAGCCGGACAATGCGAATCTGCAGAAGGTGCACGCCGTGCAGGACACGTTCGAGCCGGGTTCGGTGGGTAAGCTCATCACGGTGGGTGCGGCGCTGAACCAGGGAACGATTACGCCCACGAGTGTCTTCCAGGTTCCGTATGCTCTTGATCTGCCTGACGCGGGTGGGCTGATTACGGATTTCCATCAGCATGATGGCGAGACACTCACGGCGACGGGTATCCTGGCCGAGTCCTCGAACACAGGCACAGTGCTGATCGGTCAGACGATGACGGACGACCAGCGTTATTCGATGATGCGTGCTTTTGGCTTCGGGCAGGAGACGGGCATTGAGCTTCCGGGTGAGTCCGCTGGCCTGCTGCGTAGTTCGGATGAGTGGCAGGGGCGTGACCGTTATGTGACGATGTTCGGCCAGGCTTATGCGATTACAGCGATTCAGGAGGCCTCTGCCCTTGCAACAATCGCGAATGGTGGCGTGCGTATCTCTCCACACATCGTGAAGTCGTGGACGAATGCCGATGGCACGGTTGAGGTTCCCGAGGGGACTCAGCCGGTACAGGTCATGGAGGCTGGCACGGCTTCGCAGCTACTGACGATGATGGAGTCCGTCGTTGAAGACAAGCTGGGGACGGCGAGTGCGTCGAAGGTTCCCGGCTATCGCGTGGGCGTCAAGACGGGTACGGCTGAGACAGTGATTGATGGGGCGTCAGGTCTCATCTCGACGACAGCGGGCATCATCCCGGTTGATGCGCCGCGTCTGGCGATCGCCGTGATCCTCTACAATCCGAAAGTGGCGTCGGTCTCATCTGATTCGTCGGCGCCGCTGTTTGGCGACATTGCACGCACGGCTGTTTCGAACCTGGGTATCCCGGCCTCCTCCGGGTCGGCTAACCTGTATCCGACGACTCCGTGAGTCTGAAGGAGAAGAATCATGCAGACATCAGCGCAGTGGATTGCTCAGGCGGTTTCTGGTCGCCTCGTTGGAGGTGACGTGAGTATTACCGGTCCAGTGGTGACCGATTCTCGTGAGGCGCAGGCGGGGTCGCTGTACGTCGCACGGCGCGGCGAAAGCGCCGACGGGCACGCTTTTGTGGCGGGTGCACTCGAGCGCGGCGCGGTCGCGGTTATCGTTGAACATGAGATTGACGAGGCCGTGGCTCAGATCGTCGTTGAGGATTCCACCGAGGCGCTGGGGGCTTTGGCGCATGCACACGTCGAAGCTCTGCGGGCAAGCGGAGATCTGGATGTGATCGCGGTGACCGGTTCCGTCGGCAAGACAACGACGAAGGACCTGCTGCTCCAGATCCTGAGGGCCGACGGGCCGACGGTTGCACCTAAGCTTTCCTTCAACAATGAGGTTGGTCTGCCTCTGACCGCTTTGGAGGCGGATTCTTCGACGCGTCATCTTGTTCTTGAGATGGGTGCTTCCGGCCCTGGTCATATCGCTTACCTGACCACCATCGTCGCCCCTGACGTGGTCATCGAGCTGTGCGTCGGCCACGCACATGTGGGTGGTTTCGGAGGGTTTGAGGGTGTTGCAGCCGCGAAGGCTGAACTGATTTTGGGAGCCCTGCCCGGTGCGCGCGTTATCTTGAACACTGACGACCCCAATGTTGAGGCGATGGCGCCGCTGGCGACGGGTGAGGTCGTTCGTTTCTCCGCGTCGGGCAATCCAAGAGCTGACGTGCGTGCGCAGGATGTGCGTGTGGACCGTGCGGATCGTGCCTCCTTCACCCTGGTGACGCCTGCGGGCAGTGCCGATGTGTCGCTCCTGATTGTTGGGCGTCATCATGTGGCGAATGCGTTGGCTGCCGCTGCCGGTGCCTTGACGTTGGGTGTGGACCTGGCGACTGTTGGACGGGTGCTTTCCAGTGCGCGGGCGCTTAGCCCGCACCGTATGGATGTCCATGAGCTTGTCGTACAGGGGTGTGACTTGACGCTCATCGACGATTCTTACAACGCAAACCTGGACTCGATGCGCGCGGGTATCGCCGCGTTGGCTTCAATTGGTGTCCACGCGCGCAAGGTTGCGGTCTTGGGGGAGATGCTTGAGCTGGGCGAGGACACCCAATCGATGCACATGCGCGTCGGCGAGATGATCGCCAAGGCGGGCGTGGACACGCTCATCGGCTTGGGGGCAAACGCGCACTACTATCTTGAGGGAGCTGAGACGGTGCCCAATCGTGAGGTTGCATCGGACCCGGCCGACGCAGCTCGCTTGGCTCTTCAGTTCGCGAAGGACGGTGCTGTTGTCCTGGTGAAGGGTTCTTTTGGTTCACATTCGTGGCAGGTAGCTGACATCCTGCGGGAGAAGGGAATGACCCGGTGATCGGTCTTATCGCTGCGTTCATCATTGCGATGGCGCTGTCTGTGATGGGCACGCCGCTGCTCATCCGTTTCCTGGTGCTGCACCAGTACGGTCAGTTCATCCGCCAGGATGGGCCGACGCAGCACCTCACGAAGCGCGGAACTCCCACCATGGGCGGTGTCGTCATTATCCTGGCGACGCTCATTGCGTGGGTGATTGGGGCGTTGGTCGCTGGTGCGGGTCCTTCATGGTCGGGCTTCTTGCTGGTGTTTCTCTTCACCGGTCTGGGACTTATCGGCCTGCTGGATGACGGCATCAAGATTATGCGGCAGCGTTCTCTTGGCCTGCACCCGTCGGGTAAGATCATCGGTCAGGTTGTCATTGCCTCGCTCTTCGCGGGTGGAACTCTTATCCGTCCCAATGAATTTGGTGAGCTGCCTGGGACGCTTGCGCTGTCATTTGCTCGACCGACTGCGCTGAGCTTCGCTTTAGCGGGCACTGCCGTTGGAGTCATCCTGTATCTCATTTGGACGAATCTCATTGTGACGGCATGGTCGAACGCCACTAATTTGACGGATGGCCTGGATGGTTTGGCAGCCGGCGTGTCCATCTTTGTTTTCGGTGCTTACACCTTCATTGCGTACTTCCAGCGCATTCAGGCCTGTACACAGCCGAGTGTCAACCATTCGGCGTGTTATTCGACGCGTGACCCTTTGGACCTGGCGATCTTCTGCGCCGCTCTGATCGGCGCGCTGGCGGGCTTCTTGTGGTGGAACGCGTCGCCCGCACAGATCTTCATGGGTGACACGGGTGCCCTCGCCCTGGGTGGCGCGGTTGCTGGTTTGTCGATCCTGACGCAGACGCAGCTTCTAGCTATCGTCGTTGGTGGACTTTTCGTGGCGGTTGTCATGTCGGATGTCATTCAGATCAGTGTCTTTAAGGCGACGGGTAAACGCGTCTTCCGTATGGCCCCGCTGCACCACCACTTTGAGCTGCTCGGTTGGAAAGAAGTCACGATCGTCATCCGTTTCTGGCTTATTGCTGCCATCGCGGCGGTCGCCGGAGCGGGCATGTTCTACGCTGAGTGGGTGTCTGCTCGATGAACCTGAATGCTGCCGTCATCGGCTGGGGAAAGTCCGGTCAGGGCGCTGCTGGCGCGCTGCTTGCCCGTCACTGGCGGGTGAGCGCCTTCGCTTCACGCGCTACCGACGCGCTGTCGTTTGACGATGTCGCGGACGTGCCTGTCCATGTCGAGGAGGATGCTGGTGTCCTCGTCTCCGCTGTCGTGGATGCTCGCCCCGACCTCGTCGTTGTTTCACCGGGTATCCCTGCGCATCACCCGATTTTCACCGCGTGTCAGGATGCTGGCATCGACCTGTGGGGTGAAGTGGAGCTCGCGTGGCGTCTTCAGGAGGAGGGTCCCCATGCCGGACGCCCCTGGTTGACCGTGACTGGCACTAATGGGAAGACGACGACCGTGGGTATGCTGGGGGAGATTCTGCGTGCTTCAGGTGTCGAGGCCGAAGAGGTTGGTAACATCGGTACCCCGATTACACGCGCGATTGATTCAGATGCCGAAGTGTTCGCGGTTGAGCTTTCCAGTTTCCAGTTGCACACGGCGCGCACGGTTCGGCCTTTGGCATCCGTCTGTCTGAACGTTGACGCCGATCACCTGGACTGGCATGGCAGCGTCGAGGCTTATGCTGCGGACAAGGCGCGCGTCTACGAGAACACCCTTCGCGCGTGCGTGTATCCTGCGTCGGATCGGCGCATCGAGGCCATGGTAGAAAACGCGGACGTTGTCGAGGGGGCGCGGGCTATTGGTCTGACGCTCGGTGCTCCGGCGGTCTCGCAGTTCGGTATCGTTGACGGCCTGCTGGTGGATCGTGCGTTCGTCGACGACCGCCACCGCCATGCCGTCGCTCTTGCCCGTATTTCAGACCTGGCTCAGGCATACGGGGATCACCCCTCTCCGGCTGTTCTTTCGGACGCGTTGGCTGCAGCTGCCCTGGCGCGTGCCTACGGTGTTGAACCTGAGGCCGTGGAGGGCGGCTTGCGTTCTTTCCGACCCGCCGGGCATCGTCGCGCAGTTATCGCGCGTGCCGCGGATCTGACGTGGATTGACGACTCGAAGGCGACTAACGCCCACGCTGCCCGCGCGTCGTTGTCCGGGTTGCCGCCGCGCAGCGCCATCTGGATTGTCGGCGGCGATCCGAAGGGCCAGGATTTCGCGGAGCTGATCAGCCAGGTTGAGCCGACCCTGCGCGGCGTTGTCGTCATCGGCGCAGACCGCAGTGTGCTCGTCAGGGAGCTGGCGGCTGGAGCTCCTGGCGTTCCTTTCGTTGAGGTGGACGGGCACGAGGACTGGATGTTCTCGGTCGTCAACGAGGCTGTGGCGCTGTCGCGTCCGGGTGACACCGTGGTGCTCGCCCCGGCATGCGCATCGTGGGATCAATTCGATAACTATGGTCAGCGTGGGGATGTTTTTGCCGATGCGGTGGCGCGTCTGGCGGCGCAGCGGGGGAGCGCCGGTGGCGACAAATAAGCGGGGCTGGCACATTCCTACTGTGACTCTGCCTCGGATTCTTTTCGGATCGGGGCAGGAGCACGAATCGAACCCGGTGACGACCTATTTTCTGGTGGTTATCCCGGCTCTTCTGCTGTCGTTTTTTGGTCTGGTCATGGGGTTTTCCGCTCAGACTGTCACCTCCATCGCGCAGGGGGAGAACCCCTATACGGCGTACGCGCGCCCGCTGCTCATTATTGTGTCTTCCCTCGTGATTGCGTCGGGCGTGCAGTTGGTGCCGCAGCGCTGGCTGGCGCGTCTGGCTGTCCCGATGTTTGTGACGGCTCTCGTTTTTCAGTCGTTGGTGCTCAGCCCGCTGGGTCGTTCGGAGGGCGGTAATGCGAACTGGGTGAAGCTTGGACCCATCATGGCTCAGCCGTCGGAGTTTTTGAAGCTTGCGCTCGTCATCTTTTTGGCGTTCATGGTGTCTAAGTCGGCGTCGAAGCGTTCTGACGTGAGGACGATGAGTGTGGCCGTTGCTGTGCCGATCCTGGTGGCGCTTGGCGCGGTTATGCTGGGCCGTGACATGGGTACGGCGATGGTTGTCGCGATGGGTGCGCTTGGTGCGGTGTGGGTGGCGGGTCTGCCGAAGCGGTGGTTTGGTGTTCTCGTTATGCTTGCTGTGCCGACCCTGGTCTTGTTGGTTTTGTCGAATCCGACGCGTATCCGACGTGTTTTGGCGGTTCTGCCTGGCACGTCGAAGGGGCCGGATGAGTCGGCGCCGGAGCAGATTGACCACTCGCTGTGGGCGTTGGGGTCGGGTGGTTTGACGGGCTTGGGGCCGGGCGCGTCGCGTGAGAAGTGGAATTATTTGCAAGCGGCTCACACGGATTTTATTTTTGCGATTGTTGGCGAGGAATTCGGCTTGCTCGGTACCGTGGCGGTTCTGGTGTGTTTGGGTTTGCTCGTGTGGGGCATGTTCCGTGTGGCGCGCGAGTCCTCTGATTTGTTCGTCATTATCGTGGCCTCTGGTGTGGGCACGTGGATCGGTGTCCAGACGGTTATTAATGTTCTGTCGGTTACTCGTATGGGTCCTGTGATTGGTGTGCCGCTGCCGCTCGTGTCCTATGGCGGCTCGTCGTTTTTGTTTACGATCACTTCGGTGGCGGTCGTGGCATCCTTTGCGCGTGCGCGTGCGGGGATGCGGATGATTGGGAGGCCGGACGAGGCCTCGGCTGGTCGAGATCCGCGGGTGGCTCCCCGCAGGCGCTCCGCTCGTTAACATTAGGTCACCCACTCGCGTTAAGGAGACGCTTATGGTCAAGGTTGTGATGGCTGGCGGCGGGACCGCCGGTCACGTGAATCCTCTTCTGGCGACGGCCGCGCAGCTGCGTGAGGACGGAGCTGAGGTCGTTGTGCTGGGCACGAAGGCGGGGTTGGAAGCGGATTTGGTTCCCGCCGCCGGTTTTGTGCTGGTGGAGATTCCGCGTGTTCCTTTGCCGCGTCGCCCCTCGTTGGCGTTCTTCACGTTGCCGTCTCGTTTTTCCGATGCCGTTAAGCGCTGCGGCAAGGCTTTGGAAGGCGCTGATGTGCTCGTGGGGTTCGGTGGCTACGTGTCGACTCCGGCTTACATTGCGGCCAAGCGTGCGGGTGTCCCGATCGTCATCCACGAGCAGAACGCTCGCCCGGGCCTGGCCAACAAGGTGGGTGCACGCAACGCTGCCGTCGTTGCTTTGACTTTTCCTTCCTCGCCGCTGGCGGCCAAGCGCGGTGAGACGGTTGTGACGGGATTGCCGTTGCGCTCAGCTATTGCTGACCTGGCGAGTCGCCGATCTACCTCGGAGGGGGCCGTGCAGGCGCGCCGTGAGGCCGCTGAGCGCTTGGGCGTGGACGCTGATGCTCCGACGCTGCTCGTGACGGGCGGATCCTTGGGGGCTTTGCACATCAATGAGTCGATGACGGGCGCGGCGGACGCGCTGCCTGAGGGTGTTCAGGTCGTGCACCTGACGGGCCGCGGCAAGGATGAGCCGGTGCGAGCGGGCGTGGAAGCGTTCGGTCTGGCGGATCGCTGGCATGTCATTGATTACCTGACGACGATGGAGGACGCGCTGGCTGTCGCGGATCTCGTGGTGTGCCGCTCAGGCGCTGGGACGGTCGCGGAGATGGAGGCACTGGGCCTGCCGTGCATCTATGTTCCGCTGCCGATTGGCAACGGAGAGCAGCGGCTGAACGCGAAGGATCATGTTGAGGCGGGTGGCGCTCAGCTGATCGACGACAAGGACTTTACCGCTGATTTCGTGCGCCGCAACGTCTTCCCGTTGCTGGGTTCGACGCGTTTGGCGGATATGGCGGCTGCCTCGCAGTCGCTGGGGCGTGCGGGCGCGGCTCGCGCGCTGGCGGATCTGGCCCTGGCACAGGTGAAGGAGGACGGCCATGAGTGAGCCAACGCTGCACGATCGTTTCCATTTGATCGGTATTGGTGGCGCGGGGATGAGTGTTGTCGCGGAGCTATTGGCGTCGCGTGGGGCGCTCGTCGAGGGGTCTGACCGAGAGGATTCTGGTGTGCTCGAACATCTGCGTGCGGTCGGCGTGCGGGTGTTTGTCGGGCATGACGCCTCGCACGTGGATCCGTCGGCGGTCGTCGTGGTGTCCACGGCGATTCGTGAGAGTAATCCGGAGTTGGCGGTGGCTCGCGAGCGTGGACAGCGTGTTATTCACCGCTCGCAGGCGTTGGCGTTGGCTGCGTCGGGTATGCGTTTCGTGGGGGTGGCAGGTGCTCACGGCAAGACCTCGACGTCGGGTATGTTGGCGATCGCGTTGGCGCAGTGCGGGTTGGATCCGTCGGTTGCTGTGGGTGGTGTGCTGCCGCAGTTGGGTACGGGCGCGCACCTGGGGACGGGTGACATTTTCGTCGCCGAGGCCGATGAGTCGGATGGGTCGTTCCTGAACTATTCTCCGACCATTGAGATCGTGACGAACGTGGAGCCCGATCATCTGGATCGCTATCGTTCGCGCGAGGAGTTTGAACAGATTTTTGTGGAGTTCGCCAGGTGTATGGTGCCCGGTGGGCTGCTGGTGACGTGCGCGGAGGACGAGGGGGCTGTGCGCCTGGCCGCCGCGGCTCGAGCTGAGGGTCTGCGGGTCGTGACTTATGGCCGCGCTGATCGCAGCCTGTGTGAGGCGGACGTAGTGATTTCGGATGTGCAGGTTGATGCTCGCTCCACGTGCGCGCACGTGGAGTGGGGGGATCGCAGCGCTGATTTGGTTATGTCCGTGCCCGGTGAGCACAATGTGCTGAACGCAGCGGGTGCCTGGGTGGCTGGCATCGAGTGCGGCCTGGAGCCGCAGGCTGTTGCTGATGGGTTGGGCCGGTTTACGGGTGCGGCACGCCGCTTTGAGGCGCGTGGTCAGGTCGGTTCGCGTCGTCTCTTTGATGACTACGCGCATCATCCGACCGAGGTGGTGGCTGCGATCCGTGAGGCTCGTGTTGTCGCCAGTGGGGGAGAGGTCACGGTTGTGTTCCAGCCGCATCTGTACTCGCGTACGCGCATTTTTGCCCAGCGTTTCGCCGATGCGTTGGCCGGGGCGGATCATGTTGTGCTGGCGGGGATTTACGGTGCGCGCGAGGATCCGCAACCCGGTGTCGATTCGACGCTGATTTCATCTCGCATTCCCGGGGCCGTGTATGTCGAGGACATGCACGAGGCAGCCCGTTTGGCCGCGTCCCTGACCCCCGAACACGGTGTGTGTGTGACGATGGGTGCCGGTTCGATCACCAGGTGCGCGTCGGATGTCGTGGACGAGTGGAAGCGGATGGAGGCATGAGGCCTCCGTCTCCGAGGCGTCCGGGGGGACGGCGGGTTCAGTCTTCTGAGGAGCGTGCCTCTGATGAGGTATCTGCTGCGGGAGAAGTCGGGGATGTGTCGTCGGGGCGGCTTCGGTCCCCAGATGGGGAGCGCGTCGTGTCTCGGGGTGTGCAGCGCAGCGCGAGGAGGCATCCTGGTGGCGGTGAGTCGCGGCGTGCCAATGTGCGTTCATCGGCGCGTGATCGTGTGACGGGTGTTTCCGAGGATGGGAGGGAGGGCGCTGTCTCTTCTTCCGTTGAGCGTCGGCGTGAGCGCGCGTCCTTGGCGAGACCAATCGCAGCCGCTGATGCTGCTGCTCTGCTGGGCGGAGCCGATGCCACGGACTTGGGTGATCGTCTGCGTGAACGTTCGCGCGCACGCCGGTTGCTCGTGTTGCGGCGCATCGCTTGGACCGTGGTCACGGCGGCACTCGTGGGAGGGGCGACGTGGGTGGTGTTCTTTTCGTCCCTGTTCGCGCTCTCGACCACGAGCATTCAGGTTTCGGGCGAGGATGGGGCGCTTGTTACGGTTGAGTCGGTCCGTTCCTCGGTGGCGGGATTTGAGGGGGTTCCTCTGACGCGCCTGAATACGCAGGCGGTTGCCCGCGCGGTTGAGTCGAATGTTGCAGTGAAGTCTGCATCGGTGTCTCGCCGGTGGCCGACGAGCTTGAGGGTGTCGGTGTCGATGCGTGCGGGTATGGCAGTTGAGGCATCGTCGGGTTCCTATTGGCTGGTTGACGACCAGGGTGTTGCCTTTGAGAGGCTCGGCAGTGCGGGGGGCTATCCGCTTCTCACGCTTTCCGAGGACCGGGCGACGGGGGCCTCTGATGTTGCCTCCGTCTTGGGGGCGTTGGATGAGTCGACACGCTCGCAGGTGTCGGCGATTACCTCTTCCGGGACGCAGGTGACGTTTACGCTGCGTGGGGGGCAGACTGTCAAGTGGGGAACGAATGAGGATGCTCCTCAAAAAGCGCGGGTTCTTGCTACGTTGCTTGCCAACGTGACGGCGACGACCTACGATGTGTCGTCTCCGAATCACCCTGTGACCAGTTAAGCCTTCCTCTTCGTCCGCGTGTTGGCTTGAATGAACGCACGCGGACCCCTAATTTCTTTTCGACACGAAGCACGTTAAACATCAACCTTCAACTAAAGGTTGAGGGTCTGATGCAAGGGAGACATCCATGGCGACACCGCAAAACCACCTGGCAGTGATCAAGGTCGTCGGCGTCGGCGGCGGCGGAGTCAACGCCGTGAACCGAATGATCGAAGTAGGCCTGAAGGGCGTTGAGTTCATTGCCGTTAACACCGACGCGCAGGCTCTACTCATGTCCGATGCTGAGACGAAGCTGGACATTGGCCGCGAACTGACGCACGGCCTCGGCGCCGGAGCGGATCCTGCCGTCGGTCGCAAGGCAGCAGAGGACCATATCGAAGAGATTGCTGCCGCGCTTGACGGCGCGGACATGGTCTTCGTGACCGCCGGTGAGGGTGGCGGCACGGGTACCGGTGCGGCTCCTGTCGTCGCACGCGTCGCCCGTGAAGCCGGCGCTCTGACGGTGGGAGTTGTGACTCGTCCGTTCTCCTTCGAGGGTAACCGCCGTGCGGCCCAAGCTGAGGGCGGCGTGACCACGCTGCGCGAAGAGGTCGATACCCTCATCGTTATTCCCAATGATCGACTCCTGGAAATCTCTGACGTGAGTATCTCGGTGCTCGATGCCTTCCGTGCCGCGGATCAGGTTCTGCTCTCCGGTGTTCAGGGCATCACTGAGCTGATCACCACCCCGGGTCTGATCAACGTTGACTTCAACGATGTCAAGTCTGTCATGAAGGACGCTGGCTCGGCTCTCATGGGCATCGGCGCGGCCACCGGTGAGGATCGCGCGCTGCGAGCGGTTGAGAGCGCTATCTCCTCCCCGCTGCTCGAGGCCTCGATCGACGGCGCTCACGGCGTGCTCATGTTCTTCCAGGGCGGCTCCGATGTCAGCCTGCGTGAGGTCTTCGCATCCTCGCAGCTGGTGCGCGAGGCCGTCCATCCCGAGGCGAACATCATCTTCGGTGTTGTCGTTGACGATACCCTCGGTGATGAGATCCGCGTGACGGTCATCGCGGCCGGCTTTGATGATGTCGCGGAGGCCGTGTCGGCGCACCCGGCTGTGTCTCGTGTTTCCGCTCCCGTCGCTCAGAAGCGCCCCGCCGCGCCCGAAGCCAAGGCGCCCGCCGCCGAGACGACGCGCCTGAGCCAGGTGTCTACTCGTCGCCCCCAGCACCGTCTGGATGTTGCTGCCCCGGTGCGTGAGACCGCTCCGGCTGCCGCTGAGGCGCCTGCCGCTGTCGAATACGAGGAAGCCGCCTCTGAGCACTCCTTCGAAGTGCCTCGCATCTACCCTGAGGCCCCCGAGAAGGAAGAGTTGGATATTCCTCCGTTCCTGCGCTGATGACAATGTCGCTATGGGCTGGTGCCCGGGTTCACCTCACCGTGGTGGACCCGGGCACCAGTGCGCTCGCTGGCAACGTGGGTTTGCATGTTGGGGATCAAACGGAGCTTGTGCGTGCGCGCCGGGCAGCCTTGGCGGATGTGCTGGGCAGTGACATCGTATGGATGAATCAGACGCATTCGACTGTTGTCGAGGTTATAACTTCCGTCGAGGGGGTGCCAACGGCGGCAAGCACGGCGAGGGCGCTTGACCATCGCGCGCCAGGCCAGTGGGGTCCTGTCGAGGCCGACGGTATCATCATCGATGCCCGCGGCTGGGAGGAAGCTCCTGCGCTCGCTGTCCTCACCGCTGACTGTCTGCCCGTCGTATTTTCCGCAGCGGGTGGAAGGGTCGTTGCCGCCGTTCACGCGGGCCGTCGTGGGCTCCTTGGGGGTATTCTCATGCGGACGGTTGACCTGATCCGAGCGCGCGTAGATGGATCGATCGATGCGCTGATAGGACCCGCTATCTGTGGGAGCTGTTACGAAGTCCCGTCCGACATGGTTCGCCAGAGCGAGGAGATCATGCCGGGAATCGGTAGCCAGACCTCCTGGGGGACGCCCTCCCTTGACTTGCCCCGCGCCGCGGCATCGCAGCTGCGCGAACGGGGTGTGCGTGTAGACAGTGACTCCCGCTGTACGTTGGAAACGCCCACGCTATTCTCCTATCGTCGCGACAGAGAATGTGGTCGTCAAGCGCTCGTCATTGCTCCCGCCTGAGCGCGTAGGGGTGGCCTCTCACGGGTCGTGTCGCGTGGCGTCGCCTGGGCTTCGCCATCTTGCAGCTTGTTCGTGACGTCCATCGTCGGAGTGCTCCTTGCGACGCGCCGAGTCAGCTGCGCCTCCTGACCGTCAAGCGCCTGTAGCTTGTGGCTATGCATCGCCTGAAGGAGGAATGATGAGCGATTCGTTCGGTGCGCGCGCACGCAAGTTCATGGGTTGGTACTCGTCCGAGGAGCCCGTTGATGAGTTCGAAGAGTTTGACGAGGTGGAAGAGGTAGCACCTGTGGCTGACATCACGCCTGTGTCCCGTCCAACGCTGACCGCCATTCGACGCGAGGATCCTGTCGAGGATCTCACTCGCATCATGACGATCCATCCCACCGCGTACTCCGATGCGGTGACCATTGGTGAGGCATTCCGCGATGGCATCCCGGTCATCATTAACCTCACCGATATGGGTGAAGAGGAAGCGCGCCGCCTCGTCGACTTCGCTGCCGGCTTGACCTTTGGGCTACGCGGAGTCATTGAGCGTGTCACTGCTCGCGTCTTCCTGCTTTCCCCGGCCACGGTGGAGGTCACTGGAGAAACCTCCTCGTCGGCGCGACGGGGTTCCCTCTACAATCAGGGTTGAGCTTCGTTGTGATCGTTGTGAGTTGGGTTGCGTGGGGGCTGAGTGTTCTCATCAACCTGTACATGATGGTGCTCTTTGCGCGCGTCATTCTGGACTGGGTTCAGTTGTTCGCGCGCGGATGGCGCCCTCGAGGGATTGGTCTCGTTCTTGCGAATGTCCTTTATGCGCTGACCGATCCTCCGATTCGCTGGTTTGGGCGCTTTGTTCCGCCGCTACGTCTGGGCGGCGGAATGTCGATTGATGTCGGTTTTATGCTGTTATTTCTGGTGCTTATGATTGCGCAGCGTTTCGTCCGTTTTCTCTTTTTTATTAGCCAGTAGACATTAAATTAAAGCATGAGAGGTCGCACATAAATCGCGGTTGCACCGTGATCAATGTTGCTAGTGTGACAATATCGGTTATTATTTTTGTGACGTGATCACGGGCGGCCTTCCCGGTCGTCCAGGCATGCGGGAATCCGCGTGTCCAATCGAAACGACCGAGAGGCGAAGCAATGGCCCTGCTCACTACCGAGGATGTCCTCAACAAGAAGTTCCAGTACGTCAAGTTCCGCGAGGGATACGACCAGGATGAGGTTGATGAGTTCCTCGATGAGGTTGTCTCCACCATCTACTCCCTGCAGATGGAGAACCAGGAGCTGAAGGAGAAGCTCGAGGCCGCGGAGCGCCGCGTTGCAGAGCTCTCCAACTCTGATTTCAGCCCAGCCGAGGCCCCGGCGGCCCCTGTCGCCGAGACCCCCGCACCTGCGGCTCCCGCCCTGACCGGCTCTCAAGATGCCGAATCCGCGACTTCTATGCTGGCCCTCGCCCAGCGCGTCCACGACGAGTACGTGCGCGACGGCGAAGAGCAGAGTGCGAAGATCATCGCCGAGGCCAACGCCGAGCGCGACACGATCATCGCTGATGCTCAGAAGCAGAAAGACTCGCTGCTCAACCAGCTCGAGCAGGAGCGCGAACTGCTGGAGAACAAGATCAACGGTCTGCGTACCTTCGAGGCCGAGTACCGCTCGAACCTGCGCAGCCACCTCGAATCCCTCCTCAACGAGGTCGGCAACGGCGAGAACTGATCGCACACTTGGCGGTGGCGGCGCACTTCGTGGTGCGCCGCCACCGCTCGTTTAAGATAGGGAACCATGGCTGACTCCTCCCATCCGATCCGCACCCGTTCGACGTGGATGTGGGCCGCCCTCGTGTGTGCGGTGGCGATTATTAGCGACCAAGCGTCGAAGATGTGGGCGCGATCTGCCCTCGATGCCTCAGAGCCGGTTCCCCTGATCGGGCGGTGGCTGTCGCTTCGACTCGTCCACAACTCGGGTGCTGCTTTCTTTCGCGGCTGGTAACACCTGGATCCTGACGATTTTCACCGTCGTGGTTGTCGGCGCGCTCGTGGTGCTCGCTCGTCGCGTCCAGCGCCCGTCGACGCTGCTGTCAATCGCCCTGCTCACAGGGGGTGCCTTCGGAAATCTTATCGACCGTCTCAGTGCCGAACCCGGCTTCGGTATCGGCCACGTCACTGACTTCATCGCTTACGGTACCTGGTTCGTCGGGAATGTCGCGGACATTTGGATCGTTCTGGGGGCGCCGCTGCTCGCCTATACGCTCTCCCGTGAACCTTCGAAGGGAGAGAAGCAGTGAGCTCGCGTATGCTTCCCGTTCCGGATGCCCTCGTGGGTGAACGGGTGGACGCCGCACTGGCTCGTATGCTCGGCCTGTCGCGCTCGCGCTGCTCGGAGCTGGCGGGGGAGGGGCACGTCCTCATTAACGGCGTTGCTGCGGGGAAGTCGGATCGCCTCGGCGCCCTCGACATTATTGAGGTGACGATCCCGGAGCCTGAGAATAAGCCGACCCCGGTCACCGATATGACGATCCTGTATGACGACGAGGACATCGTCGTCGTCGATAAGCCCGTCGGTGTCGCCGCCCACACGGGACCCGGATGGGCGGGGCCCACGGTTCTGGGCAACCTCGAAGCAGCTGGCTTTCGGATCACCAGCTACGGGCCTCCCGAGCGCCAGGGCATCGTTCACCGCCTCGACGTAGGAACCTCTGGGGTGATGATGGTCGCCAAATCAGAGTTGGCTTACTCGGTCATGAAACGCGCCTTCAAAGAGCGCACGATCGAGAAGGTGTATCACGCGGTGGTGGCCGGACACCTTGACCCCGCTTCAGGCACCATTGACGCGCCGATCGGTCGCCACCCGTCGCGCGAGTGGCGCATGGCTGTGATCGACGGCGGGAAGCGCGCCGTCACCCATTACGACACGCTTGAGCTCATGGCGGGCGCTCAACTCACCGAGGTGCACCTTGAGACGGGGCGCACCCACCAGATTCGTGTCCATATGGCTGCCGTCGGCCATCCCTGTGTCGGCGACACCTTCTACGGTGCGGACCCCACCCAGGCTGAGCGCCTGGGGCTCACCCGCCAGTGGCTCCACGCCGTGCGCCTGGGCTTTGCGCACCCGCGCACGGGCATGCCGATGAGCGTGTCCAGCCCCTACCCGGCCGACCTTCAGGCCGCCCTGGAGACGCTGCGCCACCCCCGCGACTGACGCGGGGAAGTGGGTCCGCGCAACCCGGCCACGGCCTCGTCGGTGAGCCGTGAGCTGAACGACCGCGCGCCCCCGGGAGTCGCGCGGCCCCGGCTGGGTCCTGGACAGTAGAATCGACGCATGGCTGATTCCTTCGTGCACCTCCACAATCACTCCGAGTATTCGATGCTCGACGGGGCTGCGAAGACGAAAGCCATGGCGCAAGAGGCGGCGCGCCTGGGCCAGCCCGCGATCGGCCTGACTGATCACGGCTACCTTTTCGGTGCCTACGATTTCTACACGAACTGCAAGAACGCCGGCGTCAAGCCGATCATCGGTCTCGAGGCCTACGTGACCCCCGGCACGTCGCGCTTCGATCGTCAGAAGGTCCTGTGGGGCGAGCCGTGGCAGCGCCCCGACGACGTGAGCGCCGGTGGCTCCTATAATCACCTGACCCTTATCGCCTACAACACGACGGGCATGCTCAACTTGTTCCGCTTGGGTTCGTATGCCTCGACGGACGGCCAGTTCGGCAAGTGGCCGCGCGCCGACAAGGAACTGCTCGCTCAGTTTCACGAGGGACTCATCGTGTTCACGGGCTGCCCCTCGGGTGCCGTGCAGACGCGACTGCGCTTGGGGCAGTGGGACGAGGCCGTGGCTGAGGCCGCGGAGCTGCGCGACATTTTCGGGGCGGACAACTTCTACGTCGAGGTCATGGACCATGGCATCGACATCGAGCGACGCACCCACCAGCAGGTCCTGGAGATCGCCAAGCTCATGAACGCGCCCCTCGTGGCCACGAACGACGCGCACTACGTCAAGCGCGACGACCGCAAGATCCAGGACGCGCTCCTGTGCATCAACTCGGGTTCGCGCATCAACGACCCCGACCGATTCAAGTTCGACGGCGACGGCTACTACATCCGTTCCTCGGATGAGATGCGTTCGCTGTGGAGTGAGCTGCCCGGCGCCTGCGACTCGACCCTCGAGATTGCGCAGCGCTGCGACGTGCATTTCACGACCACGAAGGAGGGCGCGAACTACATGCCCGACTTCCCGGTCCCCGAGGGCGAGGATAAGACCTCGTGGTTCATCAAGGAGGTCGAGCGAGGCCTGCGTGACCGTTTCCCGAACGGCATTCCTGACGCCGTGCGCAAGCAGGCCCAGTACGAGGAAGACGTCATTATTTCGATGGGATTCCCCGGCTACTTCCTCACCGTCGCCGACTACATCAACTGGGCGAAGTCCCAGGGCATCCGCGTGGGACCCGGTCGTGGCTCGGGCGCGGGGTCGATGGTCGCCTACGCCATGAAGATCACCGAGCTCAACCCCCTCGACCACGGCCTGATCTTCGAGCGATTCCTTAACCCCGAGCGAATCTCGATGCCCGACTTCGACGTCGACTTCGACGAACGTAGGCGCGACGAGGTCATCGCCTACGTCAAGCGCAAGTACGGTGAGGACCGCATCAGCCAGGTCGTCACCTACGGCACGATTAAGACCAAGCAGGCCCTGAAGGACTCCGCGCGCATCCTCGGCAAGGACTTCAAGGTCGGCGAGCAGCTGACCAAGGCGCTGCCCCCCGCGATTATGGGCAAGGACATCACGGTCCACGGCATCTTCGACGAGAAGGACAAGCGCTACGCCGAGGCCTCGGAGTTCCGTAAGTTCTACGAGGAGAACCCGGACACGCACGAGGTCGTCCAGTATGCGCTCGGCCTGGAGGGACTCACCCGCCAGTGGGGCGTGCATGCGTGTGCGGTCATCATGAGTTCCCATACGCTTACCGACATCATTCCGATCATGAAGCGCCCGCAGGACGGAGCGATCATCACGCAGTTCGACTATCCGACGTGTGAGACGCTGGGTCTGCTCAAGATGGACTTCCTGGGCCTGCGTAACCTCACGGTCGTGTCGGATGCGCTTCAGAACATTGCGCTTAACGGCAAGCCGGACCCGGACCTCGATCACCTGGCCTTCGACGATAAGAAGACGTATGAGCTGCTGGGACGCGGCGAGACCCTGGGCGTCTTCCAGCTCGATGGTGGTGGCATGCGCGACCTCCTCAAGCTCATGAAGCCCGACAACTTCGAAGACATCTCCGCCGTCGGCGCCTTGTACCGCCCGGGTCCCATGGGCGCGAACTCGCACACGAACTACGCGCTGCGTAAGAACGGACGTCAGGAGATTACGCCCATCCACCCGGAGCTGGAAGAACCGCTCAAAGACATTCTGGGCACGACCTTCGGCTTGATCGTGTATCAGGAGCAGGTCATGCAGATCGCCCAGAAGCTGGCCGGCTACTCGCTGGGCCAGGCGGACATCCTGCGTAAGGCGATGGGGAAGAAGAAGAAGGAGGTCCTGGACCAGCAGTTCAAGGGCTTCCGTCAGGGCATGGTCGACAACGGCTACTCCGAGGAGTCGATTAAGGCCCTGTGGGACGTCGTCGTGCCTTTCTCTGCCTACGCCTTCAACAAGGCTCACTCGGCGGCCTACGGCCTTGTCTCTTACTGGACGGCCTTCCTCAAGGCGAACTACCCGACCGAGTACATGGCCGCCCTGCTGACTTCGACGAAGGACAACAAGGACCGTCGTGCCCTCTACCTGGCGGAGTGTCGCCACATGGACATTACGGTCTTGCCCCCGGACGTGAATGCGTCGATGGGTAACTTTGCCCCTGATGGTGAGGCGATCCGCTTTGGTCTCAATGCCATCCAGAACGTGGGCGGCCCGGTTGTCGACGCGATCGTTTCGACCCGCACCGAGAAGGGGCGCTTCTCCTCGTTCCAGGACTTCCTGGATAAGGTCCCGCAGGTGGTGTGCAACAAGCGTACGATCCAGTCCCTGATCCGTGCAGGCGCCTTCGACTCGATGGGGCACACGCGCCGCGCTCTCCTGGCTCGCTGCGACGAGGCCGTGGACGCGATCATCGACGTCAAGCGCAACGAGGCGATCGGGCAGTTCGACCTTTTCGGCTCGCTTGGGGAGGAAGAAGATTCAGGGTCGGGCCTCACGATCGATATTCCCGATCTGCCCGAGTTCGATCGTAAGACGAAGCTGGCCGCTGAACGTGAGATGCTGGGCCTATACGTCTCTGATCATCCGCTGCGTGGGGTGGAGGCTGCGTTGGCTCGCCACCAGGACTATGAGATCGCGCAGGTCGTGGGTTCGGAAGAGGCGATGGCGGATCGCGTCGTGAAGATCGCCGGCCTGGTGTCGGGGGTGACCACGAAGGTGACGAAGCAGGGTAACGCGTGGGCGATCGCGACGATCGAGGATCTGTCGGGCTCGGTGGATGTTCTCTTTTTCCCGCGCTCCTATGAGTCGATTCAGACTTACCTGGCTCAGGACATCATTGTCCAGATCGAGGGCAAGGTGAACGTGCGCGAGGAGGGCATGACCATCTATGGCCAGTCGATGACCCTTCTCGATCTGTCGGGCGGGGCTGACCAGCCTCTGGACCTGCGTTTGTCGGCTGCACGCTGCACGCCTGAACTCCTCACGGACTTGCGCGGTGTCCTTGAATCTTTCCCGGGAGGTTCACCGGTGCGTCTGCACCTGACGGAGCCAGGGCGCGTCACTGTCGTCGAACTGGACCCGAAGCTGCGTGTTGAACAAACCAGTGCTTTCTTCAGCCATATCAAGGCGGTTGTGGGCGCAGGTGGGGTGGTTACTAGCGCCTAGGTGCGTTTCCCTGTGATGTACCTATCGCTCATGGGTGGGGGAATGCGGCGTTGTTGGTGTCTGATGAGGCGGAGCCGACGATGGCTGCTGCCCGGCCCCAAGGCGCGTCGACCTCGACCAGGTCCCCCGGGTTCAGGTGGTGGCCGCGGCGGGTTTCCACCTCGCCGTTGACGCTCACATCGCCGGCTTGGATGAGTTCGCGGGCCTGCGCGCCGTCCTCGGCGAGGGAGGCGAGCTTGACGAATTGGCCGAGTTTGATCTGTCCGCGCACGGGAATCGTGGGGGTCGTCATGAGGGGTCCTTTCGCTGGTGGGGGCTGTGTGGAGCGCGAGCGCGCGTTTGAACAGTATCCTTGGTGTCGAAGACAGACAATAAGGAGGAGCGGTGAGCGCTCACAACGACGATATTGATGCGGAGTTCCAGTCGCTGGTCGCATCGCTGGGGGAGACCGTGCCGTCGGCTTCGTCTCTGCCTGCGCGTGACCTGGACGATACGCCTGTTGACGAGTCGCTGCACCTGGAGGGGGGGCGCCTGTCGGTCGCGCTGGTGCTCGCGCCGATTGCGTACCCCGAGGCCTTGCACTCGCTGTTGGCGTTGTCGGGCATCCGCGAATCTATCGTGCGTCTCAAACCTTGGACTGCTGTGTGGCTGCGTGTTGAGACGACCCCGACGGACGAGGAGGAGCTTGATGCTCTCCTGACGGGCCAGCGTCCGATGCCGGATGCGGTCGATCGTGTCGCGCGGGCCGTGTCGCGCCTGTCCAAGTACGGGTCGGTTGCCCTCATGAGTTGGCTCGTGGAGGGCGATGGCGTTGAGCCGGGTGTGTCTGGCCGTATTTCTGCGCAGCGTTACGTGGGCGGAGAGCCGGAGGAAGCGATTCCTGCGGGGCTGCTCCTCGGGGCGATGCCGGCGGCCACTGAGGATCTGCTGCTTGGGCGTACGACGCCGTGCGACTACTCGGATTCGGTGAGTGCCGATGGGACGCGCAGGGGGGGCGGTCCCTTCGGTTGGTTCCGTCGCAAGTCCTCATGAGCGTTCTTGAACTGCTGCCAGCCGTCGATGTGACGGGCGGGCAGGCGGTGCGCCTGTCTGGCGGATCGGTGGATTGCGGCTCGTGGGGTAGTCCCCTCGATGTCGCCCGTTCTTTTTACGAGGCGGGGGCGCGTTGGGTGCACCTGGTGGACCTTGATCTGGCGTTCGGTCGCGGTGATAATGCTGAGCTTCTTGCCCGGGTTATCAGTGATGTTCCAGTCGCGGTTGAGCTGTCGGGAGGTATCACCAGTCGAGCGGCGATCGAAGCCGGATTGGAGATGGGACCCGCGCGCGTCAATATTGCCACGCAGGCACTTCGCAACATCGACGCGGTGTGTGAGGCGATCGAGTGTTTCGGTGAGCGCGTCGCTGTTTGCCTGGATGTGCGCGGCGATCGGCTGGCTGCGCGCGGAGGTGACGGCGAGGGGGCAAACGTCTGGGGGGTGCTGCGTCTCCTGAACGAGGTTGGGGTGGCTCGCCTGGTCGTGACTGACGTGATGCGTGATGGGCAGATGAACGGCTCGAATCTGGAGCTGGTTGCCCGCATTGCTGGCTCGACGAACGCGCGAGTCATTGCTTCGGGCGGTATCAACTCACTCGCTGACATTGAGGCGTTGCGTGCGCTCGATATTGAGGGTGCGATCGTCGGTAAAGCGCTCTACCGGGGCGCCTTCACGCTGGCCGATGCGATGGTGGTTGCCGGTCATGAGGAGCGGTGATGGGTGCCCGTCTGTCCGAGGAGCAAAAGAATCGTTTGGCTAGGCGCCTGTCGATGATGAGTCCCGACCGTGCCGACGTGGGTCAGGGGCTGCCCTGCACGACTCGCGCACTCGCGTTGGGGCGGGGCGCTGACGGCGGAGCCGCGCGACTTCAGGCCCTTGTGGATGCGCTTGCAGTCGAGCGCGTCATCGTCCCCGTTGATGTTGAACCAGATCCTCGTGTGACGGGAGTTCATGCGGGCGACAATGAGCATGCTCCCACCGACTTCGTGCGCGTACTCACTCCCGCGGGTGAGGCGCTTGCGATCTATTCATCGGCGCAGGCTCTGTCCGCACATCGCCCCGGTGACCGTCCGATGGCCTTGAGTGTTCGCACGATCTGCTTGACGGCACTGGTCGAGACCAGTGGGCGCATCGTCATGAACCCGGGTACCGACGCCGTAGTGTTGCCGCGCCCGGCCGTCGCGGCCCTCGCGCAGGGCGACACGTGGTTGCCCGCGTGGCGTGATACGGCCTTGCGCGACCAACTCGTGGCTGAGGCCGGCGCAGTTTGTCCCGCAATCGTCGATCTGTCGGTCGTCTATGCGGGCGACGGCTTGATACGTGTCGTCGTATCCGTGGACCGCGCCTCCTATGCGGATGGGGCAGATGCCTCGGCGATGAAGGCTGCGCTTTCCCAGGCGCTGTCCCAGATCGGGGCCAGTCCACGTCTGATTGCCTCGGCAGACCGCGTCGAGATTGCACCCGTGCTGCGCTGAAGACGCCGATGGTTGACCTGCCCTGGGCGCCGGTTGTCGATGTGTCCAGCGCGCTCGGGGACCAGTTCGTCTCGGTCCGATCAGCGTGTCATCGTGAGTGAGGAGGGCAATGCTTTCCGATATGGCGTGTTCCTGTTGATTCTGGTAGTGTGGGTTTGACCGTCTGGGCGAACGCCCGGAACGCAAGCGGAGAAATCCCACCTGGATACCCGCCTCTCGCCTGAGAGGATGCCGCCCGCAGGGCGAAGCGCAGGGGATCGGGTTTGGCGGTCGACACGCGTGTGTGTTGACTCCTTGGAAGCCTCCGTACGCGTCGCGTATCGGAGGCTTTTCGCTGCGCGCATAAGGATTCTGTGGAAGGAGCCGCTCATCAGCGAGACTCGCATCAATGAGCGTATTCGAGTCCCCGAGGTTCGCCTTGTGGGACCCGGAGGTGAACAGGTAGGCGTCGTCCGAGTTGAGGATGCGCTGCGTCTGGCCGAAGAGGCCGGGCTTGACCTGGTTGAGGTTGCGCCGAACGCTAAACCGCCCGTCGCAAAGCTCATGGATTACGGCAAGTACAAGTACGAGGCCGCCCAGAAGGCGCGTGATGCTCGCCGTAATCAGGCGAACACGCAGCTAAAGGAAATCCGCTTCCGACTCAAGATCGACGATCATGACTTCGGCGTCAAGAAGGGCCACGTAGAGCGCTTCCTGTCTGCCGGCGACAAGGTCAAGGTCATGATCATGTTCCGCGGTCGAGAGCAGTCTCGTCCCGAGGCCGGCGTTCGCCTCCTGCAGCGTCTCGCCGAGGAGATCGGTGAGCTCGCTACCGTCGAGTCGATGCCCCGTCAGGACGGGCGCAACATGACGATGGTGCTGGCTCCCACCAAGCGTAAGGCCGACGCCCTGACTGAGCAGCGCAAGCGCCGCGAAGCCGAGCGTGCTGAGCGCCGGGGCAAGCGCGCGGAGCGCGCCAGTAAGGACCAGGCCCGAGTGGCAGCCGACAAAGCTGCCGAACAGGACTGACGGCGATAGTAATCGCCTCACAACGAAGGAATAGAAATGCCGAAGAACAAGACTCATTCCGGTGCTAAGAAGCGCTTCCGCACGACTGGCTCGGGCAAGATCATGCGTGAGCAGGCCGGCGCCCGCCACCTGCTGGAGCACAAGTCCAGCCGCAAGACCCGCCGCCTGGCGACCGACCAGGTCCTGGAGACCGCCGACGTTAAGCGCGTCAAGCGTCTGCTGGGCAAGTGAGTTCGAGTTAGAGGAGAACAATAGAAAATGGCACGTGTTAAGCGTTCTGTCAACGCCAAGAAGAAGCGTCGTACTGTACTCGAACAGGCCTCCGGCTACCGTGGCCAGCGCTCGCGCATGTACCGTAAGGCCAAGGAGCAGGTCACTCACTCCTTCGTCTACTCCTACCGCGACCGCAAGGCCAAGAAGGGTGACTTCCGCCGCCTGTGGATCCAGCGCATCAACGCCGCGTCCCGCGCCCAGGGGCTGACCTACAACCGCCTCATCCAGGGCCTGAACTTGGCTGGCGTTGAGGTTGATCGCCGTATGCTGGCCGAGCTGGCCGTGAACGACCTTAACGCGTTCAACGCGCTGGTGAAGGTCGCCAAGGACGCGCTGCCCGCCGACGTCAACGCCCCCAAGGCCTGATTGGTGAGTTCTTTTCCCGAGCGCCTGACCCTTCTCGATAATCCCCGCGCCGACCGCGTGCGCAGGGTGTCGGGTCTGGTCGGGCGCTCGGCGCGTTTGCGTTCGGGCCTGATGCTCGTGGAGGGGCCTCAGGCCGTGCGTGAACTCGCGCGTTTCCGTCCCGGCGCTGTCCGTGACGTGTACGTGCGTGAGGATGCGTGGGACACCCACGCTGACGTCGTGGAGGCGGCGCGGTGCGCGACTCGTTGGGTGCACCCCGTCACGAACGAGGTCTCGGCGGTACTCTCGCGTGATTCGCAGGGTGTGTGCGCGGTGGCGTCCCATGACGCCCTCGTGCGTGAACTGCCGGAGCCGAGCGTGGGGGAGACACTCGTTGTGCTCGCCCAGGGACGTGACCCCGGCAACGTCGGCACGATCATTCGCACGGCTGACGCCTTTGGAGCCTCGGGTGTCATTACTGTTGCGGGCACAGTGGAAGCGACGAACCCGAAGGTCGTGCGCGCCAGCGCCGGCTCGGTGTTCCATGTTCCCGTGTGCGTCGTGCCATCTTTTGAGGAGGTTCGCTTCCTCGTGCACGGCCGCGGTGCCGCCCTGCTGGGGACCAGCGGCGGTGCCGGATCCGTCGACTTGGCGCAGATGCTCGTGCAGGGCGTCTCCGTACGCTCGCGTCTCTCGCAGTCCCACGCGTGGGTGTTCGGCAACGAGGCGACGGGGTTGTCGGGGGCGCAGATGCGCCTGTGCGATGCCCTTGTCTCGATTCCGATGAGTGGTGACGCTGAATCGCTCAACGTCGCGAGCGCGGCGACAGCGTGCCTTTTCGCATCTCAGACAGTGCGAGGAATGGCGCTCTGAGTGTCGTCATCACGGCGCACTGTGGCGCGCGAGACTAGTCTGGATGACATGAAGTTAGCCGACCTGTCCGAGGCACAATTAGTCTCCTACTTCCGCGATTATTTTCCTGTCGGTGAGCGCACCCTTATCGGTATCGGTGACGACTGCGCGCAGATCGCGGCGCCCGAGGGGTCATTCATCGTGACGACGGATGTTATGGTGGAGGATCAGCACTTCCACCTGTCGTGGTCCACTGGTTACGAAGTTGGAGCGCGTGTCGCTGCTCAGAATCTGGCGGACATTGATGCGATGGGCGGCAGGCCGACGGGTCTCGTGGCCTCGGTCGTGGCTCCTCGGCAGATGGATGCGGACGTGTTCCTCGACGTTGTTCGAGGCTTGGGGGATCGGGCGCGCCAGGTCGGCGCGGGCGTCGTGGGAGGGGATCTGAGCGCGGGGGAGAAGCTCACGATCTCCGTGACTGCCTTCGGGTACTGCCCGGGTCCGGTCGTGAGCCGCGACGGCGCTCTACCTGGTGATGTGATTGCCGTCAGCGGCACGCTTGGTTTCTCCTACGCGGGCCTGGACTTGCTCGCGGGTGGGCATGTCGATCCTCGCGCCCGGGGCGTTGGCCAGTTGGGTGAGCTTGAACCCTTCGTGCGTACCTACCGTGCGCCCGATCCTCCTCTTGGATCCGGTGTTGCAGCTGCGAGCGCGGGGGCACGAGCCATGATGGATCTGTCGGATGGACCCGCTGCCGACGCCGCGCGCATTTCGAGGGCCTCGGGCGTCGTGATCGAATTCGACCGGCCCGCGATCGAGCGCGAGGCCTGGCGGTTGCAGGCGCCGGCTCTTATCTGCCGAGCCGATCCCGTGAAGTGGGTACTCCAGGGAGGAGAGGAACACGGCATGATTGCTGCTTTCCCGCCGGATGTACGACTACCGGAGGGATTTCGAGTGATTGGCCAAACCCGCGCATGCGAGTCGGGCGAGGAATCCTGTGCAATGTTCGATGGGGAGATCCTGCGCGGTGCGTGGGATCATTTCTCCTCCGATTCCGTAGACTAGTGTGATGTGGACCGCTGATGGTGTCTCCGGGTTGTCCGGGAGGCGTGGCGGTACAGCTACCAACGAATGGAGAACGTCACGATGACCGCGTCGACTGAGGGGACCCAGGCCTCGTCCCGTCCGATGTCGCGCCTTGCGCGTAAGCTCGCTGAAACCTCTGAGGAAGTTCCGGCCACCGCCGGCTTGTCTCTCCCGTGTCTGCGCGGTGACGCTGCGGTGCCGCCGACCAAGGGGCTGCCGGTCGTCACCCATGAGGAGGGTGCACAGGGGTGACACCACGATGTGGTGACCTAGCGATAGGGGGCGATCGTCGATCGCGTCTCCTTCTGGTCCGAGGCCACAGACACCCGGCTGTGGCTTAAGCGTTGACGCGGAGTGCTCGCCATCTCGATCACCGATCGGTCGATGGCTCTCAGTCTTTCTGCCCGACCATGGCAATATAACTTGTCATAGTCATAACTGATTAACGTTGACTGGTGCATATGGCTGTGTTACTAGTTTCCCTGTTGTGGTAATCGCTTGTCGAGGAAGTCTCTGGTGGATTATCCGAGACATCACCGACGGACGCCGTGAGGAGCGAGCAATGAATGCTGCAAGTGATGACTTGACCGGGAGCGCGATCCGTCCGATAGCTATTGGCATGGATGGCGATCCCGTCCCCGATCCGCCGACGTTGTCATCGAGTGTGCCAGGCATGTCCGCCCCGCTGTCGGCTTGTACATACAGCCCTGGACAGGGCCAGTTTCCGATGGGTGAGCCGATTGCGATGGCACCGGCGATGGCTGGGGGAGTTCAGCCCTTAGTCACTGCGGTCTCCCAGCGTCCGCGCAAGCGCGCCAACCCCATTTTTTTCGCTGCCCTGTTCCTCGTTGTACTCGCGGTGGTAGCAGTTGGCAGCTTCGTCCTTGCGAACTCAATGCGTACACCCGAAGCGCAGGTGCGCCGTTACCTGGACTACCTCGCACAAGGGAACGCCAGCGCTGCCACAGCGATGGTTGATCCAGGTGTGGCCAACGATGAACGCGTCTTTTTAACGGACGAGGTCATGGCCTCGGCAACCTCGCTGCTGCAGGTCGAAGATGTCGTTGACAGGGATGAGGGGCGCACATCGAAGAAACACACCGTAAACGCCACAGTGACGGTCGGCGATGTCCATTTTACCTTCCCCTTTGAAGTCCAAGAAAGCAAACCGACACTGGGAATCATCAAGAACTGGACGATCCAAAACGCCCTAGTCGTTCCCATCGCCGTCAGGATTAAGAATGTGTCGACGTTTAGCATCGGCGGCGTGACGGCGCCCGTCAGTGATGACAATTATTTCCCATACACGTCCCCGATCTACATGCTGTATCCAGGGGTCTACACGGTGAGTGCCGCCGACCCGGGGGATTATATCGAAGCCGACCCGGTCATCTTCAAGGCCGCGAGAGACGAGTACAAGTTCGGTGCCGACCCGCTTCGGTATGTGACGGTCGATACATCATACAGTGATTCGTTGCTTGCAGCTGCGGTCGACGCGATGGTCGCGCAGACCACGTCGTGCGCCACGCCTCCGGGGAATCTCGATACGGTGTGTCCCTTCGGGCTGCAGCGGACAGATTTGACCATTCTTGAGGTTAAGCAGATGCCGTCCACGGCGAAACAGTGGGATGACGACCCATCCGAGTTCCACGATTACGCCTTCTTTAAGGTGCAACAGGGGGCCGGGACTCCGATCTACACCCTGAAGTCAACTGTGTACGCGACGTTGAAGTTTGACGAAAACGGAAAGATGGTGGTCGATTCTGCTGGTAAGCCTCAGTTCTGGCTGAGGTACGAGGTAGAATAGGTTTGACGCTCTGACACTCCCCGATCGTGTGACGGTCGGGGAATGTCTCGTATCCGCTTTGTGACCCGGCTTTGACTCTTTCCCACTGGCGTGTGATCATAGGCACGTCTTTTTGACCGGTGGTCGGTATCGCCTCGTTTGTCGCCCGATGTCGACGCCGGAGTTTTTGTGCATCGTGAGGAGCGAGTCGTGAATACTGACAACAACGAAACCATCGGCGCCGATATACCTGTGCCATCCCCAACGACGGTTGGTCCTACTCCCGGCGCCGCCTCTGTCGTTACTTCTGGTGCCGGCCCTGTTCCGGGTCCTGGTGCCGCCCCTGTTCCGGGTCCTGGTGCCGCCCCTGTTCCGGGTCCTGGTGTGGCGCCCGCTGCGGGGGTGTCGTTTGCTCCCGTCTCGCCACGCGCTAAGAAGCGAGTGAAGCTGATTGGCGCCCTGGTGGGTGTTCTCGTGGTGCTGGTGATCGCTGGCGTGGTGGCGATCAAGGTTGTTAATAGTTCGCGCACGCCCGAGGCCGAGGTGCGCAGGTACCTGGATCTGCTGGCTTCTGGTCAGGCCAGTGCGGCGACGGCCATGGTGGATCCGGGTGTGAATAACGACCAGCGTACCTTCCTGACTGACGACGCGATGGCCTCGGCGAGTTCGCTGCTGGTCATCGAGGACGTGGTTGCCGACAAGAACGAGGGTTCCGACACGCGCACGGTGACCGCCACCATGCAGGTCAACGGCGAACGCTTCACCCACGACTTCACTGTGACGATGGGGAAGTCGACGTTGGGCGTTCTGAATAACTGGACAGTGAAGGACTCTCTTGCCGCGCAAGTGAGCGTTGATGCTGAAGGGTACACTCAGTTCACCGTCGGTGGCACGAGCGCCGATGTTCCCTCGGCGGTCCGCAGTGGTAAGGACAACGCCTACCTCTTCTACCCCGGCGTCTACACGTTCACGCCAGTCGCGCCGAACGAGTATGCAAACTCTAACCCGGAGACGGTGTCGGTCCTCGATGATGGGTTGGGTGACAACAGCGCCGTTGTGACGCTGAAGGCCACCTATAACGCAAAGTTGACAGCAGCAGCGATAGCGGCAGGACAGCAGAGTGTTGACTCCTGCACGTCCATCCCAGGCAACCAGAACTCTTCATGCCCATTCGCGATCCAGAGTGATGCGGTCACCGAGGTGACGGGGTTCATGCCTAAAGCGCTGGCACCAGTGTCCGACGACCAGCCGACAGTATTCCGGGCGTCTGTCATCTTCACAGCGACATACTCCAACAAGTACTACATGGCAGGCACACGAGACGTGGAGGCCAATGTGGAGATTCGCGCGCAGCTGGATGACGACAAGGTGCTCAAACTGGACAAGGACGGCAATCCCGAGTTCACGGTGAGCTTTACCCGCTGAGGCAGTGTCTGTGCGTTTCTAATCCGTGATGGTGCCCTCGGCCTAACACGGGGGCACCATCTATCCGCTTTGTGACCCGGCTTTGACTCTTTCCCACTGGCGTGTGATCATAGGCACGTCTTTTTGACCGGTGGTCGGTATCGCCTCGTTTGTCGCCCGATGTCGACGCCGGAGTTTTTGTGCATCGTGAGGAGCGAGTCGTGAATACTGACAACAACGAAACCATCGGCGCCGATATACCTGTGCCATCCCCAACGACGGTTGGTCCTACTCCCGGCGCCGCCTCTGTCGTTACTTCTGGTGCCGACCCTGTTCCGGGTCCTGGTGCCGACCCTGTTCCGGGTCCTGGTGCCGCCCCTGTTCCGGGTCCTGGTGTGGCGCCCGCTGCGGGGGTGTCGTTTGCTCCCGTCTCGCCACGCGCTAAGAAGCGAGTGAAGCTGATTGGCGCCCTGGTGGGTGTTCTCGTGTTGCTGGTGATCGCTGGCGTGGTGGCGATCAAGGTTGTTAATAGTTCGCGCACGCCCGAGGCCGAGGTGCGTAGGTACCTGGATCTGCTGGCTTCTGGTCAGGCCAGTGCGGCGACGGCCATGGTGGATCCGGGTGTGAATAACGACCAGCGTACCTTCCTGACTGACGACGTGATGGCCTCGGCGAGTTCGCTGCTGGTCATCGAGGACGTGGTTGCCGACAAGAACGAGGGTTCCGACACGCGCACGGTGACCGCCACCATGCAGGTCAACGGCGAACGCTTCACCCACGCGTTTCGGGTCACCTCCGGTCAAGCAACGATGGGAATCCTTGATAACTGGAAGATTCGGGACTCGCTGGCAGTGCCTGTGACCGTCGACGGCGACGGCATCGATCAATTTTCTGTCGGTGACACTAAGGCTTCTATCGACAAGGCAAGCTTCTACATGGAGGGGCGTTCCTTCCTCTTCTATCCGGGCGCATACAATTTCACGCCCGTCGCGCCCAACGAGTACGTTGACACGACTCCCGTCGCCGTCTCCGTGCTTGACGACGTTCGCACTGCGGGCGGCGATGGCAGGAGTGACGTGACCTTCAAAGCAACCTACAACGACAAGCTTGAAGCCGCCGCTCTCGAAGCGGCTCAGGCGCTCGTTGAATCGTGTGGGACCTATCCGGGCAACCAGGGTGACGACTGCTCGTCCCTGATTCAGGGAGAAAACGTCACCGCTATTTCCATCAAGGAAATGCCAACATCTCTCGAGTCCTACAGCTTCGATCCAACGTCATTTTCTGGGGGCGTGACGTACACGGTCACGACAGGGGAGGGAGCACTGTTCCCCGGAACTCGGGACGTCGGCCTGACGGTGAAGGTCGACGCGCGTTTCAATGACGACGGAGTGATGATGATGACCGCTGACGGTAAGCCGGACTTTAGAGTGTCCTTCGCCTTCTAGCGTCGTTAGCGAGCACCCTATACACGTGTTGCCCGTCCGCGTCTGCGGACGGGCAACACGTATCCGCTCCGTGATCGTTCTTTGACTGACCGCGCGCACAGCGTGATACTGGGCACGCCAAAGCGGCTGGATGACGGGCACGCGGAACGCGTCTCGCTCCCGGCTGCGGATTGTCAACGTTGTGAGGAGCACATGATGGGCACTGAGAAGAATGAAGCGAACGCGGCACCGATACCCGCACCGCCCGCAACCCCAGAGGTTCCGGCTCCACCGACGTCCGCTGGGGCAGGCGTGTCGCCCACGCCTGCCCCTGGCCGGGGCAAGAAGCGAGCGATGGTGATCGGAACCCTCGTTGGTGTCCTCGTGGTGCTGGTGATCGCTGGCGTGGCGGCGATCAAGGTTGTCAATAGCTCTCGTACCCCCGAGGCCGAGGTGCGCAGGTACCTGGATCTGCTGGCTTCTGGAAAGGCCAGTGCGGCGACCGCCATGGTTGATCCGGGCGTGCCGGACGACCAGCGTGTCTTCCTGACCGACGACGTCATGGCCTCGTCCCAATCACTGCTCGTTGTCGAAGAAGTGGTGGCCGACAAGAATGAGGATCTCCAGACGCGTCAGGTTTCGGCCACCGTACAGGTCAACGGGGAACGCTTCACCCACGCCTTCACCGTCACCAAGGACAAGCCGACGATGGGCGTCCTGAATAACTGGACGGTGAAGAACTCACTGGCTGCTCCGGTCAGCGTCGACGCACAGGGATACACCCAGTTCACCGTCGGTGGTGTGAGCGCCGATGCCCCTCGAGAGTTTGTCGCCGACAAGTCGGCCACCTACCTCTTCTACCCCGGCGTCTACACGTTCACGCCCGTCGCCCCGAGCGAATACGTGAACGTTAACACCAAGACCGTTACCGTCCTCGATGGCGTCCACGGTAGGTTCGCCAACCATGCCGATGCCGCTGATGTTTCCCTAGAAGCGACCTACAGCGATAAGCTGAAGGAGGCGGCGCTTGAATCCGCAAAGGAATTCCTGAACTCCTGTGCGTCCATCCCAGGCAACCAAAATTCTAACTGCCCATCCGCCCTCCAAAGCGACGCGGTCACCGCGATCTCCGTCAAGATAATGCCCACAACGATGGAGCCGATGGACATCGACCCGGGGGTCTTCCAAGGACCAGTCACTTTCGCGGTGACGTACTCCGACAAGTCCACCACACCGGGCACGCGCGACGTCGACACAACGGTGGTCGTCAACGTCCAATTCAGCAACGATGGGCTACTCAAGCTCACATCGGATGGTAAGCCCGACTTCTGGGTTGGTGTATCCCGGTGAAGCCATCGTCGCCCTCCGACCCGTGACGGCGTCCGCGCTGGGTGTTCTCCTCGAACAGATCCATGGCGTGAGAGCCGGTGTCACACGCAGGTTGAATCGAATTTTTGCATGTGAGAAAATTAGAGGGTTTTGTAACCGACAGGCACACCACAGTGCCCGTTCGCGGGCGCGTGACGGAGACTATCACAGTGAGGAGCATCGATGACACAGAACAGCGATGACACTATCCACGGTCTGACGCCTCCTCCCGGCCCCGACGAGGGTTCCGGCGCACCTGCAGAGGCCTTCGAACAGAAAATGCTCACGCTGCCCATCGACGTCCCTCCCGCCCCTGAACCGACCGCCGCGGGTCTCCCGCCTGTACCCGAGGTCGGCATTGACACTCCGCCTGCCCCGCACGCGAGTCCATCCCCCGTGTCCCAGCCCGGATCGGCGCTCGCCTTCACTCCCATGTCGCAGGCGAGTCGCCGTCGGATGAAGCGAAGCGTGATCGTGATCGCGATCCTGGCGGTGATCGGCGGCGTGAGTGCTCTCAGCATCATGTTCGCGAACTGGACGCGTACCCCAGAGGCCACGGTCCGCCAGTACCTGGACTATCTGGCCGCCGGCAATGCCGATGCGGCGACAGCGATGGCAGATCCGGGTTTAGCCAATGAGCAGCGCGGATTCCTGACGAACGCGGTCATGGCCTCGGCCAACTCTCGGATCGTCGTTGAAGATGTTGTTGCTGCGCCGTACGGGGGCAACAAGGTCACCACCGTCACGGCCACGATGCAGCTTGACGGAGAACGCTTCACCTATTCCTTCGGTGTGACCGCCGCAAAGCCTACGTTGGGCCTGCTGAAACTGGAAGATGCAAAATGCCCTGGTTGCACGCGTGAATATTACCGGCACGAAGGTTTCCTACTTCACGGTCGGCGGGGCGAAAGGGTCGATCAATATCGGGGCTCTCTCGGGCGGCTCGGACTACGTGTTCTACCCGGGGGTCTATACTTTCACTCCAGCTGACATTGGCGACTACATTGACGCTGCGCCCGTAACGGCGCGTGTGAAGGCGGATATGGCCGCAACCAGCAGGGGGGGTCGCCAGCACCAGCGTGACGTTGACGGGTGCGTACAACGATGCGTTGGCCTCGGCGGCACTGGATGCTGCCATTGCTCTGACAAACTCCTGCGCGAGCGCCCCCGGCAACACCAACAAGGCATGTCCTCTGAAGGTGCAATCCACTGATCTGTCGGTGCTGGAGGTCGCGAGCTTGCCCACGTCGTTGCAGCCCGATCCGTTCTGGGATCGAACGTACACGGGTCGGGCAACATTTCGGATCAAGGGTTCGGGGCGCAACAGCAAGGTCGAGGACATTGAACGGACGTTCACGGTGAACGTCAAGGCGGAGGATAGCGGTACGCTTATTCTCGATTCGTCGGGTAAACCGCAGTTCAAAGTGACCTTCGACTGGTAACAGGTGGGTGGTGTGGGGCTAATGCCTCGCACCACCCCTGTTTCTTCATGGTTGTTCTCCAACGTGGTGGCAAGCAGCCGGAGGCGCGCTATGATGGGTTGTTGGTAACTCTGTCACACTGAAAATGGAGCAGCCCACATGAGCAATGATGCACAGGTCACAAGTGCGCGTAGACCCGGTCGACCCAAAGCTGGAAGTGAGGATAAGAAGGCACGAATCCTTGCAGAAGCGTTGACCCTCTTTTCGACCCGGGGCTTTGCCGCTACCTCCCTGGCAGACATTGCTCGAGCATCGGATATTTCCAAAGCTGGGCTGCTGCACCACTACTCCTCCAAGGACCAGCTGTTGGCAGCCGTCCTGGAAGAGCGTGATCGTCGCACGATGAGCCGTTTGCCCGGAGAGGCCGCCGGAGCAGAGGCTGCGCTCGATGCATGGGTGGAGATGGTGGCCCATAATCAACGGCATCCCGATGGTGTCGCTCTGTATACAGCGATGTCAGCGTCCGTTATCGATGTGGAACATCAGGCCCATCCATGGTTCCGCCACCACTTGATGGCCGCGATTCAGTACCTGGGGGATTCTCTCGAACGGGGAAAAGTGACCGGCGAAGTGCGTGTGGATGCCCCGAGTGAGCAGATTGCACGCAAGCTCGTCGCGCTCTCGGATGGTCTGCAGGTGCAGTGGCTCTGCTCGCGTGCCGATGGTCGGTGTGACGTGGACATGCATTCGGTGACTGCGGGGGTTGTCGCTGACATTAAAGACCGGTGGTTGATTCGTTCGTAAACGAGGTGTGACACTTCCTTGTAGAGACTAGCAAGAATGTATAATGTATCACACTGCGGTGATCTTTCTTGCTGCTTCGGCAGTGTTTAGGGCTTAGGTCCTTCGTTCGGTCGTGTTGCGGCCATGCGCCTGAGCTACAGGCAAGCCTCGCGCGCGTTAGTATAGACAAACCAGCATGCTTCACAATGTCGGGGGTTTGCCGAGCGTGCCCAGCGGCGGCGCTGCACGTGACGCGGAGGAGCCGACACTTTCTCACGCCTGGAGGTCTACGTATGATGAACACCGCTGTTTCCACCCCGCCACTTCACGATGCCAACGCTCGACGATGCCCCGATGACCTATGGGCGCTGGGGGAGCTGGCTGTGGCCCGTGCCCGCCGCTGGGCAGACGAGTCAGCCCACGAGCCGACACCCCAATCGGCCAAGCTCCTTTCCCGCATCCTCTCCGATCCGGACGGTCTGACCTTCACCACCCGATTCGTCGATGACGTAGTGCGACCCGCGGATCTGGATGTGGCCAGCGCAGCCATGAAGCGGCTGTCTGCCGGACGCAAGAACTTCCTTCCTCCGGTTCTTGCAGCTGCGATGGGGCTCGGGGCGACCGCATCGCACCTGGCTCCCCACACTGTGACGACGGCGGCCCGCCGCGTGTTCCGCGAGATCGTTGGCGATCTCGTTGTCGACGCGACGGATAAGGGCCTCGGCCCGGCGCTCGCGCGCCTGCGCAAAGGTGGACACCGCCTGAACGTCAACCTCCTCGGCGAGGCCGTCCTCGGCGAGAAAGAAGCCGCTCATCGCCTGGCTGAGGTGTCTCGCCTCGTGACGCGAGACGATGTTGACTACGTTTCCATCAAGGTCTCCGCTGTAACAGGCCCGCACAACCCCTGGGGTTTCGAGGAGGTCGTCGCCCATGGTGTCCGTGCCCTATTGCCTCTCTACCGCCTCGCCCGCGATCACGGGACCTTCCTGAACCTCGACATGGAGGATTACAAGGACCTCGACCTGACGATCGCGGTGTTCACAGCCATCCTCGATCAGCCGGATATGCGCGGCTACGAGGCCGGTATCGTCCTGCAGGCCTACCTGCCCGACTCGCTCGGTGCGCTCCAGCGCCTCCATGAGTGGGCACGTCAGCGCGTCGATGCTGGTGGCTCGCGTATCAAAGTCCGTGTCGTCAAGGGCGCGAACCTGTCCATGGAGAGGGTGGACGCGCAGATTCACGGCTGGGAGCTCACCACCTGGCCGTCGAAACAGGCGACCGACACGAACTACAAGCGCATGCTCAGTTGGGCGATGACACCTGAGCGTACCCGCGCGATCCGACTGGGTGTGGCCGGACAGAATATTTTCGACATTGCCTTCGCATACGAGCTGCGCGCTGCGCGCGGCGTCGAGGACAGCGTTGAGTTCGAGATGCTCTCCGGTATGGCGACCGGCATCCAAGAGGTCGTACGCCGCGATGTCGGCTCTCTTCTTCTGTATGTCCCAGTCGTCAACCCCCGTGAGTTCGATGTTGCGATCTCCTACCTGGTGCGCCGCCTCGAAGAGAACGCCGCGCCTGAAAACTTCATGTCCGGCGTCTTTGACATCGCTTCCAATGAGGATGTGTTCGCTCGTGAGCGCGATCGTTTCCTTGCCGCGCTTTCCGACGTTGATCCGGACGCTTGCGTACCCGTTCCCAATCGCCGCCAGGACCGTCTTGCTGAACGCGAGGGGGGTGTTCCCGCCGAGCGGGGGAGTCTCGCCGAGCGCGCACATCGTCCCTTCGCTTCCGAGCCTGATTCTGATCCGGCCTTGGCTGCCAACCGGCAGTGGGCGCGCGACATTGCTGCGGCAATTCCGGCCTCGACGCGGGGTGTCGAGGCGGTGCGTGTCGGCGAGCAAGCCTTGGCTACGAACGAAGCGATTGATGCTCTCGTCGAGGCGAGCGCGCGCGCCGCGCACTCCTGGCAGGCTCTGACTCCTGAGGAGCGCGCCGCCGCCCTGCACCGTGTCGGCGATGTCCTGGCGGCGCGCCGAGGTGAGCTTATTGAGGTTGCGGGGTCTGAGGCTGGCAAGACCATCGATCAGGCCGACCCCGAGGTGAGTGAGGCCATCGACTTCTGCCACCACTATGCGGGTGCCTCCTTGAAACTATCCGATGAAGCATACATGGTGGGGGCACGATTCGTGCCGGTCGACGTCACCGTCGTTGCATCCCCGTGGAACTTCCCCGTTGCCATTCCCGTGGGCGGTGTCGCTGCGGCGCTGGCGGCCGGTAGCGCGGTCATCCTCAAGCCCGCACCGCCGGCCAAACGCTGCGCCGCGGAACTCGTCGCTGCATTCCACGAGGCCGGGGTTCCCAAGGAGCTGGTAGCGCTGGCCCCGCTCGACGACGGTGACGTGTCGCGTTATCTCGTGACGCACGAGGGCGTTGGCCGCGTCGTCCTAACCGGCTCCTACGACACGGCGCGTCTCTTCCGTTCCTGGAAGCCTGACATGCACCTGTTGGGTGAGACCAGTGGCAAGAATGCCATCATCGTCACTCCCTCTGCTGACCCTGATCTGGCGGTGCGTGACATTGTCCATTCGGCCTTCGCGCATGCGGGGCAGAAGTGCTCGGCTTCCTCCCTGCTGATCCTCGTGGGTTCGGCTGGACGCTCCGCTCGCATTGCGCGCCAGCTCGTGGATGCGACTGCCTCACTGCGCGTTGGGCTACCGGCATCCCTGGATTCCCAGGTCGGCCCAGTCGTTGTACCCGATGACGAGAAGGCCGTGCGCGGTCTGACGACCCTGGGTGAGGGCGAACACTGGGTGCTCAAGCCTCGCTACCTGGGCGATGGCTTGTGGACCCCGGGCATCCGCGCGGGCGTGGTACCCGGCAGCGAGTTCCATCTGACCGAATACTTCGCGCCAGTCCTCGGCGTCATGCGCGTTGATACTCTCGAGGAAGCTATCGAAGCTGTCAACCAGGTCGACTACGGTCTGACCTCCGGACTCCAGACCCTTGACACGGACGAGCTCGCGGCGTGGTTGGAGGGAATCGAAGCCGGCAACCTCTACGTCAATCGCGGCATCACGGGAGCGATCGTGCGTCGTCAGCCCTTCGGCGGATGGAAGCGTTCTGCGATCGGCTCGACCACGAAGGCTGGTGGTCCCTCGTACCTGTTGGGCTTGGGTGTCATCGAGGCGGTCCGCGACACTTCTGTTGGAATGCGCGCCAGTCAGCGTGCGCCGCTTGCGTCAGGTGTGCTCGCCTTGTGTGAGTCGGTGCGCGGGCAGCTTTCCGAGGCGGACATGACGGATCTGCGTCGCGCGCTTGCCGCCGATGCCGACGCGTGGGCCTCCGATTACGGTGTCAACCGCGATGTCACCTCCTTGGCATGCGAGCGCAATATCTTGCGCTACCGTCCCACTCCTGTTCTCGTGCGTGCCGGGGGTGGAACCTCGCTGGTAGATACTGTGCGTGTCTTGGCGGCGGGTATCCTCGCGGGTGGGCCCATCGGCCTGTCCGTTGCCGATGACCTTCCGCTGCCGCTGCGTCAGTTCCTGGAGTCCGCGGGTGTTGACGTGAGTGTCGAGGACGACCACACGTGGAATGCACGCCTGGCAGGCGTAGCGACTTCGGGTGACCTGGGAGTGCGCGTTCGTATCCTCGGCCCGCGCGAAGAGACCTCGGAGCAGCGGTGGGTTCACGCGAGCCGCGCGAGCTGGGGCAGCCCCGATGTTGCCCTGTACACGGGCGCCGTCACGCCGTGCCCGCACTCGGAGCTGGCGCCGTTCCTCCGTGAGCAGGCGGTTTCGATTACGAACCATCGTTTCGGGACACCGCTCGACTTGGCAGCTCAGCTCCTGTAGCGATCGTGTCCCTCGCTGCCCGGTGGAATCTGTGCCCATGAGATTTTACCGGGCGGCGAGGGGTCATTCGTGCGGTTGTGGGGCTGGAGGAGCGGCGATTCAGGTGCCGCAACCCAGCTGTTTTGACTTTTCGTTATCACGGCGCTTAACGTTAATCCTGTCTGGGTAACTATGTGGCGAGAATGTACTCGTTGGTTACGACACGGTGCACCGCCGCTCAAGACGTCAGGAGTGACACGTGGGTACGAGTCAATACACCACCAACGGAGATTCGTTTGCGCGATTTGGAGGAGACATGTCGAGCCGTGGTACGTCATCGTACGACGGCAGTGTCAGTACGCAGGGTGCGCGTGTCCGCTTGTTAGAAGACGGAACCCTCGCGCAAGCTTCCCCTGGAGGTTTCGGCGGGAAGGATTTTGGTGCTTATCCGACATCTGCGCGCCACAAGCGCCGCTCGGTTGGCATGGTCATCGCCTTCATCGTCGTGATCGTGCTCATCGGCGTGGGCGTGGTTGGGGTTGTTGTTGCCAGATCAATGCGCACTCCCGAGGCTCAGGTTCAGCGCTATCTCGATCTGTTGTCCAGCGGGCAGGCCAGTGCCGCCTCGAAGATGGTCGATCCTGGCATTCCCAGCGAGCAGCGCGCATTTTTGACGGACGAAGTCCTTGGAGCCACGCCCAACCGTTTGATCGTCGAGAAGATCGTCGACATGAATGAGGGCTCGTCGTCCTCTCTGCATCAGGTCAAGGCCACGATGAGCGTCAGAGGAGAGCGTTTTTCGCAGACCTTCCGGGTCGTGAAGAGGGCTCCAACGCTAGGTTTTTTCGATAACTGGGAGATTCGCGATCCCCTCATCACGAGGATCTACGTGACGGGACGCAACGTGGAGGGCATGACCGTCGGCAATGTGCAAGCTACTGCTCCCCTGACGATCGATGGCAGTGTGCGGTGGGCTCTCCTGGCGTTCTATCCCGGCACCTACAACCTGGAACCGGAATTGTCCAGCGAGTACGTCAAGGCTGATTCGGTTGAGGTCGTTGCGAAGGGAAACGACGGGCGTCCAGAGGGTTCTGAAGTGATGGATGTTGTGGTGACGACCGAATACACCCAGGATATTCGTGAAGCGGCGCTCGCAGCAATTACGGAGAAAACTCACTCGTGCGTGACTCCTCCTGGGAACCTTGATCGTGACTGTCCGGTTCCACTGCAGAGCCGCAATCTGGCGGTCCTGGAAGTTCAATTCGAGCCTGTCAGTGTCGAGACCGTGGACTATGAACCGAACAAGTTCCAGTCGGATCTCTCGTTTTTGATTCGTCCGAATACGTCGGGTGGTTCGCTCCGGTCAGTGCCGGCAGTCGCGATCGCGTCGCTGAGACTCGACGAATCGGCATCACTCATCCTTGACGCCGACGGTAAACCGACATTCGATGTGAGCATCGAAAAAACGGTTTCCACCGGGTGTTGATCGGAGTGATCGTCTCCATGAATGATCGGCAGCACCGACGCCGATTCGCGTACCTGTGACTGCGGGAATCCGCGCAATGGGCGGCGGACGGTGTTGGTACCCGCACCGGGTGTGTGGGGTGTACGTGCCCCTACGATGAAACAACCAGTTTCAATACCGGCTGTCCCTCACGATTAGCCTGAAAAGTCGCCCCGCAACGTGTTGCTCGAGGCCCGGTCCCAGCATCGTCGGGGGAGGTATCGGTGGCGCTGGCGCGATCGCGCCGCCGATGGGGGTTGGCGGTGACGTGCGCTTGCGTCGTCCGTCATTGTGCTGGCGTGCTCGCGTCGTAGCGCCTCAGACGGAATGCGCCCCATCGGGAGGATTCCACCTGATCGGGGGCGTTCAACCCGTGCGGGAGCATGACGCCAGGGGTAGTGGTGGGGGTTTTGCAGCATTAGAAGCCTCCCTTCGGCGTGTCGCCGGCGTGTCGCGCTTCTAATGGTGCAATTCCCCCCGTTTGGTGGCGGTGAGGCCGCGGTTCGGGGTGGTGAGGTCGCTGTTCGCGGGTATGTGGCGCCCACAGTGCAGACCACCTCGACGAACAATGGCTGGCATGGGCGTGATGGCCCAGATGTTCTGTGATGCGGGCGACTCCGGGACGCAGTTCACCTCTGCGACTCCTCCGCACTCAGGGCTGGTTGGGGGGTTTTGCAGCATTAGGAGCCTCCCTTCGGCGTGTCGTCGGCGTGTCGTGCCTCTAATGGTGCAATTCCCCCGTTTACTGTCGGTGAGGTCGCGCCTCGGGGCGGTGTGGCGCCCCGGCGGGTAGTCCTGCACCGGTGAGGGAGCATGACGCCGGGGGTAGTGGTGGGGGTTTTGCAGCATTAGGAGTCTCCCTTCGGCGTGTCGTCGGCGTGTCGTGCCTCTAATGGTGCAATTCCCCCGTTTACTGTCGGTGAGGTCGCGCCTCGGGGCAGCGTGGCGCCCAAGTCGCAGACCACCTCGGTAACAAACGCCGACAATGGGGTGTCGTGGGCAAGGTGGTCTGCGTTGTGGGCGCAACGGCGCCTGACCTGGCGTGCCGCTCGCGAACCGCTGACAATGCGCGTTAACCCCGTGACACGCACGCCAACCCCTAGAGATGCGCGTGGGCGTCGCCCACGCGCATACCATCGAACCCACGCGCATACCGTCGGACCCACGTGCGAAATGTCGGACCCACGCAAGGCTTAGAGGGGCCACGCGCGAGGTGTCGGGTCCACGTGTGTGGGGAGGAGCGCAGGCAGCTAGCGCGCGCTCGGGGTGGTTTCGCATGCAATTCGATTGAGTGAATTTTCAACAGTGTCCGCAAACGTTGCAATTCCAACAATATGGTTGCGCGGTGCGGCACAGTATCGGGGGAATTGCATGCGACATTCGCGGGATAGCTCGCCGGGCGGGAGTCATGCGCTGCCACCCATAGCACCGCCGGTAGCGCAGCCAGTGGCGTGCCAGCGGCCTGGCACGGTGGATACCGTCGCCGCAAACGACCTGCGCAAGCCCCATCGCGACAGATCAAGGGACCACGCACAGGCTCGCACTGAAACAACCACCTCCAATACCGACTTTCCCGCACCAGCAAGCCGACAAGTCACCATAAACCAACACGCTTTGTCCATCCTCCACGTTGGTCCCAACCACCTCCAACACCGATTTTCCCGCATCAACAAGCCGAAAAGTCACCACAAACCAACACGTTTTGTCCTTTAACCCCAAGTCGCCACATAACCAACACGTTTTGTCCTTTAACCCAGTTAATCCTCGAGATGAGGACGGCGGGAGGGGCGGCGTGCCTCTTGTTGGCACGAGAGGTTTCCTTGGAGCGACAGGGAAATAATAAACGCCCGCGACGACAGTCGCGGGCGTTGTTCCTCCGCCCGATGGGCGTCGGTTGTGTCCTTCAGATCGCGCGGGCGACCTTGTCAGACTTTAGGCACTTGGTGCACACGTTCAGACGCTTGGGCGTCCCATTGACAAGGGCGCGAACGCGCTGGATGTTCGGATTCCACCGGCGGTTGGTGCGAACGTGCGAGTGCGACACGCTCTTGCCGAAGCCGGGTCCCTTACCGCACACGTCACAAACGGCAGCCACGATGTTCTCCTCGGTATGTCTTCCAGTTCAGTCTTTGGCTCCCCGCGGTCGCGGGAAACGCATCCTTCGGTGCTTGAACCGAAGGCAACCATGACAGAATAGCGGATGATGCGCGCTTTCAACAAGTCGCACGCTGTGCCGTTCATGTCAGGTCGCACACAGCGAGGGTCGTGAGGACAATTGTTAGGGGTTTGAAAGGGAAGCTATGGAACTGAATGCATCGGTGATCATCGCGGCGTGCCGCGCGGGGGCCGAGGAGGCCACCAGGCTCGCGCCTTTCCTTGACGACCTGGACGGCTGGGATGGGGCGGACTGCGACACCGGCACGAATGCGGCAGCGACGATGGCCGCCCTGGCGGCCGCGATGGATTCCCTGGAGCCGCGCGCGCATCTGCGAGTCGCGCTCGAGGTGGCCGTGGAGACCCTGATCCGCATGGGCGTGGGGCACAGCAGCGTTGCCCTGGCCGCCCTGTTCGAGGCGTGGGCGGGGGTCCTGGGGGACGCGGCGCAGGTGACGCCCCTGGTCCTGCGTCGGATGCTCGCCTCCTCCCTTGCGCCGTCCTCCGCCTTTATTGACTGGTCGGATGCGCTGGCGGAGATGCTCGGCGGTGCGGTTCGTGAGCTTGCGGAGCTGGGGCCCACGCTGCCCGAGGCGGAGGACGTCTTCTCCCGCTTCTCCTCCCAGGCGCAGATCGGCCTCGTGGACGCGACGAACGAGGCGACGGGCAGGATCGACCCGGGGGGAGCCTTCATCGCCCTGGTTCTGGCATGCATTGACGCCACCATGCGAGATGACGCCGGCATCCTCCAGTCCTTCACGGCGATGCTCGCTGACCTGACGCGTCGCCATTCGCGGGCGCCCGAACCCGCCTCGCCGCCGCCGGGCCGCGACTTCACTGTCGACATCATCGTCGAGGGCGTCGCGGAGGACTTGCGCGTCCTCCTGGCCCGACTCACAGGCCTGGGGGCGCGCCTGTCCTACGTCGGGCGTGTGGACCTGTTCGGCATGGGGGAGTGGCGCCTTCACGTGGACACCTCCGCTCCGCTGGCTGCGCACCCCACCTCGGGTCAGGTCGTGCGCTTCCAGGTCAGCGACGCGCGCCCGGACGCGCAGATCGGCATCGACGAGCTCGCCGACGAAGGGCTCACTCACCGAGGGGTTCGCCTGCTGCAACGCCGACCGATGCGCAGGGTCGAGCGCGCCCGAGTCATTGCGTGTACGCGCGCCCCCGGCCTCGTCGAGGATTTGGCGCGCGCGGGAGCGGTCGTCTTCCTGAATCCCAGCGCGGTCGATGCAGCCGGGATCGTTTCGGCGGCGGGCTCACGCACGGGCGTCACACTCGTCGCCCCATGCGACGAGGCCAGCGCCGCCCTCGTGGGCACGGTGGCCTCGATGCTGCCAGCGCCCGCCCCGGGCGTTCCCGCGATCCTGCGCGCCGATAGCCGCGACGACCTGGATGTTCTCGCCGTCGCACGCGCTTGCGCCCCGCTGTTCGTGCCGCAACCGGGTGGGATCGAGGCTGTGCCGACTCTGGCCCGTATGCTCCGTGACGGTGCACACGAGGCGCTGACGTCGAGCACCACCGCACCACTGCCTCGTGACGGCGACCCCGAGGGCATTGCTGAGGCCCTGGCCGACGCCGCGCGCGGCGGCGCACACTCGTGGCGTCTGTTGATTTCGCGCGATGACGATGGACCCTACACGGTGGCGACGGTGCGTCAACTATTGTCCACACGCGACGCCTCCTCCGCGATCGACCTGGAAACGTGGGACGGCGGGCAAGCGGGTCCGAGCCTGGTTGCGGGGTGTTCGTTGTGAGCGCCCTCGACATTCCCCTTTCATTGCGCCTACCGAAAAGAACCGCGAAGAGCCTCAGCAGTGCAGGCGTTCTCACGGTCGGGGACTTGCTGATGGTTGCCCCGCGCCGCTACTACCACTGGGGCAGGCTCACCCCGCTGTCGTCGCTGCGCGAAGGGGAGGACGTGACGATCCTCGCCGAAGTGGTGGGCACACACCTGGTCGCAAATCGCTCCGGATCGGGCGTGCGCCTCGAAGTCAGTCTCACGGACGGCGTGCAGTTTCTTTCAGCAACTTTCTTCGCGAAGAGCAGGTTTAGGCTCGCCCCCATCGAAACGATCTTGTCTCCGGGACAGTCATTTTTGTTCGCAGGCAAAGTGGGAGCGTTCCGCGGTAAGCTACAGCTTACCCACCCCTCATTTGAGGGCGTCGACGGGGAAGACATCGAACGCATCGCCACCCGCCCCATCCCGATCTACCCTTCGACTGGCACGCTGACATCGTGGGCGATCGCTCGTGCCATCGCCATGGTGCTCGACCACTTGGATGAGGCAGACGTGCCCGACGTTGTTCCCGCCTGCGTCCGCGAGCGCTTCCAGATGGACACTTATGCGCGCTCGCTACGCTTGCTGCACCAGCCGGAGACGGACGAGGACTACCAGCAGGCCCGCCGAGCCCTCGCATTTACGGAGGCTTTCGTATTGCAGGCGGGTCTCGCGTCACAACGCCTAGGTGCGCGCTCGATCTCCGCCGTGGCGTCCCCCGAGGGGGCACCCCTGCTCGAGCGCCTGGTGCACTCCTTGCCCTTCGAACTCACTCAATCCCAGAATGACGCCGCCCGCCAGATCAGTGCGGATCTGGCAGGTGAAGTACCGATGAGGCGCCTGCTGCAGGGGGACGTAGGTTCGGGAAAAACAGTTGTCGCACTCATCGCATTCCTGCAGGTGAGTGCTGCAGGTCACCAGTGTGCGTTCGTTGCACCCACGGAGGTTCTAGCTGAACAGCACACCGCGTCCCTGCGCGCTTTGCTCGCGCCGCTGGGGCCAGACGCACCCGATGTGCGCCTGTTGACCGGGTCAACGACGCCCGCCGAGCGTCGCGAGATAGCCGCGGCCATGGCCTCCAGCGCACCCCTCATCGTCGTGGGAACACACGCGCTCTTCCAGGACGGCGTGCGCTTCGCTGACCTTGCTCTGGTCGTTGTCGATGAGCAGCATCGCTTCGGAGTCGAGCAGAGAGCTGCCCTACGTGGCGGACGCCAGGACGGCAGAGGTGTCCATGAGATGGTCATGACTGCAACGCCGATCCCGCGCACCATCGCGATGACTGTGTTCGGGGATCTGGATGAGACGCGCATGGGTGGTATGCCTGCGGGGCGCGCGCCGATAGCGACCTACCTTGCCGACGCGGCCAACACCGCTTGGGTCGAACGCACGTGGGAGCGCGCAGCTGAGGAAATCGCCCAAGGAAGGCGTGTCTACGTCGTGTGCCCGCGCATCGACGCTTCCGACGAGATCGCAGACGTCGAGGAGGAGGGCGCGCGCCCCCTCGCCTCCGTCGAAGAAGTCGCCGCCTACCTGCGTTCCCACCCGGCGCTCGCGGGCGTCGCCGTCCACGAGCTGACCGGTCGCACGCCGACTGCGCTCAAGGGGCAGATCATGGAGGACTTTTCCGCGGGACGCGCCCCGCTGCTCGTCGCCACGACTGTCATCGAGGTCGGCGTGGACGTGCCTGAAGCGACCCTCATGGTGATTCTTGATGCGCAGCAATTCGGTCTTGCCCAGCTCCATCAGCTACGCGGGCGCGTCGGACGCAGTTCGCTACCGTCCCTGTGTATCGCGTTGCACCGTCACGAGCTCACCGATTCGGGATTGGCCAGGCTACAGGCCTTCGCTCGAACGACTGATGGCTTTGAGCTCGCCGAGGCAGACCTGCGCCTGCGCAAGGAAGGTGACGTCTTGGGGGCGGGGCAGTCCGGGTCGGCCACGCACCTGCGATTCTTGTCGGTTCGTCGCGACGAGGCCATTATCCGCGCGTCGAAGAGTGAAGCGGAGACCCTGCTCGCCCAGGACCCGACCCTGTCGGCCCACCCCGACCTCGCCCGCGCCCTGCGGGAAGCCTCAGACGGGCAACTCGAATGGATGCAGCGCTCCTAGTGCTCCCGGTAGGGTAGGGGCATGACCAGAATCGTCGCAGGTAGCGCTAAGGGCCGTACCCTCGCTGTGCCCAAGTCCGGCACGCGCCCCACCTCTGAGCGGGTCCGCGAGGCGCTCTTCTCCCGTCTGGACCATATGAACGTCCTGCATGGGGCCACCGTCCTCGACCTTTTCACCGGTACGGGTGCCCTCGGTCTTGAGGCGCTCTCCCGGGGTGCTGCCCGCGCCACTCTCGTCGAACGTGCATCGGCTGCCGCTCGCGTCGCCACGGCCAACGTTCGCGCGACGGGGCTGCCCGCCCACGTCGTGACCGCTGACGCGCGCACTTACCTTGCCGCCCGCAGTAGCGACGCCCTCGAGGGGGAGGTGGACCTGGTGTTCATCGATCCTCCCTACGACATCGCCGAGGAGGATATGACGGAGGTTCTGTCCGGCCTTGCCCCGTGGATTGGCCCTGATTCGTTGGTCCTCGTCGAGCGTTCCACGCGTGTCCCCCCTCCTTCCTGGCCGACCTTCTTGGTCCTCGAAGACGCGCGCACGTGGGGAGAGACGGTCGTCTACTTTGCGGGTCCGCCCCTGCCAGAGGAACATGAGCGTGGGGACAGTGATGGGTGTGGGGGTGCCCCGGCCTCGTCGGGTGAGGAGCATGACCGGTGATCGCACTGTTCCCCGGGTCCTTCGACCCTTTCACGAATGGTCACCTCGACGTGGCTGAGCGCACCGCCGCGATCGCTGATCGTCTTATCATTGGGGTAGGTGTCAACCCAGCCAAGCGTGGGTTCACCGCGCCGAGGGAGCGCGTCATCCTCATCAAGAAAGCAACCGCACACCTTCCCGGGGTGGAAGTTGTCCTCCTGAACGATGCCACCATGGACGAAGCCCGTCGCTTGGGCGCGACCCTCATCATCAAAGGGGTACGCGGGGCGCAGGACACCGACTATGAGGCTTCTCAAGCGGCCTTCAATCTGGAAGTCGGGGGTGTAGATACGTGGTGGGTTCCCACGCGTCCCGAGCTGGCCCACGTGTCCTCGAGCGCCGTCCGTGAACTTCTCATTCTCAAAAAAGACGTTTCTCGGTATGTCCCACCAGCGGTGGCGCAGTATCTGACGGAGAATAGAAACTGAATTATGCCCGGTGGAACGCAGGAGGGACTCATGGCTGACACGCCCGCAGACAACAACCAGGACGAGTGGAACGAGGAAACCGTCTACGGTCCCTCCACAGTGATCGCCGCCCTCGACCAGATCGAAGACCTCGTCGAGTCCTCCCGTTCCGTGCCCCTGTCCGCCTCCATCATGGTCAATAAGGCTGAAATCCTCGACCTCCTCGACCAGGCGCGCGAAGCCCTTCCCGAGGACCTCGTCGCTGCCGATGCCGTCGTCGCAGACGCTGACGCTGTGCTGGGGCGCGCTGACTCCGCGGCAGAAACACGCATCGCTGAGGCGAACTCGCGCGCATCCTCCACCCTTGATCAAGCTAACGAGCGTGCCGCGCAGATCCGCGCGGATGCTGAGGAAGAAGCTGAACGAATGCGCTCGCGAGCGAATGACGAGGCCACGGCGCTCGTCTCCCAGGCTCGCGCTGACGCGGAGGCCACGATCGCCGACGCGAATGCCCAAGCCGCGCGCATCGTCTCCACCGAGAATATTGTGCGCATGGCTGAGGATCGTGCCCGTGAGATCGTCGCCGATGCCAAGCGCTCCGCCACCTCCCTGCGCGAGGGTGCGGATGACTACGTTGCCTCCTCCCTCGACGAACTCGCGCGTCTCATCGCCGACGTGTCACGGCGCACCGACGCCGGTCGGCGCGCAATTGCTGAGCGGCGCGGTGTCGACGTGACCGATGTGGACCTGTCTCATGAGTGATAAGGCCCTGACTCTGTCCCTGGCGCGCCTGCCCCGCGCGCTCGGGTCCACGCTCCGCGAGGACATCGTGTGGGTGGCTCCGGACGACCTGGGAACCCCCTCCATGTCGGTGACGCCAGGAACCCCCATTGAACTCTTAGTCGATTTGACCAGCGTCGAGGATGGTGTCCTTGTGCAGGTCGCCACCTCCGTTGACCTGGTCGGCGAGTGCGTGCGCTGCCTGGAGGAGGTACGCGAGCACCACGACGTGTCTAGCGCGGAGGTTTACTTTGAGTCCGGTGCCCCCGCCTTGACCGTGTCCGAGGACGATGACGTGGAGGCCGACGATCTGTTCGTCATTGGCGAGCGTGACTCGATTAATATCGAGACCCAGTTGCGCGACGCCATTGTCACCCTCGTTGACCTGCGTCCGCTGTGCAGTCCCGACTGCGCTGGCCTGTGCGACGTGTGCGGTGAGAAGTGGGCTGACCTGCCCGCCGATCACGAGCACGTTGCCATCGATCCTCGACTGGCCTCCTTGGCATCTCTGCTGGGTGACAATGCCGAGCCGGGGCGATCCTGATGGCCCGCTCGAAGCACCTTCCTGTCCCTCCTCGCACCGACACCGACGCGCTCGTGGAGGCGTGGGGCACGCGCATCGACGCACCCCTGTTGCGGCTCGCGCTCGTGCACCGCTCCTACGCGAACGAAGCCGGTGGTATTGCCAACAACGAGCGCTTGGAGTTCCTGGGCGATTCGGTGCTCTCGATTATCATCGCGCAAAAGCTTTACGAGCAGTACCCGGACGTGGCCGAATCAGATCTGTCGCGCATGCGAGCAGCCACAGTCTCACAGCAGCCCCTGGCTGCCGCCGCTCGCCGCATTGGCCTGGGTGATTTCGTTTTCCTCGGCAAGGGCGAGTCCATGCATGGGGGCAGGGAGAAGGATTCGATTCTCTCCGACACATTCGAGGCGCTCATCGGAGCCACCTACCTGACCAGCGGACTGGAAGAGGCGCGGCGCGTTGTCCTCGAGCGTCTGCGTTTCCTACTGGTGGATGCTCCGTCGCGTGGCCATCACCAGGATTGGAAGACCCTTCTCGTGGAGTACTCGCAGGCCGAGGGCCTGGGCGAGGTGTCCTACGAGGTGGAGGGAGAAGGTCCCGATCACCGGCGCGTCTTTACCGCGCACGCTTTCGTGTCTGAACGCCTGGACGCGGTGGGTTCAGGCCAGGCCTCGTCGAAGAAGCATGCGGAGAACGCGGCCGCACAGGACGCGATGAATCGGCTTTCCCCGGAAGAAGAATAAGTACACGAGGGTGCGGACCCTCCTAACAGTTAGTATGAACTCGTGAGTGAAAATACTTCCGCGCGTACGCGCGTAATGATCGTCGACGATCATGAGATTGTTCGACGTGGTATAGCTGAGATCGTTGACCGGGATGACACCCTGGAGGTCGTCGCTGAAGCCGGCTCCGTTGCGGACGCCGTACGTCGCGCTGACCTGGTGCGTCCTGACGTGATTTTGGTTGACCTGCAGTTGCCCGATGGTACCGGCATCGACATTATGACTAGCCTGCGCGCTTCTCATCCGCAGATCCTTCCCGTCGTTTTAACGTCCTTCGATGATGACGAGGCCTTGGCTGAGTCGTTGGAGGCTGGTGCGCGGGCGTATATCCTGAAGACCGTGCGCGGCGCGGAAATTACGGATGTTATCAAGGCTGTTGCTGATGGGCGCGTGTTGCTCGACGAGCGTACCTTGACGCGTCGGCGTGTTGATCACGAGGATCCGACGGCTGATCTGACGCCGTCGGAGCGTAAGGTTCTCGATTTGATTGGTGATGGCTTGTCGAACCGTGAGATCGGGGAGAAGTTAGGCGTCGCAGAGAAGACGGTGAAGAACCACATCACGTCGCTTCTATCCAAAATGGGTTTGCAGCGTCGCACACAGGTGGCGGCTTGGGTGGCAGGGCAGCGGGCTGCCGCGTGGCGTAACTGAATCCTGAGTTCTCCGACGCCCTGTGATGTTAGGTGAGGTGCGTCATTGTCTTTGGTTCATTCACTGATTGTCGGACTTCTCCTTTTGTATTGGGAGAATGCTCGCATACTCAACAGGTGAATCCAACAATCGTGAGAGGGCAAGCCCTGGCGGTGCGGGTTCGTGGTGTCCTTGTGTAACCGCGTGTGCGACGAGTTCCTCGGGGACAACGTGGTTGAGTGCTAGACCGGCAGGGCGCAACGCGGCCCGTCGCCACGGCCTCGTCGATGGGGATTGAAAAGGGGTTACTCGAGCGGAGCGATCCAGCGAATCCTGGTGCCGATGTCGCCTTCCCCCACAGTCGCATCGAAGCTGCCGTGGTGGCGTCGCGCTCGTTCAGCCATGTTCGCCAGGCCGGAGTTGCGGGTGCGTGACGGGTCGATGCCGCGACCGTCGTCAGTGATGACAATACGCACTCGACCCGTTTTTCCTTGCCCGGATACGTCGACGGTCACGGTGGCCGCTGTCGCGTGGGCGTGGCGGGCAATGTTGGAAAGACCTTCGCGCACGATGGCGACGACATCATCAGATAGGTCGGGGTCGACGCGCCCATCGAACTCGTCGATGACGATCAGCTCATTGTCAAGATCGGAGTTAATTGCTGCCCCGTCGAGGGTGATGACGAGGGAGGGAGCGAAGCCCAGAGCAGAGCGGGTTAGGGAGGACTCGCGACGGATCCGCTCAACGAGTCCGACGGCCTTGTCTCGCTCGCGCAGATTGTGCACGATCGTTCGGATCTGGCGGACAGCCTCGTCGATGGAAGCTAACGAATCATCTATAAGTGACTCAATGGCCACGGGATCGACGTGGCCGACGCTCACCTTCTGCTTGGCGGCGTCCAAGGCCATGCCGGTCGCGAAGAGTTGTTGGATGGCGAAGTCGTGCAGGTCGCGTCCGATGCGGTCTCGTTCGTCGAGGAGCGCAGCGACGTCCTGGGCGTGGCGGGCGGAGGCCAGTTCGAGAGCGAGCGTCGCCTGCGATGCCAGCGATTCCGCGAGTGAGAGCTCGGAGGAATCGAACTCGGGGGCTCCGATCTGGCGCAGCAGGATGAGCACGCCGGAGGAGACGCCGCGCGACCGTAGGGGGGCGTAGAGAGCGGAGCCGAAAGCAGCCAGCTGGGGTACGCGCATCGTCTGGGCGCGAGACATTGAATCTACGATCATGCCGGTTCCCTCGTGCAAGACACTCATGGCGCGTCCCTCAGGTGGGAACGTGAGGCCCAAGAGACTCGACGCGTTCTTGCCGTCGGTGATTTCTGCTGCCCATGTGTCGCCCACGGACTGTAGGACGATGATGGCGGTGTCCGCGTGGGATACTTCGCGCACGGTCTTGGCGATGAGTTCGAGGGCTTCTTCCTCGTCCGTTCCTTCAAGCATCGTCGTTGTCAGTGACTGTGAGGCGCTAATCCAGCGCGCCGTACGCTTTGAATCCGCGTAGAGGTGGGCGTTTTCCACGACGATGCCAGCAGCGGGTGCCAGGGCTGTGACAACGGCGGCGTCGTCGCTTGTGTAGCCACCAGGTTTGCCCGTCAGGTAGAGACGTCCATAGACCTGTTCGCGTACGAGGACGGAGATGCCTAGGAACGGGGGAGTGGAGTCGGGCAGCTCCAGGTCCGGAGCGTCGTTGGGGGAATTGACGAGGAGCGGCGCGGTGACGGGGATCGCTGTCGTCAGTGAATGAGGCACCGTCGGACCCGGCAGTGAGTCGTGGTGCTCGAGCTGGAGCGTTGTTGCACCCCACGTGTCGAGGACCGACATCGTTGCGTGTGGGGAGGATGTGAAGGCGCACGCCTGGTTAACGAACTTCTGCAGTCCGTCTTTCAGGTCGAGTGAGCCGGTTAGGTCGATGGCTGCTTTGAGCAACGTGAAGTCTGTGTCGTTGGGACTCATTGTTCTTCCTGTCTGAGGGCCCACCGGTAGGTCGGCAGGGAACTGAGGACGTCTGTGTGGGTTCCGTGTGCGGCGACGCGTGCGGGCGCGCCGGGTTCGGGTGTCGCGAGGACGAGGACGTGGTCGGCATGCTCGAGTGCGCTGAGTCGGTGCGTGACGACCAGGGTAGCGCGCGTTGGCGAGTGGGTGAGCAGAGTATTCATGAGCCTGTCAGCGGTGGTCGCATCGAGGTGTTCGGCAGCCTCGTCGATGGCCATGATTGGTGCAGGTGCAGCGAGAGCGCGGGCCATCAGGAGGCGACGACGTTCACCGCCTGACACTGTGGTGCCGCCCGACCCGATGAGGGTGTCGATTCCATCGGGCAGGGAAGCAATCCACTGTTCGAGGCCGGCGCGAGCGAGGAGGTTCACGGCCTCGTCCCGCGAGAGGTTGGCGCGGGCGACGCGCAGGTTTTCAAAGATGGAGGTCGCGAAGACATGGGCGTCTTCGGCCGTCATCGTGATGTTGGAGGCAACCTGGTCACGACTCGCTCTCCATGCGGGGACACCGTTGATGAGGGCTTTACCAGACTTGGGGGGAATCACACCGGTGAGGGTCGCCAGCAGGGTTGTCTTTCCGATACCGGAAGCGCCCACGATCGCCAGGGAATGTCCGGGTTGCACAGAAACAGAGATGCCGGTCGCCAGCGTGGGACCCCCCGGCCAGCCGATTGACAGGTCGCAGGCTTCAACGATCGGCGGGCCTGCTGGGATGTCGTGGGTGGCAGATGGGATCTCGTCGCGCAGCAAAGCGCAAATGCGTTGGGCGGCTTGCGCGCTGCGCACCAGTTGTGAGGCGGCGGGGGCAAGCTCGGCTACCCCCTCGAAGGACGACAGCGGAATCAGGACGATGACCGCGAGAAGCACCTCGGCCAGGACCCCGGAGGTAGTCTGAGGGACGCCAATGAGGATCGCGCCAATGACGCCGGCGCCCATGGCACACACGTCGAGTCCACGCGCAAGCGCGGAGAGTTTCGCGGAGCGTGCGATCGCGCGGGCCAGATCCGTCTCGGCCTCGTCGAGTGATGCGCGCGCGTGGGGGAGCGTCCCGGCCAGGGAGAGTTCGGTGGCACCTTCTAGTACAGCTAGGGTCGTGGACGCGATGTTAATTCGCGCCTGGGAACCCAGCGTTTCCGCCAGGCGTACCGAGCGGGCGACGAGGGAGGGCGCCACGATGCCAGACACAATGAGGCCAAGCGCGAGGACCAGTCCTGCTGCGGGCGACATGACCGTGACGACACCGACCGTCCCAATGCCGACTACGAAGGCAACCAGCGAAGGCAGGAGGGTCCTGACCACTACGTTTCCAACCTCGTCCACGTCAGAGCCTGCGCGCGTCATCAGATCGCCGCGGCGAATACCAGACAGGGAGGCTTCAGACTGGTGACACAAGCGGTCGTAGAGGTTGGCGCGCAGGGAATCCATGCCGTCGAGAGCAACCCTGTGCGAGGCTAATCGCGACAGGTAGCGAGCGAGGGCGCGAGAGACACCGAAGAGCCGCACCGACGTGGCTGCGACAGTCAGATAGAGGACGGGCGGTTGCTGGGAGGCGCGCGCTATCAACCATGCGGCGGTGCCGCCCAGGGCGATGGCCGAACCGAGCGCAGTGACGCCGAGCAGTACGGACAGGGCAAATCCCGGGCGTGACACGTCAAGCATGGAGATGCAGCGGCGCAGCGCAGCGGATTCGGAGCGGGTCAGGAAGAGCCTCATGCGACTATCGCCTCGTTTGCAGATGCCACGTCAATGATCTGGTCGGCGACCTCAATGATGGCGCTACGGTGGGCGATGACGATGACCGTTGCACCCCTGGCGCGCATGGCGCGAATAGAGCGCACGACGGTTTCTTCGCTAACAGCATCAAGGTGGGCGGTGGGTTCATCCAGGACGACGATCTGGGAGCGTGCAGCGAGCACGCGCGTCAGTGCTAGGCGCTGGCGTTGGCCGACGGAGAGGCCGACGCCTCCGGAGCCGATGATGCTCTCCCACCCGTGGGGCGTGGTCGACAGGACGGCGTCGAAGCCGGTGGCGCGCGCGGCTTCCTCCAGGTTGGCCAGCGGCAGACCTCCCATGTTGTCCAGGATCGTGCCGGGGACGAGCGTGGGGGATTGCGGCACCCAGGAGATGGAGGAACGCCAGGAGACTGGGTCCACGTCGGCGAGGTCCAGCTCGTCACTTTGTTGGTTCGAGGCCTGGGGGCGTAGACGGATTTGGCCGACATCGGGGGTAACGTCTGCGAGGAGGCATGCGACGAGCGTCGATTTTCCTGCCCCCGAAGGACCGGCGAAAGCAGTGACGGTGCCCGGGCGGATCACCCCGCTCGTGGGCGCGGGACCCCACGCTCCGCGAGCGTGCACGCCGACGCCGTTGAGCACAATGTCGGTGGCACTCATGTCCGGGCAAGCGGTGGTCCCCGGGTGCGCCGTGTCATCGGCCTGTTCGATGATGTCAAAGGCTGCGCGCGAGGCTGCAACCCCGTTAGCCGATGCATGGAACTGGGCACCCACCTGGCGCAGCGGTTCGAAGACTTCGGGGGCCAACATGATGACCGCGAGGCCGTGGAACAGGGATATGTTCCCAAATACCAGGCGCATACCGACTTCGACGGCGACCAGGGCAACCGACAGGGTTGTGAGGAACTCCAAAACTGCTCCGGAGAGGAATGCGACGCGCAGGGTCGCCATCGTCGCCTTGGTGTTTGCCTTGCCGAGTGCGCGAAGGTGAGCACGCGGTGCCTTTTCGCGCCCGAGGGCCCTCAGGGTCGGGAGTCCCGACATGAGATCCAGCAGCTGGGCTGTCAGGCGTTTCATGGTCTCCAGTTTGTCCTGGGACGCCGCCTCGGTGAAACGACCGATGAGGATCATGAAGATCGGGATGAGAGGAAGGACGAGAAGAGCGATGAGAGCAGACCAGAAGTCCAGCAGGAGAATAACGCCCAGTGCCGCTGGGGTGACGGTGCAGACAAGTACCAGTTGAGGTAGGAACGACACAAAGTACGGGCGCAGGTCTTCGAGGCCGGTCGACAGGAGTGTCGCGGTCTGTGCGCTGTTGGTTGCCCTCCAGCGTGGTCCCAGGGCAATAGAGGCGTTGATGACGCGTTTGCGCAGTTCGATAATGGCGTTGGTAGCGGCGCGTGCAGCAATTGCCTCGCGTCCCGCAACGACCATGGCGCGCAGCGCGAATACTGCCGCGACACCAGCGATGGCGGGAAGAATATCAGTCAGTGTGGCGGAACCTGAGACGACCGGGGAGAGAGCAGCGGAAATAAGCAGCGCCTGGGCGAGCACCAGCAGGGCCGTAACCGTTCCCAGGAGTGCGGTGAGCGCGATAGGGGTGCGAGCCGAACGGGCATAACGCAACAAACGAGGATCAAAGGGACGCACGGATACCATTGTGCCCCAAAACCTACCGTTATGGGTCGAAGGTCCCCGGCCTCGTCTTGGCACGTACACAACTGCGCCCGGCCCCCGCAGAGGGTACCGGGCGCAGCGCAGCGAATCAATCAGTCGGCGAGGAAGTTTTCACCCAGACGGATCTTCTTCATGAGCAGGCCAGTCTTAGTCGTCACGTCCTCCGTGCCCACGCGGGAACGGAAGGTCCAGTAGGACCACAGGACATAGGCCAGGACGATGGGCAACAGGCACACGGTCACGATCGTCATGACGGTGAGCGTCGCGGTTGTCGACGAGGCCTGTTCGATCGTCAGCGAGTACGCCGGGTTGATCGAAGACTTCTGGACGGCGGGAGCCATCGATGCGAAAACCCATGCAACTGTGCCAGCGATCGCCACAGAGGAAGCCGCGAAAGATAGGCCCTCACGGCGCAACGTGGACTGCGAGAGCACTGTCGAAACGATGATCGCCAAGGCTGCGACCACGAGCGGGATCCACGCCAGGACGTTCGTCGTGTAGGCGAACTGGCCCCACACGAGCCACGCGGCGGCCAGCACGGTCGCTGCGATCGTGGCGGGAGCGGCGATAGCGTTCGCACGGTCGCGGACCTCGCCCGTCGTCTTCAGAGCCAGGAACTGTGCGCCGTGAGCCAGGCACACCGCCAGGACGGCCAAGCCACCCAGGAGCGTGTAGGGGGTCAGTAGCGAGAAGAAGCCGCCCGTGAGCTGGTGGGTCGCGCTCGCCAGCGATTGATTGACCAGGGTCGGGTCGACGACGGTGCCGGTGGCGACATCAACGACCTCGATGTGCATGCCCGCAACGAAGTTAGCGAATGCGACGCCCAACAACAGGGGGACAAGCCACGCGCAGATCGTGTGGGCCCAGTCCCAGGTGCGGCGCCACTTCTCGGTGGCCACCTTCGAGCGCCACTCGAGCGCCATGATGCGGATAATCAGGCAGACAAGAATGAGGAACAGAGCAAGATACATGCCGGAGAACATGGTTGCGTACCACTCGGGGAACGCCGCGAAGGTCGCCCCGCCGGCGGTCAGCAGCCACACCTCGTTGCCGTCCCAGTGGGGGCCGATCGTACGCACCATCTGCGTGCGTTCACGATCGCCCTTGGCTGCGAAAGGAAGGAGCATGCCGACACCGAAGTCGAAGCCTTCGAGGATGAGGTAGACCGTCCACAGAACGGCGACGAGGATGAACCACAGAATTGACAGAGTCATGATCGTTGTTCCTCTCTCAGTATCCGAAGGACAGATCGGTCGGGGCCTCGTCCTCGGCCTTGTCGGCCTTGGAAGAGTGGATGCCCTCGAGGGCGTAGCGCTTCATGAGGATGAACCACATGACGCCCAGGACGCCGTACAGGAGGGTGAAGAGAATGAGCGAGGCGAGCACCTGTCCTGCCGGGACGTTGGGGGAGATACCCACCTCGGTCATCATGGCGACGGAACCAAGGTCAGAACCCGTGGCCATCGCCTGCAGGTTCGGAACAACAACCCACGGCTGGCGACCCATCTCAGTGAAGATCCAGCCGAAGGACGCGGCCAGGAAAGGTAGCGGAATGTTGAGGACCGCGAAGCGACCCAGCCAGGTGTTCGACGAGGTCTTTCCGCCGCGGGTGGCCCACAGGCCCCACGCCGCCAGCAGGAAGGCCACCATGCCCAGACCGATCATGAATCGGAAGGACCAGAAGGTCACCATCTGTGGGGGACGGAAGTCGTACTGCGCGGCGTCGCCGTACTTGGCGGTGAAATTCGCGTCGGAGTTGAGCAACTCCACCATGTGCTCCTGGATGTCGGCGACGCCCTCGGAGGTAGCTGAGAAGGAGTTGTGGGACATGAAGGAGGCGACGCCCGGGACCTTGATGAACTGGGTCGGTTGCGTGCCGTCCTCACCCAGGGGGCAGGAACCGAACTGGGCGACCGTGAAGGCGGCTCCTTCAGTGTCGACGCAAATACCTTCGGCGGCGGCCATCTTCATCGGCTGTGCCTTGACCATTTCCTGGCCCTGAATGTGACCGGTCGCAACCGTGCCAATGCCGCCGATGAGGACGACGATCAAGCCGAAGCGGGCGATGGGACGCCACACGTCGCGCGCCTGCGCCACGGCCTCGTCACTGCCCTCACGGGAGGCACGTACCATCCACCAGATGGCCAGGCCAGCCACGAAGGAACCGGCCACCAGCCAGGCGGACGTGATGACGTGAGAGTACTCGGACAGGTAAACGCCCGAGGTAATGAGTTTAAGGAAACCGCCGGGACCGTCGAGCTCGGCGCGACCGGTGTCAGGGTTGAAGCGGGCGCCCACGGGGTGCTGCATCCATGCGTTGGCTGCGAGAATCCAGGCAGCTGACAGCATTGTGCCGATGGCGACGCACCAGATGGTCACCAGGTGAAGGCCTTTCGATAGGCGTCCCCATCCGAAGATCCACAGTCCCAGGAACGTGGACTCGAGGAAGAAGGCCAGGAGGGCCTCGACAGCTAGAGGAGCTCCGAAGATGTCACCGACGAAGCGGGAGTACTCTGACCAGTTCATACCGAACTGGAACTCCTGGACGATACCGGTGGCGACGCCGAGCGCGAAGTTGATAAGAAGGAGCTTGCCGAAGAAGCGGGTTGCTTGCAGCCAGTATTCCTTGCCGGTGCGGTGCCATGCGGTCTGCATGATCGCGACCAGCAGGGACAGGCCGATCGTTAGCGGTACGAGGACGAAGTGGTAGACGGTTGTGATACCGAACTGCCATCGTCCGACCGTGACCGCGTCGAGCGCTGTTTGCGCGATGGTCATGATGGGACCTTCCCGTGTGGGGATGAGAAATCGATATGCCCCGTGACGAAGACGTTGGGACCTACGTCACGGGCTGGCTTTAATGTAGCTCAAAAGACAGAAATGGAGCGCTTGAAATGCCGGTTATGTGATGGTTTTGTGACATATGTGTCCGAATATTTGATGGACTTGTCCGACTGATTATCTGGGTGTGATGTTGAACCTGTCGCCCATCGGGAGATGGTGCCTAGTCTTGTGAGACAATTAGGGTGAATGGATGTCGCGGGCGTGCCCCCGCGATGAGAGCCGAGCGATGATGTGCCGCCGGCACCTGCGCACCTGCGCTCCACTAGGTTTCCGCCCCCCCGCGGGCGATGAAAATAGGGTGCGTCCCGGCATGGGGCGCGCGCCCACCATTGGAGAATCGTGACAACCGAATCAACTATGCCCGTGGCTCCTGCCGCGTCGCTTTTGTTCCAAGCACCCGTGTTCCAGGCCGCCCCCGAAGCGGCTACGCCTATCGTCGGCGAAGGATCCGAGCCTCAGCGTCGGCGTGCCTCCACCGCCCCCGAAGAGGAATCGGCTCCACGTGAAGAGACCTCCAAGCGTCGCCGCCGTTCCAAGAAAACGGAGGAGGCGCCGGTGGCCGCCGAAGAGAATGTTTCCGCCGGTGAGGGCGAGGAAACCCCTGTCGAGCCAAAGACTCGGCGCCGTCGTCGCCCCAAGACATCCGACGAGGCTTCGGCCGCTTCCGAAGAGAACGCCGAGAAAGCGAACGTAGCCTCACGCGAGACCGACTCAGTCGACGAGGAGGACTCCTCAAGTCGTCGTCGCCGCCGTCGCCGCGCACGTTCGGCTGCTTCGTCCTCGTCCGAAGAAAACTCCGATCCGGTCGATCAGGTGCAGGCTCTGAAGGGTTCAACCCGTCTGGAGGCCAAGAAGATGCGCCGTCGTGAGGGGCGTCGCGAAGGCCGTCGCCGCCACTCGATCTCCGAGTCCGAGTTTTTGGCTCGCCGCGAGTCCGTTGAACGCACGATGGTCATCCGCGACCAGGACGGCCTGGACCAGATTGCGATCCTGGAAGATGGCCTACTGGTTGAGCACTACGTTGCGCGGCGTACCCAATCCTCGATGGTTGGCAACATCTACCTGGGTCGCGTTCAGAACGTCTGCCGTCGATGGAAGCCGCGTTCGTTGATGTTGGCCGTGGTCGTAACGCTGTGCTCTACGCCGGTGAAGTTAACTGGGATGCCGTCGGCATGGAGGGCAAGCCTCGCCGCATTGAATCCGCGCTGAAGTCCGGGGACCCCGTCCTCGTTCAGGTGACGAAGGATCCAATCGGACATAAGGGCGCCCGCCTGACCTCTCAAATCACTCTGGCGGGACGCTACCTGGTCCTCATTCCCGGCGGCTCCATGATGGGCATCTCCCGCAAGCTCCCGGATAAGGAACGTGCCCGCTTGAAGAAGATCCTCAAGGCCGTCGTGCCTTCCGGTTCCGGCGTCATCGTGCGTACCGCCGCGGAAGGTGCGACGGAGGAACAGATTCGCGACGACGTCGCGCGCCTGAACCGCCAGTGGGAGGACATTGAGAAGAAACGTACTTCCACGAAGAGCGCTCCAACACTGCTGCGCGGTGAGCCAGAGCTTGCTGTGCGCGTCGTGCGCGACATCTTCAACGAGGACTTCTCCAAGCTCGTTATCGAGGGGCGCGACACCTACGCGACCGTCAAGGAGTACGTGGATGAACTCAGCCCCGAACTCTCCGATCGCGTCGAGCAGTGGGTGGGCACTCAGGATGTGTTCCATGCGCATCGCATCGATGAGCAGCTCGCCAAGGGCATGGATCGTAAGGTCTGGCTGCCCTCGGGTGGTACCCTCATCATCGACCGCACCGAGGCGATGACCGTCATCGACGTCAACACCGGCAAGTTCATCGGGGCCGGCGGTACTCTCGAGGAGACGGTTACCCGCAACAACCTGGAGGCGGCCGAAGAGATTGTGCGCCAGCTGCGCCTACGCGACATCGGCGGCATCGTTATCATCGACTTCGTCGACATGGTGCTCGAGTCGAACCGTGACCTCGTGCTGCGCCGCCTGGTGGAGTGCCTGGGCCGCGACCGCACGCGCCACCAGGTCACCGAGATCACCTCGCTGGGGCTCGTGCAGATGACACGCAAGCGCGTGGGTGAGGGCCTGGTCGAGGCCTTCTCTACCCCATGCGAGGCATGCGAGGGTCGCGGATTTATCGTGCACCATCACCCCGTTGAAAACTCTGGATCTGATTCGTCGTCGAAGTCTTCCAATAAGGCTTCGAAGAAACAGCAGAAGAAGACGGAGAGCCACCATATCGAGGATCATGTGGATCACGAGCGCGCGAAGGAAGCCCTGAGCGCCATCGCCGCTGCCTCAACCCGTAAGGATGACGAGGCCTCGGCACGCAAGGAGGGGGCCGCCCAGGAGCGTTCCCCTCGCCGTGTGCGCGCCGAGTCCGGTGACGTGACATCTGCCCAAGAGGTGAACACACCAGTAACCGACCAGTCCGCATCGAAGGATAACGCGTCGGACGCTCCCGATGTTCAAGTACCCGCGGATCCTGATGCGCAGACCGCCATGGACAGCGGAGTGAAGCGTCCTCGTCGTCGCCGTCGCGTTGCGGAGACAACACCGATGCCCGACCTTCCGATCTACATTGACCTGCCCGATCCAGTTGAGTCTGCAGATCAGGTGCCGGTTCCGCTCAAGGATGCTTCCGACATTCAGCTGCCCGAGCAGCATGAGAAGGCACCTGCTACCCGCAGGCGCACTACCCGCAAGGTAGCCACGGCCTCGTCTGCTGAACCAGCTGAGGCTCCTGCTGAACCAGCTGAGGCTCCTGCTGTACCTGCTGAGCGTCACGTCGAGGATGATGCATCTACCGCCGAGGTCTCACCTGCCGAGGTTTCTGCCCCGCAGCTCCGCCAGGATCCCACGGCGCGCAAGGCTCGCAAACATCGCGCGGTCGCTTCCACAGGCATTGTTGAACCCGAGGCTGCCCCCGCCCCGATCGTTGTCGAGCTACCCGCCCGCGCCGAGGTTGTTGAGTCGTCCATCCCGACGCTCTCGACCGATGACATCCGGCTGCCGGAAGCGTCCGACCAGCCACGGGCCAAGCATCGCCGCCGCGTCGTGTCAACGGGCATCGTGGATGCGGGATAGTTTTTCTGGGAGAGAGGGATGACCGGATGGCCTTCCCTCTCTCGTGGGGGTGTGGAATCGCACAGCTATTCCGCCAATTCGTCAGTCGTGCCGGGTTGCACTCGGGCGCGTCAATCAGCTAGATTTGATCGTCGGCGCAACAAGCGCCAACGGGATCATGAGAACTTCGCAAGTCCTCGGCAGTTTCGAGGCGAGATCCCGGTTACGAATACGAGAAGAGATGAGCTCCAACGTGGTCTACGCGATCGTCAAGGCTGGCGGCCGGCAGGAAAAGGTGTCCGTCGGTGACGTCGTCGTCGTCGACAAGCTGGCAGAGGAAATCGGTTCGAGCATTGAGCTCCAACCGCTGATGCTGGTGGATGGCGACGCCATCACTGTTGACGCAGCCAAGCTGGACAAGGTTTCCGTTAAGGCTGAGGTTGTCGACTCGGCCAAGGGTCCCAAGATTTCCATCATCAAGTACAAGAACAAGTCGGGCTACCGCAAGCGCCAGGGGCACCGCCAGAAGATGTCGGTCGTCAAGATCACCGAGATCGCCTGAACCCGACGTTCCTACGAGCAGAAAGTAGCACCTGATGGCACATAAGAAGGGCCTTGGTTCCTCCCGTAACGGTCGCGACTCGAACGCACAGCGCCTCGGCGTGAAGCGTTACGGCGGCCAGCTAGTTAACGCTGGTGAGATCATCGTTCGTCAGCGCGGCACTCACTTCCACCCGGGCGACGGCGTTGGCCGTGGCAAGGACGATACCCTATTCGCCCTGCGCGCGGGTGCGGTCGAGTTCGGTCGCAAGCGCGATCGCAAGGTTGTGAGCGTTTCGCCGGTCTCAGCCTGAGACCGAGCGCACGAAGGGCGTCCGGCGTTGCCGGGCGCCCTTTTCACTATCTTTCTTCGGCAGGAGGAGTTCCAGTGGCAGACTTCGTGGACCGCGTGACTCTGCACGCGGCGGGTGGTCACGGCGGTAACGGCGTCGCCTCGATTAAACGTGAAAAGTTCAAACCGCTGGCAGGCCCCGACGGCGGGGATGGCGGTAATGGTGGTTCAGTCATTCTGGAGGTCAGTGAGCAAGAAACAACGCTGCTGAACTATCACCGTAAGCCTCACCGTCGCGCTGACAACGGTACGCCAGGCATGGGTGATTTCCGTCAGGGTAAGACAGGCGCGGACATCGTCCTACCGGTTCCCGAAGGAACGGTTGTGAAGTCGATGTCGGGTGAGCTACTCGCTGACTTGACGGGTGTGGGTGCGCGCTTCGTGGTCGCCGAGGGCGGTCGTGGAGGTTTGGGTAATGCTGCGCTGGCGTCCAAGGCCCGTAAGGCTCCCGGTTTTGCTCTGATGGGTGAGCCTGGTGAGGAACGCGATGTGATCCTCGAGCTCAAGTCCGTCGCGGATGTCGCCCTCGTCGGTTTTCCTTCGGCGGGCAAGTCTTCGCTGATCGCCGCCCTCAGTTTGGCGCGCCCGAAGATCGCTGATTATCCTTTTACGACCCTCGTGCCGAATCTTGGCGTCGTGTCGGCGGGGGATACGCGCTACACGGTCGCCGACGTCCCCGGCCTGATCCCCGGCGCGTCCCAGGGACGAGGCCTGGGCCTGGATTTCCTGCGTCACATTGAGCGCTGCGCGGTCATCGTGCACGTCCTGGACACGGCCGCTTTCGAGACCGACCGCGAGCCCGTGGAGGATCTGCGCATCATCGAGGCCGAGCTGGCCTCCTATCAGGGCGACCTGACTCAGGTCGAGGGCTACGTGCCGATCATGGAGCGCCCCCGCGTCATCGTCCTGAACAAGATCGACATTCCTGACGGGCGAGACCTGGCCGAGATCACGCGTCCCGACCTCGAGTCGTTCGGCTGGCCGGTCTTCGAGGTGTCCGCCGTGTCCCATGAGGGACTCAAGCAGCTGTCGTTCGCGTTGGCAGCCATCGTTGAAGAGGAGCGCGCGAAGCGCCCCGCCCTCGAGGCCGCTCGCCCCGTCATTCGCCCCAAGGCGGTCGGGCGCAGCGTGGAGATCACGGTGCGCAAGACCCGCAAGGATGGGGAAGAGGTCTACCAGGTGCGCGGCGACAAGCCGGAGCGCTGGGTGCGTCAGACGGACTTTTCTAATGACGAGGCCGTGGGATACCTCGCGGATCGCCTGAACGCCGCGGGCGTAGAGGACGAGCTGATGAAGGCTGGTGCTTTCGCCGGTGACACGATCGTGATCGGTGATTTGGATGGTGGTGTCGTCTTTGATTGGGAGCCGACACTGACAACTGGGCCTGAGCTGCTTGGCTCGCGTGGCACCGACCTGCGTTTGGAGCGCAATACTCGACCGAGTCGTAAGGAGCGTCGCGAGGTGTACCACCAGGTCATGGATGCTAAGAGTGCGGCTCGCGACGAGTTGTGGACCGAGCGCGAGGCCGGCCATTGGACGGATGCATCGGATCAGTCATGAGCGGAGTGTCCGGCGCGCACCGTATCGTCGTCAAGATTGGGTCGTCGTCCCTGACACGCGAGGACGGTGGTCTTGACCTGAATCGCATCGATGCTGTTGCACGCCTCGTGTCTCGCTGGCGTGGGCACGAACGCGAGGTCGTCATTGTTTCCTCCGGCGCTGTCGCTGCAGGTCTCGATCCGCTTGGTTTTTCGTCCAAGCCGAAGGATCTGCCGAGCGTGCAGGCTGCAGCTGCGATGGGACAGGGGCTCCTCATGGCGCGTTGGACGGCAGCGTTCCAGGCCCATCACCTGGACGCTGCTCAGGTCCTGCTGACAACAGATGATGTCATGCGTCGCGACCACTACACGAATGTGCGTGCTGCCTTGACACGCCTTCTTGGCCTCGGTGTTGTACCGATCCTGAACGAAAACGACGCTGTCACCACCCGTGAGCTGCGCTTCGGAGATAACGATCGCCTCGCTGCGCTCATCGCGCAGATGATCAAGGCTGATGCTCTCGTGCTGCTGACGGATGTGGACGGCCTCTACACCGCTCCTCCGGACCACCCGGGCTCGAAGCTCATCGAGCGTGTTGAGAGCGCGGACGACCTCATGAGCGTGCTCGTGACGGGCGCGGGCTCCCGTGTGGGCACGGGCGGCATGGCGACGAAGGTGCAGGCCGCAATGCTGGCGACCACCAGCGGTATCGGCGTGCAGCTCGCCAACGCGGATGCTCTTCAGGCGGTGCTGGCGGGTTCGTGCGTGGGCACGTGGTTTGAACCTTCCCACGAGCGTCCGGCTTCGCGCCGCCTCTGGATCGCTCACGTGGCTCCCTCACGCGGTGAGATTGTTGTCGATGAAGGCGCTGCGCAGGCAATTACGGTTGGCAAGAAATCATTGTTGGTTGCCGGCGTGCGCGCCGTACTGGGACACTTCGACGCAGGCGACGTCGTGGATGTTGCCTGTCCAACAGGCCTCGTTGCGCGCGGCGTCTCGGGGTATGACTCTGACACGCTGTCCGAGATAGCTGGTTGTGGCACTGCGGAGCTGGAGGCTGCGGGTCACGAACACCCCAGGCCGGCGATCCACCGCGACGATCTTGCGGTGTTGGGCGACGCATTTTCGACGATGAGTGCAGACTGAGACGGTCCGATCCCCCCTCGTGTGACATGATGAACGGGTGGATACTGCTGCAGATATTTCCCAGGTGACGGATGCCGCACGTGAGGCGGCACGCCTCCTCGCAAACGCAACGACTCATGCGAAGAACCGGGGGCTCGAGGCCATCGCGGCGGCTCTTGTTCAGCGCACCGACCAGATTCTGTCTGCGAACGCCGAGGACATGGCGCGTGGTCGCGCGGAACAGATGAGCGAGGGGCTACTGGATCGTCTGGCGCTGACCCCTGAACGCATTCGAGGCATCGCCGGGGCTGTTTGCGAGATCATAGCCCTGCCTGACCCGGTTGGCCAGGTTGTGCGTGGAATGCGCACGGACATCGGCCTGCGCGTCACCCAGGAGCGCGTTCCCCTGGGTGTCGTCGGCATCATCTACGAGGCCCGCCCCAATGTCACCGTCGACGCCGCCACCCTGGCGCTCAAGGCAGGCAACGCTGTGATTCTGCGCGGTGGCAGCGCAGCCCAGTCCTCGAACCACGTGCTCATCGATGTGTGCCGTGACGCTTTGACTTCCGTTGGTTTGCCCGCCGATGCGATTCAGACGGTCGACCGGTGGGGGCGCGCGGGTGCCCGGGCGATGATGCGGGCGCGCGGACAAATCGACGCACTCATTCCCCGCGGGGGAGCGGGCCTCATTAACGCCGTCGTCGAACAGTCGCGTGTCCCCGTCATCGAGACGGGCACTGGCAACTGTCACTTGTACGTCGACGCCTCTGCGGATCTCAACGCTGCCGAAGCAATCGTCATGAACGCGAAGACACAGCGTGTGGGAGTGTGTAACGCGGTGGAAACCTTGCTGGTCCACGCCGACGTGGCACCGCGTTTCCTGGCTGCGGCGATCACTCGCCTGACCGCCGCGGGGGTGACAATCCACGCCGATGCTGCCACCCGCGCCATCGTCGATGGCCAAGCTTCCATCGACTCGGAGATGATCGTGGAGGCAACGAAGGCCGATTGGGAAACCGAATACTTGTCGATGGACTTGGCTGTGCGCGTCGTCAGCGGCGTCGAGGATGCAACTGCGCACATCCGCCGCTACTCGACCGGTCATACTGAGGGCATCGTCGCGTCCGACGTCGCCGTTATCCGCGCCTTCCGGGAGGGAGTCGATGCTGCTGCTATCGCTATTAACGCCTCGACCCGCTTCACTGACGGTGGCCAGCTGGGGCTGGGCGCCGAAGTGGGTATCTCGACGCAGAAGCTACACGCGCGCGGACCTATGGGCCTCGCCGAGCTGACCACGACCACGTGGATTTACGAGGGGGAAGGAACCATTCGCCCGTGAACACGCAGGAGCAAGAATCAGCACAGGCCTCGAACGAGGAAGAGATCGAGAGGACCACAGAGGCGACCGCGGGCGCAACAGCAGCCCCAGCCTCGCCCCAGCACCCACCGCGCGCCCTTCGTCGGAGGCGGGCAATCGGCATCATGGGTGGCACCTTCGACCCTATCCACCACGGGCACCTCGTTGCCGCCTCCGAAGTCATGGACGTGTTTGGACTCGACCAGGTCGTGTTCGTTCCCGCTGCTTTGCAGCCCTTCAAAGCGGGACGACGCGTCACTTCGGCTGAGCACCGCTACCTGATGACCGTCATTGCGACTGCCTCGAACCCGCGTTTCGCGGTTTCCCGCGTGGACATCGATCGCGGAGGCACAACTTTCACGATCGACACGCTCGCGGACCTCGCCACGGAGTACCCGGATTCGGACTTCTATTTCATCACAGGCGCCGACGCCCTGGCGCAGATCGCGCAATGGAAGGACGCCGAGAGGCTCTTCGAACAGGCGCACTTCATCGGTGTCACCAGGCCGGGGCATGATCTCTCGGATTCCCCCTTGCCTGGCAGATCCGTGTCCCTGCTCGAGGTGCCCGCCATGGCGATTTCATCAACTGACTGCCGTTCGCGCGTCGAGGAGGGTAAACCCGTGTGGTATCTCGTGCCCGACGGCGTCGTTCAATACATCAACAAGTACGGCCTCTACAGGTCCTAACCGAGGAGAACAGTGAGCCTTCCCGACGCTACTTCAGATCTGGTGACGCTGGTCGCTCGTGCAGCCCACGACCGCGGTGGTATCAACCCTGTCTTGGTTGATGTCACCAGCAAACTCGCCCTGGCCGACGCCTTCGTCGTCGTATCCGCGCCGACCGACCGGCAGGTGCGGGCAATTTCGGAGGACATCATGGACCGCGTGTGGGCGGAGCGCGGGCGCCGTCCCGACCACATTGAGGGCCGCGCCGAGGGGACATGGGTACTCCTGGACTATTCGGAGTTGCTCGTCCATGTGCTATGCGAGGATGAACGCGAATACTACGCGCTCGAACGCCTGTGGGGTGATTGCCCAGCCGTTCCGATCGACGTGGATACCGACCAAGCCCGCGCGGCCGCGGCCGCGCGGGCGGCTGCCCACGGCGCGGAGTCGGCGCAATGAGTGCCTCACGCATCGTTCTGCTGCGTCATGGACAGACGGACTTTAACCTCGAGCGTCGTTTCCAGGGGCACATCGATAAGCCTCTGAACGATGTGGGCAGGTCCCAGGCGGCGGGTGCTGCAGGCGTACTCGTGAGTCGCCTGTGCGAGCCGAGCGCGGAGGTCGGTATCGTGACTGCTGAGACAATGCCCGTAGACGATAATGGGGGGAGTACGCATCATCTGCTCGCCTCTGGGGCGAGCCTGCGAGACTGCACGCATTCTCCTTCGAGTGTTTGACATTGCGGGATACCCCGCTGAAGGTCCGTTCGCCGACGAGAGGCTTACGGAACGTTTCTACGGCACCTTCGAGGGGAAAACCTACGAGGAGATCGCCTCCGAGCAACCTGAGGCATATTCGCAGTATCGTGCGACTGGTGAGTGTGAGCGCGCCGACGTTGAGCGTTCTGAGGTCGTGGGGGAACGTATACGCGACGCGGTCGTGGAGGCTGCGGCCGCGTGCCGTTCCGATCAATCGCTCATTGCTGTCTCCCACGGTTCCGCAATTGCGAGGGGTATCGTCTCTCTGCTCGGACTTGACCCGGCTGTTTTTAATGGGTTGCGTGGCGTCGATAACTGCCACTGGTCGGAACTTGTGCCCGTCGGTATCTCGACCGCGAAGAGTGCGGCGCGGACGGGTTGGCGCCTGGCATCGCACAACATCGGTGCGCGTGAGGACGTCCTGGGTGCCTAGACGCTGTCTTGGGCCTATCCATCTGCCTCTGCGACTGATGACAGTCAGTGTGATCAGGGACATGTAATCTGATTTGCGTATTCTTCATGGAGTCCGCTAGTATTTATCAGGTCGCCGGGGCGACGAACTGAATAAAGGGGCTATGGCGCAGTTGGTAGCGCGCTTCCATGGCATGGAAGAGGTCGGGGGTTCGAATCCCCCTAGCTCCACCGAAATTCCGACACTCGCGTAGTGGGTGTCGGTTTTTTGTCTATTCGGTCATCTGCTGCGGGATGGGCCTGTGGGGGAGTGTGGCTTCATGTGATGGCGCCTGGCCTGCGTGGCTCTGGGGGTTGTGGGACAAACCGATACATTTGTCCGTCCTCCAAGTTGGTGACCATCGACTTCAGGGCCGACTTTGTGGTACTGGCAAGCCGACAAGTTGTCACAAAACCAACGCGTTTTGTTATATGAGCACACTATTGCGTGTCTCAACCGGCTTTTCGCATTGTGGGGTGAGTAGTGTCCCGCATAGTGGCGTAAGTGCGTGGTGATCGGCCTGTTGTTCTGTAGGTCAAGCAGGAGAGTCTAATGTGTCTCCGAATACCTAAAATGTTAGGCTGCGGTCACAGTTGGACTTTTGGTCCGGTAAGTAACTGGGTGGTAAATATAACGATTTGGTATCGCTATGTGGAATGTTCAAGACCTGTCAAATCTCAAAAGGCCTGGAATTGCGTATATTCATTGGTAATTGCTTACTGAAAAAAGTTGATTGTGAGCGTACCGCGTGGAAAGATTTACCTGTCTTTGTTTCATAGTGTTAGGTCGATAGTCGATGTCGTTCCAGCTCACCCGAACCCACACCTCGGTCGTTCTCGCCGCCACAACGATCGCAGCCTCACTCGTCGTAATTCCCTCTCTCGCTGAGGGGAATCAAGCCAGCCAGGACGGATTCTGTGCGGCACTCACGGGCGCGGAGCCGCGCATTACATCTGAATACAACCCGCTTCTCGCCAGCTACGCTGCGGGCGCTGCGGGTGCCTCGACCCCCTCTGCGACCGGTTCTGATCGGGAAACTGAGCTGCGCGACGCTCTCGACGCCGCGAAGGCCTCACTCGCTGCCGCCCAACAGAGCGCCGTGAACGCTACGGCCTCAACGGTCGCCGACAACACGACGGACGTTGACACGGTAAGCCGCGCACTGGGCTGGGTTGACTGGTCGCAAGTCGACGATGCCACCCAGGCAAAGATTATCGAGGTGCTGGTCGTTCAGAAGATGAACGCCTATCGAGTTAACGCTGGTCTTCCGGAATTGGTTGTTTCGGATACGCTGACTAGCGACTCTCGTTCATGGAGCCAGCATATGTCCGATACAGACGACTTCAGTCACGATCCAACGTGGAAGTATTGGAACGGCGTGACCCTTGACGGCGGTGAAACCAGCTACGCTGGAGAGAATATCGCTTACAACTACCGCGAAAACTTCGGTGACAAATGGGGAGCTTACGGGACGACCAAGGACCCGATGCAGGCCGCGAATGCGCTCTTCGATCAGTGGAAGAATTCCCCTGGCCATGACAAGAACATGCTCGCTCGCAACAACGTTGTCGGCGTTGGTGTGCACATCGCCAAGCACGGCCAGTTCACTCGTATCTACGGGACTCAGAAATTCTATGCCATCTCTGGCAGCGGAGTTGATACCGCGCGCTTCCATACGACTGGCGATGCAGCCTCGGCCTACGGTTTCGACGGCGCGGCATTCGTGGCAGACAATACGAATTACGTGTCAGGCTTGGCTGGATCTGGTGACGAACAGCGTGCGAACTCCTGGCAGAATCTGGTCGGCGCCCTTCCTGGCGTAGTTCTTCCCGTCGATGTGAACCAACTTCCTACAAAGGCCGGGGCTGACGCTCCTGCGGCCTCTGCAGCCGCCTCCGCAGGCGCGCATGATGCGACAGTTGATAATCAGGCTGTCGCCGCTGCGCAAGCGAACGTTGATGCCGCACAGGCAGCATTGGATGACTATCTAGCAAACCCGTCCAGTGAGCAGTCGCCGCAGAGTCTATCCGACATTGACGCCCAACTCGACACGACTGCCGATGCTATTGCTGCTGATACCTCCGTTCGCCCTGAAAAGGACGGCGGTGTGACGATGCAAGGGACAGATCAGTCTGGCCGTTATCTCACGGCGGAGGAGTACCGCAACGCGGTAACGCGTTGCATGACGAGCGCCGGTTCCTACGATCCTGCTAAGCCCGCCGATCAGAAGAAGGACGTCCCGAATCCGTCGATCGGCCAGCCGACTCAGGAGCCATCGGCTCCGGCACCCGGCCCCTCGACCCCGGCACCCAGCCAGTCCACCCCATCCACCCCCACGCCATCGGCTCCGGCACCCGGCCCTCGACCCCGGCACCCAGCCAGTCCACCCCATCCACCCCCACGCCGTCGGCTCCGGCACCCGGCCCTCGACCCCGGCACCCGCCCCCTCGGCTCCAGCACCGGCATCGGATGAAGGCACGAATCCCTCCAACGTACGTGTGCAGACCCTCGCAGCGACGGGTTCATCCGCCGTGTGGGTTGCGGTTGGTGCAGTGGCTGTCCTAGTCGCCGGCATTGGTGCGCTCGTCGCGTCGCGGCGTGCTAAGAACTGAAATAGTTCGCGGTAAGAGAGGCCCGTCTTCGTAATGAACGAAGACGGACCTCTCTTTGTGTGTGTGATTCGGTGACGTCGCTGAGAGATACAGCTATTCACCGATGGGCGATCAGATCAGCGAACCGTCGCTGGCGAACTGGTACCAGGTGCCGTTGATGTAGGCGGGACCCGTCACCATCTTGCCGGAAGACTGCAGGTAGAACCAGGTTGAGCCGAGCTTAACCCAGCCGGTGACCATGGCGCCGGACTCGTTCAGGAGGTACCAGTCATCACCGATCTTGGTCCAGCCGGTGACCATCTCTCCCTTGTCCTTGAAGTAGTACCAGGTGCCGCCGACCTGGCTCCAGCCGGTCGCCATCTTGCCGCTGTTCTCCAGGTAGTACCAGTCGTTGCCCTGCTTGGTCCAGCCGGTGACCATGGCGCCGGACTCGTTCAGGAGGTACCAGTCATCACCCTGCTTGGTCCAGCCGGTGACCATCTCTCCCTTGTCCTTGAAGTAGTACCAGGTGCCGCCGACCTGGCTCCAACCGGTCGCCATCTTGCCGGTTTCCTCCAGGTAGTACCAGTCGTTGCCCTGCTTGGTCCAGCCGGTGACCAGAGAGCCGGACTCGTTCAGGAGGTACCAGTCATCACCCTGCTTGGTCCAACCGGTAGCCATGGTGCCGTCTTCACCGAGGAAGTAGAGCTTGCCGCCGACAGCCTGCCAGCCGATCCCTTGAGCGCCGGACGGCTGGTAGTACTCCCACTTGCCGTCATTGTTGTACCAACCGGTGACCATGTAGCCATTCTCGTCGAAACGGTAGGTCTTGCCGTCGATCTTCTGGACGACACTCTTCGGGTAGCTCTTGCCGTCCTCGTTCTGGTACCACCATCCGTTAGCGTCGTACTTCCACTCGCCCTTCTTGGGCTGCTCGGGGGTGGGCTCGGTGCCGGGCGTGCTGGGATCGGAGCCGGGCGTGCTGGGATCGGAGCCGGGCGTGCTGGGATCGGAGCCGGGCGTGCTGGGATCGGAGCCGGGCGTGCTGGGATCGGAGCCGGGCGTGCTGGGATCGGAGCCGGGCGTGCTGGGATCGGAGCCGGGCGTGCTGGGATCGGAGCCGGGCGTGGAGGGCTCGGAGCCGGGCGTGGAGGGCTCGGAGCCGGGCGTGGAGGGCTCGGAGCCGGGCGTGGAGGGCTCGGAGCCGGGCGTGGAGGGATCGGAGCCGGGCGTGGAGGGCTCGGAGCCGGGCGTGGAGGGCTCGGAGCCGGGCGTGGAGGGCTCGGAGCCGGGCGTGGAGGGCTCGGAGCCGGGCGTGGAGGGCTCGGAGCCGGGCGTGGAGGGCTCGGAGCCGGGCGTGGAGGGCTCGGAGCCGGGCGTGGAGGGCTCGGAGCCGGGCGTGGAGGGCTCGCTGCCGGGCGTGGAGGGCTCGGAGCCGGGCGTGGAGGGCTCGCTGCCGGGCGTGCTGGGCTCGCTGCCGGGCGTGCTGGGCTCGCTGCCGGGCGTGCTGGGCTCGCTGCCGGGCGTGCTGGGCTCGCTGCCGGGCGTGCTGGGCTCGCTGCCGGGCGTGCTGGGCTCGCTGCCGGGCGTGCTGGGCTCGCTGCCGGGCGTGCTGGGCTCGCTGCCGGGCGTGCTGGGCTCGCTGCCGGGCGTGCTGGGCTCGCTGCCGGGCGTGGTCGGCTCGGACGCGACTGGGCTGGTTGCTCCGGGAGCAGGAGTGTCATCAGCGTACGTCGGCAGGATGATGCCAGCCGAGACAACGGCAGCGCTCAGCGTCGCAATGGCGGCGCGGCGAAGATTGGAGGCACGCATATTGTTTCCTCTCGGGAAGAATGGCGAAGACGAATGTGTCACGTGCCGTGACATATCCACACATCATTAGTGTCGTCGGGGTGAACCTACGACGGTCACTTGTCGAGTATGTACGACAGTTTGTTACAAATCAAGCGATAAGAGTTGTCGCGAGTCTAGCTTTCCATTCAGTTAATGCGGATATTCGTTAATCAGCTAACCGGTCGATAGCTTGGCAGTTATTGATTAAATGTTAGCGACGTATCTTAAGTTGCCTAAGAGTGACCACTGGGTAACCCATGTAGTGTGATGTACGTAACTAAATACTGTAGGACTCACTGCACCACTAACCAGCAGGTTGGTATTGTTCAACAGTCGGTGGCGCTAAGACGGGAGCCTCGCCAGCTCTCGATGATGCCGACGCCATCGTCACGCAGAGTTGCCTCCCCCCTTGCTCGACAAGAGGGCACCGCACTCATTCGACTGATCAACACGTATCGTTTCGCGATCGTTACCTGAGTCTGCGTCGCCAGTCGTACTTTGCGCGCCATGGCGCGGACTCGCCCCATCTCCACTGGCGGGTTGGACCACTTTGCTGTGCGTGACCGTCCCTTTCTGCAGATGCCCAGGCGAGAGACTACCGAAGCCGATTCTCATTCCCGCGCTATGGCTGATAACGCGATAACGTCCTATCAACGAGGCGGGTGTTCCCTTATGCATTCACACGCTGAGAAGAGAACAGACAGCGCCCGGGGTAGCTGTGACCACCCCGGGCGCTTGTATGCGATGTTCTCAGTCTGCGTCCACCGCCTGGTTGGCGATCTGACGTTCACATACGTCGATGAGTTCGCGGATGATGCGCAGCGTTCCGGCGGATGCGTCGGCGTGAGCCTCGATCCACGCCTTGCCTGCTGCAACCACGTCGACCTCGGGCGCGTAGCCGGCGAGCGCGGTCGGGAAGAGCAGCGTCGTGAGGTCCTCGGCGGTGTGGAAGGTGAAACGCTCCCAGATGTCCGTCAGGGCATCGAAGTACTCGCCGACGTAGGAGGCATAGGCGGAGGGCGTGCTGCGAGCCTGCGCCCAGAAACCGGAGATCATCGCCCAGCGGGTGTCGTTGGGGATCGAGGTATCGGTCAGGACCTTGTCCCACACGTCGGCCTTGATCCACTCGCCGGAGCGCGCTGCGCGGCAGGCTGCTGCGTTCTGGTGACCGGTCATCGTGTCGTCAATGGCTTCAAGGGCATCAATGTCGGCCTCGGTGGCGGCGCCGCCGCGCACGAGGGAGAGGAGCAGGCCCCACTTGAGATCGACATCCAGGTCCAGGCCGTCCAGCGTCTGCGTGCCGTCGAAGAGGCCGCGGATGGCGTCGAACTGCTCGGTGCTGGTCGCGTTGCGTGCGGCTGCGGCCACGAGCATGCGCTGCGCATCCGACCCGGAGGCAGCGGTGCGGGCCAGGAGGAGCAGGCGACGCCCTGTATCCTCGGCAGCTTCTGCGCGAGCCTGCGGTGCGACGAAGGTGCGCACGGCCTCGTCGATGTGGCGCAGCGTCAGCATGAGCAGGCTCATGTTGTCCTCGACCGGGATCGAGGTCAGCGCCAGGTTCAGGTAATCGCGGGCGGGCATCTCGCCGTCGCGGGTCATATCCCACGCGGAGGCCATGACGACGCCGCGCGTGAGGGAGTCCGTGAACTTCGTGATGTTGGAGATCGCGAAGGCCAGCGACTGCTCGTCCAGGCGAACCTTCGCGTATCCGAGGTCGCCGTCGTTGACCAGGATGAAGTCGGGACGGGCGATGCCGGCGACCGCCTCGACGATCGTGGACGCGCCATCCACGTCGAACTCGTCGCGGAAGACCTGGGCCAGCGTACCCTCCTCGGTCAGCGAGTAGCCGGCGACGCCCAGGCGATGCGGACGCAGGGAGGCGCCCTCGGAGAAGGCCTCCTGGACGACCTCGAGGCGCTCGATGACACCGTCCTCGCCCGTTGTGATAACCGGGCGCAGGAGGGTCACGCCGACCTCCTCCAGCCACACCTTCGACCAGGCCGCCAGGTCACGGCCCGACGCGGCCGCCAGCTCGGAGAGCAGGTCATCCAGCGTGGCGTTGGCGTAGGAGTGCTTCGTCAGGTACTCGTGCAGGCCCGCGAAGAACGCGTCGCGCCCCACGTAGGAGACGAGCTGGCGCAGCACGGAGGCGCCCTTGGCGTAGGTGATGCCGTCGAAGTTGACCTCGACGTCGGCCAGGTCACGGATCTCGGCCGTGATCGGGTGGGTGGTGGGCAGCTGATCCTGCTTGAGGCCCCAGTCCTTGCGGACCATGAAGCCGGTCCAGCCCTCGGTGTACTTCGTGGCCTCGGCCAGGGCGAGGTGGCTCATGAACTCGGCGAAGGACTCGTTGAGCCACAGGTCATTCCACCACTTCATGGTGACCAGGTCGCCGAACCACATGTGCGCCAGCTCGTGCAGGATCGTGTTGGCGCGAGCCTCCATCTGGGCCTCGGTCGGGCGCGTACGGAACACGTAGGCATCGCGGAAAGTCACGCAGCCCGCGTTCTCCATGGCACCCGCGTTGTACTCGGGCACGAAGATCTGATCGTACTTCGTGAAGGGGTAGGCGATGCCGTAGGCGCTCTCGAAGAACTCGAAGCCGCGACGGGTGATGTCGATGATCTCCTCGGCGTCCAGGTGCTCGACGATCGACGCGCGCGCGTAGACGCCCAGGTCGATCGTGCGCCCGTCGGAGGAGGTGAGCGAGGCAGTGGTGCCCTGGTAGGGGCCGGCGACGATCGCGGTGATGTACGTGGACATCGTCTCCGTGGTCGCAAAGCGGTAGGTCCACGCGTCGCCGTCTTCCTCGGGGGAAGGGGTGGGCGCGTTGGAGAAGACCTTCCAGCCCTTGGGGACCTTCACGGTCAGTGTGAAGGTCGACTTCAGGTCGGGCTGCTCGAAGGTCGTGTACACGCGGCGCGCGTCCGGAACCTCGAACTGGGAGTAGGTGTAGGCCTGGCCGTCCGCGGGATCGACGAAGCGGTGCAGGCCCTCGCCCGTGTGCATGTACTGGCAGGACGCGTCCACCTCGAGCACGTTGTGTTCTGCCAGGTTCTCCAGGGCGATGCGGTTGTCCTGGTGGACGGTGAAGGGGTCGAGGGCGTTGCCGTTGAGGCGAATCGAGTGAACGTTGGTGGAGACGAGGTCCGCGAACGTGGAGGCGCCTTCGCGCGCGTCGAACTCGATGCGGGTAAAAGAACCGAAGTCGGTGTCGCCGCGCGTGAGGTCCAGGGAAATTTCGTAGCGCGTCACTGAGGGGATGATTGAGGCGCGTTCGGTTGCTTCCTCTCGGGTGAGGTTCAGGCCTGGCATGGGGTGCCTTTCCGTCGATGGAATGGGGGGCGCTATCGCGCCTAACATTCCTATGGTGTCATGTGTTGTAGGTGGATGCGCGTGGCGGGCCGAATTTTGTCGGCTGGGACACGCTTTTACCAGATGGTGACGCGCTGGGCGGGGTCGAGCCACATGCCATCCCCGTGCTTGACGCCAAATGCGTTGGCGAAGGCGTCGAGGTTGCGCAGTACCTGGTTGCAGCGGAATTCGGCGGGGGAGTGAGGATCGATGGCCAGCATCTGGCGGGCGAATTGTGGACGGGTTGCCGTGCGCCACGCGCGTGCCCAGGAGAAGAAGAAGCGCTGGGGACCGTTGATGCCGTCGATGACGGGGGCGGTCTGCGGGGTGAGGCCCTGCTCGGCCAGGGCTGCCACCCACGCCTTCCAGGCGATCGTCATGCCGCCCAGGTCGCCGATGTTCTCACCGATGGTTAGGGCGCCGTTAACGTGGGGGAGCGAGCGTTCGACGCTTTCCTCGCTGTCGCCGCTCTCTTCCTTATTGTCCTCGGAGGGCAAGAGGACGGAGGGTGTGAGGACGTCGTACTGTCCGATGAGCGCGTGGGTGCGTTCCTCGAAGGCGGCGCGGTCCTCGTCGGTCCACCAGTTCGACAGGTTACCGCGACCGTCGTAGCGGGAGCCCTGGTCGTCGAAGCCATGGCCGATCTCGTGGCCGATGACCGCGCCGATTGCGCCGAAGTTCACTGCGTCATCGGCCTGGGCGTCAAAGAACGGGGGCTGGAGGATTGCGGCGGGGAACACGATTTCGTTCTGCGTGGGGTTGTAGTAGGCGTTGACGGTCTGGGGTGTCATGTACCATTCGTCGCGGTCGACGGGGCGCCCGAGCTTGTCCCATTCGCGGTCGGTGGCGTGGGCGCTGGCGGCGCGGATGTTGTCCACGAGCGTAGCGGCCGGGTCCAGGTGCAGCGTCGAGTAGTCGCGCCACTTGACGGGGTAGCCGATCTTCGGGTTGAAGGTCGCCAGCTTGGCCAGCGCCTTCTCCTTCGTCTCTTCACTCATCCAGTCGAGGCTGCGAATCGATTCTCCGTATGCGTGAAGGAGGCGGCCCACCAGCGCGTCCATCGCTTCCTTCGCGTCGGGTGGGAAATGGCGGGCCACCCAGGCGCGCCCCATGGCCTCGCCCAGGTATGACTCGATGAGGGACAGCGCGCGCTTCCAACGCGGGCGCAGCTCTTGCGTGCCCGCCAGGGTGCGGCCGTGGAAGTCGAAGTTCTCTTGGACGAAGTCGGCCGAGAGCAGGGAGGCGCGCGCGTCGATGGCTGACGCGCTCAGCCACTCCTTGAGGGTGGCCAGGTCGGTGTGTTCCCACAGGGAGGCGGCACCGCGCAGGTAGTCGGGCTGGTCGACGTTGACGACGAGGCCGGAGACGGGCATGTGGGCTCCGCGCGCCCACGCGTCCCAGTCGAAGCCAGGCGCGAGCCTCGTGAGCTCGCTCCACAGGGTTGGATTGTCAGACAGGAGTGGATCACGGTTGGAGACCGAGTCGCGGTGGTGCGAGGCGATGGCCGTTTCCAGAGCCATGATGCGCCGTGCCGCGCCCTCGGGGTCGGCATACCCGCCAGGGAGAGGAGTCGAGCGGTGTGGGCGATGTATGCGTCGCGGATTGGGGCATAATCCTCCTCGCGGTAGTAGGCCTCGTCGGGCAGACCGATACCGGACTGGACCAGGGAGACCATATAGGCGGAGGAATCGTGCGGATCGGTGCCCACGTAGGCGCCGACGAGGCCACCAATGCCAGTGCGCATGAGGAAACCCATGGCCTCGGCCAGTTCGTTGCGGCTCGTGCATGCCTCAATGAATTCTAGGTCGGCGTGCAGGGGAGCGCTGCCGGCGGCCTCGATAGCGTCTTCGTCGAGGAACTGCGTCCACAGGACCGCGATGCGCTGCGCGTCCGGGTCGTCGAGTCTTCCGGCTGCTGCGTCCTGAGCAATTGTGCGGGCATATTTTTCGGAGGCATCGCGCAGTGCATGGAATGCGCCGTCCATGGGACGGTCGGCGGGAATTTCGTGGGTCGCCAGCCACGTGCCGTTCACGTGGCGATAAAAATCGTCTTGGGGGCGCACGGTGCGGTCCATGTTCGCGGTTTCGAGGAAGCGTGCGAGCAGTGTGTTCGTCATGCCATAACTGTAGGTTGTTTTGGGGGCTTTGTGCGTGGCCTAGGCATTTCTCCGACGCGACAGGCGATTTACGTGAGGCTTATAGGCCGTTATTCGTGGTTTCTTGGGGAATTTTGGGGCGAAAGTGCGAATGGTACTTTCGCGCACGCTGAGCGTGCACATTTGTGCATTGGCCAGTGTGAATTCGTTCAGATGGGGATGGAGGGGGCAGAATAGTAAGCGCAATGAGGCACATCCTCATGAAGACGTGAAGGGAAATAACACGGTGAAGACACTTCGCACTGACGTGTGCGTCATCGGTGGCGGCTCCACCGGTGCCGGCGTCGTCCGCGACGTCGTGATGCGCGGCTTCTCAGCTGTCCTCGTCGACCGGGCCGATATTGCTCAGGGGACCTCCGGCCGCTTCCACGGCCTGCTCCACTCCGGTGCGCGCTACATCGCCTCCGACCCCGAGTCGGCCACAGAATGCGCAGAAGAAAACGAGATCGTCAAGCGCATCAACGCTAACGCCATCGAGGCCACCGGCGGCCTCTTTGTGGTGACCGCTCACGACGATGAAGACTACGCGGACCAGTTCCTGGCCCGCGCCGCTGCCGCAAAGGTGCCAGCGGAGGAAATCTCCATCGCCGAGGCACTGCGACGCGAACCCCGACTGGACCCGCGCATCAAGCGCGCGTTCGCCGTTCAGGACGGAACGGTCGACGGCTGGCAGATGACGTGGGGAGCCATCCGCTCCGCCCAGGCCTATGGAGCGCAGATCTTGACCTACCACCGCGTGACTGCCATCGAGCGTGAAGAAGACCGTATTTCAGCCGTCATCGTTCACGATGAGCGAGGTGGCGAGGACGTTCGCATCGAATGCGGCTTCGTCTTGAACTGCGGCGGCCCCTGGGCCGGCACAATCGCGGGCATGGCCGACTGCCACGGCGTCGACGTCGTCGCTGGCGGCGGCATCATGATCGCCATGAACCACCGCCTCACGCACTCGGTCATCAACCGCTGCGTGTGGCCCGCCGACGGCGACATCCTCGTGCCCGACCACACGGTGTGCATCATCGGCACCACCGACCTCAAGTCTGACGATGCCGACAACCTGCCGATCCCCGCCGACCAAGTCCAACAGATGCTCGACTCGGGCGAGGCCATGATTCCCGGATTCCGCAAGGCCCGCGCCGTCCACGCCTGGGCGGGCGCGCGCCCCCTCATCAAGGACTCGCGCGTGTCGGAGACCGACACTCGCCACATGGCGCGCGGCATGAGCATCATCGACCACAACTCGCGAGACGGCGTCTACGGCATGCTCACCATCGCTGGTGGCAAGCTCACCACCTACCGCCTCATGGCCGAACGCATCGTCGACATCATGTGCTCGGAGATGGGCGAGAACCGCCCGTGCACAACCGCCGACGAGGCCGTCCCTGCGGCCAAGGAAGCGCGCCTCTACACGATCGGCCACCGACTCGACAACGTCGAGTCGCGCAACGATGGGCCCACGCACGAGCAGATCATCTGCGAATGCGAAATGGCCACCCGAGCGATGCTCGAAAACGTCATGGACACCCTGCCCAAGGGACAGCTGGACGACGTCCGCCGCCAGATGCGCCTGGGCATGGGCCCCTGCCAGGGTGGCTTCTGCTCCCAGCGCGCCGCCGGAATCGCCCACGAGCGCGGCGACATCGACTCGATGCGCGCCAACGGACTGCTGCGCCTGTTCCTCAAGAACCGCTGGATCGGCCTGTGGCCCATCCTGTACGGCAAGCAAGCCAGGCAGGCCGTGCTCGACGCCTGGATTCACGAGGGCACGCTCGACGTCGAGCACCTGCCCGCAGCCAAGGAAGAGGTCGTTCGATGAGAGACGTCGTAGTTATTGGTGCCGGACTGGCCGGCCTGGCCGCCGCGATCAAGGCCGCCGATGCTGGCCTAAGCGTCACCCTGATCACCAAGGGCGTCGGCGGCATCCAGCTCGGCACTGGCACGGTCGACATCCTCGGCTACGGCCCGGACCCGGTCGAGGCGCCCCTGGACGCAATCCCTGCGCACGTCGCCTCGCGTCCCACCCACCCCTACGCCCACGTGAGCCCCGACCAGGTCGGCGCCTCCGTCGCCTGGCTGCGTGACCTCGTCGGGCCCGACGCCCTCGTCGGCGACGAGACGCGCAACGTGCGCATCCCCACCGGCGTTGGTGCCCTGCGCCCCACCTGCCTGATTCCCCCCTCGATGCAGGCCGGAATCCCCCGGGCGGGCGAACGCTACGCGATCGTGGGCCTGGCGCGCTTCAAGGACTTCTACCCCAGCCTCGTCGCCGAGAACCTCTCGCGCCAAAGCGGCCCCGACGGTGCCCCGATCAAGGCCCGCGCCCTGAGCGTCGACTACGTCGTGCGCGATGGGGAGGTTGACTCCGTGGGAACCGTGCACGCGCGCAGCCTCGACCACGAGGAGAATCGGGCGCGCCTGGCTGCCCAGATTCGTCCCCTGCTGGAAGAGGGCGAGATCGTGGGCCTGCCCGCGGTCCTCGGCCTCGACGATCCGGGAGCGTGGCGGAACCTGGCGGATAAGCTCGGACACCCGGTCTTCGAGATCCCGGTCCAGCCCCCGTCGGTGCCCGGTATGCGCCTGAATGCGTCGCTGACCCGCTTGGCTTCCGCCAAGGCGCGCGTCGTCCTCGGCTCGCCCCTGAAAGCCCTGCATACCGCCGACGGGCGCGTTCAGGCCGTCGAATACGCCAGCGCAGGACGCGCTACCCGCGTGGAGACCCGCGCCGTCATCCTGGCGGCCGGCGGCTTCGAGTCCGGCGCCCTGGAGATGGACTCCTACGGCGTCGTGCGCGACACCGTGTGTGGCCTGCCCGTCATGGGCCCCACCGGTCAGCTGCTGCACGCCGACTTCTGGGGCGAGGAACAGCCCCTGTTCCTGGCGGGACTGGCCGTCGACGACTCGATGCGCGTCGTCGACGAAAACGGCAAGGCCGTGTACACCAACCTGTTTGCCGCGGGCGGCAACCTGGCCGGCGCCACCCGCTGGCGCGAAAAGAGCGGCGAAGGCATCGCTCTGGCCAGTGCCCTGGCCGCCGTCAACGCGATCGTGGAGGAGCTGAAATGACCCTGGAAATGTCAACGCTGATGGGACCGAGCGTGGAAGAAGCCGACGTGTTCTCCCTGGAGGGTGACGCCGCGCTGCGCGCCAGCCTGGACGCCTGCGTCAAGTGCACGATCTGCGAGACCCAGTGCCCCGTCATGCGCGTCACCGACCTGTTCGGCGGCCCGAAGTACTCCGGCCCGCAGGCCGAGCGCTTCCGCAAGGACGGGCAGATGGTGGACAAGTCCATCGACTACTGCTCCTCGTGCGGCACCTGCTCGCTCGTGTGCCCCCAGGGCGTGAAGGTCACCGAGATCATCCACCACAGGCGCACCGCCATGAAGGAAGCCCACGGCATCCCCATGCGCGACCGCCTGATCGGGCGAACCTCGCTGATTGGCACCATGATGACCCCGGTCGCCCCCATCGCGAACTGGGCGCTCGACGTCAAGCCGATCCGCGTGGCGATGGAGGCCATCATCGGCGTGCACCGCTCCGCGCCGATGCCGCGCGCCTACGGGCGCACGTTCGAGGGCTGGTTCAAGAAGCACAAGCCGCTGCCGAAATCTGGCACGCGCGGCCAGGTGATCTTCTTCCACGGCTGCGCCGGTCAGTACTTCGAGGTGGAGACCTCCATCCACTCCGTGATGGTCCTCGAGCACCTGGGTTACGAGGTCCTGGTCCCCAAGCACGGGTGCTGCGGCCTGGCCCTGCAGTCCAACGGCCTGTACAAGGACGCGCGCAAGTACGTCTCGAAGCTGACGAACGACCTGCGCAGCGTCAACCGTGATGCCCCGATCATCTCCGCGTCCGGCTCGTGCGCGGGCATGCTGCGCCACGAGGCGCACGAGATCCTGGAGATGGATACGCCCGAGCTGACGGATGTGGGTTCGCGCATGTGGGACATCAGCGAATTCCTGCTGCACCTGTACGACAAGGGCGAGCTGGATACTAACTTCCAGCGCATCGACGTCACCATCCCGTACCACGCGCCCTGCCAGGTCAAGTCCCAGGGACTGGGCAAGCCGGCCATCGAGCTGATGAGCCTGATTCCCGGCGTGACCGTCAAGGATTCCGAGCAGCCCTGCTGTGGCATTGCGGGTACCTACGGCATGAAGAAGGAGAAGTACGCGGTCGCCCAGGCCGTGGGCGCCCCCGTCTTTGACTTCATCAAGCAGGTCAACGCCGAGCTGGCGGCCTGCGACACGGAGACGTGTCGTTGGCAGCTGCGCACGGCCACGGGCGCGAACGTCGTCCACCCGATCTGGCTGATCCACAAGGCATACGGCCTGCCCAACGGCTGACGCCTCACGCAGTATCCCCGGGCGCGCAGTTCACAATGCGTGCCCGGGGATATTAGTGTGTGCCTATGAGCGTCTCTCGTCGCGTCGTTGTCACTGGTGCCTCCACCGGAATCGGGTGGGCCACCGCCCGCCTGTTGGCCCAGCGGGGGTGGAGCGTCGTCGCGGTGGCGAGGCGTCGCGAGCGCTTGGAGGCTCTCGCGAAGAAGATCGGCTGCGAGTACTGGGCGGCCGACCTCACCGATGAGGCGCAGGTGGAGGAGATGGCCGCCCACATCCTGGAGGGTGGCCCCGTGGATGCGCTGGTCAACAACGCCGGCGGTGCCATCGGCGTCGACCGCGTCGCGGAGGGCGATGCCGCCAGGTGGAGCGCGATGTTTGATCGCAACGTGATGACGGCCCTGCACTGTACGCGCGCCTTCCTGCCGGGGATGCGCGAGCGCGGGGGAGACCTCGTCTTCCTGACCTCGACCGCGGCCCACGACACCTACCCGGGAGGCGGGGGGTATGTCGCCGCCAAGCACGCCGAGCGCATCATCGCCAACACGCTGCGCCAGGAGCTGGTGGGCGAGCCCGTGCGCGTCATCGAGATCGCTCCCGGCATGGTGCGCACCGAAGAGTTTTCTCTCAACCGGCTCGGCTCCCAGGAGGCGGCCGACCGCGTCTACGAGGGGGTCGCCGCCCCGCTCGTCGCCGAGGACATTGCGGAGGCGATCGTGTGGACCCTAGAGCGCCCCTCCCACATCAACATTGACTCGATGATCGTGCGCCCGGTGGCCCAGGCGACAAACACGCTCGTGGCCAGGAAAGCCGCGCAGTAGAGTCCGCGCGCTCACAGCGTAGGAACGAGGCCGGGGCGGGCTGGTGCGCGGCGAGCGGTGAGCGTCCCCGGCCTCGTTCCTTCTACTTGGTCCAGCCCAGGATGCGCACGACGCCCGGGACATCCTCGGTGGTCGTCGTGACCTGGGTGGCGTCGCCGCCTGCGACGGGGGCGACGAAGATGGGTAGCGAGAGGTCGGAGTAGGTGTCCTTGGGTGACGCGTACAGTGCCATCTGCGTGCCGTCGGGGCTCACGGCTAGCCATCCTTCGATGGTGTGAGTGCTCTCCAGGCCGGGCAGGCTGACTTTCGTCCAGTTGGAAACGAGCAGCGTCTGGTCCTCCGGGGTGGTCTGGGCGAGAGGCATGCCCGGCGTGGAGTAGATGGTGCCCTGGTCGATCGTGAGGCACGTGCCGTCGGGGGTGACGGCGTCCGCGCCGAAACAGCCGACGCCGGCCTCGTTGGCGACCCACATCGAGGTCTTGGTGCGCTGGATGGACAGGTCGGGCATGACTTGGAATCGCGCGTAGTTTTCGACCGTGAAGTCGGTGGGAACGGCCTCGGGCGCTTCAGTTTCTGAGGGGAAACGATAGATTGTGCCGACGCGATCCGATGCGGCGTCCTTGTCGATGTGGGCCACGTAGATGGCTCCGTCGGGACCGAATTGTGCGAAGTGATTGGACACGGGGGTGTGTCCGCTCGGCGTGGGGATCGCGTCGTTGAGGACGGTGAGCGTGCCGTCCGTGGAGACCACGGCTACCTTTTCGTTCTCGCCGTCGTTGTTCGCGACGATCATGCGTGAGAAGTCGGGGGAATAGCACTGCATATACTCGCACATGTACCCCGGTGCGGACAGGTACTCGCTCGGGAAGGTGAAGGTACGCGTCGCCGTGATCGTGCCCGATTGCGGGTCGATGGCCCGCACGGTGGTGACCGTCGTGTCGATGCCGTCGTCGGCGGCGGCGAAGATGATGCCGGACATGGGCGCGGTTGCGGGGTCTTGGGAGGCGGTGGGCCAGCCGGAAGAGGGGGGCCGATGGCGCGCCGGTCGTGGAGGGGGTCGAGGAGTGGGCGCAGGCGCTCAGAGCGAGCGCGGTCGCCGCGGCAAACAGAATTGTGGGGAGGGATTTGGTGGACATGAGGCGCCTCTTGAGTGTGATCGGCGGGTGTCGAACGTTGTAAGATAGGCGTGAGGTGCCAAACAAAGCAAGCTCCGTTAAGTGACCTATAACACTTATATGTTCACATTTTTGCCACGATGTCCCCATTATGTGTGGTCTTTAGGCTATGAGGCAATGATGCACTGATCGGCACAAGAAACGCTCATCTTACGTCCGAGGCTACGAGCATAAGCATGATGGGTGATCGGCACACTCATCGTAATTGTGTTTAGCGCTGCTGAACGACAAATTCCGGATCAGGGGCGCTAGTCGCCTCAACCGAGTCGGCCTCGATAACGAGCGCCTTATTGCCACGCAGGCGCAGCGTGCCCGCAACGTGCACCCAGCTATCCGCCGCGGGAACGGCCCCATCCCAGCGAACAACGAAACCGACCGCATATGCGTCAGCCGCGCAACACCAAATCGCCATGCGCGCCACGGCGAAACTCTCCTCCGACGTCAGGCGCGGGATCGAAGCCTGGCCGCGCGCCGACGCCTCGCTCATCACGAAGCCCGTCAGCTCCACGCGCTGCCCATCGTGCACCTTCCCGTGAGACGACAGCTCCTCAATCTGCGCCGCGAAGTTCTCCGTCGTCAGCTCCAACGTCCCGCTCGACGAGGCCGGGGCACCAGATCCTCCAGGCCCCGCGCTCTGGTCGGCCGACTGTGCGCCCGCCCCCGCGCTCGCGGGATCCTCCGTGGAGGATTCCTCGGCCTGCTCATCGGTACCTGCCCCGGCCTCGTCCCCCGCGTCGGCGGCGCGCGCGCTCAGCGTCGTCGACGCCAACTCCGAAGGAGACACGCGGAACGGAAGAATGAGGACCAGAGCCGCCAGGACCGCGACGACGCAGCGCGTCAGGCCCCTGCGCGACGAGGCAGACCCATCGCCATGCGCACCCTCGCCCGCGCCCAGGCGCGACGACAACGCCAACGAACACGCCAGCAAGGCGACGCCCGACGCGATAATGCCCAGGCGTGCCGACGGCGGCACGAACGAGCCGTAGCGACCCGACAGCGCCATCCACAACAGCGCGGCCCCCAAGCCAGCCAGTGAGAGGGCCTCCAACGCGGGTGCGATGCGATCCACGAGCTTCACGACAGGACCCCCATCCACCAAGCGCCGCCCACGACAAGAACAGCAACCACTGTCACCGTCACGAACAAGCGCACCACGAAGGCACTACGGAACTGGGAGGCCAGAAGCGCCACATTCTTCACGTCCATCATCGGCCCGTACACCATGAAACCCAAAAGGGCCCCTGTCGGCGCCAACGACGCCAACGACCGCGCGATCACCGCGTCAGAGGACGAACACAGGGACAGGGCGAAACCGGCCCCCATCATGAGGGCCAACGCGCCGCCAGCCGGTAGTCCCGACAGTAGCGACGACACCGGCCACGCCACCTGCGCCATCGTCGAGGCCACCACGCCCCCCAGCAGGAATGGCAGAATCCGCCCGAAGGAGCGCCCCGTCGCCGCCAGCACGCCAGAGACGCTCCGGTCGGGCGCCTCGCACCCGTCCGCGCAGCAACACGCATCCCGCGCGGAATGGGCGCCCGGACGGCCCTCCTCGCGCAGCGCCGTCGGGGGAGTGGCCAGCATAGACAGGCCCACGCACAGGGCGACGACGACGGACGCTCCGACGCGCGCGGCCACCAGCCACCAGGACCCGAACGCGTAGAGGGTCGATGCGATCACCAGCGGATTGATCGCGGGCGAGGCCAACATGAGCGTCGTCGCGGCCGATAGGGGCACGCCCTTGCGAAGCAGAGAACGAAAAATCGGAACGGCCGAGCAGTCGCACACAGGCAGCGCGAAAGCCGCGACAAGGGCGGTCAGCACCGATGCGAGGGGATTCGTCGGGAAGACCCGCGCGATGAAGGCGGGGGAGACGAAGGCCTCGATCAGCTCGGCGACGAAGACACCCAGGAGCAGGAAGGGGATCGCCTGTAGCGTCATGCCGACCGCAATCGTCGCGGCCCGCCCGACCGGCACACCCGCGCCCGACAGGGACCCCTGCATCGCCCAGACGACCAGCAGCGCAGCGATCGCGCACGCGCCGACGAGCGCGCCCCAGGGGCGCGCGGGGCGTTTCGTGTCCGTTTCACTCACCCCACAACTCTAGGGCAGGGCTTCGCGGTCCCCGCGCACACGCGCCGGTGCGACGAGGCCGTGGCCGGGCATGTGGGGGAGGTGGGCTGCGCTGTGGGCAGACAGACGCCCGCCCAGTAGGCGCGTGAGCAGTCGCTTCGCTACACTGGGTTCTCGCTACGATCCGGCCCGCAACAGCGGGGTATCACCGGGGAGCATCCGGAAGAAAGAGGAGCGCGAAAGCCGGCCACGGCCTCGTCCCCTCCAGTAGAACCGGACGGGAGGGCCCGACACAGCCCCAACGAAGCGGCCGCACCCGACCTACGGGAGCGGCAAGCGGGGTGGTACCGCGGGTGCCGGCGACGCCGGTCCTCGTCCCTGTATAGGCGCGAGACGAGGACACTCATGACGAAGCACGGCTTCTACCCCCGCCACCGGCAAGACGAGGTGGACCCCAGCCCTTCCTTCCCCGCGATGGAAGAGGGCACCCTGGCGTTCTGGGCCAGCGATGACACCTTCCGCAAGTCTGTGCAGATGCGCGACGCGGGCGAGAACGGCTCCAACGAATTCGTGTTCTACGACGGCCCGCCTTTCGCCAACGGCCTGCCCCACTACGGTCACCTGCTGACCGGCTACATCAAGGACGTTGTCGGTCGTTACCAGACCATGCTTGGACACCACGTCGAGCGTCGCTTCGGCTGGGACACGCACGGCCTGCCCGCCGAGCTTGAGGCGCAGCGCCAGCTGGGAATCGAGGACGTCACCGAGATCACCCGTGAGGGCGGCGTCGGTATCGAGGCGTTCAATGCTGCGTGCCGCTCCTCCGTCCTGCGCTACACGAAGGAGTGGGAGGAGTACGTCACCCGCCAGGCCCGCTGGGTGGACTTCGAGAACGACTACAAGACGCTCGACATGTCCTACACCGAGTCCGTGCTGTGGGCATTCAAGCAGCTCTACGACAAGGGCCTTGCCTACCAGGGGCACCGCGTCCTGCCCTACTGCTGGAACGACCGCACGCCGCTGAGCAACCACGAGCTCAAGATGGACGACGAGATCTATCGGGACCGCACGGACAACACGGTGACGGTGGGCCTGCGCCTGGAGACCAAGCTGCGCGAGGATTCGGCCCGCCCCGAGCTGGCCCTCATCTGGACGACCACGCCCTGGACCCTGCCCTCGAACTCGGCCGTCGCCGTGGGCCCGCAGATCGAGTACTCCCTCGTCGAGGTTGCCTCCGACCATGAGGGAAACCTCGCGGGCGAGCGTGTCATGATCGCCACCGAGCTGATCCCGGCGTATGCGAAGGAACTCGGTGAGGACCCGACCGTCGTCGCCACCTACAAGGGCCACGAGCTGGTGGGTACCCATTACCACCCGATCTACGACTACTTCGACACCCCCGAGCGCCGCGCCGAGGGCGGAGCCCCCGGCCCCAACGGCTGGTCCATCATCGCCGCCGACTACGTGACGACGACGGACGGCACCGGCCTGGTCCACCAGGCTCCCGCATTCGGTGAAGACGATATGTGGACCTGTATGGAATACGGTATCGGCGTGGTCCTGCCCGTCGACGAGGGCGGCGTTTTCACGTCCGAGGTCCCCGACTACGAGGGCATGCAGATCTTCGACGCGAACCGCTACGTGGTCGCCGACCTGCGCGAGCAGGGCGGCCCCATCGCGCGCCGCGCCCCCGAGATTCGCGCCGTGCTGGTGCGCGAGAAGTCCTACGTGCACTCCTACCCGCACTGCTGGCGCTGCCGCAAGCCTCTCATGTACAAGGCCGTGTCCTCGTGGTTCGTTCGCGTGACACAGATCCGTGATCGCATGGTGGAGCTCAACCAAGAGATCACCTGGACCCCCGCGCACATCAAGGATGGCATCTTCGGCAAGTGGCTGGAGGGCGCGCGCGACTGGTCGATCTCGCGTAACCGCTTCTGGGGCGCGCCGATCCCCGTGTGGGTGTCGGACGATCCGGCGTACCCGCGCACGGACGTCTATGGCTCCATCGCCCAGCTGGAGGCCGACTTCGGCGTGAAAGTGACGGACTTCCACCGTCCTTTCATCGACTCTCTGACGCGCCCGAACCCGGACGACCCGACGGGCAAGTCGACGATGCGTCGCATCTCCGACGTGTTCGACTGCTGGTTCGAGTCCGGTTCGATGCCCTTCGCACAGGTGCACTACCCGTTCGAGAACCAGGAGTGGTTCGAGAACCACTACCCGGGCGACTTCATCGTCGAGTACATCGGTCAGACGCGCGGCTGGTTCTACACGCTACACGTCCTGGCAACCGCGCTCTTCGATCGTCCCGCGTTCCGCTCCTGCGTCTCCCACGGCATCGTGCTGGGTGACGACGGCCTGAAGATGAGTAAGTCGCTGCGTAACTACCCGGACGTGGCCGAGGTGTTCAACAAGTACGGCTCCGACGCGATGCGTTGGTTCCTCATGTCGAGCCCGGTCGTGCGCGGCGGCAACCTGATCGTCAAGGAGGAGTCGATCCGCGACACCGTCCGTCAGGTGCTGCTGCCGATCTGGAACACGTACTACTTCTTCACGCTGTACGCGGGCGCCTGCAACAAGGGTGAGGGCTACGAGGCCAAGCGCCTCGATCTGTCGTCGCCCGAGGCCGTGGCCGCGCTGGCGCAGATGGATCGCTACCTGCTGGCCCACACCCGCACCCTCGCGCAGGACGTGCGTGGCGCGCTGGACGGCTATGACGTTGCTGGTGCTTGCGATGCGATTCGCGACTACCTGGACGTCCTGACGAACTGGTACGTGCGTACCCAGCGTCAGCGCTTCTGGGACGAGGACGGTGCCGCGTTCGACACGCTGTACACGGCTCTCGTGACGCTCATGGAGCTGGCGGCGCCCCTGCTGCCGCTGCTGAGTGAGGAGATTTGGCGCGGTCTGACGGGCGGGGAATCCGTGCACCTGACGGACTTCCCGGTTATCGACGAGGCTGTGGATGCCCCCGAGCTGGTCGCCGCCATGGACGAGGTTCGTTCGATCGTGTCGTCGGCTCACGCGCTGCGCAAGACGCATCAGCTGCGCGTGCGCCAGCCTTTGGCATCTTTGCAGGTTGTGTCCGAGCATTTTGCGGCGCTGGAACCCTTCGCGGATCTGATTGCTTCAGAGGTCAACGTGAAGTCTGTGGTGTTCGCTTCTCCCGAGACGTCGGGCCTGAGCGTCCGCACCGAGCTCGCTCTGAACCCGCGCGCCTTCGAGCCGGCGGTTCGTAAGCTGACGAGTCAGCTGTTCAAGGCGCAGAAGGCGGGCGAGTGGGAGCTCACGGACGATGGCGCGTGCCGTTTCGCTTCCGTCGAGCTGGATGGGGCGCCGCTGGTGCTCACGGGCGACATGTTCTCGGTGTCCACCTCGGTGGACGCCGCCGAGGGCCAGGTCGCGGACGTTCTGGCGTCGGGCACCTTCGTGGTGCTCGATACGGAGCTGACCCCTGAGCTCGAGGCCGAGGGCTACGCTCGCGACGTCGTGCGCGCCGTTCAGGACGAGCGTAAGAACGCGGGCCTGCACATCGCGGACCGCATCGACCTGTCGCTGACGGTTCCCGCCGATCACGTGGCCGACGTGGAGGCCTGGCGCGACATGATCGCCGCGGAGACCCTTGCGCTGTCTCTGACGGTTGAGGCCGGCGACAAGCTCGCCGTGAGCGTCGCCAAGCACTGAGTGCTGTTGTTGAGGCGGGTGGGCTGCGCATTGGTGCAGCCCACCCGCCCGTATACGAGGGGGCCGGGAGGACAACCTCCCGGCCCCAACATTGTGTGTCGATCAGATGGGTTTTTCGTTATGGAACATCGATGTCGGCCCGCTCCATGGTGACCTTCTTGGTGACTCCCAGTGCGGTCACGCTGTAGGAGATCGTGTCATCGGAGTAGGTGAAGGTCTTGGTCTCGTCAGAGGATGCAAGAATTGCCGATCCGGTTTTTTCTGTATCGTTGACGGAATCCCACGTGTATGGGGTCTTAGAATCTGTTGGGGCAACGTAGCTGCCCGCCCAGTACAGAGCGTCACTGTCGGGAGTGTGCCAGTAGATCTCGATGGTGTCGGCGGTGACTCTAGCGATCTGGTAGCTGTCTTCGTTCGGGTTCTTTTCTTGCCAGGTGCCCGTCAGGTTTGCTGGCGTGGCCGGAGATTCGGTAGTAGGTGCGGCAGTGCTGGCCTGCTGGTGTGGTGTGTTCGAAGCCGAGCTCTCGGTAGTGCTTGAGCATGCTCCGAGGGTAGTGAGTGCAATGATGCACGCTGCAGAAATGATCGCTTGTTTCATGGGTTCCTCCGGTGCAATTGATGTGTGATGGGTCGGCTCGCCTGTGCGGATGATGACACCCTAACCCGAATAGTTAATGCGTAATTGTTGTGTTGGTGGCGTGTTGGGCTTACCGGTGAAGCAGTCTGAGAATGTGGAGGTCGCCTCGTGAATATTTTGTCGTTAGGAGTCCTCCAGTGTCCCCCGGGAGGCTCGGTGACGATTATGTGGGTAGGTTACGAGAATGCGGATAGGTTAATAACCTATCCGCATCCCGATAAACTATCCGCGAGAGCACAACCTATCCGCATGCGTGAGCGCCAACCGGGAAACGGCCATCTCTTGGCCGAGGATTACCTGGCGGCGTCGATTGCCGCCTTCGCCGTCTTAAGGTCGACGCCGGTGCGGTCCTTGTAGTTCTTGACGGCGTAGATCATCCTGCCCTCAGCGATCATCTGGATCTCCACTGCGTTCAGTTCCGGCAACGAGGCCGGGGAAGAGGTAGCAGGAACCGGCGTGGGGGCCGCTGCTTCGGGAGCGGGGAAGGAAGATCCGGCCAGGGCCGTGACGCCCGCGTCGGCGTACGCGGCGCGCAGGCGGGCCTCGAGGGTCGCGACCTGTTCCTTCAGACGCTGGTTCTCGACGCGCAGCTCCTCAATCTCGGATGCCCGACTAAACCACGTACCCATGTGCCGCCTCCTTGGGGGACCATCTTGATGGAATGATCCTATCCGTTACGTGGTGTCGACGGAATCTCTTTGGTAAGGAAGCCATCGCACGTGGACAGAGGATGGGTGCGCTCCGCCCCGGCCTCGTTGATGAATTCTCACCTGCGCGTCGCGAGGACGCGCCGTGATTGGCGAAACAGGCCGACCGCGCTGCGCAGGCCGGTAAAATGGCCGGGACACTGCGACGAGTGGAGGACACATGGCAGGCGAATCGTTCTTCGGGCAAGACCCCGCCCACGACGACCAGCGCGGCGGCATCCCGGCCGACCTGATCCCGTACCTGGAAGCGGCCGACGAGGTCGAGGACACCCAGGCGGGGGAGACGAGCGACCCGCAGGCCGAGGAGAGCGAACGCGAGGCCGCCCTGCGTGCCCTCGTCGAACACTCCTTGCTGTTAGGTCCCGACCCCTCCGTCCTCGCCGAAATCGAGGGCGAGGTGGACGACGACTTCGCTGACGACGCCGCCGAGGCGCGCGACGAGCGCGCCTCCCACGAGGCCGCCCTCGCCCGCGCCGAGGAAGACATGGCCCTGGATGCGCGCGTGCAGGAGATCTACCGCTCCATCGTTGCGCGCGCCCCCGAGCACGACATCGACCCGACCCTTGACCGCGTGAAGCTCGCGCTCGACATCCTGGGTGACCCGCAGAACTCCTACCCGTCGATCCACATCACGGGCACCAACGGCAAGACCTCCACGTCGCGCATGATCGACTCGCTGCTCACCGCTTTCGGCATGAAGACGGGCCGTTTCACCAGCCCGCATCTGCTCGACGTGCGCGAACGCGTCTCGCTCGAAGGACATCCGATCACGCGTGAGGGCTTTGTGCGCGCCTGGGAGGACATCGCACCCTACGTCGGCATGGTCGATGAGCGCAGCCAGGAGGAAGGCGGCCCGCGCCTATCCTTCTTCGAGGTCTTCACGATCATGGCGTACGCTGCCTTCGCGGACTACCCGGTCGACGCCGCCGTCGTCGAGGTCGGCATGGGCGGGCGCTGGGACGCCACGAACGTCATCGATGCTGGGGTCTCCGTCATCACACCGATCGCCCTGGACCACACCAAAGTGGCTCGGCTCCACGATCGAGGAAATCGCGCGCGAAAAAGCCGGGCATCATCAAGCCCGGCCAGATCGTCGTCATCATGAAGCAGGAAGAGGCCGTCCTCGACATCCTCCTCGAGCGGGCGCGCTCCGTCGACGCTATCGCGCGCGTCGAGGGCCGCGACTTCGAGGTCGTGGGCCGCCAGATGGGGGTGGGCGGCCAGATGGTCACCATCCGTACGCCATCCGCGATCTACGAAGACGTCTTCGTCCCCCTGTTCGGGCAGTATCAGGCGCACAACGCGGCGGCCGCCCTCGTCGCCGTCGAGGCTTTCATGGGCGGGCGCGGCCTCGACGGGCGCATCGTCGAGCAGGGCCTCATGAACGCCTCCAGCCCGGGACGCATGCAGGTCGTACGTCATTCGCCCACGATCATTGTCGATGCGGCGCACAACCCCGCGGGCGCTGCCACTCTGCGCGAAGCCGTGGAGTCCTCCTTCTCTTTCGCGCGCATCGTGGGTGTGTACGCGGCCATGGGGGACAAGGACATTGAGGGTGTCCTGTCTGAGGTCGAACCCTTCCTCGATCACCTTGTCCTCACGCAGATGCCGGGTGAGCGCGCGGCCGACGTTGCGCGCCTAGCGGAGGTCGCCGAAGAGGTCTTCGGACCGGACCGGGTAGATGTGCGCGACTCGCTCGCCGATGCGGTCGATCGTGCAGCGGAGATCGCCGAGGCCGGGGCGCAGCCCGCGGATCGCAGCGGAATCCTTGTGTTTGGCTCAGTCATGCTGGCCGGAGAAATGCTGGCCTTGGCAGGGCACTCCCCACGATGACATGCCCGTGAGCTGAGGCAGCCGCCATTCGGCGACCGCCTCAGTTGGGTTTTTGTGTGAAACGTGGCACGATGATGAGGTCTACAAGAAAAGATGAGCGCTTTGCAAGGAGGCACCATGAAGAAGCTCGTCAATGATGTCCACGCCGTCGTCCGCGAAACCCTGGAGGGATTCGCCCTGGCACACCCCGACCTCGTCGACGTTCACTACTCGCCCGATTTCGTCACCCGCGCCGTTCCGAAAGCTGACGGCAAGGTCGGCTTGGTCTCCGGTGGCGGATCCGGACATGAACCCCTGCATGCAGGCTTCGTCGGAGAAGGCATGCTGGACGCAGCCGTGCCCGGCGCAGTCTTCACGTCACCCACCCCCGATCCGATCCTGGAGGCCACGAAGGCCGCCGACCACGGCGCGGGCGTCCTCCATATCGTCAAGAACTACACTGGCGACGTCCTCAACTTCGAGACCGCAGCCGAGCTTGCCGACATGGAGGACATCCAGGTCTCCACGGTCGTCGTCAATGACGACGTCGCCGTCGAAGACTCCCTGTACACTGCGGGCCGCCGCGGCGTCGCAGGAACCATCTTCGTGGAGAAGATCGCGGGCGCTGCCGCCGAACGCGGCGACTCCCTGGAAGAAGTCACCCGCATTGCGACGAAAGTCAACGACCAGACCCGCTCCATGGGCCTTGCGCTCGGCCCCTGCACCGTGCCCCATGCGGGCAAGCCTTCCTTCGACCTGGGCGAGGACGAGATCGAGTTGGGTATCGGCATCCACGGTGAACCCGGCTACCGCCGCGGCTCTATGGAAAGCGCCGATACCCTCATCGCTGAACTCTACGAGCGCGTGCGCGACGACCTCGGCCTGAGCGAAGGCGAGCGCGTCGTTGCCCTCGTTAACGGCATGGGTGGCACTCCCATCTCTGAGCTCTACATCTGTTTCCGTGCCCTCGCGGCCCTCCTGACAAAGGACGGTATTGGCATCGCCCGCCAGATGGTCGGAAACTACGTCACCAGCCTGGAGATGCCCGGTGTGTCCGTCACCCTTATGCGCGCCGACGACGAACTCCTCGCCCTCTTTGACGCGCCCGAGGACACAGCGGCCTGGAAGTAAACGACCGAGCGGAACAAGGAGAGAGACGATGAGCGTTGATGCAGCGTGGGCACTGCGGTGGATCGAGACGTCGGCGGCCACTGTCGCCGAGCACCGCGACTACCTGGTGGACCTGGACCGAGCGATCGGCGATGGCGACCACGGTGAAAACATGGACCGCGGTTTTCGCGCCGCCGTTGCGGCCCTGCACGAAGACCAGCCGGACAGCGTCGCAGATATTCTGAAGACGGTCGCTAAGACCCTCATGTCCACGGTCGGCGGTGCCGCCGGACCCCTGTATGGAACGGCGTTCCTGCGCGCATCGAAGGCCGCGGGAGGCGCCAACCTGGACGGTGAGGGCGTTGCTGCGCTCATCGAGGGAGCGCTGGACGGTATCCAAGCGCGCGGCAAGGCAACCACGGGTGAAAAGACCATGGTCGATGCCTGGAGTCCTGCTCTTGACGCCGCGCGCGAGACTGCTCAGGCGGGAGGCGACGCGCTTGTCGTGCTGGAGGCCGCAGCTGCGGCTGCCGAGGCCGGAGCAGCCGCCACCGAGCCGATGCGCGCCACGAAGGGACGCGCCTCCTACCTGGGGGAGCGCTCCATCGGGCACCTCGACCCAGGAGCCGTCTCCACCTCGCTCATCTTGCGCGCCGCCGCGCGTGCCGCAGCCGAGGGTGGCGCGGCATGAGCGCGCGCGTCGCCTTCGTCATCGTCTCCCACAGCACAGCGTTGGCCACCGGCGTCTGTGAGCTGGCCGCCCAGATGGCGCCCGACGTGCGCTTCGAGGCCGCCGGCGGCACCGACGACGGTCGCATCGGAACCTCCTATGACCGCGTCGAATCAGCTCTCGAAGCTGCGCTCGGTGCCGTCGGAGGGGAGGGGAGCGGCGTCATTATCCTGACCGACCTCGGTTCGGCGACGATGACGGTCGAGTCCGTCATCGACATGAGCGACGACCCTGACCGCGTCCGCTTCGTGGATACCGCGCTCGTCGAAGCAGCTGTCGCCTCATCCGTGCGCGCCCAACTAGGCGATACCCTAAGCCAGGTCGCCGCCGTGGCCGCATCCCTGGCCCCCCGCCCCGAGGTCGTCCCATCCGAGGAGGCACCCGGTGCCCCCGTCCCGCTGATCAACGGGGCAACGGAGGCAGTCCAGGCCTCGGCGATGTGGGCGCAAGGAAACGCTGTCGTTGCTGACCCCGTCGGACTGCACGCGCGTCCGGCGGCTGCTTTCGTGCGCCTTGCCGCATCGTTCGACGCGGAGATCACCGTCAACGGAGCGGACGGAGGTTCGGTCCTTGACCTCATGTCCCTCGGAGTTACCCAGGGAGATACCGTCCATATCGAGGCAAATGGGGCGGACGCCACAGCAGCGGTCGCGGCGTTGACGGATATGCTTGAAAGCGCGAACGCGCAACTGTGACAATCAAAGGAGACAACGTGAGCGCGAAGAGTGTTCTGCTGGAACCTCAGCATCTTCTCGATCCCGCCCTCGAGCACACCCTCATCGTCGTCAAGCCCGATGGTTACGCTCGCGGCCTCACCGGTGAAATCCTGCGCCGCATCGAGGCTAAGGGCTACACCATCAAAGGCCTGAAGCTCATGGTCGCTTCCCGCGACCTGCTGGCCGAACACTACGTGGACCACAAGGATAAGCCCTTCTTCGAGAGCCTCCTGGAGTTCATGAGTTCCGGCCCCGTCGTCGCCATGGTGATCGAAGGCCAGCGTGTCGTCGAGGGTATGCGTGTCCTCATGGGTTCGACCGACCCGACGACTGCCCCAGCCGGCACGATCCGCGGTGACTTGGGTCGCGCCTGGGACAGCCCCCACATTGAGAACCTCGTTCACGGCTCGGACTCTGTAGATAACGCAAAGCGTGAAATCTCCCTGTGGTTCCCGGAGATTTACTGAGACGCCGGTAACCTGCAAGGGTGCACCTGAAGAACCTGACGCTGCGGGGCTTTAAGTCATTCGCCAGCGCGACAACGCTCGCCCTTGAGCCGGGCATCACGTGCGTCGTCGGCCCCAACGGGTCGGGAAAATCAAACGTCGTCGACGCGCTCGCCTGGGTGATGGGCGAGCAGGGGGCGCGCGCTTTGCGCGGCTCGAACATGGCGGACGTTATCTTCGCGGGGACATCTGGGCGCGCTCCACTCGGGCGCGCCCAGGTGGACCTGACGATCGACAACACTGACGGGCTGCTCGACATCGAGTATTCGGAGGTTCGGATCAGCCGCACCCTGTTCCGCGGGGGCGGCTCCGAGTATTCCATTAACGGCTCGCCCGTGCGGCTCCTGGACGTGCAGGAGTTACTTTCGGACACGGGCATGGGGCGCCAGATGCACGTCATCGTCGGCCAGGGACAACTCGACGCGATCCTGTCCTCCACCCCCGAGGAGCGCCGCGGTTTCATCGAAGAGGCCGCGGGCGTCCTGAAGCATCGGCGCCGTAAGGAGCGGGCACTCAAGAAGCTGTCGGACATGGACGCGAACCTCGTGCGCGTCCTGGACCTGACGAACGAGATCCACCGCCAGCTCGGGCCCCTGGCCCGCCAGGCGCGCGTTGCCCGGAGCGCGGCCCTCATCCAGGCGCGCGTGCGCGACGCGAAGGCCCGCCTGCTCGCCGATGACCTCGCCTCTGCGCTGAACATGCTGGCCGTGCTCGAGGCCTCGGACGAATCGGCAGCGCACCAGCGCGCGTCTCTTGAGAAACAGATCGCGTCGGCGCGTGCTGAGTTCGCGCGTCTGGAGAAGGCGGAGCGGGCGTCCTCGCCGGCGCTCGATCAAGCTTTCTCCGACTGGCAGTCACTGACCACGATCACCGAGCGTCTGCGCGGCACGCTCATGGCCGCGACGCAAAAGGTCTCCCTGCGTGCGGCTCCCGATCCGCCGCCGAACGGAGAGGACCCCGACCTGCTCGACGAGCGCGCCCGCGTGGCCATTGCCGAAGACACCGCCCTGGTCGGGCAGGTCGAGGAGGCCCGCAGTGCACTCACGGCAGCGACGCGCGCCCGCGAGGCCGCGGAAGACGCGGACGAGTCGGCGGTCCGTGAGCTCGCCCGCGTTAATCGCGTCATCGCCGACCACCGTGAGAAAGTCGCGCGTCTAACGGGCGACGCCTCCACTGCCGCGTCTCGCCTGGAGGCCGCTATCGCCGAGGCCGGTCGCGCGTGGGGCGCATGCCGCGCCGCTCAGGAGCGTGCCGAGGCCGCGGCCGCGGCTCTGCCCCCTTGCGACGGGGTGCCCGGGGGCGAGGGCGGCGATGGTCCTGCCTCCATTTCCATGGGTTCTTCCCCCGCGCCCCAGACCGGCGGGGGAGCCTCCCAGGCTCACGCCGAGGCCTCGGCCAGACGCGACGCAGCGCGCGCCCGCGTGGACGAGCTGCTCGGCATCGAGCGCGAGGCCCGCGCCGATCGCGCCCGATGGGAGGCCCGCCGCGACGCCCTCGAGCAGCTGCTCGCTCCCGAGGATGGCACCGCCGAGCTGATGGGACGCCCCGGTGTGCTCGGCCAGGTCGCGCCCCTCCTGCACGTCACCCCCGGTTTCGAGGATGCCGTCGCGGCCGCGCTCGCCCCCTTCGCCGACGCCGTCGTCGTCGACTCCCTAGCCCGAGGCCTGGGCGAGCTTGAAGCGGCCCGCGCGGCCGGACGATCACTGCGGATTGTTGTTGCGTCGGATACGTTGTCTTCTGTTTCTGCTGGTTCTTCCGACGAGCCTACGGATAGGCCTGGCGGCCCGCGCATTGACCTGCCCGAGGGCGCGACGTGGCTGTCCGACGTCGTCACCTGCGAGGGGGCCGCTGCGCCCCTCGCGTCCCTGCTGGATGGGGTCGTCGCCTGCTCGCTTGATGCTGCCGTTGCCGTGCTGGATGTGTCCGGTGTGCGCGCAGTCGTCACGTCAGGTGGGGACGTGCTGCGCTCCTGGTCGGTAGAGGGCGGCCGCCAGGCTTCCTCCGTGCTCTCCGTACGTGCGGACTACGAGGAAGCTTGCGCGCAAGCTGAGGCCGCCCAGGCCCGCATGGCCGAGGTCTCCGAGCATCTCAGCGAGGCTAGCGCCCACCTGGATCGCTGCATCCGCGATGCAAACGACGCCCTGAAGGAGCTGCGCGAGGAGGACGCGCAGCGCGCCAAGGAGGCTCAGGAACTGGCCCGTGCCCAGTCGGCGGCACAGGCTGCCCGCGCCGAGGCCGAGCGCGCCCACGATGTCGCCCGCCGCGCCGACGAACAGGTGACCTGGGCTCGTGAGCAGGACGTGGCCGCGCGCGCCCGCCTCGACGGCGCGGACACTGTCGGTCCGCCCGAATCCCTCGAAGACGCCCAGACCCGCGCGGACGCCGCCTCTCGGGCTGCTCGTGAGGCCCGCGAGGGCGAAAACGAGGCGCGTCTGAGCCTGCGAGTCCTCGAAGAACAATCGCGGCGCGCCGCCTCCCGCGCCCGTTCCCTGCGCCAAGCAGCCGCTGCCGAGCGCGAGGCGCGTGCCCGCTACGCCCGGCGCGAAGCTGCACGACAGACAGAGCTGGCCACGGCCTCGGACGTGGAGTCCGCCGCGAGAACAGCCCTGGAGGCCGCCGAGCGCGCCCTGTCGCAGGCCGCCGCCGAGCGCGACCGGCTGAGCGAGCGGCGCTCCCAGGTCTCCCAGGAGGTTTCTGACGCCCGACGCGGCCTCGACCGGCTGAATGCTGAGTTGTCGGAGGTTACGGCCTCGGCCCACCAGGGGCAGATAGCGGCCGAGCAGACGCGCCTGCGCGTCGAGGACCTGCAGCGGCGCGCCCTGGAGGAGCTGTCCCTCGAACCCGAGCAGCTCATCGCCGAGTACGGGCCGGAGATCCCTGTGCCGATGCTGCCGCTCGATCCCGACGACGTCGAGAAGGCGGCGCAAGCCGAGCCGGCCGCCTTCGTGCGCGCCGAGCAGGAGAGGGTGCTCGCCAGGGCCCAGAAGGACCTGGAGAAGCTGGGGCGCGTGAACCCCCTGGCTCTGGAGGAGTACGATGCGCTGGCATCCCGACACAAGTTCCTCGTGGACCAGGTGCAGGATCTGAAGCAGTCAAAGGCGGACCTGCTGAGAATCGTGACAGACGTGGATCGGTTGGTTCAAAAGGCCTTCGCATCCGCGTTCGCCGAGACACGCGAGCAATTCGAGCACGTGTTCGGCGTGCTCTTCCCCGGCGGAGCGGGCGACCTGGTGCTCACAGACCCGGAGGACATGCTTGCCACCGGCATCGAGATCGAAGCGCGGCCGGCGGGCAAGAAAGTCAAGCGTCTCTCGCTCCTGTCGGGCGGCGAACGCTCCCTGGCCGCGATCGCTTTCCTGGTCGCAATCTTTAAGGCGCGACCCTCACCGTTCTACGTCATGGACGAGGTCGAGGCAGCCCTGGATGACGTGAACCTGTCGCGCCTGCTGGCTATCTTCAAGGAGCTTCAGGAGACCTCGCAGCTGATCGTGATCACGCACCAGAAGCGCACCATGGAGATAGCGGACGCCCTCTACGGCGTCACCATGCGCGACGGCGTCACGACGGTGGTCTCCCAGCGCTTGGCGGACTAGCTCCACTTTCCCATGGGTTCTACCTTGGGGTAGACGACGGCTGCATTGGTGCGTATTCTAGCGATATGGCAACACTCAACATCAAGGATGAACGCGTGCATGCGCTGGCGACAGAGCTGGCACGCCTACGTGGGACGACCGCGACAAGTGCTGTTCTCGACGCGCTGACCGTTGAGATGGAAAAGGAACGAGCCAATCATGCTATCGACTGGCAGGCCTTTGCTGATGTGCAGAGAAGGTGTCAAGGTGTTGATGACCCCTGGCTGACAGACGACGATATCTATGACAGTGAGGGGCAACCTCGATGATTGTCGACACTTCGGCATTGGTTGCGCTGATCAGGTCGGAGTCGAGAGCTGCCGACGTTATGAAGGCTTTGGATGAACATCCCCAGAGACTTATCGCTGCGCCCACAGTACTTGAGCTATCTATTGTGATGGGGCAGGCACGAGCCTCAGAAATTGATTCGATCCTCGGCATCTTGGGGCTAACTATTGTCGAATGTGGTGTCGACGAACTGAGATGCGCCCGTGAGGGGCTGCGCAGATATGGCAGGGGAAGCGGCTCGCCCGCAAGACTGAATTTTGGTGACTGCTTAGTCTACGGAGCTGCGAAAGCTGCTGGCCTTCCTTTGTTGTTCATCGGCGACGATTTTACTCATACAGATCTTCAGAGTGTTCTTGTGGACCCGTCTCCCCGTTTGTGACACGTGGGCGGAGACCATGTGTTCTTCGCCCACGCCTTGTCAGGGTCTTCCATAGCGGCCTGGATGCATATGTGTCGTGATTGGCAGTAGCGTCCCGCATATTGGTGTAACCGTGTGGGGTTAGGCTTGTGTTGTTGACACTTCGTTAAGCGGGTGTGAGTTCCTGCGGCCAGTGAGGTGCCTGTTATGGGAACTCGTCGTCGTTTGACGCCGGAGTGTCGTCGTGATGTGGCGTGTCTGGTGTTGGATACGGGGTCTTTGATCGGGTCTGTGGCCCGGGATTGAGGGCTGGGTGAATCGGTGGTGGGCCGGTGGGTCACACTCGAGCGAGAGCGGCGTCAAGCCGCGCGTGAGGGTCGTCCTGATCCACGCGAGCTGGAAGCCGAGAACACGGCATTGCGTCGGCGGGTGCGCGAGCTGGAGAAGGAGAGGGAGTTCTTGGGGAAAGCCAGCGCCTTCTTCGCCTCCGTGCACCACAACACCAGCGCTGTGAGCTGATGGACGCGCCCAAGGGCTTCCTACTCGATCACCTTGATGGCCAACGTTCTAGGGGTCACGCGCGCGGGCTATGACGCGTGGAAGAGCCGAGCCACCCAGCGGGGTCGGCGCGCTGGTGCGTCGGCGTTTGGATGAGGCGGTGGCCTGGGAACACGAGGTCTCGGGCGGCACGTATGGGGTTCCTCGCATCCGCCATGCTCTGACGCGCTCGGGCGTGGATGTGGGTGTGCGTGCTCGCCGCGTCGATGCGCCGCCAGGGCCTGTCAGGCCTGAACACGCACCCGCGCCCGTCCAGGCGCGGCGGGCGGGGCCCTGTGGCCCATGAGGACCACTGCGTGCGCCAGTGGGATCAAGGCGCCCTGGATCGGGTATGGATCACGGACTTTACCTACCTGCGGTGCGCCCAAGGCTGGGTCTACCTGTGCGCCGTGCGTGATGCGCACTCGCGCCGAGTCCTGGGATACGCCATGGGCGAGCAGCACAACACGCGCTCTGGTCATCACCGCGCTCGACATGGCCGCCACCACCCGTGGCGGCTTCCCCACTGGGGTCGTGCTCCACGCTGATCGGGGAACACAATTTACCTCCGAGAAGCTGGCAGCTACATGCGCGCCGTCCAAGGAAAAGTGTCGATGGGGCGGGCCGGAGTGTGCTGGGATAACGCCATGGCCGAATCCTTTTGGGCCACCCTCAAAACCGAGTACTACTACCGGCGTACCTTCACCACCCGCGACCAGGTCTACACCGGGGTCGCCACCTGGATCGAAGACTTCTACAACCGCCGCCGCATCCACACCAGCCTGGGCGGCAAATCCCCCATCGAATACGAACTACACCAAGCGGCCTGGACAAAAGCCGCATAAACAAACCGTCAACAACTTGCGCACAACCCCACCGGCTATGTCGCACGTTAACCTGCTATGTGGAGTGTGGGCGGGGCCGGTCGCGTGGGAGTTAGCGGATCCGCATTTGTGGTGGTGGGGTTCGCTCGGAGCAACTAAGCGCGCACGTCGATCGAGTAAACGCTCAACCACGCCCACAAACACCGCAATACCAACGATTAGGATTCGCGGGGCACACACAAGCCCCGAGACAATCGCGCGCGCGATCAAGAGAGCCCGCCCAACAGAGAGCCTCGCGGGAGGGCCAACAGGTGCGCCGCCGATACGACAGCCGCCCGAACGCGAACCCTCAGGCACAACCGAACGCGACAAGCGGCGGCATCAATGGTGAGGCAGACCAACAAGCGCCTAACTGACACAACGGCCCACAACGCCCGACGACGACGCCTCACCAGCCACGAACACACCACACTGCTTCGCCGCGGAACTAATGCGGCTGACCTGGCCGATAGCTCACCAGCGAGCGACGCCACCGGGGAGCAGCGCCACCGCCGCGCCCCGGAAGCTGGGTGCCCATACCAAGCCAAGCATTCACCCGCCCACCGGGCATGCGGGGCATTCACGCCCCCACAATGAAACACCCACCTTCAACACCAACTATCCCGCACCAATACGCCGAAAAATCACCACAAAACCAACACGTTTTATCCGTCCAACACGTTTTGTTCTATAACCCCAATGCCGCACGCCTCGTTGCACGGATAATGAACTGCGGGCGGGGACCCCTTGGCCCCCGCCCGCGCCTCAAAGCCGTGCGTCCCGCCGCTGCGGGTGCGATGCAATCAGTCGTTCATGAAGTGGCGCTCGTCCAGGATCTGTGCGCCGCCGCCCACCAGCGAGGGCAGGTGCTCGTTCGCGTGGTGGCCGCAAAAGTACAGCTGGCCACCCGAAGGCATGGTCGCACGAACCCAGGCGCGAGCGCCGCAGGCGTCGCAACGATTCGCCGCGCTCAGCTGCGGCTCGTCCAGTACGGGGCGTTCAAGAGTCTGTGCGTTCATGAATCCATCACACACCATCGCACCGCCCCCGCGCACCCCTGTTCACCCGGGGCGCAATCAACGCCGCTCCGCCACAAGTGCGAGCCGACGCCGACAGAGCCGCGCGATGGCGGCGTGAGCACCCCTGCCAGCAGGCCCCCGCCGACCCCAGAAACCGCACCCACCAGCGCGATCTGGCCCCGGCCTCGTCAATCGTGGAAAGCATCCCAGAACCCGCGCCACGCGTCCCGGTGGCCGCAAACGAGCATGGGGACACATATGATGCACAACGTGACTCCTACCGACGCATCCGACTACAACGCGCGACACCTCTCCGTCCTCGAGGGGCTCGAGGCCGTGCGCAAACGCCCCGGCATGTACATCGGCTCCACCGACCACCGCGGTCTCATGCACTGCCTCTGGGAGATCATCGACAACGCCGTCGACGAGGCCCTGGAAGGCCACTGCGACACCATCGACGTGCGCCTGCACCCCGACTACTCCGCCTCCGTCGCCGACAACGGACGCGGCATCCCCGTCGACATCGTCCCCGGCCAGGGCCTGACCGGCGTCGAGGTCGTCTACACGAAGCTCCACGCGGGCGGCAAATTCGGAGGCGGCTCCTACGCGGCCTCCGGCGGCCTGCACGGCGTCGGCGCCTCCGTCGTCAACGCCCTCTCCGCCCGCCTCGACGTGCAGGTCGACCGCGGCGGTAAGACCCACGAAATGTGCTTCCGCAGGGGCGAACCCGGGCAGTTCGACGACTCGAAACAGCGCACCCCCAACTCGCCCTTCACGCCCTTCACGGACGGCTCCATCCTCAAAACCGTCGGCAAGGTCAAGAAGTCGCAGACCGGCACCCGCGTGCGCTTCTGGGCGGACTTCCAGATCTTCCCGTCGACCGAGGGCTTCTCGTGGGAGAACCTGCTGGCGCGCGCCCGCCAGACCGCCTTCCTCGTGCCCGGCCTGACCATCAACTGCTACGACGAGCGCGGCGAGGAGGAACTCCACGAGAGCTTCCGCTTCGACGGCGGCGTCGTCGACTTCGCGAATTGGCTCGCCTCCGACGGCCCCGTCACCGAGACGTGGCACATCACCGGTGAGGGCACCTACAACGAGACCGTGCAGGCCCTCGATTCCGAGACCGGGCACCTGCGCGCCACCGACGTCGAGCGCACCTGCGAGGTCGACATCGCGCTGCGCTGGGGCATCGGCTACGACACGACCGTCCGCTCCTTCGTCAACATCATCGCCACCCCCAAGGGCGGCACCCACGTGACCGGCTTCGAGCAGGCAGTCCTGAAGACCCTGCGCGCCGCGATCGACAAGAACGCGCGCAAGCTTAAGGTTGTCGCCAAGGACGGGCGCCCCGAGAAGGACGACGTGCAGGCCGGCATGACCGCCGTCATCACCGTGCGCTTCCCCGAGCCGCAGTTCGAGGGACAGACCAAGGAAACCCTGGGCACCCCCCAGATCCGCTCTGTCGTCAACCGCGTCGTCACTGACTGGCTCAAGGCGAAGTTTGCGTCCTCCAAGCGCGATGACAAGCAGCAGACCTCGCTGCTCATGGAGAAGGTCGTCGGCGAGATGAAGGCTCGTGTCTCGGCGCGCATCCACAAGGAAATCTCGCGCAAGAAGAACGCGCTGGAGACCTCCTCGCTGCCTGCCAAGCTCGCGGACTGCCGACTCGAGGACGTCGAGGAGACCGAGCTCTTCATTGTCGAGGGCGACTCTGCCCTGGGCACGGCTAAGGCTGCGCGCAACTCCCAGTACCAGGCTCTCTTCCCGATTCGAGGGAAAATCCTTAACGTGCAGAAGGCCTCGACCGCGGACATGCTCGCCAACGCCGAGTGTGCGAACATCATCCAGGTGATCGGCGCGGGCTCGGGCCGCACCTTCGACCTGTCCCAGGCTCGATACGGCAAAGTCATCCTCATGACCGACGCCGACGTGGACGGCGCGCACATCCGCACCTTGCTGCTCACGCTGTTCTTCCGCTACATGCGCCCCATGGTCGAGGCCGGCCGCATCTACGCGGCCGTGCCGCCCCTGCACCGCATCGAGGTCGCGGGCAAGGGGCGCAAGAAGCGCGAATATATCTACACCTACTCCGAGGATGAGCTGCACCGTAAGCTCGCCGCACTGCGCCGCTCGGGTCGCACCTGGAAGGAACCCATCCAGCGCTACAAGGGCCTGGGCGAGATGGACGCCGACCAGCTGGCTGAGACCACGATGGACCGGGCGCACCGCTCGCTTCGTCGCATCACGTTGGCTGATGAGGAGGCTTTGCGCCAGGCTGAGGATGTGTTCGAGCTGCTTATGGGTTCGACTGTGGGGCCACGTAAAGAGTTCATTGTCAATGAGTCCGCAGGCTTAGATCGTATGCGAATTGATGCGTAATGTCTGGTGAACAGGGTCTGCGCGCTGCACAGTTGTTCAAAATGGAAGGGCAACTGTCCAACGTCAGTGTGACTAAAGGCCCTATGAGCCGCTAGGATGTAGCTCATGACAGGACTTGCGCAGCGACTTACGCCGCCCGGGTCCGTCCCGTACCCGGGGAACCACCTCGGGTTGCGCTGGCGGCCCTTGATCGGTCGTGACGCGCCCGCCGTGTACGCGCTGATCTCCCTCATCGAAGACGAGGACCAGGCGATTAGGCGCACCTCCGTGGATGACATTGCGGACATGATGGAAGGTGAGAACGGTCGCGATTGGGTGGATACGATCGTTGGCTTGGATACGAAAGGTAATTTTTGCGCGGTCGCTTCGGTGCGCGTGCTGCGAGGCATCCACGAGGCTGCGACCGCCATCGTGAGCGCATACATTCATCCCCATTGGCGAGGCAGAGGCGTGGGCCGCGCCCTGCTGTACTGGCAGGACGCCAGGGCGCGCCAGATGCTGGTTGAGACTTTCGGTGCCGAGTCTGATGTTCCGGTGTCTATTTCAAACCTGGTGGACGCACACATGACGGATCGGCGTCGGCTTTACATTGCGGCTGGCTTCTTCGCCAAGCGAACTTACCAGGTCATGTATCGCGATCTGGCTGGCGGTGAGGTCGCTCCGCAGGCACGCCACGGCTACAACGTTCTGCCCTGGTGTCAGGTTCCGCAGGACCAGATTCGTGCGATTCATATGGAGGCCTTCCAGCAGGCGTTCCGTTCCCCGCTGCGTGCCCTGTGGTGGGATGATGCGATGAATCACTTCGATCCGCGCTGGTCGTTTGTGGCCGTCGATCGTGAGGACGGTGTGGTCGGCTATGCGATGACGGGTCGGCCGGCGCAGCGGTGGGTCGCAACGGGTCGCCCGGAGGCATACATTTACCTCCTGGGTGTCGCTGAGGCTCATCGTGGTCGTTCGATTGCGAGTGCACTCGTGGGGCATGCGGTTGCGTCCGCGTCCGCGTCGGGTGCTTCACGTATTGGGCTGGATGTGGATATGTCGAGTCCGGACCGGGCACATAGTATCTATGAGCATCTCGGTTTCGTCGATGAAACCGCTGAGGTTTATTACACGATCGATCAGTAGTTCACTAGGAGGCGAGCATGAGCATTCCTCTCGCGCAGAGAGCCGGTGCCCCCGAATTCGTCCCCTTTCCGGGCGAGCATCATGGCATCGAGTGGGAGCCTTTGACCGCCGACCATCACGTCGGTCTGGCGGCTCTTTTCGCGCGCATGGAGGCTCGCGATAATCCGCCGTACCGCACCAGCTCGGATGAGGTGGAGGAGATGTTGTCGTCGGCTTCGAATTGGCGTGGCCTGGTCGGGATCGCGCGTAGGGGTATCGCAGCGGGTCGCCTAGTGGCGTTCGCTCAGGTGATTTTGCGTTTTCCGGGGCGTGTGGAGTGTGTGTGTATTGGGGGTGTGGATCCTGATTTCCGGCGTATCGGCCTGGGTAGTGCGATCGTGGATTGGCAGGAGGGCACTGCCCGTCAGATGTTGGCGAGTGTGGAGGGCGATGGTCCTGCCCAAATCACGTGTCACGTTGAGGCGGGGCAGGATGATCTTGAGGCGCAGCTGAAGGTGCATGGTTTCCGATGGGCGCGCACCTACTACGAGCTGCGTGCGTCTCTGGACGATCTGGTGCCCGTGCCGGATTTGGGGTTGTATATGAGTGTCGAGGCCTGGGGGCCTCAGTGGGAAGAACCGGCTTTGCGTGCTGCGAATCGCCTGAACGAGTCCGAGTGGGGGCGTCCTCCGCTGACGCAGGAGCAGTGGATGCAGGGACGTACGGCGTTCGCGCCTGAGTGGTCGTTCCTGGCAGTAGATCGAACGGGTGATCGTCCGCGCGTCGCGGGTTTCCTCCTGGCGTCGCGCTACGAGCAGGATTGGGTGGCGCTTGGCTGGCGCGAGGGGTATATCGATCAGCTGGGTGTGCTGTCGGCTTGGCGTGAGAGTCGCGTCGCGGACGCGTTGATCCTGGCGTCGATGTGGGCGCAGAGGCGCGATGGGATGGATCGGGCGGGTACCGGTGTCGGGTCTGCGAACCACACGGGTGTGTTGGCTGTCTATGATTCCTTGGGGTTCCGCACGGTCGGTCAGACCAGGCTTTATGCAATCGAAGTGTGACATTCATTTCGCATCGTGGAATGCTGCTCACTGGGAGCGTGCATGTGGCGAATGTCATTCCATGAACGGATGTGTGGGGAGTTGGTTCGATTGAGCGTTTTGTGAGGAAGTGCCCCTTTAGTCCTAATTGTCTGACCAATTGATTTTTTAGGCTCGCAGCGGGGGACCGTGAGAGTCCTCGGCGCCACGCGCGCCCCATCTCCACAGTGCGGAGCTAGCATGACTACGGAGTCGTCAGCACAAACCACGTCCATTCCGCCTCTGGTCATTCGAAGCGCCATCGTTGCCTCTCTCGGCGGCCTGCTCTTCGGCTTTGACACGGCGGTTATTTCCGGCGCGGAAGAAAAACTCACCGAGCTGTACGCTCTCTCCTCCATGGGTGAGGGCATGATCGTTGCCATCGCAACCATCGGCACGATCTGCGGTGCCATCGTCGCCGGTAAACTCGCCGACCGCTTTGGTCGTAAACCTATCCTCTTCTGGATTGGTATTCTCTTTGGCGTCGGCGCCCTGGCAACCGCCCTGGCGCCTGTTCCTACACTCAATCCGGTCGAGGACGGTAAGTTTGTGGCCGCGTCCTCTTTCCCGATTGCCTTCTTCATGCTGTTCCGCTTCCTCGGGGGCATCGGTGTCGGCTTGTCTTCGGTGGTCGCACCTATCTATACCGCTGAAATTGCGCCGGCCCGCGTGCGCGGACGCCTGGTGGGTCTGGTCCAGTTCAATATCGTCTTCGGCATTCTCCTGGCCTACGCCTCGAATGCAATCATCCGCGAAATTGTGCACGAAAACATTGCTTGGCGTTGGATGCTCGGTGTCATGGCCGTGCCCGCTCTGTTCTTCCTGATTTTCCTTGCCACCGTCCCCGAGACTCCTCGCTGGCTGTTGGCCCACGGACACGATGAACGCGCCGTCAAGATTTCCGAGCGCCTCACCTCCACGCAGGAAGAAAGCAGCGAGCAGATCGCCGAGATGAAGGCGCAGATCGCCGAGGATGCCTCCGGCGGCAAGGTCGCCTTCTTTACGCGCCGCTACCGCAAGGTTATCCTCATGGCCTTCTGCATCGCAATGTTCAACCAGCTCTCCGGCATCAACGCGATCCTCTACTACGCGCCCAAGGTCATGAAGCAAGCAGGCGGTGAGCTTGTGCTGGGACCGGCATTCCCCTACGTCGCATCCGTCATCGTCGGCCTCATGAACCTGATCGCCACCATGGCCGCCCTGACCATTATCGACAAGCTTGGTCGCCGTCAGCTCATGATCGTCGGCTCCATTGGCTACCTCGTGTCGTTGGGCTTCCTGTCGGCCATCATGTTCGCCTACAAGGGAGGAAAGTTCGAGCAAAATAGCGCGGTTCCGGTGTGGCTGATCCTCATAGGCCTGCTCGCCTTCATCGCCTCTCACGCCTTCGGTCAGGGATCGGTCATCTGGGTCTTCATCTCCGAGATCTTCCCGAACCGCGTGCGCGCGCGCGGCCAGTCGCTGGGTTCACTCACACACTGGGTCTTCGCCTTCATCACGACGTATGCGTTCCCGGTCCTCACAGATAGACTCGGCGACGGATTCGCGTTCGGTATCTTCTTCCTCGCGATGGTCGGTCAGCTATTCTGGGTCCTGAAGGTAATGCCCGAAACCAAGGGCATCCCGCTCGAAGAAATGGAAGAGAAACTGGGGTTGACGAATGACTAGAATCGTGAACATCGGGGAAGCTCTCATCGATGAGATCACCCGCCCAAACAGTGAACCCGTCGAAGTTGTCGGGGGATCGATGCTCAACGTCGCAGCCGGCCTGACCCGGCTGGGTCACGAGTCCGAGCTGGCGACCTGGTTCGCCCGCGACGCTCGCGGCGACAAGGTGCGCGCGCACGCAGAGGCTGCCGGTGTCACCCTGACGCCCGGCAGCGACGGCGCCGAATTCACCACGGTCGCCCATGCGACTCTTGATGAGCGAGGCCGCGCCACCTACGAATTCGATCTGTCGTGGGACGTGCCCTCCGTGGAGGAACCCGACACCGTCGGACACCTGCACACCGGCTCCTACGCAGTCGTCCTCGAGCCGGGCGCCGACAAGGTCCTGGCCGCCGTCAAGCGCCAGGCCATCCGGGGCACGGTTTCCTACGACCCAAACATTCGCCCTGCCCTGCTGGGCACGCCGGACGAGGCACGCCCGCACGTCGAGGCGATCGTGGCCCTCGCGGACGTCGTCAAGGCGTCGGACGAGGACCTGAAGTGGCTCTACCCGGGGCGCCCCGTTGAGGACGTTATCCGCGAGTGGTCGCAGTCCGGCCCGTCCCTAATCCTGTGCACGCGCGGCCCCTGGGGCGTCTACATCAAGGCTGCCGCAGAGCGCGACATGCTGGTCGTCGATCCCCTTGACGTCGAGCTGGTGGACACAGTGGGCGCGGGTGACTCGCTGATGGCCGGCCTGATCTCCGGCCTGGTTGACGCGGGACTCCTGGGTTCGCCCGAGGCGAAGCAGCGCCTGCGTGGGGCGTCGTGGGACCATATCCTGCCCGCCATTCACCGCGGCATCGTCACCTCGGGTATCACGATTCTGTACCAGGGTGCATACTCACCCACGCGCGACGAGGTTGCAGACATCCTGGCAGCCGATCGGACGCTGCGAGGCTGACGGGGGAGTACTCCTCAACTGATGGGGGTGGGTCCGGCTGAGCGGTCGGACCCACCCCCATATCAACATTGATGATTGACAAAGTGGCGGGGTGGCCGGAAACAAAACCGGTCACCCCACCGTCACGACAACAGGAGAGCGTCAGCCGATCGACGCGATCGCGAAAGTGATGGGCGCGCCCGAGCCGTCGCGGCGCTCGTCCTCTTGGGGCAGCTCCACGGGGGAACCATCGGCCGACGCGGCCCGCCCCGGCCTCGTTCCCACCCACGCGATGTCCAGGCGATCCTCGCCGCGCAGGAAGCGCTGACAGCGCACACCCTGGCCGCCGCGCCCCTTCGATGGGTAAGACGTTAAGGGCGTGACCTTCACCGTCGTCTGGCCGGTTCCCGGAAGCGCGCCGAGGGCCGCCGCGACCGTCACCACCACAGCGTCGATGGGGGCCTCGACCACCCAGAAACCGAGGGCCTCGGCGCCGGGGTTGAGCTTCATCCCGGCCATGCCGCCGGCCGTGCGTCCCTGCGGGCGAACCTTCGCGGCGGGGGTGCGCAGCAGCTGCGCGTCCGAGGACACGAACACCAGGTCCGCCCCATCCGAGCACTGATCGAAGCCCACGAGGCGATCGCCGTCCTCCAGGGTGATGACCTCCCACTCGTCGCGCTGGAGCACGTCGGGACGCAGGCGCTTGACCGTGCCGCGTGCTGTGCCCATCGCAACCACGGCCTCGCCCTCAGGATCCAGCAAACCAACGGCGGAAACGTCCGAGTGTAGCAGCAGCGAGGACGGCATGGCGCCCGCCAGCGACAGGCCTGTCTCAAAACGGGGGAGTGCCGGCAGATCCACCACGTCAATGCGGTGCGCGATACCGTCCTCCGTCACCACAGCCACCTGCGAGCGGGCCGTCGATGACAACTGCGCGCGCCAACCATCCGACGCCGCACGTGGACCAGGCTCCAGCGGATCCCCGCCCTCGATGCGGGCGAGAGCACCCGATGCGGACAGCACTACGACGCACGGATCGTCCGGGATCTGTAGCTCCAGGCCCTTGCCGGAGCGCGATACCGATGGCAACGCCGCCAGTGCGGCATCCTCGGCGCCCGTGGCCGCGCCCACGGGCGTGCCCGTCGAGGCAAGCAACAGCGTGCGTCGCGGCGTGCCCAGTCGATCCGAGACCTCGCGCAGCTCCTTCTTCACGAGCGCGCGCAACAGCTCCGGATCCTCCAAGATTTTGCGCAACGAGGCGATCTTTGCCGCCAGCTCGTCGCGCTCGGTCTCTAACTCGATACGAGAGAACTTCGTGAGGCGGCGCAGACGCAGCTCAAGGATGTAATTCGCCTGCGCTTCCGACAGATCGAATGCCGTCTGGAGGCGCTCGCGTGCAATCTCCGCGTCATCCGAGGACCGAATGATCGCGATGACGTCGTCGATGTCCAGGATCGCGATGAGCAGGCCCTCGACCAGGTGAAGGCGATCCTCGCATTTTGCCAGGCGGAAGCGGCTGCGGCGTGTCGTCACATCTATGCGATGATCCAGGAACACCTGGAGCATCTCCTTCAGGCCCAGCGTGCGCGGCTGGCCGTCCACGAGGGCCACGGCGTTGATCGAGAAGGAATCCTCCAGCGGCGTGCGCTGGTAGAGCTGCTGGAGCACAGCCTCCGGGTTGAAGCCGTTCTTCACCTCGATGACCAGGCGCAGGCCGTGGATGCGGTCGGTGAGGTTCTGGACCGACGAAATGCCCTTCAGGCGCCCCGCGTTTGCGTTCTCCTTGATCTTCTCGATGACCTTCTCCGGACCCACCATATACGGCAGCTGCGTGACGATGATGCCCATCTTGCGGGCCGTCACACGCTCGATTGTGACCTTTGCGCGCGTCTTGAACGCGCCTCGACCGCTCTCATATGCCTCCTTGATGCCGTCAAGGCCAACAATGACACCGCCCTCAGGCAGGTCGGGACCCGGAATGTAGCGCATCAGGTCGGCGACAGCGGCCGACGGGTGATCCAACAGGTGAATAGCGCCCGCGATCGTCTCCGTGAGGTTGTGGGGGGCGATGCTCGTCGCCATGCCCACCGCGATGCCGGAGGCCCCGTTAACGAGCAGCTGCGGGAAAGCAGCGGGGAGAACGTCGGGCTGCATGAACTGATTGTCGTAGTTGGGAACGAAGTCCACCGTGTCCTCGTCCAAACCCGTCACCAGGTCCAGCGCGGCGGGCGCCATGCGCGCCTCCGTGTAACGAGCGGCAGCCGGGCCATCATCCAGAGAACCAAAATTCCCATGACCATCGACCAGCGGAACCCGCAGATTGAAGGGCTGCGCTAGACGTACCAAGGCCTCGTAAATCGCGGAATCACCGTGCGGGTGGAGCTTACCCATCACCTCGCCGACAACGCGCTGGGACTTCACGTGACCCTTGTCGGGGCGCAGACCCATCTGATCCATCTGGAACAAGATGCGACGCTGGACAGGCTTCAGGCCATCACGTGCGTCGGGCAGGGCGCGCGCGTATATGACGGAGACGGCGTACTCGAGGAAGGAACCGCGCATTTCAGCGGATACGTCGATCTCGGAGATGTTCTCGTCCTTGTCAGGAATGTCGACGACCTGGTCCTTCTTAGCCATACGCGCAATTATTGCGCGGGAGGGCGCTCATTTCGACTGGCACGCCGCTTCGGGGCACAATTGGGGAATGGACACATGGACCCGTATTGAACGAAGCGGCTTCTACCCCAGGGCAGTGGAGCGCGCGCTGCGCCGTGCCCTGGGACAGGTTGAACCGCTGGCGACACTGTGCCAGGTAGATACGGGCTTCGACCGAGGCTCCGTGTTTCGTCACCTCACCGTTGTCTCCCTGACCCACCGGGCCATCGTCCAACTGCACGTCGACGAGCTGGACGGCGGCTCCGCCAACATTGCCACGGCCGTGCATCGCGTCGAAGACATCGGCGGCTATTCCACGATGGAGGTCTTCTCTGACCCCGAACACGCAGACGGCCTGACCGAAATGACGATCGCGATGGATCTGAAGGGCGCGCGACGCCTCGACGTGGAACCAGCCCGGTGCGAAGACCCCACGTGCATCGCGGACCACGGCTACACGGGCACCTCCTATCCTGACGACGTGACCTTCCGTATCTCGGCGGCCGCAGATGGACAAGACGCCCTCGATGAAGCCTTCGATTTCGTCGATCATCTCGCGCGGCTGATGGGTACACGCGGTGAGTAAGCGCATGGAGCCTCTGAACCTGACCGGCGCTGACCTACCGGGTCCAGGCGAGTCCTCGATCACGGACATTATTCCCGCAGCCCTGGCTACCATCGACCCGACCCTGCCCGGGGCATCGCCACAAGCAGCCCGCGTCCTTGACCTCGAGGTGGGTGCACGGCAGGTGCTTCTCATCCTGGTCGACGGTTTCGGCTACGAACTTATGGTCGACCACATGGGTCATACGCCGACCCTGCGTGCCGTGCGCGGTGACATCCGTTCGATTCACACGATTGTTCCTTCTACGACGTCGGCCGCGATCACCGCGTTCGGCACCGGAGCGCGCCCGGGCACTACCAACATGGTTGGTTTCTCGGTCGCGTACGGCAGTGGGACCATGAACCTGCTAGCCATGGAAGGGGGGCCTGCGCCGACCCAGTGGCAGCCGGTCCCCACCTTCTTTGAGCGTTTGGCCGCCGAAGGTGTGTCTTCAGCGGTCGTCTCACCGGCGCGTTTCGCCGGATCTGGTCTGACGGGTGCGGCGCTTCGCGGCGCCCGCCACGTGCCCGCAGACAGCCTTGACGAACGCGTCAGTGCTGCGCTGCGCGAACTGCGCGCTGGTACCCCCGTTGTCTACCTCTATTGGTCCGAGATCGATCATTCAGGACACGGTCACGGCATCGGTTCCGACGCATGGGTCGGCCAGGTCGAACAATTTGACGCCGGCCTGGCTGTTCTCCTGCGCGGCCTGCCGCACGGTGTTCGTACGATCCTGACCGCCGATCATGGGATGATCAACGTTGATCGTTCTGCAATCTGGGACGTGGCCTCCACGCCCGCCCTGCGTTGGGGTGTGCGGATTATTGCGGGTGAGACGCGTGCTGCTCACGTTCACGCGCAGGTGGGGCACGCACGCGAGGTAGAGGAACGTTGGCGCGACACGCTGGGCGATAGCGCCTGGGTGTTGTCGCGCGATCAGATGCCCGCACTCATCGGTGAGGGGCAAGGAGCCTCGATCGTCGGTGATCTGTTGGTGCTGGCGCGAGGATATGGCGGAGTGGTCGATTCTCGTACGCAAAGCGCGTCGGCCATCGCGATGCCGGGCGTTCACGGGTCAGTGACGTCGGCGGAAATGCGCATCCCGGTGATCGCCCTGTCCTAATGTTAACGGGGTGCGGCTAGCCGGGATGCCAGTGCCTTTAAGGCTTGGATCCGAAGAGGATCTCATCCCAGCTGGGCACCGAGCGTCGGCCTTTCTTTGAGGCTGCGTTGCGGGCAAGGCGGCTCGACGTCGGTCCCTGCGCGGGTACGGATCCCGTCACGGTGGCGGCAGTATCCGCTGTGGTGCCGGGGTTGCCGTCGGGTGAAACCGCCTTCATAGGGATTGCAGGGGTCTGTTGTTCATCCACCCCACTCGAGTCCTCGGCGGTCTCGGGGGCCGTGGTCGTGTCGGAGAGCCACGGCAGTGCGTGGGACGAGGTCTGGGTTCCTTCATGCGCACCACGCTGGTTCAACGGAATGGCCCCCGTGAGCGGAGGATGGGCGGTGGAATGCTGCGAGGTCGTCGGGAGAAACGTGTCTTCCTGGGAGGATGCGGGTTCAATCTTCGTTCGTGCGGAGGCCAACGAATAGATGCGTGCGGAGATCGGCCCGGTGGAGGGTTCGGGTTCAGAGGAGTCGTCTTCAGCGGCGATGGCCGCCATGTATTCGGCTTCTTCGTCCACCTCCTCGCCCAGGTCAACCTCAATCGTTTGACGTTTTCCGCGCGCCGCATTGAGCTGATCGATGAGGGCCTCGCGGTTGCGTAGGTCTTCCTCGTCGGGGTCCGGCACGGGGGTGGGGCGTGCCAGCGAGGTGAAAATCGATGCGGTGGGGGAGGTTGAGACCTGCTCGGTCAGCCACTGTGCTTCCTGGTCGATGGCCTCGAGAGTGCCAGCATTCGACAGGTGCCAGTGTGCTGCGTGCTCGGATGCGCCCTGCACGAAGGTAACGATAATCTGCCAGGGGTCGCCGACCTCGCGCATGGCTGTCCATTCAAGGGAGGAGGGATCAACACCGCGAGCCGCGAGGCGGTCGAGGACCAGGTCCCCCATCGTGGGGCCTCCCTCACCGATACGCACCGCGCGGGCGCGTGCGAGAGCGTAGTCCTTTTCTGCCTGTATGGGAGCCTCGAAACGCTCCACCGCGTGCACGTCCATGTCGTGCTTGCTGGCGATTTCCTGAGGGGTTGCGCCCGCGCGCAGGAGCGCTTGAATATCGCGAGGGGCCAGCGTCGGGCGCGACGGCGCAACCTCAACGCGGGGACGGTCGCGGCGCGCCGCGCCACGGAGCTCGTCGGAGATCAGAACAGAGTAGCGTTCACCCTGGGCGTCAGTGAGCACCAGGGATTCGCCATCGGCGCTGGTCCCGAGCAATTCGAGCTCAATCATCGCTTCCTCCTCATACGTCACGGTGGAATCGTCTCAAATTATGCTGTCAATGTCGCGTAGCCGTGCGCGTGTCACATATACGATGGCACATTACTCCAACAAGTGTTATCCTCCCTGCGCATAGACACTCGTATTTCGACCGTACGAGGGTGAAAGGGGAGAACCATGGCAACCGATTACGATGCGCCTCGCAAGAATGAGGACGAGGTCTCGGAGGATTCGATTGAGGAGCTGAAGTCCCGTCGCAACGATGCCGGCTCTGCTGAGATCGAGGAAGACGAGAACGAGGCCGCCGAGAATTTTGAGCTTCCGGGCGCTGATCTGTCAAAGGAAGAACTCACTGTCCATGTCGTGCCCCGTCAGGACGACGAATTTACCTGCTCGCAGTGCTTCCTTGTCCACCACGCCTCGCAGCTCGACCACGTGGATGCCAACGGTAATCCCGTGTGCACCGAGTGTGCGATGTAAGGTAGAAGGATGTTCGGACGCAAGAAAAAGACACACGAGGACGACATCGACGAGGTCGAGGTCCTGCCTCGCTTGAGCGATGAAGATGCAGAGATCTGGGCTGAACCCGGACCCCGCAACTATGGGGATGTGGACACCTCCGAAGGCTACGTCGACATGGGTGCTATCTTGTTCCCGGCCCGTCCAGGCATGCAACTGCGCACCCAGGTTGCCGACGACGGAACCACGGTCCTGCAGATTCTCGTTGTGCTCGGTGACTCGGGTATCCAAATGAGCGTCGCCGCAGCTCCGCGTTCCGGTGGTGTGTGGGATGAGCTACGCGACGAGATTCGCGCGGGCTTCGAAAAGCAGGGGGCGAAGGTCGCGGACATTCGCACGCGCTACGGCAATGAACTGCTCGTCGACATGCCGATGACAATGCCCGATGGCCGCACGGCGACCTCGCGTATGCGCGTCCTGGGCCGTGAAGGCGACCGATGGTTTGCGCGTATCGACATTATCGGTCCGGCGGCTGCTGATGCCGAGTCAGGACTCGAGATCGAGAAGGTCATCGACCGCATCGTCGTTCGCCGTGACGAACACCCTCGGACTCGGCTCGAACTCCTGCCCGTCCACCTGCCCGCGGGTGTAAAGGAAGCCTGACATGGCCTCGTGGATCTCACGGATTGGGGCAGCACTTGGCCTCGATAAGGACGCTCGTTCTCTGGATGCTGCCCTCGACGAGGACTCGGCGCGTGCTGCGCGCGGTGTCACGCCCATCCGAGACGTGAGCGAACGCAGCCACGCACTTGTCTTCGGAACCCTCCTGGGGATGACCTACCCGCCCGAGGAAGGACCCCAGCGTGTCCTCGTCGCTACACTCTATGACGGCACCGACACCCTTGAACTGCGCTGGCCAGGCCGCTCATCGATCCCTGGTCTGAGCGTCGGCGCACACCTAGAGGTCGAGGGAACCGTCGGACGCTTCGGCGAGCGCCTCGTCATCATTAACCCGCTCTACCGCGTCATTGCGGGGGAGGGTTGATGTCGGCTCCGCGGTGGATGAGCCAGGCGACGTCGGAGGAGTTTTCCTGGTCCCAGGCCCTGGGCGGCACGCGAGGTGTCATCGAGGCGACCGCTCCAGGCCTCATCTTCGTCATCGTCTACGTTGCCACGCATGCGCTCACCCCCACGCTCGTCGCTGCCTCGTCCATCGCCCTCATCGCGTGCATCATTCGTCTCATTCAGCGTCAGAGTATCCGCCAGGCTCTCTCCGGCTTTTTTGGCGTTGGGGTCGGCGTCGTGTTTGCAGCAGCCACCGGGCGCGGCGAAAACTATTTTGTGTGGGGCATCATCACCAATGTTGCCATGTCCGCTGCCTTCGCGGTGTCTGTCCTGGTGCGCGCCGCCCTGGTTGGATTCTTTTACGCGGCGGCGACGGGCCTGCCCCAGGGGTGGCGCACAGACGCGTCCCTGCGTTCGCTGCGCCACAGCTGCGACCAGCTCACATGGTTGTGGGCCGGAATCTTCGGTCTGCGCGCCGCCGTCCAAGCGCCTCTGTGGGCTAGCGGCGCGGTCGCTGCGCTTGGCGTCGCTAAGCTCGCACTGGGCTTGCCGCTCTTTGCGCTCGGCGCATGGTTAACCTGGCGGGGTTTGCGCCCCTACTCTCCACTTTCTGATACGGGTTCTTCCGAGGACGGGGCGACAGACGCGCGCAGCTGATCCAATGACTTTGCATCCCCGTCCGGCACGAGCAGAAGGAGTTCATCCGAAGCCTCGAACACATCGTCCGCGCTGGGTGTGAGCGGGCGACCGTCTCGCAGCAGCGCGGCGAGTACGGAGCGCGGGGGCAGCTCAAGGGAATGCACGCGCTTGCCCACCACCGGTGAATCATCAGGCAGAATGAGCGCGTGCATGGACACAGCTGCCGTGTTGAAGGAGAACAGACGCACGGGAATACCGACCGAAACGGCCTCCTCGACGAGTGCTGTCATGATACGCGGGGTCGACACGGACACGTCGACTCCCCACGCCTGATCGAAGAGCCACTCATTCTTCGGGTTATTGAGGCGCGCGACCACGCGGGGGACCGCAAACTCCGTTTTGGACAGCAAAGAGATAACGAGGTTCGCCTTATCATCGCCCGTTGCGGCGACCATGACATCTGCTTCCTCAACAGCGGCGTCGCGCAGAGCATCGGGTGAACAAGCATCCGCCAATACCCAGTCTGCGTCCGCGACAGAGGAAATGCGTAGTTTTTCGGGCATCTTATCGATGAGTGTGATCTCATGACCGTGAGCTAGCAGCTCCAATGCGACGCTTCGGCCCACCGATCCGGCCCCTGCGATGACGATTTTCATGCTTATGCCTCCAGCTCCGGAGGATTCGACAACTGCTCACGCAGCGGTGCCGTATCCGTCCCGTTGATCGCGAAGTAGAGTTGATCGTGCTCCTGGACGACAAAGTCGGGAGATGCCGTTCGAATCGATCCCAGGCGCGACGTGAAGATAATCCGACAGCCAGTGAGTTCCTCGACGAGCGCGAAACTTAGGCCGTACCAGCTCAGAGACGGTGTCGCATTGACGAGACTAACTGAGCCAGTCGGGTGAGACCAGATGAGTGACGCGTCGGGTGGAAGCATACGGCGCAGCACGGACTCCGCCGTGCGTTGCACGGAGGCCACCGTGGGAATTCCGAGACGCTCGTAGAGGTAAGCGCGCGCCGGGTCGTAAATCCGAGCCACGACGTGTTCGACGTGGAAAACCTCACGTGCGACGCGTGCCGCGATAATGTTCGAGTTATCACCCGAAGACACCGCTGCGAAGGCATAGGCGTCCTTAATGTTGGCCTGACGCAGGCAGTTACGATCCATTCCCACGCCCGTCACTCTGCGGCCCGAAAAATTGGGGGAGAGGCGCGAAAATGCCTTGGAATCGTGGTCAATAATGGCCACGGAATGACCCGCTGCGTCGAGCGTTGATGCCAGGCGGGCGCCGACGCGCCCGCAACCCATGATCACAAAGTGCACGACAACAAACTACTCCGCTCCGCGCCGAATAGCCACGCGTGCTCAATTCTTCGTTCCCGGTGGTGGGCGTTGTGGACTACGCTTATGCACTGTGATGAATTTGTTGGCCTATGCGAAGCGCGTGCTCATCGGACGCCCGATGCGATCGGACGCGATGGGCCACCAGCTTCTTCCCAAACGCATTGCACTCCCGATCTTCGCCTCAGACGCGTTGTCTTCGGTAGCTTACGCGCCCGATGAAGTCCTTTTGACGCTGGCGCTTGCAGGTTCGATGGCGGCCCTGCAGTCGGTGTGGGTGGGCGTCGTTGTCGCCCTGGTCCTTGCCGTAGTTGTCGCCTCCTACCGTCAGACAGTCCACGCCTACCCGTCGGGTGGTGGCGATTATGAGGTTGTGACCACGAACCTTGGTCGATACTGGGGTCTTCTCGTGGCCTCGGCTCTGCTGGTTGACTACATTTTGACGGTTGCTGTCTCAATTTCTTCCGGCGCTAACTACATCACGACGGCTGTTCCTGCATTGCTCGGTCACGAGGTCCCCATCGCGGTTGCCCTCGTCGTCATCTTGGCGACCCTCAACCTGCGTGGCACGCGCGAGGCCGGTAGCGCGTTCGCGGTTCCCACTTACGTTTATATGGGTTCCATCGGGCTGATGGTCGTCGTTGGCTTCGCGAAGCTGGCGATGGGCCAACTGGGACAGGCTCCGACGGCAGCCTATGATCTTGTCGCAGTCCCTGGGCATGTTGACGGCCTGGCCGGTCTGGCGGGCGCCTTCCTACTGATGCGTGCGTTCTCCTCGGGATGCGCGGCTCTGACGGGCGTGGAAGCCATCTCGAATGGCGTCCCGATGTTCCGCCGTCCCAAGTCGCGCAACGCTGCGACGACACTGGCAATGCTGGGTGCAATCGCGGCATCCATGATGATCTCAATCCTTGTGCTCGCCAGGCTGACTGGTGTCAAGATCGTGGAGGACCCTGCGACACAGTTGACCCTCAGCGGTGCTCCTGTCTCCGAGAAAACACCCGTTGACCCAGCGATTTCTCAGATCGCATCGGCTGTCTTCGGGCAGGGGTCCATCCTTTTCATCCTCATCACCGTGGTCACTGGATTCATCCTGGTCCTGGCCGGGAACACGGCGTTTAACGGCTTCCCGACCCTGGCGTCGGTCCTCTCGCGTGACGCTTTCTTACCCCACCAGATGGAGCGCCGCGGCGACCGCCTTTCGTATTCGAATGGCATCGTTGTTCTCACGGTCGCAGCGATTGCGCTGATCGTGGGTTTCCACGCACAGACCACGCGTCTGATCCAGCTCTACGTCGTCGGTGTCTTCATTTCCTTTACCCTTTCGCAGCTGGGCATGATTCGTCATTGGAACCGGCAGCTGCGCACTCGCCAGTCTGGTCAGGAACGCATGAGTGTGCTGCGCTCGCGCGCTGTCAATATCGTCGGCTTCATGATGACCGGTGCGGTCCTCCTCATCGTCCTGGCTACCAAGTTCATGCATGGTGCGTGGATCACGCTGGTGATGATCGCCGTCGCATACGGACTCCAAATCGCAATCCACCACCACTACGAGACTGTCCGTAATCAGCTGCGTGTTGACGACTGGCACGCGCGGCGCGCGCTGCCCACCCGTGTGCGTGCACTTGTCCTCGTGTCGTCACTGTCGCGCCCAGCGATGCGAGCGATCGCGGCCGCCCGTGCGTCCTCGCCGACCTCGATCGAGTTGGTTTCGGTCGTCGCCGACGATGAGGAAGAAAACAAGATTCTGCGCCAGTGGAGGGCCTCGGGTGTTCCGGTCCCGCTGACACTGCTCTCAGCGCCCTACCGCGACATCTCCTCGGTTATCCTGCAGTACGTGCGAGGGCGCCGCCGCGCCATGCCCACGGAGATGCTCGTCATCTACATGCCGCAGTTCCTGGTGGCTCACTCGTGGGAGAACTTGGTCCACAACCAGTCCGGTCTGCGCCTGCGTGCTGCGCTGCTGAGCGTGCCGGGTGTCGTTATCACGATCGTGCCCTGGCAGCTGGGCGAGGACGACGTCGTCGAAGGTCGTCAGCGTGTCAATGATCCGTTCCTGCGCGTAGGGGTCCCTTCCTTGACCGAGCCGTCTGCTCGCGCTGTAGAACCCGCTGATCGCCGGGGTCCCGCTGTCGCTGAGGAGACCTCATGAGTCCCCGTTCGCCTCGCCGCCGCCCGTCGCAACGCCGTCGTTCCGATTTCGCGCGTGTGCGTGCGGGCATCTGCGAGGTCCTCGAGTTGAGCGTCGGTGAACCCGCTCATGGAGGTGCGTGCGTCGCTCGCGATGCCAGTGGCCGCGTCGTGTTCGTGCGGCACACAGCCCCGGGCGAGGTCGTCCGCGCACGCGTCACCGCGGTCCAGAAGAATCTCGCGTGGGCCGATGCCGTGGAGATTGTTTCCGCTTCTGCTGATCGCGTCGAGTCTGTGTGGCCACAGGCTGGTCCTGGCGGCGTTGGCGGCGGTGAACTCGCGCACCTGAGGCCCGCCGCGCAACGCGAGTGGAAGCAGCGCGTCATCGCCGGGCAGCTGCGGCGTGTGGGAGGTGAGGCCCTCGCCGAGGCCGTTGCCTCTCTCGGGGGAGTACACGTCGCACCGGCGGTGGGAGATGAGGACCCGAGCGATCCTCTGACCGGTCGTCGCTCGCGCATTGACGTCGTCATCGATGAGGCCGGGCGCGCCGGAATGCATGAGTTCCGAGGTCGCCGCGTCATCGCTCTGGATGATATGCCGTTGGCTGTCCCCGCGATTCGCGAGCTGGGTTTGTTCGATGAGGAAACGCCTTGGCGACACCTATGGAAGCCGGGGGAGCGCGTGCGCGCGGTGGCGCCCTCCACGGGTGCGCCGATCATCGTGATAGGCCAGGATTCCTACGCAGCGGACGGAACGCGCATCGACGTAGATACTGTGCGCTGGGACGTGCCCGTCGCTGGAACACTCGAGTCTTACGACGTGCGCCCCTCCGGTTTCTGGCAGACGCACGTGCGAGGCGCCCAGGTGCTCGCGAACGCCGTCGTTGCTGGCGCGTTCGGCGCGGACGAGTCCGGGGTCGGTCGCGCTGTCATGGAGTTGTACTCGGGAGCTGGTCTTTTCTCTGTGCCGTTGGCGCGCGCTGTCGGCGAAACAGGCCGCGTCGTGACGCTCGAGGGCGAGGAGGGCGCCGTGCGTGACGCTGGTGAGAACCTCGCCGCCTTCCATTGGGTTGACGCCTTCGCAGGGAATGTAGACCGCGAAGGAGTCGTCGATCTGGCGGGTCAGCTGGGAGCTGTCCCGGACGTTGTTGTGGCCGACCCGCCGCGGGCAGGCGCGGGCGCCGAGGCCTGCCAGGCCATCGCGGCCACGGGCACTCCGCGCGTCGTCCTAGTTTCCTGTGACCCGGCCGCCGGCGCACGCGACCTGCGCGCCCTCACCGAAGCCGGTTATACGCTCGAATCTTCGCAGGCGTGGGACCTCTTCCCACACACCCACCACGTGGAAATGGTTTGCACACTCACCCGCTAGCGGTGCTTCCTGCGCTCCTGCATGCGTGAACCCCATGAGGTTTGTGTGCGGGCCTCAATCGCGCGGCGCTGGTCGCGGTACATGCGATCCACCAGCTCGCGCTCGGACACCCAGCCGACGACTCGTCGATCGACGTCAACGACCGGTAGAGCCTGCAGGCCTGTGCGCCGCAGCGCCCCAAGAACCTCGGATGGGAGAGCTGAGGCAGTGACGGCCTCGTCAATGAGAGGCAATTCCGACAGGGGTGAGTCCAGTGAGCCGTCCTCCTGTGTCAGCTCCGCTAAGCGTAGTGAGGAAACGAGTCCCGTGAAGCGTCCTTCCTCATCCACAACGGGCAGCGCGGTCTCCTTCGTGCGGCGCAGCGCAGACAACGCGGAGGCGACGGACCGTGACGACACGAGGACCTCGGGGGCTGGGGTCATCCACTGTGATGCCGCGCGTGTGCCCAGGAGTGTCCCTTCGACCGGGTCATCGAGCACGTCGCCTCGACGGCGAAGCTTCTCCGTGTAGATCGTCGCCCGGGTCAGGAAACGCGACGCCCCCGTCGCGATCACAACTGCGAGCATCATCGGTAAAATCAGTGAGAACTGGCCCGTCATCTCTACGATGATGAGCACCGCGGTCATCGGAGCGCGCGCCGCACCTGCGAAGGCCGCGCCCATGCCGACCACCGCAAAGACCCCGACAGGCGAGTTGGTCAGCGGCGACAGGAGCATACCGTAGGCACCGCCCGCCATCGCGCCAATGAATAGTGTCGGTGCGAAGACGCCGCCCGAGCCGCCCATACCGATAGTGAAGGAGGTGTACAGGGCGCGTCCTATCATGAGCGCCAGCAGGAAACCAATCGAGTAGGAACCCGCGATCGCCTGCTCCTCCAGCGGATAGCCTGATCCGTACATGTAGGGGAACGCGACGAGGCCCGCGCCGAGGAACAAGCCCAAGATACCCGGGCGCGCCCACTCGGGCAGGCGCGTCCGCGCCCACACCCAGTCGATGAAGTCTTCTGAGGAATAGAGAATCTTCGAAAAAGCGAGGCCGCACAGTCCAGCGACCAGACCGAGGAGAGCCACCCACCACATGTCCGACATGGACGCAAAAGTTAGGTTGTCGGCCACCCGCACGACCATCTCATCACCCTGGAGGACACGTGCCACGATGGAGGAAGTGACGGCGGACAGTACGACGAAGCCGAAGGTCTCTGCCGTGAACTCGACAAGGATCACTTCCAGGGCGAATACTGCACCGGCGAGCGGCGCGTGGAAGGTTGCCGCGATACCCGCTGCCGACCCGCATGTGGCGAGCAGGACGACGCGAGAGACAGGCATGTGCATCCACGAGGCAATGGTTGAACCAAGCGAGGCGCCCACCTGAACGATCGGCCCCTCGCGTCCAGCCGAACCGCCTGAACCGATGGTGAGGGCCGAGGCCAGAATCTTCACGACCGCGACACGCCCCGGAATGCGTCCACCCTTGCGTCGGACAGCGAGCATGACCTCGGGGATGCCATGACCCTTCGCGGAAGGCGCAAAACGTTGGATGAGTGGGCCATAGATAAAGCCAGCGATGGCGGGGGACAGCAGGAGGAATAGCCACGGGGACCAGCCCCACAGGCCGTGTGCCTGCCCGATGTGCGTCGTGTACTCCTCGACACCGGTTGATACCCAGGTCCATGCTCGGATCGCTAGGTTAAAGAGGACAGCGGCAGCGCCAACCACCGCGCCGACGAGCGCGGCTGCCACGCCGAGCAACGAACGGTGTGCGGCAATCGTGTGGCCGACGCGAACGCGCGTCCCCGCGGCCATCTGATCGTGGTGCGGGGACTTCGTTAACGGTGTCACAGGTTAGCGATCTCAACGTGAATGGGATTATCGGTGTCGATACCCCAGACGGTCCGGTAGAAGGACAGCTCGGACAGCCACGCATCTTTGATGTTGCGCGCCGATCGGAAGCCGTGCCCCTCGCCCCCGTAGAGCTTCAAGGCCACGGCGTTTCCGTTCGAACGCAGCGCCTCGTACATCTCCTCGGCTTGCTCTGCGGGCACAACCGCGTCGTCGGTCCCATGCAGGAGCAACAGGGGGGCCGTTATGTCCGCCACGTGGTTGATTGGTGAGCGCTGAGTCCACACGGGGTCGGACATGTCACTGCTGCCCATCAGGATCGAGTCGTAATGCGACTCGAACTTGTGGGTTGTCGCCGCCAGCTTCGCCAGGTCCGCGATGCCAAAGAAGGAAGTCCCCGCAGTGAACACGTCGGAGGCTGCCAGCGCGTTGAGCACCGTGAAGCCCCCGGAGGAACGCCCACGGATCGCCACGCGCGCAGGGTCGACTCGACCCAGGTCGATGAGGTACTGGGCGCCGTCGATGCAGTCCTGGACATCCATGACACCCCAATGACCGTTCAGGCGTTCACGGTAGGCACGACCAAAGGAAGTCGAGCCGCGGAAGTTCACGTCGAGGACTGCGAAACCTCGGCTGGTCCAGTACTGGAAAGGCACCGACAAGCCGGGGCGCGTGGAGCTGGTTGGACCGCCGTGCACATTGACGATCAGCGGGGGAAGCTCACCCTCGGGGGCCGCGAAGTCGGGATTGACGGGCGCGTAGTAGAAGCCGTGCGCTTCCTCGCCGTCCGAGGTCTTCCACGACAGCATTTCGGCCGGGGACACTAGGGCGGTCGGTACCTCGGCCTCCGAAGAGGGCCGCAATACCGTCGTCTGACCGCGTGACACCTCGACAATCGCCGGCGTATGCGTTGAGGAATCTGCCAGGAATACGACGCGGCCATCAGCAGCGGCGACGTTACCGATCGGCCACCAGCCGGTCGCCCACTCCTCGGTCAGTCCATTATCGATTCGCACGGTGCCGATATGCCAGACCTGGTCTTCGGCCCACGAGCACACCAGGTAGTCGTTGTCGAAGTTATCGTAGGAGTGCAGTCCGAGGTGCCAGTGTGGGTGGGAGAAGGCGCGCTTACCCGGGTGCAGGGAGCGGGTACGCAGGCGCGACATCCACGCGTTCGGCTCCTCACCTTCCTTCCACGTGAAACCCTGGGTGCGGTACAGGTTTGCCCAACCGGAGGAATCATCGACGTGAATGAGATCCCCATCAAGGGTCCAGCGCGGCTCGTAGACGCATACGCCCGGGCGGTCAACCAGGACGACCTCCCGGTCGATCGTTCCCTCAAAGGTCAACGATGCGACGTGCAGCTGCGAGTAGGTCCACGGCATATTTGGATGGTTCCACGACAGCCACGCAAGTTTTGTGCCATCGGGGGAAACCGTCGGGGCTTGGGCGAAGTCTGTTCCGCCAAAAACGGGGATGATCGCATCATCATTGCGCGCTGCTGACCCGTCCAACGGGATTGCGACGATCGAGTTTACGGGTTCGCCATCGCCCGAGTGATCCTCAGCGACCGCGTAGACGAGGTCTCGCACGTCGGCGATCCAAAAGTCTCCGTAGCGGACCTTCGACAGAGTCGTCAAGGGGCGCGCGCCTCGGCGCGGCTCCGAGGTGTCAAAGGCGTAAACACGACCGTCCGTGCGGTCGGAGAACACGATAAGCCCGTGGTGAACCGCGTAGGCTTTGCCGCCGTACTCGTGGACTCGCGTGCCGACATCGGGCAGTCGGACACCGTCGATCAGTGGTAGGACCTCTCCCGTTTCACCGGTGGGGCGACGGCGCAGAAGTGTTCCGCGTCCTCCCTCCAGCGGATGCCCCTCCACCCAGTAGGTGTCCGGACCATCGACGCGGACCTGCGACAGGGTGACGGAACGAGCAGTGAAAGAATCGCCCGTGATCGGGGACTTCCAGATGCCGTGGGGCGCGACGGTGACGGACATAGTGCCTCCATAGATCGGTTGGCGTACCAATACCTGTATCTTAATGCGCGCGTAGGAGCACCGCCTGTATCGGGAGGTCAAGCGTTCCCAATTTGATCTGTAGGTGAGACGATGGGCATCTACACTAGGAGGCATGTCTGGAGCACCACACGCGCGTGATCTGCTGTCGCGCTGCACCACCCCTCGGGAGCTACGTCGCCTCGAGCGCGGACAGCTCGATCGGCTCGCAGCGCAGATCCGTTCATTTTTGATCGAGAACGTCTCACGAACCGGTGGACACCTGGGTCCAAATCTGGGTGTCGTCGAGCTGACGATCGGACTGCACCGTGTGTTTCGCTCTCCACAGGACACGATCGTATTTGATACCGGCCATCAGACCTACGTGCACAAGCTTCTTACAGGGCGCCAGAACTTCTCGTCACTGCGTCAACCTGGAGGCCTGTCGGGTTACCCCTCGCGCGCAGAATCCGAGCATGATGTTGTGGAATCATCCCACGCCTCGGCCTCACTCGCTTGGGTGGACGGCATTTCGCGCGAGAAGCACCGCCGGGGCGAACGAACATGGACGGTCGGCGTCATCGGCGACGGGGCGCTCACCGGGGGACTCGCCTGGGAGGCACTTAACAACATCGCGGCCTCTAAGCATCGTCGCATCGTCATCGTCGTCAACGACAACGGTCGCTCTTATGCTCCGACGATTGGTGGCCTTGCAGACCACTGGACGCGCTGCGTACTTCCGCGGGTTATGAGAAGGCCCTCGCCTGGGGCAAACAGCACCTGCTCAGTCACGGCACCCCCGGACGCGCCGCCTACGATGCGCTCCACGGCCTCAAATCCGGGATTAAGGATGCGCTCATACCGCAGGTCATGTTCGAAGATCTTGGCCTGAAGTACATTGGTCCCGTCAACGGACACGACATTGGCGCCGTCGAGACGGCTCTGCGGCGAGCCCGCACCCTTGAAGAACCCGTCATCGTCCATATGATTACCGAAAAGGGTCGCGGCTATAAGCCCGCCGAAAAAGACATCGCGGATCGTTTCCATGCCGTCGGCCCGATTCACCCGGAGACGGGGCTTCCTGTTGCCCCCGAGCGTTTCGGATGGACAGGGGTCTTCGCTGACGAAATCTGCTTGCAGGCGGGCGCGCGCAACGACATCGTGGGAATCACCGCAGCGATGATGCTCCCTGTGGGCCTTGGGCCTATGCACGAGGCCTACCCGGGGCGTGTCATCGACGTGGGTATTGCGGAAGCCGAAGCCGTTGCGTCCGCAGCGGGCATGGCGTACGAGGGGGGCTCATCCTGTTGTCGCCCTCTACGCGACCTTCCTCAATCGGGCCTTCGATCAGCTCCTGATGGACGTGGCCTTGCACAAGGCGGGTGTGACGCTCGTCCTCGACCGGGCTGGGGTTACCGGTGCCGACGGGGCCTCACACAACGGTGTCTGGGACATCGCCATGTGTTCCCTCATCCCGGGCCTGCGGCTGGCTGCCCCTCGAGATGAGGACACGCTTCGCACCGAGCTACGTGAAGCTCTTGACGTCGATACTGCGCCCACCGTCCTGCGTTACCGTAAAGGTTCCCTGCCAGAGCCAATGCCCGCGCTGCACACCGTCGGGGCAGTGGACGTCCTCCTTGATGAAGCTTGCGTGGATTCGTCCGTTAAGCTCCTGATCGTGGGGGCTGGCGCATGCGCCCCAGACGCCATCGAAGCCGGGAAGCGTCTGGCCCGGGATGGTATCAGCGTCACTGTTGTCGACCCGCGCTGGCTTCTGCCTATTTCGCGTGACCTGACGCAGATGGCATCCACCTACGATGCCGTGATCACCGTGGAAGACGGAATCGTTCACGGCGGCTTCGGATGGGCGCTGCGTGAGGCTTTAGTCGGCTCTGGCATTCCCGTGCGGTGCCTGGGAGTCCCACAGGTGTTTCCTGAACACGGCGATCGCGCCCAGATGATCGCAGGCTTCGGCTACGATGCGGACGGCATCGAGCGTTCTGCGCGAGACCTCGCTGACAAGGTTTCAACGCACTGACGCGCGAGCGAGGTTCCCTGGGATATACACGTCGATGCCCCAGGGAATTCTTACCGCCAAGCGGGAGGGCAAGCAGGAAACTGGTTGGGAGTCCTCAGACGCCGAGCGCGTCGCAGATCGGGTCGAGGGTCAGATCAATCTGCCAGTCGCGCGCGCCGCGCGCAACCATCCGCTCCTCAACCTCGTCTCCCGACGGACGTGAAGGATCCAGGGGAGCCCACGCAAGGTAGCGCTGTACCTGTGGGGCAAGCACGACCTCCGGTGCCAAGCCCAATGATGACGCGACACTCGCAACCGCGGATCGGACCGTTCCCAAGCGCGCGGCCGAGGCCTCGTCGATGCGTGCCCACTGGCGAGGCTCAGGGATCGACCCTGGCTGCACAGGCTTACGCTTGGGCGGCAATTCATCCTCGGTCATCGTGGCCACAGAAGCGAGCGCGCGCATCCACTCGTCCTCGAACTGGCGGGCAATGGGGGAGCGGAACTCGTTGATGGACATGAGCGCGCGCCTATTGCGAGGCGGGTTCGATGCTGCACGCACGAGTGCCGCGTTACGCACCAGGCGACCGGGGGACATGTCGATGCGGCGCGCGATCGACTCTCTGGTCTCCCACAGGGCCTTCAAGACTCCTAAGCCTCGCCGCGAGCGAATCTTGCCTGCGCCTGGCAGCGACCGCCACCGATCAGGCTTCGCAGTTGGGGGAGTTACCGTGAGCGCATACGAGAACTCTTGCTGCGCCCACTCCCAGCGCCCCATCTGATCGAGTCGCTTCGAAAGGCGATAGTACAGTTCCGTCAGCAGTTCAACATCCAGAGCCGCGTAGCGCAGCCACTCCTTAGGTAGGGGGCGCACCGACCAGTCCGACGCCTGGTGGTCCTTCACGAGGCCCAGGCCCAGCACCTGCTCAGCGACCGCCGCCAGGCCGAAACGCTCCAATCCCACCAGGCGCGCGGCGACCTCCGTGTCGAAGAGCGCCGGGGCTCGCAGGCCGACCTGCCGCAGATTCGGCAGGTCCTGGAGAGAATCATGCAGGAGCCACACGTCCTCCACGCCCGGCTGCAGCTCAGCAAGATTGGGTAGGGCATGTGTGTCAAAGAGGAAAGTTCCGACGTCTTCACGTCGGAGCTGCACCAGGTAGGGGTCAGCTCCGTAGCGGAATCCCTGTGCGCGCTCTACATCCAGCGCGATCGGAGTCGAACCTGAGGCGAGGACTCGCGCGGCTGCCTGAAGGTCCCGTCGGGTATTAACAACGGTGGGGATCCCCCCACGCGGCTGTGCAACAAGTTCCGGGTTATCCGTATCGCCCCGCGGCAAGCCGCCGCCGTTGTTGACCAGCACTCAGACTCCTTCAAGATGACGGATCGGAACAATGCCGGCTGTTCGGCGCATCACATCTGCCCATCCGGATAGATGCTCCCCGAGATACTCACTGTTGGGCGTCCACGAGGCGCGAACCTCGACAAACAGAGATGATCCTCGCAGCTCCAGGCCGCCGAAAGTCTCACTCATCTCGCGGGTAACCGTGCCCGTCAGGTCATGGAAGCCAGCACCTGCGCCGTCAAGGCAGTCAATCATCCACCCCCACACGCCTTCGGCGAGCATCGGATCGATCGCCATGTCCGCATCAACCTGAGTGCGCATCTGGCACACGATACGAAAAACACCGTTCCAACCGATCTGCTCGACAGGATCGTGAAGGATGATCATGCGACCAGTCGATAGGGGTTGCCCCGCACTGTCCTCGTCAATCGTGCGCATTGCGAGCGCAGCCGTGAACGGCGCCAAACGACGAGGCGGGGGCACCTCTTCGAGGACGATATGCGGCAGGTGGTCGGCCTGTCGTAGGGACAGCAGAGCCCGGATAAACTCCTCGGGCACCGCGTTCTCATTCACGGTTAAATCGTACGAGTGTCATCTTTCTTTGCTTCAGACGCGCCGCTAAGGGCCATCTCGATAAGTAGTGGGTACGTGTTGCCCGTGACGCATCGAGATGGCCCTAGTGTTTTACAATCCGCGCGGATTACGCAGGATGTAAGCGGTGCGTGGCCCTACATGCACGGTGTCTCCGGAACGGTAGTCCTTACGGTCGTCATCTCCCCCCCGTGTCAACGACCGTGTGCCACAGGTGTCCGTACTTGGCGTCCGGCAGTGTGAAATCAACTGCTTCCGGAGCCGCGTTAATCAGGAGTAAGAAATCGTCGTCGAGAATCCGTTGTCCGTTCGCATCGGGTTCTCGAATCGCGTCCCCGTTATAGAAGACCATCGTGGAGCGCGCCCAAGGCTGATTCCACTCTTCCTCGGTCATGTGTGTGCCGCTGGGAGTGAACCACTCAATTTCGGCCAGGTCTGACTCGCCACCGCGCTTGGCTGGTCCCTCGAGAAAACGCCGGCGGCGCATTACCGGGTGATCGCGGCGCAGGTGGATGAGGTGGCGCGTGAAACGCAGGAGCTTGTAGTCGTGTTCGTCCAGGTCCCAGTTGATCCAGGAAAGCTCATTGTCCTGACAGTAGACGTTATTGTTACCTCGCTGGGTGCGTCCGAGTTCGTCGCCGTGGGCGATCATCGGCACGCCCTGGGAGAACATGAGCGTTGTCAGGAAGTTACGCTGCTGACGGTAGCGCAACTCGATAATTTCTTTGTCATCCGTGTCGCCCTCTGCCCCGCAGTTCCACGAGCGGTTGTCGTTTGCGCCGTCCGTGCCTCCCTCGCCGTTCGCCTCGTTGTGCTTTTCGTTGTAGGAGACGAGATCGCGAAGCGTGAACCCATCGTGGGCGATGACGAAGTTGATGGACGCCATCGGCTTGCGTCCCGTCGTCCCATACAGGTCGGAGGAGCCGGCCAGTCGCGAAGCGAAGCCGGGGAGCGAGGAGAACTCGCCGCGCCAAAAGTCGCGAACGGTGTCGCGGTACTTGCCGTTCCACTCTGACCACAAAGGAGGGAATCCACCCACCTGATAGCCATCGGAACCAACATCCCACGGCTCGGCGATCAGCTTTACCTGTGAGACAACCGGATCCTGGTGGATGAGGTCGAAGAACGCGGAGAGGCGGTCGACTTCAGCGAACTGGCGGGCCAGCGTGGAGGCCAGATCGAAGCGGAACCCGTCAACGTGCATCTCAGTGACCCAGTAGCGCAGGGAGTCCATGATGAGCTGGAGGACCTGTGGGGAACTCATCAGGAGGGAGTTACCTGTGCCTGTTGTGTCGAAGTAGTGCTGACGGTCGCCGTCCACGAGGCGGTAGTAGGAGGGGTTGTCGATGCCGCGGAAGGACAGGGTCGGACCCATGTGGTTACCCTCGGCCGTGTGGTTGTAGACCACGTCCAGGATGACCTCGATGTTTGCGGCGTGCAGTGCTTTGACCATCGCCTTGAACTCGGAGACTTGGGCGCCCGGTTCTTTCGACGCCGCGTAGGCGTTGTGTGGGGCGAAGTAGCCGATGGTGTTGTAACCCCAGTAGTTTGAAAGACCCTTTGCCTGCAGCGTCGTGTCGTTTGTGAACTGGTGGATCGGCATCAGCTCGACCGTGGTGACGCCGAGCTTGGTGAGGTGCTCGATGATGGCCGGGTGTGCCATGCCTGCGTAGGTTCCGCGCAGCTCTTTGGGGACGTCAGGATGCCGCATCGTCATGCCTTTGACGTGGGCCTCATAAATGATCGACTCTGAATAGTCGTGTCCTGGGCTGTGGTCGCCCTCCCAGTCGAAGAATGGGTTAACGACGATGGAGAGCATGGTCGCCTTACTGGAGTCACCTCCTTTGAGCTTGAGCGGGTCGTTGGCCTGGTAGGACAGGAGGTTGAGCGAATCGCTGAGCTGTCCTTCGATGGCCTTCGCGTAGGGATCGAGGAGCAGCTTGGATGAGTCGCAGCGTAGACCGTTGGCCGGATCCCAGGGGCCTTCGATGCGATAGCCGTAGCGCTGACCGGCGCGCACTTGCGGTACGTACACGTGCCAGACGTAGGCATCCACCTCGGTCATGGGGATGCGTATTTCATTGCGTTTCTCGTCGAGCAGGCACAGTGTCACAGACGTTGCGACCGATGAGTAGATCGCGAAGTTCGTGCCGGTTCCGTCAAAGGTGGCACCCAGTGGGTAAGCCTTACCAGGTCGAGTTTCCATACCGATAAGGGTGGCACGAATGCTGTGCGAGTGGCGACAATCCGCACAAAAATGAGCATGTGACTTGGATAACTATCGTTTGGTTTTGCATTTCTGCCCGTAGGTCTGTTAAGGTTTTACCCGTTGCGAAGAGCGGTAAACGTTCTGAGAACTGCGGATGTGGCTCAGTTGGTAGAGCATCACCTTGCCAAGGTGAGGGTCGCGGGTTCGAGTCCCGTCATCCGCTCGGGCGATTGGCGCAGCGGGAGCGCGCTTCCCTGACACGGAAGAGGTCACTGGTTCGATCCCAGTATCGCCCACGGTCAACCTTTACAGGTTTGGCGGGCATATGCCCGGCCGCACAAGCGGTTCACGCGGATGTGGCTCAGTTGGTAGAGCATCACCTTGCCAAGGTGAGGGTCGCGGGTTCGAGTCCCGTCATCCGCTCTCAATCGGGAATCCACACGATCCCATTGGGCGTGGTGGGTTGGCCGAGAGGCGAGGCAGCGGCCTGCAAAGCCGTATACACGGGTTCGAATCCCGTACCCACCTCGGGCGATTGGCGCAGGGGTAGCGCGCTTCCTTCACACGGAAGAGGTCACTGGTTCGATCCCAGTATCGCCCACCAGGTAAGCCGGGTCACTGTGATCCGGCCTTTACTGTTTCGAACCCCTCTTTCGAGTTGTAGGACGCTACGTGTGGGTTAAGGGTCAAAATGTGTGTCTGGCTCGGCGTGTCGCGGGGGTTAGATTTGGCCTTTTTGAATGCCGATTGAGTGGGTGTAGTCGGTGTCGATAGCGTTGTCGTAGAGGGCTGGGCGTCCTGTTTCGTGGTCGGCTTGGTTCTCGGTTTGGGTCAGGGTGGATACTTTGGCGAGTTGGCCCTGGCCCCCAGTCGGACTGCCTGGCGATTCGTACTGGATCGTCAGGCAGTTCCGTTTTTAAGTAGAGCCACCAATCCAGCATGCGGCGTTGTCGTTCGCCTGATCTGCCGCGGTGGGTTCTGGCGAGCAGTTTGAGCTGGGCGTTGATGCCGCCTTCTAAGCTGTTGGTGGTGGATTTGATCCGCTCGGGCGCAAGGACTCCTGCTGGCGGGTTGAGGTAGACAAACAGCATCTCGGACCGCCAAAGATGGTTGAGGCTGTTGTAGGCCTTGCGCACGTTGTGGTGGGTCCACACGCGGGTCCATGCACCTGTTTTGGGGTCTTTGATCATGGTTTTCTCGTTCATCCATTCCCGGTAGATCGTTGAAAACTCGTGCAGTTGCACACCCCACGCGGCGGCTTCATCCAGTGTGGTGATCCGGGTCAGTTTCAGCGCAAGTCGGTAGATGGTGCGCCCGGCATCGGTGCGTGGGTTGGTGGTGGTGTAGCGGCGGACCACGCGTTGGGCGTGGACGAGGCAGCGTTGAATTTTCGTAGTCGGCCAGCACTTTTTGATTGCGCTGTATGCGCCTTGGCCGCCGTCGATGACGGCGATGAGTGGGGCTTCGATGCGTTCAAGCAGCAGTTGGTAGTCGCGGGTGGTTTCGTGTTTGCACCAGTGCCAGGCGATCACGTGGTCGATGGTCGCCGCGACGATCAGGCAGCCACCGGCGGTGTAGGTGCCATCGAGAAATACCTGGTCGTAGATCCGCTTGTGGTGGCCGGCGGTGGGGTCAGGCACATCAACGAGCCAGCACCACTTGAAGCGCCGCTTCATGGTGGCGCGGCTAACACCGTTTCGTTTGGCTAGGTCGTCGAGTGATATTGCGGTGGTGCAATGCTCGATGAACTGGGTGAACACTGCCGCGTTGGTGATGTCGTTTCGACGTTTGACGCTGGAGGCGCCGCATTGTTTGCAGCGCCATCTGGTGGTGCCTTTGCTGGTGGTGCCGTTGCGTTTCATTTCACCGCCGCAGTGGCAGCGTGGTTGGTTCTTCGACATTGCGACACCACACCACGCCGCGCATAGCACATCACGGCTGCCACACCCGAGGATTTCCCGTCGGGGGCTAGATATATGCTTCCGGAGCATATACTTTCCGGAAACCTACAGGTCAATCCGTGAAAATCCGCGATTCCGGACACACATTTTGACCCTTAACCCCTACGTGTTGCTGGAGGGGTGACTTTTCGGCTTGTCGATGCGGGAAAATCGGTGTTTTGTTGGTTGTGAGGGCTATAGGCGCAAACGTGGTGCTTTAGACGGCGTGTCGTGGGTCTAGTGGGCGCGTCCGGCCCAGCCTTTGCGTGGCCAGAGTCCTTCTTCTGGGGTGGGGGTTCCTTCCGGGATTCCGTGGCGTTTCTGATCGGTGTGGTTGGGGTGTTTGGGTGTGGGGATCCGGCGGGGTGTGGGGCACCCGTCGTGTTCCCATTGGGTCAGGACTTCGGTGGGGGTCGGGGGTTGTGGGGTGCAGGAGGAGAGCCCATTCGGCGATGACGGCTGGTGGTAGGCACTGGCACCGCGGTGAGCGTGGAGGAGTTCACGCACGACAGCGTTGATGGATTCGACGTGGTTGGTGGTGGCGCAGGCCGGCGGGTCGGCTGGTGTGCCGTCGGGGTTGGTCAGGTAGGTGAACAGCACTCCTTGGCGTGCCAGTCGTGCCAAGCGTCGGTAGGCGCGGCGCGTGCGTTCATGCGTGTACCACCAGGTTTTACCGGTTTTTGACGCCCATGCAGGGTCTTGAGCGGCGAAGGTGCGCTGTGACATCCATTCTCGGAAGGTGTGCCCAAAGTCGTGGAGCATCGTCAACCACGCGCTGGCTTGGTCGACGCTGGTGATGCTCGTCAAGCGTCGTGACAAGGCCAGCAACGCCCGTGCGGGTTCGGTTCTGGGATGCATGGTGAGGTCGCGGATGATGTCACGATGAACGTGGACCAGGCAGCGTTGCACGCGCGTGGAGGGCCATAGGTGCGATAGCCGCCAAGGCGCCTGCAGCACCGTCGGTGGTGACCACATCGGCAGGAGCGAGGCGTTCAAGTAGGGCCGTGTAGGCCTGCGCGGATTCGTTGGCCGCCCACTGCCACTCCAGCACATGCTCGCGGTCTCGGGCGATCAGCAGCACCCATTCGCCCGACAGGTGCATGCCGTCAATGAAGATCTGATCGTGGACCTGCCCGGTGACGGGCGGGTGAGGTACCGGCACCTGCCAGCACCAACAGGTACGACGCCGGAAAGCGCGCGCTGAGCCTTCCTGTTCGTCTTGGGTGTGCCGAGACGTCGCCCACGCGATGAAGTCTGCCAGCTCATCGGCTTGTTCGTGTCGGCGCGCACGCCCTGATGGACATGTGGTTGACAGGGCGCACGAGGTGCATTTCCCACCGTTGAGCGCCCGCCGCGGTGTGTCCATTCTTCTTCATCGGCACAGCGCACACCGGGCAACGCCGAGCACGATTCGATCGTGTTCTCACCCACTACACGATCACCCCAGAAAGTCAAGGAAGCTGCGCGATTAACCGCCCGAACCTAAATAACAGCGACTTTCGCCCGCAATCCCAACCTAAACCCGGAACTTAAGCACCACGTTCGTGACCTATAGTCCGGTTGTGATGCCTCATTAGGGGCTTATAGGTCAGGTTGTGTTGGTTTTTGGGCTGTCTTTCGTTGCTACAAAGCCGAAAGGTGGGGGTTGGACTCGTTGTGACTTGAGTTCTTGGTTGGCCAGGTCGTGTTGGTTTTATCCCGGTTTGATTGATATTCCGCGGTAAGGTCGGGGTTTGAATCGGCTTGGATTGGGGGATGGGAAATCCTCGATGCAAAATCTGTGGTGGCACGACGCAAAAATGGGGCTCAACTCGAGCAGGTAGGCCAAGGTTCCGCTGTCTTGCGTGTAGGGCAAGCCAGTCTCGGCGTAACGATACCCGTGCCCGGCATTTCAGTGCGTTTTTAGACTTCGTCACCGGCAAATACACCCTGGCCGATTACGGGCCCAAGGGACGCACCATACGACGGCGTAACGAACCATTTTGGCATCTATGGCCAGTTTCTCCATTGGTTGACGAGGTTCACCATGTGGTCTTTGTTGACGGAATCTACCTGTCCCACAAGCTGGTGGTTCTTATTGCCTGCACCAAGACCCATGTGCTTGGCTGGTACGTGGCCAAGGGTGAGACCACCCGCGCCTGGCAAGCACTGATGTCTAGGATCGCGCCCCCAGATGTTGTCGTGTGCGATGGTGGGCAAGGCATCGCCAGCGCGGTGAAGACCACCTGGCCTACCACCCGGATCCAACGCTGTGTCTTTCACGCCTATAGCGCGGTCAAGCGTAAGACCACCACCCGGCCACGCACTCAGGCAGGTGTTGATCTCTACAGTCTTGCTCAGGCCTTGCTCGAGGTCACTACCTTTGACCAGGCAGTGGCATGGATGAGCAAACTCGCCACCTGGAACACCACCTACAAGGAATTCCTAGCCCAGCGCACCCGGCTACCAGACGGACGTTGGGTTGCCACCCATGCCCGGCTGATCCAGGCCAAGAACTCCCTCAACACGCTGGTCAAACAAGGCACGCTGTTTACCTACCTCGATCCCGCCCTTGACCTTGAAGGTGACCCCATTGCCAGGACGTCGAACCTGATCGAGGGCGGGATTAATACCCAACTACGCTGCGTGCTACGAGCCCACCGTGGCATGAGTCTTAATCACCAGGTCAAGACCGTGTTGTGGTGGTGCTACCTGCACACCGAGTTCCCTGCCACCCCAGCACACATCCTTAAAACCACGCTCACCGACCAACAGATCATTGACCAATTCGACAAGGCCAGCCACCGCGCCCAAGCGCAAGCCGAGATCGACAGGTGGGGAACCGCAGTTAACTGGACCGACTTCCACCACAGCGGAACCTGGCACGAAACCTACTAAACCGAAACCAACACGTTTTGGCCTATAAGCCTCATTAGGGGTGGCTTGTCGGCGTGTCGCGACTCTAATGGTGCCATTTCCCCATGGGATGGGGCTGGGGTGTGGTGGCGCTTCTGTCTGAAACTCGAGGTTCTCAGCCTGTTGTGGGCCGCAGCTCGGGGCGTGGCTCCCGAACGGATCCAATGGGTAGTAGTGGCAACCCATTCCGTCCTTGAGATGCGCGTCTAAGAGCTTGGGCTGTCTTCTACCGTCCGAATGCTATCCGGTGGGTTATGCCCGTTCTGTTGCGTGTGCGCACCGGTATATAAGTGAACGCTCATCGCCATCTATACATGTTGGCCTTTAGGCAATTGATACCTGTGTGTGCGCCGTCCCTATTCATTGGTTTGTCAGTCTTCGGCAGTGTTGAACCATGCGGTAATAAAATGATCCCATATTATTTTAAAGCATGCGACTTCGTCTCTGTTAATTAGTGTTGTTAAAATTAGCGACACGCCGGAACAATAAAAGTTGACACATCCTGATTGATACTAATGAAACTGCGGTATATATGCCTTGTCGAAGTCAAGAAATATTGGTTACGGTGAACTCATGCTTCCTATTCTTGACCAAATTACAGGACGGTGACATAGACTGGCAATGCATGAAGCGACATCGTCGCATATCCCGTTGACAGGAGTTATCTATGGTCGCCGTGAAGCGCCGTCATCTGGGCGCATACTTAGCAGCCGTTGCTTTGATACTGAGTTTTCTTGGCTTCACGCAATTCGTTGGCGCACAGGTTCCCGCTTACGCAGACGCTCCCGCATGTCCTGGCGCGGTGACGAATGTAAGCGATAAGGTCACGCTTGATTGGAACAATGCCCAGTTGGTCGACCAGAGCGACCACGAGATTCACTCGGTGGGCGACTGGTGGGACCTGGGTGTCAAGCTTCCCTGGAAGAGCACAGGGCATGTCAAGGCAGGCGACTACTTCACCTATAACGCGAACGTTGTCAACCAAGCGAACGGCGAGTCGGTGCTTCGTCCAAACGTCGCCCGTGCCTTCGATGTGGTCTCGCACGACAATATCGTGGTCGGTTGTGGTACCTGGGGTGCCGATGGCAATGTGACCGTCGTTTTCAACGACAGGGTTGAATCCGCTGCCCAGTGGTACGGTACGGTGACGACGCACGGTTTGGCGCAGTACAGCGGCCCCGGCGGCGAACACTACGTTGTGACGGTCGGCGGGAAGGTGACACGCAACCTCGAGATGACTCGCCGGACTCCTGGTGAAGCCCACTATCAGAAGGACGGATGGCTGAATCTGACAGAAAACGAAGACGGCGACGAGAATAAGGCAATCATGTGGCGAGTCATTGTGCCCGCCGGTGATGCCGCGGTCTCCGGTGCTTCGATCGTCGATGAGGTCCCCGCAGGTTCCCACTGGAGCTTCGACTGTAACACCGTCAACGATTACACGAAGACACACACCTACCTGGTGACCGACCCGACGACTTCCGACGGTCTGCGCCAGGTGAACGATACGTCGAACGGGGCCTTCGGTAACGCCGCCCAGATTGAGTGCACCTCCACGAAAGTCACTGTCACGCTCGCCGAAATCCCCGCCAACCAGTCGGCGATTATTCTGCTTCCTGCTCGCGTCGAGGGTGCGAAGCGTGCAGGAGACGTCCTTGGTGAATTCGCCAACACAGTGACGTTCAACGTTCCCGGTAAGACTGTTGAACCCGTTAGGAAGGTCCTGCGTTACGGTGCGACCGCAGACGCTTACGCGCATCAGACGTTCTCCGTGACCAAGAAAGTCGAGGGCGATCTTCCCGAATCAGCCAAGGATCTCGACTACACCCTGGTCATCACTCTGAAGAACGTCGCCGACCCGTCCGTGGATAAGACCTTTGAGACAACCATCAAGGCGGGGGAGACATACAGTTACCCAGAGTCCCTACCTCTGGGAACCGTCGTTACCGTCACCGAGGGTGATCTGCCCGCGTCCGCTGAGATCACGTGGAACGACGCGGCCAGCCGAGTCTTCGAAACTGCTGACGGTGTTACGCTCGCAGCCGACAATCGTGAGGCGACGTTCACTCTGAGCGACGACCACGTCTATTCACTGACGTTGACGAATACACTCGCTCCTACCCCGACCCCCACGCCTTCGGCCACCCCGTCGAGTCCTGCGCCAACGCCTTCGGTTTCGCCGTCGCCCGCACCCAAGCTTGCAACGACAGGTGCCGACGCGTCGGGACTGGGTGCTCTGGCGGGAATCATCGCGATTGTCGGCCTGTCGTTCATGGCGGCCAAGCGTCATCGCAGCTGAACTGAAAGCACCGGATTAACGACCGCCTCACCGTGGGTGGGAGGAACGATGTTCCTCCCACCCACGGTCGTTGATAGAACCGATAAAGGTGCGAGCGGAGACATCGCGACTGTGGCAGCGGACGCCACAGTGGACACGACCGCAGAACGATAAGAAAGCGGGAGGGAACTCGAACGGTTTCGTGCAGGTAAATCGTTCCAGCACAACAAATCGCCGACCGTGCGGTGCACACGCAAGGGTCCTAGCGTGAACTCACGTAGACCCGGGCCTCCCACGGGGCAAGAACAGAAGCAGGGGATGGGTCGTGCTCGGCACAGCCCGAAGAACCGTCTCTGACTTCCTCTGTAGCGTTGCTCAAGTACAGGCTCCAGCGAGAAGCACAGTAGGCCTCGTCGTGGAGGGTATGAGCAGGAGTGAGGGCGCGCCCCGACAGATTAACCACGACGAGAACGGCGCTGCCCTCACACGCGCGCATGTACGCGAAGATCGCGGGTGAGCCAGCGTCGATCCGTTCAAAGGACCCGAAAGTAAGAGCCGGGATGCGATGGCGTGCCTCGATGAGCGCACGGTAATAAGCGAGGACGGAAGAAGGATCGTGGAGCTGAGCGTCAACGTTGATGCGTGACGCCGAGGTCGGCACGTCGATCCACGGTATTCCCGACGTGAAGCCGGCGTTCGGTGAATCATCCCACTGCATGGGGGTGCGCCCATTGTCGCGCGAGATGGCAGCTAAGCCAGCCGGGACGAGGGTGGAACCGCTCGCACGCAGGTAGTTGAGTGATTCAACATCCCGGAAATCGCTCGCTCGCGTGAAGCACCCGCCGAGCATACCGATCTCCTGGCCCTGGTAGATGAAGGGGGTGCCGCGCTGAAGGAAGTAGGCGGTGGCGAGAGCAGTCGCGGATTCGAACCAGAAAGCATCGGGATCCCCGAAGCGGGTCACCGCGCGTGGCTGATCGTGGTTCTCCACGTACAGGGCGTTCCATCCTCGATCTGCGAGAGTCTCTTGCCAGCGTGTCAGAACATCGGCTAGCTCTCCTTCGGCAAGGGGGCGTGGCGAGAACTTACCGGCCTCCTGGCCGAGGTTGACGTGCTCGAACTGAATCAGCATGTTGAACTCTCGCCGAGCGGGATCGCAGAACAAGAGCGCAGATTCAGGTGACGCGTTGGACGCCTCACCGACCGTAAACGATCCGGGATGCAGGGCAAAAGTGCGCTCGTGCATCTCCTGAAGAAACTCATGTAGGCGCGGGCCGTCCGCGAAACACTCGTGTCCCACACCGAACGGCGCCCGGGCGGGTCCGCCGTCGGGCAATCCTGGGAACTTCGAGATGACGTCGATCGCATCGACACGGAAACCATCCACGCCTCGATCCAGCCACCAGTTCATCATGTCGTACACAGCGTCGCGGACCTGGGGATTCTCCCAGTTCAGGTCAGGCTGCTCGCGTGCAAACAAATGAAGATAGTACTGGCCCGACGCTGGATCGTACTCCCACGCGGGACCACCGAAAAAAGACTCCCAGTTGTTGGGCTCAGCACCCGCGGAGCCAGGGACTGTGCCGGGTCTGGGGTCGCGCCAGTAGTACCAGTCGCGACGCGGTGAGTCGATTCCTGAGGCGGACTGCACGAACCACGGATGCTCCACCGAGGTGTGGTTCACTACCAGATCCATGACGACACGTATACCGAGTTCGTGAGCGTGGCTTACAAGGGCATCAAAAGTGGTGAGGTCGCCGAACAGCGGATCGATGTCGCGGTAGTCGGAGATGTCATACCCGTTGTCCGCCTGAGGTGAGCGGTAGATAGGTGAAATCCAGATGATGTCGATACCGAGGTCCGCCAGGTAATCGAGGCGGCGATCAATCCCCTCCAGGTCGCCGACCCCGTCCCCGTTCATGTCCTGGAAAGAACGCGGATAGATCTGGTACAGGATGGCGTTCATCCACCATGGGTCCGCGTGGACCCTGGCGGCGGGTAAGAGGCTGGGTCGGACAATCATGGGGTTACTTCGCGCTGATGAACGCCCAGGCTTCGTACAGTTTGCTGTCGGTGTGGTAGACGACTGTGCAGGTGAAGTTGTACGTGCCCGTCTTTCCAGTCGTCAGGTATGTGCCGGTCAGGGTGCCGTCCACGGTGTACTGGGGCAAGCCATCGCTATTCGTGCCGTACCTCTTAACCGTGCGCTCTGTGATGTATCCGTTGGAAATTGACTGGCCCAGCGCGGCCTTGCACTCGTTCATAACGCCCGTTTCTTCGGAGGACGTGAGGCCGGTGCCAGAGGAACTTGTTGCCGTCGGACGAGGGCTGGATGTCGATGTCGAGCGCGGGCTGGGTGTTGTTGAAGGCTGGGGGTTTTGCGTGGGGGAGTAGGTTGAGGTGGGTGAGGGAGAGGAAGAACGGTCCCCGGCGGAGCGTTCCTCCGTGGCGGCTGAGAATATTCCCATGACGACGATGCCGCCGATAAGGGTGATGACAAACACTCCTGCGATGATTGCTGCGATGAGGCCGCCGTTGGATTTGTTGGGTGTGCGGCCCATTGGTTGGCCGCCGTACGGCCCCTGTGCGGGCGTCGCGGCCCCAAAGCCCTGCGGTGCACCCTGCTGGTAGCCGGACTGTGGGGGGAGGCCACTCACCTGCTGGTTGGGGAAGGGCTGCTGGTTGTTAGGGGGGAAAGGGGTGCTCATACGCTACTTTCGTGGTGGTGAGTCAGGTCTCAGGGATCGTTCTGTATCCTACCAGGCGCTAGGCTGGGGGCATGACAATCGACTACTTGACGCGGCCTCGCCCGCTCACTCCCCGTCAAGACATCCTCCCCGTCATCATCGGTGGAGACTTCGGGGTCTACGGTATTGGGCGTTGTTTCAACGAGGCCTTTGGGTGTCGCTGCATCTGCGTGGGGTCGCAGCCCACCGATTCGATCACACGGTCACACTTTTTTGATGTCCACCACGTGAGCGCTCACGCGACCGATGCTCAGTTGCTTGACACTCTCATGACGATCGCGGGGAGCCACCCGGACAAGAAGCTCATCCTGATGGCGAACCACGACATTTTCTCTGCGTTCGTGGCGCGCAACATGGATGCGCTCTCGCGTCACTACGCGCTGCCCTTCCCCAGCGAGGAAGTCATGAATCGGCTCACGGATAAGGCGGAGTTCGCGCGCGCCTGCGAGCGGGCGGGTATCGATACGCCGCGCACAGTCGTCGTCGATTTCTCGCACGCGTTGGACGAGGCCTGGGTTGGCCCGGAGATTCCCTTTGCTTTCCCCGTGGTCGCCAAGCCCGCCAACGGCGAGCCCTACGACGTCCTCGAATTCGAGGGCAAACGCAAGATCTGGTTCATCGACACGCCCGACGAGCTCGCCCAGCTGTGGGAGACCCTCAAGGCTTCGGGGTTCCGGGACACCTTCCTGGTTCAGGAACTGATCCCCGGCGACAACACCGCGATGCGTTCAATCACCGCCTACGTGGACTCCCGCGGTGAGGTCACCCTCATCGGCTCTGCCCGTGTGCTCCTAGAGGATCACGCCCCGACAATGATTGGTAACCCCGTTGCCATGATCACCGAGGATTTCCCCTCACTGTGGGAGGACGCCTGCACGCTGCTTACCGAAAACGGCTACCGCGGATTTGCAAACTTCGATGTCAAGATCGATCCGCGTGACGGTCGGGCCGTCTTCTTCGAGGTTAACCCGCGCATCGGACGCAACAACTGGTACATGGCAGCCGCGGGCGCAAATCCGATGATTCCCATGGTCGCCGACCTCATCGACGGTCAAGCCTGCGAGCAAACACAAGCGAAGGACGAGATCCTATACACGATGGTTCCCGACTCCCTCCTGCTCCGTTACATCACTGACACGCAGTTGCGTGCACGCGTGAAGCGCATTATCCGCGAGGGGCGCCGCTTCGACCTACTCCTCAATCCCACCGAGAAGGATCTGCGCCGCAACATCACCGTATGGCTTCAAAAGCAGAACCATCGGCGTAAGTTCGCGCGCTTCTATCCTGAGCCGACCCAAACCTCGTACTGACCGAGCTTGGCCCCCTCACTCGGCCTCGGCCTCGTCGATGGGGGAACGGCCCCTGCTAAACTGGCCTGCGACACGCGACCGTACGTTTCGACTAACGAGGACACCATGACGACCACCTCTCTCGTGCCTATCTCCCAAGAAGACAAAATCGCAGCAGTCTCGGGTTTCCAGGACCGTTCCCTGCCCATCGAACAGGCCTGCGTGTGGGAGGCTTTCGAAAAGTCCCAGGGGCACGGTGTGTGGGGGCGGTACGCATGGTGCGAGGACGACACCAAGGTCGCTTTCATCACCCTCTACAAGTACGCGGTGCGAGGCGTGCATTACCTGTGGGCCAAGTGGGGACCCACATGGGTCAAGGAAGCGACCCCCGAACGTGAGGCCGCATTGCGCGCGGACCTGCTGCGCGAGATCAAGAAGCGGGACAAGTCCGTCGTCTTCGTGCGCCTGCACGCCATCTACCAGCACCCGGATCTGGTGATGCCCCTGCAGACCATCTCCTACGACCGAACCGTCGTCATTGATACCTCCGGCAAGACCGAGGAGGCGATCCTCGCGGCAATGCCGAAGTCCGGCAAGCGCTCCATCCGTTCCGGCCTGAAGAAAGGCAAAGCGGAAGGCATCACCTTCCACGAGGACACGGCGAACGCCACTGACGTCATCGACGAGTACTACGCGGTGATGGAGGAGACCGCCGAGCGTGACGGTTTCCGTCCTCACCCCAAGGCCTACTACATGAGCCTGCTCACAACTCTGGGTCCCAAGCATGCGCGTATTTTCTCCATGCGTGATGCTGACGGAAACATCCTGTGCTGGGACTTCTGCTTGGTCGAGGGTATTCGTGCGCAGGCCGAATACGGCGCCTCCACCGAAGCCGGTCGGCGTCTCCGTCAGCCCCCCGTCCTGGATTTCCTGGCCGCCGAGTTCCTGGCCCGCGACGGCGTGCGCGAATTCGACCTAATGGGTGCCCACTCCCCGCGCTGTCCCGACCTGTACAGTGTCGGCAAGTACAAGAGCGCTTTCGCCTCTCATTTCACAGACGTGCCCGGCGGCTGGGATATGCCCGTCAAAAAGAGTATCTATCGTGCGCTGAGCGCGGCGAAAGCCATCAAGGACTGGCGCGCCCGCTCCTGAATCGCCCGCCCCCGGGCGTTAGAATCCCTCTAGCACCTAACTGCATCGACCGTATCGACCAAGGAGACACTGTGCCCGACATCTCGCTCGTCATCGACGGAGAAAACCAGACCGTACCGGTGGGGACCACGGGCACCACGTGGTTCGAGAAGTCGCGCGAGGTCGTTGCCATCAAGGTCGACGGCACGCCGCGCGATCTCGCGACCCCCTTCGAAGAGGGCACGACCGTCGAGGCCATCACACTGGCCAGCGAGGATGGCTTGAACATCCTGCGTCACAGCGCAACCCACGTGCTCGCCCAGGCCGTTCAGGATGTCTTCCCCGACGTCAACCTTGGCATCGGTCCGTTCATCACAGACGGCTTCTACTACGACTTCGGCAATATTGACGCGGTTACCCCCGAGCTGCTGCGTGAACTCGAAAAGCGCATGAAGCGCATCGTCAAGGAAGGGCAGCGCTTCGTGCGCCGTGAGGTCTCCGAGGACGAGGCCGTCGTTGAGTTGGCCGAGCAGCCCTACAAGCTCGAACTCGTGACCACGAAAGGCAAGGGCGCGGAGGGCGCCTCCGTCGAGGTTGGCGGCGCAACTCTGACCATGTACGACAACGTCCGCCGCGACGGCTCCGTCGCCTGGAAGGACCTGTGCCGCGGCCCCCACCTGCCCTCCACGAAATTGATCGGCAACGGCTTCGCGCTCACCAAGGCCTCGGCCGCCTACTGGAAGGGCGACCAGTCGAACGACCAGCTCCAGCGCATCTACGGCACGGCCTGGGCTTCCAAGGAGGACCTCGTCGCCTACCAGGAGCGCATCAAGGAAGCCGAGCGCCGCGACCACCGCCGCCTCGGAGTCGAGCTGGACCTGTACTCCTTCCCCGAGGAGATCGGCCCCGGCCTGGTCATCTTCCACCCCAAGGGAGGCATCCTGCGCCACGAGATCGAGTCCTACGTGACCGACCGTCATAAGCAGGCAGGCTTCGACTTCGTCCACACCCCCGAGATCTCCAAGGGCGGTCTGTTCCACACGTCGGGCCACCTGCCCTACTACGCGGACACGATGTTCCCACCCATGCTCGTTGACGAGGAACGCGACGAGGACGGCAACGTGACCAAGGCAGGCCAGGAGTACTACCTCAAGGCCATGAACTGCCCGATGCATAACCTCATCTTCCGTTCGCGCGGTCGCTCCTACCGCGAGCTGCCTCTGCGCTTCTACGAGCTGGGCCACGACTACCGCTACGAGAAGAGCGGCGTCGTGCACGGCCTAACCCGCATGCGCGGCTTCACGCAGGACGATTCGCACACCTACTGCACGCCTGAGCAGGCCTCCGAGGAAATTCGCACGCAGATCGAGTTTTTCCTCTCCATCCTCTCCGCCTTCGGCCTCAAAGACTTCTACCTGGAGCTGTCCACGCGCGACGAGGACGGCAAGAAGAAGGACAAGTTCATCGGCTCGGACGAGGACTGGGCGGCCGCCACCAAGGCGCTTGAGGACGCCTGCGCGGCCACCGGCCTGGACCTCGTGCCCGATCCGGGCGGCGCCGCCTTCTACGGCCCGAAGGTCTCCGTCCAGGTCAAGGATGCGATCGGCCGCACCTGGCAGATGTCGACGATCCAGTACGACTTCAACCAGCCCGAGCGCTTCGACCTGGAGTACACGGCCGCCGACGGCACCCGTCAGCGCCCCGTCATGATCCACTCCGCGAAGCTGGGTTCCGTTGAGCGCTTCATCGGCGTCCTCACCGAGCACTATGCGGGCGCGTTCCCGGCGTGGCTCTCGCCCGTCCAGGTCCGCCTCATCCCCGTCGCCGAGGCCTTCGACGGCTACGTCAAGGACGTCGCCGCGAAACTGCGTGAGCGCGGCGTGCGCGTCGAGACCGACCTGTCCGACGATCGCTTCGGCAAGAAGATCCGCAACGCGTCCAAGGACAAGATCCCCTTCACGCTCATCGCCGGTGGCGAGGACGTCGAGGCCGGGGCCGTGTCCTTCCGCCTGCGCGACGGCTCGCAGCACAACGGCATTGCCGTCGACCGCGCCGTCGAGCTGATCGCCGCGCACATTGAGCAGCGCAACAACGCGGACCAGATCGACGGCCTCGACGAGGCGTGAGCGACATGACGGAGCAGGGCACGCCCCACCAACCGTTGCCCACCGAGGACGCCCGCGGGCTCGCGGGCGTCCCGGACGGCTTCTCTCGCTTCTGGACCCCCTACCGGATGGCCTACATCCACGGGGAGGGCAAACCCGCCGACGCGAGTGACCGCACGTGTCCTTTCTGCGCCGCGCCCGGTAAGGCCGACGACGATGGACTCATCGTTCACCGAGGCGCCACGTGCTTCGTGCTCATGAACCTCTTCCCATACAACTCTGGTCACTTGCTCGTGTGTCCATATCGACACGTTTCTGATTACACGGAGCTGTCTGCCCCGGAGCGCATCGAGCTGGGGGAGCTAACGGCAACCGCGATGCGAGTGACACGCGAGGTTGCCGCCCCGCACGGCTTCAATCTGGGTATGAACCAGGGCGAGGTGGCGGGGGCAGGAATCGCCGCTCACCTGCATCAGCACATCGTGCCCCGGTGGGCGGGGGATGCCAATTTTCTGCCCATCATTGCGCGCACGAAGGCGGTGCCGGAACTCTTGGAGGACGCGCGCGCCCGCCTTGCCGCCGCCTGGCCGAAGGAGAAGTGATGCTTGGTAATCACGGACGGTCGATCACCAAGGCGGTCTTTACCCCGCTCGCTCGTGTTCTCGCTCGACTCGGCGTGACACCGAACATGGTGACAGTGGCTGGAACTGTTGCCTCCGTGGCGGTGGCGGTCATCTGCATCCCGCAGGGGTGGATCTGGCAGGGTGGTATCGCCCTGGCGCTCGTGATGTTCGGCGATTCGGTCGACGGAACGCTAGCGCGGATGACGACCGGCGGAACGCGCTTCGGTGCCTTCCTGGATTCGACGCTCGACCGCCTCGCCGACGGCGCGGTTTTCGGTTCGCTCACGGCTTTCGCGGTCTTCCGGATGAATGAGTCTCCAGTGCGTACGTGGGTGATTGTCGCTGGGATCTGCTCGATCATTGGCGCGGCAGCCGTCCCCTACGCGCGCGCCCGAGCGGAGTCCGTCGGCGTGGTCGCGAAGCTGGGAATCGCGGAACGGACAGACCGTCTGATTGTTGGAATGGGGTCGGCGATCGTCATGAGTGTGGGCGCGCCCGCGTGGGTGTTGGCTCTTGGCCTGACGTGGGTTGCGTTTGCGTCTTTCATTACTGTCTGCCAGCGCATCTGGTTCACCGCGCGCCACATCGACGAGGGAGCGCAGTGACCTTTTCGCCCCTGTCGACCGCTTTTGCACTGGCGCCCCGCCTGCCCCTGCGTGCCGTGATGCGCCTCGCCCATGTTGGTGCCGGCGTGCTCGCGCGTCGTGGAGGAGAACCCATTGAGCGTTTGCGGGCGAATATGACACGCCTGACGGGCAGGGAGCCGTCACCAGAAGAACTCACCGCCGCGGTGCGTTCACACATCCGCAACTATGCTGAAGAGCTGATGCTGGGTTCGCGCAGGGGTTGTTCCTTGCTGGCGGGGGTGACCTTCGAAGGCTTTGACGAACTTGTCCGTGCGAGCGTCGACGGCCCAGTTGTCCTTGCCTTGGGACATTCGGGGAGTTGGGACCGTGCGGGCGCATGGGTGTGTGCGAACGGACGAACTATCGTCACGGTGGCTGAAAAGGTTGAGCCGCCCTCGCTCTTTGCGCGCTTCGTGGCCCTGCGTGAGGGCCTGGGCATGGAAGTTATTGGTGTGGGCAAGGGTGACTCTGTTTTTTCCGCCCTCGTTGAGCGTGTGCGCGCACGCAGCGTCATCGTGCCGCTCCTAGCAGATCGTGACATTTCTGGTTCCGGCATCGAGGTTGACCTGGGGACCCGGCGTGCGCTCGTCGCGGCCGGCCCTGCTGCTCTTGCGACAAAGCTGGGTCGCCCGCTCTTTGTTGCATGCATTACCTACGAGAACGAGAGTGCCACCGGAGCGGACGTGCGTGTTCGATGCGTTGGCCCGGTGACCGTCCCCGACGAACTCGGCGCAGGTGTCAACCGCGTGGAGGCACTGACGGCGGCGTGGGTTCGCGAGTTTGCTGCCATGATGGCCGATAAACCTCAGGATTGGCACATGATGCAGCGAGTGTTCGTGGAGGACCTGGATCCGCAACGCTTGGCACGCGCCCGCGCGCAGCACGAGAGGAAGAATCGGTGAAGATTGGAATCGTGAATCCCTATTCGTGGGATGTACCCGGGGGGAGTGGGTTTCCACATTCGCGATCTGGCGTTGAAGTTCCGTTCGCGTGGACACGACGTGCGTGTGTTGACTCCTTCGACGTCGTCGGACTTACCCGAGTGGATCACGTCAGCGGGTTCGTCGGTGTCGATTCCCTTCAACGGTTCGGTCGCCAACATTTCGGTGAAGCCGACGACGCTGAAACGAACGCGCCGCTGGCTGGCTGACAATGACTTCGATGTTGTCCACGTGCATGAGCCGGTTGTTCCATCCGTATCAATGGCGGCGGCGATGCTATCGAGCGCGCCGCTGGTGGGCACCTTCCACGCTGCGCTGGGTCGTTCGGTCTCCCGTACTCTTGCGTCGGCACCGATGCGCCTGTACATGGAACGTATCGGAGTGCGCATCGCAGTATCTGAGGAGGCGCGCCGCACCCTCATTGAGCATCACGGCGGTGACGCGGTCATTATTCCCAACGGTGTTGAAACGGCTGCGTTTCGCGCCGCGCAGCCTCTTCCCCGATGGCAGGCCCGCGAGGGCAGTCCGGTTGTTGTGTTTCTGGGGCGCCTTGACGAACCTCGTAAGGGCTTGGGGGTCTTCACCGGCGCAATCGGGCCTGTTCTGGAGCATTTCCCGGGTGCCCGTTTCCTGATCGCGGGCAGGGGAGACGCTCCCGAGATTCGCGCCGCTGTGGCGCGTTTTGGTGAGTCTGTGTCCTTTCTCGGTGGAATCAGCGACGAGGAGAAGGAGTCATTGCTGGCTGGCGCGAGCGTGTACGTCGCCCCTCAGACGGGAGGGGAGTCCTTCGGAATTGTGCTGGTCGAGGCTATGGCTGCTCGCACAGCGGTGATCGCTTCCGACATTCCCGCTTTCCGAGCTGTCCTGGAGGATGGTCGCGCGGGTGTGCTCTTGAGACAGGCAGCTGCGAGTCGCTCGCCGCGGCACTCAACGACCTTTTGGAGGATCGGGATCGGCTCGATGCGCTGTCGGAGGCTGGGCAGCGTTCCTCCGCGCAATACGATTGGGAGGTCGTGGCGGATAAGGTTTTTGAGGTCTACAAGCTCGCTATCGACATGGGTAGTCCTGCTGAATCAGGTTCTCGTCGTCCACTTGATTTGATCCGGGGACGGCGGGAGCGAGAGGAGGAGTCCCTGTGATTTTAATGTCGCCTTGGGCGCTCCTGGCAGCAGTGCTCGCTGTCATTGCGCTCGCTATTGTTGTCGCTGCTGCCGTCAGTCGGGCGCGTCGGCTCGATCGGCTTCATCAACGGATCATCGCGTCGCGTGACGCGCTGTCGCGCCTGTTGTTGCGTCGCGCCTCCGAGGCCTCGCTTCTCGCTCAGACGGCGCCTTTCGTCGCGGGAGAGGCGGATATGATGCGCGACATTGCGCGCGCATGCATCCACGATGACGGGGATCAGCTTACGACTGACGGACTTGATCGTCGGACGAGCGGGAGCCGTCAGGGCGATCGGGTGGAGGTCGCTGCTCGGCTTGAGCGTGCTTCCAGTTTGTCGCGTTCCATCAGGGACACGCTTACCCCCGCTGTTCGTGCCCGGCTTGCGGCCGATCCGCAGGCTGTCGGGCGTCTTAATTCTCTTGATGCAACCTGCTACCGAATAGAACTAACTCGAAACGTGCATAACGTGGACGTATCAAGTGTGCGTGCCCTTCGTTCCGCACGAATGGTAAAATTGCTTCGGCTCGCCGGATACGCTCCGGTTCCAGAGTCCATTGATTTTGATGACGACACACAAACTGGCGGACGGGGATACTGACATGCAGACCACCCACTGGGGCGGGCCAGGAGAGGACTACCGCCTGCGCAAGATAAGTGCGGCAGCCATTAGTGACAATAATGGCATCGGGGCACCCGCTCCTGACGATGCGGCACCTGTCTGGCAGCCACCGAAGGCGATTCATTCCTTCCCGTGGCTCGAAATGGTGCTCACCGTTGTCGGTGTTCTTGGTCTCATTGGCTTGACCTTCTACATGCTCAGCCCGGCAGCGTCGGGATACTTCGCGCTCGTCAAGACGACGCTACTCGCGCTCATTCCACTTGCCATCGTCGTCGGATTCCTCATCCGCATCGACCGGTGGGAGCCCGAACCGTGGAAGACTAAACTCACGATGTTCCTCTGGGGCGCCGGTGTTGCGACCCTGTCAGCCGGCATCCTCAATACAGCGTTGCACGTGAACATCGCCTACACCACGGGCGATGCTCAATCGGCCTCGGCAATATCTGCGACCTTCGTTGCCCCCCTCGTCGAGGAAACCCTTAAGGCGATCGGCGTGCTGATCGTCGTCGTTGTGCGTCGCACCAGCATTAACTCCGTTCTTGACGGCGTGGTCTATGCAGGATTTTCGGCAGCGGGCTTTATGTTCACTGAGGACATTCTCTACTTCCTGCGCGGCGAGGCCGAAGGCACAGCGAGCCTCATCGTGCTCGTCGTTATGCGCGGCGTTTTCAGTCCCTTCCTGCACGTCATGGCAACCTCGATGACCGGCATCGGTTTAGCCCTGGCTCTGCTGAAGTTCAAGCGCGGCTGGTCTAAGGCCGGAATTGTCGTGGTCTTCTGGACCTTAGCCATGCTCATCCACCTCCTGTGGAACGGCAGCGCCTCCTTCGGCGGCGGATGGTTCATTATCCTGTATTTTGTTGTGCAAGTGCCGTGCTTTATCGTATGGTCGGTCCTACTCTTGCGTGCGACACGCAAAGAAGCAGACAAGATTCGCAAGGGCTTGGTTCCCTACGTTCGTACCGGCTGGGTCCTTCCCGGAGAGGTTACGATGGCGACGGATAGGCGCTCACGCAAGGCCGCCATGAAATGGGTTGCGCGCGGCGGGCGAGACGCCAAGAAGGCAATGCGTTCATTCCTGTCGGATCTGGCGTCGCTCGGACTCGACCAACATATTATGGCCAAGCACGGACCTGATCCGGCCCGCATCGATAATGACCGTCAGATGCTGGCGGATGCAGCCGAGAACCGGCGTGAATTCCTGCGCCTGACGTCCATTGCCGCGCAACAGGACGACGTGACCAAGGCTGTGTCCTCGCGCTCAGCCGTTGCCTGACCGCAGGAAGTTCCACAGTGACAGACATTCCACAGTATCGCGTTCCTGCTCCGAGTGAACCCGCCATTCCCCAGCCGGGTGCTGCACGAAGCACGCCGATTCCCGCTCCTTCCTCCGCGACGCAGCCTGCGTCGCCGGGAAAGGTGCCGTCTGGTCGGGCTGACTCAATCCCGCAGCCTGCCCCGGCCTCGGCCCCCACGCAGAACCCACATCGGACCCCAGCGGGGAACCGTTACGCCGCGTCGGGGCACAACAGTGCCGAAAGAACTGCCCAAGCGCACCCCTTCAACGGGGCTGGAAATCTAACAGGCGCGCCCGCCCCCGGGCAATTTACCCCGAGCTTCCGTTCATTTGTGCACGCAGCTCCAGCAATGCCCGGACCTGGCGCCGTTCAGTACCCGCAGGCTGCGCCGCAGGCGGCTCAGGTCTGGTCCGTGCCGGCGCTCAAGCGTCAACCGGTGCCCGTCTTCGAAGCGGTTGTGATCGGTGCGGGAGCGGCCCTTATGCTTCTCGGTGTCTTCGGTTTCATGGTGGCCAGCGGCCCGGTTCTAACCGTCTTCCTGGCGATCATGTGTATCGTTCCGCTCTCTATCGTCATCTCTTTCCTGCAGTTCATCGACCGTTTTGAGCCCGAACCGTGGTGGACGAAAATCGCCGCGTTCCTGTGGGGTGGGGCGTTGCTGTCTTTTTTGCGGGCATGTTTAATGAGCTGTCGTTTATGTCTTTCGCTAACTTGTCGGGCAGCGACACCGCGGGTGCCGTCTTCCGCTCCGTGGTTGGCGCTCCCCTGGGTGAGGAACTTCTGAAAGCCCTCGGTGTCATCGCCATCGTCATGCTTCGGCGTAACAACGTTTCTTCGCCCGTCGATGGTTTGGTCTACGGTGGATTTTCTGCGGCTGGCTTCCTCGTCGTCGAGGACTTCACCTACTTTGTGAACTCAACATTCAACGGTACGCTCCCACAAACTTATTTCATCCGTGTTTTCCTCGGTGTCTTTGGGCACGTCATGTACACGAGCTGTACGGGTTGGGCAATCGGATGGGCTGTCACGCGTACGCGCTCGATGGGCGTCGGATGCGGTGTCGTGACGCTTGGTTACCTGATCGGAGTGACCATGCATGGCACGTGGAACGGCTCCGCGGCGATCGTATCCTCCGATGGACAGTGGTTTGTCCTCTATGGAGTTATTCAGATTCCACTGTTTTGCGCGTGGCTTTGGTTCGTCGCATCGGCGCTCAAACGCGAGAGGCGTGACGCTGCAGCCGGCCTGATGCCCTACGTTCGGCAGGGGTGGATCATTCCCAGCGAGGTTCAGATGACCTGTGAGTCATCCTCGCGTCGTGCCGCTCTGGCATGGGTTTCTCGCGGTGGTCCGACAGCGAAGCGTGCGATGAAGGAGTTTATGCGTTCCCTCGCCTCCCTCGGTCTCAACCAGTTCATCATGAACGTGCGAGGGCCCGAAGCCAAACGAATCGACGCAACAAGGGAGACAGTTCAGCAGGCGACCGAGCATCGTGCCGTCTTCCAGCGGCTCATGGGCGTGCGCGTCCGCTAGCTGGCATGGTGCCCTCACAGCGCATTCATAGAGTAATGGGTCATACTGGTGCCAACAGAAAGGAAACCCTGTGACTCATGCTTTGTCATCCCGCGTCACTTCGCGGAAGCTGACCGTGTGTTCGATTCTGTTCATCAGTGTGAATGTTCTAGCAGCTGCCCATGAAGTGGTAGGCGGCGTCTATGGCGCGGTCGCCTCCACGGCGGGCCTCGCCGTGGGCGCTTCGTGCACGAGCGCTCTCGTCTGCATCCTGTTCCTCGCGTGGCTGGCACGCTTCACTCCATCGGTCTCTTCGTGGATCGCGGCGTTCAGTTGGGGCAGCGGTGGTGCACTCATTATTGCCGGCATCGGAAACGGAATGATCGACGCGGCTGTGGAGGCCACGTCGCTGGGCGAGGATGCCGCTGACGTTGTGACATCTGTTGTGACTGGACCCCTCGTCGAGGAAGCGGCGAAAGGCATCGGTGTGCTCATCATCATCCTCGCTGTCCGTCGTCTCTTGGAGCACCCTGCACAAGGTGCGGTGTTCGGAGCGCTCGTTGGCGCCGGTTTCGCATGGGGAGAGGATATTGGCTACTACGTGAGTGCTCTTGACCAGGGCATGAGCGGGTTGTGGGAGTCCTTCCTTGCTCGCGCTCTCCTCGGAGGGTACGGACACGCCGTTTACGCGGGAATTCTTGGCTGGGCACTTGCGTGGGCTTCGTTGCGCCGGCGAAACGTCCCCTCTGGCGTTCTCGTTGGAATCGGAGGGTATTTGGTGGCCGTCCTGGCTCACTCACAGGCTAATGCAGTGGGTTTCCTTGCCCCGGATGAGAACTGGAACCTCGTCTACGGCTGCGTCGAATTGCCTGTGCTCATCCTCGGCGTGGTACTTCTCGTCTGGGGAATGCGACGCCGACGAACTATTGTGGAGGCATGAGCGCACTCGATTGGCCAGTGGACGCGGACGGCTACCCTCACCGGGAAGCTGCCCGCGTCCTGTTATTCGACGGTGAGGGCAGGGTGCTGCTGGCGAAGGGACATGACGAGGACCAGCCTGAACGCTCATGGTGGTTCACGATCGGAGGAGGTATTGAGGCGGGTGAGGAACCCCGCGAGGCCGCCGTCCGTGAGGTCTATGAGGAAACCGGCTTACGCCTGGATGTAGATGATCTTCTCGGTCCTGTTCTGTATCGCCGTGCCCAGTTTGATTTCCTGGCCGTCACCGCGCGTCAGGATGAATGGTTCTTTATCGCTCGTGCTCCCTCAACAACCCTGAACGCTAACGGGTGGACTGATCTCGAACGCTCAGTTATCGACGCGCAAAAATGGTGGGACATTGACGAGGCGGCAGCCAGCATTGACGGCGACGTCTACCCTGCGTGCATCCTCGACTGCGCCAGGCGATGGAAGCGCGGATGGGACGGCGAACTCCTCGAGCTGACCGATGCCCGCGAACCGTAGGCTATTGTGAGGCGGTGGACATGCCTAGTGGGGCGATCGTCAGAGACAGGTCAGGTACGTTAAGTTGGACGCCGACCTGCTCGCGTACTGCTGGTTTCGCGCAAAACGCGATACCGACACCGGCCTCGTTCATCATGGGGATGTCGTTGGCCCCATCGCCGATCGCAACCGTGCGCTCACGGGGGACACCGAGGGACGAGGCCCACTGACGTAGGCACTCCACCTTGACCTGGGCGGTGACGATGCGCCCGAGAACGCGGCCCGTCAAGACACCGTCGATCGCTTCTAAACGGTTAGCGGCGTAGAAGTCGATGCCGAGCGAAGCGGCGAGAGGCGCGACTACCTCTTCGAAGCCGCCGGAGACGACGCCGAATTTTCCGCCCGCGCCATGCACGGCGTTAATCAATTCGCGCGCCCCTGGCGTCGGCGTGATTTGCGCCAGAACCTGGGTAAAAACCGTGGTTGGAACACCCGCGAGGGTCGCGACGCGCTTACGCAGCGACTGGGCGAAGTCAAGTTCGCCGTTCATGGCGCGCGCAGTAATTTCGGCGACTTGCTCGCGCGTGCCAGCGGCGTCTGCCAGCTCCTCAATGACTTCCTGAGTAATCAATGTCGAATCGACATCGGTAACGACGAGGCCGGGTGCCCCACTGCGTGACAGCAACGGAACACCCGGCTCGTCAAGAAGGCGAGTCACGCTCACTTGCGAACGACCGTCCCCTTGGGGACGACTGTGATACCAGACTCAGTGACCGTGAAGCCGCGCTCAACGTCATGCTCGAGGTCAACACCAACGACGGCACCTTCCTCGACAACGACGTTCTTGTCCAGAATCGCCTTGACAACCTTCGAATGTCGACCCACGCGCGTGCCATGCATCACGACCGAATCCGAGAGCTGCGCCCACGAGTGGATGTAGGTGTTCGGGGAAATAATCGAGCGCACGATCTCGCCGCCCGAGACGATCACGCCGGGCGAAACAAAAGAATCCATTGCGTGACCCATACGATCCTGGTCGCCGTAGACGAACTTAGCCGGCGGCAGCGAGCCGTCGATCATTGTCATCGTCGGCCACCTGCGGTTGTACAGGTTGAACACCGGGTGCACCGAGATCAGGTCCATGTTCGCCTCGTAGTAGGCGTCCAGTGTGCCAACGTCGCGCCAGTAGTCGCGGTCGCGGTCGGTCGAACCTGGCACGTCGTTGTCCTGGAAGTCGTAGACGCCGCACTCGCCGCGCGAGACGAACCACGGGATGATGTTGCCACCCATGTCGTGTTTCGAGTCGGGGTCCTGGGCGTCCTCGCGCAGCGCGTTCACCAGGTCCTTCGTGGTAAACACGTAGTTACCCATCGACGCGAGCACCTTTGTGGGGTCATCCGGCAGACCTTCGGCATGCTTGGGCTTCTCGAGGAAATTCTTGACGACTCCGCCTTCACCGTCGATGACGCCCAACGCGGGAGCAAGTTCAATCGGCTGGCGGATGCCCGCGACTGTAGCCGGCAGGCCAGAGTCGATATGGTGCTGGACCATCTGAGAGAAGTCCATGCGGTAGATGTTGTCCGCTCCGATGATGACGATATAGTCGGGCTGCTCATCGTCCACGATGTTCAGCGACTGGTAAATCGCATCCGCACTGCCCAGATACCAGTGCGGCCCACGTCGCTGCTGAGCGGGAACGGGAGAAATGAAGTCGCCGAGCAGGGGGAGAGGTGTACCAGGTCGTCGAGATATGGCGGTCGAGAGAGTGGGACTTGTACTGGGTCAGGACAACGATCTTGAGGTATCCGGAGTTGACGATGTTCGACAGGGCGAAATCGATCAGACGGAAATGACCTCCAAATGGAACGGCCGGTTTCGCGCGATCTGCCGTCAGCGGCATCAGACGCTTACCCTCACCGCCCGCAAGAACGATTGCCAGAACGTGGTTCTTTGCCATACGGCACCTCTTCGTTGGTCGACGTGGCCTGCATCGCCGCAGACCGTGGGTGTAGTCACACTGTATTACAAATGTCTATGGATTGCTACACCGTCTCGTTTCAATTTCGGTCGCGGTGATTTCCGATACTATGTGTTACACGCGTCGCTACTGTCGGAAGGACCACATCATGCGCGTCGATCTACTTACCCGCGAATACCCGCCTCACGTGTACGGCGGAGCGGGTGTCCATGTTCTCGAATTGGCTAAGGTGCTGCGCGGACTCGTCGATGACCTGCGAGTGCAGGCGTTTGACGGCCCCCGCGCCCCGGGGACCGAGGGTGCAGACCCGGGGGTCACCGGCCATGCGGATCTGCCGCAGCTGGATGGGGCGAACGCAGCGTTGCGTACCCTCGGCGTCGATCTTGAGATCGCAGCTGCGTGCGAAGGTTCGGACCTGGTGCACTCGCACACGTGGTACGCCAACTTCGCGGGCCATGTCGCTTCGCTTCTGGGCGACATTCCTCACGTCGTTTCTGCGCACTCACTGGAGCCGCTGCGCCCCTGGAAGGCTGAGCAGCTCGGCGGCGGGTACCGCCTGTCCTCCTACGTGGAAAAGACTGCTTACGAGGCTGCCGCCGCTATCGTTGCTGTTTCCAATGGTATGCGAGAGGACATCCTGCGCTGCTACCCGAGCGTCGACCCAGCCCGCGTTCACGTCATCCACAACGGTATTGACCTGAGTAAGTGGCACGCGCCGGTTGGCGAGGCCGGGGAAGAGCTGCGTTCGCGCGTTCTGGCCGAGCATGGTATCGACCCGACGCGCCGCACAGTGGTCTTCGTCGGTCGTATCACGCGTCAGAAGGGTCTGCCTTACTTCCTGCGCGCCGCCCGCCTGCTGCCAGACGATGTCCAGCTGGTCCTGTGCGCTGGCGCCCCGGACACTCCCGAGATCGCTGCGGAAGTTGAGGGCCTTGTCGCCGAGCTGCGTGCCACGCGCTCCGGTGTCGTGCTCATCTCCGAGATGCTCCCGCAGCCCGAGGTTGCTGCCATCCTGTCAGCCGCCCAGGTTTTTATCACCCCTTCCGTTTACGAGCCTCTTGGTATTGTCAACCTCGAGGCGATGGCGCTTGGCCTGCCCGTCGTTGGCACTGCGACCGGCGGTATCCCCGACGTTATCGTCGACGGAAAGACTGGCTACCTCGTTCCTATCGAGCAGATGCAGGACGGTACCGGCACGCCGCTTGACCCCGAGACCTTCGAGCGTGACATGGCCGACCGCCTCATCCGCGTGCTGGACGACCCCGAGCTTGGTCGCCGCATGGGCGAGGCAGGACTCGTGCGTGCTCGCGAGCACTTCTCTTGGCAAGCGATCGGCGTCAAGACCGCCGAGCTGTACCGCTCGCTCGTCTGAGGCGCGCTCGGTGTCCAACACGACTAGGCTTGATGCATGACTTACGTCCTGAATCTCTCTCACGTGTCTCTCCAGCGAGGAGACACTCAGGTACTATCCGACGTCTCGTGGTCAACACGTCCGCGCCAGCACTGGGTTATCGTTGGTCCTAACGGTGCGGGTAAGACGACGCTCGCGCGCGTCGCTTCCGGTCGGGTTGCCCCCGATGCGGGTGAGGTAGCCCTGTCCGAGACGGATCTCGCTCAAGTGGATCCTGCTGAGGCGGCGACACGAGTCGGATTGGCTTCGGCAGCCGTGGCAGCGAAAATCGTTCCCACGCAGTCGGTGTTGGACACCGTGCGCAGCGCGGCCTGGGGCCTCGCTGTCGCACACGACGAAGAATATGAGCAGGTCGACGATGAGCGCGCACGTGCGCTCATGGAGATCTTCGGCATCGATCACCTCGCAGAGCGCGAGTTTTCCACGCTCTCCGAGGGCGAAGCGCAGCGGGTGATGCTGGCCCGCGCGCTCATGACAGACCCGGAGGTGCTCATTCTCGACGAGCCGACGTCCGGGCTTGACCTGGGGGCCCGCGAGCTGCTCATCACGGCACTGTCCGAGATCATGAAGGGTTCGAAGTCCCCGCAAATTATTCTCGTGACTCACCAGATCGAGGAGATTCCCGACGGCGCGACGCACTGCGCGATCATGTCGAAGGGGACGATCGCCCACCAGGGTCCCATCGAGGACGTTCTGACGGGTGTCAATCTTTCTGAAGTCTATGGCATGCCCCTGCTTGCCGGACGCACGGACGGGCGCTGGTGGGCGCGCGGCGTCACCGAATAGGAGTGTGGCCATGTGGTGGATGTGGATACTCGCTGCCCTTGTGTGCGGCATCGTCGAGGTGATGGCGGTCAGTTTCGTCTTCCTCATGCTTGCGATCGGCGCGCTGGCGGCCGGGATTGCCGGTGCGCTGGGAGCGAGCCTTGCGGTGCAGATGATCATTTTTGTGGTCGTCGCGGTTGCTCTCCTTTTCGTGGTGCGTCCCTTCCTCAAGGGCCGCGTGGAACGCTCGACGCCCGATGTGCGAACGAATGCGGACGCGTTGATCGGTCGGACAGGTTACGTGACAGAGATCGTCGGCGAGCGTAACGGGCGCATTCAGTTCTCTGGTGGGGAGTGGAGTGCCCGGACGGAGGGTCCGTCAATTCCGGTGGGTGTCGAGGTGCGCGTTGAGCGTATCGACGGTGCCACTGCAGTGGTTAGCGCGCTAAATCCCACGGACGGCGGTCCGACGAATCCTTACGCCGGTCACGTCTCCTGACGCGTGTTCGTTAGTCTTCTACTAAGAAAGGAAAGATGCGATGAATTCTGGTGAACTTGTCGCTAACATCGCGCTGGTTGTTATTTTCGCGGTGATCGTTTTCGTCGTCGTGGCGCTTGTGCGGGCGGTGAGGATCGTTCCGCAGTCGCGCGCATTCGTGATTGAACGGCTGGGCCGTTACCAGTCGATTCTCCGTGGCGGCTTTCATCTCCTGGTTCCCTTTGTGGATCGTGTTGCCGCGAATGTCGACCTGCGTGAGCAGGTCGCGAACTTTCCGCCCCAGCCCGTGATCACAGCCGACCAGGCCATGGTTTCAATCGATTCGGTGATCTACTTCCAGATCACTGACCCGCGCGGCGCGACCTATGAGGTAGCGAATTTCCTCCAGGCGATCGAACAGCTGACGGCCACGACCCTGCGTAACCTGATCGGTTCCCTTGATCTGGAGCAGACACAGACTTCGCGTGAGTCGATCAACAAGCAGCTGCGCGGAGTTCTCGACGAGGCCACGGGACCGTGGGGCATTCGCGTGACCCGCGTGGAACTGAAGTCCATTGAGCCGCCGCCGCGAGTGTTGGCTGCCATGGAACAGCAAATCACGGCAGAGCGTACGAAGCGTGCGACGATTCTGACGGCCGAGGCCGAGCGTGAGTCGCAGATCAAGAAGGCCGAGGGCGCCAAGCAGGCTGCTGTCCTAGCTGCGTCCGCCCAGCAGGAGGCGCAGGTTCTGCAGGCTAGGGGTCAGAAGGAGGCCTTGATTCTCCAGGCTGAGGGTGCGCGCCAGGCCCAGATCTTGCGCGCTCAGGGTGAGGCTGAGGCCATCCAGACGGTCTTCGCCGCGATCAACGCGGGCAAGGCGACGCCGGAGCTGCTCTCCTACAAGTATCTTGAGATGTTGCCGAAGATTGCCGACGGCCAGGCATCTAAGCTGTGGATGCTGCCATCCGATCTGACTGGCGCACTGGAATCCATCTCGAAGGGTTTCAACCTGGGCAAGTAGACTGGAAGCCACGCCGGGCCGACCGCAGTCCGCGGTCGGCCCGTGGTCTATTAAACGGGAGGGTTACGGTGGATTCTCATCAGGAATACGTGCTGCGCGAGGTTGCGCAGAAGAATATCCGTTTCATTCGTCTCTGGTTCACGGATGTCGCTGGTGTCTTGAAGTCGATTTCGATCGATCCGGGTGAGCTGGAGGATGCCTTTAGCGAGGGGATTGGTTTCGACGGCTCAGCTGTCGAGGGCCTTACGCGAGTGTTCGAGTCCGACATGCTCCTGATGCCCGACGCTTCGACCTTCCAGCTGTTGCCGTGGCGTTCTCACGAGGATCCTGTGGCGAGCATGTTCTGCGACGTGCTCATGCCGGACGGTCGTCACGCCCCTTCCGACCCTCGCGGCGTCCTTGAGCGCGTCGTCGAACGTGCGGCTGACGCGGGCTTCCGCGTCATGATGCACCCGGAGATTGAGTTTTATCTGTTGCGTCAGCCAGTCACTCCCGAGCGGATGATTCCGGTGGACCAGGCTGGTTACTTCGATCATGTTGCGCGCGGGGATTCGAACGATTTCAGGCGGCGCGCCGTGCGCATGCTGGAGGACATGGGGATCCCCGTCGAGTTTCACACCACGAGGGAGGGCCCGGCCAAAACGAGATCGATTTGCGTGCCGTTGATCCGGTGCGCGCGGCTGACAATATCATGACGGCGCGTACCGTCATTGAGGAGGTGGCCCTGCGTGAGGATCTGGTCGCCACATTCATGCCCAAGCCTTTCATCGAGCACCCGGGGTCGGGCATGCACACGCATGTCTCGCTTTTTGAGGGCGAGGAGAATGCGTTCTTTTCGCCGTCGGGTCAGTATCGGCTGTCGGAGACGGGGAGACGGTTCATTGCCGGTCTGCTCGCGCATGCCGAAGAGATTGCGGCGGTTACGAATCAGCACGTGAACTCTTACAAGCGACTGTGGGGTGGGGGAGAGGCTCCTTCCTATGTGTGTTGGGGACACTTGAATCGTTCGGCGCTGGTGCGTGTGCCCCTGTACAAGCCGAAGAAGAGCGCGTCGGCGCGCATTGAGTACCGCGCCCCCGACCCGAGTGCGAACCCGTACTTGGCGTTCGCCGTCATGATCGCGGCCGGCCTGGACGGCATCGAGAAGAAGATGGAGCTCATGCCGGAGGCCGAGGATAACGTGTGGGATCTGTCCGATCGCGAGCGCCAGGTGATGGGTATCCACGCCCTGCCGACCTCCCTGTCGGACGCGGTGCGTGAGATGAAGAAGTCGGAGCTGGTCGCCTCCACGCTCGGAGAGCAGGTCTTCGACTACGTCATCCGTAACAAGCGCAAGGAATGGACGGAGTACCGCCAGCAGATCACGCGACAGGAACTTGAGCAATTCTTGAAGGTTGTTCCCCGGTGACCCCCGACGATCTGCGGGTCGCGGGCTTCCTGGACGCGCGCCGGGCCCTGTCGTTCCTCGAGGAGCTGCCTGCGGGGCAGTCGTGGGTGGGTGACCTGAGCGCGTCGGCCGATCCCGACCAGGCCCTGCTGCAGGCGGTGCGTTTGCGCGAGGCCGACCCCGGCCTCGTCGATGCCCTGAGCGCGGACGAGCGCGCCCGTCGGCGCGTGTGCGCGATCCTGGGGGGGAGCCAGTGGTTGGGTGATTACGTCATCGCCGAGCCCGAGCGCGCCGCCGCCATCAATGAGGATCCGGGTGATCCTCGGGATGTCCTGTTCGAGGCCGTGGGAGCTCGCGCGCTCAGCTCCGGTGCGTGGGTGGCCGCGCAGGAGGCCACCGCCGACGACCTGCGCGCCGCCTACCGCCGGGTGCTGCTGCACCTGGCCGCCGACGACCTGACGAGCGCAAGCCCCGAGGAGGCCATGCCGAGCGTGGGCGCGCGCATCGCGGACCTGGTGGACGCCACGATGGACGCGGGCCTGGCCCTGGCACGCCGCGACGTCGACCCCGAGGGCACGGTTCCCTTCGCGATCATCGCGATGGGCAAGACCGGCGCGCGCGAGCTCAACTACATCTCCGACGTGGACGTCATCTACGTCGCCAAGGCCGGGGCGGACGGGGACGAACGAAGCGCCCTGGAGAAAGCAACCCGCCTGGCCTCAGCCACGGCCTCGGCCTGCTCGGGGCCGGGCACGCAGGCGCCGCTGTGGACCGTGGACGCGAACCTGCGACCCGAGGGGCGCAACGGCGTCCTCGTGCGCACGATCGAGTCCTACCGCCAGTACTGGGACAAGTGGGCCCAGACCTGGGAGTTCCAGGCGCTGCTCAAGGCGCGCGCGTGCGCGGGCGACCTGCAGCTCGGCCGCGCCTTCGAGGAAGCAGCCCAGCCTTACGTGTGGGCTGCCTCGGCGCGTGAGGGCTTCGTGGAGGCGGCGCGCGCGATGCGCCGGCGCGTCGAAGACAACATTTCCCGCTCCCACGCCTCGCGTGAGCTCAAGCTCGGCCGCGGCGGCCTGCGCGACGTCGAGTTCACCGTGCAGCTCCTCCAGCTAGTTCACGGGCGCACCGACGCGTTCTTGCGGGTGCGCTCCACCCTGGAGGCGATCGAGGCGCTGCGCGAGGGTGGCTATATTGCTCGATCGGACGGTGATCGGCTGGCCTCGTGCTACCGATTCTTGCGCGCTGTGGAGCATCGCACGCAGTTGCCGCGCATGCGCCGCAATCACCTGATCCCCGATAAGGACCGCGACCTGCGGGTTCTGGGACGGGCCATGGACCCGGCGCGGTTTCCCGATGCTGACGCGATCCGCACGGCCCTCGACGAGGTGCGCGCCAGCGTGCGCGCCCTGCACGAGGACGTGTTCTACCGGCCGATCATCGCGGCCACCGCATCCCTGCGTGAAGACGAGGTTTCCCTGCATGCCGAGGGTGCGCGCGACCGGTTGGCGGCCATCGGCTACCGCGATCCCGCCGGCGCCCTCACGCACATCGCAGCCCTCACCCAGGGCACGAGCCGGCGCGCCGCGATCCAGCGCCACCTGCTTCCCGTGTTCATTTCGTGGCTTGCGGGCGGCGCGGACCCCGACATGGGCCTGCTCAACTTCCGCATCCTGTCCGAGGACATCGGCGAGTCGCACTGGTACCTGGCGCTCCTACGCGACTCGGGGGTCGCCGCGCGCAGGCTCACGAAGATGCTGCCGAACTCGCGCTGGATCGCCGACGCGCTGGCCAAGCGGCCCGAGGCCGTGGCGTGGCTGGACGACGACGCCGAGCTGGCCCCGCGAGAGCCGCAGCGTCTCGCCCGCGAGGTGGCCGCCCTTATCGACCGGCACGACGACCCGACGGAGGCGGCGGCGCGCGTGCGGGCCGTGCGCACCCGCGAGCTGACGCGCGCCGCGATGAGCGACCTGCTGGGCGGCGTCGACCCGCGCGGTCACGCGATCGCCGACGCGACGGACGCGGCCCTGCTCGGTGCGCTGGCGATTGCGGGGCGCGAGGATGCCGAGCGGTGGGGGGCCGAGCGCGCCCGCGTCGCCTTCGTGGCGATGGGACGCTACGGCGGGCGCGAGTGTTCCTACGCTTCCGACGCGGACGTCATCGCCTTGCACGAGGCCGTGGGCGGCGCCTCCGATTCCGAGGCGGCGGCCAGCGCGACGGCGATTGTCAACCGGGTCAAGAAGCTGCTCGGCTCGGCGACCAGCCAGCTCGGCATCGTCGTCGACCTCGACCTGCGCCCCGAGGGCAAGAACGGTCCGATGAGCCGAACGATCGCCTCGCACGAGGAGTACGCGCAGCGTTGGGCCTCCACGTGGGAGCGCCAGGCGGCCGTGCGCGCCCGGCCCATCGGAGACGGTGAGCTGGCGCAGGCTGCCAGGTCTCTTTTTGAGTCCATGGCGTACCGGGACGTGAGCGAGGCTGAGGTGCGCGACATCCGCCTGCTCAAGGCCCGCATGGAAAACGAGCGCCTGCCGCGCGGCACAGAGCCCGCCCGCCACGTCAAGCTCGGCCCCGGTGGCCTCACCGACGTCGAGTGGACGATCCAGCTCATCCAGATGCGCCACGGGCGCGAGGTTGAGGCCCTGCGCACGTCGTCGACGACCGACGCGATTGCGGCTGCCCGCGACGCAGGGCTGTTGGAAGCGCCCGACGCCGAGATACTGTTGAACGCCTGGGACCTGGCCACGCGCATCCGCGCCGGCAACACCCTGGCGACCGGGCGCATGAGCGGTGTGAAGCTTGACGTTGTGCCTCGTGACAGCGCCGAGCTGGGGGCGCTTGCCGCTATCCTCGGGTACGGGAGCGGCGGGCTGACCGCCCTCGAAGAAGACTGGTTGCGCGCGGCACGACAGGCGCGCGACGTGATGGAACGAGCTTTCTGGGAGCAGCAGTGAAGATTGTGCTGGTACGGCATGGACAGACCCCCGCCAACCGTCTGGGGGCTCTGGACACGGTCCGCCCCGGCCTCGGCCTAACCGACGAGGGCCTGGCTCAAGCGACCCGCCTGGCGGAGCGCTGGGAGTCCGAGGTCGCGGCCCCGCCCACGGTCATCGCGCTGTCCGGCCTGCACCGCACGCGCCTGACGGCCGCGCCGCTGGCCGCCCGCTACGGGCTCACGCCGCTGGTGTGCCCGGGAATCCGCGAGCTGCGCTCGGGCGACTAGAGATGGCGGCCGATCCCGCCTCCCAGATGCAATACGTGCGCACGACCCTGTCGTGGTGCGCGGGGGATCTCGATAACCGGATGCCGGGCGGGGAGAGTGGGCGCGAGGCCCTGGCCCGCTCCCTGGAGACCGTGCGCCGCGTGGGACTGGCCGCGCGCGAGCAGGCGGGGGAGGACGCCGTCGCGGTGTTCGTCATCCACGGCGCGCTCACGCGCCTGCTGGCCACATGGCTGTCTGCCGACATTGACGAGGCCCTCGTGTCGAAGCACTTCATGTCGAACACGGGCACGACCACCTTCGAGTGGGCTCCCGGCTTCGCCCCGGCCTCGGCCTCCGAGCTGGCCAAGGGCCTGCACGCCCTGACCTGGAACGACCGTCCCCTCGATCAGTGGGACTGATCGGCCATCTCGTCGAGAAAACACTTGTATATGACATGACTCCTATTGTTGATCACTGACAAACTGTGGCGAGCGGTACTCTGGGGACAGTGGATAGTGTGTATCCACTCTCGTCATTAGGAGGTAATCCCGTGTCTCGTTCTCTCCCCCTTGGTCGTTGTTATTCCCGGTATTGGAGGAAGTGAACTCGCGGATGACTCCGGCACAATCGTCTATGGAGCTGGTTTGGGTCCTCTCGCCCGCGTGGGGCTAGATCCGAGCGTGCTTGATCCCGATAACGAGCTGCACCCGGTCGGGCTCATTGGACCCTTTTCGTTGGTATGTAAGCAATTCATTACCGGTTACAACGGCTTGCTGAACGGTATTGCCGAGGGACTGGGACTACCCCCTGGAGGCGTCGTAACCGCGGGTGAGGAACTGGTCGACCGAGATGCTCCCGTCGTCGCCTTTCCATATGATTTTCGCCGGTCGGTGGAACATATCGCCAATGATTTGAACCGTGTCGTGCGCGAGCGGGCTGGGGAACGGCGCGTCGTGCTCGTCGCACACTCGATGGGCGGCCTGGTTGCCGCGTGGTGGTGGGCGTTCTTGAGTGAGGGTATCGATGTCGCTGAGATCATTACGCTAGGAACACCATATCGTGGTGCTGCTAAAGCTCTTGATGTTCTCATGAACGGACTCAAATGGCATGAGCTCCCTGCACCTCCTGCGCTTAATGCGACACTGAGAAAATGGGATTCGATTTTCGAGTTGCTGCCCCATTACCAGGTTCTCGAGGGGACTGCTGGAATTAGGTATCCCCATGAGTTACCGTCTGAAATCACGAAGATCGTCGATGGTTTTTCCGATAAAGCACGCAAGGCCTACCGGAAGAATCGATGTTTGCATGAAGCGTTGGTAAATAAGGTTGCGGAAAGCGGGAGGAACCCGTTCACAGCGTATTACTCGCAGGGACACGCGACCCTGGGGCACGCCAGCATTGATGCTCAGACGAATCGGTTGGCGGTCGCGAAGGGCAACCCGCGATCAATCCTGCAGAGCTGGGAAGGCGGAGACGGAACCGTTCCTACGTTTTCTACGATTCCCGATGCCCTCGAAGATGACGTATCACGCCGACGGCGGCTGCGAGGTAAACACCAGGATCTGGTGGAAGAGCAGTCAGTGTTTGAGCACGTGTCGGAGTATGCGCGGGATCGTTTGCCAGCTGCGGCTAGGGGGGCACGCCGACATGATGGCGGTGCATACCTGCAGCTCGATCTCGACGATGTCATTCCAGCGGGAGTTGAAACCGAGTTCAGGCTCTGTGTAGTGGATGAAGCAGGCAATGCGTTGGATCCGAAAAACGTCGGGGGCAATGTGAGTGGGCACAGGTTCTTTGCGAAACGCTCTGACGACGGATGGTGGCTCGCTCAGCTCCCGCGACTGGAGGAGGGGGTGCACTCGGTAATGCTGTCGGCGACGGAAGTGCCCGGTGTTGGTCGGGTCGGAATGAAGACGCGTCTGGGGGTGGCGTTGTGAACAAGCGCAAACTGTGGGATTCGGTGAAGCATCCGATTGGCTTGGCGGATATGGTTCATGTCGGGTGGGTGCAGCGGTTGCTTCGTTCTGCGGAGTGGATGGGTTTTCCTGGTCCTGAGCCTGACCTGGTTGTCGGTGGGCAGACGCGTGTAGAGGCTCACGCGAGGAGGGTTTTTGAGAAGTTTGTCGAGCTGGGGATCGAATACGTTGCGGAGCCGACAGATAGCGAGCCTGGCGCACAGCGTATTCGGCCTGTCAATGAAGTGCTTGCTTTTAGGAAAGCGACGTGTATTGATCTGTGTGTGGCCTTTTGTTGTGCTGCGCTCGATGCTGGGATTTACCCGTTGATCGTGACGGTTACAGCCGATAGAGGGTTCGACAGGCATGCGATTGTTCTGGTTCCTCTCGAACGTATGTGGACAACCGGCTGTGATGCGATTCTTGAGACGGGGTTTAGCCGCGAATTATTGGAGGTGGATGGGGCAGCGCTCGGGACGATGGTGTACGAGTCCGAAGGTGACTCATCGGGCACGTGGCTGGCGATTGATGTTCAGCAGGTGACGGAATCGGGGGCTAACTGGGGCGCTGCGCTGTCTTCGGGCGCTCAGTATATTCGGGACTGGGACTGGGATGTGTGCGTGGACGTTGGGGGTCTGCGCAGTCGCACCCCTGATCGGGAGCTTCCTCCCGGGGGACACATCGAGAAGGTGTTGGCTCCTGCTTATGCCGCGTTGCCCGAGGATTTCACGCCCCTGCAGCTGATCAAGGCGCGGCACGGCGTCGTGCCGTACCAGCAATGCGCCGAGATGCGTCGACTTCGCGCATGGGCGATGACAGTGCCGAGTAATATTCGAACTGGGAGGATCGGACGGAATACCGATATTTCCGTTGCCGTCGTGACGGGTGCTGGCGGTTCAGGTAAGACGCGTATGGCTGCGCAGCTGTGCCACGATCTGTCCACGATCGGATGGTACACGGGGTTTTTGCCTTCGACGACCGAGGTGACGGATGAGGAGCTGGCTGCTCTCGCGGGGGTAACCACGGAGCTGTTGGTGGTGGTGGACTACGCCGAGGAAGCTCGGCGAGGTCTCATCGCACGGGTGGTTCGCGCGCTGCGGGCGAGGGAATCAGCGACCCGAATCGTGTTGACAGCGCGCGGTGCCGAGACATGGTGGGAGGAGTTCTATGAGGAGGCGGAGCAAGACGGAACCGTACTGAGTAACACGCTGTCACTGTCCATCCGTGGCAAGCAAGAAGTGGAGGCGGATCCATGGTTCTTCGGACGAATGTATCGCAGGGCCGTACAGCGTTTCTCTTATGCTCTCAATGGGGCTGTTCCGACAGACGTTGAGGTTCCCGAGGACCTGGGGGATACCGCTCTTGACGTGGTGTTGAGGGCCTGGCTCGCCGTGTGCGGAGACAATGATGGGACTCAGGAGGCTATGCCGACCCGGGAAGAGCTCTACGACAAAGTACTGTCGCTTGAGTTTGCTCGGTGGCACAAGGAGCCGAAACTGGGAGACATTAGCCGTGACCAACTGCGTCGCGCCGCTGCCACCCTCAGCTTGCTTGCTCCGAGCCAGGACGAGGATGCGGTCGTTGACGTCCTGAGCAGATTGCCAGAGTGGAGTCAGGAGCACCTGCTCCGCAGCCGGTTCGCAGAACTGCTTGTCCAATCCCTCTTGCGTGATGACGGTGCTTGGTCCGTGAGCCTGCGGCCCGATCCGGTTGCAGAACACCTCATCCTGACGGTTTTCGGAAAGAAGCCGGAACTGCTGGATCGGGTGCTTCCTCAGGACCCGGAGAAGGTACCGGGCTTAGACGACCCCGACGCTGACGACTCAATCGTTACGCTTAAGCTCGAGTGGGGCCAGCAGGCGCGCAACGCCTGCATGACCCTCACACGGGCCTCCTCTCTCGATAGAGATGCGGCACTTCGCCTGGCCCGGCGTGCTCTCCGTGAGAGGCCATTCCTGTGGAAGGAGGCGCTGGACGTCGCGCTCACCCAGGGAGGACCCTTAGCGCAGGCCCTGACAACGCTCATTGAATCGGGCGCGGATTTGCCCCTCGATGAGATCGATGATGCGATTCCTCTCGGGCACCCGGTGTTGGCGGGGGCGGCCTTGGCGGCGACCAGGCGCCTTGCAGCTTCCACCGAGCGCAGCCCTGAGCAACAGGCGTTGTGGGCTAAACTCCTGTCCATTCGCCTGTCACAGGTGGGGGAACGTGATTGTGCGTTGGGGGTGGCGCGTGAGGCGGTTGGCTTGTATCGGGGGTTGGCTGAGGTTTCCCCGCACGTGTTCACACCCGACTTGGCTGGTGCGTTGAGTAATCTGGCGAATCGTTTGTCAGATGTTGGTGAGCGTGATGAGGCCGTGGGGGTGGCGCGTGAGGCGGTTGGCTTGTATCGGGGGTTGGCTGAGGTTTCCCCGCAGGCGTTCACACCCGACTTGGCTGGGGTGCTGAGTAATCTGGCGGCCTTGTTGTCGGGTGTTGGTGAGCGTGATGAGGCCGTGGGGGTGGGGCGTGAGGCTGTTGGCTTGTATCGGGGGTTGGCTGAGGTTTCCCCGCAGGCGTTCATACCCAGCTTGGCTGGTGCGTTGAGTAATCTGGCGAATCGTTTGTCAGATGTTGGTGAGCGTGATGAGGCCGTGGGGGTGGGGCGTGAGGCTGTTGGCTTGTATCGGGGGTTGGCTGAGGTTTCCCCGCAGGTGTTCACACCCAGCTTGGCTGGTGCGTTGAGTAATCTGGCGAGTCATCTGTCGGGTGTTGGTGAGCGTGATGAGGCCGTGGGGGCGGTACGTGAGGCTGTTGGCTTGTATCGGGGGTTGGCTGAGGTTTCCCCGCAGGCATTCACACCCTACCTGGCCCAGTCGTTGAGTAATCTGGCGGCCTTGTTGTCGGATGTTGGTGAGCGTGATGAGGCTGTGGAGGTGGGGCGTGAGGCTGTTGGCTTGTATCGGGGGTTGGCTGAGGTTTCCCCGCAGGCATTCCGGCATGAGTTGGCCCGTTCTTTAAGTAATCTTCCGGCCTTGTTGTCGGATGTTGGTGAGCGTGAGAAGGCCGTGGAGGTGGCCGGTGAGGCGGTTGGCTTGTATCGGGGGTTGGCTCAGACCTCCCCGCAGGCATTCCGGCATGAGTTAGCCCGTTCCATAAATAACCTGGCGAATCGTTTGTCGGATGTTGGTAAACGTGATACGGCCGTGGAGGTCGCCAGTGAGGCGGTTGGCTTGTATCGGGGGCTGGCTCAGGCCTCCCCGCAAGCTTTTTCGCACTATCTGGCTGGGGCGTTGAGTAATCTGGCTGCCTTGTTGTCGGATGTTGGTAAACGTGATATGGCCGTGGAGGTCGCCAGTGAGGCGGTTGGCTTGTATCGGGGGCTGGCTCAGGCTTCCCCGCAAGCTTTTTCGCACTATCTGGCTGGGGCGTCGAATAACCTCGCGAGTTTCCTTTCGCAGGTGGGGGACCGATGGGAGGCTGTGGAGGTGGCGCGTGAGGCGGTTGGCGTGTATCGGGGGTTGGCTCAGGCCTCTCCGCAGGTGTTCACGCCTGACCTGGCCCAGTCGTTGAGTAATCTGGCGGCCTTGTTGTCGGATGTTGGTGAGCGTGATGAGGCCGTGAGGATGGATCGCCACGCGGTTGGCTTGTATCGGGGGTTGGCTCAGGCCTCTCCGCAGGCGTTCACGCATAAACTGGCTGGTGCGTTGAGTAATCTGGCGAATCATCTGTCGGGTGTTGGTGAGCGTGATGAGGCCGTGGGGGTGGCGCGTGAGGCGGTTGGCTTGTATCGGGGGTTGGCTCAGGCCTCTCCGCAGGCGTTCACGCATAAACTGGCTGGTGCGTTGAGTAATCTGGCGAATCATCTGTCGGGTGTTGGTGAGCGTGATGAGGCCGTGGGGGTGGGGCGTGAGGCTGTTGGCTTGTATCGGGGGTTGGCTCAGGCCTCTCCGCAGGCGTTCACACCCAACTTGGCTGGTGCGTTGAGTAATCTGGCGAATCATCTGTCGGGTGTTGGTGAGAGTGATGAGGCTGTGGAGGTGGGGCGTGAGGCTGTTGGCTTGTATCGGGGGTTGGCTGAGGTTTCCCCGCAGGCGTTCACACCCAACTTGGCTGGTGCGTTGAGTAATCTGGCGAATCATCTGTCGGGTGTTGGTGAGAGTGATGAGGCTGTGGAGGTGGGGCGTGAGGCTGTTGGCTTGTATCGGGGGTTGGCTGAGGTTTCCCCGCAGGCGTTCACACCCTACCTGGCCCAGTCGTTGAGTAATCTGGCGGCCTTGTTGTCGGATGTTGGTGAGCGTGATGAGGCTGTGGAGGTGGGGCGTGAGGCTGTTGGCTTGTATCGGGGGTTGGCTGAGGTTTCCCCGCAGGCGTTCACACCCGACTTGGCTGGTGCGTTAAGTAATCTGGCAACCTTCCTGGTGGAAAGTGGTCATTGGGAGAATACGCTGAATGTGTTTGTTGAAGGCTTGGATCGCCTCCCGCCTGCGGCGCGTGCCCACCTGCTGTGTGTTCGGAGTACCTGGCGAACAGATGGGCACCAATCGGAGGACCTTGTCGCCGCAGCCCGGGAAGCTGACGCCACTGATGTTCCGGTGCTCCTGGGGCCGGTGCGCCGCATGATCGCCCGCGCAGCCGTTGAGGCGGGAATACCCGGCACAGAGCTTCCTCGGTGGGCCACGGTCGTTGTGGATCCGTTGCATTCAAGAATCGTCGAATGGCTCGAATGTAGCGATCTTGCGCTATGGGCGGCTTGCCTCGAAGCGGACTGGGCGTCGCCGTCGGACTCGGAGAGGGAGGCGCTGTCAGCCCTTGCCGAGCTGTACGTGGATCTTCCCCCTGTTGCCCAGCTCGCGGCCCTCGTCGAGAGCATCGCTGCGGATGGCATTGAGGCCGTTGCCACGAGTCTCCGGTCTTGGCACAGAGCCCAGGTACTCGCACGCGGCTGGCACCGGGCGCACATGGGTGGCCAGGGCGCGCGTTTCCTGCGTGAGCATATGCGGGCCGACGTGGGCGAGCCGCGAGAAGGCGGTGGGGCTGACGCTGCGATGAAGACGGATCCTGCAGAATGGGAGAGAGATCTGAGTGATCCCAGCATGAGGGGCTCAGTAGCCGACGTACTGGCGGCAGAGTTTCCGGATGCCGAGGCTACACGTATGGGCTTCCTCCTCGAGCTGGCTGACCTATCGGACCCCGCAACCGCGTACGAGGTGTATGGCAGTGACGAGGGTGCTGAAGATTCACTCAGACACTTCCTAGAATCCCACAATTGGCGGGCGATGGTTGCTGTCCTCGGTGTTCGTCCTGGTGTGGCAGATTCTGCTCATGGGCGTATCTCTGCCCTGCTGGCTGCCGCCGCGTGCGGAGAATCGACTGAACGCCTGCGCGAACGCGCGAACGAGTCCATGGACGCAATCGATCGGAGGCACCTTCAGACCCTTCTCGACCAAGCCCTGAGAACACGCCAGTGTCCCGCTACCTTCGCCGACATCCTCGCTTGGATCAAGCACTCGAACTCGCAAACCCGGTGAGAGGAAAAGGAGGACGATCAGTGGGGGTAAGGCTGGTTCTCGTCGCCTGACTGACCGGCGGCGGGTGCAACGAAGGCTGACACCTCGTAGGGGAAGGACCGGTACTTGAAGTACCCCTCCAGGTAGGAGAGGTGCTCCTCGCACGCCAGCCACGTCTTGGTGCGGGCGCGGTGGATCGCCGGATTACGCCAGTCGATCCGATAGATCGCGGCGTTCGTACATTCGCGCGCCGAGCAGATACCCGACGCGCTTTCGACTCCCAGAGCCATGAGTTCCTCCCGATGCGGTTACGCTTGGAAGTATGCCAACCCTCGTACTCGTTCGCCACGCGCAGGCCGCCTACAACTACCCCGACCGCTCCCGTCCCCTCACCGAGGCCGGCGTCGACCAGGCCGCGCGCCTCGGAGCGACCCTCGCCCGCGAGGTCGGCGCATTCAGCGTCGCCGTCTCCTCCGACGCCCAGCGCGCCCGCGAGACCTTCGCGGCGATCCTCACGCGCGCGGGCGCCGACGAGGCCTGGCACGACCGCTCCATCTACGACGGCGGCGAGGAGGAGATCATCGAGCTGGCCCGCACCTTCATGGGCGAGGCAGGCCTGATCGTCGGGCACGAACCCGTCATCTCCTACGCCGGATACATCCTCGCCCGCCAGGAGGACCGAGGGGCAGCCGACAGGGGAGTGCCCACCGCCACTGCCCTCGTGCTGACGTTCGACGGCACGTGGGAGGACCTCGCGCCCGGAACGTGCGCCATGCGGGTCTTCTACACCCCGACTACCCGATAGTCGACATGCCCCTAGGGAAAGGCCACGACCTCGTTGCCGTCCTGTGACGGTCTTTACGTTTGTTCGCGTGAGCGCCACACACCTGGAAGGCGCCCCTCAACGCGATAGAATGTGCCGGTATCTATCCACCCAACAGGGAGAAGTGATGTCGGGACACTCTAAGTGGGCGACCACTAAGCACAAGAAGGCCGCCATTGACGCCAAGCGCGGCAAGCTCTTCGCGCGCCTCATCAAGAACATCGAGGTTGCAGCTCGCACGGGCGGCGGCGACCCCGCTGGTAACCCGACGCTGTACGACGCCATCCAGAAGGCAAAGAAGAACTCAGTTCCCGCCGACAACATCGACCGCGCCGTCAAGCGTGGCTCCGGTGCCGAGGCCGGTGGCGCCAACTACGAGACCATCATGTACGAGGGCTACGGCCCGAGCGGTGTGGCGTTCCTCGTCGAGTGTCTGACGGATAATCGTAATCGCGCCGCCTCCGACGTGCGCCTGGGTTTCACCCGCCACGGCGGCTCGCTGGCCGACCCGGGTTCGGTTTCCTACCTGTTCTCCCGCCGCGGTGTCGTCGAAGTGCCTGCCGCCGACGGTGTCGATGAGGAGGCCATCATGATGGCCGTCCTGGACGCCGGAGCCGAGGAAGTCGAGGATGCCGGCGAGCTTTTCATCATCGAGTCCGACCCTAAGGACGTCGTCGCTGTGCGCACTGCCCTGCAGGAGGCCGGCATCGATTACGATTCCGCTGAAGTCCAGTTCGTCGCTTCCACCGAGGTCGAGCTCGATCTCGAGGGCGCCCTCAAGGTCAACAAGCTTATCGACGTCCTCGAGGACTCCGACGATGTGCAGAATATTTACACGAACATGTCGCTGAGCGACGAGGTCCGCGCCCAACTAGAAGAACAGGAGTGAGCGTGAGCGATAACACACCGAAGCGTGAGGTCGGTACCCCGCAGGTCAAGCGTGGAATGGCACAGATGCTCAAGGGCGGTGTCATCATGGACGTCGTCACACCCGAGCAAGCCAAGATCGCCGAGGACGCTGGTGCCGTCGCCGTCATGGCACTTGAGCGCGTCCCCGCCGACATCCGCGCGCAGGGTGGCGTGGCCCGCATGTCCGACCCCGATCTGATCGAAGGCATCATCGAGGCCGTGTCGATCCCCGTCATGGCCAAGGCCCGCATCGGTCACTTCGTCGAGGCCCAAGTCCTGCAGTCCCTGGGTGTCGACTACATCGACGAGTCCGAGGTTCTCACTCCCGCTGACTACAGTCACCACATCGACAAGTGGAACTTCACCGTTCCCTTCGTCTGCGGTGCTACCAACCTCGGTGAGGCCCTGCGCCGCATCAACGAGGGCGCGGCCATGATCCGCTCCAAGGGCGAGGCCGGCACCGGCGACGTCTCCAACGCGACCACGCACATGCGCAAGATCCGCGACGAGATCCGCCACCTGACCTCCCTGCCCGAAGATGAACTCTACGTCGCGGCCAAGGAACTGCAGGCCCCATACGAACTCGTCGCCGAGGTCGCCCGCGAGGGTCGCCTCCCCGTCGTGCTCTTCACGGCCGGCGGTATCGCCACCCCCGCCGACGCAGCCATGATGATGCAGCTGGGCGCTGAGGGCGTCTTCGTTGGTTCGGGCATCTTTAAGTCGGGTGACCCTGCCAAGCGTGCTGCCGCCATCGTCAAGGCCACGACCTTCTACGACGATCCATCCGTCATCGCCGAGGTCTCGCGCGGCCTGGGTGAGGCCATGGTCGGCATCAACGTCGACGACCTGCCGGTCGATCACCGCCTCGCGGAGCGCGGATGGTGACCATCGGCGTTCTCGCCCTGCAGGGCGACGTCGCAGAGCACGTGCGGGCGCTGGAAAACTCCGGCGCCCGCACGCTGCTAGTGCGCAGGCAGAGTGAACTCGAAGCAGTCGATGGCCTGGTCATCCCCGGCGGCGAATCGACGACCATGTCGAATTTGCTGCTCTCTTTTGACCTATTCGATGCGCTGGGTGCGCGCATTAGGGCCGGAATGCCCGTTTACGGGACGTGCGCGGGCATGATCATGCTCGCTTCCACCATTCTGGACGGACGCGAAGACCAGCGTTCCTTCGGCGCGCTTGACATGGTCGTTCGCCGCAACGCCTTTGGGCGCCAGGTGGACTCCTACGAGGAGGACCTGGACGTGACTGGTCTTCAGGGCGGTCCCTTCCACGCCGTCTTTATCCGTGCCCCATGGGTTGAGTCGGTGGGCGAGGGAGTCGAGGTCATTGCGCGCGCCGGTAACAGTGCCGACGGTCCGATCGTCGCGGTGCGCCGCGGTCGCATCATGGCGACGTCTTTCCACCCCGAGGTAGGTGGCGACGACCGTATCCACGGCCTCTTCGTCGACATGGTGGCCCGCGCCTGATGCGCGTGATGGGCATCGACCCTGGCCTGACGCGCTGCGGCCTCGGCGTCGTCGACGTCGATGAGTCGCGGCGCGCGAGCCTCGTCTACGTGGGCGTCGCGCGCACCGACAAGGACCTGGCCACGCACTTTCGCCTGCGCACTATCGCCGACGCGATAGACACCGTCATTGAGCAGTACCGGCCCGAGGTCGTCGCGATCGAGCGCGTGTTCGCGCAGGACAACCTACAGTCGGTGACGACGACCATGCAGGTGATGGGTGCGGCTATGACGTGCGTGGGCCGAGCAGGCCTGCCGATGGCGGTCCATACACCGTCGGAAGTCAAATCCGCTGTATCCGGCAACGGAAACGCTGGCAAGGCCCAGGTGCAGACGATGGTCGCTCGCATTCTTGGCCTCGCCAAGGCACCCAAGCCCGCGGATGCCGCGGATGCGCTCGCGATCGCAATCACGCACGCATGGAGGGGGACCGGCCTGCTGGGAGCGCCCGAGGATTCCGCGGTCGCGATTTCGATCTCGGGTCGCCTGACGTCGCGCGGGTCTATGACCCCGGCGCAGCGGGCGTGGGCCGAGGCGCAGGCGGCGCAACGCCGAACAGGTGCCGTCGATCCGCGCCGGCGTCGCGGTTAGAATCGTACATATGTTCGCTCGCGCAATCGCCGAGTGATTCGTCAGGGAAAGGACCGCAGTGATCTCGATTCTGCGCGGCATTGCCGTGAGCGTCGGACTCGACCATATCGATGTCGTGGTGGGAGGCATCGGCTTCCGCGTCCACGTAACGCCCGCTTTCGCGCAGGGCGCCCCGCGCGATGACGAGATCACCGTGTACACCTCGATGATCGTGCGCGAGGATTCGATGACGCTGTACGGCTTCGAGTCGGCGGACGAGCGCGACGTGTTCACCAGGCTCATGTCCGTGTCTGGTATCGGTCCCAAGATTGCGTTGGCGGCTCTCGCCGTGCTGCACCCAGATGAGCTTCGTCGCGCCGTGCGCGACCAGGACCTGGTAGCCCTCCAGCGCATCCCCGGAGTCGGCAAGAAGTCCGCCCAGCGCATGGCCCTCGAAATAGGTGACAAGCTGGGCACTCCTGCGAGTCTGCCCGAGGCAGCCCCCGCCCCCGCACCCAGTCAGGATGCGGTCGCCACCGAAGTCAGCGCCGCCCTCGTCGGCTTAGGCTGGTCCGAGGCGCAGGCCGCCAAGGCCATCGAGAAACTCGCGGGCAGCGGACTGGGAGCCTCCGATATGCTGCGTGCCGCGCTGGTTGCCTTGGGAGGCGGTCGTGGCTGAGCAGCCAGATATTGAGACGATGCGTATCGTCGCTCCGGATGCTGGCGAGCTGGAGCGCGCCGCCGAGGCGGCATTGCGCCCGAAGAAGCTCTCTGAGTTCGTTGGCCAGCGTGTTGTACGCGGCCAGCTCCAGCTTGTCCTGGACGCTGCGCGTATGCGCTCGGCGTCCCCCGATCATGTTCTGCTCGCAGGTCCACCGGGACTAGGCAAGACAACCCTCGCGATGATCATCGCCGCCGAGATGGGTACGTCTTTGCGCCTGACCTCCGGACCCGCGATTCAACACGCCGGTGACCTGGCCGCGATCCTGTCCGGCTTGCAGGAAGGCGACATCCTCTTTATTGACGAGATCCACCGCCTGGCGCGCACCGCCGAGGAAATGCTCTACCTTGCGATGGAAGACTTTCGCGTGGATGTGGTCGTGGGTAAAGGTCCCGGTGCAACATCTATCCCGCTGACCCTGCCACCTTTCACAGTCGTCGGTGCGACGACTCGTTCGGGCCTGCTGCCCGCGCCGCTGCGTGACCGCTTCGGCTTCACCGCCCACCTCGAGTTCTACGAAACCGAGGAACTCCAGTCGGTCGTCACGCGGTCGGCTTCTCTCCTGGGGTCGCCCATTGATGCGCGCGCCGCTCACGAGATTGCGTCTCGCTCGCGTGGGACTCCTCGCATCGCCAATCGCCTGCTGCGTCGCGTCGTCGACTACGCGCAAGTGCACGGTGATGGAACACTGACACTGGAGGCGGCGCGCGGCGCCCTGGAGCTTTTCGAGGTTGATCCCTCGGGGCTCGATCGTCTGGACCGAGCCGTTCTCGATGCTGTGTGTCGTCGTTTTGCGGGGGGGCCGGTGGGCCTCACAACCCTGTCCGTCACCATAGGCGAAGAGGCAGAAACCGTCGAAACCGTCGCTGAACCCTATCTCGTGCGCGAAGGATTCCTGATACGAACCAATCGTGGACGCATGGCCACCCCGAAAGCCTGGGACCATCTGGGCCTGAACCCACCAACCCCCGTCGGATCACTCTTCGACTAGGGGAGCGGGCCTCGTCCACCGGTATGACACGAAGGCGTACACCTGATGACAGCGCACGAAGTGTCGGTTGATGCGCCGCGCCGCATGGACACCGCTTAGGCCAAAATCCTCCCTCGGCATTAGACTGGCAAGGTGCGCTCGACGCGCCCAACCGTCATCGAAAGTGAAACAGCCTTTATGAGCAACAACCTACCCTTCTACCTCATGGCCGCCGCCGCCATCTTGTTCATGGTGTGGACATCGCGCTCCCGCAAGAAGCAGATGGAGAAGATGGAGCAAGAGAAACGTGACCAGCTCGCCGCTGTTACCCCCGGAAAGTGGGTGCGTACCCGCGTCGGCTTCTGGGGTCGGTTCGTCGACCTGGACGGCGACATTGTTGTCCTGGAAACCAGCGATGGCCACGAGATGTACTGGGAGCGTGAAATGATCGCCGAAATTGGCGGCCAACCGCCCTTGGCCACGACTGAAGAAAGCGAGGCGGAGGAGACATCTGACGCCCCAGAGTCGGCGGACGAGGATGAGGCCGTCCTCGGGCTCGACGACACGGGCGCGCAGTCCTCGACCCAGGACTTCGACGAGCAGCAGAAGTAAGACAAGGCTGAACGGAAAGTAGAACCGTGGCATCTCATAAGCGACGCCCTGTGCGCGCGCTCGTGACGCTCATTGTCGCCATCGTGGCGGCATGCGCGGCGCTGGCGATCGGGCACTTCGTCAAGGGCGTATCACCGTACCCCGACCTGGCCCTGGACCTGAAGGGCGGTACTCAGCTGATCCTGACACCCACTGTGACGGCGGAGGGGCAGCGCGAGATCACCGACGACGATATTACCCAGGCGATTTCGATTATTCGTAATCGTATTGATGCCTCGGGTGTGTCCGAGTCCGAAATTTCCTCCATGGGTAACTCCAATATCATGGTGGCGATTCCGGGGACACCTTCACAGGAACAGCTCGATCTGATCCGTTCATCCTCACAGATGAACTTCCGCCCCGTGCTGCGCATCGGTGCGGCGCAGGGCAGTGTCCGTAACCCGCAAACCACGCAGGTCACGTCCGGCGATAATGTCAGCGGGCAGTCCGGCTCTCAGTCGGGTGACGAGGTCGTGGCGCAGTCGGGCGCTCAATCGGGAGCCGCGCAGAGCGGCGCTGAGAGCGGCGGACAGGAGGAAGCAACCGTTCAGTCGACTGCTCTCGACGAGGCGACCGCGATGAGTGTCGCCGACACGAATGGCGACGGCGTGCTCTCAGATGCTCCCGCGCAGACGCCCGACAACGCGTCTTCTCTGGAGTGGATCACCGAACAGGTGATGTATGACTTCCTCACACTCGATTGCTCGGCCTCCGCTGATGTGAAACATGTTGAAGGCTCGGCGGACAAGCCCTACGCCGCGTGTGACGATTCTGGTCAGGTCAAATACATCCTCGGCCCGGTCGCGGTTCCCGGCTCCGATCTGAAGTCTGCGACCTCGGGTCCTGTCCGTACCCAGACTGGGGGCGTGACTGGACAGTGGGCTGTCTCGTTGCAGTTCAACGACGCTGGAACCGAAAAGTTCAAGGACACCTCGTCGATCCTATACGGCTATCACGATTCCGATCCGCAAGGTTCGTCCTTCTACCAGGGGCGTCCCGACCGTAACTCTTTCGCCGTCGTTCTTGATGGGACGGTTATTACCGCCCCCTCAATGAACGCGATCATTCCGAACGGCCAGGCCGAGATCACCGGAAACTTCACGCCGCAGTCGGCGAAAGTCCTGGCCAATCAGCTCAGCTTCGGCTCGCTGCCTCTGAACTTCGAAGTCGAGTCCGAACAACAGATTTCCGCGACGATTGGCACCGACCACTTGACAATCGGTCTATGGGCTGCGTTGATTGGTTTCCTGCTGGTCATCATCTACCTGATCTGGCAGTATCGAGGCTTGGCCGTCATCTCCGCTGGCTCGCTCATCGTCGCCTCGATCATTACCTACTTGGTTATTGCACTGCTCTCGTGGGCGATGGGCTACCGCCTCTCGTTGGCCGGTGTTGCGGGTCTGATCATGGCAATCGGCGTGACCACCGACTCCTTCATCGTCTATTTTGAGCGAGTCCGCGACGAGGTACGCGATGGTCGCCCGCTGCGCGCAGCGGTTGAAGAAGGCTGGGATCGAGCCAAGCGTACGATTTTGGTCTCCGACGCGGTCAACCTGGTTGCAGCCGTCGTCCTCTACCTGCTTGCGGTGGGTGGTGTTCAGGGCTTCGCCTTTACGCTGGGTGTCACGACTGTTATCGACATTGCTGTGATCTTCCTTTTCACGCACCCGATGATGGAGCTGCTCATTCGCACGCGCTTCTTCGGTGAGGGTCACAAGTTCTCGGGCCTTGATCCTGAACACTTGGGTGCGAAGAACGCGCTCGTGTACGGGGGCCGCGGTCGCCTCGTCGCGCGCGGCGATTCGTCTGCTCGTGTGGAGGGCGAAGCCGGAGATGGCTTGTCGATCGCTGAGCGTCGCCGTGCGGCTCGTTTGGCTCAGCGTGAGGCCGAAAAGGTGGCATCCGCACCTGAAACGAGCGGTGCCACCGACGCAGTGACCCAGGAAGAGGAGAACTGACATGATGAGTTTTGCTCAGTGGGGTAATGCCCTGTACTCCGGCGACAAGTCCTACCGCGTCGTGCCCAACCGCAAGCGCTTCGTGGGGCTAGCTGCAGCGGTCATCGTCATCGGCTTCGCGCTGGTTGCGATCATGGGCCTGAACCGCTCCATCGAGTTCACGGGCGGATCCCAGTTCGATGTCGCTCACGTGAGTGACCAGAGCGAATCATTCGCCTCGCACACCGTGAGTTCGACAGGCCTCGTTGAGGGCGCTCCGAAGGTGACCCGCGTGGGTTCGGATTCCGTGCGTATCCAGACGACCTCGCTCGACTCAGCCCAGACCGCGCAGATGCGCGAAGCGCTGGCCAGCGCCTACGGCGTGGATACATCTGAGGTTCAGTCCTCGTCCATCGGCCCCTCATGGGGTTCATCGGTCACGACCAAGGCCGCCCAGTCTCTTGCCATCTTCATGGCACTCGTGGCCCTCCTGATGACCGCGTACTTCCGTTCGTGGAGGATGGCCGCATCGGCACTCCTCGCTCTCGTTCACGACATCGCGGTTACGGTCGGTGTGTTCGCCATTCTTCAGGTCGAGGTGTCCCCAGCCACGGTCATCGGCTTCCTGACGATCCTTGGCTATTCGCTTTACGATACGGTGGTTGTCTTCGATAAGGTTCGTGAACTCACCGCCGACGTGTACGATCAAAAGCATTACACTTTCGCCGAATACGTCAATCTTGCGGTCAATCAGACGATGGTCCGCTCGATCAACACCTCGGTTGTGGCGCTTCTGCCGGTCGGTTCCATCCTCATCATTGGTTCTGTCGCGCTGGGGCCGGGCACGCTGGTAGATATTTCGCTCGCCCTGTTCATCGGCATGATCGCGGGTACTTACTCGTCGATCTTTATTGCATCGCCGCTCCTCGTGACGTTCCAGGAGCTGTCGAGCAAGACCCGCGAACACAATGCGGCTGTCGAGCGCGAGCGCGCCAGCCGTCACACCACCGACAAGGCGTCCTCCCCGAAGGCACTTAAGGTGGCTCCGATTAAGCCCGGCAAGCGTCTGGGCAACGAGAATCAGCCTCACAGGAAGAAGACTCATCGATGATCGGTGAACTTGGTGAGCACATCGCCACCCTCGTGCAGGATAACCTGGTCGAGATCCCGGACTTTCCTGAGCCGGGCGTTCTATTCCGCGACATCACGGGCCTGTTTGCTAACGGACCGGCGTTCAAGGAACTCGTGGAGTTGATCGGTGCCCGTTACGCGGGCCGTATCGACACGGTGGCCGGCCTCGAGTCGCGTGGATTTATCCTCGGTGCACCCGTTGCCGCTGAGCTGGGCTTGGGCATGTTGACGATCCGTAAAGCGGGCAAGCTCCCCGGCGAGGTCATCGGCGTCGACTACTCGCTCGAATACGGCAGCGCCCGCATGGAAATCCGCCCTCAGACCGTGCGTGAAGGCCAGCGCGTCCTCATCATTGACGACGTTTTGGCCACCGGCGGAACAGCCCGCGCGGCGGTCGATCTGCTCAACCAGTGCGGAGCATCGGTTGAGGCTCTCGCCGTGTTGATGGAGTTGAAGGGGCTGAACGGTCGGAGCAAGTTGGAAAGCATCAACGTGGAGACCGCTCTGTACGTCTGAGCGTCCACGTCACGCATGCGAGCGGGTCCAGGGATCTACGTTGATTCCCGGACCCGCCTGCATGTCGCTATCATGTGGACATGAGCAGCGACGACACGACTTCAGGGTCCGCATTGCCTGCGGCGGTTTCTCGGGTGCGCTCCGGCCTGGTGTGGTTCGGTTCTCGCGGGCGCGCGACGATTCCCGAAATTGAACCTCTTGTTCGTGCTTTGCGCGCAAATCACCCGAAGGCTGACATCAGCGTGGTGGAACGGGCCTACCGCACAGCTGAGGAATGTCACCGGGGACAAATGCGCAAATCCGGGGAGCCGTATATCACTCACCCGGTGGCTGTGGCGACGATCCTCGCGGAAATGGGTATGACGACTCCGACGTTGGTCGCTGCGTTGCTCCATGACACCGTTGAAGACACGGATTACACCCTCGAGCAGCTCGCCGCTGACTTCGGTGAACCCATCGCGAACCTCGTCGATGGAGTTACCAAGCTGGACAAGGTGCGTTACGGTGCTGCCGCGCAATCCGAAACTTTGCGCAAGATGCTCGTTGCGATGAGCCGCGACATCCGGGTGCTGCTCATCAAGCTCGGCGATCGTCTCCATAACGCCCGGACGTGGCGCTTCGTCCCGGCCGCGTCGGCGGCGAAGAAGGCGAAGGAAACCCTTGAGATTTATGCTCCGCTGGCTCACCGCCTGGGCATGAATATGGTGAAGTGGGAGCTTGAGGAACTCTCTTTCAAAACTCTCTATCCGGAGATTTACGAGGAGATTGATCGGCTGGTCGCCGAACGAGCCCCTCAGCGCGAAGAATACCTGCGTGATGTCATCGACCAGATCGAGGAGGACCTGCGTCGCTCGGGGACAAAGGGCACGGTGAGTGGCCGTCCGAAGAGTCACTACTCGATCTACCAGAAGATGATTGTGCGCGGCAAGGCCTTCGATGAGGTGTTTGACCTGGTCGCGGTGCGCGTGCTGGTTGACTCGATCAAGGACTGTTACGGAGTTCTCGGCGCGTTGCATGGGCGTTGGAACCCGATCCCTGGCCGCTTCAAAGACTACATCGCGATGCCGAAGTTTAACCTGTATCAGTCGCTGCATACGACGGTGATCGGTCCAGGCGGCAAGCCCGTGGAAATCCAGATCCGCACCTTCGACATGCATGAGCGGGCCGAGCATGGTGTTGCTGCCCACTGGAAGTACAAGCAGAACCCGAATGCTTCGAGTGGCGACTCGGATCGTATGAGTTCCGAAGAACAAGCGAACTGGTTGCGCGCTCTTGTGGAAATGGAGCGTGAGACGGGGGACCCGGAGGAGTTCCTTGATTCGCTGCGCTACGAGATTGCGGGCGACGAGGTTTATGTGTTCACCCCCAAGGGTGAGGTTATCGTGCTGCCGGCGCGTGCCACTCCGGTGGACTTCGCCTACGCGGTCCATACGGAGGTTGGACACCGGACGGTGGGTGCGAAGGTGAACGGACGTCTGGTTTCGCTTGACACGCGCTTGGAGTCTGGTGAGACGGTCGAGGTCGTGACCTCAAAGTCCGATAAGGCAGGTCCTTCGCGTGATTGGTTGGCTTTTGTCGCCTCTCCGCGTGCTCGCTCGAAGATTAAGGCGTGGTTCTCCAAGGAACGCCGCGAGGAGGCAATTGAGTCGGGGAAGGAAGCGCTCGCCCGTGCGATGCGCAAGCAGAATCTTCCGTTGCAGCGCCTCATGAGTCATCAGTCGATCCTGTCGGTGGCTACATCCTTTGGCTATCCCGATGTGTCGGGCTTGTACGCGGCTGTGGGCGAGAACCATGTGTCTGCTCAGAGTGTGGTCAATAGGCTCGTTGACAACCTGGGAGGGGGAGATGGCACGGAGGAAACTCTCTCCGAGGGAGTGACTCCAGGGTCGGCGAAGCCGCGTTCGGAAGCATCGGGGGATAGTGCGATCACGGTGTCGGGCCTGAGTCCCAACGAGATTTGGGTGAAGCTCGCCAAGTGCTGTACGCCCGTTCCCGGCGATGCGATCGTCGGATTCATCACGCGCGGGCAGGGTGTTTCGGTGCATCGCAGGACGTGTGCGAACGCCGTGCGCCTGGGGCAGATTCAGCCGGAGCGTTTCGTTGACGTGTCATGGAATTCAGATTGCTCTTCTGCCCCGTTCCGCGTCCAGATCGAGGTGCGCGCACTCGACCGTGGCGGCCTACTGTCTGATCTGACGAAGGTTCTGTCGGATTATCGTGTCAATATTCTGGCTGCTTCCTTGAAGACGGACGGTGATCAGGTCGCGTCGGGTAACTTCTCATTCGAGCTTGCTGACCTGGCGCACCTCAACGCAGTGCTGTCGGCGTTGCGTCGGGTGGACGGGGTTTTTGAGGCGGTGCGTATCGGCACCGTTTCATAGACGAGGCCGTGGTGCGCTCGCTCCAGAGAGCAGGCAACGGTGTTACATCCGTCCCCTTTTTTTCGGCGTTTTATGCCCATTTTGTCGTTAGATGTGACACACTAGCTTTGTGTGTCACATAGGCACGCGACCGCGCCGGGCATTAGCCCTCGTCTGAGAAGGAATATCGTGACCGAAACGTCGATTCCGAACAACGAATCCACCCCTGAAGCTTCCACGGCTTCGCCCCAGGAGGCCCAGGCCTCGACGATCAGTGCGTCCCAGGTGCCCGAGCACCCCTTTGCGCGTATCGATGAGGATGGGACCGTCTACGTGAAGGACGGGGATGACGAGCGTGTCATCGGTGGCTTCCCGGAGGGTATCCCTTCTTCTCCTTTCGCTTTGTACGAGCGTCGCTATGCTGATCTTGAGGCGACAATCAAGCTTTTCGAGGACCGCCTCGCCTCTTTGAATCCGCGCGACATTGATCAGACCCTCGCGACGCTGCGCGAACAGGTTGTCTCACCGAACGTCATCGGGGACATTCCGGCGCTGAGACGCCGCGTCGAGGCAGTCGAGAAGGCCGCTGAGGAACGTAAGGAAGTTGCCCGCGAGGAGCGCAAGGCCGCCAAGGCGCAGGCCCTGGCTGACCGCACCGCCGTCGTCGAGCGTGCTGAGGCAGTTGTCGCCCAGGATCCCGCCAAGACCCACTGGAAGCAATCGGGTCAGACCCTGCGTGACCTCCTGGAGGAGTGGAAGGCCTTGCAGCGTCGCGGTCCTCGCCTGGAAAAGTCCGTCGAGGACGAACTGTGGAAGCGTTTTTCCTCCGCTCGCACTCAGTTTGACCGTCACCGCCGTCAGTTCTTCTCTCAGCTTGATCAGGCTCAGTCCGAGGCCAAGCGAGTAAAGGAAGCATTGATTGCTGAAGCCGAGGCGTTGTCGTCTTCGGTGGATTGGTCGCGGACCGCCGGAGCCTACCGTGAGCTTATGAACCGCTGGAAGGCTGCCCCGCGTGCCTCGCGCAAGGAGGATGACGCGCTGTGGGCGCGTTTCCGCGCCGCCCAGCAGGTGTTCTTTGATGCGCGTCGCGCTAAGGACGAGGCTACGGACGCACAGTACCGAGAGAACCTCGTTGCGAAGGAAGAGATCCTGGCTGATGCTGAGAAGATCCTTCCAGTGACAGACATTGAGCGAGCTAAGGCTCAGCTGCGTCTTATTCAGGATCGCTGGGAAGAGGTCGGTCGTGTTCCCTCCTCCGATCTACATCGCGTTGAGGGACGTTTGCGTGCTGTTGAGGCCGCGGTTCGCGAAGCCGAAGAAAAGGAGTGGAGGCGCACGAACCCTGAGACACGCGCCCGCGCCGCCGGCATGGTGGGACAGCTTCAAGAACAGATTGCTCAACTCGAGCGTTCCCTCGCCGATGCGGAGTCAACGGGCGATAACAAGTCAGCTTCCGCTGTGCGTGAGACCCTCGAGACCAAGCGCGCGTGGCTCGCGCAGATCTCTTCGTCAATGGAGTGACATGCGTCTTCACGTGATTCCGTCGCCTTTCTACGCGGCGAATGGGCTTGTGCTCGTCCCTTCTGGGGCGGGCACAGCCCTTGTTGTCGACCCTTCCGCCGGTATCCAGCGCCTTATTCGCGAGGTGCTTGACTGCGAAGGGGTCAGTGTCGGTGCCGTGTTGTTGACCCACGGGCATCCGGATCACGTGTGGGACGCGGCCCAGGTGTCGACGTGGGGTGAGGCGGGCGTTCCCGTGCCCGTGTACCTGCCGGGGCCGGACATGTACCGTATGGATGATCCGGCTTCATTCTTGCCCATGGCGCCGCCCGACTTCGTTGGGGAGTGGGTCAAACCCATCTCCCTGCGCGAGATGCCTGCTGAGTCAATCGAGATTACTCCGGGTGTGTGTTTGCGCATGGTACCCGCGCCCGGTCACACCGAGGGTTCGGCGGTGTTCCTTGGACACAGCCCGTTGGACATTCGCGTGAGTAATCGGTCGTTCTTTGCCAGCGAGGATTCGGTGCCGTGGGCGCTGAGCGCGGACGTTGTATTCAAGGGCAGCGTTGGGCGCACCGATATGCCTGGCGGCGATGAAACACAAATGAGGCATTCGCTGCGCACTATTTCCAATGCGATTGACCCGACAACAGTTCTCATTCCCGGCCACGGTCCGGCTACAACGCTCGCGGATGAGATACGCTCAAATCAGTATTTGATCCGCGCTCGCCGCATCGGTTAGCGCCGCAACCACGCGATTTCAAGGATAACGTCATGGCTCGCACGTCTCTGTCTGGTTTCCCCGAATGGCTCCCCGAGGGACGCATCATTGAGATGCACGTCCTGGACGTGTTGCGCCGTGTCTTTGAACTCCACGGTTTCGTGGGAATTGAGACGCGCGCGGTCGAGACACTGGCACAGCTCGAGGCCAAGGGCGAGACTTCCAAGGAGATCTACGTCCTCGATCGCCTTCAGGCTCTGAAGGCTGCAGCGTCCGGACCGCGCACGCTTAAGGACAAGGGCATGGGTCTGCACTTCGACCTGACTGTTCCCTTTGCTCGCTACGTCGTGGAGAACGCCAATGAGCTGGATTTTCCGTTCAAGCGCTACCAGATACAGAAGGTCTGGCGTGGCGAGCGTCCGCAGGAGGGGCGTTTCCGCGAGTTTACGCAGGCTGATATTGATGTTGTCGGCAATGGTGAGTTGCCATTCCATTTCGAGGTGGATCTGCCGCTCGTTATGGCGGAGGCGCTTAACAGTTTGCCGATTCCGCCGGTGCGCGTGCTCGTCAATAACCGCAAGGTTGTCCAGGGCGTGTGTGAATCGGTGGGTGTGAGTGATGTCGAGGCGGCGTTGCGCGGGCTGGATAAGATTGACAAGATCGGGTCCGCGGGCGTGGCTAGGGAGCTGTCTGAGTCGGGTATCGACGGCGATCAGGCCTCCGTCCTACTCCAGATGGCCCAGATTCGCACGTCTGATTCAGCTGAGGTGCGCGAACGCCTGGTTGCTCTGAGCGTGAGCGGAGAGCTGCTGGACGAGGGCCTGAACGAGCTTGCGGAGCTGCTCGACACCGCCAACAAGCGCATGCCGGGGGCGCTGGTCGCCGACCTGAAGATCGCGCGAGGCCTCGACTACTACACGGGAAGCGTCTACGAGTCCGAAATCGAGGGCCACGAGGACCTCGGCTCGATCTGCTCGGGCGGACGCTACGACTCTCTCGCGAAGGACGGAAAACGTACCTTTCCAGGCGTCGGCCTGTCCATCGGTGTCTCGCGCCTCGTCTCACGCATGATTTCTGCGCCTCTGGTGCGCGCTTCGCGTAAGGTTCCCACGGTCGTGGTCGTCGCTGTAACGAATGAGGAACAGCGCGAGCGGTCCGAGGAGATCGCAATGACGCTGCGCGGGCGCGGCATCTCGACCGACGTCGCCCCGAGCGCCGCCAAGTTCGGTAAGCAGATTAAGTTCGCAGATAAGCGTGGCATTCCTTTCGTTTGGTTCCCGGGTGATGACGGGAAGGCAGATACGGTGAAGGACATTCGAAGCGGCGAGCAGGTGGATGCCGATGCGGCGACGTGGGTTGTGCCCGCGGAGGATGTAGCTCCGTCGATTGAGAAGGTGATGGCCTGAGTGCCCACTACCGCCGTTGACGCAGCACGCGGTCTCGCGGGCGCGCTCGAGCATTCGCTCGAGGCGATGCCACAGGCTGCCCGCGGCGATGGCGAGCGTGCGCTGCGTCGTCTGCAGGATGTGGTTGTGCCACGCTTGGAGGATGCGCAAGCGCCCCTCCTCGTCGTGGTAGGGGGTTCAACGGGGGCAGGTAAGTCGACCCTCGTGAACTCGCTCCTAGACCGTGACGTCAGCAGGTCGGGCACACTTCGTCCAACGACGCGCCGCCCTGTCCTGGTGTGTTCGCTGCAGGCGCGTGCGTGGTTCATGTCGGATCGTGTGCTTCCGCGCTTGGCCAAGCACGAAGGCGGACAGGGAACGAGTCTCGATGCTGTGACCATCGTCGTGGACGACATGATGTGGCCGTCGATCGGCATCTTGGACGCCCCCGACATAGATTCGGTCGAGGAGGGTAACCGTCGGCTCGCCTCGGAGCTTCTCGACAGCGCTGACCTGTGGATTTTTGTTACGACTGCTGCTCGTTACGCGGACGCTGTCGCGTGGCGGCACCTGGAGGAGGCGGCCGAGCGCGGTCTTCGCGTCGCCATCGTCCTCAACCGGGTGCCCGAGGGTGCGCAGGAGGAGATCCGAGCGGATCTGGCCTCGCTCGCGCGGCGCCGAGGCCTGGGGGAGGTTCCGATTATTGTGATTGCTGAGCAGGAGCTGACTCGCGGTCGGTTGCCTTTCGAAGCGATTGCTCCTGCGGGGGCGTTCTTACGCGGTATTGGCGATGATGCGCACGAGCGAGCGGCAATCGTTCGCAGTTCCCTTGCTGGAGCTGTTGCTTCTGCTCTGGAAGAAGCGTTCAGGGCATTGGATGAATCCCGCTTGGCGTTGAGTGCCGTCACGTCAGCTCGTGAGGGCATTGATCACCTGGTTGCATCGTGTGCGCGTGACGTTGCCTCCTCCTCGAGCGACGATGTGCTGCGCGGCGAGGTGAGCGCCCGCATCTCTGAGGTGTTGGGTTCGTGGGATATGACGCGCACTCTGGCCAGGGTCGTCGGTAGGGTGCGCGAGCGCATCATGGGTGCCGTGCGCGGCAGTGCCGCTCCCGAGGAACAAGTGCGTCGGGACCTTACCGGCGGGCTGGCTCAGCGCTTGAGCGATCAGTACCATCGGGCGTGGACCGAGGCCCTGCGTCTGGCCAAGCCGGTCGCCGCGATCGGCGAGTTCGAGGAGCTGTTGGACACTCAGGCGAGCCTTGAGCGTGCGCGCAGGACAGCGCAGGCCTGGACCAGCGAGGTCACGCAGATTGTGCGCGGCCAGGCGGAGTCCTCGCGCGTGACGGGTCGGCTCCTGGCCGGAGGAATCAACGTCGTGACGGTGTCGCTCATGGTCAGTGTTTTCGCGATGACGGGCGGAGTGACGGGCGTCGAGGTCGGCGTGGCGGGTGCTTCGGTCGCGCTGTCGCAGACGATTCTCGAATCGTATTTCGGTGAGCGCACGGTGCGTTCGCTCACCGTGCAGGCCCGTGAGGCCTTGGAATCGCTGGCGGCCAGTTCACTGGCCGAAGTTGTCGCTCCCATTGCCGCGGGGTTGGATCGCTCGCAGGAAAGGGAACGCATCGAGGCGCTCGCGTCGGCGCTCGACAAGGCACGGGAAGTGCTGACATGAGGCGCACAGCGACCTCTGTTGCGTCGGCAGCGACGCAACTCGACCAGATCGCGACGCTCGCCGCTTCCGACATTGAGCCGGCGACCCTGGTGCGGGTGCGCGAGCTCATCGACGTGACCTCTGAGCGCAGCGAGATGGATCCGACGTGGTGCGTGATCGGCATGCTTGGCGGTACGGGAGTGGGTAAGTCTTCTCTTGTTAATGCGCTCAGCGGGGGAGAGGTCGTACGTGCGGGCGTCCTGCGGCCGACCACGAATGAGGCGTGCGCTGTCTTGCCCAAGGGGCGCGAGCCGAAGGAGCTTCTCGAGTGGCTGGGCGTGCGATCTCGCGTCGACGCTCCCGGAGATCGTGCAGGCGATACCGTGATCATTGACCTGCCCGACATTGACTCGGTCATAGAATCGCACGGTGAGGTGGTCAGCCGTTTGGCATCGCGTGTTGATGCCCTTGTCGTCGTCGTTGATCCGCAGAAGTACGCGGATGCGTGCCTGCACGACGAGTGGTTGGCGCGTCTTGGTTCTTCTCACGCGTCCGTGACGGTTGCTCTTACCCACATCGATATGCTGGATGCTCCTTCGCGCGGCGCGATCGAGACCGACCTGCGTCGCGTCCTGGATGAACGCGGCCTGATGGACGCGCCCGTCGTGGCCGTGTCAGCAACCACAGGGGAAGGGATTGACGCGCTGCGCGCTCACCTGGCGAGCGAGGCTCGGCGCGTGTCACGGCAGGCGTTGCGCGCTCGGGCTGCACTCGCCGAGGCCGCTGTTCTCGTGCGTGATGCTATCGGATTAGAGGGGCCGATTCGCGGCATTGAGACAGAGGGAATGGCCACTGAATTGGCGAGCGCTGCCGCCGTGCTTGCGGGGGCACCGATCATTGCTGAGGCCGTGGCTGGGGCGACGCGACGCGCGTGCATTCGTGCGGGTGGGTGGCTTCCCTTGCGTTGGATGGCATGTATGGGCGCTGATCCTTTGCGACGCTTGCACCTGGGCGAGGAGGCGCGCGAGGAAAGCGCGACTACTCCGACGCTGCCTACACGTTCGGCTTTCGATGAAGCGGCCTTTGCAAATGCGGTTCGCAGTGAGGTCGCTGCGCGCTCGACGGGCAGGCCCGAGTCCTGGCGTCGCCGTCTCGTTGATCGCGCACTGGGCGGAGCAACGGAGGTTCCTCACAGCGCTCACCGTGAGGTGTCCGCACACTTGCGTGTGAGTTCGAGCGCGCCGGCACTTGCGAAGTATTTCGGTGCCATGCAGCTGATCGCATGGATAGTGTGTCTCATTGGCGGGGTCTGGATCCTGGCGATTCACCTCGGTCGGGCGGTACTCATCGATGTTTCTGTGCCCGCCCTCGGTCCCGTCCCGATGCCTACTGCGCTGATCGGCTGCGGCCTCGCGGTGACGGTGCTGTGTGCGTTTGTCAGCCGTGTCGCATCCGCTTGGGTAGCCTCACGTCGTCGGCGTGCGGTCATGGCGGATGTCAGGGCGCTGTGCCGTGACGAAGTTGATCGCCTTGTTGTCGCCCCACTGCGGGCGGAGGATACCCGTCAAGTTACGATTGCCTCGTTCGTGGCCCGTCTGCTCTCAACCCGCGGGTGTGAAGCGGAACGCATCGGTGTGCGCGAACAGTGAATTCGCCGACCACAGGTACCTTTTTCGAGCAAGCGCACGTTATGCTGGATAGAGCGATGAGGCGCAGCCCCTTGTTATGGTGCCCCGCGGGACGCGGGATTTGTTGTTATGGGTGAGGCCGCGCTGAGGAGCCTCGATGGCCCGCCCCGATGGTTTTGCTACCCCACACGCAACACGCAAGGAATGACTATGCCCTCCGACGACTACATGGACCGCGACGAACGCGATGACATCATGGACATGGACGACGAGCTCGATTTCGTCGACGAGGCCGACGGCGAGGATCGCGACGCCGGGCAGGAAGCCGACGGCGAGGACCGCGACGCCGGGCGGGAAGCCGACGGCGAAGACGGCGATACCGTGACCTTCGCGAGCCTCGGACTGCCCGAGGAGATTCTCCAGGCCGTCACCGATATGGGGTTCCGCGTCCCCACACCGATTCAGGCCGCCGCGATCCCGCCGCTCCTTGAGCTGCGCGACGTCGTGGGTATCGCCCAGACGGGTACCGGCAAGACGGCCGCCTTCGGTCTGCCGCTGCTGGCCATCGTCGACGCTGACGAGCGCGACGTCCAGGCCCTGGTCCTGGCTCCCACGCGCGAGCTCGCGATGCAGAGCGCCCAGGCTATTGAGGATTTCGCTGCGCGCACCGCCCGCCTCGACGTCGTCGCCGTGTACGGCGGTTCCCCCTACGGTCCCCAGATCGGCGCGCTCAGGCGCGGCGCGCAGGTCGTCGTGGGCACTCCGGGCCGCGTGATCGACCTGATCGAGAAGGGCGCACTCGACCTGTCGAACGTGCGCATGCTGGTTCTGGACGAGGCCGACGAGATGCTGCGCATGGGCTTCGCCGAGGATGTCGAGACGATCGCCTCGAGCGTGCCCGACGACCGCCTAACGGCTCTGTTTAGCGCCACGATGCCCGCCGCCATCGAGAAGGTGGCGCGCGAGCACCTGAAGGACCCCGTCAAGGTCGCCGTCTCGACGGAATCGTCGACGGTCGACACGATTCACCAGACTTACGCGGTCGTGCCCTACAAGCACAAGATTGGTGCGCTGTCGCGCGTCCTGGCCACGCGCGCCCAGCACATCGCGGCGGGGCAGGAAGAAGCCGACGCGGCCATCGTCTTCGTGCGCACCCGCGCGGATGTCGAAGAGGTGTCCCTCGAGCTGTCGGGCCGCGGATTCCGCGCCGCCGGTATCTCCGGCGACGTCGCTCAGACCGAGCGTGAGCGTATGGTCGAGCGACTCAAGAACGGCTCTCTCGACGTGCTGGTCGCCACCGACGTCGCGGCGCGCGGCCTGGACGTTGAGCGCATCTCCCTGGTCGTCAACTTCGACGTGCCCCGCGAGCCGGAGGCCTATGTGCATCGCATCGGCCGCACCGGTCGCGCCGGGCGCGAGGGCCGAGCGCTCACGTTCTTCACCCCGCGCGAGCACGGCCGCCTGCGTCGCATTGAAAAGCTGACGGGGACCGAGATGGAAGAGGTTGAGATTCCCTCGCCCGCCGCCGTCTCCGAGTTCCGGGCTCGCCGCCTACTCGAGGGCCTGGGCGCCCGCATCGAGCGCGGCCGCCTCGACATGTACAAGGGACTGCTGGCCGACATGGGCGAGGACGTGAGCGTCGAGGACATCGCCGCCGCGCTCATGGCCACGGCGGTTGGTGACGAGGGTCCTGCGCCGCGCAGTGAGAAGGATCGCCGCGGAAATGGAAAGATTCGCCGCGAGGAGCGCCTGGACGAGTCCGGTGAGTTCGTCGGCGCGTCCTTCGAGGCGGGACGCGACAAGGACCGCCCGCTCAAAGGCGGCGCGAATGGCGCTCGTCGCCGCGGTGGCGGTCGTCCGGTGTCCGGCTCCGGCACGCGCTACCGCATTGAGGTCGGCAAGAAGGACCGCGTGAAGCCTGGTTCCATTGTTGGAGCAATCGCGGGCGAGGGAGGCATCGATGGCCGCGACATCGGTCACATCGAAATCTACCCGACCTTCTCCCTCGTGGACATCACGGCTGATCTGTCCGGCGAGCAGCTTTCCCGCATTTCCAGGGGCTACGTGTCCGGTCGCCAGCTGCGTATCCGAGTGGACGAGGGGCCGGGCGCGCGAGGAGAGCGTGACGGCTCCGAGCGTCGCGACTATGACCGTGATTTCCGAGGCCGTGGTGGCCAAGGAGGAGACCATGACAGTCGCTACGGCGACCGTGGGGGCCGTTTTGGGGGTTCCGACGAGAAACGACCGCACCGCTTCGAGAAGGGGGACGGTTCGCGTCCGCGCCGCAGTGTTCGCACCGAGCGCTGGGAGAAGGACATCAAGCGTGCGCGTGGCGGCCGCGAGGCGGGATACGACGGCTGGGATCGTGACGGAAATCGTGAGAGTGGGCGCCGCCACTTCGGTAAGCGCCGCTACGAGGACTGAGCGCTAGCCCTCCGCACCGGTGGATCGTTCCGACGCGGGACGCAGCCGAGTGACGGCAAACACCGTGAGGATCGCGAGTGCAGCAGCAATCACCCAATAGGGAGTGTAGGCCGCCCCGCCCACCGTGGCGGTGGCGGCCCACGCGCTCATGGCCACGGACACGAGGGCAAGCTCGAGGGCGGGACCGGCGGAATCGGCGACCTGCAGCCACGAGGCGACGCGCCCGTGCTTGGCCTCGGGAGTGACCTCGAGGGCCATGACGGACAGGGGCGCGTGGACGAGGCCGACGCCCAGGCCCACCAGAAGCCACCCGATGAGGGCCACCCGCACGGGAATCGAGGGGGCGAGGAGGGACCCGACGGGGATCGCGCCGATCGCCATCAGCGCGCCACCGATGACCGGGAGCCGGCGGCGCAGGTGTGGATCGTGAACGCGCGCCTGGCCGACTGCGCCAATCGACCAGGTGATCGAACCGAGGGTGACCCACCAGGCGGAGGATGCCTCGGACCAGCCGTGCACACGCTGGAGGATGAGCGGAATCATGACGGCGAGACCGACCTGTGAGGCCATCGCGCTCAGCCTTGCAAGGATCGCCGAGGGCATGCCTGGGCGCGACACGAAGGTGCCGCGCGGGAGGAGACGGGGGAGCGCCCACACCGTGATGACCGCGCCGAGGGCGAAGACCCCGAATTGCGCGACGGGCGAGGCGAGGGCTCCTGCGAGCTGGAGCAGCATGACCCCGACGCCGACGAGCCCGGCATCACGAGACAGGGCCGCGAGGACGGGGGAGCGCTGTCCCTGCGCGGTCGGCACGGAACGCAGGACGTAGGCGATGGGAAGGGCGGCGATCAGCACGAGGAGGGGAACGACGCCGAAGACGTAGCGCCAGCCCCACTCCTGGGTGACGTGACCGGCGATCGCGGGGCCGACCAGGGAGGGAAGCACCCACGCCAGGGAGAAAGATGCGAAGAACGTGGGGCGGTGCCGAGGGGAGGCAACCGAGCCCACGAGCACGTAGAGCGGGACGATGAGGAGGCCACCTCCCAGCCCCTGCAGCGCGCGCCCGACGACGAAGACGATGACGTGTGAGCCGACGGCGCACACCAGCAGGCCGACGGCGAAGAGCACCAGCCCCGCGAGCAGGACGACACGGGGGTCCTTCCAATCGGCCAGGGCGCCCGCGACCACGGTGGCGCTCAGCTGCGTGGCCAGTGCCGCACCCGATGCGATCGGGTACCAGGGCGCCGCGTTAAAAGACTCGACGACGACCGGCATGATCGTCGTGGCGGCGAGCTCCTCGAAGGCCACGAGGGTAATGAGAAGCACGGACCCGATGGCCAAGCCAATTTCGGACGGGGCCCACGAGGCGCGGGCGGGGGAGGAGGAATCGGCGGCGGGCATGTTGACTATCCTACTCACGGCACACGCGACTCTTCGGACGTCAGGCGTACAATGACACTGCCGCCGCCTGTCTCGCGGATGGTAACTACGAAAGGAATCACAGTGCTTCGCACCCACAACATTGGAACTCTCGGCACCGACCTGGTTGGTCAGACCGTGACGCTCACCGGTTGGGTGGACCGCCGCCGCGATCATGGTGGCGTCGCCTTCATCGACCTGCGTGACGCCTCCGGCATCGCCCAGGTGGTCGTGCGCGACGAGCGCGTCGCCCACGAGCTGCGCTCCGAGTTCGTCCTGAAGGTCACTGGCGAGGTCTGCGCACGCCCCGAGGGCAATGAGAACCCCCATCTGGCCACCGGCGCCATCGAGGTCATGGGCGACGACATCGAGATCCTCAGCACCAGCGCGCCCCTGCCCTTCCAGGTCTCCTCCAATGCTGAAGATTCCGGCAACGTGGGTGAGGAAACCCGCCTGAAGTACCGCTACCTCGACCTGCGCCGCGAACCCGAGCAGTACGCGATCCGTCTGCGCTCCAAGGTCTCGCGCGCCGCCCGTGAGGCGCTTTACGCTCGCGACTTCGTCGAGATCGAGACCCCGACCCTGACGCGTTCGACCCCCGAGGGTGCCCGCGACTTCATCGTCCCTGCCCGTCTGTCCCCGGGTTCCTGGTACGCCCTGCCTCAGTCGCCCCAGCTCTTCAAGCAGCTGCTCATGGTGGCAGGTATGGAGCGCTACTTTCAGATCGCGCGCTGCTATCGCGACGAGGATTTCCGCGCCGATCGCCAGCCCGAGTTCACCCAGCTTGACATCGAGATGAGCTTCGTGGACCAAGACGACGTCATCGAGGTCGCCGAGGACGTTTTGAAGAACGTCTGGGCGCTCATCGGTTATGATCTGTCCACGCCGATCCCGCGCATGACCTACAAGGATGCGATGGAGCGTTACGGCTCCGATAAGCCTGACCTGCGTTTCGGCCTGGAGCTGACCGAACTCACCGAGTACTTCAAGGACACGACGTTCCGTGTATTCCAGGCGCCGTATGTTGGCGCCGTCGTCATGCCCGGTGGCGGCTCGCAGCCGCGTCGCACCTTCGACAAGTGGCAGGAGTGGGCCAAGGCGCGCGGCGCCAAGGGCCTGGCCTACGTCACGATCGCCGAGGATGGCACGCTGGGCGGACCCGTGGCCAAGAACATCACCGAGGCCGAACGCGAGGGCCTGGCGGCCGCCACCGGCGCCAAGCCCGGTGACTGCATCTTCTTCGCAGCAGGCAAGCCCACCCCCTCGCGCGAGCTGCTCGGCGCTGCCCGCCTGGAGATCGGCAAGCGCTGCGACCTCATTGATCCCGACGCCTGGGCCTTCACCTGGGTCGTGGACGCCCCGCTCTTTAAGCCCACCGGCGATGCCGAGGCCGAGGGCGATGTCGCGCTGGGCCACAGCGCGTGGACGGCTGTCCACCACGCCTTCACCTCGCCCAAGCCCGAGTGGATCGACTCCTTCGACAAGGACCCGGGCAACGCCCTGGCCTACGCCTACGACATCGTCTGCAACGGCAACGAGATCGGCGGCGGCTCGATCCGTATCCACCGCCGCGACATCCAGAACCGCGTGTTCAACGTGATGGGGATTGGTGAGGAGGAAGCCCAGGCGCAGTTCGGCTTCCTGCTGGATGCCTTCGAGTTCGGCGCCCCGCCGCACGGCGGCGTCGCTTTTGGCTGGGACCGTATCGTCTCGCTGCTGACGAAGTCCGAGTCGATCCGCGACGTCATCGCTTTCCCGAAGTCCGGTGGCGGTTTCGATCCGCTGACCGAGGCCCCGGCCCCGATCACGCCCGCGCAGCGTAAGGAGGCGGGCGTGGATGCCAAGCCGAAGAAGCGCGGCGAGGAATCCACCGACGAAGCAAAGAAGTGATCTAGCTCTCGGAAGTCTTGTCCACGAAACCCCCATCCGGCCCCGGTCGGAGGGGGTTTCGTGCACAATAGAGTCATGTCGTACGTTGAGATGCATCCGGTAAATCCTCAAGCACGTCTGGTGAACACGGTCGTTGACCTGCTGGAGCGCGGCGGCACGATTGCGCTGCCCACGGACTCCGGTTATGCGATCGCGACTAAGATCGGCAATAAGTCGGGCATGGATACGATTCGCGCGGTGCGCAAGCTCGACGACAAGCACAACTTTTCATTGCTGTGTCACTCGTTCGCTCAGCTCGGTGAGCTGGTAATCGTGGATAATCACGAGTTCCGCACGATGAAGGCCCTGACGCCCGGACCTTACACGTTCATTCTCCGTGGCACCAAGGAGGTACCGCGCGTGATGCTCAACAAGAAGAAGCACACGGTCGGCGTGCGCATTCCGGATCACGTCATCACGCAGACGATCGTCGAGGCGCTCGGCGAGCCCCTCGCGTGTTCGACTCTCATCATGCCCGGTGAGACTGAGCCTCTGACGGATGGATTCGACGTGGATGAGCGCATCGGTCACCAGGTTGATCTCGTCGTCGTTGGGCCGGTCGGCGTGGCTGAGCCGACGACGGTTATCGACTTTGCGGGCGGCGACGCGGTTGTTGCTCGCGTGGGCGCGGGCGACATCTCGCTCTTTGACTGATCGCCCGATCATCGACGCACCTTCGTTTTCTGAGACGGGTTTTCTCCGGCTCGCTGCGGAGCGCTCCGAGTTGCTGCGCGCTGGCGTCTCAACCGGGCCGCTTGTCGGCGCGCGGATGGTGATCGATGGCCGTGAGGCCGTTCGGGTGACCTTCCGATGCGCCGGGGATGGTGCCTCGGGGGCCTATCTGGTCCTCAATACGGTGACGGATCGGGCGCGCGATCGCCTGGAGCTCTTTCGTATGGAGCGGGTGCGCGGAGTGGAGCCATGGGTGTTGTCGTGCGCTCTGCCCGCCGATGTCATCGTGAGTTACCAGTTCGTGCTGGTCGGGCCAGGTGGGCTTGATTCGCGCGTGGCGGATGATCGGCGTGCGTGGGCGCGCGTCCTCGCCTCGGCGGTGCGCGATCGCTCCCATCCGCGTGCGCTCGTCAATGGGCGGGGGCATGTTGCCTCCCTCTTCGCCGGTCCGGATGCGTGTCTTGTCTGGCCCGCGGTTGAAGGAGTTTCGTCGGACATGCGCGCAGCACGCGAGGTGGAGTGCGCGGTGCCGCTCGCGCCCGACGGGGCGTCGCCGCGGCAGCGCGTCGTGGTCGTGCATGACGGCGAGGGTGCGCCGGTGCGTACTCTCATGTTGTTCGATGGGCAGATCTGGAGAGCTAACGGGGTGGGGTGGTTGACCCGGCGCTATCGCGGCCTGCGCGTTATAACGATTGATGTTGGGGCTGCGAGGGAGCGCGAGGCAGTGCTGACTGATGTGGCTCTCGTTGAGGCGCTGATCCGCTCGATTTGTGACGAGGTAGGGGTGGGTCCAGTGACAATCGCCGGTCAGTCGTACGGTGGACTCGCCGTCCTCGAGGCTGCGTTGCGAACGGATATAGACGTCGATGTGGTCATTGCTCAGTCGCCGTCCCTCTGGTGGGGTGGGGAACATCGTGGTGTGGGTGATGGAACGCTGATGGGTGACCTGCGCGCTGGATGGGTGAGGCCACGCGCCGGGGTGACGCTGCGTCTGCAGGTGGGAACGCTGGAGCAGACGATGCGCCCGGTCGTCGATGAGTGCGCGGAACTTCTGCGGAACTTGGGGGCAGCTGTAGAGCTGGATCACTATCGCGGCGGCCACGATGTCGCCTGGTGGCGCGAGGGGCTCCTGCGCGCGCTCGACGGGTGGTGGCCGCTCACATCCTGAGCATTGATGAGATAGGTCATGTCATATTCGACCTGTAGGTTAGGCGCACCTTTGTTCCCGAATAGATCGACTGTATTGAGGCACCCGAGCACCTATGGACGCGAATCCGCGCCATCGTCGGCGTCGCCGTGACCGTTCTCGCCCTGGGTGTCCCCGATCGGCGCGGACGCGATGTGGCCCTGAGCTGATTAAGCGCGTTTTGATGTCTCCGATGTGATCATCGATGATCATAAGACGGATGCGCCGCTCGTGGTCCCGTGCCGTTAGTGTCGCAGAAGGGTTTCTCGAAATCTCAAATGCTGACCAGGAGGTCATCAGACAGCATGATTGCTCGATAATATAAGTCACAATTCCTGGTCAAATTTAATAAAATTGGCGAGAAATCAGTTTTTTTCGCACACTTCCAGGAATTTGCTTGTTGTTCGCAATTGTGTCTCGCGCCTACAATAATAAGATGAGTCGTGTGGCCGATAGTTACTCGGACACTGACATGATTACTCTGTGCTGGAATGCGCGGCTTTATTCGAGAAAATCGTGACGAGAGGGAAGACGGCAGGCATGACGAAACGGTCAATCGCGCATAGCAAGAGGCTGTGCACGTCCGTTCTTGCACTGACCACTTCTGTTTCAATCAGCGCGGGCATTTGTATTACCGCCACCCCCGCATACAGCATTGACGGAGTCCCGGATACCGCGGCCTCGTGCCTCGAGATCACGGAGGGAGAAGCGACCGTGCGAGTCTCATCTATCCTGCATGCGGGTGACGCCCTGCACCTCGAAGGCAGTGGCTGGACTCCTACCTCCGATGATGGCCGTGCCTTTGTGATCATGACACTCGACGGCGGGAAGGAACTACGTCCTGCCGATACTGAACTCCCGACGTGGGTTCCGTCAGTCGTCGTGCGCAACAAGAGCGCATGGGCTGTCGCCGAGGTGGGTGCTGACGGCTCCTTCGTGACGGACATAGCGATTCCCGCGAGCTGGCGCGCGGGTTCCACTCATCAGATCGCGATTGGTGATAGCGCTAATGAAACCTCTGTTGAAGCGGTGGTGAGGGTCGCCGAGGAAGACATACCGGTTCTGACCTGCACGCTCGGGGGTGCCAACGCCAAGCCTGCCCTGCCTGATAACTTCGACGATAGCGACGATGACACCTCTACAACTCCCGGCACTGATGAGCTCGGGGGCGATGAAACACCTGCCCTTCCCTTAACCGCACCCGCCAGTGGTCTGGGGGAGTCCGCTGCGACCGCCCCCGGTGCGAGTACCCCTCAGGCTCCCAACGAAGGTGCGTCGGCGGACAACATGAGCGATTCCCAGGCATCGTCGTCTCTTCCTTCCCCCGCGCCGAGCGCACCCTCCGGTCCTGCCATCGGGTCTAGGCCGGGTTCTCCTGCGACAGCGGGCATCCCAACCCCCGACCCCACCTCGTCAACGGAACCGCAGAGTGTCTCTGCCTCGCAGATCGGCCCAAAGGCCCGCTCTGAGCAGCAGGCAAACGAGGAAGCTGCCCGTGAAGAGGAGGGGCGCCTCAACGGATGGATACTCGCGGGCGGTGGGCTTCTCACCCTCCTGGGTGCCGTTGCGACGGTCAGCATTGTGCGCAGGTCACACGGGGGAGTGCATTAATTGTGTCTTGCTTTGCCCCGGCGCCAACGACATTGTGATTGACCGCGTGGTGTGCGTTGGGATTTAGCAATCAGTCGTCACACCTGTTACTCTGGTTTTAAACAGTATCTTCTGAGCATTACTTCCTTGAAGGAGAACCGCTATGCAGCACGGACGGGCAACCTCAGCCCTTGGAGGGAGAGGGTTTGCTGGCCGCAGTCGGGCGATGAGTATACTCATGGCCCTATGCTTGTTTGCGGCGGTCGCGCTCGCGATCCCCGGTTTTACCGCGCGCGCTGATTCTAATGACGAGCATTACGCTATCCCCAACACCTCTTTCCGCATTAGCCTCGAAAACGCTGCGAAATTTGAGGCCGACTACGGCACGACAGGCTACTGGGCGGTCGTTCTGGATGACGGAGGTGTCACGCCTAAGGAGAAGCCGACGTTTGAACGTCATGGCGAGATCGTGACTGCCGATGCTCACGGTCTGTGGATGGCCGCCGCGCTCAATAACAGCACTATGGTCGTCCCGGTGCCGAACGGCACCAACAACGTTCAGGGCACGACGTGGCAGCCCGGCACTCAACACAGTGTCACTGTTGTGATCTACAAGGACGAACGCACGCCCGTGTCCAAGCGGAGCTACTCTGTCAAGGTGTTCGCCCCCAATAACGAGGGCCGGACTGATCCCCCCGATCCGGCAGATAAGCCGACGACAGATCCTGCTCCGCAGCCCGATCCGCAGCCTTCGACCGATCCTGCGCCGGAGCCGAGCACTGACCCTGCTCCGCAGCCCGATCCGCAGCCTTCGCCCGATCCTGCGCCGGAGCCGAGCAATGACCCTGCCCCGCAGCCCGATCCGCAGCCCTCGCCCGATCCGCAGGCATCGCCCGATCCCGTGTCGAGCACTGACCCTGCCCCGCAGCCCGATCCGCAGCCTTCGACCGAACCCGCACCTACGCCTGACGATCCCGCTCTTCCTGTCGTTCGGCCTACCCCGACGCCCTCCGAGAGTCCGTCAGCTAGCCCCTCGGCATCTACCGCCGCTCACTCGCCTCAGCCATCGGATACCCCTGTGTCCCCGGTGACGGACGAATCGCAGCTCACCGATGCCAACAAGGGTGGTGTGAGCGCCGCATTCACAGCTGGCCAGTTGACCATCAACGTTCCTGCTGACAAGGCCACTGTCGGCGAGTGGGTGAGCGCGAACATCATGCAGACAGGTGAGGCTCGGTGGCTGCAGGTGGCAGACGATAACCGGGTAACGATGGATGTCAACGGCCTGCCAATGGGCGATTACAAGGTCGTTGTGGCCAACCGTTCACACGAGCTCGTCGGCTGGGCAGAGTTTAAGGTTGCTTCGACGCTCAGTGCTGGTGCTCCCGGAAGCTCGGTTGACGCATCCGGGTCCGTCAAGCTCCACGCGGAGGTTCTGTCATCCTCGAATGCCGGTGACGAATCTGAGGGCCTCAATGGTTACCTGCTGGGTGCTGGCGCCTGCATGCTGATCCTCGGGGGCCTCGTCGTTCTTCAGGTTCTGTCCGGTCCGAAGATCGGGTCCTCCTCACATGGGGTCACCCTGACGTAGTCTAGGTGTTATGGATCTGTTTGATTCCGATTCTTTCGATGAGTTGGGCGTGCCCGCGTTTTGCGCGGGCGCGCCCCTCGCCGTTCGTATGCGTCCCACGCGTTTGGATGAGGTCGTCGGGCAATCTCATCTCCTTGGAGAAGGGGCGCCTCTACGTCGGCTCTTGTCAGGTGAATCGCGCGATGGGGTGGCCCCCTCGTCGGTCATCCTGTGGGGTCCACCTGGTACTGGCAAAACGACGCTCGCGTATCTCATCGCGCGAGCGTCCGGTCGTCGATTCGTTGAGCTGTCAGCCGTATCGTCGGGTGTGGGTGACGTTCGCCGCGTCGTCGATGATGCACGACGCGCGTTGACGAGCAATGCAGAGGAAACCATCCTGTTCATCGACGAGGTCCATCGCTTTTCGAAATCGCAACAGGACTCGCTGCTGCCGGCCGTCGAGAACAGTTGGGTTGTCTTGGTTGCGGCGACGACCGAGAATCCCTCCTTTTCGGTCATTGCCCCGCTCCTATCCCGTTCATTGTTGCTGACGCTTCGCCCGCTTGAACCCGACGCGCTTGAGGGGTTAATTCGACGCGCGATCGACGACGAGCGTGGGTTTGGCGGTCGTTTCTCGATCTCAGAGGAGGCAGTAGAGGGGCTTGTCCGTCTGGCGGGCTGTGATGCACGTAAGTCTTTGACGCTTCTGGAAGCTGCAGCGGGGGTAGCCAGTGATGATGGCTCCGGCGAGATCACGGTTGCCTCCGTCGAGGCAGCAGCCAATCAAACGCTCGTGCGGTGGGGGCGCGATCAGCATTACGATGTGGCAAGCGCTTTCATTAAGTCGATGCGCGGTTCGGATGTGGATGCGTCCTTGCACTATCTTGCTCGAATGATCGAGGCGGGGGAGGATCCGCGTTTCATTGCTCGGCGTGTCATGATCGCGGCCTCGGAGGAGGTCGGCATGGCATCTCCGGAGGTGTTGTCCACATGCGTTTCCGTTGCTCAGGGGGTTGCCCTGATCGGCATGCCTGAGGCGCGCTTGCTCCTTGCACAAGCCGTTGTTGCTGTGGCAACTGCTCCGAAGTCCAATGCCACCTATCTGGCGATCGACCGCGCGCTGGCAGATGTGAGAAAAGGCCGCGGGGGAAGTGTCCCCGAACATCTGCGCGACGCGCACTATGCGGGTGCGAAGGCGTTGGGTCACGGTGATGGATACCTGTACGCTCATGACTGTCCTCACCATGTGGCGGCGCAGCAGTACCTTCCCGATGACCTGGAGGGGGCCTGTTACTACGTGCCGACGGACAATGGGCATGAGGCAATACTCACGAAGCGGCTCGGTGTGATTCGCAATCTGTTGAAGAGACGCTAGGATAGAACAGTTGTCCGCGCCAGCGGACACCTGGGGTCTTAGCCGACGGACCATCACTGGTCCTGGAGTTGGCCCCATGTCGGGCAACCACCCCGACATGACATGAGAAACAGGAAGAAGAACCATGGCAACGAATCGTTCCCGTAAGCAGGTGCGTGAGTCCCGCGCCCTCGGCCTGGCCCTGACGCCCAAGGCTGTCCGTTACTTCGAGAAGCGTCCCTATGGCCCCGGTGAGCACGGTCGTACCCGCCGCCGTCAGGATTCCGACTACGCTGTTCGTCTGAAGGAAAAGCAGCGTCTGCGCGCCCAGTACGGTATCCGTGAGTCGCAGCTGCGCCGCACCTTCGAAGAGGCTCGCCGCACCGCCGGTCTGACCGGTGAGAATTTGGTTGAGCTGCTTGAGATGCGTCTGGATGCCCTTGTCCTGCGCGCTGGCTTTGCGCGCACCATCCAGCAGGCCCGCCAGTTCGTCGTTCACCGTCACATTCTCGTTGACGGTAAGATCGTCGACCGTCCCTCGTCCCGTGTCAAGCCCGGTCAGACCCTGCAGGTTAAGCCCAAGTCGCAGACGACGGTTCCCTTTGAGATCGCCGCTGAGGGTATTCACCGCGACGTACTGCCTGCCGTCCCCGAGTACCTGGATGTTGATCTTGCTCGCCTGAAGGCGACCCTGGTGCGTCGTCCCAAGCGTGCAGAGGTTCCCGTGACCGTCGACGTTCAGATGGTCGTCGAGCACTACTCGCGTTGACATCTGTTAAAACCGTGCCCCCGAGCGAAAGCTCGGGGGCACGGTTTTCTTCATCCCACAGTCCGCTCGTGCGTGCCGATGTGCCCTAACGGGCGGGGACCGACTAACATGAGGCACTATGCGTACGTCTGAAATCCGCACACGTTGGCTCGACTATTTCGAGAAGCAGGGCCATGAGGTGTGTCCTTCCGTTTCCTTGGTGTCTCCGGAGCCGTCAATTCTTTTTACGATCGCGGGCATGGTTCCGTTCATTCCCTACATCATGGGAGTTGAACCTGCTCCGTGGCCTCGTGCCACATCGGTGCAAAAGTGTATTCGGACGAACGACATCGACAACGTGGGTAAGACGACCCGCCACGGCACGTTCTTCCAGATGAACGGCAACTTCTCCTTCGGCGATTATTTCAAGGAAGGTGCTATTAATTTCGCGTGGGATCTGCTGACGGGTTCGCGAGACGAAGGCAAGTATGGTCTTGATGGTGATCGTTTCTGGGTGACGATCTGGGATCAGGATGAGGAAGCTTTGAGTGTCCTGACCAAACAGGTTGGTATGGATCCGAAGCACATTGTGCGCCTGCCACGCGTGGAGAACTTCTGGGACACGGGTCAGCCTGGTCCTGCGGGTCCCTGCGCTGAGTGGCACTATGACCGTGGCCCAGCCTACGGTCCCGAGGCCGTGGGTGGCGCTGTGGATCCCGGCGGTGACCGCTACCTAGAGGTTTGGAACTTGGTGTTTGATCAGTTCATGCGCGGCGAGGGCACCGGTAAAGACTATCCGCTGCTCGGAGAACTCGATCAGAAGGCGATCGATACGGGTGCTGGGCTGGAGCGCCTTGCTTTCGTCATGCAGGACAAGCCGAACATGTATGAGATTGACGAGGTGTTCCCCGTCATTGAAGCCGCAATGCAGATGAGCGGCAAGTGCTATGGTATGGGCGCTGCGGGTCCCGAAGCTGGCGAGGCCTACGACAATGATGTGCGAATGCGTGTGGTTGCCGACCACGTGCGCTCCTCCCTCATGCTGATCGGCGACGGCGTGCGTCCAGGCAACGACGGTCGAGGCTACGTGCTGCGCCGCCTGATTCGCCGCGCGGTTCGTTCGATGCGTTTGCTGGGGGTTGACGAGGCGACCATGCCGACGCTGCTGACGGTGTCGAAGGACGCGATGAAGGCGTCCTACCCGGAGCTTGAGACGAATTGGAAGACGATTTCTGAGGTCGCTTACGCGGAGGAAGAGGCGTTCCGTCGTACGCTGAGCGCCGGCACGACAATCCTGGATGCCGCCGTGGCATCGGCGAAGGAAACCAAGGGTACGCCTATGATTTCGGGTGCATCCGCCTTTTCGCTGCACGATACCTACGGCTTTCCGATCGACCTGACCCTCGAGATGGCAGCTGAGCAGGGTGTGAGCGTCGACGAGGAGGGCTTCCGCACTCTCATGGAGGAGCAGAAAGAACGCGCCCGCGCTGATGCCCGCTCAAAGAAGACCGGACACACGGATGTGCGCATTTTCCACGACATTGAAAAGGCGATGGGAGGGGGTTCGACGTTCCTTGGTTACACCGAGCAGGCATCTGAGGCAACGGTCGAGGCGCTCCTCGTTGATGGCGTGGAGGCCCCCGCTGCTACCGCTCCCGCCGAGGTCGAGGTGATCCTTGACCGTACCCCCTTCTACGCAGAGATGGGTGGCCAGCTGGCCGACCATGGCACCATCCGCTTGGCGGGCGGCGGTGTCGTGGAGGTCAACGACGTGCAGGCCCCGATCCGAGGCCTGAGTGTCCACCGTGGCACACTGACTGAGGGTGGCGTGATGGTAGGCGAGAAGGCGTATGCCGAGATTGACGGTGAGCGTCGCCTTGCCATCGCACGCGCACACACTGCGACGCACATGGTGTACGCGGGATTGCGCTCGGTCGTCTCCGAGCACGCTGATCAGGCGGGGTCGGAGAACTCGCCATCGCGTCTGCGCTTCGATTTCCGTCACTCCAGCGCGCTAGCCTCCTCTCAGCTCAGCGACATTGAGTCCCTCGTTAATGAGAAGCTCGCTGAGGATCTGCCTGTGAGGACCGAGGTCATGAGCATCGACAAGGCGAAGGAGATGGGCGCGATCGCCCTCTTCGGCGAGAAATACGGGTCTGAGGTGCGCGTCGTGACGATCGGCGATGGCTTCGATCGTGAGCTGTGCGGTGGCACGCATGTTCCCAGTACGGGCCACATCGGTCGAGTGACGGTTCTCGGCGAGGGTTCCGTGGCCTCCGGCGTGCGCCGCATCGAGGCCCTTGTTGGCTCCGGTGCCTACGAGTTCCAGGCGAAGGAACATGCGCTGGTTTCCCAGCTGTCCCAGCTCATCGGTGGCCGAGCAGACGAACTGCCGGATCGGATCGAATCTCTCCTGGTTAAGTTGCGTGAATCCGAGAAAGAGCTGGACAAGGTCCGCACTGAGCAGGCACTGCGCCGCGGAGCTGAGCTGGCCGCTGCCTCTGAGCGTGTGGGCGAGTTCAGCCTTGTCGCGTCGTGCGTCGGCGAGATGCCCTCAGCTGATGCGCTGCGCACGCTCGCTCTGGACGTGCGCGAGCGTATGGGCAACGAGCGTGGCGTCGTCGTGGCTCTGGCGGGTGTCGTGGGTGGCAAGCCTTCCCTTGTCATCGCTACGAACGAAGCTGCTCGCGAGGCTCGCGTGAAAGCGGGCGCGCTCGTGCGCGCCGTCGGCAAGTACATGGGTGGTGGCGGTGGAGGCCGCGATGACATCGCTCAGGGCGGTGGCTCTAAACCCGAGGGCATTCAGGCGGCGCTTGACGCTGTCCGCAAGGAAATCGAGTCCCTGTGAGTATGCGTCGGGGAGTACGCATCGGCGTGGACGTCGGCACTGTTCGTGTCGGCGTCAGTCGGTGCGACCCCGACGGCATTTTGACGATGCCGGTTGTCACCCTCACGCGTGCCCCAGATCAGTCAGACCTATCCGCTCTCGCTGGCATCGTCCGCGAGCACGATGCCATTGAAGTCATCGTCGGCTTGCCCAGGCATTTGGGCGGTGGGGAAGGAATTTCCGCCAAGGGCGCGCGTAAATACGCGCGCCGCCTGAAGACGCTCGTCCCCCACGTCCGTGTTGCTATGGTCGACGAGCGTCTGACCTCCAACCAGGCGCACGCGCGCCTGCGAGCATCCGGCATCCCGGAAAACGAACACCGCAGCGTTATCGACCAGGTTGCGGCGCAGATCATCCTTGAACAGGCCCTGGAACTGGAGCGTATGAGCGCCCGGGAGCCGGGGGAGGAGATCATCCCCGAGACCAGTGAAGGAGCGAAGTAATGACGACGCCCCCCAAGTATCCTTTCCGCTCACGCCGTGAGATTCACTCTGGCCAGCCCAAGGTCTATTCCGACGCTCCCAACGAGGAACAGGTCGCCACTCCATCGGATCCGACCCCCACACCGGTGCGCGGTACCGTGAAGCCAGCTCCGGCCTCGTCCGACCCCACCCCCACACCGGTGCGCGGTACCGTGAAGCCAGCTCCGGCCTCGTCCGACCCCACCCCCACGCCGGTACGAGGCTTCCCTACCCGCAGGTCGACGCGTAGCCAACCAGCGGTTGTATCGACGCAACCAGATGGCGTCGGCCACGACGACGCGCGACCGGCCTGGAAGCGCGCCGAAGCCCCCACCGAAACGACTGGAATGCGCTCGCGCAGAATCGCCAGCGAGAGGCGTGCGGCCCGCAAACGTAAGCGTCGCCGCCGTATCCGTTCTTTCTTTGTGATTCTCCTCGTCCTTGGTCTCGTCGGCGGAGCTGGATACGTGGCATATTCACAGCTCAACTCCTCAGTGACGGCCTCCGACGACTATCCGGGTCCCGGAACAGTAAACGTTGAAGTTACTATCGCGGATAATTCGACGGGACGCGACATTGGTCAGGCTCTCCACGAGGCCGGGGTCGTCAAGTCCGTGGGTGCTTTCGTGCGCCAGTACGAGAAAAACAGTGCAGCCCGCCAGATCAACCCCGGTACCTATCGATTCAAGCTCCAGATGAGCGCCGCCGATGCCCTCGCTGTCCTCCTTGATCCCATGAACCGCGTCGATTCAACAGTCACCGTGCTATCGGGTGAACGACTCTCTGTGATCAAGAAACGCATCATTGAGGTCATGGATGTTTCAGCGAATGACGTTGACGCAGCCTTCGCTGACACCGTCGGCATCGGTCTGCCCGCCGAAGCCAACGGCAGCGCCGAAGGATGGCTACACTTCGGCGAGTACGAGGTGGGTGAGGACGACACGCCAACGACCGTCATCGCCCGCATGGTCAAGGCAACGGTCGATGAACTCGACAAGCTCGGTGTACCCGCCGCGGACCGCGAGACCGTGCTAACCAAGGCGTCGATCGTCGAAGGTGAAATGGGCAGCAATAAGAAGTACATGCCACAGGTCGCCCGCGTCATCGACAATCGACTGGCCGACACCGAGGGAGAGACGAAGGGAGTTCTCGGCATGGATTCCACGACGCTGTACGGTGTTGGGAAGGAAGGCGGTCTGCCCACCCAGGCCGACCTGGACGCTGACAACCCCTACAACACTCGCCTGCATGCGGGTCTGCCGCCCACTCCGATCAACCAGCCCAGTCTTGAGGCCATTAAAGCCGTCTTGAATCCCGCAGAGGGCGACTCGCTCTACTTTGTGACCGTCGACCTCACGACCGGCGAGACACTCTTTGCATCCAATTCAACTGATCACGAGAAAAACAAAGAGAAACTGGTCGAATACTGCAAGACGCACGCCGACCAGTGCAGCCCGCAGTCATGACAACGTGGGCAGGCGTCATCGGCTCCCCGATCGCGCACTCACTCTCCCCGGTGATTCATCGGGCGGCGTGGAGGCAACTCGGGATCGACGGATGGGAATACCGGCGGTGCGACGTCACCGAGGAAGCCCTACCAGGCTTCATTGACAGGCTTGACGACTCATTCCGTGGTCTGTCCGTCACCATGCCCTGCAAGCAGGCAGTGATGCCGCTGCTTGACGCAATCGACCCGCTAGCGGTTGCGGTTGGAGCCGTGAACACGGTTGTGCCCTCGGCCGGGATGCTCGCTGGATTCAACACGGACGTCTCCGGCATCGCCTCAGCGATCCGCAGGGCATGCGACGACGCGGGAGTCCCAAAGCCGTCGAGTGCACTCGTGCTCGGCGCCCGCGCGACAGCCTCGTCTGCATTGGCCGCTCTGGGAGAACTCGGTATTACCAACACCACCGTGGCAGCTCGACGATTCGGTGGCCCGGGTTCCGTCATTGCTGCCGCCTCGCGGCTCGGCGTGACGATCGATCAGGTCATGTGGTCGGACACAGAGGCGGTCGCCGCCGCGGCTGCTTCGCGCGACGTCCTGATCTCAACTCTGCCCGCTGGTGTCGCAGATTCGCTTGCTGAGGTGCTCAGCCCCCGCCAGGGGCAGATTCTGCTCGACGTTGTCTACTCCCCTCGTGAGACGGCACTTCGGGCCGCCTACGAGCGTGCCGGAGCCGTCGTTGCTGAAGGGACGGATATGCTGATCTACCAGGGGGCCGCACAGGTTCAGTTGATGACAGGGCACAGTCCCGACCCGGAAGTTATGCGCGCCGCCCTGGAAGACGAATTAACGCGTCGAGCATACGCGGACAGGGGAGAGGGACGACCGTGATCGTCGAGTGGCTTTCCCCTCGCATCAGTGCCGACCTTTCTCTTGTGTCGGGATTCCTCACCTGGATCATCATCCTGTGGTGGCTGTGGCACTCCGGCTGGCGAGTCCAGCGCCGATATTTCATCGAGGTGAGTCAAAAGCCGCTCTCGCGTAACGCCATCGTGTGGGTGGCGGGCATCGTCGGAGCTGTTTTCTTCGTGGGCGCACAGATGCGTCCGGGTATGCCGTCGGTTATGACGGTCGCCATGATTGGTGCATTGAGTGGTTATGTGGATGCGCGAACGCACCGTCTACCCAACATGTATACGGTCGCTATGGGGCTTGGCGTAGTCATCGGAGCAGTAGTCGGATGCCTCATCTCTCCGCTGTGGCTCGATAGGCTCTTAGGCTTCGCTGTCGGTGCGCTCATTTGGTTTATTCCGGTCGCGATCTTGAATCGTCTTCCGGGCGGAATGGGTGGTGGTGATGTCAAACTCGCTCCTGTCCTTGGGGCGATGGTCGGTTCCGTCGGCCTTCACGCTGCCGTTTTTGCCTTGGCGCTCTCTTTCGTATCTGCGGGTGTGGCGGCCCTGTGGAACATCGTCGTCGGCTCTGCGGGCACGAAATCACGTGTCGCAATGGGGCCGTGGATGATCGGTTCTGCGCTGGTCGGAACAATCGCCTGGGGCGTGGTGCCCGACTGGCTGTAGGCCAGTCTCACGTGGCCTTATCGTGGACCCGCCGGGACGGAGCAAGCCCGGGATGGGACAATGACACGGTGAGTATTTCGACGCCTTCGCATCAGTCCGAGTCTGTCAGCCTCGAATGGGGCCAGACGTGGCCGCCTCGCGACGTCTTTGCCTCCCTAGCCGCGTCCAGGCGTGTGATCCCTGTTGTGCGCCGAGTTCTTGCCGACGAACTCAGCGCGGTCGGTGTTTACCGTCAGCTCGCTCATGGCGACTACGGCAGTTTTATCCTCGAGTCTGCCGAGCACGGCTGCTCCTGGGGACGATGGTCGTTCGTTGGCGCATCCAGCGCCGGGGCTATCGTTGCCCGCGATGGTCATGCCCGGTGGGTGGGTGCGCACCCGCAGGGGGCGCTACGAGAGGGATCGTTCCTGGAGGTCGTGCACTCTGCGCTGGAGCAGCTTGCCGCCCCTCCCATCGAGGGGCTTCCTCCCATGACGGGTGCACTTGTCGGTTCGCTCGGATGGGGCATCATTTCTGAATGGGAGCCGACTCTGGGGGCGACTGCGCCGAAGGAATCCGACGTTGCCGATGCAATGCTTGTCCTAGCAACTGAGGTTGCGGCAATCGATCATGCGACAGGGTCGGTGTACCTGATGGCGATCGCGTGGAACCTCAACGGTTCGGATGAAGGTGTGGATGGTGCTTACGACTGTGCGGTTGAGCGCCTTGATGCCATGACGACCCAGCTGGCCTCGCCCATCGCTCCAGCTGTCCTAGGTGTAGGCGGCCAGAAACCCCCGGTCATTCGTCAGCGTACGGTACGTGCAGACTTTGAGGCTTCTGTCAACGCAGCCAAGCGCGCGATTACGGATGGGGATGCCTTCCAGATCGTGCTTTCTCAGCGCCTCGACGTCTCCACGAACGCCAGCGGTGTCGACGTTTACCGCGTCCTGCGCACGGTCAATCCCTCACCCTACATGTACTACCTTGACCTGCCCGACGATCGAGGTGGTCACGTCGAGGTCGTTGGTTCTTCCCCGGAGACGCTCGTCAAGGCGCAGGGTCGCCGCGTGTGGACGTACCCGATCGCAGGTTCGCGCCCGCGCGGTGTGAACTCAGCGGAGGATCACCGTCTTGCCGCTGAGCTTCTCGAGGATCCCAAGGAGCTCTCGGAGCATGTTATGCTCGTTGACTTGGCGCGCAATGACCTGTCGAAGGTGTGCGATCCGGCCACTGTTGAGGTCGCAACCCTCATGGAGCTTAAGCGTTTCTCCCATATTCAGCACATTTCCTCGACGGTGACCGGCCTGCTGCGTGCGGATGCGGATGCACTCGATGCCTTGGTGGCGACCTTCCCTGCGGGCACCCTCTCGGGCGCGCCCAAGCCTCGTGCAATTCAACTGATCGACGACTTCGAGCCGGCTGCGCGTGGCCTCTATGGTGGCGTTGTTGGTTACTTCGATCTGTCGGGGGACGCTGACCTGGCGATTGCCATCCGCACGGCCTCGCTCAAGGACGGTGTTGCCTCCGTTCAAGCAGGCGCAGGCGTGGTCGCAGAGTCGGTACCAGCCCTCGAGTATGAGGAGTCGCGCAACAAGGCTGCAGCTGCCGTTGAGGCGGTTGTGCGCGCCTCGACGCTGTCTGCACTGTCGTGAGACGCGCGGTCGGATGCGCCGCCCGGGTGTCCGTATTATTCGCTAGCCTTGATGGAGTCCAACTGTTTTCCGGTGAAAGGGGAGCGTCGTGAGCGTTCTCGATGACATAATTGCGGGGGTCCTCGAAGACCTGACAGAACGCGAGGAACGCGTTCCTCTGAGCCGTGTCAAGGAAATGGCTGCTGCTGCGCCAGAGGCGAAGGATACACTCGGTGCGCTACGCAATCGTGATGGCGCGGTCAAGATTATCTCGGAAGTCAAGCGTTCCTCCCCGTCGAAGGGCGCGCTCGCGCAGATACCGGATCCGGCTGCTCTGGCCTCGGTATACGAGGCCGGGGGAGCTTCCGTGGTATCTGTGCTCACCGAGCAGCGCCGTTTTAAGGGCTCACTGGCCGACCTGGATGCGGTGCGTGCGGCGGTTGAGATTCCCGTGCTGCGCAAGGACTTTATCGTGACTCCCTATCAGATCCACGAGGCGCGTGCGCACGGAGCGGACCTCGTGCTACTGATCGTGGCTGCGCTGGAGCAAAGCGTTCTTGTCTCGTTGCTGGAGCGCACGCGTTCGCTGGGAATGGAAGCGCTGGTTGAGACCCATTCGCGTCTGGAGGCACTACGAGCGCTCGAAGCGGGCGCATCCATTATCGGCGTGAACGCTCGTAATTTGAAAACCCTTGAGGTCGATCGCTCCACCGTTGAGCAGGTCATTGACGTGATCCCACAGGATGTTGTGGCAGTCGCGGAGTCGGGCGTGGCTACAGCGCACGATGTGTTCGAGTATGCCAAGTGGGGCGCGGACGCCGTGCTCGTTGGTGAGGCGCTCGTTACGTCGGGCGATCCCCGTGCGAGCATTCAGGACATGGTGAGTGCGGGGCAACACCCCGCGCTGCGCACCGATCGGAAAGCGCGCGTTGCCGCTGCGCGTCAGGAAGGACTGCGATGAGCGCTGAGAACTTTACCCCTGGACCGTACTTCGGTGATTTTGGCGGGCGCTTCGTTGCTGAATCGTTGATGGGGCCGCTCGAAGAGGTAGAGGCCGCATGGAAGCGCCTGTGGCGTGATAGGTCTTTCCAGGTTCGCTTGCGTGACTTGTTCGTCAATTATGCGGGGCGTCCGTCTCTGCTCACCGAGGCTCCGCGCTTTGCCGCTGACCTGGGTGGCGTTCGCGTGTTCCTGAAGCGTGAGGATCTCAACCACACGGGTTCGCACAAGATTAACAACGTGCTGGGCCAGGCTCTCCTGACGAAGGAACTGGGTAAGACTCGTGTCATTGCTGAGACGGGTGCGGGCCAGCACGGCGTGGCCACCGCGACGGCAGCCGCACTCCTTGGCTTGGATTGCACGATTTACATGGGTCGCGAGGACACTGAGCGACAGGCACTCAATGTCGCGCGCATGCAGATGCTGGGTGCTGAGGTCATTGCCGTGACGGCTGGGTCAGCGACGCTTAAAGACGCCATCAATGAGGCCTTCCGTGATTGGGTGACCAACGTGGAGACGACGAACTACATCTTTGGGACGGCTGCCGGGCCGCATCCCTTCCCCGAACTCGTGCGTGACCTGCAGCGTGTCATCGGTGACGAAGCACGCGCCCAGCTGCTTGCAACCGAGGGGCGTTTGCCCGATGTCGTTGTCGCCTGCGTGGGCGGAGGCTCGAACGCGATCGGTTCTTTCACGGCCTTCATCGACGATCCGAGTGTCGAGCTGCTCGGCTGTGAGGCCGCTGGCGACGGTTTTGAGACCGGGCGCCACGCCGCATCTATCACGGCTGACCAGGTCGGAGTACTCCACGGAGCACGCACCTTCGTCCTGCAGGAACGCGATGGTCAGACGAAGGCCTCGCACTCGATTTCCGCGGGCCTCGACTACCCGGGTGTTGGCCCCGAGCACGCCTGGCTTGCCCGGAGCGGCCGAGCCTCCTACATGCCCATTTCCGACGCCGAGGCCATGGATGCTTTCCTACACTTGTCGCGCACGGAGGGCATCATCCCGGCCATCGAGTCCGCTCACGCGCTCGCAGGAGTGCGTGCGTGGGCCCGCATGAAGGTCAAGGCTGAGGGGTCCTTCGAGCAGGGAGGTGAACCCATTGCCATCGTGACTGTGTCAGGGCGCGGCGACAAGGATGTGGATACCGCATCGCGCTGGTTCGGATACGGACATGCGAAGCTGCAGGTGATTGACCCCAGTGCTGGCCCGTCCGGCGTGGCCGTCTTGGATGAGAAAGAGGAGAAGTGAGATGACGCGAGCACCCCATAGCGCTGTCGCCATCGATGCGGCACTGGAGCGTGGCGATGCCGCATTGATTGCCTACCTGCCTGTCGGGTTCCCGTCCGTCGGCGACTCAATTCGTGCTGGCAAGGTCCTCGCGGACGCTGGCGTCGACGCCATTGAGCTGGGCTTTCCCTATTCGGATCCCGGCATGGACGGTCCCACCATTCAGCGCGCGAGCGTCGCGGCCCTCGAGCATGGCACGCACCTGGAGGATCTCTTTCACGCGGTGGATGAACTGACCTCGTACGGTGTTTCGACGACCTCGATGACCTACTGGAACCCTGTTGAGTGGTGGGGAGTTGAACGTTTCGCCAAGGACTTCGCAGCAGTGGGTGGTTCGGGCCTCATTACGCCCGATCTGCCGCCCGAAGAGGGCGCCGAGTGGGAGGCGGCCTCGGACAAATATGACCTTGAGCGTATCTACCTGACTGCGCCTTCGTCACCGCAACGCCGACTGAAGCTGATCGCCGAGCATTCTCGGGGCTGGGTGTACGCGGCGTCCTCGATGGGTGTCACGGGCGCTCGCGCAACAGTGGGTGAGCATGTCAAGGATGTCGTGGCGCGCACGCGGGCAGCGGGTGCTCAGCGAGTGTGCGTGGGCCTCGGTGTCTCCACGGGCGCGCAGGCGCGTGAAATCGGCGCGTACGCGGACGGAGTTATTGTTGGGTCCGCGCTTGTGAGGACACTCTTCGATGAGGACCTCGAGCGCGGCTTGAAGGCGTTGAGTGCGCTGGCCAGCGAACTCAAAGCGGGTGTGAGTGGGGTCCGCGCGTGAGTGTATCCGTTGCCGCGGGTATCCCCTCTCCATCCCAGAGCGTGTGGTACCTCGGGTCAGTTCCGTTGCGTGCCTACGGCATTATTATCGCCGTTGGCATGGTCATCGGCGTGTGGTGGACTGCACGTCGCTACGTGGCGCGCGGAGGCAACGCCGACACGATCTACGATGTCGCGTTGTGGGCGATCCCGTTCGGTGTCGTCGGCGCGCGCCTCTATCATGTCGTGACGTCCCCCGAGGCCTATTTTGGACCCGGAGGCGATCCAGTTCTTGCGTTGCAAATTTGGCGTGGTGGCCTCGGTATTTGGGGAGGGGTCGCCTTTGGCGCTCTCGGTGCGTTCATCGCGGTTAGGCGGGCACGCGTTGCTTTCGGTCCGATCGCCGATTCGCTGGCACCAGCGCTGCTTGTCGCCCAGGCGATCGGTCGGTGGGGAAACTGGTTCAACCAGGAGCTTTTCGGCGGGCCGACGACCGTGCCGTGGGGGCTCCAAATCGACGCGGCGCACATGCCCATCGGCTACGCCGCGGGAACGCTTTTTCATCCTACATTCTTATACGAGAGCCTGTGGAATCTGGCTGGCGCCGCGCTCATCGTCTGGCTTGAGAGGCGGCGACGCTTTGCTGCCGGGCAGCTCTTTGGGATGTATCTAATGATCTACACCGCTGGTCGCAGCTGGATCGAGATGATGCGTATTGACGACGCGCACACGGTGCTTGGTCTGCGTTTGAACGTGTGGACTTCTCTGGTGGTCTTTGCCGTTGGACTGGCACTCTACTTGGTCGCTGGTCGTCTGGGTAGACCCCGCGAGGTTGTGTGCGTCGGTCAACCGGCGGAGGACGCCGGAGCGACGACGAGTGACATCGAGGAATCGGAAGACACGCAGCTTCCTGAAGAGGCTTCAATGCGTGACGGTGCTGGCGTCGAAAATCGTTGCGAGGCTGACTCGGAGGCAGAGAGGGAATGCCCATAAGCGATTCCATCGCATTCGCACTATGTCAATAGTCCCGTCAGCCCCTATTTCATGGGAATGATCACGTCGCGCGTGTCGAGTTCCTGAGGGGTCAGCGGGTGACTGGGCGGTAAACTTAGCCTCATGCGTCGAGCTAAGATTGTCTGCACTATTGGACCTGCCACAGAATCTCCTGAGCAGCTCCAGGCGCTGGTGGACGCCGGCATGGATGTCGCGCGTATCAACCGGTCGCATGGAAAGGCTGAGGAACATGAGGCCGTCATTTCGCGCGTTCGAAAGGCATCTGCGACATCGGGCCGCGCGGTCGCGATTCTCGTCGACCTTCAGGGTCCGAAGATCCGGCTGGAGACCTTCCAGGACGGCCCACAGGAGCTGAAGATCGGTGACACCTTCACGATCACGACCCGCGACGTTCCTGGAACGAAGGAACTCGTTGGTACTACCTTCAAGGGACTGCCCGGTGACTGTGCTCCCGGCGACCGCCTGCTCATTGACGACGGTAACGTCGCTGTCCGTGTTCTTGAGGTCACTGAGACCGACGTCGTGACTCGAGTTGAGGTCCCTGGCATGGTCTCCGACCATAAGGGCCTGAATTTGCCTGGCGTCGCTGTCTCTGTGCCTGCCCTGTCTGAGAAAGACAAGGAAGACCTGCGATGGGGTATAGAGCAGGATGCCGACTTCATCGCCCTGTCCTTCGTGCGTTCCGCCAAAGACATCGAGGACGTTCATGCAATCATGGACGAGATGGGCAAACGCATTCCGGTCATCGCTAAGATCGAGAAGCCGCAGGCTGTTGAGGCCCTCGAAGAGATCGTGGAGGCTTTCGACGGCATCATGGTCGCCCGCGGTGATCTGGGTGTTGAAATGCCTCTTGAGGCAGTGCCGCTGGTCCAAAAACGCGCAATTGAGTTGGCGCGCATTGCTGCAAAGCCCGTCATCGTGGCCACCCAGGTCATGGACTCCATGATCAAGAATCCGCGACCGACCCGCGCTGAGGCCTCCGACTGCGCCAACGCGATTCTTGACGGTGCCGACGCAGTCATGCTTTCGGGTGAAACCTCTGTAGGGGCGTTCCCTATCGAAACAGTGCGAACAATGGCCGCTATTATCGAGTCCACCGAGGAGAATGGCGGTGAACGCATCGCTTCGATTCCCGGTTTCTTCGCTGATCGCGCAGGGGTCATCTGTGAGGCCGCCGCTCGTATCGCCGAACATATGGATGCCCGTTACTTGGTGACCTTCACCCAGTCAGGCACCTCGGCTCGCTTGTTGTCGCGTATGCGTCGACCGATCCCAATGCTGGCCTTCACGCCGCTCGAATCGACGCGTCGTCGCCTGGCCTTGTCGTGGGGCATCCAGACGTACCGTGTTCCCGAGGTTCGGCATACGGACGATATGGTGTGGCAACTCGACCAAGTTGTGCAGTCCGCCCGGTTGGCTGAGATTGGCGAACAGCTCGTCATCGTCGCCGGCATGCCGCCCGGCATCCCCGGTTCCTCTAACATGCTGCGTATTCACGAAGTTGGAGACGAGGCCGATTACGCAATTGGTGGGACTCGCTAAGTGTGAGACGCGCTCGTGGTGGGGTGCCGACTCGGTCGGCACCCCACCACTGTCGTTTGTTGGACCTTCTGTACATTCATGTGGACAAAACTAAATCGGTGGAATAGAGTACTCGGATACGCGTTACGACGTGTGTGGGTGCACCAACGACGGTGCGGCGAGAGCAGCAGCTTGCTGCGGGCGCTCAGCGGAATGCCAGTGCGATCAAAGCACGTTTCCGCGCGCCCACAATTGAAGAAGGAGGAAGAAATGAATACGAATATCCGGACCGTGTCGGTCCACGACACTCTGTTTGGCCGCGTGGCCAACAACTTGGAGGTCGCGCAGCTCTCGCGAGCCGTTGAGCCGTGGTTTGCTGACTTCCATGATACGAGAGTCAAGCAGGCGATCGCCGATCTCGACGAGCCGACCCGTAGGGGGGCGGCAGCTGAGTACCTCGGACTGGAGCTGAGCGTCGTCGCCTGAGAGATACGGTGGGGGCCGACAAGCGTTGCTTGTCGGCCCCCGTTCGTACGCGAAACATACTCGTATCAATAATGGTCACAGCGTCGCGTCGGTACCTGTTTGCCGGTACCATTAGTGACGTACTCCAATGGTGGTACCCCGAGTGGGATTCGAACCCACAACAAGCCGGGTTTGAGCCGACCGCCTCTGCCAGTTGGGCTATCGGGGCTTTCGCTTGTGCGAAACCCAGGATAGAGCAGCTGAGCACACCGATCAAACTGAGGAATATGACAATGACTGAACAGCAGGCTGAACCACGTCGCGTTCTCGTCGCTGAGGACGAAGGGCTGATTCGTCTCGACATCGTTGAGACTCTAACCCAGGCGGGGTTTGAAGTCGTCGGCGAAGCTGCCGATGGCGAAGAGGCTGTCGAGCTGGCCCTGGAGCTCGAGCCTGATCTTTGTGTGATGGATGTCAAGATGCCGAAGATGGATGGCATCACAGCAGCCGAGAAGATTTTGCAGGAACTTTCCTGTGCGGTGGTGATGCTGACCGCATTCTCGCAGACCGAACTCGTTGAGCGCGCGCGGGACGCCGGTGCGATGGCCTATGTCGTTAAGCCTTTTAGTCCCTCCGACCTGATTCCCGCTGTTGAGATCGCCCTGTCGCGTCACGCTGAGATTGAGTCCCTTGAGGATCAGATCGCCGATCTGACTGATCGCTTCGAGACCCGCAAGCGCGTGGACCGAGCGAAGGGACTGCTCATGAAGAACATGGGTATGAGTGAGCCGGAGGCGTTCCGCTGGATTCAGAAGACATCAATGGATCGTCGCCTCTCTATGCGAGAGGTCGCTGACGCTGTCATCAACCAGGTCGACGACTAATCGAATACATGAGTGTGAAGGCGGGGAGAGTCATAGGATCTCCCCGCCTTCACTGTCCCAAGATCAGTCCCCACCGAGGTGTCAGGCGTGCGCGGAACGCACCAGGATGCGATTGGTGACGCGTGCCACCGAAACGAGGTGGTTGGCCTCATCGCGGATCTCCACGGTGTGTACGGTCGAAGAACGACCCAGGTGCACCGCCGTCGCTGTCGCAGTGACGATTCCGCTGCGCCCGGCGGCGATGTGAGAGGCGTTGAGCTCGGTGCCGACCGCGTAGGCTTGCTTGCCCGGGTTTGTCTCGCGCGCGTGAATCTGAGCTGCGAAGGAGGCTGCGGTCTCAGCGAGGGCAGCCGATGCTCCACCGTGGAGGATTCCGGCGCTCTGACGGTTGCCGTCAATGGGCATCGAGATCACCGTGCGCGCAGCCGTGTGTTCGAGCACTTCCATGCCGGTGACTTCCATGAGTGTCCCTGGCCAGTGGGCACCCACCCAACCGCCCCGGGCGAGGGGATCAGGCGTGGATGCTATGGTGTGTTTCGTCTGGTGATCGTGTGTCATGGCATCTAGGGTGTCATGTGTGAGTGACACTGTGCTGATTATTGACGGCCATTCGATGGCGTTTCGCGCGTTCTATGCGCTCCCCGCGGATAACTTCGTAACTGCGACTGGGCAACATACGAACGCGGTGTACGGCTTCGTGTCAATGCTCACGCGCCTACTTCAGACGGAGCGACCGACGCATGTGGCGGTGGCCTTTGACGTGTCGCGGCACTCATTTAGGACCGAAGAATACCCGGAGTACAAGGGGACACGTGATGCGACTCCCGAGGAATTCAAGGGACAGGTGGAGCTGATACGGGAAGTTTTGGATGCGATGGGCATTGTGTCGCTCTCGCGCGAAGGCTTCGAGGCGGACGACATCCTAGCGACTCTGGCTTACCGGGCGGGCCATGAAGGCGCGACCGTCCTTGTTGTCTCTGGTGACCGCGATTCATTCCAGACGGTGACGGATAACGTCACCGTGCTGTACCCGGGCGCGACTCCTGGCGACCTGCGCCGAATGACGCCTGCGGCAGTCGAAGCGAAGTACGGGGTGCCTCCACAGCGCTACCCGGAGATTGCGGCGATTGTCGGGGAGACGTCGGATAACCTGCCGGGCGTGCCCGGAGTGGGGCCTAAGACAGCCGCCCAATGGATCAACAAGTACGACGGGCTGGACAATCTCCTAGCGCGCGCCGACGAGATCGGTGGTAAGCGAGGGGCGGCCCTGCGCGAGCACATGGACGACGTCATACGTAATCGTCGCCTCAACCGACTCTTGACCGACATGGACTTAGAAGTCGGTCCCGCTGATCTGGCCCGGCGCCCGACGAACGTGGCTGCTGCTGACCGGCTCTTCGACTCCCTCGAATTCGCTCACCTGCGCGCAAAGGTCCGTGAGGTATCGGGCATCGGCATGAGGGACAGGCCCATTGTCGAGGCCGTGGAATCCTCCGCGTCTGAGGCGCAGATTGAGGTTCATCTCGCCGACGCCTCGTGTGACATCACTGCTTGGACCTCAGCGCGAGCGCCCCTCGCTCTCCTTATCGAAGGCGATGTACGACCGACCCGCGGCGACGTCTCGCGCCTCGTCCTCGCTGGTACCAATGACGCGCTCGTTGTTGACACCGCCGAACTCAGCCCAGCGCAGGAGCGGGCTGTGGCCGACGTTCTTGCCCAGGCCTCGTCCCTGATCGTTCACGACGCGAAGGGAACGAGACACGCCCTGGCGGCGCGCGGCTGGACGCTCGGTGAGGTCGGCTTCGACACGATGCTTGCGGCCTACCTTGCCCACCCCGATCAGCGTTCACACAAGCTTGAGGACGTTGTCTCCCGCGTACTCGGTCTCGTTCTTGAGGAAGAGACGCGTGCAGCTGACGCCCTCTTCGACATGGATGAGATCGGCGCCGGTCCCAGCGCCGCGCAGGTGCGCGCGGGCCGCCTGGCCGCCGCGCTCCACCCGCTGGCCCACAAACTGCGCGCAACCCTCGATGAGAGAGGGGAGACGTCACTCCTCGTCGACATGGAGATGCCCCTGTCGATTCTGCTGGAAGAGATGGAGACTATCGGTATCGCCGCGGATGCGGACGTTCTTTACGGTCTGTCAACTGAACTCGGCAAGGCCGTCGATGCCGCGCGTGAAGGAGCCTGGATGGCCGCCGGACGCGAAGTCAACCTCTCCAGCCCTAAGCAGCTTCAGGAGATTCTCTTCGACCACTTTGGCCTGCCTAAGACGAAGAAAACGAAGACTGGCTATACGACGAACGCCGACGCGCTGGCCGACCTGTGGGTCAAAACTGAGGAGCGCGGGGGAGCGGGGCACGACTTCCTCGGATTCCTCCTCACCCACCGCGATCGCATCAAGCTCAAGCAGATGGTGGATTCGCTGTCCGCCACCATCGCTTCGGATGGGCGCATTCACACGTCTTTCTCGCAGGTGGCGGCAGCCACCGGGCGTCTGGCCTCCTCCGATCCGAACCTGCAGAATATTCCTGCGCGAAGTGCAGACGGTATGCGTATCCGCGGCGCCTTCGTCGCCGGCGAGGGCTTCGAATCTCTCATGAGTGCCGACTATTCGCAGATCGAAATGCGCCTCATGGCCCACCTGTCCGGAGATGAGGCGCTCATCGATGCCTTCAACTCCGGCGAGGACCTGCACCGCACCATGGCATCCATGGTCTTCGGCACGCCCGTCGCCGACGTCACCGGCGAGGAGCGCTCGCGCATCAAAGCCACCTCCTACGGCCTCGCCTATGGCCTGTCCTCCTACGGGCTGGCCGCCCAGCTCGGCATCCCCGTCCCCGAGGCGGCAGCCCTGCGAGAACGCTACTTCGAGCGCTTCGGCAAAGTCCGAGACTACCTCGAGGGCCTCGTCACCCAGGCCCGCGCCGACGGCTACACGCAGACCATGTTCGGACGCCGCCGCTACCTGCCCGACCTGCGCTCGACGAACCGCCAGCGCCGAGAAATGGCCGAACGCGCCGCGCTCAACGCGCCCATTCAGGGCAGCGCCGCCGACATTGTCAAAATCGCCATGCTGGACGTCGCCTCCGCGCTGTGCGAGGCCGGATTGGCCTCGCGCCTCCTCGTACAGATCCACGACGAACTCCTCCTCGAGGTCGCCCCCGGCGAGGAGAAGGCCGTCGAAGAGCTCGTCCGGGCCAAGATGGCATCGCCTGTCACGCTGTCCGTCCCCCTGGACGTCGCCGTCGGCATCGGCGCGTCGTGGCAGCTCGCCGCCCATTAGGCGCCGACTTGGCGACGCACGCCACGTAAAGTGGCGCTACATTCGTCACATTTGCGCGTCCAAGGCTGCTAAACTGGATCACGGTGCCTGGGGACAGGTGCATCCGCATTCGTCCGCAGGCGCTGGAACTGTCCATCTACTATCCAGTCCGTTTCGGAGAAACTACTACATGACCACGAATACGCCGCAGGTCGCTATCAACGACATTGGTTCGGAAGCAGACCTGATCGCAGCCATCGACGAGACCATCAAGTACTTCAACGATGGTGACATCGTCGAGGGCACTGTCGTCAAGGTCGACCACGACGAGGTCCTCCTTGACATCGGCTACAAGACCGAGGGTGTCATCCTCTCTCGTGAGCTGTCCATCAAGCATGACGTCAACCCCGACGACGTCGTTGCCGTGGGCGACCAGATCGAGGCGCTCGTCCTCCAGAAGGAAGACAAGGAAGGCCGTCTCCTCCTGTCGAAGAAGCGCGCTCAGTACGAGCGTGCGTGGGGCAAGATCGAAAAGGTCAAGGAAGAGGACGGCGTCGTCACCGGCACCGTCATCGAGGTCGTCAAGGGCGGCCTGATCCTCGACATCGGTCTGCGCGGCTTCCTGCCCGCCTCTCTCGTCGAGATGCGTCGCGTCCGCGACCTCGCCCCCTACATCGGTCGCGAGATCGAAGCGAAGATCATCGAACTCGACAAGAACCGCAACAACGTGGTCCTGTCTCGCCGCGCGTGGCTCGAGCAGACCCAGTCCGAGGTCCGCACGAACTTCCTGCACACCCTCCAGAAGGGCCAGGTGCGCTCCGGCGTCGTCTCCTCCATCGTCAACTTCGGCGCCTTCGTCGATCTTGGCGGTGTCGACGGCCTGGTTCACGTCTCCGAGCTGTCCTGGAAGCACATCGACCACCCGTCCGAGGTCGTCGAGGTTGGCCAGGAAGTCACCGTCGAGGTTCTCGACGTCGACATGGATCGCGAGCGCGTCTCCCTGTCCCTCAAGGCCACCCAGGAAGATCCGTGGCAGGCCTTCGCCCGCACCCACGCCATCGGCCAGGTTGTGCCCGGCAAGGTCACCAAGCTGGTCCCCTTCGGCGCGTTCGTGCGCGTCGAGGACGGCATCGAGGGCCTCGTCCACATCTCCGAGCTGGCTCAGCGCCACGTCGAGCTGCCGGACCAGGTCGTCAAGGTCGGCGAAGAGGTCTTCGTCAAGGTCATCGACATTGACCTGGAGCGTCGCCGCATCTCCCTGTCCCTCAAGCAGGCTAACGAGGGCGTCGACCCGAACTCTGAAGAGTTCGATCCTTCGCTCTATGGCATGGCCGCCGAGTACGACGAGGACGGCAACTACAAGTACCCTGAGGGCTTCGATCCGGAGACTCAGGAGTGGATGGAAGGCTTCGACGCTCAGCGCGAGGCGTGGGAAGCTCAGTACGCCGAGGCTCAGGCCCGCTGGGAGGCCCACAAGGCTCAGGTCCGCAAGGCCCTCGAAGAGGACGCCGAAGCGGCTCCCTCCATCGAGGAGCAGGCCTCCTACTCGACCCCGGTCGACAACGAGGGCACCCTTGCGTCCGACGAGGCCCTGGCCGCGCTGCGTGAGAAGCTGACGAACAACTGAATCGGTCGTTGTGACTGAGCTTCGAATCGTCAGTTCACGTCAGTGAACGCATGAGTGGTGGTCCCCAGGTTTTCCTGGGGGCCACCACTTTTTGTCTGATTTCTGGCTGCCGCCAAGTCCTGCCTTATCCAGATCTCCGACCGGCCTGGTTGCTCAGCAATCTCGCACGTAATTCCCTTGCGAGTATTTCAAACATTGAAGTCGCTTCGTTGGAATTGCAACGTTTCGAGAGGGAGTCGAAAACTGACCGTTGAAAATTACGTGCGACTTTTGCTCGGGGTTGCGTCGTGGCCGCGGCGCACAGACAATGTGATCCCGCTCGCCGATCATGCGGGGTCTGTGATGGAGGTCAGGCAGCAGATCGCTTCAACAGCGCCACGTCCACGCATGCGCCGACGATTGCGGCACAGAGCGTCGGCACGATCCAGCCGAGCTGGTTGGCTTGGAGCGGGCTCAACATGAGCAGGGAGTTGAAGCGGTCGGTGGCGACGCCGACCTGCGCGAGCGTCGTCGCCCCCGACCACGCGGCGGCCATCCACGCGCCCAGGCGGAAGGTCCAGGTCGCGGGCGTGGCCAGGCGGAAGGGATGGGTCACGATCGTCATGAAGACGACCGTGATGGCGATCGGGTAGAGGAAGGTGATGATCGGCACCGCGATCGCGAGCACCGACGACAGGCCCGCGGACGCCAGCACGAAGGAGATGAGCGTGAAGAGGATCATCCACGCCCGGTAGGAGATCGAGGGCAGCAGACGGTTAAAGAACTCCGACGTGGCGGCGATGAGTCCCACCGCGGTCGTCATACAGGCTGTGAGCACGATGAGACCGAAGACGATGTGACCCGGCCAGCCCATCGTCGAGCGCGCCGCATCGGCCAGGAGGCTCGCGCCGTCCGTGTAACTCTGCGCGTTGGGGATGACGTGTCCGATCAGGCCCAGGCCGACGTAGACCACGCCCAGGAGCGCACCAGCGATGAGTGCCGCGGTGGAGGTGCGGCGCACGACCTTGGCGCCGATGCCGCCGCCGGTGTGCCCCAGCGACGTGACGACGATGATGCCGAAGGCCAAAGCCGCGATGGAATCCATCGTCATGTAGCCTCCAACAGGCCGGCGGCCAGAGGGTTGTGGACGTACTCGCCGGTGGGTGCGTCGTGCGAAGCCGGCAGTGATGCCAGGCAGAGAAACACGAGGAGGACGAGCAGGCCCAGCAGGATAGGTGTGAGCACCTTGCCGAGGCTGTCGATAATGTTTGTCGGGTTCCAACACAGGTAAAAGGCGATCCCAAAGAAGATCAAGTTGAAGAGGACCGAGGCGAGCACTGACTTCGTACCGATGACGGGCGCGATAGCCGTCGAGAAGGAGACGGCACCCGTCCGCGGGAGGGCATAAAACGCGCCGATGGACAGGTAGACCAACACCGAGAAGACGAGGCCGAAGGACTTTCCGGCGCGGTTGACAAGGTCGCGGATATCGGTGCCGGACAGGGCAATCGTGATGATCGAGATGACGGGGAGAGCGACACCGCCGATAAGGAAGCCGATCATCGCGGGGGTCACGTTCGAGCCGGCGGACGCACCCATGATCGGCGGGAAAATAAGGTTACCGGCCCCAAAGAACATAGAGAAGAGCGTCAGTGAGGTCGCGATAAGGACCGCGGTACCTGAGCGGTGGGTGGAATCGTCGTTGACTGTGTGCGTCACTGCTACTCACTGTGTTGTGTGGGGGCTTTAACAGCACCAATTCTTGCATGAGGGTACGTATACGCAACCGCAGGAAGGATACGCTGGTGCGATGACGACGTCACTTTCGTGCGGGCGATGCTCCGCCACGCTCCTGCGCCCCCTGGGTCCGGCTCGCACAGCGGGGCCCTCCCGCGTGGTCGCGGTCAGCGGTGGGATTGGCTCCGGTAAGTCCACCGTGACTGCCACCTTCGCTTCGTTGGGCGCCGTCGTCGCGGACGCCGATGCCATCGCGCGCGAGATAATGGAGCCTGGGAAGGGTACCCTCGCCGAGGTTGCCGCGCGCTTCGGGGCGGACCTGATTCGGCCTGACGGGACTCTCGATCGTGCGGGCCTGGCTCGGCGTGTGTTCGCGGGCGAGGGAGCCGAGGAGCGCGTCGCAGCACTCAACGCCATCACGCACCCAGCCATCGAGCGTCGCGCCTGGGAGATCCTGAGCGCTGCCCCCGCCGGTTCGCTCGCCGTCTATGACGTCCCTCTTCTCCTCGAGGGGGCAGGGGCGGAGCGTTTCGACGCCGTCGTCATCGTCGACGCCCCCCTCGAGGCACGGATCGCGCGCCTGGAGGGCAGGGGAGTGTCGCCCGAGGACGCGCGCGCCCGCATCCGCGCCCAGGCCTCGTCTGATCAAAGGCGAGCAATCGCGCACGTGTGGATCGATAACTGCGGAAGCACGGACGATCTGGCGCAGGTGTGCACGCAGGTGTGGGAGTGTTGGCTGACCACCGACCTCTAGGGGGAGCATCGATGAGGCCGGGGTTCGCCACGCTCGTCGCGAACCAGGGTGCGTTGTCCGGGCGACGGGCGCGCCCGGGCGGTAGCGTAGGGGAGTGAGCGAAACCCCCGTCATCCGCCAGGACAAGCCCTTCGAGGTCATTTCCCCCTACACGCCGTCGGGCGACCAGCCCAAGGCGATCCGTGAGCTGGCCGCTCGCATTCGCGACGGCGAGCAGGACGTCGTCCTCATGGGTGCCACTGGCACGGGCAAGAGCGCGACCACCGCCTGGCTCATCGAAGAGCTTCAGCGTCCCGCGCTGGTCCTGGAACCCAACAAGACGCTCGCCGCGCAGCTTGCGGCCGAGTTCCGCGAGCTGCTGCCCAATAACGCCGTCGAGTACTTCGTGTCCTACTACGACTACTACCAGCCCGAGGCCTACGTCCCCCAGACGGACACGTTCATCGAGAAGGATTCCTCGATCAACGATGAGGTCGAGCGACTGCGGCACAGCGCCACGAACTCCCTGCTCACCCGCCGCGACACGGTCGTCGTCTCCTCGGTGTCCTGCATCTACGGCCTCGGCACCCCCGAGGAGTACGTGGCGCGCATGATCGAGCTGAGCCGCGGCATGATTATCGACCGCGATACCCTGCTGCGGCGCTTCGTCGCCATGCAGTACGTGCGTAACGACATGGCCTTCACGCGCGGCACGTTCCGCGTGCGCGGCGACACGATCGAGATCATCCCCGTCTACGAGGAGCTCGCGATTCGCATTGAGATGTTCGGCGACGAGATTGATTCCCTCGCGGTGCTACACCCGCTCACTGGTGACGTGATCGACCAGGTCGACCACACCTACCTGTTCCCGGCCTCGCACTACGTGGCCGGCGAGGAACGCATGAAGAAGGCGATCGCCTCCATCGAAGAAGAGCTGGATGATCGGCTCGCGTGGTTCCGCGGCCAGAACAAGCTCCTCGAGGAACAGCGCCTGCGCATGCGCACGACCTTCGACCTGGAGATGCTCAAGGAGATCGGGTCGTGTTCGGGCGTGGAAAACTACTCGCGTCACATCGACGGGCGCGGACCCGGCACGCCGCCGCACACGCTGCTGGACTACTTCCCCGACGACTTCCTGCTCATCATCGATGAGTCGCACGTGACCGTCCCGCAGATCGGCGCGATGTTCGAGGGCGACATGTCGCGTAAGCGCACCCTCGTCGACTATGGGTTCCGCCTGCCCTCCGCGATGGACAACCGCCCCCTCAAGTGGGACGAGTTCACGGCGCGCATCGGCCAGACCGTCTACCTGTCCGCGACGCCCGGCCCCTACGAGCTTGAGCGCTCCGACGGGGTGGTCGAGCAGATCATCCGCCCGACGGGCCTGGTCGATCCGCTCGTCGTCGTCAAGCCCACCGAGGGGCAGATCGACGATCTCCTCGAACAGGTGCGCCTGCGCGTCGAACGAGACGAGCGCGTCCTTGTCACCACGCTCACGAAGAAGATGGCCGAGGAGCTCACGACCTACCTGGCCGAGCGCGGCGTCAAGGTCGAGTACCTGCACTCCGACGTCGACACGCTGCGCCGCGTCGAGCTGCTGCGCGAACTGCGCCTGGGTACCTTCGACGTGCTCGTCGGCATCAACCTGCTGCGCGAGGGCCTGGACCTGCCCGAGGTCTCCCTCGTGTCCATCCTCGACGCCGACAAGGAAGGCTTCCTGCGCTCGACCCGCTCGCTCATCCAGACGATCGGTCGCGCCGCACGAAACGTGTCCGGCGAAGTCCACATGTACGCGGACAACATGACGGACTCCATGAACGAGGCCATCTCCGAGACGATGCGTCGCCGCGAGATCCAGATCGCCTACAACAAGGAGCACGGCATCGACCCGCAGCCGCTGCGTAAGAAGATCTCGGACGTCACCGACATGCTCGCCCGCGAGCAGGTTGACACGCAGACCCTCCTCGAGGGCGGGTACCGCAAGGAGAAGAGCGCGCGCGACCGAGGTGCGGCTGCGACGCCTGCCGTCTCGAATCCTGGTCAGCGCGCGGAGGCTGAGCTTGCCGAACTCATCGAGGAGCTGTCTGCCCAGATGATGACCGCCGCCCAGCACCTCCAGTTCGAGGTCGCGGCGCGCCTACGCGACGAAATCGAGGATCTCAAGAAGGAACTGCGCGCCATGAAGCGCGCCCACTGAGCCGACCAGACGCCGTCGGCAGGCTCACGCGAGCACGCGGCGGCCTCGTCCTCGTGGCCCACGATTCGGTGAGCGACAGACGCCACTTACCTGGGTGAGCGCGCCCGTCGCTGTGTCTGACTAGACTAGAAGTGTTAGCGGAGGGGGAGTACTCCCACCAACAGTGGCGTCGTCATCACGACGGCCCGCCCACGCGGCGCGGCCTCCGGCGTCACCGGCCAGGAATGACTGGCGGGAGGAGACCTCCGGTACCCGACTCGTACCGGAGGCCCCACGTATGCACGTGCACGCGCTCGCCTGGATCGTCCTGGCCGGCATCATCGTGACCATGATCGTCGTCGACATCGTCGGCCACGTCCGCACCCCCCACGAACCAACGCTCAAGGAAGCGACCTGGTGGTCCATCGCCTACATCGCGATCGCCCTGATTTTTGGCGGCATCGTGTGGGCGCTCTGGGGGCCGCAATACGGACAGGAATACCTGGGCGGCTACATCACCGAGAAGGCGCTAAGCATTGACAACCTCTTTGTCTTTGTCATTATCCTGTCGACTTTCCGCGTGCCCCGCAAGAATCAGCAGGAGGTCCTGCTGGCGGGCATCGTCATCGCGCTGGTGCTGCGCCTCATCTTCATTCTCGCGGGCGCCGCGCTCATCGAGAACTTCTCGTGGGTGTTCTACCTCTTCGGCGCGTGGCTCATGTGGACCGCAATCAGTCAGGTTCGTGAGGGCATCGGCGGCGACGAGGAGGACGAGGACTACCGCCCGCCGTCGATCGTGCGCTGGGTGTCGAAGGTCGTGCCCGTCACCGACGGTTTCATCGGCTCGCGCATGCTGTACCGCCACGGTGGACGCACGTATATCACGCCGATGCTGCTGTGCGTCATCGCGATCGGTACCGCCGACGTCATGTTTGCCGTCGATTCGATCCCCGCGATCTACTCGCTGACCTCCGAGGCCTACCTGGTGTTCGCCGCCAACGCGTTCTCGCTGCTGGGGCTGCGTCAGCTCTATTTCCTCATCGACGGCCTGCTCGACCGCATCGTGTTCCTGCACTACGGCCTCGCCGCGATTCTCGGGTTCATTGGCTTCAAGCTCATCAACCACGCGCTGTACACCAATGAGCTGCCCTTCATTAACGGCGGTCACGAGATCACGATGGTCCCCGAGCCGTCGATCGCTTTCTCACTCGGATTCATCGTGGTCACGATCATGATCACGGTCGCAGCTTCGCTCGCCGCGTCTCGTGTTCGCCGTGGAAGCGACGACAGCGCCGCCTGAGGGCGATAAAATTTCCCGGACGAATAGTTAAGAGGTACTCATGGTTATTCACCCGTGGGCGTGGGGGATCCTGGCGCTCGTCGCCATCGGACTCGTCGTCATCGACTTCCTCGGGCACGCACGCAACCCGCATCCGCCTACGGCCGCTGAGGCGGGCCGATGGACCCTTTTCTACGTGGGGCTCGCTGCCCTCTTCGGCGTCGGTATCTGGCTGACGAACGGGTGGCTGTACGCGCAGGAGTTCTACGCAGGCTGGGCGATGGAGTGGTCGCTCTCGGTCGACAACCTCTTCGTTTTCATTCTCATCCTCAAGGCGTTCCGGGTGCCCAGGGAGAATCAGCAGAAGGCGCTGCTGCTCGGCATCGTTATTGCCTTGTTGCTCCGGCTCGCCTTCATCCTGCTCGGCGCCGCGTTGGTCTCTCGCTTCTCGTGGGTGTTCTTTATTTTTGGCGCGTGGCTGCTGTGGACCGCCGTGTCGCAAGTTCGGGAGACTGCCCGGGGCGAAGAGGAAGACGAGGAGTACCACGAGAACGGCTTCATTCGTCTCGTGCGTCATGTTTTGCCGATTACGGATGGGTTTGTCGGTAATCGTCTCCTGTATCGTCACGGTGGGCATACCTATCTGACACCGTTGGCCGTTGTGGTGTTGGCTCTGGGGTCCGCGGATCTTATGTTCGCTTTCGATTCGATTCCCGCGATCTTCGGCATCACGCAGCAGGCCTTCCTGGTGTTCGCCTGCAACGTGTTTGCCCTAATGGGGTTGCGTCAGTTGTTTTTCCTCGTTGATGCATTACTTAGCAAGCTCGTCTACCTGGGTTACGGCCTCGGGGTAATTTTGAGTTTCATCGGCGTCAAGCTGATTTTGGAGGCGCTGCACGCCAACACCCTCCCGTTTATCAATGGCGGGCGGGGTGTGGAGTGGGCGCCCAACATTTCCGTGTCGGTATCGCTGGGCGTCATCGTCGTGACGTTGGCGGTGACCGTTGTCGCGTCGTTGATACGTACCGCGATGGATGAGGGGGATGCCCGTGAGCGCTGACGTGACGCGCCTCGGCGAGCGCGGCCTGAGTGCGGCAGAGGTCGCGGAGCGCGTCGCCCGCGGCGCGGTCAACCGCGTGAAGGACCGAAAGTCGCGTTCCTTGGCGTCTATTGTTCGAGAGAACGTGCTGACGCTCTTTAACGCGATCATCGTGGGCGCGTCGATCATCGTGCTGTTGTTCGGTGACCTGCGCGACGGCATCTTCGGCGGAGTTATGGTGATCAACGCGGTCATCGGCATCGTGTCCGAGCTGCGCGCGAAACGCACCTTGGATTCGCTGGCGATTGTGGACGCCCCGCAGGCGAGCGTCCTGCGCGATGGAACCCTGTCGGTCATTCCGGCTCGCGACGTCGTGCTCGACGATGTTATCGAGCTGACGCTCGGCGATCAGGTGAGCGTGGACGGGACGGTCCTGGCCTCCGCGGGCCTCGAGATCGACGAGTCGCTGCTCACCGGCGAGTCGCGTCCCGTCAAGAAGAAGGATGGCGACCAGCTCCTGGCGGGCACCAGCGTGGTGGCCGGTTCGGGGCGCATGGTGGCGACGGCGGTCGGCGAGCGCGTGTACGCACAGGGCCTGTCCGAGCAGGCGCGCGCCTTCACCCGTACCGTGTCCGAGATCCAGGTGTCGATCAACCGCGTGCTGCAGGTCGTCTCCGTCATGCTGCTCCCGGTTGTTGCGATGACCTTTTACTCGCAGAACCGTATTGCCGGAGGCTCGGGCGGGGATTGGCGCGAGGCTCTCGTCTTGTCGGTCGCCTCCGTCATCGGCATGATCCCCCAGGGCCTGGTGCTGCTCACTTCGATGAATTTCGCGATCGGATCGGCGACGCTGGCACGCCGGGGCGTCCTCGTTCAGGAGCTTCCGGCCGTCGAGGTGCTGGCCCGCGTCGATTGCCTGTGCCTGGATAAGACGGGCACGCTGACGACGGGTGGTATCCGCGTGCGCGGCGTCGAGATTATCTCGGGCGACGAGGCCGTAGTCCGTCGTGCTCTCGCGAGCGCCTCGAGCGACCGCACCAATGCCACTGCCGAGGCGATCTGGCAGCACCTGGGAGAAGCCGAGCAGGCCGGGGCCTTCGAGCGCATCGAGTGGTCTGTTCCCTTCTCCTCGGCCCGCAAGTGGAGCGCGTGGGGGACCGGGCGCGAGTCCTGGATCTTGGGTGCTCCCGAGTTCGTTATCGACGAGGCCGTGGCGACGAACGCGGTTCTCCTGGATCGGGTGCGCGCCATTGCCGCTGGGGGGTCCCGCGTCGTTGCGCTGGTGCGTGCTGACGAGGCCGTGGTCGACGACGAGCTGCCCGCACGTCGGGCGGTGGCTGCCCTCGTGGTTCTGGAGGAGGACCTGCGTGAGGATGCGGCCGAGACGCTGGACTACTTCCGTTCGCAGGGAGTGCATGTGCGCGTCATTTCGGGCGATAATCCGACGACGGTTGGGGCGCTTGCCGCGCAGGCGGGCTTGACGGCACCCGACGGTTCTCCCGCTCGCCTCATGGACGCGCGCGACCTTCCTGAGGACCTGACCTCGGAGGCGTTCAACGACGCGATCGAGAGTCACGACGTGTTCGGGCGCGTGACGCCCGAGCAGAAGCGGGCCATGGTGGGAGCCCTGCAGGCGCGCGATCACTGCGTGGCCATGACGGGCGACGGCGTGAACGATGCCCTGGCACTCAAGGACGCCGACCTTGGCATCGCGATGGGTAACGGCACGCAGGCCACGAAGGCGGTCGCGCAGATCGTGCTCGTGGACTCGAAGTTTTCGGTCCTGCCCGGGGTCTTGTCGGAGGGGCGACGCATCATCGCGAACATGGAGCGCGTATCCTCGCTGTTCCTCGCCAAGACCACGTACGCGGCGGTGCTGGTGATCGTCACCGCCCTGGTCGGTTGGCGCTATCCGTTCCTGCCCCGCCAGTTCAGCTACATTGACTCACTGACGATCGGGATCCCCGCCTTCTTCCTGGCGCTATGGCCCAACCCACGCCGCTACGTGCCCGGATTCCTGAGGCGCACCCTGTCGCTCGCGATGCCGACGGGCGTCATCTTGGCGACTACTGCCCTTGTCGCCTTCGGCATTGTGGATGGCCCGCCCCAGGCGCGTGAGTCGACGGCCGCGATCCTGTCCCTCATGCTAGGCGCCATCTGGCTGCTCGTGATCACTTCGCGGCCCCTGTCGCTGTGGAAGTGGGTCCTGCTGGCGAGCGTCATCTCCGCGACGGTCGGCGGCGTGCTCATTGCTCCGGTGCGTGACTTCTTCTCGATGGTCGCGCCCAACGGATACGAGTGGCTCGTTATCCTGTGCGTCGGTGCCTGTTCGGCTGCCCTCATTGAGATCGCTCAACGTATCTTCTACGCGCACCAGTTTGCTCGTTCGCTCCAGGAATAGCGGCGAAGTTTAGAACGAGACGAGGCCGGTGTCGGGCATCAACCCGGCCCCGGCCTCGTTCGTGAGGTGAATCAGAACACCCGAATGACGGGGTTCCATTCACGGATGAGGCGCGCCTGAATGACCTCAGCGACGTAGAAAGGATCCTCATTGAGGACGCGTTCGACGTCGGCTTCGCTCTCGGCTTTGATGAGAAGGAGTGCTCCGGGGACTTCGTCGACGAGCGGACCCGATGCGACGTTGATCCCCTGTTCGAGCAGTCCGGACAGGAATGCGCGGTGCCGAGGGCGGACTTCGTCCATCGTTGCTGCCATCGATGGGTTGTACACGTATTCAACTGCATAGTATGCCATACGCATAACACTAGCCCTCATCTGTGTTTTTGCCTAGGGGACGGATAGTATCGGAGGGTGCATGACAAGCTAATTATCCAGGGTGCCCGCGAACATAACCTCAAGGACGTGAACCTGCAGCTTCCTCGCGACGCAATGATCGTTTTCACGGGCCTGTCTGGGTCGGGCAAATCATCGCTGGCGTTCGATACCATTTTCGCCGAGGGGCAGCGCCGCTACGTGGAGTCGCTGTCCTCCTATGCGCGTCAGTTCCTGGGCCAGATGGACAAGCCGGACGTGGACTTCATAGAAGGCCTGTCACCAGCGGTTTCCATTGACCAGAAGTCGACATCGCGTAACCCGCGCTCAACCGTCGGCACAATCACGGAGATCCACGACTACCTGCGTCTGCTCTACGCCCGCGCCGGCGTCGCGCACTGCCCCGAATGTGGGGCTCGCATTCAGGCGCAGACACCCCAGCAGATCGTCGATCGCGTTCGCACGATGGATGAGGGCACGCGCTTCCAGGTCCTCTCCCCGGTTGTGCGCGGGCGCAAGGGCGAGTACCAGGACCTCATCGACGAGCTTCGCTCCGAGGGCTACACCCGCGCGATCATCGACGGGGAGGCCGTGCGCCTCGAGAACGCCCCGAAGCTGGAGAAGAAACTTAAGCACACGATCGAGGTCGTCATCGACCGCCTGGTTGTGCGTGACGGAATGCGTCAGCGCCTCACCGATTCCGTGGAGACAGCGCTGCGCCTCTCCGAGGGCCTGGTTGTTATCGACTGCGTGGACCTGGACGTCGACGACCCTGAGCGTCGCCGTCGCTTCTCGGAGAAGCGCGCGTGCCCCAACGATCACCCGCTCGCTCTCGACGAGATCGAGCCGCGCACCTTTTCCTTTAACGCGCCTTACGGCGCCTGTCCGGACTGCTCGGGCCTGGGCTTCCGCCTCGAAGTCGATCCCGAGCTGGTCGTCCCCGACGAGGAACTCTCCCTCGCCGACGGCGCGGTGATCCCCTGGAATTCGAACTTCAAATACCACAAGAAGCTCCTCGAGTCTCTCTCCAAGGAGCTGGGTTTCGCGATGGGCACCCCCTGGAAGAACCTGCCCAAAAAGGTCAAGGATGCCGTCCTGTACGGCAAGGACTACGAGGTCACCGTCAAATTTCGCAACCGCTGGGGCCGCGAGCGCTCCTACACGACGGGCTTCGAGGGCGCGGTCAACTACATCGAGCGCAAGCGCGAGGAGACTGAGTCGGTCGCCGTGTCCGAGAAGCTCGACTCGTACATGCGTGAGATTCCGTGCCCGACGTGCCACGGTGCGCGACTGAAGCCTGAGGTTCTCGCCGTGCACATCGGGGACAAGTCGATCGCCGAGCTCTCCGACATGTCCATCTCGGAGGCGCGCGCTTTCCTTGCCAACGTCGAACTCGAGCAGCGCGCACGCTCGATTGCCGAGCCGATCCTCACCGAGATCGAGGCCCGCCTGGCTTTCCTCGTGGATGTCGGGCTCACCTACCTGACGCTCTCGCGCGGCGCTGGAACACTGTCGGGTGGTGAGGCGCAGCGTATCCGCCTGGCGACGCAGATCGGTTCCGGCCTCGTCGGTGTCCTGTACGTCCTCGACGAGCCCTCGATCGGTCTGCACCAGCGCGATAACCGCAAGCTCATCGCCACCCTGGAGCGCCTGCGGGATCTGGGCAACACGCTCATCGTCGTCGAGCACGACGAGGAGACGATGGAGGCGGCCGACTGGATCGTCGATATTGGCCCCGGTGCTGGCGAGACCGGCGGTTGGGTCGTCCACTCGGGTCCGCTCTCCGAGCTCCTGAAGAACCGCAAGTCGCTCACCGGACAGTACCTGTCGGGCAAGCGTCGCATTCTCCTGCCGCCGACGCGTCGCCCGATCGACAAGAAGCGCGTCGTGACCGTCAAGGGCGCGCGGGAAAACAACCTGAAGGACATCGACGTGTCCTTCCCGCTCGGCGTTTTTACGGCCGTCACAGGCGTGTCCGGCTCCGGTAAGTCGACGCTCGTCAACGGCATCCTGTACCGCACCCTGGCCTCGCGCCTCAACGGCGCGCGCATGGTTCCCGGCCGCCACCGCACGATCACGGGCATTGACCAGCTCGACAAGGTCGTGCACGTGGATCAGAGTCCGATCGGTCGCACGCCGCGCTCCAACCCGGCGACCTACACGGGCGTGTGGGACCAGATCCGCAAGCTTTTCGCCGAGACGCAGGAGGCGAAGGTGCGCGGCTACGGCCCGGGACGCTTCTCCTTCAACGTGAAGGGCGGTCGCTGTGAGTCCTGCAAGGGTGACGGCACCTTGAAGATCGAAATGAACTTCCTGCCCGACGTGTACGTGCCCTGCGAGGTCTGCCATGGCGCGCGCTACAACCGCGAGACCCTCGAGGTTGAGTACAAGGGCAAGACGGTCGCGGACGTGCTCGACATGCCCATTTCAGAGGCCGCGGAGTTCTTTGCCCCGATCTCGCGCATCGCCCGCCACCTCAACACGCTCGTGGAGGTGGGCCTGGGCTACGTGCGCCTCGGTCAGAGCGCCACGACCCTGTCGGGCGGCGAGGCCCAGCGCGTGAAGCTGGCCTCCGAGCTGCAGCGACGCTCGACCGGCCGCACGGTGTACGTGCTCGACGAGCCCACGACCGGCCTGCACTCCGAGGACATCCGCAAGCTGTTGCTGGTCCTGCAGTCCCTGGCGGACAAGGGGAATACGGTTATCGTCATCGAGCACAACCTGGACGTCATCAAGAGCGCCGACTGGATCATCGACATGGGTCCCGAGGGCGGCGCGGGCGGCGGCACTCTCGTCGCGCAGGGGACGCCCGAACAGGTCGCGAAGGTGAAGGAATCATTCACCGGCCAGTACCTGGCCGAGGTCCTCGCGAAGGAGGCCGCGCGCGACGCCGCGAGCTCGCGCAAGTAATGGTTAGTATGAACCTCATGAATCCCGCATACGGCCTCTACGGCTCCTCTTATTACTGGCCAGCATGGGTCCACCTGATCGTGGTGGCGCTCATGGTGGTGTCGGGCGGCCTCGCCCTCAAGGCTCTCGTGGCCCACGGCGCCGGGCGCAGCCGCGTCTATGGGCTGGGCTGCTGTTTCGTCGCCGGGCTGGGCAACCTGTGCCTGAGCGTGACGGCTCATGCGGAGGCTCGCCACGTGTGGCAGCTGGGGACGGTCATTGCGATCTATGCGGTTGTGCTCGTGTTCCTGATCATGACGCTCGTGTCCCTGTGGAGCTCGGAATCCGGTGGCTTCGTGTGGGCGCGCGCCTTCCACATGTTCTTGACAGTCGGCGTCGTCGCCTCGGCCGCCCTGGAGATCGCGCGCCGAATGCTCTTCTGGATCCCGATGCCGGTCATCGGCGTTGCCTTCCTCCTCGCGCTCTTCGCCGCTTTCGTCGTGGGACGCAACACCGCGGACTAGGGAGCCTGAACGCATGAAGTGGCCCCAGCCTCGTCACTGAGACGAGGCCGAGGCCGCTTCATCTGTGTGGTACCCCCGCGCTGGCGGCCGGTTTACTGGCTCTTCCGAGTTGAGTGTGGGTGACCGGGTGTTGGTCGGGGGTTGCGGGTAGAGGTCGAGGTCCTTGATGATGAGCGGACTTCAACCCCCGCGATCTTCAAAGGACCTCGACAATGTCTCACCCTACCTGCTGCTGCTCCGTGTCGCTTGATCGTTGTGATCGGTGTGATCTGCTCGTCGGTTTGGAGGGCTTCCATCTGATGAACGTGACTCGCACCCCAGGGGCCCTGGTGCTCGATGTTGAGTCGTGCAACCAGCTGGTTGGCTGCCCTGGTTGTGGGGTGATTGCTCAAGGCCACGGGCGCATGGTCATGGAGGTGATCGACGCGCCCTGGGCCGGGGTCCCGGCGCGTATCCGGTGGCATAAACGACGCTGGATATGCCGCGAACACGCCTGCCAGACGGTGACATTCCTGGAACACGACGAGCGGGTGTGCGCACCCAGGGCGCGTCTGGGCGCCCGGGCGATCCGCTGGGCGATCCGACAGTTGCGTTTCGAGGGAGCCACCATCGCTGGCCTGGCTCGACAACTGGCAACCACATGGAACACCGTGTGGTCCCATATCAAGCCGTGTCTGCAAGCCGCATCTGATGACCCCGCCCGGTTCGCAGGCGTGCAGGTATTGGGGGTTGATGAGCATGTGTGGCATCACCAGGACCGACGCCGACGAGGGCCCCGTGAGCTCACCGGCATCGTAGACCTGACGCGAGGGGAGGATCACCCCACGGCCCGCTTGTTAGACCTGGTCCCAGGCAGGTCTGGCACCGTGTACAAGAACTGGCTCGAAGAGCGCGGCGAAGAGTTTCGCTCCGGTATCCAGATCGCGACGCTGGATCCCTTCCAGGGATACAAGAACGCCATCGACGATCAACTCCAAGACGCCACCAGCGTCCTCGACGCCTTCCATATCGTCAAGCTCGCTGGCGACGCCCTTGACGAGGTGCGTCGCCGCGTCCAGCAAGACACGACCGGTCACCGCGGGCGCAAAGGTGACCCCCTCTATCAGATCCGCAATCTTTTGCGCGCCTCGCGTGATCGGCTCACGAAGCGTCAAAAGGAACGCCTCCGTGAGGCCTTCACGGCAGATGAGGCGCATATCAGTGTCGAAGTCGCCTACCTTCACCGGGCAAGTCCGAGACGTCTTCCATCAAGACACACCCGCCCAAGGCCAACGCCTGGCCGCTCGTCTCATCGAGAGCCTACCAGCCTGTTCCATCCCCGAGATCGCTCGCCTGGGCCGGACCCTACGCAAGTGGAAGGACGCCTTCTTGGCCTACTTCGATACCGGCGGAGCAAGCAACGGCCCAACAGAAGCCATCAACGGAATCATCGAGCTGGGCAGACGCGCCGCCAGAGGCTACCGCAACCCCACCAACTACAGACTCCGAATGCTCCTCATCGCAGGAGGCCTAGACGCCTCCACCCACACTCAACTCTGAAGAGCCGGTTTACTCTTGGTTCTTCTCCTTGTTCTTCGCGGCCTCGCCCGACGCGTACAGGGCGTCGACCTCACCGGCGTAGTCGGCCAGGACACGGCGGCGCTTGAGCTTGAGGGAGGGCGTCATGTAGCCGTTCTCCACGGTGAAGGCCGCATTCACGATGCGGTAGCGGCGGATCGACTCGGCGCGAGACACCGCCTTGTTGGCGCGGGCGATCGCCTTCTCCAGGGACTCGCGCACCTCGGGCAGGGTCGCGGCCTGCGCCGCGTCGACGACGGGCAGGCCGTGGCGCGAGAGCCACTCGGGCAGCATTTCTGTGTCCAGGGCGATGAGCGCGCCGATGTAGGGGCGGTTGTCGCCGACCACGATGATGTTCGCGATGAGCGGGTGTGTTGAGAGGGAATCCTCGAGGATCTCGGGGGAGACGTTCTTGCCGCCCGCCGTCACGATGAGTTCCTTCTTACGTCCCGTGATACGCAGGTGACCGCGATCGTCGATGGAGGCGAGGTCGCCGGTCTTGAACCAGCCGTCGACGTAGGCCTCGGCCGTGGCCTCGGGCAGGTTGTGGTAGCCCTTCGACACGGAGATACCGCGTACGAGCAGCTCGCCGTCGGGGGCGATCGTCATGCGGTTGCCGGGCCACGGGAAGCCCACCGAGTCCGGGGGGAAGTCCTGCGGCGTTTCCACGGAGATCGGTCCGGTCGTCTCGGACAGGCCGTAGCCCTGGAGGAGCGTGATGCCCAGGCCTCGATAGAAGTTCGCGAGGTCGAGGGCTAGGGGCGCGCCGCCCGAGATGATTGTGTGCAGGTTCGGGCCCAGGATCGCGCGGACCTTCGATAGGACGAGCGCGTCGGCGAGGCGGGCGCGCAGCTTCAGCGCGGACGACGGGCCGGGGGAGGGCATCGCCGAGGCGTCGGGGATGGGCGTCGTGTCCGGGCCGGGGCCGGCGACCGCGGATTCGGGCAGGGGAGAGTCCGCGTATGCGGTGGCCTTGGACAGGGCGCGCGCCTGCTTGGCTGCCCAGGAGAACATGCGTCCCTTCACGCCGCCGCCAGCCTTCGCAGCCGCAGCGTTGTAGACCTTCTCCATGACGCGCGGGACGACTAGGAGCATCGTCGGTTTAAAAGTCGCGATGTCGTCAACCAAGTTGCGGGTGTCCGGCGAGAAAGCGGTGACACCCTGGCCCGCGAGCAGGCAGTACATGACGAAGCGCGCGAGCACGTGGGCGACCGGCAGGAAGAGCAGGGAGCGAGACTTCGGATCGTTGATGAGCAGGGGCAGGAAGTCGTAGGCCTGCAGCATCGGCGAGATGAAGTTGCCGTGCGTGAGGACCACGCCCTTGGGCATGCCGGTTGTACCCGACGTGTAGATGATCGTCGCTTCGTCGCCGAGGGTGACGGCCTCGGTGCGCTCGCGCACTTGTTCGACCGTCACCCCCTGCGCTGCGCCCGTCAGGACGCGCTCTGCGCCGCGATCGAGCGACAGAATGTGGCGCACGCCCTCGGTGCGCACGGATTCGACCAGCTCGGCCTGCTGCGTCGTCGCCGTGATGACGATGCGCACGTCAGCGTCGGCCAGGATGTGAGCGATCTGCTGCGCAGAATCCGTCTCGTAGATGGGGACCGTGATCGCACCGCAGGACAGGGCAGCCACGTCGATGAGGGCCCACTCATACGAGGTCGGGGCCAGGATCGCCAGGTGGTCGCCCGCCTCGAGGCCGATGCCGATGAGGCCACGCGCGATCGAGTCGGCCTCGCCGAGGAACGTCTCCATCGTCACGCGGCGCCACGCGCCGACGTTGGATCGGCGCTCGATCGCGAACTGCCCGGGGTGACGCTGCACGCGCTGGTGGAGCATCTTCGGCAGGTTCATGTCCTCGGTAGCCTCGCGTGTTGGAACTGACTCCCATGAGCCATCGGCGAGTCTGCGTACCGTCATTACGGTCCTTTCGTGGGGTGAGCGCGGGGCGCTGTATGTGGGGTTCAGTGCTTCTTCAAGCGAGAGAAGAGACCGCGCTTCTTTGCGGGTTCCGCTAAGACTGGGCCTCCGTATAATGCGTCGACCTCGTAGGCGTAGTCGGTCAGGACCTTGCGGCGGCGCAGCTTCATCGACGGCGTCACGTAGCCGTTCTCCACGGTGAAGGTTGCGTCGATGATGCGGAACTTTCGGATAGACTCGGCGCGGGAAACGGCCTTGTTGGCGCGTTCGACAGCCTTTTCGAGGGATTCGCGCACGGCGGGTAACTCGGCGGCCTCGGTGGGCGAGCACTGCGGCAGGCCATGCTTGGCCAGCCAGTCTGGCAGCATGTCTGCGTCGAGTGTGAAGAGTGCGCCCACGAAGGGGCGTTGGTCGCCCACCACGATGACGTTGGCGATGAGAGGGTGGGTTGCCAGTGATTCTTCGAGGATCTCGGGGGAGACGTTCTTGCCGCCCGCCGTCACGATGAGTTCTTTCTTGCGACCGGTGATGGTCAGCTGGCCCTTGCGGTCGATCGAACCGAGGTCGCCCGTATGGAACCACTTGCCGTCGGGCATAACCTCGGCTGTCTGCTCGGGAAGGTGGTAGTAGCCGGGCATGACGGACTGCCCGCGCACGAGAATCTCGCCGTCCTTGGCAATCTTGATGAAGTTGCCCGGCAGGGGCAAGCCGACGGTGCCAACGGGATTCTTGCCGATGTGCTGGACAGCGATTGGTCCGGTGGTTTCACTCAGGCCGTAGCCCTGGATGAGGGTGATGCCCATGCCCGCGTAGAAGTGGGCGAGATCGGTGGCCAGGGGGGCGCCGCCGGAGACGATGTAGCGCAGGTTGGGGCCGAGCACCGAGCGGATCTTCTTCAGGACGAGGGCGTCGGCGATGCCGTGGCGGATCTTCTTGAAGGGACCCGGACCGAAGGTCTTCTCGGACGCGAGGGAGTAGGTGCGGGCCTGCTTGGCGCTCCACGCGAACATGCGTCCCTTGATGCCGCCGCCCGCCTTGGAGGAGGCCGCGTTGTAGACCTTCTCCAGCACGCGTGGTACGACGAGGAGCACGGAGGGCTTGAAGGCCTGGATGTCCGGCAGGAGGTTCTTGATGGAGGGGGAGAAACCGAGCACGCCCTGGCCGGAGAGGATGACGTGCATGACGAGGCGGGCGAGCACGTGGGCGACTGGGAGGAATAGCAGCAGGCGGGTCTCGGGGGAGTCAATGACCTGGCCGAGTACCTGGCGGGCACCCTGCGCGGTAGCGATGAAGTTCGCGTGCGTGAGGGCCACGCCCTTGGGATTTCCGGTTGTTCCGGAGGTGTAGATGATGGTCGCGATGTCAGAGGAAGTTACGGTGGCGCGGCGTTTCTCAACGTCGTCGATGGTGACATTGGTGGCGGCTCGCGCGATCGCCCGCATGGCTCCCTGGTCGAAGGAGGTGACTGCGCGCGTGGCAGTGGGGGCGACCGAGCGTACGAGTTCTGCCTGCTGGGTGGTCGCAGTAAAAACGCGAGTGACGTGAGCATCGGTGAGGATATGCTCGATCTGGGAGGCGGAATCGGACTCGTAGATCGGGACGGTGATCGCGCCGATCGAGAGGAGGGCGAGGTCCAGGAGGAGCCATTCGTACGAGGTCGGGGCGAGGATCGCAATCGCGTCTCCCGCCTGCACGCCGAGGCCGATGAGGCCGCACGCGGTGTAGTCGACTTGGCGCTGGAGTTCCTTTGGCAGTCAATGAGCGTGTAGAGCCGACGGAGGAACGCTGTTCGACGACGACCTGCTTGGGGAACTTGGTGGCCCGCTTAGCGAGCATGTTGGGGATGATGTCGTGTTCCCCGACCTTGTAGGTCGGCTTGATCGTGTAGGAGCCGTCTCGCATGCGCTTCATCGTGTCCTCCGGAATTGTCGGTTCAAAGACTGAACAACAGGTTCGATGTGAGTCTACTGGGTATTGCGCGGCCCCTGCGCCAAAAACGGGGCAGGGGCCTTACAAGTGACGACTAGATCACAGATCGTAGTACATCTGGTACTCATAGGGGTGTGGGTAGGCTCGCATCGGCGCCACCTCGTTCGTCTCCTTGTATTCGAGCCACGTGTCAATCAGGTCCTGGGTGAAGACATCGCCCTCGGTGAGGAACTCGTGATCCTCACGCAGCGCGTCGAGGGCGGCTTCAAGCGAGCTGGGCAGCTTCGCGATGTCCTGGTATTCAGCGGGAGGCAGCTCGTAGAGGTCCTTGTCGATTGGTGCGGCAGGCTCGATTCGGCGCTTGATGCCGTCGATACCCGCCATGAGGCACGCGGAGAAAGCAAGATATGGGTTCGCGCTCGGGTCCGGTACGCGGTACTCCACGCGCTTGGCCTTCGGGGATGTGCCGGTCACGGGAATGCGGATGCATGCTGAGCGGTTGCGGGCGGAGTAGACCAAGTTGATAGGTGCCTCAAAGCCGGGAACCAGGCGTCGGAAGGAATTCACCGACGGGTTCGTGAAGGCCAGGAGGGCTGGCGCGTGCTCGAGCAGACCGCCGATGAACCAGCGTGCCGTGTCGGACAGGGAGCCGTAGCCGCGCTCGTCGTAGAACAGGGGCTCGCCGTTCTTCCACAGTGACATGTGCGTGTGCATGCCTGAACCGTTGTCCCCAAACAGGGGCTTGGGCATGAAAGTTGCGGAATGACCGAACTCGAGAGCTGAGTTCTTGACGACGTACTTGAATTTCATCATGTCGTCAGCTGCGGTCTGTAGTGTCGCGAAGCGGTAGTTGATCTCCTGCTGGCCGCCCGAGCCGACCTCGTGGTGGGCGCGCTCAATCGTCAGGCCGACCTCTTCAAGGAGGCGGCTCATCTCGTCGCGTACGTCCGCGTACTTGTCGGCGGGGGAGACCGGGAAGTAGCCGCCCTTGACGGGCACCTTGTAGCCCATGTTGCCGCCCTCTTCGACGCGACCGGTGTTCCAGTACGCCTCGGGGGAGTCGACGGAGAAGAAGGTGTTGTGGGGGCTGACCTGGTAGCGTACGTCGTCGAAGAGATAGAACTCGGCTTCGGCGCCGATGAAGCACTGGTCTGCGATGCCGGTGGAACGTAGGTAGGCCTCGGCTTTGGCGGCCACCTGGCGAGGATCGCGTGAGAAGGGTTCGTCAGTGAAGGGATCGACGATTGAAAAGTTGACGACCAGGGTCTTGCGGTCGCGGAAGGGATCGACGAACGCGGAGGAGACGTCCGGGATGAGCTTCATATCGGACTCGTGGATGGCTGTAAAGCCGCGCACTGAGGATCCGTCGAACATGAGGCCATCCGACAAAGCGGCGTCCAGGAATTCGCTCACCGGAATCGTAAAGTGCTGCTGAACACCGGGGACGTCGCAGAAGCGCACGTCGACGAGTTCAATGTTCTGCTCGGAGATAAAGGCTGCGACCTCTTCGTTGGAGGTGAACATGAACGTCCTTCTTTATGGGAATGGGTTCTACTCATTGGTCAAGAATTAGTCAACTCGTAACGAAATACAGTATAAGCCTTCGGGTGGCCGCTTCGCGTATTAGTTTCACCATTCAAAGGATTCGTGACATAGAGCACGCGCACACTGGGCATCGGGCGCACACAGCCACGGCCTCGTACCCTGGAAACGTGGCAGATCCTTCGACGTACAGGCCCCGCACGGGAGACATTCCGACCTCGCCGGGCGTCTACCGATTCTCCGACCCGGACGGGCGTGTCATTTACGTCGGCAAGGCCAAGAACCTGCGCAACCGCCTCACCAACTACTTCCAGGACCTGGCGAATCTGCACCCGCGCACCCAGCAGATGGTGACGACCGCGAGCGCCGTGCAGTGGACCGTCGTGCGCTCCGAAGTAGAGGCCCTCACGCTGGAGTTCACGTGGATTAAAGAGTTCAATCCGCGCTTCAACGTCATGTTTAAGGACGACAAGTCCTATCCCTACCTGGCGGTGTCGATGGGGGAGCGCTTTCCCCGCGTGCAGGTCACGCGCGAGCGCAAGAGGGCCGGGTCGCGCTACTTCGGCCCGTACACGCAGGTGTGGGCGATTCGCGACACGATCGATCAGCTCCTTCGCGTCTTCCCGATGCGCTCGTGCTCGGCGGGCGTGTTCCAGCGTGCGAAGGCTCAGGGGCGTCCGTGTCTGCTCGGTTACATCGACAAGTGCGCGGCGCCGTGCGTGGGGCGCATCTCTATGGAGGAGCATCGCGAGCTCGCCGAGGGGCTGTGCCAGTTCATGGAGGGGCGCACGGGCCCGGTGATCCGAGACCTGGAGGAGCAGATGCGCCAGGCGTCGGTGGAGCTGAACTTCGAGCTCGCCGCGAAGCTGCGCGATGACGTCAAGGCGCTGCGCACGGTGCTCGAGCGTAACGCGGTCGTGCTCGACGACGGGGCGGACGCGGACGTGTTCTCTCTCGTCAGCGACGACCTGGACGCGGCCGTTTACGTCTTCCACGTGCGCGGCGGGCGCATCCGCGGCACGCGCGGCTGGGTGATTGAGCGCGTGGACGGGGCGGGGGAGGAGGCGCTCATGTCCCGCCTCCTCGAGCAGGTGTATTCCTCGGCGTCGATGGACGAGGCCGGGGCGGGGAGTGCGGCGAAGGTGGCGGCGGTGAGCGTGGACGACGTCGCGCACACCCCGACCTCGGCGATCCCGCGCGAGGTGCTGGTCTCGGTCGTGCCCGAGGATGCTGAGACGATCGCGCGTTGGCTGGGACAGGTGCGCGGCGTGTCCGTGTCGATCCACGTGCCCAGGCGCGGTCCGAAGGCCCAGCTTATGGCAACGGTGACGGAGAACGCGCGCCAGGGACTCGCCCTGCATCGCACGAAACGCGCGGGCGACATCACGGCGCGCTCGAAGGCGCTGGAGGAGCTGGCCGAGAACCTGGACCTGCCGGGTGCGCCCCTGCGCATCGAGTGCTACGACGTCTCGCACACGGGAGGCGAGAATCAGGTGGCTTCCATGGTGGTCTTCGAGGATGGGATGCCTCGTAAGGACGCGTATCGCACCTTCAATATTCGCGGTCAGGACGGCAGCGGTACGCCCGATGACACGAGCGCGATGAACGAGGTCCTCACCCGTCGCTTCTCGCGCTTGCTCGCCGAGGAGGCGGGCGTTGAGGGTGAGGACGAGGATGGCGTCGCCTTCGCCTCGGGTCCGATCGACGAGACGACCGGGCGTCCCAAGCGTTTCTCGTACAGGCCCGACCTGGTGCTCGTCGACGGAGGCCTCCCGCAGGTCAACGCCGCGCGCGCCGCCCTGGACGCCGTGGGCGCGGACGTGCCCGTCGTAGGCCTGGCCAAGCGCCTGGAGGAAGTGTGGATCCCCGGCGACGAGTTCCCCCTCATCCTGCCGCGTACCTCGGAGGCTCTGTATCTCCTCCAGTATCTGCGCGACGAGTCCCACCGCTTCGCGATCACCAAGCACCGCAAGAGGCGATCGAAGGCGCAGCGGCGCTCGGTGCTGGACTCCATCCCGGGGCTTGGACCCGCCCGCCAGGCGGCGCTGCTCAAGCATTTCGGCTCCGTGAAGCGCACGAGGGAGGCGAGTCTCGAGCAGATTGCCGAGGTCAAGGGCGTGGGACCCGCCCTCGCGGCTTCGATCCGCGATAGGCTTGCAGCATCGTCAAGGGAGGACACACCATGACCACGATGCTTCCGATGCCGCTTCCTGCGCGGGTGCTGCTCCTGGGTTCCGGCGAGCTCGGCAAGGAGGTGACGATCGCCCTGAAGCGCTACGGCTGCACGGTGATAGCCGCAGACTCCTACGAGGGTGCGCCCGCGATGCAGGTCGCCGACTCCTCCCTGGTGTTCGACATGAGCGACGGGCGAGCCTTGCGCGAGGTCCTGGATGAGGTCGAGGTCGACCTGATCGTTCCCGAAGTCGAGGCCATCGCCACGGATGAGTTGTCCGCCGCGGAGGAGCGCGGCGTGTGCGTCGTACCTAACGCCTTCGCCGTCCAGGCCACCATGGATCGTCAGCGCATCCGTACCCTGGCGGCTGCCCTGCCCGGCGTGCGTACCTCCGCCTTCCGCTTCGCGCGCAGCGAGGCAGAGCTGGCGGCGGCTCTCGACGAGGTCGGCTACCCTGCCTTCGTCAAACCCACGATGTCCTCATCCGGCCACGGGCAGTCTCGCGTGAGCAATCCCGAGCAGGCGCAGGCCGCGTGGGCGCACGCCGAGGAGGATGCGCGTGCGACAACCGGTGTGGTCATCGTCGAGGAGGGCATCGACTTCGACTACGAGATCACCCTGCTCACCGTGCGCTCGTGGGACGCAGCAAGCTCCAGCGTCCTCACCTCCTTCTGCGTGCCCATTGGCCACCGCCAGGAGGACGGCGACTACGTCGAGTCCTGGCAGCCGATGGCCATGAGCGAGGAGGCGCTCGCCTCCGCCCGGCAGATGGCCAAGGAAGTCACCGACGCCCTCGCCGAGCACGGAAACGGCCCCTGCCTGGGCGTCTTCGGCGTTGAGTTCTTCGTGCGTGGCGACCAGGTCTGGTTCTCCGAACTCTCGCCTCGCCCCCACGACACCGGCATGGTCACCATGGTCACCCAGCGCCAATCCGAGTTCGAGCTCCACGCTCGCGCCATCCTCGGCCTGCCCACCTCCACGGCCCTGGCCAGCCCCGGCGCCTCCGCCGTCATCAAGTCCGTGCGGGCCATCGAATCCCCGGCCTACCGGGGCGTCGCCACCGCTCTGGCAACCGCCGACATCGTGCGCCTCTTCGGCAAGCCGATCAGCCGCGCCGGGCGCCGCGTCGGAGTTGTCGCCGCCACCGCCACCACCCCCAAGGAATCGCGCGTCATCGCTCGACGCGCCGCCGCCGCCATCACAATCAACGACGCCGCTTCCGCCAGCGTCTAACACAACCCCCGCACGCGAAGAGCCCGCTCCCAAGGAGGACATTATGACCGACCATGCACCCCACGGTGCGCCCCGCGCGACCGATGCCCCGGCCTCGTCCACGGGGGAGGAAAACCCGCGCACCTTCCCCGAGGGCATCCCCGTGCGCGACATGATGCGCGTCCAGTACGAGCCCCGCGCCTCCAACGAAGTCCTCATCATCACCGGCTACTCGGGAGCGGGCCGCACCGGCGCTGCGCGCGCCCTCGAAGACCTCGACTGGTACGTCGTCGACAACCTGCCCCCGTCGATGCTGCCCGCCCTGGTCGGCATGATGTCTAACGACCCCGCGGCAGGCGTCCACCGTCTCGCCGTCGGCGTCGACGTGCGTTCCCGCACCTTCTTCCGCACCCTGGACGCGACCCTCGAACAGCTCAAAGGAGCTGGCATCGTCTACCGCATCATCTTCCTAGAGGCCAGCCCCGAAACCCTCGTGCGACGATACGAATCCAACCGCCGCCCCCACCCACTCCAGGGCGCTGGCACACTGATGGACGGCATCAAAGCAGAGATGCGCCTGCTTGCGCCGCTGCGCCGCACCGCCGATGAAGTTATTGACACTTCCACGATGAGCGTGCACGACTTGACCCGCCGCATCCGCGACATCGTCGCGGGGGAGAAGCGACCGCTGCAGGTGACCGTCGAGTCCTTCGGATTCAAACACGGGCTTCCCCTCGACGCTGACCACGTCGTCGACGTGCGCTTCCTGAAGAATCCCTACTGGGTCGACGAATTGCGGCATTTGACCGGCAAAGACCAGGCCGTAGCGGACTATGTGCTCTCCCAGCCGGGTGCGCGTGACTTCGCTCTCGGCTATGCCGACCTTTTAGCCCCCATGCTCGCCGGCTATCTGGCAGAATTGAAGCCATTCGTCACGATCGCCATCGGATGCACCGGCGGAAAACACCGCTCCGTTGCATGCGCCGAAGCCATCGCGCAACGCCTGCGCGAGCACGGACACTCGGTGCGCGTCATGCACCGCGACATTGGGAGAGAATAATGCCCTATCTTGATGCAGCTGGCTGGGTCCAACGAGGAGAATCCGGCCAGTCCATCGTTGCCCTAGGTGGCGGGCACGGCCTGTCCGCCACCCTGCGGGCACTTCGCCACATCACCCGCGCCCTGACAGCTATCGTCACCGTCGCAGACGACGGCGGCAGCTCCGGTCGTCTGCGCCAAGAAATGCCGATCCTCCCCCCAGGCGACCTACGCATGGCTTTGGCCTCTCTGTGCGAAGAATCAGAATGGGGACTGACCTGGCGTGACGTTATGCAGCTACGCCTCGATACGAGCGGCCCCCTCAACGGGCACGCGCTGGGCAACCTTTTGATTTCCGGTCTCTGGCAGCTTCTTGACGATCCTGTCGAAGGCCTCGACTGGGTGGGACGCCTGCTCGGTGCGCAGGGGCGTGTCCTACCCATGTCAACCACGCCGATCGACATCGAAGCAGAAATGAACGACGGGGGTCGACGCTACGTCGTCGCCGGGCAATCCAAGGTTGCCGTTGCACCCGGAACCGTTGAATATGTGCGTATCACGCCGGAAACGCCAGCGGTTCCCAGCGCCGTCATCGATGCAATCTCCGAAGCAGACTGGGTCGTGCTCGGCCCTGGCTCGTGGTACACCTCCGTCATTCCGCACCTGCTGGTCCCTGACATCAACCGTGCGCTGGCAACGACCGATGCGCACCGCGCGCTCGTGCTCAACCTTGCGCGCCAGCGCGGTGAAACCGACACGATGTCGACCGCCGACCACGTGCGGGTGCTGCGCGAGTATGCCCCGGCACTCAAACTCGATGTGGTCGTCGCCGATCCCACAGCATGCGATGACATCGACGATCTCATTGTGGCCGCCGAGGAACTCGGCGCCCGCGTGCTTCTGCGTCAGGTCCGTACCGGAGACGGTGCCCCTCACCACGACCCGCTGCGCCTCGCCGCCGCACTGCGTGACGCATTTGACGGTTTCCTTGGTGAGGTCGGCCAGACCGAAACGTGGTTACCTTAGAACCTGTTGCACGCTGACCAACGACATCACACCATAGGGAGAACCTGTGTCCCTAACATCAGACATGAAGGACGAGCTTGCGCGCGCTGTCATCACCACGCCATCAGTGGTGGCCGCCGAAGTGAGCGCAATGCTTCGCTTCGCGGGCGGACTGCACCTTGTTGGCGGACGCATTCTCGTGGAGGCGGAGCTCGACTCTCCCGTTGCCGCACGTCGGCTACGCACCTACCTTCATGCTCTTTACAACGCGGAATCCACCGTCGTCGTAGTCTCGGGTTCTTCTCTGCGTCGCGGCAAGCGCTACGTCGTGCGCGTCGTTCATAAGGCAGACGACTTGGCGCGCCTGACCGGCCTGGTTGACTCCATGCGGCGTCCGGTCCGTGGGCTTCCCCCCGTGCTTGTCGCCTCTGGAACCGCTGAGGCAGCAGCCATCTGGCGCGGCGCCTTCCTAGCTCGCGGATCACTCATGGAGCCCGGTCGTTCTTCTTCCCTCGAAATCACCTGCCCAGGTCCCGAGGTTGCGCTGGCGATGGTTGGTTGCGCGCGCAAGCTTGGTGCGCTCGCCCGTTCCAAGGAGGTGCGCGGCGCAGACAGGGTCTCTGTGCGCGACTCCGATGCAATCGGCACACTCATCGCCGCAATGGGGGCACCTCACACCTTCGAGGCATGGCAGGAGAGACGTGAACGTCGCGAGGCACGTGGCAGTGCAAACCGCTTGGCTAACTTCGATGACGCGAACCTGCGTCGTTCTGCCCGTGCAGCCGTTGCGGCCGGAGCTCGCGTCGAGCGTGCCTTCGAAATTCTGGGAGATGATGTTCCATCTCACCTGCTCGAGGCCGGTACCTTGCGCCTGCAGTTCAAGCAGGCATCGCTCGAAGAACTGGGTAAACACACGAACCCTCCTCTGACGAAAGACGCCGTCGCAGGTCGTATTCGCCGTCTCCTCGCACTCGCAGACAAGGTTGCGCACGAACGCGGAATTCCAGATACGGAATCGGCCTTGACTCTCGAGATGCTTGAAGAAGACTGAAGTTTCCGCGCCTGTTACGTTCGTCCCAGTTCAAACGAGAATTAGCCCACGTACAAATTTCGAAATTGGGGTGTGACAGAGTCCGCTTTCGGGTGTAGATTAGGAACTGCTGGAACCGCAGAAACCTGCGGGCCGGGCTGGCAACCCGCACGCCCGGTTGCATCGAAAACCGTGCCCTATGAGGGGCACGAGCAGGAGGAACCATAGTGACCACCCGCGTTGGCATCAACGGCTTCGGCCGCATCGGTCGTAACTTCTTCCGCGCAGCTCTTGAGCAGGGCGCGGACATTGAGGTCGTCGCCGTTAACGACCTGACCGACAACAAGACCCTCGCTCACCTGCTGAAGTACGACTCGATCACGGGCCGCTTCAACGGTGAGGTTTCCTACGACGATGAGGGTATCGTCGTGAACGGCAAGCACATCAAGGTGCTCGCTCAGCGTAACCCCGCCGATCTGCCCTGGGGCGAACTCGGCGTTGAGGTCGTCGTCGAGTCCACCGGCTTCTTCACCGACGGTGAGAAGGCCAAGGCTCACCTGGACGCTGGCGCCAAGAAGGTCGTCATCTCCGCTCCCGCGAAGAACGTCGACGGCACCTTCGTCATGGGCGTGAACGAGGACAAGTACGATGGCGCTACGATGAACATCGTGTCGAACGCCTCCTGCACGACCAACTGCCTCGCCCCCCTCGCCAAGGTCCTCGAAGAGAACTTCGGCATCGAGCGTGGCATTATGACCACCATCCACTCCTACACGGGTGACCAGCGTGTCCTCGACGCTCCCCACAAGGATCTGCGTCGCGCCCGCGCCGCTGCCCTGAACATGATCCCCACCAAGACCGGTGCCGCCCAGGCCGTCGCCCTGGTCCTGCCCGAGCTTGAGGGCAAGTTCGATGGCCTCGCCGTCCGTGTCCCCACTCCGACCGGCTCCCTGACCGACCTCACCTTCATCGCGAAGAAGGAGGTCTCCGTCGAGGCCGTTAAGGCTGCTGTTAAGGCCGCCGCCGAGGGTGAACTCAAGGGTGTCCTCGAGTACACCGAGGATCCGATCGTCTCCACCGACATCATGGGCGATCCGCACACCTCGATCTTCGATGCCACCGAGACCAAGGTCATCGGCAACCTCGTTAAGGTCCTGTCCTGGTACGACAACGAGTGGGGCTACTCGAACGCTCTCGTTCGCCTCACCGCTCTCGTTGGCTCCAAGCTCGCCTGAGCGTGCTGACAAACCAGCCATGAGCTGATAGTGAGATGCCCGTGCACGCACGTGCACGGGCATCTCGCACATCACTACCGCCTTTATCCAATCGAAAGGATCCTTCGATGAGGACTATCTCCACCCTCGGCGACCTGCGCGGTAAGCGCATCTTGGTTCGCTCTGATTTCAACGTTCCGCTTAAGGACGGCGTCATCACCGACGATGGCCGTATTCGCGCGGCTCTGCCCACCCTGAAGACCCTGACCGATGCCGGTGCCAAGGTCGTTATTCTGGCCCATCTCGGTCGCCCGAAGGGCAAGGTCGATCCCGCTTTCTCGCTGGCCCCTGTCGCCGCGCGCCTCGCTGAGCTCTCCGGCGTGAAAGTTACCCTGGCCGCCGATACCGTAGGCCCCTCCGCTACTGAGACGGTCGCCGCCCTGGGTGATGGCGAGATCGCCCTGCTCGAAAACGTTCGCTTCGATCCCCGCGAGACCTCCAAGGTCGACGAGGAACGCGAAGAACTCGCCCGTGAGTACGCCAAGCTCGGCGACGCTTTTGTCTCCGATGGCTTCGGTGTGGTGCACCGCAAGCAGGCTTCCGTCTACGACATCGCCAAGCTTCTGCCCTCGGCCGCTGGTCTTCTGGTTCTCAAGGAGATCGAGTCCCTGTCCAAGGTCACCGGCGATCCCGAGCGCCCCTACGGCGTTGTCCTTGGTGGCTCCAAGGTCTCCGATAAGCTCGGCGTCATCGCTAACCTGTTGAAGAAAGCCGACATGCTTTTCATCGGTGGCGGCATGGCCTTTACCTTCCTGGCCGCACAGGGCTACTCTGTTGGCAAGTCCCTGCTCGAGACTGACCAGATCGATACCGTCAAGGGCTACATTGCTGAGGCTGCCAAACGCGGCGTTGACCTGGTGCTCCCCATCGATGTCGTCGTAGCCCCCGAGTTCGCGGCGGATGCCCCTGCCACTGTCGTTGAGGTGGATGCGATCCCCGACGATCAGATGGGTCTGGACATCGGCCCGAAGTCCGCGAAGCTTTTCGCCGACAAACTGGCAAGCGCGAAGACTGTTGCGTGGAACGGCCCCATGGGCGTCTTCGAATTCGACGCCTTCTCCGGCGGTACCCGCGCGGTCGCTGAAGCCCTCTCGAAGGGTTCTATGTTCTCCGTCATCGGCGGCGGTGACTCCGCTGCGGCCGTGCGCCTCCTCGGCTTCGACGAGAACACCTTCTCCCATATTTCCACTGGCGGCGGCGCCTCCCTCGAACTCCTCGAAGGCAAGGTCCTGCCCGGTATCGCAGTTCTGGAGGACTGACTCATGGCACGTACCCCCCTCATGGCTGGCAACTGGAAGATGAACCTCGATCACCTCGAGGCCAATCATCTCGTCCAGGGCCTGGCAATGGCGCTGTCCGACGCGGGACACGACTACTCCAAGTGCGAGGTCCTGGTCATCCCGCCGTTTACCGACATTCGTACCGTCCAGACCATCGTTGACGCCGACGAGCTGGGCATCAAGTATGGTGCACAGGATGTGTCGATCCACGACAACGGCGCATACACCGGTGAAATCTCCACTGAGATGCTTAGCAAGCTTGGTGTGACCTACGTCGTGATGGGTCACTCTGAGCGTCGTGAGTACCACAATGAGTCCGACGAGCTGGTTGGCGCGAAGGCGCGTAAGGTCTTCGACGCTGGCATGACTCCGATTCTGTGCTGCGGCGAGGCCCTCGAGGTCCGTAAGGCTGGCACCTACGTCGAGTTCGTGCTCGGCCAGATCCGCGCCGCACTCGCCGGTTGGAAGGCCGAAGAGGTAGCAAAGATCGTCATCGCCTACGAGCCCATTTGGGCTATTGGCACAGGCGAGACCGCCTCTGCGCAGGACGCGCAGGAAGTGTGCGGCGCCATCCGAGCGGCGCTCGCCGAGGACTTCGGCACCGAGACGGCCGAGGCGACCCGCATTCTGTACGGCGGCTCTGCGAAGCCCGGTAACATCAAGGAACTCATGGCCCAGCCCGACGTTGACGGTGGTCTCGTCGGCGGCGCTTCCCTGAAGGCTGATTCCTTCGCCGCGATGGCGAACTTCTATGCCTGAGTGGTGACAACGTTCTAGCTGGCGTGCCTTAACTGGGCTGCCAAGCAGACGTGGTGCGGGGCCAACCGGCGAGTGCCGGTTGGCCCCGCCGTCATTCTCCGTTACACTTGCTATGTATGTGCCCCGGATCGGGGCGTGACCGCGATAGAAGTTGGACCCACCGTGACCATTCTGAATAACGTGCTGATCGTGCTCATTTTCCTGACCAGCATCTTGCTGACCCTGACCATCCTGATGCACAAGGGACAGGGCGGCGGCTTGTCGGATATGTTCGGTGGCGGTATTTCTTCATCGGCGGGTTCCTCCGGCGTTGCCGAGCGCAACCTGAATCGCATTACATTGGGAACCTTGCTGGTGTGGCTTGTGTGTATCATCAGTTTCGCGCTGCTCGCGAAGTTCGGCTCCTAATCCGTTCATCGTTCAAGACGTTGTGCTATGGCCCCCACTTTCGTGTGGGGGCCATTTTCTTGTGGTTGTACCCCGCGAATCCCGTCGGTTTCGGATTAAAGGGGCTCTTCGCATTTTGGGGTTCTTCATAGTTGGGTGTGGGTGGAGGCGTCTAGGCCTCCTGCGATGAGGAGCATTCGGAGTTGGTCGTTGGTGGGGTTTCGGTAGCCTCTGGCGGTGCGTCTGCCCAGCTCGATAATGTCCGTTGATGGCTTCTGTGGGGCCGTTGCTGGCTCCGCCTGTGTCGAAGTAGGCGTCGAGTGTGTCCTTCCACTTGCGTAGGGTCCGGCCCAGGCGAGCGATCTCGGGGATGGGGCAGGCTGGTAGGCGCTGGATGAGACGAGCGGCCAGGCGTTGGCCTTGGGCGGGTGTGTCTTGGGGGAAGACCTCGCGCACTTGCCCGGTGAAGGTAGGCGACTTCGACACTGATATGCGCCTCATCTGCCGTGAAGGCCTCACGGAGGCGTTCCTTTTGACGTGGGGTGAGCCTGCGGCGCGAGGCGCGCAAAAGAAGCCGGATCTGATAGAGGGGATCGCCTTTGCGTCCGCGGTGACCCAGGGTGTCTTGATCGAGAGCGTTGCCAGCGAGCTTGACGATATGGAAGGCACTTCAGGCGCTGGTGGCGTCTTGGAGTTGATCGTCGATGGCGTTCTTGCTGTCCCTGGTAGGGATCCAGCGCGCGATTCGCACCCCCGCACGGAAGTCTTCTCCGCGCTCTTCTAGCCAGTTCTCATGCGCGGTGCCAGACCTTCCTGGGACCAGGTCTAACAAGCGGGCCGTGGGGTGATCCTCCCCTCGCGTCAGGTCCACGATGACGGTGAGCTCACGGGGCCCCTTCGGCGTCGGTCCTGGTGGTGCCACACGTGCTCATCGACCCCCAGCACCCGCACGCCTGCGAACCGGGCGGGGTCATCAGATGCGGCTTGCAGGCACGGCTTGATGTGGGACCACACGGTGTTCCACGTGGTTGCGAGTTGTCGGGCCAGGCCAGCGATAGTGGCTCCCTCGAAACGCAACTGTCGGATCGCCCAGCGGATCGCCAGGGCGCCCAAACGCGCCCTGGGTGCGCACATCCGCTCGTCATGTTCCAGGAATGTCACCGTCTGGCAGGTGTGTTCGCGGCATATCCATCGCCGTATTGTGCCACCGGATCCGCACCGGGACCCCGGCCCAGGGCGCGTCGATCACCTCCACCACCATACGCCCGTGGCCTTGTGCGATTCAGCCCACAACCAGGGTAGCCAACCAGCTGGTTGCACGACTCAACACCGAGCACTAGAGCATCTGGGGTGCGAGCAACGCTCATCAGATGGAAGCCCTCCAAATCGACGAGCAGATCACACCGATCACAACGGTCAAGCGACACGCAGCAGCAGGTAGGGTGAGACACCGCCCGAGGTCCTTTGAAGAACGCGGGGGTAGAAGTCCGCTCATCATCAAGGACCTCGACCTCTACCCGCAACCCCCGACCAACACCCGGTCACCCACACTCAATGTCAAGTCCCGGGTTTGTGTAGGGATTTTTAGGCCGCTTTCTTTCGTGTTGTTGTGTATTTGTTTTCTGCTTGTTGCGGTGTGATTCCGCCCAGGGCGAGGTGAGGGCGGCTTGTGTTGTACCAGTGGACCCAGGCTGAGGTTTCGCGTTCGACTTCGCGTTGGTCGCGCCATGGACCTGTGTAGCCGGGACGTGCTTTGTTGTAGATGAGTTCGGCTTTGTATAAGGAGTTCAAGGCCTCGGCTAGAGCGTTGTCGTAGGAGTCGCCGGTGGATCCTACTGAGGCTATGGCCTTGCATTGGGCTAGTGCCTGTCCGTAGCGCACGTCGCGGTATTGGACGCCTCGGTCGGAGTGGTGCACAAGCCCTCGAGTGTCTATGTTTTCGCGGCGTCGCTGGCAGATCGCCATGTTTAATGCGTCCAGGGCCAGGTCAGTACGCAGCGAGGACGCGACCTTCCAGCCCAGGATTTACGAGAGCACACGTCGGTGACGAAGGAGACGTAGACCCAGCCAGCCTGGGTTGGTACGTAGGTAATGTCTGCGACCCACAACTCGTTGAGATCACGGGCCCCAAAATGCCGATTGACCAGATTCAAGGGGCATGCATGGCGCGGCGCTGAAGCCGTGACATGGCGGGTCCGACGCCGACTCACACCACGAATGCCCATACGCCGCATCAGTCTCTCGACCGTGCACCGCGCCACATATCCCACGCCCAACTCGTGAGTGTTGAGGAAGGCGTGCATTTTGCGCACCCCGAACACACAGTAGTTCTCCTCCCACACGCGTCTGATCACGTCTGTGAGCGCCTCGTCGCGCACGCTGCGCGCCGACAAGGGGCGCGCCCGAGCGGCGTAATAACTACTGGGAGCAACCCGCACCCCTGACTGGGACAAGACAGTGCAGATTGGCTCGACTCCCCACCGATGTCGATTGACCTCGATAAAGTCGTAAACTAACGCGCGAGGCGGTCGAGCTCCGCCCCGAAAAAAGCTGACGCCGCCTTCAAGATCTCATTGGCTCGGCGCAGTTCACGGTTTTCAGCTTCCAGCGCCCGGATGCGGGCCTCTTGATCACTGACCTCGCCGCGCTCATTGCGTCCGCCCTGCTCCACGGCACGCACCCACGTACGTAGCGCCTCAGGATTGATCCCCAACTGGCCGCTAATGCGCTTAATAGCACCCCTACGCCGCTCGGGATCAGCACGAGCCTCCAACGCCATACGCGTCGCACGCTCACGCAACTCCATCGAATACTTACGCTGACCAGACATCCCAAACCTCCAATCCGGCCTAAGATACTCTCCACAATACCCGGGACACATCACAACTCTGAAGAGCCCTGGGGTTGAGGCTTGTGTTGTTGACACTTCGTTAAGCGGGTGTGAGTGCCTGCGGAGAGTGAGGTGCCTGTTATGGGAACTCGTCGTCGTTTTACACCGGAGTATCGTCGTGATGTGGCGAGTCTGGTGTTGGATACAGGGTCTTCGATCGCGTCTGTGGCCCGGGATTTAGGGGCTGGGTGAATCGGTGGTGGGCCGGTGGGTCAAACTCGAGCGCGAGCGGCGTCAAGCCGCGCGTGAGGGTCGTCCTGATCCACGCGAGCTGGAAGCTGAGATCACGGCATTGCGTCGGCGGGTGCGTGAGCTGGAGAAGGAGAACGAGTTCTTGGGAAAAGCCAGCGCCTTCTTCGCGTCTCGGCACCAAAGTACCAGCGCTTTGAGCTGATGGACGCGCAGAAGGCTTCCTACTCGATCACCTTGATGGCCAACGTTCTAGGGGTCACGCGCGCGGGCTATTACGCGTGGAAGAGCCGTGCACCCCAGCGGGGTCGGCGTGCATCGGCGCGTCGGCGTTTGGATGAGGCGGTGGCCTGGGAACACGAGGTCTCGGGCGGCACCTATGGGGCTCCTCGCATCCGCCATGCTCTGGCGCGCTCGGGCGTGGATGTGGGTGTGCGGGCGGTCGCCGCATCGATGCGCCGCCAGGGCCTGACAGGCCTGAACACGCACCCACGACCGGCTAGGCGCGGCGGGCGGGGCCCTGTGGCCCATGAGGACCACTGCGTGCGCCAGTGGGATCAAGGCGCCCTGGATCGGGTGTGGATCACGGATTTGACCTACCTGCGGTGCGCCCAAGGCTGGGTCTACCTGTGCGCCGTGCGTGATGCGCACTCGCGCCGAGTCCTGGGATACGCCATGGGCGAGCAGCAAAGCACCGACCTGGTCATCACCGCGCTCGACATGGCCGCCACCACCCGTGGCGGCTTCCCCACTGGGGTCGTGCTCCACGCTGATCGGGGAACACAATTCACCTCCGAGAAACTGGCAGCCTACATGCGCGCCGTCCAAGGAAAAGTGTCGATGGGGCGGGCCGGAAGTGTGCTGGGATAACGCCATGGCCGAATCCTTTTGGGCCACCCTCAAAACCGAGTACTACTACCGGCGTACCTTCACCACCCGCGACCAGGTCTACACCGGGATCGCCACCTGGATCGAAGACTTCTACAACCGCCGCCGCATCCACACCAGCCTCGGCGGCAAATCCCCCATCGAATACGAACTACACCAAGCGGCCTGGACAAAAGCCGCATAAACAAACCGTCAACAACTTGCGCACAACCCCAGCCCGTTAACCCGGTAAGTGGCGTGTTAACCCGACAAGTGGCACCCTCAACCCCTCAATGCGCACGTTAACCCCTTAGGTGGAGCGTGGGCAGGTGTGCCCATACTCCACTAGTAGGGCCCAGCTGCGCACTGAAGGGTTGACACAGCCACCCATGGGGCCAGGCCCCCGCAGGCTCAGAACGCACCAGCCCCACGAGGCCCCGCGCATCCACAGAACCGAGGCAACGCGCCGTTCACGAGCCAGCCGCGACGCGAATCGCCCGGACCTGAGTGGCACTACAACACTCTCTCACGTAGCACGAAGCCGCAGGTGCCAGGTGCCGGTTTCGCGTTCGACCTCGCGCCGATCGTGCCAGACAGCAGGTGACAGGTGCCAGGCGGTACAAAGACCACGCCGACGGGAACGAGAGGGACACCGGTTCCACCATATTGCTTGTTGCCGATCAGATGGGTTCCTCCCGACGGGGCTAGCTCCTGTCGGCGGAGCGAGCGCGCCAGCGCCACCGATGCCTCCCCCGATGACGCTCGGGACCGAACCCCGGCCAACACGTTTTGTCCTATAGCCCCCAGTTTTGCAACGAGCTTTTCTATGCCTCGGCTCTGATCGTCGCCTCAGAGCAGCTGAATCGGCGTTGAGTCGCTGTTCTCGTCAGGCCAGCCCTTATTTCTGTGCGAGTGTCTACGGGAGCTGGATCTGCGAGGCTGCAGCCGCGTCGAGGTAGACGTACGTGGACGGTCTAAGGATGCCCGCGACGGGCAAATCGAGGGGGGAAGCACCTGCGAAGGCACGCCCGAGGGCCTCAGCTTTCCCGTCGCCGACGGTCGTCAGCCACACTTCAGGGCAGGCGCGCATGACCGGCATGGACACGGTGATGCGCTCTGGCGGGGGCTTGGGGGAATTGCGGATCGCCAGGATGGGGGCGGACTCTTCGAGGTCAACATGTCCGGGAAACAGGGAGCAGATGTGCCCGTCTGGCCCCATGCCGATCAGGGCGATGTCGAAGGAACCGTCGCCCATCAGCGCGGTCCACGTGGCCGTGAAGGCGAGCGTCGCCGCATCTAGGCAGCCACCTCCCGGCGCCGACGCATCCGAAGTTGGCATGCGCACGAACTCCACGCCGCTGGCCGCGTGGAAGAAACCTTTCCACGCCTGATCGTCGTTACGATCGCTGTGCCCCGCCGGGACGTAACGCTCGTCTACCAGCCACACGCGCACGCGTGACCAGTCGATCTCGCCGACGCGGGGGAGAAGCGAAGGCAGAAGTGACGTCGCTACAGCGCCACCGGAGATGGCCACGTTAATCCGGCTGCCAGCTTCGGCCTCATCAATGAGAACGCACAGGCGCGCAAGGAATGCGCTGCCGACCGCCTCGTTGAGCGCTTCCACGGTGGGTAGTACTGTCAGGGTGTTAACGGATACCACGTCAGTCCTCCGTCGGGCACTCGGCCAAGCGCGGGAGTTCGGTCGTGAGCAGTTCGCCGTAGTAGACATCCGGATCCAGGCGTCGCAGGTCCTCCATGAGGGAGTCTTGAACTGAGCGACGCGCCAGGTTCACGTTGCGGTCCTCCAACCCTGGGCGCGATAAACGTGCGACCGAGGAGGTGGCGCTGCGCGAGAGTGACACGGTCGTGTCGTCGTCGAAGAAGAACGTGATGTCGGTGATCGTGTGTGCCTCGAGGGCGACGACCCGCTCAACGGGCACACCCAGCTGGTGGTGCAGCCACGCGGCCACGAGGAACGGAGACGGATGCGTCGCGTTACCCGCCACGCGGATGGAGGTGGGCAGACGATCGAAGTCCTCGGCGACGGCTGCGAGCAGCGCGCGCCACAGGGTAACTCCCGCCCATGCCAGATCAGTGTCGCCCGGCGTGTAGACGGTCGACAGGGCCGACAGGGTCTCCATCGGGCACTCCGTGGCTCTCGAATCGGTAATGCGTTTGACTGCGAGGCGCCCCAGCGGGTGGGCGCCGGGATTCTCGGGCGGGGTTACCGGCCAGTAGGTGACGACCGGCGTGTCCGACTGGAGCAGCGGCATGACGAGTGAATCGATGTTCGATGCCGCCTCGCCGCGAGGCTCCAGGATGATGATGTCCGACAGGCCAGCGGCGTCGCCCACGCGGATCTGCGCGTTGAGGAGAGCGGTGCCCTCGGTTGACTCGGGTTCGACGATAACGATGACGCGGCACGGGTGCTCGCGCGAAACAGCGTCGGAGACTTCGATCGCCTTGTCTACGTCAATCATGTCGGGCACGCAGATTAGCAGCGTCAAGACGCGGCTGAGAGCAGCCGATCCACGTTCGTCGCGCAGCTCCACGATACGGGAGGCGACCTCGGCGGACGTAGTGTTCTTCAAAGTTATAATCACGGGAGCCTCCAGAAACGACCGTCACAGGCCAGCATGTCGTGCGCGGACTGGGGACCCCACGTGCCCGGCGCATAGGGTTCGGGCTGGCCCTGGGTCTCCCAGAATGACAGGATTGGATCGAGGATCTTCCACGAGGCCTCGACCTCGTGCTGGTGGGGGAATAGGGGCGCAGACCCGACCAGAGCGTCCAGGATGAGCCGCTCGTAGGCCTCGGGTGAATCCTCCGTGAAGGCATGGCCGTAGGCGAAGTCCATGGTCACGTCGCGCACCTGCATTGACGTGCCCGGCACTTTCGCGCCGAGTTTGAGAGTGAGGCCCTCGTCTGGCTGGACGCGAATGACGAGCGCATTCTGTGCGGCTTCACTCAGGTCTGTGGTGCCGAAAGGAACGTGGGCCGAACGTTTGAAGATGACCGCGATTTCGGTGACGCGCTTACCCAGGCGCTTGCCGGCACGTAGGTAGAAGGGCACGCCCGCCCAGCGGCGAGTGTTCACGTAGAGCTTGACAGCGGCGAAGGTTTCGGTGGTCGAGTCGACGGGGATACCATCTTCCTCGAGGTATCCGCGTACCTTGTCGCCGCCTTGCCAGCCACCCGCGTACTGGCCGCGCGCCGTGCTCGCCGCCAGGTCTTCAGGTAGACGCACAGCCGATAGTACTTTCTCCTTCTCGACGCGAATCTCTTTTGGGGTGAAGTGGACGGGTTCCTCCATGGCGGTCAACGCCATGAGCTGCAGGAGGTGATTCTGAATGATGTCACGGGCCGCGCCAATGCCATCGTAGTAGCCGGCACGCGTGCCGATCCCGATGTCTTCAGCCATCGTGATCTGGACTGAGTCGACGTAGTTGGCTTTCCAGAGGGGTTCAAACATGGCGTTCGCGAATCGCATCGCCATGATGTTTTGCACCGTCTCCTTGCCCAGGTAGTGGTCGATGCGGAAAACATCCTGCTCGTCGAAGATCTGCGAGATGACGTCGGAGAGAGCGCGCGCTGACTCGAGGTCGTGACCGAAGGGCTTCTCGATGATGACGCGGCGCCACTCGCGGCCCTGGCGTTTGTTGAGGCCTGTGTCGGACAGGTGTTTGGCGACGACGGGGAAGTAGGACGGCGGGATCGACAGGTAGAAGGCGTGGTTACCGCCGGTTCCACGCACGCGGTCCAGCTCGGCGACGGTGTCGGCTAGATGACGATATGCTTCCGGGTCGTCGAAGGTGCCGGAGACGAAACGCAGTCCGGAGCGCAGCTGGTTCCACGTGCCCTCGTTGAAGCCGGTGCGCGTGTGTGCCTCGATGGAGGCGCGAACGTATTCCTCGAAGTCCTGGGGGCTCCAGTCGCGTCGGGCGAAGCCGGTCAGGGAGAACGCGGGGTGGAGGAGGCCGCGGTTGGCTAGGTCATAGATGGCGGGCAGGAGCTTCTTTCGCGCGAGGTCACCGGTGATGCCGAAAATGACGAGGCCGCAGGGTGGTGAGACGCGTGGGAGCCTGCGATCTTGGGGGTCGCGCAGGGTAGGGATCGCGTTTGTCACGAGGTAACGCTCCATTCGCTGAGGGGGTTGGGACGAGGCCGGGGTCCGAACGCTTCGCCCGCGGGGGAGAGGAACGGGACTGAGGACCCATACATGTGTAAGAGAATAGGGCTGTTGGCGCGCACTCGCGCGCCAACAGCCCCTTCTACGACGAGGTGACTAGAAAGTCACGACCGGGCGGCGTCTTGGATGGATTCCTTCGCGGCGGCGGCGACGTGCTCGGCGTCGATCCCGTATTCCTTGAAGAGGAGTTCGCCCGGCGCCGAGGCGCCGAAGTGCTCGATGGAGACCGCGCGGCCGGTGTCGCCGATCCAGCGGTACCAGGGCAGGGCCAGGCCGGCCTCGACGGAGACGCGGGCGCGCACGGATGGGGGCAGAACTTCGTCGCGGTAGGCGCGGTCCTGGGCCTCGAACCAGTCGAGGCAGGGGACGGACACGACACGGGCGGCGATGCCGTCGGCGGCGAGGGCGTCGCGGGCCTCGAGGGCCACGGATACCTCGGAGCCGGACGCCATGAGGATCACGTCGGGGGTTCCTTCGGTGTCGGCCAGCACGTAGGCGCCGCGCACCAAGCCTTCGGTCGTCGCCAGGTCGCTGTCGCCTCCGCGTGCCGGGTTGGGCAGGTTCTGACGCGACAGGATGATCGCGGCGGGGTGCGACTGTTCGAGGATTGCCTTCCAGGAGGCGACCGTTTCGGCGGCGTCAGCGGGACGCACGATCGCGAGGTTCGGGATCGCACGGTAAGCAGCAAGGTGTTCGATCGGTTGGTGGGTCGGTCCGTCTTCGCCGACTCCGATGGAGTCGTGGGTCCACACGTAGGTGACAGGTAGGTCCATGAGGGCGGCCAGGCGAACGGTGCCGCGCATGAAGTCGGAGAATACGAAGAACGTGCCACCGTAGGCGCGAGTCAAGCCGTCGGCGGCGATGCCGTTGAGGGCGGCGCCCATCGCGAATTCGCGCACGCCGAAGTGCAGGTTACGACCGAACTCATTGCCGCTGAATGCGTTCGTTGAACGGTGAGCGGGCAGGAAGGAGGGTTGCCCCCTTCATGAAGGTGTTGTTCGAACCCGCGAGGTCGGCGGAGCCACCCCACAGTTCGGGCAACACGGGGGCGATTGCGTTGAGCACTTGGCCGGAAGCTGCGCGAGTCGCGATGGCCTTATCCTCTTCAAAGGTGGGTAGCGCGGCTTCCCAGCCGTCGGGCAGACGCCTGTCAGTCAGGCGCTCGAGCAGTGCGGCACCGTCGGGGTTGGCTGTCTTCCACGCCTCGAAGCGTGCATCCCAGTGCGCGCGGTACTGCGCGACGCGTTGCGCGGCGCGCTCGCGAACCTGGGAGACGAGGGTCGGGTCGGCGTCGAACATCTTAGCGGGGTCGGCACCCAGGGCTACCTTCAGACCCGCCAGGGCCTCGCTGCCGAGCTTTGATCCGTGAATGCCTCCTGTGTTCTGCTTGCCGGGGGTCGGCCAGCCGATGATGGTGCGCAGCGCGATGATCGAGGGCTTCGTTGTCTCGGCCTTGGCGGCCTCCAGCGCGTCGTTGAGTGCGGCGGTGTTTTCCTCATAGGAGCCGTCCTCGCCCAGCCAGTTCACGCGCTGAACGTGCCAGCCGTAGGCTTCGTAGCGCGCCAGGACGTCTTCGTTGAAGGCGATAGAGGTGTCATCTTCGATAGAGATGTGGTTATCGTCCCAGATGACGGTGATGTTACCCAGCTCCTGTGTGCCTGCGAGGGAGGATGCCTCGGCGGAAATGCCTTCTTCGAAGCATCCATCGCCTGCGATGACGTAGATGTGGTGGTCAAACACAGATTCGCCCAACGGTGTGTCGGGATCGAGAAGGCCGTGGACGCGGCGGGCGTTCATGGCGAAGCCGACGGCCGAGGCTATGCCGGTTCCCAGGGGGCCGGTCGTGATCTCGACGCCGTTTGTGTGCCCGTATTCGGGGTGACCGGGGGTTAGGGAACCGGCGGTGCGCAGCTTCGCGATGTCGTCGAGTTCGAGGCCGAAACCACTGAGATAGAGCTGAACGTACTGGGTGAGGGAGGAATGACCAGCTGAGAGGATGAAGCGGTCGCGGCCAATCCAGCGAGGATCGGCCGGGTCAACGTTCATGACCTTGTTGTAGAGCAGGTATGCTGCGGGTGCGAGAGAGATGGCGGTACCGGGGTGCCCCGATCCGGCCTGTTCAACAGCGTCCGCTGCGAGGATCTTTGCAGTTCTGACCGCTTCGTCGTCGATATGGTCCCAGTGAAGTGTCACGTCGGCCTCCAGTCTATGATGGCCCCTACGTTGGGGCGTGTAAATGGTCTTCGCGTCCGTATTTTAGCAAATTGTTCGTCAGCGGTTTGGCGGAATGTTAATTTTCGTGTTTCTCGGTTACTCTGGCACCATGATGGCGTTGGAAACACTCGTGAATGAATGGGTGGACTACTTGCGCGTCGAGAAGGGGGCATCGACGCACACGGTTTCCAGCTATCGGCGAGACGCGCTGCGCTACGTCCGTGATCTGCAAGAACGAGGCATCCGTAGCCTCGCGGAGGTCAGTGCCCGTGACATAGAGGACTACACGATGAGGCTCGCGTCTGGGGAGTTGACGGGGCGCGCGGCGGCGACTGCGTCGGTGGCCCGCGCCCAGGCTGCGATCCGTGGCCTCCACAAGTACGCGCTCACGGAGGGCCTCGTGGGAGTTAATCCGGCTGTCCACCTGCACGCTCCGCGTCAGGGGCGTCACCTCCCCAAAGCGCTGACGGTCGATGAGGTAGGCCGCCTCCTTGACGCTGCCCACGCGGACGACTCGGTGATCGGGATTCGGGACTGTGCTCTCCTGGAACTGCTCTACGCGACGGGAGCGCGCGTGTCCGAGGCCGTGTCCCTGTGCGCCGACGACTTTGATCTGGATGCCGAGGTGCCGGTGGTCCGTCTGTTCGGTAAGGGACGCAAGGAGCGGATTGTTCCCGTCGGTTCTTTCGCGGTCGAGGCCTTGGGTGCGTACCGGGTGCGCGCCCGTCCTGCTCTGGCTGTCAGGGGTCATGGAACGAACGCTTTCTTTCTGAATTCGCGTGGGGGTCCACTGTCGCGTCAGAGCGCATGGACGGCGATCCGGCGCGCGGCCCAGGCCGCTCAGCTGGAGGATAAGGTTTCACCGCACACGATGCGGCATTCCTTCGCAACCCACCTGCTCGAGGGTGGAGCGAGCGTTCGCGAGGTTCAGGAGCTTCTCGGGCACGCGTCGGTGTCAACGACTCAGATATATACGGCGGTGACGGCGGCTGCGCTGCGAGAGGTCTTCACCGTCTCTCACCCTCGGGCGCGTGGCACCGACGAGATAGCCCAGCGATGACATAGGATGGGGACGTGACCATGAATACGCATCCGACGCTGACACCCGACTTGCCCGCCGACCAGGTCGATTTTCCCGTGCCCGCGCCTCTGACGGGACACGGCCCCGCCCGCGTAATTGCGATGTGTAATCAAAAGGGAGGCGTCGGGAAGACGACCACGACGATCAACCTTGGGGCCGCCCTGGCTGAGTATGGTCGTCGTGTCCTCATCGTCGACTTTGACCCACAGGGTGCCGCCTCCGTGGGGCTGGGCATCAATGCTCTCGACATGGAGCAGACGATTTACACGCTGCTGATGAATCCAAAGGCTGACGTGCGTGCGACCGTGTGCCGCACGGCGACGGACAACCTGGACATCATTCCTGCGAACATTGACTTGTCTGCCGCCGAGGTGCAGCTGGTCAACGAGGTTGCGCGCGAAAGCGCCCTGGCTCGCGTGCTGCGCCACGTGGAAGCTGACTATGATGTGATTCTCATTGACTGCCAGCCGTCGCTTGGCTTGCTTGCGGTGAACGCGCTCACCGCCGCTCATGGCGTTATCGTTCCCGTCGAAGCAGAGTTTTTCGCGCTGCGTGGCGTGGCGCTCCTGGTGGAGACGATTGAAACGGTGCGCGATCGAATTAACCCGCGTTTGAAGATTGACGGGATCGTCGCCACGATGGTCGATTCTCGTACCCTGCACTCGCGTGAGGTTCTCCAGCGGCTACAGGAGGCTTTCGGTGACCTCGTCTTCGACACTCGCATCGGTCGCACTATTAAGTTCCCGGACGCGTCGGTAGCCACGGAACCGATTCTGTCGTATGCACCCAACCACGCGGGGGCGCACGCGTATCGTCGGCTGGCGCGCGAAGTTATCGCCCGTGGTGATGCTGCCTAACCCGATTGAGATCCAGGGCGAACTTGAACTTTTCGCCGTTTCGTTGCCTGTCTTTGAAGGTCCTTTTGACCTTCTTCTGTCACTGATCGCGCGCCACAAGCTCGACATCACTGAGGTCGCGCTCGCGCAGGTTACAGACGAGTTCATCGCCTTCACGAAGGCTTTCCCCGACCTGTCGCGCACGACGGAGTTTCTTGTGGTCGCGGCGACCCTCCTCGACATGAAGGCCGCGCACCTGCTGCCTCGACTCGACGAGCAGGACAACACGAGCGACGCGGATTTGGAGGTCCGTGATCTGCTCTTCTCCCGCCTCCTACAATATCGGGCCTTCAAGGAGGCATCGAAAGACATCGGTGCGCGCCTGGCCGCCAGTAGCTCCTACGTTCCCCGCGATGTCCCCCTTGAGGCACATCTCGCGTCCGTGCTGCCCGAACTCACGTGGTTCACGACGCGTGAGGATCTTGCACGGCTCGCAGCTCATGCTCTGTGCGCGTCACCGCCCACTGTCCAGGTCGCCCACCTGCACGACCCGGTCGTGCCGGTGCGCGAGCAGGCCCTCGTCGTCGCAGACAAACTCGCGTCGGCGGGGGAGATGAGCTTCCGGGAACTCGTCGCCGACGCGGCCACGCGCGCCGTCATCGTGTCGCGTTTCCTGGCGCTCCTTGAACTTTTTCGGCGAGGGGTCGTCGAGTTCGTCCAGGAGGGGGCACTAGGGACACTGACAATCCGGTGGAGAGCCGAGGTGGACGCGAGCGACATCGACATTGACGAGGCGCGGCGTGGCGCGCGCACTGAGGACACGCTCGCCGCCGCGGGCGCCACGGCCTCGTCGACGGGAGGACACGCGGACGGTAGAAGGAGACGGTGACGATGACTGACGCGCAGCTGCGAGCGCCGATCGAGGCGATCCTGATGGTCGCCTCCGAACCGGTTTCCGTCCACGAGCTCGCGGGCGCCCTCGAGGCGGATACAACAGAAGTGGAGGAGACGCTGCGCGCCCTGGCCAGCGACTATCTGGGTCAGGGAGAAGGGCCAGAGCGTGGCTTCGAGTTGCGCGAGGTCGCGGGAGGCTGGCGCATCTATTCCGCTCGCGCCTACGCCGACATCGTCGGTCGCTTCGTCGTGGGTTCGGCTCACGCGCGCCTGTCCCAGGCAGCCCTCGAGACCCTGGCAGTCATCGCCTACCGCCAGCCGATCTCACGCGCCCGCATCGCACGCATCCGTGGCGTGAACGTCGATGGCGTCGTGCGCACTCTCCTCGCCCGAGGCCTCGTGGAAGAGACGGGTGCGACACCGTCCGGGGCGCGCCTATACGGCACGACGGGGGAGTTTCTTGCGAAAATGGGAATGATGAGCCTGTCGGAGCTGGTACCCTTGGCACCCTACTTGCCTAACGCCGATGCGCTGGATGAATTGGAGGAAGAACTATGAGGGCTAACCCTTACACGGCCGGTGGTGTGCGCCTGCAGAAGGTGCTCGCCCGGGCTGGTGTTGCGTCTCGGCGTGCGTCCGAGCAGATGATCGCGGATGGCCGTGTGAGCGTTGACGGGCAGGTTGTGCGCACCCAGGGTGTTCGCGTTGATCCTGCGACCCAGGTGATTCACGTCGACGGTGAGCGGCTGATTCTGGACGAAGCAAAGCACGTCGTGCTTGCCGTCAATAAGCCGATTGGTACGGTGTCTACTATGAGCGACCCGGAGGGGCGTCCGACTATCGCGGACCTGGTCGCCGACTACCCTGAGCGCCTTTATCACGTGGGTCGTCTCGACATCGACACGTCGGGCTTGCTGCTGCTAACCAACGATGGTGAGCTGGCGAACCGACTGACGCACCCGTCTTACGAGATCCACAAGACTTACGTCGCGCGCCTACATGGCGACGTCAAGCCTGGTGTGAAGCGCGCACTGATGAATGGTATTGACTTGGAGGATGGTCCGATTAAGGTCGATTCTTTCCGCGTCGTCGATACTTACGGCGACATCACAACCGTTGAGATCGTCGTGCATGAGGGCCGTAACCGGCTGGTGCGGCGCATGATGGAGGCTGTCGGCTATCCGGTGCGCGAACTCGTACGTACAGGCTTTGGCCCGATTTCTCTTGATCATTTGAAGCAGGGCACGACGCGCCGCGTGAAGGGTAATGCGCTGATCGCACTGTATGGGGCTGTCGGCCTGTGACCGGTTCGGGCGTAGGTTCTGTGCCGCGAGTTGTTTCCACGGTCGGACCTGTTTTGGTGATCGGGTCCGGCCTGTTGGGCGCATCCCTTGGCTTGGCGTTGCGCGCCGGGGGAGTGACTGTTTACTTGGAGGATTCCTCGCCTACCTCCCTGCGCTTAGCGTCCGACGTAGGCGCGGGGGTTCCCTTTGGTGATGTCATCGACGAGGCCGGGGTGGCCTATGGGGATGCGGGGACGGATGCGTGCGGCTACGAGGCGCCGCGTCTCGTTGTGGTAGCTACGCCCCCCGATGTGGCCGACCGTGTCATCGTGGATTCGTTGGTGAGGTTCCCGGATGCGATCGTCACGGATGTTGCGTCAGTCAAGGATGCGGTTGTCGCGGACGTTCTGGCAACTCTCGAAGAGCGAGGCATTGAGGATGAGGCTCAGCGCTACGTGGGTTCGCACCCGATGGCTGGTCGGGAGCGTTCCGGTGCCGGCGCGGCGGATGCAGATCTGTTTTATGGGAGGCCGTGGGTCATTGTGGCCCACGAATTCACGTGGCCGCGGGCGGTGCTGGTCGCTCGTGCTCTCGCCACGGATGTTGGCGCGGTGCCTTTGGAGATGAACGCGGGTACGCACGATCATGCGGTGGCTCTTGTTTCTCACGTCCCGCAGTTGGTGTCGTCGATGCTGGCAGCGCGTCTCGTTGATGCTCCCGCCCAGGCGCTGGGTCTTGCGGGGCAGGGCCTGCGAGACACCGCTCGTATCGCAGCGTCCGACCCGCGTCTGTGGACGGCGATCTTGGCGGGCAACGCTGGTCCCGTCGCGATGATCCTGCGCGACCTTCGCGGTGATCTGGATGATTTGCTGCTTCATTTGGAGGCGGCCGCCGAGCTGGGGCCGTTGCGAGGTGGCAGCGTGGGGGCGATCAACCGTGTGATGACCGCCGGTAACCAGGGGGTTGCTCGCATCCCCGGTAAGCACGGCGGGGCTCCGTCGCGCTACCAGGAAGTTGAAGTGCTTATCCCCGATGAGCCTGGTGCGCTCGGTCGTCTCTTCACTGAGCTGGGCGAGGACTCGATTAATATCGAAGATCTCGTGCTTGAGCACTCTGCGGGCGCGCAAGCCGGTGTCGCTCGCATCATGATTGATCCGGCGGTCGCTGACCGCTGCGCCGCTGACCTGCACGAGCGGGGTTGGCGGCTTATTTCCCATTAGTACGACTTCGACGAGGAGAATCGACGGATGAACGACTCAATGCGCCAGGACGCGATCTCACGCGTTGGCATCACCATTGCGATTGACGGGCCGGCCGGTTCGGGTAAGTCCACGGTCTCCAAGGAGCTGGCATCGCGTCTGGGCATCGGCTATCTCGATACGGGTGCCATGTATCGCGCCCTCACATGGTACGTGTTGGACCGGGGAATCGACGTGGAGGACCACGACGCGATTGCGGCTGCGGCGCACGAGATGGTGTTGCGCCTGGAGTCCGACCCCTCGGACCCGCACGTGTGGGTGGGTGACACAGAGGTGACCGAGCAGATTCGTGAGCCTCGTATTGCCCTCGCGATCAAGCATATTTCGACGAATTTGGCCGTGCGCGCGTGGATGGCAGCTGAGCAGCGTCGTCGCATGATGGAGGCGCGTGCGCAGGGTTCTGGCATGATTGCCGAGGGACGTGACATTACCACCGTCGTCTGCCCGGATGCGGATGTTCGTATCTTGCTGTTGGCTGACCAGGAGGCGCGCCTGCGTCGACGGACGCTGGAGCTGTACGGTGACGCGACCGAGGAACACATGGAGATCGTGCGCGCTCAGGTTGAAGGCCGCGACAAGGCGGACTCTACTGTGTCTGAATTTATGACGGCGGCTCCCGGAGTGGAGACGGTGGATTCGACCGGCCTGGACATTGCTGGCGTGTGCGAGGCGGTTCTTGCCTTTGTGGATGATGACCTGGCATCGAGAGAGGCGTAGGCTCCGGCTCACAGGGGTGCCCCCAGCGTGACATCACGCTGGGGGCACCCCTGCTTCGCGTTAGCAGCGCGGGTCCTTACCTCGACGCTCTGTTATGGCCGCGTTTTTTCAACAGGCGCGTGCGCCCGTCGTTCCCTCAGTGCCCAGTTGAGGTGGGGCCGTAGGGCGCGCCGCCCTGCGGGGTGTTGCCCTGCCATCCCTGCGGGGTGTTCCCCTGCCCGTTGTTGGGTATCGGCACTGTGTTGCCGTATTGCTGTTGGGGATTGGTGCCTGGAGTGGGCAGACCGGTTCCGTATTGTGTGCCTCTGGCATCGCCGTTGGATGCCAACATATTGGCGGCCTTGATGGCTTGAATCTTCTTGTAGACGGTGTAGGCGGCAAAGGCGGCGCCGACGACCACTATGATCGCGATCACCGGTTTCGGCACACTACTGTTGCTCGAGCCACTTCCGACCCGAATGCGGAAGCGGCGGCGTGCGGGAGCGAGGACTGACTGGGATGAGGAGTATGCACTCGCTTCGATGACGGGTGTGGTCGTGGACGACATCTGGGCGTAGCTGGTGTTAACGGTCGTTGGTGTGGGGGCAGCGTCGGTGGGTATGCCGGGAATGAATAGAGGCAAGGTTGCGCATGCGAGAGCAGCGGCGCACGAAAGAAGTCGGCGAACTGTCATTGGGGTTCCTCCAAAGGGAGCATGGTGTGAATGGGTGAGTTTCAGTGTAATCCAAAGCATGTTGCTATGGCCAGTAGCACTGTCTTATCGTGAGGCTGTGCGTGCGTGCAGGGTCCCCGGCCTTCTTCAAGTAATATGTGGTGTGGCACACTTCAATCGGGTTGCGTTCTTCGCTGTGGTTGCGCTATAGTTCTACAGGTCGCTGCGGCGACAAACTAAATACGGGCTGTGGCGCAGCTTGGTAGCGCACTTGACTGGGGGTCAAGGGGTCGTGGGTTCAAATCCCGCCAGCCCGACAAAATACGTCGCGAGGACAGGAGCTGTCCTCGCGTTTTAGTTTTACATGTTGGTTTTTATCCGTCATTAGCCATGCCTGACAGTCAACGATCCTGGGTTAAAGGGCAAGACGTGTTGGTTTTGTGGGCTATAGGCGCAAACGTGGTGCTTTAGACGGCGTGTCGTGGGTCTAGTGGGCGCGTCCGGCCCAGCCTTTGCGTGGCCAGAGTCCTTCTTCTGGGGTGGGGGTTCCTTCCGGGATTCCGTGGCGTTTCTGATCGGTGTGGTTGGGGTGTTTGGGTGTGGGGATCCGGCGGGGTGTGGGGCACCCGTCGTGTTCCCATTGGGTCAGGACTTCGGTGGGGGTCGGGGGTTGTGGGGTGCGCAGGAGGAGAGCCCATTCGGCGATGACGGCTTTGGTGGTAGGCACTGGCACCGCGGTGAGCGTGGAGGAGTTCACGCACGACAGCGTTGATGGATTCGACGTGGTTGGTGGTGGCGCAGGCCGGCGGGTCGGCTGGTGTGCCGTCGGGGTTGGTCAGGTAGGTGAACAGCACTCCTTGGCGTGCCAGTCGTGCCAAGCGTCGGTAGGCGCGGCGCGTGCGTTCATGCGTGTACCACCAGGTTTTACCGGTTTTTGACGCCCATGCAGGGTCTTGAGCGGCGAAGGTGCGCTGTGACATCCATTCTCGGAAGGTGTGCCCAAAGTCGTGGAGCATCGTCAACCACGCGCTGGCTTGGTCGACGCTGGTGATGCTCGTCAAGCGTCGTGACAAGGCCAGCAACGCCCGTGCGGGTTCGGTTCTGGGATGCATGGTGAGGTCGCGGATGATGTCACGATGAACGTGGACCAGGCAGCGTTGCACGCGCGTGGAGGGCCATAGGTGCGCGATAGCCGCCAAGGCGCCTGCAGCACCGTCGGTGGTGACCACATCGGCAGGAGCGAGGCGTTCAAGTAGGGCCGTGTAGGCCTGCGCGGATTCGTTGGCCGCCCACTGCCACTCCAGCACATGCTCGCGGTCTCGGGCGATCAGCAGCACCCATTCGCCCGACAGGTGCATGCCGTCAATGAAGATCTGATCGTGGACCTGCCCGGTGACGGGCGGGTGAGGTACCGGCACCTGCCAGCACCAACAGGTACGACGCCGGAAAGCGCGCGCTGAGCCTTCCTGTTCGTCTTGGGTGTGCCGAGACGTCGCCCACGCGATGAAGTCTGCCAGCTCATCGGCTTGTTCGTGTCGGCGCGCACGCCCTGATGGACATGTGGTTGACAGGGCGCACGAGGTGCATTTCCACCGTTGAGCGCCCGCCGCGGTGTGTCCATTCTTCTTCATCGGCACAGCGCACACCGGGCAACGCCGAGCACGATTCGATCGTGTTCTCACCCACTACACGATCACCCCAGAAAGTCAAGGAAGCTGCGCGATTAACCGCCCGAACCTAAATAACAGCGACTTTCGCCCGCAATCCCAACCTAAACCCGGAACTTAAGCACCACGTTCGTGACCTATTGGGGTTGTGCGCAAGTTGTTGACGGTTTGTTTATGCGGCTTTTGTCCAGGCCGCTTGGTGTAGTTCGTATTCGATGGGGGATTTGCCGCCGAGGCTGGTGTGGATGCGGCGGCGGTTGTAGAAGTCTTCGATCCAGGTGGCGATCCCGGTGTAGACCTGGTCGCGGGTGGTGAAGGTACGCCGGTAGTAGTACTCGGTTTTGAGGGTGGCCCAAAAGGATTCGGCCATGGCGTTATCCCAGCACACTCCGGCCCGCCCCATCGACACTTTCCTTGGACGGCGCGCATGTAGGCTGCCAGTTTCTCGGAGGTGAATTGTGTTCCCCGATCAGCGTGGAGCACGACCCCAGTGGGGAAGCCGCCACGGGTGGTGGCGGCCATGTCGAGCGCGGTGATGACCAGGTCGGTGCTTTGCTGCTCGCCCATGGCGTATCCCAGGACTCGGCGCGAGTGCGCATCACGCACGGCGCACAGGTAGACCCAGCCTTGGGCGCACCGCAGGTAGGTCAAATCCGTGATCCACACCCGATCCAGGGCGCCTTGATCCCACTGGCGCACGCAGTGGTCCTCATGGGCCACAGGGCCCCGCCCGCCGCGCCTAGCCGGTCGTGGGTGCGTGTTCAGGCCTGTCAGGCCCTGGCGGCGCATCGATGCGGCGACCGCCCGCACACCCACATCCACGCCCGAGCGCGCCAGAGCATGGCGGATGCGAGGAGCCCCATAGGTGCCGCCCGAGACCTCGTGTTCCCAGGCCACCGCCTCATCCAAACGCCGACGCGCCGATGCACGCCGACCCCGCTGGGGTGCACGGCTCTTCCACGCGTAATAGCCCGCGCGCGTGACCCCTAGAACGTTGGCCATCAAGGTGATCGAGTAGGAAGCCTTCTGCGCGTCCATCAGCTCAAAGCGCTGGTACTTTGGTGCCGAGACGCGAAGAAGGCGCTGGCTTTTCCCAAGAACTCGTTCTCCTTCTCCAGCTCACGCACCCGCCGACGCAATGCCGTGATCTCAGCTTCCAGCTCGCGTGGATCAGGACGACCCTCACGCGCGGCTTGACGCCGCTCGCGCTCGAGTTTGACCCACCGGCCCACCACCGATTCACCCAGCCCTAAATCCCGGGCCACAGACGCGATCGAAGACCCTGTATCCAACACCAGACTCGCCACATCACGACGATACTCCGGTGTAAAACGACGACGAGTTCCCATAACAGGCACCTCACTCTCCGCAGGCACTCACACCCGCTTAACGAAGTGTCAACAACACAAGCCTAACCCCATATAGTCCGGTTTTGTGGTGACGTTTCGGCTTGCTGGTGCGGGAGAACCCACATTGAAGGTGGGGGCTATAGGCGCAAACGTGGTGCTTTAGACGGCGTGTCGTGGGTCTAGTGGGCGCGTCCGGCCCAGCCTTTGCGTGGCCAGAGTCCTTCTTCTGGGGTGGGGGTTCCTTCCGGGATTCCGTGGCGTTTCTGATCGGTGTGGTTGGGGTGTTTGGGTGTGGGGATCCGGCGGGGTGTGGGGCGCCCGTCGTGTTCCCATTGGGTCAGGACTTCGGTGGGGGTCGGGGGTTGTGGGGTGCGCAGGAGGAGAGCCCATTCGGCGATGACGGCTGTGGTAGGCACTGGCACCGCGGTGAGCGTGGAGGAGTTCACGCACGACAGCGTTGATGGATTCGACGTGGTTGGTGGTGGCGCAGGCTTAGCGGGTCGGCTGGTGTGCCGTCGGGGTTGGTCAGGTAGGTGAACAGCACTCCTTGGCGTGCCAGTCGTGCCAAGCGTCGGTAGGCGCGGCGCGTGCGTTCATGCGTGTACCACCAGGTTTTACCGGTTTTTGACGCCCATGCAGGGTCTTGAGCGGCGAAGGTGCGCTGTGACATCCATTCTCGGAAGGTGTGCCCAAAGTCGTGGAGCATCGTCAACCACGCGCTGGCTTGGTCGACGCTGGTGATGCTCGTCAAGCGTCGTGACAAGGCCAGCAACGCCCGTGCGGGTTCGGTTCTGGGATGCATGGTGAGGTCGCGGATGATGTCACGATGAACGTGGACCAGGCAGCGTTGCACGCGCGTGGAGGGCCATAGGTGCGCGATAGCCGCCAAGGCGCCTGCAGCACCGTCGGTGGTGACCACATCGGCAGGAGCGAGGCGTTCAAGTAGGGCCGTGTAGGCCTGCGCGGATTCGTTGGCCGCCCACTGCCACTCCAGCACATGCTCGCGGTCTCGGGCGATCAGCAGCACCCATTCGCCCGACAGGTGCATGCCGTCAATGAAGATCTGATCGTGGACCTGCCCGGTGACGGGCGGGTGAGGTACCGGCACCTGCCAGCACCAACAGGTACGACGCCGGAAAGCGCGCGCTGAGCCTTCCTGTTCGTCTTGGGTGTGCCGAGACGTCGCCCACGCGATGAAGTCTGCCAGCTCATCGGCTTGTTCGTGTCGGCGCGCACGCCCTGATGGACATGTGGTTGACAGGGCGCACGAGGTGCATTTCCACCGTTGAGCGCCCGCCGCGGTGTGTCCATTCTTCTTCATCGGCACAGCGCACACCGGGCAACGCCGAGCACGATTCGATCGTGTTCTCACCCACTACACGATCACCCCAGAAAGTCAAGGAAGCTGCGCGATTAACCGCCCGAACCTAAATAACAGCGACTTTCGCCCGCAATCCCAACCTAAACCCGGAACTTAAGCACCACGTTCGTGACCGATAGTCCGAAGGTGGTTGTTTCATCGTGGGGGTGTGTATACCCCGAGGTTGAGATGGGTGTCATGGGGTTAACGCGCATTGTCAGCGGTTCGCGTGCGAGGGATACACCAGGTCAGGCGCCGTTGTGCTCACAACGCAGGCCATCTGAGCCTGTCAATTTCTGTGTATGGGGGTTAGAGGTAGGGGGTGATTCGGTCGGGGTAGGCGGTGGTGAGTTGGGCGAGGGCTTGTTTCCAGTTGGTGGTGGTGTGTCCTTGGATGAGGCGTGTGTGTCCTGTTCGTTTGTTGGCGGGTTTGCCAGCGTCTGCGAGGCGCTGAGCGGCTCGTTTGTCTTCGATGTTGCAGATGGCGAGCCACAAGAGTTTGACGGCGGCTTCTTCGCTGGGGAAATGCCCGCGGTTCTTGGTGATTTTACGTAGCTGGTAGTTCAAGGACTCGATAGCGTTGGTGGTGTACACGACGCGGCGCAGCATGGGCGGGAACGCCAAGAACGGCGTGAAGCGCTGCCAGGCGCGCTGCCAGGTCGCAACGGTTTGGGGGTAGCGCGCTCCCAGGTCACTGGCCGCGAAGTCCTCCAGCGCCCCTCGGGCGGTTTCCTCGTTGGGCGCGCTGTACACCCGCTTCAAAGCCGCGGCGACGCTCTTACGGTCCTTGTAGGACACGAAACGCATGGACGCGCGGATTAAGTGAACGACGCAGGTTTGGACCATGGACTGGGGCCAGGTCGCTTCGATGGCTTCGGGCAGGCCAGCCAACCCGTCGCAGCACACGATCAGGACATCGCGTAGGCCTCGGTTGGCCAGCTCGGCGCACACGTGGGCCCAAAAGGAGGCGCCTTCATCGGCTTGGACCCAGATGCCCAGCACGTGCTTGACGCCCTCCATGTCCACTCCTACCGCCAGGTGAGCGGCCCGGTTCTCCACCCTGTGATCGCATCGGACTTTGATGCGGATCGCATCCAGGTAGATCACCGGGTAGAACGCTTCTAAGGGGCGGTGCTGCCACTCCAAGACGGCCTCGCACACCGCGTCAGTGATCGTGGAAATCGTCCCGGCACTGACCTCCACGCCCAGGGTGGAGGCCAGGTGATGGCGTATATCGCGTACCGTCATCCCCCCGGCATACAAGCTGATAATCATCGAATCCAAGCCATCGAGGCGCCGCTGCCCTTTACGCACCAGGCGCGGGGTGAACGAGCCTGCCCGGTCCCGGGGGACCTCGATCTCGAAGGCTCCCACCTCCGACATCACGGTCTTCTTCGTCGTGCCGTTCCTCGTGTTCGAGCGCGCCTGCCCACTGGTCTGGCCCTTCTCATACCCCAAATGCTGGGTCAGCTCAGCGGCCAACCCGCGCTCCAAGGCCTCCTTGAGCAACGCCGGCAACAAGCCCTGGCTGCCCGTCATCTCGACCTCGCCAGCATCAAGACGCTCAAACAACGCATCCAACGCCCCCGAGCGACGCAGCTCCTCCACAGCCTCACGCCCACTAGCGCGAGCCACAACAACATCATCATTCATCATGCATCAATCCTTTCAAACAAGAAGACGGATACACAGACAATTAAACACGCCCGGCCATCTCTCACACGACACCCCGTTGTCGGCGTTTGTTACCGAGGTGGTTTGCGACGTGGGCGGCGCCGCCCCGAGGCGTGACCTCACCGACAGCAAACTGTGGGAATTGCGCTGCACGGGGACCCGTACGTGACTTGCTTGCCGATGACGTCGCCACCAAACGGGGGGAATTGCACCATTAGAGGCGCGACACGCCGGCGACACGCCGAGGGGAGGCTTCTAATGGTGTAAAACCCCCACCATTACCCCTGGTGTCATGCTCCCTCACTGGTGCAGGACTGCCCGACGGGCGCCAATTAACGCCGGAAGGGCGTCGCCGACAGGACCCTGCCGCACGGGCGCGGGTAGACCGGGCGCCAATAAACGCCGGTAGGGAGTCGCCGGCAATGACAAGGGGACGACTAGCGGCCAGCTCCCAAGCGAGGCTTGTTGCCGATGAGGCGAAACACCCGATCAGGAAGATTCAACCCCAACTGATCAGGTGCAATCCTCCCGATCACATGCAATCCTCCCAATCACGTGCAATCCTCCCAATCAGGTGGACCCCTCCCAATGGAGCCAACCCCCATCGGAGGCGCAAGCAGGCTAGCACAATGACGGACGACGCAAGCGCACGTCACGGCCAACCCCAATCGGCGGCGCGAGCGCGCCAGCGCCACCGACGCCGCCGGCGACAATGCCAGGGACCGAGCCGCGACCAACACGTTTTATCCTTTAACTCTGATGGTGAGGCTTGGTTGGTCTGGTGAATCCCTGCACACGGCGGAGAAGATCGTTTGGGCGGTGCTTCACTCGCTCGTTAACCCGTTATCCGGGGCATTAACCCGCTATTGCGCACGCCAACCCTGAATATGAGCGTGGGTGGCACCACCGCTCAGGTTAGCGGTTCCACGTGAGAGTCAGCGGTGTCCCCGCGCCCAGGTTAACAGTCCCACGTGCTTACAAGGGGTTTGCGTTCATTCAATGGGGCTTGCACACAGTTTGTTCTGGCATTGAGCGCAGCTTCCAGCTATTTCACCTTCCTATCAGCATCGGGGCAGGTCGACGTAGCCGGGACGATCCAACAGAAACGAACCCTACCAGCACGTTTTGTCCTAGAACTCTCTGCGGACCGTCTGGAACGTGAGATGATTGCGTTCAGGCGGACGGAATATCCCATCCACGAGGAGGTTTGCTGAACGGCCAGAAAGATTCTGCCCTTGCGAACGCAGTGCCCAGACTCCTCGCCTCCTACGAGTGTGCTCAGATGGGGCATAAGCGGAAACGACTGTAACGCCGCACTTGGGATTTTCCCGCCATACGGATGTCTCGTCGCGCGACGTTACTCCAGTGGGGGACCTCCGTCCCTTCTCGATTTGTTGGCCAATCTTTGTAATCGAAATGTGACGCGCTGAGCTGTTACCGCATTTTGCCTGGTGCAGTGTGGTTTCTTCATTAGAATGCGTGGATTTGCGCAGGTCATCACCTGTTCGATGCGGTGTGAAGCGCACCAATTATCGCTTCTCTGTGGGGTAAACTATGCCCTAGGTCGAGGTCGTCAACGGGGATGATTTCGACCTACCTCGTAGGTACTGGGCGTTGCCCGATCAAGTACCGTCGAGATGCCGGAACCGACACAAAACATCCCCGGCCTCGTCAAAGGCGACGAGGCCGGGGGAAGCAGGACGAGTAACGAAGAGTGGTCAGTCGTCACTTCCCGACGCAGTCTGGTGATGACCAGGGCGCGCATCGTTAGCGCGGGTATCTTCCGGCGTCGCTTGGCCTTCCGGTACGCACTGGAACCGGGCCGCGGTCGTGCCTTCCGTGACCGCGCGATTTGATGCTGGAATCGATATTGTCTGGCCATCTGACGCGACAATGTTAAGACGGTTGAAAGCATCAAGTTCGACAAGGAACAGATCATCAAGGGAGTCGATACCGGCCCGCGTGAGTTCCGCTCGTAGCCATTCTTCGTTACAGTGAGCCAGCTCCATAGCATCGCTCACAATCTGACCGTTAGACACCAGAAGAAAATTAAGTCCTCCCTCGCCAACCTTGCGGACGGTGAGAGAACCATTGGCCTCCCGTTGGGCACGGTCCCTCGCTCAGCGAGAAAATGCCCTTTTCTCGCATCTCAGCGAGGAACTCCACGGGGTCAAACTGATGATCAGGGCTGTCCAAGGCATCCTGCGTGAAACGTCCGTTCTCGATTATCGTGTGGGCGCGGCCCATAACGATGGCGCGCGTGGGCATGAACTTCGACGTCAGGTAGTTCAGGCCGGAGACGATCGCGAAAGTCACGAGGAGAACGCTGGCATATTCCGCGAAGGTAATAGCGTGATTGTAGATGACACCACCGATGATGCCACCCAGGATAAAGTTGCCGATAAAGTCGATCGGCGTCATCTGGGTCGTCTGTTGCTTGCCGGTGAAGCGCAAGTGAAGAACGATCAGGATGACACCGATCAGGAGTTTGAGGATCGTCATTTCGAAACCGTGAACATCGAACAAGGCGACACTCTACCCGGCATATGAATGAGCGGGACCAGCAGCGATGTGATCAGTTCGTCGGATCCGCGTCGATCGCTCCCTGGACGTCGTGAAAGAGCAGGTTTGAGATCTCGACCTGGACAACCTCAACCTTTGGAACATCGTGAAGCGCGAGCGGATCATCTGCTGACGTTTGAAGGAACAGTGTGCCACAGCCGAAGATGCGGTCGTCGAAGTTCTTCTCCATCTGAATGTCGGAGATGCGCGACAGCGGCAGATCGTGTCCCGTGCGGGTAAAAATGCCGCGTCGGGTAATGATGCGCTTCGTCGTTACCGTATACGTCGAAGTCGCCCACTTGATCCAAGGGATAAGGAACAGAGGGACCGACAGTACCAAGGTAGCGATCCAGATCGTCGGCAGAGCCCAGTAGCGGGCGTTATCCGGCACATAGAAGGACCCGACGACCGCCGCGATAAACAAGATGGCCTCGATGACAATGGCTGGCAGCAAGGTTTTGATGTGCGTGTGCATGTGCCGAACGACGATCTCGTCCTGACTGAGGAGCTTCTTGGAAATAGCCATGGCTCCATCATGCCAGATAACAGTCCACGAAGAGGACGCGTGTCACACACGCATTACCGGTCACGGGCTGGGAATGGGGCGCTTGTGTGTTCCAACGATGTCCGTATTAACGATGCCGATGGCCGCCATGAGCGCGAGCATCGTCGTCGGGCCAACGAATCGGAAGCCTCGTGCTTTCAAATCTGCGGCCAGCGCGCGCGACTCAGGGATGAAGGAAGGAACCTCATGGGCACAGGTTGGGCGCGGATCTACTTCTGGTCGATAGGACCACACGAGTTCACCGAGATGATGAACAGTGGGGGAGTCGGGTTCGTCGCGGCAGGTACGCAGCGCGAGCGTCGCCCGCGCGTTCGCCACCGCTGCCTCGATCTTACGACGGTTACGGATGATGCCCTCAGTGCGGGTAAGGCGCTCAACGTCGGCGTCAGTGAAAGCAGCAACCACATCCGGTAAAAAACCAGCGAAAGCGGCACGGAAGGCGTCGCGCTTCGCCAGCACGGTACGCCAGGACAGGCCCGCTTGGAATCCCTCAAGGGCCAGGCGTTCGAACACGCCCGCTTCGTCGTGGATGGGGTAACCCCACTCGGTGTCGTAGTAGTCGCGCAGGAGGACATCGTGGGATGCCCACGTGGGACGTACAAGGCCGTCGTCGCACAGCGTTAGGCCAACGGGAAGGGGAGAAAGGAACGGGCAATCACAGGAGGTATTCATGTTCCCATCCTGCGCGCTCACGCTTATGTGGGTCAATCATCGCAGTGACACCTGTGGATAACGATGATGCACGAGCCACCCCTGTGGACGGGAGCGAGGCACGCGGGAGCGTCAGCGAGACTGTTTAGCGGCGTCGCTTCTCACGGACACGCACCGAAATCTGGATGGGCGTGCCCGAAAAACCGAAGGTCTCACGCAGCCGACGCTCAATGAAGCGTCGGTAGCCCGGATCCAGGAAGCCAGTGGTAAAGAGGACGAAGCGAGGGGGGCTTACTCGATGCCTGCGTGCCGAACAGGATGCGGGGCTGCTTCCCGCCGCGCAGTGGGTGCGGATGAGCGGCCACGAGTTGGCCGAGGAATGCGTTGAGTTGGCCCGTTGGGATGCGCGTCTGCCAGCCCGCGAGCGCGGTATCGAGCGCACGCACGATGCGGTTCGTATGCCAGCCGGTCTTGGCTGCCAGGTTGATGCGCGGTGCCCATTGGATTTGGACGAGTTCGTGCTCGAACTCGTTTTTGATCTCCTTCTGGCGTTCCTCATCGACCAGGTCCCACTTGTTCGTGACGATGACGAGAGCGCGGCCCGCGTCGATGACCTGCTGGACGACACGCACGTCCTGCTCGGTGAGCGCGGTGGAGCCGTCGATGAGGACAAGCGCGACCTCAGCTTTCTCGATGGCGGCCTGGGTGCGGATGGAGGCGTAGTAGTCGGCGCCGGTCGTGCGGTGCATCTTGCGGCGGATGCCGGCCGTGTCGACGAACCACCAGGAGCGTCCATCCAATTCGATCAGCTCGTCGACGGGGTCACGGGTTGTGCCTGCTAGTTCGTTCACGACGACGCGCGTAGCGCCAGCCAGAGCGTTCAGAAGCGATGATTTACCGACGTTGGGTCGCCCGACGAGAGCCACGCGCCGCGGGCCGCCCGACGGGAGCGCGGAGGCCACGGCAGACTCGGTCGGTAAAACATCCATGACGACGTCGAGGAGATCGCCTGTGCCGCGCCCGTGCAGCGCGGAAATCGGGTAGGGTTCACCGAGTCCAAGACTCCACAGGTAGGCTGCGTCGGCCTCCTGTACGGGTGAGTCGACCTTGTTGGCGGCTAGGATGATGGGTTTCTTTTTTGAGCGCAGCATGTCAACGATGCGTTCGTCTGATGCGGTCACTCCGACGGTCGCATCCAGGACGAGGACGACGGCATCGGCCAGGTCCACCGCGATTTCTGCTTGCTCGGCGACCGAGCGGTCCAGGCCCTTGACGTCAATCTCCCATCCGCCAGTGTCCACGAGCGTGAAGTCGCGCCCGGCCCATTCTGCGCGGTAGGAGACTCGGTCGCGCGTGACGCCAGGCGTATCTTGCACGACGGCCTCGCGGCGTCCGAGAATGCGGTTCACCAGGGTGGACTTACCGACGTTGGGACGGCCCACCACTGCTAGGACGGGCAGGCCCGCTGTGACTTCGTCGCTGGCGGAGAGCTGGGCCTCGCCTGACAGGAGCGCAAGATCCTCCTCATCCAGTGCGAACTGATCGAGGTTGGCGCGCATGACACGGGCGCGTGCTGCGGCCTCGTCATCGGTCAGAGCGACCGAATCGGACGAGGCCGTGGCCAGGTCCTGGGTCGAGGCGTCGGTCGCGTCATCCCCGAAGATCGTGGGTGCGCCGTGCTGGGTGTCGAAGTCATTCACCTGCCCAGTTTACGGTGTGGCGCGCCGCGTGGACCGGATGGAGACCCTCGTGGCGCGCCAGCTCACAGGTTCATGCGCGTTATTCATGCGATCTTACGTCGCAGGCCAGGACTTCGGTGGCGACTGGCACGTCGTTGTAGCGGTGGTGGATTCCCTGGATTTCCTGGTACCACTCTGCGCCCTTACCCGTGATGATGACGGTGTCGCCGGGGTCGGCCGCCAGGATGGCGCGTCGCACGGCGTCGCGTCGGCATGTCGTTACCTCGGTGACGTCGGCCATGTTCGGGCGCACGGATGCGATGCCGCGTAGCAGGTAGTCGCGGATCGCCTGGGGGTCTTCAGTGCGTGGGTTTTCGTCCGTCACCCACAAAACGTCCGCCTCGCGCGCCGCGATCTCAGCGAGTTGCTCGCGCTTGGTCGCGTCACGGTCACCGTCGGTTCCGAAGACGATGACGACCTTGCCGGGTGTTAGCTCGCGGGTGGAACACAGGGTCCACTCGAGGGCTTCGGGGGTGTGCGCGTAGTCGACGATGACGAGAGGCTGAGGGCCGGGAACTGGGTTCACCTTCTCCATGCGTCCGGGAATCTGCGGTGCGCCTTCGATGGAGGCGATCACGTCAGCCAGGTCGATTCCCAGCGTGACGGCGGACACGATGGCGACGGCGGTGTTCTGAACATTGACCTCGCCCAGGATCGGCATCGCGACGCGGTGGCCGACGCCGTCGGGGTCTACGAGCGTGAAGACCGTGCGTCCGATCGCTTTGTCGGGGTGGATGTCGCGGACCTGCCAATCAGCGCTCTCGTTCGTCAGGGCGGACACGGTGGTCACCGGCACGCTCGCCTGTGCGGCCAGGCGGCGACCCCACTCGTCGTCCACGCACACGACGCCCGCGCGTGAGTGAGACGGCGTAAAGAGGAGCGCTTTAGCCGCGAAATAATGCTCCATGTCGCCGTAGTAGTCCAGGTGATCGTGCTGGAGATTCGTGAAGGCAGCGACGTCGAAGACGATGCCGTCCACCCGGTGCAGGGACAGGGCGTGCGCGGACAGCTCGATGACCCCGGCGCCGCAGCCGTATTGCTCGGTGGCTGCCAAGAATCGGGCGATGACGGGCGCCTCTGCGGTCGTGCGCACCGCCTCAAACGAGATCGGTCCGACGTGCGTCTCGACGGTGCCACACAGGGAGGCCTGGGGGAAACGCGAGGCGATGGCGGCGCGCATCAGGTACGAGGTCGTCGTCTTGCCGTTTGTTCCAGTCACGGCCATGGTCGTTAGACGCGAGGACGGGCACGAGTAAACGTTCGCACACAGAGCGGGAACGACGCCTCGAGGATCGGCGACCTGAACGACGGGGGTCCCCAGGCCTCGTTCATGTGCCTGCACGCATCCCTCCTCGTCGGTGAGAATGACGCTGGCGCCAGCCTCGATGGCGGCGTGGGCGAACCGGATGCCGTGCTGTTTCAGGCCGGGGATCGCAACGAAAATCCAACCGGGTTCGCAATCGTTGGAAGACACGGTCACGCCTGTCACCGCCAGGTCACAGCCCTTAAGCGCTGCGGAGGCCCCGTCCGCACCGTAGAAGCCCTCGACATCGAGGCCGTCGAAGGCGCGCTGAAGCGGGAGAGGGTCAATGGACGGGCGAATATCAGTCACTGATGTCATGCCACTACTGTAGATCGTCATCGCGCGCCCGTGGTGCACGCGCATGGACTGTGACACAGTAGGATAAGAGACATGCAGATCTTGACACGCAACGAAGCAGCACATCGCGCTGGCATCCTTGACGTCTTAGCCATCGATGTCACCGTCGATCTTTCCGGTGCCCAGGACTCATCTCAAGCAACCTATCCCGTAACCTCGATCCTGACTTTGACCTCGTGCGAAGAACGCACGTTTATTGACATTGTCGGTCAGGTCAGTGACGTCTTCCTCAACGGCGTGGAGCACCCTTTCGAGCACGACGAGGATCGCGTGTGGGTGGCAGGCCTACCGGTGGGGGAAACCATCACTCTCGAGGTGCGTGCACTGGCGTACTACTCGCGCAGCGGCGAGGGCCTCCACCGCTACACTGACCCTGAAGACGCAGAGGTCTACCTCTACACACAGTTTGAGCCGAACGACGCACATCGGGCGTGGCCGTGCATCGACCAGCCCGACGTGAAGCCCGCCTGGACGTTCCACGTCATCGCCCCGAGTTCGTGGGTGATTTTCTCCAATGGCGTTGAGGTGGCACGCGAGGAGGCCGGTGCCGGCACTGCACGTCACGACTTTTCCACGACACCTCCGTTGTCCAGCTACATCACTGCGCTCGTCGCGGGTCCTTGGGCCGTCATCGACGGGGGCACATGGAGTGGTGGCGCCTGCGACGGTGGACATGTTGAACTGCCCTTGCGCCTGGCATGCCGCCGCACGCTGGCCCGCTACCTCGACTCCGACGACGTTTTTGAAGTGACGCGTGCGGGCCTCGATTTTTTCCATGAACGTTATGGCGTGACCTTCCCGTGGGGTTCCTACGACCAGATCTACGTTCCCGAATACAACTTGGGTGCGATGGAAAACCCCGGGTGTATCACCTTCAACGAGAGCTACATCTCCCGTTCCACCCCGACGTTCTCCGAGCGGCAGCGACGCGCGAACACGACGCTGCACGAAATGTGCCACATGTGGTTCGGTGACCTGGCGACCCCCGCGTGGTGGGACGACCTGTGGCTCAAGGAATCCTTCGCCGAAAACCAGGGCGCCAGCGCGATCGCGACGTCGACGAAGTACACGGGGGAGTGGGCCAACTTTGCTATGAATCGCAAGATCTGGGCATACACGCAGGATCAGATGCCAACGACGCACCCCATTGCCGCTGACATCCCCGACGTCGCCGCAGCTAAGACCAATTTTGACGGGATAACCTACGCTAAGGGAGCCGCCGTATTGAAGCAGTTGGTCGCCTGGGTTGGAGAGAATGCTTTCTATGAGGGAGCACGCCGCTACTTTGACAAACACCGCTTTGGTGCCACGACCCTGTCTGATCTTCTCGAAGCGCTTCAGGCGGCTTCGCGCCAGGAGCTGGACTCGTGGAAGCATGCGTGGCTCGAAACGTCTGGACCCTCAACCCTGTCGGCCTCGTGGGTAACGGATCCTGTTGGCGCGATCACGGAGTTCACCCTCCACCAGAGCGGCGAGGCATGCGACGCTGTCCTGCGCCCTCATCGTGTCACCGTGTCGACGTGGCGCGCGGCGGGAGGAACTCTTGAACGCACCCACGCCTTTGACGTGCGCATCGACGGCGAGAGCACACCCATTGATCCGCAGGGTATCCTCGCGATCCCGGGGGGTGCTGCCTCGGTCGACCTCGTCGTCGTCAACGACGACGACCTGACCTACGCGATCTCCCGCCTCGACGAGCGGTCAACCGACGTAGCCTTGACCTATGTGGGCACGATCGAAATCCCCATCACACGTGCCGTCGTCTGGGCATCGCTGTGGAACGCGGTACGTGACGGACTTCTTGATCCTCGCCGCTTCATCGTCGCGGTCCTTGGTGCCGTTCCTGCCGAAACGGAACCCGCGGTCCGTGATCGTCTCCTCCTCTTTGTGTCCGAAGCCCTTTCCGCCTTCCTGCCCGGACGCCACCGCACCGAGGTTCACGACCAGGTGCTCGCAACCACCGCGCGTTTGGCCAGGGAAACTACTGACCAAGATGCGTGGCGCTCTTACATGCGCGCGTGTATCGCCGAGTTTGCGGCCCGTGGAGGAGAAGAATTCGAGTCCACCGTCGCAGGCCTTGCGAGCAGTGATAACCCCGACATCGCGTGGCGCGCACGCCGAGCCCTGGCTGCCAGAGGCCTCACGAACGAAGAGGCAATCATCGCCTGGCGCGACGCTGACGGCTCGGGGGAGGCAGCCCGCATGAGTGTCGAGGCACTCGCTTCCCTGCCCGAGGAGTCGGCACGCGCTAAGGCCTGGGCTTCAGTTCGCTCCGACACGCTTTCCAACGACTACCTCAGCGCTACCCTCGCGGGGCTTCAGTCCTCTTCGTGGGAGGGCAATAGTGGCATCGATGATGCGCTCGCGCACATGCGTACCTATTGGGAGTCGCACACGATCGGGATGTCTTTACGGTATGTGAGCGGCGTGCTGAACCTCAGCGTCGACATCGACCGAGATGGCAGCGTTGAGGCCAGCGTCGGTGCACTTCATTCGTGGCTCGATGCCAACGAGGATGCGCCGACCCAGCTGCGCCGCATCGTCGTCGAACACCTCGATGACTTCCAGCGGCGCGAACGTGTTCAGCGTCGCTGGGAGCACGATCAGTGAGATCCCCAACGGAACACCCCCATGGAACGGGGTCTATGCCCGATGCCGGATCGACCTCGGGTGTAGACCCCGCTGCCTCAATGTCGCTGCTGACATCGCTGCTGGCAAACCCCCTCGATGCGGGCTACGTGCATTACCGCGCCACGCACGGCCCGCGGCCCGCAACCCTCCTCGGGCGTGTCGGCGTGTTCGTGGTTGCGCTCGCCCTCGGCTTCAGTTCCGTGGTTGCTGCGCAGTCCCTCAGAGCTCCCACTGGCGACGTGAAAGCCGACCTGAAAGAGCAAGCGAGTCGACGCTCGGCGCAGGTCGAGGACCTCAATGATGACGTGCAATCGCTGGGACGCGCCATCGACCAATACGCCAATCCCAGCACGGTTACAAAGACGGACAGTGCTCTCGCCCTGCAGAGCGCAACTGTTGCTGTGTCTGGTCCGGGCATCACTGTGACGCTGACGGATCGAAGTGGACCAGGGAAGGGCAGTGGCGCCGTGCGCGACCAAGATCTGGCGATGGTCGTCAACGCTCTGTGGGCAGCCGGCGCCGAGGCTATCTCGATTAACGATCAACGAATCGGACCGTCCACCTACGTGAGAACTGCAGGCGCGGTCATCCTGGTCAATATCACCCCCGTATCCTCGCCCTACGATGTCACAGCGATTGGAGACTCCAACGCCTTATCCATTGCTCTCGTGCGCGGTAACACGGGCGACTATCTGTCTGCAGTTCAGTCAATGACCGGCATGACAGTCTCGACGAAAGTCTCACCCTCGTTGTCGATGGAGGCGCTCACACTCTCCGCCCCCGAATACGCCACACCTGCTGTCGACACAAACCAAGGAGGCACCTCGTGATTGCTGTCATCGGATTGATCATCGGAATCGTGCTGGGAATCTTGCTCGACCCGACTGTTCCCGTCTGGCTCACCCCTTTCTTGCCGGTCGCCGTCGTCGCTGGACTCGATGCCCTCTTTGGCGCCGGTCGCGCCTGGCTGGAAGGGCGTTTCGCGGACCGCGTCTTCGTCACGTCCTTCTTTTGGAACGTCGTCGTTGCGTGTCTGCTTGTCTTCCTCGGAACACAGCTGGGAGTTGGGTCGGCTATGACGACCGCGGTTGTCGTAGTCCTGGGCATCCGCATCTTCTCTAATACCGCATCCATCCGCCGTCTCCTTCTCAAGGCCTGATATGACTGACGAAACCGCGAACGAAACCACTACCACCGCTCAGTGCGCGACGGAGTCAGTGCAACCAGCCGAGGCCGAAGAATCCACGAGCAAGAGGCGCAATCATCACGAACCACACGGTGGGTCTCGACTCTGGGATCGAGCCAGAGGCGCATTCTTCGCGCTGCCGCGTGGTCTTCACATCGTGATGCTCATAGTTTTCATGATCCTGGGTTTTGCGCTGGCGACGCAGGTGCGCGCTCAACGTTCCGATCCGCTCGAAGGTCTTTCCGAGCAGGATTTGGTAACCGTTCTGGATGAGCTGAGCACGCAAGAACAGAACCTGCGTAACCGGCGCACGGAGCTGAGCGGTGAACTGGCGGATCTGCAAAGTGCTGCTAGCGAAGCGGAAGCGCGTGAGCAAGCCTCGGCTAAGGCGGCCACACAGGCGCAAATTGGAGCGGGAACAATAGCGGTTAAAGGGCCGGGGGTCACCGTTTCCGTCGTCGATCCCGGCAATAACCTCAGCCCTACGCAGTTCGTGATGACGCTCGGTGAACTGCGCAACGCGGGGGCTGAGGCCATCGACCTCAACGGCGTTCGACTCACGACACGTTCGGCGTTCACGGGGCAGGCGGGAGCCATCGCGGTGGACGGGACGCCTATTGCTTCGCCTACTTGTGGACGGTCATCGGGGAGCCACAGACGATCGCGACAGCACTTGACATTCAGGCTGGCTCTGCTTCGCAGATGCGGGCCAAGGGTGCGACGGTGGCGATTACTGTGACTGACCTCGTCACGATTGATTCTCTCGCAACCCCGCAGGCCCCCCAATACGCGAGCTACAACTAGACGTCTCGGTTTAAAATGACGGGGAGAGAAATCACCGTTCCCGTGCCTGGGGGAAGGTGAACGTTTACACTTATGACAGTCCCGTTACGTGACCTTTTGGAGCACACTATGTCTGACAACCAGCCGTTTGACCCTACTGCAACGTCTATCTTCGGCTTCACGCCTCTGACGGATGATGTCGAAGAGGCGCCGGTTGCACTGTCTGCCCGTGATCGTGAGGCTGTCGAGGCGCTTCCTGCTGGATCGGCTTTGCTGATCGTTCAGCGTGGTCCCAACACAGGAGCTCGTTTCCTTCTTGACCCCGAGGTGACCAACGCGGGTCGTTCGCCCAAGGCTGACATCTTTTTGGATGACGTGACAGTCTCGCGTAAGCACTGCCAGTTTATTGCTTCCAATGGTGGGCATATCGTGCGTGATTCCGGATCTCTGAACGGCACCTACGTCAACCGTGAGCGCGTTGACTCTGTTGAGCTTCATGCCGGAGATGAGGTTCAGATCGGCAAGTATCGTCTGACCTACCAGCCGTCGACCAAGCAGGACTGACGTGTCGGCGTCGGTTGCTCGTATCCGCGTGTCGCGTCCCTCTGCGGAGGCGACATCGTGGCCGCACGATGCCGATCACTGTCCAGAGTTGTCGATTGGGCGTGTCGTCGAGGAGCTGAAGGGCGAGTTTCCTGCGATTTCTCTGTCCAAGGTTCGCTACTTGGAAAGTGAGGGGCTCGTGAATCCCGCCCGTACGGGTTCGGGCTACCGCAAGTATTCCGCTGCTGACGTGGCACGCCTGCGCTATGTGTTGACGCAACAGCGCGACTCGTTCACGCCGTTGAGTGTTATCCGCACGCAGCTTGATGCGCTCGATGCTGGGCATACGCCTACCCGTCGCCGCATAGCGCAGATGGTTTCTTCCGAGGGACAGACGGTCTCTGTGGGGGGGCGGCGCGCGATTCCAGCATCGGATCTGGCGGATTTGACCGGTGTGGATATGGAGACGTTGGAACGCTATTCGCGCTTGGGGCTTATCACTCCTGATCTTGCTGGTTATTTTCCTGCACGGTGTGTTCAGGCGGTGACGACGATTGCGCGCCTGGAGTGTGCTGGAGTCGATGTGCGTGTGTTACGCGCGGTGCGCCAGGGCGCGGAGCGAAGCGCAGATATTATTGATCAGACGGTGTCGTCCCAGAGGGGACGAGGCCGTGGCGCGGATCGCGAACGGGCGCGGGCGCGCTCAATCGAGCTGGGCGGTCTCTTTGCTGAGCTGCATCGAGACATGCTTGAGGTGGCGGTGTCATCGTTGTCGGACGACGGCTTGTAACTCTCATGTTTAACCTGAAGGTTAGACTCGCCGTGAGGGTCGTTGACCACCCCCGTTTCGTGCTCTACCGTAGTCCTGTTCTCATCACATACGACCCACAAGGAGCCCCACAGTGAGCGCAGAAGCCAACGCCGCGGCACGGCAGGGCATGCTGTTCGGCGACCCACTCGAGGGTCTCGAGACGGACGAGGTCGGTTACCGCGGGCCCATCGCCTGCTCCGCCGCGGGGATCACTTACCGCCAGCTTGATTACTGGGCTCGCACCGGTTTGCTGCAGCCTTCGATTCGCGCAGCGCGTGGCTCCGGCTCCCAGCGTCTCTACTCCTTCCGCGACATTCTGGTTCTTAAAGTTGTTAAGAAGCTTCTTGATGCTGGTGTGTCCCTCCAACAGGTCCGGGTGGCCGTCGGCTCCCTGCAAAACAGGGGAGTGGACGATCTCGCGTCGATTACTCTTATGAGTGATGGTGCCTCCGTCTACGAGTGCACATCGACGGACGAGGTGATCGATCTTCTGCAGGGTGGTCAGGGAGTTTTCGGCATCGCCGTGGGTCGCGTGTGGCGTGAGGTCGAGGGTTCCCTCGCGGAGCTGCCTCTCGAGCGAACGGATCGTTCCTTCGTGGACGAACTCGCCCAGAGGCGCCGCGCCAAGCGCTCGGCGTCCTAAGGGCCGGAGAACCCTATACAATCCCAGGAGTGGAATGGCTAGTGCCCTGCTCGAAGGACGGGTTTTGGCTGGCCATTGCATGAAGGCCGTTGGATGCGCCTGTGCGAGCCAACGAGACCAGTGCAACCATTCCCATGGGGTTCCCAAAAAGATTGCCTTCTGCGCGTGCAATAGCCCTGGTGCCACGCATTGTCCCTTTTTTTCTGCCGTCCCTCTCATCACCCGCGACCGCGAATATGAATACGATGTCACAACAATTCATGCTCGCGCAAGACACGCAACATGCCCCGAGGCGACCAGGATGCGTCCTGTCGCCGATATGAAAAGGGTAGTGGGTCAGGTGATTGCCTGACCCACTACCCTTGATCGGTGGAAAGAACCCGACCGCGTTACTTGCGACCGAGGGGGCAGGTCACCGTGTACGCGGAATCAAGATCCGTGATCTCAACGGTCACCATGCCGTTCTCGTCGACAATGTAGGACTCTTCGATGAGCGGCCCCTCGTCTGTGCGCACGACCGGCACGGACGCGATGTCGATGTCGTCACGGCGCAAAGCGCGATCGAAGGGGAAGATGACCTCGCCGTAAGGTTGGAGGTCGCCACGAGGCACCCAAGAGTCATCGAGTGAAGAGTATTCGACGAAGCGGAAGTACCCGATGTTGTGGGCCGCGCGGTAGCGACGCTTGATCGTAAGAGTTTCGCCGGGCGCGAGCTTAGTATTCGGCTCGAGGAGGGTATCGAAGGAAATGAAGGAACCAGCCTCGCGTTCACGGAAGACTCCGACGCCGCGCGAGAGCTGCTCGCGTACGGTGTAGGCGGCTTCGGGATCAGCGCCGATCGCCAGGCCGATCGCAGTCGAAGCAGCTGTGTGTGGCGAGCGGTGGACGCGGCGACCGAAGCGCGCGCGAAGGATGCGCGCGACGAGAGGCAGCTGAGAACCGCCGCCGACCACGTAGAGTCCTGCAATGTCGCCGCCGAGCTGGCCGACACCGGAGGCATCGGGGATAAGCAAGGGTTCCATGGCCGCGATCGTCGCATTGACGAGTGCGGTGGCGTCCTTGTAGAAGTCGGCGACGGTTATGGTCGTGGGTTCGCCGTCAACGGGGACCGTGATGAACTTTGTGGAGGGGGAGAGGGCTTCCTTCGCGGAACGTGCATCCTCGATGAGGCGTTCCCAAGCCGTGTCGCCTAGCTTGCCGGAATCGGTGCCCGCAGCGGCAGCGAGACGGGTAGCCAGGATCGTGTCGAAGTCGTCGCCGCCGACGAGGTTGAGTCCGCGCGAACCCATTACCTCGTGCAGGGTGCCGGTAGCCGAAACGACGGAGGCGTCGAAGGTGCCACCCCCGAGGTCGTAGACGAGGATCGCGGTGCGCTTAGAGTTTAGGGTACCCGCGTGACGGTGCGTGTATTCAAAGCCAGCTGCGGAGGGTTCGTTGACCATAGCGAGTACGGTCCAGCCCGCGCGGCGGAAGGCCTCCAGGGTTAGGAAGCGCTGAGCGGACCACGCGTGGGCAGGGATGCCGACGAGGGCCTCGAGGGGCTCGGACGAAGGCACCGAGGCGACGGAAGAATTCGTGCGCAGCTGATGAGCGACGTAGGTGAGGAAACCGGTGAGGGCATCAAGGATCGAAATGCTGTGGTTGCCCAGGCGCAGCGTGGACGTATCGGTGACCGAGGGATCCGAGAGAAGTCGTTTGAAGGAGCGCAGGTGTGGGGCGCCCTCGCGGGCCGCGTCCTCGGCGTCGAAGCCGAACACGAGGCGGTCGCCGTCAAGGGCGAGTACGGAGGGGATGAAATCAACCGTATCGTCGCGGTTGTTCACGAAAGAGACGATTGGATAGTTCCCCCGATCAACAATAGCGATCGCGGTCGTCGTGGTGCCAAAATCTACTCCTAGTCTCATGGCATCAACCCTATCGCGCATTTGCGGGTGCTCCTAGGACATCTCGCCGGTGCTTCGCATGTTTCTCAGTAACACTGTGTGTGTTACTGTGACGAAGGTCCACGCAAGTAGGAAATATGTGCCCCCGGCAATGGCATCAACCACATAATGGTTACCCGTTGCGATAATTGTCACGATGGTCAAAGTTGGGTGAAGAGCGAGTGTGAGACGCGCCCACCATGAGCGCCAGACGTAGGTGCCGAGCATGACGGCCACCCAGATCGACCATCCCGTATGCATTGACGGCATGGCACCGTAGGGGTTTGCGAGCGTTCCGAAGAGTTGCGAGTATGCGGAGGTATGTTGTGCAACCGCGTCCTGGATGCCCAGGCCTGGGACGAGGCGTGGGGGAGCAAGGGGGTATGTCCAGTAGGTGAGCAGGGCGCCGAGTGTCATGACGACGAGGGTCCATCTGGCTCGCGCGTAGTATGTGGGACCCTTGATCCACAGGACAAGCAGTGCGAACCCGGTGAGGAGAAGGAATGTCGTCGCGTATTGCATTGATGCAAGCGTGGCGAGCGTTGGGTGAGCCGCGAGCCATCCGTTCATGGACGGTTCGATAAAGAAACCGAGGCGTCGTTCCAACGTGACGACGTGGTCGGCATGTTCGAAGGCGGCGGACTCGCTGGCTCGCGCCAGAAAAGACAGGAGCGAATACGCCAGGCAAGCGAAGGAAAGTGCCATCATCTCGCGGATCGGGTGCCTCGTGGCGTGGCGTGTTGGATGGTCCGTAGGCATGGCTTCAACTTTAGCGCGTGAGTAGGGGCGTGTCGGTCTGGCCGATCGGACATAATGTACATTATCGGATCGCGGGTTGAAGTGGACCCGCGCCCTTCCACTTGACGCATCCGATACAATGAATCCGTTTCTTCACTACGTCCAGGAGGCAGTTATGGCAGACCGCGCGTTGCGTGGCATGCAGATCGGCGCCAAGTCCCTCGAATCCGAGGACGGCGTTGTCTTCGCTGACCGTTTCGTCGTCCGATACCTGTGCCCAAATGGCCACGAGTTTGAGGTGACTCTCTCCAGCGAGGCGACCGCACCGGCAACCTGGGAATGTAAGTGTGGCCAGAACGCAGAACTGATCGGAGAGACAGCGGATGACGAGGATAACAAGCCTGTCAAGCCGCAGCGCACCCACTGGGACATGCTCCTTGAGCGTCGATCAATCGAAGAGCTTGAAGTTGTCCTGAACGAACAGCTCACAGCTTACCGCGAAGGGCGCCTGCGTCCTGAGGGGTCCTACCGCAAGGGCTAACCCCTGCGAAATGGTATATGCGCGGCCTGAGCCAGACGGCTCAGGCCGCCTTTCGTAACCATCGCGAGTTCCTCGACGAAGATCGACGAGTCAAGTTTCGATTCACCGGCCATCCGCTCGTCGAAAGTAATGGGCACCTCGGCGATAACGGCGCCGAGGGACCGCTCGAGTTCCGTCATCTCCACCTGGAATCCGAAACCCGTCGTTGACACGCGTCCTAAGACGTTGTGTTGGGCTAGAAAAGCAGAGCGGTGAACCCTCAGCCCCGCGGTCGCGTCGCGCACGGGAGTCCCTAGACACAAACGGACATAATAATTGCCCGCCTTCGACAGGGCGACGCGCTTGGCCGACCATCCGTTAATGCGACCGCCAGGCACCCAGCGTGAACCAATGACGAGGTCAGGCTGGTCGGGACCGCCCATGCGCGCCAGCAGTTTGGGCAGATCGACTGGACGATGCGATCCGTCCGCGTCCATCTGGAGGATAAACGGATAGTCGTGAGCGATTCCCCACCCCATGCCGTCCACGTACGCGGTTGCCAGCCCGGACTTCGCCGGGCGATGCAAGACGAAGAGGCGCTTGTCGCCCTCGCGGCGGTTATCAACCCACTCCCCCGTCCCATCCGGTGACGAATCGTCAACAATCAGGATATGTGCGGCCGGAACGTAGGCCCAAATTTCGTCGAGAATACGTGGAAGCGTCTCCATTTCGTTATACGTCGGAATCACGATCAGGGTGTTGTCGCCCTGAGGCGACGGGGAAAGAGGCGCATTGGTAGTCATGAGTCACATTCTGCCTTTTTTAACGACTGGCCGCACGTGCGGCGCGCTTAGTCACTCCCCTCCGAATGCGGGTCACAAGCCCCATCACGGCAATGACTGCCGTAAATCCCATAGCAGCGTTCGGTATGCGCTCACCTGCGCGCGCAGTCAACGTCATAGAAGAACGCAGAGGAACATCGGCGACCATCGTCGCTGCAGTCTCGGTATCCGTGGAAGCCAGGACACTGCCGTCCGGACGGATGATGTACGAATGACCCGTCGTCGAGGACTGAATAGCGCTGCGCGAATACTCCATGGCGCGCATACGTAGCAGCTGTCCCTGTTGGGAGGATTCGCCCGACGAACGGAAGTGATAGTTGTTCGAGGGGGTGACGATCATCTGGCCTCCCAGGGCCACACCTTGGCCGATGACGGAGGGATAAGCCCCCTCAAAACAGATTCCTACGGCCAGCGGAACCTCACGCCCGTCGCGAGTAGACACCGCCATGAGGGGAGGCTCCTCCCCCGCCTCCATATCTTTGCTTGCCCTGGCAACCTCAGTAGCGAAGGACGCGATGAATTCGCGCAAGGGGATGAACTCCCCGAAGGGAACAGGCACGTGCTTGGAATAGCGTGCCTGCTCGTCGATACCCGCACCCGGCTCCCACAGAGCCAGCCAGTTCTTCACGCGCTCACGCTCGTTCAGATTCGTATAACCGATGAGAATCGGCGCGTCCAAGGCTGTTGCTGCCTCATCGACGAGCTCCCCAATGCGCGCGAAGGCGATCGGATCCCGATCAACCGAACCCTCGCCCCACAATGCGATGTCGATGGGATCGGCGATAACCGCAGGATCGGCAGCGAGCTGACGCGATGCGCGCACATTGTTCATCGTTACTTCTCCCGGGTGACTGTATGCCTGCGGACCTGGCAACGCTATATCTCCCTGGACGACGCCGACGCGCAGCATGCCTTCCTCAGCCATATTAGACAGGGGTATCGCGCCCGGCGCCGCGATACCGACAAGCACAAGGAGGGCAAGGGCCGGACGTGAGAACCAGTGCTCACGCCGCACAGCCGCGTCTCGGTGAGCACACATGCGCCGGACGAGGACCGCGAGAAACACGACCGCTGCTGTAATCAGCGTGGTCCCACCGAAGGGCGCTAGGCGTCCGAGTGGGGAATCAACCTGGGGCAGGGCCACCGAACCCCACGGGAAGCCCGACCACGGCCAGCGCGAACGCGCGGCATCTACACCCGCCCACGACACCGCGTACAGGAGCGCCTGCAGAACAGGACCGCGTGCCCATGACCACAACTGCGTCCAGCGCGTGAACACCACCCAGACGCACCAAAAAAGTGTCTGGACGAAGGCGAGTGCGAACCACGCAGTCCTCATGCCGACAGCCATGGGAACCCAGTCGATAAGGGGGAGCCACATGCTCATCCCGAAGATCAAAGTCACCGCGAGCGCGCGAGGTGCACGAGCCTCGTCGATACGAGAAATAAACAGAGCGAGGGCTGGGATCGTCATCCACCACCACCCCAGGGGTGGGAAGGACGAGTACAGGCCCAGGCCTGCGGCAGCACCTATCATCGCATCCCCACACACATGTGCGAAGGACACGCGGTGCAAAATCTCTGAAGTGTCCACGAGACTTCCCCGTTCGTTAGATGGTGGACCACGCAACGATACCGCGACCGAGCCGTTCCTTGGCTGCCTCGGCTGTGCGCGCAAGATCGTTTGTGGGAGCCGCGGAAGCGATCTGCCCCAGGCAATCCATCACCTGACGCGTCCACCGTACGAAGTCGCCGGGTGCAATACCAGCACCATCAATCGCGGTGGCCAGCGTCGAGCCGTGCGCCCACGCGAGTGTCGCAGACATGAGTCCCGCATCCAAAGGACGGCGTCGGGTCGCACCCGCACTGCTTCTCTACGCGGTGCACGCGCGCAAGCGTCCCCAAGGATTCTTCCCACGCCGTGCGCAGACGGATGCCGACACCGGTGGGAGCCAGCTCGTTGGCGTCGTCGTCACTGCGAGAGTCGTACACCAGGGCAGAGACCATCGAGGCCAGCTCGGCCTCGTCCAAGTCGTTCCACGCGCCCTCGTTGAGTGACATCGCGATCACCAGGTCACGCTCGCCGAAAATGCGGCGCAGCCTCTCCCCCGACGCCGTCACCCGGTCGCCGTCCAGAAAACCGAGGCGCTCAAGGACCGCGCACACACGGTCAAAGTGGGCCGCCACCGAACCCGTCTGAGAGTCGATGGAGCGGCGCAGAAGATCGATCTCGCGTCCGATGCGTGCCCATTGCGCTCCCGCGCGTGCATGCTCCTCGCGGTGAGGACAGCGGTGCACGGGGTGGGCGCGCATGGCCGCGCGCAGCTTTCCGATCGTATCCGCCTCGACCGAGGCCTGGGCGGGCAGTGGGTAGCATCCCTTTGGCCGCACCCGAGCGCAACTCTCCGGCGATGCGGGTACGTTCCTTCGTGCGGCGCAGGGCCGAACCGCCAGGGATCGACATGTGCCCGACGACGGCGATCCCACCTGACACATCCTCTGGAGCAAGCGCACGCCAAGCGGCATCCTCACCGATGACGGATACCTCAACTCGCCCCGAGGCCGTGGTGGCCTTCGCGCCGACGACGCACAAGCGAACCTTACGTCCACGGCGCAGGGCCAACACATCGCCTGCGCGCGCGGCAGCCAGGACCCTGCGTGACTGATCACGCGTCTCACGCTTGCGGGTTCGAGCACCCGATTTTTGGGCCTGGGTAATGCGATCGCGTAACATGAGGTACTCGCCAACATCACCCATCGAACAGGTCAGGTTCTCGGCGGTTGAGCGGCGCTGCGCTTCCAATTCAGTCAGGCGCGTGGCCAGCTGCACAACGGCCGAGTCAGCCTGGAACTGTGCGAACGAGGACTCCAAGACCTTTCGGGTCTGTGTGCGCGTTGAGCGGGCCAGCAGGTTGACGACCATGTTGTAGGTCGGCGTGAACGCAGAGATCAGCGGATAGGTACGTTTGGACGCGAGCGCCGCGACCTCCTCGGGTGCCACTCCCCCGCGGTGGGAGACGACCGCGTGCCCCTCGGTGTCGATGCCTCGGCGTCCCGCGCGTCCTGACAGCTGCGTGAACTCGCCGGCGGAGAGCGAGACGTGCGCCGACCCGTTCCACTTCGTCAGCGATTCGATGACGACGGTACGCGCGGGCATGTTAATGCCTAGGGCGAGCGTCTCGGTCGCGTAGACCATCTTGATGAGGCCCTCAGAGAACAAGTGCTCGACGGCCTCCTTCATGAGGGGCAACATGCCGGCGTGGTGGGCGGCGATGCCGCGCATGAGGCCACGCTTCCAAGCGTCAACACCGAGCACGACGGCGTCCTCGGGGGCGATCAGGGCGATGACCTCGTCGACGTAGCGTTCGATCTCGGCAGCCTCCGAGCGCGTCGTCAGCGTGATACGCGTGAGCAGCACTTGTCGCACGGCATCCTCGCAGCCCGCGCGCGAGAAGATGAAGGTGATCGCGGGCAGCAGGTGGACTCGGTCCAGCGAGATGAGCGTGGAGGGCCGTGACTCTCGGCGTACACGCACGGGCCGATTCCACGAGCGTGACCCACGCCCGCCGCGCATTCCCGAATCGTTCGTAGCGGCCACCAGTTCGGGGTTGAGTGTGCGCTTGCCGGTAGGAGCGTACAGGTCGAAGATCTCCTCCCCGACGATCATGTGCTGGTAGAGGGGCACCGGGCGTTGCTCCGAAACAATGATCTCGCAGGACGAGCGCACCTCGCGGATCCACGCCCCGAATTCCTCCGCGTTCGACACGGTCGCCGACAGAGCAATGATCGACACGTGCGCGGGCAGGTGAATGATCACCTCTTCCCACACAGGTCCGCGCATCTTGTCGGCCAGGTAGTGCACCTCGTCGAGGACGACGACGCCCAGGTCATCCAGGGGTGCCCCCGCGTAGATCATGTTGCGGCACACCTCGGTCGTCATGACAACGACCGGCGCTTTGGAGTTAATCGACGTGTCGCCGGTCGCCAGGCCGACGTTGTCCGCCCCGTAGAGGTCGCACAACTCGAGGTACTTCTGGTTGGACAGGGCCTTGATGGGCGTCGTGTAGAAGGCACGCATGCCGCGCTGCAGGGCCACGTAGGCACCGAACTGGCCGACGATGGTCTTACCTGCGCCCGTGGGTGCCGCCACCAGGACGGAGGAACCTGCTTCGACGGCGTCGAGCGCGTCAAGCTGGAAGGGATCGGGAGTAAAGCTCAGTCCCGCCACCCAGCGTCCGCGCAGGGACGAGGCCGCGCGGGCGTTCTCTTTGAAAGCGGCGTAGCGCTGGGCCGCACTGCCCTCGCCGACGCTCGTGCGTTCCTCAGCGCGTTCGACCCGTTTGTCGGTGGCGCGGTGTCGGCGTCGTTTCGGGCTCACGATTGGTCCTCCTGGGTCCACACGTCGATGATGGAGCGGGCACGTGCCCCGGCCTCGGCCCGACGGTCGGGAGAAACCGCGCGCACGTGGGCTGCGATGTCAGTGAGGAGGCTCAAGCCCCACTCGGCGTTCCACACGGGTACGTCGATGCGCGCTCCGCCCTCGCTTAGCTCAGCGACAATGGTGCCACCGTACTCGTCAGCGATCCAGCGGGCAGCGCGGTCCACGTCGAGCGTCCAGGTGGGTGCGTCGTCGCGCACCCGGCGCGGTGCCTGCAGGCGCGGGCCATTCACCCTCACATCCGAGATCGACGCGACCGCGAAGGTGCGCGGAGCGCGGGCCGTATCACACCAGCCGCGCAGCAGCCAGCCCGTCGCCGAGGCCTCCAACGACCACGGGTCAACGACGCGATGCGAGACCTGGCCGCGGGTCGACACATAGTCGAAGGACACGCGCTCACGCCGCTCCAGGGCATCACGCAGCGCCTCCACGATCCTTGACGAGGCCGACGCGGGCGACGCGTCAATCGTGCCCGAGCCGCCCGTCTTCCCCAGCCCACCCAGCGCGGAGACGACGAGAGCAGCGTGAGGCAAGTGCACGGCCACGTCCGGTGCCAGAAGCGGCGCGATTGCCGAGAGTCCAATTAGAAGAGCCTGGGCTTCGGTCTCGGACAGACGCAAGGGCGCACTCGCGCCCAACGTTGAGCGCAGCGACACGCGCTGCTCCTCCTCGAAAAGCCCCCAGTCGACCTCAAACGACTGACCAGGCAGAGAATCACCGACCGATGCCAAGTACTCAATATCGCGGCGCACCTGGCGGCGCGTGCGACCAAAATGCGCGCCGATATCGTCCACGTGCACGCCAGGATGCTCGGCAATCCACGCGACCATTGAGGACAACCGCACGAAAGCGAGGGACACGTTCTCAGGCATCGCCGCCTCCCCAGGAAGCCGCCGCGCGCAAACGCTCCAACATCGCCTCTCGAAGCACCTCAGGACCTTCCACGACGACGTCGGAGGCCACCGGCAGCAGGCGGGCAATCCACGTGCCCAGCTCGCCATCCTCCAACGCCATGGACTCCCAACCCTCCCGTGGAGAACACTCACCGACCCCCTCAGCCACGGCCTCGTACCCAAGGAGAAGTGAACGCGCCGCGCTGCCCGAGCGCACACACACGAGCGGAGACACCAACGACGAGACACGCGGAGGCGGACCTGGCGGAGCGACCGACGCGTCACCGCTCTCCCCCAGAAAATCCACACCCGAGCGCACCCTCGAGACACGGAACGTGCGCTGTGCGCACCGATCCAAGTCCCACCCCCACAGGTACAGCGCCCGCCCCTGCACGGTCAGCGCCCACGGCTCCACCGCACGCTGCGTCAAATCCCCCGACCCCGGATATTCAAAGCTGACGACGCGGCGCTCGCGGATCCCGCGCGCGAAAGCAGTCGCGGCTTCCAGCCCCGTCAAGCCGAGCCGGATCACGGGCGCGGACACCTCCTCCTCCGAGGATGCCGCCGCCTTGGCGTCAACGGAATCGGCCAGAACGTCCCCGCGGTCCCACGCGTGCGCCGCAAGCGAGAGCAGCGCGCGGTCCGTGGCCCCCACCTCGATGTCGGGGGCAAAAGAATCCCGATCGATGCTGTAGTGCTCCCCCCGCCCGATCCTCAGCAGCACGCCGGCGTCGCGCAGCGCATCCTTATCACGCTGAAACTGAGTCTCGAAGGCGTCATCGGCGAGGCCTCGATAGCCGGGAAGTGCGCGCAGCTGAGCCTTCGTGCGTCCCGGTCGGGCACCGAGGAGCTCGACAAAAAGCTCAAGGACGCGCACGTTGGCGCTAGGGGCGGTACTCACCCGCCTACCCTACGTCCAAACGTGCGCGTCCTTCGGGACGGCTCACCGCCAGGTGTCAGGACTGTGTCTCGCTCGCCGTGACGTACTCGTTCGTCGCCACCGCCGTAGGATCCACGGACCCCTCGAGCTCACCGAGGGAACTCAGGAAGGTAACCATCTGCGCCCACGTGGTCAGGTCCTGCATGCCGGTCGCATGACCGGACGCACCCAGCCACAGGGGTACGGTCGCCGCGAGCACCGCGTTTGCGGCAGCCAGGGACTCCTCGCTCGCCAGCGAGTCATCCCAAGGCTTCGTGGCGTCGATAGCGATCTGCGGGTCGGCCGCAATCGCGTTCATCGCGTCGGTTGTCGCCTTGACGACGGCGCGCGCCTGCTCGGGGTGGGCCCGCGCCCACTTGTGCGTCGTGATAATCGAAGCACTCACAAGCGGTGTGTGGGAAGGATCGAGCGGAATCTCGCGAATCTCCAGACCGGCCAGACGCATCTGAACGGCATCGTTGTTGGTGAAGCCGACGACCGCGTCAACCTGACCTGACGCAATCGCAGCCTGCTGCGTGTAGCCGATCGGTGAGATCGTCACGTCCGACTCGCCGAGCCCGGCCTCCTGCATTGCAGCGCGCGTCGCGTAATAGTTCGCGCCATGCTCGCCGGGGATGCCGACAGTCTTCCCCTTGAGATCCGCTAGCGTTGTGATAGCGGAATTCGCGGGCACGATGACCGTACCCGGGTAGGACGCGTAGTACTGACCGATCGAAACGATGTCCAAGCCCTGCGCGGCGGCTGCAACGGCCTCGTCACCGGAAGCGATCACGACATCCTCCTCGCCCGCCAAGAGTGCGGTAAAGAAGCCCTCGTGCGACCCGTGGTGACGGATCGTCGCACTGACACCGGCATCGTTGTATAACCCCTGCGCGTCGGCCACGTACACGGGTGAGAACTGAATATTGGGAATGTAGGTCAGACCGATCGTGACCGTCGAGGCGTCCTTGGAACCCGACTGAGTGGCCGACCCACCGGGGGCGCACGCCGCCAAGGCAAGCGAGGCGCACGCGCCGAGTGCAACGAGGCGAAGAGCGTGAGACGTGTTCAAGGGGTTCTCCTTCACTGCGTGATGTCGTAACGCTTAGACCGCTCGATCCGATACACGAGCGTGTACAGAAGGGTCGCCATCGTGCACAAAATGATGATGACGACAAACATTCCAGCGGTGTCCACGTTGTTTCTCATTTGAGTGAGTACCTGTCCGAGGCCTGTTCCTCCCATCACCATCTCTCCCACGACGGCGCCCGTGACCGACAGCGCGAATCCGTTGCGCAGGCCACCCAAAATGGCGGGAGCCGCGAGAGGTAACTCCATGTGCCATGCCATTGACCACCCTGTAGCCCCGTCTAGGGCTGCGGCTTCGAGCAGCTCGCGGTCGATGTGGCGCAGACCAACGACTGTGGAGACGAGAATCGGGAAGAAAACCATGAGGGCACACAGGACGACGATGGCGACGAAACCATATCCGACCCATAGGACCAGGATGGGAGCGATAGCGATAGCGGGCAACGCCTGCGTCGCACCAAGGAAGGGTTCGACCGCTGCGGCCAACAAACGTGAGCGGTAGATCACATAGGCTGACGGCAGAGCGACAACTGAACCGAGCAGACACCCCGCAATGGCCTCGGCGCCCGTGACCCGAATCCGCTCCCACGTTGTCGGGAGCGAGAGAACAACCGACCCCTTCGAGACGACAGACTGAGGGGTGGGCAAACGCCATGCCTCGATACCGGTAAGCGTCGTCGAAAGCCACCACCCTGCCAACACGAGGACCAGGAAGATAATCGGTGCTGCCACGGCGAGAGTGCCACGAGGCTTGTTCCGAGATGCCACGACTTACTTTCCGACACCGGGGGTACACGCAGCACAGCAGACGCACGGATGCGCCTCAATGCACTCCTCCCATCCGGACTTTCACCGTCGGCACCGGAATTCCACCGGCTCAACCGCCTCGTTCGATGAGGGCGGGTCGCGGACTATCACCGCCGGTTCGGACTTTCACCGACCCCGGAGTACTCGCTTGCCATTGTGCCACGCGTAGCGTGGTGCTGCGAGAGGAGTTCACGGTGCACGAACGGGACGAGGCAGCGCCCCATCCCGCTCGTGCACACAGTCGCGCTCAGTGAGTGTGGGCGTTCGCGAGCTCGCGCAGCGCCTCCACCTCGCGGTGGGCGTCCTCCGCGCGAAACACCGCCGAGCCTGCAACAAAATTATCGGCACCAGCGATGGCCGCGCGCTCGATGGTCGCGCGCGAGATCCCGCCGTCCACCTGAATCGAGACCTCCAGGCCGGCGGCGTTAATGGCCGCCCGGGTGCGCTCAATCTTGGGGATCATCTGCTCAATGAAGGACTGGCCTCCGAAACCCGGTTCAACAGTCATGATGAGGATCATGTCGAACTCGTTGAGAATATCCACGAAGGGCGCGATGTCCGTCGCAGGTTTGAGCGCGAGACCCGCGCGCGCTCCCAGGCGATGCAGCTCCCGAGCCAATCGCAGTGGAGCAGCCACGGCCTCGGCGTGGAAAGTCACCGAATGACAGCCCACCTCCGCATACTGCGGTGCCCAACGATCCGGATCCTCAATCATGAGATGCGCGTCCACCGGAAGGATACCGGACTTGACGACGGCCTCAGCGACCGGGAGCCCCCACGACAGGTTCGGCACGAAATGGTTGTCCATGACGTCGACGTGCGCAACATCGGCGCTGGCGATCTTGGACAGCTCGCCGCGCAGATCGGCGATGTCACAGTTCAGGATCGACGGGCTAATTGTGGCATTCATAACGCACATGCTAGCGCCTACGCAGGCACGCCACAAACATGAGATCCGTGCCAAACCGGTGATCCCACAGCTGCAGGGTGCGCCCCGCAACGCCGGATAGGCGGCCCGCTGCGTCTGGCACACCGAGGGGGAACGGAGCGCACTCGTCGGCGAGGGCGACGGTGTCACACAGGTCGACGTCGCCGCCCTCGAGCAGACGCGCGACCTGGTCGCGGGTTTCTGCTGCGTGCGGCGAGCACGTGATGTAGGTCAGGACGCCGCCGGGGCGCGTGAGTGCGACGGCGCGGTCCAGGAGCTCAGCCTGCAGCTTCGTCAGCTCCTCCACGTCCGCGGGAGTGCGATTCCACCGCGACTCGGGCCGCCTGCGCAGCGACCCCATGCCCGAGCACGGAGCATCGACGACGACGCGGTCGAAGGAGGCGAGCGGCCAGGCGCTGCGCCCGCCGCCGAAGCTGCGCCCATCCCCACTGACCACCTCGATGGAGTCGTAGAGTCGCGTCGTGCGTTCGATGAGACGGGCACGGTGGGGATGGACCTCGTTGGCGGTCACGCGAGCCCCGCGCTCCTGCGCCAGCCCCGCAAGCATCGCCGCCTTTCCACCCGGACCCGCGCACAGATCCAACCAGCGCTCATCCGCTCCCCCATCCAGCGGCGCATGCGCGGCGATCAGAGCGGCAAGCTGGGACCCTTCATCCTGCGCCCCCGAGCGCCCATCGCGAATGGAGGGAAGACGCGCCGGATCGCCCGATTCGAGCAGTACGGCGCGCGGGGAGATGGCACCGAGGGCCACGCGGGTGTCGAGGATATCCTCGGCCTCGTCGGCAAGCTCATCAATGCTCATGAGACCCGGACGGGCCACCAAAGTGACCGTGGGCACCTCATTGTCGGCAGCTAGCACGTCCTCAAGCTCATCAGTCGAGTAACCGTGTGCGGCGAGCGCCTCGCGGAAAGCTCGAACCATCCACGTGGGGTGCGAATAGCGCACGCCCAGCGCCTCGTCCTCGTCCGCGATGGCGGCCATGGCGGCCTCGCGCTCGTCGCTACTCTCGCGCGTGATCGAGCGCAGGACGGCGTTGACAAAACGAACAGGACCATCAGTCAGGTGCTCGCGCGCGACGTCAACAGTCGCGGACACAGCAGCATGATCAGGTACGCGCATGTCGAGCAGCTGGTGAGCGCCCATGCGTACCAACACAAGGACACGCGGATCGAGGTCAACCAGCGGTCGGTTGACGTGGCGGGCGATCACCCAGTCGAGGCGACCGATCGCGCGCAGCGTTCCGTGCACAAGCTCGGACGTAAAGGCCGCGTCACGATCGGAAAAGTTGCCCTCACGGCGGACCCGACGCAACGCTTTAGGCAACATAATGTTTGCAAATGCGCCCTGAGCGCACACCTCGTAGAGCACTTCGTAGGCGATGCGGCGCGGCTCGTCCGCCGGGCGCAACTTGCGATAGCCGTCGGCGTATTTGCGTTCACTCATAGCTGTTCTTCCCCCGCGCCACCCAGGCGCATCCGTGCATCTGGACGGGCGCCCCTCGCCCATGCGGCGGCGTCCATCCAGGATTTGCCGGCGGGAGCCACCTGCCCGAGAATCAGCGCGCCGCCTTCGCACCCGACGCTCACGTGCTTCTTCGTGACGTCAAGTTGCCCCGGCTCGAGATCATCACGCTCCACGGGGATAGCCTTTCCCAGCTTCATACGTACCCCACCCGGCAGCACCGTGTAGGCACCCGGGTTGGGGGTGACAGAGCGGATAACGCGATCCTCGTGCTGAGCATCATGAGTGAAGGACACATAACCGTCACCATGCTCGAGGCGTCGGGCATACGTGACCCCCTCAGTGGATTGCGGGATCGCGATGGCGCTGCCATCAGCAACCGCATCGATCACGTCGAGTACCTGAGATGCTCCGGACTCGGCCATCGCCGTTAGCAGTTCCCCCGCGCTCTCGCGACCGATCGGGACCTCCACGCGAGAGTAGACATCGCCCGTGTCCAGGCCCTCCTCGAGAGTAAAGACACATGATGCCGTGCTCTGATCTCCTTCGCGGATCGCCCACTGCACGGGCGCGGCTCCACGCCAACGAGGCAAGTCAGAAAAATGCAAATTCAACCATCCGTGTGTAGGCGTTTCTAACACGTTCGGTGGCACCAAGGCGCCATACGCAACAACGACGCCGAGGTCGCCGCGAACCGCGGCGATACGCTCACCGATTTCAGGTGCTTTCAGGGACGTTGTCTCCATGAGTTCGACGCTGCCTGTGCAGCCACAGAGGCCACCGGCGAGGGGTACGCCGTCTTGCCGCGCCCGCGCCGGGCAGGTGGGCGGGTAATGACTAGGGCTACCTCGTGAGGAGAATCGAGCAGTGCTTGAAGGGTGGGTACTGCAGCGTCGGGTGTTCCAGCAAAAATAATGCGCACGAGCGTCAGTCTACGGCACCGGTCGGTCCGACCGTCAGAAGAGTTCCGGTGGGTTCACGCTCATTTTGACCAGTGGTGCCTTTCGCGCACTGCGCGAACGTCGAATGTCGGTCAGGGTAGCAAGCATCGCTGCCGTGTCGGGCAGGGACGTACGCACGAGGGTCCGTACCTGGTGTTCCTCCCCCTCGTGTGAGGCTGGCACCGCGACGGTACCAACGAGCTGTGCCCCGCCCTCACGCACGACTTGATCAGCGACCTGACGCACCTGGGCGGGCGGACCATCAAGGGCAACCATGGTACAAGCAGGAAAGAAACCGAGGGCCTCGCGTTCGTCCAAGAGTCGTTGCGCATAGTCGGTCGGTGACCAACGCACCAGCATCTGACCCAGAGCATCTGGAATCCGGCCCACCACGAGGCTCGGGTGCCCCGGGCGGACAAGCGAGAGCGCGTTGAGCCAGCGACGGGCAGCCTCCTCGGGAGCCCACAGCTCCGGTCTGCCGGCGAGCGCTGCGGCATCAAGGATCACTGCACAGGCATAGCCGCCCTCGACAGCGGGTTCGGCACCTGCCGTCGAGACGACTACTGCCGGACGCGACGGCAACGTGCGGCTGATACGGTGCGCTGCGGAGGACTCAAGGACGGAGGTGCCCGGAAGGTTGCGCGCTATTTCCTCTGCAGTGCGCGAGGATCCCACTCGACCGCCGCGTAGCTCCCGACCCGCGCAGTGCGGACAGCGCCACGAGTCAGGGGCACGGCCACACCACGCGCAAACTAGGGCTGAGTCAGCGCCCATGGCCAGCGGACCCGAGCAACGTGGGCAACGCGCACGCTGCTCGCATCGGCGACACACGACCGTCGGCCAGTATCCTGCGGCTGCAACCTGAATAAGGACCGGCCCCTCACGCAGCCCCTGACGGATCATCCGCAGTGCCGCCTGCGGGATACGCATACGCCCACCGGCTCCCTCACTATGCGCTTCCGTCTCCCCGTGTAGGTGCACGCGGGGAGTAGCCTCACGCAATGCCTGGGCATTGGGGTCGAGACTCGCCGCCCAACCTGAGCGCACAAGCGCCTGTGATTTGACCGAACGCGCGGCAGAAAGGACAAGGAGTCCACTTCCCTCGACCGCGCAGCGCTGCACAGCAACGTCGAGCGCATCACAGCGCGGAAAGCGGCGTTCACGTTGACGATCATCACCGTCATCAATAATCACGATGAGTCCCAGACGCGCACACGGTACCCACACTGCCGAGCGCGTCCCTACTACGATGGGAACACGACCGAGAGTTGCATCGACATGAACGCGGTAGCGTTGCTCCGGACTCGCTTCTGCACCGCTGAGTGCCACTGGAATCCCGAGGTCCTCTTCGAGGTCACACGCCACACGTGAGGCTTGCTCGCTCGTCGCGCTGATAACGACGGCGCTGCGGCCCGACGACACGGTGGCGCCGACGGCATCCGCCAGGCACGCGCGCAAGTGCGGGTGCAAGGACGTCACCACTGCTCGGGGAGATTCCCCCGCACGAAGACGCGCCAACAGCGCATGCCCCGCGGAGTATGCTCGCCAACCCGACCCAGCGTCCTTTCGAACGATAGTTGGCCACGCAGGCGTAGGACACGCAAGCGCCTCCTTCTCGGCGCGCGCATGCCGGGAAGGCACAGCCGCCGACAGAACCTGCGAGGTCGTCGCAAGAAAACGCTGCGCGACACGACGCGAGGCTTCATACAGGGACGCGGTCAGAACGGGTGTGCCGGAAACAACCGACTCAACGCGTCCAGTGCTTTCGCTAACCTCCCGTCGTGTTCGCTCAATAATCCACCCGTCAACACGTGCCCCTGAAAAACGCACGCGAACCAGGCAACCCACCACGGCCTGGTCCAGGAGTGAGTCGGGAATGACGTAGTCCAGCAGGCGATCCATGTGCGCCAAATCGACATCAACGAGTACGCGGGCGATCTCAGCACTGTGCGTCGCAGGCGGATCGAATCCGTCAAGCAAACCTTGCATCGACATCATGAGCCTAGTCAAACATAACCCACACTCATGTGCGGTCCACACTCAGCCCAAAAGTTTCAGCCCGTACTTGGCGGCAACCATCGCGAGCACGCCAAAGACGATCAAACCCCAGAGCGCCCAATCGAGTCCCTGGGAGACAAACCTGCGCACAGAATGCGGAAAGGGGATCACACCATCACGAATGTTGATACGCGTAATACCGCCAAAAACCAGCGTCGTCGTGAGCGTTATGAGCAGGCACCATGGACACAGCACCTGGATAACAAAATAGGACTGCCCGAAAAGCCAGAACGCAAAAAACAAGGCAACCGTGTACAGCAGATTGGTGCACGCCATGTACCAGCGAGGAAAACGCACACCGGCAGCAATGGCAACCGAAATCGCCAGTACCACGGCCTCAAAGAAGATTCCGAGGAACGCATTCGGGAAACCCAGGATGCGTGCCTGCCACGTCTGAGCGACGAAAGAACAGGACAGGACAGAAGAGACATCGCAGCCAAAGCGTGTAGAAGAATCGGCCGCCAACTGCCACGCCTCGATCGATAGCACGAACGACGTGACGAGGCCGATAAAGCCGGAGACAATCATCTCCAAGGTTGTGCGTCTCCTCCACGAGCGTCGCGCTTCCTCGGTATCCCAAGATGGCACGTAATCATCGTCCTGCTGTGCAATGGTTGTCATGCGAGTGCGGCTTTCAGCTGGTCAACGCGGTTGGTTACCTCCCAGGGGAACTGCTCGCGACCGAAATGGCCGTAGGCAGCAGTGTCGCGGTAAATCGGACGCAACAGGTCAAGATCCTCGATCATGCCCAGCGGACGTAGGTCAAATACCTCGCGGATCGCGTCGGCGATGCGTTCCTCGGGCACAGTCGATGTCCCGAAAGTATCGACGTACAGGCCGATCGGGTGAGCCCGCCCGATCGCATAGGCCAGCTGAATCTCACAGCGTCGAGCCACGCCCGCTGCCACGACGTTCTTAGCGACCCACCTGGCGGCATAGGTCGCGGAACGGTCAACCTTGGACGGGTCCTTGCCGGAGAACGCGCCACCACCGTGACGCGCCATGCCGCCGTAGGTATCAACGATGATTTTGCGTCCCGTCAGGCCCGCATCCGCAGCGGGGCCGCCCAAAACGAAGCGCCCCGACGGGTTGATCAGTGCCACCATGTCGCCGGTGGCGAGCTTCAGGCCTGACTCCTCGATAACGGGGTCAATGACGTGCGTGCGCACGGCATCCGCAATGGCAGCCTGGGTGAGGTTCTCATCATGCTGGGTCGATACGACAACCGTATCGATTCCGACGGGTCGATCGCCCTCGTACGCGAGGGTTACTTGTGTTTTGCCGTCGGGGCGAAGCCCCTCCACGATGCCTTGCTTGCGCACGTCGGTTAGACGCTTGGCGAGACGATGCGCCAGCCAGATCGGGGCAGGCATGAGGTCCGGAGTGTCAACTGCCGCATAACCAAACATAATGCCCTGGTCGCCCGCACCGAGACGATCGCGAGGATCGCCGCCCTGAGTACCGCGCACCTCGAGAGCCTCATCGACACCCCCGGCGATGTCGGGACTCTGCCCGTCAAGTGAGACGGAGACACCGCAGGAGGCGCCATCGAAGCCCACTCGCGAGGAGTCGTAACCAATCGAAAGAATCTCACGGCGCACGATCTCGGGGATCTCGACGTAGGCCTCGGTCGTGACCTCACCGGCAACGTGGATGAGGCCGGTCGCTGCCATCGTCTCGACGGCAACGCGTGAATGAGGATCCGCTTCGAGGAGCGCGTCGAGGATCGCGTCGGAGATACGGTCGCAAACCTTGTCAGGGTGACCTTCGGTGACGGACTCAGAAGAGAAAAGCTGTTGACTCACCGTTCAAGGCTATCAAGGAAAGCCGCTATCTGGCCGACCAGACCTGCGCCAACCTCCTCCTTTGAGCCGGTGTAACGACCCACGACGGTCCCACTGGCATCCAGAAGACGAACATCGTTGGGAACATCACCAAAACCGACGCAGGCACCTACACGGTTCAAGGCAATGAAGTTTGCCCCCTTGCGCGCAGCCTTGTCAGCGCCATAGGCGAGGATCTCTTCGTCTGTTCCAGTCTCAGCCGCAAAACCGATGACGAGGGGTGGTCGCTCATCGCTGTGGCCGATCTCGGAGAGGATGTCCGGGTTACGCACGAGGCGCAGGATCGGCGCATCCGATGTCGTCGGATCTTTCTTAATTTTCGAGGCAGATATGGTCTCGGGGCGAAAATCGGCGACGGCGGCGGTCATGACGAGAGCGTCGGCATCTGTCACCATCGACATTGTCGCTTCACGCATCTCCAGTGCGCTGCCCACCCTCGTAACGCCAATCGAGGGCGGCACAAGCGCCATGATGGAATCGTCGATGTTGGCAGCGATGACGCGCACGGTTGCTCCTGCGCGGGCGCCGGCCATGGCAATGGCCAGGCCCTGACGGCCAGAAGATTTGTTGCCGAGGAAACGCACCGGGTCGATAGGTTCGCGTGTGCCTCCGGCGGTTACCACAATGGTGCGGCCTGCGAGCAACGAAGACGTATCAGTGAGCGCCGATGCGTTGAGGACCTCGAGGGCACGGCGAGCGATCTCCTCGGGCGCGCGCAGACGCCCGACTCCTGTGTCGCCTGATCCGAGGGCGCCGGTGTCGGGATCAATGACGTGAATGCCGCGCTCACGCAGCGTCTTCACGTTTGCCTGAGTGGCAGGGGCCAGCCACATGTTCGAATGCATCGCAGGTGCCACAACGACCGGCGCGTTTGAGGCAAGCACGGTCAGCGACACCATATCGTCAGCGAACCCCCCTGCCAAGCGCGCGAGCGTGTTCGCGGTCGCGGGCACGATGATAATGAGATCGGCGATGCGCGCAAGCTCGACGTGCTCCGCGCGTCCCTCCCCCGCGATGTCGACGGCGACAGGACGAGAGGTGATGCCCTCCCAAGTCGATCGCCCCACAAAATCTAACGAGGCGCGCGTCGCTGCGACATACACGTCGTGGCCCGCGCGTTGACACTCGCGGACCACGATCGGTGCTTTGAAGGCTGCGACGCCGCCGGTGACTCCGACGACGATCGTTGCCACGTCAGGCCTCGGGGTTAGCTTCGAGAGAGAGCAGGCCCTCGTTGATCTCCCGCAGAGACACAGCCAGCGGCTTCTCGTCGGGCTGGACGTCGACGACAGGTCCCACGAACTGGATCATGTTCTGCTGAAGCTGCAGATTATAGGAGTTAATCTGGCGAGCACGCTTTGCGGCGAAAATAACCAACGCGTACTTGGAATCGACGTGCTCCAGCAGATCGTCAATGGGCGGGGATGTGATACCCACGGGCTGGGCAACAATTCCGGACATGCGTGTATTCCTCTCAGTGGCAGATTCAGATAGATACTACTCTAGGCCAATGAGTGCGGCCAGCTCACCCACCGCGCGCTCGACATCGTCGTTGATCACAATGTGGTCGAACTCGGATGCAGCCTCCAGCTCGATGCGAGCCGTCGCGAGGCGACGTTCTTGTTCCTCCGGCCCTTCAGTGCCGCGCCCGATGAGGCGACGCTCCAGTTCATCCCAGGAGGGTGGGGCCAAGAAAATAAACTGCGCGTCAGGCCTGTTGGAGCGTACCTGGCGGGCGCCCGAAAGGTCGATCTCCAGCAAGACTGGTTCGCCCGCTGCGAGCGCCTCGTCGACAGGGCCACGAGGAGTGCCATACTTGTTTTTCCCGTGAACAAGCGCCCACTCCAACATGTCTCCCCGTTCGATCATGGAGTCGAACTGTTCAGGTGAGACGAAGTAGTAGTGGACGCCGTTCAGTTCACCGGGCCGAGGATTGCGAGTCGTCGCCGAAACCGACACTTTCAGGTTCGGATAGCGCTTACACAGCGCAGCGACGACGGTTCCCTTTCCAACGGCGGTTGGGCCAGCAAGGACTGTCAATTGAGCCTGAGTCATGACTCAATTGTGCCATGTGTACCAGTATCAGCCGAAGCGTTCAACCAGTGCCTTGCGTTGGACGGGGCCAAGGCCTCGTACTCGCCTACTCTGTGCGATCTTGTACTCGTCCATGAGGACGGCGGCCGTGTTCGTACCGACACGCGGCAACGACTCCAAGAGCGAAACGACTTTCATCTTCGCTACGGCCTCGTCTGAATCAGCGAGTTCCAAAACCTCAGACAGGTTCATTGAGCGCGCCTTGAGTGCGTTCTTAACCTCGGCGCGACGCCGCCGTGCCTGGGTTGCCTTCTCAAGGGCCTGTGCCCTTTGTTCCGGCGTGAGATCAGGTAGTGCCATTCTGATCATCTCCTCCGTTGGGATCTTCGGTACTTAAACTATGTCACCTTTCAAAGCACATGCGCCATCCCAAAACGCCGACTTCCGATTAGATCGACAGCCTATTGTAGTGAATCAACAGTTGCAAGGTAGGCGTCGCGCAGACCAAGCACGCTGGGTCCGCCGCGCAGGATTGCTCGGGACGACGAGGCCACAACGGCGTCCTCCGCTCCTGCGAAAACCTCCCTGACCTGCGCTGGGCCACCGCCCTGCGCGCCCACTCCTGGAGCCAAAAATGCGCCCTTGAGGGCAGGCAGGTCAATACCCAGACACTGCACAGCGTCGCCCACTGTCGCCCCAATGACGACACCTGCAGGACCGAGGTGTAATTTGTCACATGAGGCGTTAAAGTCCGCCAGTTGGGACACGATCTGACCTGCGACAGAGCGACCGTCCTGCCCCCGCGCGTGCTGCACGGAAGCGCCCTCAGGATTTGAGGTGAGTGCCAAGACAAACACTCCCCTGCCAGTAGCCTTGGCAAGTTCAAGAGCAGGAGCCAGAGAACCCACACCCAAGTACGGGGACAGGGTCACTGCGTCGGCGGCGAGCGGGGAGCCATCTGACAAATAGGCATCGGCGTAGCCGGCCATCGTCGAGCCGATGTCGCCGCGCTTAGCATCGACGATACAGAGGGTCCCTACCTCGCGGCAGGCGGCGATCACTTCTTCTAGGACAGCGACGCCACGGGAGCCGTGGCGTTCGAAGAAGGCAGCCTGCGGCTTGAACGCAGCCACCCGCCCACCGAGGGCCTCGACAACGCGAAGAGAGAACTCCCGCACGCCAGTCGCATCGTCGTCAAGACCCCACTGAGCCAGGAGAGATGCATGCGGGTCAATCCCCACACACACGGGACCATACTCACGCATGGCAGCGTAGAGACGGTCACCGAATCCTAGAGAAATGGGGGCAGTTGTGGACGGTGTGTTCATCGTGTCTCCTCCGATCGGATCGCGTCCCACTCCTGCAGGGAGCGCACGGCGTAGGAGCCGCGCATACGGACCTCGATGGCTTGGACCATTGCGTTGAAGGCCTGTAGCGTCGTCACAGCAGGGCGATCCTGCGCTGCAGCAGCCGCGCGGATCTGGTAGCCGTCGTTACGCGGCGCGGAGCGCTGCGGCGTGTTGACGACCATGTCGATGAGGCCATCGTTGATGAGATCGACGACCGTGGGTTCGCCGTCTGTGCCGCGTCCCTCCGACGACTTGCGCACGGACTGGGCCTCGATGCCATTGCGGCGCAGCACTGAGGCAGTACCCGAGGTCGCCAGGATCGTGAAGCCCATTTCCGCCATGCGGGCGGCGGGCAGCACGATCGCACGCTTGTCGGTGTCCGCGATCGAAATGAAGACCGTTCCCGACGTCGGCATGTCCGTGGATGCGCCCAGCTGTGACTTAGCAAACGCCGTTGGAAAGTCGCGGTCAATGCCCATGACCTCGCCTGTCGAGCGCATTTCGGGGCCGAGCATCGTATCAACGATCTCACCTTTGGCCGTGCGGAAGCGGCTGAAGGGCAAGACGGCTGCCTTCACTGCAATGGACCCACCCTCAAGGATTTTGCGCGCGTCCGTTGTGGGGAGAACACCCTGCTCTCGCAGCGAAGAAATGGAGGCACCCACCTGGATAAGAGCCGCGGCCTTGGCCAGCTGCACGCCGGTTGCCTTCGAGGCAAAGGGAACGGTGCGGGAGGCGCGCGGATTGGCTTCGATGACATAGAGGGTGTCGGACAGGAGCGCAAACTGGATGTTGATGAGGCCTCGCACGCCGACGCCCTTCGCAATGGCCGCGGTCGAGGCAGTGATGCGTTCGAGTTCACGAGCGGACAACGTCATGGGAGGAAGCACGCACGACGAGTCACCTGAGTGGATACCGGCCTCCTCAATGTGCTCCATAATCGCACCCATGAACAGTTCATCGCCGTCGTATAGGGCATCCACGTCGATCTCGATAGCCGCATCCAAGAATCGGTCGATGAGGAGGGGGCCACGCGAGAACAACAGATCCGCGTCGTGACTTGCGAGGTACTCGCGCAGAGCCGACTCATCGTTGATGATCGCCATACCGCGTCCGCCAAGCACGAAGGATGGACGCACGAGCACGGGATAGCCGACGTGCTCGGCCACAGCGACCACCTGCTCGGCTGTATTCGCGGTGTCGTGCGCTGGAGCAGGGCACTGCGCGGCCTCAAGCACCTTGCCGAACTCCTCGCGGTCCTCAGCCAAGTCAATCGCTCGAGGGCTGGTACCCAGGATCGGTACACCCGCACGCTCCAGGTCTGCTGCCAGCGACAGCGGTGTCTGCCCACCGAGCTGGACAACCATGCCCTTCACAGGACCCGCCGCGCACTCTGCGCGGTAGATTTCGAGGACGTCCTCGAGTGTGAGGGGCTCGAAGTAGAGGCGATCGGAGATGTCATAGTCGGTCGAGACCGTCTCAGGGTTGCAGTTAACCATGATTGTCTCGTAGTGCTCACGTAGTGCCATGGCAGCGTGCACACACGAGTAGTCGAACTCGATGCCTTGGCCGATACGGTTGGGGCTGGCCCCCAGGATGATGACAGCCTCGCGTTCGCGCGGGCGCACCTCATTTTCCTGGTCGTAGGTCGAATAGTGGTAGGGCGTGCGGGCAGCGAACTCTGCGGCGCAGGTGTCCACCGTTTTATAGACAGGATGGATACCAAATGCGCCGCGAACCTCGCGCACCGTGTCTTCGGACAAGCCTCGCATGGCCGCGATCTGACGGTCAGAGAAACCGTGGCGCTTCGCCTCAGCGAGGACATCGCCCGTCAGTGCTTCCGCATCGCGGATGCGCGTCGCGACCTCGTCCAGGAGGAACATCTGGTCGAGGAACCATGGGTCGATCTTGGTCGAAGCAAAAAGCTCCTCCAGGGTGGCGCCGCCACGAATCGCCTGTTGGACCTGGACCAGGCGTCCTTCGGTTCCAACGCCAGCGGACTCGACAAGCGCACGCGTCTCCTCGGGGGTAGGTGCGGGGCCATCCCAATGGAACTGAACACCGCCCTTGTCGATGGAACGAAGTGCCTTTTGCAGTGCTTCCGTGAAGCAACGACCGATCGCCATGGCCTCGCCGACGGCCTTCATCGACGTTGTGAGAGTGGGATCAGCGGCCGGGAACTTCTCGAAGGTGAAACGCGGGACCTTGACGACCACATAGTCGAGTGTCGGCTCGAACGAGGCCGGGGTCGAACCCGTGATGTCGTTGGGGATCTCGTCGAGCGTGTAGCCGGTAGCCAGGCGTGCGGCGATCTTCGCGATCGGGAAGCCCGTCGCCTTCGAGGCCAGAGCTGAGGAACGCGACACGCGCGGGTTCATTTCGATCACGATGATGCGGCCTGTTTTCGGGTGAATTGCAAACTGAATATTGCAGCCGCCCGTGTCCACGCCCACCGCGCGAATGACCGCGATGCCGATGTCGCGCAGACGCTGCATCTCGCGGTCAGTCAGGGTCAATGCCGGTGCAACCGTGATCGAGTCGCCCGTGTGCACGCCGACCGGATCGACGTTCTCGATCGAACACACGACAACGACGTTATCCGCTTTGTCGCGCATGAGTTCGAGTTCGTATTCCTTCCAACCGAGGATCGACTCCTCCAGGAGTACCTCGGTCGTAATAGAAGCCGCCAATCCCTGGCCGGCGATGCGCTCGAGGTCCTCTGGCGTGTAGGCGAAGCCGGAGCCAAGACCACCCATCGTGAAGGAGGGACGCACAACGAGAGGATAACCCAGCTCGGCGGCAGCCGCGTGGCATTCCTCGATTGTGTGAGCGATGAAGGAACGCGCGACCTCGGCGCCGGAACGCTCGACGATCTCCTTAAACTCCTCGCGGTCCTCGCCAGCACGGATCGCATCGATTGAGGCACCGATCAGCTCAACGTTGAAACGTTCCAGGATACCCATGTCAGCCAGGGCGACCGCCGTGTTCAAAGCAGTCTGGCCGCCCAGCGTGGGCAGCAGCGCATCGGGGCGTTCCTTCTCGATAATCGAAGCCACGACCTCGGGCGTGATGGGTTCGACATAGGTTGCATCCGCGATACCGGGGTCAGTCATGATCGTCGCCGGGTTGGAGTTGACCAGGATGACGCGCAGCCCCTCCTCCTTCAATACGCGGCACGCCTGGGTACCCGAGTAATCAAACTCGCACGCCTGACCGATGACGATGGGACCAGACCCGATGACGAGGACGGATGACAGATCATTCCTGCGGGGCATCAGTGGGTCTCCTTCGCGGCGGTCATGAGCGACATGAAACGGTCGAACAGCAGCGCCGCATCGTGTGGGCCGGCGGCTGCCTCGGGGTGGTATTGGACGGAGAAAGCGGGAATATCGAGCGCACGAAGCCCCTCAACGACGCCGTCGTTGAGGCCCACATGCGACACCTCAACGCGACCGTAACGACCCGACTCAAAGGGAGCCACCGACGGTTCCCCCACGGGGGCATCCACGGCGAAACCGTGGTTATGCGCGGTGATCTCCACGCGTCCCGTCTCCAGGTCCTTCACGGGTTGGTTGATGCCACGGTGCCCATAGTTCAGCTTGTACGTGCCGTAGCCGAGTGCACGACCGAAGAGCTGATGACCAAAACAGATACCGAAGTAGGGAATACCAGCATCCAGGACGCCGCGAAGCACGCCAATCTCACGGTCAGCGGTCGACGGGTCACCCGGGCCATTCGAGAAGAACACGCCATCTGGATGCAACGCCTCAATGTCCGCGAAGGACACCGTCGAAGGCACGACATAGACCCGAGCTCCGCGCGCCGCCAAGTGGTAGGGCGTACGCGATTTGATGCCAAGATCGACCGCCACAACGCGTGCAAGGGGTTCCTTACCCTCGTAGTCACCTAGAGGCTCAACCACGTAGGTCTCATCCGTGGATACTTCGGCGGCCAGGGCCTGCCCGCTCATTACGGGCGACTCCGAGACGATCCGCACGAGCGAAGCCAGGGCCTCGTCCCCCATGTACTGGGCACCCGCAGGTAGCGCATCTCCCGAAAAAATACCAGCGCGCATCGCACCACGTTCACGGATGTGGCGCGTGATCGCACGGGTGTCCACGTCGGCGAGGCCGACGATACCCTGGGCGATTAGCTCGTCCTCGAGTTCGCGGCGGGCACGCCAATTCGACGCTCGACGCGCCGCGTCACGCACGATAAAGCCCGCTACCCAGATGCGAGAGGATTCCGGGTCCTCGTCGTTGACACCCGTGTTGCCGATGTGTGGTGCCGTCATAACGACGATCTGGCGGTGATATGAGGGATCGGTGAGCGTCTCCTGATAACCCGTCATGCCGGTCGAGAAGACGATCTCACCGAGCGTGCGACCACGCGCCCCCCACGCGCGCCCCTTGAAGACTGTGCCGTCTTCCAGGACGAGCAGAGCAATATCGGTCGTGGTCATCGATCCTCCTTGGCGATCGGGGTGGAATCGGCGACCGTCGGCACGCCGCCATAGATCGTGAAGCGTACCTGGCCGGGCAGCTCCATGCCGCGGAACGGGCAGTTCGTCGAGCGGGTCCACTGTTTGGCAGGGTCAATAGTGATGCGCGCAGCGGGATCAACGAGTGTGACGTGGGCGGGGGCACCTACAACCAGGCCCCGGCCTTGCGTCTCGACGCGACCGATGCGCGCCGGTGCCGTTGACAGGACGCGCGCGACATCCTCCCAGGTCATACGACCGGTATTCACCATCGTTTCGATGACGATCGGCAGCGCCGTCTCCAGTCCCGTCATGCCACAAGCACCGGCCTGCCACTCGCAGTCCTTCATCTCAAGAGGATGTGGGGCATGATCCGTCCCCACGACGTCGATCGTGCCGTCGGCCAAGCCTTCACGTACCGCCTCGACGTCCTCTGCGCGGCGCAGCGGCGGGTTAACTTTATAGAGCGGGTCGTAGGTGGCTGCCAGCTGCTCCGTGAGCAGCAGGTGGTGGGGGGTCACCTCGGCGGTGATGTCGACGCCTTGAGCCTTGCCCCAGCGCACGATGTCGACTGACCCCGCTGTGGAGAGGTGGCACACGTGTAGACGCGAGCCGACATGCTTGGCCAGCAGGATGTCGCGAGCGATAATCGCTTCTTCGGCGACCGCCGGCCATCCAGTCAGTCCCAGCTCGCCGGATAGTGCTGACTCGTTCATCTGGGATCCCTCAGTCAGGTCAGGATCCTGGCTGTGTTGGGCGATGACGCCGCCGAATCCCTTGACGTATTCGAGGGCACGACGCATGAGGACGGGGTCTGAGACGCATTTGCCGTCATCGGAAAAGACGCGCACTTTCGAGCGTGAGCGAGCCATCGATCCGAGGGCCGCGAGGTGTTTGCCTTCCAGGCCCTTCGTGACGGCGCCGACGGGACGCACCTCCACCCAGTCAGCTTCCTCGCCCAGGCGCGCCACCTGATCGACGATGGCGGCCGTGTCCTGAGTGGGGGTCGTGTTCGCCATCGCGTGGACGGCAGTATATCCGCCGACGGCTGCCGCGCGTGTGCCGGTAAAGACGGTCTCTGCGTCCTCGCCGCCGGGCTGGCGCAGGTGGGTGTGAATGTCGACGAGGCCGGGCAAAGCAATGAGACCGTCCGCATCGATAACGCGCGGGTCATGCACCGTGTCTGCGGTACCGACGCCAATTGCGACGATGACACCGTTGGACAACGCAATGTCGGTCGGCTCCCCGCCCAACAGGGATGCGCCCTTGATGAGGATGTCGCGGGTCTGCTTAGTCATTGTTGTGTCCTTCCGATGCGAGGAGCAGGTAGAGGGCAGCCATGCGAATGCACACGCCGTTACCGACCTGTTCGACGATGACAGAGTGGGGAGAATCGGCTGCCGCGGCGCAGATTTCAAGGCCGCGGTTCATCGGGCCAGGATGCATAACGACTGCGTCGGCGCGCAGCTTGGTGAATCGCTCGGGGGTGAGGCCGTATTCGGCGTGGTAGGAGCCTGGTGAGGGGAAGAAACCTCCGCCCGCGCTCGACATGCGTTCTCTTTGCACGCGCAGCATCATGACTGCGTCGGGTTCGGTGGTCAAGGCTTCGTCGAAGTCGTAACAGGTATCGCAGTTCCAGGTTTCAATTCCGAGCGGCAGCAGCGTCGGGGGTGCCACAAGTGTGACGCGAGCGCCCAGCAGGGTTAGCAGGTCGACGTTGGAGCGGGCGACGCGCGAGTGCAGGATGTCGCCGACGATCACGACGTGGGCGCCGTCGAGGCCGGTGCCAGGTTCGGGGACGCGGCCAGCCAAGTCCGGTGCACCGAAGTGCCTTCGCAACGTCATTGCGTCGAGCAGAGCCTGTGTTGGGTGTTGGTGGGTGCCGTCGCCGGCATTCAGGACGGGAAGGTTCATCCAACCGGCGTGGGCCAGCCGATGTGCGGCGCCCGAGGAGGAGTGACGCACGATGACGGCGTCGGCCCCCATGGCCTGCAGTGTCAGGGCAGTGTCTTTGAGGGATTCGCCTTTAGAGACGGAGGAGCCACGCGACTGGAAGTTGATGACGTCTGCACTGAGGCGCTTCGCTGCGGTTTCGAAGGAGATGCGCGTGCGCGTTGAATCTTCGAAGAAGAGGTTAACGACCGTCTTGCCTTGGAGTGTCGGAAGTTTCTTGACGCTCTGGCGCTGCGTGGCGGCCATCCGTTCCGCTGTGTCGAGGATCAGGATCGCCTCCTCGCGTGTCAAGTCACGGATTGAAATGAGATGGCTCAGGCTCATCGCTTACAGGCCCTTCCCTAGCAGGACGCCGTCGCGTCCATCGATTTCGTCGAGCAGGATGGTGACACTTTCATCCCGCGAGGTCGGCAGGTTCTTGCCGACGTAGTCCGGTCGGATCGGTAGCTCGCGGTGGCCGCGGTCAATAAGGACGGCGAGTTGGACGGCTGCGGGCCGACCGATCCGGGTGAGTGCGTCGAGTGCGGCTTTGATTGTCCGTCCGGTGTACAAAACGTCGTCCACCAGGACAACTGTCTTTCCGTCGATGCCGGTGACTGGAATCAGTGTTTCCTTGGGGGCGCGCAGTGGCTGACTGGCCAGATCATCGCGGAACATCGTTGTATCGATGATGGCGAGATCGGCATTGCCGGCGGAGACGTCACGAAGCCTGTTGATGAGACGACGGGCCAGGGTCGCCCCGCGTGTGGGGATGCCGGCGATGATGAGGTTGTCGCTGCCGCCGTTGCGTTCGACGATCTCGTAGGCGATTCGGGTGAGAGAGCGGGCAACGTCACCCGCTCCGAGTACTTCTTTGCCGCGCGATGCGCGGTCCGCGTGCAGTGATCCCACTGCGTGCTCCTTCCCCGCCTCACAGGACGGTCATTAAAGGATGTGTTCCACGTCAATACTACGCGTCGGACAAACAATGCGTTGAAGGGGGCGTACGTGTGAAAGGCCACGTGGGAAGGCATATGAGGCGGCGCGTCGGGGGTGTGCGCGGTGTAGGGCATGTCCCCGTGGTGGACGCCGGGGCGTGAGGCTATGAGGGATATACCCGGTAGGGGTATAGAAGCATACCCCTACCGGGTATCGACGCCTCGCGCGAACAGTACGCCCGTCACCTACAAAGGGAATGAAAGGGTTAGAGCCGTTAAAATTGATACCGTGCGATCACGCGCACCTATCCAACGTCGACAGACAGGACGATCACGCAATGACCATTGAAGAACTGCCCACTCCCGGTGTCCACGGCGGCGGCTGCGGGTGCGGAGGACACGACGGCGGCGAGCCCACGATCGATGCGACCGCTATCCCCCACCGGCTCCGTCACGCGGCGGTGCTGGGCGCAGCCGGGTCGATGAACGCCGGCGAGGCGTTCATCATCCGCGCTCCCCACCTGCCGCGCCCGCTGCTCGCGCAGATCATGCAGCTGCCCGGCGAATGGACCTTCGAGGTCCTCGTCGATGGCCCGGAGTACTGGGACGTGCGCACCACGCGCGTCTCCCTGTGAGGGCGCCCGACCAGGGATCACAACGCCGACGCATACAAGTGTGGCCGCCACGAACAACCGTGGCGGCCACACCCATGCACTTGTGTCGTCGAGGCGTCGGCTCAGTATTCCTCGAGCAGCTCGTCAAGCTCGTCCTCGACGCTTCCGCCATCGAGAGGCGTTGCACCTTCAGGAAGCGCTCGGACGGGTGCCTCCTGCACAGGCAAAGACCCATCGGATTCACCGTGATCGACGGGTCCTGACACGGCCTCGTCACTCTCCGAGGAAACAACCACAGGTCCCTCATCGTCGTCACCACGCCTGCGCGACCAGGCGGGAGAAGCTAGATCCTTGCGAATCGCATCCAGGACCGCATTCACGAACGAGGGCGACGTATCAGTCGAAATCGAGCGAACAATCGAAATCGCCTCATCGATAGCAATGATCGGCGACACCTCGTCGTTCTCCAGCATCTCCCACACGGCTACGCGCATGACGGCCAGATCGACAGCAGCAATACGATCCAAGCCGGGCACGCGGGCATGCGCCGAAATCAGGGAATCAATGCGGCGCAGATTGTCGGCCACACCAGCGATGATCTGGATCGAAAAATCCGGGAGCGGAGTCTGCGCAGCCGTGATAACACGGCGCTCGCGCAGCAGGTCGCGCAGCACGTCGGGGTTTGACCCCATTCCGCGCTGGTCGGCCTCGTACACCACGTCGGCAGCGCGCTTGCGGGCCTTCGTGCGCGAGGTGAAGCGATGCTGCTTCGACATTACTCGGTCACGCGACCCGAGTACGAGCCGTCGCGGGTGTCTACCTTGACGCGGGTGCCTTCCTCCATGAAGAGGGGGACCTGGATCTCGTAGCCGGTCTCGAGCGTCGCGGGCTTGGTACCGGCGGAGGAACGGTCACCCTGCAGGCCGGGCTCGGTGTGCGTGATCGTCAGGACGACGGTGGCGGGCAGCTCAACGAACAGGACGGTGCCGTCGTGCTGGGAGACGATGACGTCCTGGTTCTCGACCATGAAGTTGCGGGCATCGCCCACGGTCTCGGCAGGAACGTTGATCTGCTCGTAGGTCGACTGGTCCATGAAGACGTAGTCGGTGCCGTCCTGGTACAGGTACGTCATGTCGCGGCGGTCGACGGTCGCGGTCTCGATTTTCAGGCCAGCGTTGAAGGTCTTGTCGACGGTCTTGCCGGACAGCACGTTCTTGATCTTGGTGCGCACGAAGGCCGGACCCTTGCCGGGCTTGACGTGCTGGAATTCGACAACCTGCCAGAGCTGGCCGTCGATCACCATGACGAGGCCGTTCTTCAGATCATTTGTCGTTGCCACAGGGGTACCTCACTTGAGAAGGAATCAGTAATCAGGGGTCAGTTTACACGCGCGGGCGACGAAATCCGCGACTTCTTGCGGGGTGCGGGTACTCGTATCGACTGTTGTGTCGGCCACGGCCGCATACGCCTCGCGTGCCTGTGTCATCAGCTGGGTGAGGACCGCGCGGGGTGCGCCAAGTCCCACCGACCGCGGTGCGCCCAGGTTTTCTCGGCGAGATACCGCGGAAAGATCGGCGCCGAGCTCGACGACATGCGCGCCCGCGGCACGTGCTTGCTGAATTGCCGAGGCCGTGGCGGAGTCGAGGGGTTGGGAGGCCCCGAGCGTGACAATGCCCTCGTTAGCGTCTAAAAGGTGCGCGGCCTGCGCACGGGCGGCCTCGGCCAGGCGCGGGTCGCGCCCGACGACGAGGGTGCGCATCGGTGCGCCCAGGCTCTCCTCGACGGCGGCGTCGACCTCGTAGAGAGGCATGCCGTAGCGCTCAGACAGGAGCCGACCGACCGTCGTCTTGCCCGATCCCGTCACTCCGATGAGGACGATCATGCTCACGGGCGAATTCCGATCGCCTCTGCGGGAGCCGTGAGCTCGCCGGGTTCGACGGCCTCGGTGCGCGGGTTCGCGATGCCGTCCAGGAGGACGAAACGCAAGACGCCTCGGCGTACCTTCTTGTCCGAGGCCATGATGTGCGTCAGCTCCTCGAGGGTGTGTCCCTCGTAGCGCGTGGGCAGGCCAACGCGGGAGAAGAGCTCGTCGTGGCGCGCAACATCCTCGGAGCTGAGCTGCCCACGGGCGTGAGCGAGTCGCGCGGCGAAGCAGCAGCCGACGGCGACCGCGTCCCCGTGGCGCCACGTGTAGTCGTTCGCGCGCTCGATCGCGTGGGCGAGGGTGTGCCCGTAGTTGAGAATCTCCCGCAGGCCCCCCCTCGGTCAGGTCGGCAGAGACGACCCTCGCCTTGACGGCGACCGCGCGCGTCGTGATCTCGGCCAGCTGCTCGCTGGAGGGATCGAGGAGCACGTCAGGGTCAGTCTCCTCCACGATGCGCAAGATGACCGGATCGGCGATGAAACCGCACTTGATGACTTCGGCGGCCCCGGCGGCGAGGTCCTCGCGCGGCAGCGAGGACAACAGGCTCATGTCGGCGACGACGGCGCGGGCCGGGTAGAACGAACCGACGAGATTCTTGCCTACCGACGTGTTGATGCCGGTCTTGCCGCCGACGGCCGCGTCGACCATGCCGAGCAGCGTGGTCGGAACGTTGATGAGACTCACGCCTCTCAGCCAGGTGGCGGCTACGAAACCCGCCATGTCGGTGGTCGCTCCCCCCGCCCATGGCGATGATCGCGTCCTTGCGGCCCAGCTGCAGGCGCCCGCACGTGTCCCACAGGTCGGCCACGACCTCGATGGCCTTGCCGGCCTCGGCGTCGGGGTGGTCGGCAGTGGCGGCCTCGTACCCGAGGCTGCGCAGATGCTCGGCCAGGGCCTGCGCGCGGGCGGCGAGCGGGCGGGCGTGGACGATGAGGGCCTTGGTCGCCGCCGAGTCGAGCGCGGCGACGATCGGATCGAAACCGAGATCGCGTCCGACGGTGATGGTCGACGGCTGGACGCCGGTCACCTCGATGGTGGTGCTCATGAGTGCTCCAGGTGGGTGAGAATGTCGGTGACGACGCCGTCGGCTGGGCCCGGACCGCTGGGAACGGTCAGCGTGGCGACGGCGCGGTAGTGGGGTTCGCGCGCCTCGCGCAGGCGCCGCAGCGCCCCGTCGGGATCCGTCGCGAGCAAAGGACGATGGGGCTTGGACGCGGTCCGGCGCACGAGCTCATTGTGGGGAGCGTCAATGTAGACGACGGTGTGGCCAGCGAGCAGGTCGCGCACGGCCTGCGTGGCCGCCGCTCCCCCACCCAGAGACACGACCGCGCTGCGCGTGAGCGCGCAAGCGACCGCGTCGGTTTCCATGACGCGGAAGGCGGCCTCACCATCGATGGCGAAAATGTCGGCGATGGGTCGCCCCTGGCGCTCTTCGACGAGATCGTCGGTGTCCACGTGGTCCACACCGAGGCGGGAGGCCAGGAGGCGACCGACCTTCGACTTACCGGCGCCGGGCAGACCGACGAGCACGATGGGTAGGTTTACGCTCATGCGCGCTCCCCCACGGCATTCAGGTAGGTGGCCAGATTGCGGCGCATCTCGCCCACCGAACGTCCGCCCGCGTGATCGAAGAGGGCGTCGGCCAGCACCAAGGCCACCTCGGCCTCGGCGATAACAGCGCCGGGAACGACCTGGCAGGTGTCGGAGCGCTGGTGCAGGCCCACCGCCTCCTCACCGGTCGCCAGGTCCACGCTGCGCAGGGCGCGCGGGACGGTCGAGATCGGCTTGAAGCCGGCGCGCGCGACGACGGGAGCACCGTTGGAAGTGCCGCCCTCAATGCCGCCCGCGTGGTTGGACGTGCGTGTCAGATGCCCGTCCTTCCCGCGCGCGATCTCGTCGTGCGCGGCGGAACCGAGCAGGGCGGCCTGGGCGAATCCATCGCCGATCTCGACGCCCTTGACGGACTGGATGGACATGAGGGCGCCCGCGAGGCGGGCATCCAGGCGTTCTCGCGCGCTCACGTGCGTTCCCAGGCCCACCGGCACGTCGTAGGCGATGACCTCGACGATGCCGCCGATGGTGTCCCCCGCGTGCTTTGCTTCGTCCACGGCGGCCTCGAAGCGCGCGTTGTCGGCCGGGTCGAGCGTGCGCATGGACGCGGCGCACAGGGCTTCTTCGTCGGCGGGCGTGGGCACAGCCTGCGACGTGGCACGCTGGGCGCCCACAGCCACGACGTGAGAGACGAGGCGAACGCCGGCCACCTGATCGAGGAGCGCCTCGGCCAGCGTGCCGAGGGCGACACGCGCGGCGGTCTCGCGGGCGGAGGCGCGCTCGAGGACGGGGCGAGCCTCGGGCAGATCGTAGGAGAGCATGCCGGGCAGGTCGGCGTGACCCGGGCGAGGCCTCGTCAACGGGCGGTTACGCGCGACCTCGCGCTCGTCGCCGGTACCGGCATCAATGAGAAGAGCCGAGGGATCCACGGGGTCCGCGCTCATGACGGTCTCCCACTTGGGCCACTCCGAGTTTCCGATCCGAATAGCAACGGGAGCACCCGTGGTCACCCCGTGACGTACACCCGCGAGGATCGACACCTCGTCGGTCTCGAACTTCTGACGAGCACCGCGCCCATAGCCCAAGCGGCGTCTGACCAAGGCACGTCGCAGGTCATCAGTCGTGACATGCAGTCCCGAAGGAAGCCCCTCGATCATGGCAAGCAGTGCGGGCCCGTGCGATTCTCCGGCGGTCATCCATCTCAGCATGTCCCCCAGTGTCCCACAAGGCCAAGTGCCCATGCCTGCCGTCTCTCACGGGGTGAACGATCAGGACGAGGAGGACTGTGCGGCTCCGGACAGATTCGGTTCAGTACCCAGGATGTCAATAACGATGCACAGCGTGTCGTCACCGGCAGCCAGGTCCGGTGGAATCGTGATGGCCAAACGCGACCCAACCTTCTGATCAACCAGAGCCGACTGAAGACCACGCATAGCAGTCCCGAGGTTAATGACCTGCGGGATGCCCGTCTCCCACGTGGATACACGAACAACGCCGTCTGTCCAGCCCAGCACGGTGAACTGGGCGACGACCCGATCGCTCTCGTGCACCTGCACACCGTCCCCCTTGATGAGGGCTTGAGTCGTCACACCGTCGGGCACGGTCGCTGAGTGCGTGACGATGGGACCTTCAGGACTCATCTCAACGCTCAAAGGACCCACCGTTGCATCCACACTGGTGCCGACCGCAATGTTGGGCAGGATGTCGATGACATCAACCTCGATATTGCTACTCGAGCCGGGCGCGCCCGCTCCGGCCGCAATAGTCCGGAAAGCAACCAGACGGGAACCCTCGCGCTTGCCCACGACCATGCGCGTCAGCTCATCACCGATCGCGTCCGTGCCGACGATTCCTAGGCTCAGCTGGGGACGTCCCGATTCTGACAGCGTCTGTCCGCTCGCTCCATCGAATGCCGTAATCGCAACGAGAACAGGCGACCCTTCTGTAATGTCGCGACCGCTGCCGTCGACGATGGTGGTTGCCTTCGTCCCGTCAACCTCCAAAGGAGCCTTGATTTCAATAGTCGGCGTTGCGCCCACGCGACCGGACACACTCACCCGCTCGAAGAGAGGCAACGTCGTCGACTGGGCACTGGTCTCGGCTGGGACTTCAACCTGGGACCGATCCGTTGATTGGACGGCCCACCAGGCGACGCCGACTCCCGCAGCAATGAGAACCAACGCGATCACAAGGCGTCCCAGCAATGAGGCACGCGAGGCACCCCGGGAGCGTCCGCCTCTCGCAGCAGCACGCCGCGAGGAGCCTTTCGAGCGTCGGGGACTCACGGAGTCAGGGGTCTGTGCAGCAGGGCTCATGCGGGAATCGTAGGAGACGACGCGTTGATCTGCTCGATGAGTCCATCAACGCGCGGGTCGGAAGTGGCCAAAGGATCCTGCAGGGAGAGCGGAATCGCCGTGGAATCGTCCAGGCGTACGTGCACCCAATCGACGCTGAGGTCAGCGCGTGCATCCTCCGCCGCCGCGATGATGCGACCGCGCAGGTGAGCGCGTGTCGTCGTCGGCGCAACGGTGGTGGCGCGGGCCACCCCCTCCGGCGTCGTGAGGCGTCGCATGAGGCTGGCGCGTTCCATGCGCTCACGCAGACCCTGCGCCGTGATGTCCGAATAGGACAGTTCGAGGCGGGCCACTCGCGGGTCGCTCAGGGCAGCGCCGGTGCGCGCGCAGTAGGAGTCGAGCAGTGAGCGCTTGATGGCGATGTCGAGTTCGGTGTCGACCCCGCTCCAGTTGCCGCTCGCGATCGCGTCGAGGCCACGACCCCACAGGTCGACGACGTAGGCGCGCATCGGGTCGAGCTCGGCGACGGGGATGCGAGCGAGCACGCGCTCGCGGATTTCGCGCTGCAGGGCGACGGCCGAGGTGGTGCGGCCCGAGGCCAGCTCTATCGGCGTGGAGCCGGTCAGATCCGCGTTGATCTCTCGGATCGCTCGCATCGGATCAGCGAGCGCGAGATCCTCGATCTGGAGTCCGTCTTCGATGGCGTGGATGAGAAGATCGGTCATGCCGACCTTCAAAACTGTCGTCGGCTCAGCAACGTTTGTGTCACCAACGATCACGTGCATGCGCCGGTATGCGCCTGAATCGGCCAAGGCCTCGTCGCGCGTGTTAATGATCGGACGCGAGCGGGTCGTCGCGGAAGAGACGGCATCCCACATCTGGTCCGCTCGCTGAGAAAACTGTAGTCGCGGCGTGGCAGCAGACGTGTTGATCCACCCGTTGCCCACCAGGATCTGACGTGTCACAAAGAAAGCGACGAGCGCGTCGGCGACCTGGCGGAAGTCACGGCGTCGGTGCAGCAGATAGTTCTCGTGACAGCCATACGAGTTGCCTTGGGAGTCCAGATTGTTGCGGAACAGGTGTATGTGCAGGTCGGTGCCGAGCTCTAAGAGCGCTTCGTCGGCTTGGACCGCCAGGTCGGCGAGTATGACGGAACCCGCGCGGTCCTGCTCGAGAAGGTCCTCCAGGCGGTCGCACTCGGCTGTTGCGTACTCGGGGTGGGCGCCCACGTCCAAGTAGAGGCGTCCGCCGTTACGAAGGAACAGGTTGGAGGAACGGCCCTGGTGTAAGAGCGGCTCGAACAGCTGGCGAGCGGCGTGCTCGGCGTCCATCGGCGCCGCCCCGGACGGGGACGCGGCCGTCAGCCCGTACTCCGTTTCGATGCCGAAAACTCTCCGCCTCACGTCACTGGCCGCCCTTCTGGACGAAACCCTGCACGAAGGCTTCGGCGTTCGTCTCGAGGACGGAGTCGATCTCGTCAAGGAGTGAATCAATCGATGCGGTACGTGCCTGCACCTGGCCCGCCGCCTCGGTGGCGTCGTCGTCGGGCGTGGGGCCGCCGGCAAAAATCTGGTTCGACATGGTGTGTTCTTCTTTCTGTCGTCGTCTCAGCGTGTGGAGGTGTCGCGGGCATCGGCGATCGGGAATCGGAGAAGGTCACCTTCCCCGGGGTCGAAGACGAGCGATGACCACGAGGCCTTGACCAGGTCCGGGCGGTTCCCGACCGCCCACCCTCGCACGTGCGCGCGCGTGTTCGTTGGTGCTACGTCGGCGGCACGTTCGACTTGCTCGTCCGTCACCAGGCGCGTGACCATGCCGGCCTTCGCGAGACGATGGACGAGGCCGTGGCTGGGACGCAGGTCCGCCCACTGCAGGTCGATGGCAGCCAGGCGCGGATCGTTCCATTCCAAGCCAGCTCGTTCCTTCTGGCGCTTGACGATCTGGTACTTTCCGACCCACTCAACGTCTGCTGCAACCGAGAAAAGGTCAGCGCGCATGCGGTCGAGGACGGACTGCCACAGCGTGAGGATCTCCCGGTCCGCCGCCGTAGGTGTGGTTCCGGTCTCTTCAAAAGCACCGAGGACGAGGTCCAGATAGATCTGTTGAAGCTCAACTGCCGTGTACGAGCCACCAGCTGTGCCGATTGTGTAGTCAAGGTCAGGGTGATGGGACACGTTCCACGTCTCCTGGACAGGATCGTCCATGACGAGCGCATCCCAGCGCAGGTCGCTGCCCTGCTCGATGGCCCACAGGACCAAGGAGGTCGTCCCGAAGCGCAAGAAGGCGGACACGTCGAACATGTTGCCGTCGCCGCCGATCACGTGCAGGCGGCGGAACTGTGCGGGGTTGGCGTGGGGTTCGTCGCGCGTGTTGATGATCGGGCGGTTGAAGGTCGTCTCAAGTCCGACCTCGTTCTCGACGAAGTCGGCGCGCTGGGACATCTGGAAGCCCGGTACCTCGCTCTTTTGCCCGCGCCCGACCCGGCCCGCGCCACAGATCACGGGTCGGGTAACCATGAAGGGGATCAAGCCACGGATGATGGTGTCCAGGTCGGTGATGCGAGGCATCTGATAGTTCTCGTGGGTCCCGTAGGCCGCGCCCTTGCCGTCCGTATTGTTCTTCACCAGGACAATGGGTTCCTCACCGAGGGCATCCAAACGCTCCATGACGCGTCGAGCAATGACTTCGCCCGCCCGATCCCACAGGAGGGCGTCGCGCGCCCCAAGGGTCTCAGGAGCCGAGTATTCCGGATGTGCATGGTCCACGTAGAGTCGCGCGCCGTTCGTAAGCACCGCGGTCGTTGCCGCAGGCAGAGCGAGCTCCTCCGCGGTGGGGCGAGCGATGCGCTCGGAACCTCCCGAAGGGGCCAAGTGATAGGGGTCATCGGTGAGCAGAGACGGGTCGACGGCGGCGCGCGACATGCGCATCCCACGCAGGTCGTTGAGCGGGTCTTCGCCCGTGTAGTCCCACCGCACGATGCCAGCGCCCTCAGCCGGGGTGCCAACACGCGAAATTTCGCCGTATGCGGACACAACGCGGGTGGACAAAGCAATCGGGTTGGCCCACGCGTCGCCCGGGCGGTAGACGCCGAACTCGGTTTCGGTCCCGATGATGCGTTCGCTGCTCATCTCACCACTCCAATCGGCTTCACGCTGACAATTTCGGGCGCGAGTCCGCTCGTGCGAGCCCAGTCCTCCGGCGAGGACGTCGCTGCCAACTCTAACGATTCGTTCATTTCCTCGTGCACGCCGCGCAACAGGTGATCCATGGTCAGACCCGACGCAGTTCCCGTTAGTGCATCCTTAATCGCATACTTCTTAGCACGCTCCACGATGCCAGCGATGAGCGCTCCGGACACGAGGTCGGCGAGGTAGATGCGCTTGTGCTCGCCGCTCACGAGCGTCGCGAGGAACAAAGCGGTCGTCTCATCGCGGGTGTACAGCGCGTCCACGGCGCGTTCGATCATCCCCGCCACGGCCTCGTCGAGGCTGCCGAAGCGGGCGACTTCGGAGGCGTGGATCGGGACCCGAGGGGTCAGGTACTTCGAGAAGATGTCGAGCGCGCCCGCACGGTCGGGGCGATCCACCCGGATGCGCACGTCCAGGCGCCCGGGGCGCAGGACGGCGGGGTCGATCATGTCCGCGCGGTTGGACGCGCCGATGATGACGACATTGTCGAGGGATTCGACACCGTCCATCTCGGCCAGGAGCTGCGGGACGATCATCGTCTCAACGTCCGAAGATACGCCCGTGCCGCGCGTGCGGAAGAGAGCCTCCATCTCGTCGAAAAAGATGACGACGGGAGTGTCTCCGGCTGCGAGCGTGCGCGCACGGGCGAAGATCGCGCGAATCTGACGTTCGGTTTCTCCCACGAACTTGTTGAGCAGCTCGGGACCCTTGATCGACAGGAAGAACGTCGAGGCCCCGCCACGCCGGGACAGGGAGTTCGCGACCGCCTTGGCGATGAGTGTCTTGCCCGACCCGGGCGGGCCGTACAGAAGGATGCCCTTGGGTGGGCGAAGACCGAAACGGCGATAAAGCTCAGGGTGACTAAAAGGCATCTCGATGGAGTCACGTACCTGCGCGATCTGAGCGTCGAGGCCTCCGATGTCCCCGTAGGTCACGTCGGGCACCTCGGGGGTGAGGAGCTGCTCGACGTCCTCGCGCACGATGCATTCGAGCGCGATACCCGAGCGTGCGTCCACGACGAGGGAATCCCCGGGGCGCAGGTTGCCGTGACGTAGCGGCCCGGCGAGCTCCAAGAGAGTCTCCGCGCCGCCCTCGGCGGCGACGAGCACGCGGTCGGTACCCACCAGCTCCAGGACGGAGACGACCTGCCCGCTGCGCGCGAAATCGTCCGCGGCAACCGCGATCATCGTGTCGTCCAAGCGTACCCACTGCCCGTAGGACAGGTCGGTGACGTCAAGCTTGGGCGAGACCGCCACGCGCATGCGCTTGCCGCCCGTCACGACCTCGATCTGGCGCGCGGCTGGGAAAGCTCGCACGAAGGTCGCGAGCGTCTGCGGCGGGCGTGACACGTCAGCCAACTCGCCCTGGAGGCGGATCAGCTCCGTGCGTGCGGCCGTCAGGGCGCTCGTGAGGCGTCCGTTCTTCTCTTCCAGCGAGACGACGCGTCGTTCGAGCGAGAGGCGCTGGTCGGTGTCATTCATCGGTCTGTGCCTCTCGTCCTTCGCTGGCCCACGTGTCGGCCTGCGCGACGACGTCGCGGCGCACCTTACGGACCTTCTTCTCAGAGTTCACGCGCTGGCCAACCTTCTCCAGGGACCAGTCCGCCTCGTCGTCCCAGGCTCCACCTTGGCCCTCCGCGGCCTTAGCGGGGCGGGTCGAACGCTCCTGCGGCGTGACGCCGGGGGCAAGAAGTCGGGTGACGACGAGGAATCCGGTGTGCGCGACCATGCGGTGCTCGGGGCGCACAGCCAGGCCGTCAAGGTGCCACTCGCGGCGCATGTCCTCCCACGCAATCGGGTCCGTGAAGCGCTCGGACGCACGCAGATCCTCCACAAGGCGCGACATCTGGGTCACGGTTGCCACGTAGCAGATGAGCACACCGCCGGGAATGAGCGCGTGGGTAATCGCCTCAATGTTCTCCCAGGGGGCCAGCATGTCGAGGACCACGCGGTCCACGCTACCCTGCTTGGCGGACCACAGCACCGCATCGACGTCGCCGACGCGCAGGTCCCACGCGGGATGACGGTGTCCAAACCACAGGTCCACGTTCGCCGTGGCGATGTCGGCAAAGTCCTGGCGACGCTCCACGGAGATCAGGTGCCCCTGCGGGCCGACGGCGTCCAGGAGCGCCATCGACAGGGCACCCGACCCGGCCCCGGCCTCGATGACCGTGGCACCTGGGAAAATGTCGCCCATGTGGGTGATGACGCCGGCGTCCTTCGGGTAGACGACGGCGGCTCCGCGCGGCATCGACATGACGTAGTCGACCTGGAGGGGACGCAGGATCTGGAACTGGCGGCCTTCGTCTGTCACGATGACTTGACCGTCCGGGCGGCCGATCACGTCGTCGTGGTTGAATCCGCCGCGGTTAGACTGGAAGCGTCCGCCACGTACCAGGATGACCTGGTGGAAGCGCCCCTTCGGATCGCGGACCTGAACGCGGTCGCCCTCGGAAAGGAGACCCCGGCGGACGGACTGGCCTAAGTCGGTGGCCGTTTCGAAATTATTACGCTGAATAGTCATTACGTAAAGAATACCGCCTCGAACCTTCGCGCCCCCTTGCAGGACGCAGATGGGGGCGGCGGGGGTTAGCGTGGTATTCATGACAGACCTGATCGCCCCCTTGCCCGGTCCGCGTACGTGGGAGCCCGCACTGTCTGCGTCGCGCGCCAAGGAATACGAACGCTGCCCGCTTCAGTACCGCCTGCATGTCCTGGATGGTTACCGCGAACCAGAGACACGCGCGAAGGCTCTGGGCACGGTCGTGCACGCTGTCCTTGAGGAGCTGTTTGGGCTTGCTCCGAACGAGCGCACCCCCGAGGCCGCCCGCTCGCGGATCACACCCGCTTACGAGACGGTTGTCGCGAAAGCACCGGCGATTGCTCAGCTTTTTGTCGATGATGCGGATCGCGAGGCTTGGCTCGCCGACGTCCGCGGGGTCATTGACGGCTACTTCGCGATTGAGCAGCCCCAGTGGATCGCTCCTGCCGCCCGCGAGCAGCGCGTTCGCACGACGACTGAGGGAGGCGTGCGCCTCATCGGATTTATCGATCGAATCGACGCAGCCCCCGACGGTCGTTTGCGCGTGGTCGACTATAAGACCGGTAAGGCACCTGGTCCGCGTTACGTCGACGAAGCCCTGTACCAGATGCGCTTTTATGCGCTCCTCCTGGCACGCACTCGCGTACTGCCAGCGCGCATGCAGCTGGTGTACCTGCGCGCGGGTCAGGTTATTACCTTCGACCCGGTTTCCGAGGACATCCGCGCGTTCGAACACCACATCGATGAACTGTGGACACGCATCGCCTCCGATATAGCCAACGATTCCTTCGCTCCGCGCAAGAATCCGCTGTGCAATTGGTGTGGCGTGCGTTCCCTCTGCCCGATTTTCGGGGGCGCCACGCCCCCGATGCCGGCTGAGCATGCGCGGTGGTTGGCTCGGACTCAGCTAGGCTAGGGGTCATGAATTCAAAGCAATGCGGGCGCACCGGCCTCTATCTGTCAGAGATCGGTTTGGGAACCCTCACGTGGGGGCGCGACACCGATGCTCCTGAGGCCATCGAAATGCTCACGCACTTCGTGGACGCCGGCGGCTCCCTCGTTGAATGCGCTCCATCCCACGGGGACGGGATGGCCGTGGATGTTGTGTCCGAGGCCGTGGCCTCGGTGGGCAGACACCGCGTGGTTCTCGCCTGGCGTGGTGGCATGCGACGCGGAGCCGATGGGGCTTGGGTGGGTGCCGCGGGGCGCGGGGATCTGCTGCGCAGCCTGGATGATGCTTTGGCACGCCTGAATACCGACTACGTGGACGTATGGTTGGTGGAACCCCGCGCCGAGGTGCCGCTCGAGGAAACACTGGATGCTGCGACGCTGGCCTACCGTAGCGGTCGCGCCCGCTATGTGGGTCTCTCGCGTGCTTCGCACTGGCAGTTGGCCGAGGCCGTGACGCGCGGCGTCGTGGGCGCCAGTGCGCCGATCACGCTCGTCGAGATGCCTTTCTCACTGGTCGATGCCCAATACGCGGGCACAGTGGGCGAGCTCGCCAGCCGGGGGGTCGGTGTCGTAGCGGCGTCCGCGCTGGCGGGGGGGTGCGTTGACGGGTAAGTATCGTCATTCCACCCCCGCTGACTCGCGCGCCGCGTCCCCGCATCTGCGCCACATGGTGGAGCCGTACCTGTCGGGCTTTGCCCGAGGGGTCATCGAGGCGGCGCATCGTGCAGCCTCCGGCTTGGACCGCTCGACTGCGGACGTGGCGCTGGCGTGGGTGCGCGACTACCCGGGTGTCAGCTCCGCCCTCGTTGGCCCACGCACCGTGCGCCAGCTTGACACGCTTCTGGAGTACACTGCGGCCCTGCCCGCCCCGATTCGCGAGGTGCTGTCCGAGGTCGCCCAGTAGCAACCCGGATCAGACGACCAGCTTGTCGGCGATTCTTGTCCAGACGAGCATGGGCCTCATCGCACAGGCCACGACGCGGGAATGACGCTCAAACAATCGCCGTGGCAGGTCTATTGCGTCCATGCCGGGATACATGGCAGCAAACTCATCGTCGGAGATGAGTGCGCACAGCGCGTGCGTAGTGATAGGAGGAAGAGACTGCTCACGTCTTCGTTGCTGTTGCGCGCGCTCGTATCGAACACGATTGACTGTGTTGCCCATTCATCCGCAAGAATGTCATGAGCGAACTGGTCGGTTGCCTCGTCCCCGATTTCTCTGACGTACTCGTGCATTCCCTGCGCAAAAGACCTCATGTTGGAGGCGATTGTCGGCAGGTGAGCGCTCTCTAGTGCCGCCATCAGCGATGAGGGCACAATCACCGGGAAGGGCAGGTCTGCTCCTCGCCGACGCAGTTCGCTGCACGCCAGGAAAGCGCTGGGGACCTCGCAGGCCTCCAGCCGCCACACAGAGATGTCATCGTCTCCGCGTGGGTATTGATTTCCTCCCTCGCACCGAACAACGACGCCGTGAGTTTCCCCGATGAAAAACTGGAAGCGCCTCATGGCGGTAGCCGTCGCAGTCCAAGAGGTGACGACCGTGCATGTGTTCGCCAGGGTGTCCCCAATGTGCGCCGTGACGTGCTCGTCGCTGGTCCCAGGTTGATCTGTCGGTTTCGACTCGAAGGTGCGCGTTGATTGTCCCGCGGCTGCTAGCGCGTTCAGGTCAGCCTGGGTCATGAGCGCGTAGGGCGCGTCGACACCCGGGAGGATGTGAATCATTGGCCTTCTCCGATCGTGCCAAGAATGTCAACAAAGGTGTCGAGCGCCAACCCACAGTCCTCGGTTCGACATGTACCCGTCAGGCAGTAGGACACGCGGCGAGGCTCACCTGCTACCCAGGTCCATTGGAAAGTGGTGAGGCTTCGGCCGTCGACGATTGAGACGAGCGTCGCCACGATGGCTGTGTCGGCATCCATACTCCAGGGGGTAACGTCGACAACGTACGAACCCGGGAGCGTGCGACTGCTCTCATCCACTGCGGCGGAGAGCCACTGCCGGTCGGTCATATCATCGGGGACATCGGTACTGGTGAGCACGACGGTGTCGTGCCAATCGTCCGAACCCTGTACGGCGACACCGACGCGTTGGATGCCAGGAGTCGCTGATATGTCGGCGAGGGGGCTGCCCGACCGGGCTTCGCCTGGGTCGATGAGTGCCCAGCCGTCAGGGAGCATGTCCATCATGATAGTTCCTCCGATACAGCGTTGTAGAGTGCGTCGAGCGTGGGGCTGTGAGGAAGCCATGAAATCACGCGCGTAACAGCTGCGGTGCTCGACACGGGCGTGAGTTCAAGGAGCTCTGTACCGTTGCGTACATCGCTCGGCGCCCCGTATTCGTAGAGACAATCGGGGATGGCGAACAGGTGGATAATGTCCGTGTAGTCTCCCGCTTCGTTATCCCACAGTGCCGCGTACGACAGGCTCCAGCTGCGCTCGGTGATGGCTGTGAACAGTGGTGTGCGGCTCGGGTATCGACCGCTGGCCGCTCGCGTGTCGGAGCGGTATTTCTTGCGCATGGCAAGCAGCGGCTTTTCTGCACGTACCATGGTGGGCGCAGGCACGGGGTATCCTCCGGGAGATTCAGCTGACTCATGGAGAAGGTGAAGGACGCTGAGGGGCAATGTGTGGGGTGGATAGGTCTCTCCCGTGCGTGCCGCCAGGCCGAGCATTGAGATGATCATCGACAGGCCGTCCTCGGGTTCGATGCTCGTGATCCGTCGCTCCGTTTTGTGTGAGGTTGCGGCGCTCCACCTGTTCTCGCTGGGGTAGATGGCAGCGCGTGACGGACCGTTTGTGTCAAAGCGGTACAGGTCGATGCGGTACATTCCTTGGACGAGGCCGGGGTGGTTTTGCTCGATCTGCGCGCTGAGTCGGTGGTCGTATGTGGCGACTCCGCCGTAGACGAGCATCCGCGAGTCTGTGGTCTGCGTGGACAAGAGCGCACGCAGACCGTCCTCACCTCCTCGCCGCAGGGCCATGGCGATCTGCGCGATAATCGCGTATTCGCCGTCCGTTACCGTCACCACGGTACGTCCGAACTCTGTGTTCATTCGCGCCATGTCTTCTCCCCGTCGCTGGGCTGCGCCGTGCAGTGGCATTCGCGCGTTTGAGCGAGCGAGGGGCCCCGACGCATAAACATGGGATCGTGTTCGTACTCGCGCTGCAGGCGTTTGAGCCGACGTCTCTCGGCTTGGTACTCGGGGTACATGGCGCGTGGCAGATTGATCGGAAATAACGAGATGAGGAAAACAAACATACCAATTGCGCACAATGCCAGAACACCGGCAGATACCGCGTGAGGAAGTTTTCCGCAGTACTTCTCGAGAGTCTTCGCTGCGGCAACAACAAGAATAACAAAGGCGAAACTCGGAATGGTCAGCGCCGTCATGTTCTTTGTCGGTCGAATGGCATGAAAGTAGTCGAGCCGCGGTGAATCGCAAAACATCTCAAGGCCCCATACGGCAATAAGCGCACAGGAAAAGAGAAAAGCGACTAGTTCATCCATGAATCTGATCCGACATAAATGAATTAATTCCGTTAGCTGCCCACTGCCCGAGGCCGGACCCAATTAATCCTCCGACGATTCCACCGACAGCACCACCAACGGCGATACCAATGGGATTCGCAGTGAAACTGCCGAGAAATGCCCCAAACTTTGCGCCAGCTAGAGCACCTCCTAGCGCTCCACCACCCGACAACGTACCTGATGTGGTAGCTCGCGCGACTCTCTCCCTGCCCCATTGCGGGATTAGCAGAATCAGCTTCCCACTGAGTCCAGGCTGCGATACCACCATCAACGACTGCGCCAACGACGGCTGCACGGCTAAGGTACCTGCTTCCTTGCGCCGCCCAACCTTTAAACTTCAACGCGTCTTTGCCACGCCCCGGAGAGGCGGACCAATTGTTCGGCTTTGTTCGTTCCCAGGCCTGCCTCACAGCTCCCATCTCTTGCTTACTAACGAAGGTCCCAGTGACAGGATTCCTCGGACGGAAACAGAATGACGGTAAGCAATAGTCCCCCAGACTGAAGCATCAGCGATAGTACTAGCGTAACCAGTAATGGTCGGGATCGCTTTAAGATCAGCATCAACTCCGAGGTGGTCGTCGAGCCACGACAAGACTCCAATCAGTGATGAACAGGCCTGCCGATACGTTTCTTCCGCTGCCGAAAAATCGCTGTATGCGTGATAGGCGGCTTCACGAGCAACCTCGTAGCTCGGACTAAGAGAAGCAGCACCCGATTGCGAAGTACCGGACAGCGCAGGGTCGATAATCGTATTGTCATCAACCGTGAGCCCGTTACATAAAGCTTGGAATATTATATTTGAGAAACGAGCTTTGCACGTGACAATCTCATCGTGAAATGTCATTGTGGCATCGATGAGTGCTTGACGGTGCGTGACAGTCTCATCGATCCGAGCGATTTGCCGATCAAGCTCGTCGATGAGGCTATCGGTGGCCCGGCTTGTCATACTTGAGGTGATGGTTGTGCGAGCATTGTGCAGATCCCCACGCGCATCTTCAAAGGTCTTATTCTGGTCTTTCAAAGACTCGGCGAACTGATAGACCGGAGCAGCGTCGACAGGACACACGCATTCAAGTCCCTGCACTGACGCCATTACGATCCCCCCTCACCTGACGCAGCGATAGTCACCGTCGAGCGGCCCTCGTTCGAGTCAAAATCGTCGGCGACAGCTCGGATACGAGCAGCAAGTTCACGTGTCCGCTACTCGAGGCACGTTGCGGCATCATTGAACATTGCAGCTACGCTCGCGCACGACGATGATGCGTTTCCAACATCTGGCGCTATGAGCTGACAGACTTCGCTGAGTGCCTGCTCTCCGTTATCGCACGATATTGCTTGCCATCGTAGGAGGTCTGTATCAACGTCGATGTCACCCACACTTATCTCCTGAGCGAGAAGATGTACTCTTATTCGTCGACTTCGATGAAGTCGTCGTCCTCGTCGTCGTAGTCATCCTCATCGTCGTCCTCGTCGATGTCCTCGAGGATGTCGAAGGGGAGCTCGACGCCCAGCTGGGTGAAGAGGATGTCGTCGTAGGTGAAGAAGGCGTCGCGCAGCGCCAGTTCGGCGGCTTCGAGCGCGGCGTCATCGGCCTCGTCTCCATCGCGTGCGATGTCGAAGTGGTTCTCGAATGCGTTCAGCAGGCGCGTCAGCGCGCGGCGGGCATCTCCAGTCATGACCACCAGTCTACCGTGAGACCGCACACTCTTTCAGGGCAGGTTGAGCTGTGAACGAATAACGGACACCATGAGGTCCGTGCCCTTGATTTCCGCCGTCTGCTCGGCACCCAGGATGCGTGTCTGCCCATCGCTGTCCAGTAGCTGCGAGGCACCCATATTCGGTCCGAGGGGAAGGATGACCCATTCTTTCGTAGGCACGTAATGTGCATCGGGGGTCTCCCCCTCGATCTGTGCGGTGATGTTCGCGATGACGACGCGGGCCTGCTGGCGGGCAGCATCCGCACGCTTGGATTCGCGCACGTCGGTCAGGTCACCGACGGCGTAAACGGTGGAGTGCCCCGCTACCTGCATGGTGGGTTCAACGCGAATCGTCCCATCGGGGTGCAGGAGGGATTCGTACTCGCTGCCGATCAGGAACCCGGTGTTGGCGCGCGCTCCGTAGCACTGGAACCAGAGGTCAGCCTCGATGACATCGCCGTTCTTGGTCTCAACCATGAAGTGTGCGAGATCGCCAACGTTCTGCGGCGGCAGGTATGCCAGCTCCGAGCCGGTCACGACGCGGACGCCGAGGGTGGCTAGCTGCTCGCTGATTTCACTGCGCAGCGCGTCGGTGTAGCCGGGCGTACCCAGGATCTGATTGGTGGCCTCGACGATCGTGATGTCCAGACCCGGAAAGGCGTTGGCTAACTCGCCGGTTAGCTCGATGCCGACGGTGCCGCCGCCGACGATCATGACGGACCTGGCGCACGAAAGATTCTCGTGTAGCTGCTCGAGACGAGCCTTGGCCACGGAGGAACGGTAAGAGGAGTACTTGGCCGGGAAGGGGTAAGTCGACCCCGTGGCGAAGACAACATAGTCTGCTTCGATGGGATCGTGACCAAAGACATGGACCGTGGTTCCATTCACGGCGGAAACGGTTCCGCGCACGACCTCGCCGCGGTTCAGGAGGTTCGTGTAGGGCATGAAGATCGCATGTTCCCCACACGGTGTCCACAGCGGCGCGCAGGGCAGCCGCGTGATGGACGAACTGGTCCTTTTGTTCAATGAGGACAACGTCTGCGAGGGGGTCGAGTCCCTTGGCGACCGTGACACCCCCATATCCTCCGCCGATGACTGCGACGCGTGCCATGACATTCCTCCTTTTGAACGGACGGCGTCTATTGTGTCACCTCACGCCTACAAATGCGCGCGATAGGGACTTTAGTCCGCTTCGAGTGGCTTCTTGTCTGTCGTCAGGCCTAGTCCGCGCGCAATGTTGGGCTGGAAAAAGTTGGGCCCCTTGAGAACCTTGCCATCCTCGCGCAGCTTGACAGATCCGTCAGGCATGAGCTTGGACAGGTTCGATGCCTGCACCTCAGCCAAGACTGAGTCCAGGTCTATGCCAGACTCGATGGCCATGCCGTAGATAACGTAGACCAAGTCAGCAAGGGCGTCCGCCGACTCGATGAGATCACGTTCGCCGTCATCAGCCGCCAGCGCCTGCCTCGTTGCAGTTTCGATGATTTTGCGGGCGCGCGGGCCGTAAACAGCCCCCATGAGTTCGGCGAACTCCTCTGCAATCAGGCTCATACGCATCGTCATGCGTTCATAGTCCAGTGTTGGGTCTGTAACAGGACGGATGGGCACGGAGTAGGTGTGGTGGAACTGCATGACTAGTTCCATTGGGCTGGGTGCAGCCGTAGGGGCCGAGGCTTGGGTGTCTTTATCGCTCATGAGCGGTCCTTTCTCGCGTTATCCCAGGCAGTGGCCAGGATGTTGGAAAATGCTGTGACGGTCTGGTGGCCATCAACGAGGAACTGAGAGTTCAGCACGTAGGTGGGGACGGCTGTTACCCCCATGTGCAGCGCCATCTGATAGTCGGAATAGACCTTCGAAGCCCATTCCTCTTCACCCAGCGCCAGGGCCGCCAAGTGAGCGGACATGCCGATGTCCTGAGCGCAGCCGATGAGCACCTCGGGGTTGGACACGTCCAGACCCATCTCGAAGTGAGCGCGCATGATGGCCTCGGCAACTTTGAGATGGAGCGAGTTCGGCCCGGCGACCGTGTACGCGTCAATATCGCCGTCGTGGGCGGCGGCGATCACGCGGTGCGCACGCGACGTGGGCGCGATTATCAAGGAGTCGAAGTTGAAACGAATGCCTTCGCGGGCACCGAGCGCGCACATGCGCTCGTCAGCCTCGCGGATCTCGTCCAGGCTTGCTGCGCCGGATTCGACGAGGGCAACGATGCGCGGCGTTTCAGCGGCGACCTCCAGGTCAGGGTCGAGCAGGTAGGCGTGCAGATAGACCTCGATGTTATCGCCGTGATCACAACTGGCTATGGCCGCGCGCAGGTGTCGCAGTCCCAGGTAACTCCACGGGTCGCACGTGTCGAGCCACATATCAATACGCACGGTTTCTCCTGTTCGGCGATATGGAAAACCCCGGAGCCTTTCGGCCCCGGGGTATGTCGTGCGCGGAGGGGGACTTGAACCCCCACCCTCGTTAAATGAGGACTAGCACCTCAAGCTAGCGCGTCTGCCTATTCCGCCACCCGCGCAGGTGAGCGATGCGAACCGCTGCGATCCGCAAGCGAGTAGAAGCTTAACACACCGCGGGCGGCGTGCGCCAATCGAAACTAGGACTCGACTTTTTCACCCTTCAGACGGGAGTCCAAGGTTGAGAAAACCCTTGCAATTGCGTCAATGTCGCTGTCCGTCATCCCGTCCAGTAGGTACTCGCTGACCGTCTGTTGATGCAACTCTGTGGCAGCAAGCACAGTTTGGATTCCTTGCGTGGTCAGGCATGCATCATAGCCACGTCGATCAACCTTGGACGCAATGCGTTCGACCCAGCCATCGCGAGAAAGGTTGGAGACCAGGTAGGTGACGCGCGACGGGGAATAGACGACGCGGTCGGCCAGTTCACCCATGCGCAGGCGGTGGGCGGGTGCTTCCCATAGGGCAAGGAGAATATTGTAGTCGGGCATGGAAACGCCGTAGGTGCGCTTTAAGCGCGTTTCAAGGATCCCCTGAAGACGACCGGACGCTTCGAAGAAAACTCGCCACGCGGCAGCACGCGCACTATTGGCTTGAACGATCGGCGTGAGCCGTGCTCGTGATTCCACGTCTGTCTCTCTCATAGTTGTGTCGGATGCTTCTCTCGGGATAATAGGGCATAGTGACTAAGAAAGCACCAACAACGCGGGGGATTCAGTGTCTTTACATATTTCAGCTGTTCTTTTCGATGTTGACGGGACAATTGTCGATTCTGCTCCCGTCGTACTGTGCGCGTTTCGAAGGACGCTGGCAGATTTCGGACTGCCGATCCCTGAGGATCAGCGGCTTCGTACGTATGTGGGTCCTCCCCTGTGGTACGCATTTGGTGACCTGGGATACTCGGGGAAGCTGCGTGCGCAGCTGGTGACACGGTACCGTGAACGCTACATGGATCACTACTTAGATCCGGAGCCATTTGACGGGGTACCCGAGCTGCTGTGGGACCTCCATCGCGCTGGAATCCCGATGGCGACGGCCACGTCGAAACAGGCGCCCATGGCGATCGCGCAGATGGAGCACTTGGGTCTATCGGAGGCCTTTGACGTCATTGCGGGGGCAACGCCGGACCCGGGGTCCACGAAGACGACGGTCATTCACGAGGCCGTGGCTCGGCTGGGCGCCAAGGGTGCCGACGTGTCGTATCCCGTCATCGTCGGCGACTCGATATGGGATGTGCGCGGCGGTCATGAGGCAGGGATTCCGGTGGTCGGGGTCGGGTGGGGTTACGCGACGGAAGACGGACTGGACGATGCCGACGCTGTGTGTGACTCTGTCAATGACCTGCGTGCGCTGCTCGTGCCAGCTGCTCGCTGAGGTACTAGCGGAAGTCACGCGATCGCACCTTGATGGGCAGATGAATGGGTGTGAGGCGAAACGCTCGCACATTGATCGCGCCATCACCCCACTCAAGAGTGCCCCGCACGAGCAGGGCGTCAGACTCCAGGCCAACGCGCCGAAACTTATTCCAGGTGCCTTTACTCACTGAAACATTGACATACCCGCTATCGTCTTCGAGGGACAAGAAGACGGTACCCCTTCCCGTGTGAGGTCGCTGGCGGTGCGTGAGCAGACCGGCAACGTCGACGATTCTCCCGTCGAGGTGGGATCCCAGGTCGGTAGCACGCAGGACGCCCTGCGGCAGACCCGCCCTCAGATAGGAGAAGGGGTGATGCCCGGGGGTCAGCCCCGTGGCCGCAATGTCGGCGCGCATCTGCTCGACGTGGGTCAGGGGTGCCAGTGCGGGGACGCGGGTACCGACCTCGGTGCCAGGCAAGAAAGGCTGCCACTGCCCCTCTCGCGTCGATGGCGCGGCCAGAGCGCCGGCAGACCAGGCTCCCCCACGCCTGCTCACCCCCAGGCACTCGAGAGCACCTGCCATGGCCAGGCGCTCCATGTCCAAGGCAGACAAGTGAGCGCGCTCGGCCAGGTCTGCCTGACTCGTAAAAGGCCCCGCTCCCCTGGCTGCCACGACGCGCTCGGCAGCCCGGCCCAGGCCTCGTACCGACGACAGGCCGATGCGCACCGCCAGCTCCCGGTCAACATCCAAGGGTATGTTCTGCCGGGATGGAAGCGGATCGGAATGCCCCTCCCGGTACTCCTCCGTACCGACCGGCGTGCGTTGCACGCCCGCGTCCACGAACGACTCGTTGACCGAGGGGCCCAAGACCGCAACCCCGTGTCTGCGCGCGTCCTGTACCAGCGTCGCCGGCGTATAGAAGCCCATCGGCTGTGCGGCCAGGATCGCGGCGTAAAAGTGTTCGGGCGCGTGGACTTTCAGCCACGCGGACGCGTACACGATGTGCGCGAAGGAGAAGGAGTGCGACTCTGGGAACCCAAAATCCGCGAATCCTTTGAGCTGCTCAAAAATACGTTCACGTGTGGAAGCGTCGATCCCGCGTTCCTCCATCCCAGCCATCAGATCCCCCTTGAGGGCCTCCATACGTTCAGGGCTGCGTTTGGCTCCCATCGCACGCCGCAGCTGATCGGCACGGGAGCCCGACAAGCCCGCAGCATCCGTGGCAATGCGCATGAGTTGTTCCTGAAAAAGAGGCACACCTAGAGTCTGACGCAGAGCAGGTTCGAGCAGTGGATGCAGGTAAGTGACCGGCTCGCGGCTCGCACGCCGACGTAGAAAGGGGTTGACTGCACGGCCCTGGATGGGGCCCGGGCGCACGAGAGCAACCTCGATGACGATGTCGTAGAAGCAGCGAGGTTTCAAACGCGGCAGAGTGTTCATCTGTGCGCGCGACTCCACCTGAAATACACCCACGGTATCTGCCGCACATAGCAAATCGTAGACGCGCGGATCGTCTGGAGGAAGCGTGTGCAAGCCAAGCGGTCGATCTGCGTCCCCTACCAACATGCGCGAGGCCCATCCACGCAAGGGCGGGAGTTCCGCGCTGCGCTCCCCGCCCCTGAGCTCATCGAAAGCGATGCGCAATGCCGTGAGCATCCCAAGAGAGAGCAGGTCGAACTTCACCAGGCCCGCGTCCGCGCAGTCTTCCTTATCCCACTGCAACACGGTACGTCCCTGCATGGCTGCCCAACCCACCGGACAGATACGCGAGACCGGCTGGTCGGTGAGCACCATGCCACCCGAATGGATGCCCATGTGTCGAGGAAGGCGCGACAGTGCCCGTGCTGCTTCGGCAACCAGAGGCGGAACCTCACCCTTACCCCGCGCCCAGGCCTGCGCGCTGCCCACCGGATAACCCAGAGCCCGCGCCGCATCGCGCATGGCTGATCGCGGCCGATACGTGATGACGTTGGCCACCTGGGCTGCACGATCACGCCCGTAGCGGTCGTAGACATGCTGGATAACCTCCTCGCGTCGGCCCGCCTCAATATCGACATCAATATCGGGTGGCCCTGAGCGCGCCTCCGAGAGAAAACGGTCGAAGAGCAAGTTGTGACGCACCGCGTCTACAGCCGTGATCCCCAAGCAAAAGCACACGGCCGAATTCGCAGCGCTACCTCGTCCCTGACACAGGATGCCGCGCTGGGAGCAAAAGTCGACGATCTCTTTAACGATCAGGAAATAACCCGCAAATTCGAGACGCTCAATGATTCCCAGCTCGCGTTCAATCGTCTCCCACGCCCGCGGATATTGGTCGCGCGTGCCGTAACGCTCGCGGGCACCTCGCCAGGCTAGGTGTGCCAGCCACGTCTGAGGCGTGTACCCCTGCGGCACGCTCGTCCGCGGCAGTCTGGGAGCAACCATCCTCAGGTCGAAGGACACCTGCGCGGCGACCTCGCACGAATGGAGAAGAGCCTCGGGGTGGTCGGCGTGCAGGCGAGCCATCTCCCGCGGCGATCGCAGGAAAGAACGATGCGCACCCAGGTGCGCCACAACCTCGTCTAGGCAGGAACGCAAACGGGTCGCTGTCAGGATGTCACCAAGCGCTTGCTTGGAGGGCGAGGACATGCGCGCCCCCGTGGTGGCGAGGAGTCTAGCCCCGACACATCGTGCGAGTTCAGCCAGCGTGTCCCCTTTTTCCGGCGCGTCTCCCGAGGCCGCCTGCCACTCCACGAGGACGTGCTCCATCCCACCAGCAGCTTCCGCGAGAGCGCTTGTGACCCGTCGCGCCCACGCAGGCCCGCCTGCTCGCAGGGCTCGCATGAGGGGGCCTCGCCTTCCACCAGTCAAAATAATCAGGTCACCCCCTGCCTCACTCACATCCTCGAGGGTGATGCGCGGCGCACGCTCCCCCTCCTGCGCGAGGGCCCGCTCGCTCATCATGCCGACGAGGTTCTCATATCCAAGCGGACTCGCAGCCACGATCGGGACTCTGACCCCCGGTTCTTCCGCGCCTGACGCGAGTCCCCATCCGGGGACATGAGCGCCGGGGACAACAGATCGCAGCGCGTAAGGATCGAGAGTGACCTCGGCCCCATAGACGATCGGCAGCCCGCAACGCCGCGCCGCCATCGTCGTCTGAACACTCGAATATACGCCATCAACATCGAGGACGGCGAGGGCATCAAGACCCAGGCGCGATGCTTCGTCCACCATGTCGGCGGGTTCGTCGGTGCCCTCCAGGAAAGTGAAAGCACTGTGTGCATGCAGCTCCGCGTATCGAGGTTCATAACTCACCCACACATTATATCGAACATATGTTCGAAGGTGGTGGAGGGTACCAACATGATCCGAGTACCCGAACACGCCCTGCCGCGCATCACCCCACCGAACGCGACATCAATTCGGCCCTCCTGGCGTTAGCCAAGGAGACCACGCACATCAGCAACGCTCAGAGGAGCGCTTCCCGTTCCGTTCATGACAGAGGAAATGAGGCGGCGTTTGCGATCCTGCAGCTCCACCACTTTCGCCTCGATCGTATCAGCGGCAACCAGTCGATAGACGTTGACCTTCTTCGTCTGTCCGATACGGTGGGCACGGTCAATTGCCTGTTCTTCAGCCGCAGGATTCCACCACGGGTCCATGATGTACACGTAGTCAGCTTCCGTCAGTGTCAGACCGGAACCCCCCGCCTTCAATGAAATGAGGAAGACCTGGGACACACCAGAGCGGAAACGCTCAACAACCTCCTCACGGTTGCGCGTCGATCCGTCCAACTGCACGACGGACACACCGCGCCGCTCCAAGACGTGTCGGATGCGCGCCAAGAACGACGTGAACTGGCTGAAGATCAGAGCTCGATGCCCCAGCGGCACAATCTCATCAAGACGATCGGCCACGTACTCGACCTTCGCTGATCCCACGTGTGCGTAGGAATCCTCAACCAAAGCCGGGTCGAGTGCCAGCTGACGCAGCCGCGTGATCGAGGCCAACACGCTCATGCGATTCGCGTCCGGTTCAGCCAATAGGTCAAGGATACGAGCCCGCTCACGAGCCAGGTACTGGTCATAGATGCGGCGGTGTTCCTTCCCCAGTTCAACGCGCACAACATCGACGATTTTGTCAGGTAAATCAGTGGCTACCTGCTCCTTCGTTCGGCGTAAAATAAAGGGAGCGACGTAGGAAGTCAAGCGCTCGAGCATATCGACATCGCCGCTCTCGATCGGGCGGCGCACCTTCTGGGTGAAGGTATCCCACGCAGGCAAGAGTCCAGGACAGGTCAGAGACAGAATTGACCACAGATCACCCAGAGAATTTTCGATCGGCGTGCCACTGACCGCCAGGCACCAGGGTGTATCCATGCTGCGCAGCGCGCGATAGGTGGCCGTTCGCGGGTTCTTGACCGCCTGGGCTTCATCGATGACGACGCCACAGAGACGCACCTCGCGCCACTGATCGGCCTCCAGGCGCGCCAGCGTATAGGAAGTGACGACAATGTCCGAGGCCTGAGCCTCCTGCACGATCGTCGTCCCCCTGCGCGCGGCTGTCTCACCGACACAACGCACACGCAGGCCGGGCGTAAACTTCGTGGCCTGCTCCGCCCACACGCCTACAACCGAAGTCGGGGCAACCACCAACACCGGACCCTTCTGACCACCCGCAGCGCGCAGCGAAGCGATCGCCGACAAGATCTGCACGGTCTTACCCAGACCCATATCATCGGCAAGAACACCACCCAATCCCCAAGACAAGCGGGACGTTAGCCAGGCGTGCCCCTGGCGCTGATAGGGACGCAACACCCTGGCCAAAGCCGACACGGGTGCGAGACTCCCTTGACGTCCCTCACCCCGCAACGACGCAACACGCTCCCTCCACGCCTTCGACAGAGAAACAGAATCCACCTGATTCTCGAATAGGTCAACAATGCCAGCCGCCGCAACCGACAGGCGTAGCCCCTCCCCCTCCCAGCCAGTCAACGCCCGAGCCTCGTCCAACAGTGCATGCAAGGCGCGGATACGAGGACCATCCAGGCGCACCCACACGCCCTCCACCTCGACATACTCATTCCCACGCCCAATGGCTTCCAACGCTTCGCGCACACTCAGATAGTGATCCCCAACGCGCAGGCGTACATTCAAGTCAAACCAATCCGACGTGGCACCGTCCACAGCCAGCTCCACGCCCATCCCATCCTGCGAGACTTCGATCGCCCGCACGTCCGGCGCAACATCCCAAACGAGTCCATCCACGGTCTCACCCTCCACACAGGCCGAGAGGAACTCTGGCACACGCCACGGATCAAGGCGCCCCACAGTCGGCAACGTCGGCCACAGGTCGCTTCCCAGCGCGGCGCCCCATCCGTTGATACGACCCACGAGACCAGCCACCGCCTCGTCTCCCAAGGCCTGCGCAAGAGGAACGCGCGAGCGAGACTCCCCCTCGTCGTACTCCACCCACCACCGCACGACGACGCCGCCGCCGTCACGCCGCACCGTGCCCACGACCCTCATCTGTGGCCTCGCGTCAGGATCGAAACTCCCATCCGATGAACTCATGACGAAACGCCTACGCAACGATGGTAGCCACGACGCACGAAACTCCGCCACATCCGACGCAGGCACAACGAGAGGCCTATCCAGTGGAAAACCCTCCAGCGCATCCACCCCCTCAATGCGCGCCGCACGCGTCCCCCCATCCAGGAGAAGCAACCCAGCCTCACGATCAATACGCGGGGATGCCAATACCTGATCCCCGTTGCGCGCCACGACGCGAACCTCCAAACCCGCCTCCGAAGCCACCACATCAATATCGGCATCCCACGTCGCATGCGACAGCACGAAGGACTCACGCCCATCCTCCGAAACAAAAAGTTCCACCCCTGCGCGCACAAGGCGCTCCAGCCACGCATACGCATGCTCCTCCAACGAACTAAGCGTCACCTCCGTCCGCGAATGCCACGACCGAGACTCACGCGAAAGCCGATACCCCTCACGCAACAACGACACATGAGTCGGATCAAGCCCATCCGTCACTGACGCCCACTGCGTCGCCGTCAGATCAAGCCACGATGCGCGCTTCGTCGTCCACGCGAACGACGATCCCCGGCGCAACGGAATCAACGCGGCCTCCACCGCCGGATCATGTGCATCGATGACAAGGGCAAGTGGTTCCCCGCTGCGCTCGCGGATACCGCCCAACACCTGTTTCAGGACACGACTCCACTCAGGCACAGACTCCTGGCGCTTGAGAGCCTCAGCGCGCCCGGCAATCAACGCAGCCGCGGCATGCGGACAATCCGTGCGCAGAGCGCACGCGCACTTGAGTGAGGGGCGGATAGCTCCCTGGGAAATCCACGCACGATAGGTCAGCCCTGCCTCCTTCACACGTGCCTCAAGGAGGTTGCCGTCCTGGTTCCAGGACAACTCGCGCACCGCGCCCGCGTGCTCGAGGCGCAGCCCGTTTGCCCAGGTCGCAGGACCGACAAGAGCCATGATGTCATCATCGGACATCGACGCAAGGGTCTCGCTCAAGGAGAGAGTTACCATCCTTTCAGTCTACGGCACACTCTCGCGCGCGTCGCCGTCAGCTATCCATTCCCTCTACCATCCACTGCCCCTTGCTCCACACCAGCAAGACAACCTGACCGTCTTCGAGTGTGACACGCATGTAGGCACGGGCATGCTCCCCCGCCCACCAGCGTCCGCTCACGGGCCACGGACCAGCAACGGTACGAATCTTCGCGCGCTGGCCGATTCCCGGTAGCCCATCACGTTGAGAATGATCGAAGAGGCGGTCCTGAGTACAGGACACCAGTAGATACGCAGGACACGCCGTCAGCGTCCCTCGATGATCGACGCGCACGTCGCCACCCGCTCCGCGCTCTGGAGCAAGAGAAACTGGCACAGGCTCATCGAAAAGGGTGGCCGGCGAACCAGACACGGCCCCCTCCCACTCCCCCTCTTGAGAGCGACACGACTCCTGATCACCCCAGCGCGCCATGACGATGCGGCTGCGCGGATCGTAGCCGCCCTGCACTCGAGGAACCAGAAGCGAGTCCGGCCCCGCCAGCCCCTGAATACGCACGGCGCTACGTAATACATCCCCCTCTCGATGTCCACGCCCCCACAGGGACGATGAAGAGTCCCCGAAACGTGGGTCGCAGGCCGTCAGACAGAACGAGCACACCCGACCGGAGGGTTCCTGGCCGCCTGCCAGCCACCCAGCCAGGGTCCATCGGACACGCAACGCGATGTCGGCGGGATTCGATAGGTCGCACCCGCTCCATGTCCGACTGCGTCCATCTCCTCCCTCGTCCTGCACGTCGATACGCAGCGTGTACGAGACGAGTCCCTCCTGAAAGAGATGATGCGCAAGCTCCGCGGCTGCCTGAGTCACGGGGACCATCATCATATCGATGCTTTCACCCCCGCTCTCAATGTCGCGGCCAACCGATATGTCAGACAGGACTCGCTTTGCGGACGCGACAGACACGTCCTCTCCCGAAGCAAGTACCCACAGGCGCTCGCCGATGTCGCCGAAGCGCTCACACACGGGACCCCGGCCAAGCGCGATCAGATCCGCACAACTCACGATGCCCAACCCAGCCATGAGTTCCACAGCACCGGATGCGCGTTCCCGCATCGACGGCGGCACACAGGCCAACGCACGCGTCACACCGATGCTCGACAGGAAGGAACGCGTGTCGTCGCTGAGCACAATGCGCCCTGCTCTGGCAGCCTCGACGGACGCCAGGGGCCCGTCAGCGACCCCAACGAAGCACTCAACGCCCACTTTCTCTTCAATCGCCTCGACGAGTAGGGAGGCCGCCTGCTCCTCACCCCCCGCCCAGCGTGCTGGACCATGCGCCCGGCACCGGGCCAATCCCGGGCGCAGGCACTCGACCCCCGCAGCGACCGAGTCGAAAGCATCAATAACCGCACTGAAGGCACGAGCCTCCCGGTCGGGGTCACGCGGCAGACACACCAGTTCCGGGCACAGGTAGGTTGCCTCACGCACACTCATTCCCGCACGCACCCCGCAGCGCCGTGCGGCAGCGCTGGCAACATCGACACGATCAGCGTGAACGACAGCCCCACTCCCGCCCGGTGGCAGGTCAACCACCAAACAGTTCACGGGCCAATCGGGCACCCACACCACTATGTAGCGCATCTAAACCACCAGGCGCATACGCTCTGCGTCTCTCATGCTGCGCGAGAGACCCGGCCATGCGCGCAGCGTCACGAGGGTACGCCCCAGGGACCGGGCGCGTGCCGTCAGGCCACGTTGCTCGAAGCGGGTCAATCCTGCGACGTCGAGACACACGACGTCGCACGCGTCGAGCAGGAGTGCACACAGCTCGCCCATGTTCGCTCCCTGGTCGGGATTTAGAACGAGCACCCGCTCCAAGTCCATCCCCTGACGCGCGGCCCATTCCCACCCGACATGACGCACACCACACAATCCGATCCACCCGTCTGGCGGGCACGCGTCGATGAGGATCCGTATCAGCCGTCCCCTTTCCTGTGGGCCCAGGAGTACCGGTGCGGACACACCCGATGCACGAGGCACCTCGATGTCGACCCGACCACGCAGACCAACAGAATCTTCGGCGCGACTCAGGGCCTCTCGTGCTTTCAGCAAACGCACGCGAGCATCGGACATCTCTCCCCCTGCCACATAGATAGAACATCTGTTCGATAGGGGAAGTCTAGAAGCACGGTCGCACATCTGCGTTCCGAGCGCACGTTGCCTGCCTCATACGCAACAATACGCAACAATAGAGAGGAGAGAAAAGGAGCACTCATGACCATCGATACCCGCCCCCTGGCCCCCACTCCCTTCGAGGGCATCGATCTGCCCAGCTTCACCCTGACCTCGTCCACACTCACCGACGACGCACCCATGCCGGAGTCAGCGACCGCGCGCGCAGGCTCACTCTCCCCCGACCTGACATGGGAAGGCTTCCCCGAGCGGACAGCCAGCTTCATGCTGACCTGCTTCGACCCAGACGCCCCCATCCCCTCGGGCTGGTGGCACTGGACGATCCTGGACATCCCCGCCTCGATGACACACCTGGACGAAGGCGCGGGCGCATCCGATCTCACCCTCGATGGCCCCGCGTTCCACCTGCGCGGCGACGCAGGCGAGGCCTCCTACTTCGGAGCCGCCCCGCCGGTCGGCGACCGCCCTCACCGCTACATCTTCACGGTGCATGCACTCGACGTGGACACCCTGGGACTGGATGACGACGCAACCCCCGCCATGGCCTCGTTCGCCGCGCTCGAGCACACGATCGCACGCGCCACCCTGACCGTCACCCACCAGGCTTGAGAACGTGCTGCACATCATCTTCTGGGAGCCCGAAATCCCCGGTAACACGGGGGCCGCGATCCGACTGTCGGCCTGCACCGGGTCCATGCTGCACCTCGTGGAACCCCTGGGCTTCGACATGGATGACGCCAAGCTGCGCCGGGCGGGCCTCGACTATCACGACCTCGCGCACGTCATGGTCCACAAGAACCTCGACGACGCGCTCGCGCAGGTTCCGGGACGCGTGTGGGCACTGACGGGACACACACACTCCATGTATTCAGATGTCGCCTACCAGGACGGCGACGGCCTGCTGTTCGGGCGCGAATCGGTAGGTCTGTCCGAGGAAGCCATGAATCATCCGCGCGTGAACAAGCGCATCCGTATTCACATGCGCGAGGGCATACGCTCTCTCAACCTGGCCAATTCCGCTTCGATCGTCCTGTACGAAGCCTGGCGTCAGCTGGGATTCCCGGGCGGAGTCTAACCTAGTTCCCCAACGCTTTCGGAGACTTGAAAGGAACGAGGCCCGGGTAGAATCGCTCCGCCGGGCCTCGCTCTGTCTCACCATCGCTGAGCCGATGCCCAGGTCAATGAGTCTTCCACGGCGGACTTGGGCGTTCGACCTGCTCGGCGAGCGAGACGATTCTGCGCGGATTCGAGCGCCACATCCACACAATGCCGACAAGAGAGACGACGAGGGGAATGTAGTAGAAATCCACCCCCATGCCGGTCCACGCAGAGCGTGCAGAGTTCAGCTCGTCGAGGCCAAGGGAAGCGACCCACAGAACGATCGGAACGGCGATCGACAACGCGATACTCACCCAGCCAACCATGCGCATACGCCTGCCGTTATGCGTCAAAGCCGTGGCGGCGACAAGGTAGTCAACGCCTGCGAGGAGCGCAACAAGCTGGGGACCCCACGGCTTATCCTGCCCATGAAAAAGATCAATGACTGCCGTCACGAAAATCCAGACGCCAAGCACCCAAAACAGGGCAATGATGATACGTCCCAGACCAAGGGAAGGCGGGCGTTGATCGCGCGCACTGTCACCGCCATTAGTCGCGTCTTGTTCATACACGATTCGATCCTACCGATCACATCATCGCGTCGCACCGCATTCCAGGGAGCAAGCCACACCCACCGAGGCGTGTGGCCCGATACACCAAGTCGAGACAGCGACCTGTGGGACATCACCGCACAAACGTGGGACAATAGGCCTATATGGACCGTGAGGCCCGTCATGAAATCTACAATTCTGAGCGTTAAGCTCGTCAACGAGGAGTTGTCAACCTTGAGCGAATCGATCTACGACATCGTCATTCTGGGTGCGGGTTCCGGCGGTTACGCGACCGCCCTGCGTGCAGCGCAGCTGGGCATGAAGGTCGCCCTCATCGACGGCGATAAGGTCGGCGGCACATGTCTACACCGCGGCTGCATCCCCACGAAGGCGTACTTGCACGCCGCCGAGACTGCCGAGGCCGTACGCGAATCCGCGAAGTTCGGCGTCAACTCCACCTTCAATGGCATCGACATGGCGCAGGTTGGCGCATATCGCGACTCCGTCATCTCGGGCCTCTACAAGGGCTTGCGGGGCCTGCTCAAATCGCGAAAGGTTGAGCTGATCTCCGGTTGGGGGCACCTGGCCGACGCCAACACCATCGAGGTAGGCGGCCAGAGAATCACCGGTCGCAACATCGTGTTAGCCACCGGTTCCTATTCGCGCTCGATTCCTGGCCTCGACATCGGCGGACGCATCATCTCCTCCGACCAGGCACTGCAGATGAACTGGGTTCCCTCCTCCGTCGTCATTCTCGGCGGCGGTGTCATCGGCCTCGAGTTTGCCTCTGTCTGGCGCAGCTTCGGCGCCGAGGTCACCATCATTGAGGCGCTGCCCCACCTGGCCAACAACGAAGACGAAGCCATCTCCAAGCAGCTTGAGCGCGCCTACCGCAAGCGCGGCATCAAGTTCCACACGAACACCCGCTTCGCTTCGGCCACGCAGTCCGTGCAGGGCGTGCACGTGAGCACCGAGGACGGCAAGTCCTTCGACGCCGACGTCCTGCTGGTCGCTGTCGGCCGTGGCCCCGTGACCGAGGGCTTGGGCTACGAACAGGTCGGAATCACACTGGAGCGCGGTTTCGTCATCACCAACGAGCGCCTACACACCGGTGTTGGCAACATCTATGCGGTCGGCGACATTGTTCCCGGCCTGCAACTCGCCCACCGCGGCTCCATGCAGGGCATCTTCGTCGCCGAAGAGATCGCCGGTCTGAACCCGAGCATGCAGGCTGACATCAACATCCCGCGCGTGACCTTCTGCGAACCCGAGATCGCCTCGGTCGGTATGACAGAGAAGCAGGCTCGCGAAAAGTACGGCGATCGGGTGCGCACAGTCGAGTACAACCTCGCCGGCAACGGAAAGTCGTCTATCCTGGCAACGTCGGGTCTCATCAAACTGGTCTCGGTCAAGGATGGTCCGATCGTGGGCTTCCATGGCATCGGGGCACGCATCGGAGAGCAGATTGGTGAAGGCGAGCTCATGGTGAACTGGGAGGCGTACCCCTCGGATGTCGCCTCGCTGATCCACGCGCACCCGAGTCAGAACGAGTCGCTCGGCGAGGCAGCTATGGCGCTGGCTGGCAAGCCCCTTCACGTCCACAACTGATACAGCTTTTATTAGGAGAACACACATGGCAACGTCAGTGACCATGCCCGCTCTGGGTGAATCCGTGACCGAGGGCACCGTGACGACGTGGCTCAAGCAGGTCGGCGATACTGTCGAGCTTGACGAGCCCATCGTTGAGGTGTCCACCGACAAGGTCGACTCCGAGGTCCCCTCCCCCGTCGCGGGCGTCCTCCTCGAAATTCTGGTTCCCGAGGATGAAACCGTCGAGGTCGGCACCGCGATCGCACGCATCGGCGACGCCTCCGAGGCCTCGACCCCCGCAGCCGCTCCGGCTGCCGTTGCGCCAGTCGCCCCCGCGGCTCCCGCCCCCGCGGCCCCCGCTTCCGCCGCACTGGCTTCGGGCACCGAGGTCCGCATGCCCGCGCTGGGCGAGTCCGTCACCGAGGGCACCGTCACCACGTGGCTGAAGGCCGTGGGCGACGCCGTCGAGGCCGACGAGCCACTGCTCGAGGTGTCCACCGACAAGGTCGACTCCGAGGTCCCCTCACCCGTCGCGGGCTTCCTCGCCGAGATTCGTGTGCCCGAGGATGAGACCGTTGAGGTCGGCACGGTCGTCGCGGTCATCTCCGCGTCCGCCCCGTCGGCTGCCCCGGCGGTTGCTCAGGCGGCCCCCGCTGCCCCCGTGGCTCCCGCCGCTCCTGCTGCTCCCGTGACTCCCGTGGCTTCCGCCGCTCCTGCTGCTCCCGTTGTGCCCGTGGCTCCCGCCGCTCCTGCTGCTCCTGCTGCTCCCGTGACTCCCGTGGCTCCCGCCGCTCCTGCTGCTCCCGCTGTGCCCGTCGATCCTTTCCCGAACGCCTCCACGCTTGCGGCGGCTGCTTCGAGTGCGCCCGTCGTCGCAACCCCCGCGGTCGCGACTGGCAGCGCCTACGTGACCCCGATCGTGCGCAAGCTTGCCCGTGACCTCGGCGTTGACCTGGCGACAGTGTCGGGAACCGGTGTCGGCGGACGCGTACGCCGCGAGGACGTCGAGGCAGCCGCCGCAGCTGCTCGTGCCGCGGCTGCTACACCCGCCCCGACCGCGCCTACAACTGCTGCCCCGAGAGTTCAGACAGTCCGTGAGCCCTCGCCGCTGCGTGGCACGACCGAAAAGATGTCGCGTCTGCGTCAGACGATCGCCCGCCGTATGGTGGAATCGTTGCAGACGGCCGCCCAACTGACCACCATCATCGAGGTTGACGTCACTAAGGTTGTCGCACTTCGAGCCCGCTCGAAAGACGCGTTCCTGACCACGCACGGCACGAAGCTGACGTTCCTGCCCTTCTTCGTGAAGGCAGCAACGGAAGCTCTGGCCTACCACCCAAAGATCAACGCGACCATCAACGACAAGGAAGTTACGTACTTCGATCACGAGCACGTCGGCATCGCTGTTGACACGCCGCGCGGCCTACTCGTGCCCGTCATAAAGAATGCGGGCGAGAAGGACATCCCGGGTATCGCCACGTCCATCAATGACCTGGCCGCACGCACGCGCGACGCCAAGATCGGTCCCGACGAACTGTCCGGCTCGACCTTTACGGTGACGAACACCGGTTCCGGCGGCGCACTCTTCGACACGCCCGTCCTGAACATGCCGGAAACCGCGATTATGGGCGTCGGCACGATCGTCAAGCGTCCCGTTGTCATGAAGGGTGACGACGGCGCTGATGTCATTGCGATTCGTTCAATGGTCTACCTGTCACTGTCCTATGACCATCGCCTGGTCGACGGCGCGGACGCCTCCCGTTTCCTCATGGATGTCAAGAAGCGTCTCGAGGCTGGCGCGTTCGAGGCCGATCTGTCTCTCTGATTGACTCACACGCATCGTGATGGGGTGGGTCCAGTTGACCCACCCCATCAGTGCATCCAGTGGGTGCAGAAGGGTAACCAATCGTCGCGTGCTCGACAGTCCACCTCTTCGGCGGCTTGCGCGCCTCGCTGCGTCTAGCTCTCCTGGCCCGATTCGGATTCTCCCTGCGCCGAAGGCGTCGCGAGCGAGGCTGCAACGACCTTGCCGGACACGGGATCAACCCTCAAGACAAGCTCACTCGACGTGGGCGCACCGTGGTCGTCGCACACGTCCGCCTTGCACGTCTGGGAGGTGGAGACCACGAGTGTAGCGTTTACGTCCACGCTGCCAGCTTCGCAGGACACGACCCGCACGTCTTCGACAGCGGAAGACAGGGCGAGAACCTGCACGTCCTCGGCTTGCATCGCTTCGATACGCTTCGTGTCTTGTTCGAGGAGCTCGCCGCCCAGAACGGCTTCGAGTGCTGATGCATCCCCGGTAATGACGGCCTGGTCACGCGTCGCGATGGCATGATTCAGCAGATCTTCCACGTGGGTCGCATTGCATAGATCGACCGTCGGCTCGGGGATTATGTGACTACTCTGCGCACTGGGAGGCACCGCCGGTGCCCGCATGCTTGACCACCTCCAGTAGCCGAGGGTAGATGCGAGGAGGACAAGAACGGCGACGCCCGCCAGGAGTGCTCGGGAGCGCCACGCGCGACGGGGTAACTCCTCGCATGGTCCGTCAGCCACACACCCATGGAGAGGTCGCTCCGATCCCGATTCGTCGTCATTGATCGTGTCCTCACGCAAAGCAGCCGCGCGCAGATCGGCGATGACCTGTTGCGGATCGGCAGGTTCGCGAGAGATGACATGTTCATTAGGATCGTCAACCGTTGGTGTGCGCGAACCCGTTGGCACCGAGGCCTCGTCGAGCCCCAGCTCAGCCAGGGCTTCGTCCATCTGGAGAAGCGAGGCTATTCGACGCAAGCACTGCAGGTCCCCCGTCATTCCAGTGGTGTCGAGGCTCCACCCGGGAGTTCCTTGCCCCTCTTCGATCTCATCAATGAGATCGATGATGACCGCCTGCCTTGCGGAGTGATCATGATATTGGCGGGCGTCAGGTCCCCGTGAACAATACCGACGCGGTGTAGTGCGCTCAGGCCCGCTGATATGCCTTCGATGATCTGGCGGCGGGTAGCTTTGGGGCGCAGGTCGGCCGATCCTATTTCAACATCGAGGGGACGCCCGTAGACGAAGTCCTGGACGATTCCCCAACGACCGTCGTCGGAGCGCACGACATCACGTAAGGCAACCACGTGGCGTGAGGTGAGCGATGCCCACGCCTTCCAGCGCTCTAAGGAACGCTCACCATCGCTTGATGATCGCAGTGCAAAAAGTGCTTCCCCGGCGCTCGATTGAGTCCTCCACAGGGGACCTCGCGCACCGATGTGGAACACCTGACCGAGCTGGTATCCGCCGATATTCATGGTCATATTGTCCAAACTCATACAATGTGATGCAACTCATTTCACATAGTGCCCAGTCGGATGCATGGACGTTCTCTGGGTGTATACACGTAGAATAGTGACGCTATGAGTGAAAAGAATCCCCCCGCCAAGAGACGCTTCTATCAGAACGTCCTTGACGCGTATCGACTGACCGCACGCACGTATCCGGCACTGCCCTGGATCCTCCTAGGCACAGCCGCGCTCGTCATCGCCCTGTTTGTCCTGGTGGCATTCCTGACGAACACCTCCTGGATTGGCTGGCTCATCATCGGCATCCTGGGGTCCATCACCGCAGCACTCGCCATCCTGAGTTTCCTGGCTCGCCGTGCACTCTTTGCCCAGGTCGAGGAGACGGCGGGCGCCGTCAAAGTGGCACTCTCACAGATCCAGCGTGGTTGGATCATCCCCGAACAGCCCGTTGCAGTTACGCGCGAACAAGACCTCGTGTGGCGCATCGTCGGTCGTCCCGGCATCGTTCTTATCTCTGAGGGTTCGGCTTCCCACGTGCGTCCACTCCTGTCCACTGAGGCTAAGCGCGTCACTAAAATCATGCGTAACGTTCCCGTCCACCAGATTCAGGTGGGTCGCGAGGAGGGGCAGGTTGCTCTGAAGGATCTGCGAAGTGAACTGCGTAAGTTGAAGAATGTTCTCACTGCCGAGGAGGTTCCCCAGGTATCTGCGCGCATCAACGCACTGCGTTCGAACGAGCCACCTATTCCAAAGGGAATCGATCCGCTTCGCGCGCGAGCCTCGAGGAGAGCATTGCGCGGACACTGAGTCACATAGTCAAGTGGGCGAGCACGATGTGCTCGCCCACTTGTGCATCCAGGATATGAGACCCCCTCGACATGCATAGTATGCATCTGTTTGCATATTCATTATCGACAAGGACCCGCAATACAGATACCGAGGAACATAACCATGCACACGACGAAGATTTTCGCAGCCATGACAGCCGCTACAGCAGCGATCACACTGACCGCTTGTACCGACCCAGCGACAAACACGACGAACAGCGCACAGAGTCATTCCACCGATTCGACCTCCACATCCTCCTACGATATTTCTTCGATCCCCACGGTCGACGAAATCGCCGCAATGGTTCCCGAGGACATTAAGAAGCGGGACACATTGCGCAACGGTGCCTCAACAGGATATGCACCGGCCGAATACATGGCCTCCGACGGACAGACTCCAATCGGCTACGACGTGGACATCAACAAAGCGCTCGCCAAGGTCATGGGTCTGAAGGAGGGAACAACGAAGCACTCCGAGTTCCCGACGATCATCCCCGCACTGGGCACCAAGTTTGATGTCGGCATCTCCTCCTTCACCATCACCCCCGAACGCGAGCAGCAGGTCAACATGGTCTCCTACCTCAATGTCGGATCGGCATGGGGTGTTGCACAAGGAAACCCCAAGAATTTCGACACGTCAAATCCCTGCGGCACGACGATCGCCGTCCAGACTGGCACCGCGCAGGAAACATACGCTGAGGAATTGTCGACCCAGTGCGTCGCCGACGGTAAGGAGAAGATCAGCGTCATGCCGCACGAGCTGCAGACAGATATTGCTACGAAGATTATCAGTGGACAGTATGACGCGACCTTGGCCGATTCCACCGTCATCGGCTATACGAGCGCCCAGTCGGAGGGCAAGATCGTCCAACTCGGAGAGACTTTCGAATCTGCGCCCCAGGGTGTCGCGATCAACAAGGACGACGAGGAACTCACCCAGGCAATCCAGGCTGCCATGCAATACCTCATGGATAACGGCTACCTGGCGGACATCTTGGCGTCCTACGGCGCACAGGATGCCGCACTGACCACGGCTGAACTCAACCCAACGGTTAACTAATCACGTGACACTCAACGCATAATATGCACTCATGTGCATATCGGCGCATAATGGAAGCAATGCAGGGGCACAACGTCCCACCCCACCGGAAGGCACATCATGACCATCACGAAGGCACACGTCCTCATCGCTCTCGCAACCGCAGCCGCACTCCCCCTGGCAGCGTGCGCGGACCCGAACACGTCGTCCAACGGATCGACCACCGGGGCCAACGCGACTGACGCAAGCGCAGCCACGACCTCGTACGACGTCTCGTCGATCCCAACGGTCGACGAGATCGCTGCCCTGGTGCCCGATGAAGTCAAGACGCGAGGCACCCTGCGCAACGGAGCCTCGGCGGACTACGCGCCCGCAGAATTCCTCGGAGATGACTCCCAGACTCCCCAGGGCTACGACGTGGACATTAACCGCGCTCTCGCCAAAGTCATGGGCCTGAAGGAGGGGACCACCAGCCACGCTGAATTCCCGACGATCATCCCGGCCTTGGGCACCAAGTTTGACGTGGGCATCTCCTCCTTCACGATCACCTCCGAGCGCGAGGAGCAGGCCAACCTGATCTCCTACGTCGAGGTCGGCTCTGCCTACGGCGTCGCCAAGGGAAACCCCAAGAACTTTGACCCCGCCAACCCATGCGGCACGACCATCGGCGTCCAGACCGGCACCGCGCAGGAAGACTACGCAACCGAATTGTCCGAAAAGTGCGTGGCCAGCGGTTTGGACAAAATCACGATCATGCCGCACGACCTGCAAACAGACATCACCACCAAGGTGATCGGCGGCCAGTACGACGCGACCTTCGCCGACTCCACCGTCATCGGGTACACGGCGACACTATCGAATGGCCAGATCGAGCAGGTCGGCGACGTCGTCGAGTCCGCGCCCCAGGGCGTGGCCGTCAACAAGAACGACGCGCAGCTGAGCGAAGCCGTCCAGAAAGCCATGCAGTACCTAATGGACAATGGCTACCTGGCCGACATCCTCGACACCTACGGCGCGAAGGAAGCCGCCCTGACGACGGCGGAACTCAATCCCGCAACCACCGACTGAGGCACTCATGGCACACATCAAAGACGGCGTCGAACTACTCGACGCTAAACCCGTCCCCCGACCGGGGAGGTGGGTGAGCGCATTCGTTGTCGCGGTCTTCGCGGCAATGGCCATCCATGCACTGATGACGAATCCCAACTTCCAATGGAACGTTGTCTTCCAGTGGCTATTCTCCGTCTCGATCATGCAGGGCGTCGCCTTCACGATCATCCTGACGGTCCTCGCGATGACGGTCGGCACAGTCCTGGCGATCACGATGGCGATCATGCGCCAGTCGGTTAACCCGGTCCTGCGCTGGGTGGCCATGGCTTACATTTGGTTCTTCCGTGGGACGCCTATCTACACGCAGCTCATTTTCTGGTCGCTGCTGCCCACGCTCTACCCGTCACTGTCCGTTGGGGTGCCGTTCCTCGGCTCGCTGCTGGGTTGGGAGGTCAGCTTCGACACGGCAACCTACTTTACGCCCTTCTGGATGGCCTTCCTAGGTCTGGGACTCAACGAGGGCGCATACCTGGCCGAGATTATGCGAGCGGGTCTGCTGAGCGTCTCGAAGGGACAGTGGGAGGCCGCGACGGCCTTGGGTATGCCGAGGGCGACGATCTTCCGCAGAATCATCCTGCCGCAGGCGATGCGCGTCATCGTCCCACCGATCGGCAACGAGACCATCTCGATGCTCAAGACCACCTCTCTGGTGTCGGCGATTCCCTTCACGCTTGAACTCACCTTCATCGCGCGTCAACGCGGCCAGGCGACTTTTGCGCCGGTCCCGCTCCTCATTGCGGCTGCGATTTGGTATCTGGTCATCACGAGCCTGCTGATGGTGATCCAGTCAATGATCGAGAAGCACTTCGGCAAGGGCTTCGAGCGCCGCGACAATGCCGGGACTTATGCCTCGAACACGGAGAATGCGTCGGGGAATGAGGACAAGAAGACATCGATCACCCACAAGTTTATGGATGTGACACCATGACAGATACGGTTGTGGAGGCGACGGCGCAAGACGCTGTGCCCATGGTCAGCGTGCGCGGAGTCCATAAGTTTTTCGGCGATTTGCACGTGCTACGCGGCGTTGACCTGGACATTGCCCAGGGCGAGGTGTGCGTCATTTTGGGTCCCTCGGGGTCGGGTAAATCGACCCTGTTGCGGTGCCTAAATATGCTGGAGGGTATCAGCGCGGGACGCGTATACATCGATGGCGAACTGTTGGGCTATCGAGAGTATGCGAACGGCGTGCTCTTTGAACGCCACGACAAGGAGATCGCCGCGCAGCGTTCCCGCATCGGCATGGTGTTCCAGCGCTTCAACCTGTTCCCGCACATGACAGCTCTGGAGAACGTGATGGAAGCTCCTGTCCAGGTGCTGAAGCGTTCGAAGAAGGAAGCTCGCGTTCAGGCCCTGGAGCTCCTTGATCGAGTGGGGCTGGCGGATCGCGCGGATCACTATCCTGCAGAACTCTCGGGCGGGCAGCAGCAGCGTGTGGCGATTGCCCGCGCGCTGGCGATGGAGCCGGAAATCATGCTCTTTGATGAGCCGACCTCCGCGCTTGACCCAGAGCTGGTGGGCGAGGTCCTGCAGGTCATGCAGGACTTGGCGGCGTCGGGCATGACCATGGCCGTCGTCACACACGAGATCGGTTTTGCCCGCGAGGTTGCCGATCAGGTTCTCTTTATGGACGGCGGAGTAATCGTTGAGGCGGGTTCCCCCGCTGACGTGATCGACAATCCGCAGGAGGATCGTACCAAGGAGTTTTTCTCTAAGGTTCTCTGATTCAACTGACGAACGAGGCCGGGGCTGGTGTTCTCCAGTCCCGGCCTCGTCGTGTGTGTCTTCGGGCAGTGTGGGCGCGACCGTCTCGTGCGGAGCGCGCGGGCGGGTGGCTCGCCCGGTCAGGTGAGGGTAACGAGGTCGAGGTAGCTGTCGTCCCAGAGGTCTTCGTCGGCGTCGGGCAGGAGGAGGACGCGCTGCGGGTTGAGCGCGGTGACGGCGCCGGGGTCGTGGGTGACGAGGATGACGGCACCTTCGTAGTCGCGCAGGGCGGCGAGGATTTCTTCTCGTGAGGCGGGGTCGAGGTTGTTGGTGGGTTCGTCGAGCAACAGGACGTTGGCGCCGGAAACAACGAGGGTGGCCAGGGCGAGGCGCGTCTTTTCGCCGCCGGAGAGGACACAGACGGGCTTGTCGACGTCGTCTCCCTGGAAGAGAAATTGTCCGAGGATGTTGCGCACGTGCGTGTCGTCGAGCGTGGGGGCGGCGTCGGCCATGTTTTCGCGGATGGTTCGCGTGTCGTCGAGTGTTTCATGTTCCTGCGCGTAGTAGCCGATCTTGAGGCCGTGACCGGGGACGACCCGACCGGAGTCGGGTTTTTCGATGCCGGACAGGAGGCGCAGCAGAGTGGTCTTTCCGGCGCCGTTGAGGCCGAGGACGACGACTTTGGATCCGCGGTCGATAGCCAGGTCGACGCCGGTGAAGACTTCGAGGGAGCCGTAGGACTTGGACAGGCCTTCGGCGGTGAGGGGAACGCGACCGGAGGGCGCGGGGTCGGGGAAGCGCAAGCGCGCGACCTTGTCCTGCTCGATCTCCCCTCCCGCCTGGGCGAAGAGTTCTTCAGCGCGGCGCAGCATCTGCTGGGCGGCGACGGCCTTGGTGGCCTTGGCCCTCATCTTTTCGCCCTGGGCCTTGAGGTGCTCGGCCTTCTTCAGGGCGTTGGCACGTTCCTTGCGGCGGCGGCGCTCGTCTTCCTCGCGCTGCTTGAGGTAGGCGGCCCAGCCGAGATGGTAGATGTCGACGTGGGCGCGGTTGGCGTCCAGGTAAAACACCTGATTGACGGTGTCGCCCAGCAGCTTGACGTCGTGGGAGATGATCATGACGCCGCCGGGGAAGGTCTTGATCCAGTCGCGCAGCCACACGATGGAGTCGTGGTCGAGGTGGTTGGTGGGCTCGTCGAGGAGGAGGACGTCGGCGTTGGAGAAGAGCACGCGGGCGAGTTCGACGCGGCGACGCTGTCCACCCGAGAGAGTGTCCAGGGTCTGGTCGAGCACGCGATCTTCGAGGCCGAGGGAGTGAGCGATTTGGGCTGCCTCAGCGTTGGCGGCCCACCCGCCGGAGTTGGTGAACTGCTGGTCGAGTTTGACGTAGCGTTCCATGGCCCGCTGCTGGCGGGCACCCTCGGTCGTGGACATCTCGTGCTCTGCCTTGCGGATACGCGCGATGATCGAGTCGATGCCGCGCACGGAGATGATGCGATCGCGCGCCTTCATATCAGGGTCGCCGACGTGCGTGTCCTGGGCGAGGTAGCCGATGGTGCCGTTGGACGTGATAGTACCGGTGTATTCGGCCGCTCCCCCCGCGGTCGGCTTCGCCGGCGAGCAGGCGCATGGTCGTGGTTTTACCGGCACCGTTACGACCGACGAGGCCGATGCACATTCCTTTGTCAATACGGAAGCTGGCATGGTTAACGAGTTCGCGGGCACCGATTCGCAGCGAGAAATCCTGGACGTTGATCACGCTCCAAGAGTAGAGGGAGGCATCGCTGTGGGCGAATCAACCCGCCCCGTCGCAGGCCCCGCGACGCCACATAGCGCGATTTACGGGCACAATGGGTGGTGCACATAACCATTCCGTTTTTCATTGTGAGGACTTTTCACATGTCAGATAGCCCGGTCCCGTCTGGATCGGCGCGCCCCGCGCGCGCCCTCGACATCATTTCTGTCGCTTTCGTTGCACTGCTGCTCATTTCCAATATCGCCGCAACGAAGCCGTTTATGGTGGGTTCATCCACTCACTATTTGATTTTCGACGGGGGCGCTATCCTCTTCCCTTTGACGTACATCATTGGCGATGTGCTGTCGGAGGTCTACGGTTTTGCCCGTGCGCGGCGGGTCATCATCATGGGCTTTGTGGCCTCGTTCCTAGCGTCACTGACCTTCTTCATTGTCCAATATCTGCCTCCGGCACCGGACTACGAGAACCAGGAGGCATTCGCTGCAGTCTTAGGCGTTGTATGGCGCGCGGTCGTTGCCTCGCTTGTTGGCTACCTGGCGGGTCAACTTCTGAACTCTTACGTGCTCGTGTGGATTCGTCGTCGCTGGGGTACCAAGCATTTGTGGGCACGTCTGATCGGTTCGACGATCGTCGGTGAGGCCGCGGATACGATCCTGTTCTGCACGATCCTGTTCTACGGGCAAATGACGCTCGGTAACTTCGTTAACTATACGGTCACCGGCTACTTCTATAAGGTGCTCCTCGAAGTCGTCCTGCTACCGCTGACCTATCCTGTGATTGCCACGATCCGCCGCGTGGAAGGCTTGAAGAACGATGAGGTGTTTGATCGATGAATACTAACTGGCTCTCCTCTCCCTCTCCAGAGCAGATCGCACCCTTCGACACCACGGCCTCGTCTGGGGCGTGCTTCCCCGACAGGGGGTTCGAGGTCGAGGTCCGCCTGAGTGCTGAGCGTGGCCTGGGGCGCACCGGCATCATCCACACAGCGCATGGCACGATCCGTACCCCCGCTTTCATTCCCGTGGGCACGAAGGCAAACGTCAAAGCACTTACTCCCGAGATGGTTCGCAGCCTCGGTGCGCAGGCAGTCCTGGCCAACGCCTATCATCTCTACCTTCAGCCGGGCTCGGACATTGTCGACGAAGCGGGCGGCTTCGCTTCTTTCATGAACTGGTCGGGACCCACATACACGGATTCGGGCGGTTTCCAGGTTTTGTCCCTGGGTGCGGGCTTCAAAAAGGTTCTTTCGCAGGAGTTTTCTGGCCAGGCCGATCCGAGTGACCCGGCCGTCCAGATGCAGGCAATCAAGGCCTCGAACGCTGTCGTAGATGACGACGGCGTGGTCTTCTCCAGCCACATTGATGGCACGAAGCACCGTTTTAACCCCGAGGTGTCGATGGGTATTCAGCACCAGCTGGGCGCCGACATCATGTTCGCTTTTGACGAGCTCACCTCCCTGTTGCACCCTCGTTCCTACCAGGTTGACTCGCTCGAGCGCACTCATGCGTGGGCCGCGCGATGTTTAGCCGAACACAAGCAGCTGACACAAGCACGTTCAGACAAGCCCTATCAGCAACTGTGGGGTGTCATTCAGGGAGCTCAGTGGGAAGACCTACGCCGCCAGGCAGCCCGCACCATGGCTGACATGGAGGTGGACGGGCAGCGCTTCGACGGCTTCGGCGTCGGCGGAGCGCTCGAGAAGGAGAATCTCGGCACGATCGTCTCGTGGGTGTGCGAAGAGCTGGGCGAGAATCGCCCCCGCCATCTGTTGGGGATCTCCGAACCCGAGGATCTTTTCGCTGGCGTCGCGGCTGGCGCAGACACCTTCGACTGCGTGAACCCGTCGCGCGTGGCACGTAATGCGGCGATCTACACCCCCGACGGCCGGTTCAACATCACGAATGCGCGCTTCAAACGCGACTTCAAACCGCTCGTTGAGGGCTGTGAATGCTACACGTGCACGCACTACACGCGTGCCTACGTGCACCACCTCTTCAAGGCGAAGGAAATCCTGTCCTCGACGCTGGCCACGATCCACAACGAGTGGTTCACGCTGCGCCTCGTGGACGCCATCCGTGCTTCCATTGAGGACGGTTGCTTCGAGGAGTTCCGTTCCGACATGCTCGGCCGCTACCAGGCCGGTCGCCGACCCCGACAGTAAGGAGCACCGATGAGCTTCAACGACAATATTCACTTGGATCCTTCGCGTGTGAGAACGTCGGGGATTGGCCGCAAGGCTGCCGGCGCGGGCGGAGGCTCATTCCTGGCTGTCCTACTGATCGTGGGTTTCTCGTATTTTACTGGGATCGACTTAACGAGCCTGATCTCCTCCCCCACGTCCTCCTCAACCACGTCCGGTTCCTCAGTTGATGTTTCGACGTGTCGCACGGGGGCGGATGCGAATGCTCGCGTCGAGTGTCGCATGGTTGCCATAGCACAGTCCTTGGATGAGGTGTGGAAAGAACAGCTGGAGGAACAGAACACTGGCACTGCCTATGAGCCCCCAGATTTCCAAATCTTCTCGGACTCGGTGTCCACGGCGTGCGGATCCGCGACGAGCGCAGTCGGTCCTTTCTACTGTCCCGGCGATTCAACCGTGTACCTTGACATCGGTTTCTTTACCGACATGGTCACCCAGTATGGGGCGTCGGATTCCGTGCTCGCTCAGGAGTACGTGGTTGCCCACGAGTGGGGGCATCACATTCAGAACCTTCAGGGCATCTTCCGCACGTACGACACACGCGAGACGGGCGAGCAAGGTGCAGGCGTACGCTCCGAGTTGCAGGCGGACTGCTATGCGGGTGTCTGGATGCACTGGGCGTCTACGACTCCCGATCCGACGACGGGCACGCCCTATCTTCAGACGCCGACGACCGAACAGATTGACGGTGCGTTACGCACGGCAGAGGCTATCGGTGATGACCGCCTGCAAACCAAATACCAGGGCACAACCAACCCCGAGTCGTGGACGCACGGCAGCGCGAACCAGCGCGCAACATGGCTACGCAAGGGCCTGGATTCCGGCGATATTGCGACGTGCGACACCTGGAATGTCCCTCGCGTGTGAGTGTCTTGGCGGGACTCGATACACTTATTGAGGCCGATCACGAGAGGACGTCATGACACGCAGCATCGTTGAACAAGCGCACGACTTCTACGACTCAGTGCCCTACGAGGTGCCCGTGCCCGACACGTGCCTCTACGAACTCCTCGAAACGACCGCGCGCCTGTATCCCCAACGCGTTGCTCTCGATTACTTCGGGGCGACAACGACCTACGCCCAGGTGCGTGATCAGGTCCTGCGCGCCGCACGTGTCCTTCACGAGGCCGGGGTTCGCGCGGGGGACACAGTTGCGATCGCGCTACCGAACTGTCCGCAGGCTTTCGTAGCATTTTATGCATGCATGCGCATCGGTGCGGTAGCAGCCCAACATAACCCGCTGGCTCCCGCCGCTCAGATCAACGGACAGATCATGCGTCACGGTGGCCGGGTCGCCATTGTGTGGGAAAAGTGTGTAGATGCTTTCCCCCTGGATCGCCTCGATACCGTGTTCACGGTGGACATTTCGTACGGCATGCCGACCTCGCAGCGTTTCCTCCTGAAGCTGCCGGTGCCTCGCGCGCGCCAGATGCGCGCTCAGCTGCGCGGCGCTGTGCCCGCGGCCTGCGTGTCGTGGGACCGAGCCACTGCCTCGGCGCGACCCATCGACGACGATCACCCGCTGCCTTCTCCAGGCGATCGCGCCGTAATCTTGCACACGTCAGGAACGAATGGTGTCCCTAAATCCGCGCCGCTGACACACCGCAACATCGGCGCCAACGTCAACCAGTGCATATTCTGGGTGTGGAAGCTGCACGAGGGGGCCGAGACTTTCTTCTCCCTGCTGCCCTACTTCCACGCTTTTGGCCTCACGTTTTTCCTGTGCGCGGCCGTACGCAAAGCGGCTACCCAGGTGCTCCTCCCCAAGTTCGACGCGCAGATGGCACTTGACGCGCACAAGCGTCGCCCCGTCACATTCTTCGTGGGCGTCCCTCCCATGTTTGAGCGTATCCTTGCCCGGGCGATAACAAGCGGTACTGACATCTCAACGATCCGGTACTCGGTCGCGGGTGCTATGCCGTTGTCCACCACGCTGGCCGAGGAATGGGAAGCAACAACCGGCGGCACAATCGTCGAAGGCTACGGCCTGTCCGAGACCGCGCCCGTTCTCACAGGTGCTCCTCTGTCTGACAAGCGCCGTCACGGCGTGTTAGGCGTTCCTTTCCCCTCCACGCAGCTTCGCCTGGTCTCCCTTGAGGACGACACCCGCGATGTCGAGGACGGCACGCCCGGCGAAATCATCGTGCGCGGACCGCAGGTCTTCGAGGGGTACCTGAACGCGCCCGAGGAGAGCGCACGCGTGTTCACCTCAGAAGGATGGTTCAAAACCGGCGACGTCGGAGTCAACCGAGACGGCTTCATCTCCATGGCTGACCGTAAGAAGGAACTGATTCTCTCGGGCGGCTTCAACGTCTACCCTTCGCAGGTCGAAGACGCGATTCGTTCACTGCCGGGCGTCGCGGACGTCGCTGTCGTGGGCGTGCCCGTCGCCGACGCGACCGAAGAGGTGACCGCAGCCATCATTATGGAGGAGGGGGCACAGCGCCTCACCCTCGAGCAGGTTCGTGAGTGGGCTGAGAAATCCATCGCCCACTACGCCCTCCCCCGCCAGATCGTCTTCATCGCTGAGCTACCGCGCAATCAGATGGGTAAGATTCTGCGCCGCAAGGTCGCCCAGATCGTGCGCGAGAGGATCGGACGCTGAGCCAACCTTAACCGCGCCAACGCCTCGAAAGCTCATCGATGGCCGCGCGCTTGTGGCCAATGGCCTCGCCGAGGGGAATCCGTAGACGCAGACGTTCACGCTGCGAAGTGCCGTGCGCCTTCCACGTCGCACGCAGTTGGTTTTCCTTGCTCTGGAACTCGAACACCCGCTCTATGAGCGCCACCACATCCGGCGTCCGGCAAACGGTCGGATCGGGATAGAAGCCAACAAGACGTGCGACACGCGCCAGTCGAATTCGCGCCATGATGTCCTCGGCCAATAGCGCCAGCGAGCGCTGATCGAGAGCATCAAATGCAAGCGAGGAAAGGAACCTCTTCCCCTGTTCCGTGCGCCGCCAAGAACCGATACGGCAGTCCGACTCCATGCGATCGATGCGTAGTCCCATCGCCCGCGTACGGCGTGACGTGAGCGCAGCCGACAGACTGACGTCGCCACGGGCGTTCTCCTGGATCAGAACTGATGGATGCGGAAAGCACCCGTGCACAAGAGCGGCACTCGACTCTAACGCCCGCGTACGACCGAGGGATGCGCGCAAGAACAACACCGCATCGACACGACGATCATTCGCCACTGTCGCAGGAATGCAAGTCGTGGACTCCTGTACAACCCCCAGAAGCATCAGGTCTGATACCTTGTCCAATCCGTGTTGCTGCGTACACGTCAGGTTCGCCTCGCGCAGTAGCACGCACGGAGGAATGGGGCGCTCGAAGCGGCGCACAGCAGGGGGCAAGGCCAGTATCGATTGCCAGTCAAGGGGACTCATTGGAGCACCACAAAGCTCACCAGGGTAAAGTCCCCTTCTGACGATGCTCCCTGGGCAATAACTCCCGGTGTAAACAGTGATTCGAGGGATGTTTCTTCTCCCCGACCGATAGCTGCAGCGACCGCCCTGGTGAGCAGCGCCGAGTATTCGCTCATGTCCTCGCCATCGCGTGTGACGCGATTGAATCGCGCACACAGGGCAGCAAATGGTTCCTGCTTCCCCTCGCACAGCTGCCTGAGCAGGTCCAACGAGTGTGTCGGGTGGGACAGCATACGTGCGCATCGCGCATCCTGTGGCACGTAGATGAGACAAGGCGACACAGGTGCACCGCTGGCATCTGCGTTGCTATGACGCTGTTCAAGGCAGAAGATCACACCCGGACTCACCTGATCGCGTAGTTCATCCGGGATCGGCACGACCGCGTGCAGTCCTGTCGCCGCGCTTTCCAGTTTGCCCGGATTCGCGCTCATGTAGCGCTCCAACTCGATTCGGTAGTCGTCCAACGCGAAGTCCGTGATAGAGATTCCTCGCCGCATATCCTCCAAGTCGAGGGTTTCGCTGCGCAGCGCCCGCAACTGATCTGAGCGATACTCCAGGTCGTTCATGTCCTCCGACGGGGTGAGTAGGTTTTCTTCGCCGGAGGCACTCGCATCCCCCAACGCCATGCGTGCCTTGACACGCGACTCAAGCTTGATGTAGGACTCGAGGTCCATGTCCGGCCAGAAGATTACCATCTGGATACGCTCATTCGTCGAACCGAGGCGGTCGACACGACCGAAACGCTGAACGATGCGAACCGGGTTCCAGTGAACGTCATAATTGACCACGCAATCGCAGTCCTGCAAGTTCTGCCCCTCAGAGATGCAATCCGTAGCAAAGATGATGTCAATGTCACCTTCACGTTCCGCAAGCGCGGTGGTTTCCTTCGAGCGTGGCGAAAAACGTCCGAGGATACCCTCAAAGCCGCCTCGCGTCTGGCACGTGCCGACAACGCGATTACGTGTTCCCGTCACCTGCGCGCACGTGAGGCCATAAGCCTTTCGTAGACTCGGCGCCAACTGGTCATACAGGTAGGTGACGGTGTCAGCGAAGGCGCTGAAGACAAGTACCTTCTTGTTACCCGTATTGATCTGACCCACTCCGGTTTTCTGTGCGATCAAGCACCGTAAAGCGTCAAGCTTGGCATCCCGATCGGGAGTCACTGCGCTGGCATAACCGATTAGTTCATCGAGGATCTCAATGTCGTGGGTGAGATCAACGGCGAGAGCCTCACGATCCACATCACGCAAGTTCACGCGAATCTTGGCTCCGACCTCAAACATCTCGGCATCCCGATCGTCAAGTCCGTCGTCGAGCCCGTCGATTCCGTATCCCACTACGCCGCGGTCGCCGGAGTCATCGGTTTGGCAGGCATCAAGAGCCGCAAGTCGGCCCAGAATGTCAGCGCAGGACTTACGCACGCGGCTCAGCGTCTGGTGGAAGGCATGGACGGAGGACTCCAAACGCTTGAGCAGGTTAACTCCCATGAGCTGTGCGACCGCATTCGTGCGATGCAGCTCACTGCCAAAGTCGTTGCCGAACCCCTCCTGGTAGTCGGCCTCGTAGACAGCTCTCACATCCTCACGCACGTAGGATAGAAGCTGATACTGGGCGAAGGTCAACTCACCGATCATGTCGTAGAGATCCCCAATAGGAGGCAGCGCATCATCGCGATCAATGGGTTCCTGGACATTACGTGGAGCGAGGCGCGCAGGAAATGTCCCCGTCGCTCTGCCGTAGTATTTCGCTACGTGCCTGCGGCTTCGCGCGATTGTCAGCGCATCGAGGAGCCTGAAATAGTCCGCGTTGACGTACTCGGCAAAGCTCTGCGTCGTGTGTCGTCCATGCGCCTGCGAGCTCCACAGATTGAAGCGCTTTTGCGCCAGGCGCATGACAGCATCGATGGAAGCGATGCCGTCGGTCTTCTCGAGGTAGTCGTCGCGTCCCTCCGTGATGAGTTCGATCTGGTTGCGCAGATCTGTGAGACGGTTGTTGATCGGAGTCGCCGATAGCATGAGGACCTTGGTGCGCCCATTGGCCCGGATCACGTCGTTCATGAGACGCGTGTAGCGATCCGTGCGTTTCGCGTTCGAACTCTTATTGCGGAAATTGTGGCTCTCATCGATGACAAGCAGATCGAAGGTCCCCCACCGCAGGTGTTCGAGGTCGATGTCTCCGCTCTTACCTCCCCGGCGCGTCAGGTCCGTATGGTTGAGCACCGTGTAGGTTAGGCGATCAGCAGCCAAGGGGTTACGTTCGTCGCCTCCATGCGTCCACAGCATCCAATTTTCCCGCAGGCGCTTCGGGCACAGCACCAGCACATTCTTGTTGAGCTGCTGATAGTACTTGATAACGGCGAGCGCCTCGAAGGTCTTCCCAAGGCCGACACTGTCGGCGATGATACAGCCGTTATACTTCTCCAGCTTACGAATCGCGCCGATAACGGCGTCCTTCTGAAAATCGTAGAGCTTGCCCCAAATCACCGACTCGAAAAAACCCGTATCTTCACGCGGATTATGGTCCAGAGCATCCTGAAGGAAATGCCGGAAGATGTGGTAGAGAGTCAAGAAATAGATGAATTCAGGGGCATTGTCCGCGTGAAGTGCCTCCACCTGCGAAGCGACCTGTTCAGTCACGTCGCAGGTCATCGCATCGTTCGCCCACACGTCCTCAAAATGTTTCATGAGGAATGCGACCTGTTCACTGGCCTCATCCCCCGCGCCATGGCTGATCATCGTGAGTGTCTCAGGACGGCGCTCAACTCCTAGCCCTTCGAGGGTGAAGCTGGCTCCAAGCCCCGCAAACAAGTGGGGACTCACACGCGAGCCTTCGATGACGTAACTCGGCTGATACTGGAACATGTGCTCACGCCGCACGGAGCGTAACGTTACCTTCTCGCGGAGCCAGCGCGCGCATGCCCGTGCGAGACCACGCTGGTTCAGCTTGTTGTGCAGCGTGAGTTCCAAGTCCGAATCAGCGAGTGCTTTCTCTCTCTCGCCCTGTTTTCGTCGCGCGATGTCGGGTTCCGGGGCGTCCATACCCCCTCTCATTTCTTGAATAAAAGTCGGCTCATTGAACAAAAAACGCACAGAGTCGACGCGTTCAAGTTCCTCGCGCAGCTCACCAAAGGCGAACAGGCTAAAGTGCGCGCTGATGATCGACAGTATTGCGTCGTCGTCGAGGCTGGCACGCAGAGAATCCCCCAGGCATCTGCCCTCGGTATTATCGAGTATTTCCACGAGCACGACTCCTCTCCTCCATGCCATACCTCACACTAGGTTACCGGAACAGTACAAGGATGGGAACGCACGACGCCGAAGGCCCCCACAGAGGCGAAAAGGAACTATGTGGCGCACTCACGTACGACAACAAACATGTGTCCCCGGAACCGTGTGGCTCCGGGGACAGCATGCACGAATCACGTCTTAGACGTTAAATCCGATCGCGCGAAGCTGCTCACGTCCGTCCGGAGTAATGCGATCAGGACCCCACGGTGGCATCCACACCCAGTTGATCTGGACCTCGTCGGTGACGCCCGAGAGGATCGAGTGAGCCTGGCGCTCAATGACATCCGTCAGCGGGCAAGCTGCCGACGTCAGCGTCATGTCAAGACGAACCTGATTCTCGGCACCAATGACAACTCCGTACACGAGGCCCAGGTCAACGATGTTGATGCCCAGCTCGGGATCAATGACATCCTTCAGGGCCTCCAAGACGTTCTCAGCGGCCAAGGTCCCCAACTCAACGACGTCAGTGCCATCAATCTGTCGGGTGGGCACGCCAGCATCCACGGCCTCGTTCGAGGCAGGGACAGCGAAACGCTGCTCGACCGGCTCGGACTGAGCCATCGGGTTACTCATAGCTATTCCTTTACTACTCGGCGGTTTCGCCCGCTGCGGAAATATCAATACCGGACTTGGCCATCGCGTCACGCAACGCATACCAACCCAGCAACGCACACTTGACGCGGTTTGCGAACTGGGAGGTCGACTCCAAGGCGGCCGCGTCACCCAGCTCGTCGAGAATGTCATCGTCGACGCCCAGGTTCCGCGAATGCATCATGACCTCCATGTCCCGATAGAGTCGACTGATCTCCTCGGTGCTCTTACCCTGGGTCAAGTCCGTCATCATAGACAGCGACGCCCTCGAAATCGAGCAGCCGTCACCGTCCCACCGCAGGGAGGCGAGATGGTCACCATCCAGCGTGACGCCCAAGGTTACCTCGTCGCCGCACGTCGGATTGACCTGGTGCGAGGACGCATCCTGACCGGAAGGGTCACCCTCCCCATGCTTCTCGCGCGCATGGTCCAAGATCACCTGCTGATACAACTGCTCGAGACTGCCCATAGCTACCTTTCCTCAAATCCGACAACCGTCAATGATCCTACCGACCGAAGAAGGCCCGCACCTTCGACAGGCCGTCCACCAGACGCTCGATCTCCTCCGGTGTGGTGGTCGGAGCCACCGATGCTCGTGCCGAAGACCGGACCTGGAAAAACGAGTGCAGCGGGATCGCACAGTGGTGCCCAACGCGCACGGCGACATCCACGGAGTCCATGAACTGGCCAACATCATGCGGATGCACGCCGTCAACCGCGAAGGCCACGACCCCGATACGACCCGCGGCTGTGTCGGGTCCCAAGACCGTGATGCCCTCGAGCGAGGAGATGCCCTCCAGCATGAGGCGCGTGAGTGCGTGCTCGTGGGCCTCGACGCGGGTCATGTCGAGTGCCGACATGTACCGCAGCGCCTCGGACCACGCGACGATCTGCGCGACGGGCTGGGAGCCGGCCTCGAAGCGTTCGGGCGGCGCCATGAACGTAGAGGACTCCATGGTGACCCACTCGATCATGGAGCCGCCGGTCAGGACGGGGGGCATCGCCTCCAGGAGCGAGCGCCGACCCCACAGGGCGCCCGCGCCCGTTGGGCCGAGCATCTTATGGGAAGAGAACACCGCGAAGTCCACGTCGAGGGCGGACAGGTCGAGGGGCATGTGGGCGCTCGACTGGCAGGTGTCCAGCAGGATGAGCGCTCCCACCGCGCGAGCGGCGGCCGTGATCTCGGGGACCGGCGAGACGGCGCCGGTCACGTTGGAGACGTGTGTGAAGGCGACGAGCCTCGTGTTCGGGGTGATGACCGATAAGGTGTCAAGGTCGATGCGCCCGTCGGGGGTCAGGTCGAGCCAGGCGAGCTCGGCCCCCGTGCGCTGGCACAGCTGCTGCCACGGAACGATGTTCGCGTGGTGCTCGGCCCGCGTGCACACGATGCGGTCGCCGCGCCCCACGCGCATGGGCGCGGCCTGCGCACCGCCCAAGCCCTGGGACGCGTTGCCCATCGACAGGGCGACCAGGTTGATGGCCTCGGTGGCGTTTTTCGTCCACACGATCTCGTCCGGGCGCGCGCCCACGAACGAGGCCAGGGTGCCCCTCGCGCTTTCGAAGGCGTCGGTCGCCTCATCGCCCAGCAGGTGCGTGCCCCTGTGGACCGCACCGTTGGACCGTCGGTAGAAGTCAGCCTCGGCACTGATGACGGCCTCGGGCTTTTGCGAGGTCGCCGACGCGTCGAGGTACGCGATGGGCGCGCCGCCGCGCCCGACGCGGCCCAGAATCGGGAAGTCCGATCGGATCGCGTCGAGCTCGGCGGCGGTGAAATCCGTGGGCACGGGTATCAGAGTCCCAGATACTTGTCGTAGCCGTTTTCCTCGAGCTCGTCGGCCAGCTCGGGGCCGCCCTGGGCGGCGACGTGGCCATCAACGAACACGTGGACGTGGCTCGGCTTGATGTAGCGCAGGATACGGGTGTAGTGCGTGATGAGCATGACGCCGCAGCCGGTCTGGCCGTGGACGCGGTTGACGCCCTCGGAGACGATGCGCAGCGCGTCGACGTCGAGGCCGGAATCCGTCTCATCAAGGACGGCAAAGGAAGGCTTCAGAAGCTCCATCTGGAGGATTTCCAGGCGCTTCTTCTCACCGCCGGAGAAGCCAACGTTGACGTCTCGCTCAGCAAAGTCGGGGTCCATGCGCAGGTTTTCCATGGACGTCTTCATCTCCTTAACCCACGAGCGCAGAGCGGGAGCCTGACCATCGATGGCGGTCTTGGCGGTGCGCAAAGAAGTTAGAGACAGACACGCCTGCGACCTCGACGGGGTACTGCATGGCTAGGAAAAGACCGGCCTTGGCGCGCTCGTCGACGCTCATCTCGGTGATGAGCTGGTCGTCGAGCCACGCTTCACCCGACGTGATCTCGTAGGCGGGGTGACCGGCCAGCGCGTAGGCCATGGTGGACTTGCCGGAACCGTTAGGACCCATGATGGCGTGGATTTCGCCAGAGTTGATCGTAAGGTTGACGCCTTTGAGGATCTCCTTGGGACCCTCGGCAGTCTCGACCGAAACGTGCAGATCCTTAATACGCAGAGTGGACATGTGTATTCCTTACAGCTCAGTTGTTACGGGACTTGGCCAGCTCGGCCTCGACGGTTGCCATGAGGTGATCGACCACCTCGGGGACGCCAATCTGGTTGATTAGCTCAGCGAAGAAGCCACGCACAACCAAGCGGCGTGCCTCATACTCGGGGACGCCACGACTCATCAGGTAGAAGAGCTGCTCGTCGTCGAAGCGACCGGTGGCAGACGCGTGGCCCGCACCCTCAATTTCGCCGTTTTCGATCTCAAGGTTAGGCACAGAGTCGGCTTTGGCTCCCTCGGTCAGCACGAGGTTACGATTCAGCTCGTAGGTATCCGTGCCGTCGGCGGCCTCGCGGATCAGGCAATCGCCGATCCACACCGAGTGCGCATCCTTGCCCTGCAGAGCACCCTTGTAGGTCACGCGCGAGAAGCACTTAGGCTGCGAATGGTCAACGAAGACTCGGTGCTCCAGATGCTGTCCGCCGTCCACGAAATAGATGCCCAGCATGGTTAGCTCGGCGCCGGGGCCGCGGAAGTCTGTGTCCGCGCACAGACGCACGAGGTCGCCACCAAACGTTACAACGATGTGCGTGAGCTTCGAGTCGCGGCCCAGCGCGAGACGTTGGTTCGACGCATGCAGGGTCGTATCATCCCATTCTTGAAGCGACACGACAGTCAGATCAGCACTGTCGCCCGTCTCGACCTCGACGCTCTGGTTGAGCTCAGCATTGGCGGAACCAGTATGGGAGAGAATGACGGTTGCCTTAGCGAAGGCACCCGCACGTATCACGATGTGCTGGGCGCGGGTGCCCTCAATATCCGCCACGTTGATACGCACCGGGGCGTCAAGTTCGGCCTCGGCCGGGATCTCGATGACGGTGGCCTGCTCGAAGCCGTTCCACGCCACGACTGCCGTGCGGTCGCCGGGAGCCAGGACGGTACCCAAGCGTTTATCATCGCGCGCGACAGCTTCGACGGTGACCGGGGTAGGAGCTTCGACGGTCACCGGCGCATCGCCCGCGTCATAGTTGGCGGGATCGAAGAGGCGCTCGATGCGACGCATCGGCGTAAAGCGCCAATCCTCCTCGCGTCCGTGCGGCACAGCGATGTCAGTCAACTCGAAGGACGTCGGGCGATCGGCGCGCGAGGGGTTCGCTTTCTCGGGTCCGCCCCCATGGGAGTGGGCCTTGTTCATGGTGTCGACAATAGTGTTGGGGGTCGTCATCAGCCGACGGATCCTTCCATCTGCAGTTCAATGAGGCGATTAAGCTCGAGGGCATACTCCATGGGCAGCTCCTTGGCGATGGGTTCGACGAAGCCGCGCACGATCGTCGCCATGGCCTCGTTCTCATCCAGGCCTCGACTCATGAGGTAGAAGAGTTGATCGGCACTCACCTTGGTAACAGTCGCCTCATGCCCCATTTCGACGTCGTCGGTGCGTACGTCCACGTAAGGGTAGGTGTCGGTCCGCGAGATCTTGTCCACCAGCAGAGCATCGCACAGCACGTTCGACTTGGAGTGGCGGGCGCGCGCGTTGATCTGGACGAGGCCACGGTAGGAGGTGCGACCGCCGCCGCGTGAGACGGACTTCGACACGATGGAAGACGAGGTGTAGGGCGCCATATGCACCATCTTGGCTCCCGTGTCCTGCTGCTGGCCGGGACCAGCAAAGCCGATGGACAGGGTCTCGCCGCGAGCGTGTTCGCCCATCAGGAAGCAGGCGGGGTACTTCATGGTGATCGCGGCACCCATGTTGCCGTCGACCCATTCCATGGTTCCGCCTTCTTCGACGATGGCACGCTGAGTGACCAGGTTGAGAACGTTCGTCGACCAGTTCTGAATGGTCGTGTAACGCACGCGCGCGTCCTTCTTCACGAAGATCTCGATGACACCGGAGTGCAGCGAGTTCTCGTCGTAAATCGGGGCGGTGCAGCCCTCCACGTAGTGCACGTAGGAGCCCTCGTCAGCGATGATGAGCGTGCGCTCGAACTGCCCCATCGCCGAGGTATTAATACGGAAGTAGGCCTGTAGCGGAATGGTCACGTGCACGCCCTTGGGAACGTACACGAACGAGCCACCGGACCAGGCGGCAGTGTTCAACGCGGAGAACTTATTGTCGCCCGCGGGCACACACTTGCCGAAGTACTCCTCAAAGATCTCGGGGTATTCGCGCAGGCCCGTGTCTGTGTCGGTAAAGATGACGCCCTGACGCTCCAGGTCCTCCTGGATCTGCTGGTAGACAACCTCGGACTCGTACTGCGCGGCAACACCAGAAACCAGGCGGGCCTTCTCAGCCTCGGGAATACCCAGGCGATCGTAGGTGTCGCGGATTTCGTCGGGCAGGTCATCCCAGTCGTTGACCTGGCGATCTGTGGGACGTACGTAGTACTTGAAGGCATCAAAGTCCACGTGGGACAGATCCGGCCCCCACGCTGGCATGGGCTTGCGCTCGAAGAGCTCCAGCGCCTTCAGGCGACGATCCCGCATCCACTGCGGCTCATCCTTAACGTCCGAGATAAAACGGACGATCTCTTCGTTAATCCCGGTGGGAACATCCTTCGAATAGTCGTCAGAATCATGCCAACCGTATTCGTAACCGCCGATTGACTCAATGATCTCATCATCGGTCATACGACGGTCGTCAGCGCCCGAGGCGGGTGCCTGCGTCATAGTTGTATCAACCTCTCGTTCTTACCTGTGTGCTACTTGCGTCGCACATTCCTCGCGCCGGGGCGGATGATCGGCATACCCACCGGAATGTGGGTGGTACACACGTGCCCCCCGCCTGCAAGCGTGGAAAGTCTCTGAACGTGCACGTCGAGCAGTTTGCCAAAGGCTACTGTCTCTGCATCGCACAGCTGGGGGAAGTCTCCCGCAACGTTCTGTATCGGACAGTGCCCTTGGCACAGCTGAACAGCCAACGTGCCTCCACCGATGTCACGAACGGTCGCGGCATAGCCGTCTTGCGTGAGCGCGTCGGCGAGCGCCTGGGCACGGACCCGCGGGTCGGAACCGGCGTCCCGGATGATGGGCGCGTAGCGGCGCTCGATTTCGCGTGAGCGCGCGGCCGCAAAGGACTCGACGGCCGCTTCTCCTCCCACCTGTCCCAGGTACCCGAGAGCCTTGGATGCCAGGTCAGAGTATCCGTCTGCAAGATGGATGTGTGCGCGTTCGGTGGCCACGTAATGCCGCGCGGGACGTCCGCGGCCCCGTTTAGAGGGCATACCAGGCTCGTGCTCAGCGATCTCCATGGATTCCAACAGGAGCGTGATGTGACGACGAACGGCTGCAGTCGTCAGGCCCAGGACCTTGGCGATCGACGAGGCGGTGACCGGTCCTTTCGACAATGAGATCGAGCACCTGTTGACGGGTTGTGGCATCTCCTTCTTCGGCCACCTGTCCTCCGCTCCGACGCGCATCCCGCGCGACAATCCGTGCTTTTCTCTGGGAAGAAGTCTACGCTAATTTGAATAGATAGGCGTTACGAAAAGCTCGTCAGAGTGTTACACGACCCACACGTCGAGGGACTTATGACCTATTACCTGACAATCAATGAAGCCACGGCGCACCCGGAGCACGCAGCCCCCTCCCAACCACGGCCTCGCGCAGCGTGCGCAGCCATGATGCCGATGACGGTCGAGGGATTATGAAGGCGACCGGCGAGCACCCACTCCATCGCGTCAGAGAGCGACACCCATGCGTACTCCATGGTGGCTTCCTCGTCCTCACGCTCAAAGGTCGTACCCGTGGGCGCGAGGTCTCGAGCCAGGAAGACGCGAATAGGCTCCGTCGAGCCACCCGGAGAAGTAAAAAAGTCGACGAGCACGTCCCAGCACCCAGCCTTCAGATCAGTCTCCTCCGCGAGTTCTCGCTCAGCCGCGACCAGGGGGTCCTCTCCCGGAATGTCCAACAGCCCAGCGGGAATCTCCCACAGCGACGCGCGTACCGGGTGACGATACTGGCGCTCAAGCAGAACTTCCTCGCAACCGACCTCCCCTCGCATAGCAACCACCGCCACAGCCCCAGGGTGGCGCGTGTACTGGCGAACAACCGGCTGCTCCCCCTCGACCACCACGACACGGTCCTCCACCATGTCGACGATGCGACCGCTCCACTCGATAGAGCTGTCAACAACCGTGTGAAGCGTGTGGCGGTCCTCGATACCGCTCGCTTGTCCACTCGACAGGATATGCATCCCCATCCTCATTCCTTCTTATCTGCGCGCGACGAGTAACGACCCACGTGACGCTTCAGCGCAGCCTCAATCAACCCAGCAAACAAGGGATGAGGCCGCGTGGGACGGCTCTTGAATTCTGGATGCGCCTGCGTGCCAACATAGTAAGGGTGAAGCGCGCCGTCCAGCTCAACGAATTCCACGAGCGACCCGTCCGGAGAGGTCCCACAGATCATGAGTCCCGCTTCTTCGAGACGCTCACGATACACATTGTTGACTTCGTAACGATGACGATGGCGCTCACTGACCGTGGTTGTCCCGTACGCACGAGCAACGACCGAGCCGTCACGCAGCGTCGCAGGATACGCTCCCAAGCGCATCGTCCCACCCAAATCACCCTCGCCGTCAACGAACTCACGCTGGTTCGCCATCGTATGGATGACAGGTTCAGAGGTTTCCGGATCCATTTCGGTCGATGAAGCATCGGGTAATCCAGCGAGGTTGCGCGCCGCCTCAATCACCATGCACTGCAAACCCAGGCACAGACCAAGAGTCGGCACGTGGTGCTCCCGCGCCCACCGCAGCGCACCCAGCTTGCCCTCGATGCCACGAATCCCGAACCCACCGGGAACAACGATTGCATCGACGCCCGACAGCTCACGCGCCGCCCCTGCAGGCGTCTCACACGTATCTGCAGCGACCCAACGAATATCGACGCGCGCATTGTTTGCAAAGCCGCCATGTTTGATGGCTTCCGACACCGACAGGTAGGCATCATGTAAGTCGATGTACTTGCCGACAAGTGCGACCTCAACGCGATGCTTAGGTGAATGGACGCGCTCCAGGAGTCCCTTCCATTCCTTCCAATCAACATCGCGGAAGGAAAGACCAAGACGCTGAACAAGGTAGGCGTCAAGCCCCTCACGATGCAGCGTCGGCGGAACTTCATAGATTGAGGAAACGTCCGCGCACTCGATGACAGCATCCCGCTCGACGTCACACATGAGGGCGACCTTCGCTTTAATCCCCTCAGGCAGCGCACGATCAGTGCGAAGAACCAGCGCATCCGGCGCAATTCCGATCGAACGCAGCGCGCTCACCGAGTGCTGCGTTGGCTTTGTCTTGAGTTCACCGGCGGCAGGCAGGAAAGGAATAAGAGAGACATGCACGAAAGCAACATTGCTGCGCCCCAGATCGTGTCGGACCTGGCGAGCAGCCTCCAGGAAAGGTTGCGATTCAATGTCGCCGACGGTCCCGCCGATTTCCGTAATGATCACGTCCGGACGTCGCCCAGACTGATCGGGCTCAGCCTGACGACGCATAACACGCTTGATTTCATCGGTGATGTGCGGAATCACCTGCACCGTATCCCCGAGATACTCCCCCCGGCGTTCCTTAGCGATCACCGTCGAATAAACTTGGCCCGTCGTCGCATTAGCCGCACCCGACAGATTCACATCGAGAAAGCGCTCGTAGTGTCCGATATCCAAATCGGTTTCCGCGCCATCCTCTGTGACAAAAACCTCACCATGCTGGAAGGGGTTCATCGTACCCGGGTCCACGTTGATGTACGGATCCAGCTTCTGCATGACAACATGAAGGCCTCTCGAGCGTAGCAGCCGTCCCAGGCTGGAAGCCGTTAAACCCTTCCCCAGTGACGACACAACACCGCCGGTCACGAAAATATGCTTGGTCATAGAATGATCTGCGCGCACCGCGCGCATCGACGTGTTCACCATGGAACTTCAGCTTAACACTGCACACAGACCTCGGCCCCGCCGATCAGGGACGATGCGACGAGGCCGACGAAGAAAAACGCGCAACCGCAGCTTTTACTTAACCGTCGGAAGAACGGATTGTGCACCATTTCCCACGCCGTAGGCGTGAGCACCAGCGCTCTTCTGAGACAGGGCGAGCGCCGTGCTGACGCACGCGAGCGTCGTACCGACCGAATCGACAGTCGTCACCTGCGTTGCAGAGCTACGAACCTTCGAAATCATAGCGTCGCGTGACGACGCATCGCCCACGAGAACACCGGAAGTAGACCCCACCGCCAAGGCAAGACCGCTCCACGCGTCGGGACTCGGACTCACAGACGTATCCGTGGCGCCCGTCTGAGCGCGCGGACCGACCGCAACAAGTGTGGTCGCCGTGCCGACAGGATCCTCATCAATCGTCATCAAAGGCGTCGACTTATCGGTGAGAATCTGACGCAACAGGTCCGTTTCCGAACCAGTTGATGTCAGGACCTGGACGATGGAGTAGCCCACCACACCGTCGGCACTAGCCGTCTTCGCGGCACCCGACTCGAGGTGGGACGCGAGCGTCGTCGATAGTGTCGTGCGGTACTGGCTCATCGACGTCGACTGCCAGTTCTCGCTCAGCGTCACCCGCCCAACGATCGATGCGCCCGCGTCAGTCAGCGTTGAGCGAATCGCAGCCACGTCGTCATCCGATGCACCGGGCATGACGACGAGAGCAATCTGAGAGCCGGTGAGCGACCCTGACAGAGTCGACGCAGCCAGAGCCTTCAAACCAGCGGCTTCGGCGTCGGCCTGAGCAACCAGCTGCGGGTCCGAGGACACCTGCGACGACGACGGATTGACTCCAGCGTTAATCGTCCGCTGAAGCGGTCCTGCTCCCAGGACAACACCAACGGCCAAGGCAATAAAGATCCCGATGATCGAGACAACGTGGTAGCGGAAGTTAATCATTGGGCTCCTCCAACAGCGTGCGTAAGCGACGAGAATAAAGACGTCACGGGGTACAGCAGGTCATTGCCCCACGGAGTCGACCACAGGGCCACCCCCATCAGGGCAAGCGCGACGAGCGCGAGCAAAACGAGCGTCCACCCGCGCGGGCGAGGGCGGAACGTAGCGGCCACAGCGTCTGCGCCAATAAGACGCGAACCGCAAGCCAGACGCGAGAAAAAAGAAGGAGCGACCAGCGCGCGACCGGCATCAACAAGCTCCGCCTCACCGTAGGACACGCCCACAGTGATAACGGCAGAAGCCGACGAATGGGCCGCCACAACCATCGCGGCATCGAGCGACGTCCCAGCCATCGACACGGTCTCGTAGACGATGCCCATGCGGTCGAGACGCTCCGCTCCAGGTGCAAGCCCATCACTGCCAACACGGACGATAAAAGAACGCGCCTGCCGGATCGCTTTCTCACTCATGAGGTCAGCGTCACCCACGACGGCATCAAGACTGAGGCGCGCTTTGAGCGCGATGTCCGCACCCGCGTCAACTGCGACAACGAAAGGCGCAGCCTCGGAGCGCCAACGAGCAAGAGCGTGCAGGGCCGCAGCAGCATCGGATGAACCTGTCACGAGCAGGACCGGGCGAGAACCGAGACCCGGAAGGGAAGGCACCCCCTCGCCGCGTAGAACCGTCGCCCCATCCTGAGCCAGATAGTCTTCGATTGCGCCCTCGAAACCGGCAAACAACGGAGTCGAATCCGCGATTGCAATATCCAGGTCCGCGGCCGAGACCCGCGTTCCTGTAGCGAGCACGGTACCGTCCAGGAGAACCTTGCCCCCCGTGACTGTAACTTCCTGCCCTTCACGCAGGGACATGATGTCCTGTCCGAGATCATCCACGAGGGGAATGTCGGCATCGAGAATGAGCTTGGGACCCATCGCGGCCACGCGGCCCGTCAACGAGGGCTGCGCATTAAGAACTGCGGCGGGTCGCGCCGCAACGAGCGCAGCAGCGCTCTCTTTGTCGAGGTCTGCGACGTTAATAACGGCGATTTCACCGTGCTCCAAGCGTGTTGCCAGATGCGTGGGGCGGTCGTCGATGCGGATCCGCCCCGTCCGGGCTTGTGCGGTCTTTGAATGTGTGTCACTCATCCCTGCGATTGTGACACGGCGGAGGCCAAGACCTGCGAAGCGTGGCGGCGCGCCGCCTGCGAGTGCGGATCCCCACCCATCATTCGGGTGAGTTCCGCCTCGCGCTGCGCCCCCGTCACCTCCCTGACGCTCGTTGTGCCGTCGTGTTTCTCGATGACGAGGTGTTGGTCCCCGAAGGCGGCGACCTGCGCCAGGTGGGTGACGACGATGACCTGCCGGCTGGCAGCGAGCCTCTTGAGCCTCGCCCCCACCTCGGTCGCCGTCTGCCCGCCGATGCCGACGTCGATCTCGTCGAAAATAAAGGTGGAGGAGGCCTCGGTGCGCCCCAGCATGAGCTCGAGGGCTAGCATGACGCGGGACAACTCGCCGCCGGAGGCTCCCTGACCAAGCGGGCGCGCAGGGGCGTGCGGATGAGGTTGGAGACGGAAAACGACCGTTTCGCATCCGTGAGAGCTTGGCTTCGTTGCCTCCAGGTCGATGTGAAGAGTCGCGTCGGGCATCGACAGGGCATGCAGCTCGTCGTTGACTCCAGCCGCGAGTTCGCGGGCCAGGCGGGCGCGGCCCTTCGTCAGGCGTGCGCCGACGTCAAGAACGCGGCGCTGCGCCTGTGCGAGCTCGCGCTCGACCACAGCGGGGTCCGAGGCCGGGGCCGACAGCTCCTTCACGCGCCCGCGCGCCAGGTCTGCCCACGCCAGCAGGGACTCGATGTCGCCGGCGCGCCCACGCAGCGCGTCCTTGATGGCCGCGCGACGGGCGTGGATCTGGGCCAGACGCTCGGGATCGGCGTCGAGGCGCAAGAGGTAGGCGGACACGTCGTCGGCCAGTGCGTCCAGCTCGAGGGCCTGGCTGCGAGCGCGAGCGGCAAACTCCGCTACGGCCTCGTCGAAACGAGAAGCGTCGTCCAGCTGCGCGTAGGCGCCGCGCGCGGACTCGACCGCCCCCGCCAAGTCGCCACGATCGTCACCCGTGAGGTAGCCGAGAGAGACCCCCATGAGCGCACGCAGATCCTCAGCGTTCGTCAAGCGGGACGCCTCGCGGACCAGCTCTTCTTCCTCGCCGGGCTGCGGGTTTAACGCCTCGATCTGGGCGAGGGCGCCGCGCAGGTCCTCGAGCTCCTCCGCGCGATCGTTCGCATCCCCACGCAGCGTGTCGAGTCGGTGCTTCGCGTCGACCGCCTCGCGAAAGGCCGCGCGATACTCCTCCAGCAGCGCGGCGTGAGCGGCCCCGCCGAACTGGTCGAGTGCGCGGCGTTGGGCGGCCTCGCCGGTCAGGCGAATCTGATCCGACTGCCCGTGGATCGTGACCATCGACCCGACGATCTCGGACAACACGGACGCGGGAACGGGCCGCGACCCCAGGTGCGCGCGCGACCTGCCGGCAGCGCGGACGGAGCGGCCAACGATGAGTTCGCCCCCCTCGACGACGCCCCCGGCCTCCTCGACGCGAGAAGCGACGTCATCGCCGACAGAAAAGATACCGTCCACCGACAATCGATCGGCGCCGCTTCGCACGAGCGCCGCGTCCGCCCTGGCCCCCAGCAGGAGCTGCAGGCTCGACAGAACCATCGTCTTGCCTGCACCCGTTTCACCCGTCACCACGACCAGGCCGCCGCCAAAATCGACGTGCGCCGACGCGATGACGCCCAGGTTGGCAATATCGAGAGACTCAATCACCGTGGGCCGTCCCTCCACCCGCGCACAGGAAGATTAAATTTGCGTACGAGACGCGCCGAAAACGGCGTATCGTCCACGCGTACCAGTTGCACCGGTGCCGATCCCACGCGCGCACGAACCACTGCCCCTGCGGGAACCGTCATCCGGCGCAAACCATCGCACCACATCTCAGGGGCCGTCCACATATCATCCAACACGATGATCTCCACGCAGGCGGAGGGACCCACCACGAGCGGGCGAGTAAACAGGCCATGCGCGGCCAGCGGAGCGACGACAATCGCCTCCGTATCCGGCCAGACGACGGGACCGCCCGCTGAAAACGAATACGCAGTTGATCCCGTCGGCGTCGACAAGATCATGCCATCTGCCCCATATGTCGAGACCTCCTGACCGTCGACCACGAGCGCAAAATGCACCGGGTGCGCGACATCCGTATGCATAATGACGGCCTCGTTCAGGGCCCAATCAGAAGCCTTCGACCCGTCGGAACGCTCCATCGTCACGTCCAGGGTCATGCGGCGCTCAACAGTGACATCTCCCTCGGCGATCTTGCGTGCGAGGTCGCCGACGCCGGTCGTCCCAAGCTCGGTTAGAAACCCCATATGCCCCGCGTTGATACCAAGCAGAGGAACCCCCAGCGCACGCGCGCTTGAGGCCGCCACGAGGAAAGTGCCGTCGCCGCCGATCGATACAACCATGTCAATGTCGCGGCTCGACGCGTCCTCGACGACAGCGATTCCTCGTTCTGCCAACGCCTGTGTAAGCGCCACCGCACTTGTGACGGCGTTCACTCGATGACGGTGACGCACCATGAGCACACGGGTCATAACGATCCTCCAGCGGGTCCTTGGGCGACTGCTCGGCGAATGTAGTCCGTCAGTTCGCGCGGATCAATAGGATCGGGATACGCGCGACGCATGTAAAGAAAATACTCAACGTTACCGGCCGGACCCGGCAGCGGGGACGCCTCGATCGCAGCAATGTCAAGTCCCAGATCGATCGCGCATCTGGCAACATTGCCGACCGTTTCGACGTGGTGCTCGGGATTACGAACCACTCCCCCGTGTCCGAGGCGCTCCTTGCCGATCTCAAATTGAGGCTTGACCATGAGCAGGAAGTCGGCGTCGGGAGCAGCCGCTGCAACCAGCGCGGGCAGGACGAGAGTCAGCGAAATAAAGGACATATCGCCCACGACGAGGCCGGGGGCGGGCGCCACCGAGGCGGGATCCAGCGTGCGCACGTTGGTCCGATCGTGGACCTCTACACGCGGATCTGACTGAAGCTTCCATGCGAGCTGACCGTAGCCAACGTCGACAGCGACGACGGAGGCTGCACCCCTCCTCAGTAGGACATCTGTGAAGCCACCCGTCGATGCACCAGCATCCAGGACTCGGCGCCCCTCAATGAGGGGAGCCTTGTCACCGAGCGCGTCAAGGGCGCCAGCAAGCTTGTACGCGCCACGCGACACGTACTCAGGATCATCGCAGGGGGCAACAACAATCGCCTGCGCAGGGTCCATTTGTCGCGCAGCCTTCAGGACAACCTGTCCGTCAAGTTTGACGCGGCCCTCCTCAATCATCTGCACAGCGTCCGAGCGCGACTTCGCCAGGCCTCGACGCACGAGTTCGGAGTCGATCCTTCTCAGCTTCACGTGTCTGCCCTCCCGTCCTCTCGCGATCCGACACCCACACGCGGAACTGGCGCACCCGGGGGCACGTCGGCCGACAGTGCCCGCCGCAGGTCGGCTTCGATCGCAGTGAGCGTCGAGATTTGCATCTGCGCGCCAAGCTCATCGAAGCCGACCAGGCGGGCCGCCGTCTGTTCACTCAGGGCCATCAGGCCTCGTCATCCATGTCGGCCGTCGACTCCAGGAGCGCCTCGAGTTCCTCCTCACCGGGCAGGAAGGCGGGGGTGTCCTCGCCGGGCTCGGGCAGCGCGTCGGCGTCGGCTCCCTCGACGAACTCGTCATCCGCGTCGGCAACCGGTTCCGGGGCGGTCACGATGCCGGACGGGTCATCGTTGTCAACGACCGTAATTTCGGGGCACGTCACCGGGTTTCCGGAGCCGTCGGCCCATTCCCACGCCGCCGCTGCGAGCGCGCGGTAGGAGTCAATGGAGATCGTGACCGCGTCGGTGAGCTCGATGTCGTCGAGGGTCAGCACGCCCGCGCGCGTCACCTTGGCCACCTGGGACAGGCCGCAGGTCCACGTTCCATCGCGGTGGTGCTTGGGCGCCGGGTGCGACTCGAGCAGACCGCGCATGTCGATCGCGAGGTAAGCGGGACGCTGGCCGCGCGGGGCGCGCAGGACTTCGCGGGCACGGTGAACGCCGGTCAGGACGTGCATGGCGGGCACGCCGGCGGCGACGGCACCCATGATGTCGGTCTCGAGGCGATCGCCCACAGCCACGGGGTTCGTTGCGCCGACGAGCTCGCTCGCGCGGCGGTAGATTCCGGGCTCGGGCTTGCCTCCCGCGGTGGGACGCTTGCGGGTGGCGTGCTGGATCGCGCGCACGAGCGAGCCGTTGCCCAGGGCCTGGCCGCGCTCAACGGGCAGGGTCGCGTCGAGGTTGGAGGCGTAGAAGGCTGCACCGCGTTCGATGGCGAACGCTCCCTCGGACAGGAGGGTCCAGTTGACCTCCTTATCGAGGCCCTGGACGACGGCGGCGGGCTCATCGTCGGCGCTGTCGACCAGCTCGAAGCCCCGCTCCTCGAGGGCGAGGCGCAGGCCCGGGCCGCCGAGCACGAAGACCTTGGCGCCCTCTTCGAGTTCTTCCGCCATGATCGCGGCGATGTCCATCGCCGAGGTCATGACCATGTCCGGGGTCGCCTCGAAGTCCATGCCGTTGAGCTTGTCTGCGACCTGCTGCGGCGTGCGCATCGCGTTGTTCGTCACGAACGCGGAGGCCATGCCCATCGTTCGAGCCTCGATGACGGAGGAGGCCGCATGTTCGATGCGCTCATCGCCGGACCAGGCGGTGCCATCCAGATCGAGCAGGGCACAGTCGAACTCCTCAGCCAACGCGGTTTCCGAGCCGCGCAGCGGCGAGCGCTTGTTGTCGACGTCAGCATCCTGGTACAGGGCAACGTCGATGATGTCGGTATCTTCCACTTCTTCGGGCATCGAGGCGATGACCTCCTCGGCTTCCTCGGTGCGACCGAGCTCGGTCAGGCGCTCAGCCTTGACCGCCATGAGACGGCGGCGCAGCTCGTCCTCAGCGGAGGCAGGAAGCGCGGCCAAAGCATCATCAACGATCACGAGGCCGACGTCGGACTGGCCGAGGTCAGCGCGGGCGCCGGAGGAAACGAGCACGAGCTCGACCTGCTCGGCGAGATCCAGAGACGAGGAGTCGGTCGCGTCGATGATCTCCACGGCCTTCTCGGGGTGGCCGAGCCCGCGCTCAGCGTCCGCTTCCACGGCACGCAGCGACTCGTCGCCGCGCATGCGGCGAACGGCGCGGACCTCGCGCAGCGCTTCCTCGTAGCGGCCCGACGCGTAGGCGGTCAAGGCCGCGGCCTCGCGGACCACGTCGACGCGTCCGGCGCGGCTCACCGCAGCCTGCGCATGCTGGTAGGCGGCCTCGGGGTCGAGGTCGATAAGCTGACCGGCCATGACGAGGTGGCGTGCGACGATGTCGCGGTTGGGACCCGACAGGGTGGTCAGGGCGCGCGCGGCGTCAGCGTCGAGCTCCTGGGCGCTCACGCCAGCAGGAATAGTCGGCTCGTTGCCGTTGGGGGACACGTATTCCTCAGTCGAGGAGTAGTTCTGGTACTTCGCGTCCTTACGGCGGTCGTTGCCGCGAGGACCGCGGCCGTCGCGACGATCATCGCGGAAGCCGCCACGTCGGTCGTCACGACGCTGGTAGCCGCCGCGCCCACGATCCTCGCGACGGAACCCTCCGCGCTCACCGCGGTCGTCAAAGCCGCCTCTGCGGTCATCGCGACGCTGGTAGCCGCCGCGGTCATAACCGCCATGTCGATCATCGCGACCGCCAAACTCACGACGATCACCATCACGACGCTGGAAACCGCGGTCCCCATCACGACGCTGATAGCCACCACGTCGATCATCACGACGCTGGTAACCCCCACGCTCACCGCGAGCATCGTCGCGGCCGCCGAAGTCACGACGTTCCCCATCACGACGCTGGTAGTCGCGGTCTGCTCCGCGGTCATAACCACCGCGACGATCATCACGACCACCAAACTCACGACGATCACCATCACGACGCTGGAAACCGCGGTCCCCATCACGACGCTGATAGCCACCACGTCGATCATCACGACGCTGGTAACCCCCACGCTCACCGCGAGCATCGTCGCGGCCGCCGAAGTCACGACGTTCCCCATCACGACGCTGGTAGTCGCGGTCTGCTCCGCGGTCATAACCACCGCGACGATCATCACGACGCTGGTAACCCCCACGCTCACCGCGCTCACGCCACTGAGGCTGACGCTTCGAGTAGTCACCACGGCCGAATCCGCCGCGTCCTTGAGTCTCTTCTGCCATGGTGCTAAACCTCTATTCCTGCGCTCGCTCGCGCTCTTGTCTGTGGTGCGCACGAAGCGCGTTCGCCACCCAATACTAGACGACGTTTGGCCTGGTGGCTTGTGGTGGGTGTTGGAATGGGGAGGGACGGCACGCCGTGTGGCGGTGCCGTCCCTCGGGTTTTGTTGTGTTGTGGCGGTGTCCTACTCTCCCACAACCTATCGGTTGCAGTACCATTGGCGCTGCCGGGCTTAGCTTCCAGGTTCGGAATGGTGCTGGGCGTTTCCCCGGTGCTGTGACCACCACAAGATTTAGTGTTCAACACGCTCCCCGCCAGGTGTTTGGTGGGGTGTGGGTTGATCGTGGTGTGCATAGTGGTTGCGGCGTGTGTTGCCTGTATTGTTTCACCCCTCATAACGTGTTTGGGGTGTTTGTTTAGTGTTGGCCCATTAGTACCAGTCGGCTCACGAGCACCTCGCGGTGCTTCCACCTCTGGCCTATCAACCCGCTCGTCTGGCGGGGGCCTCTCACCCCACAATCGGGGGCGTGGAAACCTCATCTTGGAGCAGGCTTCCCGCTTAGATGCTTTCAGCGGTTATCCCTTCCGAACGTAGCTAACCAGCCATGCACCTGGCGGTACAACTGGCACACCAGAGGTTCGTCCATCCCGGTCCTCTCGTACTAGGGACGGCCCTCCTCAAATTTCCTGCGCGCACAGAGGATAGGGACCGAACTGTCTCACGACGTTCTGAACCCAGCTCGCGTACCGCTTTAATGGGCGAACAGCCCAACCCTTGGGACCAACTCCAGCCCCAGGATGCGACGAGCCGACATCGAGGTGCCAAACCATGCCGTCGATATGGACTCTTGGGCAAGATCAGCCTGTTATCCCCGGGGTACCTTTATCCGTTGAGCGACCACGCACCCACGTGCCATGGCCGGATCACTAGTTCCTGCTTTCGCACCTGCTCGACCCGTCGGTCTCACAGTCAAGCTCCCTTGTACACTTGCACTCGCCACCTGATTACCAACCAGGCTGAGGGAACCTTTGAGCGCCTCCGTTACATTTTAGGAGGCAACCGCCCCAGTTAAACTACCCACCAGGCACTGTCCCCAACCCGGATCACGGGCCAAGGTTAAGGTGACCGCTTAAACCAGAATGGTATTTCAACGACGACTCCACCACCGCTAGCGCGGCAGCCTCACAGTCTCCCACCTATCCTACACAAGTCCAAGCGAACACCAATACCAAGCTATAGTAAAGGTCCCGGGGTCTTTCCGTCCTTCTGCGCGAAACGAGCATCTTTACTCGTACTGCAATTTCACCGAGTTCATGGTCGAGACAGCGGAGAAGTCGTTACGCCATTCGTGCAGGTCGGAACTTACCCGACAAGGAATTTCGCTACCTTAGGATGGTTATAGTTACCACCGCCGTTTACTGGGGCTTAAATTCACCGCTTCACACCCCAAGGGGGTGTTAACAGTTCCTCTTAACCTTCCAGCACCGGGCAGGCGTCAGTGCGTATACATCGCCTTACGGCTTCGCACGCACCTGTGTTTTTGATAAACAGTCGCTTCTCCCTATTCTCTGCGACCCCCCAACCCCACCAGCACGCGAGGTGCCAGGAAGTCATGGGGTCCTCCTTATCCCGAAGTTACGGAGGAATTTTGCCGAGTTCCTTAACCATGATTCACTCGAACGCCTCGGTATACTCTACCTGACCACCTGAGTCGGTTTAGGGTACGGGCGCGTCATGCCCTCACGTCGAGGCTTTTCTTGACAGCATAGGATCACCACAAGTCCACGCACACACGTGTCCCTCATCAGTCCTCACCCTGGGTGCCCCCCGGATTTACCTGAGGGGCGGGCCACAACCTTAAATACGCACAACCATCGGCGCACTGCAGCTACCTGTCTGCGTCACCCCTGTTAACACGCTTGCCTACTATCACCAGGACCCCAAGACCCACACACACACTCACAACCCGAAGGTCATGAGGGGGTGCGGGCGAATTGGTTAGCACAGTGACATCAGCACGGGCGGTCACAACGCGGTACCAGAATATCAACTGGTTGTCCATCGACTACGCCTGTCGGCCTCGCCTTAGGACCCGACTAACCCAGGGCGGATAAACCTAGCCCTGGAACCCTTAGTCAATCGGCGCTGCGGATTCCCACCGCAGAATCGTTACTCATGCCTGCATTCTCACTCCCACACAATCCACCAGAAGTCACCTCCAGGCTTCACCTCATGCAGGACGCTCCCCTACCCAACAACACACCAGCACTCCAGTTCCTGGCGCCAGAATCGCGTGTTGCTGCCACAGCTTCGGCGGTACGCTTGAGCCCCGCTACATTGTCGGCGCAGAACCACTTGACCAGTGAGCTATTACGCACTCTTTCAAGGATGGCTGCTTCTAAGCCAACCTCCTGGTTGTCACCGCGACTCCACATCCTTTCCCACTTAGCGCACGCTTAGGGGCCTTAGCTGATGATCTGGGCTGTTTCCCTCTCGACTACGAAGCTTATCCCCCGCAGTCTCACTGCCACGCTACACTAATGGCATTCGGAGTTTGGCTGACGTCAGTAACCCACAGGGCCCATCAGCCATCCAGTAGCTCTACCTCCACCAGGGACCACGCAACGCTGCACCTAAATGCATTTCGGGGAGAACCAGCTATCACGGAGTTTGATTGGCCTTTCACCCCTACCCACAGTTCATCCCCCAGGTTTTCAACCCTGGTGGGTTCGGTCCTCCACACAGTCTTACCTCTGCTTCAACCTGACCATGGGTAGATCACCCCGCTTCGGGTCTAGAACACGCGACAAACGCCTTCTTTCAGACTCGCTTTCGCTACGCATACCCCACACGGGTTAAGCACGCCACGTATCACTAACTCGCAGGCTCATTCTTCAAAAGGCACGCCATCACCCCACAAGGCTCTGACGGCTTACAGGCACACGGTTTCAGGTACTATTTCACTCCCCTCCCGGGGTACTTTTCACCATTCCCTCACGGTACTATGCACTATCGGTCATCAAGTAGTATTTAGGCTTACCAAGTGGTCTTGGCAGATTCACACGAGATTCCACGAGTCCCGCACTACTCGGGCACCACATCCACACCACACGCCACCGGTCCGCTTACACGACTCTCACGCTCTACGGTCAGCCATCCCAAACTGTTCAACTCCCAGCAACACACGACGCGACCCCCCGGCAGAAAGATCCAACATGGCCCCACAACACCAAACACGCAACAGCTGCCGCCTCACACACGCATCTGGTTTAGCCTCCTCCGCTTTCGCTCGCCACTACTCACGGAATATCTTCTCCTACGGGTACTAAGATGTTTCACTTCCCCGCGTTCCCCCCCACCACCCTATACACGTTCAGATGATGGTAACCCAGCACAACCCAGGTTAGGTTCCCCCATTCGGACACCCTCGGATAATAACGCTCGCTCGCCAACTCCCCGAGGCATATCGCAGGCCGCAACGTCCTTCATCAGCTCTTGATGCCAAGGCATCCACCGAATGCCCAACAAAACTAAACAAAACACAAAAAACAGTACAAAACAAAAACGCTCGCAACCACTATACACAACACAAACAACCCACCACACACACCCACACCCAAAGTCAAACCCTTCAGGCCAGCTGCGCAGGCAACCACCACCCAACAACAGGGCAGCAGACGCTCACACGGTGTTGAACGTGAACCCGACAGTGTGCATGCTCGCCAAACGCTTATGCCCAACCCCACAACGCACCCACACCCACCACCCCACAACAGATGGCGTACACATGCAGGCACAAGAAAACAACCACCACACCCACAACAGGCGCAATGACTGTTCCCCACAAAAACAGGGCTCCCTAGAAAGGAGGTGATCCAGCCGCACCTTCCGGTACGGCTACCTTGTTACGACTTCGTCCCAATCGCCAATCCCACCTTCGACCACTCCCCCCACAAACGTGGTTAGGCCATGGGCTTCGGGTGTTACCAACTTTCGTGACGTGACGGGCGGTGTGTACAAGGCCCGAGAACGTATTCACCGCAGCGTTGCTGATCTGCGATTACTAGCGACTCCACCTTCATGGGGTCGAGTTGCAGACCCCAATCCGAACTGAGACTGGCTTTAAGGGATTCGCTCCACCTCACAGTATCGCAACCCTCTGTACCAACCATTGTAGCATGCGTGAAGCCCAAGACATAAGGGGCATGATGATTTGACGTCATCCCCACCTTCCTCCGAGTTAACCCCGGCAGTCCCCCACGAGTCCCCACCATCACGTGCTGGCAACATAGGGCAAGGGTTGCGCTCGTTGCGGGACTTAACCCAACATCTCACGACACGAGCTGACGACAACCATGCACCACCTGCACACGACCAACCAAATGCCACCACATCTCTGCAGCGCCGCCGTGCATGTCAAGCCTTGGTAAGGTTCTTCGCGTTGCATCGAATTAATCCGCATGCTCCGCCGCTTGTGCGGGCCCCCGTCAATTCCTTTGAGTTTTAGCCTTGCGGCCGTACTCCCCAGGCGGGGCACTTAAAGCGTTAGCTACGGCGCAGAAACCACGGGTGGCCCCCACACCTAGTGCCCAACGTTTACAGCGTGGACTACCAGGGTATCTAATCCTGTTCGCTCCCCACGCTTTCGCTCCTCAGCGTCAGTAACGGCCCAGAGACCCGCCTTCGCCACCGGTGTTCTTCCTGATATCTGCGCATTCCACCGCTACACCAGGAGTTCCAGTCTCCCCTACCGCACTCAAGCCAGCCCGTACCCACCGCACGCCCCCAGTTAAGCCAGAGGATTTCACGGCAGACGCGACCAACCGCCTACAAGCCCTTTACGCCCAATAATTCCGGACAACGCTCGCGCCCTACGTATTACCGCGGCTGCTGGCACGTAGTTAGCCGGCGCTTCTTTACCCACTACCCTCACCACAACCACGAGTTGCGGCTTGACCATGAGCGAAAGAGGTTCACAACCCGAAGGCCTCCATCCCTCACGCGGCGTCGCTGCATCAGGCTTGCGCCCATTGTGCAATATTCCCCACTGCTGCCTCCCGTAGGAGTCTGGGCCGTATCTCAGTCCCAATGTGACCGGTCACCCTCTCAGGCCGGCTACCCGTCAAAGCCTTGGTAAGCCATCACCCCACCAACAAGCTGATAGGCCGCGAGCCCATCCCCCACCAGAAAAAACCCTTTCCACCCACCCCCATGCGAAGGCAAGTGAATATCCAGTATTAGCACCCGTTTCCGGGCGTTATCCCAAAGAAGAGGGCAGGTTACTCACGTGTTACTCACCCGTTCGCCACTCATCCACCCAACAAAAGCCAGGCTTCAGCGTTCGACTTGCATGTGTTAAGCACGCCGCCAGCGTTCGTCCTGAGCCAGGATCAAACTCTCCGAACAAAAACAAAAACGTTAAAGCCCAGAAAAACCAACCAACCAAACCAGGCCAGCCAGCAATCCCAACCAAAAACACTCAAAAACAAAAAACAGGCATAAACAAAACAAACAAACACACTATCGAGTTCACAAACAACACCCACACACCCAAACAACCAAGCCAAAAACCCAGCCACCCAAGCAGTGAACCACCACCACAAACCCACAAACAAGCTCGCGGCGACAGGTGAATAATCTACACACCCCCCACCCACAAGTCAACCCAAAACACTATGACCCCCACCACACACACAACAAACCCACCAAACACAACGAAAAGAGGGCATCCGAAAATTATCGGATACCCTCTTCGATGGGTCAATCAGCTCAGTTCAACGACCGCCAGATTCTTGCGTCCCTTGCGAATGAGAGCCAAACCACCTGCAAGAACGTCACTTTCGCTCAAGACAGCTTCCGGATCCTCCACCTTGACATTGTTGACGGAGGCGCCACCTGAAGAGATGGTGCGACGGGCCGCAGTCTTGCCCTTTTCGAAGCCGAGGGCGACGAGAGCGTCCGCCACGGTTGACTCACCGATGGTCACAGACGCACGCGGAAGGTCGGCGGTCGCAGCGGCCAGGGTGGCCTCGTCAAGATCGCGGATGTCACCTCCACCCCAGAGGGCATCGGTTGCCTCCAGAACGCGCTCAAGCTGTTCCCTGCCGTGCACGAGCTCGGTCACGGAGGCGGCCAGCGCCTTCTGCGCGGCGCGCTGGTGGGGACGCTCGGCGACCTCGATAGCGAGCGCTTCGATCTCCTCGCGAGACTTGAAGGTGAAGATCTTCAGGAAGCGCACGACGTCCTCGTCCGCAACCTGCAGCCAGAACTGGTAGAACGCGTAGGGGGTCATCATCTCCGGGTCGAGCCAGATGGCGCCGCCCTCTGACTTGCCGAACTTCGTACCGTCGGCCTTGGTGATGATCGGCGTGGTCATCACGTGCGTGTCGACGCCTTCGACCTTGCGGATCAGGTCGACGCCGCCCACCATGTTGCCCCACTGGTCGTTGCCGCCGGTCTCGAGGGTGCAACCATTGCGACGGTACAGCTCGAGGAAGTCGTTGGCCTGGAGGACCTGGTAGGAGAACTCCGTGTACGAGATGCCTTCGTCGGAGGCGATGCGGCGTGCGACGATGTCTTTGTTCAGCATGGTCCCCACGCGGAAGTACTTGCCAACGGTACGCAGCAAGTCGATGGCGCTCATCTCCTGGGTCCAATCCAGGTTGTTCACCATCTTTGCGGCGGCCGGTCCCTCGAAGTCCAAGAACTTCGAGATCTGAGCGCGTAGGCGCTCCGCCCAGCCACGCACAACCTCGGTCGACTGGAGCTGTCGCTCGCCGCTCTGGCGGGGGTCGCCAATCTGGCCGGTCGCACCGCCCACGAGTGCGAGTGGACGGTGCCCGGCGAGCTGCAGGTGGCGCATGACGATCAGCTGGACGAGATGACCGTGGTGTAGGGAAGGCGCCGTCGGATCGTAGCCGCAATAGAAGGTGACAGGTCCGGCGTTCAGGTGCGCGCGAAGCGCATCGAGGTCGGTGTGCTGCGCGATCAGCCCACGCCACTGCAGGTCGTCCAGGATGTCTGTCACGAAAGTTGTCCTTCCTTGCGGATTTAACTGGTTGTTGTGGTTGTCAGTGTATCGGCTTCCCAGCCAGCGGCGTTAGCGCAACGCAGCGGCCGCCCAGCCACGGGCGTCCGCGAGTCGATCCTTGGCCTCGTCGAGCTGTTCCGCGACACGCACGGGGGCGGTGCCGCCGCGGCCGAGGCGGGCGCCGACCGATCCCTCGACAGTGAGCACGGAGCGTACCTCGGGGTCGAGGCGGGACGAGGCCTGGGCGAGTTCGGCGTCCGTCAGGTCGGCGAGTTCCACTCCCCTGGCTTCGGCGAGGCGCACGCAGGCGCCCGAGATCTCGTGGGCATCGCGGAAGGGAACCCCGCGCTTGACGAGCCATTCGGCGATGTCGGTGGCCAACGAGAAGCCCTGAGGAGCCAGCTCAGCGAGGCGCTCGAGGTGGATGGTCATCGTGTCGATCATGCCGGCGACGGCGGGGCACAGAACGTCGAGGGTATCGATCTGGTCGAAGACCGGCTCCTTGTCCTCCTGGAGATCACGGTCGTAGGCGAGAGGAAGAGCCTTGAGGACGGCGAGGAGACCGGTGAGATCACCGATGAGCCGACCGGCCTTGCCGCGCGCGAGCTCGGCGACGTCCGGATTCTTCTTCTGCGGCATGATCGAGGAACCGGTCGAGTAGGAATCGTCGAGGGTGACGTAGCCGAACTCCTTCGTGTTCCAGATGACGATCTCCTCGGACAGGCGGGAGATGTCGATGCCGATCTGGGCGCAGATGAAGGAAAACTCGGCAACGACGTCGCGCGCGGCGGTGCCATCAATTGAGTTCTCAACGGAGTCGGTAAAGCCGAGAGCCGCGGCGACGCGACGCGGATCCATGCCGAGAGTATTGCCGGCCAGAGCCCCGGAGCCGTAGGGCGAGATGGCGGCGCGCTTGTCCCAGTCGCGCAGGCGGGCCACGTCGCGCAGGAGCGGCCACACATGTGCCAGCAGGTGGTGAGCAACGAGGACGGGCTGCGCGTGCTGCATGTGGGTACGTCCCGGCATGACGGCGTCTCCCGCACGCTCGGCCTGGCCGAGGAGGGCGCTAGCAATGTCGAGAATTCTCCCGGCCAGGTGACGCGCCTCCTGACGCAGGTACACGCGGATAAGGGTCGCGATTTGATCATTACGCGAGCGACCCGCACGCAGTTTGCCGCCCAAAGTCGCTCCAGCACGGTCGATGAGACCGCGCTCGAGCGCCGTGTGAACGTCCTCATCGTCGGGGCTAGGCACGAATCCTCCGGACGTAACGTCAGCATCGAGCCTGGCGAGGGCATCGTGCATGTCCGCGCACTCCTGGTCGGTCAGAAGGCCGACGCGGTGCAGCTCGTCAGCGTGCGCGTGCGACCCGGCGATGTCGACGTGGGCGAGACGGAAATCGAAATGGGTTGACACGCTCAGGGCAGCAAGCGCCTGCGATGGGCCGCCAGTGAAGCGGCCACCCCACAGGGACACGTGCGTTTCGGACTGCGACATAGTGGACCTCCCAGGATCATCAACGGAAATACAGCTATGACTCAAGAGTATTCGAGATACTGGCGGGCCGCCGACGGCCACACTACGGGTACTTCTCCACGCACCTTCACCCAGGTCGCGATAATGACAAAGAGCATCCAGTTGCCTTCGAACAGCAGGCGGGACTCGGTGAAGGATTGGATGAACATCGCGATCATGAGAACCGCGGGGATAACATCCCACAGGTTGTCGTCGATGTGGGCAACCGCCACCTTGACGACTCGGTACAGGGTCCAGATGATCGCAGCACTCACGAGGAATGCACCGACGAAGCCTGTCGTCAGCGTTGCCTCCACGAAGACGTTATGTGCCTGGTTCGTCGAGGTTCCATCCTCGCGCACGACCAAGCCAGCGAAGGGGTCGAGCCACGTCGGCCAACCGATAAACCAGCCCCAGCCGCCGATCGGGCGCTCGACAACGAGGGGTTCTGCGGCGTGCCAGATGACTGAGCGTCCGCTCATATCGGGGCTGCGTCCGAAGGAATCAGCGATCCAATGCCGCGCAAAGAACGCGCCGATGCCTGCAACCACACCCATGCCAGCGAAGATTGCGACGACCTTCAAGCGCATGTGCACGGGCACTCGGCGTTGGACGACCAGGCCCGCGATGACGATGAAACAACCTGCGGTCGACAGGGCCACCGTCGCGGACTGGGTCAGCAACATTGTTGCCCCGCATGCAGCGAGCCACACGAGCGTCGATGGCAGGGCCCGCCGCGTCTGCATGTAGCGCAACACCAGGCACACTGCCAGGAGAAGCGCAACAAACGCCAGAGGGTTGCGGTTTCCAGGAAAACCCTGGATCGGCCCTCCCTCCAGCAATCGACCGTCCACCCAGTATGAGGACGCTGGAAGGTGGCCTCTGCCCCACAAGGTCGGGGGCGCGAGAGGTCCCAGGTGAGCGAAAGCGACCACAGCCTCGAGAATGAATGAGGAGGAAATAATCCACTGAAAGGCCAGAATGAGTGTTTCGACGAGGGCTGTGAGGGGCAGCGCCACGGCAACCGCTATCGATACGAGCGTCAACACGATCTGCATCACGGAATACTGGGCACTGAGCAGCGGATCAATCGACCAGACACTAGTCAGTGCACACCAGGCAACAAAGAAACTGATCGTCGTCGGGAATCGGCGCAGTGACAGGGAACGACCGGACGTTCGGAAAAGAATCACGAAAGCCACGAGAAGTATCAGCATCGGCACGAGGGACCCGATGTCGCCGAAGATTCCGCGAATGCCCTTGCCCGCGAATCCGACAAAGAACATGCCCGCGACCGTGTAGCGCATCATCCGCTCGCGCGTGGCCTGTTCTGAATCGATGCCCGCGGTAGCCTCGATCGCTGCGCTCGCTTCGTACGTCATATACGACACAGTAAGCGAGGCGGGAGCGCCCTCGCCGACGCTCCCGCCTCTTGAAACCCAACTGAGACATTCCCTGTGAGAGAACCCTCAATAAGTACTCAGTACCCCATATTGACACCGAAACGAACGTCGCGCGCCGCCGCAAGCTTGGACTGCAGACCGTAGATGTCGATGAATCCGCGCGAGGAAGACTGGTCGAAGGTATCGCCCGTCTCGTAGGTCGCGAGGTTAAAGTCGTACAGAGAGGACTCCGAGCGGCGGCCATTGACGGTGGCGCGACCACCGTGCAGGATCATACGGATGTCGCCGCTCACGTAGCTTTGCGTGTGCTCGATGAAAGCATCCATCGACTTCTTCAGTGGCGAATACCACTGGGCCTCGTAGACGAGTTCACCCCAGGTTTGCTCGAGCTGGCGCTTGTAGCGGTGCTGCATGCGCTCTAGGGTGATGGATTCGAGGGCCTGGTGAGCCTCGATGAGAGCGACTGCGCCGGGCGCCTCGTAGATTTCGCGGGATTTGATGCCCATGAGGCGGTCCTCGACCATGTCAATGCGACCGATGCCCTGGGCGCCGGCGCGGCGGTTCATCTCCTGGATCGCCTCAAGCGGGGTGACCGGACGTCCGTCGATGGCGACGGGGATGCCCTTATCGAAAGTGATGACAACCTCGTCGGGCAGCGGTGGGTAGGTCGGGTCGTCGGTGTAGACGTAGACGTCCTTGGTGGGAGCGTTCCACAGGTCCTCGAGGAAGCCGGTCTCGATGGCTCGGCCCCACACGTTCTGGTCGATCGAGAAGGGGTTATGCTTCGTGGTTTCGATCGGCAAGTTATGTTTCTCGGCGTACTCGATGGCGACGTCGCGGGTCAGGGCAAGGTCGCGCACCGGGGAGATGCAGTCCATGTCGGGGGCCATCGACGTGATCGAGACCTCGAAGCGAACCTGATCGTTTCCCTTGCCGGTGCAGCCGTGAGCGACGGTGGATGCACCAAATTCGCGGGCCGCCTTGACCAGGTGTTTGGTGATGACGGGGCGTGAGAGCGCGGAAACAAGAGGGTATTTACCCTCGTAGAGCGCGTTGGCCTTCAGCGCGGGCATGCAGTATTCGTTTGCGAATTCATCGCGGGCGTCAGCGACGTACGCTTCCACAGCGCCACAGTCGAGCGCTCGCTGACGGATGACCTCAAGATCCTCGCCACCCTGGCCAACGTCGACGGCAACAGCGACGACCTCGCGGCCGGTCTGTTCTCCGATCCATCCGATGGCGACGGAGGTATCCAGGCCTCCTGAGTAGGCTAGGACAACGCGGTCTTTGCTCGACATGTGGGTTCCTTCCGGGGGTATTTTTCGTGGGTTCGTGTGCCCGCTCGTGCGGACGAGGCCGGGGCTAGTTGTCGGGGAGAGCACCGGGTTCCGCGAGGGCGAGGAGCACGCGTTCCATGGTGGCGGCGTCCTGTTCGGAGCGGCAGATGACCAAGATGGTGTCGTCGCCGGCGATCGTTCCTGCGACTTCTTCTCGCCGGACAGCGTCGATGGAGGAGGCAAGCAGGTTAGCTGCGCCGACCTGGGTGCGCAGCACAAGCTGGTTATCGACCTTGACGGAGGTGACGAGGAGTAGCTGGCACCACCGTGCAAGCCGCACATGTGCGGCTTCGGCGTCGTGGGTCGCGCCGCCGTCATGGTCGGGCACCGTGTAGATGAGCGCACCGGAGGCGTTACGTACTTTTGTTGCCCGCAGGTCCATGAGGTCGCGCGAGAGAGTCGTCTGCGTGACATCGATGCCTCGCTCCGCCAAGCGCGAGCGGAGTGCTTCCTGGCTTCCGATGGATTTGGAGGCAAGGAGGTCACGGATCATCTCATGCCTGGCGCTCTTTGTGCTCGGGAACGCGGCTGCTGAACTCATATGCATGATTATACATATTCATGCATATGTTTGCACAAGCGGATGAGAGGCGTGCTCTGTGCACCTCATAAACGATGCTGTCAGCCCTTCAGAGCATCAACAATCTCATCGGCCCACCGCTCAATGGCCTCCCAGTCACGGAAGTCACCCTCGACAACGCCAGCCAGACGGGCGACGGAACGCTCGCGCAGTGAGAGAAGCGATGGCTTGTAACGGCCCGGGAAAGTACGCAGCTCACGACACTTCACGTGCGTCAACAGCGGGCCGACGCGAGAGCCGTCCTGCTTGGAATGCTTGGGGACACCGTTCATGCCGACCGAAAAAGCCCACACCTGCCCGACAGGGAGCTGGTCCTTGAAGCGTTCCATGAAGTCGTGCGCCTCGGGCATCCACTGGAGAATATACGTGGCGGAGCCAACAATCACGGCGTCGTAGTCCGCAACCGAGGTGACATCGGCGGGTGCGAGACGATCAACGGTGATGCCACTCGCTTCGATGCGTTTGGCAATCGCGTCGGCGACCTCATCCGTCGCCCCATGCTTGGATGCTGCAGTTACAAGGATGTGCATAGCCACATACTAAAGCGAAGGCCGGTCGAATCAGCGGGCGCAACGCCCCAAATGAGTGGGGGACCACAGTGAGATTCGACCGGCCTTCGTGCGGCATCGTCAGGCGCGCAGCGAGGCTCCAAGCACCTTGGCAGCCTTAGTGACCACCTTCTTGCGGACAGCCTCGGATTCTTTAGCGGTCAACGTGTGATCGGCAGCGCGCAAACGCAGGGCGAAGGCAAGCGAACGATAGCCGTCGGGCACTTGGTCGCCCTCGTAGATGTCAAAGAGGGTGACAGACTCGGCGAGGGGACCAGCGCCCTGACGAACGATCTGTTCGACCCGCGCTGCCGGAATATCCGACGGGACGACCAGCGCGATGTCTTCCTTGGCCAGCGGGAACGTCGAGACGGCCTTGACCTGGATCGGATCGACACTCATGTGCGCAATCAGCGCGTCCACGTCAATCTCGAAAGCACAGGAGCGCGCCGGCAGGCCGAAGGCACGGCAGGCCGCAGGCGAGAGCTCGCCGGCCAGCGCCACGTCCACCAGATCGCGTCCCGCACGCACAAAGACGCGGGCAACGCGACCCGGGTGGAAGGGGGCAACATCAGCAGGATCAGTTGCAGGCGCAGGCATCGGAGCACCCTTGTGGGCGGACACGTGATCCACCCACGCGCGTGTCACCTCGACGCGCACACCAAGATCGGAGGCGACGCGGCGAACGTATTCGAGAGCATCAGCCCAGTCGTAGGCACGAGGCGAGGACAGGACGCCCGTAGCTTCTGCCGCGCCGGTGAGAACACCACCGATGTGCCACGGCTGGGCGGGGATGCCTGCCTCGAGCGCTGCGAGCACCTCGTCGGAGGGGCGCTCCTTCGCCCCGGGAAGCAGCGAAGGAACGGTTCCGTGGGGTCGAGCAACCTTGGCGATTTCGAAGACAGCGACGTCCGCATTGGAGCGTGAAACATTGCGGCCAGCGACATCTAGCAGCGTGTCGAGGACCGAGGTACGCAGCCAAGGTGCATCGTCCGCCATTGGGTTACGCAGACGCAAGGCCTCACGGCGCGGATCGGAAACGGGAATACCCTGACGGTCCCACGTATCGGATACGAAGGGGTAGGACTCAACCTCAACAAGGCCGCCCTGTGCCAGCGCCGACGCGGCGAGGCGACGAGCCTTCTGTGCTGTTGTCAGGCCGTGACCCGCTGGGACGGCGGGCATAACAACGGGGATATTGTCATAGCCATCGAGACGTGCGACCTCTTCAACCAGGTCGGCGGGCGCCGTCAAATCGGGGCGCCACGAGGGAGCCGTCACCGTGAAGAGACCATCACAAGGACCCTCAACACGGCAGCCAACCGTGGTCAGCAGCTCCGCGATGCGCTCGGGGCAGTGCTCGACACCGGTGAGGCGCTTCACTTCACCCACGGGCAGCAAAATGACGGTCGCACCCTGACGCTCGTCCACGTCAGTCACTCCCATATCGATCGTGCCACCGCCGTACTCAACCAGCAGTTCAACGGCACGCTGTGCGGCGACCTGAGGCAGAGCCGGATCGCTTCCACGCTCGAAACGCTTCGAGGACTCGGAGTGAAGCTTGTGGCGTCGCGCGCTGCGCGCGATCGACACCGCATCGAAGTGGGCGGCCTCGAACAGGATGTCGGTGGTGCCCTCCTCCACCTCGGAGTAGGCGCCGCCCATGACACCGGCGATGCCGATGATGCGAGAGCCCTCGCCCTGGGGTGAATCGGTGATGAGCAGATCCTGGGGATCCAGCTCGCGCTTCTCCTCATCCAGGGTTACGAGGGATTCGCCCGCGCGGGCACGACGCACGACGATAGGAGACGCGAGCGCTCCCAGGTCGTAGGCGTGCATCGGCTGCCCCAGGTCGAGCATGACGTAGTTCGTGATGTCGACGGGCAGCGACAGGGAGCGCATACCGGCGGCCTCGAGGCGCTCCACCATCCAACGCGGGGTGGGGGCGGCGGGGTTCGTACCGCGAACAATGCGGGCAACAAAACGGTCGACGCCCGCTCGCCCACGGATCGGCGCATCGTCGGAGAAGACGACGGGGAAGCCGTCGGCATTGGGTGCAGGCGGATCGGCTGCAACGACGCCGGGCAGGCCCGGGTCGCGGAAGGCCGAGCCCGTCGAGTGGGAGTACTCGCGTGCGATGCCGCGCATCGAGAAACAGTAGCCGCGGTCCGGAGTCACGTTGATCTCCAGGACTTCCTCTCCCAGGCCGAGCCAGGACACGATGTCGGTGCCCACCGCGGGGATCTCACGATCCGGGAAGTACTGCGGCAGGACGATGATGCCACTGTGGTCCTCGCCCAGGCCCAGCTCGCGCGCGGAGCAGATCATGCCGTCGGAGACGTGACCGTAGGTCTTGCGCGCGGCGATCTGGAAGTCGCCCGGCAGCACGGCTCCCGGCAGCGAGACGACCACCAGGTCGCCCACGTCGAAGTTGTGCGCGCCGCAGATGATGCCTCGGCTGGGCAGCTCCGAAGGCTCCTTTCCCGTGCCGGGGGCATCGTTGTACTCGCCGACATCCACACGGCAGTAATTAACAGTCTTCCCGTTCGAGGCGGTCTCCTCCACCCGCGTCAGGACGCGGCCCACGACGAGGGGGCCGATGACGCGCGCGGGGTGGATCTCTTCTTCCTCGAGACCGACCTTGACCAGGGCAGCAGCAAGGGCCTGCGCGTTCGTGCCGTCGACGATGTCGACGTGCTCGGCCAGCCAGCTCAGCGGAACCATAGGCATGTCAGTTTCCCCTTCCATTAATGCCGAACTGCTGGGAGAAACGGACGTCTCCCTCGACAATGTCGTGCATGTCAGCGATGCCGTGACGCAGCATCAGCGTGCGTTCGATACCCATACCGAACGCGAAGCCCGAGTAGACCTCAGGATCGATGCCGTTGGCTCGCAGAACGTTGGGGTTGACCATGCCGCAGCCACCCCACTCGATCCAGCCAGGACCACCCTTCTTTTGCGGGAACCACAGGTCCATTTCGGCACTGGGTTCAGTGAAGGGAAAGTAGGAGGGACGCAGGCGGGTCTTCGCCTCGGGGCCGAACATGGCCTTGGCGAAGTGGTCCAACACACCCTTCAGGTGCGCCATCGTCAGGTCCTTGTCGACCGCGAGGCCCTCAACCTGGTGGAAGACCGGCGTGTGCGTCGCGTCTAGCGCGTCGGAGCGGAACACCTTGCCCGGGCACGCCACGTACAGCGGCACGCCGCGTGCCAGCATCGAGTGGGACTGCACGGGCGAGGTGTGCGTGCGCATGACGAGGTGGCCGTCCTCCTCCTTCTCACCGCCCACGCTGCGGCCGTCAATGTAGAGGGTGTCCTGCATCTGACGAGCAGGGTGGTCAATATCAAAGTTCAGCGAGTCAAAGTTAAACCATTCGTGTTCAATCTCGGGGCCTTCAGCAATGTCCCAGCCCATGGCGACAAAGAAGTCAGCGACCTCTTCCATGAGCGTCTCCAGGGGGTGACGGGCACCGGCGGGACGCCGACGCGTGGGAACCGTGACATCCACGGATTCCTCGAGGAGCATGCGGGCCTCGTGCTCGGCGGCAAGGACCTCCTTGCGGGCCTCGAGCGCCTCGGTCAACGCCTTGCGCGCCTGCCCAAGGTTCCTGCCAGCCAGACCACGCTGGGAGGGCTCTAGTGAACCGATCGTACGGTTCGCGCTCACGAGCGGTGCTTGATCTCCGAGAAGCGCAGCGCGGACGGTCTTGAGAGCGTCCAGCGAATCGGCTTCTTCAATATCGACGAGGCCCTGGGCGCGAACCGCGTCGACGGCGGCCTCGTCAAGAGGATCAAGGTCAGGGGCAATGCCAGCCATGTCCTGCTTCCTTCTTTCCTACTGGGGTCATTACTGCGCGCACCACGCGCACCGCCCTCCATCCTACCTGTTCGCCTATCCTCACAGCTCACTGGGTTCGCCACCGCGCTACCCTGGAAGCCGTGAATGCGCGTCAGCGCCACCCGTTGTCTCATGACAGGAAGTCCATGTCTCACATCACGAATCCTGACGGATCGGCTCCCACCTCGTCCTCCGCCTCCCCCCTGTTCAACGCCCGTCGAGTGCGCATCCAGCACATTGCGCGAGCCAAGGCCGAGGGCATCCCGTTGACCATGCTCACAGCCTACGATGCACTCACCGCACCGATTCTCGAAGCTGCCGGCGTCGACATGCTTCTCATCGGCGACTCGCTGGGCAACGTCATCCTGGGACACTCATCCACCCTTCCCGTCACTCTTGAAGATATGGAACGCGCCACGGGCGCAGTTGCCCGTTCGACCTCGCGCGCAATGATCGTCGCAGATCTACCCTTCGGCACCTACGAGGACTCCCCCGAGCATGCCTTTGCCTCGGCCACCCGCCTCATGAAGGCCGGCGCCCACGCGGTCAAGCTCGAGGGCGGCGAGGCCCGCGCGCACATCATCTCCGCACTGACCGACGCCGGCATCCCCGTGTGCGCCCACCTGGGTTACACGCCGCAGTCCGAAAACACACTGGGTGGGCCGCGTATGCAGGGCCGAGGAGACGGAGCCGATCAACTGCGACGAGACTCGCTCGCGGTCCAGGAGGCCGGAGCTTTCGCCGTTGTCTTCGAAATGGTGCCGGCAGCCATCGCCACCGAGCTGACGCGCACACTGTCTATCGCGACAATCGGCATTGGCGCCGGCCCGAACACAGACGGCCAGGTCCTGGTCTGGTCCGACATGGCCGGTTACTCCGACTGGACGCCCTCATTTGTACGCACGTTCGGGACGCTCGGAGCAGCCCTACACGAGGCCGCCTCCGACTACGTCGAGGCGGTACGCGAACGTACCTTCCCCGGACCCGAGAACTACAAAAACGCCTGACCGCGACACCTAAACAGGAGAAAGCAACCATGGAAGCATCACCGCTGGCACGCCGTGCACCCCTGGGCACGCTGAAGCCCGGACGTGTCTCGGCCCGACGCGCCGTGCCTGAGCACATCGCGCGCCCCGAATACATGTTCCACGACGGCCCCGAGCGCGTCACGACCTCGGACATCAAGAGCCCCGAGACGATCGTGAAAATCCGCGAGGCCGGGCGCATCGCCGCGGGCGCCATCGAGGCCGTGGGCGCCGCCATCGCGCCGGGCGTGACCACGGACGAGCTGGACCGCATCGGTCACGAGTACCTCATCGCCCACGATGCCTATCCCTCGTGCCTGGGTTACATGGGATTCCCCAAGTCCCTGTGCTCATCAATCAATGAGGTTATCTGCCATGGCATCCCCGACGACCGTCCGCTCGAAGATGGCGACATCGTCAACATTGACATCACTGCCTTCAAGGACGGTGTGCACGGTGACACCTGCGCTATGTTCGAGGTTGGCACTGTCGACGAGGAGTCGCACCTGCTCATCGAGCGCACCAAGAACGCCATGATGCGCGGAATTAAGGCCGTGGCTCCGGGGCGCGAAATCAATGTCATCGGGCGCGTCATCGAAGCCTACGCCAAGCGATTCGACTACGGGGTCGTGCGCGATTACACGGGCCACGGTGTCGGCGAGGCCTTCCACTCGGGCCTCATCGTCCCCCATTACGACGCGGCCCCCGCCTACGACACGGTCATGGAGGTCGGGATGGTCTTCACGATCGAGCCCATGCTGACGCTGGGCACCGTCGAGTGGGAGCGCTGGGACGACGATTGGACGATCGTGACCGCCGACCGCTCGCGCACCGCGCAGTTCGAGCACACGATCGTCGTGACCGAGGACGGGGCCGAGATCCTGACCCTTCCCTGAGTACCACTCCCCCACGGCCCGCCTTATTTTCTCACGATATGAGGCGGGCCGCGCTCATATCGTTAACGGATTGTTCTTTTTGCGGTGGCGTCCGTTACAATTTAGATACGTCGGGCCCCAGGGGCCCGCGTTCAAAAAGGTACGCATTACCCGAGGAGGGGTCATGGTTCAGGTCGCTTGCGGCATCGACATCGGCGGATCCGGCGTGAAGGGTGCGCTGGTTGATCTGGAGACCGGTGAGTATATCGGCGACCAGATTCGTATCCCCACCCCCAATCCCGCCACTCCTGAAGCAGTCGCGGCGGTCTGCCGTCAAGTCATCGACAAGTTCGACGTCAAGGTCGGCGTACCAATCGGCGTTACTTTCCCCGCCCCTGTCTTTAACGGTGTCATCCCCTACATGGCGAACCTCGATCAGTCGTGGGTCAACATCAACGTTGACGACCTCATGCAGCGTTACCTCGGACGAGCTGTCGTCGCTCTCAACGACGCGGATGCCGCGGGCATCGCCGAGGTCGCCTATGGTGCAGCGAAAGGCCGTGACGGCGTTATCGTCTTCACAACCCAGGGCACGGGCATTGGATCGGCGATCATCGTGAACGGCATGCTGCTAACTAACACGGAGCTGGGGCACCTGGAGATCGATGGCACCGATGCGGAAAAGAACGCGTCCTCGGGCCAGAAGACTTTGCAGGGGCTGAACTGGGAGCAGTGGGCACAGCGTCTGCAACGCTACTACAGCCACGTGGAGTTCTTACTCAATCCCGATCTGTTCGTTGTGGGCGGCGGAGTATCGGAAAACCACGAAAAGTTCATGCCGCTCCTAAAGCTCAAGACCCCGATGATTCCGGCGAAGTTACTGAACACCGCTGGCATCGTCGGCGCAGCCTACTACGCGGCGCAGCACGCCTGAGCACACGCGCACAGTGCACGCAAACGGAAGGACCTCGACGCACGTCGGGGTCCTTCCGGGATCTGTCAGCCTATACGCCGGGTTCTGTTCCTCGCGCCGTTACCGGACACGCGGTGGCGACCATCTATCTAGGACCGTCGTTACCGACGGCCTCCAGCAACCTACCCGCAGGCGTGAGGCGGGCCGCCCTGCCTGCTGCTCGATCTTGCTCCGGGTGGGGTTTACCTAGCCGACGCGGTCGCCCGCGCCGCTGGTGAGCTCTTACCTCACCTTTTCACCCTTACCCCCACGAATCGTGGAGGTGGTTTCTTTTCTGTGGCACTGTCCCGCGGGTTACCCCGGGTGGCTGTTAGCCATCACCCTGCCCTACGGAGCCCGGACGTTCCTCGAGCGTTTCCGCGCGCGGCCGCCCGACCGGCAGATCCGCATTGATTCTAGCGCGCCGAGCGACCAGCGCGCGATAGGGTGAGTACATGTTGATCTGGTTACCCCCGTCGGAGGGGAAGAACGCGCCCGCGGTCGGGTCCGCCCTGTCGCTGGAGTCCCTCTCTCACCCGGGTTTGACCGCCGATCGCCGCAAGGTCGCCGACGCTCTCATCGAGCTGGGCGCAGGTTCGCAGGCGGCAAGCACACTCAAAGTCGGCGATCGCATCGACCTCTCCGTGAACGAGACTCTCATGAGTGCACCCTGCGCCCCGGCCTCGTCCCTGTTCACCGGCGTTCTTTTTGAAGCGATCACGGCTGCCGCGCCCGATGCCTGGGAGGGCACGGGCACGGAAGCCGTCTCAGTGTTTTCCGGTCTCTTCGGGGTGCTGTGCCCCACTGACGCCATTCCTGATCACCGCCTAGCCATGGGCGTGTCTCTGCCTGGATTCGGCGTACTGTCCACCTGGTGGGCACCGCGGCTCGATGCGGCACTGCGTGAAGAGGCTTCGGGGCAGGTCGTCCTCGACGCGCGCTCGGGTCCCTACCGGGCGGCATGCAAGGCTCCCTGGGCACGCGTGTGGGAGCTGCGCGTCGTGCGTGAAGCAGGCGGGAAGAGGAGAGTCGTCTCTCATGACGCGAAGCGCTGGAGGGGTGCTGTCACGGGCAGGCTCCTGGCCTCGGGCGGCTACGCAGCTGCCGACACTGTCGAATGTGAACAGCAACTGACGGACGCTGCTCATTCCGTGACGTTGCGCGATGCTCGCGGGGGCGAACACCGCGTCACGGACGTCGAATTCGGCGCTGAGAAGAAAACAAAAGACGGCGGTACGACACGCGCGCTCACGTTGGTGACCAATTAACCGCCGAGCTGTGCTGGAAACCTGCGGGGCGGTATCTGGCCGGGGAACCCACGACGCAGGCTAAACATACGTTTGGTCGCGCATGGACGACGTCATCCGTGTCCTCGTCCTCAGCGGGGCGTGTTCGCCGACGTTCTTACGACGATTTGGGAAGTGTCCTCGGTCAAGTAGAGTTCGTCGGCGGGGGTCAAGCGGATTCGCTCAAGCTCCATGGGACTCAGGTCGGCGGCAACGCCGATGCCATAGCCGTCGCGCACCTCAATAACCGCCAGTGCGCCATTGAGGCGACGCGCCTCCTCGTATTCCTCCAAGAGTGCGTGCGGCAGACGCTCGACCAGCTCCCGGCGGGCCGCAATGACGCGACGAAGCTCATCGTCAGCTTCGGCGACATCTGCTTCAAATTCGGCTTTAAGCCGCTCGATGTCGTCGGCGATGGCTTGGGCCTCGACCTTCATCTTCTCCTGCGCGGTCTGGGCGGTCTCAATGCGTTCCTCAGCTTCCACCTGGTCGTTTTCGAGCTTGGCCAGGCGGCGGTCCATTTGCGCGATCTCGTGTTCCATGGCGGAGATGTCACGCAGGGGTACCTGGTTGGCGTCGATGCGACCCTGCTGGCGCTTACGGCGCTCGGAAACTTTGGCGATCTCGTCCTCGATGCGCGCAACCTCGCGGCCACTGTCCGCAATGAGGGCGTTCTGACTGATCGCAGCACGTTTCAGATCGGCGATGCGGCCCGCGAATTCGCGAACGGTCGCGTGGGCGGGGTGAGAGTCGCGCTTATGGCGCAGCGCCGATTCCTTCTGGTCAAGCTTCTGCAGCTCGAGAAGGTCGAGCTGGTCGGTGTGCGTCGCTTTCACGCTAGTTCTCCCTGAGTGACTCGGTGGCTGGTCCATGGCTCGGTGACAATCGTAGAGACTTCGACGCGAAGTTCCACATTGGCGCTGCGTGCGGCCTCACGAAGCTTTCGTGCGAGGACGGGCAACCACGGGGATTCGGTGGCCCAGTGTGAGCCGCACAGCAGCGCGGGGGAACCACCCTCGAGGTGCTCGGAGGCCGGGTGGTGGCGCAGGTCGGCAGTCAGGTACACGTCGACGTCGGCGGCGCGCGCCGCGTCCAGTGCGCTGTCCCCCGCGCCACCCAGGACGGCGACCCGACGCACTGCCATGGCCTCGTTCCCTCCGACGAGGAGACCCGTGGGGCCAGCGGGGAGCACGGAGGCGACGTGGTCAGCGAAGGCTCCCAGTGTCGTGGGTTCGACAGTGCCGACGCGGCCCAGGCCGATGTCGTGTCCCTTGGCGTCCGTCCCGCAGGGCTCGAGCGGCACGGTGTCACGCAGGCCGACCAGGTCGGCGAGGGCCGTCGCGACCCCCTCGCAGGCGACGTCGGCGTTCGTGTGCGCGTTGAAAAGGGAGACGCCCGCTCGGATCAGCCGCGTCACTACCGCGCCCTTGGGGTCGGAGACCGGCAGGAAGGAGGCGCCGCGAAGAAGCAGCGGGTGGTGTGTGATGACGATGTCGTAGGGTTGCCCGTCTCCATCCGGTCCTGCGACGGCCTGCTCGGCGATGACGGCGGTCGGATCGAGGGCCAGGAGAAGAGAGCGTACGGGAGCGTCCGGGTCGCCGACGATGAGGCCGACACGATCCCAGGGCTGCGCGGTCGCTTGCGGGTACCAGGACTCCATGAGGGCCATCACGTCGCGGACACGCCACGAGGCTTGGGCTGAGTCGTGGGCATCGCGCGCGGAAAAATGAGAGGACAATCGCATGCGCTAAGCATACCGGACCCCCAACAAGCAAGGGACCATGCCCGCGACTATGATCACATCCGTGCAGATTTTGAGTCTTCTCGACCATGGGTTGGTCGATTATTCGCGGGTTGACGCGCTCCAGCGATCCCTGCACGAGGACGTCCTTGCAGGCGGCGAGGACACGCTGATCGTTTCTCAGTTCGCGCCCACGTGGACGGCTGGACGCCACACGAAGCCCCAGGACATCCCCTCGACGACCATTCCCGTGATCCGCACGGATCGCGCCGGTTCGGCGACGTGGCACGGTCCCGGGCAGGTCGTCGTCTACCCCGTCGTTCGCCTGCGCGAGCCCGTCGATCTCGTCCAGTGGATCCGCGCGGTTGAGGCCTCGGTCATCGACACCGTGCGCGAGGCGTGGGGACTGCCGGTGCACCGCGTCGAGGGACGCGCGGGCGTGTGGCTGACCGAGGAGGGGCGCCGCGACCGCAAGATCTGCGCGATTGGTTTAAAGGTCGCCCGCGGCGCAACCCTGCACGGCGTCGCCTTGAACGTCGACATTGACCGCGCCCACGCGTTCGAAGGCATTATTCCCTGCGGCCTGACCGACGCGGACGTGACCTCCCTGTCGTGGGAGGGCGTCCACACGAGCGTTGCCGAGGCCGCGACGCAGCTCATCCCGCGCATGGTGGAGCACATCTCTCCGTGCCTGGCCACCCAGCCCGCTTCCGTTTCCTACACGACGAGGTCCCCCCTATGAGTACCCTGCCTGATCCCGAAGGACGCAAGCTCCTGCGCATCGAGGTGCGTAACTCGCAAACGCCGATCGAGAAGAAGCCGGAGTGGATTCGCACGACCGCGAAAGCCGGCGAGAACTACCAGGACATGCGTTCACTTTCCCACGCGAAGGGCCTGCACACGGTGTGCGCCGAGGCGGGGTGCCCCAACATCTACGAGTGCTGGCAGGACCGCGAGGCGACGTTCCTCCTCGGCGGCGCCCTGTGCACGCGCCGCTGCGACTTCTGTGACATCGCGACGGGGCGTCCCACGGAGTACGACAAGGACGAGCCCCGCCGCATCGCCGAGTCGGTGCGTGACCTGGACCTGCGCTACGTGACGATCACGGGCGTGACCCGAGACGATCTGCCCGACGGCGCCGCGTGGCTGTATGCGCAGACGTGCCGTCTCATCCACGAGCTCAACCCGGGCACGGGCGTGGAGCTCCTCGTGGACGACTTCCGTGGTCAGGCCGAGTCGATCGACATGGTCATCGAGGCCGGCCCGCAGGTTTTCGCGCACAACCTGGAGACGGTGCCGCGTATCTTCAAGAAGATACGTCCCGCCTTCAACTACGATCGTTCGCTCGCGATGATCAAGCGCGCCCACGACGGCGGCATGGTCACCAAGTCGAATCTGATCCTGGGCATGGGCGAGACGCGCGAGGAAGTCAGCGCCGCCATGCGCGACCTGCACGAGTCGGGCTGTGACCTGCTGACGCTCACGCAGTACCTGCGTCCCTCTCCCCTGCATCACCCGATCGACCGCTGGGTGCACCCGGAGGAGTTCGTGGAGCTGGCCGCTGAGGCCGAGGAGATAGGCTTCGCCGGTGTCATGGCCGGGCCCCTCGTGCGTTCCTCCTACCGTGCGGGCCTGCTGTGGGCCAAGGGCATGCGTGCCCGCGGCTTTGAGATCCCCGAGCAGCTGCGCCACATCGCCAATTCCGGTTCGACGCTCCAGGAGGCCGGTTCGGTCCTGGCGCGCCTGAAGGAGCGCTCGGAGCGTCACGCGGCCATGGCAGCCGCGAAGGCCGCCTCGGCCTCGTGATCCCCGATTATTCGCCCGCGCGGGCCCTCCTGGCCGCCGCGCGCCGCCACCCCGAGCGGCTCTCCCTGGTCGACGCGGTGACGGGCCAGGAGTGGAGCGTGCGCGAGGCCGCCGATACGGTCGCTCGCCTGGCTTGCGCCTTCGCGGAGGCGGGCATCGGCGAGGGTATGCGCATCGCCGTCGTCGGCGCGAACTCGCCGTGGCACTACATCGTGCACGTGGCGGCCTCGTGGCTGCGCGCGGTGACGGTTCCGCTCTCCCCGCGCATGCCTGCCTCCGCGCTCGCGTCGATGTGCGAACAGGCGGACGTCTCGTGGGTGTTCCACGACGAGGCCTCCTCCCCCACTGCGCTCGCCCTGGCATCCGCGGGCGCGCGCCGGGCGTCGTTTGGTGACCTGGCTGCCTGGGTGGATCGCGCGGCGCCGATGAGCACCGCGCCCGCGCGCTGCGGAGATGAGCTGGCGGCCGTCCTGTTCACCTCCGGGTCGACGGGCACGCCGCGTCCCGTCGAGCTGACCCACGAGGTCATGTGGTGGGGGTCGACGAATTTCCGCGAGGGCTTCGACTACGCACCGACCTCGTCGGTCGTGGGCGTGTGCGCGCCCGCCAGCCACATCGGAGGCTTCAACGGCACGTCGATGGACGTGTGGACGCACGGCGGGACGCTGGTGACGCTGGGTTTCCCGGGTTCTTTTGATGCGCGCGGAGTGCTGGACGCGATTGGGCGCTTTCGGATCACGATGATGTTCGCCGTGCCCGCGATTGTGCGTGCGTTGCTTGACGAACATGAGCGTGGCGGCGGCGATCTGTCCTCGTGGACGCGCCCGCTGATCGGCGGGGACGCGATGACGGCGGATCTGGCGGAGGCGATGCGTCGCGTGGGCCTGTCTCCCATCCACGTGTGGGGCATGACGGAGACGTCGGGGGCCGGAACGGTTGCGTCGCCGCAGTGCGGCGCGCCCGCCGGATCACTGGGCGTTCCGTTCCCCTACGTGGACCTGCGGGTGATGGCCACCCCCGAGCGCGAGGCGGGCGTCGGCGAGATGGGCGAGATCTGGGTGCGCGGACCCGGCGTCGTCACCGGCGAGGAGTGGCTGCGCACCGGCGACCTGGCGACGAGGGACGCCGGCGGCTGGCTGCACATGGTGGGACGCGCCCACCGCATGATCAACACGGCCGGTGAGCTGGTGGCTCCCCCGAGCGTCGAGCGCGCGCTGCGGTCGCTGGATACGGTGTCCGATGCCCTCGTCGTGGGGCTGCCGGACGAGCGCTGGGGGCAAATCGTCGCCGCGCTCATCGTGCCTTCCCCCAAGGGCCGCGCCCAGGCCTCGTCGATGAGCGCCGACGCGCTGTCGGAGGCCCTGAGCGAGGCTTTGGCACCCTGGGAGAAGGTGCGGCGGATCGTGGTCGTGGACGAGTTGCCGACGACGGCGACGGGCAAGCCCGATCCTCTCGCGGCGGCGGAGCTGTTCTCAGCGTCGAAACGCTAGAAACGGGTGCGTGAGAATTCACAATTTATGTGCACTACATTTAGGTAAGATTAGCCTTGCTTTATCAAAGGAGAGTCTTATGCCCCGCCACCGCATCGTCATTATTGGCTCCGGTTTCGCTGGCCTCACGGCGGCTCGCCGACTGAAGAAGGTCGACGCCGACATCACCATCCTGGCGCGCACGTCGCACCACCTGTTCCAGCCCCTGCTCTACCAGGTGGCCACAGGCATCCTCTCCGAGGGCGACATCGCCCCCACGACGCGCGAGATCCTACGGAAGCAGAAGAACGTCACGATCTTGCAGGCGCTCGTCGAGGAGATCGACGTCGAGGCTCGCGTCGTGAAGTGGCGCAACCACAACAAGTACGAGCGCACCGAGTACGACACGCTGATCGTCGCGGCGGGTGCCGGTCAGTCGTACTTCGGCAACGACCACTTCGCGGTGTTCGCACCGGGCATGAAGACTATCGACGACGCGCTCGAGCTGCGCGCACGTATTTTCGGCGCGTTCGAGCTGGCCGAAATCGAGACTGATCCTGCTCTGGTGGGCAAGCTGCTCACCTTCGTTGTTGTGGGCGCGGGCCCGACGGGCGTGGAGATGGCGGGACAGATCCGCGAGCTCGCCTCTCACACGCTGAAGGGCGAGTTCCGCAACATCGATCCGACGAAGGCGCGCGTCATCCTTGTGGACGGTGCAGCTCATCCACTCCCCCCGTTCGGCGAGAAGCTCGGCCATAAGACCGAGGAGGCGCTGGCCAAGCTGGGTGTCGAGATGAAGATGAACGCCTTCGTGACGGACGTGGACTCCGAGGGCGTGACGCTGAAGTACAAGTCCGGCGAGGAGGAGCGGATCGAGTCCGTGTGCAAGGTGTGGGCTGCGGGCGTATCCGCGAGTCCGCTGGGCCGCGCGCTGGGCGAGGCGACGGGTGCCGAAGTGGACCGCGCGGGCCGCGTCACCGTCAACAAGGACCTGACTCTGCCCGGGCACCCCGAGATTTTCGTGCTGGGTGACATGATGGCGTTCCCGGGCGTGCCCGGCGTCGCGCAGGGCGCGATCCAGTCGGCGCGCTTCGCCGCCGACACGGTGGCGGCGCGCCTGGCGGGCCGCAAGCCGAAGGCGACGGAGTTCTCCTACTTTGATAAGGGGTCGATGGCGACGATCGCGCGCTTCAAGGCGGTCGTGAAGATGGGCAACACGAAGATGACGGGCTTCACCGCGTGGGTTGCCTGGTGTTTCCTGCATCTGCTGTACATCGTCGGCTTTAAGTCGCAGGTGGGCACGCTGGTGAATTGGTTCTTCAGTTTCCTGTCGGGTGCGCGCTCGCAGCGCACGACGACGAACCAGCAGATGGTGGGCCGCCTGGCGATGGAGCAGCTGGGTGCGGGCGCGTCCGGCAAGCTCGTTGCCGGCGAGGACGTCGTCGAGGAGCGCATGCACGAGGCCTGAGCGGGCCGCGCTCTGATGGTCTCTTCAGGCGCGCGTTCGGGCACAGATTGAAGGCGCGCTGACAAACAGGCAGACAGGCACGGTGTGGGGCCGGAAACAAGAGCTTCCGGCCCCACACCTACTCAGAGAACGATAGCTCTTTCAGCTCTGCTTCACCAGGACTGTCAAACCTTGTGATATACAATTTGACTCATGGTTGATCCTGTAGCAACTTCTCTAGTTAACGTCGGTCTCGCACTGACCTCAATGCTGCTTAACGCCACCCAGCAGCAACAGGCTGCAGCTATCGTAACTGACGCTCGTGATCCCATAATCTTGCTTACTCAGGCGATTCTCGGTCGACGCGGCACGAAGAAAGACATCGAACGTACCATCCACAAATCTAACTCTGCGCATGCGCGAAATGTCCGAACGCTGCCACAGCGACGGTATTAATTCCGATCGACTAGCGAGTCCATGCGCGGAAGTTGAAGAGATATTAAACGCTATCGATGATCATGAGCAGCTCCTCGAACAAGCTGTACATGACCCTGACGCTGTTCGCGCATTTTTTAAACACCAAGCACAAAACAGCCGAATTCAGGTCGATGAGCGACTGGTTCCTTACTTCGACGAACTGATTAACGCGGTCACTGAGCTTTACATTACTTACGCGGAGCAATCATCCAACTACCAACAGCTCGCCCTCAAGCAGTTGTTGAAGAGCGACAGAGAGAGTCGCGAAGCGTTGGCCCGCATGCACGAGACAATAGCTGATGTCCCCCACAAGGTCGCCGAGCTCGTCTCCGGCGATAGTAAGCCGAGCCGCGTCTTTTTCGGTAGCCGACCGAACGTGGTGACGGAGAACCGGTTTGTCGAGCGTAGCGAGCAGGAACAGTTGAACGCGCTGATCGGCGATCCGACGCGACGACGCACCGTTCTGGTGGGCATGCGCGGCTGCGGCAAGACTCAGTTGGCTTCGAATTTGGCTCAACAGTGCGAGGACGCACACTGGAGCCTCGTCGCGTGGGTGAATGCGAGTTCCACCGAATCCATCACGAGCGATCTGGTCGAACTCGCTAAAGAACTGAAGAAAGAACTGAAGATAGATACGAGTGACCAGCCCACTCCCAAGACGATTATTCAACGGCTCTTCAACCGTTTGAAATCAGCAGATCCCTCCGACAGACTCATCGTCTTCGACAACGTCGAGAATATCGATGATCTTCGAGGACTCTTGCCGAGCGGCAAAGGCTTACGCATCGTCGCGACGACAACGAACAACGCTGGCTGGGAACATCACGACTGGAAGACAATCAAGGTAGGTGTGTTCGATCGCAGCGAGTCGATCGACTACCTTCTAACGGTCACCAGGTGCGACGATCATGACGCCGCGGATGCGTTAGCACAGCGCCTGGGCGACTTGCCTCTCGCTATTGCCCAGGCTGCTGGGACCGCACGTCACAAAGACTTGTCATTGGCCCGGTATCTCAAGCGATTGGATTCCCGCGGCGAGGAACTTGACATTCACCATAATCTTGGAGACGAGTATACGGACGACGTGGCCACGGTACTGTGGATGGCCGTCGAAGCCGCCGTCGACAGTATGAAGAATGGTACGAAGCAGATGGCTCGACGCCAGTTGGGTGCGCTCGCGCTGCTCGCGGAGTCCGGTGTGCCCACGCGATGGCTCGACCCCACCATTGAGCAGCAGGACGACCGAGAACTTCAAGGCGCTCACCAAGCCGACGACGAGGACGCTCACGATGCACTCACCGAGCTTATTCACAGATCTATCGTTCAGCAGAGCGCAGACAAAGCAACGACGACACTACACCGCCTACAGGCCGAGGTATTACGTGAATCCTGGGGTGAAAGAGAGAAAGTACAAGCATATGAATGGGCTGCAGAAATACTAAACTATGTCAGTCAAATGGCATCTTCTGACAATGACTTCAAAATGCGATCTGAGCTCATCGTAGAACTAGTCCAACAACTGCATGCGATGAGTAAACAAGCTCACAGTCATCCTATATTTAAATACAGCCTAATTCACAACTGCTTGCTCCGCACAATGACGAGCGCACACGATCTCGGCTTGTCTCATATCACAGTTAACCTCACAGACGCGGCAGCATTTTCTTCAGCGAGCATGTTTGACAAACCAGATACCCTAATTTGCCTCGGCCAAAATCTTGCGATGGCTTACCTAACAGCCGGAAAACTAAGTGATGCATTATCCCTATTTGAGGTCACATTAGAAAGCAGTAGAATAAATTTTGGTCCAGACCATAAGACCACACTCACATGCCGCCATAATCTTGCATACACGAATTTCTCTATGCGGCGATTCGATCGAGCATATGAACTATATCAAGACCTACTTGATGATCGAAAACGCCTACTCGGGTTTGATCACGAAGATACGCTTGCCACACGCCTCAACCTCGCCTATTCACTCCAAGAGATGGGGAAGATCGACGATGCCATCAAAGAATACGAGGCGATTCTCACAGATATCAAACAGGTCCACCGATAGCGCTCACACACTAACAACTCAACATAACCTTGCTCGAGCATATCACCAGTCAGGACGAATCACCGATGCAATCAATCTATATGAAGAGCTAATCGCTAACAGCGACCAAATTCTTGGCAGCGCCCACCCAAAGACAATCGCTTCACGCGCCAACCTATCCGGCGTTTATACATCAGAAAGTAAGTTCGACACTGCAATACACTTGCTTGAAGAAGTCCTAGCAACACTTAAAGAAGCTAATAGAGACGACACCGCACAAAGCCTTTCGATTAGCTCGAATTTAGGCTATACCTATCGACTGGCCGGCGATCTCAATAAAGCCATCAAGATTTTCAAAGATACACTTACAAAGAGCATGCGCATCTTTGGAGATAACCATATACTCACTGCAATGATTAAAGAGCACCTTGAGGCAGCCTGGCGCGAGTTGGCTCAGCAGGAAGGCGACTCATGCACCGAGGAGAGCGACGCGCAGGACTGAGACACTCGCACCGAGGCCAAGGGGCCGGAAGCTTTCGCTTCCGGCCCCTCGCCTCTTGTGGGCCCTACCGGGCTCGAACCGATGACCTTCTGGGTGTAAACCAGACGCTCTAACCAACTGAGCTAAAGGCCCCACGCACGCGCCAATCTACCAGAAGAGGCACGCACGGTCATCCGAAGCCGAGCGACACAGCACAAGACAGCGCCGCCCCGCCCAGGCCTCGTCGACGAAACTAGCGACGCGAACGCGGACGCGCGGTCAAGCGCACACCCGCCCAGTCCTGCCCCAACGCCGTCGACGTCGTCGCGTGCAAGCCCGCGATCTCCGCGGCCTCCTCCACGTCGCCCACGCGCACCGAATTAGAACGCCCCGGCTTAGGAATCAAGACCCAAATCAAGCCCCCGTCATCCAAGTTCGACATGGCGTCCACCAGGACGTCCGCAAGATCCTCCTCCTCGGCGTCATCCGCGCGCCACCAGACGATCGCACCATCCACAACGTCCGCGTAATCGACGTCAACGAGCGGATGCCCCGTCTCCCCTTCAACCGCGTCACGCACACCCTGATCCACGTCGTCATCGACGTAAAACTCCTGCACGATCGCATCGGACGCAAAACCCAGGCTCACTGCCATCACGCAGCACCACCCATCAACGAGCTGGCGCTCAGTGTCATATCAACGTTCACGCCTTCATCCTAGGGCATGAAAGCAGGTCGAATGCAAGGGATAACACCAGCCGAAACACCCCCACCGAACGCCACCCCTCTGACCAGCGCATTTACTCCCACACAACACAGCCATCAGCGGTGATATGCACCTCATACATGCGCTCACTAGCAAACGCTCGCAAAGCCACACCAGAAGTGGGACAATAGTCCCGATATGCGCGGTGTCGATCGAAGACACTGCCCACGAACGCTGCACGTCGCAGCTCCGAGTCAAGCGAGAAGGTACACCGTGAGCCAACTCCACGAGTCACGCCCCGTCGTCGTCAACGGACTGATCCCCCAAGTCCCCGACAACGACCCCCAGGAGACCGCCGAATGGGTCGAGTCCCTGACCGGACTCATCAACGAAAAAGGCGGCCCCCGCGCGCGCTACATCCTGCTGCACATGCTGGACGAAGCACGACGCAACGGCGTTCAACTCCCCCAGGAATACACCACCCCCTACGTCAACACCATCCCCGTTGACCAAGAACCGTACTTCCCCGGCGACGAAGCCATGGAACGCGAATACCGCCGCTGGATCCGCTGGAACGCCGCCGTCCAGGTCACGCGCGCCCAGCGCCCCGGCGTCAAGGTCGGCGGACACATCTCCTCCTACGCATCCGTCGCCACCCTCTACGAAGTCGGCCTCAACCACTTCTTCCGCGGCAAAGACCACCCCGGCGGCGGAGACCACGTCTTCTTCCAAGGCCACGCCTCCCCCGGCCCCTACGCCCGCGCCTTCCTCGAAGGACGCCTCTCCAAAGAAGAAATGGACGGCTTCCGCCAGCAGGTCTCCACCGCTCACGGCCTGCCCTCCTACCCGCACCCGCGCCAACTCGACCACTTCTGGGAATTCCCAACCGTATCGCTGGGCCTGGGCCCCGCCGAAGCCATCTACCAGGCGTGGTTCGACCGCTACCTGCACATGAACGGCATCAAGGACACCTCCCAGCAACACACCTGGGCCTTCATCGGCGACGGCGAAATGGACGAACCCGAATCCCGCGGAATGCTCCAGCTCGCCGCCCAGCAGCGCCTCGACAACCTGACCTTCGTCATCAACTGCAACCTCCAGCGCCTCGACGGACCGGTGCGCGGCAACGGCAAGATCATCCAGGAACTCGAAGCCTTCTTCAAGGGCGCCGGCTGGAACGTCATCAAAGTCATCTGGGGACGAGGCTGGGACCAGCTCCTCGCCGCCGACAAGGACGACGCCCTCGTCCACGTCATGAACGAAACCCTGGACGGCGACTACCAGACCTTCGGCGCGAACGACGGCGCCTACGTGCGCGAACACTTCTTCGGCCGCGACCCGCGCACCAAAGAAATGGTCAAGAACTGGACCGACGACCAACTCTGGGAGCTCAAGCGCGGCGGCCACGACTACCGCAAGGTCTACGCCGCCTACAAGGCCGCCATGGAGCACACCGGCCAGCCCACCGTCATCCTCGCCCACACCATCAAGGGCTACGCCCTCGGCACGCACTTCGCCGGCCGCAACTCCACGCACCAGATGAAGAAGCTGACACTCGAGGACGCCAAACAGCTGCGCGACCGCCTCCAGATCCCAATCACGGACGAAGAACTCGAACGCGACCCCTACATGCCCCCGTACTACATGCCGCCGGCCGACCACCCGGCCCTGCAGTACATGAAGGAGCGCCGCGAGATCCTCGGCGGTTGGGTGCCCGAGCGCCGCGCCGACCGAGCGCCCAAGCTCCCCACCCTGCCCACCCGCCCCTTTGAAGCGCTGTCCAAGGGCTCCGGCAAGCTCGAGGTCGCCACGACCATGGCGCTCGTGCGCCTCATCAAGGACCTCATGAAGGACAAGCAGGCTGGCAAGTACTTCGTGCCGATCATCCCCGACGAGGCACGCACCTTCGGCCTGGACGCGATCTTCCCGTCGGCGAAGATCTTCAACACGACCGGCCAGTCCTACACGCCCGTCGACGCGGACATGATGCTGTCCTACCGCGAGTCCGAGCAGGGCCGCATCCTGCACACGGGCATCACCGAAGCCGGCTCGGCCGCCGCCTTCCAGGTCGTCGGCACGGCGTACGCCACGCACGACCTACCGATGGTGCCGATCTACATCTTCTACTCGATGTTCGGATTCCAGCGTACGGGCGACCAGTTCTGGGCCGCCGGCGACCAGCTCACCAAGGGCTTCGTCATCGGCGCGACCGCCGGGCGCACCACGCTCGCGGGCGAGGGCGTGCAGCACATGGACGGCCACTCACAGGTCCTGGCCGCCACCAACCACGCGTTTGTGTCCTACGACCCAGCCTACGCCTACGAGATCCGCCACATCATGGCGGACGGCCTGCAGCGCATGTACGGTGATGCGGGCGGCCGCGACCCGAACGTCATGTACTACATCACCGTGTACAACGAGCCGATCCACCAGCCGGCCGAGCCGGAGAACGTGGACGTCGAGGGCATCGTCAAGGGCATCTACAACCTCGATGAGCACCAGAACTTCGGTGGCCCCAAGGCTCAGCTGCTCGCCTCCGGTGTCGGCGTGCCGTGGGCGCGCGAGGCCCGCGACCTGCTGGCCCACGACTGGGGTGTGGACGCCGCCGTGTGGTCCGTGACCTCGTGGAACGAGCTGCGCCGCGACGGCCTGGACGCCGAGGAGCACAACTTCCTGCACCCGTCCGCACCGCGCCGCACGCCCTACGTGTCGGCCAAACTCGCGGGTCGCGAGGGCCCCTTCGTCGCGTCCTCCGACTTCGACCGTATGCTGCCTGACCAGATCCGTCAGTGGGTCCCGGGCGACTACCACGTGCTCGGTGCGGACGGCTTCGGTTTCTCAGACACGCGCCGTGCTGCCCGCCGCTGGTACCACATCGACGCCGAGTCGATGGTCGTGCGCACACTGGCTACCCTCGCCGACAAGGGCCAGGTCGACCCGTCGGTCGTCGGCCAAGCGATCGCGAAGTACGACCTGTTCAACTACGCCATCGCAGGCTCAGATCACGCCGGCGAGGAGTGAGCACCGCTAGGCGCCCGCTCCTCCACCTAAGCGCCTAACGACAACTGACGAGGCCGGGGTTCCCACGCGGGTTCCCCGGCCCCGCGCCGTCGTGAATTGGCCACGCCACCCGTTCAAGCATGGGATGAACCCGCCACTCCCCGGTGAGAGGAGGACAATAGGACCATGCTCGTTCCCTACGACACTGAGAAGTTCTATTACGGCTTTCCCGTCTACGTCCTGGCCTATCCCGATGAGGAAGTGGGAGTCGGCATCACGACGGGATCCTCGTCGTATTCGCTCGGCCAGATGGTGATGATCGGCTGCGACTCCACCACGCACGCCGCACGCTCGATCAAGCGCTCGGGCGTGTGTTCGCTCAATCTCTTCGGAGCCGAGGCCATGGGCTTATTCGAGTACGCGGGCACCGTCTCGGGTGGGCACAAGCTCGCCGACGCGCGCGTTCCATCAAGCGACCACGACGGCATCCCCGTCCTCGACGATTCCCAGATGAGCCTCCTGTGCCGCGTCCTAGAGGCCACGGAGGACGGCACCTACACGCATTTCCGCTGCGAGATCATCCAGCGTCTCGTTGACTCCCCGCTCATCGACGAGCACGGCCGCTTCCGCTACGAGGAACTGCACGCCGTCGAATACGTGGGTGATGCCCGCAGACGCATCTACCGCTACTTCTCGGACCGGGTGGAGCGCTTCGGCACCTTCGTCCGCCCCTTCAAGGAATCCCTCCTGCCCTAGCGGCGGCGTCAAACGACGAGGCCGTGGCCCACGCGGGTTCCCCGGCCTCGTCGATTCACAACGGCACCACGGAGGGCTTATTCCTCCTCACTGCCCGCATACTTCGGGTGCGCGAGATTCTCAGGGGAGAGAATACGCTCCACCTCGGACTCGGAGAGAAGTTCCATCTCGTGGATCACCTCACGGATCGTCTTACCCTCGGCCGCAGCCCGCTTACCGACGACGTCGCCCAGGTGGTGGCCGATCACGTCGTTAAAGTAGGTGACGATGCCGATGGAGTTCTCCACGTAGGAGCGGCACACTTCTTCGTTCGCCGTGATTCCCGTGACGCAGCGCTCACGCAGCGTATCGCAGGCGTTGACCAACAGGTTGATCGACTCAATAAGGGCCTGAGCGATGACAGGTTCCATGACATTGAGCTGAAGTTGGCTGGCCTCGGCCGCCATGGTGACGGTCTGGTCGTTACCGATCACCTTGAAGCACACCTGGTTAACCACCTCGGGAATCACAGGATTGACCTTCGCCGGCATGATCGATGAACCAGCCGCCATCTTCGGCAAGTTGATTTCGTTGAGGCCAGCTCGCGGACCCGACGCGAGCAGACGCAGATCGTTGCAGACCTTCGATAGTTTCACCGCGCTGCGCTTAATCGTGGCGTGCATGGACACGTAGGCACCCGTATCGGATGTCGCTTCGAGCAGGTCCGGGGAGCCGACAACACGCGCTCCCGTGATGCGACGCAGGTGGCGCACAACAACCTGTTGGTAGCCGTCCGGAGTGTTCAGGCCCGTGCCGATCGCGGTGGCACCCAAGTTCGTCTCCAGGAGCAGTTCCGCGTTGTTGACAAGGCGTTCGTCCTCCTCACGCAGCGTGTGCGCGAACGCAGAGAACTCTCTGCCCAGCGACATCGGGACGGCGTCCTGGAGCTGCGTGCGTCCCATCGTCAGGATGTTACGGAACTCCGCGCCTTTCTCATCAAAAGCGTCGGCAAGCTCGTCGATGGCCTTGCGCAGGCGATTCACCTTGCGCCACAGGGCGATGCGAAAGGCCGTCGGGTAAGCATCGTTCGTCGACTGTGAGCGGTTAACGTGATCGTTTGGATTAATGACGTCGTAGCGCCCCTTAGGCTCCCCCAGAATCTCGAGTGCAAGATTCGCGATGACCTCGTTCGCGTTCATGTTCACGGAGGTTCCTGCGCCGCCCTGGAACTGGTCGACGGGGAACTGATCCATGCAGCGACCGTTTTCGATGATCTCATCGCACGCGGCGATAATTGCCTCAGCCTTCACAGGCTTCATCGCCTTGAGTTGCATGTTTGCTAAGGCGCATGCCTTTTTCACTTGCGCGAATGCGCGAATCAATTCGGGTGCTTCATTGATAGTTCGGCCAGAGATCTGATAGTTCTCAATGGCTCGTAGTGTGTGGATGCCCCAATACGCGTCATCAGGTACTTCGCGTGTGCCGAGCAGGTCCTCTTCGGTGCGGGTCAACGTCGTTCCTTCCGTAGGAGTGTAGCCGGGGATTCCCCGGCGATCCGCCTCCATGGTAGGCCGGAAGTCCTTGACTGTCAGGAACTTTACGAATCTCGGGAAGGTCCTTGACGCTACCCTAACGAGCGCTTGCGTCAGTCATGACAAGCACCATTCGCGACGGCGCCCAGTAGGTCCCCGAGAGTCTGCCACCCCTCGATCTGTGCGTCGCTGAAGCCCACCTTCGCCTCGCGTTCGACGCGCGCAACGACGGCGTACAGCGCCACGTCGTCCATGTCCAGGTCCCGTCGCAGCGTCAGCTCAGCGCGGGCATCCGCTGGGTCTATGCCGCTTTCATCGAGAACAGCCTCCATGGCCGCTTCGCGTGCTCGTTCCTCCGCGGTCGCGCTCTCCCCCATCGCGTCGATAGACGAGGCCTGGGCAGGGCTGACAGCATCGCCATCCGGCGCGGGATCGACCAGCTGCGCTAAGCCTGCACGCAGCTGGTCGCCCAACAGGTCAGCGATGGACCCCATCAGCCCACCCTGTTGTTGAGCCAGCGCACGGGCGCTCCAGCTCCGGCATGGCGGAAAGACTCCAGCTCGTCATCCCAGGCCTGGCCGAGCGCCAGGTCGAGGCCCTCGCGCAGTTCCTGGTAGTTGGTGGCGGACTTCATAGCGGCACGGATACGATCCTCCGGGACTACCACGTTACCGACGGTGTCCATCTGCGAGTGGAAGATACCCAGCGAAGGAGTATGACACCAGCGACCGCCGTCGCTCGAGGCCGTGGCCTCCTCCGTCACCTCGTAGCGCAGGTGTTCCCATCCGCGCAGAGCAGACGCCAAACGAGCGCCCGAGCCGATCGGTCCCACCCACGAAAACTCGCAGCGAACCATGCCCGGCGCCGCTTCCTGATCCGACCATTGGAGGCGAACCTCCTGGCCGAGCGCGGTACCCAGCGCCCACTCGATGTGCGGGCACAGAGCGGGCGGTGTTGAGTGCACGAAAAGTACACCGCGGGTGTATGACCCTCTCATTGTTCCTCCTGTTGGCTTTGTCAGGATCGTCTTCCCCTACGTCCTAGGTAGCCGCGAGTTGCAATGAACTGTGCCTATTCGGCACACACGATGTATTTACAGGATAGTGGAACGCGCCGAACAATGCACTCCATTGTTCGGCGCGTTCTCACGCTATGACCGCTGGGACTAGCTCAGAAGCCAGCTTTGCGAATGTCTCGCAGCGCCTTCTTTCGAGTCGGGCGATCCAGACGATCGATGTAGATGTGGCCGTCCAGGTGGTCGCACTCGTGCTGGATGCAGCGAGCCATGAGCTCCTCGCCCTCGACGACAACCTTCTTGCCGTCCAGGTCTGTGCCTTCGCAGCGCGCATACCAGGCACGCTCGGTCGGGTACCACAGGTCCGGCACCGACAGGCAACCCTCGTCTCCGTCCTGGTACTCATCTTCGCTCAGTGCGACGATGCGGGGGTTGAGTACGTAGCCGATGTCCCCGTCGATGTTCCAGGAGAAGGCACGCAGGCTCACGCCGATCTGGTTGGCGGCGAGACCCGCGCGCCCGTCCATGTCGACGCCCTCGAGCAGGTCCTCGACGAGAGCCTTCACGCTCGGCGTGATCTCCGTGATCGGGTCACACACGGTGCGCAGGACCGGGTCGCCGATAATGCGGATGGGACGAATAGCCATGTCACTCCCCCTTCAGGGCCGCCGCGTGGGCCTCGCGCAGTCGCTCGACGGCCTCCTCGACGGGCACCACCATCGTCTCACCGGTGGCGCGCACGCGGATCTCGACCTGGCCGTCGGCCAGCGACCGGCCCACGACCAGACCGAAGGGCACGCCCACGAGCTCGTAATCCTTGAACTTCACGCCCGCGCTGACCTTACGGCGGTCGTCCACCAGGACATCCAGGCCGGCCGCGTCAAGCTGCTCGCCCAAAGACTGTGCGGTCTCGAAGACCTCGTCGCCCTTGCCGGTGGCCAGAACGTGCACGTCGAAGGGCGCGATCTGCACGGGCCAGCTCAGGCCCTTGTCGTCGCAGTTCGCCTCGGCCAGCGCCGCCATGACGCGGGTGACGCCGATACCGTAGGAGCCCATGGTCACGACCTGGGTCTTGCCGTTCTCGTCGAGGACGGTCAGGCCCAGGGCCTTCGCGTACTTGCGGCCCAGCTGGAAGATGTGGCCGATCTCGATGCCACGCTCCAGATGGAGGGGACCCGAACCGTCGGGGGCCAGGTCACCCTCGCGCACCTCGGCGGCCTCGATCGTCCCGTCAGCCGTGAAGTCGCGGCCCATGACCAGGTTCAGGACGTGACGCTGCTCGGCGTTCGCGCCCGTCACCCAGGCGGTTCCCTCAACGACGCGGGGATCGACCAGGTAGCGCACGGAACCGGAGGCGTTGCCTTCCTCATCCACAACGCGCTTCGGCGAGTTGGGGCCCAGCACCGTGGGGCCGATGTAGCCGCGCACCAGCTCGGGGTGCGGCTCGAAGTCCGAATCCGACGCCATCTCGACCTCGGCGGGGGCCACCGCGGCCTCGAGGCGCTTCATGTCGACGTCGCGGTCGCCGGGCACGCCCACGACGAGGAGTTCACGCTGCCCGTCCGGGTGGGTGAGCGTCACGACGACGTTCTTCAGCGTGTCGGCAGCGGTCCAGGGACGATCATCGCGCGGGTACTGATCGTTGAGCAGATCGACGAGCGCCTCGATCGTGGGGGCATCGGGCGTGGGGACCTCCACGGGCGCGGGCACGCCGGACGCATCGACGGCCTCGGGGACGGGAGTCGTCACGGCCTCGGCGTTGGCAGCGTAGCCGCCCGGGGACGCCACGAACGTATCCTCGCCGATCGGCGAAGGATGCAAGAACTCCTCGGAGCGAGAGCCGCCCATCGCGCCACTCATCGCGGAAACAATGACGTAGCGCAGGCCCAGGCGCTGGAAGATGCGCTCGTAGGTGTCACGCTCAGCCTGGTAGGAGGCGTCCAAGCCCTCGTCATCGATGTCGAAGGAGTAGGCGTCCTTCATGACGAACTCGCGGCCGCGGATCAGGCCGGCGCGGGGGCGCGCCTCGTCGCGGTACTTCGTCTGAATCTGGTAGAGCGTCGCGGGCAGGTCCTTGTACGAGGAGTACATGTCCTTGACCAGGAGGGTGAACATCTCCTCGTGGGTGGGAGCCAGCAGGTAGTCGCCGCCCTTACGGTCGTTGAGCTTGAACAGCGTCGGGCCGTATTCTTCCCAGCGGTTCGTCGCCTTGTAGGGCTCGGCGGGGATCAGGCCCGGGAAGTGCACCTCCTGAGCGCCCATCGCGTCCATCTCCTCACGAACAATCGCCTCGATCTTGCGTAGCGTGCGCAGACCGAGAGGAAGCCAGGTGTAAATACCCGGAGCACAGCGGCGAATATAACCGGCGCGAACCAGAAGCTTATGCGAATTGACTTCGGCGTCGGCCGGGTCTTCACGCAAGGTCCGCAAGAAGAAAGTCGAGAGATTTCGAAGCATGGTCCAAGAGTACGGCACGCGCGGCTTTGAAGGCCAGCGGCACAGCCGTGTCAACACGCATCAGGGCGCCACCCCTCAGATCAGAGCACCGGCCCCCAGCTCTCGCTCGCGCGCATGCGGGTGGGCCGCATAATAGCGACGCGCCATCCAGCCCGGGTACGCCCACTCAGGAAGCCCACCCAGGTACAGGGATTGAATCGCAACCGCAATCATGACGCCAAAGAGGCCGAGCAGCAGCGCGCACGACCCCGTCGTGTCGGTGCCAGCAACCTCGTGACTCACCAGGTGGGCGGTCACGAACCACACGAGGGAGAGAAGAGGCACGAGCGGCCAGACAACACGGTTCACTTCCGCGTTGGTCGATCCACCGCGCAAATCCAGGCGCATCGCGACACGCCTTGCACTCGCAAAAAGCCCCGACCATACCCATGCCCACAAGAGCGCAATGAGTAGACCAACAACGGCGAGCAGCGCGGCGGAACTGAGGACCATCCCATCCCCCTCCTTCTAAGAGCGCAACATCCCCATCGGCGTTGCGTGTAGTCCGATACTACAACACCGCGGGGATGAGCGCGCCATCCGAGGAGCAGTGGCATCGAGCGAGTCAGGCGCCGGAAACGTGCGCCACGCACGCATCGCGCAAATCTCGCAGCATGGACAGCGACGAAAGCGACTCTGCGGCAACACCGGCCCACACAAGCGCGCGTTCGCGCCCGAAGGCCTGGTGACGCTCGCGAATATGAAGCAAGGTGCGTGAAGGAGACAGGGGCAGCAGGGCAATCACGCACGTTCCCGAGGCCGGGGCTCCCTCGGGTGCAGAGGGTGCGGCCACCCGCATAAGGACATGGTCCCCGTCCTCAATGTCAATGATCGTTGACTCATCCGCAGGCTCGAAGGCATGCCCCAACACATCCCACACAACGGAAGCGGGGGCATCAATTGAGACTCCGCGATCAACGACGACATTCGCACCCGGAAGCAGCAGATCACCGGGCAGCGACACGTCAGCCTGCGATGCCGTCAGGCCAATGCGACGCGGGAATCCACTCGCTGCCAGAGCGCACGCGCCGCCGAGCAGGGACAGACACACAAAGTACGAAAACGCATCGGAAATTCCTTAGAGTTCTCAGCAGTCAATGCCCGGAAGCTTAACATCGGGAGTGGCGATGGGAGCAACCTCAACGGTACCCGACCCGGGTTCGAGGCCAAGTTCTTCAGCCAGCGCGTTTGCGCGACGGATCAGTGTTTCGACGATCTGATCCTCGGGAACGGTCTCCACAACCTCGCCACGAATAAAAATCTTACCCTTGCCGTTGCCGGACGCAACACCCAGGTCGGCCTCACGTGCCTCGCCCGGACCATTGACGACACAACCCATGACGGCCACGCGCAGCGGAACACTCAAGTCCTTCAACCCCTCGGTGACGTTTTCAGCCAACGTCCACACGTCCACCTGGGCGCGTCCGCACGACGGGCAGGACACAATTTCGAGTGTCTTATCGCGCAGGCCCAAAAACTCCAGCATCTTGGTGCCCACCTTCACCTCCTCGACGGGAGGGGCGGACAGGGAAACACGAATCGTGTCACCAATGCCCTCGGCGAGCAGGATCGAGAAAGCAGACACGGACTTGATGGTGCCTTGGAAAGCCGGACCAGCCTCCGTCACGCCCAGGTGCAACGGCCAATCCCCCGCCTCCGACAACATGCGATAGGCCTGGACCATCGTCAGCACGTCGTGGTGCTTAACCGAGATCTTGAAGTCGTGGAAATCATTCTCCTCGAAGAGGGAAGCCTCCCAGATTGCCGACTCAACCAAGGCCTCAGGCGTGGCACGACCGTACTTCTTCAGCAGGCGCGGATCCAACGATCCCGCGTTCACGCCGATACGCAACGAAACACCGTGATCAGACGCAGCCTTGCAAATGTCCTTCACCTGGTCGTCGAACTTGCGAATATTGCCCGGGTTCACGCGCACGGCGCCGCAGCCCGCCTCGATCGCCTGGAACACATACTTCGGTTTGAAGTGGATGTCCGCGATGACGGGGATACGGGACTGCTTCGCGATAATCGGCAGCGCCTCGGCATCCTTATCCGTCGGGCACGCCACGCGGACAATGTCACAGCCCGCGGCAGTCAGCTCCGCAATCTGCTGCAGCGTCGCGCCAACATCATGCGTCTTCGTCGTCGTCATGGACTGAACAGACACAGGCGCGCCCCCGCCCACAGGAACATCTCCCACCATCAGGCGATGCGTCTGCTTGCGCGGAAACGGCGACGAAGCCACTGAAGGCATACCAAGATTGATTTCACTCACCCGCCCATTATCGCGCACCCGGGCCAATCCTTCCCACACGGACGGCAGCCACGTGGGAAGGGTCGCTTTCCCCACTCCCACCACAGCGGGCGCGACACCCGCTTAGCCAATCGAAACGGGCTTGACAATGTCAGCGACGATCAACACCACACTCATAGCAACAAGCAAACCCCCAACCACCCACGTGAGGGGAACCAGCCGAGCTGTGTCGGCGGGACCCGGATCCTGTGCGCCGCGCACACGCGCAACCTGGCGCCGCACACCCTCATAGACAGCGCCCAGGATGTGTCCACCATCCAACGGTGGCAACGGGATCAAATTAAAAACGAAGAGCGCCATATTCAACGACGCGAGCAAACTCAGGAGAACAGCTATCACCTGACGAGTATCACGCAAACCCAACGCCTGCGAATCACCGGTTACTTCTCCAGCCATACGGCCCACGCCCACGACCGACACAACGCCACTCGCGTCACGCTGCTCATCGGTGAACACCGAGCGAGCCACCTGCCACACAGCCTGGGGCAAACGCACAACAACCGAAGCCGTTCCAGTGAACATCTGCCAGTCAGCGTGGATGACATCCGCGGGCGAGGCCGACACATACTCGTAGCTCGCTGTCACACCCACGTAACGCGCACCCTGGGCGCCCGTCACCGGCGTGACCGTGAGATCCACGCGTCCACCGTCACGCTCAACGGTCAGAGTCGCGGACTCGCCCTCGGGGGTCGCGCCCACGGCCTGCTGAAGCTCCGCGAAGGTCGTGACCGGCTGCCCGTTCCACGCCTCCACCGTGTCCCCGGGACGCACCCCCGCCTCGTAGGCAGGAGAAGCAACCTCACCAGAGGACGTAGAGATTGTCGCTGGCACGGCCGCAATGGTGCGCGAGGCGGTGGGGGCACCGATCCCGATCATCGTCACGGCGCTGAGCACAATCGCGATCAGCAGGTTCATGAGGGGTCCGCCCAGCATCACGACAATCTTCTTGGGCGCACTGAGCAGGTAGAACGCGCGATGCTCCTGCCCCTCGGGGATCTCCTCCGCCGAGGCCTCGCGAGCCTCCTGAGCGAGCGTCGGCTTACCGCCCCGCCCCACCAGGCGCGTGCCCGGGCGCGCCGGCGCGTACATGCCGACGATCTTCACATAGCCGCCGAGCAGAATCGCACGCAGCGCGTACGTCGTATCCCCGATCTTCTTCTTCCACAGGGCCGGACCAAAACCAACCGCATAATCCGGCACCAGGACGCCGAACTTCTTAGCGGGCAGCATGTGCCCCACCTCGTGCAACGCCACCGACGCCAAAATCCCCACGATGATGACGACGATACCGACGATAGAACCCACGCTCACAAATCCTTCCATTGGCCAGCCGCGACACACTCGCGTGCGCGCCGATCCGCCCAGCGCTGCACGGCCACAATATCCTCCATCGAGGGGTCCGCGACCCCCTCATGCTCACCCACGACCGCTGAGACGGTGTCGACGATCGCGAGCCAGGGAACGATGCCCTTGATGAAGGCGTCGACCATCACCTCATTCGCGGCGTTTAGCACCGCAGGGTGCGTAGCCGAGGCGCCCACGGCAAAGCGCGCCAGATCAATCGCCGGGAACGTCTGGTCGTCCACCGGCTCAAACGTCCACCGCGAGGGATTGCCCCACGTCAGGGGCTCCTCCACGCCATCGAGGCGCTCGGGCCACGTCAGCCCCAACGCGATCGGCAAGCGCATATCCGGAGGGGAGGCCTGCAGCGTCGTCGCCCCGTCGCGCCACGTGACCATCGAGTGCACGATCGACTGCGGGTGAACCGTCGCCACAATATGCTCCGGCTCCACGTCGAAGAGCAGGTGGGCCTCGATCAGCTCCAGGCCCTTGTTGATGAGCGTGGAGGAATTGATCGTCACCACCGGCCCCATGTCCCAGGTCGGGTGAGCCAGCGCCTGCTCCGCGCGCACCCCACGCAGCTGGTCGCGCGTACGACCGCGGAAAGGCCCGCCCGAAGCAGTCAGCACCAGGTCAGCGACCTCCGAGCGCCCCGACACCACCGGCGACGTCAGTCCGCGCTCGTGCACGCCCGAAGCCAGGGCCTGCGCGATCGCCGAGTGCTCCGAATCCACCGGCACGATCTGCCCAGGGAAACGCATCGCGTTCTTCACCAGCGCGCCGCCCACGACCAGCGACTCCTTGTTCGCCAACGCCAGGCGGGCGCCGCAGCGCAGCGCCGCGAGCGTCGACGACAACCCCACGCCACCCGTAATGCCGTTGAGGACCACGGGAGTCGCGCTCGGATACAGCTCCTCCGCACGCTGCACCGAAGCACACACGACCTCGACCGAGGCGTCCTCGCCGACGAACACCTCCGGGCACGTGCCGCCCATCGACTCCACGGCAGCAGCCAGTTCCGCGCGCACGTCTCGAGCCACGCCGACGAACGCGGGATTCAAGGCAAGGACCTGCGCGGCAAGCTCGGCGATCGACGAACCGCCAGCGCTCACACCCAACACGTCGAAACGGCCCCGGTTCGCTTCGATGACCTCGCGGGCCTGCGTGCCGATCGAGCCGGTCGAGCCCAGCAGAACAACGGGGATGGGATCCACCCCGAACACGTGATGGTCAGACATCAGTCGACCGCGAGCAAGATCTCGATCGCGCGCCCCAGGTAGGCGTCCACCGGCCCCTCGGCGTAAGCCTTCTTGCCACGCTTAGGGCGGAAGGTCGCCATGCGAATCTCATTCGCAGTCAGCTCCCCCGCCTCGTCGAAGTAAGCGGCAATGCGGTCAAGCAAATCATCTACCGCCTCGCAGTCATAACCGCGCCCACTAGTGGGATGAGCAAAACGCTCCCCGCGGGGGCGCTGAAGGCGCGGATACAGAGTAGTCGCGCGATCAGCGATACGGTCATACCATGCAGCCTCACCCTCAACCGCCACAGAATCAGCGCGGTCACGGTTAACGAACGCCGCCTCCAAGCGATTCATCGCGCCGTCCACAGCCTCAATGTCGTAACCACGGCGTGTGAGTTCGAACGTCGCCAAACGAACCTGCTCCGCGCTGAACTGCTCGGGAGGAACACCACCCTCGTACGCCCGGCGCGCATCCTCAAAGAACGCATCAACCTGACCGCGGTGGTAGCCCTTCGAGAAAAAACCAACCTTAGGGAACTCAGTCATCATTGCTCCTTACCTTGAGTCATGGAACGAAGAATCTCATCGACAGCCTCCTGGGTGCCGAACTCGGCGGCCACCTGATCCACAACAGTCGTGATCGGCGAATCGTCCACCAACGCATCACGCACGCGGTCAGCCTTGAAAGCCCCCGGAACGAGTGACGCGCCCACATCCGAGCTGTGAACGGGGACGACGAACGACTCGCGCGAGGGCATGGACACCGGAGCCGCCAGGGTCCCCGCCTGCTGTGCATCAGGAACGGGCACACCAACGTCAGGCGCAGGGACCCCGGCCACACTCGGGGGCTGGACGGATACGGACGGGGGCTGGACGGATGCGGACGAGGCCGCAGACGCCACTGCGAGCTTGCCCACACCAGCGGCCGAGGCATCAGCACTCGCTTCCCTGTCATCCTCTCGCTCGCCTTCCCACTCACGCGCACGATCCAGCCCACGTAAAACGCCAATCAGTCGATCAATCTCAGCATCGACTTGCTCCATGTCAAAGCCCCGGAACTTAACAGAAAACTCGATCTCCGTCGCTTTTTGAGCAGTCACGATGTGCTCGTCATCCGTCGCCTGACCCGCGAGAGTGCGCTCAACATCAGCGAGAAACGCGCGAACCTCGCTCATGTCGTACCCCTCACGTAAAAAAAGTACGCGAAAACTCTGCCACCATCACACCTGCCCCTTTCCGGTGACCCGCTTACCCTGGGCCACCGCCGTTGCCAACTGACCACACGCACCATCAATATCAGACCCACGCGTATCACGGATAGAGGTCGCAATCCCGTTGTCGCGCAGACACTGAACAAACGCATCCTGAGCACGCCTGGTCGACGCCGTCCAAATGGAACCCGGCGTCGGATTTAAAGGAATCGGATTCACGTGAACCCAGCCATGGCCTCGTCTATTAAGCTCATCCGCCAACAACTGAGCACGCCACTCCTGATCATTCATGTCCTTAATAAGAGCGTACTCAATCGATACGCGTCGCCCCGTCGCCAAAAAGTAAGCGCGAGCAGCATCCAAAAGCTCCCCCACCTTCCACCGCGAATTGATTGGAATCAGCTCATCACGAAGGTCATCATCCGGGGCGTGCAAAGACACCGCCAGCGTCACCGCCAGCCCCTCCCGCGCCAGCTTCCTAATAGCAGGAACCAAACCAACCGTCGACACCGTGACGTTGCGAGCACTCATCCCAAAACCCTCGGGAGCCGGATCAATCAAGCGATGAAGCGCACCAACGACGGTCTTGTAGTTAGCGAGCGGCTCACCCATACCCATGAAAACAACGTTCGACAGCGTCGTAGGGCCGCCTGCCAGCACACCGTCACGGCACGAAGCCTGCGCATAACGAACCTGATCGACAATCTCAGCCGTCGACAAGTTACGGGTCAACCCCATCTGCCCGGTCGCACAAAACGGGCACGCCATCCCGCAGCCAGCCTGAGAGGAGACACACAGTGTCGTGCGGTGCGGGTAGCGCATCAGGACCGACTCAACCTGGGCTCCGTCATACAGACTCCACAGGTCCTTTGATCGTTCGACCACCATCAGCCTGAAGTGAAACGACCTTCGACACCAGCACCGGCAGAAGCGCCTCACGCACCTGCGCGCGCATACCAGCTGGGATGTCACTCATCCGCTCCGGATCCGCCTCAAAGTGAGTGAAATAATGACGCGACAGCTGATCAGCCCTAAACGCCGGCAGTCCTAAGTCTTTCAGCACCTGCTTACGCCCAGCCGCATCCAAATCCGCCAAGTGCGACGGAGCTTTACCCCTGCGCTTAGCGGTAAAAGACAGAACAGGCTTAGCGCCCTCATGCGTCGCACCCTCCGGCGGCTGGTCCGTCGGACGGACCTCGCGGCGTGTCCCCCGGCGGGACGCAGACGAGGCTGTGGCAACGTCGGAATCAAAACCCTGCGGTGCGCGGCACCCCTTAGTCAACTGGCTCAATGACTGGACTCCCAAGAAATACCCGGCAGCGCCCACGCAAAAATGAAGTAAGCGACCGGCGCACTCATCAGCAGCGCGTCCACTCGGTCGAGAACACCACCGTGCCCAGGCAGAAGCTGCGACATGTCTTTGAGGCCAGCCTCACGCTTCACAAGAGACTCCGTCAGGTCTCCCATCGTTCCAACGAAAGCAATCGACACGCCAGCAATAATGCCCCACCACCAGGCGGCACCCAGCAGCCACAGTCCCACGCAACCGACGCCGACAGCAGTCAATGCGGAACCCGCGAAACCCTCCCACGACTTCTTCGGAGACAACGCAGGAGCCATCGGATGCTTCCCGAACATCACTCCGGCAGCCCAGCCGCCCGTATCGTTGGCAATGACCATCAGTTCGAAGACCACGAAGACCCACGGATTACGCCACGCAGCCAGCATCAGCACGACAAACGAAGCCAAGAAAGGCACGTACACGGCGGTGAACGTCGTCGAAACGACATCGCTCATGCGCGACGCACGGCGCCGATCGAGCAATCTCCACGCCGCACAGACGAACACGGTGATATACAGGGCGAAAAGCATACCCTCGCTGCCCAGCCACCAGGCACACGTCACCATACCGATCGCGCCCACGTACAGAGGAGTCACAGCCAGGGTGATGCCCATGCGCGCGAACGCACCCGCCAACTCCCAAATGCCAATCAGGCAGACAAAACCGATCACCCCGACGAACGCAGAAAGCGACGTAAACAGGGGGACCGCAACGGCGGCGATCAGGACAACAGCCGTTGTGATCGCCTGCGTAAGATTACGCCCGGCCTTCCCCGTCGCCCCACTCGCGGGATGATCGTCGCGTGTGGGGCCCGGGGAGAAAATGCGAGCAAGCAGTGAAGGATCCGTTGACGCCATCAGATCGTCAGCAGTTCGCTTTCCTTCGTCGCGAGCATCTTGTCGATTTGCTCCGTGTGTGACTTCGTCATCGCATCAAGGTTCTTCTCTGCGCGCTCAACATCGTCCTCAGAAGCCTCGCCATCCTTCTTCAGACGATCAAGCTGATCCTTTGCCTTGCGGCGCACACCGCGCACAGAAACACGGCCTTCCTCTGCCTTGCTCTTAGCCTGCTTCACGTACTCTTTACGGCGCTCCTCAGTGAGGGCGGGCAGGACCACGCGCACGACATTGCCGTCATCCGTGGGGTTCACACCCAGGTCGGACTCGCGCAGCGTGCGAATGATCTCCTGTGTCGCAGTGCGGTCAAAGGGAGAGATCAGGACCGTACGAGCCTCAGGAATCTGGAAACTCGCGAGCTGTTGCATCGGTGTGGGCGCGCCGTAGTAGTCCACCGGCAACTGCTCGAACATCGCGGATGTCGCTCGTCCCGTACGGATGTTCGTAAACTCGTGCCTGGCCGACTCGACAGCCTTGTCCATCTTGTCCTCAGCCTCGAGGAGAATATCGTCGATCACTATGTGCTCCTTAACGTCAGTGGTCTGTGAAGGTTATATCACGCCGTCACTAGGGTACCGATTTCAGCGCCCATCAGCGCGCGGGTGACGGCTCCGTCACCGCTCATACCGAAGATACGCGTCGTGAGTCCATTATCTCGACACAGAGCCAAAGCCGATCCGTCGATCACCTTCAGGTCACGACGCAACGCTTCCGAGTAGGTCAGCGTGTCAAAACGATGCGCGTTGGGGTTCTTATTCGGGTCGTCATCATAGACGCCGTCCACACCGTTCTTGGCAACCAGCAGTTCATCACAGTGAATTTCCAAGGCACGTTGAGCTGAGACGGTATCCGTCGAGAAGTAGGGCAGGCCCGCGCCTGCGCCGAACACGACAACGCGGTCCTTCTCCAGGTGACGAATCGCCCGCAGCGGTAGGTAGGGTTCAGCAACCTGCGCCATCGTGATCGCAGTCTGGACGCGCGCAGGAACACCGGCCTGGTCGATAAAGTCCTGCAGGGCGAGAGCGTTCATCACGGTTCCGAGCATGCCCATGTAGTCCGCGCGGGAACGCTCGAGGCCCTCACGCGCCAGCTGCGCCCCACGGAAGAAATTGCCTCCCCCGACAACAATCGCGACCTGCACGCCCTCACGCACCGCCGTGGCCACCTGCTCAGCAATGTTTCGCACGACCTTGGGATCCAAGCCGATCGACCCACCTCCGAATGCCTCTCCGGAAAGCTTGAGCAAAACGCGGCGCTTCGTCGACATGACGCTTCTCCTTTGTGACGGCCCAGGGCGGGCGGAACGGTTCGGAACCATACTACCTGGTAAAAGGGAAGCGGCCCCGCCGTTAGGCGGAGCCGCTTCCAACTGTCAGCAAGCTGACGAGAGACTCATATCAGGCGCCAACGTGCACGCGCACGAAGTTGGTCACCGTTGCACCGGCCTCCTTCAGGACCTGGCCGACGGACTTTGAAGGGTCACGCGCGAAAGCCTGGTCGACAAGGCAGTTGTCCTTGAAGAACGCGTTCAGGCGCCCCTGAACGATCTTGGGAACGATGTTGGCGGGCTTTCCTTCCTCAAGCGTGATCTTCTCGAGGGTGGCGCGCTCCTTGTCGAGCACGTCGGCCGGAACCGAATCGCGGTCAAGGTACGCGGGCATGTAAGCAGCAACGTGCATCGCGATGTCGTGCGCAACGGACTTGCCAGCGGCATCGGTGACGACGAAGACGCCAACCTGCGGGGGCAGGTCGGGGTTCGTCTGGTGCAGGTAGAGGTCGACGTTCTCGCCCTCAACGCGCACGATACGGCCAACCTGCAGCTTCTCGCCGATGACGGCGGCGAAGGCGTCCAGGCGATCCTTGACGGTGCCCTCACCCATGGGTGCGGCGAGCAGCGCGTCCAGGTCGGCGGCGCCGGAAGCGACCGCGGCGGCCAGGACCTCGTTGGAGAAGTCAATGAACTTCTGGTTCTTGGCGACGAAGTCGGTCTCGGAGTTGACCTCGACCAGCACGCCGACGGTGCCGTCGGTCTGAGCGGCCAGCAGGCTGGCGGAGGCCTGGCGGCCCTCGCGCTTGGACAGGGACTTCAGGCCCTTCAGGCGGATGATCTCAAGGGCCTTCTCGGCATCGCCATCAGCCTCGGTCAGAGCCTTCTTGACATCCATCATGCCGGCGCCGGTCTGCTCACGCAGCGCCTTCACATCTGCAGCGGTGAAATTCGCCATCGGATGATTCCTCTCAGTAAAAACTTCAGTCCTGCTTGGTGGCCGACTCTTCGGCGACCTCGGCGGCGACAGCTTCGTCAGCCTGAATCTCGCCCTCGAGGAGCTCGCGCTCCCACTCGGCCAGCGGCTCAGCGGCGGTCTCTTCGCCCTTGCCTTTGCGCACGTCGGAGCGGGCGATGAGGCCCTCGGCGACGGCGTCGGCGACCACGCGGGTCAGCAGGGAAACGGCGCGGATGGCGTCGTCGTTGCCGGGGATACGGTAATCGACCTCGTCCGGGTCAGCGTTGGTGTCGAGGATAGCGACGATCGGGATGCGCAGCTTGCGAGCCTCAGAAACCGCGAGGTGTTCCTTCTTGGGGTCGACAATCCACACGGCCGAGGGAACCTTGGTCATGTCACGGATGCCGCCGAGCGTGCGCGAGAGCTTGTCCTTCTCGCGGCGCATCATGAGCAGTTCCTTCTTGGTGTGACCGGAGGAGGCCACATCATCGAAGTCAATCTGCTCGAGTTCCTTCAGGCGCTGCAGACGGGTCGCAACGGTAGAGAAGTTGGTGAGCATGCCGCCGAGCCAGCGGTGGTTCACGTAGGGCATGCCAACACGCTGGGCCTGCTCGGCCACGGCTTCCTGGGCCTGCTTCTTGGTGCCGACGAAGAGCAGGGTGCCACCGTGGGCGACAGTCTGCTTCACGAAGTCGAAAGCAATGTCGATGTCAGCAATGGTCTGCTGCAGGTCGATGATGTAGATGCCGTTGCGCTCGGTGAGGATGAAGCGCTTCATCTTCGGGTTCCAACGGCGAGTCTGGTGACCGAAGTGGACACCGGACTCGAGGAGCTGACGCATGGTAACGATCGCCATGGTTCGTCCTTTCCCCGCAAGTCGCGAGTGATCAGTGGGGTCTCCCCCGGGTTTATCGGTTTTCTGTGCGCTTGGCGCACCCTGGTGCCATGACCAGCGACCATCCCCGAAGGGACCGAAGCCGCCACGCCTCACTGCCTTCTCGGTTTCGTGCGGACAGCGATAAATGGCACGCGAAGTCACCTGCACAAGGCAAGTGCCCAACAATGTTACCGCACAGGCACTCGTTGTCTGATCACGGGAGGGGTGTGAGTGTGCTGACTTTCACGTCGATGAACGAGGCGTGGGTTGGTTGTCTCCGTCACGCACAGTCGGAAGTGGGCATTGACCGCTATCCACAGAGACCCGGACCTGTCGCAGCCTGTGCACAGGCTTACTCGTTCGGGTGGATTCGGCCTGGTGGCGAACGCAGAGTGAAGAGATGAGTTCATTACGTTGTTACCACCGTCGGCTGAGCGCTGTCCTCGCCGCATGTGTGTCATGCTGTCTCTTGCTTGTCGTGTGCATGCCCGCCCGATCTGCGCGCCGTGGTGAGCGCTGGCAGTGGCCGAGCGGCTCACCCGTTCCCGTTGTGTCCTCCTTCGCTGCGCCCGTCCACGATTGGCTGCCAGGTAGGCGCGGCGTCACCCTGGCATATCCGGGCGGCTCACCCGTGCACGCGTGTGATTCCGGCACGGTAACGTTTGCGGGCCAAGTGGGCGGACACTGGGTCGTCTCGATCCAGCACGATGTGCGCGGGCGCACCATTTGGTCGACATATCTTCCGGTCACGCCGAGCGTAAACGTCGGAGATACCGTCACGAAGGGCGCGCAGATTGGCCTCGTCGAGGAGGAATCGGAAACTCTGCACTGGGGAGCGAAAATCGGGCCGAAAACGTACGTCGATCCGATCCGCCTGACGGTGGCAAGACCTCGGCTCCTCCCCTGGGACGGGTAGAGCCAGCGGACGCCTCAGGCGCGCGGATGAGCGCGCTGGTAGATTGCGCTCAGCCTGGCGGTGTCGACGTGCGTGTACCGCTGGGTTGTCGACAGCGACGCATGCCCCAGCATTTCCTGAACGGCACGCAGATCAGCCCCTCCCTGGAGGAGGTGAGTCGCCGTGGAATGCCTCAGCCCATGCGGAGCAATGTCGTGCACGCCCGCTCTAGCGGCCATTTTGTGGACCATTGTGCGTATGACACGCGGATCGATGCGCCCCCCTCGGTCTCCTAAGAACAACGCGTTACCACTGGTATCCCCCATGAGCTGAGGCCGACCGCGCACGAGCCAGTGATCAAGCGCCCGAGCCGCTGGAGGACCGTAGGGCACCACCCGTTCCTTGTTCCCCTTCCCAAGGACGCGCACTGTCAGCGCATCACGGTTCAGTGAGGACACGTCAAGGGCACACACCTCGGAGACACGAAGTCCGCACGCGTAGGTCAGCTCGAGGATCGCCCAGCTTCGTATTTTGGCAGGGCTGCCACCGAGTGCTTCGTCGCGTGCCGTATTAATGAGGGCGCGCGCGTCCGATTCGTCGAGAGGCACCGGCAGACGCTGGTCGGCACGCGCACTCGTGAGCGCCGCCGCAGGGTCGTTGGCCAGGATTTCCTCCCGCACCGCCCACGCTGTGAAATTACGGATGGCAGCAGTGTGGCGAGCGATCGTTGAGCGGGCACCCCCTCTGGTCAGCGTGTCTGCTAGCCACGAACGGATGCGACGCTGCGTGAGCACTGCTCGAAGCTGAACGACCGACGCATCCGGGCTAAGCCCGAGGAATTCCAGGAGCGAACGCAGGTCCCCCAGATAGGCGTCCACGGTATGCTCGCTCATCCGACGGCTCAGGCGCAAGTATCTCCCCCACTGATCGCCAACGGACTCACTCATGCGCTCATCCTACGGTGTCAGGTCCCGGTCTGCGTGCCCACCCACGGGTCGAACTCGTGACAAGTCCGGCCACTGACAGGTCCATCAGGGCGCGATTAACTTCGCCTCGTTCGAGTCCCGCGGACACGCAAATTGCCGCCACGTCGGCCGGCGAACTACGAGGCAGTGCCTCCCACACGCGGCGCGGAATGGAAGCCAGCGCGCTGATTCCGCGGTCCTCCTCAACCGGCATACCAAACAGAGGTGTCTCGCTATCGACCGAAATGGGACCGGCCAGTTCCGCGGCGTCTTTCCCGTCACGAATGATCGTGGCGCCGTTACGCGCCAGCTCGAGGCATCCAACCGACATGGGGGCATCGACGGCCCCTGGAACGGCTCCCAGCTCGCGTCCGCTAACCATTGCCCAGCGTGCCGTTGCGAGAGCACCTGATCGTGCCCCGGCCTCGACAACGATCGTTGCGGCACTCCAGGCCGCGATAAGCCTGTTACGAGTGAGGAAACGCCACTTCGCGGGTCTGGCCGTGGGAGACACCTCGGAGATGAGCGCCCCTCCGCCCGCGATCATCGCGCGGAAGTCCTCCGTGTGACTCGCCGGGTAAGGGTTGAGGACACCACCGGCCAGGATGCACACCGTCGCACCGCCACCCGCAAGCGCGCCGCGGTGTGCTTCGATGTCGATACCAATAGCTCCTCCCGATACGACGGTGTAGCCGACGCGCGCCAGGTGGTAGGCAATGTTGCGCGCGCACCTGCCCCCGGCTCCTGTCGAGGCGCGAGCGCCGACGATCGACACATGTCCGTCACTCCGGGCACTTTCAGGTAGGGTTCCGAGCACCCACAGGCCGAGAGGTTCGTTGTCTCCGAGGCACGACAGCTGCGAAGGCCACCGAGGATCGGAGGGGGTGATCAGGGAACCGCCGGCGCGCTCGATGCGCGCAAGGTCGCGGTCGGCATCGACCGACAATGCTCGCTCGCGCCACCGACCCCATTGGTGGTGCCAGTCAACGTGTCCGTAGGCGTTCAATTCGCGGGGCACGCCTTTCCAATCGTTCTGGAGCCATTCGCGTCCCGCACGGTCTCCGAGCAGTGTGCGCACGACACGTGCTGAGCTTTCGGCTGGTTCGGCCACGGCAGACCACCAGGCGGCCTCCCATGTGTGAGCGTCATGTGTCATGATCGTGTCCGTTCCGCAGCTGTTGTGCTGCAACGATGTGGTCGAGTGTTGGGCGGCAGGTGCCTTCTAAGTCAGCCAGCGTCCATGCCAGGCGCAGCATGCGGTCAATGCCGCGCATCGACGACTCTCCGGCATCAACGAGTCGGTCAAGGTAGGCCACCAGGCCCGCATCGATGCCGCTGTGACGCCTGATCCACGCGCCTGGCAGCTGCGCGTTGCAGACCCACGGAGTCGCGGCAAGACGATGCCGCGAGCGTTCACGCGCCTCACAGACACGGCCTTTTATGGCGGCAGAATCGTGCACTGTGCCTAAAGCCATATCGGCTCGCGTCGGAGTGTGCACGTCGATACGGATGTCCATGCGATCGAGCAGTGGACCAGATAGGCGCGCCATGTATCGCCTCTTTGCAATGGAGGAACACGTACATCGTCGGCCACCCTTGCGTCCTCCACACGGGCACGGGTTTGAGGCCATTACCAGTTGAAACGAGGCAGGGTAGCGCGTGTGGATTCCTGAGCGATGCAGGTTGACGACCCCCGTCTCGAGGGGTTCACGCAGGGAATCGAGGACCGAGGGAGCGAACTCCGCGGCTTCGTCGAGGAAGAGGATTCCGCCGTGGGCCAGCGAGGCAGCGCCCGGCGTGAGCGTGCGCGATCCTCCGCCGATGAGGGCCGCCATGGTGACGGAATGATGGGGGGCTTGGAAGGGCGGGTGTGTGACCAGACCGACACCAGCTGGTACTAGCCCTGCAACGGAATGCAGGGAGGTGGTCACCAGTGCGGTGTCCGGGTCAAGGTTCGGCAGGATCGTGGGAAGGCGCGAGGCCAGCATCGTCTTGCCAGAGCCGGGTTCTCCGAGGAGGAAGACGTGATGGCCCCCCGCTGCCGCGACTTCCATTGCTGCGACAGCCTCTGGTTGTCCACGTACATCCGCCATGTCGAGCGGAGGCTGCGCATCCACAGAGCGAACGACCTTGCGCGTTCCCATTCGTCCGCGGAACGGAGCTTTGAGCGCTTGTCCCCCACCCCAGGAGATCAGATCGGCCAGGTGCGAAAAGCTGATAACTTCGATACCGGTAACAAGGTTTGCTTCGCTGGCGCATGAGGCTGGGACAATGACGCGGCGTACCCCGCGTGAGCGGGCGGCGAGCACAGCGGGTAGCACCCCGCGGACGGCTTGAATGCTGCCGTCCAGTGCGAGTTCACCGATGATCACACTGTCCTCGAAGGCCAGCGGAGAAACCAAGCCAGTGGCCAGCGCGATGGACGAAGCGATGGCCAGGTCAAAGCCCGAGCCGGATTTGGGGATGCCAGCTGGAGAGAGATTGACGGTGATGCGTTGATCCAGCACGTCCAGGCCACACGATTCGAAAGACGCGCGCACTCGATCGCGAGCCTCACGAACCGACGTGTCCAGCAGGCCCACGAGTGTAAAGGCCACAAGCCCCGCCCCCGCGTAGGTTTCGACATCAACCAGGTGCCCTTCGATGCCGACGACACTGATTGAGTAGGTGCGGGCAAGACCCGGCCCGTTCATTGCACGCCTCGCAGCCATAAGGTCTGTGCCCCACGTGTGCGCAGGTCCACGCCGGATCCCGGTGCTGTCGGCCAGTCGCGCAGTGCCCGCGCGTTAAGGGTCAAGGCGACAACGTCGATGCGGACCCGAGACCCGAGATGGCCTCGTTGCCGACACCACGCTCCAGTGAGCGCACGAAGACGAGCGACTTTACGCGGATCGACTGAGGCTAACGCGCTGCCCTTCCCCCGTCCCACCCGGGTGCGCACCTCAACTATCACCGTCCACGCTTGAGCCGAGTCAGTGTCGTCAAGTGCGATGATGTCGAGTTCACCTCGTCTTCCATCGCGCCAATTGCATTCCAGAACCCGCAGTCCAGCCTCTTCGATCATGAGGCGTGCCGTATATTCCCCGGCCGCGCCCAAGACCTTCCGATCGGGCCGTGTTGAGTATTCCATGTTCTCTCACCTCCACCACCACACTGCATCGGGGATAGACGGCCCTTCAACGCGGAAACCGCCCCCTGTGGATAGGGGGCGGCGAACAATAGTGGCTGTGGATAGGCCCGCAGCAACGGCGGGCCTGTGGATATGGAGAGTCAGGGGATGTCAAGCTCGGGCTTTGACAGCTCTTCGACGTTGACATCCTTGTAGGTGATGACTCGTACCGAACGCACGAAACGCGACGAGCGATAGATGTCCCAGACCCACGCGTCGGTGAGCGTGAGTTCAAAAAACACGTCCCCTCCTACCGGTCGTGCTTGGACATCGACGTGGTTGCACAGGTAGAAGCGCCTCTCAGTTTCCACGACGAACTTAAACAAGCCGATGACGTCCCGGTACTCCTTGAAAAGCTCCAGCTCCAGGTTGTTTTCGTAACCTTCGATTTCTTCGCTCACGGACCCATCATGCCGGGCGCGTCGCTGCATCTCGCCGAGCTGACCCGGCGCGCCCTACTTTGTGGGGTTTGTCGGCATCTTCCACGAGCGGCGATGAAAATCGCTGACACCCAGGTGCGCGATGGCACGTGCATGCGCGGCCGAACCGTATCCTTTGTTGGAGGCCCACCCGTATCCGGGGTCCTCCACCTCACTCATGAGGCGATCACGCGAAACCTTGGCGAGAACCGAGGCGGCGGCGACGACCGCGCACGTTAGGTCAGCTTTGACCTGCATGTGCACGGGCAGGTCAACGCCGAAAGGGTCATCCGGACCGTCGAGTGTCCCGAATAGATCAACGGGGGCACTGAGCCAATCGTGTGATCCATCCAATAGGACGCCTCCGGGGACGAGGCCGTGGCTGGCGACCTCGGCCAGGGCACGTCGTCCGGCGAGGCGCAGGGCAGCGATAATCCCCCATTGATCGATTTCCTGTGGGGACGCGTAGCCGACGAACGACGCTAGCACCCAGGCCTGGATGGGCTTGACGAGGCTCTCGCGTCTGCGCGCGGTCAGCGCCTTGGAATCGGTGAGTCCCTCGGGTACGGGCGGCGCATCTGCACCGATGAGGGCGACACCGACGGCGACGGGGCTGGCTAGGGCGCCGCGTCCCACTTCGTCCATGCCGGCGACGACTCCCCACCGCTTCGCGAGGGAGAGTTCAAGATCGCGTGAGGCTGTAATCATGATGGGTCGGGGACGGCGGAGAACACCTCCGGATGCCCGACGTCACTGGACCAGCGCGAGATTGGCCAGATCACTGCCTGGACGGTACCCACGACCGAGGACACGGGCACGTAAGGCGACTGCCCCTCGCCCATGTGATAGCGCGAATCCGCGGAGTTTGAACGGTTATCGCCCATGACCCACAGGTGTCCCTCCGGAACCGTGATGTCGAATGATCGTTCGCCGCACGGACTTTGCCCATTGGCGACGTAGGGTTCGTTGATTTCGACCCCGTTGACGCTCACTTTGCCGCTCGCGCTCTCGCAGGTAACGCGATCACCTCCGACACCGATGACGCGTTTGACAAGGGTCTGTTCGCCGCCGCCGGGCACAAAGCCCGTGAACTCCCCGAGTCTGCGCGCCGCCGACGGCGAGGTAACCGACGTCGTTCCGAGCCATCCGAGTGTGTCGTCGAAAACGACGACATCGCCGCGATGAATATTAGAGCGCAACGCGTCCACGCGAGACACGGCGATGCGATCATCCTCGACCAGCGTGTTGCGCATCGAGGGAGAGGGAATCCAGAAAACCTGGACAACGAAGGCGCGCAGGAGGGAGGAAATCACCAGTGCGACGACGATGATCATCAGGATTTCGCGCAGCCATACCAGGGGGTTACGCCGGGCGCGCGCTTCGGCGCGTTCACGATCGCGTAACGAGGGAGCATGCACCGGTCCGAGCTCGGTTCCTGCGGTCGGGCTCATGCGTCCTCCTCCTGAATTCGTCAACGTTCCAAGGATACGGCGAGGCCCGACACCGGCGCGCGGTGTCGGGCCTTTCCGTGAAAAATGCCAAGGCGCGTGGCCGCTGGCCTCACTCGGCCTTGCCGGAGCGGTGCTCCTTGATCTTCGCGGCCTTGCCGTGACGCTCACGCAGGTAGTAGAGCTTGGCGCGGCGCACGTCGCCCTTGGTGACGACCTCGATGTGGTCGATCGTGGGGGCGTGAACCGGGAAGGTACGCTCGACGCCCACGCCGAAGGAAACCTTGCGGATGGTGAACGTGGAGGACACGCCGTGGCCGCGACGAGCGATCACGACACCCTGGAAGACCTGGATACGGGAGCGGTTGCCTTCGATAACCTTCACGTGCACCTTGAGGGTGTCGCCCGCGCGGAACGGCGGGATGTCATCGCGCAGCGAAGCCGCATCAACGGCGTCCAGCTTCTGCATTTTTTCTCCTTGACGCCTTCGCCGCAGGTCGGGGGCGCCTGGTTGGGCGGGCCTGTGCCCGCTCATTCGGTCGTCCGATCGTGCGCCTCGGTGTCCCCCTGCGGCAGGATCAACCGCGCACAATCTTGATAATTATCCCACGCGACCCCTTGTTCAGGGGAGCGTTGCGCCGCCCGTCGGGGTGAGATCACGCACCATGACGATGTCGTGGTTGAGGACGCCACCGACGTCGAAGGTCCTGGTGGAGCGTCTGCGGAAGCCGTGGCGCTTATAGAAAGCCTGGGCTTTCTTGTTGGCGCGGTTCGTCCCGAGCGCGAGGGAGGCGTGCCCACAGTGGGCGGCGTCGCTCGCTGCCGCCTCCACGAGGGCGTCGGCGATGCCGCTGCCCCGCCACGGCGCGTCGACGTAGCACTTCGACAGGTAGGCGGCGTCCGCCTCGACCTTTCCGGGGCGAACGAGTTCGGGTGGGATGGCGTCCTTGCCGACGATGGTGAGGGTGTAGCCGACGAGGTGGGCGTCGATCTGCGCGACGAGGATCCTGTGGCGCGTCGGGTCAGCGAGCATGGCGTCGAACATATCCGGCCCGAGTTCGGCGGCAATGAACGCGTCGATAGCTGCGCGCGGCAGCTCGGGCGGGCACGCCTCGGGGAAGGTACGCGAGGCGAGAGCGCTGAGCTGTGCGGCGTCGCCGGGTTCGCCCTGGCGAATCGACACCGGACGCGCGCTGCCCTCACGCGGGTACGCGACGCCGCAGGCGGCCAGGGCCGCGCGGTCCTCACGTCCGAGCGAGTCGGCGCGAAGCTCCAGCGCCAGGTCCGGGCGAACAGCCGCGGTCTTCTCGATGGCTCGGTCTCGCCGCCAGCGCTCGATGGCCGCATGGTTGCCTCCCAACAGGACCTCGGGGACCGGGCGGGAACGGAACTCCCGGGGCTTTGTAAACACGGGGTATTCGAGCAGACCTGCGCCCGAGTAGGATTCCTCAACAAGAGAGTCCGGGTTGCCCATGAATCCGTCGAGGAGGCGCGCGACTGCCTCAGCGAGAACCATTGCAGCCACCTCACCACCGTTGAGCACATAGTCGCCGATGGAGAACTCCAACACCTCGATACCCACTCCCCGATAGTGCTCGGCAACGCGCGCATCGATCCCCTCATAACGCCCGCACGCGACGATAATCTGATCGGCGCGAGCCAAGTCCTCGACCAAAGGCTGAGTGAGCGGTGTGCCCGACGGAGTCGGGATCGCGAGAATACGCCGGGACGAGGCCGGGGCGGCGTCCTCGTCACCGGCGCGCAGCGAGATGGCGAGCACCTCATCGAGGGCACGCGCCCACACGTCCGCGCGCATGACCATGCCGGCGCCACCACCATAGGGAGTGTCGTCGACGCTGCGGTGCTTACCGGTAGCCCACTGCCGCAGGTCATGGGCAGCGAGGGTCACGAGGCCGACGTCCTTCGCCTTGCCCATGAGGGAGAGGGTCAAGGGCGCGAAATAGTCGGGGAAAATGGAGATGAGATCAAAACGCACGCTACTTGCCGTCCCGCTCAGATACGGCCTGGTCATCGAACAAGCCTGGAGGCGCGTCAATGACGACGAAACCACCCTCCACGTCGACAGTCGGCACAAGCTGAGTGACGAAGGGAACCATGACGGTGCCAGCCTCAGTCGTGACGAGCAACAGGTCCTGGGCGGCACCGGGGGTCAAGCCGCTGACGGTACCGAGCGCCTCACCACTCGGTGTGCGGGCTGCAAGACCCTTGAGCTGATGCGGATACCAGGCGCCCTCCTCCGCATGCTCCTCAACGAGCAGTCGAGCGCCACGCAACGCTTCAGCATCCTCGCGCGACACGCACTCCTCGAAAGATGCCAGGACGCGATCCTTGTGGACGCGGATGGATCGGACCGTCACCACGGCACCGCGTCCCGCGACGTCCAGGCGCGCACCCGGTGTCAAAATCTCCGGGTCGTCGCTGCGAACGTCGAGAATGACCTCGCCGCGCAGACCGTGGGCGGGGCCGACGATAGCGGCTGTGAGCTGCATGGGATCTCCTCATCATGAACTGGGATCTGTCCGAAGGATACAACGAAGGGGTCCGGCATCGCCGGACCCCTTCGTGACGTGTGCGAGTCTTACTCGCGATCCGTGTCAACAACGTCGACTCGGACTGTGCCGCGCGTCGACAGCGCACCCATGACGGTGCGCAGCGCGCGAGCCGTCCGACCGCCACGCCCGATGACTCGACCCAGATCCTCGGGGTTCACGCGAACCTCCAGGAGCTGACCGCGTCGCATCGAACGAGGGGTCACCTCGACATCTTCGGGGTGGTCAACGATGCCGCTGACCAGGTGCTCCAACGCGTCGGCGAGCATGCTCAGGCATCCTCTCCGGCGGCCTCTTCGGAAGCCTGCTCGGCCTCGGCGGCGGCTGCGGCAGCAGCGGCCTCTTCCTCGGCTTTCTTCGCGGAAGCGGCGGCCTTGGACTTCTCAGCCGCAGCCTCGGCGTCCTTGACGGCTTGCTCGGCCTGGGCGGCCTTGTCAGCCTCGGAGACCTCCACGCGGGAAACCGCGTCGGCCTTGCCGTTGAACTTGGCGATGTCACCGGTCAGGACCAACAGGTTGCGGACCTGGTCGGAGGGCTGAGCGCCGACACCGAGCCAGTACTGGGCGCGCTCAGAGTCGATGCGGATGATCGACGGGTTGGGCTGAGGATCGTAGTAGCCGACCTCTTCGATGACGCGTCCGTCGCGCTTCTTGCGGGAATCGACGACGACGACACGGTACTGGGCGGCGTGGATCTTACCCACGCGCTTCAGGCGAATTCGAACTGCCACTTGTGTGGTCTCTCCATTTCAGAATTGGTGTGGACCTTCGCGTCCCAAGGTGGGAAACACAGGGGTCGCATCGGACCGGGACACGACGATACGCAGTGAGAGGGTCTACGAACCGTCGGGTACAGCTAGCGATTATGCCACAGATTGGGCCGAATTCCCACATGGGACCCCTGACTCTCCCCCAGCGATACGGTTAGATCAATCACTACGATGATGTGAGTCAGGGACGCTGCCAAGCGAGAACTCCCCCGACGTAGACGGCGGTTGGGCGAGCGAGCGCAAGAGGATCGGTGCGCGGATCCTCGTCGAGAATCAGCAGGTCGGCTTCCCCTCCCTCGACGAGACCCGGCCCCCCCCAGGTAGCGCTGGCTGATCCACGTGGACGCATCGATGACGGCCTGAGAGGTTGCTCCCCAACGCTTCCACAGGTCAAGCTCGCCCGCGATCGACCCATGCTCCTGGTAACCTCCCGAATCTGTACCTTGGAGCAGGAGGACGCCCTGGTCGAGGAGCATCACAAAGTGCTCGCGACGTCGCTCATACATAGCCCGCATCGTGGCGGCATACACGGGGTACTTGGTGCCCGCCTGGGCAGCAAAATCCGCGAAAAGCTCCACCTGGCGAAGCGTCGGCGTCACGGCGATGCAACGCTTAGCGATCTCGGCGGCCTGGTCAGCGTCAATACCGCTGCCGTGTTCAATGTCATCGACACCAGCCTCAATAAGCGAGTCGATGACGCGGTGAGAGAAAGCATGGACCGCGATGCGAGCCCCGGCCTCGTGAACGGCGGCCACAGCCTCGCGAAGAACTGACGGATCCCACAGGGGCATGAGGTCCGCCTCCACGCCACCCGAGCGATCAATCCAGTCGCCGACAATTTTGACCCACCCATCCGAGCGCGCCGCCATGTCGGACAGGACAGCAGGTAGCTCGCGTTGCTCCCCGACATCGACGGGCAACCCCCGCATGTAGCGCTTCGGACGAGCGACGTGACGCCCACAACGGATCAGCCGAGGTCCAACCAGAGAAGCGACGCAAGAATTATCGACAGGCACGCCACAGTCGCGCACGAGAGTGACGCCACTGGCTACTGTGGCCCGAGCCTGACGCACCATCTCGTCGGCGTCGACCGGACCATCCTTGGAATACCCGACGTGACAGTGAGCATCGACCAATCCAGGGACGATGAAGCACGAACACTGCCCGCGAGTGTCCCCCTCGGCGCATACCCGCCGAATAATCCCATTGGAGACGGACCACGTACCCTTCACCCACTGCGGGCGAACAGACGCATCATCGGCCCACAGGCACACGCCGCTGACGAGCATACGATCAGAGCCGCCCAAGCATTCGCTTGACGTCGTCGGGCAGATCGTCAAAAGTCGGACGCGGAGCGGGGACCCCAGTCGGTGCGCCAAACGAGGACCCCTGAGCGGCGTTGCGTTCCGACGGGGGTAGCATCGCCTCGAGTTCTTGCTGGCGGCGCTTCGCCGGATTACCGGAGCGAGCCTTCTTCTTCACGCGCGCACGCTGAGCCTGCGCCTTGCGAGCATTCGCCTTCTGTTTGGCCTTGCCGCCGCGCCCAGGAAGAGCACCCATGCCAGGCACGCCAGCACCCATCTGGCCCATCATGTCGCGCGCAGCCTCGAAGCGTTGGACGAGCTGGTTGACCTCAGCGACGGTCGTACCGGAGCCTCGGGCGATACGTGCACGGCGCGAACCGTTAAGGATAGAAACGTCCTCACGCTCCGCGGGAGTCATCGAACGAACAATGGCCTCGACGCGATCAACCTCGCGCTCGTCGAAGTTCTCGATCTGGTCGCGCAGCTGCGCAGCCCCCGGGATCATGCCGAGCATCTTCTTCATGGAACCCAGCTTCTTGATCTGCTGGAGTTGACTGAGGAAGTCTGCGAGGGTCAGCTCACCGGCCAGTGCCTTAGCGGCGACCTTCTCGGCTTCCTCGGCATCCATCTTCTTTTCGGCCTGCTCAATGAGGGTGAGAATGTCACCCATGTCGAGGATCCGCCCGGCCATGCGGTCCGGGTGGAAACGCTCGAAGTCGTCAAGGCCCTCACCCGTGGAAGCGAAGAGGATAGGCGCCCCTGTGACGCCGCGCACGGATAACGCTGCGCCGCCTCGCGCGTCACCGTCCAGCTTGGACAGCACGACTCCAGTGAAACCGACACCGTCACGGAAGGCTGTGGACGTCGAAACGGCGTCTTGGCCTACCATTGCGTCTAGGACGAACATAATCTCGTGCGGTTTCACCGCATCACGGATCGCGATCGCCTGGCCCATCATCTCCTGGTCGACGCCCAGGCGGCCGGCGGTGTCGACGATGACGACGTTGATGCCGCTCTGGCGGGCGAACTCCACGCCGCTTCTCGCGACCTCGACGGGGTTGCCCACGCCGTTGCCCGGCTCAGGGGCCCACACCTTGACCCCGGCGCGCCCGCCGACAACCTGGAGCTGCTGGACAGCGTTCGGACGCTGAAGATCGGAGGCCACGAGCAGGACCGTCTTACCTTCCTCACGCAGCCATTTGCCAAGCTTTCCAGCGAGCGTCGTCTTACCGGCACCCTGGAGGCCGGCGAGCATAAAAACAGTCGGACCAGAGTCAGCAAAGGAGAGCTCACGAGTCGCACCGCCCAGAATCTCCACGAGTTCGTCATGAACAATAGAAACGACCTGCTGGCCGGGGTTCAAGGCCTTCGAACGAGCCGCGCCGTAAGCCTTCTCGCGCACCTGGGACGTGAACTGGCGAACGACAGGGAGGGCGACATCCGCATCGATCAGGGCGCGACGAATGTCGGAAATCGCCTTGTCGACGTCCGACTCGGTCAGGACCCCGCGGCTGCGCAGGGTGCGGAAGGATTGGGTCAGGCGATCTGACAGGTTTCCAAACACGTGATCTCTCCCAAGATGGCGACAGTACTAGGCCAGAGTAGCGCACCTCGGCCCCGGTCGTAGGACCGGGGCCGAGGAGAACAGCATGGAAGGGACTCTAGGCGTTGCCCACGATCGCGTCAACGAAGCCTTGCGGATCGAAGGGGGCCAGATCATCTGCGCCTTCACCGAGACCGACAAACTTCACGGGAACACCCAGGGCACGCTGAACCGAGACGACGATACCTCCCTTTGCGGAGCCATCAAGCTTCGTCAAGACGATGCCGGTCACGCCGGTCGCCTCCGCGAAAACTTCGGCCTGCTTCATACCATTCTGGCCGGTGGTGGCGTCCAAGACGAGGAGGACCTCGCAGACGGGCGCTTGCTTTTCCATAACGCGCTTGATCTTGCCGAGCTCGTCCATCAGGGTCGACTTGTTCTGCAGGCGGCCCGCGGTGTCGACGAGGACGACGTCCACATCGCGCGAGATTCCCTCGCGCACGGCCTCGAAGGCGACGGATGCCGGGTCGGCACCCTCACGATCACTCCTGACGACGTCGACACCCACGCGCTCACCCCAGGTGGCGAGCTGATCGGCGGCGGCCGCGCGGAAAGTGTCAGCGGCGCCCAGAAGAACGGTCTTGTCCTCCGCGACAAGAATGCGGGCAAGCTTGCCCACGGTCGTGGTCTTGCCGGTACCGTTAACACCGACCATCAGGACGACGGCGGGCTTGGTGACATCATCGGCCTCTGGACGGGTCAGGTCGAGGGAACGATCCATGTCGGGACCGACGAGGGCCAGGAGTTCCTCACGCAGGATCTCGCGGATGCGTGCCTCGTCGCTCGTGGACTCGACGGCGACGCGACGCTTGAGGGCCTCCATGAGGGAATCAGTGGCCTCGAGGCCGAGGTCGGCGATCAGGAGGGATTCTTCAATCTCCTCCCAATCGGCGGCGCTGAGCTGACCACGACTGAGTACTCCAAGGATGGCGCGGCCCAGGGAACCGGACGAGGCAAGCCGTTCGCGCAGGCGCTGCATGCGCGAACGCACAGGTTCGGGGCGCTCGACACTTGGCTCCTGCGCAACTTCTTCTTCGGCGACCGGGCTCTCATCTTCCTCGGCGACCGGACTCGCGTTTTCAGCGGTCGGGCCAGCGCGCGGCTGCTCGGCTGGCTCCTCCTCAGATTCGATAGGCGTTGGGCTCTCGCCTTGGGCGGACACCCGGGACTCAACCGTGATGGTCACGTCGTCGGTGGAAGGGCGTCGGGCGCTGACGGCGAGGCGAATAACCACGCCGATAAGCACAGCGAACACCACAGCGACGACAACCGCCCACGGCGTGTGAAGGAATGAAACAAATGCGTCCATGGGGTCATTATCCCCCATGGACACATTCGGATGAAAGAGGCAGTGAGTTCGTGGTTCCTTAACGGCCCTCCGCGTGACCTCCCTTACGCCCTCGGTCGAAGCGACCGCTCATCCGCTCGGTAACGTTTTCGAGGCGATCCACGCCCGGGAGGCGGTCGGCGTCGAAATACGCATTGGAAGTGTCAGCGCTGAGCAGGAGGGATTGCAAAGAAGCAGTGCGCGGTGTCACAGGGTCCGTCACCAGACCCAGAGGCGCGCTTGGGCAGGGAATGGCTCTTGACGTCCTCCTTCAGCTCTTCGCCCTCACGCATAATGACCCCCTTCCAATCGTCGGCACTGCGCCTCGACAGTGCGAGCGCGGCAACGACACCACCCGCAACGACGAGAACAAGGACGACAGTCACGACAAGAATCAGTGCACCCTCAAGCATGTCTTCATCCTGCCCTACCGCACGCTCAGCGGCGAGAGTGCCACCCGATACTGACCGCATTGTGACAATAATGTCACGGGCCGGGAACGCGATGGTCCCGGCCCGTGCGTGGCGTATGAGGTACGGTCAGTCGAGATAGTCTCGAAGCACCTGCGAACGCGAGGGGTGACGCAGCTTCGACATGGTCTTGGATTCAATCTGACGGATGCGCTCGCGCGTAACACCGTAGACCTTGCCGATCTCGTCGAGGGTCTTAGGCTGGCCGTCCCCAAGACCGAAACGCATTGAAACAACCCCCGCCTCACGTTCGGACAGTGTGTCAAGCACGTGGTGGAGCTGCTCCTGAAGCAGCGTGAAAGACACGGCATCAGCAGGCACGATAGCTTCGGAATCCTCGATAAGGTCACCGAATTCTGAGTCACCATCCTCGCCCAGAGGCGTGTGAAGCGAGATGGGTTCGCGACCGTACTTTTGAACCTCCACGACCTTCTCAGCGGTCATGTCGAGTTCCTTGGCCAGCTCTTCAGGCGTCGGCTCGCGGCCCAAGTCCTGCAGCATCTGGCGTTGGACGCGGGCGAGCTTGTTGATGACCTCGACCATGTGCACGGGGATACGGATTGTTCGTGCTTGATCTGCCATCGCGCGTGTGATCGCCTGGCGAATCCACCACGTGGCGTAAGTCGAGAACTTGTAACCCTTCGTGTAGTCGAACTTTTCGACCGCGCGGATAAGGCCCAGGTTGCCCTCCTGGATCAGATCCAGGAACTGCATACCGCGACCGGTGTAGCGCTTGGCTAGCGACACGACCAGACGCAGGTTAGCTTCGAGCAGGTGGTTCTTCGCCTGCTGGCCGTCCTGGGCGAGGAAGTGCAGCTCGCGACGCTTCCGGCTGGTCATCTCGTCAGCCTGGTTCTTCAACTTGTACTCAGCGTACAGGCCAGCCTCAATACGCCTGGCCAGGTCAACCTCCTGCTCGGCGTTGAGCAAAGAAACCTTGCCAATCTGCTTCAGGTAATCCTTCACCGGATCGGCGGTCGCGCCGGCGACCGTCACTTGCTGGACAGGTTCGTCGGTCTCATCAGAGTCGGAGACGACGAAACCACCCTTCACGTGAATACCCGCGTTTGTGCGTTCACGCAACGCCGCCCCTTCGGAAACCTTGGCGTCTTCTTCCTCTGCTTCTTCCTCAGCCTCTACCACCTCCTCGTCGTCGCTGCCGGCGCCAAGATCAGGATCCTCCAGGTCTTCGCCGATGGGTTCGAATTCCTCCTCGGATGTCTCGAGATCAGGCGTAACCTCCTCGACAACCTCGACGTCCTTCTTCTTGCGTCCGCGCGGCTTCTTGGCTGCAGCCTCCCCGTTGGCCTTCTCCTCGGGGGCGCCGCTCGCCTTCTTCGTACTCTTGCGAGGCGCAGTCTTCTTCGCGGGAGCCTTCTTCGCAGCGGACTTCTTCGCAGCGGGCTTCTTGGCGGCAGGCGACTTGTCCTCGGCACCCGAGGCAGCCCCACTCTTCGCCGACGCAGCCTTGGCGACACGCGTCGTCTTCTTCGCGGGGGCCTTCACCTCCGGGGTCTCCTCGCTGGTCGCAGAGTCCTTTGCCGAAGCGCGCGATGCACTCACACGGGTCCCTTTCGTTGATGGGTATGCACAACAGAGCCGATTGCAAATCGGCATACCACGCCCATTTTAGTGCGTTACCCGCGAGTTTTCCTGACGGTAGGTGTGAATCTTCCCAGCTGTGCCGCGCCCGACCACAACCGTCCATTAGAGTAACCATATGAGTCTGAGCGAGAGTTTCTCAATGCTGCGTCCCCACATCGACGAGGCCACAACCACCGCGCTGGCCAGCCTCCTCACCCGCGTGGGAACCACACAACGCTCAACGAATTTCGCCGAGGCGGTGGTGGCCTCAACATCCGGAGGCAAGCGTTTTCGTGCGCTCATGGCACACGTCGGCTGGTCTTTGACATCCGGCCTGCCTCTCACGCAAGCTTCCCTGCCACACCTGTCCGCGGCCCTCGAACTCTACCAGGCGAGTGCTCTCGTCCACGACGACATCATTGATCACGCTGACGAGCGCCGAGGCGCACCCACGCCGCACCGCCGCTTGGCCGACCATCACGTATCCAGCGCATGGATTGGTTCACCCACCGATTTCGGCGATCATGCGGCCATCCTTGTCGGCGATTTCCTCTTTTCAGCTGCCGTCAATGCGGCGGATGAGCAGGCCCTGGCCCTGCGTGGCGACTCCGTGCGGGCATTCACCCGTCGTTTCGCCGACATGCACGCCGAGGTTGCACTCGGCCAATACCTCGACATCGTCGCTGAGCAGACCCCGCTCGATCCGGAGCGTACGGACGCGCTGAACACCTGTGACTCCCTGGAGGTCGCACTCCACAAGTCAGCGCGGTATTCCGTCGTCCACCCGGCGGTTCTCGGAGCAATCTGCGGGGCAGCGTCACTGAGCGAAGCCCTCGGACTCATCGAGGTCCTCGAAAGGATCCTCACGCCCTGGGGGCTGGCCTTCCAACTCCGTGACGACGACCTAGGCGTCTTCGGAGACCCCGCTCTCACGGGCAAGCCTGCCGGCGACGACCTACGCGAAGGCAAACGTACCGCATTACTGGCCCTCACATGGGAAGCGTCCTCCCCCACCGAGCGCCGCGCGCTCACTGATGTGCTCGGGGTCGCCGAGGCCTCGGCTGAGCAGATCGAGGAAGCAAAGCAGATTGTTGAACGCAACGGCCTCGCTGCCCACGAAGCAGAGATCGCACGACTGGTCCGTGACGGTCACGAAGCCCTGGAGACAAGTGGCATCGACGCAGACGCAGCCATCATGCTGCAAGAGCTGTGTGACATCCTCACCGCTCGGCGCGCCTAGAGGCCCCGGCAAGGAAGACTCCCCTAGAACGCCAGCGTCGACGCAATCCGGTTAACCCGATGGTGACGTCCAGACGTCATCGCGTCGATCGGGCGTTCACCGAGTTCGTCCTGCATCGCGTAAAGCCAGGCGACAGACTCCTCAGGCGAAAATCCATCGTCCGCCAGAAGAGTGAGCGTGCCCTGCAGCACAGGCAGAGGTTCCCAGCCGTTAGGCCCCTTGACGATGACCTCGCGGGGAATCCCACGCTCTCCGCCCTCGCCGCGTACCTCAATGAGGACACGGTCACGAAGGAGCTGCTTCAGGCGTCGTTCTTCGATACCGAGCAAACGGCACACCTCATCGCTAGACAACAGGGTTATATCAGTACTGCTCATGATCGCAACACTACCCCATCGCGGCGCCGCACCGATGCACGCACCTCCAATGATTTGCCGAAAACTCCCATAGAATCAAACAAGTGAGCGACGAGAAGAAATTTGACCAAACCGATCCGCTGATCGGGCTCTTAGTCGACGAACGCTACCGGGTCACCCGCAGGCTCGCCCGCGGAGGAATGGCCACCGTGTACATCGCGCAAGACGAACGCCTTGACCGCCCCGTTGCCCTCAAGGTCATGCACCCACACCTGGCAGACTCCGATGCCTTCGTCGAACGATTCCGCCGTGAAGCACGCGCCGCCGCTCGCATCGTCCACCCGGGGGTGGTCTCCGTCTTCGACCAGGGCGTCGTCACCGGCCAGGGGTTCCTCGTCATGGAACTCATCGACGGAACCAACCTGCGTCAGCTTCTGCGCGCACAAGGAGCGTTCACGATCCCCCAGGCGCTGCGCTATACGACCGACACGCTCGAGGCGCTGCGCGCCGCCCACCGCGTCGGTGTCATCCACCGCGACATCAAGCCTGAAAACATCCTCGTTCCCTCCGATGGACCCGCGAAGGTCACCGACTTTGGTCTGGCCCGGGCCGCCTCGGAGGTATCGATGTCGTCCACAGGCAACATGCTGGGCACCGTCGCCTACATCGCCCCCGAGATCGCGACAACGACTGAGGCGGATGCACGCTCCGACATCTATTCCGTGGGCATCATGCTCTATGAGATGCTCACGGGTTCCGTGCCGTGGGCAGGCGAGACTCCCCTGCAGATCGCCACCCATCACGTCTCCGACGACGTGCCCAGCCCATCAACCGCCCAACCGTGGATTCCCCGAGAAATCGACGACCTCGTCGCCGCTCTCACAGCGCGCAACCCAGCGAATCGCCCAGCTGACGCATCCGAGGCTATCGATCTTGTAACGCGCGCAGCCGCAGCTATTCCCTCTGAACTGAGCAACCGACGCGCCGACATCGCAATGAAGAACACGCAGGATGGTGCCCAGACAAGCGCACTCAACACCGAGGTTTTATCCTCCCAATTCACGAGGCCGCTGCCGGTGCCCGCGTCACGAACCATCGCGACAGTTCACACATCCGCTCCCCCGCCCCCGCCTGCGCCCAGGACCGCCATGAAGAGTCGCCGCCGTGCGCTCACCTGGATCGCGCTCGTCACTCTGCTCCTCATCGTCGCTGGCATCGGCGGGCGCTGGTGGTGGACCGAATACGGTCCCGGCTCCTACCTGACAATGCCCGAGACAACGGGACGTCCCCTCACCGACGTGCAAACGGACCTGGGCGCCCTCGGATTGACCTCCCAAGTCGAAGAAGAGTTCTCCGACGACGTTTCCAGCGGCGCCGTTACCCGCTCCGACCCGCAAGGTGGACAGTCCGTGCACAAGCGAGCAACTGTCCAACTGTACGTATCAAAAGGCGTAGACATGAAGACCGTCCCCGATGTCACTGGCAAAAGCCAGGACGAGGCGGGGCGTACCCTGAGCGACGCCGGACTCGGAATCGGTTCTGTCACCGACGCATACTCCGAGGACGTGCCCCAGGGACAGGTCGTCTCCCAGTCGGTGAGCGCTGGAACCTCCATCGCACACGATTCAACCGTCGACATTGTCCTGTCCAAAGGCCGCGAACCCTTGACCGTTCCCTCCCTGAGCGGACTCGGCGCCGACGCAGCCAAAGCCACGATCGAAGCCCTCGGCCTCGTGGCCTCACCCTCCGAAGCCTACTCCGACACCGTTGCTGCCGGCCAAGTCATCTCCCAGCAAACCCGCGAAGGCTCCACACTTTACCGCGGAGACTCCGTCGCCTACACCGTGTCGAAGGGGCCCGAACAAGTGGCCGTCCCCGATGTGGTCGGCCTCCAGCGAGAAGACGCCAAGAACCGACTCGAAACCGCCGGTTTTACCGTTAAAGAGGAAGCCATCCTCGGCGGGTTCTTTGGAACCGTTCGTTCCACCGACCCAGCAGGCGGCACGATGGCCAAAAAAGGATCCACGGTCACGATCACAATCGTCTGAGGAGTCGCGCGCACCGACTCACCGATGACGCTGCACTGACGAAACCCGGCCTCGTTCATCACAAACGAGGCCGGGATCGCGTATGAGCAGTAGAAAACTCACCCCTCGTTGGAAGCAGACCCCTTCGCCAGATACTGGGCGACCTGGAAGGCCATCTCCAGGCTCTGCTGGTGGTTCAGCCGCGGATCCACGAGCGTCTCGTAGCGATCGCGCAGAGATTCATCGTCAATGTGCTCCGACCCGCCGACCACTTCGGTAACATCGTCACCCGTCAGCTCCACGTGCAGGCCACCCGGGACTGTGCCCACTGCCTCATGCGCCTCAAAAAAGCCACGAACCTCATCCATGACCGTCTCGAAGCGGCGCGTCTTGAAGCCGGTCGACGACGTGATCGTGTTGCCGTGCATCGGATCCGTCATCCACGTGAGCGGGCGGCCATCCTCGCGGGCGGCCTCAAGCAGTGGCGGCAAAACCTCACGAATACGATCAGCACCCATTCGGGTAATAAACGACAGGCGACCATCCTCACCATCCGGATTCAGCCGGTCGATGAGCGAGAGCATCTGATCGCGCGTCGTCGACGGACCCAGCTTGACCCCAATCGGGTTACGCACGCGAGAGAGCAACTCGATGTGAGCACCCTCATCCTCACGCGTCCGCTCCCCCGCCCACAGGAAGTGAGCGGACGTGTTGTAGGGCTCGCCCGTGCGCGAATCAATGCGCGTCATCGCCGACTCATACTCCAAGAGCAGAGCCTCGTGCGACGAAAACAGATCCACATCACGCAACGTCTCGAAATCGACGCCCGCCGCACCCATGAACTTAATCGCCCGGTGAATGTCTGCGGCCAACGACTCATAACGAGCGTACGCCGGATTCGACATGAAACCCTGGTTCCAGCGGTGCACCTGACGCAGGTCCGCGTAGCCACCTTTCGTGAAGGCGCGAATCAAGTTAAGCGTCGAGGCCGCATGGTTGTACAGAGCGAGGAGACGCTGTGGGTCGGGCTCGCGCGCCTCGGGGGTGAACTCGAACGAGTTCACGGCGTCACCGCGGTAACTGGGCAGCGTCACGCCGTCTCGCGTCTCTACGTCGGAGGAACGCGGCTTGGCGTATTGGCCGGCGATGCGCCCCACCTTTACGACGGGCAGCGAAGCACCGTAGGTCAGCACAACAGCCATCTGCAGCAGCGTCTGGATCTTCAAACGCACGTGGTCGGCCGTCGCCTCTGCGAACGTCTCGGCGCAGTCTCCCCCCATCAGGACGAAAGCCTCGCCGCGCGACGCGGCCCCCATCCATGTGCGCAGGTCATCGACCTCGCCCGCGAACACGAGAGGCGGCTGACGGCGAAGCTGAGCCGTCACCTCGGACACGGACTCGGCATCCGCATACGAAGGTTGCTGGGCAGCGTCCAGGCCGCGCCACGTGTCCCAGGGAGCACGCTCCCCAGACTCGGGCGACCACAAACGCTCAGGGACGCGGCGGGAGTAAGGCTTACGCACAGGCTCGCCGCCGCGTCCAGGAGTAATAGAAGGAATCACGCGAAGCGACTCACTCGCCAGCCGGCTCGACGCTCTGGCCGATCTCGGCCATCATCTCGAGGAACCACGGAGCCGAGACGTCGAAAGGCTTACCGCCCGCGATACGCGGGAACGCAATGGCCTTCAGACGATCGTTGTCCTCTTCGTCGTGACCGATGACGCCAGACTCGCCCTTGAACGCACACTCGACGGCCAGGTCCGTCATCGACTTGATGAGTCGCAGGTCGTCGGCGTTCGCGCGCGAGGAACGCGAGAAGTAACCGGACTTTTGAACCATGACCTTCTCAGCGTTGATTCTCTCGGCGAACTGCTTGGCGAACCACTGGCCGGGGTTGATCGTGTCGAGCTTGACGTGGCCGAAGGGATCACGCTGAACCTCGCCACCGGCAGCCTCAATCTCCGCAATGATCTCGGGGACGCCGGCGCCCTCGGACAGGAAGATGTTAACGTTGCCCTGCTCGTCCATGATCGCCTTCAGGCGCTTCGCCTCGGCGTCCAGGTCGATCTTCATCTCGGGCACGAAGATGGCGTGGATGTCCCAACGCTCCTTGGTCAGGCCGATCGAGGGCACCCACTCCTGGGTCTTGAGCCACTCATGATAGCGCAGCGAACCCGCGGCGGTCAGCCAACCGCAGTGGCGGCCCATGATCTCGTGGATGATGAGCATGCGGGGGTTGGAGCGATGCTCACCGATGACGTTCTGGGAGTATTCCGAAACCTCTTCAGCGGCGGTCCACGCGCCCAGGGACTGGCGGATCGGCACAACGTCGTTGTCGATCGTCTTAGGCAGACCCACGACGGTGAGGTGGTAGTCGTGTTCCTCCAGGTAGGCGGCCAGGTCGGCGGCCGTCGTGTTGGTGTCGTCACCACCGATCGTGTGCAGGACGTCGACGCCGTCGGCGCGCAGCTGCTCGGCGGCCTTCTGCAGCGGATCTTCATCCTCAGACACGAGGCCGCGCTCGACGAGGTTCTTCTTGTTCGTCAGCTTGACGCGGGAGTTACCGATCGGCGAGCCGCCGAAGCGGTGCAGGACGGCGGCGTGCTTGCGCGCTTCCTCGTCCACCAGCACGTAGTTGCCGGTGAGCAGGCCGTGGTAGCCGTTCTGGTAGGCGATGATCTCAACGGTGGGATCAATTTCGTTGTAGCGCTCAATGAGTCCGCCGACGGCGGAGGACAGGCACGGGGCGAAGCCACCTGCGGTCAGCAGGGCAACACGACGGACCGACATGAATGTCACCTTTCTCAGGTTGGTTGGGGACGGCCCCGCGCATTCATGCGCGGCCCGCGTCACCCCGGCTGCCCGATGGGGCTGCCTAGTGCACGGGCGCGCGCGTGTGCAGGGCACAGTTCATTCTACCTGGCCCACATCGCCTTTCGCCAAGGACGCCCGTCCCACGAAACACCGATGCGCGCCACCAACCGCCGCGTTGAATCCGAGCCGATTACTCCTTGTCGGCGCCCTTGTCCTCCTTGACGCTCTCCTCCTCGGGAGCGGTCGGCACGGGTACGTCGGGAGCTGTGCGTCCGCCGGGCGCGGGGCGACCGTTGGAGGGAACCGGCCCCTCGAAGGCGCCCTCGGCTGCCAGCTGCGCTTTGACGTCGGCGGCGTACAGGTCGACGTACTCCTGGCCGGACAGGAGCATCAGGTTGTACATGATCTCGTCGGTGATCGCGCGAAGCACGTAGCGGTCCTTGTGCAGGCCCTTATAGCGCGAGAAATCGAGGGGCTCGCCAATCACCATGCCGATGTTGGTGCGTGATGGAATCTTCTGACCGATCGGCTGTGCAGCGTGAGTGCCGATCATGGCGACAGGAATAACGGGAGCGCCAGACAGAAGAGCCAGTCGGGCCACGCCGGTCTTGCCGCGGTAGAGGCGCCCGTCTGGGCTGCGCGTGCCCTCGGGGTAGATGCCGAACAGTTCCCCGGAGCGCAACCGTTTGAGTCCGGCGTTGAGCGCAGCCTCAGAGGCACGACCACCGCTGCGATCCACGGGGATGGTACCCACCGCGCGCATGAATTCCTTCGTCATCCACCCCTTAACGCCCGTGCCGGTGAAGTAGTCGGCCTTTCCCATGAAGACGACCTCACGGTCGAGCATCATCGGCAGGAACACGGAATCCCACACAGCGTTATGGTTGGAGGCCAGGATCGCAGCACCTTGCGCGGGAATATTTTCCTTGCCGCGAATCCATGGGTGATACGCAGCCTTCAGGATCGGGCTGCCGGTAGCCTTGAGTGCCTGATAGAACGCCACTGTGACTCCTCGATTGTCAGCGGGCGCGCGGGCGCGCGTTGGAATTAGTATCAACTCTATGACGAAACAGACTCCCGTGCGCAATTGTGGGGAAACCATCGCGCCCGAAGAGTCTGACAAACGCTTTGCTCGCGCGATTGTTTCTGACGCCCTGTCTCGTAGTGCGAGACCGGAACTTCAACCGAGCCTCGACGAGGTGGGAACCCCGGCCTCGGGCGGGCACTGGGTGATCGTTGACCTGGAGACAACTGGACTCAGTGCGGACGCAGAAATCACGGAGATCGGAGCGGTTCGGGTGCGCGACGGTCACCTCTCGGATGAGTTTTCCTCCCTAGTGTGCCCTTCGCGCCCGATTCCTCCTTTCATCACGTCACTGACGGGGATTACTCCGGCGATGGTGAAAGACGCAGAGCCGATCGCAGCCGTGCTGGAGCGCTTTATCGACTGGGCGGGCCTGGAGGATGAGCGCGCGCCCGTCCTCGTGGCTCACAACGCATCCTTCGACGTGGGGTTCCTGCGCCGGGCAGCACGCGCCGCGGGGCGTCACTGGCCCAAGCCGCCAGTTGTCGATACGCTGGCGCTCGCGCGACTGGCGCTGCCACGACCCCTTGTGCGCAACCACAAGCTCGCGACCATTGCATCATATTTCGGCACGGCGACCACTCCGGGGCACCGCGCCCTAGGAGACGCTCGCGCCACGGCGGAGGTGCTGCTCGGTTTCATCGACCTGCTCACCTCGGCGGGCGTAACGGACGTGGAAGACCTGGTGGCCCTCAGCAAAGAGGCCCCCGCGCGACGCCCGACCGTCCCCTCCTTCGTGTCGGAGATGCCCACCACCCCGGGTGTCTACCACTTCATCAATGCGTCTGGCGACACGCTCTACGTCGGGTCAGCCTCGTCTCTGCGATCACGCGTGAGCAGCTACTACACGCGCGCGGAGAAACGACAGAAAATCCAGCGCATGGTGTCTGTGGCTTCCGGGGTGCGTACCTTTCCCACGTCATCAATCCTGGAGGCCCGCATTCGGGAACTGCGCGACATCGCAAGCCTGGCTCCCCCGTACAACTCAGCGTCGCGCCGCCAGGCCTGCCAGCATTGGGTGGTGCGCAACGGACACCGCGCAATCGTCACCCCCACCGTAGCCCTGGAGGATCTTCCCCGCGCCCTCGGCCCTTTCGGTACGCGGGCGCATGCAACGCGGGCGGCAAACGCGATCGCTCGGGCACTCGGCGAGCACGGCAGCTGCGAGGTAAGCACCCTCATCGACGAGGCCGTGGCCGCCTCCTCACTCGCCGTTCCGACAGCCCTCACAGCGATCATGACGCGCCTGTCGGAGCGGGGACTATTCGAGTCGGCAGCCACCGTGCGCGACGAGTTGAGCGCCTACGTCGCTGGCGTGGAGCGCGCGACCATGCGTCCGGTACTAGCGGCACCGCGCATCGTGTGGGGGATGCGCAGGGACACAGGTGAGCCGGGTTGGCTGATACACGCCGCATCCTACGGGCGCCATGTGGCTTCGGTCGTGGTGCCGCCGCGCACCGACCCCACTCCGTGGATCAAGGTCATGACTTCGACGATCCCACTCGAAGTGAATGGACTCGCGGCGACGGTCGCATCGTGGGCGGAGACAGCGCTAATCAGTGCCCAACTGTGCGAACCCGGTATTCGCTTGATCGAGTGGAATTCTCCCCTGCCGTGGACCCAGCCAGTGTTCAGCCCGCTACGCGAGGGACGGCTGCGCGAACTCTTGGCTCAGGCAACCGCCAATCCGTGCCGTTCCCAGCGCTCCTAGCGCAGGCGTGTCATGCGTTGGAAGCATCCACCCAACGATCAATGAGTCGCACGCCACTACCGTCAGCCAGCGCGCCCAGGGCGCGTTCAACGGCACAGGCCATGCGTTCCTCGAAGTTGTCCCGCGTCACCGCCTTGTCCAGGCTCTCCCAGGCCAGGAGACCGGCACCCACGTTAAGGGCAACCGCGTCACGAATGGCATCCGATCCCCCACCCGACAAGACATCACGGGCCACGACCGCATTGTGCGAGGCCTCACCACCGGCGAGTTCCTCGATCGAGGACGGGGCCATGTCCAGGGATTCACGAGCGTCGAAAGCGACCTCACTGACCCTACCGTCCGACACAATCCAGATCTGGTTCGAGTCAGCGGTTGTCAGCTCATCCAGACCCGTTGTCGCACCACGGAAAACCAGGGCAGAGTTGCCGCGCGACGCAAAGACACCCGCCATGAGGCGCGCATTGTCCTCGTGTGAGGCACCGATCGCCAGCGCCTGCACCTTCGCGGGATTGGTCAGCGGACCCAACACGTTGAATGCCGTGGGGAAGCCGAGCGCACGGCGCACAGGTGCCGCAAAACGCATGGATGGGTGCATCTTGTTCGCAAACAGGAACGCGATACCAACCTGGTCGAACACGCGACGCAGGGAATCAGCGTCAAGGTCGAGGTTGATACCGAGAGCCTCGATAACATCCGCCGAACCAGACTTCGAGGTCGCCGCGCGATTGCCATGCTTGACGAGAGGAATCCCCATCGCTGCCAGAAGAATCGCGGACATGGTCGAGATATTGACGGTCTTAAAGCCGTCCCCGCCAGTCCCCACGATGTCAAGCGCGCGGCTGGGCAGATCCACGCTCGCGGCGTGATCGCGCATGCCGTCCGCAAGGCCGTGAATCTCCTCAATAGTGGCACCCTTGATCGCCATGGACGTCAGAAACGAAGCTAGGCGTGCCTCACCCAAGTCACCGCTCATCACCTGGTCCATCAGCCAGTACGACTGTTCGTAGTCGAGTGAGCGACCTGCGTTGAGCGAAGCGATGATGGGTGCCCATTCCTTGTTGCTCATCAGTTAGCCTCACGCAGAATGTCGGCAACGGTCTCTTGCAGGATGATCGGGTCGATCGGGTCAGCGACAGCGGCCACCGCACCAGCCCAGGTAGCCAGCCACTCGTCCTGCGCGCGCGCCGTCAGAAACCATCGGGGGGACGCCTTCGCGCGTTTCAAGAAGGTCCCGAGCGACGGACATTCCGCCTTCCTTCTTTGTCTCCGCGTCAAGGATGAGCACCGAGAAATCCTGCTGATCGAAAGCATCGCGCACGCCAAAGGCCGTAGCGGCCTCCACCCAGTCGATGGGAGGCGTGTCCTTGGAGGCACGCAGGCCGATACCGTTGATGACAGCGGCACGTTTGTCCTTGTCATCGCTGAAAACCAGGATCGACACCGTTTCGTCGCTCATGAAAACTCTCCTTGAGTATGTGGCGTAATCGACGCATTGGCCTCATTCTAACGGGTAGCGGGCGGCTCCCCCACTGGGAGCCGCCCGCACACGGTCTCGATACGCAGGCGATTACTGCATCGAAAGCGTTCCAACAATATCGATGACCAGAACACTCACATTCGGTGCTTGGCCGGACTGACCGGACTGCTGCTCACCCGACTGGCCGGACTGATCGGCGCCGTTATCGGAGGGCAACACGAGGAGGAGACGAGAACCCACCGTGTAGCCAGCGAGGCCAGCCTGAGCGACACCGCCTTGTTGAATGCTGTCCCCCCACGTGGATTCAGTGTGTCCATTGGTACCCCACACTCCGCCGACAGCCTTGTATAGGAATGCCTGATCGTCGGTGAGTTCCTCACCGCTGCCCTGGTAGATGACGTAGACCTTACGCTCGGTCGGGGCCGCCGCGTTGTCATCGATCGACAGAGTCGGCTCCTGGGCCGGATCTCCAGTAACGGTAATTCCGGCCGGAAGCTCCTCACCGGTCGCGGTCGCGCCCGTCAGGACAGACTCGTCAGCGATGTTTTCCACACTCGCACTGACGATGTCAACGACGAAAACCAGCGTCGAGTTCGCGGGAATACTGCCCGCAGCTTGGCTGCCGTAGCCCAGGGTGGCAGGGATCACGAGTTGAACACGATCACCCACATGCGCATGAGCCAGGCCATAGCTCCATCCCTTGACAACTCGGTCGAGGGAAAACGTCGCAGCCTGCCCGCGATCGAAAGAAGAATCGAAAACAGTTCCGTCCCACAGCGCACCAACGTAATTAGCCTTAATCGTTGCACCTGGGCACACAACTGCTCCATCGCCCTGCTTGAGGGTCTTGACCAGGACCTTGTCGGTCGGCTCATTTCCCTTGCCCGCCGAGATGACAGGCTTATCGTCGCCCGACACAGCAGGGAAATTCCCCGTGCCGCTACGGTCGACGTTTTGGGTCTGCTGCGAGGAATCGTTCGTCGAGCAGGCAGAATAATCGATAGCAGACGACGAGGAAGACGCAGTCAGATCCGTGCAGGCGGACATGCCCAGGGCAAGAGCGACCGCACCAGCGAGGGCGCCGAAACAGCGCAGGGTGAACATCATGAGGTGGAGTCTCTTTCGGCTCAGTGGAAGGATTCGCCGCAGGCGCAGGTGTTCTTGGCGTTCGGGTTGTCGATCGTGAAACCCTGACGCTCAATAGTGTCAGCGAAGTCGATCGTTGCACCGCTCAGATAGGGAACACTCATACGGTCGACAACAACCTCGACGCCGTCGAAGGAACGGATAGCGTCTCCGTCGAGCGTGCGGTCGTCGAAGTACAGCTGGTAGATCAGGCCGGAACAGCCGCCGGGCTGCACAGCGATGCGCAGGCGCAGGTCGTCGCGACCCTCCTGCGTCAGGAGGCTCTTCACCTTCGCAGCTGCGACGTCGGTGAGGATAACCTCGTGGGTGGGAGCCTGAGTTGCGGACTCGGACATGGCGCTCCTTACGATGCTGAAAAGACGTATGCGCTTGACACACTACTCCCCCCTTCGCACCTGGCGCCAGGGGTGGGGTGTGCGCTTAGCGTAACCAGGTGCGCGCGATGCGCCGCCCAGCTTCCTCCAGTGTGATGCGCGCCTCTGTCTCGAAGACCCCATGCAGGCCCCACTGCGCTCGCTCGTAGTGGGACAGGCTGGAGCGTACGGTCACCGCAACGACCGGCAGGGCCAGTTCGGCGGCAGCGTTGGTGATCGTGTCCATCGTCGATTGTGCCAGCAGAGGCGAGGACAGCTCCGGTTCGACCACGATAACAAGATCAGCTGGCGTGAGCGCAGCACCAAGCCTCGTCAGATCGGCGAGGACCTCTCCCGTGCCTACGATCCGACCACCGATCGCCGCGATGACCGCGCCGACACCACCACCGGCACCGGACCCCCACATGCGCCCCGGATGAGCCTGCGAGTCTTCCAGGAGCAGACGGCGCCCCAGAGGCCGGTGCGCGAAAGCCTGCATGAGGTTCCCCGTCAGCGATGTGTCCTGTTCCTCAATAGGGTTAAGGTCGGGAGCAACCGCCAGCACCGAGTCAAAACCAAGGAGAGGACGCGGCGTGGAGGCGGCGCACACCAGGTCGGTGCCGCTCGCGCCGAGCATGTCTTCTGCACGCGTCAGGGCGGGACCCAGTCCCTCGCCGCTCACATCGGACTCGGCGACGCCAAGAAGCCCCGCGAGGAACCCGAGTCCGCAGTCGGGGGAAGCGCCGTGTCCGCCCTCGACGACGACCCTGGGTTCCCCCAGCGCAGCCGCCACGCGCTCGCCGACCTGGCGGGTCGAGGAAGCCTCGGTGGGCACCCGCACGAACGAGGCCTGGGAGCGACAGGCGGCCACGGCCTCGTCGAACGTGGGTCCGGAGCCGAAGGGAACGAGGACGACGTCGAGGCCGTCGCCCCCCGCCCTCAGGCCGCGCCCGATCTGCTCCAATGCGACGCCGGTCGGCAGGAGGGGACGCGCCCCATCCCACCGACCGGCAACGACTACTCGCCTCACAGGGAAGCCAGGCGGGTCAGCAGCAGCGCCTCGGCGAGAATCGCTGCCTTCAGATCCGGGATCGACTGCGATTCGTCCTCCGAATGCGCGTTGGTGAGCGGATCCTCGACTCCCGTAACGAGAACCTGCGCTCCCGGGAAAATACGCTGGAAATCGGAAATGAAGGGGATCGAGCCGCCCACCCCGATGTTCACGGACGACACGCCCCAGGCCTCGGTCAGGCACTCGTGCAACATCGCGGTAACCGGAGAGTCCATGTCCGCCTGGTAGCCCGCACCCGCATCCTCAGCCGTCACCTCGACGCGCGCGCCGAAGGGCACGTTCGCGAGCAGGTAGTCGACGAGCGCGGCCTGTGCCTGCGTGGGATCTACGCCCGGCACCGTGCGCATCGAGAGGCGGAACCGCGTGTGCGGTGCGATCGTATTCGAGGCATTGGCCACCGGGCGCGCATCAAAGCCGATGACCGAAATCGAGGGCTTGGTCCACATGCGTGCGGCGATGTCACCCGAACCGGCCAGCTGAAGGCCCTCAACCATGCCCGCGGCTTCACGCAGCTCATCCTCAGGCCAAGCCACGTCCGCGTGATCCGAGCCGCCCAGACCCGGCACCGCGACGTCGCCCTTTCCATCAAAAAGAGACGCAATCAGCATCGAGGAGATCGCGACCGAGTCAAGCAACGGGCCACCGAATGCGCCCGAGTGCACCGCGTGGTCCGCGACGGTCACGTCGACGGTCACAATCGCGTTGCCGCGCAGCGTCGTCGTCACAGCGGGTTCGCCCGGCTTCCAGTTCGACGAATCCGTCACGACGATAACATCGGCCGCGAGTTCATCGCGGTGAGCATCCAAGAACGCAGTGAAAGACGGGGAGCCGATCTCCTCCTCGCCCTCAATGAAAACGACAACGTTGACGGGCAAGTCTTTGCCAAGAATCGACAGCGACCCCAGGTGAACAGTCACGCCAGCACCATCATCGGAGGAACCACGTCCGTAGATGCGGTCCCCGCGCACCTCAGCCCTGTAGGGATCCAAGCTCCAGCGATGCAGCTCCCCCACCGGCTGGACATCGTGGTGAGCGTACAGGAGAACAGTCGGCGCTCCCTCGATGTGGGACGTGTGAGCAATCAGCGCGGGCTTACCCTCCGTGCCATCCTCCGCGTTCTCACGCAGGACCTTAGCCTGAAGTCCCAGGGCAGCGAAACGCTCACGCAGGTGCTCGGCGCTGCGCTCCACATCGGCAGCGTGCGCGGGGTCCGAGGACACAGAAGGAATAGCCACCAGCTGGGTAAGTTCTTCGAGGAGAGAGGGGAAAGCGGCCTCGAGGCGCTCTCGCAGAACGGATGTCGACAACTCATGTGAAGTATCAGCCATACGCCCAGGGTAGACCATGACAGTGCACGGCGGGTGGGCTTTCCGCTAGCCTGGGAGCGTGTTTGGACGAAGCAAGAACAAGAGCGAGGACGACGCGGCAACCACCGCGGTCGCCTCCACGACTCCCACCGGTAAAAAAGGCCGCCCTACGCCCAAGCGTAAGGCGGCCGAGGCCGCACGCATCCACCCGCTGGTACCCGCCGACCGCAAGGAAGCCAAGCGCGCCGCGAGGGCCGCACGAAACGCCAGATGGGATGCCGAACAGCGTGCACTTCTAACGGGTGACGAGAAGCACCTGCCTGCGCGAGACAAGGGACGCGCGCGGCGCTTCGTGCGCGATTACGTCGACGCGCGCCATTCTTTCGCCGAGTGGGTTCTGGCCTTCATGATGGCAGCCCTGATCTTCCTCATGGCACCATCCATATTCAAGGATGCCGTATCCGAACAGATGCTCATGGTCTTCATCTACGGATCCACGATCCTCATGTACGGCTCCTTCATCGTCACCGGTATTGAGGCCTTCCTCGTGTGGCGAGCGATCAAGACACAGTTCGCACAGAAGCACCCGCGCGAGGACATCCCGCGTGGCACCGGCTACTACGCCTTCTCGCGCATGATTATGCCGCGCCGCTGGCGCTCCCCACGCCCGCAGGTAGCCCGCGGAGAGTTCCCCAAGTAAACTCCTGCCCGTCTTTCCGCGGTCCCACACCCGTCCACAGGGTGTGGGACCGCGGCTTGTGTGTCCACAAGGACGCGTCGCTTACCTCCCCTATCCACAGGGGACTGCACGCGGCTGGTGTTGGCCGAGGCATCGGCGTCATCCTGGAAGAGAAACGGCACCGATGCCGTTTTCGAACGGAAGGACACCCCATGCACGTTTCAGTTTCACTCAGCGCTTTCTCGCAGGTCACAGTCGACGAGGAGGACAGGATTCCAGCCCCGGTCGTCGACGGCGCCGACGAGCCGACACCTCCCGCACACCACTCCACGGTTTCGCCCGAACCAACAACACAGCAAAACCCCCTCGAGGACACAACTGACGACGAACCCGCACGCGAGGGCCTTTATGGGCCGATGCACTGGCTCGACGACCGCCACGTTAGTTCCCTGCTCGCGCCCTACATCTGCGACGGGTGGGATACGGGAGACTACGCACGCTTCGCCGACCTCTCCGGGGCGGACGCACGAACGCTCAGTAGCCTCCTGCCGCCCCTGGCCCGCGAAGACCGTCAGAACAACGCACCGCGCATCACCGACCTTTTGCGCGCCGCCTCCCGCATCGATGGACTCGCCCTTGACGGCTACGTCATCCGGGCGCCACGCTGGGACGAACGTGTCAGCATCGACACCGTATGCGTGCCAGAAAGCGCGATCATTGCCCAGACGGGACAACCAATTGACGAGACCGCCTTCCCGACCTATCAGCACTGGCTCATTCTCGCCGACGTACTCGGCTTGGACGACGACGCGACTCCACCCGACGACATGCGCATCCTCGCGCGAGACACATCGACTACGCGCTGGTGGTGGGCATGGTGGGACTAATCAACTACCCTTGGAACCATGATCCGACGCGCCTACAACTGGACATTCCGACACTTTATTTCCCGATCCGACCCGGAGCGAGCACACCACCTGGGTCTGAGGGCTATTTCCCTCGCCGGGCGCTTCGCCCCCACGCGCGGACTCATGCGGGCGACCCTGGGATACTTGAATCCCCTACACCGTCCAACTCGCACCATCGGAGGCGTCGAGGTCCCGCTCATGCTGGGTCCCCGTCCCCTGTCCTCTCGTCTGGGCCTAGCCGCGGGAATGGACAAGGATGCCGAAGCCGTCTTGGGCATGTGCGCCCTGGGCTACGCCTTCGTCGAAATCGGCACCGTGACGCCACGCCCTCAGCCGGGCAACGAAGCGCCGCGCCTGTGGCGTCTCATGGAGGAACGGGGACTGCGCAATCGAATGGGCTTCAACAACGCGGGCGCGGACGCGGCCGCGAAGAAGCTGCGCGAGCTGCGCGCCACGCCTGCGGGGCGCGCCACCGTCGTCGGGGCGAACATTGGAAAGAACAAACTCACCCCCGAGGCCGATGCGCCCGCCGACTACGAATACTGCGCGCGGGTTTTGGCCCACTGGGTGGACTTCGTCGTCGTCAATGTCTCTTCACCCAACACTCCTGGTTTGCGCGACCTGCAGTCCGTCGACCACCTGCGCCCGATTCTGCAGGCCGCACGCCGCGGCTGCGAGGCCGGCGCCCCAGACCGCGTCATGCCCCTCTTCGTCAAGATCGCACCCGACTTGGCAGACGAAGACATCGTCGCGGTCGTCGAACTCACCAAAGAACTTGGACTGGCAGGAGTCGTCGCCACGAACACGACGATCAACCACGACCTGGGTGAAGGCGGTGTCTCGGGCGCTCCCCTGCTGTCCCGCGCCCTCGAGGTCGTCTCGCTGGTGGCACGCCACCTGAATGACGAGCAAATCCTCATCGGCACGGGCGGCATCTCCTCCCCGGAGGATGCACTGCGCATGATCGGTGCGGGCGCCGACCTGGTCGAGGCTTTCTCTGCCTTCATATTCGAAGGTCCCTCCTGGCCAGGCGAAGTCTCGCGCGCTCTCCAGCGCGCCTGAGGACACCATGATCATCGAGCTGACCAGCGCCGATCTGTCCGCCGATCCGCGACTGGATGACTATACGCGCCTCAAAGACGTCAAGCTCCGCTCGAAACTCGAACCGGAGCGCGGCCTGTACATGGCGGAGTCCACCAACGTCATCGAAAGGGCGTTGCGCGCAGGCCACAACCCGCGTTCCTTCCTCATGTCCAGCCGGTGGCTGCCAACGCTCTCCCCCCTCATCGAAGCTGCGACGGGAAAAGCAGACGGGGCCGACCTGCCCATCTTCGTCGCACCCGAGAACATCCTGGAGCAGATGACGGGCTTCCACCTGCACCGCGGCGCACTGGCCGCCATGCAGCGACCGGTTCTGCCCAGCCTCGAGGAGTTGCTCGCGACGGCTCGAGGAGGAATGCCCGCGCGCCGCGTCGTGGTCTTAGAAGACCTCGTCGACCACACGAACGTCGGCGCGGCCTTCCGCAGCGCCGCCGCCCTGGGCGTGGACGCCGTCCTCGTGACCCCCTCCTGCGCCGATCCGCTCTACCGCCGAGCCGTCCGGGTCTCGATGGGAACCGTCTTCCAGGTCCCCTGGACGCGCCTGGAGACCTGGCCGGCCGGCATCACGACGCTTCAGGAATCCGGCTTCACCGTCGCTTCCCTGGCCCTCTCGGACGATTCCATCTCACTCGACGACTTCGCCACGCTGCCAGCCCTCCAAGGACCGGGCGCCCGCCTGGCAATGGTCATGGGTACCGAGGGCGATGGCCTGGCACGGCGAACCATCACTGCCTCCGACTACACCGTCAAAATTCCGATGGACCACGGGGTAGACTCTCTCAACGTCGCAGCCGCCTCGGCTGTCGTCTTCTGGGCGACGCGCGGCATCGGCGCCTCCTAGCGCCACGCACGCGACGACGCCCTCCCCCTGCGCAGGGACAACAAAACGAGGCCGGAGCTGGTGTCCCAGCCCCGGCCTCGTCGTTGTTGGTCTAACGGGTCAGCTCATAGACTCCACGAGCTGATCGATCACTTGAACGCACTCTTCCCACCCGGACACGGCGCGCGTCGCGTAGCCCGCGGCCATCACCGGGTAGTCGTTGCCCTCGGGGTCCAGGCGGTCCCCGATGAAGAGCATGTCGGACGCGGGGATACCGGTCTCCTCGACCAGCTTGCCCATTCCGTAGGCCTTATCGATGCCGCGCGTCGTGATGTCGACCGAGGTCGAGCCACCCCCACGGACATCCAGCTCCGGCACGTCGGGCTGCACCGCGTCGCGCAGGGCAGCTTTCTTGGTCCCATCCGGATCCCAGGCACGCTTGGCGTCCAGCGGTGCCTCCTGGCCCAGGGCAGAGAAGGTGATCTGCGAGCCGCGGTCCTCGATGATGTTGCCCCACGGATTCTCCTCCCACAGGCCAAGCTCACGAGCGTGGCGCTCCAGGGATTCGATGACGCGGGCGGCTACCTCGGGGTCCAGGTCGTGGGCGTAACGCTCGACCCACGCGCCGTCCTCGAAGCGGTAGTAGCGCGTCCCGCAGGTGGGCATCAGGTGCAGGCGCGAAAGCTCCTCGTCAGAGGCATGGAGGTTATCGAGCACCTGCGTGCGGAACTGCCCCATCTGGCCGCCGGAGATGATGCACACCTCCACGTGGTCCAGCAGGGAGCGCAGCGCCACGTCCATCTGGGGTGGGAGCGGCGACTTCGAGGGGGCCAGCGTATCGTCAAGGTCAAATGCGATAAGCCTCATAGCGTTCCTTCGCGTCGCGCAGAGTCAGCTGGGCTTCAATGGCTTCCTGTGCTGCCTCCGTTTCCTCCTCCGACGGAACGGAGAGGATCTGCAGCATGACGACGGAAGCTACGAGGCCACCCCACACAAGTAGGATCGTGAGGATCATCAGGGCGATAGCGGGAGCAGTCACTGGGCATCTCCTTCAGTCACAGGGGTCTCATCATTGTCACGATCGAGGATCTCAGCAACTGTCGCACGTGCGTCGACAGGACGGTGTTTCCACGGGATAAGCGTGAAGACCAGCGACGCGATGAGGGCCACAGCCACCGAACCCCACCCGAAAACGAGCACGTAACCACTCGGGTACTTGCCGTAGCCGTTGGTCAACAGGTCCACGATGGACATTGCCATCATGATGAAGAGAACGACCGGGATGACGATGCCGACAAGGGGTTCCCATGCCCTGGGCACCTTCACGCTGGACACCGAGTTCAGGTGAGCGCGCAGCACGCCCAGACGGGGGCCGGCGACCGCGCACAGGACGGCGAACATGATCGCAGAGGAAACGACACCAATCGAGTTGATGAAGTTGTCGACGATGTCCAGGTTATTCAGGCCCGAGCGCGTTCCGAAGAGAAGCAGCGAAATGACGGTTGCGGGAACGCCGAGAACGAGGGCCGAACGAGCGGGCGACCATCCGAACTTGTCCTGAAGGCCGCCGGAGACTACCTGAAGCAGGGACAGTAGCGAGGTAACGCCAGCCAGAACCAGGGAGGAGAAGAAGAGAACGCCGAAGATCGGTCCGCCGGGCATCATCGAAATAATCTTTGGGAAGGTCACGAAGGACAGGATCGGACCGGACAAGCCCTCGACCTCGGACACGCTGACACCACCCTGGTGAGCCATGAAGCCGACCGCTGAGAACACGCCGATGCCGGCAAGGATCTCGAAGGACGAGTTCGCGAAGCCTGCGACGAGGGCCGTTCCGGTCAGGTTCGACCTGCGCTGCAGGTAGGAAGCGTAGGTCAGCATGATACCGAAGCCCACGGACAGGGAGTAGAAGATCTGCGCGAAGGCGGCCAGCCACACCTTGGGGTCAGCGAGGGCCGCCCAGTTCGGTGTGAAGAAGGCGTTGAGGCCCTCGGTGGCACCGGGCAGGAAGAGTGCACGGACCACGAGCGCCAGGAACAAAATGACAAGGAGGGGCAGGAAGACCTTGTTGGCCGCCTCAACACCCTTGGACAGCCCACGTCCAATCACGAAAAGGACGAGAATCCACACGAGAGTCAGGGGGATCATAACCGCCCACGCGGGCGCCCACGAGAAGGTATCACCAGGGACGACCTGCAGGAAAGTTTCCGTGAAGAAGGTCGTCGGGTCGTCGCCCCACGCGGCGTTCATGGAGTAGATCGTGTACTGCACACCCCATGCGAGGACAGCGCCGTAGTACACCATGATGACGAAGCAAACGAAGGTCTGGAACCAGCCGATGAACTCGCCACCCCCGATGATCTTGCGCAGCGCCCACGGCGGTGAGCCACGGAATTTATGGCCGACTGCATAGTCGAGCCAAAGCATGGGAATGCCGACAAACACCAGTGCGACCAGGTACGGGATCAGAAAGGCGCCGCCGCCGTTGGAGTAAGCGACGCCGGGGAAACGCCAGATGTTGCCCAGGCCGATGGCTGAGCCGATGGCTGCCAGGAGGAAGCCTGTCTGGCCGCTCCATGAGTCGCGCGCGCGGGGCGCGGAGCTGGATGCGGAGGATGACATGAATCGAGTTCCTTGCATTCGTATGTATTTGGGATAATGCTCAGTCAGACTATGGCCGTTGTATCTAAATGTCAGCCACAGTCCACGATATAGACTGTTCTTTTGACCTCTTTTTGCCGAGGCAATGGCGGGTTTGTGGCTGAGTGAGGAGGCACGCTGGCCAAAGTCAGGCACTAGGAAGGCGGACTAGGGGATGAGGCCGAGGCCGTGGAATATCGCGGCTATACCGACGACGACGGGCAACGACGCAAAGGTTGTGACGAGGACGGTTCCCTGGGCGATGCGCTCCCCCGCCCTGGCGCGGGTGGCCGCGATGTAGGCGTTCTGCGCGGAGGGCAGGGCCGCCATGATGGCGACGGACATGAGGGCAGGGCCGGTGAGACCGAGCAGGATTCCGACGCCGCACGCGATCGCGGGTTGAACGACAAGTTTGCCGACGATGGCGCAGGCGGTCGCTGCAGCACCCGAGTCGCCGGAGGCTGATCGGCGGTCCACGAGCGAGGCACCGAAAGACAGGAGAATCATCGGGGGCGCGGCAGCTCCCAGCATGGACGTCGACACGTCCACGAGCGTGGGCATCGGACACCCCACCGCGGAGAACAAGAAGCCGCACACCGCCGCGATGACCATGGGGTTGCGCGCGACAACACGGGCAATACCGGCAATCGATGGCCGCTGACCCGACCCCACCAGGTCGGCCAGGACGAAGAACATCGGGGTGAAAAAACCCAACTGAAACACCAGGATGGGAACAACCGCGGAGGCGTCGTTCAGCACGTAGACGGCAATCGGGATGCCGATGTACGCGCCGTTATTGAGGGACGAGGCCATAGCCCCCAAGGCGGTCTCCCCGCGCGTCAGGCGCAGGAAAAGCCTCGCAACCAGCGCGAAAATGAGTGCCGTCCCCACGCCCGATGCCGCGGCCAAAGCGAGCGGAGCGCCAAAGACCCCCGACGTGCCGGTAGAGACGATAGCGTGGAAGAGCATCGCCGGGCTGGCCACCCAATACGTTGCCGACGCAAGGGCGCCGGCGGCCTCCGGCCCGAGCGCGCCCCCGCGGCGAGCCACCCAGCCCACGCCGATGATGAGGGCGATCGACAGGACCGACCAGACAATCGACGCCATGCGAAGAGGAGACCCGTCAGCGCCAGGAGGCCACGGCCTCGTCAACTTTGGTGAGGGCCGAGGCAATCGCCATGTGCATGTCGAGGTACTGGTAGGAGCCCAGGCGCCCGCCGAAGAGCACGTCCTTCTCCCCCGCGGCCATGTCGCGGTAGGCGGCGAGCGTCGAGCGGTCCGACGGCGAGGCGATCGGATAGTAGGGTTCGTCGCCGGGGCGCGCGAAACGCGAGTACTCGCGCTGGATGATCGTGTTCGTCGCCCCGCTTCGGTCACGCTCGGGGTGCAGGTGGGCGAACTCGTGAATGCGCGTAAAGGGCACGTCGCGATCCGAGTAGTTCATGACCGAGCAGCCCTGATAGTCGGGCACGTCCACGACCTCGGTCTCGAAATCGAGGGTGCGCCAGCCGAGCTGGCCGGCCTCGTAGTCGAAGTAGCGGTCGATGGCGCCCGTGTAAACGACCGGCACCTGGCCGACTGTCGCTGCCTTCGAGAACGGCGAAGACTCATCGAAAAAGTCGACGCCCGTGTGCACGGTAATGCGCGGATGGTCGACCATGTTCGCGATCCACGCGCCATAGCCGTTTAGGGGCAGGCCCTCGTAGCGATCCTGGAAGTAGCGGTTTTCGTAGGTGAATCGCACGGGCAGGCGCGTGATGATGGAGGCGGCCAGCTCACGCGGGTTGGTCTGCCACTGCTTGGCCGTGTATCCCGCGATGAAGGCGTCGTAGAGGGGGCGGCCAATCAGACTGATGGCCTTTTCTTCGAGGTTGCCGGGTTCTCCCGTGATCTCAGCGGCCTGCTGCTCGATGAGCGCGCGGGCCTCGGTCGGCGAATAGGCGGCTCCGAAGAACTGATTGATCGTGCCCAGGTTGATGGGCAGCGGGTAGACGACACCCCGGTAGTTGGCGTAGACGCGGTGACGGTAGTCGTTGAAGGCGGTGAAACGGTTGACGTACGACCAGACCCGCTCATTCGAGGTGTGGAAGAGGTGGGTGCCGTAGCGGTGCACCTCGACACCGGTGGCCTCGTCGATCGACGAGTAGGCGTTGCCTCCAATGTGGTCGCGACGCTCAATGACGCTCACGTTCATGCCGAATCGCTCCGCAGCCTCGCGGGCGAACGTCAGGCCAAAGAAGCCCGAACCAACAACGAGCAGATCCACTCCACTCCCCTTTCACGGTAGTCAGGTCAATGGTAGCGGTCGCCACTGCCAGGTGCGCCGTCATGTGACCGACGAGGCCGGGGCGTGGACTCGCGCGGGCGGCGCGACTGCGCTCGCATATCCTTGTATCTATCAGCTGATACGCGAGGGAGGATCGGTTCATGGTGCGCATCGCCGTCGTCGAGGACGAGGCGCCCTCACGTCAGCTCCTGGCCGGCTACCTTGCCCGCTACAGCGAGGAGAACGGCGTGTCCTTCGACGTCACCTACTTCGAGGACGGCGGAGCGATCATCGGTGACTACAAGCCGGTGTACGACATCATCCTCATGGACATCCAGATGACGCACGTGGACGGCATGGCCGCAGCGCGCGCGATCCGCGAGGTCGACCAAGAGGTCGTCCTCGTGTTCATCACGTCCGCCGCGCAGTTCGCGATCCACGGCTACCAGGTGGGGGCACTCTCCTACCTCATGAAGCCGCTGCCCTGGTTCGCGTTCTCGCAAGAGCTCTCCCGGTGCCTTCAGGCCGTGGCCAAGCGGCGCGGAGCCTCCGTCCTCCTGCAGTCGGGCACGTCGACACACCGCATCGACGTCGCCGACATCGTCTACGTCGAGTCGATCAAGCACCGCCTGGACGTCCACACGACCTCGGGTACCTACTCCATCACCTCGTCGCTCAAGGCGATGGAGGCTCAGCTCGACGGACACGATTTCTTCCGATCAAACTCCTGCTACCTCGTGAACCTCGCCCACGTGCGCGGCATCGCCGACCAGGAGTGCCTGTTGACCGGTGGGGAGCGCCTGCGTATCTCCCGGCCTCGTAAGAAGGCGTTCATGAGCGCGCTGGCAAGCTTCGCGGGCGGGATCCACTGACGTGTTCGAGTCCCTGCCCGACATCCCGCGTCTGTTCACTGCGCTCGCCGAGTGGGGCGCCGCCCTCGTGTACGTTTTCGTCGTTGCACGCTCAGCATCCTCCAACGCGCTGAATCCACACGCTGCCGTCCCCCGCTGGCGTCTTGCTACCGCCGCGATTGGTGGCCTCGTGGTGCTCATCGGGGCACAGGAGCTACTCGGTCGCGCTCCCCTGCCCCTGTGGGTCCCGGGCATGATGAGCGCGTACGCGCTCATGTGGTGCGTCATCCGCGTGGGCACCGCCCTGGACTGGCGCTGGGTGACGCACATGAGCGCACGCGCCTTCATCGTCGCAGAGCTCGCCGCCTCCCTGGCCTGGCAGGTCGTCGTCTACTCCCACGCCGACAAGCCCTTCTGGCACCCCGCATCCCTCTTCGGATACGCGGCGATCTCAGCGACATGCTGGCCGTCGTCTACTACTGTGAACGACGTGTCTGCCGCCAGGGGGCGCTGCCCGTTCTCCGTTTCGCGGACCTCGCCTCCTGCGTGTTTATCGGCATCGCCATTTTTGCCCTGTCCAACCTGAGTTTTATCTCGACGGCGACCCCGTTCTCCGGTCGTGCTGGACTCGAGGTCTTCTACATCCGCACGCTTGTTGACCTGGCGGGCTATGCGATCCTCTTCGCCCAGTTTGAGCGCATCCAGCAAAGCGCGACCGAGCGCGAACTGGCATCCATCCAGGCCTCGCTGGATGCCCAGCACCACCAGTACCTGGCCGCTAAGGAAGACATGGAACAGGTGGCGCGCGCCCACCACGACCTCAAGCACCAGGTCGAGGTGATCCGCGCGGAGCTGGATCCCGGCCGCGCTGCGGCCTCCTTCGCGGAGCTCGAGTCCTCGATCGAGCAGATCGGGCAGCAGTACCACAGTGGCAATGCGGTCCTCGACGTCATCCTCACGACGAAGGGCCGCGCGTGCGCTGCGGCGGGCATCAACTTCACGGCGGTCGCCAACGGCGCGCTCCTGGGCGCCATGTCATCGATGGACATCGCCACGCTCTTCGGCAACGCCCTCGATAACGCGATCGAAGCCTCGCGCCGCGTCGAGGACCCGGCCAAGCGTCTGATCAAACTCGCACTGTTCCGTCAGGGGCAGATGGTGGTCATCCGGGTCGAGAACTGGTTCGACGGCCACCTCAACACGGACGCCGGCGGGCGCCTGACAACGATCAAGCCCGACGCCGTCCGACACGGCTGGGGGGTTAAATCCATCCAGTGGACGGCCCGCAAGTACGGCGGCCAGGCCGTCACGGACGTAGCAGACCACTGGTTCACGCTGACGGTGCTTCTCCCTTCCACAAATGCCCAGGAGGACGAATGACGATCATAGACACCCCCCGCCTGCGCTTACGGCCCTGGAACGATATGGACGCACCGGGGCTCTACGAGCTGGCCCGCGATCCCCGCATCGGGATGCTGTGCGGATGGAAACCCTTCGAGCGCATCGACGATGCACACGAGGCGTTGTCGACCGTCCTGGCGGCACCCGACAGCTACGCGGTGACGCTCGGATCGACCGGTGAAATCGTGGGCTCGATCGCGCTGCGCATTGACACAGACTCCCACGAGGCAACCGTCGCCGACATCGGATACTGGATCGGCGCACCCTACTGGGGCAACGGATACGCGACGGAGGCGGGACACGCCATCATTGAGCGCGCGCGTGAGCTGGGCGTCGAGACGATCATCTTGAAATACTTCGACGGAAATGACGCCTCGCGAAGGGTCTCAGAAAAACTCGGCTTTGCATGGCACAAGCGCGAGGAGGACGTGGAATACCCTCTCATCGGCAAGCGCCTGACCGTCCATTGGACGGAGCTGGTGCTCGCCGGGCGCTGACGGCGTCCCTTAGTTGAAGCCGAGGACCGCCGCCGCGACCTTGTAGCCGCCGCGAACGACCTTCGACGACGCGTGGCGCACGAGGCCGGCGAGCAGGTCCTGGCGCAGTCGATCCGTTGCCTCGGGATTGATCTGGTCCATGGTCTCCCAGATCTGTTCCTTGAGGGCCAGGTGCTCGGGGGTGCCCGAGAGCTGAGCCATGACGGAGCAGACGACGGCGTTGATGCGCAGGTAGTGGACCATGTAGCGCCAGAGCTTGTCCTCGACGTCGGCGCGCGGGGGCAGCGCACGGGTCATCGCCTCGTTCACCCGCGCGAGCTGATCCAAGCGCGTGATCATGACCTTCTCGTTGACGGACTGGTCGTCGCGGCCGATGAAGTAGTGGTACAGGTCCACGTCCAGGTAGCGGATCGTGGAGATGTAGGGCAGCGGCACGAACGAGTAGAGATAGTCCACGTAGAACGTGTGCTCGGGCATGACCAGGCCGGAGGCACGAACGACCTCGGTGCGCATCGTCAGGGCGTGCATCATGAGGTACTGGTCGTAGCGGCAGCGGCGCAGGTCCACCCAGCCGAAGGTGCGCCCACGCGGCAGGACGTTGCGGTAGCGGATGACGGCCTTGTGAGCCTTGCCCTGCTTGTCGTACACGTAGTTGGTGACGAGCAGGTCCAGGTCGCGCCCGGCCTCGCGTTCCTCGCGCAGGACGTCGAGCACGGCGTTCGTCGCACGGCGGTCCAGCCAGTCATCGGAATCAACGACGCGCACGTGCGTACCGGTGGCGGCGGCGAGCCCGGCATTCACGGCGCCGCCATGGCCCTTGTTTTCCTGGTGGATAACCCTCACGGAGGGGTAGCGAGCGGCCCATTCGTCGGCGATCTGGGCGGTGTTGTCCTTGGAACCATCATTGACGATAATCGTCTCGAGTTCGTCGCCGTATCCGACGAGTGTGGTCAGCGCCCGGTCGAGGTAGTCCTCGGAGTTGTAAGCGGGCACGATCACCGTTAGCAGCGGCGCGCTCATGGCGTCTCCTCTCGTGAAGTCTGCCAGTAGTCTACTGTGCGTCGCTGGCCTGCGCGTCCTCCTTCGAGGGGTCCTGCTTGAAAATCACCTTAAAGATGGGGAAGAACACCCAGAAGGAGATAGCTGCGTTGATGATCATCGTGACCACATCCGCAATGGTTTCACCACCCGACCCCATCGCCGAGATCGCCCAGGCGTAGATCGGGTCCTTGTAGAGAACCTGAAGGGCGGCAGCGGCAATCGTGATGACGACGTAGGCGACCGCGTACCAGAAGGCCGCCTTGCCCACCGACGAGTTGGATTTGAAAGTGACGTTGCGCTGGGCGAAAAAGTTGATGACCTGCGCGATCAGCAGGGTGATTTCGACCGCCAGGAAGTAAGCGAGTCCCCCGCCACCGCCGGTCGACAAGGCACCCGCTGGATAGTCAAAAAGGAAGACCGTGTGTCCGTGCGAGACGCCGACGGGTAGGAACTGGAAGGGCGTGTCGACGAGGCTCGTGTGCGCGAACGCCGCCTTGAAGGCCGGCATGAGGATCAGCTGCAGGACCGTGATGCCGTTGGACAGGACAAAAAAGACGATGAACTGGGCAACCGTCGTATGCTTGGTTTCAAAGTTTTTCCACCAGCGGGAAAGAGCCTGCATGAGTGTTCCTTTACGTCAGTTCGGAGTAACGAGGCTGGGGCCGCCTCATAGGGCCTGGTCGAGTTCACGCTGGGTCGCCTTGTTGGCCCGCGCGTTGGCGATGTAACGAATCACGGTACGTGTCACACCGCGCAAGAAGTGACCGTTGATCACCTCGACGACGGCATCGATCATGTCTGCGCTCACCGCTCCATTGGTGAACTTGGCGATCGACCCCAGCGGCATGTTCAGCGCGAAGTGGACGTTGAGGTCGGGATCGCCCTTGGCATCTGCCTTGGCTTTGTCTGCGTGGAGTTTGCGGCCTGCCAGGCGCGCGAGCCAGCTCTTGGCGCGGATCAGCTCTGACATTGGGTCGGACGCGGTGATCTCATCCGTCGGGTGAGCGGTGGGGATGGTGCGGCCGAGGAGAACTGCGAACTCCCCGTTGGTGATGCCCGCGACGTCGGCGCTCAGATAGTGGCCGAGGGCCGGGTCGATTGGCGGGGGCGTGGTTCCTTCGACGTCGAGGGTGGCGCTCAGCGGTGTGTCCTCCACATTGGGCCCGACGTAGATTGTCCACGTCCCGGCCTCGGTCTCCCATGCGCCGCGCGAGGTCTCCCAGTGGCGGAAGGTGTAGCGATCGAAGGGGATGGTGACGCGCACCGACCCACCGGCGGGAACCTCCACCTTGGCGAAGCCCTTGAGCTCGCGGGCGGGGCCGAACACGCCGCCGGGAGCGCTCACGTAGAGCTGGACGACGTCAGCGCCGTCTCGCTCGGACGTATTGGTGACCGTCAGGGTCGCGCCCTCCTGGTCCACCTCGAGATCGGAGTATTCGAAGCGCGAGTAGGACAGTCCGTAGCCGAAGGGGAAGGCGACGTCGATGCCCGCGGTCGTGAAGTAGCGGTAGCCGACGAAGGGGCCTTCGCGGTAGTAGGACAGCGGGCCGGTTGCCGGGTACCAGGCGGCCGTCGGATGGTCTTCGTAGGACCGCGCGTAGGTTTCGGCCAGGCGCCCCGAGGGATTCACGGCGCCGGTGAGGACGTCGAGCATCGCGGCGGCCCCTCCCTGCCCGGTCAGGTAGCCGTTGACGAGCGCGGGTACCGAGCCGGCCCACGGCATTTCGACGCTGGCACCGCCGGTCAGGACAACGACGGTATGCGGATTGGCGGCCACGACGGCCTCGATGAGTCGATCCTGTCCCTCGGGCAGGCGCATGTGGGGCCGGTCCAGCCCCTCGGATTCAGCGAGCTCGTCAAGGCCCACGTAGACGAGCGCAACGTCGGCACTCTTCGCGAGGTCCACAGCCTCGGCGATGAGAGCGTCGCTCGTTCCCCCGTGGCGCTCATAACCGCGGGCGTACCCAGCCGCAACGAGGCCTCGGGCATCCTCTCCCTGCGCCTCGAGCAGCTCACGCGGAGCCTCGACGCGCGTGGGGTTGACCTGGGAGGAACCCGATCCCTGGAAGCGCGGCGTGTCAGCGAGATCGCCGATGAGGGCGACACGCGTGCCGGCGCTCAGAGGCAGGAGATCGTCCTCGTTGCGCAGGAGCGTGATCGCCTCGGAGGCGATGCGCGTGGCCAGCTTGTGATGCTCATCGACGTCGTAGGGCGTGGGAGCGGGCAGGCCGGCGCTCGCGGAGGCGACGTTCACAACCTCCTGGACACGGGCGTAGACGTCGGACGCCTCGAGCTCCCCGGCCTTGACGGCAGCGACAATCCGACGAGCATCCTCCAGGCCGGGTGCGGGCATCTCAAGGCTTCCACCTGCTCGAACAGCACCGACAGCATCGGTGCATCCTCCCCAGTCGGAGACGACCATGCCGTCGAATCCCCACTCGTCGCGCAGGATGTCGGTAAGCAGGTGCCTATTCTCGTGGGCGTGGGTACCGTTCACGAGGTTGTAGGAACTCATGATCACGCGCGGCCCCGCGTCCCGGCACACGATCTCAAAGCCAGTCAGGTAGATTTCGCGCATCGTTCGCTCGTCCACGATCGAGTCCGACGCCATGCGACGCAGCTCCTGAGAGTTCACTGCGAAGTGCTTGGGGCAGGCGGCGGTTCCCGTCGACTGAATGCCATCGACGAGACCCGCAGCCATGCGTCCGGCAAGGATCGGGTCCTCGGAGAAGTACTCGAAGTTACGTCCACACAGGGGTGAACGCTTGATGTTCAGGCCCGGACCGAGCAGGACATCCACGCCGAGGCCGCGCGCCTCCAAGCCCAGCGCCTCGCCCATCTCGCGCGCCAGGTCCGGGTCCCAGGTCGCCGCGAGGGCGGAGGCCGTCGGGAAGCAGGTCGCCTTCTCGGACTCCGCGATGCCCAGGTGATCCGCATCACCGAGCTGGCGGCGCACGCCGTGGGGGCCATCGCTCATGACGAAGGAGGGGACGAGAGCTGCGGGGATCGCGCGCGAGTCCCAGGCGCTGGCACCCGACAGAAGGGCTGCCGCCTGCAGGAGGGTGAGGTCATTGGCGTCCGTCAGTGTGCGGTGTTCCATCGGCGTGAACTGCCTTTCGTGCTCGGCCCGATCTTGGTTCTTCTAGTGTGGCTTGCCGACGGAGACAATGATCGACTGTCGGCACGATTTGTCGTTTCGGGGCCGTATTTTGCGTCCCTGGTTGCGATCCGGCTGGGCTACCATGTCACTATGCGACACAATGACGAGGTCAATTACCAGCAAGACGAAGACGCCATTCCTCACGCTGTATTCGTCGACGTGGATGGCACGCTGTGCGACTCTCGTCAACGTGTACCCGATTCTGCCGCATCAGCACTCGCCCAGGCGCGCGAGAACGGTCACCGTCTCTTCATCTGCACGGGACGGTCAGTTCCGGAGGTCTACCCGCGCTTCATCGACCTGGGCTTCGAAGGCATCGTGGGCGGTGCTGGGGGATACGTAGCCGTGGGCGAAACCGTCCTGCTTGACGAGCGCATGCCCACCGAGCACGTCCGAGTCCTCACCGCCCTGTGGGAGGACCTCGATGCCTTCTATGTATGGCAGGGTCCCGACCAGATGGGGCCCTCCGAGGGGTACCTCGACTTTTTCGTGCCGCGGGCAGGCATCTCACCGGAGGACTGGATCGAGTACGCTACGTCGATCACGCCTTTCATCGTCGACATTGAGAGCGGGTCTTTCACCAAGGTAACGGCCTACGTTCCCCCGGAAAATGCCTCCGTGGAACGGGTGAACGCGGCACTGCCACCCGGCTACCGGGCGATTATCGGATCCGTGGGTGCTGCCGGTTACGTCCCCTTCGAAGTCCTCCCCACTCACCTCTCCAAAGCAGTAGGAATCGAAGCTGTCTGCGAGCACATCGGCATCCCCCTGTCGCGCTCCGTGGCCATCGGAGACTCCAATAACGACGTTGAGGCCGTGGCTCGTGCCGCGGTTGGTATCAGTATCGGCAACGGGTGTGAGGCCCTCGTCAACGTCGCAGACATCGTCGCTCCTGTGGTCGCCGACGACGGCCTCGCCTGGGCTTTAGCCGCCGCCGGACTCGTCAACGAGGCCTCGAACCTGCCTAGGCCTCGGCGATGACGCATGACCTCCCCCCTGCGAACCTGGCTCAGTCACCCCCTCACGCGTAACTCGGCCTTCATGCACTTGTGGGGCGGCCAAACCGCCGCACAAGTGGGCTTCCAGGTGGGTACGCTCGCCACGTCGGCGATCGCGATCACGGTTCTGCACGCGAGCGAGACGCAGATCGGAGTACTTTCCGCGCTGCAAACGCTCGCATTCCTCCTCGTCGGGCTGCCGGCGGGCGCGTGGGTGGACGGGTGGCGCAAGCGCCAGGTCATGATCGTAGCCAACCTCGCGCGCATTGGCGCCTTAGTGTCGATTCCCCTCGCCTACGTCTGTTTCTCCCTGACCCTGGCCCACCTGATGGTAGTCACGGCTACTCTAGGTTTATCCACCGTTTTCTTCGATGTCGCCTATCAGTCTTACGTGCCACTCATCGCCTCTAAGCAATACATCGGAGCAGCAAACGGTCGCCTTGAAGCCTCCTACCAGGTGGGCCGTGCAGGAGGACCAGGCCTGGGTGGGTGGCTGCTCGGCGTGGTCGCCCCTCCCCCTGGTCTACCTGGCCACCGCCGCCACCTACGTCACCTCTACGTGGGCCATCTGGCATATCTCGACTCAGGAGCCTGTCCCCAAACCCACTGGTGCCACGCTCATCGCGCAGATTCGCGAGGGACTGGCGTTCGTGCGCGGCCAGCGTCTGCTTTTTCCCCTCTTTTCTTGCATCGCTATCGCCGCCTTCGCCAGCGCAGGCATCCAGGTCCTGCTCCCACTCCTGGTCCTGAGAACCCTTTGCATGAGCGCCACACAGCTCGGTCTCTTGCTGAGTGCCGGCGCCGTCGGTGGAATCCTCGGAGCACTCACTCGCCCCGCGTGGATTGCCCACCTAGGCATTGGACGATGCATCGTGATCACCAACATCGCCGGGGTCGCTATCCTGGCTGTCCAGCCAGCCGCCGTTCACGTGCCTGACTGGGCCTCATGGATCATCGCGGCCTCGGGTATCGTCTCCTCCTACTTTCTCACCATCTACAACATCACCCAGATGAGCCTGCGCCAAGAGATCTGCCCACCCGACATGCTCGGGCGCATGAACGCTATCTTTCGATTCGCGGTCTGGGGTGTCATGCCGCTAGGTTCCCTGGCCTCCGGTGTCGTTGCGTCCTGGATAGGGGTCGAAGCCGCTATGACTTCCTTTATCGCCCTGGCGATCGCGGCTGGAGTCGCCATGTGTTTCACTCCAGCTGCACGCATTCGAGGCGCCAGCGCAGATCCGGTGGTCTCATAATGTGATGCGCGTCGAGGCTTGTTTGGTGCCACCACCGCATGCTCCGCGATACCATATATGTGAGACAAGCCGCATACGCCAAAGGAGGACACTATGAGCACCGCAACGACCATTGTCGAGGCCCTGGGCGGCTGGAAGAATATCTCCAACCTCGAAGCGTGCATCACTCGTATTCGCCTGGACGCGGCGAACACCGACCTCATCGACGAGGCCGCGCTGCGTGCCGCGGGAGCCTTCGACGTTGTGATCGTCGGTGATGCAGTGCAGGTCGTCATGGGACCCGATTCCGAAGACCTCGTTGATGAGATGCTCGCGAGCCGGTGACGCTTAGCGTTCGTGCGCCCTTCGCAGCACGTATCGTACCTCTGAGTGAGGTACCCGACCCTGTGTTTGCGAGCGGCGTCGTCGGGGGCGGCTGTGCGCTCGTTCCACAGGCCGGGACAGGATGCCTAACAGTGCGCTCCCCCATCGACGGCGTCGTCACCAAGCTCAAGCCACACGCCGTCATCGTTACCTCCACGAGAGGCATGTCGATCCTCATCCACCTCGGGATCGACACAGTGAGCCTGCACGGCAAAGGGTTTGCCGCCCTCGTCGATGAGGGGGAGATCGTGCCGGTAGGTCACCCGCTCATTCACTGGGACCTCGCACCCGCGCGCGAAGCATCGCTGTCTCCCCACGTACCCGTCATCGTTGTCAGTGTACCCAGCCCAACGATTGCCAGTCGGGCGACTCCCGGCGACTGCGCTGCGCTCGACCTGCTGTTCACGGCCTCGACTTCCGGTGAGTAGCTCCTCCGTCGGCGATGGGATGAGATCAATCGGGTTATATGACAAAACGTGTTGGTTTTGTTCCGATTTTTCGGTGTGCTGGTGAGCTATCGGCCAGGTCAGCCGCATTAGTTCCGGGGCGATGCAGCGTGGTGTGTTCGTGGCGTGGCTGGTGAGGCGTCGGCGTCAGGCGGATGTGCCTGGGGGCGCTCGCCTTCGGGCACTGAGGGCCGTTGTGTCGGCTGGGCACGTCGGTGTGTCCCGCCATTGATACCGTCGCGAGTCGTCGCGTGCGATCGCGTCTGTTGGGGTCTGGTGGTTCGCTGGGCAGCGAGGCGGACGCCGTCATCGTTGGCGGCATCCACCGGGCGGAACCCCGACACGTCGGCGGCGCCCCCGGCAGTGCCGCGAGGCTCCCTGTTGAGCGGGCTCTCTTGATTGGGCAGGCGATTGTCGTGGGGTTTGTGCGGCGCGAATCTCAATCGTTAGTATTGCGATGTTTGTGGGCGCGGTCGAGCGTTTACTGGCTCTTCGCATTTTGGGGTGTGGGGGGTGGTGTTGGCATAGGGTCGGGGCCTGCCCGATGATTGAGGTTGCGACACTTCAAACGCTGGGAGGCCCCGACATGTCTAATGCTACCTTTTCTGCTCCGGATATGACGATTTATTGCGGGTTGGAGGAGCTGGGCTTGGTGGCTGTGGGGATGTGCTGCCAGGGGGGTGGGTTCGTCCTGAAGTGCCGTGCGGCTAATCCGGCTCTTCAGAGTTGAGTGTGGGCGCCCGGGGTATTCGCTGGGGTCGCGTACCCGGCGCTTAGCGCACGAACCGCAGGGGCATCAGCCCACGACGCCGGTGGTGTATGTGGGACGGTACCACTGTCGTGCGTGTTCTCGTTCCTGGTGTGATGACATCAGCCAGGCGGCTCCCCCACGCGCCAAGCTCTCCTTTGGGGCCTTGCGCTGGGGGCTTGTGTGCTTGATCGCTGACAATATGTCCATGAACCGGATCGCCGCTCACCTGGCGGTAGCCTGGCATACTGCCAACGAGGCGATACTGGCCTATGGCGACGAACTCCTGCTCGCGGATTCGACTCGCTTTGAAGGCGTGCGCGTCATTGGGGTTGATGAGCACGTGTGGCGTCATCGGGGTGGGGACAAGTACGCCACGGTGATCGTGGACTTGACCCCTGTACGCGACCATACTGGCCCGGCCCGCCTCCTGGACGTGGTGCAAGGCCGCTCCAAACGCGTCTTGTCTTCCTGGCTGGCCGCGCGCCCCCAAGAATGGAAGGACAACATCGAGATCGTGGCGATGGATGGGTTCAGCGGCTATAAAAGCGCAGCAGTCAGCCAGCTTCCAGGGGCGGTGGCGGTGATGGATCCCTTCCATGTTGTTCATATCGCTATCGACGCCCTAGAGCAGTGCCGCCAGCGCGTCCAGCAAGAAACCCTGGGGCATCGCGGCCGCAAGGGCGAGGGCGTGTTTAATTATCTGTGTATCCGTCTTTTGTTTGAAAGGATTGATGCATGATGAATGATGATGTTGTTGTGTCTGGCGCTAGTGGGCGTGAGACGGTGGAGGACCTGCGTCGCTCGGGGGCGTTGGATGCGTTGTTTGAGCGTCTTGATGCTGGCGAGGTCGAGATGACGGGCAGCCAGGGCTTGTTGCCCGCGTTACTCAAGGAGGCCTTGGAGCGCGGGTTGGCCGCTGAGCTGACCCAGCACTTGGGGTATGAGAAGGGCCAGACCAGCGCGCAGGCGCGCTCGAACACGAGGAACGGCACGACGAAGAAGACCGTGATATCGGAGGTGGGAGCCTTCGAGATCGAGGTCCCCCGGGATCGGGCAGGCTCGTTCACCCCGCGCCTGGTGCGTAAAGGACAGCGGCGCCTCGATGGCTTGGATTCGATGATTATCAGCTTGTATGCCGGGGGGATGACGGTACGCGATATCCGCCATCACCTGGCCTCCACCCTGGGCGTGGAGGTCAGTGCCGGGACGATTTCCACGATCACTGACGCGGTGTGCGAGGCCGTCTTGGACTGGCAGCACCGCCCCCTAGAAGCGTTCTACCCGGTGATCTACCTGGACGCGATCCGCATCAAAGTCCGATGCGATCACAGGGTGGAGAACCGGGCCGCTCACCTGGCGGTAGGAGTGGACATGGAGGGCGTCAAGCACGTGCTGGGCATCTGGGTCCAAGCCGATGAAGGCGCCTCCTTGTGGGCCCACGTGTGCGCCGAGCTGGCCAACCGAGGCCTACGCGATGTCCTGATCGTGTGCTGCGACGGGTTGGCTGGCCTGCCCGAAGCCATCGAAGCGACCTGGCCCCAGTCCATGGTCCAAACCTGCGTCGTTCACTTAATCCGCGCCTCCATGCGTTTCGTGTCCTACAAGGACCGCAAGAGCGTCGCCACCGCTCTAAAGCGGGTCTACAGCGCGCCCAACGAGGAAACCGCCCGAGAGGCGCTGGAAGAGTTCGCGGCCAGCGACCTGGGAGCGCGCTACCCCCAAACCGTTGCGACCTGGCAGCGCGCCTGGCAGCGCTTCACGCCGTTCTTGGCGTTCCCGCCCATGCTGCGCCGCGTCGTGTACACCACCAACGCTATCGAATCGTTGAACTACCAGCTACGCAAAATCACCAAGAACCGCGGGCATTTCCCCAGCGAAGAAGCCGCCGTCAAACTCTTGTGGCTAGCCATCTGCGACATCGAAGACAAACGAGCCGCCCAGCGCCTCGCAGACGCTGGGAAACCCGCCAACAAACGAACAGGACACACCCGCCTCATCCAAGGACACACCACCACCAACTGGAAACAAGCCCTCGCCCAACTCACCACCGCCTACCCCGACCGAATCACCCCCTACCTCTAACCCCCATACACAGAAATTGACAGGCTCAAGGGCGACCCCTTGTACGCGGCGCGTAAAACGCTCCTGACCGGCACTGACATCCTCACCGACACATCCCAGGCGCGCTTGGATGCTTTATTCGCCTGCCCCGACCACGCTGACGTGCACACCACCTGGAGAATCTACCAGGACCTCCTAGCAGCCTACCGTGATCGTGACCCCAGGCGCGGCAAAAACACCCTCCGCCAGCTCATCACGACGATCACCCGCCCGGGCTTGCCCACACACATGCATCGAGCTAGCCCGCATGGGCAGAACCCTCAAACGCAGAGCCAGGGACATCCTGGCCTACTTCGACCACCCCCACACCACAGGCGGCCCCACCGAAGCCATCAACGGACGCCTCGAACACCTCCGCGGCATCGCCCAAGGATTCATCAACCACCGAAACTACCGCCTACGCTGCCTCCTCCACTCCGGCGGATTCCAACACCTCCTACACCCTTAAATGCGAAGAGCCTGTTAACCCGACAACTGGCACCCTCAACCCCTCAATGCGCACGTTAACCCCTTAAGTGGAGCGTGGGCAGGTGTGCCCATACTCCACTAGTAGGGTCCAGCTGCGCACTGAAGGGTTGACACAGCCACCCATGGGGCCAGGCCGCCACAGGCCAAGCACGCACCAGCCCCACGAAGCCCCACACATCCACAGATCCGAGGCGCTCACACCAGTCACGAGCCAGCCGCGACGCAAATCGCTCGGACCTGAGTGGCACTACAACACTCTCTCACGTAACACGAAGCCGCAGGTGCCAGGCGCCGGTTTCACGTTCGACCTCGCGCCGATCGTGCCACACGGCAAGTGACAGGCAGCACCAAGACCACACCGAAGGGAGCGAGAAGCACCGATTCCACCATATTGCTTATTACCGATGGGGTGTTACACCCGATCAGGTGGAACCCTCCCAATAGAGCCAACACCCACCGACCCCGCCATGTTCGAGGACTACCCCGATCAGATGGAATCTTCCTGATGGGGCCGACCCCCATCGGCGGCGCGCCCGCGCAAGCACCCTAACGGACGACCGAAACACACGCCGCAGCCAGCACCCATCGGCGGCGCGAGAACGCCAGCGCCACCGAGGCCTCCCTCGACGATGCCTGAGACCAACCCCTGACCAATATACTTTGTCCTATAAGCCGATCAATCAACCTTCTGCTAGACCAGTACGAAGAACAGCTCATCCGCCCGCGATGGGATGAGATAACGCCTCACGGATGGAATGGCCCCGTACGCCCAACAGGGCGTACGGGGCCACGCATGCTGGTCCGTTTCTAGTTCACCGATCCGGTCAGCAGAGCGAAAAGCGACGTCAAGCGCTCGTTGCTGGGCAGATCATCGATGAAAACCTCTTCGCCATCAGAGTCGCACAGCGGCACACGCCAGTTCGGGTATTGATCCGCGCCCGTGCCCGGCATATTCTGCGGCCGGACGTCTCCCACCGCATCGACGAGAGAAGCAACGACGAGCTTGGACGGAACCTTGGCGACGTAACGGTACAGGCCCTCGACGATCTCGCGCTCGCTTGGCTCCGATCCGTCGATGCACCCGTACTCGTGCAGGCGCTCCACAATCTGCTCAAGCTCTAGTCGATCGCTTGCACGCACGATCTCGATGTCATCCGTCAGCAAGCCCAGCTCGCTACGCAGCGTCGTCTGGATGCCTCGGATGTATCCAAGAGTCGGCGGCAAATCGTGGATGTTGACTGCAGCGAGCGCGCGATCACGGTAGTGCTCGGGGCGCAGCGGCCATCCGCCGCCGTCCTTCTCAAACCACACGACCGACGTTCCCAACACGCCGCGGTCGCGCAGGTAGTCACGCACCCACGGCTCGACGACACCGAGGTCCTCGCCAATGACGACAGCGCCTGCACGCTGTGCCTCCAGCAGGATGACGCCCATCATGGCCTCGTGGTCGTAGTACACGTACGTCCCCTCGGTGGCCGCGCAACCCTCCGGGATCCACCACAGGCGGAACATACCCAAGATGTGGTCGATGCGGACGGCACCGGCGTTAGCCAGCGCAGCGCGCACCATGTCACGCAGCGGCGTGTAGCCCGTCTCTGCGAGGGAACGCGGCGACCACGGCGGCTGTGACCAGTTTTGACCCTGCTGAGAGTAAACATCCGGCGGCGCACCCACACTCATGCCCGTCGCGAAAAGCTCGGGACGACTCCATTTTTCAGAGCCGAAGCCATGCACGCCCACGGCCAAGTCAGCCATGATACCGATTTCCATGCCGACCTCGTGGGCGACTTCTTGGGCGTGAGCTAGTTGCTCGGAGGCGATCCACTGGCACCACTCGAAGAAGTTCACACGGTCCGCCAGCTCGAGGCGCTCGAGCTCGACGCGCGGCGAGGACGAACGCTCAAGATCCTCGGGCAGCTTGATGGCACCTTCTCGTTCAACGAGGGCACACCACAGCGCGTAGTTGGACAGCTCCGAACCACCGTTTTCAACGAAGTGGTCGAACTGGGACTGGCGGTGATAGGAGCGCGGCGCGGTGAAAATGATGTCGAGAGCCTTACGCTTGGCTTCCCACGCACGATCACGGTCGATGAGGTCTTCACGGATGGCGAATTGACGGGTCTCATCACGCAGCTGCTCGATAGCGTCACGCGATGCCTGAGGCAGCGACGCATACTCCTCAATAGACTCGGGACGAATATAGATTGGGTTGACCCAGCGTCGGGACACCGGCAGGTAGGGCGAATCCTCCAGCGGAGAAACAGGCTGCGAAGCATGCACCGGGTTGATCAGGAGAAATTGAGCCCCCTTGTCTGCGCAGACGGCAGCCAGATCAGCCAAGTCGGTCGCATCGCCGATTCCCCAGGAGCAAGCTGAGCGCGTCGAATAGAGCTGTGCATTGACGCCCCACACGCGCCGCGATGACTCCAGGAGCGGCAGAGACAGAGAGTTCGGCACAATGATGAGTGTCGCAGATTCAACGTGGCCGCCCTCAACGGTGGCCACGAGCCGATGCCAGCCCAGCGGCAGCCAGTGAGGCACGTCGAAGGTTGCGCGGCCCACGAGCTGCCCATCAATCATGCGCGGCGGCACATAGCGATCGAGTTGCTCACACTGCCCTTTGCGTCCGTCCTCGAGAACCCACTGCACATTGACCCACGAGCCATCGGGCACGTGCACCCGGAACTCGTAGCCACCTCCCTGGCGAGCCACAATGGTCGGCGGGAGAGTACGGCGCCACTCGCGTTCATCGGTCAGGCGCATTGCGTTCTCAACGTCTCCGACTGTCGAAGACTCATCCAGGGGGAGTCCAAGTGCTCCGAGGACTTTCAGGAGGGTTGGCGCACCGACACCTATCCAATTCCCGTACCAATCCCAGAAACCGGTCGCGACACCGTTGACATCGGCAACATGTCGCAGCAGATCAATATTGTCAGATGCGGGGGAATGGGTATCCACGGAACAAAGCTCTCTACGTTGTGGGCTGAGGACACAAACAATTTTATGCGTGTGCCCGCTGTGACAAAGAATCCAAGGGTGTGTCATGGGCCACGCTCTTGATGGAGGCGATCATTGCGCTCGCAATATCGTCGGAGGAAGCCCCGCAAACAATCTGAACAACATCGCCCGAACGAACGACGGCCAACACACCATCGACACGCAGCGCGGCTTCATCAACTGCCCGCTGAGTCTTCACCTGAACACGGATACGCATCGTGCAGGGTTCGATCTCAACGATGTTGAGGTACCCTCCCAGCGCGTCGATGAGCGCTTGTTCAATCGCCATCGGAGCCCCTTTCACGCCATCGGCTTTTTGCGATTCGTATCACATAGTAGATGTGACCTGCACAAAAGGCAAGTGGGGTCCGCAACATGAACATCCACACTGTCAAGCCGCTCAATAAATAATTAACCCAACGGTCCCAACGATCAAATACACTCACAAATTATACTGTCAAGTTACGTGACATCTCAATGTGAACCTTCGACTCTCACCAAAAACGCAGCCCCCGAGGCATCAACACCCCGGACATACGCTCAAGCGGGGGAAGGCCCACAGACCCTCCCCCGCTTGAGCGATGAACATCAATCGCGCGTCAGCTTACGATGCGTGACACGGTGCGGGCTGGCAGCAGCCTCACCCAGGCGTTCCACCTTGTTCTTCTCGTACGCCTCGAAGTTACCTTCGAACCAGTACCATTTGTCAGGCTGTTCCTCAGTCCCCTCCCAGGCGAGAATGTGAGTGGCGACGCGGTCAAGGAACCAACGATCGTGGGTGACAACGACGGCGCAGCCCGGGAACGCAAGTAGAGCATTCTCCAAAGAACCCAGAGTTTCAACATCAAGGTCATTGGTGGGCTCATCAAGCAGCAGTAGGTTTCCACCCTGCTTGAGGGTCAGCGCCAGATTCAGGCGATTACGCTCACCGCCGGAGAGGACACCAGCCGGCTTCTGCTGATCTGGACCCTTGAAACCAAATGCCGACACATACGCACGAGAGGGCATCTCAACATTGCCAACCTGAATAAAGTCGAGTCCGTCGGAAACGACCTGCCAGAGGGTCTTGTCCGGATCAATGCCGGCACGAGTCTGGTCGACATAGCTAATCTTCACAGTTTCGCCGATGGTCAGCTCACCGCCATCGAGAGGTTCAAGACCAACGATGGTCTTGAACAACGTGGTCTTACCAACGCCGTTAGGGCCGATAACACCAACGATACCGTTGCGCGGCAAGGAGAACGACAGGCCGGAGATGAGCGAGCGATCACCAAAGCCCTTCTGAAGATCCTTGGCCTCGATGACCACGTTACCCAGGCGCGGGCCCGGCGGGATCTGGATTTCTTCGAAGTCGAGCTTGCGGGTACGTTCAGCCTCGGCGGCCATCTCCTCGTAGCGGGCCAAGCGCGCCTTGGACTTGGCCTGACGCCCCTTGGCGTTCGAGCGAACCCACTCGAGCTCTTCCTTCAGACGCTTGGCCAGCTTGGCATCCTTCTGCCCCTGAACCTGCAGACGCTTCTCCTTGGTCTCCAGGTAGGTCGAATAGTTGCCCTCATAGGGGTAGAGGTGGCCACGGTCAACCTCAGCGATCCAGCCGGCGACGTGGTCAAGGAAGTAGCGGTCGTGGGTGACGGCGATAACCGCCCCCGGATAGGAGGCCAGATGCTTTTCGAGCCAGAGAACGGATTCAGCATCCAGGTGGTTCGTCGGCTCATCGAGCAGCAGCAGGTCGGGCGCTTCAATGAGGAGCTTACACAGGGCGACACGGCGACGCTCACCACCGGAAAGCACGGAGACCGGCTGATCCGGCGGCGGGCAGCGCAGCGCATCCATCGCCTGCTCGAGCTGCGAGTCAATATCCCATGCGTTGGCGGCATCGATCTCAGTCTGCAACTTGCCCATCTCATCCATGAGGGCATCGAAGTCAGCGTCAGGGTTGGCCATCTCTTCAGAAATCTCATTGAAGCGGGCGAGCTTGCCTAAAATACCGGCGGCACCCAGGCGCACGTTGTCGATGACCGTCTTCGTTTCATCCAGGATGGGTTCCTGCATGAGGATTCCAACCGAGTAGCCGGGAGTCAGACGAGCCTCGCCATTACTGGGCTCGTCCAGACCGGCCATGATCTTCAGGATCGAGGACTTACCGGCGCCGTTGGGACCAACCATACCGATCTTGGCGCCCGGATAGAAAGCCATGGTGACATCGTCAAGGATGACCTTGTCACCGATGGCCTTGCGGGCCTTGATCATCTGATAAATAAACTCCGCCACGTTACTCCGTTCGGGTGGTTGGGGACGCGCTCACGCGCGCGGGATCTCCCCTATGGTACCGATCCCTCGCGCGCCAGGACGAGGCCCAGAGCAACGACGAGGTCGGTGATCCTCATCTCAGGGCAAAATCGCGGGAATTTCGCCACTTCCGCACAGTCACGGGCATCGTGCTTGGTTACGCCTCCGTAATGATTCATTAGAAACTATTGCAATTTTTTAAAAAGTACGTGCATCTCTTCGACTTTTAAGACAAACTTTTAAGTACCGGGGCACCTGCGTGCCCCCGTCAAACTGCCACACACGGGAAGGAACGCACATGGTCACCCCGACGCGCATCACCATGGACGCGGTGCGCGCACCCATCTACCACGTGACCGACACTCCCTCCACTCTCGACCTGGCTGCCACCCTCCTGGCCGACACCGCCACAGCTACCCCGCACCTGACGACCATCATCGCCGATAGTCAAAGCGCCGGACGCGGTCGCCTCGGGCGCTCCTGGATCACCCCGCCCGGCCAAGCACTCCTGGCCTCAACCATCGTCTCACTCCCCTCCTCCCTTCCCGCCGAAGCCCTCGGATGGACCGTCCACGCCTGCGCCCTCGCCGTGCGCGACGCCCTGACAGCTCGCCTGGAACCCCTCGGCCGCACTGTCACCCTGAAATGGCCCAACGACGTCCTAGTAGACGGGACACGGAAAATCTGTGGCATCCTCGCCCAACTCGCCCCAGCCTCGTCCCCGTACATGACCGCCGTGATTCTCGGCTACGGCATCAACATCGCCCAGGAAGCCGGGACTATGCCCACCGCCCAAGCCACCTCCCTACTGGCAGAAGGCGACAAACAGGCCGGAACCGCCCCCACGAGCGTCGCCCACGCACTCCTCGGCTCAATCCTCACAGGCCTAGACGAACGCATCCGCTCCCTCATCACCCACGGTGACGCCGCGAACGCTGGCTTGCTCACTGAAGCCGAGCAAGCCATGCCCCTCATCGGCACACGAATCGTTCTCGCCAGCCCCACAGACGCGCACGGTACGCCCGCGCGCGAAGGGATCGCGCTCGGTCTGGCCCCCACCGGTGCACTCCTGCTGCGCACAGATGACGGTACGACCGAGGAAATCAACGCCGGAGACGTCCTCACGACCGGCACCCCCCTGACTCTCGTTCACGACACCAAGGAGAAGCGTGCGAACAATTAACCGAATCCTCGTCGCTAACCGTGGCGAAATCGCCCTGCGTGTGTGCCGCACCGCCACCGACATGGGCATCTCCACGATCGCCGTTTACGCCGATCAAGACATGGCCGCGCCCCACACACGCGAAGCCGACGAGGCACTCTCGCTGGGCGGAGACGACGCCGCGTCCACATACCTAAACGGTGAAAAAATCCTGGCCATCGCCCTCGAAACAGGTGCTGACGCGATTCACCCCGGGTACGGATTCCTCTCCGAAAACTCCGAGTTTGCGCGCGCCGTCGAGGATGCCGGTATCGCGTGGCTTGGCCCCTCTTCTTCCGTCATCGATGCCCTGGGCGACAAAATCAACGCTCGCCGTATCGCGCACGAATGTGGCGTGTCCCCGGTTCCCGGAGTGTCCGAACCCGTGTCCTCACGAGCAGAGGTTGAAGAATTCATCGCGTCAGCAGGTTACCCCGTGGTGCTCAAGCGCGCCGACGGTGGCGGCGGTCGAGGCATCAGCATCATCCGTTCGGCATCCGACCTTGATCTCTTCTTCGCTCGCCACACAGACGCTGAGGATCTGGCCGCTTACTTCGTCGAACGTTTCGTCGAGGTTGCCCGCCACGTCGAAACCCAGTCCGCGCGTGACTCCCTGGGTAACTTCCACGTCATCTCGACCCGTGATTGCTCGGTCCAGCGCCGCAACCAGAAGCTCGTTGAGGAGGCACCCGCGCCCTTCCTGCCTGAGGGCGCCCACGAGACGCTCGTCGCCGCTTCGCGTGCACTCTTCGAGCACGTGGACTACGTCGGCGTCGGCACCGTCGAATTCCTCCTCGAGCCGGATGGCAATATTTGGTTCCTTGAGGTGAATCCTCGCCTGCAGGTCGAGCATCCTGTCTCCGAAGAGGTCACGGGTATCGACCTGGTGCGCGAGCAGATCCGTATCGCTCAGGGCCTGGCACTCACGACTCCCCCCGAGCCCCGCGGTCACTCCTTCGAATTCCGCGTCACTTCCGAAGATCCCTCGAAGGATCTGACGCCCACCGCGGGCCGCCTCGACGAGGTTCACTGGCCCCTGGGACCCGGCATTCGCCTCGAACTCGGCATCGACCAGGGCGACTCCGTCCAGACGGCCTTCGACTCCATGATCGCGAAGATCATCGTGACGGGCGCAGACCGTGAGCAGGCACTGGCACGTTCGCGCCGCGCACTCGCCGAGTTCTCTGTTCAGGGCGTAGCCACCCCCGTCCCCGTCTACCAGGACATCATCAACGACCCGGACTTCTGCGGCGTGGGCGGCTTTAACGTCTCGACACGCTGGTTCGAGACCACGTTCATGCCACACCACGACTATTCCGACTTGGCGACCCCCGACGAAGCCTCAGCCACGGCGGACCTGCCGCGCCAAACCTACATCATCGAGCTCGACGGGCGCCGAGTCTCCCTGACTCTGCCGGCCGGCATGTTCAACGCGCCTGCAGCCCACGCGCCACGCCCATCCCAACCGCTGCGCTCAACCCCGCGCCGCACCAGCGCGACCGCTACCCACTCTGGACCCCACCAGGGTGCCCCAGGCGACATTGTTGCACCCATGCAAGCCATCGTCGTCGCCCTGCCAGTCGCGGAAGGAGACCGCGTGGAGGAAGGCCAGCTCGTGGCCGTACTCGAGGCCATGAAGATGGAAAAGCCGCTGCTCGCGCCCCGCGCTGGCACCGTCACTTCCCTTGCCATCGCCCAGGGGGACACTGTCACGGCCGGGACGCGCATCGCCCACATCGCCACCGAGGAGGCCAAATGAGCACGACAAATACCGCCACGCGTGACAGTTTCATCCAGGCGCAAGACGCGATCGCCCAAGCAGCTGAAGAAAAGGCCGCTCAGCGCCAGCACGCCAAGCACAAGCTGACGGCCCGCGAGCGCCTCGCCCTGTTCTTCGACGACGGCGTGTGGCACGAGGTCGGTCAGTTCATCGGCGGGTCGGTGCGCGCCGGCCGCATAGGGTCGGCTGTGGCCGCCGGATACGGTCGCGTGCAGGGCCGAATGGTGGCCGCCTACGCGCAAGATTTCTCGGTGATGGGTGGAACCCTGGGCAAAGTCGAGGGCGACAAGATCGTCGACCTGATCGACCTGGGTATTCGCATGCGCATCCCGATTGTCGGCATTCAGGATTCGGGCGGTGCTCGCATCCAGGAGGGCGTCGTCGCCTTGGCTCAGTACGGGCGCATTTTTAAGAAGACGTGCGAGGCTTCGGGGCTGGTTCCTCAGATTTCGATCATCCTGGGTCCGTGCGCGGGTGGCGCCGTCTACCAGCCGGCGCTGACCGACTTCATTGTGATGACGCGCGAAAACTCGCACATGTTCGTGACCGGTCCGGATGTCGTGGCAGCCACCACGGGTGAGAAGGTGACGCTCGACCAGCTCGGTGGTGCCGCTATCCACAACTTCCATTCCGGAGTGGCCCACCACATGGCGGACACGGAGGAAGAAGCGATCGACTACGTGCGTTCGCTCCTGGATTACCTCCCATCCTCGTGCGAGGTCGATCCCCCGAAGTACGAGTACATTACAAACCCGGAGGACGAGGCCGCGGCACGCGCGGTCGCGGACCTGGTTCCGACCTCAGCGCGTCAGCCCTACGACGTCCGAGATGTCGTGCGTTCTCTGGTCGATCACGGCGAGTACGTGGAAATCCAAGACCTGTTTGCCCCCAACGTGACGATTGGTTTCGCGTGCGTAGATGGCCAGTCGGTGGGTGTCGTGGCGAACCAGCCAATGAACGACGCGGGCACCCTCGATGTTGATGCGTCGGAGAAAGCCGCGCGTTTCGTCCGCTTCTGTGATGCCTTCGGCCTGCCGATCGTTACTTTCGTGGACGTGCCCGGCTACCGTCCCGGCACCGAGCAGGAGCAGGCGGGCATCATCCGCCGCGGCGCGAAGGTGATCGTCGCCTACGCGAACTCGACGGTTCCGATGGTGACCGTGATCCTGCGTAAGGCCTACGGCGGCGCCTACATCGTCATGGGGTCGAAGTCGATAGGCGCAGACCTGGCGTTTGCCTGGCCGGACGCGCAGATCGCTGTCATGGGTGCGGAAGGCGCAGCGTCGATCATGTATCGCCGTGAGCTGGCCGCTGCCCGCGAGAACGGCACGTTTGAGGAGACGAAGGCTGAGCTGGTCGCTCGCTACGAGGAAGAGACCGTTAACCCGGAGGTGTCCGTGTCCTCAGGCCAGCTCGACGGCATTATCGCCCCCGCCGACACCCGTCAGACCATCATCGATTCCCTGCATCTGCTGGCTTCGAAGGACCAGCGCGCCCCCCATGTGAAGCGTCACGACAACGGTCCCCTGTGACCGGTGCCGTTTGAGAAGTATTGTTCCCGATCGAAAGTATGAACATGTCGTTTGTGTCCTCTCTGAACGAGACTCCCTACGCGCTGACCTTCGCCGGTCAGGCGACCCCGTGGCGCGCCGCGCTCGACGAGATTGCCCACGATCCCGAGATCGCCGCGATCGTCGCTGGCGTCATCGAAGCGTCGGATAAGGTGCTCTCCCCCGTGCGCCGTTCGCTGGCCACGCAGTCCGTGTCGGTTCTCCCCTTCGCGCTTCCCGCTCCTGACGGTGAAGTGGCCGTGACCCGCGAGGTAACTGGCCCCGACGAGGCCGCCCTGTCGGTTCCGGGTATCGTCGCCGCACAGCTGGGCGCGCTCATCGACCTGACGCGCGCTGGCCTGAACATCGTGGCGAACCGGCCCACCGCTTTTGAAGGTCACTCGCAGGGTGTGCTCGGTGTGGAAATCGCGCGCGCCTGGATCGCAGGGGACGAAGCGCGGGCTGCGTCTGTTTTCGCGCTCGCTCGCCTGATCGGTGCGGCTGCTGCACGCGTGACGCGCCGTGCTCGCGCCCCCCACGCGGGAGACGCAACCTACATGGTGTCCGTGCGGGGCGTAAAGGATGCTGTCCTATCGCGCATTGTCTCTTCCCTGCCCTCAACGTCCCATCCGCTGTCGATCGCGCTGCGTAACGATACGGACACACACGTCGTCTCGGGCGCCCCGAACGACCTGGCGTCGCTGGTTGCCGCCATTGAGCGCGCGGCCGCTAAAGACAAGGCGGCGCACGACGCGCACGAGCGCGGCGGTCGCCCGCTGAGTCCTGTGTGCGAGTATCTTCCGGTCTACGTGCCTTTCCACTCCCCCATGCTGGCCGACGCCCTCGCCCTGGTTGACGAGTGGGCAGCGCAGTGCGGCATCGACGCTGAACTCGCTCACCGCCTGGCAGCTGCCGTTCTGACTACCCCCGTTGACTGGCCCGCGCAGATTGGCGCCGCCGCTGACTCTGGCGCCACCTGGATCGTCGACATGGGTCCGGGGGCAACCACCGTGCGCATGACCCGTACCCTCGTCGAGGGAACCGGCGTCGGCGTGGTAGCCGCCGGGACCGCCGCGGACCGCGACAAGGCTGCGACCCCCGGCTGGACCCCCGAGCCGGGCACCGACTGGTCACACCTGCGCCCCGGCCTCGTGACCCTGCCCGACGGCAAGACCGTCGTGGACACCGCCTTCTCGCGCCTCACCGGCTGCTCCCCCGTCCTGCTGGCCGGCATGACCCCCACGACCGTCGATCCCGAGATCGTTGCCGCCGCCGCGAACGCCGGCTTCTGGGCCGAGATGGCGGGCGGCGGCCAGGTGACCGAAGAGGTCTACAACGAGAACCTGGCGGGCCTGCGCGCCCAGCTGCGCCCCGGCCACACCGCCGAGTTCAACTCCATGTTCCTGGACCGTTACCTGTGGAACCTGCAGTTCGGCCAGGCCCGCATCGTGTCACGTTCACGCGCGTCCGGGGCCCCCATTGACGGTGTCGTCGTCTCCGCGGGCATCCCCGAGAAGGACGAGGCGCTGGCCCTCATTGAGCAGCTACGCGCCGACGGCTTCCCCTACGTAGCTTTCAAGCCCGGCACGGTCGACCAGATCCGCAAGGTGATTGCGATCGCCCGCGAGGCCGACCCGATCAAGGTCATCGTCCAGGTAGAAGACGGCCACTCCGGCGGCCACCACTCCTGGGAGGACCTGTCCGACCTGCTGCTGGCCACCTACGCTCAGCTGCGCGCCCAGTCCAACATCGTCCTGACCGTGGGCGGCGGCATCGGCACACCCGAACGCGCCGCTGACTTCCTGACCGGACAGTGGTCGGCACGCTACGGTCGCCCGCCGATGCCCGTCGACGGCGTTCTCGTTGGCACCGCCGCGATGACGACGAAAGAAGCGCACACGACGAAGGCTGTCAAGGAGCTGCTCGTGGCCACACCGGGCGTGCCCGCCGGCGACGAGTTCGACGGCTGGGTCGGCGAGGGCGTGACCCGCGGCGGTATGACGTCGGGCCTGTCCCACCTGCGCGCCGACATGCACGAGGTATCCAACGCGGCTGCCGCTGCAGCCCGCATCATCGCGGAGATCGGCTCCGACGGAGCACAGGTGCGAGCCCGCAAGGACGAGATCATCGAAATCCTCTCCCACACGGCCAAGCCCTACTTCGGTGACCTCGAAGAGATGACCTACGAGGCTTGGGTGCGTCGCTTCGCTGACCTGTCCTTCCCGTGGGTTGATCCGACGTGGCAGATCCGCTACCACGATCTGCTCCAACGCGTCGAGGCGCGTCTGGCCCCCGTGGACCACGGCGAGGTTGAGACTCTGTTCCCGACCGTCGAGGACGTCGCCGACGCCCACGCCGCCGCCGATCGCCTGATGGCCGCCTACCCGAACGCGGCGACCACGCACGTTACACCGATCGACGCCGCATGGTTCCCGGCCCTGTGCCGTTCCTACCCCAAGCCGATGCCTTTCGTCCCGATCTTGGACGATGACCTCATCCGCTGGTGGGGCCAGGACTGCCTGTGGCAGGCGCAGGACGAGCGTTACACCGCCGATCAGGTCCGTATCATCCCCGGCCCGGTCTCCGTAGCCGGTATCGATCGTGTCGACGAACCCGTCGCCTCCCTGCTGGGCCGCTTCGAGGCCGCAGCTGCTTCTCGTCTGGCCGACTCCGGCGTGGTGGCAACCCCCGTCGCTTCGCGCCTGGGCAACGGCAAACCGGCCGCGACCCGCGAGGAGTGGCTGCGTAAGGTTCCGTTCATTTCGTGGACCGGCCACCTCATGACCAACCCTGCAGCCATCCTCGACGAGGAGCGTGTCTCCCTGAAGGCGACCGACACCGGCGTGGACATGGTCATCCACCTGGACACCGCCTGGGACTCCGATCCGCGCGGCGCCGAGAAGCACGCGGTGCGCGAGCTGATCTTCCCGCTCGTCCTGTCCGGTGAGGATGGCGCGGTTCCCGTCATCGACGAGGCCAAGCTGCCTCAGCACATGTACGCGATGCTCGCGGCCACCGCGGGCGTGACCTCCGTGTCAGTCGCGGGCGACACCGTCGATGCGCTCCCCGTCATGATTTCCTCCACCAAGTCTGCCTTCGGCGAGGCCCACTACTCCTTCACGCTGGCTCCGACCCTGGGCTTTGACCACGCAGAGGCGACCGGCGCCGCATTGCCCGCTACCTACGAGCTAGCCGCCTGGGCGCCCGACGCCCTGCTCGGCCCCGCATGGCCCGCGATTTACGCGGCTCTTGGTTCGGCCATCCACAATGACTACCCAGTCATCGAGGGTCTTCTGAACGCCGTCCACCTCGATCACTCGATCACACTGGAGTGCACGCCCGAGCAGATGCTTGAGCGCGGTATCACCACGATTGATGTGACCAGCTATGTGGCCGCTGTCGACGAATCCTCCTCCGGTCGCATCGTCACAGTCGCGCTCGAGTTAACCGCCAACGGCGAGCACGTGGGTTCCACGCAGGAGCGTTTCGCGATCCGTGGTCGCGCCACCGGCAACCGCGCCCCCTCCGAGGCCGCTCCCTTCGGTGGCGCGACTGTCGAGGTCGTTGACACGCCCCGCTCGGTCCTGCGCCGCGTGAACGTGAAGGCCCCGGACGACATGACGCCCTTTGCGATCGTCTCTGGCGACTACAACCCGATCCATACCTCCTACGCGGCCGCTAAGGTCGCTGGCATGGACGCGCCTCTCGTGCACGGCATGTGGCTGTCGGCCACTGCTCAGCACGCCGCCGAGGCCGTTGTTGGTGACCAGGGCGGTGCCCAGATCGCCGGCTGGACGTACTACATGTACGGCACCGTGGACCTGAATGACGAGGTTGAGATCACTGTCGAGCGCGTTGGTCGCGTCGTCGGCGGCGGTCTGTCCCTCGAGGTCACCTGCCGTATCGACAAGCAGGTTGTGTCTCGCGCGTCGGCCTACACCTTCGCCCCGAAGGTTGCCTACGTCTACCCCGGACAGGGCATCCAGAGTGCCGGCATGGGGTTGGACGAGCGCGCTAAGTCCAAGGCTGTGGACGAGGTCTGGCGCCGCGCGGATGCGCACACGCGCTCGGCGATGGGCTTCTCCATCCTGGCGATTGTGCGCGATAACCCGACCGAGATCGTGGCGCGTGGCGTGGCCTACCGCCACCCCGAGGGCGTCCTGAACCTCACCCAGTTCACGCAGGTCGCGCTCGCGACGCTGGCGATCGGCCAGACGGCTCGCCTGCGCGAAGAGGGCGTCCTGGTCCCCGGCGCTGCCTTCGCCGGTCACTCGCTGGGCGAGTACGACGCGCTGGCCGCCTACGCCGAGGTCTTCCCGCTCGAGACGGTCCTCGACCTGGTCTTCCAGCGCGGTTCCACGATGCACTCGCTCGTGCCCCGCGACGAGAACGGCCGTTCGAACTACCGTATGGGCGCCCTGCGTCCCAACCAGTTCGGCGTGGACGACGCTCACGTCGTGGAGTACGTCGCCTCGATCGCCGAGGCCTCGGGTGAGTTCCTCCAGATCGTGAACTTCAACCTGGCCGACCAGCAGTACGCGGTCGCGGGTACGGTCGCGGGCCTGAAGGCTCTCGAAAAGGATTCTTCCAAGCGCGCTGCCGCCCGGGGTGGCAAGCGCCCCTTCATGTATGTTCCCGGCATCGACGTGCCCTTCCACTCCACCGTTCTGCGAGGCGGCGTGGCGGACTTCCGCACGAAGCTTGACGAGCGTATTCCCGCAGAGATCGATCCCGCGAAGCTCGTGGGCCGCTACATCCCCAACCTGGTGGCGCGTCCCTTCGAACTCACCCGCGAGTTCGCCCAGTCCATCCTCGACGTGGTCCCCTCCGAGACGGTGCGCGAGCTGCTTGAGGCTCCCGGCGCGTGGGACGCGGCTCTGGCCAACCCAGGCGCTCTGACCCGCACACTGCTCATCGAGCTGCTGTGCTGGCAGTTTGCCTCCCCGGTGCGCTGGATCGAGACGCAGCGCGTACTGCTCTCGACCGAAGAGGCCGCCCCCGGCGTTGCCGGCCTGGGCGTCGATCAGGTCATTGAGGTCGGCCTCGGCGCCGCCCCAACCCTGGCGAACCTGGCCGCGCGCACGCTGCTCGCCCCCGAGTTCGCGCTCTCGCGCGTCGAGGTCTTTAACGTCCAGCGCGACGAGTCCCGCGTCTACGCGACCGACGTCGCCGTGATCGAGGACGAGGACGACGAGGAGATCGTCGAGGCCGCCGCCCCGGCTCCTGCAGCCCAGGTCGCGCCCGCTGCTCCGGCTCCCGCCGCAGAGGCTGCCCCGGCTCCGGCCCCCGCAGCGCCCACCGGTGGCCCCTCGGGCGCCGACGTCGCGGACCTGCCTTTCACGGCCTCCTCCGCGATTCGAGCCCTGCTTGCACTGTCCGCGAAGATCCGCATCGACGAGGTTGGCGCCACCGACACCACCGAATCACTGACCAACGGCGTGTCCTCGCGTCGCAATCAGCTCCTCATGGACATGTCCTCCGAGCTGGGGCTGAACTCTATCGACGGCGCCGGTGAGGCCGACGTGGCCACCCTATCCGCCACGGTCGACAAGGCCGCCAAGGGATACAAGCCTTTCGGTCCGGTCCTGGCCGAAGCCGTCAAGGAGCGCACGCGCAAGCTATTCGGTGCCGCTGGCGTTAAGGCCGCCCGCATCGCCGAGCGCGTCACCGGCACGTGGCAGCTCGGTGCCGGCTGGGTCCAGCACGTCACCGCCGAGATCGTCCTGGGAACCCGCGAGGGTGCCTCGACACGCGATGGTGACCTGGCAACCCTGTCGGTGGACGCGCCGACGAACAGCGCGGGTGTCGATGCACTCATCGACGCGGCCGTGGCCACCGTCGCTGCCCGCGAAGGTATTGCCGTGTCCCTGCCCAGCACCGGTGGCACAAGTGGTGGCGGTGTCGTGGATTCCGCGGCACTGGACGCCTACGCCGCATCCGTGACGGGCGAGGACGGTGTCCTGGCCAAGACGGCTCGCACGATCCTGTCCGAGCTGGGCCTGAATGCGCCCGCCCCCACGGGCGAAGAATCCAACGACGACGCGCGCGTCATCGACGCCGTCGCCGCCGAACTGGGGTCCGGCTGGGTTGACCTGGTCGAGCCTCGCTTCGATGCTGCCCGTGCCGTCCTCCTGGACGACCGCTGGGCCTCTGCCCGTGAGGACGTCGCACGCTTCGCCATCGAAGGCACCCTCGCCGAGGGCGCGTCCTTCGTGGGCACCGGCCGCGCCGTTGCTGAGCAGGCCTCGTACTGGGCGAACCGACTGCGCGCGGAAGGCGACGCGAACCGTGCCGACCGCCTCGCGCAGATCGCGGTCGATGCGTCCTCCTCCGCGGCGGACCTGCCCTTCGCGAACGACGTCGCAGTGGTCACCGGCATGACCCCCGCCTCCATCGGCGGCGCGGTCGTGGGCGGCCTGCTTGCCGGCGGCGCGACCGTCATCGCGACCTCCTCGTCGATTTCCGCCTCACGCCTGGCCTTCGCCAAGGAGCTGTACCGTACGCACGCCGCGGGCGGCGCGAGGCTGTGGCTGGTTCCCGCGAACCTGGCCTCCTACCGCGACGTGGACGCGCTCGTGGAGTGGATCGGCACCGAGCAGACCAAGTCCGTGGGCGCCGACGTCAAGGTGACCAAGGAAGCCCTGGTTCCGACGCTGTTCTACCCCTTCGCGGCCCCGCGCGTGTCCGGCACACTCGCCGACGCCGGCCCGGCCTCAGAGAATCAGCTGCGCCTGCTGCTGTGGAGCGTCGAGCGTTCCATCGCCGGCCTGTGCGCGATCGGCTCCGACACGCACGCTGACCACCGCCTGCACGTCGTCCTGCCCGGTTCCCCCAACCGAGGCATCTTCGGCGGTGACGGCGCCTACGCCGAGGCCAAGGCCTCCTTCGACGCGATCGCGACCCGCTGGGCCGCCGAGCCGATCTGGGGTTCGCGCGTGTCGATCGCTCACCCGCGAATCGGTTGGGTGCGCGGCACCGGCCTGATGGGCGGCAACGACCCGATGGTCGCCGCCGTCGAGGCTGCGGGCGTTCGCACCTGGTCGACCGAGGAAATGGCCCAGCAGCTACTCAAGCTCTCCAGCGCCGAGGTCCGCGCCCAGGCTGCCATCGCTCCGGTGAACGCCGACCTGACCGGCGGGCTGAACTCCTCCATCGACCTGCGCGCCCTGCGCGCCCAGGTCGAGGCCACCGCGCCCGAGGTCGAAGCCACCGAGCCGGTCGCGACCGTGTCCGCGCTACCCTCGCCCTCGCAGGTCACCGTGCCGCACGTCGAGCCCGCTCAGTGGGGCGACACCTCCGCGTCGCTGGCCGACACGGTCGTCATCGTCGGTCATGGCGAGGTCGGCCCGTGGGGCAGCGCCCGTACCCGTGTCCAGGCTGAACTCGGGATTCACACCGACGGCACCGTCGACCTCACCCCCGCGGGTGTTCTTGAACTGGCGTGGATGACCGGCCTGCTGACCTGGTCGGACACCCCCGTAGGCGGATGGTACGACAAGGACGATCAGCTGGTCCCCGAGTCGGAGATCTTCGAACGCTACCGTGACGAGGTCGTGGCCCGCTCCGGTGTGCGCTTCTTCCACGACGACGGCCCGCTGCACGACGGTTACACGCCCGAGTCCGCGATGGTCTTCCTGGACCGCGACATCACGTTCACGGTCGAGGACGAGGCCGAGGCCCGCTCCTACGCCGATGCCGACCCACAGTTCACCGTCATCGAACAGACCGCGTTCGGCGAATGGCAGGTAACCCGAAAGTCCGGCGCCCAGGTGCGCGTGCCGCGTCGCGCGACCCTCAACCGCCGCATCGGTGGCTTGTTCCCCACGGACTTTGACCCGTCGCGTTGGGGTATCCCGGCCTCTATGCTGGACTCGATCGACCCGATCGCCGTGTGGAATCTGGTCTCCACCGTTGACGCCTTCGTGTCCGCAGGATTCAGTCCCGCCGAACTGCTGCGCATCGTCCACCCGGCGACCGTGGCCTCCACGCAGGGCACCGGTTTCGGTGGCATGAGGTCGATGCACAAGCTCTTCGTTGACCGCTTCCTGGGCGAAGACTACCCGCAGGACATCCTGCAGGAGACCTTGCCCAACGTGGTCGCAGCCCACACCATGCAGTCCTACGTGGGCGGCTACGGCTCGATGATCAACCCGGTTGGCGCCTGTGCGACCGCCGCGGTATCCATCGAGGAGGGCCTCGACAAGATCAAGGCAGGTAAGGCCGACTTCGTCGTGGCTGGCGCCATCGACGACATCCAGGTCGAGTCCATCGTGGGCTTCGGAGCAATGAACGCGACCGCGAACTCGAACGAGCTGCTCGCTCGCGGAATCTCCCCGCGCTTCGTCTCGCGCGCCAACGACCGCCGCCGCGGCGGCTTCGTTGAGGCGCAGGGTGGCGGAACGGTGCTGCTGACCCGCGGTTCGATCGCGCTCGAGATGGGCCTGCCGGTCCTGGCGGTCGTCGCTCACGCGCAGACCTTCAGCGACGGCGCACACACCTCGATCCCGGCCCCCGGCCTGGGTGCCCTCGCGGTGGCACGCGGCGGAGCACACTCCGTTATCGCCCGTAACCTCGCTGAACTCGGCGTCGGTATCGACGACGTGTCCTTCGTGTCCAAGCACGATACGTCCACGAACGCCAACGACCCGAATGAGTCGGACCTGCACACCCGCGTCGGCAAGGCGCTGGGCCGCACCCCCGGTAACCCGCTGCTCGTCGTCTCGCAGAAGACCCTCACGGGTCACGCGAAGGGCGGTGCCTGCGTGTTCCAGGTCGGCGGTATCATCGACGTGTTCCGCACGGGCATGATCCCCGCGAACGTCGCACTCGACTGCGTTGACGACGCGATGGAACAGTACAGCCCGCTCGTGTGGCTGCGTTCCCCGCTGAATCTGAACTCGCGCGGTCCGGTGCGCGCGGCGTTCGCGACCTCGCTCGGCTTCGGACATGTCTCCGGCTTCCTGGCCCTTGTCAACCCCGCGGCCTTCGAGGCCATCGTGGAGCGCGAGTTCGGTCGCGACGCACTCGATGCCTGGCGTGCTGCTTCCGATCGTCGCCTACGAAGCGGTCAGCGTCACATCGAGATGGGTATGCTGGGCCACGCCCCGTTGTTCACCTCGATTGATGCACGACGACTGCCCGACGATCCGGCTGCCGGCGTCGCGGGTGATGCGCACGAGGTCGAGGCCGCGATCCTGCTGGATCCAAACGCTCGCCTCGGCGAGGACGGCTTCTATCACCTGCCGGAAAGCAAGTGAGTGATGCGCGGACTCGGCGTTGACCTGGTGTCCCTCCCTGAGTTTGCCGCTCAGGTGAGGGAGCCAGGCTCGGCCTTCCTGGCGGGCGTACTGACGCCCCGGGAGACCCGCCGGGTCCGCGCACGCGCCGCCGCGACCTCGGGCGCGCATCCCGGTTCCGCCCGCTACGACGCGGCCGTGGCTCGTCACGCGGGCGGCCTGTGGGCCGCGAAGGAGGCCTTCGTCAAGGCGTGGTCGTGCGCGCTCTTTGGTCAGTCTCCCCTCATCGGGACAGACGAGGTCGACTGGCGCGAGATCGAGGTCATCCACGATGAGTGGAACCGACCCGCCATCGCGTTACACGGTCGTGTCAGTGCCGCCTGCGTGGAATCGCTGGGTTCCTCCTCATCGTGGAAGGTACTCGTCTCGATCAGCCACGACGGACCAACCGCGATCGCTCAAGTGATCATCGCCGACACGCCAGGCTAAAAAAGATCCTCGGGCGGCGCGAGTTCCTCCGGCTCTTCTCCAGTCTCATCCGAGGCCTTGGGGGTCCCTTTCACCGCCGAATAGTCGAAACGCGACACCGACTGCCAACACGGGTCCGAGGAGTCCTCCTCGGACCCGTCGTGCGTATACGGGGCAGGGGCGACTGGTGGGCACCCGTCGCGCACCTGCAAGGCCGTACTGGTCGGCACTCCTTGCACCGCGGCCGGTTCCTGGCCTGCGTCACCAGTTCGCGCATCGACCGGGTTCTCTGCCAGAGCACAAGTGTGCTGCGGCTGCGCACCAACCAACCCATGCGCCCCTTCACCCGCTATGTTTCCGTCCGGCACGGGGGTACAGCACACCGTCTCCGTCTCGCTAAGCGGCTCGCGCCCAGAGTGTTCGGTCCTCGTCGAAAAAGGATCATTCGGGCTGCCAGCAGCCGGCTCCTGCGTCGAATGAGCCCCGTTCTTCGTGTACCGCGACGTGCCCTTCGCCATGTCATGCCCAACAGCGCTGGCACGGAACACAATAGACGAACGGATCTGCCCGTTCGCGTCCACCCACGCGTTCGGGACAGGTCGGGCCACCACGATCACCGGATCGCCCTTGCAGCAGCAGCGAACCACGTTGTCGGCTAGCTTGTCCCACGTCTCAATCGTGTACCAGTAGGCGCCATCCTCCACGTAGGAGGCGTTGCCCGTGCGCGCATCGACCGTGAAACGCCAGCGGGGAATTGCCAGGCGAAACGTCGTCACGCACGTGTCTCCCTTGATATGTTTCATCGTCGGGACCGAACCGATACGCCCCTTGAGGGTCGTTGAAATGTCCTGCATCATTGCTTCCCTTTCCGATACTGCCCGGCGAGTGCCGGATACCTCCAGGAAACCCCGCGATCCTCCGCCTTTCAAGCCAGGAGACGCGTCCTGTGGATAGATGCAGACACCCGCGACCCCCTGTGGAAAACGTGACACGAACCATCCCCTGTGGACACGCAGCGCATGCAGGACTCGCGCGTGGCGGCACCCCTCACCGGGATGCCGCCGAATGCTGATGCGTGGGGGAAGTCAGGCCTCGGGTATCTCGCACGTCGCTGGAATACCCAGAGCAATGACCTCGCGTGCAACCTCGCGGGCATGCTCCGTTGTGACGGGCTCGGAGGGGAACAGAACGCGACGGTAGTACTCCAGCTCCTGAATAGACTCCAGGATGTCGGCCAGAGCACGGTGACCACCATGCTTCTCGGGCGACTCGGCGAAGGCCGCGCGGTACCAGCGCTTAGCAAGCTCCTTGATGGAGGAGACGTCCACGAGGCGATAATGCAGGTGGTTGACGACGGAAGGCATGTTCGCTTCGAGGAACATTTTGTCGGTGCCCACCGAGTTACCAGCCAGGAGGGCCTTGCCTTGCTGGGGCACGAAACGCTTGATGTAGGACAGGACCTGCTCGGTTGCCTCTTCCATCGACACGCCACAGGTGTGCAGGTCATCAAGCAGTCCGGAGGAGGTATGCATGTTGCGCACGAAGTCATTCATGTTCTCCAACGCGTCCGCAGGAGGTGTGATGAGAACGTCCATGCCGGGGTCGACGATTGTCAGGTCGCCGTCGGTGACAACAACCGCCACTTCGATGAGGGCATCACGCGCGACATCAAGGCCTGTCATTTCGCAGTCAATCCAGACCAGGGGGTCTTTCAGAGTTTTCACGCCCTCTATGTTAGTGCGCGACTCGTCATACGGTTGGGCGGGTCGCGGCTGCGGTGGCCACTACTACACTGGAAGGGTATTGGAAGGAGTTTTCATGCCCGCTAGTTCTCACGTGACCACACCCAAGGACATCCGTCAGGCTGCGACCGCCCTGGAAGGGGTGGCCGTGCGTACGAACCTGGAGCGCTCGGAGCGCCTGTCCTCCGAGGCCGGCGTCGATATTCTCCTCAAACGTGAGGATCAGCAAAAGTGCCGTTCTTTCAAGGTTCGCGGAGCGTATGCGCGTATGTCGCTCCTGTCACCCGCTGAGCGTGAACGCGGTGTTGTGTGTGCCTCGGCCGGTAACCACGCGCAGGGCTTGGCTTATGCGTGCGCGCATCTGGGCGTGCGGGGCACCATCTATTTGCCGTCGAATACTCCCCGACAGAAGCGTCGCCGCATTGCGACGATCGGCGGAAAGTGGGTCGAGCAGGTCATCGTAGACGGTACCTTTGATCGAGCCAATGCTCTCGCCCAGGAGGCGGCTCGCGCGACGGGACGCACGTACGTTCATCCCTACGACGACCCATTCACGATCGCGGGCCAGGGAACGATCGGCGTTGAACTCGAAGAGCAGATGCCGACGGATACGGCGGCTGTCCTGATCCCGGTGGGCGGCGGTGGCCTCGTGGCGGGCATCGCGACGTGGCTGCGTGCGAATCGTCCGGAGGTTAGGATCATCGGTGTGGAGCCTGCGGGCGCAGCGTCGATGCATGCGGCCCTCGAGGCGGGCCAGCCGATGTCTCTGGCGAAGGTGGATCCTTTCGTGGACGGTACGGCAGTGGGTCGCGCGGGGGCACTGCCCTTCCACATTGCCTCTCAGTTCGTTGACTGCGTGCTTGTCGTACCCGAGGGTGCGGTCTGCACGGAAATGCTGGAGCTCTACCAGTCCGACGGCGTTATCGCCGAACCCGCTGGCGCCCTCGCTTCGACAGCCGCGCACGTATTCTTGACGGATCCGTCCGATCGCAAGGCACTTTTGGGTCGCAGCGACGGCGCGATCGTGTGCGTTGTGTCAGGAGGTAACAACGATTTGACGCGTTACGCGGAGGTCATGGAGCGTTCGCTGCGCCACGAAGGCTTGCGCCACTATTTCCTCGTGACGTTCCCTCAGCAGCCGGGCATGCTGCGCATGTTCCTGGAGGATGTTTTGGGACCGGCGGACGACATCGTGCACTTCGAGTACACGAAGAAGAACAACCGTGAACTCGGACCCGCTCTCGTAGGCATCGATCTGACCAACCCGGATGACATCAACGGGCTTCGGCATCGGATGGAGGCCTCTCCCCTGCACGTGGAGGAGCTGCCGCTGGATTCTGAGATCACGCGGCTCGTGATTTAAGAGAGGGCTCGGCGTCGCAGAGGGGCGCGGCTTCGGTGGACGAGGCCGTGGCCCCTCTCTTTTATTGCTGTCCGCGGGCGCGTGTCTGGGATGGGAGCCGCCCGGGATTGTCGCATGGGCCGTGCGCGCGGTGGCCGGGTCGGGTGCTGCGGCGGGGCCGTGGCGAGGAGTGGATCAGGCAGCGAGAGTGACAGGGCGGGTGACGCGCACGCGCACCGCGGGCGTGGAGTTGAAGCGGTAGCCTTCGCCGCGCACCGTCGAGATGAGGTCGGGAGCCGCGGAGAGTTTCTTGCGCAAGCGACGAATGTGAGCATCGACGGTGCGCGAGTCAGAGCCGAGGTCCGCGTGGGCCCACACGGATGCGAACAGTTCGTCGCGGGTGACAGCGCGGTCGGCGTTAGCGGCCAGGTATGCGAGGAGGTCGTGTTCTTTGGCGGACAGTCCCGCATCGCGCCCATCGAGAGTGACCTGTCCGCGGTCGATGTCAATGTCGATGCGGGAGGAACTTAGACGCAGGCCAGCTAGGACATCCAGAAATTCCTCATAGGAGGTGGGGCGGTCGTCGGCGTTGCGGACGGAGGGGGCGGGGGCGTTGACGAGAGTCATGGGTGTATCCGATTCTTCGGGGCCGCACTCCCACTTTCGACGTGGGTATATCACTGCGGCGGTGATTGACAGGTGTATCTGGGGCGTCAATCACATACACATTCGCGAGGTCATGCCGCCGGAGGGGCAGCACATAGGGTTCGCGAAGGTCGTCATGGCTCTAGTTTGTCGAAGCCTGGCCAAGGCAGCAACACTATGTTCAATAGGTGAGATTGTGTAACAGGCATGTGTGTCGGATGAGTGTGTGTTCTTCGATGTCATCGCACGGCGCATGACGAGAACTCCCACCTCCCATACTCCGTCTCGGCCTCGTTGCCGTGGGTGGCCTGCGATGATGCTGCTATGGCAAGGGGCGAGACCTTTCGGTCCCGCCCCTCACCTCAACGCCTAGGCGACGTTTCAGCCGTCCAGGCCACGCTGGGCACGCACTTGCCGAGTAGCGCAGACAAGGTTGTCCAGCGACGCCTTCGTTTCCGCATAGCCACGCGTCTTCAGGCCACAGTCGGGGTTAACCCACAGGCGCGAGACCGGAACAGCGTCAGCAGCCAGGCCGATCAGCTCAGCGAGTTCTTCGACGCTAGGAACGCGGGGAGCGTGAATGTCCCACACGCCGGGGCCGATACCGTGATCAAAGGCGGCCTCCGCTAGCTCGGGGACGACCTCCATCTTCGAGCGCGCCGCCTCAATCGAGGTCACGTCGGCGTCCAGGCCCTTGATGGCGTCGATGATCTGGCCGAACTCGGAGTAGCACAGGTGGGTGTGGATCTGAGTGTCGGGTCGTACCGAAGAGGTGGCCAGACGGAAGGCCCCTACCGACCAGTTCAGGTAGTCGGCGTGACGGTCGGCATCCAGGGGCAGGAGTTCACGCAGGGCGGGCTCGTCGACCTGGATGGCGGCGATACCGGCGGCCTCGAGGTCGGCGACCTCGTCGCGCAGAGCCAGGCCGATCTGGTCAGCGATCTCGCCCAGGGGCAGGTCATTTCGCGGGAAGGACCACGCGATGATCGTAACCGGACCTGTGAGCATGCCCTTGACGGGCTTATCCGACAGGGACTGAGCGTAGGTGGTCCAGCTCACGGTCATGGGTGCAGGGCGGGAGACGTCGCCCCACAGGATGGACGGACGCGTACAACGAGAGCCGTAGGACTGTACCCAGCCGTTGCGTGTCGCAGCGAAACCGTCAAGCAGTTCCGCAAAGTACTGGACCATGTCGTTACGCTCGGCCTCACCGTGGACGAGAACGTCCAGGCCCAACTCTTCCTGGAGGGTGATCACCGAGGCGATTTCCTCACGCATGCGCGCCTCGTAGTCCGCGTCAGACAGCTCACCACGGGCGTTGGCGGCGCGAGCCTTACGGATGTCGGTGGTCTGAGGGAAGGACCCGATCGTCGTCGTGGGTAGCGGGGGCAGGTGCAGTCGCTCGGCCTGGGCGGCCTCACGCTCCAAGTACGGTTCGCGGGTGCGGTCGGCCTCAGTCAGTCCAGCTGCACGCGCGCGGACCTCGGGGCGCACGACGCCAGGAGTGGCAGCGCGCTGGGCGAGGACGCGAGACGCCTCGGCGACCTCGTCGTCGATGGCTTCCCATCCCTCATCCAGTCCGCGTGCCAGGGTCACCACCTCGACGACCTTCTGATCAGCGAAAGCAAGCCAGGCGTGCAGGTTCTCGTTGAGGGTCGCGTCGTCCCAGGTCTCCAGCGCGGTGTCGTGGGGCACGTGCTGCAGGGAGTTGGAGGTGGCGACGGTGACGCGGCCAGCGCTCAGGGCCTGCGCTGCCTTCAGGGTCTCGCGCGCCTGGGCGAGGTCGGCGCGCCAAACGTAACGACCGTCGATAGCGCCGACAACGAGGGTAACGCCGGACAGATCCGCTCCTTTGGGCAGGGAACCGCGCAGCGTGTCGACATGGAGGGCCTCGACTCCAGTCTTTGCCAGCGCGCCCACCGCGTGGGAGGCATCGCCGTAGGGGGTGGTGAGCAGGATCTGGGGGCGCTCGGTCGCGGCGGCGAGGCGCTCGTAGACGCGGACAGCCAATTCGCCTAGCTCGGCGCGACTGTGCGAAAGGTTGTCGGATGTCAAGGCGGGTTCGTCAAGCTGAACCCACGGGGCACCCGCTGCGCGCAGGGAGGCCAGTGCCTCCGCGTATGCGGCCACGGCCTCGTCGATGCGGGTGAGCGGATCGAAGTTGGGGGTAGCTGGGTCGGCCTTAGCCAGGGCCAGGTAGGTGACGGGACCAACCAGGACGGGGCGGGTCACGTAGCCCCACTCACGGGCGTCCGTGAAGCGGCGCACGACCGTGTCATCCGCGAAGCGCAGAGGCGTGTCGGGTCCTATCTCGGGGACCAGATAGTGGTAGTTCGTGTCGAACCACTTCGTCATTTCTTCGGGACCGACCTTGTCGTCGCCGCGAGCGAGAGCAAAGTAGAGGTCAAGGCCCTCACGTCCAGCGAAACGCGGGGGGACGGCACCCAGGAGAACCGTGGCATCCAGGACGTGGTCATACAGGGAGGGCGCATCGGCAAGCGAAGCATCGGATGCGTCAAGACCAAGGGCGACCAGGCGCGACAGGTTTTCCTTGCGCAGCTCGTCTGCCGCGTCAAGCAATTCGGCGTCGGTTATACGACCCGCCCAGCGGGCCTCGAGGGCACGCTTGAGCTGACGTTCGCGGCCTATACGCGGATAGGCCAGGATCGTGGCGGTGGGAAACTGCGCGGTGGCAGCGGACATGGTGTTCTCCTTGGGTGTGCTACTCGTGCGGCGCACGCGGGCTTGGCCCGCACCCGGCCGCGGGGTGGATAAAGGGGCGCGTTCAGTCGCGCGTCAAGGGGTGCGAGGCCGGGGACCACTGCGGGTCCGGCGTCACTCCCATGAGAGCCAGAATGTCGAGGACAGGCCGTGCCCTGTTGAAGGTGTACAGGTGGACGCCCGGGGCGCCCGCGTCCAGGACTGCGTGAATGAGGCGGGAACCAAAGGCCGCGCCGAATTCATTGCGGCGTTCCTGGTCATCCCATCCGGCGAGGGTGGATAGGAGTTGCTCGGGAACCTCAATACCTGTGAGGCTCTGGACGCGGCGCAGGCGCGCCGGGTCGGTCGCGGGCAGGATTCCCGGAACAATCGGGATGGTGACGCCTGCCCGGCGGGCGCGCTCGACGAAGGCGGAATAGACGTCGGCGTCCCAGAACAGTTGGGTGATCGCAAAGGACGCGCCTGCCGCTTGCTTGACGAGGAGACGCTCCACCTCCTGTGAAGGGGTCGTTCCTGCGGCGGGGTTGCCCGCGGGGAACGCGGCGACGGCAATGGTCAGGGGTTTGAAGGCGGAGCGGAGAGCCTCGCCCGGGTGTGCGTCGCAGCGGCGCTTTTCAACCGTGCGAATCAGGTGAATGAGTTCGGTGGCGCTGGCGACACCGCCGGGTCCGGGCGTCCAGTCCTCCTGACCGGCCGGCGGATCGCCGCGCAGAGCGAGGAAGGTTCGTACGCCCGACTCTAAGTAGTCGTACACGGTCGAGACGACTTCGGCTGTCGAATTGCCCACGCAGGTCAGGTGAGCGATCGGCTGAATCGGGGTGTCGCGCACGAGGCGTTGAACCGTTGCGCGGGCATTATTGCGGTCTTTGCCACCCGCGCCGTAGGTCACTGACATGAAATCGGGACGCACCTGAAGGAGATGGTCAACCGTGTCCCAGAACGAGGCTTCCAGGGAGGGCTTGCGTGGAGGCATGACCTCGAAGGACAAGAGCGTGGGTTCGTGGTCGTGGGTGCAAGGACAGGCGTAATCGTCGTCGGAGAATGACACAATAAACTCTTCGGTCGCGGCATCGTCCCGCCTGCGTGCACGTGCGTGCATCTGATGTTGTGACGGCGGGTCGGGGCCTATGGATGGCGGACGTCGTTGTCAGCTGCGCATTCGGGCACGAATCGACCCGCACATGCGACGGATGATGTTCGTTCGCGCGTTCATGACCCCAGTATCTCCACCTTCGTGCAGGTCACGCAGGGGCAGTCCACGTAACGGGAGTTTGTGACAGCGCGATCTCACGTGACCCGAGATGGACTCCTGCCAGTAGTTGGTTCGCTCATGCTCCCCCGGCGACGAGTTTTCCTAAGCGGCAAGTCCAGCCCCGGCGGCTCAGTCTCGTACCCATCCACTCACTCTCCTGGCCTGGTTCGCGAGTATCATGTGGAGAGCTGACAACGGAACGCCCCACGCCGCTGTGCGAGCGCCGCACGTGTCCCCCGGAGGGGGCCACGACCTCGTACGGCTGAGCTATTGTCGAACCTCTGAGAACTTTTCCAGTATGGACGCCGGTCACCCGATGAGGAGGATTCATATGTCCAACATCCGCACGGTAGCGTCTGTGACACCGCAAGACTGCTTGGATTTTGCTGACGCTGCCCTGTATCTCGCGGGGCATACGGTCTCGGATCCTTATCTGCGTGAGCTTCACGCAAAGGCAGCGACCGGCGAGATCACCGTCGAGGAAGCGGGGCGTCTCGGTGAGGAATACCTCTGCGCGAAGTTTGGCGTGGATCATGAGTGATCCGTCGTGGGATGCCTATTTCATCCCAGGGACCCACGCGATGCGTAACAAGTTCACTCGCGGAGGACGTTTCCCCAACGGCATACCGTCGATGGTGGTGGTCGGTGCGTTGGAGGAGCATTGGGCGCGGCTGCGTCTGATGGAACTCACACGCTCCCCTCTCCTGGGCCGCTTCGACTACGGCCACATGAAGGCAATTCATCGTCACATCTTCCAGGACACCTTCGTGTGGGCGGGCCAGGAACGCAGCGCACCCATGGGCGGGCCAATGATTAAGTTCGGCCCCGATGTGTCAGCGTTCCCCAAGTTTGATCCGCGCGACTATTCGGTCCCGCACGAATATACGTCAGCAGGGCGGAAGCTGACCGAGGCCGCGACACACGAGTACGCTCTCCTCAAGGAGGCCGATTATCTACGCGGACTGGCACTGGGCGACTTCGTCGACAACCTAGCATTACGCTGGGTGTCTCTCAACGTCGTGCATTCCTTCCGCGAGGGAAACACGCGCTCGCAGCTCGTGTTCTTCTCCGAACTCGCCCACCACGCTGGCTACCACCTGGATGCGAGAGCATTCCTACCTCCGAGTCGCGAGGATCGACTGGCTGGCGTCACGAACCCTGTTCGTGAACGTTTCGTCGCGGCGCGCTACTACTTCCAGGACTACCACGATCACACTCCGATGGCCGATACCCTCGCCGACGTGATCACTCCGCTGACTGAGGACCAGCGACGCGCCCGGCCCATCGTTCCCATTGAGCAGCGTTGAGAGCACACAGAGCCGGGGATCCGGACAACGTCGGATGATCGACTCCCCGCTCGTCGTCGGCGCGTCTCACGCGGGCGTGGGCACGGCGACACTCATCCGGTGCGGATCGGTGGCGCCTCCGACAGGACTCGAACCTGCAACCTCGGGTCACCCCAGACTTTATCGTTGGTATTGCAACGATTTCTGTTGTTGTATCTTTTTTTGCCAGCATTGCCAGCAGCGCCGGTTATGCTGGCGCTACCGGCACACCTGGCAGTGCCAGTTGTCTGAGCGAAGTGAGTCATCCAGCGGGGATTGCTCGTCTGCGGTGGTGTGTCCGTATGGATATTCACGCGTTGACGTTGCCCGTACCTGCGGGCTGGGTTGATCCGCTGGACCGCTGGGAGTCCTTCCTCATCGCCGGTGGTAGGAGCAATCGAACGGTGTTGCTTCGGGTGCGGCATATGCGCCTCGTTGCACGCGGCCTGACGGTTGGTCCAGGCGAAGTCAAGGAAGTGAGCCTCATGGATTGGCTGGCGGCGCAGTCCTGGACCAGTGAGACCCGCTACTCCTACTACTGCTCGATCCGCCTGTTTTACCGGTGGTATACACCCCGCTACGATCTAACCGCCAACCCTGCCTTGGACCTGCCGACAGTGCGCCGGCGTCCCGGGGTCCCCCGCCCAATCGGGGAGGATGTATTGGCCACCGCGATCCGCCGCGCTCAGGTCAACGGCGATAAGCGTGTGGAACTGATCTTGATGCTCGCAGCAACCGCTGGACTACGCGCTGGCGAAGTCGCTCGCGTTCACGCACAAGACCTCGTCTCCGACCGCTCTGGCACCTCCCTCATTGTGCTGGGTAAAGGTGGTCGTGAACGCATCGTCCCACTGCGCCCAGAGACAGCACGAGCGGTGAGTACAGCGTGCCGTATGGGCGGCGGATGGGCATTCCCCGGCCAGGACAATGGGCACCTCTCCCCCATGCATGTTTCAAAACTTGCCGCTGCTGCGTTGCCTGGACATTGGACGCTCCACGCCCTGCGACATCGATATGCGACGCGCGTCTATCAAGCGGAACGTGACCTCCTCATCACTCAACGTCTTCTGGGGCACGCGAGCGTTGAAACGACGCAGCGCTACGCTGAACCCCCCGAGTCTGCGCTCATCGCTGCGCGCGACGCCGCTGCCCTCCCTGCGTCACCGAAGGCACTATGACTCACCCCGTATGCCAGCACGGCTGGTAACGCCAGCGCAACCGGTGTCGCTGGCATTGCTGGCATTGCTGGCAGCAACAGTCCTGAAATTCCAACACAATCAATCCGTTGCACGAAAGGAAACCCACTCATGATTACTTTGGCGATCACGAACCAAAAAGGTGGGGTCGGGAAGACCACGACCACGTTCCACCTGGCACGCGCCCTCCAGCGCCGGGGCTTGCGGACCCTCGTGGTGGACCTCGATCCTCAATCCAACATATCCGTCGCACTGTCAGCTCAACCATTGGAGGACGGCCAGGCGGGCCTCGCACACGCCTTGTCCCAGCACTCAGACCTGACGGTCCCTGACGTCGTGGTCTCCACTGTCTGGGATCGAGTCCACTTGGTCCCAGCAGGCGGTGACGCTCTCGCGGGGGTGCGCAACGAGCTGGTTATCGCAGGCCCGGGCCGAGAGGCGCGCCTTGGCGAGCAACTCGCTCTCGTTACAGAGCATTTCGATGTATGTCTCATCGACTGCGCCCCTTCCCTGGATCTGCTCACCTCCAACGCTCTCGCGGTCGCTGATGGCGTCGTTATCGTCACCCAATCCAAGCTCATGTCGACGACGGGCCTGGCCTCACTCCTGGAGACGGTCAACGCGGCCCGCCGATACCTCAATCCCGCGCTGACGGTCGCGGGGGTCCTCGTGAACCTTCACGAGGCGGGCACCATCGCCGGAGCGCACTGGTTGGGCGTTGTCGAAGCTGCGTGCGTCACTCAGGACTTGCCTCTCCTGGCGCCGCCAGTCCCCCCGGCGAGTCGTCATCTCGGACGCCGCTGAAGCACGCTGCGGGCTCGATGAGTACCCCGGCGCACCTACAGCACTTGTCGACCTCTACGACACGCACCTGGACGCTATCTTGTCCACCATGGGAGGAACCGACCAATGAATCGCCGTCCTGCCCCATTGTCGTCGGCTTCCCCAGTGCAACAGACGCCCTCATGAAGCCTGTCGCAGCCACCAAGGCCGCCGAGATCGCCACCCCCAAGGCAAAACAGAACGCGACCTCCCAGGCCCCACGTCCCAAACAATCCCTGCCTGCACCAGCAGCAGGTGTACGCAAGGTAACCGCCCGAGTGGATGCGGATCTCCTGGGCAGATGCAGGGCAGCGTTTATGGCTGAGCGCCTCCAGCGTGGAAGCAAGGCTCCCGCCTCCTTCGAGGAGTGGGTATCGCACGCCCTCGCGGAAAAACTCGCTCGCGCAGAAAAGAAGAATGGCCAGCCTTTCCCGGCCCTCGATTCCCTCACCCGGGGCAGGTCTTCGACCAACTGATCCCACAGTCGGCAACCCCGGACACGCGTACTGTTCGGGGTTGCCCACACCCGCATATGCTGGCATCACCAGCCGCGCCAGCACTGCCAGCAATGCTGGCAATCAACCCGCGTATGCCCATTGGAGGTGTCCATGGAAGCAGGGTGATACACAAAACCCCGCCGAAGCGGGGTGCGTGCTACAGACCGATCATTGGTGAGCCGCCACGAAGGCTATTCATTCTTGGGCTCCCGCCGATCAGGAGGCGCTCGTCGCGTTCTCGAGGAAACGCGATGCGGTCCAACCCTGTCTGCGATATTGATTGTACATGGTCAGAGCGTGGGTGTCTAGCTGTTAATGTTCCCTTCATGAGGGAGTTCAGGCAAGCCATGAGCCGGGACGCGTTCCAGGACGCATTGAGTGCCGAGCCGCGCGCAATTTTCATGGATGAGTCGATCCGTACCGTGACGTTCAAGGTGTCTTCTGACGCCACGCCCTATGAAGCGCAGTACTACGTGATGACCGCTGTGCAGGTCAACGGCAACGACGCAGCCGAGGTCAGGGCGCGCGCTGGCGAACTACGGGAGGCAATGCGGGAGGTGTCGCGCACTATCTTCAACGAATCAGGGAATTACTGGCACACGACACAGGCATTGAAGACCCCGGAAGGACGCGTAGCCTTTGTCGACATGGCCGCGCTGGTCGGCGAATACTGCACGGTACGTGTCGGGATTGCCAGCATTGATCAGGCTCGCGAAGACCTCATTAAGCAAGGCAAGGACGCGAGTGGAGCGAAAGTTCAGGCACGACACCGGGCGATGGAGGCCTCGCTTAAGCAATTTGAGGACACCAAGCGCACAACGCTCGTGGTTACCGACGCGGTCAACAAGATCGATAGGCGCGGCAAACGCGTCGAGGATGAGCGCGTTATGAAGGCAGATCTGACTCTGTTTGCACGACTTCGACAAGGCCGTCACTGCGCTGCATTGCACCGTCAGGCACGCCTTGTGCACACATCGCAGGCATCAGACCCACTCATGTGGACAGCCGACGTGGCGGCATCGGCGTTCTCGCGTGCCTTGCTGGGCCAATGGGAATTTGCGTTAGAGATCGCAGAATCCCCCGACCTGCTCGTCGCGCACGCAGATTCCCCGTCTCGCGGCTGGTGGACGATGCAAGCGAATCGGCGTGACGCGTTAGAGCGTCGACGTCAGGAAACCAATCGACAACGTACCACCCGCGCCCTGTCACACACGGTTGTCCGACAGCCTACACGCACCGAGGGTAAACCGGTCACACCGCAGCGCGCCGCCCCAGGCGGTGGTTTAGACGCGCAGGTAGTGGAGGCGCGCAAAGCCTTCATGATCGTACACACAGCGTTCCCGACCGTGCGCCCAAGCTCTTCACAACCCCCAACGATGGGTCGGTCATTGCCGACCGCCAAGGGACGCGGGAGCGGCCCGACGCTTTGATACGCGTGTCCGGCCTGGCACTGGTGCTGTGCGCTAACGCGCCTACGACTAGGGCGTGATAGACCGCGCGACTAGGATTGTTGGGGGCAAATGGTGAAGAAAGCTCTAGGTGCGTTGGGGGCTGCTGTTTTGGTGCCCCCAGTGGCGCTTGTCATGTTTATTGTCGTCATTGCTGGCGATGACTCATCAAATGCGTCAACGTCGTCGGGAACGGTGACAGGTGTGCCCGACCAGTACCAGCAGTATGTGTGGCAAGCAGGGCAGCTGTGCGACGTCCTAACTCCCTCGGTGATCGCGGCTCAAGCGGATCACGAATCCGCACACACCTGGGATCCCACGATCACCAGCCCGGCAGGAGCGACGGGCATCAGCCAGTTCATGCCTGCAACATGGGCAATTCACGGCAAAGACGGCGACGGGGACGGGCGAGCTGACATCACCAATGGCGCGGACTCCATCATTAGCCAGGGACACTACATGTGTGACCTTGCTGAGCAGATCAAGGCTTGGAAGGCCGATGGCATCGTGAGCGGGGATCTGCTTGACCTGACCCTGGCCGCCTACAACGCGGGACCCGGTGCCGTCAAAGAGTATGGCGGAATTCCGCCCTACGAGGAAACACACGGCTACGTCGTATCCATTCGCGCTGCGATCGAGCAATTCCAGACAGTCGGACCCGCACCAGCTGTCGGCAATGGCGACGGCAGCACACTCTCTCAGGCACGTTCCCACTTGGGCACTCCCTACGTTTGGGGTGGCGCGACGTCGGCAGGCGTGGACTGCTCAGGCCTCATCGTCCTCACCTTCCAAGAACTCGGCCAACCATTCGTGAACGCCCGCAGCGCCCACGAACTCATCAACAGCTCGCAAGTCACCTCCATCGCACGCTCCGACCTCGCACCCGGAGACATGATCGGTTTCAGCTACCAAGGAACCGATTACATTCACCACATCGGCTTCTACGCGGGCACTGATAACGAAGGGCATCCCATCATGCTGCACGCACCCGACGCCGGCGGCGTCGTCGAGGAAGTACGGCTGGACACCCCATACTGGCAAGGAATGACCTGGCACCCCGCTCGCAAAACCAGTTAACACCACGCCATCAAGCGCCCGAAAGAGTGTCAGGCTTCGGTGTCGGAGCGTGCGATGGGCGGTGGGGTGGCAGCCCGGTGGGCTGCCACCCCACCGTGTTGTTATGGGAGGGTTGGGCCGCTGATGAGGAGCGCGAGACCGAGAACGATGAGGGTGAGTGTGTTTGTTCCGATTATCCGGCGCGGTCCTCGTGTGGTCATGATGCGTATGCAGCCGACGATGATGAGTAGGGCGCCGGTGGTGCTTGTGAGTGACCTGTATGCGCTGTCGTCGGGGTTGTGGGCGGCGAGGTAGGTTGCGCCGGCGTAGATCGCTGCAGCTACTGCGAGGAAGATACCGATCCTGACGACCTGGTAGATCATGGTGGGAAGACGCCGTTGCGCCGCAGATTCCAAACTGTCATCAGAGTGCATCGCTGGCAGTGTGGTGATCGAGTATCCGGTGAGGGCAATGACAATGCCGCATGCGATGTGGAAGAGAATGACGCTGTTCATTGATGTGTCCTTTCAGGGGTTGAGTGAGTCGTCAGGCTTCGGCGTCGGGGGTTCGGGTGGACGCTTTGGGGAGACGAGTTGGGTCGGGGAATCCTGCGCGAGTCAGGTCTGCTTTCGACCAGCCGATTGAGGTGGCTGCCTTGAATGCGGTGCGATAGGTCGCGATTGCTTCGTCGAGGGTGTTATGAGCGGCGCCGAGTGCACGAACCACTGTCTCCCGGTCTTCGTCTTTCTTGAGCAACTTGTGTAGAGGATCCATGTGTGTCCCTTCGATTCGTGGCGCCACCGGGTGTGGCGCCTGGTACTAGGGACGTGTCGGTGTGCGCGCACAAGGAGGATAAGGACGCGAGGAAGCTCCTGCGGGCCGGGCGAATGAGCGGGGCGACGTGGTAGTCGTGCCCCCTCCCTTGGGGGCACGGCCCCACCCCAACCAAACCAAAACGACATGAGCGCATCAGGCCCGTGTTGTCTCCCAGCGTCTTGTTTGTTCACTCGCGCGATGCGAGGGCAACAAAAGCGTCGGCAAAGCACGCAAAGATCGGCCCGAAAGAGCGTGGAGCGTGAGCGTCGAGGGCCCGGACGAACCGCATTCGCGGTCCGCCCGGAACGAAAAAACTGGGTTGAGTTTTCGGGGGCGAACGTCACGGTTGTGTCCTTGCGCTGTCATGCGCGGTCTTCGCTGTGTCCCACGAAGTGGGATTCGCGTAGCAAGCTGTATAATACCGATGTCGGTATTAAGCTTTTGGCGCGACGCATATGGCGTCGCGTGGCACACTGGAGGTGTGGTCCGGTGGATCGCTGCGCTGGCGTGACAAACGTGTGAGGAGGGGCGGGTCAGATGAGTAGTGCAGTAGTGTCGCATTCTCGGACGGCTCGCAGGGCGCGGCGGTCGGTGCGAGGGGTTCAGCGGTCTCGGTTGCTTGTGTCGTTGACGTCGTCGGAGCGCGCTCTCATTGAGGAGGGCGCTCGCCTTCGTGGCGTGTCGATGTCGAGGTTTGTGGTGGAGGCAGCGCTTCACCCGGTCACCGCCGCGGAGGGGGGTCGCTGGGGTGCCTCATGTGGAGGAGCTGATTGAGTTGCTTCGCGCCTATCGGCGTCAGCTTGAGGGCGCGATGACGAACCTCAATCAGATTGCGCACCATGCGAACACGGTGCACGAGGTGCCCGAGGATTTTGCGTCAGTCGTGTCGAGCGTGGCCGATACGATCGAAGACATTAACGCTCGCCTCGATGGGGTGCGGCGATGATCCCTAACATCGTCACCGGCGGCGACACCGGCGGGCTCATGCGCTACCTAGTGGGGCCAGGGCGCGCCAATGAACACGAGAATCCGCACGTGATCGCGGGCTCGCGCGACATCGTGCGCAAGTGGGGTGACTGGGAGACGATCAGCGTCTCGCAGGCCAGCGAGATCGCGACGCGCTTGGACGCGTATATGCACGAGATGGGCACCTTCCCCACAGGCAAGACGCGCCGCTTCAACCCGGCCACCGGGCAGGTGGAGTGGACTGGCGAGATCGAGGCCACCCATGTCTGGCACTGCTCGCTCTCCCTATCGCCAGAAGAAGCTGCCCTTGGGGATGAGGTCTGGGGGCGCATCGCCTCGGACTTCATGGACGAGATGGGCTTTACGGGGTCAGACGGAAAAGCGCCGTGCCGGTGGGTCGCGATCCATCATGGGAGCGCGAAAAACGGCGGCGACCACATCCACATCGCGGCCACCATCGTGCGCGAGGATGGCACGAAGTGGAGCCCGTGGTACGACCAGCGGCGAGCTCAGAAGGCATGCAACGTGCTCGAGCACCGATACGGACTCCTGGTGGTGGAGTCACGCGAGCACGCACGCGGCTCGAGGTGCGACAGCGCGGCCGCACAAAACGCCGCGAAGCGCGCGGGCGCGTCGCGCACGGACCGCGCGGTCCTCGAGGAACGTTTGCGCGCAGCTGCAACCGCGGCAGCGAATGAAGCTGACTTCGTGCGCCAAGCTCGTCGCCTCGGGGTGCGTTTGCACCCCCGGTTCGCGCACGGGCGCACCGACATCGTAATCGGGTACAGCGCCGCGCTACGCACCGAAAACGGACAGCACACCCGGTGGTGGGGCGGCGGCAGGATCGCCCGCGACCTGACGCTGACACAGCTGCGCACGCGCTGGCAGGACACTCCAACGAGCGCGCTCGAGGCCGTCGAAGCATGGAAGGGGCATTACCCGAAGAAGGCACCCTACGATGGGCCACTCTGGGAGGACCGCATCCGCGCCCTCGCCCACTTCCGCACACACCTCGATCGCCTCTCCCCCACCGACCACGTGGGACTCGCAACCGCCGCAGCCGACATCGCCGGACTCCTACACGCCCAAGCGATCACAGCGCGCACCTCAGGCGGACGAGACATGCTCGAGCGCGCGGCCATCCAGGTGGGCAGGTGCGCGCAGCTCAAAACCCGGCCAACCGCGAAACGAGTCACGCATTCGAGTGCGCGAGCAGTATGCGAGGCGACGCTCATGGCCGGTTTGGGAGCGACGCCGCAAGGTGCACTCATCGCATTACACGCCGAACTCGCTGCCCTCATCGAAGACATCGCGCGCCTGCACGAGGCCTCCGAGCAGTTGTACACGGCACGAGCAATTCGCCGCGACGCAGAAGAGTTCTTCGCGTATACGTCCCATGTCCACACGCGCATCTCAGCTCCGACCGATGAGATGCAGCGTGCGTTTGGGATTGCCAGCATCGCTTTTGGTTCCTTCAGCACCCCACGCAGGCAGCAGTGCGACGCTCGCGTCCAAGATAATGGCCCGGCCAACGGGCCCGATGCCTCGGTAGATGAGGCGGCGCGCCAGGCGCAGGCCATCCAGCGCCTCGTCAGCCACGCATTCAACCCCATCCGCCCTCCTTCTCAAGACACGCCGCGAGGTGATGCACCAATCCCCCCAACCACCACCGCACAGGGACACAGGCCGGACCCTCTAGTCGAGTGTGCGCCGCCCCCTGCACGGTCTATGCGAGTCCACCCCACTGTGGGGTGACCGAGCACGTGGAGGACACCATGGATGTTGATGCACAGATCCGCGCAGGACGCGCACTCCTGGACACATTGCATCTCAAGGAATCGGAGCCGATAGTAGGTACTAACGACCCCATCGTGAACCCACAGACGGGCACGGTTATGTTTGACATGTACGTCGCATTCGACGGCGTGTTTCTCAATGTCTATGTCCGCGACGGCGCTGTGCACTCGGTTGATTGTTTCGACACCGAGGGAGTTCCCCCGAGAACCATCAATGACCCCGTTGCTGCTGCCGAGTACCTGAGGTACGCCAGCATCGCCGCGCAAACAAACACGAGGCAAGCTCGCAAGCAGATCGCTGAGAGTACACTTACAGCTCCCGTGGAACGCATGGCGGTCACGGGGATCCGAATGCGCTCATTTGTCAAAAAGAGCCCCATCCACGTGGAAGCAGATGCAAACAGTGTAGCCGTGGTGTACGAGCGAGCCAAGAACGACGCATTGAAGGTCTGCATGGACAAAGACGCATCCCTATGGGTACAGATGGGTGATGACAGGGTCCGTATCCACAACACACCTCCTGCGCAACACAACCTAAGTCCTGCGTTTCGAGGAATTGCATCAGACCTGGGTGTGAACGCCAAACACCTTCACGCCTACGTGATGCACCTCGGGGACCATCTCGAGGATGCCTGGGACGCCATCAAGAAAGAAACAGCCCTATATTCCCATGCCGAGGCGCTAGAACGAGCATGCTGGCACGGCATTATGTCTGACGTCGAACAAGAAGACATTGACATTGAGATCGAACACGATCAGAACACGATGAGTGATCCGAGGACACAGGAGGACGCAATCATGGTGCCCGGTGTGCAGACGATTCCACAGGACATCTTCGGCGGACCTCCACGACAACTCTCACCCGCGCGCGTCGAGCTGATCACCTCCCAGGACCCCACCCAATCCACTACGCCCTCTCCGAGTCAGGGGTGGGCACTATGACCGACCAGCGCCAGAAAAGCCAGGGTAAGCAAACCAATACGGTCTATCCCACCCTCGACGCCTTCGTCGAAGAGTTCCTCACCAAGATCTACGACCGATCCCTCGGGCACGGCCTCACATGGTGTGCTCAATGGTGGGCACACGCCGAAGCCGTGTTCTACCTAACCGCCTTATGGCACGCCTGGGAGGCAATGAGGATGAGCGAGGAACCGGTGGCCATGGCTCAGTGGACCACCCATTACCTGTTCCCCATCATGGACCGCCTCATGGCCGAAAACGGTCCATTCAAGGGCTGCCAGCCAAACGACGGCGGACACAGAGGCGGCGAGCATCGCCCCGAGTCCGCACCCCACGCGGGCCGGATTCTCCCCGTCGATCCACTCCCAGCTGGAGCGAGCACCGCCCCCTAGTTATGCAGTCGTAGACGTGGTGGTGGCCCGAACCCACCCACCGAGTTCGGGCCACCACCGCGTAATCACCTCGTGAGGACCACTTCGTTGACCTGAGTCGTCACGGGCGGCACAGCCGTCGACGTCGCACTGGCCTGTGACACCACTCCAGGGTTGGTGAAGCCCATGGAAGCCACGACAAGAGCGCTGCGAGTTTCCTCGTTCACCCCTGCTTCTTCCATTCTTTTATCCCATGCCACCCGGTCCACTGCCACATCGAGGGACTTGGCGTGGGTTTCAGAGTTCCCCATTTCCGCCTCATCGACCTGCCCCTTCGTCAGGTCGTTGCGGGCTGCCTTCAGGTCCTCAAAGACCTCACGGACGTCAGAGATGTCCTCCGTTCCTTCGGGGATAAAGGTGCGCCACTGACCCGATTCGACGGCAGCCGTAGCCGCGAGAACAGTCATCCCATCGACCGCGAGTGGGCGCATCAGATCAGCGCTGTCGCGGGCGTATTGGGCGCGCTCGTATTCACGCTCGCTCACCCGCCGTCTTTCTTCGGCCCGTCGCGCCGCTTCTTCGCTCTGGGCACGTCGCTGTTCAGCTGCAGCTACCTCGGCTTCCTCACGGGCTTTCTGGGCTCGGGCAGCTTCAATAGCCCTGTACTGTCCTGCAACGGCTGCTGCATCTAGGTCATAGCGTTCCAAGGCCACAGCCGAGGCCGTCACGCGCGCGATGGTCTCGGGCGGTGTTTTCGTCCACCAGTCCTCCTTGCGCAGCGCCTCACGAAACGCCTACCGTGCCAGGACGATTTGTTGGTCGCGCATTGCGCGAATACGGTCAGCAAAGGCACGCTCGCTAGCAGCACGCGCCCGTGCTTCCTGTTCGAGGCGGTGCATAATCAGACGAGTCAAGGCGACAGCGACACGGATCATATTAATGACCTCAGTGCTCATAGACCTCGAAATCTGGTTGATGTCGGACATGAGGACTCCTTAGCGTGTGGTTTGCCAGTAGGGGACGGTACGCACGTATACCGCTGGCGCACCCGACGCGAAGACCCAGGCACGATTCGCGGGTAAGGACATGAGGGTCGGAAACCGCAGCAATAGGCCGTTGGCTACTCTTATGAGAAACGGACCGGGAAGCCCCTGTCGAACTTGTCGTCGTTTGGATCGCGTCGACGTACTCCACACCGATCAGGGAGGACAGGGGACTGGAGAAAACGTTCTTCGCTGACCCCGCCCCGTAGGCTTTCACGTTTGCACTCGACCAAAGCTTGTTCATTCCTGCCTCGCCCCAGACGCTTACGCCTTGGCTCCAGGACTGTAGGAGAGTGTCTACGACAATTCCGCGCGACCCAAAGTGTGAATACAGGTCGGGTAATTCTCTCCACCGACACACGTTCGCTGCCTCGTCAAGGGCAACAAACATGGGTTGATCCAAGCGGCCAGAGCACCACGTTTTTTTGCGTACGTGAGCGCCGCCTCAATGACAGCAACAGTCAGCGCCGTGACAATTGGAGCGGCACTGCCTCGACCTTCCTGGCTCAAGCAATACAAGGTGTCTGTGCTGCGCACAAAAAGCAGCGGGTGAAACTGTTCGGCACCCTTAGTGGGAAGCACCCAACGGGTGGCAGCATCGTAAGGATGAAACTCATCGTCTGTGATGCTCCCCCATACACGCCCCCCGCGTTTCAGCTAAAGCAGATCCATGGTTGCGCGCAAGGTGACCGCACTGAGGGAATAACCTGCCCGCTCCAGAATCCTCACCGGCTCATCATCGAAGGAACGAGCAAGCCACTCGTGAACGATCCTGATGTCATGGTTCCCCGCTGCTGCAGCAAGGAGCAAGACCGCGAGAAGATCCTTCGACGCACCATCAAAAAAACGCGTTCTTTTGCGCGTTGGGATCCCGCTGGGAATCGATAAACACCTCAGCGAGGCTCACAGCCTCTACGGGAGAAGTGACAGTTTCGAGGATGTTCCACCACCACGTTTGCGCCTCGTCCGCGATCCCTTGCGGATCAAATACCCAGGCTCTGCCCACCTGCTCACGATCCTGCCGCGTAATGTCTACCAAATCACGTTTGTTCGAGGTGGCAACAACAGCCCCAGGGGCCGCATAAATCCTGGGCACCAACCACGCCGTGGTTTTGCCGGTGCGCGGCCCGGCGATCATCACAGAGACGAACTCCCAGTTCGAATACAAGGGAACATCCCCGGCAACCATGCGCCCAACCGGCAGACCAGGACCACCCACCACCCCCAGACGGTCAGCGCTCGCTTGTACATCTTTGATACCAAGGACAGCGATCTCCTTGCGTGAAGCGGCTTTCTTGGCAACTCTATCACCACGTTTTTTCCCGCCACGCACACCGCGCTTCCACTTCCGCCAGGCCCGCCATACCAGGACCGAGACGATCCCCACCACGACAACGGCCAGACAGACAAGCGCCCAGAACCGGGGTAAGCCATCCCCCTCCCCAGCCCACACCCGCACAGCCACGCTCACGGGGTTTGCCCCATATACGCCTGTTCCGTTGACAAGGTATGCCAGGCCGATGCCCATATAGGCAAGCACGGTAGCGATCGCGACCGATCCAACGATCACGGCCCACATCTTCGTTGACGCATCCCAGTTCTTCATTTCATCTCCCAGCGCCTGTTCGTATCAGACAACGCGTACTCAGACTTCACGAACCGCATGTGGAACGGGAATCCCGGAGCATCGGATGTTTTCAGAAGGAATTTGCCCCGCCCAACAGGAGCAGTACGCGCACCCGTCGTCGGATCGTAGGTACCCGGCGCGTTCCATGAGGACACAAGCTGCTGTTCAGCATCCGAGAACGTGAACACCCTCCGAAGCTCTTCGATTTCCTTCTTCGGAACACCACCAATGAAAAGCATTTTGGATCGCTCAATAAATCCTTGAGCTTTCCTTTGGTCGGCTTCATGAGCCAACGCGGTGAAGTCTGAGACCGTATGAGTAATCATCATTTGCCCCACCCCCACGGTGCGGTTAAGCCGGGTCAGAGAGTCCACACGCTCCACCATGCCCGGAGACGTCCGCAAAATCCTCCACAGCTCATCCATGACCAGCATGTACCGCTGTCGAGGTGCCAGACCAGCATCTGCGAGAACCTGAGCGACCTCAACCGTGGCAAACCCATAGGACCATGACGCGAGCAGCACAGCGGCCTGCAGGTCTTCATCAGCTTGGAGAAGAGCAGAGACATCGAAAACAACAGAGCGGTCCGTGAGCATCGGCACAGTGTGTGTGGCGGCGAAAATCGCGCCAAACCGGCCCCGCAGCAGTGCGGTGAGAGATGCCTCAAGATCTTCACTGATCTGCCGGTACCGTTCTAACGACCCACGATCCAATGCCGCCAGGCGAACAGGTTCAGGGGCCTCACGTACCACCTCGAGAAGGTCAGCCAGGCTGGCGTGCATACCTGACTTTTCTAGTACTCGCACCGCCTCATCAATGATTGTCTCTTCACGATCAGTAGGCGGGAAGCGCCTGATGATGTGGATGAGCGAACACACCATATTCTTTTTACGTTCATGCGCCGCCTGCTCGACTTCGCGCGCCAAGTCCTCCCGGCCTCCATCCCGCAGCCGCGCCGCCGCTTCTGTGGCGTTGCCTGCGTCCAGGGGATTGATGCCAGATTTCCCGTGACCAAAAGAGATGATCTGCCCATCAAGGGCCCCCACGACCTCCACGTAGTCAGGCTTAATGTCACCCAGCACCATCGTGTGGGCTCCCTGGGCCTCCAGGCCGATGACCATGCGCCGAACCAGGGAGGATTTACCCAAGCCGTTCAGACCCAAGACCATGCACGAGGGGGCAGAAATGAGGCCTCTTTCGAACCACGTGATAGGGTCAGCGCAAACCGTGCCAGTCCCATCAGTAGCCCGCCCCACGGGCACACCGACCATAGGAGCGCTCCCACCCGCAACAAACGGGTACAGCCCACACGTTTGCCGCGATGTCCCCCGGTACCACTCCAGGTGCGGGTAGCGCACCACCGCCCCACCGCCGCGCACAGCCTTACCCTAGCAACGTCACTATGGGCGCTGGGAGTGCCACCCATCATGATGACTGCCATGTCCCACAGGGCGTTTCGTATAGATTTCCACCCCATGACTACAGTCCTTTCACCGCGGAGGCGCTAGGACGCAGCCCCAGCGGGAGGGCAAGAGCGAACGCGCTGTCTTGCGCGCCGTAAGCGACACGTATTTTCGGGAGTTTCGAGGAGGCCGCCAGGGCCCGCACCACGCTAGAAGCGTCGTCAAGGCTCTCCCCCATCGTCGTCGCAGTCACGATGAGCACGAAATCCTCAATTCCTGCGCCTGCGGCTTCTTCACTGGCGTTGCGAGCGGCGATTTTCGCTTCACGCAGAGCACGGGCGTTCGTGGATTTAGAGACATTGACCTGATTGTTCGCACGCACCTGATCCTGCTCTGCTATATCCCCCGTGCGAGCAGCCTCGATCGGCCGATACAGCAGCGCAACCCGTTTGCGCTCGATGTCTGAATTGATGCGCAGAAGAGGTTCGAGAACATTCTCGTGGACAACGCCCTGCGGAGGTTGGGACACCACCCACGTGCGCGACACGCCCGAGTCGTGGCGGTAGAAATCCCACTCGGCTTGCGCACCAATCGGGCCAGCATCCTCCCACCCGATCTGTACCTCTTCGCCCATCAAGGAAGCTCTGTCGAAAAGGTCAGCTGCGGCTGGATCGTAGGCGGTGCGAATGAAGCGAGCGAGTTCATGCGCTCCCATGAGGTGCACCGCGCCCGCGCCCGCAGCTTTGAGCTGCTGGGTGATTCCCGTCAACCGCCCCCCAATGTCGCGCGCTGTTTCCTCCAAAAGGAACGTTTCTTAGACGCCATTGACGACGGGAGGAAGCTCACCGTGACCCACGCGCGCATCTGCGCTGCACCCGTGCGATACTCGGCTCCAATTTCCTCCATGACGTTGCGCGCAACCTGCGGTGCGTCCGGGTTCGCGCTGGTAGCAATGTGACGGGCAAGAGATTGCCCCGAATCCGGTGACGTTTCGACAACCACACTGGCCTGGACAACACCCACCTCGTTACCAAGCATCGCCAACCACTCACCCCACTGGGCGACCTCGTTATCCAGCTGCTCCGTGTCCACCAAGTCAATCCCCGGAGGTGTCACACTCATCACGACAGTCACCGACCGGTCTGCGTGATGAACCAGCGCGAAACGGCGGTCAAATGAGTCCACATGCTCGCTCACCCGGGATCCGGCGAGCATGCCCGGCAGCGGCGTCGCTCGCGAAGGCACCGCGCCGATTGGTCCCGACCGATAGAGGTTTCGTCCCGCTCGTTTGGCTCGTTTAAACATCACTCGCTCCATCCATTTTGCTGCAACCGATACACCGTGAACGTCCTTATGCGACAAGGTTCCCACCACTACGGCTGCAATCGCGTCGACGACAACAGCCACCAGCCATTGCTGGTTCAGCACGAGGACAACGGTGATGGCCGCGATCCCGAAGACCGTGAGAGTCAGCTCCATCGACATGTTCCACAGACCCACGTTCCGTGGTTTGCGGAAATTTCCATATGTTGGACGCGCCACCTCACGCTCCTCCTGCTCCGCTGGGACCGTCTGCGTCTTCGACTGCACCCTCGATCGCCTGACTGACCTCACCGGCTGCTTTCAGAGCCATCTGCGCAGCTATGAGGACACCACCAGAAGCGGCTCCGCCAGCCGCCGTAGCCCCAGATGCAGCACCCGATGCTCCACTGGCACCCGCTGTCCCTCCAGAGGCTGCTGTCCCTCCAGAGGCTGCCGCTGGGCTGGGGGCGCTGGGGGATCCCGATGCCATAGACGATGTCTCTCCACCACGGGGTGCTGAGGAAGCGCCAGCACCCTTATCCGCTGACACATGACCTTTCACGGTGATCGCACCCGAAGCGATTGCCGAGGCTCCTGCAGCTACGCTTGCTCCGCCCCCACCACCTCCACCGACGCTGATCGCTCCGACAGTGGGCATAATGAAGCTCACCAGTGGAATGATCGCGAAGGCCGAAGCAATGAGGAACATCGACCCCATAATGAACGATGTGATCCCATCCGAGGCAGCCTGAAAGGCTCCCTCGCCAGCGTCAACAGCCCACACCGATGCCATAAGCTTGATACCGAGGGCATAGATGATGGTTGCGACCGGCTTCAAGAAAAGCAACGAGAGCGTAAAGCCCGTGATCTTTTTTATCCACGCTTGCCCCATCTGCGTACCCGAGGACGCCGCAACAAGGGGAAACATGACAATGACAAGAATTAGCAACGCGCTGCGCAGGAGCATCATGCCGATTTGCACGCAGTTCGCCAGGATCACGACGACTCCCAACAAAATGACGACCCCGAGCGTTCCGTCACCGCTTGGCATCTGAGAATAAGCGATGATCGACGCGCCAAACCCACTAGCAGAGTCGTTCGTCACCTCATTCATCAGCCACGTGGAAAACCCATCCGAGACCGCCACAAGAGACGTAATGCACGTCACGCCCGCGCCTGACACGACAATGGTGTTCACCAGAGCACGCCCCGTGCGAGCGAGTGGATCATTAGACCGCGACACAATGATCTGGATACCGCACGCCATCAGCGTCATCGTTAGCACGGTGCCCACCACCCACACCAGTCGGGCCTGCACATACATGATCGGCCCGTCTTCCTCGAGGCCAAACCCGGGACTCACACGAGTCCAAAACGTCCCCAGCTCGATCAGCCCAGCCCCAATCGTGGACAAAATCATCTCCGCTAACTGCTGCAAAGCCGCACCAGCAGCGCCCTGTGCCACCCACGCTAGCGGCGTGTAGCACAGCAAACCCATACCGCAGTCATCCACGGGGCACCAACCAGTCAATCAGGCCCGCTGACCCGGGCGTCGTGATCTCCACAACCGAGGGAGCAGTCGGAGAATCGACCTTCCAGTCACCATCTACCCACCTCATATCCAGCGTGAGCTGGAGAATACGACCAGACACCGACGGCGCAGAATATGCGTACAGGACACGCACATGAGTGTCGCTGACCGGAATCGTTTTGAAGCCCTGAACCACGATCTGCCCAGACGACGCATATGCCGCTGCGCCAGAACGGGCACGCCTAATCTCCTGGTCGCGATACTCGCTAGGAGCCATCAAAGTTTCCATCACACTCGCCTTATCGGCGTAAGCGCCCTGCACAAGGATGAAGTTCACTCCCGCAAGGAGAGCACCCATCGTGGTGCGCTCATAACACGTAGGTAGGCCGTTCGTAGTCGTCGCCGGACCGACCCCCTCAATGCTCGCAACCCGCACGCCCGCAACCCGCACATCATCAACCTGCGGGGCCACATCCACGCTAGTCGACGTGTCAATCACGCCACTATCACACGCCACACCCACCTGCACCCCGTCCTCGGACGAGGAGGGCGCGGAAGCAGGAGCAGACTGGGGTGACGGCGGGTTCGCGCCATCATGTGCAGTAGTGGGCCAATACTGCAAGACCAGAATGAACACCAGTGCAACTACAACGGCAGCGAGAAACCCCGCGCCGAATAAGAACGAGGGCCGGGTCCACTCCGCCGCCGCGGTCTCCCCCCGCTCTTCATCTCGTTCATCGGTTGTCTTCATGACACGAACTGCTTAGAAATCTGAGCAGCCCCCGCAATAAGGATCAGGCCCCCGCAGATGCGCATGAATGTCTTCGCGTGCATCATGTCGGACTCGCGATTGTCCGACAACGCCAGACGTATGCCGAGAGCGACAAACCCCACGATCCCCGCCGTGCCCCCCAGCCACACGACCCAGTTAAGAAACGTGTGAAGGTAGTCAGCCACACCCGGAGGGGCCTCAGGGGTTGGAGTGTAATCATTCGTCGTGGATCCAGGGACCCACGAGACCACCGCATACATGATCGAATCCAAGCTCTTCATTTTGTGAATCTTCCTTTCGTCCAGGACGCAACAGCGTCCCTGATCTTCAACACAGAAGCAGGCGTTTTCGCGCCCACACCTTCCATCCCCGCAAACCGCCATTGGGCCTGAAACGGCACAACAACACTGTTCGGGAATGCCCCGCGCGTCACCTCTAATGCCGCGCGCAGGTCTTTTGGCAAATGCCCAGGCGCATCCACACCCGCGATCAAGCCCACCAGGCGCCCAGGCAACGCGCCAGCCGCCCACTCAATGCCCAACAGCTGCGCATACCGCATCCCAGAGATCGTGGTTCGGGCCGCAACAACGACGTCAATGGACGCACCATCCCTCGCCACTGGCCACACACCCCGCGCATCCCACGCCCCCAAAATCTGCGCCCACGTCGACGCACCCGCTCCACCATGAGCACCCACCACCCACAAGCCTGATTCCCCAGCAGGAGCCGTCGGGAACCGACGTGACGGCTGCAAACCATCCACGCCTGGTACCCATTCACGCACGACGCCGCCAGGCGCACCAGCATCCGCCACAACCGGTTCCGGCGCGGCGTCTTCTGTGTCAAGCCAAGGATTTCTATTCACTGTGCGCTCCCTTCCTACGCCCACAACGTAACAACCCTCGCGCACACCAACACAGACAGTGAGATGCTATGACAACCCGCACCTGGCCACCCCTCGCCATCACCCTCATCACCCCCACACACGCCACCCTCCAAGCCGCACACATCACCGTCGCCGACATCCACGCCCCCACCCACCTCCTACACGAACGCTGCATAGACGCCGCACGCGCCCAAGCCCGCATCTACAAACGGCCCCTCACCCTCACAGCGCCCGGCCCCGGCGGGTCATACACAATGACCATCCATCCTAATGGGACCATTAAACAGACAGGCTTTACACCCACCCAGACACAAGGCCAACAGCCATGACCCAACACCGCAACCCCAACGAATCCGTACAAGACCTCTACGTCATCACCCTCGACGGAAAACCCCCCGCCCGCAACACCACCAACTGGTTCGAGCAAGACACCTACATCGAATACGCGATCGCCGCCGCACGCCTTGCAGCCGCCGAACGCGGCATCCCCCCTCGACACCATGCAAGTCTGGCACCAACAAGTCATCACCAGCACCACTGACTGGACCCGCGACAACACCCACGTCCCCGACGACCTCATCCAACAAGTCATCGACGAGCTACACGAAATCAACACCAAGTTCGGCACAACCCCCCTCTCCATCACACGCTACGACCTCCACAACAACCCCGAACCCAACAACTGAAACACACCATCCATTGAAATAACAACGAATAATGGGCAGCCGGTCCTTTTGATCACCCACCCCCACAAGCTCACGTGAGTTACGCCACAAGCGTGTTGAGGTGGGTAACAACCCTACTCGCCTGCAACGCGAGTTCGTCCGCGCTCGCCTGATCCGCACCCGGAACAGCCCCGCGCCGCGAGCCAACAATCAGGCTCACCCATGCGCGCGCCGCAGCAGCACCTACGCCCATGTTCGCGAGCGCCAAGTCTTTCGCGGCCATCGTATGCTGCTTCGACGACGGAGCATCAAGGATGATCTGCGTACACCGCACGCTCCCAGCCCACGCCATCGTTTCTGACAGACCCGCCCCCACAAGAGCTTTCACTACCCCCAACAACGGACCCGAAAAGTCATCCACACTCACATCCTGCATCCCACCCGCAGCGCCCGACCAGGCGAGCTGCTGAGCTTCGGGCAAAACACCATCAAACGTAACCGCATCGCGATCAGCCTGGCCAGCCGTCGACTCGTTCGCGCATGCCCTCACTACCGCGCGCGTCCACGTTGCCCACGGCCTCTTCGCTTTCAACACCGTCGCCGGTGAATCGCGCAACGTCAACCACGCGATCGTTAACACCCACGTCAGCGCCTCCCCCGCGCTCATCCCATCGAACTGGCGAGCACGAGCGATCGGCCTCCAAAACTGAACCGTACCGTGAGCAACCGCCGTTGCAGCAATACGCGCCGACGCGACACCCTGCCACCCCTGATCAACAGCCTCACGAACCAAACGCCGCAGCCCCTCGTTATCCTCAGGATCAATCACCTCGAACGCATCCGGCCCCAATTGATCCACACCCAGATTCGCAGACAACGCCACCTCAGCTCGCACCCGACCCTCACGGATCCCACGAACCAACTGGAGGCGAGACGGACCCTGCCTCCCGTCCTCACGCCTGGCCTGGCGCACCAACAGACCAGCATCTTCAAGGCGCGCCAACACCTTCCGCGTATAACGCTCCGACTTACCCAACCGCCCAGCAAGCCACGACACCTCCACGATGGCCGCGCCCGCAGTGTCCACCAGGCCCGCGACCTCAAGCAGCGCCAAACGCGCCGTCGACGACAAACCATCCACCTGCAAACGCGCCCACGCAACCCACGTCAACACCTCCCGATCACGCTCATCCACCACGTCAGGCAACCTCCCCGTCCACATGCTCGGCAATCACACGACCCGCGATCCGTTCACCAGAGGCCACGAGCACCTCCAATAGCGCCGACGGCGACGGTTTCCCACCTTGGGGATTCTCCCGACGCCACGCATCCGCAAGAGCCTGCCGAACAGCTAGCTCCGCCCTCGCACACCGAGCGGGCGACAACCCCGGAGCCAGCCCCGTCACCAGGTCGTGAATCCGCATATGCACCACCGACGGGGCTGTCTGCGCTTCGCGAGCATCCACCACAGCCGCGCGCTCACGTGCGAGGCGTTCACGCTCACGCGAGGCAGCCGCAGCCTGAGCCCGCGGAGACTCCCCCACAGCCACCAAACGCTCCAAACGCTTGGCGACAAACCGGGACATGAACTTCACGCCTTCCGCCGGTGGCGGCGAATCCAGCAAGCGCTTAATCTCCGCTGGCCTCCATCCAGCGTCAAGCCGTTCGCGCAGCAAGCCAACCACGGCCGCGAGCCCACGTGCATCCATCACCCGGAACTGCTCGGGCACACACGCCGCAAGAATCGCCAGATCACCGTCTGAGGCAGTTTCAGCACCCCAACCATCCCCAGACATACCCGCGCCTTTTGCACCTCCAGGGCGCTTCCGAGGGCCTCTACGGCCCTCAGGGGGCACTGACGTCGCCACCGGCGACGCAGACTCCCCCTCGACAGCCACCTGATCGGCGAAGCCGGTCCCCAACCCAACCGAACCGTTACCCACAGGGGGTGGAGGGGTTAGGTTTGGTGGTTCTATTGGCGGTTCTTTCCTATAAGTAATGGTCGCAGACGTCTGCGCCTGTGAACGACGTGAATTTGCCACTGTGTCCTCACTGGCGCAGATATTGCCACTGTGAGACTTTCGTTGAGATTCCAACGATCCCATCACAGACGCAGAATCTGCGCTTGTGGCCTCGCGCACGTCGATACGCAGCTCTGGATGAATCCGATAGACCGTGCCACGACGATGCTTATGCTCACCCGTACGCGAGCATGATTCGGACGTGCACCACTCGTAGCGCGCCTCGCGAGTCAGCGCCCCGCACGCCTCCAACTCCTTGAAATACCCACTCAGCGCGCGCGTCGAGCACTCCACACGGCTAATAAGACGCTCTCGCGACACCCACGTCACATCCTGCTCGTTAGCGAACTCCGCCAACGAAATCAACACGATCTTCGCGCCGACCGAGATCCCACGAACCCTATCCAACGCCCAAGCAACGCCATAGATGCTCACAATGAGTCACCTCCCCGCCCTACCCAAACCAGGCAGCGGAACGTCCGGCACCGACGACTCGCTATCAGGATCAACAGTCCTGTACACCGCCTCGATGTCCGCAGGGTCAAACAGAATTCGCCGCGACGGCGTCACCACATGCCGAACACGCCCTGACTTCGCCCACCGCCGCAGAGTGTCCGGAGAAACACCTACAAGCCTGGCAGCCTCGCCAGATGTGAGCAGTTTTGGCAGTTTTTGCACGTTCATAGAGAAATTGTGCGACGCGCAGCTTGTGCAGTCAAGTGCAACATGTGCAGCGTTTGCACATTTTTGCGGATATTGGCTAAGCTACCTTCATGACCCAGATAATGGTGAAACCAGGCATCATGAGTGCCGACGAAGCACTCGGAATGACGTTGAATCAATACCTGTTTTCGGCAGGTCTATCCGCAAGCTCATTCGCTCCAAAACTTGGACTGTCTCACTCCAGTGTGAGCCGTAAGCTTCGTGGTCGAGTAGGCTGGTCGCTGGCGGAAATCCTAACTGCCGCCAGCTTCTTTGGCATCGAGCCCGCAGACCTCATGCCCACCCCAGACGGAATGGGCGGCTGGATCCCCGCACCCTTCAAGCCAGGTCACCATGCAACACCATCGTCGCAAACCTCTACCGTGCGCCTCCGACAGGACTCGAACCTGCAACCTCGGGATTAGAAGGCCCTTGCTCTATCCATTGAGCTACGGAGGCGTGGCGCATGTGCGCTGCTTGTAAGACTAGCGGAGGTTAGTCGCGCTTTCCAACGGCGCGGCCCAACAGGAAGGACAGCAACGGGAAGAGGAGCACCGACAGTGCACCGGCGACGACCAACAGGGATGCCAGCCAGGTCGGGATGATCCCCGTGGAAGAGGCCAGGCCGGTGACAGCGACAATGATAGGTAGGCCAGTCGCGCTGTACAGGCCGATGCGCGTTGCATCGGCCCAGTTAACTCTCTCGACGGTCCCGTGGAAGCGCTCTAACACAACGATGGGCAGACCGCGCACGAGGAGGATCGCCCCGATGAAAGAGACGAGCAGGAACGGGTGGGTGGTAACGGCGCCCGGCGAAATCGTCATGCCGGATGTGACGAAGAAGAGGGGTATGAGGAAAGAAAAGCCGAGCGTGCGCAACTCTCCCTCGATCATCGTGAAATTACCGGGGGCCAGGGCGCGCACGATGACGCCGGCGGCGAACGCGCCGAGCACCATGTCCAAATCCAAGACGGCGGACAGGGCCATGAGGCCTGTCAGGATGACCATGACGACGCGCATGAGGGTCTTTTGTGAGGTCTGGGCGCCATGAAGGATAGTGCGCCCAATCTCGGGGTGGCGCAGCACGAAGCGGGTGGGGATCGCGACGGCGACGATGGTGGCGAGCACGAAGAACATGAGCACGGCGAAGGAAAGCCAGGGGCTGCGCGCTGACAGTAGCAGGGACATCGCGATGATGGGCGCGAGTTCGCCGATAGCCCCGTGAACTAGGACGGCCTTGCCGATCGTGGTCCCCATGACGCCGGCTTCCATGAGGATAGGCAGCAGGGTGCCCAGCGCGGTGGAGGTGAGTGCAATAGCCAGCGCGATGTAAGTTGAGTTCTCCACGCCCGTCGTCCCGGCGGCCGCGACGGCGCCCCACGACGCGCCGAGTCCGATGGCGAAGCAGGCGAGCCACGTAACCAGGGCACGCCGACCGGCCTGCCCATGCACCTGTGCGACGTCGATCTCGGTTCCGGCGATGAGGAAAAGCATGCCCATGCCGACCTCACGAAACACTGAGATCGGCTCTGTCAGGGTTGCTAGCCCGAGCACGCCCGGGCCGACGATAACCCCTAGGATGAGGAGCCATACAACGTCGGGTACGCGCTTGCGTGTGAGGGAGGCCAACAATGGTGTGAGCGCTGCCACTGCTGCGATGACAAAGAGGGACACAATCGCCCCTCCGGTGTCGGTGGTTCCGGACACTGCGACGAGGCCGTGGCTCGCTCCCCAACTCGCGGCGAGGACTGTGGTCGTCAGATTCATGTGCGTTCCTTTGCGTGTGTCACGCTCGGGCACACGGTGCCCTCAGGCGTGTGGCACGAGAGTAGGGCATAACGAAGGCCCGGGACGACGAGTCCCGGGCCCGTGCATGGATGCGAGGTCAGCCCTCGACGTCCAGGAGACCGTTCTTGTATGCCTTGGCCAGGCGGCGGGGCACGCGGATCTCACGGCCGGCGACCTTGATGGTGTTCAGCTCGGTAAGATCAGCCTTCCAAGTAGACCGGCGGGTGCGGGTGTTCGCACGGGACATCTTGCGCTTCGGAACTGCCATGTCTTACCGCTCCTCTTCTTTCTCGACGACTATTTTGATCGGTGCGCCACGCGGGCGCACGGCGACAACCCGACTAGACTACCACGGAGCCCGCTCGTGCGGCATATTGCGCGCAGGAGCATGGCTGCGATTCTGGTTACAGACTGGGAACGGCGGGGCTCCCCTAGACTTTCCTCATGCCTATTCTTCGCACCCTCGCCCAAGGCACGCTCCTCACACACGAGATCGAGATCAAGCGATCACGCTTTATCACGACACTGGCCAGGACGGACACTCCGAAGGAGGCTCGTGCGCTCATTGACGAGGTGAAAACGAAGCATCCTCAGGCGCGTCACAACTGCTCGGCGTACCTCATTGATCCGCCGGACGCCGCTGCCCTGCAGCATTCCTCCGATGACGGGGAACCATCGGGGACGGCGGGAACCCCCATGCTGGAAGCTCTGCGCGCCTCCAACACGTGGAATGCGACGGCGATCGTCACTCGCTACTTCGGTGGGATTCTGCTCGGCGGGGGCGGCCTCGTACGCGCCTATTCAACCTCCGTGTCCGAGGCGGTGGCCGCAGCTCCCATCGCTTACCTCGTGGAACGCGATGTGCTGCAAACATGCTTGAATCCCGCTGATGCTGGTCGCATCGAAGCGGAGCTGCGCGCGCGTGGAGCCTCAATCCTGGACGCCACGTGGACTCAAGAGGTGACGCTCACGATTGGTATCGACCCCGCGCAGCGTGACGCCTTTGACGCGTGCCTGTCCCAGGCCTCGTCGGGTGTTGCAAAGTTTCGCTACGTGGAAACGCGCCGGGTTGAACTAGACGAGGCTCCGAGCGGGGGATAACAATTCGGGGGTACCACTTTCTTGGAAGGACCCCTCATGGCTCGCATCGCCTCCACCGTCGCCGATCTGATTGGCGGCACCCCCCTCGTTCGCATTAACCGCATCGCTGGCGACGACGTGGACGTCGTCGCGAAGGTCGAGTCCTTCAACCCTGCTTCTTCCGTCAAGGACCGCATCGCGCGCTCAATCATCGACGCTGCCGAGGCCTCGGGAGCGCTGGCCCCCGGCGGCACGATCGTCGAGGCTACCTCCGGCAACACGGGCATCGCCCTGTCGATGGTGGGCGCGGCGCGGGGCTACAAGGTCGTCATCGTCATGCCCTCCTCCATGTCCCTGGAGCGCCGCGCGATCGTGCGCGCCTTCGGCGCCGAACTGGTCCTCACCGACCCGAAGGGCGGCGTCTCCGCCGCGGTCGCCGAGGCTGAGCGCATCGCGTCCGAGCGCCCCGGAGCGATCATCGCCTCCCAGTTCACGAACCCCGCGAACCCCGCCGCGCACATCGCTCACACGGGCGAGGAGATCTGGGCGGACACCGACGGCCAGGTCGACGTGTTCGTCGCCGGCGTGGGTACGGGCGGCACCATCTCGGGCGTCGCGCGCGTCCTGAAAGACAAGAACCCGAACGTGCACATCGTCGCCGTGCAGCCCGCCGAGTCTCCCCTGCTGACCGGCGGCGCCCCCGGCCCTCACGGTATTCAGGGCCTCATGCCTAACTTTGTGCCCGACACCTTCGACGCGGCTCTCATCGACGAAGTCGTCTCCGTCGAGACCGCGACCGCGCTTGAATTCGCGCGCCGCGCCGCCGCCGAAGAGGGCCTGCTCGTGGGAATTTCCTCGGGTGCTGCCCTGGCGGGGGCCGCCGTGGTCGCGGCTCGCCCCGAACTGGTCGGCAAGAAGATTGTCACACTGCTGCCTGACACGGGTGAGCGTTACCTCTCGACGGCACTGTTCGCCGGTCTTGAAGACTGAACACCCCGTCATGACGCGTTAGAGTGGCCCCGGATAGAATGTCCGGGGCCACTTGCGCACTCGCCGTATCCATCCACCGGAGGAGGAACCCGTGAAGCTCACCGTCCACGCCCTGTCGCGCATTTTTTCTGGCGTGTTCCCCACGAGGGCGCTCGGTTTGTTCCACGAAGACCTGATGACCGCGCGTCGGCGTGACCCTGCGGCCACGTCCTCTCTGGAGATCGCCCTGACCTACCCGGGCGTGCACGCCCTGTGGACTCACCGCGTGTCCCACGCCCTGTGGCAGTTCGGCGCTCACACGCCTGCTCGCGCTTTGTCTTCTGTTGTCCGTGCTGTCACCGGGGTGGACATCCACCCCGAGGCTCAGATCGGTCGACGTGTGTTCATCGATCACGCGACGGGCGTCGTCATCGGCCAGACCGCGCAGGTCGGCAATGACGTCGTCATTTTCCACGGTGTCACCCTGGGCGGCGTCGCCATGACGCCGGGTAAGCGCCACCCCACAGTCGGTGACCATGTCATGATCGGCGCAGGAGCAAAAGTCTTAGGTCCTATCACTGTTGGGACCGGCGTCAAGATTGGCGCTAACGCCGTCGTCGTCAAGGATGTACCCTGCGGCAACGTAGCGATCGGCGTGCCCGCGCGTCTGCTGCCCAAGCCAGAAAAGGATACCCGCGACCGCGATCTGATCGTCGATCCGAGCTATTTCTTTGAGGAGCCGGCGCTCTACATCTGAGCCTGTCGGCTCGTCTGGGGCAATACCCGTCGAGAATTCGTTCACGAACCGCGACAAAGTGAGCACCCTCACCTATAGTTGGTTTATGGACGCTCGAACTCTACATGCCCCATTGGACGCGTTGTCAGCGGCGGATCGGCCCCAGGGTATTGAGATCGCCACGCTCACAACATTCGACATTCCCGCTCTTGCGGCGCTCACCCTCGAGGCGTACGACGACGCTGTCACGCCCGAGGCACTTCTTGAAACCTCCGAGGAACTCCGTCTCACCTTCGAAGGCGCCTTCGGCGAAACAACCGAAGATTCTTTCGTCGGCGCATGGGACGGCGGCACACTCGTCGGCGCGATCCTCGTCGTGCGTGAGTCACCCTGGGATGATGCCCCCGATGGCCCCTTCGTCGTTGACCTGATCGTTGCGCCGGACTACCGTCGGCGGGGCATCGCGACTGCACTCATCTCAGAGGTGGCCTCCAGGTGCACGAACTGGGGTTTCGATTCCCTTGCCCTGCGCTTGGATAGGCGCCACGGCGGCGCTCGAGAACTCTACTCGGTTCTCGGATTCGAGGAAATCGCCTGATCTGCACGGGCAGGAGCGCGAGCCGCGGCCCGCGCTCCCCCCGCAGGAATCCTTGCGCTCAGCGCTGGCAGGACGGACACCAGAACAGGCGTCGGTTCTGCATGAGTGCTTCGCGGATCGGCGTCCCGCAGCGCAGGCACGGACGGCCTGTGCGGTGGTAGGCGTACCAGCGCGAGGCCTCCTCGTCCCCTTCGATCGGCGGGTTGGGTGCCTCCTGCGGGTCCATCGTGTCTAGGCGCCCGGCGGCCAGGCCGCGGTTCATGAGGTCACAGATGAGGACCCACAACTCCCGCAGGCGCTTGAGGGAGATGTTGGCACCCTTGCGGTGCGGTGAGATACCCGCGAGGAACAGGGCGTCGGCACGGTAGATGTTACCCACGCCCGCAATGATCGACTGGTCCATGACGATCTCGCCGATCGCGCGCTTCTTCGAGTGGGCGACCTTGGCGAAACGCTCCATGGCCTCGGCGTCGGAGCGAGCCCCGGCGTCCAGGGGGTCGGGCCCCAGCTTCGATTCGGCTACGACTCGTTCCTCATCCGTGATGAGGTCGCAGCGGTTAGGACCCACGAGGTCGGCGACGGCGTGGTCGTTGAACAGGCGCAGGCGCACGGCTCCGACCGGTTCCGGGGGCTCCCACTCGCCCGCCTTGGCCTCGCCGAACCCCTCGCCCCAGCGGGTCTCGGAGTGTCCGTTCCACTCCCCCTTCTGGGCGTTGGGGATGCGGTGGGCGACACCGTGCCCCTCGTCGACGACGGTCTCGTCACCGTTGAAGCGCCACCAGCCGTACAGGCCCAGGTGGATGTGCACCCACCGGTCCGGCCAGGGAGCATCCTCGCCGAGGAGGGGTTCACCACTGCCGACCGCGGCGCCCTCGAGGAGGTCCACCCCGGCCTCGTACACCTCACCCGGGGTGGGCGCGACAAAACCGATGAACATGTGTTTGCCGTGCACGCGCACACGCTGTATGACCCACCCGTCCAGAAGGGCGGCTGAGGACGCGAAGCGCCCCTGCGGGGACGATGCCGAGACGATACCCCCGACGAAAAGCTCGTCGAGGGTACCGGCTAGGCGACGGACTGCATCGCCTTCAGGCATGAGACCTCACTTCTTGACGACGACGTTAACCAGCTTCGGCACGCGGGCGATCACCTTGAGAGGCTGCGCCCCACCGAGGGCCTTCACGATCGGGGCCTCAGCCAAGGCAGCGGCGACGAGGTCGGCTTCGGAAATCGCGGGAGAAACCTCAAGGCGCGCCTTCACCTTGCCGTTGACCTGGACGATGGCCGTCACCGTGTCTTCGACCAGCAGCGAGGCGTCCTCGACGACCGGGAAGGGCTCGCGGGCCAGGGAGTTTTCATGGCCGAGGCGGCTCCACAGTTCCTCGCACACGTGCGGGGCGACGGGGGCGAGCATGAGGACCAGCGGCTCGATCGCGTCACGCGGGACAGTATCCAGGCTGGTCAGGTGGTTGTTGAGGACGATGAGCTTGGAGATCGCGGTGTTGATACGCAGGTTCTCGTATTCGTCAGTGACCTCGGCGATCGTGCGCGCCACCAGGCGGCGCGTCGCCTCATCCGAGGGCGCGTCAGTGACCGTCAGCTCGCCGGTCTCCTCGTCGACGGCGTTACGCCACAGGCGCTGCAGGAAACGCTGAGAGCCGACGACCGCGCGGGTCTCCCACGGGCGCGACAGGTCGAGGGGACCCATGCTCATCTCGTACACGCGGAAGACGTCGGCGCCGTAGGCGTCGTACATCTCGTCGGGCGTGACGATGTTCTTCAGGGACTTGCCCATCTTGCCGTACTCGCGGCCCACGGGCTCGCCCTTGTAGGTGAAGCCGCTGGTCTCGTCGCCCTCGACCTCGTCGGCGGGCACATACTGGCCGCGAGAGTCCGTGTAGGCGTAGGCCTGGACGTATCCCTGGTTGAAGAGCGTGTGGTAGGGCTCGGAGTCGGGCACGTGGCCCAGGTCGAACAGGACCTTCTGCCAGAAGCGGGCGTAGAGCAGGTGCAGGACCGCGTGCTCGACGCCGCCGACGTACATGTCGGTACCGCCGCTAGCCTTACCCTCGCGCGGCCCCATCCAATAGTTCAGGTTCTCCGCGTCGGCGAAGCGATCGGAGTTCGTGGGGTCGGTGTAGCGCATCTCGTACCAGCACGAACCGGCCCACTGGGGCATCGTGTTGGTCTCGCGGCGGTAGCGCTTGGGTCCGTCGCCCAGGTCGAGGGTGACGTTCACCCACTCCTCGGCGCGGCCCAGCGGCGCCTCGGGCGAGGATTCGGCGTCGTCGGCGTCGAAGGTGCGGGGGCTGTAGTCGCTGACCTCGGGCAGCTCGACGGGCAGCATCTCCTCGGGCAGGGCGTGCGCGACACCGTCCTCGTCCCACACGATCGGGAAGGGCTCACCCCAGTAGCGCTGGCGGCTGAAGAGCCAGTCGCGCAAGCGATAGGTGACGGTGGCGTGGCCCAGACCCTTGGCGACCAGCCACTCGATCATGGCGGCCTTGGCCTCGTCCTTGGCCAGGCCGTTCAGGTCGATCTCGTCGTTCGCGGAGTCGACGGCCACGCCGTCGCCCGTGTAGGCGCCGGCCTCGAGGTCGGGGCCGTAGGGGTCGTCCGCGGGGCCTATGGTACGCACGACGTCGAGGTCGTAGGCGCGGGCAAACGCCCAGTCGCGGTCGTCGTGGGCGGGCACGGCCATGATGGCGCCCGTGCCGTAGCCCCACAGGACGTAGTCGGCGACGAAGATCGGGACCTCGCGACCGTTGACGGGATCGATACCGAACAGGCCGGTGAAGACGCCGGTCTTGGTGCGTTCCTCGTCGGCGCGTTCGGCTTCGGACTTGGCCGAGGCCTGGGCGCGGTAGGCGCTCACGGCCGCCGCCGGGGAAGCAGCCCCGCCCGTCCACGCATCCTTCGTGCCCTCCGGCCAGGAGGCAGGTAGGGTGAGGGCTGCCTCGTCGGCGGCGTCGCCGCCGACGGTTCCGCCGAGGATCGGATGCTCGGGGGCGACGACCATGAAGGTCGCGCCGAAGAGGGTATCGGGGCGCGTCGTGTACACGTCTAGGAAATCGGGGGTGGCACCAGCCTCACGCGCGCCGGGCACGTCGAAGCGGACGGTAGCCCCCTCGGACCGGCCAATCCAGTTGCGCTGCATGGTGCGCACCTTCTCGGGCCAGTTGATGGTGTCGAGGTCGTCGACCAGACGCTTGCCGTAAGCGGTGATACGCATCATCCACTGGCGCAGGTTGCGCTTGAACACCGGGTAGTTGCCGCGCTCGGAGCGGCCGTCCACGGTGACCTCTTCGTTGGCCAGGACCGTGCCGAGGCCGGGACACCAGTTGACGGGGGCCTCGGAAACGTAGGCGAGGCGGTAGGAGTCGACGACCTTGGCCTGGGCGGCGCGGTCCAGGGAGTTGTAGTCCGAGCCATCCTCCGGCCGGATCTCACCTGACTCGAGCTTGGCGATCAGCTCACCGATCGGGCGGGCAGCGCCGGAAGAACCGTCGGGTGCCGTGGCCTCGGGGTCGAACCATGAGTTGAAAACCTGCAGGAAGATCCACTGCGTCCAGTGCACGTACTCAATGTCGGTCGTCGCAAACGAGCGGCGCGAGTCGTGAGACAGACCCATGCGGCGCAGCTGGCGGCGCATGTTCGCGATGTTCTGATTCGTCGTGATAGCCGGATGCTGACCGGTTTGGACGGCGTACTGCTCAGCGGGCAGGCCAAAGGCGTCGTAGCCCATCGTGTACAAGACGTTGTCGCCCTTCATGCGGCGGTAGCGCGCCAGCGTGTCGGTCGCGATGTAACCGAGCGGGTGCCCCACGTGCAGGCCCTTCCCCGAGGGATAGGGGAACATGTCGAGAATGAAGTAGGGGTTGCTGGACGCCAGCGGGCCAGCTAGGTCACCCGTCGGGTTGTCCGCGTAGAACGTGCCCAGCTCCTCCCAGCGTTCCTGCCACTTCGTCTCGATCTGACCGGCAAGCTGCGCGGTGTAGCGCTGGGCCGGGGCACCTTGCGGATTTTCGCTCATCTGTGCGTTCCTCGCTTAACGATGGGTCGCGTAACAATACTCCCCACCAGCGTAGTTCACCCCCGCTCGCCCCGCCGGACGCGCCCACCTACCGAAGCGAGCGCAAATAGGTGACAATAGTCGCATGAGCACTGTCTTTGAAAACATCATCTCGGGCGTGTGGCCCGGACGCTTCGTGTGGGCCGACGACCTGTGCGTCGCCTTCGCCACGATCGAACCGACTTCCCCCGGGCACGTCCTCGTCGTCCCGCGCTGCCCCTACGAGGCGTGGACCGACGCCCCCTCGGACGTGGCAGCGCACCTGATGAAGGTGGCACGCGCGATTGGCCTGGCGCAGAAAGCGGCTTTCGGCGTGCCGCGCGCAGGCATGGCCATCGCAGGCTTCGAGGTGCCTCACACGCACCTGCACGTCATCCCACTGCGCGACGAGACCGACATTCTCCTCTCCAAAGCAGCCCCCGCCACTGACGAGGAACTCGACGCCGCCATGACATCCCTGCGCGAGGCCCTCCTCGTCGCCGGTCACAAGGCCCACGTTCCCCCGGCGATGGGTAGCGCGGACCTGAACTAAGTACCCTCCCCTGACGTCTGGCAGTGGCATCGCCCCGCCGCATCGAGCGGAACGCAGGGGCGGGGTCACGGCCTCGCCCGCGCGGGTCACGCTAATCGGTGATGCACAACTGGAGGACCACCGCTCAACCACGACCTCGCCCGCGCGGGTCGCGCTAAGCGCGCACGCCGATGCCCGAGGCCAGGGCCTCCCCCAACTGCACCATCTGCCCATCATCGAGGGCCACGGTGATCGCCCCCGGGGCGCGGCCAACGAGGACCACGTCGGCACCCGGCACGAGGCCGACCTCCTCCCAGGCCCGCAGGGCCTGCGGGTCACGGTCAGGCAGGCGCTCAACCATGCCGCCGTCCCCCACCGCCAGGCTATCCAGGGGAACTCCCGGGACCTCATCGCTGGAACCGTCCGCGCGCGGGATGGGGTCGCCGTGAGGGTCGCGAGTCGGATAGCCGAGCACCTTGTCGAGGCGGTCAAGCAGGCGCTCAGAGACGGCATGCTCGAGGATCTCCGCTTCTTCGTGCACCTCATCCCACGAAAAGCCGAGGGCCTCGTGCAGGTAGGTTTCGAGCAGGCGGTGGCGTCGCACCATGCCCAGGGCGACGGCACGCCCCTCCTCCGTCAGACGCACACGCCCATAGCGCTCGTGTGTCACGAGTCCTTGCCGGGCGAGGCGCTGGACATTCTCCGTCGTCGTCGAAGGGACCACGCCCATGTGTTCGCCGATGTCTTTCGGCTTAACGCCATCACGGCCAGCTTCCTCGGCGCTCCACACGAGCTTGAGGATGTCCTCGACGACTGCTGAGTATTCGTTCGACGCCTCCGGCATGGCTTCCCCTTTCGCTCAAACTCCCATTGTAGGCAAGACCGACCTGGTCGCCCGCGCAGGATGCGACATAGGACACGAGCACCCCCACTGACTTGCACCGACCCTACCGGGCCTGTATATTTACTTCTCGGTTGCAAGACCCCCGCGTCATTAGCTCAATTGGCAGAGCAGCTGACTCTTAATCAGCGGGTTGAGGGTTCAAGTCCCCCATGACGCACAGCTTTCCCGGCTTCGGCTGGCGAGAGTCCCGCGTCATTAGCTCAATTGGCAGAGCAGCTGACTCTTAATCAGCGGGTTGAGGGTTCAAGTCCCCCATGACGCACAGATAACCGGCGGCCTTCGGGTCGCCGCTTTTTCGTATGCCCGGCCCGGCCAGCCCAGGCGGTCGGGGCCGCCGACAGACCGCACACCCGGGATTAGGGGGTTATAGGACACTACGTGTTGCTGGAGGGGTGACTTTTCGGGCTAAAGGACAAAACGTGTTGGTTTTATGGCGACTTTTCGGCTTGTCGGTGCGGGAAAGTCGGTGTTTTAGTTGGTTGGGACCAACTATGAGGATGGACAAATCGTGTTGCTAGCAGGGTGACTTTTCGGCTTTGTCGCCCGGGAAAGTCACCATTTTAGTTGGTCGAGTTTGCCTCGTTCTTGTGAACACTGCATCATGCCCTGTGTGTGGCTGCCCCCATGATCGGGCGATAGGGCGCCGCGGCCTGGCCCTTGCGCTCGTGGGTGCCGCCCGTCCAACCCGAGACGCGGCCGTCGATAGAACCGCCTGCCCCTTGCTCTCATGGGTGCCGCAACATGACTGTGTTCGGGTAATGGTGGGGGTTTTGCAGCATTAGGAGCCTCGCCACGGCGTGTCGCCGGCGTGTCGCTCCCCTAATGGCGCAAATCCCCCCGTTCGCTGGCGGTGAGATCGCGGGTAGGGGCGATGTGGCGCCTGGCCTCGCGCGCCACTCGCACGCGAACCCGCTGTATCGCGCACAAACCCGCCATTCCGCGTCTGGGCGGGGCTGCCCACGCCCGCATTAGCGGGCCCAGGCGCGGACGAAAAGGCTGTCAAGTCCTGGGAGAGAGGAACCAACGAAAACACCAACCGGCTCATCCGCCGCTACCTGCCCACAGGAACCCCCATCACCAGCCACCAACCCTACCTCGACGCCATCGCCTACGAGCCGGACAACTGCCCCAGAGCCACCCTCGGCTACCGCACCCCAACAGAAGCATTCAACGAACTCATTGCTACCACCCATTGACACCGCCCGATGTACTATATATCGACAACGTGTATACTGAAAAACTATGAATTATGGCATTTCATACGCACGCCGGCGATTGGGGAACATCATGAGGACAGGCCGGAGAGTTCTGGCTACGGGCGCTGCGTTAGCTCTTGTCACTGCAGCTACGGTAACAATGTTTGCGCCTCGCAGCGCACAAGCCGATGCACAGCCCTTCACCCTCTCACAATACGTCTCATCGACAAGCACGACTGTGTGCAATACCGACCCGGTGATCACGACCTATCACGGTACCGTCGTGCTGGACATTCCGGTCACTACGCTTCTGGCAGGCCACGAGGCCGAAATCCGCGCTGCGGCTGCACAGGGACTCTCCCCTCATGACTCCGGCAGCAATAACAACCCCGATATCACACTGACCGTGAGCGTCCCTTCGGAAGCCACGTTGGGGACGTCTCGCGCGAAATCTACCTCGTCACTGCTCGCCTACACTTCGTTCTCCCCGAGCGATGACAACACACGGGTCACTGCGAACATCCAGCTCAAGGATCTGAGTTGGCAGCAGCTGCTCGATATCTACGATGCAGAGCAAGCTAACCCCGGCCAGCACACGATCAAGGTCCAGGTCCCCTATGCCGTTGGCACCACTGACCCCGCGGAAGCTGCTCGACTGGCCAGTGAACAGGTTACCGTTACAGGTACGTTCAACTTCTTCGCATCATCAACCACCCCCGCTCAGGTTTTTAGCTTCGACAAGAAGACCCTGACGCTGGCGGAGTCGCCTACCGACTGCTTCGCGTCCGCCCCGACCAGGACAACGCGCTGGGTTGATGAAGAGGACGGCCACGACTTGCAGCCCCCGAAGACCGGGCAGAACTTCTTCCAGCCCGCAGGAATTCCCGACTACGAACTCTCCACCTGGGAGCTCTCTTCGGACCGCTTGACCGGTATTTACATGTACAAGAAGGTTTTCGGCACCCTTCCGGTCAACGGTGATGACCCGACAATCGGTACCGCTTTTAAGATCGGTACCGATGAGAATCCCCCAACTCAGAAGGAAGAGATCCACGCCGAGAGTAAGAACTCGCTTCTGACCACCGAGAACGTCGTTCACCTGGACGACCTTCGCGGCGGACGCATTGCGGATCTCCTCCAGAAATACGAGGAGACGCCCAACGCTTTCAACGATATTGGCCTGAAGAATACTCACTTGGGCTTCACAACGCAGATCACTCTTCCTACGCAGCTGAAGTTCTCCGATCCCTCGGCCATCTCGGTAACCGGGCTTCCCCAAGGTTTCTCAGCGACGACAGTGGCAGTTAACGGACAGAGAGCAACGATCACCGTTGACTTCGATAACCCCTATCAGATCACCACTATTGAAGCCCTCAAGGATGCAACGACTGGGCTTCACGGAGATGCGGTGATCACCATTAAGAAGATTGCGTTTACTGATTCCGCAACTGCCGATTCGGATTACACGATCGATCACCTCACGCAGGGAATCATCTCGGTTGTTGTCGAGAAACAACTCGGCGCTATCGTCAGGCCTGGGTGGCCTTCGCCCGCATGCCCTCCGACTATGGGCGACGACGACCGTGTCGAGCCGGCCGATCCTCGTTCTGTTGTTGGAACACTCTTCGATCCCCCGCAGCCTGCTTGTCCTCCTTCGGGCATCCCTCTGAGCGCCGGGTGGAGGGTACCCATGATGGGCCCTTCTGCCGGGTGGGATGAAGCTCCGCTCATGGTGCACCCCCTGAAGTACACGACCAGCGAGACGCATCCCTACGTGACACGACTGTCCTTCAAGCAGGGTCCGACGCCGACACCGACGCCGACACCGACACCGACACCGACACCGACCACGGTCACGCCATCGGTTCCGCCTACTCCTGCAACGCAGCTTGCCAAGACCGGTGCTCTCACCGGCGAGGTGCTGATACTCGCTACCGTGACTGGCGCTATCGGTGCCGCAGCAATGCGGAGGAAGCGCTCGTAATTCGCGTGTCATAGCCATAGGCGGGGGTGCCGGTGATTCACCGGCACCCCTGCCTTATTTGTGTTAACGGACAAAACGTGTTGGCTTTGTAGCGACTATTCAGCTTGGTAGTAGGCGAAAGTCGGTGTTGAAGGTGGGTGTTTCATAGTGGTGGCATGAACACTCCCAAGTGCCGTCACTCACATCCGGGGGTTGTGAGACGTTGTGGGTGTTGGACATGTGGTAGCTCGTTCATGGGCGAGGTCCGCGAGATCGTCGCGCTATCGAGGCCCGGCATGCGGCTCCAGCACTCCCGCCAGAACACCCTTCGTCACGATGGCCCCCAGCAGCACCGCAAGGCCACCACCGGGCGGTCTATCCAGAAGTTTCGCATGCAATTCCCCCAGCACCGCATCGCACCACACATCCACATCGTTGGAATTGCAACGTTTGTAGAAACTGTTGAAAGTTCACCAAATCAAATTGCATGCGAAACTGCTCCGAGCAAGCGCAACCAACGCGCACGTGGGCCCTATATTGTGCGCCTGGGCGACCCTGCCATCGGGTTGACGCGGAGCGCACCGCAAGACAGCTCTTCGCTCGCGGATAGACCGTTGAGTCACCGGCGCACGTCAACTGCGCGCGATGGTGGGTACGTCGCAGACGACGAGGCCGGGGCACCTCGTGGATAACCCCGGCCTCGGCCTCACGCGATGCACCCGAGCCACGTTCGCATCGCGTCAGGCACAGACCTATGCTATCGACCGCAACTGGCCCCTGCTATCAAGCGCGGCACCTGCGCAGGGCGATCACCCCAGCGCCGATGAGGCCTAGGAGGGCCGGCGCACCAGCGGAGCCTCCCGCGACCGAACCCGTGCATGCGAGCCTCGGAGCAGGCGTCTGCTTCGCAGGCGTCGCAGGCGCAGAAGGCACAGACGTCGCAGGCGTGGGCGTCGCAGGCGTGGGCGTCGCTGGTGCGGAAGGCACAGGCGTCGAAGTCACCGAGGGAGTGGGGGCGGGGGTCGAAGGGGCGGGCGTCGAAGGTGTGGGGCTCGGCTCGGGTGTCGGATTATTCGTCACCTTGGGGATCACGATGTCGGTGTTCGCACCCACAGCGCGCGCGTCGGCGGGGTTATTGGGGTCGACTGTTCGAGCGGCAGCGTCGAAGCCTCGGATCGTCTGGCCTGGGACGATTTCGTACCCCTCGGGCAACGCCGGGAGCGCCGTCACGGCGGCTCGCGACGGGTCATTGTGATCGTCGGCGTAGGACTGTGCCGCGTGCACGGTGCCGTCGGCATCAACGAGACGAATCTTACCGAGGGGGTGAGTAGAAGACCTGGCACGCAAAGTGCAAGTCAGGCTGATCCGGATCGAAGCTTATTGCGGGAGCGCTCACTTCCATCGTGTATTGGCCGGCGACGACGGGACTGGGATGCATGGGGAGCCCACCGGCCCCTTCGCGCGGAGTGTACTCCTGGTGGGGTTCGATGATGGTGCCGTTTTTATCGGCGAGGTAGCAGGTTGCGGGGCCTGCGACGTCTGCCGCGTAGGCTGACCGGGGATCGCGGTGAGGCTCAAGACAGCCGCGGCAGCGCCGACGCGCACGATCGATGGGGCATGCATGGACGTTGTCCTTTCGTGGTCAGGTTACACCCACCACCTTACCGGGTATCCACATTCCTCTCTTCTAGTTGAATGTTCGAATCGCGCCGATCCATCGCAGTGTTGCACCGAGCAGAGTCCGCCCCCTCTCCCCCACCGACAGCACCCGCGCCCGCCGACCGGCGCGTCACCTCACGCTCACTACAACAAGAACGAGGCCGGGGCCGCTCCCGCGGGCAACCCCGACCTCGTACATCCAGGTGAGGCGAGTTCAGTGACCCGGCCAGCTGCGAATCGTCGTCAGCGCTCCAACCGAGTATCGATCCCAGACGCGTCCACCGACGCGCACGGCGGCCTCGAGGATGAGGACCGACCACACGATGCACACGACGTAGGCAACCCAGTCCGGCACCGCACCGAAGGACGCCAACACGAGGAAGACGTAGGAAGGGACCTGTAGGATTGCAGTCCCCGCGAAGCCGACGAGCTGCAGCAGCATCGTCATGAGGAAGGAGCCTGTGCCCTTCGTCGCCAGCGGAGAGACACCTGGAGGCTGAACCGGGTAGACCCAACGGGCATTCAGGACTAGGGTCGTGGCGGCCGCGCCTGAGAAGAGGACGACACCCACCGCTTGGTGGAACACGACATCAGCACGGCTCGCTCCCACGGCAAGGTCGTGGACGAGATACCCGATCACCAGGGGCACGAAGACGATGAGGGAACCCACGAGGCGTCCCCGGCGTTCCTCACGTCCGCTCATGCCCGACGAGACAACGATCCACGCGCCCGTCGAATCGTATTGCATGAGTGCACCGACTGCCAGACCCACCGTCACTGGCACCAGGTAGAGGAAAACACCCGTGAAGAGGAGTTGGCTCCATTGGTCCTCGGGATCGACGCGCCCCATGAGGACCCCGATGATCGGAAAGATCAGAGCGAACACCATGTTCATGTTGAGGCGAGGATCAACGATCCAATAGCGCGCAGTGCGCGCCGCCAGGGAGGCGGATCGAACCCCAAGGCCGAGTCTGGTGAAGGTATCAACGCTACGCAGCTCAGTGGACCTGCTACGCGCGGGTCGCACGCTCCGCGTTTCGTCGACGAGGGAGTCATCGATGAGGTGACGCCCCTCGTTGATGGCTCGCTGTGCGTCGGCACTGACCTCACCGGCGTATCCGCTCATGACGGGACGTAGGACCAAGAGCCACGCGCGCCAGCCGAGGACGGCGGTCGCTGCAACGATGAGGGAGCGCAACGCGGCTGCTACCCAGGCCCCCTCCAGAAGGGAGGCGACGACACCGAAGGGTGCGCCGACGGGTGTCCAGAGGGCGACGTTGAGACCGGCATGGAACAGCTCCACCGAGAAGTTATCCGACAGGAGTTTCATCCAGTAGCCCAGCGGAGTGAGGACCACGAAGAACGCCACGATGCCGACCATGGTGACCAGGTCCTTTTTACTGGAGCTATTGAGGCGCACAGCGAACCAGGTCCCGACCGCGCGCGCCCACAAGACCGCGAGGGGTAGGGTGAGGACCCCTGCGAGAAGCCACACCAGGGCCGCGAACCACTGGGCGCGCCACAGGGCGAACCAGGCGGGCAGTATGAGAAACATGGCGGACAGGAGGCCGCCTGGTCCCACGACCGTTGATGCCGCTAGCGCAGCACCGAGGCGCTTGCTCGGCCCGACGTATGGTGACAGGCGCACGGGATCGAGCGAGTTGTCCATCGACGCGAAGAGGATCGGGAGGATGAGCCACAGTATGAAGACGGCGGGACCGACGACGGGGAGCATCGCAGAAAGAGTCTGCGCTTCCTCAGATCGGGCGAGGAACGCGGTGCCCACGAGCGCACCCACATACATTGTCCCGAACTGGACAGTGCCAAGGACCGCAAGCACCAGCACGGCAGTCTGGCGGCGAACGGTGTTCCAGATGATGCGGAGCTTGAGGCGAATCAGTTGCCCAACCACGACAGGCCTTCCTCGGTGTGGACGCCGCCGACCAGGGAGGTGAAGCGCTCCCCCAGGTCGCCGCCCTGGGCGACCTCGTCGGTGGTTCCTGCGACGAGTACGCGCCCTTTGTCGATAATGGCGACGTGGGTGCACAGCTGCTGGACGGTCGCCATTACGTGGGAGGAGAGGATGACGGTCCCGCCGCGGCGGGTGTAGTCGGTGAGGATCGTCCGAATGTTTGCTGCGGAGACGGGGTCAACAGCCTCGAATGGTTCATCGAGGACGAGGACACGTGGGGAGTGAATGAGGGCGGCCGCCATCGCGATTTTTTTCGTCATGCCGGCCGAGTACTCGCCGATCAATTTCCGACCGGCCTCACTCAGATCGAGGGCGGCGAGGAGTTCTTTGGTGCGTTCACGGGCGGTCGCGGCGTCGAGGCCGTGCAGCATGGCGACGTGGACGAGGAAGTCGGGGCCGGAGAGACGATCGAGCAGGCGCATGCCGTCGGGCATGACGCCGAGCAGGGAGCGTGCCCGCTGAGGTTGTGCCCATACGTCGACGCCGTGCACGTAGGAGGTTCCGCGGTCGGGGGTCAGCAGGCCGGTCGCCATCGTGAGGGTGGTGGTTTTCCCTGCGCCGTTCGGGCCGACGATACCGAAAAAGGAACCGGTGGGGATGTCGAGGGTGAGGTCGGCGACTGCGATCAGGTTTCCGTAGATTTTGACGAGGCCTCGGATCGCAAGGGCGATCTCTTTATCAATGACGACGGGAGGGAGCGAAGTGGTGGCGGGCTGTGAATCGGACACGAGAGACTCCTTCGAGCAGTGACGTCAACACCGATTGTACTGCGACGCCATGTTGTATATGGGATGCGTCTCAGTGAGCCGGTACAGGAACTGGAACACGCGCGTTTAACGAGCACTGATGACGACGTTGAGTCCTTGTTCGGGGTGGTAGGTCCAGGTAGCGCGGTACAAGCTCCACTGATCCTCCTGAGTACCGTCGATGGCGCGTGTAAAGGCCATGCGTTCTCGCATCGACGCGGGAGCATCGAGTTCGTCCAGGATGCAGCGAAAGACGGGCATGGCCAACCCCGGGGCACTGTCACTGGACACCTCTACGGTGAGGGAGGGGCTATCCGTTGCCAGCCGCGTATAGCTGCTGTGCGCATGACATGAGTCGACCGCTGCAGCGAGCTTATTCGCGGCACCAAAACGCAGGAAGTACACCCCTGCCGCGAGGGCGGCAACGAGAATGATAGCCACGATAAATCCGAGGAAGAACATGCCCAGCCCCCGCCGTGAGCGCTTCCTGTGGCGGGCTCGATCGCGTCGCAGGGGCGGACGCTCTGCGCCATTCTCGTCGCTGTACTCGCGAGCTTCACGTCGGCGGGCGTCTTCGACTTCGGCGGCTCGTACGTGCATCTGATCGACAGTAACGAGCCTCGGCGCGGGCGATGCGCGGCGGCTGAGAGCAACGTCAGCGCGGGAGGGCACGCCTCGGCCCTCACGCACACCGTCAGCAGTGTGAAGTTCCTCAAACGAAGAGGCTTCGGCCTCATCAAAGTGGGCATATTCCCGAACAGTGGCGTCCTCCTGGCGGGGCGCGAAACTGCGTTGTTCGGGGGTGAGCTGAACGTCGGGTGCGAAGCGGCTGACAGGCACTGCGGGGGCAGAGTTGGAGGCTGTTTGGGCTACGTGTGCGGGGACGCGAGACTCACGGGGGGCGTGCCCGGACGCACCGAGTCTTGAGGTGACACCAGATTTCGGAGGAGTGGCGACAGGAAGAGTTGCCTGGGACGAGGCCTCTTTGCCTGTGGCAGGGGTGGCGCGCACCGGGGTGGGCGTGACCGCATGCGGGGCCGAGGAAGCTGGGGAGTGCAGGGGCGGGACAACAGCGATAACCGTGCGTTCGACCGCGGGGCGATCGCAGCGACACGCGGCGCTTCCTCGGCTACCTGGGGCTTGGGAGCGGGAGTGTGCTCGGGGACGTCGTACAACGGGGGTGGGGGCGGTATCGACCGAGGCAGGGGCCGCGGGACCTGAGAAACGTTCGGGCAGGGAGGGACGGGCACTCAGCCGAGTAGCGACACCACCCGGATAGTCGCGTGTTTGTGCGCCTGCGCCGACACGGAATGCGTCCGGCGTTGCTGCCCCCATGAGTCCTCCATCAACAAAACACTAGTACTTGTCTAGCAAGCATAGTTGTCGATTACCCGGGAAGCAACAGGGTTAGTCAATCCCCAGCGCCTTGCGCAGACGTGCAACATGGCCGGTGGCCTTCACATTGTATTGTGCGAGCAACACGGTGCCATCGGGGGCAACGACAACCGTCGAGCGAATAATGCCCACGTAGGTGCGCCCATAGTTCTTCTTTTCCCCCCACGCACCATAGGCCTTGAGAATCTCATGATCAGGATCGCATGCCAGCGGGAATGTCAGGGACTGCTTCTCAGCAAAACGCTCGAGGGCGGCCATCGAGTCGCCAGACACTCCAACAACGGAGTAGCCGGACCCCTGCAACGAAGACAAGGAATCACGGAAGTCACAGGCCTCCTTCGTGCACCCCGGCGTCGACGCCTTCGGGTAGAAGTACACAACGACTCCGCGCGGGGACGCAGAAAGGAGATCAGACAGGGACAGGGATCCCTGCGTGGTTGTAGCGGTAAAATGCGGGGCTCGGTGGCCGACTTCCAAAACGCTCATGATGACCAGGGTATATCCCACTGCGAAGGGAGTCACCGGTGCGCGAGATGGGACTCGAACCCACACGTCAAAGACACTGGAACCTAAATCCAGCGCGTCTGCCAATTCCGCCACTCGCGCGCGCACCCAAGTGTAGCCGATGGACGTTGCCTCGTCCGAACACCTGGTGCCCAAAGCCGACTGCCCCCGTGCGAAACCGCTCACGTACCGTGGGGCACCCTCGAGCACTCCCCGGCAGCGTCACCTGCAGGCGCGAAGGCAACTGGAGCCTTAGACGCACCCACATTGCGTGCCTAGTGCGCCGTCGCGTTGATCGTTCCTTCGCCGAGGACCCGTGTACCCCTGTAGACAACCATCGACTGGCCACGGGCTACGCCGCGAGCTGAGCGCGCGAGGTTGACACTCATCGTGGAGCCAGCGCGAGTCAAGGAGGCGACAGGAATGGGCGAGCCATGTGCGCGCAGCTGCACGAAAAGGTCGGTCACGTCGGAACCCTCGTCGTCTGGGGCTAGCCAGACGACGTCGGTCGCATCAATGCGCGAGATGGACAACAGCTCGGAAGCACCCACGACAACCTGATTGGTCTGTGGCCTCGTCTCGAGGACGTAGCGTGGGCGCCCGTCGGGGGCGGGAGCTCCGATGCCTAGGCCCTTGCGTTGGCCGACCGTGTAGTTCCAATAGCCGTCGTGATGTCCCAGGACTGTGCCGTCGGGGGACACAATCTCGCCCTGGCGCGCACCCAAGTGCGCGCGCAGGAATCCTTGCGTATCCCCGTCGGGAATAAAGCAAATGTCGTAGGAGTCCGGCTTGTTGGATACGCCCAGGCCAAGGCGCTCAGCCTCAGAACGCACCCACGCTTTGCTGGGAGCATCGCCGAGCGGCAGGATAACGCGGGTGAGTTCCTCCGGGCCCATGACTGCTAACACGTAGGACTGGTCCTTGAGGGGGTCGGCGCCGCGGTGCAGTTCGGGACCGCTCTGTCCATCCACGATGGCCGCGTAGTGACCGGTGCACACGGCGTCGAAGCCGAGTGCACGGGCGCGGGCGGCGAGCTCTCGAAACTTCACAAACTCGTTGCAGCGCACACAGGGGTTGGGTGTTCGCCCAGCCTTGTACTGCTCAACGAAGTCAGTGATGACAGTCTGCTCGAACTCGCTGGCGAGGTCCCACACGTAGAAGGGGATACCAATGATCTCGGCAGCGCGCGCTGCATCCCCGGCGTCCTCGATCGAGCAGCAGCCACGCGAGCCAATTCGACATTCTTGAGGTTGGGTGGACAGGGCCATATGGACGCCGACCACGTCATGACCGGCGTGGGCGGCTTTCGCGGCAGCGACGGCGGAATCCACCCCACCGGATAGTGCGGCCAGGACTCGCATATTCAGCGCTCCTCATTTCGTTGGTTGCGCGCATGGGAGACCCCATCGAGGGCCGCCCCAGCGCGGATCGCGACCGGTAGGGCAGCGAGGAAGGCGTCAATGTCAGCGCGTGTCGTGGCGTGTCCCAGCGAGACGCGTAGAACCCCTAGGGCCGCTTCCTCACTGCGTCCCATCGCCATGACAATGTCAGAGGGGCGGGCGACCCCCGCGTGGCAGGCGGACCCGGCGGAGACCGCAATGTCGGCCATGTCGAAGGCCATGAGGACGGCCTCGGGGCGGGCGGTCGGCAACGACAGGTGGATGATCGCACTCGACGAGGCCGACTCCCCCACCGTCGCACGCACGTCGCCGGGCAGGCGGGATAGCAGGTACTCACGCAAGTCGCGCGCGCGGGCAGCGAAGGCTGCGCGCTCGGCAACCACCTCGGTGAGAGCAGCTGCGAGCGCGCAGGCTCCCGCAACGTCGGGTGTGCCCGATCGTATCGAACGCTCGTGTCCGCCGCCGGGGCGGTCGGTCGTCATGGGGATGCCTCGCCGGGCGAGAAGGACGCCGATGCCTGCGGGCGCGCCGACCTTGTGTCCGCCGACGCTCATGAGGTCCAGACCGAGATTCGAGAAGGAAACGTCCAGAGTCGGGATCGCCTGGGCAGCGTCGGAATGCACGAGGCCTCCGCTGGCGTGGACGAGGGCTGTGAAGTCTGCGACTGGCTGAATCGTACCGATCTCGGAGGACACCAGTGTCATGGATCCGAGGGCGATGCGCCCATCCCATGCTCCTGGCGCATCATCATCGGAGACAACGGGCAGGACTGACATACCGCCCGCGTCCACGGGCAGAACTTCCCAGTCGAATCCTTCGCGCGCAGCGACCTCGCGCTGGTGGGCGACTGCGTCGTGTTCGAGGCCGGAGACGACAATGAGGTCACGGCTGCTCTCACGCTCACGCATGCCGCGGGCGCCAGCCATCACGCCGAGGGCGTCGGACTCGGTAGCACCGGACGTGAAGACCACCTCGTGGATGTCACCTCCCAGGGCCACGGCCACTTGCTCGCGCGCATCGTCGAGCATGCGACGGGCCCGCCGCCCTCCGAAGTGGAGAGCGGCGGGGTTGCCGGGGGCCTGGGCCAGGTCACGCTGGGCGCGCGTCCACGCGTCGAGCGCGCACTCGCGCAGCGGCGTCGTGGCCGCGTGGTCGAGGTAGACACTCACGCCTGGGAGCGCGCCTCCTCGATGATCGCCAGGGCGGCGGGGACGACCTCGCTCACGTCACCAACCACGCCGAAGTCCGCGATCTCGAAGATCGGGGCATCCGGGTCGTCGCACACGGCAACGATGTGGGCGGCGGACTGCATGCCCACCGTGTGGTGAATGGCGCCGGACACGCCCAGGCCAATGTAGAGGTTGGGGGTGACGGTCAGGCCGGTCTGGCCGATCTGTTCGCTACGGGGCGCCCAGCCCTCGTCGCAGGCGACGCGGGTCGCACCCACGGCTCCGCCGAGGACATCCGCGAGGGAGCAGACCAGCCCAAAGTCGCCGTCCACGCCGCGGCCACCGCACACGACGGTCGAGGCGTCGGTCAAGGACACGCCCTCATCCTCGTCGGCCACGCTGGAGACCACCTCGACCGCGCGGGCCTCGGGGCTCAGCTCGACCGCGAGGGACTCGGGGGTCAGGGAGACAGGCGAGGCGACGGGGGCCTCGTCGATGATTCCCGAAGCGATGCCGACGATCGGAGTCTGACCGTCGAGAACGATACCCATCGACCAGGAGCCGCCCAGAGCGGTCTTGCCGACCTGTAGGACGCCACCATCGAAGGATACGGAGGACGCTCCGGATATGACGCCGGACTCGGTGAGGGCGGCGACGCGCCCCGCGATTTCGCGACCACGGTAGTCCGAGCACAGCAGAACCAGACCGAAAGAGTCGGTGCCCAGCGCGGCGATGACCGCGTCGGAGGCGACAACGGAGGCATGACCGGCATCGCCCAGATCGGCGTGCAGGATGCGGGTGGCTCCCAGCTCGGCCAGCGCGGCCACGTCGGGGGCGGGCGCCACGGAGAGCGCCACCACGTCACCGGAGGTCAGGGACGCAGCCAGCGTGAGAGCCTGGCGAGCCAGGGAAGTCAGGTGCGCCCCGGACTGGTCTGCCAGGACGAGGATCGGGGAATGCATCTGCTGCGTCATATCACTTCACCACCGAAAGAATGTAGTCGGCCAGCGCGCGCCCGCCCTCGCCGGCGTCCTGAATGATCGTGCCGGAACCGTCGCGCACGTTCTCCTCGCTGAAAGTCACGGAGGTCAGCGCACGGCGCAGCACCAGGTCCTGCCCGCCGGGAACCTCGACGAGGTCGTCAATACCCCACTGGTCCAGGGGCTTCTTGCGGGCGGCCTTCATCGCAGCGAAGGCCGGGTAACGAGGCTCGTTGATCTGGTCGGTCACGGAGACGACGGCGGGCAGCGCGGCGCGCAGCGTCTCGGTGAAGCCGTCGACGGAGCGCTCGATCGTCACGGCGCCATCTTCGACGCTCATCGAGCGGGCAAGGCCCAGCAGCGGCATGTGGGCTTTGGCGGCCAAAGCGCCGGGTAGCATGGAGGTCATTGCGTCCAGCGAGGCCATGCCGGTGACGACCAGGTCGACGGGACCGCACTCGTGCGCGATCTTCGCGATTGCGACGGAGAGCACGGAGGCCGTCGTGATGACGTCGGAGCCCTCGAGGAACTCGTCGGAGACTAAGAAGGCGCGGTCCGCGCCCATCTGCAGGGCGCGCATGAGCGCGTCCTCTGCGTCCTCGGGACCCATCGTCAAGGCGATGACCTCGCCCTCGCGGTCGGCGTTTTCCTCGGCTTCTTTCAGCTGGACGGCTGCCTCGATGGCGTTCTCGTCCAGCTCGTTGAGCACATCGTCCTCACCGCGCACTAAGCGACCGTCCTCAAAACGGCGTTCGGACTGCATGTCGGGGACATGCTTCACACACACGACAATTCTCATGGCTTCTAGCGTGCCACATTCCCGGCCCCTCGCCCATATGAGGGTGCCCTCACCGCCACACGCCACAATCAAGCATCCTTACCCGATGCAGGACTTCATTGCTTGCAGGTGCGCCTCATCATAGGTCTTTCTTCCCACCAATCCGACCGCTCTGTTCACGGTCCCGTATGATGGGGGTGGCTACGTCCACGAGGCAATGACTCCATCAGTCGTTCACCAGGAAGAGGCACAACATCTATGTCCGAGCGATCCGGCTCGTCCCACGCGCCCATTCGGCGCGTCACCGAACCTAACCCGCTGCCCACTCGCCTGGGGGTTTTCCCGTCGGGCGACGGTCTCGATGTCGCGGTGATCGCACGCGGCGCCTCCGGCGTGGACATGTGTATTTTTGACGAGGCCGGAGCTGAGACTCGCTTTTCCCTGCTGGGGCCGAAGACGGGCGTGTGGCATGGCCACATCTCCGGCTACGGGACGGGCACACGTTATGGTTTCCGCGCGCACGGGACGTGGGATCCGGACGGAGGCAAGTTCTTCAACTCGCACAAGCTTCTCCTCGATCCCTATGGGCGCGGCCTCGAGGGTGCCGTGGACATGAAGTCCGCCGTCTACGCACACAGCGTGGACGAGGACCTCTATCCGTCCGAGTATCCGATGCGCCGTTCCCCCATCGACTCGGCGCCATACATGCCGCGCTCGGTTGTGGTTGAGTCCTCATTCCCGATCCTTCCCAAGCCGCGAACCCCGTGGGAGACGACGGTCATCTACGAACTCCACGTCAAAGGCTTCACCAAGAATATGCAGGGTGTTCCCGAACCTCTGCGTGGAACCTACGCGGGCCTGGCACACCCGGCCGCCGTGTCCTATCTGAGGGACCTGGGTATCACTGCCGTCGAGCTGCTGCCCGTTCACGCCAAGTGTGATGAACCATTCCTCACCGAACGCGGCCTGACGAACTACTGGGGCTACTCCACGCTCTCTTTCTTCGCCCCCGAACCCTCCTACGCGACCGCCGCCTCTCAGCAGGCCGGCGCACAGGCCGTCGTCGACGAGTTCCGCGGCATGGTGTCTCTCCTGCACAAGGCGGGTATTGAGGTCATCCTCGACGTCGTCTACAACCACACGTGCGAGGGCGGTGACGCGGGTCCATCTCTGTCGTGGCGGGGCCTGGACTCCGACATGTATTACCGCCACACCAGCTCGCGCCCCGTCCAGACCATCGACGTAACCGGAACCGGTAACACGATGAACATGGACCACCCCAAGACCATCCAGATGGTTATGGACTCACTGCGCTACTGGACCCGTGAGATGGGCGTTGATGGCTTCCGTTTTGACCTGGCCGCCACTCTCGGTCGTTTCTCGACCGGCTTTTCCCCGATGCACCCGCTCCTCATCGCGATGGCCACGGACGACATTTTGGCCCACACGAAGCTCATCGCCGAACCTTGGGACGTGGGTCCCGGAGGATGGCAGACCGGCAACTTCCCGGTCCCTTTCTCGGAGTGGAACGACCACTACCGCGGCGCCCTCCGTAATTTCTGGCTCGCAGACGTGCGAGCTCAGGCCTCGGGCCACATCGTCTCCGGACCTAACGATCTGGCGACCCGTCTGTCCGGCTCTCAGGACGTCTTCGAACACGGCCTTGGGCGCCTGCGTGGGCCGCGCGCCTCCATCAACTTCGTGACCGCACACGACGGCTTCACCCTGGCAGATCTGACGGCCTACGACCGCAAGCACAACCGGGACAATCTCGAGAACAACCGCGACGGCTCAGACGACAACCGCTCGTGGAACCACGGCCTCGAAGGACCGCTGGCCTCCGGCGCGGCCCACCCGGACGCTGCGACCCCCTACCCCATTCTTTCCCGCATGCAGAAACCCAAGCTGCGTGCACGGTCGCAGCGCAACATCTTGGCCACCATGCTCGTCTCTTCGGGCACGCCGATGATCACGGGTGGCGACGAGTTCGGACGCACCCAGGACGGCAACAACAACGCGTACTGCCAAGACAGTCCGACCTCGTGGGTTGACTGGGATCTGGCAGAAGGCCAACAGGCGCAAATCGATGCTGTTTCATGGCTGATCGCCCTGCGTAAGGCACACCCGGTGCTGCGGCCCGATCGCTTCGCGACCGGTCGGCCCTACGGCGGCGATTCGGTGCCTGACCTGTCCTGGTATACCGCCGAGGGCACGCCGATGCCGGACTACGGATGGACGGACTCGCGCCACCGTACTTTCCAGATGCTGCGTTCCGGCGTGACATGGGGCGACCGAGACGCCCTCATCATTATCAACGCGAACCTCAACGACGCACAGGTAACGTTGCCCGGCGGCCACGACCTCGACTGGCTGATCGCCTACTCCACGGTGTGGGAAACGCCCGCCAACGGAGGCATCGGCTCTTCGCTAGACCCCGCCGAGCTTTCCCTCGAGGTCGAGCACGTCACCCCGCGTTCGACACTCACAATCGAAGCACTGTCCGTGACTATTCTGCTGTCCGACATCGCCTTCCAGCCCGAAAACTAACGCGCCGCCATTTTTGTTTATTTCTATACACTCGTTAGGATCAATATATGACTCTCAGTGAAGATGCCCTGGAAACCGCAACCTCCGATGCCTCGCTGGCCCGCTCGAAGGCCCGAAGCGCCGAGATCGACCTGGCAATCGACGAAGATCCTTCGCGTTTCCGCATCCTCACCGGAGACCGCCCCACGGGTCACCTGCATTTGGGCCACTACTTCGGCACCCTTCGTAACCGCGTGCTGTTGCAGAACCGCGGCGTGGAAACCTGGGTGCTGGTCGCTGACTACCAGGTGATCACCGACCGCGACGGCGTGGGCCCGATACGCGAGCGCGTCCTCGGCCTCGTCGCGGACTACCTGGCTGCGGGTATCGACCCGCAGCGCTCCACGATCTTCAACCACTCGGCGGTCCCGGCCCTCAACCAGCTGATGCTCCCGTTCCTCTCCCTGGTCACGGAGTCGGAGCTGCACCGCAACCCGACGGTGAAGGCCGAGCTGGAGGCCACCGAGGGCCGCGCAATGACGGGCCTCATGCTGACCTACCCGGTCCACCAGGCCGCCGACATCCTCTTCTGCAAGGCGAACATCGTGCCCGTGGGTCAGGACCAGCTCCCCCACCTCGAGCAGGCACGCCTGATCGCCCAGCGCTTCGACAAGCGCTACGGCCGCGCGACCCCCGAGCGTCCCGTGTTCCCCCGCCCCGAGGCCCTCCTGTCCGAAGTCCCGTTGCTGCTGGGCACGGACGGACAGAAGATGTCGAAGTCGCGCGGTAACACGATCGAGCTGCGCATGAGCGCCGACGAAACCGCGAAGATCCTGAAGAAGGCGAAGACGGACGCGCAGCGTCGCATCACCTTCGATCCGGTCGACCGACCCGAGGTTTCCAACCTACTGATGCTGGCCTCGCTGGCCACGGGCGACGCCCCCGAGGTCATCGCGGAGCGCATTGGCGACGCCGGCGCGGGCACCTTGAAGGCGCTCGTGACTGAGTCACTCAACGAGATGCTCGCTCCCCTGCGGTCTCGCCGCGCCGAGCTGATCGCCAACGAAGACTATCTGCTGAGTATCCTGCACGCCGGCAATGAACGTGCCAACGAGCAGGCGGATCAGACTCTGTCCGAGGTCCGTACAGCGATGCAGATGAACTATTAATCCCTCACACAATCCCTTTGGAGGCCATCATGGCATACAACCAGCTCCCCGAGCGTCCCGACGAATCCGTTGGCTCGTGGATGATCACGCTGCTCATCACCCCTATTCCGCTGGTCGGTTTCATTTACATACTCGTGTTGGCGTTCGGCTCCGCCGCAGCCCCGTCAAAGCGGAACTTCGCGCGCGCCCTTTTAGCCTGGGAGATCATCGGCCTGGTCGCGACGATCCTGTTGTACGTCGTCTTCGGCGTTGCAATCTTCTCCGGACTCAATAGCGGACACTGATTCCGCGTCGCAGGTCGACAGGCGGGGGTGGCACCCGAGTTGCTCGGATGCCACCCCCGCAGTTTGCTCCCGGCGTTGAATCTTCGCCCTCCCCCTGCCAGGCATAGGAGATCGGTCACATTCCGTGGTGTGATCTTCGCCTATCAGCTGGTCGGTCCATACGTTAGGGTTGGATATGTGAGCGAGAAACTGTTGCCCCGTATCCCGATCATCGAAGTGTTCCCCGTCATCGAAGACGGAACGCTTCCCGCTAAGGCGACCGAAGGCGAGCCTTTCCCCATCCGTGCAACCGTGTTCCGCGAAGGACACGACGCATTCGCCGCCGAAGCCGTCCTGCTGCGCCCGGACGGAGGTGAATACTCCCGTACCCGCATGGTCGACATCGCGCCCGGCCTGGACCGCTACGAAGCCTGGGTGGCCCCCGACGCTCCCGGCGCATGGACCTTCCGCGTGGATTCCTGGTCGGATCCCTACGCCACGTGGCGCCACGACGCAGCAGTCAAGGTCGGAGCCGGAATCGACGTGGAACTGATGCTGGAGGAGGGCGCACGTCTCATGGAGCGCGCGGCAGCAGGCTCAGCCTTCCACAACCCGACCCAAGAACAGCCCCCGGCCTCGGACATCGAAGCGCTGCACGACGCCGCACGACGCCTGCGCGACACCAACCACTCCCCCCAGCAGCGCCTATCAGCCGGCATTTCCTCGCGTATCCGCCTGGTCTTCCGCGACCACCCGCTGCGCGACCTCCTCGACTCCTCGCGCTCCTACCCGCTCGACGTCGCCCGCACCAAGGCGCTGGCTGGCGCGTGGTACGAAATCTTCCCACGCTCTGCAGGCGCCTACCAGAACCCCGACGGCACCTGGGTCTCGGGCACCCTTGAGCGCGCTGCCGAAGACCTGCCTCGCATCGCCGGTATGGGCTTCGACGTCGTCTATCTGACGCCCATCCACCCGATCGGCACCACCTTCCGCAAAGGCAAGAACAACTCGCTGACCGCGACACCCGGCGACCCCGGATCCCCCTACGGCATCGGCTCACCCGAAGGCGGCCACGACGCCATCCACCCAGATCTGGGTACCTTCGATGACTTCGACCGCTTCGTGGATCGCGCACGAAGCCTCGGCATGGAGGTTGCCCTCGATCTGGCCCTCCAGTGCTCCCCAAACCACCCATGGGTCACCGAACATCCCGAATGGTTTACGACGCGCGCCGACGGCACGATCGCGTACGCTGAGAACCCGCCAAAGAAGTACCAGGACATCTACCCACTGAACTTCGATAACGACCCAGAGGGCATCTACCAAGCCGTACGCGACGTCATCGAGCTGTGGATCAAGCACGGCGTGACGATCTTCCGCGTCGACAACCCCCACACGAAACCGATTCCCTTCTGGGAACGCCTCCTCGCCGACATCAAAGCCCAGTACCCGGGCACGCTCTTCCTCGCCGAGGCCTTCACGCGCCCCGCCATGATGCGCACACTAGGCGCGATCGGCTTCGACCAGTCCTACACCTACTTCGCGTGGAGGACATACAAGCAGGAAATCGAAGAATACCTGCTCCAGATCTCCCAAGAGACCGCACACCTCATGCGTCCCGCCTTCTGGCCGACCACGCACGACATCCTCACCCCACAGATGTGGGACGGCGGTACCGCGATCTTCGCGATCCGCGCGATGCTCGCCGCGCTCGGCGCCCCCACGTGGGGCATCTACTCGGGCTACGAGTTCGTCGAAAACGAGCCTCGCGGTTCCTTCCAGGAACCCAACAATAACGAGAAGTACGAGTACCGCCCCCGCCACTGGGCAGACGCCGATGATATTGGAATCTCGCGTCTGTTCACACTGCTCAATGCCGCACGCGCCAAGCACCCCGCGCTACGTCAGCTGCACCAGATCCGCATCCATCCCACGTCCTCGGATCGCCTCATCGCGTTCTCGCGCCAGGTGCCCGGAAAGTTCACCGAAGACGGCAACCCCGACACCGTCATCTGCGTGATCTCACTGGACCCGCACCAGGGAGTGGATGCCTCCGTCGAACTGGACCTGGCGGGCATGGGCCTAGCGACGCCCGGCGGCAACATCACGGTCGTCGACGAACTCGACGGGCACTCCTACGTGTGGGGATCATCCAACTGGGTGGAGCTGTCCCCCGTGACGCGTCTCGGTCACGTCTTCAAAGTTGAACCCGCCCATTCCTCACCCTGGTCACAGGCATAACAACATAGTTCCGCCCGGCGCTTCGAAGCGCCGGGCGGGACCAGCCCACACAATCAACCCCCCCTCAATGAGACCCGGCTCCCAATTTTGCCGGTCAAACGATAGACTACAAACACGACAGTGAACTCAGCAGTTCACACCATCTGGAGTAAGGACAATCCATGAGCTGCGAACTAACGCCGATCCCGGTCAATGACGACATTCTCGACGCCGTTGCCTCAGGCTCCTACTACTCGCCGCATTCTGTGCTCGGCGCCCACTTGAGCGACACAGGTGTCACCATTCGCACCGTCGCACGCCTAGCCGACGCGGTTGAGATCGTCACCCCGACAGGCACCTACGCGGCCACCCACGAGCGCGGCGGTGTCTGGGTAGTGGCTGTTCCTGGAGAGAACATTCCGCCCTATCGTGTGTCCGTCACCTACGGCGACGACACGACCCTACGCGACGATCCCTACCGCTTCCTGCCCACCCTGGGTGAGATGGACACATACCTCATCTCCGAGGGCCGCCACGAGAACCTCTGGAAGGTCCTCGGCGCCCACGTCAAGACATACACGGATGAGATGGGCGAGACCACGGGCACCGCTTTCGCCGTGTGGGCCCCCAACGCGCGCGCAGTGCGCGTCGTCGGTGAATTCAACTTCTGGGACGGTGGAGCCACGTCCATGCGTTCACTGGGTTCCTCCGGCATCTGGGAGATCTTCGTCCCCGGCGTCGGCGTCGGCGCACGCTATAAGTTCGAAATCCAAGGCCCCGGCGGCAACTGGTTCCAGAAGGCCGACCCGCTGGCCCGCGCCACCGAGATTCCGCCGGCCACCGCCTCGGTCGTCACTGACTACTTCCATGAATGGACCGACGACGAGTGGATGTCCACGCGCAAGGACCGCAACCCGCACACGGGTCCCATGTCGATCTACGAAGTCCACGCGGGTTCGTGGCGTCAGGGCCTGGGCTACCGCGAGCTAGCCGACGAGCTTGTCCCCTACGTCAAGCAGATGGGCTTCACGCACGTGGAGTTCATGCCTTTGGCTGAGCACCCCTTCGGCGGCTCCTGGGGCTATCAGGTGACCTCCTACTTCGCCCCGACCTCGCGCTACGGTACGCCGGATGACTTCCGCTACCTGGTGGACGCATTCCACCGCGCCGGTATCGGCGTCATCCTGGACTGGGTCCCAGCCCACTTCCCGAAGGATGATTTCGCGCTCGCGCGTTTCGACGGAACACCCCTGTACGAGGATCCGGATCCCCTGCGCGGCGAGCACCCTGACTGGGGCACTTACGTCTTTAACTTTGGTCGTCGCGAAGTGCGTAACTTCCTGGTCGCCAACGCCCTGTACTGGCTGGAGGACTTCCACGTCGATGGCCTGCGCGTCGATGCCGTTGCTTCGATGCTGTACTTGGATTACTCGCGCAAGGACGGCCAGTGGCGTCCCAACCAGTACGGTGGACGCGAGAACCTGGAGGCCATCGACTTCATCCAGGAAGCGAACGCGACCGCGTACCGTCGTCACCCCGGCATCGTCATGATCGCTGAGGAATCCACGGCATGGCCAGGAGTGACCGCCCCCACCTCCGGTGGCGGCCTCGGCTACGGCATGAAGTGGAACATGGGCTGGATGAATGACACGCTGCGCTACCTGAGCGAGGATCCGGTCAACCGCCGCTGGCACCATGGAGAACTCACCTTCTCGCTGGTGTACGCATTCTCCGAGAACTACGTGCTACCCCTCTCGCACGACGAGGTCGTGCATGGTAAGGGATCGCTCATTTCGAAGATGCCCGGCGACAAGTGGCAGCGCCTGGCGGGTCTGCGTTCCCTCTACGCGTACCAGTGGAGTCACCCGGGTAAGCAGCTCCTCTTCATGGGCCAGGAGATCGGTCAGGAGCAGGAGTGGAATGAATCCTACTCTCTTGACTGGTGGCTGCTGGACCAGGAGGGCCACGCCGGTGTCGCAGCGCTGGTCGAGCGTCTCAACGCGATCTACACGGACAGCCCCGCCATGTGGGACGACGACTACACGGGCTTCGAGTGGATCGACGCCTCCGACGGCGATCACAACCTGATCTCCTACCTGCGTAAGGGGACGAATACGGATGGTGACCGCGAGGTCGTTGTCTGCGTGTCCAACTTCGCGGGCAACCCGCACGAAGGCTACCGCGTTGGTCTGCCGTTTGGCGGCGAGTGGGTCGAGATCCTCAATACGGATGCCGAGGAGTTCGGTGGCTCCGGCGTGGTAAATGTCGGCCCGATCATCGCCGAGGACACCCCGTGGAACGGTCGCCCGGTCTCCGCGCAGCTGCGCGTGCCGCCGCTGGGTGCCCTCTGGCTGGTACCCGCCTCGCAGGTGCGCTGACGCCATAGAGTGATACGACGAGGCCGGGGTAGGGATTCCTGCCCCGGCCTGTCTCGTTGCCTATTCGTTGTACGTGTAGGTTTGGGGGCGCGGCGTTGTGTGCGGGCACCGGTCAGAAGCCAGCCCTCCCCCGGTCTATTTGCCCCTGTAGTTTGATGAGTTCGCTCCTGACTTCCGGGTCAGGCTCTCGATCGATCTTCTTCGTCAGTTCGTTGTGCGTGGAATGCCACCCGTACCAAACGGCAACCACAACGAAGACGATCGCAATAATGAACCACTTCACCGGTTTCACCCCCTCGAGCCATAGCCCAACCAAGTGAGACGTTGCGCAACCTGATAATCCTCATGAGTGGGATCCCAGATGTTCAAGCATACCCACAGACTGGGGTACCAGTCGACGCGGTTTCCAGTATTCAAGTAGTATGCCCGTTCTTTAACGGTTAAAGGACAAGACGTGTTGCTGGAGGGGTGACTTTTCGGCTTTGTCGCGTGGGAAAGTCGGTGTTGGAGGTGGCGGGTGCCAACATGGAGGATGGGCAAAGTGTGTTGGTTTTGTGGTAACTTTTCGGCGTGTTAGTGCGGGGAAGTTGGTGTTGGAGGTGGTGGTAGCCAACTTGAAGGATAGACAAAACGTGCTGGTTTTGTGGTGGCTTTTCGGCTTGTTAGTGCGGGAAAATCAACATTGAAGTTGTTTGTTTTATTGTGAGTCTGTGCGTGGTCCCTTGATCTGTCTCGGTGGAGCTTGGGCAGGTTGTTTGCGTCGGCGGTATCCACCGTGCCAGGCCGCTGTGCCAGGTGGGGTTGTGCGCTACACGGGGACCCGTGCGTGACTTGCCAGCCGATGACATCGCCACCAAACGGGGGGAATTGCACCATTAGAGGCGCGACACGCCGGCGACACGCCGAAGGGAGGCTCCTAATGCTGCAAAACCCCCACCACTACCCCCGGTGTCATGCTCCCTCACTGGTGTTATGCTCCCTCACTGGTGCAGGACTGCCCGGCGGGGTGCCGATAAACACCGGTAAGGAGTCGCCGACGGGACCCTGCCGCACGGGCGCGTGTAAGGCGAGGCGCCGCTAATGTCCGAACGGCGTCGCCGACAGAAACGGGGCCGGGGCACGGGCGGCCAGCTCCCAGGCGACGCTTGTTGCCGATGAGGCGAAACACCCGATCGGGAAGATCCAACCCCAACGGATCACGTGCAATCCTCCCTAACGGGTGCAATCCTCCCGATCACGTGGAACCCTCCGATGGGATGCCTCCCATCGGCGATGCAAGCACGCAAGCACAATGACGGACGACGCAAGCGCACGTCACGGCCAACCCCCATCGGCGGCGCGAGCACGCCAGCGCCACCGATGCCTCCGGCAACAATGCCAGGGGGACCGAGCCCCAACCAACACGTTTTGTCCTCTAGCTCGTTCTTTAGAATGCCGAGAGGCGTTGCCGCATGAGCTGATATGACGAGACCGGGGTAGGGATTCCTACTCCGGCCTCGGTTCTCTTGTGGTGCAGCTGAAATGCAGTACGGCTAGGAGCCGCTTCGTGCACCGTCACATAAGGAGCATCGCTAGGCGCGTGCGCGCCTTGGACACCTCGGGGGATGAGCCGGCGACGCGGAAAAGGTCGAGGAGACGCACGCGCAGCGCGTCTCGTTCTTCGGCGTTCGTGGTGCCTGCGAGGAGTTCGAGCAGTACGTCGAATGCTCCGGTGGCATCGCCGGCGGCGAAGAGCGCATCGGCGCGGGCCGCCGGATCACTCGCATCGGACTCCCCGTAGGCGCGTGCAGCGAAGCGCACGCGAGACAGATGAGACTTCGCGTCCTCGTCGCGCGGATTGAGTTCCACGACCCGCTCCCACAGGGTGATCGCTTCGTCTAGGCGTCCCTCTTCCTCGGCTGCTAACGGTGCCTCGTGCTCGGGAGGGATCGGAGCGACGGTGTCTTGCGCGGCCACGGCGATCCGAGCGGTGAGGCCCATCTGGGCTCCAGCCTCAAGAATCTGGGAAATGACGGGAGCAACCTGATCTTTACCTGCGCTGCCCTGGAAGAGGGGCACAGGTCGCCCTCCGACAAGAGCAACGACCGTGGGCACTGCCTGAATCTGGAAGGCCTGTGCGATCGCTGGAGCCTTGTCGATGTCCACCTCGACGAGCTGGAAGGCACCCGCATGCTCACGCGTTATCTCTTCAAGCATCGCCAGCGTCGGCTTCGATTCAAGTGAGCGAGACGACCACAGAGCCAGGATGACCGGCACCGCCTGGGACGTTGACATGACGTCCTGGAAACCGGCCTCGTCCGCGGATGTAATGAGCGGGATGTGGAGTCCCTCCCCCGTCGCGGGCGTCTGCTCGTCGTTGGCAGGCAGGCTCGCGCGTTCCGCGAGGTCATAAGCACCGTAAGAGTCGGCGGGAACGACGGGCGCAGCTGGGGCAGCTTTGCGTGGGTCTGGCGTGTTCATGAGTGTCCTCTCCGGATCGCGTTGAGTGTCCATAACGATAATATGCGTCGTCCCCGCGCCACAGGGCGCGGGGACGACGTGTGCGCTACGGGTGAAAATCAGCCCGGACTCGACGAGGAATCGAGCGCAACCTTCACGATGGCGCGATCTCCACCAACGATCTGAACGTTGCCGCCCGCCTTCTGGGAAGGGATTCGCATGATGACGGTCTCGATGTAGTCGACCGTTGCCGTGCCTTCGACTGTCGTGCCGTCCTTACTTAGCGAGGCGGTCGCGCCTCCCAGGTTCATTGTGGAACCCGCGACCGTGCGCTGGTAGGTGAGCGTGTACGCAACGTTCGCGGCCACCAGCGCGGAGCCGTCCTGCAGGACCAGCCCGGAGATTGGATAATCAGTCGCGGACGCCGCCATCGTCACGGAGCCAGCAGCGCTGACCGACGAGTTCAAATCGGTGACCTGCTGGAGGGTCTGCTTCGTAAACTCATCGGCCACGAACTGACTCGTGTCCTGTGTGCCGGAATTCAGCATCGTGATGTACTGCGCGAGAGCAGTGTCGGGGCTGACGGTAAACCCCTCGGAGTCGCCGGTCACGTAAGCGGAGCCGGTTCCGACGGGAGGAAGGGTCAGCTGGGTTCCACCCAGCAGACGCGCAAAGTTCGTCAGCTTGTAGTCCGAACGGGCCGAATCCTGTACGTACACCTGCACAACAGGCAGAGCTGTTTTGGTGGACGCGGAAATATTGAAGATCGCGCGCGGCCACGAGTCGGAGTTCGTGATCGCCAGGGACGCTGGTGTGAAATCGAGGGTCAGAGGAGCCTGCCCGGTGGCGGTGGCCAACGCGTACTGCGCGGTCCTCGTTTCCAGGGCCCCATTCGTCACTTTATCGCCCAGATCGGCAGCATTCTGCGATGCATCGGCGCTCGCCATCGCGCTGCCGACATCATCTAGGACGGATGAGATGCGCTCAAGATCGAGGTTAGCGGTGCTCTGCGCGTCGGAGCCGGATTGGGCAACAAGTTCTTTGGAGCAGGCGCTCAGGCCGAGCGTGGACGTCATGAGCACGAGGGCCGTTGCGGCCGCAAGGGTTCGTCGTTTCATTGTTTTCCTCCCTGGCGGTCCTTAAGCCAACCGGACATGATCGAGGTCCACCCGCCGGTCGCTGATGCGTCGTCGTCGGGGGCGGAGGTGGGTGCCGTAGGCGTGGGAGTCTGCTCGGCTGCGTTGCGTGGGCGAGTGATCGGAATCAGGCCGGTATTGAACTCCTGCCCGTCAACAACCACGACCTCCTCACCCTTGTTGCGCGCTTCACGCAAGGCGCGGCGCGACGGCAGGGTACGACCGCCACGAATGCCAGACAAGTCGATGACACCCGTGTCACTTGTAGCGCGCTCGGGCGGGTCCTGATCGATGGGGCCATTGTCGAGGCCGTGGCGTCCTCGGCGTTCAAAAGTGTCGGTCATCGGGTCGGGAACATACTCGTCCTGAGCCAACGCGGCGCTATGGTCCGGTGCTGGGATGCCCACGATGGATTCACGAATGACCGTCTGGTGTACGGGTTCTTGTGTGAGAGCCTCACGAATGGCAGTATCGTCTGCACTCGGTTCGTTCGTTTCACCGGACGCCGCTGCGAAAACTGCTGCACCCCACGCGGGCGCAGCTGCTTCCTCATCATCTGTCTCTGCTTTCCGCAACCGGCTCCTCGTCGCTTCCCTGCACTCCGACGTCGTCAACGGCGGCTTCCTGAGTGACGGGTTCGGGTGCCGAAGTGGAAGAAGAATCGCGAGCGGCAGCCATGCGCTCGGCAACCTCTGCGGTGTTGATCGACGAGGTCTCCAGTGAGTCGGCCTTGCGGCGTTCCTCGATGCGAGCTGCACGAATCTTACGCAAACGCAACAGCTGCCAGCGGGTCAGGAACATCGCGAGAGCGATGAGAGCAAAGACGCAGGCCGCGAGGAAAGCGATAATCGCGAGCATGTTCGTCTGCTCGATCTTCCATGTCAGCGTCAGCGTCAAGTCGCCGGGGCCTCCAGCGGAGGCCGCCACCGCGGAACGACCACTGGGAACGTTCTCCAAATCGATAGCCACGCTACCCGTGCCGCTTTCCTGCTTGAACCACATAGGCGACTTGGCCAGCTCATCAGTCAGCTGAGCCGACGTCGGATCTGCGATGGGCTGGGCACCGGACTGAACGTCCGCCTGCGCGCCCGACTGGGCTGACTTCTGAGCGGGCGGCTGCGTGTTCACCATGCCGGTACCGTTCGCCTCGTGTGATTCCGCTTTGAGCTTATTGCGGTCCGCCTCCCACACCGATGACCTCGGTGTAGGCGGCGTTCCCGATCCAGCCTTTCGCATCCTGCGACGTGCCGATGACGAGCGTCACCGGGGCACCCGACTTCGATGTCGCAGTCACCGTAACGTCATCCTTGACGATCGACAACACGTTGTCACGCGTCATAATCAGGTCTGTCGCAGAGTCCACCGACGAGACCTGCTGCGTCGGCGGCCGTAGCACGGTCACGCCAAGCAGCCCGATAAGGACGCATACGAGTGCGACAGCGCCCATCGACGATGCCGCCACGTATCGCTTCAAGAGTTCCACGGTTGCTCCTCAGGTCCAACGCCCACACAGCGGGCATTCTTCAGCCCCCACTCTACGTGCAAACCGTGTGAACAGGCACATTCGCAGGCGGGGCAGTGATGCATCACATCTCTTGTCACAGTGGTCGAAGCCTCCGACGCCAACACTCCGAATGCCAGTGGCGACGCCCTTCCACGCCCTGAGGCAAACCGTAGGGAGCCTCCTGTGGCCAGGCCACGACGTGCGCTGTGCCCCGAGGGATCGGACGCAGGCACGCCGGACACGTATATTCCTTCGCCGCACGGGGTAGGTGACGAACCTGGTAATCAATCCCATCCGGGCCGCGCTCGGTGCGCGGCACGGAGGCGAGGCGGTCCATCTGCAGCGGACGCGCCTGGCCCCACGGTCGTTTTTTGCTCCGTTTACCTCTCACTCAACCACAGTGCCACGGCGCCACACGCGGCGCACGTTCAGATCCCCACTCACCTCAACAATGTCGGCCTTCTTACCGGGTGCAAGCGAGCCGACTGTACGATCTCCCAGGATCGTGGCACCCTGCATGGACGCCATGTACACGGCATCGACGAGGGGGATACCACCATGGGTGACGGCTACGCGCACGCAGTCCATCAGGTGTGCGGTACCGCCAGCGATCGCATTGCCCTGTGCCAGGCGCGCCACGCCGTCTTTCACGACAACATCTTGCGGTCCCAGCGTGTACTGGCCGTCGGCCATGCCAGCGGCTGCCATCGCGTCAGTAATGAAGACGACGTGCTCGCGCCCCACCATCTCATAGACATCGCGTACAAGAGTCGGATCGACGTGGATCGAGTCACAGATGAGTTCCGCGACCGCGCCACCGCGGGCCGCATCGGAAAGGAATTCGGCGATAGGACCCGTATCACGGTGGTGCAGAGGACGCATGCCATTGAAGAGGTGCGTGATCGTCGCGCGGGGGCCACGCTTAGTCACCACCTGGGAGAAACGCTCGCGTGAGTATGCCAGTGCCTCGCGGGCCTTTATTGAATTCGAGTCGGTGTGCCCCCACGAGGGAATCGCTCCCCCCGCGATCAATGCCTCGGCGACCGAACCCGGCCCATAGGCATTCGGTTTCTCGGGAGCAAGCGTCATCGAGAGCGCGTATCCCTCGCAGTCCTGCAGGAGCGTGCGCGTCAACTCCGTGTCGGGATCGATGATGAAGGTCGGATCCTGGGCACCGCAGCGCTCGTGGGACACGAAGGGACCTTCGAAGTGAATGCCGGCAATCTCGTCTGCCTTCGCCAGCTGCGCGAGGGTCTTCGCGCGAGCGCGCAGCACCTGCGCAGAGGCGGTCACGCAGGAAGCAACAAGGGTGGTCGTCCCGTGGCGGCGATGCTCCTTGACAGCCACAAGCGCAGCTTCGGCACTTTCAGCATTGGGGAAGGATTCCCCGCCTCCACCGTGGCAATGCACATCGACGAGGCCGGGCAGGAAGGTCGAATCGGTGGCTTCTGGCGCCTCAACCTCATAATCTGACACGGGACACACGCGAGTAATGGTCGGGCCGTCGATCTCAATAATTCCATCCTCAACGATGGAATCTTCCAGGACCAGACGACCGCGCAGCACTGAAACAGTCATGCCCCTCATTGTGGCACACCTGACACGTCATCGCTGTGTCTCAGACAACCATTTCTCCCATTCGATGAACGCGCAACGCGCCAATTGCTGCAAGGACTGGCATCCTGCGGCCATCACGACCTGATGCCCCGGAGCCCGCACGGCCACCACTCGACCGCCCTCGACGATGATCGGACGAAACATGCCGTTTCGCCGGGCAGATCAGGGCCTCAACCGCCTCGTCAGTCAGGCAGGAGCGGTCCTTGTACCCAACGTGCAGCTCGTCGAACGAGGGCAACGCGAACATCGCTTCGGCCTCGGCACGGTTCTCCTCTACGAGGTCCGCGAGGTCTGCGCGTGCCAAAGCGCCGTCGAACTCTGCCAGGGGAAAGCCCATGCTCTCCCCCGCCTCGCGCGCGCCGTCCATCGCCCGACGCGCCTCCGTCACGGTCAACCCGGTCCACCTGGCTAAGTCGGCCTCGTCGATAGGTCCGTGTCCCCAGGCGTAGCGCGCTGCCAGAACCGCGAGGGCCTCCTCGTGCCCCGGCTCCCCCCTTCGCCACTCCCGGGGCTCCGGGCAGCGGTCGAGCGTCAACGATCAGATGCTCCCCGCCGCGCACGGGACCCGAAGTCACCAGCCCGTCCACGTGCAGGCGCATCACGAGGTGGCGACGACGCAGGCCCGCCCCGGAGGAAGCGTCCGTCACAGTGTCGATCCCGCTGCGCGCCCACGCCTCAACCAGCTCCCCGCGGCTCACCCCCATCGGCGACGCTTCCAGCAGCTCGCACGCCACCTGAGTCGCGCGCTCGACAGTAGCATCATCGAGGCCGAGGGCGTTCGCCTGGCGTTCCCACGCCGCACGTCGATGGCGCAGCAAGCGACGCAGCCAGTGGTGGTCACGAGCGCTCGTCACGTGCACGGTGCCACGCATCGGCCAGGAACGAACCAGCTCCCCACGCGCGAACGAGTCCTCAATGTCAGCGCGCGACGCGCCCTGGCAGCGCACTCCGATCGCCCACGGGATCGCGCTGGCCTGCTGGCCTTGCAGCGCGACCAGATTCTCAACGGCATCCAGCGGTGAGCGCGAAGCGGTCGCGGAGACGAGTCCTTGGGCGACGATTCTCCCCAGGCTGACCCGCGCAGATAACACCATCAGAACAGACGCGACTCGGGGTCATCAAAACCTCGCATCGCGTCATAATCCAGGATGACGCAGCGGATCCCGCGATCCTCCGCGAGGGTGCGCGCCTGCTTCGTGATCTCCTGCGCGGCGAAGATACCCGTCACGTCACCCAGGAGCGCGTCGCGCCCCAGCAGCGACAGGTAGCGCGTCAGCTGTTCGACGCCGTCGATGCCGCCGCGACGCTTGACCTCGATCGCCACGTGATTGCCGTCGGCGTCGCGCACCATGAGATCCACGGGGCCCACGGGCGTCGGATACTCCCGACGCACCAATTCCCAGCCCTCTCCGAGGATCTGCGGAACCTGCTCGGCCAGTAGCTCTTGCAGGTGCGCCTCCACTCCGTCCTTCACGAGGCCGGGGTCCACACCCAGGTCCTCGCTGACGTCCGCGATCACCTCGTGAATGCGGATGATCAGCTTGTCATCCGTCTTATCGGCCTGCACCGTCCACACGGCCTCCACGTCCTCCTCGTCCTCGGAAGGATCGCCAACGGAGACCGTGCACGGCGCCGTCATCCAGTTGAGCGGCTTGTAGGAGCCACCCTCGGAATGAATGAGAACCGAGCCGTCACCCTTGAGCATGATGACGCGCTTGGCGGCGTCAAGGTGGGCGCTCAGACGACCGGAATAATCAACGGTGCAAGAGGCAATAACAATACGCACTCCGTGAGCTTACCAATCCCGCTCACGGGCGGCGCGGAGGACCCGACTCCACCCAGGACACTAACCCGTTATATGTCAGGCGTTCCACGGCCACCTCGTAACGATGCTCACCATAGGCCAAGCGCACCTCGACCATCGCCCCGTCGGCGGTGTGCGAGATCGGAGCGGAGACCTCCATCCCACGCCGAGGAATCGTATAGACGGGCGTGAACGTGAGGCCAACTAACCGATACCACGAGAGTTCCTCGACCCCGTACACGCCTATCCCGGCCGTCCAACCCGAGTGATGGTCGGGGCGCGACCAACACCGAAACGCGCCCAAACGCGACGTGATCCTGCGGGCGCGCACATTCATGTACGCCCACAGGATCACCCCAACACACACCAGGAGAACCACACACCAGATCGAAAAATGCGTCAGGTTCATGAGGTCCTCCTCGCGTTGCGTCAACTTATTGTGCTGCCACTGTAGCGCTATCAGCGACAAGCGTGACAAAGTCGAAGTCAACTGAGGCGAATCCCCCATTGACCTCGAAGGATACGACCTCGTCCGCGCGAGTCACCGTGACTGTTCCCTCGCCCAACTGCGCGAGCAGCGGCTGCCGCCCCGGCAGGATGCCCAGGGCGCCATCCACCGTCGGAATCCGCACGGACAGTGCCGCTCCGTGCCACAGTCGTCCCTCGTGAGAGAGACGACCTCCACCTGCAAGGACTTGCTCGATGCCATCAGGCTTCCTTGGCCAGTTCGTGGGCGTTGCGCTCCAGGTCGTCGATGCCACCGCAGTTGTAGAACGCCTGCTCGGGAACATCGTCATAGTGACCTTCGGCGATACGCTTGAACGCCTCGATGGTTTCCGACAAGGGCACGGTAGAGCCGGGCACTCCCGTGAACTTCTCGGCCATGTACATGTTCTGCGAGAGGAACTGTTCGATGCGGCGCGCGCGTGCGACCGTAACCTTATCGTCCTCACTCAGTTCGTCCACGCCGAGGATCGCGATGATGTCCTGCAGTTCCTTGTTCTTCTGCAGAATCGCCTTGACGTGCGTGGCAACGTCGTAATGCTCGCGTCCAACCAAGGCCGGATCGAGAATACGAGAGGACGAGGCCAGGGGGTCCACGGCCGGGTAAATACCCTTAGCCGCAATCTCTCGGGAGAGCTCGGTCGTCGCGTCCAGGTGGGCGAAGGTCGTCGCCGGAGCAGGGTCGGTGTAGTCGTCGGCGGGCACGTAGATCGCCTGCAGGGAGGTGATCGAGTGGCCACCGGCGGAGGTGATGCGCTCCTGGAGTTGTCCCATCTCGTCAGCCAGGTTCGGCTGGTAACCCACGGCCGAAGGCATTCGACCCAGCAGCGTGGACACCTCGGATCCCGCCTGAGTGAAGCGGAAGATGTTGTCGATGAACAGCAGCACGTCCTGGTGCTGAACATCGCGGAAGTACTCCGCCATCGTCAGGCCGGTCAGGGCGATGCGCAGACGCGTCCCCGGCGGCTCATCCATTTGGCCAAAGACGAGAGCGGTCTTATCGAAGACGCCAGCCTCTTCCATCTCACCGATCAGATCGTTACCCTCACGAGTACGCTCGCCGACGCCAGCGAACACGGAGACGCCTCCGTGGTCCTGGGCCACGCGCTGGATCATCTCCTGGATGAGGACCGTCTTGCCGACGCCTGCGCCACCGAACAGGCCGATCTTCCCGCCCTGCACGTAGGGGGTCAACAGGTCGATCACCTTGATACCGGTCTCGAACATCTTGGTGCGTGCCTCGAGCTGATCGAAAGCCGGTGGCTGGCGGTGAATAGGCCAACGCTCGGTGATCTCAAGGGTCTCGCCCTCTTCGAGGTTGAGCACATCGCCGGTCACGTTGAAGACGTGGCCCTTGGTCACGTCACCGACGGGAACGGAGATGGGTGCACCGGTGTCGGTGACGGGGGCGCCGCGAACCAAGCCGTCCGTAGGCTTCAAAGCAATTGCGCGAACAAGGTTATCGCCGAGGTGCTGGGCGACCTCGAGGGTCATCGTGAAGCTCGACTCGCCCTCTCCCTGACCGGCGAGGTTAACCTCGACGGTCAGCGCGTTGTACAGGGGCGGGATGCGGTCCGGGGGAAACTCGACATCGACGACAGGGCCGACGACGCGGGCGACGCGTCCCTCGGCGATTGCAGGTGTATCAGTCATTGTGTTACTCCGTGTCTCGAAGGGCTCAGCTCGCGCCCAGAGCGTCGGCCCCGCCCACGATTTCGGTGATTTCCTGGGTGATTTCCGCCTGGCGGGCCGAGTTCGCCAGACGTGTGTACTTCGTGATGAGTTCCTGGGCGTTGTCCGTCGCCGTGTGCATGGCGCGCTGGCGCGACGCGAGTTCGGACGCCGCCGACTGAAGCAGGACGTTGTGGATGCGTGCCTCGACGTAGAGGGGCAGCAGCGTGTCCAGGACTGCCTCGGGCGAGGGAATGAACTCGTACTCGGGCAGCGCCGAGGCCGGATCATCGGCGTAGCCGCGTTCGACCGTGCGCTCCTCGTCGGACTCGGGGGTATCCACAACCGTGAGCGGCAGCATCTGGCGTACCTCGGGAACCTGACTCATGACCGTCTTGAAACGCGTGTAGACGAGATGAAGCTCGCCGACGCCGGTGGAGGGGTCCGTGTCCAAGAATCGTTCAAGCAAGACGCGAGAAATGTCGCGCGATGTGTCGGGACTCGGCGAATCCGATTCGCCCTCCCACTCGCGTTCGATAACCACGCCACGGAAACGGAAATACGCCGAAGCCCTGCGCCCGAAGGTGTAGAGGACGGGTTCGCGTCCCTCAGCCTTCAGGTCGCTAATGAGCTTCTCCGACTCACGTAGGATGGTCGCCGAGTAGGCGCCGGCCATACCGCGGTCCGAGGCGACGACCAGGACGGCGACGCGCTTGGTATCCTCGCGTTCCTCCGTCAGCGGATGGTCGAGGTCTGTGTGGACCGCGACCGCCGCGACCGCCTGGGTGAGTGCCTTTTCGTAGGGACCCGCCTCGGTGGCAGCGCGCCGCGCCGCGCCAATGCGAGACGCAGCGATCATCTCCATGGCGCGGAAGACCTTGGCGAGCGTCGTCGTTGAGGCGATGCGCTGCTTGTAGATCCTCTGCTGTCCGCCCATCGTTTAGGCCTTCTCGTTCGTGCGACCGCGCGAAATTTCCTCGCGGGTGCGCTCTGCCTCGACCTGGCCGTCTTCAAGGTCGTCCACACCGCGACCGGCGCTCAGCCATTGACGGTGGAATTCCTCGACGGCATCCTTCAGCGCTTCCTCCGTCTCGGAGGTCAGGTCACCGCTCGCTGCGATAGTGTCTAGAACCGTCGAGTTGGCGTGCAGGTGATCGAGCAGGCCACGCTCGAAGCGCAGCACGTCCGAGACCTCAATGTCGTCGAGGTAGCCCTTCGTACCCATCCAGATCGACGCGACCTGGTCCTCCAGCGCGTACGGCGTGGACTGGGGCTGCTTGAGCAGCTCCATGAGGCGCTCGCCGCGGGTCAGCTGGCGGCGGGTCGCAGCATCCAGATCGGAGGCAAACATGGCAAAGGCGGCCATCGAACGGTACTGGGCGAGCGTGAGCTTGAGTGTGCCGGCGACCTTCTTCATGGCCTTAGGCTGCGCGGCACCACCGACGCGTGACACCGAAATACCGACATCGACTGCGGGGCGCTGGTTCGCGTTGAACAGGTCCGATTGGAGGAAGATTTGGCCATCGGTGATCGAAATGACATTGGTCGGGATGTAGGCCGACACGTCGTTCGCCTTCGTCTCGATGATCGGCAGGCCCGTCATCGAGCCACCGCCGAGGGCATCCGACAGCTTCGCGCAACGCTCCAGTAGACGCGAGTGCAGATAGAAAACATCTCCCGGGTAGGCCTCACGCCCCGGCGGGCGGCGCAGCAGCAGCGACACCGCGCGGTAGGCCTCGGCCTGCTTCGAGAGGTCATCGAAGACGATGAGGACGTGCTTGCCCTGATACATCCAGTGCTGACCGATGGCGGAACCCGTGTACGGGGCCATGTACTTGTAACCGGCGGGGTCCGAGGCCGGGGATGCCACGATTGTCGTGTATTCCATCGCGCCGGCGTCCTGAAGCGTCGAGCGCACGGATGCGATCGTCGACCCCTTCTGGCCGATGGCAACGTAGATGCAGCGCACCTGCTTGTTCGGGTCGCCGCTCTTCCAGTTCTCGCGCTGGTTCAGGATCGTATCCAAGGCGATGGCGGTCTTACCGGTTTTACGGTCACCGATGATGAGCTGACGCTGGCCGCGACCAACCGGGATCATCGAGTCGATGGCCTTCAGGCCGGTGGCGAGGGGCTCGTGGACGCTCTTACGCATCATGACGCCGGGGGCCTGCAGCTCGAGCGCGCGGCGTCCTTCCAGATTGGTGATGTCGCCGAGGCCGTCGATGGGCCGACCGAGGGGATCGACCGTGCGACCGAGGTACCCGTCACCGACCGGGACGGAGAGAACCTCGCCCGTTCGGTGGACGACCTGTCCTTCTTCGATACCTCCGAAATCGCCGAGGATGACGGCGCCAATCTCGCGCTGGTCCAGGTTCATGGCCAGACCTAGCGTCCCGTCCTCGAAACGCAGCAGTTCGTTCGCCATGGTGCCGGGCAGGCCCTCGACGTGAGCGATACCATCGGCTGTTTCGATGACGTGCCCCACCTCTTCGGTGGCCACGTCCGCCGGACGGTAGGACTCCATGAAGGAGTCCAGTGCTCCTCGGATTTCCTCCGGGGAGATGCTGAGGTCAGCCATGAGGATTCCTAACTAAGAAAAATGATGAATGTGGTGTACGAGGGGCGCTAACTAGCGATCGCGTCCCGTGCGGCGCTGAGCCTGGAGGCAAGCGACGCATCGATGGCGGTCATCCCTGCGCGCAGGCGGAAACCCCCGATAATATCGGGATCGACGGAGATCGCCAGGTCGACAGTGACGCCGTAGCGTTTGGTCAGAATGTCCCGCAGGCGCTCAACCTGGGCTTGGCTCATCGGCGAGGCCGTGGCAACAGTGACGAAGAGGCGGTCCTGCATGGTCGCCGCCCACTGCGCGTACCGGCGAAGGTTGTGCAGCAGACGACCGTGGTTCGATCGACCGACAGCTCGGCGAACGAGGCGCATCGTCCATGCGCTGACACGCGATCCGAAGAGTGCGGTCGCAATATCGCCGCGCTCGTGGGAGTTGCCCTTGGCCTTGTCTGAGAGGCGCACACGCACCTCGCGGTTGTGGGCCAAGAAGTAGCGCACCTGGAATAACTCCTCACGAACCAGGTCGAGGTCGTCGTGAGCGCCAGCCGCGTTCAGCACGCCGAGGATACCGAGGACTTCGAGTGCGTCGGTAACGTCAGCGGGGTGACGCCAATGGTGTGCCACGACGACATTGATGACGGACATGGTCGCGCTCGTGATATGCGGGGAGAATGCCTGTGCGGCGAGGGCCTGCTTGTCAGCGGTTGTCCGCGCCGGGTCGGTCAGCGCACGTCCGAGGCGGGCGTTCTCTTTGAACAGGTCGGCCAAACCGAAGAAGTCTTCGGCGACCCGCATCGCATCGACGCCCGGGTCGGCGAGGGCCGCCGCGAGGTCGGATGCAAACGGGACGGACTCGATCGTGCGCACCTGCGTCATCGCTTCTCCTCGACGAGCGCGTTATCGGCCTCGAGTTCGTCGAGGAAACGATCGACCACACGAGAGGTCAGGGCCGTGTCTTTAAGCTGCTCCCCGATGATCTTCTCGGCGAGCTCGGAGGCGAGCAGGCCCACCTCGGAACGCAGAGAGATCTGCGCAGCCTGCTTCTCGGCCAGAACCTGGCGCTGCGCACCCTCCAGGATGCGGTTTGCTTCGCCGGTGGCCTCGTTGCGAGCGGCGGCCACGATGGCTTTCGCTTCGTCGTTGGCCCGCTCTCGAATCGTGTGTGCCTCGGCATGTGCCTGGCGAATGATCTCCTCGCGTTCGCGCGCAGCGGCTGCCTGGTCAGCCTTCGCTTGCTCAGCGGCGCCAAGCCCCTCCTCGATCGCCGCAGCGCGCTCGTCCATCGTCTTGTAGATGCGAGGAAGCGCGTAGCGTCCAACGAGAAGCAGGACGATGAGCAGAACAACAGCCGACCAGAAAATCTCGTACAGCGGCGGCAGGATAACGGCGAGTCCGCCGACCTCCTGGTCCGCAGCGGCGACAATCTGGTACATGGCGATCACTTAACGATGAGCGGCAGAACGAAGCCGATGAGGCCGAGTGCCTCGACCATGCCGGCGCCGATGATCATGTTGGTGAAGAGACGACCGGCAACCTCAGGCTGGCGGGCAGTCGCTTCCTGGGTCTTGCCGACCATCAGGCCAATACCGAGGCCGGGGCCCAGGGTGGCGAGGCCGTAGCCGATGTAGGCGAATGCAGCGGTTCCCATAGTGGTTTCCTTCTGTTAGTAACGCCGGGTGGCGTTAGGGGTCAGTGGTGTTCGACGGAAAGCTTGATGTACACGGTCGACAGGATCGTGAAAATGTAGGCCTGCAGGAAGGCCACGAAAACTTCGAAGCCAGTCATGATGAAGACAGCGGCACCGGTCAGAGCGGAGGCAGCACTCAGGATGGAAAGCTCGTGCAACAGCATCGCTGTGCCGAAGTAGGTCATGCCCAGCAGGAGGTGACCGGAGATCATGTTGCACAGGAGTCGCAGCGTCAACGTTACGGGTCGAACGATGAAGTTGGAGAGGAACTCGATCGGCGTGATCAGCAAGTACATTGGCACGGGCAGCCCGGGCGGGAAAGCTGGGCAGCGAAGAATCTTCCGACGCCCTGCTTAGCGATACCCGCACCGATGAAGGTTACGTAGGTGATGATCGCGAAGACCATGGGGACTGCCACCACGGAGGAGGCCGCGATGTTGATGCCTGGAATAACGCCAGCGATGTTCATGGCAAGGACACCAAAGAACAGGAAGCCGACGAAGCCGGAGAACTTCCGTCCGGTCGTTGGTCCGAGCATGTCGAGAGCGACGTTGTCGCGGATGTACCCGGCGACGGCTTCAACGGCCATCTGACCGCGCGAAGGCACGAGCTTCGGCTTACGTGCAACGGCAACGAGCACGATGCACACGAGGAACCCCATGATGACGCGGGCCAGCGTCAGTCGGTTGAATTCGAAGAACGTTCCCTCTCCAAAGATTACCGATGGAAAAAAATCCTTCAGAGCGGGCTGGTGGGGATGCTGAGTAAACGCCGGATAGGCGGTCGCGCCGATGACGAGGAGTAGGATTGCGAGACTCACCCAATACCAACGCGGCTTGGACGCTGCGGCGGTGCGAGCGGGCGCGTTATTGGACACGGAACGTGCCTCCTTCGTCTGAACTCCAGTGGGGTGTTCGCTGTGCTAGCAACACGTTCCATTCTATACAGACTGTGGACCCACGGCACCTGCAACAACTACTCGTCGTCGGGGCGAGGATCGACGTTCATGGTGCGCCTTCGCATCATGACGCCCATCTCCACGGTCGAGGACACAATTATCGCGATGATCGTGGCGAGAGCGGCCATACGTACGTCCACTCCGAGGACTCGGGGCACATAGAGCCCAGTGACGAGCAGAGCGATCTTTGCCGCGTATCCGCCGCTCACCCAGCCGACGAAATGGGCGGGTGATCGCAGGGCACGCGAGGTGAAGAACCATTGGGCCCCACCGATCAGGACAACCATGATGAGTGCGAGGATTAAGGTCATGCGGTGTGCTCCTGTGCGGTTGCGTCTTCCTTAGGGAATTCGCGGGTCGTGATGGCGACACCAATCGATGCGGCGATAATCGCGACCAGGGCAACACCCCACCAGTCGAAGACGAGGAGGCCGACGGCCGGAATACACACGATGGCGGTCCACATCCACAAGATCGCAACGACACCGCGGTGGGAGTGCCCGGCGACGAGGAGTCGGTCATGAAAGTGTGACCGATCAGCCACAAATGGACTCTTGCCTCGTCTCATACGACGGATAGAGGTTACGACCAGGTCAAGAACGGGCATAAAGATGACCGACATCGGCAAGATCAGGGGCAACGCGGAAACGAGTTTCTGCTGGCTTTCAAGCAGCGATGGATCAATCTTGCCGGTGACGATGATGCCAGCAGACGCCAGGACGAGGCCCATGGTCTCCGCTCCCCCGCCCATCATGATGGAACTCGGGTGGAAGTTGAACCAGAGGAAGCCGGCGCACACGCCGAGCAGGGCGATGACAGTGAGGCTCGCGGTCGTCGCGTATGACACTGCTCCCATCAGCCGGGTAATGATGTACGAGTAGATGAAAAAGGATCCTGCTCCGATGGCGATCATTCCCGACGCCAACCCATCGAGACCGTCAATGAAGTTAACGGCGTTCATGATGCCAACGATGAAAAAGACGGAGACGAAGAGCCACAGACGTGATGACCCTAGCGTCAAACCGAAGATCGGGAACGAAGCGAGTTGGACGCCCCCGAAGGCCATGCCCCCCGCGATGAGGACTTGTCCGCCGAGTTTGGCCATCCAGTCCAGCTCGATGATGTCATCGACGATACCGAGGAGGCACATCGCTCCGGCCCCCGCCATGACAGCCCACGGAATGGTTCCCTCAAAGAGCGGTGCCATGTAGGGAATACGCGAGGCCAGCGCCATCGTGATGATCAGGGCGAGTGTCATGGCGACACCACCGAGACGCGGGATCGGTTTCTTTTGGAGGTCGCGCCCTCGTAGGGGAGGCAAAATGTTGAAGCGCAGGCATCCCCAGCGAACGACGGGTGTCAGGAGGATCGTGAGTGCCATCGCGATGGCAGCCAGCAGCAGGTAGACCTTCACGGACGCGCCCCCTGCACGTCCACGATTGATAAGCCAGCGGCGCTCGTCAGCTCCTCGAGGCTGATGGTTCCTCTGCGGATCATGCGGGGATCGCCATGGGAACAGTCGACGATGGACGAGGCCGTGGCGCTCTCGGTCGGTCCGGCATCCAGATAGGCGGCGACACAAGAGCCGAAGGAACTCACCGCTTCTGTGATCGACGTGGCCGGCGGCTCTCCAGTGAGGTTCGCCGATGTCACGGCCATTGGGCCGAAAGTGCGCAGGAGGGCGAGCAGAGCGGGCTGATCAGGCATACGCACCCCGATCGTGCCACCCGTCTCACCGAGGTCCCAGCCGAGGTCGGGGCGTGCACGCAGAATCAGGGTCAAGCCACCGGGCCAGAATGCGCGTGCGAGAGCGCGCGCATAGTCAGGAACGTCGACGCACAAGTCGTCGAGTGCGTTCGCGCAGGAGACGAGGACGGGGGGCGGCATCTGGCGGCCACGACCTTTTGCTGCGAGCACATCGGCGACGGCGCTGGGGTTAGCGGCGTCGCATCCGATACCGTAGACGGTGTCCGTGGGGACGACGAGGAGGCGACCGTTTCGCAGTTCGCGGCTTGCCACGGCCAGGTCATCGGCGCTCAGCGACGGTATCGCTCGTAGGATCGTCTCAGTACTCATCACGGCTCATTGTGTCAGATTGTCCGGTGCCCGTCATTGAGGCGCGCGTGCTCGCAGGAAGCGCAACCGTCCGGTCATATCGGGTGCGGTGGACACGTCAACCATACCGACGCGGGTGGCATGTTCGCGCAGGACAGCAGCTTGGCTGGGCGAGTGCTCCATGAGCAAAAGGCCGCCCGGGCGTAGGAGGGTGAGTGCGCGTCGGATAATCTTGCTGGGAATCTGTGTCCCGTCCGCACTGCCACCGTAGAGGGCGCAGTGCGGGTCGGCTGAGGCCTCGGGCTGTGTGGGCATCTCGTTAGCTGGAACATAGGGGGGGTTGGTGACCACAATATCGACAAGGCCATCAAGGAAGTCGAGGGTAATGGGTTCAGTCGCATCGCCGCGTTCTAAGTGCACGTCATGACAACCGGTGAGATCCCGGTTGCGACACGCCAAGGCGAAGGGGTCGGGTTCCTTCTCGACCGCCCAGACCTCAGTGCAGGGAGCCTCGGCAGCCACTGCTAGGGCAATCGCACCGGAGCCGGTGCACAGGTCGACGACACGCGCTTCGCCACGATCTGCGACGACTCGGCACGCCTCTTCTATGGCGAAGCCAGCCAAGATCTCGGTCTCGGGACGCACAACGAACACGCCGGGCATGGAACGCAGCGTCAGGGAACGGAAGAACATGCGGCCCGTGACATGCTGGAGGGGAATGCGCAGGGAGCGCTCGCGAACACCTGACCGCAGCGCCTCGGACTGACGCTGCGTGAGAGCGGTCGGTAGTTCCCACTGCGAAGACGCATTGCACGCCCACTCGAGGAGTTCACGCGTATCTGCATCCACCGAGTCAATCCCGGCCTCGCCCAGGCGAGCGCGCGCCCAGGCCCTGGCCTCGTGCAGACCCCACTGTCCCTCGTTCTGCCCGCTCATGCGTGTGCCACTGCCGCCAGGCGTTCAGCTTCGTCAGCTTCCTGCAGCGACGCGATGACTCCGTCAAGCGCGCCCGACAGAACCTGGTCAAGGTTGTGGGCTTTAAAGCCCGTGCGGTGATCAGCGATGCGGTTCTCCGGGAAGTTATACGTGCGGATGCGCTCCGATCGGTCCACGGTGCGTACCTGGGACAGGCGCTGAGCCGAAGCCTCAGCTTCCTTTTTCGCGCGCGCTTCGGCCGCGAGGCGTGAGGCGAGCACGCGCATGGCTGCTTCCTTATTCTGCAGCTGCGACTTTTCGTTTTGCATCGACACGACGATACCCGAGGGAAGGTGAGTGATACGCACAGCTGAGTCCGTCGTGTTGACAGACTGCCCTCCAGGGCCACTTGATCGATACACGTCAATGCGCAAATCGTTCGGGTCGATAACAATGTCATCATCGTCTTCAAGTTCAGGCATGACGAAGACACCGACGGCACTCGTGTGGATGCGCCCCTGCGACTCGGTGACGGGCACTCTTTGTACGCGGTGCACGCCCCCCTCATACTTCAAGTGAGCCCACACGCCCTCATCGGGAGCGGGCGTCCCCTTCGCGCGGATCGCCAACGTAATGTCTTTGAAGCCACCCAACTCGGTGTGGGTCGCACTCATCTGGGTGACGCTCCAGCCATGCTCCTCCGCGTAGCGCCCGTACATGCGCGCCAAGTCGGCAGCGAAGAGCGCGGACTCCTCACCGCCTTCACCAGCCTTAATTTCGAGGATGACGTCCATGGCGTCCTCTGGATCGCGCGGCGCGAGAATCTTTACGAGCGCCTCATGGGCAGCGGTTTCTTCCTTCTCAAGGGCCGGGATTTCGTCTGCAAATGAGCGGTCCTCAGCGGCAAGCTCGCGCGCAGCCTCAAGGTCCCCCGCCGCGATATTCAGGCGATCGGCGGCAGCCTTGATGCGACCGAGTTCGGCGTATCGTCTGCCCACGCGACGCATCAGCTGTGGGTTTGTCAGGGTCACAGGATCGGCCATCTGCTCCTCGACCTGCGCATATTCCTCCAGCAGTGGCCCCAGAGCGCCCAGCTCATCAGTCGCGGCCACGATTCACCACATCCTTCGCCTACACAGTGTTAAAAACGCGGCGGTGCCGCCAGCCTTCAGGCCGACGACACCGCCGTCGAGCTATCCGCTCACCCTCACTTGGAGGGACGCACGCGCTTGCCGTAGCGGGCCTCGAACTTGGCGACGCGGCCGCCGGTGTCGAGAATCTTCTGCTTGCCCGTGTAGAACGGGTGGCAGGCAGAGCACACGTCCACGCGCATCTCGCCGGAGGTGATCGTGGAACGGGTGTGGAACGAGTTGCCGCACGTGCAGGTCACGACGGTGTCCACGTATTCGGGGTGGATGCCCTTTCGCATGGAATTCTCCTGGATCGTTTGGTGCTCCGGGTCCGGACATGCAGCGTCCCCCGCATCCGACGGGGACTCGCCCTCCAGCGCGCGCAAGCGCCTGGGGCATGCCGGTGAACCGGTAAGCCGACACGTCATTATGGCACAGCGCCCCATCAGCTTCAACGACGACAGCCCCCCGTGGGCGTGAGATCAGCTATGGGCGAAGCCCGACCATCGTCCCCCTTGCCCGCCAGTTGGACGACGAGGCGCCGGCCTCGATTAGAACGCGATCTCGCTCCTGTGCGGACCAATGTTCGCGGCCGACGTCAGGTACGTCGCGCGCGAGGATCCGTACCGCGACATCCCATCCCAGACGAGGTAGCGGTGGAGGTACGCGGGTGGCACGTAGACCTCGGCGTTGAACGCCACGAAACGCGCGGTGGAATGGGCGGCGCTTCCCGCAAGATCGATACCCGCGCTGTTTGCCGTCAGGCGAACCGCCTGGGCGGGATTGTAGGAGTACGTCACGCCAGCGATACGGTACGCGCCGATGTAGCGAGTCTCGTTCGCGCGCAGCTTTTCCCCTGCCCCATTGCGCCAACGCTTGTAGCGCCTGCGCCCAAGCATCGACGTGTCGGAGGCGAGAACCGCCTCGATGAGTTCCACCAAACGCACCCTGGCCTCGTCGGCGATGGCGTCGAGGCGCTCCAGGGCCTGCCCGGGAGTAATCGCTACGCGATCGAGGCTCTCTGAGATGTCGATGACGGCCAGGCGTTGCTGATCCATCCACTCGACGAGGGAGGCGACCATGGCCCTCACCATCGGCACCCTGCTTCGCCACTGGATGGAGTCCGTGATGGTCTCGATAACGGTCATGTCCTCAAAGACGACGCCCATCTCGTTGTCCCATATCCGCCGCCAATTGGGACCGCGATCGAAGAACTCGCACGCGGCCATCATCGCGGCGTCGGCATCCATCAGCGAGGGAAAGCTTGCGACGGCCCGCTCCACGCTCCGCGACGTCGCCGCGCTCAGCGACGCGGGGAAGGATAACGCACCACACGAGGCGATCACGGCTCGCGCCCTCTCACGCTGCGCGCGGGCGGCCTGGTAGCGCGCGTTCACGCCGCGCTCGTAGCGCCCACTTGTGAGGAGCGTCGCGACAGCGAGTTCGACCGACGCATGGCACCTCTCCAGGTCGTCCCACCCCCGGATGGCCTCTCGCATGCTCTCACGCGAGCGGCGCCGCAGCATCGCGCCACGCACCAGGACGACAACGCCCACGATCGAGGCCACCCACGCGTACCAGGCGGGCCACTGGATCGCGTGTGAAGCGTCCAACAGTGAAGCGATGCCGAGCCACGCGGGGGCCGCGAGGAACAGGGGCAGGCCCGCTCCGAGGCGCAGACAACCGCGCGCGCTGGGCGACAGCTCGCCGGGGGTGGCGGCGTTGTTCATCGGAGCGTTTGTCACTGACGTCATGGCTCCACTCTGGCATGTTTCGCCCCCATCCGCTCAGCACTGTGATGTCATCAGAAGGACGAGGACGAGCCCGATCCTGAGAAGCCCCACCATGACTCACAGAAAACCGCGTGCGCTGAGGCTCATGCTCCGGGATCCACGTCCCTCGAAACCGGTGTTCATTGCATCGCACGTCGAAGACGTCATACCTTTACGCTGACATGCCGGTCAGGTTCACGCACGGTGGCACAAGCGTTTTCGAGACGCAGCAACGGCGCAAGTGACCCTCGCTACCACTCAGTCCGAGGACCAGCCATCGCCCGCCGCATCCACCTCGCCAGTCAGGTATCGATCGAGATACATCGGCAGCAGATAGATGGATGAGCGGCCAGCCGTCAGAACACCGGTCGCCGGTGCTGGCAGCCCGTTCAGGTCAACGCCCGCAGAGTTTGCGATCAGTCGGATCGTGGCTGCCGGATTGTACTCGACGTCAGTGTCTGCCTCCTCGCTCCAGTAGGCCCTGTCGTACTCCGCATTAGCCGCGGTCAGGCTGATTCCCGCACCCTTCCATCGCGCGTAGCGTGCGCGCCCCTGCGACGAGGCATCGGCGGCGAGAGTCGCCTCGATGAGCTCGGCGGTGCGTCCTCGCGCCTCGTTGGCTATCCGGTCGAGTTCTTCCAGCGCCTGGGCAGGATCGAGCTGCCTGCCCTCGAGGCGTTCTCCAAGGTTGATCACCGTGTCCTTGTCATCCCCCACACGCTCTCGGAACGCCTCAATGTCCGTCAGGATGTGCGGGTCCGTGCCGATTGCTTCGAGGCTGTCTGCGACGTCATCGAGGACGTCCAAGTCTTCGATGAGCGGGCCAATCTCGTTGTCCCACACGTCGCGCCAGCCGGGCGCGAACGCGAACAAGTCGTGCGCCGCCATGATCGCGGTATCCGCGTCCGCCAGGCGAGTCATCTCAGACAAAATCTCATCCCCCGCGCCTGCGGATGCCTCGCTGAGCGACGCGAGGAAACCCGGCGACCTGTACTCCTCGATTCGAGTGCCAACCCTGACGCGTTCGGCTCGGGCACACTCATAGCGCGCCGTCAGTCCGCTCTCGTAGTGCCCGGCGCGAACGAGCGCGGAGAACACGCGCTCGACCTGCGCCCGCTGCTTTTCCAAGGATGCCCACGTCTGCGCAATCGTCGTCATCTTCTGACGCCCCGAGCGCCGCCGACTGACTCCGCTCCACAGCACGCCGATTCCGCATAGCGTCATGACCCAGCCGGTCCAATTCGGCCAGTCAACCGCCGCCCCCATCCCGTGATGGGCCTGATCGTAGATGGCGATTGCCAGCTGAAGGGGAGCCGTCAGCAAGAGAAAGAGCCCTACAACGAGGCGCAGAAGTCCGCGCGCAGCGCTCCAGGATCGGCGCGAGGTCCCCCGTTCCACCCGCGTACTGGCCACACTCGGTGTCGTGTTCACCATGCGCCAATTCTGGCACAGGCCTTATTAGTTGTCCGGTATGAGCAGGTGCGCCTCATCAGAAAACGGGGCGAGCGGCTCTCGCCACTCGCCCCGCCTCCTACGCTCCGATCACTCGGAGGGCGTGGTCTTTTGGATGAGCATGAGGAACTCTGCGTTCGACTGGGTCTCCTTGAGCTTGTCGAGCACCAGTTCGAGACCCTGCTGTTGATCGAGCGTACCCAGAACACGGCGCAGCTTCCACATGATGCGCAGCTCTTCAGGCTTGAACAGGAGTTCCTCGCGGCGGGTACCCGACGCATTGAGGTCGATGGCTGGGAAGATGCGGCGTTCGGCGAGCTGACGCGACAGACGCAGTTCCATGTTGCCAGTTCCCTTGAACTCCTCAAAGATGACCTCGTCCATCTTCGAACCCGTCTCCACCAATGCGGATGCGATGATCGTGAGTGAGCCACCTTCAGAAATGTTTCGGGCCGCTCCAAAGAACTTCTTAGGCGGGTACAGGGCCGAGGCGTCGACGCCACCGGAGAGAATACGACCCGATGCGGGCGCAGCCAGGTTGTAGGCACGCGACAGACGCGTCAACGAATCAAGGAGGACGACAACGTCCTGCCCAAGCTCGACGAGGCGCTTGGCGCGCTCAATCGCAAGCTCGGCGACGGTTGTATGGTCGGAGGCAGGACGGTCGAAGGTGGAGGCGATGACCTCGCCCTTGACGATCGAACGCATGTCGGTGACCTCTTCGGGGCGCTCGTCCACCAGGACGACCATGAGGTGCACCTCGGGGTTATTCAGCTCGATGGCCTTGGCCATCTGCTGGATGACCATGGTCTTTCCGGCCTTAGGCGGCGAGACGATGAGACCACGCTGCCCCTTGCCCACGGGGGCGACCAGGTCGATGACGCGCGGCGTGTAAGCCTTCGGTGAGGTCTCCATGCGCAGCTGTTCGGAAGGGTAGACCGGGGTGAGCTTACCGAATTCGCGGCGCGCCTGCGCTTGCTCGATCGTCATGCCGTTCACGGAGTCGACGCGCACGAGGGCGTTGTACTTTTGGCGCTGACGCTCACCTTCGCGGGGCAGACGAACGGCCCCGGCGACGGCGTCACCGCCGCGCAGGCCCCAGCGGCGCACGTTGCCCAGCGTCACATAGACATCGTTGGGGCCAGGTAAGTAGCCCGAGGTGCGCACGAAGGCGTGATTTTCCTGAATGTCAAGAATGCCGGCAATCGGCGCGAGGTTGTCCTCACCGCCGCGAGCAGGACGAGACTCGTTGCGCGCCTCGCGATTCTCACGTGCCTCTGCGCGGGCGTCGCGGTCGCGGCGCGAACGCCTCCCACGCTCGCGGCGGGGGCGGCGTCCCTCAGTGTCGTCACCGTCGGGCAGCTCAATGTTAAGAACGGTTTCGACGACACCCGCCTCTGGCTCCGGGGTAGGTTCCGTGCGATCAGCGGCAGGCAGCGGCAGGTCGAGCGTTACGTGTGCGGGTTCGACGGCACCCTGGCTGACTGCGCGGCGGCGGCGCGAACGGCGTGGACCCTCGGTGGAGATCGGAGCCTGGGTTGAGCTTTCCTCGAGGGTGAGGGCAACTGACGATGTTTCCTCGACGCCCTGAACCTCCTCACGGGTATCGGCATTGGGCGTGGTCGGAGCGCCGGCACCATTGCTCAGAAGCTCGATCAGCTGGGACTTACGAAGCTGGGAGATGCCCTTCAATCCTCGGGACACAGCCAGAGCTTTGAGCTCGGGCAGCTTCATCGCCGACAGCGACGCGGTCGTCATCTCGGCGGGGGTTTCGTTGCTCACGAAGTGATCCTTACTGGAATGCGCCCGAAATGGGGCGAGGTGAATTGCTCAAGCACAAGAAAAAGCTTGATAAGGAAGATGCGTAAAAAACGCACCACAACGGTCGGAGTCGAACTGTCGATTCGAACCTAGGAAGAATATAGCAAGACCGCCAGCCCACTGTCATGTAGACGGCGCGACTGGCGGTGCTTGCGGAGAAACTCACAGCTGAGAAGCCACTTAGAAGGCAACTTTCGCAAGGGATCCTCGGGTGATCTGAACTCCAGTAGCGGCAACTCCCAGCGGCAGCACACGCCACCCCGATGCCGCTGCCTCACGGCGAACATCCGCCCCAACAGCTTCGAGAGAGAGCACAGTGGGGCCAGCACCTGACACCACGGCCGCATAGCCGGCACCGCGCAGCCAGTCGACGAGCGCGAGAGAGGGTTCCATGACGCTTCGACGCTGTTCCTGGTGCAGACGATCGCGTGTGGCCTCCATCAGCACGCAGTGCATGTCCGCTCCCCCGCTAGCTTGCGCCTGTCCCGACAGGGCTGCTGCGAGCGCAGCGGCGCGCGCGACATTAAAACGCGCGTCAACGTGCGCGATAGTATCCGGCAATGCGGCGCGCGCGGTTGCGGTGCGCAGCTTAAAATCCGGGATAAAGACGACGGGTTCAACGCCCGCGGGCGGGGTCAGCCGCAGCGATCCCACTGCGTTCGTCTCCTCGTCCATCCACGCGACCGTTGCACCGCCAAAGACGGCGGGTGCCACGTTGTCGGGGTGTCCCTCCATCTGGGTGCCGATCTGAAGGATCTCCTGTCGTCCGAGCACGTCCTCTTCACCGACGAGCGCACGGGCAAGCGCCACACCGGCGACGATCGCACTCGCAGAGGAACCCAGGCCTCGCGAATGGGGGATTCGGTTCGTGCAATGCATGCGCACTCCGACCTGGGGGGCACCCACGCGGTCGAGGGCAAAGCGCAGTGCACGAACGACGAGATTGTCTTCGCCCTGTTCGACGTTTCCGGCACCCTCCCCCTCGACGATGACCGACGTCGGCCCCGTCATCGCATGGACCGAAACGTCGTCCCACAGGTCGAGGGCCAGGCCCATGCAATCAAACCCAGGACCCAGGTTCGCGCTGGTCGCAGGAACTGTCACCGCGACGAAGTCGTCACGCACGCGCACGTCACTCACCCTCAACCCGGATCGTGGAGGTCACCTCGCGCACCGCGTCAGAGACGGCAAGTGCTCGGGCGACCGCGCGCAGGTCGGCTTCTCGGGCCTGGTGGCTGGTCACGACGATAACGCAGGCACCGGGGACCTCGTCGTTGCGTTGATGCACCGACTGGATGGAGACACCGTGGCGGGCGAAGATACCGGCTACGTCGGACAGGACACCCAGGCGATCCTCCACTTGGAGGCGGATCTGGTAACGCGTGTAGGTCGAGCCGGGATCGAGGATCGGCAGGTGCGCATAAACGGACTCGCGCGGTGCGTGACCGCCAAAGGCACGGTGATGCGCCGCGGCCACCAGGTCAGACAGAACGGCCGAGGCCGTGGGGGCGCCGCTGGCACCCTGACCATAGAACATGAGGCGTCCAGCGTTCTCCCCCTCAACGAGGATCGCGTTGAAGGCACCGTCGACGGAAGCGAGGGGGTGATCAGAGGGGACCAGGGCGGGGTGGACGCGCATTGCAACGCCCTCGCGACCATCCTCGCCGATGCGACGTTCGGCGATCGCCAGGAGCTTGATGGTGTGTCCGACGCGCGCGGCTTCCTCCATGTCTTCCTTGGTAATGTTCGAAATACCTTCGACCGCGACGTCGTCGATGCCGACGCGGGTGTGGAAGGCAAGGGACGCCAGGATCGAGCACTTCGCAGCCGCATCCAGGCCCTCGACATCAGCTGTGGGATCGGCCTCAGCGAATCCTAGGTCCTGGGCCTGTTTGAGGGCTTCTTCATAGCTCAGACCCTTGGAACTCATCGCATCCAGGATGAAGTTCGTCGTACCGTTCACGATGCCCATCACGGTGGTGACGCGGTCGCCGGCCAGCGATTCGCGCAGGCCGTAAACGACGGGCACAGCGCCGGCGACGGCAGCCTCGTAGTAGAGGTCGGCGTCGTTGGATGCAGCGGCCTCGTAGAGTTCGGGGCCGTGGGCAGCGAGCAGGGCTTTATTCCCGGTGACGACCGAGATCCCCTGGTTGAGCGCCCGCAGAACCAGCGTGCGTGCGGGTTCGATACCGCCGATGAGTTCGACCACCAGATCCATTCCGTCGATGGCCTCAGCCGGGTCCGTCGTCAGCAGCTCGCGGTCGATCGGCGAGTCGCGCGGTGCATCCACATTACGGACAAGAACGCGACGCACGTCCATTTCGGCACCGGAACGGGCGGCGAAATCCTCGCGGCTCGCCTGCAGGATGCGAATGACCTGGCTACCGACGGTTCCAGCTCCAAGAACGCCAACTCCGAGTACCGGGCGGGGTGCAGACATGGGAATGTTCTCCTTCGTGAAACGGGCACTGGTACCAGTGTATGTGGTCGGCAGCTCCACTTCCCTTGCGGGGACCTTCGTCCTATAATTGCGGCGCAGGAAACCTTCGACCCACATCCTGAGACAGAGAACATAGGTCGATCGACGAAACGGCTTGTCGCTCACCCACAGACCGTAGGACAATAGACCCAAGCGCCGGAATCCGACGCATTGACGGAGCTTCGCTCCCAACGACCGTCCCCACAGGGATTACGGAACATTCGAGAAGAGGAAGAATGACGACAGCAGACCAGAAAGCCTGGGAAGGTTTTGTCAAGGGTAACTGGTGCGATGAAATCGATGTTCGCGACTTCATCCAGCTGAACTACACGCCGTACGAGGGCGACGCCTCGTTCCTGTCCGGCCCCACCGACAAGACGATGCGGGTCTGGAACACCCTTGAGGAGAAGTACCTCTCCGAAGAGCGCAAGGTTCGAATCCTTGACGTTGACACGGACACCCCGGCCGACATCGATGCTTTCAAGCCCGGTTACATTTGCGAGGACGACAACGTGATCGTCGGCCTGCAGACCGATGCCCCACTCAAGCGTGCAATGATGCCCAACGGCGGATGGCGCATGGTCGAGACCGCTATCCACGAGGCCGGCAAGGAATACAACCCCGAGGTGAAGAAAATCTTCACCAAGTACCGCAAGACCCACAACGACGCGGTCTTCGACATCTACACCCCGCGCATCCGCGCCGCCCGCTCGTCTCACATCATCACCGGCCTGCCGGATGCCTACGGTCGCGGTCGCATTATCGGCGACTACCGCCGCGTGGCCCTGTACGGCGTGGACCATCTCATCGCCGAAAAGCAGAAGGACAAGGATCGCTACGCCGACCAGCCTTTCTCTGAGCACTGGGCGCGCTACCGCGAGGAACACGCAGAGCAGATCAAGGCTCTGAAGAAGCTGAAGAACCTGGCCGCATCCTACGGTTATGACATCTCCGGACCGGCCACCAACGCGCACGAGGCCGTCCAGTGGACCTACTTCGGCTACCTGGCCTCGGTGAAGTCTCAGGACGGCGCCGCCATGTCGATCGGTCGCCTGTCCGGCTTCTTCGACTGCTACTTCGAACGCGACCTGAAGAACGGCACGCTGGATGAGTCCGGCGCGCAGGAGATCATCGACGCTCTTGTTATCAAGCTTCGCATCACGCGCTTCCTGCGCACCATCGCCTACGACCAGATCTTCTCCGGTGACCCCTACTGGGCCACGTGGTCCGACGCTGGCTTCGGCGACGATGGCCGCACGCTAGTGACCAAGACCTCGTTCCGTCTGCTCCAGACTCTGGTGAACCTCGGCCCCGCGCCCGAGCCGAACATCACGATCTTCTGGGACGAGAACCTGCCCCGCGGTTACAAGGAATTCTGCGCTCACATTTCCATCGAGACCTCCTCGATCCAATACGAGTCCGATCCGCAGATTCGCGCCCACTGGGGCGACGATGCCGCCATCGCCTGCTGCGTGTCCCCCATGAGGGTCGGCAAGCAGATGCAGTTCTTCGGTGCCCGCGTCAACGCCGCCAAGGCTCTGCTCTACGCCATCAACGGTGGTCGTGACGAGATGAGCGGCAAGCAGATTATGGACGGCTACGAACCCGTTCAGGGCGATGGCCCCCTCGACTTCGACGACGTGTGGAAGCGCTACGAGGAAATGCTGGACTGGGTCGTCGGCACCTACGTTGAGGCTCTCAACATCATCCATTACTGTCACGACCGCTACGCCTACGAGGCCGTCGAAATGGCTCTGCACGACGCCGAGATCGTCCGCACCATGGGTTGCGGTATCGCCGGTCTGTCCATCGTCGCTGACTCTCTGTCCGCGATCAAGTACGCGAAGGTCTACCCGATCCGCGACGAAACCGGCCTTGTCGTCGACTACCGCACCGAAGGCGACTTCCCGACCTACGGCAATGACGATGATCGTGCCGACGACATCGCCGCGACCGTGGTCCACACCGTCATGGACAAGATTCGTCAGATCCCCATGTACCGTGATGCCATCCCGACCCAGTCTGTCCTGACGATTACCTCGAACGTCGTCTACGGCAAGGCCACCGGCGCCTTCCCGTCGGGCCACGAGAAGGGCACCCCCTTCGCCCCCGGCGCGAACCCGGAGAACGGCATTGACACGCACGGCATGGTTGCCTCCATGCTGTCGGTCGGCAAGCTGGACTACAACGACGCACTCGACGGTATCTCGCTGACCAACACGATCACGCCCCAGGGCCTGGGTCGTTCGAAGGAAGAGCAGATTCAGAACCTGGTCGGTATTCTCGACGCTGGTTTCGTCCCGGATGATTCCTGCGCCTACGACGGCACCAAGGGTTACTGATCGACTCGTCGGCGGGGATCAGCCGACACCCTCGTTGATCCCCGCCACCCCACCCGTGGGTAACGTCGCGATCCGGCGTTACCCGAGCCGGAAGCACCGGTATCACACAATTAAGGAGAAATGTTATGGCAACCAAGACCTACGAGGAGCGCCTCGCTGACATGAAGGCCGCCCGCGAGGAGCGCGGCGAGAAGGATGGCCTCTATCACGCGAACATCAACGTTCTTGAGGAGTCCACACTGAAGGATGCCATGGAGCATCCGGAGAAGTACCCGAACCTGACCGTTCGTGTTTCCGGCTACGCCGTCAATTTCGTTAAGCTCACCCGTGAGCAGCAGCTGGACGTCCTGTCCCGCACTTTCCACCACTCGGCCTGATCGGTGCGACGCGGTGGGGCGCTGGGCGCACGCCCAGCGCCCCACCGCTATACCCGCGGGTGCCCGCGTTCCTCCGGCGCTTTCCCCCGATCAAGCATTCGCAGAGCCCACACGACATCGAAGAAGATAACATGACGCAGTCTCTTGCCATCCCCACGTTCCGTGAACAGGACTTCCAAGCCCCCCAGTCCCGTACTGTCGGAGCCGGCGTCGAAGGTTTGGAAGAGATCACGGACCTGGAGCGGTCTGAACGCCTGAGGCGTATGCGTGAGGGAACGCTCGGCTCAATTCATTCCTGGGAGCTTGTCACCGCTGTCGACGGTCCCGGGACGCGTATGACGGTCTTCCTCAACGGCTGCCCACTGCGCTGCCTGTACTGTCATAATCCCGACACTTTCCTCATGAAGGACGGAGCGCCCGTATCGGACACAGAACTGCTGTCCCGGATTGCGCGCTACCGGCGTATTTTCCGCACAACGAAGGGCGGAATCACTCTGTCCGGTGGCGAAGTCCTTATGCAGCCTCATTTCGCTAAGCGGATCTTGCTCGGCGCCAAAGAGATGGGCGTTCACACGTGCATCGACACCTCCGGCTACTTGGGCGCGAACTGCGACGACGAGATGCTTGATGCAACTGACCTGGTGCTGTTAGATGTCAAGAGCGGCGATGAACAGACCTACAAGAAGACGACTGGGCGTGACCTTGCCCCCACAATTGCCTTTGGCGATCGTATTGCTGCGCGCGGCGGCGCGACGCGTATGTGGATTCGTTTCGTCCTGGTCCCGGGTCTGACCGACGACCCTGAGAACATTCGCAAGGTTGGCAACATTGTGACGCGTTGGAAGGAGGTCATCGACCGCATTGAGGTTCTTCCCTTCCACCAGCTGGGCAAAGACAAGTGGCATTCGCTGGGTCTGAACTATCAGCTTGAGGATGCGAAGGCGCCTACACCGGAAGCGACAGAGAACGTTCGCGAGTACTTCCGCTCACTGGGTTTCGAAGTCCACTGAGGGTCGACGCACGTAGAGGGTTTCCAGCGGGGTGGCTTAGGTTCACTCCCCTGGGGTCCACGTGCATCCGGGGCGTCCCCAGCCTTTATCCGCTTCAGCCTGACGGGCGATCTGCGTGTAGGGGTTTTCGAGCCGGTCAACGTAGAGTGTTCCCTGGAGGTGGTCGTATTCGTGCTGGAAGATACGCGCGAGCCATCCGCGCGCGGCCACGGTGATTGGTGTCCCTGTGGTGTCGTAGCCGCGAAGGACGGCACCGAGTGCTCGGCGCAGCGGGTACTGGAGTCCGGGAACGGACAGGCATCCTTCGGATTCACACGCGATGTCGAGATCGGTGGGCAGGATCGCACGCGCTCCTGAATCGTCCCAGATGAGGTCGAGAATCGGGTTGACGACGACTCCGCTCATCGCATTGTTGAAGCCGAGAGCCGAGGCACGTTCGAGTTGGAGAATGTGCTGGTAGCGCCGGTCAAAGGCACCGCCTCCCCGATAGGACCAGACGAAAACTTGTCGTCCTACGCCGATTTGCGGCGCTGCGAGGCCGACGCCGGGGGCTGCGTGCATTGTGTCGATCATGTCGGTGACCAGATCGGAGAGGGAGGAGTCGAAGCGTTCGACGGGTTCGGCGGCTCTGTGCAGGACGGATTGGCCCGTGATGTAGATCGGGAGGATGCTCATGTCCGTTTCCTGGTCATTCGTTTCGGCACTGCGTACTCGTTGATGACACCGACGCTCGCTGCTTCAATGGGGCGCGGCGCGCGCGGGTCCAGTGCTTTGATGACGCGGGCAGGGTTGCCGACGGCGATGGAGTTGGCCGGGATGGAGCACGTAACGACGGCACCGGCCCCGATTATTGAATTTTCGCCGATGGTCACGCCCGGACACACGGTGACCGAGCCACCCAGCCAGACGTTGTCTTCCAGAGTGATGGGTTCGCAGGATTCCCACTTGGCGCGACGAGGCCCGGGCTCGGTCGGGTGGACCGCGGTGTAGAGCGAGCAGTTGGGTCCGATAAGGACATCTGCACCAATGGCGATAGGAGCGACGTCGAGGGCGGTGAGACCGTAGTTGCCCCAGGAACCGTCGCCGATTGCGATGTTGTACCCGTAGTCGACCCACAGGGGTGGGCGAATCTCGACGTCCTGCCCTACCTCGCCGAGAACTTGGGCGAGGAGGTAGCGAGCGATGTCTGGATCGGTGGGATGCGCCTGCTCGTAGAGCGAGAGGAGTCGCACGGCGCGCTTCGTGTGGGCTGACAGTTCATCGTCGGCCACGTAGTAATCCCCGTCCGTCATGCGTTGGGAGGGTGTGCGCGCGTCAGCGTGAAAACGGGCATCATCAAAGTTCGTACCCGGTGAGGTGCTCATGCGACCAGGGTAGTCGATGCCTTCGCGAGTCGGGGTACACGGCGCGCATCCATGTGTCGGAGTAAGACTAGCAGCTGGGCGATGTCGTCAGCGGGATCCTCGGGGTGCCACTGGACGCCGATGATGGGAGCGTCGGGGGATTCGATGGCTTCGACCGTGCCATCGGGGGCGTAGGCGCTGATGCGCAGGTTGTCTCCGAGACGATCCACGCGCTGATGGTGGGCCGAGGAAATGGTCAGCTGAGAGTCGCGCAGGACGGGCGACAGGACCCGCTGAAGGTGGCTTTCAGCTTCCACACGCACGTTGTGGCGGACAAAAAGGTGGTCGGTGAGGATGGAGGGATTCGTGTGGGTGCCGTCCGCGATGTCCTGCTCGAGGGTTCCGCCGAATGCGGTGTTGATGAGTTGCATGCCGCGGCAGATACCCAGTAGTGGGGTGCCGGTCGAAGCCGCATAGTCGACGAGGGCGAGCTGACCGAGGTCAGCACGATACCAGTGGTGTCCCTCACGGTTGTACCCCTGGGAAGCACCATAGTGGGCGGGGTGGACGTCTTCGCCGCCCATGATGATGATCGCGTCTGCGCTGCGTGCTCGCAGAGGTGCCCCCTCAGCACCGTCTTCTTGCGCGTATTCACGAATGACATTCCAGGTGGGCAGGGCGGCTTGAAGCAGACGATCCCACAGGCGCATGCAAATGTTGTTGTATGCCTCGTCCCCCGGGCGTGCCGGAAGGACGTTGGAAATCAACAACGTCGGCTTCGTGTGGTTCGTCATGATTCCTATCATGGCAGGACGGACTCGCGTCTGCGCGCAGCGTTCACGGGGTGACCTATTGTGACAGTGGGATCTGCGCGCAGGATTCTTCTTGTCCCGTTACTTCGGCTCTGTCAGTGTTGCGCGACGGTTCGGTGCGCTCGGGCACACATCGCTTCCTTCTGCTCGTCTGGAAGCCACGCGATGTCGATGATCTCCTTGCGGATGTGGGACGAGTGCCGCAGAACAATTGTCCCACATCACCCGTCCCACACAAAGGGATTCGCTGACCTGTGTCAGGCGCGACTCATTCAGGCAAGTGCGCCCATCGGATCCCACGCTGGCAGGTGCGTCGGTTCTTCGGAGATAACGGCGCGCAGCTCGGCGGGCAGGTCATCCACGTGCACTGCTACCTCAAAGACGTTTGCGTCGAACCAGGGGGCATCCATCGTGAAGAATCCTTTGTCGCCAGGCTCCTCGCTCCACGAGTTTTCCACACGGAAGCGGCGTCCCTCCCCTGCCTCGTTTACGTCGACGCCCGTGAAGAGCATCGCGTGGTTCATCGCTGATTCGCCGGTGTCCACGCGCTGCTCTTTCGAGGTGGAAAAGTCTACACCGAAAAGGTTATCGAAGTCGTAGAGGCCGTCAACAAACAGGCCGGAGGCGCGATCAGAGTTCGGGTGGCAGTCGGCGCCGAACCAGACGGCGCGGCCCGATGTCAGGACCGAGGTAGTGATCGCACGGATCTGCTTAATGGGGGCGTTCACGTAGAGGATCGGGCGTCCGCCGACAACGTTGCCCATGTAGTCAACGGTCAGTGTGTGGCCCTTGGGGTGGCAGGTGCGCGGATCGTCGACGAGGCACACGTACTGTGTCAGGTCCACATCCACATAGCGTTCATAGAACTCGCGGGGGGTGAGGATGCCGTCACGGTGGAACTCGCCTGCATCGTCACGCCACTCCCACTCGAAGGAAGCAGGAGGCTCACCCAGGCAGATGACGAGGATGCGCCACACGTCGGCCAAGGCCGCGTCCTTGACTTCGTAAATTTCTTCCTCACAGGCGCCTTCGGCGACGAGTGCACGCAGTTCCAGGGCGGTGCGGCGCAGGAGAACCTTCAGACGAGCGTTCATGGGAGCCGTGTGACCCGAAGACTCGGTTTCGGGCATCGCCATCTTGGGGACGAGTCCATGCTGAGGTAGAGGGATACCGCCATGTCCCACTGTCCACCGTCGGAGAGCACGTCACCGAGGAGGAACTGTAGAAGGCGGCCATCGAATTTCTCTGTCGTCGCGGTGGAGATGACAGAGGTGAGAAAGAAGTTGGCGCGTTCAAATTTGTCCCAGAAGAGCACGTAGTTCTGCGAGAACTCAAAGTTTTTCAGGCCCAGGTGGGTGCGGGTAGTTGAACGCAGGAGGTTAAGGGAGGAAAAGAGCCAGCAGCGACCGGACTTCTTCTGGGAGGTGACCGTCCAGTCGTCCACCTTGTGTGAGACGACGGTGGGCGTGCCCACGACCTTGTCGCGGTCGACAGCTACTGATTCAACCCCGGCGTGGGCGACGGCGTTACGGGCGACCGTGCGGGCAGTGTCCGAGTATGCGTGGAGGCGATCGATCAGCTCGTCGGTGATTTCGTGGGCCATGAGTGACGGCTTCCTTTCAATCGAGAGTCATTCTCTATAAGAATACTCCGAACCCTGGGACACGGACGACCCATCCCTGACTAGAGGGCCGCCATGAGACAAAGAACAGGAGCCGAAACGTACCGATGGCGCGTCGCGGCGCGACGTATTTCTGCGCACCATACGGGACTAGTAGGCTCCAGCTGCTGCGCGTATCAGCGTCAGCGCGACCGCGCCAGCCGTCGAAGAGCGCAGCACGTTGGCCCCCAGCCCGATCGTACGAGCACCGGCCGCAACCAGCAACGCCGTCTCCTCCGGACCGATCCCACCTTCGGGACCCACGATCAGAGCAATGCGCGCAGGCAGAACCCCATTCGCGCACGAGTCCTGAACCTGCGCGAGCACTGCCCCAAGCGAGACAGTGGCCTCCTCGTGACATACGAAAGCTACCCCGGCCTCGCGCGTGAGGGAGGCAACCCACGACGCTAGTTCACGACTGTCCATGACCGCCTCAATGGTCGGCACGAAGGCACGACGCGACTGCTTCGCGGCGGCTCGAGCGACGCCCTCCCACTTAGACCGACCCTTGTGCGCCTTCGCCCCCTTCCACCGGACGATCGCGCGCTGGGAAGCCCACGGAATCACGCGGTCGATGCCGATCTCCGTACAGATCTCCACGGCATCCTCATCTCGCCCGCCCTTGGCAAGGGCCTGGACCAGCACCAACTCGGGGTCAGGCGCACTCTCCCGCACAATCTCACGCACGAGGAGAGACAACGACGACTTATCGGACTCACTGACCTCACACCTCAAGCGCAGACCAGCCCCGTCCACGACATCCACCCATTCTCCCGCACCGATACGGCGCACGGAGGCGGCGTGGCGCCCCTCCGCGCCGGACAGCGTCGCACTATCCCCGACAGTGAGGCGAGCGGGCTCGGGAGTCAAATCCTCACTGAGGAAAACAGGCAGCGTCATGGCCAATCAGCCCATGAACGTGTCGCGTAGCTTATCGAAGAATGTCGCCTGCTGACGATGTGGCTCGACACGGACTTCACCGCGCGCCTTCGCCAGCTGTTCGAGCAGGACCCGCGAGGTCTCATCCAGCTTCTTGGGGATCTCCACGTCCACGTGCACGTGCATCGCGCCGCGCCCCGAACGCTGCAAGTGGCCGACACCGAGTCCCTCCAAGACAATGTCGTCGTTGGGCTGTGTGCCCGCGTTGATCGTGACAGTCTTCTTCCCATCCATGGTTTCCAACTCGAACTCGGTTCCCAGCGCCGCCGTCGTCATCGGGATCGTGATCCACGTGTGCAGGTCGTCGCCACGACGATCGAAGACAGGATGCTTCTTCTCGTGAATCATCAGGTACAGATCACCATTCGGGCCGCCACCCATACCGATCTCAGCCTCGCCGCTGACGCGAATCTGAGTACCCTCGCTGGCACCTGCCGGAATATTAATGTTGAGGGTGCGGCGGGTTGCAATGCGACCCGCGCCGTTGCACTCAGTGCAGGGCTGAGCGATCGTGGAGCCGTAACCCTGACATGTGGGACAGGGCGCCTGCGTCTGCATGCGACCAAACAGCGAGTTCTGAACCTGCATCACAAAACCGGAGCCCTGACAGGTCGCACACCGCTCGGGTGACGTACCGGGCTGACACATTGCGCCATGGCAGGTGTCACACAGGACGTGCGTCTTGAAGGACACCTCTTTCGCGGCACCGAAGGTGGCATCTTCGAGCGTAATGTCAACGGTCACCTGCTGGTCCTTACCGCGACGTACGCGCGAGGCAGGACCCTGCGCGGAAGCTCCGAAGCCGCCGCTGAACATGGCCTCGAAAATATCGGAGAAACCGGTGAAGGGTGCGCCCGCGCCAGCTCCTCCGCCGCGCAGCGCGTCTGGGCCACCGATGTCGTACATCTGACGCTTCTCCGGGTCGGACAGGGTCTCGTAGGCAACCGAGAGTTCTTTGAAGGCCTCTTCCGAGTCGGCCCCCGCATAATCGGGGTGAAGCTTACGCGCACGCTTGCGGTATGCCTTCTTGATCTCTTCCTGGCTCGCATCGCGGGCGACGCCGAGGACCTCGTAATAGTCTCTCACGCTTGCTCTTCCTTCCCGTGGGGGGCAATCGTCATGATTTGGTAGGCGGTCGTATACATGGTCACTGATCGGTGTCCTGCGCCAGATACCTGGACAGGTAGGCGGCGACGGCACGGACGGAACTCATAGTGTGCGCATAGTCCATCCGCATGGGTCCTACGATGCCAAGGTGTGCCGAACCGCCGCTGTTATCAGCTCCAGCGCGGTAGGTGCCCGTGACGACCGCGGCCTCGGCCAGGGCGTCGTGCGGATTTTCCGTACCGATGCTCACGTGCAGGTCCTCGCCTGGATCCGCCTCAGAGAAGAGCCGCATGAGGACGACCTGCTCTTCGAGCGCGTCAAGGACGGGGGCAATGTCACGAAAGTCCAGTGCCCCACGTGCTAGATTAGCCGCGCCGGCGACAACAATCTTTGCATCTCCGGTCCCACGAAGGACCTCGGTAAGCGCGGCGCCGACCGCGGTGACGGCCGCCGCGAGTTCCGGTCGGCACGAGGCGGTGGCGGCGTCCACACAGGAGCGCGCGGTCTGTGAGGTAGCGGTGTCGCAGTGGGCGCGCATGTGGTCACGCACGGCGACGAGCTGAGCGTCGTCGAGGGGGGTATCAAGGGTGAGGGTGCGCTCCCCTACTTCCCCATCAGTCGTGATGACGACGGTGAGAATGCGACCGGGGGCGATCCCGAGGACCTCAAGATGCTTCAGTGTACGCACGCGCGATCCCGGGTACTGGACGAGGGCTACTTGGTGAGTAACCTGCGCGAGGAGACGGACGGAACGCTCCACAACGTCGTCGATGTCAACGGATTCGGAGAGGAAGGCTTCTAATGCCTGACGTTCCGGGGCGCTCATGGGCTTGAGTCGGGCGAGCCGGTCAACGAAGACGCGGTAGCCCCTGTCGGTGGGGACTCGTCCGGCGGAGGTATGGGGCTGGTAGATGAGACCAGCTTCCTCCAAGACAGCCATGTCGTTACGAATCGTCGCAGAAGAGACGCCCAGACCCCCGGTCGCAATGGCCTTCGATCCGACGGGTTCGCGGGTGGCGACGTATTGGGTGACGATGGCGCGAAGGACGTCAAGCCTGCGGCTCTGCGCGCTGTTGCGTGCCATGTCACTCCCTCCGTCTGGCACTCCCTACTTCTGAGTGCCAATGCTACTCCCCGCCTGTGAACGGCGGCGAGCCGGACAGTGCACTGGGCGTGCGCTCATTGCGAACCTCACGCACGTCCGCACATCACTGCGCCCAGGGCACCGTCACAAAATCGATAAGTTCTTCGACGCGCCCCAGCAGGGCGGGTTCCAGGTCGCGATAGGTGCGCACAGTGCCGAGGATGCGCTTCCACCCCATCGCAATGTCTCGTTGGTCCGCGTTGGGCCATCCAAGCGCGCCGAGAGTGCCATGTTTGATGTCGGTACCACGGGGAATATCCGGCCAGGCGGCAAGGCCGACCCGCTCGGGCTTAACGGCCTGCCAGATGTCAACGAAGGGGTGCCCCACGACCAGAACAGAGCCAGGCCAGCGCTTGGAGACTGCGTCGGCGATGCGCGATTCTTTCGAACCGGGCACCATGTGGTCGACGAGCACGCCCGCTCGGGCGGTGTCGGTGGGCCCGAAGATCTCAAGGACGTCCTCGAGGTTATCCACGCCCTCGAGCAGCTGGACGGCGATGCCGGCCGCGGCCAGGTCCTCGCCCCACACGTGCTGGACGAGCTCGGCGTCGTGGCGCCCCTCCACCCAGATTCGCGAGCGCTTGGCGACCGTGGGGGCGCTGGAGGCTGGCGCGAAGGACCCCGAGTTGGTGATTCGGCGCCCCGCGGCGCTCCGCTGCACCCCGGGCGAGGCCTGGGCGGGCTTGGGCTTGGGAGGAAGGGCCTCGATGGGGCGGCCGTCGAGCCAGAAGCCGGGGCCGAGGGGGAAGGAGCGACGCACCCCGCGCCGATCTTCGAGCTCGACCAGGTAGACGCCGCCGGACTTTTCGACGCGCGTGACCGCGCCGACCCAGCCCGATCCCACGTCTTCGAGGACCATGCCGATCTCGACGTGAACGGCCACCGATCGGGGGCGACGCGCCCCCGGGCCGTCCCGGTGCGGGTCATAGACAAAAATATTGTTCCCGTAGGGATCTGGTGCACTCACCCGGCATACTCTAACGGGGGTGAGCTCAGGAGTTGAGATTGACGCGAATGAATATCGCCACGAGCGCGGCAAGAATCCATGAGGAGACCGATCCGATGAGGAACTCCTCAGCTTTTTCGCCTGACGCATCCTGAGAGATTTCGGGGAATCGAATGACTCCCTTGGCGGCAACGACGGCACCAATCGCCACATCGGCCCCAGCTCCGGCCAAGATGATAATAAGAAGCCGTTCGAGGGGACCGATCCAGCGTCCACCACGCAGGGAAGGTCCCGTGTTGATCGCGCCAGCACTCACCTCGGAAACGGTCGGCAGGGCACCCAGAGCCTCCGGATCCACACCACCGCGCGCCTCACTCTTTTCTTCCGCGTGATCCTGCGACGAGGGCTCGTCTTGGGGGGTTCGGGAAACAGATGGCATCGAGGGCAGAACGGGGGCGTTAATCCACCCGGGCACGGGGTCGTTTGCACGTCCGCGGGCGCACAACAGAACAGCCGAGATCAGGTGGTTGACCGGTCCCGTCACTAGGAACACAACGGCAATAATGAGATCGATCGCTCGTCCGCTCTGCAGTGACAGGGAGGGCACGGCATCAACATTGGCACTCGTCAGGGCAACAAAGCCGAGCGCAGCCAACGCCCACCTCGCCAAACACTGCGCGCTGAGCCGTCTGCCAGATCCCAGCCGAACCACACGAAGGCGAACACAGTTCCAAGGACGTTTGCTAGGACGCTGACACCGAGAACGAGCCACGAATAGAAGATGACCGCGATCATCAGCGTCAGGAAAAGGATCAGGCGACGCGACCACCGTCGCGGGTCGGACGTCAGCAAAACAGTGAGCTCCGAGGCTGCAATGCCCAGGAGGAGAGTTTCATGCACGGGCGGCCTCCGCAATGAGGAGAGAGGACTGGATGAGACCTGCCCCCGTGCCCCGAGCGAAGTCAGAAATAGCCTGCTGGGAGAGTTTTTCGACGCGAGCAATCTCCACCTGCGTCTTACCCAGCAGCAGCGAAGCAGTGATGCGGCGGTGGCGCGCCGAAAGCTTCAAAATCGCATGATCGCGCAAGCTCAGCAGGGCGTTGACAGCAGTCTGGCAGGTCGCAGAAATGTACGGCTCGACGGAGGCGTGAGCAACGAACCACGTGCGAATGAACGGGTTGGAAGAGTCCTGGACGTCATGAGCACGGTTGATTGCGGCGCGCGCCGCCCACCACGCCGAACCGTCCTGGAGGGAGGCTCCCTCACTAAGGCGGGGACGTGCGGGCGCCTGTCGGTGCACGCCGGAAGCGAACTCTTCAATGCGCCCCACACCGATGCCGAAGCGTAGTTGAAGCTGGGGAGGGAGAAGGAGCTGAGCGCGCAGCGTCAAGAGCAACGCATCTTCGAGAGAGTACGCGACAGCCTGGAACTCGTCGCCAACAGTGGCGTAGGGTGTCTCCAGGAGGGCGAGTCCCTCGGCAGCCCGCTCAAGGACAGCCTCAAAGATTTTCTGGGCCTCTGCACGATTGGTCAACGTACGAGAACCCACGATGTCAGCAATGACCGCGTATCGCAGAGTCACAGTTCCACACTTTTCCTTGTATCAGACCCCCTACAAGCCCCTTCGCGGAGAAGGCCTGCAGACAGCACGGCTTCACATGGCACCTCTAGGCAAACATACTTCAACCAGGATGTCAACATTATTGTCACGTAATCGCAGCTTGTCACACAAGGAAAGGATCACAACTGTCAAATGGCCGGTATAGATTGACATACATCCCCTTGTATCACGGTATATACAAGCTTATTCACGATTTGTCTGAACACTTGCGAATGTTTACCGGCTCTTCATAATTGAGGGTGTAGGGGTGTTGGGTGGGGTTGGGCGTGTCGTGGCCGGGTAGGGGTCGAGGTCTTCCGATGATGGGGGTTCCGACACCGTCCATCCGAAAGACCTCGACATGCCCAATACTATCTTTGATCGCCCCGACCTGAGCGCGTTCACGCGCCTGGATGACCTGGGCCTGGAAGTGACGGGCCAGCGCATTTGGCCAGACCATGCAGTGTTGGCGTGCCGTATTACTGGTGAGGACCGGTGGTGTCGACGTTGCGGGTGCCAGGGCGAGGCGCGTGACACGGTGGTCAGGCGCTTGGCGCATGAGCCCTGCGGGTGGCGTCCCACGATTTTGCATGTGAGCGTGCGCCGCTACCGGTGCGAGACGTGTGCTCACGTGTGGCGCCAAGACATGAGCCAAGCGGCCGATCCGCGCGCCAAGCTCTCACGGGCGGCGGTGCGCTGGGCGCTCACTGGGCTGGTCGTCCACCATTTGACGGTGGCGCGCATCGCCCAGGCCCTAGGCGTGTCCTGGAATACCGCCAACACCGCTGTCCTGGCCGAAGGCCAGCGTCTACTGATCAACGACCCGACCCGGTGTGAGGGCGTGCGCGTCATTGGCGTGGATGAACACGTGTGGCGCCACACCCCATACGGCGACAAATACGTCACCGTCATCTTGGACTTGACGCCCGTCCATGATCGCAGCGGTCCCTCCCGGCTGTTGGATATGGTCCCGGGCCGCTCCAAGCAGGTCTTCAAAACCTGGCTGGCCTCCCAGCCTGCCACGTGGCGCGAGCGCATTGAGATTGTCGCGATGGATGGATTCACCGGGTTCAAAAGCGCAGCCGCCGAAGAACTCCCAGACGCAACCGCGGTCATGGACCCCTTCCACGTCGTGCACCTGGCCGGAGATGCTCTCGATGAATGCCGCAGACGCATCCAGCAAGAACTTCACCATCGGCGCGGGCGCGCCACAGATCCCCTGTACAAGGCCCGCCGTATGCTCCACACCAGATCCTGCCTACTCACCCTAGGCCAGCAGTACCAGATACTCGACCTGTTTTCCGGCGACGAGCACGTCGCCCTCGAGGTCACCTGGAGCGTCTACCAGAACATTATCGACGCCTACCGGGCGCCCGACACGAGTGCAGGTAAGGCCCTGATGCAAGCCGAAATAGACCGTCTCAGCGACGCGGACGTGCCACGCTCCCTCACAGAGATCATCACACTGGGCAGGACACTCAAACGTCGAGCCGGGGACATCCTGGCCTACTTCGACCACCCCCACACCAGCAATGGCCCCACCGAAGCCATCAACGGCCGCCTCGAACACTTACGCGGCTCTGCCCTCGGATTCCGAAACCTCACCCACTACATCACCCGCTGCCTCCTCGAAACCGGAGGATTCAGACCCCAACTACACCCTCAATTATGAAGAGCCCCATATCCAACAGCCGGGAGGGACCGCTGCGATCATGGACGGGCGTCAAGTCCAAGATGACGGTGACGTATTTGTCGCCGTATGGGGTGTGGCGCCACACGTGTTCATCCACGCCAATGACGCGCACGCCCTCACACCGGGTCGGGTCGTTGATCAGAGAGCGCTCTCCTTCGGCCAGGACAGCAGTGTTAGCGGTATTCCAGGACACGCCCAAGGCCTGGGCAACGCGCGCCACCGTCAAATGGTGGACGACCAGCCCAGTGAGCGCCCAGCGCACCGCCGCCCGTGAGAGCTTCGCGCGCGGATCGGCCGCTTGGCTCATGTCTTGGCGCCACACGTGAGCACACGTCTCGCACCGGTAGCGGCGCACGCTCACATGCAAAATCGTGGGACGCCACCCGCAGGGCTCATGCGCCAAGCGCCTGACCACCGTGTCACGCGCCTCGCCCTGGCACCCGCAACGTCGACACCACCGGTCCTCACCAGTAATACGGCACGCCAACACTGCATGGTCTGGCCAAATGCGCTGGCCCGTCACTTCCAGGCCCAGGTCATCCAGGCGCGTGAACGCGCTCAGGTCAGGGCGATCAAAGATAGTATTGGGCATGTCGAGGTCTTTCAGATGGACGGTGTCGGAACCCCCATCATCGGAAGACCTCGACCCCTACCCGGCCACGACACGCCCAACCCCGCCAACAACACCTACACCCTCAATTATGAAGAGCCTGTTTACCACACAATAGATATTACGTGCCGCAGACCAGCCGACGACCTCAATAACCCATCAATTCACGCGTCACATAGTCGGCCAGAAGCCGACCGCGCAGGGTCAACACGGCGCGTCCATCAAGGGCTGCCACACCGTCAATGAACCCATCCGAAATGAGCGAAGCAACACGCCCACTCAAAGATTGACAAACAGACAAACCCGAGACGATGCCATCCCGCATCGCCATTGCGGGCACTCCGTCAAGCTCCACGCCCTCAGCGGTACGAAGCCCCAGCATGACGCGTTCAAGCTCACGCTCCTCCTCGCCCAAAATCTCCCCCGCGGCAGCCGGCGAGACGCCCGCGCGCAGGCGCCCTGCGTAAGCACCCGGATTCTTCACGTTCCACCAGCGCATCCGCCCCACGTGCGAGTGCGCGCCCGGGCCGAAGCCCCACCAATCCCAGTCACGCCAGTACGCGAGGTTATGGCGCGACGCGTGCTCAAACGTCGTCGAGGCGCGCCCGGAGGCGCGATCCGACGCGCTCGCGCGGGCAAAATTCGAGATCTCGTACCAGGCGTACCCCGCCTCACCCAGGAGTTCATCGACGAGCTCGTACTTCGCCGCCTCATCGTCGGGGTCCGGCGTCGGCAGCTCGCCCCGAGCAACCTGCGCGCCCATCTTGGTCCCCTCCTCCACGACCAGCGCGTAGGCGCTGATGTGATCGGGGTCGTAGGACAGAGCCGCGCGCACCGAGGTCTCCCAATCCGCAAGGCTCTCCCCCGGCGTCCCGTAAATGAGGTCAACGGACGTGCTCAGCCCCGCCTCCTTCGCCCACTCAACAACGAGGGGAACGCGCGTCGGCGTGTGCGTACGGTCTAGGATTGCCAAAATACGCGGAACAGCCGACTGCATGCCGAAAGACACTCGAGTGAAGCCAGAGTCAGCAAAGGCACGCAAGTCCTCACGCGTCACCGTGTCAGGGTTGGCCTCGAGTGTCACCTCGGCACCCCCCGCAATACCGATACGCTCACGCAGGCCATCCAAGATAGCGATCAACTCACCCGCGTCGAGCATCGTCGGCGTTCCGCCACCAAAAAACACTGTCTGTGCCAGCCGCCCTGACACTCCCGCGTCCGCCAAGACACGGGCGGCCAGATCCGCCTCGGCGAGAACCGAAGGAGCATAGTCACCGATCTGTGCCCCCGGACCAAAACCCACCGTGTACGTGTTGAAGTCACAGTACCCGCAGCGCACACGACAAAAAGGCACGTGCACATAGAGGGACAAAGGACGCGCCCATTGCGCCTCGACGAGGCTGGGGTCCAGCAAACCGTTCTCCGGCCAGCGCGTTCCGTCGGGTTGGGTGGGACTCATGCGTGCCCGTCAGCCGCGCGGGCGGCGCACGCCGACAATGTCATGGGCATGACGCCCCGCGTCGATACCGCGCGTCTCGAAGTGGGTCACGACGCGCCCGTCGTAGCGCGGCGCGAAACCGCCACGCTCGGGCTGGGGATCCGCCGGGTCCGGGCGCTCCCCCGCGTGCGGGTTCTCGAAAAGCTCACACGCCTCCACGACGTCGCGCATCTGCCACGCATAATCATCCCAGTCGGTTGCCAGACGCCACACTCCCCCGTCCCGCAACAAGCGCGCAACCTCAAGGGCAAAAGAGTCACAGACCAGGCGTCGCTTGCGATGGCGGGCCTTGCGCCACGGATCCGGGAAGAACGTCCACACCTCGTCGAGGCAGGCCTCCCCCAGCATGATCGGCAGCGCCTGGGCGGCGTCCGCCTCAATGACGCGAATGTTACCCACGCCCGCATCAACTGCCTTGGAGATCAGCTTCGCGATGCCCGGAACCCACACCTCGAGGGCCAGGAAGTCGCGCTCCGGATGCGCGGCGGCAGCCGCAACAACCTGCTCGCCCGTGCCTGACCCGATCTCGAGGGTGACGGGGGCACGGCGCCCGAAGAGCTCGGCCAGGTCCAGCGTGAAATCCTGCGCGACAGTCGTGTAGCCGACGCCTCGGCGCGGCTCCACCACATAGCGGCGGGAGTGCACCTCCCACGTGCGAGCCAGATTCGCGGGCAGCTCGCGCGTGCGCCGCGTGAAAGACTTCGTGCGGCTCATGAAGACGGTGCCCTCGGGGGCCTCGCCCGGACGACGCTCGCTCCCGGCGTTGCCCGCCACGGCCTCGTCCATATGCCCACTCACTTCTTGCCCGTCGGCACGTCGGAAGTAAGAGCGGCGATGAACGCCTCCTGCGGCACGTCCACGCGGCCGATCGACTTCATGCGCTTCTTGCCTTCCTTCTGCTTCTCCAGCAGCTTACGCTTACGGCTGATGTCGCCGCCGTAACACTTGGCCAGCATATCCTTGCGCAGAGCCTTAATGGTCTCGCGGGCGATGACACGCGCGCCGACCGCGGCCTGGACCGGGATCTCAAACTGCTGCCGAGGAATCAGCTCCTTCAACCGCTTCGTCATCCGCTGACCATAGTTGTAGGCACCGTCGCGGTGCACGATCGCGCTGAACGCATCCACACGGTCACCGTTGAGCAAGATGTCGACCTTGACGAGGTCAGCGCTCTGCTCGCCGCTCTCCTGGTAGTCCAAGGAGGCATAGCCGCGCGTACGGGACTTGAGCTGATCGAAGAAGTCGAAGACGATCTCAGCCAGGGGCAGCTGGTAATGCAACTCGACACGATCCTCGCTCAGATAATCCATTCCCCGCATCGACCCACGCCGATCCTGACACAGCTCCATGATCGTGCCCGTAAACTCCGTAGGCGTCAGGATCGTAGCGTTGACAACCGGTTCGCGCACCTCCGCGATCTTGCCCTCAGGAAACTCACTTGGGTTATCGACGCGAACCAGCGTCCCGTCCTCCGTCACAACGTTGTAGACAACGTTCGGCGCGGTCGCGATCAGATCCAGATTAAACTCGCGCTCGAGTCGCTCGCGGATAATCTCCAGGTGCAGCAAGCCCAGGAATCCACAGCGGAAGCCGAAACCGAGTGCGGCCGAGGATTCCGGCTCGAAGGTCAGGGCAGCATCATTGAGCTGGAGCCGCTCCAGCGCGTCGCGCAGGTCCGGAAAGTCCGAACCATCAACCGGGTAAATACCGGAGAACACCATCGGATTCGGATCACGGTAGCCCGCGAGCGCATCGGTTGCCCCACGCACCTGACTGGTGACGGTGTCACCGACGCGGGATTGACGCACGTCCTTGACGCCCGTGATGAGGTAGCCGACCTCGCCGGCACCGATCCCCTCTTCGGGCTTCGGCTCGGGCGAGATAACACCGAGTTCAAGGAGCTCGTGGGTGGCACCCGTCGACATCATGCGCACACGCTGGCGGGTGGTAAGCACGCCGTCGACGACGCGCACGTACGTGACGACGCCCCGGTAGGTGTCGTAGACGGAATCGAAGATCATGGCGCGCGTCGGCGCATCGGGTTCTCCCGCGGGGGCGGGGACGACCTCGACAATGCGGTCAAGGAGGGCTTCGACGCCCTCACCGGTCTTGCCGGAGACCTTCAGGACTTCGTCTTCGTCGCAGCCAATTAGCTGGGCGACCTCGTGTGCGTACTTCTCGGGTTGCGCGCCCGGGAGGTCGATCTTGTTGAGGACAGGAATGATCGCCAGGTCGTTCTCGAGTGCCAGGTACAAGTTCGCCAAGGTCTGGGCTTCGATCCCCTGGGCGGCGTCGATAAGAAGAACCGCACCCTCGCAGGCTGCCAGGGAGCGGGACACCTCGTAGGTGAAGTCCACGTGCCCGGGAGTATCGATCATGTTGAGCGCGTAAGGGGTGTCCTCGTGCGCCCACGGCATGCGCACCGCCTGACTCTTGATTGTGATGCCACGCTCACGTTCAATGTCCATGCGATCCAGGTATTGGTCGCGCATCTCGCGAGCCTCGACGACACCGGTGAGCTGAAGCATACGGTCCGCAAGCGTCGACTTCCCATGATCGATATGGGCGATGATACAAAAGTTACGAATCTGCGCCTGCGGGGGTGCGGGACGGGCGAATCTGTTCCTGCTGCGCGGGCGTGGGGATGGGCACGTGTACCTCCGTGAAGTCGTTAACCTCCTTATCGTCCCATTGGCGAGGCCTTTTGTGCTAGTTATGCGTCCGGGAGGTCGCGCACAGTCTCCCAGACTCACGCTCGTTTTTCCCTACTGGAAGTCTTTCTCCGTGAGACCAGATTCGGCGATCATCGCGATAGCCTCGCTCATGTCCACGTCTGCCCAGTCATCGGGATGATCATCCTTCAGTTTCCGCGCGATGGACATCGCAGTGTCCTCGTCTCCACGCAGGGTGGCCAGGGTCAGCAAAATCGTGCGAATGCGCGCCGTGAGTTCGTCTCGATCTCCAAGGTATCTGCGGCAGTCCTCCGCCAGGACAGTCCACAGTTGTTCCCCCACCGCGCGATCTCCTCCCATCCAGGTGTTACGCGCGATCTCACTGCGCAGACGCAGAACCCGCCAATCGCCATGGTCGACGAAGCGTAGCAAAATGTCCATATTGGTTTCGTACAACCGGATCGCCTCCTCGTACTGACGGTCAGCAGAGAGCACTTCTGCGAGGTTGTCGCGCACAGTCAGCACCGTCATGTCCTCCTCGTCGCACTGGTGTTCCATGTCAGCAAGGAGTTCGCGATACACGCGCGCGGCACGCGCCCACTTGCCGGTGTTCTTCCACGGCATGGCAGAGTTATTTCGAATCGCGAAGGCGATCTGCGGGTCCAGGTTCGGGCAATTTTTAACATCGCACACCAGGGCCGAGAATTTACGGGCCGCCATGTCCGCATTTCCCAGGACGGCAAGCCAGTATGCTTCTGAGTTGCGAAGCATGAGGATGAGAGGATGATCGCGTTCGAGGCGGCTAGCACCCAGCCGGGCGGCATCCGCCGCAACCTTGCGACACTGTTCGTATGCACCGAGGCTGGCATGCCAGTCGACGCAGAGCTTGGCTGCCTCGAGGCGCAGCTCCATCGAAGCAGCGTCGTTACCGAACACATCGCGCGCTTGAGCGAGCGCACGATCGATCCTACCCGAAGCGGCGCACCGCAAGGCTCCCCTGAGCGAGGCGCGGGCCTCCATTTCGGCGTCCGTTGCGCCCAGAGCGCTCGCCTGCCCGAAGGAGTCCAGTGGGATACTCACCCCGTGGATTGATGTGGCCGACATTGTTGTCACCCGTCTTTCAGTCAAAGGTTTATCTACGAACATATCTAGAGTGGTACCGACATATAACCACTGTCACGCGTTGGAAAGAACCCTGTGCATAACTCACCTCTCCGACCACCTGTGGATAACCAGTGTTCGATGCGTCTCACGTATGCTGGTGCCATGAGTTCATTCGTCAACGGAGTTCTGCACGCACTCGTCGGGTTCATTTCGACCATGAACTCCCCAACCAACACCGACTCGACGACAACTCTCCCACAGCCCCGTCCTCACCCGCCCACGCAGCCCTCCGCCCCCACTCCTAAGCCCGCGCAGCGCGCCCACACGCGCACCAGCACGCATCAGGACCCCGCCACGTCGAACAGGCCCCACACCTCCATCCGCGAAGCCAGCATCGCCGACGCTCTCGCCCACGCCTCGTACCAGCCGATCATGGACGGTGACGCCGACCCTGGCGAGGTCGTGTGGACGTGGGTGCCCTACCAGGAGGACACGTCCGTCGGCAAGGACCGCCCCGCCGTCGTCATCGGCGCCCAGGGTGAGGGCGTCTACCTCCTGCAGCTGACCAGCAAGGACCATTCGCGCGACGCAGCCGAGGAGGCCGCCGCCGGACGCTACTGGTTCGACATCGGATCGGGCGCGTGGGATCCGAAGGGCCGCCCCTCCGAGGTGCGCCTCGATCGCGCCCTGTGGGTCAAGGCCACCGACGTGCGCCGCGAAGGCTCGATCCTGCCGGAGGTCACGTGGCGACGCATCATTGACGCGCTCGAGGAGCACCGGCGCACCCACGGCGGCTAGCGCACCAGGTCGCCACCGCGCCGGCCGCGACGCGCGCTCACGCCCGGGCGACCGCACCCACGTGACCGACCTTACGAGGCATTGGCGGGCTTCGGGGCATGACGCGGGGCCCGCTGCTGGTATGCTTGGTCGTTGGACTCCCGGCCTGGTCGGGCAGGGGGTCTGGTTAGGACCGTTTGCGGGTGTCCCCACGCCTAAGTCCCGGTCTTGACACAGCCCTCACCGACCCTGTCAGACATACATCAAGGAGAAATCCGACTGTGGCAAACATTAAGTCCCAGAAGAAGCGCATCCTCACCAACGAGAAGCGCCGCGTTCGTAACCAGTCCGTGAAGTCCGAGCTGAAGACCCTGGTCCGTCACACCCGTGAGGCCGTCGAGGCCGGCGACAAGGACAAGGCTCTCGCCGCTCTGCGCATCGCTTCGCGCAAGCTGGACGTCGCCGTCTCCAAGGGCGTCATCCACAAGAATCAGGCCGCGAACCGCAAGTCCAAGCTTGCTCGTCGCGTCGCCTCGATCGCTGACTGATCGCAGACGCTTTCGTTTGACGCATAGCGGGTCGCCCTTCGGGGCGGCCCGCTGTCGTATATTCATTCCCTACTTCGTCACCTGGCAAATAACCTCACGTTGCGAGCAGCGCCCACCACGCCAGGCGCCCGGAAACACCCCACCCGCACGTGGCAACACACGAGCACACGACGAAGCCCCAGCCTCGTGCAGGACGAGGCCGGGGCTGAGCGGGCGGGCGGACGCCGCCCGTCCTAGTCGAGCTCGAAGGCGCCCGTGTACAGCTGGTAGTACACGCCCTTCTGAGCGATCAGATCGTCGTGGCTGCCGCGCTCGATGATGCGCCCCTGCTCCAGGACCATGATCGCGTCCGAGTTACGCACCGTGGAGAGGCGGTGGGCGATCACGAAGACCGTGCGTCCCTCCATCAGGTTGTCCATGCCCGCCTGCACGAGTGCCTCTGTGCGCGTGTCGATCGAAGAGGTGGCCTCGTCCAGGATCATCGCCGGCGGATCGGCCACGGCCGCGCGGGCGATCGACAGGAGCTGTGCCTGGCCCTGCGACAGGTTCGAGCCGTTGCCCGTCAGCATCGTGTCGTATCCGTCCGGCAGACGCCGGATGAAGGAGTCCGCGTTAGCCAGCTTCGCGGCCTCAATGCACTGCTCGTCCGTGGCGTCCAGGCGGCCGTAGCGGATATTCTCCATGACTGTGCCCGTGAAGAGCTTGACGTCCTGCAGGACGACGCCCAGGGAGCGACGCAGGTCCGACTTGCGGATCTTGTTGATGTTGATGCCGTCGTAGCGGATCTTGCCGTCGGCGATGTCGTAGAAGCGGTTGATCAGGTTCGTGATCGTCGTCTTGCCGGCACCCGTCGCGCCCACGAAAGCGATCTTCTGGCCGGGCTTCGCCCACAGGGAGATGTCGTGCAGGACCTCCTTCTTGCCGTCGTAGGAGAAGTCCACGCCCTCCATGACGAGCTCGCCGCGCAGGCGCGTGTAGGTGACGGTGCCGTCCGCCTGGTGGGGGTGACGCCAGGCCCAGATTCCGGTACGTTCCTCGGTCGGCTCGACCGAGCCGTCGGGCAGCTCGCGGGCCCTCACGAGGGTCACGTAGCCGTGGTCCTCCTCGGGCTCCTGGTCGATGAGGGCGAACACGCGGCCCGCCCCCGCCATGCCGAGCGCGATCATGGGCACCTGCATCGACATCTGTCCGATCGTCTGCGAGAAGTTACGGACCATGCCCAGGAAGGACACGACGATTCCGACCGTGATGACGTCGATGCCGACAAGGTGGATGTTCGGCGTCTGTTCCAGGATCATGATGCCGCCGACGATCGCGACCACGACGTACATGATGTTGCCGATGTTGCCCAGGGCGGGCATCAGGACGTTGCCGTAGATGTTGGCCTTCTGGGAGGAGTCGAAGAGCTTCTGGTTGTACTCGACGAACTCGTTCTTGGCGTCCTGCTCGTGGTTGAAGACCTGGACGACCTTCTGGCCGTCCATCATCTCTTCGATGAAGCCCTCTTCGTCAGCCAGGGCCGCCTGCTGCGCCTTCATGAAGCGCCCCGAGAGGCCACCGAGCTTGCCCGTCAGGAAGGCCATGAGGGCGCCCACGATGAGGACGACGAGGAAGAGCCACACCGAGTAGTAGAGCATCGTGGCGATGAGCACGACGATGGTCAGGCCCGACTGGATGAGTGTCGGGATCGACTGACCGATCAGCTGGCGGATCGCGTCTGTATCGTTCGTGTAGGTCGACATGATCGCGCCGTGCGGATGCGTGTCGAAGAAACGCAGGGGCAGGCGCTCCATGGAGTCGAACATGTCGTCTCGCATGTGCTTGAGCGTCCCTTGGGTCACGATCGCCATGGCGCGGGTGTAGATGAAGCTACCGATGACGCCGGCGCTGAAGATGACGCCCATGGTGACGACGAGGCGCACGAGCGTTGCGCGCACAGCGTCAAAGCCGCTCTCGAGGCCCGGCGTCACGACATTATCGACGATCTGCTGCATGAAGATCGAGCCGACGGCCGAGGCCACGGCGGACGTAATGATGCACACGACTGTCAGGCTGATACGCACCGGGTAATGGCGGAAGACGTATCGCAGGAGACGACCGAAGGGACGATCGATGCCTTCGAGCTTCTCGCCATCGTCGATCCGGGAGTTGCGCGTGCGCGCCATGTCAGGCCACCTCGCTTTCGCTCGCGGCGTTCTGGGACTCGTAGATCTCGCGGTACTCCCCGCCCGCCGCCATCAGCTCGTCGTGGGTGCCACGTTCCTTGATACGACCGTCGTCGAGCACGATGATCTGGTCGGCGTGGCTCACCGAGGACAGACGCTGGGCGATGATGATGGTCGTCGTGCCCGGGATCTCGGTCTCGAAGGCACTTCGGATCAGCGAATCCGTCCTGGTGTCCACCGCGGAAGTGGAGTCGTCCAGGATGAGGATTTTGGGGTTCTTCAGGAGCGCGCGTGCGATGCACAGGCGCTGCTTCTGGCCGCCGGAGACGTTGGTGCCGCCTCGCGCGATGACGTAGTCGTAGCCGCCGGGCAGCTGCTGGATGAACTCGTCGGCCTGCGCGAGCTTGCAGGCGCGGACGATCTGTTCGTCGGTGGCCTCCGGGTTTCCCCAGCGCATGTTGTCCTTGATGGTGCCGGAGAAGAGCACGTTCTTCTGCAGGACCACGGAGACGGCGTCGCGCAGGGCGCTCAGGTCGTAGTCGCGCACGTCGCGCCCGCCGACCTTCACGGAGCCTTCGGAGACGTCGTAGAGTCGGCAGATCAGCTGGATGAGCGAGGTCTTGGAGGAGCCCGTGCCGCCGACGATACCGAGCGTTTGCCCGGATTCGACGCGTAGGTTGATGTCGGACAGCGCGTTTTCTTCGGCGCTCGCCGAATACTTGAAGGACACGTCCTCGAAGACGACGGAACCATCCGCAACATCGGTCGCGCCGTTCTCAGGTGACGTCAGCGACGGCTCGTGGTTGAGGACCTCTGCGATACGATGCGCGGACTCGGCGGCCATCGTCGTCATGACGAAGATGAAGGCGAGCATCAGCATATGTGTCAGAATCTGGATGCCGTAGGTGATGAGCGCGGTCAGTCCACCCTTCGTCAGCTCGGTCGCTCCCGAGTTGATAATGATCGAGGCGCCCACGTAGTCGACGGCCGTGATCGCGGCGAAGATGAAGAACATCATGACGGGGCTGTTGAGCGCGATGAGCTTCTCGGCGTTCGTGAAGTCCTTGCGCACGTCCTGCGAGGCAGCGCGGAACTTGGTGGTCTCGTAGTCCTCGGTGACGAAGGACTTCACCACGCGAATCGCCGCAACGTTCTCCTGGACGGAGTTGTTCAGGGCATCGTACTTCTTGAAAATACGGCGGAAGATCGGGAAGGCGATGAGCACGATGGCTGCCAGGATGATGGCGAGCACCGGCACCATGCCGAGGAAGATGAGGGCCATCTGCACGTTGATACGCCACGCCATGACGATCGAGAAGACGATCATGAGGGGCACACGCACGGCGATGCGGATGAGCATGCCGAAGGCGTTTTGCACGTTGGTGACGTCCGTGGTCATGCGGGTGACCAGCGAGGACGTGGAGAAGCGGTCGATGTCGGCGAAGGAGAAGTCCTGCACCTTAAAGAAGAGATCCTGGCGCAGGTTCTTCGCCAGGCCCACCGAGGCGGTCGCCGCGAAGCGTGCGGAGAGGATACCGCAGGCAAGCGAGGCGAAGGCCAGCCCGGTCAGGATCAGGCCCAGGCGCATGACGGGACTCAGGGATACGCCGTCGAGTGCATCTACGAGCGAGACCATGGTGAGCGGGATCAGGCACTCGAGGATGACCTCCCCGATGATGAACAGCGGGGTCAGGATCGAGGCGGTCTTAAATTCGCGTAGCCTCCCCACCAGTGTGCGGATGGTTTTCATGTATCTCCTCTTCGTTCCCTACGGGCGTCCGATAGACGAGGCCGGGGCAGCTTTCAGCGCCCGTGCAGCCTGCAGATGGTGATAATGGCTTTTTCGATGGCGCGCTGCGGGTCCCGCGACGCACCCTTTGTTTCGGCGTCTGCCGTGGCGATGGCGCCGAAGGCCCCTGCCAGCGAGGCGTCGGACCAGCCGCGCAGCTCGCGCCGGGCCCGATCGACCTGCCAGGGCGCCATCTTGAGCGCGGAGGCGGCCCCGCCGATGGATACCTTCGCCATGGCGCGGAACTTCATCGCCAGGGCGGCGACGAGCACCTGCGGGGCGATGCCGGTCGCGAAGGCGTGCCGGGCGAGGGTCAGGGCTTTCGCGGAGTTGCCGGCGACAGCGGCGTCAGCCACGTCGTAGCCGGTGGCCTCGACGCGTCCCGCCTGGTAGCGGCGCACGTCCTCGAGTGTGATGCGCCCGCTCACGTCGGAGAGCAGCTGGGACAGGGCGCCCGCCATGGCACGGGGGTCGTTGCCGAGCGCGTCGACGAGGGCCTGCTGCGCCTCGGTGTCCATCTGTCGGCGGGCGGCCCGCACGTCGGAGGCGATGAGGGCCAGCTTGTCGCGGTCGTTTTTGAGCGGATCGGCGGGGATCACCGGCCACTTGGCCTTGGCGATCGCGTCGGTGACCTTCTTTCCGCGGGCGTTGCCGCCCGGGTGCGCGAGGAACAGCCATACGTCGGGCGCGGGGGCGGCCGCGTAGGCGATGAGGTCGGCGGCGAGCGCGTCGCTCATGGTCTCCAGGTCCCGGATGATGACCATGCGGGATTCGCCGAACAGGGAGGGCGAGGCGATGACGTCAATCTGCCCCGCCTGGTAGGTGGCGGCGTTGATGTCCGTGCGTTCCAGGTTCGGGTCGGCCTGGTAGGCCAGGGTGCGCAGCCGGTCGAGGGCACGGTCGACGAGGAGCCCCTCGGGCCCCTTAATCAACACGATGGGCGCCAGCGTGATCTGGGCTGGTGCCGCCGGGCGCGATCCGCGTGCTGCCACGTCTGCCTGCCTTTCGACGCGATAGTAACTCCCTAAGTCTGCCACCGCGGGCGCTCATCTGCGTCTGCCTTTGCCCTGGGCGGACACAAGCCGTGGCAGGTGTCACCCACGTTGCACACTGCATGGGCACAACTCACGCAGGTACGTGTTGACATGCGATGAGCGATCACACGCCGAGGTCTCCGTGGAAACCCGGGCGCGTGTCACCGGTCGCTCAAAGTTCCCCGGCCTCGTCCACGAGTGGACGCACCCAATGCTGCCACGCGCGCCACGAAGCCCAGCCGACACCAACGCACACGTACAGGCTCAGCACAGTTCCCACTCCCCCAGGCACCTGCGTTCTCGAACCGGGCAAAGCGGCGAAGAAACGTGCACAGTCGGCGATCCAGCCGGTCGCCCAGGAGGCGACGTGCGCGCAGGCGCTCGACGTGGGAGGGCTGATCGGAGCGAGGAGGGCGCCCGACAGGCCCGCGAGCGTGGCCACGGGCACCGCGGGCTCGGCGGCGACGTTGGCGGCAATCCCCCACACGGGGACGGTGCCGGACAGGGAGACGATCAGGGGGGCGGTGAACAGCTCGGCCAGGGCGGGCACGCACACCAGTTCGGCCAGGCGGCGCAGGACTTTCCCGATCCGCGTGTCGCCCCTGACGCGCCGCTTGGCCCCTCGTGCGAGAGCGGCGGCGGGTCCCACGACGGCCAGGGCCGCGAGCGCGGACAGCGCGAATCCGTAGGACCGGGAGGCCCAGGGGTCGATGAGGAGTGTCGCGGTGACGACCGAGCACAGCGCCGCGATGGCTTGTCCCTCGCGCCCGAGCACCAGGCCCAGGGAGGCGACTGAGGCGACGCAGACGGATCGGAGCACGGATGCTTCGGGGCCGACGAGGATGACGATGGTGGCCAGGACGAGGATCGTTGCTCCGACGCGCAGGGGCTTGCGCGCGGGCAGGAGGAGGTTGAGGGTGGCCAGGATGATGACGATGTGGGAGCCGGACACGGCCGTCAGGTGTGTGAGCGAGGTAGCTTTCATAGCGTCTGCCAGATCGGAGGGAACCAGGCGGTCATCGCCAATCGACATGCCGGGAACGAGTCCACGCGCGTCGCGCGGCAGGCTACCGCATGCACTGCCGAAGGCCCGGTGTGTTTCTCGCCTCCAGGCATCAAGACCACCCGGGCGCCAAAGCAGTTGAGTTTTCCTCGCGCGAATCACCCCCACGGAGGGTGGCCGGGCAGCGAAGGAGGTATCCAGGCTCCCCTCAAGCTGATACACGTCACCGCGCGCGCCGTCACGCCACCCCGGGGCGCTGACCAGTGCAGTCGCGTTGGATGTGAGCCATCGCTGGCCTACCTCAACGGCGAGGATGCGCACTCGCGCTCGACTCCGCCTTGAGAACCCCGACGAGGCTGGTGTCGGGTCGCGGAGCAGACGGACCCGCACGTGCACGGGACTTTCGTCGCTGCGGGCGGGGTCCAAGAGAGAGGATTGGCCGGCCGCGGAGGCGACCGCAAGCGCGCAGGCGGTGGAGGCGAGGAGGAGCGTTGCGGCAAGCCGCGCTGACCGGGAAGGGGTGAGCGCGTGGCGGGGTGGCAGGGCATGTCGTCGGTTCCACGCGTAGGAGGCGGCGCTCGACAGGGCCGCGAGCGCACACAAAACGATCGCTGGCCGTGCTACGGGGTGAGCGGTGGCCCACCAAGTGGCCGCCCACGTCGCGACAGCCGCGGGCAGTAGGCGCAGGTCGATCATGCGAGGGGCGCTCTGGTCGGTGACTTGGTGCGCTCGCTTGCCAGCTCCAGGGGAGGGCTGATGAACGGTTGTTGGTTGCGGCGACTGTGCGATGGGAAGGAGTTCCTCGCCACCTGTCTCTTCTCCCTCGATGTCATTACTCATGGGCAGACCCCCGGTCGTATTTTCTCGATGAGAGATGGGCCGATGCCGGGAATGTCGTCGAGGGAGTCGACGGAGGGAATGTGCGGGTGGGTTGCTCGGTAGTCGATGATGCGCGAGGCCAGAGCGGGTCCGATTCCGGGCAGTGTTTGCAGTTCGGTGGCGGTGGCTGTATCGAGGCGGATGCACGCGGCATGGGTGTTGTCTTCGCTGCCCGGCGCGAGAGGCGGGGATTCACCGGCGACTGCGACGTGAATATGCTCGCCGTCGACGAGGGGGCGGGCGAGGTTGATGGTGGTCAGGTCGGCACCGTCGAGTGCCCCGCCCGCTGCGGTGATGGCGTCTGTGACACGTGAGGATGCGGGCAGGGTGAGGACACCGGGTGTGGCGACTGCTCCCGAGACGTACACGACGACCTGCTCGGTGGGAGCGGTGACGGTTGCTGTGGGGTTGAAGCGCTCGTCCCTGTTGTCCTCGTGCGGCGTTTCCTCGGCCTGTCGTTCGGCTGATTGTTCGGTTGCTTGCTGGTTTGCGCGCGCCAGTTCGGTGGACCGCGCGTGCCGCCACACGCCGATGAGGGCGAGTGCGACGAGCACGACTAGGAGCGCGGCGACGGTGGCACTTCCGGGCAGTAGCCGTACGGCTCTCGGTTCGGGTGGTTCGTCGTCGTCTCTGATCGCACTGTCGTAGAAGGCCTTGGTCAGGGCAGTCATCTTGCGGCGCGCGAGCCATCGTGAGAGGTTCATCCTTCGACGCTAGGCCCAAGGCATCGAGGATGTCACGCCGCAAATGCTCCCCTGTGGATAGCCGCGATGGGGCGTATTCCCCTGTGCATAAGAGTCACGAGGTTATCTTGTTCGTCCAGGAGGGCATGGCGCGGGCGTCCCGGGGGTGCTGGTGTGGTAGCGATCAAACCGCGACGCACGCAAGCGCAAAAGAGCGTTTTTCGTTGTTTTCCGCGACGAGGCCGGAGCGAGGTTGTTCGACAGGGCCATCCAACCCCGACCTCGTCTCACAGTTCGACCACTGCACCAAGAGAAGGCAAAACACGGGTAGGCTGCCTGGCAAGTGACCAACGCACGCAGGGAGAAGCTCATGCGCATCGGGTTTATCGGGACGGGAGCCATGGCGCAGGCCATCGCTCGCGGCGCCGTTGCGTCCGGTGTCGATCCCGCGACGCTGGTCTTCTCCAACCGCACGCCCGACAAGGCCTGCGACCTGGCGGACGAATTGGGGGCGGTAGCCGCGTCCTCGAATGTGTCCTTGGCCCGCCAGGTCGATGTCGTCGTTCTGGCCGTCAAGCCGAAGGACCAGCGTACGGTCATCAAGGAGATCGCCCACACCGTGGTCGGACGCCCCGACGCGTGCGTCGTGTCCCTGGCTGCGGGGCGCACTCTCGACCAGATTACGCAGGACTTTGGTGCGGGGATTCCTCTGGTGCGCGTCATGCCGAACGTGGCGGCCACCGTTAGACAGTCCATGACGGCCCTGACGGCCACCCGCACCACCGACGATCAGGTCAACGCCGTGCGTGACCTCATGAACTCGGTTGGGCGTACCGTTCTCATCGACGAGGATTATTTCCCTGTGTTCCAGGCACTGGCCTCGTGCTCGCCGGCCTGGTATTTCCATATCATTGATTCTTTCGCACGCGCGGGCTTGAAGTATGGGCTGTCCAAGGACAGCGCCGTCGAGATCGCTGCGCAGGCGATGGCGGGGTCCGCCGCACTGCTCCTCGCCGAGCGCGAGACGGGAACGATCCCCGCGCAACTCATCGACCGGGTGACGAGCCCCGGCGGTACCACGATCGCAGGATTGCTGGCCGCCGAGGAAGGTGGTTTGTCGAGTGCACTGGTAGGTGCCGTCGACGCCTCCATCCACGCCGATTCCCATCTCGGCTGACACCACCTGCCGCGATGCGGCTTACTTTCCCCCTCATTTGGTGCACTCGCGCACCCTCAACACAGGAACGCTCATGTTGCTTTTCAACGCAGTCGTGCTCTCCGTGATCGTCATGCTGGTCCTCAGCATCGCTCGCGTGCACGTCGTCATCTCTCTTTTCGTCGCCTCACTGGTGGGTGGCCTGGTGGCCGGAATGGGTCTTTCCGGTACGATGGTTGCTTTTCAGGAAGGCCTTGCCGGTGGTGCCAAGATCGCCCTGTCCTATGCGCTTCTGGGCGCGTTCGCTATGTCGGTCGCTCACTCGGGTTTGCCTCGCCTGCTGGCTAATTGGATCATCAAAAAGCTGCGCAACGCTGATCAGTCTAATTCGGCGCGTGTGGCGCGCTCCGCGAAGTGGGGCATCCTCGGTGGTGTCCTCATCATGGGCGTGATGAGTCAGAACCTGATCCCGATTCACATCGCGTTCATTCCGCTGCTGGTGCCTCCGCTCATTGGCGTCATGAACGAGCTGAAGATGGACCGACGCCTGGTGGCCTGTGCGATCACGTTCGGTATTGTCACCACCTACATGTTCGTGCCGATTGGCTTTGGTCGTATCTTCCTGCACGACATTCTCTACAAGAACATTGAGGACGCTGGCCTGCCCGTCGAGGGCGTCGTCAACCCGATGGCTGCCATGGCCATCCCCGCCGCCTCAATGGCCGTGGGTTGCTTCATTGCCCTCTTCGTCTCCTACCGGAAGCCGCGCGAGTACGAGCAGCGCGAAACTGAGTTCAGCACGAATGACGACAAACCTGTCAGCATGATGAAGGCTTGGGCTGCCGTCATCGCCCTCGTTGCCTGTTTCGTCATCCAAGCTGTCATGACCAAGATGGACTCTGAAGCGGACCCGCTTCTCGTGGGTGCACTCGTGGGCCTGTGCCTCATGCTCGCTATGCGAGTCGTGCCGTGGCAGCAGGCGGATGACGTCTTTTCGGGTGGTATGCGGATGATGAGCCTCATCGGCCTCATCATGATTACTGCCCAGGGGTATGCGGCGGTGTTGAAGGAGTCGGGCCAGATCGAGCCGCTTGTTCAGCAGACTTCCGCGATGTTCAACGGTTCGAAGGCTCTGGCCGCCATGATCATGTTGCTGGTCGGTTTGGTGATCACGATGGGTATCGGCTCGTCTTTTTCAACGCTGCCGATTATTTCCGCGATCTACGTTCCGCTGTGTATGACATTGGGTTTCTCCCCTGTCGCGACCGTCTCTATTATCGGTACGGCTGGTGCCCTGGGTGACGCGGGTTCACCTGCGTCGGACTCGACGCTGGGTCCGACAGCTGGTCTGAGCGTGGATGGTCAGCACGACCACATGCGGGACACGGTCATCCCAGAGTTCATTCACTACAACATTCCGCTGCTCATTGGCGGCTGGATCGCCGCGATGGTTCTGTAATACCGTCTCTCATTGACGAGGCCGGGGCTGGGTTCACTGCTGAGGTGGCCTGGCCCCGGCCTCGTTTGTTGGTCGTCGCGTTCGCTCTCTCCACCAAAAGTCGCACGTAATTCCGTTACTACCCTTGATGAACCATGAAGAAGTGACACGAATGCCCGTCGAATTACGTGCGAAAGTAACGATGCGCCCACAACGGCGGCCCCGGCCTCGTGTGAGCAACCCGCACCCGCCGCGTCGGCGCTGCGTTGGACCGGCGCACCTGCACAAAAGTACGCTAGTGAGGCAAACAGTCCACGACTCGGATGGAGACAACTCAATTATGGCCATGAACACCCGTGCGCAGGCGCCTCGCGTGCCCGACCGCGCCGCCCCCGAAGGCCTCGAAGCGAAGTGGGGTGAGGCCTGGGAGGACCAGGGCACCTACGCTTTTGACCGCACCGCGACGCGCGAGCAGGTGTACTCGATCGACACTCCCCCGCCGACGGTATCCGGCTCCCTGCACATCGGCCATGTGTTCTCCTACACGCACACCGACGTCGTGGCCCGCTACCAGCGCATGATGGGCAAGTCCGTGTTCTACCCGATGGGGTGGGACGACAACGGCCTGCCGACCGAGCGCCGCGTGCAGAACTACTTCGGCGTGCGCGTGGATGCGACGCTGCCCTACGACCCCGATTTTGAGCCCCCGCACGTGGGTGGCGACGGCAAGTCGATCAAGGCTCGCGACCAGAAGCCGATTTCCCGTAAGAACTTCGTGGAGCTGTGCGAGCGCCTCACGGTCGAGGATGAGGCTCAGTTCGAGGCGCTGTGGCGCTACCTGGGCCTGAGCGTGGACTGGAAGCAGAACTACCAGACGATCGGCGCGCGTGCCCGCAAGGTCGCCCAGGCCGCTTTCTTGCGTAACCTGGCGCGCGGCGAGGCCTACCAGGCCGAGGCCCCGGGCCTGTGGGATGTCACCTTCCAGACGGCGGTCGCCCAGGCTGAGCTGGAGAGCCGCGAGTACCCGGGCTTCTACCACCGCCTGGCCTTCCACATCACGGACGCCGAGGCCGCCGCGAAGGCTGCCGCCGCCGGTGCGCCCGTCGAGGACGGCGTGGACGTGTGCATCGAGACGACGCGTCCCGAGCTGCTGGCCGCCTGCGTCGCCCTGATCGCCCACCCGGACGACGAGCGCTACAAGCCGCTGTTCGGCACGACGGTCGCCTCCCCCGTGTACGGCGTTGAGGTGCCGATCCTGCCCCACCCCGAGGCGGAGATGGACAAGGGCGCGGGCATCGCGATGTGCTGTACCTTCGGCGATACGACCGACATCGACTGGTGGCGTGACCTGGAGCTGCCGCTGCGCGCGATCCTGCGCAAGGATGGCCGCATCATCACCGAGACCCCCGAGTGGATCACGACCGATGCGGGCCGCGCGGCTTTCGAGGAGATCACCGGTAAGACGACGTTCTCCGCGCGCGAGGCCGTGGTGGCGGCTCTGCGCGAGTCGGGCGAACTGAAGGGCGAGCCGACCAAGACGATGCGTCAGACGAACTTCTTCGAGAAGGGCGACAAGCCCCTCGAGATCGTCACCTCGCGCCAGTGGTACATCCGTAACGGTGGCCGCGCGTGGACGAACCCGGCCTCGGGCAAGGATCTGAACGAGGAGCTCATCGGTCGCGGCCGCGAGCTGGAGTTCCACCCCGACTTCATGCGTGTGCGCTACGAGAACTGGGTGAAGGGCCTGAAGGGCGACTGGCTGGTGTCGCGTCAGCGCTTCTTCGGCGTGCCGTTCCCGCTGTGGTACCGCGTGGACGCGGACGGCCAGGTGAACTACGACGACATCATCACCCCGTCTGAGGATCAGCTGCCGGTCGATCCGTCGACGGACGTGCCGGAGGGCTTCACGGAGGATCAGCGCGGCGTGGCCGGCGGCTTCGTGGGCGAGCTGGACATCATGGACACGTGGGCGACGTCCTCGCTGTCCCCGCAGCTGGCGTGTGGCTGGCTGGATGACGAGGATCTGTTTGCTCGCACGTACCCGATGGATCTGCGCCCGCAGGGCCAGGACATCATTCGTACCTGGCTGTTCTCGACCGTCGTGCGCGCGGACCTGGAGTTCGGTGCGCTGCCGTGGAAGCACGCGGGCCTGTCGGGCTGGATCCTGGATTCGGACCACAAGAAGATGTCGAAGTCCAAGGGCAACGTCGTGACCCCCATGGGCATCTTGGAGAAGTACGGGTCGGATGCCGTGCGTTACTGGGCGGCGTCGGCTCGCCTGGGCTTGGATGCGGCGTTCGACGAGCAGCAGATGAAGATTGGTCGCCGCCTGGCGATCAAGGTGCTGAACGCGTCGAAGTTTGCGCTCACGATGGGCGGCGAGGGCGCGGCGATCGATCTGGATCCGGCGCTGGTGACGGTGCCGCTGGATCGTTCGGTGCTGGCGGCGCTGGCTTCCGTCATTGACGAGGCCTCGGCTGCCCTGGCGTCTTACGAGCACTCTCGCGCGCTGGAGGTCACGGAGTCGTTCTTCTGGACGTTCTGCGACGACTACCTGGAGCTGGTCAAGGAGCGCGCCTACAACCGTGATGGCGCGTGGGACGAGGCTTCGGCTGCGTCTGCCCGTGCGGCTCTTGCGATTGTTATTGATAACGTGGTGCGTCTGCTGGCCCCGTACCTGCCGTACGTGACGGAAGAGGTGTGGAGCTGGTACCGCGAGGGCAGCGTGCACACCGCGCCGTGGCCGGTCGCGTCCGACCTGGCTGGCGTCGAGGGCGATCCTTCGGTGCTGGAGGCCGCGTCGTCTGCTCTGATCGCGCTGCGTCGTGTGAAGTCTGAGGCGAAGGTGTCGCCGCGTACGCCGTTCCTGGCGGTGACGGTGCGCGCCCCGCAGGCTCAGGTGGAGGCTCTGGAGTCGGTGAAGGGCGACCTGGAGGCCGCCTCGAAGGCCGTGGGCGCCCTGACCGTGGCTGCCTCCGACGACGCTGAGGCCACCGAGGCCGTCGTCGAGTCCTTCGAGCTGGGCGAGGCTCCGGCCAAGCGCAAGAAGGCCTGACCTTTAAGCTGGCCTTGGGGGGCCGCCCGTGGAACACCACGGGCGGCCCCCTTCGTCGTACCTTCTCCCAACGACGACAACAAAACATCTGCGCAGGTAAGACACCGTTTATGACTTCAGGCAAATACATCAGGCAAACCGGTACCCACACCTGAGACCCACCGCACATCTACTTGTAAATTCTAGATAACCGCCAAACATCCACATGACTGAATCACCGGCACTTAGGCTACAACTGTCAACCGACAACCCAAGGAGGGGCAATGATTACAGAAGTAGACCTCGACGGCACACCCTGCTTCGCACCGGGAGCAACGCTAGAAAACCTGAAGAAGGTAAACTTCATCTTCGGACCGAACGGCTCTGGAAAGACTACACTTTCAAATATATTCCAAAATCCAAACAACCCAAGACTACAGTGGGAAGATCACACCGTAGGGACGACTTATGTATTCAATCGCGATTTTACCGCAAATGCTTTAGCAAGTAGCGCAAGACTACCAGGCGTATTCTTCATTGGAAAAGGAGCGGCAACCACTCAACAGGCTATCACCACACTCGAAAAGCGCATCAAGTCCGAACGAGAAGCCCTCAAGCAAGCAGACAAAGAGCATGAAGACTCAAAACTAGATGCTGCAAGGATTAGGGATCGCCTCAACGATACATCTTGGGAATTTAAAAAGAAAATTGACAATCAAAATCTCACCAACTGCCTAAAAGGCTCCATAGGGAGCAAAGCAGCCTTTACAGAGATGCTACTATCAATAAGTAGCAACACTGGGGAGAAAATGACACTAGATTCACTCTCAACGAGAGCCGATCAGCTATACGCTAGCGATCTAGCACCGATTTCAATTCCCAGTCTGACATGGAAACCCGAAACAGACGCCGATACCCTTGAGACACTATTAGCAACGGCAATCACATCGTCATCAGAATCAAAACTTCTCACCTTGATTCAACAATACAACCTATTTGACTGGATCGCTGAAGGACATAACCTTTGCGCAACAGTAGAACTAAAAGGAATATGCCCGTATTGCCAACAAAAGATCTCAAACGCAATTGAGACCGAATTGGAAGCACTCTTCGATAGGACATACAAACAGGCGAAACAAACAATAGTAGAGCTAGCACACAAATTCGACAGAGACTACGATTCTCTCAAGGGACTTTTCCAGACGATCAAAGCAGACGCAGAGTTAGTAGCTAAACTCAAGACACAGCTAGAGGATTTTGACACAAAGATCTTACAACTAGATGCCATCAACGCATGTATCAAACGCAAACTTGAACACCCATCGCAAGAAGTTTTACTTCCACTCTCCCTGAAAGAGCTACAGCTTCAGATCACAACAACACTACAACACTTTAAAGACGCATACGAACAGCATAATAGAGTGGCAAACAATTTAAATGCCGAAAGGCTCAAGCTTCGCAACGATCTCTGGTCTTGGCTCTCAACAAATGCGCTATCAACAGCTATCGCTCAATACAAATCCGAAATAGCGCAGGCACATGAGCTGATCGACAGCACACGAAATACACTCGATTTCTACGAGGATGCAGTTATCGCCACACAGAAAGAAATAGATCGCCACATTAGACAACTCCAAAACAGCAAGGAAGCTATGGAAATAATCAATTCAATGCTCCAAGACCTCGGATTCACTTCATTCAAACTCAGTTATGACAAATCCACAAAGGGATACAGGATAATTCGCCCAAATTCTTTAACCCAACCTGCGATATTGAGACACTATCTGAAGGCGAAAAGACAATCTTAACCTTTCTATATTTCATACTTGGGATCAACGATTCAGCCACCTGGCCAATCAACCAAGAACCTACCGTCATAATTGACGACCCAATTGCGTCAACAGATGCTCAATCGTTTTTTCTCGTCACACAATTCATTAGGCGCATCACACAATACCTCAAAAATGAAAGTAAATGCCCACAAGCATTCAAGATTTCACAATTGATTGTTTGCACACACAACACACGATTCCTTTCAGAGGCGAGCTACGATTGCAAGTTCGACAACAAGGCCAAAGACCCCTACGCACATTTTTACAGACTCGAAAAATACGCTAATGGAACCGTGGTTTCTAACGGAACAATCACCAATTACATTGATTCGGAGTATAATTTACTTTGGAATGAAATCAAAACATGCACAGATAAGTATGATCTACATTTACAAGGCGGACCCGCACCAGACTATCCACTTCTAGGAAATACAATGAGAAGGATCATTGAATCTTATTCAAAAATGTTGGGGAGCGGCGGAATTACAAAGCTCAGCAAACACGCTTCAATTGCAGTTTCAACACTTGTTGCATTTTGCAATTCAACGTCACACTCTGCAATTGACGCCGATTTGCACTCAATATTTACTTTGAGCACTCCGCAGCTACTCGGCGCTTTTCGACAATTCTTTGAGACAGAGTTTGAGAATGGCGCTCATTTCCCGCATTACTGCGCGATGATGGGAATCGATCTTGCACAACAGGGCTGGACTTATCCTCCGATTAACAGGCCGTAATTATTTCGTTGGATAGCCGAAGCAAAGCCGGTTCTCATGGGCCGCTCGTGGGAAACCACGGGCGGCCTCCTGTCTATCTCCAGCGTTGAAAGACGCAGCGCTATGCGCGGCTGATCCGCGCGTTTGCAGCTTAGGGTGAAGCCGGCCGGCTCTTCATAATTGAGGGTGTAGTTGGGGTCTGAATCCTCCGGTTTCGAGGAGGCAGCGGGTGATGTAGTGGGTGAGGTTTCGGAATCCGAGGGCAGAGCCGCGTAAGTGTTCGAGGCGGCCGTTGATGGCTTCGGTGGGGCCATTGCTGGTGTGGGGGTGGTCGAAGTAGGCCAGGATGTCCCCGGCTCGACGTTTGAGTGTCCTGCCCAGTGTGATGATCTCTGTGAGGGAGCGTGGCACGTCCGCGTCGCTGAGACGGTCTATTTCGGCTTGCATCAGGGCCTTACCTGCACTCGTGTCGGGCGCCCGGTAGGCGTCGATAATGTTCTGGTAGACGCTCCAGGTGACCTCGAGGGCGACGTGCTCGTCGCCGGAAAACAGGTCGAGTATCTGGTACTGCTGGCCTAGGGTGAGTAGGCAGGATCTGGTGTGGAGCATACGGCGGGCCTTGTACAGGGGATCTGTGGCGCGCCCGCGCCGGTGGTGAAGTTCTTGCTGGATGCGTCTGCGGCATTCATCGAGAGCATCTCCGGCCAGGTGCACGACGTGGAAGGGGTCCATGACCGCGGTTGCGTCTGGGAGTTCTTCGGCGGCGGCGCTTTTGAACCCGGTGAATCCATCCATCGCGACAATCTCAATGCGCTCGCGCCACGTGGCAGGCTGGGAGGCCAGCCAGGTTTTGAAGACCTGCTTGGAGCGGCCCGGGACCATATCCAACAGCCGGGAGGGACCGCTGCGATCATGGACGGGCGTCAAGTCCAAGATGACGGTGACGTATTTGTCGCCGTATGGGGTGTGGCGCCACACACGTGTTCATCCACGCCAATGACGCGCACGCCTTCGAACCGGGTCGGGTCGTTGATCAGTGAGCGCTGGCCTTCGGCCAGGACAGCAGTGTTAGCGGCTCTTCCAGGACACGCCCAAGGCCTGGGCAACGCGCGCCACCGTCAAATGGTGGACGACCAGCCCCGTGAGCGCCCAGCGCACCGCCGCCCGTGAGAGCTTCGCGCGCGGATCGGCCGCTTGGCTCATGTCTTGGCGCCACACGTGAGAACACCCCCGGCACCGGTAGGGGCGCACGCTCACATGCAAGATCGTGGGACGCCACCCGCAGGGCTCATGCGCCAAGCGCCTGACCACCGTGTCACGTGCCTCGCCCTGGCACCCGCAACGTCGACACCACCGGTCCTCACCAGTAATACGGCACGCCAACACTGCATGGTCTGGCCAAATGCGCTGGCCCGTCACTTCCAGGCCCAGGTCATCCAGGCGCGTGAACGCGCTCAGGTCAGGGCGATCAAAGATAGTATTGGGCATGTCGAGGTCTTTCGGATGGACGGTGTCGGAACCCCCATCATCGGAAGACCTCGACCCCTACCCGGCCACGACACGCCCAACCCCGCCAACAACACCTACACCCTCAATTATGAAGAGCCGTGAAGCCCTGGCAATCAAGACGCTCGACGAGTTCCTGGCGACCATCCCCGACGACGACAACCGTGAGCGGATGGTGGAGGTGTTGGACTGGGCAGCGCAGCACTACCCGGAGCTGGAGCTGCGCATCGCATGGAACCAACCGATGTTCACCCACCGCGGGACGTACATCATCGAGTTCTCGGCAGCCTCCAAGCACATGGCAATGGCCCTCGAGCGCTCCACCACAACTGACACACACGATCGCAACAAGTTGTACAATTAGTACATGTCAACCGCTACACTTTCCGAGTTTCGCCAGAACCAGGCACAGTACATCGCCGCCGCCCAAGTCGAACCCGTCGAGCTTCGCTCGCGCGGCGCGCAGACCCGAGCTGTCTTGGTCTCCCCCGCCTTCTACGAGGAGGCAATGGAAGCCCTCGAGGAACGTCGCGACCGACAGACACGAGACGAACTGGACCGATGGCTGCAAGAAGACCTCGCTCAGGCTGTTCGCGATTACGAGCAGCACCCGGACGATGTCTACACACTCGACGACATCCGCGCTGACCTGGGGCTGAAATGACCGGGCAACGCTTTCGCTTGGTCCTGACCAGCCAAGCCCGGCGACAGTTCAGAGAACTTCGACGCTCCATCGCGTCCATCAGCGGTTCCGAAGTCACAGCCCGCAACTACATGCGGGCGCTGACGGACTACATCGAGCAGCTCCCCGACTTTCCGCTACGCGGCCAGGCGTTCTCCTTGCATCATCCGGGCATGCGCATCATCGGATTCCGCAAAACCCTCCTCATCGCCTTCCTCGTGACCGACGACAGCGTCGTCGTCCTCTCAGTTCTTTCCACGCGCCAGTCCAGGCTGACACTCGAAGAAGCACTCACACAAGCCCTCGAATCCTTCCAACGTCAGCGCTGACCACGGAAAATCCAAAGCACGCCACCCGAAGGGCTTGCAACCACCCCTAAAGACGCTCCCTCTCCCCCACCCTACGGGCGCGTAGGATAGGGCCAGCAGCATCGCGCCGCTCAGGCCTCGCCCGGTGGCGCTCACTCAAGCCTCCAGGGAGCACGCATGACCACGAAGGAAACCCCGGCCTCGTCCAACGACGACGAGACGACGCAGACGCAGACGACCACAGACGTCACGACCGACACAACCGACGCGACCACCGACTCCGAGGAGGCTGTCCCCGCGACCGAAGCCCTCGAGTGGCACGCCCCCGTCATGGTGCGCATCGACGAGCACACGACGATCCCCCACCTGCTCAAAGAACGCGTGCAGCGCAGCGCCACCCGCCCACTGATCCTGCGCAAGATCGGCATCGGCGACACGTGGCGCTCCATCACGGCGCGCGAGTTCTACGACGAGGTGCACGCGCTCGCCGCCGGCCTCATCGCGCGGGGCCTCGAGCCCGGCGACCGGGTCGCGATCATGAGCCGCACCCGCTACGAGTGGACGCTCCTCGACTTCGCGTGCTGGGCGGCCGGCCTCGTCCCAGTGCCCATCTACGAAACCAGCTCCATCGACCAGGTCGCCCACGTCCTCGTCGACGCGGACGTCCACCTCATCATCACCGAAACCGTGTCCATGGCCGAAATCGTGCGCGCGGCCGCCCACAGAGAAAACCGGGAGAACACGCACGTCCTTTCCCTGGACTCCGAGGCCATCGAGACCCTCATCGCCGACGGCGCGACCGTCCCCCGCGACCGGGTCCTCGCCCGCTCCGACGCCCTCACCAAGGACGACATCGCAACCATCGTCTACACGTCAGGCACGACGGGCACGCCCAAGGGCACGGTCCTCAGCCACGAGAACTTCACGAACCTGTGCCTCAACGCCCACGCGTGGATGCCGGAAATCGCGGCGCACAAAAACTCGCGCCTCCTCCTCTTCCTGCCCCTCGCCCACGTCTTCGCGCGCTTCCTCCAAGTCTTCCAGATCAGCGGCAACGGCGTCCTCGGCCACGCGCCCAACATCAAGAACCTCCTGCCCGACCTGGCGTCCTTCCGCCCGAGCTACCTCCTCGTCGTCCCGCGAGTCCTAGAAAAAATCTACAACTCGGCGGACACGAAGGCGCGCGGCCCCAAGCGCAAAATCTTCCGCTGGGCAGCCAAGGTCGCGATCGCCTACTCCCAGGCCCTCGACACCCAAGAGGGCCCCTCCGCATCCCTCAAGGCCCAACACGCGCTGGCGGACAAGCTCGTCTACCAGCAGATCATCCGCCTCGTGGGCGGCAACGCGGACTACATCGTGTCGGGCGGCGCTCCCCTGGCCACCTGGCTCGCCCACTTCTACCGCGGCGTCGGCATCCCCGTCCTAGAGGGCTACGGCCTCACCGAAACGGTCGGCCCAGTCTCCGTGAACACGCCCCGCCTGTCCAAGATCGGCACCGTGGGCCCGGCCCTGCCGCCCATGTCCTTCAAGATCAGCGACGAGGGCGAGATCCTCCTCAAGGGCCCCAGCGTCTTCCAGCGCTACCACAACAACCCCGAGGCCACGGCCGCCTGCTTCACCGACGACGGCTGGTTCCGCACGGGTGACCTGGGCTCGTTGGACCGCGACGGCTACGTGTCCATCACGGGCCGCGCGAAGGAAATCATCGTGACGGCGGGTGGCAAGAACGTCGCCCCCGCCGCCCTCGAAAACCCGATGCGCTCACACCCTCTCATCTCCCAGGTCCTGGTCGTGGGCGACCAGCGCCCCTTCGTCGCCGCGCTCATCACGCTGGACGCGGAGATGCTCCCCGACTGGCTTGCCGCGCACTCCCTGCCCCCGATGAGCGTCGCCGAGGCGGCCACGAACGTCGAGGTCCTGGCCTCCCTCGACAAGGCCGTCGCCTCAGCGAACGAGCACGTCTCGCGCGCCGAATCAATCCGCAAGATCAAGGTCCTCACCACCGACTTCACGGAAGCAAACGGCCTGCTCACCCCCTCCCTGAAAGTCAAACGCGCCGAGGCCACGCGCCGCTTCGCCCCCGTCATCGACGAGATCTACGGCGGCCCCGTACAAAGCTGACGCACGCGCGACCTGCGCTCACATGAACGAGGCCGTGGCCGGCTCGCGCTCCCCCGATCGGTACCGGGATTGCTGAGATGGCCACGGCCTCGTGCGTGCCCGGCGGCTACTGCGAGGCGAGGGCCGCCGTCGGAGGCGTGCGCGCCGCACGGATCGCGGGGTAGAGCCCGGCGACGGCGCCGATGAGGAGAGTCGCGCCCAGGCCCGCGGCGATCACCCACCAGTGCAGGGTGGGCGGCCACCCGTAGGCGATACACATGCCCCACGTGACGCCCCCTCCGATGAGGCATCCGGCGACGCCCCCGAGGAAGGACAGGATGAGGGCCTCGGCCAGGAACTGGACGCTAATGTGTCCTCGCTTCGCGCCCAGCGACCGGCGCAGGCCGATCTCCTTGCGGCGCTCCAACACCGATATGATCATCGTGTTGGCCACGCCGATGCCACCCACCAGCAGGGCAATCGAGCCGACGCCCGCGAGCAGCGTCGTGAACGTCTGGTCGGCGGCGTTTTGCGCGGCCAGCGCGTCCGAAGGGCGCGACACCTTCAGGCCCGTAGCGCCCTGTGGCGCCAGGGTCGGCCCGAGAAGGGCCCGCACGTTCTCCACCTGGTCCTCGGCGCTTCGCTCGTAGATCGTCGTGGGCGTCTTACCCGCGTCGAAGAGGGAGGCGGCGGCGGGGATGCCGATGAGCGCCGTGTTGTCGAGCTCCTCGGCCAGGGGCGCGTGCTCCATGACGCCCAAGACTGTGAAGGATCGGCCTCCCAGCCACACCTGGGTGCCCGGCTCGACGACGCCGAGCAGCTGCGCGGCCTTCGATCCCAGCACGACGCCCGGGTAGCGGGCGGTCGCGTCGTTGAGCCACACGCCGTGCTTCATCTGCCCGGAGACGACCTCCAGCAGGTTCGTGTCCGCGGCCATCGTGATGATGCCGCCCGTCGCGTTCGGGTCCGACAGGCGCGAGCGGTAGACGGACACACCCGACAGGGTGGACGTGGAGGCCGCCGAGGTGACGCCCGGGATCATGAGGGTCCGCCCCACGGAGTCCTCGGGCAGGATCAGGTCGGTGCCGGCCAGGTCGGCGCCGCTTCGAGCCGTCAGCATGTTGGTCCCCAGAGCGCGCAGCTGCTCTTGGAGCTGAGCCTGGGAGGAGGCGGACACTCCGACGACGCCGACCATCGCGGCGATGCCGATAGCGATGCCCAGGGCCGACAGGACGGCGCGCATCGGGCGCGAGCGCAGGCCGGTCAGACCCAGGCGCGCCACGTCGGAGGCGCGCAGGCTCGAGCGGTGCGCGCGAGCGCGGGTACTACTCGTCATTGCTACCTCCCACGCCTCCCGGGCGTCCCGAATCGGACACGATTTCGCCGTCACGGATGGCGACCTGGCGCGGCAGCGAGGCCGCCAGCTCGTTGTCGTGGGTGATCACGATGATCGTGGTACCGGCCTCGTTGAGCTCGCGCAGCAGGGCGACGATGGAGGCGCCGGAGCGCGAATCCAGGTTGCCGGTCGGTTCGTCCGCGAGCAGCAGCGCCGGGTGGCCGATAATGGCGCGTGCGATGGCGACCCTCTGGCGTTCGCCGCCCGACATCTGGTGGGGTTTGTGGTCGATGCGATGCCCGAGGCCCACTCGGGTCAGCGCCTCACGCGCGGCCTCGCGGCGCTTGGCCCGGGGCACGCCCCGGTAGAGCAGACCGTCGGCCACGTTGTCTAGGGCCGACACGCCGGCCGTGAGGTGGAACTGCTGGAAAACGAAACCGATGAGGGAGGAGCGCACGCCGGACAGTTCAGTGTCGCGCAGCGAAGACACGTCGGTTCCGCCGATGCACACGCTCCCGGAGGTGGGTCTATCCAGCGTTCCGATCAGGTTCAGCAGAGTCGATTTCCCGGAACCCGAGGGTCCGACGATGGCGACGAACTCGCCCTCATCGACGCTCAGGGATACTCCGTTGCAGGCGTGCACGGGCGGTGAGCCAAAGGACCTGTGCACGTCGGTCAATTCCAGGATGTGGCTCATCGGTTGGGTACCACCACGCGCTGGCCTTCGGCGATGTCGTCGCCGCTCACTTCGACGCGGTCGCCCGCGAACAGGCCGACGGTGACGGGAACCCGTGTCACAGCACCGGCCTCGTCAACGACCTCGACGCCGAACTGCTCTGAGGTCAGCGCAACGAGCGCACCCAGGGGCACGGAGAGGACGTCCTTGCGCGACTCGGAAGTAAATCCGAGGGAGACAGACGCCTCCTGCAAGCCTTCGAGGGCGGACGGATCATCCGGGGTGATCGTGACTGGCACGATGCGTTCCTTCGACGCTTCCCTATTACTAGACGACGCGTCGCCGGGCTTGTCCGTCGGCGGCTCCACCGAGGTGATCGTTCCGGTCGTGGAGGTTGCAGAACCGGGCAGGCGAATGGTCACTGAGTTTCCGACGACACCCAGAGCCTGGTCGGAGAGCTTCAGGTTAGCGGAGATGATCTGGCGTGAAGACGAGACCGCAAACAGTTCCGTTTCCGTCGTCGCTGTATCACCCACACGAGATTTCAACGCACCGACGCGCAGGTCCTCGGGGGCGAAGAGGACAGAGCCGAGGGGCAGGGTGCCATCCTGGGGCAGGTTGAGGGCCTTCTGCCAACGCTTGATCGCCGCGGTCGTGTACCAATCGAAGTGAGCGTTAGGGGTCGCCTCGAAGTAGCCGAGTTCGGACAGGGCGTTCTCCAACTGGGTCACATCCTGGCCATCACTCATACCTTCACCGAATGCACGCCACGCGGGGATCGCCCCGTGGAGCAGATAGCTGTTGGCACCGGCAACCGTGTAGACGTGATCGCCCTGGCCCAGCGTCGTGCCGGGCGTGGGCAGGGCGGTGACGACGCCCTCAAAGGAGCTCTTTTGCACGTAGGAATCCGCGTAACGCAAGTTTCCCTGCACGGTTGTCTCCCCCACCAGGTCGCCGCGCGTGATCGTCGCGGTCGCACCGTCGAAGGACTGCGGCGCATCGGAATTGGCTGTGGCTCCCGAGCACGCGGACAGGGACAGAGCGAAGAGGGCAACCAGTGCTGCCGCGACGAAGGCACACGGCGAACCCGCTGTCCTCACTTGGCCGCTCCGGTCTGAGTGAAGCATTTGTTGATCGCGTCCTGGGGGATGTCCTGCAGGTTGATGCCACCGCTAGCATCGGGGTCCTTCACGTCATAGCCGAGGCCGCGCAAGCACTCCGCCCCCTTCACCAGCGTCTCACGCGCAGCCTGGTCATTCACGACACTGTCGTCGCCTGTCATGCCGGATACCTTGTCCATGCACTCGTTGAGGGCCGAGTTGAAGGCGTCGGACGTGTCCTTGAGGTTCTCGGGCGTCAGGCCGGTGTCAGGCACATCGAAGCCTTTCTCACGCATGCACTGGGCGAACACCAGGTTGGGGTCGCTGCTGGCGGCGTTGGTGGCCGCCGCGCTCGGGCTCTTCGTGGACGTGGACGAGGTGGACGAACCAGACGATCCGGTCGATCCGCAGGCGCTGAGGGCCGCCGCCAGGGTGATGGCAATGACGGCAAGGGCGCGCGTCTGTGCGCAATTCTTCATCGAAAACTCCTTGAGGAATGCTTATCGGCAATGGTTCTCACTACCTGCCTAGATTACAGCCCTCTATCCTGAAAGCTACCTGAAAACTATCGGGGAGCGCGCGCAGAGTTTCGTCAGACAACCCTGGAAACACCGGTACGAGGCCGTGGCGGCCGCGTACGCACAGGGCTGAGCCTCGCGTGGGGCATGGTGAGAGCGAGGCCAGCTCCGGCCTCGTCGATCCTTGACACAAAGCGGGGCGGGGAACGCCCGCGCGCGTCCCCCGCCCCCTTTCCTCACCCAACAAGCCTCTTGTCAGGACCGCGAGAGCTTAGCCCTCCGTGATGTCGGCGCGACTCATGTTCTGCTTGAGGTTCTCGACGATCTCGCCGTGCTTCTTCTCCGTCAGGCTGACCTTGAAGGCGAAAACCAGGAAGGATAGGACGATGACGCCGAGGGGCGCGTAGAAGGCCGCAGTCTTGAAGGTCTCGATGTTCGCGGTGGTCAGTAGGTCGGGATCGACGTCGTTGGTCATGGCGGCCGCAATGGCGACAAAACCGACGATGGAGTTGGACAGGGCGCCGGCGATCTTGTCCAGCATGGGTCGGACAGACAGGGTCACGGCTTCGTTGCGCTTGCCGGTCTTGAGCTGGCCGTACTCGACAGAGTCAGTAATGGTCAGGATCGCCGTCATCTGGATGCAAGTGGCAGGCAGGTAGAAGAGAACCAGGGCGATGAAAACGATCTGGTATTTCGCGGAGAAGAGGATGAACAAGATGTAGGCGATAGCCATGAGCACCATACCGCCGAGGTAAAGGTAGCGACGCGGCACGCGGCGGTTAATCGCTGGGTACAGGGGCGTGACAATCAGGCCAACGACGAAGGCGATGATGCCGACGATCGAGTAGCTGTCGGGCTGGCGCAGCACGAACTTGAAGAGGTAGATCATGAAGCCTGTGGTCGCGACGTTGGCGATGGAGTACAGGACGTAGGACAGGGACACCCACAGCAGCTGGTCGTTGCGACCGATCGCCTGGAACGCCTGCAGCGGGTTGGACTTGTCTCCCGGATCGCGCAGGACGCTTTCCTCCTCGCGGGTACCGAATGCGACGGCGAGGCAGGTGACGATACCGAGGATTCCAATGACCGCGCCAAAACCGCTCCAGCCTGCCTGGCTCTCGGAGCCCGCTCCGGCGATGGCACCGAAGAACGCGACGACGGGGACGACGATGGCGGTGACACCGTTGTAGCCGATCGAGCCGGTGAAGGTACCCAGGGCGGTATAGACGCTTCGCTCTTCCGAGGAGGAGGACAGGGCGGGGATCATGCCCCAGTAGGAGATGTCACGCAGCGAGTACAGGACGTCGAGCACCACGAAGACGATGATGAAGACGACGATGAAAACACCCTTGTTGACGTTGACCAGGCCAAAAAGTCCGGTGAAGATCGCGAAGAGCAGGATCGATGAGCCGACGCCGCCGATCACCTGCCAGGGCTTGAAGCGGCCCCAGCGCGTGGTCGTGTTGTCAACCAGGTTCCCCAGGAGCGGGTCGATGAAGATCTCAGCGATGCGGATGATGAAGACGAGTGCCGTAATGATGGCGAGCATCGCCTTCGCTTCAGAGTCCTCATAGTCGCGGAACAGTGTCTGCGCCGCGTAGTAGGTGACAAAGAAAGTCGACAGCGCATTGTAGTACGCAGCCTGTCCCAAATTGCCGATCGCGTAGCAGATGCGCGATACCCAGCTCTTGTGTGCACCCTGTTCGTGCGACATGGTCCCTCTCCTTCGAAGCAACTCTTAGTTGGACACCATTAGGTTAACATATTTACCCGAATATCCCAACAGTGTTCTTGATTACAGACAGTTTAGCGGTTACCTAGTTGCGTTCATCGAAACAACCGGTTACCCTGATAGCAGAGCAAGTTCGCTCCATACGCAACGTCGCACGTTCGGAGGTCTCCATGTCCCGCACCACTCTTATCCACACGCCCGACCCGGCCTGGCTCCACGATCCGCAGGCCTTCGCTGTCAATCGACTGAGCGCCCGCTCCGCACACCGTTCCACAGCGCCCCGCCAGAGCCTCGACGGCACCTGGGAGGTGGCGCTGACCTCGGGCACGCGCGTGTCGCTGGAGAACCCCACCAGTGCGTTCACTCAGGGGCACGTGCATGCAGTGCCCGTCCCCTCCACGCTTGAAACCGAGGGACTGTGGCCACCGGCATACGTCAACATCCAGATGCCCTGGGATGGGCACGAGGACCCTCAGGCCCCCGCCGCCCCCAGTGACTGCCGCGTCGCTGTCTACCGCCGTTCCTTCACACTGGACGAGGCCGTGGCGCGGACCCTGGACGCGCGCGGCAGCGTGCGAGTGCGCTTCGACGGCTTCGCGACGGCCCTCTACATCTGGGTGGACGGCACGTTCGTCGGCTACTGCGAGGACGGCTACACGGCCAGCGAGTTCGACATCACGGGTGCCCTGGCCGACGACCGGGAGCAGCACGACATCGTCGTCGTGTGCTACGAGTACTCCAGCGCCTCCTGGCTGGAGGACCAGGACTCCTGGCGCTTCCACGGCCTGTTCCGCTCGGTTTCCCTGGTGGCGCTGCCCGCGGCCCACGTGGAGAACCTCGAGGTGGGCGCCGACTACGACCACACGAGCGGCTCGGGCGGCCTGAGCGTCGCAGCCACCATCGCGGGGGCCTGCGAGGGCATGACCGTGGCCGCCGAACTGACGGACCCGGACGGGAAGATCGCATGGTGCACCGAGGGGCCCGCGAGCGCGGAGCGCCTGGAGCTGACTGCCGACCTGGCGGAGGTGTCCCCGTGGAGTGCGGAGTCGCCGGCTCTGTACACGCTAACCCTCGAGCTGCGCGGCCCCGACGGGGTGAGCGTGGAGCGCGTGAGCCAGCGCGTGGGATTCCGTCGCTTCGAGATTGTCGATGGCGTCTTTATGCTCAACGGGCGCCGCCTGATCTTCCGCGGAGCCAACCGTCACGAGTTCGATCCGCGCACGGGCCGCACGGTGTCGCTGGAGACCATGATCACGGACGTTAAGCTGTGCAAGCAGCTCAACATCAACGCGATTCGTACGAGCCACTACCCCAACGACACGCGTTTCCTGGATCTGTGCGACGAGTTTGGGCTGTACATCATCGACGAGGCGAACCTGGAGACCCACGGCTCGTGGTGCACGCCGGGCGACATTCCGACGCCCGAGACGGCGATTCCGGGTTCGAAGATGGAGTGGGAGGGCGCGTGCGTGGATCGCGTGGAGTCGATGGTGCTCCAGGATCGTAACCACGCGAGCGTGCTGATCTGGTCGCTGGGCAACGAATCGTATGGCGGTGAGGTGTTCCGCTCGATGTACCGCCGCTCGCGCGAGCTGGATCCGGCGCGCCCGGTCCACTACGAGGGCGTGACCTGGGATCGCGAGTTCGACGACACCTCCGATATCGAATCGCGCATGTACGCGCTGCCCGACGCGATTGAGGAGTACCTGCGCTCTGCTCCCAAGAAGCCCTACCTGTCGTGCGAGTACATGCACTCGATGGGTAACTCGGTGGGCGGCCTGCAGCTCTACACGGCCTTGGAGCGTTACCCCGCCTACGGAGGCGGTTTCATTTGGGACCTCGTCGATCAGGCCTTGTACCACGAGGCCACGGCCGCGTCGGGTGGGGAGTTCCTGGCCTACGGCGGCGACTTCGGCGACCGCCCGTGCGACTGGGAGTTCTCCTGCGACGGCATCCTGTTTGCGGATCGTACGCCTAAGCCCCAGGCGCAGGCCGTCAAGGCCCTCTACTCCCCCGTGACGCTCACCCCGAGCTCGGATGGGATCGCGGTGTCCGCGGTGGCGCTGCCCGCCCCTGCCTCCGATCTGCGCATCCGCGCCCGGGTCCTCGCTGATGGCGAGGTGGCCTGGCAGGATACGTACGAGGTCGTGGCTGCCCCCGGCGAGGAGAACGCCGTGGCCGTGGGTTGGCCGAGCGACCTCCTGGCCGACACGCAGCGCGAGATCGTTTTGGAGGCCGCGCTCGTCCTGGCCTCCGATACGCCCTGGTGCGAGGCCGGACACGTCGTGTCCGTCGGGCAGACGATCCACTCGCGTCCCAAGGTGGCCGACACCGCGCCTGCGGGCGGGGCCTCCTTCACGGTGGGCCGCTGGAACATCGGCATGCGCGAGGGCGACAACGAGGCGCTGCTGTCTCGCACGGCGGGCGGCATCGTCCAGTGGAAGCGCGGCCAGACGGCCATGGTGTTGCGCCCGCCGCGCCTGACCACCTTCCGCCCGCTCACGGACAACGACCGTGGGTGCGGCCACGGATTCGATCGCGCGTGCTGGACGACGGCGGGTGCCTACGCGCGCTGCGTGGACACCAGCGTCGAGGAGGGACCCGGCGGCGTCGTCGTGACCTACGAGTACAAGCTCGCGGGCGTGGAGGACGTGATCGTTCCGGTCTGCTACGAGCTGCGCGCCGACGGCACGATCCGCTTGACCGCGACCTACCCGGGCGCACAGGGACTCCCGACGATGCCCTGCTTCGGCGTGGAGTGGGCACTGCCGTCCTCGATTGACCACCTGCGCTTCTACGGCCTCGGCCCCGTTGAGGCGTACGCGGATCGCCTGGACGGGGCGAACCTCGGCGTGTGGGACGCCAGCGCGGTGCAGGGACTCGCGCCCTACGCGGTGCCCCAGGAGACCGGCTACCACCCGGGAGCCCGCTGGTGCGAGGTGACTGACGCCGAGGGCCACGGCCTGCACATCGAGGCGCGCGGTGAGCTGGGCGTCTCGCTCCTGCCCTACTCCTCGGCCCAGATCGAGCAGGCCGCACACTGGTGGGAGATGCCCGCACCTGAGCAGCGCGCGGCGACCTACCTGCGCCTCCTCACCGCTCAGATGGGGGTCGGCGGCGACGACTCGTGGGGCTCACCGGTCCACGATGAGTTCCACGTCGACGCGAGTGGCACGCAGGTCCTCGACGTGACGCTCTCGCTCATCTGAGATGAAACCGGCGGCGGCGCGGTGAGTGCCCACCGCGCCGCCGCCGACTGCCTATTGGCCCTCGACGCGAGTTCCGCCCGGCGCTCAGGACTCGGGTTCGGCCGTAGCGGGCACGAAACTCTGGCGCGCAACCAGCTGAGTCGACAGAAGCACGTGATGCTTGTGCGTGAAGCGCCCCACGATCGAGTCGGACAGCAGCATCAGAGTCGTCTCCGCCAGCTCGGAGGGTTCGATCGCGTAGGAGCTGAGCGGCGGCGCCGTGTACTCGCAGACCTCCAGGTTGTCGATAGAGACGACCGCCACCTGATCGGGCACGCGGATCGCTCTCGCAGATAGCGCCTGGAGGACGCCCACGGCGAGGGAGTCTGCGGCGACCAGGATCGCGTCGGGCAGGTCCTCGCCCAGGGACTCAACCAGCTCGTCGACCTGGCGTCGGCCGTTGTCCACAGAGAAGGGACCGGAGGCGCGGACAAGACCCTCGATGGGCATGGCCAGCAGGCGCGCCCACTCGTCAAAGGCGACGGTACGCGGGTCCTGGCCGAACACGTGGCTGCCCATCACGTGCCCGTCGCCACCGATGAACGCGATGCGCTCCCGGCCGCTCTCGCGCAGCGCATAGATCGCTTCAATGACGGTCTGTTGCAGGTCGGGGCGCACGGAGTGGAAGAGCGTGGGAGCGGGATTGATGTCGATGAACACGCCGTGGGGCAGCGCCTCGTGCAGCGCCTCCAGGTTGTCCCGCGTCAGGGGCGCGGGGCCAAGGGACACGAAGCCGGAGTAGTCTTGCCCGGCCTCGACCAGGGCGCGCACGTCCGGGAAGAACGTCAGAGACATCATGTTCTCGGCTGCTCGTTCGCGCAGCGCCTCGCGTACGTCGGAAAAGTAGGAGTCTTGGGGCCCGTTGGACGGGTCGAAGTTTTCGAGCACGGCGATGGTCAGGGGGATGCTGGAGCGGGATGTGCGCAGCGCGTAGCCGAGCTCGTTGGCGACCTGAATCACTCGGTGTCGGGTGGATTCTTTCGCGGTGAAGCTCGGATCGCCCGACAGGACGCGAGACACGGTGGCCTTCGAGAATCCCGTCGCCTTGGCAATGTCGCCTAGATTAACCATGACTCCCTATTCCCAACACCTGATGTTCGACGCGAGACAGTGTAGCCGACCGGCTGGGTCCCCAGGGCAACCAACGCACCGGCTCGCCGCCCGTGTGATGGACGAGGCCGGGGCAAGGTTTGCCCACCCACACTCAGGGACGCGAAGCCTCGTCGTATTCGGCCTTGATGTCCTCATGGTGACGGATGACCTCACGGACCATGAAACCCAGGAACTTCTCCGCGAAATCGGGGTCAAGGCCGGAGGCGGCGGCAAGGGCACGCAAGCGCTCCACTTGGCGAGCTTCGCGGGCGGGGTCGGCGGGAGGAAGGTCCAGGCGCGCCTTGATGTGGCCAACACGCTGAGTACAGCGGAAACGTTCGGCGAGAATGTGCACGAGGGCGGCGTCGATGTTGTCGATCGTTGCGCGCGCCTCCGCCAGCTCGGCGGGAACACCACCTACTGCGCGGTCTGCTGATGCAGCCACCCCGGCCTCGTCACTTCCCAGCATGGGACCCTCCTGGTTCATCGCCACTAACACCAGTCTAGCGGCGAGACTCAGGCACTGCGCTTACCTTCCGAGGAGCGTTCGGGGTACAGCTCGGCCTCGCCCACACCCTCCACCAGGTCGCGGGTGACGACCACGCGCGCGACGTCGTCGCGGCTGGGCAGGTCAAACATGAGGTCGGACAGGGTCTGCTCCATGATCGAGGACAGGCCACGCGCACCGGTCTTGCGCTCGTTCGCGCGCGCGGCGATTGCCAGGAGGGCCTCGTGGGTGAACTCCAGGTCCATGTCGTCAAGCTCAAAGAGGTGCTGGTACTGGCGCACCAGAGAGTTCGACGGTTCAGTGAGGACTCGCACCAGGTCCTCCTCCGTGAGTTCCTTCGTGGAGGTCAGGATGGGCAGACGGCCGATGAACTCGGGAATCATACCGAACTTGTGCAGATCCTCGGCGGACACGGCCTCGTACAAGTCACCCATTTCCGAAGCACTCTTCAGCTCGGAACCAAAGCCTGTGGAGCGACGCCCCAAGCGCGCCTTCACAATGTCCTCGATGCCCGCGAAAGCCCCCGCCGCAATGAACAGAATGCCGGATGTGTCAATTTCCAAGAACTGCTGGTGGGGGTGCTTGCGCCCACCCGTAGGCGGTACTGACGCGACCGTCCCCTCAATAATTTTCAGCAGGGCCTGCTGCACGCCCTCCCCCGACACGTCGCGGGTAATGGAGGCATTCTCAGCCTTGCGGCCAATCTTGTCGATCTCGTCGACGTAAATAATGCCCTTCTCGGCCTTCTTAATGTCCCCATCGGCCTCTTGGATGAGGCGCAGGAGGATATTCTCCACATCCTCGCCAACATACCCGGCCTCCGTGAGGGCGGTCGCATCCACGATAGCAAACGGCACATCGAGGAGGCGGGCCAGGCAACGCGCCAGGTGCGTCTTACCCGTGCCCGTGGGACCCAGGAGAAGAATGTTGGACTTGGTGCCCAGCATGTCCTCGGCGTTGCCCGCCTCGCGCGAGCGCACACGCTTGTAGTGGTTATACACGGCCACGGACAAAGCACGCTTAGCTCGATCCTGGCCGATCACCCACGTGTTCAGGAATTCGTTGATCTCACGAGGCTTAGGCAGGGGTGTCGCCGAGGACGAAGCCTGCTGAGCTCCGAGTTCTTCCTCGATAATCTCGTTACACAACTCGATACACTCGTCGCAGATATACGCACCGGAGCCACCAATAAGCTTACGCACTTGCTTCTGGCTCTTGCCGCAGAAGGAGCACTTGAGCAGTTCCGCGCCATCAGTCAGACGAGCCACGAGACCTCCACTTGGTTGAGCGCTTTCCGTTCGGTCGGAGACGCTTTCGCACTTACTAGAAAATAAACTAATGCACGGAGCGGAAAATTCCACGCAGGCACGCACATTGTTATGAAATGGTCACACATCACCACATTCGATAAACAAACCAATCTTTCGGGGCGAAACCACCTGTCCGAGTCGGCCCACACTCCCCTTTCGTCAGACACCATCGTCTGTTCTATCAGCAACGAGGCCGTGGCACGCACCACACAATTACGCGTGGGACAGCCACGGCCTCGTCCATGATGAACGGGTCACAGAGCCTTACGAGACTCCAACACCTGGTCAATCAGACCGTATTCAGCGGCCTGAGGAGCGGTGAGGATCTTGTCACGCTCAATGTCGCGACGCACCTGCTCCACCGGCTTGCCCGAGTGCTTCGAGAGGGTGTCCTCGAGCCAGGCGCGCATGCGGTCGATCTCGTCCGCGACAATCTGAATGTCCGAGGCCTGCCCTTGCATTCCCTCCATCGCGGGCTGGTGAATGAGGACACGAGCATTCGGCAGAGCCAGACGCTTACCAGGCGAACCAGCAGCCAGCAGCACGGCCGCCGCCGACGCCGCCTGCCCCAGGCACACCGTCTGAATCTGCGGCTTGATGTACTGCATCGTGTCATAGATGGCGGTCAGTGCCGTGAAGGAGCCGCCGGGCGAGTTGATGTACATGGTGATCAGCGAATCGGGATCCTGGGACTCCAGGACCAGCAGCTGCGCCATGACGTCGTCGGCGCTGGCGTCATCCACCTGCACGCCCAGGAACACGATGCGGTCCTCGAAGAGCTTCGTGTAGGGGTTCTGGCGGCGGAAACCGTAGGCTGTGCGCTCCTCGAAGTCGGGCAGCACGTAGCGGGCCTGGGGCATCTGGCGGGCGACCGCCTCAAAGTAGGGCTGGGTGCTCATCAGTTCTCTCCTCGCGTTCCGATCTCCTGCGGGCTGTCGATGACGCGATCGACGAAGCCGTACTCGAGCGCCTCCTGCGCGGTGAACCAGTGGTCGCGATCACCGTCTGCTTCGACCTGCTCGACGGTCTTACCCGTACGAGACGCCGTAATGGCCGCCAATTCCTTCTTCATGCCCAAGATCAGGTCCGCGTTAATGCGAATCTCCGTCGCGGAGCCACCCGCACCACCGAGGGGTTGATGCAGCAAAACCCTGGTGTGAGGTGTGATGTAACGTTTGCCGGGCGCACCCGACGTCAGCAAGAACTGTCCCATCGACGCGGCCAGGCCCATACCCACCGTGACAACATCCGGCTTGATGTACTGCATCGTGTCGTAGATCGCCATACCGGCGGTCACCGAGCCACCGGGGGAATTAATGTACAGGTAGATGTCGCGGTCCGGGTCCTCAGCCGCGAGCAGCAGCAGCTGCGCGCAGATCGCGTTCGCGTTTTCGTCGCGGACCTCGCCGCCCAGCCAAATGATGCGTTCCTTGAGCAGGCGCTGGTAGACCGAGTCCCCCAGTCCCAGCTGCGAGCCTTCGCCGGCAGCACCGGTATTCTGCACGCTCACGCGTACCTCCTCGTCTGTTCACGGGCCCAGGCGGCCCCATTGGTGTCAACCGTACCCGCTGCGCGCCCCACGGCGCGCGCGCCGTGCCGCTGTTTCGCTGTGGGCACATGCCGCGAGGGGCGAGGCTTAAGCCTCGCCCCTCGCGATCACAGTGGGATGCTCGTCAGCGCGGAAAGTACCGCGCCTTCACTCATTCCTGCTCGTCGGCAGGCTCGGTAACGATCTCCGCGTCGGCTTCGGCGCCAGGATCAGCGCCGAAGAACTTGGTGAGGTCAACGTCGGCGCCATTCGTGTCCTTGACGGTGACGACCTTGAGGGCCTCAATGAGAGCCTTGGAGCGACCAAGGTCGGCAACAACGTTGGCCATCTGCTGCGAGGAGGAGAAGAGCTGGTTGATGTCGACCCCGAAGTTCTGCGACATCTGGATCGCGTAGTCGATGAGTTCCTGCTGGGAAACCTGAACGTCGAACTTCTTGGCCAGGGCCTCGGAGAGCAGTTCGGTGCGCATCTCCTTCTCGACTGCTTCGCGGGCTTCCTTCTTGGCCTTGGGCTTAGCATCTTCGCCGACGCGGTGCTCAACCTGGTCATCGACCGCGGACTCGGGCAGGACGATCTCAACCTTGTCGAGGAGGACGTCGATGAGGGCGTCACGCGCGGCGAGGGCCTGCTGGGATTCCTTGGATTCGCCGGCCTGCTTCTTCAAGTCCTCAGTCAGCTCATCGATGGTGTCGAACTCAGATACCATCTGGGCGAAGTCGTCGTCAGCCTTGGGCAGCTCGCGCGCCTTCATGGCCTTCACAGTGATAGTCACCTCGGCTTCTTCGCCCTCGTGGTCGCCGCCCTTGAGGGTGGAAGTGAAGGTGACCTCGTCGCCGGCCTTGGTGCCGCGCAGGGCGGTGTCCTGGCCGTCAAGCATGGTGCCGGATCCGATTTCGTAGGAGACGTCGGAGGCGGAGTCAACCTGCTCGCCGTTGATGGTGGCGACCAGGTCGATGGTCGCGAAGTCGCCGGTCTTGGCCTTGCGGTTGATGGTCTTCAGGGTCGCGAAGCGACCGCGTAGGTCGTCGAGCTCCTTCTGGACGTCTTCCTCGGTGACCTCGGTGGGCGCGACCTCGACGACGATGGATTCGTCAATCTCAGGCAGTTCAAAGGGAGGAACGACGGCGACTTCGGCGGTGAAGACGAGCTGGCCGCCCTGGGGACCGGTCACGTTCGGGATCTCGGTGACGTCGACCTCTGGCTGGGCCATGGGGCGCAGCTCGTTCTGGTTGACGGCGTCAGAGTAGTGGCCGGGCAGGACCTGGTTAACGACCTGCTCGATGACGGCGGCGCGGCCGAAACGCTGATCGATGATGCGCGGAGGCACGTGGCCCTTACGGAAGCCAGGGATGTTGACTTGTCCGGCGATCTCCTTGTACGCCTTGTCCATTTCGGACTTCAGTTCCTCGAAGGGAACTTCAACAGTCAGGCGAACCTTGGTGGGCTCGAGGGTTTCAACGGTGCTCTTCACGTGCGTACGCTCCGTAGTCTACGAATAGGGGAACGCCCATGTCGGGCGCATAACAACCTGGCCAGTTTACGCCACGCTTTGCTTAATGTCTCTCTTCGCCGTAGGCAAATGGGCGTATGGAGCTCCTCTCGGGCCTAACGCGTGCGCAATTGCACACCACTGTTGTGTTTGTTTCGTCCGGGACGAGGCCTGGGCAGGCTTGGTGGTCTGCTGTCCTCAGGGGGTCAGGTAGTGGGAGCGGCCGCGCATGACAGCGGCCAGCCGCGCGCGGGGCACGTCGGCGACCTCACGGACTGCGTCGGTGATTGCGGCGTGGATGGTTCGTGCTTCTGCGTCGTCGACGGCTGTGAATCGTGCTGTGATGCGTGGCTGCCTCGCGACAATGGCGATGTCCCAGGATTCGAGCCGTGTCACTGTGCGCGCAGCCTGTTCGACTTCTTCGGGGGCACGCCCGGGTGCGAGGGTCGTGACCGTCAGGATGGTCCGGTAGGACGGCATGACACCTCTCCTGCTCGCGTTGGCGGGTGCGACAGTGTCGTCGCTGATGGTCGGGGTGACAGGATTTGAACCTGCGACCCTCTGCTCCCAAAGCAGATGCGCTACCAAGCTGCGCTACACCCCGATGGATACGTATGTCCGCTGCCCTATCATACGGGAGGTGATGCTAAATGTCGCGTACGCGGAAAATTACCGCTAGGATCATCCACGTCCCCTTCGGGGGTACGCGGATGTAGCTCAATGGTAGAGCCTCTGCCTTCCAAGCAGATCACGCGGGTTCGATTCCCGTCATCCGCTCCAATAACACGTCACTCTGGATACAAAGATTTCCGGCCCGGCCGGTAAGTATCCGGGGTGGCGTTTTCGCTGTTCTGGGGCTGTTTTCTGGGTGTTGGGGCTGGGTGCGTTGCGCTGTGGAGTGGCTCCCCACCGGGGTGGATCAGAGCCTCGGAGGGGTGTCTCAGAGGCTCGCTCGGTGCGTGAAGGCAGGATGCGTCACAAAGTATGGCCTAGCGTCAAAAGGTATGGGGCTTGCGTCAAAAAGTATGGGGCTTGCGTCAAAAGGTATCGAACAAGCGTCGAAAGGTACGACGGTGAACGTGTCCTCTCCACCACAAACACGCAAGGGCCACGTTCACACTTAGTCGCGGTCCTCAGTTGCCAAGTGCTCGGCTTGTTCGATGACGAGCTGCACGGCTTGCTCACGCTTGTCCGGCGGGTACTTGTACTTGGCGAGCAGACGTTTGATGCGCGAACGCATGCGAGCCCGCACGGATTCTTTGACCGTCCAGTCCAAGGTGGCCGAGGAGCGGATCGTGGCCACCAGTTCCCGAGCGATCATCTTGAGGGTGTCGTCACCCATCTCAAGGATGGCGGAGTCGTTCTGGATGATGGCGTCGTAGAGGGCGATCTCTGCTTCACTCAGCCCCAGCTTCTGGGCGCGTTCTTTGTCCGCTCGCATCTCCTTTGCCAGGTTGACCAGCTCAGCGATGATCTCCGCCGTGGTGAGCGACCGGTTGGTGTAGCGGGTCAAGGCATCATTGAGCATCTCGGAGAACTTGCGGCCCTTGACTAGGTTCTTCCGACTGACGGTGCGAATCTGGTCCCCCAGCAGTCGCCTCAGCAGTCCCAGCTGAAGGTTGGGAGTGGCGGAGTGTGCGACGGAGTCCAAGAACTCATCCGAGAGCAGGGACAGTTCCGGGGACTCCATGCCGGCAAACTGGAAGACGTCAATGACCTGGTCTGCGGTGACCGCGTCATTGAGCATCTGCCCGAGGACGGTATCGAGGTTGCTGCCCCCACGCCGCGATTCACCTGAGTCGGGATTGAGGATTTTCAGTACTGCGGCACGCACATCAGTGAACAGGCGGACGTCGTTGCGGATGGCCTCAGCCTCGGGGCGTGAGGCCACGAGCGCGAACGCCTTCGCCAGGGCGAGCACTTGGTCGTTGTACCTGGCGGTGAGGTCAGGGTCAGACAGGACGTGGTCAAGCACGGCGGCGTACTGTGCCAGACGCTCCTTGGCAGGCAGGTCCGGGGAGGAATCGAAGGTGACGCCGTGGAGCATGCCCCGCACCACGTCATGCTTTTCCAGCATGACGTCGACGAGCTCTTGGATGGGCACACCCGCCTGTTCACGGTCTGAGGGTGAGTACACGCTCAGTGCCTGCTGGAGGGAGGCGAATAGGCCGATGTAGTCGACGATGAGTCCGCCGGGCTTGTCCTTGAAGCGCCGGTTGACCCGAGCGATGGCCTGCATGAGGCCCGCGCCCTGCATCGGCTTGTCCACGTACATGGTGTGCATGGAGGGCGCGTCGAAGCCGGTGAGCCACATGTCGCGGAGGATGACGATCTCCAGCTCATCATCCGGGTTCTTCGCACGGAGCTTGAGGTCGCGCCGTTCATCCTTGGAGTGGATGTGTGGTTGGAACTCTGCGGGGTCAGCAGCAGAGCCTGTCATCACGACCTTGATACGGCCCTTGTCGATGTCATCAGAGTGCCATTCAGGGCGCAGGGCTGTGATCTTGTTATAGAGGGCGACGGCAATGCGCCGGCTCATCGTCACGATCATCGCCTTGCCGGCCATCGAGGAGCGGCGCTTCTCCCAGTGGGCGACGATGTCGGCGGCAATCGCATCCAGCCGCGCTTCGGCCCCCACGAGAGCTTCGAGGCGAGACCACTTGCTCTTGGCCTGCTCAGACTCTGTCTCGCTCGCCTCACTGGTCTCGTCCACCAGTGCGTCCAGATCTTTGAGCTGCTCGTCATCGAGCGCGACTTTCGCCAGGCGGGACTCGTAGAAGATCTTGACAGTGGCCCCGTCCTCCACTGCGCGAGTGAGGTCGTAGACATCGACGTAGTCACCGAAGACAGCGCGCGTGGAACGGTCATTGGTCTCGATCGGGGTGCCGGTGAAGCCAAGGAAGGTGGCTCCCGGTAGCGCGTCACGCAGGTGCTTGGCCAGCCCGGCTTTCAACCTGCCCTGGCTGTCGAGGCTTTCCTCAAAACCGTACTGGGAACGGTGGGCCTCATCGGCAACGACGACCACGTTGCGTCGGTCGGTGAGCACCGGGTTGATGTCACCATCCTGGCCGGGCGCGCACTTCTGCAGCGTGGTGAAGATGATCCCACCCGAAGCACGGGTCAACAGGCGACGAAGATCGTCCCGTCCCGTTGCCTGCACCGGTGTTTCCGGCAGGATCTGCGCGGGCGCGAACACCTCACCGTAGAGCTGGTCATCGAGGTCGTTACGGTCGGTGATGAACACGAGAGTGGGATTGGCCATGCGCGGGTCACGCATGAGCTTGGCGGCATAGAAGACCATCTCAAAACTCTTGCCCGAGCCCTGGGTGTGCCACACCACGCCACCACGCTTGTCCCCACCGGGACCCGCGGCGCGTACCGTGGACTCCACAGCGGCGTTGACAGCCCAGTACTGGTGGTACTTCGCGATGCGTTTGATGATGGCACGGCGCCGCTGCCCGGTTGTAGGGTCGGTGACCGCCTCGTCAGAGTAGACGACGAAGTTGCGCAGGATGTCGAGGAAACGCTCGGGTGCGAACACACCCTTGAGCAGTACCTCGAGGGCTGGCCGGTTGGTGATGACGTCGCGCCCGTCAATGGTCTTCCACGGCGCATAGTGCTCGAATCCGCCAGTGAAGGAACTCATCGCCGCACTGGTGCCATCAGATATAACGGTGACGACGTTGGGGATGAACATGCTGGGGATCTCACGCCGATTGGTCTGGATCTGGTTCCAGGCGTTGCGGAGAGTGGCGTTCTCATCAGCCGGGTTCTTCAGCTCCAGCAGGCCGACAGGCAGGCCGTTGAGGAAGATGAGCACGTCTGGCCTGCGGTTATGACCGGCCTCGATAATGGTGAACTGGTTAAGTGCCCGCCAGTCGTTGTTCACTGGGGTGTCGAAGTCGACGAGCCGCAGGCGCACAGTGGTGGGCCTGCCATCCACACCGGTGGTCTCAACCGGCACGCCGCGCACCATCAACTCATGGAACCGCTGGTTCTCACTCATGACGTCCTGTGATTCGGCACGCTGGATGCGCGCAACCGCAGAAGCAACAAGCTCAGGATCAGCACTCGGGTTCAGGCGGGCGAGCGCGCCAGCCACGTGGCTCCACAGGATGCAGTCACCAAGGGACTCCCTGACATCCTCCACCGCGGCATCCACGGGCGCATACCCCGTGTGGAAACCAATCTCAGCCAGCCACTCCTTCGCTGCCTGCTCCACAGTCGACTCATCAAACCGCATCCCCACGTCAGCGCACCTCCTCACCAAGATTCTCACTGACCAGGCGCCCAGCCTCATCCACCCGCATCCGCCCACTCATGAGCTCAGGCAGGAGAGCATCGCGCAGCTCAGCGAGAGCTACCGATTGCTGACGCCTATCACTAACCAAATGCAGCAGTGTGAGCACGGTCGCCTGTAGATGTTCCGCAAGCGATCGGTAGTCAGGGACACCAATCGTCATGAGGTCGGCCGGCCGAACACGTTGGTGACTACCCGACGTACCTGTTACACGATCGACGATCTCTCCGCGAAACTCCGGCGAACGCACAGCAAGCCACGTGCAAGCCAGTCCATGCATGTCTCCAGCGGTCAGGTAGGCAAACTCCGGAGAACAGACATTGACGCGGGCGGCATCGATCTCCACCCACCACATTCGACTGATACGAGGGTTGAGACGGGAGACGAGAATGCCCGGACGATCCATCAAGGTCTTGTTGCTCTTAATTGAGGCCACCGCAGCTTGCTCAGGCGTGGCACCCTCATCAAAGGCCGGGAGACTGAACAGCTGAACCGTCTGATCGGGACTTGTCTCAGGCTTCCAGGTGGACTTCGAGAGCGAGCACACCTCGCTAAGCGCAACCATAGGAAGATCGGTTGCCCTCTGCACAGCGATCTCGTCGATGAGTTGCTCAGCGCGAGTAATCACAGCCTGGTTGGATTCGATTTTGTCGTCCAAAATTTGCAAGATTCGCGAAATCCGAATTGCCTCACTGACTCCGAGATCAGGCAATCTAATTGAGGCCAGGTCTCGTCTTGAAACGTTCGGAAAGGTTGAACCAGTTGAGCCAGCCAGAAGCTCGGCGACGGCAGACTGAAGAACGGCCCTGACCAAGTAGGACAGAGCAGGATCTGAAGGAGAAATTGCCGCCAATCCCCGACCAATTGCATAGGTCCGATCCGCCCAATTCATGCGTCCAGTGGTGCTCCCACGAACACAGAAAAGAATATCTCCAGCGCATGCTTGGCGGTGTCATAGGGTGTAAGCAATTTTCGTGTAGCGGTGATGCTGTTTGGAGGCTGATCATGGGGTGTCGTCGGATGCTTGGTGCCCGGGATCGTGCGGCGATCATGGCGGGGGTGAATGCGGGCTTGTCCAAGACGCGTATCGCTCACTTGATTGGGCGTAGCCCCTCGGTGGTGTGCCGTGAGATCGCCCGCCATACGGGCCCTGACGGGCAGTATTGGGCCGAGGAAGCCGGCAAGGCAGCCCGCGCGGCCAGGCGTCGCCCGGAGAAGCGCCTGTTGGATTGTGATGAGGTCCTTCGCCGCCGTGTGATTGCTGATTTGTCCCGCACGCTCCCCGCCAGATCAGCGCACCGCTTGCGTGAGGAGGCGTGTGGCACACTGCCCTCCATGGATACTTCCCCCGACGCTCACAGCGCGATCAGCCATGAGGCGATCGACACGTGGATTGACGCCCACCCCAAGAAGACGCTCATCGAGCACGGCATTTGCTTGCCCTCGCGCCGGTGGATGCGCAAGAAACCCCCAGCAAGCGAGCGCAAACCACCCATCGTTGGGATGCGGCTGATTGACGAGCGCCCCGACATTTCTGATCGGAAAATCCCGGGCAACTGGGAAGGCGACCTGATCATCGGCCAAGACGGGGCCAGCGCGAGCATCGACCCTGGTCGAGCGCACCACCCGCTACCTCATCATCGTCGCCCTGCCCCTGGGGCGCAAAGCCGACCAGGTCCGGCGCGCTCACACGCCGCATCCAGGGCCTGCCCGACCAAGCGATGCGAACACTCACATGGGACCAAGGCCGAGAAATGGCCCGCCACCAGCGCCTCACCCACGACACCGGCGTGGACGTGTTCTTCGCTCACCCCCACAGCCCCTGGGAGAGAGGAACCAACGAAAACACCAACCGACTCATCCGCCGATACCTTCCCAAAGGAACCCCCATCACCAGCCACCAACCCTACCTCGACGCCATCGCCTACGAACCGGGCAACTGCCCCAGAGCCACCCTCGGCTACCGCACCCCAACAGAAGCATTCAACGAACTCATTGCTACCACCCATTGACACCGCCCTTCCTTAGTCCAGCATTGTGCCCATTGAACTGGTGAAGGGTGGTTTGATCCAAATTCGGTCGGCCCATTCAGAAGCGGAAGCCCAACACCTCTTTTATTCACTTGTTCACCCTTAGGAGATTGCCCCATGACAATGCTTGCAATATCCCCCAGGGTAAGCCCAGTTAAGCGTAGACGAGAACTTTGCTCGTTTTTTGTACCTCCGTTCATGAATGCGCTCCCAGCATAGCTCGAATCTGCTCCTCGAGTTCGCGGCCGCGGTCGAGCTCGGCGAGGAGTTCGGCGGTGAGTCGGGCGATTTTCTCCTCGGCGGGCTCGGCGTCGGGATCTTCTGTCTGGTCGAGGCCGACGTAGCGGCCCGGGGTGAGGATGAAGTCGTTGTCCCGGATCTCTTCGAGCGTTGCTGCTTTGCAGAATCCGGCCACATCCTCATAGTTCTCGCGCGCCTCGCGGGATCGCCAGGTGTTGTAGGTGCTGGCGATACGTTCAATGTCCGCTTCGGTGAGCTGGCGTTGCGCGCGGGTGATCATCTCACCCATATTGCGAGCGTCAATGAAGAGCACCTCCCCGTGGCGGTCGCGGTGGCCGTTACCGTGCCGGTTCTTCGAGAGGAACCACAGGCACGCTGGGATCCCGGTGTTGAAGAAGAGCTTGTCGGGTAGCGCCACGATGCAGTCCACGAGGTCCGCTTCAACGAGGGCCTGGCGGATGGTGCCGTCTGTCTTCGCTTTGGATGACAGTGCGCCGTTGGCCATGACGAAGCCTGCCGAGCCTGAGGGGGCGAGATGGTAGAGGAAGTGCTGGATCCACGCGTAGTTAGCATTGGAATCATTCGGGGTGCCGTAAGCCCAGCGTGGATCATCCTCGAGGACGGCCGACCAGTAGCCTTTGAGGTTGAAGGGCGGGTTGGCGATGATGAAGTCCGCGCGCAGGTCAGGGTGTTGGTCTTCGGTGAAAGTTTCAGCGTCCCGTGGGCCAAGGTCTGCTTCGATACCGCGTAGCGCTAGGTTCATCTTGGCTAGGCGCCAGGTGGAGGCAGCCTTTTCCTGGCCGTAGATGGAGAGAGCATCTCGACTGCCTCCGTGGGCTTCGACGAAGCGGGCCGACTGCACGAACATGCCACCACTACCACAGCATGGGTCATAGACGCGGCCACTGAAAGGTTGGAGCATCTCGACGAGCAGGTTCACCACGCTGCGAGGCGTGTAGAACTCGCCACCATCCTTGCCTTTCTCTGAGCCGGCGAACATGCCAAGGAAGTACTCGTAGACGCGGCCGAGGATGTCGTCGGCTCCGTGATCGGCGTCTGCGCCAAAACCGATCGAGCCGATGAGGTCAATAAGCTCGCCGAGCATCTCGTCCTTGAGATCCTCACGCCCGTAGTTGCGCGGTAGCACACCAGTGAGCGAGGGGTTCTCGCGTTCGATGAGTCGCATCGCTTCGTCAATGGCCTGGCCAATGCCTGGCAGTTTGGCCTTGGCTTGGAGCTGCTCCCAGCGGGCACCATCAGGGATCCAGAAGACGTTCTCACCGGAGTATTCGTCCCGGTCTTCAAGGAATGACGGGATTTGGTCGTCTTCGATACCGTCGTCCATGAGCTCCCAGGTGAGTTCTTGGCGGCGCTCGGAGAACTTGTCAGACACGTATTTGAGGAACACGAGGCCTAGAACCACGTGCTTGTACTCCGAGGCTTCTTGGTTTCCCTTGGCGCGCATTGACTCAGCGGTTTCCCACAGGGTCCGCTCGAGAGTCATGTCGTTGTTGTTTTTCGTAGCCATATTGCGTTATCCAAACCTTTTAGTCTTCTTGTTGGGGTGCATCAGGGAGTGGAACGAGTTCGACTATCTCCGCTAGCTGGCAGTCGAGTGCTTCACATATGCGCACGAGTACTGCGGTTGTGACGTTCTCGTCCCGGCCGAGCTTGGCGACCGTGGACGCCGAGATTTTCGCCTTGTCCCGGAGGTCCTGTTTGCGCATTCCTTTGTCGATCAGCGTTTTCCACAGCGGTTTGTAGCTGATCTTGAGCGTGGTGGATTGGCTACTCATGTGGGTGTTCTCCCGGCTCGTAGACCCCGTCAAGGTAGCCGTAACGCCCCTGGTATGGGTCTTTACTGAATCGGATGGTTGTCGTGTTGGGAAGTGCGTCGAGGTCCACCCCGCTGAGGAGATTGAGGTTCTCGCACAGGATGACCTGACGGTTCGTAGATGTACGGGCGATGTAGTCGAGCAGCTTCTGCCGCATGGAGTCCGGCGCAGTGAGCTGGCTGTCGTCAAAGTTTTTCAGCGGAGAATCAATAATGAGGAAGTGCGGCGCGTGGGGCGAGCGTTGATCAAGGTACTCATGGAAGGCGACCATCACCACGGTGTTGAGCAAGGCAGCGAAGCCTTTACCCTCCTTGGTGTCCTTCCGGTACCCGTCAATCGTCACGTCGAGGGTGGCCTCGTCGAATACCGCCGCGTCAGCAGAGGGAAAGCCGATTTCATGGAGGATCCGACGAATTGTGGTGTTCATTGAGTAGATGAAGTCCGCGTTGAAGAATTCAGCAGGCTTGTATGGTTCCCGCTTCTCATCCGCTTGCGGTCCCAGATCAGTCAGGGCCAGGATTGTTTCCTGGAGCTGCTCGAGACGCGCTTGTATACCCGCTACCTCCTTGAGCGTGCGAACCTCACGCGTCAGCTGTTCCTGGCGTGGCGTGATCGTGTGAGCGATTCTATTTTGAAGTTCGGCATGCTTGAGCACCAGGTCAGCGCGTTGTTGGGTCAGTTCTAACATCGTGTAGTCCAGCTCGGCCAGGTTGGAGCGTGCACCCGCGAGTTGCTCTTCTAGGCGAGTGCGCTGGACGTCGATTTGTTCCTGACTGGGATGGTTCATGCTCGCGTCTACTGGTTGCTTGCAGTAACCGCACATGTTGATGTTCAACGTGTCGGGATCAACGCTTGCCTCGGCGAGGAACTCGAGCCGTTGGAGGTCAGCTTCCAGGTGGCTGATGAGTTCTTGCCGCTGGTATTTGTCTACTGCAAAAGCGGCGACGTTCTCATCGATCTCTTTGATCTTGATAGTGATCGTCCGCCCAGTGGCGTTGAGCTCGATCTGGTCTCGACGAAGCTGGTCGAACTCGGCGTTGAGGGTAGCGAGTTCCGCTTCTATATCACGGCCCCGGTACTGCTCCTCTACTTCCCTGAGCTCCGTCTCCTTCTTGCGAGCTGCCTCAACTTGCCTGGTGATGAACTGCTTGACTGATCTCTGGCGGATACGGCGATCTTTGTCGGATTCTTGAGCCTCAATGTCATCGAAGTTTTCGTCTTGCGCGAGCACGAGCAGTGTCGACAGTTCCGCAGTGCGAGTGACGTAATCTTTGTCTCCACCCTTGCGCAAGATTGTTGAGTCGAGCCGATCGATGTAGCTCTCAGGCACGTACAGCAGGTGGTAAAGGCTGCGCCATGTCAGCGACTGGCTCTCCCAGCTGGAATTCTTGATGACCTTGCGGCTGGGCTTGAGATCGAGTAGCGACACCAGGAACGAGTTCAGATCCGTCTCAGGATCCTTCTCGTCTCGCTTCACGCTGTAGACCTTGCCTTCAGTGCCAGGATGAGGACTGACAACGTAGTCCACTCCAATATTGCGTCGCAGGGTGATGATTTCTCCCTCAGTAGTAACGAGGTCGATTTCTGCTGTGCAGTAGTCCGAGTCGTCAGTGAAAGGGACGAGTTCCCCGCCCATGACGAAGTCGATAGTTCGGGCGACGCGAGTTTTCCCGCTATTTGAGGGCCCGGCAATGACGTTCAAGCCCTGTGTGAGCGTGATCGTGGAAGGGGCGCCGTGGTTTGGGTATGCGCGAATCTCGCTAATCCAAAATCCGCTCATGTTTCCTCCTTCACACCAATCAGGTGCAGCGTGTCGTTGCGTAGCGCTACCAATGCTGCTGCGACATAGCGTTGGTAGTGCTGGGCGTAGCTAGAAGACACATGGCTCACTAGGTGTGCGCCAGACTCGGAGATGGTGAAGCGCGGCACGTCACCAGCATGGTCTGCATAGGCGTAACCGTGTGCCACGAGCGTCTGGATTGCCTCGTGAGCTTTACTTCGGCGCTGCGTGTAAATCGCATTAACGAAGGCTGTGGACCCGTGCAGGTCGGTACTGCCGAGACCGAAGTGTCTGGCATAGGTTGCTGCAAAATCGGCGTCAGCAAGCTCGGTCGCTGTCACCGCGGTTTCAAACTTGTCTAAGGCGACAAGCAGTCGCATGCAGTTTTCGAACTGAGAGTTGAAGATTGTGCTGCTCATGATGACCACTCGATTCGGTTCTCGTTGACCAGCATGTGCGTCATGCCTTGCTTGTGGCTCGCAGCAAACAAGTCAGGGATGCTCGTTAGAACAGACCCCCCCTACCTGGTAATGGCTAGCCTGCCCAAGCGTCTTCAGCATCCGCTCGTAGCCGTCAGGGAAAGCATCGGACATCCACGTGGTTTCGAGGAAGTCGTCAAGATCGTCCTTGATCCGTTCAAACTGTTCATCCCCATCATCTGGGCGAATCTCCTGCAGGTTACGGTGCCGCCCAACAGCGGACCAGTAATGGGTGCGCTGACGGACCAAAAACTTCACGTATTTGCCCGGAAGACTCTTTAGATGCTCGAAGGAGACGGGCTCCTTCCCAAGTTTTTCGGCGATCGCTTCAAGAGCGCGTTGCACGTAGACCTCTTCAGGAGCTAACTCCTCGGGGACGGGCGGAGCTGGAGAGATCGGGATGCTCGAGGTCCCGATCTTGAGCGAATTGCCGGAGATACGGCCGGTAGATAAGGGGTAGGTCTGTACGCCGGGGATGACGATTTTCTCGTCGCCGCCTTGGTCCCGCAGAAGGTCATTTCCCTCAGCGTTGGATCTGACGACTTCTTTGATGAGCACATACACGGCCTTCGGAACATCAATCGGTTTGTTGATCTGTAGGCCGTCCTTACGAAGCTTGAGTGCAAGATCCCCTGATCGCATCGCCGGTAGAGGTATCGCTCCACAGGGCGATGATTCTCTGCTCACTGATGGCGGGCAAGATGCGTCTTGCGGTGTCCTCCGGTAGGGGCCGTTTTCCATTCCAGATCTTGTTGAGGTCTCGTCGGTCGATACCTCTCAGCCATCCAGCAGGGATGGTGTTCTTGCTGCACTCGCTTTCAGGTAGCCGACCTGGGAGGAGCTTTTCGTCGCAGGCCCGGTCAAAGAAGTCAAGAACGAATCCACGGTCGCCTTTGACGTCGAGAGATAAGGAGGGTCGGATAGTCCGCAATAACAGACCAAGAGCAAACTCTGGCTGAGGAAGGCGAGCCATCTTGCCTCCTTTCGCCTTCTTTCGCCTCCTGTCAAAACAGGGGGCTTTCTTAGTGTTGAAAACAAGCCATCTACCGGCGTGGGCGCATCGACCACTGTGGTCCATGTTACCAGCCGGTGTAGGCGGACCGAGAGAAAAACTCGGCAAAAAGGACGAATCGAGCTGACTGGAAGGAGGTGAACCGAGATGACGAGTCAACGTCGAACCAGCGAGGCTGCTGCTTCTGCCGCATCGAAGGTCATGCGTGACCAGCGGTATTCCAAGGTAGCTAAGACCGCCGCGGCTTCTGCTCTATCCCAGCGGGCTCCCAAGCCCAAGGGCGGAAAGAAGTAACCGGTTGGGGGTGTCTGGCCTGGTACCGGCCGGGCACCCCCTTCGCCTCCTATCGGGGCTTTCAACAACTAGTGGGACAGCTGCCCACATCCACACATCCATACAAACCGCGCGGAGATCCGCCCTTCTGGACGTCCAGGGCAGGTCAGTCGCTCAGGCACGCATGCCTGGGTGGTTGGCCTGCCCTGTTTTCGTCCCCGGGTTGATCTTCGCGCTCCACCAACGTCCAGGTGGGGCCGGGCCTCCGTCGCAGCAAGCGACAGGAGCCAAACATGGCAGGCAACGCCTCCACCCCACACAACTACATCACCGTCAAACTCGCGTTCGAGGTTACGGTCGCCGCTGACGCGCGGCGAGCAACCCGCGATACCAGCTTCCGTATCAGCCCGGCTGAGGCCGATACCTGGATTGAGGGCGACTACCAGAACCGCCGGGAGCAGGCCGAGGATCCCGACACGGTCGAACGTCGGTCCTTGAATGAGATCCTCGAAGAGCTCAATGCCTCGGAGCGCAGCACGTCGCGCCGCTGGCGCACCCATACCGGCTTCCTCGCGGTCGATGACACTGACCCCAGTGACGAAGAAATCGAGAGTGGCCACGTAGGGCTGCGCGCCGCATCGGGATACCGCGACGGTATCTACACCTCCACCACGCCAGACGATGTCACCGACTCGTGGTCGACCAGCTTGGCCGTGCGCCAAGCACTATCGGCGTTGTCCGAGCGCGAGCAGCAGGTAGTCCTCGCCTCCCGCATCCACGGCCTCTCCCAGCGGGACATCGCAGCCGTTTTGGGCGTGTCCCAGCCGATGGTGAAAAAGATCCGAGACCGCGCCGAGGGCAAGCTCCGCGATCTGCTTTCCGGCTCTGGGGTTATCAACTAGGGTTCGTCGCCGCCTTGAGGGTGGAAGGAGCATCAAGCCAATCCGGGCACACCTTCCTTCCACTGACTTTTCCTAAGGAGGAAGCCAATGGCACACAAGACGGTGACAGTGAGCCTGTCGCGAGACCCCAACTCGGGCAAGGCCATCAACATCGGCCGGGTGGGTTTGCGAGAGCGGCTCTTGACTTGGTTGTTCGGCCCCATGCGGGACGTGACCGTACTGGTCCCGGGCCGGGAAGTACGGGACGTGACGCTGCGCAAGGTCGATGAGGCCTCGTGGTGCGGGGCGGAATGTTCGGATGAGGAGCTGATGGCCCTGGCTGACGCGGTCCAACGTCACCCGGCAGGCAGCAAGCTTAACCGCGCAGGTGGTGATGCAGCATGAACCCGCAGCGCCGCAACGCCCTGATCGCGGGCATTAACCGCACCATGGAGGGCCTTGCCCAGATTGCCCAGGCGCTTGAAGCCGACGGCTGGGCGCGGATTGAGGACGAGTACGCGTTGGCTGGGGCCCGTCCGGTTGCCGCCGCGCGTCTCGAGGAGCCGACCTTCCAGGCCGAGCTCGAAGAGCGACTCGAGGCTGAGGTGGCTGCCTCGGCTACATCGGTGCGTGAGTACACGCTCGAAGAGGTACGGGCTTTCTTGGCAGAGCTCTCTCAGCAGGGTTACACCGCCCAGGTACGCCAGCTGATCCTTGATGCTGGCGCGAAGGCTCTCTCAGAGGTGGATCCGGCGAAGTTTGGCCAGATCATGGCTGGGGCTGAGGAGATCGCGAATGCCTGATAGCCACGCACTCCTGTCAGCCTCCAGTGCTCACCGGTGGTTGCACTGCCCGCCCTCCGCGCTCGCCACAGATGGCGTGGCAGATACGCCGTCGGATGCAGCTTTGCAAGGTACGGCTGCGCATGCGCTGGCTGAGTACAAGCTGCTGCGGTTTTTGAAGCGCCGGGCGAAGCGCCCCACCTCGGAGTGGATTGATGAGGAGATGGAGGGCCACACCGACGACTACGTCGCCTTCGTGGCCCAGCACCTCGAGTCTGCTCGGGAGCACTGCCCGGACCCGCAGGTGTATGTCGAACAGCGCCTGGACTACTCCCACCTCGCCCCGGGCGGCTTCGGGACCGGTGACTGCGTGATCGTTGCCGAGCCCACCTTGCAGGTCATTGACCTCAAATACGGGATGGGCGTCGAAGTCAGCCCCGTCGAGAACCCACAGCTGATGCTCTATGGGCTTGGCGCGTTGGCAGCTTTTGATGCGCTCTACGGTATTGAGGAAGTCGCTCTGAGCATTTTCCAGCCTCGTCGCGCCAACGTCGAGACCTGGACGATTAGCACCCAGGACCTGATCGCGTGGGGCGAGAACACGGTCAAGCCGATTGCTGACCTGGCTGCCCGCGGTGAGGGCGCGTATGCCGCTGGTTCGTGGTGTCAGTTCTGCCGTATCGCCAGTACGTGCCATGCCCGTGCGGAAGCGAATCTCGCGCTAGCCAAGCACGAGTTCGCACCACCCGCAGAACTATCTGTGTCTGAGGTTGCGGATGTGCTGGCGAAGATCCCTGAGCTCAAAGCCTGGGCATCCGACGTCGAAGCATGGGCCTTAGCTCAGGCCCAAGCCGGCACCCAGATCCCCGGTTTCAAGGTGGTCGCTGGCCGCTCCATCCGCAAATACACCGACGAGGCAGCGGTAGCTGAGGCAGCCAAGGCTGCGGGATACAGCGACATCTGGGACAAGCGCCTGATCGGCATCACCGCCATGGAACGCCTCATGGGCAAGCGGGCCTTCACCGAGACACTCGGCGACCTGGTCATCAAGCCCGAAGGCAAGCCCACTCTCGTCCCCGAATCCGACAAGAGGCCGCCACTCGCACGTGTGAGTGCAGCCACCGATTTCACCAACACCAACGACTGACCAAGGAGGTCACCCATCATGAACACCAATCCGACTCGCGTCGTCACCGGCGAAGTCCGCCTGTCCTACGCCCACCTTTTCGAGCCCCAGTCCATCCAGGGCTCCAAGCCCAAGTACAGCGTCAGCCTGATCATCCCCAAGTCTGATCGGGAGACGATCGGCAAGATCGAGCGGGCCATCGATGCCGCCATCGAGGCAGGCATCGGAAAGTTCGGTGGCAAGCGCCCGAACAAGGCCGCGCTCAAGCTGCCTCTGCGTGACGGGGACACCGAGCGTGACGACGAGGCCTATGCCGGCTGCTTCTTCGTGAATGCGAACTCCACCTTGCCGCCCGAGGTCGTCGATCAGGACCTCAATCCGGTGCTCTCACCTGCCGAGGTGTACTCCGGCTGCTACGCCCGGGTCTCGCTGAGCTTCTACGCGTTCAACACCAACGGCAACCGCGGGATCGCCTGCGGGCTCGGCAACGTGCAAAAGCTCCGTGACGGGGAGCCGCTGGGCGGTGGCCGCACGTCGGCTGCGGATGATTTCGCAGCATTCAGCACCGGGGATGACTTCCTGGCCTAACCGCTCACCGCACAGTGGCGGGACACCTTGTGGTTTGAGCATTGCTCGGCTCGGGGTGTCCCGCCACAACCACATCTATCGATTGGACGCGCATGCACACGCTTTCCCTGGACCTCGAAACCTTCAGTCCCACCAACCTCGCCACCGCGGGTGTGTACAGGTACGCCGAAGACCCGGGCTTCCGCATCCTCTTGCTCGGCTACAGCATCGACGCCGCGCCAGCTGAGGTCATCGACCTGGCTCGGGGTGAACCCATCCCGACCATGATCCTTCAGGCACTTACTGACCCGGGCATCATCAAGTCGGCGTTCAATGCGGCTTTCGAGCGTGTCTGCCTGTCGGTCTATCTGCGCCGCCACCACCCAGCCCTGCTCGCCGCGGGTTTTTTGGATCCGCGTGGGTGGCGGTGCACCATGGTGTGGGCAGCATCCCTGGGCCTGCCGATGAGCCTGGACGGTGCAGACAAAGCACTACGCCTCCCGATCGAGAAAGACCCCGCCGGGCAAAAGCTCATCCGCCGCTTCTCCATCCCTGGCAAGGATGGTGGCCACACCCTACCCAGCGATGATCCAGTGGGTTGGCAGCAGTACATTTCCTACAACCGCCGCGATGTTGATGTCGAGGTCCAACTCGCCTTCCGGCTTGCCCGCAACCCGATGCTGGAAGCGGAGTGGGAGACGTACTGGTTGGATCAGCGCATCAACGACACCGGGGTCCGCATCGACACCCAGCTTGCCGCCAATGCTGTCGAGGTCGACACCCACCACCGCGACGCCTGCCTGGCACGCGCCCAGCAGCTCACCGGACTAGAAAACCCCAATAGCCCGATCCAGCTCAAAGACTGGCTCACTGAGCACGACTGCGCCTTGGAGTCGCTGACGAAGACCGAGGTGGAGGCCGCCCTCGAGACTGCGAGCGGCGATGTCGCTGAGGTGCTCCGGCTACGCCAAGACCTCTCGCGCTCCTCGGTGAAGAAGTACCAAGCCATGCTCGCCGTCGCAGGCAGCGATGATAGGGCGCGCGGTCTTATCCAGTACATGGGGGCTGGCCGTACCGGACGCTTCGCCGGACGGCTCATCCAAGTACAGAACCTGCCGCGCAACCACATGCCCGACCTCGCCACCGCCCGCACCCTCCTCAACGCAGGCAACAGTGACGCCCTCGAACTGCTCTACAGCCCGCTACCAGACACCCTGAGCCAACTCATCCGCACCGCCTTCATCCCCAGCGTGGACCACCGGTTCATCGTCGCCGACTTCAGCGCGATCGAAGCGAGAGTCCTCGCATGGCTCGCCGGTGAAGACGGCATCCTGCAAGCATTCCGTGAAGGTAAAGACCTCTACTGCCAAACCGCGAGCCGCATGTTTGGTGTCCCAGTCGAGAAACACGGGGTCAACAGCGAGCTACGCCAGAAAGGGAAGATCGCGGTCCTGGCCTGCGGATACGGCGGCTCGGTCGGAGCCCTGAAAGCCATGGGGGCCTTGCGCATGGGCCTTGATGAGGCAGAGCTCAGACCCTTGGTGGATGCGTGGCGGGAGGCCAACCCGATGGTCGTGCAGTTCTGGCGAGACACCGAACAAGCTGCCATCACCACAGTTGAGACCCGAACGCCTACGCAGGTCGGACGCATCCGGTTCTCTTACCGTTCTGGGTGCCTGTTCGTCACTCTGCCGTCGGGGCGCGAGCTGTGCTACCCGCGACCCAGGCTTGGTGAGAACCGCTTCGGCATGACCAGCATCCTCTTTGACGGGGTGGATGGCACCACCCGCAAGTGGGGTCCGATCGAGACCTACGGCGGAAAGCTCACCGAGAACCTTGTCCAAGCCACAGCCCGTGATCTCCTCACTCATGCTATGCACCGTGTGGATGCGGCAGGTCACCGGATCGTCATGCATATTCACGATGAAATCGTCGTCGACGAACCCACAGACGGTACGAGCGTCAAAGACATCGTGACGATCATGACGAGACTGCCCACCTGGGCAGACGGCCTACCGCTCGATGCAGACGGGTACGACTGCGCCTTCTATATGAAGGACTAATGAGCGCGCGAGGCTGAAGTTTTGTGCATGCCGCTAGGCTTCGAGCATGTCGCGCCAGGTAGTGGGGAATCCCATGTGGGATAGGTCGATAGAGTCTGAGTATCGTGCGAAAAGATTCTCGAGCTGCGCCACGTGCTCCTGCCAGCGGTCTTGATCCGGGTGCAGGAATTTGAGCATGTAAATTCGAGAAAACAGACTGCGATCCGGTGCGTGCACCATGCGTGTATCTGGCCTTCTTCTTTTACTCGCCCGTTTGGCCTTCGCCTTCCGAGGCTCAAATCCAGTCTGACCCCTACACTGGAAAGAACAGCACGGAGGTGAATCCAATGACAATTGTGATCATAGGCGGCACAGGTATGCTGCTGCCAGCAGCCAAAGAACTATCTGAGCAGGGGCTAGAAGTTGCAGTGGTGGCTCGCCACGCGAGTGATGTGGTGCGCACAGCCGCCACCGAACTGATAATTCCGATTGATGCCGACTGGTCGGAACCCGAAAAATACCTCGATACTGTGCGCTCGGCAATGCAGCAACATACAGTGACCGGGATGATCACCTGGATTCATCGGCCATATCGGGATCAGCTTATGCTGGGGCTGGCAGAACTGGTTGAACCCGGAGGACGGATTGTACGGCTGTGGGGAAGCAGTAGCGGGGATCCTGCAACAATCGCAGCTAGGTCCCCACGCCCGAAAGGCTTTAGCCTTTGTGAGGTCTACTTAGGTGCCAACCGGCAGGGAAATAACATGTCGTGGCTTTCGCACGAACAAATTTCACGCGGCGCATTGGAAGCACTGAGAGGGGAGATGTCAGAGCTGACGGTCGGCGTACTACCTCCATATCCTGAACACAATACAGTCAGTTAATGCCAAACCCGAGCAGTAGAATGAGTCAATCCTAGAACAGAAGAATGAGAGTGATTTCCGGTAGGGGTGAGGGATCCCCTCACCTGGACATCTGAAATTCCCAATTCTGTTCATAGTTGTTGGCAGTGAATGTTGATCGTGCCCATGCAGCGTAGGTTTCAGTGAGGATTTCTGCGACATGTTCTGTGATTACATGTCGCAGTCGCCCTGATGAAATGGTGAAAATGGTGTTCAATGGTTGGTCTCCATCTTCTATTGCCCGTTAGTTCTGGTCGAAATTGATGACGAGTTTGCCGCGTACGTGCCCGGTCTCACCCAGTCGATGAGCCTCGGATAGCTGGGTGAAGGGGAAAACCTTCTCGATGTGGACGTTCAGAGTTTTGCTGGCAAGTGCTTGGGCGATCTTTCCCAGTTCGGTCGCGTTGGGATGCACAAAAACCCAATGCGCGTCATGCCCGGCTTGACGTGCGGCAGCGATTTGGCTGGGGTCAGGGCAGGTGACAATTCGTCCATTAGTGGTCAACAGTGGCAGTGACTTTGTGAACACCTCACCGCCGACTGTGTCGAGAATAATGTCAAACTGCCCGGCATACTCGCTCAAATCTGTGGTGGTGTAGTCAATCGGGGTAGCCCCGAGGTGGGCTAAGAATTCTTGGTTGCGGGTGGATGCTGTGGCCCACACCTGCGCGCCAGCAGCATGTGCCAACTGCACAGCAAGGTGACCTACCCCTCCAGTGCCACCCTGAACGAGTACCTTCTGCCCAGACTGCAGCTCGCTACATCGAACAGGCCCTGGTAGGCGGTCAGGGATGCTAGCGGGACTGCGCCGAGTGTCTGAATGTCAACTCCTGTGGGTGCGTGGATGACATCGGTGACTTTGACCTGAACGTACTCGGCGTAGCAGCTTCCGAGATCGGGGAAGGCGGGCATGCCGAAGACGAGGTCTCCTACCTCGAATCCGGTGGTCTCAGGGCCAGTTGCAACGACTTCACCGGCGAGATCCCAGCCGAGGACGGCAGGTTTGTCGAGTGAAATCATTCCTGCGATTCCGGCTCCTGCTCGGGTTTTCCAGTCAACCGGGTTGAGACCAGCCGCCAGGTTTTTGATAACGAGGCGGCCAGATAGTGCTTCGGGGATATCGACCTGGGCGAAGGTGAAGGAATCTGGGGATCCCCAGGCCGTGAGTTGGGCCTGTGTCATGGTAGGCACGGTGTACTCCTTTTCAATGCAGTGTTTTGCGAGTTTTTCTTGTTTCGGCCCGATGCGTGGAGACGTCGGGCTTTTAACAGAATGGTGGTTCGGGCAAGGGGGCACAAGAATGTACTTTTCCGAAATCTAGGTACCGCCAAGTGATCCAGTTACCGCGGGGTAACCAGGTGTGTGGACTGAAACTGCCTGGTAGGAGTCGTGCTCGGGGAGGTTGATCGGGTAACCTAGTTACCTATGGAGACTGACTCGTGTTCTGGAAAGCCGGACGTGTATTCGCAGTTGTGCCCCTGCCGGTCGATTCTTGATCGCATCGCTGACAAGTGGACTGCGCTGATTATTGGAAAGCTGGCACAGTCTCCCCTTCGGTTTAACCAATTGCGTCGCGCAATCCCAGGGATCTCAGCCAAAATGCTGACGCAGACGCTGCGGTCGTTGGAGTGTGACGGCATGGTGGATCGCACAATGTATCCAACGATGCCGGTCACGGTGGAGTATTCACTGACTGATTTGGGTAGGTCGTTGGCTGAGCCTTTGGCCGCGGTGCGGCAGTGGGCGGAAGAACACCGGGACGATGTTCTGGCAGCTAATGAACGTTTCCATTCCACGCAGCCGCCGTTGTCACCCATCGTGGCTAACCAGGCTACGTTTTAGATCCTTTGGGGCCGAGGGTTATCAACTGCTGTCTCTGGCCGCCTAGGGCCTGAGAGGACGAGCGCGCTGCACGGTGCATCGCCGAGGACGCCTCTCAGGAAGGCGGCTCGACATGAGCAGCAATCTGAACTCGTACACCCACCCGGACTTCGGCAACCTGCGAACCATTGTCGACGGCGAGACCATCTACATCTGCGCTAAGGACGCTGCCGTCGCGCTCGGATACAAGGATCCGGTTAACGCCATCAAGCAGCACTGCAAGGGGGTGGCGATTCACCACCCCCTTGAAACCCCAGGAGGTCTGCAAGAAGTCCGATTCATCAGCGAAGGCGACCTCTACCGACTGATCTTCTCCTCCCACCTTCCAGCCGCCCAGAAGTTTGAGTCCTGGGTCATGGACGAGGTTCTGCCCTCGATCCGCAAACACGGCCTGTACATCACCGACCGGGTGATCGAAGAGATCCGCACGAATCCGAAGGCTCTGCTCGCCATGCTGCAGTCCTACGTGGAGGAGAAGGAACGCAACGAAGCCCTAGCGGCAGAGAACCTCCAGCAAGCCCAGCTGCTGCTCGAGGCACGTCCGAAGGTCACCTACTACGACATGGTGTTGCAGTCCGAGAGCCTGCTGACCACCACCGAGATCGCCAAGGACTACGGACTCTCAGCCCGCAAGCTCAACAAGCTGCTCGCCGATCTGGGGGTGCAGTTCAAGCAGTCCGGCCGCTGGTTCCTCTACGCCGCCCACGCCGAGGCTGGCTACGCCCACTCAAAGACCTACGTCTACGACGAAGAGACCGGCAAGACCAATACCCACCTGTACTGGACCCAGAAGGGCCGCCTCTTCATCTACGAGACCCTCAAGCATGAACGTGGTCTACTGCCTTTGATTGAGCGCGGGGTGGACCAGTGAATCCCACAGACTCGACGATCCCACGCCTGAACGCCTCGGGGTGCGCGGACCCGACCGTCTATGAGGTGCTCAAACGTGAGCAGCGCGCCCTGTTCGGATACCGGCCCCTGGCCTACATCTGCAGCCCGTTCGCGGGTGATACCGAGGCCAACATTCGCCTGGCCCGCCGCATGTGCGCCGCAGCGATCACGCGCCGTCGTATTCCTATCGCGCCGCACCTGCTCTTCCCGCAGTTCATGGATGACACCAAGCCCGCCGAACGGGAACTCGCCATGTTCTTCAACCGCATCGTGCTGTCCAAGTGCGAGGAGGTGTGTGGGTGTACGCCCCACGCATCAGCCCTGGCATGCGCACCGAAGCCTGCTGGGCCCGCCACCTCGACATCCCCATCCGCTTTCTCGATTCCGACTTCCGGGAGATCCAGCCATGACGACCTTCACCCTGTTCACCGCCACGACCAGCGGCCTAGTCTCGAACACCCACTATCCGAATCGGGTCACCATCACCGATGCGTCCGACCTGGAGGCGGCAGCCCGCTTCGACCATGTCGCTGCCGAATACCAGGGCAATCAGCGCTCCACCCACGGGTTCATCTCCTCGAACTGCCTGGTGATGGACATCGACAACGATCACACCGAAAACCCCGACGAGTGGGTGACCCCGCAGGGGCTGGCGGACCTGCTGGCGGATGTGGAGTTCATGACCGCGACGTCCCGCAACCACAACACCTCCAAGCATGGAACACCAGCTAGACCCCGCTTCCACGTCTACCTGCCCATCAGCCCAGTCACCGACCCCGGCACTTATGCGGGGTTGAAGAAGTCCCTGGCAGACCGCTTCGACTTCTTCGACGCCGGGGCCTTGGATGCGGCCCGATTCCTCTACGGACACCCCACCCCGCAGGTGGAAGCCTTCACCGGCACCTTGCTGGTCGACGAGTGGCTCACCCGCCAAGCCGAGCAAGATGCGTTCGCCGCCTTCGACGCCGCAACCCTGACTATCGGGGAAGGCAGCCGCAACGCCACCCTGTCCAGGTTCGCCGGCCGAGTCCTCATCCGCTACGGCGACACCGAGCAGGCCCGTACCCTCTTTGACCGCAAGGCCGCGCTGTGCGACCCGCCCCTACCGAGTGCGGAGCTGGAAGCGATCTGGCGGTCAGCGCTCAGGTTTGCAGGCCGCGTCGCGAAAGACCCCTCCTACGTCAAGCCCGCCGTCTACCAGGCGCTGACCTCACTCAAACCTGATGACTACACCGACGTGGGGCAAGCCGAAGCACTCGCGACCGAGTACGCCGACAAGATCCGCTACTCCCTGTCTACCCACTGGCTGGTCTACGAGGGCGGGGTGTGGGTGGAAAACGACCTGCTCGCCCAGGCTGTTGCCCAAGAGCTCACCACCCGCCAGCTCGACGAAGCACAAAACATGCTCGACCAGGCCCACACACTCATGGCTGACACCGGAGCCGCAGACACCATCGCTGCCGCCTCGTCGAAAGCGAAAGGTGTCGCCTCGCTTAGTGGCGTCCAGCAGGTGGCGTATCAGCGGCTGCTGGAGGCCATGGAATATCACAAGTTCGTGCTCGGGCGGCGCCAGTCCCGCAATATCGCCGCCACCCTCAAGGAAGCCCAGCCCCTGCTTGAGGTGCGGGCCTCAGACCTGGACTCCGACCCCTATCTGCTGTGCACACCGGGCGGCACCTACCAGCTCACCGAGGGCCTGGCCTCCAGGCGGGATAACCACCCGGCAGACCTCATCACCTTGCAGACCGCCACCAGCCCAGACAGCGAGGGCGCGGACCTGTGGCTCCAAGCCCTCAAGGTCACATTCCAAGGCGATGAAGACCTGATCTCCTATGTACAGCGGGTGTGTGGCCTGGCAGCAATCGGCAAAGTCATGCTCGAGGCCCTCATCATCGCCTACGGGGATGGCCGCAACGGCAAGTCCACGTTTTGGAACACTATCGCCCGCGTGCTTGGCACCTACTCCGGATCCATCAGTGCCGACACGCTCACTGTTGGGGTGCGGCGAAACGTCAAACCCGAACTGGCCGAGGCCCGCGGCAAGCGCCTGCTTATCGCAGCGGAGACGGAAGAAGGCGTGCGCCTGTCGACCTCGAACGTCAAACAGCTTGCCTCCACCGACAAGATCGCGGCAGAGAAGAAGTTCAAAGACCCCTTCTCCTTCACCCCCTCCCACTCTCTCGTGCTCTACACCAATCACCTGCCCCGGGTCGGAGCAATGGACGCGGGCATCTGGAGGAGGCTGATCGTCATCCCGTTTACTACCACCATCAGCGGGGATGCGGACGTGAAGAACTATGCCGACTACCTCTACGAGCATGCTGGCGGGGCGATCCTGGCCTGGGTGATGGAAGGCGCACGCCTCATCCACTCCGAGGACTACCACCTGCGTGCCCCGGCCAAGGTGGTGGAAGCCTCCCGAGGCCTACCGGGAAGACAACGACTGGTTCTCACACTTCCTGGCCGATCAGTGCATGGTCGAGAACGGTGCGGAAGCGAAAGCGGGTGAGCTCTACCAGGCCTACCGGGCCTGGGCGCTGTCCACAGCAGGGTGGGCGCGCCCCATGGTGGATTTCAACGCCGCCTGCGAGATGGCCGGGTTCGCTCGGAAGAAGACCCGGGCCGCGATCAAGGTCTACGGGCTGCGCCTGAAAGACGAGTTCGAGGAGTAAGTGCAGGGCGAGTGTGCAGAGGGGTGCAGACCATTTACCTATTTACCGCATGTGGGAAAAATGCATGTTGAATCTATATGTAAAAGGTAGTGTCTGCACCTGCACCCCTCTGCACATGGCCCTCGACATGGAGGTTGCCATGGATGAGAAAACAGTTGAAAACACGCTGAAAAGAGCCATCGAAGCAGACGGGGGCATCTGCTGGAAACTGACCTGCCCCGGGGTGGATGGGGTCCCAGACCGGCTGTGCTTGAGGGCTGGACGGGTCGTGTTCGTTGAAGTCAAAGCCCCCGGCAAGAAACCAAGGCCACTACAGCAGCGCCGGATGAACCAACTCCGCGCACAGGGCTTCACGGCTCTGGTCGTGGATGGGCCCGAGGGCATCCAGGAGGTGCGTGATGCGCTATCAGCCGCATAAATACCAAGCCCAGGCCACGCGGTTTATTGAGGAGCACCCCCAGTCCGCGATCCTACTCGGCATGGGGCTCGGCAAGACGATCATCACCCTGACCGCCATCTGGGGCTTCCTGCTGGACACCTTCGAAGCCCGCAGGGTTCTAGTTGTTGCGCCGCTGCGAGTGGCGCGGGATACCTGGCCCGCTGAAGTGCATAAGTGGGATCACCTGGATGGGCTGACCGTTGCGGTGGCTGTCGGCACCCGCCAGCAGCGGCTCGATGCGCTGGCGGCGGGTGCGATGGTGACGGTGATTAACCGGGAGAACGTCGGCTGGCTGGTGAAAGCCCTGGGTGGTCAGTGGCCGTTCGACATGGTCGTCATCGACGAACTCTCCAGCTTCAAGAACCACAAGGCAGCCCGCTTCAAAGCCCTGAGCTCCGTCCGGCCGCACATCCGCCGGATCGTGGGCCTGACGGGTACCCCAGCCGCGAACGGCTTGGAGGATTTGTGGGCCCAGTTCAAGCTACTGGATGGTGGTGAGCGTCTTGGCCGCTACATCACCCGCTACCGGGAACGCTGGTTCACCCCGGATCGCCGTAATGGCATGCAGGTGTTCTCCTACAAGCCCAAGCCTGGTGCTGAGGCCGAGATCTACGAAGCAATCGGTGACATCACGCTCTCGATGCGCACCACGGATTACCTGGACCTGCCTGAGCTCACCATCACCACCCACGAGGTTGAGCTGAGTGCTGCTGAGCGCAAGGTTTACGACCAGCTCGTGCGTGACATGGTCATTGACCTCGACGGGGCCGTAGTCGATGCCGCGAACGCTGCGGCCCTGTCCGGCAAGCTGCTGCAGCTGGCCACGGGGGCTGTCTACGACGAAACCGGCGAAGCCGTCGTGGTTCATGAGCGAAAGCTCGACGCCCTCGAAGACCTCTTCGAAGCAGCCAACGGGCAGCCGTTGCTGGTGGCGTACGGGCACAAACACGACGTCACCCGCATCCAGGCCCGCTTCCCACACGCCCGACAACTCCAGACCGCCGAAGACTTCCACGCCTGGAATGCTGGTGAGGTTCCGTTGGCGCTGATCCACCCTGCCAGCGCGGGGCACGGCCTGAACCTCCAGACAGGTGGCCACCTCCTCGTCTGGTTTTCGCTGACCTGGTCCTTGGAGCTCTACCAGCAGACCAACGCCAGGCTTCACCGTCAAGGCCAGACCCAGCCAGTCACCATCACCCACCTGGCCGCCAAGAACACCATCGACGAGCAAGTCCTCGCCGCCCTCGAGGTGAAAGACACCACCCAAGCCCGCCTGATCGATGCAGTCGCGGCGACCCTGAACCCGGAAAGGAACTAACCATGCACGTGATGAGCAAATACCTGGACACCTACAAGGCCACCCTGGCAGCCCTCGAAGACTACGCCTCGATGCAACACATCCTTGAGACCACCGACCAAGCCATCAAGGACGAGACCGACAAGCTCTACTGTATGTCTTCGTCCAACCTTGATGGCATGCCCAAGGCCAAAAACCCCAAGGCTGGTGAGGAGCGGATCGCCGCCAGCATGGACCGGGTCGACGCCTACCGCGAGAGATACCGGCAAGCCCGCGAGTACATGGACTGGTTCCTACCCGCCTGGGGCGTGCTCAGCGAGGATGACCGGTTCGTGCTGGACACGTTCTTCTTCGCCGCCGACGACATTAGCCAGGAGGACCGGGCACGGGCAGTGGCCGATCACTTCTACGTTGAGCGCGAGACAGCGTTTCGCAAGCGTTCCAAGGCCGTGCACCGCCTGGCTACCGCCCTGTACGGGTAGGAGGTGATGCACCCAAGCGTTTGCCGGGTATCCGAAACGTGCCATGGTTTTCCCGTTTTCCCTCTGGCATCCTGTAATCAGTCGATAGTTGGGTCAAGGCCCCCGCACCACACAGTGGTTTGAGCGGGGGCCTTGCCACACCCAGGGAAGGAAGGATGGCCGTGCCGTTCAAGCCGAAGACACCGTGCCGTCACCCGGGTTGTCCTGAGCTCACTCACGAGCGGTTCTGCCCCCAGCACGCCAAGGCTGAGGACGAGCGCTACCGCCGCTTCCAGCGTGACCCGAAGATCAACCGCCGCTACGACAAGACCTGGAGCAAGATCCGCACCCGCTACCTGGACGCCCACCCACTGTGCGAGGACTGCTTGGAAGCAGGACGGACCACACCTGTTGCCGAGGTTCACCACGTTGTGCCCCTCGGTCATGGTGGCAGCCACGATGCGTCGAACCTGCGGGCCTTGTGCAAGCCCTGCCACTCCCGCCAGTCCGCACTGGACGGGGATCGGTGGCGGCGTGGCCCGAGGGTCTACACCTACTGACCCCAGCGAGAGCACACCCACGCGTCTCCGAGTTCGCAGAAAACGCGCTGTAAGCCCCACAGTCCGATCGAGTCCTGCGGTGCCACTTCGAAGCGAAAACCGCGAGTTCGCCCCACAGCGGGGCACGCAGTCCCCCTAGGGGGCGCGAAATCTCTAGCCCGAGGCCCCCTAAGGGAGCGGGCCTGGGGTGCCGCGCACAAAAAGCACGAATCAAACCCCCGATTGATCCACGGCGTCTCGAACGCCCTACAGGCAGATCTCGATCTGGAAGCAGTAGCGCGTGATAGCACCCGATTTAGACGTCCATCCAGACCATCACGCACTTCAATGGGCGACTGGATGGCTTTTGTACACCGAACATCCACTAGGAGGTTGTAAACATGGATCAGATGGTCCTCAAGACACAGCAATGGCTCAACAACACATACCGAGACCGTGCTGGATTCGGATCAGTGACCGAGGATGGCGCAACTGGTTGGAATACGATTTATGGGTTGATTCGCGCATTGCAAATCGAACTCGGGATCAGCGCCACTGCAAATAACTTTGGGCCTGGCACTCAGTCACGTTTTCAGAATCGTTGGCCGAACGGCATTTCTCAATCCTCAAGTAAATCCAACGTGCATGCCATCATCCAAGGCGCATTGTGGTGCAAGGGCTACCCTGCAGAATATGGCGAGATTACCACGGAATTTACAGAAAACGTTGCGAACTCTATTCGCGTACTCAAGAGTGATATCGGGTTGAGCGATTCGACAGCCACGATTGACCTAGAACTCATGATGGCTCTGCTGTCGATGAAGCAGTTCAGGCTGCTTTTCATGTACGGTGGTAAGGCTTCGATCCGTTCGATCCAGCAGACCATTAACCGAGACTTCAAAGCATACACAGGGATTCTACCGACTGATGGCCTGTACGGTCGCGAGATGAACACGGGGCTCATTCAGGTGCTCCAAGCTCTCGAAGGTTTCAGCCCTGCGCAGGCAACCGGCAATTTCGGAGATGGCACACGCAGCCGTCTGCGTACAATCAACTCCGGCAGCGGGGCCTGGGTGTGGTTGGCGAGTTCGGCCCTCGTCTGCAATGGGCAATCCAGTTCCGTCACTAGTAGTTGGAATGATTCATTGGCGGCACAAGTCCGCGAGTTCCAGAAGCAGTATGTCTTGCCAGAAACTGGTGCAATTGACCCGACAACGTGGATGAGTCTATTGACATCCAAGGGAGACCCCAACCGGGCGTGCGTAGCGTGTGACACTCGCTTCGAGATCACCGACGAGTTGGCCGGATTCCTCAAGGCCGATGGATATCGGATTGTGGGACGCTACCTCAGCGAACCTGGCCAGGATGAACTCGAACCGAAGGACTATTTCAAAGCCATTCGTCCGGGTGAACTCGAACGTATCGTGCATCACGGATTGCAGTACTTCCCGATTTTCCAGGAATACTCAACAAAACTGTCCGATTTCAGCGTGGACAACGGTCACCGTCACGCGAAACAAGCACAAGCAGCCGCAGAGCGCCTGGGCATCCCACCGACGATCATCTACTTTGCTGTGGATTATGATGCCACTGATCCTGAGGTGACAAGTGCGATTCTTCCTTATTTCAAGGCGATTACACAGAGTCTGGGTGGCGGATACCGGGTCGGAATCTACGCTTCTCGTAACATCTGTACCCGAATTAGTCGCGAAGGCTACGCCGTCGCATCATTTGTCTCCGATATGTCTACCGGTTTCTCGGGAAACCTGGGTTTTTCGATCCCTGATAACTGGGTGTTCGATCAATTCCACGAGATCAGAGGCTACCGAGGCAAGTGGGATCTTGACCGCGTGGCCTCCTCGGGACAAATTCCCGCTTGCAGCACCGTTCGCGTTCCCAGCTCGCCAGGAAACAGCGATCCTGGCGATGCCTTTTCGAATTGGGTGCGAACAGTTGAAGACGAATATGCTGCTGATTACGTTTCGGTTGTCAACAGCCAGCCCGCCAAGAGTGAAGCCGGCAGTTATGTGCTGGGCTGGCTAAGGAAGCCGGAATACTGGTCAGAAGGCTATGAAAAAGGCTTGATGTGGCAAACATACACTCCAGAAGTTGACCCGACTCCTGAATCCAGGCTTCACCGCGCACAGGTGGAACGAATCTGCTCAGAAATGAAAATCGACATTCGGCAAGCATCGAGCTCCGAAGACTTGGCTCACTTCGCAGCCAGTAGCCTCGGCTATCTTGCGCACGGCACAGATGCTGCACTCGACGAATATGGCTGGGGTGATCTTGGGGGGTGGGCCCTTGATCTGGTGCAGATTTGGGGAGCATACCTCAGGTCCGGGACAACAGACACTATGGAAGAATGGTTGTCCCGTCACTTGGGAATCTTCAAAGACGACCGAGGATTCTCTGCTGAAGACCTCTACGCAGACGCAGATGCCTATCTGCTCATCCATCGATACTGGGCTACCTCCGCTCGGCTCTCCGACAGCCTACGGGATTTACGGTCGATGCCACCCAACGCTCGCGTGTTCGAGTTCTATCAGGTGCGATTCGGAGGTTCGGTCGGGAATGTCCAGAAGGCATTCTGGGATCTGATCTCGGGTGCCCTCGGCATCGATCTCCCACTCGTAGGTGGCCCGCTGACTATGGCAGGGAATGCCGATCGGCTCCCGAACAAGGATGAGTCAGACAGGCTTGCCGCAGTCTTCGCTCAGAAGATGCAGAAGATGTCCTAACGGGAACATGAGAAACGTGCTGGGAGTTTGTCGTCGGGATCGATTCCTATCTCTTCATAGGTGATTAGAGTTCCGATGTCAGACTCCCAGCGCACCTCCCAACTGCCGTCCGGTATGCCGTCAGCGCCTTCATCGTCTGACCACACGTATTGAGTGGGCTGCGGCAATCCCCACGAGCTGTTTGCGACATAGAAACGTCCAGCACCGGAAGGCGTAATGCCCGATGTTATTTGGTAGATCACAAAACATGGGTGCGTTGCATCGCTCGAAGGGACGCGACGAAACTCAGACATATTGATGGACATCCCCAGTGCTGCAAAAAGATAAATAAGTGTAGCAACGCTAGACAGAAGCGCGAACCCGAGAAGATGTCGGGTACTTACCACTTTCCACGATTTCAGCGAATTCCATAGCTGAGTCACACACAGCATCATCGCCACGACTGTTGCAGCAACGACCGCCCACCCAGCGTTTACCACCTGACCAAATCATCACTGGTGCGCCTTCGAAACGTCCGACGCGAATGCCGATTGCATTCATGACCACGATGACCACCAGAAGGAGCATCGCGAGACTGATCGCGACGTGTCGTGCCACAGACAACAAGGCTTGCGTTGTACGCATCTTATTAGTTTACGACGGTTGGACCTTGATCAGCTGATAACACAGGGAACACTCAGCACGAATGGACTGAAGGGGAGGCCGAATCATGGCTAAAGACGGTACCAACCGTGGCGGCAGGCGCGTGCGCGCGGGCGCGAAACCTGACCCACTCAAGGACAAGCTCGAGGCCGGAAAGCCCGCCTCCCGCCTCCTTGAACCCGCAGACCTGGACCCCTTCGGCCTCGACGGCGGTGACGTGGGCGATGGTGCGGTCCTTGAGGGTGAGACCATGCCGGAGCCGTCGGCCTACCTGTCCGCCGTCCAGCGTGACGGGCAGCCGCTGCTGGCCGGGGAGCTCTACAGGGAGACCTGGGCGTGGCTGGATGCCCGCGGCGTCGCCTCCTTTGTGTCGCCCCGTCTGATTGAGGCGTATGCGCAGGCGTTTGCCCGCTACATCCAGTGCGAGGAAGCAATCAGCAAGTTCGGCCTGCTGGGAAAGCACCCCACCACGGGTGCGGCGATTGCATCCCCGTTCGTGGCCATGAGCCAGAGCTTTAGCAAGCAGGCGAACGTGTACTGGTACGAGATCTACGAGATCGTGCGCGCCACCTCCACCCGCGAATACGCCGGCACGTCCCCGGGTGATGACCTGATGGAACGCCTGCTGCAGTCCCGCACCTAAACCACCGCCGGCCCCTTGTTTCGCCCCACATCCGGTTCTCGGGTGGTGGGGCTCTATTCATGCCCAATCCCTCAACGTGAAGGAGTACCCACCCATGGATATCCGCACCTGTGAATCAACGTGTATCGGCCACCCGGACAAGCTGTGCGATCTGATCGCCGACACCATCCTCGACGACCTCCTCTTCGAAGACCCCTCCGCGCGCTGCGCGGTAGAGGTCATGGCCACCAAGGGCCGCATCATCGTTGCCGGCGAAATCACCTCGAGTGCGCGTGTACGTGTGCGTGAGAGCGTGCGCCGCGCCCTGATCCGCGCAGGCTACGCACCCTACGGGTGGCGGGTGAATGTACATACACATTCCCAGTCACCCGATATCGCCGCCGGCGTGAACACCTCCCTGGAGGCACGCGACGGTGAGGAGTCCGCCTACGTGGGCTTGGGTGCGGGTGACCAGGGAACCGTGTACGGCTACGCCACCGCCGAGACCCCCGAGCACCTGCCCCTACCTTTGGTTGTGGCCCATGACATTTGTCGCCGCCTGGACAAGGCCCGCAGTGAGGGCACCATCCGGGGTATCGGCTCCGATGGCAAAGCCCAGGTTTCGCTTCGCTACGAGGACGGACAGGCCGTGGGCGTTGAAGCGGTGGTGGTCTCCATCCAACACACCAAGGCCACCAACCTGGAAGAGCTGCGCCGCACGGTACGCACCCAGGTCATCGCCCCAGCCCTAGCCCACCACGACCTGCACATCGATGAGGACACTCTCGTGTTGGTCAACCCCGCAGGGCCCTTCACTGTGGGTGGCCCCGCAGCAGACACGGGTCTGACCGGCCGCAAGCTCGCAGTCGACACCTACGGGGGCCTAGCACCCCATGGTGGTGGGGCATTCAGCGGGAAGGACGCCACCAAGGTTGACCGCTCCGGGGCCTACATGGCGCGCTTGATCGCCGAAACAATCGTCGATGCCAACCTGGCCGACGAAGCGGTGGTCGCCCTGTCCTATGCGATTGGCAAAGCAGACCCGGTAGCGGTGAGCGTGGACTCTCGTGGCACGAGCATCGTCACCGACGAGATCCTCGCCCAGGCGGTGCGGGCAGTGTTTGACCTGCGGCCTGAAGCGATCATCGAGCAGCTGCGGCTTCGCCAACCGTTGTTTGCTGAGCATGCGACCTATGGGCATTTCACGAAGTCCTCCCGGTGGAACCACTTCACCCTGAATATGCAAGGATTGCGAGAGGCGGTGGAAGCTCGTGCGAATCGAAACACTCTCACTTGGTGATCTCAATCCTGCCGACTACAACCCCCGCAAAGACCTCCAGCCCGGGGATAGTGAGTACGAGAAACTCAAGCGGTCGCTTGCCGAGTTCGGGTATGTGGAGCCGGTGATCTGGAACAAGACCACCGGCCACATCGTAGGCGGCCACCAGCGCCTGAAGGTCCTCGCAGACTTGGGTTTTGAGAGTGTGGACTGCGTGGTGGTCGAACTCGACGAGACCCGGGAGAAGACTCTCAACATTGCGTTGAATAAGATCAGCGGTGATTGGGATGAGTCCAAGCTCGCCTTGCTGATCGCCGATTTGGACGCCAGTGATTTCGATGCCGAGCTCACTGGCTTTGACGAGGCAGAGATCCAGGCCATGATCGGCTCCCTGGATGAGGCCGAGGCGCACGATGATGGGTTTGACCTCGACGCCGCCCTTGAGCAGGCTGCTTTCGTCGAGCCTGGGGATGTGTGGACTGTGGGTCGGCACCGGCTCATGTGCGCTGATGCTACCCAGAGCGCGAACCTCGAAGCCCTCGTGGACGGTAAGTCTGCGAACCTGCTGCTGACAGACCCGCCCTACAACGTCGACTTCACCAGTGCCTCTGGTCTGTCGATTAAGAACGACAAGATGGATGCGGACTCCTTCTACCAGTTCCTGCTCGACTCTTTCACCGCCGCAGCCGCAGTGATGGCACCAGGCGCGTCGGCCTACGTGTTCCACGCGGACACCGAGGGGCTGGCGTTTCGCCGGGCCTTTATCGATGCGGGCTTCAAGCTCTCAGGGTGCTGCATCTGGGTCAAAGACTCCCTGGTCCTGGGACGCTCCCCGTACCAGTGGCAGCACGAACCCTGCCTGTTCGGGTGGAAGAGCGGCGGCAAGCACGCCTGGTATGCCGATCGTAAGCAGACCACCATCTGGCAGTTCGCCAAGCCCAAACGCTCTAAGAACCACCCCACGAGCAAGCCGGTGGATCTGCTGGCCTACCCGATGGGCAACTCCACCCAGCCAAACGCCATCGTGCTCGACCCGTTTGCCGGATCTGGCTCCACTTTGATCGCCGCCGAGCAGACCGAGCGGGTCGCGTACTGCATGGAGCTCGACCCCAAGTACGCGTCGGTGATCCTTCGCCGCTACGTGGAACACAGCGGGGATGCCGCAGGGGTGTCCTGTGAGCGTGGCAGTTTCCTCGACCTGGTCAAACAGGTTGAGCAGGCATCCTAGAGATCATTATCTCTGTGTAGGCCTGGGGCGGGTTTGTGCTTGCTATGTAGGGCAAAGGTGAGCGTGTATAGACACGACAAACCCACACATTGGAGGACACCATGGATTACACGCTCACCTTGCCCGCCAGCATCCGCCGCGCCGAGGTCGCAAAGCTCATCGCCCAGACTATCGGGGAGCAGGCTCGTTATTTGAAGGCACCGAGCATGGCCTACCAGATCGGCCAATGGCGGCTTACTCGCGACGCGCACCTCGAAGGTCCCGAGCTCACCGGACAGCTCCGTCAGGTGCTCGCCAGCAGCGGCATCACAATCACCGGACCTGCAGAGGAGGTGGGATTGGCGATCATGGTGCCAGCCGGAGAGCTTGGTGAACAGGGTCGGGACAACCTCGCGGCCCTCATGCGCGCCTACGGGCCACTGATCGCCAGAGCACTAGGCATGCCGGCACCTGCAGGCGTGGAATACATCCGGCATGAGGATGTGGGCCTGCTGGCACGCTTCGCCTGGTTTACCACCTTGCCGGATGCCGAGGTCGCAGCCGCCTGTCAGGACTTCATTACCGCACTGGTCGCGATGGCCAAGACAGCCCGCCGGGTGCGGGGGCGCGCCCCGCAAGATGACAATGACCGCTACGCCATGCGGACCTTCCTGAACCGGCTGGGCCTTTCCGGGGATGAGCACAAGACCACCCGCCGGGTACTCACCCGACGCCTTTCGGGCAACGGGGCCTGGCGCACACCGCCTACACCCCGGCGCTGATCCCTGAGGTTGAGTGCCACCAGACGCTCGACTAACACACCAGAAGGAAGGAGGAGCACCGGATGGCGTTTCCACCGCAGGTTCCGACTTGGGAGGTGTATGCCGGCGATGATGCTGCCTACACGTTGACCTTCACCAAAGAGCGGTCCCCGGCCTCCTTGAGCGTGTTCACTGGGTTTGAGGCCTGCTGGCGTGCCGATGCGTCCTCGGACCCGGTCGCTTTGGAGGTTGATGCTACTGGCGCCGATCAGGGCGTGATTGTGGTACGCATCCCGGCAGCGCTTTGCGCGGTCGACGGTGGGCTGGTGCGCGAAGGGGCCTGGGATCTTCAAGCCCGCATCGACGGCCGCACGCTCACCCTGGTGCGGGGCCGCACGAGCTGGAAGGCGGACATCACCCGATGAGCACTACCAGTGACGTGATTGCGTTCGACCAGGTCACCGCAAGCGATCACGCAGCGATCGCCCTGGCTGATCATGCCAGCGAGCTGACTGTCACCACCCTACTGGTTGGTCCCACTGGGCCGGCTGGGCCTCCTGGCGAGCGTGGGCTTGCTGGGGCTGATGGCACCCCAGGAGCCCCAGGCCGTGACGGGGCTGACGGGGTGGGGGTCATTATTGGCCCGGGCCGCCCCGACCAACCCCAGTCCACCGGGCCCACCCGGGCGCAGGTTGAGGCAGCTTCGATTGGGTCGGTGTTTTCCTCCACGGATGCCTCTGGTGGGGTGGGCGCGTGGGTATGGGTGAAAACGCCTGCCGGCTGGCAGGTGATGGCCGGAGATACCGGGTGGCGCAAGATCGCAGACTTGCCGAAGGGCTTCATTAAGATCCGACGTACTGCCTCGACGGTGCTGGCAGCCTTCGACGGCTACTACGGCACCGCCATTATCGGAGGCACAGACGCGGAGGCAGGCGGGCACAAACCAGCATGGCTGATCCCTGACGGGTTTGCGCCTGCGATGCGCACCATCACCCCGATCTACGCTGCCTCGATTTCCACGTCGGTTGCGCTCAACGGGTACGTTTGCGCATTCTCTTACCCCGACGCGCCGCACCTGTGGATCAGGGATATCCACTCGCGCGAGACCGCGTCGGTTGTGCAGGCATCCTGGCAGGTTTCGGACCCGTGGCCGCGTGCTCTTCCGGGCACCCCAATCTAGAGATCAATATCTCTGTTTTCCCTGGAATACCAGGCAAAACGACTGGATATGCGGCCGGGTGCATGGCTGTATGTACATGCAAGAAAACACCAGCCACACCACGAAGGAAGCCCCACGATGAACACCGAGATGCTTGCCGAGATGACCCGCCCAGCCACCGAGAAGGGACTGAAGAAGGCCACCCGCTTCCAGGGCAACATGATGCCGGTCGGTGAGTGGATCATCGCCACCCGCTGGGCTTGGAACTTCGAGCGCGAGGCCATGGGCTACCAGGCTTTTCTCTACCGCTACACCACCGCCGAGCGCAGCGAGACGGCCCCGATCCACCTGGCGATCAGCTCCGCCGAGGACCACGAGGACTTCACCAACCAGGCTGAGGCCGGGGCCTGGGCGATGGGCATGATCCTCGCCAACTAAACACCGCCAGCACCTACGAGACCGGCCCCGGTGGAGGGGCCGCACCTCGTACACCGGGTGAGAACCAGGCCCACCCATAGAGATGATTATCTCTAGAAAACCTTGGATTATCAGGCAAAACCGGCTGGATAGTGTGCCGCATCTATGGCTGTATGTACATGACAAAACAACAGCCACCGAAGCGAAAGGACAACGACAATGGCACACACAACCACCGCCCTGAGCGAAAAGGACCTCAACACCCTGCTTACCCGGATCGCCACCACCCAGATCTCCACCATCGACACCCTCGAAGAACAAGGCACAGACAGCCTCGACTGGATAGAGGTCAGCATCTGGAACCTCAAAGACGCCCTGACCGCCGCCTACCTGGCCGGCCAGGCTGATGCCCAGGCCGGACGCGACGGGATCGCCTGGGAAGACGGCGAGGTTGAGATCTACAACTTCTGCACCGACAAAGCCACCGGGCGCCGGTTCGCTAGCGCCTTTGAAGCACGAACCTGGATCAAGGAAAACGCAGGCGATCAGTGCCTGACATACCGGCCAGCCGCCAGCTAAGCAAGCACCACGGCCCCTGCCACCCGCACGTGGCGGGGCCTTCGTTATTCCAAGATTTCACAAGGCCAAATAGAGATGATGATCTCTAGAAAACCTCGGATTATCAGGCAAAACTGGCTGGATAGTGTGCCGCGTCTATGGCTGTATGTACATGACCAAACAACGACAGCCACACCCGAAAGGACAACGACGATGGCACGCACAACCACCCGCAAGAGCTCCAAGGCCGCGATCCGGGAGACCGACCTGACCGCCTTGCTCACCCAGATCGCCGCCAGCCAGCTGGTCGGGGTCGACACTCTGGAAACTCAAGGGTCCGACAGCCTGGACTTCGTCGAGGTCAGCGTCTGGAGCCTCAAAGATGCCTTGACCGCAGCGTTCATCGCTGGCCAGCAGGCAGCCGCCAGCGGGCAGACCGAGATTGCCTGGGAGGGCGGCGAGGTCGAGATCATCGAGTTCACCTCCGAGGGCAAGCGCGCAACCGGGATCCGCTTGGACAACGACTGGGAGGCCAAGGCCTGGATTGACGCACACGAGAGTGAGGGCTGCTACGCCTTCCGCCCCGCCAAGCGCTAGGCAGTCCAGGCTTGGCCCCGCCACGGCGGGGCCAAGCCTCGTACAAGCGTTAAAACGAGGCAAGGCCATAGAGATGATGATCTCTAGAAAACCCGCGGAATATCAGGCAAAACGGCTGGATATGTGCGGGCGGGTATGGCTGTATGTACATGACCAAACAACCACCGAAACACACAACGAAGGAGCCTGGTCATGAACACCCTGAACACCACCGCCAAGGCCAACACCGCCGAACTGATCCGCCACGCAACGAAGCTGGGTTACACAGTCCACCGGATCAACACCACTGATACCCACCGGCCAATCGAGGTCATCCCCACCGACCCGACCTCCTACATTCCCACCCTGTACTACACGGACGGCCAGTGGACGATCCAGACCACCAGCTTTGGGGCGCTGACCCCGATGCAGACCACCGAGCTGGTGATCGCCCTGAACAACGCCCAAACCATGATCCAAGCCCTCCAGGTGGCCCTGGCCGAACCCCTGGCCAACCACAACGCCTAACCGCCACGCTTTGCGCCCCACGAGCCCACGCTCCTGGGGCGCTTGCTTGTACCCCTAGAAGGGAGAACCACCATGACCAGCACCAGCACAGACGCTTATGTTCCGACCCGGTTCATGGCGGAGGGCTCCCACTACGACAAGCGCAAAGCCGACTACGCGGTCGCCTTCATCCAAGCCCTCAAGCACACCAAGGGCCGCTGGGCGGGCAAGCCCTTTGAGCTGCTGGACTGGCAGGAGAGAATCGTGCGTGACCTGTTCGGCACCATCAAGCCCGACGGGTATCGCCAGTTCACCACCGCTTACGTAGAAATCCCCAAGAAGCAGGGCAAAAGCGAGCTAGCGGCCGCAATCGCCCTGCTGCTGACCTGCGCGGATGGTGAGGAGCGTGCCGAGGTGTATGGGTGTGCGGCAGACCGCCAGCAAGCGAGCATCGTGTTCGAGGTTGCTGCCGACATGGTTAGGCTGTGTCCACCGCTGGCCAGACGGGTGAAGATCCTCGCCTCCCAGAAGCGCATCGTCTACACCCCAACGAACAGCTTCTACCAGGTGCTCTCTGCTGAGGCCTACTCCAAGCACGGGTTCAACATCTCGGGGGTGGTCTTCGATGAGCTACACACCCAACCCAACCGGGCCCTGTTCGACGTCATGACCAAAGGCTCCGGTGATGCCCGAACCCAGCCGCTGTATTTCCTGATCACCACGGCAGGAACGAACACTGCCTCGGTGTGTTTCGAGCAGCACCAGAAAGCCCGCGACATTCTGGACGGCAAGAAGAGCGATCCGACGTTCTACCCGGTGATCTATGGGGCTGAGCCTGAGGATGACTGGCTGGATGAGGCGGTGTGGCGTAAAGCCAACCCCAGCCTGGATATCACCGTGCCCATCGACAAGGTCCGGGCGGCTGCCCACTCAGCCCAGTTGAATCCGGCTGAGGAGAATGCCTTCCGGCAGCTGCGTCTCAACCAGTGGGTCAAGCAGTCAATCCGGTGGATGCCCATGCACCTGTGGGACAAAGGCAACGCTCCGATCGACCTGGCCTCGCTTGAGGGCAGGGTGTGTTACGCCGACCTGGACCTTGCCTCCACGACCGACATCACCGCACTGGTGCTGGTCTTCCCACCGAGGGATGAGACTGAGCCGTATGTGGTGGTGCCGCATTTCTGGATCCCCGAAGACAACATCGAACTGCGGGTGAACCGCGACCACGTGCCCTACGACCAGTGGGAACGCGAAGGCCTGCTGCACACCACTGAGGGCAACGTCGTCCACTACGCCGCGATCGAAGCCTTTATCGAGGAACTCGGCACCCGGTACGACATCAGGGAGATCGCCTACGACCGTTGGGGCGCGGTGCAAATGAGCCAGAACCTCGACGCACTGGGCTTCACCGTCGTCCCCTTCGGGCAAGGCTTCAAAGACATGTCCCCGCCGAGCAAGGAGCTGATGAAGCTCGCCCTGGAAGGCAGGATCCAGCATGGCGGGAACAAGGTGCTCGCATGGATGGTCGACAACATCCACATCCGCACCGATCCTGCCGGAAACATCAAGCCCGACAAGCAGAAATCCACCGAGAAAATTGACGGCGTCGTCGCCCTCATCATGGCCCTAGACCGGGCCATCAGGAACGGCAACGCCGAGCCCGCGCACTCGGTGTACGACGAGCGCGGACTACTCGTGCTATGAACGTCGTTGACGCGAAGGTCGTGTCGGGATTTCGGGCAGCATGAGTTCAATGGTTCGAGCAATAAGCTCGGCATCTTCCGAGTCCACCATGATCATGTCTTGAGCTCCGGGATATGGACTCACTCGATCGGCTGAAGGAAAGGCATTCTCACTGCTTGGAGTTACCTTGAGCAGGAAACGGTCATCGTAAATTCCACCAAACACGACGCCACGTGAGTAGAGCACGTATTCGCCCATCATGCGACGGAAAGTAACCTCTGGTGCCTCGCGAAGTAGGTCGAGGACGAACGCCAAGAAGTCAGGGCTTGAGGTCAATATGCTCACCCCACTTTGAAGTCTTCGTTCGGACTTGCCAGAGCAATGACATTCCCATCTGGATCTCGATAGTAAGCAACGGCATCGCCCCAGGGTTTGCACTCTATTGGTGCAAGACATTGCCCGCCGTGCTCAAGTATGGCGACCTCGGTGTTAGCTATATTTGCTGGGTAGAAGTACAACTCAACTGGATTGAGTGTGGATGGGTCATTAAAGCCGACACATTGCGCCGAACCAAGGTTTGAAAGATATGCACAAGCATCGTATATACCTAGCCTGATAGGGCCGAATTGCATTTCGCAGTAGACCGGAACATCAACAGTGATGTCTGCTCCAAATACCGTTAAATAAATTCTTGAGTTTCTCGAACTTTTCGCTCGCGAGAATGATCAGCCCGAGCTTGGTTTGAGCAGAACTTTCAGGCGTCATCTCAATATTTTACCATGAGGAGGCAAAGTTATGGGTTACTTTAATCGCCTTCGGCGGCGCCGCTCCACCAATACTCAGCTCTCATCTGGCTACTCGTTCCTGTTCGGACCCACGAGCGCTGGGCGGGCAGTCAACGAGCGCACCGCCATGCAGATGACGGCCGTCTACTCGTGTGTGCGGATTCTGGCTGAGGCGATCGCCGGCCTGCCCTTGCACGTCTACCAAACCCGTAGCGATGGCGGCAAAGAGAAGGCGGTTAGCCATCCGCTCTACCGCCTGTTGCACGATGAGCCGAACCCGGAAATGACAAGCTTCGTGTTCCGGGAAACTCTCATGACGCACCTGCTGCTCTGGGGTAACGCCTACGCGCAGGTGATCCGTAACGGCCGCGGCGAAGTCATCGGCCTCTACCCCTTGATGCCTAACCGGATGAGCGTGGGCCGGGATAGTGCGGGCCGGCTCTACTACGAGTACCAGCGCACGAGCGAGGAGCCCCCAAACGCCCAGTACGAGCGCGTCGTGCTCCCACCCTCTGAGGTGCTGCATATCCCAGGGTTGGGGTTTGATGGCCTGGTCGGCTACAGCGCGATTGCCATGGCGAAAAACGCGATCGGCATGGCCCAAGCCTGCGAAGACTACGGAGCATCCTTCTTCGCCAACGGTGCCGCCCCCGGCGGGGTGCTCGAACACCCCGGCACGATCAAAGACCCCTCCCGTGTGAGGGAATCCTGGACAGCCACGTTCGGTGGGGCTAGGAACGGTAACAAGATCGCGGTGTTAGAGGAGGGCATGAAGTACACGCCCATCTCGGTCAGCCTGAGCAGGCACAGTTTTTGCAGACCCGCAAGTTCCAGATGGGTGAGATCGCCCGGATCTTCCGCATCCCACCCCACATGATCGGCGACCTCGACAAATCCAGCTTCTCGAACATCGAGCAGCAGTCCCTCGAGTTCGTCAAATACACCCTTGACCCGTGGGTGATCCGCTGGGAGCAAGCCCTCACCAAAACCCTGCTCGACCCTCGCGATCCTGGGGTGTTCGTCAAGTTCAATGTGGAGGGTCTGCTGCGAGGTGACTACGCGAGCCGCATGCAGGGCTATGCGGTAGCCCGGCAGAACGGGTGGATGAGCGCCAACGACATCCGAGAGCTCGAAAACCTCGACCGCATCGCCCCGGAGGATGGCGGGGACTTGTACCTGGTCAACGGCAACATGCTGCCGCTATCCCTGGCCGGGGCGTATGCCACCACCCAACCCGTACCCACGACTGAGGAGGACCCCAATGACCCAACCCAGAACACCCGCCAGAGAGGAGGCAGGCCATGACGGTTAACCGTTTTTGGAACTGGGAGCAACCCCCAGACCCGCCCGGTGTAGAGGAGTCCTCGCACCGGGTTTTGCGTATCGGCGGCGTTATCGCAGCAGACTCCTGGTTCGATGACGACGTCACGCCCGGCATTTTCCGCTCCGAGCTGGAAGCAGGAGCAGGCCCGATCCAGGTGTGGATCAACTCCCCGGGTGGGGATTGCGTGGCTGCGGCCGAGATCTACACGATGCTCATGGACTACCCGTATCCGGTCACCGTAATCATCGATGCCCTAGCCGCAAGTGCTGCCTCAGTGATTGCGATGGCAGGTAGCGAGGTGTTGATCTCTCCGGTGGGCATGATGATGATCCACAATCCTGCCACCCTGGCCACCGGAGACGCCGCCGAGTTGTCTCGCGCGGTGGAGATGCTGGGTGCGGTCAAGGAATCCATCATTAACGCCTACGAGCTGCGCACCGGCATGCAGCGGGCCAAGCTTGCCCGGCTGATGGATGAGGAAACCTGGATGGACGCGAAAGCCGCCATCGCCATGGGTTTCGCTGACGGCCTCTACCAACCCAGCGAACCCACACAGGTGTTCACGCCACCTGGCCCCGCTGAGCCTGCCGCTCTTAACCCCGTACCCGACAACCTGGGTGCGGGGTTCACCTTTAGTGCCGCGGCAACCACCGCCGCGTTGGTGAACAAGATCAACCACCACCAACCCACCCCGCCGCCTGTTCGTCTGGGTCGGCGGATTACCGACCTGTACGCCGCCCTGGCCAACCAACCCCACTAGATCGTGAAAGGAACACTGATCATGACCATGACCACCACTGACCTCTACGCCCGCCGCGCCGCAGCGTGGGAGGCCGCGAAGGCTTTCCTCGATGAGCGCCGCGATGCTGAAACCGGATGCCTCACCGCCGAGGACGATGCTCAGTACGCCCGTATGGAGGCAGAGATCGAGGACCTCACCCGAGAGATCGCCCGCAACGAGCGCGCCGAAGCACTCGACAACCAGCTCGCCCGCGCAACCCGCCCGCCGCTGACCGCCCGGCCCGGCATGAACACCGCCGTCTTCCACACCGACGAGGACGAGCCGGCCGGCAGGGCTTCAGCCACCTACAAGCGGGCGTTCTGGGACGCGATGCGCCTCAACCACTCACCGGCAGAGGTACGAAACGCCCTGAGTATCGGCACGGACACGGAGGGCGGCTACCTCGTGCCTGACGAGTTCGAACGCACCCTGGTCGACACCCTGGCCGACCAGAACATCATGCGCACCCTGGCCAAGGTCATCACCACCACCAGCGGGGACCGCAAGATCCCGGTAGTCGCCACCCACGGGTCTGCCGCCTGGCTCGATGAGGGCAAGCCCTACACCGAGTCCGACGACACCTTCAACCAGGTCACCCTCTCCGCGTTCAAGCTCGGCACCTTCCTCAAGGTCTCCGAAGAGCTCCTCAACGACTCGGCATTCGACATCGAGGCCTACCTCGCCTCCGAGTTTGCTCGCCGCATGGGCGCTGCCGAAGAGGAAGCCTTCATCAACGGCGACGGCTCAGGCAAGCCCACCGGTATCTTCCACCCCACCTCCGGCGCACAGTCCACGGTGACCACGGCGAAGCCAACCGACATTACGGCGGATGAGCTCATCGACCTGCACTACGCGCTGCGGGCCCCGTACCGCAAGAACGCGGTGTGGCTGATGAACGACGCCACCGTCAAGACCGTGCGCAAGCTCAAGGACACCACCGGCCAGTACCTGTGGCAGCCGGCCCTGACCGCAGGGGATCCGGACACGATCCTGGGCCGGCCTGTGCACACCTCGACCTTTGTGCCTGAGATCAAGGCCGGGGCCCGCACTGTGGCTTTCGGTGACCTGTCTTATTACTGGATTGCTGACCGTGTGGGCCGCTCCTTCAAGCGCCTCAACGAACTGTTCGCTACCACGGGGCAGGTGGGGTTCCTGGCTTCCCAGCGCCTGGACGGCAAGCTCATTGTTCCTGAAGCCGTGCAGGTCCTGACCCAGAAGGCCAGTGCCTAAACCCGACTAGCGATAAGGAGGTGACGGATGTCCACAGGAGAACTCACCGCACTGGTGAAATCGAACCTGCTGATCGACTTCGAGGCCGATGATGAGCTGATCGCACACCTGGTGGACGCCGCCACCTCCTACGCCGCCTCATTCCAGCACCTGCCAGACGGCTTCTACGACACCCACGCGATGAGCCCGGCCACCACCCAAGGCGTGGTCATGCTGGCAACCCACCTGTATGAGGCACGCGACGGAGCAACCGGAGGGTTCTGGGCAGACAAAACCGACGCCGCCCGCGCCGCCTGGGAAGCCATCCACCGGCTGCTCGTCATGGACCGCGAATGGAAGGTGTGATCCTCATGGGTTTGGGACAGATGCGGCATTTCATCGACATCATCGCTCTCAGCCACGCCAGGGATAGCGCGGGCTTCGACATCGTGGCCGAGAACGTTGTGGCCACAGTGCGCGCCGAGGTTGAGCACCGCCACGCCAGCTCAGCGTGGCTTAACCGTGCGGCCTACACGAAAGCCACCGCGATCTTCCGCATCCGCACCCACCCCGCAATCACTGTGGATGAGTCCATGGTGATCGCCGCCGCTGATGGGCGCTGGGTCATCGACAGCATCGAACAGGTCGGCCGCTACACCGTGATCGAAGCACACCAACACACCCCAGAAGGCGGCGCTGTGGAAGGAGGCGGGTGATGGCGAAGGCAACCGTGAAACTCCCCACCACTGTGCTCGATGAGCTCACGGCGGCAGGAGCCCGCCTGGATGAGCATGCCGAAGCAGCCCTGAAAGCCGCCGGCAGTGTGGTTGAGCCGGTCATGCGCGCCAACCTCGACTCATCCATCACCGGTAGGTACTCCACCGGCCAGCTTGTCGCAGCTCTGGGCGTGACCCCGGTGAAGACGGATCGGGCGGGAAACCACAACGTGAAAGTCGGCTTCGACGAACCCCGCCAAGACGGTGGTGTGAACGCGAAGATCGCGACCATCCTCGAATACGGCTCCACCCGCCAGCCGGCCCGTCCGTTTCTTACCCGCACCCGCCGCACCACCCGCGCCGCAGCCCTGGAAGCCATGAAACGGGTGCTGGCCGAGCGCCTGGCGAAAGGCAGCACATGAGCACCCCACTACTGGAACACCTCACCACCACCTGCGAAGCCCAAGGTCTTCCGGTGCGGGTGGGCCTGTTTACCGAAACCCCGCTGCCGGAAGCGTTCGTGGTGCTCACCCCACTAGTCGACACCCTGGCCATGTACGGGGATAACACCCCAGGGGCCCAGATCGAAGAAGCACGCCTGTCCTTGTATGCGCGGGGCAACTACCTGACGCTTCGCGACCAGCTCACCGCCGCGCTACTGGCTGGTGGTGTCACGATCACGTCCCGCTCCTATATCGGTTTCGAGGACGAGACCAGCTACCACCACTACGCCATCGACACCCAAACCCACCACACGCTCTAACGAAAGGAAACCCCAACTATGGCAACCATCGGACTCGACTCCCTCTACTACGCCACCATCACGGAAAACCCCACCACCGGGGAGGAAACCTACGGCACGCCTAAGCAGCTGGCTAAGGCGATCAGCGCGGAGGTGTCCATCGAAGTCGCCGAAGCAATCCTGTATGCCGATGACGGACCTGCCGAGGTCGTCAAAGAATTCAAATCCGGCACCCTGACCCTGGGTGTGGATGACATCAGCGCCGAGGTTGCCGCCGACCTGGTCGGCGCGGTCGTGGACAAGAACAAGGTGCTGGTCTCCACCAGTGAGGATGGCGGGGCACCGGTCGCGATCGGGTTCCGCGCCCGCAAGGCGAACGGCACCTACCGGTACTTCTGGCTCTACAAGGTACGCTTCGCCGTCCCCACCGCATCCCTTACCACCAAGGGCGACAGTATCGAGTTTTCCACCCCGGAGATCGAGGGAACGATCCTGCGCCGCACCAAGCCCGACCCCTCGGGCAAGCATCCGTGGAAGGTGGAAACCACCGAAGGCGAGGCCGCCAAGACCATCACCGACGCCTGGTTTAACACCGTGTACGAGCCGGCCTACACCACAACCACCACGACCACAGGCTCTGGCAACTAAGGAGAACACGCATGGCACCCAAGAAGAAGACCCCCACCAGCGTGCTGCCCGAAGGCCCGGGACACTCAGCGTTCATCCGCCTGGGCGGACGGGATCTGGAGCTGGTGCTCACCACCCGCGCCACCCGAGAGATCGCCTCCCGTTACGGTGGGCTCGAGCAGCTTGGCGACAAGCTGGAATCCTCCAATGATTTGGGTGAGCAGATCGGTGAAATCTGCTGGCTGATCGCCCTGCTGGCCAACCAATCCGTCCTCATCCACAACCTGCATGCCAACGGGGATGAGTGGCCGCAGATCACCGCTGAGGAGGTTGAGCTGCTCACCGTTCCCGGGGAGCTTGCCGACTATAAGGACGCGATCACCGCTGCCTTGGAGGCGGGCATGCGCCGTGAGGTTGCCTCCCCAAAAGCCTAACCAGCACACCCACAGGCAGTAGCTGGGCCGAAACACTGACCAGGCTGACCTATCTGGCCCACCGCTACCTGCACCTGGACCGCTGGCAGACCGCACTCCTCCCACTCGGTGTTCTACTGGACCTGGTCGAATGCCACTGGCAACACGAACAACCCAGCCGCACCAACTCGCAGGTGACGATTGATGAGGTCATCCCCGCAGGAATCTAGTTTCAACCTCAAGTACAAGGCCGCGTGTGTACCTCAATCGGGTGGTGCGAATGAGATAGGACCCCCAGAGGTTGACCTTCTAGCACTGCCACACTGGGGCGGTTTCCCAGTTGTCTGGCATTCCCATCATCACAGGGGAAATACCTGGAATATGGGCAGGGAACTCTCTGAGAGCATTTTTGAGGGTGTGCTGTTCATGGAGCGCACCTGCGAACGGCAAGAAGTACGCCAAGATGGACAAAGCAGTGAATGCTTTACCGGTGTCGGCCAGGCAATCAGCAAAGAAATCATCATTCTTACGGTATTTGGTGACTGGCCTGACAATGATCACTTTGTTCCACAGTCGCGCATGGTGGGCACTGATGTTTCGCAGCAGGTTCATGGTGCGAAGCCACGATTCAAACTCATCGGCACGACACTCGAACTGGTCTGCGATTGTGGAGCGCTGTTCGAAGGGAGCAAGTGAGAATAAGGTGACCAGGCCACCAAAGTCTAGTGCCTCGGTGAGTACCCAGACCGGCATGTGCCCGGCATAGTTGCGCCGGTGATGGATGATGAAGTCTTCCTTGGAGCGGTTAAGAGTGTTTTTTAGTTTCTTGGTGAACTCGGCGGCCCGATGAGCCATTTTCCCCGATGGCCAGAGTTCTTCGAGGTGCTCATGCATGAGCGGGTCAACGCGTCCCAGTTCATGGCCTACCCGGATGCGCAGTGCAATCTCTAACTTGCGTGCAGCCAGCCAGACGGCACATCGGAGGTTCTCATCGAACTGGTACAACTGGGCGACATTGTGCATGGACGAGCCGGGGAGGAAGTTCTCGCTGCGCTCAAGAGGATCCGCAGCTGTGCTTGTCCGAGATCGAAAAGGGTAGGCGAATCCAGACAGTCGGTAGTAGCCGGTGCGTTCAATGAGGTCTCGGTACTCTGGGGCATCAGTCAGCCCGCGCTGGACCAGGATGCTGACCTGTTCGTCCAGGCTTGTCCACGGCTTGACCATCGGCACACCCCTAGATACATGACGACCGGCTCTGACCACATCCGAAGACGTGGCGAGCCGGTACTGGTGAGACCAGACTAGCACGAATCCACTGCGGGAGCCAAGAAGCACGCAGCCATCACGCGTCAGAGTGCTCCAATACCCCAATTTCCAGCTTCCTCATGCCCCTCCACGTGTTGTGGTGGGGCTTTCTGTATCCCCAGAAAGGCACACGCCATGTCTGATAGCACTTTTGGTTTGAAGATTGGCCTGGAGGGCGAGCGGGAGTTCAAGAAAGCGATCGCCGACATCAACCGTGAGATGCGAGTCCTTGGCTCAGAGATGAAGGTGGTGGCCTCCCAGTTCGGGAAAAACGCCACCGACGCTGACGCCCTGACCGCCCGCAACCAGGTGCTCGGCAAAGAGATCGAGGCCCAACGCTCCAAAATCCAGGCGCTCAAGGCCGCACTGGATAACGCGTCCGCCTCCTTCGGCCAGTCGGATTCTCGCACCCAGAACTGGCGGATCCAGCTCAACAACGCCACCGCCACGCTCAACGACATGGAGCGCGAACTTTCCGAGAACACTACTAAGATCGACCAGCTCACCACCGCGGCAGGCAACTCGGAGGGTGAGCTCAAGGACGCAGCACGTGGTGCGGACAAGCTCTCCCGCGAGGTCGACGAACTCGGCGGCGAGCTGGACGACACCCTCGGGCAAGACCCGCATCTTCGGTGATGTCCTCAAAGCCAATCTTGCTGCTGAGGCGATCATCGGCGGGGTCAAGGCTATTGGCGGGGCGATCGCGGGGATTGGGCGTGGGTTCGCCCAGGCCATGAAGGACGGTGTTGCCTACAACGCCTCGATGGAGCAGTACACCACGAGCTTTACCACCATGCTGGGCGACCAGGCCAAGGCCCAGCAGCTGGTCAACGACCTGAAGATCACAGCCGCGAAAACCCCGTTTGGGATGGAGGATCTAGCCAAAAACACCCAAACCCTGATGGCGTTCGGCATCAGCGCGGATGAGGCAAAGCTGCGGCTTGGCCAGCTCGGTGATATCTCCCAGGGCGACGCCCAGAAGCTTGAATCCCTCACACTCGCCTTCGCACAGGTCTCTAGTGCCGGCAAGCTCTCCGGGCAGGATCTGCTGCAGATGATCAACGCCGGGTTCAACCCCCTGCAGGAAATGAGCAAGAAAACCGGTAAGAGTGTCGGTGAGCTCAAAGAGGAGATGGAAAAGGGCGCGATCAGCGCCGACATGGTCGCAGACGCCTTCGCCTCGGCGACAGCGGAGGGTGGCCAGTTCTATGGGGCGATGGAAGCCCAGTCCAAGACCTTCTCCGGGCAGGTTTCAACCCTGCAAGACGGCATCGCAGGTCTCAAGGGCGCACTCGCCGGTGGCTTGTCGTCCATGCTGGCTTCCACCGCACTGCCGGCGGTGAGTTCCTGGGTTGATGCGCTCACCGCTGGGTTTGAGTCCGGTGGTGTGACAGGCCTCCTCCAAGCCCTGGGCACAGTTATTGATCAGGCAGCCCAGTTCCTCGCGACCGAGGTTCCCAAGATCGGGGTGGAGCTACTCAAAACACTGGACACCATCGTCCAATCCCTCTCCACCATGGGGCCGAGCATCGCCACCCTGGCCTCCACAGTCGTTACCACCGTCATCGGTGGGATCTTGAACCTGCTTCCGGGGCTGCTTGATGTGGGGGTGCAGATCCTCACCGCCCTGATCGACGGTATCGGCCAGGGCCTGCCCAGCCTACTGGTCGGCATGGTCGAGGTGCTTGCCGCCATGGTGCAGGTGCTGGCAGACAACCTGCCCATGATCCTGGCCGCAGCCCTGCAGCTGATCACGGGCCTGGCCCAGGGGTTGATCCAAGCCCTGCCGGTACTCATTGAGGCACTACCGCAGATTATTCAGGCGCTGGTGGACTTCATCATCGCCGCGATCCCCATGATCATCGACGCCGGCATCCAACTGCTGACCAGCATTGTCACGGCGCTACCGACGATCATTGAGGCCATCGTGGCGGCCCTGCCACAGATCATCACCAGCATCGTGACCGGGATCTTGACTGCTATCCCGCAGCTCATCGACGCCGGCATCCAGCTGCTCACAGCCCTGATCGGGGCGCTGCCACAGATCATTCAAACCCTCGTGGCCGCGATGCCAACCATCATCGCCGCCGTCATCAGCGCACTGCTGGCAGCACTTCCACAGCTCGTCCAAGCTGGCATCCGCCTGCTGACCTCCCTGATCACGGCGCTGCCGCAGATTATCGGCACGATCGTGGGCGCGCTGCCGCAGATTATCTCTGCAATCGTGGGCGGCCTGGCCTCGGGCTACGGGCAGCTCGCGGATGTGGGAATGAACCTGGTGCGCGGCCTGTGGAACGGGATCCAGTCCCTGGCCGACTGGCTGTGGAACAAGGTCGCCTCCTGGTGCGCCTCCATTTGGGACGGGATCACCGACTACTTCGGGATCCACTCACCCTCGAAGCAGATGGCCTGGGTTGGTGACATGCTCACCCGCGGCCTTGCCGGAGGCATCACGGCTACCGGGGCACGTGCGGTGGATGCAGCCCAGGCCATGGCAGGAGAAGTCACCGACACCCTGTCCGGCCTTGCCAGCGGGGTGACCATCCCTGTCGCCATAACACCTGATGGAACCCCCGCATCAGCGTCCATCGGTGGGCTTACCGGTTCTGGTTCAGGTGGTGTGGATGTTGAAACTATCGCCACCCAGGCAGCCCGGGCGGTCATTGACCGGCTCGATATCCAGGTGCGCCTCAATGACGGCACGCTGGTAGGCCGCCTGGCACCCCTGATGGATAAAGCAATCGCAGGCCGGGCACGCGCCTCAACCCTGCTACCCGCATAAAGGAGGCGAACTGTATGCGCTCGTTTATCCTCGGCACCTTCAACTCACTGGCCACCGGCTGCCGCATCACCAACCCACCGGTACTCACCCCAACAGCCAGAGTGGTCGACGAGGTAGAGATCATCGGCGGGGAAGGCAGGTTGATGCGCCCGCGAGGCTGGAGCCTTCGCACCCTCACCATCGGCCTGCTCGCCCCCACACTCGAGGTCATCGACCAGCTCGCCGGAGTGTGTGCCACGCCGGGGTTGGAATTGCGGCTGAGCCACCTGCCTGGCCGCTTCTTCCTCACCGCCACCAGCGCAGTCAGTGAAGTGACCAGGTTTGGTAACCGCTTTCAGGCCACCCTCGAGATCGCCTGCCGGCCTTTCACCTACCTGGAGTCGGGCCTTACCCCCATCACCTTGCCAGCAGGCGGCAGTGTGCGGGTGAGCAACCCGAGCCTCATCCCAGCCCGCCCCACCATCACCCTCACGGGCTCGGGGCAAGCCACCGTCCGCATCGGGGCTACGCCATACACCGTGCGGTTGCCGGGTTCGGGTGAGCTGGTCATCGACTGCGCAGCACGCACCTGCACCGTCTCCGGGCAGATCACACTCGACGCCCTGACCGCCACTGATTTCCCTGTCCTGCCTGCAGGCACTACGACCGTCAGCCTGCCCAGTGGTGTTTCTGGGCGAATCCAACCAATGTGGAGGCTCCCATGATCACCCTGCACCACCCTGACCTGCAGCCGGGCACCACCTTCACTACCAGCGGCCGCATGGTGCTCGACCCCCACCTGGCCTCTGCACAGGTGAGCGAAGAAATCAACGGGGCCTTCACCCTGCACTTGTCCTGGCCGCTAGGCGCGCTGGGCATGGTGGCCGAAGGCGACATTGTGGCAGCCCCGATTCCTGGCATCGCCCGCCAGGGTTTCCGCATCACCACCCTAGAAGCCACCAGCGACCAGCTGATGACCGCCACCTGCACCCACATCACCAGCGACCTCGGATCGAACGTGATCGTCGATAAGGCAGCCGTCAACCGTACCGCCAGCGAGGCCCTGGCCTACCTGCTGGCATCCCTGTCAGCCCCGCACCCGTTCACCGCGGGCCCTGCTACGAGTATCGGGTATCGCACTACCGCGAGGTGGGTGCGTAAAACCGGCCTGGAAGCCCTCGTCGATGACGAGGTCGGGCTGCTCTCGCGGTGGGGTGGGGAGATCATCCGCGACAACACCCGCATCACCTGGGTGAGCGCGCGTGGAAGAGACCGCGGGGCGAGCGTGTGGGAAGGCAAAAACCTCACGGCACTCACCGTCACTCGCGACACCACCAGCCTCGCCACCCGCATCCTGCCGGTCGGCTTTGACGGACTGACCTTGCCGGAAGTCTTCATCGACTCACCCCGCATCACTGACTATCCGCACCCGTATATCCGGGTGGTCTCCTTCGACCAGATCAAGGCCGCGAAGGATCCCGCCAACCCCGGTGAGGGCGAGCTGCCCAGGGATGAGGCACTGGCGGCGCTGCGGGATGCGGCCCGCGGGCTGTTTAGCGTCGAGCATGTCGACCAGCCCGCCCTTGTCATTGAGGCTGAGATGGCTCCCGACCAGGTAGGCCTGGAACAAGTGCTGATTGGAGATCGGGTGACGGTGCATGCCGACACTTATGGTCTGCAGGCCAGCGCCCGTATCACCGGCTACACCTTCAACCCACTAACTGGAACATATGAGTCGCTCACCCTGGCCACCAACCCGAGCGTGGTGGCGGCCCGGACGCTCACAGGTCAGATCAAGGCCCTCACCGCACAGGCCGCCGCCCGGGCAGAAGACACCGCCATCGCCCTGATCTCAGCTAACGGGTCTAACACCGTCTACTACCAGGCCACTGAGCCTGCTGGTGCCCGCCTGGGGGATACCTGGTTCCAAGACGTGGGCGACGGGACGGTCGCGATCTGGGTATACCAAACCACCAGCCAGGGCACACCCGGCTGGGTGCAGGTCGCCGGAGACATCACCGCCGCAGCAATCAGCGCCGAACTCGCACAAACCCGCACCGAGATCGCCCAGATCAACACCGACCTGAACGGGCGGATCACCCAGATGGACAGTGAGTTCGATGCCGCAATCGCGTCGGTACGCACCGACATGCAGGCAGGAATCAAGGATGCCAAGGATGACGTACGCGCACTAAGCGATGCGGTCAACGGCGCACTCGCCGCAGCCAAAGCAGACGTTGACACCAAGGATGCGGCCCTCAACGACCGAATCACCCAGATGAACACCGACTTCGATACCGCCTACCAAGCCCTTACAGGAGAGCTGGGCGGCAAGGTCGCTGTGAGCGGGGTGATTGCCGCGATCAACGCCTCCCCAGAAGTCGAGCTCATTGCAGGCAAGCGTCTGCACATCACCGGCCAGGCACTCATTGATACGACCGTGATCAAGACATCCATGATCGCCGATGCCGCCATCACCAACGCCAAGATCGGCGCGGTGGACGCCGCAAAGGTCACCACCGGCTACCTGGACGCAGCCCGCATCAAGGCAGCCTCCATCAGCAGCGACAAACTCGTCATCGCTAATGGGTTCATCACGACCGCGATGATCGCCGATGCCGCCATCACGAGCGCGAAAATCGGCTCGGTGGATGCTGGCAAGATCACCAGCGGCTATATCAGTGCTGCCCGCATCGCCGCCTCCTCCATCACGAGTGACAAGCTCTCGATCGCGGCCGGCTACATCACCACCGCCATGATCAAGGATGCCGCGATCACCAGCGCGAAGGTCGCCTCTTTGGATGCCGGGAAGATCACCACCGGCACCCTGAATGCTGCACGAATCGGTGCAGGCAGCATCACCAGCGACAAGCTGACCATTGCTGCCGGATTCATCACCACCGCCATGATCGCGGACGCTGCGATCACCAGCGCGAAAATCGGCTCTCTGGATGCCGGCAAGATCACGACCGGCACCCTGAGCGCTGCGCGGATCGGGTCGCGGTCTATTACCGCGGACAAGCTTGCCTCCAACGCGATCCAGGTGGGCCTGGCAGGCTGGTCGAACACGATCCGGATCACCCCGTACTCAATCTCCTGGTACGACGGGTCCAACCTCGAGGGGCAGATCACTAGCCAGGGCATGACCTTTTGGTACGGCACCCGCAAGATCGGCTGGATCGGCGAGCAGTACAAGAAGGACTACCCAGACATCCGGGGCATCACCAATGCTCTGGACTGGCAGGGTGATTTCGTGGACTGGGCATACAAGCAGTCATCGACAGCATCAACCTTCACCACGCTGCTGACCTTGGATCCTAAGGGGAAGTTTTGGGGCCAGTCCGGCATCCACCTGGGCACCAGTTTGCGCACACACGGGTGGGCGTTCTACACCGCCGGCAACCGCTCCATCACCCTCCAAGACGTCACTCTCAATGGGCTTGGCACGTTTCCGGGGTGGGCAAGTTCCAACAACCTGGCCAAGATCGCGTTCCACACCTACGACGTGATGATCGTGTCCAACGGGTCCTACTACAACATGACCCGCCTCTTCGACCGGGTCAAAGACCTCATGGGACGGGTCAACGCCCTGATCAGTCTGCTCAACCAGGGATGGATCAAAACCATCCGCGACGCCGGTGGCGGCCGGGTGACCTGGGAGTACTACTCCAACACCGGCTGGCAAACCATGTCCACCAACCTCACCTAACCACCCCTGACAGATACGGAGGCACCCTTATGTCGATCATCATCACCAACCAGTACCTCACCAGCATCTGCGAACTTCTCACCTCGTTGCCGCTTGCTGGTGCCGCATCCAGAGCCCGCTCCAAAGTCCTGGCCATGACCACCCTGGCCGCCCAGTCCCTGGCAGAGAGCGAGTTGGAGCTCGCCCGCGAGCACGCCCTGTGCGATACGACCGGCACACCCCAAGTCGACGGTGACGGCCATATTCGTTTTGACACTCCTGAGCAGGCGGCGGCCTTCATCCAGGCCAGGGATGTGCTGCTCGCCGAGAGAGCGGAGCTTTCTGGCCCGTCGTATACCACCATGGCACGCACCCTGTATGAGGCACTCACAGAACTCACCCGACCATTCTCGGGTGATGAGGCTGCCGCCTACGACCACCTGTGCGACGCCCTGGAAGCACACCTAGCCACCATCAAGTCCGAGCAGGAGGTGACCGGTGATGAGTAACACCACCGACACCGTCGAGGCCACCACCGAAACTACCGAGTCTGCCGGTGAGAGCTCGAATGGGCTGGGCGGCGCGGCGCATTCGGTGCTGCTCGAACCCGACCACGATGCAGCACCCATTCCGCCGGCAGACCCGTCACCGGTCAGTGTGCCGTTGCCGCCGGCCAGCACAGGCTCGGTGGATGTCGCCTGGGAAGTCCTCGATGTCCTCACCGGCCCAGACGGCCTGCTCTAACACCACACAGAAAGGAGAAGCCCATGCGTACTGCCTGGACTGTTTCACACACACTTTTCACCACGATTGGAGGCATTGTGGGCTGGTTTCTCGGAGGGGCCGACGGCTTCCTGCTCGCCCTGGTCACCCTGGTGACCATCGACTATGCAACCGGAGTGATCGCCGCCTTCGCCACTGGGGAGCTCTCCAGCTCGGTGGGATTTAAGGGGATCGCCCGCAAGGTCATGATCTTCGCCCTGGTGGGCCTGGCCAACATCCTCGACGTCCACGTCCTGGGTGAAGGAGGAGTCCTGCGGACAGCCACGATCTTCTTCTACCTGGCCAACGAGGGCCTCTCCATCGTGGAAAACGCTGCCCGTATTGGGCTTCCCGTCCCAGACAAGCTCCGCGACGCCCTAGCCACCATCATCCAGCACCCGGCCCGGGGACGGCATGTCTACGACGGGCCACTAGCGACGGACCACGTTGATGATCCGCCACCGATCCCACCCGGGGACAGCGATTCCCCCCGAGTCCACTCAGCCGCCGCGCTCTACTGCCGGCGGCTTTCTCGTACCCGACAACCATCCGAAGGAGACACCATGAGCTACCAGCAGTCATTCATCCCCGCCAACCCGTCTAACTACACCAAGGGTCGTGGCGGCAAGCGCATCACCACCATCGTCATCCACCACTGGGACGACCCCGCACGCAACCCCCAACTGTCCGGCGTGATCGCTACCTTCCAAAACCCCGGCCGAGGCGCGTCCGCGCACTTCGTGGTCGAAGCAGGCCGCGTGGTACAGATGGTGGACCTGGCCAACACCGCCTGGCATGCCGGCAACTGACCAATCAACCAGTGCTCGATCGGTATCGAATGCAACCCGCGCTGCACGGATGCCGACAAGGCGACCATCGGTGAGCTGATCCGAAACCTGCAGGCCACCTACGGGCCGCTGCGGATCATCGGCCACAAGGACGCTTCATCCACCGCTTGTCCTGGCCGCTACTACCCGCCCGCCAGCGTGCTTGGCCCCTACATCACAGGCGGCGGCGGCCCTGTTGGTCCCACACCCAGCGTGGGCGGGGACATTGAGTCCCTCGCTCAGGCGGTCATCCGCGGCGAGTACGGATACGGTGAGGACCGCAAGGCCCGCCTGGGTAGCCAGTATTCGGCGGTGCAGGCCAGGGTCAACGAGATTCTTGCAGGCCGCGCCTCTAAGCCCGCTGCTTCTGCGGCACCGGCACCTGACATTGACGCCCTGGCTGATGCGGTGATCCGCGGAGACTACGGCAACGGTGAGGACCGCAAGGCCCGCCTAGGTCACCTGTATGACGCGGTCCAGGCCAGGGTGAACGCCAAGCTCTCTGGCAGCGCCCCGGCTCCTGTGCCGGGTCCGAACCTGGATGCCCTGGCGGACGCGGTGATCCGCGGTGACTACGGCAACGGGGCTGAGCGCCGTAACCGGCTCGGCCACCTCTACGACGCCGTTCAGGCCATCGTCAACCGCAAGCTCTCCTGACCACCAGTCCCTTTCTGGCATTGCGCCCCTGCCCACCAACAGCGGTGGGTGGGGGCGCTTTTGCCGTTTCCAGGGGGTTATCACCACCAACCTTCCGCCGCCTAGAGCGTGGCAGCACCCCGCTGCCCGTGAAGGCAACGCGTCCATGTCCGGTTTACGCGCCGGCCAAGGACGCATGGGTGAAAGGACGGTGAAAAGGCCATGGAGCCACGCGTGAAGCGAAAGATCATCACGCTTCGGGAAGGTGGAGCCAGCTTCGGGCAGATCGCAGCAATAACCGGGGTGGGGCGAGAGACGATCAAATCGTGGTGCAGGCGCAACAACATCACCCCACACGCCAGATGCACACCCACCAGTGGGGCGTGCGAGCACTGCGGACAAGCTATTGACCAGCCACGGCGTGGGCAGAGGTTTTGCAGCCGTACCTGCCGCATGTCCTGGTGGCACACCCACCCGATGATGCTTGAGCGGCGCGCCATCACCACCCACGCCTGCGCCGGCTGCAGGGCCACCTTCGAGTCTTACGGCAACAAGCACCGCAAGTACTGCACGCACGCCTGCTACATCCGCACCCGTTTCGGAACCCGGGGCGGACGCCCATGACCAGCCAGGTCACCGGCGCGTGCTGGCGGGCAGAAACCCAGACGGCAGCAGACCTGGACTTCCTTGATGCCCTTGCCGCCCGAGGGCTACTGACCCCCAGTCAGGTACGCGCCATTCACCGCCAGCTCGCCGCCTCCTGGGATGGGACCAGGGTGGGGTTTACCCGCGCCAGGACTTGATAAACCCGGCCTGTAGAGCGTTCATGTAACACACCAGAACACCACCGGCGAGACCCACGCGGGCAGAAAGGAGCAGTAGATGAGCCCAGACTTTAAGACCATCACACCCCGACGCACACCCACCAGCCGTATCCGCGTGGCCGCCTACTGCCGGGTCTCAACCATGTCGGAGACCCAAGCAGGATCCCTCGCCGCTCAGGTCTCGGCCTACTCCAAGCTCATCTGCTCCAACCCTGCCTGGCAGTTCGCAGGGATCTACACCGACCAAGGCATCTCCGGCACCACCAGCAACAGGCCCGGGTTTGCCGAGATGATGGACCACGCCAGAGCCGGCGACTTCCAGATCCTGCTGGTCAAGTCCATCTCCCGTCTAGCGCGCAACACCGTCGACCTGCTCTCATGCGTGCGCGAGCTCGCCACGCTCGGGGTGGCGGTACGGTTCGAGAGAGAAAACATTGACACCTCCAGCGCGGAAGGTGAGCTCATGCTCACCCTGTTGGCCTCCTTCGCCCAGGAAGAATCCCGCTCCCTGTCACAGAACGTGAAGTGGGCGATCCGCAACCGCTACAAGGCCGGTCGCACCAACTCCCACCGCATCTACGGATACACCTGGGTAGGCGGGAGCCTGCACATCAACGATGATGAGGCCCAGGTTGTGCGCCGCGTCTTTGACGAGTACCTGGCCGGTGTGAGCCCCGAGGCTATTGCTGACCGCCTCAACGCTGAGGGGCTGCGCGCACGAGGAGGAGGAAACTTCCTCGGCTCGGTGATCCGCACCTGGCTGGAAAACCCCCGCTACGTGGGCAACGAAATGCTGCAAGCCACCTACACCGATGGTCCTGGAGGAAAGCTCGTCGTCAACGACGGGGCACTACCCAAGTACTGGGTTGAGGGAGCAAACCCTCCCATCATCGACCAGGGCACCTGGAAGAGAGTTCAAGACGAGCTTGCCCGCAGACGCCAATCCGGTGGCAGAGCGCTGACCCCTAGTGGTGGGACGTGTGCGCTGACACACCGGGTGGTGTGCAGCCAGTGCGGGCGGCGTTTTCACCGGCGCACCAAAACCCGCAAGCACATCTCCTACAAGTACTGGTGGTGTGAAACCGCCACCCGGGGCCAGGGCAACCCTTGCCGGGCACCGCAGATCAGGGAAGCCCAGCTCAAGAGCGCCATCACCACCCACCTGGGATTAGGTGAGTGGGATGACCAGCAAGTCCTTGACCGTCTCGAGCAGGTCACCGTCTACCCCAGCGGAAAAGTCACCGTGACGAAACGAGGCGCACACACCGCCGAGCCCGTGATGGCAGGAAAGGAATAACCCCATGGCCACCGTCACCACCATCCCGGCGCGGCCCGCCAAAACGCTCACTCCTACGACGGTGCGCTCCCGGCGTAAGGTCGCGGCCTACGCGCGAGTATCCACGGACCTGGAAGAACAACAATCCTCCTACCAGGCACAAATCGACTACTACACCAACTACATCCAAGGCCGGGCCGATTGGGAGTTCGTTGGCATGTATGCCGATGAGGGGATTTCGGGAACCTCAACGAAGCACCGGCAGGGCTTCCAAACCATGATCACCGACGCGCTTGCCGGCCGTATCGATCTGATCGTGACCAAAAGCGTGTCCCGGTTTGCCCGTAACACCGTCGATTCGCTCACCAGCGTGCGCTCGCTCAAAGAAGCCGGCGTGGAGGTCTACTTCGAGAAAGAAAACATCTGGACCCTGGACTCGAAAGGCGAACTACTCATCACCATCATGAGTAGCCTCGCCCAGGAAGAATCCCGCTCCATCTCTGAGAACGTCACCTGGGGACACCGCAGGCGTTTTGCGGAAGGAAAAGTCATGGTGCCCTACGCCTCCCTGCTGGGCTACAAGAAAGGCGACGACGGGGGCCTGGCTGTTGATGAAGACCAGGCCAGGATCGTGCGACGCATCTACCGTGAATACCTGGCAGGGCACTCACCCAAAACCATTGCCGCACACCTGACCGAAGATGGTATCCCTACGCCCTTGGGGAAGAAGACCTGGTCCGTGTCCACCATTAACTCGATCCTGCGCAACGAAAAATACAAGGGCGACGCCCTGCTGCAGAAAACCTTCACCGTGGACTTCCTAACCAAAACCACCAAACGCAACGAAGGAGAGATACCCCAGTACTACGTGACCGGTAACCATGAGGCCATCATTGCCCCGACCGTATGGGACCAAGTCCAGCACGAACTAGCCAGGCGCTCTGGCAGATCACGCTCCTTTAGCCACCCGTTCGCCTCGAAAATCGAGTGCGGGTGCTGTGGGGGATGGTACGGGCCGAAAACCTGGCACGCTGGCAGCCGCTACGAGCGGCGCATCTGGCGGTGCAACCGCAAATACGATCCCGCAATCGGCCAGCCATGCGAGACCAAGCACGTAACCGAAGACGAGCTGATCGCAGCGTTCGAACAGGCCACCCGCCAGCTCGCACCACCACCCAGCCCCGAGGTACTCGAAGCCGCCCTCGACCAGCTCGGTAATCCTCACGCGCTCGAGGCCAAGCTCGCCCAGGCGAGTAGCGCACGCGACGCAGTGGTGGACGAGATCAACGCCCTCATCCGCTCTGCAGCCAACACCGACTTCAACCCTGACACCTTCGAGACTGACCATGCCAGGCTTGAAGCCGACTACCAGCACAACCTCAACACAGTCGAGGCTATCGAAAAACAACTACACGAACTCGAAGCCCAACGTGCAGCCATCACCGCGTTCCACCAATACCGCAGTGAGAACCCCGCAATCAGCTACACGCCCGAAGCCTGGCGAGCCCTCGTCGACCACGCCACCATCCACCCCGACGACACAATCACCATCACGTTCAACGACGGCACAACCAACCGTAAAGGTAGTAACTAGGCTAGACGTACAGGATGACGCAGGACGGCCTTTAGCTTTTCCGGCTTGGTACGCCGAGGATCAGACAGATAGATTTCGTGATGGTGGCGCTGCGCAGAAAAGTCCAGTTGATAGCCTTCCGCTACCGCGAAGGAGTCCATAGCCGCAACACTTGCCGGTTCTGCGTCATAAGGGCCCTGGTGGAGCATTTGCACGCAAAGCCCCTCTGTGAGCGGGTAAAACTCAACCGGGTCAAAACTTCGTTTCTTCTTTGCGGCCGACGCCTCTTTAGCCCACTGCACTGTTTCTACGGTGGCGAATTCAGGCAGGCGGATAACAGAAATCCACTGAAAAGTATCTTTCCGCTGTAAATCAAACCCATCCAGCCCCGGTTGCCACCAAAAGCCTTCCAAAGGGGGAACCACGGCGGTGTCAATGGGTGGTAGCAATGAGTTCGTTGAATGCTTCTGTGGGGGTGCGGTAGCCGAGGGTGGCTCTGGGGCAGTTGCCCGGTTCGTAGGCGATGGCGTCGAGGTAGGGTTGGTGGCTGGTGATGGGGGTTCCTTTGGGAAGGTATCGGCGGATGAGTCGGTTGGTGTTTTCGTTGGTTCCTCTCTCCCAGGGGCTGTGGGGGTGAGCGAAGAACACGTCCACGCCGGTGCCTGGGGTGAGGCGCTGGTGGCGGGCCATTTCTCGGCCTTGGTCCCATGTGAGTGTTCGCATCGCTTGGTCGGGCAGGCCCTGGATGCGGCGTGTGAGCGCGCCGGACCTGGTCTGCTTTGCGCCCCAGGGGCAGGGCGACGATGATCAGGTAGCGGGTGGTGCGCTCAACCAGGGTCGATGCTCGCGCTGGCCCCGTCTTGGCCGATGATCAGATCGCCTTCCCAGTTGCCCGGGATTTTCCGATCAGAAATGTCGGGGCGCTCATCAATCAGCCGCATCCCAACGATGGGGGGTTTGCGTCCCCTTGCTGGGGGTTTCTTGCGCATCCACCGGCGCGAGGGCAAGCAAATGCCGTGCTCGATGAGCGTCTTCTTGGGGTGGGCGTAGATCCACGTGTAGATCGCCTCGTGGCTAATCGTGTGGCCCTGAGCGTCGGGAGAAGTATCCATGGAGGGCAGTGTGCCACACGCCTCCTCACGCAAGCGCCCACTGATCTGGCGGGGCGTGTGCCCCTGAGACAAATCAGCAATCACACGGCGGCGAAGGACCTCATCACAATCCAACAGGCGATTCTTCGGGCGACGCCTGGCCGCGCGGGCTGCCTTGTCGGCTTCCTCGGCCCGATACTGCCCGTCAGGGCCCGTATGGCGGGCGATCTCACGGCACACCACCGAGGGGCTACGCCCAATCAAGTGGGCGATACGCGTCTTGGACAAGCCCACATCCACCCCCGCCATGATCGCCGCACGATCCTCGACTCCAAGCATCCGACGACAGCTCACAACCAGCCCCTCCAACAGCACTGCTACCACACAAATTGCTTACACCCTATGACACTGCCAATTTTCGTGTAGCGGTGATGCTGTTTGGAGGCTGATCATGGGGTGTCGCCGGATGCTTGGGGGCGAGGACCGCGTCGGCAACCCAAGGGTCGGCATACGACTTCTTCGTCATATAGTCACGATTTCATGACATCATCCCCAGACGGAAGCCGAGTTGCAGCACCAACACCAACAATACCAGCCGCCCGGGGCCACAGTGGCGTCAGAAGCAAAATACTTCTCCTCCACCTTGTCAAGGATCTGCAACATGTCACAGCTCCTTTCGTTACCAGGCTTTACAACAGCCTCATAATATATGACATATCTCCCACATACAATCATTTTTCCAGCAACCATAGCCCTTGAATCATGGCATCACTGCTAGTGAGTACCGAGGAACTCCACTCATATAGCTGAGAGACTGTCATACTTGGCACGTTCCGAGTTACACCTTACATGCGAAGAGCAGCTGGCCCAATCACCATCTTTACTCTCAGTCGCATAAGGGCGTGTTTAATTGTCTGTGTATCCGTCTTTTGTTTGAAAGGATTGATGCATGATGAATGATGATGATGTTGTTGCGGCTCGCGCTAGTGGGCGTGAGACGGTGGAGGAGCTTCGCAGCTCGGGGGCGTTGGATGCGTTGTTTGAGCGTCTTGATGCTGGCGAGGTCGAGATGACGGGCAGCCAGGGATTGTTGCCGGCGTTGCTCAAGGAGGCCTTGGAGCGCGGGTTGGCCGCTGAGCTGACCCAGCATTTGGGGTATGAGAAGGGCCAGGCCAGTGGGCAGGCGCGCTCGAACACGAGGAACGGCACGACGAAGAAGACCGTGATGTCGGAGGTGGGAGCCTTCGAGATCGAGGTCCCCCGGGACCGGGCAGGCTCGTTCACCCCGCGCCTGGTGCGTAAAGGGCAGCGGCGCCTCGATGGCTTGGATTCGATGATTATCAGCTTGTATGCCGGGGGGATGACGGTACGCGATATACGCCATCACCTGGCCTCCACCCTGGGCGTGGAGGTCAGTGCCGGGACGATTTCAACGATCACTGACGCGGTGTGCGAGGCCGTCTTGGAGTGGCAGCACCGCCCCCTAGAAGCGTTCTACCCGGTGATCTACCTGGATGCGATCCGCATCAAAGTCCGATGCGATCACAGGGTGGAGAACCGGGCCGCTCACCTGGCGGTCGGAGTGGACATGGAGGGCGTCAAGCACGTGCTGGGCATCTGGGTCCAAGCCGATGAAGGCGCCTCCTTTTGGGCCCACGTGTGCGCCGAGCTGGCCAACCGAGGCCTACGCGATGTCCTGATCGTGTGCTGCGACGGGTTGGCTGGCCTGCCCGAAGCCATCGAAGCGACCTGGCCCCAGTCCATGGTCCAAACCTGCGTCGTTCACTTAATCCGCGCGTCCATGCGTTTCGTGTCCTACAAGGACCGTAAGAGCGTCGCCGCAGCTCTCAAGGCCGTGTACAGCGCGCCCAACGAGGAAACCGCCCGAGAGGCGCTGGAAGACTTCGCGGCCAGCGACCTGGGAGCGCGCTACCCCCCAACCGTTGCCACCTGGCAGCGCGCCTGGCAGCGCTTCACGCCGTTCCTGGCGTTCCCGCCCATGCTGCGCCGCGTCGTGTACACCACCAACGCTATCGAATCGTTGAACTACCAGCTACGCAAAATCACCAAGAACCGCGGGCATTTCCCCAGCGAAGAAGCCGCCGTCAAACTCTTGTGGCTCGCCATCTGCAACATCGAAGACAAAAGAGCCGCCCAGCGCCTCACAGACGCTGGCAAACCCCCCAACAAACGAACAGGACACACCCGCCTCATCCAAGGACACACCACCACCAACTGGAAACAAGCCCTCGCCCAACTCACCACCGCCTACCCCGACCGAATCACCCCCTACCTCTAACCCCCATACACAGAAAAATTGACAGGCTCTCGCATAATCTTTGTCGACAAAGGTTGGATATGCACCTACCGAGATTGAGCATCAGGATCCGAATCGAACGCGGCGTTGCAAGCTGAACGGTGAGCCGAACGTTTGACAGAGCTACTACTGAGATGCCCCCGCACCCTTGCGACAGCGGTACCATGAACACACCAGTACGGATCTACGCTCTACACACAGCACCCAGTCACTCCCCTCGCCCGCCTATGCGTAGCTAAACCCACCTGGTGGAACGTGGGCACACCCGCCCAACTTCCACTAGGTGGGTTAACGTGCGCACAAACGGACCCAGACAACACCACACACCCCAAGTACATGTCAAGGTCCCTGGTCGACGAATACGACAACACGGTTGAACTCACACACCCTACGCACATGACGAGGTCACGCGGGTTCAGCGCGCCAGGCAGCACCAAATCCCCAACAGGCCTCAAACAACCGGGACATCCACGAACCAAACGGCCCGAGGATGTCCCATCAGAGGCACGCGCGCCTCACGCGGTCTCGGGGAACGTGGAGGTGTCAACAACGTAGCGGTAGCGCACCCGCGAAGCGACGACGTTGTCGTAGGCCTCCGTGATCTCCTCACCGGTGATCATCTCAACCTGCGGGATGACGCCGTGCTCTGCACAGAAGTCCAGCATCTCCTGGGTTTCGGCGATGCCGCCGATCTGGGAACCCGCGAAGGACTTGCCGCCGTTGACGAAGGCACGCAGCGGCAGCGAGACAGGCTCAGTGGGCAGGCCCACGTCGACAAACACGCCGTAGGGGCGCAGGGCGGCCATGAATCCAGCGTAGTCGAGGCCGTCAGCGGAGACGGTGCACAGGATGAGGTCGAAGGAACCTCGCAGCGATTCGAGGGTCCCCTCCTCGCTGGTCGCGTAGAAGTGATCGGCGCCGAAGCGACGGGCGTCGGCTTCCTTAGAACGGCCGTGAGAGATCACGGAGACCTCCGCGTCCATGGCCTTGGCGATCTGCACGCCCACATGTCCGAGGCCGCCCATGCCGAGCACCGCCACGCGCGAGCCGGGACCCACGTTGTAGTGCTTCAGCGGCGAGTAGGTGGTGATACCGGCGCACAGGAGGGGCGCGCAGGCCGCAAAATCCAGTTCGGACGGGATGCGGAGCGCGAAGTCCTCGCGCACGGTGAAGCCCCGCGAGTAGCCGCCGGTCGTCGGGTTACCGTCAGCGTCGGCGCGGTAGGTCCACAGGGTGCTCGGCGTCGACGTGCACCACTGCTCGTAGCCGGATTCGCACATCTCGCAGATACCGCAGGAGCCGACCATGCAGCCCACCCCCACGCGGTCCCCCACCTTGAAGGAGGTCACGCCGGGGCCGACCTTGGCGACGGTGCCGACGAACTCGTGGCCGGGCACGAGCGGGTAGGCCACGGGACCCCACTCGCCTCGGGCGGAGTGGATGTCGGAGTGGCAGATGCCCGCGTAGGGGACTATCGGTCACGAACGTGGTGCTTAAGTTCCGGGTTTAGGTTGGGATTGCGGGCGAAAGTCGCTGTTATTTAGGTTCGGGCGGTTAATCGCGCAGCTTCCTTGACTTTCTGGGGTGATCGTGTAGTGGGTGAGAACACGATCGAATCGTGCTCGGCGTTGCCCGGTGTGCGCTGTGCCGATGAAGAAGAATGGACACACCGCGGCGGGCGCTCAACGGTGGAAATGCACCTCGTGCGCCCTGTCAACCACATGTCCATCAGGGCGTGCGCGCCGACACGAACAAGCCGATGAGCTGGCAGACTTCATCGCGTGGGCGACGTCTCGGCACACCCAAGACGAACAGGAAGGCTCAGCGCGCGCTTTCCGGCGTCGTACCTGTTGGTGCTGGCAGGTGCCGGTACCTCACCCGCCCGTCACCGGGCAGGTCCACGATCAGATCTTCATTGACGGCATGCACCTGTCGGGCGAATGGGTGCTGCTGATCGCCCGAGACCGCGAGCATGTGCTGGAGTGGCAGTGGGCGGCCAACGAATCCGCGCAGGCCTACACGGCCCTACTTGAACGCCTCGCTCCTGCCGATGTGGTCACCACCGACGGTGCTGCAGGCGCCTTGGCGGCTATCGCACCTATGGCCCTCCACGCGCGTGCAACGCTGCCTGGTCCACGTTCATCGTGACATCATCCGCGACCTCACCATGCATCCCAGAACCGAACCCGCACGGGCGTTGCTGGCCTTGTCACGACGCTTGACGAGCATCACCAGCGTCGACCAAGCCAGCGCGTGGTTGACGATGCTCCACGACTTTGGGCACACCTTCCGAGAATGGATGTCACAGCGCACCTTCGCCGCTCAAGACCCTGCATGGGCGTCAAAAACCGGTAAAACCTGGTGGTACACGCATGAACGCACGCGCCGCGCCTACCGACGCTTGGCACGACTGGCACGCCAAGGAGTGCTGTTCACCTACCTGACCAACCCCGACGGCACACCAGCCGACCCGCCGGCCTGCGCCACCACCAACCACGTCGAATCCATCAACGCTGTCGTGCGTGAACTCCTCCACGCTCACCGCGGTGCCAGTGCCTACCACCAAGCCGTCATCGCCGAATGGGCTCTCCTCCTGCGCACCCCACAACCCCCGACCCCCACCGAAGTCCTGACCCAATGGGAACACGACGGGTGCCCCACACCCCGCCGGATCCCCACACCCAAACACCCCAACCACACCGATCAGAAACGCCACGGAATCCGGGTTATAGGACATTTCGTGTTGCTGGGGTTAGTCCCAGGTGTTGTGGTAGGGGGTGGTGTGGTGGAGTTCGTTGAAGCAGATTGCGTCGCCCCAGCCGGGGATGATGCCGGTGGCTTGGTGGGTTTGACAGGCTTGGTACCAGGCATTTTCGAGGGCTTCGTCGGTGGGCATGGTCGCCAGGATCCTCGCTGCTGGTTGCGGGTGTGGAGAGTGGGTGTAGCACCACCAAAACACGGCTTTCATGCGTCGGGTCAGGCCCATGCCGCGGTGGTCGCGCAGCATCTGGCGTAATTGGGCATTCGTGCTTTCGATCTGGTTGGTCATCGCGGGCATCGGGTGGGTCCAGGTGGGGTCCAGGTAGGTGAACAAGAGCCCCTGGGAGATGAGCTTGTTGAGGCTGTTACGAGCCCGAACGAGACGTTCGTGGGTGTATTCCCATCCCCCCTCAGGTCTGCGTGTTGTCTCCTCCAGGAAGCCCTTCCAGCGCGTGCACCACCCCTGGTAGGCGCCTATCCATTCCTGAGCGCCATCAATGTCGTGCACGTGCGTGAGCTGGCGCCCCAGAGCGTACAAGCTACGCGAGGCTTCCAGTTTGGGGCGCGTTGTGGTGGCTTGGCGGATACGGCAATACGCGTGGAAGGTACAGCGTTGAACGCGCGTGGTCGGCCAGATGTTCGTGCATGCCCTGGCAAAGCCGCTGCCCCCGTCGGTCACGACCAGGGCCGGGGGCGTGATCCGGCTCATAAGCGCGCTCCAGGCCCGGGAATTCTCACTCCTGGCCGCGTACCAGCCCAGCACGCAATCGGGTGTTTGGGCGATGAGCACCACGACGCCTCGGCCCAGGTGGATGCCGTCAACGAAGATGACCTCATGAACCTCATCGATGATCGGGCTGAACGGCCATAACTGCCACAACGGCTCACAACGCCTACGAAACGAGCGGCCCCCACCAGGCAAATCCACCTGACGGCGACGGCCAAGAAGCCAGGCCAAGAACTCATCAAGATGCTTGGCCGTGGAGTCAATTTCGTTCAGCGTCGTAATTTTGCAGGGTTTACACCGCCAGCGCTGACGACCTGACGAAGTCCTACCGTGACGGATCATGGGACAGCCACACACAGGGCACAATGCAGTATTCACAAGAACGAGGCAAACACGACCAACTAAAAAAGTGACTTTCCCGCGCAACAAAGCCGAAAAGTCACCCTTCCAGCAACACGATCTGTCCATCCTCATAGTTGGTCCCAACCAACTAAAACACCGACTTTCCCGCACCAGAAAGCCAAAAAGTCACCCTTCCAGCAACACGTAGTGTCCTATAACCCGGACGCGCCCACTAGACCCACGACACGCCGTCTAAAGCACCACGTTTGTGCCTATAGCCCCGCGTAGGCGACATCGAGGTAGATTTCGCCTTCGCTGGGTTCTCGGATGTCGATCTGGAGGGGGGTGGAACTGGGTGGTGGCGTCGTCGCAGCCGTAGGCGATCACGCTGGGCATCAGAACTCCTTCGTCCGATCAATTGGAGATGCGTCCAAGATACTCCAACAACAAAAACCCCGACGCACATGCGTCGGGGCAGTGGGGTGGCTGACGGGACTCGAACCCGCGACGTCCTGGACCACAACCAGGTGCTCTACCAACTGAACTACAGCCACCATCGCGTCGCCGTGAAGGCAACGGATAGAGCTTAGCACTACCCGCCCGAGCTTGAAAAATCGAGCACTACCCTCACGGCGGTGGCGTGCGTCACCAGTGAGCGCGAGCGGAGATCGCGTCGGCGAAATTACCGAGCGCGTGGGGGGGTGGCGCCCAGGTACAGGTCAGCATCCACAAGGGACACTTCCATGACCAGGAAGGAACCCCTGCCGTCGGGAACGAGGTCCACGCGGTTAAATAGGAACTGTTCATCATGGCCCCGGCGGATACGCACGTAGTCATGCAGGACACGGCGGATTTCCTCACCCCACTGCCACGCGACGGAGTCAGCGACATCTGCGGTCACCACGGCCTCGTGCATCTCGGGGTTGGTGACGGAGGCGGGATGCAGGGCGGAGCGCTTCTCGACGGCGTGTGAGACAAGCCCGTTGAAGAACACCAGCGAAATTTCACCGTGCAGGTCGATTTCCTCGACGTAACGCTGGAGCATGACGGAACGCCCCTCGCCGAGCAACCCCTGGACCTGACGCATCGCTGCCTGGCGCTGGCGAATATCCACGGTCGTGTAGCGTCCAATGTCGCGAACGCCGGAAGAGACGGCGGGCTTGACGACGAACTCACCGAATGCGGGAAAACGCGTGTGGATCTGATGTTTTGTCAGCTTCTGTTCGGCTTCGAGCCAGTTGGTGGGAATTGTTGGCAGCCCCAACGCGGACAATTCCTTCAGGTAATGCTTGTCCGTGTTCCAGTTGAGCACGTCAGCGGAATTTTGCACGCGACGCAGTTGCTTCGTCCATTCCAGGAACGCGGGACGATCCTGCGCGTAATCGGAGACGGAGCGAACAACGACCATGCCGGCATCGGCCCAATCAACGTCGGGATCATTCCATATCTTGATCTGCGGGTCGCATCCGCGCGACGCCAGCTCGTCAAGCAAGCCCTGCTCGCCGGGGAAGAGATTAGGCATGGACTGACAGGTCACCAGGGTGACTTTAGGGTTGGTCGTCATCTGTTTCCTTTGGGGTCGGTGTTAGGAATTGACGAGGCCGGGGCTTCGTCGCTGGACACACACTGAAGCGGGTCGGCGGGTCCGTTCCTTTAGCGCAGGCCGAGAGGGCGCTGCAACGCTTCGGTGAGGAGCTCGCTGAGCAGGTCCGGGTAGGACAGGCCCGCGGCCGCCCACATCTGCGGGTACATCGAGATGGGCGTGAAGCCGGGCATCGTGTTGACTTCGTTGATGATGACGGTGTCGGTGGCCTCGTCGAGGAAGAAGTCGACGCGCGCCAGGCCCTCGCATTCGAGGGCGTCGAAGGCGCGCCAGGCGGTCTGGCGAATGCGCTCGGAATACTCGGGGGTGACGTCGGTCGGGCAGGACAGGCCGACGACATCGTCCACGTACTTGTGCTCGTAGTCGTAGAACTCGCCCTCGGGGACGACGATCTCGCCCAGGGGCGCGGTGCCGCTGCGCCAGTCGGGGCGCGAGCCCAGCACGCCGCACTCGACCTCGCGGCCCGAGATGGAGGCCTCGACGATGACGCGCGGGTCGTGGTTCGCGGCCTCTTGATAGCCACGGGTAGGTCCTCGCGGCAGGTCACGCGCGAGATGCCGACGGAGGAGCCGGCGCGGCAGGGCTTGACGAAGACAGGGAAGCCGAGGCGTTCGATGCGGTCCATGCACGAAGCGGGATCTGTTTCCCATTGACGCGCAGTCACCAGAACCCAGCGGCCCACGTCAATACCAGCGGCCGCCAAAACGGTCTTGGTCAGGTGTTTGTCCATGGAGATTGCCGAGGAGGTGACACCGCAGCCGACGTAGCGCGCTCCAGCCATCTCAAAGAGACCTTGAATGGTGCCATCCTCGCCATAGGGGCCGTGCAGGAGCGGAAAAACGATGTCGACGTGACCCAGATCCTCCACACCGACGACGCGGGAGTCGCAAGCATCAGGGTCGCCATCGTAGGTGAGTTCAACGAGGTTACCTTCGCCGGGGGTCAAGGCGACGCGGGTGGATCCAGCAGTAATCGACTGTCCTTTCCCATCCTTGAATGTCAGGGCAGACGGATCGTCGGCAACACGCACCCATTGGCCATCGCGCGTAATTCCCAAGGGGATCACATCCCACTTGGTGCGGTCGATGGCGGTGAGGATACCGGCGGCAGTCGCACAGGAGATTTCGTGCTCTGAGGAGCGTCCACCGAACACAATGAGGACGCGGGGGCGTGAAGGTGCAGTCATGAGTCTAAGCCTACCGCGCGTCATGCTTTCCCCGCCCGCGCGTGTGCTTTAAACCAGTTCGATCTTCCACCCATCCATCTTCTGCGGGCGTGCAAGCAGCATACGTCCCATGTCCTCGATCGTGGCACGCCCCCTCGACGACCTCGACGACGGCACCCGTAATCGGCATATCGACGCCGACAGAGGCAGCCACCTGGAGGATCGGCCCAGCCGACGCGACGCCCTCGACGACACCCGGAGACAGCGCCATGGCCTCGGCCATGCTCATGCCCGATCCCAGCCGATGCCCCAGCGAGAAGTTACGGGACAGACGCGAGGAGCAGGTGGCGACCAGGTCACCGATGCCGGACAGACCGGCGAAGGTCGCAGGATCCGCTCCGAGCGCCGTACCGAGCCTGGTCATTTCCGCAAGGCCGCGGGTGATGAGCGTCGAACGCGTGTTGAGTCCCAACCCCATACCTTCGGCGGCACCAATAGCAACGGCGATAACGTTCTTCGTGGCACCCGCCATCTCCGTGCCCACGACATCCGTGGAGACGTAGGGACGGAAATAGGGGTTGTGACACGTCCTGGCAATCTCCTTGGCGAGTTCCACGTCGCCCGAAGCGACAACCGTCGCAGTGGGCTGCCGATCAGCGATTTCGCGCGAGAGATTCGGGCCAGACAGGACCGCGATGCGCCTCCCGGGGACGCCGGAAGCGTCGGCAATAATCTCATCCACACGCCGCAACGTCCCCAGCTCGAGGCCCTTGGCTAAAGAAAGCAATACGACCTCGGGAGCCAAATAATCCCGGGCGGACTCCAACGTTCGACGGACCGCTTTAACCGGCACAGCGACCACCACGAGGGGCTTTCCCTCAACAGCATCGGCAATGTCACTGGTCGCCGAAATACGCTCGGAAAGGGTGATACCCGGCAGATAGGACGGGTTTTCCCGCCCATTAATGAACGAAACAGTGTCGGCGTTGCGCCCCCACATAGTGACTTCCACGCCAGCGTCCGCGAGTACCTGAGCGAACGTCGTTCCCCATGCTCCCGTTCCCAGGACCGCTGCTGTTGTCATACTCATCGAGACCTCCCTGTCAGGCCCAGTCTACTAGGATGGGAAAAACGTCACACCCCAAGGAGGGGCTTTGTCTCACCGTCGTGTCATTCCCGCCGCAGGGTTCACCGCCGCTATCCTCGCACTCGCCGCCTGCACGCCCGCGTCCCCGCAGGTGCAGCCGACCGCACGGCCCGCCCCGGCCTCGTCCATTCAGGTCCCCTTCCCCGCCTCTTCCGAGGATGCCCAATCGAGCACGGCAAACGTGCCGGGTGAAACAGACCTGGACTCAACCAGGCCGATCAACGCGGACAATTGGATGTCCTCGGTATCAATGCTGCCTCCCGTGCGAGCCGAAGACCCCGACAAAGCGCTGGTCCTGACAGCGATCCGGGCAGCCTCCCACGAGGGCTTCACCCGCGTCGTGCTCGAGTTTGACGGCGACGGCTCACCCGGCATTCGTCTGGCCCAGTGGAGCGACCAGGTGCTCGAGCAGGGCCGGGGGCTACCCATCGAAGTCGAAGGGGCGGCCGTGCTGGAACTGATCATCGATGGCACACCGATGACGGCAACCTCACCGAAAGGGAACTACCCGAGCGGCGAGCACACGCGCTCGGGCGACCTCGACATCGTCTCCGATGGCACCTTCGAGGACAATACGCACATCGCTATCGGTTCGCCCACGCAGCGCCAGTTCCAGATCGGTTTCCTCACCAATCCAGTGCGTCTAATTGTTGATATTCGACACTAACCTCTGTGCTTGGTGGCTTTCTTCGCCTTCTTGGCTCGCTTGGCCTGCACTTCCTCCCACCAGGGGCTGGCCTGAGTCGCGGGATCCCAGACCTTCTCAGGCACGGGCAGGCCGCGCAGCTTCCCGACGCCCGCGCGCACAGCGTCGCTGATGCGCCGCGTCGCCTCGTTGACAGCATCATGGTCCTCAGACCCGGCAGGACTCATCAGATCAGACAGATCAACAGGTGCGCCGAAATGGTAGGAAACACGGCGGCCCGGGCGCATGTCCATGCCCTTGGCATTGTAGGGAGCCATAATGGCCTGCGGCCCCCACTGCGACACGGGGATAACCGCAACACCCGTGTCCAGGGCCAGGCGGGCAGCACCGGACTTGAACTGCATGGGCCACTGGTCAGGGTCACGCGTGAGGGTACCCTCCGGGAAAATGCCGACGACCTCGCCCGCTCTCAGGGCATCACGGGTGGGTGCCAAGACAGCCGCAGGATTCGAATCGCGATTAACGGGAATCAAACCCATGCCCTTGATGATCCACCCGAACACCGGCACCGAAAACATCGACTTTTTCGCCAGAAAACGAACGGCAGTGTCACGCTTCATGAAGTACCAACACAGGCACAGCGGATCAACGTTCGACAGGTGGTTCGGCACCAGGAGGTAGCCGCCCTGCGCGGGCAGGTTCTCTTCACCGCTCACGGTGAACTTAATCCAGGGCGTCATGATGGGCGTCAAGACACCCTTGGCGAAAGCGTAAAAGCCGGAGACAGCACTCATGGCTCAATTCTAATGGGAGCACCGCCCTCCAACGCAAAACCCCAACACTAGGTTAACGAGCAACCGAATGCAGCTCACACACCTGGCAGGCAACCACGGGAAAACCGACGCCTCACACGAGGACCGACACCACCCCGGGTGCCACATCCACCGTGAAGGGAATCGACGCAACACGGTCCCCATCCGCCATGGCGACCATGCCCTCAGGGGCAGCGAAAGACACCACCCGCGCACTCTCAACCTCGATGGCAGGATGATTCTTCGCGCGTCCGGCAACCACCCGAGCCAGAATCGGTAGGGCCCGCACGACCGACAAGGACCCCACGTGACACACCTCGACAATACCGTCGCTCATGTCTGAAGAATCCACGAGAGTAATGCCCCCACCGAAACACCCCGAGTTCGACACGGACGCAATCCACCCACTCATGTTGCGCTCACGGCCATCAACAGTCGCCACGACGTCAACCGGTTCGTGCGACGCCAATGCAGCAAAAGCCCCGTAGCCGTACGCCAACGGGCCAGACGTCACAGAAGACTCGTTAGCGAGGACGTTCGCACGAGCATCCAAGCCGATCGACACGATACCGAGCGCGAGACGCACCCCCTCACGCGAACGCACCCACATGCCATCCAGGGGACGCACGCGCTCCTCCAGCCCATCGGAACACGACCGAGAGATCCCAACCCCGGCCTCGTCCCCGCGCGACGCATGAACAAAACCCAACTGCGCAAGATCACGAGCGCGAGCGAGAGGATCCGTACCAACGTGAAGGGCGCGGCACAAATCGTTACCACGCCCGCCGGGCATGGGAACAAACAAAGCGCCAGACTCGTGACACCCGCGCGCAACCGCACTCAGGTACCCATCCCCGCCAAGTGCACCAACAATTGAATCGGCACCCACCCCGCCGGCGATCGCGGACGGGTCGTCGCCCGGCGTCGTCAGCCGAACAGCGACCTCCCAGCCGCCCCCGCGCAAGATACGCACGATACGCGGCCCCAAGCGCACACTGCGCCCACCCGCCGACATCGACGACACCAGCAGCAGAATGCTCCGTCGCGCTCCCCGCACACTCATCGTGTCAGTTGTCCACGTAGCTCACGCGCGCATCCAACTGATGGAGCTTGCGCGTGAAATGCTCATAGCCGCGCGAAATCACATCGATACCCGACACGGTGGACGTGCCCGACGCAGCCAGCGCCGCAATCAAATGCGAGAAGCCGCCGCGCAGGTCCGGAACCTCAATATCCGCGCTATGCAGCGGGGTCGGACCCGAAATGACGGCCGAATGGTAGTAGTTCCTCTGACCGAAGCGGCAGGGCGTGCCACCCAGGCATTCGCGGTAGACCTGAATGTTCGCGCCCATCTTACGCAGCGCCTCAGTGAAGCCAAAACGATTCTCGTACACGGTCTCGTGCACGATGGACAAACCCTCGGCCTGGGTGAGCGCAACAACAAGAGGCTGCTGCCAGTCAGTCATGAAGCCCGGGTGCACCGCCGTCTCCAAGGCAATCGAATGAAGCGGCTCACCCGGATGGTAAAAGCGAATACCGTCTGCGTCAATGTCGAAAGCACCACCCACCTTGCGGAATGTGTTCAGGAAGGTCGTCATATCGGGCTGGCGGGCGCCGCGCACATAGATGTCACCATGGGTCGCCAACGCGGCGGAAGCCCACGAGGCGGCCTCGATGCGATCCGGCAGGGCCGTGTGACGGTAACCGGTGAGCTTGTCCACCCCCTCGATACGGATCGTTCGGTCCGTGTCCACTGAAATAATCGCGCCCATCTTCTGCAAGACGTTAATGAGGTCGAGAATCTCGGGTTCAATGGCCGCGCCCTTCAGGGTCGTGATGCCCTCGTTGCGAACAGCCGTCAGCAGGGTCTGCTCGGTGGCACCGACGGAAGGGAAGGGTAGCTCAATGATCGCGCCACGAAGACCGGAGGCAGGGCGCTTGATGTGCACGCCGTCAGGCTGCTTGTCGATAATCGCGCCGAACTTGCGCAGCGTATCGAGGTGGAAGTCGATGGGGCGACCGCCGATGGCACAGCCACCCAGTTCAGGAATGAACGCCTCGCCCAGCTGGTGCAGGAGCGGGCCACAAAAGAGAATCGGGATGCGCGAAGCACCAGCGAGCGTGTCGATGTCGGAACGAGAGGCAACCTTCACGTTGGATGTATCCATGCGCAGCGTGCCGCGGTCCTGATCGAAATCGATCGCCACGCCGTGCAGGCTCAGCAGGTCAGAAACCACGTCTGTGTCGCGAATGAGCGGCACGTTGTACAGCTCGGAGGGGGTGTCGGCCAGCAGCGAGGCAACCATCGCTTTGGGCACGAAGTTCTTGGCACCGCGCACGGTGATCTCGCCGCGGAGGGGATGGCCGCCTTCGACCTGAAGGATGGATGACATGAGTGCTCCTCACTATGACGTAACTGGCCCCTACTCTAGCTAGGTAGGGGCCAGTGTGCGAGGTGCGTTCAGTCGCGAGCGGATACCACCTCTTGCTTTGGTAAAAATTTCGCTGGAAGCGTGCGTGGTTTGAAGGCGGGGCGTGCGGCTTCGTAGTCCTCGATTTCCTTTTCGTGGCGCAGAGTCAAGGCGATGTCGTCGAGGCCCTCCATGAGGGTCCAGCGCACGTAGTCGTCGATCTGGAAGGTGCCGGACAGTGCGCCGGCGCGCCAGGTTTTATCCTCGAGGGACACGGTGACTTCGGTGCCTGGCTCGGCCTCGAGGAGCTTCCACAACGACTCGCAGTCCTCCTGGGAGATGATGCCGGTGACCAGGCCCTGCTTGCCGGAGTTCCCGCGGAAAATGTCGGCGAATTTGGGGGCCAGAACGACGCGGAATCCGTAGTCTTTGAGTGCCCACACGGCGTGCTCACGGGAGGAGCCGGTGCCGAAGTCAGGGCTGGCGACCAGGACAGAGCCGTTCTTGTAGGCCTCCTGGTTGAGGACGAAGTCGGGGTCGTTTCTCCACGCGGCGAAGAGGGCATCCTCGAAGCCGGTGCGGGTCACGCGCTTCAAGTAGACGGCGGGGATGATCTGGTCGGTGTCGACGTTGGAGCGGCGCAGCGGGACGCCGACGCCGGTGTGTGTAATGAACTTTTCCATGGTGCGTCAGTCTTTTCTTGGCGTAGGGACGAGGCCGGGGCCCTCCCCGCTGTCGGGTGGCGGGAGGGCGGGCCTCAGAGGTCGGCCGGGGAGGACAAGGTGCCTCGCACGGCGGTGGCGGCTGCAACGAGCGGGGACACCAGGTGCGTGCGGCTGCCTTTGCCCTGGCGGCCTTCAAAGTTGCGGTTCGAGGTGGAGGCGGAGCGGTCCCCCGCGTTCATCGTGTCGGGGTTCATACCCAGGCACATGGAGCAGCCGGCGTTTCGCCATTCGGCGCCGAAGTCAGTGAAGATGGTGTCGAGGCCCTCGGCCTCGGCCTGGAGGCGCACGCGGGCGGAGCCGGGAACAACCATGACGCGCACGCCCTCGGCCTTGTGCCGGCCCTTGACGACGGCGGCGGCGGCGCGCAGGTCTTCGATGCGACCGTTCGTGCAGCTGCCGATGAACACAGTGTTGACGGCGATTTCACGCATCGGAGTGCCGGCCTTAAGGTCCATGTATTCCAGGGCACGCTCGGCTGCTGCGCGGGCGGTTTCGTCGGTGAAGTCCTCGGGGGCAGGGACGGTTGCGGACAGGGGCACGCCCTGACCGGGGTTGGTGCCCCAGGTCACGAAGGGTTCGATGTCGGCGGCCTCGAGGACGACCTCAGCGTCGAAAACGGCGTCCTCGTCGGAGGCCAGGGAGGACCAGTATTTGACGGCTCGGTCCCAGTCCTCGCCCTCGGGAGCGTGAGGACGTCCCTTGATGTAGTCGAAGGTCGTCTGATCGGGCGCGATCATACCGGCGCGGGCACCTGCCTCGATCGACATGTTGCAGATGGTCATGCGCCCCTCCATGGAGAGTTCACGGATCGCTTGGCCACGGTATTCCAGGACGTAGCCCTGACCGCCGCCGGTACCGATCTTCGCGATGACGGCGAGAATGATGTCCTTCGCACTTGATCCCGCGGGAAGGGAGCCGTTGACGGTGATTGCCATTGTCTTGAAGGGGGCCATGGGCAGGGTCTGGGTGGCCAGCACGTGCTCGACCTGGCTGGTACCAATGCCGAAGGCGAGCGCGCCAAACGCGCCATGCGTAGAGGTGTGGGAGTCACCGCACACGATCGTCATGCCGGGCTGGGTGAGGCCCAGCTGCGGGCCGACGACGTGGACGATGCCTTGGTCAGCGTCGCCCAGGGAGTGCAGGCGGATGCCGAACTCCTGCGCGTTCTTGCGCAGGGTGTCGATCTGGGTACGGCTCGTGATGTCGGCGATAGGCTGGTCGATGTTGACAGTGGGCGTGTTGTGGTCCTCGGTGGCGATCGTCAGATCGGGACGACGAACTTTGCGACCAGCCAGGCGTAGGCCCTCGAATGCCTGGGGACTCGTGACCTCGTGCACCAGGTGGAGGTCGATGTACAGCAGGTCGGGGGCGCCGTTCTCTCCCTTGGAAACGATGTGGTCGCGCCACACCTTTTCAGCCATCGTTCCACTCATTGGTCCTCCTCTGGTCTCCGCTTTGGAGACGCGGTGTCAGTCATGCGTTATTCCCTAATGGAAACGCCTTGACCGCCTGACAACCGTTCCGATCTCACCTCTCGGACGCTCCTTTGATGCGTTTCACTATCCGGCAGTTTGCCATCTCAATAAATGAGATATTAAATAGTTGTATGGAAGAGCAAACATCCAGTGGCGTCGGAGTCCTCGACAAGGCTGCGCTGGTCCTCAGCGCTCTGGAAGCCGGACCCGCGACGCTCGCACAACTCGTGACCAGCACTGGGCTTGCACGCCCAACCGCCCACCGCCTAGCCGTTGCCCTCGAATATCACCGCATGGTTGCCCGCGACATGCAGGGACGTTTCATCCTGGGTCCCCGCCTGCAGGAACTCTCCTCCGCCGCCGGAGAGGACCGCCTACTCCAAGCCTCTATGCCTGTCCTTCAAGCGCTACGCGACCACACGAAGGAATCCTCCCAGCTCTTCCGCCGCCAAGGAGACTACCGCGTGTGCGTCGCAGCCTCCGAACGCGAGATGGGCCTACGCGATTCCATCCCCGTGGGTGCCACGCTGTCGATGAGCGCAGGATCCGCCGCCCAGGTGTTGCTGGCCTGGGAGGAACCCGACCGCCTTCACCGTGGTCTGTACGGCGCATCCTTCAACGCGACCATGCTGTCCGAGGTGCGTCGCCGCGGCTGGGCACAGTCCGTGGGCGAACGCGAACCGGGCGTCGCCTCCGTCTCTGCACCCGTGCGCGGACCCTCAGGCCGCGTCCTGGCAGCCCTGTCCATCTCAGGACCCATTGAGCGCATGGGCCGCCAGCCAGGACGCCAGCACGGCCCATCCGTGATGGCAGCAGCTAACCGTCTCTCAGAGTTTCTCGCGACCGTCGAGGACGCCGCTGACCTCTAAAATTTAAGGCTACGGACAAGCGAGCGGGCCGGGACGATTCAATCGTCCCGGCCCGCTCACATTGTGTCGCTCACCCGTCAGGGAATCCAACGTCCATTCGCGTCGAAGGAGTAGGGGGTGCCCCCCACGACCACGCGTCCGGTAGCCATCGCACCTGACTGATAGCAGAAGAACCAACTGTCGCCGTCCTTGACCCAACCAGTGGCCATCTCGCCGCTACCGTTCAGGAAGTACCAGGTTCCTCCCAGGTTCACCCAACCGGTGGCCATCGCGCCACTGCCACTCAGGTAGTACCAGGCGGAACCCAGGTACTGCCAGCCGGTAACCATCGCACCGCTGCCGCTCAAGTAGTACCAGGTGCCATCATCGTTGAGCCAACCGATTACCATGGCCCCCGAGTCCTGATCCAGGTAGTACCAGGAGCCGCCGGTAGCGGTCCACCCTCTCGCCATCGCACCCGATGGAGCGTAGTAGCGCCACACGCCGTCTTCCTTGTCCCACCCGGTCTTCATCCAGCCGTCCGAGTCAAAAGCGTAGGTCTCACCGTTCAATTCGATGCGCTCATTCGCCGGGAAAGTGCCATCCGGGTAGCTCAGCCACCAACGCCCGTCCGCAGCGTGAACCCAGGTTCCGTCACTCGGAATGGGACCGGGTCCGACACGGTCCCCCGCCGCCTGCGTGAATACGGCGACGGTACGTGCCGGAACCTCGACGACACCCGTCTTACCGTTAAAGGAAGCACCCTTGACGATCTCGTCAGCACCCGTGGCCTGGGCCTCGTGGAGCGTGAACACACGACCTGCGAGGCCATCGACGCGCTGCTTGAGTGGCTTGTCCGTCGCATTGAACACGACGAGAGCACCATCAAGAGCAGGATCGACGTCGTTCGCGTCACCGGCCTGGTCATCAATGAGCATGATGATCGTCCCGTCGACAGCTGCCTCGCCCGAGTTCGGGAATGTCACCTTCTGGTTGATGAGCTCGGGAGTTCCCAACGTGAACAGGCGCGTCGAGGAGCGCACACGCAGGAAGTCCATCGCGATTTCCGACGAGGTGTCAATATCCTCCGGAGTCGGCTTGAGAGCCGGATTCTCCAACAGCGGGCGCATGTGATCCCACGCGGCGCCATTCTTAGATTTAACGGGCAGGCCACGACCAAAACCGTTGTCTTTCATCGTCCAATCGATCGCGTTGAAGTGGTCACCCGAGTTAAAGGAATCGCGGTCCAAAGACTTCGAACGCAGCATCTCAGTGCCGGATGCCCAGAACGCGGGTGACTGCGACAAAGTGACGGATGCCTGACTCATCAACGACATGCGCACACGGTTTTCCATCGGAGCGCTGGCCGGCATCTTGTAGGTCACCAGGTCGAAGAGCGTCTCATTGTCGTGGGCATCCACGTAGTTGACGTTTTCAACCGGGCTGGATGCGAAGCCGGCGCCTTGCCCGTTGTAGTCGAGCTTCATGCCCGATACCGTCTGACCGTCGTATGTCGTCATCGTGTAGTTCTTCAAGTTTCCGACCAGGCCCAGCTTCACCAGGTCAACCCGGTGGAGATAGTCGGCACGCCGCTCCTGCGCGGGGCGTGTATCGAGTCCATTCTGGTCGGAGAAAGCGCCTGAACCAAATCCCTGGAAAACACGGTGATCGTCGTCGAAGGGGCCGCCACCGTGGACGGCGTCACGCAGACGGTCATTAAACGAGCCGATACCGGTTCCGTCGAGCTGCCCCTGCGTGGCCTGTGTAAACAACGCGTTATTGGCAACTTCACCGAAGTTCCAGCCTTCGCCGTAGATGTACAGGCGTGATCCATCCACGCCGTCCTTCTCCAGAGTCAGCTGCGACAGGGCTTCCTTGGCGCGTTTCATCTCAGCGGCCGGGTGATGGCCCATCAGGTCGAAGCGGAAGCCATCGACGTGGTAGTACTTCGCCCAGTGGATCATCGAGTCGATCATGAGGCGCTCACTCATCGCGTTCTCTGTTGCGACGTTCGAGCAGCACGTCGAGGTTTCGACGCCACCTGAGGCATTCAGACGCTGGTAGTAGCCGGGGACGACGCGGTCGAGCACCGAGTTCGAATCCTGCCCGGACGCGGGGGTGTGGTTGTAGACCTGGTCGAGGACGACCTGCAGCCCGATATGGTGCAGGCCGCCCACCATGGAGCGGAACTCGCGGATACGCGCACCGCCGTTTTGGTGTGGCGCGGTCGCGTAGGAACCCTCCGGGGCCATCCAGTGCAATGGGTCATAACCCCAGTTGTAGGCGTCTTGGTCGGCGACTTCGGACACTGCAGCTTGCTGTTCTTCGGACGCCGGTCCGGCATCCTTTGGAATGTCGGGCACCTGTTGGTCAGAGCGCTTCTCTGGGATGGTCGCAATGTCGAAGGTAGGCAGCAGGTGCACCGTGTTCATGCCGGCGCGTGCCAGTTCGCTCAGATGACGCATCCCGTTGGACTGGTATTGCGTGAACGCCATGTAGGTGCCGCGCATGTTCTCGGGTACAGACTTGTCATTCGCCGAGAAGTCGCGCACGTGTAGCTCGTAGATAGAGCGCTGCGCGTCGTTGTCGATGACCGGGGCCTTGTTACTCGTCCATCCGTAGGGAGCGATCGATGGGTTGTCCATGTTGACAGCCACAGAGCGCGTGGAATTGACGGTCAGGCCCACAGAGTATGGGTCGGTCACTTGATTGGTTTCGACCTTGCCGGTGGAGGGAACGTAGACGCGTACCTCCCACAGGTATTGGGCGCCTTCCTTAATGGCACCGTCAGCGTTGTCGACGCTCCAGCGGCCACTGTCGTCACGCGTGGCCGGGGTACGTACGGGGTCTTGGGCGATCTCGTCATCAGCGCCGCGCGGGGTGCTGGTATTCCACGACAGCAGGGTCACGTCCTTGGCGGTGGGCGCCCACAGCGCGAAGGTCGGGCTTCCTCCCTCGTTCCATCCCACACCGTACGAGGCCTGGGTGGCCTTGGCGGCGTACAGGGAGTCGAGGGCGGGCGCGATCTGCACGCCTGTGAAGGCGTTAATGGCTCCGTTGCTCTTCTGCGCGAGCGCAACCTGCCCGGTGAGTGCCTCACCCGCGCCGGCCTCGTCGAGGGGCGCCTCAAGAGCGATGTAACCGTTCAGGTTCGGGTGAGCTGCGGTGACGTCGGCGGGAAGGTCACCGACGACGCTCAGAGGCGTGGTGTTGCCCCCTGTGACGGAGCCCTCCGCGACAGTAGCGCCGCCCTCGGGGGCGGTCACCAGCTCATAGGTGAGCGCCGCGGAACCATCGAGAACCTGGGCGCGGGTCACGCCTTGGGGCAGCAGCGAGGTGGGCCAGGCCAGCATATTGGCGCTCACCCAGTAGGCGCGCTGCTCACCGACGCCGACAACGGGAGCGTCAGCGGAGGCGATGTCCAGCTTGTGGGTCGCGGAATCATAGGTGAATGTCACGAGCTTGTTCGCCTTCGTCGCAAACTGGTAGTTGGCGCCACCAGCAGCGCCGTCTTGCCCGTAATTCTCGTTCCATGAGCCACCGATGGCAACCTTGAGTTCGTAGGAGCCCTCGGGAAGCGCAGTCGTCGCGTAAGTGTAGGTTCCCCCACCCACCGGTTCCATGAGCGGAGCCAGGCATTCGGGTTTCCAGTTGTCCGAGCAGCCCAGGGCCTTTTGCATCGAACCGGGCAGAGTCACCATCTGGTCGGTGGCTGTGTTCCACACGCGATGCGTCGCATGGTTGTAGTAGAAGGTGACAGCTGTTTCTTCCTTGAGGGAGTAGGCGATGTTCGCGCCGCCGGGTTCTCCGCCCTGGCCGAAGGACACATCCCACGTTCCTCCTTCTGTGACCTTGTATTCGTAGTCGCCGGCGGGCAGGGTAAATGTGGCTGTGTAGATGCCGGTCGCGTCACGCTTCAGTGCTGCTTTGGCGCATTCGGGCGCCCAGTCGGCATCACAACCCATTACCTTGTTATGGTTACCAGGGATTGTCACCAAGAGGTTATCACCCGATCCGACCCCGCCAGTATCGACCGCCTGAGCAATCGCGTCTTGGTTTGTCGATTCCTGCTCTGGTTCAGCCCAGGCAGTCGGGAGAGCGCCCCCCATCAGCGCGAGCGCGGCGCCCACACCCATAGTTCGCCGTATCAGCGTCCTGTTGTGTCGGTATGTCACGAAAGACTCCCTCGTCCAAAATGATCCCCGCGTGTCGGGGCTGTTCCTAGGTTAGACAGTCAGTAACGTCGAGTAACAGTTTTCCGCAAAGGAGGGTTAAGGGTCAAAATGTGTGTCCGGAATCGCGGATTTTCACGGATTGACCTGTAGGTTTCCGGAAAGTATATGCTCCGGAAGCATATATCTAGCCCCCGACGGGAAATCCTCGGTGTGGCAGCCGTGATGTGCTATGCGCGGCGTGGTGTGGTGTCGCAATGTCGAAGAACCAACCACGCTGCCACTGCGGCGGTGAAATGAAACGCAACGGCACCACCAGCAAAGGCACCACCAGATGGCGCTGCAAACAATGCGGCGCCTCCAGCGTCAAACGTCGAAACGACATCACCAACGCGGCAGTGTTCACCCAGTTCATCGAGCATTGCACCACCGCAATATCACTCGACGACCTAGCCAAACGAAACGGTGTTAGCCGCGCCACCATGAAGCGGCGCTTCAAGTGGTGCTGGCTCGTTGATGTGCCTGACCCCACCGCTAAGCCACCACAAGCGGATCTACGACCAGGTATTTCTCGATGGCACCTACACCGCCGGTGGCTGCCTGATCGTCGCGGCGACCATCGACCACGTGATCGCCTGGCACTGGTGCAAACACGAAACCACCCGCGACTACCAACTGCTGCTTGAACGCATCGAAGCCCCACTCATCGCCGTCATCGACGGCGGCCAAGGCGCATACAGCGCAATCAAAAAAAGTGCTGGCCGACTACGAAAAATTCAACGCTGCCTCGTCCACGCCCAACGCGTGGTCCGCCGCTACACCACCACCAACCCACGCACCGATGCCGGGCGCACCATCTACCGACTTGCGCTGAAACTGACCCGGATCACCACACTGGATGAAGCCGCCGCGTGGGGTGTGCAACTGCACGAGTTTTCAACGATCTACCGGGAATGGATGAACGAGAAAACCATGATCAAAGACCCCAAAACAGGTGCATGGACCCGCGTGTGGACCCACCACAACGTGCGCAAGGCCTACAACAGCCTCAACCATCTTTGGCGGTCCGAGATGCTGTTTGTCTACCTCAACCCGCCAGCAGGAGTCCTTGCGCCCGAGCGGATCAAATCCACCACCAACAGCTTAGAAGGCGGCATCAACGCCCAGCTCAAACTGCTCGCCAGAACCCACCGCGGCAGATCAGGCGAACGACAACGCCGCATGCTGGATTGGTGGCTCTACTTAAAAACGGAACTGCCTGACGATCCAGTACGAATCGCCAGGCAGTCCGACTGGGGCCAGGGCCAACTCGCCAAAGTATCCACCCTGACCCAAACCGAGAACCAAGCCGACCACGAAACAGGACGCCCAGCCCTCTACGACAACGCTATCGACACCGACTACACCCACTCAATCGGCATTCAAAAAGGCCAAATCTAACCCCCGCGACACGCCGAGCCAGACACACATTTTGACCCTTAACCCGCAAAGGACAAGGAAAAACGCGGAACCGATAGATAAAAAACCTCGTCACCTATCCGATGACGAGGCCTGTGGTACCCCCAACCGGATTTGAACCGGTGTTAACGCCGTGAGAGGGCGTCGTCCTAGGCCGCTAGACGATGGGGGCTTCGATTCAGACATGAACCGTACCCCCAACCGGATTTGAACCGGTGTTAACGCCGTGAGAGGGCGTCGTCCTAGGCCGCTAGACGATGGGGGCATGACCGAAGTTTAAACTTCAGATCGCTGGGGTACCAGGACTCGAACCTAGAATGGCTGAACCAGAATCAGCTGTGTTGCCAATTACACCATACCCCATTGGGTATCACCCGCTCCGCTCTCACGTCGCTGGCGACAGGAGATAACTCTAGCGGACACTCCCACGACTGCCAAATCGAATGACCGTGGCACCCATCACGCCTGGCGAGTGGCCGCCCGACACACCCGAGCGACCGCTCGAGGCACGCGCCCCACAACGAAGCCCGGCCTCGTCCCACAAGAGGGCGACGAGGCCGGGGCCGAGCGCGGTGATCAGACCAAGGAAGCGCGCAGACCGCGCAAGCGAGCCAGCGAAGAATCGCGGCCCAGAATCTCCATGGACTCAAACAACGGGGGCGAAACCTGGCGACCGGTGACAGCCACACGCAGGGGGCCAAAGGCCAAACGAGGCTTCACGCCCATCCCTTCGACGATGCGCTCACGCAATGCCGCTTCAATCGCAGCGGTCGTGAACTCCCCCAGGCCCTCGACGGTCTCAATGGCGACATCCAGGACATCCGCCGCGTTCTCTTTCAGCTTGGAGACCGCCTTCTCGTCCACTTCCAGAGCATCATCATCAACGAAAAGGAAGCCAAGCATACCCGTGGCCTCACCCAGCAGCTGGATACGCGTCTGAATAAGCGGAGCAGCGTGCGTGAGGATCTCACGCTCACGCTCGGTCAATTCATCAAAGGAACCGGCACAGACGAGACCATCACGGTGCAGGAAGGGCACCAGACGACCCTTAAAATCCTCGCCGTCGAGCAGGCGAATGTGCTCAGCATTGATAGCGACAGCCTTCTTCTGGTCGAAACGCGCCGGGTTCGGATTCACGTCCGAAATATCGAAGGCACTCGCCATCTCCTCCATGGAGAAGATGTCACGGTCCGGAGCAATCGACCATCCCAGGAGGGCCAGGTAATTGTTGAGGCCCTCGGGAATCATGCCGGCGGCCTTGTGAAGCAGAAGATTCGACTCAGGGTCACGCTTGGAGAGCTTCTTGTTCCCCTCACCCATGACGTAGGGCAAGTGGCCGAAACGCGGCATGAACTTCGCGACGCCAATGGCCTCAAGCGCGCGGTACAGGACGATCTGGCGAGGCGTCGAGGACAGAAGATCCTCGCCGCGCAGCACATGGGTGACTTCCATGAGCGCGTCGTCGATCGGGTTGACCAGCGTGTAGAGCGGATGACCGTTAGCGCGCACAATGACGTAGTCCGGGACGGAGCCAGCCTTAAAAGTGATCTCACCACGGATCAGATCCGTGAACGTGATGTCCTCATCCGGCATGCGCAGGCGCAGGACCGGCTGGCGCCCCTCAGCGCGGTAGGCCGCGATCTGTTCCTCCGTCAGGTCGCGGTCGAAACCGTCGTAGCCAAGCTTGGGATCCTCGCCCTTGGCGCGGTGGCGCTCCTCGACCTCTTCGGGGGTCGAGAAGGACTCATACGCGTAGCCGGCCTCAAGCAGTCGGGCAGCCACATCACGGTAGATGTCCATACGTTCGCTCTGACGGTAGGGGCCGTGCGGGCCGCCCTTACCGATACCCTCGTCCCAGTCGAGGCCCAGCCACTGCAGGGACTCAATGATCTGGTCGAAAGACTCCTGGGAGTCGCGGGCCGCATCCGTGTCTTCGATGCGGAAGACGAAGGTTCCTCCCGTGTGGCGGGCGTAGGCCCAGTTGAACAGGCACGTGCGGACCATGCCGACGTGAGGGGTTCCAGTGGGCGAAGGGCAAAAGCGGACGCGAACGTCGGCACCAGTGGCAGTTGTTTCACTCATGATTCCCCCATCCTACTCCAGCGCTGGCTGTTGCATTTGCTTGATGGGCGGGCGCGCTGCGACGCGCGCCGGGCACGCGGATACGCTGGGTGCATGACAGGGATCGGCCTGGCCGCATCCGCCGCAACGCAATGGAGGACACCGTGTCCGTTCGACTCTTTTCCGACTCCCAACTCTACCGCACCGGCTCCCTGAAATGGACCGGTATCACGACCACGAAGGGCGAACCAACGATTGGCGCATGGGTGGCGGAGATGGACTTCGGGACGGCGCCGGAAGTGGCCGACGCGATGAAAGGAGCGATCGACGATGGCTTGCTCGGCTACCAGCCGACCTGGCTGGAGCCGCGCATCGCGGGGGCGACCGCAGAGTTCCAGAAGCGTCGCTTCGGCTGGGACGTGAACGCTTCGCACGTTCGTCTCGTGGCCTCAGTCCTGCCCGCGCTTGAGGCGACGATCGATCACCTGCTGCGCCCGGGCGCCCCGATCATCGTGCCGACCCCCGCTTACATGCCCTTCCTGACGATTCCGGGCAAGTTCGACCACCCCATCATCGAGGTGCCCTCGCTGCGCGGCACGCGCGCAGGCGGGCGCGGCTGGGCGCTCGATCTGGAGGGGATTCGCGCGGGGCTCGAGGCCGGGGCCGGCCTGGTTATCCTGTGCAACCCGTGGAACCCGGTCGGCCGCGTCCTGCGTGAGGACGAGCTGCGCGCCCTGCACGACGTGGTCTGCGACTACGACGCCCTCGTGTTCTCCGACGAAATCCACTCCTCCCTGGTCTTGGATGAGTCGATTCCTTTCGTCTCCTACGCGAGCCTCGGCCCCACGTTTGCCTCCCACACGGTGACGGCGACCGCCGCGTCGAAGGGCTGGAACATCGCAGGGCTTCCCTCCGCGCAGGTGATCCTGCCCGACGAGGCTCTGCGCGAGCGCTGGGACGTGTTTGCCGCCGACGTGCGCCACGACGCCAACGCCATCGGCACGCTCGCTGCTATCGCCGCCTACGAGCGCGGCGACGCCTGGCAGCGCGAAGTGAAGGACCTGGTCCGCTCGAACGTGGACCTCGTCGAGCGCTCTCTAGCCGACACCCCAATCGACTTCGTACGCCCCGAGGGCACGTATCTGACGTGGTGGGGATTCGAGGGCGTGGACCTGGGCCCCCTCTCCCCCGCTGCGGCCCTGCGCGAACGCGCCCGCATCGCCGCCAACGAGGGGCGCACACTGGGCACCGACTACGCCTCGTGGGCTCGCATCAACCTGGCGTGCGCCCCCGACGTGGCCTCGCGGATCGTGGAGCGGATACTCGCCCTGCTCTGATCTTCTCTTGCACGAGACGAGGCCGTAGCTGAGAACGGTAGACATCCGCCTCCCGGCCACGGCCTCGTCTGCGTTCGTGTACTCAGGCTTTCAGAGCCTCCTCAATGCCGGCAACCACGGTCTGCCGGGCCGCGGACGCAGCCTCGACAACAGCGGTCGGATCGGTGGGCGCGTCGGCGAAGGACAGGTCAGAAACGACCGACATGCCGGCGACGCGCACGCCCAAGGCGTGCAGGGTGATCGCCTCCATGACGGTCGACATGCCCACGCAGTCCACACCAAGGCCCGCGAGAATGCGGCTCTCAGCCACGGTCTGATACTCGGGGCCGCGCAAGATCGCGTAAGTACCCTCACGTTGGCACACCCCACGCAGAACCCCCGTCATACGCGCGTCCCACACGGTCGACACGTCCAGGAACAGCGGCCCATCGAAGGGCGAGGCGCCACTGAGATTCACGTGGTCGGTAATCGCCATGACATCACCCAGGTTCCAGGGCTTCAGACAGCCGTTCGCGTTCGTAAGGACCGCGCGACTGATACCCGCGGCCGCAGCGGCGCGGACCAGGGCCGTGACAGGTCGGGCACCCATCCCCTCGTAGAGATGGGTACGGCCTGTGGCCACGAGAACCACTGACCCACCACGCTCATAGGCACGCAACTCGCCGCCGTGACCGTCCGCGACAGGCGCAATAACGCCGGGGACCTCTCCGAGGGGAACGGAGGCGACGGGCGCATCCCAGGCCTCGTCGAGGGCATCCGCCAGGCCGGAACCAAGCACGACGAGCGCGTCGGGGCGTCCCGCAAGGGAGGTAAGTACCCGGGCGCCGACCACGGCCTCGTCGTCCAAGAGAGCCTGGGGGAAGCGCGGGTCGACGCTCATTGCTCACCTTCTTCCACGCCCTGCGCGTACGTGCGCGAGGCCAGCTTCTCCTGCGTGCGCACGCGCCCCGCGCTGGTCAGCCAGTAGCCGACGAAACCCACGACCATTGCTAGGAGGATGCCGATATTGGCGCCCGCCCAGTCACCCTCGCGACCACCCAGGGGGCCGAGGAGGTAGCCCTGCCAGGACAGCCAGGACGCGTTCGCGTTGACGACGAGACCCCAGCCCACCAGCGAGCCGACGATCAGGGAGGCGACCGCACCCCAGTTCACCGAGCCGTAGCGGCCCGACGGCGTGAAGAGGGAGGGCTCGTCGTAGTCCTTGCGACGCAGCGCGATGTCCGCGAGCATGACGCCACCCCACGCGGCGATCACAACACCCAGGGTCGTGAGGAACGCCGTGAAGGGGGTCAGGAAGGAATCCGCGAAGAACACGACGACGATCGTTCCGACCGTCATGATCGTGCCATCAATCGCGGTCGCGACCGGGCGCGAGACGGGCACACCCGTGGCCAGAAGCGACAGGCCCGACGAGTAGATGTCCATGACGATGCCGCCGATCAGCCCCAGGATCGCGACCAGCGCGAAAGGAATCAGGAACCACGTCGGCAACAGCGTGGTGAGCGCGCCGATCGGGTCATTGCCGATTGCATCAGAGAGGGACTCGTTCGCCGAGCCGACCAGAAGAATACCGAAGAAGACCAGGATGACCGTGGGCAGCGCCGCGCCGAGCGTCGTCCACCCGACCACGCCCCGCGTCGAGGCCGCGCGAGGCAGGTAGCGCGAGTAGTCGGCGGCCGCGTTAATCCAGCCGAAGCCGAAGCCCACGAGGAGCATGCAACCCGCACCCAGGACCGCGGTCAGTGGAGCCGAGGGACGCTCAGACAGAACAGCAAAGTCGATCGTCGGAGCGACCAGCACCAGGTAGACGATCGTCAGGGCCGCCGTGGCCCACGTGATCCACGTCTGAACCTTCATGATCGCCTCGAAACCGAGGATGCCCGAGCCTGCCGCCAGGACGACGACGAGGATCAGGGCGATGATCTGTGCGACGACATGGTTCGTGAAGCCGAGCGCCCCCATGACGGTGGCCGTGGCCTGGACGGCCATGATCGCCAGGAAGGTCTCCCAGCCCACCGTCAGGATCCACGAGATCGCCGCCGACACGCGGTTGCCGTTGAAGCCGAAGGCCGCGCGCGAAAGGACCAGCGTCGGCGCGGAGCCGCGCTTGCCGGCGATAGCGATGAGGCCGCACACGACGAACGAGAGCGCAACACCCACGACAGACACGACGATCGCCTGGGCCAGGGAGAGGCCGAAGCCGAGGACCCACGAGCCCCACGAGATACCCAGGACCGAGATGTTCGCCGCGAACCACGGCATGAACAGGTCGGAGGGTTTCCCCTTGCGATCGGATTCGGGGATGACGTCCAGGCCGGCCATTTCGACGGCCAGAGCGCCCGATGACTGGGGTTCGCTCACGGTGTGCTCCTATGCGACGGAGATATTGTCAAAGCGACGTAATTCTATCACAGAGGCCACACGATTAGGCTCGCACGACGGGATTCGTCAGGCGTCCAATGCCCTCAATCTCGATCTCCACGCGATCGCCAGCATCCACGCGGCCACAACCCGCGGGAGCACCCGTGGCGATCACGTCGCCGGGCAACAGCGTCATCTGGTGGGACACGTAGGAAACCAACTCAAAGGGGTCCCAGATCATGTGCGCAGTCGAGCTGTCCTGCGCCTTCTCCCCGTTCAGGTAGGAGCGGATCGCCAGGTTCGTGACGTCAAGGGCGGGGTCTACCGTGATCCACGGTCCCAGCGGGCAGGACGTGTCGAAAGACTTTCCGCGCGACCAGGGGCCACCCGTCATGGCGTCGCGGGCAGTCGCATCGTTGGCGATCGTGTAGCCGAGGATGACCTGCGGCGCGTCCGAGGCGCCCACGTCCTTGGCCAGCGACTTGATGACAATCGCGAGCTCACCTTCGAAGATCACATCGCTCGACCATGCGGGGATCGCAATCGGATCATCCGGGCCGATGACAGATGTATTGGCCTTCAGGAAGATCGGGGGCTCGGGCCGCTCATCGGAACCAATCGGTGCATCCGAGTAATTGTTGCCGATGCCCACAACCTTGGAGCGCGGGATCACCGGGGAGAGCAAGCGCACCTCATCCAACTCGTAGATCAGGCCGGAGGGCTCCACGGGCGAAAACAGCGGGTCACCTTTAAGTCCCACAATTCTCGTCGACCCCTCCTCGAGGGCACCGTACACCGGATTCGTACCATCGGAAAAACGTGCAATTCTCATGGCAGTAGCCTAACCCGCGCGGCGCGGAAGGCGAGCGGGTGAAGCGCAGTCGGCTGCCAGGCCTGGACCAAGAGGGAATAGACGAGGCCGGGCAACGGTAGCGGAATGCACAGGGTCCGGCACGCGCGTAGGCGTTCCGGACCCGGGTGCGCGTCGGGTGCGCGAGGCATACCCCACGCACCCGACGATCCACACTGTCAGTGCTTCTTCGCCTTGGGACGCTTCCAGACGCCACCTGGAACGTCGCCGGGTAGGAGCGGGTTGCCCCGACCGACGAAAACGGGGTCGTCGACGCCAGCCCTGCGCTGGGCCTGGTAATCCTTGAGCGCGCCAACGACCCAGCGCGAGAGGAACACGAGGGCCACCAGGTTCGTGATCGTCATCACGGCCATCGCGATGTCGACGGCGTTCCACACGACGTCGAGGCTCAGCAGGGCGCCGATCGTCGCCGAGGCCACGCACACGACGCGCACAGTCCAGGTCGCCCAACGCGCGTCGCCGAACACGAAGGACATGTTGGTGTCGGAGTAGACGTAGGCCGCGATGACCGATGAGTACGCCAGGACAAAGATCAGGATGGCCATGGGGACGATCGTCCACGCGCCCAGCTCGTTGGCGACGGCCAGGGTGGTCAAGTTCGAGGGATCAACGCCGTCGCCACCCCACACCTCGGGGCCTGCGAGCAGGATCACGAAGGCAGTCGCGGTGCACACGACGATGGTGTCGATGAAGACGCCGAGGGACTGGATGAGGCCCTGGCGCACAGGGTGGGACACGGTCGCGGTCGCCGCCGCGTTCGGAGCGGTACCCTGGCCGGCCTCGTTGGAGAAGAGGCCGCGCTTGGTGCCGTTGATCATCGCGGCGATGATGCCGCCGCCCAGGCCGCCGACCGTTGCCTGAGCAGAGAAAGCAGACGCAAAGATCTGGCCCAGCACGACGCCGAACTGCGTGATGTTCAAGAGGCAGATGATCGCGACCATGATGACGTAGATCGTCGCCATGATTGGGGCCATCCACTCTGTGACGCGGGCGACCGTACGAATGCCGCCGAAGATGACCATCGCCGAGAAGACGAAGATCAGGCCCGCGATCGTCAGCTGCGCCGCGGAGAAGCCGCCCGCGCCGGCCAGGGGCTGCTGAGCGGCCTCTCCGAATGCGCTCGTGAGCGTACCGGCGATCGCATTGGACTGCACAGAGGTGATGACGACACCGCAAGTAATGACGGTGATGACGGCGAAAATGTTGGCTAGCGTGCGGTTCTTCATACCGCGCTTCATGTAGTAAGCGGGGCCGCCCCGAAAAGAGCCATCCGAGTGTTTGACCTTGAAAATCTGGGCGAGCGTCGCCTCGAAGAACGCAGTAGCCATGCCGACCAGGGCCACGACCCACATCCAGAAGATCGCGCCGGGACCACCCATGAGCAGCGCGGCCGCAACGCCGAACACATTGCCGATGCCCACGCGCGCGGCCAAGGAGATCGCGAAGGCCTGGAAGGAGGAAATACCGCCCTCAGCGCCCTTGCGCGAGTCCAAGACGGTGCGGATCATCTCCGGGAAGAGGCGCACCTGGACAGCCAGGGAACGTCCCGTGAGGAAGAGGCCCACGCCGATCAGGATGACGATCGTCAGGTGCATCGTGATCCAGTCGGCGATGTCCTTTTCGATCGCAGCTATCTGTTCCACAGGAACCTCCCGGGGTGTCTATCGACGAGGCCGTGGTTACGTCACGGGACCTCGCGCACTTCGCGGGCCGTGCCCGCGCATTGTATGGGACCTGTTCATCTTGCCACATGGCTGAGGTTACGGCGCGTAACGTCTCGATGTGTGCGCGCCGTCGCCTCGATGCTTTCGCCCACCGTCGCATGTTCGTGTGTGCCGCCTCGGCCTCGTCGATGAGCTGCGGGAAGGCCGCGGCACTGCGGGGACGCAGACGTGGGCGCACTCTGGGAGAATAAAGGTATGAGCGCGACTTTGAACGAGATCCTGGACGACCTGGAGGATGAGGGGCGTCTGGGCGACGATGATGCCCTGTACGAGGCCTTCACGTCTTGGGCGCAGGGCACTGGGCGTCCGCTCTACCCTCACCAGGAGGAGGCCCTGGTGGAGATCCTGGCGGGCAACCACGTGATTGCGGCGACCCCCACGGGGTCGGGCAAGTCGATGATCGCGCTGGCCGCGCACTTCACGTCGATGGCCCACGGGGGCCGCTCCTACTACACGGCGCCGCTCAAGGCCCTGGTGTCGGAGAAGTTTTTTGATCTGGTGTCCCTGTTCGGCGCGGATAACGTCGGCATGGTGACCGGCGACGTGTCCTTGAACGCCGACGCGCCCATCATCTGCTGCACGGCCGAAATCCTGGCGAATCAGTCGCTGCGCGAGGGGCCCACGCTGGACGCGGACATGATCGTCATGGACGAGTTCCACTTCTACGGGGATCGCCAGCGCGGCTGGGCGTGGCAGGTGCCGCTCCTGGAGCTGAGGACCCCGCAGGTGGTGGCGATGAGCGCGACGCTGGGCGACACGACGCGTTTCGAGCGCGCGTGGAAGGAGCGCACCGGGCGCGACGTGTCCCTCATCGACGATGCGGAGCGTCCCGTGCCCCTCGAGTTCGAGTACGTCGTGGATCGCCTGCCCGATACGGTCGAGCGGCTGCTGGGCGAGGGCCGTTGGCCCGTCTACATCGTGCATTTCTCCCAGCGCGACGCGGTGGCGACCGCGCAGTCGTTTGACCGTTCCTCGCTGATTTCGGCCGAGCAGAAGAAGGCGATCGCCGCGCAGCTGGCGGGCGTGTCTTTTACGAAGGGTTTCGGGCAGACCCTGAAGTCTCTGCTCGCGCAGGGCATCGGCGTTCACCACGCGGGCATGCTGCCGCGCTACCGGCGCCTCGTCGAGCGCCTCACGCAGGCTGGCCTGCTGCCGATCGTGTGCGGCACGGACACGCTGGGCGTGGGCATCAACGTTCCGATCCGCACGGTGCTGATGACGTCACTCGTGAAGTACGACGGTCGGCGCATGCGTCACGTGAGCGCGCGCGAGTTCCACCAGATCGCGGGTCGCGCGGGCCGCGCCGGCTTCGACACGGTCGGTTTCGTGCGCGTCCTGGCACCCGAGCACGAGGTCGACGCCGCCCGTGAGCGCGCACGCCTGAGCGCCGCTCAGGAGGCCGCACGCGACGCCCGCGAGGCCAAGCGAGCTGCGAAGAAGTCGGCGAAGAAGCGCAAGGGCCCCGGCGAGGGCGAAATCTCGTGGACGCGCTCGACCTTCGAACGCCTCGTGGATGCGGCCCCCGAGCAGCTCACGAGCCGTTTCGAGATGACGCACGCGATGGTCCTCAACGTGCTGGCCGGTGCGCCCGCGGCCGGGCGAGACCCGGGCGAGCACCTCGTGTGGCTGGCGCGCAACAACGACGATCCGCCAACGGATCGCAACCCGCACCTGCGCCGCCTGGGCGAGATCTACACGTCGATGAAGCAGGCGGGCGTCGTCGAGCACGTGTCTTCTGCGCAGGCTTCGGCCTCCGGGGAGCCTCGCCTGCGCGCGGCCACCGACCTGCCGGACGACTTCGCGCTCAACCAGCCGCTCTCCCCGTTCGCGCTGGCGGCGCTCGAGCTGCTGGACCCGGAGTCCCCGACCTTCGCCCTGGACGTCGTCTCTGTCATCGAGTCGGTCCTGGAGGATCCGCGCCCGCTCCTGTTCGCGCAGGAGAAGGCGGCGCGCGCCGAGGCCGTGGCCGCAATGAAGGCGCAGGGCATGGAGTACGACGAGCGCATGGCCGCCCTGGAAGAGGTGACGTGGCCGCGCCCGCTCGCCGATCTGCTGGGGGACGCGTTCGCGGTGTACCTGCACGCGAACCCGTGGATCGAGGATCAGGAGATTTCCCCGAAGTCGGTCGTGCGCGAGATGATCGAGAACGCTCTGACGTTCACGGGGATCGTGGGCCGCTACGACGTGGGTCGCTCCGAGGGCATCGTGTTGCGCTACCTGACGGATGCGTACCGCGCGCTGCGCCAGATCGTGCCGGACGAGCTGATGACGGACGAGCTGCGGTCGATCATTGCGTGGCTGTCGGCGCTGATCCGCGCGGTAGACTCCTCGCTGCTGGACGAGTGGGAGTCCATGTCCACGGGTCACGCCCTCCCCGCGTCCGAGGGAGTCGGCACGGAGGGCGCGGAGCTGGCGTTTGGCGCGCGGGAGGACGGGACCGTTCCGTTCAGCGCGAACCGTCACGCGTTCCGCACGGCGATCCGTGGCGCGTTGTTCGAGCGTGTGGAGGCGATGAGTCGCGACAACGTCGAGGCCTTGGCGCGCCTGGACGAGGCCTCGCGCACCCAGGTGGTCGCCCCGTGGGGCGAGGACCAGTGGGACGACGTGCTCGAGCGCTACTGGGCGGAGCACGAGTGGATCGGCATCGACCAGCGGGCGCGCGCCCTGTCACTGTGCTCCCTGAACGAGGCCCCGACCCGCGAGGACGTGCTGGAGCTGGCCCCCGCTGTGGTGTCCTCTGATTTCGAGCGCGCCCAGGTGGCGCGCATCGAGGCGATCGCGGAAGCGGTCGATCAGGCTGGCGCAGGCACCTTCTGGCTGGCCACGCAGACCCTGTTGGACCCCGAGGAGGACATGGACTGGCGCATCGTCGCCCTCGTGGACGTGCCCGCCTCTGACGAGGCGAACCGCGTCGCCCTGGCAACGATCACGGTCGGGGCGCGGTAAATCCGTCCGGTTTCAAGGGGGGCACCGCTGGGGCGTCAGGGGCTGCCACGGCCTCGTTGATGTGGCAATTCGGATGAGTCGGGTGTGAGCGGCGCAGAGAGTCGTGGTCCCCGCCGTCCGAGTTATCCTCGCCGCGCGGGCCTCTCACCGATTTCCTGCTGGAGGCGCAGCAGGTAGCCGTCGGGATCCTGGACTAGGAACTGGCGGACTCCAATGTCGATGTCGCCCGCCCGGTACCACTTCTCTTCAGGTTCGGCGAAGATCGGCCACCCTGCCTCGGTGATGCGGTGCCATGCACCGTCCAGATTGTCGATCTGAACCTCGAGGTTGATCCCGCGGCCAAGCGGCAGTCAAGGGGACCGGTTGCCCACGTCCTCCCGCGGTCGATCTGGTCGAGCATCAGGTGCGCGTTACCCAGGACGAGGTAGCCGAATCCCTCCTCAGGCCGCTCATAGCGGAGGGAAAAACCGACGAGGTCGCACCAAAAACGGCGCGATGCCTCGTAATCGGTGACGGAAAGTTCAGGAACAAGCCCGGGTTCGTTGCTCATGGCCTCACTCTAGCGGGTACGGACGGGACTATGGTCGACAGATGCACAGTCCGTCAGCGCCGGGACGCCTTGCGGATCAGCCAGTCCGCGCCCGCGAAGAGCGCCATGAAGAGCAGGGCGCCAATCAGGATCGCCACGATGTTGATGGCGACCTGCGCGTAGCCGATGCGCCAGACGTTCACGAAGCCGTAGGGGTACTGGTGCGTGAAGGCGCCTCGCACGAGCGTGTACGCCACCCACGCGACCGGGATCAGCAGGGCGCGCCCCAGCGTCGCCCACGTGATGCCGCCGCGCGGACCCGCGAGCGCTGCCGTGCCCACGAAGGCTGCGGGGACGACGATGTGCTGCAGCGGGTTGGTGACGAGCGCGAAGCCGGACAGTGTTTCGTAGGGGCCGATCAGGGTCGCGTAGACAATCGCGGTCACGGTGATCATCATGAGGGCACACAGGTGTGTGGCTCTCCCCCACGCTCCGACGCGGCCTCGGCGCGCGAGGAGGGTCGAGATGATCGCAACCATGATGTTGGACAGCTCGGTGAAGTAGGACAGGCAATTGATGAGGCGCTCGGGGGCGCCCGCCCAGCCGTGGGGGGCACCCGCGAACAGACCCTCCTCTATGTACGTCGCAGGAGCGTAGCCATCAAAGGCCGTAATGATGAGGGTGGCGGCGACGCCCGCCCAGGCGAGGGCGGCGACCACCCAGTAGGCGGCGCGCCCGCGGCGGCTCAGTTCAGTCATGTCGGTTGTCATCGTTCTCCCCAAATGCCTCCGCCGCAGAGCCATAGCGCGCAGCGGAAATAAGCCCAGCAGCAATCTCGCGAGCCTCGCGCATAGCTGCTTCAGTCTCTTCGCTGTACCGCAGATCTGCAGACACGATCACAGTCTCCTCGTTCCACTCTCATCTCACTCACCCGGGTGCCATTGTACGTCGAGCGATCTACGCGCTAATACGGACCGCGGCATCGGATCAGCACGAGTCGTGGACGCGAGATAGCACTTCCCAGCAGGGTTCCCCAACAACGTCGCACGTAATTCGTTATTCGGATCCGCGCTGAGAGCTCAAAAACCGCATGATTTCAACGACCAATCTTCAAAACCTGAAGGAGAGGCAAGGGAATTACGTGCGAAATTGTGGGAGTACGGGAGTATCGGCGGCTGGGGCGAAGACCAGGCAGGAGCGTAGGACGACGACGGAAACAGGACGAGGCCGGGGTCAGACCTGAGCGAGGTCCGTGACCTCCGCGTCCGTGAGTTCCACGAGGTCGAGGGGGCTCAGCTCGACGCTGAGGCCTCGGCGCCCGCCCGAGACGATCATGGTCTCGTGGTCCAGGCACGCAGAATCAATGAACAGCCGGTGGGAGGTCGTCTGTCCGAGAGGGCTGATACCGCCCACGACGTAGCCGGTGCGGCGCTGGGCGACGGCCGGGTCGGCCATGGTGGCGCTCTTGGCGCCGGCCGCCTTGGCGATGAGCTTCATGGACAGGTGTGCGAGCGCGGGCACGCAGCCGACGACGAACTCGCCGGTGGGCTCCAGGCGAACCATGAGCGTCTTAAACGCTTGGGTCGGGTCGATGCCCAGTTTTTCAACGGTTTCTTCGCCGAACGCCCGGGCGGCCGGGTCATGCTCGTACTCGTGAATAGTAAAAGCAACGCCGGCCGCCGTGAGCGCCTCGATGGCGCGGGTGGGGCCACCGCCGTGGTCTTTGCTGTGTTTACGAGCCATGACCCCAGTGTAGGACGCGTCAGAGGATCGAGGCCGTCGGGTCGCTAACGACGGCCTTGCCGAAGGGGAAGCAGGTGATCGGGATCATCTTCAGGTTGGCGATGGCGAGCGGGATGCCGACGATCGTGACGGCCTGCGCGGCGGCGGTGGTCACGTGGCCGATGGCGAGCCAGAGGCCCGCAACCAGGAACCACACGATGTTCATGAGGGCCGAACCCGCGCCCGCGCTCGGGTGGTCGATGACGCGCTTTCCGAAGGGCCACAGCACGTATCCGGCGATGCGGAAGCAGGCCACGCCCGCGGGGATCGTGACGATGAAGATGCAGGCGACGACACCCGCGAGGAGGTATCCCAGGAAGAGCGGGAGCCCCCCGAAGAAGAACCAGATGATGTTGAGCAGGGTACGCACGGCGTGTCCTTTCCTTGATCTGTGAACATTCTAGTCTGCCACGCAGATCGGCTCAGTTCCCCCTGAGCCACCCCTGATTGCCCCCTGAAAGCGCCTCCCCGCGTACCATGAAGGCATGAGTATTCCCGAGGCCATCGCCGCTGCCCGCGACCGCATCGACCGCGCCACGTCCTCGTGCGGTCGCACGGATTCGGTCCACCTGGAGCTGGCCGTCAAGACGCGCACGCCCGAGGAATGCCGCGCTGCCGCAGCTGCCCTCGCCGAGGTGGGCCTGCCGATCCTGCTCGGTCACAACCGCGTGCAGGAGGCGCGCGCAACGGTGGACGCGATCCGCGAGGTGCCCGGCGCGCGCATCCACCTGATCGGCCCCCTCCAGTCCAACAAGATCAACCAGGCGCTGGCTTGCGTGGACGCGATCGAGTCGCTGGACTCCCCCGCCCTGGCCGCGAAGATCGACGCGCGCGCCACCGGCACCCTCCCCGTGTTCGTCGAGGTGAACGTCTCGGGCGAGGCCACGAAGCACGGCTGCGCCCCCGCCGACGTCTCCGCGCTGATCGACGCGGTCGAGGCCTCGGCCCACCTGCAGCTCGCGGGCTTCATGACGGTGGGCCTGAACTCTCCCGTCGAGGCCGACGTGCGCGCCGCCTACGCGCAGCTGCGAGGCATCAGGGACGAGGCCGCCGCGCGCCTCGGCGTCGAAGAGGCGGACCTGGCGCTGTCGATGGGCATGAGCCGCGACCTGGAGTGGGCCATCGCTGAGGGCGCGACGATCGTGCGCCTGGGCACAGCTATTTTCGGGGCCCGCCGCGCCTGAGCGAATCGCTCGTTCGTACCGGCACGCCGCCCGGTAGGATTGTCCCCATGATGACCGTTCTCGCTGGAATGTCCGCGGCGATCCTCGCGCTCGCCCCAATCACCAACCCGATCGGTGGTCTCGCGGCGTTCGCGGGACTCACCGCCGGTGATTCTCCGGCGGCGGTGCGCTCGCAGGCCTGGAAGACCGGCGTCTACGTGTTCGCGATCCTGGCGGTCTTCGCTGTCAGTGGATCGCTCATCATGCATTTCTTCGGCTTCGACCTGCCATCCCTGCAGATCGCGGGCGGCCTGGTCGTCGCACACTCGGGCTTCTCGATGCTGGAAAACAAGCGCCGCGCCACCCATGAGGAGGCCCAGCACGCGACGGCAAAGCCGGACGTGTCCTTCTCCCCCATGGCGTTGCCGCTCATCGCTGGGCCCGGCTCGATCGGCGTCGTCATCGCGCTGGCCGCCCGCAACACGGCCGTCGGTTTCCACATCGGCATCGTCCTCGGGATCGCGGTGACGGCCGCCCTCATCGCGGCGCTGCTGCGCTACGGCACTCCCTGGATCGACAAGCTGGGCGCCACCGGCGTCGGCGCGATCGTACGCATCATGGGCTTCCTGATCCTCGTCATCGGCGTCGAGCTCATCATCCACGGGGTGCGCACACTCCATCTCTTCTAAGCGAAAGCCCGCCCCGGCCTCATTGCGCGCCATACCCCAATGTCGCACGTAATTCCCCTCTGATCCATTCCGCGAATTGTCTTGTTTCGTTGCTATTTCAAGGGTAGATACTAAAAAACATAAAAGGTTGACACGGGAATTACGTACGAAATTTGGGGGCAGCCGCGCGGGAACACGAAAGCCCGCCCCGGCCTCGTCGATGAACGAGAGCCGAAGCGGGCCCGGGAACGTCCGGCTCGCACCGAGCCAGACATCCGTACTCAGGGGATGCGGTGCACCCACTCCTCGCGCGCGAACTTCGTCTCGCAGCGCTCGCGTGCGACCTCAAGATCCGCCTCGGTGATGGTGCCGACCGTGGCGTTGTACTTGTCCTTGAAGTGGTCGAAGAACGCCTGGAGGATCTCCTCGCGGGGAAGCCCGGTCTGGGAGCGCATGGGGTCCACGCGCTTGACGGCGCTGCGGGTGCCCTTGTCGCGGATCTTCTCCATGCCGATGCGCAGGACTTCGTTCATCTTGATGGCGTCGATGTCGTAGGCCATGGTCACGTGGTGGACCATGTAGCCGTTCGCCCAGCGCTTCTGCGCGGCGCCGCCGATCTTTCCGTACTCGGAGGCGATGTCGTTGAGCGGCACGTACGTGGCTTTGATGCCCAGCTTGTCGAGGACCTCCATAACCCACTGATCGAGGTACGGGTATGCCTGCTCGAAGCTCATTCCCTCCACGAGGGCGGTCGGGATGACGAGCGAGTAGGTGATGCAGTTGCCGGGCTCCATGAACATGGCGCCGCCGCCGGTGACGCGCCGCGACACGGTGATGCCGTAGCGCTCGACGCCGTCCTGTTGGATTTCATTCTGGTAGGACTGGAAGGAGCCGATGACGACCTGGGGGCCGTTCCACTCCCACAGGCGCATGAAGGGCTTGCGGCGCCCCGCGGCCACGTCTTCGACCAGGGTTTCGTCCATGGCGACGTTGATCATCGGGTCGACGACAGGGCCGTGGATGACGTCGAAGTCGATGTCGTCCCACGACAGGGCGGCGCCCAGGGCGCGGCGCACGGCGATGCCAATGGCCTCGGGGGTCACCCCCATGAGCGTGTCGCCCTCGTGGAGGGCACCGGCGACGCGCGCGGCCAGGTCCTTCGCGCTCGACGAGGCCGGGGCCCCTTCGAGGGACGCGGTGATCCGGGTGAGCGCGTCGTCGGGGTCGAGGAAGAAGTCGCCCGACACGCTCACGCGCGCGAGGCGATCCTCCTCCACGTCGGTGTCGATGACGACGAGCTTTCCTCCGGGGACTTTGTACTCTCCATGCATGCCCACGATTGTAGGCGCCCCGCTCACGCCCAGTCGGGCAGGACGCGCACGCCGCCCTTGTCGGCGGAGGCGGCGAGCATGCCGTAGACGCGCAGGGCGTCGGAGACCTGGCGGGGGCGAGGCTTGGAAGGCTTCCAGGGGGCGGCGCCCTTTTCGGCGCGGCGGCGCTGAAGCTCCTCGTCGCTCACGTTCGCTCGCAGGATGCGGTTGTTGACGTCGATTTCGATCTCGTCGCCGGTGCGCACGAGGCCGATCGCGCCGCCGGCCGCGGCCTCGGGCGAGATGTGTCCGAGGGAGATGCCCGACGTGCCGCCGGAGAAGCGGCCGTCGGTGATGAGCGCGCACTTCTTGCCCAAGCCCAGGCCCTTGAGGTAGGAGGTCGGGTAAAGCATTTCCTGCATGCCGGGGCCGCCCTTGGGGCCCTCGTACAAGATGACGACGACGTCGCCTTCCTTGACCTGCTTGCTGAGGATGGCCTCGACGGCTTCTTCCTGGGATTCGACGACGAAGGCCTTGCCGACGAAGTGGAAGAGGGACTCGTCGATGCCGGCGGACTTGATGATCGCGCCGCCTGCGGCGATGTTGCCGTAGAGGACGGCCAGGCCGCCGTCCTTCGTGTAGGCGTGGTCGACGGAGCGGATGCAGCCGGAGACGGAGTCGGTATCGAGGGACTCGAACAGGTTGGCGGTTGAGAAAGCCTGGGTGGTGCGCACGCCGCCGGGGGCGGCGAGGAAGCGGTGCTTGGCCTCATCGGTGGCGGTCCCCCTGCGCACGTCCCACGCGCCCAGCCAGTTCTCCAGGTTGTCGGAGTGGACGGAGTGGACGTCGCGGTGGAGCAGGCCCGCGCGGTCGAGCTCGCCGAGCAGGGCGGGAATGCCGCCGGCACGGTGGACGTGCTCGATGTGGTAGGTCGTGGAGTTGGGGGCCACCTTGCACAGGCAGGGCACGCGGCGCGAGATCGCGTCGATGTCGTCGAGCGTGAAGTCGACACCGGCCTCGTGGGCGATGGCGAGGATGTGGAGCACGGTGTTGGTGGAGCCGCCCATGGCTACGTCCAGGCTCATGGCGTTCTCGAAGGCTTCCTTCGTGGCGATGGAGCGCGGTAGGACGGAGTCGTCTTCATTGTCGTAGTAGGCGCGGCACATGTCGACGATGCGCGTGCCGGCCTCGGTGAAGAGCTTCTTGCGTTCGATCTGGGTGGCCAGGGTGGTGCCGTTGCCAGGCAGGGCCAGGCCGATGGCCTCGTTGAGGCAGTTCATGGAGTTCGCGGTGAACATGCCGGCGCAGGAGCCGCAGGTGGGGCACGCGTTGGCTTCGACGGTCGCGAGCTGGTTGTCGCTGACGGAGTCGTCGACGGCCATGACCATGGCGTCGATGAGGTCGAGGCGGTGCTCGACGACGCCCTCGACAGCGGCGCCGGATTCCATGGGGCCACCGGAGACAAAGATGGTGGGGATGTTCAGGCGCATGGCGGCCAGGAGCATGCCGGGGGTGATCTTGTCGCAGTTGGAGATGCACACGAGGGCGTCGGCGCGGTGCGCATTGACCATGGTTTCGACACAGTCGGCGATGAGGTCGCGGCTGGGCAGGGAGTAGAGCATGCCGTCGTGGCCCATTGCGATGCCGTCGTCGACGGCGATCGTGTTGAATTCCTTGGCGACGCCGCCGGCCGCTTCGATGGCTCCGGCGACCAGGTCGCCCATGTTCTTCAAGTGCACGTGGCCGGGCACGAACTGGGTGTAGGAGTTGGCGATGGCGATGATCGGCTTGCCGAAGTCGCCGTCCTTCATGCCGGTGGCGCGCCACAGGGCGCGAGCTCCGGCCATGTTGCGGCCTTGGGTGGATGTTGCCGAGCGCAGCGGGCGACTCATGATGTGCCTTTCTTTTGCCTTGTAATGAGTCAACAGTAGGAGTGTGAGCGTCGCGTTTCCGTGCGGGTTTCGTCTCATGGACGAGGCCGGGGCTCAGGTCGGGTGGTTTTCGCGCGGTATTCCGTGGGCTGTGGCGAGCGGTGCTGTGTGTCAGAGGATGGACGCTTGCGTGCTGTGTGCGGGGGAAAACGCAAGGGGTATGTGCATGAAATAGCACGCAATCGTCCGAGTGGTTGATTACATTGGTCACGGATCGGACAATCGCCTTCGTCGCCAAGGCGCGAACCGTAGGCTGAAGGCACAGAAAAGAGAAAGGACTGCGATGACGATTCGCACCACTCATGTTGGTTCCCTGCCCCGTACCCCCGAGTTACTCGACGCAAATCGTGCGCGCCGCGAAGGTTCTCTCGACGAAGCTGATTTCGCGTCGCTGCTGCAGGATCAGGTTGACGGCGTCGTCAAGCGTCAGACTGAGATCGGCCTGGATATTGTCAATGACGGCGAGTATGGCCATGCGATGATCGACACGGTTGATTACGGCGCGTGGTGGACGTATTCCTTCTCACGTTTCGGCGGTCTGTCGTTTGAGGACGTGCAGCGTTTTGATGTGCGTCCCCCGGCTGGCCGTGACGGTCGCCTGTCTTTCTCGTCGTTTGCGCAGCGCCGCGACTGGCAGCGTTTCGCGGACGCGTACGCGGATCCGGATTCGGGTATTCACATTGCGAACCGCAACCCGATCGCGTTCCCGACGATCACGGGTGAGCTGACCTACATCGGCGCCGAGGCCGTGGAGCGCGATATCGCGGGCGTGAAGCACGCGCTGGAGGCTGTGGGCAAGCCCGTGTCGGATGGTTTCGTGGCTGCGATTTCGCCGGGTTCGGCTGCTCGCGTGGCCAACGCGTTCTACGAGGATGACGAGGCCGTGGTGTGGGCGTGCGCGGATGTGCTGCGCGAGGAGTACAAGCGCATTACGGACGCTGGTCTAACGGTGCAGATTGACGCGCCGGATATTGCGGAAGGCTGGGATCAGATGAACCCGGAGCCGTCCGTTGAGGATTATCGCACGTTCTCGCGGGTGCGTATTGACGCGCTGAACCACGCGCTGGAGGGCATTGACCCGGATCTGGTTCGTTTCCACGTGTGCTGGGGTTCGTGGCACGGCCCACACACGACGGATATTGCGTTCAAGGACATCGTGGATCTGGCCCTGCTGGTCAACGCGAATGGCCTGACGTTTGAGGCGGCGAATGCTCGCCACGCGCACGAGTGGACGATCTGGCGGGACACCCCGCTGCCCGAGGGCAAGTACCTGATCCCGGGCGTCGTGTCACACTCGACGAACGTCGTGGAGCACCCGGAGCTGGTGGCTCAGCGTATCCGCCAGTTCGCGGACATCGTGGGCAACGAGCGAGTCGTGGCGTCGACGGACTGCGGCCTGGGCGGCCGTATCTACCCGTCGATTGCGTGGGCGAAGCTGGAGGCGCTGGCGCAGGGCGCTCGTCTCGCATCGAAGTGATCGCCTGATTGCTGGCCTGGGGCGCGCGGGGTGGATCGTTGTCCGCCCCGCGCGCTTTTTCAGGGTTTTTTCAGGTGACTTTCCATGTTTTTTGAGCTTCGCCTCACACAATATAGCGTGTGCCGCAGCCCCTGTTTCCGGGTCGGCCTGCCGCGGTGGGGATCGCACGCCGCGTCGGGTTCCGGGACCGGGGGCTGGTGTGCGTCCGATGCTTCTACTCCGTTAATACAAATGCCCCCTGTTTGTCGTCGTCACTGGCCGATGGGTACGTAGATGGGTACGTAAGGGTGATCGCGACTACAATTGGCGTATGAGCGTCCTCGTGATTCAAAATGACCCGATTGTTCCGGTGGGTCAGCTGTCCGCCTTCCTCGGCGGTCACGAGGTGGTGCGCGCGTGGGAAAATACCAAATACCTTCACGATCAGGCCGTCGCTACCCTGCCGGATGCCCTGATTCTGCTCGGCGGGCGCGCTAACGCCTACGACGACGAGGCGTGGCCGTGGCTGGAAGACGAGCGTGAACTCGTGCGCCGCTGCGTACGCGCGAACGTGCGCGTCCTCGGTATCTGTTTGGGGGCCCAGCTGATCGCAGCCACCTTCGGCGGGCGCGTCAGCGTCGCGGATCCTTGCGGCCCCGAATACGGGGTCATCTCCCTTGTCTGGGGTACAAACGATCAAGCGGGCGGTGGTGGGGCCGTCCCCTTACGCATGGCCTTGGCGTCGACCCACACGGTCTTCGCCGATCATGGCGACGCCATCGTCGAGCTCCCTCGCGGAGCGCGCGAGTGGGCACGCTCAGACAAGTACACGCAGATTTTCTCCTTCGGTAGCGCGCTCGGTGTCCAGTTCCACCCAGAGGTCACGCGCGAAACCGCAACCGTGTGGGCGCAGAACAACGACGAGGTTGACACCGAGGACATCGTGGCGGGTTACGACGCCCACGAGGGGGAGCTGGCGGATACCTGTAAGACGCTGGCCGACTGGGTCAGCGGCATCTTCTGACATACACAGAATCGCAGTGCGGGCGCCCCCACGCGGCGCCCGCACTGCGATTGACAGTCGGGTCTCATCGCAGCGAGCGAAACTGAGACCCGATTTTTAGTTTAAGCGAATATTCAGGAACATGAAGGCTTTGTCAGGAACCAAGACCATCACGTGGATAGGCTTGACAACGAGGGTCGCCGTAGCGTCGTCTCAGCGCGTCATATTCCGATCAGGGGGCACCGACCTGCACGAATGAACCGGTGCCGTACGCCCACACGCGACGTTCGGCTGCCGAAACAAAAACGGCCTGCCCGCGCGACAGCCCCACTGCCTGTCCCCCCTGTTCCTCGCTCACGTGCAGGGTCACTGAGCCGGAGGTCGCGATAATAATGCGCGGTCCCTCTCCGGGCACCACAACCTCGTCTACACGCGACGCGTGCGTGCCTGGCGCCAACGTCGTCACGGACAGCTCGAATTCCTGGGCGGGCGCCAGGAAACGATCCGTCGTCGCCGAAGGATGCTCGGGGGCCACGCGCACGGGCGGCAACGCTGAGAACTCGGTAATCTCCACGAGCTGTGCGGAATCCACGTACTTTCGGGTCAGGCCCGCGCGCACGACGTTGTCGGAGGAGGCCATGACCTCGATGCCCAGGCCTGACTGGTAGGCGTGGATCTGGAGCGGCGGAATGTAGACGGCCTCGCCGGGGCGCAGCGACACCGGGTTCATGAGGAAGGCGACGATGATGCCCGGGTCACCCGGGTGTTTCTCCCCTAGGACGCTCACGAGCGTGTCTGTGCGCGGCGAGGGCGAGTCCCCCGAAGCGAGGCGCGCGCGGCACGAGGCCACGAACTCGGCAATGCGCTCGGGCGTCGCCGGGGAATCCTCGTCAAAGAGCCAGGTTGCCAAGGAACGCAGGCCTCCGCGCACGGTCGAGAGCTTCAAGCGGTGGCGCAAGCGCTCAGCCAACTCCCCCTCTAGGCCAACCAGGAGCTCACGCGCCTTGCGCGGCACGCGGAAGCCCACAAGCGCACTGAACTCCGTGAGCGCGTAAATCATCTCCGGCTTGTGGTTCATATCCCTGTACACGCGGCGCGGATCCGTGCGTTCAATCCCGAGGACCTCTTCGCGCAGGTAGCCCTCGCGCGCAATCTCCTTCGTCGGATGCACCTGCAGGGACAGAGTTTGCGCGGGCGCAATAATTTTCGCCAGGTAGGGCAACGTCGAACCGAATGCGTAGAGCAGGCCACCTCCCAGCGCATGCTTGGGATCGACGTCGATAAAGTCGGCGAGTGTGTCACCGTCCGTCAGCAGCGTCGGCCCGTCCGGGTGAGTACCGAACCACACCTCCGACACCGGATCATCCCCGGCGGCGGCGCCCAAGAACTCCGGAATCGCGTTCGTGGACCCCCACGCGTCAGCTTTCGTCCAGCCGATCAATCTTTCCATAGGGTGAATCCTATCGGTATCGGACTCGCAAAGAGGCGAGGCGCGAGGCCGTGGCACTATTCCCGCGCCCACGCGGCTTTCAGGCGCTGGGTTGGGCGTCGGTTTCGCGTGCTTCGAGCATGGCGAGTGCGCCGCCACACGCGTGCAGCTCGGCGTAGGTACCGGTTTCCACGACGCGGCCCGCGTCCATGACAATGATCAGGTCGGCGTCACGCACGGCACTGATACGGTGGGCGATCTCGACGATGGTGCGGCCCTTCGCGACGCGGGCGATGCCCTCGCGTACGCGCGCCTCGGTGACCGGGTCAACCTGGCTCGTGGCCTCGTCGAGGACGTAGATGGGCGCGTCGCGCAGGAGCGCGCGTGCCAGGGCCAGGCGCTGACGCTGGCCGCCCGAGAGGCGCTCGCCCATGTCGCCAACCACCGTGTCCAGGCCCTCTTTCTCCGTGGCCAGCCAGTCGGTGAGGTCCACGGCCTCCAGCGCGCGCTCCAGGTCCTCCTCGCTCGCCTGTGGGGCGGCGAGGAGCAGGTTGGCGCGCAGGGTGTCGTTGAACAGGTAGGGGCGTTGGGGAGCGGAGGCGACCACGGTGCGCAGGTCATGCAAGGATACGTCGGCGATGTTCGTTCCGCCGATGCTGACAGCACCGGAAGCGGGGTCCCACGTGCGCGTGATGAGCGAGGCCAGGGTGGACTTGCCGGACCCGGAAGCTCCCACAATCGCGGCGTGCGTGCCCGCAGGGATGTGGATATTGACGCCCTCCAGGACCGTGGGAGCGGGCGCAGGCGCGGTCTCATCCGTCGGGTAAGCGAAGCTGACGCCGGTGATGTCGATGTCGCCGGGCGTCAGGGGCTTGGGATCTGCCGGGTCCGCTACGACGGGCGCGCGGTCAGTGATCGCGAAAACGCGGGCGGCGGACGCGAAAGCTTGGTCCAGGTCGGCTGCGAACTCTTCAACCGCGAGGACCGGACCGAAAGCCCCCAAAGCGATGCCGATGGCGAGACCCGCCTGCGGCAACGTCAGCGTACCGGCGTGCACGCCCGAGCCCGCCACCATGGCGACGGTGACGATTCCGATTCCAACGGCGGCCTGGTTGAGGCCTCGGCGCAGAGCGATCCAGCGGCCCTGAGTGCCAAGGCTAGCGTCGATGCGCGCTTCAATCTGGTCCATTTCGGCCTCGCGGCGGCCTTGCGCGCCGAACGCCAAGACTTCTCGCACGCCCTGCACCGAGTCGGTCACGTGGGCAGCGATGGCGCCGCGAGCCTCGCGCAGCTCGCGGGCAGCGCGAGCGGTCAAACCCGACCCCAGGAATGGGATGATGACACCAACGGTGAGCAGGAATGGAGCCAGCACGACAGCTGTCGTCCAGGAGACGACCGAACCCATCCACACGACGGTGAGGACCGGCACGATGAAGGCCGTCGTGACAGGAGCGAGGGTGTGGGCGAAGAAAACCTCGACGCGGTCGATGTCTTTTGTCACGCGGTTCATAATGTCGCCCGAATCCAGGCGATCCGTTCCGGCAGGAGCCTGAGGTTCAAGCTGGTCGTAGAAATAGTTGCGCAGCATCGCCAGGGAGTGGAAGGCAACGAAGTGACCGGCGAACTGCTCGAGGTAGCGGGCTGCGCCTTTCAAGAGACTCAGACTCACGGCACACGCGATGATGAAGGGAATGGACCAGGCGCTGGTGCCGGTAGCCAGGCTCGCCACGGCCCAGCCGCCCAGCGCGAACAGGCCAATGCCGATCAGCAGAAAGACGATGCGCGCGGCGATTGAGAGAGCCAATGGGGCCAGCACTCGGCGCGTAATCGATAGGAGCCGAAGGGACAGCTTCCAGCGGGTCATCGGATCGTTCCTTCCTGGAGTGTTGCGACACGGTCGGCGTCCTTTATCGTCGCGTCTCGGTGGGAGATCGTCAGGGTCGTGCGCCCGGCGCACACCGAATCGAGGGACGCCAGGATTTCACGCTCGGAGGCAAGATCCACGTGCGCGGTTGGTTCATCCAGGATCATGATCGACGCGTTCTTCAAGAAGGCGCGGGCGATCGCGATGCGCTGCGCCTCGCCGCCGGACACGGCCAGGCCTCGGGCGCCCACGCGGGCGTCGAGGCCTCCGGGCAGGGAGTCGACAAACTCGCCCAGGTGTGCTGCGCGCAGGGCTTCGATGAGTTGGTCGTCGGTGGCAGTGGGAGCAGCCAGGTGGAGGTTGTCGCGCAGGGTACCGGAGAAGAGATAGGTGGTCTGTTCGACGACGGCGCTCTGGGCGCGTACCCACGACAGGGGCGCGGTAGCCAGATCCACGCCGTTGAGGCTCACCTGTCCGCGCGTGGGTCGCAGGAATCCTTGCAGGAGTGCGGAGATCGTGGATTTGCCGGCGCCGGAGGGTCCAGCCAAGGCGACGTGCTCGCCCGGGTTCACTGTCAGGTTCGCGTCGCGCAGGACGGGGGTGTCCTTGGTGTAGGAGAAGGACACCTCAGACAGGTCGATCTCCCCGGGGGCGGAAGGGATCGCGGGGATGCTGACGCCCTTTGCATCCGCAACGGGCGGGGTCTGCGCGATGAACTTCTTGATTTCCTTGTTGGCTGCGATGCCTCCCATGCCGATGTAGAAGAACTGGCCGATGCGGTCCAGCGGGTCGAGCATGATGGAGGACAGGAGCACGAGGCAAAGAGCACCTCCGATGCTCACGGCTCCCTGCTCGTAGCGGATGAGGGCTAGTGCGATCGCTCCGGTGATCATGCCGAGAGAGAAGACAGAGTCAATGACGAGAAGGATCAGCTGGTTGCCAGCCAGGTAGCTCATGACTTTCGAGCGTACTTCTTCGGCTGCCTGCGCCAGTCGCTGACCCATGTCCTTGCCTGCGTTTATGAGGGCAAGGTCACCCAAGCCCTGAATCGCATCGAGTTCTTTAGCAGCGAGTTGGCGCGAGGCGCCCCGGTAGCGATCGGACACCGGCTTAAAAGCGTGACGGAAACCCAAGACGCATACCGCAACCAGAGGAATCGCAGTAGCTAGAAGAGCCCCAGAGATAGGATCGAGCGCGAGTACAACGACGATGACAACGAGGATCGGTATGGTGAGGGACGCGATCATGGGGGCCAGGAAAATACCTTTATAGGCGGCCACACGCTCCACGCCATCGGTGGCCGAGTTGACGACGCGGCCCGCACGCTCGTTGGTGCGCTGCGTCGGCCCCAGGGCGAAGACCTGACGGATCATCGTGTGCCGCAGACTTGGCTCCAGTTCTTTCATGGCGGTCGCGCCGAACGCACTGACAAGCCACGCGAAGAAACCGGAGGCCAGTGCGCCCGCCAGAGCGAGCCACCACGTCGACCAGGCGCGACCGCCCACGACATCGTCGATGCCCCAGCCGATCGTCAGGTAGGCGAGCGCCAGGCATAGGGCCGCCGCCCACGAGCAGACGACAATGATCGCGCGTTTCATAGTTCTCCTATCACCACGACACACACGTGCATGTAAAGAAGGATACCCTTACTTTGGTTCTGACACTACCGTCACGAAGGTGGCGCCTGACGAAAATGAGACGGCTTGACACAGCTACGGCCTCGTCGATGGACGAGGCCGTAGCTAGGGGATGCGATCAGGCTCAGGCCAGGCGGTACGTCCAGCCGTAGGGATCCTCCGCGCGGCCCCACTGGATGTCGGTCAGACGCTTGTGAATCTGGCGGGTCTTGTCCCCCACCTCAATCTCCACGTCAAAGTCGTCGCCAGCCAGGCGCGTGATCGGGGTGACCACGGCGGCGGTGCCACAGGCGAAGACCTCGGCAACAGCGCCCGAACGGATCCCGTCCACGACCTCGGACAGGGCGATCTTCTCCTCGCGCACGTCCACGCCCTGGTCGCGCAGCATGCGCAGGATCGCGCTGCGGGTGCCGCCCTCGAGGATGACTCCGGTGAGTCCGGGGGTGCGGATAGTGCCGTCGGCCATGACGACGAACATGTTCATGCCGCCCAGCTCCTCGAGGTACTTGCCCTCGTACGTGTCCAGGAAGCAGACCTGAGAGAAGCCCTTGGCCTCGGCCTGGATCTGGGGCAGCAGGGAGGCCGCGTAGTTGCCGCCAGCCTTCGCAGAGCCGGTGCCGCCGGGGCCTGCGCGGTGGTATTCGCGCTCCACCCAGATGGCGACGCCCGACAGGCCGCCCTTGAAGTAGGGACCCGACGGCGAGCCGATGACGTAGTAGTCGACAACGCCCGCGGGATGCACGCCCACGAACTCCTCTGACGCAAACATGAAAGGACGCAGGTAGAGGGAGGAGCCATCGACGTCGGGCACCCACTTGACGTCCGTGCGCACGTAATCCACGAGGGAGGCCACGAAGTCCTCGCGGCTCAGCTCGGGCAGCGCCAGGCGGCGCGCGGAGTGGTTCAGGCGCGCAGCATTGTAGCCGGGGCGGAACGTCCACACGGACCCATCCTCACGCTTGTAGGCCTTGATGCCCTCAAACACGGACTGGCAGTAGTGGAAGACGGATGTTCCGGGGGTCAGATTGAGCGGACCGTACGGGATGACTTCGCGGTCGCTCCAGCCTCCCTCGCGCGTCCAGCGCATGTGGGCCATGTGATCCGTGAACTTCTTACCGAAGGCCAGGGTCGACATGATCTCGTTGTACTCTTCCGGCGTCGCCGGGTAAGGGTTGTGGGTCACTGGAAAACGACCGGCCAGCTTGTCGGCGCTGGGCAGGGCCAGGTCGCCGGCGGCCTCAAGCTCCGTGGGGGTGTGCTGCGTCGATGCCATGAGGTCTCCTCTGATGGTTTTTCACGAATATGGTGCCAGAATATGCCCGCGATTCACACCGAGGCCGATTGGTTTCGGCATGTGACCCACTCCCCCACCTGCTGTGGACGTTCTCACCCCAAGGAAGACTCAGTCGTAGTGGGTCCACATGCGCAAGACGCGGACGGTGCGCTCTTCTTCGAACACCTCGTAGACGAGCCTGTGCTGAATGTTAATTCTGCGCGAATACATCCCGGCGAGGTCGCCCACGAGGCGCTCATAGCGGGGAGGCGTCGCGAACGGGTCCTCTTTGAGAAGCTCGATGAGAGCCTGCGCTTTCGCTTTCAGGCCGCTGGCGGAGAGCTTCTTCGCGTCCTTCGCGGCCTGTTTGGAGAAAACGAGCCGCCACATCGCTACCACTCCACGTCATCGAGTGCGTCGTCGAGGTCTTCGCGAGCGGCCTCCTTCAGACTGTCCGCCATTCCGGGAATCCCCTGCAGGTACAGGGTTTCCTGAATCGCGGACCAGTCGTCCTCGCCGATGAGAACGGCGTTTCCGCGACGTCCGGTGATCGTGATCGGGGTTGACTCCTCATTCACGGTGTCGATGAGCCGATACAGGTTCGAGCGCGCGGCGGTAGCACTGACAGCAGTCATGATGTCCCTTTCCACCACCATCATAACGTACGCTTTCACGCACGCATAGTCTGTGCGCAGCGATGCTGTCGAAAGGATACGATCAACGCATGACGACTCTGCCTGACTCCCTCGCCTGTGCCCTGCCCTCCCGCGAGCGCCGCTCCCCCGGCCTGGAGCTTCAGGACGGGCGCCAGATGGCAGCCGCGAAGTCTGGCCTGTACGTCTTCGGCGCCGAGGCCTCGTCCGGTCACGGGACCCCCTCCCCCGAGCGCTTCCCCTGGTACGACGTGGCGCGGGCTCGTTGGGAAGCCGAGGGCTCTCTCTTCACCCTGGAATGGGTGGATCCCGCCCGCACTCCCCTGGCCGGACGCACCCATGGCGACCCGTCGGACTTCATGCGACACGCGAGCGAATACGTCAACCATTCGATCGTCCTGCACTCCCAGGTGGAGGTCAGCAACGGGACGACGGTGACGGCGTGGGTGCGCCGCGGACCCGAGGGTCTCTTCTCGGTTCTCACGGCCAACGGCCCGCTGGACGAGGCCGGTCAGCGCGAGGCGGACGCCCTGGAGGCTCGCGTGCGCGACGCGGTCGGTCTGGACTAGTCGACGAGGCCGTGGCACCCGCCCGGGGGCGCGCCCTCGGGCGCTCCGTCACAGATGAACGACGGGACCCATCCGCTCCGGATAGGTCCCGTCTGCGTTCCCGGGTGCTCGCCCGGAATCAGTGAACGATGAACACTCGCTCGAAGGGGTCGACGGAAAGGCCCTGCTCGAGGATCGTCCGGCTCCACTCGCGCGCGCTGAACAGGGAGTGATCGCGGTAGTTGCCGCAGGAGTACACGTCCGTGCCCGGAACGTCCTCCCAGGTCACCTCCTCGGCGATGGCATGCAGCGACGAAGCGATGGCGGCCGTCACCTCACGGACGGAGGGGGTGCCCCACATGATGAGGTGGAAGCCCGTGCGGCAGCCGAACGGCGAGCAGTCGATGACGCCGTCGATGCGGTCGCGCAGCAGGGATGCGAGGAGGTGCTCGATGGTGTGCAGACCAGAGGTCGGGATCTCGCCGCTGTTAGGCTGAACGAAGCGCACGTCGAAATTCGAAATCTGGTCGCCCTTCGGGCCGGACTCCACGTTGATGAGGCGCACGTAGGGCGCCTTCACGGCGGTATGGTCCAGGGTGAAGCTCTCCACTTCTGCCATGAGTTAGTCCCTTTCGGTGTAGTTTTGCCTGCGTTGCTCCAGACGCATGAGCGACCGGAAGACCTCAGAATACTGCGGGTCCTCCTCATTCATGCGCGACAGGGCCGCACGTGTTTCACCTAACTGCCTGGTCAGGTCCATGCGCACCATCGCGGCGACGACGCCGCGACAATAGGAACGCACGTCCCCCTCGCCCGCAACTGGTAGCGGATTGACTGCCAGCTCCGTGACCGACGGAGCGATAAACTCCCCCGCCGCCTCCAAGATAACCTGCACGAAGTGGCGCGACGCCGCCAGGGTCGCGTTCTCTCCCGGGCCGAAGTGGGCCTCGGCCTGACGCATCATCTGCGTGAACGCATCCAGGCCGCCGGCCGCGCGGATCGCGTCGTGGACGGCGCGGTGCGTGGGCACCGTGAAGGACTGGCCGTCCAGCTCCTCAAAGCCGGAACCGACGACGTAGAGCGGGTGCTGGAGGACGGCCTCGAGGGCCTGACGCTCGACGCGAGTCACCGGGTCCTCGGGGCCCCTGCGCGCGGGCGCGGCCACGGGGCGGCCCGCACCCGCCATCTCGATCTCACCCGGGCGAGGCCCCGGCGCGATGACCTCGACGCGGCCCGCCGCCCGAATCGCCTGCTCGACCGTCCCCATGTCCATGCCGAGCCACCCGGCAAGTGAACGCGTGTACTCGGCGCGCAGCGCACGGTCCTTGATGTGCGCGACGATGCCGGCCGAGGCCCTCAAGCCCTGGACGCGCCCCTCGGCGCTGCGCAGATCCATCTGAGACAGGACGGAGCGGATCGCGAACTCGAAGAGCGGGATGCGCGAGTTCACCAGATCGACGATCGCCTGGTTACCCTCGGCCAGGCGCAGGTCGCAGGGATCCTGCCCGCCCGGGGCAACCGCCACGAATGTCTGTGCCGCGAAATTCTGGTCTTCCCCGTAGGCGCGCAGCGCCGCCTTGCGCCCGGCGCTGTCCCCATCGAAGGTAAAAATGACCTCGGAGCCGTGCGCGCGCGCCCGCTCGACAAGACGACGCCGGCCGCCGGGTCCGCGTGGTCGCCCAGCAGGCGCCGGATGATACGCACGTGCTCGGAACCGAACGCCGTGCCACACGTCGCCACCGCGTTCGTCACCCCCGCGACGTGTGCGGCCATGACGTCCGTGTACCCCTCGACGATGACGACCCGATGGTCCGTCACGATCGACTTTTTCGCCAGGTCCAACCCGTACAGCAGCTGCGACTTCTTGTAGATGGGCGTCTCGGGAGTATTCAGGTACTTGGGCGACTCCTTGTCGGCGTCATCCAGTCGGCGCGCGCCAAACCCCACCGTCGCACCCGTAATATCGCGGATCGGCCACATCAGTCGGCCGCGGAAACGATCGTAGATGCCGCGGCTGCCCTGCGAGCCCAGGCCCGCGATCTGGATCTCCTGATCCGTGAAGCCCTTGGAGCGCAGGTGGCGCGTCAGCGAATCCCACGAGGCCGGGGCATAGCCGACCCCGAAATGCTCACACATCGCCTGGTTGAAGCCGCGCTCAGCCAGGAACGTGCGCCCCTTGTGAGCCTCCTTGCTGCCCAGCTGCTTGCAGTAGAACTCTTCGGCCACGCGATGAGCGTCCAGGAGCCGCTGGCGCTTGCCCGGCTCCTCCGTGCGCACCCGCGTCCCGCCCTCCTCGTAGTGGAGGGTGATCCCCGCCTTCTGCGCGAGCATCTCCACGGCCTCGGTGAACGGCAGGTGGTCGATCTTTTGCACGAAGGAGATGACGTCGCCGCTCTCACCGCACCCGAAACAGTGAAACATGCCCAGGTGGGGGCGCACGTTGAAGGAGGGCGTGCGTTCGTCATGGAAGGGACACAGGCCCTTGAGGGAGCCGATGCCAGCGGGTCGCAGCGCTACGTGCTCGCCAATGATCTCGTCGATCTTGATCGCGCTACGTACCGCTTCGATGTCGTCCTTGCGAATCAAACCCGCCATGTCTTCAGTCTACCGACGCCCACCCACGTCTGCGTCCGATCACGCTCAGAGCTGCGACGACAGCATGCCACACCAGCGGGCGTGCCACGCCGACGCCGACACGTCCGTGAGCGCCGCGACCTGATCGATGACGGCGCGCAAGCGCACCCCGTCGTCCGATGCTGCCCGCCACTGCGCGGCGAACACCGGCTCCAGAGCGTCGGCCCCGGCCTCGTACAGGGCATCAACGAGGTCGGCCAAGAGCGTGCGCTGCTGGTAGTACACCGGCTCGCTCTCGCGCGGGCTCATGACGTAGTGGACAGCCATGCCCTTGAGGATCTGAATCTCGGCACGCACCTCGCGCGGCACCACCAGGTCAGCGCGGTAGCGGCCCAGCGGCTCATCCCCAAAGGCCTCGCGCGTCGCCGCCACCGTCGCCGAGCAGAAGCGCCCGATCAGCTCGCTCGTCGCATCCTTCAGGCGGGCGAGGGACGCGTAGGAGCCGTCGAAGGAGCGCAGCCACACGCTCATGTGCACGATGCGCTCCAGGGCATCCTCCAGGTCCGAGCGCGCCACCGCGGGCCCGTACCAGTCCAGCGTGGAAGCGACGACCGCCGCGCAGTGCTCGTCGTCGAAAAGATCGGCGGGGTCGAGCTTGCGGGTCGCGACCGCGTCCTCCATGTCGTGCACCGAGTAGGCGATGTCGTCCGACAGATCCATGATCTGGGCCTCCAGGCAGCGCCGCCCCGCAGGCGTACCCTGGCGCATCCACGCGAACACGGGCGCGTCGTCCGGATAGACGGAGAACTTGCGCGTCGACTTGGCCAGGTCAGGGCCGCCGGACTTGACCCACGGGTACTTACAGATCGCGTCAAGCGTCGCGCGCGACAGGTTCAGGCCCGCTGGCACGCCGCCCGGCCCGATCACCTTCGGCTCCAGGCGGGTCACGACGCGCAGGGTCTGGGCGTTGCCCTCGAACCCGCCGATCGAGGCGGCCGCCGCGTCCAGGGCGCGCTCGCCGTTATGCCCAAAGGGGGGATGCCCGAGGTCGTGGGACAGGCAGGCGGCATCCACGACATCCGGGTCAGCCCCCAGTTCCTTTCCTAGCTCGCGCCCCACCTGGGCGACCTCCAGGGAGTGAGTCAGCCGCGTTCGCACGAAATCATCCGAAATCGGGCCCAGGACCTGCGTCTTTTCACCCAGGCGACGCAGCGCGGACGAATGCAGGATGCGCGCCCGGTCGCGCTCGAACTCCGTGCGGGCCGAGGACTTGTGCTCCTCGGGCACCCAGCGCTCGGAATCGGCCCTGCTGTACGGAACCGCCGCATCAGTGCCGTCCACGCCTGGAATTACCACAGAAAACTCATTCACGAGGCCATGTTACGTGCCTCGCCGCCCGCTGGCCGCACAGTCTACTGGAACGACATCAAGGCCTCGTCACTGAAAGTAATTGAAACGAGTCGAGCTATTTCTGTGAGATACCCCGTCGGAACTTTCCTCGATTGCTCAAACATGCTAAATGTCGAATGTCGCATTCAGCGTCGAATCTCATCCACGGAAGGAGTCCCCCGTGTCCAACACGGCACAGGAAATCCTCGATGCGGTCGGTGGCCCCGGCAACATCACTCACTTCACCCACTGCGCGACGCGGCTACGCTTTGAGCTGCGCGACGCATCTATTATCGATAAGGACAGGGTCGAGGCCATCGACGGCGTTCTCGGAGCCGTCCCCCAGTCAGGCGACCGCTACCAGATCGTCATCGGCGGCGCCGTCCAGTCGGTCTTCAACGAGATCAACAACCTGCCCTCAATGAAGTCGGGCGCCACGGCCTCGAACGACGACGTCAAGGCCGCCGCCCGCGCGAAGGCTCGCGGAAAGAACGCCATCGTCGACGCCTTCTTCGAGTACCTCTCCGACTCGTTCCGCCCCCTCCTGCCCGTCCTCCTCGGCGCGTCCCTGATCCTGGCGTTCCTGGCGGTCCTCGACTCTACTGGCGTCGTCGACACGCGCGCGGAAACCATCCCCGCGTGGCTCGGCTACGTGAACTCCATGTGGCGCGCGGTCTTCTATTTCCTGCCCGCGATGGTGGCCTACAACGCCTCCAAGAAGCTGGACATCGACCCGTGGGTCGGCACGGCCGTCATCCTGTCGCTGCTCACCCCCAACTACTTGGGCCTGAGCAACGCTTCCTCGTTCGCTGAGACGACCTGTGAGCAGACTGCCCTGGGCACCGAGCAGTGCGTTACCCAGATCGCCTCACTTGAACCCCTGCTGTCCGCCTTCCCCATACTGAACAAAATCGACTTCTGGCTCCCCCTCATTGGACGGGTTACCTTCCCTCACAGCATCTCGCTCCAGCTGGCCGACTACGGCGGCCAGGTCTTCGTGCCGCTGCTGATGGTGCCGCTCCTGGCGGTTGTGTACAAGGGCCTGAAGAAGATCATCCCGGCGAACGTCCAGATGGTGTTCGTCCCCTTCATCTCCTTCATCATCATCATGCCGATCACCGCCTTCCTCATCGGCCCCCTGTCGATCTGGATCGGTAACGGCCTGGGCGGCGGCCTGGCCTGGCTCAACGGCCACGCCCCCATCGTCTTCGCGATCATCATCCCAATCATCTACCCCTTCCTGGTGCCCCTCGGCCTGCACTGGCCGCTCAACGCCCTGCAGCTGGCCAACATCGCCTCGACCGGCTCCGACTTCATCCAGGGCCCCATGGGCGCGTGGAACTTCGCCTGCTTCGGCGCTACCGCCGGCGTGCTCTTCCTGTCGATCCGCGACCGCGATACTGACATGCGCCAGACCGCGTCCGGCGCCCTGGCCGCCGGCCTCTTCGGCGGTATCTCCGAGCCGTCCCTGTACGGTATTCACCTGCGTTTCAAGCGCATCTACCCGCTCATGCTCACCGGCTGTGTCGTCGGCGGTCTGGTCATCGGCATCGGTGGCGGCGCCACCACGAACACCTTCGTGTTCACGTCGCTGCTGACAATCCCGGTCTTCACCCCCATGGCCGTCTACGGTCTGGGCATCCTGGCAGCGTTCACTACTGCTTTCCTGATGGTCGTCTTCTTCGACTACCGCACGAAGGAGCAGAAAGCTGAGGCTCGCGCGAAGAAGGAGGCCGCGAAGGTCGGCGTCTCCGCCGCCCCCGCCTCGGCTCCCGCCGTCGCTCCCGCAGCTGAGGCCGCCCCGGCTCCCGCGTTTAGCGACGAGGCGAAGGCCGACCTGACGCTGTCGGCCCCCATAGAGGGCGAGCTGATCGCGCTCTCGGACGTGGCGGACGAGGCCTTCTCCTCCGGCGCGCTCGGCCCCGGCGTTGCCGTCTTCCCCGCCCCTGGCGCGGTCGTCGTCGCCCCCTGCGACGGCAAGGTGACGGTCGCCTTCCCGACCGGCCACGCCTACGGCCTCAAGTCTGCCTCCGGCGTGCAGGTGCTCATCCACATCGGTATGGACACGGTCAAGCTGGACGGCAAGGGCTTCACGCCCCGCGTCTCGAAGGGCGACATCGTCAAGCGTGGCGATGTCCTTGCCGAGGTCGATTGGGACGTCATCCGCGAGGCCGGCTACGACACCATCACCCCGATGGTCGTGACGAACAAGAAGAAGTTCGGCGAGATCACCCCCGCCGCTCCCGGCCCGGTTGGAATCTCTGACACGGTCGTGACGGTGACGCCCAAGGAGGCGTGAGCGTCCCGGTATTTCACTGACGCTGTGGGGGTGGGCCGCAAGGCCCGCCCCCACACGTGTATCTGCCGGGTGCTCAACCGACGCCGACGCGCACACGCGTGTATAGAACATGCCGTCTCGCTGGAGTCCGGGTGCGACCCCATCGTATGGTTCCCCAACAACGTCGCACGTAATTCCCCTGTCAACCTTTCATACATTGAAATAGGGTCGTTGCAATTCCAACGTTTGTGCGTCATATCGAAAACTGACCCGGGGAAATTATGTGCAACTTTTGGGGGAGGCACCCGAGGTGCGTGCCGGAGGTCCACCCGGACAGGACCCCATTGCATGGTTCCCCAACAACGTCGCACGTAATTTCCCTGTCAACCTTTCATACATTGAAATAGGGTCGTTGCAATTCCAACGTTTGTGCGTCATATCGAAAACTGACCCGGGGAAATTATGTGCAACTTTTGTGGGGGGATCCCTGACGTACATGCTGGCGGCCCGCACCCCGGCCTCGGGCGACACCCCGGAACAGGTCGAGAAACTCTAGGCCTCGGAGCCTTCAACGATGTCGAGGACCGCGCGCACCTGCTCGATGGTGAACTGACCGGGGGCGCTCCCCTCGGCACCGGGCAGGGTCGCAAACGTCGCAGCCGATCCGAGGGCTGAGCCGACCAGGCGCGTGGGTGCGCCGTGCTGCCCCATCGCGATGCCGATGACGGGCCGATCGTAGGCATCATGCGCCCACGCCTGCGCGCCGAGCACGCGAGCCGCGTCCGTGGCGCTGTGGGCCATGCACGCGAACTTCAGAACATCGGCGCCCGCATAGTTCATGTCGGCCAACACCTCGGCGAGTTGGTCATCACTGGGAGTGGCCTCGAAGTCGTGGAAGGAGGCGACGGCGACGGCGCCGGCTGCGTGCACCCGCTCGATCAGGGTGTGGGCTCCGTCGCGCGAGATCTCGACGTCGACGCCGCCCACCAGGGGCGCGAGGTCGGTCACGAGGGCGCAGTACTCCTCGTCGTCCAGGAAGGCCTCCCCGCCCTCGACGCAGGTGCGGATGGTGGCCAGGACGGGCAGAGGCGAGGCGTCCGCGACGTAGCGGGCCATGCGCACCAGGTCGTCGGCGACCTCGCTGGCGGCGACGAAGTGCGATCCCACCAGGGATGCCAGGTAGGTGTCTGCTCGCCATTCGACGATGTCGGCGCTGCAGGAGGCAAGGGCGCCGAGCTGCTCGCTCAGGGAGTGCGCGTCCCCGCAGACGGGGACGATCACCTGGGTGCGCGCGCCGAGGGTCGCTTTCTTCGCGGCTCGCCCGATGGTGACGAGGCTAGGGGCAGGGTCGGGGTCGGGCGCAGATGAGTGAGGCATGATTCCTTCGCTTTAGTAGCCGATTTCAGCCAGGTGCAGGCGTGAGCGCTCCGCATCTGTCAGGTAGGGGTGGTCCAGCCAGCCGTCGGGCAGGTGGGGGGTCTTTTCGCCGCCGGCACGCCCGCGCGGTCCGCGTGCGGCGGGCGGGAACGCCTGGTCGAGGTCGAGGTCGGCGAGGCGCTCGTGGAGCTCTTGGAGGGTGGAGACCATGGACAGGGCGTGGCGCTGGGGGCCGCCGACCGCGAATCCGCGCAGGTACCAGCCGATGTGCTTGCGCATCTCGCGCAGCGCGCGCCCCTCGTCGCCCTGGTCGACGACGCACCAGGCGGCGTGGCGTTCGATGACGGAGACGACCTCGGCGAGGCTGGGGCCGGGCGGGATCGTCCCACCGTGGTAGGCGGCGACGATGTCGCGGAAGATCCAGGGGCGCCCCTGGGCGCCACGCCCGACGCTGATGCCGTCGCACCCAGTGCGCTCGAGCATGGCCAGGGCGTCGGCGGCCTCGAAGACGTCGCCGTTGCCGAAGACGGGGATGTCGAGCAGGTCCTTGAGGCGCGCGATCTCGTCCCAGTGGGCGCGTCCCGCGTAGTGCTGATTCTGGGTGCGCGCGTGCAGGGTGAGGGCGGCGGCTCCGAGCTTTTGCGCAGCCAGGGCGGCGTCGGTCGCGGTCTCGTGTTCGGCGTCGATGCCGATGCGGATCTTCACGGTCACGGGGATCTCGCGCCCGGCGCGCTCCCCGGCCTCGTTTGAGGCGCGCACGACGGCACCCACGAGGTCGGTGAACAGATCGCGCTTCCAGGGCAGGGCCGCTCCCCCGCCCTTCTTCGTCACCTTGGGGACGGGGCACCCGAAGTTCAGGTCGATGTGGTCGGTGAGGTCGCGCTCGACGAGCATCGTCGCGGCGCGGGCCATGACGGCGGGGTTGACGCCGTAGAGCTGCAGGGAGCGCACGCGCTCGGCGGGGTCGGGGCGCACCATGTCCCAGGTGCGTTCGTTTTCTTCGATGAGGGCGCGGCTGGTCACCATCTCGGTGACGTACAGGCCGGCGGGCGCGTCCACGCGTGGGATGGCGACGTGGCGCGGTTCGCCTGCGCCATCGCGCGGGTACTGAGGGGACGAGGCCGGAGCCCCCTTCCCCTTGTTGGTGGCCCACGTGGGGACGCCGGTGGGTCGCAGGTGGTCGGGCAGGCCCGACTCGCCCATGATGCGGCACAGGCGTCGGAAGGGCACGTCCGTCACCCCGGCCATGGGGGCCAGGACGACGGGTGTCCACAGGCGCAGCGGCCCCACGCGAAGAGGGGCCGCTGCGGACGAGGAGGCTATGGACAAATCAGCAGCCCAGGCGTTCGACCAGGTACGACTTGACCGTCTCGATCGGGATGCGCACCTGCTCCATCGTGTCACGCTCGCGGATGGTGACGGCGTGGTCCTCGATCGAGTCGAAGTCGTAGGTGATGCAGAAGGGTGTGCCGATCTCGTCCTGGCGGCGGTAGCGCCGTCCGACGGCGCCGGCGTCGTCGTAGTCGACGTTCCAGATGCCGCGCAGCTCGTCGGCCAGCTCCTGGGCGGGGCCGGTCAGCTCGGGCTTGCGGGACAGGGGCAGGACGGCGGCCTTGACGGGAGCCAGGCGCGGGTCCAGCTTGAGCACGACGCGCTTGTCGACGCCCCCCTTGGCGTTGGGGGCCTCGTCCTCGTGGTAGGCCTCGATGAGGAATGCCATGAGGGAGCGGGTCAGGCCCGCGGAGGGCTCGATGACGTAGGGGGTCCAGCGTTCCTTGGTGTTCGGGTCGAAGTAGTCGAGCTTCGCGCCGGAGGCCTCGGAGTGCACGGTCAGGTCGTAGTCGGTGCGGTTGGCGATGCCTTCGAGCTCGCCCCACTCGCTGCCCTGGAAACCGAAGCGGTATTCCAGGTCGACGGTGCGCTTGGAGTAGTGGGAGAGCTTCTCCTTGGGGTGCTCGTACTCGCGCAGGTTCTCCGGGTCGATGCCCAGATCCACGTACCAGGCCTTGCGGTAGTCGATCCAGTACTGGTGCCATTCCTCATCGGTGCCGGGCTCGCAGAAGAACTCGAGTTCCATCTGCTCGAACTCGCGGGTACGGAAGATGAAGTTGCCGGGCGTGATCTCGTTGCGGAAGGACTTGCCGATCTGGCCGATGCCGAACGGCGGCTTCTTGCGCGCGGCGTTCATGACGTTCGCGTAGTTGATGAAGATGCCCTGGGCGGTTTCGGGGCGCAGGTAGTGCAGGCCGGCCTCGTCGTCGACGGGGCCCAGGTAGGTCTTGAGCAGGCCGGAGAAGGCGCGGGGCTCGGTCCACTGGCCGCGCACGCCGCAGGTCGGGCAGGCGAGGTCGGCGGTGGTCAGGGAGGACTCTTCGACGCCCTTCTTTTCGGCGAGCTCTTCGATGAGCTGGTCCTCGCGGGCGCGCTTGTGGCAGTTGAGGCACTCGATGAGCGGGTCGGTGAAGGCCTTGACGTGGCCGGAGGCGACCCACACTTCGCGCGGGAGGATGACGGAGGAGTCCAGGCCGACGACGTCGGCGCGGCGGCGGACCATGGCGTTCCACCAGGCGCGCTTGATGTTTTCCTTCAGTTCCACGCCGAGCGGGCCGTAGTCCCACGCGGAGCGGGTGCCACCGTAGATGTCACCGCAGGGGAAGACGAAGCCGCGGCGCTTGGCCAGGCTGATCACGTTGTCGAGGCGGGAGGGTCCCTTAGCCACTTGTCACTCCTTGAGTATTTGGGGCACGACTGGCTGTCGTGTCGCCATCGATACTAGTCGATAACTACTGCGTGGGGCTGTGTCGCACCGCTTGGGCGCCCATGGATCCCACCACAGGGTGCGCGCGGCTGGCACGAAGGAGCCCCGGCCTCGTTGAGTTGGCCTCGCCCCACGAGATTCCTGATCACCGCGTGGGATGCCAGCACACCGGTCGTACACTCGGCGACCTGTATTCGGGGCGCCGAGACTGGAAGCCTGCTCACCCCTGCGGCGCCCTCGCCCACGATCGACACGACACTCAGCCCAGTGTTCAGGATGGCCCTTCGGCGCGCTTCTCCCGGCGTGCACGCGGATAGGTTGTGAACATCCGGATAGTTGTGAACATCCGGATAAGTTATGAGCATCCGGATAAGTTATGAGCATCCGGATAGGTTATTAACCTATCCACATCTTCGTAACCTATCCACATGCGCGCGAGTAGGCCCGGTCAGGCCGGCCAGCATAGTGACGACGGCTCGCCACGCAGGCCACAAACCCATCGAGACTTCACCCCGGTGTCTATAACGTTCAATGTCGCGCTCTCACGGGACACCGATCACGCTGAGGACCTTCCGACATCACACCATGACGGATGACGAGACGGCCGTACACAGGGCACGATGAGGTAAGCATTTCATCCAGACAAACACGAACGCATCAAAGGGCGTTTTTCCGCGCAGCAAAGCCAAAATGTCAACACCCAGCAGCACGATACGTCCTCATTATTGGCGGCCACTACTGTCAGCGTCGACCTGCGACACCAGCGAGCCTCACCACCGTTCTACCCGCAACGCACCCGGTCTGATAACCCGAGAAGGAGCCCCGGCCTCGTCCATGGGAGCGGGGACGAGGCCGGGGCCGGTTCGGGGGGTCATGTTCCCCTGACGCGACAGGCGTTCAGTTGAGGCGGCGCAGGCGGCCCGTGAGGGTCAGGCGCCATCCGGCGGCGGCGACTGCGAGAGTGATCAGGCCGAGGAGCCAGAAGGCGGGGTGCATCGGGGGGAAGGTAGCCGGACTTGTGAACGAGCGTGAGGACCAGCCAGGTGACCGGACCGGCGATGCCAGCCAGGCCCAGCACAGTCGCCACGATAATGCCGAGGGCGACCATCCACGGGCCTCTACCATGGCGCGAGGCCGCACCGATGAGGCGTCCGGCCCCGTCGCAGGCGATCCAGGCGGCCACCACGATGAGCCACGAGTCCACTCCGAGGGGGTACTCGAGGCTCCCCAGAAAGAAGATGTGCGTCTGAGCCAGGGCGAGCACCCACCAGATCACACTGGCGATGGCGATAACGACGGCACTGTGCACGTAGGTCGAGCGTGCCAGGGTGCGGCGCGACGCGCCGCTCAGAGACGCCGCCCGCAGGTACGTCGTCGTCGTGATGATCTGTGCAATGAGGAGGTAGATGCCCGTCGAGAAGGCGGCGTTGACGGCGGCCTGATCGACGTGCCCCGAGAAGTCATCGGAGGTCGCATACATGATGGCGCTCACCGTGGAGTTAATGAGAAATTGACCGACGACAACCGAGGCGTACACTCCGAAAGCGAATCGCCAGTCGACCATTCCAAGTCGCCAGATCGAGGGCTGAGAGGAAACAGTGGGTGCGGTGCTCATTGGTCGTTCTCCTGGATGAGGTAGGCGAAGGCGTCCTGGAAGGAACAGGGCGATGCGCTGAGGCTATGGGCGGCAAGATCAGCCTCGGTGATGGAGGCGCCGCGCAGGTCCACGACGATCTCTCGCGTGGAGCCGAGCTCGCGGCTGGCGATGACGGCGAGGGCCGGGCGCTCTCCGAGGAAGCGCTCGACGTCGGAGGCGTGGCCCGTGACGGAGGTGACGCGGGCGGTGAAGTCGTCGACGCTCTCGTGGGCGAGGAGCTCGCTCTTCTTCAAGACGATGACGTCTTCGGCGACCTTCTCGAGTTCAGAGACCATGTGCGAGGAGATGAGGAAGCGGCGCTGCGGGCGCTTTCCCTCCATGACCTCCGCCGCCAGGGTGAGGACCTCCTCGTAGAGGGCGTATCGGGTGGGCACGTCCAGGGGCGCTTGAATCTCGTCGAGGAGGGTGAGGGGCGCGCCCGAGGCCAGGGCGATCGCGCCGGCGAAGACAGCTGCTTGGCCTGTGGAGAGCTTGCCGAGGGTCTTGCGGCGTTGGACCGGCAGGCTGAAGCTCTCGACATAGTGGGCGAAGAGAGCCTCGTCCCAGGTCGGGCGCAGACGGGCATATTGGACCAGGATAGTTGCGGGGACATCGTCGAGGTCTCGGCTGGACGAGGCCATAATCGAGCCGGTGAGCAGGTCGTCGGCACTGGCCTGGGTACCGTCGATGGAGATGCTCCCCAAGGTGGGGACCATCAGGCCGCCGAGGATCTGCATGAGCGTCGTCTTGCCCGAGCCGTTGGGGCCGACGAGGGCGGTGACGGTGGCGTCCCCGAGGGTGAGCGAGACATCGCGCAGCGCCGCCTCACTCTCTCCCGGATACGTGTAACTGATGGAGTTGAGGGTGATCATGAGTTGTCCTTGGCGGTCGTGTCGGCGCTGTAGGCGCGGACGTGGTCGATGATGGCGTCGAGGTCGAGGCCCAGGGCCAGGCCCGCTTCGACGGCGGGGTTGAGGGTCTCCTCCACGTAGGACGCGAGCCCGTCGGCCACGAGCGCGCGGCGGGCTCCTTCGGCGACGAACATGCCGATGCCGCGTCGCTTTTCGACGAGCCCTTCATCGACGAGGATCGCGAAGGCCTTGCCGACGGTGGCCGGATTGATGCGGTAGGTCGCGGAGTATTCCGTGGTGGAGGTGAGCTGGTCCCCGGCGCGCAGGGCGCCGCGCAGGATCTGCGCGCGGATGTCGTCGGCGATCTGCAGGTAGATCGGGATCCCCGAAACGAACGTGGGTGCCATGCGGAAGTCCCCCCTTCAAGTTCTACGGTTCATTACTCAACTAATGAACCATAGAACCAGCTAACCTGTCAAGTTCTCACAACGAGTCCTAGATCACATCTACAACAACAAATCCGTTCCCCCTACCCAAATCTCGCACATAATTCACCTCGGTCAGTTTTCGACACAGCTCACAAACATTGCAATTCCAACGACCACATTTCACTATTTGAAAGGTTTACATGGGAATTACGTGCGACATTGTTGGGGAACCATACACACCCCTAAAAGTCGCACATAATTCCCCCTGGTCAGTTTTTGACACAGCTCACAAACGTTGCAATTCCAACGACTCAATTTAAATGTTTGAAAGGTTTACATGGGAATTACGTGCGACATTGTTGGGAAACTATGCCCGCGATGCCCGCAATGCTCGCGATGCCCCTGATGTCGGGATTCACGTCAACCGGCTGCCCTACACAGCACTCCGCGCACGCTGCCCGCCCCACGAACACAGCACCCCGCCTCACCCCCTCGCGCCTGAACACAGAAAGAACCCCGGCCTCGTCCCACGGGGATAGGGGACGAGGCCAGGGCCGGGTCAGAGCGTCAGCGCAGGCGCGCTCACTCCTTGACAGCGCCGGCGGTCAGACCGGACACAATGTACTTCTGCAGGTACTGGAACAACAGGATCACAGGGACAGCCGCAATCACAGAGCCGGCTGCGAAGATACCCCACGGGGCAGTACGCGAGTCAGCGGCCCACATGTACATGCCGACAGCCAGCGTGAACTGACTCTGATCCTGCAGGACGACCTTCGCGATCACGAAGTCACCAAGCGAGGAGATAAAGCTCAGCAGACCGACGACCGCCAGAACCGGGCGAACCAGCGGCATAATGATCGTCCAGAAGGTCTGGGCGTGCGTCGCACCATCAATCATGGCTGCTTCGTCCAGCGAACGCGGGATCGAGTTGAAGAAACCATAAAGCAGGAAGGTGTTCGACCCAAGCGCGCCGCCCAAGTAGACGCAGATAAGACCCAACTTCGAGTTCAGGCCCAGCACCGGGAAAATGTCCTGAATTCCCAAAAGGAGCAGGAAGAGAGCCACAAAAGCCAACATCTGCGGGAACATCTGCACCAGCAGCAAGCCGGTAAGGGTCGCTCGACGGCCCTTGAAACGGAAGCGGCTGAACGCATACGCGGCTGCTGCACCCATGAGGACAGTACCAATAGCTGTAGCCGTCGAAACAATCAGAGAGTTGAGAACCCACGACCAGTAAGCCGAGTACTTACCCGAACCCAGGGCAGCAAAGTTATCAAAAGAGATCTTCTCAAACAGGCTATTTGAACCCGTCAGCGTCGCGTTAGGATTCAGGGAGACCGACAGAACGTACAGCAAGGGAATGATGCAGTAGACGATGGTCACGATGGCGACGATGTGTCGCCAGCCAACCTCAGCCCACCAGCGCCCACCACTCAGGGACGACGAACGGTACGTAGGAGGCATCGCACCGTGCCCGTAGGCGGCAGCGCGGTATTGATTGGCCACTGTTGTATTACTGCGCATCACAGCTCCTCAAGTGTCTTGGTCTGGCGGAAACCGAGCCACGCGATCACGCCAACGACGATGAAGATGATGATCGACATGGCCGAGGCCAGGCCGTAGTCCGCGGAACCCGACTCGATCGCGATCTTGTAGACCATGGAGATCAGGATGTCGGTCTGGCCAACATCCATACCCGGATAGTTCGGTCCACCCTTGGTCAGCATGTAGATCAGCGAGAAATTATTGAAGTTGAACGCGAAGGAAGCAATCAACAGCGGCACGGTCGACTGCAGGACAAGGGGCAGCTTAATGGACCACACAGTGCGCAGGCCCGAAGCACCGTCGATCTTCGCGGCTTCCTCAACGTCGCTCGGCAGGGACTGCAAGGCGCCCAGGCAGACGAGGAACATGTAGGGGAAACCCAGCCACAGATTGACACCCAGGATCGACACCTTCGCCAAAAGCCCATTGTCAAGCCACGGAACTTTCGAACCAGCGAGGAGCACGTTGTTGACGAAGCCGAACTCCGTATTGAGCATGCCCTTCCACACCAGCGTAGCCAAGAAGGCCGGGAAAGCATAAGGAAGGATCATCAGCGACTGATAGATCTTGCGTCCCTTAATGCGCTTGTCCGAGAAAACAAGACCGAGGATCAGACCGAGCGCGAAGGTGGAGAGAACGGACACTGCGGCGAAGACGAAGGACCAGACAAGCGCCTTCAGGAAGGGACCCGCCAGATCGCCGCGTGTGAACATGTTGCGGTAGTTGTCAAAACCGACGAAGACACGCCAACCCGGATCGATCGCGTTACCGTCGGCATCAACGTAGGCGCCGATCTTGTCGTTCGCCGTGTACACGACACCCGTTTCGACATCTGTCAGCGTATCGGCAGCTGCATCGTACGTTTTGTTGTACTTCACCTCGTAGGCACTCGTACCGTCATCGGTTTTGTAGCTGCCGTCGTTGACGTCCTGAGAAACCTGGACCCTCAGCTTAGCGACTTCAGTCTGCACATCAGGCTTGAGGATGTCAGCGATCGTGAGGACTTTGTAGCCTGCGACCTCCGTGATCATGCCCGCGGCGCACTTTCCCTGGACGTCGTGCATCGGGGTATGTTCGGTGCCCACCTGGACGGCATCCGTCTCGCAATCAGCGATGGCCAGCCCGTAGCCTGATGCATCCTCGACGACCGCGGCCGGCATGGTCTTGGCGCCGGGGGCACGCTCTTCGGCCGCAATCAGGATCGAGTGAAGTGCGTCTTCCTTAGTCGAGTTGTGTCCATTGCCGTAGTTCGTGAAGGACACGTAACCCGTATACCCCATAACGAACACCTGGTAGATAAGCAGGAACACCATGCCGGGAACAAGGTACTTCGCGGGGATCATCCGCTTCGAGAAGTACACCCAGTTCAGGGCAAGGAGCAGCACGACCAGGACGGCGAGCACGGCCCACGACTCAACCACGTAGGCGGTGAACATGCCGTACAGCCCCAGGGCGTCGATCAGCATCATCAGGATGAGCTTTGCGAAGAAACCGGGCCTGGTCACTTCGCTCGCATGCGAGGCCTTAGGCCTCGCCTTCTTGTTTTCTGTAGCCTTCGCTGGCTCAGACATCGTTTCCTCCACACGCGCGCGTTCGCGCACCTTTGCAGCGTACCGCCCATCGGCGGGTAAAGAGTTGACACCGTGGTGCTGTGACACCCACAGGAGCCGGTGGCCCGGTTGGTGGTGTTCGCCCGTCACGCTGGGCGGGCGAACACCACCACCGTATGGCGTTGAGGTCAGTGACTATGAGCGGGAAGGGTAGTCTCCGCTCCGGCCACCTCACTTAGCGGCAATCGAACTCTCGACGTTGCCGATCATCGTGGCCCAACCCTCATCGGGGGTCTCGGTGCCAGAAACGATGTTGGCCTCGGTCTGGCCCCAGAAGTTCCAGACCTTGTTCATCGCCGGGATGGCCGGAGCAAGCGCACCGGACTCGGCGACCTTCGAGAAGTCCTTGATGTCCTGGTCATCCGAACCGGAGGCGACCGACGGCATCGCAGATGCGCGACCGCCGAGCTTCTGCATCTCAGTCTGGGCCTCGGGGGTGGCCAGGTAGTTGAAGAACTGCTTGGCAGCCAGGGTGTTGGTGGACTTGGCGCTCTGGTAGAACATCTGGACACCAACGAAGGGCTGCGCGGCCTGCGAGCCGGCGGCGGGGACGGGCAGGACAGAGACGTCCATTCCGGCCGAGCGGAAGGCAGCGACGTTCCAGGGGCCGGTCACCGTGTAGGCTGCCGCACCATCAAGGAACTTCTGTTTAGCGACGTCACCGTCGATGGACGTCGAGAGGATGCCCGCATCGCCCTGGGCCTTGAGCCATTTGGCGAAGTCGGTGCCGCCGGAGCCGCCCATGGCCAGATCGGAGGTGTATTCACCCGCATCGTTGGTCTTGAAGACGGGGGCACCGAAAGAAGTCTGGAAGCCGTAGAAGTGGTAGGGATCGCCCTTATCACCCATCTGGATGATGAAGGGGTACTGAGCACCGGAGGTCTTGCCGGATGCAATCATGTCGTCGAAGGTGGTGGGGGTGTCCTTGGTAAGCGCGTTGTTGCGCACCAGGGCGACGGACTCGACGGCGTAGGGAACACCGTATGTCTTGCCATCGTAGGTAACGGCTTTGAGAGCAACATCAGAGAAGTTCGACGCGCTTTCGCCCAGGTCAACGGGAGCAACAACACCGTTGGCAACGAACGAACCGAGCTTATCGTGTGCCATCACGATCAGGTCCGGGCCATTACCGGTGGGGACCTGCGTGGTGAACTCGGTGTCCATGTCAGTCTGGGACTTCTGTACGACGTTCACAGCCACGTTCGTGGCTTTGGTGAACTCTTCCGCGATGGACTGAACCTGAGTGAAACGGGTGTCGTCTGCCCAGATCGTAAGAGTCGCCGACGCATCACTGCCCTTGTTGGCAGCCGACGAGTTCGACGATGGGGAAGGGGGTGGTGTTGCCACTGCAGGCGGCCAGAGCGGTAACCGCCGCAAGGGCACCGAGTGCTGCGATGCCACGTCGCATGTTTACTCCTGTGTTGGTCGGGCCGGTCGCCTCCATCAGCGACCCGCTAGCTGCCACTTTAATACGTCCATTTTTGTTTCTGCAACAATTTTTCGAATTGTGGGCAAGCTGTTACATTTGTAGGGATCTGTCGCACTGACACGCCCGAAGGAGAGTTGAGTCGATGACGAAAAACCGCACGAGTATGGCTGACATTGCCGCCCACGCCGGCGTCTCGACCGCGACAGTATCACGCGTCTTCAATGGCGTGGGACAGGTGTCCACGGACACGCGTCGCAAGGTTCTTACCGCCATTGACGAGCTGGGATACGACCGACCTGCTCCCGAGCGCACCCCAAACACGCCAACGATTGGGGTTATCGTCCCGGAACTCACGAACCCAATTTTCGCATCCTTTACCCACCGTCTCCAGGAGGGAGTATCGCGGGCCGGGGGGGCATCACGCAAATCCGCACACAGACGCCCGGTGCGACCTCTGAGGTCGACCACCTGTCTTCACTTCTTGATCATCGAGTGAGCGGTCTCATCTTTCTCTCCGGTCGACATGCAGACCATTTAGCGGACCTTGGTCCCTACCATGAGCTTTTGGAACGCTCAATCCCATTCGTGACGATTAACGGCACTAGACCTGAAATTCCAGCTCCGGATTTTTCGACGGACGACGCGCTCGGTATCCGCACGGCGGTCGCTCACCTTCACGAGTTGGGCCACACGCGCATCGCCCTGATCACAGGACGCACGCATATCGTTCCAGCGCAGCGCAAGGCGGACGCCTTCACGCTGATCATGGAGGAACTCGTTGGCGAGCGCTCCCCCATCATTGAGGAGACCTTCTACACCTACGAGGCCGCCGCGGCGCGAACGCCCGGCCTCCTCGAACGGGGGGGTCACAGCAATTGTCACTGGCTCAGACCTGCAGGCCATCGGCGCCATCGACGCGATCAGGTCGATGGGCCTTTCCGTCCCCGAGGACATCTCGGTCATTGGCTTCGACGACTCCTTCCTCATGTCCCACCTGAGCCCGAGCCTGACCACGATTCACCAGCCGGTTACCTCGATCGTCACCTCAGCTGTGGACACCCTCTTTGGCGCCATGGCCACGCCCGACTACGTTTCAACTCACGCCGATCACCTTTTTCCGCCGGACCTGGTCGTGCGCGCAACGACCGCGCCGATCAGCTAGCAACTCCGACCGGCAGGTCCGCGTCGCGAGAATGATTTGACATTGATTCTCATAACTGTGGAGAATGATTCTCATGTCGAAGAGATTCCTCGCCGCCGCCTGTGCGGCCGCCACAGCGCTCGCACTGTCCGCTTGTTCCTCCACCGCTCCCTCGAGTACCAGCGGAGCCAAGGATGGCACCCTGACCGTTATGGCCTCCTTCTATCCCCTGCAGTATCTGGCTGAAAAGATCGGCGGCGAACACGTGACCGTCACCTCGCTGACCCCCGCCGGCGCAGAGCCCCACGACCTCGAACTCTCCCCCAAGACGGTCGACGCCTTGTCCTCCGCGGACGCTGTCATCTACCTCGCTGGCTTCCAAAGCGCGGTCGACGAGGCTATCGAGCAGCAAGCTCCCAAGACCGTCATCGACGTCTCCCCCGCCGTCCAACTGGTGGAAGCAGGTGTCGACGCGAACCACCCCTCCGAGGAGGAGGACGAGGACACCGACGAAGCACAGTCCAGCGAGGCCGATGGCCACGAGGACCATCACCACGACATGAGCGCAGACCCGCACTTCTGGCTGGACCCCGTGCGCATGGCAAACGCCGCCACCCTGGTGGGCGACAAGCTCGCCGAAGCCAACCCGGCCAACGCCGAAATGTACAAGACCAATGCCAAGGCCCTCAAGGAGGAGCTCACCTCCCTGGGCAACGACCTCGTCTCCAAGACCTCGACCTGCCAGATCAAGACATTCGTCACCGCACACACTGCCTTCGGCTACCTCGCCGACCGCACTGGCCTGACCCAGGTAGGCATCTCGGGCCTCGACCCCGACTCCTCCCCCTCACCCGCGCGACTCGCCGAGATCAGCCAGATCGCCAAGGACCAGGGCGTGACGACCATCTTCACTGAGGCACTGATCGATCCCAAGATTGCCCAGACCCTGGCCGACGACCTCGGAATCACGACAGCAGTCCTCGATCCGATCGAGTCCCAAACAGATCCCTCCAAGGATTACTCCGGAGTCATGAACGACAACATCAACGCCCTTACGAAAGCACTCAACTGCCAGTGACATCTGATCCGTCTACGACGCAGCACGCGGGTGCCCCACTCTTCGGGGCACCCGCCGTCGTGCGCCTCGATAACCTGCACGTCGCCTGGGACACCGACCTGATCCTCCACGGGATCACCCTGTCCATCCCCGCCGGCCAGACCGTGGCCATCACCGGATCGAATGGATCGGGCAAGTCCACGACCCTCAAGGCACTCCTGGGCACAGCCCCCATCACAAGCGGCGATGCCCAGCTCTTTGGGCGTTCGATCACCACGCGTCGGCGTGTGCCTTGGAAAAAGATCGGCTACGTGCCCCAACGCATCTCCTCGGGCGGGGCCGTCAACTCCAGCGCCATCGAGGTCGTACGCTCCGGTTTGCTCGGACCCCGCCGCCTGTGGGCAATGCCGGGTGACACGGCTACCGCCATGGATGCGCTCGAGCGCGTCGGCATGGCCCACCGCGCCCACTCCCCCATGAACATTCTCTCCGGCGGGCAAGCACAGCGTGTCCTCATCGCACGCGCCCTCGTGAGAGCCCCAGAGCTGCTCATCATGGACGAGCCGATGGCCGGAATTGATGCCGCCTCACGTGCGCGCTTGGCCGACATTGTGCGCGACGCGAAGGGCGCGGGAACCACCATCCTAATTGTTTTGCACGAACTCGGTGAGCTCGGCCCCCTCCTGGATCGCGAACTCCACATCAGCGCCGGCCACATCTCCTACGACGGCACCCCTCACATCGACGACGATCACGAACAGCACCACGGAGGAGGCGACCACTGCCGCTCCTCCGAGTCCACCGCCCCCTCCCAGGGCGACCACGGCCTCGTGAGCGGAATCTGGACAGGAGACACGCATGATTGACGCACTGACTACCCTCCTGTCCTCGCCGATGATGCAGCGCTCCCTCCTGGCCGCGCTCATCGTCGGACTGACGGCGCCGATCATCGGCACCTACCTGGTCCACCGCAGACTCGCGATGCTCGGCGACGGCATCGGGCATATCTCCCTGACCGGCGTGGCCCTGGGTTGGTTCGCTGGTGCATTCGCGAACGTGTCCCCGGCAGACTCGTGGGCGATACCCGGAGCCGTGATCATTTCCCTGCTCGGGGCGATTGCGATCGAATTGGTCCGCCAAAGCGGACGTACCTCTGGCGACACGGCTCTGGCCATGCTCTTTTACGGCGGCATTGCGGGCGGCGTTCTCCTCATTGGACTGGCGGGCGGCACCTCCGCACAGCTCAACTCCTACCTGTTCGGATCGATTTCGACCGTGCGATGGAGCGACATCACGCTCATCACGCTCCTCGGCGCGGCCATCGTGATACTCGGCGTGGGGCTGGCCCCCGCGCTCTTCTCGGTCACCAACGACGAGGACTTTGCGCGCTCCACGGGGCTACCCGTGCGCACGCTGTCCCTCCTCATCGCCATCTTGTCGGCCCTCACGGTCGCAGTCGCGATGCGTGTCGTCGGCTCGCTCCTGGTCAGCGCCCTCATGGTCATCCCCGTTGCGATCGCGCAGCTGGGTGCCCGTTCTTTCCGCTCGACGATGGGTATCGCCATGGTGCTCGGCGTCCTCATCTGCACATGCGGACTCTCCCTGACCTACTTCGTGGATCTGTCGCCCGGCGCGACGATCGTTGTGGGCGCTATCGGCCTCTACGCGATCGGGTTTATGATCAGGGCGGCCCTGGATCACATACGCAGGGTACGCAGGCTGCGCGTTGCACGCGCCCACAACCAGCACCCCGAGCGGGCGGGGACCCAGTGAGGCACCACAAGGAAGGCAGATCCATGCAACGCATGACCAAGCAACGTCAGGCAGTCCTCGACGAACTCACGCGCGTCGCTGACTTCCGCTCCGCCCAGCAGATTTTCGAGGACCTGCATTCCCAGGGGCAGCGCGTGGGCCTGGCGACCGTGTACCGTTCATTGCAAGGACTCGCCGAGGACGGGCGCGTTGATACGCTGCGTTCTACCGAAGGCGAGACTCTCTACCGTAACTGCGCGAGCGAGCACCATCACCACCACCTGGTGTGTCGCAAGTGCGGCTTCACGGAGGAGATCGAGCAGTCGCAGATTGAGTCCTGGGTAATGAGCGTGGCGATGACGCACGGGTTTGCTGATGTCGAGCACTCGCTTGAACTCTTCGGCGTGTGCACCCAGTGCCAGATGAAGGCCGCCGAAAGCTAAGGCCTGTTGGCATCACGGGGTAGCGCTCTGCGTTTTTTCGTCGGTATATTAGGATAGGCTCTGTTTGGTTAACCGTCCGCTGGAGGGTTTTGTGTATACCGCAGGAATCAGCAACATGGTCCCGACCTTCGCTCGCGAAGGCATCTGGCTGTTCCCTTTCCTCTTCATGGTTGTCTTGTCCCGCGCACAGATGACCTATTGGCTCGGTCGAGCCGCGGCCTCTGGCGCCGTTCGCGCTTCGGGCCGTTCGGGCTTCCTGGGTGCCATCGCCCGTTGGTTTGAGGGACCGGTTCCACGCAGGGGAGCAGCGTTGCTGGACAAGTGGGGCATCATCGTGATTCCCCTGTGCTTCCTGACGGTTGGCGTCCAGACGGCGGTCAACGCTGGCGCCGGCTTGGTGCGTATGCGTTGGAGCACCTACACGATCGCGATGATTCCCGGTTGCATCCTGTGGGCGCTGCTCTACGGCCTCGGGATGCTTGCGTTGTTTGTCGCGGTTCTCCGCGCGGTCGCCGGATCCCCGTGGGCTTGGGCGGCCTTGGGCGTCATTGTCTGCCTGATCGCAGCGAAGGTGGTGTGGGGGCGCCGCAAGCGCGCAAGCAACGCTCCCTCCCTCCAGCAGGAGCAGGCTTAGGCCTGCGGGACGCGGTCGACTGCTCCGCCGAAGCGGCGGTCTCGCCCTGCGTATTCTTCGAGACACCCCCAGAGTTCTTCGCGGTCGAACGCGGGCCAGGGGGTGTCGACGAACGTCATTTCGGCGTAGGCCATCTGCCAGAGCAGGTAGTTGGACAGGCGTTGTTCCCCGGACGTGCGGATCATGAGATCGACGTCCGGTACGTCGGGCAGGTAGAGGTGGCGTGCGAAGGTTTTTTCGGTGACGCCGCGCGGACTCATGCGTCCCGCTGCCACGGCTTCGGCGATGGACCTTGCAGCGTCGGTCAGCTCCGCGCGCCCACCGTAGTTGACGCACATGACCAGGTCGAGGGTGTTGCAGTGGGAGGTCGCGCGATCCGCTTTTTCTAGGGCTTTGATGACGCTTGTCCACAGGCGTGGGCGCCGCCCACTCCAGCGGACGTGTACGCCCCAGTCGGCCAACTGGTCGGTGCGTCGCGCGAGCACGTCGGAGGCATAGTTCATGATGAAGGAGACTTCGGCGGGTGAGCGCTTCCAGTTTTCGGTGGAGAACGTGTAGACGCTCAGGTAGCGTACGCCCGCATCGATGGCGCCTGCGATGGTGTCCATGAGGGCGTATTCCCCGGCGCGATGTCCCTCGGTGCGCGCGAGGCCCCGGGAGTTTGCCCAACGCCCGTTTCCATCCATGATGAGGGCGACGTGCGCGGGCACTTCTCCCTTCGCGAAGGTGGGGGCGGGAACATGCCACTGGCCGGGGCCGAGGAGAGGGGCTGCAGGGTCTGCGGGGGCACGGTCCATGGGGGTGGGTCGTTGGGTCGTCATGGGTGGGTCCTGTCGATGAGGGTCAGGGAGCGTAGGCGCCTCTCGAGGTGCCATTGAGTGTAGGAGGAGATAAGGCCCGAGGCCTCGGTGCGCGCGTAGGTTTCGCAGCGGTCAGCGTGCGCCCAGTCTCCGCTGAGAAGTTGGCCGAGCAGGTCAACGGTGTCGGGAGCTGGGGAGGACGCGCCGGGAGGGCGGCAGGTGTCGCATACAATTCCGCCATCGGGGATAGAGAAGGATGAGTGGGGGCCGTGTGCGCCGCATGTGGCGCAGTCGAAGCATGAGGGGGCCCAACCTGCGAGTGCAAGGGCACGCAGCGTGTAGGAGGTGCGGATGAGGGTGGGGTCGTGACGTTCGCGCGCGAGCGCATTGAGGGCGCCGATGAGGAGCAGATATTGGGAGTGGGTTCCGTCGTTGGCGTCTGCGGTGAGTCGCTGCGCGGTTTCGACGACGACGGTGGCGGTCAGGTAGAGGTCGTAGTCGGAGGCGATGGCGTCGCCGTATTGGGCGATGGAGGCGACTTGGGTGAGCGTGTCGAGGGTGCGGCCTCGGTGGAGCTGGGCATCGATGACGGAGAAGGGTTCGACGCGGGCGCCGAACTTGGAGGTTGTTTTGCGCACGCCTTTGGCGATGGCGCGAACCTGCCCGTGTTCGGCGGTGAGCAGGGTGATGATGCGGTCAGCTTCGCCCAGTTTGTGGGTGCGCAGGACGATCGCTTCGTCTCGATAGGACTTCATCACGATGCCATTGTGTCACGGGTACGAGGCCGTGGTGGCGTGGGTTTGGTGGCGTCGCGTAGAGCGAAATTTCTTGTGAAGTGTACTGTCACATTCTTCGACAAGTGCATCTGTGGGCGTTGTCAACAAAGTGTGAGAAACTGACAGCGTGGTCGGTCTAACAGCCGACAAGGAGTTTTCGAGTAGATAGTTTTCTCGTAACTGGTTATGGTTTATTCATAACCGTCGAAGGAAGGAAACATATGGCTCCCCCGATTGATGCCCGCGAAAAGCTTGGCACCGCACTGCGCCACGCCCTGAAACAAACACCACTGTCAAAGATCTCTGTCAGCGCACTGACACGCGCTGCTGGAGTCACCCGACAAGCGTTCTACTACCACTTCAATTCCCTGAACGACCTCAATGCTTGGGTTTTTCGCGAGGAAGTCACATCGCGACTGACCACCAGTTCGGGAGAATGGCTTGACGCCGTCGAAGCAACAATGATGTGGATGCATGAACATCGCGACGAAACCGCCGCCGCCATGAAGACGATCGAAGCCAACGACCTGTGGGCTTTCCTCGTCTCAAACGCCCAGGAACTCATCGAGTCCCGCCTGCCCGGCTCAGCCTCGGCCACCGCGCGCGACGTCGTGGCCCAGCATTTCGCCCTGGCCACCGCCGCCCACATGGCCCAGTGGATGCTCTCCGGCCTGGAAGTTAACCCTTCCCTCGCAATCGCCCGCATGCGCGTCCTTATGACCGACCAAACCACTCCCGCTCTGGCACGACTGGCCAACTAACACGTTCACCTCACCAGCCGCGCGAGGATACATACCTATACCCCGGCCTCGTCCCCATCGACGAGGCCGGGATTGTCATCCCCACGCGCGACACACCCCTGTGACAGTAGACCACGACCAACAACCTGACCGAATAAAATATATAACGCCTACGACAACCCCCATCAAAGGCTCCAGAACCACTCACAACGTTTAAACACAAACAAATACCACATATTGATACCGGTCAGACTTTGGTGCAATAGCGCCCAAAAAAACGAGTACGAACAAGTGAAGAGCGACGCACTGTACATTCAAGCAACTGTATCTAGACCCGGGATTTCGCGGTTCCGCACTCTGACATGTATAGTTCGCTCGTAACCTCTCTCTGACCGTCGATGAGGACCACCGATGCCCCACCCCGATGCGAAAACAACGCTCGCGCTCGCACTGCGCGACGCACTCACGACTACGCCACTGTCTAAGGTGACAGTCTCCGGACTCACGCGCACAGCTGGCGTGACCCGGCAAGCGTTCTACTATCATTTCTCCGACATTCGTGACCTCACCGTCTGGGTTTTCAAACGCGAGGTCACCAACCAGATCAACGCCCACGCCACCTACGAAGACTGGTCGGACGGACTGCTCGCCATGCTCGTATGGATGCAGTCTCACCCCGAGGAGACACACTCAGCAATCTCCTCACTGACCATGGAAAACCTTCAACTCTTCCTCCACAAACAGCTACACAACGTCATTGAACCCATCGTCAACCAGCTTGGCGCAAACCTGACCCTCGCCACGGACGACCTCACGTTCATCGTCGACCATTTCACGCTCTGCATCCTCGGGCACATCTCCCAATGGCTCAGAAACGACATGAAAGCAGACCCCTACATCCTCACCGAACGGATCGCACGCATCCTCGACGGGCAGGTGACACGCGCGCTCACACTGTTCGCACTGCAGCCCACCACGGGTCCGGCGCGCTCCTAAAAACGACACGGACCCCGGCCTCGTCATGAACGAGGCCAGGGTCACCTATCCGTCTAGGCGTCTATCGCAGGGCGCGATTCACCGCCGAGATAACAGCCTTGTAGGACGCACGCGTGATCGACGAATCAATACCAACACCCCACACGATCTGCCCTTCCACCGCTGCCTCCACGTACGCGGCAGCGCGAGCATCGCGCCCCTGACTCATCGCATGCTCAGAGTAGTCCAGGACGCGCACATCCAGATCAAACTGGTGCAGCGCCGACACGAACGCGTCGATCGGACCCGTACCAGTCGCCCGCACCTTAACAGGCGAACCATCGTCAATGAGCGTCGCGTTAAGCTCGACAGTATTGTCGTCCATCGAAGAAACCTGCGAGGAACGCATCTCGAAGCGACCCCACGGCTCCAAGCCGGGCGCGGCATTCGTCGGCAGATATTCGTCCGCAAAAATCTGCCACAGCGCGGGCACATTGATCTCCCCACCGTACGTATCCGTGTGACGCTGAACGATACGAGAGAACTCCACCTGGAGGCGGCGCGGAAGCTCCAAGGAATGCGCCGTCGACATCAGGTAGGCGACACCACCCTTACCGGACTGCGAATTCACGCGAACCACAGCCTCGTAGGAACGACCCACATCATGCGGATCGATCGGCAGATAAGGCAGCTCCCACACGACAGCATTCTCGTCGCCGCCCGCCGCGTCCACCTTCGTCTTGCGGGCCGCAAAACCCTTCTTAATCGCGTCCTGGTGCGAACCAGAGAAACTCGTGTAGACGAGGTCACCAACGTAGGGAGCACGCGGAGACGTCTCCATCTGCGTGCAGTGCTCGACCGTGCGACGGATAGCGTCCACGTCCGAGAAATCGATGCCCGGATCGATGCCCTGGCTGAACAGGTTCAAGCCCAGGGTCACCAGGTCCACGTTGCCAGTGCGCTCGCCCTGGCCCAGCAGACAGCCCTCAATACGATCCGCGCCGGCCAGGAGCGCCAGCTCGGCGGTGGCGACGCCGGTGCCGCGGTCGTTGTGGGGGTGGACGGACAGGGCCACGTACTCGCGGCGGCTCAGGTTGCGGCTCATCCACTCGATCTGGTCCGCGAACACGTTGGGCGTGGCGCGCTCGACGGTGGAAGGCAGGTTGAGCACGATCTCGCGCCCCTCGCCCGGCTCCCACACGTCCATGACGGACTCGCACACCTCAAGAGCGAATTCGAGTTCCGTATCGACAAAAATCTCCGGGGAGTACTCGAAACCAAAAATGGTCTCATCACCCAGCCGTTTCTCCGCCTGCGCGATAACCTCGCGCGCGCCAAACTGCGCAAGCTCAACCGTCTGAGCCTTATCCGCATGGAAAACAACCTCGCGGAACACGGGCGCAGTTGCATTGTAGAGGTGAACAGTGGCGCGCGGGAAGCCGACCATGGCCTCGACCGTGCGCTCAATCAGCTCCGGGCGCGACTGGGTCAGCACCGAAATGGTCACGTCTTCGGGAACCGCGTCATCCTCGATCAGGGAGCGCACGAAGTCGAAATCAGTCTGCGAGGCAGAAGGGGAAACCAATCTCGATCTCCTTGAACCCCAGCTTGATGAGCAGATCATACATGCGGCGCTTGCGCACCGGATCCATCGGCTCAATGAGCGCCTGGTTGCCGTCACGCAGGTCAGTGGACATCCACCGAGGAGCCTTCGTGATCCGCTTAGATGGCCACTGGCGGTCCGGCAGATCAATAGGGTTGGTATCCAGGAACGCGCGGTACTTGCCAATCGGCATGCGCGAGCCGGTGGGGACAGGGACGCTGGATGTAGTCTTCACACCTCGTAGTCTATCGGCGGCGCTTTGCCCATGAGACAAGCCTGCGCATACTGGACGTGAGATCCGGCGCGGTCGCCTGCGTTGCGGTTTTGTCGCACGCTCAGGCCATTGGAACACATTGCGCGCGTGAAGTGCCGTCACTGACGGCGCTCATATGTCATGATAATTAGGTCCAATGTCCCACACAACGACGCGCGGAGCAGTCATGACCCCCTTGTTGTTAGCTCAATCCTTTACCCCATCGACGACGTCCGTCGCAGACAACGTTTTCCTCACGGCCATCGTGGGCCTCCTCCCCCTCATCCTCTTCTTCGTCCTCATGGGTGCCTTCAAGGTCGCCACCCACTGGTGCGCGATCATCTCGCTTGTCACCTCGCTCGTCATCGCGGTCCTCGCCTTCAAAATGCCCGTGGGCATAGCCCTCCTGGCCGGCACGCAGGGCGCGGCGATGGGCTTCATGCCGATCATCTACATCATCATCGCGGCCGTGTGGCTCTACAACCTCACCGAGAAGTCGGGGCGCAGCTCCGACCTGAAGGCCGTCTTCAACACGATCGGCCGCGGCGATCAGCGCGCACAAGCACTCATCGTCGCCTGGAGCTTCTGCGGCCTGCTCGAGGGCCTGGCCGGTTTCGGCGCTCCCGTTGCCATCACCTGTGCCATGCTCGTGACCCTCGGCGTCCCGAAGATCAAGGCAGCCGTCGTGGCCGTCGTCGGCAACGCCATCAACGTCGGCTTCGGCGCCATGGCCATCCCCACCACGACCGCCGGCAGGCTCGCTGACGCCGAGCCCGTCGTCGTCGCCGGCGACATGGGTCACCTGACGTGGATCTTCTGCCTGTTCATCCCCTTCCTCATGCTGTTCATCCTGGACGGCTCCCGAGGCGTGCGCCAACTCTGGCCCCTCGCCCTCGTCGCGGGCGCAGCCGCCGGCGTGGGTCACTTCTTCACTCCTTCGGTCTCCTACGAGCTGACTGCCGTCGTCGCCTCCCTGCTGGGCTTCGCGGCCTGCTACGTGTTCCTGCTGGCGTGGGGTCCGACGACCCCCGCGGAGTGCGCGACCAGCGCCGACGAGTCCGACAAGCCCACCGGCTCGCGTATCGGCTTGGCCCTGTTGCCCTACGTCCTCGTCGTCGTCATCATCGCGATCACGAAGCTGGCCAAGCCCGTCGCAGCTTTCTTCTCGTCCACGGACGTGAAGGTCCCGTGGCCCGGCATCTACGGCAACCTGCTGACCGGCGACGGTTCCCCGTCGACCGCCGCGATCTACACGCTGCAGATCCTGTCCAACCCCGGCACGTGGATTTTCCTGACCGGTATCATCGTCGCGATCGTCTACGGCACGAACTCCTCGGGCGGGCGCTTCCAGACCTCGGTCGGCGAGATGTTCGCGGTCCTGCCTCGCACCATCTACTCGCTACGCATGGCGATCCTGACGATTGCCTCCGTCATGGCCCTGGCTTTCGTCATGAACTTCTCCGGCCAGACCACCTCAATCGGTGCGGCCCTGGCGACGACGGGCGCCGCCTTCGCGTTCCTCTCCCCCATCCTGGGCTGGATCGGAACGGCCGTCGCCGGCTCCGCGACCTCGGCGGGCGCTCTCTTCGCGAACCTACAGTCCACCGCCGCCGCGGGCGCCGGCCTCGATCCGAACATCCTGCTGGCCGCCAACACGATCGGCGGCGGCATCGGCAAGATCGTGTCCCCGCAGAACCTGGCGATCGCCGCGACCTCCGTGGACGCGGAAGGCTCGGACGCCGAGATCCTCAAGAAGGCCGCCCCCTACTCGATCGGCCTGCTCCTGGTCCTGTGCGTCCTAGTGTTCATCGCCTCCCAGGGCTGGCTGGGCTCCTACATGCCGCACTGAGCAACCTCATCGCACAGGCGGAACCCCGAGAGGCGCGTGTCGCTCGGGGCCCCGCCACATTTGCTTTCATCTCCCGCATCCTTGTAGCCTCGAAGCAATGAGTCCGCAGCGACGCCCGCTGTTTCCCCGCCGACCAGGAAAGCCAGCTTCTGTGAAGACTCCCCTCCGCCTAATCGTCACACTGGGCGCCGTCGTGGCGCTCACCGCCGCATGCAACCTCTTCGGGGCCTCGTCTCGCGAACGACTTCCAGAGGACCCGCGCTTCGCCGAGTTCACCTACAAGACCGACGACACAATCGAGGTTCAAGAACGCACCGACTTCGCAGCCTCCACCGACTGCAACCTCATCATCGTCACAGGCGAAGCCATCAAGGGCTAACGGCACTCACTCACGATCCCCGGCCCCGGCCTCGTCCAAGTTTCGGAGCGCAGTTCAAGCACGAACGAGGCCGGGGTTGCCGCATGCGGGCACGCGGCGATGAAGAAACGATAAACGCAAGATCACCCTGTTCTAAGTCGTGTCCCAGAGGTCCTAGATTCCCCCATCAGCACCGAATTTTCGCGGGGGATTTGTCTTGATTTTCCCGTGGAATAACGCCACTTCCTCCCACCGACTATCGAAGAAAGCACACAATTGGCCCCCCGGGACCTCGGACCCAGCAATACTGATGGACGACAGCACCCACGAGGAAGGATCCCCAGTGCGTATCGCTCTCTTTTCCACGTGCCTGGCAGACGTCATGTTCCCCCAGGCAGCCCAGGCGACGGTCACCCTGCTAGAACGCCTCGGCCACGAAGTCGTCTTCCCTGAAGACCAGGTGTGCTGCGGACAGATGCACGCCAACACCGGCTACTTCGAAGACGCAGCGAAAATCACCCGCAACCACGTCAAAGCCTTCGAGCCCGTGCTCGACGGCCAGTGGGACGCCATCGTCGTCCCCTCCGGCTCCTGCACCGGCGCAGCACGCCACGAACAGAAGGTCGTCGCCGAGCACGTGGGCGACCACGATCTGGCCAAGCAGTCCCAGCGCATCGCCGCGCACACCTACGACCTGACCGAGCTGATCACCGACGTCCTCGGCCTGGAGGACGTGGGCGCTTACTTCCCCCACACCGTCACCTACCATCCGACATGCCACTCGCTGCGTATCGCCAAGGTCGGCGACCGCCCCTACCGCCTGCTGCGGGCCGTCGAAGGCCTGACCCTCGTCGACCTGCCCGACGCCGAAGTCTGCTGTGGTTTCGGCGGAACCTTCGCCATGAAGAACTCCGAAACCTCCACCTCCATGCTCGCGGACAAGGTCACCAACGTCATGTCCACGCGCGCCGAAGTCCTCGTCATGGGCGACTACTCCTGCCTCATGCACGTCGGCGGCGGCCTGTCCCGCCTCAGCTCCGGTATCCGACCGATGCACCTCGCCGAAATCCTGGCATCCACCAAGGACCAGCCCTTCGAGGGCAACATCTCCTTCGCACCCGAAAGCGCACAGGTGATCTGATATGTCTGAAACATTCATTGGCATGCCCGGCGTGGTCTCTGACGACGCAAACGCACTGGCCCACACCGGCGGCTGGCGCACCACCGTCACCATCCCCGAAGACACCCTCCGCTGGGGTCCCACGTTCCCCCAGGGCGCCCACAAGACCCTGGCAAACACCCAGATGCGCCGCAACCTGGGCCACGCAACCCGGACGATCCGCGCCAAGAGCGCCCAGCGCGTCGCAGAAATGCCGGACTGGGAGAACCTGCGCAGCGCCGCCGAGGCCGTCAAGTTCGAGGTCGCCTCGCGTATGCCCGAACTACTTGAGGAATTCGAACGCAACGTGACCGCCCGCGGCGGCATCGTCCACTGGGCGCGCGACAAGCACGAGGCCAACCGCATCATCGCGGACATCATCAAGTCCAAGGGCGTCGACGAGATCGTCAAGGTCAAGTCCATGGCCACCCAGGAAACCAACCTCAACGAGTTCCTGAAGGAAGAGGGCATCAGCGCTCGCGAGACCGACCTCGCCGAGATGATCGTCCAGCTGGCCGACGACATGCCCAGCCACATCGTCGTCCCCGCGATCCACCGCAACCGCTCCGAAGTACGCGGCATCTTCCTGGACCGCATGGAGGACGCGCCCCGCGACCTCTCCGACGACCCGACCGAGCTGACGGCCGCGGCCCGCGCCCACCTGCGCAAGAAGTTCCTGCACGCCAAGGTCGCCGTGTCCGGCACCAACATGGGCGTCGCAGAAACCGGCACCGTCTCCATCTTCGAGTCCGAGGGCAACGGACGCATGTGCCTGACCCTGCCCGACACGCTCATCACCCTGATGGGCATCGAGAAGCTCGTCCCCCGCTTCCAAGACGTCGAGATCTTCTCCCAGCTGCTCCCCCGCTCCGCCACCGGCGAGCGCATGAACCCCTACACCTCCATGTGGACAGGCGTCACCCCCGGCGACGGCCCCCAGGAATTCCACCTCATCCTCATGGACAACGGCCGCACCAAGGTCCTGACCGACCCGATCGGCCGCCAGGCCCTCGCCTGCATCCGCTGCGGCTCATGCATGAACATCTGCCCGGTCTACCAGCACACCTCCGGTCACGCCTACGGCTCCGTCTACCCGGGCCCCATCGGCGCGATCCTCACCCCGCAGCTCACCCAGGGCCTCGACGAGCACGACCCGGTGCACACCCTGCCCTTCGCGTCCTCCCTGTGCGGCGCGTGCGGCGAGGTCTGCCCCGTCAAAATCGACATCCCGACGATCCTCATCCACATGCGTGCGCGCACCGTTGACGTCAAGCGCAACCTCGTGCCCGACGTGTGGGACCTCGCGATGGGCGTGGCCACCCCCGTCATGTCGAACTCGACCCTGTGGAAGGCCGCCGGCACCGGCACCAAGGCCACTCGCCTGTTCGCCAAGAAGGGCTCGATCGGCGCGCTGCCATTCCCGGCCTCACTGTGGACGCGCGCACGCGACCTGCCGGTCGCCCCGAAAGAGACCTTCCGTCAGTGGTGGAAGCGCACCCACAAGGACTCCGACGCCAACGCGCCGCGCACGGACCGCCCCGCGACGGGACTCCCGCTCGCTTCCGAACACGGCATGACCACCAGCACGACCCAGAAGGAGGCGTGACATGACCACCACCATGGACGCGAAGACCGCGATTCTGGCGCGCGCACGCGACGCCATCTCCCGTTCCCAGCAGGGCCGTCCGGTGCGCCCGATCCCCCGCGACTACATTCGTTCCACTGAGCACGCGCCCGGTTCCGACGCCGTCATCGAGGAAATGATCGAGAAGCTCGAGGACTACTCGGCGAAGGTCGTCGTGGTCTCTAACGAGTCCGAGGCCGCCGACGCGATCTCGACGTTCCTGGCCGACCAGAAGGCAACCTCCGTCGTCGTACCGACCGGCCTGGACGCCGCCTTCAAGGAGGCCGCCGCCCGCGACGATCGCACGGTCCGCGAGGACAGCCGCGAGCATGCCATCCCCACGCTGGAACTGGACGAAATCGACGCGGTCGTCACGCGCAGCCGCGTCGCGATCTCCATTTCCGGCACCATCATCCTTGATGGCGAGCCCGACCAGGGCCGCCGCGCGATCTCCCTCGTGCCCGACACACACGTCGTCGTCCTCAAGGCCTCCGACATCGTGCCCACGGTCCCCCAGGCGGTGGACATCCTCGGAAAGAACCCGACCCGTCCGATGACCTGGATCGCCGGCGGTTCGGCGACCTCCGACATCGAGCTGGTCCGCGTCAACGGCGTGCACGGCCCCCGCTTCCTGCGAGTCGTCATCGTCAAGTGAACGTCTCGCTCTGACAACGTCACGCGCCCGGCTGCCATTACGCAGCCGGGCGCTGCGTTATGCCTTCTTCGTGAGCCGTTCTGTGCCGGGGGCAGCTGGGCCCTATGGGTGGCACCCTCAGCTCCTCAATGCGCAGCTGGGGCCTACGGCACCGCAAACCACGACATCGCAGCTGAGCCCGACAGGTCGAAGCGTCCCGGGGATCGTGAACAGTGTCGTGGGCCGACGTCCGCACACAGGAGTTCGCCTGTCGCGCCTCATCAACCATAATTCGCATGCAATTCGGGTGCCCGAACTTTCTGCAGCACCCCAAAACGTTGCAATTCCAACGATGTGATGTCAATGTTTGAAATGTTTACACGGGAATTGCATGCGACATTTCTGTGGAACCACAACACGGGGCCACAAAAACCCCAAGCAGGGGACACTTAAACACCGGAGACGCCCAAGCCCCGGAGACGCCCAAGCCCATGAGACGCCCACATCCCCGACCGCCACAACTGCCAGAAGCACGGGGCGCTGCACCCGATCAGGGGCACTGCACCCGAACAGGAGCGCTGCACCCGAACAGAAGAGGTGCATTGCCTACGGATCGGGTGCAGTGCCCCAACACACAAGAACAAACGCGGAACTGACAGCACCTATCCACTCCCCACCACAACCAGCCCGGGCACCCACCCTAGGCCGAATCGCACCACAACGACACAAAAGGGACCGCACCCCCCTCCATGCGCTGCTGGGCACGGCTAGTGGCAGTATGGGCACGCCGCCCACGCTGCCACCTATCGGGTTAACATGCGCATGAAAGGGCGGACACGGCCACCAACCGGTAATGATGCCCCAGTCAGCGCAGGAAACGCCCCGTCACCGAGGCCTGAGAGGCCGCAATGTCGGTCGGCGTTCCCTGTGCGATGATGCGGCCACCCTCGATGCCACCGCCCGGGCCCATGTCGATGACCCAGTCGGCGCAGCGGATCAAGTCCAGGTCGTGCTCGATGACGAGAACGGTCGCTCCCCGCTCGATGAGGTGCTGGAGCACATTGAGGAGGACCTGCACGTCATCGGGGTGCAGGCCGATGGTCGGCTCGTCGAAGACGAAGAGCGTGCCCTCCTGCCGCCTCCCCATTTCCGAGGCGAGCTTAAGGCGCTGTGCCTCGCCACCGGATAGGGCGGGCGTAGCCTCGCCGAGCGTCAGATACCCCAGGCCGAGGCCCGCCAGGGTCTCCAGGATCGCTCCCGCCTTCTTCAGGCCGCGCACGGCCACCCGGGCCTCGTCGACGCTCAACGCCAGAATATCCGGCAACGAAAGCCCATCACGGCGAATCGACGCAGCCTGCGCGCCGTAGCGGCTCCCCCGACACTCGGTGCACTCAATGTCCACGTCCGGCAGGAACTGCACGTCCAAGGTGATCTGCCCGGTCCCATCGCATGTGGGACAGCGCAGGCAGCCCGTGTTGTAGGAGAACGCGCCTGGCTTCAACCCATCGGCCCGCGCCTCCTCAGTGCGCGCAAACGCACGGCGAAGCTCGTCCAGGACGCCCGAGTACGTGGCCACGGTCGAGCGCACGTTCACGCCGATCGGCGTCGCGTCGATCAGGTTGACCCGTGAGATACCGGCGGCGTCTACGTCGCGCACGTGCGCGGGCAAAGGCTCGCCCGCCAGGCGCGCACGCAGTGCGGGAACCAGCGACTCAAGCACGAGCGTCGTCTTGCCCGACCCGCTCACGCCCGTGACGGCCGTCAGCGAGCCGACGGGTACGTCCACGCTCAGGGGCCGCACCGTGTGTATCTGCGAAGTCTCCACGTGAAGCGCGCCGCGACCGTCGACGTCCGCGCCCCGACCCGACTCCCCCGCCACACGCTCAACCCGACGCAGCCCAGCCATGTACGGGCCGATGCGAGAAACGGGGGCGTGGGAGGCCTCGTCGATAGTGCCCTGGAAGATGACGCGGCCACCGTCCGCGCCGGCTCCCGGCCCGATTTCGATGAGGTGGTCGGCGGCGCCCAGGACACGTGTGTCGTGGTCGACGACGACGACGGAGTTCCCGTCAGTAATAAGCTCACGAATGATCGCTAGGACCCCGTCAACGTTGGAGGGGTGCAGGCCGATGGTCGGCTCGTCGAGGACGTAGAGAACCCCCGTCGTCCGGTTGCGCACGGCGCGCGCGAGCTGCACGCGCTGGCGCTCGCCGTTGGACAACGTCGAGGACGCGCGGTCAAGGGACAGGTAGGACAGGCCGAGCTGCACGAGGCGATCCATCGGCTCAGTCATCTCGTCGACAATGACGCGGGCCATGGGTGCCACTTCCTCCGGAACGAGGCCCGGGACACGCTGGACCCACTCGCGCAGTTCCGTGAGGGTTAAGCGCGAGGCCTCACCAAGGTCGATGCCGTCGATGAGCGTCGAACGCACCCGCTCCCCCAAGCGCGTACCGCCACAGGCCGGGCACGTGCGGGTGATGAGGTACTTCTCGACGCGAGCAAGCGCTTTTTCATCTTTTGCCTTCGACAAGGCGTTTTCGACGGTGGCGACCGCGTTGAAGTAGGTGAAGTCCAGCTCCGCGCCGCCCGTCTTGGTCGCGACGACGATGTGGCGCTTCTCGGCGGGCCCCTCGTAGACGATTTCTTTTTCGGCATCGCTCAGGTCTCGGAAGGGCACGAAAGTGCGCACGCCCATCTCACGGGCGACGTCTTTCATGAGCTTCCACATGAGGGACCCCCACGGGGACACCGCGCCCTCGTCGATGGTGAGGGACTGGTCGGGCACGAGGGAATCCCGGTTGACGACGCGCTGGACGCCCGTCCCCTCGCATACCGGGCACGCGCCGCCCGAGTTGAAGGCCATCTCCTCAGCGCCGAGCCCGTCGAAGGACTCCCCGCACTGCGGGCACGTGAGAGGCACTTCTAGGGCCACGCCCAGCGAGGGCGGGACGCGGTGCCCGTTCGGGCACAGGTAGGAGCCCGCGCGCGAAAACAGGAGGCGCAGGTGGTTGAGAAGCTCCGTCGCCGTGCCGAAGGTGGAGCGCACGTCGGGAACGCCCGGGCGCTGGCGCAGCGCGAGCGCGGCGGGCACGTGCGCAACCTCGTCGACCGAGGCCTTGGCAGCCTGGGAGATGCGTCGGCGCGTGTAGGTCGCCAGGGACTCCAGGTAACGCCGTGATCCCTCCGCGTAGAGCGTGCCCAGGGCCAGGGAGGATTTGCCCGACCCGGACACGCCCGCGACCGCGACGAATTCGTTCAGGGGAACGTCAACGTCCACGTTCTTCAGGTTGTGGACGCGGGCGCCGCGCACGCGGATGACGCTGGGCATGTCAGAAGCCCAACCGGCCCAGCATCTTCGGGTCGGACTGCCAGTCCTTGGCGGTGCGCACGTGCAGGTCCAGGTAGACGCGTCGGCCCAGCAGCTCCTCGATGTGTGCGCGCGCCTGGGTGCCGATCTGCTTGAGGCGCGAGCCCTTGCGGCCGATAATGATGGCCTTTTGGGAGTCGCGCTCGACGTACACGTTGACGTGAATGTCAAGCATGGGCGGGCGGGCGTCGCCCTCGCGGCGCGGCCTCTCGATGATCTCCTCGACCTGGACGGCCAGGGAGTGCGGCAGCTCGTCGCGCACGCCCTCCAGGGCGGCCTCGCGGATGAACTCGGCGATGAGGGTGTCACGCGACTCGTCGGTGACGTCGCTGTCGGGGTAGAGCGGCGGCGAGAGCGGCACCGTCTGCGCGAGCACCTCGCGCAGACGGTCGATGCCCTTACCCTCCACGGAGGAGACGGGGACGATGGCGGCCCACTCCCCCAGCTTCTCGATGGAGAGCAGGTGCTTCATGACGCGCTCGCGCGGCACGGCGTCGCACTTGGTGGCCACCGCGATGATGGGCCGTTTGATGCCGCGCAGCTCGCGGGCGATGAACTGGTCGCCGGGGCCGATCCGCTGGTCGGCGGGCAGGCAGAAGAGCACGACGTCGACCTCGGAGAGGGCCTCGCGCACCATGTCGTTGAGGCGCTTGCCCAGCAGCGTGCGCGGCCGGTGGTATCCGGGGGTGTCCACGAGCACCAGCTGGTAGCCCTCGCCGTGCACGATGCCGCGGATGTTGTGGCGCGTCGTCTCGGGGCGCCCAGACGTGATCGCGATCTTGCGTCCGACCAGCGCGTTCGTCAGGGTCGACTTGCCGACGTTGGGGCGCCCGACGATGGAGACGAAGCCGGCGCGGAAGTCCTCGGGGAAGTCCGGTATCTCGATGGTCGCGGCCGCGTCCTCGCGCAGGGATGCCAGCGAGGTCAGCGCCTCGAAGGCGTCGAGGTCGGCGTCTTCCTCATCCTCCAGGCCCTCAAGGTCGTCGTAGTCCTCGTCCGCCTCAGAGTCGTCGGATTCCTCAGAGTCGTCGGATTCCTCAGAGTCGTCGTCGCCAGCCTCAGCCCCGGCCTCGTCCGAGGTTTCGCCGAGGCCGGCCTCGATCTGGGCGCGAGCGTCGGCTTCCGGGTCGGCGGCGTCGGATGCCACCTCGATGCGCGCGTCCCCGAGGGCGTTGGGGCCGGCCATGAGTTCGTCGTCGGAGGGGAATCGCATGTCAGTTGTCCTTGTCGTCGGCGGTGCTGGGGTCGGTGATGAGCGGAGAGTCGGGGTCGAGGCGGCACAGGATCGTGGAGACTTGGCGGCGGCGCCCCCGCGCCTCTTGAGCCGTCATGAGCACGCCGGCGAGTGTACCGGTCGCGCCGGGCAGGGGAACCTTGCCGATGGCTTTGGCGAGCAGGCCGCCGACGGAGTCGACGTCCTCGTCCTCGATCTCGCGGCCGAGGAGCTCGCCCAGCTCGGAGATCGGGTAGCGCGAGGGGACGCGCCAGACGCCCGGCTCTGTTTCCTCGGGCTCAATCGAGTGGCGGTCGTGCTCGTCGGTGAGTTCACCGACGACCTCCTCGAGGATGTCCTCGAGGGTGACCAGGCCCGCGACGCCGCCGTATTCGTCGATGACGATGGCCATGTGGAAGCGTTCGGCCTGCATCTGGCGCAGCATGTCGTCCGCGGGCTTCATTTCGACGGCGAACTCGGCGGGGCGCATCATCTGCTCGGCGCGCAGGTCCAGCTGCCCGCCGGTGGCCTCCCAGCGGGAGACCAGGTCTTTGAAGAACAGGATGCCTCGGATGTCGTCCACGTCGTCGCCGACGACGGGCACGCGCGAGAAGCCGGAGCGCACGAACAGGCGCAGCGCGGAGGCCGCGGGGGTGTCCGCGTCGATGGTGACCATGTCGGTGCGCGGCACCATGACCTCGCGCACGAGGGTGTGCCCCAGGTCGAGGACGGAGCGGACCATGTCGCGGTCCTCTTCCTCGAAGCTTTCGGGTTCGCCGACCTCGTCGACGATCTCGCGCAGGTCGGAGATCAGCTCGGCGCGCACCTGCGCCTCGGTGGGTTCGGGGGCGGGGCGCGAGGAGCGTAGCCGCTTCAGGACAGGGTCGGCCAGGTGGCTCAGGCGCGCGAGGCGGCCCGCGAATCTGGCGCCCGCCAGGCCGATACCCTCGGGGCTTCGCGCACCCCATTGGGCGGGCAGGAACGAGACGAAGACCAGCTGGAGCACCGCGATCACGCTGACGGCGATGAGGGCGACGGCCCACCACGGCAGGCGTGTGGCGACCAGGACGATCGTGCCCATGACGGCGTAGACGACCTGCCAGAAGGTACGGAAGGCGCGCAGCGACAGGAGCGTGCGGCGGCGGCGTTCGACGAGGCCGTACAGGAGGCGCGCGTTGCGTCGTTCCTCCTCGATCAGGTCTTCGACGCCGGCCAGGGTCAGGCGCTGAATGGCCTGTTCGACGCACTGGGCGAGCGAGGCGAAGGCCAGGGAGATGAGCGCTAGGACCAGCAGGGCGATCGAGGGCACGTCCAGGATCGGCGAGGCCGGGGACGCCTCCAGGGGAAGCGTGAGGGTCATCGGGTGGCCAGGAAGGTGAGCAGGAGCTTGCGCTGGAGCGCGAACATGACTTCGCGCTCGGGGTCGGTCGCATGGTCGTAGCCGAGCAGGTGCAGCATGCCGTGCGTGGCCAGGAGGAGCATTTCCTCGGCGGCGCTGTGGCCGGATTCTGCGGCCTGGCGGGCGGCGACCTGCGGGCAGATGCAGATGTCGCCGAGCATGCCGGGGGGCGTGGGGCGATCGGCGGTGCCGGGGCGCAGCTCGTCCATGGGGAAGCTCATGACGTCGGTCGGGCCGGGCAGGTCGAGCCAGCGCACGTGGAGGTCTTCCATCGGCTCGGGTTCGATGAAGATGATGTTCACTTCCGCGTCGGAGCTGACGTGCATCTGGTCGAGCACGTAGTCGGCCAGTGCGGAAAACTCGGCTTCGTTGATCTCGTAGTCGGTCTCGTTGATGACCTCGGTCATGACGTGTACTCCCTGCGTGCGGTGTTGTGGCTGCGGGTGCGCGCGCGGCGCGCGGCGTTACGGTCGTCGTAGCGCTGGTATGCGTCGATGATGGCGCCCACGAGTTCGTGGCGCACGACGTCGGCGCTGGTCAGGCGACAGAATTCGATGTCGTCGATGTCGCCGAGGATGTTTTCGACGACGGCGAGGCCGGAGGTCTGGCTGCCGGGCAGGTCGACCTGGGAGGCGTCGCCGGTGACGACGACCTTTGAGCCAAAACCCAGGCGGGTGAGGAACATTTTCATCTGGCCGACCGTAGTGTTTTGGGCCTCGTCGAGGATGATGAAGGAGTCGTTGAGGGTGCGTCCGCGCATGTAGGCCAGGGGCGCGACCTCGATGGTGCCGGCGGCCATGAGCTTGGGCAGGGCCTCGGGGTCGAGCATGTCGCCCAGGGCGTCGTAGAGGGGACGCAGGTAGGGGTCGATCTTGTCGGTGAGGGAGCCGGGCAGGAAGCCGAGGTTCTCCCCTGCCTCGACGGCGGGGCGGGTCAGGACGATGCGGCGGACCTCGCCGGACAGGAGGCGGCGCACGGCCTGAGCCATCGCCAGGTAGGTCTTGCCGGTGCCCGCGGGGCCGATGCCGAAGACGACGGTGGCGCGGTCGATGGCGTCCGTGTAGGCCTTCTGCCCGGGGGTCTTGGGGCGGATGGAGCGGCCGCGCGCGGAGAGGATTTCTTCCGTGGGGGCCTCGCCGGATGTGAGGCGGCCGAGCAGGCCGATGGCCTGTTCGACGGCGGTAGCGTCCAGGGCGGTGCCGCGCCTGGCCATGCCGATGAGTTCTTCGAGGAGGCTGGCGGCCACGTCGATGTCCGCCTGGGTGCCCGCCAGGGAGATGTCGCGCCCGGTCACGAGGAAGCGGACGTGCGGGAAGCCCCGTTCGAGGGCGCGCAGGACCTGGTCTGCGACGCCGAGGACCGTGATCGGGTCCATGTCTGCGGGGATGGTGACGCGCCCCGTGGTGTGTGCGAGGGTGGCCGCCGCGAGCGTCGGCGCTGTGTTCTCCGTAGTCATACTGCTTTTATTCTACTCTGCCGCCCCATCTTCCTCAGCCTCATCACCTTCGTATTAGCCTGTGTCTATGAACAAACAGGCCATTCACGGGGAAGCTGTCAGCGACGAACAGATTGATGCGTGGGTCGCAGAGGCAGAAGCCGGGTATGACGTTGAAATGCTGCGAAAAAACGGCAGCTTCACGCAATGAAAGCACGCCCACAGTATCTCTCCCTCCTGGAATATTGAGCCATGCCCACCCTCGAAGAACTCGTTTCACACCCGCCGCAGCTGCCGGTGACGCGTGCGCTGGCCGATATTGCGGCGGCGGCGCGCCCGGGTGCGTGCGCCGTGGTGACCGCTCCCCCGGGCACGGGCAAGACGACGCTGCTGCCGCCCGCCGTCGCGGTCGCGCTGGCGGGGTACGAGGCCTCGGCCGGGCGGGTGCTCGTCACCCAGCCGCGCCGGGTGGCCGCGCGCGCCGCCGCCCGCAGGATCGCTCGTCTGCTGGGCGAGGAGGTGGGGGGACAGGTCGGTTACTCGGTGCGCGGGGATTCGCGGGTGAGTGGGCGCACGCGCGTGGAGATGGTGACGCCGGGCGTGGCGCTGCGCCGCCTGCAGCGCGACCCGGAGCTGCCGGGCGTGGCGGGGATCATCATCGACGAGTTCCACGAGCGCGACCTGGACACGGATCTGGCTCTGGCCTTCGCCTTGGATGCGCGTGCGGCGCTGCGCGAGGACCTGTTCATCGCCCTGACCTCGGCGACACTGGAGGCCTCGCGCACGGTTTCCTGGCTGCGCGAGGCGACGGGCGAGGAACCTGCGCTCGTTGATATTCCGGGCGATTATCACCCTCTGGAGCTGCGTTACGCTCCCCCGCCGCGCGGCGTGGAGGCCGTGGGGGCGATCGGGAACGATCGCGTGGGTGTGCGCCGCGAGTTCTTGGCGCACGTGGCGCGCACGGTCGAGGAGACGGTCGCGTCCACTAAGGGGTCGCTCCTCGTGTTCCTGCCGGGCGTGGGCGAGATCGAGGCCGTGCGCCGGGCGCTGAGCCTGCCCGGAGTGGACGTGTTGACGCTGCACGGTCAGCTGAGCGCTGCCGAGCAGGACCGGGCGCTGACCCCTGCGAGCGGTCGGCGCGTCATCCTCTCCACGTCCATTGCGGAGTCCTCGCTGACGGTTCCGGGCGTGTCCGTCGTGGTGGACGCGGGCCTGGCGCGCGAGCCGCGCTTCGACGCGGGGCGCTCGTTGTCTTCCCTGGTGACGGTCCCCGCCTCGCTCGCGCGCCTGGAGCAGCGTGCGGGCCGAGCCGCGCGCACCGGCCCGGGCGTCGCCGCGCGCGTCATGGATTCGGTCGACGTAGCGCGCAGGCCCGCGCAGTCCGCGCCGGGAATCGCCACGCAGGACCTGACGGACGCGCGCCTCCAGGTCGCCGCCTGGGGCACGCCCGTGGAGGAGCTCGCCCTGCTCGACGCTCCACCGGCGGGCACGTGGGAGGCCGCCGGGGAGCGTTTGTCCTCCCTGGGGGCCATCGACGAGGCCGGGGCTGCCACCGCGCTCGGCCGCACCCTGGCGGCGCTGCCGTTGGACCCGCCGCTCGGCAGGGCCCTCCTGGCGGCGAGCTCGATCCTGGGGGAGTCGAAGGCGGCGCGCTTCGTGGCCCTCCTGTCGGAGGACGTGCGCGCGCCGGGCGCCGACCTGGGCGGCGCGGAGCGCAGGCTCGGGCGCGGCGGGGACGCGGGCCTCGGCCGCGCCCAGGCTGCCCGGATCACGGAGACGGAGGCGCGCCTGAAGCGCCTTGCGTCCAGGCTGACGGACAACGAGTTGGCGGGGCTCGACCTGCCCGGCGCCAACGCCCCCGAGTCGCCGCGCTCCAACGCGCGTAGTGCGGGCGGCTCCCGGGAGGGGCGGCCGGGCGCGCGCACCCGCGAGGACGAATTGGCCCTGACCTGTGCGCTCGCCTACCCGCAGTGGATTGCGCGGCGTCGCCCGGCCTCGTCGGCGTACATTCTGGCCGGGGGCGTGGGCACCGAGCTGCCCGACGGCTCTGCCCTGGAGGGCCAGGAGTGGCTGGCGGTCGCCGCCATCGACCGTGCCCCGGCCTCGCGCCACGCGCGCATCCTCGCGGCCGTGCCGCTGAGCGAGGAGGACGCGCTGGCTGCGGGCGCTGCGCTGCTGGCGACCCGCACGGACGCGTCGATCGACAAGGGCGTGCTGCGCGCGACCCGCACGCGCACCCTCGGAGCGATCCCCCTAACAAGCGCCCCCGCACGCGCCCTGAGCGAGGAGGAAGCGACCGCGCTGGTGGCCGATCACCTGGCCGCGCGCGGGCTCGGCGAGCTCGGCTGGGGCAAGGAGGCCTCGTCCCTGCGTGAACGCATGCGCGCGCTGCACGAGGCGCTCGGCGCACCCTGGCCGGACGTGTCGGACCAGGCCCTGGCGGGCAGCGCGCGCCAGTGGCTGGCACCGTGGGGGCGGCGCCTCGCGTCGGGAGCTCCCCTGTCGACGGTGTCGATGCTCGACGCGCTGCGCTCGATGCTGCCGTGGCCGGCGGCTGCTCGCCTGGACGAGCTGGCGCCCGAGAAGCTCCCGATTCCTTCCGGGGGCACGCGCCCCATCGACTGGAGCGGACCGCACCCGGTGCTCACCCTGCGCGTCCAGCAGGCCTTCGGGTGGACGGACACGCCCCGGCTCGTGGACGGGCGCGTTCCCCTGGTGCTGCACTTGACGGACCCGGCGGGGCGCCCCGCTGCGGTTACCTCCGACCTGACGTCGTTTTGGGCGGGACCCTACCGGGACGTGCGCGCGCAGCTACGCGGGCGCTACCCCAAGCACCCGTGGCCCGAGGACCCGGCGCACGCCGAGCCCACGAACCGCGCCAAGCGGCGGAGCTAGCGGAAAGTGCGCGCGAGCACGCGGAGCCTCACTCGGAGACACAAGCGAGTCAGCACGGCGACTCGACGGGGATTCCGCTCTTGCGCGCCGCGTCAGCCATGCGTTTGTCGTAGGTGACGATGGCTTGGAGATCGCGGCCAATCGACAGTGCGGCGGCCAGGTGCAACGCGTCGAGGCTACGCAGCTCCACGGGCAGGAGCCGCCCCGCCAGGTCGAACATCTCAGTGTCGAAGGTCAGCGTGGAAAAACTCCACAGAAGCTGGCGCACCTGGGAGGCATCCGCTCCCCGGCGCACGCACGCGCGCATCAGTTCCGTGCGCGACAGTTCACTGGTCCACAAGCCGCAGTCGGCGCGGTTGATGAACGTCTCGAGCGCCTCTGTCCCTTCCTCGGGGATGATGAGCTTGACCAGCGCCGACGTGTCGAAATAGAGCGCCATTAGTAGCGCTCTTCATCGCGCAGTTGCTGGAGAACCGGGCTGAGTGGAGGCCCTGTCGTCGGCTTTGTCGACGCGCGGTACTCCTCGTAGGTCCGAGTGGCGGGGGTTATCAACCCGCGCTCGCGGAGCCGCTCGATCGATGAGCTCGCAAGGGGGCTCATCTGCGCGACCGGGCGGCCGCGATCGGTGATGGTAATGACCTCGCCGGCGGCAACCTTGGCGACCACCTGGGAGGCGTTTTGACGCAGTTCGCGAATACCAACAGTCTCCATGTGCTACATGGTAGCACATGGAGCGTGGTGACAAACGTCGTCAGTCCTGCAGTTTACCGACGATGCCTCTCCCGTCAGGAAGGTTCTTGGACGGCATCTGATAAGTATCGAGGTCCGCCATGGCGGGGCGCTCGAGACCCAAGTCGCGCAGCTGCTGGTAGGTCGACATGCGCACGGGACCCAGCTCGGCGACCGGCTGGCCTTCCTGTGTGAGCGTGACGACTTCCCCGGATGAGGCCCGCGCGAGCGCGGCACCTACATCCTCTTTGAAATCACCAATATCTAGAGCCCTCATGGCTCTATTCAAGCATGCCGGAGGCACTTTCAACGACCGGCAGGACCACACTATGACACACCGCTCCAATACAACAGCCAATCGATAGCTACCACACCTTCTCTGGGTGAGAAGCAACACGCGCGCACTGTTCACCCTGTGGAATAGAACGGGCGCTCATTCGTTCTAGATAGCATCACCTCACAAACTCAAGGAGAACCATGTCCACGAACGCAATCGAGACCGTCGACCTGCTGGTTGTTGGCGGCGGCAAGGCTGGCAAGTCCCTGGCGATGGAGCGCGCAAAGGCCGGCTGGAAGGTCGCCATGGTGGAGCGCCGCTTCGTTGGCGGCACCTGCATTAACGTGGCCTGCATCCCCACGAAGTCGCTGGTCAACTCGGCTCGCCGCCTGAGCGACGCGCGCACGGACGCGTCGTTCGGCATCGTCGGTACGCAGGGCGCGCGCGTGGACCTGTCTAAGCTCCGCGCCCACAAGGAGGGCATCGTCGGCGCCATGGTGGGCGCGCACGAGAAGATGTTCGCGGCCCCGGGCCTGGACTTCATCCGCGGCGAGGCCCGCTTCACGGGCGAGCGCACGGTGACCATCGCCCTGGAGGAGGGCGGCGAGCGCACGATCCGCGGCGAGCGCGTCCTCATCAACCTGGGTTCGCGTCCGGCGCGTCCCGCGATTCCCGGCCTGTGGGAGTCGGGAGCGTGGACGAACGAGGAGATCCTGCGCCTGGAGGAGCTCCCCTCGTCCCTGGCGATCATTGGGGCCAGCTACATCGGCGTGGAGTTCGCGTCGATGATGGCGACTTTCGGCGTAGACGTCACGCTCATTTCCTCGGGTGATCACGTGCTGCCGCGCGAGGATGAGGACGCCGCCCGCGTCGTCGAGGCGGGCCTCACGTCCGCCGGCGTGCGGATCGTGCGCGGCCGCGCCCAGTCTGCCTCGCGCGAGGGCGACTGGGCGACGCTGACACTGTCCGATGGCTCGACGGCGTCCGCCGAGGCGGTCCTGGTGGCCGCGGGTCGCGTGCCCAACACGGATGGTATCGGCCTGGACGAGGCCGGGGTTGAGCTGACCGATCGCGGTTTCGTCGCAGTCGACGAGCACCTGCGCACCTCAGCGGAGGGCGTGTGGGCTGCCGGGGACTGCGCGGGCACCCCCATGTTCACGCATGCGTCCTGGTCGGACTTCCGCATCATTCGCGCGCAGCTGACCGGCGCGTCACTGGAGGACGCGACGACCACCACGCGGGGCCGCACGATCCCCTACGCCGTGTTCGCCACCCCCGAGCTGGCGCGCATCGGCCTGTCCGAGGGAGAGGCCCGCGAGGCTGGCCTGGACGTCCTGGTCGCGAAGATTCCTACGGCCGCGATCCCGCGCGCTAAAACGCTGCGCTACGCGGGCGAGGGCTTCTGGAAGGGAGTCGTTGACGCGAAGACGCATCAGATTCTGGGTGCGACGCTTATCGGCCCGAACGTCTCCGAGGTCATCACAGCCGTGCAGGTCGCGATGGCCGGAGGCCTGACCTATGAGCAGCTGCGCTTCCTGCCCGTCGCGCACCCGACCATGGGTGAGGGCCTGCAGGTTCTCTTCGATTCGCTGAGTTGAGCAACCATCGCACCCCGGGGGGCACCGTGGGGGCGCGCCCGGATCTCTCCCGGGACCTGTGAGAGACGACGGGGCGGGTCCGAACCGTGCGTTCGGACCCGCCCGCTTTATCAAGCTCTCAGTCGAGCGCGAGGACGCGTAACCGGGGAAGGGGCCACGGCCTCGTTAATCGAGGCTCAGGGGCGCAACGCACCCGAGGAGCCGAAGGTGTACCACGTGCCGTCGATCTGGACGCGACCGGTCACCATCTGACCGGACTCGTTCAGGTAGTACCAGGTGCGACCGTCCTTGACCCAACCGGTCGCCATCGCGCCGGAATCCTGCAGGTAGTACCAGAAGCCGCCGATCTTGGTCCAGCCCGACGCCATCTTGCCGGAGTCCGTCAGGTAGAACCAGGAGCCATTCACCTGGGTCCAGCCGGTCACCATCTGACCGGAGTCATTGAGGAAGTACCAGGCGCCACGGTCGTTGACCCACCCGGTGGCGGCACGACCGGAGGCACCCATCCAGTGCCAGGCGTCGTTGTAGAAGGCCCAGCCGGTGACCATGAGGCCGTTGGCATCGAAGTAGTAGGTGTCCTCGCCGATGACAAGGGGGCCGTTCTTCGCGCAGGTACTATCCGCGTAGCAGTACTTCCAGCCGGCAGCGTCGTTAACCCAGGCGCCGCCTTCGTGGACTGACTCGTCGACGTGGAAGTGGACGGAGTCAGTCACGTCGTCATCCGCGCGCGGATCCATGTTGCGACCTTCGGCGCTGACGGTGACGGATGAGAGGGGATTCTCTCCGATCAGCGAGGCCGTGTCGTAGGGGCCGGCGAGCAGAACAACCTGGTTGCCAGTGAAGTCACCGGTGCCTTCGACCGTGACGGGATCCTTGTCCATGACTTGCAGGGTGGCCTTAGTGACGGGGCCAGTGACGGTGGCGCGCACCCAGATGGTACCGCCGACGTGCGCGTCAGCCAGGGGACGCCAGTCGGTGCCGCCGTCGAAGGAGTACTCGACGCTGCCGAGGATCGGCTGGGGCTGATCCTGCAGGACTGCCGCCAGGGCGTTAACCAGGCTGGCGCCACGGTATTCCTTGCCGTCCGTGGGCTCGGCGAGGCGGTTGAAGGTGTAGCCGGCCTGCTTCTTCATCAGGGCGCTCACCTCGTCGACCGTGTAGTCGGGGTGGATCTCCTTGATCAGTGCGGCGACGCCCGCGGCGTGCGGGGAGGCCATGGACGTGCCCGACAGGTAGCCGAAGGGCGGCTCCTTCTCCCAGGTCGGCAGGTCAGACCAGATGCGCTGGCCGGGGGCCGCGACGTCGACCGAGTTCTTGCCGTAGTTGGAGAAGCCGGCGCGCTCGAGTGTGGCGGTGGCCGGGTCGGTACCGGTGGGCAGCTTGAGGGCGGAGACGGACAGGACGGAATCATTCAGCATGGCGGGCACGTCGATGCCGCCCGCGACGTTACGCTCGACGGCCGCGCCGTCAACGTCGTTGGGGGATTCGTTGTCGGTCGTCGGGTTGTCGTGGTCGTCGTTCGAGTTGCCTTCGGCGGCGAAGTTAACGACGCCGTGTTCCTTCGAGTAGCGCACCGCGCGCGAGGCTGCTTCGAGGCCCGCGGCCTGGGAGGCTTCGCCCGGCATCCAGAAGGCGTAGGGGTCCATGTAGTAGCTGGAGTTGGACACGTCGACGTCGTGTTCGGCCGCCCAGTCGAAGGCGCAGGCGACGTACTCGGGGTAGAAGGAGCCGGCCTTGTTCGATGTCTTGATGGCGATGAGGGTCGCGTCGGGGGCGACGCCGTCGACGCCGTAGGCGTTGTGGGAGGCGGCGATGGTGCCGGCGACGTGCGTGCCGTGGTAGTGGTCATCCTTCCAGGCGGCGGGGTCCTGGTTGGGGATGCCGTTGACCTGGCAGCCGACGGAGCGGGAAGCGTCGATGCGGTCCTTCAGGTCCTGGTGGTCGGGGTCGATGCCGGTGTCCATGACGGCGACTGTGACCTTTTCGCGGGGCACGTCGACCTGTTGGGCGTCGACCGCGCCGATGGCGGCCAGGCCCCAGGCGTTGGCGTCGCCCTCGTCGGGGGTGAAGTCGTTGAGCTGGGAGTCGGCGGACAGGCCGGTCTCGTGGACGGCTGCGGCCTCGTTGACGGCCGCTTCTTCGGATTCGGTCTTCGTGGGCTGCTCGGTGCGCACCTCGTCACCGGTGACGGTCTTAAAGCGGGTGGGGCCGATGGAGTCGTAGGAGATGCCGCCGTCCACGAGGCTCTTGCCGAGGTCGGGCGCGTAGGCGGCTTTCACGGATTGGACGAAGAAGGAGTTGAATTCGGGGTATTGGGCTAGGACCACGCCATTTTCCGAGGCCTTGGATACTGCCGCGTTGAAGTCGTAGCGCGAGGCGGTGGCGGGCAGGTTGACCGCGTAGTTCATGACCTCGTCCTGGGCGCGCGCCTCGGAGGTGATTCCTGCGACGCCTTCCGCGTGGGTGGGGGCCCCGAACGCGGTGAGGGTGAGGCCGACTGTGAGGGCGGCCCCTCCCGCGATGAGGGCCTTCCATGAGCGTTGATGCATCAGAGTTCCTCGTTTCTGTGCTGCTGTGCTAACGGAGACGCGGCCCCTGGTCAGTCCAGACAGCGCGTCATCCAACAATGATTCCAAGGTTGCTGACAAACCTCATAGAGGGTTTCACATTTTAAGAAGTCTTGACCTTCTCAGGATTGGGCGGGAATGTCCGACTGTCGGAAGCCGATCAGATGTGAGCAAGCCCCGAATTCACAGGCGCGACCGGTGCGCCTCATGAGGGGCGATCAAGCCTTGACACTCAACTACCGATCTTGCAATTCGTGCCGACGTTCGGACCCAGGCATCACACAATTGGCTTGACACTTTGGCGCATTCTGAAATATCTCATCATGCTTACACTGCACACTCCACTATTTTACTTGTTTCTACCGGTGTCATTACACATGGACATTCATCTTGACAGTTCCACTGTGACCCATCATCAGACATGTGATACGGTCAGAGACGGCAGTCACACCCGAGTGATGGGAGGCAGCGATGCCAGCATCCGTTTACGTGAGCTTTGACGCGCCCGAGGGGGGTGCCAGCCACGCCGAGGCGACTGCATGCTGCCCTGTCGGCGGTGCTGGACCTACCGCCGGGGGTCAGCCCAGCGAGGGCGGCGCGGTTTCCGACGCTGGCGCATCGACCACTGCATGGGGCGGGTGGTGTGAAGCCGTATTCGCTCGGAGAGTTGAGTCGTTCGGAGTCCAGGTTCGGGGTCGAGGTGCGCTTCTTGGACGATCGCCTGGTCGACACGCTTGACGCGTGGCTGGCGTGGGGTGGCGTCATGCGTCTCGGTGCGGGAACCGAGGATGACACGGTGCTGGTTGCGACTGAGGGTCAGATCGTTAACCAGGCGTCGTGGGAGGAGTTGGCCGAGCGCGATCAGGACACTACGTGGGAGATACGCCTGGTGACTCCGACGACGTTTTCGTCGAAGGGGAATCATGTGCCGAGCTTGTCTCCTGCGACGATTGCGACGAGTTTGCAGCAGCGCTGGTGGGCGTGGAATCGGAGGCTCGCTCCTCCACGCATTGACCGGGATGCTATGGCGAGGGTGCTGGCGACGCAGGATTTCACGCGCGCGTCCATGGTGTCGCTGGCGATGCCGCGCAACGCGGGCCAGGGCCGCTTGAGTTCGCGTCGGATCCCGGCCCACGAGGGCCACCTGCGTATCAGCGGCGTCGAGGGCGCCGAAGCGACCCGCGTCTTCTCGCGCCTGATGGCCCTGTCCGCATACACGAACGTCGGCTCACACACGAGCTTCGGCATGGGCGTCATAGACGCTGTGGCCGCATAGACCATTCGGAGGCTCCCATGAATAAATATGGTATCCACTCTTTGCTCACCCTTATAGTCCTCGGTTTTTTCACAGCTATCACGATCATCGAGTTCATCCACTACAATAACCAAACTTGGCACACAATTGCTTGCTACTTTCTATTTCCGTTACTAGCTCTGCTAATCGCAATCTTTGTCGCCGCTTTCATTTTTGCACCATGCATAGACAAACAAGATAAACAACCGTCTAAGACCCAAAAGATTGAGGCACAAGATAACGACTCAACACAGTCAAAAGGCGGCAATACCGATACACAAGACACCGTAAAACAAGCCGCTCCCGAGGGAAAACAGGACAAAAAACCTGAGAATCAACATATGCAGACCACTCCAACAATGCAGGAGTGCAAAGTATCCTACAAGTCAACATTTGTGGAATACACAGCCTCCAATTCGGAAAATTATCACCGGAGCACAAACGAAGCGGCCGAAAATGCAGAGGAAAGCAACAAGGAAGAGCAGAATTCATGAACAAGAAACGGCACATCTACATCGGGATCATCATCACTCTAACGATGACTCTCGCCATAACTATCCTTCTTTTCAGCCAATTCGATAACAATACCTGGCGTGAAGTCGCAACAGCATTCATATTTCCGTTCATCTATACGATCGCCGGAGCCATCATTGTCACAGCGGTTGGAACAATAATCGCTGACAAGGTGCTTGAAAACTACAACGAGCGCCTGTCATACGGCCTTTCCAAACGTGTCATTCAGCTACTCGGATACCCGATTTTCTCTGATCGAATTGAAGATGATTTACACAGATCTGCGCTGATGAAGAACGAGATTATCCCGGATCGATCCACTGTCTCTCGTAGAGCAGACCTTGTCATCCTTTCACTCGATCTCAACTGGTACAACGGCCGACGGCAGGAGATCGATCAAGAGACTGCGAACAAGCTAAATCGCGCCGAGCAGAAACTCACACAGACCATTAACGATCTCGACGACTCCCAGGCACTCATTGTGCTTACCGTCGGAAAGCTTGATGACTCTGCCGAGATAACGAAGGACCTTAAAAAGCGGCGATTTAGCACCATCGTCAATGCTCAGGGTCGTGTCCTCAGCGACATTCATTCACTCCTGACGACACTTCCCCCGCGCAACGGAGAGTAGGGAGGAACCGACCATGACAAGTTACCTCGTCATGCTGCAGACGAACAGCAATCAGCCCTTTATCTTCTCATCTCCCCGCCTGCGCGAGCAGATCGGTGCGTCTTTCGAGATTACCCTGCTGTCCAAGTGGGTGAAGGATAAAGCAGAAGAACTCCTTGATACGAAGACCCTTCCGAGGTCCTTCTGGGTTTCTGACTCGTCCGGCAAGGTGATTGTTCGCTTCACCGAGGCTGACGGCGACCCAAAGGATTTAGCGAAGCGACTGATCCGAGAGGTGACGCTCCGTGCGCTGACTGACGCCCCGGGCCTCGACGTCACGGGAGTCTTCGTCCCAGCAGCGCCCGGTGCCCTCGAAGCGAAGGACCTCGAAAAACTCGACCGAGTCTTCAGTGAATACTCGCTGAACCGCCGACCGGCGGCGGCTCGCTTCCCGCAGTTCCCGTTCCTTCAAAGAGCCGAAGAATCGGCTCTCCCTGCCTCAACCCCGCTCACCGATGAGGACGAAGGAAACATCCGGGAGTATGCGAAAGACCTGGGTGTTCCACTCCTAGCGGATGAGGAGGAGCAGATCCCAACACAGACAGGAAAGGACAGGGGACGTTCCCTGTCGCTGCCCTCTCGCGTCAAGCGCGCATGGTCGCGTTCGGCGCGTCGCCTCCAGCTTGAAGATGTTGTCAAACGCCAGCACACTTCGGAGAAGCCCGAGGGTACAATTTCCAACCTGTACGAGGACCCATTTCAGCTGGAGAAGGCATTCCAGGACACTCCCGATGAGAGCAACGCCGCCAAGGCTGTTCCGGAGCTGTCATCCGTCGGCGTAATTCACATTGACGGGAACGGAGTGGGCGCGATCATGCGTGACCTCGGCGAGGCATTCAAAGGGGTCTGCTGCCACCTCGATTCCCTCGAAGAACCAGCGTATAAGCACGAAGATAACCCCTGCAACATTGATGAAGGCCGGTTCCAGTGGTTCGTCATGGAAGTGAACTACCGCCTCGACGCGGTCGTCAAGCAAGCGGTAGCCAAGGCCTGGGAAAAGATCACAGAAATCGCGAGGGAAGACAAACTTCCGGGACCTCCCGTGGTTCCCGTGCTGGTCGGCGGCGATGACGTCACGGTCTACACAGACGGGCGCTACGCGATCCCCTTCGCCGAAGCCTACATCCGCCACTATGAGAAGCTAACGAAGGACGACGATCTTTTGTCAGTTCTCGCCATTGTTGCAGGGGGGAAAAAGACAGACGCTCCAGAGCGGGACTGTTTCAAGATCGAGGACTACATCATTCAAAACCCCGGCCCCCTCACGGCCTCGGCGGGCGTGGCGATCGTGGGCCGTAACTTCCCGTTCCACATCGCCTACGACCTGGCGGAAGAGCTGGTGTCGCGCGGAAAGAGGCTCGGCAAGAAGCCGAAGACGGTCCCCTGTTCAACGATCAACTTCCACGTCCTGCGCGATGCGACGGTCCTCGACCCGGACGACACGCTGGACGAGTACAAGGGCCGCTCGCAGCGCCCCTTCCTGATCGGCCACTACGCGCCGGATCGGATCGGGGACGCAACCACGACCTCGTCCGAGGAATCACCCGCCGCGAAGCCGCAGCCGTTGTCCTCCTGGGCGCGCATCCTTCAGGCGGTCGCGGCCTTCGACGGCAAGAAACCGGACGACCCCACGCAGACCACCGGCGATCCTTTCCCGCGTGCCCGCGCGAACCGCATCGTGAAGCTCCTCGCGGAAGGCGATGCCGAGAAGGCCGTAACAGAGTGGGACGACGCGCTACAGAATGCCCCCCGTGCTGGACTCCTCGCGAAACAGTTGGAGCATCTTCCACCTCATCCGTCGGACTCCGCTGGAACTGGTGATTCTCTCGAGCAGATCAAGTGGCTCCTGGACCTGATCGACCTGTCCGAGAACTTGCCCGACGGCTACCTCGCTTCACGGATTCGCGGGGACGCCGACTGTGTCGGCTCCCAGCAAACAGCAGTCGATTCCACCGCAGGAGGTGCCAAGTGACCACCGATTCACCAACCACTTCTCCGAGTGCGAGCGGCCACGTGACCATCGTGTTCACGTCCGACTGGGGCGTGTCCACGGGCGTGGGCCACGCGGGACGCACACACTCAACAATCGAGCGTTGCGGCGACCACCCGGTCGTGCGCGGCACGGTCATCACGGGTGTCCTGCGCGAGCAGGCGATGCTGGCGGCGAAGGCCCTCGACGGACAGAAGGACGGGACGTGGACCAGCTTTGCCCTGTGGCTCTTCGGCCAGGACCCCGACAGCGAGCCGGGCTCAACCCCCCACCCGCGTCACGTTCTCTTCTCGGACGCGACCCCGGCCTCGTCGATCCCGGTCCACGACACGGTGTCCCTGTCCATCGACCCGACCACGGGGACGGCGCGCGACCAGTTCCTGCGCTTCACGGAGCGCGCGGCGGCCGGCATCCTCACGGGCTCGTTCACCCTCATCGACGAGGCCGGGGCTGAGACCTCCGATCAACGGACGATCAAGGCGGCGTACTTCCTCCTGGGGGTCGCGGGCCTCATGGTCCGAGGCATCGGCTCGGGCCGCAGCGGAGGCGACGGCGAGTGCACGGTAGCGGTCAGCGACAAGGACTACGCGAAGCCCGACCTGCAGGATGCGAAAGCCGCCGACGCGCTTAAACGAATCCTGGCGAACCAAGATAACGACATCCCCACATATTCGTCGGCAGACGTGAAGACCGTCGCAGGTCACCTGCGGAGCCGCGCTCGGGAAAGCTTGCAGGAGGTCCCAGACCTGCCAAAGGATCTTCTGGAGAGCAGCCCCCAAGACATCGCAATGCCCGGCCTTCAACAGTCGGAGTCCGGCGACACGACCTGGTACGAAACGACCCTCGACATCGTTCTTGATACTCCGATTGTCTCCTACGAGGTCCCCTTCTCGAACGAGGTGCGGTCGTTGGACTTCCTGCGCGGAACCGTGTTGGTCCCCTGGCTGCACGGGCTGCTGCGCAAGAAGTATCAGGGCATGGACTCCGCTATCGTCAGCGGTGACCTGCGTATCAGCGACGCGCTACCGGTTTACAAGGAGTTGGCCGGGTTGCCCGTTCCTTTCGTTCTGGAGAATGAGAAGGTTCACGAGGACAAACAACCCCGCACGCTCTTCAACAGGCACATCCCAATCAGCGATCAGGTATGTGGAGACCACACGATCCCCACGCGTGGCAGCTATCTATTCGTTAAATCGAACGGCACTCCCGTCACGGGGTGGATCGGGAAGCCCTCGCTGATTGGTCGACAGTCGACGGCGATCAATTCGGAGACGGGCGCAGCGAAAGATGGACAGCTGTTTCTCGTGCGCGCCCTGCCTGCCGGGTTGACGCTGCGTGCCTCGATTGTCGTGTCGAAACGACTACTGAGCGAGCTTCGCGGCACCGCTGCTACATCCACTGATTCGCCTCTGACGCTCGACCTCGGCATTGCTGAGCAGCCAGCCTTCCTCGGATCCCGCAAGCTCACAGGCACATTCGGGCGTGCCCGCTGCACTGTGGGCAGCACCTTCACCGAGGTGGGAAGTACCCCGCCCCCGGTAGAGGGTCCTGTCACCGATGAGGGAACACAGGCCTCGTCCTGCGAACCCACCGAGGTTGTGTCTCTGTGGTTCACGTCCGACGTGCTCGCACGGTCGAGTGCTCTGGGACCGGGCGGGAGCGTTGAGGATCTGGAACTCGCTTTCAGGCGGGCCAACGTTCCGGTCACGGTCGTTCAGGAGAGAACTGACAGCGAGCCTCATTCACGCCCCGATCAGGACTCAGACGACAAGAACCGTAAACGGATTCTGACTGCGATCCGGCACCGGCGCGTGGACTCATGGTCGCCGAGGGATAACGCACCTCGCGCCACACGGCTGGCGATCCAAGCGGGTTCAGTAGTTCAAGTGCGTGTCTCCCCGGACGATCTGGGATCGCTCAAGGTACTCGGGCATATCGGCGTCGGTGAGCTGACGCCCCAGGGATACGGACGCTTCCTCGTGGACTCCCCCATCCTGGCGAAAGCGAAGCTCCCTTTGTTCAAGACCAGGAGTAAGAGCTTTACAGCATCAACGGAGGCTGCCTCATGACCATTTACCGCTACGACATGACGATTCCCGTGCGCGTCGTCTCCGCGCTGCACTCCGGCGGCGTCGACGAAGTACCTGAGCGCCCCATAACCGACGAGGACGGCCGGACTGTGCAGCCGAACGCTTTCGTGCGCAATGGGCTGGGCGAGGCGATCCTGCCGGGTCGCTCCATCAAGGGAGCCATTCGTGCCGCGTTCGAAGAACACATGGATGAGCTTGGCTTCAGCAAGGAAGAGCTCAAGAGCCTGTGGGGCGGTGAGATGCGTCGGGATGTCGGCACTCGCAAAAAGCAACGTGGGGACGGCACCTACAAATCCCTCCCACTGCGGGCCAGCGCCCTCACCTTCCACCACGCAGTGGTGTGGGACCGCAATCAAGGCGATCTCCCCCACCGTATGAGCACAGCCATTGACCGCACCACAGGCGGGGCCGCAGACGGCGCACTTTTCGCGTACGAGTACCTGCCCGTGGACACGACTTTCGAGATTCGTGTCAGTGCCGAGGCCCAGGACCGGACCCCAGACCCCACCGAGAACGAGGGTACACATTCCACAACACAGCGCGAGGAAACAAAGGGGACACCGCCTGCACCCCCTGCTCTCGTTAAGAAAGCCCTGCAAGCGGTCGTGGCACTCCTCCACGGCAAGTGCATCAGCCTCGGAGGCAGGACAGGGTCCGGTTGGGGTCGCGTCGAACCACTCAACGAGAATACTAGGTATGACTGCAAGCTGGTAGTCGTCCCCGATTCAAAGAGCGAAAAGGGGGATCCAACTAGCGTTCTTGCTAACATACTTGACCAGCGCTCGCCTGTAGACATCGAGCCTGACAAGAACCTGGACCGTCAATCTGCATCAACCAACATCAAGATTGAGTGGCAGGCTCCGGCGGGATTATTCGTCGGAATGAACAAACCCAACGGCATCAAATCCCCGGAAGAAGACACGGTACCCGCAGCGCCACTGCGTAACTGGCACCTGGATGACAAGCATCGCGCCGATCACGGGGATGCTACTTACCCGAAAGTCGCGCATGAGGACAAGGCCTCGCTGCTGCTTCCGGGCACGTCGATCCGCGGTGCGTTGCGGTCTCACTGTTCTCGCATCGCTCGCAGCATCGTCAATGACAGCGAAGGTTGCGACGAACTCACGATGCCGGAGGATGTACACAAGCAGCTCGCCACAGATCCGATCCTCGTGCGCTACTTGTTCGGGACAACCGAGTACCGGGGAGCGGTCCGCGTGCACGACTGCGAGGGGCGGATCCCAACACAAGAGGAAAAGGATAAGCCTCTGAAGCTCACACGCAACGCGATCGACCGAGTCACCGGAAGCGCTGCCCATGGAGCGTTGTATTCGGAGCTGCTGTATCCGCATGCAACATGGGATTCGATTCAGATCGACGTTGACCACGCCCAACTCTGCCGAAATATTCGCCAGGACCCTGGCGGTTTCGTGCTTCCAGCCCCCTCGTCATCAGACAAGGATTATGAGCTTCCAGGCTTCAAGATCCGGTTGCAAGCAGCTATCCTTCTCCTGACCATGGCCGTCACCGACCTCTGCGAGGGAGTCCTCCCTCTTGGCGGAGGGACAGGCGGGGGCCTTGGCTTCATCGATGTCTCCCGAGTATCTTTCATCGGATTGCCAGACGCTACGTCACAAGTTGAGATTCCCTTCGAGGTGCCCGATCACCCCGAAGATTCTCACGAGGTGCATGAGGCTCGTACGGACTTTGCGCGAAATATTCTGACGAGCGTAATCTCTGCCTTCGGCGAGAAGTGCCCGGAGGTGACATCGGCAGAGCACACTGCAATCAATCTGATTCGGAAGTGGGTGGGCTCAGAATCCGATTGCGATCAAGAGAGCTCTGCAGCTCAACGTATTCGACCGACGCAGGTGCGGATCAGCTGGAACTCGCCAACCGGTGTGTTCGTACACGATCCTGGACAGAAGACTCCTGCAAACAAAGAGCAAACCAAGAGAGAGAACGGGGACGATAGTAATGTCCTCCTCCCTCTCCGTGTCAAGAACTCAACCGATAACAGTAAGACTTGTACAGATCCACTGTTGCTCCCAGGCACCTCTATTCGTGGTGCACTGAGATCCCGGTGTTCGCGGATCGCTCGAACGGTGCTGTATGCCGACAATCCCCCATCACCGGTCGAGAGCTTCACTCAGGCAGATAGCGATGGCAACCAGGTACCTATCGATATTCACGAGCAACTGGCCAAAGAGCCACGGCTCGTGCGTTACATGTTCGGTACCACCGAATACCGTGGGGCAGTTCGAGTCCGAGACTGTACGACGAAGGATACCGGACCGTCAGTCACGGTCACTCATAATGCAATCGACCGGTGGACAGGAGGAGTCGTTGAAGGGCTGCTGTTCAAAGAGGTGACCTATCCACATGCCACGTGGAACGACATCGTAATCGAGGTTGACACCGCACGTCTTCTTCAGAATGTGAAGACTGAATCGGGTATCGGCGGCCTATCACTCGATGAGTGCTTACCCTTCGCCCGAGCGTCCTGGTGTCTCCTATGTATTGCCCTAGCGGAACTCAGCGCGGGCACCCTTCCGCTCGGAGGGAAAACAACCCGAGGCCTCGGCCAAGTTGAGGTCACCGGTATCAGCATGTCTGACGCCGACGGCACGATCATCACGGCTCCGACTGAAGAACAGCTATGGCCAACCAGACAAGGCGACGGAGATAACGCGGTCCCTAGCGCCGCACACACAATCCTCGCGTATCTGCGAGGCGAATTCGGCGGAAACCACGCATACACGGGATGGGCTGATTGTCTCCCAGAATCCAATACCGAAGCATGTGAGGCCTCGACGCATAAGGACGTGAAAACAGATGAGTGACAAAGAAATTGAGAACGGCGACCGCGAGGCTGCCACTGTCCCGTGCTGCCTGGAGGTTACCGAGCACGAGATACACGGTGCCGCGGAGTTGCCCACGCTACTGGCTCGTATTTTCGAGGACGGCAAGATAGCCGGAATTGTGTGGGCAACAAACGGTACGCGATCTGTCAACGGGCTGAACCCAGCAAGCCCAGGCCAGGGGGCAACGCTGAAAGTGTCATCTCCCGATGGTTTTGACATCTCGCAGGTCTACGAAGCACGCATCTGGCGGGTAATCAACGACAACGGCGACGCCACGCTTGCTCACGAGTTCCGGTGGGTAAACGGCATGGATGCGGTCGAACTCACGCTCCGTGCGTACACAGAAGAACCTGGAGCACCCACGCGATGGGCAAACTACGTGGCATACGAGCAGCATGTTTCCTCAGGCGAGGGAACTCAGCCCAATCACAACAGAACCTCACAAATCACCGCTATCGAATACATTGAAGAAGATTCAATGTACGGAAACATGGTCGTCGTCGACCAGCTATTCAAGGAAAGTGTAAATAGCCATGACTGAAACTAAATTCAAATTTCATTCATCTGTGAACTCAATTCCCGTCATCAGACCTTCGGCAGCAACTAGCAAAAACGCCACCAGCGTAAGAAACAATGGCAGCAACGAATTGAGCAGCTTCCTGGCAGATAGCACACCAGTGACATTGGATTATTTTGCCGCCGACACATTCTCAGGAGAAATGCGCCTCACAATTGAAACGATGACAGCTCTGGTTTTTGGAGAACAAGACAGATCCGAGGGCCAACCAAGAGAAATCGAATTACAGATTGACCCCACAACAGGAAGACCAATAATACCGGCGACAATGATAAAAGGGATGATTGCAAATGCTTACGAACGAATGACCGCATCTCGCTTTAGAGTATTTGGGGACCATAGCGACACACTCACTTATCGCGCAGACCCTGCCGCAGCAAACAATCTGATCCCAATTCGTCTGGATAGCGAATACGAAAGCGGAACGCATAGAGGCACCCTACTATATGGACCCAACAACGCGCGATTCGCCAAGGTGTACACATTCGATGGTAGTAGAAAGCTGAATACCAACCTTGAAATTAAGCATAATAATCAGGTCTGGTTTCAGGCGGTGCAAATCGACTCAACCTATGTAGTTACTGCAATTTGGGACGACGAACGTAGCACATACAAGCGCCTTGAACTCCAAAGAAGATAGCGGCTAAAATTACTCAAGACAATGATGCAGACTCCCGAACTGATAGAGAGTTAAATACTCGTCAGAACATGGAAAGCGGATACAAAGGCTGGTTCTACGCAACAACTCCAGATGATTTACTCAAAACCAACGAAAGAATATTCAGCACAAAGAACTCTGAACGCATATTCTTTGACGACAGCTCATCGCAACCGAAGATCAACATCCAACCAGAAATCGCCGCAACATATGATCGCGTAATACTCTCCTATGCCTACAATAGCGAAAAAGGAGCGAGGCGCCCCAAGAATGCAAGCCGCTTCGTGCATGAGCGCAATAATAGCGGCCTGACCGAAGAGATCAACCACAACGGACTCCTGGCTTATGCTCGTTTGGATAGCGACAATACCATCATTGAGATACTTCCCACAGAGGTTGGTCGTCGCAATTATCCGTGCGCACCCCGAGATCTCGCTAAGGCACAGCAGATACTCCCAGCTTCGAAAGCGGACGAAGCATCACCAGCAGATCGCCTCTTCGGATTTACAGCAGAACAGATTCCAGACACCACTTCCAACACTGCTGCACTGAAAGGGCGCATTACTATCTCATCCGTTTCAACCGACAGCGTTCAAATCCAAAGCAGGAAACGCCCAGTGTTGCACCCCCTTTTATCCCCTAAAAATCATCAGCGAGACGCTTCCTTACAGACTCGAATGGAAAGCTGATTAGTGGAAGGGATCGCCCACGCTATTACTCAATGGGAGACATGCTTGGCGCCGCCGCTTACCCATTTCGCTCTCAAGATCTTGAGAGTCGTGACGGATTTTTAAAGCGTGCAACTTATGAGCATTACAAGGATTCCATCAGCGACAATAATATTGATACGTCAAATATTCGAGTTCAAACACACACATCAACGCATGGATACCCTCTAAACAGACATTCGATTGCACACTTAGATTCGAAAGGCTCTCAACTTCGGAACTTCGCGCGCTCATCCTAATCGTAAATTCCGAGCAACTCGGCGCATGGGCAAGCGGTTCACACAGCAAACAAACGGCTTACCTGCGCATGGGAACAGGAAAGGCACTTGGCCTTGGCATCGTTAAAGTCGATTGTCGCAAGTATTCGATATATAGAACCTTCAGGCAGGATACGGATCACTGGGGTCTCGTTGATGACTATAGGGACCTTGATGGATGCTTCGGAGCTCCGAGCGAATTACTCGCCGACGCTAATTCAGGTTGGGACTATCACTCGTTCATTGAGCAGGCACAAGAGTTTTACAAACTGCTTGCTCAGACAGTTTCAGCAAAGGCATTCATGCGTTCTTGCGTCGGATATTCGGACGAACATCCCGTTCGTTATATGCATCTCAATGAAAATAAATGGAATAATGAAACAGATAATAAGAGCGGCCGTTCAAAGAAAGGGCACGCTTTAGCACCCACATCTTTGGCTGACGATAACTGGGAGAAACCTATGTCAGTCGGCAGAAGACCGTAGCATACGCTTAAGTCATACACCCGTATGGGCTACACGATCCGTGTACCCCACCAACGCTAGCCCTCACCACACTCCCCGGCACAGCCCCACGTCGTCCAGTGCTATGGCCGCGCCGAGTATGTCGGCGTGGTCGGCGCAGGATGAGCAGATGGGGTAGATGTGGATGACGTCTTCGGCATCGGAGATGAGGGCGGCCAGAGACGAGCGAACGTGCGCCAGCGTGGCGGAGTCGAGGCGGAGTTGGAACACGGATTCTTGGATGCGGTAGCCCCAGGATTCCAGTGTTTTGGCGACGCGCAGCCGCCGCTTATTGTCGGCGATGTCGTAGGCGATGATGTAGATCATCGCCAGGCGACCCCGCTCCACTGGTAGTCGGGTTCGGCGATGGCGCGCGCCAGCATCTGCGCGGAGTGGGCGATGTGCCTGCGCCACGATCCCGAGTATCCGGGGAGCGCGCCGGTGACGGATCGCTGGCAGGCGGCCTCGTACGCGTCGACGAGGATTTTCTTGCCGTCGCTGCCCAGCCACACTCCCCCGGCCTCGGCCTCGACGACGCCGTGTTCGGGCCGGAGCTTGCGCGTGCGCAGGAGAGCCATGACTGTCTGGTCGACCAGGAGTGGGCGGAACTGTTCCATGAGGTCCAGCGCCAGGCTGGGCCGCTTGTCGGTGGGCGCGTGCGCGACGCCGAGGGACGGTTCGAGCCCGGCGGCGTGGAGCGCGCCGACGCACTCGGACAGGAGGATGGCGTACCCGTAGGACAGGGCGGCGTTGGGTAGGTCGCGGGGTGGGCGTCGGCTGCGCCCGTCGAAGGTGACGTCGGCGGGCACGCACGCGGCGAGCGCGTCGAAGTAGGCGGTGGAGCACGCGCCCTCGATGCCCATGATTTCGTCGAGTGTGCGCGCGCCCGCGAGGGAGCGCCGCCAGGCGTGCATGTGCGCGGTCGTGTCGGCGACGTGCACGGTTTCGTCGCGTCGGGCGATGCGGGTGAGAACGTGGATTTGGCCGCGGATTTTCGCGCCAATGAGGCTGGCGGCCAGGCGGACGCGCCGCTCATGATCGCCGGTGAGGGCCACTTGCGCGAGAAGCTGGCTGGCGTGCGCTCCCCTGTTCGCGCCGATGAGGGTGCCCTGGTACGAGCCGCGCCGCGACAGGCACACGACGTCGACGCCGCTGCGCATCGCCCACGAACGCGCGCCGGCAGACAGGCCGACGTTCCCGGACAGGACGATGCGCGTGACGCTGTTTTTGGGCAGGGACGTCGCGGGCAGCGAGCCGGGCGCGTCGACGAGGACGCGGCCCGCTTTGACGTGGACGCGTGCGCCGTCGCGGCCGACGTAGAGGATGCGATCGGCTTGGCCGGTGGGTTCGTCGCTTGGCTTGGCGGTCCACGGGTCGATGCCGACGCTCGCGAGGGCTTTCTCCTCGTCAACGTACTGGGTCGTCAGGTCGGTGACGCGCGCGCCCGTGTTGATGGCCGCGGCGGCAACGGTGTCGATGGCGTCGGCCAGGCGCTCCTCGGTTGGCGCCGCGAGCATGAGGGTGGTTCCGACGCGGGAGTAGCGCAGGCCTCGCCCGGTGGCGTACCTGTCAAGGTCGAGCAGGGCGGCGTCGGCGAGCACGCTCGCGATCGGGTTGGGGTCCGAGGCCCGGGCGAGTTCGTCGATAATGGTGGTGTCGGTGTCGGGCAGGCCCAGTGCCGAGAGTGCCGCGACGGTCACGAGGCCTGGGTCGGCTAGGCGGATGGTGGCTCGCGCCAGGTGGTGGTTGCCATGGTCGTAGTCGTCGACAACTCCCCTGCTGAATGCGTCGTGTCCTGCGCGCGTGTCGTCGTAGGTGCCGTGGGGGCGTTCTGCGGTGAGGCGGCGTTCGAGGGTTTCGCGCACTGATTCGGCCAGGAGCGCCCGGGTGATGGGGTTCGCCGTCGTGAGAGTGTTCGTGTCAAGTGCGCCGATGCGTGGCGGCACCCAGTCGCTCGCGGCGAGGAGGCGGAGCTGCTCATCGGTGAGGCTTCCCTGCGTGGGGGTGTCCGAGCTGGTGGGGTCCGGGTGTGCTGTGAGGAGTCTGCGTCTGGCGCGAGTGAGGGCCTCGGGGCTGGTTGCTTCTCTCAGGGACGAGGCCGTGGCAGGTGTCGTCATTGTCTGTCCTTCCACTCAACAACCTTGCGGTTACTCTACAAGTGTGAAGCGTTATGGCGGAGCGACACGCCGACGGTGGCGGCGATTTCCGGGACAGCGTCGGCCCCGCAGGCGTTCTGCGGCGATGCGAGCAGTCGCAACGAAAAGTCTGGTAATCTGGCCTCGTGCTTGCTGGTCGGAGGGGTGCTTTTTCGGCCACTGGCGATCCGGTACGACGTTTTCCCTGGCCACAGGGGGTACGACACGCCGGACAGTCAGAAAGCACCGAGCGCCAAAAGGTGCATTAAGACTGACTCAAACTCGCTCCCCAAGACTCGACGGTACGCGGTCAGAAAGCACCGAGCGCCAAAAGGTGCATTAAGACCGTACTGGTAGCCCCACTTAGTGGTATCGAGCTTGTTGCGTCAGAAAGCACCGAGCGCCAAAAGGTGCATTAAGACGTGGTGGCGTGGCGCGCTCGTTCGTCGCTGCTGTTTACGCGTCAGAAAGCACCGAGCGCCAAAAGGTGCATTAAGACTTCTGAATAGCCGTTGCGGCATGTACTGCGGTTACACGGTCAGAAAGCACCGAGCGCCAAAAGGAGCATTAAGACGTAAAGCACATGAGCGTCGTATGCGTATCCCTCGACAATCGGTCAGAAAGCACCGAGCGCCAAAAGGTGCATTAAGACAGCTTGTCGACCACCTACTGGAGGATGTCCCTCTTCTGTCAGAAAGCACCGAGCGCCAAAAGGTGCATTAAGACAGGGAGACGACCTTATTCTCAATAGACTTACCCACGAATAGTCAGAAAGCACCGAGCGCCAAAAGGTGCATTAAGACCCCCAATACGGCGACGTCGCAGCGCTCGCGGCTATCGAGTGGTCAGAAAGCACCGAGCGCCAAAAGGTGCATTAAGACTGGCGATAAGACCGTGACTGGCGCAAATGTTCACACATGGTCAGAAAGCACCGAGCGCCAAAAGGTGCATTAAGACAGGCCGCGACGTATACGCTCGTGCTCAGCCGCGGCAGGTCAGAAAGCACCGAGCGCCAAAAGGTGCATTAAGACTTAGTCGACTTCATCGCGAACGCAGTTACGGCGTTTGTCAGAAAGCACCGAGCGCCAAAAGGTGCATTAAGACGAACCGAATATCTTTTCCGGCCGGCAAATCATCGGCGTCAGAAAGCACCGAGCGCCAAAAGGTGCATTCAGACGAGGACGTGTCCTAGGCTCTTGAGACGCTTCTGAAGAGTCAGAAAGCACCGAGCGCCAAAAGGTGCATTAAGACGTACCTTAACCTGCTCCGGCGGGTACGTGATGCACACCTGTCAGAAAGCACCGAGCGCCAAAAGGTGCATTAAGACTCATGATGCGCGCGCGCCGACTTCCCTGCTTGTAGACCTGGTCAGAAAGCACCGAGCGCCAAAAGGTGCATTAAGACGTCACCCCGCGAGACATAACCACCGTGACTCTCGAGGCCCGTCAGAAAGCACCGAGCGCCAAAAGGTGCATTAAGACTGTTGAAAAAACCTCGTCGGTCAGTGGAGCGTTCTTCTGAAGTCAGAAAGCACCGAGCGCCAAAAGGTGCATTAAGACCTTTCCTACGTGCGCCGCTCGTTTTGTTGTGCTAGTCAGAAAGCACCGAGCGCCAAAAGGTGCATTAAGACTGGCACTCGGGGCCCTCGAGGACGCTGCCCTCGAATGGTCAGAAAGCACCGAGCGCCAAAAGGTGCATTAAGACCACTGAGCCGAGTCCTCCCCGTCGCGCTCACCGTAGACCGGTCAGAAAGCACCGAGCGCCAAAAGGTGCATTAAGACCACTGAGCCGAGTCCTCCCCGTCGCGCTCACCGTAGACCGGTCAGAAAGCACCGAGCGCCAAAAGGTGCATTAAGACGGTAGATACGCTGCCCTTGCAGGTGGCTACTACGACGAGTCAGAAAGCACCGAGCGCCAAAAGGTGCATTAAGACTGAAACACGTCGAGAAGCAATCGAACAACAGCTTCGTCAGAAAGCACCGAGCGCCAAAAGGTGCATTAAGACCGGCCTTCTTCAGGCGGTACAGCGCTGCCTTAATGTCAGAAAGCACCGAGCGCCAAAAGGTGCATTAAGACTGGTAGTGTTGCCTGTTTCCACATGCTTGACCCCAAGTGTCAGAAAGCACCGAGCGCCAAAAGGTGCATTAAGACTCCTCCTCGAACTCGCCAGCGTCGTACCGCTTCTTGATGTCAGAAAGCACCGAGCGCCAAAAGGTGCATTAAGACTCAACGCCGCCGACATGACAACCTCCCCAACCGGCGCGCGTCAGAAAGCACCGAGCGCCAAAAGGTGCATTAAGACATACCCAAACCAACGCCCATGCGTGGTTTGGGTACTAGGGTCAGAAAGCACCGAGCGCCAAAAGGTGCATTAAGACTTACCTGCGCGCTCTCGGTTGTTTACTTGTGTGGTAGGTCAGAAAGCACCGAGCGCCAAAAGGTGCATTAAGACCAAACGCACAGCACTACCACTCACCTGCACGCCACTGAGTCAGAAAGCACCGAGCGCCAAAAGGTGCATTAAGACCGGGGCAACCGCGCATGATAAACAAATTCCTCATGGAAGAGTCAGAAAGCACCGAGCGCCAAAAGGTGCATTAAGACCGGGTGCTCAATTCGCCCATCCGGTGGTATTCAAGTCCGTCAGAAAGCACCGAGCGCCAAAAGGTGCATTAAGACGCCAGATCCAGCGACCCCTTGAGGCCACCGCCCAGGATGTCAGAAAGCACCGAGCGCCAAAAGGTGCATTAAGACCAGTAACGAACGCGCGGCGGGGAAGTTCCTTGCCGTTGTGCGTCAGAAAGCACCGAGCGCCAAAAGGTGCATTAAGACTTTCGGTCTTCGGGCGGGCGTTTCCCTCCCGATGACAGTCAGAAAGCACCGAGCGCCAAAAGGTGCATTAAGACTCAGTGAGGCCCTGCGACTGGCACTCGGCGGCGAGGGGTCAGAAAGCACCGAGCGCCAAAAGGTGCATTAAGACCACAGATTACAGCCTACTAGGTAGCGCTTTCTAACCAATAGTCAGAAAGCACCGAGCGCCAAAAGGTGCATTAAGACGACGAACCAACCCTGGCTGCCAAGCGGGGCCATGCTCACGTCAGAAAGCACCGAGCGCCAAAAGGTGCATTAAGACTTCTCGAGGGTGAGTTCTTTGCCTGCGTACTTCACTTGTGTCAGAAAGCACCGAGCGCCAAAAGGTGCATTAAGACTGGGTGTGGTGGTTCGGGGATCAGACACTTCGATGTCAGTCAGAAAGCACCGAGCGCCAAAAGGTGCATTAAGACCGGCCACAACCGATGACCAGACGGCGAATACCTGGGACCGTCAGAAAGCACCGAGCGCCAAAAGGTGCATTAAGACTTGGGCCTGATGACGTTCGCTATATGAAGCTTCTTGGTCAGAAAGCACCGAGCGCCATAAGGTGCATTAAGACCACTGCCACTCGAAGTCGAACGTCGATCCCTTTTCGTCGTCAGAAAGCACCGAGCGCCATAAGGTGCATTAAGACCAGGATGGCGAACATAATTTCCACTGTCTGAATAATGAGTCAGAAAGCACCGAGCGCCATAAGGTGCATTAAGACCCCTCAATAGAAAATCTTTTTGTACCATCGTTATAACTGTCAGAAAGCACCGAGCGCCATAAGGTGCATTAAGACTCGATACGATCCGTCGACATCCGGTCGAGATACGCGAGGTCAGAAAGCACCGAGCGCCATAAGGTGCATTAAGACTCGAGGAGCTCGCCAAGGCCGGCGTGTCGACCACTGATAGTCAGAAAGCACCGAGCGCCATAAGGTGCATTAAGACTGACATAATCCCAGTTCGGCGTGCCCTCGAGGAGGGATGGTCAGAAAGCACCGAGCGCCATAAGGTGCATTAAGACGACCAGTTGGTGTCGGTCACTGCGCTATTGACTGCCATTGGGTCAGAAAGCACCGAGCGCCATAAGGTGCATTAAGACACATGACGAACAGGGCGACGAGGGCAATGAGGATGAGTCAGAAAGCACCGAGCGCCATAAGGTGCATTAAGACCCGAGGTAGAATGGGGGCAATAGATCCCCGGTCTGGCCTCGTCAGAAAGCACCGAGCGCCATAAGGTGCATTAAGACTGCATTAGTCAAGCTCCCGCGCAATAACAGTCGCGTGTCAGAAAGCACCGAGCGCCATAAGGTGCATTAAGACTTAGGCAGCGTGCCAGTACCCATGACCGCGCCACTAGGTCAGAAAGCACCGAGCGCCATAAGGTGCATTAAGACCGACGAGGGCACGCTTGATACCGCTGTCGCGACCCATCGTCAGAAAGCACCGAGCGCCATAAGGTGCATTAAGACTACCAGTAACCTCGCACTCAAAGGTAACGGTCGGCGGGCGGTCAGAAAGCACCGAGCGCCATAAGGTGCATTAAGACAACCAAAGGCCGGCGTTTTTCGGCTGAGACCGAGAACAGTCAGAAAGCACCGAGCGCCATAAGGTGCATTAAGACAGATTGAGCAAGTGTTGCTGGTCGGTTGTACCCAACGTGGGGTCAGAAAGCACCGAGCGCCATAAGGTGCATTAAGACGTGCTGTTACTCCAATCAGCAAGGACGCGAACGTAAGAAGTCAGAAAGCACCGAGCGCCATAAGGTGCATTAAGACGCGCAGTTCAGGGTCGCGGGTCAGATTGCCAGTGATGTCAGAAAGCACCGAGCGCCATAAGGTGCATTAAGACTTGTCGCCTAATTTCCGCCAACAGGTGAAGTCGTTTGCGGTCAGAAAGCACCGAGCGCCATAAGGTGCATTAAGAAACCCCAACGCGATCAGCGTTGGCGAGACTTCTTCTCTGGTCAGAAAGCACCGAGCGCCATAAGGTGCATTAAGACGAACGGCACCTTCTTCCACGACTTGTGAGCCTTCAGCGTCAGAAAGCACCGAGCGCCATAAGGTGCATTAAGACGTCAAACTGACAGCGCCGCTGGCATCCTGCCACGCTCCGTCAGAAAGCACCGAGCGCCATAAGGTGCATTAAGACGAGCGGGAGTCCACGACCCAGAATGTGCCGTGCCTGTGTCAGAAAGCACCGAGCGCCATAAGGTGGCGGTGTCAATGGGTGATAGCAATGAGTTCGTTGAATGCTTCTGTTGGGGTGCGGTAGCCGAGGGTGGCTCTGGGGCAGTTGTTCAGTTCGTAGGCGATGGCGTCGAGGTAGGGTTGGTGGCTGGTGATGGGGGTTCCTTTGGGCAGGTAGCGGCGGATGAGTCGGTTGGTGTTTTCGTTGGTTCCTCTCTCCCAGGGGCTGTGGGGGTGAGCGAAGAACACGTCCACGCCGGTGCCTGGGGTGAGGCGCTGGTGGCGGGCCATTTCCCGGCCTTGGTCCCAGGTCAGTGTGCGCATCGCCCCGTCGGGCAGGCCCTGGATGCGGCGTGTGAGCGCGCCGGACCTGGTCTGCTTTGCGTCCCAGGGGCAGGGCGACGATGATCAGGTAGCGGGTGGTGCGCTCAACCAGGGTCGCGCACGCGCTGGCCCCGTCTTGGCCGATGATCAGGTCGCCTTCCCAGTTACCCGGGATTTTCCGATCAGAAATGTCAGGGGCGCTCGTCAATCAGCCGCATCCCAACGATGGGGGGTTTGCGCCCGCCCGCTGGGGGTTTCTTGCGCATCCACCGGCGCGAGGGCAAGCAAATGCCGTGCTCGATGAGCGTCTTCTTGGGGTGGGCGTCAATCCACGTGTCGATCGCCTCATGGCTGATCGTGTGACCCTGGGCGTCGGGGGAAGTATCCATGGAGGGCAGTGTGCCACACGCTTCGGCGCGCAAGCGCCCGCTGATCTGGCGGGGAGTGTGTCCCTGGGACAAATCAGCGATCACACGGCGGCGAAGGATCTCGTCGCAATCCAACAGGCGCTTCTTCGGGCGACGCCTGGCCGCGCGGGCCGCCTTGTCGGCTTCCTCGGCCCGATACTGCCCATCAGGGCCCGTATGGCGGGCGATCTCACGGCACACCACCGAGGGGCTACGCCCAATCATGTGAGCGATACGCGTCTGGGACAAGCCCACATTCACCCCCGCCATGATCGCCGCGCGATCCCGGGCACCAAGCATCCGACGACACCCCATGATCAGCCTCCAAACAGCATCACCGCTACACGAAAATTGCTTACACCCTATGACACCGCCGGTGCATTAAGACACGGGTCCGCCGTGATCGCGGCCATGCAGGCGCGCCTCGTCAGAAAGCACCGAGCGCCATAAGGTGCATTAAGACGTGAGCGAGTTTGTGATCGGCGTTGTTCATGGTCGTATTGCGTCAGAAAGCACCGAGCGCCATAAGGTGCATTAAGACCTGACGTTCCAAATCATCAGCAACACGATTCATACGACGGGTCAGAAAGCACCGAGCGCCATAAGGTGCATTAAGACGGTTCATCAGATGTCTTCGGGGCTGTAGTTATCTTCGGTCAGAAAGCACCGAGCGCCATAAGGTGCATTAAGACGGAGACGCCTTACCGTAAGCATCCAAGAACCCAAACACGTCAGAAAGCACCGAGCGCCATAAGGTGCATTAAGACCCAATTAACAGGGGCTGTCGATGCTAAAACCAACCCCGTCAGAAAGCACCGAGCGCCATAAGGTGCATTAAGACATCTTTAAGATGTTCTTCCCGTAGTGGGTGTTGACTCCCTGTCAGAAAGCACCGAGCGCCAAAAGGTGCATTAAGACCCGGACAAACCACCTGCCCCACCTGCGGCCTCACACGCCAGAAAGCACGGAGCGCCTGAGCACGAACACAAAATGCCCACTCACGCCACACCGCACACGTGAACCGCCCAGCGCTAAGCCAACTCCACACCCGCCGCAGACACGAGACACCACGCCCGACCACACCCAAACCGATCGACCCACCCGCTAGACGAACATACCATCGAACCCTATCAGTCGATTACACAGCCCCACATATCATCTTGTTTGACGAGGTGGGGGTCCATTTGTGGGGGTGGGTGCACGTTCGTGCGTGTGAGGTGGGAGAATGTCCGACTGTAGTTACAACGTATTCTTATTGTTATGCGTTGTCTTCGCACGTACTCTTGCGTGATAACAGGGCACACTGCCGACGATGGTGGTGCGCCAGAGGACACCTCGTTGTGGAGGTTGAGAGACCATGATGGTTCCGCCGTTGTCTGAGCGTCCCGTCACCGAGGAGGACGAGGAGCAATTCCGCAGGGAGTGCGCTCCGCGTAAGTACACGCTGCGCCAGCGGTGGGCCAACCACCGGGCGCAGGCACGACGCAATCGGCCTGCGGGAGCGAAGGCTCGGGTGCGAGCGTGGATGGACGCCGACATCGTGGACTGGGGCATCCGAGCATCCATCACCCTGCTCATCATCGCAGGCTTGTACGCCATCTACACCAACGGCGTCACCAACGGCTGGTGGCCAGCATGGGGCGACAAACCCACCACAGCCGCCACGCCCACCACCAGGCCCGCACCCACCGCACCCGCCACAGTCCCCACCGAGGCGGCGATGTCCGGCGGCTACCAAATCGGCCCCGACGGCGTCCTCGTACGCCCCGCCGAACACGCAGCATCCACCTACACCAAACCAGAACTACCAGAAGAAGCCAAACAAAACACAGAAAGAGGAGCAGAACTCGCAGCAGAGTACCTCCTCGACACACTCTCCTACGCGTGGAACACCGGAGACACACAACCATTCGTAAACATCACACAACCTGGAGAAGAATTCCGAGAGAGCCATATCAAGAGTATCAACACTCTTTACGCTAATGGCTGGATGTACGGCAATAAAGCGACCATCACAAACATAGTGTCGGTGCTCCCAGTTTCCGTCGAGGATTGGGATGTTGAACCAAATACTATCACAGTGATATTCGATGGTACTGTAAACAATGGTATCTCATGTATTGGACAACGGATAGTCGACAAGAGTCTTGACATGCCAGTTAGTTACGCATTTTTCATGACCTGGAAAGACGGCGCATGGATTTCAACGGGGGGAGCTGTTTACGGTGCTGAGTAGAAATTACTACATATCACTCATTAAGTATTCTCTCACTATCCTAATCTGCGCCCCTCTTATGGCAACAATTGCAACTGAAACACTTGCTCAACAAATCGACAATTGTACCGACGATGTCGGAATACAGTTGGGAATTTGCATAAATACCAACAATGACACACTGAATGTGTTGGTTCAGCAACAAAAGCAGGAACAATCCCTGGGGCAAATTTCGAATAAGGATTCGTCGTCTGTGGATGCTCAGCGTAGTCAAAAGACGGCTGATTCTGTGCCTGATCCTCGCGCATTGGCGTATGAGGAGTGGGCGCGATGCAAGGCGTCAGCTCCAGGAACGGGACCTAAGGGCAACGCTGCCTCCAGTACGAACTACGACGACGCGTGTCCTCTCCCTCCAGCAGCACAGCACGGCAACGACCACGACCAAGACCCCGGACGCCAGCCCACGACGGAAGACATTCTCTACGCCGCAGCCACCATCATCCACGCCGACGGGGCCGGAATCCATAAACTTCCCCCCGACGTGTCATATACGAACAGATTCATTCCCACAATCGTCTCGGTCACGAACCCTACCCAGACCCACGTGATTAATCTGTTGGGCCGCGATATTACGATCACGTTGACCGCGACGAACTATGAGTATTCCTGGGGTGATGGGACCCCCAACACGGTGACCACCTCCCCGGGCCTGGCGTGGGAGAAGGGCATCGACCCGAACAATGACCCGCGTCTCATCCGCCACTACTACACGCCCCCACAAGGCTGGCGCTCCATGCTCGATGGCCCCTACCCCCACGAAAACCGCGAAATCACCCTCACCACCACCTGGAGCGGCACAGCTACGAACCCATTCACCGGAGACACCCAGACGATCAACGGCCTGGTCACCACCACCGAAACAACAGGCCCCTTCCCCCTATCCCACCTCGTCATAAACAACACCGACACCTGGGAAGAAAAACAAGGCCACTAAGCAGCCCTGGTGTTTCACGGGACGCGCCCGTGAAACACCAGCGGGCCACCAACACGAGAGAGACCCGAGTAGCCACGACCGAAGCGTCCGGACTGGTCGATACCCACGACGAGTCATCTCCTGGGATCGTCTTCATCGTCGAGGGGACGTGAGTTCAGGGCGTGCTCATACGCGTACAGGACGGCCTCGTCGGTGAGCCTGTCGCGCCCGAAATGCTTTCGAGCGCTGGCATGAAGCCTAGGCGACATGGGTCCATTCGCGCACTGCCGCGCGAATCGCGTCAGAACGGCTACCAATCCCTTCCAAGGCGGCGCGTTCCATCAACGCCTTCAACGTCTGCTCATCCAGACGTACCGTCACGGCGACGCCCGGCCCCTTCCCCACCGGAGGACGCCCCGGGCGCGGAGCCGGCAACTCAGCCAGGTCATACCCGCGCTCGGCCTCATCAGCCCACGCCTGAATCTGCTCATCAGTCACAGGAACTCCGCGAAGAAGACGCTCACTCATAGCGAATATCGTATACGAAATTCATCTGTCGCACCACGATGTCGACTCCACCACGACCGACGACAGCTCCCCTCCCCCACGCCCACGCGGCCGCGTCAGCGGAAAGGTCGGAGATGCGCGCTCTGCACCCCTCCCCCACGCGCGCGGGGCCGCGCACGAGAGCTCGTGCGCGGCCCCGTTTCGTCCCAGCCGGAAACCGTCAGCCAGAATCCGTCAGCCGACATCCGCCAGCCGGAATCCGTCAGGCTACCGACTCACGTCAGCAGGTGGCCGCTGCGATCAAACACGTAGCGCTTGCCGTCGATCCAACGCGGGCCCGTCACCATGGCTCCCGACGAGGACAGGTAGTACGTGTACCCGCCCTCCGTCAGCCAGCCCGTGCGCATCGCTCCCGACGAAGGATCGAAGTAGTACCAGGTGCCGCGAATCCTCGCCCAGCCCAGCGCCTGAGCGCCGTCACGCCCGTAGTAGGACCACTGGTCGCCCTCGCGGTACCAGCCGGTCACCACGTATCCGCGCGCGTCGAAACGGTAGACCTTCCCGTCGATGCGCAAGCGCACGCTCACCGGGAACGTCCCGTCCGTGTACCGCCACCACTTGCCGGCCCGGCTGTACACCCAGCGCCCAGCCCCGGCCTCGTCAACCGAGGAACCCCCAGAATCGGACCCCTCGACCGTCACCGTGACCTCCGCGCTCGCGTCGTCGTCGGCGCGCGCATCGTTATTGCGCCCGAACGCCTCAACGCGCACCGTCGTCTGGCCGCTCAGCGACGCACCCGCCACGGGATGCGACACGTCCACGCCATCGGCCTGCAGCGTCACACCCGAGCCCGAAAACTCGCCGCTCCCCTGCACGGTCGCCACCTCGTGGCCGCCCACCAGCAGGCGAGCCGACGTCACCGGCCCGGTCACGCCCACGCGCAAGGACACGGGCCCGGACACGGTCTGCCCGGACAGCGGCGCCCACGTCGACCCGTCCGCCGAGTACTCGACCTCGCCCACGACGGGGCGCGCCTGATCCTTGAGCACCGCATCCAAGACGCTCGGCATGCCCGCGCCCCGATACTCGCGCTCCCCCTCGGGAGCGGCCATCCGCCCCCAATTCGACGCGGAACCCGCCTGCTTGCGGGCCAGCTCCACGATCTGGGCGGAGTCCATCTCCGGGTGCACCTGCCGCAGCGTCGCGATCGTGCCCGCCGCCACCGGGGCAGCCATCGACGCGTCCCGAGCGACCCCGGCATCGCCGCCCAGCCAGGTGGGCCTCGTCGTGAACACGTTCTCACCGGGCGCCGCGAAAGCGACACTCGTCATGCCCCAGTTCGACGTCCACGCGTGCTCGAGCGCCCCCGTTCCCGGGTCAGCCTGGTCCACCAGGCGCAGCGTCGACACGGCCAGCGTGTTCGGCATCATCGCAGGAGCCATGACGCCGCCGAGCGTGTCACGCTGGAACGGCGCCCACGCGTCAATCGGCGAGGACGCATCCGTCTTCGGCGGATTATCCAAATCGATACCACTGGCCCCGGCGTCCACCACGTTAATGACGTCCTTCGACGCCGCGTAGTTGATGCCTCGGCGCACAGCCTCCAGGCCCGCGGCCTGCTCCGGGTCGCCCGGCATCCAGTACTTCCACGGCGAGACCAGGTAGTTGCTCGCCGTCACGGAAATCCCATGATCCGCCGCCCACACGAAGCCGCACACGACGTACTCGGGGTAATACTGCCCGGTGGTCGCCGACGCCACGTTGATCGCCGCGACGTTCAACGTCGGATTCACGCCCGGCACGCCGCTGGCCTCGCCCGTGCCGGCAATCACCCCGGCCGCCTGCGTGCCGACCTCCGCGCGACCCGAGCGCCACGCCTCAGGATCCCGATTCGGCATGCCGTTAGAATTACAGGACACGGACAGGGAATGATCAACCTTCCCCGACAGGTCCCCGACCGTGTCATCCACGCCATCACCCATGACGCCCACCGTCACCGGCGCACGCATAACATCCACGCCCTGCGCGTCGAGGGCACCCACCGCCTGCAAATGCCAGTCCTTCGCATCCGGCGGGGTCGGGTAAACACCGCCCACGTGGGGGCCCTCCGGCACCGGCGGCTTCTCCTCAACACTCGGGTATGCGGGTGCCCCAAGCTCCTGGGACACGATAGCCTCGTTGCCCACGACGGGAGCCTGACGGGTCGGCCCCACCGAATGGAAGGAAATCCCCGAATCCGCCAGCGCGAACCCCAGGTCCATCGCGAAGGCAGCCGACGAGGACTGGACGAAGAACGTGTGCAAAGCCGGGTAGGACTCCAACACCATTCCGCCCAGCAACGAGGCCTGGTAGAGGGCGCGCTGGAACGTGGCCTCATCCGCGTCGGCGGCCAGGTTCACCGCATAGTTCTGGGGCATCTGCGCGCTCGTGCGAGGCACGGACATGATGCCCGGCGGCACAGGATCGACAGGGACGACACCGCTGCCCTCCCCCGGGTCGGGCTCCGGCTCCGGCGTGGGCACAGCGCCCGGGTCACGAGCGACCGTGAACGACACGGAACGACTCACGTCATCGTCAGCGTGCCGGTCCGCGTTGACGCCGAGCGCGCTGACCTGAACGCGGGCCATCACGTACTCCTCGCCCTCGGGGATGAGGGAAGCGAGATCCACGTCGTCGACCGTCACGGTCGTCGGCTCATCAAAGTAGCCGCCGCCACCGGGCGCATGCGCCTGCGCCACGCCCGCGACGTCCACACTCAACATGCTCAGGGGCGAGCGCGCCGACACGCGCACGCTCACGCGACCGGCAGGAACCACCTCGTCACGCAGATTCGTCCACTCTCCCCCGCCCACGCGGTACTCGACCATGCCGAGCGTCGGCTGCGCCTGATCGTAGACCACCGCGTTCCTCGCACTCAGGAAGCCACGGCCTCGATACTCGTTGTTATCCGCCGGCAGCGCGAGCCTCCCGTACTCGTAGGCCCCCTGCTTGCGCATCAGGTCGGCGATCTGCTCGCCCACCAGCGCGGGGTGGGTCGACTTCACGAGCGCGGCGACGCCACTCACGTGCGCGGCAGCGACCGCCGTCCCCGACATATACCCGTAGTTCGAGGGGACCATCAGGTTCGGGAACGTCGAGTAGATGTCCCGTCCAGGCGCGGCGAAATCGACGCGCATGAAGCCGTAGTTGGAGGTGTCCGTTCTCTTCAGGGTCGCCCGGAGCGGCTCCGCGTCCGGGTCCACCATCTCGAGCGCACTCACCACGGCGACGCCCCCGACCATCGCGGGCACCATCGTGGCCCCCTCGACGTTACGATTCTCAATCGGCGTCGAGTCCGTGGGCGACGAACTGTCCACGGTCGTCGCATCGAGGTCCAGGCCATCGTCCCCAGCGCCCGACAACACGGTCAGTCCGCGCTCCTGCGCAGTGTAGATCGCGCGCACCGCGGCCTCCATGCCCGCGGCCTGCTCGGGGTCGTCAGCCTTCCAGAACCGCCACGGGTCCATCTGGAAGGAATTGTGGACGATGTCCACGCCATGGTTCACGGCCCAGTCGTAGGCGCACACGAGGTACTCGGGGTACAAACGCCCCTTGTCATTGACGGCTTTGATGGACACGAGGGTCGCATCCGGCGCGATACCATCGATACCAATGTCGTTATGGTTGGCGGCGATGATTCCGGCGATGTGCGTGCCGTGAATACCGTTGTAGCGCAGCGCCTCCTCGCCCACGTTGGGGATTCCGTTGACATCACAGGACACGGACCTGGACGTATCAACCCGGCCCGCCAAGTCGGGCTGCTCGACGTCGATACCCGTGTCGATGACGCCGACGGTGACGGGCGCGCGCGGCACCTCCACCTCGGCGGCGCCCCGCGCGTCCATGGCCTCGGCCCCCCAGTTAGTGGTAGGGAAAGGATCAGGGACGTTCGGGTCGGGCATGGTCAGGCCCGTGGGCGCCGCTGCTGGCGCCGAGCCGGGCGCCTCTGCGGGCGCCGAGCCGGGGGCCGCCGGCGGAGTTTGGTCCGTCGCCCGCTCGGACTCGGGGACCGCGGCCACGCGAGTCGGGCCGATCGAATGGACCGCGATGCCGTGCTCCCTCAGGACCGCGTTCAGGTCCGGCGAGAACGAGGCCGACTCACTCTGAGCGAAGACGGTGTGCAATCCGGGGTACTGAGTCAGGAGGGTTCCCCCGACGCTGGGGAGGAGTTCAATGACGCGCGCCATCGCGTTCTCGTCGGAAAGCTGGGAGAGGTTGATGGCGTAATTCATGAGACCCGCGCTGGATCGGGCGGGCGCGACCAGGCTGGGGGCGTCCTCAGCTCTGGTGGACGGGGCGGTCATCGTAGCGACGCTCATGGACAGGGCGATCGCTGCGACGACCCCTATGCGTGCAACGTTGCGGCGCATGGTTCCTCGACTTTCACTTGTGCCTGCGCGTGGACAACTTTGTCCATGCAGTAACTATCATCCATACATTTGACAACGCAGACAACTCTAAACATCAATCCCACTAATTACAAGCAGTATCAAGGCATAACAAGCTCAACACTTAACTACACAATTCTCACATAAGCACTACATGTCAGACCGAAATGAAGCAAACTATGACCATCATGTCAGCTACGTGAATCATCCACTTGACTGATCTGCATGAATGCCACACCATCGCCCGCCAGCAAACGCACGCGAAGTCTCCCCCAACAAACCCGAGGAGGCCTCGTCAATACACGCGACTTCAGACCCGCACGACGAGGCAGCATCCCAACAAACCCGAGGAGGCCTCGTCAATAATGGGCGCAGTGCACCGACAGCCACGAAGGAGTGCCCCCTGGAGGAGTGACGTCAACCTTCACCCCACGCCACCACGGCACCCCAGCCACCACCCCATCCACGCACGAAACCCATCTGCGGGCGGCGTGGGCCAGTCGGGTTCGAAGCCGAGGCCTGCCGGAGTTCCGGGAATACGGTCGCCCAGGAAGTACGTGCCCTTGCCATCACAGTGCTCGCCAACGATCGTTCAAGACTCGCCCAGCCCACAATACAGAACTCCCGCTGCCGGATTACGTCTGCAGGCCACGTTTTGCGCAGCCACAAACCAGACAGCGCGACGCCCCCCGCGAACGTGAGCAGCGTCGGCCTCGTCGAAGGAACCACGCTCCCGGGTTTGACACAGCAGGAGGCGGGGTTCGTGGCAGCAGACAGACGCTAGGACCCATTCCAAGGCGCGCCCGGGCAGAACACTGCAGACTGCCGGGCACTGGAGGCACTTGGCGGGTCGGTACGGACTTGGGGTGTCTGGGGAGGGCTTGATGCGCTCGCATCCACAGGGGCACCCTGCGCGCCACCTCATCAGTAGATCCGCTTCGATCATCCACGAATCGAACAAAGGCACACTCAATTCAACCGCACACCATACTGCCCTCGCGAGCACGCCCTCACGCAGAAATGTTCTCACCCGGAGACACCGCCACCTACACACCCCCACCTACACGCCCCCACTTGGAAACGCCGCCACCTACACGCCCCCACGCGGGATCAACACGCGGACACGATTCGGTTGTTGTGAACCACCGCTTCCGCCTCAGCTCAAACTCATTGTTCCGTCGCTCCGCGGCTTCGTTTGCTCCGAGGCGTTGTTGGTGTTGTTTGACGAGGTGGGGGTTCGGTTGTGGGGGTGGGTGCACGTTCGTGCGGGTGAGGTGGGAGAACGTCCGACTGTAGTTACAACGTATTCTTATTGTTATGCATCGTCTCCGCACATACTCTTGCGTGATAACAGGGCACACTGCCGACGATGGTGGTGCGCCAGAGGACACCTCGTTGTGGAGGTTGAGAGGCCATGATGGTTCCACCCCTATCCGAACGCCCCGTCACCGACGAAGACGAGGAGCAATTCCGCCGCGAGTCGGCGCCGCGCAAGTACACCCTGCGCCAAAGGTGGGCCAACCACCGCGCCGAGGTCAAAGCGCGACGCCCCAAGGGCGCCCGGGCCCGCGCCCGCGCCTGGCTGCACGTTGAGCCGTTCTATTGGGGGATGCGCGTGGTCTACGTGGCCCTCGCCGCGGGCGCGGTCTTCGCGGTGTACATCAACGGGGTCGCCGAGGGCTGGTGGCCGGCCTGGGGTGAGAGGCCAACCGTGGCAGCCACCACCCCACCCATCAACTTCACACCCAGTGCCTCGGCCACGGCCTCCACCGAGGCGGCGATGTCGGGCGGATACCAGATCGGCCCAGACGGCGTCCTCGTACGCCCCGCCGAACACGCCGCATCCACCTACACCAAACCAGAACTACCCGAAGAAGCCAAACAAAACACAGAAAGAGGAGCAGAACTCGCCGCAGAACACTATCACGCACTGATGGGATACACCTGGAACACGGGTGATACGTCGGCACTGTTGGGCATGTCAGATCCTGGCTCGACTTTTGCAACCTCTTTCGCCGACGATGTTGCCAAGCTGTACTCGAACGGCTGGGCTTACGGGAGCACGTCAGAAGTTACTCACATCGTTCGAGTTGAGCCTATTCCCGAGAACGGCAACGATGTGCACCCAAACACAATCGCAGTTACCTTCCAGCTCTCCTCAAGAACTGGGGTCACTTGCCAAGGTCAAAGAATAGTGAAGAGAGATCAAGAGTATCAGTCACTACTAACGCTATACATGACATGGCAAGACAATCGTTGGCTTGAAACACAAGGGAACTTGATTACAGATGCTGGTAAGTAAATCAATTCACGCTGTGTTCGCAACACTCCTATCTCTCTGCTATTTCATCAATACAACTTCCGCTGCTAGCGCACCATTTGATGATGATCCACCGGATCCATATACCCAGCGTTCCGACGCGTCCGGACGATCAGTAACGACTTATGCACAGTCGATCACACAGCAGCTCAATAGTACACTCAGGCAAAATGCTGATTCGACTGTTGGTGATGACAGAGCCCTGAACACGGCTCAATCTGAGCACGCCAGCGATCCAGATTCTGATATTGACTGGGAGCATTGCGGTTTCGACATCACCGACCCTTCGCTACCGCTGAAGTTGCGTGTGGCAGTATGCGCCTATCCGCCACCAGAGACTCCTGAATCTCCCCTACCTGAGAAGCTACCTACAACGAGGGAGATTCTCTATTCGGCGGCAGCCGTGATTCGTGCTGATGGGGCGGGTTTGCGTAAGCGGCCCGACGGTGTGTCATATACGAACCGGTTCGTCCCCACGATCGTTTCGGTCACGAACCCTACCCAGACCCACGTGATCAATCTGCTGGGACGCGATATTACGATCACGTTGACGGCGACGAACTATGAGTATTCCTGGGGCGATGGAACCCCCAACACGATCACCACCTCCCCGGGCCTGGCGTGGCAGAAGGGCATTGACCCGAACAATGACCCGCGTCTCATCCACCACTACTACACCCCACCCCAAGGCTGGCGCTCCATGCTCGATGGCCCCTACCCCCACGAAAACCGAGAAATCACCCTCACCACCACCTGGAGCGGGACGGCCACCAATCCTTTCACGGGGGAGACCCAGACGATTAACGGCCTGGTCACCACCACCGAAACAACAGGACCCTTCCCCCTATCCCACCTCGTCATCAACAACACCGACACCTGGGAAGAAAAACAAGGCCACTAGGCCGGAAACCACGAGAGAGGAAGATGCATCATGATGGTTCCGCCGTTGTCTGAGTGTCCCGTCACCGACGAAGACGAGGAACAATTCCGGCGCGAAACGGCACCGCGTAAGTACACGCTGCGTCGGCGGTGGGCGGACTACCGCGCTGAAGTCAAAGCGCGGCGTCCCAAGGGAGCGAAGGCTCGTGTGCGGGCGTGGATGGACGCCGACATCGTGGACTGGGGCATCCGCACCTCCATCACCCTGCTCATCATCGCAGGCTTGTACGCCATCTACACCAACGGCGTCACCAACGGCTGGTGGCCAGCATGGGGCGAAAGGCCAACCGTCGCAGCCACCACCACCCCGCCCATCAACCCCACACCCAGTGCCTCGGCCACGGCCTCGGGCGAGGCCGCGATGTCGGGCGGCTACCAAATCGGCCCTGACGGCGTCCTCGTACGCCCCGCCGAACACGCAGCATCCACCTACACCAAACCCGAACTACCAGAGGAAGCCAAGCAGAACACCGAGGAAGGAGCCGAAGCGGCAGCGAGGCACTACCTTGACCTCATCGTCTACGCCTGGAACACCGGAGATACCCAGCCTCTAGCAGACATGTCAACACCGACATCGAAGTTTGCTTCGACCTACGTGAGGAATATTGACGACCTCTATACCAACGGATGGGCCTACGAGACTTCATCCGTTGTCGATCAAGTAATTTCGGTTGAACCCATTACCCCCAACGGAACAGACGTCCCAGAAGGCTCAATTCTAGTGACTCTTCACATCTCCTCCAGAGACGGAGTTAAGTGCTACGGCCTTAGGACGAAAGATAACACGGAAGAATACGGTTCAACAATGTCGTTCATTATGTCTTGGAATAACGGGAAGTGGATGGAAGTCCAAGGAAAAGTTGAGGCGGATCATGCACAGAGTTAAGAGATTGACCAGAATACTATTCTGGCTTCTATTTAGCACAATGCTCACTATTGCTTCTTGTCCGGCACGCGCCGATATCCCCTGGGATAACAGTTTTGACGCAAATGCTGAGGATGATCATGCAACGCTCGGAGGATCCGTAGCAGGAAGTGAGTCGACGCCGCAAAACACGCCCGGAACCGATGGAGGTACGTATCAGTCGCCGTCAGGTAGTGGCGATCCGTTGCCGGAGGGGACGCCGGAGCCGCCGAGCGCTATTAGTGACTTCGCGTTTGGGTATCACTGTGAGCACCCAGTTTCCTACGACTCTGGTCATCTCACGTTTCCGACCTTTTGGCGGTGTGACGATCCACCTCCAAGCGATACGACGCCATCCACTCCCCCGTCAACCCGGACGATTCTGCGCCGCGCTGCCGCAACCGTCCACGCCGACGGGGCCGGAATCCATAAACTTCCCCCCGACGTGTCATATACGAACAGGTTCATCCCCACGATCGTCTCGGTCACTAATCCAACCCAAACTCACACGGTCACGCTGTTTGGCCGAGAAGTCACGGTCACGTTCACAGCGATGAGCTACGAGTGGAACTGGGGCGATGGGACCCCCAACACGGTAACCACCTCCCCGGGCCTGGCGTGGGAAAAGGGCATTGACCCGAACAATGACCCGCGTCTTATCCGCCACTACTACACCCCGCCCCAAGGCTGGCGCTCCATGCTCGATGGCCCCTACCCCCACGAAAACCGCGAAATCACCCTCACCACCACCTGGAGTGGCACGGCCACGAATCCTTTCACGGGGGAGACCCAGACGATCAACGGCCTGGTCACCACCACCGAAACAACGGGCGAGTTTCCGTTGTCTCACCTGGTTATCAACAACACCGACACCTGGGAAGAAAAACAAGGCCACTAACGGATAATTCCTGACGCACCCCGGTTCCGTCGACTTGTCTCAACGCTCGGCATCCGCAATCACGACGCCGAGAGCCAACCTACAACGAGGCAAGGTCAGAAAGGCAACAACGATCCCGATAGGTTGTGAGCGTCCGGATCATCACCTCCTATCCTGATCGTCATTTCCTAACCAGACGTGGCGCCCAACGACCTACCCCTCCGGGCGAGCCTCCACAGCGACAAGTATTCCGGCCCAACAGTTCGCGTTATGGGACAAAGAGTGTTAGTCGGGGCTCGGTCCCAGTCGCCGTCGAGGGATGGGTCGTCGGGCTAGCGCGCTCGCGTCGCAGCGCCTCAGACAGGATGCGCCCCATCGGGAGGATTGCACCTGAACGGGCGCATTCAACCCGTTAGGGAGCATTGCACATGATCAGTTGGGGTTGAATCTTCCCGATCAGGTGTGACACCTCATCGGCAACAAGCCTCGCCTGGGAGCTGGCCGCCCGTCGTCCCTTGTCATTGCCGGCGACTCCCCACCGGTGTTTATCGGCGCCCGTCGGGCAGTCCTGCACCGGTGAGGGAGCATGACACCAGGGGTAAAGGTGGGGGTTTTGCAGCATTAGAAGCCTCTCCTCGGCGTGTCGCCGGCGTGTCGCGCCTCTAATGGTGCAACTCCCCCCGCTTGGTGGCGACGTCACCGGCAGGCAAGTCACGCACGGGTCCCCGTACAGCGCAACTCCCCCCGTTTACTGTCGGTGAGGCCGCGGTTCAGGGCAGCGCCGCCCAAGTCGCAAGCCACCTCGATGAAACACGTTGACAATGGGCTGTCGTGGGCGAGATGACCTGCGTTGTGGACGCAACGGCGCCACCTGGTGCGTCGCTCGCACGCGAACCGCCGACAATGCGCGTTAACCCCGTGACACGCACGCCAACCCCAAGATATGCGCCTGGGCGGCGCCGCCGCGCATGCCATCAGACCCCCACGCGGATTAGAGGGCCCACGCGCGGATTAGAGGGCCCACGCGCGAATCAGCGGACCCACGCGCGGATCGGGGGGCCCGCGCCCGTAATAGCGGACCCAGGCGCGAAGTGTCGGATCCACGTGCGCGGCGAGGAACGCAAGCAGCTCGCGCTTGGAGCAGTTTCGCATGCAATTCGATTGGGTGAACTTTCAACAGTATCTACAAACGTTGTAATTCCAACGATACGGTTGCGCGGTGAGACACGGTGTCGGGGGAATTGCATGCGACATTCGTGGAAAGCTCGCCGGGCGGGAGTCATGCGCTGCCACCCATAGCACCGCCGGTAGCGCAGCCAGCGACGTGCCAGCGGCATGGCACGGTGAATACCGTCGCCGCAAACGACCTGCCCAAGCCCCACCGAGACAGATCAAGGAGCCACGCACAGACTCACGATAAAACAAGCACCCACACGCGGTGCAGCGTCTCGCCCACCCAGGGACCACGCACAGGCTCGCAATGAAACAACCACCTCAACACCGACTTTCCCACACCAACACACCAAAAAGTCACCACAAAACCAACACGTTTTGTCCTTTAACCCGGGTCTTCCCGCCCGCTCGTCGCTCGCGCAGCTCCGGGGCGCGGGGCCTTCCCGCCCGCTCGTCGCACGCGCGGGTTATAGGACACTACGTGTTGCTGGAGGGGTGACTTTTCGGCGTGTTGGTGTGGGAAAGTCGGTGTTTTAGTTGGTTGGGACCAACTATGAGGATGGACAGATCGTGTTGCTGGAAGGGTGACTTTTCGGCTTTGTTGCGCGGGAAAGTCACTTTTTTAGTTGGTCGTGTTTGCCTCGTTCCTGTGAATACTGCATCATGCCCTGTGTGTGGCTGTCCCATGATCCGTCACGGTAGGACTTCGTCAGGTCGTCAGCGCTGGCGGTGTAAACCCTGCAAAATCACGACGCTGAACGAAATCGACTCCACGGCCAAGCATCTTGATGAGTTCTTGGCCTGGCTCCTTGGCAGGTGTCGTCAGGTGGATTTGCCTGGTGGGGGACGTTCGTTTCGTAGGCGTTGTGAGCCGTTGTGGCAGTTATGGCCTTTCAGCCCGATCATCGATGAGGTTCATGAGGTCATCTTCGTTGACGGCATCCACCTGGGCCCAGGCGTCGTGGTGCTCATCGCCCAAACACCCGATTGTGTGCTGGGTTGGTACGCGGCTAGAGTGAGAATTCCCGGGCCTGGGGCGCGCTTATGAGCCGGATCGCGCCCCCGGCCCTGGTCGTGACCGACGGGGGCAGCGGCTTTGCCAGGGCGTGCAAGAACATCTGGCCTACCACGCGCGTTCAAGGCTTATAGGCCAAAACGTGTTGGTTTCGGTTTAGTAGGTTTCGTGCCAGGTTCCGCTGTGGTGGAAGTCGGTCCAGTTAACTGCGGTTCCCCACCTGTCGATCTCGGCTTGCGCTTGGGCGCGGTGGCTGGCCTTGTCGAATTGGTCAATGATCTGTTGGTCGGTGAGCGTGGTTTTAAGGATGTGTGCTGGGGTGGCAGGGAACTCGGTGTGCAGGTAGCACCACCACAACACGGTCTTGACCTGGTGATTAAGACTCATGCCACGGTGGGCTCGTAGCACGCAGCGTAGTTGGGTATTAATCCCGCCCTCGATCAGGTTCGACGTCCTGGCAATGGGGTCACCTTCAAGGTCAAGGGCGGGATCGAGGTAGGTAAACAGCGTGCCTTGTTTGACCAGCGTGTTGAGGGAGTTCTTGGCCTGGATCAGCCGGGCATGGGTGGCAACCCAACGTCCGTCTGGTAGCCGGGTGCGCTGGGCTAGGAATTCCTTGTAGGTGGTGTTCCAGGTGGCGAGTTTGCTCATCCATGCCACTGCCTGGTCAAAGGTAGTGACCTCGAGCAAGGCCTGAGCAAGACTGTAGAGATCAACACCTGCCTGAGTGCGTGGCCGGGTGGTGGTCTTACGCTTGACCGCGCTATAGGCGTGAAAGACACAGCGTTGGATCCGGGTGGTAGGCCAGGTGGTCTTCACCGCGCTGGCGATGCCTTGCCCACCATCGCACACGACAACATCTGGGGGCGCGATCCTAGACATCAGTGCTTGCCAGGCGCGGGTGGTCTCACCCTTGGCCACGTACCAGCCAAGCACATGGGTCTTGGTGCAGGCAATAAGAACCACCAGCTTGTGGGACAGGTAGATTCCGTCAACAAAGACCACATGGTGAACCTCGTCAACCAATGGAGAAACTGGCCATAGATGCCAAAATGGTTCGTTACGCCGTCGTATGGTGCGTCCCTTGGGCCCGTAATCGGCCAGGGTGTATTTGCCGGTGACGAAGTCTAAAAACGCACTGAAATGCCGGGCACGGGTATCGTTACGCCGAGACTGGCTTGCCCTACACGCAAGACAGCGGAACCTTGGCCTACCTGCTCGAGTTGAGCCCCATTTTTGCGTCGTGCCACCACAGATTTTGCATCGAGGATTTCCCATCCCCCAATCCAAGCCGATTCAAACCCCGACCTTACCGCGGAATATCAATCAAAAACCGGGATAAAACCAACACGACCTGGCCAACCAAGAACTCAAGTCACAACGAGTCCAACCCCCACCTTTCGGCTTTGTAGCAACGAAAGACAGCCCAAAAACCAACACAACCTGACCTATAAGCCGAAGACCCGGCACCCCGCGGCGGCGCGCCACGACGCAAACGGGGGCCGCGCACCATCGGTGCGCGGCCCCCGCCTTCGAGCTCGACCACAATCCGCTGGGAGGTCGGACTTGGCCAGGCACCTCCATGGTAGCCCGAAAACCCCTCAATAGTCTGAGGAGATCATTCAGCCCACAGGAAACACCCCGTCAGCTACGGGCGCGGGCGACGAGTTCGTCGAGCCGGTCCCCCTCAGCTACGGGAGGAGCCTCCCCTCAGCGTCGAACGAGTAGCGCGTACCGTCGATCCACCGGCTGCCCGTCACCATCGCCCCAGAAGACGACAGGTAGAACCAGGAGGATCCCACCCGCACCCACCCCGTGGCCATCGCACCGTCAGCAGACAGGTAGTACCAGGTGTCGCGCACCTTCGTCCACCCGCTCGCCATCGCTCCGCTCAAAGGATCCAGGTAGTACCACGAGCCTGCCACGCGGACCCACCCGGAGACCTGACCGCCAGACGGCCCGTAGTAGAACCAGCGGCCACCCTCGTACACCCATCCGGTCACCATGTACCCGTGAGCATCAAAACGATAGATCGCCCCGTCAATGCGCAGCTGCGTGGACGTCGGATACGTCCCATTGTCGTAGCGCCACCACCAGCCGAGCACGCCGGACACCCAGCGCCCAGCCCCGGCCTCGTCGGGCCCCACGTGATCGGGGCTCACCGTGAATGGCACCTGCACGGTCGCATCGTCGTCGGCCCGCGGGTCAAAGTTGCGGCCGAACGCCTCGACCGTGACCGTCGTGGCGCCCGCGAAACGCCCCGCGCCCTGCGGGTGCGACACGTCCACGCCGTCAGCCTGCAGCGTCAGCCCGGGACCGGAGAAGTCCCCACTCCCCTGCCCCGCCGCGATCTCGCGATCGCCCAGCAGGAGGCGCGCGCTCGTCACGGGACCGGAAACGCTGACCCGCACCGAGACGCGACCCGCGACGGATTCACCCGCCAAGGGCATCCACGTCGACCCGTCCGTCGAATACTCGACCGTGCCGATCACCGGCGTCGCCTGATCCTTCAGCACCGCGTCCAGCGCGTTCGGCAGGCCGGCGCCGCGGTACTCGCGCCCCTCGACGGGCGCGGCCAGGCGCGACCAGTTCTCGGGCGCGGACGCCTGCTTCTTCGCCAAGGCGACAATTTCCGACGCGTTCATCTCCGGATGTACCTGACGCAGCGTCGCAATCACGGCCGCCGCCAGAGGCGCGGCCTGCGACGTGCCGTACAGGTTCCCGTAGGCCTTGCCGTACCAACTCGTCAGCGGCGCGTAGATCTTCGCGCCGGGAGCCGCGAAATCAATCGTCGAGGCACCCCAGTTCGACCAGGACGTCGGCTCCAACACGCCGGTGGCCGGGTCTGCGCCGTCGGGCAGCTGCAACGCCGACACCGCGAGGGTACCGCGCATCATCGACGGCAGGTACACGCCGCCCTTCACGTCCCGCTCGTAAGCGCCCCACGTGTCCCCCGGCGACGAATCGTCGGTCGCGGGCGGGTTATCCAGGTCCGTCGTCCAGTTGCCGGCAGCCACCACGTTGATGACATCCTTCGACGTCGAGTAGTCGACCGCACGCTGGACAGCCTCCAGGCCCGCCGCCTGCTCCGGGTCGCCCGGCATCCAGTACTTCCACGGATTCACGTAGTACGAGCCATTCGTCACCGAGATACCGTGCTCCGCGGCCCACACGAAGCCGCACACAATATACTCGGGGTAGAAGTAGCCGCCGTTGCGCGACGCCACGTTGATCGCGGCGATCGTCAGCGTCGGATTCACGCCGTCCACGCCCACGCCGTCATGCTTGGCGGCAATCGACCCGGCCACGTGCGTCCCGTGGGTCGCGTCGTCCCAGCGCCACGCGGCAGGATCCTGGTTCGGGATGCCGTTCACGTTGCAAGCCACCGACTTCGAATGGTCCACCTGGCCCGCCAAGTCCGGAACAGTGTCGTCAATGGACTGGTCCATGACGCCCACGGTCACGGGAGCGCGCATGACGTCCACGCCCTGGGCCTCGAGCGCGCGTAGCGCCTGGAGGTGCCACCCGTTGGAGGTCTGCGGGTCGGGCGTCACCCCGGCCTCGTCGCCTCCCTGCGCGCCGCTAGCCTGCGCTCCGCTAGCCTGCGCGCCGTCAGCCTTCGGGGCGGCCGCGAGCGCCGCGTTCGCGCGCGCGAGGGTCGTGTAGTCGACGGGGACCACGGCCTCGTTGCCGCCGACGGGGGCCTGGCGTGTCGGGCCGATCGAGTCGTAGCTGATGCCCTCCTTGATGAGCGCAGCGCCCAGGTCGGGTGAGAACGAGGGTGAGGCGGACTGCACGAAGAACGTCCCGAACTGCGGGTAGCGTGCCAGGACCAGGCCTCCCCGGAACGAGGCCTGGGCTGCGGCCCGCTCGAAGGTGGCCTTATCAGCGCCCTTGGGCAGGTTCACCGCGTAGTTGGCGGGCAGCTGCTCGGCGGCTCGCGCGGGGGCGGTGATTCCGGCTGTCGGTGTTGCGGGCGCGGGCACCGTGTCGTCTGCCGGATCGGGCGTGGGCTGGGGGACCACGGCGGGGTCGCGTGACACCGTGAAGGTGGCCTCGCGGCCCGTGTCGTCGTCGGCTTGGCGGTCGAAGTTAATGCCGGTGGCGCTCACCTGCACGCGCGCGGTGACCGAGTCGGCGCCCTCGGGCAGGAGGGAGCTCAGGTCCACGTTCTCCGCGGACACGCTCAGCTCATCGTCCCCGTACTTGCCCGACCCGTCGCGGTCGACGCCGGTCAGGCCGGCGACGTCCATGTGCAGGTGGCTGATCGGCGAGGCCGCTGCCGCGTAGAAGGTGACGGGTCCGGCGGGCAGGACGGCGCCGTCGAGGTTCTTCCACTCCCCCTTGCCGACGCGGTATTCGAGGGTCGTCACGGTCGGGCGCATCTGGTCGCGGCGCATCGTGGTCAGCGCGTTGATGAAGCCGTGGCCGCGGTACTCCTTGCCGTCGGTGGGTGCGTCCAGGCGCGTGTAGTCGATGGCGGCCTGCTTGCGCATGAGGTCGACGATCTGGGCGCCCGTGAACGCCGGGTGCGTGGCCTTGATGAGCGCGGCGATGCCCGTGATGTGGGGGGCGGCCATCGAGGTTCCGCTCGTCTTGGCGTAGCCGCTCGCGTACTGGCTGGTGGGCACGGTGGAGTAGATGCCGTCGCCGGGGGCCGCGAAGTCAATGGTCGTGCCGTAGTTGGAGAAGTCCGCGCGCGCGAGCGTCGTCCACTCGGGCTTCGTCTCCTCGTTGACGCGCTGAGGGCGCTCACCTGGCTGACCCCCGCGACCTGTCCGGGGACGCGGATGGAGCCCGCGACGGGCCGGTCCTTGATGGGCGTGTCCACGTCCGTCGGGGAGGACGAATCGGTCGTCGGGTTGTCGTTGTCGGCGCCCTCGTTACCGGCCGAGGCGATGACGGCCAGGCCGCTGCCCTGCGCGTAGGCGATGGAACGCGACGCCGCCTCCAGGCCCGCGGCCTGCTCCGGGTCGGTCGGGCTCCAGTACATCCACGGGTCCATCGAGTAGGAGTTGTTGACAATGTCGACCCCGTGGCTTGCTGCCCACATGAACCCACAGGTCACGTATTCCGGGTACATGAGTTGCTCGGAGTTGGCGGCCTTGATCGACACGAGGGTCGCGTCGGGCGCGATGCCGTCGATGCCAATGCTGTTGTGGTTGGCGGCGATGATGCCCGCGACGTGCGTGCCGTGGAAGTAGTCGTCGCGCCACGAACCGTAACCCTGGGAGGCGATGCCGTTAGCCGCGCAGGACACGGAGCGCGTCTGGTCGACGCGTCCGGCCAGGTCGGGGTGCATGTCGTCGATGCCCGTGTCGATGACGCCAACCGTGACGGGGGCGTGGGCGACGGGCACGGCGCCCGCCTCACGTGCGCTCATCGCGGCGGCGCCCCAGTTCGAGATGTCCTCTTCTCCCTCAGCCTCGGTGGCGGCATGGTCGCGAGCGCTGTTCGTGCCGCCCGAAGGGGCGCCCGACTGTGGCCCGCTCGGACCGGTGCCGTCCCCGGACTGCACCGGATCGGGCACCGGGTCGGGTGTTGGTTCGGGTGCGGGTTCTGGCTTCTCCCCGGGCGCGGGCGCCGCGGCTCGCTCGCCCTCGGGCACGGGGGCGACGCGGGTCGGTCCGACCGAGTGCACCTTGATCCCGGCGCCGGCCAGGGCCTCGGCGATGTCGGGCGCGAACGAGGCCGACTCGCTCTGAGCGAAGAAGGTACCGATCTGCGGGTAGGAGGCCAGGGCGACGCCGTGGGCGCTCGGGACGAGGGCGAGGGCCCTCTCCAGCTCGGCGGGGCTGGCCCCCGGACTCAGGTTAATCGCGTAGTTCATCAGACCCGCGCTACTTCGGGCGGGGGCTATCAGCGACGTGGGGTCATCGGCTCTGGCGGGTGGAGCGGTCGCGGTGGCCACGCCCATCGAGAGGGCGAGGACTCCGACGAGCCCGATGCGTGCAGCGTTGCGGCGCATGGTTCCTCATTTCAGTTGCTACAGTCACGCGCACGACACCGTGCGCGCATAAGAACCATCATCCTCGAGTTTGACATGTCCGACAATTCATAACGACTAACGTCGGGCAACACCCGGACAAATCAAGGCTTGACAGGGGGCCGCGCTCACGCGCAGCCCCCTGTCAGTATCGATGACGCCTCGGCGCGCCCCAACCCGGTACGCCGAGGCTGCGACTACGAGTGCAAACGACCGGACGGATCAAAGAAGTAGACAACGCCGTCGATCGTACGTTCGCCCGTCACCATGACGCCAGTCTCATCCAGGTAGTACCAGGACGAAGCATCCCTCACCCAGCCGGTAGCCATCGCGCCCGAGAGCTGCAGGTAGTACCAGGACGATCCTTCCTTCAGCCAGCCGCTCACCATCGCGCCCGAGCCGTCCAGGCGGAACCACACGCCGTCCAACTCCAGCCAGCCGGTCACCATCGCTCCGGTCGCGGGGTCCAGGTAATACCAGGTGCCGCCCACGCTCACCCAGCCCGATGCCTGGGCACCGGACACTCCGTAGTAGAACCAGTGACCATTCTCGCTGGCCCAGCCGGTCACCATGTAGCCGCGCGCGTCGAAACGGTAAACTTCGCCGTTGATACGCAGCGTTTCGGAGGCCGGGTAAGTGCCGTCGGTATTGCGCCACCACCAGCCCAGCGCATCCGAGATCCACTGACCGGCCACGGCCTCGTGCGTATCCTCGCTCGCCGGAGCAACCGTGAAAAGGGCCGACGTGGTCACGTCGTCGTCGGCGCGCGGATCCGGGTTGCGGCCCGAGGCCTCGACCCGAACAGCCTGCTGCCCCGACAGAGCCGAGACGTCCACGTCGTCCGCCCGCAGCGTCACGACGTCGCCCGTCAGCTCTCCCATGCTCGTGGCGGTGGCGACCACGGCACCGCCCACCAGCACTCGCGCCGAGGTCGCGGGCCCGCCCACCGTCGCGCGCACAGAAACGGAACCGGAGAGCTCCTGGCCGTCCAGCGGATTCCACGCCGTCCCATCGGTCGAGTACTCGATCTGGCCGATCTGGGGCCTGGGCTGGTCTTTCAGGACAGCGTCGAGAGCATCCAGGAAGCCACTGCCGCGGTACTCCTTGCCATCCCAGGGCGCGTTCAGCTCCCCGTAGTTGCGCGCTGCCTGCTTCTTCATGAGGTCAATGACCTGCGCGCCCGTGTACTCGGGGTGCACCGACTTGATGAGCGCGGCGACACCCGACACGTGCGGGGTCGCCATGGACGTGCCGTCGGCGACCGCGTAGCCGCTCAGGTAGAACAGCAGCGGCGCGGTCGAGTAAATCTGGTCGCCGGGCGCCGCGAAGTCAATCGTCGTGCCGTAGTTAGAGAAGTCGGCGCGAGCCAGAGACAGGCCGGGGGCAACGTTGTAGGCCTGGGCGAGGGCGCTCACCTGCGCGACGCCGTCGATCATGGAGGGCACACGGATCCCGCCCTGAACATCACGGCCCTTCGTCGGAGCAGGCGCGTCGGTCGGCGAGCCGTCGTCGATCGTCGGGTTATCAATGTTGACGCCCTCGTTACCTGCGGCAGCGATGACGGCCAGACCCTTGCCCTGCGCGTACTTAATCGAGCGGGTCGCCGCCTCCAGGCCTGCAGCCTGCTCCGGGTCCGTCGGGCTCCAGTAGACCCACGGGTCCATTGAGTAGGAGTTGTTGACGATGTCCACCCCGTGATCGGCCGCCCACATGAACGCGCATGTCACGTACTCGGGATAGATGAGTCGATTATCGTTCGTGGCCTGGATCGCCACGATGCGCGCCTGAGGGTCGATGCCATCAATGCCGATGTCGTTGTGGTTCGCCGCGATGATGCCCGCGACGTGCGTTCCGTGGTAGAACTCGTCGCGCCAGCCGTACAAGTCCTGCGTGGCGACGCCGTTCACCGAGCACTTCACGGAACGCTGCGTGTCCACACGGCCCTCCAGGTCGGGGTGCGTGTCCTCGACGCCCGAGTCCACGACGGCGACGCTCACGGGGGCGCGCTCCACGGCAACAGCCCCGGCCTCGCGGGCGTGCATAGCCTCGGCGCCCCAGTTGAAGATTCGCTCGCTGGTCGTGGAGGCCGCGTCGTTGCCCGTCTCATCGCGCATGGCAGCCAGGCCCCCTGACTGAGCCTCATCAGCCGCGCGGTCACCAGCTGCCGGGTTCTCAGCGTTCTCGTCGGCGGGTTCTTCACCGGTGGGAAGGGTGAGGCGCTCGTAATAGAGGACTTCCTGGGTGCGGGTCGGCCCGATCGAGTGGACGGGGATACCCGCGTCCCTCAGGGTGGCGGCCAGGTCGGGCGCAAATGAAGGCGTGGCGCTTTGCGCAAAGAAGGTTCCGATCTGCGGGTACGAGGCCAGGGCGGCGCCCTTAACCGACGGAACCAGAGCGATGGCGCGCTCCACGTCGGCTGAGCTGGTGCCCGGGGCCAGGTTGATCGCGTAGTTCATCTGATCATCGTTGGCGCGGGTGGACGAGATCAGGGGGCTGGTGTCGTCAGCGTGTGCGGGCGGAACCACCACCGTCGTAACACCCATCGACAGGGCGAACGCGGCGACGACTCCAATGCGGGCAGCAGTGCGGCGCATTGTTCCTCGACTTTCGATTGTCATTGTCACGATTTCGGCTGCATGTACAGCTGCGCCCATCATCCTAGAGTTTGTCAGTAACAACAAACTGTAGGCTTACCTTATTTGCTATTTGCACAGCATTTCCGACAGGCCCCCACCGATTGCAAGTTCCCACCTCCAACACAAAGTCGCACGTAATTTAACTTGGTCAGCATTCGAGCGCCCCCACAAACGTTGCAATTTCAACGAGCCAATTTCAAACTCTGAAATAGTCGGGGAGGAATTACGTGCGACATTACTGGGGAAAGGTCGCGGCGATACCAGGACTGCTCCGAACGACCGTCCCACGACACAGGGTCCGACAGGCCCTCTCACAGCAAAGGGTCCGAACGGCCCTCCATTCCTCGGACTGTGATGTCGATGTCCAAGAAACGGGAGGCAGTTCACAATGCATGCGAGACGGGGAGCGCGCTCCCCGTCTCGCTGATCCGCTTACTCCAGGCCCGCGTCCAGGGCCAGCAGGTGATCGACCGTCTGCGGGCGGATAAACCAGCGGGCAGTGCCGTTCTCGACGGCGAGTACGCCAGGCTTCGTGAGCATGTTGTAGTTCGAGGCCATCGAATAGCCGTACGCACCGACGGCCGGCACAGCCAGCAGGTCACCAGCCGTAATGTCAGCGGGAAGGTCAATGTCACGGATGATGATGTCTCCGCTCTCACAGTGCTTACCGACAACGCGGCAACGCACCAGGGACGAGGCCTGGGCCGGGTCGCGGTTCGCGAGCGTCGACGTGTAGACCGCGTCGTAGAGAACGGGACGGATATTATCCGACATACCCCCATCGATGCCCACGTAACGGCGCACTCCCCCGCTTTCCAGGGAGACGTCCTTGACGACGCCGACCCTGTAGATCATGACCATCGACGGACCGGCGATCGAGCGACCGGGCTCGACAGACACGTGCGGGACCGACAACCCGTGGTGGGCGCAGCGCTCACGCACGACCCCGGCCAGGGCGCGAGCCACCTCGACCGGAGAGGTCGGGACCGGGTCCTGCCCCGTGTAGGCGATGCCGACACCGCCACCCAAGTCAATGGCGGGCACATCCACGCCCAGCTCGCCGCGCACAACCGCCGCGAAGTCGACGACGATACGCGCGGCCTCAGCGAAGGCCTCGGTCCCGAAAATCTGGGAGCCGATGTGACTGTGCAGCCCGCGGAAATCCAAGTGCGGCGCGTCCCTGATGGCTGCCACGGCCTGGTACGCCTGGCCGGTGGCCAGGGACAGGCCGAACTTCTGGTCCTCGTGGGCGGTCGCGATGTACTCGTTGCCGCCCGCGTGGATGCCGGATTTCAGGCGCACCATGACGGGCGCGGTGACACCGAGCGAAGCGGCGATGCGCTCGACCTGATAGACCTCGTCCATCGAGTCGATGAAGATGCGGTGGATTCCGGCGTCGAGCGCCAGGCGGATTTCCGCGTCGGACTTGTTGTTACCGTGCAGGCCAATCCGCGAAGGATCCACCCCGGCGCGCAGGGCGAGGCTCAGTTCGCCGAGCGAGGCGGTGTCGATACCTAGGCCCTCGGCCGCGACCAGGCGTGCGACGTCGGCGCTCAGGAATGCCTTGCCAGCATAGAAGACGTCGCCGCCGCTCAATCCGTATCCGTCCCAGAACTCCTCGGCCATCGCCGATGCCCACACGCGGGCGCGACCGCGCATAGCCTCGACGTCAAGCACGAAGGTGGGGGTGCCGAACTCGGCGGCGATATTCGTCAGGTCGACGCCACCCACGCGCAGCACTCCATCGACCCGCTCCGCGCTCCACGGCCACAGGTCGGGGCGCTCATCGGGGGTCGGGCACGTCAGGGTAACCGCATCGCTCACCGGGTCACATCCTCTCCGGCGCGCCCACACCGAGCAGGCCGAGGCCGGTGCGCAGCACCTGAGTGACCGCGTCATTGAGCCAGAGGCGCGCGACGTGACCGGACTCGACCGGATCGTCGCCGCGAGGCGTCACACGACACTGGCCGTACCAAGCATGATAGGTCGCGGCCAAGGACTCCAAGTAGCGGGCGATGCGGTGCGGCTCGCGCAGCTCTGTGGCCTGTGCGACCTGGGCGGGGAACTGGGCGAGGGCGGCCAGCAGGGCCTCGTCAGCCTCGGTGTCCAGGACAGCCGGGTCAAAGCCAGCATCGCGGGTAACGCCGTGCGCCGCCGCGTTGCGGGCAACGTTACAAGTGCGCACGTGAGCGTACTGCACGTAGTAGACCGGGTTGTCGTTGGAGTGGCTCGAAAGCAGGTCCAGATCGATGTCAACCTGCGTGTCCATGGAGACACGCACGAGGGCGTAGCGCGCGGCATCCACGCCCACGGCATCAACGAGGTCATCCAGAGTGACAATGGTTCCGGCGCGTTTCGACATACGCACAGGCTCGCCGTCCTTGACCAGGTTGACCAGCTGCCCAATCAGGATCTGCAGATTTTCGCCCGGCTTGTCGCCGAAGGCCGCGCACATGGCCATCATGCGACCAATGTAGCCATGGTGGTCGGCGCCAAGCAGGTAGATGGCCGCATCCGCGCCGCGCTCACGCTTGTTCAGGTAGTAGGCGACATCGCCCGCGAAGTAGGCCGCCTGGCCATCCGACTTGATGAGAACACGGTCTTTGTCGTCGCCGTAGGTCGTCGTGCGCAGCCACACCGCGCCGCCCTCGTCGAAAACCTCGCCGCGCTCGCGCAGGCGCTCGATCGCGTCAGCCACCGCACCGGAGCTGTGCAGCGAGTCCTCGTGGAAGAACACATCGAAGTCCGCGCGGAAGGAGTGCAGGCGCTCCTTAATCTCCGCGAACATGAGCTCGACACCACGGGAACGGAACACCTCGACGGCTTCGGCCTCAGGCAGCGTCACAGGGTCAGGTTCACCGGCGGCGTTCGCGTCGGCACGGACCTGCTCAGCAATGTCCGCGATGTACTGACCGCCGTAGCCGTCCTCAGGAACCTCACGTCCCGTCGCGCGAGCGTACAAGGATTGGGAGAAACGGTCGATCTGGGAACCATGATCGTTGAAATAGTACTCGCGGGTCACCGCGGCACCGCAGGCTGCCATGAGTCGCGAGAGCGAATCGCCGACAGCTGCCCAGCGGGCGCCACCCAGGTGCACGGGGCCAGTCGGGTTTGCCGACACGTACTCGAGATTGATAGAGCGACCCGCCAAAGTCGCGTTACGACCGTACTGCGCACCGGCCTCGACAATGGTACGAGCAAGCTCACCGGCAGCACCCGCACCCAGACGAATGTTGATGAAGCCAGGACCCGCAACCTCAACGGAATCGATGCCGGCGGCGGCGGCGAGATCGTCAGCGAGGATCTGTGCGAACTCGCGCGGCGCCATACCCGCCTTCTTGCCGAGCTGCATGGCAACATTCGTCGCCCAGTCGCCGTGCTCACGCACGCGCGGGCGCTCGACCGTCACAGGGTCAGGCACCAGAGCGGGGTCAATCGAGATGCGCCCGGCGGCCGCAGCGTCCAGCAGCGTCGAGCGGATAAGGGAGGCAAGTTCTTCAGGAGTCACCCCATTAGCCTACGGGGTTTTGGCTCGTCACCGCGAATGAATGCGCGGCGCGGGGATGAAAACCTGGCCACACGAGAGCCATCACGCGCGTCTTTCGTCCCGCGTCTACACGAAAGTCGAGGGTAAGATTTCGGGTAGCCGAATAATCCTGACTGCGCAGGGAGGAACACCGTGAGCACACCAGCCACCGAGCACCACCACAAGCTTATCCCTCTCCTCGGTCCTGCCTTCGTTGCTGCCGTCGCCTACGTTGATCCCGGCAACGTCGCCGCCAACATCACGGCGGGCGCACGCTACGGGTACCTCCTCGTGTGGGTCCTCCTCGCCTCGAATATCTTCGCGATGGTCGTCCAGTACCTCTCCGCGAAGCTCGGCCTCGTCACCGGCAAGTCCCTGCCCACCCTGCTCGGCGACCGCATGTCGAAACCCGGTCGCATCGCCTTTTGGATCCAAGCAGAGATCGTCGCCGCGGCGACCGACCTGGCCGAGGTCATCGGCGGGGCCCTCGCACTCCACTTACTCTTCGGACTGCCACTCCTGTGGGGCGGCATCATCATCGGCGCCATCTCCATGGCTCTTCTCGTCGTCCAAGGCGAGGGTAAGCAGCGCCAGTTCGAAACAATCATCGTCGCCCTGCTGGTCGTCATCACGCTCGGTTTCCTCGCGGGCCTGTTTGTCGCCCCGCCCAGCGCGTCAGGAGTCCTCGGCGGCCTCCTCCCCCGCTTCCAGGGCACGGACTCGGTACTGGTCGCAGCCTCCATGCTGGGCGCAACCGTCATGCCACACGCCGTCTACCTGCATTCCTCACTGGTCAACGACCACGAAACAGACGACCTGGGACCCTCCACCGCCGACTCGCGTCACTCCTCAGGCCACCTGTCGCGCCTGCTGCGCGCAACCCGCATCGACATCTACTGGGCGCTCAGCATCGCGGGCCTGGTCAACATCGGCCTCCTTCTCCTGGCGGCAGCGGCCCTCGCAGGACAAAAAGGCACTGACACGATCGAGGGTGCGCACGCCGCGATCTCCTCCACTCTCGGCCCCGTCGTAGGCACTGTCTTCGCAGTAGGCCTGCTCGCGTCTGGCCTGGCCTCCACGTCAGTGGGAGCCTACGCAGGCTCCGAGATCATGAACGGCCTGCTCCACGTCCGCGTCCCGATCCTGGTGCGCCGCCTCGTGTCGCTGATTCCCGCTCTCATTATCCTTGGCGCAGGAGCGGAACCCACGTGGGCGCTCGTCGTCTCACAGGTCGCCCTGTCCTTCGGCATCCCCTTTGCGATCATCCCGCTCATACGACTCACAGCATCACGCGACGTCATGGGCGACTATGCAAACAACCGTGTCCTACGCGCGTCAGGCTTCCTGATCGCGGCTGTCATCGTCGCACTCAACCTGTTCCTGGTCTACCTGACGCTCACGGGCCAAGACTAAGCCACGAGGCCGGGGCCGGGAAGTGGGGCCGACGGACCACCGGCCCCGTCTCGCGAAAAGATCACTCAGGCGCGCACGGAACGCTCGTAAGCGGCCATCAGGTCGATGCGACGCTGGTGGCGCTCATCCCCGCTGAAGGGAGTCTCGAGGAAAGTAACGATGAGAGCCAAAACCTCTTCCTCGCTGTGCTGACGAGCACCGACCGCCATCATGTTTGCGTCGTTATGCTCACGAGCTAGACGAGCGGTAGCATCCGACCACACGAGGGCGGCACGCACACCTTCCACACAATTCGCAGCCATCTGTTCGCCGTTACCCGATCCGCCAATAACGACGCCGAGGCTACCGGGTTCATCCACAACGGCCTGCGCTGCCTCAATGCAGAACGGCGGGTAGTCGTCGAGGGCGTCGTACACGTGTGCGCCGTGGTCGACGACGTCATAGCCTTTCTCACGCAGGTCAGCGACGATCTCTTCCTTGAGCTCAAAACCGGCGTGATCAGTGGCAATATGGACGCGCATGGAATCCTCCTGAGGGGTTCTCGAACAAGGAACGCCCACTAGTATGGCACACCTCACCGTCACGCGCGGGCGTTTGAAGCCTGCTAAACTGGCGGGGCTGCCCCGATAGCTCAGCGGATAGAGCGCTTGCCTCCGGTGCAAGAGGTCGCAGGTTCGAGTCCTGTTCGGGGCGCCACGCGTACCCAGGCCAGCACGCCACCGCCCGCTGACACCTCCCAGCGCCGCGCCCCGCCACACGCTCGCGCAGACGCGGCATCAGGACCGCCGCTATTCACACGACCACCGCGCGCCCGCACCCGTGCACCTGCCCGCCCCGGCCTCGTCGATGAGGCGACCCCCACCTCGGACAGCGCCCCCGCCACCACCCTCACCACCTAAAATAAAGAGCGTCTCTATTGTCTACCAAGGAATGGCCAATGACCTACCCGTGGTGGAGTCTGCTCCCCTTCGTCGCGATGCTTGCCTGCATCGCCCTGCTGCCCATCATCCCGAAGACCTCGCACTGGTGGGAAAAGGAAACCTCTCAGCTGTCCGTCGCGCTCGCTCTCGGCGTGCCGACGACAATCTGGCTGTTCATGAGGGCGGGCACCGGCCCGCTCATTTCCACGGGCGTGGAGTACGTGCAGTTCATTGCGCTGCTCTTCGCGCTGTTCGTGGTCTCCGGCGGCATTCACCTGGCCGGCGACATTCAGGCGACCCCGCGCAATAACACGATCTTCCTGGCGATCGGCGGCCTGCTGGCCTCGTTTATCGGCACGACGGGCGCGGCCATGCTGCTGATCCGCCCACTCCTGGAGACGAACAAGGAACGTCAGCACCGCGTGCACACGGTCCTGTTCACGATCTTCATCGTCGCGAACTGTGGCGGCATACTGACTCCGCTCGGCGACCCGCCGCTCTTCCTCGGCTACCTGCACGGTGTTCCTTTCACGTGGACGCTCACACTGTGGAAGGAGTGGGTGTTCACCCTGGGGCTGCTGCTCCTCACCTACTACTCGATCGACCGCGTACGTTACGCCTCCGAGGACACGGCCTCCATCGAGTCCGACGACCGTGACGTGCAGCCCCTGCGCCTGCACGGAAAGATCAACCTGTTGTTCTTCGCGATCATCATCCTCTCCGTCGCTTTCGCCCCTTCCTGGGATGGCGAGGCGCTGGCCGAGGGTCACTTCGACTCGTGGGTCGACCTGGTACCCTGGCGCGAGGTCATCATGTTCACGGTCGCGGGCCTGTCCTACAAGCTCTCGGACAAGAAGGTGCGCTTCGAGGAGAACGCGTTCACGTGGGGCCCGATCATGGAGGTTGCGACCCTATTCATTGGCATCTTCTCGACGATGGCGCCGGCGTTGCGCTACTTGGAGCAGATTGCCTCGGATCTGCCGCTGACACGCATGACGTATTTCGTCTTCACGGGCGGCCTGTCGTCCGTCCTGGATAACGCTCCGACGTACATGACGTTCTTCGAGATGGCGAAGGCTTCCGGCGGCGAGGGCACTCTGATCGCTGGTGTGCCCGAGTACTACCTGATCCCAATTTCGCTGGGCGCCGTGTTCTGTGGCGCGATCACATACATCGGCAACGGCCCGAACTTCATGGTCAAGTCGGTCGCTGAGGCGGACGGTGTTCCCATGCCGTCGTTTGGCCGGTACATCGGCTACGCGTTCACGCTGCTGGTGCCGGTCCTGGCCGCCATGGCGATGATCTTCGTGGACGAGTCCTGGCTCGTTCGGGGCTTGGGCATCGCCCTGGCAGCCGGCCTGGTGTTCCTCTCGCTGGTGCGTATCCGTCGCGCGGGCCTGGACGAGGCCGTGGCTGACTTCAGCGGCAACGAGTGAGCGGGCGGTCCTGACGGATGTGTCGAGGGGGCGGGGCCGACCGGCTCCGCCCCCTCGTTTCCTAATGTCCAAGCGACACCCACGAGCCGCACTACTTGGCGAGCAGCTCCATCATGAACCCCCACAGGGCCGTGCGCGGCGGGACGTCCAGGGTGGCTGCGTTCCGCTCGCGCATGAGGGCGAGCGCGCGAGGATCGAGGGGCGCGTGGATTTGCGCGTGCATGTGATCGGTGACGAAGCATTCGACGTGCTCGGTCTCCTTCCACCGGTCCCGAATCCGTTCTTCCCGCACGCACAGCACGACGCACCACCGCTTGTGCCAACAGTCCTGCGAAAAGTGAGAGTCAATGGGGCCCTGGGCGGCCACATCGATCAGGGTTGACTGTGCCCTTTCCAGGTCCACCTCACGCACCGCCTGCACGAAGTCAGCGGAGATCCACGGCGGCCCGTCATGGATGGTTGGCCCGGACTCCAGGAGGGTCTCCTCGGCAAGGATGCGCGGAACGTCGCAGTCATCGACCTGGGTAAAATGCGCGCCGTCGGCCTCGGTACGCATGACGACCGAGCGCGGCCCCGAGGGCCAGATCCTCACATTCCGCACGCCGATGCTCGGCCTCGGAGAGACGACGCGGATCGCAAGTCGATAGTCGATCGTGCGCGCGGGGCCCAGGATCGCCTCGGCATCACCGGTGAGGCCGTTGGAGTCAGCGAGGCCAGCACCAATAAGTCCACTGACGGGTATCACGCTCGATAGAGCGTTATACCCTTCCCGTATACCAATGAGGTCAATAAGCGCGTTCGCCTGTTCGAGGGAGACGACGAGCTCCCCCGCCGACGAGGCCGTGGTTCCTTCAACGCTCACGATTCCACCTCCAGAGTCTGCGCCATCTCCATGAAGCTGGCAATAGCGGTTGGGAAGTCACTACTCGCGCACGTGCATGTTGCAGCCCATAGAAATCGGCGGGACTCCTCGTCCCCTCCGTCTCTATGCCGGGTGAGCCACACGAGCTGTGAGACGGTCATCGAGGTGTCGTTGAGGGTGTACACGCCCGTGATGAGGCGAGTACGCGACGTCGGATACGGCACGACGGTGTCGTCAATGAGGCGGCATCCAGGATGCGGCTCAGCCAGGCGACGAGCGCTGTCGTCGAGGAGTTCCTTGTCGCCTTTGCCGCTGAAGACTCAGTTTCAGTGATGACGATATTCGGCACGTACCCCTCTGTCGCCTCCCCGACGACAATGAAGCGAATACTCTCGTCCTGGCCGAGATCCCCGAGCTCTCCGCGTTCCTCCTCCGACAACTGCCTCCAACCGGAGGCCACACGCATCGTCACGCCTTTGCCCACAAGACGATCTACCCCATCAGAATCGCGGTTCCGAGAAGACTTCTGACCGTTTTTCCCTTCTTCCAATAGACCATTGCGCTTGGCATATTGCCATTCCGGGTACATACAATCGGGAAATTTGATAGGGAAACAACCAACGACGCACAGTATCAGGAGCAGAAATACTGGAACAGACGCGCATGTGAACAACCACTTCGGAGGATCAAACTGACCAAACCATACGACCACCGGTAGGAGGATCAGCAACGTGGAATATGACGGCAGCATGACGGAGTAAAAGTTCTTGGGGTGCCAGTGGAAACTCCAACGATTGGACGCAGCCGTGTCCTCGCTGGCATGAAACATCTTGTAATACCAGCAGGCCATGCCCACTACTCCGACGAAGAGGAACAAACCGAGCGGGTGTGACGCAGGCTCCGAATTCACCAATTCTTCCCCGGTCCCCCTGCAATCAAAGCGGACAACTTTTCTCCTAACGCCGCACTAAGCAGTAACACGCCAGAACATTGCACGGCCAACAATACAGTCAACGCACCAAGGACAGGAAAAGGTGGGCGGGCGCGCACCCGCCGGTGCGCGCCCGCCAATTCAAGCAATAACCTCAGTCAGTCCTCCAATAGCCTCAGTCTCTGGGCCCCGAAACAGCGCCGGGCGCCGGAGGCGGGGTCCACAGGCCGCGCGCGTCCAGGAAGTCCCGCAGGAATGCGGGGCGATCGGTGACGATGCCGTCCACGCCGACCTCGAGGAGGCGCAGCACGTCGGCCACCGTGTTGATGGTCCACACGTGCACCGCCAAGCCGAGGGTGTGGGCGGCGGCCACGAAACGCTCATCCACGACGCGGACGGGACCCTGACGCATCGGCACCTGCGCGGCGATCGCGCCCTGGCGGGGGCCAGGCACGTGCCACCACGCCGGGTTTGTCGCGCTCTTCGCGGCGCCCACGAGGCGCACCACGGCCTCGGTCCCCAGAGACGTGGCCACAGCACGATCCGGGTCGGAGGCGGCGGCATCGCGCACGACGCGCAGGCGCGGCTCCGAGAAGGAGGCCACGAGCACGCGATCAGCGGCGCCATGGTCGGCCACGACGTCGAGGAGCGGCCCCTCGACGCCCGGCTCCTTCACGTCGATATTGAAGTACGCGTCCGGGAAGGCCTCCAGCACCTGCGCGAGGAGGGGCAGCTGCTCCCCCGAGTCACGATGGCGCAGCGCGGACAGCTCCCGCCACGTCATCTGCGCAATCACGCCGGTCCCGTCGTAGCAGCGGTCCACGGTCTCATCGTGGCAGATGACGACCCGCCCGTCAGCGGTCACGTGCGCGTCGGTTTCAATGTGACGCACCCCGGCCTCGTATGCGTGAGAAAACGCGGTCATCGTGTTCTCGGGAGCCTCCTGGCCGCCGCCCCGATGGGCGAAGACAATGGGTCCCTGACGCATAGTCACGGGCATCATGAGCAAGACTCCTGTCCGAGATAGACGGCTTTGTGCGCCGTCATCCACGCCTCCGGGTCCACGGGAGTGTCAGAGGAATCATGGATTTCAAAGTGCAGGTGCGGGCCGGTGGACCAGCCATTGGAGCCGACCGCACCAATGACCTGCCCAGCTGTGACAGTGTCACCGACCTTCACCTTAATTTTGTTCATGTACTGGTGCAGGTAGGCAGAATGGAAGACCGTTCCATCCGCCAGCGTGTGCTTGATCTGCACGTAGGCACCCGAGCGCGAATTCTCTGCGACCTCCTCGACGACCCCGCCGTACACGGACGTGATCGGCGTGTCCAGGGGGGCAGCCATGTCGATGCCCTCGTGCGCGAGCAGCTGCCCGGAGACAGGCGAAATACGCATCGTGAAAGGCGACGTGATCGTGTAGGTCCCCTCAGCCAGCGGCCAGTAGATCGTGTCGGCCACGACCCTCACACTACGGTTACCGTCCGCGCCGGTGCCGACCGCGCAGCCGGTGATGGACACGGGAGCCTTAGTCTTGGCGCGCGAATTCGCGGTCAACGTACCGTCCAGCGCGGTGGCCTGAGGCAGGATCTGGGAGGAGGCCCAACTGCCCCCGCCCACGGACGCGCCGAAGGCGCGCGCGGGAACAGTCAAGGAGGAGTCCGATCCGACGCGACCAGTCATCGGCACGGCGATGGTCGAAGCCGCCAACCCGACGACCAGGAGGGCACGCAGCACGTAGCCGACGGGGTGAACGTGCCGTCGCTGCGTCTCCTCCGACGAGGCCGACCCACCGTCAGCGTTAAGGGTGCCTTCCCTGGGAATTGATGTGTCGAGAGGCGGGGTACCGGTGACGGTTTGTGCGCCACCGAGCGGGACGAACGGCGTCCCTTGCACGGGGGTGGGCGCATCGGCCTCAACAACAGGGCCGTTACGATCGGGTCCTACACTCAGCGAAACGGGTGCGGTGGGACGAACAGGCGGCGGCGGAGGAGGCTGCACACCGCGGGGCTTGTCCCCGGTAATAGGGGATCCCTCGCCGCCCTGGGAGCGCGCGGCGCGCAGCTGCGACCGCTTGGGCAGCGGGCACTCGTTCTCGCTCACGCTTTCTCCCCTCTCGCTTTCTGATCGTTCCACTCTAGCAACGCCCTCGTAGGCTGTGCCAACCGCTGCCTCGTCAGGGCCGCTGGAGGGCGTCGCGAACTTCGCCGACGAGCAGCTCGAGGATGTCCTCCAGGAAGAGGATACCGACGACTACCCCCTCGTCGCGCACGAGCGCGCAGTGAACACCCGTGCGCTGCATGTGACGCAGCGCATCCTCGACTTGGTCGGAGGAGGAAACAGCCTCGAGGCGGCGGATACGCCACGGGGTGATGGGCTGGTCGCGTTCGCCCCCGGTCGCGTACAAAACATCCTTTAAATGAACGTAGCCGACGATGGAACCGTCGTCGCCTGCAATGGGGAAACGCGAAAAACCGGTGTGAGCTACGTGTTCCTCCACGTCGGCGGGCGTGACGTCTTCTGGCAGGACGACGAGGTCGTCGAGGGGCACCATCGCCGATCCAGCGGTCTCCTCGGAGAACTCGAGGGTGCCGCTGAGCAGCCCGAGCTCGTCGGTCAGCATGCCCTCGGCTTGGGAGGCCACGACGATGGATGCCACTTCCTCAACCGTGTAGGTGGCGGAGATTTCCGAGCGCGGCTCGTAGCCGGCCCGGCGCACGAACCAGTTCGCGAAGCGGTCCATGGCCTCGATGATGGGGCGCAGGACGTGGCCCAGGCGCACGAGGACGGGGGCCAAAATCAGCAGCATGCGCACGGGAGCGGCGATCGAGATGTTCTTGGGGACCATCTCGCCGAAGACGACGTGGCAGAAGAGAACGATGACGAGGGCCGCCGCGAATCCGACGACGTGGCTGGTCGCCTCGGGGGCACCCAGGCGCTCAAGCGGAGACTCGACCAGATGCGCGATCGCCGGCTCGGCGACGACGCCCAGCGTCGTGGACGCGACCGTCACGCCCAGCTGGCAGATCGCCAGCATGAGCGAGACGTGGCGCAGGGCGAAGAGGGCGGCGCTGGCTCCACGCGCCCCCTCGTCCGCGAGCGGCTCGACCTGCGAGCGGCGCGTCGAGGTGACGGCGAACTCGCCGGCAACGAAGAAAGCATTGACGGCCAGCAGGGCAACGGTGATGGCGAGACCAACTCCGACGCTCACAGCGACACTTCCTCGTCCTCGCCGCCGGCGGGCGCCGGCGTGATCGCCACCTGGGCGACGCGCCTTCCCTGCATCTGGGTGACCTCGATGCCGATGCCATCGACGCTCACACGCGAGCCGACGGAGGGGATGTCACCCAGCTCGTTCATGACGAGGCCGCCGATCGTGTCGTAGGGGCCGTCCTCGGGCAGGTTGATGTCGGTGCGGCGGGCGAGCTCGTCGGGGCGCAGCGTTCCGGGCACGAGGAACGTGCCGTCGGGACGCGGGCGAATGCCGAGGCGACGCTGATCATGCTCGTCGGAGACCTCGCCAACGATCTCTTCGACGACGTCTTCGAGAGTAACGATGCCGGACACGCCACCGTACTCGTCGACGACGACGGCCATCTGCAGGCCCTCGTCGCGCAGCTGGACCATGAGGGGGCCGATCGGCGCGGTCTCGGGAACCGAAGGCGCGTCGGTCATGAGCGACGAAGAGACGACGGGGACTTCGGCCCGACGATCGGCGGGAACACCGACAGCGCGCCGCAGCGAAACCAGACCGAGGATGTCGTCAGAGTCGTCGCCGATGACAGGGAATCGGGAGTGCCCGGTTTCACGGGCCAGGTCGAGCACGTCCTGGGCGCTGTCGCCCTCGCTCAGGGTGTGCAGGCGGCCCCGGTCGGTCATGACGTCGGCGGCACTGAGCGTGTTCATGCGGATCGTGTTCGTGAACAGGTCCGCTGTGGAGGTGTCGAATGTGCCTTCTTCGGCTGAGTGCTCCACGAGGGCGGCCAGCTCGGAGGCGGAGCGCGCCGACGAAATTTCCTCCTGCGGCTCGATGCCCATGCGGGCGAGCACCCAGTTCGCGGTCCCGCCCAGCACCCAGATGATGGGTCGAGCGATGATGGTGAAGACCATCTGGAAAGGAACGACGCGCGCGGCCGTGGACATCGGGTGAGCAAGAGCGAGGTTCTTAGGGACAAGCTCACCGAAAAGCATCGAGAAGACGTTGATGAACACGGCGGCCACGAATGCCGCGATGCCGGTCGACAAGCCCCACGCGAGGCCGACTGATCCGAGCAGGTCCTCCAGCAGGTCAGCCAGAGCACTCTGCGTCGTATAACCGAGCAGGATCGTGGTCAGCGTGATACCGACCTGCGCACCCGACAACTGAGTTGATAGAGAGCGGGTCGCGCGCAGGACCGAAGCGGCACCACGGTCCCCCTCCTCCGCCTTCTTCTCGAGGACCGCCTGGTCGACCGCGACCAGCGAGAACTCGGCGGAGACGAAAACGAAGGTGCCGGCGGTGAGAACGATGCCGAGCAGGAGCATGAGCGCGGTCGTCATCGCGTGGCCCCCTCGACGAGGCAGGGGCGGACCCGGCGCACGCGCTGGGACAACGGGAGAGAAAGAGCAGCAAAAAAGCCGACAGTGTCGCATTCCATGATGATTCCAGTCTAGCGGTCTGCGACCCGCATCCCCGTCTACGTGTCCACGCACACGCCGCGGTGTGCCAATACTCTCTCCATACCGGACCAAAGACCCTTGAAATTCTCACCAAGTGTCGCCCACGTCTCGTGAACACGTTCACGCGGCGGTAGAATCGCTCCGGTATGGTCGCCGCGACATAAGCCCATGCGTGCGGCGTGAGTCAAACGGAGGAAGACGTGCCCACCCACACAGTTTCCCAACCCGACCCGCAGTGGTACCTCGCAAAGATGCGGGATTTGTACAACCGCGATCCACAGCTGCTCGACCCCTCGTGGCGCGCCTACTTCGCGACAGAGTCCGCGCCCCCGCAGCTACGCGCCAAACGCCCCGCCATCCCCGAGAGTGAACCTGACACGCTCGCACACGCCACGGCCTCGTCCCCACCGATTTCAACACCGGATACCACCCCCGAGGGACCAGACTCATCGAGCCCAGCACCCCTGCGCGTCACTCCACCGGCGCTTGACCTTGACAGTGAAGAAGAGGACGCGCACGCCCCCCACGACGAGGCGCCCGTCGTGTCCGTCACGCGTTCGGACCTGCCGCCCGCCCCGCCCGCCGCCCTCGCCGAAGCCACGAGTCCCTACACGCGCTTGCAGCACGGACGCGCCGCCTTCACTCTCTCCAAGGGAACCCCCACCCAAGACGAAATACACGTCCTGAAATCCGTCGCCCGCGCCACCGCCAAGCACATGGAAGCCTCGCTGTCCATCCCAACGGCCACCTCCCAGCGCCAGATTCCCGCCAAACTCCTCATCGAAAACCGGGCCCTCATCAACGCCCACCTGGCACGCACCGTCGGCGGCAAAATCTCTTTCACCCACCTCATCGGCTACGCGCTCGTCGAAGCCCTGTGCGAGATGCCCGACCTCAACGTGCGCTACACCCTCGAGGGCGGCAAGCCCGCCGTCGAACAGCTCGCGCACATCGGATTCGGTCTGGCCATCGACGTGGCCGACTCGCAGGGCAACCACTCCCTGAAGGTCCCCGTCATCCACGACGCCGACACCCTCACATTCTCCGAGTTCGTCGCCGCCTACCAAGACCTGGTCTCCCGCGCACGCGCCGCAACCCTGACAACCACCGACTTCCAGGGCGCCTCCGTCACCCTCACCAACCCAGGGACACTGGGCACCACAACCTCCGTGCCGCGCCTCATGGTCGGACAAGGCATCATTATCGGCGTCGGCGCCACCGACTACCCGGCTGAATTCCGAGGCGTGTCCCCCAAGCGCCTGGCATCCCTCGGCATCGGCAAAACAATGTACTTCTCCTCCACCTACGACCACCGCATCATCCAAGGCGCGGCGTCGGGCCGCCTCCTGGGCCTAGTCGACGCGAAGCTGTCGGGCCGCGACGGCTTCTACGAACGCGTCTTCACGTCCCTGCACGTACCCACGCGCCCCTACTCATGGGAAGCGGACTACGAATACGACCCCGACCGCGAAAAGGGCAAGCCCGCGCGCATCGCGGAAATCATCCACGCCTACCGCTCGCGCGGCCACCTCGCCGCCGACACGGACCCCCTGGCCTACCGCGTACGACGCCACCCCGACCTCGACATCGCGTCCTACGGCCTGAGCGTGTGGGACCTGGATCGTCCCTTCCCCACCGGCGGCTTCGGCGGGGCCGACCAGATGCTGCTGCGCGACATCCTCACCCGCCTGCACGACACTACACGCGCACCGTCGGCATCGAATACATGCACATCCAGGATCCTGAACAGCGCGCCTGGGTCCAAGAACGCATCGAAGGTCCCTACGAGGCCCCCTCCCCCGAGGCTCAACGCCACATCCTGGGCACTCTTATCCGCGCCGAGGCGTTCGAAGAGTTCCTACAAACCAAGTTCATGGGCCAAAAGCGTTTCTCGCTCGAGGGCGGCGAGTCCCTGATCCCCCTCCTTGACCATATCCTCGCCGACTCAGCGCGCGCCGGAATCCACGAGGTCGCCATCGGCATGGCTCACCGCGGTCGCCTCAACGTGCTCGCCAACATCGCCGGCAAATCCTACGCCCAGATTTTTGACGAGTTCGAGGGCAACTACATGCCCAACTCCGTCCAGGGTTCCGGCGACGTCAAGTACCACCTGGGCACGTGGGGCGTGTACTCACTCGATGACGGCCTGGCCACAAAGGTCTACATGGGCGCTAACCCCTCGCACCTGGAAGCAGCCGACGGTGTCCTGGAAGGCATCGTGCGCGCCAAGCAGGAGGCCCTCGGTGACCCCGACCTGCCGATCATCCCGATCCTCGTCCACGGTGACGCAGCCTTCGTTGGCCAAGGCGTCGTCCAAGAGACCCTCAACCTCTCCCAACTGGAAGGATACAAGACCGGCGGAACGATTCACATCATCGTCAACAACCAGATCGGGTTCACGACCGGACCCACGCAGGGCCGCTCAACCGGGTACGCGACCGACCTGGCCAAGGGCCTGCAGATCCCGATCCTGCACGTGAACGCGGACGACCCCGAGGCCGTCATCCGCTGCGCACACCTGGCGTTCGAATACCGCAACACCTTCCACAAGGACGTCATCATCGACATGGTGTGCTACCGCAGGCGCGGACACAACGAAGGCGACGACCCGTCGATGACACAGCCCGTCATGTACTCACTCATCGACCGTATCCCCTCCACGCGAGCCGTGTACATCCGCGGCCTGGTCGGTCGCGGGCAGCTCACCGAAGACGAAGCCCGTCAGTCCATCACACAATACGAAGCAGAGCTGGGGCGGATCCTCGACGAGACGCGCGCAAGTGGAGCCTCCTCAGTGTCCGAGACCAATCCGGGTAGCCGCACGCGTGACCCCGCGCTGACCGCCGGCGTGGGTAACGCGGGTGAATCACCCGACGAAGAATGGACCATGCCAGAGTCCCAACTGCCCGGTACCGGCATGATGATCGGCTGGACGTCCGCTGTGCCTGCCACGCAGTTGCGCCGCATCGGTCGGGCGCACACGCGTTTCCCCGACGACTTTAACCCACACCCGAAGCTGCGCCAGCTGTGCGAACGACGACTGCAGATGGCGCTGGGCAACAAGCCGATCGACTGGGGGTTCGCGGAACTCCTCGCCTTCGGGACGCTCCTCATGGAGGGAACCGGCGTGCGCCTGTCCGGCGAGGACGTGGCACGCGCGACTTTCGTCCAGCGTCACGCCGTCTTGCACGACGGCGACGACGGACGCGAGTTCACGCCGCTGCGTTTCCTCACCGAGGGCCAGGCACGCTTTGACGTATGGAACTCGCCGCTGAGCGAGTATGGTGTGCTGGCCTTCGACTACGGCTACTCGCTGGAGAGTCCCGAAACACTCACCATCTGGGAAGCACAGTTCGGCGACTTCGCGAACGGCGCGCAGACAGTCATCGACGAGTTCGTGTGCTCGGCCGAACAAAAGTGGGGCCAGCGCTCCTCGCTGGTCATGCTGCTCCCCCATGGCTACGAGGGGCAGGGTCCCGACCATTCGAGCGCGCGCATCGAACGCTACCTGCAGCTGGCAGCGCAGGACAACATGTGGATCGTCCAGCCCTCCACACCGGCGAACTACTTCCACATGCTGCGCACCCAAGCCTACAAGCGACCGCGCAAGCCGCTCATCGCCTTCACACCCAAGCAACTCCTGCGCCTGTCGGCGGCGGCCTCGTCGATCGACGAGTTTACCTCCGGCGTTTTCCAGCCCGTCATCGGCGATGCCGCACACCTCGATGCCGCGTCCGTGACGCGTGTCTTGCTGTGCTCGGGTCGCCTCTACTACGACCTGGCCAAGGAACGTGAGCACCGAGGCGACACGTCGACGGCGATCATCCGTGTGGAGCAGCTCTACCCGCTGCCCGAGGCCGAGGTGGCAGCCGCGCTCACCCAGTACCCGAACGCGACCGTGACATGGGTGCAGGACGAGCCTCGCAACCAGGGCGCGTGGCCGCACCTCGCACTCAACCTGTTCCCGTCGCTCGCACGCCCCGTCCGACTCGTCTCGCGACCCGAGTCCGCAACGACGGCAGCTGGACGCGCATCGCTTCATAAGGAACAGGCGGCTACCCTTATTGCGCAGGCCTTCGAAGGCTAGCGAGCTTCCTGCGCGCGCCCCGATCCGGGCGCGCGCAGGCACACCTGGAAAGGACCACCATGCGCATCTGCTTTATCGGCGACGAGCTGGTCGCCGGAGTCGGCGACCCTCGAGGCCTGGGCTGGGTGGGCCGCGTCAACGCCCACTCTACGTTCGACCTACCCGCCACGTTCCTCACCCTCGCCGTCCCCTCAGAAACCACCAAGCAGATGGCTGCCCGCTGGGAGGCAGAAGTCCTGCTACGCCTAGCCGACGGCGAACCCCACGGCCTCGTCATCGGGGTCGGTCCCGGCGACGTCGCCGCCGGTATCTCCACTGCCCGCTCACGCCTGAACCTCGCTAACATTACGGATCGCGCCACGTCGTTGGGGGTCCCCAGCTTCGTGGTGGGCCCCCCGCCCCTGGCCGGCGTCGACTCCGGCGCCCTTAAGTCTCTGGCGTCCTCCTGCTCCGAAGTGTGCGCGCGCCGCGGGATTCCCTTCGTTGACTGCTACACGCCCCTGGTCGCCCACGACCAATGGTTCGAGGACATGGCCGCCTCCATGGCACGAGGAATGGACGGCCAGACCCTGCCCGGGCAAGCCGGGTACGCGCTCATAGCGTGGATCGTGCAGCACCAGGGCTGGTACGAGTGGACGGGCGCGACCCCCACTGACGTGTGAGCACAGGAGGACAGCGTGTACCCGCGTCGTTCACGTTTCTCCCCCGAGAGACGTCCGAGACTTGCTCGGCAACAGCTCGGCGTGACCATATGCGCCTGCACGCTCGTCGGGTCCGCGGTCGTCATGCTCGGCGCGTTTTTGCTTGCCGGGAACTTCGGTGTCCGTCAGCTGGTCTGTTCACTCATCGGCTCTGGCGCGGTCGTTGTCTTCGGCATCTGCCTCTTGTCGCTCCTTCCGATGCTCGTGCGCACGATGCGCGCACAACTGGATCAACCTGGCGACGCTGGCCCCGCCATCAAGACACTTGTCGGCATTGCTGTGATCGCGTTGGTCGCGACCGCGTGTACCGTGATGGGCGGTGGAGCCTTCAGTGAGCTATCCAGTGACGCCCGCCAAGGCCCCCAGACGCGGGCCGTTACGAGCTGTGAGAACTTTCAGACGTTCACCGAGCACGGGCATCGCGGCAGCATCTACTACCGCAACGTTTTTACCCTCCATTTTGACGACGGAAAGCCGCGTCGCTTCGACATCACGACGCAAACGCAAGACGAGTTCACGAAACCAACAAGCCCCTACTACGCTGTCTATCAAGCATGTGTCGTCCGCCCTTTCACGACCTCTCTCGTCGTCGACTACTACCCACGCAGTGGGATCATGAAGGCTATCCGTGAGGCGTGACGCGAACGCGCCCCGGCCTCGCCCATCCCACACACGTCAGTGAGACCATGAGCAACCAGTACCCCACCTTTCCCCCGCCCGGTCCCGCCAACCGCCCCCCGGCCTCGTCGATTTTCGAGCGCCTGCCGCGGGGGTTCTCAACGCGCGCAAACCTGCTCGCATTCGTCGTCATCGGCTTCTTCGGCACCATTGCCTACGCCTTCGCGACGCTCGGCAGGTACGTGCACTTCGGGTTCTGGCGGCTCGTGTGGGTGGCCGCAAGGTGCGCCATCGGTCTCGTCGCTGCGATCGTATGCACGGTCCTCTTTACCTATCTGCGCAGGCGTGGGCGCCGAGCGCAGGCCGAGGGGCTACCTCCTCCGGTACGCTCTACACCGCCGTCTCAATCGCGGTGGGCGTTGTTGGCATCGTGATCGCTGCCGTGTCAGGCGTCTACGGGATCGCCGTCGCCCGGGACTTCGCGGAAGGGCCCCGCACGATCAAAGTCACGTCGTGCCAACTCACCCAGAAGGAGCACTACAAGCCGTCGGACGATCACAGCAAGGTCATCGACTACTACGACAATCACTTCGCCATGACCCTGGAGGACGGGACAACGCGCACACTCACGCTCGAGACCGAGAGCTCCGACGACCTCGCCAAGGAGGGCGGCATCTCCGCGATCATCTACGAGACATGCAAGGCACGTTCCGGCGCGACGTCACTGACCGTCGATGTCTATCGCCACAGCTGGGTCCTCGTCGACGCACGAGCGGAATGAGCGGCACATGACCAAGCAGAAAGCCACCAGGCGCGAGCAGCTGCTCCTCTTTGCAATCATGACCGCTTTCTTGTCCCTCAACATCGTCTTAGGGTCTTTCTTCTCACCTGGCTCATGGTCGCCGGCCGTCGTCACCGCAGCGGCCTCCTATCTGATTGCTTTCATCGTCGTCGCAGCCGCTGCCGGCATCCGATTCCTGTACAGGGATTGGAAGACCCCGCCGCGGCACGCCGCCGGGCGCCCCTCCCTGGAGGTGCCCGCCCACCTCGCCACGCCACCCGCAACACCCGCACTCCCCCAACCGCCACAGCCATGCCTCAAACCCACCCCCAGCCGCCCAGCGACTTCGCGAGCATCGACGGCGCCATCACCTACGCGCAGCAATCCGGTTTCACCATCATCAACCTCTTCAACGAATACGCTCCGTTAAGCAAATACGGGGACGCCGTCGGCGCGGAAATCCTCTACCTGGCCTTCTCCCACATCGCCGAAATCGACAAGAACGCGTCGCTCACCGTCACCGGCTCGGCGACGGAGGAAGCCCTCACCCTCACCATCAGCGCGCTCACAGATCGCGCCCCCGTCCTGGGTGCGCGACGCATGGGTGAGATCCGCGCCCTCGCGACGACCATGGGCGGTAGTGTGGACACCGACGCACAGGCCGCCAGCTGGACACTCACCGCGAGACTGCCCACCGCGGCGGGCGCACCCTCCTAGCCCAGGCCTCGCCCCACACCCCTCACAGCATAGATCCCCACATGAGCAACCCCAACCAGTTCAACTCCCCGCAGAACCCCTCCGACCCCGGACAGGTTCCCCCGTCGGCCCCTCCCAGTACCAGTACCCCTCCTACCAGGGCGCCGACTCCCAGCAGGTCCCCGGATACCAGTACCCGCAGTACGGACAGCACTACCAGGCGCCCGGCGCCGCGTCGCCCGACGGCGCGTATCAGGGCCAGCACAACCCGCAGGTCGGCTACCAGTACCCGCCCAACCAGACGCCCGCGGGCGCCGCCTCCTACGGATACGCCCAGCCCGACCCCTCGCACGAGGACGAGGCCGCTGCCCCCACCCAACAGAAGAAGCGTTCCCGCGCGACGACCATCCTCACGATCCTGGCCGTCCTCGCCGTCGTCATCTACGCCGTCGTGGGAGGCTCATACGACTTCGGCACGGAGAGACTCACCTGGACGGCCGCGGCAAGCGGACTCGGGTTCATCGTCGCCATCGGATGCCTGGTCAGCATCCCCCGCTCCTTCCGCGAATTGCGGCGAGCCAAGGCCGCCGGCGACATCGCAACCAGCCGCATGCGCGTTCGCGCCCTGTTCTTCGCCATCATCATCCTCCCCCTCAGCGGCTACTTCTCCGTCACCTACGGCGTCCCGGCCGCCCAAGACCTCGTCGAAGGCCACCACACCGTCACCGTCACCTCATGCACCTACGAGCAGGGCTCGCATCGACGGTCACGTCGACGCGGAGGCGGGCGCATCGTGTACGACAACTACTTCACGATGATCCTCACCGACGGGACGCTGCATACGACAACCATCGAGACAGACCAGCCCGCGAGCATCCAGACCATGGGCGGTACCTACGAGGTGCTCTACCAGGCGTGTAAAGTGCAATCGGGCAACGCGTCCATGACCCTGGACGTCTATGAGCACAGCTGGATCATCGTCGACGCCCGCCTGAACTGACACACACGATCAATCTCGCCCCGGCCTCGTTCCCACCCTTCCCCTCAGGTCCACCATGAGCAGTCAGAACCCGTATCCGTCTCCCTACGATCCGCCTCAGCCGCCCCGTCACTCCCTCGATCAGGTGCCCGGACCGCAAGTGCCACAGCCGCAAGCGGGCGAGGCGCAGCGTTCCTTGCCGCCACTGTCGTATCAGGGCTGGGCATACCAGGGGTCCCCATACGGTCAGGCGTATGCCGCGTCGTCCGACGCCGACGAGGCCTCTCAGAGTGTTCCTGCCCCCACCGATCCTTCCGGCGAGGACAAGACGCCGAAGAAACACACGGGGTGGTGGATCCTGCTCACGCTCGTGGGACTCCTCGTTGGCGCAGTCTTCTACTTCTTCGGCGAAATGTTCCATTTTGGCACGGAACGGATCGTCTGGACCCTCATCAAGTGCACTGTCGCGCTCATCTTCGCCCTCGCCATGATCCCCTTATATGCTGCCGCGAGGCGCAACTACCTCATAGCGAGCGCGCGGGGCGACGAAAAAATAACACAGCAGCGGCAGCTCGGCCTGGTCATGGTCGGTCTCTTTGGCCTCGGATTTGCCGTCTATGCGCTGTCGAACGGCGTTCCCGCGGTGCTTGACGTCGCCGACGGCCCACGCACTGTCGCGGTGACGTCGTGCAGCTTTGAGCAGTACCAGTCGAGTCGGTCGCGCTACCGCGGCGGCTTCTCGACCGTGTATAAGAACCAGTTCATCATGACGTTTGAGGATGGCTCGACCCACACGCAGACCGTCGAGACAGACAGCAAGGATGAGATTGCGAGGCAAGGGGACGTGACAGCCGTCCTCTACGAGGCCTGCGCCCTGCGCTCCGGCAACGCGACCATGACCATCGATTACTACAGGCACTCGAGGGTCGTCGCAAGCGCGAGGATCAACAACTGATCGATCCGCCCGCACACCCGGCAGGCCCGCGCCCCGGCCTCGTCCCAACCTCTGCGGTCTGAAAGGTAACCCATGTCACACAACCCCGCTTCCTCTCCTCGTCGGGCATCCTCGCCCGCGCAAGGCCCGACATGCACAGGTGTCCTCAAGAAGATCGCCACCGCCATTGGGGCCGTCCTCGTGGCTCTGGTTATTGCCGCCTTCGCGATCTTCTGGTTCATCGGAGATCACACAGATTTCGGCCGCGATCGCGTCGTGTGGAAAACGCAGGCCTGCGGCGTTGGGCTCGTCATCGTCGCCGGGCTCCTCATCGCGTGCGTGTTCATGTACCTCGGTGTTTGGCGGGCCAAGCGCGACGTCGATATTGAGAGGTACAACCAGCGTTCCTTCGGCATCGTCGTCCTGTGCGCGACCGCGTTATTCGTCGGGTTCCAGTCAATCAGCCGCGGCCTGCCCGCCTTCCGCGACTTAAAGGAGGGCACCACCACCGTCACCGTCACCTCGTGCAGCTTCGAGCAGACGCCACGATCAAACCCGGGGACGCGCGGTGATCGTACGCCCGACAACGGATGGGACAGCTACTTCACGATGACGCTCGCTGACGGCACTAAGCGCCTCACGGTCATCGAAACAGACAACGCGGACGACATCGCCTCGCGCGGCGGTCTCACAGGTGTTCTCTACGAGGCCTGTGCTCGGCGCTCCGGGTCCGCCTCCATGACCGTGGAGGTCTACCCCCACACGTGGTCCATCGTCGAAGCGCGCATCGACTGACAAAACACAGGAGAGAGCCATGAGCACACCCCCGCGCGATCCGTCCTTCCCACCTTCACGGCAGGACTACAGGGACCTCATCGAGCACCACTACCTGATCCGCGGCCTGACGTTCGCCCCGCTCATCCTCTTCCCGATCGCAGTGAAGACAGGCGCACAATACGGGCCGCTCAGCATATGGACGGGCATCGGCATGAACCTCATGCATCCTCCTCACCTGCCTCACGATCCCGCTGGCGATTCCCGTGATGCTGCGCGACGCCCGCGACGCGCAGGCCCGCGGCGTCAACGAGGCGATCCCCCGTCGACGCCGCTGGAAAGCTGCCGGGCGAGTCGCCGTCGCTCTCGCTTTCGGGATACTGAGCACCGTGCGCATAGTCCCGCTCATCCAAGACCTGGCGAGCGGGCCACAACCGGTCACCGCCACCAGTTGTACGAGTAGCATCGCCGACCGCGAATGGCGCAGCGTCCGTCGAGGATCGAGCACAACCACCATCTATCAGGTCTACGAGATCACGATGCAGCTCGCAGACGGCTCCACCCGCATCCAAGACATCAGCCTGCAACCGCAAGACTCCGAACCCGCCAGCTCCCTCACGGTCTACGACACGCTCTACGAAGCCTGTGTCACCCATCCCGGCCAGACCCCCGTGACGCTGCAGGTCATGCCCCGCAGCTGGCGGATTATCGAGGCCCGCCTCGGCTAGCATCAGGCCGCACGGCCCCGACACACAGGACACGATTCCCCATGAGTTTTCCCGATACTCCGCCCCTGCCTCCAGTTCACGCATCCGCCAACACGGAGCAGGGCCGACACACAGGACGCTCCCTCTTCTTGCTCATCCTCATCCCCCCGACGTTGATCCTCACGATCATCGTCGTCATGGGCAACATGGGTTCGTATGGGACGAGCAAACTCGTCGGCACCATCATCCTGTGTTGTCTGGGGATCCTCGTCGTAATCGGCGGCGTCGCCACCATCCTCGCCTCCGTGCAAGACCTGCATGCCGCGAAACGCTCCGGCGACCGGCGGGCGGTACGCAAGCAGCTGGACAGCCTCACCTCGATGCCCTGCGGCGTCCTCGTGATTGCCGCACCGATCTTCTACTTCCTCACGCCCGCAATGATCGACCTGGTTCAAGGACCGAAACCGCGCGCAGTCACCTCCTGTCGTTACACCCAAGACACCGTCACACGATCACAGTGGTTCACCGCAGGCACCAGTTATGACAACCGCTTCACTATGCGCTTTGACGATGGCACGGCGCACACCTTCACCATCAACACGTCTGAGCAGGACATCTCCAAGCTACCGGGCATCATTCATCCACTCTACGAAGGCTGCGCCCTCCACCCCGACCAGACGCCGCTGACCATCGACATGTACGTGCATAGTGAGACCCTGGTGGACGCGCACCTCGATTAGTTGCCGAGCGACGCAGGGTGGCCTGCAGCCGTGGTCCTCCCCAATCGACGAGGCCGTGAAACGGCGCGTGAAACCGGCTGAGTTACGCCTGGGTGAGAACCCCCCGGCTGAGTATCGTCTCGGTGAGGACCCCCGAGACGAAACGCGCGCTCGCATCGACGCGGGCATCGGATCCTGGAGTGGGGCGTGAGCCGCCATATCGTGCGCGGCTTCTTCGGTGTGCAGCGCAGGAGGCGTCAGCCCCTTGCGGGCGTGAGCAGGACGCATCTGGAGGGACATACAGCCGCTTTCACGCTTTCGGATCAGCAAACGTTTTCTGTTCGCATCGGGATGCTCCCGCGCGCCAACAGGTACAAGGATACGTCGCTCAAGATGCTCTCTCCTCTTTGCGTGTGCTATTTCCGTTCAGAGTTACTGGACGCCGACGCCAGTGGGCGGCGGGCGCAGTGGGCGGAACACTACCTGCTCGTCACCTGGATCTGGCGTGGGTATGCTGGCCGGAACCAACTACGCGGATAGGTTACGCGGATAGGTAACGAACAACCGGATAGGTTACGACGACGCGGATACAACGCTAGGCGCTCCGGCTTTTGGACACAACGTGTTGAGTGGGGCTCTGTCCCAGGCATCGTCGAGGGAGGCGCATCGGGTTTGCATGCTTGCGCCGTCGCGCCTCAGAAGGGATCGACCCTACCGGACGCATTCAACCTGATCGGGGCATTCAACCCGATCGGGTGTGGCCCGGTCGGAGCAATATCGCATGCAATTCGATCGACTGAATGTTCAATCACATCTAGAAACGTTGCAATTCCAACAATGCGAATTCGTGTCACGCACAGGTCTGGGAGGAATTGCATGCGAAACTGAGTCAGCCCACCTAACAGAGGGTGGCCCGGCAATACGTCGCAGACCCCGGGAGCACCCCACACGCGGCGCGCACCCCACACAGCCGCAGCTGATTCCTGCCACCGGCGCAAACAAAACGCGCCCGGACCATCCGGTCCGGGCGCGCAACGTATTCGGCTCAGGCGTTAGGACGCTTGCCGTGGTTCGCGCCGTGCTTACGACGATCGCGACGCTTACGACCCCGCTTCGACATGTCATTCTCCTTGAGTTTGTTGTCTAGACTGAAGCATTTTTGCACACATTGCCCAAAACCACCAAGGCGCAGGTCGTTCGCGGCGACGAAGGTCACCGAAAAGCGGGTGGTTCACCGGGCCTCGTCGACGCGCGAGTCGACACACGTGCGGACGCCGACGACGTGACCAACTCGATGGGTGATACGCGGTGCCGGGCAACGGGCGCGCGAGCAACGAGCGCCTGCAAGAAGATCCGTTCCCAGCCGCACGCGCTAAACACTAAGAAACTGCAACGACGAATCGCAGACATAGGAGGCCACGCGATGCAACGATTCCGCACGCATGACGCGCCAGCGGTCCACGATGACGAGCTGCACACAGGTGAGACAAGACGGCGCAATGCACCGCCAGAAACTCACCGCCAGGTGACGGACACGCTCGTGATGGAGGCGACGATGCGGGCGCGCAGCGCGGGTGAGGCCTGCTCGGCCTCGTAGCAGCCGCGCATGAGGGCGCGCACGTGACGTTCAGCGTCCAGGGCGGCAGCGCAGTTCGGGCAGGTGGTCACGTGCTGGATCATGAGGGCGCGGTCGCGGGCGTTGGGTCCGGGCACGGACCCGGCGTCGATGAGGCCGCTGCGGCGGTCGCACTCCTCGCAGTCGATGAGCTCGTACAGGGCGTCGAGGACGTCCTGACAGGTGATGGTGGTGTTCATTTGTCCCCTCCGATCCCATATTCCGCGGCGACGTCGGCCAGCGTGGAGCGCAGCTTCTTGCGGGCGCGGTTCAGTCGGCTCATGACGGTCCCCATGGGAACTCCTAGTTCTTCGGCGATTTCCTTGTAGCTCATTCCCTCGACGTCAGCCATGAGGACAACCATCCGATGTTCCTCTGAAAGCGAATCGAGGGCCTCGCGCAGCTGCGTGGAGGGCAGTGCTTCGAGTGCTTCGACTTCGGCGGATTTCAGGCCCACCTCCGCGTGGGAGGCGGCGTCGGCCAGCTGCCAATCCTCGACGGTGTCGGTGGAGGCACGCTTGGGGGATCGCTGCGCCTTGCGGTAGCTGGTGATGTAGGTGTTGGTGAGGATCCGGTAGAGCCAGGCTTTGATGTTGGTGCCGGGCTTGTATTGGTGGAACTTCTGGTAGGCCTTGAGGTAGGTCTCTTGGACCAGGTCTTCCGCGTCGGTTCGGTTGCGGGTCATGCCCAGGGCTGCGCCGAAGAGTTGGTCCATGAGGGGCATCGCTTCGTCCATGAAGTGCGCCTGGAGCGCGGTGTCGTCCGGGGCGGGTGAGGCCGGGGCGGACGAGGCCGGGGCGGAGTCGGGTGCGTCGGGCATCGGTTGGGGGGTTGTCGTGTCCATCGCTTCCCAGGGTAGTCGCGCGCGGGGGCGGCGCGAAAAGATGGGACGGATGGGCACTCATACTGAGGGCAACGCCTCACGCGCCGCTTTATTCCACAACCACAACAAGTGTGTATTGCGCCACTTTTTACCCGTTGTTTGGGAGGGACGGGGCCATTCGGCTTCCCCCGGGGGCAAAGGTATCGAACAATAGGGGTATGAATCTGCTGCGCGTTGTTGCCCGTCCCCTGCTCGCCGCCCCGTTCATCGCCGATGGGGTGGATGCCCTCACGCATCCGCGTGTCCACGTGGAGCGCGCTGCGGGCGTTCGTCCCCTCATCGACAAGGCGACCGACGCTGTTGGCCTGGAGCCGCTCACGGATGAGCAGCTGGCCCTGGCGACCCGCGTGACCGGCGCGGTGAGCGTCGTCGCGGGCCTGCGTTTCGCGCTGGGCCGCAGGCCCCGCGTCGCAGCCCTGACCCTGGCCGCGATCGGCGCGCCCATGGCGCTCATTCAAGCGCCGCTGCCGGGTATGTCTCACGGTCTACCGAAGGACCATGGCGCCTACCTGCGTAGCCGCACCCTTGGCAAGCTGGGCCTGGTTGGCGGCGTGCTCATCGCCTCGATGGACCGCGTGGGCCAGCCCTCGGCTCTCGTGGCTCGCGCGATGCGCCGCGATCAGCGCCGTGCGATCGCTGCGGCCGAGGCCGCGGTTGCGGAGCGTTTGACCGGCACCGCTTCGTGAGCGCCCCCTGGCACGCCCCCCTGGCTGCCTCCCCCGTGGATGCCACGGTCGAGGTGCCGGGGTCGAAGTCGATCACGGCGCGCGCCCTGTTCCTGGCGGCCGTCGCCGATTCCCCTTCCGTCATTCGCGGCGCCCTGGACGCGCGCGACACGCGCCTCTTTGCGGCTGCCCTGGAGGTGATGGGCGCGCGTGTCGAGGAGGAGGGCGCGGGGCTCCTGCGCGTCACCCCGATGTCCCTGCCGCCGCGCGGCGGTCGCGTCGAGTGCGGCCTGGCGGGCACCGTCATGCGTTTTTTGCCTCCCCTGGCTGCCCTGTCGCCCGAGGAGACTTTTTTCGACGGGGATGAGCAGGCCTACGCGCGCCCGCTCGGCCCGCTCCTGGATGCCCTGGTGCGCATGGGCGCGACCGTCACCTATCACGGTGAGCGCGGGCACCTGCCCTTCACGATCCGAGGCCCGATCCGCACGCCGCTGGGCGCGCAGGCGTGGGTGGACTCCTCGTCCTCCTCGCAGTTCCTCTCCGCGTTGCTGCTTGTCTCTCCTCTCGTGGGCGATCCCCTCTTCGTGTCGGCTCCGGGCGTCGTCCCGTCGATGCCGCATGTGGAGATGACGCTGGCCTGTCTGGCGGGCGCGGGCATCGACCTGGAGGTCGTGGACGAGGGCCGCGCGAACCTCTCGACCTGGCACGTCTTCCCGTCGCGTCCCCGCGGCGGCGACATCACCGTCGAGCCGGACCTGTCCAACGCCGGCCCCTTCCTGGCGGCCGCGATGGTGACGGGCGGGCGCGTGCGGATTCCTGCGTGGCCGGGGGCGACGACGCAGGCGGGCGATGCCTGGCGGGCGTTGCTGGGCCACATGGGCGCGACCATCACGCTGGATGAGGAGGGCCTGACCCTGAGCGGTCCGGGCGCCGGAAACTACCCGGGCATCAAGGCAACCATGGCTGAGGTCGGCGAGCTCACCCCCACCCTAGCCGCGATCTGCGCCTACGCCTCGAGCCCCTCGCACCTGAGCGGCATCGCCCACCTGCGCGGACACGAGACGGACCGCCTGGCGGCCCTGGCCGCCGAGATCAACCGCGCGGGCGGGCAGGCCGAAGAGACCGAGGACGGGCTCATCATCACGCCGCGACCGCTCCACGCCGCACAGATTCGCTCCTACGCGGATCACCGCATGGCGACCTTCGGGGCGATCCTGGGCCTCATCACCCCCGGCATCACGGTCGACGACATCGCGTGCACCTCCAAGACGCTGCCCACCTTCGAGGCCATGTGGGCTGGCCTCGTGGGCGATGGCGGCCAGGGAAGCACTGACGCTGAGGGAAGCACTGACGCTGGGGGAAGCGACGGGGGCCAGGCACACGCCGATGGTCACGGGACCGTGCAGGCCACCCCGGCCTCGCCGATCGAGGAGGAGCAGTGATGGCCCGGCGCGACACCGGAACCGATGACCCGCGCGTGCGCGTGCGCGCCGGCAAGGGTTCGCGCCCGCGCACGAAGGACCGTCCCGACTGGTCCTCCAAGCCTCTGGGGCGCGTCATCGGCATCGACCGCGGCCGCTACCAGGTGAGCCTGGAGCAGGACGGCACCCGCGTGGTCGCCGTGCGCGCCCGCGAGCTGGGCCGAGGCTCGGTCATCATGGGCGACCGCGTGCGCCTCACCGGTGACCTGTCGGGGCGCCCCGACACGCTCGCGCGCATCGTCGCCGTCGAAGAACGCTCCTCTGTGCTGCGCCGCTCCCTCGAGGACGCGCCGGATCAGCGCGGCGAGAAGGCGATCGTCGCGAACGCGGACACCATGTGCATCGTCGTGGCGCTGGCGGATCCGCCGCCGCGCACGGGCATGATCGACCGCTGCCTGGTCGCCGCCTACGAGGCGGGCCTCGACCCCGTCCTCGTCCTGACGAAAGCGGACCTGGCCAACGCGGACGAGCTGATCGCCGCCTATGCGGACTTCGACGTGCGCGTCGTGCTCACGAGCGCCGAGGCCGGGGAGGCCGACCCGGGCGTCGCCGAGCTGCGGACCCTCCTGGCCGGCCACTGGTCGGTGCTCGTGGGGCATTCGGGGGTCGGCAAGTCCACGCTCATCAACCTGCTGGTGCCGGGCGCGGGCCGCGCGACGGGTCACGTGAACGAGGTGACGGGGCGCGGGCGCCACACCTCCACGTCCTCGGAGGCCTTCGAGCTGGAGGCGGGCGGCTGGATCGTGGATACGCCCGGCGTGCGTTCCTTCGGCCTGGGGCACGTGAGCGTCGCCGACGTGCTGGGGGTCTTCCCAGACGTCGCGGAAGCGGCCGCCTGGTGCCTGCCGCTGTGCTCGCACGAGGCCTCCGAGCCTTCCTGTGCGCTTGACAGTTATGCGCGCACCAACGGCCCCTTCGCGATCGACGAGGCCGGGGCTGAGGATGTGGATCAACTGCGGCAGGGGCGCGCATCCCGCGTAACATCGGTGCGCAGGCTGCTGGAGGCCGTGGCGACGGCGGAGGCCGCCAGCAGGGCAGCTCGCTGACAATTGTCAAGCCCAAAGGCCTTGACAACACCACCACTGGGGGGATAATGAGGAAATAGCGATGGTCGCTATCTCTGGTTCACAAGGTCGTGATCGCTATGTCCACCATTGAGCAGAACCTCATCGGCAACACCGCAGGGCTTTCGCGGGCCGACAAGGTTCTCCGCTACTTCTTCCTCGCACTGTTGATCGGCACGGTCATCTACTCAATCGGCGGCACCTTCTTCGGGAAGGACAACCGCCTAAACGACTACGGGCTCGCCGACGCTGCGTTGCTCCTCGCTGTCTACATCCCTGGCTATTCGCGTCACATTCCTGGCGCACACCGGGCACTTCGGGCCTGCGAGTGGGCGGTGATGGCTTGTTCCCTCGTATGTACCGCCACTGTCATCGTCGGTGACGTCACGGACCACGGAGTCCGCCCCGAGCCCAACAACACGCCATGGAACATCGCCATGGGCGCGGGTCTTGTGGCCCTCTGTTTCTTCGTGGTGCTCCTCATCGCAAAGGAGCGCGCCCGCCGCCGCGGACCGATGCCACCGATCAGCTAGGCCTTCAATGGGTTCCTGGATGCACTGCCCAGTAGGCGCGCGGTCGCTCAGCGCTGGAAGCGGCGCACGAAGTTACGCAGGATGAGGCGCGAGGGGTCCGTGTCCACGGTGGCGACCTGGGCGCGGATGGCCTCGGCCTTGTCGGCCGGGTAGTATCGGCCCGCGTACTGGTCGATACGCACGTTGACGCCGCCCAGGTCCATCTCGGGGTGGAACTGGGTCGCCCACGCGGCCTCGCCGACGCGCACCATCTGGATCGGGGTGTCATCCCCAGCCAGGAGGACATGCATGCCGGGGGGCGAGCTCGCGCACGGCCTCGTGGTGGCCGACGTAGGAGTGGAAGCGGTCGGGAGTGCCCTCCAGGAGCGGGTCGTCGCGGCCCGCGTCGGTCTTCGTCAGCGCGATGCCGCTGATTTCCTCGCCGTGGTGGGTGTCGATGACGCCGCCCAGGTGCAGGGTCAGGGTGCCCAGCCCGTAGCACAGTCCCAGGAGCGGGAAGGATTCCGCGAGCGCGCGGTCGTAGAAGGAACGCAGCCAGGCCTCGGCACGCACCTGGCGTTCTTCCTTCAGGTGGTCGTCGGCGTTGGCGTCCCAGGGGGACCCGCACACGAAGGCGCCGGAGTATGCCGACAGGTCCAGGTCGGGCAGCTCCCTCTCGATGCGCACCTGGTGGACGTGACCCGGGGTCAGTCCCGAGAAGCGCGGCAGGTCGGCGCTTTCCGCGGCCAGGACGGGGCCGTCGTCGCGGGAGGTCAGCATGAGGAAGGGCTTGGTCATGGCTCCATGCTATCGATTACCCGCGCGCATGCAGAAGGTGTCCGCCCTCCAAGCGTGTGTGACGGACGCAGATGTGGGCGCCCTCTGCCACACTGGGAGCATGTTGATTCTGCACACTTTCCGACTGGCACCTGGGGCGCACGCTGCACGGCGCGTCTTTGGGCGACAGCGCGGACGCTTTCATCGAGTGGCTGGTCGCCCTGGTGCGTGAGCGCGGCGTGGATGCCGTGCTCATCTCGGGCGACGTGTTCGACCGCGCGGTTCCGCCCGTTGATGCGCTCGCGCGGATGCGCCGTGCCCTGCGCGAGCTGACCGCGCTCACGACCGTCGTCCTGACGTCGGGGAACCACGACGGGGCGGCGCGCCTGGGGCTTTTCGCCGACATGCTGGCTCCTTCTCTGCACGTGGTGACGGATCCGGAGGCGATCGGCACGCCCGTCGAGGCCGGGGGCGCCCTCGTCTACCCGATGCCCTACCTGGAGCCCGACCTCGTGCGTCAGGCGCTGTCGGACCTGCCTGCGCAGGGGGAATCCTGGCTGCCCGCTCCCCTGCCCCGTTCCCACCAGGCGGTCCTGGCGGCCGCCTTACGCAGGGTGCGCGCGGACCTTTCGGTTCGGCGAGACGCGGGCGACGAGCGCCCGGCCATCGCGATGCCACACGCCTTCGTGACGGGCGCTCAGACCTCGGACTCCGAGCGCGACATCCAGGTGGGAGGCGTGCCCTCCGTCTCGGCGGACCTGTTCGACACGCTCGGGGGAGCCGACCCCCTGGCCCACGGACTGGACTACGTGGCAGCGGGGCACCTGCACCGCCCGCAGGACGTGTCGGGCGCATCGGTCCCAATCCGCTACGCGGGCTCCCCCATCGCGTACTCGTTCTCCGAGGCCGGGGCCACCAAGTCCGTCACCCTCGTGACCACGGACGACACGTCGGTGACCGGCATCGAGGTGGTGCCTATACCGACGCTGCGGGGCATCGCGGTGCTCGAGGGGACCATGGATGAGCTGCTGACCGATCCCGACGAGGCCACCACGGCCTCGTACGTGTCGATCACGGTCACGGACGACGCGCGCCCCGAGCGCATGGTTCCGCGCATCCGGGAGGTCTACCCGCACGCCCTGATCGTCGTGCACCGCCCCGCCCAGGCGCCCACGCTCGCGCCCGCGATGACCGTGCGCGCCTCGAGGGACCCGCGCGAGGTCACGGAGGAGTTTTACGAGGCCGTGGGCGGGCGGCCCCTGTCGGAGCGGGAGCGCGAGCTCGCCCTGGACGTGTGGGCTGGGCTTCGAGGAAAGGACATGCAGTGAAGATTCGGTGGCTGCGCATTGTGGGCATCGGCCCCTTCGCGGGTGCGCACACGGTCGACTTTTCGGCCTTCGAGGACTCGGGGCTCTTCCTGTTGGAGGGGCCCACGGGCGCGGGTAAGTCCACGATCATCGACGCGATCACCTTCGCCCTGTACGGGGACGTGGCGCGCACGAAGGACGCGTCGAAGGACCGCCTGCGCTCCAACCACATCTCGGATTCGGACCCCTCCGAGGCAGACCTGGTGTTCGAGGTCGCCACGGGCATCTACCGGGTGACGCGCACCCCCGCGTACACGCCGGCGGGTAAGAAGTCGCAGCGCAACTCGAAGTCGACGCTGACGCGCGTCGTGGAGGATCCGGACGCGCCGGACGGCTGGCGCACCATCGAGGCGGTCGCGTCGGGGCCGCGCGACGTGGGCTACGAGATCCCCACGATCGTGGGCTTGGACAAGGACCAGTTCCTGCAGACGATCGTGCTGCCGCAGGGCAAGTTCTCCCAGTTCCTCACCGCCACCTCGGATGCGCGCGAACAGATCCTGCGCGACATTTTCGACACGCAGATCTATTCCGACTTCACCAAGGCGCTAACCGATGCGGCCGCCTCGTCGAAGCGCGGCATCGAGGAGCGGCGCGTGGCCGCGCTCGGCGCTTTCGAGCGCGTGCGGTCTCTGGACGCGGCTTTTGATGAGGATGCCTCCTATGGCGTGGACGCAGCCGACGCCCAGTCTGCCGCCGCTACGGAGGCCGACCAGCTGGACGCGAGCGCTGAGGATGCCAGCGCTGTGACTCTGTGGACGCGCCGCGCGTGCGCGCGGGCGCGTGAGGCGCACGCGCAGACACTCCGCGTCGCTGAGGCAGCCACGGCGGCAGCACGCGAGGCGTCCCGTGCCCTTGCCGAGGGCCGCGCGCTGGCAGAGGCACAGTCGGAGCACGCGCGCGTGAGCGCGACGCTCGCCGCGCTCACCGCATCGCAGGAGACGGTCGCATCCGACCGGGAGCGCGCGCATTCGGCCCGGCGGGCCCTGGCCGTGGCGCCCTTCGACGCGGCCGTCGCCGAGGCCTCGGCCCGCCTGGAGTCGGCAGGCGACCAGGTATCGGCCCTGTCCCCCGCTCTCGGAGAGGATGCCTCGGTCGTCCCGGAGTCTCTGACGACCGAGGCCGTGGCTGCTCTCGGCGAGCGGGCGCAGGAGATGCGCGATGAGGCGACGCGCACGCGCGGCTCTCTCGAAGAGGCTCTCGCCGTCGAGCGCTCGCTGCCTGAGGCGCGCGCACGCATCGAGTCGCTGCGTTCCCGCCGCGAGCAGACGTCGGCGAGCATCGCGTCGATTGAGGCCGAGCGCGAGGAGCTGCCCGGGCGGATCGAGCAGGCAACTCAGGCCCTGCGCCTCATGCGGGCGGACGCGGACACGCTGCCCGAGGCGGCGTCCGCGCTGCGCGCCATCAACGAGCGCCTGGATGCCTCCATGCAGGCGGATCTCCTGCGTTCGGCTCTCCTTCGCGCGTCGGACGAGCTGCGCGAGGCCACGGCGGCCGCGAAGCTCGCGAACGCGGCGGCCGCGGACGGCCACGACCTGTGGATCGCGCAAAGCGCCTCGGCGCTCGCCCGCGAACTCGAAGAAGACGCACCCTGCCCCGTGTGCGGCTCGACCACCCATCCCGCCCCCGCGCCGGCCGCGGACGGTGAGATCACGCGCGAGCAGGTCGCCGCGCTCGACCAGGCGCGCGACCGCGCGGAGGCAGCGCTGCGAGATGCGCAGGCGCGCCACCAGGACCTCGTCCGGCGTATCGCCCAGCTCAACGAGGTGGCGGGCGCGCCCACGCCGACGCTCGAAACCGAGCGGGATCAGGCCGCCGAGCTCGTGGCGACGCTGGAGGCCCTCTCCCCGCAGATCGCCGAGATCGAGACCGCCCTCGAGCAGGAACGCGCGCGCCTCGGCGGACTCACGGACAGCCTCGCGAGTGCGCGCGAGGCCGCCGCTTCCCTCGCATCCACGCTTCAGGAGCGCGAATCGGCGCTGGCCGCTGCTCTGGGGCGCGTGGAAGCAGAGCGCGCGGGCTTCGAGTCCCTCACCGAGCGCGCGGCACACCTGGATGAGTGCGCGCATCGGGCGGCGTCGCTGGCCGGGGCCTGCGCCGATTGGGACAACGCCCGCGCCGCGCACGCGCAGGCGCAACGCTCCCTCGCGGACGCACTGACGCAGCAGGGCCTGGAGGCGGATTCGTGGCGCTCGCTTCTTCTTCCGTTCCCCCGGGTCGAGGCGCTCGAGGCGCGCGTGGCGGCTCACGACAAGGAGCTGTTTGCGGCACGCGAGGCCCTCGCCTCCGAACGCCTGACCCGCGCCGCGTCGGCGCCAGCCCCGGACCTTGTGGCTCTCACCGAGGCCTCCCGCAAGGCCGATGAGAACGCCGCTTCGGCCGCCCGGGCATCGGGCGTTCTCGAGCAGCACTGCGCGCAGCTCGACGCGGCCCGCACATCCCTCGAGCAGGCGCTCGACGCCCTCGCGCAGGCCAGAGAGCAGGCCGGTCCCATCCGCCGCCTCGCGGACATCGCGGTGGCCTCGGGCCCGGAAAACCTGGCGTCCACTCCCCTGTCGGCGTGGGTGCTCATCGCCCGCCTGGAGGATGTGCTGGCGGCCGCAAACCCGCGCCTGGAGCGCATCTCGTCGGGGCGCTACCAACTCGTCGCCATCCCCGACGACGGTACGGCCTCGCGCAAGTCGGGGCTGGGCCTGGCGATCATCGACCACGACACGGAAGCAGTTCGCAGCCCACGCACGCTCTCGGGCGGTGAAACCTTCTACACGTCCCTGGCACTGGCTCTCGGGCTTGCTGACGTCGTGACGGCAGAGGCTGGTGGGGTCGAGCTGCGCACAATGTTCATCGACGAGGGATTCGGTTCTCTGGACTCGCACACCCTCGCCCTCGTCATGGAGCAGCTCCAGGCGCTGCGCTGCGCAGGCCGCACGGTGGGTGTCATCTCCCACGTCGAAGAAATGGCGACCCAGATCGCCGACCAGATCCAGGTGCGACCGCTGGCGCAGGGCGGATCGACTCTGAGCGTGCGCGCTTAGAAATCTGGAGTGGAGAGGGCGTCGACGCGCGGTGGCACGAGCCGAGCCACTCGTCGCGCGGGTGCCGTACGTGTGCCGAACGAAGCATTCGCAATGACCTGGGCCACGCGGCGCTACGTGTACACACGACTGCGCATACGCGACGGCTGCCGACGGCCTTACTCCTTGTGCAGCGCCAGCACAGTGGGACGCTCCGAACGGTCAAACCACGCCAAGGACGACTCCCACAGAGCGGCTACAGCATCGTCGGCTTCCTCCTGCGTTTCTGCCTCCAGGACAGCTGTGACATCGGGGGTTGCGTCAGGCAGGTCCGCGAGGATCGCGGCCACGTCCGACCACGTGTATTCGAAGGCCGGTGCCTCGAAAATGTGGGGTTCGAGTTGTTCCCCTGGGCGCAGGGTAGTTGAGGTGGGGGTATCGACTGCCAGGACGACGCGCGTGGGCAGTGCCCCGTCTGTCTCGCGGGCCAGCACCAAGGATGCCAGGGCGGCCTCCGTGATCGCGTCGTCCTCGAGGACCTCGACGTCCTCGCTGCTCATCGCAGCGTCGGGGACGGCGATTACTCCGTCGTGCACGGGCGGCAGGGGGACGGACAGGTCAGACAGAAGGGCGGGAACGTAGACGCGCATGGTCACAGTGTAGGCACCCACTGGTCCACGATCGCCTCCAACGCGTCGGTCGCGGAGCATTGACTTCCTGTCTCCCCCAGTGCCGTCGCGCGCAGGCAGGCACGGGCGACGCCGGCATCGTCATTGATAGTGTGGAAGATGCGTCCGGGCATGAACGCTCCGATGGCGGCCTGCAGTGCGGCGACCGGGCGCGGACCGATCGCGTCCTTGCTCACGCGGTTGACGATGATGTCCACCGGAATGTCGCGCCCCTGTTCCTCCCACCAGCGGGCGAGGAAGGACAGACGATTCACACCGATGATGTCACCGCGCGCGACGACGACGAGGCGGTCGGCCCGTTCTAGGACACCGAGGGTGACGTCATCTCTGTTCACTCCGCGCGTGGGCTTTTCGAGGTAGGTCGCGGCCAGATCAACAATGCTGTAGCGCGCGTTCAGGCGTGCCGCGCCGATGATCGCTTCGATGTTGGTTCGGCTCACCTCACGCCAGCGGTGCGGGGTGACCAGCCCAGTGACGACGCCCAGGCGCTCGCTCCTTCTCACGCAGGCGCCTGCGATGTCTTCGGGCGACAGTGGGCCTCGCGATGCGGCGCGCGCGAGGATGGACAGGCCCGAGGTCTGTACGGGCAAGCCCAGGAGGTGGGCAATGCTCGGATTGGACGTGTCCGCGTCGATGAGGAGGGTCTCTCCCCGCGTCGCTAGCATCGTTGCGATGCCCGCAGCAAGGGTCGTGCGCCCGGGTGCCCCGGAGGTGCCCCACACCGCTAGAACGGTGCCCGCGCTGGTGGGCGGGGGCGGAGGTGGTGACGAGGCTTGGGCTTGGTGTGTGCGCCGCGCGCGGGTGGCGGCTATCAGCGAGTTGACGACCTGGTCGGGACTGCCAGGTGCCGCGACCGAGTCACAACCGAGAGCACTGAGTCGGTTGCGTTCCTCGTGGTGAGCCAGCGCGACGACCGCCATACCAGCCGTGTGGAGGCAGAGTAGGGCATCGGCGGTCAGGTCGGTGTCTGCTCCGTCGATGATGGCAAGGTCGGCGATGCCGGCGCGGGCGGCCGCGATGACCTCGGCGAGGTCGGCGCAGCGCCTGACGATGGACAGGCAGTCTGAGCGTGATTGGATCGCCTGGATGATCGGGGCTTCGTAGTGCTGATTAGCCAGGATGACGACGCCGTGGACACCGCTCACGATACCCCCACGGGAACGGCGGCGAGCTGTTCGGTCGATGTCTGAGCGGCGAGGAGGGTTGGTAGGGATGATGCGTTGGCCATGATTTCGATATGGGTTTCCCTGTGTATTTGGGAGGCGGATGCGTCTACGGATCGAACGAAGGTGAAAGTTCCATCGATTTCGCGGGCCTTCGTATCGGTGTCTGTGGCCGGGCGGGAGGGGATGGCCCATAGACGGATCGGTGTGCCGTCGGCGACGCCTTCGGGGAGGCCCGCGTTCACGGTGAGTGCGACACGAACCATCGCGTCGGGGTCCTGCCCACCGTTGTGGTCACTATCGGCCAGGTCGGCTCGCATGATGAGCTGCCCGGGGATAAGTGGTCGGGCGACGGGTGTCCCCAGTGGTGCTTGCGCAGTCGGAACATAGACGGAGGATTCCACGGCGAGAACGATTTCACGGACGTTATCTGCCGTGATGGCCTCCCCTGGTGCGATGCTGGTCGTCACCGAGTAGACGCGGGTTCCTCCCCGAAGGAACCCGCCCAGGACACTGAAGGCGAGCACGGACGCGATGATCAGGACGACGCCGATGATGAATCGACGGTCCATCTTGCCGGGGACGCGCGCCGGGATCGACACTGAAGCTGAGACGCGTTTCACCCTTCCATAATGCACGTTTCGAACGAAAAACGGTAGGTTGTCGAGCATCTATCGGAATCAACCGGGTCGATATGTCGATTCACATGCGAAAAATTGTCGACTCAAACCATACAAACGAAACGATCTCAACTGATACCATATTGTCATGGCAACACGATTCCTCACCCTCGCTGACGTCGCCGAAACCCTGAATCTAACGATGTCAGCCACCCGCGCCCTCGTATCCTCCGGCGAGCTCCCGGCCATCCAAGTTGGCGGTAAGCACGTCTGGCGAATCGAAGAGTCCGTTCTGGAGCAATTCATCCAGGACCAGTACGCCGCGACGCGCGAGCGCCAAAAGGCGGAGCACGCTCAGTAGTCCGGCGACCAGCGCTGGCCAAGCACGCGGAGTCGACGAAGCCCCGAGAGCGCCAGCGACATGATCTGCCCCTCTTGTTCATCACGACCGTCATATCCGAGGGCCGCCTCACTGAGGGCAACATCGATATGATCCCCGTAGACCGCGTCGATGACCCCACGATGGTCACCGCAGTCCGAATCGATAGCGACTTCGATTCCGCGAGCGCTCAGCTCCCGCAGGACGTGGCCAACACCGATGCCGCCACGGATCGACGACTCGCGCGCAACGCTGCGTCCGAGCGGCCAGGCGCCGACGACAGCCGAGATCATCACGAGACTGTCGCCGGTGCTGGCGCGCAGCAGCACCCACGTGCTCGTTGAGTCGAGCACCTCACCCACTATGACGCCGCCACCTCTCAGTGCTAGTGTGACAACGCCCTCGACTCCAGCCAGTCGCGCGGATAGGGTGACGGAGGCGCGCTCTGCGTCTGTCAGCTCATCGATGAGTTCTTGGAGGTCGCAGCTACGCGCCTCGTCGAATCGTGCTTCCAGTTCGTCAATGAACGCATACATATCCATGCATCTACTCTGCCACACGAGTCAAGCGGTGAGTTGCACATCACACTTTCAAGGAATCAACCACTATCTATTGACATATACTATTATGAAGTAGATAGTTATAGTATCGAATTAGCCTCCTCAACGAAGAGCACCTCATGACATACGACTCACCCACCGGCACAGGTCAGGCGCACCTGACCGACGCATTCCTCTGGCTCGTGGGCGCACCCCTCACCGTCCTCGACATCCTCTACCTCAGCTGCGCAGCACCGCCCATCACGCCGAACGCTCCCGAGACACTCGCCGTCTGGACGCTCGCATGCCTCGCCTTGGCGCTCCTGGCATGGAATCTTCTCTGGTCAGCCGTCGCACACCTGGCCACACTCACACTCACCCCCGCCCCGCTTCGACGGGCATCACACACTCTCGTATCACGTGTCGGCACGCGGCTATCAAAATCCCTTCTGGCAAAAGCCGGCGCCGGGGCACTCATCGGTTCAGCACTTCTCACCCCCATCCCTCACGGAGCGAGCATGGCCGCTCCCCCTGAGGCAGCTTCGCCCGGCATATCCCTCACCTGGGCAGACAGCCCCAACCCGTCACTCTCAACAAGCGACGCCACCTCGACTCACCCCGACGAAACACCATCCACGCAGGCCCAACGCGCATCACGCGAAGCGACCGCTGCACAGCAGACAGTAACGATCCGCCCCGGCGATACCCTCTGGTCGATCGCCCAAACCCTGCGTCCAGACTCCGACGACGCCCACATCACCCGCGTCTGGCAGGCGATCCACCGCGCCAACGCGGATGCTATCCCGAATCCCTCACTCATCTACCCAGGAGTACAACTCTCCATCCCCCAGGACCTTCCATGAGCACCCACCTCCACCCCCGGCCTCGTCCCCTCTGTCAATCAACACGCCGTACGCGCACCACACCAACACCCACCAGACCCGCCTCGCTCGCCCCGTTTCGCTGGTCCGCACCCGGCCCACACATTCAGTCACGTCGTCCACGAGCCGCGCTTGTGACCGATCCGAACCGCCCCGACCTGCCAGACCCAGGCCCCTGGGCAGCCACCCTCGCCAGAGCCATCGTCGAGGTCGTCACAGGAGTCCGAACCTCACACCAACTACGCCGCTGGCTCCTCCCCGACCTCTACGCAGCGCTTATCGAGGTCCACCTGACGCCATGCGCGCGAGGAACCACGCCGATCCACGTACGTGTGTGCACCATCGACGCACAACACACGGAAGCAGCAGTCATCGTCGCGACGGCCACACGCACGTACGCCCTGGCCCTGCGACTCGAGGAGTACCGGGGACGCTGGATGACCACAGCCCTCGAACTCGCCTGATCGCGCACTCCACCAACACACAACAAAGCGAGGGGACTCCCGCAGGAGCCCCCTCGCCTGATCGTTCAACGACGGCGACGCTTCTTAGCGGCCGCGCGACGCTCCGCGCGATTACCGCCCGCCGACGATGATGCGCCCTGCCCCTCCGCAGAGCTGTAGCTCACGCGACTGGGTGCATTCCGACGACCCACATTACCCATGACAGAACGGGCGCGAGCGACGGCCTCGCGCGCAGCCTCAGACGCCGCGGACTCCGCGGCAGCCACCTGCTCGACGCTGGGACTACCCGCCGCCTCAGACTTCGAGGAGGCCGAGGCGGGCGCAGACGCCGAAGCCACGGACGCACTCGCGATAGAACCACCCGCCTGCTCCTCAGCCACAGCCAACGCACGCTCAAACTGCTTAGCGTAGCTGAACACCTGCTGAACAGACTCCTCGCGGATACGCTCAACCATCGCCTGGAACATTTGAGCGCCCTCGTCCTTATACTCGACGAGCGGATCACGCTGACCCATCGCGCGCAAGCCGATACCTTCCTTCAGGTAATCCATCTCGTAGAGGTGCTCACGCCACAAGCGATCAACCACGGAGATGACAACACGGCGCTCAAGCGTCCGCATAGGTTCCTCACCCAACTGCGCCTGTGCCAACGGGTTATCGTTCAAGCGATCCTCCGTGTCTGCGTACACCGCGTGAATATCGCCCACGAGCTCGGTCACGAGGTCATCGCGAACCAGGGAATTCCTGCCCCCGTGCTCCTCCTCGACCTCCTCGATCGAAACCGACGGAGGATAGTAGCCGCGCAGATTCTCCCACAGGGAGGGCAAATCCCACTCATCGACCGGCTTGTCGGCGACCGCCTCATCGACCAAGCCCGTCACGAGCGACTCCGCGAAGGAACGCAGCTGGGGCCCCATATCCTCACCCTCAAGCACCTTGCGACGCTCGCCGTAGATGGTCTCACGCTGCCCCGTCATCACGTCGTCGTACTTCAGGACGTTCTTGCGGATCTCAAAGTTGCGGGCCTCCACCTGATGCTGAGCAGACGCAATCGAACGCGACACCACGCGATTCTCCAGCGGCATGTCCTCCGGATAGGCACCCGACGCCATAATACGCTGGGCCATACCCGAGTTAAACAGACGCATCAAGTCATCTTCCATCGACAGATAGAAACGAGACTCTCCAGGATCCCCCTGACGACCACTACGACCACGCAGCTGGTTATCAATACGACGCGACTCGTGGCGCTCCGAACCGAGCACGTACAGGCCGCCCAACTCACGCACCTCCTCACGCTCGGCCTCAACAGCCGCCTCCGCAGCCTCGAGAGCCTTGGGCCACGCCTCGCGGTACTCTTCCGGGTTCTTCTTCGGATCGAGGCCCTCATCAGCGAGGTTCGCCTGGGCGATGAACTCCGAGTTACCACCCAGCATGATGTCGGTACCACGACCAGCCATATTCGTGGCCACCGTCACCGCACCCTTACGACCCGCCATCGCAACGACAGCGGCCTCGCGGGCATGCTGCTTAGCGTTGAGCACCTGGTGCGCAATTCGTTTCTTCTTCAGCATCTGAGAAAGCAGCTCAGACTTTTCAACCGACGCAGTACCGATGAGGACAGGCTGACCAGCTTCGTGGCGCTTAGCCACATCCTCAATAATCGCGTTCAGTTTCCCCTTCTCCGTCGGGTAGACGAGGTCAGGCTGATCCTTACGGATCATCGGCTTGTTCGTCGGAATCGGGATAACGTCGATCTTGTAGGTCGAAGCGAACTCCGCGGCTTCCGTCTCAGCCGTACCCGTCATGCCCGCTCGCGACCCCTCCGGGTACAGGCGGAAGTAGTTCTGCAACGTGATCGTGGCCAGCGTCTGGTTCTCCGCTTTGATCTCCACGCCTTCCTTGGCTTCAATCGCCTGATGCATACCATCGTTGTAACGTCGGCCCGGCAAAACGCGGCCCGTGTGCTCATCAACAATGAGGACCTCGCCGCCATCCACGATGTAGTCGCGGTCCTTAAAGAACAGCTCCTTGGCGCGGATCGCATTATTCAGGAAACCGATCAACGGAGTGTTCGCGGCCTCGTACAGGTTTTCGACGCCCAGCTGATCCTCAACCTTGTCAATACCCGGCTCCAAGATGCCAACGGTCTTCTTCTTCTCATCGACCTCATAGTCCTCGTCGCGCGTCAAAATGCGCGCGATGCGCGCAAACTCGATGTACCAGCGATTCAGATCACCGTCTGCAGGACCTGAAATAATCAAAGGCGTACGAGCCTCATCAATAAGGATCGAATCAACCTCATCAACGATGACGAACTCGTGACCACGCTGGACCATGTCCTCCGGGACCTGAGCCATGTTGTCGCGCAGGTAGTCGAAGCCGAACTCGTTGTTCGTGCCGTAGGTGATGTCGCAGGCGTACATCTCGCGGCGCTGCGCGGGAGTCTGCCCCACGAGAACACACCCACAAGACATACCCAGGAAGTTATACACACGGCTCATAAGGTCCGACTGGTACTTTGCCAGGTAGTCGTTAACCGTCACGACATGCACACCCTTACCGGTCAGCGCGCGCAAGTAAGAAGGCATCGTAGCGACCAAGGTCTTACCTTCACCGGTCTTCATTTCCGCGATCTTGCCCTGGTGTAGAGCGATACCACCCATCACCTGCACGTGGAAAGGACGCATACGCAGGATTCGCCACGAAGCCTCACGAACCGTCGCGAAAGCCTCCACCAGGATGTCATCCAGGGTCTCACCCTCCTCAAGGCGATCCTTAAACTCCTGGGTTTTTGCTTGCAGTTCTTCGTCGGTCAGAGCCTCAAAATCCTCCTGCAGGGCATCAACCTGCGACGCAAGCCGATCCAGCTTGCGCAGCATCCGACCTTCGCCCGCGCGAAGGATCTTGTCAATAATCGACACGACTAGCTCCTGACGTCTGTAGTCCGCCCCCCTGTAGGACGGACAGCCAAATCCACCCATTAGTTTACGAACTAACTGCCCAAAGTGGAAACGCCCGCGCGAACATGGACGCATTTAACGTCACAGGTAAACATGCGGGTGTGCCCCGGGCACTAGGCCCGGGGCACACCCGCATCAGTGAACCGTCAGATCGTCGTATTCAAACGAAGCACACCGTACGTCCACCCGTGACGGTGGTAGACGACGCACGGCTGGCTCGTCTCCTTATCAACGAAGAGGAAGAAGGGGTGGCCGACCATCATCATCTGGTCCAGAGCCTCATCCACGCTCATCGGCGGAGCCTCGTGCACCTTCTGGCGCACAATAATGGGCGTGTCACCCCACTGCTCCTCGCGAGCCTCTCCAACCTTGAGATCCTCGGCGCTACGCAGCGGCTTGGGAGCCTCCGGCTCGGGCGCCACCTGCTCCTCAACAACAGGTGCTACGTCAAGTACTTCGGCTTCGACCAGATTACGCGGGTACCTGCGGCGGTGGTCTTTCACGCGATCACGCAGGCGGCGCAAACGCTCGTAAAGCTTCCCGGCGGCAATGTCAACAGCCGCGTAGCGGTCGGCGGAGCGCGCCTCCGCGCGGATGATCGGCCCCTTGCCGTAGACGGTCAACTCAATGCGCTCGGCGGTATCTGCTTGGCGGGGGTTACGTTCGTGAGTCAGCTCCACATCCACGCGCTGCGCACGCGGATAGAACTGGGTAATCTTCGAAACCTTCTCCTCCACGTATGCCCGGAAATTCGGGTGAATCTCAGCATTACGTGCGACGACGGTGATGTCCATGTGTTTCCTCCATGGTGTGCGGCGGGCATCGTTGCCCGCGGATGGGGATTGTTCGGTGCTCACTGCCCGAACCGTGGCCTGAGCTATCACCTCCCGCACTGACGTGGAAGGCGTCCGCGCCTGCCACGCTATCGAAAGTTCGTAACCGCATTATAGCACGTCGGTGACCTACGTCATGCGATGAGGCCTGGACGGCACAACGCCGCCACCCCATCCACCCGCCCCAGCACTCGCTCCATTTCACGGATCGTCGCACCCGTCGTCACCACATCATCCACCGCAATCACGATCGCTCCTTCCGGAACCGACACACGAGCACGCATCGAACCCATGCGCCCCACCACACGAGCAGCACCCGTCTTACCCGACTGCGATCCCACCCCCACCCGCAACCGCAACACATCTACAACACGCACACGAATACGCTCGCGAACACGACGATCGTCGCGCGACAAACACCCGCGGGAGCTTCCCCCGCTCAATAGCCGGTCCGAACAAGCCTTGGCAAGCCCCCGCGCCACCCCGCGCGCGAGCGGCAACGCCACCTGCCGCCCCCGCAGACGCCTCCCCACGACGACGGCGCAGGCACAACCCACACGTCCACCGCCCCGCCAACCTCGCGCGCCCTCCCACTACCCTCACGCATCGCCGCGGCGGGCGACCCAGGCCCAGCCACCACCCGCCACAGGGACGCACCCAACGTGGCCCCGGCCTCGTCAAGAAAAGCACTCACATCCGTGCGCATCGCATGCTTCGCGCCCAAAACAATCCTGCGCAGGGGACCGGAATAGTCCCCGAGGACCCAAAGAGGGATCGAACTTCGACGCCCCTCCAAGGAAGTCGACACCGGCTCAACGGTGGCCAGCGACGCACACGAACCACACATGACCACGTCCCACGCCAAACACCCCACGCACTGAACGGGCAGCACCGCGCCCAGGAAAGCATCAACGAAACCAGCCACCCGGTGCACTCCTGCCACCAGCCCTCACCCCGCGTAACGCGCCGATGTCACGTCAGCCGAGACATTTTGCCACAGCGCTCCCGATCGCACGAGAACCTGCGCCTTACCCGCCTCGTCCGTCCCAACGATGACAACCGAAGCAGAAGAAGCCCCGGCGCTCATCGACGACACGCGGATCGGCAACGCAACGCTCGAAGGCAAACCTCCCAACGCCATCGTCACAAGCTGGTCGTTGTCACCACCCTCACCGCGCACCGCAAGAACGAGTCCCGTCGACGTGGTCCACGACGCGTCGATGACAGCCCCGCCGTCGAGCGAAATCTGTTCGAGGGAACGCACCGCCTGCGGACGACCACCCGGCTCGCGTTCAACGACGCCCACCCACGCGCTCGGTGTGGAGCCACGGATAACGAGGGCACGCACACCGTCGGGGGAAATACGCACCGCGTGAACGTCACCCGCGCTTTCGGATTCGATGCGCACACTGAACGCCCCATCCGTGCCGCCACCGACACTGAGCCACGAAGCGGACGTGGGAGGTCCCCAAACCCATCCGTATCTGTCAATCGAGGGCCCGAGGGGGGCCTGACCTGGCAGGAAGGCAACCTGGCTACCTGCATGCTCCGCGTAGACTCCATCGGGGCCACTCCACGCCACGAGAGTGGAATCCATCGGCGAACAGGTCGGGTGCGCGGCGTCCCTCGCCGAAGCGCGAGGCGTAAAACCCGATGCTGACACGACCCCCACGCCTGATGGACCAGCCCCCACCATAGTGTCGAGGGAATACGACGGCGGTGGCGGCACTGCTGGCACGTCAAGGGTGTCGCCTGAGAGGGTAATGCTCACCTGCGACACGTCAGGCGCCTGCGTGAGGGTGCGCGTCAGCTGCCATGAGAGACTCACCTGCGCGGCTTCGTCGGGGGGCATCGCGGCGTTGAGTTCGACGCGCGCGACCCCGTCGCTGACCTCTACCCCGTGCGAGGGCAGGGTGGCCCCCGCCGGGATCGCGTTGGCAACGACGGGATCGAGGGCTGGGCTGGGTCCCGCGACAAGGCCTGCGAGAAGGTGGGAGGCCAGGCGCCTGGAAGGGTACCAACGCGGATCAGACACCAGGTCCGACCCATCAACGGACGGGAAGTACAGGTTTGCCTGCGTGTACGAGGCCGTCAAGGCCGCCCGAGAGATGAGGATAATGTTGTCGGGCGCGTCGATACGCCACTGCCCGTCCTCGCGGACAAGGGTGAAAGTCCGCGACACGATGGAGCCATTCGAACGCGTGAGAACACCCAAGTCGTCGATGCTTGCCACCCCCAGAACGGACACGCTGACCTCCGCCTGCGCGGAGTTGTCAAGGCTCGCGCTCACCAATGGCGCCGTATCCGTGTCGTAGACGAGGATTTCGTTTTCAGGCTGCCACGAGCGTGCCGACGCGGTCGTGAGGAACAGGCGAGCGGTCGCGTAGTCATCCTGGGGTCCCGCTGCGCAGGCGAGCAGAAAATCCGAGACCAGGGTCGAGGCGTCAGAGCCGTCCGAGGGACCCTCTGCAGAAAATTGGATGCCGCTGCCATCGCGCGCGGACGCATCGAAAGGGGTTGGCGCCGAGGAGGTGGGCAGGGACGCACAGCCCGCGAGCGCCAGCGCGACGCAGGCTATCAGGGCGAAGCGTCGTCTCATTGGTTCTCCCACAGGGTGAGCGGCCAGCTGGCGATCTCATCGCCCGGGTGTTTGGGCAATGTCATGAGGAAGGACGCTCCCTTGCCGGGTTCACCGTATGCTTGGAGTCGCCCCCCGTGGATCGCCACATCCTCCGTCGCGATGGCGAGGCCTAGGCCTGTTCCTCCGGTCGTGCGTGCTCTGGCCGTGTCGGCCCGGTAGAAGCGGTCGAACACGTGATCGGTAACCTCCTTAGTCATTCCCACCCCACGGTCGCGCACGCGACACGCCACGTCGGTGGCGCTGGTCGCCACCGTGATCGTGACATCAGACCTGTCGGCGTGCTCGATCGCGTTGACGACGAGGTTGCGGATGACTCGCTCGATGCGGCGTTCGTCGATCTCGGCAGCAGCTGGACTGGGGGCGATGATGCGAACGGTAACACCCTGACGCTGGGCCAGCTCGCAGCATCCCTCCACGACGCGCGTCACGATGGGACGCAGATCGTGTTCTTCTGCGTCCAGGAGGGCGCTCGCTGCGTCGTAGCGCGAAATTTCGAGCAGGTCGGCGAGCATTTGCTCCATGCGTTCTGTCTGGTCGTGCAAGAGTTCGGCGGAACGGCGCGCGTGCGCTGGGAGATCCTCGCGGTTGTCCCACACGACCTCCTCGGCCATGCGGATCGTGGTCAGCGGCGTACGCAGCTCGTGTGAGACGTCGGAGACGAAACGCTGCTGGAGTTTGGCCAGTTCGTCGTAGCGTGAAATCGTGTCCTGCAGTGAAGAGGTCATCGCGTTGAAGGCTCGTCCGAGCGCCGCCATTTCGTCGGCACCATGCACCTCGACGCGCACATCCAGGTTTCCCTCCGCCGCCTTGGTGGCCGCATTGACGGTCAGGCGCACGGGTAACAGGAGACGGTGCAGGAGCGCATAGACGGCGATGGGCAAGGTCAGGATGATTGGCAGCGCGGACAGGGCAAGCACGCGCAATACGACGTCCACCTGGCTCTGATCGGCTGCCAGGGAGTAGAGGATGTAAAGCTCGTGCGTGCCTGCGCGGGGCAGCTGCACCTGCGTACCGACGAGGATCCCAGGTGACACCTTGTCAGAGTCGGATGCAGTGATGCCCACCGACTGCCATTGGGCGCCGCCCTGCGTCACGGCCTGACGCATCTCGGGGGTAACGAGGAGGCGCATCTGCTCGTCCTCAATCTGATTGATGCGCAGCGAGGCAGCGGAACCCTCGGAGCGCAACAACGCGACGTTGGTCGCTCCCGCGCCTGCCGCCGAGGCTTTGAGTGAGGTCAGGGCGCCGCGTGCGGATTCTTGGACTTGGTCGGGGGAGGTGGCCGTCGAGGAGGAAAACACGGACTGGGCTGCAGAAAAACGCAGCGACGCATCTGCCAGAATCGCGTCTTTACGCGTCTCAAACATCGACGAACGCAGCTGTGAGGCGACGATGATACCGAAGATAAGCAGGATAGCGAGCGCAGAGAGGGTGATCGCCACGGCAAGCTTCGCCGAGAGGGAATGCCGGATGCGGTGGACGATCTGTGAGGAGCGCAGGAATATCCACGGCCTCGACGCGGTGAGGACCCGGATCAGTCGCGAGAGCGCGAAATTATGCTCCCGCGCCGGCACGGTACCCAACCCCGCGGACAGTGACGACGAGCTCCGGTTTTTCCGGATCGCGTTCAATCTTGGAGCGTAGGCGCTGCACATGAACGTTCACGAGCCTCGTGTCGGCAGCGTGACGGTAGCCCCACACCTGCTCCAAAAGTTCCTCGCGGGAAAACACCTTCCACGGGGAGCGCGCCAACGTGGCCAGCAGGTCGAACTCGAGCGGAGTCAACGCGATCACACGTCCGTCACGCTTGACGACGTGTCCAGCCACGTCAATGGTCAGGTCCTGCAGGGTCAGCCCTTCGTCAGCCTGTGATTCCTCGCGACCACGCAGGCGGGCACGCACACGGGCAATCAGTTCCTTGGGTTTGAAGGGTTTGGGCACATAGTCGTCTGCTCCGGCCTCGAGACCCGTCACAACGTCGGACGTATCAGAACGGGCAGTCAGCATCACGATCGGGACATCGGAGACGCGTCGGATTGCCCTGCACACGTCAAAGCCATCCATGCCGGGCAGCATGACATCGAGGAGGACCAGGTCCGGGTTCGTTTCTTGGAAGTGAGTCAGCGCCTGGGATCCATCGGAACAAAAGACGACGCGAAAGCCCTCGTTCTCGAGGACGATGCCGATCATCTCGGCCAGGGCGACGTCGTCATCGACGACGAGGATGCGCGAACTCATATCACGATAGTGTCACGAAATCGTCACGGTTGCAGGAGATTCATTCGGAAACACCACGTTCCTGCCGCGATGACGGCACGCACATCCCCGTCCTGTGGCAGGATTGAGACCAGCACAACACCAGCGATCTGGAGGTCGTGATGAGTTCCCCATGGACACCGCCCGCCCCTGGCCAAGACGAGCCAACAGGAGTCCAAGAGGGCTACGGCGCACCCGCACCCGGGCCAGGCTACAGCGCACCCGCACCCGGGCCAGGCTACGGCGCACCCGGGCCAGGCTACGGCGCACCCGGGCCAGGCTACGGCGCACCCGCACCCGCACCCGGGCCAGGCTACGGCGCACCCGCACCCGCACCCGGGCCAGGCTACGGCGCACCCGGCGCCTCTGGCTACAGCCAGACCGGAGCGTGGGGATGGGCCCCCAAGCCAGGAATCATCCCGCTGCGTCCGCTTTCGATCTCTGACCTGTTGAGTGGCTCCTTCGCGGCCCTTCGTATGAACCCGAAGGTACTGTTCGGTTTCACGCTGATCGTGTTGACGATCGTGGGTGTCCTCGACTCGCTCGTCTCTATCTTTCCCATGTACTCGTTGATGTCGGCCTCGGAGTACGGCGGGGATCCTCAGGCTTCCCCCGATGACATCGCCAGTTCCGTGTCCATGGCCTTTGTGTCAACGTTCGTGGGCTACGCCATCTTGCTGATATGTTCTATCCTTGCGGTAGCACTGCTGAACGGAATCCTGTCCACCACGGTGGCGCAGATGGTCATCGGCAAGAAGATCACATTCCGCCAAGCATGGGCGTTAGCAAAGCCGCGCATGATGCCGGTGTTAGGTGTCGTCGTCCTCACATTTCTCGGGGTCGGTATCCCGGTCATCCTATGGATCGTCGGCATAGTCGTGCTTCTCTTGGCCTCGGGCAGTTCGAACGCGGCGTACAGTGCTGCCGGTTTGATGTTGATTGCGTTGTTTCCGATGGCGTTGGTCTCCTACGCGGTACAAGTTCGTCTCCTCTACGCGCCAATGTGTGCCGTCTTGGAGCACGCTGGTCCCGTCGAGTCGATCAAGCGCTCGTGGTCCTTGACATCAGGGGCGTTCTGGATGACCCTGGGTCGCCTGATGCTCATCAGTATTCTGGTTGGTTTCATCGCCGGCATGATCACGATGGTCATCAGCACTGTTGTCGTCGGTATTGTCTTCGCGGTCTTCAGCGCCGGTAGCCTTGATCCCACCAAGATGGTTGGGTTGCTCATGACTACTAGTGTGCTGACCAGCATTCTCCAGATGGCCTCCTACGCCCTCGTCTTCCCCATCATGTCAGCATTCCAGACTCTTATGTTTGTGGATCAAAAGATTCGCACAGAGAACTTCGCCTTCGCGCTCGCCCAGGCCGCCAGGAGCTAGGCGGTGGACCCGGTGTTCGCGTGCGGCGTTCCCTTGGCGCCCGACGAGGGTGAGGCCCGGTCGTGGCTGGAAGAGGAACTTTCGCGCGGGATCTACAACACCGACGCCAGCGGCATTACCGATGTCATTAGGCGTTTCCTAACGAGGCTCTACGAGGCCATCGAATGGAAGGGAGAGGGGCCTTTCTCTTTCTCTGTGCTCGTGACGCTCCTGGCGATCATCGCGATTGCGCTCGTCATCATCGCGCTGATCCTCAACCCGATTCGTTCCTCCTGGCGTACATCCCACTCAGTGTTCGAGGAGGAGGCGAGCCGCGAGGATGTACGCCGTCTCTTCAACGAGGCTGTGGAAGACGAGGACTGGAACCTGGCTTACGTGTGGGCCTACCGTCTCCTAGTGTTGGGGTTGGATGAATGCGAGGTCGTCACGTCATCGCCAGGTCTGACGGCACGCGAAGCCGCGGTGGCGGCGACCCGGCTCGTGCCCGAACAGGGTCCGACGCTTGCTTTTCACGCACGGACTTTCGACCGCGTTCGTTACGGGAATGCATCGGTTCACCGCCAGGACGTGGACGCATTAAGCAAACTCACGCCTGCCCTGTTGGATGCCTGCCGAAAGGCCCAGGACCACTGATGAAAGCCACGCAGGTTCGCATCATTACCCCCACGGCGCGTGAACGGGCGAGCGCCGCGCGTCCGGCGATCATGGTTCTCGCGTTCGTCATAGTGTCCTTTGTCGGCATCGCATTCTTGCCGCAGGCTGGTTTCAACAATGCCCCCGTGGGCATCCGCAACCCTGGAGGTGACGGCGCGCGGGCACTCGCGCAGGTGCTTGAACACCACGGCATCACGGTGAGCGAAGTGTCGGCCGCTCAGGCGGCATCCGTAGATGAGAACACGACGCTCGTCGTCGTTTTTCCTTCCCGCATGTCGGCTCAGTTGGCGCAGGAGGTGGAGACGCGAGCGAGCGTTGTCTACGTGGGCTTGGAGGAGGAATACGGGGGTGAGCCACCCTACCTGGCGGGGTTGCACGCAACCCGATCCTGGGACACCGGGCAAAGAACACAGCCAGGATGTGCTTCCGAAGCAGCCCAGCATGCGAGCGAGCTGTTTTCCTCCGCTTATTCGGTTTCCGCTTCTTCCTCCACCTGGCACCTGTGTTTCACCACAGACGGGCAAAATTACGCCTACGCTGAGCGCGTTGAAGACGGTCGCTTCCGCGCAGTCATCCCCGATTCGGTGCGGGTGCGCAACCGTGCGATCACGGAGGGAGGTAACGCCGCCTTGGCCATTAACGCGATCGGCAGGACCAACAAGGTCGCCTGGTTCGTTGCCTCCCATGGTGTTTCTGTTTCCTCCGAGCAGGTGACACCCACTGATTCTCCGTTCCTTGCTCCCGCCTTCCTCATGGTGCTCGGCTCAGCGCTGTTGGCGGCCGCGGCGCGCGGCACAAGACTCGGGCCACTCACCCCGGAGCAGCTGCCGATTGAGGTACCTGCCGCTGAAACCCTCATCGGGAAGGCACGACTCATGCGCGCCATGCGCTCCTACGGGCATGCCGCCAGAGCGCTGCGCAGCGCGTCTGCTTCGCGCATCGCGTCCTCGCTAGGTGTCACGTACACCGCTGATCGTGAGACGCTCGCACGCGAGATCGAGCAACGAGGCCTGCCTCCCTCCCGCTACGAACAACTTCTGTGGGGGCCACCACCGACAGACGAGGCGGCCCTCGTCCAACTCGCCAACGACCTCTACGCCCTCGAGAAGGAGATTCGCCATGACTAACCCCGGCCCCATGCCCTCCCCGCAGTATGGCACCGCTGGTGGCGTACACGATCAGGGCGGACCCGGATACTCCGGGCCTCAGGGTGGATACGCGCCCCGGGGAGGCACCCCCACCCAGGGGACCCCGGCCTCGTACTGCGCGCCAACGGGCCAGGGATGGTCGGGGCGTCGCCTCAACGAGGCAGAGCGAAGCACGCAGGAGGCCCTCCTGGCGCTCAAAGCTGAGATCGGTAAAGCCATCGTCGGCCAGGACGCGGCAATCACCGGACTGATTATCGCCCTTGTTGCCGGCGGTCACGCCTTGCTCGAGGGGGTCCCCGGCGTCGCTAAAACGCTCCTCGTGCGCGCACTCGCCCACGCCCTCAACGTCGACATGGCGCGTATCCAGTTCACCCCCGACCTGATGCCCGCCGACATCACCGGCTCAATGATCTGGGACGCGGGACGATCCGAGTTTGTCTTCCGTGAAGGTCCCGTGTTCACGAATCTGCTCCTCGCCGATGAAATCAACCGGACGCCACCCAAGACCCAGTCGGCACTCCTCGAATCCATGGAGGAACACACCGTCTCGGTCGACGGTACGACCCGCGCGCTACCCGCCCCCTTCATGGTCATTGCCACGCAAAACCCCATCGAATACGAGGGCACCTACCCGTTGCCGGAAGCACAGTTGGACCGTTTCCTCCTCAAACTCGAGCTGCCCCTGCCATCCCGCGACGCCGAAATCGACATCGTTGCCCGCCACCAGGGCGGCTTCAACCCAACGTCCCTCGCGAAGGCGGGCATTCACCCGGTCGCCGGCGCCGCTGACATCCTCGCGGCTCACGAAGCCGCCGCACGCGTTGAGGTCGCTCCCGCCGTCACCGCCTACCTGGTCGACGTGTGTCGTGCAACCCGCACCTCACCCGCCGTGCGCCTCGGCGTGTCCCCGCGAGGCGCGACCGCCCTGCTGCGCACCTCTCGCGTGTGGGCCTTCCTACAGGGCCGAGGATTCGTGACCCCCGACGACATTAAGACGATGGCCCCCTCGACCCTCGCACACCGCCTCGGCCTGCGTGCCGAAGCCAACCTCGAGGGCATCACGGCCGCCAACGTCGTCTCAGGAGTCCTCGCAGCCACCCCCGTCCCCCGCTGAGGCTCCCGTGATCGTCTCTGCGCGCAGCGCGCTCATCGTTCTCGTCGGCATCGTCCCCCTCGCCCTCTCGCCATCCCGCGCCTTCGCCTGGACGTGGTTCGGCCTCGTCATCGCGGCGTGCCTGATCGACACGGCTGGCGCTCCCTCCCCCCGCACCCTGCGCCTGCGACGCGACGTCACCGGGCCAATCCGCGCCGACCAGACAACCACGGCAACGCTGCGCCTGACCAACACGACGAAACGACACATGACCCTGGATGTACGCGACGCGTGGCCACCATCCCTCGCCCCCACCCCGTCGCGCCAACGCGTGCGCCTCACCGCCCGCAGCTCCACCACCGTCACAACGACGCTCTGCCCGTCGCGGCGGGGCACGCGCCACGCCGATGTAGTCACGATCCGCTCGTGGGGGCCGCTGCACTTGGGCGCGCGTCAAGTCAGTCTTGAAGCACCATTGACGCTGTCAGTCCTCCCCGAGTTTAAGGCGCGCGTACTACTACCCACGCGCCTGGCTCGGCTCCACGAATTGGAGGGCACGACGCCGACGACACTGCGCGGCGCGGGCACCGAGTTTGACTCCCTGCGCACCTACGTCGAAGGTGACGACCCGCGAGACATCGACTGGCGTGCATCCGCTCGCTCCGCCGAACTCATAGTGCGCCAGTGGCGCCCCGAACGAGACCGACACGTCCTCATCGTCGTGGATTGTGGACGCGCCTCCGCCGCTCTGCTCGGCGCACCCGAACACATGGACGTGGACTCGATCGCCCTGGGCTGTGCGCCCCGCTTGGATTCCTCCATCGAGACAGCCCTCCTCCTGGCAACCCTCGCCGATCGCGCGGGCGACAAGGTCCACGTGTTAGCCGTCGACTCTCGCGTGCGCGCACGCGTATCAGGGGTACGCGGACCCAAAATCATCGAGACCCTCGCCGCGACCTTCACGGATATTTCGCCGCGCCTAGACGTCACCGACTGGTCCGACGTGGCCACAGCCGTCGAACAGACCGTCCACCACCCGTCATTCGTTGTTGTAATCACGAAGATCCCCCCAGCCGGCATGGACACAGAGTTCACGGACACCCTGTCGCGCCTCGCCGATCGCCACACCGTGCTCGTCGCCTCCGCGACCGACCCCGACGAGATTCGCGCACGGCACGGACTCTCCAACGCGGAAGAAGTGTTCCTCGCCGCCTCCGCCGCACTCTCCCAGCGAGCCGACGACGCTGGTGCCGCCGACGCACGCCTTGCGGGTGCACTCACCCTTCAGGCATCCGCTGAACTGTTACCCGCACGCACAGCTGACCGTTACATCGAACTCAAGAAAGCTGGTCGCCTCTAGATCGAGAACGCCCTGGCCAGCGTATGCACCCGCAACACTTAAGCGGCTCTTCGCATTTTGGGGTGTAGGAGGTGTTGGAATCCGCCGGAGTGGAGGAGGCAGCGTAGGCGGTAGTTTCGGTGGTTGATGAATCCTTGGGCGATGCCGCGGAGGTGTTCGAGGGGTGCGTTGATGGCTTGGGTGGGGTCGCTTGTGGTGTGGGGGTGGTCGAAGTAGGCCAGGATGTCTGTGGCTCGGCGTTTGAGTGTCCTGCCCAGCGTGATGAGCTTGGTCAGGCGACTCGGTACGCGCGTGGAGGTCAGCGTGTTGATTTCGGCTTCCATGATGGCCTTACCCGCGCTCGTGTTGGGCGCGCGGTAGGCATCAATGATGTTCTGGTAGGCGCTCCAGGTGACCTCAAGGGCGACGTGCTCGTCGCCGGAAAACAGGTCGAGTATCTGGTACTGCTGGCCAAGGGTGAGTAGGCAGGATCTGGTGTGCAGCACCCTGCGGGCCTTGTACAGGGGGTCCGTGGCACGCCCGCGCCGGTGGTGAAGTTCTTGCTGAATGCGCCTGCGGCACTCATCGAGAGCATCACCGGCCAGGTGCACGACGTGGAAGGGATCCATGACCGCGGTTGCGCCGGGGAGCTCTTCGGCGGCAGCGCTCTTGAACCCGGTGAATCCATCCATCGCGACGATCTCAATACGCTCGCGCCACGTATCGGGCTGGGAGGCCAGCCAGGTTTTGAAGACCTGCTTGGAGCGGCCCGGGACCATGTCCAAGAGCCGGGAGGGGCCACTGCGATCTCGGATGGGCGTCAAGTCCAAGATGACGGTGACGAATTTGTCGCCGTATGGGGTGTGGCGCCACACGTGTTCATCCACGCCAATGACGCGCACGCCCTCACACCGGGTCGGGTCGTTGATCAGTGAGCGCTCTCCTTCGGCCAGGACAGCAGTGTTAGCGGTATTCCAGGACACAGCCAGAGCCTGGGAGATGCGCGCCACCGTCAAATGGTGGACGACCAGCCCAGTGAGCGCCCAGCGCACCGCCGCCCGTGAGAGCTTGGCGCGCGGATCGGCCGCTTGGCTCATATCCTGACGCCACACGTGAGCACACTCTGGGCACCGGTAGCGGCGCACGCTCACATGCAAGATCGTGGGACGCCACCCGTAAGGCTCGTGCGCGGGGCGCCGGATCACCGTGTCACGAGCCGCGCCCTGGCACCCGCAGCGTCGACACCACCGATCCTCACCAACAATGCGGCACGCCAACACTGCATGGTCTGGCTCAATGCGCTGGCCCGTCACTTCCAGGCCCAGGTCATCCAGGCGCGTGAACGCGCTCAGGTCGGGGCGATCAAAGGTAGTATTGGGCATGTCGAGGTCTTTCGGATGGACGGTGTAGGAATCTCCATCATCGAAAGACCTCGACCCCTACCCGGCCACGACACGCCGAACCCCACCCAACACCCCTACACCCTCAAATGCGAAGAACCCACAAACCGCGGAATATCAACGATCAGATTTCAACACACGAAATACAATCACGGGAATTACGCGCGACGTTACTGGGGAACCAGCCCGATTGGAAGCCGACGCACGAAACCACCTATCAGCACACCAGACGCCGGTGTGACGGGCGCCGGATGGACCGGAGGGAACGGGCGAGCTTCGCGACGCGGCGCCGAGCGAAGCGAGATCGCCAAGTCTCGCGGGCGGACGGGCCTAGCGACGCCCGAAACAACGCGGAGGCCGCTGCACCCGTTACGGGGCGCGACACCCGATCAGAAGAGGTGCACTGCCTACGGATCGGGTGCAGCGCACCCAATCACAAGAACAAACGCGGAATCTGCGAGACGATCGCCGACACGCACAAGGCCCCGAGAGCTCGCGCTCCCGGGGCCTCAGCACACAGCGATCAGCCAACACTCCACGTCGCGCCGTCGCGGCCGTCGGTGACGGTGACGCCGGCGGCGGCCAGGCGGTCGCGCAGCTCGTCGGCGCGCGCCCAGTCCTTGGCGGCGCGGGCAGCAGCCCGCTCGGACAGCACGGCCCGGACCAGCGCGTCCAGCGCCGAGTGCTCGGCGGCAGCCGCACCGGACGCACCCGCACCGATGCCAGCCTGGCCGCGCGAGCTCGGCAATACGCTGACCGGGACAGCCCGGCAACGCACCCATGCAAGACGCTGAGAAAACCCCTGGCCAACCAGGTAGTTCACAGCCTCGTGCCTGCGCGCCGGGCCTAGAAGTTTCCCTCCGCCAGCTCACGCAACGCTGCTTTCTCCAGCTCTGCTTGGCCCAACAACTGTTTGAGGCGCGCGTTTTGCTCGCGCAACTCACGCAGTTCCTTGGCCTCACTACGACTCATCGACCCATAACGCTGGCGCCACCGGCACAACGTCGCCCCACTGATACCCAGCACGCGGCAGGCCTGGGCCGTACTCATGCCCTCACCTCGCAACGCCTCGGCCTTCTCCAGCTTCACAACAATCTGCTCAGGCGTGTGCTTCGAGAACTTCCTCATGGTCATCCATTCTGCCCGGCCACAAGCAGCCAGGACTACTCAGAACAACCCTCTCAAAACAAACGGTCCGAAAAACCCAGACCCCTCCTACACAACCACGACACGCCGAACCCCACCCAACACCCCTACACCCTCAAATGCGAAGAGCCACTTAAGCCTCACATCCCACTACGCGCAAGCTTGCGCACCCGCACTCAGCCTGCGACAGGCTGATAGTAGCCAGCGTCCGTGCCTACGTCATCGCTGCCGCCCGCGCGCTCCGCCATACGACCGAGGATGAGGATGTACGCCCACGCCGCCCCGGTCAAGAGAACGCCCAGCACGATCTTCACAGAATCAGGCAAGTCGGAGGGGGTGACGAAGCCTTCGAGGAAACCGGAACCCGCCAGGAGAATCGCAGCCCCAAACGCAACCGTCATCGCACCACGGGCGGCCCGCCCGACGGCCTGGAACCTCGTCGCGTCCCCCGGAACGAGAAACACCCAAAATACGCGCAGACCCGCCGCCATCGAGATGAACACTGCCGTCAGTTCAGGCACTCCGTGCGGCAAGATGAAACGGAAGAAATGCCACACGCCCCCGTACTGGATCACCACCGCGGCCGACGTACCCAAAGACACGGCGTTATTCCACAGGAGCACAAGCGGATAGAAGCCAGTGATGCCAGTTGCCACCGCCTGCAGACAAATCCAGGAATTGTTCGCCCACACGGACAGACCGAACTGCGCATGCGTGTCCTGATGGTAGTACTCGACGAACATGTCCTGCGCGTAGGCTCGCAGGGCCTCGGGACTGCCCAGCGCAGACATGGCGTCAGGGGTCGTCAGCAGGTAGTGGCCCTGGATAACGCACAGGGCCATGAACAGTGCCATCACGCCAACGATAACCCACCTGATCCGATACATAGCCAGCGGTAGGGCGACAACAAAGAAACGAGCGATGATTGCACCGGTCAGACCGCTGGTACCCGCCAGACGCCCGCGCGCCGCGGACAGCAGACGCGACAGATCGGCGATCAGATCCGGGTCAGGACTCTTTGTGCGCACGCGGGCCAGGTCGGTCGTCGCGTATCGGTAGAGCAGATCAAGCTCGTCAATCTCCTCGCCGGTCAGTGAACGAGCGCGGGTGAGCTGATCGAGACGTTTCCACTCGTTTTTTCCACTCACCCGCAGCACGTCGATGTCCATTGCACTAGCGTGTCACATATGAGCGCGCAACGCAGTGAGTACATGCAATTGCAGGACGATTACGTCCGCACGGGCGAGGCGGTGACGCTCGACGTTAAGCCCGCGTCCCCCATGGAGAGACTCACTGCCGCCTTCATGGATGCGACCTGTTACATCGGGCTGGTGGTTATCATGGTCGCCGTCGCCACGCGTTCGTTGCGCGTCGCTTCTGATTCGCTCAGTCGTGTACTGCAGGTCCTGATTCTCGCGTCATTGATGTTTATTATCCCCCTCACTGTTGAGGTCGCTACTGGCGGGCGTTCCCTGGGCAAGTGGGCGATGAATCTGCGTGTCGTGCGTGACGACGGCGGTCCGGTGACGGCTCGTCACGCGGCGGTGCGCGTCGGTGTCGGTATCCTCGAGAATTGGCTCTTCCTCGGCGGACTCGCTTTCGCGTCAGAGCTGCTCAACGGAAAGGGCAAACGCCTGGGTGATCTGGCGGCAGGGACGATCGTGTGTTCACAGGGGTCATCGGTCTTCTATCCGCCTCTCGTCATGCCACCGGGCCTTCAGGGGTGGGCCGCGACCGCGACGATCCTTCCCCTGGACGATGCTCTCGCCGCTGAGGCACGTGCATTTTTGGGCACGAATCGTTCCCTCGACAGGCAGGTGCGCGCGCAGGTCGCTTTGTCGCTCGCGCAGCGCCTCTCCCGGCGTGTCCAGACTCCCCTGCCCGCAGGCCTGCACCCTGAGCTTGTGATTGCTGCCGTTTTGGTGGCGCGCAGGGATCGTGAGTGGATGCGCGAGGTTGAGCGACGAGCGCGGGGCACACAGCGCTTCCACGAGGCCACGAAGGCTCGCTTCGGCCTGTAGGCGCTTACTCGTCGAGTGTGTTCTCCTCGCCGTCGACGACGGTGAATTGGGCGCGTCTGCGCGCGTATGGGCTGGAAGGATCCAGGGGGCTGGAGGTGTCGGGACTCCCCACGGAGCGCGCGGGACCGAAGGGACCTGTGCGGGGCTGTCGGGTCTTCGGGGACGAGGCCTGCTGGGCTTCTTGGGCGACCCTGCGCACGGCATCGACGAGGGCCGCTAGGTCATCGCCGGAGGGCGGTGCCGGTTCGAAGGTTGTGGCTAGGCGCACGACCTGCCATCCGAGGGGGGCTTTCAGGTTCTGGGCGTGCTCATCGCACAGGTCGTAAGAGTTGGGGTCGACGACGGTGGCGAGGGGACCGACGACGACCGTGGAGTCATGGTAGTCGTAGGTGAGGGTGGCGACGGCGACGGAGGAGCAGCCTGGCTTGGAGCAGTGTCGTTGGGCAATCACGCACCTAAGGGTACGACACTCGGTGCCCGTATCGCGCGCTCCGGCGCGCCTTGGACCTACCCTGGTGGGGTGTTTGCGACCAGGCGTCATGTCTTGGGCCGCGACCGCCATGGTCGCGGCCCTCGTGGTCCTCTCTTTTTTCCGGGAACTCCGGCGTGGAGGACACGTCGGGAGAACTTCGATCTGCTGGTGAGTGAGCTGGTGTCTGAGTTGATTGGACGGTGGCCACAGGTGGCGACGATTGAGTTCGCGGTGGAGGATGTTCCTCCGTCGAATCCGGCGCCGTGGGAGTCACATAACGTCGTCGTGGCTCGTATCTTCCCTGCGGATCGGCGCAGGGGACTGCGCGATCGAATCGTCGTCTATCGCCTGCCGATCACGCTGCGATGCCCACCCGATGAGCTGGGCGCGATGACCCGCAGGGTGCTGGTGGAGAGGATTAGTCATATTCTGGCGCTGCCTCCGGACGAAGTCGACGACGCGCTTCGCTGACGTGTCCGTTGTTGTCACGGGTCGAGTAGGCACCCTGTGTGCGCTGTGTGCGGGCCTGGGACGTGACCCTCAGTTGACAACTCGGATGGATCCGTTCGCGGCGCTGATGCCTTCCGTACCGACGTTCCACGTGGTCATCATGCGTCCCACTGCCGTGTCGGCGCTCATGACGACGGCGGCTTGAATCGGCGTGGGCGCGCTGATCTGCCCGCCGGTTTCGGGGAGGTCAACGAGGGTGGGTACACCGGGTGCGACGTAGATGGTGCGGCCAGCGACGGTGACCGCGACGGCCCCGGGAGTCGTGGGACTCGTGCCGCTCGACTGCGTGTCGCCTTCGTCACCTGATTGCGCTTGGGTGGCCGCGGGCGACGGGGACGCCCAGATGTTGGGGGTCTGTGATGGCGCAGGAGTGGATTCTTCGTCGGACCACTCGCCCTCCGATGTTGTTCGGGCGTCGGTGAGGGGGGCGTAGAGGAGCAGGCTGGCGCGTGTAGCACTCACCCCGGACTGTGTTGCCAGGGACGTGTCGCGGATCGGTTCCGAAGAGAGCACCTTGGTGGCCATAGCCTCGAGGGCGCCCCGACCGGGCAGTGCTGCCTGCGTGAGTGGTATGGCGGGCGTGGCATTGGAGCGCAAGACCCACGCGTTGGTGCGTTGTGCCCACGGTGCCCCGAGCGTGATCGTAGTCGTCTGTGCGACGATCTCACGGTCGGAGGTAACGACGAGGGCAATCGGCGTCGAGTCCTGTGAGGCGCCGTCAAGGGGCATCTCGAGCGTGCTTCCTTCGGCGACGAGCGTCTGGCCTCCGCCGAGGGGATGCAGCCCCGAAGAGTCGGCGACGGAGACACTCACGTTGGCGTCGCCGGAGGGGGACATGAGGCGCAGGAGCGAGGTCCCCTTGGGGTCAACGCCCAGGATTGTTTGTGTGGTGGCGGGTACGACGCCGGAGGCGAGCGTGGTGCCCTGGGGGATCTCACCGTTCATGAGGGAGGCCTGAACCCACGCGGCGATGCCTCCGCCATCGGCTTGCACGTGCACGACCAGGGAATTTTCGTCGGGGAACCATCCGGCCAGGAGCACGGATACGCTGGTGCCCGCCGCGACCGTCACCTGGCGTGGTGCGGCGTTGAGTGGGCCAGCGCCACCATAGCCGTCCACGCTCACGACCGAAGCTGTGGGTCCCGGGTTGGACAGGATGAGAACCATGTCAGCACCAGATGTTGTTGCTCCCGTCGCGAACCACTGGGAGGTACGCGGGGCGGCGCAGCCGACGGCGCTGAGACCGGCGAGTTCGCCGCCGCCCTGACCTGCGAGCGTCAGGGCGGTCGGGATGGTTCCGCCAGTGCCTGTCACGCTCGCAGGGGCTGGGTTAATCGGGGTGGTTGACAGCGAAGACCAGGTGGTCCCTGACGCCACGTTCGCCGTGTTGAAGGGGTCGACAAGGCCTGAGGGACACGCCAGCAGCACCTGTGAGGGTTGGGCACTGTGGGCGCTGCCCTCCACGGTTGTCGGCGCGGGGTCGATCAGTAGCGATCCCGAGGCCAGGGCCAGCGCAGCGACTCCGCCGAACCCGATGGTGGCCGCGGACGCTATCCGGGTCGCTGTCATCTCTTCCTCCACACGGATAGGGCGCTGGCTGCCGCAATCACCAGGCAGATGCCCGAGCCAACGCGCCAGGGAACAATCCACCAGGCGGAGTATGTGACGCTCAAATGGCCCGCTTGGGGCATGTTGAACGTCTGGGCCCAACCGTCGGCGGCTTCGAGGGGAGCCAGCGCCACACCGTCAACGGAAGCGCGCCAGCCTGTGTCAGCACGCTCAGCCAAGATGAGGGTGCCGACTGCGTTGACGTCGCCGTCGACGCGCAGCTGGGAAGAGCCGACGGCGGTCGTGACGCCACCTGGTGATTCAACGCGCACGCGCGAGGGCTTAACAGAATCTGGACGGACGCGCCAGACGATGCCGGAGTTCGTGCTGCCAACTTTTTCGAGTCCACCTGCACGGTCGAGGCCCGCCGTCAGTGCCTGGGCGCCGCTCGCACCGTAGGGCACGAGGATCGTGTCAACGTCGTGTGCGGCGAGTGCGTCAACTGTCGCGTCGTCCGGGTACACCACGAGGGTGTAGGCGGCTTGGGCGAGCGAGGCCGTGGCGGGGTCTCGCAGAACGTTGGTTTCGGCTCCGGCTCGCGCATCGGCCAGTGCGAGCGCCCTGGAGGCAGGCGAGGAGTCCGTCAGAGAGGGTCCTGCTCCGCGCCACAGCGCGGCATCGACTGTGCCGTTCGTGGGGTCTCCGTCCAGGACAAGGACGCGTCCGGCGCGGGGAGAGCGTTGAGCCTGGGAGGCGACGGCCGAGACGATGGGGGTTGCCATGGGGGAAACGGTCTCCCGTTGAGCCAGGGCGAAGGTCGGCACCGAGGAGGCATCGCTGCGTGTCGCAAAAGCGGCAACGCTGTGGGCGCCTCCGAGAGCGACGAGGACCAGCGCAGCCAGGACTCCAACGGCGCGCGTCACCCGGGATCTGGGTGCATCCCACGCCGTGGACTGCTCGCAGGTCGACGATGGGGTGGCCACGCTGCCTGCCATCGAGGCGAGGAGGAGGGACCCGAAGGAAAGAGACAGTGCTGGCGAAACCCAGGCGGAGGCAACCTGTGCGCCGTCCAGGCCGACGCCGATGTGTGAGGCGGCCCAACCGGCAGCGGCGCTCACGAGGGCGCCGCTCACGAGGGCGGCTACGACGCGCGAGCGACTACGCACGAGCGCGAACCCAGCGAGGGCGGCCACGCTCGCGCCCACTGCGCCGCAGGCGACCATCTGAAGCGTCGATTGTGGCGCGGCGGGCATGCCCAGGAAGGCGAACCAGGAGGCTGCCCGCGTGTAGGCATGTACAGTGCCGCTTGTGGATGCCAATGCCGCCCAAGCCGATGGGTGGGTCAGGATCGTCGCGTAGGTGGGCGCGAGCAGCAGGACCGCGGGTAGGGCTACGAGGCCGCGTTTGCGCGAGCGCCACATCAGCGCTGTGAGGCTCACGGGCAGGGTCCAGGGGGCGCAGCAGGAGAGGACCACGACGGCGAGTGCGGCCAAGCCCGCGTTGACTCCGCGGGGGCGCACCGGTGCGGCGGTGACGCCCGCTGCTCCCGCGACGAGCAGTGGGCTGGCGGCTGGAGCGCAGTACGCGGCAATGAGAGGAAGAACGGCGTGTGCGAGGGTGCCCGCAAGGACACCGTGGGTGGCGCTCATCGCAAGTGCGGGGGCCAGTGCCCACGCAAGAGCCACGAGGAATCGCACGCGCAGCGACGACGTCAGGGAGCGAGTGGGCACCCACGCGATCATTGCGGCGATGGGACACGAGGCGACGAGCAGGAAGGTTGCGACTGCCCCCGGTGTCACTCCCGTAGGCGCGGCAGGCGCGCTGAGTAGTGACATGAGGGTTGTGAGGGGGTCGGCTCCGCCGACGTGGCCGTCTCCGCCGGGGATCCACCCGGCCCATGCGGCGCTCCACAGCTCGGACCAATCGGCGGGGAGCGCTGCCCACGCGCCTCCGACGAGGCCTGCGGAGGCACCCCACCACTGGAAGGCGGCTATCAGCGAGGTGACGACGAGGAGGCCGAGGGCCGCGGAGGAGGAGCGGATGCGGTAGCGACGAATGGAGGCGAGGACGAGCGGGTCGATACGTTCGCCGTTGTCGTCCTCATCGTCTCTTGTGGGTTCTTTGCGCAGGGAGGCGGGTGTGATCTCCAGGTTGTGCAGGGCGGAGTGGGGCACGGTGCGTGAGCGTGCGGCCCTCGCACGACCGGCGAGCAGACGCGCGGTTGCCCCCACCAGCGAGGCGAATGCGGCGATTTCAGGCAGGGCGAGGGAGGCTCGCCCGGTCATCAAGCGACCGAGGGCGCGAGCTGGTGTCCACACCAGAAGCCATATGGCCAAGAACGGTAGGACGAGCGCCGGGGTGGCCTTGCACCAGTTGTACATCTGCGCGAACCTGCGTCGCCGGAATGACTTGGCTTGCGCGGCCTCCATCTGCGCTGTGGCCTCGGCGCGCTCATCGTCTTCGATACGGTCCGAGGCCTGGGTCGGGTCGAAGCCGGGGGTCAGGGAGGAGCGGGCGTGGCGTATACGGGCGCGGGGGGCTACGACGACGCGGTAGCCGGCTAGGTGGAGGCGGCGCCCCATGTCGAGGCCATCTCCGAAGGGACCCAGCGCGGGATCGAAGCCGCCGACGGTGTCGTAGGCCTTTGCGCGCAGGAGCATACCGGCTGTTCCGACACCCAGCACATCGGTTGTTCCGTCGTACTGTCCCTGATCGATCTCATCCTCGCTGATGCGTTCGAGTCGACGTCCGCTGGCAGTGGCAAAAATGCCGAGTTCGAGGAGCCGCGTGCCATCCCAGCTCACCTGTTTCGTGCCAACTGCTCCCACGGTTTTGCCGACGGCGCCCGCCTGAGCGAGTTCTCTGAGGCAGTCGGGTTCGGGGGCGGAGTCCTCGTGGAGGATCCACCACCACGGATAGGAGGCGAAGGGGGCGTCCTGCGCGTGCGCTCGTCGAATCGCGTCACCGAGGTTGCGGGCCCGACCCACGCGAATGAGCCGTGCACCATGCGGGACTCGGTCGGCGGGGAAGGGTGTGACATGACGTCCTGCAACGTCAACGATGGTAAGGGAATCCGGAGCCATCGTCTGATTTTCGATGGCCCGTAACACGGACTGTGTCAGCGGCGCGTCCCCTCGGGTGACAAGGATGGCGCCGATCGTTTGAGACGTGGGACTCAACCGGCCATTCGGCGCAGGCGCCGCCTCTCGCGCTCCGACATGCCGCCCCAGATGCCAAAGCGCTCATCGTTGGCGAGTGCATACTCGAGGCAGTCCTCGCGCACCTGACAAGCCTGACAAACGGCTTTGGCCTCGCGAGTGGAGCCACCTTTTTCCGGGAAGAACGCTTCGGGATCCGTCTGCGCACACAGCGCGTGCTGCTGCCACGCAAGGGGGCCGTCAATGCGGGCGTACAGCGCCGCATCGGCGTCCTCGGACCACTGGAGGGGTCCGTCACCGAAGATGTTCCACATGCGGAAGACTCCTTATAACGAATCGATCAATACGAGAATTACACGCGTGTCATTGCAGGAAGTCAAGCGGTTTCGCGTTATTGAGACCTCTAGAGTAGCACCTGACCCCCCGGTAGATCCTTACAGTTTTGTAATGACTTCACAGTTACCCGGTACTTGGAACGCCTAGGACCTTCGATATACTCTCAACTATGAGCAGCTATTCCTCCCAGAGTATGACGAGCCTCACACATCTTGTGAGCGCAGTTAACGCGTGGTCAGGACCCGCACTTACCCAGTATGGAGCAGAACGTGTCGAGCTGGGTGGACCCGTGGCCGGCAGGTGGCTGGCCAAGATCGCACATTACCTGACAAACGACCTGGCCGCGGACCTCTTCGGCACCGGCGAACCCACTCCCGCCCGCTTCTACACGTCCCTTCAGCCCTGGCAAGACGTCCTCTGGCAGATCGCAGCTCGCGCGATGGGGTGGGAACACCTCCGCACGCGCAACCCCCTGCCCGGCGACCTCCTCATCACGAACACTCTGACCAACGAGTCCGACGACGCCCTCAACGCAGGAGCCCATGTTCTGGCCCAGACGCCCACGTATCTTTCCTTCGCATGGGAGGGCACTCTCGGAGGTGCACTCGACGCCCTCGCCCAGATCGCGACGGCGCCCGACACCATCACCATCCCCACACCCCCAATCCTCCCTGCTGTGCGAGACGACGCCCTGGAAGGCACACGCGCCACACAGGACATCAACGGCAAACGCGTCGCCCTCCTGTGGGACACGCACACGGGTGCAGGCCAGGTGCTGGATCAGTGGATGGCCGGACGCTCAGTGGTCATCATCGACCCGCAGTCGATCTCACCCGACCAACTCCCCCACATCGTGACATCCGAGGCCGTCGATGCCGGACTCGCCCTCTACACTCGCTAGCGCCTACCAGACACGCAGGAGACGCGCCGCAGCGAGTTTGAGTCCCTCGACATGATCGCGCCTAATCTGAGCCCACCGCAAGGCCAAACGAAGGCGCGCGCAGGCGCCATCCGCCTCCAGGTCACGCACGATCGACGCGAGCTCAATGCGGTGAGGAGCGTCGAACGTACCGACCTGCAGGGCTGCTCGACCAATCAGGATGAACTGGTTACGATAAAAACCATTGCGCAGCTTCTCCATGCGCGCGTCGCGCGCACTCGCACCGGAGTTAGCCCCCTGAACGTTACCGCCGTGCTGGCGATATTCCAAAGTCGGCTCCTCGCCAATCACCCAGGTCAGGCCAATCGCACGAGCCAGGGCGTACACGTACCAGTCATGCACGCCAATGCGCGAATAGTCGAGGCGAGCGATCACCTCTACGAGGGCGCGATGAGCCTCGGGAGAAAACACGTACGTCGATCCGGGACCAGCAGCCTCAAAGAGAAAATCCCAGGCCCGCTGAGGCTGCGACTTACGAATAAGGCGGCGCTCACCCACCCCACCCCCCGGCAGCGATTCGAAGGAATTCACGTTGGAGGAGACAACATCGGCGCCCGTGGAGGCCATGAGCGCGAGCTGTGTCGAAAGCTTGTCCTCATGCCAGACATCGTCCTGATCCGTGAAAGCGACGTAGGAACCGTCTGGAATGTGGGTCGTGAACAGATGCAAGAAATTACCTGTCACACCGGGAACGCCCTCGCGCTGCGGAAGAACCGTGATACGAGGATCGGACGCTGCGCGACGCTCCAGATGGTCTCGCGTCGCATCCGCCGACGCATCATCGGAGACAACGAGAGACACGTCCACGCCCTCCTGAGCGAGCACGGAGTCCACCTGCTCATCCAGCCACGCCCCGCCCTCGGCCATACCGTTATAGGTGGCCATGAGGACGGTGACGCGGGGACGAGGCATCCCGCGGTCTCTGGTCACGTCACCCAAGAAATCAGTGCCCTTCAGCGGCATACTTCGCTTCAACGGCCTCCTTGAGCGGGGCCCACCAGGCCTCGTTCTCGGTGTACCAGGCGATCGTGTCCGCCAAACCGTCTCGGAAGTTCGTAAACTTGGGTTCCCAGCCAAGCTCAGTGACCAGCTTCGAGTTATCGATCGCGTAACGCAGATCATGCCCCGGGCGATCCTTGACATGATCGAAGTCGTCGGGAGCGTAGCCCATCAGCTCGTTAAGGATCGCAACCACGTCGCGGTTATTGGTCTCACCATTGGCGCCAATCAGGTAGGTCTCGCCAATGCGACCCTTCATGAGGATGTCCCACACGGCCGTGTTGTGGTCGCGCACGTGGATCCAGTCGCGCACGTTCAGGCCGTCGCCGTACAGACGCGGACGCACGCCACGCAGACGATTGGTGATCATACGGGGAATGAACTTCTCGATGTGCTGATAGGGACCATAGTTATTCGAACAGTTCGAAATCGTGGCCTCGACACCGAAAGAACGCACCCACGCGCGCACCAGCAGATCCGAACCCGCCTTGGACGAGGAGTAGGGCGAGGAAGGATTGTAGGGCGTGGTCGGCGTAAACTTCGAAGGATCGTCCAGCTCCAGGTCGCCGTACACCTCGTCCGTGGAGATGTGGTGGAAACGAACCTTGTGGCGACGCACGGCCTCCAGCAACGTGAACGTACCCACCAGGTTCGTCTGAATGAAGGGCGAAGGATCCAGCAGCGAATTGTCGTTGTGCGACTCTGCGGCAAAGTGGACGACCGCGTCCGCACCGGCGACGACGCCGTCGACCAGGTCAGCATCAGCAATATCGCCCTCAACGATGCTCAGGCGCGAAGCGAGTTCGGCCGGAAGATCGGTCAGAGAGGCGCGGTTGCCCGCGTATGTGAACTTGTCCAGGACGACGACATCGACATCCGGATGGTCCTCAAGGAGCGTATGAACGAAATTCGCTCCGATGAAGCTGGCACCGCCGGTCACAACAATCTTCATGAGTTTTCTCCTTTGCGCGCCCGGGGGCGTGTGGGGTTGTGGTGTCGAGTGCGATCGACTCTGCCACCATTATGCCGTACGTCTGCACGGACTGAAGAGAGATCGCCGGATGGCGTGGCAGTCACGTCAGGACTCGACAACGATGGACGAATCCAGCGCCACCGGTCCCGAGCCGATTCCGTTTCCTTGAACGACCAGGTCCCAGGCCCCATCGCGCTGCGCGTAGGGCTGGCCGCCCGCGTCATCGATCGACACGTTCATCCGATACATGCCCTCACCTAGGGTGAGGGTGGGAATGGTGATGATAACCGTTGCGTCACCCTCAATGGCGGGGAGGGTCGCCCCTGAGTTCCGGGAGTTGTAGTAGTGCAGCTTCTGCCCCAGGTTCGTATCAAGCGAGAAGGCGCTCACCCAGTTCTCAATGCGCTTCGACGCCGTCAAATCCATGCGGATGCAGATCGTATCACCGGTACGGGCAACACGAATAGGCTCGCCGCCCTGGTCCGTCATCGAAATATCGCGGATCGTAATGAGGCCAGTCTCTTCCGTGTGGATCGGAGCGGCCTGCGCGTCGCGTTGGAATCCCTGACGCAGGATGCGCACAGCATCAGATGTCGAGCCGTCAAAAACGAGCTTGCCGTGATCGAGCACAACTCCTCGCGTACACACGGACTCAACCTGCTCCGCTGAATGAGAGACGAGGACGATCGCGCGCCCCTCCGTTTGGAAGGAGTGAATCTTATCCATGCACTTGCGTTGGAAGGGCTCGTCACCGACAGCGAGCACCTCGTCCACGAGGAGAACGTCGGGGTTGGAGTGGACGGCGACCGCGAAAGCCAGTCGCACGTACATTCCCGAGGAGTAGAACTTCACCTGCGTATCGATGAACTGTTCAATGCCGGAAAAAGCGACGATCTCGTCGAAGCACTTCTCCGTTTCGGCGCGCGTCATCCCCAGAATTGACGCATTCAGGTACACGTTCTCGCGACCCGTCAGGTCCTGGTGGAAGCCGGCACCGAGTTCGAGCAGCGCGGCCATACGCCCCCGGGTGGTAACGCGACCCGTCGTCGGGCGAATGATCGACCCCATGATTTTTAGGAGAGTGGACTTTCCGGAACCATTGTGGCCCATAAGACCCACTGACTCGTTGAGGCGGACATCCACGCTCACATTATCGAGGGCGCGGAATTCTTTGACGCGCGCACGCGATGAATGCAGCACGCGGTCCTTGACGGAGGTGTCGCGGTGCAGCTTAAAGACCTTGGATACGTCCTGGACGCGGACGACTTCGGGCATTGACATTAGAGCTCCTGAGCGAAGTTACCCTCGAGGCGTGCAAAGATGCGGTGCGCTCCGAAGACGAGGACGATTCCGATCAGCGCCGCGCCGGCCAGGCGGATCATGAGGTGCGCGGGATATGGTTGATCGACGCCAGCCGCCCACAGGGACCGCTGGAACCCGAGGATTGCCAGTGTTACGGGGTTGGACAGGTAGACCTCGTGCAGCACCGGGTAGTTCGTCGCGAGGGCACGCTGGACGTAGCTGTAAGAGTAGACGATCGGCGATGCCCAAAAAGCCAGGAAGGTGATGACCTCGATGAGGTGCTGGATGTCGCGCATGTAGACGTTCAACGCTGACAATAAAAGGCCGAACAGGGTTGCGTACACGACCAGGACGACGAGGGCGAGAGGCAGATATGCCAGCGACGCGAGGGAGGGGATTTGCCCCGTAACAACGATGGCTGCCAGCAGGATCACCAGCTGGATGGCTGAGTTGACAGCCGAGGTGCCCAGCGTCGAGAGCGGGAAAATCTCGCGCGGCAGGTAGACCTTTTTGACCAAGCCCGAGTTCGCGACGATCGATCCGGTTCCCCCGGTCACCGCCTCCAGAAAGAAGCCCCATGCCGTCAGCCCGGTGAAGACGAAGATCGCGAAATAGGGGATTCCGCGAGAAGCGCCCAGGAACTGGCCGATGACGATGAAGTAAATCAACAGCTGCGACAGGGGCTTGAACAGCGACCAGATGAATCCGAGATTCGAATCCTTGTAGCGCGCCTTCAGCTCGCGGTTGATGAGGAGGCGGAGAAGCTCACGGCGACGCCAAATATCGTCGATTGCGCTTTTCGTGCCAGCCCACAGACCACTCTTGTCACCCAGCTCTCGCAAGGGTTGGGCCTCGATGCGCGCCACTCGTTGCGCGAGGGAGGACACGGGGGCGGAGGTCGTAGATTCAGTCATACCAACTCACTATATCTGACCGTTCGGTTCCTTACTGACCATAGCGCTTGAGCGGCGAGCGAACGCCCCTGCGCACGCCCCTCCACTTCTGCACGTGGTAGGCGGGATTGAGGAAGAAACCGCTGATCTTACGGCGCTTGCCGACCTCGCGGTCGCGAGCAAGACGCAGGGCGTCCTTGAGGATTCCGGTCGCCACCATGCGCACGACCGTGGGGATAGAGGGCAGGGCGACGTCGATGCCTACCTCACGCAGCCCCTGGGTCTCCTCAAACATGCGGTCGTCATATTCGGAGACGGTCATCTCGTTGGAGTGCATGACGGCGGCTCGCGGCGCGTAGGCCTTGATGTATCCGGCTGCGATCACGTCGCGTCCCAAGAGCTGGTCTTCGGCATAGGAGACGTCACGGTAGGGTACCTCGCCCGTCAGAATGTCTTTGCGCGCGGCCGAGTTCACGTCGGAATAGAAAGTGACGGCGTTGCGCACACCCTCATCCTGGATGAAGTCGTCGTCGTAGAACAGGGTGGTTCCAAATCCCGGGCCGAAGCCATTGAAGACGCCCTTGATTTCGTAGCGCAGCAGTGGGAAGGCATCGGGCCGGGGAATCTGGGCGCCCATCACAGCGACGATGCGCTCAGAAATACCGAAGGGCGCGGTGATCTCGTGGAGCCACCGGTCCGAGGCCGGGGTGGCGTCATGCGTCAGGTAGGCGACGATACGGCCCTTGGCCAGGTGCGCGCCAAGATTGCGGGTCTTACCATGCCCGAACTCGCTATTGGGGATCTGGACCAGACGCACGGACGGGTACTTGGCGATGATGTCCAGGGTCGAGTCGGTCGACCCGGAGTCGATGACGAGGATCTCGTAAGTGCCGTCGAAACGCTGGGTGGTCAGCGATGCAAGGATTTCGTCGATGTGCTGCTCACCGTTGTAGGTCAGGATGACGACACTCGCGTCGAGCGTGGCATCATTGGCCTCAACGTAGTCAGATTTAGTAACCATGCGTTTGGATCTCCTGCCATGTTTTCGCGATGCCCTCATCGAGCGGTGTCATCTCAAAGGGACCAAATTCCTTGTTCACGCGTTGCGTGTTGAGCACGGAGCCGAGGAGATAGGTCGAGGGCGTGGGAACGTGCTCAATCTCCGGTGTCGTCCCGGTGACGCGCTCGATAGAGGCGACGATCTCTGAGACGGTGGTCTTGCACCCCGATCCGATGTTGTAGACGGAACGGGTCGCCCCACGGTGAATCATCGTGGAGACGATGGTGGCAAAGTCCTCCACGTAGATGTAGTCGCGGAACATGGAGCCGTCCCCCATGACCGTCAGCGCTTCTCCGTTGAGAACGTGGCGCAGGAAGATCGGGATGATGCCCTGGCGCTTGTGCGGGTTCTGCCTGGTCCCGTAGGGGTTGGAGATGCGCAGCGATGTCGAGTTGAGATCGTATTTGCGGGCGAAGAAACGCATGTAGTTCTCGATGGTGAGCTTGCCGATGCCGTAGGGCGATACCGGCAGCGTGCGGTCCTCCTCGCCGTAGCTCTCCTTGTTTTGGTCGCCGTAAATCGTGCCGCCGCTCGAGGCGTAGTACACGTGAGACACGCCGGCTTCGACGCACGCGCGGAACAGATCGATGCTGCCCTGAATGTTCGTGCGCACATCCAGCGTCGGGTCATTTTCAGCCGTGGCGGGGTCTGTGGTCGAGAGCATGTGTACGACCACGTCCATGCCTGTCACGGCGCGCGTTATGTCGTCGATGTTCAGGAAATTACCGTCGAATGCTTCGACTCCCGCGGCTGTCCAATGCTCTCCGTTGCCGAACATGTCGAACGCACGGATGAACGTTCCTTCCTGCGCGGCAAGGGCATCGACCAGGTGGGATCCGAGGAACCCGTTACCTCCGACTACCAGGATGTTAGGCATTCATAGCCTCCTCAAAATCAGCGACGAACGTGCGTCCCGAGTCTTCCCAGCTGAGCGACTTCACGGACTCCGCGGCGGCGCGCGAACGGGCCACCTGGTCCTGTGCATCCACGATGCGAATGATTTCCGTGGCCATGGCGCCGGGCGACAGCGGTACGTAGTCAATATGGGGGTTGTCAGAAACGAGCCGGTTGTTGGGGGCATCGTTGACGACGGGGATCGTCCCGCACGACGCCAACTCGAGCGGGAGCAGCGACAGGTTTGTCAGGCTCATGACGAGGGCCGCGGCGCACTGGTTGTACAGCGGGGAGAGTTCTTCGAGCGTGAGTGCGCCGTGGTTTTCGTACTCGAAGGGGACTTTCCACTCTGACACGTCCCAGCCCGCCATGTGAATGCGAATGTCGGGGCGGCGCTTCTTGACGTCGGCCAGCACCATGCATCCAAGTTCGAAACCTCGACGCATGGTCACGGGGCGAGCATAGAAGAAGACGTCCGCGCGGCGTTTGTCGTTCGTGCGCTTGTAGAGTGAGAATTCGGCAGCGAAGTCGAAGGGGTGGGTCCTCATCCCGTATTCTTTGTGCAGTTTGCGGGCCAGCCACTTTCCGGCGGTGAAGGCCTCGAATCCGAAGCGGTAGGTGTTCTCCGCGAGCTGGTTTTCTGAGCCGACGGGATAGAACGAGGGTTCGAAGTCCTGGACGAAGTAGAATCGGCGCGCGTTCGAGCGGTCCAAGTATGCGGGGTATGCGGTCTCCCAGCCGGTCGCGAAGATTGCGTCCACGTCGTCTCCGACACCGACAGCTGGGTCATAGAGGGCGAAGGAGGCCTTTAAGGAGGGGTAGTTGTTCGAGCGCTCGACCATGTCGCGCACGCGCTCGGCGTCAACGGGGATCGACTGCGACCAGTAGAGGAAGATCTTCACCTGGTGACCGGCGGCCTCCAGGTAGGACAGGAAACGGAAGATGTTCTGGTGGCCTCCCGAGGATTCTCCGGGGGGAGACATGATCCACGCGGTGACGTAGGGGCCGGATCCGAGGGAGCGAGGGTTCTTCTTCCAGTGGGGTTCACTCACCCAGTCGACGGCGGCGGCATCCGAGAATTTGACGAGCATCCCGAGGGGGTACTGTCCCTTGCCTTTTCCCTTGGCGGAGTTGGCGATCTTATTCCCCATGCCCTGCAAGAGACGAGCGACCGTCATTCGGCCCCCGTATCGTTTGAAGTAGGAGGCACCCTTTGCGAACTTACGCACCAGCGGATTCGTCTGTGTCATGCTCGACAGTTTAGCGCCTGCATGGTGCGGACTCGGACGAGGAGTGACCCATCCCTACCCGCAACGCTGTATCATTACTCACTTTCCAGCGTTTTCTTTGTAGTGGCGTCTCCGCGCCGGGGAGTCCCATCACGCCTCGCCTTCCGCGTGCGTCGAGCACGAAGCGCGGCGGGAAACGAGGCGAGTCCCTGTGCGACCCCGTGCGCGACCGGGCCTCGACATCCTGCCCGCACAGCCCGGGCCAGTGAGCGGACCAGGGCACGTGCGACCACTGGCCACGGCGCGTGTTCGACCGCCACGATGAGGCGATTACGCGCGTTGACGCGGGTGAACATGGGTGAGGTTGCGTCCGAGGAGGCGGCGTGCTCGTGGTCGACGACGGCCTCGCGCACGAAACGCACACGGTATCCGGCTTCGCGGAGCCGGTAGGACAGGTCTGTGTCCTCGTAGTACATGAACAGGTCGGTGCGGATGCCGCCGACTTTCTCCCAGGCGTCGCGCCGGATTGCGCACGCTCCCCCGCACAGGCCGAACACGTCGGGCGCGGCGTCGAGGTCTTTGGCCTCACACAGCCAGTCTCGGTCTTGGCCGTTGCCTGCGCGGTCGACGATGTTGCCGGTCGAGTTGACCAGGACGGTGCCCTCGCTCTGCATTGTTTCCTCGTCTGTCTGGCGCACCCAGCGCGTGGGACCGTTTCCGCTCAGTGCCTGGGCCTCGTCTTCACGTGCGTGACGGTAGCGCCCGGCGAGGAGAATGAGCGCGGTCGTGGCTCCCACGTCGGGGGTGCCCAGTGGGGCTAGGAGCGCGTCGAGGAAGCCCTCACGGACGGTGGCGTCGTTGTTGAGGAGCACGAGGGCGTCCTCGCTCAGACCCGCGGCACCCGCCGTGACGCCGGCACCGAATCCGCCGTTGACACCCGCGTTCACCAGCTCGATGGGGATGTCTGTCGCGGCTCCATCACCCGATTCGCTGCGTCGCAAGCCAGTGAGCAGCTCGGGTAGGTGGGCGTCGAGAACTGCGAGAGAGTCATCCTCGGAGCCGTTGTCAACGATGACGAGGCGGTCGCCGGCGCGCAGCTGTGGAACGATCGAGCGGGCGGCGCGCAGGGTGAGGGGAGCGTTTTTCCAGTTGACCAGGACGACCCGGGCGCTTGGCCGCGCCTGCAGGTCGGTGTTCATCGGGCACCTGCCAAGGACTCGTAGAGGCGGGCGTGAGCGGCGGCGGAAGCCTCCCACGTGTAGTGGTTTGTTCGGGCGAGGCCGGCGCGAGCCAGGCGGTCGTGTTCACTTCCAGCGGCGGCCTCGAGGGCGTCTGCCAGAGCAGAGGCGTCGGTGGCTGGGACGAGGAGCCCAGCGTCGGTGCCGGTGATCTCCGCCATGCAGGTGTCGGCGCTGGTCACGACGGGCGTCCCGTGCGCCATGGCTTCCAGGACGGGCAGTCCGAATCCCTCCCAGATAGAGGGGAAGGTGAAGACTCGCGCGCCAGCGTAGGCGCAGGCCAGGTCGGCGTCGTCGAGGCGCCCGAGAATGTGGGTCCGGTCGGCGGGCAGGTCCCCCCATTCAGGATCCTGCCCCCATCCGGCGGGGCCGACGAGGACCAGGTCGAGGTCCGAGGACGAGGCCATGGCACGGTAGGCGCGCAGCAGCGTCGGTAGGTTTTTGCGTGGCTCGCGCGTGCCGACCCACAGGATGTAGGGGCGCGTGAGAGCGTGGCGGGCGCGGAAATCCTCAATCTGCTGGGGCGTGACGGGAGTGTGGGTTAGACCGTGGGGGATGACGGTGATGATAGACTCGTCGATCCCTGCCTCCACGCAGTCCGCCGCCGTGGCCTCGGAGGGGACGATGACGGCGTCGGCACGGCGCTTCGTGATGTCAAGAGCGCGACCGAAATAGGCGGCACCGTGGGCGGTGAAATGGCTGGCGTCACGTAGGAAGGCAACGTCGTGGACGGTGACAGCCAGCGGGTGCCTCGTCGGGGGAATCGCCCAGGTGGTCGCGTGCACGACGTCAGGGGCGTGACCTGAGCGCGAACCAATCATACGGTCGAGGCTCGGCTTGCCCAGGCGGTCCCACGCGGCGTACAGGGCGCGCCGAGGTAACGCAGAGTTGAGAACTGGGATTGTCAGCCCGACGTCCTGCGGGGAAGGCTCACAAGCGCCGTGGCGGGCGGCGATGCCAAGCGTGCGCACCCCCTGTGGGGCCAGGCGGGAGGCCACCTCCACGATGTATCGCCCCGACCCACCGGGGACGGGTTGCCACATCTGCTCGACTACCATTGCGACGCGCACACTCATGGCTACAGGATAGTTGAGATGCATGTCAGCGTCTGTCTATCCTCGTCGTGGCCTACAATGGAAGTGTCAATCGCTAGAACCGGAGACCATTATGCCTTCCTCCCTCTCGTCCAAACCCGTTCGCGTCCTCATGGACGCCACCGCGATCCCGGCGAACCTGGGCGGAGTTGGCCGCTACGTGGACGATCTGGTTCCCGAATTGGAGGCCCAGGGCGTCGATCTCACCATGGCGGTGCAAGAGCGCGACGCGGAGCATTTCGCCACGAAACTCCCCCGCGCCCGTATCATCCCGATTTCTACACGCTTCGAGTCTCGTCCGTTGCGTTTCGCGTGGGAACAGACGGGGTTGCCTTCGCTCATCCGCAAGGTGCGTCCCGATGTTTTACATTCCCCCCCACTACACCTGCCCGCAGTTCCCTGGCGTTCCTGTCGTCATCACGTTGCACGACGCGACGTTCTTTTCTCACCCCAAGGCGCATTCGCGCGTGAAGCAGAAGTTCTTCACTTTCGCGATTCGTCGTGCGATCCGGCGCGCCTCGGCGCTCGTCGTACCCTCTGAGGCGACGCGCGATGAGACTATTAAGTACGCGGGCGGGGATGCGTCGCAGTTCTACGTCGCCTACCACGGTGTGGACCGCTCGATTTTTCACCCCGTCGACGACGCTGAGCGCCACCGTGTCAAGAAGGCTCTTGGGTTGGAAGGCCGGGAGTATATAGGGTTCCTCGGCACCCTCGAGCCGCGCAAGAACGTCCCGAATCTTGTTCGCGGTTGGGTTCAGGCCGTCTCGGGCCTGGCGGATCCTCCCGCGCTGGTCTTGGCCGGCGGAAAAGGCTGGGACGAGGACATCGATCCCGCGTTGGCTACCGTTCCCACCCATCTTACGGTCCTGCGTCCCGGCTACTTGCCCCTGGAGGATCTGCCCGGTTTCCTTTCCGGTTGCCTCGTCTTGGCGTACCCCTCTATCGCGGAGGGTTTCGGCCTGCCCGTCCTGGAGGCGATGAGCTGCGGGGCAGCGACGCTGACGACTCGCCTGACCTCCCTGCCCGAGGTCGGTGGAGACGCCGTCGCGTACTGCGACATCACACCCGAGTCGATTGCCCACGGCCTCACAGACTTGATGAATGATCCTGCGCGACGCGCGCGGCTGGGGCAGGCAGCTATCGAACGTTCCGAGGAGTTCACCTGGGAGCGAGCAGCACGTGTCCACGCACAGGCTTTCCGCGCAGCAGCAAGCCACTGATCCCCGACCGTATGCGTTCAACCCAAGGATTGTCTTCTATGACTACAACTGATCTCCCCCCAGGATGGCGATTTTTCTCCCGCGTCCGATCGCGCTGAGAAGGCACCGGCGCAGCATTTGGCCAACACTCATCGCGTCGGGTTGCCACGAGGCACCTGGCGTGTCCTGGGAGTCATCGCTCTCGTCCTGTGCGTGTGTGGAGTTGGTGTCTCTTGGGCGCTCTCTTCTCCGCTCGGCGGCTCGCCGGATGACGACTACCACTTAGGTTCGATCTGGTGTCCTCCCCCCGCTGTCCGCGTCCGGATGCTCGACGGGCTACACGGAGCGCGGAACCTACGGTCCCTACGTTCCCGAGACCGTGTCGTCGAGGCGCGTCGCCTGCTACGCGTTTCGCGGCGAAGATTCCGCTGCGTGTTCCCTGAATAACTCCGACGATGTCACGATGGTGACGGATCGTTGGGATGATGGCAACTACCCGTGGGGCTACTACCAGTTCCACCATCACTTCATCGGCCATAACGCTGCCCGCGCGGGCGTGACTATGCGCATCATTAACGTCATGATTGCCGTCGTTGTCCTCGGGTTGATCGGCGCGTTCATGCCGACCGTCTTGCGCCGCTCGTACGCTCTGTCGCTGCTGGCAGGGTGGACGCCGATGGGCATCTATTTCATTGCCTCTAACAACCCTTCCTCGTGGGCTTTCACCGGTGTTTTCGCATTCGCAGCCGGCCTATGGTGCGCCACTCATTCAAGCGGATGGCGACGTTGGGCGCTCATCGGCTTGGCAGGCCTCGGAGCCGTCCTGTCGTGCACGTCGCGCGGCGATTCGGCTTTCTTCCTGTTCGTTGTCTCCGTCGCCCTGGTTTTCGCAGTGCGGTGGAGCCGCACCCGGTGGCCGGAGGCCGCGCTCGCACTCGTGTCATCCGTCGTCGGGATCGTCATCATGCGCTCGACGAACGTCGCGACCTCCCAGCTGACGTCGATTGACGGTCCCCGCCCCTCTCTCACCCAGCTCATCGGTCTCAATGTGTCCTCCCTGCCACAATACTTCGCGGGCTTCTACGGCTTCCGATGGGGACCCGGCTGGATGGACGTGAACTATGACGGCTCGGTGACGACGCTTGCTCTGTTCACTGCCGCTTTCGTGTTCATCATTGGTATGCGCGCCTGGTCGTGGCGTAAGGGAATGACCTTGCTCATGCTGGTGGGAGCGATGGCTGGGGTTCCGATCGTCATCGGTATTATCCAGGGTATCGACAACGTAGCCGCCTACCAGCCTCGATACATGATGCCTCTGTGGGTCGTGTTGATCTTCTTCATGCTGACGATGGAACGACGCGAGGACTCCGTGACGCGCTCACAGCTGGTGACGATCGGAATTTTTGCGTCCGTCGCGGCTTTCTGGGCCCACTTTCTGCTGCTGCTGCGTTACACGCACGGCTCGGCGAACATGGTGTTTAACCTCAGTGAGTCCGCGTCGTGGTGGTGGAAAGGTGCCCCCGTCGGGGCGAACATGGTGTGGTTTATCGGCACCGTCTGTTTCGTGTCTGCCACGGTTCTCGCGCTTGTCCTCACGCGTGACGGTGTCGGCAACAAGCTAGCGGTCGTGGAAGCCGACGACTGACTGATCACGCCTGGGGCACCAGCGTCGGCGGGCTGCAGATCGCGGGAGTCTCCTACAGGTTCACGCTGTGCCCCGAGGCAGCGGAAGCCAGGATGGCCTCGACGACGCGCAAGTTGTCCAGGGCGTCGTCCATGGTGACGTGCTCGGCTCCTATGCCGAGGATCGCGTCGCGGAAGCGCTCGTGCTCGACGGCGAGAGGTTCGCGTTTGGTGAGCGCGTAGCGCACGACCTGGCCTTCGCTGACCCCGCGAAACGCGGCGATGGCGTCCCATTGGAGAGGCGCGTGGCCGTTTTCGTAGAAGGTCAGGTCCCCCATCGCGGTGTCGGCGACGAGCGCGCCGCGCTCCCCCGTCACGATGGTCGTGCGGTCCTTGAAGGGGGTCAGCCAATTGACGAGGTGGTTGACGAGGATGCCGCCACGAAGAACGCCCGAGGCGACCATCATGTCCTCGTGGGGGCGCCCCGAACGGGTGGATGTTCGCGCGTAGATGGCCTCGTAGGGGGCGCCGGCCACCCACGCGGCCAGGTCCACGTCGTGCGTGGCCAGGTCCTTGACGACGCCGACGTCGCTGATGCGCGCCGGGAAGGGCGACTGGCGGCGCGTCGCGATCTGTTCGATGGCGCCGAGCTGCCCGTCGGCGATGCGCCTGCGCATGTCGATGAGCGCCGGGTTGCAGCGTTCGACGTAGCCGACTGCGCCCACCAGGCCCGCCGAAGCGAAGGCGTCACGGATGCGAACCCCCGCCTCCACGCTGGTGGCGAGTGGCTTTTCGACCAGAGTGTGGATGCCGGCCTCGGCCAGTGCCAGGGCCGCGGCCTCGTGGTGGGCGGTGGGCGCGGCGATGATCGCGGCGTCGATGCCGGCCTCGATCAGCTCCTCGACGCCGCCCAGGACGGGCAGGTCGCCAGCGACGCCGAAGCGGTCACCGCCGGGGTCAGCGAGGGCGACGAGGTCGACGCCAGCGGTGGCGCGCGCGTTGCGCACGTGGTGTCGGCCCATCGATCCGATGCCGAGGATCCCGAGGCGAATGCTCACGTCAGGCCCCGGCTTCCGCGAGCGCGTTGACGCCTTCAACGATGCGTTCCAGCTCGATGGGCGTCAGGGAGGGGTAGATCGGCAGGGACAGCACTTGGTCGGCGGCCTCGCGCGTGGCGGGCAGCTCCGCGCAGGGGGCGTAGCGGGCCAGGGAGGGCAGTTCGTGGTTGGGGATCGGGTAGTAGACGCCCGAGCCGACGCCGTATTCCTGGCGCAGCGCGGCGGCGAATCCGTCGCGGTCTTCTCCCACGCGGATCGTGTACTGGTGGTAGACGTGGGTGGCGCCGGGGGCGACGTGCGGGACGGTGACGCCGCGCAGGTGGGCGTCCAGGAATGCGGCGTTGCCTTGACGCGCGCGCGTCCACGCGCGGACCTTGGTGAGCTGCACGCGCCCGATGGCGGCGTGAATGTCGGTCATGCGGTTGTTGAGTCCGACGATTTCGTTGGCGTAGCGCGTCTCCATGCCCTGGTTGCGCGCGAGCCTCACGCCGCGGATGATACCGGGGTCGCGTGAGGTGACCATGCCGCCTTCGCCGCTGGTCATGTTTTTGGTCGGGTAGAAGGAGAAGGCCGCGAAGGTGCCGAAGGTGCCGACTGCGCGCCCGCGCAGGGTGGCGCCGTGGGCCTGGGCGGCGTCCTCGAAGAGCATGAGGCCGCGCTCGTCGGCGATCGCCTGGAGCGCGTCCATGGGCGCGGGGTGGCCGTAGAGGTGGACAGGCATGATGGCCCGTGTGCGCGGCGTGATCGCGGCTTCGACGGAGGTGGGTGAGAGAGTGAAGGTGAGCGGGTCGATGTCGGCGAACACCGGGGTGGCGCCTGTGATGGCCACGGAGTTGGCGGTGGCCGCGAAGGTGAAGGAGGGGACGATGACTTCGTCGCCCGGTCCGATTCCGCTGGCCAGAAGGCCCAGGTGTAGGGCGGAGGTTCCCGAGTTGACGGCGACGGCGCTGGTCCCGGGGACGAGGGCGGCGGCGAACTCTTCTTCGAAGGCGGCGACCTCGGGGCCTTGGGCGAGCATGCCTGAGCGCATGACGGCGGCGACGGCCTCGATCTCTTCTTCACCGATGAGCGGGCGTGCGGGCGGGATGAACGGATGGGTCACTGGTGTTCCTCACTGGTCTGGTCGGGCGCCTCGGCGGTATTCGGGGACGAGGCCTGGGCTTCCTCGGGTGAGAGGGTGCCGTCTCGCTCGACGTAGCGGCGCCCCGTTGCCGGGCACGCCCATTGACGTTCCATGGCCTCGTTCGTGTTCTCGGTGGGTACGAGGGGGACACCGGCCTCACCGACCCACCCGACGCGTCGGGCTGGCACACCCACGACGAGGGCGTAGGGGGCGACGTCGCGCGTGACGACGGCACCCGCGCCGATGCTTGCCCAGGCACCGATCCTCAGGGGGGCCACGCACACGGCGCGTGCTCCGATTGCGGCTCCGTGTTCGACGGTGACCCCCACGCGTGTCCAGTCCGTGGCTGCCTTCAGGGTTCCGTCCATGTTGATCGCGCGCGGGCAGTGGTCGTTCGTCAAGACGGCGGCAGGGCCGATGAACACGCCGTCGGCGAGCGAGGCGGGTTCGTAGACGAGGGCGTGGTTCTGGATCTTGCAGCGCGCCCCCACGCGCACTCCCTCACCGATGTAGGCGCCGCGTCCAATGATCGTTTCCTCGCCAATTGACGCACCTTCACGCACCTGTGCCAGGTGCCATACGCGCGCGCTGGGCGCGACCTGCGCGCTGGGTGCCACGTCGGCACTGGACTCGATCACGGTATCTCCCTCGCGTATTCCCACGAGCGCTGACACGCTCGCTGGGCGCTCAATCCCACCAGATAGCAACACTATAGGCGCGCTGACTTGCTGATGTGCGACACTGGAGCAATGCAGCAGCGTTCCGACGCGTGGGTTGTCATCCCCGCGTATAACGAGGCGCCCGTCATCGGGGGCGTCGTCGCTGGCGTTCGCGCTTTTTTCCCCCACGTCCTCGTCATCGACGATGCTTCCAGCGACGACACTGCCGCGATCGCGCGCGCAGCAGGAGCCTACACAGCCACGCATCCGATTAATCTCGGCCAGGGCGCGGCTCTGCAAACCGGCTTTGAGGCAGCGTTGGCACGCGGGGCACGCTACGTTGTGACCTTTGATGCCGACGGCCAGCATGATCCAGCCGATGCTGCGGCGATGGTGGATCGGGCACGCGCGGAGGATTTGGCCTTCGTGCTCGGCTCGCGTTTTCTTCAGGGCGGCGGCGGTGCCATAGGGGTGTTCAAGCGCATCATGCTGCGACTCGGGGCGTTGGTGTCACGCGCCCGCACGGGCATGGGCCTGACAGACACGCACAATGGCCTGCGCGTGATCCGGGCTGATGCCCTCACCCATGTCCACCTGACCCACGCGCGTATGGCTCATGCCTCGCAGATCGTCTCTCAGCTGGCCGCGTGCGGTCTTCCCGGCGCCGAACACCCCGTCACGATCTCTTACACCGACTATTCGCGCGCCAAGGGACAGCCGCTGCTCAATTCCGTCAATATCGTCGTCGACCTGGCACTGGGGGATCGATGAGCACCTACCTACTCATCCGGGTTCTCCTGCTCCTCTCGCTGGCAGCCACCGTGTGGTGGCTTCTTCGTCCCGTGTCGTCTGCTTCCTCGCTTGCCCTGCGTCGTATCGGCATCGGTTTTCTCGTGGCCGGCGCCATCGTCGCTATCGCCTACCCTCCGCTGGCGAACACGCTGGCTCGCGCCATCGGCGTCGATCGTGGGGTGAATCTGATCGTCTACGGCCTGGTGGTCGCCTCGATCGCGCAAATGGTCACCGCCTACCGGCGCGAGGCGCGAATGGAGGCACGCATGGCGTCACTCGCCCGTTCGCTGGCGCTCTCACGTGTGTGTCCTCCTGATGGTCGATCGGAAGATGGCATTCCTTCGACTAACGCAATGAGACGTCGCGCGGAAGTGGAACACGCCGCTTCGGGGCCGCATTCCCCGACAAACAACCGGGATAACGATATGGTTACAACTGATGAGTAACGTGAATCTGCGACCGATCCAGCACTCGGCTGTCACCTTCGGGCGGTTTGGCCTCCTGCGCAGCGCACTCGCCGTCCTCATGGCGGGCGTGCTTTTTGTCGCCTCAACGGGGGGATTCCTCTACGCCAGGTTGACCGCTCAGTTCGCTGACCGAGTCGTCGACATCAACGCCTACGTGTCGGATGGCCAAAACAAGGCCACTCCCGATTCCTTCGAGGGACGTGCCGTCAACATTCTTGTCGTCGGCACGGACTCCCGAAATGGCGCCAGCGGCAACATTGGGGCCGGCGATGAAGACGAGGTGCCGGGCCTGCGCAACGACTCGACGATGGTCATCCATGTCAGCGCCGATCGTTCACGCGTCCAAGTCGTCTCGATCCCCCGCGACACCCTTGTGGATATTCCCTCGTGTAAGCACCGCGACGGGTCGACCAGCGACCCGATGAGCAACGAGATGTTCAACAACGCCATGTTTTATGGCGCTGACGGCGGCAATACCGACGAAGACATTGCACCCGGCATCGCGTGCGTGAAGGCGACCGTGGAAAAAATGTCGGGGATGCCGATTGACGCCTTCATGGTCGTTAATTTCGCTGGTTTCATCAATATGATCGACGCGCTCGGTGGGATCTGGTTTAACATTCCCGAGCGCATCGAGGACGAGTCCGCCAGTCTCTTCATCGACGCGGGCTGCTGGAAGTTGGATGGCACCCAGTCGCTGGCGTACATGCGCTCGCGTAAGGGCCAGGGCGACGGCTCCGATATTTCACGTATCGGTCGCCAACAGCAGCTGATTTCCGCCATGCTACGCGAGATCCAGTCGAAAGACTATGTGACGGATTCCGGCGCTCTCTTGACGTTCCTGCAGGCTGCTATCGCCTCCGTTAATGTCTCGTCCAACCTGGGTGACGCGCGGGCGGACTTGACGCTGCTCCTGAACGTCCTATCTAAAACGGAGCGGGCGAATATTCAGTTTGTGACCATGCCCGTTGAGGAGCCCTCCTGGAATCCGAACCGCCGTATTGCTTCCGAGCCTATGGCCCGCAACGTGTGGAATGCCCTGAAGAACGACCAGGGGCTGCCCGTTGGCACGACGTACACGGACGGCAACGGGGCTCAGCTGGTGGTCCCGGATCCGACCGCAGCCACTGCGTCGCCTTCGCCGACGCCCACGGACGACACGACGACCAGCCCGAGCGACGACTCGAATGGTGACTCGACCACGAATCCCGCCGATAACACTGAGCAGTCCGCGTCCGTCACTAACAATGCGGCGAACCAAGCCGCCGCCGAGAAGAACGCCGAAAGCTGCCCGCCGAAAGACAAATGAGCACTCCTCCCTCGTTCGCACCCGACCCGAAACGCCGCCGACCCGGCTCCGATGATGCTCGCATGATCGGACAGGAGGCCCGTTCCGGCGCCCCTACTCCCCCGCCGGAGGCCATCGCACCGCAGATGTGGCGGATTTCCGAGGACGAGGCAGGTGCCTCGCGCCCGTTGATGCCCCCTACGCTGGACCAGCCTCAGCGCGATTCCGCGCCGATTTTCCCGAGGCGAGCGACCCCCGAGCAGGCTCCGCCTTCCTATCAGCCTGCGACAGCAACGAATCCGCCGTCCTACGCTCCGACTTCGACCAACGTTGCCCGCGCACCGCGCCCCGGTGGGGCGAACGCCTATGCGCCGTCAGGCAACGGGCCTCGTCAGTTCACGGTGGGGCAACCCCAGCTCCCCACCCCTGCACCGCTCGGCGCCCCCGCACCGCATCCCCGACCGCGGCGCCGACGCCGACACCCGATCCTGAAGACCCTGTGCCTGTTCTTGGTGCTGGTCCTCGCCTGGGGCGGGTTCCTGCTGTGGGACGCAAACACGAACATGGGTCGCGTGACGGCCTTGTCCGGTGGCGCGGACACGCCGGGAACCACGTACCTGCTCGCGGGTTCCGACTCGCGTGCGGACGGCGCCGTGAAGGATGGTTTCAACGATTCCGAGCGTGCCGACTCGATTATGCTGGTCAACGTCGCACCGAACGGCCAGGCTGTCGCCTTGTCGATCCCGCGAGATACCTACGCGGAGATCCCCGGGGTCGGGTGGGATAAGATCAACGCGTCCTACGCCTACGGTGGTCCGCAGCTGCTCGTTGAAACAGTTGAGAAGCTCACGGGTCTCACTGTTGATCATTTCGTCCAGATCGGTATGGGTGCCGTGCCTGACATGGTGGATGCGGTCGGTGGCGTCGAGCTGTGCTACGACCACGATGCTAACGACGAGTACTCGGGTTTGAATTGGACCGCCGGGTGTCACACGGTCGACGGCACCACCGCGTTGCAATTTTCGCGTATGCGTTATCAGGACCCGGAGGGCGACATCGGTCGTACTAAACGCCAACGGCAGGTGATTTCGAAAGTCATTGCTTCCGCTGCATCGCCCTCAACGCTCATTAATCCGGCGAAGACGCTGCGCGTGGAGCGCGCTGGGTCGAAGTCTTTCACAGTTGACGAGGATTCTTCTGTTGCCACAGTCGCGTCCTTGGTTCTGGCGCTGCGTAGTGCTTCTTCCTCGCAGATGATGGGTGTTCCGCCGATCGAATCGCTGAATTTTACGACGAACGCGGGAGCCTCAGCGGTCTTGCTGCGAGACACGACCGCGGACGATTTCTTCGCGAAGCTTCGCGCGGGTACGCTCGCTACCTCCGACCTGAACCAGGTCGACGGCTTCTGACGCGGGCGGCAGCGCACCGTGAGCGCTCAGGCGCTCTGCCCGGTGGGCGCCAGCCGGACCGCCGGACGCGACCGTGGGGTAATAGGACGAAGCGTATTGGTTTTATGACGACTTTTCGTCGTTGTGGCGCCGGAAAGCCTGTGTTGTAGTTGGTGGCAGCCAACTTAAAGGAGGTCCAAAGCCCGTTGGATTTGTAGCGACTTTTCAGCTTGTCCATGCGGGAAAGTCGGTCAAGCCCAGTGAGGTGGTGTCATCGTTGTGTCTTCTTCGGGGTTGGTTATGCGCTAGGTTGTCGTGGGGTGTCCTCCTGTTGGGCGAGTCGAGGTTTTCTGGTGTTCCGCTGCTCAACGAGGCCTATGTTCCCATCGTCGGCGGCATCCAGTTGGCCGGGCCACGACACGTCGACGGCATCCAGTTGGCCGGGCCGCGACACGTCGGCGGTGCCGCTGGCGGTGCCGCGAGGCTCCCTGTCGGACAGGCTCTCTTGCTTGCGCACGCAATTGCCTCGGGGCTTGTGCGCACCGCGAATCCGTATCGTTGGTATTGCGACGTCTGTGAACGTGGTTGAACGCTCACCCGATCGACGTGCATGCATACCTGCTCCGAGCGGGGGCCACCACCGCGAATGCGGACCCGCTAACTCGCACGCGGACAGCCCCGACCTCGTTCCCTCCTACGGGACATGAGGCCGGGGTTCAACGCTGCGAAGGGGGTACTCAGGCGCCCGGTACGGTAATCGGTCGAGGTCCGGCCTGCCAGCCTTCCCAGGCTGAGGTGAGGATCTCGTCGAGACCGTTGTTGGCCTTCCAGCCCAGGTCGACGCCGATGGACAGCGGGTCGCCGATGAGCTTGGGCGGATCACCCGCGCGGCGACCGAGAACCTCAACGGGGAAGTCCCAGCCGATAACGCGGCGCAGGCCGTCGATGATTTCTTGGACGGACGTGCCAAGGCCCGTGCCGACGTTGTAGGTGTGGTGGTCCGGCTGGCGGCCTTCGGCGAGCACATCGAGGGCCGCGATGTGAGCCTCCGCCAGATCCAAGACGTGAATGTAGTCGCGCACGCACGTGCCGTCGGGAGTGTCGTAGTCGGCGCCAAAGATCTTTGCGCTTTCTCCGCGCTCGAGTCGGTCCAAAACCATGGGGATGAGGTTCATGATGGCAGGGTCAGCCAGGTCGGGCCAGCCCGCGCCGGCGACGTTGAAGTAACGCAGGCCGATCCATTTGAGGTCCCAAGCGCGCTCGCAGTCGGCCATCATCCACTCGCCGATCAGCTTCGTCTCACCGTAGGGGTTGATGGGGTGGCCAGCCATGTCTTCGGTGACGACCTCAGCGTTGGGCATACCGTAGACGGCAGCCGAGGAGGAGAAGATCATCTGGTCAACACCCGTGTCCTCCATTGCGGCGAGCACGTTCGCCATGCCACCGATGTTCTGCTGGTAGTACCAGGTGGGGCGCTTGACAGATTCGCCGACTTGCTTGCGTGCGGAGAAGTGAATGACCGCGGTGACGTCCTCGTCCACCATCAGGTTGGACAGGATCGAACGTGCGTCGTCCGTGGCGACGTCGAGACGAACCAGGGGTGTATCCCCAACCCGGGCGGCGTTCGAGGTGGACAGGTCGTCGACGACGACGACGCGATCACCGCGCTGGCGCAAGAGGCGGACGACATGGGCGCCAATGTAGCCGGCGCCACCACAAACGAGAATACTCATGGGCTTAGGATACGACGCGTCGGGTCCTCGCTGCTACCTGCGAGTGGCTTGTGGTATCGCTCAGAGCGGGCGTGAGACGCGCTGCGCAAGCGCGGCACCCTTGGCGGTGGCCACGTCGCGCAGGTCCTTCTGGAAGTCGCGCATGGCGCCGCGCAGCGTCTCGGCGCGTTCGCCTTCGCCTGCGCCGAGGATGCGGGCGGCGAGCAAGCCGGCGTTGCGTGCTCCCGCGATGGAAACGGTCGCGACGGGCACGCCGGCGGGCATTTGGACGATCGAGTGCAGGGAGTCGACGCCGTCGAGGTGCTTGAGGGGGACGGGCACGCCGATAACGGGCAGTTCGGTGAGGGCGGCGAGCATGCCAGGCAGGTGGGCTGCTCCCCCGGCTCCGGCGATGATGACGCGCAGGCCGCGCGCCGAGGCGCTTCTCCCGTAGGCGACCATGTCTTCGGGCATGCGGTGGGCGGAGACGACGCCGACCTCGCAGGCGATGTCGAACTCGGCGAGGGCGGCGACGGCGGGTTCCATGGTGGGCCAGTCAGAGTCGGAACCCATGACGACGCCGACGAGGGGGTTGTCGCCGGTTGCGGTGAGCTGGATGTCGAGGTCGGTGGTCATGAGGGGCCTTTCGGGAGAGGACGAGGCCGGGGCGGGATTGTCGCTCGGCCGGGGTGGGTGGTGGGTTAGTCGCAGGTGCCTCGCAGTGCTTCGACTGCTGCGCGGGCGCGGGCGAGGGCCGCGCCCGGGTCTTCGTCGACGACGGTGACGTGGCCGAGTTTGCGACCTGGACGCACTTTCTTACCGTAGAGGTGAACTTTAGCTCTTCCTCCCCCGGCAGTGAAGGCGTCGGTGAGGGCGCGGGCGGGCTGGTCGTACGCGGAACCCAGCAGGTTGACCATGACTACGTGCGTCCCTGGGGCCTTGAGGTCCGTGGAGCCGAGCGGCAGGTCCAGGACGGCGCGCAAGTGCTGCTCGAATTGGCTGGTGACGGCCCCGTCGATGGTCCAGTGCCCGGTGTTGTGGGGACGCATAGCGAGCTCGTTGACGAGGACGTGTTCGTTCGCGCCCTCACCCACGACGAACATTTCAACGGCCAGGACGCCGGTGACACCCAGTTCGGCGGCGATACGTTCGCCGATGCGGCGGGCTTCGGTGGCTGTTTCGGGGCGGATGCCCACCGCTGGTGCGGTGACCTCGGCGCACACGCCGTCGTGCTGGACGGTGGAGGCCACGGGCCAGGAGGCGATCTGCCCGGAAGGCGTTCGGGCCAGGAGGGCGGCCACCTCACCCGTGAAGGGCACCAAGGCCTCGGCCAGGAGGGGGCCACCTCCCCACCAGGACTCGACATCGGCGGGGCTGTGGGCGAGGGCGACGCCGTGCCCGTCGTAGCCGCCGCGCGGCGTTTTGACGATGAGAGGCCATCCGATGGCGGCGCCAAAGCGCTCCAGCTCGGCCGCGTCGTCGACGCGCGCCCACGCCGGGCAAGGGATACCCATGCTGGTCAGGCGTTCGCGCATCGCGAGCTTGTCCTGGGCGTACAGGAGGGCGGAGGCTGGGGGTTGGACGGAGACGACGCGCGCCGCTTCCTCCATTGTCTGGGCGGGAATATGCTCATGTTCGAAAGTGAGGACATCCGCGCCGTCAATGAGCGCGCGGATGGCGTCAAGGTCTGAGGGACTCCCGGCGGCCTTGTCGACGGTCACCAGACCGGTCGAACCGTCGTCGGCCTCGACGAGGGCACGAAGATTAATGCCGAGCGCGATGGCGCTCTCCTGCATCATGCGTGCCAGCTGTCCGCCGCCGATAACGGCAACGGTGGGAGGAGTCAACATATCGCGTTCCACGCGTCCCAATCTACCGTGCTCCTAGAAGCGACGCGAGCGGCGTCCCATGGAAATGAGAGGGCCTTCGGGCATGACGCGGTCGGGGTCCAGGGAAGCTGGGATCGCCGCCACGGACACGGTAAAGACCGGTGGAATAGCGGATTTGAGTTCGAGGCGTCCGCCCATCGCCTGGGCTAGATCGTGGGCGAGAGCCAATCCGATACCCGTCGAGCCGTGACCGGATACCCCTTTTTCAAAAATGTCTGGGGCAAGCTCCTCGTCGATGCCTTCTCCCTCGTCGCTGACTTCAATGATGACACCGCGCTTGGAGGAGCCCGCGTGAGCCCACACGCGCGTGGTGCCGCCACCGTAGCGCAGCGAGTTTTCGATGAGGGTGGCCAGCACTTGGCCGAGTTTGCCGGCGTCGGCCAGGATGGGACGCTCGGCCTCGTCAAGGAAAACCAGCGTGCGACCGGCTGCCGCGAATTGGTCCTCCCACTCCTCGCGAGCGGTGTTGAAAACCTCGAGGATATGGATTGCCTCAGTTCCTCCCCCGCTTTCGCGCTTGGAGACGTCGAGAAGTTCTGAGACGACGTTGGTCATGCGTTCGACTTGTTCGAGGCAGGTGCGGGCCTCGGCGCGCACTTCCTCCTCCGTGGAGATGTACTCGATTTCTTCGAGGCGCATCGACAGCGCCGTGAGAGGGGTCCGCAGCTGGTGGGAGGCATCTGCAGCGGCCTGCCGCTCCGCGGCGAGACGTCCGGCCATGCGTTCCCCAGTGCGCGCGAGTTCTTCGGAGACCAGGTCGATCTCTTCGATACCAGACTTTTCAACGCGGGCGCGCACGCCCCCCGAACCGATCTGCTCGGCCTGCGCAGCCAAATAGATGAGGGGCGCTGACAGAGATCGGGACAGCGAGCGGGCCATGAGCAGGCCGATGAGCATGGAGGTGATCATTCCGATGCCGAACATGCCGCACGCCCACACGATGCGGGCGGTCGCACGCGACGCGGAGAAGGTCAGTTGGACGCTGACGCCGCTGGGTGACTCCGCAAAGGCTGAGAGCGTTCGTCCAGGAATCTCGGCCTCGTGGGTCACGAGGTTCTCGCCGGGAATCAAGATCCGGTAGTCTAGCTCGCCGCCGCGATCGTCGGCTTGATCCGAGACCAGCAAAGACAGCGCATCGGGGTCGGTGCTCTCCCCTGCCGCTCTGCGCCTGTCGATGCTCTGGACGATGCGCTGGGCAGTTACCTCCAGGTCACGCTGCTCAGAGGACCAGATGGACACTGAGGCGAAAGGCGCCGGGTAGGCCCATGAGGAGGCAGACGACGGCGACGACGGAGACGATCATCCTCACCGCGCGTTCGCGCATGGCGGCACCCCTTTAGCGCTGGTTCAGCGCGCGTTCTCGAAACGGAAGCCCATACCACGCACGGTTGTAATGTAGTGCGGATCGGTGGCGTCATCGCCGAGCTTGCGACGCAGCCAGGACACATGCATGTCGAGGGTCTTGGTCGAACCGGTCGGATCGGATCCCCAAACCTCACGCATGAGCGTGTCTCGCGCAACGACGGAACCGGCCTCGCGCAGCAGGACGCGCAGCAGGTCAAATTCCTTTGGCCGTCAGACTCAACTCCACGTCACCAACGAAGGCACGATGGGCGGCGACATCCATGCGGATGTCCTGGGCGCGTAGCTCGCCTTCGGAGGGTTCGGCGACCTGGCGGCGCAGGAGGGCCCGCACGCGGGCGAGCAACTCAGCAAGGCGGAAGGGCTTCGTCACGTAGTCGTCCGCGCCCGCGTCGAGGCCGACGACCATATCGACTTCGTCTGTGCGTGCGGTGAGGATCAGGATCGGGACGTGGTTTCCAGACGCGCGGATCTCGCGAGCAACATCCAGGCCATCCATGTCGGGCAGGCCGAGATCCAGAACGACCAGATCGACGCCGCGCATGTCAGCAAGGGCCTCGCCGCCCGTTCCGTGCGCACGCACGTCGTATCCTTCCCTGCCCAGGGCTCGAGCGAGGGGCTCAGAGATGGCAGGATCGTCTTCAACGAGGAGAACTGTAGTCACACGCTCATCTTAGCAATTCCGAACCAAAACTTTCACCTTTCTTGACCCATCGCGGCAGGCGGTCACAGGCCACCCGACGGGCATAAAAGCGGCCTCTTAGGCGACAGCGGTCGACAGCAAGTAGGGTGATACCGGACCAAAACCGCGCAAGTCCGCGGTGGGGAACTCTTCGAGTCCGTAGCCCTCGCCGCCCTTGCCCGCTGCAATTGCGGCGGCGGTAGAAGGGTCAGTGAGGATCTTCCCAACCGGAGCAATGTCCACGAGGCGAGACGCAAGATTGACGGTCGGCCCAAACACGTCACCGGAGCGAGAGAACACGTCTCCGCGCACGAAAGACGCACGCACCGGCAACATTTCATCGTCGGCGTTGAGTCGCTCAATGAGCGCGGTTGCCACCCGAAGGCCCGTGGGTAAATCATCCGCAATGTACAGGACGGCGTCGCCGATCATTTTGACGACGCGGCCACCCTCTTCGATGACGGCGGTACGACTCTGTTCCTCGAAGCGCTCAATGAGCCCGACGAGGGCGTCTCCAAGAATCGTGGAGGACGACGTGTAAGACACCATGTCCACGAAGCCGAGGCACCGGTTGAGTGGGAAACGGCTGTGGCGTTCCTCGTGTCCGCGCTGAGAGACCTCACGATCGAAGCGTGACAGCGTCGCCTCGAGCTGGCGACGCCAGGAGTAGACGAACATCTCCTGGAAGACATCAATGTACTCGCGCATATGATCGAGGACGTACATCCGAGCCGTCGTATCGTCCAGCATGAGGCGCCGCGAGGAATCCTCGACCAGGGCCTCGTACTGCCATAGCGCCAGCCGGTCAGCCAGGTGTGAGTTCGCGCGCAGGAGCGAGCGAGAGGTGTCCGTGTCGATGGCGCCGGATTCGACCAGGTCATGCCACTTGCCAAACACGTCAAGGTCACGCTGGGAGAATACCGGTTCATCAGGATCGGGCGCCTGGAAGCCCAGGGCGATCCAGAACTGCACGACACGGTCGATCGGAGTGCCCGTCGCCTCTGAGAGGTCACGGGCAGAGTATGTGAGATGACCACCGAGCAGCCGAGGAACGTAGCTGGTTGCAGTGAGGTCATCGGGAGCTGCATGGGACGATGCACCACGCTCATCCATCGCGTTTCCCTCCTCGTCAGGCTGACTCAACACCACATCAGCGAATAAACAGTACAGTAGATCACTTTCTAAGGTCACATCAAAATATGACCTCACACACTGGCAATTGTAGTAGGCTACTGTCTTTTGCACCAGCGATTTGCACGTTTACCTGCGACAATCCGATTTTTTGCACCAAATTTCAGCTTCGCTGCACCTAGGCGCGACCATGGTTCACAATGATCCCATGCGTCTCGTTCTCGCCTCCGCGTCACCAGCCCGCCGAGCCACCCTGATCGCGGCGGGCATCACGCCGATCGTCATCGTGTCCGCCGTCGACGAGGACGCCGTCCTCTCAGCGCTGCCCGGCGGACGCGCCTTTACAGGGGGGAGAACAACACCCGCAGACGAGGTCAGCGCACTCGCCGCCGCCAAGTGCACGAACGTCTGCGAGGCACTCATTCGCGGCGATACAGAACTCCCCACAGAAAATACCCTCCTCGTTGTTGGCGCCGACTCGATGCTCGAAATCAACGGCCACATGCTCGGCAAGCCCCACACGCCCGAGGTGGCCCGCGAGCGCATCAGGGCCATGCGCCGCACGACCGCCACCCTGTGGACGGGCCACTCGCTCGCCCTTCTGGCCCCGGCCTCGTCAACGCAGTGCCCGCAGCGAGAGGTCACCGCACAGATCACGCGCTCTGCCTCAACCCTGGTTCACTTCGGAGACATCTCAGATGATGAGATTGACGCTTACGTGGCGACGGGCGAACCGCTGCACGTGGCGGGTTCTTTTACAGTGGACGGCCTGGGCGGCCCATTCATTGACGGGGTGACGGGTGACTATCACTCGGTCGTCGGCATCTCTCTGCCTCTGCTGCGCTCGATGGCATGCGAACTCGGAGTGTTTTGGCCCAACCTGTGGGATACACCGCGCCGCTGAGTTTCACCCCGAAACGACGCGCGCACGCCCCGTACTGTAGGGGCATGGACAACAGCACTGCATGGGGCATCGGCCTCGCAACGATCACCCTGGACGGAACGACTCTCGACACGTGGTACCCTGCCCCGCATCTGGGCGATGCGGGAACTGACGACGAGCTCGTGACCTCGCTGGCGCTCCTGGAGCGCGTGGACGAAGCGCGCCGCGTGCGCACGGTCGTCGTAACCACGACGGTTGACCTGACGGAGGCCCCCGCCTCGACCGAAGACGCCTACCTGCGCCTGCACTTGCTTTCCCACCGCCTGGTGGTGCCCAACACGATCAACCTGGACGGCATTTTCGCGGTGCTGCCCAACGTCGTGTGGACGGACGCCGGACCGTGTGCCGTCGCCGATTTCGAGGCTACGCGCCTGCGCTTGCGCGCCCGCGACGGTCGCCCCGTGACCGTGCAAGGCGTCGACAAGTTCCCCCCGATGGTCAACTACGTGTTGCCACAGGGTGTACGCATTGCCGACGGCACGCGCGTGCGCCTGGGCGCCTACCTGTCCGAGGGAACGACCGTCATGCATGCGGGCTTCGTGAACTTCAACGCGGGCACGCTGGGCCGCTCGATGGTCGAGGGCCGCGTCTCGCAGGGCGTCGTCATCGGCGACGGCTCGGACGTGGGCGGCGGCGCTTCCACCATGGGCACCCTGTCGGGCGGCGGCAAGCAGCGCGTGCGCCTGGGCGAACGCTGCCTCCTGGGCGCGAACTCGGGCTTGGGCATCGCGCTGGGCGACGACTGTGTCGTCGAGGCGGGCCTGTACGTGACCGCCGGCGCGAAGGTGACGCTCATTGATTCTGCCGGCGAGGCCGAACCGCGTACGATCGCGGCGCGCGAGCTGTCGGGGGCGTCGAATATCCTCTTCCGCCGCAACTCCCAGACGGGCCGCATCGAGGCGATCGCCCGCGCGGGCGTGGTGGGCATCGAACTCAACGACGCTCTGCACGCGTCGAACTGACGTCCGCACAGGGAACGAGGCCGGGGCGCGCCATGTGGTCCCGGCCTCGTTGTGTCGGTGCGGGGTCAGTGCGCCCAGGCCTCGCGGATGCGCTCGGCTGCTGCTGCTATACGTTCGTCGGAGGCCGTCAGGGCCACGCGGACACGCCCACGGGCGGCTGTGCCGTAGAAGTCTCCGGGGGCGACGAGGATACCGAGCTGGGCCAGACGGTCCACGAGGGCCCAGGAGTCGGTGGGGTGAGCGGGGTCGGCGACCCACAGGTAGAGGCCGGCGGCGCTGTTGGGGTCGACGTTGAGGCCCGCGTCGGTCAGTGCGTCCAGGAGAAGTGCGCGACGCGCACCGTAGAGGGCGCGCTGGGTCTTCACATGCTCCGTGTCAGCCAGGGCGACGCTCATCGCGTGTTGGACGGGTGCGGGGACCATGAGGCCGGAGTGCTTGCGCACGGTCACGATGGGCGCGACCAGGGCGGGGTCTCCGTAGAGGAGGGCAGCGCGGTAGCCGGCGAGGTTGGACTGTTTGGACAGGGAGTACAAGACAATGAGACCGCTCGCGTCGCCGTCGCACACCTGCGCATCGAGCAGGGAGGGGACCCCCCTCGCTCACGTATGGTTCGGCCCAGGGCAGGGCTGCGTAGCACTCGTCGGAGACGATGACGGCGCCGTGGGAGCGCGCCCACGCGACGGCAGCGCGCAGCTGGTCCTTGCTCATGACGTGGCCGTCAGGGTTGCCGGGCGAGTTCAAGTAGACCAGGGCGGCCTCGGGCCAGGAATCGGGGTTTGTCGGATCGACGGGGATGGGAGTGGCTCCGGCCAGGCGAGCGCCAATGTCGTAGGTCGGGTAGGCGACCTCGGGGACCAGGACCTTCTCGCCCGGTCGCACGCCGAGCAGGAAGGGGATCCACGCGACAGCTTCCTTGGAGCCGATCGTGGGGATCACGCCACCTGGGCCGACGTCCACCATGCCGCGGCGCGCGCCCCAGGCCAAGATTGCCTCACGCACCTCGGTTGTGCCGATAACCGTCGGGTAGCCGTGCGCGTTGGAGGCCTCGGAGAGGGCTTCACGGATGAAGTCGGGGGTGTCATCGACGGGGGTTCCGACGCTCAGATCACAGATTCCCCCGGGATGCGCTGCTGCACGCGCTTTGGCGGGCGCAAGCTGATCCCAGGGGAATTCTGGCAGGTCAAGAGGGCGGGGCAGGCTTTCAGTCATACCTCTACCCTATCGACTGTCACATGTTTTCGGCTTTCCATTCCTCATTCTGAGGCGGCAGCGCTGCGATCATCGAATCGTCGTAGTCCTGGACGCCCGTCTTCTGGGCGCCGCCGGGGCTGCCCAGTTCGTTGAAGAAATCGGCGTTGGCGCGCAGGTAGTCCGACCACTCATCGGGCAGGTCGTCTTCGTAAAAGATGGCCTCGGTGGGGCACACGGGTTCGCACGCGCCGCAGTCCACGCACTCCTCGGGGTGAATGTAGAGCGTGCGCTCCCCCTCGTAAATGCAATCGACGGGGCATTCGTCCACGCACGCGCGATCCTTGACGTCCACGCAGGGCTGCGCGATGACGTAGGTCATGAGGCGTTCCTCCTGGTCAGTTCTAAAGACTCGTTGATTCTATTATTCACGTATGAGTAGCCCCGAGTCACCCTCCGTTTTCAATTCCCCGGAAAATGGCGCTATGGCGCCAAACGATCAGAGCGCAGGTGGCGGCGCGCGAGAGCAAATTTCCGCACGCGCGCCTCGCACAATTCCAGATCTGCCATGGATGCGCTTCGAGGTCGGTCAGAGAATCGTCATCCGTTACCGCCTGTCAGACGGCCTGCACGACGCCCTGGGCGAGGCTCTGGAGGTGGCCCCCACGCACGTCACGGTTGCGACGAGGCGGGGGCCAGTTCGGGTGGATGCCGCCACGATGGTGACGGGTAAGCGTGTGCCTCCCCCGCCGGCCCTGTAGCGGGCGTGGAAGGGTCGAGGGTCAGCGATTATTGGCGCGACGCTCGCGGGCGGCGATCTTGAAGCGCTCCTGGGCGTCCAGGACGACCTTGCGCACGCGCACGGCCTCGGGTGTGACCTCGACGCACTCGTCGTTGGCCGCGAACTCGAGGGATTCTTCGAGGGTGAGCTTGCGCGAGGGGGTCAAGGATTCGTACACGTCGGCGGTGGCGCTGCGCGTGTTCGTCTGCTTCTTCTCACGGCAGATGTTCACGTCCATGTCCTCGCCGCGCGGGTTTTCGCCCACGACCTGGCCTTCGTAGACCTCGGAGGAGGGTTCGACGATGAAGGAGCCTCGCTCCTGCAGATTCGTCATGGCGTAGGGCGTGGCCTGGCCGGCGCGGTCGGCGACCAGGGAGCCGGTGAGGCGCTGCTCGATGGTGCCCTGCCAGGGCGCGTAGCCGTCAGCGATGGACGAGGCGATACCGGTGCCGCGCGTTTCGGTCAGGAAGCGCGTGCGGAAGCCGATGAGGCCGCGGGCGGGGACGACGAACTCGAGGCGAATCCAACCGGAGCCGTGGTTTGCCATGGTCTCCATGCGGCCCTTGCGGGCAGCCATGAGCTGCGTGACGGCACCCAGGTATTCTTCGGGGATGTCGATCGTCATGCGTTCCATGGGTTCGCTGAGGACCCCGTCGATTTCCTTCGTGACGACCTGAGGCTTGCCGACGGTGAGTTCGAAGCCCTCGCGGCGCATCTGCTCTACCAGGATCGCCAGGGCGAGTTCGCCTCGACCCTGGACCTCCCAAGCGTCGGGGCGCTCGGTGGGCAGGACTTTCAGGGACACGTTGCCGATGAGTTCGCGGTCCAGACGGTCCTTGACCTGGCGGGCCGTGACTTTGGCGCCCTTGACGCGACCGGCCATCGGCGAGGTGTTGATGCCAATCGTCATCGAGATGGCCGGATCATCGACCGTGATAAGCGGGAGGGGGCGCGGATCCTCGAGATCGACGAGGGACTCTCCGATCATGATGTCCTCGATGCCGGCGACGGCAACGATGTCGCCGGGACCCGCAGAGTCGGTGGACACGCGCTCGAGGCCTTCGGTGGCCAGCAGCTCGGAGATGTGGACGCGCTGGATGGTTCCGTCGTGGCGGGCCAGGCCCACATCGGCGCCCTTCTTCAGGGTGCCGTTGTGGATGCGCAGCAGCGCGAGCCGCCCCAGGAAGGGCGAAGCATCCAGGTTGGTGACATGCGCTTGCAGCGGCATGTCCTCGTCGTAGCTGGGGCCGGGGATACGACTCAGGATCGTCTCAAAGAGCGGTTCGAGGTTCTCGGTGGGCAGCTGGCCGTCGCCCGGGTTTTCCAGGGAGCACTTGCCGGCCTTAGCGGAGGCGTAGATGACGGGGACGTCCATGAGGGAGTCCACATCAATGTCGACGCCTTCGTTCATGAGGTCCTCGCCGAGCGAGAGCAGCAGGTCGGTCGTCTCAGAGACAACCTCGTCGATACGAGAGTCGGGACGATCAACCTTGTTGACGACAACGATGACGGGCAGGTGTGCCTGGAGGGCCTTACGCAGCACGAAGCGGGTCTGCGGCAGCGGACCTTCGGAGGCGTCGACCATGAGGACCACGCCATCGACCATGGACAGGCCGCGCTCGACCTCCCCGCCAAAGTCAGCGTGTCCGGGGGTGTCGATCACGTTGATGGTGACGCCTCCAGCCAGGCCGAGGGCCTGCGCGGCGGGGCCGCGATAGTGGACGGCGGTGTTCTTAGCGAGAATCGTGATTCCCTTTTCTCGCTCGAGATCTCCGGAGTCCATGACACGTTCACCGGTCTTTTCAACCGTGTCGCGTTCAGAGAACGCTCCTGACTGCCAGAGCATTGCGTCAACCAGCGTGGTCTTCCCGTGATCGACGTGTGCGACGATCGCGACGTTTCGCAGGTCGGGACGCGTGGACATATCTGGACTCCTCAAATGTGGACACCTATTATTGCGTGTAATGGAGCACAGAAGCCCCATTCAAAATCGATCAACTGACCGATTCCACGCACATACCTCTCCAGAATATCGGCATACGGAGAGCCAACGCGCACGCCACCCTGCGACATCCACCACGTCATCTATCCACTCACACGAACCATTCGGTCTATTTGCCGAGAAACCACCCATACACTCAACTGATAACCATGACAGACATCGCCACACTCTCCGCATCCATCCCATCCTGTTCGACACGCATCTCACCCTTCGGCGCACACCTTCTGTCGTGGCGTCCCACCGGGGACACCGATGTCCTGTGGCTGTCCTCCCGCGCCGTCATGGACGGCACGCGGGCAATTCGTGGCGGAGTCCCACTGTGCCTACCCTGGTTTGGCGGACCAGAAGATTCTCCGGCGCGACCGGGAGCGGGGGCGGGCCCCCACGGCTTCGCCCGCACCTCGACGTGGACCCTCCTATCCGCCACCCATCCCGCAGACACTACCCCAGCCTCGTTCTCTTTTGAACTACACCACACGGGTGAAACGTCAGCGCTCTACCCCCACTCCTTGTGCGCACGCCTGGACGTGAGCGCCGGTTCCGAGCTGCACATGAGCCTGAGCCTGACGAACGACGATGATCACCCCTTCGCAATCGAGGCAGCGATGCACACCTACCTTCATGTCGGCGACATCAAGGACGTGACCATTGAGGGCCTAGATGGCGCCCGCTACTTCGACAAAGTCCGCGCTCGCTACGCCACCCAGCGCGGAGACTTAAACCTCGTGGGGCCAACGGACCGCGTCTATACGACAACACAGCAGGTCCGCGTCACCGACCCTAAGCTGGACCGACGCATCATCGTCGATAAGAACGGCTCCGGCTCCACTATCGTGTGGAACCCTTGGGCACAGGCAGCCGCCACCATGAGCGATGTCGGCACGGACGAGTGGCAGTATTTCGTGTGCGTCGAAACCGCCGCCGTGCGCGAACGGGCGCTCACACTGTGGCCAGGCCATCCTCACATCATGACACAGAGCCTTGCCGTGGAGACGCTCGACTGAAGCAGCGCAGGTAGGATTGAGCGCAGCTACAACAGAAAGGCCACCATGGCTCTCACCCGCGTTCTCGCTTCCGCCTACTTGACAATGTCGCGCTGGAAGCTCACGACCGAGCCGTTGCCCGAGAAGGTCATCGTCATCGGCGCCCCGCACACGTCGAACTGGGACGGCGTATTCATGGCCGTGTCCATGTGGAAGAGCGGTCGCAGCTTTTCGTTCCTGGTCAAGGACTCGGTCGTCAAAGCCCCGGTTCTCGGCTGGTTCGTAAAAAAGATCGGCGCAGTCCCCGTGGAGCGTAGCGCAGCTCACGGTCTGGTGGAGCAGGTGGCGACCCGCATTCGTGAAGCCGACACGTTCACATTGTGCATCACACCGAAGGGCACCCGTTCACCGCGCGAGTTCTGGAAATCGGGCTTCTACCGCATCGCCATGGAGGCGGACGTACCGATTCAGTTCGGTTTCATCGACCGCACCACACACACCTTCGGGTGGGGGCCGACGTATCGCCTGACGGGAGACGTGCGAGCCGACATGGACGTGATCCGCGCGTTTTACGCGGGCAAGCTAGGAGTCAAACCAGCGAATACGTCGGTCCCGCGCCTGCGAGCCGAGGACGAGAACCAGTGAGGTTCCGCGGATTGTTAAGTGCGGCTGGGGCACTGACACTGAGCTTTGGGGCTACGCCAGCTGTCGCAGACCAGCCGACGCCGATTCACCTGGTGGAGGTGTATGACATCACGCCCGGCGAGTTCGCGACCCACGAGGTAACACTATCGACCGCTGTTCCCCTCGTTGCGCAGCAGTGCCAGTCAATGGGAGCGGACGCACAGGCCTCCTCCGCGACACTGACGGATGTGGACGGTGTCCCGGGCTGTCATTTCACGTGGGAGCTGGAAGATGCCGGCGTCGAGGTCGTTACGATCGACGACGGCGGTGTCTTCCATTTCCATTCCGTGTCGGCGTCCCTGCTGGAGGGCTTTTCCACCCCTGAAGCTGTTGCCACCATCGACTCGGTGACTCTGGTCGCGCATGCCTCCACGATCGTCGAGGCCTCCGCCGGGGGGGCCATCACATCCGCGGGCGCATCCACGAAAACCGACGCAAGCACAGTGACGTGGCTCAATGTGAACGAGGACGTGAACGCTACAGGCACGGTCGATCCCAGCGCTGTGGATGTTGCCTCCTCGCCATCCCCGGCTGCAGCACTCCCCGTCGCTCCCCAGGAACCACGCGGAGGTGGCTTACTCTCATCGTTGGCACTGATCGTGGCAATAACCGGTGGCGTTGTTGTCCTCGCTTTCATTGGCGCAATTGCGCGTTGGGTCGGTCGGTCGCGTCAAGCAAGCGCCGACGCGCAATTCGAGCGAGACGCGTTCCTGCGCGACGCCCAGCGTGAGGCAGCACTGGATGCGCGGACGGCCTCGTCCCCCTATGCCTGCGCCCGGTCCGCACCTGAGGGTTCTGCGCTCGCGGGCGTGCCACGCGCCCCGGAGGACGAGGCCTCGGCCCGCCGGTCTTTCGCGCCCCCCACTGCCGAGTGAAGTGCCCGCACGCTACCCGATGTGGAAATAGCGGTCGACGAGTTCCACGACTGACACGCGCGAGTCGGCCAGGTCGTCGCGCAAGTGCACGTCACCCAGCTCGACCAGGCGCGATGCCCACGAGTCGATAAGGCCCGCGGGAAAGACGCCCAACGCCTCGTAGTCTTCGCGCTGGGCCAGGAGACGCCCGGCGGCTTCGAAGCAGGAGGAGGGGAGTTGGTCGAGGCCGGGGGTCTGCGAGGCATCACCGTCTACCTTGCGGCAACGCGCGTAGTCCGCCATGCCTGGCTGCGTGAGTCCGAGCCTTGCTGCAACGGTGACGCCCGCGAGCAGGAGATGAACGGCTGCCGATCCGTCTGGGCTGCGCAGTTCGATCGTCTGCGAGTCGTTGGGCAGGCCACGGATGGGTGGCTCGTTCGGGTTCGCGTCGCGAAACATCGAGTCATCGACGTTTTGCCACCCGAGTGGGACGCGTACCAGGACTGAGCGGTTGCGGTCACCCCAGCAGATTGACGTCGGCGCCTCCTGGTGGGGCACGAGTCGCAGGAACGAGGTGGGAACGGTGTTGCCGAAGGCGGTCAGCGATGCGGCGTGCGTGAGATACCCGCCGATAACCTTCAGTGCGTCCTCAGTGAGCCCTGCGCCGGTGGAGAACTGGTTGACGCCGTCTTTGACGAGTCGCGTGTGGAAGTGCATGCCGGAGCCGGCCTGTCCGACGGCGATCTTGGGGGAGAATGACACTTCGATGCCGTAGGAGTGCGCGACCTCGCGCAGGACCCACTTGGCCAGAACCATTTGATTGCCTGCCTCGCACACATCAACGGGCAGGAATTCGATCTCCTGCTGAATCATCTGGCGTCCATCTGACACGAAGTTGCCGACTTCGGAGTGCGCGTATTTGACGGCGCAACCCATGCTCACCAGGTGTGAAAGGGCCTGTGTACGCACGTTCTCCCACTTCGAGAATGGCCCGGATTCGTGGTAGCCGCGCTGGGGTTCGACGCGGAAGAGGGGGTCCTGCGGGGAGAAGAGGTAGTATTCCAGTTCGCCGAGTGCCTCGAGTGTGCAGCCTGTTTCCGCCTGGAGGGAACGTTGGGCTTTTCGGGCTCTTCCGAGTTGAGTGTGGGTGACCGGGTGTTGGTCGGGGGTTGCGGGTAGAGGTCGAGGTCCTTGATGATGAGCGGACTTCAACCCCCGCGATCTTCAAAGGACCTCGACAATGTCTCACCCTACCTGCTGCTGCTCCGTGTCGCTTGATCGTTGTGATCGGTGTGATCTGCTCGTCGGTTTGGAGGGCTTCCATCTGATGAGCGTGACTCGCACCCCAGGGGCCCTGGTGCTCGATGTTGAGTCGTGCAACCAGCTGGTTGGCTGCCCTGGTTGTGGGGTGATTGCTCAAAGGCCACGGGCGCATGGTCATGGAGGTGATCGACGCGCCCTGGGCCGGGGTCCCGGCGCGTATCCGGTGGCATAAACGACGCTGGATATGCCGCGAACACGCCTGCCAGACGGTGACATTCCTGGAACACGACGAGCGGGTGTGCGCACCCCGGGCGCGTCTGGGCGCCCGGGCGATCCGCTGGGCGATCCGACAGTTGCGTTTCGAGGGAGCCACCATCGCTGGCCTGGCTCGACAACTGGCAACCACATGGAACACCGTGTGGTCCCACATCAAGCCGTGCCTGCAAGCCGCATCTGATGACCCCGCCCGGTTCGCAGGCGTGCAGGTATTGGGGGTTGATGAGCACGTATGGCATCACCAGGACCGACGCCGACGAGGGCCCCGTGAGCTCACCGGCATCGTAGACCTGACGCGAGGGAAGGATCACCCCACGGCCCGCTTGTTAGACCTGGTCCCAGGCAGGTCTGGCACCGTGTACAAGAACTGGCTCGAAGAGCGCGGCGAAGAGTTTCGCTCCGGTATCCAGATCGCGACGCTGGATCCCTTCCAGGGATACAAGAACGCCATCGACGATCAACTCCAAGACGCCACCAGCGTCCTCGACGCCTTCCATATCGTCAAACTCGCTGGCGACGCCCTTGACGAGGTGCGTCGCCGCGTCCAGCAAGACACGACCGGTCACCGCGGGCGCAAAGGTGACCCCCTCTATCAGATCCGCAATCTTTTGCGCGCCTCGCGTGATCGGCTCACGAAGCGTCAACAAGAACGCCTCCGTGAGGCCTTCACGGCAGATGAGGCGCATATCAGTGTCGAAGTCGCCTACCTGCTCACCCAGCAAGTCCGAGACGTCTTCCATCAAGACACACCCGCCCAAGGCCAACGCCTGGCCGCTCGTCTCATCGAGAGCCTACCAAGGTGTTCCATCCCCGAGATCGCTCGCCTGGGCCGGACCCTACGCAAGTGGAAGGACGCATTCTTGGCCTACTTCGATACCGGCGGAGCCAGCAACGGCCCAACAGAAGCCATCAACGGAATCATCGAACTAGGCAGACGCGCCGCCAGAGGCTACCGCAACCCCACCAACTACAGACTCCGAATGCTCCTCATCGCAGGAGGCCTAGACGCCTCCACCCACACTCAACTCTGAAGAGCCGCTTTTCGGAGGATTTCCTGTGGCGCCGAGGCCAGGGGGGCGCCGCTCACATCGTAGAAGTTGCAGAGGAACTCCAGGGTCGGGATTGATGAGAAGGGATTGAGGAAGGCGGTCGATAGACGAGGGACGACGTAGAGGTCGGAGGAGGTGGCCTCAACGAAGGTGAAGAGAGATGACCCGTCGACGCGCTCGCCGAGCGTGAGGACCCGATCGAGGTGTGCTTTGGATTGGATCGCGAAGTTCAGGGTTTTGAGCCGACCGTCTCCCCCGACGTAGCGAAGGTTCAGCATCGGGATGTGGTTGTCTTCGATGTATCCGATGATGTCGGCCTTCGTCAGCTCCTTCGCTGGCTTTCTGAGGGCCTGCACAAGCGGGTTTGGGCTGAGGGAAACGGTGTCGGTTGAGAGCATCTCAAACTCCTCGTTGAGCATGACTGGTATCCGTCATTGTGACTCACACTACCACCTTCCAGAACCCTCATCCGACGGCACAGCAAGACGTGACGCGAGCAGGCGAGCGATTGTTTGAGTCAAAGGATAGAACGTGTTGGTCGCGGCTCGGTCCCCGGCGTCGGCGGCGAGGTGTCGGCGGGGGAGGTGTCGGCGGGGGGAGGTGTCGGCGGCGCTGGCGCTGGCGCGCCGCCGATGGGGTTGGCCGTGACGTGCGCTTGCGTCGTCCGTCATTGTGCTAGCGCGCTCGCGCCGCCGATGGGAGCCATCCCATCGGGAGGATTGCACGTGATCAGTTGGGGTTGAATCTTCCCGATCGGGTGTAACGCCTCATCGGCAACAAGCCTCGTCTGGGAGCTGGCCGCCTGTCGTCCCCTTGTCATTGCCGGCGACTTTCCACAGGTGTTTATCGGCGCCCGCCGGGCAGTCCTGCACCAGTGAGGGAGCATGACACCAGGGGTAATGGTGGGGGTTTTGCAGCATTAGAAGCCTCCCTTCGGCGTGTCGCCGGCGTGTCGCGCCCCTAATGGTGCAATTCCCCCCGTTTGGTGGCGCAGTCATCGGCAAGCAAGTCACGCACGGGTCCCCGCGCGCGGCGAGGAACGCAGGCAGCTAGCGCGCTCACAGCAGTTTCGCATGCAATTCGATTGGGTGAACTTTCAACAGTATCTACAAACGTTGCAATTCCAACGATATGGACGCGCGGCGCGACACAGTGTCGGGGGAATTGCATGCGACATTCATGGAAAACTCACCGGGCGGGACTCATGCGCTACCACTCGTAGCACCGCCGGTAGCGCAGGCGGTGGCCTGGCACAGCGGCCTGGCACGGTGGATACCGTCGCCGCAAACGACCTGCCCAAGTCCCACCGAGACAGATCAAGGGACCACGCACAGACTCACAATTTAACAACCACCTCCAACACCAACTTTCCTGCACCAACAAGCCGAAAAGTCACCACACAACCAACACGCTTTGTCCTGGAGGGGTCTGGGTTTTTCGGACCGTTTGTTTTGAGAGGGTTGTTCTGAGTAGTCCTGGCTGCTTGTGGCCGGGCAGAATGGATGACCATGAGGAAGTTCTCGAAGCACACGCCTGAGCAGATTGTCGTGAAGCTGGAGAAGGCCGAGGCGCTGCGAGGTGAGGGCATGAGTACGGCCCAGGCCTGCCGCGTGCTGGGTATCAGCGAGGCGACGTTGTGCCGGTGGCGCCAGCGTTATGGGTCGATGAGTCGTAGTGAGGCCAAGGAACTGCGTGAGTTGCGCGAGCAAAACGCGCGCCTCAAACAGTTGTTGGGCCAAGCAGAGCTGGAGAAAGCAGCGTTGCGAGAGTTGGCGGAGGGAAACTTCTAGGCCCGGCACGCCGGCACGAGGCTGTGAGCTACCTGGTTGGTCAGGGGTTTTCTCAGCGTCTTGCATGCCGCGTTGCCGGGCTGTCCCGGTCAGCGTATTGCCGAGCCCGCGCATCGGGCGGGGCGAAAACGCTGCGTGATTATGGGCCTGTGCGCCAGTGGATGAACGATTTTGCCGCCACGCATCGACGCTGGGGCTATAAACGCGCTTGGGCGCGGGCCAAGAGCGAGGGCATTGTCGTGGGGCGTGATACGTTCCGGCGCTTGTGGCGCGCCGAGGGGCTGCGCGTGCGCCCGCGCAAAGCCCCCAAGCCCCGCACCGCGCCGCGCCTCCAGCGCCTGGTCAGGGCTAGCGCTCCTGGGCAGGTGTGGGCCATTGATTTCCAGTTCGACTCGGACTGGAGGGGACGCGTGTTCAAGGTCTGTAACGTTATCGATGAGTTCACCCGTCAACACCTGGCTTTCCGCGTCGAGCGGCGCATGGGAGCCGCCGACGTGATCGAAATGCTTGACCTGGCTGTCCTGGCCTATGGGGCGCCCCAGGTGCTGCGCGCCGATAACGGGCCTGAATTCATCGCCGCAGCCTTGGGGCGCTGGGCCAGCGAGCACGACACGCTCCAAGCGTTCATCCCACCGGGCCAGCCGTGGCATAACGGATTCGTGGAGTCCTTACACAACCGCATGCGTGATGAACTCCTGGAGGACAACATGTTCGAGGACCTCAACCACGCGCGCGCCCTGATCGGTGCCTGGTCCCAGCGCTACAATGAAGAACACCCCCACAGCGCGCTAGGCTGGCTCTCACCCAACCAATACGCACGCCAATGGGCGCAACACCACTAATAACAACCAACAACCCTCAAAACACCCGGTCCACAAAACCAGACCAGGCCAGTCCCTTAACCCAATTGTTTCGAAAGGCCACAGGCCTTGAACGATGCTAGTGAGACACACTCTCAGGATCCCGCCGCAGTCACCGTGACAAACACAGCACCACCATCCCGTGATCCTGCACCAGCCCCTGGGCCTGTGCGCACTAGCGGGCTCGCCCACGCGCACGTCATCGGGCAGGCCCCTACCCCATGCCAGCACCACTGTGCACCCCCAACTGTGAAGCGCTCATAATGCTGCAACGCTCACTCCTCGGATTCCTAATCCCATGCTTAAGAAATGGGGGCAAATCAGAGTCTATAGGTCAATGGATGCTCGACACGCATCTCAGGTATTGGCACCTACGCGTCGCACGCTTGGCAGGCTTACACATGACTCTATCAATCGCTCAGCTTCTAACTACGAGGATCGCGCCTTCGACCCCACCACTCGCACATTATGTGCACGATGTCACACCATAATTCGACCGTCGACGCGAGTTCTGACAACCGTCAGCTAGCGAGCACTGGGGGCGAAATCCCCTCAGGTGTCGAGCAGTTCGGCTCGGCGCTGGAAAGCCCAGATCGGACAGGTTTGTTCCCTCATTCGAACCTCAACAAGATCGAGCATTTCGCAACCGCCGTTCGCATAGAAACGCGCGTTAGCTTCCGTCGATGTCACGAACCCATAGGCTCGGCCCCCACGCTTTGCCACAAAGTCCGGCAGGACTTTGGCGACAAGCCACCTCCCCACGCCTCGACCATGCATACGTCGATCGACTGACAGGATCTCGAGGTACCAGTCAAAGTCTCCGTTATCGATGGCAACCTGGTCACCTTGATCCGCAACCTGAGTGAGGTCCGCGATGAGTCGAGGACTTGCATAGCGGAAGAGACACAGACCACCGCTGAAGAAATTACGCCAGAAACCGACCTTTCGATCATGCATGAGTGCTACCGCGATGACGTGCCCATTCTCCTCGACAACAAGGGCATTTCTGCTCGCTATATAGGCTTTGACAAACATCTGATTGAGCACTGAGAGGCATTGAGGGTAACGCTCCGACCGGTAGAGATAGGGTTTGAGCATGACATGGAACGGATAATCAAGAAACCCCTCGGTGATAATCCGCGTCATTTCAGCAACATCTGCGCTAGTTGCAGGGCGGCACTTCACGGTAATCCTCCTCTGTTACATCAGAGTACACCTCCCAACAAGGTCGAAAACTTGACCGAAGGTAGGCAGTTGTCATACTACGCGATACACCTGCATCTCACCTTGTCAGTGAAGGGGATTTTTCTTTGACATATTCACGCGTTTTGTTTGACGAACGGTCAGGCAAATCCAGACTTGGGACCCCTCTTTGCTTTGCATGTGCGAACGGACGATAATCGAGTGACTCATATCAGGAGGATGGATGCGTCTCTTTCGCGTCTTGTGCGTCGTGCTCGGGGCACTGCTCAGCGTGGCGACCCTGCCGTTAGGGTCCTACGCCGCTGACGCATTGACGCTGTCGGAGGCTTTCGTCCTCACTAAGGATGGTCAGCTCGTCGATACGCTGACCATCACTGATACCTCGGGGGTCATGACTGACTCAGTATGCACCCCCTATGAGGGCAACTCCACCGACCACCGCGTCGAGTTTGTCGTGCGCAACGGCGTCAGTATCTGCCACATGCAGCTCATGTACACGCGAGCGGAGGATGAATCCGAGTTCACTATCAACGACACTGGCGAGTATGTTCTGACAGCACGCACAGATCACACCCTGACTGAGTACCGCAAGACGTTCGGGGATTCCCTCACGACGACATCGGTATCGCTCAGCGTCGAGGGGGACGTGTTGTCTTCGACTGCTGGTGCTGCCAGTTCTGCGATGGCTTACGAAAACAGGTCGTTCACCGTTGTCACGTGGGATCGTTCCGTACCTGACGTCATCACAGTCCGAGGGACGTTGGCCGCCGGCGGTGACCGCTCCAGTGCAGGCTCGTCCCACGCATTGAAGAATCCGTGGGGCGCCACCCCCCTGCCGGGTACCAACGGTGATACTTCGACACAGAACCCCGACACGGCTGCCTCGGCTGGTCCGTCGCTCGGACTTTTGATCGGACTCATCGTCAGTTTGATTGTCGTCGTGTTGGTCGCTGTTTTCGCTGTCTACGCCGTGCGGGCGAAGAAGTCTGAGGAGAAGGCTAAGCCGAAGGACGAGGCGCAGGCCGAGCTGAGCGCCGAGCCGCGAGCAGAGCCTTCGGTTGAGCCAGGGGGCGGACCTAACGCCAAGGCGACATCAAAAGATGCCGAGCATCCTTCGTCTTCCCCCAGTATGGAAGGAGCTGCGTCACTCGTTCATGCACGGCCCTCTCCTCTACTGTGGCGTACCGACTATGAGCCTTACTGCACACCTCCTTCACTTTCTGAAGACCCCATGAGTAACGAGAGTGGATGTCACTCACGGCCTCACGTCCCCACCGAAGATTCCCGACGTATCGAAATCGAGGACCCCTTGCAGCCCAATACCCCTTCCCCAGAATCCCGGCGCAACGGAATCGAACCCCCCTCATTTCCCACGCCTCCTGCTTCCACGAATCAAGGAGGTTCGTCTGCTGACGGATCACGTTTTTCTGCTCCCGGCACGGACGCTCCCACCGCTCATCTAACTCCTCGCGAAACCGGCTTCGTATGGGTACCGCGATCGCGCCCCGCGTCTTCTCAACCGACACCCGATGCTGTGCTTCAGCCGATGAAGCAGCCCCGGCGGAAGCGTTCTCGTGGCGGTCACCGCCCGGCGGTATTCCCTGAACGCCCTGTCCAGGGGACCACGCAAGCGCCGAATGCGGTCGCACCGGGGCAGATGCGCCCGCCGGAGGGGATGCCCTTGCGTCCTCCGCAGGGTATGCCGATGCAGCCCCCGCAGGGAATGCAGGTGCGTCCATTGGGTGCGCCAGCTGGGTCTACTCGTCGCTCGGGTTCTGTGACACCACCTCAGCCCAATGCACCGTGGGGTCCTCCCTCTGCGAACCAAATCCGGGCTGCCTTCCCGCCCCCAGGGGGTACCCACGCATCCTCGCGTCCTTTCGATGTCCTCCCTCACGCGTCCAGCGAGAACAGCTTCGATAGTCCTCAGGCGACCTTCTCGGCACCCAGGCAGGAACAGATTGTCGTTTCCAGGACCGAGATTGTGTCGGCTTCCGAGCCTGCAGCCCATGGGTTCCCTGACAGCGAAACCATTCCCTTCCCCGGGTCCGAAGCTCTCAATGTTCCTGGGCCTGAGCCGGTTGTTGTGTCCGATGCTATTCCGCTCCCTCCGCACGAACCGACCGTCGCGCCCGAGCCCGAACCGGAGCCGACCGTCACGCCCGAACCCGAGCCGTACGCTGCTCCGCAACCCGCACCCGAGCCGTACGCTGCTCCGCAACCCGCACCCGAGCCGATCGTCACGCCCGAGCCCGAGCCGTACGCTGCTCCGCAACCCGAGCCGGAGCCGTATGTCGCTCCGCAGCCCGCACCCGAGCCGGAACCAGAGCCATTCATCGCGCCAAAACCCGAACCCGAGCCGTATGTCGCTCCGCAGCCCGAACCGGAGCCGTACGCTGCTCCGCAGCCCGCACCCGAGGCGACTGAAGCCCCCGTGTCAATCCCCGTCCCGACACTTAAACCGGTCACCATCCCGAAGACCGAGCCAGTCATAGCGCCCGAACCGGAGCCGACCGTCACGCCCGAACCCGAGCCGTACGCTGCTCCGCAACCCGCACCCGAGCCGTATGTCGCTCCGCAGCCCGAGCCGGAGCCGTACGCTGCTCCGCAACCCGAGCCGGAGCCGTACGCTGCTCCGCAACCCGCACCAGAGCCGGAACCAGAGCCATTCATCGCGCCAGAACCCGAACCGGAGCCGTACGCTGCTCCGCAACCCGCACCAGAGCCGGAACCAGAGCCATTCATCGCGCCAGAACCCGAACCGGAGCCGTACGCTGCTCCACAGCCCGAGCCGGAGCGGATCGTCACGCCCGAGCCCGAGCCGACCGTCACGCACGAGCCGGAGCCGTACACTGCTCCGCAGCCCGCACCCGAGGCGACTGAAGCCCCCGTGTCAATCCCCGTCCCGACACTTAAACCGGTCACCATCCCGAAGACCGAGCCAGTCATAGCGCCCGAACCGGAGCCGTACGTTGCTCCGCAACCCGAGCCGGAGCCGTATGTCGCTCCGCAACCCGCACCCGAGCCGTTCGCTGCTCCGCAACCCGCACCCGAGCCGACCGTCACGCCAGAACCCGAGCCGGAACCGTACGCTGCTCCGCAACCCGAGCCGGAGCCGTATGTCGTTCCGCAGCCCGCACCCGAGCCGTACGCTGCTCCGCAACCCGAGCCGGAGCCGTATGTCGCTCCGCAACCCGCACCCGAGGCGACTGAAGCCCCCGTGTCAATCCCCGTCCCGACACTTAAACCGGTCACCATCCCGAAGACCGAGCCAGTCATAGCGCCCGAACCGGAGCCGTACGCTGCTCCGCAACCTGCACCCGAGCCGACCGTCACGCCAGAACCCGAGCCGGAACCGTACGCTGCTCCGCAACCCGAGCCGGAGCCGTACGCTGCTCCGCAACCCGCACCCGAGCCGTACGCTGCTCCGCAACCCGAGCCGGAGCCGTATGTCGTTCCGCAGCCCGCACCCGAGCCGTACGTTGCTCCGCAACCCGCACCCGAGCCGTATGTCGCTCCGCAACCCGCACCCGAGCCGTATGTCGCTCCGCAACCCGAACCGGAGCCGTACGCTGCTCCGCACCCCGCGCCCGAGCCGACCGTCACGCCCGCACCGGAGCCGACCATCGCGCCCGAGCCCGAGCCGGAACCAGAGCCATTCATCGTGCCAGAACCCGAACCCGAGCCGGAACCGTACGCTGCTCCGCAGCCCGAGCCGGAGCCGTATGTCGCTCCGCAGCCCGAGCCGGAGCCGTACGCTGCTCCGCAGCCCGAGCCGGAGCCGTACGCTGCTCCGCAACCCGCACCCGAGCCGACCGTCACGCCAGAACCCGAGCCGGAACCGTACGCTGCTCCGCAACCCGCACCCGAGCCGGAACCAGAGCCATTCATCGCGCCAGAACCCGAACCCGAGCCGTATGTCGTTCCGCAGCCCGCACCCGAGCCGGAACCAGAGCCATTCATCGTGCCAGAACCCGAACCCGAACCGGAGCCCTACGTTGCTCCACAGCCCGAACCCGAGCCGACCGTCGCAAGCCAGCCAGAACCGGCCCAGGCCTCGTACTCGATGCCGGTCGAAGACCCGGAACCGACGACCGCGCAGATGCCGCAGATCCCCACGTTCTCAGCTTTCAACTGGGATGCGCCCCAGGCCAGCGATCGGGTTCCCGAGCAGCAGATGGATAGTGACACGATCGCACCCGTGGAAGCCCCGGCGACCGAGACGGAACCCGCTGGTCATTACGCTGTATCCCAGCTGCAGGACTTCGATTCCGTGATCGCACCCCCACAGGAAGCGCAGCAGGTCGCTTCCCCCGCAGCGATGCCGCCGCAGGCCCCGCCCATGCCCGCCGCGTTCCAGGAAAACTGGAATACGGAGTTCTCATGGAACGATGAAGCGCGCCGCGAGCAGGGACACGAAACGAAGCGCCGCCGCCGCTGGCCCTGGTCCAGGCACTCCAAGAAGGAACGCGACGAGGAAACGAAGCCGACCCTTCCGGAGGTGGACGAACGCGACGCAGCCACACGCGTGCCAATCATCGCTGTCGACGCTCAAGACGACGACTGGAACGGCTGGCAAAACTGGAATTCGCGCGGCTAACTCAACCGGCCACCTCAACAAAGCCGAGGGGCAGTCGCTAACGCGACCGCCCCTCGGCCTGCGCGAGTTCCACGTAGCGGGCAATGTCGGCTCTGATGTCGTCGGCCAGCGTGACGCTCACGGTGCCCGAGGGAGTATCCCCGGCCTCGTCAATGTGCCCGTAGCGTTCGACGAGGAAACGCTCGCGATACAGGTGGTCGGCTGTGTCGCCGATGGTGCGCATGAGGGAAGCGTTCAAACCAGCGCCCACGATGATGCCTGCAACCGGGACGATCTGCGCGAGCTTCTGCCGACCAGACGAGCACCCAACGCCGAGAACAAAGAGTTCAACGCGGCGGCAATCGCACTGTTTCCCACGGAATCCATGGGTCCGCGCTTAGCGAGGTCACGCATCACCTTATTGAACGCAAGCATCGTCGCTTGCTTCTCCAGGACAAACTCACGTCCCGCCCCCTCCGGATCGATCGCTTGGGAGAGAACCATCGTCGAAAAGAGGTTTTCTGCTGGGTCAACGGTGTCGTAGCCGTAATAGGCGGCCGTGTGAGACACGAGACGCGTTGCCGCAGCTAAAAACGTGACGATGTCGAGAGCAATCGCGGAGGTCGTGACGCCAACTCCGGGAGCTGAAGCCACGCCCATGCCGAGGAGAGCAGCAGCTGAACCGCCCGACGCGAACACGCCACTAACCGCGCCCTCAGCGGCTGCGCTACCCGAGTAGGCGAGGTTCAGACGAGGCTTGATGGCACGAATCTGCGCGAGGCTCAGGCTGCGAATGTCCGTCACACGCTCAACGCGATAACCGGCCGAACGGTACGCCTTCAGGATGCGCCTGCGACGCACCGACGCCTCGGACGCAGATGCTGCCAGGTCCACCAGGCCCAACGCGGCAGACGAAACCGCCCGAGTGATCGCATCGCCACCGGGAACCTTACGTGCGAGAGCCGCCACCTTCCCCAGGGGCGCCAGCGCTGTTGAACGGATCCGCTGGGAAATGACGCGCGGGCGCGTCGGGCGGACCTGCGCAGCTTTCCACTGTTGAATTTCCTCCCACTGGGCCGCGTCGTCGGCGCTCATGCGCGCACGCGACTCGTTGCTCATCGGGCTGTCATTCATGCCGGTTTCGTTCACGATGTAACCCTACACAGCGACGAGCATTGACGCGGCTCGTGTCTGCGTTCACCCCTGTTATGCTTAGGTTCGCGTCAATATTTGTGGCCTCACGATGGAGGAACATCCGTGGAATCGCGCTCAGAACTCATCGCGCAAATTAATGACTTGCACGAAGAGAACGAACATCAGAAGATCATTGCGCTCATTGAACGCCAACCGCCGGAGTCGATTGACTACGAGCTGACAGGCCTTCTCGCGCGCGCTTACATTAACTATGCGCAACCTTACATGGATTCTTTTCGCGAGCACATCTCGCACGCTGTTGATCTGTTGCGAGGCATTGAAGCGGAGGGGGATGGCCGACCCGGTCTGGTACTACCGCATCGGCTGCGCACTGTACTGGCTGGATGAGGAAGAGAGCGCGCTCACTTACCTCGAGCAGTGCATCGCGATGGACCCCGGTAATGAGCACGCGCCGGAACTCATTGACCAGTGCAAGCGGGCACTTGATCGCCGCAGGATCGTCCGACCGGTGACGATTGAGAGGATCACAGACTTTTTCAAGCGCAACGACTATGCCTACGAGATCAACGGCAGCCGTCTGCACACCGGTTTTCGCAACGGGTTCTACATATTCTCGGTTGTTAACGAGGGCACGGACGTGAGTATGTGGGGTGCTGTACGTGAGGAAGTGTCGATGGACCTGCGCCCGCGCTTGCTTCAGGCGTGTAACGACTGGAACAGTGTTACCACCTGGCCTAAGGCCTACGTGTCATCGCTTGATGATGGTACCCAGCGCCTGTGCGCGGAGCAGTTTGTGACCGCGCGCATGGGCTTGACCGACGCGCAGCTCGACATTAGTCTTGAGCGTTTCATTTCTGCTGCGGAGACCTTCTTCAAAGAGGAGATTGAGCGTATCCCCGCTCTCGGCGGCACGAGCGAGTAGAGCGCGTGCCGCGTCGGCTCGCACTGTCACGAGCCTTTGGCCCGGTCACATTGACGAGGCCGGGGTTCCCTAACGCTGGGATGCGCGGCACGTAGACGTTCAGATTCGCGGGACGTAGACGCTCAGGCCTCCGTCGCTGACGGCCCCCGCGAGTGTCCCATCGTCGGTGACGTGCACGGGCGGGTGGCCGCCGATGAGGCATTCCCATTCTTCGCCTGCGTGGTGGGCGCCCACGTACAGGGTTTTCTGGGCGGCGCGGCGGTCGGAGAGGATGACGGCGCAGCCGGTGCCGGGCACGTCCGCCCTGCCTTCGCGGGCGAAACCGACGACGTCGGGGTCGTCGTAGGCGTTGTGCTGGGGGCCGATCGCGGCGCGGAAGCGCACGCCCATGAGGATGGGGAGCTCACGCACGGCGGGTAGGTCGCCGGTCTCGGGGGTGCCCAGGAGATCGCCCCAGAAGACGCAGGGCACCCCGGCCTCGTTGAGGAGGATGAGCGCGTAGGCGGCTGGCTTGAACCAGGAGGCGACCGTGGAGGCCAGGGACTGTCCGGGCTGCGTGTCGTGGTTTTCGACGAAGGTGACGGACAGTTCGGGGATCGACGCCGTGAGCGTGCCCTCCCACAGGCGCGACAGGTCGACGTTTCCGTCCGAGACCGAGGCCTGGTGCAGGTGGTAGTGCAGGGGCACGTCGAAGAGCATGGCGTTGGGGACTTCGTGCAGGTAGGCTTCGAGTTCGCGAACGTCGCCGCTCCAGTATTCGCCGACGGCGGGCAGGAGGCGGCCCGTGGAGGTGCGCAGGTCTTCGAGCCAGCGCGCGTAGAAGTCAGAGCCGACGTGTTTGACGGCGTCCAGGCGTAGCGCGTCGACGCCGGTTGTTTCAACGTACCAGCGGCCCCAGCGGTCCAGCTCGTCGCTGACGCGCGGATCGGTGACGTGCACGTCGCAGCCCATGAGGTAGTCGAAGTTGCCGAACTCGGTGTTGACGGACTCGTTCCAGTGCTTGCCTTCGAAGAGCCACAGGCCCTTGCGCTGCGTGGCTTCGTCCCAGTCGATGCCGTGGAAGCACGTCCAGTCCCACGTGAAGTCCGAGTAGGCGCCGCCGCGCCCCGGGAACGTGAAGCGGGTCCACGCTTGGATCGTTTCGGGGTCGCCGAGGGCCTGGTGGCGGTCCTGCGGGTTGATCGGGGTGGCGCGCACGGTTTCGGTCGCGTCCGCGCCCATGCGGTGGTTGAGGACGATGTCGGCGCACACGGCGATGCCCGCCTCGTGCAGGGCGTCGATGGCGGCCAGGTATTCGTCTTTCGTTCCGTACTTCGTGGGGATCGTGCCCTTCTGGTCGAACTCGCCCAGGTCGTACAGGTCGTAGACGCCGTAGCCGACGTCGTCGAGGCCGAAGTTTCCTCTGTGGGCGGGCGGCAGCCAGATGATGGTGACGCCCAGGTCCGCGATCGCTTGCGCGTGCTGGGCGAGGTAGCGCCAGTGGCTCGCGTCGGGCGCCATGTCCCAGGCGAAGGCCTGCAAGATCAGAGGGCCGGCCTCAGTCTGGGACGAGGCCAGGGCTGGTTTCGTCGTCTCATTCACCCGCATATGGTGGCAGGTTTGCCCTCCTCGGGGCGGGCGAGTCATGTAAACAGTGGTGCGTTAAACACGTCCGGGACGAGGCCGTGGCTAAGCGTCACGCTGAGCGCGGTCCCGGCCTCGTTGGTGATGTCGTTACTTGCGGCGCCCGAAGAGGCCCTTGACACCGCTGGTGACACCCGATGCTGCGCTCACCACACCAACCGCAGCAATCCCAACTCTCCCTTGGAAAGCCGCATCAGTAGCGCCCACGATGCTCTGTTCTTGTTCAACAGAGTTCGCTGTCGTGATGGCCCGCTTCCACATCTCGACCTCAATTGCGGGAGGAGGTAGCTCGCGCAGATGCTTCTTCAGTCGAGATGACTGCGACTGAAGCGACATATAAGTCAAGCCGCTCGACACAACGCCGCCAATGACGGGGAGCACCTTCGAGAATCCCTGAGTGAAGGCCTTCTTGGTCAGATTGACGCCGATCATTTGCAGGGTCTTTTTGACAGCCCGATACCACGAGGTCTTCATCAGGAACTGCTTGGTCACTTGCTTTTTGACTGTGTCCATCACAGTCGAACTGGCGAAAGAGGAAAGAGACATAGCTGCCTCTTCAACGTCGAGCATCACGCCAAAGAAAATGGCGATGATACCAATCGTCTCCTCGTCCACCTCTTCCTTCGCTCCGAGTAATTCACGCCATCCGTAGAGGTATGCAAGCTTCTGCACGATCCTGAAAGCATGCACGTAGTACTGCGTAACATCAGCAGGGATCGTCCCGAGCATCGCAAATCCACCGGGAATTCCCGCAGCAAAGGATATTGCTGCGGACTTGTTTGTCTCGTAGGAGATAACTTGCTCAGCCAGCCTATCGAGTTCAGCTAGCGGGATGCCAGCAAAGGCAGGGTTGGTATCGATCGCCCTCCGAATCACTTCTTCGGGCACGCCACGCTCACGCAGTTCCTGGCGCAGGAAGTCGTCGCGATTGATGCGCACGCCGGGCACGCGCACGACCTTCTTCAGGAATTCGACCGCATGCTGTTCAGCCTCGCTCCGTTGAGCTGCCGTCAACTCCCCACCACTTGTTTCACGCTGCAGCTCTCCCCCCATTTCCAACGTTTTCACCATGAGAGCCCGGTTTGTTGGGACTGCCCCACATGTCGTTCCTTTACACTCCGTTGTCACCTCACCACGAGGCCCGGATACGCGACAACTATAACCTACTTTTTCTTCGATTTTGCACGCATGACACACCGTCATTTTGCTCGGGTGCGAGGACGTCGGGAACGGACATACTCTGGTCGTATGTGGATTCTCGCTGCCTCCCTGTCAGCCCTGTTCGCAGGGCTGACTGCCGTCCTGGCAAAGGCCGGGGTCGCGACGACGAACTCGACGGTCGCGACGGCGCTGCGCACGGTTGTGGTGGTCGCGGGGGCGTGGGGCATGGCGGCGCTGACCGGCACAGCCTCCGGTGTCGCTTTCATTGATGGGCGCTCGCTGGTTTTCTTGGTGTTGTCCGGGTTGGCGACCGGCGCCTCGTGGCTGTGCTACTTCGCGGCGCTGGCGCGGGGGGAACGTGTCTCGGGTGGCTCCCATCGACAAGCTGTCGACGGTGCTTGCGATCGTCCTGGCGCTGGTCCTGCTGGGCGAGCCGGTGAGCGCGTGGGGGGCGGCCGGGATCATGGCGATCACGGTGGGAACGCTCCTCATGGTCGAGCCTTCCGACCTGTCGGGCCTGCCTCGTGCGCTGCGCGGGGGTGGCAGCTGGCTGGTGTACGCGCTCGCGTCCGCTCTGTTCGCGGCGCTCACGTCGATTCTCGGAAAGGTCGGGATTTCGGGGGTTGATCCGACGCTGGGGACGGCGGTGCGCACGCTCGTTGTTCTGGCGATGGCGTGGGTGATAGTGGTTGGGCAGGGGCGCATTCGTGAAGTTGGGGTGATCCCCGTGCGCGAGCTGGCCTTCATTGTGGCTTCGGGTGCTGCTACGTGTGCGTCGTGGCTTGCCTATTACCATGCGTTGAAAGAGGGGCCAGCCTCCGTGGTGGTGCCCATCGACAAGTTGTCGATCCTGGTGACTGTTGTCTTCTCCGCCATGATGTTTCACGAGCGTTTCACGCGCCGTTACTTGGGTGGTCTCGTGCTGATGTGTGCGGGTACGGCAGCCATGGTGATCGCGTAGGCGCGCCTGGCACTTTCAGCTGCCGTCGCCTGGCCACGCGGTTTCGTTCTCGCCCTCCTTCGTCTGTTTCACGCGTGTTTCACGCATTCGAGGCGGCAGATTGTAGCGCGGTTCACCGTCAAGCTTCCGTTAGTGGCCTTGTTTCTTCCCAGGTGTCGGTGTTGTTGATGACGAGGTGGGATAGGGGGAAGGGGCCTGTTGTTTCGGTGGTGGTGACCAGGCCGTTGATCGTCTGGGTGTCTCCGGTGAAAGGATTCGTGACTGTTCCACTCCAGGTGGTGGTGAGGGTGATTTCTCGGTTTTCGTGGGGGTAGGGGCCATCGAGCATGGAGCGCCAGCCTTGGGGCGGGGTGTAGTAGTGGCGGATGAGACGCGGGTCATTGTTCGGGTCAATGCCCTTCTCCCACGCCAGGCCCGGGGAGGTGGTCACCGTGTTGGGGGTCCCATCGCCCCAGGAATACTCATAGTTCGTCGCCGTCAGCGTGATCGTAATATCGCGGCCCAGCAGGTTGATCACGTGGGTCTGGGTAGGGTTCGTGACCGAGACGATCGTGGGGACGAACCGGTTCGTGTACGACACACCGTCGGGCCGCTTACGCAAACCCGCACCATCAGCTCGCACAACGGTCGCAGCGTGGTACAAAAGCTCCCTAGTCGTCGGCACCTGTTGAGGAGCTGCGGGCGCACTATCCCCCCTGGAACATGGGAGTGCACGCGTACGGAACGCTCCTCCCATCCGGCATCTCCATCATATGCGCCTGCCCGTCGCAGATACGCCCGGACATAAACGTCTGCGCATCAGAGCTCGGCTCTGTTTCGTTTGAGTAATGCGCTACATCGTCTCTGAGTGTCGTTTGCTGGGCGTTAGTTGAAGGATTCGCAGACGATACTCCACCCCACCTTTCGTCATTAGTTACCTTCACTCCGTCAGCTCCGTCTGTTTCTGCGAGATGATCCCATTCATGGTTCGAATAGCCAGAATCATTACCTATTCCATCCCACTCATGAGCAATAGCTGCCGGGACGATACCACCACAACACATGAATGAGACCATCACAACAGCCAACATGTTGCGACATTTTTGCTCAGTTTTCACGACTTTCAGCCCTTCCCTGCGTCTGAATCCAATGACCGTCTCTCCACGTCATCAAAATAGATATAGTTGTTTGATACTCATCATTCCTAGTCACGATCTTCTGACCAATACACTTAGTACCATCCACGGCTCGCGCACTGAATTTCATCCCAATAGTATGCTCAGTCACATCAGCGCCATTGGTGGGAACTGACTCAAGAATGTAGACATGCTCAATTGTGAGCGTATGCCCGAATGTCCACCCGTTGACATAGTCATTATTAATCTTCTGAATGAGAGAGCGCGCAAAACCGCTCTCAGGATCTGAAAGCTCGGTAAGGTAGGCAGTATCACCCGTGTTCCAGGCATAGGTAGCCACGGCAAGATAGTATTCGGCTGCTGCTTCTGCTCCTCTTTCTGTGTTTTGTTTGGCTTCTTCTGGTAGTTCGGGTTTGGTGTAGGTGGATGCTGCGTGTTCGGCGGGGCGTACGAGGATGCCGTCGGGGCCGATTTGATAGCCGCCCGACATCGCCGCCTCGGTGGGGGCTGTGGCCGAGGCAGTGGGTGCGGGGTTGATGGGCGGGGTGGTGGTGGCTGCGACGGTTGGCCTTTCGCCCCAGGCCGGCCACCAGCCCTCGGCGACCCCGTTGATGTACACGGCGAAAACCGCGCCCGCGAAGAGGGCCACGTAGACCACGCGCATCCCCCAATAGAACGGCTCAACGTGCAGCCACGCACGTGCACGGGCCCGCGCGCCCTTGGGGCGTCGCGCTTTGACCTCGGCGCGGTAGTCAGCCCACCGCCGACGCAGCGTGTACTTGCGCGGCGCCGACTCGCGGCGGAATTGCTCCTCGTCTTCGTCGGTGACGGGACGCTGTGAGAGGGGTGGAACCATCATGGCGTGTGCTCCTTTGCTGTGCCTGCGTCGCGTGTTGTTTCTCGTGTTGGCGGTGAGCCGGTGTTTCATGGGGTGCGCCTCGTGAAACACTGGTGTTGGTTAGTGTCCTTGTTTTTCTTCCCAGGTGTCGGTGTTGTTGATGACGAGGTGGGATAGGGGGAAGGGTCCTGTTGTTTCGGTGGTGGTGACCAGGCCGTTGATCGTCTGGGTCTCCCCCGTGAAAGGATTGGTGGCCGTCCCGCTCCAGGTGGTGGTGAGGGTGATTTCTCGGTTTTCGTGGGGGTAGGGGCCATCGAGCATGGAGCGCCAGCCTTGGGGCGGGGTGTAGTAGTGGCGGATGAGACGCGGGTCATTGTTCGGGTCAATGCCCTTCTCCCACGCCAGGCCCGGTGATGTGGTCACCGTGTTGGGGGTCCCATCGCCCCAGTTCCACTCGTATTTTGTGGCAGTCAGGGTGATCGTGATGTCGCGGCCCAACAGATTAATCACATGGGTCTGAGCCGGGGAGGTGACCGAGACGATCGTGGGGACGAACCGGTTCGTGTACGACACACCGTCGGGCCGCTTACGCAAACCTGCCCCATCAGCATGAATCACAGTGGCGGCTAGGTAGAGGATGTCACGCGTGGTGGGTACACGGTCTGGGTCCTGATCGGGTCCACCCTCAGGATCAGGAGGCAGCTCGCACCGAACGACAGTGGTGTCATCTGAAACCATCGGGCTGTTGGTCGCCTTCCCAATGAACAGTTCCTTACAACGATCTTTGTAAGAACTAGAAGCATGATCAGCCTCTGTAGCAGCCGTCTGTTTTGCCCTCTGAGCATCTAAAGATGGCGGAGATGTATTAGGGTCAGGGCCGGGTGACTCGGTATGCTCCTTTCTCCATGCACTTGTATTGATGCCATCAGGAGTTGTAGAAGCGCAAAATCCAAAAGGATCGTTTACGCCATCCGTGCATGATATGCTTACATGACTCGCTCTTGCAGGTTGTATATTCATGCATAGTATGAGTGTAACTATTGAAGTGAGCCGAAGTAGTGATGCGCTAGTTTTTGACATCAAAATCGATGCCTCCATCGGTGAGAATCCAACGCCCATTCTTCCATGTCATGAATAGATTTAGGCTCGCTTTGTATTTAGAGGTGCTATTAGTTATCTTCTGTCTAGTGCACGCAATTCCATTCTCTGTTTCAATTTCAAATGCTACGCCGACAGTATTGGGTTCAACGTGAAATTTCTCTACAGGGACAGGTTCGACTGCGATAATGTTCGTAATAGTGGAATTGTTTCCATATACCCATCCTTTTGAATAGATGTTATTTATATTTTGAATGTAGGTTTCTCGAAAATTCTCTCCAGGTTGTGTTATGTCTTCAAAGGGTTGTGTGTCTCCGGTGTTCCACGCGTAGGTGAACGTGTCGAGGAGGTACTCTGCTGCGAGTTCTGCTCCTCTTTCTGTGTTTTGTTTGGCTTCTTCTGGTAGTTCGGGTTTGGTGTAGGTGGATGCTGCGTGTTCGGCGGGGCGTACGAGGACGCCGTCGGGGCCGATTTGGTAGCCGCCGGACATCGCCGCCTCGGTGGAGGCCGTGGCGGGTGCGGTGGGGGCTGTGGCGGGTGCGTTGGGTGTTGGCCTGGTGGTGGGCGTGGCGGCTGTGGTGGGTTTGTCGCCCCATGCGGGCCACCAGCCGTTGGTGACGCCGTTGGTGTAGATGGCGTACAAGCCTGCGATGATGAGCAGGGTGATGGATGCTCGGATGCCCCAGTCCACGATGTCGGCGTCCATCCACGCTCGCACCCGAGCCTTCACTCCCGCAGGCCGATTGCGTCGTGCCTGCGCCCGGTGGTTGGCCCACCTTTGGCGCAGCGTGTACTTGCGGGGGGCGGATTCGGCTCGGAACTGTTCCTCGTCTTCGTCGGTGACGGGACGCTGTGAGAGGGGTGGAACCATCATGGCGTGTGCTCCTTTGCTGTGCCTGCGTCGCGTGTTGTTTCTCGTGTTGTTTCTGAGCTGGTGTTTCACGGGGCGCACCTCGTGAAACACTGGTGTTGGTTAGTGTCCTTGTTTTTCTTCCCAGGTGTCGGTGTTGTTGATGACGAGGTGGGATAGGGGGAAGGGGCCTGTTGTTTCGGTGGTGGTGACCAGGCCGTTGATCGTCTGGGTCTCCCCCGTGAAAGGGTTCGTAGCTGTGCCGCTCCAGGTGGTGGTGAGGGTGATTTCTCGGTTTTCGTGGGGGTAGGGGCCATCGAGCATGGAGCGCCAGCCTTGGGGCGGGGTGTAGTAGTGGCGGATGAGACGCGGGTCATTGTTCGGGTCAATGCCCTTCTCCCACGCCAGGCCCGGGGAGGTGGTCACCGTGTTGGGGGTCCCATCGCCCCAGGAATACTCATAGTTCGTCGCCGTCAACGTGATCGGAATATCGCGTTCCAACAGATTAATCACGTGGGTCTGGGTAGGGTTCGTGACCGAGACGATCGTGGGGATGAATCTGTTCGTATATGACACGTCGGGGGGAAGTTTATGGATTCCGGCCCCGTCAGCGTGGATGATGGCCGCCGCCGCGTAAAGAATCTCTTCCGTCGTGGGCTGCCGACCGGGATCTTGGTCGTGGTCGTTGCCGTGCTGTGCTGCTGGAGGGAGAGGACACGCGTCGTCGTAGTTCGTACTGGAGGCAGCGTTGCCCTTAGGTCCCGTTCCTGGAGCTGACGCCTTGCATCGCGCCCACTCCTCATACGCCAATGCACGAGGATCAGGCACAGAATCAGCCGTCTTTTGACTACGCTGAGCATCCACAGACGACGAACCAACACTCGACGATTGCCCAGACGAGTGAGCATCGACCGCTTCTTGCAAATAAACGCCAAGAGTGTCTCGATTCCCCTGAACGCAAAGATTCGTACTTTGTCCCATGAGATTGTCACAGCCCGCACTTGGCGGCGCAAAAATGTCTGCTGCCATAGCAGAGTTTGCATTTGCGCAAAGAGTAAGAAATCCTGCCAGAAATGAACACGTCAACCGCGTCCTACTGCTAGTCTTCACGAGCCATACTCCCGCCAGTAATGACCCATTGCTCATTCTTCCAGGTTACATAGTATGCGAAGGTCGAATTGTACTCATTGCTCTCGACGCTAGTTTTCTGTCCAACGCATCTGACCCCATTGCTTGAAGTCACGCCGAATACCACTGCGACGGTGTTCGCCTGAGCTCCAAGTTTCCCTTCCGTAATAGGCTCAACGGAAACGATACTTGTCACCTTTGATGTCACGTCGTACGCCCAACCATGATCGTATAGTTCGTGAATTGCACTGATATAGAAGTCCCTCAGATCATCTCCATCTTCGGACATGTCTTCGAGGGGATACGTATCACCTGTATTCCAGGCATAGGTGAGGAGCGCGTGGTAGTGCTCGGCTGCGAGTTCTGCTCCTCTTTCGGTGTTCTCTTTGGCCTCCTCGGGTAGTTCTGGTTTGGTGTAGGTGGATGCTGCGTGTTCGGCGGGGCGTACGAGGACGCCGTCGGGGCCGATTTGGTAGCCGCCGGACATCGCCGCCTCGGTGGGGGCTGTGGCCGAGGCAGTGGGTGCGGGGTTGATGGGCGGGGTGGTGGTGGCTGCGACGGTTGGCCTTTCGCCCCATGCTGGCCACCAGCCCTCGGCGACCCCGTTGATGTACACGGCGAAGACCGCGCCCGCGGCGAGGGCCACGTAGACCACGCGCATCCCCCAATAGAACGGCTCGACATGCAGCCACGCCCGTGCGCGGGCCCGCGCGCCCTTGGGGCGCCGCGCTTTGACCTCGGCGCGGTAGTCAGCCCACCGCCGACGCAGCGTGTACTTGCGGGGGGCGGATTCGGCTCGGAACTGTTCCTCGTCTTCGTCGGTGACGGGACGCTCCGAGAGGGGTGGAACCATCATGGCCTCTCAACCTCCACAACGAGGTGTCCTCTGGCACACCACCATCGTCGACAGTGTGCCCTGTTATCACGCAAGACTACGTGCGGAGACAACACATAACAATAAGAATACGTTGTAACTACAGTCGGACATTCTCCCACCTCACCCGCACGAACGTGCACCCACCCCCACAACCGAACCCCGACCTCGTCAAACGCGGATGCAGGAGAACCACAGGGCAGCAAACGCAGCTGTCACACATCCCACCAATCGGACACCGACCACCGATCACCGGGTGCCGACCACCGATCAGAGCAGCTTGTCGAGTGCCTCGCGGATGAGGCGCTCCTCCCCCGAGCCATTCGTCGGCAAACGCAGGACGGGCACACCGTACGCGCCCATGATCGAATCTTTGAGAGCGTCGCGCTTGCGCTGGGCCTCATCGTTGCCGTGATACGCCCAGCCATCAACTTCGATCGCGAGGACCAGCTTGTGCGTCACCCGCGAGTACACGCTGAAATCGAGCGCACTATCGGTGAACACGAAGGCGCGCTGTTCCTCATTCAGGCGGCGCGTATTGGGCAGAATGTCTTTGAGGAACTCCTCGATATGAAAGTAGAAACGAGCGTACTGAGGTTGCGCGAGCACCTCGCGCAGGCATTGGTCGGCAATGTTCTCGGCGGGCGAGCGCCGACGGTCGGCCCACTTGGCGCGCGAGTAACGTTCGAGCGACGCGCTGTAGGCGTTATAGAGGACATCGAAAATGGAGACGATGTCGGACTGGACGACGGCGCTTGGGTCGTACATTTCGATGTAATCGAGCAGTGTCCTGATGTTTCGGCTCAGGCGGACGCCGCCGTGCGCGGTCACGACGATGAGGCGGTCTTTCGCACGCGAAACGATCACGTTCGTCATGGAGTCCGCATCATAAAACCCGCTCGCTCCCGCCCGGTCATCAGAGTTGAGGACAGTGGACAGGACCACCGTGCCCGCGCCGCGCCCCTGGAACTTATGCGCGGTTTCGGCCAGCCACCGAGCATGGCCTCCGCCCCCAGCATCCGCCAGGATGCGGTTGTTCAAGTTCGTCGCCTGAGCCCGGAACGGGGTCACGATCCCCAGCACGAAGTCGCCGGACGTGTCTTTGTCGTCTGCGCCGATCCCCTCGCGTATGAGGTGCATCTCCTCCAGCTGGGCGATGATTTCGATTTCCCGCTGCGAGAAGAAGCCGCTGCCGCGCGGGGCGCGCCGCGCGTGATTCCCGGGTGCCGCGTACACGATGGCGAGCGGATCAGGTGCGTGTGCGCTGGGCACGCGCATTGGGATGAGCTGACCGCCGTAGTACATGCGGTTGCAGAATTCGATGATCGCCGGGTGACAGCGGTAGTGTTCCTTGAGCAGGGTGCTGGGTGCCTGCGCGGACTGTGCCATCATTGTGACGGAATCAAGCAGCGACACTGATCGCACGTCGAATCGCTTGTCGGGAGGCGTGCGCGTGCTCTCGTCCCACCCCCGAAAGATCGGGCCGATCTGTTTGGCGTCACCGACGACGACGGCGTTGCGTGCTTTGCTGAGCGCGGCCATGCCCTCGGGGAGCAGGACCTGGGAGGATTCGTCGATGATGATCCAGTCGAGCAGCGTTTCTTCGGCCAGGTTGTTGCGGATCGAGAAGCAGGTGGATGCGATGACCGGGTAGGTGCGCACGAGGATGTCTGTTTGCTCGTTCAGTCGCGCGGTTGGACTCAGGCGGGTCGGGCGCTGGCGTTCGAAACGTTCCTGGAGTGCGGCGTCCAGGGTCTCGCGGGAGCGGCGACGGTAGCGTGCACTCACCTCGTCGAGGCCGTGGCGGGCAACTCTGTCCTCCGCTTCCTCGATACGGTGGGTCAGTTCGCTTTCGCGTGCGTGATAGAAGGCTGCTTGGAGCGCTGACTGCACATCCGTGTCTGCCAGGTCAACGCCTTTGAAGGATCCGTATGTGAAGTAGCGGCGGACCCGTTCAACGATTCCTCGGGGGCTGTGCTTGGGCTTCGGTGCGCACCGGGCGAGGGCGAGTAGGTCGGCAATCGTGTCGGAGCCACGCCGCAGGACAGGCAGTCGGGAAATATCGGGGAGCGGGTGGCGGCTCTCGCGTACTTTTTCGTCGAAGAGACGGTGCTCGCGTTGGGTCGCGGACAGGTCTGCTCGCAGCTGGGGGATGTTGCGCGCGTCCTGCCATAGGGCGAGAAGCTGTTGTTCGTCGGCGTGCAGCCCAGCCTCGTCGACGCGGGCGGGTGCTCTCGCCGTCGCGTGTGTCGCCGTCTGCATCCAGGCCTCGCGCTTCTGCTCGAGGATACCCTCGCGCCGGTGGAAGTCATCGATGCGTTCCTTGGAGCCGAGGCTGGCTACCAGGAATCCGTAGCCTTCTTCCGTCAGTTTGTCCACGACGTTATCCACCGCGGAGTTGGCGCCCGCGACGACGCCGACCGTTTTGCCTTGCGCGATGAGCGATGCAATCAGGTTGAGGATCGTCTGTGTTTTCCCCGTGCCGGGTGGGCCTTCAATGATCGAGATCTGCCGGGTGAGGGCGGCTCGGATAGCGTTGCGTTGGTCGATGTTGGAGTGGAAGGGCATGATGAGGCGGTCGCTCGCGCCCGTTTTCGTGGAGCAGGTGCCTGCGAGGAACGCTTCGAGCGCGGACCCTCGCGGCGCCTGCCTGAGCCATTCCCATACGTTGGCGAGGATCGCTTCGGGTAGTATGCCTGTGGCGCACACCCATTTGGGGTACCGGGCGTTCGGGTCGAGTGCCGCCCCGGCGCGTCGAGCCTGCGCGCGCACTTCGTCGCGGACGTAGTTGAGGGTGGCGGCGAGCTGCCGCTCCTGTGGGGTCGCGTACGTGACACGCACTTCGGGGGTGCTGTAGCGTCGAAAGGTGAGTTCCCCGTTGGCTGTGCGGTACGCCAGCGTGTAGCGCGGATCGTCCGGGTTTCCTGGGTGGCGGAGTGTCCAGAGGGACTCGACGTTGTTCCAGCGCTTGCCGCGCACGCGGACCTCGTCGAGGGCGTCAATGTCGTGACGTTCGACTTGGTCGTAGAGGCGTGCCCGGTCTTCGCCGTAGTGGTATTCGCGCGTGCTGGTTGTGTACGTGATGACGATTCGGTCTCGCTCGCGTCTGGCTGTCGCGATTTTCCACGTACGGTCCTCCCATTGGTGCGTGTTTTCGTCGTGAATCAGCACGTGCATTGTGCGCGGATCGACGGACTTCATGCCCCTCCCCCAGTGAGTTTTACGTCCAGGATAGGTGACTTATCACTCGGGCGGTAGGTTGTTGGACACCCACCCGGCACGCGTGCTGGACGCAGATGTGCATGGCGCTCCGTATCGTGGCGCTATGGGTATGTCACTTGTTTTTCTCCTGGTTGGACTGGTCGTGGGCGCTGCGCTCGGGTACGTGGGGGCGGTGGCTCGCCGCGCGTCGCGCCCCGGGGATGACGCGGGCGCGCTGCGCGCGGAGGTCGCACGGTGGCAGGCGCGCGCCGAGGAGTTGTCCCGTCGCGTCGAATCCGCGGAGGCCCGGTCCCAGGGGGACGCCTCCGTGTTGCAGGCCCTCGCCCCGGTTCGCGCGCAGTTGGAGCAGATGACGGCGCGCGTCGACCAGATGGAACAAGCGCGGGCGCGCCAGCACGGTGCCCTCGCCGAGCAGCTGCGCGACGCCGCGCAGCGTGAGGCGGACCTGGCCCGCACGACCGCCTCACTGGAGGGCGCCCTGCGCTCGCGTAGCGCGCGCGGCACGTGGGGCGAGGTCGAGCTGGCCCGCATCCTCGAAGCCTCCGGCATGATGGCGCACGTCGACTTCGCGGAGCAGCGCTCGATCGCGTCACTCACTCAGGGACGAGGCCTGGGCGCGGGCAGCGCATCGACTGACCGCGGGCGCCCCGACGTGACGATCCACCTGCCGGGTCAGGGCTTCCTCGCCCTCGACGCGAAAGCCCCCATGGACGCCTACCTGCGGGCCTGCAGCATCGACAACAGCGGAGAGGAAGCGGAGGCTCGGCGCCGCACGGAGCTCGCTGCGCACGCGAAGGCCCTGCGTTCCCACGTGGAGGCGCTCGCTGCGCGCGACTATGCGCGCGCTCTCGGTTCCTCGCCCGAACTGGTGATCCTCTTCGTCCCGTCGGAGGCGGCGCTGAGCGCCGCGCTGCGCTCGGACGCGGCGCTCCTCGACGACGCGATGGCACGCGGCGTGGCCCTGTGCTCCCCCGTCACCCTGCTCGCGGTGGCCCGCACGTGCGCCACGGCGTGGGCGCGCACGACGATCAACGAGCAGGCTGACCAGGTCATCGCCCTGGGCCGCGACCTGTATGAGCGGCTCGGCGTCGTGGCGGGTCACTTGGATAGCCTGGGCAAGAGCTTGGTCAGGAGCGTGGACTTCTATAACAAGGCTGTTGCCTCGATGGAGAGCCGTCTCTTGTCCAGGGCGCGCTCCGTTAGTGCTCTCGCGCAGGCATCGAAGAAACCTATGACGGCCACCGAGATAGACCCGGACGCCGCCCAGGTCCGCGCCTTCACCAGGCCGGAGTTAACTGGAGGCGACCAGCGCAGGTGACCCGCGTATCGATTCGACGGGTCACACGGGCCAGTCCACGGGGAATGCACCAGTCACGCATCGCAGACTCGCCACGAACCGTCTGTCCAATAGCGCAAATGAACCGTCGTTATGCCGGGGCATAACTCGACAGCTGGAGTACGATGGTCCCGTAATGGTCTATCTCCTGAAAGAAGGTCATCCCGATGCCGTGGACCAACAACGAGCGTCGCGAACGTTTCAACATGACACTCTTGAAGATGAAGGCCCTGTTTGAAGCAGATCCGGCAGCGGCGGTTCGCAGCCAGAACTTCATTCAAACATTTCATCGGTTTATTGCTTCAGACCTCGAAAGCCACCTAACCTCTCAGGCAAAGAATGCAGGCATCCAGGTCATTCAAGAGGCAAATCTTTGGCTCATTCAAATCCAAAGACGTAGATGTTGCCGTCATTCATCCAATTAACGGACCTCTTCTTTTGATTGGTGTTCGCAGCCAAATGAGTTCCGTTGGAAAGAATGTTCTCACGTACTATCAAGACATCATCGGCGAAGCTATTTCTTTACAGGAACGTTTTCCTATGTGTGTCACCGGTTATGCCTATCTTCACCCTCTCGCAGTCGTGCCGTGGGAGAGAAAGGACGGGACATGGACGAATGCGGAAAACCCAGATCATTCACGTTTTGCGCGAATGTACGCAGGAATCGGAAGTCGGGACGATCGCCTCTACAAGCATCAGCTCGGTTCGTACGATCACTTCGCATACTCCGTCGTTGACTTTCAGAGGGACGAACCTCATTTGTTCGATGAACTCGTCCGTCAGGCTGTTCCTGACCTTGACATGTCTATTCTCAGCTTTGTCCCGCGTCTGGTCAATACATTCAATAACCGTAATCTGTGGGTTCAAGGCATCTTCGAAGAGCCAGTTTTAGGCTAGGCAATGAGCTGGGGTGTGCGGCCAGCCTGACATTCATGCACCGGGCAAACACACGCCGCACTCATAGCTGGGATTTACGCCACGTTTCAAGCTCATTGACTCCGGCGTACACTAACTCCAATCCTTCTGCGCCCACCAGATTGACGATGGACGATTCTCCGGTCCTATAAGCTGCCCATACGTCGTTTGAACGTAGGGCTTCGTCCAGATCAGAGTATTTCAATTCTCCACTAGATTCTTCGTTAAGGATCAGTACAGAGTCAGCCTCGCGAGGTACAGCAATCATCACACCGCCGCCGAGGGAATGAATCTGGAGTTCACTGGTGAGTAGGGTGAGCGGCGTGTACCACGATGCCAACAGACGCAATGCTGATACTCCTGGGCGCAAATTGCCGCACAGAACACTATTTGACGCTACCCAGCCCGCATCGTTTAGGTACAGGCGAGGCCGATCACTAAACGCAGTCAACAGCACGTCTGGACGCCGCACGCCTGGGACACGATACCACGGAGTCCGAATACGACACTTGTATGCCATATCGACCCCCTGCCGCTCACCGTATGCAACGTACCGTTTCTCTGACCCCGTCAGCTCCGCCTCTGGCGTCCAGAGCTTAGCAGTCACGGGAATGGAGCTTGTGCCCACGCCTGCACCGAGGAGCTGGCGAGAAGATGCAACGGTGGGGATCAAGGACGTATCGGGAAGTCCGTAGGACTCCTGTTGTTGCGCACCTGGATGAAAGAATTTCTTGTTCCCCGACACGTAACCTATGCTGAACTTGACTCGATGATGCGCGGCTCCTGAATGCGACATCAATTCGCGCATGACATCGAGAGTGTCGCGCGAGAGAAGCGCGCGCTGAAATACGCGTTCTCCTGCGATCACGTCGGCGATCGGAATCTTGACGTTCGAAGCATGGTCAACATCGCAGTCACAATTGAGAGTGTCCCGGACAATGAACCTAACGGTATCAGTGGATTCGCCTTTACGATCCGCGAAGAGGATGAGAACGTTCTGAAGAATGTCGGTGAACACTCGTTGTCTCACGCGCAGGACGCTCAAGGTGCCGAACATTTTTGATAGGTATTCCCACAGCGGTCGCGCATAGCGTACATATGTGAAGTCTAGAGGCAATACGAACGCAAGCCTTCCCCCGTCTTTCAATAGCGCAGTTGCTTTCGCAACGAAAGGCATCCATACGCTGCCTGACTTATCCATCTGTGCGCCCATCGCACGCTGCGATGCGGCGAGAGCGTTTGCTTTGAGGGTCGCGTCCAGCTCTCGGATGCGCACGAATGGCGGGTTACCGATCACGACGTCTACGTTCGGCAACGCCGCATCTCCTAAAAAGTCGCCAACATGCAAGTTGATAGGTTCAACGGCGCCAGCAGCAACTGCCTTCGCGGCGACATCGGGGTCCAATTCACACGCATGCACAACGAGTTTTCGCCACCCGCGGCACTGTCCGTAACGTTGTGCAGCTAAGGCGAATTGCCCGTCACCCACGCTCGGCTCGAGGATAACGTCGTCTTCTGAGCGTATTGCCCAGCGCGTCATATAGTCGGCGGCTGCATCAGGCGTGAAGTAACGCCCCGCTTCTCGCTCAGCTGTGCGCGGCGCGCGTGCACTCATTGCGAGTTTGCGTCCGAATTCTACGATGTCCTCGAGCAAATACACGCGGCCGTGCATCGTTGCGACAGATTTTGGCATGTCCGCCGCAATGCCTGTCTTAGCCGAGCGTGATCGACTGGCCCACACTTTGAACGTATTAACAGATATACCCAGCAGTTCAGCAGCTCGTTGACTATCAACCAGCCCATTGACCGCCACTTCACTCCCAATACGCTCACTCATGTTTATGATTGTACACGATTCGTTTCACTTCAGCTCGAGTCAGGATAGAATGATCTACCGCCGTCTCGATTCATGGTTGTTCGGTTCTTCCGAGGCGGGTGTGGGTGAGCGCGCCGCAATTGGGGATTGCGGGCAGGTGACACTGGAGGCAATCAACGCGTCCTGGCCCCGGGGGCCCGACGCGCTAGCGTCGGGCCCCCGCAGTCAGATCAGGACATGTTGCGTCGCGCGCGCGTCAGCGCCATGATTCCCGCAACAATGAGCACCCCCGCAACACCCATGAGCGACGTAGTATCCGCGCCTGTGTGCGCCAGATCCCTATTGAGCTGCGCAGGTGGTGGTACCTCACCAGAATCGGAGGTGGGCACCGTTACCGACGGCGTGGGTGCAGGTGTCGTGGGATCAGGAACAGGCGTCGTCGGCACCGGACCCGGAGCGGACGGGTCAGGGGTGGGCACCGTTACCGACGGCGTGGGCGCAGGCGTCGTGGGATCAGGCACAGGCGCCGTCGGCACCGGACCCGGACTAGACGGGTCAGGAGTCGGGGTCGGACTCGGGGTGGGGCACGGCTCCACGTTGGTTTCTATGGCTGTGCCGTAGTCGTGACTGTTCGTCCCGTCCTCGAAGTTTGTGCCTGCAGCGGTTGTGGCGATGAGATGGCCGTTGCCCTCCACCCGCCAGGTTATGGCTGCCGAATCGCCAGGCTGATTCCACGAGGCATTACCTGCGCCGCATGGGTCAGTGACTGTGGGCGTGGCGGGCAGCGGCACACAGTTAATGACACCCGCTTCTTCGGGCGTCCCGTAATCGTGGGTGCGTGAGCGTGTCCCGTCCTCGTTGTCGAGGATGAAGGCGGGTCGCGTGGTGACAACCAGGTGGCGATCAGCGGTGAGAGTCCACGTGAAGCGTTCGTCGTCTGTCGGCTTATTCCACTGTGCACCGCCACCGGGCGCGCAAACTGCCGATGGGTTGGTGGGGACGACGGGAACGGCGATCGGTTCGGGGATAAACCCGAAGGTGACGGATGAGGGGTTAAGAGTTCCGGGTTCGGGCTTAATATCATGCTCGGTGGGAGCGGTGGCAGAAGCAATGAATGAGAGGACGTCTCGCCCAACCGCGTTAGCCGTTGCCGCGACTGAGATGGTCACTTGCCCCGTCCCCCGAATCTCTGGGATCGTGCCGCTGATCGTGCGCGTTGACGGATCATATGCTAGGTCACTGGGACACGTTGATTTCATGTCCGCGTCACATCGGACTGCATCGATGGAGGGAATGTCGATCATGTTCGGCAACGTAATCGACACCGGGACGTTCGCGGCTACGGACGCTGAATTCGTGACCTTCACTGTCAGGTCAACGGCGTCGCCCTGTTTCACGTCAACTTTGCCCGAGGCGTCAGGAGCTTGCGCCACGCCGTTAACAGCCACATTCGTAGAAGTGGACACATCAACGCACGTGACATACCCCCTCACCGACGCGTCTGCGTCAAGAGTATATGCCGACTGACTCAGACTGGACCGATAGTCCACTGTAAGAACATTATCGATCAAACAGGAAGGGAGAGTTTCCTTGACGGGAACGATTAGTTCGAGCACAGAATGTGCCGGTAACGTGACTCTACCGACAGACAGAACAGGCGTTGAATCCGGACTCTGACCTGTCATCTTCGTTGTCGTTTTATTAGCCCACGCGGGGCACTCAATATTTGTCGTCCCAGCTCCGCACGACATTGAATACTCTACTTCTGAGAAACCATTACTCAACCCGTAAACGTCCTTCAACTCCACATCCGGAATCGGCGTGCCACCCTGATTCTCGTAACGTACCGTATACGTGCGTACCTCTCCAGATGCCACTGTCTCTTTATCTTCTGTCACTGATACCACAGGCGCCATATCACAGGCCGGAGCAGTGATAGTTCCGCGCACCGATGCCGACTTCGCGATACGATACGCTATCTGGATCATGAATGCATCGTTAGACACTTTTCTTTCTCCGCCAATTACACAGCCATGTACTGTCTCGGTCACAGGAACGATCAATTCGAGCACGGAATGTCCCGGCAACGTCACCTTACGTAAATAGTGTGGATATTAAATAGTTAGATCCATGCTCTTGCGTAATTGTTGTTCCATCAGCCCACGCGGGGCAATCGATGTTGGTTGTCCCCGGACCGCACGATAGCGAATACTCCACCGTTGCGTAACTGCTTCCTCTCTTATAAAAATCCGACAAATCCACATTCGGAATGGGATCGGCACCTCGATTTTCATAACGCACGGTGTACGTGCGCACCTCACCGGAGGCAACTGTCTCCTTGTCCTGCACCTTTGACACCACTGGTACCATATCACACGCTGGAACTTCTATAGAACCAAATAGGCGCGTAGTCTTACTAATCCCATACACAGACTGTTCCATGGAGGCACGATTGTCTATGTCAAAGATTCCGCCGACCGCACATCCCGACATGGTCTCTGTCACGGGAATGATCAATTCGAGTACGGAATGCGCAGGCAACGTCACAAATCTCCCACTACGCGACCCGAACAGATCCACATATTGAGCACCGTTTTCATCCATTACCGTTTTTGTGACTCCATCGGCCCATGAGGGGCAGGCAATATTGGTCGTTCCCGCACCGCATGAAATAGAATACACAATAGTATACGAACCACTACCTGCTTGGTAAGTATCAGTCAGTTTCACATTCGGTATTGGTGTAGAACCCCGATTCTCGTAACGCACCGTATACGTGCGCACCTCACCCGAAGCGACCCTCTCCTTGTCCTGCACCTTCGATACGACGGGCACCATGTCGAGGGGCGTGGCGGTCTGCTGGGTGACGGTGTTCGTGGACATATCCGTATCAGTGTCACCTGCGGCGGGTGTCACCGTCGCCGTGGTGGTGAGGGATGAATAGTAGGGATAGGTGCCGCCCACTCGAATCTCCACCGCGCCACCTGCGGGCAAGACCGGGATTGTGGCAGTAAGTTTGCCTCCACCTGAAGCGGCTGCTCCGTCTGTCACGCTCAGATCCGCCGGGCATTGGGCGCCGCCAGCACTCGAGGCGCACGTCGCGCTCGCTCCGCTAACGCCCGTTCCCAGATCGACGTCAAGAGTTGCCCCATCGCCAGAGTCGGGACCCAGATTGCTCACCTTCACGGTGTAGGTAAAAGGTTCGGATGCGACACCTGTCGCCGCGTATCCGATGATCTGGACGATTAAGTCCATTGAATGGCCCGCGCCAAGCAGGCCAGAGGATGCACCGCCGCCCGTCTCCTCAGTATCAGCGACGGCGATAGGCCCCTGTACAACAATGCCAACAACGGCCAGCACTCCAACTATCGCAACAGTACATGCGCGCACGACAGCCGACGCCAGCGCGCGCCTTGGGCGAATAAAACGACTCACAACATTTCCTCCAACGGGGTAAGCACTGTCAACATTGAGACAGGAGACTAAATTTTGTCCGACAACACTAACCCAGACACCAAACAGTTTCTCGACAACCTATGACGCTGAGGCTTGCCTTAAATTACTTTCAAACGGTTACCAAAAGTTGGCACGCCCACTTTCGCGCATTCCGATAACCGTCCTCACACACCCCCCCTTCACCACTCCACACTTTCTGACCAACCATGACCAGAAGGAGGTAATCACCACTCCCACACCCACGAACAAGCCAAAACGACGGCATGGCACCGTTTCCACCGTGAAAATTTCCAGCCTGCGCCGCAAGCATTAATCAATTGTGCTCAAACTCACAGCAGTACGATTCTCAAACCCCACCAGCACACATTCGCTCAACAAGCGCAGGCCAGCAGCATCAATCGAGGAAGAGCAAAGAACCCCGCGGTGGCGCGTAACTCCGATCGACGCCAGCGGGTACTTACACTCTCATTCTGAGGTCCCTGCTACGCCTCGGGGCTCTCGCCGCCGCGACTGTAGTGGGCCTGGAGCGCATCCGCCGTGATCTCGACGATGCTGTCCAGGAAGGACTGATCCGTCATGTACGACTGAATCTCCTGGTTTTCCTGGCAGGTGCGAACCATGGCGACGCCGACGGCGTTTTTGAAGTCAGCGGATGCTTTGAGCTGGCTCGGGCTGTTCTTCTTCGCCATCGCCTGCGCGGCATCGTTCTCACCCAGGAAACCCCAGAAGGTGGTGATGAACCCGGCGACGCTGCCCTCGGTTACGTCGACGTTCCTGGCCCGGAACATGTCGTTGACGCGGTCGATGACCTCCGCGAGGGGGCCTTTCGTCGGAGTCTGCCCGCCGCGGAACTCGCCGTCGAAGCCGGGAAGCACCATCGGCTCAGCGCTGCCCTCGCTCAGGGAATGGTCCTCGTTGATGGCGGAGGGGACGAGCTGCACGCCGGAGAGCTGGACGCCCTCAAGGTAGGAGTCGTCGTACTGGTTGCCGTCCATGTGCAGGTTGCGCGACAGGAGGGTGGCCACGATGGCGCGCTTGTGCAGGGCCGGGTCCTGGTAGTCGACGATTTGGCTGAGAAACTGCCAGGCGTTGCGGTAGCTGATCGTGTCGGCGCGGAAGGCGCGCAGCGAGTCCTTGAGTTCGTTGTCCTTGCTCAGGCGCGCACGCTTCCACGCATTCTGCCACCGCTCCTTGATGGGCCCCATGGCCCGCGCGATGGCTTCGCCGCCAGCATCGCTCAGGTACGCGTCGGCGACCGCTTCCATCTCCTCCTCCGTGTAGATGCCGGCCGTGTCCAGGCGTTCGGCGATCGTGATGAGCGAGTTCGGGTCGACTTCCCCGGCCACGTGCGCGTCCGAGTAGTACATCTTGAAGTCGTCCTCGATGCTGGCCGGCGTGTTCTGGAAGTCCACGACCATGGGCGCGGTCTTGCCGGGGTAGGTGCGGTTGAGGCGTGAGAGGGTCTGCACGGCGGCGATGCCGGACAGTTTCTTGTCCACGTACATGGCGACGAGGCGGGGCTCGTCGAAGCCGGTCTGGAACTTGTTGGCGACGATGAGGACCTTGTAGTCCTCCTCGCGGAACGCTCGGGCCGTGTCGCCGCGCCCGTTGAGCGAGGCCTCGGTGACGGTTTCGCCGTCGTCGGATTCCAGGGAGCCGGAGAAGGCGACGATGGGACGAATGTTGTCGTAGCCCTGCTGGTCGATGTAGGAGTTCATTGCCTCGAACCAGCGGTAGGCCTCGAGGCGTGAGCTGGTGACGACCATCGCGCGGGCGTTGCCGGTGAGCAGGGGTTTGACGTTGCGTTGGAAGTGTTCGACGACGACCCGCACTTTCTGCGCGATGGCGGTGGGGTGCAGGCGGGCGAACTGCACAATCGCGGTGACGGCGTGGCCCGTGTCGACCAGGGGTTCTTCCTCGGAGTTGTCGAGCTCGTTCTTGACGCGCAGGAACATGTCGTACGTCGAGTAGTTGGTGAGCACGTCGAGGATGAAGCCTTCTTCGATGGCTTGGGCCATCGTGTAGGTGTCGAAGGCTCGCCAGTTGCTGTCCTCGTCCTGGGTGCCGAACAGGCGCAGCGTCTTGGCTTTGGGCGTGGCGGTGAGCGCGATAAAGGTGATGTTGCTGGAGGCGGCGATGGCCGAGTCCTTGGCGGCGAGCAGTTCGTCGGCGCTCACGTTCTCGGGGTCTTCCACGTCGATGTCGGCGAGGAGGGCTTTGAGGCCCCTCGCGCTGGACCCGGACTGGGAGGAGTGGGCTTCGTCGGCGACGACCGCCCAGTTGCGTCCGCGCAGTTCGGAGGTGTCTTCGATGAGCTTCATGACCTCGGGGAAGGTCTGAAGCGTGCAGGTGATGATGTGGTCGCCTTCGATGAGGGCTTTCTTCAGCTGCGGGGATTTCGCGCCCGATTTTTCGCCGACGGAGACGACCAGTCCGTTGGAGGAGTGGACGAGGCCCATGTCGCCTCGGATGTTTTCGTCGAGGACGGTGCGGTCGGTGACGACGATGACGGAGTCGAAGGTGGAGTTCGCCTGGGAGTCGACGTGGCGGATGAGGCGGTGGCTGAGCCAGGCGATCGTTTTGGTTTTGCCGGAGCCCGCAGAGTGCCAGATCAGGTAGCGCCCGCCGGGCCCCGTCGCTTCAATGTCGCCGATGATGCGTTCGACGGCGCGCAGCTGGTGGAAGCGCGGGAAGACCAGGCGCCCGTCGTCTTTCTTGCCGCGCCTACCGGGCTCGTAGAGCGCGTAGTCCTTTGAGGATGCGCATGAAGGTGGGGCGGGCGAGGATGTCGCGCCACAGGTAGTTGGTGGCGGATCCGCTCGCCGAGGGCGGGTTGCCTTCGTGCCCATTGTTTCCCAAGTTGAAGGGCAGGAAGACGGTGTTTTCGCCGGCGAGTTTGGTGGTCATGAAGACGTGGTCGTTCGAGACGGCGAAGTGGACGAGGGCGCGCCCGGGTGCCAGGAGGGGGCGGTGTGCGCCGGGCTTGCGGTCGTCCTTGTATTGGCGGATCGCGTGGTGGACGGACTGGGTGTTGTCGGTTTTGAGTTCCATCGTGACGACGGGGATGCCGTTGGCGCACAGGACGACGTCGATGGTTTCCTTGGTGGTGGCGTCGAAGCGGACTTGACGCATGACGCGCAGGCGCACGGCGTCCGAGGCTTCGGCGACCTCGACCAGCTCGGGGTTCGCGGGCGGGAATTCCATCATGGGGCCGAACTTGGCGGAGGGGCGGCCGACTTGGGCGTAGGTGAAGCCGGTGCGCAGGACGCCGAGGAGGCCGCCCACGGGTTTCCCAGTTGTGTCGACGCGGGTCGCCTTGCTCAGTTCCTTCGTCAGGTGGGTGAGGAGGCCGCGCTCGGCTTTGTCTCTCTGCCCGTCCGGGAGGTCCGCGGGGATCGCCTTGTCGTATTCGTCCGGGTACTGGGTGGACAGCCAGTGGAGGACGTCGCCGGGGACGAGGGCGAGGCGCAGGTCCCAGCCCGCGGCGCGGCTGTCGCCTCCGTCCTGGTAGAGCCAGCCGTGCTCGCCCAGTTCGGAGCAGATGGTGGATTCGAATTCGTATTCGAGGATTTGCGCGTGGCTCATGCGGGGACCTTCTTTCGTCCGGTGACGACGTCGGTGATGAGGGCGGCCCGGCGCTCGACGAGGAGGGCCTTGAGTTCGTCGATCGTGGCGAGCATGGCGTCGATCCGGCCGGTCACCTCGTCCAGGTGGTCGGCGATGCGCTGTTGTTCCTCCAACGACATATCAGGAATAGGAAGATTCTTAGCTTTATCGGATGATAGACCCGGAATCGTGGCGCCGTCTGCGAGAAGACCAATTAATCCACTGGAGTAGTGTCCCTTCACGCAGTAATTTAGAAATCGTCCATCATGGTGCTGATCTGGTCTCGCGCGGATCACATGATTCTGGAAGCCCCAGCCGGGCATATCCTGCGCAAGATGGACACTCCGCCCAAATCCAGCTCCACCCTCTACTACGAGGACATCGCCTTTTTTGAGATCATACTTTCGCTGCTCCTCGCGGGTCATCCACATCCGTTGATCGTCAAGCTCCAAACCGTGGGGCTGAATGGATGCGGCACGTACGTAGTTAACTAATGTTTCGTGATCGCTCTTTCGCACTCCTTGGAATGTCTTTCCCAGAGAAATGTCCGCGCAGAACTTTAATCTCGTCACCCCTCTTGATCGCGCAATAGTTTCCCACTCAACCACGGAAGCTCTGCGCAAATTGAGCGATTCATCCAAGGCTTCGAGTTTGGCGAGCATCGCGTCAATCTCGCCGATTTCACAATCAAGATAATCAGCAATCTCATGCTGCGTTCTCTCGTCATACCTGTTGACACCATACTGACGAAGACTCATCCATTCGATGCGCGGCATCTTAACCCCCTTGGAAGCAGCAACTGCATATCGGATAAAATTACGGCTTCCAACAATGTAGGCAAGGTAGCGCGAATCAACTCCTTTTCGAGGACGATAAACATGTATGTCTCCCCCAGCAACACCTTCTCGATCGGCAAGCCAGTACTTAGCCAAGTAGGGGCGCAACTTGCCAAATAAGACATCACCCTTTTCAAATGTCGTCCCTTCAGCGGAGTATTGGGAAAGAGAACCCGAGACTAAAGTTCCAGTACCGGGAACAATATCCTCTAGCGAAACTTGGAAGTCATTCGTCACAGCTGTTTGAGTGACGAGATCAGCAACCGCCCAAAATGGAATTTTCATCAATCCTTCACCTCCTGGAACATCTGCGCTAGCTCGCCCATGATTCGCTGCACGTCCGCGTCGATCTCGGCCAGCGGGCGCGGCTCCTCGGGCACGTAGAAGATGCGGGTGAAGGGGGATCTCGTTGCCGTCCTTCGCCTTGGACTCGTCCCACGTGGCGCCGGGAGCGAAGGGCAGAACCTCGGCGGCCATGTGCTCGTCCAGGTCCTGGCTCGCCGGCACGCGCTCCACAATCCGCCACCCGTCCGCCAGGACCCGAGCCCCCTTTGCGGTCCACCGCCAGGGGCGCGTTCTCGTCCGGGACGGCCATCGCCTTCATGACGGCGTCGATGAGCCCCACCGGCGCCTTGATCCCCTCGGCCTTCGCGCCGGCCCGTATCCGCTCGGGCAGCTCGTTCCACACGGCCCCATCCAGGCCTCGTAGCACGCGAACCAGCGCCTCGCTGAAGTCGCGGCGAGAGCGCAACGCGTCCACGGCCTCCTCCGACAAACGCGCCGCCAACCGCGCCTGCTTGAACACGGGCACGTCCCGGAACATGAAATCCTGCGGCGTCAGGATCCGCGAAATCTCCGAATCCTCGAAACGCTGGTAGGCGTGGACCACGGCCTCGCGGTTCGCCTCGCTCATCTCGCGCCGCTTATCGCCCATGCCCTTGCGCATCGGCTCCCACAGGGACGAGGCGTCGAGCAGCTGGATCTTGCCCCGACGCTTCAGCGGCTTGTCGTTATCCAGGATCCACACGTACGTCGCGATACCCGTGCCATAAAACATCTGCGTCGGCAGCGCAATAATCGCGTCGATCAGATCCTCGTCGAATAGCCACTGGCGGATCGAATTCGGACCCGTATCCGAGTTAAACAGCGGCGACGCGTTCGACACCACGGCCGCGCGCCCACCCGACGGACTCAACTTCGACGCGCAATGACACAGGAACAGCATCTGCCCGTCCGACTTGCTCGGCAGCCCGTGACTGAAACGAGACCCCGGCACCTGCGCCTGCTCCCTCACCGACGCCTGCTCCACCTCCCAGTCCCCGCCAAACGGCGGATTAGACAGGACATAGTCGAAAGTCTTATCCGCGTGCAGGTCCTCCAGGAGCGTATCCCCCTTCAGGATCGCATCCGGGCGCCCGCCCTGAATGAGCAGGTCAGCCTTACCCAGCGCGTAGGCGGAATCCATCATCTCCTGGCCATAAACCGTGACCTTCACGCCCGGGTTCAGCTCCCGCAGCGCCTCCTGAGCGACCAGCAGCATGCCGCCCGAACCCGCCGTCGGATCATAAATCGAACGCAGCACGTCCTGCCCCGCCAGCGACTCGGCGTCCGCGGCGAAGAGCACGTCAACCATCAGCTTAATCGCGTCACGCGGCGTGTAGAACGCGCCCGCGGCCTTCCCCTTCTTATCGAAAGCCCGGTACATGACGTCCTCGAAAATGTCGCCCATCGTCGAATCCTCAACGCTCGTCGACCCCAGCGACAGCGTCGAAAAGTGCTTGACCACCTCCAGCAGGCGATTCGCCGCGCTGAGCTTAGCGACCAGCTTCGGGAACTCGAACGCAGTCCAAATGTCCGCGATGTTGTGCGAGAAACCGTTGACGTAGCTGAGCAGCGCCCTATCCACGTTGTCATCCACCGACGCGATACGCGCCAGGTTGAACGGGGAAGTGTTAAAGAAGCTCAAGCCAAAACGATTGCTCACAGCAATGTCGATCAGGTACGAGGGCATGTCACCCTGCGCGTTGACGAACTCGATGACGTCGTCCTTCGTGTCCTCCAACAGGCACTCGAGGCGCCGCAGGACCGTGAACGGCAGAATGTAATCGCCGTACTCCTGAGGTTCGACGACGTTACGCAGAAACTTGTCAGCCGTGTCCCACACGATCCGAGCGGTGGTGGATGCCGCCGCGCGCGATGCCTCGTTTACCATGACCGTCTTGCTCCCCCGCGCCTGCGACTACTGCGATCCATAAGAAATGAGGACGTCCCGCCCGCTGGCATGCCAGCAAGAGAGCGCCCATCGAAGTCTACCTCACGACGCCGGGGCTGACGGAGAGGTGAGCATGTCGGCGATGCCGTCCAACTGCGCGCGGATCTCCTCAAAAGGCCGGTCCAGGTCGAGCGTCCTCACGCCGATCTGGTTGCCGCTCATGCGATACGTGAAGTCGGGCTGCACCTCCTCGTCGGTCGCGGCGTACAGGAGCATGCCCGACACCTCGACGCTCTCCCCCGCGCGCTCGAGGGCCGCCTGCTTGTTCTTCACGTAGGCGAAAATCTGGTACAGATTCCCCGAATGCACGCTCCTCTTGTCAAAGTTGCGCTGCATCGTGGCCGAGTAGTACTTCGCGTCGATGATGAGCACGCGTCCGCGAGCGCTCAGCGTAATGTCACTGCGCATGGCGGGCAGGCCGTCCATCATGCCATCGTCGAGCGCCCACTCGACGAACGAGGCACTGGCACGCAGCCGCGGGTGTTCCCTACGGAAATACTCGAGGATGAACTTCTCGTAGAGGCGACACATGCGCTGCTCGTCGAAAAAATCCATCATGCGAGTGGCGCCGTCGCTCTGAGTTTGGAGGAGGCCCTTGACGACGAGCCAGCACACCGCCATCAGCATCCGGTACGTGCGATTGTTGCGGTCAAAGCGCATGTTCCAGTCAACCCGGTGCAGGTCGATGTCGCGCACGTCCGCGAAGAACACCATGAGCTTCTTCAGGCTCTTCTTGCGTGCCCTGGAGATGTCCGCGCGCACGAGCAGCGCGACCGTCGCCTTGATGACGCGGTTCATCGTCGTGTCGACGCTGAACTCGTCGTAGGAGCACACCAGCTGGCGGCGCCAAACCGCCTGCGATTTCACGGACTCAGTGACCTCGATTTTGCCGCGCAGGCAGGAGCGCGCCTCGCTCCGGTTCACGTACTCCTGCCCGAGGCCTCGTTTGAGCTGCAGGGACACACCCCGCTCGAGGATCGCGGCGCACAGCTCGACCGCGTTATCGAAGTCCTCCATGGCCACGGCCCGGTAGCCCTGCTCGGTGAGCGCCGAGAAGGCGTAGGCGAGCATGTGGAAGAGGTTGCGGACGCGGATCACCGCAGCGGCCTACGCAGCCTGTCGGTCCATTCGAGGACCTTGCCGGGTTCGTCGAACCAGTACTCCTTGAGCATCGGGATGAGCTCGTACTCCACGATCGAGGCCAGGGCCGCGTCCGTGTACTCCTTGGGATCTATGCAGAAATAGCTGTGTCCAATGCAGAAGCCATCGCCGAGCGACTCGTCCTCAGCGATCTCCTTGTTCAGGGCCACGACCTCGCGCACCACGGCCTCGAACTGTGCGCTATCAAGCGCGGCGGCATGCCGGCGGAAGCCCTCAGAGTCGAAGGCTGGACGCAGCTCCACGAAGGCAAAGCGGCGGCGCAGCGCGTAGTCAAGCATCGCGAGGCTGCGGTCCGCCGTGTTCATCATGCCGATGATGTGGACGTTCGCGGGCACGCAGAACAGCTCGTGGGAGTAAAGCAGCTGAAGCTTATCCCCGCGCTTATTGTTTTCGATGAGCATGAACAGCTCGCCGAAAATCTTGGAAAGATTGCCGCGGTTGATCTCGTCAATGATGAAGAAGTAGTCGTTCTCCTGATCGTCGGCGGCCTTTTTACAGAACGAGTAGAAGGCGCCCTTGACCAGCTCGAATCCCACGCCGGAGGGGCGGTACCCTTCGATGAAGTCTTCGTAGGAGTAGCTCTGGTGAAACTGGACCAGCTTGACGCGCGAGGTGTCCTTCACACCCATCATCGAGTAGGCCAGGCGCTTGGCGACGAAAGTCTTGCCGACGCCAGGCGCGCCCTGCAGGATGATGTTCTTCTTGGCGCGCAGTAAGCCCACGATCGCGTCGTATCGCTCGCGGCCCATGTAGACGTCGCCGAGAAACTTCTCGACGGAATACTCAGTCAAGGGCACCGCCATCTCCTCGCCGTCGAACGCGTCCTCCTCGTCCTCGAAAAAAGCATTAATTTGAGCCAGTCGGTCGGTGTCGTCGGTGATCTCAGTGAGGGTCTTCCTCACTGACCATGGCCTGTCGAGGCCCCAGTTTCCCTTGTGAGTCCAGCGAACCTCGCGGATGTTCGGATAGTGGTCTGCGTCCGCATCGTAGACATAGTCGCCCGTGACGACACCTCGCCCGACGATCTCCGTGATGCCGCGTTTAGCAAAGACGACGTCACCCGGCTTCATCTCATTCGCGAACTGCCACAGGGCAAGACGATCATTCGTCTGCTCGCGCTTCTCAGGGGCGATCTGGACCATCCGCTCCCCGAGTTCCTTTCTGCTAGCGTACGCCCTCAGGTCACCGACCTCTCCCCACGCGAGCCCCATGATGCCGCGCTCGTAAAAGTACTCCCACTTACGCGCTTTCTTGCCCGGCGCGTACAGCCAGTAGCGCACGGTCTGCACGCCGTCATCCCCGAGGGCAACACCCTGCATTGAGCCTCCTTTAGAAGCGCGGCCATAGGCACTGGCCATCCGTCGTCACGGTGACACACTATCATCGAGTGATGGGCGGCACGCCCCTGCGAGACCGCTCCAAACAGCAACGCAGAACCACGCCCGCGCGCGACCCGGCCACGGCCTCGTCAGAGGCCCCCTCCCTCACTCAATGTCGGCCAACACACCCACGTCACGCGCGGCCTGACGCAGGCGCTTATCGCGCGTCCACAGCGACACGCCGGGACTCACGACGACGCTCGCCAGGAGCCCCGCGTCGACAGCACTGAGCCCCCTGCCCCACAGCCGCCGCTCCTCGACGAGATGCCGCACGCCCTGATCATCAACGTTGCGCACGATCATCAAGCGCTCAAGCGCCTTCAGGAAGATCGATCGATTCTTGAGGTTCCCCAACGCGAGTTCAGTGATGACGCTCTGGTGCACGCACACCTGGTCGCGCTCGAGCAGGTCGACCAGAACCGGCTCAGTTTTCCGCAGGTGATCGATCCAGATGTTCGTGTCGACGAGGACTCTCATGCGCGCTGCCGACTCCGAGGCACGGACTCGGCCGCCGGATCGCTGCCGCCGAGCGCAGCGAGCTGCCGCCCGGTCTCAATGCGAACCAGGAGCTCTACCGCATCCCTGATCAACGCGGATCGTTCCCTGATCCCGGTGAGTTCCTCGGCGCGCGCAAGCAGCTCATCATCGAGTGTCACAGTGGTTCTCATGGCTACCTCCACAACAATGCTAGCATCATATAAGTCACCATTTGATGCATACATTGGTTCACCCGGCAACACCATCAACCACCTCTCGCATGGAAACTCACCCCGATACACAAAGCCAACCGGCCCAGGAAGGACGAATCACCACCCGGCAGAGCGGGATAAAGCTCGGTGGCCCATATTGTCGAAGGCCGTCGATGTCCATTCGACCCAACGGCCCCACACAGGCACGAAAGAGGGCCGCCCGAGAACACGTGCAACCGACCTTGCTCAAACTGCAGTCCACTTCGCCCAAATCAGGCCATTTTCGGTGATTTTCAGCGAAGTGGACTGCGGTTTGGGACAGAAGACCGGCGACAACACCGCACCAACAACAAAGCCGGGCCACGCTCCCGCGCGACCCGGCCACTGCCTCGTAAGGTCGAGGAAATCTAGGCGACTTCCACCGTCACAAGGGGAACGATTCCGCTCAGCACATCCCCCAGCGCATCTTCGGCACGGTCGAGCTCATAGCGCATCTGCAGGTTCATCCAGAACCCCGGGGTCGTACCAAAGTAGCGGGAGAGACGCATTGCGGAGTCCGCCGTGATTCCCCGCTTCCCGTGGACGATTTCATTGATACGACGGGGCGGAACACCGATAGCAACGGCAAGCTTGTGCTGCGTAATTCCGAAGCACTCAATGAAGTCCTCCATGAGAACCTCGCCCGGGTGAATCGGAGCAATTTTAGTGGTAGTCAACGATCTCAACCCCTTCTGGACCAGCATCATTCAGGCCGCCACGCATCAGGACTGCGTTCACCACGAGCGGCGAGGGTCTGCCCGAACAAGCGAGCGCACTCGATTGCCCTGCATCGCAAGATCAGGCAGCTTCGGATCTATCAATGCAAGAATGCCGAGCATGTCCCGCAGCCGCCAACGGATGTCGACGGACAACAAGTTCTCATGATGAGCCACACGATTTCTCAGCTTCCTCACTCGATCGAGCTGATCAGCCAGCCTCTCACGGCCCGAGTCGGAAGGGTCCGCATAGGGAAACGCATCCGACAAACATTCTTGCCACAACTGTTGACACTGCTGAGGCTGATTCCAAACCCTCGGCTTAATGAGATAGACCCAGGTTCCGAACATAAAATGCGACACAACATCATCGTGCGTGACGGCCGCCAAACGACGCGGATGAGTCTTTGGCCGCAAGCGTGATTGCTCGCGCGCAAAATTCTGGGCGACCGCAAGGCTCTTGTGGGTGACAAGGTCGTACAGCAAGGGCGCCGCCCCCTTGCCTAGCGCCCAATCCATCCTATATTCAGACCCCTGTTGATCATTCCACACCCGCAGCTTGCGATCCATTGAGTTTCGCAAACCGACCTCAACAAACGCGATAGTCGAAAACAACGCCCCCGCAAGATCCGTAACCCACAAGTAAAGTTCACAAGCACGCTCGTCATCTCCATCCGCTTCCTGGAGGTATGGAGCAAGCCTTGCCGAACCAGCTAGGTCTAAGATCACACTTCCCTCTACCACACTTTAATGTTACCATGCTGATAATCGCGTTGGGCTTGGACCAACGCAGTCTACTACGGGGATCCTCGCCATCACGGCGAGGATCCCTTGGTATTCCAAGAGCATCGCACACTTCGTCACGCAGACGGGCCTGCTACTCTCGCCACAAGCAAGCAACCAAGCCACGCCCTCGCGTTCGCGTCCTTCCCCACCGGGGTATGGACCCAGATCTGGGGTTATAGGACACTACGTGTTGCTGGAGGGGTGACTTTTCGGCGTGTTGGCGTGGGAAAGTCGGTGTTTTAGTTGGTTGGGACCAACTATGAGGGGGTTATAGGACACTACGTGTTGCTGGAGGGGTGACTTTTCGGCGTGTTGGTGTGGGAAAGTCGGTGTTTTAGTTGGTTGGGACCAACTATGAGGATGGACAGATCGTGTTGCTGGAAGGGTGACTTTTCGGCTTTGTTGCGCGGGAAAGTCACTTTTTTAGTTGGTCGTGTTTGCCTCGTTCTTGTGAATACTGCATTGTGCCCTGTGTGTGGCTGTCCCATGATCCGTCACGGTAGGACTTCGTCAGGTCGTCAGCGCTGGCGGTGTAAACCCTGCAAAATTACGACGCTGAACGAAATTGACTCCACGGCCAAGCATCTTGATGAGTTCTTGGCCTGGCTCCTTGGCAGGTGTCGTCAGGTGGATTTGCCTGGTGGGGGTCGTTCGTTTCGTAGGCGTTGTGAGCCGTTGTGGCAGTTATGGCCTTTCAGCCCGATCGTCGATGAGGTTCATGAGGTCATCTTCGTCGATGGTATCCACCTGGGCCGAGGCGTCGTGGTGCTCATCGCCCAAACACCCGATTGTGTGCTGGGTTGGTACGCGGCTAGGAGTGAGAATTCCCGGGCCTGGGGCGCGCTTATGAGCCGGATCGCGCCCCCGGCCCTGGTCGTGACCGACGGGGGCAGCGGGTTCGCGAGGGCGTGCAAGAACATCTGGCCGACCACGCGCGTTCAACGCTGTACCTTCCACGCGTATTGCCGTATCCGCCAAGCCACCACAACGCGCCCCAAACTGGAGGCCTCGCGTAGCTTGTACGCTCTGGGGCGCCAGCTCACGCACGTGCACGACATTGATGGCGCCCAGGAATGGATAGGCGCCTACCAGGGGTGGTGCACGCGCTGGAAGGGCTTCCTGGAGGAGAAAACACGCAGACCTGAGGGGGGATGGGAATACACCCACGAACGTCTCGTTCGGGCTCGTAACAGCCTCAACAAGCTCATCTCCCAGGGGCTCTTGTTCACCTACCTGGACCCCACCTGGACCCACCCGATGCCCGCGATGACCAACCAGATCGAAAGCACGAACGCCCAATTACGCCAGATGCTGCGCGACCACCGCGGCATGCGCCTGACCCGACGCATGAAAGCCGTGTTTTGGTGGTGCTACACCCACTCTCCACACCCCCAGCCAGCAGCGAGGATCCTGGCGACCATGCCCACCGACGAAGCCCTCGAAAATGCCTGGTACCAAGCCTGTCAAACCCACCAAGCCACCGGCACCATCCCCGGCTGGGGCGACGCAATCTGCTTCAACGAACTCCACCACACCACCCCCTACCACAACACCTGGGACTAACCCCAGCAACACGAAATGTCCTATAACCCCAGATCTGGTCCAACAACCCCAATGAGCGCCTCAACCGCGAAATCCGCCGACGCACCGACTCCGTGGGGATCTTCCCCAACCGCCAGGCCATCATCCGCCTGGTCGGAGCCGTCCTAGCCGAACAAAACGACGAATGGGCCGAAGGCCGACGCTACCTCAGCCTCGACATCCTCACCAAATCACGACTTACACCCCAACCCACCCAACAGGAGGAACCCCCACTCCAACTCAGCGAATAACGGCTCTTCAGAGTTGAGTGTGGGTGGAGGCGTCTAGGCCTCCTGCGATGAGGAGCATTCGGAGTTGGTCGTTGGTGGGGTTGCGGTAGCCTCTGGCGGCGCGTCTGCCCAGCTCGATGATTCCGTTGATGGCTTCTGTTGGGCCGTTGCTTGCTCCGCCGGTATCGAAGTAGGCCAAGAAGGCGTCCTTCCACTTGCGTAGGGTCCGGCCCAGGCGAGCGATCTCGGGGATGGAACAGGCTGGTAGGCTCTCGATGAGACGAGCGGCCAGGCGTTGGCCTTGGGCGGGTGTGTCTTGATGGAAGACCTCGCGCACTTGCTGGGTGAGCAGATAGGCGACTTCGACACTGATATGGAGGGGTCTGGGTTTTTCGGACCGTTTGTTTTGAGAGGGTTGTTCTGAGTAGTCCTGGCTGCTTGTGGCCGGGCAGAATGGATGACCATGAGGAAGTTCTCGAAGCACACGCCTGAGCAGATTGTCGTGAAGCTGGAGAAGGCCGAGGCGCTGCGAGGTGAGGGCATGAGTACGGCCCAGGCCTGCCGCGTGCTGGGTATCAGCGAGGCGACGTTGTGCCGGTGGCGCCAGCGTTATGGGTCGATGAGTCGTAGTGAGGCCAAAGGAACTGCGTGAGTTGCGCGAGCAAAACGCGCGCCTCAAACAGTTGTTGGGCCAAGCAGAGCTGGAGAAAGCAGCGTTGCGAGAGTTGGCGGAGGGAAACTTCTAGGCCCGGCACGCCGGCACGAGGCTGTGAGCTACCTGGTTGGTCAGGGGTTTTCTCAGCGTCTTGCATGCCGCGTTGCCGGGCTGTCCCGGTCAGCGTATTGCCGAGCCCGCGCATCGGGCGGGGCGAAAACGCTGCGTGATTATGGGCCTGTGCGCCAGTGGATGAACGATTTTGCCGCCACGCATCGACGCTGGGGCTATAAACGCGCTTGGGCGCGGGCCAAGAGCGAGGGCATTGTCGTGGGGCGTGATACGTTCCGGCGCTTGTGGCGCGCCGAGGGGCTGCGCGTGCGCCCGCGCAAAGCCCCCAAGCCCCGCACCGCGCCGCGCCTCCAGCGCCTGGTCAGGGCTAGCGCTCCTGGGCAGGTGTGGGCCATTGATTTCCCAGTTCGACTCGGACTGGAGGGGACGCGTGTTCAAGGTCTGTAACGTTATCGATGAGTTCACCCGTCAACACCTGGCTTTCCGCGTCGAGCGGCGCATGGGAGCCGCCGACGTGATCGAAATGCTTGACCTGGCTGTCCTGGCCTATGGGGCGCCCCAGGTGCTGCGCGCCGATAACGGGCCTGAATTCATCGCCGCAGCCTTGGGGCGCTGGGCCAGCGAGCACGACACGCTCCAAGCGTTCATCCCACCGGGCCAGCCGTGGCATAACGGATTCGTGGAGTCCTTACACAACCGCATGCGTGATGAACTCCTGGAGGACAACATGTTCGAGGACCTCAACCACGCGCGCGCCCTGATCGGTGCCTGGTCCCAGCGCTACAATGAAGAACACCCCCACAGCGCGCTAGGCTGGCTCTCACCCAACCAATACGCACGCCAATGGGCGCAACACCACTAATAACAACCAACAACCCTCAAAACACCCGGTCCACAAAACCAGACCAGGCCAGATATGCGCCTCATCTGCCGTGAAGGCCTCACGGAGGCGTTCCTTTTGACGCTTCGTGAGCCGATCACGCGAGGCGCGCAAAAGATTGCGGATCTGATAGAGGGGGTCACCTTTGCGCCCGCGGTGACCGGTCGTGTCTTGCTGGACGCGGCGACGCACCTCGTCAAGGGCGTCGCCAGCGAGCTTGACGATATGGAAGGCGTCGAGGACGCTGGTGGCGTCTTGGAGTTGATCGTCGATGGCGTTCTTATATCCCTGGAAGGGATCCAGCGTCGCGATCTGGATACCGGAGCGAAACTCTTCGCCGCGCTCTTCGAGCCAGTTCTCATGCGCGGTGCCAGACCTGCCTGGGACCAGGTCTAACAAGCGGGCCGTGGGGTGATCCTCCCCTCGCGTCAGGTCTACGATGCCGGTGAGCTCACGGGGCCCTCGTCGGCGTCGGTCCTGGTGATGCCATACGTGCTCATCAACCCCCAATACCTGCACGCCTGCGAACCGGGCGGGGTCATCAGATGCGGCTTGCAGGCACGGCTTGATGTGGGACCACACGGTGTTCCATGTGGTTGCCAGTTGTCGAGCCAGGCCAGCGATGGTGGCTCCCTCGAAACGCAACTGTCGGATCGCCCAGCGGATCGCCCGGGCGCCCAGACGCGCCCGGGGTGCGCACACCCGCTCGTCATGTTCCAGGAATGTCACCGTCTGGCAGGCGTGTTCGCGGCATATCCAGCGTCGCTTATGCCACCGGATACGCGCCGGGACCCCGGCCCAGGGCGCGTCGATCACCTCCACGACCATGCGCCCGTGGCCTTGAGCAATCACCCCACAACCAGGGCAGCCAACCAGCTGGTTGCACGACTCAACATCGAGCACCAGGGCCCCTGGGGTGCGAGTCACGCTCATCGCCCTCCAAACCGACGAGCAGATCACACCGATCACAACGATCAAGCGACACGGAGCAGCAGCAGGTAGGGTGAGACACCGCCCGAGGTCCTTTGAAGATCGCGGGGGTTGAAGTCCGCTCATCATCAAGGACCTCGACCTCTACCCGCAACCCCCGACCAACACCCGGTCACCCACACTCAACTCGGAAGAGCCCGAATAACCCACCCCGAAGGACACAAAACGATTACACCACTCCACAGGACGTGACCCTCGGGCGTTGAGCCTAGCGAAGAAACCAAGAGGGCAGCATGTCAAGCCCTAGCTGAATTCATCTACTGAGTTTGTCATCCGCTTCGTGACTGGGGCTAGGCGTAAGATACCTGGCCCCAGCCACTGCGGAATAAAGTGCCCAAGCACCCACGAAGAAGAACAGGTTTTCCTGCCAGTCCACAACGAAAATCTCGTGTGTGCGAGTACTGCAATAGAACGAGTTCGTGACAACAAGTAGTAATGCTGCCGCCCCGCTTGACAAGAGTCGTATCCACAGTGCCTTCACTCGCGGTTGCGGCCATCGTCGTGGCGGGTCAACTATCAAAAGAACCAGGCCGGAGAGGAAGGTTCCATAAAGCGGAAAAACCATCAAAAGAGTGCCAGCTGCGGAGAGTCCCGCGGCGGGGATATAGAAAATCCCGAAGCAGATTCCTATCCATGTCGTGTAGGTACGGATCGCGTCCCTGATCGTGTGAGCAGGTGTGCCAAATCGGGCGGAGCTGCTCATGAGCATGTGTCCTGCTACTACCGTGAAGACAATCCAACCGAGACCGAAAGATAGGAGCGTCTCACTCCAGTGTTGAGATCCATAGTGGGTGGAAGCAACTGCATCAAACGCGATGAGCATGGTGGCTGCAAATCCTGCACCCAATACTCGGATCAGTAATGCTCGCCAGAGCGGTGGCCCCCATGTTGATGGCCGATCAATGACAAAAAGCAGCAGCCCGGCGAAAGGTGCAAGCCACAATGGAGTGTTCACCGGGGCGACTTCAGCAGTGAAGAGCAGAGAACCGGGCACTACCGCGAAGCCGAGGATGAACCCTACCCAATACACGTAGGTCCGAACGAATAGTTTTAAAGACTCAACCACTCACACCTCCCATGGACTTCAGTACCGATATCATGACGATTTACGGCGGGGAGGCGACCCATGGTCAAAGATGGCACCAACAGGGGCGGACGCCGCGTGCGTGCAGGCGCGAAGCCCGGCCCGCTGGGCGAGAAACTCGCCGCCGGACGCCCCGCCACACGCCTGGAAGACCCGCTCAACGAACCCTTCGACTTCGCAGGTAATGACATTGGCGACGGTGCGGTGCGTGCCGGGGAGACGATGCCCGAACCATCGGACTATCTGTCGGAGATTCAGCGTGACGGCAAACCGCTTGGCGCTGACCTCGTCTATCGGGAGACGTGGCAGTGGCTCGATCAACGTGGCTGTTCCCATTTCGTGGCGCCTCGCCTGATTGAGGCGTATGCGCAGGCGTTTGCCCGGTATGTGCAGTGCGAGCAGGCGATCTCCAAGTTCGGCCTGCTCGGCAAACACCCCACCACCGGTGCTGCCATCGCCAGCCCGTTCGTCGCCATGTCCCAGAGTTTCGGAAAGCAGGCGAATGTGTATTGGTACGAGATTTACGAGATCGTGCGCGCCACCTGCACCACCGACTACGCGGGCACCACGCCCGGCGAAGAGGTGATGGAGCAGCTGCTCAACGCCCACTACTAACCGCCCCTCATGATCTTCGCGTCCACCCTCTAGTGGGGTGGACGCTTTCTTGTTCCCCTCCGATTCGTGGAAGCGAGTGTGCTTATGTGTTCGATTTGTACTGTCGAGTCTGTGTGTGCTCGTCATCCGGACAAGTTGGCCGATCAGATCGCCGACCAGTTCCTCGACGACATCCTCTACGACGACAAGGCCGCACGGGTGGCGGTGGAGGTGATGGCAGCCGGTCGGCGGATCATCGTCACCTGCGAAATCACCACCAACCACCGCCCGCGTATCCGGGAGTCTGTGCGCCCCGCCCTCGCGCGTGCCGGATACAGTACGCTCGGGATCCTGATCTACGTGTGGACGCGCCGCCAATCGAGCGACATCAACGCCGGGGTCACCACCTCGCTGGAGGCACGCGGTGGTGATAGTTCGGCGTTCGCGTTGCAGGGGGCTGGCGATCAGGGCACGGTCTACGGTTACGCCACCGCCGAGACCCCTGAACGCCTCCCGCTCGTCCTGGCACATCGCACCTGCGAGCGTCTCGATACTGCCCAGGTCGAGGGGACGATCTGCGGAATCAACCCCGGACGGCAAGGCCCAGGTGAGTGTGCGTTATGACGACACCGGTACCCCCGCCGCCGTCGAGACCGTCGGGTCTCGGTGCAGCATGAGGCGGGCAAGGATCTGGCCGTGTTGGAGCGTGAGGTGCGCTCGCTGATTGTGGCCCCGGCCTGCCAGACCTACCTACCTATAGACGAGCACACCGAAATTCTTGTGAATCCGTCGGGTCAGTTCGTTGAGGGCGGGCCGCGAGCCGATACCGGGCTGACGGGCCGGAAGCTCATGGTCGACACCTACGGCGGGCTCGGGTCTCATGGTGGGGGGCACGTTCTCCGGCAAGGACCCATCCAAGGTCGACCGGTCAGCGGCCTACATGGCTCGCCTGACCGCTCGTACGATCGTTGACGCCGGGCTGGCCGCTGAGTGCGAGGTGGGCATCTCGTATGCGATTGGGAAGGCTGATCCGGTCGCGTTCGAGGTGGACACGCTCGGCACCGGCGAGTACGCCGACCACATCTTGACCGCCGCCGCACGTGACGTGTTCGTGCTGCGGCTGGCGAGGATCATCGACGTCCTCAACCTGCGACACCCCGTTACCGGGATCTCGCGGTCTACGGGCACGCGAACCCGATAGGTGGCGGCCTAGACCCTTTGATGCGCACGCGAACCCGATAGGTGGTGGTCTAGGCGGGCTGCCCACCACGCCACCAATAGGGTTTTGCTGCGTATTGAAGGGTTAACACTGCCAAGTCCTGGGTTTTGTGGAGGCTTGTTGAGGCCGCTTCCTTTCGTGTCGTTGTGTGTTGGTTTTCTTCTTGTTGTGGTGTGATGCCGCCCAGGGCGAGGTGGGGGCGGCGGATGTTGTACCAGTGGCCCCAGGCGGCGGTTTCGCGTTCGACCTCTCCGATCACGCCAGGGGCCGGTGAACTGCGCCCCGAAACTTGGACGCATTTGATAGTAGCCGTTATGCGGCTTGTTGGAGGGCCTGATCTCGGTATTCTGCCGGGGTCAGGCCCTTGAGCTTTACTTGGCGTCTTGTTGTGTTCCAGTAGGTGATGTAGGCGTTGAGGTCGGCTTTGAAGCTCTCGAAGGTTTGCCAGTCCTGGCCGCGGAAGAATTCGTCCTTGAGGTGCCCGAAGACCTGCTCGGTGGCGGCCATGTCGAGCGCGGTGATGACCAGAGCGCGTGTTGTGCTGCTCGCCCATGGCGTATCCCAGGACTCGGCGCGAGTGCGCATCACGCACGGCGCACAGGTAGACCCAGCCTTGGGCGCACCGCAGGTAGGTCAAATCCGTGATCCACACCCGATCCAGGGCGCCTTGATCCCACTGGCGGGCGCAGTGGTCCTCATGGGCCACAGGGCCCCGCCCGCCGCGCCTGGCCGGGCGTGGGTGCGTGTTCAGGCCTAACAGGCCCTGGCGGCGCATCGATGCGGCGAGCCCGCACACCCACATCCACGCCCGAGCGCGCCAGAGCATGGCGGATGCGAGGAGCCCCATACGTGCCGCCCGAGACCTCGTGTTCCCAGGCCACCGCCTCATCCAAACGCCGGCGCACCGATGCACGCCGACCCCGCTGGGCGGCTCAGCTCTTCCACGCGTCATAGCCCACGCGCGTGACCCCTAGAACGCTGGCCATCAAGGTGATCGAGTAGGAAGCCTTGGGCGCGTCCATCAGCTCACAGCGCTGGTGTTGTGGTGCCCAGACGCGAAGAAGGCGCTGGCTTTTCCCAAGAACTCCCTCTCCTTCTCCAGCTCGCGCACCCGCCGACTGGGCACCGTGTTCTCAGCTTCCAGCTCGCGTGGATCAGGACGACCCTCACGCACGGCTTGACGCCGCTCGCGTAAAAGTCGTCCCACATGGATGCGCGGTGGCCCGGCACGTAGCGCCAGTAGCGCACGGTCTGCACGCCGTCATCCCCGAGAGCAGATGCCTGCATTGTCGCCTCCTTGCCAAGCGCGGCCATAGGCACTGGCCATCCGTCGTCACGGTGACACACTATCATCGAGTGATGGGCCACACGCCCTTCCGAGACCTCGCCGAACAAAGAGCCGAGCCACGCCCACGCGCGACCCGGCCACGGCCTCGTCAGTGCGCACTCCTCAGTCAAGCTCCGCCAACACACCCACGTCACGTGCGGCCTGACGCAGGCGCTTATCACGTGTCCACAGCGAGACACCGGGGGTTACGACAGCACTTGCCAGAAGCGCCACGTCGACCACACTGAGTCCTCTACCCCACAGCCGCCGCTCCTCGACGAAGTGCTGCACACCGTGGTCGTCGACGTTGCGAACGATCATGAGGCGCTCGAGCGCCTTCAGGAAGACCAACCGGTCCTTAAGATTCCCCAACGCGAGCTCGGTGATGACGCTCTGGTGCACGCACACCAGGTCGCGCTCGAGCAGATCGACCAAAACCGGCTCAGTTTCCGCAGGTGATCGATCCAGATGTTCGTGTCAACGAGGACTCTCATGCGCGCTGCCGGCTCCGAGGCGCAGCCTCCGCCGCCTGATCGCTGCCACCAAGCGCAGCGAGCTGCCGCCCGGTCTCAATACGAACCAGGAGTTCGACCGCGTCCCTGATCAACGCGGATCGTTCCCTGATCCCGGTGAGTGCCTCGGCGCGCGCAAGCAGCTCATCATCGAGTGTCACAGTGGTTCTCATGACTACCTCCACATTCAGAATAACACCGCAAGCAGCATCATTTGATTCAACTAATGATGCAACCCTCTACTCGAGCACCAGCCACAGCGAAGCCGGGCCACGCCCACGCGACCCGGCCACCGCCTCGGACACGAACGGGGGTGGGAACCCTCTCGGATTCCCACCCCCGGTGCGTCGGCGTGCGCGGCGCGTCAGTCGGAGTTCTTCATGAAGTTCCATACGATAACGACGATGCCTGCGTCCCCGCGTAAAGAGACGATTTCACGCATCACATCTCGAGATATGTCGGTATCGTAGGTGTAGCCTTGGAACTCACCGGCCCCCCCATCGATGGCCTGATCGAGCGCGCCATCCGTTACCTTCAGCATTCGTAGATTGCCGGAGGTGCGGGCAGCGGACACATGCCACCCAGTGGAGTCCCTCACCGTGAAAATGCCCAGGCGCTCCGGATTAACCAGGCCCTCAGTAAAGCGCACGGTCTGGCTCTTCCTGCTCGAGCTTCGCGACCCACGGTCGGACTTTGGAACCGTGTACGTCACCGTGTCACCATTGAACGAGGCCGAGTAATCACCCGCCGTGATCGACGTAGTCCCAACGCTGACAATAGCGCCGCCACTGACCTTCGTGGAACTCAGACCCCAGTCAATCTGAACATTATTCCTGAACTCGTCCATACCCAAATTCCATACCGCGAAGAGCGAGGATGAATCGGCATCTGCGTAAACCGCGGCGATACGACGCTCGGGCAGATCGAGGAAACGGTAGAAGTCCTTGTCGGACATGCTGGCCCCGTTACTCAGCGCATCCACCATGCCAGAGACAGCCTCCTCCGGAGAGGACGCCCCCTCAACGTCGGTAAAGTCAGCATCATAGCGAGGCGCGGCCCTACGATCACTACCCAACGTCTGCTCAACCATCGTCATCGACGGAGACACATACCACCGGCCACCCTCGTTGACAGCCACGAGGCGCAACCCACGATCTTTGAAATCGGCGAGCATATCGGCATAAAAGTTGTCATGCATGAATGTTTCCCTCATGCTCTCGAAGAAATCCTGCTCAGACGCGCTCAGGTTCGTCCCCTTCGCTTCCACGAAGTGCTCACGAATCACATCCACTATCCCCGGCCTGACAGACATCGTACCCCGCCAGTTTCTCAGCGTGATGATAGCCACCGAGTCGGACTTCTGGTCGACCACAGAATCGATAGAGGTAATACCGTCATCGATCTCGTTCATATAGTCCCCGAGTGCCTCCGGACTCGTCATCTTCAACCTGTTAAACTGGCCGTCACCCTCGTCAACCTGCTGCGCGGCCGTCAAAATCGAGACTTCTGAGGGAGGCAGGGCGTTCGCCAGTGACATCAGCGAGTTCGTTTCAACAGCTGTCTCAATACTCGCAGCCAAGTCATCGGGGTTCGCGTAGCCGCCCGACGGAAAGAGGACGCGAGTAATTGCATACGCTCCACCGCCAACGACGACCAGTGCCGCGACAACAATCATTGCTAGCACGCCGATCGGTCTGCGGCCCTTCCTGACAGGCGCAACAGGCTGGACGAGCAGCGGAGGCATACCTCCCTGACATTGATTCACAGGCGGAGGCGGGGGCATCTGAAGGGGGAACTGGCCGTGCCCACCCGGCTGGCCACCCTGCCAATAAGACTGATCAGCCATGATGAGTCCTTTCACAAATGTTAAGTAGTTGCCGACTATACAACACATTGTTCGTCGGCACCGGTGAATGGCAGGATGATTGAATTGCGTGCGAAATTACTCCGAGGACACCCCGCACCGCGCTGACAGAACCATTGATACGCACGCGGGTCCGATAACTGGCACGCGGATCCGATTATCTGCGCGTGAGCAGCGCTGCACACACGCATGTCTAGGGATTGACGCGCGTATCAAGGAGTTGACGCGCACGTTCAGGGGTTCACGTGCGGGCGCGCCGAAGCGGATGAGGGGCACCAGCTCCGCGATATTACTTGTTTACGATGGGGTTGAGTCCTTCGATGACGTGAGCACGCTAGCGTCACCGACACCATCGCCCCCCGCACACTATCAGCCAGGTCATCCCGCTGACGACGGAACGAATTCCCGCGGATCCAAATCAGAACTAAACACGAGCGCCTCTGTGATTCCGCGACGGTTACTCTCGCGAGCCCCCACGTGATAGAAGTGCTCGCGGGTAATCCTAGGGAAATCGCCCCAGAAACTATCGATATAGTCGTTCATGCGATAGTCATTGTGCGACCACGTACTGAGAATAAAGGAAGCCGACGTCATACGGAGTCCATCTGCCAAGGCGCGCTCATCGTCTTCGCTCCACGAGTTAAAATAATCCGCATGCCGGGCGATATAGGGCGGGTCACAGTAAATAAGATCGCCGCTGCGGGCCTCATCAAGAATCCGACGAAAGTTCGACACATGAAAATCGAAATGCCCGGACCGAACCACCTGCGAAACAGCGTCGACTTGATTCACGATTTTCGTAACGTACGCCTGTGAAAACCTGGCTGGCTTCTTACAGAAAGGAACATTGAAATGGCCGGATCGATTAAAACGCATCACACCATTGAAACAAGCTCGCGTTAGAAACAGGAAGTCAAGCGGATTAGCATCGGCATTAAACCGAGCACGCACCTCGTAGTAGTAGGCGCCATCACTACGCTGAAGCCTATCACCCTCGACCGACAAGAATTCGCGGACTATCCCTCCGGTGATGTCGCCAGACTTGATCGCGTCATAAAAGCGAACGAGATGAGGATTAGTATCGCTCATCAGGGCCGGCCCGTCTGCAAGATTGAAACCAACGACACCGGTCCCCATAAACGGCTCGATCCAACGCCCCGACTGAGAGGAAGGAACGAGTGTCGAGATGAAAGGAATGAGTTTCGTCTTAATACCCTGAGACTTGATGGGAGGAACCACTATCCTCTGCGACACGAATCCTCTTCCCTCCCTGACGCTTGACAATCTTACTCACGTCTCCGCCACGATAGTTGACGAAAGCCTCGATTCCGGTGATCTTCCTGGTGCCGCCGTCCGCGGTCGGGACAGTGATCTTCCCGTAGTTCATCCAGTAGTCATCGAACCACTGTTCCCCTAGCTCGCTAAAGACGCCACGTCCAGCGAGGAGGTCTTCAATATGACGGATGCTACCAATATTGGCAGTGTTACCGGAACCTGATCGGTCGCTCGCAATCTTCCATTTCGGCGACAAAGAACTGCATGTTGGAAATGACGGATGTAATGGATTCCAGGTCTTCAATCGCATATTGTCGAGTCTCATCGAGATCACCTTTAGCGGCCCGATCATACACAATGCCCAGACAGAAGTGACCGTCATACTCACTGTACGGAAACTGGATGTTCTTTCGGGAAGTCCGGTCAATGAAGTACTGACCGTGAGACCCCAGTGTGAAACCGTTGCAGTTCTCCGGATTGTTGGGCAGTCTGTACGTTGTTTTGAGGTCAACCGCGAACTTCCTTGACTCATCATCACGCGCGATGAACGTCATGTCTGGATAGTAGTTCTGGTGATCCGCAAGAACTAACGAATAGCCCTTATCATCCGCGAACTTTAGCAGCAGCGGAAACAGGTGTATCTCCAGAATCTTGGACACGATCTTCGTATCACCGGAGATCGTGTAGACATTCTTGAAGACATCAATGAACCCCTTAATAGTCCATTCCCCGTCGGACGTACTCACACCTTCTCGAAAGGTGGATACAAAGTCCTTCAAATCCCTCTCGAAATCCGCTCGTCGTGTACCCACTGGCACCCCTCACACGTATTGAGCCGATGGACAATTTGACGGTCCCGGCCCCTGCCTCGTTCAGAAATGATTAAACATTAAACCTGAACTCCACGACGTCACCGTCGTGCATCACGTAATCCTTGCCTTCCATGCGGACCTTGCCGGCGGCCTTCGCGGCGGCCATGGAACCGGCCTCGACCAGGTCGTCGTAAGAGACAACCTCGGCCTTAATGAAGCCCTTCTCGAAGTCCGTGTGGATGACCCCGGCAGCCTTGGGGGCGGTGTCGCCCTTGTGAATCGTCCATGCGCGCGCCTCCTTCTCACCTGCCGTGAGGTAGGTCTGCAGGCCCAGGGTGTCGAAGCCGACGCGGGCCAGCTTGTCCAGGCCGGACTCGTCCTGGCCCGACTCGGCGAGCATCTCGCGAGCATCCTCGTCGTCCAGTTCGACCAGCTCGGCCTCGAACTGGGCGTCCAGGAAGATGGCCTCGGCAGGCGCGACGAGGGAGCGCAGTTCGTCCTTCATCTCCTCGTTGTCCATCTCCGCGGCGTCCATGTTGAACACGAAGATGAAGGGCTTCGACGTCATGAGCTGGAAGGAACGCAGCGCATCCTGGTCCAGCTTCGCGCCCTCGGGGCCAGACAAAAGCTCGCCGCGCTCCAGCAGGTCCAACGCCGCTCGCGCGGTCTCGAGGACGATCGGCTCGGTCTTCTTGCCGCGCACCTCCTTCTCCAGGCGAGGGATCTGCTTCTCAATCGTCTGCATGTCGGCGAGGATCAGCTCGGTTTTAATGGTCTCGATGTCCGAAGCCGGGTCCACCCTTGCCGTCGACGTGCACGACGTCGGGGTCCGAGAAGGCGCGCGTGACCTGGCAGATCGCATCGGCCTCGCGAATGTTGGCGAGGAACTGATTGCCCAGGCCCTCGCCCTCGGACGCGCCGCGCACGATGCCGGCGATGTCCACGAAGGACACGGTGGCGGGGATGATGCGCTGGGAGCCGAAGATCTCCGCGAGCTTGTTCAGGCGCGGGTCGGGCAGGGGCACGACGCCGACGTTGGGTTCGATTGTCGCGAACGGATAGTTCGCGGCGAGCACGGTCGCGCGGGTCAGGGCGTTGAACAGGGTGGACTTGCCGACGTTGGGCAGTCCAGCGATACCGATAGTAAGAGACACGCCCCCATCCTATCCGAGCAGACCCGGCGACGCGGACCCCACGCGCCACGTCACGCCGACGCGCGGGGCGCTTGGCTCACTGCGCGAATTCGACGGGCGCCAGCTGCAAGAAGTCACCGAAGGTGATCGTCACATCATCGGACTTCCTGACCCTCACGCCGCGCTCCCCGAGCGCATAGAGCCTCGAATAGACAGCATCGCCCTCAGTCTCACCAAAACGCGCGGCACCGAACATCTGCGTCATCGTCTGGCACAGCTGCCAGGCGGCAGCCGCCCCCGCGCGCGGCTCAACGCGCGTGCGGGCAGGAGTCGGAGAAACGGTGAGCACCCACTCTCCCCGCGACGCCTTCTCCTGCGCAATCCAGCCGTCGCCCACCAAGGAGACGTCGCGGCCGTCGAACTGCCCCGCAACGCCCCCATTGGCAACAAGGACATCACGCACGGGCACGCCCCTCGCCCACTGGTCCACGATGCCGCACACCTGGCCGAAAGCCAGGCCGGTGCGCATAGGAACGGTCTGCGCCTCCTCTCGGGAACCCGCGGACGACTCCGGGGACGCGACCTGGGCGGCGAGGTCCCGCAGCTGCGCGAACGAGAGGGCGGGCCGACGATTCTCCTGAGAATCGGGCGCGTACCCCTGCTCGTTCTCCTCCTCGAACCAGTCGAATTCCTCGATCTCCTCGGGGCTCTCCGAACCGTTCGGGCTCAGGGGCGTGACCGCAAGACCGCCGGAGGCCAGCATGGGCACGTCGCGCAGGCGCGCGCCGCCCGCCAGCCCAGCGAGCACCCTCCCGAAGCCGAGGGGGAAGCCCGGGGGAAGAAGAACCGTCTCCCCGGTCGCGTCGCTGGCCAGCTCCACGCCGTCGGCTCTCACCGACGCGGTGAGAACACCGAGGCGGGAGACGCGCAGATCCCACTGGTAGCGGATCTGCGGGCGCCACTGCGGCGGCATCATGCCCAGCCCATCGACCAGGTCGGACATGGAACGGTCGAACTCCGCGTCGAACTGGTCCCAGCACGAGCACATGGTGCACGGCTTCGACCTGATGTCTATTTCCTGAATCTCGGGTCCGAGCGCAATCATCCACCGGTAGGGCTTGTACTCGGGTTCCTCCGACTCCAGGTTGTAGTATTCATCGTTTTCGATGAGCCTGGTGTCGCCAAAGGACGAGTGGAGGGTCGTCCCTCGGACCGATAGACGCAGAGAACGATCAGGGGTGCGCCACCGAATGTGGGTCTCCTCCTGCTCAGACCCGCCAATGATGATCGGTTTGACCGGCTCCATCATCTGCGCGGCCTCCAAGATGAACTGGTGGCAATCCTCGCGCGTCATGTCGCGCCCCGCCAGAGCGGCAACGGCGTCGCTCACTCGTTCGATGGGATCCATGCGCAAACCTCCACGTTCACTTGACAATCAGCGGAGCCCCGCCCCTCACAGCAAGCTTACCGCACTGTCAGGCGCGCGGAGGCCGCGGTCTCAGCTGGTGTGGTCGGGCCCGGCGACGCGGGGGGCGTGGGGGCGCGCGGGCGCCATTCCGGCCTTCTTCAGGTCGGCGCGCAGGTCACGGGGCAGCGCAAAGGTCGTCGACTCGGTCTCGGTGCGTGCGACCTCGACGGTGGGGAAGCCGCGTTCCTGCAGCCATTCGATGACGTCACGCACGAGGATCTCGGGCACGGACGCCCCCGACGTGAGTCCGACGGTGCGGGCGCCCTCGAACCAGGACTCGTCGAGTTCTGCGGCCTTGTCCACGCGGTGCGCGCTGCCCGCCCCGGCCTCGAGCGCCACCTCAACGAGGCGCACCGAATTGGAAGAGTTCGCGGAACCGACGACGATCATGACGTCCACCTGTCCGGCGATGTTCTTCACGGCGCCCTGACGGTTTTGGGTGGCGTAGCAGATGTCATCCGAGGGCGGGTCAATGAGCTGCGGGAAGCGCTGACGCAGACGGTCCACGGTCTCACGAGTCTCATCGACGGACAGGGTGGTCTGGGAGATCCACACGACACGCGAGGGGTCGCGCACGACGACTCCCTCGACCTCGTCGGGGCTGCCCACGACCTGGATGTGGTCGGGAGCCTCACCGAAGGTTCCCTCGACCTCCTCGTGGCCCTGATGCCCCACGAGAATAATGTCGTAGTCCTCCTTCGCGAATCGCACGGCCTCGCGGTGCACCTTGGTCACGAGCGGGCACGTCGCGTCGATCGTGGCGAGCTGGCGGGTTGCTGCGGCCTCATGAACCGCAGGTGAGACGCCGTGCGCGGAAAAGACGACGCGAGCCCCTTCGGGGACCTCGTCGGTGTCCTGCACGAAGATTGCGCCGCGCTTGGTCAGCGATTCGACGACGAACTTGTTATGGACGATTTCCTTGCGCACGTAGACGGGCGCGCCGTAGAGATCCAGGGCTTTTTCGACGACGTCGACGGCGCGGTCCACACCGGCGCAGTATCCGCGGGGGGCTGCCAGGAGGATGCGCCCACTGCCGCCACTGTGTGCTTCGGGCAGGGGGGATTCGGCGCTGGCTCGCAGGTCGACGTTTTCGTTCATGCATCAACCCTATCGTCCGGGACGCTCGGGCGTGCGCGGGGGCGTGGGAATCACACGGGACGCATTTCATGGACGAGGCCTGCGCGTGGCCTCGCTGCCAGCTCCCCACGCGCTCGGAGACGGGACCGCACATGCGGGCGGCCTGTGGCATCCTGTGTGGGTGACCTCGCCCTCTGTTTTCTCTTCTTCCACCGATGCCCCCTCCGGGGGCACACCAGCGCGCACGCAGGCCGCGAAGGCCGCCGACACGACGCGTGACAACCCCTGGCCGCTGCGCAGGCTGACGGAGAACATCAAGCGCTACGTGGACAAAATGAGTCCCCTGTGGGTGGAGGGTCAGGTCGTCGAATACAAGGTGCGTCCCGGCGCGACAATGCACTTTTTGACGCTACGTGACCTTCAGACGGACACGTCGATGACGGTGACGGCGTGGGCTTCCGTCATGGACGGTTCCGCCCTCAGCGAGGGCGCGCACGTCGTCACTCGCGTCAAGCCGGTGTTCTGGGAGCGATCGGGCCGCCTGAACCTACAGGCCGCGGAGATTCACCTGCAGGGCGTGGGCGACCTGCTGGCCCAGATCGAAGCGCTACGCGCCCGCCTGGCAGCCGAAGGCCTGTTTGCAGATTCCCGAAAGAAGCCCCTGCCGTTCCTGCCGCGCACGATCGGCCTGATCTGCGGTCGGGGCGCGAAAGCGAAAGACGACGTGGTTGTCAATGCCTCAGAGCGCTGGCCGACCGCACGCTTTGAGATCCGTGAGGTCGCGGTCCAAGGAGACCACTGCGTGCCCGAGGTGGGCCGCGCACTCCTCGAACTCGACGCGTTGCGGGGCGTGGACGTTATCGTCATCGCGCGCGGCGGCGGCGCGGTCGAAGACCTCCTGCCTTTCTCGGATGAGCGCCTCGTGCGCGCCGTCGCAGCTGCACGCACGCCCGTTGTTTCCGCGATCGGCCACGAAGGGGATTCTCCGCTGTTGGACCTCGTCGCGGACTACCGGGCATCGACCCCCACGGACGCGGCGCGACGCATCGTCCCTGATCGCGCCCGCGAGCGCGAAGGACTCACCCAGGCCCGTACCCGCATGCGCGGGGCTGTGGCCGGGCGCCTCATGGCGGAACGTTCACACCTGACTCTCATCACGTCGCGCCCGGTACTGCAGGACCCTGGTGCCATTGTTGACGGGCATCGCGCCGCCCTCGAACGGCATGTCACTGGGTTGCGTGCGGCGGTTGAGCGGCGCCTGTCCTCCGAACGCCAGATCCTGACCCGTGCGCGTGCGACGCTCACGGCCCTGTCGCCGCAGGCAACACTGGACCGCGGCTACGCCTTGCTGAAGACTCCCTCGGGGACGCTCATCACCTCTTCGACGCAGATCAAGAAGGGTGACCTGATCGAGGGCATCCTTGCCTCGGGACGTATGGTTGCCCAGGTCGTGGGCGCTACCAGCCCCGCCCCGCCGACCGACTCGTGACCCGGGACCTCTGCCCCACTATCGCCCCATTCGAGAACCAACGTAAGGAAGTACACAATGACTGTGAATGATCAGCTGCCCGACCCTCAGTCCCTGGGATACGAGGAAGCGCGCGACGAACTCGTGCGCATCGTCCAGTCCCTTGAGGGAGGTCAGGCCCCATTGGAGGCCACTCTGACACTCTGGGAACGCGGGGAGGCACTGGCGGAGCGCTGCTCACAGATCCTCGATGGAGCACAGTCTCGTCTCACAGGGCGTACCCAGACGCAGTCACCGGACGAGCGCTAGGGTGATGTCAGTCCCACTGGCTTGGATCGGCAAGGAGTAATCATGACGCAGATGTCCCACCCCCACGTGCTTGCTATTGGCGAGGCACTCATCGACGTTGTGATCACACACGACCAGCCGGACTCCCCCATTGAAATCCCCGGTGGTTCTCCCGCGAACGTCGCACTGACGCTCGGGCGCCTGGGTCGCCCGGTCGAACTGGCGACGTGGATCGGTCGGGACGAACGTGGTCGCCTTATTGATTTTCATCTCTCGGACTCAGGCGTGCACATCACGGATGCATCACGCGGCGCTACGCACACGTCGACCGCGTTGGCTCGCCTGGACGAGCACGGTGCTGCCTCCTACATCTTCGACTTGGAGTGGGCGCCCACCGGCCCCATCGATGTCCCTGACACCGCGCAGATCATCGAGGCGGGTTCCATCTCGGCGATCATCGAACCGGGCGCGTCGGCGGTGCTTGACGCGCTGACTCGCGGGCGTGAACACGCGCTCGTGTGCTTCGACCCTAACGCCCGTCCCTCGATCATGGGCGATCCTGAGGCGACTCTGGTCTCAATCGAACGCTTCATCGCTTTGTCCGACGTCGTCAAAGTTTCGGACGAGGACATCGAGTGGCTGACGGGCGGCGCCCCCGTCGACGATGTCGTGGAGCGTTGGCTGCGCCTGGGGCCCTCGCTCATTGTGGTTACCTGCGGCAAGCACGGCTCCCTCGTCGCCACTTCATCGGGCGTGCGCTTCACGAAGATGCCCGGCGATGTTGCCGTCGTCGACACGGTCGGCGCGGGTGACTCCTTCATGGGTGGCATGATCGACGCCTTGTGGGGCATGGGACTGAGGGGCGCTGGCGCTCGCGAAGCGCTGCGTGCCCTGCCGGAGGAGCAGGTCCGCGCCGTCATCGATCGTGCGAGCGCCGTGTCCGATGTGACTGTCTCACGCAAGGGCGCGAACCCGCCCTGGGCGCATGAGCTCGCCTGAGCTGGCTTAGTCAGATGCGCGAACGAGGCCGGGTCCAGCGAAGGGGCGACGGCTTCGTTCAGTGTTGGATACCGGGGGTGACTACTTGCCCATGCGGCGCTCGCGCTGGGCGTAGGAGCGTAGGGCACGCAGGAAGTCCACGCGACGGAAGTCGGGCCAGTAGACCTCGCAGAAATAGTACTCGGAGTGCACGGACTGCCACAGCATGAACCCGGAGAGGCGCTGCTCCCCCGAGGTGCGGATGACGAGGTCGGGGTCGGGTTGGTCCTTCGTGTACACGTGGGCAGTAATATCCGCGTCGGTAAAGGAGTCAGCCAGCTCGTCGAGGGTCTTTCCCTGGGCTGACGCTTCGCGCATCATGGCGCGGACGGCCTCGGTGATCTCGTGCCGTCCGCCGTAGCCGACCGCGATATTCACGGTCATGCCCTCCACGCCCGCCGTGCGCGCGACAGAGGAACGCAGGTCATCGGCTACCTTCTCGGGTAGCAGCGACAGGTCGCCGACGATCGCCAGCTTCCAGCGCCTCTGGTCGGCCAAGAGCGACACGGCCTCGCAGATGATACGCAGGAGTTCACCCAGTTCGTCTGCGTCTCGCGAGAGATTGTCGGTTGACAACAACCATAGGGTGACGATTGAAACACCCGCGTCATCTGACCACTGGAGGAATTCTGAAATCTTGCCTGCGCCCGCCCGATGCCCCTGTGAGGCGGTAGCCCCCAGCGACTTCGCCCAACGACGGTTCCCGTCCAAGATGACGCCGATGTGCTTGGGCACTGCCGCGTTGGACAGTTCAGCTTTGAGGCGACGCTCATACATGTCGTAAAGCATGTTCCACTGGCCCATGTCGTCCCTCCTCGGTGCTCGGCCCGATAACGCAGCGTACTCTTATGAGGTTAAGAGTATCGCGCTGTTGGTCACTGGGAAACAGAAATGCTCTCGCAGTACGAGAACATGCCGCTCCAATAAACCTACGGCGTAGTAACCTACGGTGGCGTAAGAAGAATGGAGGGGAAACATGCCGATTGCATCGCTTAAACCCCGGGAATGGGTCTCGGGGCAACTCGTCAGCATCAAGCCCAAACTACGAGGGTGGCTGCACCTAGCAGCGACCCCCCTCTCCCTGGCCGCATCCATCGTCCTCGTATGCCTGGCCCCAACAACCGCAACCAAACTCGGCTCAGCCGTCTACCTGGCCTGCTCACTCATCCTCTTCGGCGTCTCCGCCACATACCATCGTTTCTACTGGGCCCCCCGCTGGGAGACCATGTGGAAACGCCTGGATCACTCCAACATCTTCCTCCTCATTGCCGGCACCTACACGCCTCTGACCATCGCACTCCTGAGCCGCACCGACGCCACAATCCTCCTGTCCGTCGTCTGGGGAGGCGCCCTCGTCGGCATCCTCCTCAACCTCTTCTGGCCCACCGCGCCACGCTGGCTCACCACCCTCGTCTACGTCGCCCTGGGCTGGGTCGCCGTCTGGTACCTACCCCAACTGTGGGTCGGAGGAGGACCCGCCATCGTCTGGCTCATCGTCGCCGGCGGTATCCTCTACACACTCGGAGCCGTCGTCTACGGCATGAAGAAACCGGACCCCTCCCCCACTTGGTTCGGCTTCCACGAAATCTTCCACGCCTTCACCGTCGCCGCATGGGCCTGCCACTGCGTCGCAGTCTACCTGGCGGTCCTGGGAGGCTGACGCGCCACCGGCGCGATCACAGCGCCCCCAATCTTGCTACACTCGACACCATGCGCGCCGACACCACAGTGTCGGCGCTCAATGTACTGACACACGTCAACGGAGGAACCATGGCCGACACTCAGTGGCTCACGCAGGCCCAGTACGACCTGCTCGCAAACGAACTGAAGGAACGCGTCGAGGTCAAGCGCGTAGAAATCGCCCGACTCATCGACGCCGCCCGCCAGGAAGGCGACCTGCGCGAGAACGGCGGCTACCACGCCGCACGCAACGAACAGTCCATGAACGAGACCCGCATCCAAGCCCTCCAGGAGATGCTCGAACACGCCGAGGTCGGTGAGACACCCGCCGACGACGGCATCGTCGAACCCGGCATGGTCGTCACCGCCCGCGTCGCCGGACGCGAACAAACCTTCCTGCTCGGCTCGCGCGACGCAGGCGGCGACCTGGGTATCCAAGTGTTCTCCGCACAGGCGCCCCTCGGTGCCGCCGTCATCGGCCACAAAGCCGGCGACACCCTCTCCTTCGAGGCACCCACCGGTCGCATGATCGACGTCGAAATCATCGACGCCAAGCCCTTCAAAGGCTGAGCGACACACACGCGGGCGGGTCCCACCACAACAGGTGGGACCCGCCCGCACTTCGTCGACAGCGCCCGCTCACACCTCCTCCGCGTGAGTAGTCGCACCCTCCTTCATCTGCTTCCCCTCACCCGGGACACCCACTCCCAAGGGGGCAACCGCCTCAGCCACGGTAAGACCCTCGCCCGTCGCCTCAGAGGAAGCCTCGGCCTCGTCCCCCATCGTGGCCGCGCGCACCGAAGACGTGCGAGTATCCGGCTTACCCACGTAGGTCGCGGCGATCTGCTCCTCCAACACTCCCGGAGGGCCACCCGGACGATCCTGATCAGTGGCCAGCTCCGGCATCGGATCGTAACCGTGCAGATACATGACTGTGGCGTTAATGAACGCCGCGATCGGCACAGAGAAAACAGCGCCCGCGATACCCGCAATCGCGGACCCGGCAGTGATTACCAGCATGACAGCCACCGGGTGCAACGACACCGCATTGGACATCATGAAAGGCTGCAAAATGTTGGACTCGACCTGCTGAACCACCAAAATGATGAGCAACATGATGAGCGCCTTCGTCAGGCCACCATTGACCGCCGCAACCAAAACGGCGATGACACCCGACGTCATAGCGCCCAGAATCGGCACAAACGCCGCGAAGAACGTAATGACGCCAATCGGGATAGCCAAAGGCACTCCGAGGAAGAACGCGCCCAACGCGATACCCACAGCGTCGATTGCTGCGACCTGGATCTGCGTGCGCACGTAAGACCCGAAGGTTGACCACCCGCGAATCGCGCTCTCGTGGACGGGAACGCGAGCGGGGGCCGGAAGCAGGCGCACACACCACAGCCAGATAGATCGGCCCTCCTTCAAGAAGAAGAAAAGACAGAACAGCATCGTCAAGCCGGAGGTCGCCAGCGTCCCCACCGAGGAGGTGATGTTCAGGGCACCGGTCGCCAGCGTTTCCTTGTTCGTGTTCAGCCACGTCACCAGCTCGCTGCGCAGCTGCTCGGCGGCCTGACTCAGGACGGTCGTGTCAAGCTTGAGGGGACCGTTCTTCAGGTACTCGTTGTGCGTGATCGCATCGAGCAGGGCGCGGAAACCGTCGGCAGCCTGAGTGGCCAGCTGCGGGACTTGCTGAATGAGCTCGGCGGCCGCCTGGCTGAGCGCACCAGCGACGACAGCGAAGAAGACGAGCAGGCCGACGGTGGCCGCCAGGGAGGAGGGGAAGCGCAGTGTGCGGCGCATCCACGACACGAGGGGTTCAAGGAGCACCGTGATCGTAAGCGCGATCGCAACAGGCATGATGACGATGGTGAGCTTGGAAGCCCCCCAGAGGAGGACCGCAACCAGCCCGACAACGACCAGCGTACGCCACGAGAAGGCGGCGGCGACGCGCAAGGTGCGCGGCACCATCGCGGCGGCGTCGCTCTCATCCGTGTTATCTTCTCGCACCGACAAAAGAACGGGCGCGGGGGCGGGTCCCCCCTCACCCGGGTTAGTATCCCTTACGGGCAGAACGGCGCTGAGTCGTCCCATCAGGTCGGATAGCTTCCAGCGGGTTTTTTGGGATGCGTCGGCCACGGGTCCTCCTTTTCTCACGCCATAAGAGTACCCGTGAACGCGGTGTTTTCCGTCCTTCACGCGCTTAGCGCGCGCAGGTGGAGCGGCAGTGATGAAATGAGGTTCATGACATCATTGTTTTCGGTTGCGCCATCGGACGTTCGTTCCTCGATACGCGCGTCGGAAGGGTCTTCACGCATGGACGAGGCCGGGGTCGGCCAGGAGGTTATCTTCCTGGCGGGTGGATGCTTCTGGGGCGTCGAAAAAGCCATGTGGAACGCTCCCGGCGTCGTCTCGACGACCGTTGGGTACATGGGTGGACACGCCCCCGATCCGACGTATGAGCAGGTCTGCGCGCACGCGAGCGGCCACGCCGAAACCGTGCGGGTCCTCTTCGACACCGCACGGACGAATGCGGTCGACCTGATTCGCTTATTTTTTGAAGTCCATGACCCCACTCAGGTAGGCGGCCAAGGCAACGACATCGGCGACCAGTACCGCTCCGTCATCTGGACGACGACGCCTGCCCAGTTCGAAGACGCACTTGCGCTGCGAGACGCTTACCAGAAGGTGCTGACCGAACGCGGTTTCGGGCCTATCCAGACGCGGATAGCGCCCGCTCCCGCCCCCAGCTCCGACGCCCGTTTCTGGTTAGCAGAGGAGTACCACCAGCGGTACCTGTTCAAGAATCCGGGCGGCTACGAGTGTCACGCGCGCACGGGCATTGCCTGCCCTACGCTGCGCGATAAGTAGACGACAAAGACGCGCGGGGCGGGCCAGCACGGTGTGTGCTGGCCCGCCCCGTTTGTCAACTGCGATCAGTTCACGCCCAGGATGTCCGTGACGAACACGAGGGTTGCGCCGCCTGGGATACCGGCCTGGGGGACGCCACGCGCGCCGTAGCCCAGCTCGGGTGGGATGGACAGGAGCACGCGGTCGCCCACGCGCTTACCCACGAGGCCCTCATCCCAACCGGGGATGACCATGCCGACGCCAATCTGGAAGGACAGGGCGCCGCCACGGTCGAAGGAGTTATCGAAGTCGGTCGCCGAGCCGAAGACCGCGCCGTAGTAGTGGCAGGTGATCGTGTCGCCGGCCTCGACCTCCTGGCCGTCGCCAGCGCGCAGGACCTCGACGACGAGCTCGTCAGAGGGGGTGCCGTCGAAGGAGAGGGCGGGTTTGCGGCCAAAGTCGCCGACAACAGAAATGTTTTCCACGGTGTCTTTCCTTAGGGTCGGTGGAGCGGCACGTCAGTCACGGCGCATGAAGTACGACAGGATCTTGAGGATCTCGAGGTAGATCCAGATGACGTCCGTCATGATCGCGAAAGTGCACAGCCACGCGTACTTCACAGGAACGTTGCTCGCGACACCCACCTTGACCGCATCGAAGTCGCGCACGAGGCACAGGACGCCGATGAAGACGGCGAGCAGGCCAATGATGACGCCCAGCGGGATACCGAAGACAGGGGTGTCGTTCACGGCCCGCATGTCAACCATGCCGGTGACTGACAGCACAAAGGTGACGAGGTAGTAGAAGAAGAAGGCAACGGAACCGATCCCCGCGACGCGGGTCAGCGTCGACGAGTTACGCACGAAACCTATCTTGAAGGCAGCCAAGGTCGTGCCGATGACGACGAGCGTCGCGACAACCGCGCTGATCACGATACCCGGGAAGAAGGACTCAAAGGTACAGGAGATCACGCCGAGGCTGAAGCCTTCAATAAGGGAGTAGGTGACGATTGCTCCCGGGCGAATCTTCTTTGAGAACTGGATGAAGAGCGCCAGGCCCAGCGTCACGGCGCACGAGGCGAAGAACAGCACCAACGCGACACCCATCGCAACGATGCCCGTCATCCACCCGACCGTCGCACCCACAAGAAGCAGGCCGAAGCACATGATGGACTTGACCACGACATCGTCGAAGGTCATTGTGCCACGGTCCACCGCGTCGGCGGCCGGGGCGTTCATCATCGCCTCATAGGAGGCCATCTGATCCCCGTAGGCGCCCTGCTGGCCATACGCCTGGCCCTGCTGGGGCATACCGTAGGCGCCCTGCTGGCCATACGCCTGGCCCTGCTGGGTCGCGTAGGGATTCGACTGACCCCCGTAGGGGTTGGGTGCCTGCTGAGACGCAGGCTGATAGCCGGGCATCGCGGGGTATCCGGCGGGTGTCGTCTGCTGGGTCGACCAGTCTTTAACGATCGAATTCATCACCGGGTTGGCCATAATTCCTCCTTGGTCAGTGATGCGTTGCCTCTAGTGTCGCACGAGGTACCCCTTCAAGGGAAACGTACCGTTATGCGCGCAACGAAATTAAGGATCCACCCGGGAAACACTCGGGCGATCCCGGCCACGGCCTCGAACGCGCCGCGCGGACAGTACCCCCGGTGGGACTCGAACCCACAACACACCGATTTTAAGTCGGTTGCCTCTGCCAATTGGGCCACGGGGGCGAGGCGCAAGTCCAGCCTACGGGAGGCTGGCGCCCGCTTCAAGCCCGGTCGACCATCGCCATCGCGATGCCGTCGAGGATGTCATGCTCGGACGTGAGGACCTCCTCGATGGGGTGCCCGGCGCGCCGCGCACGATCGAGGACGCGCGTCACGATGCGGCTCCAGATGAGCGCCCCGGCGGCGATGACGTCCTCGCGCCCCTCGGGCATGAACCCCAGGGAAGCCTTGACGGGGATCGGCTGGTCAACCATGAAGCGCACGGCCTCCTCGATCTGAGCGGCGCTCAGGCGCGCCCCGTGGATGCGTTCAGGCTGATAGGAGCTGAGGCCCAGGGCCTTGGCGGTCAGCGTCGTCACCGTGCCGGCGACGCCCACGAGGGAGCGCACCCGCGCCAGATCCACCGCCTTCTCCGCGCCGTCCAACTGCTCGTCAATCCACGCGATCGCTCGCCCCTGCTCCGCCTGCGGAACGCCCTGCGCGGGGTCCAGGTGTGAGAAAAACTTCTCCGTCACGCGCACCGCACCCATGTCAATCGAGATCGCCTGCTTGACGACCGTCGAACCCAGCACCAGCTCGGTCGAACCGCCGCCGATGTCCACGACCAGCAGTGGGGAGCGCACGGACTCTCCCAGGCCACCGACCGCTCCAGTAAAGGACAGGGACGCCTCCTGCGTGCCGACGACGACCTCGGGTTCGACGCCGATCACGGCCTTAATCTGACGAATAAACTCCGCACTGTTAGACGCATCGCGCGTCGCCGAAGTTGCGACAAAGCGCGTGCGCGTCGCGCCGAGCTTGTCGATCATCCGCTGATATTCAACGGTGGCTTCCACGGTCCGCGCGATCGCGCCCCGGTCCAGGTAGCCGCGTGCATCCACGCCCTGGCCCAGGCGCACGATGCGCATCTGGCGCGTCAGATCGGCGAGACGGGGCCTGCCGTCCTCGCCGACACTTACGTCGGCGACAAGCAGTCGGATCGAATTGGTTCCACAGTCAATAGCAGCTACGCGGGTCATCGCTTCGTTTCTGGTGAGTACAATCCCGGACGAGGTCGGGGCGGGCACGGGCGGGAGGGGCTCAGCACGAGCAGCGGGCGGTCGAAAACAGGCCGCGCTCCGCAAGCATCGCAAGCGCGCGATCTCCAATGGGATTCACGCCCGGACCCGCAGCCAGGGAGTGGCCGACGAGGGCGTGCAGGCACTTGACACGCAATGGCATGCCGCCCGCGCTCACCCCCGCGATCTCGGGCACATCACCAAGGGCCAGGCGCGCATCGATGTAGGCCTGGTGAGCGCGCGCGTAGGCGGCGCGCAGCTCCTCGTCCGCGGCGAGCAGCTCGTTCATGGTATCCATGACGTGCTCGGCCTCCAGCGTGGAAGCACCCTTCACCGCCGCTGGATGCGTCAGGTAGAAAGTAGTGGGAAAAGGAGTCCCATCGGGCAGGCGCGGCGCAGTGACGACGACCGTGGGGCGCCCACACACGCAGCGCGCGGCAATACCAACCACGCCTCGGGGCACGCGCCCCAGCTGGTCGCGCAGGACAACGAGGTCCTCTTCGGTGGCGTCTGTGGTCTTAACGAGGCTCATTCTCCGCTTTCTTGGCCGATGCTACTGTCCTGGTCCGACTGGCTGGTCTCAGCCGACGGGATAGGCGTCGCATGGGGCGGCTGATCCGCCTTACCCACTAGGATAGCGAGCTGCTGCACCCAGGGCCGCGCGGGTCCACTCGGCGTCGCGGCGGCCGCCATGGCGGAGTCCTGATATTGCGGCCCCGGATCAACGACCGTGTATTGGGTCTCACCCGGGCGCACATACCCCAGGCGTTCACGGGCCTGAGTCGAGATATAGTCCGGGTCGTTCCACAGGTCCAGTTGACGCTGCATATCCGCGTTCTTGCGCTGCTGCTCAGCCACCTGCGCTTTGATCTGAGCGAGTTCACGCTCTTGCTGCCACCACTGGTAAACGTTGGGCACCAACATGACCGCGAGGATCGCCGCGACCGTCAAGACCACGACCAGACGTGTCGAGATGTCCAGGCCTCCGATCGACAGCGCCGTGCCGTTCTCTCGTCTCTTGTTCGCCGCTTCGCGGACCCGCGCGTGGCCGTGGCCCGTCGCCGAAGAAGCGGTGGCCTTCACACGATCCGCGGAACGCGATGTGTGCACTCCCCGCACCGTGGCCTCGTCCTTCTTCGCAGCTTTCGCCGCTCGGCGCTGACGAGACTTCTCCGCGTTAATTTCGCGCGTCGTACGCGCCCCCTCCACACCGGAGGAACGACGACGAGGAGTAGGGCGGGAGGAAGGACGACGACTAGCCATTCTTCTATCGTGCCCTATGAGCGCGCAGTTGGCGCGGCTCCACGCCGACAAAACACTCCGCGCGGACCCTGACGGGTCCGCGCGGAGCTATGCGGCTAGTTGCCTAGGCTCACTTGTTGAAGCGAGGGAAAGACGAACGACCGGCGTAGACGGCGGCCTCACCCAGCTGCTCTTCGATGCGCAGCAGCTGGTTGTACTTGGCGACGCGCTCGGAGCGAGCGGGGGCACCGGTCTTGATCTGGCCGGAGTTCGTGGCGACAGCCAGGTCAGCGATCGTGGTGTCCTCGGTCTCGCCGGAGCGGTGCGAGGTCATCGTACGGTAGCCATTGCGGTGTGCTTCCTCAACAGCGTCGAGCGTCTCAGTCAGCGAACCGATCTGGTTCACCTTGACGAGCAGCGCGTTCGCGGCACCCAGCTCAATACCCTTCTTCAGGCGAGCGGGGTTGGTGACGAACAGGTCGTCGCCGACCAGCTGCACGCGGCCACCGATCTCAGCGGTCAGGGCCTTCCAGGCATCCCACTCGTCCTCATCCAGCGGATCCTCAATGGAAACCAGCGGGTAGTTCGAGATGAGCTTCTCGTAGTACTCCACCATGTAGTCGGTCGAGCGGCCTTCGCCCTCGAACTGGTAGAGGCCATCCTTGAAGAACTCAGAGGAGGCGACGTCGAGAGCCAGGGCGACGTCCTCGCCGGGCTTGAAGCCGGCCTTCTCGATCGCGGAGACGATCAGGTCAAGAGCCTCAGCGTTGGAGTCCAGGTTGGGAGCGAAACCGCCCTCGTCGCCCAGACCCGTAGAAAGGCCACGGTCCTTCACGACACCCTTAAGGGTGTGGTAGACCTCGGCGCCCCAGCGCAGCGCCTCGCGGAAGGAGGGAGCGCCGAGGGGGGCGATCATGAACTCCTGGATGTCAACGTTGGAGTCCGCGTGGGAGCCACCGTTGAGGATGTTCATCATGGGGACGGGCAGGACGTGCGCGTTGGGGCCGCCCAGGTACTTGTACAGGGGCAGGTCCGCGTACTTCGCGGCGGCCTTTGCCACGGCGAGAGAGACGCCGAGGATAGCGTTCGCGCCGAGCTTGCCCTTGTTGGGGGTGCCGTCCAGGTCGATCATGGCCTGGTCGATGTAGCGCTGATCGTCAGCTTCTTCGCCGATCAGTTCGGGGGCGATCTGCTCGACGACGGCGTCAACGGCATCCTGGACGCCCTTGCCAAGGTAGCGGCCCTTGTCGCCATCGCGACGCTCGACGGCCTCGAACGCGCCGGTGGACGCGCCTGAGGGAACGGACGCGCGCGCAGCGGTGCCGTCCTCGAGGACGACCTCGACCTCAACGGTCGGGTTACCGCGCGAGTCGAGGATCTCGCGTGCACCAATGCCTTCAATAACTGCCACGTCATTCTCCAATCGATGTTGTTGCGTGGAAGCGGTCAGTACAACGGTAATACGGACCGCCTTGTGTGGTCACCCCCGATGAGGCGACGTCTTATGGTTCGGAGCGGAACGCTCCTGTGTGTGACGCCGGACAAGCGACATTAGTCCCCGCCCACTGTGAGCGAATGCTCACATGTGCGTCACTGCGTGTTGGTTCCCGTCGCGCCTCCCAGCATAGAGGCCGCGTCGGGCTGCTTCTGAGCGGCGACCGCATCACCAAACAGAGGCGTCTGAGGTTCCTCCATCCCACCGACGGAAGGCTGTGGGAAGCGCGGGTTGATAGTGACGGAGGACGCTTCCTGGTATTGGGCCACAACAGCGTTCACCGGACCCTCCAGCGTCGGATCCTGTTGAAGCTTCATGTTGATCAGCTGCGTGAGCACGGTGTTTTCCAGAAGGACACGAGTGACACGCCCCATCTGGGCGGGCACAACGCCGCCACTACGCTGCACCACCTGCTGCACGAAGGTGTCAACCTGCGTGTCCGTCACGCTCACGCCCGCAGTTGAACCAGCAGCCACGAGCAGGTCATGATTCGCAAGGTCCTTGCGGATCGCGTAGCCAATATCCGTACTCTTCGACGCCTTCATGTCAAAGAGCTGCTGGGCAGCTTCCTCAACTTCCGCGTTCGAATACGTAACGCCCGACGAGGTGACCACGGCGGCACCGGGATGGGCGGAGCAGGCCCCCATTCCCAGTCCTGCAGCAACGATCAAGGCGGCGGCGGCCAGCTGGCGTGTGTAGCGCACAAGCGTTCCTTCCTCAGATGTGTTGCGACGCAATAAGACCAGTGTATTCCACCACAGGCACTACTCGCCAAAAGGGACAAGAATCTTGGTCACCAGTGTTTCCACCCACTCCAGGAGGGGGCCATCGGTCAACGGGGCGCCACCGATGCGCAAGGTGAGCGGCAGGGGCACAAGAACCTGGCGGACGGCCGCCTTAATGACGGTCCCCGGATGCAGGCGCTTCAGGCGCATGACCTGCGAATCGCGCAGTTCGACGGGCGAGACGCGCAAGTACTTGCCCTGGGTAGCGACCTCGGCGATCCCGGCGCGGCGCACTATCTCACGCAGGCGGGCAACCGCGAAGAGCAGGTCGACCTGGGGAGGGATCGGACCGTAGCGGTCGACCAGCTCATCGCGCACGTCCTTCTCCTGCTCGGGGGTGGTCGTGGCCGCAATCTTCGCGTATACCTCGAGGCGCAGGCGTTCGCCGCGCACGTACCCCTCTGGAATGTGAGCGTCTACCTGTAGGTCCATGCGCACGTCGGTCTTCTCGGTGGGCGTCTCGCCCCTGTAGGCGGCAACCGCGTCGGACACCATTCGCACATACAGGTCAAATCCGACGCCTTCGACATGGCCGGACTGTGCCCCTCCTAGGAGGTTGCCAGCGCCTCGGATCTCGAGGTCACGTTGGGCGACAGCCAGGCCCGCACCCAGCTCCGTGTTAGAGGCGATTGTCTTCAGGCGCTCGTGAGCGGTCTCGGTCAGGGCCTTGTCGCCCGGGTAGAAGAAGTACGCGTAGGCGCGTTCACGGCCTCGCCCGACGCGTCCGCGCAGCTGGTGGAGCTGGGAGAGACCGAAAGTGTCGGCGCGGTCGACGATCAGCGTGTTCGCGTTGGAAATGTCCAGGCCGGTTTCGACGATGGTCGTGCATACCAGGACATCGAACTCGTGGTTCCAGAAGTCCTGGATGACGGCTTCAAGCTGATGCTCGTTCATCTTGCCGTGGGCGATGCGCACGCGGGCCTCGGGAACCAGCTCGCTGATATGAGCGGCGACCGACGAGATCGAATCGACGCGGTTGTGCACGTAGAACACCTGGCCGTCGCGCAAGAGTTCGCGGCGGATCGCTGCGCTGACCTGGGCGTCCGTGTAGGCGCCGACGAAGGTGAGGACGGGCTGGCGTTCCTCGGGCGGGGTCTGGAGAATCGACATCTCGCGGATGCCGGAGATCGCCATTTCGAGGGTGCGCGGAATGGGGGTGGCCGACATCGACAAGACGTCGACGTCGGTGCGCAGCGCCTTCAGGGTTTCCTTGTGTTCGACGCCGAAGCGTTGTTCCTCGTCGATGATGACGAGGCCGAGCTTCTTGAAGGAGACGGTGCCGGTGAGTAGGGAATGCGTACCGATGACCAGGTCGACCTCGCCTGAGGCCAACCCCGCCTTGACCTCCTCGGTCTCCTTCGTGGTCGAAAAGCGTGAAAGCGTACCGATACGCACGGGGAAACCGGCGTATCGTTCTGCGAAGGTCTCGGCATGCTGGGTGACCAGAAGTGTCGTGGGTACGAGGACAGCGACCTGGTAGCCGTCCTGGATGGCCTTGAAAGCGGCGCGCACAGCGATTTCGGTCTTGCCGTATCCGACGTCGCCGGTGAGCAGGCGGTCCATGGGAATGGGCTTTTCCATGTCGGCCTTGACTTCGTCGATGGTGACGAGCTGGTCGGGGGTCTCCACGTAGGGGAAGGCGTCCTCGAGTTCGCGCTGCCATGGCGTGTCTGGCCCGAAGGCGTGCCCCTTGGTTTGCTGGCGCACGGCGTACAGGCGGATAAGTTCCTTAGCGACCTCGTTCACGGCCTTCTTCGCGCGCGCCTTGGTTTTGGCCCAGTCGGCGCCGCCCATCTTCGTCAGGGAGGGTTCGTCGGACCCCGTGTACTTCGAGATCTGGTCGAGTGCGTCGGTGGGCACGAAGAGCCGGTCGGCGGGTTGGCCGCGTTTGGAGGGAGCGTATTCGATGACGAGGTAGTCGCGGGTGGAAACAGCCTCGCCGCGCCCGATGGTGCGTGAGACCAGTTCGACGAAGCGGCCAATGCCATGCTGGTCGTGGACCACGTAGTCCCCCGGGTGCAGGGTCAGCGGGTCGACGCCCTTGCGTCTGCGTGAGGGCATGCGCCGCATGTCGCGTGTCGTGGCGCCGACGCGCCCGGTGAGGTCGCCTTCGGTGAGGATCGCGAGTTTCAGGTTGGGGGCAACGAATCCGACGCCGGCCTGCGCGGTCGTGATGGTGACGAGGCCGGGGTTGGGGCGCGCTTCCACGCTGTCCGCGAGCGCGGTCGGGCACGAGGCGTCGGTGAGGATGGAGCGGATGCGCCTTCCGGGGCCGGGGCCTTCGGTGGTGACGACGATGCTCCAGCCGTCACGCGCCAGGTCGGTGAGGTCGGCGGCTGCGCGGGTGAAGTCCCCGCGGTAGGGGTGCACGTCGCGTGCTCCCACGCGCATGAGGGTGGGCGAGACGACGACGGGCGCTGGGTCGCCCTGACCCGCGGACCTAGCCCCGGCCTCGTCGATGGCGGAGGCGAGGTCGGCGGGCGGCAGGTCGGTGAGTTCCCACCAGGGGTGATTCCCGCTCCCCCACAGCTCGCTCAGGTCGAGGAACGAGGCCTTGGAGGCCTCGAGGGGAGTGTCGGCTCCCCCGGCGGCGGCGCTCCACGCGGCGGCGAGAAACTCCTCGGTGGTGGCGACCAGGTCGGCGGCGCGGGCGCGGATACGTTCGGGGTCGGAGGCGAGGATCGGCGAACCTGCGGGCAACAGGTCGAGGAGAGACTCCATGTCGCGAACCAAGATGGGGGCCAGGGATTCGATGCCGGGGGCTGCGATCCCTTCGGCGGCCAGTGTGAGCATCTCGGCGGCGCCGGGCAGGCGGTCGGCGGCCTCGCGGGCGCGGGCGCGCACCGCCTGCGTGAGGAGGAGTTCGCGGCAGGGGACGGCCCACACCCCGTCGGCGGCCTCGCCGAGGGTGCGCTGGTCGGAGACGGAGAAGGCGCGGATGTCGTCTACCTCGTCGCCCCACAGCTCCACGCGCAGCGGGTGGGCTTCCTGGGGCGGGAAGACATCCAGGATGCCGCCGCGTACGCTCATCTGGCCTCGTCCCTCAACCATGTCGACGCGTTCGTATCCGAGTTCGGTCAAGCGGTTCGTCGTCTCCGTCAGGTCCAGAACGTCTCCGGTGCGCACGCGCACGGGTTCGAGGTCGGCCAAGCCTGCGATGATCGGCTGCAGGAAGGCTCGGATGGGGACGACAAGGATGGAGAGTGGACCCGCGCTGTCGTCTCCCGCAATGGGGTGGACGAGGCGCCGCAGGACGGCGATGCGCCTGGCCATCGTGTCCACCTGGGGCGAGAGGCGCTCATGTGGCAGGGTCTCCCATGCGGGCAGCATGGCGACGCCCGGAATCCACGATGCCAAGGCGTTCGTTAAGGTTTCGGCGTCGCGCCCGGTGGCGGTCAGAACCACGAGCGGCCTGGCCGCGCGCGAGGCGACGGCGGCGAGCAGAGGCGGTCGGATGCCGACGGGGGCGACGATTGTGCCTGAGCGGCCCGCTTCGATGGAGTCCGTGGCCGTCTCAATCGCGGGGTCGGTGGAGATGTCCGGGAGCAGTCCGGTGAGAAGCACGCGCTACCTTTCACGGTGGGGATGGAGACGGCGCCCGAGGGCGCTCTTTCCCGTCAGGACCCGGTGTGCAGGACCATCTGGGTGGGGGCAAATCCCTTCGCCACAATGTCTTCGACGACGTCGGCTGCCTGTTCGAACGTCACGTCCCAGTCGGGGCGTTCCTTTGCGGGTAAGGGGGCCAGCACGTAGTCGGCCGGATCCATTCGCCCCGGCGGGCGCCCCACGCCGATGCGCAGGCGCGCGTAGTCGCGCGTGCCCAGGTGCTGAGTGAGGGACTTCAGGCCGTTGTGACCGCCCTCTCCGCCGCCGACCTTCAGGCGCAGCGTGTGCGCGGGCAGGTCCATGTCGTCGTGAATGACCAGGATTCTCTCCGGTGGTACCTTCAAAAAGGACGCGAGTGCACTGATCGGCCCGCCGGACGTGTTCATGTAGCTGTCGGAGCGCGCCAGGATCACGCGCGGCCCGGGCACGCCGCCGGGACCGACACCCAGGCGCACGTCGGCAGTGTGGGTGCGCGAGCGGTGCGATGTCAGGGTCGCCCCGCCGCGCGAAGCGAGCACGTCGAGGGTGCGGTGCCCGACGTTGTGTCGGGTGGAGGCATACTGCGCGCCAGGGTTACCTAACCCGACGACGAGCCACGGTCCGTCAGTCGTCATACTCCGATTGTGCCACCCGCGCCGAGAGCATGTCCCACTGGGGAGCATCCTCGACGACGGGGGCTGCCTCACGTCGGGATTCGGCCCACGCGTCCGCGAAGAGCTGGGCCCACTTGGCGTAGGCCGCCGAATTGGGGTGGAAAGTCCGCGGCGTGGTAGGCGAAGGTGTAGGTGGGCAGTGAGTATTCCTGCGTCAGGGAACGCAGGTCAACCAGGTGCGCGTGGGAGTCCTCGACGGCGGCACCGATTCGGTCAGACATGTCCTGAGCGCGGCTTTCCTGCGGCATGATACCGAAAGAAGGAATCGTAGAGACGAGAGTATCGGCGGGAAGCACAGCCAGGATACGGCGCAGGCGCTCCTCGAACTGGCCGGGGGGCCATATCCTCGGCCATCACATCGTTACCGCCGATGGTCAGGGTGACCAGGTCGGGCGTCCAGGGGCCGTCCAGCAGGCCCAGGCCACGCATCTGCGGAATCTGGGTGAGTTCGACGGATTCGATGGTGGCACCCGACAGGGACAGATTGAGCAGGAGCACCTCACGGTCCATCTGCTGCATGATTGCGGAGGCCAGGCGTGCCGGGTAAGACTCGGTGATGCGCGAAGCACCCATGCCCTGCACGGAGGAGTCACCCAGTGCCACGATCAGATACGGGCGCTCACCCTCGGGATGCTCATCCAGCTGACGCAGACGTTCCAACGTGGCCAGGTTGTGGTTTTCCCAGGACCTGCGGTAGTCGCCGCGCTGAGAGTCCAGGCGCAGGAGGCGCCCTATCGCGATACCACCGCCGAAGAGGCTCGCGCCGCCAGCCGCGGCGCCCGCCACCTGCCATGCTCGTTTCCCGATCCCCATGTTGCGTCCTTCCCGCGTCTGTCGCTGCTTGTCTAAGTGTAACGAGGCCGGGGTCGGTGCTTCAAATGCTGAAGCACCGACCCCTCGGTTTGTCTAGATCACTCAGCTCAGACGCCCGGCCGGCGCTCCCGGGAGAGCACGGATGAAGTGAGGAGGCTCCCAGCCACGCTGCGCGTAGGCGGCCGCGACGACTCGCGCAACGCCCTCCACGGCGTGCGCATCGACGAGCGCGATCGCGCTTCCGCCGAAGCCGCCGCCCGTCATGCGCGCGCCATGCGCGCCCGCAGCGCGGGCAGCCTCCACGGCCACATCCAGCTCCTCACAGGAGACCTCGTAGTCGTCGCGCAGCGAGTCGTGCGAATCGTTCAAGAGAGCGCCCGCGACCGCCAGGCGCGTGCCCTCCAGCGGCCCCTCATCGAGAAGCTCAATGAAGGCGCGCGTGCGCGTGATTTCGGAGACGACGTGGCGCGTGCGGGCAGCCAGGCGCTCATTACCCAGCGCGGCCGTGGCCTCGTCGAGGTCCTCAACGTCCACGAGCTGGCCCACTCCCAGGATGCGCGCCGACTCCTCGCAGTCCGCACGGCGCGACCCGTACTGGCCGTCCGCCAGCGAATGCTTGGCGCGCGTATCGATGACGAGAAGCTCGAGGCCGACCGCGCTCAGGTCGAAGGGAACCTGGCTCGTCGACATGTCGCGGCAGTCGAGGGCCAGTGCATGGCCCCCGCGGCAGCGCAGGGACGCCGTCTGGTCCAGGCCACCCGTGTTCGCGCCCGCCACCTGGTTTTCCGCAGCGCGCGCGGCATCCACGAGCACCTTGCGCCCCTCGTCGTTGGGGGCCTCGATCGTGCCAGCCAAGCCGAGGGAGCACACCTCGTCCAGGGCGACCGCGGTCGCACACTCAAGCGCGGCGCTCGACGAGAGGCCACCACCCAGGGGCACGCACGACCACAGGGCCGCGTCAAAACCGGGCAGCGGCCCAAATCCAGCCTGCTCGAGGGCCCACGCAACGCCAGCCAGGTACGCGGTCCAGTGGTTCGTCACCTCGCCGGGGGTCCCCTTCGGGCCGATCACATCCAGATCGAGGACGTCGATCGCCTCGCGCGTCTGCGGCGACATCAGCCGAATCGTTCGATCCTCGCGGGGCGACAGCGCCACGTAGGCGCGGTGCGGGAGGGCAATCGGCAGGCACGGGCCGCCGTTATAGTCCACATGTTCACCAATGATGTTCACGCGCCCGGGCGCACCCCACACGCCCGACGGCTCGTAGCCAAACGTTTCACGGAACAGGGCTGTGGCCTGCGCGGCCCCATCGGCGGGGGTAGCAGCGTCGGCCCACACGAGATCACTCACACCATCCTCCTTGGTCTCACTCCCACAAGTCTACGTGAACGCACTCACAACCTTCAGACGCTATCCCATCGCGACCCACAGGTACAGTGAGAGAACCCACCGACGCGACACAGGCAGGCATCATGTTCCTCCCCCAACGACTCCCCGGCCAAGACTGGCTCGGCGTCGTCGTCGCCATCCCCGAACCCTGGGTTTCTCAGCTCACCGACCTGCGCCTACGCCTAGGCGACCTCGCAGGATCACGTATCCCCGCGCACATCACCCTGATGCCACCCACCCCCATCGCCCGCGACACACGAGCCGCCGTCATCGACCACCTGCGTGCCATCGCAGCCCGCCACGCCCCCTTCCGCGTCACTCTCTCCGGCACAGACTCGTTCCGCCCCGTCTCCAACGTCGCCTTCATGAAACTGGCGGAAGGCTCCGATGCCTGCATCGACATCGCCGAAGAAATCCGCTCAGGCCCCCTCGACCACGACACTCGCTTCCCCTACCACCCGCACGTAACCCTCGCCCAAGACGTCGACGATGTCGCCTTGGACCTCGCTCTCGACATAGGCGCAACCGTCGAAGCCTCTTGGATCGTTCCCGGCTTCCGCCTGGACCGCATCGACCCCTCCGGCATCTACTCCTCGATGGCCCTATTTGATTTCGACGCCTCCGGGCACTGACCCTTATCGCCACCCACGGACCTCACAGCCAAGACCACAACACCCGAGTTACAGGACAAAACATGTTGGTCGGGGCCGCCCCCGGCATCGTCGAGGGACGCGTCGGTGGCGCTGGCGCGCCGCCGACGAGAGCCGCCCCCATCGGTAGGATTCCACCTGATCGGGGAAGCCCCCGAACACGACGGGATCAATGAGAGTTGGCCCCGCCGGTAACAAGCAACATAGTGGAACCGGTACCCCCGCTCCCTTCGACGCGGTCTTTGTACCGCCTGGCACCTGGCACCTGGCACCTGGCACCTGCGGCATTGCACAACGTAAGGGAGTGTTGCGCTGCCCAGCCGTGACACGTCCCGCAGGGGCGACTAGCGCTCCCGATTGCCGCACGCCCGGATCTGTCTGCACCCAAGCCAGCCACGGCCTCGACGATGAAAGGTTAGACCTCGTAGGTCACCGAAACCGGCGCATGATCCGAGAAGCGCTCCTCATACTCCTCAGCGCGACCAATCACAAAACTGCGAGCCCGCTCCCCCAGAGTCGGCGTCGCATACTGATAGTCAATACGCCAGCCCGCATTGTTGACAAACGCCTGCCCACGCCAAGACCACCACGAATAGGGGCCCTGCACATCGCCGGCCAGATCACGCACCGTATCGCGCCAGCCCTCCTCCACCCACCGGTTGAGGAATACGATCTCCTCATCGAGGACGCCAGCGCGCTTATTGTGGTTCGGCTTCCAGTTTGATGTCAGCTTCCGAACGCACGACGTTGAAATCACCGCACACCAAGGAAGGGACACCGTTCTCCTCCTCATCTGCAAGTAGCTCAGCCATGCGCGCACCAACGCGAGGCAGATGCGCCATCTTCGCCTCCTGTTTAGGCGTGTCCTTCTCACCCGAATGGAAGTATGCGGACACGACACGCAGCGGGGTCTGCGCGCCCTCGCGGCGCACGACGGTCTCCAGCCAACGACCCGAATCAACATCCGTTTCTGCATCGTCGAGCACGGGGCGAGGCTCACCTTCAAAACCTACTCGTCCGCGCCTCACAGCCACACCAACGCCCGCTCGTCCCTTAATGCGACATGGCGCCCACACACTGTCCCACGCCTCGCCCATAATGTCGCGGGCAATCTCCTCCGGTGCACGCACCTCCTGCATAACAAGCACGTCCGTATCGCTCGCTTCCAACCAGGCCAGGAAGCCGCGCTTATGGGCGGCGCGAATACCATTCAGATTCACTGTCGTTACCGTCAGAGTCATCGATTCTCCTTCAAGCGAGTGTTTCTTCAGCGTACCCGAACATGAAGGCGCGGCGAGGGAATGAGTTCCCTCGCCGCGCCTGGCACGCGCTCACACATTCGCCGACACGTACCGACGAACATAACGCCTACTGGGGGCTACCGGGAGCCGAGACCCGCCTGGCGCTCCGCCGCCTCAACGACGTTCGTGACCAGCAGCGCACGCGTCATCGGGCCAACTCCACCCGGGTTCGGGCTGAGCCAGCTGGCAACCTGATCGACGCCGTCGGCGACATCGCCCTTCAGGCGAGCCTTACCGTCGGCGTCCTTCACACGACTCACGCCCACGTCCAGGACAACCGCGCCGGGAGCCACCATGTCGGGAGTGATGATTCCAGCTGAACCCGCTGCTGCGACGATCACGTCCGCCCGGCGCACGTGATCAGCCAGGTTCCTGGTACCCGTGTGGCACACGTCAACCGTCGCGTTCACTTCCTTGCGCATGAGGAGCAGACCGATCGACCGGCCAACCGTCACGCCACGCCCGATGACGCACACGTTCCTGCCGGCCAAGTCGATCCCGTGACGTTCCACCAGCTCGATGACCGCGCGCGGCGTACAGGGCAGCGGCGAGTCGATCGGACCAGAGCCACGCAACACGAGGCGCCCCAGATTCATCGGGTGTAGCCCGTCAGCGTCCTTCGCTGGGTCGATACGCTCGAGGACCGCGTTCGCATCGATGCCCCGCGGAAGCGGCAATTGAACGATGTAGCCCGTGCACGCCGGATCCGCGTTGAGCTGATCGATCGCGGCCTCCACCTGTTCCTGCGTAGCGTCGGCAGGCAGGTCCACGCGGATCGACTGTGCACCAATCTCGGCGCAGTCGCGATGCTTGCCCGCGACGTATGCGACAGACCCAGGGTCCTCTCCCACCAGGATTGTGCCGAGGCCTGGGACAGCCCCGACCTCGCGCAGCCTGTTGACGCGTTCCTTGAGCTCCGCCTTAATCGCCGACGCGGTCGCGGTCCCATCCAGGACCCCCGCGGGCCCCGCCCAGGGGGCCCTCACTGCTCGAGCCCCGCATACAGGGGATGCTTGTCCGTCAGCCTCTTGACGCGTGCGCGCAGGGCATCCACCTCAACGTTGCCACCGGACGCGCCCTGCGTGAGCGTCGTGCCGATAATGTCCGCGACTTCGGCGAAGTCTTCAGCATCGAAGCCGCGCGTCGCGAGGGCCGGCGTGCCGATACGCAGACCCGAGGTGACGGCTGGCGGGCGGGGATCGAAGGGGACCGCGTTGCGGTTAACCGTAATGCCCACTTCATGCAGCAGATCCTCCGCCTGCTTGCCGTTGAGTTCAGACTCAACCAGGTCGACGAGCACCAGGTGCACGTCCGTACCACCGGTGACCAGCTTAATACCTGCCTTCTTCGCATCGTCAGCTCCGAGGCGCTCTGCCAGGATCTGTGCGCCCTCGAGGGTGCGGCGCTGACGGTCCTTGAACTCTTCAGTCTGCGCGACCTTCATGGCGATCGCCTTGGCTGCAACCACGTGCATGAGAGGGCCACCCTGCTGGCCGGGGAACACGGCGCTGTTGAGCTTCTTACCCCATTGCTCGCCGCGCGACGACAAGATCATGCCGGAACGAGGTCCGCCCAGGGTCTTGTGAACCGTCGTCGTCACAACGTCGGCGTAGGGCACCGGGTTCGGATGCAGGCCGGCTGCCACAAGTCCCGCGAAGTGCGCCATGTCCACCCACAGGGCAGCGTCGACCTCGTCAGCAATGTCCCGGAAGGCCTGGAAGTCGAGGTGACGAGGGTACGCGGACCAGCCGGCGATGATGACACGGGGACGCTCAGCGAGAGCCGCTTCACGAACCTTTTCAGGCTCGATGCGCATCGTCTCGCGGTCTACCTCGTAAGCGACCGCCTTGTAGTGCTTACCCGAGAAGTTCAAGCGCATGCCGTGAGTGAGGTGGCCTCCGTGAGCCAACGACAGGCCGAGGATCGGATCGCCAACGTTAGCCATCGCCATGAGCGCTGCCGCGTTTGCTTGAGCACCGGCGTGAGGCTGGACGTTGACGTAGTCGCCACCAAACACCTGCTTGGCGCGTTCGATCGCGAGGGACTCTGCGACGTCCACAAACTCGCAGCCCCCGTAGTAGCGGCGCCCCGGGTAGCCCTCAGCGTACTTGTTAGTCAGAACAGACCCCTGCGCCTGAAGGACAGCGCGCGGAACGAAGTTTTCCGAGGCGATCATTTCGAGAGTCTCGCGCTGGCGGCCCAGTTCAGCATCCAGCACCGCCTGAATCTCAGGGTCGAGCTGCGCCAGCGTCATGTCGTTGAGGGAATCCATCGGGTTCTCCTGTTGATCATTCGAGTGTGATAACAGCAACTTCTAGCCCAGGCGGGCGGCTATCGATGCCAACGCGTCGCTCCCCGGTGGTGGCCCACCTCAAATCGCCAGTCACGACACGCTATCAAGTCTATCTCGCAGCCGTGAGCTGCGCATTCTTCCATCGTGTCAGGATGCTACCAGTTGGTCATCATGCGACCGTGAGGCGTCAGCAACAAGTATCTGGTGCACGAAATCACAGCCCATTTTCGCTTGTACTTAACCCTTTGGTTAGCAACTAAGTTAACCGTATGGATAGACTAGGGTTAACACCTAACGGTGACTGAGTCGAGATCGGGTCGTTTACCCAGTAAATGTCCCAATCTAGAGGGGAACACTCCTCTAACCGATCTACAGTATTTGAGTTTGAGGAAGTAGAAGGAAGAGGCACAGATGACAACTTTGACGAAGCCAAGTGCGCGCGCCGCCTCGACGGCTCTGGCATACGAGCACGCGTCCGATTTAGCCGCATCCGCCGACAGCGCTATCAAGCGCATGTGCGATGTTATCGCCTCACTTCTCGGCATTATCATGCTGATTCCGGTGTGGATTATCGTCGCTCTAGCGGTGCGCCTGAGCGACGGCGGTCCCGCATTCTTCACACAGAAGCGAGTGGGCCTCGACGGTACGACTTTTACCATGTTTAAGTTCCGCACCATGCGCGTTGATGCCGAAGCCATGAAGGCCTCTCTCATGGAGGCCAATGAGGCCGATGCCAGCGCAGGAAATTCGATCATGTTTAAAATGGCGAACGACCCGCGCGTAACGCGAATCGGCGCCTTCCTCCGCAAGACCTCGATCGACGAACTACCCCAGCTTTTCAACGTTCTCCGGGGCGACATGTCGCTCGTCGGGCCGCGCCCGCCGCTGCCCAGCGAAGTTGCACAGTACGAGCCTCGCGTCATGGGCAAGTTCGCCGTCCGCCCGGGCATCACCGGCCTCTGGCAAATTTCGGGGCGCTCCAACCTCTCCTGGGATGAGACGGTCCACCTGGACCTGTCCTACGCCCAGCACCGCTCCCTCACGCTTGATGCGTGGATCATGCTGCAGACAGTCCCTGCTCTGCTGCGTCACGAGGGAGCCTACTGACCCTTTCTGCGTGTGTGTGACGGGGTGTGGCCCGAGCCTTTCGGCTCGGGCCACACCCTTAACTATGCTCTACAGACCCAGCACAACCAGTGTCCTGCAGCGTTTCACACCCCACCATCGAAAGACGGCTTATCCCCTTTCGACGACCGTGACAAAACCTAAATAACGGTTACCGTAAATCTCAAAGGGGGCTTGCTTCTGAGACGAACCACCCGCGCCATCCCCACTCCAGACTCCAGTGCGGCTCCAGCGTCCATCTGCCAATACAAGAAGAATCATGGTCGCACGCGTCATAATACCTGACCACCATGGACACCGAACCGACGATACCCAGCACCTTCCAGATACCAAGGATGCCGACGCAAGTTGTCGCCAGCATCACCGATACGGTCGTTAGACAGACCGCTTCGCGTCCAACGAACTCACCCCGTCAAAAGCTGCTGCTGGTTAGGACACAACAACGGCAGTCGCAGCAGCTCACAGCTGGGGCTTGTCGTATCCCGAGAGCGCGGCTGGGAGTCTCGAGCGGTGCGCCACTGACACGTGAACCCGCTCCTTAGAGCGCTAACCCGCTATCGCGCGCGTTAACACCCAAATGCGACCGCAGACCGCCCCGCCAACGCTCACGACAGAAGACCCCCGCGCGGATTAGCGGCTATGTGCCACATAGCTAGTCCCGGTACGCCATAGCACGTTCAAGAACGACAGAGCGGGTGTAATCCTCTGGAAGGACTCCCTTCGCTCCGTCGTCGCGTTCGAGAGCCACGCGACGATTCGCCGATCATCCTACAGACGGGTGCGCGGGCCGAACCCTCATCGAGTTCAGCCCGCGCACCCCAGCCTCACTTAGCGCGAATTACTCACACCTTGGAAGCACCCTGCGAGACGACGAGACCGAGCTCGTCGAAACTGCCCATCGCTTCAAGCCGACGAATCAGCTGCGGCCAGTGCGCGATGAAGTCCAAGGCCTCGATGGTGTAACGCTTCGTCAGGCGCTTGGGTTCATGCGCAATGCGCCAGGCCCAGCCAAGCCGAGCATTGTGTACCCAGTCGGGGAAGTAGTCCTCGGCGGCTTTCGCATACTGGTCTATCCAACCACCCGCCACGCACACTGACACATCCGGTACTTGCTCCAGCACCCATGCAGCGACGACATCCTGGAGACCAGCCCCGAGTCCGACAATCGCCAGACGCGGATGGAAGTCCGTCAGGATCGACGGGTTAGCCTTCAGTCGACGCAGCCCGTCGTATCCGTCGATGTGTTGAACGTTAAAGCGGCTCAGCCGCTGTGCGACGGCCTGGCCGGCCTCCACGGTCGTACCGATCACGGTGATCCGAGTGCCGTCCTCGAGGCGATCGAAGACGTAAGGCAACACGAGGTCCGTGGACGTACGGGCAACGTTGTACCCAGCGGCGCGTAGACGCATCTGAAGGAACGTGCCATCGAACCCGATGGTGCTCATACGTGACAGGGCTGGAAAGTCCGCGTGAAGAAGCGACCAGTGATTGAGCCATGACGTGGCGTGCCCGGGGGTGAGCAGGCGCGTCGCCATCGCTTCAAAGACGGGGTCGGCCACGGATACGTTCTCGGAGCGAGACTTGTCAGTCATGACTATCACCTCAGCAAGCTTGCTATGAGATCGAAGGAGACGGACACGGCACCAGCGTAGTTGGCGTGCTCTTCAACGGCGATACGATTGACACCGTCCTTCAACACATCACGGGGCACCATGACTGTCACAGTGTTCTTCTTGGCAGAACTCAGTGAGACGTTAGACGTCGCTCGAGTGTTTGAGGTAACCGCTCCTTCGGGCATGTTCACCCGCTTGACTTCGGTTCCGTTGACGTAGATGACGGCCCCGTCGTCGGCGCGGACAGTGAGGGTCAGCTCGAAGTCGGCACTGATGGTTCCGAGGTTGACATCACGGGCAAAGTAGCTGGTGATGGGGCGCTCGGAGGGGTCCAGATCGAAGGGGGTACCGGCATCGCGATCGCCCCAACCCAGCGGGCTGGCGCCGTGCTTCCACGCGGACAGGTCCGCCGTGGAATTCCATGCGGCGTCGGGCGCTTCCTTGGAGTTCCAGTAGTTCCAGTACTGTCCTGTGGGCAAGAACTCTCCGAAGTTCACGCCGGACACGTCGAGCACGTCGAGGGGCTTATTCGGGTCGGGTTCAACAGGATCGTCCGGATGCGGCTGGGGCTGCGGGTCGGGATCGGGCTGGGGCTGCGGGTCGGGCGCGGGTTCGTTGCCTTTGGCGACGACCTGCACCGTGCCGTCGATAGTCATCGACGAGCTGGAACGGTAGTTGAGGTGCGTCTCCGCGGCGAGGGTGTTGGTTCCGGCGACCAGCTGGGAAGCGGGAACGAAGACCAGCTGGCGATCGGCGCGAGCAGAGGCTGTTGTCACGGACGAGGACGCAAAGGTGTTGGCCGTGACAGTGCCCTCGCCCATTCGCTGACGCACGATCTCGGTGCCGTTGACGTACACCACGGCACCGTCGTCGGCAGTCACGGACACATTCACGCCTGCGATTGCGGTGGGATCAGTGACCGTGAAGGAGGTGCGTGCGTAGGTTGTGAGAGGCCGGGACTTGGTGGGGCCGGGTGTGAGCGTTGTTCCCAGCCCGGTCGTCCCGTAGCCGATCGGGGCGGTTCCGCGGCTCCAGGAGGAGTCGTCGTACGAGGTCTGGGCCCAGTCCTCGTCCACCGCGTCGTTCGACCAGTGGTACGCCCACGTGGCGTCTTCGTCAACGAGGAGGGAGGCGTCGTCGGGTTGGACGGGCTTCCCGTTGGCGTTGACCGTGTAGGCGTGGGTCGACGCTCCGCGCAGTCCGTCGGAGGCGACGGCGCGAACGAAGAATCGGTTATTGCCACCGAGGGGAACGGTGATGGACGTCGAGGTCGTGGTGGCGATCGTACGATCGTCGCGCAGGACGTCGTAGGAGGTGGCGCCCGGCACGGACGACCACTTGAGGGTCACCGACTGAGCATTGCCATCAGAGCCGCGCAGGTTTGCGGGCACCGCCGGCGCGGTAGCGTTACGAGCGGGCATACGAACGAAGCCACCGGACCACTGGCCAGCCGTCTTGGAGGTGTAGGAGTAGTTGAAGTCGCCGCCGGCCCACAGAGCACCGTCGTCACCCATTTCGAGTGCCCAAGCGCCAGTCGAGCGCAGGGAGGATAAACGGTAGGGGGTCCAGCCGATCTGACGACCGGTGGCCTCGTCCCATCCGCCGACCCACTGAATTTCGTCGGCGCGTGTCCAGGTGTTGCCCAGCGCGAGGTAGTGGTAGGCGTCCTGGAACGTGTAGTCAGAGCAGTGGCAGGAGCCGTAGACGACGCCGTTTGTTGAATGCGTCGTCGCCTGCAGGTCGCCACCGTTCTGCATGGTGATGGAGCCGGAGGTGCGGGTCATGTCAGATGTGTTGTAACCGAACAGCGAGTGCTGGGAACCGCCGAAGTAGACGCGACCATTGCCGACGGTGACGGCCTGCTGGTACTTGCCGATCAGGTAGGAGTGACGGAAGCTCCACGACTGATCCAGGGTGGCACCGTCGGAGGTTGATACGCGGGCTGCGTTTTCGGCGACGCGATCGTGAATGCGGGTGAAGTGTCCCGCGGCGTAGAGGTAGCTGTCGTTCTCGTCCACGTCAATGTCGATGACGGCACCGTTGAACTCGGGGTTCCAACCGCGCTCGGGCTTGCCGGACAGTGACAGGCGAGCGCCGTTGCGGGTGTAGACGGACGAGGAGCCGTTACCCGTCAGGTGGGTGAAGGCGCCTGCCAGGTAAATGTGATCTCCGACGACCTTCGCGGCCTTGACGGTGACCGGGGAGGCGTTACCGTTGCGGACCTGCAGGGTCCAGGACGGATCGATCTGCCCGGTCGCAGCGTCAATCAGGACGGTACCGACGTGTGTCTCTCCGTTGACCCTGGTGAAGTCGCCGACTGCTAACAGTTTGTCGCCGGGCAGCTCGACCAGGTCCTTAACCTGATTATTGAAGTCGAAGGTCTGCCCACTCCACTCGCCCGTGGTTGCATCGAAGGCTGCCAGGCCCCGGCTCGTGGTTTCAGAACCATTCTTCCCCTTTTGTACGCCTGTGAAGTTGCCACCGACGTACATGGTGGAGCCAACCTGCTCGAAGGCCTGAACCTGGATGTTGCCTTCCTGGATTGAGCCGTTCAGGTTACCGGTCACTCCCCATGACATGGGAGTCGCGAATTCAGAGACGGATGCTTTCTGTGTCTCGGCTGCCGTGCCGCCGTCGCCGATTGCGCGGAAGGACGAATCCGTGGAGCGCAGCTCGGGCCTCACGTACGCCTCCGCATAGGGGTTGATGATGGAGCCGTTGCGATGGAAGAAGGACGTCGATGAGGAGGTGTCGTACCAGGACGAGGCCAGCGGCCCGTAGCCCCAGCCCATCGTGTACTTGTTTTGCGCTGAGGCGGTGAGGTTGACGTAGCCCCATCCCGCGTTGGTGCCGAAGCCCGACCAGACGATGCCGCCGTTGACCCACCACTCACGGTTGAACTTGACGTTCACGGGGTGGGCGCTCTTGAAGGGCCAGATGAAGTCGCTCATCTTCGGGAACTGCATGCGAACGGTCTGGAAAGAGCTACCGCGGTGGTTCCAGGCGCGCTGAACCATCAGGCCGTCGGGCAGGTCGGAGACCTTGGTGCCGCCGAGCAGGCCGTTGACGGTCTCATGGGAGGCCTGGATGACCTCGAAGTCACCGGCCTTGCGGCTGCGGGTGGCCAGCTTCGACTGATCTCCCTTGCCCTGGCTCCAGGTCTCCCAGCCTTCGCGCCCGCGACCGATGAGGACCCATCCGCCGCCGTCGGTGGTCTGGTCACAGAAGAACTGGCCGGGTGCCTCCATGGTTGAGGTCTGCAGCCAGTAGGTGCCGTCGGCAGAGTTCGGGTTGTTCTGCTTGATTTCCCAGCAAGAGGCCGCGGCGGTCGCCTCGGAGAGGCCATCATGGAGCGGATCGCCTGCAGATAGCGCTGCGGTTGGGCTGAGTGCAAGCACTCCGAAGCCTGTCATTGATGCCAAGCCGAGGGCCAGGCAGCGGCGGAAGAATTTCATCGGATCCTCACAGGTATCGCATTGATAGTTACCTTTATAGTGTCACGAAAACCTGGCCTGCTCAACCACATGGTTAACGACAAATGAGAGTCGTTTACCACATACAAGGGGGTCCTCGCCACAGTGGCGAGGACCCCCTTGCGTCAACAGGTTGTTACGAGGCGCGGCCAACCGTTGAGACCGACCACGCCCTCATATAAACCCGGGCGAAGCGACACCGTTGGAGCGCTATTTGGCCAATGTTGCGGTCATGTCGAAGGTCATCGACGGAGTGCTCTTGTAGTTCAGGTGTTCCTCAACTCCGATGCGATTGACACCATCTGTCAAGGAACTCGCTGGAACCGTCACCTCGAGCAGGTCCGAGGCTGACTGGGCGGCAGTGACCGCCGCGTTGGCGTATGTCGTGTGAGTAATGTTTCCAGCTGACATACGCTTCGTGTCGATGATCGCACCGTTGACACGTAGGACGACACCGTCGTCCGCGCGCACCTTGATAGTCAGGGTGGTCTCAGGAGTGAGAGATCCCAGGTCAATATCGCGTGCGAAGTAGTAGGTCACCGGGCGGTCCTTCTTGGCGATGTCAAGCGGGGTGGCGGCGTTTGCGTCGCCCCAGCCGATCGGGCTGAAACCGCGCGACCAGTCGGCCAGCGAGGCGGTGGTTGCCCAGTCGGAGGCGGGAGCGCTCGTCGAGGTCCAGTAGTTCCACTGGGTGGTGCCCGAGGGAATCACCTCACCGGTGGTCATGGTGCTCGCATCGATCGCTGAAGTGGCGTCCTCGAGATGACCGGGCGTGCTCGACGGCACGGGATCGTCGCCGTGGGAAGGCTCAGGTTCGCTCGCCACAGGAGTGACTGTTGCCCACATGCCCATGGATGGGCTGCGCATGTAGTTGACGTGTGTTTCGACCGCGATAACGTTGTCTCCGTTTGTCAGCTGGGAGGCCGGCACGAACACCTCGGAGGCGTTGTCGTTCGCCGCGGAGTAGCTCGGAGCAGCGTCAGCGCGGGTCGTGTAGCTGACGGCGTTCGAGCCCAGGCGAGTGCGGTCCACCTCGGTACCGTTGATGTAGACAATGGCGCCATCATCGGCCAGGTACCTTACGGTTATGCCCTTGAGCGCGGCCACGTCGGTGACTGTGAAGTGCGATCGGAAGTAGCTGGTCACGGGACGTGAACCCTGCGCGGTCAGCACGGTGGCGATGCGAGAGTCGCCGTATCCGATGGGTGCTGCGCCGCTCGCCCACTGAGAATCGTCGAACGAGGCCTGGGCCCAGTCCTCGGGAGCGGCGCTGTTCTCGGCTCGGTAGCTCCACGTGGCGCCGGCGTCCAGCAGGGACGACGGGGTGGAGGGGTCGACCTGACCGTCAGCCGAGGGAACGTAGACGGCGGTTGTGGCCGAGCGGTTACCTGCAGCGTCGACGGCGCGCACGAAGAAGCGATTCTCTCCGCCGCGAGGAACCTCAATGCTGGTTGAGTCCGTGGAGGCGATCGCACGGTCGTCACGCAGGATTTCGTAGGAGACGGCATCGGAAACACCATCCCACGCCAGGGTCACGGTCGAGGCAGTGGAATCGGAGGTGCGTACACGCGTGGGGGTGTCGGGGGCGACGTTGTCGCGGTTGTCGTAGCGAGCGAAGCCGCCGTTCCACTGGGTACGGGTAGCGTCGGTGAACGAAAGGGTGAAGTCTCCGCCGACCCAGAGGTTACCGTTGGTGTCCATCGTGAGCGCCCAGGCACCGGTCTTGCGCTTGGATGAGAGTTCGAAGGGAGTCCAGTGCAGGTTTTCGCCGGTGGTGGCGTCCCACGCGCCGACCCACTTGATCTCGTCGATGCGCGACCAGTTATCGTTGACTCCCCAGTCGTACTTGTCCTGGTAGGCGCCGTCCGAGCAGTGGCAAGAGCCGTAGATGACGCCCTTGGCGGAGATGGTTGAGGCTTGGAGGTCTCCGCCCATGCTCAGCATCAACGAACCGGAGGTGCGCTGGTTGGAACCGGTGTCGTAGCCGAAGAGTGAGTGCTCGGAGCCGCCGATAAAGACCCGGTTGCCCGCCGAGGAGATGGTCTGCTGGTACTTGCCTGCGCTCACGGTGGAGGGCTGGAAGTCGAAGCCTGTGTCCTGGGCGGCACCGGCCTGGGTGGAGAACTTAGCGGCGTACCAGGCGCGCTCAGAGCTGTGGGCGCGGGTAAAGTATCCGCCGGCGTAGAACGCGCCATTATCTTCGCTTACCGTGACGGCTTGGACGGAACCGTTGAGTTCCGGGTTCCAGGTGCGGTCGGGGCGGGCATTGAGGGAGACGCGTGCCGCGTTGCGTGCGTAGACGTTTGAGGTTCCACCTCCGCTGAGGTGAGTGAAGACGCCACCGATGTAGACGTTGCCGTCGTAGTAGTCCAGTGCGCGCACGCTGACCAGGCCGCCGCTGACGGCGTTCCTGATGCTCAGGTCCCATGAGGGGTCGATCTGGCCTGTCGTCGGGTTGAGAACAACCGTTCCGATGTGAGTTTCGCCGTTGACTCGGGTGAAGTCACCTGCAACGAGGAGGCGGCCATCGGGTAACGCGAGGAGAGCCTTCACCTGCGCGTTAAAGTCGAAGGTCTGTCCGGTCCAGTCGCCAGTGTTGACGTCGAAGGCTGCCAGGCCGCGTGAGAAGGTCTCCGCGCCGTTCTCGCCCTGCTTGACGCCGGTGAAGTTGCCGCCGACGAACATGGTCGAACCGACTTGGGCCAGGGCTTGAACCTGGATGTTGCCCTCGGCGTAGGAGCCGTTGATGTTACCTGTGACGCCCCACGAGGTCTTGGCCGCGTAGTTGGAGACGGCGCGAGTCACGGTGGAGCCAGCTTCACCCTCGTCTGGGATACGGGTGAAGGAGGGGGAGTCGGAGGACAGACGCGGACGCACATAGGCCTCGGCGTAGGGCATGATCGTCTGGCCGCTCTTATGGAAGAAGGACGTCGAGGATGTCATGTCGCCACCCCAGTTGGCGGCGCCGACCCCGTAGCCCCAGCCAATCATCCAGCCGGTGCGGGTGGAGGGGTAGACCTGGAGCCCGTTCCAGGACTGGTCGTAGCCGGGGGTGTTCCAGATGAGGGCAGAGACAGGGGAATGATTATCTATCGACAACGTGATCGGGTGAGCCATCTTGAAAGGCCATACGAAGTCCGTCATCTTAGTGAACTTGATGTCCAGCTTCTGATAGGAGCGTCCTGACGCGCTCCACGAGCGCAGGACGCGAACACCATCCGGCTGATCTTTCACGTTTTCGTTGTTCAAAAGCTCATTAACCGTCTTGTTGGAGTACTGGACGGTTTTGAAGGCGTCGGTGTTGCGATCACGCGTGGTCAGCTTGGCCGGATCACCGTTGCCGCCGCTCCAGGGTTCCCATCCCTCTCGGCCTCGACCGATCAGCACCCAGCCGCCACCATCTGTCGTCTGGTCACAAAAGAACTGCGCGGGAGCATTCATCGCGGGCGTCTGCAGCCAGTAGGTTCCATCTTTTGCATTGGAATCATGCTGTTTAATATCCCAGCACGACGCCGCGGCGGTCGCGGCGCTCAGGCCATCATGAACGATGGTCTGACCAGGCGTCGCGGGAGCTTGTTGACCGTCGTCAGCGTGCGTCATCGGAGCAAACGCGAGCGATGCACAGGCCACAATCGGTGCGGCTGCAAGTGTTATAAGGCGCGAAAGTACGGAAGCCATAACACGACCTTTCAACGGGGCAATAGCTTGTTGCATAAATAATTACACAACAAGTGCACTTGATCAACCGATTGGTCAATAGCGACTTTCACAGGAGCATCACGCGCCCCTTGCCTAACCCCGCTTCTTCCGAGCGAGGGACCCAAGTCCCGACAGGTGCAGCGCGTCGCAGAAAACCCAGCAAACACAAGCGAAAATACAGACGGATAAGGCAGAGCCAAGGACAGTCGCAACGAAGGAATCGCGCCCAAGAAGCCACGCTATACAACCACCCGGAATCACCGCGGAAACGCCCACAACGAGAATCGGCTTGACCACCTCGGACAATTTCGGTGTCACACCGATAAAGCGCGAGACCTGAACAGTCGCCATCGCAGCGTCAAGCACCATGCACACCGCCCACACGACGGCAGCCGCCACCATTCCTCCACGCGGAATAAAGATGAGGTTACCCACAACGTTGAGACTCAGCACCACGATCTTGTTGACCGCAGCCCAACCTGAGCGCCCGCTCATGATAAGCAGCGAGTGGATGTTGCCCGCCATGAACGTGACGATGGAACCGATACACAGCACCACGAGGACGTTGGCCCCCGGCGCGAAGCTCTCGCCCAGGATCCGCATGAGCGCGGGCGCAAAGATGGCCATCAGGGCGTAGATCGGAGCCGCAAAGAGGACCAGCCAAATCGACGCCGTGCTGTACAGGTCACGCAGGTCCTTCGTGCGCCCCTGATGCAGGAGCTTGGAGAACTGGGGAGACACGACGACGCGCAGGGCCGTGTCCACGACCATGCCGGCCTGAATGAAACGAATCGCGCCACCATAGATGCCCGACGCCGCGTCGCCAGCGAGCAAGCCGACCAGGAGGACATCAAGCCACTGCAGTGCCTGCTCCAACCCCGCCGTCAGGGTACGCGGCAGCGCGAAGGCGATGACCTGGCGGCGACGCTCGGCCCCGGGCCAGCGCCCGACCGAATCCGCGACCGAGGGCATGTGACGCAGCAACAGCCACCACGAGGCGACCAGAACGATGACGAAAGGAAGCGCCCACGCGACCGACACGAAGGCCAGCGACCCGGTCAGAGCGGCCGCGAGGGCGACGAGCAGAGGACGCAGGCCCGGCAGGAGCAGGTTTTGGACGAGAACGTACTCGCGCATGTTGCCCAGAGCCCGCAGGGCGGCTGACGCAACCAACGTCAAGGCACCGATCGGCACGAACCAGAGGACGGCGCGGGTAGCCCCCGCGACCTCCTCATTCCAGATCAACGGGGCCACGGCCTCGAGAACGAGCACGCAGACGGTGGACACTCCCACGGTCATCGTCGCCATAAACGACAGGGTCGCGCGGATCTCCTCGGGCGCATCCAGGGACAGGCGGGGCATCAGGTAGATCGCCGTCGAGTCGAGGCCGACCTTCGCCAACGCCATGACGATAGCGAAGACGCCCGTCGCCTGAGTGACCACGCCCGCGCCCTGCGCCCCCAGCATCCGAGACAGGATGATCGTGAACGCGAAGCCCAGAATCGCCGACACCGCCGCGCCGACGAAGCCGACGATGCCCCCGCGCGCGAGGGAACGCCTGGCTTGATTTGTCTCACTCATCAGTAACCTTCCCGCTACCGCGCGGTAGCCTTTCCCTATAACCGATCGATGGGATACACATGGACTTCAAACTCGATTCGCTCTCGCCCGCCCGCAAGAAAATTCTCCTGGCGGCCGCGATTCTCCTGATCATCGCCCTCGTCATCGTGGGCATCGTCCGCCTGACAGGTTCCTCCACCTCACAGACCTCAGCGGCCTCCGGAGTACAAAGCAACGCAGACGACCAATCCGCAGCTCCCCAATCCATCGCCAAGACCATCACCCCGCAGTCTGCGGGTCCCGCGAACACCACCGGATCGATGGACACCGACGAGCAGGCCGGCGCACAGGCCTCGTACGTGGTGACCACCCTGTGGGGCGCATACGCCGACCCCGAACAGGCCCAGGCCACCGACCTGTCCTCCGTCCTAACCGAATCCGCACTCGAAGAATTCGACGCGAAAGCCCTCGAATGGACCAGGGAAGGAACGCACGCCGAAGGAACACCCACCCTGGATAACCCGCAGATCATCTCCGATGACGGCGCCGGAAACATCACCGTGTCGGCCTGCGTGGACTCCTCATCCGTTCGCATCCTCAACGACGCCGGGACCGCGCTGACGGACGATACCAGCATGACCCGCGCCCTCACTTACTTTCAGTTTGTGAAGGACGGCGAGAACTGGAAGCTCGCCGATCTATCGTTCCCCGACGACCCGACCTGTTGAGTCGGTCCAACATCTGAGTGGAGAAAGCCCCGTCGTTCGCGGCGGGGCTTCCCCATTCGCCCATGCGAACCGGACGCGCGGCACGCACCGTGCCAGCAACACTGCCCGGAGTTGGCCGACCAACGTGAGAGGCAGCCACACGCAGCGGATCGCCCTCCTCCTCCAGGTGACGCGACAACAAGGCAACGGCAACGACAGAAAGCATCAAACCCGTATTCATACCGTAGTAAAACTGCTCCACCAAGGTCGCCAAAATAATGCCGCCCAAGATCGAGCCATACACGTCCTTCGCCCGCCAGATACGCGTCAACATGCGGCAAAAGAAAGCAAGGAACAGGAAAGTACCAACAAGGCCATAGGAGAAGAGCACCGTCCAGAACTGGCCCTGGGTGCCCAGCGACGGCAGCCACGGAGAGGTCGAAGGACGCGGCGCCCCAAAGCCTAAGAACGGAGACTGCGCCAACTCGTTGATCGTCTCCAGGTAATTCGAAGCACGATCCTCCGTAGAGGAGGACGCGGCGACACGATCGAGGAGCGACTGGGAGGCGGGCGTCGCCAGCCACGCTCCCACGCCAACGACCACTGCTGCGAGGATCCCCACAACCGTGCGCCAGGCGCCAGCGCGCAGGCGCTGAAAACCAACCCATACAACGATCACAATCAGACCGATGTACATACCGCGGTTCAGGGTGGCAGCCGCAGGGATGACCGACAGGGCACACACCGCAGCGACGAGGAAACGCCACTTCGAACGCTCGCGCCACAGCACGTACGCGAACACCAACGCAAGCGGGAAAATCAACGAAAAAACATTGCCGTAGGTGTTGGAATAGATGAAGGGCGCGGAGGGACGCGGGTCGGACAAAATCCACGACGACGGATTCCACTGGGTGGTCGCGCGCTTCGTGAACTCTTTAACGAAGTCGTTGGAATGCAGGGCGCGTGGGATCACGTAATACATGAGCGTCTTGAAACGCAGCTGCGGGGCCGCCATCGCGATGAAGCCGCCGATCGTGGTGGAAGTCAGGAAGGCCCACATAGTGCCCACGATTGTGCGCACACTCAGAGACTGACGCGCGTTGAACGCATAGACGGCGAAAATGCCGGGGGAGAGTTCAAGCGCGAAACGGTACAACGCTCCGATGACGCGTCCGCCCGAGTCGAGCATCGACATGGAGGCCAGCACCCACGCCAAGAAGAACGTCCAGATGATCGTACCAGGCGGGAAACGCACACCGTGTCGACCGATCATGAGCACAAGCATGATGATCGCGAACAGCGGCCACATCAAATCGCCGGAGCCGAGGACCCACCACAGCAGGTAGGCCGAATAGGCCACAACGAAGGGCCACGCCGGCAGGTCCTGTGCGTCCTCCCGCAGCGGCCCGATGCGGGCGGGGGCTGGCTTGCCCCAAATTCCTCGGCGTGGACTCACGCGTCCGGACTCCCTTCCGGCGCACGACGTTCCTCGGTGGATGCCTGGGCACCGGTGCCGCTCGCCTGCACGCTCTCCTCGCCTCCCCGGGCCTCGCGGCGCGGTGGGACGAGCTTGTTGTGCCTGCGCGAGGACAGGTACAGGAAGGGGCCTTCGAGGAAACCCTTGATTTCGGACGTAGTCAGTGAGCCTGGCACATCGTCGTCCCTGCCAGCCACCCGAGCGCCGCCGGGCCTAATGCGCTGAGGACGCCCGGCACGCGCGCCATGAGAGTCCCCACGACGGAGGGTCGCGCGATGATTGCCTTTGTCAGCAGGGCAGCCATACCGGATCCGTTGCCCCGAATCTGCTTATCCAGGCCGACCTCGTCGACGCGATGGCGGTGATGTACGAGAGCGTCGGGCGTGTGGACGATAACGTCACCCGTGGCCAGGATGCGCGCGAACATGTCAAGGTCCTCCCCTCCCCTGGTGCTTGTACCGGCACCGAGCGCCGGATCGAAAGGACCGACCTCCATGAGGACGTCGCGGCGCATGGCCATACACACGCCGGCCCCGACACGCGCAGTCGTAATCGGATAGAGCGGCCCACCTTCACCCGGCTCACCCAGGGCCTCCAACCCGGCGGGAATCTCACCCGCCGCCCAAACGCGTGGCTTCATATCCTTGGGGAAACCGCCGCGCGACTCAAACCAACGTTGGGGCTTGAAACGTTCTTCCAGCGGCAGCGCGATTCCTGTCGTTGCAGCCACGTAGGGGGGATGCAGTGAAAGGGTCGATCATGGCGGTGAGCCAGTGCGGATCGACGATCGCGTCGTCATCCGTAAAAACGATGACCTCTCCGCGCGCGGCGAGCACGCCACGGTTGCGGGCACGCGACAGGCCAGGGCGCGAAGCGGAGACGATACTCATGCGAGTGTCGGTGATGCCGGCGAGTTTCTCGCGAGTCTGGCCGGTGCTGGGCGCGTTGTCCACGACGACGAGCGAGAAACGCTGGTGGTCCTGAGCCAAGACGGCGCGCACCGCCGCCTCGAGCATGTCGCACGAGCCGACAGTACACATGATGACGGTGGCGTCAATATCGGCGCCCGCACCTTCTTCCCAACCGCGGGCCGACGCCACCGGCACCGCTGCAACGGCAGGTTCAGACTCAGGGTGTGCCGTGCCCGCAATCTCAATGAAATCGGAGTTGCGCCCGTTATCACGCACAAGGACCAGTGCGCGGGAGGCCTGGGGTTCGCCCGAAATCAGCTGAGTGAGGCGGGCGGTACGGTCAACGTGCCAAATCGACGCAGCCTTGTCGTCGAGCGTGGTGATGTCCTCGGCGCTCACTTTAGTCCCTTCGCGTTGGTTGAATCCTTCTTCGACGAGCCTTTCTTGTCAGCCGTATTCTCGATGGCCTTGTCGGACACGCGATCGTAGCGGGCCGACGCTCCATCAGCCTCATCGCCAGAAGCAGCGTGAGCCTCGACTGCCTCCACAACAGGGCCGGAATCCGTGAAGGACCCGGCGGACGCCTGACCGCTCAGATACAGCATGCCGTTCACTTCGCGGTTGATGATCGCAAGCTCATCAAGCAGGGCGTGAAGATTCGCCAGATCATGTCCCTTACGCACAGCGATCAGCACATGACGCGACGGGCGAACCTCGTCGAGAAGAGACGCAAGCGGCTGGTAGATGTCAATAAGGCGCGGGGTGGGCACGCGCGTCTCGGCCAGAGAACGCGACAAAACACGGTGAAGCTCACGCGCCTCCGGGTCGGAAGCATCCACGATCAGGTCAACCCAGTGGTCGCGGTCGATCGCCATCGCCAGCATTCGGGTGGGGGCAAGCCACGGCTCGGGTGCGCCTTCCTCCGCACTCCACACTGGCAGGGCAGTCAGGTCGGCCAGCTGCGTCGGGGACGCAAGAGAGCGAGCACGCGTCTCACGCACGAGAACCAGCACCAAACCGGCGAAGACACCAACAACAGTGAAAATCAGCACCAGGCGCGCCTTAGAAGGCTCAACCGTGTCAGTTGACGCGCCAGCAGCCGTAACGACGAGGCCGGCGCTGGCGTGATAGGGACTCAGCTGGGCGGACTGATCCTTCAGCTTGTTGATCTGTGTCGTGAGCGCGTCCGCACGCGGATTCTTGACGGTCTTACCGTCCTCGTCCTCCTCGGTGCCCAGGGATGCAAGCTCGGCTTCCAGGGCGGAAACCTGGCCGTCAATATCCGCTGCCATCTCGTCTGCGCGCTGCTCCACAAGTGCCGTGCGCTCCTGCAGGTAGAACTCGGCGATCGCGTCGGCCGCCGTCACGGCCTCGTCTCGCGTGGGCGCCGAGTACTCAATTTTCACGATAGTGCCATTCGTATCGCCCGACACCTCCATGTTGGCGCGCAAATCGGCGGCAGTGATCCCACCACCGATTTTTTCAGCAGCGGCATCCAGGACGGCCGCGGACTTCGCGATGCCCTGTTCGGTCACCATATCCGTCGTGTTCGACAGCGAGGCGCGCACAGCGGGAGCGGGCGTGGGCGACGGCGAAGTGACGGTCATCGACACCGTCGCCGAATGAGTGGAGGGAACACCGAACGCCGCAACGACACCGACAACCAAGCCAGCCACGGTCCCCGCAGCGATCGACCTCCAGCGGCGAGACAGCGCGTGACGCAGGATCTGCTGGCCGCCCGTGGGCGGAGGGGTAAGGATCATGACTGTTCTCCTTGCAGGGTTCGGCGCACCCACGCGGCGCGCGCATTCAGCCGACGTTCAAGGACGCGGCGCGACGATGGGGGTCGAGAGGCGATCCCCCGGGTATAAACCTCAACGAAGCGGTCGAGCTCGCGCTCGGCCTCCTCACGAGGAAGTGACACGAGTGAGACCAGGCGCACCAGCTCCTGGCCAGTCAGGTGGTTCGAAAGCTCAGCGAAAGCGCGGGCCTGCTCGGGATTCTTCCACGAATCCGAACGCCATGCCTTGCTTCCCGTGACCTGGCCGGGATGAATCCGGTACAGCAGACCCCATGGGGCCAGGCGGCGAATACGACCACCAGCCGAGGCAACACGCATCCACAGGTCGTAGTCTTCGGCGGGAACGCTCCTGTACCCGCCCACGCGATCGATGATCTCGCGCGTAGCCAGCATGGTCGGATGACAAACCGGGTTGGTGAGCAGCAGATGCCAACCCATGTCCTCGGGCCCAATTTCGTAGGGCATTCGGGGCACCGGGCGTGAGCCACGCAGCTCAATCATTTGCGTGAACGCCATGTCGTCGCCTCGCTCAATCGCGACCATCGTGCGCTTGAAACGGCCCCGAAGGGACACGTCATCAGCATCCATACGCCCCACGAGGCGCGAGTCGGTACGCTCCATCAGCTGGGTCAGGACACGCGAAACACCGCCCTCACCCGGGGTGATGTCCTCAATGCGCAGGCGAGGATCGACGCTCCCGCCCCGCGACGCGCCGCGAATGGCCTCGCCGACCGTCGAATCAGAGGAAGAATCATTACCGACGACCAGCTCGGAGTCGCGTGGCATGGCCGCAAGAGTCGAGGCCACAGCTCGCGCAATCGTCCCCGCGGCATTGCGCGCGGGTAAGATGACGGACAGCTCAGGCACGGGACTCCCCCTGCTCCGCAGCAGCGTCGAGGGCGCGCAGGTCGCGGTAGCGCCGACGCAGCGACATCGACGAGTGTGCCACGGCAACCGCAGCCAGGAACGTGTAGAACACCATGAAAGGTGCACCCAAGCCCCACAGCACAAAGGACCAGCACAGCACACCCGGGTCAGTGGGCAACAGAACAAAAGATCGCAGGTTACCGCCTCGCGTCTGTTTGCGTCCCGCAGCACGCACAAACTGCTCGGCCAGGATCTGGCTCATAAACTGGCCCGACGTCACCCAACCGTAAACGAGAGCGACAACGGCAAGCCACCAGGACTCCGGGCGATAAACCATGACGGCGGCCGCCGTGCAGAAGTGGATCGCTGGCGAACGGAACGCATCCGCCACGTGGTCCACCCACTCCCCCGTCTTCGACGACGCGCCGGTCACGCGCGAGACCTGACCATCAGCTGAGTCAAACATGAAACCAACCGCCAGCGCGCTGCCCACGATGAGTCCCGTCCACCACACAGGTTCGAGCGCGAGGAGAACGATGAGACCAAGCGTCGAGAAGCACACGGAAATGAAACTGACGAAGTTCGGCGTCCAACCAAAAGCCGCGCAGGCGGCAGCCACAACGCGCGCAGCACCACGATTCACCCAACGCATATAGGCGGGAACGCCCGCCCCCGGCTTCTGAGCCGCGGCAAGGGCACGACGGTACGTCGTAAAACGGGTCCCCCACGACGAGCCAGGTTCAAGCACCACAGGAAGACTCACTGGCCGTCCCCTTCCGCCAAATGATCCGACTTACGCGCCGAGTCCTCGTCCGCGAAGTCTTCGGGCGCGATGAAGCGACGCAGCTTCGTCGACGAGGTCGACGGCGTGTAGGGCAGGTAGACGACGCGCGCTCCGACCTCCGCCATCTCCGCTTCAAGCTGAGCCCCCTTCGGGGTGCCCTTCCAGTCATCCCCCTTAAAGAGCACGTCGAAAGGCTGGAGTCGCCACGCCAGACGCTTATCCTGATCCAGGTCCACAACCACCGCGTCCACGAAACGCAACGACGACACAAGATCGCAGCGTTCCTTGAGCGGGATGACCGGAGCGCGCCCCTTCATGCGGATAAGAGCCTCATCGGAGGTCACGCCGACGACCAGACGATCGCAGCGCTCGCGGGCGGCGCGCAGGATGTTGAGGTGGCCCTGATGGAACATGTCAAAACCACCGGGCACATAGCCGGTGACAGGTGCGTGTTGCTGAGTCTTTTCATCCACGTATCAAGTGTGCCATTTATCAGACGGTCAATGCGACGCTTACCGGCTAAATGACCGAAAGATCACGTCTCAGCGTTGCTTGCCAAGTGACAAACTCATTCGCGGAAACGCGCAATGACAGGCAAATATGACCACGTGGCCGCATGTCTTCTTGTTACAGCTCCCATCATGACGCGAGCCGCACACAGCCAACCCCACTCTCCAGCCAACGACCTCCCCCACCAACGAAGACACGCCCGCCGACGCAAGACAGCCACTGCCTCGTCGATGAGCCGACACACGTCGCCTCAGCGCACACCACCCGCGAGCAGCCCACGCGGGGCCTCAGCGAGAGAAGACGACCGTGCGAGCGCCATTCATCAAAACGCGGTGCTCCACGTGGAAGCGGACGGCCTGCGCGAGCACGCGGCGCTCCACGTCCTGGCCGAGGGCCACCATGTCCGGCGTGGAGTCAGCGTGCGAAACGCGGGTAACGTCCTGCTCGATGATCGGCCCCTCGTCCAGGTCAGCGGTCACATAGTGGGCGGTCGCACCGATCAGCTTCACACCACGCTCGTGAGCCTGCGCGTAGGGGCGCGCACCCTTGAAGGAGGGCAGGAACGAGTGATGGATGTTGATGACACGCCCCTGCATGACGCGGCAGACCTCATCGGAGAGGATCTGCATGTAGCGTGCCAGGACGACAAGCTCAACGTTCTCCGACGCAATGAGGTCCAAGAGCTGACGCTCCGCCTGCGCCTTCGTGTCCTTCGTGACGGGGACATTCAGGAAGGGGACGCCGTAGAACTGGGCGACGGGCGCCAGGTCCGGATGATTACCAACGACCGCGATCACGTCAATGGGCAGGCCCTGCGTCTGGGCGCGGTACAGGAGGTCGGTCAGGCAGTGCCCCTCACGCGACACCATGATGACGGTGCGCAGCTTGCGGCCCAGGTCGTCAACGCAGTAGGTGGCGTTAAACTCGTCGGCAACGTTGGCAAGCCCTTCATCGATAGGCTCGCGCCCCTTCGGGGAGTCCACCTCGACACGCATGAAGAAGGTGCCCGTGTCGGGGTCACCGAACTGCTGGGACTGGATGACATTGCCGCCGACCTCGCCGATCACACCGGTCACGGCATGCACGATCCCGGGGCGGTCCGGGCAGGACAAGGTCACAACAAGCTGCGCGTTTTCAGTCATAGGGGCCAGTCTAGCCACGTTCATACCCTTCAACGAGGCAGGGGCGCCGTTTGCGGGAGACGCCACGGGCGGAGGACGACCGGATGGCCAACGGAGTTTAGGGCACTGGCCTCGTTGATCACTGCGGGACAGCCTCCACGCAGCTACTGGTCCGCGGCTCTGCTCTTCGCGCATTCGCCCGCATTCACCGGGCCTACAGGCGTCACACCGGTTCGGTTCGGCAAGCCAACCACCAAAGACGCGGCGTGCAACACTCACTCACGCCCCGCTTCTCAACTTCACTCCACACGGGTCCAGTTGTCGAACAACGCTGAACCTCTGCCTTAATTCGCTGGATTTTCCAACGCGGACAAGGTGCTACGATGCGAGGCAGTAAACCCAAGAACACAGGAGCCACCATGGTCCGCGCCATCGATGAGTACAGGGGCGCCCCCGAATCAGGTAACAAAGCCGCCACGGACAAAACCCCCAACGACGCACGCCTGACAACCATGCCGCAATGCCTCATGCACTGGTGGACCCCCATCCTCATCGCCGGATTCCTTTTCGTCGGCACGACCTTGTGTGCTTTCTGGTGGGAATGGCACTTTCATTGGCCGTCCGTTCAAGCGATGCAGCTGTGCGCCACCGCCGCCGGCGTTGGCTTCGGCCTGGCCGCCTGGCAGCAGCGCAGTCACGACAACGCCGCCCAGGCCCAACAGGCACACGCGACAGAGGAACGAGAAGAGTACTGGAAGCGTAGGGAGCACGCCTATCAGCTCCTCGAGTCGGACAACCCTGGACAACGGCTGGGCGCGATCACACTATTGGCAGAACTAGCGGACAGAGCAGAGCACAATCAGCACATACCCACAGGTGAAAAGCACCAACTGCAGGACCACATCATCAGCATTCTATGCACCCAGGCACGCCGCGAAGGACTGAACGGACCATCACAGACGAGCAGGCGGGAGCACGCCGACCTTCAACGAGCAATCATTCAGACGATCCTCGAACGGATTCAGAATCCACGGGAGGTCAGTCCCGACGATCCCGAACCGGAGCGCGCCGACTGGTCCAACAAAAGAATTAACCTGAAGGACATCACCTTCCTCAGCGAGATCAGAATCAGTGACCTCTCCACGAATGCAACCTTAGACTTAGACGGGTCTACCTTTGATGAGTCATTTACAATTCACAATTCGACAATCAACAGAATACATTGGAGAAAGGCAACTTTTAAGAAAATCCTTGTTGAAGGCGGCGACGACAATAAGACGATCATTGGGACCTCGCGGCTACCCGAGACGATAAGCGACGGGACATTTAAGAACGTCATGTTCACCTCTGCGGACTGTTTTTTCAGTATTCACTACGCACCTCCAGGCGCAGAGGACACAGTCATCCGATTCCACCACTGCAGGCTCCAATCTGGGGCGTTTACACCTGCGGATGAGAACACTCACGAGGCCATTAGCCTCGACATCCGCTACCTTCTCCCCGACGAGAACGACGCATCGTCCGCGAATACCAGTCGCCCGGCGGGCGCATCCGCGATCACAGTCTCACACTGCCAGATCAGTTCACTTAACGTGAGCCTCAAACCGTCGAAATCCGAGATCACCATCGAAGAAAACATCATCGAGGGTACAACGTCGATCCAGTACAGCAACCCTAGAAATGAGCCGCACACCGCCTGGAATGAGGTGTGCATATCGGTCGTCCGCAATGAAGTTCGCGCGCGCCCCTACGAGGAGGTAGTCAGCATTAGAAGCGATGGAAAAATCCACCAAAAGGCGCGCGCCAATTTCCACAACAACACGCTGACCGGCGCAGATCATGACGACGAGCACCACTGGTTGACGAACGACAACATCAGCGAAATTAAACAACGATAAACACTAACGCAAAGAGCCGAACGCGCCTCACCGCGAGCAAGTCCCCATGCAACGACTGAAAACATCGTTTCGCGTGCGAGGGGAGCGCCATCACCAGCCACCAACCCTACCTCGACGCCATCGCCTACGAACTGAACAACTGCCCCAGAGCCCCCTCGGCTACCGCACCCCAACAGAAGCATTCAACGAACTCATTGCTACCACCCATTGACACCGCCAACATTTCTCCTTTTATAAGTTCGAGGAAATGCCACCGAGCGCTTCAACTTCATATCCACTTGGTAGTTTATATCTCTTTGTCACTGAGTCCACCATAAGGAGGGCCGCCATTTTTCAATTCCTTGCATATTAAATATCCAATACCTCGTAGGGTTTTGCTGAAAGCACGGATTTACATTGCTCAGCCAAGTACGCATCCACCAACTCCAGCTGTGCAATATCTGAATATACCTCTAGCGTTTTGTCACCTATTAACCAGAACTCTCGCGACCATGTCTCAGGATGATCCCAGATTCGGTAGCTCCCTTTAACCTCATCAGGTAAAAGCCTGCGGATTTTTTTGTTGCAACAGCGAGCTGTCCTTTTTGCTGTTTCGTAAATTGTATTAATTTGGACACCACCATCCACAGGGCGTTCAACACGGACTATCTCTCGGCCGTAAAACATCACCTTCCTCCGCGAACCGTTTTCATAGAGCGCTAGTTCTATTCTTCCGTAACCTTTTTCAGTGTTATGTCGGTTGGTCAAATAGTCCCGAAGCGCTTGGACGACAGCCGCTGAAACACTTTCCGCATGCTGCGCAGCTCGTTCAAATAGTTCCATATCCGCTTCTGAGACGTAAATATTCTTCGTAGGCATGTTTATAACCATAAACATACTTTCTCCGTTTGTCAACCCTACAGAAATGGGGCTCTTCCGAGTTGAGTGTGGGTGACCGGGTGTTGGTCGGGGGTTGCGGGTAGAGGTCGAGGTCCTTGATGATGAGCGGACTTCAACCCCCGCGATCTTCAAAGGACCTCGACAATGTCTCACCCTACCTGCTGCTGCTCCGTGTCGCTTGATCGTTGTGATCGGTGTGATCTGCTCGTCGGTTTGGAGGGCTTCCATCTGATGAACGTGACTCGCACCCCAGGGGCCCTGGTGCTCGATGTTGAGTCGTGCAACCAGCTGGCGGGCTGCCCTGGTTGTGGGGTGATTGCTCAAGGCCACGGGCGCATGGTCATGGAGGTGATCGACGCGCCCTGGGCCGGGGTCCCGGCGCGTATCCGGTGGCATAAACGACGCTGGATATGCCGCGAACACGCCTGCCAGACGGTGACATTCCTGGAACACGACGAGCGGGTGTGCGCACCCCGGGCGCGTCTGGGCGCCCGGGCGATCCGCTGGGCGATCCGACAGTTGCGTTTCGAGGGGGAGCCACCATCGCTGGCCTGGCTCGACAACTGGCAACCACATGGAACACCGTGTGGTCCCACATCAAGCCGTGCCTGCAAGCCGCATCTGATGACCCCGCCCGGTTCGCAGGCGTGCAGGTATTGGGGGTTGATGAGCACGTATGGCATCACCAGGACCGACGCCGACGAGGGCCCCGTGAGCTCACCGGCATCGTAGACCTGACGCGAGGGGGAGGATCACCCCACGGCCCGCTTGTTGGACCTGGTCCCAGGCAGGTCTGGCACCGCGCATGAGAACTGGCTAGAAGAGCGCGGCGAAGACTTCCGTGCGGGGGTGCGAATCGCGACGCTGGATCCCTTCCAGGGATACAAGAACGCCATCGACGATCAACTCCAAGACGCCACCAGCGTCCTCGACGCCTTCCATATCGTCAAGCTCGCTGGCGACGCTCTCGATGAGGTGCGTCGCCGCGTCCAGCAAGACACGACCGGTCACCGCGGGCGCAAAGGTGACCCCCTCTATCAGATCCGCAATCTTTTGCGCGCCTCGCGTGATCGGCTCACGAAGCGTCAAAAGGAACGCCTCCGTGAGGCCTTCACGGCAGATGAGGCGCATATCAGTGTCGAAGTCGCCTACCTTCACCGGGCAAGTCCGAGACGTCTTCCATCAAGACACACCCGCCCAAGGCCAACGCCTGGCCGCTCGTCTCATCGAGAGCCTACCAGCCTGTTCCATCCCCGAGATCGCTCGCCTGGGCCGGACCCTACGCAAGTGGAAGGACGCACTCGACGCCTACTTCGATACCGACGGAGCAAGCAACGGCCCAACAGAAGCCATCAACGGAATCATCGAACTAGGCAGACGCGCCGCCAGAGGCTACCGCAACCCCACCAACGACCAACTCCGAATGCTCCTCATCGCAGAGGCCTAGACGCCTCCACCCACACTCAACTCTGAAGAGCCGGCAATTTAGGAAACAAACATAACATCAACACAATATTCAACCTGGAGTTCGACACAATTAATGACACTTTGAGAGAGCATCCCATTTCACCCTGAAGCAACAGGCGAATAGCGCATATATGCAATATATATGACTGCGGTCTAGAATAGTTATTCTAGTCAAAATACCTCGATATAAAAACTTCAGACAGTAGAACACGATTCCCCTCTCAAACATGAGCGCGAAGATACAGCACGTCGGCGCGACAGAATACATAGCCAACGTCGGCCGGATAGAGACCTCGGGCGTGGTCAATAACGCACTACCGACCCTCCTATAATTGCGACATGCAGATTCAAATTGCTTCTCCTGACGACTTCGAGTTTATCGAGGGGGTGTATGAGCATGCCCGCGCGTTCATGCAGGCGAATGGGAATGCGACTCAGTGGCCCGGCGGATACCCGGGCCGGATTGACGCTGAGGAAGACATCGCATGCGAACACTGCTTCCTTGTGTCCGACGACGAGGGGCCCCCTCGCCGTCTTCTCTTTCGCTCCCGGGCCAGACGAGACCTACGCGTCGATCGATGGCGCTTGGCATTCCGACGCCGACTACCACGTGATTCACCGCGTGGCCGCGGTACGCGGACACGGCGTCGCTCGGGCAATTTTCAGCTTTGCAGCGGAGCATGCGGACTATCTGCGTTGCGACACCCACGAGGACAACACGCCGATGCGGCGCGCGCTCGAGTCATTCGGATTCCGCGAGTGCGGCACGATCACGGTAGCCAACGGCAGGCAGCGCGTCGCCTACGACCGACCCAATGAGCCACTAGCCGGCAGCACCCCGGCTAGCTCCACAACACGCTAGGCGCTCACCCTTACGCACTTACCCAACAAGCTCGCACGTAATTCCCCGACACGACAAATTTACGAGACCCCAGAAAGCGCGGAATTTCAACGTTCTGATTTCAAATATTGAAGCAGTCTCAATCGAATTACGTGCGAAATTTTCAAGACTGCAGCCGATGGGAAGCGTTGCACCCGATCAGAGCGGGTGCAATGCCCACTGATGGGGCGCACGACCCGATCGCAACAAGCGACAGCGCGGATACACGTCAGGGGCAGCTCCGCCCCCACCAACAGGTCCGATACTACGCACCATGCCACCGGCCATAGGCCGGTTACAGCGCTCCTCACCGAAGCGCGGTGAGCACCAGACCTCAATGGCGCTTGTTTCTCAGTGGCGTTACACCCCTGAGCGGGGTATTACACCAGTTCGGAGGTGGTGTAATGCTCCCCAACTAGTGCAGCGCCTTCGTCGTTGCCCCATTCAGACCCGCGCTTCATTCGACAGGACGAGCATCCACGCCCCAGGGCGCACTCTTGAGTCGTAGGCCAGCCTGCCCCACCCATGCGCCACGTCAGATGCCCACGCCCACACACGTTAGTTTCACGGATGTTTCACAAGCCCCCACTATCGGCGACACACGTTTCACGCGCACAGACCAGACGCCCACACAGCTATCCTGCGCCGCATGCGTCATTGCCGAGGCTCCCCCCACGCCAGGAACACGCCACCTCCGCGCACAACAGCCAACGGAAAGCGCCAGAGCACGGCCACGCCACAGCGCACCACACCCGCATACACGCGGGCGCGCGCCCGGCCACAGCCGGGCGCGCGCCCAATCCCACCAACCGCCACGGGGGCGGTCGCCTCACTTGATGAAGCCGAGCGCCTTGACGGCGTCGTACTCTTCCTGCAGGGCCTTGATGTTATGGTCGATTCCGGCGCGGGTCGCATCGGAAATCTCGAGGCCGTCGACGACCTGCCATTCGCCACCGTCGGAGGTGACCGGGAAGCCGAAGTTCAGGCCGGCGGGGACACCGTAGTGGGTGCCGTCGGACATGACACCGGCGGTGACCCACTCACCCTCGGGGGTGCCGTGGATCCAGGAGTACATGTGGTCGATCGCGGCGTTCGCGGCAGAGGCGGCAGAGGAAGCGCCGCGCGCCTCGATGATGGCGGCGCCACGCTTGGCGACGGTGGGACGGTAGTAGTTGGAGAGCCACTCTTCGTCCACGAGCTCAGCCGCGGGCTTGCCGGCGACCTTCGCGAAGGAAACGTCCGGGTACTGGTCAGCCGAGTGGTTACCCCACACGACGACGTCCTTAATGTCAGCGTTCGCGGCACCGGTCTTGTGAGCCAGCTGCGCGATCGCACGGTTGTGGTCGAGGCGCATCATCGCGGTGAAGCGCGACGCGGGGACGTCAGGCGCATGGTTCTGGGCGATGGTGGCGTTAGTGTTCGCGGGGTTGCCCACGACGAGGACGCGCACGTCGTCGGCGGCGCCGTCGTTGATGGCCTTGCCCTGGGGGCCGAAGATGCCGGCGTTGGCCTCGAGCAGGTCGGCGCGCTCCATGCCCTTACGGCGCGGCATGGCGCCCACCAGGTAGGCGACGTTGGTGCCCTGGAACGCACGGTTCACGTCGTCGAAAATCTCGACGCCGGCCAGGGTCGGGAACGCACAGTCGTCGAGTTCCATGGCGGTGCCCTCGGCGGCCTTGACGGCCTGGGGGATCTCGAGCAGGTTCAGCTTGACAGGCACGTCCGGGCCGAACAGCTGGCCGGAAGCAATGCGGAACAGGAGGGCGTAGCCGATGTTGCCGGCTGCGCCAGTGACGGTGACGATACGAGGTTCTGCCATGAGTGGCGCTCCTTTACAGTCCTTTGGGCGTGTGCCCGTGCAGTCGCGGGGATCCCCGCGCTCTGCATCCTAGGATACGTTGTCCGTCACAGTGCGACCCGGGCATCCAGTCCCAACAGCACCCACCACTCGCGTGATCTAGGACATACGAGGTCGTGGTCGGGGCTGTCCTTCGGGGAACCCAGGTCGTAGAGTGATTGCATGTCACACACGCATTCCTCGCTCCCGCCCGACAGCGTCGCAAAGGGGCAACCAGCCCCTGCCTCGTCCCATATTGACGAGGCCGTGGCGCACTCCCGCGATCACGCGCGCTTCCCGGATGGCGGGCAGGGCGGCCACTCGCACGATCATTCTCATGCGTCGGCGTCAACAAAACGACTGGCCTGGGCGCTCGCGGTCACGGGGGCGGTCGTCGTCGCCGAGCTGATCGGCGCCTTCTGGTCGGGATCCCTGTCGCTGGCGGCGGACGCTGGCCACATGGTCGTGGACGCATCCGGCCTGGTCATTGCGCTGGTCGCTGCCCACCTGACGCGACGCCCGCGCGACGACAAACGCACGTGGGGGTGGGCGCGCTCCGAGGTCTTGGCCGCCGCCCTGCAGGCCGGCATGCTCCTCATTATCAGCGTGATGGTCGCGTGGGAGGGGGCGTGGCGCCTCGCCTCCCCGCCTGAGGTCGAGGCTGGCCCTATGCTCCTTGTCGGCGTTCTCGGCCTCGTTGCGAACGCCGTCTCCCTGCTGATTCTGGCGGGCGGGCGCGACGCGAACCTCAACATGCGCGCCGCTTTCCTGGAGGTCGCCAACGACGCACTCGGTTCCGTCGCGGTGATCGTCGCGGCCGGCGCTGAGTGGGCGTTCGGGTGGGGCCGCGCTGACGCCGTCGCATCCCTCTTGATCGCTATCCTCATGGCGCCGCGCGCTCTCACGCTCCTGCGCCGCTCTGTCGCAATCCTCATGGAGCAAGCGCCCGCCAGCGTGGACGTCGGTGAGCTGCGCACGCACATGATGGACGTCGACGGCGTGCTGGGCGTGCACGACCTGCACGTGGTAGCCGTCTCCTCCCACCTCGTGACCGTCACCGCGCACGTGACCGTCACGCACGAGGCCGACGGCCCCCACCGCGACCGCATCGTCCACGAGCTCGGCGAATGCGCGTGCCACCACTTCCCCATCGCGCACTCTACCTTCCAGCTCGAGTGCCCCGAGCACGCGAGCCACGAACACTTGGCACACTAAGGCATCGTCAGCGCATAACACGCGAACACCCATACTCCAAGCACCCCTACCTGGCATCTGGGGACTATCGGTCACGAACGTGGTGCTTAAGTTCCGGGTTTAGGTTGGGATTGCGGGCGAAAGTCGCTGTTATTTAGGTTCGGGCGGTTAATCGCGCAGCTTCCTTGACTTTCTGGGGTGATCGTGTAGTGGGTGAGAACACGATCGAATCGTGCTCGGCGTTGCCCGGTGTGCGCTGTGCCGATGAAGAAGAATGGACACACCGCGGCGGGCGCTCAACGGTGGAAATGCACCTCGTGCGCCCTGTCAACCACATGTCCATCAGGGCGTGCGCGCCGACACGAACAAGCCGATGAGCTGGCAGACTTCATCGCGTGGGCGACGTCTCGGCACACCCAAGACGAACAGGAAGGCTCAGCGCGCGCTTTCCGGCGTCGTACCTGTTGGTGCTGGCAGGTGCCGGTACCTCACCCGCCCGTCACCGGGCAGTCCACGATCAGATCTTCATTGACGGCATGCACCTGTCGGGCGAATGGGTGCTGCTGATCGCCCGAGACCGCGAGCATGTGCTGGAGTGGCAGTGGGCGGCCAACGAATCCGCGCAGGCCTACACGGCCCTACTTGAACGCCTCGCTCCTGCCGATGTGGTCACCACCGACGGTGCTGCAGGCGCCTTGGCGGCTATCGCGCACCTATGGCCCTCCACGCGCGTGCAACGCTGCCTGGTCCACGTTCATCGTGACATCATCCGCGACCTCACCATGCATCCCAGAACCGAACCCGCACGGGCGTTGCTGGCCTTGTCACGACGCTTGACGAGCATCACCAGCGTCGACCAAGCCAGCGCGTGGTTGACGATGCTCCACGACTTTGGGCACACCTTCCGAGAATGGATGTCACAGCGCACCTTCGCCGCTCAAGACCCTGCATGGGCGTCAAAAACCGGTAAAACCTGGTGGTACACGCATGAACGCACGCGCCGCGCCTACCGACGCTTGGCACGACTGGCACGCCAAGGAGTGCTGTTCACCTACCTGACCAACCCCGACGGCACACCAGCCGACCCGCCGGCCTGCGCCACCACCAACCACGTCGAATCCATCAACGCTGTCGTGCGTGAACTCCTCCACGCTCACCGCGGTGCCAGTGCCTACCACCAAGCCGTCATCGCCCAATGGGCTCTCCTCCTGCGCACCCCACAACCCCCGACCCCCACCGAAGTCCTGACCCAATGGGAACACGACGGGTGCCCCACACCCCGCCGGATCCCCACACCCAAACACCCCAACCACACCGATCAGAAACGCCACGGAATCCCGGAAGGAACCCCCACCCCAGAAGAAGGACTCTGGCCACGCAAAGGCTGGGCCGGACGCGCCCACTAGACCCACGACACGCCGTCTAAAGCACCACGTTTGCGCCTATAGCCCGCATCTGGCCCGATGAGGCGCGCCAAGTCATATCCACGCACTGTGAGGACACGCAGGCATTACAGACGCCCCATAAACACGTCGGGGGCCGCGCCAGCCGGCGCGGCCCCCGAACGAGGCTCAGAAGCGATTACTTCGTGCGATTCGCGCGGTAGTACTCGATGAGAGCGCGGGTCGACTGATCCTGCGCGTCCAGAGCCTCGGACGAACCCTCGATGGCGGGGAGGATCTGCTTGGCCAGGACCTTGCCCAGCTCAACACCCCACTGGTCGAAGGAATCAATGCCCCACACGGCACCCTCGACGAAGGTGATGTGCTCGTACAGGGCGATCAGCTGGCCCAGGACCGACGGGGTCAAGGCAGGGGCCATAATCGACGTCGTAGGACGGTTGCCGGTGAACACGCGGGCGGAGACGATGGCCTCGGGCGTGCCCTCGGCGCGCACCTCCTCGCTGGTCTTACCGAAGGCCAGGGCCTTGGTCTGGGCGAAGAAGTTCGACAGGAACAGCTCGTGCATGTCGGCGTCGCCGTCGCCCAGCGCCCACGTCGGGTTCGCAAACGCGATGAAGTCGGCGGGAACCATGCGGGTACCCTGGTGGATCAGCTGGTAGAAGGCGTGCTGGCCGTTGGTGCCCGGCTCACCCCAGAAGACCTCGCCGGTCTCATAGGTGACGGGGCTGCCGTCGCGGCGCACGGACTTGCCGTTGGACTCCATGGTCAGCTGCTGCAGGTACGCGGGGAAGCGATGCAGGTACTGAGAGTAGGGCAGGACAGCGTGCGTGTCGGCGCCCAGGAAGTTCGAGTACCACACGTTGAGAAGGCCCATGAGCAGGGGCACGTTCTTCTCGGGCTCCGTCTCGACGAAATGGCGGTCCATCGCGTGGAAGCCTGCGAGGAAGTCAGCGAAGCCCTCGGGGCCAATCGCGACGGCCAGGGAGGTACCGACAGCGGAATCCACGGAGTAGCGGCCACCCACCCAGCTCCAGAAGCCGAAGGCGTTACCCGGGTCGATGCCGAAGTCAGCGACCTTATCCAGGGCTGTGGACACGGCGACGAAGTGCTTAGCGATCGCCTCCTTCTCCGAGGCCTCATCAGTGACGATGCCGCGCTCACGCAGACCATCGAGCAGCCACGCGCGCACAACCTTCGCATTCGTGATGGTCTCGAGCGTCGTGAACGTCTTGGACGCCACGATCACGAGGGTCGTCTCGGGGTCCAGGTCCTTCGTGGTCTCGCCCGCGTCGGTGGGATCAATGTTAGAGATAAAGCGGCACTCCAAGCCCTCCTGCACGTAGGGCTTGAGGGCCTCGTACGCCATGACGGGACCCAGGTCGGAGCCGCCGATGCCGACGTTGACGACCGTCTTAACGGGCTTACCGGTGATGCCCACCCACTCGCCAGAACGGACGCGGCGAGCGAAAGCGTAAATCTTGTCCAGCACAGCATGCACGTCGGCGACCGCGTCCTTGCCGTCGACCGTCAGGGAGTCGGTCACAGGGCGGCGCAGCGCGGTATGCAGGACAGCGCGGTCCTCAGTGACGTTAATGTGCTCGCCGGCGAACATGCGGTCGCGCAGATCCAGGACCCCCGTCTGCTCGGCGAGCGCAAGGAGGTGACCCACCAGGGTCGGGCACACGAGGTTCTTCGACAGGTCGACATGCAGGTCGGCGGCCTGGAACGTGAAGGTCTTCGTACGCTCCGGATCATCCGCGAACATCTTGCGTAGATCCGGTTCAAAATTGTCGGCCAGCTGGTCGAGCTTGTCCCACGCGGGGGTCATCGTCGGGTCGATCACGGGGATATCACTCATGGGTGCTCCTGACAGTAGAAAGAGATGTAACACCAGTCTAGCGGGCCAAACGCGCCAGGTCACACTGGTCGCCCCAACAACAAACGAGGCCGTGGTCCCATGAACGCTCAGGGAACCACGGCCTCGTAATCACTGGGAAACCAGCGCCGACCTGTTACTCGACGAGGTCGTCGATGGGGATGGGGGCCGCCTCAATACCCGGGTTCTGCAGGGAGACAATACGCTGGACGGGGACGAGATCAAGCCACCACTGGGCGAAGGGGCGGCGATTATCAATGTCCAGGTCGTCAAACATGTGCTTGACAGGGCGAGCCTCAACGGCGGAGCCTACCTGCCCAATGTAATAGGCGCGCGGATCCCCGCACTCAAACTGGGCCACGAGCTGATCAAACGCGCGGGCCATCAGGCGCGTGGCAAGCAGACGGTCGTAGGGCGACGGCGATCCACCCTGCTGCATGTGGCCGAGGGCCTGGTGACGCACGTCGTAGATACCCTCGGACTCGGCGTTGAACACATCGGCCAAGAAATCGCGATCATAATACTGGGATGCCGACTCGTTGACCAGCGTCAGGAACAGACGTCGACCCGACTTGAAGGAACTCACCATACGCTCTGCATCAGCGGCGATCTGCTGGAGGGAAGGGGACTCCTCGTTGATGTACATGTACTCGGCACCGCTGGCAAGGGCGCTCATGAACGTCAGGTAACCGCAGCGCCGCCCCATCGTCTCAGCGATGAAACAACGCTTGGACGCGGCTGCGCTCTCCTTGATGCGGTCGATCGCCCACGTAGCGTTGTTGATCGCCGTGTCGGTACCGATCGCGAGCTCGCATCCCGGCAGGTTGTTATCAATCGACGCGGGAATGAGCAGCATCGGGATACGGAACGCCGGGTAGCGGTCTTTCTCCGCCTGGATCGCATACACGCCCAAGTAGGCGTTCATGCCCCCGATAACGAAGAGCGCATCGATCTCATTACGTTCAATCGCCCGGCCCAGTGCGTAGAACTGCTCGACCGGCGGAACATCACGTTTCGTACCCAGCTCGGCACCGCCCTTGAACGCCCAACCTTCGACGTCCGACCAACTCAGTTCGCGCACGCGATCATCGGCCAGGCCGCTCCACGAGCCATCGACGCCCAGCATCGTCCAGCCCCGCGCAATACCCAGACGCACGGCAACACGAGCAGCCGTGTTCATGCCGGGGGCCAAACCGCCCGCATGCAGAATTGCGACACGCTTGACGTCACCCGTTGGTTCAGGGATCAACTGGGGAGGCGTTGAGAGCAGGTGGTAGATACCAACCATCGAAGAGAAAGACGAGCCGCGCGATGCCTGGGCGGCTTCGTAGTCGCCGGCGGCAATGTAGTCCTTGACAGCTCGAGTGTCGCGTACAGCCTTCATGAGGGGGACGCGAGTGATGCGGTTGCGACGAACGCCCAGGATCATGGGTTCGTCCTCGCCTGTGGACGCCAGGATCTCCTGGACCGCCGCATAACCCAACAGGGTCGACATCCAACGGTCGTAGGCAGACGGCGTCCCGCCGCGCTGCACGTGGCCCAGGATCGTCACGCGGGCATCCTCACCCGTGCGCTCCTGGATCGTGTCAGCGATCAGCTGAGTCGACAGCTCGTTGCCCTCGCGATCGTGTGCGCCTTCCGCAACCAGGACGATGGACTCACGACGTCCGGCCGCACGCCCCAGGCGCAGGTGCTCGGCCAGATCATCCTGCCACCCCTGCCCCACCGGATCCTCGGGGGTAAAGACATAGTCCGCGCCACCTGCGACGGCCGCCATGAGAGGCAGGTAGCCGCAATGACGTCCCATGACCTCGACGACGAAGGTGCGTTGGTGAGAAGCAGCGGTACTGGTCAGCTGATCGATCGCATCCAGGATGCGGTGCAGGGCGGTATCCGCGCCGATCGTCATATCCGTGCCCACCATGTCGTTATCAATCGAACCAACCAGGCCGACAATGATCAGGGACGGGTGGGCATCAGCGAACTCCTGCGTGATAGCGCCCTCCGCAACGAGTTCGGCCAGGTGCTGGGACCATTCGCGGCGGAACTCGTTCGTACCCGACAAAGAGCCGTCACCTCCGATGACAACCAGGTGGTCGATGCCGTGCTCCAGCAGGTTCGCGGCTGCGCGGTGACGCCCCTCGTACGTGCGGAATTCGGCGCAGCGAGCCGTGCCGATGACCGTGCCACCTTCTGCAAGGATCGAGGACACGTCCGACCACTCCAGCTTCTTGATGGAATCGCCCCCGTCGCACGCCCCCTGCCAGCCCTCAAGGATCGCATAGGGCTGCGCCTCCCTCGCCAGGGCCGTGCGCACCACTGCGCGGACGGTCGCGTTCATGCCCTGGGCATCGCCGCCCGAGGTCAGGACACCGATACGAACTGTGCTCATATTTCTGCCAGCTTTCATTGATGGAGGGGCCGGAAAGCCCGGTGTGCCTATCGTCCCCCATTCTACGTGACCTGGGCCTCCAACCACTAGGCCTAACTCCCATTGCTCGACAAACGAGACGTGCGCGCCCGCCGAGAGCGGCGGACGCGCACGAAACCGACGAACGAAACCTTACGCTGTCGCTTCCGTGCCGTTACGGGCAGCGGAATCAGCGAGTTCCTCGGGGCTCACGACACCCTCAACCGAGACACGATCCAGGTACGCCATGCCATCAAAGGCCAGCTCTCGGGCGTTTTCCGGGTCTCCTTCATTGCCGATCGACCCGTGTGCCATACGGTCCACGACGAGCGCGATCGCACCGTCGCCCGTCACGTTCGTGGCCGTACCGAAGGAATCCAGCGCGATGTAGGTGGCGATCATGAGAGCAACCTGAGCATCGTCGAAGCCCAGCATGGAGCTGAGCAGGCCCGTGGCCGCCATGATGGCGCCGCCGGGGACGCCGGGGGCTGCGACCATCGTGATACCGAGCATGAAGATGAAGCCGACCCATTGCAGGGTGGAGATGGACAGGCCCTGGGTCAAAACAATCGCGAAGGCGAACGAGAAAATCTTGGACGTCGAGCCGGCCAGGTGGATCGTCGCACACAGCGGGATGGTGAAGGAAGCAACCGCGTCAGAGACACCGTTCTTCTTGGTCTGGCGCAGCGTCACCGGAATGGTCGCAGCCGAGGACGAGGTGCCCAGCGCCGTCAGGTAGGCGGGCATCATGGTCAGCAGAGCCTTGATGGGGTTGCGGCGAGCAATCGCGCCCGCGAAGCAGAACTGGGTGGCCAGGATGACGACCTCAAGGACCAGGACGACGACCACGACGCGCAGCAGCGTACGAATAACGGAGGCGGCCTCGCCCGTGTACGTCAGGTTCAGGAAAATACCGAAAATATGCAGGGGCAGCAGCGGGATGATGATCGTCTCAATGAGGCGCGTAATGATCGCGCGGAACTCGATGAACCCCTTACGCAGCACGCCGCGCGGAACCATCGACAGGCCCAGGCCAACCACGAAGGAGAGCAGCAGCGCCGTCATGACCTGCAGGGGAGCGGGCATCTCGATCGTGAAGTATGACTCGAGCGCGCTGCCGGGTTCACTCACCGATGCCAGCTGGGTGGAGGCGAGGAGCCGCGGGAACAGGGAGGCGCACACCAGGAACGTCAGGAAGCCTGAGAAGAGCGTCGACCCGTAGGCGATGGCCGTTGTAATACCCAGCCACTTTCCGGCGCCGCGCCCGAGATCAGCGATCGCGGGAGTCACCAGGCCGACAATGATGAGCGGAATAGAAAAGGACAGGAACTGGCTGAAGATAGCCGAGAACGTCGCGAAGATACGACCGATCTCCACGGGGACCAGGTGGTCTCCGCCGATTCGGATCGATCCGAGGGCAGTCGCTAGGATGATCGCAGCGATCACCCACACGAGGATTCCGGACTTACGCAGGAACGCGCGCATGTGTTTCACCTTGACAATAGGGACGATGGGTCACTCATAGAATGCATGACCTTTACGAATTCTTGAATCCGAAACCACCATTCGGGACATCCACCACTATCAACGCGACGGACACGTACCGCACTGTGAGACCATTTTCCCCTTGGAACCTAAACGATTCTTCAAGGTTCAGTGCACTGCCATAGTCGATACGAAGGGAGCTAGATACCAGATAATCGCGGCGAGAATCACGTAGACGACCGTGTCCGCAACGCGGCCTCGAGACGCGAACCAGGGACGTCCGGGCGTCCACATGCGCACAACTCCCATGCCGACGAGGACCGCGACCAACAGCATGACCGCCCGATGCCTGTGATCCGTCACAGCCAGAGCGATGACGCCGAGGACTCCCCCCGCGCTCAGGGTGCCGCCAAGCCACGCGCCCAGTCGCGCACGCAGGGTCCTCTCCTCGTCATCCACGCCTCCTACCCTAGCGTACGATCGGACACAATCAGCTAATAGTCCGTCCCCGCAGCACTTTTCCAGCGCCACCCCCCGCCCTGACGCATTGATACACAATAACAGCGAGCGGGTTTAGGATAGGACGAAAGGCTTTCGGCCACACCATATTGTTCTCGTCCCAAAGGAGTATTCGAGTGTCCCGTTTCATCGTCGTCGCACCCGGTTCGTCAGAGGCTGCAGCCCTCGCCACCGAAGAGCTGGCCCGCGTCCTTGGTCTCACCACCATTGATGCCCTCACTGGCACCAACCCAGCCGACGCCGCCCTGCGCCCCGCCGCCGCACTGCCCGCCGCGGTTGAGGCCGTGCGCGCCGCCGGAGACGACGCGTTGATCGCCCCTGCCCGCGAGGCCTCGAACCGCGCCTTCGATCACGTGGCCTGGAACCTGAGCCTGGCTGCCTCCACCCGCGCCGGCGTCGTCCTCGCCTTCGACGCCGAGGGCGCCAGCGCCGAGCTACTCTCCGAAGAGATCGCCACCGCGCGCCTGCGAGCCGAGGCCTCGGCCGCCACCGTCGTCGCCGTGGTCCTCACCTGCGGTGCCCCCGAGGTCGAAGTTGACCTGCCCGTCCTGACCCTGCCCCTCGGCGAGGAAGCCGCCGCCACGCTGCGCGAGACCCCCGCCCCCACCGCGCTCACTCCAGTAGCTTTCCAGGCCGATCTCATCGAGCGCGCCCGCGCCGACCGCAAACGCATCGTCCTGCCCGAACCCGACGACGACCGCGTCCTGCAGGCAGCCGCCCAGGTCCTCGCCGCCGGCATCGCCGACATTACCTTCGTGGGCGACTCGAACTACGTCGCCACGCGCGCCGGCGAGCTCGGCCTCGACCTGAGCGCCGCCCAGGTCGTCTCGGTGGACGACCCCACCTACCGTGAACGCTACGCCGAAGAGTTCGCGCGCCTGCGCGCCAAGAAGGGCGTCACCCTCGAGCAGGCCCGCGAGAAGGTCACCGACGTGTCCTACTTCGGCACCATGATGGTCCACATGGGCGACGCCGACGGCATGGTGTCAGGAGCCGCCCACACGACCGCTCACACGATCGTCCCCTCCTTCCAGATCATCAAGACCGCCCCCGGCGTGTCCGTCGTCTCCTCCATCTTCCTCATGGCGATGAAGGACCGCGTGTGGGCGTTTGGCGACTGCGCCGTCAACCCCAACCCCACGCCCGAACAGCTCGCCGACATCGCCGTGACCTCTGCGCGCACCGCCGCCCAGTTCGGCGTCACCCCGCGCGTCGCCATGCTCTCCTACTCGACCGGCACCTCCGGCGCAGGCCCGGACGTTGACGCCGTCGTCGAGGCCACCCGCCTCGCCCGCGAGAAAGCCCCCGAGCTGGCCATCGAAGGCCCCATCCAGTTCGACGCGGCCGTCGACGCGGCCGTCGCAGCCAAGAAGCTGCCGGGTTCCGACGTCGCCGGCAAGGCCACCGTCTTCGTTTTCCCCTCCCTGGAAGCCGGAAACATCGGCTACAAGGCCGTCCAGCGTTCCTCGGGCGCGCTCGCCGTCGGCCCGGTCCTGCAGGGCCTCAACAAGCCCGTCAACGACCTCTCACGCGGCGCCCTCGTCGAGGACATCGTCAACACCGTCGCCCTGACCGCCGTTCAAGCCCAGGGCTGAGCGGGACCCAGGTCCCAGGGGCCGGTTACTATTGACGTAAAACCGAACCCCGGCCTCGTACTTATCTTTCTGATCCCTCCAACACGAAAGGCGAACGCGTGACCTCGTCCTCCGTTCTCGTCATTAATTCCGGCTCCTCCTCCATCAAGTACCAGCTCGTCGATCCCGGCACCGGCGACGCCATCGCCAAGGGCCTGGTCGAGCGCATCGGCGACACGATGGGTCTCATCAAGCACGCGTACGGCGACGCCGTCACCGAAGAAGAACTCCCGGTCCCCGACCACACGGTCGGCATGCGCGAAGTGCTGCGCCTCTTCGACACCGAAGGACCGTCCCTAGCTGATGCGAACGTCGTCGCCGTCGGCCACCGCATCGTTCAGGGCGGCCGCTACTTCGATGGTCCGGCTCTGATCACCGACGAAGTCCGTAACCTCATCGAAGAGTTGTGTCCGCTGGCCCCCCTGCACAACCCCGCCCACCTCAAGGGCATTGACGTTGCGCGCGAACTCATGCCCGACGTCCCCCACGTCGCCGTCTTCGATACCGCGTTCTTCCAGCAACTGCCCGACCGCTCGGCTCTGTACGCACTGGAGACCGAGACCGCCGAGAAGTACTCGGTGCGCCGCTACGGCGCACACGGCACCTCCCACCAGTTCGTCTCCCAAGAGATCGCGAAGCTGGAGGGTCGCGACGACCTGAAGCAGATCGTCCTGCACCTGGGTAACGGCGCGTCCGTGTCGGCCGTCAAGAACGGCAAGCCGATCGACACGTCCATGGGCCTGACCCCCCTCGAGGGTCTCATGATGGGCACCCGCACCGGCGACATCGATCCCGCCGTCGTGTTCCACCTGGAGCGCGTCGCCGGCATGAGCGTCGACGAGGTTGACACCCTGTTCAACAAGAAGTCCGGCATGAAGGGCATGACGGGCGAGTCCGACATGCGTTCCGTGTGGGACATGATCCACAACGATGACGAGCCTGAGGCTCAGCAGCGCGCCCGTACCGCGATGGACGTCTACATTAACCGCCTGCTGAAGTACGTGGGTTCGTACACCGCGGAGCTGGGCGGCCTGGACGTCATCACCTTCACCGCTGGCATCGGCGAAAACGACGCAGCCGTGCGTCGCGAGCTGGCCGAGGCTCTCGCTCCCTTCGGCGTGAAGATCGACGTGGAGGCGAACAATGTTCGCTCCGGCGAGCCGCGCGTCATTTCCGCCCCCGACTCGACCGTGAAGATGTTTGTCTTCCCGACCAACGAGGAGCTGGCGATCGCCCGCCAGGCGCTGACCTTCGCCTGATCGGTTTGTTTCGCACGAGGCCGGGGTTCCAGCGTGGAGCCCCGGTCTCGGGCGTATCCTGGGATGGTAGCGCGAGCGAGGAGGCCCTCATGAACAGCGACGTTTCTACCCTGGCGGATTGGATCGCTCAGTCACCGTCCACCGTGTTTTTCGGCGGCGCCGGCGTCTCCACCGAGTCGGGCATCCCGGACTTTCGCGGGGCGAACGGCTTCTACTTCCAGGAGCGCGAGATTCCCCTTGAGACGGTCCTGAGCATCGACTTTTTCACCAAGCACCCCGAGGCGTACTGGGAGTGGTTCCACGAGATCTACCGCCCCGTCGACCCCAATGGGGCGCACAGAGCCCTGGCCGCCCTGGAGGCAGCCGGTCGGCTAGACGCGGTCGTCACGCAGAACATTGACGGCCTGCATCAGCGGGCCGGGTCGCGCACCGTGTGGGAGCTGCACGGCAACTGGGAGCGCCTCGTATGCACGCGCTGCGGGGCCGTCGCGGCGCTGAGTGATGCCGTCGCGCTTGACGGGGATCCCGTGCCCGCGTGCCCGTCGTGCGGAGGGCAGATGCGCCCAGACATCGTCATGTACGGCGAGTCCCTGGACGAGGGCGTCATCGAGGCCGCCGTGTCTGCCATCGCGCGGGCGTCCACGCTGATCGTGGCCGGCACGTCCCTCGTGGTCTACCCGGCGGCGGGCCTCATCAACTACTTCTCGGGGGACCACCTGGTGCTCATGAACGCCACCCCGACCTCGGCCGACGCGCACGCGGATCTGATCGTCCGCGACCCGGTGGGCGCGACACTCGACCGCGTCATGGACCAGCTGCGTGCCCAGAGCGTCGTGCCCGCGTAGGGCGTCGTGCCCGCGTAGGGCTTGCGGCGCACGCGATTGGCTCACGGGCCCCAGCCTCAACGCGCAGGCGCCCCCTCCCCTGCGCACATGCGGATAGGTTGTGCGCATATGGATAGGTTGTGCACATCCGGATAGCTTATTTTCCTATCCACATCTTCATAACCTATCCGCATGTTCGTAACCTATCCACGTATGCACGCCTTACGCTGCCCCGCAGGATCACTCCTCCCCCAGGCCGGCCGGGTCCACGAGGGCGAGGGCGCGCGGGGCGCGCGAGACGCGCACGCTTTGGCCCCACGTCAGGGTCAGGCGGTCGGATTCCATGCCGTCGCCAAAAAGCACGAGGGATTCGGAGCCGACGACGAGGCTCAGTTCCTCACCCTCGTCCAGGATGCCCTCGGTGTAGTCCACGCCGGTGAAGGGCGAGGGCCACGCCTCACGCACGAACCACGCGAGGGAGCGCGAGGTCGGGGCGGGCAGGTCCCCCATCGCGCGACCTCGCTTGAGGGAGGCCCCCCAACCGGTCGCCCCCGTCCCAGTGGAGACGACGACGCCGGAAGAGGATTGGCGTTCGACGTGAGACCCCAGGGAGAGTTCGTATCGGGCGCTCTGGTGGCTCGGGTGTCCGATGAAGACCTCGTTGAGGGCGGTGAGCGTGCGCGAGTCGTCGGCTGCCGCGCGCACCATCGTCAGCTGGTCCACGCGCAGGTCGCCGCCCTCGTCGATGCGGCGCAACGCGCCAACCCCTTGGTCGGGCGTGCAGCGCGCGAGCACCCCCGCGTTGGACTGGGGAACCGAATTGACGCCGATCACGGCCTGGTCGCCAGCGTATTTGGCGACGTTGGCGACCAGGCCGTCGGGGCCCACGACGACGATGACGTCTTCGGGGGCGAAGAGGAAACGCGACAGGCAGTCGCGTTCCACGTCGGCGCTCGCCCACCCCTCCGGAATGCCCGCGCGCACGCGCGCCAGCGCCGCCACGTGGGACTCGTGGGCGGCCTCGACGGAGGCGAGGGTGCGCCCACGGCTCCTCAGGATGAATTCGACTTGGCCGCGGGTGGAGTAGCGGTCCATGAGTTCGTCGAACTCGGTGGGGCGACGGACGATGACGGCACGGCGGCGCATGGCTACTTCCCAGCCTTCGCTTTGCCGGTGAAGGCCGCCACGAGATCGCTGAGCACGTCGGCGGTGATGGTGATGTTGCCGAAGGAGGGCATGTTCTTGGCCATTTCTTTGAACGCGAGGGCTCGCGCTACTTCGGGTCCGGCCTTGGCGAGCGCTTCGATGTAGGCGGCATCGGTCTCGATCCGGGCACGACCGGCCGTGTTCCAGTCAACCTCGAATGCCTTGGCTTTTTCGACGATGCGTCGTGCTTCTGCTTCGACGGTGATCGCGTCGGCGGCTGCCTTTTCTTCGGCCTCGCGCCGGGCGTTGTGGCCTTCCTGGTCGACCAGGTCGGCGCGTTTGCGGGCCAGGTCGAGCTTGGATTGCATCTCGTTTGCGGAGATCTGGGATTCGCGTTCGACTGCGAGGGCGCGGCGTTCGTAGAGGGCGCGGTCGGCCTCGGCTTGGAGCTGTTCGAGGAGCGGGGCGCGCAGGGAGGATTCGACTCCTTCGTCGGGGCGTAGGCTGAGCAGTCGCGCGTCGAGGATGGCGATGCCGGTGGCGCGCAGCTGGTCGTCGTCCGCGAAGGCTCCGACGAGCAGGGAGCCGACCCTGTCGAGAGATCCGCTGATAGCGTCGGTGAGCGTCATCCCTCCGATCGCCGAGGCCAGGGCGGAGTGGGCGATGCGGGTGACGGTCTCGTCGATCTGCCATAGGCCTTGGGCGTCGGTTCCCGCTTCGCGCGGGTAGAGCGCGAAGTCGTAGTGCGCGCAGGCAGATTCGGCATCCTCGATGCGGTAGGTGATGACGGCTTGGGCGTTTATGTTTTGTTGGTCGGCGGTGGCGGCTTGGATGAGGAAGCTGTGGGCGCGGTTGGCGGTTGGCATTTCCGCGAGCGCGCAGCGCCCATTTCGTAGCCAGAAGGATTGTCCGACGCCGGTTCTGATGGCGCGTCCGGCGCGGATTTGGACGACGTGGTCTCCGGCTCCGCCCTGGTAGCGGCTAAGGAAGGGGTGGTGGTGAAGGGTTCCCATGATGGCTCCTTGGTTGGGTGGCGAACCACTCGTTTATGTCAAGACGACGATAATCTATCCGCACATTTAATGTCAACTCGACGCAAATAAGTTATGCTGACACCATGACTAAGCCCCTCACCATCCCGATCGCGGTCGACATAGTCGCCCTCACCGTTATCGACCACACCCTCCACACCCTCGTCGTACGTTGCGGAATCGACCCCTTCAAAAATCACCTGGCCCTGCCCGGCGGCTTCCTGCGCGAAGGCGAACAAACCGAGGAGGGAGCAGCGCGCGAGCTTGAAGAAGAAACGGGCATCACTCCCCCGGGCCACCTCGAACAGCTGTGCACCTACGGACCCGTTGGAAGAGACCCTAGAGGCCCGGTCCTCTCCGTCGCCTACCTCCTCCTCGCCCCCTCTTTCTCCCCCACTCACGCGGGCGGCGACGCTGCGGGAGTCCTCTGGCACCCCGTCGACGCCCTCCTCGCAGCCAACTCACCTCTCGCCTTCGACCACTCGCGCATCCTCGCGGACGGCGTCGAGCGCGCCCGCTCCAAGATCGAATACTCCCCCCTGGCCACCTCCTTCTGCGGGCCCGAGTTCACGATAACGCAGCTGCGCACCACCTACGAGGCCATCTGGGGATCAGCCCTCGACCCGCGTAACTTCCACCGCAAAGCCACAAAAACCGCGTCATTCATCGAGCCGACGGGAGGCACCGTGCGCGAGGGGGCAGGGCGCCCGGCAGCACTCTACCGCCTCGCCCCGGGCGTCGACGAAACCGCCTTCGTCCTCGACCCACCCCTGCGCCGACCCGCCGCCCCAGCCCCGGCCTCGTCACCGAAGAGCGCGAGCGCGCCGAGTACGCAAGAATAAGCCCAGTACCAAAGGAGAACCATGAACTTCCATTCCCTCTACGACCAGGGCTTTGCGCGCGTCGCCGCCGTCACCCTGCCCGTGCACCCCGCGCGCCCCTTCGACAACGCGCGCGAGATCATCGACGCCGCCACAGAGCTTGACGAGCGCGGCGTCACCGTCGCCGTCTACCCGGAACTGAGCGTTTCCGGCTACGCCATCGACGACCTCTTCCTGCAGGACGTTCTGCTCGACAACGTCGAGAAGGCCCTCGCGCGCATCGTCGAGGCCAGCGCCAACCTGCTCCCCCTCCTCATCGTCGGCGCGCCCCTGCGCAAAGACAACGCCCTGTACAACTGCGCCGTCGCCATCCACCGCGGACGCGTCCTCGCGATCGTCCCCAAGTCACACCTACCCAACTACCGCGAATTCTACGAGAAGCGCCACTTCGTCACCATGCCCCCGCGCGCCTGCGAGCGCATCGAAGTGCCGTGGGGCGGCGTCGAAGAATTCAGCGGCGGCCCCGCGTGGGTCCCCTTCGGCCAGGTCCTCATCTCCGCCGACGACGTGCCAGGCCTAACGATCGGCATCGAAGTTTGCGAAGACATGTGGGTGCCCCTCACCCCTTCGACAGAGCTGGCTCTGGCAGGCGCGACCGTCCTGGCGAACCTGTCCGCCTCCCCGATCACGGTCGGGCGCGGAGCCGATCGCGAACTCATGGTGCGCTCAGTGTCCGCACGCTGCTGCGCGGCCTACATCTACACGGCGGCCGGCATGGGCGAGTCCAGCACAGACCTCGCCTGGGACGGCGAAACCATGATTTACGAGGCCGGGGAACGCCTGGCGATCGGCGAGCGCTTCCAGGAGGGCACGCACATCACGATCGCCGACGTGGACCTGGAACGCCTGCGCACCGAGCGCAAGCGCCAGAACTCCTTCACAGACAACGCGCAGCGCTACTTCGCGGGGGATGAGCGCATGGCTCCACAGGAGGTCGAGTTCACCCTCGACCCGCCGCGCACGGACCTGGGCCTGGAGCGCCCTGTCAACCGCTTCCCCTTCGTCCCCAACGACCCAACCCGCCTGGAGCAGGACTGCTACGAGGCCTACAACATTCAGGTCGCGGGCCTGGTCCAGCGCCTGCGCGCGATCGGCAACCCGAAGATCGTCATCGGCGTCTCGGGCGGCCTGGATTCGACGCACGCACTGGTCGTGGCTTCCCGCGCGATGGACCTGGTGGGCCGGCCACGCACGGACATCCTGTGCTACACGCTGCCCGGTTTTGCCACATCTGAGCGCACGAAGACGAACGCGACGCTGCTGTGCCGCTACCTGGGCACGTCCTTCCAGGAGATCGACATCCGCCCGGCGGCCACGCAGATGCTGGCCGATATCGGCCACCCCTACGGCGAGGGCGAGGCCACCTACGACGTGACCTTCGAGAATGTCCAGGCGGGCCTGCGCACCGACTACCTGTTCCGCCTGGCCAATCACCTGGGCGGCATCGTGCTGGGCACGGGCGACCTGTCCGAGCTGGCGCTGGGCTGGTGCACGTACGGCGTGGGCGACCAGATGAGCCACTACGCGGTCAACACGGGCGTACCGAAGACCCTGATGCAGCACCTGATCCGCTGGGTGGTGGCCTCCAAGCAGTTTGACAACCAGGTCGGCGAGGTCCTCCTATCGATCCTCAACACGGAGATCTCCCCCGAGCTGGTTCCCGCCAAGCCGGGCGAGAAGATGCAGTCCACGCAGGACAAGATCGGCCCCTACAACCTCCAGGACTTCACGCTCTACCACGTGCTGCGCCGCGGCGCGCGCCCCTCGAAGATCGCGTTCCTGGCGGAGAAGGCCTGGTCGGACGCCTCTGTCGGCTCCTGGCCGGTCGGCTTCCCCGAGGAAGACAAGGTCGCGTACTCGCTGAAGGAGATCGTCACGTGGGAGCGCCTGTTCCTGTGGCGTTTCTTCAGCCAGCAGTTCAAGCGCAGCGCGCTGCCTAACGGCCCGAAGGTCATGGCCGGCGGCTCCCTGTCCCCGCGCGGGGATTGGCGTATGCCTTCGGACGCGTCGGGGATGGATTGGGTCGCAGAGCTCGACGAGGCCGTGAAGGGTCTGGTCGACTAACTTCACGCTCGCTCGGCTGACCGAGCTAGCTCCCGACTTCACGCACGCTCGGCTGACCGAGCTAGTTCCCGGGGCGGTGCTCATTCGAGCACCGCCCCTCGACTTACTCACAGCAGCACTCACAATTTCGCACGTAATTCCCCCGAGACGTCGCGCGAACACACGCCGAAAACGTTGAAAATACGCCGTTTTTCAACGTGCTAATAAATATTAGGTGAGCCAAATTACGTGCGAGATTTATGAAAAGCGTGAGCTTGACAACAAGCGGCCACAGCCAGCGGGAGGGAGACACGGCCAACGAGGGAGAGGCCGCCGACGAACGCGTAGACACAGGGCCCCAACGGGGCGGCCCGAAACTATGCGCACACTCACACGCACGCGAACCCAAATTTCTGTAAGGTTAGTTTTGACAGTTAGGTAAGCCTAGCTTTTCCTATTTCAGTCCCACCGCAAGTACCTACGACGGAGAAATGATGTCTCGTACGACCACCTCCCTGGCCGCTATCGCCGCCATCGCCGCCCTCGGCCTGGCTGCATGCACCTCCGGCACAACCTCCTCCCAGTCCTCCGCCTCCTCCTCGTCCGCCACGCAGGCCACCCAAGCCTCGTCAGTGACGATCGACGCGAACGACGGCCCCGTCGACATTAAGCTGCCTGTGACCCGTGCAGCCTCCCTGGACAACCGTACCTTCGAGGTACTCGAGCAGTGGGGCGTTCCGCTCGTCGCCGTACCCAAGCAACTGATCCCCTCCACCGTCACCGCCTACAACGGCGATGACATCGCAGACGTGGGCATGCACCGCGACCCCAACCTGGAGGCCCTGGTCGCCGCCGAACCCGACCTCATCATCTCCGGCCAGCGCTTCTCCAAGTTCGACGCGCAAATCAAAGAGCTGGCCCCCGACGTCCCGCTCATCAACCTAGAACCGCGCGACGGGCAGCCCTTCAATGAGGAACTCATCCGCGAAGTCACCGACCTCGGTGAGATATTCGGCAAGCAGGCCGAAGCCCAACAGCTGGTCGACAACTTCAACGCATCGATCGAGCGCGCGAAGAACGCCTACGACGGCTCCTCCACCGTCATGGCGGTTGACGTCTCCGGCGGCAACATCGGCTACGTTGCACCCGGCAAGGGACGCACCTGGGGACCGGTTTTCGACCTGCTCGGCCTGAAACCCGCCCTTGAAGTTGAGGGCGCGACCGACTCGCACACCGGCGACGACATTTCCGTCGAGGCCATCGCCGAAGCTAACCCGGCGTGGATCTTCGTTCTCGACCGTGACGCTGCCATCACCAAGGACGGCTCAAACACGCCAGCCGAAACCGTCATCAACAACAACGCCGCTCTGCAAAACGTCACCGCCCTGCAGAACAAGCAGGTGGTCTACGCACCCAACGACACCTACACCAACGAATCCATCATCACCTACACGGAGATTTTCAACTCCATCGCAGATGCCTTCGAAGCCGCGAAGAAGTGATCCTCTGACACACAAGCGGGTGCCGCCCATGCGGGCGGCACCCGCACCCCCTTTTCTTATGACACACTCCCCCGCCACCGCGCCTCCCACGGACGCCGCCACGACGCGCGAGACCACCCCAGCCTCGTCGAAACGCCGCCCCCTGGCGCTCACCCTCGCAACCCTCACCGTCCTGGCCCTCCTGGTCCTGTCCCTGTCCACCGGCGAGTACTCGATCCTGTCCCAGGACGACGGCTGGCACATGTTCCTGACCGTGCGAGTCCCCCGCACGATCGCGCTCATCCTGTCCGGGGCCGCCATGTCGATGAGCGGCCTCGTCATGCAGCTGGTGACCCAGAACCGCTTCGCCGAACCATCAACGACGGGCACGACCGAGTGGGCGGGCCTGGGCTTGCTCATCATCATGATCGCCTGGCCGGGCGCCCCCATCCTGGTGCGTATGACCTGCGCCATCGTCTTCGCTTTTGCGGGAACCATGGTCTTTTTCGCTCTGCTTCGCCGCGTCTCCCTGCGCTCATCGCTGCTCGTCCCCATCATGGGCATGATGCTCGGCGCTGTCGTCTCCGCGATCTCCACGTTCATCGCCCTGGAGACGAACACCATGCAGAGCGTCGCCGTATGGTTCCAGGGATCCTTCACTTCCGTCTACGAAGGCCAGTACGAGGTGCTCTGGATCGTCACAATCGTCGTCGCGATCGTCTTCGTCATAGCCGACCGCCTCACCGCTGTCTCTCTGGGCGAAGACATCGCCGTGTCACTCGGCGTCAACTACCACCGCATGGTCCTCATCGCGACAGGCCTAGTCGCCGTCGCAACCGGCGTCGTCACCGTCGTCGTCGGCTCCCTGCCGTTCCTGGGCCTCATCGTGCCGAACCTCGTCTCCATGTCGATGGGCGACAACCTACGCACAAACCTACCGTGGGTGTGCCTGGCGGGCATCGCCCTGGTGACAGTCACCGACCTGCTCGCCCGAACAATCATCTCCCCCTTCGAAATGCCTGTCTCCGTCATCCTGGGCATCCTCGGGGCATTCGTCTTCGTCGCGCTCGTGCTGCGCCAAGCCAGGAAGGGGACCACACTGTGACCATTGTTTATGCTCCGGGAACTGACGGTTCCCACTCCCCGGCCACGGCCTCGTCCATCACGCTTCCGACGCGGCGCACCGGGGCCTTCGTCTCCCCCGCTGCCCGCCGACGCTGGTGGATCATTTTCAGCGTCGTGTGCGCCATCGCACTCCTGGCCTGCATCGGGCTGCTCACCTGGAAGAACCCGGCGCAATTCGGCACCCCCGTGTTCTGGAGGCTCGCCCGCAGGCGCGCTTTCGCAATCCTCGCGATCGCCCTGGTGGCCGTGTGCCAGGGGATGGCCACGGTCGCCTTCCAGACGGTGGCGAACAACCGCATCATCACGCCCTCAATCCTGGGCTTCGAGTCCCTCTACCGGGCGATCCACACATCCACGATTTTCTTCCTGGGCGTCGCTGGACTCAACGCGTCGGCCACCGTCAGCAACTTTGTCGGGCAGCTCGCCCTCATGATCGCCCTCACGCTCGCGCTCTACTCGTGGCTGCTCACCTCCCAGCGCGCCTCCATGCACGCGATGCTCCTCATCGGCGTCATGCTGGGGGCGGGCCTCGGCTCCATCTCGACGTTCATGCAGCGCCTGCTCACACCCTCCGAATTCGACGTGCTCACTGCGCGCCTGTTCGGCTCGATCGCGAACGCGCAGAAGGAGTACTACCCCATTGCCGTTCCGCTCGTTGCTGTGGCGGCACTCGCCCTCCTCCTCATGAACACACGCCTATCCGTCCTCTCTCTGGGCCGTGAAACCGCCACAAACCTGGGTCTTAACCACCGGCGCACATCGGTGGCAGTCCTCGTCCTCGTGTCGATCCTCATGGCCACGTCGACCGCCCTCGTGGGTCCCATGACGTTCCTCGGGTTCCTCGTCGCGACGCTGTCCTACCAGTTCTCCGACACCCACGACCACCGCTACATCTTTGCGATGTCGGTCGTCCTGGCCATCGCGATCCTGGCCAGCGCCTACTTCGTCATGAATCACGTGTTCAACACGCAGGGCGTCGTTTCCATCATTATCGAGTTCGTCGGCGGGCTCGCGTTCATCGTCACTATTTTGCGGAAGGGCCGCCTGTGATTTCCATTGATTCCGTCGTCAAACAGTATTCATCCTCCGTGCGCATCGGCGAGATCTCCCTGGAGATCCCCGCGGGCGGCATTACGGCGCTGGTCGGCCCCAACGGGGCGGGCAAGTCCACGCTGCTGACCATGATCGGGCGTCTCCTCGGCATTGACGCGGGCACCATCGAGGTCGGTGGCCTGAACGTGGCGACGACGAAGTCCTCCCAGCTGGCGCGCACCCTGTCGATCCTGCGCCAAGAAAACCATTTCATTTCGCGCTTGACGGTCCGACAGCTGGTTGGTTTCGGTCGCTTTCCGCACACTCGAGGGCACCTGAACAGCGAGGACGAGGCCATCATCGACCGCTACATCGGCTTCCTTGACTTGGGGGACCTTCAAGGCCGCTTCCTGGATCAGCTCTCTGGGGGCCAGCGCCAGCGCGCCTATGTCGCAATGGTCTTGGCACAGGAAACCGACTACGTTCTGCTGGATGAGCCGCTCAACAACCTGGACATTGCGCGCAGCGTGGAGATGATGACCATGCTGGAGCGAGCTGCCCGCGAGTTTTCGCGCACGATCGTCATCGTCCTGCACGACATCAATTTCGCGGCCCGCTACGCATCAACGATCTGCGCGCTGAAGGACGGGCAAATCGCTTTCATGGGTTCACCTGCGGACATCATGCGCGACGATGTCCTCACCGACATCTTCGACACGCCCGTCACCGTCGTCCCAGGCCCGAACGGTCCGATCGCCTGCTACTTCTGAGCGCGCACGCGCGCTCAGCCACGGCTCGACTCAGGTCGGTCCCCCGACGCTCACCCGGCCTCGTCGGTCACGAGGCCGGGGCCGGGTAGAATGGTCGCGCGGCCCACGCGCGGCCCGCGTGAAACGGCCGTGAAACATCCACCGTCCCTGGGGGTTCCCGTGTCCATCGCTGCGATTGTCTTTGTCGTTTTCCTCGCCCTGACGCTGATCGCGGGCGGACTCTACCTCTTTGCCTCGGGCCTGGTCGCGCGCGCGGACGCATACCGCCCGCCCCTGGGCCTGCGCCTGCGGGGCGTCGAGAGCGGGTCTCGGGAATGGCAGCGTGCTCACCGCGCCGCCTGGCCGATTCTCTTTTGCGGCGGAGTCCTCGGCACCGCCCACGGCATCGCTCTGGCCGCCATGCCCTTCATGGACGCACCTGCCTCTATTCCCTTCGTCTTCGTCCTCTCCGGCGCGATTGTCGAGGCCGGCATGTGGCTGGTCGCACGCGGCGCTGGGAAGGCGGCGCTCAGGTAACATCGTCGTTCACCGTGGCCTCGCGCTGCGCGCAAACGAGTGGGAACCCCGACCTCGTTGCTCTCAGACGGGGCCAGGGTTCCCGGGCTTGAAGGCCGCAGTCAGGCGGTGGGCCGCTCGCGCCGATCCAGCATGAACAGCGCCAGCTTCGAGGGTTCAAGCGCGCGGACCGCGTGAGGCAGTCGCGTGCCGAAGTGGATGACGTCGCCGGGGCGAAGGACCACGGTGCGACCGTCGGCCTCGATTTCGAGGGCACCTTCGAGGGTCTGCAGGATGACGGGCATGGCCGCCGTGTGCTCACTGAGGATCTCGCCGGTATCGAAGCTAAAGAGGACGAGGCGCACACCCTCTGCGTGCATGACCGTGCGCGAGACGGTGGCTTCTTCGTTGATCTGGATCATCGAAGCGATGTCACTCAGGTCCGTCATGATGGGCGTAGGGACCTCGGTGTTGGAATCGAGAGAGAGGCTCACCTGTTCTCCTTGGGTTTGCGTGCGACGATGGCGACGCCGCACAGATGTCGGTCGTACTTCTTGAACGTGCGCGCCATCGTGGTGACGCGTCGACGCAAGTCTTTGTCACGGGCGATGTTGCGGGCGATCCGCAGGGTCCCACGCACGCCCTCGTCGGCAAGCATGCGACCTGGCTTCAGCAGCGCCATGGGTGCCTTACGTGTCTCTTCGACGACCAGGCCCGCTTCTTCGAGAACTGCTCGCCACCCGGCGACCGTGAGTGGCCGCGCGTTGACATTGATCGCGCGCGCGAGCGCACGGCGGATCTCGGTGGCGGGTTCCTCGGCGATGGTCTCGGGGCGCATCGCGAGCTCGTGGATGACGTAGCGTCCACCCGGGCGTAGGATACGCGCCGCTTCCCCCACGATCGCGCGCTTAGCTTTCTCACCCTGCATGGTGAGCATGGCTTCGCCGACCACGACGTCGGCACTAGCGTCCGGCAGACCTGTTTGGGCGGCATCCGCGTTCACACAGTGTCCCACGCCCGAGGCGATGGCATCGACGCGCGCACACGCGTCGGGGTCCCGCTCGACCCCCACGTAGGAGGCGGGGCCAACACTGATGATCGAGCGTGCTGTTACTCCCATTCCTGGAGCGAATTCGACGACATCCGCGCCGGGGATGACCGCTCGTTTGAGGGCCCACATGCTCAGCGCGAGACCCCCGGGGCGCAGGACTGTCTTTCCTGCACGGGCGAGCACCCAGTGACCGGGCGTCTTCTCGACGGGCCGGTTGGCATATGGCAGGGTCCCCGCCGACGATTCAACGTGAGGTGACATATACGCAAGTATAGCGTTATCTATTTACGTGCGCAGAGATGCACCCCTGCTCAATCGTCGAACGGAGACCCTCCGTCAGCGCTCACAGACCAATGATCTGACCGAACTCACGCTTAATCAGTTCGAGGCGCTCGTACGCCGCCTTCCACGGAACCGGCTCCCCCTCGGGGGCAGGCAGGATGACCTCGAGATAGCACTTGAGCTTGGGTTCCGTGCCCGATGGACGCGCGATCACGCGGTCCCCGGCCTCGGTCAGTACCAGCACACCGTCCGTGGGCGGCAGGCCCTTGTAGCCCTGCGCCAGGTCAGAGACCTCGACGACGGGTGAACCTGCGAGTTCGCTCGGCGGCTGCGCGCGCAAGCGCGCCATGCCGGTAGCAATCTGCTCAATCTCCTCGACGCGGAAGGTCAACGGTCCGGTCACGTGCAGGCCGTGAGCGTGGGCTAGACGGTCCAGTTCATCCCACGCGGTGCGGCCCTGAGCCTTGAGCGCGGCGAACAGCGACGCGGCAACGACAGAGGACGCAATACCGTCCTTGTCGCGCGCGATGGCGGGATTCGGGCAGAAACCGATCGCTTCTTCATAGCCGAAGGCCAGCTGCGGAGCGCGGGCGATCCACTTAAAGCCCGTGAGCGTCGTGTGATGTTCGAGGCCGTGGGCATGCGCAATGCGGGCCAGCAGACGCGAGGAGACGATCGAGTTTGCGAGCGACCCCTCCAGGCCTCGCGATGCCAGGAATTCTCCTAGCAGGCAGCCGATCTGGTCACCGCTCAGCGGACGCCATCCGGCCTCGGCCGCAGGGTCAGGGACCGCGAGCGCGCAACGGTCCGCGTCGGGGTCCACAGCGATGATAAGGTCGGCGTCCTCGCCGCGAGCCTGCTCGATGGCCATGTCGAGGGCTCCGGCTTCCTCGGGGTTCGGGAAGGGAACCGTCGGGAAGTCCGGGTCGGGTTCGGCCTGGGCGGCGACGATTGACACGTTCGTGAAGCCGGCCTGGGCCAGCACGCGCGAGGTGAGGGACGCGCCCACGCCGTGCATGGCCGTCAGGACGATGCGCAGGTCCGCGCGGACATCAGCGTCGCCGGAGGCCAGCTTGACGGCCTCCGCGACGTACTCGTCGCGCGGGTCCACGGCCTCGACCAGGTCATCGTTCATGGGGACTTCGTCAGCGGGAGGCGTGGCCTCGATGGCCGCCGCGATCTCGGCGTCGAAAGGCGGGACGATCTGGACTCCCTGGCCATCGCCCGTAACGACGCTTCCACCGAGGTACACCTTGTAGCCGTTGTCGGGGGCGGGGTTGTGCGAAGCGGTCACCATAACGCCCGCGTCCGCGCCGTAGTGGCGTACCGCGAAGGAGGTCAGCGGGGTCGGGTTCGCCTGGGGCAGCGCGAGGACACGCACGCCGACGGCAGAAGCGACACGGCACGCGGCTGTAGCAAACTCGGAGGATCCGTAGCGGGCATCGCAGCCCACGACCAGGGTGGGGGTACCCGTCGCGTGACGCTTAATGACCTCGCACAGGCCGGCGGTCGCTCGGATAACGACGGCCAGGTTCATGCGGGATTCGCCGGGGCCCACGACGCCGCGCAGGCCGGCAGTTCCGAACTCGAGCGGACCGTTCATGGCGGCGCCCACGCGGGCGAGGGCCTCTTCGTCGCCGCCACGAGCGGCCTCAATGTCGGCCCTCAGGGACGAGGCCGTGGTCGGATCGGGGTCATGGTCTGCCCAGCGCTGGGCCAGTTCAAGAAGTTCCATAGTGTCAGTCTTCCAATTCTGCCAAGATGGCGTTAGTTGCGGAGACTCCCAGGCGAGAAGCTCCTGCTTCGATCATGGCGAGCGCCGTGTCGGCGTCGCGGATGCCTCCCGAGGCCTTGACCCCCAGGGCGTCGCCGACGGTGGCGCGCATGAGGGCGACCGCGTGGACGGACGCCCCGCCTTGGGGGTGGAAACCCGTGGAGGTCTTCACAAAGTCAGCTCCGGCAGCCATGGATGCCGTGCAGGCGGCGACGATTTCATCGTCAGTGAGAACTGCGGACTCGATGATGACTTTCAGGACGCGTGGGGCTGGGACGACGCGGCGCACGGCAGCAATCTCTTCTTCCAGCTCGTGCAGGCGTGCGTCCTTGACCAGCTCGATGTTGATGACCATATCGATCTCGTCCGCACCGTCGGCGACTGCCTGCGCCGCCTCGAAGGCTTTGACCTGCGGCTTGACCGCGCCCGAGGGGAAGCCGACGACGCAGGCCACCTTCAGTCCATCGGGCACGTCCAGCGGAAGCATGGACGGGGACACGCATACCGAGAAGGTGCCGGCGCTGGCCCCTTCCTCGATAATGCGTGCCACGTCCTGGCGTGTCGCTTCCGGCTTCAAGATCGTGTGGTCGATCAACGCGGCCACGTCACGCTTCTTCATGGAGCAGCCTTCTCCTTGTCTCAGAGCGCTGCCAGGGGCAGGGCGAGCTCCATCATCGCGGTGAAGGCGGTCTGGCGCGACTGCGCGTCCGTGACTTCACCGGTGACCAGCGAATCGGAGACCGTGAACATAGCCAGGGCCTCGACACCCGCGTGCGCGGCGGTCGCATACAGGCCAGCGCTCTCCATCTCGACTGCGAGGATGCCCATGCGCTGCCAGGCCTCGTTAAAGGTCGGGTTCGCGTTGTAGAAGACGTCGGAGGACATGATGTTGCCGACGTGGAAGGGTACGCCCCGCTCGCGGGCGCGGCGCACCACGTCGTCGATCAGGTTGAAGGAGCCGATCGGGGCGAACTGGCCGGGCAGCTGGTACTGGTCCATGAACGCGCTGTTCGTGCAGGCGCCCTGCGCGATGACGACGTCGTACAGGTGCATGTTGGGCTGGAGGGAACCGCAGGTTCCGATGCGGACCAGGCGCTTGCAGCCAAACGTGTGGATAAGCTCGTAGGCGTACAGGGAGATTGAGGGGATACCCATGCCGGAACCCATGACGGAGACGGGGGTGCCCTGGTAGGTGCCGGTGAAGCCGAGCATGTTGCGCACGGCGTTGAACTGCTGGACGTCCTCCAGGTAGTTCTCAGCGATAAACTTGGCGCGCAGCGGGTCGCCCGGCAGCAGGATGGTCTCGGCGATGGGGCCGGTGGGATCAATGTGGGGTGTCGAACGCATGTGTCGTGTCCTTTGTCATCTCAGGGAGCTGTGCGCTCCTCTAGGCTTCGTTACCTATAGGGCAAGGCTAGGCCCTACATTATCAATATGTCAATATTGACTTTGACAAGTGTTCTTTCTCTCTATCTCTACACCTCCTTCTCCAAGCCCTCTCACTCGCTCATTTCCAGCAACCCAAGAGCCAAATCCTGATCCACCACCAGATGCGTGGCAATCCCCATGCGCAGCGCCGTGTCCAGCGCGCGTGTTTTCATGAACCCCCCCCGCAACGACCAGCCGCACGGGCCGACTACACAGACGCTCCAACGAAATGCTGACAGTACGGGCCTCAAGCTCGGGAAGCGCAATCTGGCCAGCCGCCGTGAAAAAGTGAGAAAGCGCGTCACCGACAGCATCGCGCAACAGCGCATCCACTTCCTCCCCATCCAGATGCCCGAGGTTGAGAGAAATGACTTCGTCGCCGATCGCGCCGATCGTAAAGACAGCCACGTCAACCTTGCGCCCCTCCTCCAGGATCTTCATGATCGCCCGATCCTTGCACACGATCGATGCCGTCTTCGTGGACTGAAAAATGACAGGCAGGGGCAGATAGCGCGGCTGAGCGTTAAAAGCATCGCAAAATGCACGCATCACCTCAAAATCGTGCGTCGCACGCGCGGAGAAAGATGTCCCACCCTTGAGCTGAACAACTCGCACGCCCTGGCGCGGAGAACGCTCCCAAGTGAGAAGCAAGCGCATACATCGTGCGACCCCACGAGATACCCACGCGCATGCCGTCGTGCACCAACTGGCTCACCAGGTCCGCGCCCACGCGCCCAACCTCATCGATAGCTTCCTCCTCGGTCGCTGCGTGCCCGTGCGCGACGCGCACGCATGACAGACCGTAGCGCTGCTCCAGTCGGGCAGCCAGTTCGGAAGCTTCCTCCCGAGGATCATGTATCGTGATCGTCACGAAACCACGATCGCGACCATGAGCGAGGAGCTTAGCCACGGTAGGACGCGAAAGCCCCATACGGGCGGCGATGTCAACTTGGCTCAAATCCTGCTGGTAATAGAGTTTGAGAGCATCAACAGCCTGCTCGTCGCGCTTATCCACGTGTACTCCCTCCTCGCCCTGGCCGCGCCGCGATCAAGACACGGTCTCCAGAACAACCCCGCGGGCAGCGAACGTGCCCCCCTCGGTAATCTCGATTGCACCTGATAGGGTCTCAACTGCGCGAGCAATTCGCCACTCGTCGTCGGTGTGGAGAGTCAGCAGAGGCTGTCCCCTCGACACGGTCTCCCCCGGCTTAGCGTGGATCTCGATGCCCGCACCAGCCTGCACCGGATCCTCCTTAACGGCTCGCCCCGCGCCGAGTCGCCACGACGCCACACCCACGCTCAGGGCATCCATACCGACGATCATACCGTCAGCCTCAGCACACACCTGATGGGTGTGCACGGCACGAGGCATGGGAGCGTCCGGATCACCCCCCTGCTCGCGGATCATCGCACGCCAACGATCCATCGCGCGCCCGTCTTCAAGGGCCGCCTCCACATCAACGTCGTGCACGCCAGCAAGATCAAGCATGTGACGCGCCAATTCGCAGGTCAGCTCAACGACGTCAGAGGGACCACCGCCGGCCAGGACTTCGACAGACTCCTCGACCTCGAGCGCGTTGCCGATCTTGCGCCCCAGGGGAACGGACATATCGGTGAGCAGGGCGCGCGTGGCCACACCCGCGTCGCGTCCCAGGTCCACCAGAGTGCGCGCCAGTTGACGCGCACTGTCAATGTCCTTCATGAATGCTCCCGACCCGACCTTGACATCCAGGACGAGAGCGCCCGTCCCTTCAGCGATCTTCTTACTCATGATGGAACTAGAGATCAACGGAATGGACTCAACGGTTGAGGTGATGTCACGCAGAGCGTAGAGCTTCTTGTCCGCGGGCGCCAGACCAGACCCCGCCGCGCAGATGACCGCGCCGCAGCCGTTACCGAGCTGGGTCAGGATCTCCTCGTTGGACAGATGAGCGCGCCACCCAGGGATGGACTCCATCTTGTCCAGAGTACCGCCCGTATGCCCCAGGCCTCGGCCCGACAGCTGGGGAACAGCCACCCCGAAACACGCGACGAGCGGCGCCAGGGGGAGCGTGATCTTGTCACCCACACCTCCCGTAGAGTGCTTATCGGCAGTCGGCTTTCCGATCCCAGAGAAGTCCATGCGCTCCCCCGACCGGATCATCGCGTCCGTCCACCTGGCGATCTCGTCCCGCGTCATTCCCCGCAGGAAAACAGCCATGGCCAAAGCGGCCATCTGCTCGTCCTTGACAACGCCCTTCGTGTAGGCGTCGATCGTCCAGTCGATCTGCTCGGGGGTCAAGGCACCCCCGTCGCGCTTCGTTCGAATAATGTCAACGGCATCAAAGAGCGCCATCGTATCCTTCTTTCGTGTCGGACGAGGCCGGGGCAGGTAACGCCCCGACGCTGTCCAGGTCGTGTGGGCCAAAGGCACCAGGGAGGACCTCGCTCATGGGAGCAACGCCTTCCGGCATGAGAACCAGGCAGGAGGGGCCGCCGTGCTCATAGATGAGCTGGCGGCACCTCCCGCACGGGGAGACAGGGACCTCGTCACCGTTGACAGCAACGACCGCGACAAGCGCGCCACCACCGCTACGGATTAGCTCCGACACCATGCCGCACTCGGCGCACAGCGTCACCCCGTACCCCGCGTTCTCAACGTTGCACCCACTCACGATTCGCCCGTCCTGCGCCAGTCCGGCGGCGCCAACGGGGAACCCCGAGTACGGGCAGTATGCCCGCTTCATCGCGTCAATGGCGCTACCCAGCAGGGCATCCCAGTTGATCGACGTCATCGGTGCATCATCCTTCACTTCATGTAGGGAACGTTCTCAGCCGCGGGAGCACGCGACTTGCCGACAAACCCAGCCACCGCGATGATCGTCACCACGTAGGGAATCATTGACACGAGATTGCCCGGGACAGCGTTGGACAGGTTGGGCAGCAGGTGTGCCGTCGCCTGAGCAAAACCGAACATGACAGCAGCCGCCATAGCTCCCAGCGGATTCCACTTGCCTAAGATCAGCGCAGCGAGGGCGATGTAGCCGTTGCCTGCGGAGATATTGTCCGTGAACGCCAGAGACGATCCAATCGTGAAGAACGCGCCACCCAGACCCGCGAGGGCCGAACCCAAGACCGTGTTGTTCGTACGCGTACGCTGCACGTTGATGCCGACCGTGTCTGCTGCCCGCGGGTGCTCGCCACACGCCCGCAGGCGCAGGCCCCAACGGGAACGGAACAGGAAGAACGCCAGCGCGGCGACCACGACGTACATGATGTAGACGAGGATCGTCTGGTTGAACAGCGCGGGGCCGATCACCGGAATCTCAGACAAGCCCGGAATCTTAATGGTCGAGAGCGAAAACTGATTTGTGTTCAGGTTCAGCGTCGACTTCTTCATGACCGTTCCACCGAAGAAAGTGGTCAGGCCCAGCGCCAAAACGTTCAACACGACACCGACGATCACCTGATCAACGCCATACTTGACGGAGAACAGAGCCAGAAGCAGGCCCATGAAAGCGCCCGCAACAGGCGCGGCGATCAGACCAGCATAGGCATTATGGAAGTACGAGGCCACGAGGACACCCGCGAACGCGCCAACCAGCAGGTCACCTTCAATTGCGATGTTAACCACGCCGACTCGCTCGGAAATCACGCCGGCGAGAGCACCGAAGATCAGCGGCGTCGACAAGGCAACCGTCGACACCAGGACCGAGGTAAGCGTTACGCCACCAGTGGTAGAACCCGAACCGGCGAACACGAGGAACCCACAGACAGTCGACAGGCCAACGAGGACCACCGCGATGATCCGGGCCCACGAGGGGGTCCGCATCCTGCGAGCCGTCGTCACCAGGGACCACGCGGCAGCGGCGATCGCAATGACCGCGAGTCCCCACACAATGGGCGCGCCGGCAGTCACGATCTCAGGGATCACGTACGACTGCGACTTATCGTTGAGGATGATACGCACATCACCGCTCGTCACGGCGGCAAGAATCACCAGGAGAACGCTGGCAGCAACGTATACCCCGGGAAGTTTCCAGGACCGCTTGGTCTCAATCAGCGTTTGTGCTCCACGCTCACTTGTGCTCATCACTGACCTCCTTCTCAAGTGCTTCCACGCGTCGGGCGTCAGGAAGACGGAACATCCACCGCACCAGCGCCGGGGCGGCAATCAGCAGCACGATCACCGACTGCAGAATCAAAATCATGTCGATCGGCACGCCCTTGGTCTGCATCAGGTAACCACCAGCCTTGAACGCGCCGAAAAGAAGACCCGCACAGAACGTGCCCAGGGGCTTATTGCGGCCCAGCAGAGCAACGGTGATCGCGTCGAAACCGATCGTTCCGGCGACATCGCGGGACACGTAACCCAGGGTGCCCAGCGCCTCGTTCGCACCCGCGAGACCGAGGAACGCACCCGAAATCACCATCGTCACAGCCGTAATCTTCTCCACCGAGATACCCGCAGTACGGGCAGCAGCTGCGTTCGTTCCAACCGCGCGGATCTTAAAGCCGAGCGTCGAGCGCTCCATCAGCCACCAGAAGAAAGCTAACGCAATAATCGAAACGATGAAACCAGCGTGAAGACGGAACGGCAGGGGCAGAATCCTCACCAACTCAGCCGATTCCGCTACGTCGGCGGTCACCGGCTGATTCAAGCCCGGCGCCTGCCACGACTTCAAACCGAGCGTGTATCCCAGACCAAGGGCCGCAATCATGTTCAACATGATCGTCACAATGACCTCATTGGCACCCGTCTTCGCCTTCAGAACACCCGCAATGCCCGCGTACAAGCCACCCGCAAGCATAGCGGCGGCAATCGCCACCAGCGTATGAATGACCGGAGGCAGGTTCAGCGAGAAACCGACCCACACGGCAGCGAGCGAACCAGCGATGATCTGGCCCTTGCCACCAATGTTGAACAGGCTCGCACGGAAACCAATCGCCAGGCCCAGACCCGCGATAATCAAAGGAATCGAGAAGAACAACGAATTCGTCAACGGCATGATCGTGCGAGTGAACGTCTTCGCCTCGGGATCAATGATGGCCCCGCGGAACATCGCGTAGTACGCCTCCGTCACCGACGCGCCAGACATCGCGATCAGGATCGCCCCGATGACGAAAGCGATAACGACCGCCAGCACCGACACAAACCACTGCGACGCCAACACGCGGGCAATTGCCAGGCGTGCTCCACCCTTTTGCTTACTCATCACTTTTCCTCCCTGCCAGCGCGATCGGCGGCAGCCGAACCAGACGACGAAGCCAAGGCCTCGTCCAGCGGAACACCGGCCATCATGAGGCCCAGGACATCACGCGGCGTATCCGGCGGGACAATGCCGACGATACGACCGCGGTACATCACGGCGATACGATCCGCGAGCGCACAAATCTCATCCAGCTCGGACGAAATCAGCAAAACCGCGCAGCCCCCATCGCGCGTGTCCACGATCCTGCGGTGAATGAACTCAATCGAGCCAACGTCGACGCCGCGCGTGGGCTGATTGACGACCAGGAGCTGAAGCTCCTTCGACATTTCGCGCGCGACGACGACCTTCTGCTGATTACCGCCCGACAGGGACGAAATCGGGTCATTAATCGACGTCAGGCGGATGTCGTACTCCTCCTGTTTCTCCTCAGCGTTGCGCGCGATCGCAGCAAGCTTGCGAGAACCGAACGCCGAAAACTGACTAGAGGTGAATTGATCCAGGACCAGGTTGTCCGCAATGGAGAAGGAGGCGATAATGCCGTCCGTCATGCGGTCCTCGGGAACGAAGCCGATGCCCGCGTCCAAAGACTGGCGCGGATTGAGGTGCGTAATGTCCTGATCACCCAGGCGAACAGCACCGGAGGTCGGCGTGCGCAGACCAAGGACGACCTCGGCCAATTCACTTTGGCCATTGCCCTGGACACCGGCGATCGCCACCGTCTCTCCCCTGCGCACCTCGAAGGAGAGGTGATCGAGGAGGGGAACGCCCCCGGATCCAATGAGCGTCACGTCGTCGAAGGCCAGGCCATCGCCAACAAGGTTGGCCGGCGCCTTATCAACGCGCAGCTGAACCGGACGGCCCACCATCTGGGAAGCCAAAGACGCCTCGGAATCCGACGGCGACGCCTCGCCCACAATGCGACCACGCCGAATAACGGTAATCGCGTCGGCAACGGCACGGATCTCACGCAGCTTGTGCGTGATGAACACGATCGAGGTACCCGAGTCCGCGAGCTGACGCATGATCACCATGAGTTCGTCCGTTTCCTGGGGTGTGAGCACCGCAGTGGGCTCGTCTAGGATCAGGACCTTCGCCTCGCGCGACAAAGCCTTGACGATCTCCACGCGCTGTTGCGCACCGACCGGCAGATCCTCGATGAGAGCATCGGGATCCAGGTCGAATCCGAAACGCGCTGACACATCGCGGACCGTCTGACGAGCCTTGTCGAGGCTGATGATACCGGCCGGCCCGGTGGGCTCGTAGCCCAGGGCAATCGACTCAGCCACGGTGAAGACCGGGATCAGCATGAAGTGCTGGTGCACCATGCCAATACCCGCCGCGACTGCGTCGCCCGGGCCCTTGAACGTGGTGGGTTGTCCATCCAGAAGAATCTGCCCTTCGTCGGGCTGATGCAATCCGTACAGGACGTTCATGAGCGTGGACTTACCCGCGCCATTCTCCCCCAGCAGGGCATGAATTTGCCCTTCCTCGACCGTGAGGTCGATCGAGTCGTTTGCGATGAGGGGACCGAACCTCTTCGTGATCCCCCGCAACTCTAGTTTCATTCCTTTTCCTTCCCACCGTGGAGCACATACCCCAGGTGCCTCTGATGGCCTGGCGTCGCGAGCCGCGTCGTCGCTACCCGCTCGCCTTCGGCTCTCACTTCGGAGCGGCCTGCGATTCGATGGTCAGTTCACCCGACTTAATCTTCTCTGTGAGCGTCACCAGATCCTGCTTGATGTCGTTAGGGACCTGTGAGTCGAAGTCATGGAAGGGCGCAATGGAAACCCCTCCGTTTGCCAGCGTGCCCACATACGGTTCCGGCGTGAAGTTGCCACTCACCGAGTCCGTGATGGCCTGCTCGACGGCCGCACCGATCTCCTTCATAACCGAGGTCAAAACGATCGAGGAGTAGTCGGGGTTGGCCTCGTACCAGTCGGAGTCCACGCCGATGATCAGGGTGTTGCCGTCCGCCAGTGCGGCGGTCGCGGCCCCCAAGCCCACGGGTCCGGCGACGGGCATGATAATGTCGGCGCCCTGCGAGATAAACTGCTGCGCCTGCTGCTTGCCCAGCGCCTGGTCATCGAAGGACTGAGTGAAGGATCCCGCCTGGGCTGCCTTGTCCCAACCCAGGAGCTGCACAGACGCACCCTTCGCGTCGTTGTAGGCGGCGACGCCGTCAGCGAAACCGTCCATGAACACCGTCACGGCGGGGATTTGAATACCACCGAAAGTTGCGACCTTACCCGTCTTCGTCATGCCCGCAGCGACGTAGCCTGCCAGGAATGCCGCCTCGGAAGTGTTGAAGAGCAGGGGGCGACCGTTCTCGATGGTCACCGGCTCATTCTTCTTATCGCTAAAGCTGGCGTCGACCAGAGCAAAGTGCAGGTCCTTATTCTCGTCCGCCGACGCGTGCACGGCCTTCTCCAGGCTGAAGCCGACGCCGATGATCAGGTTGCAGTTGTCGGCGACCATCGTCTCGACGTTGGGCCTGAAGTCGGCGTCCGAGGTGGATTCAGCCGTATTGATCTTGACTCCCAGGTTGGCGTGAGCAGTCTGCAGGCCGTTGTACGCGGACTCATTAAAGGACTTGTCGTCCCATCCGCCGGAGTCTGAGACTGCGCAGGCCTTGAAGTCGGCAGCGCCCTCGGCATCGCCTCCCCCACACCCGGTGAGCGCGAGCGTGATGGCTCCCGCCGCAGCGAACATCTTCACAACGTGTTTCATGTATGTGTTCCTCCGTTGATGGTGATTCTTCCTTGAACCGGTGGTGGCCTATGCCACAGACCATGCCCACGCAACCATTGCATGAACATTTGTCAGAATCGACTTTTACGTCTGCTATGAATTGTGCTGACAGGCATTCACCATGTCAAGACAACCTATTGTTGGATTGGTAACGTTTCTGGCGTTAGCACTCACATGCACGCCACAATCAGCCACCACAAGGATGACAGTCCCAACGCCAGACCCGCTGCTCGAATGACATCGCACATGAGTCCGCACAAACCCATGACATCTGGACGAGACGAAAGCAGCGCGGGCCACAGACCACGCCCACCGATCGACGAGTGAACATATGCAAAGTCAGGCTATTACGTTCGTTCGCCATGACCCGCACCGCCTCCGTTCCCATCAGTGACTACCGGTCACTTGCGCCGCGACAATGCCGACGGCGACGAGCCACTACCGCAGCGACACCCGCCGCACACATCGCCAAAGCAAAGGGCAGCCCCTGCGTGGTCGCGCCGGTGCGAGCCAAACCTCCACGTCGTACAGCGCCCGCCTTGTTCCTCGAAAGCACACCACCGATCACCCCAGAGGTACTCCCTCGCCCCTGATCGACCGACACCGTCGGATCCGCAACAGGAGCATCAGTACCCGCGCAGGTCACGGGAATCGTCACCCCGTCCGAGGCCTCGACGACCGTCGCGAAGTCGGTGGCCACCGTGACGGGAACGGCCACAACCTCACCGACCGCCCTGCCCTCGCAGGCGCCCACGACCGTCACGGTCACGCTCGCCTGCCCGGCTCCGTCCGTCGTAATGACCGAGGCGGCGTCCGAGGCGTGCGCGTCCACCAGGGAATTGTCGACCTCGGCCACCGCCTGCGCACCGCCCGCGCTCACGCGCACCTTCGAGGTGATGGAAGGCCCCTCGGAGAAGGACAGGCCACGCAGCGGAATCGCTACCGTAGCCCCATCAGCGACCGCCTCTGTGGGCAGAGTCAGGCCGATCGAGGACTTCGCCGCGCGCGGGCTCAACGCGGACGAGGCCTCGGCGGAGCGATCCCCGCTACCCGAATGCGCACCCAGGTAGGCGTTGAAGGAATCACGGTCCAGGTTTCCGTTCGTGGTGGCCGCTCCCCCGCGAGTCAAGGCCTCGAAAGAATCACCGCCAGCGAGCAGGAAGGACACGGACCCGACCGTGTACGTCGCGTCGGCCCTGAGGGGCTCGCCGTTGATCGTCACCGACGTGATGCGCTCCCCGTAGGGCTTAGCCGGGTCGTAGGTGTAGCGCACGTTCGAGGACAGGCTGAGCTTGAGCATCGGCCGGGAGTTCTGCGAGTTCAGGTCCGTTTTCCACTGCTGCTCGAGCGCGTCCTTGACGTCCGATCCCTTGAGCGTGACGTATCCCAGCTCGTTGGAGAAGGGCTGGACCTCGTAGGTCTGCGCATACGTGATCGTCCCGTCCTCGCCGGGCACCAGGTCGGCGCGCAGGTCGCCCGCGTTGATCATGCCGATGTCGACGCTCTTCCCGTCCGGGGTGAGGATGGACTCGCGCAGGGAATCGGCCACCAGGTCACCCAGGGACGACTCGATGCCACGGTTCGACCCCGGCTCGGTCGTCCCCTCGGGGGTGGTGAACACGCCGCGCATGAAGGGGGTCGTGTACCCGGTCGCGACGACGCGCTTGCCCGCTTCCTTCGAGTCGGCCTCGGCTTGATCGACAATCGCCTGAGTGGCGGGGTCCGCGCCGCACTGGGCGACCTCGGCGGCGGGGATGAGGATCGAGTCGGCGCTGGTCACCTGCCGCGTCGCCGGGTCAATCGTCAGGCGGATCAGGCCCAGATTATCCGTGTAGGAGCCCGACGCGACGCCCGCCAGAAGCGGGTTCGCACTGTCGAATGACTCGACCGAATTGACGTGATCGAACTCGTAGGGCACGTGCGTGTCCCCACCCATCAGGCCGTCGACGTTCTTGCCGACCTTGACGTAGTTATTCTTCACGTCATCGTCGAGCATCGCGATGACGACGTCGGCCGTGCCGCTGCTCTTCAGCTCGGCGGCCAGGGAGTTAATGCGATCGATCGGATCCGTGAAGGTCAGGCCCGCAGTGGTTCCGGGACTGAGCTTGTAGGGTACGTCCTGCGCGATCGCGCCGATGAACGCCACCTTCATGCCCGAGGGCGATACCCACAGCTTGTAGTCACCCAGGTAGGGTGTGCCGTCCCCGTAGGTGCCCATGCCCTCAACGTTCGCCCCCAGGTAGGGGAAGGTCGCCTGCACGAACTCGCTCGGGTTCGACCCGTCGACGCGCTGCTTGAAGACGGCCTGTCCCATGTCGAGCTCATGGTTGCCGATCGTCGAGGCCAGCGGGTTCATCGTATTGAGGGCCTCAATGGTGGGGTTGTCTTTGAGCGAACCCGACAGGTAGGGGGACGCCCCGATGTTGTCACCCAGCAGAGTGAACGAGGAGTTCGGGTTCTTAGCGGTCGCCTCTTTCAAGTAGCAGTTCACTGCGGGCAGGCCTGCCTCACGCACGACGCCCTTACTGGACACCTGCTGAATATGCCCGTGAATATCCGTGAGGTTGTACAGGTCCAAGACAATTGGGGTGGCCTCTTCCTGCGGAAGTGCGACCGCTGCGCTCGGTACGACCGCGAGGGACAGCGCCGCCACCGAGGCGAGCGCCAGGTGCGTCCATCTGTGATGCATGGGTTTTCCTTTCTGGGAGGCGTCAGTGCCACCCCTGTTGTGTGTTTGCAGAAACATCGCTTGGGCTACTATCGGTGCTTCTTGCGCCTCGCGAGGGACACGGCCATGCCTCCCGCTCCGGCCAGGAGAACCCCAAGACCGATGCTCGCCTCGGCGCTGGCCCCCGTGCGCGCGAAGCACTGCGGGCCGCGGAAGGCCTCGCGCCCGTTGCGAGGGGGTTTTCGACCTCTTCCAGTGCGACTACGTCGGCGCCCAAAGCGTTGATCGCAGAGACGATCTTGGATTGCTGATTGGCGAAGGCCTCGTGCGAGTACGCCCCACGCACCCTGCACTTCTTTGCGGTCACGAAGGCGCCCGTGCGGTCCGGGTACCCCGTGCACCCGGCCTCGTCGACCCCCAGGTCGGAAAAGTAGTTGAGGACATTGAACGTGGCGACGCGGATATTCCCACCAACCGTGGGGGCGGTCGGACGCTGCCCCATGATGGTCACCGGAGAACGGTCGGGATGCGCGGCCACCATGGACGTTGGTTGAAAGACGAAGGATCCGTGACGCGGTTCGAACACCACGGGCTCGTCGAAGGACACGTGGTAGCCGACGCGCGCCTGAGCACCATTTGCCAGGTACGCGTAGGGTACCCCGGTGGCTGCGCCCCGCAACAGATTCGTGTTCGTCCCATCGTCAAGCGCGATCACACGCGCGGCGTTAGCGGCCTCGTAGTCGCGGGCCGCCTGGCCGGGAGCGACCACATCGGTGGCGGCGCGCAGCGGCTCAACCCCGGGAGTCAGCAACAGCGTTCCGTACTGATTCGTCTGATAGTTACCCGTGATTGTCCACGTGCCCTGTGGCACGAGGAGCATGGACTCGTAGGACTCCGCCTGCTCCGCCGCGGGAACGCCGGTGACCGGCGTGGGGGTCACAGCCTGACAACCGTCTACCTGCTTGACGGCGCTGGCCTCCAGCTGCGTCAGGCTCGTGGGATTGTCTGTCGCGAACGTAGCAGGGAACTCCCCGACCGTGCCGCTCACGCGTACGCACGTCCCGCGAGCCGGGACCTGGTCGTTCTTCCCCACGTAGACGAAGAGTGCATCCGAATTCGTGCGCCCCTCATTCCACGCGCCACCACTGCCCGGCGTCTGAATCGTGAATCCGTCCAAGGGGGTGGCCAGCCCCGACTCCCCAGCCGGGTACGCGGTCGTCACTACGCCCACCGTGGTGACGACCGCCCCCACCATCGCCGACTCATCCCCCGCGCCAACAGCCTGGATGTCCGAGATTGGGGTGTCGACGAGGCCTGGACCCGGGTCCCCCGATTGCGCGGAGTTCACGGGGGAGGAAGACTCCGCAGCTGAGCGTGTCGGCTGCACATCACCCGACCGGGTCTGCTCGGTGCCAGCCTGCGTGGCTCCCGACTGACTTGCTTCCACCGCACCCGATTGGCCGACATCGACCGCCCAGGCAGCAGGCACAAGCCCCATCGCGGACAGGGTGAGCGCGCCGAATACAGCTAGTGATCGCGTCCCGCACTTCATCGGGATGTCCTCTCAACCTCACCTCACCGTCAGGGACCTCGCGGCCCCGGACCGCAGGCACCTTTACCTGCAGCAACACGAATTTTGATAAGTGTATACGACATGACAAACAAATGAAACCGCTCGGGAAAATTCCTGTGCTACGAGCCAGTGGCATAGATGCGTCCAGAAAGGACACCCGAATGCGTCAAATCTGCACCGGTTTCGTCAAACTCCCTCACACCCGCTGAGGTGCCCGGCCTCGTCACCCCCAGCCCCGGCCTCGTCGCTGAGCGAACGACGGTCAGGACGCCGAATACGGGGAGACGACCACCTGAGCGCGCTGCAGATCCTTCACCTCGGCATACCCCGTCGAAGCCATCGTCCGCTTGAGCGCCCCCACAAAGTTCAGCGAACCATCCGCGCGCGTGGACGGGCCGTACAGAATCTGTTCAAGCGTGCCCGTCGTTCCCACGTACACGCGCTGGCCGCGCGGCATGTCCGGGTGGGTGGCCTCCGACCCCCAGTGCCAGCCGCGCCCGGGCGCCTCCTCGGCGCGGGCGATGGCCGCCCCCAGCATGACGGCGTCCGCGCCGCACGCGATCGCGCGCGCGAGGTCGCCGCTGCGCCCAATGCCGCCGTCCGCGATGACGTGCACGTAACGCCCACCGGACTCGTCCATGTAGTCGCGCCGGGCCGCCGCCACGTCCGCGATAGCCGTCGCCATCGGCGCATGTACGCCCAGCGACTGGCGCGTCGAGTGCGCCGCTCCCCCACCAAAACCAACAAGAACACCCGCGGCGCCCGTACGCATGAGATGCAGAGCAGCCGCGTCCGTACACACGCCGCCGACTATGACGGGCACGTCCAGCTCATAGATGAAGCGCTTGAGATTAAGGGGCTCGCGGCGAGACGACACGTGTTCGGCAGACACCGTCGAACCTCGAATAATGAACAGGTCGACGCCCGCGTCAACAACCGCGCGCCAATACTGCTGGACGCGCTGGGGTGAGAGCTTTCCGGCGACGACCACGCCGGCCTCGCGCAGCTGCTTGAGCCGCTCCGTGATCAGCGAGGGCTTGATCGGCTCCGAATAGACGCGCTGGAGGGTCGCGATCGACTCCTCCTCGCCCAGGTGAGCGATCTGATCAAGAATCGGGGTGGGATCCTCGTAGCGGGTCCACAGTCCGTCCAGATCCAGGACGCCGATGCCACCGAGGCGGCCGAAGGCGATCGCCGTTTCCGGGCTCATCACCGAGTCCATGGGGGCGGCCATGAGGGGAATGTCGACGTGGTAGGCGTCGATCTGCCAGCCGACATTGACGTCCTCGGGGTCACGCGTGCGCCGAGCGGGCACGAGCGCGATGTCGTCCAGTGTGTAGGCGCGCCGACCGCGCTTGCCGCGTCCGATTTCGACTTCGTGGCTCATGAACAGATTCTACTGCCTCGGGGACGCAGATGTGCCCGACCTCTGCCACACTGGAGGAACCGGCAAAGACAGGAGCAATCATGAGCTGGATCGAGGACCCGTGGATGGGTTTTGACACCGAGACGACGGGAGTGCGCGCGCTCAAGGATCGCCTCGTCACCGCCGCGCTGGTGCTGCGCATCGACGGCGCATCCTACCGGTCCGGCGTCAGCGCCCCCGATCAGGTGGCCACGTGGCTGACCGACCCGGGCGTCGAGATCCCCGAGCAGGCGACCGCCGTCCACGGCATCACGACCGAGCAGGCGCGCCGCGACGGCCGCCCGATTGAGGATGTCCTGCACGAGCTGGCCGGTTCCATCGTCGAACATTGGCTGCGCGGCTACCCGGTCGTCGCCTTCAACGCGACGTACGACATCACGCTGGTCAACCAGGAGCTGCGCCGCCACCACCTGGGGTCCTTCGAGGAGCGCCTGGAGGGGGCGCCGATGCTGGTCGTTGATCCCCTCGTCTTGGATCGGAAGCTCGACCGCTTCCGCAAGGGCAAGAAGACGCTCACCGATATGGCGCCCGTCTACGGCGCGGTCGCCTCCCCGGACGCTCACACGGCCGAGGTCGACGTGGCCATGACGCTTGACGTGCTCGCGGGCATGGTGGATAAGTACCCGCAGCTGGCGTCCATGAGCGCCCTGGAACTCACCGACTATCAGCGTCATGCCCACCAGGATTGGGCCGAGGACTTCGAGAAGTACCTGCGTAAGCAGGGCCGCGACGCTACCATCGACCGCGAGTGGCCGCAGATCACGCCGCGAGGCCGCAGCGACGATCAGCAATAAGGGCGCTTCGAGCGGGGGTCGGCAGGGCTGGCCCCCGTTTCGTTGTGCCTGAGGGCCCTCCTTGCACGGGGCCTGAGCCACGCGAAGGGCGTTTATACGAGCTGCGTGGAGGGCGCCGCGGGTAGCGAGGCCTGTCTCTCTCCCCCAAAAGTCGCATGCAATTCGATTGGATGAAGATTCAACAAAGCCCGAAAACGTTGTAATTCCAACGCTGTGGATTCATGGTGTGAAATAGTCACAGGGGAATTGCATGCGAAATTGGTTGCGAGCTCAGCGATTAGAAGGCTCAAACACTGGGGACCAGGTGGACCCGACCGAGCAACGCACCACACGCCACCAGCGAGGAGGGCGCCGACAGGGCTGCAGCGGGACCAGGGTGCGGCCACGGCGGGATCACCGGACCTCGCCGAATAAAAGTCGCACGTAATTCCCCTCGGTCATTTTTCGAGCACTGCTCAAAACGTTGCAATTCCAACGATGCAAAGTCAAGGTTTGGGGCAGCCGCGGGGGAATTACGTGCGACATTGTCGGGGAACCATCCCCGCTGCCCACACAAGACGAGGCCGGGGCATGACACCAGTGAGGGAGCATGACGCCAGTGAGGGAGCATGACCCCACCTCCGAACTGGCATAATACCCACCTCAGTGGTGTCACACCGCTGACCAACAAACATAAACGCGGACCCGCGCGAGTGGAGGGGCCCAGGTCGTCGGCCACCAACACGCATCCGGATAGGTAACGAACATCCGGATAGCTTAATAACCTATCCAGATGCGCATAACCTATCCGCGTGCGCATAACCTATCCAGATCAGCCCAGGCAGAGGGCGCAGCAAGGCCCGGAGGCGGAACTCCGCCTCCGGGCCTCTACACACAGCTCACTTGTCGTTGATGAGGTCCAGCCACGTGCGGCGCTCGCCCACGAGGATGCCGAAGTCGCGGTTCTGGTCCGCGATCGCGGCGTCTGTCGCGGGGTTCTTGATGAGGGCGGCCAGCACGTCGGGGGCGGCGGTGATGGCGCCGACGCCCTGGCGGACCAGTTCGAGGACCTGTTCGGAGTTCTTGAAGGACGCGGCCAGGACGTCGGCCTTCAGGTCGTAGGTGCGCAGGGTGCGGTGGATTTCGGAGGCGACGCGCACGCCGTCGATGCCGTAGTTGTCCATGCGGTTGACGTAGGGGGCGACGTAGCGGGCGCCGGCCTTAGCGGCCATGAAGCCCTGCATCGAGGAGTGGATGCCGGTCGCGGTCACCTGCATGCCTTCACGCACGATGCGCGGGATGGCGGCGAAGCCTTCGCGCGTAACGGGGAGCTTGATGAAGAGGTTGCCGCCGATTTCGCCGCGCAGCGCCCGGGCCTCGGCGACCATGTCGTCGGCGCGCTGGGAGACGATCTGGACGTGCAGCTGGGCGCCATCGGGCAGGATGGACTTGATCGCGTGGAGGACGTCGAGGGGTTCCTTGCCTTCGCGGTACAGGATCGTCGGATTAGTGGTCACGCCGTCGATGGGCAGGTATTCGAGGGTCTTAGCGATCGCATCGACGTTCGCGTGATCGATGAGGATGAGCATGGGTGGCTCCTTTGCGCTGTCGTGGGTTTTTCGCACCACTAGGATAGCGCGGGCGGGAGCAGCCCAGCGACTGCTCCCGCCCGCAGTTCACGCTCGATCGAGCTGTTCAAGGATGAGCTTCACCGCTTTTGCGTTGCCCCCTGCATTCCGCGTCTCTTGGCGAAACTCGGACAGGCGCGCATGGCACTCACGATCCGATAGCACGCGCATTGCCGCCTCACGAAGGACATCGGGAGTTGCTTCGCGGATGTCCAGCGCTTCACCCAATCCGGCTCTTCATAATTGAGGGTGTAGTTGGGGTCTGAATCCTCCGGTTTCGAGGAGGCAGCGGGTGATGTAGTGGGTGAGGTTTCGGAATCCGAGGGCAGAGCCGCGTAAGTGTTCGAGGCGGCCGTTGATGGCTTCGGTGGGGCCATTGCTGGTGTGGGAGTGGTCGAAGTAGGCCAGGATGTCCCCGGCTCGACGTTTGAGTGTCCTGCCCAGTGTGATGATCTCTGTGAGGGAGCGTGGCACGTCCGCGTCGCTGAGACGGTCTATTTCGGCTTGCATCAGGGCCTTACCTGCACTCGTGTCGGGCGCCCGGTAGGCGTCGATAATGTTCTGGTAGACGCTCCAGGTGACCTCGAGGGCGACGTGCTCGTCGCCGGAAACAGGTCGAGTATCTGGTACTGCTGGCCTAGGGTGAGTAGGCAGGATCTGGTGTGGAGCATACGGCGGGCCTTGTACAGGGGATCTGTGGCGCGCCCGCGCCGATGGTGAAGTTCTTGCTGGATGCGTCTGCGGCATTCATCGAGAGCATCTCCGGCCAGGTGCACGACGTGGAAGGGGTCCATGACCGCGGTTGCGTCTGGGAGTTCTTCGGCGGCTGCGCTTTTGAACCCGGTGAATCCATCCATCGCGACAATCTCAATGCGCTCGCGCCACGTGGCAGGCTGGGAGGCCAGCCAGGTTTTGAAGACCTGCTTGGAGCGGCCCGGGACCATATCCAACAGCCGGGAGGGACCGCTGCGATCATGGACGGGCGTCAAGTCCAAGATGACGGTGACGTATTTGTCGCCGTATGGGGTGTGGCGCCACACGTGTTCATCCACGCCAATGACGCGCACGCCCTCACACCGGGTCGGGTCGTTGATCAGAGAGCGCTCTCCTTCGGCCAGGACAGCAGTGTTAGCGGTATTCCAGGACACGCCCAAGGCCTGGGCAACGCGCGCCACCGTCAAATGGTGGACGACCAGCCCAGTGAGCGCCCAGCGCACCGCCGCCCGTGAGAGCTTGGCGCGCGGATCGGCCGCTTGGCTCATGTCTTGGCGCCACACGTGAGCACACGTCTCGCACCGGTAGCGGCGCACGCTCACATGCAAAATCGTGGGACGCCACCCGCAGGGCTCATGCGCCAAGCGCCTGACCACCGTGTCACGCGCCTCGCCCTGGCACCCGCAACGTCGACACCACCGGTCCTCACCAGTAATACGGCACGCCAACACTGCATGGTCTGGCCAAATGCGCTGGCCCGTCACTTCCAGGCCCAGGTCATCCAGGCGCGTGAACGCGCTCAGGTCGGGGCGATCAAAGATAGTATTGGGCATGTCGAGGTCTTTCAGATGGACGGTGTCGGAACCCCCATCATCGGAAGACCTCGACCCCTACCCGGCCACGACACGCCCAACCCCGCCAACAACACCTACACCCTCAATTATGAAGAGCCTCCAATCCCAGTTCCTCCACCCGCCGCGCCACAGTCGGCTGGTCATTACCAACAGGAACAACCAGCATCGGTACACCGTAGAAGAGTGCCTCATTGACGCTGTTCATACCACCGTGGGTAATAAAGAGAGATGCTCGCGAGAGCACCTCGAGCTGCGGAACCCTGCGGCGAACCATCATCGCAGGAGGAACGGGTCCTAGGCTCTCGGGGCGCACCGAGTCACCGATCGCCATGACAACACGCATACCAGTGCTGCCGAAAGCTTCCACGCACCGACGGAAGAACCGTTCGGATTTGTTGAGTTCTGTTCCGAGAGATATGTATACGAGAGAGACCCACTGCCCTCAGGAGGCTCAAATGGCTCGTGGCGACGTCCATCGATAGATGCACCTACGAATGCATACCGTGATTGAGGAAATTCATTCGCGTACACCTGGAAGCTCCGAGGCGTGTAGGTGATGTTGAGAGCAGGGCTATTACGCACAATCTCAGCCTCAAGCTCTCGGAATCGCCAGCCATATCTCCTACTCATAGGTGCAGAGATGAACGATCTCAGGCGCGGAAAACGGAAGATTGAGGTTAGGTACAACCCGCCGTTGCGCCCGAAGTCTTCCAGCACATGCTCATTAAGCGCGAAGGTTGAAAATAGCCTAATGGGGACTATCCCCAAACGGTCGGCGAGCGCCTTGCCTGATACAAAGAGCATTTCGTAGATCAGGCAGTCGTATTCTGCGCCGATACGCAGCACCGTCCGATAAGCCGCACGCCAGCAATGCATGCGATCCTGGAATGGACTCGGGAAGAGGGGATAGTCATCGTAAGGGACGAAACGTACGCCCGTATTTTCCACCGCTTCTCGCCACGTAGGCGAATGAACATAAGTGACACGATGCCCCATATCAGTGAGCATCCGAGCTAAGCCGAGCGTCGGGTTCGTGTGCCCAGAAAACGGCAAATTCACCATGAGAATGGAGTAGGATTTGCGCTCACTCATAGAAACGACCTACCCCGTTTTTGATAACTGCGATAGCGTCTTCACTGAGTACCTGCGCATCGAAACGCTCGAGGAAGGCAGCAATGAAGTCCACCTTTTGACACATTCGCTCATACGTATCCGCAACGATCAGAGGATCGACCCACACATCGACAAGGAGGACCAACACTTCAGCAACTTCATGGGGGAAGATACAGCCGATTTCACCAGACTCCATTCCCTGTCGCAGCATTTGTTCCAGGTGGGGCGCAAGCTTTGTCAGCGAGTGACGCAATGATTCCAGTAAGGCTTCAGGAACCTCACTCACCCAGTTGGCGCGCCCGAGACCACTTTGCGGACTAGACGCGACCATGTGCGTCGCGAGGACCGTCATTCTATCGGTTACCGACGCATCAGACTGCACAGCAAGGTCTTCAACAAATACATTGAGATGGCGCCACTCTCCCTCTATAACGGAACGCAACACCTCCTGCTTTGACGAGAAATGATGATAGATCGCCCCCTTCGACATTCCACTCGTCCTGACGATGTCTTGCATGGTGGTCGTGTCGTAGCCCTTCTCTGCGAAGAGCTGGCGGGCAGCTAGACAGATCGCTTCACGGGCACGCTCGGATTTCTCGGCCTGATTCATACAACCTCCATTCCAAACCGACGGTCGGTTTTACTTTAGTTTCCTCCTCCACCCCCAACAAGACAGCTCACTGAAGAGTCCGGATGACAAGACGGGCCACACTGCCACGACTTGACGAAAGAACCAGCTCCCCGTCCTCTTTACACAGCCCCCCACCCACACAGTCGCCACATAAACCCTTGTATGTTTCCAAGACACAACATGCCCGCTACCAACTCAGACAGCGCATCTCCCCCGGTCACCCTTGAAGACAAGAAGCGGGCGGGAGCAGCCCACCGACTGCTCCCGCCCGCCTCGAGCGCTCGACCTGCGATTACTTCGCGGAGGAGGAGTGGTAGTTCGGCGCTTCCGTCGTCATCTGAATGTCGTGCGGGTGCGACTCGCGCAGGCCCGCGCTGGTGATGCGCACGAAGCGCCCATTGGCCTTGACCTGGGAGATCGTGGAGGCGCCCAGGTAGAACATGGTCTGGTGCAGGCCGCCGACGAGCTGATAGATCACCGACGCGAGGGAACCGGTGTAGGGCACCTGGCCCTCGATGCCCTCGGGGACAATCTTGTCGTCGGAGGTGACGTCGGCCTGGAAGTAGCGGTCCTTGGAGTAGGACTTGCGCCCGCGCGAGCTCATCGCGCCGAGCGAGCCCATGCCGCGGTAGCGCTTGAACTGCTTGCCGTTGGTGAACACGACTTCGCCGGGGGACTCCTCGCAGCCGGCCAGCAGGGAGCCGAGCATGACGGTGTCGGCGCCGGCGACGAGGGCCTTGCCGATGTCGCCCGAGTACTGCAGGCCGCCGTCCGCGATGAGCGGGACTCCGGCGGGGCCGCAGGCCTGGGCGGCCAGGTGGATGGCGGTGATCTGGGGGACGCCGACGCCGGCGACGACGCGGGTCGTGCAGATCGAGCCGGGGCCCACGCCGACCTTGACGGCGTCGACGCCCGCGTCGATGAGCGCCTGCGCGCCCTCGGTTGTGGCAACGTTGCCGCCGATGATGTCGATGCCCTCAAACGTCGGGTCGGCCTTGATGCGGCGGATCATGTCGAGGGCGAGTTGGGCGCCGCCGTTCGCGGTGTCGACGACGAGGACGTCCACGCCGGCCTCGGCCAGGGCGGTGGCTCGCTCCCAGGTGTCGCCCCAGTAGCCGACGGCCGCGCCGACGATGAGGCGCCCGCGCGAGTCCTTCGTGGCGTTGGGGTACTGCTCGGTCTTGACGAAGTCTTTGACGGTGATGAGGCCGGTCAGGTGGTCGTTCTCGTCAACGATGGGCAGCTTTTCGACACGGTGTTCGGCGAGCAGGTGCTTGGCGTGTTCGCGGGAGATGCCGACCTGGCCGACGACGAGGCGGTCACGCGGGGTCATGCAGTCGCGCACGCGCAGGGTGGCCCACTCGCCCTGGGGGACGAAGCGCAGGTCGCGGTTCGTGATGATGCCCAGGAGGGTGCCGGCCTCGTTCACGACGGGCAGGCCGGAGACGCGGTAGTGGCCGCAGAGGCGGTCGAGTTCGTCGATGGTCGCATCGGGGCCGACGGTCACCGGGTCCTCGACCATGCCGGATTCGCTGCGTTTGACCTGGCGGACCTGCGCGGCCTGCTCCTCGATGGAGAGGTTGCGGTGCAGGACGCCGATGCCGCCCTGGCGGGCCATGGCGATGGCCATGCGGGCTTCGGTGACGGTGTCCATGGCGGCGGACAGGAGCGGCACGCGCAGGGAAATGTTTTTCGTGAGGCGACTGGACGTGTCAACGGATGAAGGAACGACGTCCGTGAGCTCGGGCAGGAGCAGGACGTCGTCGTAGGTGAGGCCGGTCAGGCCGAACGGATCATGTGTTGCGAGTTCTCCCATGGGCCAATTGTAGGTGGTCGGCGGGCCTTTCGCGTCCCTTCGGGTGTTGCGCGGAGCGCCGTGCACGAGGCCGGGGCGCATATACGGGCCGAGGCGCGCGAGATACGCCATAGGTTCGAGGCCGGTGCAGCTCCCGGGTCAAGCGACGCTGCTGCGGTGGGCCGCTGCGGCGGCGCGGGCGGTTGCGCCCGTGACGGTGAGGTCGATCGGGGCTGCGCCGCGCGCGAGCATGCGGGCGGCGGTGAGGGCGTCGGGGCGCCCCTCCCACACGTGCATGGACACGGTGCCGTCGGGGGCGATTTCGTGGATCCAGCGTCCTGCCCCTGCGCGAGCGTGAGAGTCGGCCCAGGCGACGGCGCGCGCGTAGTCGACGGCAAGGTCGTCGGCGCGGTCAGGTTCGACCAGTTCGGCTAGGACGCGCGCGGCGCTGGCGGCTTCACATACGACCCAGTGCATGCGCTGGGGGGCTGCGACGACGCCGGTGGGGTCACGCGTGTAGATGATGCCGCCGATGCCTTGATCGGTCCAGCCGTCGGCGAGTGCGCGGTCGTAGAGTGCTGTTGCCGTGTCGAGCATCCAGAGGCACGGGGTCTCTCCCATGCGGGTGAGAATCGCGTGGGTCTGGCCGATGAGACGCGCGGCTTTAAAGCCGAGGCCGGGCAGGGTGTCGCCGGGCCGGATAAGTTCGAGGGGAGGCTGCTCACAGGAGGGGGGTAGGGGCCGCCACTCCTCGTCGTAGAAGTCGGGGAGGGCGAAGCCGCAGCGCGCAGCGACTTCCCCGACGAGGCGAACAATGGAGCGTGCGCGATCGAACCAGACGCGTTGTCCCGTGGCCTCCCACGCAGCCAGGTAGGCCTGGGCGGTGTCGAGGTTGGTGGACAGTCGCCGCAGGGGCGAGCGCTTACCGCTGGCCGCGTCGATGTTTTCGCGTACGGCTCCGTAGGAGGGATCCCACCAGCGCGTATCCTGGTCACGGTCGAGGTCATCCAGGAGGGTGCGCGCGTCCTCGTGGCCTGCCAGGATGGCGGCGGCAGCTGCGCCGATCATCGCGGATTGGGCACGCTGGGAGAGGATTGCGCGAGGCACGGGGGTGGCGCTGGTCTCGGAGGTGGGGACGACCTCGGCGTACCAGGAGCCGTTCGCAGCGCGCAGCGGGCCTGTCAGGGCGGCGAGTCCATGGGAGACCAGGTGGGAGGCCCCTTCAATGCCGCGCATCTGGGCGAGCGCAAAGACGTGGGTCATGCGGGCGCTGATGCGCGCGTCCAGGGGGCGTCCGAGGTCCGCCTGGCCGTCGGCGCGCAGGTAGGCAAAACCGACCCGCGCCTTCGACCGGGACGCGAAGGAAACGAGCGCGTCGAAGTCGGCGTCGAATGCGCGGCGTAGATCCTCATTGTTCCAGGGGGCGTTCATGACTGTTCTCCTGCCGGTGCGTACTCTCACGGTATCACCTGACCAGGACTCTTGGCGTGAGCGGGCGACCCGAGGGGGCTGACTGTCTCGGCTAGGGTGCAGGGGCCTGGCAGGTTAGGACCGGCCGATGAGCTGCAGGTCGGCTTGAGGTGCTAGAAGCGCGAGGGCTTCCTCGACGCAGGCGCTGACCGTTCGTACCCGCTGCACCTGGGTGGCCAGGATGTCAGGGGTGTCGGCGCCCACGATGATCGTGGGGCCGCCGTAGCGGGCAATCAGGTCTTGGACGGTGTTCGCGCAGGAGGGGCCGGACCCGAGGACAACGGTCAGGGCTGGTACTCCGGCGCGCACGTATTCGCGGAAGCGGTCGATAGCACGCACTCCCCCATACTGTTCACTGGTGAGCAGGCGCGCGTCGCATCCGTACCACGCTAGGGCGACGCCGATGACTTGGGCGGGGGTCTCGTGGAGGAGGTCGGTGAGGATGGCGACGCGGTCTCCGCCGACGAGTGAACGGGTCGGTCGTGAGAGGTAGACGGTTCGGCACAGGCGTTGGAAGGCGTTGACCAGCATGAGGGCCGGTGGGCATCCGACGGGTTCGCCGGCTGGGGCACAGCGCAGGGATTTGAGGGTGGGTTCGACGAAACGTGACCATGTATGGACGAGGCCGTGGCTGGCGACGGCGGCTTCGAGGACTTCCTCGAGGCGAGGGAGGTCGTCGGCGAGGATGACTGAGCGCAGCTGAGCGGCGTTGGCGGGGCCCGTACTCGGGTGCACGCTCACGTCCGCGAGGGCGCGCTTGGCGGCTTCGCCCGCGGGTAGGCCCGCGTGCAGGTGGTTGACCATGGCGCGCAGACGTTCGACGTCTTCTGGTTGGTAGCGGCGTCGCGATCCGGCTTCGCGTCTTTCGGGGCCGAGGCCGTAGCGGCGTTCCCAGGTGCGCAGCGTGGAGGCGGAGACGCCGAGTTCGTCAGCGACGGCGGACACGGTGCGTGAGCGGTCGGCGCGGCCAGCGTGGGTCAGGATCGCTCGCGGCATGGTCCCTCCCGAGTATTGTCTCCGTGTTTCTTTCAGATTCTTGCTTGTTAGGCGCGCGAGCGCCACAGGAAGAGGAATAGCTGGTAGCCCATAGTTGTTCATCAAGTTGTTCACGCGTCGTTCGCAGCGTCCACCGCATTCTTTTCGACATTTGTACAGACCAGGCCCCGCGCTATGAGAACTGTCTCATACTTCTGACAAGGGTCTTGAATAACTACCGCATAAGTGCTTATTCTTGCGGACATCGTGTGCCGAAAATGTCGGCACGACAGACATGAAGGAGGCACCCATGACTGACGTCTCCCGTCTGCCCGGACCCATGATCGACGCTTGGGAATGGCAGTACGAAGCGGCGTGCCGAGACCTGGACACCGAACTGTTCTTCCACCCCGAGGGGGAGCGCGGCTCGACGCGTCGGCGTCGCGCGGCAAACGCCAAGGCGATCTGCTCAACCTGCCCGGTCATCGAACAGTGCCGATCCTACGCACTGGCTGCCCAGGAACCCTACGGCATCTGGGGCGGAATGACCGAGGAAGAACGACGCGAAGAAATCCGCTCCTCCGGACGCGGGCGTCGCGTTTCCTAACGCGCAACCGAACTGCAGGTGCGGCATCGCCACCGCGATGCCGCACCATTCTAATGCCCAGGCTCTGCCGGCACCACAACTAACGTTCCACAGGAGGACGCATGACCACCAACGACGCCAAGGCCTCGTCCACGAGTAAGAAGAAGACGGACACCAACCGGTTCCAGCCCAACGTCTACAAGACCCTGTTCTTGGTCACCGCGCCCGTCACCGCCATGCTCGCAGGTGCCTGCGTGTGGATGGGCGTCCAGCTGTCCTCCACATCACCGGCAAGTCAAGCAACCCCCGCCGCCACCGCCTCATCCCAGCTGCCCGCGGCCGAGCAGAGCGCTGAACCGAGCCAAACAAACCCGAACAACCTGTCAATTATGAGTTCGTTCATGCGACACGACGCTGGCGATCAGCAGGCGAAAGGCGACATTAACGCGCCCGTCACGATGGTCGTCTTCTCCGACTTCGCGTGCCCCTACTGCACGAAGTTCGCCCAGCAGGTCGACCCCGCGCTGGCCGACCTGGTGGAAGACGGCACCCTTCGCATCGAGTGGTATGACCTGGCGCAGATCACCGAAACGTCTCCACTGGCCGCCCAGGCGGGAATCGCCGCGGCAGAGCAGGGCAAGTTCTGGGAATTCCACGATGCCGTGTACGCGGCTGCCGACCCGAGCGGGCACCCCCAGTACTCTGAGCAGTCCCTCGTGGACTTCGCAGCGACAGCCGGCGTGCCTGACCTGGACAAGTTCCGCGCGACCATGCTCGACCCGATGACCGTCACCAAGGTAGCCTCCGCCAAAGACCAAGCCCATCAGGCCGGTATCACCGGAACGCCCACGCTCTTCATTAACAAGGCCTACATCCCCGGCTTCCGCGACGCATCCTACGTGCGTAACACCGTGCTGGCCCAGGCCGCCGAGGCCGTCTCCTAACGCAACGCAGCGCCCAGCATTGGGCATACAACGGGGGCGGCCCGGAAGAAAATCTTCCGGGCCGCCCCACAAGTGGCTGGCCGCTGAGGCGATCAGCGCTCCACGATCGCCAGGACGTCGCGCGAGGACAGGATCTGGTACTCCTGGCCTTCGTACTTGACCTCGGTGCCGCCGTAGCGCGAGTAGATGACAACGTCGCCGACCTTAACGTCGACGGGGATACGGTTGCCATTGTCATCGACGCGGCCAGGACCCACGGCGATAACTTCGCCTTCCTGTGGCTTCTCCTTGGCGGTATCCGGAATAACCAGGCCGGAGGCAGTGGTCTGTTCGGCCTCAACCTGACGGATGACGATGCGGTCCTCGAGGGGCTTGATGGAGATCGACATTGTCGTTCCCTTTCTCTTTGTCACGAAGGTGCTCGTCCTTTCCCTGCCGTCGCGGGGGTCAGGTGCAGGACCGGGTCGCGGGGCGATCCCGCGTTTCCTCCATGAGTGTAGTTGCGCTCCTGGCACTCGAGCAACCTGAGTGCCAAGCAGTTCACCCTGGGCGATTCGCCCACACTGCTCACCTCGCAGCGTCGGGCACGCACGCGCCCGTGCAGAGATGGGACAATGGGGCGGTGAGCGCCCTGACCTCGATCCTCTCCTCTCCCGGCTGGGAGCTGCTGGCCTCCCTGCAGGCCCGCCAGGAGAACAACCCGATCCCCTTGACCGAGCTGGGCAGCGCTCTGCGCGCCCGCGGCATCGAAGCGGAACTAACGGCAGCCATTCTCACCCAGCTGGCCCTGCGCCATGCGGCGCGCACAAAGTTCGGTCCGGTTGCCTCCCACATGGTCTTCACGCGAGACGGGCTGGAGCAGGCCACTCGCCTGGTAGTGGCAGTGCGTCACGCGCAGCGTTTCCGCGACTGTGGTGCGACGCGGGTGGGCGACCTGGGCTGCGGGATCGGGGCGGACGCCCTGGCAATGGCGGGGCTGGGTCTCGACGTGCTGGCCGTCGACATCGACCCGGATGCCGCCGGAGCGGTGGCCGCAAATCTGCGGGACTTCGAGGGCGCCCAGGTGCGCTTGGGGGACGTCATGGACCTGGACATCGCCGAGTTGGCCGCTGAGGGCGTTGATGCGCTCTTTGCGGATCCCGCCCGGCGCACCGGGGCCTCGCGAGGCTCCGCTCGGATCACGAACCCGCAGGCCTGGTCCCCTCCCCTGTCCACGGTTCTCAGTTGGGCTCGCACCATCGATCGAGTAGGGGTCAAGGTGGCGCCGGGCATCGCGTATGACTTCATTCCGGCGCACTGGCATGCCCAGTGGGTGAGCGTGGATGGAAAGCTCGTCGAGGCTTCCCTGTGGTCCCCTGCCCTCGCGCCGGAAGGCGCCGGCCGCTCGTGTTTGCTCCTGAACGAGGCCGGGGTGGCCCACCGCCTCGTTTGTCCTGAACCAATGGCGGCAAATGAACCCGCCGAACGCGTGGAGGTCGCTCCCCTGGGTCGAATCATCGCAGAGCCAGACCCAGCGGTGATCCGTTCAGGTCTCCTGGCGCGCCTGGCGCACCAAGCCGGAGCGGGCATCGTCTCCGACAAGATCGCATACCTGACAGGCGACAACATGCCTGACAGTCCCTTCTACGATCGCTTCGAAGTCCTCGAAGTGACAAACCTGCGCTCCAAGGCGATCGCCGCAGCTCTCAGATCGCGAGACGCCCGCAGCGTCGAAATTAAGAAGCGAGGAGCGGACATCAATCCCGACGAGTTGCGCAAAGCCCTCAAGCTCACAGGCGCAAACCCCGAATTGACAGTTATCGCGACGCGCGTGGGGGGACGCCACCGGGCGATCATCTGTCGGCGGTTGCCCGCAAACCTGTAAGGAAGCTCTCGAGTGGCACCGGGGAACTCCCTGACACAATGGAGGCAATCAGCGAAAGGATCATCATGACCCTGCCCTTCGGTTCCTCCCAGCGTTCAACGATCGGTATCGAGTGGGAACTCCAACTGGTCGATCGCGACTCACACGACCTGCGTCAGAGCGCGGACGCGATCATCGACCGCGCCACGATCGACGGAAAGCTGTACCCTGGCATCCACCGCGAGATGCTCCTCAACACGATCGAGGTCGTCTCACAGCCTCGCGCGACCGTCGCCGAGTGCATCGGCGACCTCACCGGCTGCATCGACTTCCTGCACCCCTTGGCCTCGGACCTGAGAATCGACCTGGCAACAGCCGGAACGCATCCCTTCGCGCGCCCCGGCCGCCAGCGCGTCACCGACTCCCAGCGCTACGCCCAGCTCGTCGAGCGCACCGCCTACTGGGGCCACCAAATGCTCCTGTACGGGGTCCACGTCCACGTCGGCATCGAGGACCGTGCGAAGATCCTGCCGATTCAGGCGGCGCTAACCGCCCATCTCGGCCACCTCCAGGCCATCTCCGCGTCCTCCCCTTTCTGGGCAGGCGAGGACACCGGATACGCTTCCAACCGCGCGATGGTCTTCCAGCAGCTGCCCACCGCCGGCATTCCCCGCCAGTTCGACACGTGGGAGGATTTGGAGTCCTACACGGACGACATGATCCGTACGGGCGTCATCGAGGGCTTCGACGAAGTCCGCTGGGACATTCGCCCCTCGCCCGCGTTCGGCACGATCGAGAACCGCGTGTACGACGCGGCGACGAACGCGACCGAGGTCGGTGTCTTCGCGGCCCTCACCCACGTCCTCGTCGAGCACTTCTCGCGCCTGTACGACGCAGGCGAGCCGCTGCCTTTCCTGCCGGACTGGTTCGTCGCTGAAAACAAGTGGCGCTCTGCCCGCTACGGCATGGACGCGACTCTCATCGTCTCACGCGACGGCGCAACCGAGAGCGCCCGCGACGGCATTGCGCGCCTGCGCGAAGAGTTAGCGCCCATCGCTGCCGACATGGGATGCGCGCGCGAATTCGCCGGCCTTGACACGATCCTGGCGATCGGAGCCGCCTACGAGCGCCAGCGCGCGGTCGCGGCGGCCGCCCGACCCGGCCAGGGCCTCGACGCTGTCGTGGATCTCATGCGCGCCGAAATGAGCGCGGGACGTCCTCTTGCCCTCGCGGAGTTTGCCACCCTAGGCGCTTGAGTTTGTCCTTCCTGCCCTCGCGCCGAGCTGCAGGAAGAAGCCTGGGCCTCGACCGATCAGATGCCTTCCCAGCGCACGTTCAGTACGCATCCAGCATACGGGTTTATCCTATGCTTCGGAAGCATCACAACGGTTTGAGAGGAACCCGCCGTGGCTGAGGATGAAACTGACTCGCCCGAACCCCGCACATCTGCCCTTCGAAGCATCACCGCCCCACTGGCCGCGACGGCACGAACTCTGAGGCTCCTCGTCTCCTCGCTAGCGCGGCTCACCGCCCGCTGGCTCTCCCACGCCCCGGCTACGGCCGCCGTGACGATCGCCCTCACCGTAGTCTCAGCCACCTACTTCGTGTGGCGCGACCAATTCGCCACCCTCGAGGCCAGCCCCTCCTCATCCCACTGGTGGTCAATCATCTCCTCCATCGGGGCGGTCCCCGGCCACTTCCTGGCCACCGCGGTGCTCGGCATCGTCACCATGATCGTTGCCGGAGGCGCGATCGAACGTCACCTCGGCACACGCGCGTGGGTGGCAGCGGCCTTGTCCGGACAGGTCGTCGGCGTGGCCGCCACGTGGGCGACCCTGCCCCTACTCAAGCGCGCCATCTCAGAATGGGGCCAGGCAATCGGTGAGGGAACCCTGTGGGGGACCAGCCTCATCCTGGTCGCTCTGGCGGGAGCTGCCGTGCAGTCCCTGGGTTCGCGCTGGCGGTGGAGGGCCCGCTTCCTCCTCATTGGCGTCCTCGTTCTCTCCTCCGCGATCCTCGGCTCGGCGATCTCCTACGCGCGCGTGTGGGCGCTCCTGGCCGGCATGGTCGCCGCGCGGGCGGCAGGAGTGCGCGGCACAGAATCCGACGCATCGGACGACATCACTACCGGCCGCCAATTCGTGTCGATTGCTGCCCTGTGCTGGGCGTGCGCGGCAGCCCTCACGGTCGTGTCCTCCGCGCCCGAGGGTCCCCTCGCGCAAATGCGTTGGTCGCTCGGGCTGGCTTGGTGGCTCGAGGGCCGTACGGGAGTCATCACGACGCTCCTGTGCCTGGCACCCATCACCTTGCAGCTTGTCTTCGCCTACGGACTGCGTAAGGGGCGGCGAGCCGCCTACATTGGCACTCTCATTCTCCAGGGCCTCCTCGGCATTTCGACGCTGACGTCAACCACCGTCGAACTCCTAGCGTGGAACGGACCGGACGATCCCCTGCGCCCCGAGGTGACGACGGCTGCTTCGCTTCTGCTCATGCCAGTCCTCCTCAATGTCGCGCTGTGCGCCGTCACCTTGTGGATGCGCCGATCCTTCACGATCCACGCCGCGCCATCCACGACCTCGACGCTGGCGCGCCGCTGGCTCATCCTCATGGCCGTGTGCGCGGCTACCGTCCTCGTGCTCGGGCTCCTCACAAGCGACTCGTTCATTCCTTTCTCCGCGTTGGCCTCGGGTGAAGACCTCTCGGAGGCGCCCAACGCCACGCCCCTGCAGGTGTTCCACGACTACGCCCTCGCGCTCCTGCCCACGGCGACAGCTTCGATCTTCGAGCCTTCGCTCGTGCCCATGACTCTCTTGGCTGAGGCTCCCGTCCTGTGGATGCCCCTCGTCGCGTGGGCGGGAACCCTCGCGCTCGTGCTGCGTGCACTCCTCGCTCTGCCGCGCGTCCCCGCGTCCTCGCCGCTCGATGATCTCACGCCGCTCCTGCGCGCACACGGAGGTGGAACGCTCGGTTGGATGAACACCTGGGAGGGCAACCAGGTGTGGGTGTCCCCCTTCGACGAGGCCGGGGTTGCCTACCGGGGTGCCGGGGGCGTCGCGCTCACCGTCACCGACCTCGCCTACGAGGAGGGCAAAGCCTCCCTGGCGATCGCCGAGTTTTCTTCCTTCTCCGCCTCCGCGGGCCTCACGCCGGCGCTCTATTCCATCCACGCGGACTTGGCCGACGCTGCCCGCGCGCAGGGCTGGACAATCATGCAGGTCGCTGAGGAGTCACTCCTGGATCTGCCTGGCCTTGCTTTCAAGGGAAAGGCCTACCAGGATGTGCGCACCGCTATGAACCACGCTAACCGTGAGGGTGTTGAGGCCCGCTGGACCACCTGGGACGAATGTCCGCAGGGGTGGAAGGACCAGATCACCGTTATCTCGCAAGCGTGGAGTTCCGACAAGGCCCTGCCCGAAATGGGTTTCACGCTCGGCGGCGTGCGCGAACTCGCCGTCCCCGAAACCCGTATCCTCGTCGCGATCGACGCTGATTCTACGATCCACGCAGTCACCTCATGGCTGCCCGTCTATCGCGGCGGGAAGATCATCGGACTCACGCTCGACGTTATGCGTCGCCGCACAACCGGCTGGCGCCCCGCCATCGAGTTCCTCATCGGTAAGGCGGCCCTGTCCGCCCAGGAGGAAGGCCTAGAGTTCTTGTCTCTGTCCGGCGCACCCCTGAGGCGCTCCGCGGACGACACGTCCGTTTTCGGCCCCCTCACCGACGCTTTAGCGGCGATCATGGAGCCGCTCTACGGGTTCACGTCCCTGCACGCCTTCAAGCGCAAGTTCAAGCCGCGCACGCAACCCCTGTACCTGGCAGTCCCCGAACCCACCGCGCTGGCCACCGTCGGACTGGCAATCTCGCACGCCTACGTTCCCTCGGTCTCCCCCGCCCAAACCCTCACCCTGTTAGCTTCCGTGACCGGTGGTCTCGCCAAGCTCGCCGCGAAGGGCGTCGGTGACCTGCGCTCGGCCCGCGCCACGCAGCGCCCCGCCGCATCCGCCACCTCCTCGAAGGAATGACCATGTCCCTTCTCGCTTCGCTTTCTTTAACCTCGCTGCACACCCTCAAAGTCGTCGCCGCGCTCGCCGTCTTCTCTCTCCTCGTCGGAGCTTTCCTGTTGCCGCGCTGGGCACCCCGACGTTTTCCTCGAACCGCGAGGCACCGGCTGGGTCGCGCAGCCCTCATCCTCGTGCCTATGCTCCTCGTCACCTCCAGCGGCGCACTTGTTCTCAATCGTTCCCTCGGTCTCGTTAAGACCAGCGGCGATCTCGGAGAACTCATCGCGTCAACCATCGTGGGCGAGGACGCACAGTCCGGGGGTGAAGCAACCATCGCCAACCAGCCGATCGACCCGGCCTCCCTCGACGCAACATTCACGCGGACCGACGACGGGATGCTCACTACCACGTGGACAGGTCCGATCAGCGGTATCACGCTGCCCGTCTTCGTCATTGCCCCCCGCGACTACTCCCCCACAGACGGCAAAACCTACGCAGTCATTGAACTACTCCACGGATACCCGGGCGAAGCCGACGGCACCACCCAGGGCGCTCACGTCCAGGAAGCTCTGGACAACGCTATCGACGCCGGGATTATCCCGCCAACCATCATCGTCGTGCCTTCCCTAAGCGTCGACGAGGAAGCGCACGACTGCGCGGACATCGAAGGACGCCCCGCCGTCTACACGTGGGCGGCACGCGAGATACCGGCGTTCATCCGTCACAACTTCCCCGGCGCCTCCGACAAGCGCGACGCGTGGATGCTCGGCGGTTTCTCTGCCGGAGCGTACTGTGCGGTGTGGACCGCCATGCGCACGCCGCAGACCTTCGGATCGGCCGCCTCACTGTCGGGCTACGACACCCAAATTGAGGGACAGATGACCAACCAGGGCGACCAGTACCTGGCAGACAACACGCTATCCACCATGCTGGCCAAACGGGTCCCCGACGGGTTACGCATCTACGCGATGGCGGCCGCTGATGACGGGGCGGGTGGAGCACCCGCGGCTATCAAGATGGCCGAGGCCGTAAAGGCACCCGATACTGTCACAACGGACGTGCCTCCCACCGGCGGACACGCCGGGCCACTATGGCGTGAGCACATCCCAACGATGCTGGCCTGGTGGGGGTCTTCCGATCGGGTCGCCACCGCAGTGGGGTCGGCCCCAACCGCGCAGGTCGCCCAGGCCTCCGATGCCTACGCGTCCATCGTGCCGGCCACGACCGTGACGCGTTCGGAGCGGCCCACCGCCCCGAACGGAGTGTTGGCTCTCATTGTGTTGATCCTGGCGACCGCCGCGTTCGTGACGGCGACCTGGCGCTTCGCGGGAACGTGGCGTACCTTCCTGGTGGGAGACACCGACCAGGTCGCCGCCCGTTCCCGGTTCTTTCGGCTACCCATGCCGCGGATCATCGCTTCGCTCCCCCGCCCGATCGCGGCATGCGTCACCTACCTGGCGCGTCTCGGCTGCCTCAGTGCTGCGGCGCTCGCCGGCGCCGCACTCATCGGCGTGTGCGCGAACATGGCAGGTGGCTTCTACACCTCGTGGGGTTCTGTCGCCGAATCCATCATGGAGGGGCTGCGCTGAGCACGACCCCACACGTTCAGGCGCGTGGGGGAACGTAGGTCGTCGTGAGTTCCATGCCGGAATCCGGCGAGAAATCCCAGTCCGACGGAGGCAGGCCCGCAGCCACCAGCTCCGAACCGATAGCCGCGATCTGGGCGCCGTTATCCGTGCAGAAACGCAGCGGAGGCATACGCACCTGGACGCCGACGGCCTGCGCTCGCTGCGTAAGCAACGCACGCAGGCGGGAATTTGCGGAGAATCCGCCGCCCACGACGATCGTGTTGCAACCCGTGTCTAACGCCGCGCGAACAGCCTTGGCCGTCAAGGAGTCATTGACGGCCTCGGAAAACGCGGCACACACGTCCTCGCTGCGAAGCTGCTCGCCGGAATCCCGCGTTCCTTCGATGTAGCGGGCGACCGCGGTCTTCAGGCCCGAGAACGAGAAGTCGTACTTGTGGCGTTCCTTGTCCTTACCCGCGGCCAGGCCACGCGGGAAGCGAATCGCCTCGCGATCGCCCTCTTGCGACAGGCGATCCACGTGCGGGCCACCCGGGTAGGGCAAGCCGAGAAGACGACCGACCTTGTCGAAAGCTTCGCCAGCGGCATCGTCCAGCGTGCCGCCCAACTCGACGACATCCGTCGCAATGTTTCGAACCTCCAGAATGTTCGAGTGCCCGCCCGAAACAACTAAACCAATGAAATGATCCGGCAGCGGCCCCTCCGCGAGCTTGTCGACCGCGAGGTGACCGATGACATGGTTGACGCCATACAGCGGCTTGCCCAGGGAAGAGGCCAGGGCCTTGGCCGCACAAATACCAACCGTCAACGACCCGACCAGGCCGGGTCCAGCGGCGACCGCGACCGCGTCCACGTCCGCGAGAGTCACCCCGGCCTCGTCAAAAGCCGCGTCAAGGGTCGGCAGAAAAGACTCCAGGTGCGCGCGCGACGCGATCTCCGGAATAATGCCACCGTAGCGGGCATACTCATCCATCGATGTGGCCGTGCGGTCGACCAGCAACTTTGTGCCACGCACCAAGCCGACACCAGTTTCGTCGCACGTTGACTCAATACCTAGGACCAGGGGTTCACTCACGTCCTCTAGTGTAAGTCGGTGCGCGCGCCGTCGCCGTACGCCGTTGATCGGCTATTCGTCGTTGTCTTTACCAGACCGCGCGTTCGCGATGAACATCGCGACCCCAGCGACGGCGAACACCAGCAGCGACCACGGGAAAAGCGAATCGGCGACGGGTTTGACCTGGGGGGAGCCGAAAACGACACCCACGAGCAACAGGATTGACAGGAGAGCGAAAACGATCATCGCGCCAATCCCGATAGTTGCGCTGACCCAGTAACGACGCGTATGCGTGTTCGGACCGGTCTCATCAAATTGCATGGCGGAACTCCTCTCTGAGCCGATGACGTCTCACCATGATACGCCCCAAATCGCACTCGCAAGCGTCTTTCGCCAGCCACAGGACCCTCGACCAACCCCTGACGGGTCATGAGGGGCGAGGAACAAAACGAAGGCGCAAGGACGCACCCACGTGCAAAGAACCCGATAGCCCTGACATCGAAACATGGGAGGCTGCGGTGCTCAAAGGCCCGGCGCACCGAGGTGCGCCGGGCCCGTAGCCACTCCGGTAGGTCAGATGCCTTTGAAGGCAGCCTTTCCGAGCTGGCGGTTAAGGTTTGCGATCACGTCAAGCGGGATCTGCTTGGGGCACACCGCCGCACACTCGCCGATGTTCGAGCAGGAACCGAAGCCCTCCTCATCCATCTGGTTGAGCATGGCGACGACGCGCCTGTAGTTCTCAGGCTTGCCCTGCGGGAGCAGGCCGAGGTGAGTGACCTTCGCGGAGGTGAAGAGCATCGCGGAGGCGTTCGGGCAGGCAGCAACGCACGCGCCGCAGCCGATGCATGCGGCAGCTTCGAACGCGCGATCCGCATCCTGCTTCGGGACGGGGGTCGCGTGGGCGTCCGGGGCTGCACCCGTGTTGACGGAAATGTAGCCGCCAGCCTGAATGATGCGATCCAGGGCGGAGCGGTTGACCACCAGGTCCTTGATGACCGGGAAGCCCGACGCGCGCCACGGTTCAATCGTGATGACGTCGCCGTCCTTAAAGGAACGCATGTGCAGCTGGCAGGTCGTGGTGACCTCCGGGCCGTGAGCGATACCGTTGATAACGATGCCACACTGACCGCAAATGCCCTCGCGGCAGTCGGAATCGAAGGCGATAGGTTCCTCGCCTCGTGCGAAGAGCTCTTCGTTCAAGACGTCGAGCATCTCCAGGAACGAGGACTCTTCCGAGATTCCCTTCACCTGGTATTCATGAATTGCGCCCTTGTCTGTCGGACCGTTTTGGCGCCAAATCCTCAGTGTCAGGTTCACTTGTAGCTCCGCTGCTTCAGCTCGATGTCGTTGTAAATCAGGTCTTCCTTGTGGAGGATCGGGGGCTGGCCGTCGCCGGCAAACTCCCAGGCCGCCACGTACAGGAACTTGTCGTCGTGACGCAGGGCCTCGCCCTCGGGAGTCTGGGACTCCGCGCGGAAGTGGCCACCGCACGACTCTTCACGGTGCAGGGCGTCAATGCACATGAGTTCGCCCAGCTCCATGAAGTCGGCAACGCGACCGGCCTTCTCGAGGGACTGGTTGAGTTCACCGATCGACTTGCCGGGGACGCGAACGTTCTTCCAGTAGTCGGCGCGCAGCTCGCGGATCAGACCGATGGCTTTCTTCAAGCCGGCTTCGGTGCGCTCCATGCCGCAGTACTCCCACATGATCTTGCCCAGTTCCTTGTGGAAGGAGTCCACGGAACGGGTGCCGTCCACCGACATGAGGGTGTCGATGCGCTTTTGCGCCGACTCGAGTGCTTCCTTGACGGAGGGCGAGTTCTTGTCGAGCTTGGGCAGGTGGAAGCAGTGCGCCAGGTAATCGTTGATTGTGTTGGGCAGGACGAAGTATCCGTCCGACAGGCCCTGCATGAGCGCGGAGGCTCCCAGGCGGTTCGCTCCGTGGTCGGAGAAGTTCGCCTCGCCGGCCACGTACAGGCCGGGCAGATTCGACTCGAGGTCGTAGTCGACCCACAGGCCACCCATCGTGTAGTGCACGGCAGGGTAGATGCGCATGGGCACCTCGTAGGGGTTGTCGCCCGTGATGCGCTCGTACATGTCAAAAAGGTTGCCGTACTTGGCGGAGACGGCGGCCTTACCCATGCGCTGGATGGCTTCGGAGAAGTCGAGGTAGACGCCGCGAGCGACACCGTCGATCTTCGGGCCGACGCCGCGGCCTTCGTCGCACATGTTCTTGGCCTGGCGGCTCGCGATGTCGCGGGGCACGAGGTTACCGAAGGAGGGGTAGATGCGCTCCAGGTAGTAGTCGCGATCCTCTTCGGGAATCTGACGTGGATCCTTCTCGCAGTCTTCAGCGCGCTTGGGAACCCAGATGCGACCGTCGTTACGCAGCGATTCCGACATCAGAGTCAGCTTCGACTGTTGGTCTCCGTGCTGGGGGATGCAGGTCGGGTGGATCTGCGTGAAGCAGGGGTTGCCGAAGTATGCGCCTTTACGGTAGGCACGCCAGATGGCGGTCGCGTTGCAGCCCATCGCGTTGGTGGACAGGAAGAACACGTTGCCGTAGCCGCCGGTGGCCAGGACGACCGCGTCGGCGATGAAGGTCTCCAGCTTGCCGGTGGACATGTCGCGGGCGATGATGCCACGCGCCTTACCTTCGTCGACGATGAGTTCGACCATCTCGTGGCGTGAGTGCTCAGTGACGGTGCCGGCCGCGACCTGGCGTTCGAGCGCCTGGTATGCGCCGATCAGCAGCTGCTGACCGGTCTGGCCGCGCGCGTAGAAGGTACGGGAGACCTGGACGCCACCGAAGGAACGGTTGTCGAGCAGGCCGCCATACTCGCGGGCGAAAGGAACACCCTGGGCGACGCACTGGTCGATGATGTTCGCGCTCACCTCAGCGAGCCGGTAGACGTTGTCTTCGCGGGCACGGTAGTCGCCGCCCTTGACTGTGTCGTAGAACAGACGGTAGACGGAATCGTTGTCGTTACGGTAGTTCTTCGCGGCGTTGATACCACCCTGCGCGGCAATGGAGTGCGCGCGGCGGGCGGAGTCCTGGTAGAAGAAACAGTCGACGTTGTAACCCATTTCGCCCAGCGATGCGGCTGCTGCGCCGCCTGCCAGGCCGGAGCCGACGATAATGACGCGCAGCTTACGGCGGTTAGCGGGGTTAACCAGGGCGGCTTCGAACTGGCGGCGCGCCCAGCGCTGCGCGATCGGGACGTCGTGGGAAGCCTTGGTGTCCGCGATCTTGTCGCCTTCACGGTAGAGGCCGTGGATGAGTGTGTCGGTCATGATTGCGTGCCCTTCCTCAGTGGATCAAGCCGGTGACGATGGCGACGGGCGGGGCCATGAACATCACGAAGATGAGCAGGCCAACGAATCCCGAGAGAACGACCAGGGGGTTGCGGGTCGCGGGGCGCACCCATCCGAGCGACTGGAACATGGACCAGAAGCCGTGGGAGACGTGGATGCAGGCGCAGCCAACGAACACGGCGTAGAGGATCACGAGGACCGGCGACTGGAAAGAGTGGATCATGCGATCGTAGGGCGTGGTGACGTCAGCGCCGAAGTTCGCGATCTTCGCGGGCAGGCTCACGGTGGTGAAGTGAGCGATGTGGAAGATCAGCACCAGCAGGATGATGATGCCGCTCATGCGCATGGTGCGCGCAGCGTAGGAATCCGTGACGGACTTCTTCACAACGTAGCGGGTGGAGCGAGCGCGACGGGAGCGCCTCCACGTGTAGGCGGCAGCCCACAGGTGGATGATGAGCATCAGCGCCATGGCGGCGCGGAAGACCCAGATGAATCCGCCGTGCGGGAAGATCGGCACGAAAGCCTCTTCATGCAGCCAGTGCGCGTAGTCGTTGTAGACCTGCGCGCCCAGGAACATCTTGAGGTTGCCGTAGGAGTGGAACAGCAAGAAGAAAACGAAGACGAAGCCCGAGACGGCCATCAGCTGCTTCATAAAGACGCTGGTGGTCCACGCGCGGCGCTTCTTCGTTGCGACATTTTGAGTGGCCATGTTTGAAAGCATATCGGCGTGGTCAGCGCCGGTTGTAGGACTATCGCACGAGGCCTGGCAAAGCACGCGTTGACACCGTGTCATTTTCCGCTATTTCCCGCGGTTTATGCCCCCTCCCACGAACCTTCACGCGTCGAAAATAACCCCTGTTTAACGCTGCCGATACTGAGCTTTCGATAGCCGAATAATGTGATGCGGACGGTTCCTATTTGGTGACGGCCCCTGCGCCCGGTCCGGGCAGGGATGCGCGCATTTCGAGGGCATCCTCGACAGGGTTGCGGAAGTAGCGCGGCCTGCGCCCAATGTCGGTGAATCCACGTGACTTGTAAAGAGCGATGGCTCCTTCGTTCGAGGGGCGCACGTCCAGGAAAATATCGACGGCCCCGGCCTTACTCGCCCACGCGAGAAGGACATCAAGGATGGCGGCGCCGACGCCTTGTCCGCGCGCGCACTCGCGCACGCCGATCGTCATCACGTCCGCTTGGTCTGCGCCAACTTTCACGCCGCCGTACCCGATGGGAACCCCGGCCTCGTCGGTCGCGATCCAGTAGCGTGAGGCAGGCGAGGAGAGTTCCTCGGCGATCATGATGGGAGTCCAGGGGTCCTCAGGGAAGACCTCGGCTTCCAAGGCAGCGAAGAGATCGCGGTCGCGAAGATCGGCGACGCGCAGCTGGCTGATCATAGGCGCGCGGCGGGCTGGCCCTGAATGTCGGGCCGACGCAGGTAGAGAGGGTCGGTTCGCAGGCGGTCCCCCTGACCGTGGGCCAGCCGCGTGGCGACGAGGCGGCTCATGACGGCGGGGTCAAGCTCGACCTGGGGGCCGACGTCGACGCGCGCCAGGGCCGAGGCTGAGTGCGCGGGGACGGGCGCTCCGGCGACCACGAGGCCGGGTGCGCTGTGCATGGCGGAGAGCAGGGTGGAGACGTCACCGACTTCGAGGCGTCCTTCGAGGGTAACGTCGTTGGGGCCGGCTGCCACATAGGAACCCCAGTAGAGTTCGCGGCGGCGCGCGTCGGCGATCGCGTAGACGCGGGTCTCGGGGGCCAGCACGTCCAGGCCTTGGCGGGCGATGACATCCAGCGAGCAGACCCCATATGCGGGAACGTCGGCGACGCGGGCGAGAACGCGGGCTGAGACGAGGCCAGCGCGCAGTCCTGTGAAGGGGGCTGGACCGGTGCCCACGAGCACGCGGTCAATCCCCGCGTTGGCCAGGGTAGGAGGAAGTCCCGCGTTTTCCAGTGCTGCACGCACGAGCGGAGTGATGGATTCGGCGTGGCGTCGCCCGGAGTCGTTGCGGGCGCGGGCGATCACGCGACCGTCTTCGATGATGGCGACGACGGTTGCGGCTTGGGTGTCCAGGGCTATCTCTCGCACGATGTGATCCTACTCGTCGCGGGTACGCTCGTCGCTGGCAGGAGCGTTGGCACCCGGTTCCGTGTCCGCGCCGGGCATCCCGGCCTGGTTGATACGCGTTCCCCCATGGGCGGCGACGAGCGCGTCGAGGACGCCGTCCCAACGGTGTCCGTGCGCGCGCAGGATGATGCGGCGGTGCCCGTCGTCCATGTGCTCCAGGTCGATGACGTCGCCGTCGCGCTGGGCTTGCCCGCCGCTCGCGCGCCGCACCTCGATGACCAGGCGGTCCGCGCTCATGGCTTCGGTTTTGCCGTCTCCCCATTCGACGACAGTGACGGACTCGTCGAGGGAGGAGTCAAGGTCGAGGGTCTCCAGGTCGTTCAGGTCTGTGATGCGGTAGGCGTCCGCGTGGATCAGGTCGGGGCCGTCACACTGGGACGGGTGGACGCGGGCGACGATGAATGTGGGTGAGGCGACGCGGCCGCGCACGCCCATGCCGACGCCGATGCCCTGGGTGAGGGTGGTTTTACCGGCTCCGAGTCCGCCCGACAGCATGACGAGGTCTCCGGCGGCCAGGATACGCCCGAGGTCCTCGCCGAGTGCGCGCGTCTGGTCGGCGTCGGAGGTGTCGACGGCGTAGGTGACAAGGGGCTGATCATTCATGAGCCGCGCCCCCGTCGGTGCTGTCGGCCCTATCGACGTAGACGCGGGGTATGTGTGCGCCCAGGCGGGTGACGATTTCGTAGTTGATGGTGGTTGCGGCGCGCGCCCAGTCGTCGGCCAGCGGATCGCCGTCGTGTCCGGTACCAAAGAGGACAGCGAGGTCACCGACGGTCGCGGGCGCGTCCCCGCTGCATGCGGTGGGGGTTCCCGCATCGCCTTCTGCCGGGCCGAGGTCGATGATGAACTGATCCATGCATACGCGTCCGATGAGGGGCGCGTCGAGGGGGCCGGAGGCGGTGTGGACGGTGACGCGCGCGCGGTTGGAGGCGGCGCGCAGGATGCCGTCGCCGTAGCCGAGGGGAACGAGGCCGACCCAGCGGCGCGTGGGCGCCACCCAGGTCCCGCCGTACGAGGCCGGGGTCCCCTCTTCGATGACCTTGACGGAGGTGAGGGGGGCACTCAGGGTAAGTGCGGGGACCAGACCCAGGTCGGCGGCGGAGGAGACGGCGGGGTCGGGGCTGAGGCCGTACAGGCCGATGCCGGCGCGGACCATGTCGTAGTGGGTCTCGGGGTGCCAGAGGATCCCGGAAGTCGCTCCAAGGTGACGGATGCGCGGCGTGATGCCCGCGTCGGCGAGGATCGCCAGACCTTGTTCGAAGATGCGCACGTGGTTCGCGGTCGAGGCGTTGCCCGCCTCGCTGGGGTCGTCGGCGCGCGACATGTGGCTCCACGCGCCGACGACGTCGACGAGGCCTTCGTCGACCGCCATGCGCAGGGCCGAGGCCAGGGCGGGCAGGTCTGCCAGGGTCGAACCCGCGCGTGACATCCCAGTGTCAATCTTGACGTGCACGCGCGCGGGGCGACCCACCTGCCGGGCTGCGGCGCAAATGTCGGCGAGGACCCAGGTCCAGGACACGGACACGTCGATGTCGGCGTCGATGGCCGCGGCGAAGTCTGAGGAGGAGGTGGAGATCCACGCGAGGATGGGCGCATTAGCGCGGGCGACCCCGGCCTCGTCCAGGCCTTCGCGCAGCGTGAAGGCTTCGGCCAGCTGGGCGACCCCCAGCCAGTCGGCGCCGCCTTCCAGGGCCGCGAGCGCGACGGGGAGCAGGCCGTGCCCGTAGGCGTTGGCCTTGACGGTCGCGAGCTGGAGCGCGCCGGGGGCGGCGGCTCTCAGGACGCTCAGGTTGTGCCGAATGGCCGTCAGGTCGACGACCGCTTTGGACGGATAGTCCCGTCCTTCACCGTGTTCGTTCGTGGAAGTCACTCCCCTAGTATCTCACGCGCACCCCTCCCCGCCGCTTGGCCGGTCCACGGATGCGGTGCGCTCAGCCCCGTGACCGCCCATCTCAGAACCCTGGTATGGCGAAGACCTCCGGGATCGCGTCGGCAATGTCGCGCGCCTGGATGGGGGCACGACCGTCGTACCGGTCGGCAGCCATCGTCGCCGCTCTTCCATGGATCCATACGGCTGTGGCCAGTCGCTCAGGCGTAACAGCCTGCGCCTTCCCGTCGGGTCCGGGCAGCGCCCCCTCGTCTCTGACCGGGCGCGCCAGGATGCCGGCGGTCAGGCCAGCCAGGACGTCGCCGCTGCCGGCAACCCCCGCCCACGACGTGGTGGTCGGCGCGACCACCGTGGAGTCGCGGCGGACGACGTTTTGTTCCATGCTGTCCAGGTCGGGGAAATCCAACTCCGGGTTGATGAAGCTCGCCAACAGCGCCTGGTCACGGAGCATGTCCGCGTATTCGAAGGAACGAACGACCGTGATGGGACCCTTGAGGACGATGTGGCATCCCGTGGCCTCGTGGAGGAGGTTCGCGTAGCGGAGTGGGTCCGCTGATACGTCTTCTCTGGCGGTCGGCGCGCCCAGACTGGTGAGCAGGCGCGCGGCCTCCCCATGGTGTGGCGTGAGGACCGTCACTTCAGGGTTGATGACGTCAGCAAGATCGGGGACCAGGTCGAGGGCCCACGCATCGATAACGAGCGGCATCCCACAATGGCCACAGAATTGAGCCAGTTCGAGAGCATCCTCACGGCGGTCTTCATCCAAACCAGGGCCGATGAGGGCCGCCTGGATGCGCCCGCCCACCATGACGACGCCCGGCTCGGCGGCTAGCACGAGGTCTTGGACGCGGCGGGTGGAGTTCAGGCGCACCATGCCCACGCCGGCCGCGAGCGCGCCGCGCGTGGCGAGCAGGCCGGCGCCCGGGTATGTGTCGGATCCCGCGACGAGGCCGACGACGCCGCGTGCGTACTTGTCGTCGTCAAAGGCCGGCACCTGGGCGAGCCGACCCGAGCCTGGCCCTTCGTAGAAGTACACCGGCCCTGCGGCGCTCGCACCGTCGTCGGGTGGTAGGAAACCGCTCAGCCCCGTCCATTCCATCTCGATAAGAGACAGCGCGCCGCAGTATTGCGCGGCGGGCGCCAGGATCTGGGCGCGCTTGAAGGTGCCCACGGCCATCGTGTGCGTGGCACGCATGACGGCGCCCTTCACCCGACCTTCATCGTCAGTCAGGCCCGACGGCACATCAATCGACACAACGGCGGGGCGCGTCAGGCTCGAGAATCCGTTGAGATACTCAACAGCCTCAGCGAGGTTCCCCTTGAGGGCCCCCTTCCCACCGATGCCAACGATGCCGTCGATCCACACTTTCGCGAATGCCACCAGGGAAAGTTGTGGAGAGTCAAAGATCGTAGTGATCGAACCACCTTTGAGGTCCGTGACCTGTACCCCGGCTTGTCTGGCGGCGCGCAGAGCACGGGTATGGCGCTTGCGCTTGAGCAGGATCGCCGCCACCGAGAGACCCATATCGGCCAGTGTCGCGCAGGCGTAGAGTGCATCGCCACCGTTGTCGCCTCCACCGACGAAGGCAACAACGTCCACCCGCGGGCCGGGGACGGCGGGTTCGTGAGGTTCGGCGAACAGAGGGGCCGCGTCTGCCACGAGAAGGGCAACACGGTGCGCAACCGCGTCACCAACCTGGCGCATGTACAGGTCCGGGTCATCGATCTGCGCTGCCTCGCGGACAAAGCGCTCTTCGATTGAGCGCGCCTGCTCGAATGTCACAGATGGACCATCAAGTGTTAACATAGGCACATTGTTTCACACTAATCTTCATCACGGCCTGCCTACCGAATCTTTCGTTGGCCCGATGCGTCGCCATCGCCTGCAGACGTGTCATCGAGTGCGAGCGTTGCACTACGGGTGAGAGAATGACGACGCATGCGAGAACAACCGGGGGACAAACGAAGGGACGGATTCATCCTCGCAGGATGGACGAAGTCTTCGCACAGAGCACCCACGGGGAGTAGACCACCGATCAGTCCCCTGACGGGACTATGCACCTCGAAGTCTTTTTCGTGGACCTTCGCGATAGACGTGGACACCGCGTTAGGGGCAGTTGCCCAGTTCGAAACTTTCGATGAGAAGCTGGCACAAGCAGACACGTTCATCAGAGGGGCGCTTGGCCTCATGTCACACCAGAGCGCCCGATGCGTCTTTGATATTCTCCTCGACTACTCGCGCCTATCCGACGCCTGCGACACCGTGAACCACCAAGCCTACAAGCTCAAAGAGGCACTTTCCACCTATGGAGCGGCGATGAACAACGTACGGAATAAGTACAAAGATCTCATCGCCTTCGCACAGACCGCAGGGCTTTCAGTTGTCGGCGACTACACAAATTGCACCGTTACCCGGCTCTTCGCATTTTGGGGTGTGGGGGTGGTGTTCGAAGCGTCCCGGGGATCATGGACAGTGTCGTGGGACGACGACCGAACACAGGAGTTCGCCTTGGGCGCCTCATCAACCAAAACTCGCACGCAATTCGGATACCCGAACTTTGTGCAGCACCCCAAAACGTTGCAATTCCAACGGTGCGATTTCAACGTTTGAAATACATGTCGGGGAATTGCGTGCGACATTTCTGAGGGCGTGTTCAATTGTCTGTGTATCCGTCTTCTTGTTTGAAAGGATTGATGCATGATGAATGATGATGATGTTGTTGTGGCTCGCGCTAGTGGGCGTGAGACGGTGGAGGAGCTGCGTCGCTCGGGGGCGTTGGATGCGTTGTTTGAGCGTCTTGATGCTGGCGAGGTCGAGATGACGGGCAGCCAGGGATTGTTGCCGGCGTTGCTCAAGGAGGCCTTGGAGCGCGGCCTGGCTGCGGAGCTTTCCGAGCATTTGGGGTATGAGAAGGGCCAGACCAGCGCGCAGGCGCGCTCGAACACGAGGAACGGCACGACGAAGAAGACCGTGATATCGGAGGTGGGTGCCTTCGAGATTGAGGTTCCCCGGGACCGGGCGGGCTCGTTCACCCCGCGCCTGGTGCGTAAAGGACAGCGGCGCCTCGATGGTTTGGATTCGATGATTATCAGCTTGTATGCCGGGGGGATGACGGTACGCGATATCCGTCATCACCTGGCCTCCACCCTGGGCGTGGAGGTCAGCGCTGGGACGATTTCCACGATCACTGACGCGGTGTGCGACGCCGTCTTGGAGTGGCAGCACCGCCCCTCAGAAGCGTTCTACCCGGTGATCTACCTGGACGCGATCCGCATCAAAGTCCGATGCGATCACAGGGTGGAGAACCGGGCCGCTCACCTGGCGGTAGGAGTGGACATGGAGGGGGTCAAGCACGTGCTGGGCATCTGGGTCCAAGCCGATGAAGGCGCCTCCTTTTGGGCCCACGTGTGCGCCGAGCTGGCCAACCGAGGCCTACGCGATGTCCTGATCGTGTGCTGCGACGGGTTGGCTGGCCTGCCCGAAGCCATCGAAGCGACCTGGCCCCAGTCCATGGTCCAAACCTGCGTCGTTCACTTAATCCGCGCCTCCATGCGTTTCGTGTCCTACAAGGACCGCAAGAGCGTCGCCGCGGCTCTGAAAGGGTCTACAGCGCGCCCAACGAGGAAACCGCCCGAGGGGCGCTAGAGGACTTCGCGGCCAGTGACCTGGGAGCGCGCTACCCCCAAACCGTTGCGACCTGGCAGCGCGCCTGGCAGCGCTTCACGCCGTTCCTGGCGTTCCCTCCCATGCTGCGCCGCGTCGTGTACACCACCAACGCTATCGAGTCCTTGAACTACCAGCTACGTAAAATCACCAAGAACCGCGGGCATTTCCCCAGCGAAGAAGCCGCCGTCAAACTCTTGTGGCTCGCCATCTGCAACATCGAAGACAAACGAGCCGCCCAGCGCCTCACAGACGCCGGCAAACCCGCCAACAAACGAACAGGACACACACGCCTCATCCAAGGACACACCACCACCAACTGGAAACAAGCCCTCGCCCAACTCACCACCGCCTACCCCGACCGAATCACCCCCTACCTCTAACCCCCATACACAGAAAAATTGACAGGCTCATTTCTGAGGAACCACAACATGAGGCGCCACAAAGACCCAAGCAGAAGACACCCCAAGCCCGGAAGACAACCCAAGCGGAAGACAACTCAAGCACAGAAGACCCCCGCAACCCCGACAGGCGCCACAACCGCCACAAGCACGGGGGCACTGCACCCGTTACGTGGCGGTGCACCCGTTACGTGGCGGTGCACCCGAACAGAAGAGGTGCATTGCCTACGGATCGGGTGCAGCGCCCCAACAAACAAGAACAAACGCGGAACTGGCACACCGAACCACTCACCACCACACCCCTCCATGCGCACCTGGGCCCTACTGGCGGCAGGATGGGCACGCCGCCCACGCCACCACCTGCACTCCGGCCCACTCCGGCCCACTCCGACACCTCCTACACCCTTAAATGCGAAGAGCCCGTTACCCTCGACGCTTCCGGCTCCTCACAGCAAGATTTCATGTATGGCCTTGCACAATCGGCCCTCAACAACGCCAAGAGCCTCCAGAAAATGGCCGAGCACGAGTTCGCAACGGCACTCAACGACGTCGACACGACCCTCTGGGAAAAGACGCTGACGAGCCTCATCGATCAACTGAAGGATACATACATTCCCAATCCCGAACGCCCTCTGTCGTCGCTACCGGGCACTATCGGCTCATGGCTTGATCTAACCGCAACAGGGGTGCGAGCAGCCCACGTTTCAGCCTATAACGGGCAATACGTTCGGCCTTCTAACTTCGCAGAGCTATCCCCGTGGGGGAAAACCACTGCGAAGGGCGACCTGTCCAACTGGACGCGATACGCGAGGCACCGCGCGGGCGAGGCTCCGAAGATACCCGGTGCCGTCGAAGGACTCGAAAAGGTCGGCAAGGTAGCCGGTGTCGTCGCAGCCGTCGCAGAAGGCGGCATCAACGCCTACAACTCCTACCAGTCCGACACCATCAACCATCCGGACATGGGTGAAGGTGAGAAGATCACGCGTGCCGGAGTCAAGGGGGTTGCGACGGGTGCTGCCAGCTGGGCCGACGCGACCTACGGCGCGGAGCTGGGGGCCACAATCGGCGCGGCGGGCGGACCGGTCGGTATTGTTGTCGGAGGCGTCATCGGAGGTGTCGTCGGCGGATTCGTAGCAAGCAAGGCCGGCGGTATGTTAGCTGATTATGCTAACGATCACCTGGTGAGTCGCGTCGCCAAGTGGTTTGGAGGATAGCGATATGTGGTTTTCTGTTGCGGGAGCGGTTCTCGGCGCGCTCATTGTCCATGCGTGGTGGATGGAGACGTACACTGATTCGCCGCTTGCCAGGTCGTGGCGGAGGATGTCTGCGGCAATGTCCCCCACGCGCAACGCACAGGCGATGCTGCGTCCCTGCACCGGGCTCATGCTTGTCTTCGGAGGGGTAGGTGTGGTCCTCGAGCAGGTCGGCGCACCGACACCGCTCCTTACCCTGTTCGCGTTCCTTGCCTTACTCTTCCTCGTTATTGGCGTGGTGTACCTGTTGCCCCTGCCGTTGCCTCGTTTCGCTGATCCGTATTATCAGTACTTGAAGCGTCACGGCCTGCTGGACGCAACGGGTAAGCCCCTCCCGGATGCAGACATTGAACGCATTCTTGCTCAGCGCGAAGGAGATACATCCTCATGACTTTGTCCTACCAGGCTCCCGATCGGTGGTCTGCGTTGCCCGAGGAGGCCTTCGCTGCCATCACCCCGACTGGCACGCAGGCAGGCACGCGTGTCCTTGGCGGCTTGGCCGGTCCTCTTGACCCCACCCACAGCTTTGCAGCCACGATCGTAGCCATTGCCTCGTCCATCCCCGACGACCAGGACGACGCGGTGGTCCTGGCCGACTCGGAGGGCGTCGATGGATGCTGGCGCGCCACTCAGTCAGGTAACAAACGTTGCAGACATCGATTGTAGAGCCACAAAACGGAGCCTCGTTCCAGAGCATGGACGTGAACCGCGCCCTGTTTAACAACACGGAGTAAAGTACCGATCGTCAGGGATTGATGCACGACAGGACAATCGGGAGATCCGCATGGAACACACATTCTGTGAGGCAGCACGATGAGCACGCCATGCCCCTCACCTGGCCCCGCCCCGAACGCGACCCCGAACGCGGAGCAGTCATTTTCATGGGCTTTCTCGGTAGATCCCAACGCCGCATCGGCAGCTGATTCTCAGTTCACTACTTTTGACCAGAAGCTGACAGACGCCGATACTAACATCCGAGGGGCAAGGGACCTCATGTCGCATCAAAGCGCGACGTGTGTCCCGGTCATCACGGATGATTACTCGAGTCTATCCGACGTGTGCGCGGACGTAAGCGCACAGGCCGCGAAGCTCCGTTCTGCCCTTGGCTCCTTCGCGGGCGCGATGGGCGTCGTACGCGAGAAGTATAAGGAGCTCGTCACCGATGCGCAGGCAGCTGGTCTCTTAGTCAGTGGCGACTACACAAATTGCACGGTCACGCTTCAGGCTAACGCGCCCTCTGCGAACGTCAGCTCCTACTACTCCGCTCGCTCACAGCTCAGTGGCGTTCAGAGCCTACAGCGCACAGCAGAGCAAGAGTTTGCCACTGCTCTGAGCAACGTGGACGCAACCATATGGGACAAAACTCTTCGGGCGCTCATGGACCAGTTCAAGGGGAACTTCATTCCCAGTTCCGAACATCCCCTTGCCACGGCGCCGGGCGTCGCAGGCGGTTGGGCTGACCTTGTTAGCAACACGTGGCGCGCTGGGCACGCGTGGTTCCATAACGGCCACTATGCCCCTCCCGAGGACTTTGCGCAGTTATCGAAGTGGAAACAGTTCACCGCGAAAGGCGACCTGTCCAATTGGACACGATACGGAATGCACCGCGCGGGCGAGGCTCCGAAGATACCCGGTGCCGTCGAAGGACTCGAAAAGGTCGGCAAGGTAGCCGGTGTCGTCGGAGCCGTCGCAGAAGGCGGCATCAACGCCTACAACTCCTACCAGTCCGACACCATCAACCATCCGGACATGGGTGAAGGTGAGAAGATCACGCGCGCCGGAGTCAAGGGGGTTGCGACGGGTGTCGCCAGTTGGGCTGGCGCGACCTACGGTGCGGAGCTGGGGGCCACGATCGGCGCGGCGGGCGGACCGGTCGGTATTGTTGTCGGAGGCGTCATCGGAGGTGTCGTCGGCGGATTCGTAGCAAGCAAGGCCGGCGGTATGTTAGCTGATTATGCTAACGATCACCTGGTGAGTCGCGTCGCCAAGTGGTTTGGAGGATAGCGATATGTGGTTTTCTGTTGCGGGAGCGGTTCTCGGCGCGCTCATTGTCCATGCGTGGTGGATGGAGACGTACACTGATTCGCCGCTTGCCAGGTCGTGGCGGAGGATGTCTGCGGCAATGTCCCCCACGCGCAACGCACAGGCGATGCTGCGTCCCTGCACCGGGCTCATGCTTGTCTTCGGAGGGGTAGGTGTGGTCCTCGAGCAGGTCGGCGCACCGACACCGCTCCTTACCCTGTTCGCGTTCCTTGCCTTACTCTTCCTCGTTATTGGCGTGGTGTACCTGTTGCCCCTGCCGTTGCCTCGTTTCGCTGATCCGTATTATCAGTACTTGAAGCGTCACGGCCTGCTGGACGCAACGGGTAAGCCCCTCCCGGATGCAGACATTGAACGCATTCTTGCTCAGCGCGAAGGAGATACATTCTCATGACTTGTTCTTATCAGGCTCCCGATCGGTGGTCTCCGTTGCCCGAGGAGGCCTTCGCGGCTATCACCCCGACTGGCACGCAGGCAGGCACGCGTGTCCTTGGTGGCTTGGCCGGTCCTCTTGACCCCACCCACAGTTTCGCGGCCACAATCATGACCGTGGCCACCACTATCCCTGACGATCAGGACGACGCGGTGGTCCTGGCCGACTCGGCGCGCCTGATTCGTCAAGACATCGGCGGTTTCATCATGCTGGAGGACATGGCCTGGCCCGCTACCCCGAGCGGCGCTTTCCTGCGCACCGGCATCTACATTGAGGGAACGGTACCCATCACGATGTGCCAGTGGGCGTGGATCCACCACGCCCAGGGCGGCCAGCGCCACCTCGTCACGGCGACGGCCACGTCAACGACCGACCAGTTCCCCTTCGTTGCCGACGACATCGTCACCATCGTTCCCACCATTGAGGTCGCCCTATGAGCCCCAACGACTCCTTCCGCCCCACCCTGAGCCTCCCCAGCGAACAGGCAATGGCATTCCTATCCCTGGCCCCACGCAACATCCCCCAAGCCGACCAACTCAACACCGCCCGCGACCTGGGCCTTAGCACAACGCCCGCCGTCGACGGCAACGGCTTCAGCGAAACGGCGGTGGCCCTGTGGGAACCCATGAACCAGGCCAGCGCCATCATGACGATGGCGTCCCTAACCCCCACCCAACCAACCCACCGCAACCTACGAATTTGGCTGGACCGCCCCTACGCCACTGTCGCTCGCGCGCGGGGTGAAAAGATCCACGTCTACCGCATCGACACCGAGGAAATCCCCCACGTCGTCGCCGCGAACTCCCCGCTCGGCCCCCGCCCCGAGACCTTCGACGGACCACCCTACCTGCCCACAGAGTTCATCGAGGCCGCCACCGACGGCAACCTTGACACCGCCCAGGCCATTTTGTCCCACCTAACCACCTTCGGCCCCGCTAGCTCTCTCTTCTCCCATGCCCTGCTCAACGGCCATTGGGAATACACCACCTGGACCCGCGACAATATCACCCCCAACGGCGTGGTCCCCTGGGCTACACTCAGTGCCCTCTCTACCCCCACGGGTTCCTACCTGGTCACTCCACCACAGTACGATTCTTCCGACGAGCAAGCCACTATGGAACCCGTCCTCCAAACTGTCCTGTGGGGGCAGCTTGCACAACTCTTCACGCCCCACTCTGGCGATGCAAAGGATAGTGAACCGGCATGATTTCGTGGGATTTCGGTGAAGTGAAGAAAGCCCAACAAGACGCCGCCTCGGCACAGACGACGATGCAAGAGATCACGCTCGATTCGCCTGCGACAGGCAGCGAGCATCAAGCTACCCTGGATGAGAAGGTCAACAAGATCACGCATGCCGTGAGCGTTATAGCGCAGGTTCTCGGCTTCATGCAAGAGGGAGTAGACCGCGCGGACAAAGCATTTCGAGAAATCGACGATAAAAATAAAGCCGACATCGTAGCATCCGCGCGCTACCTCACGGCATCACGAAAGAAACCAAAGTGATACGAACGAACAATTGGACCAACCCGACGCTGCGCGCATACCCACTCAAGGGACCATATAGCCGACGGAGCGTGTAGGCGTTCGGAAAGGACACGAAACATGTGGGGCGGAATTGGCTGCGTAGTGTTTGGTTGCCTCCTCATTCATGCGTGGTGGTTCGAGACATACACAGACTCGCCGCTTGCCAGATCGTGGCGGAGGATGTCCGCGGCAATGTCCCCCACGCGCAGCGCTCAAGCAATACTGCGCCCCTGCGTCGGCCTCATGTTCCTCTTCGGAGGAATCGGAACTCTTCTCGAACATATCGGCGCCCCGCAGTTTTTGATTTTTCCGTTCGCGTTCCTCGGCTTACTCTCCCTCGTTATTGGCGTGGTGTACCTGCTACCCCTGCCATTGCCTCGTTTTGCTGATCCGTATTATCAGTACTTGAAGCGTCACGGGTTGCTCGACGCGACAGGTCACCCCCTGCCAGATGAGATGATCGAACGCATTCTTGCTCAGCGCAACGATACGGCGAATTAGACTACCGGCTGTTAAGCTCGACATGTCAAACCTTCGATCGGGGAATCATGACCAGACTAACAGCATCATCAGACGCCGGGGTAGGCGTCGGCCCCGGCGACACTGAACCACGGGCTAACATAACAAATCTCTCCATTAGATGGACTTTCGCTGCGGACATCAAAGCCACCCAGGCCGCAGATGGACAGTTCCAGTGCCTGGAGAGCGCACTCGAAAGCGCCGACAGCGACATCCGAGATGCCCTGCGTCTCATGAGGAATCAGACGGGAGACACAGCCGCAGACGCGAATAGTTCCCTTCTGGATTTAGCTATGTCCTGTGTCAAGGTTGACACACAAGCGAAGGCGCTCCGCACAGCACTGAGCGCCTACGCGTCGGCGATGGACGTTGTCCGCTCACGCTTCGAAGGCTTCATCAGCGAAGCGAGCACTCACGGGATGACGGTCAGAGGCGACTACCGCAGCTGCACCCTCAGCTACGAGGACTACCCGCCACAGTCGCATGCCCAGTACTTTTTCGACCTCAAACCTCGCGTCGACGGCGCACGAAACCTGTACAAACTGGCAGAAAAGGAGTTTACCGACGCCCTCGGTAAGGTCAATACCAACGAGTTGGTCCAGTTGTTCACCGAAGGAGTGGATCACAGCAAATCAAGCTTGGTCCCCAGCTCCGACGACTACCTCTGGACAAGTGTGGGTCCCGTAGACACGTGGATAGAATCAGGTGGTAACTTCGTAAAGGGTGGACGCAGTTGGTGGCATCGCGCGAAATACAAAAACCCTAAAGATTTTGCAAATCTCTCCCCGTGGAAGAGATTCACCGCTAAGGGAGATCTATCAAATTACACAATGTACGGCAATCGTGTCGCCGGTAACACATCGCGACTTGCCGGCAAGGTCGCCGACGCAGCCGGAAAAGCCAGCAAGATCCTGGGACCCGGCGGTGCCGTTGTCGACGGCGGTTTGAGTGCTTACAACTCCTACCAGTCCGACACCATCAACCATCCGGACATGGGTGAAGGTGAGAAGATCACGCGTGCCGGAGTCAAGGGGGTTGCGACGGGTGCTGCCAGCTGGGCTGGCGCGACCTACGGCGCGGAGCTGGGAGCCACGATCGGCGCGGCGGGCGGGCCGGTCGGTATTGTTGTCGGAGGAGTCGTGGGCGGCGTCGTCGGAGGACTAGCAGCGAGCAAGCTTGGTGGAGTCCTCGCAGACGCTGTAAATGACGGTATCGTCAGTCCTATTGCCAGTTGGTTCGGAGGAAAGTAGATAACATGTGGAGCGGAATCGGCAGCGTGGTGTTTGGCTGCCTCCTTATTCATGCGTGGTGGTTCGAAACATACACGGACTCGCCGCTTGCCAGATCGTGGCGGAGGATGTCTGCGGCACTGTCCCCCACGCGCAACGCCCAGGCGATGCTGCGCCCCTGCGTCGGCCTCATGTTCTTCTTCGGAGGAATCGCTCTTCTTCTCGAACCAATTGGGGCCCCTGTCTTTATTGTGAGGGTTCTGCTCTTCATCGCTTTGTTAGCGCTTGTGGTCGGGGTCGTGTATTTGTTGCCGTTTCCTCTGCCTCGTTTCGCTGATCCGTATTATCAGTACTTGAAGCGTCACGGGTTGCTCGACGCGACGGGGCGCCCGCTGCCAGACGACGTCATTAATCGCATTCTCGCTCAACGTGAAGGACACCCATTCTCATGACTTTTTCTTATCAGGCTCCCGATCGGTGGTCTCCGTTGCCCGAGGAGGCCTTCGCGGCTATCACCCCGACTGGCACGCAGGCAGGCACGCGTGTCCTTGGTGGCTTGGCCGGTCCTCTTGACCCCACCCACAGTTTCGCGGCCACGATCATGACCGTGGCCACCACTATCCCTGACGATCAGGACGACGCGGTGGTCCTGGCCGACTCGGCGCGCCTGATTCGTCAAGACATCGGCGGTTTCATCATGCTGGAGGACATGGCCTGGCCCGCTACCCCGAGCGGCGCTTTCCTGCGCACCGGCATCTACATTGAGGGAACGGTACCCATCACGATGTGCCAGTGGGCGTGGATCCACCACGCCCAGGGCGGCCAGCGCCACCTCGTCACGGCGACGGCCACGTCAACGACCGACCAGTTCCCCTTCGTTGCCGACGACATCGTCACCATCGTTCCCACCATTGAGGTCGCCCTATGAGCCCCAACGACTCCTTCCGCCCCGCCCTGAGCCTCCCCAGCGAACAGGCAATGGCATTCCTATCCCTGGCCCCGCGCAACATCCCCCAAGCCGACCAACTCAACACCGCCCGCGACCTGGGCCTTAGCACAACGCCCGCCGTCGACGGCAACGGCTTCAGCGAAACGGCGGTGGCCCTGTGGGAACCCATGAACCAGGCCAGCGCCATCATGACGATGGCGTCCCTAACCCCCATCCAACCAACCCACCGCAACCTACGAATTTGGCTGGACCGCCCCTACGCCACTGTCGCTCGAGCGCGGGGGGAAAAGATCCACGTCTACCGTATCGACACCGAGGAAATCCCCCACGTCGTCGCCGCGAACTCCCCGCTCGGCCCCCGCCCCGAGACCTTCGACGGACCACCCTACCTGCCCACAGAGTTCATCGAGGCCGCCACCGACGGCAACCTTGACACCGCCCAGGCCATTTTGTCCCACCTAACCACCTTCGGGCCCGCCGACTCCCTCTTTTCCCACGCTCTGCTCACCGGCGACTGGGAGTACACCACCTGGACCCGCGACAATATCACCCCCAACGGCGTGGTCCCCTGGGCTACACTCAGTGCCCTCTCTACCCCCACGGGTTCCTACCTGGTCACTCCACCACAGGACGATTCTTCCGACGAGCAAGCCACTATGGAACCCGTCCTCCAAACCGTCCTGTGGGGGCAGCTTGCACAACTCTTCACGCCCCACTCTGGCGATACAAAGGATAGTGAACCGGCATGATTTCGTGGGATTTCGGTGAAGTGAAGAAAGCCCAACAAGACGCCGCCTCGGCACAGACGACGATGCAAGAGATCACGCTCAATTCGCCCGCAACAGGCAGCGAGCATCAAGCTACTGGAGGGGTCTGGGTTTTTCGGACCGTTTGTTTTGAGAGGGTTGTTCTGAGTAGTCCTGGCTGCTTGTGGCCGGGCAGAATGGATGACCATGAGGAAGTTCTCGAAGCACACGCCTGAGCAGATTGTCGTGAAGCTGGAGAAGGCCGAGGCGCTGCGAGGTGAGGGCATGAGTACGGCCCAGGCCTGCCGCGTGCTGGGTATCAGCGAGGCGACGTTGTGCCGGTGGCGCCAGCGTTATGGGTCGATGAGTCGTAGTGAGGCCAAGGAACTGCGTGAGTTGCGCGAGCAAAACGCGCGCCTCAAACAGTTGTTGGGCCAAGCAGAGCTGGAGAAAGCAGCGTTGCGAGAGTTGGCGGAGGGAAACTTCTAGGCCCGGCACGCCGGCACGAGGCTGTGAGCTACCTGGTTGGTCAGGGGTTTTCTCAGCGTCTTGCATGCCGCGTTGCCGGGCTGTCCCGGTCAGCGTATTGCCGAGCCCGCGCATCGGGCGGGGCGAAAACGCTGCGTGATTATGGGCCTGTGCGCCAGTGGATGAACGATTTTGCCGCCACGCATCGACGCTGGGGCTATAAACGCGCTTGGGCGCGGGCCAAGAGCGAGGGCATTGTCGTGGGGCGTGATACGTTCCGGCGCTTGTGGCGCGCCGAAGGGCTGCGCGTGCGCCCGCGCAAAGCCCCCAAGCCCCGCGCCGCGCCGCGCCTCCAGCGCCTGGTCAGGGCTAGCGCTCCTGGGCAGGTGTGGGCCATTGATTTCCAGTTCGACTCGGACTGGAGGGGACGCGTGTTCAAGGTCTGTAACGTTATCGATGAGTTCACCCGTCAACACCTGGCTTTCCGCGTCGAGCGGCGCATGGGAGCCGCCGACGTGATCGAAATGCTTGACCTGGCTGTCCTGGCCTATGGGGCGCCCCAGGTGCTGCGCGCCGATAACGGGCCTGAATTCATCGCCGCAGCCTTGGGGCGCTGGGCCAGCGAGCATGACACGCTCCAAGCGTTCATCCCACCGGGCCAGCCATGGCATAACGGATTCGTGGAGTCCTTACACAACCGCATGCGCGATGAACTCCTCGAGGACAACATGTTCGAGGACCTCAACCACGCGCGCGCCCTGATCGGCGCCTGGTCCCAGCGCTACAATGAAGAACACCCCCACAGCGCGCTAGCTGGCTCTCACCCAACCAATACGCACGCCAATGGGCGCAACACCACTAATAACAACCAACAACCCTCAAAACACCCGGTCCACAAAACCAGACCAGGCCACTACCCTGGATGAGAAGGTCAACAAGATCACGCATGCCGTGAGCGTTATAGCGCAGGTTCTCGGCTTCATGCAAGAGGGAGTAGACCGCGCGGACAAAGCATTTCGAGAAATCGACGATAAAAATAAAGCCGACATCGTAGCATCCGCGCGCTACCTCACGGCATCACGAAAGAAACCAAAGTGATACGAACGAACAATTGGACCAACCCGACGCTGCGCGCATACCCACTCAAGGGACCATATAGCCGACGGAGCGTGTAGGGCGTTCGGAAAGGACACGAAACATGTGGGGCGGAATTGGCTGCGTAGTGTTTGGTTGCCTCCTCATTCATGCGTGGTGGTTCGAGACATACACAGACTCGCCACTTGCCAGATCGTGGCGGAGGATGTCTGCGGCAATGTCCCCCACGCGCAGCGCTCAAGCAATACTGCGCCCCTGCGTCGGCCTCATGTTCCTCGGTGCCGGATTTGGGATGCTCCTACAGAAGATCGGAGCTCCCACATTCCTCTGGTACTCGTTCGGGGCTGCTGGTCTGCTCGCCCTTGTCATTGGTGTCGTGTATTTGTTGCCGTTTCCTCTGCCTCGTTTTGCTGATCCGTATTATCAGTACTTGAAGCGCCACGGGTTGCTCGATGCGACGGGGCGCCCGCTGCCAGACGAAGTCATTAATCGCATTCTCGCAGAACGCGGCGGAGACACATTCTGATAACTGTTCTGTCAGGCTCCCGCATTCCTGCGCAAGGCCGACGTCACCAAACCACAACAGGGAGCCGTAACCAAAGACGGGCGGGCGCGCGGCCGGGGAATCCCGGTGCCGCGCGCCCGCCCGCGTCTCAGATGGAGGCCGGTCAGGCGGCCGCCACGTCGAGTGTCTTGGCGACGCCCGCCAGGACAGCGCCCACGATGACCAGGGCGACGCCGATGATGGTCCAGCGCAGCTCCTTGCGCGAGCGCGTCTCGTGGAGCCAGAGGATTCCCAGAGGCGTCGAGATCAGGATTCCGAGCTGGGAGAGCGTGAAGCCGGTGCCCGCCCCCAGGTTGTTGGAGTTGAGTTGAAGGAGCAGGATCGCGGTGCCCCACAGGACGCCGTTGAAGGTCGAGGGGAGCATACGGCGGTGGCGCAGCGAATCCTCAGGGTCGACGCCGCCGCGCCCCTGGATCGCGAAGAAGATCGCGCAGTACACGGTGTAGCCGATCGCCTGAGGCAGCAGGAACTCGGCGGGCTGGATGTCGAAGTATTTGATAATGAGCGGGAAGGCGACGAGGCCCAGCGTGGAGGTCGTCAGCAGGAACGCGCCGCGCTTCCAGTCGAGGGAGGCCGCGTCGGAGCCGGACTCGGAGCGGGAGAGGAACCAGATGCCGACGATCAGGACGATGATCGCGGCGATACCGTAGGGCAGCGCCCCGCCGTGGAGCCACTCGCCGAAAATCGCGATGCCCGCCAGGGACATGAGGACCAGCTGACCGCCGGTGGACAGTGGCATCGTGCGGCTCATGCCGAGGACCGAGTAGGAGCGCAGCTGGTCGCACACGCCGACACCGAGGAGCAGGCCGGTCAGGAAGGAGACGCCCAGTTTCAGGGGCGTCCAGGCGGGATGCAGGAACGGGGTGGCGACGGCGGCCATGAGCAGGCCGCCGAGGACGGCGCCCATGACTCGCTGGCGGTCTGAGCCGCCGGTCTTGCCCATGAGCGTCGTGGCGACGCCAAAGAAGACAGAGGGCAAGATGCCGATAAGGATCGTGGACAGGGTCATGTGCGCACCTCCTGGGGTGGTCGCGGCCCCGATTGACGAGGCCGGAGCTTGCTTGTGTTGTTGAGCGCGGCGGGCTGGCCGCCACCTCTTCCACGCTAGTCGAAACCTGCCCCACGTGTGCACAGCCAATCACGGTTTTGGCTACTGTTTCACAGGCGCACCGTCAATCCGTTCACCGGATCAGCTCTCATCAATGGTGCAGCACACTCACGTGTGGGTGACCGCTGCCCAGCCACACAACGCAGCCCGGGCCTCGCCCCTGGATGAGGAACGAGGCCCGGGAACGTTCACGGGGCGCCCACCCCGCGCGGGTGGCTATTCCACGGTCACGGACTTGGCAAGGTTGCGCGGCTGGTCGACGTCCAGCCCCTTGACTGTGGCGAGTTCGCAGGCGAAGATCTGCAGCGGCACGACGGTCAGGAGTGGCGCGTACAGGGTCGGCACGGGGGGCACGCGGAAGACGACCTCTGCGAACTCGTCGACGGAGGTGTCCCCTTCCTCGGCGACGACGATCGTGCGGGCGCCGCGAGCGCGGACCTCGGCGATGTTGGCCAGTACCTTGCCGTGCAGCTCGGGGCGACGCGGCGTGGGAACGATGACGAGGACCGGCTGCCCCTCGTCCACCAGGGCGATGGGGCCGTGCTTGAGTTCACCGGCGGCGAAGCCCTCGGCGTGAATGTAGCAGATTTCCTTGAGTTTCAGCGCGCCCTCGAGGGCGACAGGGAAGCCGACGTGGCGGCCCAGGTAGATGACAGAGGTCGCGTCTTGCATCGTGCGAGCAAACTGACGGACCGTCTCTCCGTTCTCCAGGATACGGGCGATGGCGTCAGGTACGCGGGCGAGTTTGTCCATGTAGTCGGCAATCTCATCGGCGTACTTGTTGCCGCGCACCTGCGCCAAGTACAGGCCCAAGATGTAACATGCAGCGACTTGCGCGGTAAAGGCCTTCGTGGAGGCGACAGCGATTTCGGGACCCGCGTGGGTGAGGATCACAGCGTCCGACTCTCGTGAGATCGTTGAGCCGGGCGTGTTGACGATGGCGACGACCTTCGCTCCCTGTTCGCGGGCATGACGGATCGCCTGAATGGTGTCCATGGTTTCGCCGCTCTGGGAGATGGCGACGACCAGCGTTTTCTCGCCGACGACCGGGTCGCGGTAACGGAATTCGCTGGAGAGCTCGACCTCGACGGGGATGCGGCACCAGTGCTCAATGGCGTAGCGGGCGACTTGTCCCGCGTAAGAGGCGGTGCCACAGCCGATCATGATGACCTTGTCGACTGAGCGCAGAACGTGCTCAGGGATGCGCACCTCGTCCAGGGCCAGGTGGCCGTGGGAGTCGATACGGTCAGCCAGTGTCGCGCGCACGGCGTCGGGCTGCTCGTGGATTTCCTTCTCCATGAAGGTCGGCCAGCCGTTCTTGGTGGCGCGATCCGAAGAGAAGTCAACCTCGTACTCCTTAAGGGCAACGGGACTTCCGTCGGGGTCGATGACGGTCACGTCGGTCGCGGATACGACGACGACCTGATCCTGACCGATCTCGACGGCGCGGTTCGTGTGCTCAACGAAGGCCAGCACGTCGGACCCCAGGAAGTTCTCTCCCTCGCCCAGGCCGATAACCAGCGGGGAGGAGCGGCGGGCAGCGACGATGACGTTCGGCGACTGGTTGGAGACAACCAGTAGCGTGAACGTGCCGTGCAGCTGTTCGGTGACCGCGCGCATCGCACCAACGAGTCGGCGGGCGACCTCCTCATCTGCACCAGTTAGTCCGGCGACCGGCCCCAGGTACGAGGCCGGGGTAACGTCGTCGTAAGCGCGCGCCAACAGGTGGACGACGACCTCGGTGTCGGTCTCGGAGGCGAAAACCTCGCCGTCAGCGATAAGGGCTGCGCGCAGGATGTCCGCGTTTTCGATGATGCCGTTATGCACGAGCGCGAAGCGCCCGTCGGGACTCATCTGGGGGTGAGCGTTAGCGACCGTGGGGCGCCCGTGGGTGGCCCACCGCGTGTGCCCGATGCCGGCAATCGCGTCGATGGGACCATCCGCGTCGACTTCCTCGATCAGGTTCACGAGCTTGCCGACCGCGCGGCGCACGTACAGGCCGCTGTCGGAGGCAAGGGCGATACCCGCCGAGTCATAACCGCGATACTCCAGGCGTGCCAGCCCGCCGAGGACTACCTCACGACTGCGCTGGGACGCCTTACATCCAATATGTCCAACAATTCCGCACATGCCTCTAATTCCAACACATCCGCCCCCACCCGGCATCACGAACGTGTGTCGCTTCACGTGACGCACGTGTGTTGCACATGGCGCGCGCAGGGGCACGAGTGAGGGACAATAAGCCCGTGAGCACCACTGACGCTTCCTCGCCCAACGCAGCCCCGGCCTCGTCGGAAACAACCCCGAACGTGGGATGGCGAGCAAACCCCAGCCCCTACGCGCGCTTCGACCGACGCACCTGGGACGCCCTAGCGGACCGCACTCCCCTGCCACTGACGCAAGACGACATCGATCAGATCGCGTCCCTCGGCGACCCCATCGACATGACCGAAGTCAACGCGATCTACCGACCACTGTCCGCTCTTCTCCAGCTTTACATCGACGGGCGCAAGCGCATCTCAGCGGAGCGCCACGCATTCCTGGGCGAACCCGACGCCCACTCCACACCCTTCGTCATCGGCATCGCCGGGTCGGTTGCAGTCGGCAAGTCCACCGTCGCGCGTCTCCTCCAGCTCCTCCTCTCGCGTTGGGACTCCACCCCGCGGGTCGACCTAGTGACAACCGACGGTTTCCTCTACCCCAACCGTACTCTCCAGGAACGCTCACTGATCGCCCGCAAAGGATTCCCCGAATCCTACGACCGCGCCGCTCTCATCTCCTTTCTCGCAGCCGTCAAAGCGGGGAAGCCTCACGCGAAGGCACCCGTCTACTCCCACGTCACCTACGACATCGTGCCCGGCACCTCCATCGACGTGGACCGGCCCGACATTCTCATCGTCGAGGGCCTCAACGTCCTCCAACCCCCGCGCTCGACGCCCGGTTCCATCTCGGTTGCCGTCTCCGACTACTTCGATTTCTCCATCTACGTCGATGCCGACGAGTTGCACATCGAACAGTGGTACGTCGACCGCTTCCTGAAACTGCGCGCAACCGCTTTCTCGCGCGAGGATTCCTTCTTCAAAACCTACGCATCCCTGACCGACACCGAGGCCGTGTCCACCGCCCACATGGTGTGGAACGCGATCAACCTGCCAAACCTTCGCGAAAACATCCAGCCCACCCGCGAGCGCGCCACACTCATCTTCACCAAGGGCGCCAACCACCGAGTCGAATCCCTCGCGATCCGCAAGGACTAACCCTCATCTACAGTGCCCGCGGGCGCACTGTAGAATCGGACCATGGAGCGACCGGAACTCGTCGAACACACCTTATCCTTCCTCATCCGGCGACTGCACGACGCCGGAATCGAGGCAACTGCGACCGTCGACCCGACGACGGACCAGTCGGCGCTGGTGCTCGAAGATGGCGGCCTCCTAAGCGTCGAAAACCTCGTCAACGAACTCGCAGTGTCGGCCCCTGCCACGCACACGGAACGGATCGAACGCTGGGTTGCCTTCGTCATCGAGTTTGGCCGCGTCACCAAGACGCCGATCACTGACCCCGACGAATTGCGTGGGCGCGTGCGCACCCGCATCCTCGCCCCGGATCTAGCCGCCAATACTCACTTCAGTTACACGCGTCCCTTCCCCGGCGGCCTCGCTCTGGGCCTGTGCCTCGACTTCCCGAGCACGGTCACCACAATCACGGATAACGAACTCGCGCAACTCCCCCTGTCAGCAGACGAACTCTTTCACTACGGCCAGATCAACACCGACAACGAACCCATCGACGAGTCCGCTTGCGCGGGTCCCTTCACCGGAATCGCCGGGGAATCGCTGTTCATCGCATCGAAAGCTGCACACGTCGCCAACCTGGTCGCAACACTGCACATCGACGCACCCCACGGCTTGTTCCTATCGATCCCCGAACGCTCTGTCCTCCTGTACGCGCCCGCCGACCCTTCCTCCATCACCCAGCAGTACCTTCGCCTCCTCGACTATCTTCGCATAGACTTCATGCGGCGATTCCAAGCCACCCCTTCGCACACGCTCAGCAAGGACCTGTTCTACTGCGCTCCCGACGGCGAGTTCGGTGTCATCACCCGTGGCAACCACCCCGACGTTCAGGAGCTTTTCACGACCCCAAATCTGGCCGCGGACCGGCTCGTGGAGCTTGCCGTGAAAAACATGAACTTCTTCGATGGTTTCCGGTCCCGCTTCTACCCCTCGAACATGTCCTGACGGCCAACGCGTCGGTATCAACGGCGACGAGAGGGACCACGCCCACGCGATACGCGGTGGGCGGGCGCCAACCGGCACCCGCCCACCGCGCTGTAGAAAAGCAACGCTTACAGCGACAAATTCTCCTTGACGACGTCAGCCAGCGAGCTAGCCACGGCGTCAGCTTCTTCCTGAGTGGCGGCCTCAACCATGACGCGCACGAGAGGCTCAGTGCCCGAGGGACGCAGGAGCACACGTCCCGTCTCACCAAGACGCGCCTCAGCAGCAGCCACAGCATCAGCTACAGCCTGGTTCGTGGCAGCAGCGCCACGATCGACGCCGCCAACGTTAATGAGGGTCTGAGGCAGTCGCTTGACGAAAGACGTGAGATCAGCCAGTGAACGACCTGACTCCTTGACCATACGCGACACAAGCAGAGAAGAGAGAATACCGTCACCGGTTGTCGCATGGTCGCGGGCGATGATATGCCCAGACTGCTCCCCGCCGAGACAATACCCGGATGCCAGCATCTCCTCCAGCACGTAGCGGTCACCGACACCCGTCTGCACGGTCCTGATACCCGCCTCACGCATCGCGATCAGCAGGCCCAGGTTGCTCATGACGGTCACGACCAGCGTGTCCTTCGCGAGGGCACCGCGGCTACGCGCGTTCACGGCCAGAGCACCCATGATCTTGTCGCCATCAATGAGATGACCCTCGTGGTCGACAGCCAGACACCGATCCGCATCCCCGTCGTACGCGACACCGAAGTCGCATCCCGACTCCACCACCGCTGCCTGCAATCCTTCGGGGTGAGTAGAACCGGCATTCAGGTTGATGTTGCGTCCGTCCGGGGACGCATTGATGACAGTGATGTCCGCGCCGAGTTCACGGAACACAGCCGGAGCAAACTCGTACGCAGCGCCATTCGCGCAGTCAATGGCGATCTTCATGCCACGCAGGTCCGTGCCAATCGCCTTAATCAGGTGTTCAAGGTAGGACTCGCGAGCCCACGCGTGGTTCGCATTAACGTCCCCCACGGAAGCGCCAGTCGGACGATCCCACTGCACGCCCACGAGCGCCTCGATCTGGTCCTCAACCGCATCGGCGAGCTTGTAGCCACCGTGAGCGAAGAACTTGATGCCGTTGTCCTGCATCGGATTATGAGACGCCGAAATCATGACACCCAGGTCCACAGTGTCCTCGGTGGCTGTCAGATGCGCGACGGTCGGCGTGGTAACAACACCAATACGCGTCACATCCATACCAGCGCTCGCCAGACCCGCCGCAAGAGCATGGTCAAGGAACTCGCCAGAAATACGCGTATCACGACCAATGATCGCCCGTGGCTTCGAACCGTCCGCTCGCGCCCTCCCACCGAACTGGCGGGCAGCTGCCTCGCCAAGCTGCAGCGCGAGTTCCGCTGTAATGTCAACGTTCGCCAGTCCTCGCACGCCATCCGTGCCGAACATCCTGGGCATAGCTTCTCCGTTCAGTGGGTCATACGACTGCACTAAGAGTACCGCGACTACGCTCACTCATTCACACGAGGCCAGCGCACGGACAGGAAAGGCACGCATCCCACGGCACACAGATGGGCAAACGAAAGCCGCGCCCCGCTCTCGCGGGGCGCGGCCAACGCAACGGTTGCCCGATACGATCAGCGCTTCGAGAACTGCGAAGCCTTGCGGGCCTTCTTCAGGCCAGCCTTCTTGCGCTCGGTGGCGCGGGCGTCGCGTGTCAGGAAGCCAGCCTTCTTCAGGGCCGGACGGTTCGCGTCGCGGTCAATCTCGTTGAGTGCGCGCGACACGCCGAGGCGCAGAGCACCGGCCTGGCCGGAGACGCCGCCACCGTTGATGCGGGCAACGACGTCGAAACGACCGTCAATGTCGAGCAGCACGAAAGGCGACTTCACCAGCTGCTGGTGCAACTTGTTGGGGAAGTAATCCTCGAGGGTGCGACCGTTGATGGTCCACTTGCCGGAGCCAGGAACCAAACGAACGCGGGCGACGGCCTCCTTGCGGCGACCCAGGCCCGCGCCGGGCGCAGTGATGGACTGGCCGGCACCCGCGGGGGCCGACTCGGTCTCGGACGTGTAAGAGCTGGGGACGACTTCCTCATCCAGCTCAGCGGAAACGATGGTCTCAGCCACGGTTCTCCTCAGTGTAAAAGGTGCTCAGCGACCACAGGTCACTGCGCGACCTGGGTCAGTTCGTAGGGAACCGGCGACTGGCCGGCATGGGGGTGCTCCGGGCCAGCGTAGACGTGCAGCTTCTTGAACTGCGCGCGGCCGAGGGAGTTGTGAGGAAGCATGCCCTTAACAGCCTTCTCAACGGCGCGCTCGGGCGCCGCGGCGAGGAGGTCACGGTAGGCGGTCGCGGTCAGGCCACCGGGACGACCGGAGTGGCGGTACGCCATCTTCTGGTCGAGCTTCTTGCCGGTCAGGGCAACCTTGTCCGCGTTGATAATGATGACGTAGTCGCCCATGTCCATATGAGGGGCAAACGTCGGCTTGTGCTTCCCACGAAGGAGGGCAGCGGTCTGGGCTGCCAGGCGACCGAGGACGACGTCAGTGGCATCAATGACGTACCACTTCTTGTCCGCGTCCCCAGGCTTGGGTGAATAGGTGCGCACGGGCGTAACCTTCAATTCTTGTTTGGTCATGGGACGCCGCGCCGAGTTTTCGGGGGCGTCCGCGATGAAACGGTTCGCGCGAGGCGTCGGCGAGCGCTCCTAGCGAGTGGGAGACACCAGGTACTCTGCCAACGCACAGCACTTGCCATATTATCGGCACGTGGGCCAACGGTCAAAGCACGTCGGCTACTGTGTCACATTCCTCAGCCGCCGTCGCCGCAGCAGGTGTCGCGCCTCGCACGGGTCTGGAGCGCACGCGCCGCCCACTGGGTCGGGTCTGGGTAGTCGACGCCTTCAAGTGTGAGCCCATGGGCTGGGGCAACCGGCGCAGCCTCACGACGCGAGCAGGCACGCAGGATCCGCGCCGGATAGCCGACATCACGCGCCCCCTGCCCGACGGGGAGGAGCGCCCCCACGAGCGAACGGACCATCGAGTGACAAAAGGCGTCGGCCTCGACGGTGAAGACGAGGGTCCCCTCGAAGTCGCGCTCGGCACGCAGCGTGCGCAGCGTTCGGATCGTCGTGGCCCCCTCACGCGGACGACAGAACCCCAGAAAGTCGTGCTCCCCGAGGAGGGCAGCCCCCGCCTCGTTCATGGCGTCCTCATCAAGGGCACTATCAACCCACAGGCGATCCCACCTGCTCAGCGGTTCAGGTCGGTCAGACACACGGTACGCGTAGCGACGTCCGAGCGCACTGAAGCGCGCGTCAAAGCTCGGGTCGACGACCGCCGCCGAGTAGATGCGCACGTCGCACGTGCCGTGTGCAACGGCCACGCAGCGCGCACGCGCACGCTCCCCGTAGCGCCCCGAGAGGATCTTATTGAGGCGACGCACCAGTAACGAGGCCGTGGCCTCCTCCCCGCCCGGTCCACGCCGAGGAACCAACCGCGCCCAGACCTCGTCGTCGACATCGAGGTGACAGACCTGGTGGCGCGCGTGCACACCCGCATCGGTGCGACCGGCGACCGTCGTCACGACGTCCTCGCGCGAGACCATCGCGAGCGCCGCCTCAATCTCACCCTGGACGGTACGCAGCCCAGGCTGGGCGGCCCACCCGTGAAAGTCCGTGCCGTCGTAGCCGAGGTCCAGGCGCAGGCGGCGAGCGCTCACAGCTCCCACGCCCGCACGCCGCCGATGATGCCCGCATCGTTAGGCACGACGATGACGTCCTCGCCCATCAGGCGCAGGTTCGAAGCCGTGATGCGCTTCGAGTTACCGCCACCCAAGTAGAGGCGATCCCACATATACATAGGACGCAAACCATCCACGACGCGACGAACCCGCCGCGACCAGTGCACGTCCCCCAGACGCAAACGCTCATGCTCACCAATGTAGTCGTCGTAGGTCAGACCCCATCGAACCGGACCCTGCGACACCTCGACGTGGGGCGCCAACTGCCCCCCATCAAAAACCGCGTTACCCAAACCCGTGCCCAGCGTGATAATCATTTCCAGGCCCCGCCCCGTAATCGCACCGGCCCCCGCAACCTCAGCGTCGTTAAGAACCTTCGTGGGCAAACCAAGAGCCGCCTCAATGGCCCGGCCCATGTCGAAATGATCCCAACGCTCCACCAGCTCAGGCAAGACGCGCGACCGGGGACCATCACGCGTAATGTAGTGCGGCGTCGCAATAACGACACCGTGGCGAATCATGCCGGGCATCCCCATCGTCACGCGCGTCGCAGGAGGCAACACCTTCGCCAGACCGACGACGGTCTCAACAAGCAGCTCGGGGGGCAAAGGGTAGGGAGTGGGCACCCTGCGTGCCGGAGCCATCATGGTCCCACGTTCATCCACAACGGAACCCTTGATACCCCCGCCACCGCAGTCAATCGCCAACGTCATCTCGCGAGTCATGCCTTCAGGCTACCGGATACGACGAGGGCCGGGCACCCCGTTGGGGATACCCGACCCTGCGCTCGCGCAACTCAGTGACGAGTCGTCACTTCTCCTCGGCGGCCTGCTCGGCGGCATCTTCAGCCTTGCCGGCCTCCTCAGCGATTTCCTCAGCCTCGTTAGCCTTGGCCAGATCGCCGTCCTCACGGGCCTCTTCGGCGCGCTCGGCGGCAGCCTCAGCGGCTTCCTCGGCCTCAGCGGCAACCTCGGCCTCAGCGGCCTTTTCAGCCGTCTTCTCGGCCGCCTTGACGACGGCCTTCTTCTCAACCTTTTCCATGACGAGCTCGATGCGCATCAGAGGGGCGTTGTCACCCTTGCGGTTGCCGACGCGAATCAGACGGGTGTAACCGCCGGCGCGTTCGCAATCCATGGCGGGAACCAGTTCCTCGAACAGGATCGCAACGATGCCCTTGTTCGGGATCTTCTTCAGGACCGTACGGCGAGCGTGCTGATCGCCGCGCTTGGCCTTCGTGATGAGCTTCTCGACGTAGGGGCGCAGCATCTTGGCCTTCGCCTCCGTGGTCGTGAGGCCGCGGTGTTCAATGAGCTGAGCCGCCAGATTCGACAGAATCAGCTTCTGGTGTGCCGGGCTACCGCCCAGACGAGCACCCTTCTTGGGGGTGGGCATGTGTTTCTCCTACGGATTCAATGCGTCCATCGGACGCACGGGGTCAGATGGACTGGTCGTCCGAAAAGATCGCGGCGGACTCCGAGTCACCGAAGCTCGGCATCACCGAGTCCTTCAGCGTCATACCGAGAGCCGCAAGAGACTCCTTGATCTCTTCGATCGACTTGGTACCGAAGTTACGGATGTCGAGCAGGTCGGCCTCCGAATGTGCAACCAGCTCGCCGACGGTCAGGATACCGCGGCGACGCAGCGCGTTGTAGGAACGCGACTGCAGGTTCAGGTTCTCGATGGGGAGAGCCAGATCGGCCGCGAGGGTAGCGTCGGTGGTGGAGGGTCCCACCTCGATGCCTTCCGCTTCCTCGTTCAGTTCACGCATGAGGCCGAACAGCTCCACGAGCGTCTTGCCTGCCGACGCCAGGGCATCGCGCGGGGTGATCGCCGGCTTGGTCTCCACGTCGATGACGAGGCGATCAAAGTCGGTGCGCTGCTCGACACGCGTCGCCTCAACCTTGTAGGTCACCTTGACGACAGGCGAGTAGATCGAGTCAATCGGGATGCGAGAAATCTCGGCCTGCGGATCCTTATTCTGAGCTGCCGACACGTAGCCGCGGCCACGCTCAACGGTCAGCTCGATCTCCAGCTTGCCCTTCTCGTTAAGAGTGGCGAGGCGAAGCTCGGGGTTGTGGATTTCGACACCGGCGGGAGGCGTGATGTCTCCAGCGAGAACCTCACCGGGGCCAGCCTTACGCAGGTACATGACGACAGGCTCGTCGTTCTCGCTGGATAGGACGATCTGCTTGATGTTCAGGATGATCTCAGCGACATCTTCCTTCACACCTTCGATCGTGCGGAACTCGTGGGGGACGCCATCAATACGGATGGACGTCACCGCTGCACCCGGAATCGAGGACAGGAGGGTACGACGCAAGGAGTTACCGAGCGTGTAGCCGAACCCGGGCTCGAGAGGCTCCAGGGTGAAACGGGAGCGTAGGTCGCTGACCTTTTCTTCGGTCAGGATGGGTCGCTCTGCAATGAGCACGTCTATTCCTTTCTGACCGGTGCCCGCTATATGACACCGGGTATGGGAACCTGCATGAGCAGGCTAAGGGAGTGTGAACCGTAAGGTTCAGACGTGGGGAGGGCAGGACCCTCCCGTCCGCATGTCAGCCGCGGCGGCGCTTCGGCGGACGAGTGCCGTTGAAGGCCTGGGGCGTGACGTCCTGGATCGAACCGATCTCCAGGCTGGCGGCCTGCAGAGAACGGATCGCGGTCTCACGACCGGAACCAGGTCCCTTCACAAAAACGTCAACCTTCTTCATGCCATGCTCCTGGGCGCGGCGAGCCGCAGCCTCAGCCGCGAGCTGCGCGGCGAAGGGGGTGGACTTACGCGAACCCTTGAAACCAACCTGGCCGGAGGATGCCCAGGCGACAACCGCGCCCGTGGGATCCGTCAGGGAAACAATGGTGTTATTGAACGTCGACTTGATGTAGGCGTGGCCGTTGGTGACGTTCTTCGAAATCTTGCGACGCGGCTTGCGGGCACCGCCCGTGCGCGAGGTCTTTGCTGCTGCCATTTCTGGTTCAGTTCCTTCTTGTCGCGGAAAACTACCCTGAGGGGGTGAGCGTTCCTAGGCCTTACTTGGCCTTCTTCTTGCCTGCAACGGTGCGCTTGGGACCCTTGCGGGTACGCGCGTTGGTCTTGGTGCGCTGACCGTGGACCGGCAGGCCACGACGGTGGCGAAGGCCCTGGTACGAACCGATTTCGATCTTGCGACGAATGTCGGCCTGAACCTCACGGCGGAGGTCACCCTCAACCTTGAAGTTTGCCTCAATGTAGTCACGAAGCTTGACGAGTTCCTCTTCCGTCGCGTCCTTGACGCGAGTGTCCGGGCTGACGCCCGTGGCGGCGAGGGTCTCTGCCGCGCGAGTGCGGCCGACTCCGTAGATGTATGTGAGCGCGATCTCGAGCCGCTTTTCGCGGGGGAGGTCGACGCCGGCAATACGTGCCATGGTGATGTTGCTCCAGTTGTTCATCGGAGGTCGTCATCGCTCAATCCGGGCGAGCAGCCCGGCCCCGGCCTCCGAACCGAGGGTCGCCCGCGTGTGGGCGCTTAGAGTGATGCTGTGGGGCATGATGCCCCGCGGTCGCAGCAGGCTTCAGCCCTGACGCTGCTTGTGCCTGGGGTTGTCGCAGATGACCATGACGTTGCCGTGGCGACGAATCACCTTGCACTTGTCACAGATCTTCTTGACACTCGGCTTGACCTTCATGGTTGTTACCTCCACTGCCGGTCGGGCAGTTTGTGTCGGGTCACTTGTAGCGGTAGACGATACGGCCTCGGGAAAGGTCGTAGGGGCTCAGCTCGACGACAACTCGATCCTCGGGCAGGATGCGGATATAGTGCTGGCGCATCTTTCCCGCTATGTGGCCGAGAACCACGTGGCCATTCTTCAGTTCCACACGGAACATCGCGTTAGGCAGGGCCTCAATAACCGTGCCTTCCATCTCAATGACGCCGTCTTTCTTCGCCATATCCTCCGTTTATCCTCTACATGTCTCGGATAGGTTGCGGCGGATGCCGCTAGGCGTCGCGATGTCGTGGTTGACATGCAGATACGCCCAAGGAACTACTCTACGACATGGGCACCCCCGCGCGGTAGCCAGGATGCCTGTCGGTTCGCTCACGTTTAATCCGTCACATTTTCCGAAGATACCTCCAGACCTTACCGAATAATGTCGCACGTAATTCCCCACGGTCACTTTTCGACTACGCCTCAAAACGTTGCAATTCCAACGCTGCGAATTCAACGTTTGAAATAGTCGCGAGGGAATTACGTGCGAAAGTGGTGAAGACTCAGCGGTTGAGGGACACGAGGACTACAGCTGAGATGGACCAGACCAGCACCACACACCGCGCACCACGCACCGCAGACCATTCACGACACACCAGCGCGGGGACTGCCCGAGCCGCAGCGGGACCACCGGACCTTACCGAATAACCTCGCACGTAATTCCCCACGGTCACTTTTCGACTACGCCTCAAAACGTTGCAATTCCAACGCTGCGAATTCAACGTTTGAAATAGTCGCGAGGGAATTACGTGCGAAATTGATAGAGGGCCCAGCGGCGCCCGACCGGCGACGCAGCCAGCAGGGACACCGGCAACCCAGCCACGGCCTCGTCAATGAACAATGAAAGACCCGGCACTCGTACGAGTACCGGGTCCTCACGCCTAACGTATCAGTCGAGCGAGATAGGCGTGACGCCATAGGGCGCAAGGCCCGCCACTCCCCCATCACGAGCCGTCAACACGCTCACGCCGTCCGCCATGATCGCAATCGAATGCTCCCAATGAGCAGCATCGCGACCATCAACCGTGCGCACAGTCCACTCATCATCATCCGTGCTCGAAGCGATGTCGCCGCGGGTCAGCATCGGCTCAACAGCCAAAACCATGCCGGGCTTCAGGCGCGCCTGGATGCCGCGCACGTTGTAATTAAGGACATCCGGAGGCATGTGCATCCTGGTTCCGATGCCATGGCCAACGAACTCCTCGACAATGCCCGCCTCCCAGCCGTTAACAAGAGCATTCTCCGCAACGACGGTCTCGACCGCCTTGCCGACAGCGCTAATGCGCTTACCGGTCGCCAGACCAGCCAGTGCCGCCCAAAGCGACTCACGGGTCACCGCATCAAGCTCGCGACGCTCGCGCAGCGTCTTCTCGTCGACGCCGGCGATCGCGCCCGAAGCGCGGGTGCCGACAGCAAAATCAGCGTCCTCGATGAAGGAATCGCCCACGATAACACTGAACGCTGCATCACCGTGCCACTGACGCCCACCGCGTTCGAGGTAGGCACCACAGTCAAAGGATACGAGGTCACCCGGAGCCAGCTCATAGTCGCCGGGGATACCATGGACGATAACATCATTAACGGATATGCACACCGTCGCCGGGTAACCGTAGTAGCCGAGAAAATTCGACGTGGCACCGCCGTCAGCGATGGCCTGGGCGCTCACCTCGTCCAGCTCGCGCGTCGTGATGCCGGGACGCACCGCTCCGCGCAAGGCCTCGTGAATCGACGCGACAACCAGACCCGCCTCGCGCATCCAACGCAGCTGTTCGACAGTTTTAAGCTCGATGTGGGGCATCGGCTACTTCGCCACCGAATCCAGGATCGCAAAAATGCGCTCCGTCACCTGGTCGATCGTTCCGCGACCGTCCACAACCTCGAGCAAGTCCTGATCCACGTAGTACGTGGCCACTGGTTCCGTCTGCTGGTGGTAGACCTCGAGGCGGTGACGCATCACGGGTTCGGTATCATCCGTACGATGCTGCTCCTGCGCGCGCTTGAGCATACGTTCCACGACCTCGTCCTCATCGACCTGAATCTCCAGGACGACATCAATCGACTTACCCAGGTCGAGGAACATGTCGCGCAGAACGTGCGCCTGCTCCACCGAACGCGGGTAGCCATCCAGCAGGAAGCCCTTCGCGGTGTCCGGGGCAGCCAAGCGAGCCCTCACCATCGCGTTCGTGACCGAGTCAGGAACGAACTCACCGCGATCCATGTAGGCCTGCGCCTGTTTACCGATCTCCGTCCCCTCCGCCATGTTGGCGCGGAAGATGTCGCCAGTCGAGATGGCGGGAATATTCAAACGCTCCGCAATACGCGAGGCCTGGGTACCTTTACCGGCCCCGGGGGGGCCGAGGAGGATGACAACTGTCATTTCAGGAATCCTTCGTAGTGATGCTGCTGCAACTGAGTGTTAATTTCCTTCACCGTCTGCAAACCAACACCGATGATAATGAGCAGCGTCGTGCCACCGAAAGGCATCTGCGAACTCGACAACTTCAACGGGATGATCGCCAGCGACGGCAGGAGGGCAATGATCACCAGGTAGAGGGCACCCGCCGACGTGATTCGATTAATCACGTACCGCAGGTACTCGGCCGTGGGTCGGCCCGCACGGTACCCGGGGATGAATCCTCCGTACTTCTTCATGTTGTCCGCGACCTCGTCCGGATTGAACGTAATCGCCGTGTAGAAGAAGGCGAAGAACAATGTCATGAGCGCGTAAATCGTCAGGTAGAACGAACTACCTTGCGTAAAGTGCGCAGAAATCCACTGAACCCACGCATCCTGCGGCTTTCCGAACTGCGCGACCATCGGAGGCAACGCCAGGATCGAGGACGCGAAGATGACGGGGATAACACCCGACATGTTGATCTTCAGCGGGATGTAGGTGGTCGTTCCACCATATTGACGACGCCCAATCATACGCTTGGCGTACTGCACCGGGATACGGCGCTGTGCCTGCTCCACGTATACGACGGCGATAGCGACAACAAGAAGCAGGGCGACAATAGCTGCGACAGAACCCCACTTTCCGGCCTGGCCAATGGAAAGCAGCTGCTCAGGCAACCGGGCGGCGATGGAAGTAAAGATCAACAGGGACATACCATTGCCGATTCCGCGCTCCGTGATGAGCTCACCCAGCCACATAATGACGCCGGTACCAGCCATCATCACAATGATCATCATGATGAAAGTCAGGACAGAGCGATCACGAATCACGTCCTCGGAACACGCCTGGAACAGTTGGCCGCTGCGAGCCAGAGAAATCGTCGTCGTCGCCTGGAGAACACCAAGGAAGATCGTCAGGTACCTCGTGTACTGGGTGAGCTTAGCCTGACCGGTCTGTCCTTCTTTGTGAAGATCATCAAAACGCGGGATCACGACCCTCAGCAACTGAATAATGATCGACGCGGTGATGTAGGGCATGATGCCCAGCGCGAAAATCGACAGCTGCAGCAGAGCACCACCCGAGAACAAGTTCACAAGGTCAAGCAACGAAGCCTGAGTCTCCTGCGCCATACAGCGCTGCACGGCCTGCGAGTCGACGCCGGGTGTCGGAATGAACGACCCAAGCCGAAACGCAGCCATAATGAACAGTGTAAAGAGCAGCTTCCGACGCAAGTCGGGGGTACGGAACGCCTGGGCAAATGCACCGAGCAAGGCTTCCTCCTACGGGTGATGGGCAGCGGGGCAAAGCCCCTAGACTGATTTAGCTTACCCGACACGGGTAACAAATGGCGAGATCCAATCATTAAAAAGGACGCACTAACGCGTACCAAACGGAACGCGTCGTACGCGGGCCCGCACTTGCGGCCCTGTCATGTCGCCTGTCAGGCACTACTTGACACCCTGAACATGCGAATCATGACAAAGACAACGGGGGTGGTCCTGTGAAGGACCACCCCCGTCGAGCGTCAGCGAGCCGAGATAGACCCGCCAGCGGCAGTGATCTTCGCCTCGGCTGAGGACGACCAAGAATCGACCTCAACCTCGAGCTTGACGCTCAGCTCGCCGGTGCCAAGCACCTTGACAGGCGCGGAATCGCGAACTGCGTGCTTAGCGACGAGATCCTCGACCGTGACCTTGCCACCCTCGGGGAAGAGTTCTCCGAGCTTGCCAACGTTCACGACCTGGTACTCAACGCGGAAGGGATTCTTGAAGCCGCGAAGCTTCGGCAGACGCATGTGGATCGGCATCTGGCCACCCTCGAAGCCGGCGGCAACCTGGTAACGGGCCTTCGTGCCCTTGGTGCCACGGCCCGCGGTCTTGCCCTTCGAAGCCTCACCGCGACCCACACGGGTCTTAGCGGTCTTCGCCCCGGGGGCAGGACGCAGGTGGTGAAGCTTAACGATCTGCGTCTTCTTCGTGGAGTCCGCCATTGTCAGTCGACCTCCTCAGCGGTCACCAGGTGACGCACGGTACGGACGGCGCCCAGAACGGCTTCCGTCTGCTCGCGCACGACACTCTGGCCGATCTTGCGCAGCCCGAGGGTGCGCAGCGTGTCCTTCATGTTCTGCTTCGCGTGAGCAGAGGACTTGACCTGCGTGATCTTGATGTTCTTCGCCATCACTTAGCCTCCCCTGCAGCGGCCTTGTCGGCCTCGGCGGCCTCAGCAGCAGCGCGCTTCTCGGCCTCGCCCTCTGCGCGAGCGCGCAGCATGGACGAGGGAGCAACGCGCTCGAGGGGCAGGCCGCGGCGAGCGGCAACCGCCTCGGGCTGCTCGAGCTGCTTCAGTGCGTCAACCGTCGCGTGGACGATGTTGATCGCGTTGGACGAGCCCAGCGACTTGGTGAGCACGTCGTGGACGCCCGCGGCCTCCAGGACGGCGCGCACCGGACCACCGGCGATAACACCGGTACCGGGGGCAGCCGGACGGAGCAGGACGATACCGGCGGTATCGCGCCCCTGCACCACGTGCGTAATCGTGCGGCGAATCATCGGGACGCGGAAGAAGTTCTTCTTCGCCTCCTCGACGCCCTTGGAAATGGCCTGAGGAACTTCCTTGGCCTTTCCGTAGCCGACACCGACCGTGCCTTCGCCATCACCCACGACAACCAGGGCGGTGAAGGAGAAACGACGTCCACCCTTCACGACCTTGGAGACGCGGTTGATCGTCACGACGCGCTCGATGTACTCGTTCTTGTTTTCGTTGTTCCGGCGGTTATCGCGATCGTTGCCGCGACCGGAGCGGCGCTCACGGCGTTCGTTGTTCTCGCCTGCGCCCGAACCGTTCCTGTCTCGCTGCTGTGCAGCCATCAGATGATCTCTCTTTCTTTCGGCTCGTTCACAGCTCAAGTCCGCCCTCGCGGGCGGCCTCGGCAACGGCCGCAACGCGACCCGTGTACTTGTTACCACCACGGTCGAAGACGACAGCGGAGATACCGGCAGCCTTCGCACGCTCGGCGATCAGCGCGCCGACCTTGCGGGCCTTGTCGGTCTTCGTGCCCTCGGCACCAGCGAGCTCTGCCTCGATGTCGGAGGCCGAAACCAAGGTGTGGCCAACCGTGTCGTCGATGACCTGAGCCACCATGTGGCGGTTCGAGCGGGTGACGACCAAACGGGGACGCTCGGGCGTGCCGTTGATCTTCTTGCGGAGGCGGAGGTGACGGCGCTTGCGAGCGACGAACTTGCCCTTGCCCTTGATCGAGTAAGCCATCACTTACCAGCCTTTCCGACCTTGCGACGGATGGTCTCGCCCACGTAGTGGATGCCCTTGCCCTTGTAAGGCTCCGGCTTCTTCAGCTTGCGGATGCGAGCAGCAGTCTCACCGACAAGCTGCTTGTCGATTCCGGACACCGTGAACAGCGTCTGAGACTTCGGAGCAATCGTGAACTCAATGCCCTCGGGTGGGGTGACGGTGATCGTGTGAGAGAAGCCCAGGGAGAACTCCAGGTCCTTGCCCTTAGCAACCACGCGGTAACCGGTACCCGTGATCTCGAGGTCCTTCTTGTAGCCCTCGGTCACGCCAACAATCATGTTGGCGATGAGGGTACGGGACAGTCCGTGAAGCGAACGTGAGGAGCGCTCATCATTCGGACGCTCAACAACAACCTGGCCCTCGTTCACTGTCGCAGTGATCGGCTCAGCAACAACGTGAGAGAGGGTACCCTTGGGGCCCTTCACGGTCACGTTCTGGCCGTCGATCTGGACGTCGACGCCGGCGGGGATGGCGATGGGGTTCTTACCAATTCGCGACATTGTTCAACCTCCTCGTCACCAGATGTAGGCGAGGACTTCCCCACCCACACCCTTCTCGGCTGCCTGGCGGTCGGTGAGCAGGCCGGACGACGTGGACAGGATCGCCACGCCGAGGCCGCCACGGACCTTAGGCAGGTTGGTGGACTTGGCGTACACGCGCAGACCGGGCTTGGACACGCGCTTAAGCCCCTGGATCGCAGCCTCACGGTGCGAACCGTACTTCAGGTTGATCGTCAGAGTCTTACCCACGCGGGCATCCTCGACGGAGGTCGAGGCAATGTAGCCTTCCTCGACCAGGATGTTCGCAATCGCGTTCTTGAGCTTCGAGTACGGCATGGAAACCGCATCGTGGTGCGCACGATTCGCGTTGCGCAGACGCGTCAGCATATCTGCAATCGGGTCTGTCATTGTCATGGGGGTTTATTCCCCTTCCTCGTCGCGGTTTCTCCGGTTACCCGGGACCTGCGACGTTCGTTTTACCAGCTGCTCTTGGTGACACCGGGGAGTTCGCCACGGTGGGCGAGCTCGCGCAGGCACACGCGGCACAGTCCGAACTTGCGGTACACCGAGTGCGGACGACCGCAACGGTTGCACCGGGTGTAGGCACGCACGCCGAACTTCGGCTTGCGGGCAGCCTTGACCTTCAGGGATGTCTTGGCCATGGGTCAGTCCTCCTTGAACGGGAAGCCGAGGTGACGCAGAAGGGCGCGACCCTCTTCGTCGGTGGTGGCCGAGGTGACAACCGTGATGTCCATGCCGCGCACTCGGTCGATCGAGTCCTGGTCGATCTCGTGGAACATTGACTGTTCCGTGAGACCGAAGGTGTAGTTACCGTGACCGTCGAACTGCTTGGAAGACAGCCCGCGGAAGTCACGGATACGGGGAAGCGCCGTCGAGAGGAGGCGATCCAGGAACTCCCACATGCGGTCGCCGCGGAGCGTGACGTGCGCACCGATAGCCTGGCCCTCGCGCAGCTTGAACTGCGCAATGGACTTCTTGGCTCGGGTGGTCACAGGCTTCTGCCCGGTGATCGCAGTGAGGTCGCGGATAGCGCCCTCGAGTGCCTTCGAGTCGCGAGCGGCCTCGCCTACACCCATGTTGACGACAATCTTCGTCAGTCCGCCGACCTGCATGACGTTCTCGTGCTTAAACTCAGCACGGAGCGCCTCGCGGATCTCGGAGACGTACTTTTCCTTCAGACGCGGGGCCATACTCAGATCTCCTTGCCCTGCTCAACGCCGCGCTTCGCGCCACCACGGGTCACGCGGACTCGGACGGTGCGAGTGCGGCCACCGCGCTCAACAGTGTCCTCACGGAAACCAACGCGAACGCGTTTCTTAGTCTCGGGGTCGACCAGAGCGACCTTGGACAGCGAGATAGGGGCTTCGACAGTTTCGATGCCACCGGCGCTGCCCTGCTGTCCCTGGCGCACGTGACGCGTCTTGAGGTTGATGCCCTCAACGAGGACCTTACCCTCAGCCGGGAACACCTTGATGACTCGGCCCTGCTTGCCCTTATCACCGGGCTTCAAGGGTTCGAGACCCTCCTCAGCGCGGCGGGCGTTACGCTTGGCCAGTGCTTTCTCGTCGGACGTGCGTCCGCGAACGACCTCGACGAGGTCATTCTTACGAATCTTGGCTGCCATGGATCAGATCACCTCCGGAGCGAGGGAGACGATACGCATGAACTTCTTGTCACGCAGCTCGCGGCCCACGGGGCCGAAGATACGCGTGCCACGCGGCTCGCCATTGTTGTTGATGATGACGGCCGCATTCTCGTCGAAACGAATGTAGGAACCGTCGGGGCGGCGGGTTTCCTTACGCGTGCGAACGATCACTGCCTTGACGACTTCGCCCTTCTTGACGTTGCCGCCGGGGATGGCGTCCTTCACGGTGGCGACGATCGTGTCGCCGATACCCGCGTAGCGCCGACCCGAGCCACCGAGAACACGGATGGTCAGGATCTCCTTGGCCCCTGTGTTGTCGGCGACCTTCAGTCGCGACTCCTGCTGGATCATTTTCTATTGACTCCTGTCGTCGTGCCGGTTCTCTTCCGGATACTACCGGTCGAGCCTTGCCGAACGGATTCGGTCTGTGAGCGAAGGTCACTTCGCCTTTTCGAGGATCTCCACAACGCGCCAGCGCTTTAGTGGCCGACAGCGGGCGGGTCTCCATGATGAGGACGAGATCGCCGACGCCGCACTCGTTGTGCTCGTCGTGAACCTTGACCTTCTTGTTCTTGCGCATGACCTTGCCGTAGAGGGCGTGCTTGACGCGGTCCTCGATCTGGACGACAACGGTCTTGTCCATCTTGTCGCTGACGACGTAGCCGCGACGGACCTTGCGCTCGTTACGAGCGGTAGTTTCTGCCATCAGGCTCACTCCTCAGTGCTCGGGGCGGTGCGGTAGCCAAGCTCCCGCTCGCGCGCGATGGTGTAGATCCGGGCAATGTCGCGGCGCACGATCTTCATACGACCGTGATCCTCGAGGTTGCCAACGGCCTGCGCGAAACGCAGGTTGAACAGCTCGGCCTTGGCCTTCTCCAGCTCCTTGGAGAGCTGGGCATTGTCCATGGCGTCGAGCGCCTCGGTGGTCAGACCCTTATCTGCCATCAGATGTCACCACCCTCTCGGACCACGAAACGGGTCTTGATAGGAAGCTTGTGCTGGGCACGGCTGAGGGCCTCGCGAGCGAGTTCCTCCGAGACGCCTGCCAGCTCGAACATGACACGTCCGGGCTTGACGGGGGCAACCCACCACTCCGGAGCGCCCTTACCGGAACCCATTCGGGTTTCGGCGGGCTTCTTGGTCAGCGGGCGGTCCGGGAAGATGTTGATCCAGACCTTACCGCCGCGCTTGATGTGACGTGTCACAGCGATACGAGCCGCCTCAATCTGACGGTTGGTGATGTACGCACCTTCGAGAGCCTGGATGCCGAAGTCGCCGAACGCCAGTTCGGTGCCACCGGACGCAAAGCCAGTGCGGTGGGGACGGTGCTGCTTGCGGTACTTAGTCCGACGGGGAATGAGCATTGGGCTCAGGCCTCCGATCCGGTCGTGGGCGCAGAGGCCTCGGAGGCGCTAGCCTCACGGGGAGCCTGCTGCGCAGCGGTCTCCTGGTTGGGGCGTCCACCGCGGCGAGGGCCGCGGCGGCCGTCGCGACGGCCACCACGCTGAGCCTGCTCAGCCTGCTGGCGAGCGAACTCGCGCTCGGTGATGTCGCCCTTGTAGATCCACACCTTGACGCCGATGCGACCGAAGGTCGTACGGGCCTCGTGGAATCCGTAGTCGATGTTCGCGCGAAGGGTGTGCAGCGGCACGCGTCCCTCGCGGTAGAACTCGGAGCGGGACATTTCGGCGCCACCCAGACGACCGGACACCTGGACACGAATGCCCTTGGCGCCAGCGCGCTGCGCGGACTGAATGCCCTTACGCATCGCACGACGGAAGGACACGCGCGCAGCGAGCTGCTCGGCGATGCCCTGCGCAACGAGCTGCGCTTCGAGGTCGGGGTTCTTGACCTCGAGGATGTTGAGCTGAACCTGCTTGCCCGTCAGCTTCTCGAGCTGAACGCGCAGGCGGTCGGCCTCGGCACCACGGCGACCGATGACGATGCCCGGGCGAGCGGTGTGCAGGTCGACGCGAACGCGGTCACGCGTGCGCTCGATTGCCACCTCGGCGATACCGGCGCGCTCGAGGTTGTCGGTCAGGAACTTGCGGATCGCGACGTCTTCGGCCACGTAGTCCGCGTAGCGCTGTCCCTTGGTGGTGGAGTCGGAGAACCAGCGAGACCGGTGGTCAGTGGTGATTCCCAGACGGAACCCGCGGGGGTTGACCTTCTGACCCATATCAGCGGTCTCCCTTCTTCTTGTCTTCCTTGGTCCCCACCACGATGGTGATGTGGGAGGTGCGCTTGAGGATACGACCAGCGCGTCCCTGAGCGCGGGGACGGATGCGCTTCATCGTCGGCCCCTCGTCCACGTATGCTTCGAGCACGAGCAGGTCGGCCTCGTTGAAGGTCTCTCCGGCGTTCTCGGCCTTAACCTTCGAGTTGGCGACTGCGCTCAGCAGCACCTTGCGGACATCGGTAGCGACGGCCTGCGGGGCGAACCGCAGAATGTCGGCGGCCTCCAGAACACGCTTGCCGCGAACCTCGTTCACAACACGGCGGGACTTCTGGGGCGTGACGCGGATGAATCGCGCCTGCGCCTTGGCTTCCATGTATCTGCCTCTTCTTCCGTGGGGCTGGCTCAGCGCCGACGTCCCTTACGATCGTCCTTGTCGTGGCTGCGGAAAGTACGCGTGGGAGCGAACTCGCCGAGCTTGTGGCCCACCATCGACTCGGTGACGAAAACGGGCACATGCTTACGGCCGTCGTGGACGGCGATGGTCAGACCCAGGAAGTCCGGGGTGATGACCGAGCGACGCGACCAGGTCTTGATGACGTTCTTCGAGCCGGATTCGTTGGCGGCATCAACCTTCTTGAGCAGGTGGTCGTCGACGAACGGGCCCTTCTTCAAACTACGCGGCATTTCAATCGACTCCTACTCAGCGGTTCTTGCCGGTCTTGCGACGGCGGACGATCAGACGATCGGACGCCTTCTTCGGACGACGGGTACGGCCCTCGGGCTTACCCCAAGGCGACACGGGGTGACGACCACCGGACGTGCGGCCTTCACCACCGCCGTGCGGGTGATCGACCGGGTTCATGACGACACCACGGACGTGCGGGCGCTTGCCTTTCCAGCGCATGCGGCCGGCCTTGCCCCAGTTGATGTTCGACTGCTCGGCGTTGCCGACCTCGCCGATGGTGGCGCGGCAGGTGGCCTCGACGTTGCGGATCTCGCCGGAGGGCATACGCAGCTGGGCGAAGCGACCCTCTTTAGCGACGAGCTGCACGGAGGTGCCGGCGGAGCGGGCGATCTTGGCGCCGCCGCCGGGGTAAAGCTCGACGGCGTGCACAACGGTACCCAGGGGGATGTTGCGCAGCTGCAGCGAGTTGCCGGGCTTAATGTCCGCGCCAACGCCAGCCTCGATGTGATCGCCCTGCTTCAAGCCGGTCGGAGCGAGGATGTAGCGCTTCTCGCCATCCGCGTAGTGGAGGAGGGCGATGCGGGCCGTGCGGTTGGGGTCGTACTCAATGTGAGCGACCGTCGCCGGGACGCCGTCCTTGTCGTGACGACGGAAGTCAATCACGCGGTACTGGCGCTTATGACCGCCGCCGCGGTGGCGGGAGGTCACGCGACCGTTGTTGTTACGGCCACCGGTCTTGTGCAGCGGGCGCAGCAGCGACTTCTCGGGGGTGTCGCGGGTGATCTCGACGAAGTCAGAGACGGACGAGAAGCGACGGCCCGGAGTCGTGGGCTTGTACTTGCGAATTCCCATTGTTCAAATGTCCCTTCGGTCCTCAGGCCTGATCGCCGAAGATGTCGATGGTGCCCTCACGCACGGTGACGATGGCACGCTTGACGTCCTTGCGCTTACCGATCCCGTTACGGGTGCGGTAGGTCTTGCCCTTGCGGTTCTGGGTCGCGATGGAACCGATCTTGACGCCGAAGATACGCTCGAGGGCTATCTTGATCTCGGTCTTGTTCGCGCGGGGGTCAACCTCGAAGGTGTACTTGCCCAGGTCCATCAGGGCGAGCGACTTCTCGGTGGTGACCGGCTTCAGAATGATGTCGCGGGGGTTCTTACCCGCTTCGATCGTGCTCACTTGGTCTCCTCCTTAGTACCGAGGAAGGACTCGAGGGCAGCCTGCGTGAAGACGATGTCATCGGCGTCCAGGACGTCGTACGTGTTCAGCTGGTCGGCCCACAGGACGTGAACCTCGGGAACGTTGCGCAGGGACAGCGCGGTCAGTTCGTTGCCACGTTCAAGGACGACAAGAGCCTGACGGTCCTCGACGATGGCGCGCAGGGCTGCCAGAGCGGTCTTGGTCGAGGGCTTGTCGCCTTCGAACAGGGCGGTGACAACGTGGATGCGGTCGGCGCGCGCACGATCGGACAGAGCGGAGCGCAGGGCACCCTGCTTCATCTTCTTGGGGGTGCGCTGGTCGTAGTCACGCGGCTGGGGGCCGTGGACGATGCCGCCGCCGGTGAAGTGAGGCGCGCGGATGGAGCCCTGGCGGGCGTTACCGGTGCCCTTCTGACGGAACGGCTTCTTACCGCCGCCGGAGACCGCGCCGCGGGTCTTCGTCGCGTGCGTGCCCTGGCGGGCAGCCGCAAGCTGAGCAACGACAACCTGGTGCATCAGCGGAATGTTGGTGGGAACGTCAAAGATCGAACCGGGGAGAACGACGGAACCCGCCTTCTTGCCTTCGACGTCGATGATGTCAACGTTACGATCGTCAGTCATGATCACGCGCCCTTCACAGAGGAGCGAACCAGGACCACGCCGTTCTTCGGACCCGGGATGGCGCCGCTGATAAGCAGCAGGCCCTTCTCGGTGTCCACGGCCTGGATCGTCAGGTTCTGAACAGTACGACGGTTGCCGCCCATGCGACCGGCCATGCGCAGGCCCTTAAAGATGCGTCCGGGGGTGGCGCAGGCGCCGATCGAGCCGGGCTTGCGGTGGTTGCGGTGCGCACCGTGGGAGGCGGAAACACCGGCGAAGCCATGACGCTTCATAACACCGGCGAAGCCTTTGCCTTTGGTGGTGCCGGAAACGTCGACGGATTGGCCGGCCTCGAAGGTGTTGGCGTCGAGTTCCTGGCCGAGCTCGTAGGAGTCGTTCTCGGAAGTACGGACCTCAGCGAGGTGACGGCGGGGTGCAACCCCGGCCTTCTCGAAGTGGCCCTGGAGGGGCTTGGTGACCTTACGGGAGTCGATCTCACCGAAGCCAAGCTGAATAGCGGAGTAGCCGTCGACCTCGGGGGTACGAACCTGGGTCACGACGTTGGTGCCAACCTGCACAACAGTCAGGGGCACGAGGTGGCCGTCGGCGTCCCACACCTGGGTCATGCCGATCTTGCGGCCGAGCAGCGCCTTGACGGGCGCGGCAGCGTGCTGCTTCTTGTTAGTCATTGCAGATGTCCTCAGAGCTTGATCTCGATGTTGACGTCCGCAGGCAGGTCGAGGCGCATGAGCGAGTCGACGGCCTTGGGGGTCGGATCGATGATGTCGATGAGCCGCTTGTGCGTACGCATTTCAAAGTGCTCGCGGCTGTCCTTGTACTTGTGGGGCGACCGAATAACAACGAATACGTTCTTCTCGGTCGGCAGCGGCACCGGGCCCACGACCGTGGCGCCAGCACGCTGTACGGTGTCCACGATCTTGCGCGCGGAGCTGTCGATGACCTCGTGGTCATACGACTTGAGCCGGATGCGGATCTTCTGTCCCGCCATGCCGTCTTACCTCTTCTCGTACAGATTCGCCGCCGGTCCCCGCACTCGGGCGTGTCGCAACCGTTGCTGGCGCGAAAACTCGCGCGGAACCGACGTCTTGTCCAAAGATCTTGGGCATATTGCCCGACCCATACGTGATGGCACGCATGGGCCACCCCAGATACGCTGGGGCAACCGTGCCATTCTGTCAGAGTTCCACCCGCAAGCACAATCCCAAGGGAGCGTTCTCGCATGTGAAACCACCGACAGAGTGGCGTCGGCGCTGGTCGAACCGCAAATGACAGGTCGACCGTCACCAAGGAACTACCGTACCCCGCACTCGGGCGTGTCGCAACAGGGGATCGGTCACAAAGCTCCGACGAGGCCGACGCCGCTGCGCGCAAGAACGAAGAATCACGGTTCGGCCGTAGCTCTCTTTCGAGTTGCCGCAAAAGCGGACTGACGGGGAGCAACATCCACGAGGCTCGGATGATCCATCGACTCGCAGCGCAGAAAACAGCGAGAAGCCCCGCCTCTTGGAAGAGGCGGGGCCCTCAATGCCGCTGGATCAGCAGCGAATCAAATCTGAGTAGACCTCAGCGAGTGATTCACTTAATGATCTTGGTGACGCGACCGGAACCAACGGTGCGGCCACCCTCACGGATAGCGAAGCCGAGACCGGGCTCCATGGCGATGGGCTGGATCAGCTCAACGGAGATTTCGGTGGTGTCGCCAGGCATAACCATGTCGGTGCCCTCGGGGAGGGTGATGACGCCGGTCACGTCCGTGGTACGGAAGTAGAACTGGGGACGGTAGTTCGAGAAGAAGGGGTTGTGACGACCGCCCTCTTCCTTCTTGAGGATGTAGACCTGGCCCTCGAACTGGGTGTGGGGCGTGATGGAGCCGGGGACGGCCACAACCTGGCCGCGCTCGACCTCGTCGCGCTTGGTGCCGCGCAGCAGCAGACCACAGTTCTCGCCAGCCCAGGCCTCGTCCATGGACTTGTGGAACATCTCAATGCCGGTGACCGTGGTCTTCTGGGGCTCACGGATACCGAGGATCTCGACCTCAGAGTTGATGGGCAGCTTGCCACGCTCAACACGACCGGTAACGACCGTGCCACGACCGGTGATCGTGAAGACGTCCTCGATCGGCATGAGGAAGGGCTTGTCCATGTCACGCTCAGGCGTGGGGATGTAGGTATCCACGGCGTCCATGAGTTCCTCGATCTTAGCAACCCACTCGGGATCGCCTTCGAGGGCCTTCAGGGCAGAGACCTGGATGATCGGGGCGTCGCGGTCGAAGTCCTGAGACTCGAGCAGGTCGCGGCACTCCTCCTCGACCAGTTCCATCATTTCCTCGTCGTCGACCATGTCGGACTTGTTGAGGGCGATGAGGATGGTGGGGACGCCGACCTGACGGGCGAGCAGGACGTGCTCGCGGGTCTGGGCCATGGGGCCGTCGGTGGCTGCGACCACGAGGATCGCGCCGTCCATCTGGGCCGCGCCGGTGATCATGTTCTTGACGTAGTCGGCGTGGCCGGGAGCGTCAACGTGAGCGTAGTGACGCTTCTCGGTCTGGTACTCGACGTGGGAAACGTTGATCGTGATGCCACGATCGCGCTCCTCGGGAGCGTTGTCGACCTGATCGAAGGGGGTGTATTCGTTGAGGTCGGGGTACTTGTCGTGCAGCACCTTCGTGATAGCTGCCGTCAGCGTCGTCTTGCCGTGGTCAACGTGACCAATCGTGCCGATGTTGACGTGCGGCTTGGTGCGCTCAAACTTGGCCTTCGCCACTTGTGTCCTCCTGGACTCGGGTAGATATTCTCAGCCTACGGCTAGGTGTCAGCTTAACACCCCTGGGGCTAGAGACCTACTGGGTTTACTTGTGTGTGAGGCGGCTCGCAGGGGCAGGTTTCCCCTGCCCGGGCGAACCCCCGGTGGGACTCAGTTGCCCCGAGACTTGCCGACGATTTCATCCGCGACGGCGCGCGGAACCTCGGCGTAGCTATCGAACTCCATGGAGTAGACAGCGCGGCCCTGCGTCTTGGAACGTAGGTCGCCCACGTATCCGAACATCTCGGACAGCGGCACCTGAGCCTTGACGACGCGAACGCCGTGCTGCTCGTCCATCGAAGAGATCTGGCCACGACGGGAATTAAGGTCGCCGATGACGTCGCCCATGTACTCCTCGGGAGTACGCACCTCGACGGCCATGATGGGCTCGAGGAGGACGGGGTTCGCTTTCTTCGCGGCTTCCTTCAGCGCCATCGAACCAGCAACCTTGAACGCCATTTCGGAGGAGTCAACCTCGTGGTAGGCGCCGTCAAGCAGCGTGGCCTTGATGTCAACCATCGGATAGCCGGCGAGAACGCCGGACTGCATGGCGTCTTTGATACCCGCGTCGACAGAGGGAATGTACTCGCGCGGGACGCGGCCACCGGTGACCTTGTCCTCAAACATGTACTCTTCCTCGGAGTCGGCCGGAAGGGGTTCAAGGGCGATAATGACACGCGCGAACTGACCGGAACCACCGGTCTGCTTCTTGTGCGTGTATTCGTACTTCTCGACCTTCTTGCGGATGGTCTCGCGGTAGGCAACCATCGGGTTACCCACGTTGGCCTCGACCTTGAATTCGCGGCGCATACGGTCGACGATGATGTCGAGGTGGAGCTCACCCATACCACCGATGATGGTCTGACCAGTCTCGGGGTCAAGTTCGACGGTGAACGTCGGATCCTCTTCCGCGAGCTTCTGGATGGCGATACCCATCTTCTCCTGGTCGGCCTTCGACTTGGGCTCGACGGCGACCTGGATAACGGGGGCGGGGAACGTCATCGACTCGAGGACGATCGGCTTGTCAATTGCGGCAAGCGTGTCGCCCGTGGTCGTGTCCTTCAGGCCGATGACCGCGTAGATGTGGCCAGCGTGCGCCACGTCGACGGGGTTCTCCTTGTTGGAGTGCATCTGGAAGATCTTACCGATGCGTTCCTTCTTGCCCTTGGTCGAGTTGAGGACCTGAGAGCCGGACTCGACCTTACCGGAGTACACGCGGATGAAGGTGAGCTTGCCGTAGAAGGGGTGCGCGGCGATCTTGAAGGCCAGAGCGGAGAAGGGTTCCTTCTCGTCGGGGTGGCGGACCTCGGTCTCTTCTTCGGTTTCAGACCCGGGGAGGAAGCCACGAACGTCGCCGATGTCGAGCGGGGAGGGCAGGAAGTCCACGACGGCGTCGAGGACGGGCTGCACGCCCATGTTACGCAGGGCGGTACCGCAGTAGACGGGGAACGCGCGCGAGTTGATGGTCAGGAGGCGAATGCCTTCCTTGATCTGCTCGAGCGTCAGGTCGCCGTTCTCCAGGTAGGCTTCGGTGAGTTCGTCGGAGCCCTCAGCAGCGGCTTCGACGAGCGCCTCGCGGTACTCCTCGGCCTGCTCCTGGTACTCCTCCGGAATGGGGCCTCGCACGACGAGGGAGCCGAGCGTGTCGTTGCCCTTGTCGTCCTTGGCCGGGTAGGTCAGGGCCTCCATGGTCAGCAGGTCAATGTTGCCGACGAAATCGCTCTCGGCGCCCATGGGCAGCTGCATGACGATGGGGGTCGCGTGGAGGCGTTCCTTGATGGTGCCAACCGAGAAGTAGAAATCGGCGCCCATCTTATCCATCTTGTTGATGAAGCAGATACGCGGGACGTCGTACTTATCGGCCTGACGCCACACGGTCTCGGACTGGGGCTCCACGCCCTCCTTGCCGTCGAACACAGCGACAGCGCCGTCGAGGACGCGCAGCGAGCGCTCAACCTCAACGGTGAAGTCAACGTGACCGGGGGTGTCGATGATGTTGATCTGGTTACCGTTCCAGAAAGAGGTAACGGCGGCGGACGTAATCGTGATGCCGCGTTCCTTTTCCTGTTCCATCCAGTCGGTCGTCGAGGCGCCGTCGTGCGTCTCGCCGATCTTGTAGTTGATGCCCGTGTAGAACAGGATGCGTTCGGTCACGGTCGTCTTGCCGGCATCGATGTGAGCCATGATGCCAATGTTGCGGACCTTGTTGAGGTCCGTCAGCACCTCTAGTGCCACGAGTGTGGTTCCTTCGTTCGAAGTAATGGGTGTTCTTGCTGCGTGCGACGAGGCCCGGTTGCCCAGGCCTCGTCATGAAGTCACCAGCGGTAGTGCGCGAAGGCGCGGTTGGACTCAGCCATCTTGTGCATGTCCTCACGACGCTTCACGGCGGCACCGAGGCCGTTGGACGCGTCGAGGATCTCGTTGGCGAGACGCTCGGTCATGGTCTTCTCGCGACGCTGACGCGAGAAGTCGACCAGCCAGCGCAGGGCCAGCGTCGTGGCGCGCGCGGGGCGAACCTCGACGGGGACCTGGTAGGTCGCGCCGCCGACGCGGCGGGAGCGGACCTCGAGGGCCGGGCGGATGTTTTCGAGGGCGCGCTTGAGCACGGAGACGGGCTCCTGCTCGGTGCGCTCGCGAACGGTTTCAAGTGCGCCGTAGACGATGCGCTCGGCGACGGTCTTCTTGCCGTCGAGGAGGACGCGGTTGACCAGCTGGGTCACGACCTTGGAGCCGTAGACCGGGTCGTCGACGAGGGGGCGACGGGGAGCGGGGCCCTTACGAGGCATTACTTCTTCTCCTTCTTCGCGCCGTAACGGGAACGGGCCTGCTGGCGGCCGCGGACACCCTGGGTGTCGAGCGAGCCGCGCACGATGCGGTAACGCACGCCGGGCAGGTCCTTCACACGACCACCGCGCACGAGCACGATCGAGTGCTCCTGCAGGTTGTGGCCCTCACCGGGGATGTAGGCGGTGACTTCGATGCCGGATGAAAGGCGCACACGGGCGACCTTTCGCAGAGCCGAGTTCGGCTTCTTCGGCGTGGTGGTGTACACGCGGGTGCACACGCCGCGACGCTGGGGGGGGAGCCCTTCAGCGCGGGGGTCTTCACCTTTGCGCGCTTCGAGACACGTCCCTTGCGGACGAGCTGCTGAATGGTAGGCACTGGGTCTCCAGTTTCTTTCCGTCGGCGGCCTCCCCTCACGTCGAGGGGTGGCCCTGATTGTCAGTCTTCCGCGACTGCATAACCCCCGCATGGGCACACGTGTCCGCTGGGGGCCGGCGCGCCATGATAACCACGAGGGTCAGAGAATGACGCCCGGAGCTCCGACGGACAGAGCCCGCTCCCGGTTTCCCGGGCACAGAGGTTCCACAGAGGCGGGAACCACCCTCAAGGATAGCGGGGAACCTCGTCGGGCGTCAAAGGGTCGGACGTGTGGTTCCCCCCTCATCGACGAGGCCGGGGCTGAGAGGCGCTCGCACTCTTCGGTACTGGGGTGATTCGCCTCCTACTCCGACGCTATGTCTTCTCCTCTTGGCTGCTCTCCCAGCGTTCTTTTGTTTTCTTGAGCGCTCATTTCATCCGACTTGCAGCGCGGAGGGGCCCGCAGGCACTCGCCTGCGGGCCCCTCCCCCCACGGGTCGGCGATGCTCACCATCTCCAGAGAGTCGTGCGCATTCCGGCCGTTCCCGGATCGGTCACTCATCCGCCTTTCGCGCCCCTGCCTCGTCGATCGAAGCGTTGGGCTCAACGGCGACCACGGCCTCCGCCTTGCGGGTGCGGTAGCGGCGGATCGCCACCACCTCAAGGCCCAGCAGCGACAGGATCAGGATTCCTGCCACCACCCACGTGATGTACTCCCACGCGTTGCGGGTCACCTCGGGCTGGCCATTCTCATACATCCACGAGTTAGCAACCGTGTAGAGGATGTTATGCGAGGCGTTACGAAGGGCTGTCACACCCGTGGCGTCCTGCACGTTGACCGTCGCGATCGGCGTGTCGATCGTCGCGAGCATCATGTCGCCGCCAGCCCGGGTGATCTGGTCGGCGTTCTGGTAGCCGTATCCCGCGAAGTAGTCGGTGAGGACCATGCCGCGGAAGCCCCACTCGTCGCGCAGGACGCCGCTTAGCAGCGCCGAGTTCGCACCCGCATACTCCGGGCCGATGTAGTTAAACGCGCTCATGATCGCGTGCGCACCACCGTCCTTGACTCCGATCTCGAAGGAACGCAGGTAGATTTCACGCATCGCCTGCTCGTTCGTCCAGGTCGCCAGCATGTGCGTGCGGTTGGTTTCCTGATCGTTAAGGGCGAAGTGCTTGAGGAAGGCGTACACGCCCCTCGCCTGGGCGCCCTTGATCTCCTCGGCGACCAGCGTTCCAGCCAGGACCGGGTCCTCCGAGAAGTACTCGAAGTTACGGCCCGCGTAGGCATAGCGGTGCGTGTTCGTGGCCGGCGCGTACCAGCCGGACACCTGCATGTCGTGCGCCATCGTTCCGATCGCGTCACCGAAGGAGTGCGCAAGTTCCTTGTTGAAGGTCGCCGCCACAGACACCGCGGAGGGCAGGCCGATCGAGCCGACGCCCGTGAAATTGTTGTTCAGCGAGGCCGGGCCATCCACATCCGACACGCGCACTTTTCCGACCGAGGAGATCGCAGGCGAACCGTAGCCACCCTTGGAGATGAGGGTGTTCATCTCCTTGATGCTCAGCTGGTCGAGGAGCTGATCCCACTTCGGGTCGTCGTAGTCGAGGCCCGCGAGGTCACCCAGGACGAGGCCGTTCCTGGCGCCCGTCGTCGGCATGGTCGCGGTGCCGTCGGCGTCGGCGGCAGCCGCGTCGTAGTTGGACGTCGCAAGGAACTTCGCCTTATTGGCCTCGCTCATCTCGAAGTTCGTGGGGGCGGCGGTCGCCTCCGCGACGTTCGCGAAGTGGCCCGCGCGCGACAGGTAGGTGACGTCACCCTTCGCGTCGTCGAAGCGGTTGGTGGCCACGACCTGGTCACCGTCGTGCGTGTTGTCGGAAGTGTCGAAGGTCTGCGTCGCGTCCACCGTGTACGTCTTCTCGTCGATGACGTCGTGCGAGTTGGAGCGCGCGGAGATCTTGTAGTCGCCGGCCTCGAGCACGTAAGCCTTGGCGCTGGCCGCGTCGTAGGAAGCGAGCGCGTCGCGGTTCCACGTGACCGTCACCGTCTGGGACTCACCGGGTGCGAGTTCCTTGGTCTTGTCGTAGGCCACCAGGTTCGCGGCGGCCTTCTCGATACCGCCGTCCGTGTAGGGCGGGTTGTCGTAGATCTGTACGACATCCTTACCCGCGATCTGGCCCGTGTTCGTGACGGTCACGTCTGCGGACATGGTGCCCGAGGCCTCGTCGACCGTAATATCGCTCATCGACTGGGAGAACGTCGTGTAGGACAGTCCGTAGCCGAAGGGGTAGACGACCTCGTTACCATAGTCGATGACGCCCTCAGCGGCGGCCGTCTCATACCAGCGGTAGCCGACGTAAATCGAGTCAGAGTAGTTCACGAAGGACGGCTGCGTCTGGGTGCCCTTGTTGAAGGGATCCTCCTGAGCGAACTCCGTCATGTTCGTGTACTGGAAGTCACCGAAGTTGTGAGCCGCGGGGCCCGCCTTGATGTTACGCGCGAAGGTGTCGGGGGTCTTCGCCGACGGGTTCACCTCGCCGTCCAGGATGCGACCCAGAGCGTTGAAGCCCACCTGACCGCCGGGGATCGCCCACACGATCGCGTCGATCTCCGGGTCGTCCTGGAGCTCGCCAAGCTGGAAGGCGTTGGCGGCGTTGATGACGACGATCGTCTTCGTCGATGTCTTCTTCGCCAGCTCAATCATGTCCTTCTCGGGACGCGTCAGTTCGAGGTAACCCTGGCCGTCCTCGAAGTCCGAGTACTCCTCGGAGTTGTTCGTGTAGCTGAAGTATGGGTTGTTCATCGTCTCCTGGTTGACGTCGCGCGGCAGGTCGAAGCCCTCGCCGCCCGAGCGCGCGATCGTCACGACGGCGGTGTCACCGAAGGCGGTGGCGTTGGAGAGCAAGTCATCGGAGTACTTGTCCTGCGTGGGCTCAGGCAGCGACCAATCGGCCTTGAACATGCCCACCTCGGGGCGCTTCGCGCGGTAGGAGGTGTACAGGTTCGTCAGCTCGTCGTTCGTGGTGAAGCCCGCGTTGTGGAGGCCGTCCAGGAGGGAGGTCGTCGGATTGTCCTTCGACAGCGAGCCGGAGCCTGTGCCGCCGTAGATCGGGTTCGTCGAGCCCCAGCCCCACACGTTGATCGCCGAGCCCTTGGCCAGGGGCAGGGCACTGTTGTTGTTCTTCAGGAGGACCATGCCCTCGTTCGAAATGTCGTTGCCCAGCTCTTCGACCTGGGCTTTCGACGCGTCCGTCAGCGCGCCGGTGCCGGCAGCGAGGTCGAGCACCGTCTTGAAACCGCCGTACATCATCGACACGACTGCAACGACGACGGCGATGAAAGCTGCGACCCACGCGGTCGAGCGCGTGAGCTTGCGGGCCGGTTTGCCCACTTGAAAACAGCGAGGGAGACGATGATGGCGAGCGCCAGCGCCACGCCGATGACGATCAAGGGGACCTTGATCGACTCAACCATCTTCCACACATCAGACCAGTTGATGGAAAGCATTGTTGATGTCCTCTTTCAGTTCCGAAACCCTGCGTCCCAGAGCCAGACCAGCTCCCTGTCCATCCCGTTTGTGTCTCCATAGACGTGGGTCGCCGCAGACCAGAGGGCAGATGGGAACCGCCACCACCTATTCAACCGCACGGTCGCCCCTGCGCCGTGGGGCCTCGTGCGTTCTGTCGGATTGTGCGCACAATCTGTCGCGTGGGGGGCGGGGCTGTCCCCACGCGAGTTCACCCCCGTACGCAAGACAGCCCGGGCCTCGTCGTGCTGCCACCTGCCACGGAGGAGGCACGCCTCCTCCCCGTTCGCGCTCCCCATCTGATCCCTATGCGCACGTTAACCCGCTATTCCGCACGTTAACCCGCTATTCCGTTGGTGGGCAGGCATGCCCACGCTCCAATTAGCGGGTTAACGTGCGAGTTAGCGGTCCGACGCTCCCAATTAGCCGGTCAACGTGCACCCTCGCGGATGTCCGAGGCAAGAAACTCCGCCGAAGTTCACGTATTCGAGGCATCAACACCCGTCTATCCACAGCCACTTCTTCCAGACGACCGTTATCCACAGGGCACCCCGCACGGCTGGCGACCAACTCGCTCCGGGATATACACCAGGCACATGATCACTATCGAGACTTTCAGAACTCACCGGCACAGTCGTCCCAACATCGTTGATGACCCGGACATCCTCGTCATCCGCCGCGGCTATCGTGTCCGTCTGCACGGTGACCGCAATGCTCAGACGTGGGAAATTTGGCGGAGTATCAACGTCGCACGTCTACACGCACTCGACTACCAGTCCACACAGCCTTTGGTTTTCACTGGGAATAGTGCCCTACTTCTCCACGGAATCCCGACATGGTCGACGAACTCCTGCGTCGAGGCGTGGCCCCGTCAGTCGCCCTTCCATGTTCGGCCTTATCCCGCAGTACACCATCGACGAACGGTCGTGCCGGGCACCCCGGTGATCAGCAGAAAGATGCCACCCCACAGTATCGTGCAGATCGATGGGCTCGAGGCTGAGTCCCCTATCGAGGCCGTGGTTCGTCTTGCCCTCAACGACCAGCCGCGAGACGCCTTCGTCGCAACGTGCATGACGATGCATGCTCTGTCGAAGTTCGACAGATTCAAGCTTGAAGACTCGCGACGTAAGTCCGAACGCGTTCGTCTCGAAATGCTCAAAGAACTAGACAGATACGCACAGCATGCGAGTTATCAGCGCGCTCACACGATCATTGAGGCAGCGGACGGAGGTTGCGACAACATTTTCGAGGCCACAGTCCTCTGGATCGTCAAAAGCCTGTACTCGGGGAATGTTGTCACACAGTTACCGATCCCCACTGACGACCACATCTATTTTGGGGATATTGCCCTACCGGATCTGAAGATCATCATCGAACCCGACGGACGCACAAAGTTCGGTGACAGCGAGCAAGAAGTACGCGAGAACACCGGTAAGTGGCTCACCCGTCAGCACGATCTGACCAACGCAGGATGGAGAGTCATACGTGTCCGCTGGCACGATACGGACGACCTTATCGCTTTCCGGGCTAACGTAGCGACAAGGCTAGGAATCCATCACCTACCGGTGGCTCAGGACTCGTTGCGTCTATGGGCAGTGCCCAGGCCCCCATCTGAGGCAAGAATCCACGGGCCACACAAGCATTAGTTCTGTGAGGTGCCCGGCTGCGCATACTTGTATCCGCTAGCCAGTGAATGCACGTCATGGCTAGCGGCGCCTCGGCCTCTCCAGCTTCACGACAACCTGCTCAGGAGTGCGCTTCGAAGCACTTCCTCATTGTCATCCATTCTTCCCGGCCACAGGCAGCCGGGACCACTCAGGACAACCTTCTCACAACAAACCGTCCGAAAGACCAGCCCCCGCCACTACCACTCGCAGGCAGCAGGGTCGACACTCTCGTGATCCACGCGAGCTGTCCCGGCGATCTGCGCACGTTAACCCGCTATTCCGCGCGTTAACCCGTTATTCCGTTGGTGGGCAGGCATGCCCACGCTCCAATTAGCGGGTTAACGTGCGAGTTAGAGGTCCGACGCTCCAATTAGCGGGTCAACGTGCGCATCAGCCGCGCCCGGGAGCACACAAGGGACCCCAGCCTCGTCACGCTGTCACGGACGAGGCCGGGGCCACAAGTGGTCACGAACCGGATTACTCGCGGAAGTTCATGCCGAAGTCGATGGCGCCCAGCGCGTCGAGGAAGTCCTCGGACACGGAGCCGTCACCGAAGTCGGCCTCGGAGTAGTTCGAGTTCGCCATGGCCTCAGCCGTCGGCTCAACGATGACGTCGTTGTAGCGCGACAAGCCGGTGCCAGCCGGGATGAGCTTACCGAGGATGACGTTCTCCTTCAGGCCCACCAGGGAGTCCGACTTGCCGTTCATGGCGGCCTCGGTCAGGACCTTGGTGGTCTCCTGGAAGGACGCAGCGCTCAGCCACGAATCCGTGGCCAGCGACGCCTTCGTGATGCCCATCAGCATCTGGCGGCCCGAGGCGGGCTGGCCGCCCTCGGCTGCGACGCGACGGTTCTGCGTCAGGTACGCCATGCGGTCGACAAGCTCGCCGGGCATGAACGTCGTGTCGCCAGGCTCCAGGATGGTGACGCGGCGCAGCATCTGACGGACGATGACCTCGATGTGCTTGGCGTGGATGCCCACGCCCTGGTCGCGGTACACCTTCTGGACCTCATCCACGAGCATCTTCTGGGCGACGTTGCGGCCCATGATGCGCAGGATTTCCTTGGGGTCCAGCTGGCCCTCGGTCAGCGGGGTGCCAGCACCGATGTGCTGACCCTCCGAGACGAGGAGCTTCTGGCGCCGCGACACCTCGATGACCAGGTCTTCCTTGCCGTCGTCGCGGGTGATGATCACCTTGCGAGCGCTCGGATCCTCGTCGTCGATGTGGACGCGACCGGCTGCCTCGTTCATCTTGGCCTCGACCTTCGGGCTGCGCGCCTCGAAGAGTTCCTGAACGCGGGGCAGACCCTGAGTAATGTCCGCAGCGGAAGCGGCGCCACCAGTGTGGAAGGTACGCATCGTCAGCTGGGTTCCGGGTTCGCCGATCGACTGGGCGGCGATAATGCCGACGGCCTCACCGATGTCGACCTGCTTACCGGTGGCCAGCGAGCGACCGTAGCATGCCGCGCAGGTGCCGACCTGCGACTCACAGGTGAGGACGGAACGGCACACGATCTGCTCGACGCCGGCAGCGACAAGCTGCGCGAGCTGGTCATCACCCAGGTCGGTGCCCGCGGGCAAAACGACCTCTCCGGCCTCGTTGACCGCGTCGCGCGCGAGATTACGGGCGTAAGCCGTCGTCTCGATTGTCTCGGACGCCTCCCATTCGCCGAACTCGTTCTTATGAGCGATGTCGATCTTCAGGCCGGCGCGAGTACCACAGTCGGCCTCGCGGACGATGACGTCCTGCGAGACGTCGACCAGACGACGCGTCAGGTAGCCCGACTCGGCGGTACGCAGAGCCGTATCGACCAGACCCTTACGGGCGCCGTGCGTAGCAATGAAGTATTCGAGAACCGTCAGACCCTCGCGGTAGTTCGCCTTAATGGGCTGCTCGATCAGCTTCTGCTTCGGGTCGGACACAAGGCCACGCATACCGGCGATCTGCTGAACCTGCGACCAGTTACCGCGGGCACCCGAGTTCACCATGCGGTACACAGTGTTGCGCTCAGTAAAGTTCGCGCGCATATCCTCAGCGACCTCTTCGGTGCACTGCAGCCACAGCTTCACGAGTTCCTCGTAGCGGGTCTCCTCGAGGATAATACCCGTCTCGAACTGCTCGACGATCTCAGCGGCCTTGGCTTCGTAGCGAGCCAGGATCTCGCGCTTACGCGGCGAGGCCTGAATGTCAGAGAACGCAATCGTGATGCCCGACCAGGTCGACCAGTGGAAACCGGCCGACTTCAGCGCGTCGAGGCAGTCCGCCACGAGCACGTTCGGGTAACGCTGGGTGAGCGTATTCACGATGTTACCGAGCTGCTTCTTACCGACGACCTCGTTGACGAACGGGTAGTCGGTGGGCAGCTGCTCGTTGAAGATCGCGCGGCCAAGGCTGGTCTCGAGGATCAAATCATCGCCGCTTTCCCAACCCTCGGGGGCTTCCCACCCCTCGGGGGGCACGGTGCCGTCGGCGAAACGGATGCGCGCGGTCGCGTTCAGGTCCAGGTTGCCGGCGTCGAACGCCATCTGGGCTTCCGCCTGGCTAGAGAAGTACGGAATCACAGGATTTCCGTCTTCGTCCTTCTCGACCGGGACCGACGGGTCGGGGTTCGAAGTCAGGTGGAACAATCCGATGATCATGTCCTGCGATGGCATGGCCACGGGGCGACCGTCGGAGGGCTTCAAGATGTTGTTCGTCGACAGCATGAGGATACGGGCCTCGGCCTGCGCCTCAGCGCCCAGCGGCAGGTGGACAGCCATCTGGTCGCCGTCGAAGTCGGCGTTGAACGCGCCGCAAGCGAGGGGGTGCAACTGGATGGCCTTACCCTCGATCAGCTGGGGCTCGAACGCCTGGATGCCGAGGCGGTGCAGCGTAGGTGCACGGTTGAGCAGCACCGGGTGCTCGCGGATAACGTCGTCGAGGACGTCCCACACCTCTGGGCGCTGGCGCTCCACCTTGCGCTTGGCGGCCTTGACGTTCTGCGCGTAGTTCTTCTCGACCAGGCGCTTCATGACGAAGGGCTTGAACAGCTCCAGGGCCATCTGCTTCGGCAGACCGCACTGGTGCAGCTGCAGCTGCGGGCCGACGACGATCACGGAACGACCCGAGTAGTCGACGCGCTTACCGAGCAGGTTCTGACGGAAACGACCCTGCTTACCCTTGAGCATGTCCGAGATCGACTTCAGCGGACGGTTGCCCGGGCCAGCGACGGGGCGACCGCGGCGACCGTTGTCGAAGAGGGCGTCAACAGACTCCTGAAGCATACGCTTCTCGTTGTTGACGATGATCTCGGGGGCGCCCAGCTCGAGGAGGCGCTTGAGTCGAGTGTTGCGGTTGATGACGCGACGGTACAGGTCGTTGAGGTCGGAGGTCGCGAAGCGGCCACCGTCGAGCTGAACCATGGGCCGCAGGTCCGGCGGGATGACGGGGATCTTGGTGAGCACCATCGAGGCCGGCGAGTTGCCGGTGGCGACGAAGGCGTTAATGACTTTCAGGCGCTTGATGGCACGAGCTTTACGCGGGCCAGAGTCGGAGGAGATGGTCTGGCGTAGCGCGGCAACCTCGCCCTCCAGGTCGAAAGTTTCCAGGCGCTTCTGGATGGCAGACGCGCCCATGTCGCCCTTGAAGTAGGTGCCGTAGCGGGCCACCATCGCACGGTAGAGGCGCTCGTCGCCCTCGAGGTCGCCGACCTTGAGGTCCTTGAAGCGCTCCCACACGGCTTCGAGGCCGTCGATGTCACCGTCGAAGCGGCGGCGAATCTTGGCCATTTCGCGCTCGCCCTGCTTGCGTGCGCGCTCACGCTCAGCCTGCGAGGCGCCGTCCTTCTCCAGAGCGGCGATGTCGGATTCGAGCTGCTCCGCGAAGTCGTTGATCGTCGCGTCGCGGTTGTTCTCCATCTGCTTCTTCTGCACCTCGAGTTCGGCGCGCAGTTCAGCCAGATCCTCATGGCGACCCAATTCGTCGACCTCGGTGATCATGTAGGCAGCGAAGTAGATGACCTTCTCGAGGTCCTTGGGCGCGAGGTTGAGCACGTAGCCCAGGCGCGAGGGAACACCCTTGAAGTACCAGATGTGCGTGACGGGGGCAGCCAGGTCGATGTGACCCATACGCTCACGGCGGACGCGGGAACGAGTGACCTCGACTCCGCACTTCTCGCAGATGATGCCCTTGTAGCGCACGCGCTTGTACTTGCCACACGCGCACTCCCAGTCACGGGTGGGGCCGAAGATCTGCTCACCGAACAGGCCGTCGCGCTCGGGCTTGAGCGTACGGTAGTTGATGGTCTCCGGTTTCTTGACTTCACCGTGGCTCCAGGTGGCGATGTCGTCGCCGGTGGCCAGGGTGATCTTCAGGCTGTCGAATGTTTTGGCGTCCAGCAAAGTTATCTCTCCCTATCAGATCGCATCGATGGTCGCCGCAGCGTTCGGACGGGCATCGAGGGTAATACCCAGGTCCTCACGCGCATTGAAGTCCTCGTCCTGCTCACGCAGGTCAATGACGTTGCCGACCGCGTCGAGTGCTTCGACGTTTAGGCACAGCGAACGCATTTCCTGGATGAGGACTCGGAAGGACTCGGGGATGCCGGGCTCGGGGATGTCCTCGCCCTTGACGATGGCCTCGTACACCTTGACGCGACCGGTGGTGTCGTCGGACTTGATGGTCAGCAGTTCCTGGAGGGCGTAGGCGGCGCCGTAGGCTTCCAGGGCCCACACCTCCATTTCGCCGAAGCGCTGGCCGCCGAACTGGGCTTTACCGCCCAGCGGCTGCTGCGTGATCATCGAGTATGGACCCGTTGAGCGGGCGTGGATCTTGTCGTCGACCAGGTGGTGGAGCTTGAGCATGTAGGTGTAGCCCACCGAGATCGGGTACGGGAACGGCTCGCCGGAGCGTCCGTCGAACAGGCGCGCCTTGCCCTCGTAGTTGGTGAGGACGTCGCCGTCGCGGTTCGGGTTGACGTTGCGCAGAAGGCCCGCGAGTTCGTCGGCCTCGAGGCCGTCGAAGACGGGGGTCGCGACGCGCGTTCCGGGCTCGGTCTTGATGCCGTCGGCGGGCAGGTGCGCTGCCCACTCTTCGCCGGCCTCGACAGCGGCCGAGGCATCCCAGCCCTGGTGGGCGAGCCACCCGAGGTGGTACTCGAGCACCTGGCCGACGTTCATTCGACCGGGTACGCCCAGCGGGTTGAGGATGATGTCGACGGGAGTACCGTCTTCCAGGAAGGGCATGTCCTCGATCGGGAGGATCTTGGACACGACGCCCTTGTTGCCGTGGCGACCGGCCATCTTGTCGCCGATCGTGATCTTGCGTCGCTGGGCGACGTAGACGCGCACGGTCTGGCGGACGCCGGGGTTGAGGTCGTCCTCGTCGTCGTTGAATTCACGCACGCCGATGACGATGCCTTCTTCGCCGTGGGGAACACGCAGGGAAGTGTCACGTACTTCGCGGGCCTTCTCGCCGAAGATGGCGCGCAGCAGGCGTTCTTCAGAGGTCAGCTCGGTTTCGCCCTTCGGGGTGACTTTACCGACGAGGATGTCGCCGGCGGTGACTTCGGCGCCGATACGGATGATGCCGCGCTCGTCCAGGTCGGCGAGAGATTCCTCGGAGACGTTGGGGATGTCGCGGGTAATTTCTTCCTCACCGAGCTTCGTCTCGCGGGCATCGACCTCGTACTCCTCGATGTGGATGGAGGTCAGGATGTCCTCTTCGACGACGCGGCGGCTCAGGATGATGGCGTCCTCGTAGTTGAGGCCTTCCCATGACATGTAGGCGACGAGCAGGTTCTTGCCGAGCGCGACCTCACCGTTGGAGGTGGCGGGGCCGTCGGCGAGGACGTCGCCGACCTCGACGCGGTCGCCCTCGTCGACGATAACGCGCTGGTTGGTGCAGTTACCGGGGTTGGAGCGCTCGAACTTTTCGAGGCGGTAGGAGTCGCGACCGCCCTCGTCTGTGGAGACGACGATCAGGTCCGCGCAGACCTCGGAGACGACGCCGGAGTGGGCGGCGAGGATCATTTCGCCGGAGTCGTGCGCGGCGCGCAGCTCCATGCCGGTGCCGACCAGCGGCGCTTCCGTGGTGAGCAGCGGCACGGCCTGACGCTGCATGTTCGCGCCCATGAGGGCTCGGTTCGCGTCGTCGTGCTCGAGGAAGGGAATGAAGGCCGCGGCGACGGACACCATCTGACGTGCGGACACGTCCATGTAGTCGACGCGATCGCGGGCGATCAGGGTCGGGTCTTCGCCGGCGACACGGCACAGGACGTCGTGCTCGGCGAAGGAGCCGTCGGCCTCGACGGGCGACGAGGCCTGGGCGATGAAGTGGCCTTTCTCGTCATCCGCGGTGAGGTAGCGAATTTCGTCGGTGACCTTGCCGTCCTTGACGACGCGGTAGGGCGTCTCGATGAAGCCGAAGGGGTTGATGCGCGCGAAGGTCGCGAGCGAGCCGATGAGGCCGATGTTCGGGCCTTCAGGGGACTCGATCGGGCACATGCGGCCGTAGTGCGAGGGGTGGACGTCACGGACTTCCATGCCGGCGCGGTCACGGGACAGGCCGCCGGGGCCCAGGGCCGACAGGCGGCGCTTGTGGGTCAGGCCGGCCAGCGGGTTGTTCTGGTCCATGAACTGCGAGAGCTGGGAGGTTCCGAAGAACTCCTTGATCGCGGCCACGACGGGGCGGATGTTGATCAGCGTCTGGGGCGTGATCGAGTCCGTTTCCTGGGTGGTCATGCGCTCGCGCACGGTGCGTTCCATGCGGGCGAGGCCGGTGCGGACCTGGCCCTGGATGAGCTCGCCGACCGCGCGGATGCGACGGTTGGCGAAGTTGTCGATGTCGTCGACCTCGACGCGGACCTCGACGGGCTCGCCACCGCGGGTGCCGGCGAAGGTCTTGTCGCCCTGGTGGAGGGCGAGGAGGTACTTGACGGTGGCGACGATGTCTTCGAGGGAGAGGGTCGAGGCCTTGGGGTCGGCTTCGATGGCCAGCTTCTTGTTGATCTTGTAGCGGCCGACCTTGGCCAGGTCGTAGCGACGAGAGTCGAAGTAGAAGTTGTTGAGCAGCGTCTGGGCGGCGTCGACGTTCGCAGGCTCGCCGGGGCGGAGCTTGCGGTAGATGTCGAGCAGGGCTTCTTCCTGCGTGCCGACGGTGTCCTTTTCGAGGGTTTCGAGCAGGACCGGGTACGCGGCGAAGGTGTCGCGGATCTCGGACTCGGTCATGCCGATGGCCTTGAGGAAGTGGGTGACCGACTGCTTACGCTTGCGGTCGATGCGCACGCCGACGGCGTCGCGCTTGTCGATCTCGAACTCGAGCCATGCGCCGCGCGATGGGATGATCTTCGCGCCGAAGGTTTCCTTGTCGGTCGAGCGGTCCGAGAGCTTCTCGAAGTACACGCCGGGGGAACGCACGAGCTGGGAGACGACGACACGCTCGGTGCCGTTGATGATGAAGGTGCCGCGGGGGGTCATGAGCGGGAAGTCGCCCATGAACACGGTCTGGGACTTGATTTCGCCGGTTTCGTAGTTCATGAATTCGGCGGTCACGTACATGGGTGCGGAGTACGTGTAGTCCTTTGCCTTGGCTTCCTCCATGGAGTATTTGGGGGATTCGAGGCGGTGGTCGTGGAACGACAGGCTCATGGTGCCTGCGACGTCCTCGATGGGGGAAATCTCGTGGAAGATTTCTTCGAGGCCGGAGACGTCGGGGACGTCATTTCGGCCAGATGCCTGTGCGGCTTCGACGCGGGCCTTCCACGCGTCGTTACCCAGCAGCCAGTCGAAGCTTTCGACCTGCAGGCCCAGCAGATTGGGGGCCTGGAGGGGTTCACGAAGCTTCGCGAACGAAACGCGGTGGCTGGGCTGTTTGGCGGTGCTGTTGGCAGCCAAAGGGGGTCCTTCCCTGCTGTTACGGTGCGCACGCTTCCTTATCACCCATTATCTGACGCGTCCTGGTCCGTCAAGCGCCTGTTACGACGGCTGGATACGGGTCACCTCGGGCATGATAAGGCGCAAATACTCAGACTACCGTGAGTCGCGTCGCGAGTCAAGGGTCCGTGTGATATGTGCAGGGTCTCACGGCGACGAGGCCGTGGCTGGCTGATCCATCAGGCGCGACGGCGGCGCTCCCGGGCTGGGGTGGCGGTGCCCCAAGTCGGGCTTGAACCGACGACCGACATCAGGGCAACTGACGACCGATCGCTACGCTTGCAATTGGTCGCGGGTCACTATGTTAACGACGGACTACAGGTTCCGCCACCACGCGAGACAGGCTGGACAATCGTTTCACGGTTTATGAACAACGCTGCTAGGGGCGCCCGTGCGCATCGCGTAGACGAGTTCAGCACGTTCAAGCTGTTCCTCAGCGCGCTCCTCCAACTCGCGCTCCCGCGCCAGTTCCTCGGGCGTGTATGTGGCGCGAGCTTCGCGCACCACCTCGTCAAAGTCATAGAAACCATCGGGAATTTCGTCGCTCATACGGTCCTCCGCCCAACGACCTCACAATCCACCATATTGAGGATCAACAGCACCACAAGGCGCTATCTGAGACCATCACCATCGATGAGGCCGTGGCCGACTTACCCGTCAGGTGCGGCGGGTGCGGCTACCAGTTGTGGCTGATGGTGCCCCAAGTCGGGCTTGAACCGACGACCCACGGATTATGAGTCCGCTGCTCTGACCGACTGAGCTATTGGGGCGTGGCTATCTTAGCGGAGGAAGGCGACACTCTTCCACCGGCGCCCTCTCCTTGATCTGTCGATCACGCTACAGCGACATAGGACCTTAGTCATGCCTATGGTGATTTGACAAGGTCACAGCCAGATATTGTAAGGAGATGGCATGAACGTCGCGGAACAGATCGTGGCTCAGCTCGTCGACGCGGGAGTCCACCGGATCTACGGCATCGTCGGCGATTCGCTCAACCCGATCGTGGATGCCGTGCGCAAGACCGGCGGCTCGGCGAAGGGCGGCATCGACTGGATCCACGTGCGCCACGAGGAGGCGGCGGCGTTCGCGGCTTCGGCTGAGGCTCAGCTTACGGGCAAGCTCGCCGTGTGTGCGGGTTCGTGCGGCCCGGGCAACCTGCACCTCATCAACGGCCTGTACGACGCGAACCGCACGGGCGCACCCGTCCTGGCCATTGCCTCGCACATCCCGAGCGTCCAGATTGGTTCCACCTACTTCCAGGAGACGCACCCGGATCGCGTCTTCGAGGAGTGCTCGGTCTACAACGAGCTCATCTCCTCCGCGGCCCAGTCCCCGCGCACCGTGAACTCCGCGATCCGCCACGCGGTCGGCCTGGGAGGCGTCGCGGTCATCACGCTGCCCGGAGACATCACCGACCTTAAGGCCGTCGAGCACGTTCCCACCTACGCGCCCGTGCGCCCGGCGACGCTGACCCCGAACCCGGCGGACATCGACGAGGCCGCGGCGCTCCTCAACAAGGCCGACAAGGTCGCCATTTTCGCTGGCGCCGGCGTTGAGGGCGCCCACGACGAGGTCATCGCCCTGGCCGACGCGCTCAAGGCCCCAATCGGCCACTCGCTGCGCGGCAAGCACTTCATCCAGTACGACAACCCCTTCGACGTGGGCATGACGGGCCTGCTGGGCTACGGCGCGGCCGCGGAGGGCATGAACGACGCCGACGTGCTGATCCTGCTGGGCACCGACTTCCCCTACGACCAGTTCCTGCCCGACACCCCGACCATCCAGGTGGACACGCACGCGGAGAAGCTGGGTCGGCGCACGGACGTCGGCCTCGCGATTCACGCGCAGGTCAAGCCCTTCATCGAGGCCCTGCTCCCCCACCTGCGCGCAGGCCGCTCCGACTCCTTCCTGAAAGCCAAGATCAAGAAGCACGCGGAGATCATGCACGCCCCCGTGGGCGCCTACACGCGCAACGTGGAGAAGATGCGCCCAATCCACCCCGAGTACGCCGCCCACCTCCTCAACGAGACGGCCGCGAAGGACGCTATTGTTACGGCGGACACGGGCATGTGCAACGTGTGGACCGCCCGCTACATTGATCCGCTCGGCACGCGCCGCATCATCGGTTCGCTACTGCACGGCTCGATGGCCAACGCCCTGCCGATGGCCCTGGGCGCCCAGGTCGCCTACCCGGACCGGCAGGTCGTGTCGGTGTCGGGTGACGGCGGACTGTCCATGCTGCTCGGCGAACTCATCACCGCGAAGATGTACGACCTGCCGGTCAAGGTAGTCGTCTTCAACAACTCGACGCTGGGCATGGTGAAGCTGGAGATGCTGGTCAACGGCCTCCCGGACTTCCAGACGGACGTCCCCGACACGAATTACGCGGAGATCGCCCGCGCGATTGGCTTCCACGCGGAGCGCGTCGAGGACGCGTCGCGCCTGGAGGGCGCGTACCGTGAGGCGTTCGCGGCGCCCGGCCCGGCCCTCGTCGAGGTCATCACGGACCCGAACGCCCTCTCGCTGCCGCCGGCGATCACGGGCGGCCAGGTCGTCGGTTTCGCGACCGCGATGAGCAAGATCGTCCTCAACCGCGGCATCGCCGAGGCCTTCTCGATGGCCACCTCCAACATGCGCAACATCCCGCGCCTGTAGGTCCCCTCGGGAGGGCCTCCGGGGACGAGGCCGGGGCTGAGTCGCACAGCGCGACCTGGCTCCGGCCTCGTTCTTAGGCGTACCGGCGGGCGATCGACACAACCTCGGGCACGTAGGAGCGCCCGAAGATCGCGCAGTGAATCATCATGATGTGCGCCTGGTGCAGGGCGACGCGCTCGCGCCAGCCGTCCTCCAGGGGCGAGGCCTCGTCGTAGGCGGCGAGGATCCGCTCCAGGTGGGGGCAGCCGAAGACGGCGAGGGCCGCGAGGTCCTCCTCGGCGTGCCCGCCCTGCGCGGCGGGGTCGATGAGGACGGCTCCGCCCGGGGTCCACATGACGTTGCCGCTCCACAGGTCCCCGTGGGTGCGCGCCGCGCCGACGTCCTGCTGGCGGGTGATTGCCCTGTCGACGAGGCGCGGCTGCCCGTGGTCGAGGCCGCCGGAGTCGAGGCGCTCGCACAGCCGCTCGATGAGGGCGCGCTCGGCGGCGGTGAAGGTTCGATCGTCGACGTAGGGGGCGATGCGCTCGCGCGCGTAGAAGCTGCCCCAGGACTCGCGAGGGGACGAGGCCGGGGTTGCCTCGTCGGGGTTCGCGCGGTTCGCGCCGCCCGCTTCACCGCGAGCGCTCGGGTGACTCGGCAGGGACAGGGGCGCCTCCCCCATCCAGCCGTCGCCCGCGACGCCGGGCGGGGGCGCGCCCAAGTGCCTGGCTCCGGCCGCGTGAGTGTGGGCGAGGGCACGACCAAAATCCTCGGCCGCCCATGGGGTTGGGGATACGGAGAGCAAGCGCGGCTCCTCGAGCCACGTCGCGCCGTGATCGAGGACGGGGACGACGGCCGCGCCGGGCGACGAAGCCTCGGCAAGCCACGCGAGGCCCGCGACCTCGTACGCGATCCGCCCCCGGCGGCAATCCGACTTCCTCATCGTGTCCATGGGCGCTCCCCCGTTCCCTTCCCGCGACCCGCGCGAGGGGCCGCCACTGCGCTCCCCATGCTATCGCCCACCTCGCCACCCGCCCGCCGCGCCGCGTCCTGGCGGGGTGCCCAGGCCTCGTCCCCCTTGGACACATACCGAGGAAACATCGATATACTGCCAGGAGAACACAGTCCGCCACAATGAGGATGTAGGCCTCCATGACCCTCACGACGACACAGAAGTCCATTCAAGAGCTGCTACACGGCGACCGCCAGTATCAGATTCCCGACTTCCAGCGCCCCTACGTGTGGGAGGAGCAGCAGGCGGAAACCCTGGTCAATGACTTGTTGGGCGCGTGGCGCACGAACGACGGGGACTACTTCCTGGGGTCGATCGTCCTGGTGCAGCACACCAGCTGCGACGACGTGGACATCATCGACGGGCAGCAGCGCCTCACCACCCTGTGCATTCTCGTGTCTCTGCTGCGTCACCTGGAGGAGGATTCCGCGCTGCGCGGTGAGCTCGGCGATCTTCTCCTCATTCCGCAGTCGCGCATCAAGGGCTTGGACGAGCGGCCGCGCCTGAGCGTGCGCGAATGCGACCGCGAGTTTTTCAACACGTTCATCATCGGCGACAACATCGACTCCCTGCTCGACGTCGACGGCGACAGTCTCACGCGCCCCTCGGTGCGCCGCATCGTCGCCAACGCGCGCGCCATGCTCGACGTGCTGGGCAACCCTGACACGCTAATGCCCGGAGAGATCAGCGACTTTATCCGCTACCTGACCCTGCACGTGTCCCTCATCGAGGTGTCGACCGATTCCTACCAGGCGGCGCACCGCATTTTCTCGGTGCTCAACACGCGCGGCGTTCCTCTGTCTGCCGCCGACATTTTCAAGGCGCGCGTCCTGTCCCGCGTAGAGCCCGACGCCCGCGCCCCGCTACGCGGCCCTGTGGGAGCAGTGCATCGACTCGCTGGGCACGGAGAACCCGGACGCGTTCTTCGGGCACCTACTCACGCTCACGCTGCGTGCGCCCGCCAGGAGGGCCCTCATCGACTCGTTCGACGAGCAGGTCCTCGCGCCGTTCTTCGCCTCCAGGAGCGGCGAGGAGTTCATCGACGAGGTCTTGGTTCCTTCCGCTCGCGCGTACACGTTGGCGACGCTGGAGCCTCTGGTGGGGCACCACGCGGCCACGCCGCTTGAACTTTTGCGCCTGTATGACTCCTCGGATTGGAAGCCCGCGGCGATGAGCGTGTTGCGCGCAGGTCGCGGCGATGAGGAGACCGCGCTGCTGTTCCTCCTCGAGCGCGTCTACGGCACGGCTGTTGCCGCGCGCCTCAGCCCCTCGTCGCGCACCGGGATCGTCACCCAGTTCATCGCGGCATTCGAGGACGGCGAGTCCCTCAACGCCGCCTGTTCCGTGCCGGACAGCGTCCGCCACCGGGCCGCCGAGACGATCTCGAGGCCCCTGCCGCAGTCCTCCATCCGCAAGGTCCTCCTCTACCACGCGATGGTCGCCGAGCATGGGTCCTTCCCGACGCGCCTGCCGCGCTCCATGGGCGTCCTGTGCGGGCTTCCGGCCAGCCACATTCGAGGCGTCGACGAGGACATCGACCTGCGCGCGTGGAACAAGCGCCTGGGGAGCTTCATCCTGTCCACCATCAAGTCACGCACCGTCAACCAGGCGCCCGACTGGGACACGGTGGCGCGCGCCGCCCGCCACGTGATGACGCTCGGCGACTTCGCGGTCGGCTCCCTGCCCTGCGCCGGGGGCGAGATTCACGCCGCCGACCTGGAGGAGCGCCAGCGGCACCTGACCCAGCTGATCTTGGACTACTGGGACATTCGACGAGATTCCGATGGCGTGGACCTGTCTCTCCTGTCCAGCGCTGAACTTGAGGCCGCCGTCGATAAGCGGTCTGCTGCTCGCGGCCGCCAGGTGCGCCTGGCTGACGTCGTCGCGACCGGCATCATCTCCCCCGGCGACACGTTCACGTGGCGGCGCCGCAACCTCGGCAACGTCTACGTCGTGACCATTTCCCCCGAGGGCACCATCGTCCTGCCCGACGGCCAGGAAGTGTCCTCCCCGTCGGCGGCCGTCGCCGCCCTGACCGGCACCAGCAGCGCCGCCGCCCTCGACGTGTTCGTGCGCGAGTCCGACGGCAAGAAGCTACGCGACCTGTGGGACAGCTACAGGAGCCGATTCGCCTCGTAAGTTGTGACAGCAGGGGCCGCCGCGCGACGCGCGGCGGCCCCTGCTTCTACGTGCGCCAGAAGCCGTGTCAAGACCGGAGCAAGCGGCACGCTCGCCCGCTTGCACGTGGGCTCCTCACTGTGCGCGTAAACCCGGTATCTCGCACGCTTACCCGATGTTCTACACGTGGGCGGCGCTGCCCAGGCGTACACTAACGCGCCCACATGCAGATAAGAGGACCCAGGCACACATTATCGGGCCCACGTGCGCGGTGTTCGGGCGCGACCGAGGCATTTTCGCATGTAATTCGATTGACTGAACTTTCAACATAACGCGAAAACGTTGCAATTCCAACGATGCAGTTCTGTGCTGCACACAAGTCGCGAAGGGATTGCATGCGAAATTGGGGGCACAGCACGCTTCGTGTTGGAGTGTCGCTCCTCTGGATGTCAGATTGCAGCGTGGCCTGCCAGTTCGCGTGGCGTTCGCGCTGCGGCGCGTCGCCTTCAGGCCAGGCCACCGCCGCCCACCGGGCACCACGGTCAGGCCCGTGCCTCGAAGCCTGCCCGCGCGATCCGGTTCCTCCGACGCCCTCCATACCGGCGGTGCATTTCGGGCTGACGTGGGGGTTTTGCACCATTAGGAGCCTTTCTTCGGCGTGTCGCCGGCGTGTCGCGGCTCTAATGGCGCAATTCCCCCCATCCGCTGCTCCAGCAGGAGGACGGAGTCCGGCGAGTCGTGCCTCTAATGGCGCAATTCCCCCCGTTTGCTGGCAGTGAGGTTGCCGTTCGGGGCGGTGAGGTTACGGTTTGCAGTGGGGAGGCGCCCACATCGCCGACCACCTCGCCGAAAAACGCTGACAACGGGGGGTTGCGGGCGAGGTGTCCTGCGTCTTGGTGGCAGCGATGCCTGGCCTCGTGTGTCGCTCGCACGCGAACCGCTGAATATGCGCGTTAACCCCTTGATACGCACGCCAACCTCTCGATATGCGCGTGGGCGGCGCTGCCCAAGTGCGCGACGAGAAGCGCAGGCAGCCAGTGCACCTCAGCGAACTGTCCGCTGAAGCTGAGTGCCCATACCAAGCCACGAGTTCGCCCGCACGCCGGGCATTTGGGGGTATTCATACCCCCCACGATGAAACAACCAACTTCAATGTGGCTTTTCCCGCACCAGCAAGCCGAAAAGTCGCTACAAAACCAACACGTTTTGTCCTTTAACCCCAAGCACCCCGGACTATCGGTCACGAACGTGGTGCTTAAGTTCCGGGTTTAGGTTGGGATTGCGGGCGAAAGTCGCTGTTATTTAGGTTCGGGCGGTTAATCGCGCAGCTTCCTTGACTTTCTGGGGTGATCGTGTAGTGGGTGAGAACACGATCGAATCGTGCTCGGCGTTGCCCGGTGTGCGCTGTGCCGATGAAGAAGAATGGACACACCGCGGCGGGCGCTCAACGGTGGAAATGCACCTCGTGCGCCCTGTCAACCACATGTCCATCAGGGCGTGCGCGCCGACACGAACAAGCCGATGAGCTGGCAGACTTCATCGCGTGGGCGACGTCTCGGCACACCCAAGACGAACAGGAAGGCTCAGCGCGCGCTTTCCGGCGTCGTACCTGTTGGTGCTGGCAGGTGCCGGTACCTCACCCGCCCGTCACCGGGCAGGTCCACGATCAGATCTTCATTGACGGCATGCACCTGTCGGGCGAATGGGTGCTGCTGATCGCCCGAGACCGCGAGCATGTGCTGGAGTGGCAGTGGGCGGCCAACGAATCCGCGCAGGCCTACACGGCCCTACTTGAACGCCTCGCTCCTGCCGATGTGGTCACCACCGACGGTGCTGCAGGCGCCTTGGCGGCTATCGCGCACCCTATGGCCCTCCACGCGCGTGCAACGCTGCCTGGTCCACGTTCATCGTGACATCATCCGCGACCTCACCATGCATCCCAGAACCGAACCCGCACGGGCGTTGCTGGCCTTGTCACGACGCTTGACGAGCATCACCAGCGTCGACCAAGCCAGCGCGTGGTTGACGATGCTCCACGACTTTGGGCACACCTTCCGAGAATGGATGTCACAGCGCACCTTCGCCGCTCAAGACCCTGCATGGGCGTCAAAAACCGGTAAAACCTGGTGGTACACGCATGAACGCACGCGCCGCGCCTACCGACGCTTGGCACGACTGGCACGCCAAGGAGTGCTGTTCACCTACCTGACCAACCCCGACGGCACACCAGCCGACCCGCCGGCCTGCGCCACCACCAACCACGTCGAATCCATCAACGCTGTCGTGCGTGAACTCCTTGGGGTTGTGCGCAAGTTGTTGACGGTTTGTTTATGCGGCTTTTGTCCAGGCCGCTTGGTGTAGTTCGTATTCGATGGGGGATTTGCCGCCGAGGCTGGTGTGGATGCGGCGGCGGTTGTAGAAGTCTTCGATCCAGGTGGCGATCCCGGTGTAGACCTGGTCGCGGGTGGTGAAGGTACGCCGGTAGTAGTACTCGGTTTTGAGGGTGGCCCAAAAGGATTCGGCCATGGCGTTATCCCAGCACACTCCGGCCCGCCCCATCGACACTTTTCCTTGGACGGCGCGCATGTAGGCTGCCAGTTTCTCGGAGGTGAATTGTGTTCCCTGATCAGCGTGGAGCACGACCCCAGTGGGGAAGCCGCCACGGGTGGTGGCGGCCATGTCGAGCGCGGTGATGACCAGAGCGCGTGTTGTGCTGCTCGCCCATGGCGTATCCCAGGACTCGGCGCGAGTGCGCATCACGCACGGCGCACAGGTAGACCCAGCCTTGGGCGCACCGCAGGTAGGTCAAATCCGTGATCCACACCCGATCCAGGGCGCCTTGATCCCACTGGCGCACGCAGTGGTCCTCATGGGCCACAGGGCCCCGCCCGCCGCGCCTAGCCGGTCGTGGGTGCGTGTTCAGGCCTGTCAGGCCCTGGCGGCGCATCGATGCGGCGACCGCCCGCACACCCACATCCACGCCCGAGCGCGCCAGAGCATGGCGGATGCGAGGAGCCCCATAGGTGCCGCCCGAGACCTCGTGTTCCCAGGCCACCGCCTCATCCAAACGCCGACGCGCCGATGCACGCCGACCCCGCTGGGGTGCACGGCTCTTCCACGCGTAATAGCCCGCGCGCGTGACCCCTAGAACGTTGGCCATCAAGGTGATCGAGTAGGAAGCCTTCTGCGCGTCCATCAGCTCAAAGCGCTGGTACTTTGGTGCCGAGACGCGAAGAAGGCGCTGGCTTTTCCCAAGAACTCGTTCTCCTTCTCCAGCTCACGCACCCGCCGACGCAATGCCGTGATCTCAGCTTCCAGCTCGCGTGGATCAGGACGACCCTCACGCGCGGCTTGACGCCGCTCGCGCTCGAGTTTGACCCACCGGCCCACCACCGATTCACCCAGCCCTAAATCCCGGGCCACAGACGCGATCGAAGACCCTGTATCCAACACCAGACTCGCCACATCACGACGATACTCCGGTGTAAAACGACGACGAGTTCCCATAACAGGCACCTCACTCTCCGCAGGCACTCACACCCGCTTAACGAAGTGTCAACAACACAAGCCTAACCCCACCTCCACGCTCACCGCGGTGCCAGTGCCTACCACCAAAGCCGTCATCGCCGAATGGGCTCTCCTCCTGCGCACCCCACAACCCCCGACCCCCACCGAAGTCCTGACCCAATGGGAACACGACGGGTGCCCCACACCCCGCCGGATCCCCACACCCAAACACCCCAACCACACCGATCAGAAACGCCACGGAATCCCGGAAGGAACCCCCACCCCAGAAGAAGGACTCTGGCCACGCAAAGGCTGGGCCGGACGCGCCCACTAGACCCACGACACGCCGTCTAAAGCACCACGTTTGCGCCTATAGCCCCGACACGCCGTCTAAAGCACCACGTTTGCGCCTATAGCCCGGCACCGCAGCACACCGAAAAGGCCCCAAGGCATACAGAAAACCGACATCCGCTATCGGATGTCGGCATGTGGTGGAGCTAGGGGGATTCGAACCCCCGACCTTCTCATTGCGAACGAGACGCGCTACCAACTGCGCCATAGCCCCAAGGACTTAGATAGCTTAGCACCACGACGGGCAATGACGCAAGCCGACCACCAGCGCATGCGCGATGCCACGCGGCCACATCCCAAGCAGCAGGATTAACCATTCCATCGCCCCGCACAAACAACCGCGCCGCGAGCCCGGTGGCTCGCGGCGCGGCAACGACAGCAACAAGCAGCCCTATTGGGCTCGGCGCGCGTCCAAGACGGCATCCAGGTCCAGGGCGACAGCCTGGTCGGCGACGACCTCTTCGGTGGAGCGGGCACCGACCTGCGCGGTCTGAGCGATCGGGCGCGCGGGAATCGCCCCCGTAATGCGCGGGATGCCACGCAGGTCCGTGTCGGCATGGACGATGCGGCCGCGAATACGGTCGCGCGACGCGTAGGTCGGCGCTGGAATCGGGGCAACGGTCCAGGCGCGTGCGGGTGTGTCGGCAACCTCGACGGCCTCGGGAACCTCAACGTTAAAGACGAGGGAAGGCACGGATCCCGTCTGAGAAGTGGACTCTGCGTCGGCCTCACGCGAGGCGCTCGGACGCGACTCGGCCACGGCCTCGCCCCGGGCGGCGGCAGCAACGCGCGGCTGCGACGCGGGCGCCGTCGGACGGCCAGCGCCGCGAACGTCAGCCCTCAGCTTGGTGAGTAGCTCAACCTCATGCTCGGAGGCGCGCTGCGAGCGGATGGCCGCAAGGCGAGAGGCAGATAGGGACGCAACGAGGGCGACGATCGGAATGAGGAGCCACGCCCACGCGATCGACGTCGCAGCAATGACGATGCCAAGGATCACCGTAGACAGCGCACACACGCCCGTCACGACCAAGCGACGGCGTCCCGCAGCGCTCTCAGCGGCGAGGCGAGCGGCGCGGCGTGCCCGCAGCTTCGCGATGTCCCGAACCGCCCTGTTGTTCCGACGGTCGATGACAGGTCGGGTGCGTCCAGTGGTGGCCGTGTGCATGCTTCCTCCGCTCGTCAGCGCGCGCCGCGCCAGGATCGTTCCGCTGGCATGATCGCACGAGTCTAATTCTGACGCATTCGTATGAATGATGCGCAGTTTCGGCGAAAATCGGTCGATCTCACGAGACTGAACAATGGCCGTTCGGCGCGCGACCAGCGACGGTACGGTCGCGAGGAGCGACACGAATACCGCTGCGATGACGAGTCCACCAATTTCCACCCCTCCAACGTAAAGCGGTTTGCGAGTAGCAACTTCGCAGCTCGTGGGCGTGTCGAGCTCTCAAACCTGGCGGTCAAAAGATAGGTAATCACAGCAGCCACACAAGTCCCAATAGTCACACGAGCATCAACGAGGCCGTGGCGACGCTCACCTTCAACGCGCGCACGACGGCCCAACAGCTCCACAGAACGAAAAACCACCACAGCAGCGGGCACACGAAACTACCACACCCACATCCAATCGGCACTAACCGATAGCAGGACGACCCCAGCGCCGCTGAACGAGACCCCCCACAGGCAAAGACTCAGTATCGATAAAAAACGCAACATGATCGGCCCACTCCCCCGCGATGTGCATAAAACGCGGCCGCAGGCCCTCCTCGACCAACCCCAAGCCTCGACACACGCCCAACGAGCGCTCATTCTCCGGACGCACGCACACCTCCACGCGATGAAGGCCAAGCTCCCCAACCACCAAATCAAGGACAAGACCAGCAACCAAGGAACCCAAGCCTCGTCCCGCCCACTCCGATACGACCCAATACCCAAGCATCCCCGACGACATCGCCCCCCAGTGCACGTTCGACACAGTGAACTGGCCGACGAAACACCCATCAATCTGGACGCCGAAAATCAGGCCGGTCCCCTCCCGATGATCCCGCTCAGCACGACGCATGTACTGTGAAAAAGTTGGAATATGCTCCAACGTATCCGGCGGCAGAGTCGCCTCCCACGGACGCAACCAATGCCCGTCAGCCCGCCGCACCGCATCCAGCGTCCGATACTCCTCGCCGCGCACAGGACGCACGACCAGCTCACGAGGATTCACGCTCCCGACAGGCCCGGGACGCAAAAAACCGCGCCCAACCGGATCTGCGACGCGCAGCGTGAGCATCTCAATATCGCGACCCCACACACACGAGCCACGCCGAAACAAGAACCTCATTCGAGGACCAGGCACTGCAGGGTGTCACCGGCGCGCACGGTCGTCACATCCTCAGGCACGACGGCAAGCGCGTTCGAGTCAGCGAGCGCAGACAGCAACAACGAGGCCGGGGTCCCCATGACGGCAGCGTGATAGCCTGCGCGCGGAGAACCCGTCAGGCGCACGCGCACGAACTCGCGGCGTCCCCGCGGCGAGTACCACGACCGATCGATTGCCGCACGCACAACTGGGCGGTTAACGCCCGTCCATCCCTGCATGTGACGCAGCGCGGGACGCACGAAGACCTCGAAACACACCTGCGCAGAGACCGGGTCGCCAGGCAAACAAACGATAGGGGTACCGACGCGATCCTCATCCCCACCGACAGTGCCCACACCCAAAATGTGACCCGGCCAGGCTGCGACGTTGTCAAAGCGAACCGTTCCCAGAGCACCAAGAACCTCACGGACCGTGTCCCCGCTGCCATACGAGATACCGCCCGTGGTCAAGACGAGGTCGGCGCGCACCAGCTGATCCTCGATCGTTTCACGTAGCCGCCCGCGCTCATCCGGGACAGCCGCGACACGGAAGGTCTGTGCACCTGCGTCGGCAACCGCGGTGGACAGGGCGTGCCCATTCGCGTCGAAAACAGTGCCGGGGCGCGCCTGTGTACCCGGCTCCACGATCTCATCGCCGATGGAGATGATGACGACTCGCGGACGCGGGTGAACAAGCACGCGGTCGCGACCTACTCCCGCCAGAAGCGCCATCTGGCGTGCGCCGATGCGTGTTCCGGCGCGCAGCACCGTGTCACCCTGCGCCACGTCCTCGGCGCGACGGCGGATGTTTTCCCCATTGGCCGGGGCTGTGCGCAGCGCCACCTGGGCGACTCCGTGGTCGGTGAACTCCAAGGACACCACGGCCTCAGCACCCGTGGGCATGGGCGCGCCGGACGCGATACGAATCGCGGTACCAGGCACGAGGGCGACAGGGTCGACCGCGCCGGCGCGAATCTCTTCAGTGACGGGCAGCGTCACCGGCGTCTCCAGGGTGGCTCCCTCGCAGTCTCGCACGCGAACGGCATACCCGTCACACGCAGACAGGTCGGCAACCGGAAGATTGAAGGGAGCCTGCACATCCTCCGCGAGCACGCAACTCACCGCGTCGGCGAGCTTAACGTCAAGCGGGGGCACCGCGTGGGCGACTGCCTGGCAGTCCTGGTAGAAGTCAGCAACGCTTCGCATGTTGGTTAGTCCTCGAGCTTGGAGCGCAGGAACGCCCTGAGTTCCCCTCCAAGCGCCGGGTCCTCAAGGGCGAGCGTCACGTTGGCCTCGAGGTAGCCGAGTTTGTCCCCGGTATCGAAGCGACGCTCGTCGATGACTACACCGTACAACCCTCCACCCGCTTCTTCGGGGAGGCCGATCATGCGCGCGTACCCATCTGTGAGCTGATACTCACCACCGGCGCCCGGCTCAATGTTTTCGAGGGCAGTGAACACGGCCGGGTCCAGCAGGTAACGACCGACGACCGCGTACTCCGACTTGACTTCGTCGAGCGGGGGCTTCTCCGTGACGCCGGTAATGCGCATGAGCTGCCCCTCATCAAGGTCAACCCCCTCAGGAACAGGCAACACTTCGACGGCGGTCGACGCGTAGGCTGTGGCCTGCTCGGGGGTGACCTTCAGCAGGGCGACGACGCTGCCACCCAGAGCCTGGCGAACCTGGATCATCTTACGCAGCAGCTGCGAACCGGGTTCCATGAGGTCGTCGGGCAGCAACACCGCGAAGGGAGACTCGCCCACGTGAGATTTCGCCTGCAGGATCGCGTGCCCCAGGCCAAGGGGATGTCCTTGGCGCACAGAATGGACGCGCGCGTACTTCTTGTACTCATTGACGTACTCGAGCGCCTCATCCTTACCCGCCTTTTCCAGGTCCGCCTCAAGGCCTGGTTCAGCATCGAAGTAGTCTTCGATCGCCTGCTTACCCGCTCGGGTGACAAACAAGACATCGGTGATGCCCGCGTCGGTGGCTTCGCGCACAATGTACTCGATCGCGGGGCGGTCAACGACGGGAAGCATCTCCTTGGGGACCGACTTCGTGATGGGCAGGAAGCGGGTTCCGCGACCGGCCGAAGGGACAACGGCGTGCACTACAGGCTGGTTTTTATCTGACATACTGCAAGCGTAGCGAAGAAACCACCCGAAAGGGAGACGATGACCACAAAAACAACTCTCCGCGCGGAGATTCTGGGGCGTCGGCGGGCTCGGAGAACCGCCCCCGCCGAACCGAATGCCGCGCCTTCGTCAAATACTGACCATACATTGGTTCCGGTCCGTCACCGCGCAGAAGCGGCAGCGATCGCCACCCAGGTACGCGCCCTGGCCTCGTCAATGGGCACTGTGACCCTGCCCGCCCTTTTCGTGCCCACTGCGCTAGAACCCGACCTGTCACTGACGCTCAACCTCTTCCCTCGCGCGCTCCTACCGGTTCTCGTCAACGAGGCCGGGGCCGCACTTGGCGGACCTCGCTGGGGCCGCTGGGAGGAGGGTCAGGCGTTAGTGACACCTGGACGGCCCCCCGCACAACCGACCGGGAGTGTCCTGGGACCCGGCGCGTTATCCAACGCTGACCTGGTCCTTGTTCCCGCATTGGCCGCAGGCCTAGACGGGGCGCGCCTGGGGCAAGGCGGCGGCTGGTACGACCGCGCACTCCCTCACCGCCGCTCCACTGCACCCGTCGTCGCTGTTGTCTTTGACGATGAGGTACTCCCACCCGGCGCAATCCCACTCGAACCCCATGACGCTCACATTGACGCGATTATCACTCCCACGCGCACAATTCACATATAACGCCTCTCACCGGCTTGATCGCGAGGCACGCACGTTTGTCATACACGCCTCAGGACACGTTTTCGGGCCTCATTACGCTAACCTCTGACCAAATGACAAAAAGTGCGACAAAGATTACCCTCTATACACTGTCACCACGACGAAAGTCCCTTAATCTTCTCCGTGGTAATAACGTGCCCTCGCGGCACCAGCCGCGGCGGCTCCCGCCCGCCACGCCGAAGCATTCGGCGATTCGGACATGTCGGCTCAGCCGACCGATCACACAGGAGATCCCATGCTTAAGGGCTTCAAGGAATTCATTTCTCGCGGAAACGTCATCGAGCTGGCCGTCGGTGTCATCATCGGCGCCGCCTTTAAAAACATCGTCGACGCCCTCGTTAACGGTGTTATCAACCCTCTCATCGCTGCCTTCGTCGGCAAGCCAGACTTCTCGAAAGCCTTCATCGTCACGTTCCACGGCACCGATATTACGTTTGGTGTTCTGCTGACCGCCGTCATCAACTTCCTGATCATGGCATTCGCCCTCTACTTCTTCCTTGTCCTGCCCATGAACTACCTGGCCAAGCGCACGAAGAAGGCCGAGGACGAGGCACCGAAGGTTGTCTCCGAAGAGGTCCAGCTCCTCACCGAAATCCGCGACTCCCTGGCCCGAGGCGACCGCGCCTGATTCTTTCCTCCTCGCGAGCCGGGGCCGATCCACATCGGCCCCGCCGCTTTTGTATTAACACCACACGAGAGCACCACTGTGGCCTAGTGCCCGGCTGGCTCTCTCACCCCACTGAAGTGCCCGATCGCGCACGCTTCCCCACAAATCTCGCACGTAATTTAACCCGGTCACTTTTGAGCACCACGAGAAAACGTTGGAATTGCAACGACGCGATTTCAATATCTGAAATAGTCCGCGAGGAATTACGTGCGACATTGTTGGGAAACCATGTCAGGTCCTACACGTCGCAGGGTCCTACACACCACGGGCCCTACGCATAACCGGAGCATCGGATCGACGCCAAGTGCGGCCCGCCACACGGACGGCCCTACGCGCGAGCCTGGGCGTGCGGGGGCACGTTGGCCAACAGACGCGCATCGTTAGCGCCATCGCCCCGATCGGCGGAATCAGCCATGGAACCCGGGCGCGTGTCCTCGGGGCGCACACGGTCCTCCCACGAGGGCGGCAGACCCTCGTCAATGAGGTGGCGGTCCACCTCAGAGACGAAGCGCGCGACGCGGCGCCGTCTACGCGGCGCAGGCGCATCACTCACTGGGGGTTCCCTGATCGCCCGACCCAGCCCCGGCCTCGTCACGAGCAACGGCCGCAGGCTTTGTGCGACGCACAACGTTGCCGAGCACCGCGTCAGACTGGAAACCGCGTCGCGTGATACCCAGGGCTTCGCGCAGCTCTTCGGCGGTCTCCAGATCAGTGCGTTCCACGCCGTCCGAGCGTACCCATGCGACCATCTCGTCGAGTTGATCATCGGAGTAGGCGGCCAGCGGCAAACCCTTAGCGATCGCTGGGCGAGGACCACGATGCTCCTCAGCGGCACGCTCCTTGCGTTTAATTTCCATGAGCATGCCTGTCGTGTCTTCGTCGGCTTTCTTGCGGCGTTGAGACTCTCATCCAACTCTTCGTCCAGCACCGGCATGCGTGGGGAAGCGGGTGCGTCGGCGGTCCGGGCGGAAACGTCCTCGTTGGTCGTCTGGGACGCGGCCTCGTCGACAGGAGAGGATCCCTCGGTCACATCCGACTCCTGTGACACGGAGTCGTCGGAACGGACCGGCTCGTCCGTCAGGCAGTCGTCGCTGACGCGTTCGGGCACCGTCACGGCTGGAACCACATCACGGGTATGCAGCCGCTCGAGCGCCTCCAGGACTGCGTCGACGATCGCCGATGCGTCCTTCTCAGGGTCGATAAACAGAGCCATAGACAGGGCCGTGTAGACGGCCCACCCCTGCGCCTCAAGCCAGTGGGGGCGGGCACGGTCACGCACGCGCTGGCTGGGTTCGGCCAAATATTCCGCGTCATCGGTCAAGACAGCTAGGAGCAGGCGGCCCGGTGAATCCGGGTGACCGATAGCCAAAGGGAACGCGCATGCCGCCGGGGATTCCGACGTTCGCGACGACCTCGAGTCCGCGCGAGTACAGGTGATCGGCGAGGTCGACCAGGAGCCGATCCGGTTCGCCAGGAAGGACCGGCCAAGCATCCATGCCCTCACCCGCATGCCCCTCAGCGATCTCAAGGAGGTCGACGAGCATGCGCGCCCCATCGTGGTGAAGGCGATCGCGGTCGATGTCCTCGCTGTGCAGGGAGGACACGAGGGTCAGATCACCGCGCACGACGCGCAGCGCCTCAGCGAGCGCGTCAGCGCCTCCCTCGGTCGAGAGCACACCAAAGTCGTGGATGACACGCCCGTGCGGGGTCTTGGCGAAGCCCACGGACAAGATCAGAGATTCGCGCGACAGCCCCACCGCTTCGTCAGGGTTGACAACGACGAAGGGCTCGGGCGTGGCCGGATCGAAGAAGGTAGCGAGGCCCGGCTCCCGCGCGCGCAAGGAAGCGACGGCTTCCTTGATGCGTCGCGCGTGTCGATCCGACAGGGCGACGACGGCCAAGGAGCGTTCCGGAGACTCAACCGCGTGTTCGATGACGGCGTCGATGACCGCGTGCACTTCTGTGCCGGTGGATTCGATCGCGTGGGCGCCGGGCGCGGGCATTCCCGTGGCCTCGACCCAGCGGGCACTCACGGGCGCGTTCGCGGCAGTCCAGGGCACGGGTATACCAGCGTGCTCATAGCCGTAGCGGGCGAGCAGCAGTGCGACTTGGTCGTTGAGACGCCTGGGGCCGGGTTCAACGCGCAGGGTGGGCAGGACGCCCGCGAGCGCGCGCGTCGCGCCGTCCTGGGAGGCGGCTGTCAGGTCGTCGATGACGACCAGCTGGTGGCCGCGCGCGATGATGGGGGCCAGCTCCGCCAGAGGGAGGCCGTCTGCGCCGTCGAGTACGACCATGTCGACCGTTCGGCCCGTTGGCGCGAGCATGGGCACCATGGCGGGGACGGTCATGAGGACGGGAAGCAGGTGTCGGACGAGCGGGTAGGCGATCAGCAGTTCCAGGTCCGTGGGCGCGGAACCGCCCTCGAGTAGTTCGCGCAGCTCTTCGTACTGGCTGGGGCGTGCAGCTAGGGCGTTCGTGCGGATGCGGCGCACGCCGGTGATGGCCTGCGGGATGAGCGAGGCCACCTGCTCCTCGTCGAGTTCGCGTCCTTCTCGGGCAAGTTCTTCGAGCGAGCCGGGGGTGGCACCGCCAAGCGCTGGCTGGGAGGCGAGCATGGCACGCAGCAGGGACGCCCACCAGGCCAGGTCGAGTTCGGTGTCGATGTGCGCGTCATCGACGCCTCGATCCGCGAGGTCTTGAGCCAGGGCGTCGAGGCCGTGGTCAGCTAGGCGCGCGCGCATCGCCAGGCGGGCGGGGATGTCGCGGGCGGCGGACGTGTCGGTCGACCATCGCTCGATGAGCGTTGAGAGGCGCTGCATGTGGGTGCCGACGAGGTTGGGTTCGTCTGCGACGAAAACTGGGGCAATCGCGTCGAGGTCGTCGCGTACCGCGTCGGTCAGGGCTGCGATTTCGCCGATTTTAGCGGGTAGGATCGGCCAGGAGTCCTCGCCGCATACGGCGCACCAGGCATCGCGGCGCTCCTGGACGCGGATGAGGGCCCGGTGCAGGTCGGGCACGTGCACGCCGGGGCGTACGAGGTCTTGGGCTTGTTTAACTAGGCGGGTGCGTTCGGAGCGTCCCATCGTGATGCCGTGATCTTTGCGCCACTGTTTGGGGGCGGTGGCAATGACCATGTCGGCGGCGCTTCGCTCGAAAACGCGAGGTTGGAAGACGTCGAGGACATCTGCGATGCCGTCGAACATAGCGAGCTGGCGGTCCCACTGAGCGAGGGTGCCAGCGGGTTTGATGCCTGCCTCGCCGGCGACCGAGGCGATGTGGACGCGCAGCTCGGGCAGGGTGCGCGAGAGGCGGTCGACGCGCAGGAGCACGTCGGAGGCTTGTTCGTCGGAGGTCAGCACTGCCGATGACCATGACGAGGAGGAGTCTGTGATGAGTCGCCCGGATGCGAGGGCCTCGCGCAACAGGGACCTGGCACTGTCTCCCTGGTCGAGTGCGATGTCGTAGAGGGTTTGCTCGGACAGGCGCACGCGCGTCGTGGGGGCATCCTCGCCGCTCGTCAGGTCGGTGAGGGCACGTAGGGCATCTGCTGGGCATACTCCGAAGCGCCCGTACGGTTCGTGCAGTGCGGTGGCGTAGGCCGCCAGAGCGGAGCGCACGTGGCGCAGGCGAGAGCGCATCACGTCGAGGTTCTCCTGATCGACGACCGGTGACATGTCCTCCATGGCGTCCTTGACACGCCCCGCCAGGGCGCGTCGCGCGTCCGAATAGCCGTCGATATTAGCGACGATGTCGGCCAGACCCAGGTCGGCCAGCCGCGTGTAGGCGGCAATAGAGCGCGACGGGGAGGTTGAGACGTGCAGGACGGAACGCCCGGTAGCAGCGGCGTCCGCGAGGATCGCGGCCACGATGGAGGAGTCATCGCTGTGCGTGGGCACGTCGATGAAGAGGCTGCGTCCGTCGGAGGCGGCCTCGACTGCGTCCTGCTGGGCGGGGATGAGGTCACCGACGCCCTTTTCGGCCCAGGGGTCGCGGTCGTTCGGGTTGGTGGGGATCGGGTCGGCTGTTAGTGCGCGGCGCGCATCCTCTTCACCTGCGAGCGCGCGGATAACGGTGGAGTCGGCCAGGGCGTCCACGTCGGCTTCCAGGCTGGCAGCGAGGGGGCCGGCTGGGTGGCAGAACAGTCCGACAACCAGCTCGTCGCGCAGTTCGAAGCGGTCGAGGACGGCGCAGGCCTGGCGCAGGGCGTTCATTGCCTGCGAGGAGGAGAAGCCGTGGGGGCCGCTGGCCTGGGCGAGGATGTCGCGCCCGTCGATGTCGTGGCCTGCGGCGCGCAGGGCGTCGGCTAGTTCGGGAGCTAGGAGGGCGCCGTGTCCCAGGGCGATTAGCACGTCGTCGTCGCGGCGGACGAGACGCACGGGACGCACTAGGGCAGGCGCGGTGAGGATTTCGGTGCCGTGGCGCCACGAGGCGGTTCCGATGCCCAGGTGAATGGGGCCTGTGCCGTGTGTCGCGGCACGTTGTTCGGAGCGGTCGATGATCGCTCGGGCGCGGTCGAGGGCGCGGCCCAGCGCGATGGGTTCGCGGATGAGGAGGCTCAGGCGTACGGGGTGCTCGGTGAAAAGCTGCGCGAGGCCGCCCGGGTGTGCTTCGGTCAGTGACAGCGTCGGCAGGGACCCGCTTTCGGTGGCGATGGTCTCCTCGAGTCGTGTGCGCCACGCGGCGCGCGCCTGACCGACAAGGGTGGTCGGGTGCGTCGGCGTGGACGAGGCCGCGGTGGCCTCGGGCTTAGGAGCGGAACGGCGCGAAAAGATACTAGGAACCACGGTTCCACCCTACGGCAGGGGCGCTTATTGGCGGACGCGGCGCGCCCGAACAAGGTCGACCGCGCATATGCTCACAACGGCACCGATGATGAGGGACATGCCCGCGATGTCTGCGCCCGTGTACGCGCTTCCCATGACGAGGGCGGAAAAGACTGTCGCTGCGATGGGTTCGATGCAGCCGACGAGGGAGGCGCGTACTGGTCCGATGCGGTTGACGCCCCACAGGTAGGCGGTGAAAGCGACGGCGGTTCCGAGCATGACGGTGATTGTCATTGCGAGGATGACGTCGGGAGTCCACGTGATCGAGTAGCGCCAGACTCGGCCGACGAGGCCGACGCCGGCTCCGGCGATGAGGAGCCCGTAGCCGACGACCAGTTCGGCACCGTATGCGGCGATCAGGCGGGCGGGTAGCAGCGTGTAGGTCGCCAGGGTGAGCGCGGCGACGCTACCCCACGCGAGGGTCGTGGGGGTCAAGGCGAGGGTGCCTGGGGTGCCGTGCGTGGACAGCAGGAACGTGCCAGCCAGCGCCAGGATCATGGCAATCAGCTCGGAGGCGCGCGGCCAGCGCCGGTGGCTGAGGCACACCCACACCACGATGAGTATGAGGCCCAGGTACTGCAGGACTGTGCCCGTACCGGCGTTGGAGGCGCGGATGACCTCCATGTAGCTGATTTGGCAGGCGGCGAGGCCGCCGAGCGCGTAGACGACGAGGGTGCGCCAGTTGCGCGCGGAGGAGACGAGGGCGCGGTGCTGGGGGGTGACGCGGCGCGCGCGAGCCAGAGCGAAGCCGAGGGTGAGGATGCCGGCCGTGAACATGCGGAAGAAACTGACGAGGGTCAGTTCGATCCCTTGGGAGGTCATCAGGTAGTCAGCGGAGACGCCGGACGCACCCCAGCACAGGGCAGCGATGACGGTGACGGCGTATCCGAGCGCGTTGCGCATGCAATCCCCTGATCTGTGCCCCCGAGACGATTCGAACGTCCGACACCCGCTTTAGGAGAGCGGTGCTCTATCCCCTGAGCTACGAGGGCGTGACACGTTGTCCGGGCCAACTTTAGCAAAGTGTGCGCCCGCCCGTCGCGCCGCAAGACCCGTGAACGGGTGACGCTCTCCGGGGATATTGCGCACACGTGAGACCTGGCCGGGGTGTCCCACGTGGGATACCCCGGCCAGGTTGGGGTCGAATTAGCGGCGCTCCCACTCTGTGTGGACCGCCGTGGCCCCCTCGCCCAGGTGAGCGGAGGGCACGACCATGACGGGGCACGTCGAGTGCTGCAAGACGGTCTGCGACGTCGAGCCGAGGAGCACTCCTGCGAGGCCACCGCGACCGCGCGTACCGACGACAATCAGGTCGACGGCAGTGGAGAACTCGATGAGCAGGGAGGGCGCGGAACCATCAAGGGCGTGGCGGGAAACGCGCAGATCGTCCCCATCGAGCGCGGCCTCGATGGCAGCATCCATACCGTCGCGTACTTGGGCGAGGAGAGCCGAGTGGTCGACACCCGTGGGGGTCCACGCCATGACCGAGGGTCCTGCCGCGATCGGCACCGCAGACACAGCTGTGACCCGGGCACCCCACACGCGCGCTTCGGCGATCGATTTTTTGAGTGCACAGGAAGGCTGGTCGGTGCCGTCGATACCGACGACGATACGTTCAACGGGCGTGAACTTCTTTCCCGAGGTGTGGCGCGGAACCACAACGACCGGGCATTTGGCGTGGGCGGGCAGCGCCGAGGAAACGGTGCCGAGGAGGCGGTCGGCGAAGCCGCCGCCTCCTCGCGAGCCGACAACGATCATGTCGACCTCGGCGGAAAAGTCGATGAGCACTCCCGCTGGGTCACCCGGCTCCGTCGATCCCGACACGTGTGTTGCGCCACGTTTCCGGGCCAGGGCCTTCGCTTCTTCAACGACCTGTTCGGCGCCCGCTTTCAATGCTTCATCGTCGAGAATGGCGTAGCCGCCGTCGAGGGCGGCTGCGGAGTACGAGGCAAGCGCGTAGGTACACAGGCAGTGGATGCGCGCCCCGGTGCGCGCGCCGCGATCAGCGGCCCAAGTCACGGCGGCAAGGCTCTCCTTCGAGCCGTCGACACCGACCAGAATGACGTCGGTAGAACTCATCATGTCCTCCTCGTGGTGGCAGTCACTTATATTGTGCCGTATTTTAACGATGCGCGAAAGCCCAACTCGGGAAGAAAAGACGGTCGCCGCAACCCCGAAGGGCTGCGGCGACCGTCACGACATATTGCGCCTCAGTAGCGCACGTAAGTCGCGCCAGCGCGCACCGGCGAAACCTGGGAGAGGCGACCGGGAACAGTTGCCTCAACCATCTGGCCGTTGCCGATGTAGATCGCGACGTGACCGGGGTAGGCCACGATGTCGCCGGGCTGCGGGTCGGACACAATAGTGCCGCCAGCGGCCTGCGCGGACGAGGAGTGGGGCAGATTAATGCCCGCAGCGGCGTATGCATACTTAACCAGGCCGGAGCAGTCGAGGCCAGCCAGGGTCTCGCCACCGTAGACGTAGGGAATGCCAGTCAGACCGAGAGCAACGGACACGATGTCTCCACCAGCGGCATTCACGGCGGCCTGACGAGCGGAAGCATCCGACGAGGTCGCATCCGCACGGGCCTCCGAGCGGGAGGCGGCGGAGTCGTTGGACTCGGTGGTAGCGACCGGCGTCGGCTCGGGGGCGCGAGGAGCCTCGGCAGTCACGGACTCGGCGGTATTATCGTCGGCGGTCCACGCGATGTCAGGAACCTCAACCGTGGTGACGTCGTCAACGGCGATGGTCGTAGTGTTCAGGTCAGCGCTCTGCGGCTCGGACTGGGGAACGGCCGGGGCGGCGTTCGCAACGCCGGCGGCGATAGCAGTCAGCGCGACACCGGCAGCCGACGCAAAGGCGATCGGGCGAGCGGCGTTCGCGGGGGTCATGCCCTCAACCATGGAAGCGGTCAGCGGGCGACGTGCCAGGCGGTGACGCGGAGCAAGCTTAGAAGTCTTCACTCGTTTTCTCCCTGTTTCCCTGCGAGGTTAGCTGTCGGGTTCGGGCGGGAGGCCCGGGCTCGCTTCGCGAGCTTCACCCCAAGGCTTCGAGGAGCCGTTAATGGGTTCCCCGCGTGAGACGCTCTTTCCATCCCATCCGTTGTCTCACTTCGGGTCTCGAATGGGTGGTTGGTCTGATGACCGGTATTCACTATAGCCTGCACACCTGGTCAATGTCACGTTCCGGTAACACCACCATCCCCCGCCGTTATCATTCCGTGACATTAACACCCCGGCGTATCAGGGAAAACTCCCCCAACCGGAAACTCGTCACACCCATTTCATCATTCGAGATATACCGAATTGAGCGCACAACGAAGGCCGAGGCCCCAACGAACCCCGGCCTCGTCGCACGACCCAATGAGAGGACTACACGCCGAGAACGAACAGATGAGCGGCCAACGCCATCGGAATCGTCAGATACCCCATGACCTCACCAGACTCACCAAACGCCGACACACGCACGACATCACCGTGCGCCGACAGACCCACGCGTGCCCCCGGACGCAAACCCAGCTCATCGAAAGCAGCCAGCACCTCAGCATCGGCCTGGATCGGCTCACCAATGCGCCCCAACGTCAGCACCCCAGACTCCAAGGAACGCACCGCAAGCTCGGCAGAATGCATACGTTCACTTCCCCCCATGCCCGGCAGAGGATTGCCATAAGGATCAACGTTCGGATCATGGAGGAGTTCCACCAGGCGCTCCTCCACGGCGTCGCTCATGACATGCTCCCAGCGACAGGCCTCATCGTGGACCTGCGCCCACTCCAATCCGATAACGTCCAACAGGAGACACTCAGCCAGGCGATGCTTGCGCAGCACCTCGGTCGCGCGAGCGCGTCCCTCTGGCGTCAGCTCCAGACGACGGTCCCCCATGACATGCAACAGCCCGTCACGCTCCATACGGGCCACGGTCTGTGACACAGTAGGCCCCGAATGACCCAGCCGGTCCACGATGCGAGCCCGCAGGGGCGTCACCCCGTCTTCTTCGAGCTCAAGAATGGTCTTAAGGTACATCTCCGTGGTATCAATCAGGTCCGCCACGTCATCCTCCTTCAAGGGGTCCCTACGATCATCAGCATAGGGTGACCTTTCTTTTCTTGGAAGAAAACGACACTAAGACGCGAAACAGCGTGTCGCAACGTGTCCTTGTTCACGACAATTCGATTAATGGGCATGATGGAAATACCGACAAACCCTAAGTTAGGCTATCAGCATGGTGGACTTCCCCGACATCAACCCCGAACTACTACCCACCGACGGACGCTTCGGCTGCGGCCCCTCCAAGGTACGCGCCGACCAACTTCAGGCCCTCTTCGCCCCCCCTCCTCATGGGCACCTCGCACCGCGCCGCCCCCGTGCGCACAGTCGTCGCCGACCTGAAGGACGGCCTGCGCACCCTCCTGAACGTTCCCGACGGCTACGAAGTCGTCCTGGGCAACGGCGGAGCATCAGCATTCTGGGACATGGCCTGCGCGTGCCTCATCTCCTCGCGCGCAGCGTTCGGATCGTGGGGGGCCTTCGGTGCGAAATTCGCCTTAGAAGCGCAACGCGCCCCACACCTGGGGACACCCCTCATCGACGAGGCCGAGGCTGGCTCACTGGTCACACTCGCTCCGCGCGACGCTTCCCAAGGCGTGGACGCCTACGCCTACCCCCACAACGAGACCTCGACGGGCGTGACCTCCCCCGTCTACCGCGTCGCGGCCCCCGGGGCACTGACCCTCGTGGACGGAACCTCAATCGCGGGCGCCGCACCAATCGACCTCACCCAAGTCGACGCCTACTACTTTTCCCTCCAGAAGTCCCTCGGCTCCGACGGCGGCCTCTGGGTCGCCATCCTCTCCCCCGCCGCCATCGAGCGCGCACGCCGCGTCGAGACCGCCCCAGGCGAGCGCTGGATCCCCCAGTTCCTGTCCCTGTCAGCCGCGATCGACAACTCGGCTCGCGACCAGACCCTCAACACCCCCGCCGTCGCGACCATCATCATGGCGCAGCAGCAGGTGCGTTGGCTCCTCGAACGCGGCGGAATGGACGCGGTCGCCACCCACTGCGCCCAGGCCACGTCCCTCATCTACGACTGGGCGAGCGCACACCCGGCGCTTTCCCCCTTCGTCGCCGAACCCGCCTGGCGTTCCCCCGTAACCGCCACGATCGAAATCAACGCTGACGTGCGCGCCACCGACCTGGCTGCGCACCTGCGCGCCTACGGGATCGTCGACATCGGCGCCTACCGGGGTGTTGGGGCCAACCAGCTGCGCATCGGCACGTGGCCCAGCGTCGAGATCGGCGACGTCGAGGCCCTCCTGGAGTGCATCGACTACTGCCTGGAGCGCGTGCTCTAACTCCCGGTCCCCCGGGGACGCACCTCAGTCCTCGTCGAGCGAACGGCTGGGCGCGTCCACCGAGGAATCCCCCTCGATGCCCACCCACGGGAAGGACGAGCGCCGCACGACGCGCGCCTTCCAATGAATCATCGCCCACACTCCGCACGCGACAGCGATGCTCAGGGACGCGATCCCGCCCACCAGGATCGCCCAACGCGCCCCAAAGAGCGCACCAATCCGACCGATGATGGGTGACCCAATCGGCGTTGCACCCAGATACACGAGCGAATACAAGGCCATGATGCGTCCGCGCTTGTCGGGATCCGTGCGCGTCTGCATCAGGGCGTTGGCGCTCGTGTTCATCGTCAGCATGCCGTAGCCGGTGGGGACCGCCAGGACGGCGAACCACCAGTAGGAGGGCGACAGCCCCAGCAGGATCTCGGCGGTCCCATAGAATGCAGCCCCCATGAGGATCGCGCGCAAGCGAGGCGAACGTCGCGCGACAGCCGTGGACCCGAGGATCGACCCGAGAGCCATGAAAGTCGACAGGACACCGAACGACCCAGCAGACTTACCGAACACGGTCGTCGCCATGAGGGCACTCGTGAGCTGAAAATTCATGCCCAGAGCGCTGACGACGAAGATCGTGACGAGAATGATGCAGATGTCCGTACGCCCGCGCACGTACGCGATTCCCTCGCGCAGCTGGCCGCGAGCGCGCGGGATGAGGGTGCGCGGGTAGAGGCGGTCGGCGCGCATGAGGAACAGGGCGATGATGGGGGCCGCGAACATGCCAGCATCGATCAGGAAGACGGGACCCACCCCCCACCAGTCGATGAACAGCCCCGCCGATGCCGGGCCGATGAGGCGCGCGGCATGGAACGCGGTGGCGTTCAGGGCGACAGCGTTCGCCATCTTGTCAGGCGGCACGAGCTCGCCGACGAAGGCCTGACGCGCAGGCGTGTCGACCGCGGAGATCGTCCCGGAGACGAAGGCGAGGATGTACTGGTGCCAGAGCTCGCCCGTGCCCGTGAGGACCACGAGACCCATCACGAGGGACACGAGGCCCACCCCCGCCTGCGTGCACTGGAGGAGACGACGCCCGGGGATACGGTCCGCGAGAACACCCGCCAACGCGGAAAACAGGATGATCGGAAGAAACTGGAGCGCCGTCACGATACCGACCTGCCCCGAGTCGTGATCGGTGAGAACCGTCAGCACGTACCAGTCCTGGGCGACGCGCTGGAGCCACGCGCCGGTGGACGCAATCAGGGATGCGACGAACCAATACCGGTAGTTCACGTAGCGCATGGATGCGAATGTTGCCGACACGCCAGACCTCCCTCTCTCGCTGCTGCGCACGCCGAACGAGGCGGGGGCAGCCTCTGGGAAGCACCCCTCCTCGGCGCATCTTCTCAGGATACGACTGCCCCGCCGGAGCGAGGCTCCGGCGGGGCAGGGAAGGGACGAGAGGTGACGAATCAGGCGACGCCGAAGAGACGCTGAATCGGCCCCATCAGGAAGTAGACGACGAACAGCACGGAGACAACCCACAGGAGCGGATGCACCTTACGGGCCTGGCCCTTGACCAGCTGGATCAACGAGTAGGTCACGAAACCAACGCCGATACCCACGGACACGGAGTAGCCGAACGGCATGAAAGCCATCGTCATGAAGGCGGGGATCGCGACCTCGGGGGCCTTCCAGTCGATGTCGGTGACCTGGGTCATCATGAGGAAGCCGACGAACACGAGAGCCGTGGAAGCAGCCTCTGTCGGTACTAGCTCAACGAGGGGCGCCAGGAAGGTCGAGAGCAAGAAGAGCACGCCGGTGACCACTGAGGCCAGGCCGGTGCGCGCGCCCTCGGCGACACCCGAGGCGGACTCGACGTAGGAGGTATTCGAGGAGACGCCTCCGACGCCGCCGGCCACGGCGGCCAGGGAGTCAATGATCAGGATCTGGCGGGTCTTGGGCGGGTTTCCCTGCTCGTCCAGCAGATTACCCTCGGCGCCGACGGCGACCATGGTGCCCATCGTGTCAAAGAAGTCGGCCAGCATGAGAGAGAAGACCAGAAGGATGACGGAAACAATTCCGAGCTTGCCGAAGCCCCCGAAGAGGTCAACCTTGCCGAGCGTATCGAAAACGGGGATAGCGATCGGGGAACCCTTGAGTTCGGGCACGGTCTGGCCCCAACCCGTCGGGTTCGTCTCGGAGATGCGATCAATGTGCGCGAACGCCTGAACGATCGCCGCGAGGACGGTCGCGGAGATGATCGAAATCAGGACCGCGCCCTTCACGCGCCGCACGTACAGGATGATCATGAGGAAGAGGCCGAAAACGAAGACCAGGGCCGGCCAACCGTCAAGGGACCCCGAAATACCGAATTGGACGGGGGTCGCGCCCGTGCGCACGATACCTGCATTGACCAGGCCAATGAGAGCGACGAACAGGCCCAGGCCCACCGTGATCGCTGTCTTCAGGGCGGCGGGGACGGCACGGAAGACCGCCTCGCGGAAGCCCGTGAGGACCAGCAGGAAGATCAGGATACCTTCCCACGCGATGATACCCATGGCCTCGCCGTAGCTGAGGCCTGCCCCCAGGACCAGGGTGAAGGCGACGACCGCGTTGAGGCCAAGGCCTGCGGCCAAGGCCAACGGATAGTTGGCAACGACGCCCATGAGGATCGTCATGATGCCCGCAACCAGCGCGGTACCGGCGGCGATGCCCTGGGTCGTAATAGAACCATCCGTGGGGATGGCGTTGCCCAGGATAGCCGGGTTGACAACCAGGATGTAAGCCATCGCGAAGAAGGTGACGATTCCACCGCGAATCTCATGACCAATGGTCGAGCCGCGCGCGGAAATCTGGAAGAACGAATCGAGTGACTGTGTGAAGCCGCCGCGGGATGGGGCGGTCTGTGCTTGGGTATTCACCAATTAATCGTGCACGCTTGCGCGCCCAGGTGCAAACATTCCCGCCGTGTTTCCACTTGTTGAGAAAGCACCCGGGCGCTCGTCCCGGGTGCTTTCCGTCAGTCTGTGTTCATCGAGGCCTCGGACGGCGTCGCCTCCTGCGGCCCGCCCTCGGACCGCGCCGCTTCCTCCGGCCCGTCCTCGGACGGCGTCGCCTCCTGCGCCTGCTGCGCCACGGTCTGGGTGCCCGCCTGCTCGGACGCGCGCGGCATCGGCTCAGCATCGAGCGCACCCTCGTTCACGCGCGAGGGACGCACCGGCCACGCAGTCCCATTCTTAGGCACGTCGGTCTCCGAGTGGGAGCCGCACGTGTGATCGAGGGACACGACTGCGCCGTCATCCGTCGCCCACTCGTTTGCGCACACACCGAACATGGTGCGAATGTCGCCGCTCATTTTCATGAGGAAGCCGCAGGTGGAACAGGTGTTGCGTGGGCGGCGACCCGACTTCGGACCTCGCTCCGACTCATACCAGCGCTTCGCGGCCTGGCTGCGCCCCTCCTCAGACAAGACGCGGGGGCGACCAAGACCCAGGTCACGCACAACCGGCAGGTCCGGATCGTCGCTCGTATCCTCAAAGCCTTGTTCCAGGCGCACATCGTCCGCCACGTAGGGCAGCGTGTCCTCACGTGAGATGTCCGAGGGACGAAGACGCGCCTCCCACGGCACCCACTCAGGGGCTAACAGCGCACCCTCGCGCGGGGTCATATCGACCTCGCACACGGTGGCGACGCGTCCGCGCGGCACGCGGGCGAGTGTCACCGCCCAGCACCACCCCACATAGCCTGCGTCCGTCGACGCGAAGTAGTGCGTCCCCAGACGCTCCGACACCATTTCGAAGCCCACATGCTCGCCGACCGGGCGCGGGTGAGCCACAGCCTCGGCACCCGCACGGGCCACGTCGAGCGCGGCCTCCAGGACCGCGTCCTTCTTCACTGCCCGCGTGCGGGCACCAGTTTTAGGCATCAAATTCCTCTGCGACGGCGCGCAACACCTTCGCGATCTTGGTCGCGTTGTCCGGGTAGGAGCCTCGTCGCAGGGAGGCACTCGAGGAGTCGAGGAGCTTAATGAGGTCCTCAACAACCGGCACCATCGCTTGCGGTTTACGGCGCTTAGCTCGGGCAACGGAAGCTGTCTCTTTGAGGAAACGCACGCTCAGGGCCTGCGGTCCCTTGCGCCCGTCAGCCACCGAGTACTCCACGCGAGCTCCCACTCTGGGGTTCGGCGAATCAGAGGGCAGCGCGGACGAGTGGAGGAAGACATCCGCCCCGTCGTCTCCCGTGATGAAGCCGAAACCGCGATCAGCGTCGAAGAACCTCACTTTACCGGTAGGCATGGTCCCCTCCTTCTGTGAATAGTCTGTTAGTCCACAAGACTCCCCCTATCATAGGGCGCATACCCGCCCCACGTCGAAGCGCGCTCTCTCCTGTAGCGAACAGCACCGACGCTCCCATACGTACTCCCATTTCGCGTAGACTGACCCCACGGCAGTAATCGCGCGGCGCGCTGTTCATCACACGATGGACGTGAGTGTGTGGCGTGGTATATCGTTGCCTGTTCGCCACAACGCAGGAGGTACTCGTGTCACGAATCCGCCGATTGAACCTCATCGCATTACTGACCACGCTACTCATCGCGGTGGGCGCGCCCACCTTCGCCGCATCCCCACTCGCCACGAGCGGTATTGTCACTGACCCGAACGGATGGCTTTCAGACTCCGACCGGGCGCGCATAGAAAGTGCCGCCCGCGACGCCCGGGCAAAGGGAATCACCGTCGACGTCGTCATCGTCGATAACCTTTCGGGCATCGACGGCGTCGAATGGTGCCGTCAGACCTTGAAGAAGTCCGGCACAACGGACGGCAACATCATCTACTACCTGGCCTATTCCCAGCGTGAGGACGGTGAATGCGTCAACGGCGGTTCCGTCTCACAAAGCGCGCGCGATAACGCGCGGCGGGCAGCCGAAGCCAAGCTGACCAGCAACCCCCTGACCTCCTCGGACGGCGCGTCTGGCGCCGTTGCCTTCATTAACTCCCTAACGAACGCATCCACAAGTAGCCCCTCGGCCACCTCCCGAAACTCCCGGCGCGGTAACCTCATCGGCGGCTCTTTCGGCCCTTCCATCGTCGTCTTCCTCGCCCTCATCACCTTCGGGGGGATAGGATTCTTAATCGCCTCAACGTCGAAACGCCGGGGCGGAGTCACCGAAGAGGTGACGCGCACGTCCATCGATGACAGTCACAAGAAGGTTACCCAAGCCAACCATCAGCTCCTGGCTGCCGACGAGCAGGTCCGCTCAGCCGCCGACGAACTCGATTTCGCGCGCGCCCAATTCGGCATCGCCCAAACGGACGAGTTCGCCCGCACCCTAGAGTTCGCCAAAGAGTCGGTCGCACGCTGCTTCGAGACGCAAAAACAGATGAACGGCTCCACGAACCCCACTGCGCGTGCAAACCTGGCGACCAGCATCATGCGCGACCTGGGCACCAGCATGAATCCCCTGAGCAACATCCAGGCTTCCTTCGAGAAGAAACGCTCAGAGCAGGCAACCCTGCCCACGCGCATCAGCGATGCCCGCGAGCGCCTGACCGAACAGCGCGCCGACCTGGAGCGCGCCAAGGCCGAGCTGGTGAGCATTGCTGGAATTTACCCGCCGCAGATGCTCGCGTCGTTGCAGGACAATCCTGAGCAGGCTGCAGCCCTGCTGGACACTGCCGACAAGGCCCTGGGAGAAGCCCAGCAGATGGTAGAAACGGACCGCGCCCGCGCGGAGAGTTCACTCGATACGGCACACCGCGCGCTCATGATGGCCACGCACCAAACCGACGCGATCTTCTCCGCAAAATCAGACCTTGATGCGATCCATGACCGCCTTGGCGCTGCGATCGGATCTATCTCCTCTGACATTACCGACACGTCCGCCTTGAAGGCCGATTCAGCCGTCTTCGACCCGCTCGTCAGTGACGCTCACGCAGCCATCGCGGATGGGCAGGCGGCGCTGCTCAACAACGGCGATCCGCTGGCGGCTCTCGAGCATTTGCGCAGCGCGGAGGCGAACCTCGACGCCGCGCTTGCGCCCCTGCGTACCCAGAGGGACAACGACGAGAGGGCGCGGTCTACCGCCCGTTCCCAGATGGCTCTGGCCGAGTCCGCGTTGACGCGCGCACAGCGTTACGTGCAGGGGCGACGCGGTGCGATGGACCTCGCCGTGCGTTCGACCCTCAACGATTCGGAGCAGGCTCTCAAGGCAGCGCGCGAGGCATTGGACTCCGACCCGAACCAGGCGACTTCCTTGGCCGCTCAATCGCGTACTCTCGCGGACCGTGTCCTCGCGACGCCGCTGAGCCGCCCGCAGTACAGCTGGCCAGAATCCGAATACAACTACGAGCGCGACCCGGGTCGTGATTCTGGTCCGTCGCTGGGAGAGCAGATCCTGTGGTCGATCCTCACGTCGAGCGGCGGCAGTTCTCGCCGCTCCAGCTGGGGTAGTTCGAGTTCGAGCTGGGGTAGTTCGAGTTCGAGGCGGAGCAGTTCGAGTCACCATTCCTCCGGCGGTTTTTCGGGAAGTTCCGGGAGTTTCGGCGGCGGTTTCTCGGGCAGTAAGGGCCATTTTTAGGTTTGCCGCGGGTAGCGCGTGAGGAACGCTGCGTGTGCGCTGGCGCGTTGTCCGTCCACCAAACCGATATGCTACACATCACATATCTTGTGTGACATGACGTTGCACAAACATGTATATTGCTCTGTTCACCACCAGTTGGGAGGAGAACGCGCCACCAAGCTGCTACCGAGTCCTCCGGAAGCACTCATAGCTTCGAGGATGCATTCCTGGCCCATCAGGGCCCGTCAACCCACCGACCTGCGGGGCCTTTGCCTCGCGCTCACCCCGCGCACGAGCGCACGTCACCATAAAGGAGAACATCATGGCTGAAAAGCAGACGATCCTGGGCCGCATCGCCCAGCTCGCTAAGGCCAACATTAACGCCATCCTCGACAAGGCCGAGGACCCGCAGAAGATGATCGATCAGCTGGTCCGTGACTACACGAACTCAATCATCGAGGCCGAGAACGCGATCGCCCAGACCTTGGGTAATCTGCGCATGGCCGAGAAGGACTACGAGGAGGACGTGAAGGCCGCGGCTGACTGGGGTCAGAAGGCTGCCGCCGCGTCCGCGAAGGCCGATGCCCTGCGCGCCGCAGGTGACGAGGCCGGGGCTAACAAGTGGGACGACCTGGCCAAGGTCGCAATCGGTAAGCAGATCCAGTTCGAGAACGAGATCAAGACCGAGGAGCCTTCACTCCAGGCACAGCGTGAGGTCGCCGAGCGCCTGAAGAAGGGCCTGTCGCAGATGAAGGACAAGCTCTCCGAGCTGAAGTCGCGCCGCGACCAGCTGATCGCCCGCGAGAAGACCGCCCAGGCGCAGGCGCAGGTCACGGACGCGCTGGGTTCTATCAACATTTTGGATCCCACGAGCGAGCTCGGTCGCTTCGAGGACCGCGTTCGCCGCCAGGAGGCCCTGGCCCAGGGCAAAATCGAGCTGGCCGCATCCAGCCTGGATGCCCAGTTCGCAGAGCTTGAAACCGATTCTTCGCAGGTCGAGATCGAGGCTCGCCTGGCCGCTCTCAAGGGCAAGTCCGCACAGTGATCTGCGGCTAATATTGCGCTCATAGAAAGGCCGGGCGGCCCCGCAGGGGCCGCCCGGCTTCGTCGTTGCGTGAGGGATACACCCAGACGCGCGTTTACAGGAAGGACATCGGGTCGAAGTCGTCGATGTCGATAATGTGGAGCCGGGGCAGGTGGACCTGGAAGGCATGGACGTCGTACTCCAGGTCGATAATTTCCAGGCCCCGCTCCTCCAGCTCGTGGAGCTGGGAGGAAAGAAACTCCTTGAAACACATGACGGCGACGCGGCGTCCCTGGTCCAGGAGAGCCTCAAGCTGGGGCAGGAAGTCAGCGTCGTGGCTGGCGAGGATGACGTCGCCCGAATCCAGGGCCGCGATAGCATCCATCGTGCGCTGCAGGCCGACGTCGACGACCTTCATGTCGGCGGGACCTGACAGGGGGATGACCGAGTAGTCCATGGCGGTCAGTGCCTGAACGAAGCCCATGGGCAGGAAGCCGGAGGAGCCGTTCAGGAAGAACAGGCCTTTGGCACGCTGGTTCCAGCGACCGTGCGCGCTCTCGAGGACGCGGTCCCAGCGGGGGCGTTCCTCGGGATTGGGGCGCCGATCCAGGACCGATAGGCCCAGCGTCGCGTCGATATTTTCGCCGTCGACGACGAGATATGTCGTTTGATTGTTAGAGCTTTCCATGGGGTCAATTGTAGGTGACGCGTCGAACGCCACTGTTGGCCTTGGGTCCTAGGACTGCTCTGTCGCCACGTTGGGGTTAACGGACCCCTCGGAGTCCGTCAACGAAATAGGGAGCATCGATCGCCTCCAGGGCACAGCGGCGCACTTGTTCACCAACACCGAGGGCGGGCGGCCCGTCGAGGGCGAGGGTCGCGAGGCCGTGAACGTAGGCCCACAGGGTCAACTCCGCGCGCGGGTCGTCGGTTCCATAGGCAAGGCGCGCCAGGGAGCGCAGCTGAGCGCGAGCTGCCAAGCTTGCTGTCCTCACCTGCGGATGGGCATCCGAGTCGTACATGTCGGATCGGAACATGATGCGGAAGACTCCGGGATTGGCCAGAGCACACGTCAGGTAGGCGCACCCCGCCGCGCGAGTGATCACGTCCGGCGCGGCTCCCTCGTTGGCGCTGCGAGCCTGCGCCAGTGCTTCTTCCAGGCGGCGGTACCCCCTCCTCAACAAGGACGACAAGGATTGCTTCACGCCCTTGAAAGTAGTGGTAGGGAGCCTGGTGGGTGCATCCCGCGCGGCGGGCGACCTCGCGCATGGACAGCGAGGCTGGCCCTCCCTCGTTGAGCAGGTTGCGACTGATGGTCAGGATCGCCTCGCGTAGCCCGTCGGGTGTGGTGGAGCGCGTCATGTCCACAGTGTAACCGACACTGGACCACAACTTGACAGTGTCTACCCACACATGATCCCATGAGTAGACACTGTCTAGTTTTGGGAGTTCCCATGTACGACGCGATCATCATCGGCTCTGGAATCGGATCGCTAACGAGCGCCGGACTGCTCGCCCGCGCCGCCGGAGCACGCGTACTCGTCCTCGAAAAACATTCCACCCCAGGCGGCCTCACACACTCATTCCGCCGCATGGGAGCATCGTGGGACGTAGGCCTTCACTACGTGGGAGACATGGAACCCGGCTCGCGCCCACGCCAACTCATGGACTACCTCACCGGCGGCTCCCTGACATGGACTCGCATGCCCGAACACTACGACCGATTCTGCCTGCCCGGCCACGGCCTCGACGTCGCGATCCCCTCAGGCCTCCAGGAATACCTCCACCTCCTCACCTCCCTGTTCCCACACGAAAAGAAAGCGATCCGTCGATACTGCAAGGACGTTCGACGAGCCTATTCCTGGATGTCGCTCGGATACGCGCGAGAGATGGTTCCCCCTCGGGCCGCCCCCGCCCTACGCCTCGCAGGACGCCTGCTGGAAGGCTGCGCGCTCGAGCGAACACAGCACTACATGAAGCGCCGCTTCCACGACCCCGCCCTGCGCGCACTCCTCACCACACAATGGGGCGACTACGGGGTCGAGCCCGCGCGCAGCGCGTTCGTCGCCCACGCGATGATCGTCAGCCACTACATGAACGGCGCATGGTTCCCCCACGGCGGCAGCGGCCAGATCGCGCGCATGATTGAAGAGCACATACGCGACACGGGCGGACAGATCCGCGTCGCACAAGACGTCGAAAGCATCATTGTCGAGGCCGGACGAGCGGTCGGCGTGCGCGTCACCGACCGCTCAGGTCCCATCCCCCTCTCCTACGAAGAACGTGCACCGATCATCATGTCCGGCATCGGCGCGCGCGAGACATACACGCGCCTGCTGCCAACCACAGGGCCAACCGGCGCACTCACAGCGCCCATACGCGAAAAGATCGCCAGCCTCGGACACGGAGGAACAGCGGTCACCGTCTACCTAATTCTCGACCGCTACCCCGAAAGCGTCGACGGATCGAACGTCTGGGTGACAACACCGGCTTGCCCCGACGATCCGGCCCAGATGACCGCCGACCTCCTCGACGGGCACCCACAGTCTGCCTTCATTTCCTTCCCAGGCATCAAGTCCGGGGAACCACACGCGACAGCGGAGATCGTCTCTTTTGTCACGCCCGAGGCCTTCGAACGCTGGGCGGGAACACGGCCGAAGAATAGGGGCCGGGACTACGAGACCCTCACAGAAATCATGAAAAGCGGACTCATTGACCTCGCAGAGACAGCCGTTCCCGGACTACGAGACGCCATCGCCTACGCCGAAGTGGGCACCCCACTGACCATCGAACACTTCACATCCCACGCCCAGGGCTGCTTCTACGGGCTGCCCCTCACACCCGAACGATTCCAGGCCAACCTGGCCACCCCCTCAACACCCATCGCGAACCTCTTCCTCACCGGACAAGACGCAGGAATGCCCGGGATCGTAGGAGCCGCAATGGCGGGCATGTCTGCCACCTGCAAGGCCCTGGGACCCGCAGGATACCCGCGCATCACAGCCGCCCTTCACGCACAGGACAACGCCTCAACTCCCGCGACGCACCCCCACGAATCCGGCTCAGATCGTAACGTCGGCGCCAGGCGGCACCGGGGAAGCGTACAGTGCGTCAGCTGGGCGACACCCACCATCCGAGACATCACACTCCGTCTGCCCACACCCGCCCTGTGGCATGCAGGCCAGTACGCGCTCGTGCGAGTCGCACCCTTCGAGTGGCGCCCCTATTCGCTCGCCTGCGAACCCGGCCAGGCCGTGCGCCTACTCATAGACGTTCGCACCCGCGGACTCGGCGCGGCATGGGCGAGCCACGTGACAGCGGGAGACACCGTCGACATCGAACTCCCTCTGGGGCAATTCCTCCTCAACACGGGCACTTCTGACACGCGCGCGACGACACCTGACACACGACGACGCGTATTCATCGCAACCGGAACAGGGATCGCCCCCTTTCTTGCGGAATTCGAGCGTGACGTACGAAACGATGATGTTCTCCTCCTCGGGTACGCAACGACCACCGACGACCCGACACGCCACGTAAACACGCCCCTGCCGCGCACCATACGCTGCGTGAGCCGCGAGAACACTCCCGGAACCTTCCATGGGCGAGTCACGAACTACCTACGCGAAGCCGGCATCGACACCGACGCCACCTACTACGTGTGCGGCTCACCCCTCATGGTCGCCGACGCCGCCCACCTCATACGCGACGCCGGTGGGCGCGTGCGCTGCGAACCCTTCTAGCCCCTCACCCCCCGCACACGGCGAGGCCGGGACCGCTCGCGCAGCCCCGGCCTCGTCCCTACGTCAGGCACGTGATCACAACACGTCGTCATCCACCCAATCCAGGGTGCGGGTGACGGCCTTCTTCCACAGGCGGTAGGTGCGGTCACGCTCGGCGGGCTCCATGGTGGGCTTCCAGCGCTTGCCTTCCTGCCAGTTGGCGACGACATCGTCGGTGCTCTCCCAGTAGCCAACCGCCATGCCGGCCGCGTAGGCGGCACCCAGGGCGGTCGTCTCAATAACCTTCGGGCGGACGACGTCCACGCCACACAGGTCGGCCTGGAACTGCATGACCAGGTCGTCGTGCGTCATGCCGCCGTCAACCTTGAGCTCCTTGAGCGGCACGCCCGAATCGGCGTTCATCGCGTCGAGGACCTCGGCGCTCTGGAACGCGGTCGACTCCTCGACGGCGCGGGCAATGTGGCCCTTGTTGACGAAGCGGGTCAGGCCCACGATCGCGCCGCGCGCGTCCGAACGCCAGTAGGGGGCGAACAGGCCGGAGAATGCGGGGACGAAGTACACGCCACCGTTGTCCTCGACCGTGGAGGCCAGCGCGCCAATGTCAGAGGACTTGACGATCATGCCCAGGTTGTCGCGCAGCCACTGCACGAGCGAACCGGCCACGGCGATCGAGCCCTCGAGCGCGTAGACGGCCGGCTGATCGCCCAGCTTGTAGGCCACGGTCGTGAGCAGACCGTTGTCGGAGAAGACGGGCTCCGTGCCGGTGTTCATAAGCATGAAGCAGCCGGTGCCGTAGGTGTTCTTCGCCATGCCCTTCTCGAAGCAGGCCTGGCCGAAGGTGGCTGCCTGCTGGTCGCCGAGGATGCCGGCGATCGGAGTGTCAACGAGGAGGCCGTTCTTGCGGCCGTAGCCGTAGATCTCGGAGGAGGACTTGATCTCGGGGAGCATCGACATCGGGATGCCAAAGATCTCGCAGACGTCCTCGCGCCACTGAAGGGTGCGGATGTCCATGAGCATGGTGCGCGAGGCGTTGGTGACGTCCGTGCAGTGCACGCCGCCGTTGATGCCGCCCGTCAGGTTCCACAGGACCCAGGAGTCGGTGTTGCCGAAGTACAGGTCGCCGGCCTCGGCGCGCTCGCGAGCGCCCTCGACGTTATCCAAGATCCACTTGATCTTCGAGCCGGAGAAGTAGGGGGACAAACCCAAGCCGCAGATCTGACGGAAGCGATCCGGACCCTCGTCGCCCTCGAGTTCCTTGACGATGTCGGAGGTACGCATATCCTGCCAAACGATCGCGTTGTAGACGGGTTCGCCGGTGTTTTTGTCCCATACGACAGTGGTTTCACGCTGATTGGTGATGCCGATGGCGGCCAGCTGATGGCGATTGATCTCTGCCTTCTGCAGAGCCTCGGCGACGACGGTGCGAGTGGTGTCCCAAATTTCGATGGGGTTGTGCTCAACCCAGCCCGGATTCGGGAAGATCTGGGTGAACTCCTGCTGGCCGACCGCGACGATCTCGCCGGCGTGGTTGAAGATGATCGCACGAGTCGAGGTGGTGCCCTGGTCGATGGCGAGAACGAACATTTCGGGGGTGGTCATGAGTGTCCTTTCGGAAGTTTTGTCACGTCGTTGTGGGGGCCGCGCGTGGCCACCAGCGCGGCGTACGGGACGTCTGCGTCCCACCAGATGATTGGTTCCCCGGCGGCGGGGATGGCGCGGGCGAGGCCGTGGCAGCCTCGCCCGCGCGCTTACCCTCAGGCGAGGGCGAGGAAGTAAATGACGGTACCGACGATGGCGCCGATGATGGGGCCGACGACGGGAACCCAGGAGTAGCCCCAGTCGGAGCCACCCTTGCCCTTGATCGGCAGGATCGCGTGGGCGATACGCGGGCCGAGATCACGGGCCGGGTTGATGGCGTAACCGGTGGGGCCGCCGAGGGAGTTACCGATGACGACGATGATGAGGGCGACGCCGAGCGGGCCGATCGCGGTCTCGGTGTAGCCGGAGACGTAGACCCACAGGATGAGGACGGCGGTGCCGATGGCCTCAGTGAGGCAGTTCCAACCGTAGGAGCGGATTTCGGGGCCGGTGGAGAAGACGCCGAGCTTGAGGGCGGGGTCGCAGTCCTCATCGAAGTGCTTCTTGAAGGTGAGCCAGCACAGGATGGCACCGACGAAGGCGCCGAGGAATTGGGCGACGATGTAGATGGCGACGTTGGTGCCGTTGACGGGAATTCCGCCGGCCTCGACGGCGGGACCGTTGAGGGTGACGCTCGGGTCGAACATGTTGCCGACGACCTTGGCGATCGTGACGGCGGGGTTCAGGTGGCCACCGGTACGGAAGGCGACGTAGACGCCGGCGAAGACCGCGAGGCCCCATCCCCAGTTGATGAGAAGCCAGCCGCCGCCCTTGCCCTTGGATTTGGGCAGGAGGTTGGTGGCGACGACGCCACCACCGAGGAGAAGCAGAACCGCTGTGCCGAGGAACTCAGACCAGAAAATCTGGCCGGTGGTAGGGGCAGTCGCGTCAGCGGCTGCCGGAAGCAGTGTTGAGAGCATGTTTCCTATCTTTCTCCGGCGCGTCCTCACGCCGGGTCACCGGTGATGAATCACCGCTAACTATGTGCCATCTAACAATAATCCCATGGATACTGTTGACGGATCACCCCAAGTATTGCACTTCATGCACGTCGGCCCAAGCCGAATGCACGTTCGTTCAGCACCCTTGGTGTGATCCTGACCATCTGTCGCAGGCAAATCTAGCCCGAGGATAAGGCGAATGAATACCCAAAATCACACATCTGCACGCTTGTGCATGGCACACTAGAAAACGTGACAATACGTGACGAACAGGCGCATGAGGCAGCCTCAATGTACTACCTGCAGGGTCAGACGATGGAAACAATCGCTCGCCACCTGCAAATATCACGCTCATCCGTATCCCGACTGCTCGCACACGCCCGCGAAGTCGGACTCGTACGCATCTCCGTGTCCGCATCCCCGGGCACCAAAGGAACCCTTGCCGGGCAAATCGCAGACCTCTTCGGAGTCCAGGTATCCGTCGTGCCCGTCCACGACGTCCACACTGAAGTCAATCGCCTCCACAACGTCGCCCTGGTTGCCGCCGAGCACCTCGTCGACATGCTCTTCCCCGGCGTCACCCTCGGCATCGCGTGGGGCAACACAACCGCCGAGGTCACCCGCGCCATGCCGCATGTGTCATTCGCCGGCTCAACAGTCGTCCAACTCAACGGTGCCGCGACCGCCACCGAGTCCGGCATGCCCTACGCGGAGGCCATCATGTCCTGCGCGGCCAAGGCCATCGGCGGGCGCATCGTCAACTTCCCCGTGCCCGCCTTCTTCGACTACGCCGACACCAAAGAAGCCCTCTGGCGCGAACGCTCCGTCCAATCCGTCCTCAACACGATCGACAACGCCGACGTCGCCCTCTTCGGCGTCGGATCCATGTCCGCACGCCTGCCCTCCCACGTCTACTCGGGCGGATTCCTCGAACCCGACGAGATCGCCTCCGCACAAAACGACGGCGTCGTCGGCGACGTGTGCACCGTCCTCATCCGCGAAGACGGCTCGACGAACATGCACCTCAACGAACGAGCCTCCGGCCCAAGCCCCTCAACGCTCAAGAGGATCCCGCGACGCCTATGCGTCGTCTCCGGCGCCTCCAAAGCCCTGCCACTCCTCGGCGCCCTACGCGCCGGAGTCGCCACCGACCTCGTCCTCGACGACGGCGCCGCACACGAACTCCTCGACCTCGTCCACACGCGCGCCCTCAAAAAGCGCACACGCCCCTGACCCCACGCAACTAAGCCCCGGCCTCGTCCACTGAACGAACGAGGCCGGAGCCACATTGTCGATCGGCTCAGCCCAGGCGCTTAACCAGCGGGAACGGAATCGTCTCGCGGATGCCCTGGCCGGTCAGAACCATCAGCAGGCGATCAATCCCCATGCCCATACCGCCGCACGGCGGGAAGCCCTGCTCCATAGCGACCAGAAAGTCCTCATCCAGGACCATGGCCTCAGGGTCTCCGTTAGCAGCCGCGAGGGCCTGCGCCTCGAAACGCTCACGCTGAACCACCGGATCAGCCAGCTCAGAGTAGGCAGTACCCGTCTCAAAGCCGCGCACATACAGGTCCCACTTCTCTGTCAAACCGGGACGGGAACGATGGTAGCGGGTCAGCGGGGACGTATCCTCCGGGAAATCATAGACGAAGGTCGGCGCCCACAGCTGAGAGCCGACAAGCTCCTCAAATATCCTCAACGATCTTGCCGGCGACCGCGTAGTCGTCGACCTCCAGGCCAATACGCTCCGCGTACTTGACCAGGGTCTCGCGAGGCGTCTCCACCGTAATCTCCTCACCCAGGGCCTCCGACGTCGAGCCATACAGGTCAATGCGGTCCCACTCACCTGACAGGTCGTACTCGGTGCCGTCCGCCAGGCGCACAACCTCCTCACCCTCAGACAGGTCGAAGGCGTCACGCGCAGCCTGCTGAATGAGATCGCGCGTCAGGTCCGCCATACCGTTGTAGTCCGAGTAAGCCTCGTAGGCCTCCAAGGCCGTGAACTCAGGGCTATGCGAGGAATCCATTCCCTCGTTTCGGAAGTTTCGGTTGATTTCGAAGACACGATCAACGCCGCCAACGACAGCACGCTTGAGGTAGATCTCGGTCGCAATACGCAGGTAGAGGTCCATGTCGAGCGCATTCATGTGCGTGACGAAGGGACGCGCCGCTGCGCCGCCGTGAATCGCCTGCAGCATCGGCGTTTCCAGCTCGATGTAGTCGCGACGGAAGAAGTTTTCACGAAGCGAGCGGTTGACGGCCGCGCGGATACGGACCATGTCGCGCGCGGCCGGGCGCGTGATCAGGTCGAGCTCGCGGCGGCGAATACGCTGATCTTCGGACAGCGTAATCTCTTCGCCGTCCTCGGTCGTCCAGGTTTTAGGTAGGGGACGCAGCGCCTTGGAGGCGATGGCCCAGGAAGCATCGGGGGCGGGCAGCGCTGTGGGAGCGGCGTCGTAGGCGGCCTGCGCCTCGGAGGTGACCTCGGCGGGGGTCGCGAAGATCGAGAGTTCGCCGCGGCGCGAGGAGATCACGCGACCGTGGACGAAGAGGTGATCGCCCAGGTCGACGTCGTTCTTGTAGGCGGCCAACGAGTCGGCACCGACGGACGCCGCGGAGAGCATGACCTGAATCCTGTTACCTTCGCCGTCCATGAGGGTCGCGAAGCATAGCTTGCCGCCGTTGCGCGCGAGAATGACGCGCCCAGCCAGGCCCACATAGTCCTCGGTCTCTTCGCCGACCTCGAGGTGGGCGTACTTCTCGCGCACCTTCTTGATGGTCGTCGTAATCGGCAGGCGCACGGGGTAGGCGGGGATGCCGGCCTCCATGAGGCGCGCGCGCTTGGCGGCGCGAACCTTGACCTGCTCGGGGGTGTCGTCTGCGGGGGAGGGCGTGGGTGTAGAAGAATCGGTCATGCGCCTATCGTACCGGGATTTAGCCTCGCGACGAGGCAGGGGCCCGGTTGGGCTGCTCACGAAGCGTTCGGCCCGTTTCCTTCTCGCGCTGTCAGTGGGACTCCCCGACGTTCGTTCATGAGGCGGTGAGAGCGGCCAGTGAGAACGTGGTAACCCCGCCCTCGAGCGTCATCGTTGGACCATCAGCCGTCACGACAGCAGCGAAGGAAGGCACCCCCATGCGCTCAACGTCAACCACCTCAAGGAATCGCATCAGACTCTTGGCTCCAGCAGGTATCGCGGGTTGCCCGAGCTTGACCTCAATCGCTCCCCATCGACCATCAGGGAGCTCGACAATCACATCGACCTCTCGTCCCGCCTTATCTCGGTAGTGCATGACCTGCCCCCCAAGCTCCTGCATGTAGGTGCGCAGGTGCTGGACGACCATCGATTCGAACCAGAGTCCCGCCGTGTTCAAGTCCGCGAGCAGCTTACGCGAGGATGCTCCCAAGGCCGCAGCAGCCAGCGCCGGATCAACAAAGTGAACCTTAGAGGCGGAGCGAATAGCAGTCTTCGAGCGTATCTGTGGAGACCACGCGTCTTGTTCCTCGACGAGGAAGATACGTTCCAACGAACCGATGTACCCGCTAACGGTACGCGGCTGAATATCACCCACGCCTCGCATATCCGCCGCGATCGTTGTCAGCTTCAGCTCGGACGACAGGTTGCGCGCCAGCGAGCGCAGCAAAGCTGTCACTGTTCGTGGGTTACGGCGAGGTTCATCATCCAGGCGCGCAATGTCACTGACAGCAACATCCTCAAGGTAGGCGCGCAGATTACGCTGGGCGTCCTTCTCTGCCAAATCAAGGTCTGCGGGCCACCCTCCATGCACGAGGGCAGAGAGCATTGTGGGAACATCCATCGGCGAGGTGAGAGCAGGGGTGGGCAGATCACCGTCAAAGAGGCCCCCGAGCGAGACGGTTCCAACTCCTAGCCCACGTTCTTCGAGAGTCATAGGGCGCATCCGCAGACGTACGAATCTGTGTGCACCGGAGTGTCGCATCGCATCCTGAGCGGGAACCGATGACCCGGTGAAGATGAACTGGCCCTTCATGCCACGCCGATCGATCTCATGCCTGGCCGTATTCCACAGCTCGGGCGCCAGCTGCCACTCATCAACGAGGCGCGGAGTCTCGCCCTCGAGCAACAAGCGCGGATCCACCTGGAGAGCAGCTGCAACACTAGGCGAACCATCATCGAGGATCACGACCGATGCGGCGTGGTGGCGCCCCGTCTGCGTCTTGCCGGACGCACGGACACCATCGATCAGCACACCACCCGAGGTTCGCAATGCAGATTCGACGCTGCGATCAAGAATACGCGACCGGTACATTTTCCCTCTCTTTCAAGCAAAAAGTAACACATGAAGCTGTTGTAGCGCATGTTTTGGCCGCATTTTAGCGCATGTTTTGGACGGACATTAGCGCATGTTTTGGCTTCATTTTAGCGCGCGTTTCGGACGTAAAGTTGCGCATGTTGTGCCTGCCTCGGCGTGAGCGTCACCTCTTCACGGCAGCTGGGCCCCACTGGTGGCAACGGAGGCAGGGCACCCACACTGCCTCCACTGGGGTTAACGCGCGCATGAAAGGGCCCGAGATACGCGAAGCGCCCACTGTCACCAGTGGGCGCTTGCCCGTGCTGTCAAGCGTTGGTCAGACGCCGGAGCTCTTCAGGCCCAGCTCTCGGGCGCGCTGCGAGTCCTCGGGAACCGTGCCCGCGTGGTCGCCGGCGCTGACGATCCGGTTGGAGCCGTCGACGAAGACGACGGAAGGCTTCATGGTGCGCACGAGGGATTCGGGCACCTGGGCGTAGGCCATGATAATGACGAGGTCGCCGACACTCACCTTGTGGGCGGCGGCGCCGTTGAGCTGGATTGTGCCGCTGCCGCGCTCGCCGGCGATTGTGTAGGTCGAGAGGCGCTCGCCGTTGTTGACGTCGACGATGTCGACTTTCTGGCCGGGGACGATGTTCGCGGCGTCCAGCAGGTCCTCGTCTACGGTGATCGAGCCGACGTAGTGCAGGTCGGCGCCGGTGACGACGGCGCGGTGGATCTTGCCGATCGCCATCTCGCGCGTCATTTCCATCATGCGAGCTCCCCCGCGCGCTCGGCGAGACGGCCGACGGGTGTGGAGGCGCCGCGCAGCGGCACCTCCATGTTGTCGATGAGGCGGGTCGTGCCCACCTTGGCGGCGATGAGGAGGCGCCCTTCGCGCGAGCCGTCGGACAACATGGTGGGCGCGGCTGCGCCCTCGCCGACGGGCACGGACTCGGTGCCCGCGAGGATCTCGAAGGTCCCCGCGTCCACGAGCGCAATGTAGTCCAGGTCGATGCCGCCCTCAGCGTCGATGACCGCGCGGCACTGCGCCACGATGTCCGCGGGAGCGGCCCCGGCCTCGGCGACGTCGGCACCGCGGCGAAGGGCGCGCGAGAGCGCACGGGCGCGGATGCGTTCCTCGTCACTGAGGTACTGGTTGCGGCTGGACAGGGCGACGCCGTCCTCGGCGCGCACGATCGGCACGGCGTGGACGCGCACGGGGATGTCGAGCTGGGTGAAGACGGTGCGCAGGACGGCCAGCTGCTGGGCGTCCTTCTGGCCGTAGAGCGCCACGTCGGGGCGCACGAGGTTCACGACCTTCGTGCACACCAGGGCGACGCCCGCGAAGTGCGTGGGACGCGTCTTGCCCTCGAGGACGCGCGCGATGGGACCCGGGTCGATGGTGACGGTCGCGGGTGTGGGGTACACGTCCTGGGGCGCGGGCGCCCACACGAGGTCCGCGCCGACCGCCTCGAGGGCGTCCATGTCCGCGTCCAGGGTGCGCGGGTAGGCGTCGTAGTCCTCGCCGGGCGCGAATTGCGTGGGGTTGACGAAGATTGTAACGATGACGTGATCAGCCAGTTCGCGGGCCTCGCGCACGAGCTGCAGGTGCCCATTGTGCAGGGCGCCCATGGTCATGACGAGCGCCTTCGTGCCGGGCAGCTTGGTCAGCGCCTCGGCCAGCTGGGCGCGCGTGTGGGTCAGGATGGGACGGTTGGTCATGTTTCCATTCTTGCAAATGTCGCATGCCCTGGGCGAAATAGAGTCGCTATCCTCACGCCTCGCTCTGTGGGGGACGAGGCGTGGGCGCGGTCGGCGGGATCGCGCCCGCAGGGGGCCGGTGGATGCCTGGGGTCAGGCGCCGGGGTCGAGGAGGGCCGCCTCGACGGCGGTCGCGGCTCGCTCGTCGAGGAGACGCGCATCGCGCAGCAGGCGGGTCAGGGCGCGTGTCATGTCCGCGTAGGTGTCGCGCTCCCCCGCGAGCGCCTCGCGCGAGCCGAGGCAGCGGGCGTGAGCCGCGATGGTGCCCGCGTCGGCGCGGGCGGCGGGCCCGGAGATGCCCGCGACGCCCTCGGTGAGAGCCCGGTCGAGGGCGGCCTCGAGGAGGGGGCGCACGTACAGGGCAGGGTTGTCGATGCCGGCCTGCGCGAGAATCCGCGTCGTCTGGACGGTGATGCCGGCGATGAAGTTGGCGCCGTGGGCGAGGCCAGCGTGGTACAGGGGACGGTCCTCCTCGGCGACGACGACGGGTTCGCCGCCCATTTCGACGACGAGGGCCTGGGCGATCGGCAGAAAGGGCGCCGCCGCCGTCACCGCGAAGGGGGCGCCCACGAGGCGGGCCACGTCGACGCTGGTCCCCGTGAAGGTCATCGCCGGGTGGATTGCCAGAGGGATCGCTCCGGCGGCCGAGGCCGGCGCCAGCAGCCCGACGCCCGAGGCGCCCGACAGGTGGATGACGATGTGTCCACTCTGCCAGGCGCCGAGGTCGGCGAGGCCGGACGCGAGGGGGCCGACCTGGTCGTCGGGCACGGCCAGGATGACGACCTCGGAGCGTCGGGCGACCTCCTCGGGGGACGCCATGGGCACCCCGGGCAGCATCGCGTCGGCCCGCTCGCGCGAGGCCTCCGACGAGGCGGACACGGCGACGATCTGGTGCCCGACCGCGCGCAGGGCGGAGCCGATGACGGGGCCGACGTGGCCCATACCAATGATGCCGATACCGAGGCGTCCGGGGGTGCTCATAGTGTCATTGTCGCCGATCCGCGCCTCACCCGCCGCGCACCGTCTCGCGCGAGGTCGCCTCGACGACCTCGGTGACGCGCGAGAGCCAGCGTTCGGGGGCCTCAGCCTCGCGGCGAACCTTCGAGGCCTCGGAAAGGTTAGCCCACAGCTCCAGGGAACGGCCCGCCTCGACGTGCTCGGCCATCGACGAGACCGGGCCAGGGACCAGCTCCGCGCGCACCGAGGCGACGCTTCGCCACCGCTGAATGGGCCCCTGACGCACCGCACAGGGCGGCCAATTCACGCGAGAGACAGACGCCGACATCGCCGCACGACTCACACCCACCTCCCAGGAAACATTCAGACTCATGGGCGACACTGACACCATGAGCACCACCGGAACAGAGGCAAAACTGCTCGTCGTCGACGACGAACCCAACATCCGCGACCTCCTCGCCTCCTCCCTGCGCTTCGCCGGCTTCGACGTCGTCACCGCCGAGGACGGAAGCGGCGCATTCCACGAAGCCCAAGCCTCGCGCCCCGACCTGATCGTCCTCGACGTCATGCTCCCCGACATGGACGGCTTCACCGTCACGCGCCGCCTGCGCGACGCCGGCATCACCACCCCCGTCCTCTTCCTCACCGCGCGCGACGACATGCGCGACAAGATCCAAGGCCTGACCGTCGGCGGCGACGACTACGTCACCAAACCCTTCGGCCTCGAAGAGGTCGTCGCACGCATCCGCGCAATCCTTCGCCGCACGATGGGCGCCGAGGAGGACGACGCCTTCCTACGCGTCGGAGACCTGGTCATCGACGAAGACGCGCACGAAGTCACGCGCGCCGGCGTCCCCATCGACCTGTCCCCCACCGAGTTCAAGCTCCTGCGCTACCTCGTCATCAACGCCGGGCGCGTGGTCTCCAAGATGCAGATCCTCGACCACGTGTGGGAATACGACTGGGACGGCGAGGTCGCCATCGTCGAGTCCTACATCTCCTACCTGCGCCGCAAGCTCGCAGTCGAGGGCGCGTCCGGGGAACTCATCCACACCAAGCGAGGCGTGGGCTACATCCTGCGCGCCGAGGAGTAACGTGCACCCCAGCCTGGCTCAACGCGTCGAGGCCTGGTGGGACGCCAAACCCCTGTCTTCACAGCTCGTCACGCTCATCACCCTCCTGCTCGCCGTCGGCCTCTCACTGTCCGGCACGGTCATGATCGGCCTCCTCCAGCGCCACCTGACCTCGCAGATCGACGACCAGCTGATCGCCACCGCGCACACCCTCCAGATCTCCGCCTCCACCGCAACCTTCTCCGCCGACGGCCAGGGCGCCATCCCCACCCTCTATTACATTCAGATCCGTGACACCAGCGGAAACGACCGCTACTTCTACTCCGAGGACACCCTCAAGGCCTCGGGCAAACCCAACCTGCCCGACCTCGTCGACACCTCCTCCGCCCCCATCTCCTCCTTCCGAACGCTGCCCATCACCGTTTCCTCCTCGAAGATGGGCCTCGGATGGCGCGCGCTCGTCGTCCCCGTCTACGACCAGGACTCCGGCGTCTTCTCCGGGTACATGACGATCGCCCTGCCCCTGTCCGACGTCCAGCACACCCTGCGCACCACGGCCTCCTACTTCACCGTCGCCGGCTCAATCATCGTCCTCATCGGCGGATGGGCAGGCCGCGTCCTCGTGCGTCGCGCCCTCCTGCCCCTGCGCTCCATCGAATCCACCGCCGGAAAAATCGCTGCCGGAGACCTCACCAAGCGCGTCACCCCGCACCCGCCCACCACCGAAGTCGGTTCCCTCTCCCTCTCACTCAACTCCATGCTCACCCAGGTCGAGCAATCCTTCGAAGCACGCCAAGCCTCGGAAAGAAAAATCAAACGCTTCGTCTCCGACGCCTCCCACGAACTGCGTACACCCCTGGCAGCGATCTCCGGATACTGCGAACTCTACGCGATGGGCGGCGTACCAGACGAACGAATCGACGAGGTCATGGGACGTATCAGCTCAGAGTCCTCCCGCATGGCGAACCTCGTCGAAGACCTCCTGACCCTCGCCCGCCTCGACGAAGGCCGCCCACTCGACATCACCGACATAGACCTGGTCAAACTCGCCGACAACGCCATCTTCGACCTGCAAGCACTCGACCCCACGCGCACCGTCGGACTCATCGGCACCAACGGGCACACACCCCCCCATGACCCTCGTCGTACCCGGCGACCGAGACCGTCTCTCCCAGGTCTTCACGAACCTCATCGGCAACATCGTGCGCTATACACCCCAGGGTTCCCCCGTCGAAATCGCTCTCGGACGCAGCGCAGACACCGCAATCGTCGAACTACGCGACCACGGACCCGGCATCGACGAAACCGACCGCGGTCGCGTCTTCGAGCGCTTCTACCGCGCCGATTCCTCCCGCAACCGCAAGTCCGGCGGTTCCGGCCTCGGACTCGCTATCGTCTCCGGCATCCTCGCAGCCCATCGCGGAAACGTATCGCTGACAAAAACAAAGGGCGGGGGCCTCACCGTCCGCATCGAACTGCCGACAGCGTGAAGGACATAACGCACAGACTAACACCCGCGACTTTTTCGCTTCTTCATCGGCTTTTCTCACTGCACAGTTCACGATAAACCCTTCTGAATCCCCCCAATTTTTCACCGCCGAACGTGACCTGAGCACAAAAGCGCACTAGCATGGCTGGATATTCCTCACCTAGGAGAGTGGCCCATGGGTGCACAAGCACCTCAGTGGCTGCTGACGTCGTTCGTCGACGCCATGCAGCAGATCGGCGCGACCGCGACCGATGCAGAACTTGAACATGAGGGCGCAGACCTCATACAGCGATGGAACGCCCCTGAGCGTCAGTTGCACAACCTGCGTCGACTTATGAACACGCTCACCCACATCGACGAAATCGCTTCGTCCGCGCACGATCCTGACATCTTACGGGTCGCAGCCTGGTATTACGGCGCCTTCCTCAACAAAGCCCTCGAAATTAAGCTCGGCGGCTTCCAAGCAAACTTCGCCGCCACCCGCTGCATCGACCACGCACACAACCGCCTCACCAACCTCGGCGTCCCCGACGAAGTCGTCGTGCGTATCGACGAACTCATCGCCTTCGTCACGCGCCACCGCGCCCCACGCACCGATTTTGACGCACAGGTCCTCGTCGACGCAGACCTGGCAGGCTTGTCCGTCAGCCCGCAAGAATACAAAAAGATCCGCTGCGCCCTGCGCGCCGAACTCAGTGAACTCGACGACCTGCAATTCATCAAGGCACGCATCGCCCTGCTCAAAAAGCTACTCAGCTACGAAACGATCTACCAGTCGCCGCTAGGCTCCGCATGGGAAGACCCCGCACGAGCAAACCTCGAACACGAGCTAACGCGCCTCGAACGAGACAAAGCCAAGCTGCGCGAAGCCGATAATGACTCCGACGACCCCGACGACCCCGACGACAGCGACGAAATCGTTGAAGACTCCACGACAACGACCGGCACGCTGATCATCAAGCGCCGCTCCATCAAGAAGCGCACCCCCGTCCACAGCGCAGACGACGAAGTCACCTCAACCGGCATCCTACCGCGCAAGATTGAAGAACCCTATGACGCGGACGAGGAAGCGGAAGCAACCTCCTCTCTCGAGTCTGCTGTCGAGTCGCTGGATCTGCCCAACACCGACTGACGAGGCCGCTGTACCCTTCGCTGGGGCCGCGCCGCTTTGAGCACCCATTGGCGCCAACCCACCCGTCCGCGCAGCGAGCTTCATTCGGCGCGTCGTCTCGAAGCCCGACCCCACCTCGCCTCCGACAACGGACAACACTCCCCAACCCGAGGGCTATCCACAGGCGCTGTTCGTCGCAGACAGTTATCCACAGGACGTTGATTCTGCCTCGATCACGCGCCCGCACGCGCGTAGTGTCATCAGCGACGGGCCCACCCGGGGTCCCACAAAGGAGTGACATCATGACCGCATACGCCGTTGACGCCGAGCAAGTATCCGCCGCCTCCGCACAGGCATGCACGACCGCATCAACGATCCGCACCGAAGTCGACACCCTCATGGCGCAGTTGCTCGCGCTCCAGGACTCCTGGAGCGGCGGCGCCCAAGCAAACTTTCAAGCGACCATCACGCAATGGCAGAGCGTCCAAGCACAGACGCACGATGCGCTCGACTCGATTTCCACGCAGCTGCAAGCCGCTGCCTCAACCTACACGGAAGCAGAAGCGCACTCCACATCGCTTTTCGCAAACGCCTAGGTACACGCTGAAAATACACGCCGGGGGCGAGACCCTAACGAGTCCCGCCCCCTACGGATCAGCGCGAAACTGAGTGGCTCAGTACATGCCGCCCATGCCAGCGCCAGCCTCGTCGCCACCGGCAGCCGGCGGCTCGGGCTTGTCGGCGACAACGGCCTCGGTAGTGAGGAACATTCCCGCGATCGACGCGGCGTTCTGCAGCGCCGAACGGGTGACCTTGACCGGGTCAGAGATGCCAGCGGCCATCAGGTCCGTGTACTCGCCGGTTGCAGCGTTCAAGCCAAAGCCCGGGTCCATGTTCGCGACGCGGTCGGCAACCACGCCGCCCTCAACGCCCGCGTTCTCAGCGATCTGCTGAGGGGAGCAGAGACAGCCAAGCGAACAATGTTCACGCCGGTCGCCTCGTCACCGTCAAGGTGATCAAGCGCGGGCAGCGCCACGGCAGCAGCCTGGATCAGGGCGACACCGCCGCCAGCGACCAAGCCCTCTTCGGAAGCCGCACGAGCGTTACGAACAGCATCCTCAATGCGGTGCTTGCGCTCCTTCAGCTCAACCTCGGTGGCCGCACCGGACTTGATGACGGCAACGCCGCCGGCCAGCTTCGCGAGGCGTTCCTGCAGCTTCTCACGGTCGTAGTCAGAGTCGGTGTTCTCGATCTCCTGACGGATCTGGCGCACGCGCGCAGCCAGCATATCCTTGTCGCCAGCTCCCTCAACGATGGTGGTCTCATCCTTGGAGACAACAATCTTGCGGGCGCGGCCCAACAGCTCCAGGTCCGCGTTTTCGAGGGACAGACCCACCGTCTCGGAGATGACCTGGCCACCCGTCAGGATGGCCATGTCCTGCAGCATCGCCTTGCGGCGCTCACCGAAGCCAGGGGCCTTGACAGCCACAGACTTGAAGGTGCCGCGAATCTTGTTAACAACGAGCGTAGCCAGGGCTTCGCCCTCAATGTCCTCGGCGATGATCGCCAGGGGCTTGCCGGTCTGCATGACCTTTTCCAGGACCGGGACGATGTCCTTCACGTTGGAGATCTTGGAGTCCATCAGCAGGACGTAAGCATCCTCGAGGACGGCTTCCTGGCGCTCCTGGTCAGTCACGAAGTAGGCCGACAGGTAGCCCTTGTCGAAGCGCATACCCTCGGTGGTCTCCAGGGTGGTGTCGAAGGAGTTGGTCTCCTCAACGGTGACGACGCCCTCGGCGCCGACCTTGTCGAAGGCCTCGGCGATGAGCTTACCGATGGCGGGATCGTTGGCGGAGATGGAGGCTGTGGCAGCGATCTGCTCGGTAGTTTCAACGGGCTTTGCGTCGGCGTGCAGTTGGGCGACGATAGCCTCGACGGCCTGGTCGATGCCGCGCTTGAGAGCGATCGGGTTGGAGCCTGCGGCGACGTTGCGCAGGCCCTCGTGGACCAGTGCCTGGGCCAGGACGGTCGCGGTCGTGGTGCCATCACCAGCGACGTCGTCAGTCTTCTTGGCGACTTCCTTGACCAGCTCGGCGCCGATGCGCTCAAAGGGATCGTCGAGGTCGATTTCCTTGGCGACGGAGACGCCATCCTTGGTGATCGTGGGGGCGCCCCACTTCTTGTCGAGCACGACGTTACGACCCTTGGGACCCAGCGTCACCTTCACGGTGTCGGCCAGCAGATTCAGGCCGTTCTCCATGCCACGACGGGCATCCTCATCAAACTTGATGATCTTGCTCATTGAAAATGCATCCTTCCGCGGTGCGGATCGGGTCCGATGCCCGCGACGGACGACCGCGCTTGGTGCGGCCTCATCGAACCGATGGTTTTATCACTCTCTATGTCGGAGTGCTAAGAATGATTTTGGCACTCGCCAGCATCGAGTGCAAGGCGAGGTGAGCTTCCTTGCGGTCGATGCGCTCAGGGCGTAACACCCGCGTCCTCAAATGCTGAGAGTTCTCAATTCAGCGCAGGACGACGACAATGTCGGGATTCCCCAGGCCGCTTTCCTGGCGGACATTATCAATTCCGAGCGTGGAGGCAATATCTTTCGCGGTGCCTTCCATGCTGGGATCCTCGTAGTAAACGGTCGAAGTTTGGGTAGCCCATCCGTCAGCGTTGGCCGCCGAAGTCCCGGCATAGCCCGCCTGGTTAAGGATGCCGGCCTGCGCACTGGCATACCCCTGGGTGCCGGTTCCGTTGAGGACCTGAATCACGGCGCCATGGTCAGGAACGGAGGAGGCCGGCGTCGTAGAGGGACTAGGCGAGGGCGTGGGGTCGCTTGCCTCGTTCGACGGTTCGGCTGTAGTAGGCGCCGGGCTCTGTTCCGGCGTTGCAGCTGTGATCGTCGACACGGGGGCGGGTGTGGGGGTGACAGTCACGGTTTGTTGGCGTGACAGAGCGGTCGCCGCAGCCCATCCGAGCGCGGGAACGATCACGAGGATGGCCAGGAAAGGCCACACGTTCTTCCATTTAGACGGTTTGGGGCGATGCATGCCAACTGGCATTTCCTCGCCGGCGCGATCAAATTCATCCCTGGGGTACTGAGAGCTCACGCGTTCAGACTATCGGAAAAGCAGCGTGCGGTCGCGTGTGGCGCGCGGGAGGGGAGCGGCCGGCGTGAGGTGTGTGGTGGCATGCGGCATTAGGCTGGTGTCATGAGTGATTACAATCCGCGCGCCCTGTCCGAGCTGATCGATCCGGGATGGGCTGCGGCTCTGGCGCCGGTCGAGGACCGCGTCCACGAGTTGGGCGCGATGCTGGCCGCCGAGGTGGACGAGGGGCGCGGCTACCTGCCCGCGGGGACGGATGTGCTGCGCGCATTCACCTACCCCTTTGAGCAGGTGAAGGTCCTCATTGTGGGACAGGACCCGTACCCGACCCCGGGTCACGCGATGGGTTTGTCATTTTCGGTGCGCCCCGGTGTACAGATCCCCAGGTCTCTGGTCAATATTTTCCGCGAGCTGTGCGAGGACATCGGATGCCAGCCGCCTTCTTCGGGCGATCTGACGGCGTGGAGTGAGCAGGGCGTGTGCTTGTTGAATAGGGTGCTGACGGTGCGTCCGGGAGCGCCCGCGTCGCATCGGGGGCGCGGGTGGGAGGAGGTCACGCAGTGCGCGATTGACGCGCTGGTGGCTCGACGTCGACCGGATGGGTCGCCCGCCCCGCTGGTGGCGATTCTGTGGGGCAAGGACGCGCAGTCTCTGATGCCGCGCCTGGGTGAGACTCCTGTCATCGCTTCGCCGCATCCCTCACCTTTGTCGGCGCGCCGCGGGTTTTTCGGGTCCCGTCCGTTCTCGCGCGCGAACCGGATGCTCGAGGAGCAGGGTGCGTCAGGCGTCGACTGGTCGCTGGTGCGCTAAGAGCGGAAGGAGACGACGAGGCCGGGGCGGGCCGCGCGGGCGGCGTCCTCGCCGCGGTGGGGAGTGCCGCGATGAGGGGTGCCACGATGAGGGGCTCTGCGGATATTTCTCTCTCCCATCGAATACACCAGAACGGTTAGGGTGCCGCGTAGGTGACAACCGGGTGCATGTCGGCTGAACTGGACGTTGTGGGCTGGACTGGATGCGGCATCCGGAAAATGGGCACCGCTGTCTCAAGCCGACGGTGTCATGAGCTACCAGCATCGTCGTGTAGCGGTGATGCTGCTTGGAGGCTGGTTGTGGGGAGTCCTCGGATGCTTGGGCCCAGGCTCGCGCGGCGATCATGGAAGGGGTGGCGGGCTTGTCCCAGAGGCGTATCTCCCGCTTGATGGGGAGTAGCCTGTAGGCGTCCGGTCTTGTGTGGCGCGAGAGTCCGCATCTCCCGCTTGATGGGGAGTAGCCCCTCGGTGGCCCTCCGTGCGATCGCCCGCCATACGGGCCCTGACGCGGTGTACCTGACTGAAGACGCGCGCTATAGGGCACAATGCGTTGGTCTGGGCTAGGCCCCTGGCATCGTCGAGGGGGCGTCATCGGACTAGCGCGCTCGCGCCGCCGCGCCTGCGACAGGATGGACACCATCGGGAGGATTGCACCTGATCGGGAGTGTTCAACCCGTTGGGGAGCATTGGATCCGTGAGGGAGCATGACACCAGGGGCAATGATGGGGGTTTGCACCATTAGAAGCCTCCCTTCGGCGTGTCGCCGGCGTGTCGTCTCAAAGCTCGGCCAGTCCCTGCCCCCGCCCATCAATGTCGCACGTAATTCCCATGCGTTTAGTTCAAATGTTGAATCCACATCGTTGGAATTGCAACGTTTTCGGGTGGTCTCGAAAAGTGACCGAGGGAAATTACGTGCGAAATTTGTCTGGAGGTTGTCGGGTCTCCGCCCGCGGGTGCCGTGGCTAGCCCAGTGTCTCGAAGCGCGCCCGTGCTCTCCGGACCCTCCGCCCTCTGCGCCTGGGTGTATTTCGGGCTGTCGATGGGGGTTTTGCACCATTAGAAGCCTCCCTTCGGCGTGTCACCGGCATGTCGCGCCTCTATTGGTGCGATTCCCCCCGTTTGCTGGCGGTGAGGCCGCGGTCCGGGGCGGCGCCGCCCACGCGCATGCCATCGGACCCACGTGCGAAGTGTCGGACCCACGCGCATACCATCGGACCCACGCGCGAAGTGTCGGGCTCACGTGCGCGGCGAGGAACGCAGGCAGCTCGCGCTCGGAGCAGTTTCGCATGCAATTCGACTCAGTGAACTTTCAACAGCTTCCACAAACGTTGCAATTCTAACGACATGGATGCGCGGTACGACACAGTGTCGGTGGAATTGCATGCGACATTCGTGGAAAGCCCGCCCGGCGGGAGTCATACTCCGCCGCTCGCGCTGCCGCTCGTCGCGCAGCCGGTGGCGCGCCAGTGGCCTGGCACGGTGGATACCGCCGAGGTAAACAACCTGCCCAAGCCCCACCGTGACGGATCATTGGGCAGCCACTCACGGGCCCGCGATGCTGTATTCACAGGAACGAGGCAAACGCGACCAACTAAAATGGCGATTTTCCCGCGCGACAAAGCCGAAAAGTCACCTTGCTAGCAACACGTTTTGTTCATCCTCCACATTGGCTCCCATCGCCTTCCACAGCGACTTTCACGCACCAGCAAGCCGAACACGCGCTACCCAACCAACGCGCTGTGTCGATCATCCACGTCGTGGCCCGCCGCCTTCAACACCGACTGGGGTTGTGCGCAAGTTGTTGACGGTTTGTTTATGCGGCTTTTGTCCAGGCCGAACGGCAGCTGGGCCCTATAACTGGCTGCCTTAACCCCTCGATGCGCAGCTAAACCCTACTGGTGGCAGTACGGGCAGGCCGCCCACACTGCCATCCATCGGGTTAATGCGCACATCAAGGGGCGGACATTCCCACCCATGCGGTTGGGGTTGTGCGCAAGTTGTTGACGGTTTGTTTGTGCGGCTTTTGTCCAGTCCGCTGGGTGTAGTTCGTATTCGATGGGGGATTTGCCGCCGAGGCTGGTGTGGATGCGGCGGTGGTTGTAGAAGTCTTCGATCCAGGTGGCGACCCCGGTGTAGGCCGGGCCGCGCGCGGCCAAGCGCCGCCACGAAGAACGACTAGTGGACCGTGATGAGTTCCTTCGTTGCCGCGTGCCTTTGATTTGTCTCAGGGACACACACCAAACTGGATGAGCCTCGGGGTTATAGGACATTTCGTGTTGCTGGGGTTAGTCCCAGGTGTTGTGGTAGGGGGTGGTGTGGTGGAGTTCGTTGAAGCAGATTGCGTCGCCCCAGCCGGGGATGATGCCGGTGGCTTGGTGGGTTTGACAGCTTGGTACCAGGCATTTTCGAGGGCTTCGTCGGTGGGCATGGTCGCCAGGATCCTCGCTGCTGGCTGGGTGTGTGGAGAGTGGGTGTAGCACCACCAAAACACGGCTTTCATGCGTCGGGTCAGGCGCATGCCGCGGTGGTCGCGCAGCATCTGGCGTAATTGGGCATTCGTGCTTTCGATCTGGTTGGTCATCGCGGGCATCGGGTGGGTCCAGGTGGGGTCCAGGTAGGTGAACAAGAGCCCCTGGGAGATGAGCTTGTTGAGGCTGTTACGAGCCCGAACGAGACGTTCGTGGGTGTATTCCCATCCCCCCCTCAGGTCTGCGTGTTGTCTCCTCCAGGAAGCCCTTCCAGCGCGTGCACCACCCCTGGTAGGCGCCTATCCATTCCTGGGCGCCTTCGATGTCGTGCACGTGCGTGAGCTGGCGCCCCAGAGCGTACAAGCTACGCGAGGCTTCCAGTTTGGGGCGCGTTGTGGTGGCTTGGCGGATACGGCAATACGCGTGGAAGGTACAGCGTTGAACGCGCGTGGTCGGCCAGATGTTCTTGCACGCCCTCGCGAACCCGCTGCCCCCGTCGGTCACGACCAGGGCCGGGGGCGCGATCCGGCTCATAAGCGCGCTCCAGGCCCGGGAATTCTCACTCCTAGCCGCGTACCAGCCCAGCACACAATCGGGTGTTTGGGCGATGAGCACCACGACGCCTCGGCCCAGGTGGATGCCGTCAACGAAGATGACCTCATGAACCTCATCGATGATCGGGCTGAAAGGCCATAACTGCCACAACGGCTCACAACGCCTACGAAACGAACGACCCCCACCAGGCAAATCCACCTGACGACACCTGCCAAGGAGCCAGGCCAAGAACTCATCAAGATGCTTGGCCGTGGAGTCAATTTCGTTCAGCGTCGTAATTTTGCAGGGTTTACACCGCCAGCGCTGACGACCTGACGAAGTCCTACCGTGACGGATCATGGGACAGCCACACACAGGGCACAATGCAGTATTCACAAGAACGAGGCAAACACGGGTTAAGGGTCAAAATGTGTGTCCGGAATCGCGGATTTTCACGGATTGACCTGTAGGTTTCCGGAAAGTATATGCTCCGGAAGCATATATCTAGCCCCCGACGGGAAATCCTCGGTGTGGCAGCCGTGATGTGCTATGCGCGGCGTGGTGTGGTGTCGCAATGTCGAAGAACCAACCACGCTGCCACTGCGGCGGTGAAATGAAACGCAACGGCACCACCAGCAAAGGCACCACCAGATGGCGCTGCAAACAATGCGGCGCCTCCAGCGTCAAACGTCGAAACGACATCACCAACGCGGCAGTGTTCACCCAGTTCATCGAGCATTGCACCACCGCAATATCACTCGACGACTAGCCAAACGAAACGGTGTTAGCCGCGCCACCATGAAGCGGCGCTTCAAGTGGTGCTGGCTCGTTGATGTGCCTGACCCCACCGCCGGCCACCACAAGCGGATCTACGACCAGGTATTTCTCGATGGCACCTACACCGCCGGTGGCTGCCTGATCGTCGCGGCGACCATCGACCACGTGATCGCCTGGCACTGGTGCAAACACGAAACCACCCGCGACTACCAACTGCTGCTTGAACGCATCGAAGCCCCACTCATCGCCGTCATCGACGGCGGCCAAGGCGCATACAGCGCAATCAAAAAGTGCTGGCCGACTACGAAAATTCAACGCTGCCTCGTCCACGCCCAACGCGTGGTCCGCCGCTAACACCACCACCAACCCACGCACCGATGCCGGGCGCACCATCTACCGACTTGCGCTGAAACTGACCCGGATCACCACACTGGATGAAGCCGCCGCGTGGGGTGTGCAACTGCACGAGTTTTCAACGATCTACCGGGAATGGATGAACGAGAAAACCATGATCAAAGACCCCAAAACAGGTGCATGGACCCGCGTGTGGACCCACCACAACGTGCGCAAGGCCTACAACAGCCTCAACCATCTTTGGCGGTCCGAGATGCTGTTTGTCTACCTCAACCCGCCAGCAGGAGTCCTTGCGCCCGAGCGGATCAAATCCACCACCAACAGCTTAGAAGGCGGCATCAACGCCCAGCTCAAACTGCTCGCCAGAACCCACCGCGGCAGATCAGGCGAACGACAACGCCGCATGCTGGATTGGTGGCTCTACTTAAAAACGGAACTGCCTGACGATCCAGTACGAATCGCCAGGCAGTCCGACTGGGGCCAGGGCCAACTCGCCAAAGTATCCACCCTGACCCAAACCGAGAACCAAGCCGACCACGAAACAGGACGCCCAGCCCTCTACGACAACGCTATCGACACCGACTACACCCACTCAATCGGCATTCAAAAAGGCCAAATCTAACCCCCGCGACACGCCGAGCCAGACACACATTTTGACCCTTAACCCGCAAACACGACCAACTAAAAAAGTGACTTTCCCGCGCAACAAAGCCGAAAAGTCACCCTTCCAGCAACACGATCTGTCCATCCTCATAGTTGGTCCCAACCAACTAAAACACCGACTTTCCCGCACCAGAAAGCCAAAAAGTCACCCTTCCAGCAACACGTAGTGTCCTATAACCCGAGCCTCGCGCCAGCAGGCCCCCATTAACCCGCACGGTGCCCGCGCAGCCGCTACCAACCAACAGGTGCGAATAAGCCGGGCACCCACTTTCCCGCAAGAACAGGGGAAAACAGGCCGCCCAGCCGATGTCAGCCACACAACGGGCCGTATCCGTGTGAAATGAATATTGGAGCCGGCTATCGGACTCGAACCGATGACCTGCTGTTTACAAGACAGCTGCTCTACCAACTGAGCTAAGCTGGCGGCGCACACTAGTGTGCCACAGGTTGGCCCCTGTGCGCACGAGCGGGCCGACGCGCCGCTCGCCTGGGGCGTCCAGCGATGCGGCTCGTGGGCTGATCATAGTGACAGGCCCTGTGCTGGGGCGGGCACAAGAGATCGCTTCACCACTGCCACGCGCGGCACGGACAGAGCGCATAGTGGCGACCAAGACGGCTGTGGGGCGGGCCCGCCACGCGAACCCGCCCCACCACCGTTTCGACGATCAGTTCGAGCCGGTGGTTGTCCCCTCGCTCTGCGACTGGCCGTCACCGCTCTGGGAGGGCTCGGTGGCGGCGGGCGCCGAGGTGGGATCGACCAGCGGGGTCGCGGAGTCGGAGAATCCGAAGAGCTCCTTAATGGCGGCACGCATGGACTCGGGGTCGTTGGTGAGCGTCACCAGGGTGGAGTGGTCCTTGACCAGCTCGGGGGTACCGAGCTTGTTGGGCTCACGCCCGTCGACGGACGCGTTCTTCCAGGCGTTGGAGGAGGCCTCGAGATAGGGCTCGACGGCGTTGACCGGGAAGGTGGCGATGACGTCTGCGGGGACGCCGACCTCGGTGGCGATCTGCTTGACCTGCTTCCAGGACGCATCGAGGTTCTGGGCGACCTTGCCATTGCCCGCCTGGAACTGGGTGCGGAAGTAGGCCAGGAGCGCGTGGTGGAACTCGACCCACTTGCCGGGGGCCTTCTGGGCGACGACCAGTGAGGCACCGGTGGCCGGCTTGAGATATTCCCAGTCAGCGGTGATGACGGGTTGAAGTTCGAGGTTGTAATGCCCTTCGGATGCCCAGGTCGTCAGATCCTGGCCCAGGACGGCGTCGAGGTCGGCACACGCGTGGCAGGAATAGTCGAAGTACTCGGTGAGCGTGGGCAGATTCGGGTCGGCCTGGGAGGACACTCCGTTGCCGTTGACGACGATCGGGCGCCCATCCGCGAAGACTCCGAGGACCTCGGAGGCGTCGACGTTGCGCGCCGCGTTGATGTCAGCCTGTTGTTTCCAGATGACGCCGCCGACGGCCCCGACGACGGCCAGCACGATGGCGGCGACGGAGGAGATTACGATGATGCGAGTGCGGCGGTCGGCTCGCTCCTGTGCCAGGCGCATCTTGGCCGCTTTGGCGCGGACAGGATCGACGGTTGCCGGCTTCTTCTTTTGAGCCATGAACTCACCTTCCAGACTTAGTTGAATGTTGCAATAGTATCGGGCGGGGACGATGCACGCCTAGTGCGGCGGGCCTCCCGTGATGATGAACCACATGCCGACCAGGAACCCGACACAGCCTACCGCGAGAAGGCCGCGACCCCAGAGCGGGCGCACGACGAAGCGTATTGACGTGGCGATCCCGACGCGCAGATCGGCTGCAAAAGGCATGAGCCAGGTGACGTAGAGGAGGGTTGTGACAAGCCCCCACACAACCACGATCCCAGTCGGATCACTGAGCCAGTAGTCGTCGCGTGACAGGCTGGGGGCGCCTGCCACGTCGGTAGGCCACGTCCACTGGGCAGACCCGTCATGGAAGTAGGACAGGAGAATCCATGCGCTGTATGGGATGAGGCTGGCGACGGCGAGAGCGAGAGAGCTGGTCAGGACGGACTTCACGAGCAGGATTGGGGACAGTGCAACAACGGCTGCGCCGTCACTGGATTTGGGGCCACGCAGCAAGTGGCGGCGCTCAAGCCACCTTTTCATCGCACCAACCAGACCGAAGGCTGTCAACGCGACGCCGACGGTCATTGTGCCGGCCACTCCAGCGATGAGGGGCAGTGCAGCAAGCACGGCGAGCAGGGCGGCGCCGGAGAGCCACGCGCCGCGACTCCAGGACGAGGCCATGGCCGCCTGCCCCGAGGGGAAGGAGCCCGGCTCGCCAGCACCGGGCGCCCACGCGGGGCAGGGCTGGGCCAGGGGCGCCGCGGGCATCTGGCGAGCGCCACCGGGAGCATACCCGCCGCGGGGGTCAGGGTAGCCCCCTTGGGGGCCTGGGTAGCCCCCTTGGGGGCCGGGATAGCCACTCTGGGGGCAGGGGGCGAGGGGCGGTCATGGGGGGAATGACCTCGGTCGAATCCGCGTCATCGACCGCCTGCCAGGTGTCGGCGGCATCATCATGCCAGGCGACGTCGTTGGGGTCGTCGTCCCATTCGCGCTCATCCCATGCGACGGATGCCGTATCGACCTGTTCGGTATGGTCGTTGGCGGCAGTAAATTCTGAAGCGTCGCGGCGCGCGTGAACAGGGTAGGCCACGGCTCGCGCGCCGGACGCGTCGGGACGTGAAGCCGCTTCGTCCCATTCGGGCGGCGCAGCGATTTCCTGGGGGTCGGAATTGATCGACTGGGTGCGCACACCTGTGTCGAGCAGTTGCGCCCAGTTGACGGTGACATAGTCGAGTTCGCCGGGTGCCCAGCCGACCGCACTCATGAGTTCAGCAACAATAAGAGAGGGCGAGGGACGATCGTCCGGGTCGGGAGCCAGCCCCCCGGCGAGCGCATCGGCGACCATCGGATGCAAGCCTGCCAGGTCGGGATCACCCTCGATGACGCGCAGTATGGTGGCGGTCACGTCGCCCTTGCCGAAGGGCGGGCGTCCGGTCGCGCACGACAGGAGCGTCGCGCACCAGGCCCACCAGTCGGATTCTTTGGTGGCGTGGCCACCCTGAAGGAGCTCGGGCGCGGTGTATCCGGCCGTGCCGGATACGAGGCCGGTGCGCGTCAGGTGTTGGTCCTCCACGGCCATAGCGATTCCGAAGTCGATAAGGACTGGTCCGCGCGGCGAACAAATGATGTTCGAGGGTTTGATGTCGCGGTGGATGATGTTGGCGTGGTGGACGGCAGCGATCGTTGACGCAAGGTGGTAGGACATGGCAGCAACGCCACGCAGCGGGATCGGCCCGGAGACGAGGATTTCCGCTAACGTCGGCCCGTCCACGTATTCGGAGACAACGAAGGGCTGACTGGCTTCGGTCTCAGCGTCAACGATGTGGGCAACGAAGGGCGAGCGAACGGAGTTGACCGTGCGCGTCTCACGTTCGAGGCGGGTCCTGGATTCCTCGGAGGCCGCCAACGCCGGGTGCATGGCTTTCAGGGCGACGCGCGTGCCGCCCCCGTCTTCTGCAAGCCACACTGTGCCCGCGCCGCCCGTTCCGAGTCGGCGGATGAGCCGATAGCCGCCCAGTTCCTCGCCTTCTTCCACGCCCCCAGCCTACCGTCCCCCACGTTCATCTGTACCTACCCGCGCGAAGCGCCCAGGCCTCGCCGACAAAACGAGATGTTCACCACAGCATGTCGCAGCCGCAACAATCCACGATTCGACCCAGGCTGTACAGCCACGACCAAGCGTGGTACTTTCACACCTAGTTGCGCACGCGGAAGGATTCTCGTTCGCACTCCGTGGGCGAAGACGCTCCACGGTCGCCCCACAACGGATCGTCCGGCACGTACCTGCCGGTGGGAAGGAATTAAACATGGCAACCGTTACATTTGATCACGCGACTCGCGTGTACCCAGGCGCTGACAAGCCTGCTGTTGACCAGCTGTGCCTCGACATCGCTGACGGCGAGTTCCTCGTCCTGGTCGGCCCCTCCGGCTGCGGTAAGTCCACCTCTCTGCGCATGCTCGCGGGCCTGGAGGACGTCAACGGCGGTCGCATCCTCATCGGCGATAAGGATGTCACGAATGTTCCCCCGAAGAACCGCGACATCGCGATGGTCTTCCAGAACTACGCGCTCTACCCGCACATGTCGGTTCGCGAAAACATGGGCTTCGCCCTGAAAATCGCGGGCGTACACAAGGACGAGATCAACGCACGCGTTGAAGAAGCCGCAAAGATCCTCGACCTGGAACCCTACCTGGACCGTAAGCCCAAGGCCCTGTCCGGTGGCCAGCGTCAGCGTGTCGCTATGGGCCGCGCGATCGTCCGTAAGCCCCAGGTGTTCCTCATGGACGAGCCGCTGTCCAACCTGGACGCGAAGCTGCGTGTGCAGACACGTACACAGATCGCCTCCCTGCAACGCGAGCTCGGCGTCACCACCGTGTACGTCACCCACGACCAAACCGAAGCCCTGACCATGGGCGACCGAATCGCGGTCCTGGCCGGCGGCCTCCTCCAGCAGGTCGGCACCCCCCAGGAAATGTACGAACGCCCCGCCAACGAGTTCGTCGCCGGCTTTATCGGCTCCCCCGCCATGAACCTGGGGACCTTCACGGTGGACGGCGAATGGGCGAAGATCGGCCCCGCCCGCGTGCGCCTCTCGGCTGCTACCCGCAACGCGCTAATCCCCGAGGACGACGGCAAGATCAAGATCGGTTTCCGCCCCGAAGGCCTGGATGTCGTCGACGCGACCGTCGAGGGCACCATCCCCGTCGAGGTTGATTTCGTTGAGGAACTCGGCTCTGACGCCTACGTGTACGGCCACCTGGTTGGCGACGAGAATGGTGAAGGCTTGGGTTCCGGCGCTGAAGGCACCGCCAAGCAGCTGATCGTGCGTGTCCCCCCGCGTACCGCCCCCGCCCGCGGCGGCGTTCTGCATGTGCGCATCCGCGAGGGTCAGCAGCACAACTTCTCGGCCTCCACGGGCGTTCGCCTGCCCGAGTGACGCGCAACTGAGCGCTCGCCTCTGACCAACCCCGGCCTCGTCCGTTCATCTCCCGAACGAGGCCGGGGTTCGTGTGTGAGCGCACGTCGTCTACGCCGCGAACAACCTGTCTCTTCCCCATCGAGTTAGGCACGAGGCCGGGGAGATGAGACAATGAGGGCATGGCTTTGGATATTACGGCTGCCGCGGTCGAACCCGCGCTCCTCGACCTCCCCTGGGATACACCGTTGGAGGCGTGGCCGTCATCCCTTCTCGCCGCGTTGCCTCGCGGCATTTCCCGCCACGTTGTGCGCTTCGTGAACCTGTCGGGCCGTGTCCTGGCGGTCAAGGAGATCGGCGAGACCGTCGCCCACCACGAGTACGACATCCTTCGTGACCTCTCGCGCTTAGACGCACCCTCCGTCGATCCCGTGGCGGTCATCACGGGCCGCGTGGGACGAGACGGCGAGGAACTCAACGCGGCGCTCATTACCGAGCACCTACAGTTTTCGTTGCCCTACCGCTCCCTGTTTTCCCTGTCGATGCGCGCTGACACTGCGACCCGTCTGATCGACGCGCTCGCGTTGCTCCTCGTCCGCCTGCACCTCATCGGCTTCTACTGGGGCGATGTCTCTTTGTCAAACACGCTTTTCCGCCGCGATGCGGGCGCATTCGCAGCCTATCTAGTGGACGCTGAAACCGGCGAACTCCACCCGAATCTGACGCCCGGTCAACGCGAATACGACGTTGACTTAGCGCGCACGAACATCATCGGCGAACTCATGGACCTCCAAGCCGGCGGTTATTTTCCCATGGAATCTGACCCCATTGACGTGGGCGACCGTATCCGCACCCAGTACGACCTCCTGTGGAACGAGGTCACGGCCGCGGAGTACCTGCCCAACGACCAACGCCAGTACCTCGTCAATGAGCGCATTCGGAGCCTCAATGACCTGGGTTTCGACGTGGCGGAACTGCACATGGCTTCGGATGACACCGGCGAGCACTTGGTGATTCAACCGAAGGTGGTCGACGCCGGTCACCATAACCGCAAGCTCATGCGTCTAACGGGCATGGATGTGGGCGAGCACCAGGCACGCCGACTCCTCGCCGACATCGACGTGTGGCGCGCCACCCACGACATGCAGGACGAGCCCTTGGAGACGGCCGCCCACAAGTGGCTCACCGACGTGTTCACGCCCGTGGTCCGAGCCATTCCCAGCGAGCTGGCTGGCAAGCTCGAACCCGCGCAGCTCTATCACGAATATCTCGAACATCGGTGGTACATGGCGCAACAGGCGGGCCACGACATCCCGCGCGAGGAGGCCCTCGCCTCCTACATCACCAACATCCTGCAGTCGAAACGCGACGAGGCCGTCTTGCTCGAACCCGGGCCGGGGCGTTCGTCTCTGTTCAGCGCGGCGACACACCCGGACCTATGGTGATGGGGTGGCAGACCCCGCATCGTTCACGCTAGGAGCATCCATGTCTGATTTCCCCCGCATTATTGCCCACCGTGGCGCTTCTTCGTTGGCACCAGAGAACACGATTGCCGCGTTCTCTAAAGCCATGGAGGTTGGCGCCCGCTGGTTTGAGTTCGACGTGGACATCACTGGCGACGGTTCCCTGATTGTCATTCATGACGACACACTGGACCGCACGACCACCGGTTGCGGGTCGTACTATCAGTTGGGTTACTCCGATATTCGTCGCCTGGATGCCGGTCGCTGGTTCTCCGACACGTACCGTTTTGAGCGTATTCCCGAGGCCGCCGACGCCCTCGCTTTTGCCCACGCCCAGCAGATGGGCGCGAACTTGGAAATCAAGCCCTGCGGCGGCGGGAAGCGCCTGCGTGAACGCCTCATCGAGGCTTTAGCGGTGACGATGCGCGGCGAGAAGGTCCCCTCGCGCCTGATTGTTTCCTCATTCGACCATGAACTGCTCGCCGCCTTCCACGAGGCCTGCCCGAGTGTCGCGCTCGGGTGGCTGATCGAACGCGCCCACGACGAGTGGCGTGTTGGGGCGGTCGCCTTGGGCGCAACAGCGATCCATCCGGGCGTTGAGGGACTCACTGAAGGCGACGTGCGCGCCATGCGTGAGAGCGGCTTCGAGGTCAACGTGTGGACCGTCAACGACGTCGAACAGGCCCGCGAGCTCGCCTCGTGGGGCGTCACCGGGATTTTCACGGATCGTCCCCAGGATTTCCCCGCCTGGGCGTTGGCGCGCTAGAGGCAGTGGGCGCGGCAACGCGTTAATCCCCTCAGACGAACGGTCGGGGTCGCGTGCGCGACCCCGACCGTCTCTCGTTTTGCGTTAGATTCCTCGCTTATGCTTCGCCTGCACGGCGCGCAAAACGCTTCGAGACGTGCTTGGCCAGCGACAGTTCCGCGATGGAATCTACTACCATGAGGCCGCCGACGATGCCCGCGAAGCGCATCCAGCCAGAGCGGGGGGCGGGGGCGCGTACTGCGGACACTAGCATGGCGACTCCGACGACGGCCTCGGCCGCGACAGCCGCGTGGATGATCCAGGGGCGTTCAACGGCGACGGATTCGTAGGAGTTCCATAGGGGCTTGACCATCGACTGCGGCTGGCCCATCATGATGTCGACGCTGCGCCCGATCGCGTTGGAGATGCCGCGCGCTAGGTGTACGGTGATGCCTTCAACGTCCTCGATGTCCGTGGTTCCCAGCAGGAAGCTGGCGACGGCGCCGGGAAGACCCAGGGCGCGCACGACCTTCCACACGGATTCTTCGCCCGTCGTTGCCACGGATGCCCACAGCGCGTCGGCGTCGGCTCCGGGCACTGCCTGGGCGATGGACAGCAGGTCGAGGCGGTCGCCCACCAGGTCGATGACGTCGCCGGGCAGATCGATGGCCTTGTCGTGGCCGCCAGGAACAATGGCTGCGTCCATGCCCCAGTTGTGCGACACGATGTGCTCAAGATGATCGTCGGTCACCAAGAACACCTGGAATTCGCCATCCGTGACGGACAGGGTGACCAGCGGCAGGTCGCCAAAGTTCCACCCTTCCTTTTCGGCGGGTAGTTCCGCGAGCAGCGCGCGATGGTCGTCGGCCAGCTCAAGATCACCCAGATCGATGCCTTCCAGGGCCGCGAGGAGCGGAACGGACGAGGCCGGGGTGCGACCGATCTCGACGATGCGGGTGGACGTGGACTCAGCGGCCTCGTCGCTGGCATCGTCCGATGGCCACACTGCGCCCAGTGGCGAACTGCCTTCGGGTAGGTGGTCGGCACTGGCGTTACCGATGCGCACCTCAGCGTCAAAAAGGACGGCGAGATCATCGGCCAGCTCGGCGGGGGTGGGGCCCGGGACGACCTCAGTGGAGCCTGCGGGAACGGTAGCGATGTGATCGTTCGCAACCGCGACATTGAGGCCGAGCATTTGCGGCGACGAGGGGAACCATTCGAGCTGAGCAAGGATTGCGCGTTCTTTGAGTTCTCCGGCGACGACGGCGGGATCCAAGTCGTGGCCGATGATCATGCCTTCAATGCGGGTCCAGTCCTGGGCCATGTCACTACCTTCCTGTCGGTGGTGATGTTGTCTCACCACACTTTGTTCCATTGTGACGCGTGGCTCGCCATTCTGCTCGCCCGCGACGGCGCGTCAGCGCCTTTTACAGTTGTGTGCCTCCCCATTCAACGACGGTGAAGCCGTTGCGCATCGGCGTCGAAGCGAATTCCTGCGGCGTGACCGCCTCGTCCGCTTGCGCCGCACGGATCGTCATAAACACCCGAATGAAGGTGTCGGGCGCAACCTGGTTGCCGGCCTCGTCCGCGAACGAATAGGTCACCTGCTGCGTGTAGGAGGAGGCGTCGAAGGAGATGAACGTGTACTCGTTCGCGCGGATTTGCGGTGCCCAGAACGTGATGAAGTCGGCTGCTTCTTGATCGTTGAGGCCCAGCTGTCCCAGTTTCTCCTCCAGGAACGGCACCGCATCCTCACGCGCGACGACGAAGCCCTGCTCGGGCGCTTCCTGCCACACAGGCCCATCCCAGAACAAGGACGGGTAGGTGCGGCCGCTCGCGTCAGTCAGCGTGCCGTCGGGCGCGGCGTCCACTGTCCACGAGGCCTGGACCCCTTTGTCTGTCTGCACCTGGCTGCCCGGAGCCGGGTAGACCGTCTCCAGCTCGCCCGCGACATCCAACGTCACCGTCAGCTGTCGCTCCTCCTGCGGATACAGATACAGGACCGGCTTGTAAACGTAACCCTCTGTAGAAGTCGGCGAGGGATGAGGGGCGACGCTATGCGTTGGCGCGGGTGAAGACGTCGGAATCGGGGAGGGACCGAGTGTGGGGTTACCCATCGGCGAGCATTTGTCCCCCGAGCACTCATCCTGGAAGGCGGGAAGTACTCCGAACATGAGCACGACAGTGCCAACAGCGGCTGCGACGAGGACCGATACGATGGCAATAATCGTTTTCCTCATGACTCCTATGTCCTTTTCTTGGCGGTCGAGCATCGGGCGCTCACTCACGCACGACAACCGCTTCGCGTAACCCCATCATAAGCGCTCCCTTTCCGCGCTTTCAACGACCTAACCCTCCAGAGGTATCTGGACTCGTCCTTGCCTCCTCGAAATGAGACGATGAATGAGTCGCAGGCAGGACGCTGCTATCCTGGCCGGTTACGCGGCTCCACGGACGCAAGGGGAGCCGCACCCCTCACCTGAAAGCAGCTATCATGCCTCTCCTCAGCATCGCAGCCATCGCCGTCGCTGCCACTGTCTTTGTCGTCCTGTTTCTGTGGGCGAGCTTCGTCTCCGCGTCTCCAGGCGAGATTAAGGTGATCTCCGGCCCCCGAGGCCAGCGCGTGCTCCACGGTAAGACGGGTTGGAAGGTCCCCCTGCTGGAGCGCGTGGACACGATGACCGCCTCGATGATTTCCGTGGACGCCCAGACCACGGATTTCGTCCCCACGAACGACTACATCAACGTGCGCGTCGACGCGGCCGTCAAGGTCCGTATCGCGACCGAAGACCAGACGCTGTTCCGCGCGGCGACTCGTAACTTCCTCTACAAGACGACCTCAGAAATCTCCGAGGAGGTGCGCGACACCCTGGAGGGCCACCTGCGCGCCATCATCGGCCAGATGCGACTGACCGACATCATCACCGACCGCGCGGCCTTCTCCGAGCGCGTTCAGGAGAACGCGAAGCAGGACCTGGAGGAGATGGGTCTCGAGATCGTCGCATTCAACATCCAGAACGTCACCGACCAGAACGGCGTCATCGACAACCTCGGTATCGACAACACCGAGCAGATCCGCAAGACCGCGGCCATCGCTAAGGCGAACGCGCAGAAGGAGGTCGCGCAGGCGACCGCCGTCGCTCAGAAGGAAGCCAACGACGCGCAGGTCGCCTCCCAACTGGAGATCGCCCAGAAGCAGACGGACCTCGCCAAGCGCCAGGCCGCCCTGAAGGTCGAGGCCGACACCGAGAAGGCGAAGGCAGACGCCGCCTACGAGATTCAGTCGCAGATTCAGCGCCGCGACATCGAGCGTGAGACCGCGCAGGCCGACATCGTCAAGCAGGAGCAGCAGGCCGTCATCAAGGAGAAGGAAGTCGTCGTCACCAAGCAGGCCCTGCAGGCCGAGGTGAACGCGAAGGCCGACGCCGACCGCTACGCCGCCGAGAAGGCGGCAGACGCGGCCCTGTACGCGCGTCAGCGCCAGGCCGAGGCCGAGGCGTTCGAGCGCACCAAGAAGGCCGATGCCGACAAGCAGGCCATGCTCGCCGAGGCGCAGGGTATCGAGGCTCGAGGCCGCGCCGAGGCCTCCGCGATCGGCGCGAAGCTGACGGCCGAGGCCGAGGGCCTCGAAAAGAAGGCCGAGGCCATGACGAAGATGAACCAGGCGGCCGTCCTGGAGATGTACTTCCGTGCGCTGCCCGAGGTGGCGCGCGCCGTGGCCGAGCCGCTGTCCAAGGTCGACACCATCACCATGTACGGCGAGGGCAACAACGCCCAGATGGTCGGCGACATCACAAAGTCGATCAGCCAGATCAACGCGGGCCTGGGCGACTCGCTGGGCCTGGACCTGCAGCAGCTGTTCTCGGCTCTCGTGGGCGCCAAGCTCGTGTCCCCCACGATCTCCGAGGCGGTCGAGGAGGGCGTGCGCGACGCCTCCGTCCCGAAGCCTCCGCAGCAGTGAGCGAGGCTCAATCACACGGCGCGTCACCACGCGCGATGCGGGCGCGACGCCACCTCCCCGAAGCCTGCGCAGGGGTGAGGCGCGTTCCCAACGCGGGTAGCCACCTGTGATGCGTGCGCGCGAGCTGCGACAGTGTTCGAGGTGCACCCATGCGCGAAGCAGGCTCGTGATACGGGGCGGCTCGCGATACGGGGCGGCTCGTGATACGGGGCGGCTCGTGATACGGGGCGGGATCCTACGGGATCCCGCCCCGCTGCTATACCCAGCTTTCCCGCCGTCGGTGACCTACCCCGCTATCGGCGCTCCACCCCACTGTCACACCCCGCCCCTCCCCCTCCCCCAAAAAAAGTCGCACGTAATTTAATCTGGTCACTTTTTGAGATACCTAGAAAACGTTGCAATTCCAACGACGCTACTTCGCATATTTAAGTAGTCGCTGGGGAATTACGTGCGACGTTGGTGGGAAACCATCATGTGTCGCGATCTGGCTTCCCGGCATTACAAGCACGACTAGAATCCAGCCGAACCTAGCGAGAACCTAGAGCAAAAAAGCCACCAAAACCCTCCACACGACGTAGCCACCTACTTATACTTAAGTATGGAACGCATAGCGAAAGGCTCCCTCCTCGTGAGGGTTGGGGCCGCCCTGAGCACCCTTGTCATTCTCGGCGTATCAGGACTGGCGTACCTATTGGTCGCCGACGTGTACGACATGTATCCGCAGCTCGCGTATCGCGCTATTTTTTCAGTCCTCGGCGCGCTCATCCCACTCCCGCTCGCATTCTTCTTCGGTCTTGTCACAGTGCGCCACACGCTGTCACTACACCGGCTGATGGCGAGCGCAGCGAGATGCATGTGGAGCTTCTTCGGTCTCTTCCTGCTGACCTGGTTGCTTGAGGGACTCCTCATCGGAGAGGCACCCGGCCCTTTTATGTACGTGTGCGTCGGCACGCTCATCCTGTCGGCAACAATCGCGCGCCTCCTCATGCTCGGCGCACGCGCCGCGAATCCCGCATAGGACCAGGCCGGGCTTCGAGATCGACCACTCCGAGCGAAGCTCGCGTGTGGCGATCTCGCGGGCGGGCCGCCGCCCACCGGCACACACAGAGGCCAGGCCCAACAAGGCAGGCCACGCGGGCTATAGGCGCAAACGTGGTGCTTTAGACGGCGTGTCGTGGGTCTAGTGGGCGCGTCCGGCCCAGCCTTTGCGTGGCCAGAGTCCTTCTTCTGGGGTGGGGGTTCCTTCCGGGATTCCGTGGCGTTTCTGATCGGTGTGGTTGGGGTGTTTTGGTGTGGGGATCCGGCGGGGTGTGGGGCGCCCGTCGTGTTCCCATTGGGTCAGGACTTCGGTGGGGGTCGGGGGTTGTGGGGTGCGCAGGAGGAGAGCCCATTCGGCGATGACGGCTTGGTAGTAGGCACTGGCACCGCGGTGAGCGTGGAGGAGTTCACGCACGACAGCGTTGATGGATTCGACGTGGTTGGTGGTGGCGCAGGCTGGCGGGTCGGCTGGTGTGCCGTCGGGGTTGGTCAGGTAGGTGAACAGCACTCCTTGGCGTGCCAGTCGTGCCAAGCGTCGGTAGGCGCGGCGCGTGCGTTCATGCGTGTACCACCAGGTTTTACCGGTTTTTGACGCCCATGCAGGGTCTTGGGGTTATAGGACACTACGTGTTGCTGGAAGGGTGACTTTTTGGCTTTCTGGTGCGGGAAAGTCGGTGTTTTAGTTGGTTGGGACCAACTATGAGGATGGACAGATCGTGTTGCTGGAAGGGTGACTTTTCGGCTTTGTTGCGCGGGAAAGTCACTTTTTTAGTTGGTCGTGTTTGCCTCGTTCTTGTGAATACTGCATTGTGCCCTCTGTGTGGCTGTCCCATGATCCGTCACGGTAGGACTTCGTCAGGTCGTCAGCGCTGGCGGTGTAAACCCTGCAAAATTACGACGCTGAACGAAATTGACTCCACGGCCAAGCATCTTGATGAGTTCTTGGCCTGGCTCCTTGGCAGGTGTCGTCAGGTGGATTTGCCTGGTGGGGGCCGCTCGTTTCGTAGGCGTTGTGAGCCGTTGTGGCAGTTATGGCCTTTCAGCCCGATCATCGATGAGGTTCATGAGGTCATCTTCGTCGATGGTATCCACCTGGGCCGAGGCGTCGTGGTGCTCATCGCCCAAACACCCGATTGTGTGCTGGGCTGGTACGCGGCTAGGAGTGAGAATTCCCGGGCCTGGAGCGCGCTTATGAGCCGGATCGCGCCCCCGGCCCTGGTCGTGACCGACGGGGGCAGCGGGTTCGCGAGGGCGTGCAAGAACATCTGGCCGACCACGCGCGTTCAACGCTGTACCTTCCACGCGTATTGCCGTATCCGCCAAGCCACCACAACGCGCCCCAAACTGGAAGCCTCGCGTAGCTTGTACGCTCTGGGGCGCCAGCTCACGCACGTGCACGACATCGAAGGCGCCCAGGAATGGATAGGCGCCTACCAGGGGTGGTGCACGCGCTGGAAGGGCTTCCTGGAGGAGACAACACGCAGACCTGAGGGGGGATGGGAATACACCCACGAACGTCTCGTTCGGGCTCGTAACAGCCTCAACAAGCTCATCTCCCAGGGGCTCTTGTTCACCTACCTGGACCCCACCTGGACCCACCCGATGCCCGCGATGACCAACCAGATCGAAAGCACGAATGCCCAATTACGCCAGATGCTGCGCGACCACCGCGGCATGCGCCTGACCCGACGCATGAAAGCCGTGTTTTGGTGGTGCTACACCCACTCTCCACACCCGCAACCAGCAGCGAGGATCCTGGCGACCATGCCCACCGACGAAGCCCTCGAAAATGCCTGGTACCAAGCCTGTCAAACCCACCAAGCCACCGGCATCATCCCCGGCTGGGGCGACGCAATCTGCTTCAACGAACTCCACCACACCACCCCCCTACCACAACACCTGGGACTAACCCCAGCAACACGAAATGTCCTATAACCCGGGTCTTGAGCGGCGAAGGTGCGCTGTGACATCCATTCTCGGAAGGTGTGCCCAAAGTCGTGGAGCATCGTCAACCACGCGCTGGCTTGGTCGACGCTGGTGATGCTCGTCAAGCGTCGTGACAAGGCCAGCAACGCCCGTGCGGGTTCGGTTCTGGGATGCATGGTGAGGTCGCGGATGATGTCACGATGAACGTGGACCAGGCAGCGTTGCACGCGCGTGGAGGGCCATAGGTGCGCGATAGCCGCCAAGGCGCCTGCAGCACCGTCGGTGGTGACCACATCGGCAGGAGCGAGGCGTTCAAGTAGGGCCGTGTAGGCCTGCGCGGATTCGTTGGCCGCCCACTGCCACTCCAGCACATGCTCGCGGTCTCGGGCGATCAGCAGCACCCATCCGCCCGACAGGTGCATGCCGTCAATGAAGATCTGATCGTGGACCTGCCCGGTGACGGGCGGGTGAGGTACCGGCACCTGCCAGCACCAACAGGTACGACGCCGGAAAGCGCGCGCTGAGCCTTCCTGTTCGTCTTGGGTGTGCCGAGACGTCGCCCACGCGATGAAGTCTGCCAGCTCATCGGCTTGTTCGTGTCGGCGCGCACGCCCTGATGGACATGTGGTTGACAGGGCGCACGAGGTGCATTTCCACCGTTGAGCGCCCGCCGCGGTGTGTCCATTCTTCTTCATCGGCACAGCGCACACCGGGCAACGCCGAGCACGATTCGATCGTGTTCTCACCCACTACACGATCACCCCAGAAAGTCAAGGAAGCTGCGCGATTAACCGCCCGAACCTAAATAACAGCGACTTTCGCCCGCAATCCCAACCTAAACACGGAACTTAAGCACCACGTTCGTGACCTATAGTCCGGCCACGCGGCGGCCGGAGATCTGTCGGGGCAACGAACAACATGAAGCCGCCCGGCCCCAGGGGCCGGGCGGCTCACGCGTCAGGCCGCTAGGCGGCCATCAGCGAAGGGTTCAGCGCATCTGGGTGCCAGTGGCGCCCAGGCGCTCGCAGGCCTCGACGACGCGGGCAGCCATGCCGGCCTCGGCCGACTTGCCCCACGTACGCGGGTCGTACTGCTTCTTCACGCCGACCTCGCCGTCGATCTTAAGGACGCCGTCGTAGTTGCGCATCATGTGGTCAACGACCGGGCGGGTGAACGCGTACTGCGTGTCGGTGTCGACGTTCATCTTGATGACGCCGTTGGCGACAGCGGTGGCGATTTCCTCGGCGGTGGAGCCGGAGCCGCCGTGCATGACCAGGTCGAAGGGACGGTGGTCGAGACCGAAGTGCTCAGCGACCTCCTTCTGGATGGTGCCGAGCAGCTCGGGACGCAGCTTCACGTGGCCGGGCTTGTAGGCGCCGTGCACGTTGCCGAAGGTCAGAGCGGTGATGTAGCGGCCGTTCTCACCCAGGCCCAGGGCCTCAACGGTCTTGATGCCGTCTGCGGTGGAGGTGTAGAGCTTCTCGTTGATCTCGCCAACGACGCCGTCTTCCTCGCCGCCGACCGCGCCGACCTCGATCTCGAGGATGGTGTTGGCCTTGACGGACTTGGCCAGCAGTTCCTTCGCGATCTCCAGGTTCTCGTCAAGCGGAATCGCGGAGCCGTCCCACATGTGGGACTGGAAGGTGGGGAGCTTGCCTTCGGCGACCTGGCCGGCCTCGATCTCGAGGAGGGGACGGACCCAGGAGTCGAGGTTCTGCTTGGCGCAGTGGTCAGTGTGCAGGGCCACGGTGATGCCGTAGTTCTTTGCAACCTCGTAGGCGTAGGCAGCGAGGGCCAGCGAGCCGGTGACGCGGTTCTTGATGGTGGAGCCGGAGCCGTACTCGGAACCGCCGACGGAGATCTGGATGATGCCGTCGGACTCGGCCTCGGCGAAGCCCTGGAGGGCGGCGGTGATGGTCTGGGACGAGGTCACGTTAATCGCGGGGTAGGCGAACTTGCCATCCCGTGCGCGATTCAGCATCTCTGCGTAGACCTCAGGGGTTGCGATAGGCACTTGGAGCCTCCTAATCGAGCGACAGTTTTGTCGAGATTGATTGTCTCACATTTTGCAAGAGTGGGAAGGGGATGGAAGTCCCGTTCGGACAGGGGCTTTTCTTCCCACGGTAGCGTGTGGTAGGCGTATCGCCTGGCCGAACTCTCGCGCGCCCCCGGACGGTCGTGTGCTCGTTTGACGAGGCGTGGGCCGCGCCTCCGGGAGCGGGCCGCCAGGCGGGTGGCTGGTTTAAGCGTGGGAAGGAGCGGCGAGGCGCGAAGCGTGCGCCCACATGACGATGGCGGCGGCGTGGCCGACGTTCATGGAGCGCGTCGAGCCGCGCTGAGTGATGGCCACGACGACATCGCACGCGGCACGCATGTCCATGCTCAGGCCCGAGGCCTCGGAGCCGAAGACGAGGCACGCGCGCTCGGGCAGGACCGCGGTTTCCAGGGCTATGGAACCCTCGACGTTGTCGACGCCGACGAGGGTGAGGCCCTCCCGCGCACAGTGCTCGACGAGTTCGCTCACTTCACCACGGTGATCCACCGGCAGGTAGCGGTCGGTGACCATGGCGCCGCGGCGGTTCCAGCGCCTGCGCCCCACGACGTGCACGCGCCTGGCCCCCAGCGCGTTCGCCGTGCGCACGATGGATCCGATGTTGAAGTCGTGGTCCAGGTTTTCCACGGCGACCTCGAAGGGCAGGGAACGGGCGGCCACATCCGCTCTGATCGCTTCCATCGTCCAATACCGGTACCGGTCTTCGACGTTGCGCCGGTCCCCCATCCGCAGGAGCTCGGGGTCGTAGCGCTCCCCCACCGGCCAGGCGGCCTCGCCTCCGGGCCACGGCCCGACCCCCACCTGCCCGCGGGAGGGGGTCCCAGCCTCGTCCGCCGACGCTGCGCCGGCGGGGGCGCCCTGACGCGCGATGTCACACCCGTTTTCGAAGTTGTTCACGAATCCCACCCTAGCGGGAACGTAGAATGGTGGCATGAATCCGCTGATGAACGAAGAAACAGCATTGAGCGAACTGCCGCCCGTGAGCGCGTGGCTGTCCGACATGGACGGTGTCCTGGTCAAGGAAAACCGCGCTCTGCCCGGCGCGAATGAATTCCTGGCAGCCCTGCGTGCCAACAACATCCCCTTCCTGGTCCTCACCAATAACTCGGTGTTCACCAACCGCGACCTGTCCGCCCGCCTGGCGAACTCGGGCTTGGACATCCCCGAGGAAAACATTTGGACGTCCGCGAACGCCACGGCCGCGTTCCTCCAGCAACAGTCTCCAGGCTCGACGGCCTATGTGATCGGCGAGGCGGGCCTGACCACCGCGATCCACGCCGCCGGGTACGTGATGACGGAAACGGACCCGGAGTTCGTGGTGCTCGGCGAGGTTCGCTACTACGATTTTCGTGCCTTGACTCACGCGATTCGTCTCATTGAGGGTGGCGCGAAGTTCATTGCGACGAACCCGGACGTGTCCGGCCCCTCCGACGAGGGAACCCTGCCCGCGTGCGGCGCGATCGCCGCGATGATCACGGCGGCCACCGGCAAGCAGCCTTATTTCGTTGGCAAGCCGAACCCGGTCATGATCCGCGCCGGCTTGAACAAGATCGGCGCCCATTCGGAGCGGGCCGCGATGGTCGGCGACCGCATGGACACGGACGTGCGCGCCGGCGTCGAGGCGGGTCTGCGCACGCACCTGGTCCTGTCGGGTTCCACGGCCCGCGAGGACGTTAGCAACTACCCGTTCCGTCCCTTCGGCATTCACGAGGGTATCGGCGATCTCGTTGAGTTCGTCGAGGCGGCCCGCTGACCCCCGACACGTAAAGGAAACATCATGACCAACGATTCCCACAAGGCGCGCCTGGCGGCGCTCGTCCAGGAACTGTCCGTCATCCACGAGAAGGTCACCCTGGCGTCGGGGCGCGAGTCCGACTTCTACGTCGACATGCGCCGCTCGACGCTGCACCACGAGGCGGCTCCCCTCATTGGCCACGTCATGCTGGACCTCCTGGAAGAGGCTGGCTTCGCGGTGGGCGAGGAGTACGTGGCCGTGGGCGGCCTGACGATGGGCGCGGACCCGGTGGCCACCGCGATGCTGCACGCCGCCGCCTCGCGAGGCCTGGACCTGGACGCCTTCGTCGTGCGTAAGGCGGCGAAGGATCACGGCATGAAGCGTCGCATCGAGGGTCCGGACGTCGTGGGCAAGAACGTCGTCGTCCTGGAGGACACGTCCACGACCGGCGGTTCCCCGCTGGAGGCGGCGCTCGCCCTGCGTGAGGCGGGCGCGAACGTGGTGGCTGTGGCCGTGATCGTGGACCGCGCGACTGGCGCGAAGGAACGCATCGAGGCCGAGGGCTTCCCGTACTTCTACGCGCTGGGCCTGGAGGATATTGGCTTGGCCTGATTGTCCCCTACGGATTGACGAGGCCGGGGCTGGGTTCTGCGAGGACCTGGCCTCGGCCTCGTCTGTGCTTGTGCGCCCTCACATGTGTGGGACGGCGCGCATGGCGCGCGCGGTCACCCAGCGTGGGGCGAGCTTCATGGCGCCCATGGCGACCTTGTAGGGAAGGGTCGGGGTGACCTGGACGCGGCCCGCGCGCACGGCGCCCAGGGCCTCGGTGACAACCTGTTCGGGGTTGGCCATCAGCCACGAAGGTGTTGAGGACATGTCGACTCCGGCGCGCTCGAAGAAGGGCGTGCGCACGGGGCCTGGGCACACGACGGTGGCGGTGATGCCTGAACCTGCGAGTTCTGCGGCCAGGCCCTCGGTGAAGGCGACGACCCAGGCCTTGTGGGCGGAGTATGTGCCCGCACCCGTGCGCGAGGCGACGGAGCCGACGTTGAGGATGGCGCCGCGCCCGCGCGATCGCATGGAGATACCCGCGTGGTGGGCGAGGGTCATGACGGCTCGGACCATGACGTTCAGGCCGTTGATTTCGCTCTCGAGGCTGTTGTCCAGGAACGCGGTTCCCAGCCCGAATCCTGCGTTGTTGACGAGGAGGTCGACGGGCGCCAGGTCCGGCTTGTCGCGGTCGGCGGGTCCTCCCACGTCGAGGCGGGCGGCGACGCGGGCGCAGCCGGAGTCGGTGGACAGGTCGGCGGCGATGACCTCGGCGCGCACGCCGGCGACGTTCGTGAGCGAGTCCGCGAGCGCGTGCAGGGCGTCTTCGCGGCGCGCAACGAGGACCAGGTCGTGGCCTGCGGCGGCCAGCTGCCAACAGAATTCTTCACCAATGCCGGAGGTCGCTCCGGTGACCAGCGCTGTTCCCATGGGGGAAGTGTAGCGCCGCGTGGTTCGGGCAGCACGAAGCCGGGGCGCGCTCACGCGGTGTCTCGCGAGTGCGCCCCGGCTCATCGTGTCAACGGGTTCGGATCAGGAATCCGGCTCCGCCTCCGGCGAGCGCGGCCGGGATGACGAGGAGAAGCAGCCAGTAGGGGCTCCATCCTGCCGATCGGCCGGACTCGGCCGATGTGGCGACGGGCATCGCCGCGGCGGCCGCGTCGTTCGAGCCGTAGGCGGTGGCCTCGGGTGCAGCGCTCTGGGGGTTCTCACCGCTCCTGCCGCCGCTGCCCGCAACCGCAGAGAGGCTGGGCGTGGCCGCCGGCGCGGCCTTGGGGGCGCTCACCGGGCTGCCTCCCGACGACGCTGTCGGCGCGGAGCCGGAGCCGGACGTCGTCGCGGTCCCTCCCGCGGAGCGAACGACGCCGCCGCCAGTCGTACCAGTGGGAGCAAGCCTGCTCAGGGTCTTGCCCTGCGCACCGTTCGGCGAGGGTGAGGCACCCGGGGTCGTGCGTGCGCTGGGCGCGGGGTCAACGCTCGGCGCGGGCGCCGGGTCAACGTTCGGTGCGGGCGCGGGGTCCGGGGAGGGCTCCGGGCTGGGCGCGGGTTCCGGCGTGGGCGTGGGCCCCGGTGAGGGCGCGGGCGCCGGGGTATCTCCGGGGGCGGGCGCGGGCTGCTCGTGGTGTCCGCCGCGCACGATCACCGTGATGCTCTGCGGCTCGGCCAGGACGCGCTGCCCGCTGCGGGCCCCCACCTCGATGCGGTAGGTGCCGGGCGCGGAGAACACCCAGTTGCCGTGCATGTGGGTGGCCTCGGTCGTGTGGACCACGCCGTCACCCTTGGTGGAGTCGAAGTGGACCTTCGCGCCTGCACCGAAGGTGCCGCCCTGGAAGAAGGCGACGCGCGCACCGGCGGGGGCCTGCGCGAGATGCAGGGTCAGGTCGGCGCCCTCGGGCAGGGCCGCGTAGTCGATGCCCTCGGTGGACAGGCCGGGCCACACGATGTCGCTGTTCTGCGTCTCGGGCAGCACGTAGGTGGCCGCGCCCACCGGGCCGAGCACGTCGTAGCTCGCGTCCGACAGGGACGCGGGGCGCACGAAGCGCGCGTTGGGGGCGACAGCGAGGGTGGTCGATCCCAGGGTGCGCAGCACGGAGGTTCGCGCGGCCGTCAGGGAGTCGTCCTTGACGGCGAGCCCGTAGGTGGTTCCGTTCTCACCGGCCGCCTGGGTTAGGCGCACGTCCAGGTGGCCTCGCGCGATCTCGACGGGGTCGGAGAGCAGGGACGAGGCCGGGGCCGGGGCTTCCCCGCCACCGTGACCGGGCGCGGGGCTGGGGTCTGGAGTGGGCGTGGGCGCCGGTTCGGGCTCCTCGGGGGCGGCGGCTCCGTCGCGCAGGTTGAGCATGGCGGTGAGGCCGACGTGGTCGCCGACGGTGACGTCGGAGGCGTCGGCGACGGTCATGATGGCGTCGGAGAGCGGGTGGGGGCGCAGGGTGACGCGCATGTACATGGGGTCGGACTGGCACACGCCGAGGTCCTGCGGCTTCGTATCTATTCCGCCCGCTCCGAGGGTGCCTTCCATGGAGCACCAGGGGCTGAAGTCGTACTTGGACTCGAGGAATTCGATCTTGTAGGTGGCGCGCAGGGTCGGGTCTGCCGCGCGCACGGTGGCCGTGTACTGGTCGGTCGTGCCGGGAACGAGGTCGTAGGAGACGTCGACGCGGCGCGAGGAGACGGGCAGGTGGTCGGGGTTCCACACGGGCGCGGGATCCGGGTTGGAGGGGCCTAGGATCGTGTCGCCTCCGCCAACCGTCACGGGCTCGATGTCCTTCTGAGAGTACTGGGCGGGCTGGGAGATCCAGCGTGCCGAGGCGGAGTCTCCGGGGATGTAGATCGCCTGGACCGCGGCTGCGTCGGCGCCCAGGAGCTCGGAGACGGTCGCGCGGCCGCCTTCGACGACGGCCTCGGTCAGGAAGTAGCCGTTGACGGTGATCCATGCGCGCCCGCTATCGGTGGCGACGCCCGTGTCGATCGTGATGTCGGTGAGGTGGTTGTCGCCGGGGTGGGCGCGCTCCGCGTGGTGAGACAGGGTGAGCGTCGGGGCGGCGGCGTTGCCGTCCGCGCGCTCGGCGCGGGCGGAGTTGTAGGCGGCCTCGATGTCCTTAATGGTGCCGTCGGCGGGGTTCGCGCCGCCGACCTGCCAGACCAGCGGGGTGATCGGCGAGGAGTAGATAGCGGTGCCGTCGGCGCTGCGCGCGGTCATCTTGTAGTTCGCGACGTAGCGGCCGGGCTGCGTGAAGGTCGTGTACAGGTGCGTGTGGCGGGGGTTGTAGACGCTGCGGTAGGCGGTGTCGTGGCTGGAGAGGAAGCGGTTGACGCTGTCGCCGTTGTCGATGAACATCTCCATGCGTCCGGGCCCCTCGACGCTGATCAGGTCGAGGGTGTAGGTCTCGCCCTCGAACTTGTCGGTGTCGCCGATCTCGCCGGCGCCCAGGCCCGCCCAGATGGGCGTGTTGCCGGGGCCGGGGTTCTGGGGAGCGGCGCTGAGGACGGTGCCCTCGGCGCCGAGGAAGGACAGGTCGGGCCGGCCGGCGGGGACGACGAGCTGTGACTTGGCCTCGTCTTTGTCGCCGGTGCCGGTCCACGCCTTGGGGATCCACAGGGCGGTCTTCTCCATCGGCATGTTGATGGTGTTGAGCGAGAAGCTGTTGGTGTCGTCGTGCCAGACGGGGATGGGCGCATCGACGTGTTGTCCGGTGACGATCCATTCCTTGTCCTGGTCCGGGCCGGCCCACGCGGCGGCGGGGGTCAGGGCCAGGAAGAGAGCGAGCGCCGCTGTACTGATGCGTCGCAGGTATGACATTCGGGTGCCTTTTCTAGCTATGTTGCAAGTGAGAACCATTATCACTCTAAACAAGTGCGCGCACAACTCACACCCATCGCGCATGTTTCACGCGTGTTTCACGCAGCCACTCCCCCGCCCCGCCGATAGGCTCACACCCATGAGATTCGCGACCTGGAACGTCAACTCCATCCGCACGCGCGTCGACCGCGTCATCGCATTCCTCCAGCGCTCAGGCACGGACGTGCTGGCCATGCAGGAGATCAAGTGCCGCCCCGACCAGTTCCCCACCGAACCTTTCGAGGAGGCGGGCTACCACGTCGCCATCCACGGCCTCAACCAGTGGAACGGCGTCGCTGTGGCCTCCCGCCTGCCGATCCTTACCATTCAGGACCACTTCCCCACCCAGCCCGCCTTCGGCGAACCGCCGGTCGTCGAGGCGCGCGCGCTCGGCGTCACCATCGACACGACCGACGCCCTCCCCTCCCAGGACGGGCAGGCCTCGTCGATGACGATCTGGAGCCTGTACGTGCCCAACGGGCGCGAGCTCACCCACGCGCACTACGCCTACAAGCTCCAGTGGCTGGCCAACCTCGCGAAGCAGGGACGCGGCTGGCTCGCCGACCCCGACGCGCGCATCGCACTGGTCGGCGACTGGAACGTCGCTCCCCTGGACGAGGACGTGTGGGACATGAGCGTCTTCGAAGGCTCCACCCACGTCTCCGCCCCCGAGCGCGAGGCCTTCGCCGCCTTCGCCGCGGACGGCTGGGTCGAGGTCACGCGAGAGCGCGTCACGAACTACACCTACTGGGACTACCAGAAGCTGCGCTTCCCGAAAAACCAGGGGATGCGCATCGACTTCGTCTACTGTTCACCCGCCCTCGCGGCTCGCGTGAGCGGCGCCGCGATCGACCGCGACGAACGCAAGGGCAAGGGCGCCTCCGACCACGTGCCCGTCATCATCGACGTCGACTAAGAGGAGCGACGAGGCCGGAACTCACTCTCGCACGCAGGCAAGGGTCAGAGCCGCGGTGCTGGAACGCAACTAAGTAAGACCCGCTTACGCGCGTCACCACAACACTCAGGATCGTTCGCGTGCAAGAGCCAACAGAGAGGCGTTGAGGCTGGCCCAGTTGTCGTGATGCCACGGGCCGAAAGGTTGCGCGCCGACGAAGGCTGCACTGGCGCCGAGGTCGCGGTCAGCCCACACGAAGGAGCCCGACTGGCCGAAATGCCCGATCGTGCGCGCCGAGGCGTCGGGCGCGGTCCAATGCGGCGACTTCTCGCCGCGAATCTCCACGCCGAGGCCCCACGGGCATGGAGCGAAGCGCCCGTAACCGGGCACGACGCCCGCCAGGTCGGGAAACTGGGAAAGCCCGGCGAGAGCAGCCAGCGGAGCGCTCACCAGGGTCGGGCACGCCAGCTCCGCGCCGAAAAGACTCAGGTCGCCCGCCGACGCGACACCAGCGTGCGCGGGACTGCCCGGAATATCTGCCGTCGTCATGCCGAGCGGCTCGAAGACGCTGCGCCGCACCCACTGCGCGACACCCATGCCGGTCGCCCGCTCGATCGTCTCCCCCACAACGTTAAAGCCCTCATTGGAATAAATGCGGCGCTTGCCCGGCGCTGCAACGGGGCGACGCCCCTCGAAGGGCAGGCCCGAGGCATGGGCGAGCAGGTGACGAATGGTTGCTCCTTCGGGACCGGCCGGATCATCAAGGCCGATGAGTCCCCGCTCGACGGCGACGAGGGCAGACCACGCGACGATCGGTTTAGTGACAGAGGCGAGAGGAAAGACACGATCAACGTCGCCGTGAGAATAGAGAACGTCGCCCTCGACACGAAGGACGAGGGCGACGTCGAATGACGGTAGGGGGCCAATCACGCGGTGGCCACCGGAGCGGGCGCGGATTCTGCTGCCGCCGTCGTCTTCTCGCTGATCTTACGCAGCGTGCGCGCGTAGACTTCAGCGACTTCCTCGGGAACGGATGCGCCGAGCTGCAGCACGTAGTGCGCGGGCAGGTGCAGAAGCTGAACGCACACGGCCAAGAAGTCCGCGACAAACTCGCGGGCGTCGATGGGCTCGTCGTTGTAGCGAGCCGACACGACCGAGCCATACCAGTAGCGGATCAGGATCTTTGCGAGCGTACGGGGGGTAGTACCGATGTCGGCACCCTCCTCGTCGACGAAGCTCTGGATCATGACGGTCAGAGCTTCCTCCATCTGCTGCGTCCGGAACTTGTAGTGGATATGCGCAGGATGGGCCTCCGACGAGGACTCCGCCCACAGCACGCAGTCCAGGGCGATGGCCGCGTCCGCGCCAGGCTTCATTGCGAAACGCATCTCGCCTACAGCCCAGTCGACGAACGAACCAGCGGTGATGCCGCCTTCGTCGAATCCGCCCTCTACTTCGTCGTTAATGGTCACGTCAAAGAGCGCGTTCATTTCCTCGTGGCGCTGAATCGCGCTACGCAGGATCGCTTCCTTCGACGGGAAGTGATAGACGACGGCGGGGTGCGAAATACCGACTCGACGACCGAGGTCACGCAGAGAGAAGCCGTTATAGCCTCGCTCTGCGATCAGGACCATCGCTGCCGAGAGGATGGATTCACGCGTTGCCTGTCCGACAGAATAGGCTCCACGGGCCTTCCTCTGGGTTGTCATATCATCTCCTGCTGTTGCGGGCCTCACATACCGAGAGTCCGAAATACACACTGGTATTTAGTGTAGCGCGCAATGTCAGGGTTTACCAACATTCATGACAAGGCCATCAAACGTGTCGTTGATGTCAACTGTCACATTCTGCCCATCCTGAACATGCCCACCCAGCAGAAGAACGGCCAGACGATCGCCGATCTCACGCTGAATCAAGCGGCGAAGCGGTCGCGCACCGAAGGCCGGATCATAGCCCACACGCGCTAGCCAGCCGCGAGCAGGTTCACTAACTGTCAAGTTAATTCGACGATCAGTAAGACGCTTTTGGAGCGAAGCAACCAGCAGGTCAACGATCTCTCCAAGATTTTCGCGGGTCAGGGCGTCAAACATGACGGTCTCATCCAACCTATTGAGGAACTCGGGTCGGAAACTGGCCCGCACGACCGACATGACCGCATCTTTCTTCCCCTCCGCCGTCAAATCAGAGTCCGCAAGATATTGCGAACCAAGATTAGACGTCAAAATCAGAATCGTGTTGCGGAAGTCAACCGTTCGCCCCTGCCCATCAGTGAGACGCCCATCATCGAGGACTTGCAGGAGGATGTCGAAAATCTCAGGGTCAGCTTTCTCCACCTCATCCAGCAGAACCACGGAATAAGGACGGCGACGCACAGCTTCAGTCAGCTGACCACCCTGCTCGTAACCCACGTATCCCGGAGGAGCTCCGACCAGGCGCGCAACCGAATGCTTCTCCGAGTACTCAGACATGTCGATACGCACCATAGCGCGCTCATCATCAAAGAGAAACTCTGCGAGAGACTTGGCCAGCTCCGTCTTACCCACGCCCGTAGGACCCAGGAACAGGAAGGAACCGGTGGGACGATTCGGATCAGACAGGCCCGCACGCGAGCGACGCACGGCATCAGACACTGCTCGCACGGCATCTTTTTGCCCAATTAGCCGCTTACCCAGCTCACTCTCCATATGCAAGAGCTTCTCCGTCTCAGTCTGGAGCAGCTTACCCGTCGGAATTCCCGTCCACGCTTCGATCACCTCGGCGATCTCGGTGGGGCCAACCTTCTCAGCGATCATCGGCTCATCAGTGGAGACCGCCTCCTGCGATGCGACCCGAGCCTCCTCCTGCGCAATCTGGCGCTCGACGGCAGGAATCTCGCCGTTCTGCAGGCGACCAGCTTCCTCCCAGCGCCCCTCGCGCACGGCGAGTTCGAGCTGAGTGCGCAGCGTATCGAGCTGGACACGCAGATCACCCACACGGTTGTGGCCGGCCTTCTCGGCCTCCCACCGGGCAGTAAGGGCGCGCAGCTGCTCCTCGCGGTCCGCCAGGTCCGCGCGCAGCTTGCTCAAGCGATCCTGGGTCGCCTCGTCGAGGCTCTCCGGGTCGGACTCAGTCAGGTAGGACTCCTCCATGCGCAGGCGATCCACGCTGCGGCGCAGCTCGTCGATCTCCACCGGGGAGGAGTCGAGCTCCATGCGCAGACGCGAGGCGGCCTCGTCAATCAGGTCGATGGCCTTGTCGGGCAGCTGACGACCCGTGATGTAACGATTCGACAGGGTCGCGGCAGCCACGAGCGCACCATCGGAAATGGTCACCTTGTGGTGGGCCTCATACTTGGGGGCGATGCCACGGAGGATGGCGACCGTATCCTCGACCGAGGGCTCACCGACGAAAACCTGCTGGAAGCGGCGCTCCAGCGCCGGATCCTTCTCGATATTCTCGCGATATTCGTCGAGCGTGGTCGCACCCACCATGCGCAGCTCGCCGCGCGCAAGCATAGGCTTGAGCATATTGCCCGCATCCATGGCACCCTCGGAACCACCGCCCGCACCAACGACCGTGTGCAGCTCATCGATGAAGGTAATGACCTGCCCATCCGAACGCGCAATCTCAGCGAGGACCGCCTTCAGGCGCTCCTCGAACTCGCCGCGATACTTGGCTCCGGCGACCATCGAGGACACATCCAGGGAGATCAGACGCTTGTCACGCAGAGATTCGGGGACATCGCCCGCGACGATACGCTGTGCCAGCCCTTCGACGACGGCGGTCTTACCGACACCGGGTTCGCCGATGAGGACCGGGTTATTCTTCGTGCGCCTCGACAGGACCTGGACGACGCGTCGAATCTCGTTGTCTCGACCGATGACCGGGTCGAGCTTGCCCTCGCGCGCCACCTCGGTCAGGTCGCGGCCATACTTCGCCAAGGCCTCGAACGAACCCTCGGGATCAGCCGAGGTAATCGGGTCAGGACGCAGCTGGGCGAGCGCCTGCGTGAGCGCATCGGCCGACGCGCCACCCTGGGTCAGGATTCGACCAGCCTCGGTGTCCGAGGCGGCCAGAGCGATGAGCAGGTGCTCAGTCGAGACGTACTGGTCACCCCCCTTATCCGCAAGCTGTTCGGCTTCCTGGACAGCGCTGAGCAACGCACGCGAGGCCTGGGCGGAGCCAGCGGATACCCCCTGGGTACTCGGAAGGGCTACCAGGGCATTTCGTGTGCGCGCGCCAATCATGCGCGCATCCGCACCCACGGCCTCGAGCAAGGACAGAGCAATGCCCTCGCGCTGCTCAATGAGAGCCTCAAGCAGGTGAATGGGTTCAACCTGCGGATTACCGGCCGCCGACGCGGCCTGGAGCGCCGAAGCAACGGCTTCGTGCGCTTTCGTTGTCATCTCATGTGCCATGAGATCATTCCTCCAAATGGTTCGCAATTGTCGCGTCGACGATTCCCGACGCTTCTAAGGGACATAACGAACCCAAAGTTGAGTCTATTCCACTCAACTTCAAGATGAGAAACGACGCCGCGACTCAGTTCTCAGGAAGCCACGCAGGACCATCAAAGCCGCGCTGATGCCCACCCGACGGACCCGAATCCTGCCCATCCTCAACCCCATAACGCTCCGCGAGCGCACGGAAAAGTTGCAACGTCGTCGCCAGCGCACACATCACCTGCTGCACCAGCTGCGCATCCGTCGCCCCATACTCGTAATCACCATTGACCTCAGCAACCACGCGATCACCCTCAAGCTGCTCTGCCACGTAAGCCTTGGGCCACAGGAATTCCCCGTGCCACGCCTGGAGGAAATCGCGCAAATCATCCCCATACTCCAGAGGGATAAGCTGCTTCATGAACGCAACAATCGACAAAACCTCACGCGAATCACCGAGGAAACGGAAGCAGAACAGGTGCCCCTCCCACAGGCCGCACAAGTCGCCGTCATTGTCAATGCGCCATGCCCAACCTTCAGAGTCGAAAAGCAACCCCAGACGCTCTTGCGTGATGGGACGAACCATATCGAAGCGATTGGCTTCGAACTCCGAATTACCCGTTGCGATTCCTTCCACCGTCGCTGCGTTGCTATCCTCCCATTGTTCCACATCGGAAGGCACACCGTCCGTCGGTTCGGCGCGGCGAGGCGACTCCTCGCCGTCGGCTCCACCGTCGGCATCCGCCCGCCATAGCCAGCCCATGATGACTCACCTACTCGTCTCTCTCATCCTTGACGCGCCACTGCATCACAACTTCGGAGACGTGAGCGCGTCGACCGTCCCGACACGTGAGCTTTATACGCACATCCATCGGCCGCCTCCTCGCTCGCCACATCATGCCACCAGCGTGTGTATCGCCACACCCTCACAGTAGCGCAGAATCCGCGAAATACCAATGGCCACGCAGTCTCACATGCATCGCTACCCTTATCCCCCAGGAGCACCCCACAACTATCGCCGCAGCTCACCGCTATGACACAGAGACATTCTCAAATAGTTGTCTAGTGCATCACATTTTGTTGCACCTCTTGCACGCCGCATACTTTTGGGCTATTTAGACCGCCGATCATTCTCCGGTGGGCCGTAGTAACCACGCACCCCACGGGCACCCCCAACACCATTCAACGGAACTCTCCCGGACGGAGGAACCAGGCCGCCAGGCACCACCCCAGGCACCACCCGAGGAACCAGGCCGCCAGGCACCACCCCAGGCACCACCGGTCCCCACGGCGCCATCGGCACAGGGGGAAGCGGCAGCACCGCCGCACTGCGTGCAACCAGCCATCGTAGGAGCCGCTCAGCGGGTCCCCGCGTGTGACCCATACCGTCGGATACCACGCAGCCAACACCAATGACGGCCCACACAGCCAACGCAATGAGCGCTGAGACCACCACACCCACCGATCGCACACCCGCCAAACCCAGGCACGCAAAGACAGCGACGAAGAGCAACGTCTGAGCAAGGTAGGCGGTCATGGAACGGCGGCCAATGGCACTCAAAAAAGAACGAACGACGCCCAGCTCCCCAGCTGGCGAGCTGCCCGACATCATCGACAAACCACAGTCCACGCGCGGACCACCGCCCAAAAGCGCCAGAAGGGCCAGCCACCCACAGGCTCCAGCAACACCGCAGGCATGAAAGAGCGGGAACGTCCAGCCAGCACCACCCACATGAGCCCAATCGAGCTCACCAAGCGCGTACGGCACAGCTCCCAACGCGCCAACAGCCAGGCCACCACACGCGAAGATCCCAAGCGCGCATCCATGACGATGAGGATCCTGTAAGGCTCCCCACCGTTGAAGGGCAACACCGATCATGACACACGGGATGACAAGAGCAGTGAAGGCAGCGAACGGCGTCGCAAACAGCCACACACCGAACGACATCGCAGGATAAGTCGCACCCACAGACATCGGACTGTGATACTCGAGCGACATGGGCCGGCCCCCCGCCCCGTACCCGATCGAAGCCATGGATAACAAACTCAACGCCGCAAACGATACTGCGACCACCACGCGCGGCCACACGCGCGTCATGACGATGACCTCCGCGAAAACCACCGCGACGAGGCCATACGTTCCAATAATGTCACCCTGAAAAACGAGAGAATGCACTCCACCAATAGCCAGCATCCACCAGCCGCGTCTCCGAATTAAACGCGACGCCGCACATCGAGCGCGACGCTCCACGGCCTCGCCAAAAAACTGCCACTGCGCGGGATTCCAGCCGGCGCTCAACTCGGCGGGCAGCGCGCCCAAGGCGACGCGCCGCTCGCGTTCGATCGTGCGCTTAGCCATGATCGCCATACCGAAGCCGAAGAGTATCGAAAAGAGCGGATAGGCACGGCGGTCGACGAACATGGAACGCAGCAGGAACCACCACTGATCAACATCCGTCATGGCAGCAAGCGCCGCCCGCCCCGCCTCGGGATGGTCAGGGAAGAAACGCACCCAGAACGGCACGTTCGCCAATGCAATAAGAGCCAGCATGAAACCGCGCGCAACGTCGGGGGCGGGGTAGCGTACCTGGCGCTGGCCAGTGAAGGACAGGGAAGACAAACAGACTCCTTTCACGGTGCAAACCCGGAGCGTCAGGGGGCGAAAAAGGGGGCGAGGCCGGAGCAGTTTCCGGGACACGCCCCCTCCACGAGTCACTCGCTCAGCGGTAGACAGACATCATCGCCTGCTGGGTGAGTTCACGCCGCTTCCGGTTCACCCGTACCAGGAGAACAATTCCGACGATCATCACAATCAGACCAATCACACCAACGACGGTCGCCCACACGAAAGGCACGATAAAGGCCATACCCGCCTCATCAGGCGACATACCGAGTCCCACGACCTGCGCACCGGACGACAGACCATCACACGAGAGCTGATAGTTTCCAGGCGAAATGCCCGTAATCGAGAAAATACTGCTATCGCCCTGATAGGCATTCATCACATAACCAGCACCGTTCGCGTCGGTGAGGGAGCACGAATTGGCCAGACCATCTGTGATCAAGACCGTAAAGTTACCTCCCTCCGAGACGGACACAGTATCGCCGTTACGCAGTCCGCCGTCACTGCCGGCGAGCTGGTCAAAGGTTGAACCGAGACCCGCGATCAGCGTGACCACCAAGGTGATCGGTGCGATGACAAGCATTGCAACAATGCCAATAACCAACGTGGTAATACCGGGGGCACGGCTGGGCATAGGGGGAAGTTCCACAATGGGTGACCCGTAGCCTGCGCCAGGGGAACCGGCGTAGCCCTGGTCGGCTGCGCCCGGGTAGTCCTGGGGAACATCGACATTTTCGCCGTACTGGGGCCACGGCGTGTTCGCTCCACCCGACGATCCATAGGAGGACGGATTCGACATGTCAGTGCCTTCCTCGTGAGAATTTGTTTCAAGCATAACAACGCAACGAGCGCCCCGAATAACGTGTCGCGACGAACGAAACGCCGACCTCCACACGTCAAAGCAACGGTCGAGGCCGGAGAAACGTTCCGGGTACGTCCTCGTCACCGGGTTCGAACTCGCCGCGAACGCGGCACGCGCCTATCGTAATTGCCTGCTACTGCCACGCACCGGTGTGTCCATGGTTGAGGGAGCAGCCTCACGCATATGCAGTAGGGACGCACTCCGAGTAGCGCGCATTCGTAAGCTAGGACAACTGAACACCACTTAGGCGCTGCGCACGCAGCTGGGCCACGCCGGGAACCTCAAGGGGTTCCAGCGCTACGCCTGTCGCCCGCTCGAGCAGCAGGTCCGCCAGCTCGGGGTTGCGTGCCAGCGCCGGGCCGTGCATGTAGGTAGCAATGATAGACCCCTGAACGGCTCCGTCGTAAGCGACCTCAGCGGGTTCGCATCCCTGCGGCGTCCCATTGCCCACGCCCGCGACGACACGCCCGAGGGGAGCCGCGTCGGGACCCAGAACGGTTCCACCGCCGTGGTTCTCGAAGCCGCTCAGCGGCTGGGTGAGTCCATCAACAAGCGGTAGGGTCACAAGTTCACCAATGGCGCGATGGCCTTGCGGCTGGGTCGTAATGTCCAGAACTCCCATGCCAGGCACGCGAACGCCGCGCGCATCCTCGTACCAGTGGCCGAGGACCTGCAGCGACGCGCAAATCGCCAGAAGCGGACGCCCGGCATCGAGAGCACGAGCCAGGCCCGAAGTACCCCGGAATTTGTCGGCTGCAAGCGCCTGGGCAGTATCTTCGCCGCCACCCAGCGTGTAGATGTCGAGGCTATCAGGGATTTCTTCGGTCAAGCTGACGTGGACGACTTCAGCGTCAATACCCCTCCTGCGGGCACGTTCAGCCAAGATCAGGGCGTTGCCCGTGTCCCCGTAGGTGCCCAACACCTCGGGCATGAGGACACCAATGTGCAGCGTGGATGCGCTCACCGCTTGCCTTCCTTTCGGTCGAGCAGGACCTTAAAGTCGCGCATTGCCGTGTAGTTGAGGAGGACTTCGACGCGCCCCGGCTCACAGCGAGCCAGAGCATCCATCGGTAGGTCCACGAGGTCGCAGTGAATGCCCGCGTACTCGAGGCGGACGGCCAAAGTCGGCCCCGCGCTCGCCACAGGCGATGACGCGGCGACCGGGCCGGTTGACACCGGAGAAGTCAACGTCCCACAGCCAGGACAGGTCCTGCCCATCGGGCACCTGCCCGTTGACGCCAATGACGACCTGGGCGACCCTCGGATCAATCATGGTCATCGCTTCCTGCCAGCCCGCGGGATTTTTCGCGAGCATCAAACGGGCGCTCCGACCATTCACGTCGTGAACCGAATAGCGGCCCGCGACCTCGGTAACACGACTGACGGCCTGCGCGGCCACCGCGGGGTCGATACCCATTGCGACCGCAGCAGCGACTGCCTGCGCCGCGTTGCCGAGATTCGCTCGACCGGGAAGCAACAGGTTGAGGGGGACGTTCACTCCGCCCGGTCCGTGCAAAGTTGCTCGCGGGCCGTCGGGGGGCCAGGTCAACGTCGGTAAGCCACCAGTGGGGCTGGGGCCGACTCTTCAATGCGGGAAGCTCTTCATCGGCGAAGGCAGGGATCAGGTGCCAGTCCTCACCGTTGCGCACGACGCGCCCTCCGCGCGGGTAGGCCGCCGAGTCGCCACCCCACCCCGCGCCGGCGGCGACCCACACGACGCGGGGGTTATCCGCGGCTGCGGAGACGATGAGCGGATCATCGCAGTTAGCGACGACGACGGCGTCCGGATGGGCCGACGAACCCTCGCGAAGGCGCTTTTCCACCGAGCCGATCTCACCGACGCGATCAAGCTGGTCGCGCGAGAGATTCAGGTAGACGAAAACGTCGGGCTTTACATCAGCGGCGACCGTCGGCACATGCATTTCGTCGACCTCGAGGGCAGCGCGAGAGGCATCCTTTCCCCGCATGAGCGCAGTGATGACGCCTGATGTCATGTTGTCGCCGTTGATATTGGAGGCAACAGGACCAGCACTCTCCAAAGCGGCACGCACCATGCGCGTCGTCGTGGACTTGCCGTTCGTGCCGGTGACGATAACGGATGAGAAGGGAGCTGCCAGCTCAGCGAGGAAGCGCGGGGAGATGCGCAGCGCGACCTCCCCGCCGATCATGCCGCCGGAGCCTCGTCCGAGGGCGCGGGAGGCAAAGCGGGCGGCGCCACCAGCCGCGTTGGCCACACGGGAGCGCACCGAGAGGTGATGCGATGATGTCGTCATGCATCAAGGTTAGCGCGTGCGCGGACATGTCTGCGCCTTCGGAAGGTGCCCACTCCTTGCCCTGAGATGATGCGCACGTGAGAGTAGGCGACGCGACGATCGCCCCGACACGCCGAATGCGGGATGACCTGCACTAATAGTGCTGCATTGCATATTGACGTTACCCACGCCATGTCACTGTGATGACATCGATATGTCTCAACGGTCAATACTGACGCCGGCGCCGCAGGCACCCAAGAGCATCTCCCTTCAAATTCTGCGTTTTTTCAAGGAAAAATACACCTAGTAGCCAAAGCCGCAGGTCAGCGGCCATTTCGTGAAAAATGTCGTCAACGAGACGCACACTATTTTCAGGTGGGGTGCACATTCGTTCAACACCCCAATCGAGCACATTATCGACTATCGAAACCAGCCGTGACCTGGTAAAACTGTCGTAGCAGGCGAGAGCCTGTCGCCTGTTCCAGGCTTCGGTCAAGGATCCAGTGTGCCCCCGGATCCCTGATCGAATTACGCTGCGGGACTCATCCGGTGGATGGGTCCCGCAGCCCCTCTTGTTACCTCACTGTCGAGACGCCGTCACAGCTTCCACTGCGACTGCGACTGCGGGCTATAGGCGCAAACGTGGTGCTTTAGACGGCGTGTCGTGGGTCTAGTGGGCGCGTCCGGCCCAGCCTTTGCGTGGCCAGAGTCCTTCTTCTGGGGTGGGGGTTCCTTCCGGGATTCCGTGGCGTTTCTGATCGGTGTGGTTGGGGTGTTTGGGTGTGGGGATCCGGCGGGGTGTGGGGCGCCCGTCGTGTTCCCCATTGGGTCAGGACTTCGGTGGGGGTCGGGGGTTGTGGGGTGCGCAGGAGGAGAGCCCATTCGGCGATGACGGCTGTGGTAGGCACTGGCACCGCGGTGAGCGTGGAGGAGTTCACGCACGACAGCGTTGATGGATTCGACGTGGTTGGTGGTGGCGCAGGTTAGCGGGTCGGCTGGTGTGCCGTCGGGGTTGGTCAGGTAGGTGAACAGCACTCCTTGGCGTGCCAGTCGTGCCAAGCGTCGGTAGGCGCGGCGCGTGCGTTCATGCGTGTACCACCAGGTTTTACCGGTTTTTGACGCCCATGCAGGGTCTTGAGCGGCGAAGGTGCGCTGTGACATCCATTCTCGGAAGGTGTGCCCAAAGTCGTGGAGCATCGTCAACCACGCGCTGGCTTGGTCGACGCTGGTGATGCTCGTCAAGCGTCGTGACAAGGCCAGCAACGCCCGTGCGGGTTCGGTTCTGGGATGCATGGTGAGGTCGCGGATGATGTCACGATGAACGTGGACCAGGCAGCGTTGCACGCGCGTGGAGGGCCATAGGTGCGCGATAGCCGCCAAGGCGCCTGCAGCACCGTCGGTGGTGACCACATCGGCAGGAGCGAGGCGTTCAAGTAGGGCCGTGTAGGCCTGCGCGGATTCGTTGGCCGCCCACTGCCACTCCAGCACATGCTCGCGGTCTCGGGCGATCAGCAGCACCCATTCGCCTGACAGGTGCATGCCGTCAATGAAGATCTGATCGTGGACCTGCCCGGTGACGGGCGGGTGAGGTACCGGCACCTGCCAGCACCAACAGGTACGACGCCGGAAAGCGCGCGCTGAGCCTTCCTGTTCGTCTTGGGTGTGCCGAGACGTCGCCCACGCGATGAAGTCTGCCAGCTCATCGGCTTGTTCGTGTCGGCGCGCACGCCCTGATGGACATGTGGTTGACAGGGCGCACGAGGTGCATTTCCACCGTTGAGCGCCCGCCGCGGTGTGTCCATTCTTCTTCATCGGCACAGCGCACACCGGGCAACGCCGAGCACGATTCGATCGTGTTCTCACCCACTACACGATCACCCCAGAAAGTCAAGGAAGCTGCGCGATTAACCGCCCGAACCTAAATAACAGCGACTTTCGCCCGCAATCCCAACCTAAACACGGAACTTAAGCACCACGTTCGTGACCTATAGTCCGCGACTGCGACTGCGACTGCGACTGCGACTGCGACTGCGACTGCGAGCATATCCGTAGGGTTCCCCCCGCGTCCATCTCACGCCACCTCCGTCTCGGTGCGCCAATCTCCGTGCGCCAGCATCCGTGCCCACTCAATCCGCACGTGGGTCCGATGACATGCACGTGGGTTCGACACCTCGCACGTGGGCCCTCTAATCCGCGCGTGGGCGGCGCCGCCCGAGGCGCGACCTCACCACCATCAAATGGGGGGAATTGCGCTGCACGGGGACCCGTGCGTGACTTGCCTGCCGATGACATCGCCACCAAACGGGGGGAATTGCACCATTAGGGGCGCGACACGCCGGCGACACGCCGAGGGGAGGCTTCTAATGCTGCAAAACCCCCACCACTACCCCTGGCGTCATGCTCCCTCACTGGTGCAGGACTGCCCGGCGGGGCGCCGATAAACACTGGAAGGACGTCGCCGACGGGACCCTGCTGCACGCGCGGCCAGCTCCCAGGCGACGCTTGTGGCCGATGAGGTGCAGTCCTCCCGATCGGACTTGATTTTCTCAACCAGGGCGCCCCTGTCGACGAGGTGGGCACGCCACCGCCCGGACCCACTGCGGCAGCGCCGCCCCGACGCGGGCGCGTCGGGGCGGCGGTTCAGCACTCAGGACACCGGCATTGCGTCGAGCCTCTCACCGGGAGATGATCGTCCCCTCGATAACGGCGCGAGCGCTTGCGCGCCCGGCAGGCCCAGGCTGCTTCGATCGTCCGGCAGGCCCGGGCAGCTCCGGGCGGTCGAATGGCCCGACCGCGAGCATCGCCGCGCGAGCACGGATCGGGTCCCACACGGTGAGCGGTCCGCCGGAGGACGAAGCAGGACGTTCCCACGGGCGTTGGCCTCGACGCAACGGCATGACCTGCCCGTCAGAAGAGGCTGCGAACACGCGGTTGCGGCGAGCTTCGGACGCTGCGACGGACTCGCGCAGGGTATCCCGCTCGGATTCGAGGGCCTCGACGCGGCGTTCAAGTTCAAGAATGCGACGGATCCCCGCCAGGTTGATGCCCTCCTCCTGGCTCATGCGTTGGACGTCACGTAGGCGTTGGACGTCGCGTTTCGTGTAGCGCCGACCTCGACCCTTCGTGCGGGCGGGGATCACCAGGCCGAGACGGTCGTACTGGCGCAGCGTCTGCGGGTGCATGCCCGCCAGCTCGGCCGCAACCGATATGACGAAGGTGGCTGCCAGGTCCCCAGTCGTTGCCACGGCTTACTCCTCGGCGCCCTGAGCCAGGCCGGCGCGCACGTCGAGGTCGCCCTCGGTCTGCGCCAGCTCCTTCGCGAGCTTCTTCAGCTCGCGGCCCGGCTTGTCGGGTACCTGGATGGACACGCGAGCAATCAGGTCGCCCGTCACCTTCGAGGTCTTGACTCCTCCGCCGCGCACGCGGATCTCCGCGCCCGAGGAGGAACCCGCGGGCACCTTAACGGTGGCCGTGTTGCCGTCTACCATGGGCACGTCGACTACGCATCCGAGGATGGCCTCCGACACGGTGATGGGTAGGGTGAGCACCAGGTCGTTGCCTTCCCGCGAGTACACGGGGTGAGGCTTGACGGTGACTGAGACCTCGAGGTCGCCGGTGGGGCCGCCATGCGCGCCCGGCTTCCCATGGCCCTTGACGCGGACCTTCTGGCCATCCTTAATGCCCGCCGGGATGCGGACCTTAATGGGAGAGCCGCCAACCTTAATGGTCAGGGTCGCGCCGTTGAGGGCTTGAACGAAGGAAATCGCGAGCTTCGCGCGCACGTTGGCGCCCTTCTTAGGCGTCGGTGCACTGCGCGGAGCTTGACCGCCGCCACCGAAGGACGAGGCGTAGGTATCACCACCGAAGTGAGCGCTGCTGGAGCCGTTAAAGAGGCCGGAGAGGATGTCCTCGAAGCCGGCCCCGCCGCCGGGCATGCCGGAAGTTTGGAAGCGCACGTTTCGTGCGCCGCCAAATCCTGAGCTGCCTGCGCCACCGAAGGCACCGAAGAGGTCTTCGAAGCCACCCGCCCCGCCCGATCCGGCGGCGAAGCGTGGGCCTCCGCCAGCCATGGCGCGGATTGCGTCGTAGCGCTTACGATCCTCGTCATTGGACAGGACCGCGTAGGCTTCGCCGATTTCCTTGAACTTGGTTTCGGCTGCCGTGTCGCCCGGGTTCTGATCCGGGTGCCACTTGCGCGCCAGCTTACGGTAGGCCTTCGTAATGGATTTCTTATCAGCGCTCTTGTCTACTCCGAGGACCTTGTAGAAGTCCTTGGAAAACCACTCTTGTTCACTCACGCGCGTGTCACCTCTCTTTCAGTTGCGAGCGTGTTGATCTCATTCAGGGTTATTCACCAGTACTTTCGCGGCGCGCACGACGCGGTCTCCGCGGCGGTAGCCGCTGGTGAGGACCTGCCCGATGACGGGGTGGTCGACGTCGGCGCTGGTGGTGGCCATGAGGGCGTCGTGCAGCGCGGGGTCGAAGTCCTCGCCCGCGGCGCCGTAGCGTTCCAGCTCGAAGCGCGTCTTGAGCGTGTCCTCGAGTTTCGTGGCGATCGACGCGAAGGGCCCGTCCTGCAGGTCGCCGTGCGCGCGTGCGGCGGCGATGTCGTCGAGGACGCTGATGAGTGATTCGATGACGTCGTCCTGGCCCGCGGTCTTGTGACCGGGGATGGCCTCCTTGGAGCGGCGCACGTAGTTGGCGTACTCCTGGCCCTGGTTGTACAGTTCCGCGTTGGCGCGGGCCAGCTGGTCTTCGACGGCTGCGATGCGTTCGAGGGCCTTGGCGAGGTCAGAGTCCTCGACTTGATCCTCGAAGGCGCTCATGTCGTCGGTCGTCGCTTCGGACGAGGCCTGGGCTGCGTCATCTGCGCCAGGCGCGGTGTCGTTGTTCTCGGATTGACCTGCCGCCTGGCCGACCGGGGCCGACTCGGTGGAGTCGGCCCCGGCGACGTTGGCGTCTTCGTTGGGCGCCGAGAAACCGTTGGTTTCTTCGGTGCTCACTTGTCGTCCTCGTCAACGATTTCGGCGTCCATGACGTCGTCCTGCGCGGGCGCGGACTGGGCTGCGGCCTCGTCGGCCTGCTGCTTGGCGTAGATCTCCTGGCCGATCTTCATGCCGGACTCGGACAGGGTGGCCATCGTGGTCTTCACGGCCTCGATGTCGTCGCCCTTGAGGGCTTCCTTGACGGAGTCGACGTCCTTCTGGACGGCCGCGCGGGTCTCCTCGGAGATCTTGTCGGCCTCGTCCTTGAGCAGCTTCTCCGTCGAGTAGACGGCCTGCTCAGCCTGGTTGCGGGTGTCGGCTTCCTCGCGGCGCTTCTTGTCCTCGGCGGCGTGCTCTTCGGCCTCGCGCACCATGCGGTCGATGTCCTCCTTGGGCAGGGAGGAACCGCCGGTGATGGTCACCGACTGCTCCTTGCCGGTGCCGCGGTCCTTCGCGGAGACGTGGACGATGCCGTTCGCGTCGATGTCGAAGGTGACCTCGATCTGCGGCACGCCACGCGGGGCGGGAGCGATGCCGGACAGCTCGAAGGTGCCGAGCAGCTTGTTGTCGCGGGCGAACTCGCGCTCGCCCTGGTAGACCTGGATGAGCACGGAGGGCTGGCCGTCCTCGGCGGTGGAGAAGATTTCCGAGGCCTTGGTCGGGATCGCGGTGTTGCGGTCGATGAGCTTGGTCATGACGCCGCCCTTGGTCTCGATGCCGAGCGACAGGGGGGTCACGTCGATGAGCAGGACGTCCTTGCGGTCACCCTGGATGACGCCGGCCTGCAGGGCGGCGCCCACGGCGACGACCTCATCGGGGTTGACGCCCTTGTTGGGTTCGCGACCGCCGGTGAGCTCCTTGACGACCTCGGTGACGGCGGGCATACGGGTGGAACCACCGACGAGAACGACGTGGTCGATCTCGGAGACGGTCACGCCGGCCTCGGCCATGACGTCACGGAAGGGCTTCTTGGTGCGCTCGAGCAGGTCTGCGGTCAGTTCTTCGAACTTGGCGCGCGTGAGGGTCTCATCCAGGTGGATGGGGCCGTCTGCGGTCATGGACAGGTACTGCAGCGAGATGTTCGTGGAGGTCGCGGAGGACAGTTCCTTCTTCGCCTGCTCGGCGGCTTCCTTGAGGCGCTGGAGGGCGACCGCGTCCTTGGACAGGTCGGCGCCGGTCTTGGCTTTGACCTGGTCGATCAGCCAGTTGACGATGCGCTGATCCCAGTCGTCGCCGCCCAGGTGGTTGTCGCCGGAGGTGGCGCGCACCTGAATGGTGGAGAAGCCGTCGTCGTCCTTGCCCACTTCGAGGAGGGACACGTCGAACGTGCCGCCACCGAGGTCGAAGACCAGGATGAGCTCGTCTTCCTTGCCCTTTTCGAGGCCGTAGGCCAGGGCCGCGGCCGTGGGCTCGTTGACGATGCGCTCGACCTTCAGGCCGGCGATCTGTCCGGCGTCCTTGGTGGCCTGACGCTGCGCGTCGTTGAAGTAGGCGGGAACCGTAATGACGGCCTCGGTGACGGGCTCACCCAGGTAGGCCTCGGCGTCCCTCTTCAGCTTCTGGAGGATACGCGCGGAGATTTCCTGCGCGGTGTACTTCTTGCCGTCGATCTCCGTGGTCCAGTCGGTGCCCATGTGGCGCTTGACGGAGGAGATGGTGCGGTCAACGTTGGTGACGGCCTGACGCTTGGCGATCTCGCCGACCAGGACCTCGCCGGTCTTGGAGAAGGCGACGACCGAGGGGGTCGTGCGGGCGCCTTCAGCGTTAGGGATGATGGTGGGTTCGCCGCCTTCGAGGACGGCGATAGCGGAGTTGGTGGTACCGAGGTCGATGCCGACTGCACGTGCCATGGTTGTTGTCCTTTCGTTCACGAGGCCGACCGCGTTTTCGGTGGGCGGCTCGCGTTGGTCTGTGTGGCGCCGGGGTTTCCGGCACATCATTGAGTCTGATGTACTCAACTTTAGGAGCAGGGTTTTTATTCCGCAACCCGTAGCTCTCAAACCTGAGTCTGATGTACTCAACTTTCGATTCATGGTTTTATTCCATCCGCACCGAAACCAGACCAGGCCCGGCCCTGACCAACCCATCACGATCATACGAAATCACTTCGTAAGTAACGCGAAACCAATACGTTAGAAAATGCAAAGCCTCGTGGTGGCACACCGCACCGACACTCTGGCAGACTAGAGGCACTCTCACCGTTCGAGAGCCACGTCAATCAATGGAGACTTGATGCGCATCACAAACCGACTGGCTGGCAGCCTCCTCGCTGGCCTACTAGCACTTGGAACGGCAGGTCCCGCCTTGGCAGACACTCCCGAAGCTGGCGGCGCCCAGTCCGCCGCCCCTGCCCCCCAGGAAACCTACGACGCACGCTACGCGATCCCCGCAGCCGTACCCGCCTCCAGCGAGGCGAAGGTCGCGCAGTGGCAGGACATGAAGTACGCCATGTTCATCCACTGGGGCGTCTACTCCTCCTACGCAGGCTGGTACAAGGGCGAGAAGCAGGAAGTCGGCTACCCCGAGCAGATCAAGGCATGGGGCCACCAGCAGACCTGGGATCAGCGAATCCCGCTGCAGGGCATCCCCCGCGAGGAGTACCTGGCCACCGCCCAGACCTTCGAGGCCCCCAACTTCGACGCAACCTCGTGGTGTCAGCAGGCCAAGGACAGCGGCATGAAGATGCTGCTCATCACCTCCAAGCACCACGACGGCTTCGCCATGTGGAACACGGCCACCACCGACTACAACTTCACGAAGCAGTCACCCTCCCACCGCGACCCGATCCTCGAACTGTCGCAGGCCTGCCAGAAGGTCGGCATCAAGTTCGGCCTCTACTTCTCCAACATCGACTGGGAGAAGCAGCCCGAGGACCCCTGGACGAACGACAACACGCTCGACGAAGAGGGCTACATGGAGTACATCCATGCCCAGCTCAAGGAACTCCTCGGCGGCAAGTATGGCGAAATCACCGAGCTCTGGTATGACATGGGCAAGCCCAACGAAAAGCAGTCCGACCAGCTGCGTCAATGGGCCCACGAGCTCCAGCCGAACATCATGATCAACTCGCGCGTCGGTAACGACCGCGCGGACTTCGAGGTCGGCTGGGACAACGAGATGCAATCCGAGCAGACACAGGGACCCTGGGAGTCAGCCGTCTCAATCTTCCACAAGACCTGGGGCTACGCCAACTGGGACGACGCAGCCCCCACCTACAAGGACACCGGCTACCCGGACTACACCGACGAAGAATGGGACCACATCCAGCAGGTCGACAACACGACTGCGCTGCGCAAGGCCCCGGGCGGAGCCAAGACGAAAACCACCGAGATCGTGGGCAATATGTTCTCGACCGTGGCCCTGGGCGGCCAGTTCCTCTTCAACGTCGGCCCGAAGTTCGACGGCTCCTACGACCCGTGGGACGCCTCGGTCCTGAAGGGCGTCGGCGACTGGAACCGCGCACACCCCGGCATTCTGGGCAACTCGCGCCCGACCCACTACCCCATCGAAACCTGGGGTAAGACCATGGTCGATGACTCCCACATCTACCTGGGCATCGAGAAGTGGCCGGCAGAGGGCACCATCACGCTGCGCGGCGCCGGCGCCAACGACATCTCTTCGGTGAAGCTCGACGGCTCCGACGCGGCTCTGACCTACAAGGTCGAAGGCAACGACCTCGTCATCACCCTGCCCACGCAGCCCGACGAGATCCTCCCCGTCGTCACGGTCACCACGAACGGCACGCCCAACTACGTGCCCACCGGCCTGACCACCATCGGCGAGCAGGCGACCACGATCCGGGCCTCCAGCCTCGAAAAGTTCAAGGCCCCCACCCCCAAGACCGGCGAGACCAGCTTCACGGCATCCATCACCTCGGGCGACAAGGTCGCCTCGGGCGTGACCGTCTCCTTCGATACCGAGGGCTTCACGGACTCCTACGCGAAGTACAAGGTCACCGTCGCCGGCCAGGTCAAGGGCGGCCTGACCGTCGCTGACCTGAAGGCGGGTGTCGGCCCCTTCACGATCGGCCCGAACCAGACCGCTCGCGTGACCCTCGAGTACGACAACCCGGCGTACGTGCTGAAAGGCTTCGGCAAGGACACGACCGTCACCTCGGTCACCGTCAAGGCTGCGACCCTTTCCACGCCCGCCGTCACCGTCGAGCCGTCGAGCGTCGAGGCCGGCAAGACCGTCGCCGTGACGGGCACGGGCTTCGCTCCTTCCACTACCGTGACGCTCACGCTGCACTCCGAGCCCGTCGAGGTCGCCGCCGCGACCACGGACGCGAGCGGCGCATTCACCGCCACGGTGGTGGTTCCGACCAACACCGAGGCAGGGGCACACACGCTCGTTGCCTCCACCGCCACTCCCCTCGCCGAGGCCTCGGCTGCCCTGACCGTCACCTCGCCTCCCGCGCCAGCGCCATCCGGTGTCCCGAGCGGTGAGTCGAGCGCCCAGCCCTCCACGGCCCCTCCCCGCCCCCGAGCAGGGCGGCAAGGGCGGCCTGGCCCGCACGGGTTCTAACGGGCTGCTCGCCGGGGCGTTCGCCCTGGTCGGCGCCGGCGCAGGCACCGCCTTCATTCGACGCTCGCACCGAGCCAAGGCATAGCCGCCGCGTGTGCTGAACCACCGCAGACGGGGGCGGGGCGGAGCGGACGCTACGCCCCGCCCCCACTTACACTTGAAGGATGCGCTGCGACCACTATGACGCCGGAACCTGCCGGTCCTGCTCCCTCCTCCCCCAGCCCTACGAGCGTCAGCTCGCCGGCAAGGCGGAGGCCATCGCAGCCACCCTCTCCCCCGTCTCAGGAGCGGACGAGATCGCCTGGCTGGCCCCGGCCTCGTCCCCCGAAAGTGGCTTCCGCACGAGCGCCAAGCTCGTCGTCGGAGGAACACGTCGCCGCCCAACCCTGGGGATCCTCGGGCCTAACCGCCGCGGCGTCGACCTGCCCGGCTGCCCCATCCAGCACCCGGCGATCAACCGCGCGACGCCCGGCCTGAAGCGTTTCATCCGCTCCCTGAACCTCACCCCCTACGACGTTCCCACCAAGCGCGGGGAGCTGAAATACATCCTCATCACCGTGGGTGAGGGCGAGCGGCTCATGATCCGCTTCGTGCTGCGCACCCGCGAGCGCGTCTCCGACATCCGATCGGCACTGCCGCTGCTGCGCGACCTCGTGCCAGCCGCCCACGTCGTCACCGCGAACATTCACCCCACGCACGAGGCCATCGTGGAGGGGCCCGACGAGATCATCCTGACGCGCGCCCGCACGCTGCCGCTGTCCGTCGAAGGCCTGGAGTGGGGGCCTCGTTCCTTCACGCAGACGAACGCGCACGTCGCTTCCGCCCTGTACGAGCAGGCCGCGCTGTGGGCGTCGCGCCCCTTCGCCGACGGGCGCCTACCGAGCAGCCTGTGGGACCTGTACTGCGGCGTCGGCGGCTTCGCCCTCGCCTGCGCGCGCGCCGGATTCCCGCGCGTCACCGGCGTCGAGGTGTCCTCCGGGGCGATCTCCTCGGCGATCAGCGCCGCACGCCACGCGGGCCTGTCGCGGTCGGCTGCGTCCTTCATCGCGGACGACGCGACCTCATGGGCTCGAGCCCAGTCCGCGGCGGACGTGCCCGACGTGATCGTCGTGAACCCGCCGCGCCGAGGCATCGGAGCCGACCTGGCCGCCTACCTGGACCAGTGCGGCGCGCCGCGCGTCATCTACTCCTCGTGCAACCCCACGTCGCTCGCCAAGGACCTGGCGGCCATGCCCTCCCTGCGCCCCGTCGAGGGCCGCCTCTTCGACATGTTCCCCCACACGACCCACGCCGAGGTCGCCCTCCTCCTGGAGCGCGCGTCAGCGTAGGTAGCTCCGATCGGACGGCCCGCCCCGGCCTCGTTCCACGTCGAGTGCCACCTCACGACAGGCGAGCGGATCGACTCGCGCCCGGCGCAGTTGCTCCACGCGCTTCCTGTCTGATCCATCTTTACTCCTCGACGGGGAGCACCGTCCACCCGTTCCACGAACCACCCGAGCGCCCAGGTTCACCGCCCCGTACAGTTACAATTGGACCTAACGTTAGGAGAATTATGACCGTCGAACTGATCACCACCTCCACCCCCGAGCTCCACGAGGCCATGGCGCGCCTCCTCCCCCAGCTGTCCCGCTCCGCCAAGCCCATGAGCGAGGCCGACGTTGAGCGTTTCCTCGCCCAGGGCGGCGTCCACCTCTTCGTGTTCCGCCCCGACACCGCTGACGCGGAGGGCAACCGCCCGATCCTCGGCATGCTGTCGCTGGCCACCTTCGAGATCCCGACGGGCGTGCGCGCATGGGTCGAGGACGTCGTCGTCGACGAGGCCGCCCGCGGCCAGGGCGCCGGCCAATCCCTCGTGGTAGCCGCCATCGAACACGCGAAGAAGATCGGCGCGCGCACCGTCGACCTGACGTCACGCCCCTCGCGCGAGGCCGCGAACCGCCTCTACCAGCGCGCCGGCTTCAAACTACGCGAAACCAACGTGTACCGCGTGACGCTCGAGCAGAAGTAAACGCGCGACGCGTGCGCTGCTTGCGACCCTAGTGTCATGTGCACCGCATTCGGCGCGTGCGCTGCTTGGGTTGCATGCACTGCACGTGCTCCACGCGTTCTTCGAGTTGCCGCCCGCCCCCGCATGATGCGTGGGCGGGCGCTTCACGTGATGCGTGGGCGGGCGCTTCACGTGGGGTAAGGCCCCCTCACGTGCGCGGCCGGACTGTCCTACCCGAGGGCGGCACTGACCTGGCTGGTGACGTTCCGGATAGGTGACGGCGATCCGGATAGGATACGGCGATCCGGATAGGTTATCGCCACGTGGATAGGTTAATAAGCTATCCGGATGCTCATAACCTATCCAGATAGCAACAACCTATCCGCGTATGCGGGGCGCATCGACACCGCTGGACTATGTCGGACGGCAATGGACGAGAGAGCGCAGCATTGCACGAGCCACGAAGCGGTACATTGCCTCTTCAACGAGTGCAGTGCCTGCCTCACCAGTGCACGACCGGCGAGCAACAAGCTCAATCACGAATTCCAACCACGCCGCCGGCGTGGACGGCGCCGGAGGGCCGGAGGCCGGAGGAATCAACCCCATCGGTAACGTTCAACCTCGTCGGGTACAAGCCACACCGCAACAAGCATTTTCGTGAATTCAGGGGCCAAGGAGCCGCTCCCAACGCCCGCAGACATCGACAGGGCCAAGACTGACCAAAATTCGCACGTAATTTAACACGGTCACTTTTGGAGACCGTCCACAAACGTTGCAATTGCAACGACGTCAGTTCATGGTTTGAAGTAACCGCAAGGGAATTACGTGCGACATTGATGCGGAGAGACGGGTCCTGGCCGGGCTTCAAGGCACGGTCCTGGCCGCGGTGCCGGTGGGCGGCAGCAGGGCCAAGACTGACCAAAATTCGCACGTAATTTCCTGCGGTCACTTTTGGAGACCGTCCACAAACGTTGCAATTGCAACGACGTCAGTTCATGGTTTGAAGTAACCGCAAGGGAATTACGTGCGAAATTGCTAGGCGGTGAGCGATGAGCACGCTAGCGACGAACAGCGACAAGCCTCGCCCGATTGGAGGCCGCCGCAGGGCCTGCAGGGCCTTGCCGCGTTGCCGGTGGGCGGCAGCAGGGCCCGAGCCAAACATAAGTCGCACGTAATTTAACACGGTCAGTTTTAGAGAACACCTCAAAACGTTGCAATCCCAACGATGTGAATTCAACATTTGAAATACACGTAGGGGAATTACGTGCGACATTGATGCGCAGCGGGCGGGCGGGTCGCCGACCGCCGGCACACACAGCGACCGGACCCGACGGCGCCGGGAAAACCCCTGGCGCCGCAAGCACCGCCGGAGATCAGGTGGCACCGCAAGCACCGGCCCAACCAGTCAGAACTCCTCGTAGTACTCCGGGTTCTGGTCGGCCTGGCGACCGTCGGGGCGACCGAGGGCGCTGATCGCCGCCATTTGTTCAGAAGACAGCGAGAACGAGAAAATGTCGAGGTTCTCGCGCTGGCGCTCAGGGTGACCGGACTTGGGCAGGGGCAGGGCGCCGAGCTGGTAGTGCCAGCGCAGGATGAGGCGTGACGGGGACACGCCTGCCTCGGCGGCCAGGGCGACGATCGCGGGGTCTTCGACGATGCGCCACTTGCGGCCCAGCGGGCTCCACGACTCGGTGCGCACGCCGATCTGCTCGTGGTAGGCCAGTGCGGAGGCCTGCGGGAAGTAGGGGTGCAGCTCGATCTGGTTGACGCTGGGGTACTCGCCGGTCTCGGCGTGCACGCGGTCGAGGTGTTCGGGCAGGAAGTTGCACACGCCGACGGAGCGGATCAGGCCGCGGGCGCGCGCGTCCAGCAGGGCTTGGAAGGCCTCGACGTAGAGGCCGCGCTTGGGGTTGGGCCAGTGGATCAGGTACATGTCCCAGTAGTCCAGGCCGGCGCGCATGAGGGATTCCTCGACGGTGTAGATGGCTTCGTCGTAGCGCTGGTGGCGCCCGGGGAGCTTGGAGACGAGGCGCAGCTCCTCGCGGGGAACACCGCAGCGGCGTACGGCCGCGCCGAGGGCGCCCTCGTTCTCGTAGTTAAAGGCGCTATCCAGCATCCGGTATCCGGCCTCGACCCCAGAAACTATCGCGGACACGCCCGAGGCGCCACGCAGGTTGTAGGTTCCCAGGGCGATCGCGGGAACGTCCAGGCCGTCGGACAGGGTGTATGCGGGATTCTCACTCATGAGTCAAGCATAGGCGACGCGGAGCGTCCTACCATGGGGGGTATGGCACAGCTTGAACTGGATGAGGTCCACGCGAACGCGGTGGACTATCAGCATTTCCTTCTTGATTCTCCTTCCCCTTTTCACGCGGCCGAGGTCGTGGCTCAGCGCCTGGTCGACGCTGGGTTTACGCGCGTCGATGAGAAGGGCGCGTGGGATGCGTCTCCGGGCGGTCACGTGATGGTGCGCGGTGGCGCGGTGGCCGCGTGGTTCGTGCCCGAGACGGTCGCCGATGACGCGGGTTTCCGTATCGTGGGCGCGCATACGGATTCGCCGGCGTTTTCGGTGAAGCCGTCGGTGCAGTCGACGACGCCGGATGGCTGGGGCCAGATTGACGTCGAGGTGTACGGCGGCATGATGTGGAATTCGTGGCTGGATCGCGAGTTGACGCTGGCGGGTCGCCTGGTTTTGACGAATGGCGAGGTGGTGTTGGCGCGCACGGGTCCGATCGCGCGTATCCCGCAGCTGGCGATCCACCTGGATCGCGACGTGAACCCGGTCGGCCTGAAGCTGGATCCGCAACAGCACCTGCATCCGGTGTGGACGGTGGATAACCCGACCGGCAGCGTGTTGGAGATTGTCGCTCGCACGGCGGGCCTGGAGGATGCTTCCCAGATCGCAGCCTTTGACCTGATTTTGACCCCCAGCCAGGGCCCCGGTTTTTTCGGCGACAAGGGACAGTTCGTGGCCGCGTCGCGTCAGGACAATCTGTCGAGTGTGCATCCGGGCCTGGTGGCTCTGGAGCGTCTGGCCGCGGCGGGTGCGCCCGCGGGCGGGGACGTCACGGTGTTCATGTGCTTCGATCACGAGGAGGTGGGTTCGGGATCGCGCACGGGCGCGGCCGGCCCGATCTTGGAGACGGTGTTGCGCCGCACGGCGACGGCACTGGGCCGCGATGAGGATGGCTTCGAGCGGATGCTGGCGGCTTCGTCGTGTGTGAGTGCAGACGCGGCGCATTCGGTGCATCCGAACTACGCGGGCCATCACGATCCGGATAACCGCCCGGTGATGGGGCGTGGCCCGGTCATCAAGATCAATTCGAAGCAGCGTTACGCGACGGACGGCGAGGGCATTGCCTTGTGGAATCGGGCGTGCGCGGCGGCGGGTGTGCCTTCGCAAAGTTTCGTGGGCAACAACGCGATGCCATGTGGTACGACGATCGGCCCGATCACGGCGTCCCGCCTGGGGATTTTGACGGTGGATGTGGGCGTGGGCTTGTTGTCGATGCATTCGGCGCGCGAGATGAGCCATATCGATGACCTGCTGACGCTATCGAAGGCGCTGGGCGCGTACTGGCGCGGCGCCTGAGCGCCCGGATCGCCCGCGCCCGACAAGCCCGAAAGGCGCAGCCGTGCGCGCGGCAAACCCCAGCGGCGCCTGAGCGCCCGGCTCACCCGCGCCCGACAAGCCTGAAGGGCGCAGTCGTGCGCGCGGCAAACCCGGCGGCACCCGGGCACCTGACGCGCGAGCACGCCTGAGCGCATGAAGAAACCCCAGCCTCGTCCATTCGACGAGGCTGGGGTTCTTGTCGTCTGTCGGGCGTCCTCAGAAGGATGCAACGGCGGTGACGGTGACGGGCACGTTGCCGCGCGTGGCCTTGGAGTAGGGGCACAGCTGGTGGGCGCGCTCGACGAGGGCTTGGGCGCGGTCGAGGTCGACGCCGGGGATGAACACTTTGATGTCGGCGGTCAGGGCGAAGGAGTCGCCCTCGGGGCCCAGCCCGATCGTGGTGCGCACCAGGGAGTCGGTGGTGTCGATGCCCATTTCTTTGGCGGCCAGGCCCATGGCGCCCTGGAAGCAGGCGCCGTAGCCCATGGCGAAGAGGGCTTCGGGGTTGGCGCCGTCGCCGGGTCCGCCCAGTTCCTTGGGTGCGCGCATGATGTGGGTGATGCCGAGCGCGGGGACGGAGGAGGTGCCGGCGCGGCCACCCGTGGAGTCGGCGGTGACTGAGTATGCAATCTTGCTAGGTGTATCCATACCCCCATTCCACCACTAGGACTTCAGTCCCGCAAGGGGTTTGACAGGAACACAAGTCGTTTCGGGCGCGGGGACGAGGCCGGGGCACGCGCGCGGGCAACGCCGCGTCAGGTGGTGAGGAAGTCTGCGTCGGGACGACCGCTCAGAGCCTTGACGATGGCGCGGCAGAAACGGTCGTTCATGGGCGGGAGCTGGTCGCCGCGGAAGAACGCGGTCTCGCTGTTTTCGCCGTCGGCGGGGGTGGGTTCGCCGCTCACCCACTGGGCGATGAAGGCGACGTCCAGGTAGGTGGTGACGTCGCCGTTGTCGTAGGTGACAGGGCCGACGACTTCGACGGAAAGGAGGCGGCGCACATCGATGTGCACGTCGGCTTCCTCCAACGCCTCGCGGGCGGCTGCGACGGCGGGTTCCTCGCCCGGATCGACGATGCCCGTCACCGGCGTCCAGGCGCCGTTATCGGAGCGGCGCACGCACAGGATGTCGACGGCTTCGGGCGCGATGGGGCGCTCCCAGTCGATCGGCGGGCAGCCGGGGGCCGGGCGCAGGATAACGACGGTCGTGCCGGGCATCCACAGGGGCGCGTGGCCGACGTGTCGGCGCAGCTCAAGGACAAAGTCTGGGGTAGCCATGGCCCTAGTCTAAAGCGTTCACAGGAACGAAGTGATCATCGGCAAGAGCAGTATCTTGACGATGATCGCGAAAGCGAAAAGGGTCGCGTAGGCCGCCTCGATGCGCTCATCGGTGACGCGGGCATCCGCGGCTTGGAGCACGGCCGGCTGTCCGAGGAAGCCGGCGACACCGCCGGCGGCGCGCGGCGCAGACAGGCCGATAAACTTCGCGCCGAGAGCCTGGACGCCGCAGCACACGACGACCATGACGGCGGCGAGGACGGCGGCGCGCCAACCGTCAGGGCTGCCGAGCAGGCTCGCAAACTGCGGGCCTGCGTTGAGGCCGAGAGCCGCGAGGAAAAGCATGAGGCCAATCTGACGGATCGTCAGGTTCGCCGCGGCGGGCAGGGTCCACACGAGCGGACCCGTGCGGCGCAGAGCACCCAGCAACATACCGACGATCAGGGGGCCCGCCGCGGCGCCCAGCTGGAATCCCTGTCCGCCGGGCAGCGGGAAGGACACGATACCCAGGAGCAGACCGAGGACCAGGCCGATGCCGAACGCCATGCCGTCAACCTCGGCGACGCGCCGCTCAGAGTCACCCAGCCACTGCGCGATGTCGTCGAGCTCATCCGTGGGGACGACGACAGCGACGTGGTCGCCGAGCTGCAGGTCGAGGTCGTCACGAGCCAGGAGGTCCAGGTCGCCTCTACGCACTCGTGTGATGACGGCTCCGAATCGCTTCGTAACGTTGAGTTCCGACACGCTTCGCCCTGCGACGTCAGGGTTAGAGACGACGATACGTTCAAACGCCAGGTCGGACCGATCATCCTCGAGGTTATGGTCGAGGATTTCGCCGACCAGGGGAGCGGCGTCTTTGATCGACGCGGGGTCGCCAACCATGACGACATGGTCGCCTGGCAGAAGGTCTTCGCCGGGCGCGATGACGCGCGTACGATCACCGCGGCGCAGGTAGGACAGACGCACGCGCTGCTCGCGCCACGCGGTGATGTCACGCGTGTTGATCTGCTTGGAGATATGAACGCTGACAGCTTCGAGCGACGCACCCGCGAGGGAGGGCGTATCCTTGGGACCCAGCCACTTCCTCGTGACGGTGATCGTCACGATGAGAATGCCCCCGATGACGCCGATCGGATAGCCGAACGCATAACCGACGGCTGCGTTCGCGTCGCCCGTGAGCCGCGTCGCCGTATCCAGGGCGGGCGCCGCCGTCAATGCTCCCGTGAAGAGGCCCGAGGCGAGGCCAGAGGACAGGCCGAGAAGGCGACCACCGACGAAAGTAATAACTGCACCAACGACGCAGACGAGCGTGGTGAGGGCCAGGAGGTTCGTCTGCTTGCGCAGGTCCTGAAAGAACGTCGCACCAGCGGAAATGCCGACGCAGTACACGAAGAATGCGAGGCCCATTGACTGGACGATCGACATGTGCGTGCTGACAACCTCGGGATGGATGGCGGAGACCGTCAGACCAACGAAGAGAGCACCCGCCGCACCGAAACGAAGGGGACCGATCCGGATCGCCCCAATCGCCGCGCCCAACGCGACGACGACAAACAGCGCGAGCAGGGGTGACGACGAAAAGAGAGCTGCCATACCTTTCAGGGTACCTGTCACCCCGCACGGCAGGCGTGATGTCCCGAACGAATACCTCGTTATAACGCTCACGACGATGGGTATAGACTGCTTTCAGAAACTGAAAGGACGGTCATGTCGCAACCAGTACCCGGATGGTACCCAGATCCCGCTGGCAGCCAGCGCCTGCGCTGGTGGAACGGTGGGCAGTGGATCGACCAGTACCAGCCCATGCCCGGCGTCACCGTGCAGGGTGCGCCCGCCCAGCACGGTACGCCCACCCCGAACAACCAGCAGGGCGTCCCCGGACCGCGCTTCCAGCAGGGCGTGCCAGGCCCACAGAGCGCACCCCAGCAGGGCGTCCCCGGACCGCGCTTCCAGCAGGGCGTGCCAGGTCCCCAGGGCCAACCCCAGCAGCGCCAGCAGGGCGTGCCAGGCCCACAGGGCCTACCCCAGCAGGGCGCACCCCAGCAGCGCCAGCAGGGCGTGCCAGGCCCACAGGGCCAACCCCAGCAGCGCCAGCAGGGCATGCCAGGCCCACAGGGCCAACCCCAGCAGCGCCAGCAGGGCGTGCCAGGCCCACAGAGCGCACCCCAGCAGCGCCAGCAGGGCGTGCCAGGCCCACAGAGCGCACCCCAGCAGCGCCAGCAGGGCGTGCCCGGACCGCGCTTCCAGCAAGGTGTGCCAGGCCCCCAGGGCCTACCCCAGCAGCGCCAGCAGGGCGTGCCAGGCCCACAGGGCCAACCCCAGCAGCGCCAGCAGGGCGTGCCAGGCCCACAGGGCCAACCCCAGCAGCGCCAGCAGGGCGTGCCAGGTCCACAGAGCGCACCCCAGCAGCGCCAGCAGGAGCAGGTCACCACCCGGGACACGCCTGCGAAGAAGACGCGGCACATGCCCTCCGCGAAGCCGGCACCAACGGTGTCCTCCGATCCCTATAACGCCACAGGTACCAAGCCGACGTTCGATAGTTCCGACGACGCTTTCTCCGATAAGACGGACAAGAAGAAGCAGAAGTCCAGTTCCGGTAAGGGCTGGCTCATCGGCACGGCAGCAGCATGGATCGCGGTCATCGCTCTTGCCGTGACCTCCATCTACGTGGGAACGATGTTCAAGAGTGCCCGCGCCGACCTCGCTCAGGCCGAATCCGAGCACAGCACCGCGCAGAGCGAGCTCGACCAGGCGAACTCCGATCTACAGCAGGCGAACAAGGACCTCGAGGAGGCACAGAAGTGAGCAGCACAACGTCGCAGGCGCATTCGACGTCGCGCGTTTTTAAAATTCTCACGATTGTCGGGGTGGCCTTGGCCATCTGCCTGATGATCACGTCAGGCTTGCTCGGGTATGGGACCTACGCGGCGTCGAACAAGGCGACGCAGACGCGCGCCGACACGGAGTCTTTACACGCCCAGAAGAAGACCACCGAGACTGAGACAGCAACCGTACGTACGCAGGTGACTGCTGCGAAGAACTCTTCGGCGGCCACGACATGGTGCGACGGCTTAACCTCCGACCAATCAGACATCGCGATGCTCGACAATAAGAGCCTGGAGCTGAAGAACAAGTCCCAGAGTGAGCTTGATGCCATCGCAGCGCAGTGCCCAGCAAAGAAGGCTTTCATCGAAGCCTTCCGCGACGCGCCCTCGAATCTTTTCCTTGGCAAGGTGACTGATTGCACGTCAACAGGCAACGGTTTGACAATGTCGGGTTCTCTGACCCTGAATGGAGACTCTTTGACAAGCGTGGGAGACCTTCAGGTCACTCTCAATCTCTTTGTCACTGCTTCGACACCGACGAGTTCCGACAAACCTCTTGGGACGACTACGCTCACGATTTCGGGCGGGTCGGGCACATTCAGCCAAACGCTGCCCGATCCCGGCATCTCGAGCGGTCATTGCAACGCCGTTGCGACAAATGTGTGGCCGGTGGGACTCTGATTCCATCGTTGCCCGCTAGTCGCAGGGCAGCTAGACTTCCTGACCAGGTATTCGACTTGTTGTAACCCGAGAGAGAGTAACGATGAGTGTGCCCGTGCAAGGCTGGTATCCCGACCCCACCGGCGCCACACAGCTTCGGTGGTGGGACGGGAGTTCCTGGACCGACGTCACGACGCCCAACGCGGCGCGAGCGAGCGATGCCAACACACCTGAAGTCTGCGTGCCGGACGAGGCCATGGTCTCGTCGCGTGGGAATAGTCAGATTCCGCTCCCGGGACACGCGCCCGACAACCCCTCACCCTGGGAGGATGCCCCGGCCTCGTCAACGACCTCGAGGACCCCTAAGCCCGGCGATCACGGACCCGCACGATCAGGAACGCTCCGTTGGACGCTCGCGTGCGTCGCCTCGTGGATGCTCGTTGCTACCTTCGTCGGTGTCCTCGTCTTCGCATGGTCACATTTGGGTGCGTCCGGTGCGATCTATGACGACGCGAAGGAGCATGCACGAAGCGCGCAGCAGGAACGCGACTCCGCCCAGTCCACACTCGATGACATTAACCGCCAGATCGAGGAGGCCGAGAAGTGAGTACTGTTCCCGTTCCTGTGCGAGCAGCGACCGTCGCCGGCACGATCCTCGCCGTCATCTTCATCACCTTGTCCGCTGTCGTTGGTGGCGTGAACGTGTGGCGGACACGCTCCGCGGCAACCTACGAGGCCGAGGCCAGCCAGGCCGTATCCGAGAAGGCCGCCATCGACCAGCAGATTATTGAGGCCCAGACCCACCTCGAGGCCGCTAACGCCCACAGAGACGCCGCCGCATGGTGCGCGTCGGTCACACGTGACAAGGCGGGTTCGATGCGCGATGTCGTCAAGTCCTATGATTCGGCGACACAAGCCGTTAAGGCGGCCATCCACGCCCAATGCGCCGACAAGGAGTCCCTGGCCAACGCGCAGCGCACACTGTCGGACTCTGACTTTTCTATTGCGATCGGGACATGCACGACCGACCAAGTCACGACGACGATGAGCGGCACGTTGACGATGACACAGTCGAGTTCCGTCGCATCCTTCGGTGACCTTGATGTCACGATTATCGGGTACACGGTTGACAAGGACGCGTCTTTTAACCCTTCCTCCCCCTACCAGGGGTCCACGACCGCGACACTGACACCCGGGACGCCTCTCACCTTCACTGTGTCGGTACCCTATGATCCGCAGATGTCCGCCACATCCGAGTGTGGCGCGACCATGACCTCGTGGTGGCCCTCAAGCATGTAGTGCACCGTCGTGGCCTGTCCTCACGCCGATCACTGCCATGCCATATGGCATTGCTGCACTCATTGCGTGAGTTGACGATCACACACGTGTGCCACGAAAGACACCACTGACCCTTCATTTAATTTTAACTTTTCATAGAATTTACGGGACACAGTGAAAGGAGCTTCCTCGTGAGCAACCCTATCCCTGGCTGGTACCCAGACCCAGCCGGTTCCCCCAAGCTGCGCTGGTGGGACGGCGGCCAGTGGACCGACCAATTCCAGCCTGATTCCGGCGCACAAGCACCCAGCTCTGCTCCCGGCGGTTTTCCCGGCGACGCTGGTTCCCAGAAGAACGGCAACGCTGACACCGCCCAGGGCTACTCCCCCATGGCGTCTAGCGCGCCCTCCGGCTATCCCGGCAACGTGGGAGCCCAGGGCTACGGAGCTTCCGCAACGAACTCTGCCTCCGGCAACGCCGGCACCGCCCAGGACCACTCCCCCATGGCATCTAGCGCGCCCTCCGGCTATCCCGGCAACGTGGGAGCCCAGGGCTACGGAGCTTCCGCAACGAACTCTGCCTCCGGCAACGCTGGACCCAGGGGCACCTTCAACGCAAGCACCGCGACCAACAGATACCCCTTAGGCACTCGGCCCAACGCTCCCGCCAAGCCCTCCGGTCCCAAGACGACGACCGGTCAGATCATCACCTCCATCGTGCTGGTCTGCCTGACCCTCGCTTTTGGCGTCGGCGCGCTCATCGGCACGAAGAGCTACGTATCCCACAACAAGGAATACAAGCAGGCTCAGCAGGAGCTGAACCAGGCGAAGGAAGATCTCCAATCGATCCAGGAGTCAAGCAAGTGAGTACAAGCGTCACCCCTGCGCCTACGGCCCCCAAGAAGAACCCGACCATGACCATGGTCAACCGCATTCTGCTCGTCCTCGCGATCCTCGTCGGGGTCGCAGCCGCGGTCATGATTACCCTCAGCGTTATGCGTTCCGTCGCCACCGAGAACACGCGCAAGGAGACGGAATCGACGCGCCAGCAGGCAGCGGACCTGTACGCCACCAACTGGTGTAACCAGATCACCGCTGATAACGCCTCGAGCATTTCTTCGCGCTACGCCGACTACAGTTCGGCCGATAAGACGAAGTCAGCCGCCATCGACAGTCGTTGCCCCAAGCGCGTTGAGGTCGCGCAGGTGGTCAGCACCTTTAGCGCGAGTGACGATTTTAAGATCAGCGACAAGTCGTGCACGATGAACGCGGATGGCAAGTCCGTCTCCTGCGCCGCGGAGGTCACGGTCACTGACTCTGATCTGGTCGCCAAGCTCCCCGATTTCTCCTCCGTCGACGTGACACTCAAGATGACCTACTCGGATAGCGGCCTGTCGTTCATGCCCCCGAAGCACACCGAAGACAACGTCGCAATCGTCAAGGTCGATTCGGACGGCAAGGGCACAGCCGTGTTCCAGGCCCCCTACGATTCGTCGTGGGGCGATTACTACAGTTTCGCGGTCACCTCGTTCTTCCCGAACGAGTAGGCCCGCAGCTTTCACCACTGGTCCCGTCGTCCCATGGGCGGCGGGACCAGTCGTTGTGCCTGACGCATCGAAGCCACCGCGCCACGGTCGATTGCCTTGCCGATCGGGTCAGTGGTGTTCGTGGGAGTCGTAGCCGCGCAGACGGTCCAGCTCCCGCCGTTCCTTCTTGGTGGGTCTCCCACTGCCCTTCTCGCGCACCGCGATGGGTATATGGACGCGTGGCCGCTCGGGCGTGCGATCGTCGTAGGCCATGCGGGCCTGTGGGTAGGACACGCGTTTGTTCAACGGTAAGACAACGCCGAGGATCCGGTCGAAACCTTCAACGCGCAGGCGCACCTCGTCACCCACGCGTACCTTGTGGGCAGCCTTCACCGGTTCGCCGTTGACCCGTACGTGACCAGAACGCACTGCGGCGGTCGCCTGTGAGCGAGACTTCAGCTGGCGGATCGCCCACAGCCACGTGTCAACGCGCACGCAGGACGAGGCCAGGGCGCCTGGCGGAATCACGACCGTCTCGGGTACGTCACTCATGAGCGGGCTTAGTTGATGCGGCGGATTCGATGCTGCTGACGTGGCGTCAGAACAATTGCGACGAGCGCACACAGGAGAGGCATGCCGACGAGCATACCGACGAGGGCCCCCCACGGGATGACCGGCGTGAGGGTCACCAGGGTCCGGAAGATGCCCGAGCGGGCGAAGGTGACGACCGCGAGAACGCCGACGATGAGGCCTGAAAGAACCGCGGTGGGGATCGCGTTGAGGGCCAGGACGACGCCCTGCCAGGTCGTAACGTGGCGGCGCATGGCGGGGGCGGCGCCGATCGCGTCGAGGGTGTCGAGGTCTGGGCGCATGTCGGAGGCCGAGAGAGCCACGACGAGCGCGACCGTGGCCGCCGCGGCGACGATCGCGATCAGGGCCGCGACGTAGGGCAAGACGATGGATCGCATGGTCGGGGTGATGACTTGGGCGCTGGCCCCTGGTACCTGCCGGGCAATAGTCGCTTGGAAGGTGGGCGCATCCACCGAGTTAACAGGATTGTCCACCGTCAGGAGTTCGCCCAGCGGAACGCTGTCAAGACCGAGGGTCGTCGCTGCGGCGGGTGAGAGAACCATGACATTGACGCGTGTGAGCGGCGACGCCGCGAAGGATTGGGAAGCCATCACTTGCGCGTTCGGCAAGGCATCGTCCGATGCGCCGGCTGCCTTCGCCGCCGCAATGTCTTTCATGTCGAGACTGCGCAGCTCGGCCTGCCCCGCGCCGTTGATCCATGCCGGATCAGGAACGAGCACGCCGCCCGCATTCAAGGTTGCAATTGCGCGGACCATGTCGTCTTCGTTGGTGAAGTAGCCTGCTTGGCGCAAATAGGTGCCGTCGTCGACAATGTATGCAACATCGAGCTCAGCCATTTGCCCCACGGCGGCCAACTGCGTGAGCGTTGAGTGATCGGCGGGCACGATGGCCTCAACCATGGTTTCGGGGCCGCCGGGTCCGCTGTTCCATGCGATGCCGTAAAGGGTGGCCTTGGACACGACCGTGCGCTCGTTGCCGACTGCGTCAGTCGCTGACTTCATGAGGGCACGGGAACGGGTCACTGAATCGGTCTTATCGATCGCTGAGACGAAGATCTGTCCGCGCTGGCCCACGTGTGGGCGCGAGTTCCATCCTGCCTCGTTCGACGAGGACAGGGTGATGAGCAGCGCACATGCAACAAACACGGTCGTGAGGATCGAAGCCATGGCCGGGAACGTTCGGTGGCCGTTTCGAACTGCGTCACGCAGCGCTAGGCGCATACTCATGGACGCCCGACGGTTTGGTACACGCCAGCGTGTGAAGACGTACGGGATCGACCCGATGAGGCCAACTTCGAGGAGGGCAACTCCGAGGACGAGGGTGAACACCGAACCAAACCAGGCGGCGACGGCTAGCAGGGGGATGCCGGATAGGAGCAAGACCGGGTAGATCATGCGGCGACGCACGAGCCGTGAGGGCTCCCACACGCGTCCTCCGATCACAGCGGAGGTATCGATATGGGAGGAGGTGTGTGCCGGTGATACCGAGGCCATGAGGGACAGGAGGATCGGCAGGGTAACGGACAAGGCGAGCGGCCAGAAGGGAAGGATACCGATGCCGAGGCCTGACCATAGCCCAATGCCGACCATCAGTCCTGCGGAGAGCATCACCGAGAACGCGGCTGAATAGATACCGATGACGATGCCGTGCGCGACGGTGAGTCGGCGCCCATCTGAGCGGTCGCCACCGTTGGCGACGATCATGGCGGCCGTGCGCATGACGGAGCGTTGAGCAACCGTGTAGAGGGGGGAGATGAGCAGGATCATCTCAGTGACGATGAGCAGGACGCCGGCGATTCCGAGCAGGTACTGCCAGGGACTTGAACTCCGCGATGACTGTGGGACCTCGTATTGGGCGATCAGTGCGGGCAGAGCCGATGCGTCCGGTGGGCTAGCGAGCACTTGGCGGGAGACGACTGAGAACCCTGATTTGTTGAGCGTGCGAACGTCGTCCCACGTGACGGGAACGGGTCCCGTCACGTACCAGGCTGTCTGCGTTCGCCCCGCGACCGCGAGGCGATCAATGTCGAGCGTTCCGTCGCCGATGATGGCGCACCCGCTGCCAGCGATAACCGCGTCGATAACGGCGTTTCCTTCGAGGGCTTGCGTCGTTCGATCTTTCGCGACCGTGAGCGAGAGGGCGACCGTATCGCCGGTGGTTACGCCAAGGGCGCGTGCGACATCGTCAGAAATAACAGCGTGATTGGTTTCGAGGACTCCGTGTCTGTGTCCCGCTTGGACGCGAGGCGCGTCCAGGGAGGCGGTCTGTATGCCCGAATCGACCGTGTAGCCTGTTCCACCGGGTGCCGTCAGGTGAAGCTGATAGAGGGTGTCAACCGCCACGAGCTGGTCGCCCGGAGGGACCCAATCGGCGAGGGTCTGCATCGTGACGTCGACTTCCTCGTCCGAGGCTGTCTTGGAGAGGCGGTCTGCTGTGAAGTCCTGGTCGAGGGCGGTCGAGGAACGACGGAGGGTGACGGCCTGAACATCGGAGGTGTGGCCCAGCCAGGACGACGCCTGGTAGCGCTGGGAGGTCGTCACATCCCAGAACGTGAGGGAACCGATCGCAACGACGATCGGCAGGGAAATCAGAATGACTGCCGTGAGGGTGCGCCCCAGGCTATGGCGCGCATCGCGTGAGGCGATGCGGAGTACTACTCCCCATCGCCTCATCCGTATCCTGAGTCGGCTCATTAGTTCCTTGGTGCTGTGTCTGCCAGCAGGTCCCTCAACGAGTCTGCGCGCGAACGATCAACGATGCGACCATCTCGCAGGAAGACTGTGCGGTCTGCCCACGCGGCCATTCTGGCCTCATGAGTCACGAGGATACCGGCTGCGCCCGCATCTATGTGGTCACGCAACACCAACATGATCTGTTCGCCAGTGTGAGAGTCCAACGCGCCGGTCGGCTCGTCGGCAAGAATGACCGATCGGTTACCGACGAGGCCGCGGGCGATGGCAACTCGCTGACGCTGGCCTCCAGAGAGCCTTTCTGGAAAGCGGTCAGCGAGGTCGGCGACGCCGACTTCTTCGAGCGCATCCATTGCTGCCCGACGAACCTTCGAAGGACTGACGCCATCGAGCTGTAGTGGCATCTCGACGTTTTCGAGCGCGGACAGCGAGGGGATCAGGTTGTAGTCCTGAAAGACGTAGCCGATTGAGCGGCGACGCACTTCGGCACGATGCACGCTATCCAGTGACGCGAGGTTAACCCCGTTGACGTACACGCTTCCGCGCGTCGGACGTTCAAGCCCTCCCGCGATCGACAGAAGCGTCGACTTACCCGAACCTGAAGGACCCATAACAGCGAGAAGCTCGCCGGGCGCGACCTCAAGGTCGATCCCGTCGAGCGCTCTCACTCGGACACCGTTGGCGCCGAACTCATGTCCGACGCCAACTATCCGGATTGGTAGTGGTGCAGGCTGACTCATCGCACTCCGGCGCGCTCCGTCATACCGGCGTCGGACTGAGCCCAGTTCATCGAACGGCCCTTCGCGGCGGCGAAGGCGGCGCGACGAGCGGCCTCCGAGACCGCGCCGGACTCGATGTGGTCCAGCCAGTTAAGTTCGGCCTCGAGGTCAAATATGACGCTCAAAGGATGAGCTTCCAAGCGAGCTCTCCTTCGTCGGCTGAGGCCTTCAGGCGAGTGACATCGCGCAGGGAACCCAGGGTCGAGCGACGCTGGGTCTGAATCATGGCCTCAACGTCGACCGTAGGATCGGCGGCGGCCACAGCTAGCTTCATAACAAGCTCATCACGTTCGGGATGCTCGCGCGGAACCGGGGTGGACCACCAGGCAGCGAGGACTTCGCGACCGGCGTCGGTCAGCTCGAAGACCTCGGAATCACGGCCCGCATTGGTCTCGGCATGAGACACAACCTGACCATCGCGCTCAAGGCGCTGCATCGTCTGGTAGACCTGGCCAATATTGAGTGGCCAAGCTCCACACGTCTGCTCCTCGAACATCTGCTTCAGACGGTAGACACCCGCGGGCTGCTGCGCGACGAGTGCCAGCAGGGCATTGCGAACCGACATAACTCTCCGTTCGTTGTCGTGACGTGTTGGCGATCGTGGTTGAACAGTATCTATCCTACGCCAATCCCCCTCCATTAGCGGACACATAACGGTGGGTTACCTAACAAAAACCCTACCATTTGGTTAGAACTAAGGCCCCGTCATTGCAAGCGAGAGGACATTAATTAACCGGAATACCAATACGCGCACCGACCATGTTGCAGACATCATAGGGCAGCTTTCCACTCATATTTCAATGTTTTATAAGTCAAGTGGTCAGAGTCTTCGCAACGCAGGTGCCGACAGGCACAAAACACCCAAAATCGACCTATCACACATATTTGACCAAAGATCGATCGATAAATTGACAGTACAAAGTCTCAAACTATGAGACTCCGTCTTCAGTTTCGAAGAACCGTTCCACCCTCCGGCGCCTTCACACCGATGCCACGCCTCGCACCCTCGCAACATCCTGGCACACCCAGACGAAGCCAACGCCCACTTCACGGGACGCTACACTAGAAGACATGAGGAGGATTCACCGATGAACGTTCCTGCCCCCGCCGACCCGCCCCCAGCCTCGGCCCCTGATCCCCACACTCACCCTCCCCACCGGCGCCCCCCATCCCCGCACTCGGCTTCGGCACCTACAAGATTGCACCAGACGATACCTATGAGGCCGTCAGCCGCGCGCTCAACATCGGCTATCGCCACATCGACACCGCGCAAATGTACGGCAACGAAGCCGAAGTCGGAGCCGCGATCGAAACATCCGAAATCCCCCGCGACGAGATTTTCCTCACAACGAAAGTGGACAACTCCAACCACGAACCCGAGCGCGCGGCCGCATCCATCCAACGTTCACTAAACGACCTGCGCACCGACTACGTCGATCTCCTCCTCGTCCACTGGCCACTACCCACCCTCTACGGCGGCGACGTTACCCTCCCCTGGCCCGCCCTCGAAGATGCCTTCACCGGCGGCAGCGCGCGAGCGATCGGCCTGTCCAACTACGAACGCAAACACATCGAGGCCGTCCGCGCAGCCGCCACCGTCGCCCCGCACGTCCTCCAAGTCGAAGCACACCCCTTCTTCCCCAACGCGGACCTGCGCACCTACGCGCAGGGACTCGGCATGGTCTTCGAAGCCTGGTCACCCCTCGCACGCGGACGCGCCACCACAGACCCAACCCTGCGTGCCATCGCAGACCAACTCGGCGTAAGCGCCGCCCAGGTCGCCCTACGCTGGGCTATCGACCGCGGACACGTCGTCTTCCCCAAGACCCTTCGCCGAGAGCGCATGGCAACAAACATCGACGCGTTCTCCTTCTCACTCACCCCCGAACAGACAGCACGCATCGACACCCTCAACAGAGGCGAATCCGGGCGCACCGGATCGCACCCCGCCACCATGAACCGACTCTGACGACAGGTACGAAAGACACATGGCATCCAAGCTCACCCGCGCCGACCGCGCTATCGTGCGACTCGCCGACGGAACCGTCAAACAGCAGAACCTGCTCACCGGCACGGAGGTGTGGACAGTCCCCGGGCGCGGAAACCGTCCCCTCGCCGCACCGCGCAGCGACCACAACCCCATCGACCACGAAGCCGACGGACACCACTGCGCGTTCTGCTCGGGCCGATACCTCGAAACACCCCCCGAGAAATCCCGCCTCGTGCGCCGCGAGGACGGCACGTGGGAGCAGCTCGACGCCCTGGCAGCCGACAAACTCACCGACACCGTCGCAGAGTTTCGTCGCATCCCCAACCTCTTCGAGATCGTCTCCTACAACTACTGGCATCTCAACCACGGACACGTGCCCTCAGAAAACGACCGGCGCCGCATGGCGCACTACTTGGCCTCGGATGCTGGATACGAGCACGTCATGAACGTCGTGCGCGCACGCATGTTGGCCTCGGGCATGAGCGAAGGAGAGTTCGCGGCCACCAGCGAAACCGCGCGCCTGCAGGCCGCCAACGGATTCTTCTCCGGCGGCCACGACCTAATCATCGGCAAACGCCACTTCGTCGATGGTGCCACCGAGGCTCACGAACTGGCCGGGTCAGGTACCCTCACGCCCGAAGAGCACGCGCAGTACACCTCCTACACAGCTCGCTCAATGCGCGACCTGTACGACCTCGACCCCGCCGTGCGCTACGTCGCTACCTTCCAGAACTGGCTACGCCCCGCCGGCGCATCCTTCGATCACCTGCACAAGCAGCTAGTCGCCATCGACGATCTGGCCGTGCAGACGGAAGCGGAACTCGAACGTCTGCGCGCCCAGCCCGACATCTACGACCAGATCTTCACGGTGGCAGCCACCCGCAAACTCCTCATCGCTCAAAACGAGCACGCCGTCGCCCTGGCCGGCTTCGGGCATCGTTTCCCAGGCATCGCGATCTGGCCCCTGCACTCGCCGCGCAACCCGTGGGAGGTCAGCGACCAGGCCATGGCCGGGATCTCCGACATCCTGCACGCTGCGCACGCCGCGACAGGGGCAGACGTTCCCGCAAACGAAGAGTGGTACCACCGCCCACCCACCGTCTCCACACCCATGCGCTGGCGAATCCTGCTCAAGTGGCGTATCTCCACCCTGGCGGGCTTCGAGGGCGGCACCCGCATCTACTTGAACACGATCGACCCGTGGAAGGTCGTTGAACGCACGGTCCCGCGCCTGCGCGAACTACGCGACAAAGGACTCATCGCCCCCATGCGTATCGGCGACGAATGCCGGGTCAGCCCCTCGATGCTGCGCGACTAGGAACGCCCCTCACTCGTCACCATCGTCGTCGGGATCAACCCCCGGGTCCTGTTCACTCGTCTCATCACGGGCAGTAGTGACATCTGGATTCGCCGCAGACTCTTCGGCGGGGTCAGTCGTAGCGATGGAGACGGGCGACGCCAACGCAGACTTCCAAGTTGACAGCCACGCGTCCAACGCGTCCAGGGACCCGACCGTCTCGTCAGCGACAACCGTCTCGCCGCTGATTCCCATCAGCCACGCCGCCTTGGTGTCGGTCGCGAGCACGCCGTCGATCGGATAAGCGGCACCCGTGGTCGCCAGGGACCGCTGCGCAACCTGACCCTGGAGCCACGCGATGAGCGACTCAGCGCCGTCGGTTGCGGGGGCGCTCACAGCAGCCGCATACATGATGCGCGCGATACACGTCGATGACACAGCTGTGCCGTATGAATCCGCGCCTGTGTTCGTCGCTGCCGCCGCCGCCAGGGAGCGCGGCGCAACAACCAACGGGTAGGAGCCGGACGTGCCCGACGCACTCCCCTCGACCTCGGACAAATAGCTGTCGGAGACGTGCGCACCAGCGCTCCACGCGCTGATAGTCTCCCCCAGGGAAGCGTCCACGCGCGGGTTCAGTGATTGCACGAACGTTCCCAGACCTTCACCGGTCTGCGCGGCAGCCTCCTGCACGAAAGCGCGTCCCACCGAAGACGAGGCCGGGTCTGGGAGAGCGAGCAGTGCGCGCACACGCGGCGCCGTCAGATCATGAAAGGACGTCGGCAGTGGACGACTGTTCGCGCTCATCCACGACTTGTCGGCGATCACACACACGTCGTCACGACCGTATGCGACCGCCGCAGGTGCCCCCTCGAGGACGGTACCCGTCAACGTCGTCGTGTCCTGAGGAGCCACGGACGCAATCGTGCCGGCCGCCGCCGCCTGTAGCGCGTCAGCGCCGTCCAAGCCCAGAACGACATCCGCATCAGCCTGAGCGATCGAATCCACCCCGTCAACGGGAACAACAGCGATCGAAAAACCCGTCGCCTTCGTGAACTCCTGTGCGGTCTCCGTGGGCAGCTGGGCGCCGCCCACCAGGGCAACAGTCACCACGCCGGAACCGGTCCTGGGCGTGGGGGCGTTGATCGTACCGCGCACCCCCCCGTTCGACGTCGAAGCACGCGCGCTTTGACCGGGAACGATCGGCGCGGCGAAAGGATCCTGAGGGGCGCTCGACGACACAGATGGGGTACAAGCTGCAACGGTCGTCGCCACGATCACGAGGGCCGACAGCGCAAAAAAAGAGCGGACGCGAGCCATAACGAATCCTTCGGACGGGGACAGTACCCCTCTAGCATAAGACAGCTGGCCCGTGGCCCTCGCGCAAGAGGGCCGTGTGGGGCATCATGGAAGCACGCGCACCCGCGCGGGGACAGTCAACCCACGCCAGGAGATACTCATGGATCCCGCCACCATCGAAAAGGTTGCCACGACCGCCGTCATCGCCGGAGCAGCTTTCTTGGCCACCAAGATTTTTGAAACGGGCTGGAAGATCACCACGAAGCGCCCCGTTCCCGCCGAGGACGCCGACGACGTCACCCTGACCTCGCTGGTCATCTTCGCCGCCACCTCCGCCGCCCTTGCCGCCGTCGCCCAGCGCTACGCCTACAAGGGTTCCCAGAAGTGGCTCGCCCCCAAGCTCGAAGCGCGCTTCGGCGTGCCCCAGCTGGAGGCCTGAGACCCGGACTCCCCGTCCCTGCCCTCACACGAGCGGCAGGAGGGGCCCAAGGTCTGTGCGCTCACCCGACGCGCTCACTCGAGAGGCTGCCACGGCCTCGTCCCAGGTGAGACGCCCGCACGCCAGAGACAGCCACGTGTGCGCGTCCGTCTCCACAACGGCGGGAGGCGTCCCCCGCCGATGCGTCGTCCCGGGCAGGATCTGAACCGCGCCCGCCGGCGGCACACGCACCTCGACCGACCGGCCCGGGTGGAGGACCCCCAGCTCCTCGAGTGTGAAGCGAACGGCCGTCAAGGCCACCGGGCGCGGAGCCTCCTCACCGCATTCGACCGCACGACGCCAGGCGCGCAGTGCTTCCATCCCCCGGACCGGATCGATGCGTCGTTTCGCCATGCGTCGATTCTACGCCGCGCCACCGTCGGCGTGGGCGTGCATTCCTACCGCCCAGTCAGGCACAATGGAGTGAACTACCCCAACTGAGAGGTACCCGTGAGCGAGACAACCTCCCTTATCACGCTGCGTTCGATCCTCGACATCGAGATCGCGCGCACCTACCAGTGGGATGCCGCCACCATCATCACTGTCTCCGGGGTCGACCGTGCCGGCGACCTGACGACGCGCATCGTCGAGTATCCCGGAGCCCTCGCTGACATCGCCGCCGAAGGATTCTCGCCCCACTCCGCCGCCGGACACGCCCTGTCCCACGAGCTGCACGACGCGATCCAACGCCGCGTGCGCCTGTGGATCGCCGACATCCCCACCCCCCAGCTGCCGCGCCTACGCGACGCCCTAGGAGCTGACGTCGTTCACGAGGCCGGGGCCCCCTCCGGCGGTTACACGCCCATCGCGCTGTCCCCCCTCGCCCTGCTCGAAGCGTGGGCGGAAGGCACCGACGAACAGCGCGAGTTCATGCGCGTGGCCATGTCAGGGCTCGACACGATCTCCACGGCCTCGCACGCCACCCGCGCCTCACGCGCCGTCGGCGCCTCCATCATCGAACGCTCCGCTTTCCTCAAGCTGTGCCGCAACCCCAAGTTCATCGCCTACGTCGTCGTCCTCGTGTACTCGATGGCGCGGGCCGTGCCCGTCATGTACGTCCCGCACTTCCGGGGCGACTGGCGCATCCTGTGGGCAATCGACATGGTCACCGCCATCCCCTACACGTGGGGACTCATCGAAATGGTCGCCGGGCAAAAACTCTGGCACCGGGTCGTTGGCGCCGCCACCGCTTCCGTGACCTTCCTGGCGCCCTACGTGTACTTCCTCATGTACGGGCGCCACGCTCCCCCGGGCGTGTGGACCGCCATCGCCTGCATTTTCTTCGGCGGAATCTTCCTGGAGGTCTTCCGCTACCAGCGCGACCGGGCCGTCAAGAAAGGTCTCTCGGAGCTCTCGTAGCACCGCCTCCCCGGGCTGTTCTCCGTGCCCGAGGGCAGCGGCGAAACGGTCGCGGTTGCGTAGCGCGCGCACATAACTACTCTCTGTGCCCGAGGGCGGCGGCCCGCCCGCTCGCCGTCCACGCCGCGAGCCTTCGGCTCGGCGCGTCGGCTCGAAGCCCGGCCAGGCCCTGCCGCCGCCCTCGGGCACCGCAGGCACCCGCGCACTGCAGGCACCCGCGCACTGCACGGTCACCACCAAACACACCCAGGCCTCGCCACCGCCCCGGACACCGCAGACCCCGAAAGCGGATCGCATAACAAACACCCCCGAGCGCCAGGCCCGGGGGTGTTCGTCGGTGATCGTGGGGCGGGAGCTACTTGTCCTCGCCGGTGGCCGTGCGGATGAAGCCCGCGACCATGAACCAGCCGCCGCCGACCCAGAAGAGGATGAGCGTCCACAGGGGCTGGAGCGGGTAGATGACGACCAGGTACGCGCAGGCGACGATCCACGCGGCGGCGCCGACGATGTTGGGGATCTGGAAGCGCTTGACGCGCGCGGGATGCGTGTAGTGCAGCGGGACGAGCGTCATGATCGCGAGGAAGATCGTCGCCGCGATGTTCACCCACGCGGGGGTCTGCAGGACGTACATGACGATCGCGACGCAGTTCCACGCGGCGGGGAAGCCCACGAAGTAGTTGTCGTTGGATTTTTCGCCGTCGTTCGCGTAGCAGAACAGGGAGGAGACGATGATGACGATCATCATGACGACCGGCACGGGCTGCGGGCCGAATGGCAGGTGCAGCGCCATGAACAGTGCGGGCAGGAAGGTCCACGTCAGGTAGTCGACGAGGTTGTCGACGACGCCGCCGTCGAACCACGGGATGGCGTCGCGCACGCCGACCTTGCGGGCGAGGGTGCCGTCGACGCCGTCCACGACCAGGGCGATGACGAGCCACAGCCACATCATGGGGATGTTGTTGTTGAGGATCGCGAACAGGGCGAGCGTCGCCCACACGAGGCCAGAGATGGTGAACGCGTGGACCCCCCACGCGGCGATGACGCGGCCCAGGCTGGGTTTGTGTGTCGCGGACGAGGCCTGGGCGTCGTTTTGCGATTGGGTGTCGATGGCTGTTTCTTCGGGCACGGCGGCTCCTGTAGGACGGGTACTTTCCGTTCCACAGTATGCCAAAGATTGGTGATCAATCGGTAGGACATGACACAGACCACGCGGCTCGGCGGGCCAGGGGGCGGCGACACGTCTCATCGGTAACGCCAGGTTTGCCTTAGTTCATTATGGTCAACGCCATTCCTTATCCCGGTTGCACGAGAGAGGATGCCGGACGGGGGGAGCGTTGCCGCGTCGGTCGTCTGCACACGTCGCGCGTTGACGCGGGAAATGAGGACGGCGTCGGGGCCCGTGAGAGGACCCTCTGCAGCCTCTCGCGCCATGGCGTTCTCGTCGGAGGCCCCTTCGGACAGGTCGCCACACCGCCGCGAGACGCCCGGGCTACCGCGCGAAACGAGCATGATCGGCACGCCTGTATTACTACTAATACCCTAGTTGACAGACCTTTCCCGGGAATCTATCCACAGAGCAATTCCTCTCCAGTGAAAGAGAACACAACGATGTTTCACTCTCAATGTACCGGGTCCAAGCGCCGCGCAGCCATCATCGCCGCTGGCTTGTCGCTCCTGCTGGCGGCATGCTCGCACGCCCCCAAGCCAGACGCCACGCCCACTCCTACCGCCACCCCGGAGCCCACCACGGCCTCGCCGAGCCCGACGGCCACGACACCCTCTCCTACCCCGTCCGCGTCGATCGCGTCGCCGACGCCGAGCGCAATGGCCAGCAAGTCCCCCGAGTGGAACCCGACGCTGGACCAGGCGGTCGCGAAGGAAGAATGCGGACACACGACATACTTCTCAAACCCCTGGGAAACTCTTTCCGGATCCAACGATGTCTCGGCCATCGCGCAGAAGACCTACAACAACGGCTTCAAATGCGAACTCGAGAAGAAACTGGACGACGGCTCCGTTGAGCTCCTTGTGCCGCAAGGCGCCAAGACCTTCACCACCACAGCGGGCCAGTCGGACTACTCGCGGGACACAAACATCACGGTGACCTTCGAGATCAGCGACCCTATCTCGGACAAGGTCCTCGATTCGGCGTCCCTACGCCTCAACGAGGCGAAGGAGTTCAGCATCGACGTCTCGTCGGTTCCGCGCCTCAAGCTCAAGGTAGTCGCGGAGGCGGCGCAGGGAGAGAGCCGCAAGAGCGACATTAGCGTCAACGCCATCTGGGCAGACCCGAAGTTCTCGTAGGAGGACGCTTCCACGGGGACGACACTGCCGCCCCATCGACCCGGCCCGCGAATCGCGCGATTCGCGGGCCGGCGTCCGTTCGTCACGGCCCCGACATGAGCAATGCGGGTGGAGAGAGGACACGCGTGTTGGTCGAGGCTCAGTCCCAGACATCGTCGAGGGCTGCGTCGTCGGAACTAGCGGGCTCGCGTCGACGACTGTGCCGGTGGGTAGCAGATCACAGCCCAAACAAATCTCGCACGTAATTTCCCTCGGTCATTTTTCGAGACCACCAGAAAACGTTGCAATTCCAACGACCTGAATTCAATATTTGAAATACTTGCGAGGGAATTACGTGCGACATTGCTGAGTGTTGAGCAAGGCAGGGGAATTACGTGCGACATTGCTGAGTGTTGAGCAAGACATGGGAATGACGTGCGAAATTGCTGAGTGTCGAGCAAGACAAGGCAACACACAGCAACACAAGCCCCACCAGTGCGAAGGGCACCCGGAACACCAGCGGCCCAGCTGACATGAACAACGCCGACAAGCAGGCACTACACAGCGAAGGGGCGCGGGCCGACAGGCCCGCGCCCCTAGGCGCTCGATCAGACGCAACTCAGAAGTGCTTGCGTCCCGTCTCGCTCAGCTCACGCAGCTCGTCGATCGAGGCGATCCAGCCGCAGCCCTCGCCCTCGGCGGCGAGCAGATCCACGCCGCTGATCGCGAGCATGTCACCACCCGTCGTGCCGATGCGCACGGCATCCACGCCCTCCGCCTCGGCGGCCGCGAACACGGCCTTGAGCGCCGCCTCGGGCACCGCGACGAAGGCGCGGGCCTGGGACTCGGACAGGAGCATCTCGTGGTCGCCGACGCAGTCGCGGCGCGCGGCGCTGGCGACGTCGAAGGTGCCGCCGATGCCGAAACGCAGCGCCGAGTCCACGAGGGACTGCACGAGGCCGCCGTTCGACAGGTCGTGGGCCGCGCGCACGAGGGGACGACCGTCCGGGCCGTCGGCGGCGCTCAGCGCGCGCACGACGTTACCGAGGGCCACCTCGGCCTTCAGGTCGACCTCGGGCGGCAGGCCGCCCAGGTGCGAGCGGGCGACGCGCGCCCACGCGGACCCGTCGAACTCCTCGCGGGTGGTGCCCAGGAGGATGACGGCGAGGCCCTCTTCGGTGAAGCCGGAGGGGTTGGCGCGCGTCACGTCGGGGAGGATGCCGAGCATGCCGATGACGGGAGTCGGGTTGATCGACGAGTTCGGCAGGCCCTTCTCGGTGCCCGAGGAGTTGTACAGGGACACGTTGCCGCCGGTCACGGGGATCTCGAGCTCGATGCAGCCGTCCGCGAGCGCGGTCATGGCGGTCACCAGCTGCCACATGGCGTCCGTGTCTTCGGGGTTGCCGAAGTTCAGGCAGTCCGTGATGGCGACGGGCTCGGCGCCGACGACGGCGACGTTACGGTAGGATTCGGCGAGGGCCTGGCGTGCTCCCGCGGCCGGGTCGAGCTTCGTGTACCAGCCGTTCGCGTCCGTGGAGAGCGCAACACCCAGGCCAGTGGCCTCGTCGATGCGGATGACGCCCGCGTCGTCGGGCTGGGCCAGGGCGGTGTTGCCCTGCACGTAGCGGTCGTACTGGTCGGTGACCCACGCCTTGGAGGCCTGGTTGACGTCGGAGAGGACGGCGCGCACGTCGGCGATGAGCTCCTCGCGCGTGGCGGGGCGCGCAAGGTCCTCGGAGGTGGCGGCCTGCAGCTCGTCCTGCCACGCGGGGCGCGCGTAGGGGCGGTCGTAGACGGGGCCCTCGTGGGCGACGGTCTTCGGGTCGACGTCGACGATGCGGTGGCCGTAGTGGTCGATTGTGAGGCGCCCGTCGCCGGTCAGGTGACCGATGACAGCGGCCTCGACGTCCCACTTGTCGATGATCTCGAAGAAGCGCTCGCGATCCTGCGGGGTCACGATCGCCATCATGCGTTCCTGGGACTCGCTCATGAGGATCTCGCCCGCGGTGAGCGTGGGGTCGCGCAAGAGCACGTTTTCGAGGTCGACGTGCATGCCGGAGTCGCCGTTGGAGGCCAGCTCGGAGGTCGCGCACGAGATGCCGGCGGCGCCCAGATCCTGGATGCCCTGGACGACGTCGGCCTCGAACAGGTCGAGGCAGCACTCGATGAGGACCTTCTCCATGAAGGGGTCGCCCACCTGGACGGAGGGGCGCTTGGCGGGCATGCCGTCTTCGAAGGTCTCGGAGGCGAGGATGGACGCGCCGCCGATGCCGTCGCCGCCGGTGCGCGCGCCGAAGAGGACGACGAGGTTGCCTTCACCGGTCGCGTTGGCCAGGTGGATGTCGTCGTGGCGCAGCTTGCCGATGCACAGCGCGTTGACGAGGGGGTTGCCCTGGTAGGAGGGGTCGAACTCGGTTTCGCCGCCGATGTTGGGCAGGCCCAGGCAGTTGCCGTAGCCGCCGACACCGGAGACGACGCCGTGGACGACGCGCGCCGTGTCGGGGTGGTCGAGAGCGCCGAAGCGCAGCTGGTCCATGACGGCGATCGGGCGGGCGCCCATGGAGATGATGTCGCGGACGATGCCGCCCACGCCGGTGGCCGCGCCCTGATAGGGTTCGACGAAGGACGGGTGGTTGTGGGACTCCACCTTGAAGGTGACGGCCCAGCCGCCGCCGATGTCGACGACGCCGGCGTTCTGGCCCATGCCGACGAGGAGGTTCTTCCTCATGGCGTCGGTCGTGCGCGCGCCGAACTGCTCGGCGAGGTGCTTCTTGGAGGACTTGTAGGAGCAGTGCTCGGACCACATGACGGAGTACATGGCGAGCTCGGCGTTCGTGGGTCGGCGCCCGAGGATGTCACAGATGCGCTGGTATTCGTCCTCTTTGAGGCCGAGTTCCTTCCAGGGCATGTCCTGGTCGGGGGTCGCGGCGGCGTTCTCGACGGTGTCGGGCAGCTCGCGGGTATTTTCGGAGGTCATTCGTGTTTCCGTTCGAAAGATCATGGACGAGGCCGGGGCGCCCTCACGGGAGAGGGCGCGGTGGCGTCGTCAGCCGACGAGGGATGCGAGGACGGAGTGGAAGATGCCCAGGCCGTCGGTGCCGCCGTGGTGGCTGGCGCCGTCGGGGCCGAGGGAGAGCGGGCCGAAGCCGGCCTCGGTCGCGTGCTCAGGGTGGGGCATGAGGCCGACGACGTTGCCCGCGGCGTTGGTGACGCCCGCGATGTCGTTGGCGCTTCCGTTGGGGTTAAAGTCAACGTAGCGGAACACGACGCGGCCCTCGCCCTCAAGGCGTTCGAGCTCGTCGGGGGAGGCCTGGAAGTTGCCTTCGCCGTTTTTGAGGGGCACGGTGATGGTGTCGCCGACGCGGTAGGCGCGCGTCCACGCGGTGTCCGCGTTCTCGATGCGCAGCACCTGGTCGCGGCACAGGAACTTCTGGTGGTCGTTACGGATGAGGGCGCCGGGCAGCAGGTGCGACTCGCACAGGATCTGGAAGCCGTTGCAGATGCCCAGGACGGGCAGACCTCGTCCGGCCTCGCGCACGATCTCGCCCATGACGGGGGCGGTCGCCGCGATCGCACCGCAGCGCAGGTAGTCGCCGTAGGAGAAGCCTCCGGGGATAACGACCGCGTCGACGCCGTGCAGGTCGGCGTCCTTATGCCACAGAGACACCGCCTGCGCGCCCGCGATTTCCACCGCGCGGGCGGCATCGCGATCGTCGAGGGTACCGGGGAAGGTGACGACTCCGACGCGGGTCACTGCGCGCCTCCCGCGTAACGGGCGTCGGCCTCGTCGATGGCCTCGACGCGCACGACGTCCTCGATGATCGGGTTGGACAGGACCTCTTCAGCGGCCTTGCGGGCCTGCTCCAGGAGCTCGTCGGTGACGGGGCCGTCCACGGTCAGGTGGAAGCACTTCCCCTGACGCACGGCCTCAAAGCTCGTGATTCCGAGCCTGGGCAGCGCCGAGCCGACGGCCTTGCCCTGCGGGTCCAGGATCTCAGGCTTCGGCATCACTTCCACGATGATTCGCCCCACGGCGTTCCTCCTTGTGTTGTTGGTGAGGATCCCGCCGCGCACCTTGCCCGGCGGGCACGTTGGTTACAGGACCGGGTCAACCCCGGTGAGTCGGCGATACGCCTCGACGTAGCGGGCGGCGGTCGCGGCGGCGACAGCGTCGGGCAGCGCGGGCGGGTTCTCCCCGGACGCACGGTCCCACCCGGATTCTTCCGAAGTCAGCCAGTCGCGCACATACTGCTTGTCGAAGCTCGGCGTCACCTGGCCCTCAACCCACCGGTCCGCAGGCCAGAAGCGCGAGGAGTCGGGGGTGAGAATCTCGTCCGCGAGCACGATCGCGCCCGTAGACACATCGATACCGAACTCGAACTTCGTATCCGCGATGATGATGCCCCGCTCGGCGGCAATGTCTCGAGCCTGACGGTACAGGGCAATCGACAGGTCACGGATCGCGGTCGCGTACTCCTCGCCGATGCGTTCCACCGTCTGTTCGAAAGTGATGTTCTCGTCGTGCTCACCCAGCTCGGCCTTAGCGGCCGGCGTGAAGATCGGCTCTTCCAGGCGCGAGGCCTCGGTCAGACCCTCGGGCAGGGCGATGCCGCACACGGAACCCGACTCGCGGTACTCCGCCAAGCCGGAACCCGTCAAGTAACCGCGCACGACGCACTCAATGGGAATCATGTACAGGCTGCGGCACACACGACCGCGCGCCCGTCCACCTCCGCAGGAACCGTGAAGCGCGTGGGTTGCGCGCCCTCCAGGGCACGCGAGGCCTCAGCCGGAGCCTTTGTGCCAACGGCCAGCAGGTGGTTTTCCACGAGGGGACGCAGCTTGCCCATCCACCAGATCGCCAGCTGGTTCAGGACCGCGCCCTTACCGCGAATCTCAGTGGGTAGCACGTAGTCGTATGCGCTGATACGATCCGACGTCACCATCAGCAACGCCTCAGGGCCAGCCTTCGCGTGGCGAGGGCGCCCCACCGCCGGCGACGCTTCCGGCGCGGAACCCACCACGGCCTCGTCAGGAGCGTAAATATCGCGGACTTTCCCCGAACTCAGGGGGGGTCCAACCGTGCAGGGAGGTGGGCATGATGCTCCTCAATGTTGTGTCGTTAGTCAAGAGTGACGGCCAGGTCGGCGGGCCACGTCGCGATGTCGCTGCGGTGTTGTTCACCAGCGAAGTGGATGAGGTCGACGCCCCGGTAGGCGAGCGCCCGCGCCTGGTCGAGGGTGGCCGCGCGGGCGACAACGTCGAGGACTCGTCCGCCGGAGTTCACCAGCGCCAAGGTCGGCTCGAAGCCGCAGCATCCGGCAGCGACGTCGGCCGGGTCGTCGGTAATCTGCTCGGAGGTGCCGGCGTGAATGACGTGGACGCCCGCCAATGCTTCGGCTGCTTCAATGCCGGTGATCTCGTGGCCGGTGTCGGTCGGCCCAGGGTAGCCGCCCGAGGCCATGACGACCGTGACGGCGGCGTCGTCGCTCCACACGGGGGCGGGGACCTTCGCCAGGGTGCCGGTGGCGGCCGCGTACAGGATGGGGGCCAGTGGGGAGTCGAGGCGCTCGAGGACCACCTGGGTCTCCGGGTCGCCGAAACGCACGTTGAATTCGACGACGCGGATGCCCTTCGAGGTCATCGCAAGGCCGCAGTACAGGAGGCCACGGAAGGGGGTGCCGCGCCGGGCCATCTCGGTGACGACGGGCTGGGCGACCTCGTCGACGATGCGCTGCGTGGCTTCCTCGGGCAGCCACGGGAGGGGGCTGTAGGCACCCATGCCACCCGTGTTCGGACCCTCGTTGCCGTCGCCCACACGCTTGAAGTCCTGGGCGGGCTGGAGCGGCACGACGGTCGCGCCGTCGGCGAAGCAGAAGAGGGAAACCTCGGGACCGTCGAGGTAGTCCTCGATGACGACCGCTCCCCCGTCGCGCGCCAGGCAGGCGCGCGCGTGGTCCGAGGCCTGGGCGCGGTCGGTGGTCACGACGACGCCCTTGCCGGCGGCCAGGGCGTCGTCCTTCACGACGTAGGGGGCACCCAGGTCGTCGAATGCGGCCTCCACCTGGTCCATGGAGGTGCAGGTGAACGCGCGGGCGGTCGCCACGCCGGCGTCCGCCATGACCTGCTTGGCGAAAGACTTGGAGGCCTCCAGGCGGGCCGCGTCCTTCGTCGGGCCGAAGACCGGAATCCCGTAGTCGAGGACCGCGTCTGCGACTCCAGCGACCAGCGGAGCTTCGGGGCCGACCACCACAAGGTCGACCTTCTCTGATGTCGCACGCCGCACAACGTCCTTCGGATCAAGCGGATTCATCGTGAGCGAACGACCCAGCTTCTCCAGCGCAGGATTGCCCGCCTGGACGACCAGCGACACCGGCTGCTCAGGAGTGGACGTTCGAAGCAGCGCACGAGCGATCGCATGCTCACGACCCCCGTTACCAACGAGAAGAACCTTCACAATTTAAGCCTATCTATGTTTGAGTGCATTACGGGCCGACACGAGCCGATATGGGCACACCTCACAGCGTCCGTGAGACACGCGTCCACCGCTCACCAGGCACCGTTCGGGTTTCCAGAGCGCTTACTGTCGTCTTGATCCCGACGCTTTTGTTCGCGCTCCCCGTTTTGGTTCTGCAGATCCTGACGACGCTGCTTCTGCTCCTCATTTTCACCCGCGTACGGGTCGGGCGTCGGGCTGGCGCTAGGAGACGATGTCGGACTCTGGGAGGGTTCCGGCTCGTTATTATTTGTGCCGTTCTGCGGATCCTTGTTTTGCTGGTTCGGGTCCTCCCCGTTCTTCTCCTGTTCCGTGTCTTGCTTCTTCTGCTGGACGCGGTTCTTGTTTTCGTTTGCGGGGTTGTCGGAATCACCAGACTGGCCCTGACCGCCGGACTGGCCCTGGTCACCGGACTGATTGGACTGGCTGCCACCGCCGCCGCCTGCGGTCTGGCAGGGCGAGATCAGATCTTCAGCCTCCTGGTAGGAATTGATCGCATCATCCAGAGAGCCACCCTCACGCAGAGCGTCGGCCTGGATTTCAATGCCGATACCCAGGTTGACGCGCACGCGGCACTCGTAGGAATAGGGTTCGAGACGACCAGGCTGAACCTCAACAGCCTTAGGCACCAAGTCGTAGGCGGTGCGCAACTCATTCACGCCATCGTCGACCGCGTCCTGACGCACCAGGGTGGTCCCCAGGTTGTAGTGAGCAACCCAACGCTCGACGCCAACTGAAGTCCATGCCATCTGTCCCTCGTATCCGGCCTGCGCGGCTGGGTACTCCCCGTTGGTCCAGTGGGCCAGCGACGAGCGTGACCACAGGGTCATGCCGATTAGGTAGGCGGAGGCTGCCAAAGCAATCACGAGGATCGGAATCGAGTACCACAGGGGACGCAAGGCGCGGGGTGAACGCTGAATCTTCTGGTTGCCGGAAGTGGCCTGCGCTAGCTTGGCGCGCACCGACGGATCGACGGTGTCCGCTTGGGGGGCACCGAAGGGCAGCAGGTCTTCTTCGCGTGTGGAATTCTCAGATTGCATGGGAGTTCCTCAACTGTTGGGCCCGCAGCGACAGGGTTGCACCCTCCCACGCGAGGAGGCCACCGAGGATAAGCGCAAAGGGCCAAATGATGTAGCGGTACGTAGATTGCATGTTGCGCGCCTCAGCAATTGTCGAGGCCCCCTCGAGGACATCGTTCGCGTACGACTCGATCGCCGACTTGTCGGGAGAGTGCACATAGCTGACGCCGATGCGAGAGGCGACATCTTGCAACGCGGCCTCGTCGATGCGCGAAATGGCGACGGGATTGCCCGGCTGGGAGGAGTCGTGAATGTACTCATCGCCGCTTTGAGCGCCGGAGTCTCCCAGACGCAGCACCTTCATCTGGCCGCCCTCCGAGGTGCCATAACCGATGACGAGGCCACCGTCGACGTACTCCTTGACGGCATCCCAGTCGCTCGGGTCCCCACTGGGAGCGCTGGACCAGTGATCCTGGTTCGACGTCTCCCCGTCAGAGAAGATAAAAACGGCGCGAATATTCTGGGGGTGGCGTTCCTTGTTTTTCTTCAGGAGCGTGAGGAGTTCCTTGGCAGGGCGGTTGATAGAAGAACCCTGCGAGGACGCCGACAGCTCACGGTTAAAACTCTCCATGTATGCGTTGACGGCAGAAGCATCGGTCGTCAGCGGCATGTCGGTATGCACCTTCGAGTCCCACGACAGGATCGAGAAACGCGAGCCGGTGAGGACACCCATCAGCGTACCCACGTCGTTACGTACGCCCTCGATGCGGGGCTTGACGCCATCCCAGTCCTCAGCGGCCATCGAACCCGTGCGGTCAATCACAAAGTACACCTCGAGCGTCGAGGCAACCTCCACCGCCTGGCCGGGGATTGAGGGACCCGCACCCATGATGACGACGGTCACAACAATGAACGAGCGTCGAATCACGTCGCTGACTCGCCTGCGCACCGACCGTCGGGCGGACAGGAACACAAAAGCGGCCGCGACGAGGGCAATGAGAATCAGCAGAAACAGGTTGATAACGGGGTGAAATACCATGTCAGAGCCTCCCGAAGGCAAGCATTCCCAGCAGGGACACGACGCCAAGGAGCGTCCACCCCAGGGCGGAGGTCGGGCGATCAGTTTCCAGCATCTTGCCAGCCGAGTCGAGGTCTTCCTTCTGCTCAGCCTCGATCTGCTGAACGACAGAGTCGACGGATGCGGGCGAGGACGCATCATAGAAGTCACCACCCGTGGACTGCACCTGATCACGCAGTTCCACGGCCTCGGTCGACAGCGCCGTCATTGAACCGGGGTACAAAGCCGTGACCGTCACCGCCTGACTCTTCGCGAACTCAATCGCCTCAGGCAGCGTGTAGATACCCGATCCGAGCACCTCGTTATCGGTGGCCAGCAGAATCGTGCGCGAGCGCGCCTTGTCCGTGTGGTCGAAGCCGAGGACGCACGAGGCAAGGCCGTCGCCGACCAGCGACGCTCGTTCCTCGTCCGGGTCAGCGAACGTCGGCTCCAGGTAGTCAATCAGCTCTTGCGAAGCGGAAATATGCCCACCGATCTGCGAGAAACCCTTGTCGATGACGTCGGACATGTCCGTGAGCACATCGTTGGCCATCTCGTAGTCATCCGTCAGCGGGAACATCGTCATCGAGTAGGCGTTCCACAGCTGCAGCGAGATTCGCTCACCCTCGAAGTGTGAAATGATCTGCTTGAACGCGTCACCAATCTTCGAGTCGTAGGGAAGCATCGACCCCGATGCGTCGAGGCAGATGACGATGTCTCGACTCGAGGACTTATCGTGCTTGACGTAACGGTCTACGGGCGCGCCCGCAGACACGGACGTCGCAATGACCGCGATCATAAAGCACACGCACGCCATCGCCAGCGACGCGCGAGTGCGACGCACAAGAGCCTGATACTTGGGCAGCCCCCGCAGGAAACCGGTGTTCGCAACCCACCCCTTCTTACCCGAGCGTTCACCCGCTCGACGTGCACGCCACCATCCGAGGGCGGTCGCCGCGACCACCACCAGCAGGACAATGGGAATTAACCACCAAAACCTCATACGTTTACCGCCTCCACGGCCATGGTCAACACGTTCGTGACAGCCTCATGCGAAGGCTGGCCCGCAGGGATGTCATCCCCCGTGAAACTGGGGATCTCGCACGCCTGAAGGACATCGGACAGGCCGGGCCACACGGGGACAAGCCTGCGTACTTCCTTCACGGTTGCAACCTCGAGGTCACGACCGGTGCGCTCCGTACCGAGGGCACGCATCAGGCCTGCAAGCGCCAGATGCACGCCGCGCGCATCCAAGTCACCGTCGGCGTAGCGATCCGCAATCTGATCAATGTAGGTCAGGTACTTTTTACGGCGCGCATCCGTGATCGTCTGCAGCTCCATGACCTCGCCGATGCGCGAAGTCCACCACCGCCACAGTGAGTAGATGATCCACCCGATGACGGCCACAAGGATCGTCACGCCCAAGACCCACATCCAGTTTGGATACATGACAGGATCCTGCAAGTATTCTTTAATGTCACCGGACATGTGATCCCCTTTCGAGAGCACGCATGAGCGCGCGGGGCACCTCAGCGCTGGATGCCACGTCCACGTGGATGACTCCCCGCTTGTCAAGCATTCGGGTGACCGCCGCGCGGCGCGCAGCCATAACGTTGTTTGCTTCGCCTGACAACTGAGAGTCGCGCAGCAGGAAGTCCGGCAGCGGACCCTCGTTGACGTCGACGACGTCCGTGCCCTTGTCCAGGCTGGTCGGGTCGATGTCCGCGACGCATATCTGTATGACCTGGTGGCGTACGCTCAGGGATTTGATGAGGTCGTCTGATTCCCTCGACGGCGTGGGCTGGGTCGCGTCCGTGACGATCACGAGGAGGCTGCGCCTGTTCGTGACGGTCCTCGCCCGTGCCAGGAGCTTGGGGACGTCCGAGTGCGGCGAGGTCAGAGTGATGTCTTCCTCGATACGGCGCAGCACAGTTTCGGCGTGCGCGTTACCGGAACGTGCACGCATGAAGCGCACGCGCTTGGAGTCGCCAGCGACGAGGCCGATCTGGTCTCCTCGGGCGACGGACAGCCAAGCAATGGCCTCGCACGCGGCCAAGGCAATCTCTTCCTTCGTCTCTCCAGAAGGCGCGAGAGCACCCATTTCACGACCGGTGTCCACGACGAGCATGACCTGCACGTTCGCCGTGGCCTCGTGTCGCTTGATGACGGGCGAACCTGTGCGAGCCGTGGCCGCCCAGTCGATTTCGCGCACGTCGTCACCCGGCTGGTAGGGGGCCAGGTCCATGAACTCCCAGCCGCGCCCCTGCCGGAGAGCGGAGTGCTGACCATCCATGATGGACAGCAGCTTTCGCATGACGGGCAGCTGGATGCGCGTAGAGAGCGCGTGGATTTCGCGCGAGCGTACAGGCATGACGTTCCTTCAGACGATCGACTGACGTGGGAGCGGCGTTCGTTACGGAACGGGGACCGCGTTGAAGACGGCGTCGATGAGGCCCTCGATGGACACGTTGTCGGCCAGGGCATCGAAGGTGCGGATGATGCGGTGACGCAGGATGCCGTAGCGCATGTCCTTGATGTCGTCGGGCATCACGTGGTTGCGACCGGCCATGAGAGCGAGAGCCTGGGCGATCTGCATGAGCGCGATGCCGCCACGCGGGGAGGCACCCACGCGCACATGCTTGTTCCAGCCGGGCAACGGGTTCGGACCCGCACCACGCGTCGTGTTGATGATGTCGACGATGTAGGCCTTGAGCGTGTCATGGACGAAGACGCGGCGGCGCGCTTCCTGGAGGGTACGCACGTCCTCGAGCGTGATCGGGACGGCGTCGGCTGGGGTTGTCATCTGGCCGGAATCGATGCGGCTGAGAACTTCGAGTTCCTCAACGGGAGTCGGGTAGGTGATGACTTCTTTCAGGAGGAAGCGGTCCATCTGGGCCTCGGGCAGAACGTACGTGCCTTCTTCCTCGATGGGGTTCTGCGTCGCCATGACCATGAAGGGGTTGGGCAGCTTATGGTTCACGCCACCGATGGTGGTCTGGCGTTCCTGCATGGCTTCCAGCATGGCGGACTGGGTCTTCGCAGACGATCGGTTGATCTCGTCCAGGAGCACCATGTTCGCGTGGACAGGGCCGAGCTGAGTAACCATCTCGCCGCGCTCCTGATTCCAGATCTGGGAGCCGACGATGTCGTTAGGCATCAGGTCGGGGGTGCACTGAATGCGGCGGAAAGTTCCAGACACAGCCGACGCGAGGGTCTGCGCTGCCGTCGTCTTGGCCAGGCCGGGAACGGATTCGACCAGGACGTGGCCGCCGGCGAGCAACGAGGCGATCAGCGCGCGGCGTAGCGCTTCCTGGCCGACGACGGTGTGCTGGTAGATGTTGGTCATGCGATCGAGCAGGCCCTTAGCGTGGGCCAGCTCGTCATTCGTCAAGTAGTTGGGCACGGACTCTCCTTGCGTGCGCGGTCGGATGCCCTCCCAGTGTAGCCCGACGCGGCCCATCTGACACAACCCGGTCAGTTTTCGCACACCTAACCACGACGCCGCCAGGAGCGAGACGGGCAGGCCAGGAGCCTGTTAGACACGCGAAGGAGAGCAGACATAAAGGGACGGGCCCCGGAGTTAACTCCGGGGCCCGCAAAGCCTCGTCGATCAGGCCTGCTTCGCGGCGGCGATACGCGCGCGGAACTTGGCCAGCTGCTCGGTGATGGCGGCGGGGAGCTTATCGCCGAACTGCGAGAAGTACTCCTCGGTGTCGTCCATCTCGGCGGCCCAAGCATCAGGGTCGATCGCGAAGAGCTTCGCCCACACGGTCTCGTCGATGTCGAGTCCGTCGAGGTTGAAGTCCTCGAACTTCGGGTAGCGACCGGTCACACCGTCAATGGCCTCAACCTCGCCGGCGGCGCGGCGAACGATCCAGTCCAGGACGCGGGCGTTGTCGCCGTAGCCGGGCCACATGAAGTTGCCGTTTTCGTCCTTACGGAACCAGTTGACCTGGTAGACCTTCGGGAAGCCCTCGCCGAGCTTGTCCTGCATCTCCAGCCAGTGGCCCCAGTAGTCGGCCATGTTGTAGCCACAGAAGGGCAGCATGGCGAAGGGGTCGTGACGCAGCGAGCCGGCCTTGACGTCGGTCGCGGCAGCGGTGACCTCGGAGGCCACGGAGGCGCCGATGAACACGCCGTGGGCGGGCTCGTACTGCTCGGCGACCAGCGGGACGTTGGTGGCGCGGCGACCACCGAAGAGGACAGCGTCAACCGGGACACCCTCGGGGGCTTCCCAGTCGGGGCAGATGATCGGGCACTGCGAGGCGGGAACGGTGAAGCGGCTGTTCGGGTGAGCAGCCTTCTCGCCGGACTCGGGGGTCCAGTCGTTGCCGTGCCAGTCGATCAGGTGCGCCGGAACGTCACCGTCGATGCCTTCCCACCACACGTCACCGTCGTCGGTCAGGGCGACGTTCGTGAAGATGGAGTTGGCCTTGCCGGTCTCCATGGCCATGGGGTTGGTCTTGTAGGAGGTGCCGGGGGCGACGCCGAAGAAGCGGCCTCGGGGTTGATGGCGCGCAGGCGGCCATCCGGGCCGGGGCGCATCCACGCGATGTCGTCGCCGACGGTCTCGACCTTGTAGCCGGGGATCGTGGGCTGGAGCATGGCGAGGTTGGTCTTGCCACAGGCCGACGGGAAGGCGGCGGTGACGTGGAACTGCTGGCCGGTGGACTCGCGGGTCAGGCGCAGGACGAGCATGTGCTCGGCCATCCAGCCGTCGCGGCGGGCCATCGTCGAGGCGATACGCAGGGCGAAGCACTTCTTGCCGAGCAGGGCGTTGCCGCCGTAACCCGAACCGAAGGACCAGATCTCGTTGGTCTCAGGGAAGTGGGTGATGTACTTCTCATCGTTGCAGGGCCAGTTCGAGTCTTCCTGACCGGGCTCGAGAGGAACGCCGACGGAGTGAACGGCGGGAACCCACACGCGGCCCTCGTTGATGAGGTCCATGGCAGCAGCACCCATGCGGGTCATGATGCGCATGTTGACAACGACGTAGGGGGAGTCGGTGATCTCAACACCGAGCTGGGAGATGGGGCCACCAAGGGGACCCATGGAGAAGGGAACCACGTACATGGTGCGACCCTTCATGGCACCCGTGAACTTCTCGTGCAGGGTGGCCTTCATTTCCTTCGGATCCGCCCAGTGGTTGGTCGGGCCCGCATCCTCTTCCTTCTCACAGCAGATGAAGGTACGGGACTCAACACGCGCAACGTCGGACGGCTTGGAGCGAGCGAGGAAGGAGTTAGGACGCTTCTCCTCGTTGAGCTTGGTGAACATGCCACTTTCGACCATCTGCGAGGTCAGGCGGTCCCACTCTTCCTGGGAGCCGTCGCAGAACTCAATGGCGTCAGGGGTGGTCAGCTCGGCGATTTGCGCAACCCACTTGATGACATCTTCGGGAGCGTTGGCCGGAGCCGCCGCACGCACGTCCTGTTCGGTCACGGACATTTTGCCTCCTGAGGCATTTCGGATTGTCGAGGCCGCAATGCGCGTCCCCGATTGACAGAATCAATCATGCCGGAACGTTTGCCCGCGCCTGCGGGCGCTTGGTCCCGGTCACACTCCAATCGTAGTCGAACCAGTCACATGCCGCCCGGTCGGCAGGGACCTTCTGCCCATCCACAAGGGGCAACATGCCCCACTAGCGCACCAAGGCCTCGCGAATGGGACCGAAGGATAACAACCCGACCACCACGTGAGATACAACACGACCATTGGGGTCACAAAAGCGCATCTGAACTTGAAGTGTGCCCACCCCATGACCGACGATTACAGGTAGCACAACAGTGCCGTTCACCATTGGAAGGACCGAGTACACCATGGGATTCCGAAACAAGACCCAAGGCCCTGACTTTTTTGAAGACTTCACCGCTCAGGCCCGCCAGCTCGTGCAGGCCGTCGAGTTTTTGACCCACATCTACGCCGCCTCCCCCGAGGAGCGCATCGCCCTGCGCGATCAGCTCCACGAGGTCGAGCACCGCGGCGACGAACTGAACCACGAAATCATCCAGCGCATCAACTCCTCGTTCATCACGCCCTTCGACCGCGAGGACCTGCAGTCGCTGGCCTCCCACCTGGACGACTGCCTCGACTTCATTGATGAAGCCGGCGATCTTCTGGTCGTCTACGGCATCGCCGACATCCCCTCCTCCCTGGTCTCCCTGCTCAACACGCAGATCGAGGTCATCAAGAACTGCGCAGATATGACCGCGGCGAACATGCCCAAGCTGAAGTCCCCGGTGGACATGCGCGACTACTGGATCGAAATCAACCGCCTCGAGAACGAGGGTGACCTGGCCTACCGCCGCACACTGACCGCACTGTTTGACTCGGGCCTCGACCCGGTCACGATCATCAAGCTCAAGGACATCGTCCAGGGCCTCGAGTCCTGCGCCGACGCCTTCGAGGAGCTCGCGGGCATCATCGAGTCCCTCGCACTGAAGGAATCTTGAGCCGTGGATCTGAATCTGATCCTCGTTTGCGTCGTCATCGTCGTCGCACTGTTCTTCAGTTACACGAATGGCTTCCACGACGCGGCGAACGCGATCGCGACCTCCGTGTCGACGCGCGCGTGGACACCCCGCGCGGCGCTCCTCATGGCCGCGACGATGAACGTCATCGGCGCCATGATGGGCACGGGCGTCGCCAAGACGGTCGGCTCTGGCATCATCGAGATCAGCGGCTACGCCGAGTCTCCGCTGCCGGAGATGCAGCAAAAGGGCCTGGTCATCATCCTGGCCGCCCTGTTGGGCGCGTGCATCTGGAACCTGATCACCTGGTGGTTTGGCCTGCCGTCATCTTCCTCACACGCCCTCATCGGTGGTATGGCGGGTGCTGGCCTCATGAGCGGCACGGTCGTTAAATGGTGGGGCATCATGAGCCACGTCGTGATCCCGATGTTCGCCTCCCCCATCATCGGCTTCGTCGTCGGCTACTTCTTCATGAGCATCGTTCTGTGGCTGCTGCGCAAGGCACAGTATCACCGCACGATGCGTCGTTTCCGTGCCGCCCAGCGCATCTCCTCGGCTGCAATGGCCCTGGGCCACGGCATCCAGGACGCACAAAAGACGATGGGCATCATCATCATGGCGCTGTTGGCTGGCGGCTACGGCGACACCCACAACATCTTTGACCCCGCGACCGGGGACATGACGATCCCCCTGTGGGTGAAGATTTCGAGCGCTCTGGCGATTTCTCTGGGCACCATGGCGGGCGGCGGGCGCATCATGCGCACGGTCGGTCGTAAGATCATCGACCTGGATCCGGCGCGCGCTTTCACAGCCGAGGCGGTGTCTTCCTCGATCCTGTACCTGTGCTCCTACGTCGTCCATGCTCCCATTTCCACGACGCAGGTCGTCTCCACGGCGATCATGGGCGTGGGCTGCACGAAACGCTTCTCTGCCGTGCGCTGGGGCGTTGCAGGGAACATCGTTATCGCGTGGTTCCTGACGTTGCCGGCCGCAGCCATCGTGTCCGGCATCGTGTACCTCCTCGTGGCGCTTCCCCTGGGGGTCCACTAGTGGCTTCCCGTCGCCTCGTCGGCCTGGTCGCGGCCATGATCCTCGTCACCCCGCTGACCGCGTGTTCGGATTCGTCCGTCATGCATATGCGGGTCGGCCAGTGCATTGTCCTTCCTGAGGGCGAGACCGCGACCACGGTTGAGACGACCGGCTGCACCCGCGAGCACGACGCCGAGGTCTTCTACGTGACCTCCGCCGATGACGGGGACTTCCCCGGCGAGGTTGAGCTGAACAAGCAGGCCGAGTCGGTGTGCATCGCTAACTTCGAGGACTACGTGGGGTCCAGCTACCTGTCGTCCAGCCTCGATGCCACGTGGATGATCCCGACGAAGGATTCGTGGGCGCATTCGGACCGGGCGATCGTGTGCCTGGCCCGCCCGCTGGATCACTCCTCGCTGAAGGCAACTGTCAAGAAGTCGGGACTGTAGCCGCTGTCTCACGTTCACCCCTGGGTGGTATCCGCATGATCAGGCGGACACCACCCGCCTTCTTTACCGAGTGGCACGATGGTTGTTATAGTGTTCCAGGCGACAGGTTCCGTTCGGTTTCCTTCTCCCCAATGTGGCGGTCAATCTGACGTCCGTCATCCCATCTCATTTAGGAGCATCATGTCCCACGCTATGCGTCCCGCGCTCGTTCTCGGCGCTTCAGCTGCCATCTTGAGCCTCGGCCTGTCCGGCTGTTCTGTTCTGTCCGCGATCACGAACCGCACCCACAGCACCAACTTGAAAGTCGGTCAGTGCATCCAGGTCCCGGATGGCTCGACCGTCTACGACGTTGAGCTCAGGGACTGCTCGAAGGAGCACACCGGCGAGGTCTACTACATTGAGAAGATCACCGACGCCACGCTGCCTGACCAGGACGAGATGGACCAGATGATGGAGGATGCCTGCTTCGACAACTTCAAGAGCTACGTCGGCAAGTCCTACTCCGAATCGTCCCTCGAGGTGACTGCCATGTACCCGACCGAGCAGACCTGGGCCAAGGGCGACCGCGACATCGTCTGCGTTGCGCTGCCGGGTGACTCGACGACGCTGTCTCGATCGGTGAAGGACTCCAACATGTGACGGCGCCTGTGCGCGCTGGTGGCGGCCCGGCTTTCGCTGGGCCGCCACCATTATTAGGTCGGCGTTTCCTTGACTATCCGACTGCACGTGGGAGGTACACCACACTCTTTATCAATCTGTCAGTATTGGTGCGAATATCCCGCTGGCGTAGGTGATACCCCGGGCCGCGCACGGTCGGCGTTGTTATATAGTTAGCGCTGCGATGCGGCAAACAAACGGGCCTCGCGCCGCGTTTGCGTCGTACTTGCCGAGGCATCGCAGCCCTAAGGAGAATCATGTCTGAAAACTCATTCACGTCCACCATGGCGCGCCCTGTGCTTATCCTCGGCGCAACGGTCGCCATCCTGAGCCTGGGTTTGTCCGCCTGCTCGGTGTCATTGTCCGGTGCCCGCAAGCCCTCGGATACCTCTCCTACTCGCACTCCTACGCCCACGTCTTCCGCAACGACGAACGACTACGTACCGCCCAGGGTCGGAGAATGTTTCCAGTACGCATCCGACGATAACAGTGACATCACCATCGTCGATTGCAACCAGCCTCACGACGCGGAGTACTTCCACATCTTTGATTTCTCGGGTGACGCGTTCCCGTCTGATGACGAATTTGACGACGAGAGCGACGAAATCTGCGGACTCATCTTCGAATACTACGTTGGCAAGCCTGTCGCGGACTCCACCGTGGACTACTCGTGGTACGTCCCGACGCAAGAAACCTGGACGAACGGCGACCACACCATCCAATGCTATGCGTTCGCCAAGAATGACAGTAAGCTCACCCGATCGGTGAAGGACTCCAACATGTGACCAGCGCCTGTGCGCACTGAGGCGGCCCGGCTTTCGCCGGGCCGCCTCAGTGTTTCTTGGCGGTCTTACACGGCTGAGCTGCGGGGTTCTTGGTGGTCACGCCGTGTGTCTCAAAGGCAGCGACAACGGGACCGTCGGCTCCGCGTTCCACGTGAGCAACCAGGATCTGGCCGTGCTTAAGGGAGGGCGCGTCGCCTCCAGTGACGGCGCTCGACCCGTAGGCTCGCAGTTCCTCGATGATGAGGTCGCGCGCGCTTCCCGTCGCGGACAGCAGGGTCGTGCCGGAAGGTTCGGCAAGGCGTTGCGCCGCGAAGGCACGCACTCGACCGGCTCGGGCCTGCGCGTCGATGAGCCCCGTGGCCTCGGACGAGGTGTCGAGGGCCGCCACGAGCGTCACTGAGTCCCCTCCGACGCTCGCCCACGGTGCGAGGGCCTGGCGGGCGCGGGCGGACGGGGACGCAAAGGCGGCATTGACGCCGAAAGCGCTGAACAAGTCGATGAGGTCGAAGGCCTGGCGCACACCGAATCGTCCGAGGGGTGGATCGATGGGACAGGCGGCAGTCTCGGCCTCTCGGGACGAGGCCCGCTGCACCTGCGCTGCCCTGCGCGCCGCAGCTGACGCGACGATCGCGGGGGTCGGCGCGAGACGAGACTTGGGGGGTGTGGGTACGTCGAGCGTGGTCCGCTGCGCGGGCGCGGAAGCGGAGGCATCCTCAGGCGCGTCGGCGGGTCCGGGTCGCAACACGATAATCGTGGAGGTGATAAGGCGGCCTTCGATCGCGCGGGCGACGAGGTCGGCGAGGAGCCGACGGTCACCTCGCCGCGTGAGCATGTCAGCGGCCGCGTCGGGGGTCGCCCAGGTGGTCTGGTCGATTTCGGTGCGAGGCGCGCGGGCGACGGGGGCGCGCAGGCGCGCGGAGACCTCACCGGCGGGCAGGGGCGTGCCCACCCAATAGTGCACTTCCTTAGTGTGTCCACCTCCCAGGCGGTAGCGCTGGGTTGTCAGGGGTGCTCCCAGGGTGATGAGGTAGCCGGTTTCTTCTTCGACTTCGCGCACGGCGGCAGCGACCAGGGGTTCACCGTTTTCTGTTTTGCCTTTGGGCCAGGACCAGTCGTGGTAGCGGGGGCGGTGGACCATGAGGACTTCGATGTCAGCGGGGTCGATGTTTTCTCCGGGGACGGCGACGCGCGCGTGGTCGGCGAAACGCCAGACGAGCGCGCCCGCGGAGCGAACGAGTCGCTGGGGGCGTGGGGCTGGCATCGGACGCATAGGGACCAGGGTAGTCGCCTCGCGCCGCGCTTGCCCTGGTGGGCGCGTCACCGTGACCAGGTCGCGGCTCGTCAGGCGTGATTGTGGCGGGCGGGGATCGGCGGCTTAGTCGAGGGTGCCGACGGAAGCTTCGCGTGCGGCGGTGTCGAGTTCGTCTGCGGTGGCTAGGAGTGCACTGTGTCGCATGGTGACTCGGTGGGCGAGCGGGTCTGTGGGATCTTCGATCCATAGGGCCCCGGCTTCACCGGCGGCGAGGACGCGCATGGCGCGCGATGCCTGGGCGAGCACGTCTTCAAGGTCGTCATCGGTGAGGTCGCCGCGCAGCAGGGCATCGACCTCGTCCATGATGAGGTGCAGGGGCCGCAGCGCGACGGGGGCTTCGAGGCCCTGGATGATGGGCGCGCGTGAGCCGTCGGCATAGCGGGCTTCGACCAGGTGCGGATCACGGTGGTACCACTCGTGGAGCAGGTAGAGGCGCCACAGCGCGCCGGGGAGCGTGAATTCGGGGCTGCGCGACCAGACGTGGGCGATGGTGTCGATGCCGCGAGCGCGCACGGTTTCCCGCAGGCGCGCCACGTCCTCGTCGTTGAAGGTGTCGTCGCTGATTCCCATGAGTGCCCACGCGGCGGTGTGTGCGACGGCGGCGAGGGAGGCGGGGTCTTCGTCGCCGACGATCGTCTCTGCCCGCGCGGCGTCAAGCATGGCTGGGCGGCGTGGGGTGTTCGATTGGGCCATAGGGACCGCTTCCTTCTACAATGGGGGCATGGGCCTATAGCTCAATGGTAGAGCAGCGGACTTTTAATCCGTAGGTTGGGGGTTCGAGTCCCCCTGGGCCTACTGGTCGCGCCTCGGAACGTTCCGGGGCGTTCACGCTATCTGCGGGCGCGCGCCCGCGTTGGAGGTGCATCATGGATCCTCGTTTTTCTCGCGCGTATGGCGCCCTGGCTGGCCTGGCTCTCGGAGACGCGCTGGGCATGCCGACGCAGGCGTTGTCTCCCGCGCAGATCCGCTCAATGTATGGGCGTATCACGGGTCTCGTGGATGCGGATGAAGGTCAGCCGTACGCGCCGGGGATGCGGGCGGGGTCGGTCACCGATGACACGGAGCAGGCGTTGCTGATTGCTTCTCTCCTGGTACGAGGCCGTGGGTCCTCGTCGGGTCACGCACACCTGGATGCGAGTGAGTTTGCCCACACGTTGTTGGCATGGGAGGACTCGATGATTCAGCGCGGGTCGCTCGATCTGCTGGGGCCGTCGACGAAGGCAGCGTTGGAGCGTGTGCGCGCGGGGGAGGACCCGCTGCAAGTAGGCGGGAAGGGAACGACAAACGGCGCGGCGATGCGGGTGACGCCGATCGGCATCGCGGTCTCGACGGCCAATCCGGACATCTTCGCGGAGGCCGTCTGGTCATCCTGCCAGGTCACGCACGCGACGCGCCAGGGTTTCCAGTCGGCTGCCCTCGTGGCGGCGGCCGTGTCCCTGGGGATCGACCGGTCGGGGACCTCCGCCGCGGACATGACAGCCCTGTTGCGGCGAGCCGTGACCTATGTCGAGTCCCTTCCCGCGCGCGGCGCGTGGAGTCCAGAGCCTGACGTCGCTGCCGCCACGCGGCGGGCCTTGCAGCTGGCGTCCACCCCGGCCTCGTCGTCCCTGGAGTGCCTCGTCGAGCAGGTGGGCACGTCCGTGGCTTCAGCGCAGGCTATCCCCATGGCCTTCGCGCTCCTCGCGCGCGACCCCTCCCAGCGCGCCCTGCTGGACGCCGCTAACCTGGGCGGCGACACCGACACGATCGGCGCGATCGCGGGGGCAATCCTGGGTGCTTCACTCGGGGTCGAGGCTTTCAACGAGGAAGACCTCGTCCAGGTCGAGGATGTGTCCCGTCTCGACCTGCGCTCCGTGGCCACAGACCTGCTGGCACTGCGCGACAAGTCGTTTAGCATGTCGGGTACGGATGACGTGGCGACGACCGGTGACCGCTGCGATGCGAGCGCCCCGACGGCTTCGGAGGATCAGGATAAGAGCACGCCGGGCGCGAACCCGACCGTGGCCTCGTGCCCCGAGCCGAGCGCGCCGGCGGGCCGCGTCGTCCTCATGGGGCAGATCCTCGTGGACCTTGCCGTGCGCGGCGACGCCCTTCCGGGGCCTGGCGGCGACGTGTGGGCCGTCGACGAGGGGATGCACGTGGGCGGGGGCTTCAACGCCCTCGTGGCGGCGCGGCGCATGGGGGCCGAGGCCGTCTCCCTCAGCCCGATCGGCGAGGGCCCCTACTCCTCGCTCATTCAAGCGGCTCTGGCGCGCGAGGGGATCGCGGACGCCGGACCGCGCGTCGCGGGCATCGACAACGGGTTCTGCATCGCGTTCACGGATCGCACCGGCGAGCGCACCTTCATCTCTACGAGGGGCGCGGAGACCATGGCTCCCGCGAGCGCGTGGGCTGATGTCGTGCGCACGATGCGCCGGGGGGACGTCCTCTACGTCGACGGTTACCTCATGGACCACCCCGCGAACAGGGAAGCCGCTCAGGCTGCGCTGCGCGCCCTGCCCGAGGGCGTGCGCGTGGTTCTGGACGTCTCCCCAGTCATCGGGATCCCGGACGGCTTGCCGACGCGCGACGTCATCGTTTCGATGAACCACAGGGAAGCTCGCGAGATCCACGATCGGTGGATTGACGATCGTGGCGTCCGCGACCAGTGCAGGGAGCCTCGCGGGGCGGCCTCCACCATGTTCGAGTTGCTTCACCGCCCCGTCGTAGTGCGCCAGGGAGCCGAGGGCGCTTACTTCGCTGGGCCTTCCGCGAGGGCGTCGGGCGCCTTCGACAAGGACGCGACCCACGTTCCGACGCCTCGCGTCGACGCGATCGACACGAATGGCGCGGGCGACGCGCACTCCGGGGTGCTGGCGGCCTCGCTCGCCCAGGGAATCCCCCTGGAGAGGGCGCTCCTGCTCGCCAACTGCGCGGGCGCACTGTCCACGACAGTCGTCGGGCCGGCCTCGTGCCCGACGCGCGAGGAGATCGAAGCGGCGGCGAGCGCGCTGGAGGAACAAGCGGACGCGCTGGAAGCAAGCACCGAGGAAGCATAAACCTAGGGGCGTGAACCGAAGGGCGTGCGCGTCACCGGAGTTCATGTGTGCACGTCAGCCCCCTGTGGCGTGCGAAATATGTCAACTATTCAACCAAATCGCCCATGATGCGCCTCGTCTGGCGCATAATCGCATCATGGTGAAAGACAAGACCCCTGATCAGGGCGGCATCGTCGGCGGAGCACTCACCGTTGCCCTGCTGATCACGCTGGCCGTACAAAACGCTGTGCCCCCGATGGCCACAGACATGTACTCCTCCGCGTTCCCGCAGATCACGGCGGACCTGGCGACGAACTCGACAATGCTCGGGTTCACGCTCACCACCTTCTTCGTGGGCTACGCGACCGGGCAAGTCCTGGGCGGAGCAATCTCCGACCAGATCGGGCGTCGCCGCCCCATCGTCGCCGGCGGCATCATAGCCCTGATCGGATCCATTATCTGCGTGCTGACGCCCACCATCTGGATCTTCCTCATCGGTCGAGTCTTCCAGGGCCTCGGCGGCGGCGTCGCCTCCTCGGTGGCGCGCGCGATCCTCGTCGACGTCGCACACGGCAAGACGCTGGCGCGCGCGATGAGCCTCATCCAGGCGATCGTCGGCTTCGCGCCGATGCTCGCCCCGGTCCTCGGCGCGTTCATCATCACGCACGCGACGTGGAGGGTCATCTTCTGGGCGCTCGCCGCCTTCACGCTACTCATGGCGGCCCTCGCGTGGTTCGTCGTGCCCGAGTCCCTGCCCGAGGATCGCCGCCACCCCGGTGGCATCCCCCGGTTCTTCTCCGGCCTCGTCCAGGTCGTGCGCATCCGCCCCTTCGTGGGCTTCATGCTGGTCAACGCCTTCTCGAGCTTCTGCATGTTCGGCTACATCTCGAACGCCACCTACGTCCTCCAGGGACCGCTGGGCCTGTCCCCCATGGCTTTCGCGTGGGTGTTCGCGTTCAACGCTCTGCTGTCGACCGGCTTCGCGGTGGTCAACGTGCGCCTGATCTCGCATTTCACGCCACGCACGCTCATCATTACAGGCCTGACGATCGCCGCGACGGGCGTGGTGACGCTGGCGGTCTCAACGTTCCTCCTCGACCTGCCGCTCATTCCGACGTGCGTGGGCTTCGCGCTCATTATGACGGCGAACGCGTTCATTTTCGGTAATTCGGGCGCGCAGGCCATGAGCGAGGCGCGCGAGCAGGCGGGCACGGCCTCGTCCGTCATGGGCGTGTTCCAGTCCCTGGCCAACGGTATCGCCGCTCCCCTAGCAACCTCGGGCGGCGACAGCGCCGTGCCGATGGTGCTCGTCATGATCGTCGGCTCCGCCGGCGCGTGGTTCGCGTTCTGGGTGATCGCCCGCGGCGGCAAGCACACGCCGCGCCAGCTCAGCCTCGACTGAGGGGCCACCGGCGCGTCGGAAATAGGATCACCGCGCCCTGGCAGCCCCGCACATCCGGATAGGTAACGCACATCCGGATAGGTAACGCACATCCGGATAGGTTATTAACCTATCCGGATCGTCATTTCCTATCCAGATCGTCACAACCTATCCAGATCGTCACAACCTATCCAGATCGTCACAACCTATCCAGATCGTCACAACCTATCCAGAACGTCACAACCTATCCAGAACGTCATAGGCCCGCGGCCATCAGCACAACTCCGGCCGGGCACGGCCTGCAACACACCAGCAGCACGGCCAACCCCAACAACGCGCGGGAACCAAGGCCGCCACGTCGAGCACATACCCCTTCGCACACATCCGGATAGGTAACACGCATCTGGATAGGTTATTAACCTATCCAGATCGTCACAACCTATCCAGATCGTCGCAACCTATCCAGATCGTCACAACCTATCCAGAACGTCACAACCTATCCAGAACGTCATAGGCCCGCGGCCATCAGCACAACTCCGGCCGGGCACGGCCTGCAACACACCAGCAGCACGGCCAACCCCAACAACGCGCGGGAACCAAGGCCGCCACGTCGAGCACATACCCCTTCGCACACATCCGGATAAGTAACGCACATCCGGATAGGTAACGCACATCCGGATAGGTTATTAACCTATCCAGATCGTCACAACCTATCCAGAAAGCGCGCCTCATCGCGATGAATTCACCAGAGGGCACCAGCTTTCATTCCCCGGCCGCGACTATCGGTTGGGATAGTGCCATTGGGATCGCGCGGCCCGGCCCGCTCGATGCGCGGATCACTCGCGCGAGGCTAACCACACTGCAGCCGACACCAGGACCAGGCCGATCAACTCAAAGACGCCGGGAATCTGGCGCAGCATAACCGCGCCGACCAAGGCGGATGTCGCAGGCAGGATCGCGGCGAACAGCGCGAACGTCGGCGCCGCCAGGCGACGCATCGCGAGGGCCTCAAACGTGTAAGGAATCGCAGTTGACAGCAGGCCCACACCGATGACGATTGCGATCAGCTTCCACGAGGCCGTGGCCGCCATCGCCCCCGGCCCCAGGAAGGGCGCAAAGAAAAGAGAACCCCACGCGCATCCCAACGCTAAGTTCGTGACCCCGTCGCGCGTGGTCGACGCCCGCTGACCCACCACAATATAGGCGGACCAGGCGAGGGCCGCGAGGAGGATCCAGGCGACGCCGACGCGCACGCTCGAGCGCGACAGGTCGAGAGCGAGTCCTCCAATGCTGGCTACGCCTGCGAACGCGAGGACCGCGGCGACGCGCGGTCGCCAGCCGCGGCCTCGAACGACGGCGACGGCGACAGGGCCAACAAACTCGATGGAGACGGCTGTGCCCAGGGGAATGCGCGCGATAGCCTCGTAGAACGACGAGTTCATCGTGAGGATGATGATCCCGAAGAGCGCGGAGATCGCCAGGTCCGAGACTGTGAGGCCGCCGCGCCACGGGCGCTTCCACGCGAGGAGAACCACCGCGCCTGTGAGGACGCGCCACCACGCAACGGAGGCAGGTTCGACCGAGGCGAAAGCGACGACCGCGAGCGCCGCGCCAACGTACTGGATGAGTCCAGAGCCGACGAGGAAGAGTTGAGGCGGGACACTGTCGGCGACGGTGGTGACGCCAGGGCACCGGGAGGGCGCTTTCACTGGGCGGGCGCGAAGGTCAGGGCCGCCGAGTTCATGCAGTAACGCATGCCGGTGGGCTGGCCGGGGGCGTCGGCGAAGACATGACCCAGGTGTGAGCCGCAGGTCGCACAGCGTACCTCGGTACGGGTCATGCCGTGACTGGTGTCGACGTGCTCGGTGGTCGCCCCTTCGTGGGTTTGGAAGAAAGAGGGCCAGCCACAGGAGGAGTCGAACTTGGTGTCCGAGTCGAAGAGCTGGGAGCCGCAGGCCGCGCACGAGTAGGTGCCGACGCGCGCCTCGTTCAGGAGTTCACCGGTGAAGGGGCGCTCCGTGCCAGCCTCACGCAGCACGTGGTAGCGCATGGGGCTCAGGAGTTTCTTCCATTCGGCGTCGGTGCGGGCGGCGGGGTCGGTTGCGTTCATGCGTCCATTGTCGCGCGCCGCCCGCGGGCGCGCAGTGTTGGCGCGGGCGGGCGGCGCGGGCGTGCATCGCCGTACCGGTTACGAGGCGGTGGTGTCCTCGCGGGACTCTCACTGCTCGGCGGTGGACTGCTCGGCGGGCTTAGCAGCCGGCGTTTTCTTTGCTGTCGTCTTCTTGGATGCGGCCCTTTTTGCGGCGCTCTTCTTGGCGGGTGCTTTCTTGGCGGCGCTCTTCTTGGCGGGTGCTTTCTGAGCCTTGTCGGCGTCGGATTGGGCGGGCTTGTCGTCCGTCTTCTCCTCGGTTGCACCCTTCTTCGCGCCCGCAGCCGCTTTCTTCGTTCCCTTTTTCGCAGGCTGGTTCTTCTTGCTGGTTGCCTTTTTCGCGGGGGATTTCTTGGCGGTCTTCTTTTTGGCGGGAGCCTTGGCGGGTTCGACTTCGTCGGCTGCCTCCGTTGCTGTTGCCTGGGCGTCGGGGGTGGCGCTCAGGGTCGGCATCACGAGCGTTTCGTCGAGCGCGGGCTGTTCCTCGACAGTGGGAAGCACCTGCGTGGCCTCCGTATCGAGTGCGCCCGCCTGGGCGACCTCAACGGGAGTCATGACGGCGGTCGCTTCAGTGTCCTGACCCGCGGCGGCGCCCTCCGGCTCATCGTCGGCAACGGCCTCGCCCGAGGTCACCGGCTCATCGTCGGCAACGGCCTCGTCCGAGGTCACCGGCTCATCGCCGGTAACGGCCTCATCCGAGTCCTCCGGCTCGTCGTCAGCAACGGCCTCGTCCGTCCCCTCCGGTTCGCCCGAGGTCGCCGGCTCGTCGTCAGCAACGGCCTCGTCCGAGGTCACCGGCTCGTCCGAGGTCACCGGCTCGTCGTCGGTAACGGCCTCATCCGAGGTCACCGGCTCATCGTCGGCAACAGCCTCATCCGAGGTCACCGGCTCATCGTCGGTAACGGCCTCATCCGAGGTCACCGGTTCGTCGTCGGCAACGGCCTCGTCCGTTGTTTCCGCTGCTTCCTCGTCGCTCGCGGCACTTGCGACGGCTGGAATCTGGCCCGTGACGGCACGCAGCATGTCGGCTTCGGCGCCGGTGGGAGCAACCGCCGGGAAGAAGTCCATGATCGACACGCGCGGAGTCTTCTTCGCGGGAGCAGGACGAGTCTCCTCCTCCAATCGAGCCTCCTCGGCGACGGCGTACCAGTCGGGGTGGATCACAGGCTCGTCGGGGACTTCCTCCTGTGATGCAGCCATTTCCTGGGGGGTAGGCTCGGGCGGAGGCACGAGTGCAGGGGCGAGCGCCGCCACCACGTCGGTGATGACCGGGCGACCGGTGCGCGCGGGCGGCGGCACCTGCACCGGACGTTTCACGGATGTTTCACGCGCGGGGATGGGTGTCGTGGCCTGCTCATCCTCGTTCTCAGGATCCAACGCGCGGCGGCTTCCGTGATCCGGTGCGAGGACATCCTCACGCTGTTTCTCAGCGTCGGACGAGGCCGTGGCCGCCTCCGCTGCCTCGACCGCTTCCGCGGACGCGGGGATGTCAGCACGCACACCTGGTGTCGTGTCAGCGGCATCGACAGGTCCGGTGGGATTCGCATCGTCGACTGCGGGAGGCGCCGGCACGTCGGTTTCCGGCTCGTGTGCGGCCTCGGTGGCAGCGGTTCCAGCACCCAAGGCGGGCATGCCGCTCATCACACCTGCGACCGCCTGGCTATTTCCAGTGACCGCGTCAGTGGCTTTGCTCCCTGTCGTAGCCTCGGCCGTTGCGGCAGGGGCGGCTCCGTCAAAAGGGCGGGTCACCTGGGCAGCCGAGGTCTCGGCGGGCGCAGCGTTTTGCGTCTGCGTGGGTTCAGCGTTGCCAATGCCACTGTCCGTAGGTCCGACGGGTTCGACGCCGACGGCGGCCAGGGCCGCGCTCGTCTCGGGGTTTATGGCCTCGCTCGAGCGACGACGTCCCTCCCGGCGGTCTTTCGCACGCTGAGAATCGGCTTCACGTTCAGCGTAGGCCTCTTCGCCGGGACCCGCAAGTGCGGCGGCTCGCTCGTCAGCTTCAGCGGAGCCGGAGAAGAGCCGCTCGCCGCGACCGATGGACGTGGCCGTCATGGTCTGGGTGAGCTGGGGGTCCGTGTTACCGGCGGCCTCGATGATCTTGCGCAGCGCGGACTTGGAGATGACCTGCGTTTCGTCCGGAGACGACGAACCCCCTTCGGCGAGTTCACGTTGACGGTCAGCCATCGCGCGGCGGCGGGCACGCTTCGCCTTGCGGCGGGCCGCCACCATGCGGGCGGCGTGAGCGGCGTCCTTGGGGCGCTCGCGCGCACCCTCGGCCCCCGACTCACCGGTCGGTGAAGCAGTGCCACCGACTGCGGAATCCGCGTAGGCGCGCGCCGCACCACCGGCGTGGGAAGTGGAGCGACCGGTCGCGGCCACGGCCTCGTTCGCGCCGGAGATTCCGGCAAGTTCGGAGGCAAGGCGAGCGATGCGTTCGCGGCTCATATCCTGCTCGACGGTGACGGTTTGGCGCGGTTCGATGTGCTGAACGGGACGCGCCCAGGGTTCTTCGGCGACGATCCAAGCGATGAGTTGCTCACGCAGGTAGGCGCGCAGGTCCGAGAGGTTAGCGGAGTTATTCGCGGACACGAGCACGCGCACGGTCACAGTGAACTCGTCAGAGTCGGTGATCTGCACGGCCCACGTGCGCCCATCCCACAAGTCGGTAGACGTGAGGAGCTTCTCGACCTTGGTGCGGATAAGCGTCATGGGCGCGGACCAGTCGAGTTTCAGTTCGACGGTGCCCAGCTGTGCGGCGGCGCGACGCGTCCAGTTCTCGAAAGGCGTCTGAGTGAAGTAGCGGCAGGGGATGATAAGTCGGCGCTCGTCCCAGATGCGCACGACCACGTATGAGAGCGTGATTTCCTCGACGGAACCGGTTTCCTGCTTGTCGCCCGCGACGACCACGTCGCCAACGCGGATAGCGTCGGTGAACGCCAACTGCAAGCCAGCGAAGACGTTGCCGAGCGTTTGCTGGGCGGCAAGACCGGCGATGACCGAGAGGACACCAGCTGAGGCAAGGACGGTGGTCATTGCTTGGCGCGCGGCCTCGAACGTGCCGACGATAGCGACCGCGCCGATAACGACGACGACTCCCTGCGTGAAGCGGCGCAAAACCTGCGCCTGGGTTTCGAAACGACGCGAGCGCCCCTTGTCGGATTCTTGACGAGCTCTCGCCGCGTCCTCAAAGACCCAGGCAGCCGCGTAGGCCATCCAGGTCAGGCACGCGAGTCCTGCAATGAGGAGAACGTGCATGAGGAATGTCGTAACAGAGGAGCCGTTCCACTCAGACAGGTGCGGGTTCACGAGCGCGATGCCCAGCCCAATCCACGCGCCCCACGTGGCGAAAGTGAAGTGGGCGGAGCGGCGCACGCGCGCCAGGATTGACGAGGCGGTGGCGGCCTTCACAAACGCCCTGCGCGCGAGGACGTTGAAGACGACCGACACGACAACCCCCAGGAAGGCACCGATGACAGGGCCGAGGATCAGGAGAGTGAGGTCGATGGTGGTAGCCACAGCCGCCTCAGCGCCGGACTGGGAGTCTGCGGCGGCGCGCATGAGCGCGCCCGAGGCTTGGGCGAGGGCACCGAGTGTAGGTGTCATAGTCATGCTTCAAGGGTAGGTCGCCTTGCTGATGAAATCCTGTGAATTCCGCACAAGCGCAACATTTTTTGGTAACGTGTGCGGGGTCACCCATTTTCGTTTTGACGTGCTGCGCTGATTCTGCCTAAACTATCTCCCGTCTTCGGACGCCAGTTCGACGGCCACGTAGGCCCCCATCGTCTAGCGGCCTAGGACACCGCCCTTTCACGGCGGCGACACGGGTTCGAATCCCGTTGGGGGTACCAGCCGGTCGCGTATGTGAACGGCACAAGTGAATAGGTCTTACCTATTGTAAGGCCCCGTAGCGCAGTTGGTTAGCGCGCCGCCCTGTCACGGCGGAGGTCGCGGGTTCAAGTCCCGTCGGGGTCGCCGACCAGACCATTCCGGTTCAGGTCTTGGCTCTGTAGCTCAGTTGGTAGAGCGTTCGACTGAAAATCGAAAGGTCACCGGATCGACGCCGGTCGGAGCCACCAGCAATCCCCGAAGCATTCGCTTTGGGGATTTTGTTTTATCTGCTTGTTTTGCCGCGGTCACTGGCGACCACCCCGGCGCGCAAGACGCCTACCGCACGCGCCCATGCCGGGCAGGGCACCTCGCGGGTTATAGGACACTGCGTGTTGCTGGAAGGGTGACTCTTTGGCTTTCTGGTGCGGGAAAGTCGGTATTGAAGTTGGTGGCAGCCAACTTGGAGGATGGACAAAACGTGTTGCTGGAGGGGTGACTTTTCGGCTTTGTTGCGCGGGAAAGTCAGTGTTTTAGTTGGTTGGGACTAACTATGAGGATGGACAAATCATGTTGGTTTTGTGGTGACTTTTCGGCTTGTTGATGCGGGAAAGTTGGTGTTGGAGATGGTTGTTAAATTGTGAGTCTGTGCGTGGTCCCTTGATCTGTCTCGGTGGGGCTTGGGCAGGTTATTTGCGTCGGTAGTATCTACCGTGCCAGGCCACCGTGCCAGGTCGCTGGCGCGCTACCGGCGGTGCTACTGGCGGTGCTATGAGTGATAGTGTATGACTCCCGCCCGGCGAGCTATCCCACGAATGTCGCATGCAATTCCCCTGACACTGTGTCGCACCGCGCATTCATATCGTTGGAATTGCAACGTTTGCGGACACTGTTGAAAGTTCATTCAATTGAATTGCATGCGAAACTGCTGCGAGCGCGCTTGCTGCCTGCGTTCCTCGCCGCGCGCGTGGGCCCGCTATTGCGGGCGCAGGCCCCCTGATCCGCGCGTGGGCGGCGCCCTGGCGCATATCTAGGGGTTGAGGTGCGTGTCGCGGGGTTAACGCGCATGTTCAGCGGTCATGTGCGAGCGATACGCCAGGTCAGGCGCCGTTGTGTCCACAACGCAGACCACCTTGCCCACGACAGCCCATTGTCAACGTGTTTCATCGAGGTGGTTTGCGACTTGGGCGGCGCCGCCCCGAGGCGTGACCTCACCGACAGTAAACTGTGGGACTTGCGCTGCACGGGGACCCGTGCGTGACGTGCTTGCCGATGACTGCGCCATCAAACGGGGGGAATTGCACCATTAGGGGCGCGACACGCCGGCGACACGCCGAGGGGGTGCTTCTAATGCTGCAAAACCCCCACCATTACCCCTGGTGTCATGCTCCCTCACTGGTGCAGGACTGCCCGGCGGGCGTCAGTAAACGCTGGTAGGGAGTCACCGGCGGGCCCCTTCTGCACGGGCGCGGGTAGGGCAGGACGCCAATTAACGCCGGTAGGGAGTCGCCGACGGGGCCCTGTTGCACGGGTACGGGTTGCGCGGGCGCGGGTAGGCCGGGGGTCGACAAACGCCGGTGGGGAGTCGCCGGCAATGACTAAGGGACGACTAGCGGCCAGCTCCGCAGTGAGGCTTGTTGCCGATGAGGCGCTACACCCGATCGGGAAGATTCAACCCCAATGGATCATGTGCAATCCTCCCTAACGGGTGCAATCCTCCCGATGGGATGGCTCCCATCGGCGGCGCAAGCACGCAAGCACAATGACGGACGACGCAAGCGCACGTCACGGCCAACCCCCACCGTCGGCACGGGCACGCCAGTGCCACCGACCCCTCCCCGCCGACTCCTCGCCGCCGACACCTCCCCCGACGACGCTTGAGTCCAAACCCCGACCAACACGTTATGTTCTATAGCCCACCTGCCGCGCCGCAGCCACCGGCGACTGCCCGGGCAAGCGAGGCGTCTACCATACACTCCCATACCGGGCAGGGTGCCTCGCAAGCATCGACACCCGCGTACACTTACTGAAAACGCATGCCTCTCCTGTAGGATACCGAGCAAGCGTACGTGTTGGTGCGCATATCGTTTCGTCCTTAAGGAGGGGCGTCTATGTTGCTTGGGAAGTGCTGGCTACTATTGAGACGCTTCGCGGCCACGATCGTTGGCTTCCTTCTCGTGGCGTGCACGGTGAGCGCATGCGACCTGCCGGTACCAAACGTCGTCGACATGGCCTTGCCTGATGCTATCCAGAAGCTGGAGAATTCCGGATACCGAAACCACGCGGTGATCGACGACCACGGAATGACAATTCTGGAATCACACTATGAGGACGGCTATAAGGTCACCAAGCAGGACAGTGTTGGTTCTGATGTTCCGACCTCGACGACGATCACGCTGACCGTCACTGAAAGCACCATTGCGTCGCCAGAATCGACACCCAGCGACGCGCCTTCCGTAACGTCCGAGCCTGAAGTGACGCCCGAACCCGAGCCGATCTCGGAGGAGCCGACGAGCGAGGAGCCTCCAGCGGCGGAACAGGCAGTCGATGGACCAGCCCCCCAGACACCCGCGCCGAAGAAGCAACCGGAGCGCGCCTATTACAGTAACTGCACGGAAGCGCGGGAAGCCGGAGTGGCGCCACTGCACGTTGGCGACCCAGGCTACCGGCCTGCTCTGGACCGCGACAAGGACGGTGTGGCCTGCGAATAGCGGCCATACGCTTCGAATCCCGATCGCGGTTGCGTCTTACCAGTGGCTGGCCTGACAGCGGCGGTACCTGTTCCACGCGACCGAGCCCCGGCCTCGTACGTGAAAGTGCGCGAGGTTGGAGCTTCTTCGTGCGGGCGGGACGCGCAGGATGAGGACCCGCCACCCGGCGTCGGAGCCATTTTCCCTGATCCTGGAGAGCCGGGGGAGGCCTCGGGTCGATCGCATGAGGAACGGTCTCGTAGCGCCTCCATGACAATCGTGTGAGAAATAGAAGGGCTTTTCGACGGATCACACGGTGACTGCACCCACAGCGAGCAATCGGCCGACGAGAGCACTTACCCACCTATGCGGGGCACTACTCGAGCGGACAGCTCATCCTGATTTGTTCTGACGGGCACACGCGGCGGGTCCATGGTAGAGAACCCCACGTGGGCGGGGAAAACGTAGGGTAGATAACCCTGACTGAAGTATCCGTAGGCTCATCCCCGCTTTCGCGGGGAAGACGTCCTCCTGATGCATCGCATGGGTTCATCCCCATACAGGGAACACGGCAACAACAGCCACCACACGCGCTCGCAGGACCTCACAAACGTATCACCCGCCCCACCCCCGCGCGCCATAACGGCACAAACCGCACGATCCTGAAAGAATAGGGGTATGTCGAATGAGTCGCGTGAAAACCTGCAGGGTACGGATAGCCAGGACGTGGCCGACCTGACGGTCGCCACGGGGCAGGCCGTCTCCGAGCCGACCGCCGCCGCGGTCGGCGCTGCCGCCGAGGGGGCCACGGCCTCGTCAACGAACGAAACCCCGACGCAACAGCCGCAGCAGACACAACCGCAGGCGCCCCAGCCCACGCAGGGTGAGGTCGTCATCGCGCCGCTGCCTGGGCACCTGCCGACGACCGAGCCTCGCCCTTGGTACCGGTCGCGTCGTTCCTTCGCAGCGAAGGGCCGTGGCGGCAAGGTCCTGGTCGCCGGCCTGGGCTTGACCTACACAGATGACGCGACCGGCGCGGTGCTCCTGGCAGACGTCGACATGGGTTTCCGGGCGCGCACACTCAGCGCAATCCTGGACCCGAGTGGGCGCCGCGCACGCGCCCTCTTCCTGATTCTCGCGGGCCTCGAAGAGCCACACGCCGGTCGTATCGTCGCCGCGCCCTCGCGTTCGTGGGCGGCGCGCCTGGCGGGACGCATCGGATCGGTTGCGCTGATCCGCACGGATTCGCTGCTTGACAACGCGCTGACGATCCGCCAGAACATCCTCGCTCCCCTGTCGGCCACAGGTTCCGTCGCCGACTGGGACAACCTCGTGGGCGCCCTCCAGGTGACGGGCCTCGCTCAACGCGTCGATCTGCGTCCCTCCGAACTCACCCGGTGGGAGCGGTTCAAGGCGCTCATCGCCCGCGCGATCGTGTCCGGCGCCGACGTGTTCCTCATCGAGGACCCCGTCTCCCTGCCCGCCGATGCGCGCGCCGAGTTCGAACCACTCCTACGCTCGCTCACCAACGCGGGCTGCGCTGTCGTCGTCTCAACAGCGTCCGCCGAGTTCGCCGCCTCCACGGACCGTGCGATTCTGCTCACGAACGGTCGGGTCGCCCTCGACGCGCCCGGCCCTTCGCAGGCCATCATCGCTGCTTCCCTCGAAGCCAACCCTGAGGATCCGAAGTCGATGCTCGCACTCCTCCCCTCCTCTCCTTCCGCCTTTGACGAGGTCGTGGCTGGCACCTCCACTCCCGTGACCGCCCCGGCTCCCTCCACTCAGGGTCCCGCAGCTGATGAGACTGCACTCATGGCACCGATCGGCGCCACTGACGCAGGGACCTCAGGCGAGGAGAACGCCGACGCGTCCGCGCGCGGCATCCCCACAGTCGACAACGAGGACTCCGCCCTGACCGAACCGGAAGTGTCCGACCTGGTTGTGCGCGCCCGCAAGATCCTCTCCGACCTGCCCGGCTCGATCGCCCCCCAGGAATAGCCCCCAGGAATAGCCCCCAGGAGTAGCACGACGAGTTACGTCGCTGAGCTGACAAGTAGCATACGGGTCACTGCGAGCCGTCTTTCTTCGTGAGAGACTAGGTGTATCAGGCGAGGCGACGCCTCGTTACCCCCGCACGCGCAGGAGCCCCCATGACCCAGCCCATTCCCCGTCCCGGGCAGTACCCGCCGCCCGCCGCACCCGAGCAGGCCGCGCCCGGCGCGCGCCACACTCCACAGCACGCGGCAACCGCCCCCGAGGCGCGCCCCAGCATCGGGACCCTCATCGCGTCCGTAACCAGCCAACTCTCCGGCATTGTGCGCGACGAAATCGAGCTCAACAAAACGAAGGCGCTCGCTTTCGCCGCCAAGAGCGCGAAGGGAGCGGTGCTCCTTGCGACGGCCGCGGTTTTCGCTCTCTTTCTGCTCGGCTGGACGCTTCACACGATTGAGGTTGCCCTGACCCTCGTCGTGCCCGCATGGGCGGCGTCGCTGATCGTCGTCGGACTGCTCCTCCTAATCGTGATCGTATTGGCCCTCGCCGGCGCAACCGCGCTCCGCAGCGCACAAAAGCACCGCCCGGACCCGGCCGCGTCGGTCGCCGCCACTAAGCAAGCCATCGAGAAGGGAATGGGCAAGTGAGCAACACCGTCGCCCCTCGCACCGTGACCGTCGGCGATTCCGCCGCCGCGCAGTCCTCCGTTGCGCGCACCGAAGCACAGATCGCCGCCGACTTGGAGCGCCAGCGCGCCGAACTCGCGGCCACAATCGATCAGCTCTACGAGCGCGTCCAACCCGCGGCGCTCGCACAGGAAGCGAAGGACGAAGCCACCGCCCGCTTCACGGCCATCAAGAAGTCCGCGTCACTGGCTCTGCAGGACGCTGTCGGCGGCAACACGGATGCCCTCAAAAAGGTCGGCATCGTGGCACTGTCCGCGGTGGGCGCCCTCACCGTGATCGTTCTTCTCGCCACGCGTAAGCCCCGGCGCGCCCGCCGCCAGGCGCGCCGCATCGGACGTGAGGCCGCCTCGCAGACGCTCGCGGCTCTCGCAGCCGCGGACGAGGCCGTGGAAGCCTAACACCAACTACCGTTGATCCGACCGTTCCCCTCACCTGAACATCCCGTTTGTGCGAGGGGAACGCGCATATCCGCCCCACGCCCATTCGTAACACCGTTCACAGCACGGCTTTTAACGAGCGTGTTTCCGCCACTCTACGAGCCAGAAAGACGAACTTCCAGCTGCGCTGTGCGCGCAAAACACGGTCCAAGGTGAGGCAAAGGCCCGTCATTAGCTATGATGGTCCCACGAAACATTTTGAACACCCAGGGAACCGCTTGACGCGGACCCGAACGACGCGGAGGGGGTCGACGCCATGGGGCGCGGCCGTCAAAAGGCTAAGCAGATGAAAGTCGCTCGGAAGCTGAAGTACTTCAGCCCCGACACCGACCTACATGCACTTCAGCGAGAGCTGGCGGATGAGGACTCGTACACGGCGAACGACGCCGAGAACGAGTCCGAAGAGGACGATGCAATCGACGACGACCTCTATTCGAAATACGCCGACTTCGCGAATATTCCAGCAGAGGACGACGACATCGATCCGAAACAGCTGGATGAGTCCTTCTGGACAGGTGGTTCCTCCACTAAGTAAAGGCTCAGCCATCCGGCGGACCGCTCCCCGGCCCGCCGTTTTGGCGTGCCACAGCGAGTCCTGACCCGCGAGGCAATGCGCACGCAACTCGGCGACCCGAAACAGAGCGCCCCCGCAGCCGTGCACCCACCGCGCCCACGCCTCGTACCCCGCGCGCCGGAATGCCGCGCGCATCACCCCCGCCACGCAACAACGGGCGCCTCGTACCCCGCGCGCAGACGCACCCAACCGCTCAGGAACCCACGAGCAAAGCGGGGCCGAGGCCAGCGGCCCCGCCCCCGCACTCACGCGCAGCACAACGAAGAATCAGCCCACCCGGTACGTGCCGTGCAGCGCCACGGCACCAGCCTGCACGCCCTTCGTACCGGAAATGAGGCGCACACCGGAGGCGTCGGCGCCCAGGTCGTCGATCGACCCGACGCCCTCTACGGTCCCATCGCTGCCGATCGACGTGACGCAGCCCAGGACCCACGCGGCCACCCCGGCCTCGTTGATCGCGGACAGGACCTCGGAGGCCACGGAGGCCGACACAACGGCGACCATGCCGACGCCCAGGTTCAGGGAGTCCTCCATGCCGACCCAGGTGACGTCGCCACCGCGGCGCACCCAGTCGAACACGGCGGGAACGGTCCACGTCGAGCGGTCGACGGTCGCCACCGCGCCTACGGGCAGGACACGCGACAGGTTCGCGGCCAGACCGCCGCCGGTCACGTGCGAGTATGCGTGGATCCCATCGACGCCGAAGCGTTCGACCAGGTCCAGGCACAGGCGCGTGTACAGGCGCGTGGGCTCCAGGAGTTCCTCGCCGAGGGTACGGCCGAACTCCGCCACGTAGGACTCCAGGGATACGCCGACGCGTTTCACGACGGAACGGACCAGCGAGTATCCGTTGGAGTGCAGTCCCGAGGACGCCATCGCGATGACGACGTCGCCGCCCGTCACGCGCTCAGGTCCCAGCAGCTTGGAGGCGTCCACGACGCCAGTCGCCGCACCCGCGATGTCATAGTCGTCGGGTTCCATGACGCCCGGGTGTTCGGCGGTCTCACCGCCGATCAGGGGCGTGCCCGTGGCCTCGCAGGCCCGCGCGATGCCGGTGACGATGGAGGCAATACGCTCGGGGACCACGTGCCCGCAGGCAATATAGTCGGTCATGAGGACCGGGCGCGCGCCAATCACGACGATGTCGTCGACGACCATGCCGACCAGGTCCTGGCCGATCGTGTCGTGCACGTCCATGGCCTGCGCGATCGCGATCTTCGTGCCCACGCCGTCCGTGGAAGTCGCGAGGAGAGGCTTCTTCATGCCCAGCAGCGCCGACGCGTCGACCATGCCGGCGAATCCGCCGGTCGCGCCCAGGACGGTCGAGTCGTGGGTGGCGGCCACGGCGCTCTTCATCAGTTCAACGGCGCGATCGCCCGCTGCCGTGTCAACGCCTGCAGCCGCGTAGTCCAGGGGGGTGTCGGTCATGGGTGGTGCCTTTCGCAGGTGGCCTTCGACGAGGCCGGGTCTGGGTGATCGGAGAAGGGGAAACGCCCGTGGCGCAGGGGTACGTCGCGGGCGTGGGGGTTAGCAGGGGGTAGCGTCGGGTGTGCCGGGCACGGGCGTCCCGGCGGGGATCGTCTCGGGGTATTCGCCTGTGAAGCAGCCCAGGCACAGGGAGTTACCCTGCCCGGTGGCCGCGACCATGCCGTCGATCGACAGGTAGGCCAACGAGTCGGCACCGAGGTGGGCGCGCACCTGCTCGACGTCCATGGAGGAGGCAATGAGTTCAGCGCGCGTCGGGAAGTCGATGCCGAAGAAGCACGGCCATACCACGGGCGGGGACGAGATACGGATGTGCACCTCGGCGGCCCCGGCCTCGCGCAGCATTTTGACGAGCGCGCGTTGCGTGTTACCGCGCACGATGGAGTCGTCGATGACGATGAGGCGCTTTCCTTCGATGACCTCGCGCAGGGGGTTGAGCTTGAGGCGGATACCGAGCTGGCGCAAGGACTGCGTGGGTTCGATGAAGGTGCGCCCAACGTAGGCGTTCTTCACGAGGCCCTGCGCGAAGGGAATGCCGGCTTCCTGCGCGTAGCCGATGGCGGCGGGCGTCCCCGAGTCGGGAGTGGGCATCACTATGTCCGCGTCGATGGGGTTCTCGCGCGCCAGGGCGGCCCCCATTTGGTGGCGTGCGGCCACGATGCGGCGCCCGCCGATCGTCGTGTCCGGGCGGGCAAGGTACACGTACTCGAAGACGCAGGTGTTGGCGCGGCGCACCGCGAAGCGTCGCGAGTGTACACCCGACGCGTCAATGGAAATGAGTTCACCGGGTTCGATCTCTCGCACGACGGTCGCGCCACACAGGTCCAGGGCGGCGGTCTCGGAGGCGACGACCCAGCCGGAAGGGAGGCGCCCAAGGACCAGGGGCCGGTAGCCGTGCGGGTCGCGCGCCGCGTACAGCGTGTTCTCGTCCATGAAGACCAGGGAGAACGCGCCCTTGATGCGGGGCAGGACCTTCAGGGCTGCGCCGACAAGGGGCGCGGGCTCGGGATCGGTGACCGACGAGGCCTGGGCGGATTCGCGCTCGTCGGAATCGGCGGGCGTGACGGCGGGGCTCGCGATGAAGGGGGCGGGCCCGGGAATACGGTCGGCCATGCCGAGGAGGGCGGTCACGAGGGAGGTGTCGGTGGAGGCTCCGCGCTCAAAATCCTCGCCGTCGTCGGCGATGCTGGCGGCCAGTTGGCGTAGTTCAACCGTGTTCGTCAAGTTGCCGTTGTGTGCCAGGGCGAGCGTGCCCGTGGGTGTGGGACCCAACGTGGGCTGGGCGTTGCGCCACACGTCCGCGCCGGTCGTCGCGTAGCGCACGTGCCCGAGGGCAATGTGGCCGCGCAGGCCCTGGAGGGATTGCTCTGAGAAGACCTTGGAGACCAGGCCCTGATCCTTATAGACCAGGATCTGTTTGCCATTGGAAGTGGCGATTCCGGCGCTCTGTTGGCCTCGATGCTGGAGCGCATAGAGGGAGAAGTAGGTGAGGCGGGACACGTCCTCGCCTGGGGCCCATACGCCGAAGACGCCGCAGTGATCATGCGGATGATCGTCTCCGAAGAGTTCCTGGTCGGACAGTGTTATGTCTGGCTGCGAGACGGGAAGCACACTCTCACTGTCGCATACTTTTACGCCGTTGGCGGCCCATATCCACGTTGTGGTGAGCACATTTAGTGTTATGAGCAGGTGAATTGGCGCGTAATTGCGCACGCTTTGCGCCGGGATCGGGTCGCGTCGTGGTCGAGATGACACAATGGTGTGCAGCGAAGTAGAGGAGGAAACGTGGCCAATCCGACGCTGATCGCCATCACGTGGGGCTTTGCCTTGCTGGTGAGCGCTCTGGCCATCCTGTCGTTCGCCCGCGGTGTCGCGCACATGTGGCGCACGATCGCAGCGGGAACACCCGACCCGGGGCGCCTGACCCCCGTCGGCAAACGAGCGTGGGGTGTTATTTCCGCGGCGCTCACCCACCGCGAATTCAAGGGGCGCCCGTGGATCAAAGCAGCTCACTGGCTGGTCATGGTGTCCTTCCCGATCCTCTTCCTCACCCTGGTCACCGGCTACGCCCAGCTGCGCGTCCAAACCTTCACTCTCCCTCTCCTCGGCCACTTCGCGCCCTGGGAGTGGCTCACCGAGGTCTTCGCGTGGGGTGGCCTGGCCGGCATCATCGGCCTCATGATCGTGCGCCAGCGTGCCGGGCGCGGAACAGCCGCCGAGGCGGCCCTCTCGAACGACGACCCCGACGGTGCTGCCAGCGCAGTTGATCCGAAAGGCACCCCGCCCTCGTCCCTGACCCGCCCCCACCCGCGCGACTCCTCCCCGAAGGGCCTCGCTTCCCGCTTCCTGGGTTCAACCCGCTGGCAGGCCCTCTTCGTCGAGTGGGTCATCCTCATCGTGTGCGCGTGCGTCGTCGCGCTGCGCGGCCTTGAATACGCGCTCTTCAGCGTCACTCCAGGCCTCGAGGCCCACGCGACCGCCCTGCACTTCCCGCTCACCGCCTGGCTGGGTGCACTCTTCACGGCTGCAGCCTCCTCCTCGGCCACCTCGCTGGCCAACGCGATCGTGGCAGTCAGCGCCCTGAAGGTCATCACCTCCATGACCTGGCTGACTGTCGTCGGCATCCAGACCGGCATGGGTGTCGCATGGCACCGCTTCGTCGCGATCCTCAACCTGTACGCGCGCCGAAACGCCGACGGCACGAAGTCCCTGGGTCCGGCCGATCACATGCTCATTGACGGAAAACCGGTCACCAGCGAGGACGACTTCGACGACCTGCCCGAGGACACGGTCCTCGGAGTGGGCACGGTCGAGGACTTCTCATGGAAGGCCCGCCTGGACCTGTACGCCTGCACCGAGTGCGGTCGCTGCCAGGAGCTGTGCCCCGCATGGAATACTCAGAAGCCCCTCTCCCCCAAGCTCCTCATCATGAGCCTGCGCGACCACATGGAGTCCGCCTCCAACGTGCAGATCGTCGAGCAGGAGGAAGGACACCAGAAGCTTCAAGCCGGGGAGGTCCTCCTCGACAAGGGCGTGCCCGCCTCGCCACACTCTTTCGACCTGGTCTCCGCCCTGTCCCTGTCGGGAGCCACAGGCCCCGAAGGCGTCTCCGCTGTCACCGCGCCCATCGTGCCCGAGGTCGTCTCCGAAGAAGTCCTGTGGGACTGCACAAACTGCGGAGCCTGCGTCGAGCAGTGCCCCGTCGACATCGAACACATCGATCACATCCTCGACTTGCGCCGCCACCAAGTCCTCATGGAGGGCGCATTCCCCCGCGAGCTGGGCCGCGCATTTCGCGGCATGGAATCCAAAGCGAACCCCTACAACCGCCCTGCCCGCAAGCGCATGGATTGGGCCAAGAAACTGGACTTCGACATCCCCGTCGTCGGCGAGGACATCGAGGACGCCTCACAGGTCGACTACCTATTCTGGGTGGGCTGCGCGGGCGCCTACGACGACACAGCGAAAAAAACCAGCGCCGCCGTCGCCGAACTCCTGCACACGGCGGGCGTGTCCTTCGCGGTCCTCGGCTCCGGCGAGTCCTGCACGGGCGACCCCGCCCGCCGCGCCGGCAACGAGGCGCTCTTCCAAATGCTGGCCGCCCAAGCAATCGACACCCTCAACGACGCCAAGCCACAAAAGATCGTCGTGTCCTGTGCGCACTGCTTCAACACGATCGCGGGCGAATACCCCGAGCTGGGCGGACGCTTCGACGTCGTCCACCACACGCAGCTCCTCAACCGCCTCGTGCGCGACGGCCTGCTCACGCCGGTGGCCCCCACCGCGGACGAGGCCGTGCCATCGGATGAAGAAACCACACACGAGGCCGGGGCGAAGGCCTCGGATACCACGCCGCCTGCGAAGGTTCCCCTGACCGTCACCTACCACGATGCCTGCTTCCTGGGACGCCACAACCACATCTACGAGGCACCGCGCGAACTCGTGAGCGCACTACCGGACGTGACCCTCGTCGAAATGCCGCGCAACCGCGACCGAGCCATGTGCTGCGGCGCGGGCGGCGCGCACGCCTGGTTCGAGGAGACACGCGGCACACGCATCGCGGACGCCCGCATCGTCGAAGCCGCATCCACGGGCGCGGACGTCGTCGCGACAGCCTGCCCCTTCTGCTCCAAATGCTCGGCTCCGCTTCCGGCACGTCAGCTGGCTTCGTATCCCCCGCCACCGGCGACCGAGGCCCCTCGAGCGCGGACGGCGCCGCGGCCTCGCCGAATGGGAAGCTCCCGGAGGTGCGCGACGTTGCCGTCATGCTACTCGAAGCCGTCAAGCGCGGCCGGTAGCACCACGACCGCAAACGACACGAAGGGCGGCCCCGCAGAAAAACCTGCGGGGCCGCCCGTTCACGTATGAGAGGCTCAGTCCTCGACGCCGACGATGACGTTGGAAGCCTTGATGACGGCAACGGCCTTCGAACCAGCCTTCAGGCCCAGCTCCTCAATCGCAGCATTCGTGATCGACGAGGAGATCACCAGGCCGGGAGCAACCTCAATCTTAACGATACCGTTCACGGCACCCTCGACGACCTCAAGAACGGTCCCGGGCAGCTGGTTACGTGCTGAGAGTTTCATGATGTGTCCTTTCGTTCGTATCGGTATGCAAACACAAACACACTAGCGGGCGGGGCGCACAGCGTCCAGGGATAGCTACTGCGCCGCCTCGTCCTCCGGAGCGATCTCCTCCAAACCGACCAGGAAACCATCCTCGTCGATCACGTTGCCCCCCACGAGCGTCGCAATCAGACCAGCCGCTTTCTCGATGTCCTGCGTGGAACGCAGACGCTCCAGGCGCGCGGTGCGGCTCATCGCCACAGCCCCCGGCGTCGGTGCAGCCCCCGGCAACCAGCGAACCTGATACTCGATGATCGCGCCCGCCGTCCACGGCTCCCACCGCAGCACGCGCGGCGGCACAGGAACCGCGTGGACCTCAATCATCATGTCCGACCTGTTGCCGATCGGACTCATGAGCGCATAACCGTCGACAACCTGCGGCTCGTTGCGATGACCTTCGAGTTCCTCACGGGCCTTCGCAATCTTCGACGCGATGTCCTCCCGAACAGGACCCAGCTCCGCCTTCAGCTTCTCGATGTGCGCGGCCTGCGCGGGACTCAGCGGCGGAGGTTCGGGCGCCTCCGGAACAATGTCGCGCGCGTCTTTCATCTGCTCAAAACCCGCACGCTCACGCATAGCTTGTATCAAGTCCTCGGGATTGATCCAACGCGGCGAATACACCGTCAGGTTCACCGCCGAATCAGCGTCGGGAACCATCACGTACCCGCTGCCCGCGATGCGCATACCACCCGCCAAGCGGCGCGCCATGCGATGCAGCGCCTCGAGCACGCGGTACTCCAGGCCGACGGGCATCCCCTCTGGGAAGGCTTTCGCCCACTCACCCATGACCGCGTTCGCCTGCTGCTTCGCCCGGGCAACCGGGCAATGCAGTATCCACGCGTTCGTCAACGTCGCCGGAGTTCCCAGCGCCGCTCGCGTCGGCTGATCCAACGACCACGGCCCCACGATTTCAGCGTCAGATGACAGACGCAGGCGCCCCGGAGCGAGCCAGCCGGCCTCGTCCCACATGGAAATGGCGAGCGCCTCCAACTCGGCCGGATCCACCGCCTCCGACACTAGCAGCAGGTGGTGTTCCCGCGCGTCCTGCAGGTCGATGACCCCGGCGGGATCACTGACTTCGATAGCTGCGGCAATTGGGACCGCCGCATCAGCGCTCGTAATTTCACCGTCGGCTGCGACTTGGAACGCCGGTTCACCAGTGGACAGCCCACCCAAGGACACATTCGTATGGGTGAGCGGATTACCCGTCGTCACGGCACTGAGAGTCGGGTCCGCGAAACTGTGGTGGGCGCTCGCCATACGCTCCTTCAGCGACCGCCTCACGGGCGGGGCCTGGGCACCCCCATCCCTGTTGGTTACCTGATCGGTGCGCGCAGTCATGCCTGGCAGCGCGACGCCCGTGATGACACCCGTGCGCGCCGAAGCCGATGAGTGCTCCTCACCTGTCGCCGCGCCCGCGCGCTGACCGGAGGGGACAGCACCCGCCGTGGGTATACCGATCACCGGGGTCGGGGCGGGGGCTGCGGGGCGGGGGCGTGGCGCCCATCGACTGCGACGCAGCGGGGATACTCTGGTTTGCCGCGGCTGCGGCGCGGGCCGCGCGCTCGGCGCGCATGCGTTCGAGCCTGGAGGGAGGCGGAGGAGGATAGAGCGCCATCATGTCACCGTTCGATGCGTGTACAGGTGAAACGCTCGTGCGTGCGCGACGGCGTGGGACCTCGCTGACCCTGGTAGTGCGAACCCACGCCTTTTGAACCGTAGGGGCGCTGCGCCGGGGATGACAGGTCAAAGAAGCATAGCTGCCCGATCTTCATGCCCGGGTACAGCAGGATCGGCATCGTCGCCGTGTTGGACAGTTCCAGAGTGACGTGGCCCGAAAAGCCGGGGTCAATGAAGCCCGCCGTAGAGTGCGTCAGCAGGCCGAGGCGTCCCAGTGACGACTTACCCTCCAGGCGCGCAGCGATGTCGTCACCGAGAGTCACCAGCTCGTAGGTGGCACCCAGGACGAACTCGCCGGGGTGCAGGACGAAAGGCTGTTCTGGACCCACGTCCACGAGGTGTGTCAGGTCTGATTGGTCGACCGCAGGGTCGATCACCGAGTAGCGGTGGTTGTCGAAAAGCCTGAACAGACGGTCCAGCCTCACGTCGATACTGGCCGGCTGGACCAGCTCACGATCCAGCGGATCGAGGCAAATGCGGCCAGAGTCCAGGGAGGCGTTGATGTCGCGGTCACTGAGCAGCATGACTTGATTGTCGCACACTCAGCGCCGCGACAACACCCCAGGGTCAGACCAGGGGCTGACCCGACGCGTCATATCCGTAGGAGCCGGCGCGCATGAGAATCATGATGAACTCAATGAAGGCCCAAGTGCACGAGATGACCGCGCCGATGACTGTGATCGTTAGAATCAGCTGCGCGATGCCGCGACCGGGGCGTCCCAGGTAGAAGTTATGAACGCCGAGGAACCCGAAGAAGAAAGCGAGGACCAAGGCGACGACCCACTGCTTCGGCGGGTTTGCGTAGGTCGTCTGAGCATACGCGGGCTGGTCGTAGCTGGGCTGGGCGTAGGTGGAGTCACCGTAGCCAGGCTGGGCGCCGGGGGCCGCCCCGTAGGGGGCCTGCGCGCCGGCAGGATCGGAAGCGGTACCGTAGGTGGTCGCGCCGGGCGTTGCGGTGGCCTCGTCAAAGCCCGGGGCCGCAGCCTGGGGGAAGCTTGGCGCTTCGGGAGCCGGAATGCTGGTAGCACCGAAGTCTGTGGCTGGCGCCGGGGTCACGTTCTGCGGATCGGAGGAGTTGGCCTGAGGGTCGGGCATCGTCATGGTTAAACCTTTCGTTCGTGGGAGCCGCGTGGCCGTACTCGGTACAGCCTAGCGCGTGGAGGGCCTTCCGTGTCACCGACGGCCACCATGAGTCACCCCTGAACGATCCCGAATACGGTTACCCGGCACGCCGCGCGCCGATGTCTGATGCCGAAGGTCAGATATAGGACCTGTCGCAGCGCTGGGGTCCCGCGCGCCCGTGATCGATGGGGGTTTTGCACCATTAGAAGCCCCCTGTCGGCGTGTCGCCGGCGTGTCGCGGCTCTAATGCTGCAATTCCCCCCTCGCGGCGACCCACGTCGACGGATTCAAGGGGCACGGCGACCGGTCTCAGCGAATTCAAGGGGCACGGCGACCGGTCTCAGCGAATTCAAGGGGCACGGTGGCCCACGAAAGGCGGGTTCGCGGCCGGGCACGTGCTCTGGCGCGGCACGCTCCAAACAATTTCGCATGCAATTCGATTACCTGAACATTCAACAAAGTCCACAAACGTTGCAATTCCAACGATGTGAATTCGTGCTGCAGACGAACCTCGGGGGAATTGCATGCGACATTGGGGGAGGCCACTCGACAACGAGTCACCCAGCCCCTCTGGCGGCGATGTCGACACTGCCGGCCCGGCGCCTACCACTAACGACAACCTGAGCACACGACGACTCGCGCCCACCCCGGAACACCCGGCCCGGAAGCTACCACCAACGACAGCATGAGCTGCCTGCGTGAAGTTCAAACAATCAGCAAGAACCCGTACATACTCCCGATGCCGAGCCTGACACGCCTCACGACGGGAGGGGTATTCAACACCCTGAAAGACTCGACCACGATTGGTCACAACGAACTCCTTCACCAAGAAACGTTGCAACCATCACTAGAACCTAGACGCAACACCGCAACATCTCCCGAATACCGCCGCGCAGGCACGCAACACCAGACACCGCGACACGGACACATGGCAACAAAAAGGTGCGGGACCTGGCAACAAGCCAGACCCCACACCTCGAGACTTTGCGTCAATTCTAACGCTTGCGCTCCGATCAGACGGTGGGAACACCGTTCGCGTCAGTAGCGTAGATCCACTTGCCCATGAAGGTCATGATCGCGCAGACAATGAGGAAGATCCAGTAGACGAACATGATCAGGCCGACGAGGCCATGGACGAAGCCATCGGAAAACATCCAGAGGAAGTTGAGGACGAGAGAGGCGACGACCTTAATGATGCCCAGCTGGTTATAACCGAGGTAAAAGTCACCGACACCGAAACCGCAGAGGAAGAGGTTGAGCAGGCCCGCGGTCATGCGGGACTTGCCCTGAGCCTGGGCGTTAAAGCCGGGCTGGCCATAGACGGGCTGACCAGGCTGCTGACCGTAGGGCTGCTGGCCAGGCTGCTGACCGTAAGGCTGCTGACCGTAAGGCTGCTGAGGGGCAGACATGTTGTCTCCTGTTGTTGATGGAGCCCCCCTCCCGGAGGCGTTTACGAAAACACGGTCAGACTAGTCGACCTTTTTCATTTGTACAACATTCACAGTCTTCTATGCGCCACATCACATATTCGAACGCTTGATACGCAGACACTGGGCACAGTTCCCTACACTGACTGGGTGTTCACAAACCCAACGGCCGAGGCCTCGCAGGTACTCCTTCACGACCTTCCCCGCTGGTTCGCATCCAACAAGCGTGACCTGCCGATGCGACACGACGACGTGTCCGACTGGGGAACCCTCGTTTTCGAAATTATGAGCCAGCAAACACCCGTTACGCGCGTCCAGCCGATCTGGGTCGAATGGATGCAGCGATGGCCAAACCCCTGCGACCTCGCCGAGGCGTCCCCCGCGGACATTATCGTGGCCTGGGCAAACCTGGGCTATCCATCGCGCGCACTGCGCCTCAAAAGTTGCGCGGACACCATCGTCGAAAAACACGACGGTCAGGTGCCCCTGACTATGAAGGAGTTGACTCTCCTCCCCGGCGTGGGAACCTACACCGCTAGTGCACTCCTCGCATTCCGACACGGCATTCGCATCCCGGTCCTCGACACCAATGTCCGCCGCGTCCTGGTCAGATTCCTTGACGGACGCGAGTTCCCACCCCACTCAAGCCCCTCCAAGGCGGAAGTATCGCGCGCCGACGCGCTCCTGCCCTCGGACGGCCACCATGCGGGCGAGGTGAGTTTGGCCCTCATGGAATTCGGTGCTCTCGTGTGCACCCAGCTTTCCCCCCACTGCGAGACATGCCTTATGCGCCAATACTGCGCGTGGGCTCAGGCCGGATACCCGAAGGACGAGAAGCGCCCGACCCCGCAGCCTTACACGGGTACTGACCGCCAGGCGCGCGGTCGCGTCATGAAGGCTCTTCGCGCCGCCCACTTCGAGGGCACGAAAGGTCTAACCAAGCGCAGAGTCCTCGATGCCGCCCGCCTCGACGGCGGCGATCGCTACCAGCCCACTCGCGTCTACCGGGCTCTGCTTAAAGAAGGTATGATCACCTACAACAAGGACACGAAGCTGGTCACTCTCCCCCGCTAATCCAGTAATGAAGACCATACCAGCGCGCGCAACTGTCCTCACGCATGAGCACCCCGGTCGACGAGGCCTGACCCCCCAACCAAGGCGCCGGCACTGACCCGGAAACGCGCCCGGGCCTCGGCGCTGAACTAGTACCTGATTGCGTCGATCGGCTTGATGCGCACGGCCGCGAGCGCGGGGATAATCCCGCACAGGGCGCCGATGCTGGAGGAGATGGCGACGCCTGCGATGGCGGCTCCGGCGGGGAAAGCGGGCGTCTCGCTGAGCGCGATCCCCATGGTTTCGAGGGGTAGGGAGCGCACGACGACGATCGCGATGCCCACGCCGATGACGCCGGCGACGAAGGTCGCGACCACTGATTCCATGAAGACCGCGAAGAAGACGCGCGTAGCGGAGGCGCCGACGGCCCGTCGGATCCCGATTTCGCGCACGCGCTGACGCACGGTGACGATCGCGACGTTGAGCAGGCCCAGGGCGCCGAGGAACACGATGATGCCGCCAATGATCATGATGACGCGGGAGATGGTGCCCAGCTGTTCCTCGCCGATGTCCTCGTGTTCGCCGCCGGTGACGGTGACGCGCCAGCCGTCGCCGAGGATGGAGGCCAGGGCGCTCGGCAGGACGGTGCGGGCCTGGTCGGCGTCGTCGGGCCCAACCCAGGCGAGCATGGAGGGCGCGCCCATCTGGGGCAGCGTGGCGCGCGCGGCGTCGTAGTGCACGTACATGGTCGGCATGTCGAAGCGGCTCTTCGCTTTGCTGACGCCGACCACACGCAGGGCGGTGCCGTCGGTGGTGTGCAGGACGATGGGGACCTGGTCGATGGGGGCGCGTCCGAGCTGGTTCCAGAGGACTTCGGAGATGACGACGGGTGTCAGGCGCTGCTGGGCGTCGCTGGGCGCGACCCATCGGCCCGCGAGCATGCGGGTGCGGAAGATAACCTGGTAGGCGGGGTCGACGGCCTGGATGGTGACGTCGTTGAACATGTCGTCGGTGCGCACGACCGGGTAGCCGCGGAATTGCCCGCTGGCGCGCGCCTGGAGGACTTCGGTGATCTCACCGCCGCTGCTGGACAGGCGCGACCAGTAGCGGATGTCGTGTCGGGCGGCCAGCGTCACCATCGCGTCGCTCACCGGATCCTTGTCGTCGGGGCGCTCGACGGTGGACGAGGCCTGGGCCCCTTCACCGGTCCCGGTTTCCTGGGTGGGACCGTCGTTCGAAGGTTCTCCTTGGTTTGCCGATGATTGTTCCGGCGCGAGGCGCACAGTCACCGAGCGCCCTTCGTAGAGTTCGGCCAATTCGCGGGAGGACTGCAGGATCAGGTCTCCCAGGGCGATGACGACCGTCATGGCGGCCACGGCGGCGACGACGCCCACGAGGGAGAGGACCACGCGGGCCTTCTGCACCTTAACTTCGCCCCACGCTTCGATGAGGGCCCCCACGATCTGACTGAGCGCATTCATTGATTGCCCTCCTCGTGCGGGGTTGGGGGCGCCGGGACCGGCGTGCTTTCCGGCTCGCCCTGGGCGGGCGGCACCGGGGGCTCCGTCACGACCGGTTCCGTGCCCGGGCGCCCGGCCTCGTCGCCCGCCTGCTCAACCCCGGCCTCGTCTCCCGAGTGCCCGGCCTCCGCGCGCTGCGCGAGAGCGGAGGGGTCCACGACCTCGTGGAGGACGCCGTCGTAGAGTTCGTAGGCGCGCGAGGCGCGGGCGGCGACCCCCATGTCGTGGGTGATGACGATGAGGGCCGAGTTGGATTCGCGGGCGACCTCCTCGAGGAGGCTCATGACGACGCGCCCCGTGTCGGGGTCGAGCGCGCCGGTCGGCTCGTCCGCCAGGATGACGCGCGGGCGACGCACGAGGGCGCGCGCGATCGCGATGCGCTGCTGCTCGCCGCCGCTCATCTCGCCCGGGTAGGAGTCCGCGCGATCCGCCAGGCCCACGCGCTCAAGCATGTCGAGAGCGATGGAGCGCCTGCGCAGCAGCTGCGTGCCCGGCGCGTACAGGAGGGGAACCTCGACGTTTTCAGCGGCCGTACGAGCCGCGAAAATGTTGAATTGCTGGAAGACGAAGCCGAAGTCCTCTCCGCGCATGCGAGCGCGACGCCCCTCGCCCAGGCGCGTCGTGTCCACACCGTCCAGCTCGTAGCTGCCCGACGTGGGGGCATCCAGCAGGCCGACGATGTTGAGCATCGTTGACTTGCCCGTGCCCGACCTGCCCACGATGGACACGTGCTCGCCCGCCGCGACGTCCAGGTTGACGCCGCGCAGAATGTGCAGGTCTTCACCGTCGGGCAGGGTGACCGTGCGGGTTACGCCCCGCAGGCGCACGAGGCTCATCGGGCGCCCGTCCCATCAGTTTTGTCAGCGGCCCCGTCCGTGGTCGCGCTGTCCATCCCGTCTCCGGGGCCCGAGCCGTATGGGTCGTCTTGGTTGTCCTTCGTCGAGGTCGGGGTGAACTCGAGGATCTCCTCGCCTTCCGTCAGTCCCTCCTTGACCTCGACCATCTTGCCGTCAGTCAGACCAAGGGTGACCGAACGCTTCTCGGGGTTGGCCGGGTCGGAGGTCGGCAGGTAGACGGTGCCGCTCTGGTAGCGGCCCTCGACTGCGGAGACCGGCACGGCGAGCACGTTCGTGGCGGAGCCCGTCGTCATCTCCAGGGTCACCTGCAGGCCGGTGAACACCGTCTGGTCCGAGGGGATCGCACAGCGCGCCTTCAGGTCGGTGGACCCCGACGTGGAGGATCCGACGTTTCCGGGGTTCTTCGGGTCCTGAGTCTTGCCGGTGGGGGTCACGAGCGTGACGCCCGTACATTCGAAGGGCGCGGGACCGTTCTTAATGGTGACGGTCGCCGTGGACGGCGCCTCCTGGAGCCGGTACATCTGGTCGGCGCTCAGCGGCGCCACAGCAGAAAAGGACGCGGGCGCCACCGATGCGACCGTATCGCCGATCGCAAACTGTTGACCCACGAGGACCCCGGTCGTCACCGTACCATCTCCCGGGGCAACGACGGTCTCGTACCTGTAGGTGGGGTCAGCGGTCTCCACGCTGATAGTGCCGTCCTCGTCGGTGACCTGTTTCGTTTCTCCGGGAATTTCCTTGCGTATCTGGAGGAGCGCGTCACCCTTGGAGACCTTGTCGCCGTCGTTGACATAGACGCGCACGACTGCGCCGTCAAGCGTCGCACGCGCGTTCACCGGCTCGTCTGCTTGAATCGTGCCCGTCAGCTTCACCGTGTTCGTGATGTCGGCGCGTCCCACGTTGATCGTCATCTGCCCGAAGCTGCCGCCCGGGTCTATGCCGTCGTCGGTCTCCTTATCTTGCGAGGCTGGGAAGAACACGAACTTCACGAGGGAAACCGCAATGACAACCCACGCGATGACTTTGACAATGTCAAGCACCTGAGCGGTGCGGGTCTTGTGTGCCACGTTCGTCTCCTTCGATGAGCGTTGATCGCCTCATTGTAAGATGCGCCTCACGTTCGGAGCAATGGTTCGCACTCGCCGTCCGGAAGGTTTCTGGGACACTCGGCCACGTGCCCCCTGGCCCGCCTACGATTGAGACGACCGACAGAGAGGACACCATGATCCGCCGAGCCACACCCGCCGACGCCGATGCCCTGTCCGTGCTCTCCCGAACGTGTTTCACCCAGACCTTCGGTCACCTTTACGCGCCTCATGACTTGGCGCTCTTCCTCGATCAGGCCTACTCCCCCTCCGTCCTACACACCGAACTGACGGACCCCGCACGCGCAACCTGGCTTCTCTTCGAGGAAAGCAGCGACGAGGCCGAGGATGAGCGATGCGATCGGGTTACCTCCTGCGCCTCCCCCGCCGATGCCCCCAGCACGCGCCTGGACTCCGCGCGTCCCGAGGAGGAAGCCCACGCCTCGTCTCTACAGGACCCTCTGATCGGCTACGTCACCGCGTGTCCCGCGCACCTACCTCACCCCGACGTCACACCCGACGACGGCGAAATCCAGCGCCTGTACGTTCTGCGCGGCCACCAGGGTGAGGGACACGGCACGACACTCCTGCGCACGGCTCTGGAGTGGCTCGAACGCAACGGACCGCGCACCGTCTGGATCGGCGTGTGGAGCGAAAACTATGGGGCGCAACGCTTTTATGCGCGGCACGGTTTCGACATCGTCGGCGAATACCTCTTCATGGTCGGCGACCACGCGGACCGCGAGTTCATCACCCGCCGACCAGCGCGGGGACGCCCGGCGTAAGAGCACCCAGCGAGCACCGAGTCCGGCAAGCCACGCGCCAGCCCACCCCGCGGCGTGGGCGATCACCCCGGACCTCCAAGCCCCGAGAGCGGGAAACCTGGCGCGCTTCGAAGAACGCCGGGCGCCCTCACTAAAGACTCGGCGCTAACACACAGAAACGGGTCCCGAGGCTCACACCTCAGGGCCCGTCACTGAGTCTCCTGACGTTATCACTCGCCTTTGTCGGCATCGGCGATCTTCTTACGAACATCGTCCATGTCCAGGTTGCGAATCTGGTTGATCAGATCCTCAAGCGCCGACAACGGCAGGGCGCCAGACTGGCGGAAAACCGCAATGCCATCACGGAAAGCCATGAGCGTCGGGATCGACGTGATCTGCGCGGCCATTGCCAGCTGCTGCTGATCGTCCGTGTCGATCTTGCCGAACACAACATCCGTGAACTTCTCGGATGCCTCTTCAAAAATAGGGCCAAACTGTCGGCACGGTCCGCACCAAGTCGCCCAGAAGTCAACCAGAACGATGTCGCCAGCGGACACGGTCTGCTCGAAATTCTCCTGCGTCAGCGTAACGGTAGCCATGTTTCTCCTTGCGTGGTCGGCTCTTTCGCCAACCGGTCGATCGGGGCAGTCTACCCCTTGTTGAACTGTCTTAATCAACGGGCGCGCGGCGCCCACTATTCCCAAGAAGGAAGGGGAGCCTCAGTGACGTGCCGCACGTCTTCCTCGGATGCGCCCAGGCCTCGTAGAATAAACGTTTCCACGAGACAAAGCGCTGACTCCCGATGCGAGCCTTCCGCGGGGAGGCGCTGCCCCGCCAACGTCGCATGAATCAAGTGAACCGCGCCCAGCGTATTCTGCTGCGCAATTAACCCGCGACCCATGGCGTCGTCGAGAATAGAAATGAGGACCTCGCCAACCATCCCCACGTGATCATGCAGATGCGAGGCGCCCCGATCCGACATCTGCCGACGCAACCCCATACCCGCTTTCACGTGGTACCGGCTGGTCATCTGCACGTGCGAACGAATGTAGAGGCGCAAACGCATCAACGGGTCAGGTTCAGTCGACAGGCGTTCACTCAGAACAGACGTGAACTCTTCGGTGACCTGACGCATATACGCAAGCAGCAGCACTTCCTTGTCCGCGAAGTGGTTATAAACCGCCGTGCGACCGACGCCCGCGCGCTCCGCGATCTGACTCATCGTGATCGACTCAAAGGGCTGCTCAGCCATCAGGGAACCGAGGGCGTCAAATAGGCGCGTGCGTGTCAGCTCGCGGTGAGAGGCGAGTGACTCGCCAATAATCTTCGGCATGGGCACATTCTGACATCTTGCCCCCATGTGTCGTCAAATGATGCGCGCACGCCCACGTTGCGCCAGCGCAGCGCAGGTCCGTCAGTCGGCCACGCTCAAGTCCCGCTCGATACCACGTACGTGCCCGACCACGCACATACCACGCGCGCCCCACACTCAACCGCGCGACCATGGAAGACTCAGCGCTCACAACACGCGACCACGGCCTCGACGATGGGCAGGTCCGCGACAATCCACTGCAGGGGCGCGAGTTGAGTGATCGGCACCCAGCGGGCCTCCAGGTGCGAGGCACCCGCACGCGGGGCCGGCGAACCGGGTGCCACCTCCGCGAGCCACACGCCCATGACGCGCCCACCCAGGATCGGCCACCACATGCCGCCGTCCGGACACACGCGCTCCCCCACCCGCAGGTGCGTGCCAAGTTCCTCCGCGATTTCACGTTCGAGGGCAGCCACAGCATCCTCGCCCTCTTCGATTTTGCCGCCCGGCAGCTCGAACTGACCGCGCAGCTCCTGCGGGTAGGCGCGCGAGCACGCGAGCAGCACGGTTGGGTGCTCCAGGGAATCGACGATGGCTGCGGCCACCACGGGACGAGGCATGGGTCCTCCAATCAGTCAAACGATCCTCAGCGTATCCGCGGCCGAGGCGGCGGGGCACTGTGGCGGGGGTGATGGGGCACTGCGGCGGGGCCCGAGGCGGGGACGGGCTGCGCTGCGGCGGGGACGGGCTGCGCTGTGGCGGGGGCGGCGGGGCACTGTGGCGGGGACGGGCTGCGCGGCGGCGTGGGCGGCGGGGCACTGTGGCGGGGGTGATGGAGCACTGCGGCGGGGCCCGAGGCGGGGCGGGCTGCACGGCAGGGGTGAAGGGGCACTGCGGCGGGGACGGGCTGCACGGCGGCGTGGGCAGGGCGTCCGGAGGAGCACCGCAGACACGTCGGCGCGCGAGTCGGGCGCGCCGGTTGCGCGCCCATCGGCCGTGAGGCTATGATCGACGGGTCGATTCCTTCGGGACGCTGAATTGCGGGCGTAGTTCATCGGTAGAATGGAAGCTTCCCAAGCTTCAGAGGCGGGTTCGATTCCCGTCGCCCGCTCCATTTTGACTCCGGATTTGATAAGTCCGGAGTCTTTTCGTTTGCGGGTGTCTGACCAATGTTGGTCGGCAGTGTCATGGGGTGCAAGCAATTTGTGTGGTAGTGGCGCAGGTGGCCAGGCCAGTGCGTGCGCGACCCTGATCGAGCGCACCACCGGCTAGCAAGGACGTTCAGGAACGTATAGTGTCGGACAAATTGTTCTCCCGATTGGAGGTGTCACGATGGGTTCCCGGTTAGGTGTTTTGCTTAAGACTTACTCTGGTTGGGAGATCTACTACGACCACTGGGCGGCCCAAACGGTCGGACTGGACATTGCGATCGACGGTATGGAAGCCACCTATGAGCGTGTGCGTTGTATGTCTCCGATGGGTGTTGATGATCCGCATGCTTGGGAGGGGGCGCCGTGGATTGAGGGCACACTTCTGATCGACGAGACCAGGAAACTGGTGGTGTGGGCAGAGGAGAGTGAGGCACTCTACATGCCTCGACTTATCAACTACCTCGTTGAGCACACCTGGCCTGGGTGGACGGCCGCCTGGTCAGCCGAAGGAACCAGAGGAACTCTTCGGGCTGCGGGCGTCGATCCGGCCACCATCTTCACACACCGTTCTGATCGTTTGCCGTGTGATCGCGCGCCCAGTCTAGAGCCATGGGATGAGTGGCACGGAGTTGATCCGATCACCGTGCGCATGGCAGACGGTACCTTGGTCACCTGGCGCGCCTACGGCTTCCTGGACGATCTTACTGGATGCGGTCCTGAGAATTTCCTGGCTTTGGCTCGCGAGGTCGCCTCCCGACTACCGGATGAATCGGATGCGTGGGAGCAGACCATGGATGACGATGTTCCGACCACCGGGATATTCGTGGACTACCAAGCACGCTCGTTGCGTTGGTGGTCGCTCCAGGACAGGGACATGCACCTGGAGGATTTCGATGCGCTGTGGCCGGGATGGACACTAACCAGCAGTTCGGACGACTACTCCTGGCACCAAGAACTCACCGGTCAGGTATTCCGTACCTGGGCTGACGATGTCAACGAATGTCGCTCCTGGATCGCGAGAGCTATTGAAGAAGGTACACGAGCCAACCCGCTAGCAAGCTTGGCTAACGCCCTGTCAGGTCAGGGTCATCAGATCAGTCCGTACGCGTCCGCTCTGGAGTTCGTTCCCTCCAACCGTCAAGCCTCGATGGAAACCTTCAACCGGCTCCTCAATGTCGTTCGAGACGCGCCGTTGAAGCCTGCGCGATTTATCGACCGACACGGAACTATCACACCCCCGTTCGAGGAGGGAGAGGCCGGATTCTAGGGGTGGTTGCAAGACGGGTTATGTCCTGAGCAGCAGTTCGAGGCGTTGCTTGGGTGCGTCCCAGTTGGGCGTTTTGCCGGGGCACTCACCCCGATTGTCAGCGATGACGTCCAGGGCTGCGTCGCTCGGAGGCCCGACACCTCGCACGCGGGACCTCTAATCCGCACGTGGGACCTCTAATCCGCACGTGGGACCTCTAATCCGCACGTTAACCCGCTAATACGAGCCTGGGCAGCCCCGCTCACACTCTCAGTAGCGGGTTTACGTGCGATATAGCGGGCTTAGGCTCGCAATAGCGGGTTCGCGTGCGAACGACACACTGGCCTGGTCTGGTTTTGTGGACCGGGTGTTTTGAGGGTTGTTGGTTGTTATTAGTGGTGTTGCGCCCATTGGCGTGCGTATTGGTTGGGTGAGAGCCAGCCTAGCGCGCTGTGGGGGTGTTCTTCATTGTAGCGCTGGGACCAGGCGCCGATCAGGGCGCGCGCGTGGTTGAGGTCCTCGAACATGTTGTCCTCGAGGAGTTCATCGCGCATGCGGTTGTGTAAGGACTCCACGAATCCGTTATGCCATGGCTGGCCCGGTGGGATGAACGCTTGGAGCGTGTCATGCTCGCTGGCCCAGCGCCCCAAGGCTGCGGCGATGAATTCAGGCCCGTTATCGGCGCGCAGCACCTGGGGCGCCCCATAGGCCAGGACAGCCAGGTCAAGCATTTCGATCACGTCGGCGGCTCCCATGCGCCGCTCGACGCGGAAAGCCAGGTGTTGACGGGTGAACTCATCGATAACGTTACAGACCTTGAACACGCGTCCCCTCCAGTCCGAGTCGAACTGGAAATCAATGGCCCACACCTGCCCAGGAGCGCTAGCCCTGACCAGGCGCTGGAGGCGCGGCGCGGCGCGGGGCTTGGGGGCTTTGCGCGGGCGCACGCGCAGCCCTTCGGCGCGCCACAAGCGCCGGAACGTATCACGCCCCACGACGATGCCCTCGCTCTTGGCCCGCGCCCAGGCGCGTTTATAGCCCCAGCGTCGATGCGCGGCGGCAAAATCGTTCATCCACTGGCGCACAGGCCCATAATCACGCAGCGTTTTCGCCCCGCCCGATGCGCGGGCTCGGCAATACGCTGACCGGGACAGCCCGGCAACGCGCCCGTGCAAGACGCTGAGAAAACCCCTGACCAACCAGGTAGCTCACAGCCTCGTGCCGGCGTGCCGGGCCTAGAAGTTTCCCTCCGCCAACTCTCGCAACGCTGCTTTCTCCAGCTCTGCTTGGCCCAGCAACTGTTTGAGGCGCGCGTTTTGCTCGCGCAACTCACGCAGTTCCTTGGCCTCACTACGACTCATCGACCCATAACGCTGGCGCCACCGGCACAACGTCGCCTCGCTGATACCCAGCACGCGGCAGGCCTGGGCCGTACTCATGCCCTCACCTCGCAGCGCCTCGGCCTTCTCCAGCTTCACAATAATCTGCTCAGGCGTGTGCTTCGAGAACTTCCTCATGGTCATCCATTCTGCCCGGCCACAAGCAGCCAGGACTACTCAGAACAACCCTCTCAAAACAAACGGTCCGAAAAACCCAGACCCCTCCAACACCACGACAGACAGCAAATCCGCCAAAGTGCAGACCCATTCAGCCAAAACAGGCCATTTTCAGCGACTTTCGTCCAATGGGTCTGCACTTTGGCGGCCACACCACCTGAAGTCGCGGTCGCGCCGCCACCAACCGGGGGGAATGACGCCATCCAAGGCTCCGACACGCCGGCGACGCGCCGACAGAGGGCTTCGCATGGCGCAAAACCCCCACCGCAGCCACCTGAAGTGCACCGCGTCGCCAACAAGACCTGGGCGCAGCGCCAGTCGGCGCGAAAATACTCGCCCTGCACGGCCCCTCCAGCGGCTCTTCCGCGAAAAAACTCGCCCAGCAAGCACAAAAACGCCAAATTTTGGGTGTTTTGAGCGCGCAGGGCGAACTTTTTCGCGCTTTCGCGATGACACAGCGCCGCGGGGCGAACTTTTTCGCGCACATATGAAACCGCCACCGCCTTTGCTAGCTCCTTCACGGGTACGCATGAAACCAGCGACACCTTTGCTCGCCCACAATGCCACAAAAACACACATTTCGGGCGAGCAAAGGTGACGGCGGTTTCACCCACGCACGAAGACCGGACCGCAAAGGTGACAGCGGTTTCATCGCGACGAAGCAGTGCACTAGATACAGCACCAATGCACCAGATAGCACTGCATCGCACTGTCCGCCCAAGTAGTGCAATGCCCCCGAGGAACAAACGCGATCGCGAAAAGGAGACCCCGTCCCATAATTCCGCATGCAATTCCAATTCAGCCCGACCCCACACCAACGCAGAATCCGCAGAATAGCAACGATCAGACTTCAAACCGTCAGCAAGAGCCCGGACATACTCCCGATGCCGAGCCTGACACGCCTCACGACGGGAGGGGTACTCAACCCCCTGAAAAACACGACCAACACCAGCCACAACGAACTCCTTCACCAAGATCCGTTGCAACCACCACTAGAACCTAGAATCTCGCACGTAATTCGATTGAGCGAAGTTTCAACAAAGTCCGAAAACGTTGCAATTCCAACGATCTGAATTCAATGTTTGAAATAGTCGCAGGGGAATTACGTGCGAAATTGGGGGTGGACTCAGCAGCGATGTGCGCGAGGGCTGGACACGAGGCCTGCGAAGCGAAGGCGGGGCCTGACTGCGGTGAGGAGAGCCTGGCCGGATTTCGAGCCAACGCGCCACACATCAGCGACACAGCGCCGCCGGTGTGGAGGGCGCCGGAGGGACCGGCGGGTCCTGGCAGGGCTATTCACAGCGACCTAGCCCCGCTGGTGTGGAGGGCACCGGAGGGACCGGCGGGCCTGGCCGCGGTGCTGGTGGGCGGCGGCGGGGCCTGGCCGGGCTTCGAGCCGACGCGCCGAGCGAAGCTCGTGGCGCGGACGGCTCGCGGGCGGGCCGCCACCCACCAGCACACACAGCGGCCCGGCCCGACGGCGCCCGGAACACCAGCGAGGCAACAAGCACCACAAGCAACCACGCAACGCAAACGCGCGGCAGCCCGCCAGGGCCGCCGCGCGTTCACGCAACTAGTTCGTACTCGACACCGTCGAGCGGCCAGCCACTCAGCGCAGTCGAGCGGCCACGACCTCGGCGACCTGGACCGCATTCAGGGCGGCGCCCTTGCGCAGGTTGTCACCAGAGACGACCAGGATGAGGCCACGCTTGCCGTCGACCGCCTGATCCTGGCGGATGCGGCCCACGAGGACCTCGTCGCGGCCGGCGGCCTCGAGCGGGGTCGGCACGTCCACGACGCGCACGCCAGGGGCGTTCGCCAGCAGGGCGCGCGCCTGGTCGGGCGTGATGTCGCCGGCGAACTCGGCGTGAATGGTCAGTGTGTGGCCGGTGTACACGGGGACGCGCACGCACGTGCCAGACACGGCCAGGTCGGGGATGTGCAGGATGCGGCGCGACTCGTTGCGCAGCTTCTGCTCCTCGTCGGTCTCCTCAGAACCATCGTCGACGATGGAGCCGGCGAGCGGCACGACGTCGAAGGCGATGGGGGCGACATACACGCCGGGCTCGGGCAGGGTGACGGCGTGACCATCCAGGGCCAGCGCTGCCAGGTCTTGAGCAGCACCGGCTTCGATCTGGCCGGTCAGCTCGGCGACGCCCGCGCGGCCCGACCCGGAGACGGCCTGGTAGGAGGACACGAAGAGACGCGTCAGACCACCCGCAGCGTCCACGAGAGGCTGAGGACGGGCATGGCCGCCATGGTCGTGCAGTTGGGGTTCGCGATGATGCCCTTGGGTCGGTTGTCGACGTCGTCGGGGTTGACCTCGGAGACGACGAGCGGAACCTGAAGGTCCTTGCGCCACGCGGAGGAGTTGTCGACGACGACCGCGCCGGCGGCCGCGAACTTGGGGGCGTATTCGCGCGAGGCCGTGGCACCCGCTGAGAACACGGCAATGTCGATGCCCGAGTAGTCGGCCGTCGCTACATCCTCGACGACGACGTCCTGCCCCTTCCACGGCAAGGTCGAACCCGCCGAGCGCGCGGACGAGAAGAAACGAATCGTCTCAACCGGGAAACCCCGCTCCTCCAGCAAGGTGCGCATGACTCGGCCGACCTGGCCGGTGGCGCCGACGACGGCAACATTAAAACCACTCATGGTGTTCTCCTTGTGTTGATGCGCGCGCCCATACGACGGGGCGAACGCTGGGTGAAATCTATGGGAACGAGGCCCGCCACCAAACCCGGGACCACCGGACCCGCGCGGAAACAGCGGAAGCAGCCCGGGCCTCGTCGATGAACGATCAGCGGCCTGTGCCACCGTAGACGACGGCCTCGGTTTCGGATGCGTCCAGGCCAAAGGCCGTGTGGACGGCCTTCACGGCGCGGTCGAGGTCGTCGAGGCGAGTAACCACGGAGATGCGGATCTCAGAGGTGGAGATCAGGTCGATGTTGATGCCCGCGTCAGACAGGGCGGAGAAAAGGCGCGCGGAGACGCCGGGGTTGGTGCGCATGCCGACGCCGACGAGGCTGAGCTTGCCGATGTTCGGGTTGTAGCGCAGCTCGTCGAAACCGATCTCGTCGTGGTGTGCTTCCAGCGCGTCGAGGGCCTTTTGCGCGTCACCGTCGGGCAGAGTGAACGTGATGTTGGCCTTCGTGGGGTCCGAGATCGGCAGGTTCTGGACGATCATGTCGATGTTGGCACCGACCTCGGCGACGACAGCAAAGACTCGGGCGGCGACGCCGGGACTGTTCGGCACGCCGGTGACGGTGATCTTGTCCTGGGAGCGGTCGTGAGCGATACCGGAGATGACGGGCTTTTCCATGGCGTTTTCCTCTGGGGACTTCAAGGCGGCGTCGGGCACGAGGCCCTTGAGTTCGGGGTTTGCGGGGGAGTCAGAGATCCAGGTGCCGTTCTTTTCGGAGAACGAGGAGCGCACGTGCAGGGGAACCCCGTAGCGGCGGGCGAATTCGACGGCCCGCAGGTGGAGGATCTTGGCGCCGTGCGCGGCCATTTCCAGTGTCTCTTCCTGGGTGAGGGTGCGCAGGCGATGGGCCTTAGGGACGATGCGTGGGTCGGCGGAGAAGAGGCCGTCGACGTCCGTGTAGATTTCGCACACGTCGGCGTGGAGGGCGGCAGCCAGGGCGACGGCGGTCGTGTCGGAGCCGCCGCGGCCGAGGGTGGTCACGTCGTCGTCTTTGGAGATGCCCTGGAATCCGGCGACGATGGCGACCTGGCCATCCTTGACGGCGCGGGCGACGCGCTCGGGGACCATGCCGATGATTTGGGCGGCACCAAAGTGATTGTCGGTCTTGATGCCGGCTTGGGCCCCCGTGTACGCGCGGGCTTCGACGCCGAGTTCGTTGACGGCCATGGCCAGCAGGGCCATGGAGATGCGTTCGCCCGCGGACAGAGGATGTCCATTTCGCGTTCGGGTGGGTTGTCGGTGAGGGCGGCCGCCGAGTCGAGGAGGTCGTCAGTCGTGTCGCCCATCGCTGATACGACGACGACGACGCGATGTCCCGCGTTGTGCGTGTCCACGATGCGCTGGGCGACGCGCTTCATGGCCTCGGTGTCGGCCACGGAAGAACCGCCGTATTTTTGCACGATCAGTGCCACTGGACCCTCATTTCTGTCTGTACGTGCTGGTCTGCACGCATTCGGGCAGCATACGCCACCGTGTCAATCCTACGGCGCTGGCGCGATCACGCTGGGAACTTCCGGTATATGAACGGGTGATCTGGGGTGACATTGAACGCGCGACTGCGAGCAGGCCCACACAACGCGCGAGGCCGGGACCAGTGAAGCGACTCAAGCCTGGTGACGCCCGAACTCAGCGGTCGAGGCCGTGGCATAGGAAACGGCACAAGAGCGCCCACGCTCGCCTCACGCCACTGGCAGCATCACCTCGATAACAGTCCCCTTCTCACTGTCAACTAGCCGCACCGACCCGCCCATCGCGCGAGCCAGCGACTCGACGATCGACATGCCCAGTCCCGAGGACCCGTGCCCGTCGCGCGTTCGCGAGGAGTCGCCGCGCACGAAACGGTCAAACACGCGATCGCGAATCTCCGGCGGGATGCCGGGCCCGTCGTCAGCGACGCGGATCGCAACCATCGACGAGGCCGGGGCACCCTCCGCTTTCCCCTGCCCCTTCGCGCAGCCGCGGGCGCGCACGCAAGCGGCCACGGCCTCGTCGTCGCTCCGGGTCAGCGAGACGACGACGCGGGTTCCCGCGGGCGTGTGCACGCGGGCGTTGGCGAGGAGGTTCGTGAGGATCTGACGCAGGGCAGCCTCGTCGCCAAGGACGGGAATGTCCGCAGCCTCGCCGAGCTCCCACGCGTGATCGGGGGCGACCACGTGCGCGTCGGACAGGGCGTCCAGTATCAGCGGGATAACGTTGATTTTCTCTTGTTTCAGGGCGCGATTACCGTCCAGGCGTGCCAGGGTCAGCATCTCCTCCACGAGGGACGCCATGCGCGCCCCCTCCGAGGAGATGCGCTCGAGGGCCTGGGTGCGGGAGGCCTCGTCGATGTCGCGGCGCGCGAGCTGCGCGTACCCCTGCACGGAGGCAAGCGGCGTGCGCAGCTCGTGCGAGGCGTCGGCGACGAATTGGCGCAGCTTCGCCTCACTGCGGGCGCGGCGCTCCATGCCGTCTTCGACCGCGTCGATCATCGAGTTGAGCGCACCCGCGACGTCGGCGACCTCCACCGGGCCGTCGGTCGCATCCTCCCCCACGCGCGTCAGATTCGCCGACTCATCGGCGAGGTCGCGGCTCGCGATGTCCGCGGCCGCCGCGCGCACCACGCTGAGGGGACGCAGCTCGCGGCGCACCCACACGCGGCCAACCACCCCCGCGGCGAGCGCGATGACCAGGGATGCCCCCACCTCGACGGCGACAAGCATGATGACGACGTCGTCGACGCTGTCCGACTGCACGCCGACGAGGACGGTCTTGTCCTCGACCACGCGGGCGGTGACGCGGAACGCGCCCATCCCTTGAAGGCGCACGGTGTGCGAGCGCCCGTCGGCGGGTACTGCGGCCAGGATCGCCAGGGCCGAACCGTTCAGGTAGGTCACCGAGAAGTTCGAGACGACCGCGCCGACAGCTTCCCCGTCCTCGCTCACGTACTGGAGGGTACCCTCCGCGATTCCGGAACCACCGAACCCGGGCCCCGTGGGACCGCCGGGGACGACCGGCCCGCCGGGGCGCGGCGCCCCTGAGGGCTGTGCGGGCGGGCGGGCGGCGTCGTCGTTATCGTCGTCGCTCTCCCCGTACTCGTCGTCCTCCCCGTCCTCCTGCGCGTCATCGACATCGAGGTGCTTGCTTGCCTGATCGGCGAGGCGGTGCAGCTCGGAGTCCACGTTGGCCAGCATCCAGGAGCGCATCACCAGGGTGGAGGCCGCCACCATGACGACGAGGGCCAGGGCGACGCACGCGGCGAGCGCGCGGGACAGGCGTCCGGCCAGGGAGGGGCGGCGGCGCGTCACTGGGGTTCCCGCATGATGTAGCCGGCGCCGCGCACGGTGCGGATGAGGGCTGGGCGGTCGGCGTCGATCTTCTTGCGCAAGTAGGAGATGTAGAGTTCGACGACGTTGACTTGGCCGCCAAAATCGTAGCTCCACACGGCGTCGAGGATCTTCTGCTTGGAGAGCACGATTCCGGCGTTCTCCATGAGATACCGGAGCAATTCGAACTCCGTGTTCGTTAACGTAATATCTTCGTTGCCACGCCGCACGTCATGGGACTTCAGGTCGAGAGTCAAATCAGCGACCGTGAGCACGGTCGAGGCCGCCTGCTGGGTGCGTCCCGCTCGGCGCAGGAGTGCTTCGACGCGGGCGGCGACTTCGTCCAGGTCGAAGGGTTTGGTGACGTAGTCGTCGGCTCCCGCTCGCAGGCCCTGCACGCGATCGGCGACCGCGTCGCGGGCGGTGAGGAAGAGGACGGGCAGTTCGGGGTCGCGGGCGCGCAGGCGTTCCAGCGTCTCGAGGCCGTCCATGCGCGGCATCTGCACGTCGAGGATGACGACGTCGGGGCGCATGCTCGATGCCTTGGCGAGCGCGTCGAGCCCGTCCGTCGCCGTGTCCGTCTCCCAGCCCTCGTGGCGTAGGGCCTGCGAGAGCAGGTCCGCCAGCATTGCCTCGTCGTCGACGACGAGCACGCGGGGCGCGCCGCCGCTCGCTTGGGTCGCCATCATGGCCTCCTCACCTGTCGGGGCGTTGCCCTTCCGATTGTGTCACACGTGCGTCACCGCGCGAGGGTCACGAGGCCGTCTGGGGGGTGTTCGGTTTCTGCTAGCCTAGAGGGGTACCGCGTTGGCACATCAGCTCACAGGAGAACTCATGGCCCCGGACATGGAAGTAAGGGGGCTCTTCATAATTGAGGGTGTAGTTGGGGTCTGAATCCTCCTGTTTCGAGGAGGCAGCGGGCGATGTAGTTGGTGAGGTTGCGGAACCCGAGTGCGGATCCGCGTAGGTGTCGAGGCGTCCGTTGATCGCTTCGGTAGGACCGTTGCTGGTGTGGGGATGATCGAAGTAGGCCAAGATGTCCCGGGATCGGCGTTTGAGCGTTCTTCCCAGTGTGATGATCTCTGTGAGGGAGCTAGGCACACCCGCGTTGCTGAGACGGTCTATTTCGGCTTGCATCAGGGCCTTACCGCGGATTTTATTGGGATCGCGGTAGGCGTCGATAATACTCTGGTAGACGCTCCACGTGACCTCAAGGGCGACGTGCTCGTCGCCGGAAAACAGGTCGAGGATCTGGTGCTGCTGACGCGCCGTGAGTAGGCAGGATCTGGTGTGTAAGTATCCTGCGGGCCTTGTACAGGGGATCCGTGGCCCGCCCGCGCCGGTGGTGAAGTTCTTGCTGGATGCGCCTGCGACACTCATCGAGAGCGTCACCGGCCAGGTGTACGACGTGGAAAGGGGTCCATGACCGCGGTTGCGTCTGGGAGCTCTTCAGCGGCTGCGCTTTTGAACCCGGTGAATCCATCCATTGCGACGATCTCAATACGCTCACGCCACGTATCGGGGCGGGAGGCCAGCCAGGTTTTGAAGACCTGCTTGGAGCGGCCTGGGACCATATCCAGGAGCCGGGAGGGACCGCGACGGTCTCGTATAGGAGTCAAGTCCAAGATGACGGTGACGTATTTGTCGCCGTCAGGGGTGTGGCGCCACACGTGTTCATCAACACCGATGACGCACACCCCCTCGAAACGATCAGGATCATCGATGAGTATGCGCTGGCCTTCACCTAAGATCGCGGTATTGGCAGTGTTCCATGACACGGCCAATACTTCGGCGATGCGTGCCACCGTCAGATGGTGGACCACCAGGCCCACCAGCGCCCAGCGCACCGCTGCGCGCGAGAGCTTCGCGCGTGGATCGGCCGCTGCACTCATGTTTTGACGCCACACGTGAGCACACGTCTGGCAGCGGTAGCGGCGCACGCTCACGTGCAACATGGTGGGGTGCCACCCGTAGGGTACGTGAGCCAAGCGCCTGATCACCGTGTCGCGTACGACGCCCTCACCCCCACACTGTCGGCACCACCGATCCTCACCCACTACCTTGCAAGCCAAGACGGTCCGATCGCCTCCGACACGCTGACCCATCACTTCCAGTCCTAGGTCATCCAGGCCCGTGAATGCACTCAGGTCAGGGCGATCAAAGGTAGCATTGGACATGTCGAGGTCTTTCAGATGGACGGTGTCGGAACCCCCATCATCGAAAGACCTCGACCCCTATGGGTTAAGGGTCAAAATGTGTGTCTGGCTCGGCGTGTCGCGGGGGTTAGATTTGGCCTTTTTGAATGCCGATTGAGTGGGTGTAGTCGGTGTCGATAGCGTTGTCGTAGAGGGCTGGGCGTCCTGTTTCGTGGTCGGCTTGGTTCTCGGTTTGGGTCAGGGTGGATACTTTGGCGAGTTGGCCCTGGCCCCAGTCGGACTGCCTGGCGATTCGTACTGGATCGTCAGGCAGTTCCGTTTTTAAGTAGAGCCACCAATCCAGCATGCGGCGTTGTCGTTCGCCTGATCTGCCGCGGTGGGTTCTGGCGAGCAGTTTGAGCTGGGCGTTGATGCCGCCTTCTAAGCTGTTGGTGGTGGATTTGATCCGCTCGGGCGCAAGGACTCCTGCTGGCGGGTTGAGGTAGACAAACAGCATCTCGGACCGCCAAAGATGGTTGAGGCTGTTGTAGGCCTTGCGCACGTTGTGGTGGGTCCACACGCGGGTCCATGCACCTGTTTTGGGGTCTTTGATCATGGTTTTCTCGTTCATCCATTCCCGGTAGATCGTTGAAAACTCGTGCAGTTGCACACCCCACGCGGCGGCTTCATCCAGTGTGGTGATCCGGGTCAGTTTCAGCGCAAGTCGGTAGATGGTGCGCCCGGCATCGGTGCGTGGGTTGGTGGTGGTGTAGCGGCGGACCACGCGTTGGGCGTGGACGAGGCAGCGTTGAATTTTCGTAGTCGGCCAGCACTTTTTGATTGCGCTGTATGCGCCTTGGCCGCCGTCGATGACGGCGATGAGTGGGGCTTCGATGCGTTCAAGCAGCAGTTGGTAGTCGCGGGTGGTTTCGTGTTTGCACCAGTGCCAGGCGATCACGTGGTCGATGGTCGCCGCGACGATCAGGCAGCCACCGGCGGTGTAGGTGCCATCGAGAAATACCTGGTCGTAGATCCGCTTGTGGTGGCCGGCGGTGGGGTCAGGCACATCAACGAGCCAGCACCACTTGAAGCGCCGCTTCATGGTGGCGCGGCTAACACCGTTTCGTTTGGCTAGGTCGTCGAGTGATATTGCGGTGGTGCAATGCTCGATGAACTGGGTGAACACTGCCGCGTTGGTGATGTCGTTTCGACGTTTGACGCTGGAGGCGCCGCATTGTTTGCAGCGCCATCTGGTGGTGCCTTTGCTGGTGGTGCCGTTGCGTTTCATTTCACCGCCGCAGTGGCAGCGTGGTTGGTTCTTCGACATTGCGACACCACACCACGCCGCGCATAGCACATCACGGCTGCCACACCGAGGATTTCCCGTCGGGGGCTAGATATATGCTTCCGGAGCATATACTTTCCGGAAACCTACAGGTCAATCCGTGAAAATCCGCGATTCCGGACACACATTTTGACCCTTAACCCACCCCTATCCGGCCACGACACGCCGAACCCCACCCACCACACCCTCAATTATGAAGAGCCCATTCAGTATCGAGCGCCAGACAAACTTGCACCACAACCTGAACATGTGCTAAATAACAAATGAAGATAGTAGATAGGATTCGTCATGAGCGACTTCAACCCATTCACTCTGAACCTAAACACAATCGATGACGGCGAGAAGAAGATTAACCACACAGAGGAGTTTGATAGACTCCTAAAGAGACTGAATCGCGTCATATGCGATGTCCACATGGCCTCTCACGGATACGACACTAGCCCAGATAAATACATTCACGTAAACAATCTCGGGATCGTCGATCCTGTAGCATTCACACTGCCTGCCGACGATGGCACCGGAGGCGGCGTCGCAATAGCATTAAAACCTGGCGCCAGAATTGATGGATATCATTTTGATGAATCCTTCAACAACTTACGCGAGCGCCTCAAGAATATACTTATTAGTCACCGCTCACTACCAACATTTGGAGACGGCGACCTGACAGGCATGAGTGCCGCAATTGCCAGCATGGGAAATTGGACATTAAAACTCAGCCCTAACACAGAAATCAATCCCGATTCTCTCCCCCGATGGATCAACACCACCAACGAAGATCTTGGAAGACACACGTCTTCAACGCTAAAATTTGTTGCGAATGAACTTGTTGGAAAGCTACCATCCGCATTAGGCCAACTACAGCAGGCCGCATATGCAACACTTTACCTCCTGAACACAAACGTACACGCAGTAAACACATTATCACATGACACTCGAGAAGCAATGCAAGCAGCCATCAAGGCCTGCGAAAAACTTCACCAAAAACTCGAATACTATCTACTCTAAAGTTCATCGGCACAGCAATTAAAAATCGCAAAAGACGCTGAGATCATCTGGAAAGGAGATGGTGAGAAGTCAGCAGGCGTGGCTCAGGAAGTTGCTCAGTGGCTCGCCGTTCATGATATTAATACAACAATCAAGTCACCGATCTATAACGACGAGACCATTCTTAGCGGACTCGAGTCAGCAATCGAGAAGCTAGATACAGCGTTTTTTTGGAGGCTGAGACCTCAATTAGAGATGGCTATATTGATATAGCATACGCACTCGGCGAACGTTATAAGAGAAACATGCTCACAATCGACCACGAAAACACGTCAGTCGATCCATATTCCGGTACCATAAGTATCAACTGGGACACTTATTCAACAGTCTACACCATAGACTTGCCAAGCACCGCTAAGAGGTTTAGATCAGTTCAACTCGAACGCTATAATGTTCGTTATGGCACCAACTTTTCTCGCTCACCAAAGCTCGGACTTGGCGAGATAGGTCCAGCAAACAGCTTCTACGACACCATCGAATGCATTGGCCACACTCTTGAAAGGCTCGCAGAGTCCTGCGACGGTATAGCTTCAGGTTTGAAAGATTTTGAGAACACAATGAAAGAGAATGATACCGAATCGGCAGATAATTTTCGAAAAATTACAGCAAAGATCGATAACTACGTCGAGAAATGCCCAAAGTTTCCCCCCTCGCCGAGTGACTCGTAACCCGCAGGCTTAGGTCACAACGAGCTCTTTAGCTGACTAAAATCAACCCTCAGCACACCATCCACAATTCAAGCATCTTAGAATAGAAGGTCCTCAGACACTCTAACACTGCGATTAATTCGACTAGTCATCAAATTTTGTTTAATCTCGCCAACGAGACACTTCCTCGGAGCACGAGCATTGTTCAACGTTCACTGTTTGGGAGAGTTACTATGCACTATTTCTCACGGAAATTACCCGACGCGAAAAGCATTTCACAGACGCACGTGCCGCGAAGCAAGCGCTGGGTTGCCGCCGCCTTGTGCGCGGGCCTCGTGGCCACCGCATCCGGGGTGGGATACTGGTCGAACTACGTGTACCTGTCCGACCTGACCGCCATGGATGCATGGAACCGCTACATGGACCTCGTCAGAGACGGGAAATACGACGAGGCCCTAGCCTACTCCCCGGTTCCCTTCGCCGATTCGACACGCCAACCCTCGTCGGCATTCCTCACAGATGCTGCGCACGCACACGCGCCCAGCTCCGTCACATTCCAAGGAGAAGTCTCTCAAAACCCTACGAATAGGAGCACGGATATATGGATCGAAGGAGCTATTCAATTTGATGATGGAACCACCACCCAATTTCCTTCAAGTTCTCGCGTAGAGAGATTAGATAGACGCAACGGCCAGCTCGGCATGTGGAAGATCGACCTCTTTTCATCCGGGTTAGCCATTGACCATATCAATACGGACGGTCTCCGTAGCATTCGCGTAGGCGACATCTTGATCAGCGACCCGCAGGGCTCCTACTACCTCTTCCCCGGCAGCTACCGCATCGAGGCAGTCCCCCGGAATCCGGACTATTGGACGATTCAATACGAGATTCCCCTGAATGACGGTACAGGAGAACTGCGTACCCATACAACAGTCCCACCTTTCACGATCATTCCCAGCGACAAACTTACCGACTGGATCCGGAAGGAAAGCGAAGCATTCGCAGCATCTTGCCGCACCGGCACACCGGATCCAGCCAGGGAAGGACGCTGCGGAGCCCTTGCATACAGTACGGCAGCGTTGGATCTTACAAACGAGACACTGCTCATTGGATCACTGCGCGGCACGTCATTTTGGCTGAGTGTGCCAACGGGACCAACCGACCCGGCGGCCGACAGTCTTCCTACGCCCTCCGACACCTTCACCTGCACCATCGACTTCGCTTACGACGGTGCACAACCGACGTTGGAGTGCACTCTGGATAAATGATTGATGGTTGGCTCACGAACTGGGGTTAGGCTTGTGTCGTTGACACTTCGTTAAGTGGGCGCGAGTGCCTGCGGCCAGTGAGGCACCTGTTATGGGAACTCGTCGTCGTTTAACACCGGAGTATCGTCGTGATGTGGCGAGTCTGGTGTTGGATACAGGGTCTTCGATCGCGTCTGTGGCCCGGGATTTAGGGCTGGGCGAATCGGTGGTGGGCCGGTGGGTCACACTCGAGCGCGAGCGGCGTCTCGCCACCTGGATCGAAGACTTCTACAACCGCCGCCGCATCCACACCAGCCTCGGCGGCAAATCCACCATCGAATACGAACGACACCTAGCGGCCTGGACAACAGCCGCATCAACAAACTGTCAGCAACTTGCGCACAACCCCAGGGTGCCTAGAGGCGGCGGCGGCCCTCGAGCGCGCGACCCAGCGTCACCGAGTCCGCGTACTCCAGGTCACCGCCCATGGGCAGGCCCATGGCCAGGCGCGAGGTCTCGACCCCCATCGTGGAGAGCATGCGCGCCAGGTACGCGGCCGTCGCCTCGCCCTCAACGTTCGGGTTGGTCGCCAGGATGACCTCAGTGACCGTACCATCCGCGAGGCGGCTCATGAGCGAAGCAATGTTCAGCTGGTCCGGCCCCACTCCGTGGATCGGGTCGATGACGCCGCCGAGCACGTGGTAACGCCCCCGGAACACGCGCGCGCCCTCAATCGCCTGAATGTCCTTGGGCTCCTGGACCACGCAAATCGCGCTGGGGTCGCGGCGCACATCGCGGCAGATCGAGCATTCGTCCTCTTCCGTGAGGTTGCCGCAGATGACGCAGTGACGCACGCGCCCACGCACGGCGTTGATCGCGTCGACGAGGCGCGCGACCTCGTCGGGCTCCGCATCCAGGACGTGCATCGCCATGCGCTGCGCGGACTTCGGGCCGATACCCGGCAACTGTCCGAACTGGTCGATGAGGTCGGCCAGAGCGCCTTCGTACATGTCAGTATCCTCCCTCGGTCATCTTCTCTTCGATGACGCGTCCGCCGAGAATCTCCAGGACCGCTGCCAGGCCGATCGTCTGCGAGTTGTCGATGTTGTCGTCGTCGATGCTGGCGCTGTCGTCGTCGGCCGCGTGGGTTCGGGGTGCGGCTACCGCCCGCTCACGTTGCTTCTTCTCACGCAGTGCGGCCTCCGCCGCTGCGCGTCCGGTGACGGGCGCGCCGGGGTCCCCTTGGGTCGGCGTGGCGGCGCCTCCCGGGTTCTGTGGCTCTGATGTGGCCGAGCGCGTGGGTTGTGGTGCGACTGCCAGCCATGCCGGGGGCTGCGAGGCCGCGGCTTGGCCTGTGGGTGCGGGCACTACACCCCTCGCGGGCACGCCGCCCGCGCCCGGCGTGCCCTGTTGTGGGGGCGCCCACGAGTCAGCGTTGTCGTCGAAGGAGACGGCGCCGCCTGGAATCACGACCGGGTCGCCCCACCCCGTCGGGGTCGACGGCGTGTACGAGGCGGGCTCGATGGGCGCATCGTCAAAGACCGGCGACGAGGCCTGGGTACCTCCCCCGTTCGCCGTCTCCTCGTGCGCGTCGGTGGGCTCCGGATCGCCCGGGTAGGTGAAGACCGTGAAGGATCGCTTGCGCGGCGCCGCGGGGGTGTCAACGGCGGGGCGCTGCTGTTCCTGCGCCGGTGCCTCGGCGAGCGCTCGGGCCACCCTCTCGGGAAGGACGGGACCGTCGCGGTGGACGGGAGCCTCCTGCCGGGCGGGAGCCTCCTGCCGGGCGGGGTTCTCCCACTGGCGCGGAGCTGCGGGCGCGTTGTCCTGCTCGCGGCGAAGGGGGGTCACGGCCGCAGGCTCGGGCCAGCCGTCCTCCTCGGGCGCGGGCTCGGCGGCCGTTTCAGCCCAACGATCGGGCTGCGGCGCGCGGGCAGACGGCTCTACCGGCGCCGACTGGGCGACCGGCGCGGGCTCGGGCCAGCCTTCCTGCTCGGGCGCGGACTCGTCGTGGGGTGCCGCCTGCGCGGCGGCCTCGTCAAAAGGGGGCGGCTCCGAGACCCACCCGCCGGGCTGGCGCGATTGTCTGCCGACGCGAGACGCCTGCGCGGAGGGGCCCGTCGTCGCCGACCCGCCCGAGGCCTGCCCCACCTGGGCGGACACGCTGACGGTCAGGCCCGTGACCTCTTCGATGGCCTTTTCGACGTCCGCGGCGCGGGACCCGCGCGCGAAGGCGTTGACCATGGGTTCGACGGGGAACAGGAGGACGACGCGGGTTCCGTCGACGGCTCCCAACTGCGCGTTGCCGCCAACCATCGACCAGGTGACGCGACTGATCGACGCCAAGCGTTCCACGACCTCGTTCCAGCGGCCACGCAGCATGTCGGCGTCGCGCCCGTCCGGGGCGTGGGAGACGGGTGTCTCAGTGCGCTTGGTCTGCTCGGCCTGCGCGGGCATGGGGGGACGGGCAGGTGCTGTTTCGCGGGCGCGCTGGGCGTCGTGACGCGGGTCGGTTTGCGCGGTTCTTCGGCCCTGCGATGACTCCGGGCGCTGCGGTTCGGCGGCCTCGGGGCGCTGATGGCGCGGCTCGGCCTGCGCGGGGGCAGAACCGTGCTCCGGGGTGGGCGTGCTCGCCGACCAATCAGGGCTGTTTCCCCACGCGGGCATACCCTGGGGGGAAGGAGATGAATCGGGTGCGTGCTGGGAGCGTGCCGAGGCTTCAGCGCGCTCCTGCTTCTTGCGGGCCAGGGCCTCGCGCGCCTCGCGGGCGCCGAAACGGCCCGAAGAACCCGCTGGCGGTGACGCGGAGGAGGCGGAATCGGCTTGACGCGGCGCTCCCCCACCGGTCATGCCGACCGTTCCCTGCACGGGAGCCTGAGCGGGTCCGGGGGCGGGGACGAGGATGCGGCCGACGAGGAGTTCGAGCTGCAGGCGGGGCGACGTCGCGCCCGTCATGGCGCGCAGGGCCTCGTCGGTCAGGTCGGCGGCGCGGGATAGGCCGTGCGGACCCCAGTTCTGCGCCTGGCGTTGCATGCGCTCGAACTGGTCGTGCGGGGTGTCCGCCAGGACGTCGCGCGCGCCGTCACCGGCCACCGCGATGATGAGGAGGTCGCGCAGGCGCTGGAGGAGGTCCTCGACGAAGCGGCGCGGGTCGTGGCCGGACTCGACCATGCGCTCGACGACGCGGAAGGCCGCTGCGCCGTCGCCACCCGCGAGGGCGTCGACGCTCTGGTCGAGCAGCGCGGAGTCCGTGTACCCGAGCAGCGCCACCGCCGTCTGGTAGGTGACCTGGCCGTCGATCGCGCCGGCCATCAGCTGGTCGAGCACGGACAGGGTGTCGCGCACCGAACCGCCGCCCGCGCGCATGACGAGGGTCAGGACCCCCTCGCCAACATTGACGTGTTCCTCGGCGCACAGGGTCGTCAGATAGGGTCCTAGAACGTCCGGGGGCACCAGGCGGAACGGATAGTGGTGGGTGCGCGAGCGGATCGTGCCGATGACGCGCTCGGGTTCGGTGGTCGCAAAGACGAACTTGACGTGCTCGGGCGGCTCCTCGACGAGTTTGAGCAGCGCGTTGAAGCCCTGGTTCGTGACCATGTGGGCCTCGTCGATGATGAAGATCTTGTAGCGGTCACGCACCGGCGCGAAGGTGGCGCGCTCGCGCAGGTCGCGTGCGTCGTCGACGCCGCCGTGTGAGGCTGCGTCGATCTCGACGACGTCGAGCGAACCCGGGCCGCCGGTGGCCAGCTCGCGACAGGACTCGCACTGACCGCACGGGGTGTCCGTGGGGCCCTGCGCGCAGTTCAGGCAGCGCGCGAGGATGCGCGCCGACGTGGTCTTTCCACAGCCGCGCGGCCCGGAGAACAGGTACGCGTGCGTCACGCGATTCGCGCGCAGCGCCGCCTTGAGCGGCTCCGTCACGTGCTCCTGGCCGATCACCTGGTCGAAGGTGTCGGGGCGATACCGGCGATACAGTGCTGTGGTCACCCTCCAAGCCTAGTTGTTCCCACCCTCATCTGCGTCCCACGCCGCGCGTTCCACAGCGTCGCGCGGAGGGTACGTGGCCGTGCTCGGAGGCGCCTCATTGACGAGGCCGGGGCCGGGTATGTGCGCAGGGGGCGCGGGACCTGTTGGTCTCGCGCCCCCTGACGGGTGGGGTTCGCCCCCGCGTGGGGGGTGTGCCCTGCGTGCCTGTCAGGCATCCTCGCGTTCGCGGCGGCGCTTGGCGCCGATGGCCAGGGCGCCGGCGATGGCCGCCAGGGCCGCCATGCCACCGATGATGGTGGCGTCCGTGCCGGTGCGTGCCAGGCCTCGGTTGGTGAGCACCTGGTGTGCCTGGGCGGGCGTGGGGGCGGGGATGAGGGTGAGCGGGAAGTCCGCGTCCACGTATTCCTCGCCTTCACCCACGCGCACGCTCATCGAGGTGGTCGCGGTCGCATAGCCGGACGGGACCTCGATGGTGACGGTGTAGGTGCCCGGGATCATGCCTGCGAAACGGTAGCTGCCATTGGCGTCGGTGGTGGTGCGAGCCACCTGCGCACCGTCAGCGTCGGTGAGAATCACGCTCACGCCTCCGATGCCGGGTTCGCCGTCGTCGCTACCGTTGGCGTTGACGTCATCCCACACGCGCTCACCGATCGTTGCGGGGGCAACCAGGCCGAAGTTCACCCCCTCAACCGACGCGTCCGAGATGATCACGGTGGCCCAGGTGGCGCCCTTACCGGTGTACGCCTGGGTGGGCACCAGCGACGCCAGCGGACTTTGCGCAGCGTCAACAATACTGACGCGATAGGAGCCCCTGCCGAGGTCGACGAACCGGTAAGCTCCGGAGGCGTCAGTCACCGCCGTCACGGGAACACCATCGTCGCCCAGGACGGGCGAACCATCCTCGTTCAACAGTGCGACTGTGATCCCCGTGAAGCGCTCCTCAGAGCCGGCGGTGGAGTACGAGCCATCCGAGTCTCGGTAGATCGTGCCACCAATGTTGAACCCTCCCCGAAACGATGCCGAGGCCTCGTTATTCGTCGGGTCATCGCCAACCTGATCCTGGTGGGTGATGCGAGCGACGTTGGTGACGAGCGCACCCGCACCATCACCGGTGATCGTCACCGCGATCGCCAGGGTCTTTACCTCACTGGTCTCGATTACCTGATCCGACAGGTTCCATACGCCCGACGTCGCGTCATACGATCCGTCTCCGGAGGCCCCAACAAAGGACACACCCGAGGGGAGATGATCGAGCACGGTGACGCCGGTCGCCACACCCGGTCCGTTGTTCGTCAAGGTCAGGGTGTAAGTGACCTGCTTGCCGGGGGTGAACTCGAAGGTGTCTTGTTCAGCCTCGCTCGGGTCTGTGATTGTCTTCGCGATCGCAGTGTCTGCCGGACTCGTGAACGCCCAATCCTGCGAATTGTTCGACATATCGACGGGCGTCAGCGTCACATTCGACGTCAGGGACAGTTCCTGCCCCTGCCCGGCGGTCAAATCACCGGAGGGGGCATGGGTCTGCGCAGTGCACGTCGGGCACGCGCCTGCCACGGAATCCTTCTCAACGATGATCGTGTAATCGCCGGGGGCCAGGTCCTTGAACGAGTAGTGACCGTGGGAATCCGTGAGAGTCGTCGCCGTCTTGTCCACACCCGTAGGCGTCTTGTACGTCAGCGTGAGTGTCACGCCGTCCAGGGGTCTGTCAGGTCCCGACGGGGACGCACCACCACTGTTATTGACGTCCCAGTACAGGGTGCCGCCAATCGCGCCGTCGGCAATCAATCCGAGGTCAACCGTCGTGTCGCGTTGCCCTTGTGCAAGCGCGACATCGCTGCTCAGTCCGTTGGAATCTGTCGCAGCATCGGTTCCCGCGTGGGTCACCGTCGGTGAGTATCCGGCTGGTGCCGTGAAGATGACCTTGTCATGGTCCTCGCCTGCAGCCGCGAACATGCGATCGGGGTTAGGCAGGAGGTCCGTGAAGGAGTACTTACCGTTCGCGTCGGTCGTAACGGGTTCAACGGTGTTTCCACTGGCATCGAGGACTGGTTGACCGTCAGCATCCACGAGGGACACCTCGACTCCCGCGACTCCGGCCTCGTCCGCGTCCTGGATTCCATTCCTGTTCGCGTCAAACCATACGTAGTCTCCGAGGGATGCGGGTTTCACGAAACCGAAGTCGACCATCGTCTCGGTGGGCGCAGCTGGCGTCAACGTGATCGGGTTGGGAATCAGGAGCGTGCCCTGGCCAGCCTGAGCGCGCGACGCGGAGGAGTCGTAGGCGAGCGTGAGGGTGTAGTCCGCCAGGTTCACCTGAGTGCCAACGCGCGTCGCGAGGGAGGGGACGACCTCGACCTTGTAGGAGCCCATCGGCAGGCGGTTAAAGACGTAACTGCCGTCGGCGGTCGACTTCGTTGTGATGTCAGTGCCCGACGCATCCTTCACAGGGTGCCCGTCGGCGTCCAACAGGCGCACGCTCACGCCGTCAAGGGGCACGCCCGGACCACCGGTGTCGTAGTACCAGGTGGCGTCGGCGTCGTTGAAGATGGTGCCGGAGATTGAACCGCCGACCGTGAAGGTAGCGCTGGCGGTGTTGTTAGCAGTGTCGGAATCAACCTGATCAAAGTCGCCCAGCGAGACCGTGTTCATAACGGTTCGACCCTCGGCACCGTCGGCTACCCGAACGAGCATGTACATCGTCATCGTTGCCCCGACGTTGAGGTTCACGTTGAGTTGCCCCGAGGGTATGGCGTTCCATTCAGAGTTGAACTCGTCGTAGGAGGCGTCGGTGTAGACCGGACCCGTGCATGGGTTCGTGGCACCGTCCTGGCAGATACGAGTTTCGGAGGAAACGTACTCTACAGAGTCGTCCATAGCGTCGGTGATGGTGATGCCCGACGCGACGGAGGGGCCGCTATTGGCCAGGCTCACCCGATAGAGCATGTAGTCACCGGGCATGATCAGATCGGTTGATTCGTCCGCTTCGATGATGCCGTTTGCATCGCGAACGGGTTGGTCACCGTTCATCTTGGCGCGCACTACGGACTTGCTCACGGCGACGTCGGTGGAGACATTAATGCCAACCTTGGGGGCCTCGTTGGGTTGCAGGTAGGACACTCTATTGTTTTCGAGGGAGCCTGCTGCCAGGGCGACCGAGTTCCAGGCGATGAGGTTCGCGTTGACCGGTGATGTCATGGTTGCCACGAACTGGATCGTCTCGCCGATTTCAATATCGCGATTCATGACGATACGGAAACCGGTGATGGTGGACAGGTCGGAGGGCGCTCCGCCCCACGCATTGCGCGTGCAACCGACGGGGGAATCGTTCATTGAACCGCCGGCGGCCATGACTTCGCCGCGGCAGGGATTGGGAACGGTTGAATATTCCACCGTAATGTCCGAAGCGGGCACAGTGGTCGTCACGGGGGCTTGCCCGGGGGCGTGTTTGACGGACTGGAAGGACCAGTTGGTTGAGTTGAGGTTCGGCTTCCACGAGGAGCCGCGCGCCTGCCCGGCGGCGGGGCCAACACCCACGTCCCCCTTGTAGGGAAGGATGTCGTAGGCGACGACGTTCGTCAGCGCAGTGTTACCGGTATTGCTGATCGTGAATCGGTATGCGCCGTCGCCACCCGGGTCGATCTGGGCAATTTGGCCGGCGGGGACGAAGTCGTCGTCCTTGTTGCCTTTAGCTTCCTTTGTGATGGTCATTCCGGGGGTGGCGGACACGTTGAACTGCGTGGAGGAGTTGCACACGTAGTCTTCGGTCGAACCGTTGCGGTTGACGTCATTGGTGTCACGTGCCCGACTGCCTTGGCAGTATGCGGCGTTGCGCAGGCTCGTGTCCTGCGTGGTGGACTTCGCGCCGTCGCCGGGCATGAAAGCGGCGGCGTCGTTGCTGTTACTACCCGCTGGCGTGGTCGACAGGACAGTGGCTGTCAGGTGGACGTACAGGTTTCCTTCGACTGCGTCGGGTGCTGCAATACTCACCAGGGTGCGACCGGTGCCGTTGTAGTTCTTCGAGATGGTGGTATTGAGCTTGGTCAGGTCGTAGGGGGTGCCGTCGGGATTTCAGCGTCGAGTTCTTCAAGACTGATACGGTCGTTGTGTCATCCACGTCGAACCCGAGGGGCAGCAGGTCGGTCATCGTCACGGGCGTGGGGACGCCTCCGGCGCTCTTGGGACGCACGTACGCACTGAGGGCGAACATAGCGGGTTTGCCGATGACGACGGGGTCGGTGCCCAGGGATCCAACTATCTGAATGCTGGGGAAGTCGTTGCGCACGCGCATCCACGAGCACAGATTGTCGTTGGTGTAGATGACGGCGCCACTATCGATGTCGGTCGCGGTGCCGCTCGCGCAGTTCTGGTAGCGCACGTAGTCCGTGGATGCCACGTAGTTGTAGTACTGTTCGGGCGGGGCGGCTGGGTTGTAGTGGTTGGTGAAGTCTGCGGGTTCTTGGTTCGGCAAGGACGTGGGGATCGTCCCGTAGAAGAAGATTGTCGGGTTGGTTTGTGGCAGTGCGTCCGTGTCGATCGTGAAGCGGGTGATCCACTCGCCGTCGGGGAGCGTGAGGGGCGACGAGGCCGTGTAGGTGACGCTGTCGTGGTTGCCCTTGTTGGTCCAGTACTCCAGGGTCCAACCTCCGTTGTCCTCATATCCGGAGGTGGAGTGGATTTGGAAGCGGTAGGGGCTGACCATTGTCGGGGTGTCGCAGGCGCCGCCCGAGGCCTTGGCATCCTGGGTGGACCACGTGCAGGGGGGCGTGTCGTCCCAGCGGAAGTGCAGGGGCGTGTTGCCCGAGTTTGTGGCGCCCAGTCGCCACTGCGCGGAGTTGCCTCGGGTTTGGTACTGCCAGTCGTTGCCGTACTTGATCATGGATCCGGCGGGTCTGCGCGCGGAGAAGCCGTGGGTGATGTCGGAGCTCTTCGTGACGACAGTCGAGGGGTCGTTTTGCACTTGCGCGGTGATTGTGGCTTCGTTGGTGACTGTGTCGGAGGTGGTGACGGCTCCGACGGGGTATTTGACGGTGATTGTTGAGGTGATGGGGTTTTGCCACGCCCAGTCCTCGTACGTCCAGGTCACGGTGTGCGTGGCGGCATCGTAGTGGCCGCCGTTGGTCGCGGAGACGAAGACGGCGTTTGCGGGCAGGGGATCGCTGACTGTGATGTTGTGGGCTTGGACGAAGCCTAGGCCGTTGAGGTTCGCGGATTTTCGTGCGGATCCGTTCCATCGGATACCGACCTTGTTGGGGTCACTCTGGTCGATTTGCTGGTACCCGTAGTAGAGCTTGTAGGTGGCGAGGCCTCCGACGGCGGGGTAATCCTGGGGTTGTGTCGGTCCGCTTTTGTTGATTGCCACGTCGAGGCTTGCAGTCCATGTCGTGGTGAGGGATTGTTCAACGGGTTGGGCGTTGGTCGCGGAGAAAACGACTCGCGTGGTAGTGGTGGAGTTGTTTGGTGCGTCGTTGCCGAGGTAGCTCCACGGTACTTGGATTCGGTCGGATGTTCCGGCGGGAATCGGATCCTTGAGCGTGAACAGGATGCGTTGCATGCGCGGGGTGCCGGCGACTATGTCGTTTCGTGTTGTCACGACGGAGCTACCGGCGACGGGGTATGCCTGGTAGAAGTTGTCGCTCAGCTGTTCGCCTGCGGGGGTGAGTGGGGCGGGGAGCCACACCTCGATGGTTCCGCCTTCGCAGGGGGTTGAGACGGAGGAGCATGAGTAGTTGATGGTGGTCGTCTGTTGGTCTCGGATCGGCAGGGTGGCGGTGTCGTTGGCGACGGACATTGCGAGGGTGGCGGTGTCGTTGATGGCGCGGGTGCGGCGCGTGCGTGGTTGGTCCTCGGGGGTGGCTTCGGGGGGTGTGGGCGCGCTTTCGGTGTCGTTGTCGGTCGGGTCCTCCGTTGATGCTTGGTTGTCTTGTGCGGGTTCGGTGACCGCGTCGGTTTCGGACGAGGCTTGGGCTTCTTCCTGGGATGAGGTGACCTGGGTTGATTGTGCGGTTTCCTCGGCTGCGTTGGCCTGCGCTCCGAGTGGGGACAGCGACGTGACCAGGAGCGACAGGGCTGCCAGTGCGCTGGCCGCGGCGACGATGGCGCGGGTTCGGAGGGGACGCAGTCGAGGCATCAATTTCTCTTTCAACTAGCGGAGAGCGGATCTGAGTCTCACCCTAGTGAGCTTGTTGAACGAGTTCCAAGCCTGACAGTTATCACCTTCACCACGATATAACCATGTGTTTCAATGCGGATTCAATCGTTACAGTTACACCATAACTTCTCTGAATAGTCGGTCAGTAATGACAGCCGCCCACGCTCGCGCATGCGGTCGATTATGGCGCACGCCATCGTGACTCAATACTCCAATAATGACCAGCCGCACCACCAGAGACTTCACCAGCCGAGGACCAGTGTGCTTTCAGTCACACCCACTGCCTCGTCGATAGGAATGTCCGACACACCCACGCCCCGGCCTCATCCCTACGACGACCCTCCCGACAGATGGCCGCCGTCCATCGCGAACGTGCGATCCGCGTAGCTGAGCGCCTCTGGCTCGTGCGTGACAATGAGGACGGTCGCTCCCGGGCCGGCAGCCTCACGCAGCAAACGCAGGACCCCAGCCGCACTCTCAGCATCCAGGCCGGCGGTCGGCTCGTCAGCCAACACCACAGCCGGGCTCATGAGGAGAGCACGAGCGACACCGACGCGGCGCAACTCACCGCCTGACAGCTCGTTCGGGCGCGCATCCGCAAGCTCGGACAGACCCACGGCGGACAGGAGTTCCTCGGCGCGCTCACGCGGCGGCCTACCCGCGCCATACAACACGGAAGGCAAGAGAACGTTCTCCAGGACGGTGAGGCTTCGCAGCGCAGCGTGCCCCTGCGGGATGAAACCGATGCGCTCGTTACGCAGGCGCGCGCACTCCTCCTCACGCATCGCATACAGGTCGATGCCACCCAGGCACACAGTCCCACCCGTAGGCGGCAGCATGCCCGCGAGCATGTTCAACAGGGTGCTCTTACCGCTGCCTGAATGCCCGGTGATGACGGTCAGCTGCCCCTCATCCAACGTCAAGTCAAGCGGATGCACGGCCGTGAAGAGGCGGCCCCCCGCGCGGGCGCGAGGAAACTCCTTAGTGAGGTCCGTTGCTTCGATGAGCATGTCACTCGCCTTCCTTCAATAGGGCGCTCGCGTCCGCCATGTTCAGGCACCGCAGCGCTATCCACGATGATACGAGGGCGACGAGGCCCATCGAGGCCAGGACGAGCGCCACCAGCGCGGCGATCACCGCAAGGGAGGGCACCAGGAACCCGATGCCGATGGTCTGTTGCACAAGACCAGAGAACGAGACGATCAGCACCCCCGATATGAGGATGCCGAGGGCGCCTCCAGCGGCGTTGAGAATAACAGCTTCGAGAGCAATGACCCGCGACACCAGGCGCCTGTGGGCGCCGACGACAAGGAGCGTGCCGAACTCCCGCTTACGTTCAACAACCATCATGACGAACATGAGAGTCATCATCACCAAACCAACACCCCACACGAGCGCAATCAAAGTGGTGACCGTGCGCGAGGTGTTGTCCAACGATCGAGAGATACCACTGACCAGGGTCGTCGAGGTCGCCACGGACACCCCCGGCACGCGCGCAGCAATGTCGGAGGCAACCGCATTAACGTCTCGGCCAGGCTCAACCCTGACCATGACCGAGGAGATAATGTGGTCCGTGTCAAGACTCGTGTACTTGTTGAGACCTTTCTCCAGCGAAGAGTCGATGAGAATTCTCGCAGTATCAAAGTTGGCGTACACAGCGTTGTCGAGGGTCGAACCAGTCTGATCGAATTGGGCGACGACACGCAGCCTATGACCGAAGAGCGAAAAGTTCTCCGGATCGGACACCCCGACATTCGCACCGACGACCACCTCCATGTCACCGAGACTGGAGGCGCCAGAGGTGTCAGAAATCCACGGCTGAATGGTGAAGTCCGTGGCCGGGTCGAACGCGATGACCTGATAGCGGCCCGAACAGCAGCTGGCCCGCGCAGTCGCAAGAAAAAGCTGAGGCGATGCCGCGCCGACACCATCAACGCCCGCAACCTCACCGGCCACGCCCTCATCCATATAGAAGTAGGACGGTTCAGCGCCCACCAGGAACGCCTGCGCATCAAAGTCGGACGAAGCATCAGCGGGAGTCACCATGATGTCGGCGCCGAGGCGCGACTCGACCGTACCCAATCCCCGGTCAATGCCGCACACAATCAAGGTGCCACCAAACATCACCATCGCCATGAGCACAGAGAAAAACGCGAGGATACCCGAGCGCACCGGGTACCCGCGCAGGTTCATCCACGGGAGTCGCGCAAGCGACAGCATGTTGATTCCTCCTGTCCCGACGCCTAGATGGGCGCCAGCTTCTGACCCGAAACACTGCGATACACGCGCGCGAGAGCAAGCCTCGTTCCGGCCACACCGAAAGCTACCAACGCGACGACAGTGAGAGCAGCCAGGGGCAACGACCTCCCCGGCGCGGCCAGCGCCGCGAGCGCGAACGCATCATGGGCCAGGGGCAGCGCCGCTGCGGCCGCGAGGACCCCAACGCAGGCCCCCGCCGCGTGAAGGATCAAGGATTCGATCGCCACCACACGGGCGATCGTCGCGCGGGAGGCTCCTATGGTCCGCCACACGTACACCTCGTGTTGGCGCTCATTCATTAGGGCGAACTGGGCGACAACCAGGGCGACCAGCAACACCAGCCAGGCGAAGCCGAGCACACCGAGCGTGAGCGAGCGATGGGCGCGAATGTCCGAGGCCGTGGTGACCAGGGCCTCATCAGAGCGCACGGCGGTCACTTTACGCACGTAGAGATTAATCCATTCCGTCACGCTCTGAACGTCGCGCGAATCATCGACCTTCACCAAGGCAGCCGAAAAATCTTGGTTCGGCTGCACAGACGCATAGGTACCCACCCCCGATTCGACCGATGCCGCGATGACCTGCGTAAGCGTATCCATACTGACGACGACCGCGTTATCCAGCTCCGAACCGGTCTCCAGCAGGTGCGCGCCTACCGGCCACTGCCGCCCAAACAGCGTCACCTGACCATCCGCATCCTCGACCGCCGCGCCGACCGCGACGCTTCCCGTTGGAGGCGCAGCATCCTCACCTTCGCGCATCCACGGGGAGATCACGAAATCCGTCGCCGGGTCATAGCCGACGATCCACAACGGCGTCCCGTCCGGCCTCGTGTCGGCAATGTAGAGCTGGTAGGACACGGCGGCAATGTCCTCGTTATCGTCCATGCGTGACAAGGTCGAGCGCGCCTGATCACAGGCGACGGGGGTGCCGATCATCAGCAGGCGTTTCTTGTCCACCTGGTTCAGGCAGGACGTCGGGTACACAACGAGGTCAGCGCCGAGCCTACGCTCGGACAGCGAAAGCTCAGAGCGCATACCATCAACGGTAACAAGCCCACCAAAGACGCACGCCGCCAGCGCAAACGCGAAGAACAACAGGATCGCAGCACGCACCGGGTGCGCCCGAATGTTCATAAGCGGAACACGCCGCAGCGTCAAAGCTCCGGTCATTGCGCACCCTGCCCGGCCTCGGACACGTCGATCCACAGGGCGGGACGTACCCCGTAGAGCACGTCAACGTTCGCGCCACTGACGGACGGCTTACCCTCAGCATCAACGAATTGAGCGGCGAAACCGTATGTTCCCGGCGAGCGCAGCCACCAGTCAGCGGTCCCATCCTCGCTCACGGTCAGAGCACCCGATGCCGCAAACGCGGTAGCGGGGGCTGCGCCGATGTCTGCGCGGTTCGCGGAGCTGCTCAGATAGATGACACTTTCGGTCTCACTGAGCGCAAAGACACGGTCCTGCGTGTCAGCGCCACCCTCGGCACCGGTGACGGACTGGTCCTCGTTACTGTTGCACACTGTGGCAATAATGCCTTGTTGAGCGGGTTCGAAAGCTGCGGTGAGGAAATCGTCGTTCATCCACGCACGCAGGTCACTATCCGCCCACGTGACCTCCTGGAACGGCACATGGTTGTACTGTCTCCCATCCAGGACGTCAGCGCTCAGGACCAGGAGCCGGTCATCGAAACGTTCGAGGACGATCCAGCGGATCGGCTCGGCACCGTTCGTGGTGTCACCGTCCTGCTCGAAAGAACCGAAGGCGATCACGTCACCCTTGGCGGCCTTCCGGTAGGGCAGCGCCGGATCCTTCTGGACGAGGCCCGCCGCACGCTCGGCGGAATCGGAGTAACTTCCCAGGCTCGCGAAAATGTCGTAAGCGGACGCCGCGTCCCCGGCCTCGGCGAAGCGAAGCGCCTGCGCGTAGCGCTGCCCTCGCTGCAAGTTGACAACGAGGAGGACGAGGACCACGATCAGGAGAACCGCCGCGACTGCGACAGCCCCCCGCTTGATGGTTACCCGGTTTGGGTGCGTGCGTGTCACCTCTCGCACGTCAGGCCTTCGAAGCCCGATCCCTCTTGACCGTGTTGACCAGAGCCGCGACACCAGTGCCGGCGACGAGGACACTCATGATGCGCACGAATGGCTGGAACACCGTATGGCAACGCATCGTCTTCATCATGCACATCGGGCAGATGACACCGGGGATAAAGAAAACGACGAGAGCTCCGATGAGCGAGAGTCCTTGTAGGGTGAGGCGCGCCGCCTTGTTGGTGACGAACGTGGCGGTACCAAAGAAAACAGCGAGGCCCGCCGCGCTAGCAACGACACTATTTTGGCACTGATGACAGTGCATCCAGGTGCCGTCCGGCTTGGGATCGCACGCCGAAAACACGGTGACCCCTCCGGCGAGGAGCAGGGCGCTGAGCGCCGCGGGCACGAGAGGGATGATGACATCCTTTTTTGACACGGAAACCAATCCTTAGAGATGAGCAAGTATTGACGAACTTAATAAAAGTATAATATGCCTAATTTATGCAATCATTCAAGGTTTTTGGCCCCGTCCCGATGCTGTGAGCGGGCGAGGCAAGGAGAGCACGTGGGCGTCGCACCTGGCCTGTGCCGCGCACCAACAATGCCGGGTGCCCATTCACACGTACACACCCCGCAACATCCACGCACACACTGCCCAGTTTTTTGACCACACGTGCAACCTACTCACCCTCCAGCGCCTAAGATTGAGACATCCCCCACCAGTGAGGTGTCATCATGAAGAGGATTCACATCCGCTTTGCCCGATGCATCGTCGCATCGGTGACCACGCTCGCATGCGTCGGTCTGTTCCCCCTTACCGCAGCGCACGCCGACGTCGCTGCCAGCGCTGCACAATCCGGCGCACCCACCCCACCCGCGGCAACGTCGGCCTCGTCCGAGGACACGCCCACCGCCACGCCCACACCCACGGCAACCCCCGCCTCGTCCGAGCTCCCCTCCCCGAATCCCGACCCGAGCACCACCCCCACGCAGCCTGAACCTCCGACACCCGCAACCTCCCAGTGGGTGCACCACCCCCAGGGCTGGCGCTACGAAAGCTCCGACGGCACATGGCTGGCGGCCGGTGTCTTTGAAGTCAACGGCGTACGCTACGTTTTCAACGCCGACGGATTCGTGCCGGTCGGCTGGTACCGCGCGCCCGACGGCACCTGGTACGCCTCAACCGAGAACGGTGTGCACACCGGCTGGTATCAAGACGGATCCTGGTATCTGCTCACCGACTCCGGCGCCATGGTCACCGGATGGCAGGTCTCCGGCGGCGCCTGGTATTACCTCAACCCCGACGCAGGCGGCGCAATGGCCACCGGCTGGACCAAAATCGACGGAACCTGGTACTACCTACGTTCCTCCGGCGCAATGGCCGAAGCGACATGGATCTACACGGGGGCCTGGTACTACCTAACGGGCAGCGGCGCGATGGCCACCGGCTGGTTCATCTCAGACGGCTCCTGGTACTACTCGGACTCCAGCGGTGCGATGACCACCGGCTGGCTGCGACAGGACTCCAGCTGGTACTACCTGAGCGCCTCCGGCGCAATGGTCACCGGTTGGCTGCAACGGGGCGCCAGCTGGTACTACCTTGACCCGAACGCGGGCGGCGCGATGGCCACCGCCTGGACGATGGTTTCCGGAAGCTGGAACTACTTTGACCGGTGGGACGGCTTCTGGGTTTCTGGCCGCTCTGACTTCGAGGCCGACTGGAACTACGCGAAGACCCTGTACAGCCCCACAAATTACTTGGTCGTCGTCGACACGAACGCCCCACATTGCATGACATTCTATTGGGCTGACAGCTCCTGGCAGCCACTCACTGACATGCCCTGCTCCGTCGGCAAACCCTCAACCCCGACCATCAAGGGCACCTTCACCATCAAAAACCGCGGTTCATCCTTCGGGCACGGATACACGGCATACTGGTGGACACAGTTCCACGGCGACTACCTGTTCCACTCGGTTCTCTACTACGAAGGCACCATGACTGTGAAGGATGGAACCCTCGGGGGGCACGTCTCTCACGGCTGCGTGCGTCTACGCTACGAAGACGCTAAGTGGCTGCACGACACGATTCCCTCGGGGACCTACGTGACGATCTACTGATCGACGCACCTAGTGGGCGCCGGGATCCTAAATATCAGCAACTTGGTTCCGGCGCACCACCACGACTGGACTGAAACAGGGCCACATACAGGCGGGCACCACAATCACCGCCCGACGCACCACCACGACTGGACTGAAACAGGGCCCGAACCGCCCCCGCGCGGAACCCAACGCCCCAGGATGGTTCCAGAACGCAGACCCGTTCACTGACAGCAGCCCTTTTTCGGGCACTTGTACCTAATGGGTCTGCACTTTGGCGACTGCACCCCACGCGCACGACCGCCGCGCCGGGGGGAATTGCATCATTAGAGCCGCGACACGCCGGCGACACGCCGAAAGGAAGCTCCTAATGGTGCAAAACCCCCACGTCGCCGCACGACATGCGTCAAAACGCCTGACCCATTGGCCCTCAACAGCCCATTTGTGCGCTCTGTCGTCGAGGTGGTCTGTGATTTGGGTGCCGCGCGCTGTGCTGGGGTCCGCAGCACGGGGGAACTTCAAGACTTGGACACGAATGCCGCCACATCGCTCCTAGAATCCGGCGCCTGTTTTGCTGCCACATGGGGGGGAATCGCATCATTAGAAGCCCGACACGCCGGCGCACCATTGTGTCATCTCGACTACGACGGGGGGAATTGCATCATTAGAGCCGCGACACGCCGGCGACACGCCGAAAGGAAGCTCCTAATGGTGCAAAACCCCCAATCTACCGCTCGGTTGGAGGATGTTGGAGGGTCCGATGGCAGCAGACGCTGGTGGCAGCAGGACCTGACGAGGCTTCAAAACTGCACAACGAGGCACAGGCCCACACCGCGAGCAGCCAGAAGCGAAGGCGCCACGGAAACAGGGTGATAAGGACAACGCGTGTCCATGCCCTGAAAGCTCGGCGACCGCTAGGGCTTTGTCCCGGTTTGGGAGCGCCTCTGCGCCTTCAGGGCAATCGATTTTTTTAGGTACGCCACCTGCGCCTCGAGCTTGCGCACGCGCTCTTCGAGTTCCTCCTCACGCGTTGGTGGCATCGCCCGCACCGACCCCTTCGGCCTGCCCTTAGGCTTGGGCCTGAGCGCCTGCGCGCCGCCCTCACGGTACAACCTGCACCACCGCTTCAACGGTGTCGCGCTCACAATACCAAAACGCACCATCGCCTCAGGCTTACTCATCCCACCATCAACCACCGCCCTCACTGCGGCGACCTTGGTCTCATAGTCGTATCTAGTCTGCTTTACTCCCATGGCAACAAGCCCGTCCCTCCCGATCACTCGGTACGTCTTCTGCCACTCTCTCACAGTCTCGGCAGACACACCAAGCCTCCTGGCGGTCAAACCATAGCCACATCCCCTCTCGAACATCTCCACCGCTTGCTCCCGAAGCAAACGATCATGCCTCACACGCACATCCACAGACACGAAAAGCCTCCCATTCCCTGGACTTCAATTTCGATGTCCAAGAAACGGGAGGCAGTTCAGAGCTGGATGGGGGGTTTTGCAGCATTAGAAGCCTCCCCTCGGCGTGTCGCCGGCGTGTCGCGCCTCTAATGGTGCAATTCCCCCCGTTTGGTGGCGATGTCATCGGCAGGCAAGTCACGCACGGGTCCCCGTGCAGCGCAATTCCCCCCATTTGATGGCGGTGAGGCCGCGGTTCGGGGCAGTGAGGCCGCGCCTCGGGGCAGTGAGGTCACGGTTCGGGGTAGTGAGGTCGCGCCTCGGGACGGTGCAGCGCCCAAGTCGCAAACCACCTCGGTAACAAACGCCGACAACGGGGCTTCGTGGGCGAGATGGCCTGCGTTGTGGACGCAACGGCGCCACCTGGTGCGTCGCTCGCACATGAACCGCCGACAATGCGCGTTAACCCCATGACACGCACGCCAACCCCAAGATATGCGCCTGGGCGCCGCCCACGCGCATACCATCAGACCCACGCGCGAAGTGTCGGACCCACGCGCGAATCAGCGGGTCCACGCGCGCGGCGAGGAGCGCAGGCAGCTAGCGCGCTCGGAGCAGTTTCGCATGCAATTCGATTGAATGAATTTTCAACAGTGTCCGCAAACGTTGCAATCCCAACGATATGGTTGCGCGGTGCGACACAGTGTCGAGGGAATTGCATGCGACATTCGTGGGATAGCTCGCCGGGCGGGAGTCATGCGCTACCACCCATAGCACCGCCGGTAGCGCAGCCAGTGACGTGCCAGCGGCCTGGCACAGTGAAGACCGTCGCCGCAAACAACCCTGCCCAAGCCCACGGTGACGGAACAAGGGACCATACACAGGCTCGCGACGACACAACCACCTCCAACACCAACTTCCCCACACCAACACACCAAAAAGTCGCCACAAAACCAACACGTTTTGTCCATCCTTCAAGTTGACTCCCACCACCTCCAACACCAACTTTCCCGCACCAGAAAGCCAAAAAGTCACCCCTCCAGCAACACGTAGTGTCCTATAACCCCAGTGTCCTATAACCCCAAAACGATTACGCCACTCCACAGGACTTGAGGACTATAGGTCACGAACGTGGTGCTTAAGTTCCGTGTTTAGGTTGGGATTGCGGGCGAAAGTCGCTGTTATTTAGGTTCGGGCGGTTAATCGCGCAGCTTCCTTGACTTTCTGGGGTGATCGTGTAGTGGGTGAGAACACGATCGAATCGTGCTCGGCGTTGCCCGGTGTGCGCTGTGCCGATGAAGAAGAATGGACACACCGCGGCGGGCGCTCAACGGTGGAAATGCACCTCGTGCGCCCTGTCAACCACATGTCCATCAGGGCGTGCGCGCCGACACGAACAAGCCGATGAGCTGGCAGACTTCATCGCGTGGGCGACGTCTCGGCACACCCAAGACGAACAGGAAGGCTCAGCGCGCGCTTTCCGGCGTCGTACCTGTTGGTGCTGGCAGGTGCCGGTACCTCACCCGCCCGTCACCGGGCAGGTCCACGATCAGATCTTCATTGACGGCATGCACCTGTCGGGCGAATGGGTGCTGCTGATCGCCCGAGACCGCGAGCATGTGCTGGAGTGGCAGTGGGCGGCCAACGAATCGGGCGTGTTCAATTGTCTGTGTATCCGTCTTCTTGTTTGAAGGATTGATGCATGATGAATGATGATGATGTTGTTGTGGCTCGCGCTAGTGGGCGTGAGACGGTGGAGGAGCTGCGTCGCTCGGGGGCGTTGGATGCGTTGTTTGAGCGTCTTGATGCTGGCGAGGTCGAGATGACGGGCAGCCAGGGCTTGTTGCCGGCGTTGCTCAAGGAGGCCTTGGAGCGCGGCCTGGCTGCGGAGCTTTCCGAGCATTTGGGGTATGAGAAGGGCCAGACCAGCGCGCAGGCGCGCTCGAACACGAGGAACGGCACGACGAAGAAGACCGTGATATCGGAGGTGGGAGCCTTCGAGATCGAGGTTCCCCGGGACCGGGCGGGCTCGTTCACCCCGCGCCTGGTGCGTAAAGGGCAGCGGCGCCTCGATGGCTTGGATTCGATGATTATCAGCTTGTATGCCGGGGGGATGACGGTACGCGATATACGTCATCACCTGGCCTCCACCCTGGGCGTGGAGGTCAGCGCTGGGACGATTTCCACGATCACTGACGCGGTGTGCGAGGCCGTCTTGGAGTGGCAGCACCGCCCCTTAGAAGCGTTCTACCCGGTGATCTACCTGGATGCGATCCGCATCAAAGTCCGATGCGATCACAGGGTGGAGAACCGGGCCGCTCACCTGGCGGTAGGAGTGGACATGGAGGGGGGTCAAGCATGTGCTGGGCATCTGGGTCCAAGCCGATGAAGGCGCCTCCTTTTGGGCCCACGTGTGCGCCGAGCTTGCCAACCGAGGCCTACGCGACGTGCTGATCGTGTGCTGCGACGGGTTGGCTGGCCTGCCCGAAGCCATCGAAGCGACCTGGCCCCAGTCCATGGTCCAAACCTGCGTGGTTCACTTAATCCGCGCGTCCATGCGTTTCGTGTCCTACAAGGACCGTAAGAGCGTCGCCGCGGCTTTGAAGCGGGTGTACAGCGCGCCCAACGAGGAAACCGCCCGAGGGGCGCTGGAGGACTTCGCGGCCAGTGACCTGGGAGCGCGCTACCCCCAAACGGTTGCGACCTGGCAGCGCGCCTGGCAGCGCTTCACGCCGTTCTTGGCGTTCCCTCCCATGCTGCGCCGCGTCGTGTACACCACCAACGCTATCGAGTCCTTGAACTACCAGCTGCGTAAAATCACCAAGAACCGCGGGCATTTCCCCAGCGAAGAAGCCGCCGTCAAACTCCTGTGGCTCGCCATCTGCAACATCGAAGACAAACGAGCCGCCCAGCGCCTCACAGACGCCGGCAAACCCGCCAACAAACGAACAGGACACACACGCCTCATCCAAGGACACACCACCACCAACTGGAAACAAGCCCTCGCCCAACTCACCACCGCCTACCCCGACCGAATCACCCCCTACCTCTAACCCCCATACACAGAAAAATTGACAGGCTCAACGAATCCGCGCAGGCCTACACGGCCCTACTTGAACGCCTCGCTCCTGCCGATGTGGTCACCACCGACGGTGCTGCAGGCGCCTTGGCGGCTATCGCGCACTATGGCCCTCCACGCGCGTGCAACGCTGCCTGGTCCACGTTCATCGTGACATCATCCGCGACCTCACCATGCATCCCAGAACCGAACCCGCACGGGCGTTGCTGGCCTTGTCACGACGCTTGACGAGCATCACCAGCGTCGACCAAGCCAGCGCGTGGTTGACGATGCTCCACGACTTTGGGCACACCTTCCGAGAATGGATGTCACAGCGCACCTTCGCCGCTCAAGACCCTGCATGGGCGTCAAAAACCGGTAAAACCTGGTGGTACACGCATGAACGCACGCGCCGCGCCTACCGACGCTTGGCACGACTGGCACGCCAAGGAGTGCTGTTCACCTACCTGACCAACCCCGACGGCACACCAGCCGACCCGCCGGCCTGCGCCACCACCAACCACGTCGAATCCATCAACGCTGTCGTGCGTGAACTCCTCCACGCTCACCGCGGTGCCAGTGCCTACCACCAAGCCGTCATCGCCGAATGGGCTCTCCTCCTGCGCACCCCACAACCCCCGACCCCCACCGAAGTCCTGACCCAATGGGAACACGACGGGCGCCCCACACCCCGCCGGATCCCCACACCCAAACACCCCAACCACACCGATCAGAAACGCCACGGAATCCCGGAAGGAACCCCCACCCCAGAAGAAGGACTCTGGCCACGCAAAGGCTGGGCCGGACGCGCCCACTAGACCCACGACACGCCGTCTAAAGCACCACGTTTGCGCCTATAGCCCAAAAAGTCACCCTTCCAGCAACACGCAGTGTCCTATAACCCGAAACTACGAAGCCCCGGGACTCCAGCGGAATCCCGGGGCTGTTGGCGGAGACGGCGGGATTTGAACCCGCGAGGGGCTATGCACCCCTACCTCCTTAGCAGGGAGGCGCACTCGACCGGACTATGCGACGTCTCCAGTGCCGACTACTCTAGGGCATTTTCACCGCGAGCGCTAACCGCACCCGCCGCGAACGCTCAAGAACGATCGACTCAGCGGAGGGCGAGGGATTCGAACCCCCGGTGCCATTGCTGACACAACGGTTTTCAAGACCGTCTCTTTCGGCCACTCAGACAGCCCTCCAGACCTGCCTCATCCTACAGGAACGAGCGGGAACACGCGAAGCCGACGCAACGTTAATGTCATGTTTCTTCGAGGCCGACCGGTGAAGCCACATAAGGGTAACGCGTGTGCGCGACGCGTCACCGGAGAGGCTTTGACGCGATGATCGGCGGAGTCCCGCGGTATAGGGAGACAAGAAACTCGAAGTACGGGACGAGTGAGACCGTGTGGCTCTTGGGGCGGCAGGAAAGAACCCGGGGCGCAGTTCAGAGGACGCCCCGGGTTCGAATCCTTTCGCGGTTTCAACGCAAGCGATTAGCCTCGCAGGCCGAAAAAGTTCCAGGACTTCTTGTCGGGTGCCGGTTCCTCGGGGTGGTCGAGGAGGCCTCGCGAGAGCGCGGGGGCCGTCGGCGGCCACAGGGGCACGCGGATGGCGAGCATCGCCTGGATCGCGTGGTAGACGTCCCAGCGTGATGACTTGGCGGGTTGGACGCTCTCGTTGTGGGGGCCGAGGCGGCGAATCCATCGGCCGGGCTGGGTGATGAGGTAGTCGTGGATGTAGTCAATGAAGGAGCGGTAACAGTGCTCGAAGTGTTCAACTTCGGAGATGCGGTGTCCATCGTCGAGCATGGCGCGGCGTACAGCGACGGTCGCGCACACGCCCTCGCATACGACCCACTGCTGGTGTTCGTCCTCGCCGGGTACGGGGTCACCCTGGTCGTTGACGCCGGTGGAGAATCCGGGGGCGCCGTCGGTTCGGCGCCAGCCGTCGACGCGGGCACGTTCGAAGAGTTCGGTTCCCAGCTCCAGGAGGTAGTCGGGTACGGTCCAGCCCATGGAGCGCAGGCCGGCGCGCACTTGCAGGGCGAAGCGGGCGAGCTGCATGGAGTGCCCGGTGACGTAGCCTTCGTGGTAGCGGCGTCCATCGTTGCAGAGCTTTCCGGCCTCGAGGCTGGGCTGCCATTCTTCGTCGAAGTACTCGGGGATCCGCCACTTGTTTTTCGATGCGACCTTGTGCGCGAAGGCTGTCATTTTTTCGGCGCGGTCGAGCCATTCGGGTTCGGTGGTCGCTTCGGCGGCGGCCATGTAGGCCTCGATCGTGTGGATGAGTGTGCCGAGCGCGTGCACGGGGGCGGGTTCGGTGAATGCTTCGTCGTACTGGTCCCACACGAGGCCGTAGTCGTCGATCCAGTAGTCTTTCTGCTCTTGGAGCATGGTTTCGAGGAGTTCGTGCGCGCCGGGTCGGTTGGCGACGGTCGCGGCGGCCACGCCGAGGGAGCGCGTAGACGGTGTGGTATTGGGATTTGACGCGCGAGGCTTCGTCCCAGGGGATGCCGCGGCCTTCCGCGTCGGGTTCGGCTTTGATCTGGTACCACATGCCGCCGTTGACGGGGTCGGTGAAGTATTTGGTTAGCGCTGTGACGGCATGGTCGACGTATCGGCGTGTGCCGGGTAGGCCCATGAGGACGCCGAGGGAGAAGATGTAGGCCATGCGCCCGGTGACGGCCAGGTCGATGGACCGGCTGAGGTCAGCTTTGCCGTCGGCGTCGAGGTGGGCGAAGCCGGTGGGCACGATAGATCCTTCGGCCTCTTCGACGAGGGCCTGCATGTTGGCGCTGAGCCAACGGTTATGTTCAATGGAATCAAACCATCCCACGATGTTCCTCCTGACAACACTGCCATGGTCTGCGGTGACCGACCTCTCATAGGATAGTCGGTCGTACCCCGATTTGGGAATACGTCCATCCGCGTGCGCCTTAATCGGGGACGAGGCCTGGGCAAATCACGCTCTGACGTGCAGTTTTGCGCGTACTCGGCCACGACCTCGTACGTAACGCAGCGATGGCGTGTTTCACGCCGTGGACGACTGAAGCGGAAGTCGACGTTACGTGCAACACTGTGTTCATGCATGATCGAGCTGGCACGCGTGCCCTTCCAGAAGACCTCATCAACGTCGACGATGTCATCTCCGCCTACTATGACATTGTCCCTGACCCGACCGACGTGGGACAGCGCGTCGCGTTCGGAACGTCGGGCCACCGTGGCGCTTCGCTGGACGGTAAGTTCAACGAGGCGCACATCATCGCCATTACTGCGGCGATCATTGAGTACCGCGCGTCGCAGGGTATTAACGGCCCGCTGTTCATTGGCCGTGACACGCACGCGCTGAGTGAACCCGCGTGGCGTACCGCCCTGGAGGTCCTCGCGGGTGCGGGGATCGAGACGCGAATTGACTCGCGCGGCTCCTACACGCCGACCCCGGCTGTGTCGGTCGCGATCCTGGGCGCGAATGGCGCGCCGGCGAATCTGCGCACGGAGGGTGATGGCCTGGCCGACGGTATCGTCGTGACCCCGAGCCACAACCCGCCGCGCGATGGCGGTTTCAAGTACAATCCGCCTCACGGCGGCCCTGCCGACACGGATGCGACCGGTTGGATCGCGGCGCGCGCGAATGAGCTGTTGGATTCGGGCGAGTGGAAGGATATTCCCCGCGTCACCGGTTCTGAGCTGTTGCACGACCCGAACATCAAGCCCTTTGATTACCTCGAGTTCTACGTGTCGCAGCTGGATCAGATCATCGACATTGATGCGATCCGTAGTGCGGGCGTGCGTATTGGAGCGGACCCGCTGGGCGGCGCTTCGATCGACTACTGGGCGGCTATCGGCGAGCGTTACGGTCTGGATCTGACGGTCGTTAACCCCGAGGTGGATCCAGCGTGGCCGTTCATGACGCTGGACTGGGATGGCAAGATCCGTATGGATTGTTCGTCGCCGTACGCGATGGCGTCTCTGCGTCAGGCCATGACCCCGGATGCTGAGGGCAACACGCCGTATGACATTGCGACGGGTAACGACGCGGATTCGGATCGTCACGGCATTGTGACGCCCGATGGCCTGATGAACCCGAACCATTTCCTGGCTGTGGCCATCGAGTACTTGTTCACGCACCGTCCTGGTTGGGGCAAGGACGCGGCTGTGGGCAAGACGCTCGTGTCTTCTGCGCTGATTGATCGCGTTGTTGCTTCCATGGGTCGGGACCTGGTTGAGGTTCCCGTGGGCTTCAAGTACTTCGTGCCCGGCCTGTTGTCGGGTGCGCTGGGCTTCGGCGGCGAGGAGAGCGCGGGAGCGTCCTTCCTGCGCAAGGACGGCACTGTGTGGTCGACTGATAAGGATGGCATCATCCTGGCGCTGCTGGCCTCGGAGATCCTGGCGGTGACGGGTAAGACCCCCTCGCAGCTGCACAGGGAGCAGGTGGAGCGCTTTGGTGCTTCCGCGTACGCTCGTATCGACGCGGCTGCCTCCCGCGAGGAGAAGGCGAAGCTTGCGGCCCTGTCTCCTGAGGACGTGACCGCGACTGAGCTTGCCGGCGACCCGATTGTCGCGAAGCTGGTGCGCGCCCCCGGTAACGACGCGCCGATCGGCGGCCTGAAGGTGACGACGGAGTTTGCGTGGTTCGCGGCTCGCCCGTCGGGCACTGAGGACGTGTACAAGATCTACGCGGAGTCCTTCAAGGGAGCCGAGCACTTGGCGCAGGTCCAGGAGGCCGCGAAGAAGGTCGTGTCTGACGCCCTGAACGGCTGACGCTCTTACAATGCCCGCTCACGCGGGTTGCTGGGGGCGGCGCTCACGCGTGTGAGCGCCGCCCCCGTTGTCATGTCACGCCGACGCCATCGCTAATGGTCACGCCAGGGTCCACGCGATCACAGCGGAAGCGCGACGAGGCGCGGGCGTACACGGCCTGTTATACTGGCGGGTAGGACAAGGGCTGCCATGGGCCTTCCACTTTCGGGTGGTGCTGACCGCGAAACCCGGTGATCAAGTGCCCAAGGACTAATAGCCTTCGTGGCGGCAGACTGATACCGTGTCCTGCAAACCCCCTTCCCTATGGGTTGGGGGTTTCTTGGTTCTTCGCATTGTGGGGTGTGGGGGTGGTGTTCGAAGCGTCCCGGGGATCGTGGACAGTGTCGTGGGACGACGACCGAACACAGGAGTTCGCCTTGGGCGCCTCATCAACCAAAACTCGCATGCAATTCGGGTGCCCGAACTTTCTGCAGCACCCGAAAACGTTGCAATTCCAACGATGTGATTTCAATGTTTGAAATGTTTGCACGGGAATTGCATGCGACATTTCTGAGGAACCACAACACGAGGCCACAAAGAACACCAAGCAGGGGACGCTCAAGCCCAGGGGACACTCAAGCTCACAAGGTGCCCACATCCCCAGCCGCCACAACTGCCAGAAGCACAGGGGCACTGCACCCGATAAGGGGCGCTACACCCGATAAGGGGCACTGCACCCGAACAGAAGAGGTGTATTGCCTACGGATCGGGTGCAGTGCCCCAACACACAAGAACAAACGCGGAACTGGCACACCGAACCACTCACCGCCACAACCAGCCCGGGCGCGTCGGGCGGATTAATTGTGCCCCATGGACACTGCCCCACCGCGAGCGTCGTGCAGGTCGCACGTAGCGACTCATGTTGCACTCTGTTGATACTGACCCCAACAGCAACCCCACAGAAACCCAAGCCCCCACCGTATGCCCAAGGACGGCAGAACTCCCTATCAAGCCAGCAGGCGACCGCGCCCCCGCACCACCGAGGCCAGCCATACCCCGGCAGTAAGCCCGAGGCCAGGCGCGCCCGGGCGCCGCGACTACTCGCCGGTACTACTCGTCCTCCGAGATATACCCCTTGGCAACCAGGCGCGCATACTCGCTCTCAATAAACATCTCCTCAGGAGACTTAATGTAGCACTCAACGAAGGAACGACATCCCCCCGGATTAATACCCACCCCCTGCGGAGAAATATACAGAGCGTCATAAAACCCGTTCCTATTCTTGCGCTGCTTGGGCTTGCCGTATCGGCTCTTCAGAATGTCGCAGAAGTGCCGGTAAATCACCAGGGCATCCTTCAGTGAATCCCCCCGAGCCTCCTCAGGCGCAATATCAGTAATTAGAAAGTTAAATGAATTTACAACTCCCTGTCGACTGCTAAAGCTAGACGAAAGCTCGTGAGGTTGAATATCGGAAGTAAACAAACTTGGCTTATCTTCTTTGGGTACCCAGCCGAAGTGGTCGCGCAACTGGTAGCCGTCTTCGATGGTTTTGGGCCAGGGTGAGTCCACCCACGCCTCAAGAATCTCGATGAAACGATCATCGGACAACACGGTGAACTCAAAGGACATGATCCTCCTTCAGTGGGCCTTGATGGCCTGGTCGATGCGAGCGATGTGGGCTGGGTCCAGCTCAATCGGGTTGGTCTTAAAGTCTATTTTCCCAGCGTTCCCGCTGCGGGCAATCGCGACGTCGGAAAACACCTGTACTCGCCCGTCCTTGATGGCCTCCCACAACGCCGGGTTCTCACGCATCTTCTGGTGGAAGTCCGTGTCCCGGGCCAGGCGATCCCCCACGTAGGCAGCCGAACCCTGCTCAACCTTGACCCCGTCAACCTCGTAGGTCCCGATCTTGGCGCTCGTGCCACCCTTGCACTCCCCCACATGCAACTCCCCAGGCCGATACCCGATCGTATCCACGTGACCGCGACCGGTGCCCGGACCACCCACGCCGCCGCCCTGAACGATCCCCATCTGATCCCACTTAGCCTCCAGGGCCGCGTGCCCCATCTCCTCCGCGGAACGAGCCTCGGCCACACGCGCAGCAGTCAAATCTGTTGCTGTGTTATTGAGATCATCCAAGGTCGCCTTATCCACGCCCTGCTCTCGCAGATGTCTAATGCTCTCATTGCGCCGTTTGACCGTCATGTGCGAGCGCGGGTTACGCGGCTTGTGCCGGTCAGTGAAGTGCTCATCGAGCGCGCTCTTGTGCGGGGCGAGCTTATCGTCGAGCTCGTGCTCCAACGACACGCGGTTCGCGCGCGCCTGCACGCGACGGGCGTTCGCCTGACGCAGGTGCGAGGCCGCATTTCCCCCGCGCGGCGTCGCGCGAGGACTGCGCCCACCCACCCAGGCCTCGAAATCCACCAGATCATCAAGCTTGCGACGACTCCTGCGAGTGATCCCCGCGACGGGGCTAAACATCGCCCTCATCGAATCGAGCTTGCCCGACAACTCGGAAGTCATATGCGACAAATTGTGCGCCGAATTCGTCAACGACGTGATCTTCGGCATCACATTGGCGCTATACGCCGTCGCCTTCGTCGAAATCTGAGCCGCCACCACCGGGGTCGCCAACCCAATCGAACACACCTCCTCCAAAATCGCCTGGGTCAGCTGGCCAATAATGTCACTTAACGTCGACACGACAATACCGTGCACCACCCCCACAACCTCAGCCAAAACCCCCAACGCAGTACTCATCGCCGAGGTCGCACTGACCCCCGCACGCAGCGCATCAATCGTCTGCGCGCAACGCACACGCGCAGCCTCAACCATCTGCCCCGAGCCGCCCTCCAGCAACGACGCCACATCAGACTCCAACGAGTCAGCCTGAGCGTTCATTGCCTCGGCCGTATTCGTCCACGTCTGCGCATGAGCCCGCACCTGATCCGCGCTGCCCGCCAGCTCATCCATCCACTGCTTGAAAGGCTCAAAATGCTCAATCAAATACCCCGCACCCCACGACACCAGCGTCGCAATCGGATTCATCACCCCCGACGCAAGATCAGCCACAGCACCAACCGTCGACAGCCCAGCACCCAACCACGAGCCCTGCGCCAACGACGAATTCAACGACTCAATATCCTCCAACAACCCAGCACCCTGCCACGTCGTGGTCGTATCCACACGCGAGGCCACCAGATCATCAACACGCAACCCACCAGTAGGAGCAGGTGGAGCGCTTTGGTGCTTCCGCGTACGCTCGTATCGACGCGGCTGCCTCCCGCGAGAAGAAGGCGAAGCTTGCGGCCCTGTCTCCTGAGGACGTGACCGCGACTGAGCTTGCCGGCGACCCGATTGTCGCGAAGCTGGTGCGCGCCCCCGGTAACGACGCGCCGATCGGCGGCCTGAAGGTGACGACAGAGTTTGCGTGGTTTGCGGCTCGCCCGTCGGGCACTGAGGACGTGTACAAGATCTACGCGGAGTCCTTCAAGGGAGCCGAGCACTTGGCGCAGGTTCAGGAGGCCGCGAAGAAGGTCGTGTCTGACGCCCTGAACGGCTGATTCTCTGACAATGCCCGCTCACGCGGGTTGCTCGGGGTGGCGCTCACACGCGTGAGCGCCGCCCCCGTTGTCATGTCACGCCGAGTCCATCGCTAACGGTCACGCCAGGGTCCACGCGATCACAGCGGAAGAGCGATGAGCCGACGAGGCGCGGTCGTACACGGCCTGTTACACTGGCGGGTAGGACAAGGGCTGACATGGGCCTTTCATCTTCGAATGATTGGTGACCGCGAAACCTGACAAAACAGGGCCTCGTAATAGCTCACTCGTGAGCGGCAAGCTGAAGTCACGTCCTACAAACCCCCTTCCCTATGGGTTGGGGGTTTCGTGCTGTCTGCTGGGCTCAGTAGGCGAGCGGGGAACATTTTCACGGCGCGCACCCATAGAAATATGGGCCGTGGGCCGCTACCGTGGTGATAGTTCGACTCGTCGGCTCGCCGACACCGCCCGCCGACACCAGGAGCGCCCACATGAGCGAGGCCCCCAACCCTGCCGCCCGCGACGACGGAGCACGCGAGCACGCCCCGGCCTCGTCAAGAAACACACGCACGAGTCCGCCGATCCCGCCCCTTCCCAAGGCGCGCCTCGCCTTCCTGCTCCTGGCCGGCGTCGCGCTCCTCTCGGGACTGGACGCCTCCCTCGTGCGCCTGGGCGCCCTGGCACCCGTGGCCTCGACGAGCCTGGGGACCGTGCACGGACTCCTCATGATCTACGGGTTCCTGGGCACCGCGATCTGCCTGGAGCGCGCGGTCGCCCTGCAGTCCGACGGGCGACGCCCGTGGGCCTACGCCGCTCCCCTGCTGACCGGCGCGGGCGGCATCAGCGCGGTCGTCGTTTCCCTGAACGGGACCGCGCGCGAGGCGCTCGCAACCCTGCCGATCCCCCGCTACCTCGCCGCCCACCTGAGCGGCTTCGCGCCCGAGCGGATGATGCCCGGCTTCCTCATCACCCTCGGAATGGCCCTGCTGACGGCCATCTACTGCTACGTGTGGGCGCGCCGGCAGGCCACCCACGCGGTCCTCATCCAGCTGATGGGCGCGCTCATCGGGCTGGGCGGCATCCTCCTGTGGTGGCGAGGCCTCGAGACGCCGCGCGCGGTGCCCTGGTGGCTGGCCTTCCTGATCGTCACGATCGTCGGCGAGCGCGTCGAGCTCGCGCGACTCGCCTTCGCGTCCGGCTCCACGGAGCGGCGCATCACCGCCGAGAGCGCCGCCCTCATGGTGGGCCTGACGGTCGCCCTCTACTCGCCTGCGGTCGGCTACCCCCTGATCGGCCTGAGCCTCGCGCTCCTGATGGCGGACACCGCGTGGCACGACGTCGCGCGCGGCACCGTGCGCATGAGCGGCCTTCCGCGCCTGGCGGCCGTGTGCATGCTGAGCGGCTATGCGTGGGCGCTCGTGCCCGCGCTGATGTGGCTGATCGCGCCGCCGGCTTTCGACGGGTACGGCTACGACGCCGGCGTCCACGCGGTCACGATCGGTTTCGTCGTCTCCATGCTGCTGGCCCACGCGCCCGTCATCATCCCGGCGGTCGCCCGCCGCGAGGTCCCCTACCACGTCGCCATGTGGGTTCCCTTCGCGTTCCTGCAGGTCTCCCTCCTGCTGCGCCTCCTCGCGGGCGCGCGCGAGGCCGCCTACCCGTGGCGCCTCGGCGGCACGCTGGGTGTCGTGGGCGTGCTCCTGTTCGTCGCCACGACGCTGACGGTGACGATTCGCCGGGCGCGCGCACTCTCGCGCGAGGTTGGTACCGGGGACGAGGCCGGGGCCGGGCCTGCGGCTCCCGCGTCCTCGGGCGGACGGGAGGCCCGATGACCAAGCCCCGCGTCCCCCGCACCGACCGCGCGACCACGGTGTGGATGTGCGCGGCGGCGGTGTGCGCCGCGATCACGATCGTCGCGCGAGGGCGTATCCCGCGCAACCTGTGGACGATGATCCACCTGGTGACCCTGGGCGTCCTGTCGAACGGGATCTTCCAGTGGTCCTGGTACTTCACGCGCGCGCTCGCGCACCTGGCCCCGGGCGATCGGCGCGCGGGGCGCGACAATACCGTGCGCATCATTGCTTTCAATCTCTCTCTGCTGGTGCTCATCGGCGGCATGTGGTCGGGCCTGTGGTACGCGACCGTCACCGGCGCGACGGTCGTCGGCGTGATCGCCGCATGGCACGGGTGGGCGCTGCTCACAGCGTCCCGCGAGCGCCTGGCGTCGCGTTTCGCGGTCATCATCAGGTACTACATCGCGGCGGCGTTTTTCCTGGTGGTCGGCGCGACGTTGGCTGGTTTCGTCACGGTGGCCATGTTTGACGCGGATGCGCCCGCGTGGCTGGCCGAGGCCCGGGATCGTCTGACGGTCGCCCACGCGCTGGCGGGGGTGGCGGGCTGGGTGGGCCTGACGATGGGCGGGACGCTGGTGACGCTGGGGCCGACGGCGATGCGCACGCGCATGGATTCGCGGGCCGTGTCTTTCGCGACGAGCGCGCTGCCCATGTGGGTGGGGGCGCTCCTCGTCGCGGGTGCGGGAGTCGTGGCCGGGTCGATGCGCATGGCCTCCGTGGGGTTGTTGGTCGTCGTGGGCGCGGCGTCGATGGGCGTGGGTTTCCCGCTGGTCCGCGCGGCGCTGGCGAAGGGACCGGCGGAGTACGGCGCGTGGTCCCTCACGCTGGGTGCCGCCTGGATTCTCGTCGCGGGCGCGGGGGCGTCCCTGCGCGCCTTCGAGGCGGCGGACGCGACCGGCCTGCGCTCGGCGTTCCTGCCGTGGCTGCCGATCCTCGGCGCGGCCGGCGTGGGTCAGCTCTTCGTCGGCGCGCTCACCTACCTGATGCCCGTCGTCATCGGCGGCGGCCCGTCCGCGGTGCGCGTCGGGGTCGGCGTGCTCGAGGCCGGGGCTCCGATCCGGGAGGCGGCTCGCAATGTGGCCGCAGTGTTCGCCCTTGCTGTCGCGTCCCAGGGAGGCATCCCCGCCGAACGCCTCACCACCGCCGCGTGGGTGGTCCTGCTTGCCACCTACGTCGTCGACATTGTCCTCTTGGCCCGCTGCGGCGTGGCCCAGGCGCACGCCAAGCGCGCCGCCCAATCCCCCACCACGCAAGGAGGCCGCCGTGGCTGACCTGAACCTGTCCGCGTCACCGTCGCCGGGAGGCAAGAACCCGAAGGCGTCCGCCCCGAAGGGCGCCGCGTCGAAGGAAACGCCGAAGCTGCGCATGAGTCCGGCGGGCGACCACTCGCCCGTGAGCCGCACGGCGGGCGCGATCATTGGCGTCGTCTCCGTCGTGGCGCTCGCGCTGGCGATCTTCCTGTCCAACCCCACCGCGCCAACGACGCAGGGCACGGGCGCGGGGACCGCGGCCACGGCCTCGTCCGTGACGCCGACCGGGCACACGACCCGCGTGTCGGTGGGCGTCGAGGGCATGGCCTTCACGCCCAGCCACATCGAGGTCCCGGTCGGCGACCGCCTCATCATTGACTTCACGAACTCGGGGGACCAGCGCCACGACCTGGTGTTCGAGAACGGCGTGACCTCCGGGTCTCTGGCGACCGGCGAGACGAAAGAACTGGACCTCGGCGTCGTCTCCGGGGACGTCGAGGGCTGGTGCTCCCTGCCCGGACACCGCGAAATGGGTATGACCCTGCACGTGCAGGCCACGGGCGCCACCTCCGGCGCCTCATCCTCCGCCCGGACCACGGCCCCGGGCAGCCACGACCACGGCCAGGACGCCGCCGCCGGCCCCGCTACTCCGACCGAGCTGACGGACTACGCGGCGACGATCACCCCGCGCGACCCGGTCCTGCCGCCCGCCACAAGCGAGACCGAGCGCCACTACACGTTCACGGTCACCGAACAGACCGTCAACGTCACGAGCTCGCTGACCCGCCAGACGTGGACCTTCAACGGGGACGCGCCCGGCCCGATCCTGCGCGGACACATCGGCGACACCTTCCACATCACGCTGGTCAACAACGGGACGATGAGCCATTCGCTGGACTTCCACGCGGGCCTCGTCTCCCCCGACCAGGTCATGCGCTCGATCGAACCCGGGCAGACCCTCGAGTACACCTTCGTCGCGAAGAACGCTGGCATCTGGCTTTACCACTGCTCGACCGCGCCCATGTCCATGCACATCGCGAACGGCATGTTCGGCGCCGTCATCATCGACCCAACCGACCTGGGTTCGGTCGATCGCGAGTACGTGATGGTCGCCTCCGAGCTCTACCTGGGCGCGGACGGCACACCAGCGGACGCTTCCCTCCTGTCGGCCCTGGCGCCCAACGCGATGGCCTTCAACGGCGTGCCCTTCCAGTACAAGGCGCACCCCATCCAGGTCAAGACCAACGAGCGCGTGCGCGTGTGGGTCATGGACGCGGGCCCGAACCTGGCGACCACGTTCCACGTCGTGGGCACCCAGTTCGACACCGTGTGGCGCGAGGGCGCCTACGTGATCCGAGGCGGCGGGAGCGGCGGCGGCTGGGGACAGGTCCTGACCCTGGGCGCCGCCGAGGGCGGCTTCGTCGAGTTCACGCCGCTGGAGGCCGGCCACTACTCCTTCGTCAACCACGCGCTCTCCCTGGCGGAGAAGGGCCAGACCGGCGTCTTCGAGGTGAGCGACTGAGCCTGCTCCCCTTTCCCTGCCACGGCCTCGTCCACGTTCGACGAGGCCGTGGCCGTTTCCCGCTTTCGCGCGCGGAAAAGGGGGTTAGCTACACCCCATCGTGACGGGCGTTGCCGCCCTCCGACCGACGATACAATAGCGGGATGCTGGGTACCTATCTCGACATTTTGCGTTACCGTCAGGCCTGGAAGTTTTCCGCTGCCGGGCTGATTCTGCGCCTCCCCATGTCGATGGTGGGTTTGTCCACGATCCTGTTGGTGCGCGCCGAGTACGGCAACTACACGCTGGCCGGCGCCGTGTCGGCGGTCAACATCATCGTCATGGCGGTCTGCGCGCCCATCCTGGCGCGCCGCGTCGACCGGCACGGGCAGCTGCGCGTCATGGGCCCCGCGTGGGTCATCTCCACCTTGTCGATGTGCGCGCTGGTGGCCGCCACCCTCATGCATGCGCCCGAGTGGACGCTGTTCATTCCTGCGGCCCTCGCGGGCGCCACGTGGGGCGCTCCGGGCGCGCTCGTGCGCTCACGCTGGACCACGATCCTGAACAAGCCCGGCCAGTTGACGACCGCCTACGCCCTCGAGTCGGCGGTCGACGAGTTCGTCTACATCGTGGGGCCCGTGCTCTCCACGGTCCTGGGCACTGCCCTGCATCCGGCCATCGGTCTGGCCATTTCCATCGTGAGCTTGGCCGTGGGCGGCATACTCTTCTTGTCGCGGCGCTCCTCCGAGCCAGCGACGATCCCCTACGACCCGCATGCCCCGCGCGAGTCCGTCATCCGCAAGCCCGTCGTCCTCGTCATGGCTGCCACCTACATCGGCATGGGCATGACGTTTGGCTCGATGGAGGTCTCGATGGTCAGCTTCACCGAGGAGCTGGGCACCCCCGCGCTCGGCGGTATCCTCCTGGCGCTCTTCTCGATCGGTTCACTGTCCGCCGCGCTCGTCTACGGGGCGCGCACGTGGAGACGCCCCACCTGGCAGCTCTTCGCGATCGGCGTCATCGCGATGGCGATCGGCATGAGCCTGTTCCCCGTCGCCTTCAACATCTGGACGATGGCCGCCGTCATCCTTGTCACGGGCCTGACCTGCGCCCCGACGATGACGAACGTTAACGTCATTATTCAACAGTCCGTGTCTGCCGCGAAGCTGACAGAGGGACTGACCTGGATGTCGACCTCGATCAACCTGGGGACCTCGCTGGGCACGGCGATCGCCGGGCCCGCGATCGACTCGATCGGGGCTCGCGGCGGCCTGCTGACCATGGCGGGTGCCGGCTGGGCGATGGTCGTCCTCATGCTCATCGGCCTGCCCGCCCTGCGCAAGAACACCGCCGCGCCCAAGCCTGAACTCCCCCTCGACTGAGCGGGGGTCGGGGGGCCGCGCGTGGCGACCGAAGCCCCCGGCCTCGTCGAGCTGCTTTCCTTTAGGAGAACTCCACGCGCGTCTGCCCCTGGTCGTCAACGACGTAACGCCACCCGAAGCGCTCGTTTTCCTGTGACCCGCTCGGTAGTGTCACGGTAACGCCCCCCATGCGCACACCGAAGATTGAGGTCTCGGGGTTGCGTTCCTGGTCCAGGCTGACCTCGATAGTAATGTCGTCATCTCCGGCGCCGTTGACCTTCGCGTTGCATATGTCCGACCATTGCCCGCTCAGGCACTCGCGTGTCTCCTGCTCGGCGAGCGCACGGACCTCCTCAAAATCCTGGGCGGTCGGCACAACGGCGATGCGATAGCGCCCCGAGCTAGTAATCGTGACGTGCCCGTCGTCCGCTTCCTGCCATTGGCCGGTGTCTTCTCGCAGCACCATCGCGCGACCGTGGTCACTCATCTTCGTCCAGCTAAGGTCGTAGACGCCCGGGAAACTCGTCGTGGTGGCCAGTTGCCAATTCATCGGCCATTCGCGGGTCTTCGACTCCTCAGGCTGGGTGTAGGCGCGACCATCGATGTGGGTGACAGACAAGATGGCCTGGTCAGCAGAGACTGCTGTCATGTCCTCGGGGGCTTGCTTGACCTTCCACCATCCGGTGAGGTCCGATCCGGTTTCCCCGCGTGTGAGGGTCATCGAGTAGGAGCGTTCCTCGCCGCCAACGTCGAGGCGCATGTCAGCCACGTACATCTTGGTGGAGTAGGTGGGGCGAACACTCAGATCGATAAGCTGGGGAGCCTGCTCGCGTTGCGCAGACACCTCAGTGAGCGTCATCGAGCACCTGGCGTTGTAGCACCAGCCTGGCTCCGGCGGGTTCAGTTCATCCCACGTCTCACAGTCGCCGTTGACGATCATCTGCACGTAGGCTCGCGCCGCCTGCTCGGGCGTGATTCGTCCCCACACGACATGCTCCCGATACCAGCTACACACCCCTACGCCGATCACCAGCAGGAGTGCCAACCCGAGAATCGCACCCGGTCCACGCTTAATGAAACGACTAATTCTGAGCATCGAACTTCCCTAACCGCTTACATTATGCAACACAACGGTCTGTGTGAATCCAATAAACTTAGAAGATCCCTTTCGCCCGAAGATGTGCATTGTGTCGAGACGTGACACGCCCAAGCGAACGCCAAGGATCCCGACCGTTATCCCGTCCAGCTCACAGCCTTATGACCGGTTACTAAATGACGCTTCAAAAGTATTTTCTTGTATAGACTGCCATTTCTTTCAAAGCCTTCTAGGTGCATATAGTAATCAATTGCAGCGAGCACAAGAGAACCGCACTTAGTCTTCTCCTTACTGCCCAAGCGATCAAAAGAATCGGACGCTGCAGAACCATCATTGTACCCATCGAGCATTTCTCACCCTCCATCGGACGCTTCTGCGTGGTCAGATTATCATGGGCTGCCCGACCGCAGGGACCCTGACCACGCTTGCGCTTCCCCGGTGGGTTGGCCCTATGATTACCCTGATGTTGCTTCGCCCCCCTCTCATCGACGACGAGTCCCCCTCACTCGCCCTGGCACTGACCGCCGGCGCGGGTGAATTCGCGTCGACCCTGCTGGTCGCGGCCATGTCGAAAGGCTGGTACTATCCCGGCGTCGTCGGCTTCGGCGGCATCGGCTCCCAGCGCAGCGCCCGCATCCTCGGTCGCGTCCTCATGGCCCGCGGCGACGACTCCCGCACGTGGCTACAAAACCGCCGCGGATGGCGCCAGTTCTTCAACGCGCAGGTCCCCCGCCAGCCCGTCCTCGTCACCGTCGGCAACGCCCGCAGGCTCGCCTTCGCGGACCGCGGCGGCTTCGTCGACATGACGGTCCTCGGCCACGGCCTCGAACCCGGCTGGCACGACGCCACCATCCAAGTCCTGCACGCGGGCGACGTGCGCGCCCTCGGCCTCTCCGAAGACACGGCCTCCAAGCTCGCCGCCACGCTACGCAACGCGACCCCCCTGCCGGCCCCGGCCTCGGCGATGTACGAGCGCCCCCGCAAGGGCCGCATTCGCGCCGGACGCCCGGCCTGCGTGCGCGTGCGCATCGTCTCCGACGACGAGCACTTCGGCGTCGTCTCCGACATCGACGACACCGTCATGGTCTCCATGCTGCCGCGCCTGATGTCGGCCGCGCGGCACGCCTTCCTGGATCGGGTCTCCTCGCGCGAGGCCGTCCCGGGCATGGCGAAACTGCTGACGACGCTCACGACCTCGTCGGCGACGTCGGAGGGGGTGCCGGAAGGCACGCACTCCCCCATCATGTACCTGTCGACCGGCGCGTGGAACGTGGTGCCCACGGTCCGCTCGTTCCTGGAGCGCTCCGGCTACCCGGCGGGCGGCTTCCTCATGACGGATTTCGGCCCGTCGAACACCGGGTGGTTCCGCTCGGGCCCCGAGCATAAGCGCCGCGAGCTGCGGCGCCTCGCGCGCATGTTCCCGAACGTTCGCTGGCTCCTCGTCGGGGACGACGGCCAACGCGATCCCGAGATTTACGCCGAGTTCGCGCGCGAATACCCCCAGGCGGTCGCGGGTATCGCGATACGTTCCCTCTCCGAGATCGAACAGTTCATGGCCCACGGTTCCTTCGAGGCGATGGTCCCCGACGCGCTGTGGACGGTCCCCGAGTCCATCCCCGTCTGGTACGGCTCTAACGGTCACGCCCTCCTCGAGAACATTCGAGGCCGTGGCACCGCCGGGCCGCTGTCCTCCTACTGACGCCCCTCGACGAGGCCGGAGCACCCTACCCGGGCCGGCGCGGCGGAAGCAGGCCACTCCGCGCGCATACAGGAAGGCGGTTATAGGACAAAACTTGTTGGTCGCGGCCCAATCCCGTGCGTCGTCGGTGGAGGCGCCGGTGGCGAGATGTCGTCGGGGGCGGTGTCGGCGGCGCTGGCGCGCCGCCGATGGGAGTTGACTCCATTGGGAGGGTTCCACCTGATCGGGAGCATTCAACCCGTTAGGGAGGATTGCAGCTGATCAGTTGGTGTTGAATCTTCCTGATCGGGTGTCACGCCTCATCGGCAACAAGCCTCGTCGCGGAGCTGTTCGCCTGTAGCTTCCCCTTGTCATTGCCGGCGACGCCCTACCGGCGTTTGTCGACCCCCGGCCTACCCGCGCCAGCCCTACCCGCGTCCAGCCTTCCCGCGCCCGTGCAGCAGGGCCCCGCCGGCGACTCCCCACCGGCGTTTATCGGCGCCCCGCCGGGCGGTCCTGCGCCAGTGAGGGAGCATGACACCGGGGGTAATGGTGGGGGTTTTGCAGCATTAGAAGCCTCCCCTCGGCGTGTCGCCGGCGTGTCGCGCCTCTAATGATGCAATTCCCCCCATTTGACGGCGCAGTCATCGGCAAGCAAATCACGCATACGTCCTCATGTAGCACAATTCCCCCCGTTTACTGGCTCTTCCGAGTTGAGTGTGGGTGACCGGGTGTTGGTCGGGGGTTGCGGGTAGAGGTCGAGGTCCTTGATGATGAGCGGACTTCAACCCCCCGCGATCTTCAAAGGACCTCGACAATGTCTCACCCTACCTGCTGCTGCTCCGTGTCGCTTGATCGTTGTGATCGGTGTGATCTGCTCGTCGGTTTGGAGGGCTTCCATCTGATGAGCGTGACTCGCACCCCAGGGGCCCTGGTGCTCGATGTTGAGTCGTGCAACCAGCTGGTTGGCTGCCCTGGTTGTGGGGTGATTGCTCAAGGCCACGGGCGCATGGTCATGGAGGTGATCGACGCGCCCTGGGCCGGGGTCCCGGCGCGTATCCGGTGGCATAAACGACGCTGGATATGCCGCGAACACGCCTGCCAGACGGTGACATTCCTGGAACACGACGAGCGGGTGTGCGCACCCCGGGCGCGTCTGGGCGCCCGGGCGATCCGCTGGGCGATCCGACAGTTGCGTTTCGAGGGAGCCACCATCGCTGGCCTGGCTCGACAACTGGCAACCACATGGAACACCGTGTGGTCCCACATCAAGCCGTGCCTGCAAGCCGCATCTGATGACCCCGCCCGGTTCGCAGGCGTGCAGGTATTGGGGGTTGATGAGCACGTATGGCATCACCAGGACCGACGCCGACGAGGGCCCCGTGAGCTCACCGGCATCGTAGACCTGACGCGAGGGAAGGATCACCCCACGGCCCGCTTGTTAGACCTGGTCCCAGGCAGGTCTGGCACCGTGTACAAGAACTGGCTCGAAGAGCGCGGCGAAGAGTTTCGCTCCGGTATCCAGATCGCGACGCTGGATCCCTTCCAGGGATACAAGAACGCCATCGACGATCAACTCCAAGACGCCACCAGCGTCCTCGACGCCTTCCATATCGTCAAACTCGCTGGCGACGCCCTTGACGAGGTGCGTCGCCGCGTCCAGCAAGACACGACCGGTCACCGCGGGCGCAAAGGTGACCCCCTCTATCAGATCCGCAATCTTTTGCGCGCCTCGCGTGATCGGCTCACGAAGCGTCAACAAGAACGCCTCCGTGAGGCCTTCACGGCAGATGAGGCGCATATCAGTGTCGAAGTCGCCTACCTGCTCACCCAGCAAGTCCGAGACGTCTTCCATCAAGACACACCCGCCCAAGGCCAACGCCTGGCCGCTCGTCTCATCGAGAGCCTACCAAGGTGTTCCATCCCCGAGATCGCTCGCCTGGGCCGGACCCTACGCAAGTGGAAGGACGCATTCTTGGCCTACTTCGATACCGGCGGAGCCAGCAACGGCCCAACAGAAGCCATCAACGGAATCATCGAACTAGGCAGACGCGCCGCCAGAGGCTACCGCAACCCCACCAACTACAGACTCCGAATGCTCCTCATCGCAGGAGGCCTAGACGCCTCCACCCACACTCAACTCTGAAGAGCCCGTTTACTGCCGGTGAGGCCACGCCTCGGGGCGGTGAGGTCGCGCCTCAGGGCAGCGTGGCGCCCACAGTACAAACCACTTCGGTAGCAAACGCTGACAATGGCGTGTCGTGGGCAAGGTGGTCTGCGTTGTGAGCACAACGGCGCCTGACCTGGTGTATCGCTCGCACGCGAACCGCTGAACATGCGCGTTAACCCCGTAACACGCACGTCAACCCCTAGATATGCGCCTGGGCGCCGCCCACACGCATACCATCGGACCCACGCGCATACCACCGGGTCCACGCGCGAAGTGTCGGGCCCGCGTGCGTGCCATCGGGCCCACGTGCGTGCAAGCGCACATCCTCGAAGCAGTTTCGCATGCAATTCGATTGAATGAACTTTCAACAGCATCCGCAAACGTTGCAATTCCAACGATATGAATGCGCGGTGCGACACAGTGTCGGGGGAATTGCATGCGACATTCACGGATAACTCACCCAGCAGGAGTCATGCACTACCACTCATAGCACCGCCGGTAGCACCGCCGGTAGCGCAGCCGGTAGCACAGCCACTGGCGCAGCCGGTAGCGCAGCCAGAGGCGTGCCAGCGGCATGGCACGGCGGATACGGCCGACGCTGGCGAGCTGCTCCCCGAACCTGTGTGCCCCTGCCAGGCCACCCGTTCGCCCGCAGGTTCGCCCACGCATTGGGCATGTATGGGTGCTCATGCCCCCACGATGAAACAACCAGCTCCAACCCCGATTGTCCCTCACCAGCACACCGAAAAGTCACCACAAAACCAACACGCTTTGCCCCTTAACCCCAGGAAGGCCGCCCCGAGGGGCGGCCTTCTCACGGTAATGGCCCGTCGAGTCAGGAACCCGACATCGGGCGGCATTTCGTCGGCTGCTCGATAGGGTCGGTTGATTTCAGGACACGCTGAACATCCTCGGCACTCATTGCGTCATCGTAGAAGGTCCCCAACTCGACCTTCACGTCCGCCCCCGTCGCGTCACTGAGGCGCACGTGGGCGCCCGGAAAGAAGCGAGCCACCGAGTAGGCGTTGTCGACACCCTGCGGTCCCGCGGTGATGCGAACTTTACCCGTATACTCTGCGTCAGCGTTTTCCGGATCCTGCGTTTGGAAGCCCGCGGTCGTGAGCATGTCCGTGGCCTTTGACGCCAGTCCCTGATGTTGAGTCGTGTTGACGACAGTGACGGACACCGTCGAGGGGGTCACTGGCTTCGAATTCGCCGTCGGGCAGGGAATGTCGCCCGTTTCGGCATACTCGATCTTGACAGAGAAATCGTTGCCGAAGGGAACCGGCACGATCCCCGTGAACACGAGGACCGCTAACACCACGACGGTGATTAGCGACACGCCGACGATGGCGAACGTCGTGTTCTGACGCTGCTGACGCTCACGCAGGAAGCGCTGACGCGGAGTAAGGACAGTGCGGGACTCGTTCGGTGTACTCACGGTCTCAACACTATCGAATAGGGGCACCTTGAAGCCAGATAACGCCCCGTCTGGAGCATTACATCTTGCCCACAGCCACCCCGCGAGACACCGAGAAACCTCACCACGAAGCCTGGGCCGAGTTCGCGTTACAGGCCTCCACGCGGGAAAACCACCCGGTCACAACCGTCAGCGCGGTAGCACCCCAGCCTCGTAAAGCGTTGACACAGTGGTGGGCCCCGAGGAACCCCTCGGAGCCCACCACGACGGGCACATCAGTCTACTTGTTCCACTGGAAGTCCCTGACATTGATCTCACCGGTCGTGCCGGTCATCCAACCCGCGCGGGCCAGGGCGAAGGAGTTGCCGGTCCTCGTGTTCCAGCAAGTCACGCCGTCCTCGGTCGAGCGACACGCGTAGTCGCCATTCGTGGCCGCCGTCGTATAGTCGAGCTTAGGGCCACCCGTGGGCATGCTGCTCGCGCAGGACTGCGACGCGTCGGTCTTCGATACCGTCAGCGTCCCCACCTTGGTGTCCGAGCATGCGGGGTAGCCCTCATCCTCCCAATTGGATTCAGCGATACCGCAGGTGACACCGTCGACCGTGAAGGAGCACTTGATGTTGCCGGAGGGCGCCATAAAATTGTCCATCTTGGTCGCTCCGGGGGGAGCGGGGTACTTCACGGGGTCATTCGTGCTGGCACGCGCAGAGGGCGTCGGCGAGGACGCGGACCTGGACGGCGCCGGAGAGGAACCGTTATGAGGCCCGTCATATCCGCGCGTGAAAACGAAGATGACAACGCCGAGAAGGACCACGGCAATGAGCGCGAGAACACCGAGCACAATTCCCATGACCGGGAGGGAGCGACCTTCGCGCGTCGGCGACTGGGGAACCGAACCCGGCTGCACCGTGGGCTGCACCTGGTAGGAGGCACCCGCACCAGGGTATGCCTGCGGCATAACCTGCGTGCGCGTAGCACTACTCGACGACCCAGGATAAGAAGAGCCGACAGACGTGGCGGGGTACACAGCTGTCGCTTCAGGATCCTGAGCAGACTTGTCGCCCATGATCGACTGGCGCTGCACCTGAGCGACGACCTGTTCGCGCGCGCCCACCTTCGGTACCGCCGCGTTAGAGCCGACGACAGCAGAATAAGGGGTTGTCCGTTCGACCTGCGAATAGGAGTTCACGCCGCCCTGTCCCAGGACGTACATGCCGGACTCGGAGGTGCGGATCGAGGAACCAGCGACCGCGCCGGACACATCGCCGTGCATGACAAGATAGCCGTTGGAATCGATATACCCGTCATAGTCGTCACGCGCCTCGAGGGCGGCGTTAATCGCCGGGTCATTGAACTGATGCAGCCAATCAAGCAGGCCGCGATAGGCGTGTGGGTGTGCCGCAACAATCGGGCGCACCTCGGGGTAGCGGAACGCCAGTTGACGCAGCGCTTCAGCGTCGGTCGACGGGTCCTGGGCTGCTGCCGCAGGATTGTCGAAATGCAGTTCTTCTGCCATCGATGCTCCAGACTTCATTGGTCACGCGGTTGTTACACAATACCGCGATCACACGTCACACGTGAAACCTTCTCGTATCTTCTTCCCACCATGCGGCGCTGTCACTTGACAAAAGCCCTATGACGCGCCACGAAAAACAAAGCTGTCAAAATTGAGTGTCTCAATGTCCGTCGCGAGCGCCCTCACCTGGTCGTCCCAACCCGCGCGTGACGCTTCAAAACCTTCCGGCGTACCAAATTCACGCGCCTGTTGAAGAGCGAAAGACCGAACACCCATCTCACGGGCGATCGTCGCCACCTCAAGCCCATCAGCCGGCCCGTCTGGATAGACGGTCAAGCGCACCTCATGGTCCACCTCCGGGTGAGCCAACACGATACCAAGAGATTCCCACGCCCGCTCGCCGGCACCCGCACGCCCGGCCACAGCCTCGTAATGCTCACGCGTGGCCTTAATATCAATACCAACCCAATCGACGAGGCCGACGCCAAGCAAATCTGCCAGGCGGCGCGGGTAGGGGCCGGCGGTGTGCAGGCCGACGCCGAAGCCGAGCTCGCGCACGCGAGCCATCCCCGCGCCGAGCGCGACCTGGCGGGTCGCCTCGCCGCCGGAGAACACGACGCCGTCCAGGAGGCCGCGCCTGCGCGCCAGCAGGTCCTCCAGCGCGCTCCACGCGACCACGCCCGGAATGCGCGGGTCGATGATCGCGCTGTTGTGGCAGTACGGGCACGCCCACGGGCAGCCCTGCAGGAACAGGGACGCCGCGAACTTGCCGGGCCAGTCCACGCTCGACATGGGGACCAGGCCCGCGATCTGCAGGTCGTCCGGCGTCCACTCGCGCGACGCCCGCCCCCCGACGAGGCCGGGGCCACCCGGGCTCACGGTGCCCTCCCCGGGCGCCCCGGCCTCGTGATACGGGGAACGAGCGCTCACGTCATCGGCTCCCCGCGGGAGGGAAGGCGCTGACGAGCTCGCCGTGAGCGCCTGCAGCGTCTTCGGAGAACATCTGGCGCTCGTGGTACTCGCCCTTCTTGCCGATGTTGAAGGACTGGACCGGGCGGAAGTAGCCCATGACGCGCGTCCACACCTCGCAGGCCTGCGGCTCGGCGTGGGGGTGGGCGGCCGCGCACTTGTCGCACGTGAAGTGCTCGCCGGCCAGGTAGCCGTGGACCGGGCAGATCGAGAAGGTCGGCGTGATCGTGATGTAGGGAACCTTGAAGGCCGTCAGCGAGCGGCGCACCATCTCCTTGCAGGCCTGCCCCGAGGAAAGGCGCTCGCCCATGTACAGGTGCAGGACCGTGCCGCCCGTGTACTTGCCCTGCAGGACCTCCTGATCCTCAAGCGCCTGGAACGGGTCATCCGTGTAGGCGACCGGCAGCTGCGAGGAGTTCGTGTAGTAGGGCTCGTCGGGCGTGCCCGCCTGGATGATGTCGGGGAAGCGCTTGCGATCCTCCTTCGCGAAACGATAGGTCGTCCCCTCCGCAGGGGTCGCCTCCAGGTTGTACATGTGGCCGGTGGCCTCCTGGAGCTGGACCATGCGATCACGCACGCGGTCCAAGATGCGCACGCACATGTCGAAGCCGCGCGGATCCGTCAGATCATAAGCGTCATCGGTGAAGTTACGCACCATCTCGTTCATGCCGTTGACGCCGATCGTCGAGAAGTGGTTGTCAAGCGTGCCCAGGTAGCGCTTCGAGTAGGGGAACAGGCCGTGATCCATGTGGTACTGGATCGTCTCGCGCTTGATTTCGAGAGAGCGGGAAGCCAAGTCGATGAGTTCGTCCATGCGCGCAACGAGGCCTTCCTCGTCGCCCTTGTACAGGTAGCCGAGGCGCGCCATGTTGAGTGTGACCACTCCGATCGACCCGGTCAGCTCCGCCGAGCCGAAGAGACCATTGCCGCGTTTGAGGAGTTCGCGCAGGTCCAGCTGAAGTCGGCAGCACATCGAGCGAATCATGTGCGGATCCAGGTCGGAATTGATGAAGTTCTGGAAGTAGGGCAGACCGTACTTGGCGGTCATATCGAACAGCGCATCAACATTGTCGCCCTCCCAATCAAAGTCGGGCGTGATGTTGTAGGTCGGGATCGGGAACGTGAAGACGCGACCATCCGCGTCGCCGCCGGTCATAACCTCGATGAACGCGCGGTTAATGAGGTCCATTTCGCGCTGCAGCTCACCGTAGGTGAAATCGACGACTTCGTCGCCGATGAGGGGATGCTCGTCGGCCAGGTCGTCCGGGCACGTCCAGTCGAAGGTCAGGTTCGTGAAGGGGCATTGGCTGCCCCACCGCGAGGGCACGTTCAGGTTGTAGATCAGTTCCTGCATGCACTGAACAATGTCCTCGTACTCCATGTTGTCCAGGCGCACGAAGGGGGCCATGTAGGTGTCGAAGGACGAGAAGGCCTGCGCGCCCGCCCACTCGTTTTGGAGGGTGCCGAGGAAGTTGACGATCTGGCCGCACGCCGAGGAGAAGTGGCGCGGCGGGGCCGAGGCGATCGCGCCACCCACGCCGTTGAAGCCTTCCTGGATGAGGCGCTTGAGGGACCAGCCGGCGCAGTATCCGGCGAACATGTCGAGGTCGTGGATGTGGTAGTCGCCCTCGCGGTGCGGGGCGCCGATCTCGGGAGTGTAGACGTGTTCGAGCCAGTAGTTGGCGATGATCTTGCCCGCCGAGTTCAGGATCAGGCCACCGAGCGAGTACCCCTGGTTGGCGTTGGCGTTGACTCGCCAGTCGGAGCGGTCGAGGTACTCCTCCACGGTTGCGATGGCGTCGACGTCGTAGCGGGGTGCGGTCATGGTCCCTGTCCTGTCTTTCTGCGTTTCCGCATGTTTGCTGTGTGCGCTTGTTGTTCGTCTCGGCGCCGTGGGCCCTGCACTCCTGTGGGCGGCGAGTCCGGTACTGCTGGACGCGTGTCCGACACGTCGCGGACGCTCCCCCCAGGCGGCACGAGGCCGTGGCACTGTGGGTGGTGGTGGTTTCCTCCACCCGGCGCGAGCCTCCACTAGATGTAGGGCACGTCCGCCACAAGACACTAGATCTTGTGTTCCGAACGAACACTCTCCACCATATCTAGTGTCAATCGAGTGTCACACGCTGATCTCGCGAGTCGCTCTGTTCCCCTCACCACCCCATCGCTTTTTCAGAAACTTTCGGGGACCAACGTCCCACAGCAAGGCGCTGGATCAACAGCACAGCACGACACCCACCAGCCTCCTAGCTATCGACCAGAAGCCGCCCGCCACCGACCGCCCTTCCCCACACCTCGGCCTCGCACCCAAAATTCCGCACGTAATTCGTTTGCTTGATCATTCAACAACCGCCACAAACGTTGCAATTCCAACGACCGGATTTCAATGTTTGAAAGATGTGCGCGGGAATTACGTGCGAGATTGTTGGGAAACCACGGCACAACGACCGTAGCCACCACACCATCGACGCCACACCGTCGCCACCACGAAGCGCGGAGGCCGCGACCGGAAACCCGAGGCCTCGTCAACGAAACGACACAATTCAGATGAGGAACGGAAGCTTCTTCACAAGCCCCAGACCCTTCCACCACCTGCCCAAACCAAGAGTGTCACCAGCGCTCGTCAAAGGAATCAAGATGAGGACAAGCGCATAAACCAGATGCTCATTGACGACCGGGTTGAGGGAACCCCACACCCACGGCGCGACAGCGGCGTACATGAAGCCCAGCATGATAACGCCCACAACAGCCGCGAGACGCGTTCCGATCCCAAGAATAAGCGCCACACCGATACCGAGCAGCCCCAGCATGAACAGCCAGTCAACAGCAGGCACGGCAAGGGACTCAAAGAAGGAAGCCAAAGGCTTGCCGGTCGTGGCACCCGTCAGGTAGCTCTGCGCGGGCGTCCCCCCGTTGATCCACGCGCGCGCCGGACCCGTCGAATAGTGCAAGCCGAAAGTCTTATCGAGGAACGACCACAGGAACACGAAGCCCACCGCAATGCGCAGCAGAGCCAGGACGACGCGCGCAGGCTTGGAAGAAACAACGAACGGAGCGGAGCTGGGCATAACTACTCTTTCGGGAGATGATGACGGACTCACCCATTATCCCAGGCACGAGGCCTTTCCGGGCATCGTAGGGTCCGCTGAACTCGAGCAGATAGCCCCGGCGGAGACGAACGAGGTGCGAACGTCGAGCGGTGGGAACTATTCGCCTGCGAGGCGGTCAACCTCGTGGATAATGAGACCGCAAATGCCGCTCACCCACGCGATGGCGGCGACACCGAGGACGCGCGAGCGCCAGGGGCGAATCAGCAGAAAATGTTCGAATCCGTAGCCTGAGCCAGGGGACGCAGCGGACATGCTGAACCCCCACATGGCGGCGATGGTTGCGAGGACGGCGATACCGAGGAGCGCCAGGCACACCCACACCATCGCGCGTTGGACCATGATGCCGTGCCGTGGACGTCGCTCGATGGGCGAAAGGGTGAGGGCCCAGGCGCCAGCAATCAGCGCGGCGGTGATGACATCGGAGGGCCGATGCCAGCCTTCCATCATGACGGATACCCCCATGAGGGATGTCCACGCCCACCCGATCCAGGCGGCGGGGCTGCGGAACCACTGGGGTGCGACGACGATGAGCGCCAGTGACAGTGTGACGGCGACGGTCGTGTGGCCGGAGGGCAGGGAGTTTCCGGCGCCTGTCGTGACGCCCAAAATGGGGCGGGTAAGGATGTAGTCCTTCAGGATCTGAGTCGTGATGTTCGCGCCGACGACCGCGCCGAGGGCTCGCCCCGCGAGCGTGGGTCGGCGCCTGGCGGCCGCGACGATCGCAACGATGATGCCGACTCCAACGAGGACGGGCACGGATACGATGCCGGTGATCAGCGTGGAAAGCTTCATATTGGCTGGCCGAGCGCATCGTACCTTCCATGAGGATTGTGTCGAGCACTTGGCCATACGTTGTCGTGAGGGCCACGTGGCCGATCAGTCCGGCTATGAGAAGGCATGAGATGACGCTGCCGAGGCGGCGATAGAGCTTGCGCCGGTACCACGGGTCGGAACTCAACCGACGAGGCCTGGGCTCATTGCGCGTATCGGTTTGACTGGATTCAGGGTCGGTCCGTGTGCGTGCCCGCTTGGAACGGCCAGCGGTGGGGGCGTCCGCTCCCCGCTGGTTTCGGTCGGTGTCTCCTGCGCGTTCACTGGAGCGGGCGCGCGGGCGGACGGGCTTTGAGCTTTTGGTGTAGGACTCGTCGACGGTTGGGTCGGAGGGCAGAGCGGAATTGGGATCGTCCACGTGTTCCTCCATTCCTGTCGATGTGGCTATTCCGGTACCACTGTAGTGGGTTGGGCTAGGGGTTCGTGAATTTGTGAGGCTGGGAGCGACTTGGAGACGTGTTTCAACGTCGTGTTCGGCGATGGCAGGAGGTGGGCGCGCGCGTGAGGGGGGCCTCGGTTAGAGTGGGGGTGTCCGATTTTGCACGTTTCACTCGGGAGTTGTCAGTGGCCACTTCTTTACCCGTCAGCACCGACCGTATTCGGGATTTGTTGCGGTCCCGGGACGTGCATTTTGGCGACTATAACGAGGGTGAGCTGGCATACTTGACGCCGAACGCCGCGTTTTTCTGGAATGCTACGAACCCTCAGATCCTGCAGCTGCGCGCACAGTGGCGGGGTATTGCCCGCACGCCGGAGGAGTTCGGTGAGTTGGCGCGCGAGGTCGCTCAATGTAACGCGACGCGCACCGGTCCGAAGGCGTACGTGGCTCCGCTTGAGGATGGCGCGCAGTACGGGCTGATCGCAGAGTGCAACATCGTTGTGTTGTCTGGACTCACGCAGGCACAGCTCGATCATTTCTTTGAGACGTCCATGGCGATGATTATGGGCTTCTTCGCGGATCTTGAGGCGACGCTGCCGGGGTTCGTGGAGTGGGACGAGTATGGCCAGGAGGCTACGCGATGAACGGTCCTTTTGTGGTCCCCACTGATGATACGACCCCTTACCCAGTCGATTTTGAGCGGGTTGTCGCGGCTGTACGCGACATGGGCTACGCCCTGGATGTGATTGAGCAAGGCCGCGCAGGCGGAGCAATTTTCGACCGTGTGCCTTTCCTTGTGTCTTTCGATGCCGCGGGGCGTTTCCTGTCGATTCGGGCACTGTGGGAGCCTGACATCCCCGCAGCCAGTGCGGAGCACGCGATGTTCGCGACCGTCGATAACTGGAACCGCGAGAAGTATTTCCCGACGGTGTACACGGCGACCACCCCGGATGGGACGTTGGGAGTATACGCGGATTTCGTGGTTGACACGGAGCCGGGCCTGTCGAACGACCAGCTGCGTGATGCGATTGCCTCGGGCATCTCGACGGGTATCGCAGCGATGCAGTACGTGAAGGAGTCAGCCACCGAGACTCTCGGGTGGGTGGATCCGGACTCGGATGAGCGCTGAACGCTCTTCTTCGTCGGCGTGTTCCTCGCACGAGGCCGTAGCTGGTTCATCCGGGCACGCACCCTCGGGGGGTTCGATCGCGCCTTCGGTTCACCTTTCTACTCCGTCTCCGGCTGACCTTCTTGCCCTGCTGGGTCGCCTGAGTTCGGGTGATGACCGCCTCCTCGGCCATGTGACCCTGCCGGGGCGCGCGCAACAGCTCGCGGACTGGCCGCGCTGGGTGTCGCCCGCAGTCGTAGCCGCGTGGCAGAGGCGCGGGGTGTCACGCCCGTGGACCCACCAGCGCGACGCGATGAATGCGCTCCGGGCGGGCCGAAATGTCGTGCTCGCGACGGGCACCGGCTCAGGAAAGTCGCTGGCAGCATGGACTCCTGTACTGTCTGATCTCGTTGAGGCCGACAACTCATCGCGAATTTCTGCGATTCGCCGTCGCCCAACGGCCTTGTACCTGGCGCCGACGAAAGCCCTCGCCGCTGACCAGTTGGCTTCTCTGATGTCTCTGCTCGGTCAGGACAACGCCGCCCCGGTGCCAGCTGATCCGGGAAGGTGCCCCGGCCTCGTCGATGAACGGTTGCGCCGCGTGCACGTGGCGACGGTGGACGGCGACACGCCGCGCGAGGCGAAAGAGTGGGCTCGCGCGAGCGCGGACCTGGTCCTGTCGAACCCTGATTTCCTGCACTATGTCATGCTGCCATCGCACTCGCGGTGGTCGCGTTTCCTGGCGTCGTTGCACCTCATCGTCATCGACGAGGCGCACCACTGGCGGGGGGTGACCGGCTCCCACATTGCGCTCGTCGTGCGTCGGCTTGTGCGCATTGCCCATCACCTGGGGGCTGATCCGCGTATCGTCATGCTGAGCGCAACTGTGCGGGATGCTGCAGAGGTAGGTCGCGCACTGACGGGGCGCGACGTGGTGGCCATCACCGAGGATGGTTCGCCTGCAGGCGAGCACGAACTGGTCCTGTGGCAAGGCGGAATCGTCGCGGACGCGTCCGAGGTCGACATTTCTGACTTCCTGGCCGCCATCGACGCGCCGCCGGGCGCGGCCACTCTGAAAGTCCCGATCGTGCGGCGAAGCGCCGGGGTCGAAGCCGCTACGCTGGCAGCAGCCTTCGTCGAAAAGGGGGCGCGACTGCTCGCATTCGTACGCTCGCGTGCGGGGGCCGAGGCCGTGGCCGCGCAGGTACGCGACCGCCTCTCCTCTCGTGGGTCCGCGCTCGCCGGGAGTGTGGGCGCGTATCGAGGCGGTTATCTACCCGAAGAGCGGCGTGCACTGGAAGAGGCACTGCGCGCGGGCACGGTGCGGGCTCTGGCGACGACGTCGGCGCTGGAGATGGGCCTGGATGTTTCAGGTCTGGACGCGACAATCACGGTCGGATGGCCGGGCACGCGCGCATCCCTGCGTCAACAAATCGGGCGCGCCGGGCGCGCGGGCGCACCGGGAACATCCGTGCTCATCGCTTCGGATAACCCTCTCGATTCGTACCTGGTGCGCCACCCCGAGCATATCCTCGGTGATGTCGAAGCCTGCGTCATCGACCCCTCAAACCCGTGGGTCTTGGCGCCGCACGTTGCCGCTGCCGCCGCCGAAATACCGATCACACCGTCCGACATCAGCTACTTTGGGCCGGAACTCCAAAGAGTTGTTGAACGTCTTACCTCCGATGGATACATCAAGCGCAGGCCCGCCGGATACTTCTGGGATGCGACGCGCCCAGAGCGACCCGCCGATCTCACGGACCTGCGCGGCTCCGGCGGCGACATCCAGATCGTCGATGCCGCCACAGGGACCGTCGTCGGTACAATCGACCAAGCCTCCGCTGATGCTCACGTTTCCCGGCGCCATCTACATTCACCAGGGACGCACCTTTCACGTCCTGAGCTTCAGCCCCATCACCACGCCAACCGCTCCCAGCACCCAAGGATGGCCACGCGCACTCCTGCCCGAGACCGAGGAGGCCACCCGGGGACGGGACCTAAAGACGAACCGAATGCGAACGGACACCCAGGCCTCGTCGATCATCATTGCGCCCGTGAAGACCGACGATGCGCGCGTCGCCCTGGTCGAGGAAGTACGCACTCCCCTACGGACCCGATCCGCGACTCACACGAGCGTTGAGGTATGCCAGGTCGAAGACACGTACGTGAGCCACGACGAAACCGTCACCTGGCACCATGGGCCGACAAACGTGTCAACTCGGGTGACCGACTACGACTTGCTACGCCTGCCGGGGCTGGAGTTCATCCGCAACATCGAGCTTTCCTTACCCACCCACACGCTGCCCACCAAGTCCACATGGTTCACGCTCACGCCCACAGCGTTGACCGCGATGCGGATCGAGGCGGCTGACCTGGCCGGGACCCTGCACGCGGCAGAACACGCGATGATCGGTATCCTGCCGCTTATTGCAACCTGCGATCGATGGGACCTCGGCGGCCTCTCGACCGAGCTGCACGACGACACCGGCGCGCCCACCGTGTTCATACACGACGCGTTTCGAGGGGGAGCTGGCCACGCGCTCGCTGGCTTTCACAGTGCACGGTCGTGGGTGCGCGCAACTCTTGAAGCTGTTTCCTCGTGCGACTGCGAGTCCGGCTGCCCCCGGTGCGTCCAATCACCCAAGTGCGGCAATGGCAACGAGCCGCTCTCCAAGGCCGGGGCCATCACGCTGCTCACCTACCTCCAGGACCGCGCGCCAGGAGCGTAGGTCCCCTCCACATCCACAGTCAGCACGTCATGTCTCGCGGTCATTTGTTGATCAGCCTGAAACCCTCTGGGATTGTGACGGCCTGATGCCAACGCATCAGATCATGGGTGATAGGACAACGCGTGTTGGTTGGGGTTCGGTCCCGGGCGTCGGTGGGGTTCGGTCCCGGGCGTCGGTGGGGTTCGGTCCCGGGCGTCGGCGAGGGAGGTGTCGGTGGCGTGCTCGCGCCGCCGATGGAAGTTGGCGGTGACGTGCGCTTGCGTCGTCTGTCATTGTGCTTGCGTGCTTGCGCTGCCGATGGGAGCCATCCCATCGGGAGGATTGCACCTGTTAGGGAGGATTGCACGTGATCAGTTGGGGTTGAATCTTCCTGATCGGGTGTTTCGCCTCATCGGCAACAAGCCTCGCCTGGGAGCTGGCCGCCCGCGGCGTCCCTCATCATTGCCGGCGATGCCCCACCGGCGTTTATTGGCGCCCCGCCCTACCCGCGCCCATGCAGCAGGGCCCCGTCGGCGACTCCCTACCGGCCCTTATCGGCGCACGCCGAGCAGTCCCGCGCCAGTGGGGGAGCATTGGACCCGTTAGGGAGCATGACACCGGGGGTAATGGTGGGGGTTTTGCAGCATTAGAAGCCTTCCCTCGGCGTGTCGCCGGCGTGTCGCGCCTCTAATGGTGCAATTCCCCCCATTTGATGGCGTAGTCATCGGCAAGCAAGTCACGCATAGGTCCCCGTGAAGCGCAATTCCCCCGTTTACTGCCGGTGAGGTCGCAGTTCGGGGCAGTGTGGCGCCCCGTCGAGCAGTCCTGCACCAGTGTGGCGCCCCGCCGGGCGGTTCTGCGCCAGTGGGGGAGCATTGGACCCGTTAGCGAGCGTGACACCGGGGGTAATGGTGGGGGTTTTGCAGCATTAGAAGCCTCCCCTCGGCGTGTCGCCGGCGTGTCGCGCCTCTAATGATGCAATTCCCCCCATTTGACGGCGCAGTCATCGGCAAGCAAATCACGCATACGTCCCCGTGAAGCGCAATTCCCCCGTTTACTGCCGGTGAGGTCGCAGTTCGGGGCAGTGAGGTCACGGTTCAGGGCGGTGAGGCCACGGTTCAGGGCGGTGAGGTCGCGCCTCGGGGTGGTGTGGCGCCCACAGTACAAACCACTTCGGTAGCAAACGCTGACAATGGCGTGTCGTGGGCAAGGTGCTCTGCGTTGTGGACCCAACGGCGCCTGACCTGGCGTGCCGCTCGCACGCGAACCGCTGAACATGCTCGTTAACCCGTAACACGCACGCCAACCCCTAGATATGCGCCTGGGCGCCGCCCACGCGCATACCACCGGGTCCACGCGCCAAGTATCGGGCCCACGCGCCAAGTATCGGACCCACGTGCGTGCAAGCGCACATCCTCGAAGCAGTTTCGCATGCAATTCGATTGAATGAACTTTCAACAGCATCCGCAAACGTTGCAATTCCAACGATATGGAAACGCGGTGCGACACAGTGTCGGGGGAATTGCATGCGACATTTATGGATAACTGGCTCTTCGCATTTTGGGGTGTGGGGGGTGGTGTTGGCATGGGGTCGGGGCCTGCCCGATGATTGAGGTTGCGACACTTCAAACGCTGGGAGGCCCCGACATGTCTAATGCTACCTTTTCTGCTCCGGATATGACGATTTATTGCGGGTTGGAGGAGCTGGGCTTGGTGGCTGTGGGGATGTGCTGCCAGGGGGGTGGGTTCGTCCTGAAGTGCCGTGTGGCTAATCCTGTTCGGCTGTGTCCAGGGTGTGGGTGCCCGGGGTATTCGCTGGGGTCGCGTACCCGGCGCTTAGCGCACGAACCGCGGGGGCATCAGCCCACGACGCTGGTGGTGTATGTGGGACGGTACCACTGTCGCGTGTGTTCTCGTTCCTGGTGTGATGACATCAGCCAGGCGGCTCCCCCACGCGCCAAGCTCTCCTTTGGGGCCTTGCGCTGGGGGCTTGTGTGCTTGATCGCTGACAATATGTCCATGAACCGGATCGCCGCTCACCTGGCGGTAGCCTGGCATACTGCCAACGAGGCGATACTGGCCTATGGCGACGAACTCCTGCTCGCGGATTCGACTCGCTTTGAAGGCGTGCGCGTCATTGGGGTTGATGAGCACGTGTGGCGTCATCGGGGTGGGGACAAGTACGCCACGGTGATCGTGGACTTGACCCCTGTGCGCGACCATACTGGCCCGGCCCGCCTCCTGGACGTGGTTCAGGGCCGCTCCAAACGCGTCTTGTCTTCCTGGCTGGCCGCGCGCCCCCAAGAATGGAAGAACGACATCGAGATCGTGGCGATGGATGGGTTCAGTGGCTATAAAAGCGCAGCAGTCAGCCAGCTTCCAGGGGCGGTGGCGGTGATGGATCCCTTCCATGTTGTTCATATCGCTATCGACGCCCTAGAGCAGTGCCGCCAGCGCGTCCAGCAAGAAACCCTGGGGCATCGCGGCCGCAAGGGCGACCCCTTGTACGCGGCCCGTAAAACGCTCCTGACCGGCACCGACATCCTCACCGACACATCCCAGGCGCGCTTGGATGCCTTATTCGCCTGCCCCGACCACGCTGACGTGCACACCACCTGGAGAATCTACCAGGACCTCCTAGCGGCCTACCGTGATCGTGACCCCAGGCGCGGCAAAAACACCCTCCGCCAGCTCATCACGACGATCACCCGCCCGGGCTTGCCACACACATGCATCGAGCTAGCCCGCATGGGCAGAACCCTCAAACGCAGAGCCAGGGACATCCTGGCCTACTTCGACCACCCCCACACCACAGGCGGCCCCACCGAAGCCATCAACGGACGCCTCGAACACCTCCGCGGCATCGCCCAAGGATTCATCAACCACCGAAACTACCGCCTACGCTGCCTCCTCCACTCCGGCGGATTCCAACACCTCCTACACCCTTAAATGCGAAGAGCCGGATAACTCGCCCAGTGGGAGTCATGCACTACCACTCATAGCACCGCCGGTAGCGCAGCCACTGGCGCAGCCAGCGGCGCGCCAGCGGCCTGGCACGGTGGCCTGGCACGGTAGATACCGTCGCCGCAACAACCTGCCCAAGCCCACCATGACAGACCAAGGGACCACGCACGTGCCCACGATGAAACAACCAACTTCAATGTTGATTTTCCCGCACCAACACGCCGAAAAGTCACTACACAACCAACACGTTTTGTCCATCCTCCAAGTTGACTCCAACCACCTCCAACACCGACTTTCCCGCACCAGCAAGCCGAAAAGTCGCCACAAAACCAACACGTTTTGTCCATCCTCCACGTTGACTCCAACCAACTTCAATACCGATTTTTCGGACTATCGGTCACGAACGTGGTGCTTAAGTTCCGGGTTTAGGTTGGGATTGCGGGCGAAAGTCGCTGTTATTTAGGTTCGGGCGGTTAATCGCGCAGCTTCCTTGACTTTCTGGGGTGATCGTGTAGTGGGTGAGAACACGATCGAATCGTGCTCGGCGTTGCCCGGTGTGCGCTGTGCCGATGAAGAAGAATGGACACACCGCGGCGGGCGCTCAACGGTGGAAATGCACCTCGTGCGCCCTGTCAACCACATGTCCATCAGGGCGTGCGCGCCGACACGAACAAGCCGATGAGCTGGCAGACTTCATCGCGTGGGCGACGTCTCGGCACACCCAAGACGAACAGGAAGGCTCAGCGCGCGCTTTCCGGCGTCGTACCTGTTGGTGCTGGCAGGTGCCGGTACCTCACCCGCCCGTCACCGGGCAGGTCCACGATCAGATCTTCATTGACGGCATGCACCTGTCGGGCGAATGGGTGCTGCTGATCGCCCGAGACCGCGAGCATGTGCTGGAGTGGCAGTGGGCGGCCAACGAATCCGCGCAGGCCTACACGGCCCTACTTGAACGCCTCGCTCCTGCCGATGTGGTCACCACCGACGGTGCTGCAGGCGCCTTGGCGGCTATCGCGCACCTATGGCCCTCCACGCGCGTGCAACGCTGCCTGGTCCACGTTCATCGTGACATCATCCGCGACCTCACCATGCATCCCAGAACCGAACCCGCACGGGCGTTGCTGGCCTTGTCACGACGCTTGACGAGCATCACCAGCGTCGACCAAGCCAGCGCGTGGTTGACGATGCTCCACGACTTTGGGCACACCTTCCGAGAATGGATGTCACAGCGCACCTTCGCCGCTCAAGACCCTGCATGGGCGTCAAAAACCGGTAAAACCTGGTGGTACACGCATGAACGCACGCGCCGCGCCTACCGACGCTTGGCACGACTGGCACGCCAAGGAGTGCTGTTCACCTACCTGACCAACCCCGACGGCACACCAGCCGACCCGCCGGCCTGCGCCACCACCAACCACGTCGAATCCATCAACGCTGTCGTGCGTGAACTCCTCCACGCTCACCGCGGTGCCAGTGCCTACCACCAAGCCGTCATCGCCGAATGGGCTCTCCTCCTGCGCACCCCACAACCCCCGACCCCCACCGAAGTCCTGACCCAATGGGAACACGACGGGTGCCCCACACCCCGCCGGATCCCCACACCCAAACACCCCAACCACACCGATCAGAAACGCCACGGAATCCCGGAAGGAACCCCCACCCCAGAAGAAGGACTCTGGCCACGCAAAGGCTGGGCCGGACGCGCCCACTAGACCCACGACACGCCGTCTAAAGCACCACGTTTGCGCCTATAGCCCAAAAAGCACTCCCACAGGAGTGCTTTTTATAAATGCAGAACCCCCACCGGTGGATCGCACCGAGGGGGGGCCGCTGCGCGCCCGAAGGGACTCGAACCCCCAACCTTCTGAACCGTAATCAGATGCTCTATCCATTGAGCTACGGGCGCTGTGCCGTTTGGCTGGGTACAAGCTTACACGCTTCTCGCCAGGACGCAAAACCAAACGATATGAACTGAACCACACGGTAGAAGTGTGTCCTGTCGTTGACTGCAACCGAACGACATATACGAGGATCCTCCGCGCACCCGGCAGCGCACCCTTATCCTTGCTGCATTCCTGCCCTGGGGAGGTTCGGATGATACCGTCACGCGGAGGACCGACCCTCAGCATACACGGTTTTCGCCCTCGCGCGCAGCCGCGGCGGGTGACAAGTGAGAACGCACTGGCATGACTCGCCCGCGGCGTGACTATTTCGGTACGGTCATGCCGTCACTCATGCTTGACGGTTGACCATTGCCATCTCCTTCGACAAGGCAGGCATACTCTGGACGCATGAGCGATATTGACATTCCCGGAATCGGATCGTTGGAACCACGTCCCGCGCTGGAACACCTGGACTTGCTTGCGCCGCCGGTCGCCGCCGCGCTGACTGCGCTGGCCGAGCGTGGGGTTGCCACGGCCTCGTCGGCGCTCGTGGTTGAGATTGACCCGGAGTTCGCGGACACGGAGACGATGACGCGCGAGTTTGGCATGGACCTGACACTGTCATCGAATTGCATCTTGGTGGCAGGCAAACGCGCGGGCGAGGAACGAATCGCCGCGTGTGTGGTGCGCGCGACCACGAACGCTGATGTCAACCACGTCGTCAAGAAGCGCCTTGATGTTCGCAAAGCGAGTTTTTGGCCGCAGGAACGCGCCGTCGAGGCATCGGGCATGGAGTACGGCGGGATCACTCCGGTGGGCGTACCCACGTCGTGGCGTCTCCTCATTGATTCGGCGTGCGCGTTCGGCTGGAGCTGTATTGGCTCAGGCCTGCGTCGGTCGAAGCTTTTCGTAACCGGCGAGGTCCTCGCCGCACTCCCAGGTGCCGAAATCGTCGAAGGTCTCGGGGTCTGATGGGACGAGGCCCGGGCTCAGCATGACACTACCCGCCCGGTTTGGGGTCGCAGCGCAGACTGCGAGGCCCGGCCTCAGAACCCGGTCGGAGTGCCCGTAGACAGTTGCGGGGCCTGGCCGGGATTCACAACCGACCCAACACCGTCAACATGGCGGGAAGACGGAACCCGGTCGGAGTGCCCTTAGGCGGTTGCGGGGCCTGGCCGGGCATCTGTGCGACCCCTTCAAGCCGCAGGCTCGTTCACGTCTCCTCTCCCGCTCGGGCCACCGCCCACGGGTGTGCTACGCAACTGCCGGGCACAGGGTTTCGGACACAGGGTGATAGGACAACGCGTGTCGGTCCCAGGCGTCGGCGGCGAGGTGGCGGCGGCGCTGGCGCTGGCGCGCCGCCGATGGGGGTTGGCCGTGACGTGCGCTTGCGTCGTCCGTCATTGCGCTAGCGTGCTCGCGCCGCCGATGGGAGGCATCCCATCGGGAGGATTGCACGTGATCGGGAGGATTGCACCCGTTAGGGAGGAATTGCACGTGATCCGTTGGGGTTGAGTCTTCCCGATCGGGTGTTTCGCCTCATCGGCAACAAGCCTCGCCTGGGAGCTGGCCGCCCGTCGTCGCTCATCATTGTCGGCGACTCCCTTCCAGTGTTTATCGGCCCCCCGCCCTACCCGCGCCCGTGCGGCAGGGCCCCGCCCTTCCCGCGCCCGTGCAGCAGGGCCCCGCCCTACCCGCGCCCGCGCTGCAGGGTCCCGCCCTACCCGCGCCCCGCCCTACCCGTGCCCGTGCGGCAGGGCCCCGTCGGTGACTCACTAACGGCGTTTATCATCGCCCCGCCTTACACGCGCCCACAGTGCAGACCACCTCGACGAACAATGGCTAGCATAGGCGTGATGGCCCAGATGTTCTGTGATGCGGGCGACTCCAGAACGCAGTTCACCACTGCGACCCCTCCGCACCCAGGGCTGGATGGGGGGTTTTGCAGCATTAGAAGCCTCCCCTCGGCGTGTCGCCGGCGTGTCGCGCCTCTAATGGTGCAATTCCCCCCATTTGGTGGCGATGTCACCGGCAGGCAAGTCACGCACGGGTCCCCGTACGGCGCAACTCCCCCCGCTTGCTGTCAGTGAGGCCGCGGTTCGGGGCAGCGCCGCCCACGCGCATACCATCGGACCCACGTGCGCGGCGAGGAACGCAGGCAGCTAGCACGCCTCGGCGAACTGCGCCCCTGAACCTGAGTGTCCACACCAGGCCACGCGTTCGCCCACGCGTTCGCTCGCACGCCGGGCATTTGGGGGTATTCATACCCCCACGATGAAACAACCACCTCCAACACCAACTTTCCCGCACCATCAAGCCGAAAAGTCACCACAAAACCAACACGTTTTATCCTTTAACCCATAACCCCCAAGTGGGCAGGCTGCCCGGCGGCCCAGTTCGCGGGGCGCCACAGGCGACAAAACCGGACTATCGGTCACGAACGTGGTGCTTAAGTTCCGGGTTTAGGTTGGGATTGCGGGCGAAAGTCGCTGTTATTTAGGTTCGGGCGGTTAATCGCGCAGCTTCCTTGACTTTCTGGGGTGATCGTGTAGTGGGTGAGAACACGATCGAATCGTGCTCGGCGTTGCCCGGTGTGCGCTGTGCCGATGAAGAAGAATGGACACACCGCGGCGGGCGCTCAACGGTGGAAATGCACCTCGTGCGCCCTGTCAACCACATGTCCATCAGGGCGTGCGCGCCGACACGAACAAGCCGATGAGCTGGCAGACTTCATCGCGTGGGCGACGTCTCGGCACACCCAAGACGAACAGGAAGGCTCAGCGCGCGCTTTCCGGCGTCGTACCTGTTGGTGCTGGCAGGTGCCGGTACCTCACCCGCCCGTCACCGGGCAGGTCCACGATCAGATCTTCATTGACGGCATGCACCTGTCGGGCGAATGGGTGCTGCTGATCGCCCGAGACCGCGAGCATGTGCTGGAGTGGCAGTGGGCGGCCAACGAATCCGCGCAGGCCTACACGGCCCTACTTGAACGCCTCGCTCCTGCCGATGTGGTCACCACCGACGGTGCTGCAGGCGCCTTGGCGGCTATCGCGCACCCTATGGCCCTCCACGCGCGTGCAACGCTGCCTGGTCCACGTTCATCGTGACATCATCCGCGACCTCACCATGCATCCCAGAACCGAACCCGCACGGGCGTTGCTGGCCTTGTCACGACGCTTGACGAGCATCACCAGCGTCGACCAAGCCAGCGCGTGGTTGACGATGCTCCACGACTTTGGGCACACCTTCCGAGAATGGATGTCACAGCGCACCTTCGCCGCTCAAGACCCCTGCATGGGCGTCAAAAAAACCGGTAAAACCTGGTGGTACACGCATGAACGCACGCGCCGCGCCTACCGACGCTTGGCACGACTGGCACGCCAAGGAGTGCTGTTCACCTACCTGACCAACCCCGACGGCACACCAGCCGACCCGCTAAGCCTGCGCCACCACCAACCACGTCGAATCCATCAACGCTGTCGTGCGTGAACTCCTCCACGCTCACCGCGGTGCCAGTGCCTACCACAGCCGTCATCGCCGAATGGGCTCTCCTCCTGCGCACCCCACAACCCCCGACCCCCACCGAAGTCCTGACCCAATGGGAACACGACGGGCGCCCCACACCCCGCCGGATCCCCACACCCAAACACCCCAACCACACCGATCAGAAACGCCACGGAATCCCGGAAGGAACCCCCACCCCAGAAGAAGGACTCTGGCCACGCAAAGGCTGGGCCGGACGCGCCCACTAGACCCACGACACGCCGTCTAAAGCACCACGTTTGCGCCTATAGCCCACAAAACCCCGGAGCCTGGGTTGAACTGCCTCCCGTTTCTTGGACATCGAAATTGAAGTCCGAGGAATGGGAGGCTTTTCGTGTCTGTGGATGTGCGTGTGAGGCATGATCGTTTGCTTCGGGAGCAAGCGGTGGAGATGTTCGAGAGGGGATGTGGCTATGGTTTGACCGCCAGGAGGCTTGGTGTGTCTGCCGAGACTGTGAGAGAGTGGCAGAAGACGTACCGAGTGATCGGGAGGGACGGGCTTGTTGCCATGGGAGTAAAGCAGACTAGATACGACTATGAGACCAAGGTCGCCGCAGTGAGGGCGGTGGTTGACGGCGGGATGAGTAAGCCTGAGGCGATGGTGCGTTTTGGTATTGTGAGCGCGACACCGTTGAAGCAGTGGTGCAGGTTGTACCGTGAGGGCGGCGCGCAGGCGCTCAGGCCCAAGCCCAAGGGCAGGCCGAAGGGGTCGGTGCGGGCGATGCCGCCAACGCGTGAGGAGGAACTCGCCGAGCGCGTGCGCAAGCTCGAGGCACAGGTGGCGTACCTAAAAAAATCGATTGCCCTGAAGGCGCAGAGGCGCTCCCAAACCGGGACAAAGCCCTAGCGGTCGCCGAGCTTTCAGGGCGTGGACACGCGGTGGGTGATCTCCTCGAGGCCGCTGGCCTTGCCAGGTCGAGCTACTACTACGCGCTGGCTCACCCCAAGGGCGCGACCAGGGCACATCTGCGGCCCAAGGTCGCTCAGATCTTTTCGAGGACTCCCAACGGGTGTGGTCACAGGCAGGTGGCCATGTGCCTGCGCGCCGAAGAAGGAGCACGAATCGCTGACAAGACGGTCCTGAAGATGATGCGCGAAATGGGGCTACGCTGCGGCATACGCCGCGAAACGAAGTACCACAGGTACAACTCCTACAAGGGACTCGTTGGCCAAAGCTTCGCAAACATCATCGGCCGCGACTTTAAGGCCGATAGGCCCTGGCAGAAACTGGGTACCGACGTCACCGAGTTCAAGCTCTCCTTCGGTAAGGCCTACCTCGCTCCGGTCTACGACTTTGCCACCAAAGAGATCGTCGCCCACTCCATCTCCATGCACCCCAACCTCGCCCAACAACAAGAGATGCTCCAGATGCTCATGGACGCCAAACCAGCAGGGGTCGAACCGATCTTGCACTCGGACATGGGATGGCAGTACCAACACAAGGCCTACATCAGCGCGCTCGCCGACAACGGCTTCATCCAAAGCATGTCACGCAAAGGCAACTGCATCGACAACGGCGCCACCGAGCAGGTCTTCGGGCACCTCAAGGACGAATTCTTCCGCGGCCAGGACTGGCAAACCTTCGAGAGCTTCAAAGCCGACCTCAACGCCTACATCACCTACTGGAACACAACAAGACGCCAAGTAAAGCTCAAGGGCCTGACCCCAGCAGAATACCGAGATCAGGCCCTCCAACAAGCCGCATAACGGCTACCATTAAATGCGTCCAAGTTTCGGGGCGCAGTTCAGGTAGGTTCCGGGGTTGAGTGGCGGAGGATGGGGGATTCGAACCCCCGAGGGCTTGCACCCAACACGCTTTCCAAGCGTGCGCCATAGGCCACTAGGCGAATCCTCCGTGCACATCGTGCCGGACAATCATAAGCGATAAACGCCTCGATGCGCCAATCCACGCCAATGGAGCGGGTCACAGACGCTGCTACATCAGGCAGATGAGCATGAATATGAGTGCCATGGCGGCGCTGTAGGTGAGGGCGGCGATGGATTCATGCATGCCGACGCGGTCGGGTAGGTTGAGTGCGCGAATGAGGGCGATGGACGCCAGGATGACGGCGAGGACCAGTGGGATGATGAAGACGCTGAAGACGCTGACCCACAGGGCTGCTCGCGCCAGCGGGTTGGTGATGGGTTTGGGCGAGGTGTAACCGCCGTCAGCGAAGACTGCGCGCATGTTGACGTATTCGGTCCCTGGGAAGCGGGTGATGCTTGGATGAACCGGTGTTGGGGCTGTGGGGGCATACCCGAAGCGGTCGCCTGCGGTCCCCGTGGCATGAGCCCTCGGGTAGGGGGAGGTCATGCCGCTGCGCGGGGCACTCATCGGCGAGGCCTGGGCTGTCATTCCCGGGAGCGCGCCGCTGGGTGCGGGGGTGGGGGTTGGTGCCTGTGCGCTCATGCGTCCACTATCCCATACGGGAAGGGGCGTGCACCACACTTTGCGTGTGGATGCGGTTTTTCAGTAGTAAATTCCGCGGCCCGGCGCCTGAACGCGCTACTCTGGTGTTCCGACCGGTACGGCCATCCCGCCCATCAACTGATCGGATTTGTACGCGCATGAGCGAAACGAAGACTTCGTTGTTCCGTTGGAAGCTTCACGGTAACGGCACATCTATTAATCCCGGTGACGTCGTCCTTCCGGGTGAGCGGCTGTCGTGGCCGCGCACCGTTGGCATTGGCGCCCAGCACGTGGTCGCGATGTTTGGTGCGACGTTCCTTGTTCCGTTGTTGACGGGTTTCCCTCCGTCGACGACGCTTTTTTTCACCGCGGTCGGCACGCTGCTGTTTTTCCTGATTACGGCGGGTCGTCTGCCCTCGTACTTGGGTTCCTCGTTCGCCTTGATCGCCCCGATCACTGCGGTGTCTGCGTCTCTGGGTTCTTCTTATGCGCTTGGCGGCATCATTGCGACTGGCGCGACGCTGGCCTTCGTCGGCTTGGTCGTTCATTTCGCGGGCGTGCGTTGGATTGATGCGGCGATGCCGCCCGTGGTGACGGGCGCGATCGTGGCTCTCATCGGCTTGAACTTGGCGCCCGCCGCGTGGAACTGGGTGAAGGAAGGCCCGATCACTGCTGTCGTGACGATCGTGTCGATCTGCCTGGTGACGGTTCTTTTCAAGGGTATCCTGGGTCGTCTGTCGATCCTGATCGGCGTGTTGATCGGCTACGTGGCCGCGATTCTTCAGGGTCAGGTCGACTTCTCGACGGTGAGCAAGGCCGCTTGGATTGGTTTCCCTGAGTTCCAGGCCCCGAGCTTCGCCCCGTCGACCCTGGGTCTGTTCCTGCCGGTTGTGTTCATCCTGGTTGCTGAGAATGTTGGCCATGTGAAGTCGGTGTCGGCGATGACGGGTGAGAACCTGGATGACCTGACGGGCCGTGCGCTTATGGCCGACGGCTTGTCCACGATGTTGGCTGGTAGCGGTGGTGGTTCGGGTACGACCACCTACGCGGAGAACATCGGTGTCATGGCGGCGACCCGCGTGTACTCGACGGCTGCTTACCTGATTGCGGCTGGTGTTGCTTTGGTTTTGTCGATGCTGCCGAAGTTCGGCGCCTTGATTGCGACGATTCCCGCTGGTGTCCTCGGCGGTGCGGGCACGGTCCTGTACGGGATGATCGGCATGCTGGGCGTGCGCATTTGGGTGCAGAACCGCGTGGACTTCTCGAACCCGGTGAACTTGAACACCGCTGCGGTCGCTCTGATCGTCGCGATTGCGAACTTCACGTGGAAGATCGGCGACATGTCTTTCGAGGGCATCGCGCTGGGTACTGGCGCGGCTCTGCTGATCTACCACGGGATGCGCCTGATTTCGAAGGTGCGCGGCACGAACCTGGAGGCGGCGACGCCAGCGTCGGCGCCGTCGGGTTCGGAGTTGGAGGGCGAGGCGTATTCGAAGCGTCGCCGCTCTCCTGCGCCGCAGGCTGACGCCTGATCTGACGCGTTCATTGACGAGGCCGGGGTCTGGTCGCTTTCTCGCCGCGCGGTGGGAGCGGCTGGGTCCCGGCCTCGTTTATCCCTCCCAATTTCGCACGTAATTCCCCGGGCACGCCCCGATCCCCATCGTGGCGATGCGCAGAATTTCAACGTTTGCGGGCACGCCTACAAAGTGACCGACTGAAAATTACGTGCGACTTTTGGGTGAGCGGAGGCCACACGAATCGACCCCGCAACAAAGTCCCTGCACATCAGTCGCTAGCACCACCGTCTCCGCGCAGCTCGTCGAGCAGGCCGGCGGTGATGATGCCCGAGGGCAGGGCGACGACGGCGACGCCCATGAGTGAGGAGATCATGGCGATGGTGCGCCCCACGTCGGAGGAGGGGTAGAGGTCGCCGTAGCCGACGGTCGTCAGGGAGACGACCGCCCAGTACACGGCGTCGAAGAAGGTGTTGAAGGTGTCGGGCTCGACGTTGAAGATGACGAGGGCGCTGACGAGGATGTAGCCGATCGCCAGGCAGAGGACGGCCAGCAGTGCCTCCCGCTGTTTTTCGAACACGGCGGCGATGGCGGTGGTGCTCTTCGAGTAGCGGATGAGCTTGAAGGCCCGCAGCGTGCGGAACAGACGGAGGACTCGCAGGGTACGTAGCGCGTCGTTGAGGGCGTTGAAGACGGGCAGGATCGACGCCAGGTCGATGATGGCCATCGGCGTGAAGGGGGTAGATCAGGAACGACAACGCGCCTTTGCGTAGCTTGTAGTCGGCTGTCGCCCAGCGGGTCAGGTAGTCGACGATGAACACGAGGACGCACGCGTACTCGATCGTTTCGAGGATGGGGCTGGATCCTTTGAAGCACAGGGGAAGGAGGCTGGCGATGATGAGCACGGTCATGACGCGCCCGTACCACATTGCTGCTCTCCCATCGCCGTTGAGCAGGGAGTAGAGACGTTTTCGCACCGTTGACACTCCTCATTGATAGACGCCTGACGCGCCAAGAAAACTCACCCGCCACTGGAAACCGCCGCACACGAAGCGAGGGGCACGCTTGTCAGTCGCCGACACCACGCACTGTAGCACCGCGCGGAGGCCCATCAACCACACCCCGCACCCGATTCGAGATCCGTTCGACGAGCACACAGCGGCGACCTATTTCACGAAAGCATCAACGAGTCTCCCCTCACACTCACTATACATATCAATTATTTCCACGTAATGTGTTGACCATGGCAACGGATGCATCATCGCTGTTTACGGCCCTCGTGAGCGCGGAAATACGCGCCTGGAACGCGGTCGAGTCCGCGCTGTGCGAGGCGAACAACCCCCTGTCACTGGGCCGCTTCCTGGTCCTGCGCGCCGTGCGCGACACCCCGGCCTGCCGCATCCAGGAGGTGGCCGCGAGTCAGGGCATCACCCTCGGCGCGGCCTCACGCCTGGTCGACCGCCTGCACCGCGACGGACTGCTCCATCGGACGCCGTGCGAGCACGACCGCCGCGCCACGATCCTGACGGTCACCGACACGGGCATGACCCACCTCGCCAGCGCCGAGGCCATCGTCGCCGCCGAGCAGGAACGACTCATCGCCCCCCTCTCCCCGGGCCAGCGCGAGCGCCTCGCCCACGCGCTCGCCCTCATTGACGAGGCCGCGGACCCGACCGCCGGAAACGCGCAGGGATGCGGGAAGGGGCGCGCATGATCCGCTTCGACCACGTCTCGAAGACCTACCCGGGCGGAACGAGGGCCGTCGAGGACTTTTCCCTCCACATCGAGCGCGGCTCGACGACGGTCCTCCTGGGAACCTCGGGCTGCGGAAAGACGACGCTCATGCGCATGGTGAACGCGATGGTCACCCCGACCTCGGGCGCGGTCTTCGTGCGCGGCGCCAACGTCGCGGACGAGGACCCGGTGCGCCTACGCCGCTCGATCGGCTACGTCCTGCAGGAAGGCGGCCTGTTCCCGCACCGCACGATCGCGGACAATATCGCGACCGTCCCGCGCCTGGAGGGCGCCGGCAAGAAGGAGTCCCGCGAGCGCGCCCTCGAACTCCTGGATCTGGTGGGCCTGGACACGCAGATGGCCGATCGCTACCCCTCCGAGTTGTCGGGCGGGCAGCGTCAGCGCGTGGGGGTCGCGCGGGCGCTGGCGAACCGCGCGGACATCCTGTTGATGGATGAGCCTTTCGGCGCGCTCGATCCGCTCGTGCGCGCGGATCTGCAGCGGGAATTGAAGGAGATTCAGCGCTCGCTGGGTACGACGATCCTGTTCGTGACGCACGACGTGGACGAGGCCTTCACCCTGGGCGACCAGGTCGCGGTCCTGTCCACGGGCGGGCACATCGAGCAGGCGGGTCGCCCACTCGATCTGCTCACTTCCCCGGCCTCTACCTTCGTCGCCGACTTCGTGGGGGCCTCGCGCGCGGCGCGCCCGGTGCACGTGACGGGCTCCCACGGCCTGGTCATGGACGAGGCGGGAACCCCGGTGGGCACGCTCACGCAGGGCACGCTCACGCAGGGCACGCTCACCCAGGGAGGGGACGAGGCCTCGGCCCCCACGGGCGCATCGCCCGCGCCGCGCGGAGGCGCCGAGCCCGCCGGAGCGCGCCCATGACCTGGCTGTCCTCGAACCTGGCGCTGATCGGCGAGCTGACCGCGGAGCACCTGTGGATCGCCCTGCCGGCGATCGCGCTCTCGGTCGCGGCCTCTGTGCCACTTGCCCGCTGGGCGGCGTTCTCGCGCCGCGGCGGCTGGGCGCTGTCGGCGCTGTCGGCCCTGTACGCGGTGCCGTCGCTGCCGCTTCTGGTGGTGTTTCCGGTGATCATCGGGGTGGCACTGCGCTCGAGCGCGAACATGATCGCGGTGCTCACCCTGTACGGCGTGGCCGTCCTGGTGCGCCAGGCGGCCGAGGGTTTCCGCGCGATCCCGGGCGCGACCCTGCGGGCGGCGAACGCGTGCGGCTACTCCCTGCCGCGCCGCTTCGTGGAGGTCGAGCTGCCCCTGGCGACGCCGGTCATCATCGCGGGGACGCGCGTGGTGGCCACGTCCACGGTGTCGCTCGTGACGGTGGGCGCATTCATCGGGGTGCGCTCGCTGGGCACGCTGTTCACGGACGGTTTTCAGCGCGGCATCACCGCCGAGGTCGTGGCCGGCCTGGTCGCGACGGTGCTCCTGGCGCTCGCGGTGGACGCGGCCGTGCAGGGGATTGGTTGGGCGTTGACCCCGTGGGCGAGGAGGAGGGCGTGAGTATCCTCTGGGAAGCCTTGAGGTGGCTTGCGACCCCGGCGAATTGGGTGGGTGAGTCGGGGATCCTGGCCCGTAGCGCCGAGCACGTGGGCTTGACCGTCCTCGTCGTCGCGCTTGCGACGCTGGTCGCGCTGCCTGTGGGCACGTGGATCGGGCACACGGGCAGGGGCCGGTGGCTGGTGGGTGCGACGGGCGCGGCCCGGGCGGTGCCCACCCTGGGCGTGCTGACGCTCGCGGGCCTGTGGCTGGGCATCGGCCTGGCGGCTCCGACGCTGGCGCTTCTGGTGCTCGCGGTTCCGCCGCTGCTGTCGGCGACGTATTCGGGGATCGCCTCGACGCCGCGCGCGACGGTGGATGCCGCACGCGCAATGGGGTTGACTGAGCGTCAGATTCTTGTGGGTGTCGAGGCGCCCCACGCGGCGGGCCTCGTCGCGGCGGGTGTGCGCTCGGCGACCTTGCAGGTGATCGCGACGACGACCCTGGCGGCTTACACGGCGAATTATGGTCTGGGCCGCTTCCTCTACGCGGGGTTGAAGACCCGCGACTACGCGCAGATGATCGGCGGCGCGATCGTCGTCGTCGCGCTCGCCCTTCTCGCGGATGCTGTGCTGGCGGTCGCGAGCCGCGCGATTCGCGCCCGCACTCACTCGCGCGTTGACGCGGGGAACAATTCACTCAAGGAGTCACTATGAAACGCTCGATGATCACGCTTGCGGCCGCCGCCGCGTCCACCCTGGTCCTGGCCGCCTGCGGGTCGGCGCGCACCGTCGACGGGGGCACCACGGCCTCGTCGACGATCGTCGTGGGCTCGCAGGATTACTACTCGAACGAGATCATCGCCGAGGTCTACGCGCAGGCCCTGGAGGACGCCGGTTACACGGTGGATCGACAGATGCGCATCGGCCAGCGCGAGGTCTACATGCCCGAGCTCTGGGCCGGTTCGATCGACGTGTTCCCCGAGTACACGGGCAACCTGTTGCAATACCTGGATTCCGACGCGACCGCCCGTTCGACGGATGAGGTTTACGCGGCGCTGACCGGCGTCCTTCCGCAGGGGCTGCGCGCCCTCGACCAGGCGCCGGCGACCGACCAGGATTCCTATGTGGTGACCTCGGACTTCGCCGCGGAGCATTCGCTGGCCTCGATCGGTGACCTGGCCGGGGCGGGGCCGCTGACCCTGGGCGGGAACTCGGAGCTTGAGACTCGCCCGTATGGCCCGGCCGGCCTGTCGCGGACCTACGGGGTGACGGTGGCCTTCACGCCGATCGAGGATTCGGGCGGCCCGCTCACGGTCAAGGCGCTGAGGGACGGGGACATTCAGCTGGCGAACATCTACTCCTCGGATCCGGCTCTGGCGGACGGCACTCTGACGGTCTTGGCGGATCCGCAGGGACTGTTCCTGGCCTCGCACGTCGTTCCCCTGGCCTCGGCTCGCGTGGACGATGAGGCGGCCGCCGTCATCAACCGCGTGAGCGCCGCGCTTTGAGCCTGCGGATCTGGTGGAGATGAACCGCGCGTCCACGCAGGAGCAGCGGTCGGCGTCGCAGATCGCCCGGGAGTGGCTGTCCTCTAAGGGTTTGCTTTCCTGACGTGTCCTTCCGTGGACGAGGCCGGGGCTGGGGAGCGCGTTCGTGTTTCGCACCCCGGCCTCGTTGATCGTGTAGTCGCCCACAAATTTAAACCTTTATGTGACACGCACCATTATTTGACCTACTTTTTACGTTTGTAACCAAAATGTAATGCGCACATGATGGACTTACCCACTACGTTTCACGAAAGACGAGCTACTCTCAGACCATGACCACGGGCAAAGCCCCACGGTCCCAACCATCAACCAGGAGGAAGTAACCATGAACCTGAAAAAGGCATGGCTCGCCATCCCCGTCGGCGCTGCGCTCGCACTGAGCGCATGCTCCAGCGGCATCAACGCCAACGCTGTCGTCATGAACGGCTCCGAACCGCAGAACCCGCTCCTGCCGGGCATGACCAGCGAAAACGGCGGCGGCAAGATCCTGTCCGCACTCTTTAGCCAGCTCGTCCGCTACGACACTGACGGCAACCCCGTCCTCGACGTCGCCGCATCCATCGAACCCAACGAAGACAACACCCTCTGGACCGTCAAGCTCAACCAGGACCGCAAGTTCTCCGACGGCACCCCCGTCAAGGCCGAGAACTTCGTCCGCGCCTGGCAGCTCATCACCACCAAGGAACAGACGCAGGCCTCCTTCTTCGACTCCTTCGAAGGCACCAACGAAGAGGGCAACGGCGACCTGTCCGGCGTCCAGGTCGTCGACGACTACACCTTCACGATCAAACTCAAGCAGCCCAGCTACGACCTCGTCAGCCGCCTCGGCTACACCGCCTACGCGCCACTGCCCGACTCCACCCTGAACGACCCGATGCCGGCGGCCAGAACCCGGTCGGCAACGGCCCCTACAAGCTCGCCTCCAAGGACGCCTGGGATCACAACGTCCAGATCTACCTGGTCCCCAACGAGAACTACGTCGGCGACGAGAAGGCCCAGAACGAAGGCCTCGTCTTCAAGTTCTACCAGTCAATGGACGCCGCCTACAACGACCTCAAGGCCGGCAACCTGGACGTCATGGACGCCATGCCCTCCTCGGCCATCGGCTCCTACCAGGACACCTTCGCCGGACGCTCCGTCAATAAGCCCTACGCCGGCATCATGACACTGACAATCCCGAAGTACCTCGACCACTTCAAGGGCGAGGAAGGCCAGCTGCGCCGCCAGGCCATCTCCATGGCCATCAACCGCGACGAGATTACCCAGCAGATCTACTCGGGCACCCGCACCCCCGCCAAGGACTTCACTGCCCCCACGCTCGAAGGCTACTCCGATAACCTTGCAGGCTCCGACGTCCTGACCTACAACCCCGACAAGGCTAAGGAACTGTGGGCCCAGGCCGACGCCATCGCCCCGTGGGACGGCACCTTCGAGATCGCCTACAACTCTGACGGCGGCCACAAGGAATGGGTGGATGCCGCCGCGAACTCCATCAAGAACACGCTGAACATCAGCGCCGAAGGCAAGCCGATCGTCGACTTCAAGACCATGCTCCAGCAGGAGGATGAGCAGACGATTGGCTCAGCCTTCCGCTCCGGCTGGCAGGCCGACTACCCGTCGATCTACAACTTCCTGCAGCCGCTGTACGTGACCGGCGCAGCCTCCAACAAGGGCTTCTACTCCTCCCAGGAGTTCGACAACCTGATCACCCAGGCTGCCGGCGCCGCCACTGAAGAAGACGGCATCGCCATCATGCAACAGGCCCAGGAGGTCCTCCTGAAGGACCTGCCCGTCATCCCGCTGTGGTACTACAACGTCAACGGCGCATGGAACGACAAGGTCGACAACGTGAGCTTCGACTGGAAAGGCCTACCGGTCGCCTACAAGATCACCAAGACCTCGACAGACAAGAAGTGAGTTCTTAGGAACCATCCTCACGAGGGGGGGTGGGTGGCAGCAGCCGCCCACCCCCCTTCGCGCAGCAACCACCACTAAACCCAAAACCCACGCCAACACACGGGCCACGCGCGCACCAAACGCGCCCCCAGCCTCGTCGATGCCCACATCGCAGACCACACCTGTCAACCACAATCAGGGAAACACACCTGATTCGCTGGCCACATAACGACCCCCACTACTCATTTGCCCATTCTTTACCCTATGATGGGACACATAGGCAGCCCCGCCCCCAGCGGGGCGCACGATCGGGAGCGGCACCGCGCCCATCCCTCGACACGAACCTAAAGGATTGCCCATGCTCCGCTACATCGGACGGCGACTCCTCCAGACCATCCCGGTCTTCTTCGGAGCCACCTTTCTGATCTTCGCGATGGTCTACCTCATGCCAGGTGACCCCGTCGCCGCACTCGGCGGCGACCGCGGCCTCACTGAGGCAGCCGCCGCAAAGATCCGCGCCGAGTACCACCTCGACCAGCCCTTCTGGATGCAGTATCTGCTCTACCTCAAAGGTGTGTTCACCCTTGACTTCGGCAAATCCTTCAACCAGCAGCCCGTCATCGACGTCATGGCTCGAGCCTTCCCCACCACGATGGCGCTGGCCGTCTACGCGCTCGCCATCGAGTCCATTTTCGGCATCACGCTGGGCACAATCGCCGGCGTTCGCCGCGGCGGCTGGTTCGACTCCACGATCCTCGTGTTCTCACTCCTGCTGATTTCGGTGCCGACCTTCGTCCTCGGCTTCGTCCTACAATTCCTCCTCGGCATCAAACTCGGAGTCTTACCGGTCACAGCCAGCGTCTCCGTCGACTTCGCCTCCCTCACCATGCCAGCCATGGTGCTCGGCGGCGTCTCCCTGGCCTACGTCATCCGACTGACCCGCCAGTCCGTCTCCGAGAACGTCTCCGCCGACTACGTGCGCACCGCCCGCGCCAAGGGCCTGACCAACCGCGCCGTCATGTCCCGCCACATCCTGCGCAACTCCCTCATCCCCGTCGCCACCTTCCTCGGCGGCGACCTCGGCGCCCTCATGGGCGGCGCCATCATCACCGAGGGCATCTTCAACATCAACGGCGTCGGCGGCACGCTCTGGCAGGCCATCCGACTAGGCGAAGCCCCCACCGTCGTCTCCATCACAACCGTGCTCGTCCTGGTGTACATCCTGGCCAACCTCGTCGTTGACCTTCTCTACGCCGTGCTCGACCCGAGGATCCGCTATGAGTGACATCATTCCCTCCGCCAACATTGCCCGCACCCGCGCCGGGCAGGACCACTACGTCTCCGACATCGACGAGACCGGCCTCGGAGCCGTCGACGCTGTACCCGACGAGGGTGCCCCCTCCTCGATGTGGGGCGAGGCCTGGAAACGACTGCGCGTCCGCCCCCTCTTCTGGTTCGCAGCCGTCATCATCTTCGTGGCCATCATGATTTCGCTCTTCCCGTCGCTGTTCACCAGCCAGGACCCGCGCTACTGCGAACTCGCACGTTCACTGAAAGCACCCGAACTGTGGAGCCACCCCTTCGGATTCGACAAGCAAGGCTGCGACATCTACTCGCGCGTCATCTACGGGGCCCGCGCCTCCGTCTCCGTCGGTGTTCTCACCACGATCGCCGTCGTCATCATCGGCGGCACAATCGGCGCCATCGCCGGCTACGTCGGCGGCTGGATTGACTCGCTGCTCTCGCGCATCACCGACGTCTTCTTCGCGATCCCTCTGCTCCTGGCGGCCATCGTCTTCATGCAGATGTTCAAAGAGTCACGCTCCATCGCCATGGTCGTCGTCGTCCTGTCAACCTTCGCCTGGACATCCATCGCGCGAATCACGCGCGGCTCCGTCATGAGCGCCAAGAACGAAGAATTCGTCACCGCGGCACGCGCCACCGGCGCCTCGCGCGGACGCATCCTCATGAGCCACATCATCCCCAACTCGATGGCCCCCATCATCGTGTACGCGACCGTCGCACTGGGCACCTTCATCGTCTCCGAGGCCTCACTGTCCTTCATGGGCATCGGCCTGCCGCCCACGATCGTCTCCTGGGGCGCCGACATCTCGACAGCCAAGGACCAGCTCAGCGACGCACCCATGGTGCTCTTCTACCCGGCCGCCGCCCTGGCCCTAACCGTCCTCAGCTTCATCATGATGGGTGACGCCGTGCGCGAAGCCCTCGACCCGAAGGCACGCAAGTGAGCGAAACGAACAACCCCGCCCCCTCCGACAAGGAGATGGAAGAGATCGTCGAACGAGCCGTCGCCCCCAGCGCGGCCCCGGCCTCGTCCCCCATCCACCCCGACGACGAGCGCCCCCTGCTCAAAATCACCGACCTCGAGGTCACCTTCACCTCCTCAACGGGCGTCGTCCCCGCCGTACGCGGCGCTAACCTGACCATCTACCCCGGCCAGACCGTCGCAATCGTCGGCGAATCCGGCTCCGGTAAGTCCACGACCGCCGCCGCCGTCATCGGCCTACTGCCCGGCACCGGCAAGGTCGCGGGCGGCACCATCGAATTCGACGGACGCGACATCACCCACCTGTCCACCAACGAGTGGGTGTCTCTGCGCGGTTCCGGCATCGGCTTGGTCCCCCAGGACCCCATGAGCAACCTGAACCCCGTGCTCCGAGTGGGCACGCAAGTCAAGGAAGCTCTGGTCGCGAATAACGTCGTACCCAAGTCCGAAGTCGGCCAGCGTGTCACCCAGCTCCTGGAGGAAGCAGGCCTGCCCGATGCGGAACGCCGCGCCAAGCAGTACCCGCACGAGTTCTCCGGCGGCATGCGCCAACGCGCCCTCATCGCCATCGGCATGGCCGCGCACCCCAAGCTGCTGATCGCCGACGAACCCACCTCCGCCCTGGACGTCACCGTTCAACGACGCATCCTCGACCACCTCGGCAAGCTGACATCTGAAATGGGCACCGCCGTGCTGTTTATCACGCACGACCTCGGCCTGGCAGCCGAACGCGCCGAACAGCTCGTCGTCATGCACCGCGGTCGCATCGTCGAGTCCGGCCCCGCCCTGGAGATCCTCCAGCACCCGCGCCACCCCTACACGAAGCGCCTCGTGTCAGCCGCGCCCTCCCTGGCCTCAGCCCGCATCGAATCCGCCCACAAACAGGGCATCTCCGTCACCGAGGAGGAACTCACGGGCGCCGGCAAAGGATCGACCTCCACGGAGGCCATCATCCGCGTCGAAGGCCTCACCAAAGAGTTCGACATACGCGGCGCTAAGAAGGGCAACAATACCTTCCTGGCTGTCGACAACGTCTCTTTCGAGCTGCGTCGCGGCACGACCCTCGCCGTCGTCGGCGAATCCGGCTCCGGCAAGTCGACCGCAGCGAACATGATCCTGCAGCTCCTCAAACCCACCGCTGGAAAGATTTTCTTCGACGGTGTCGACACCTCGACAATGAGCCGCACGGAACTGTTCCACCTGCGCCGCCGCCTCCAGGCCGTCTTCCAGAACCCCTACGGGTCACTGGACCCGATGTACTCGATCTACCGCCTCATCGAGGAACCGCTGAAAATTCACGGCTACGGCACCCTCGAGTACGCCGCCCAGGAGATCAAGCGCGCCGAGGCCACCGGTCGCGAACCCGAAGAGTGGATGACGAAACTCGTCGAAGCATCCGAGGGCAAGCGCACGCTCACCGCGGCCGAGAAGCGCGAACTCAATCCGAAGAAGCTGCGCATCGAGCGCGCCGCCGAGCTGCTCGACATGGTGGCGCTGCCTCGCTCCGCGATGCGTCGTTATCCGAACGAACTCTCCGGTGGCCAGCGCCAGCGCGTGGCCGTCGCCCGCGCCCTCGCGCTCAACCCGGAGGTCATCGTCCTGGACGAGGCCGTCTCCGCCCTGGACGTGCTGGTACAGAATCAGATCCTGTACCTGCTCAACGACCTGCAGGCCCAGCTGGGCCTGTCATACCTGTTCATCACGCACGACCTGGCGGTCGTCCGCCAGATCGCCGACGACGTCATCGTCATGGAGAAGGGCAAGCTCGTCGAGGCCAACTCGACGGACGAGCTGTTCAACAACCCGGTCCAGGACTACACGCGCGAGCTGATCGAGGCCGTCCCCGGCCGCAACATTCAGCTCAACCTGTGAGCTGACGCGCGCGGGGGCCCGAAGCGCTGCGGCGCTTCGGGCCTCTTGCTGTATCGCCCGCTGCGGCGCTTCGGGCCTCTTGCTGTATCGCCCGCTGCGGCGCTTCGGGCCTCTTGCTGTTTGCTGTGCCCGGGTTCCGGGCTGTGCGTTCCTGCCTGGTCGGGCCGGGCTGCTTGGTGCGCCGGGCTGCTCGTCAGTTCTGTTGTGCCGCTATGTACTGATCAGTCATGCCCGCCAGTCACCAATGTCGCACGTAATTCCCCTCCACATATTTCAGACTTTGAAATACGTCCGTTGGAATTGCAACGTTTGTGGACCATCTCGAAAAATGACCGAGTTAAATTACGTGCGAAACTAATCTGGCGCTCACCCCGGTTCCCCCCGCGGGCACCGTGGCCTGGCCCGAGCCCACCGACGCTCGCCACACCGGTGGCGATGGGGGTTTTGCACCATTAGGAGCCTCCCTTCGGCGTGTCGCCGGCGTGTCGCACCTCTAATGGTGCAATTCCCCCCGTTTGGTGGCGGTGAGGTCGCGACTTGAGGGGGATGGCCGCCCAACCGAAGCAATGTCGCACGTAATTCCCCTCCACATATTTCAGACTTTGAAATCCGACCGTTGGAATTGCAACGTTTGTGGGCCATCTCGAAATGACCGAGTTAAATTACGTGCGACTTTTGCTGGGACGGTTACCGTCGTCACTCTCGGGCCCTCTACCGACCACGCGAACCGCGACCAAGATTGGCTACAACGAACTCCTTCACCAAGAACTGTTGCAACCATCACGAGAACCTGCAGAGCGCGGCGCGCCCCGCCCCCACGGGCCCCTACAGAACGCACCCGCGCACCCTGACATTTGTCATGGCACCACCTGCATCAAAGGACACTTCCGGCCCCTCATATACGCGCGCAGACTGGGTGCCATGAACGCAGAAACAACGCCCGCCCTTCAGGCGACGAACATCCACCAGTCCTTCGGCCACGTCGACGCGCTGCGCGGCGTCAGCCTGACCCTCATGCCCGGCGAGATCGTGGCGCTCCTCGGCGTCAACGGCGCGGGCAAGAGCACGTTCCTGGACATCGTCCTCGGCCTGGCCACGCCCACGCAGGGCGACATCAGCGTCTACGGCATGAGCCCGCGCGAGGCCGTGCGCCGCTCGCTCGTGGGTGCCATGCTCCAGTCCGGGGCCTTGCCGCGCGACGGAAAGGTCCGCAACACGATCGACCTGGTTGCCGCGATGCACGCCGACCCGATCCCCACCGACGAGCTCCTGGAGCGCACGAACCTGACGAAGCTCGCCAAGCGCCCGCTCAACAAGCTGTCCGGCGGCGAGGTGCAGCGCGTGCGACTCGCCCTCGCGCTGTCCGGCAACCCGGACTTCCTGATCCTCGACGAGGCCACGGCCGGCATGGACGCCCTGGCGCGGCGCGCATTCTGGGACACGATGCACGCCGAGGCCGCGGAGGGCCGCACGCTTCTCTTCGCCACGCACTACCTGACCGAGGCCCGCAAGGAGGCCGATCGCATCGTCATCATCGACGCCGGGAAGGTCCTCCTGGACGCGCCGACCGAGCAGGTTGTCGCCGACAACGAGGACCTCGAAGACGTCTTCGAGCGCATCACCTCCCACGCCGACGCCGAGTGAGCGCTCGGGGTCACGTGCCCCGAAAAACCCCCTCCGCCCTGAAGCCAACCGTGCGCGACGGGCAGCCGAGACGCGAGTACCCGGCCCAGACCTCGTCCCCACGGGCGCCAAGGCCCGCACGAGACAGGCCCCGACCTCATCCCGAGTCCGACGCCGAAGCCTCGCCCCACGAACCCAAACACGACACACGACACACGAAGAAGGAATCATGACCACCCACGCACCCGCGCGCACCACCCGACCGATCCCCTTCCCCTTCACGGGCGCGGGGAAGCTGTGGCGCGCGACGTTCCTGTCGCACATCCTCAACCCGTGGAACATGGCGTTTGCCCTGCTCCTGCCCCTGTTTATGTACGCGATGTTCGGGATGACCGAGGTTGCGCGCACCACTCAGACTGGGCGCGGCAACGTGGCCGCCGCGATGGTCGTCATGATGACCACGTACGGCGTGATCCTGGTGGGCGGGTCGCTCGGCGCGACGCTGTCCGTCGAGCGCACGACCGGAATCTCGCGCATGTACGCGCTGACGCCCATCCAGCCGTGGGTGATTCTCCTTGTGCGCCTCACGGCCCTGGTGGCGCTGAGCGCGTTCATCGCGCTCATCTGCTTCAGTGTTGGCCTGGCCACGGGCTCGGAGATGACGGCGGGCGCGTGGGCGGCCAGCGCCGCGGTCGTCATCGCGCTCTCGGCGCTGGGTGCGCTCATCGGCCTGGCGTGCGGCTACACGATTAAGGGCGAGAACGCCTACAGCGCTTCGGCGTTCGTCATGGTGTTCGGCGCGTTCGTGTCCGGCATGTTCATCCCGCTGGAGCAGATGCCGCCCTTTGTCTCCCACGTCGCGCCCTTCACGCCCCTGTACGGCGCCGTCCAGGCGATCTACGCTGTCGCCGGAACCGTGACGATGCCGACCGCCGCGTGGCTCAACATCGCCGGGTGGGCGGTTCTCACGGCGGGCATCGCCTGGTGGGGCGCGTCCCACGACACGGCTCGCTAGGCTGGTGTCATGAAGGAGCGCTTGATCTCCCTGGCGTGGGCGGCCCCGTGGATGCTGTTCATGGGGTTTCCCCTCGCCTACGCCCTGGAACTGCAGGATCCGGCCCAGCGCGCGAGCCTCATCGGGTTGTGCGCCCTCGTCGCGGTCGTGAACTCGGCGACGTGGCTGGCCAATCCCCTGCCCGCGCGCAACTCCTTCACGAGGCCATTCATCCTCTCCCACGCGGCGCTGGCGGCGGCGACGGTCGCCTACCTCGTGTACGCGGTTTCCGTCGACACCCCTCACGCGTTCATGCTGACGTCGTATCTGCTGGTCGCGTGGGTGTTTCAGGCGCCGGGCAGGTTCATCGTCGCGGGCCTCGTGCCGGTGACCGTTATCGCGGGCGCGGCCGCTTACGCGCAGGGTGAGCCCCTGTGGATGGGCTGGTACCTGGTGCTGCTGTGTGTCTTCGTGGGGGTGGCGCGTTGGCGCATGGAGCGTTCGGCCCGCGAGCATTTGCGTCGCCAGGACGCGATCCAGCGCGCGAAGGCCGCGGAGCGTGCGCGCCTGAGCACGGATCTGCATGACATTCTCGGGCATTCGTTGACGGGGATCACGATGGTGTCCGAGCTGGCGGGTCGCCTCCTCGAGGCGGGGCGAGTGGAGGAGGCGCGCGAGCAGATTCGCGCGGTCACCGCGCAGTCGAACGAGGCCTTGGCTGACGTTCGCCGCATCGTGGCGGCCACGCGGGCCCTGTCCCCAGCGGAGGAGCTCGAGGAGGCCCGCTCGCTTCTGGAGGTCGCGCGCATCGACGCCGAGATCACGAATGAGGGCGAGCCGCCGTCGGGTCCTCGTTCGACCGCCGCCGCCCACGTGATCCGCGAGGGTGTCACGAACGCGATTCTGCACGCGCGCCCCTCGTGGGTGCGGGTCCGCCTGTCCCCGGGCGGAGTCACCGTCACGAACGACGGATATTCGGCCTCCTACGCCGCGTCGAGCGCGGGCTCAGGGTCGGGACTCGCGGGCCTGTCCGAGCTGGTCGGCGACGAGGGCACGCTCACGTGGGGCGCGTCGGGTTCCACGTGGACGCTCGCGCTGTCCTTCGACGCCGAAGCCGCCGCGCACTCGTCCTGACTCTTTGCGCTGGGTCCTCATCGACGAGGTCTGGGCTCCTCCTCGGTTCCCGCGCGGTCCCAGAATCCCGCCCCTCCCAGAGCCCCGCGCGGTCCCGGGAGGGCAGGTCGGCTTCGTCCGGCGTGATGAGTCGATCAGAGAAAAGGGCCGCCTCCCTGCGTTAGCCTTGTACCTCAGGTACAGACAGACAGGGGGGCGACGTGACGATTCGGGTGCTCGTGGCTGACGACCAGGCGATGATTCGTGGGGCGCTGGCGGGGCTGCTGGATTTGGAGAGTGACATTGAGGTCGTCGCGCAGGCCGCCGACGGCGCGCAGGCACTCGAGGAGTTGGCGCGCCTGGCCGAGTCGGCTTCCATGTCGTCTGATTCTGCGGCCAACGCTGGTGCTCCACCGGCCACCCGTTGCACGCCCAGGCACGCGCCCACAGCCGACCGAGTGGCCTCCGCTCGTCCCAACGGTCCTGCGGGTCAACCTGTCCCCGCCGACGTTGCGATCATTGACATTGAGATGCCTCGCATGGATGGCATCACGGCAACGCAGGCGATTCGCGCACGTTTCCCGGGCGTGCGCGTGCTCATCGTGACGACTTTCGGGCGACCGGGATACCTGCAGCGCGCTCTTGACGCGGGGGCGACGGGCTTCATGGTGAAGGACGCGCCCGTCGAGACTCTGGCCGAGGGCGTGCGCACGGTGGCCGCGGGCGGCCGCGCGATCGATCAGAATCTGGCGCTGGAGGCGCTGTCGGCGGGCTCCTCTCCGCTGACGGATCGCGAGGCCGACGTGTTGCGCGAGGTCGAGGGCGGCGGCACGATCGCCGACATCGCTCATTCCCTCCATCTCAGCCAGGGGACGGTGCGTAACCACGTGTCCTCGGCGATGCTGAAGATGGACGCGCGCACGCGCGCCGAGGCCGCGTCCCTGGCCCGCGCCGCGGGTTGGCTGTAGGCCGCGTCCCTGGCCCGCGCCGCGGGCATCGCCCTTACGCGCCCATGAAGCGCGCGTTGCGCGCGATGAGGGGTAGGAGCCGCACGCCCAGGTAGGCGCCGATCGTGTTGGTGATGACGTCGTCGATGTCGACGACGCGGTAGGTGCAGGGTACCAGTCCGAAGAGTCCCGTGTACTGCGTGAACTCAATGAGGCAGGAAATGAAAGCTCCGATGGCGACCCACACGAGGACACGCCATGTGGGGATCGCGCGCGCGAGACGTCCGCCGTCGGTGGGCAGGTCCTCGCGGGCTTGGCGGGCGCGCCGAATTCTCCACGTTGTCTCCGCGAGCGCGCCGAGGGGCACGAACAGGGCGATGTTGAGGAGGATCGACAGGGCGTAGAGGGTGCCGCGCAGCTGTTCGCCGTCGCGGAATTGGTCGGCGACGGCGGCCAGGGACCCGAAGGGCATGTAGTTGTCCCAGTGGATGATTGCGGCGCAGGCGGCCACCGGGTCGGAGGGGATCGGCAGGAGTGTGAAAATCAGCAGGCCTGCCAGGTAGAGGATCCACGCGAGGGGCAGTGCCCTCGGCAGCCTCCACATCGACGAGGCCCGAGCCGCGACCACGGGGATCTCCGCGGTCGTGGGGGTGTGTGGGTTGTCTTCTCGCGGCAGGAGGGCGCCGGTCCGCTTGGATCGACGGTAGATGAGGGGCAGCGCCTTGGAGACGGTGAGGCGATCGTGGCTGGCGTGACCGGGTGCCTCGTCGTGCGAGTTGGCGCGCGAGGGACGTCCGCGCAGGCGCGCGCGGTCGGCGCGTCGGCTGAGGAGCCACCACAGGGCGCAGGTGAGCGCGATGACGACCGCGTACAAGCCGGCGTCCGTCGCCCAGTTGATTGCCGTGTACATGTCACCCCTCTCTTTGAGGGGAACATTACCGGCGTTGTTCGGCAACGTTCACCGATTTGCGGGGTGTTCCACACCAGATGGACACATGGTGAGAAAACAACGGAGTTTCTCCCATATATCGTTAGTCACAATTGCGGGTGCGCGACGCATTCAGGGGAGATAATGCCACGCATGTTGATGCTTCCAGGACGCTGACAGTTTCGGACTATTGGTCACCTGGGCAGTTGCCAGCTGGGTCGCCATTGCGTCCTGCTCAGCCTGGGTGACGCTGAGTCCGTACGCGTTTTTAACGGCGATCTGCCGCTTAACATAGTCGCAGCGGAAGTTGACGTTGGGCGGTAGCCACTGGTCGGCAGAGGATGCCGACTTGTCTTCGTTCGCCGCCCCGTCGACCGCCAGAAGGTTCTGCGGATCGTTGGCGAACTCCTGCCGACGTTGGGCATCCCACTGCCATGCTCCCGAGCGCCACGCGTCGGCGAGAGCGACGACGTGATCGATCTGAACCAGGGACGAGGTCTTGTTACCCCTCTGGAACTGGATCGTAGCGCCCGTGTAAGGCTCAGCGAGCGTGCCAGAAAGCACCACGCAATCGTGGGTTCCAGGCTTGAATGTGGGGCGCGCGAGGTCTCGGGCAAGAATGTCGTTGCGCGTGTCGCAACCATTGTGGTCAATGTCCGCCCATCGTTGCCCGAAAGCCGCGCGGTCGTACTCCGGGACAGCGGATGCATCGTCCGCTGACCGGACAGTGAGTTCACGCAACTGGCGGGCTGCCTCACTGTCGGGAAGGGCCGACAACGCCTGCCCACTGTGCACCGGCGGCCACCCCAGGCGCGAACGCAAGCCCAGTAGGTCCCAGCCGACACCGGGCGCGAACGCCCACACGAGGGCGACAATGATCACCAGGGCACCGAACGTATCTCCAATGCTCCTGCGACGGCGACGAGACATCTCTCCTCCTTTCCGCCCTACGGCCGGGTGTGCCGAGGGGGCCTCGAATCTTCGTTCGAGACCCCCTCATGATGCGTCCACCCATGCGCATCTGCGTCCTACGCGCCGGGCACCTGTGGATAACGTTAGCCGCGTACGCGCTTGCGCATCGCCTCACGCACAAAATAGATGCACACGATGATGAGCGTGAGCGCACCCATCGAGACCAGCTGAGTGCGACCCTCGGCGCTCGTGAGCATGAGAGCGGCGACCCCCGCCAGCCCTACGAGCACAACCCACGGCAGCCACGGCCAGCCGGGCATACGGATCGCCAGGTTACCGGAACGCTCCAGGGCCGGGTGTAGGCGCATGAGCGAGATGATGATGAAGGTCCACACGATGAGCAGAACCATGCCGATCGCATTGATGAGCATCGCCAGGATGGTGTCAGGCAAGTACCAGTTGCCCAGGACCGCCAAGAGCGCCAGCACGACCACGAGGCCAACCGCGTTCTTCGGGGTACGCCCGTCCTCAATGTCGCCCTCCCTCTCGGTGGCCAGGACGGCCTCGCCGCCGTCGAGTGCCGCCGTCGAGTCGCTCGACAGGCCGGTCTCGGACACGTTCGAGCCCAGCAGCCAACGCGGACCCATATCGCGCGCCGACAGCGAATACGCCATGCGCGAGGAAGCGTAAATGTTCGCGGAAAACGCGGAAACCAGCGCCATGAAGATAATGGCTTCCATGATGGCGCCCACGTCAGGGACCAGCCACGTCGGCAGGACGGTCTTGAGCGGATCAATGACCATGCGGAGGACAGCTGAGAAAGCGTCAGGACCCATGTCGGGGCCATCCCACGGCAGCAGGGCGATCAGCAGGATCACAGAGCCGACGTAGAACACGAGGATGCGAGTCACAACGGAGCGGATCGCACTCACCATAGCGGCGCGAGGATTCTCGGCCTCGGCGGCGGCGATCGTCACGATTTCAAGGCCACCGAAAGACGTGATGACCGCCAGCAGGGCGACGGCAATACCGGCCAGCCCGTTGGGTGCAAAACCGCCGTGGCCGCCGATGTTCTCGGCCACGCTCTGGTGGCCCGGCAGCGGCCCCGACACCATCGTATGGATGACCAGACCGACACCGACGAGGAGGAAAATGACGATCGCGACGACCTTGACCATGGACAGCATCGCCTCAATGAAGCCGTAGCGTCCCGCGGCCAGCAGGTTAATGCCGCCGATGATAACGACGATGGCCAGAGCGATAGCCCACTGAGGAACGCTCGGGAACCACCCGACGAAAAAGGTGGCCGCGCCAGTGACTTCCAGGCCCGACACCATGATGAGCATGACCCAGTACAGCCAGCCGATCGTAAAGCCTGCCCATCGACCGATACCGGCCTCAGCGTAGGAGGAGAAGGAACCAGTCGTCGGCAGTGACGAAGCCAGCTCAGCGAGAGCCAACATGACCGACACGACGATGACGGCGGCCACCGCGTAAGAGACGAGGACCGCGGGACCGGCCTGAGCGATCGCGGAACCCGTGCCTATAAAAAAGCCGGCACCAATCGCCAGGCCGAGGGCCATCATGGACAAATGCCAGGTCTTGAACTGCTTGCGCCCCGAGGCGCTCGCCGCCGACGTTGCGGGAGACGAGGAGGAAAGTGTTGATTTGGGATTCACACCGCCATACTAACGCCTGCTCCTACGCAGAGCTTTCAACTGTGAATATGTGAGAGTGATCGTCCATTCGCGGGTCTGCGGCAGCCTCCAGCGCCGCCAGTTAGCCAAACCTGTGAAAACGAGGCCAACGATAATGGACGCGCCCATGCCGAGGACGGGCTGCCCCATGTACCAGAAGCAGACGGTCACGAGCGAGCAGGCGAACGCCGGGGTTGCATACAGGTTATTACCGCCAAAAACGCGCGGGACGATGCCCGCCGAGATGTCGCGGACCATGCCGCCTCCGATGGCCGTCATGATGCCCAGCAGGATCGCGGGCATGATGGCGAAACCCGCGTCGAGGGTTTTGATCGCGCCAGTCGCGCTCCAACACCCCAGCACCATTCCGTCTGCGATAACGAGGAGCACCGACCAGATGTGCGAATCCATGCGGAACGCCATCGCGATGAGGGCGCCGGCGATCGCAAAGCCCAGATAGTAGGGGTCAGTGATCGCCACGGGTGCCCCCGTGCGAGTAGCTAGGAGCATATCGCGGACCATGCCACCCGCGAGGGCCGTCATGATCGCGAGGATACAGAAGCCAACGGCGTCGAAGTTGCGTTCTCGCGCAACCTTGCCTCCGAGGATGCCGTTGAGGAGCACGCCCATGAGGTCGATGGCTCGGAAGACCTCGGGCAGTGAGTTATTCAGCGCGTCGAGCAGGTGCATGGCGGTCCGAACAGTCGGGGGTTGTTCGTCCTCATGGTACCGCCTGCCCTCAGCCCGGCGCGGGATGGACAGTGTAGCGAACACGCGGCGAGTCCTGGCGGCGGGCGCGTGTCCGCCATGCGTGCCGAGCTGTCACGGTGACTGGCGGGCTGGCTCAGGGTCCTCGGTGCCCCATCTTCGCGTATCTTAGGTCCGCCGGCACCAGGACGCCTGAATGCGACAATAGGCACATGACTGCCCTATTTGCTGGACTAACCACCCTGGATGTTGTGCACCGACTCGACCACACGCCCGACCCGGGCTTGAAAGTGACCTCCACGGATTTCACGATGGCGGCCGGAGGGCCCGCGACGAACGCGGCAGTCACCTACGCGGCGCTGAGCGCCGCCGCCCGCACGCCCCTCGACCAGGCGGGGGCGGGTTCCCCGGGTCGCGCACCCGCCTCGGATGCGCCGATCTTAGCGACAGCCCTCGGCGAGGGACCGGTATCAGCCTTCCTAGCTGCCGACCTGGCATCCGCAGGCGTACGAGTCCTGGACGCGACGGTCCCGGCCTCATCGGATGCAGCCACGGCCTCGTTCCTGAGTGAACCGGCCGTGTCCTCGATCATCGAACACCCGAGCGGGCGCATGGTCGCCTCCACGAACGCGCGGCTAGAGGCCGACCCTGCGCGCATCGCGGCCGAGCTGCCCGAGCGGGTCGGCGTCGTCCTCATCGACGGCCATAACCCGGCGCTGGCTCACGCGGCGCTGATGCTGGGCGTCCCAGCGGTAGACGCCCCGGAAGGCGACGAGAACCCCTTCGCCCTCCTTGAGGCTCGCCCGCCGCACCTGCGGGTGCTCGACGGCGGCTCGTGGAAGAACTGGCTCACTCCCCTGCTGGGCCTCGTCGACATCGCCGTCGTGTCGGAGGATTTCGCGCCCCCTCTCCTCGTGAGCGCGGACGGCGAGCAGGTCGCCGAGTTCCTGCGCGGCTTTGGCGTCACTCGGGTGGTGCGCACGCGCGGCGAGCGGCCCGTTCAGTACTGGTGGGACGGTGAGAGCGGCGACGTTCCCGTGCGCGAGGTTCCCTGCGCCTCGACGATGGGCGCTGGCGACGCGTTCCACGGCGCGTTCGTGTGGGCACTCGAGCGCGCGGGGGCGGCGGATCCGGAGCGCCTCATTCGTTTCGCGTCGGCGGTGGCGGGCGTGTCGGTGTCTTCCTTCGGGACGAGGCAGTGGCTGGCTTCCCCGGACCTTGCGGAGTTGGTGCGCGGGTAGCTGGCGCTTGGCCGGCGACGGTTGCATGCGTTTCTGCTGGCGCGCGCGGCGCCTGTCGTGGGTGAGGCTCGCATCACCTCCCCGCTTCCCTCTCCTCCTCCCTTCCCTTCCCCCCCCTCCCCCAAAAGTCGCACATAATTTATGTCGGTCAGTTTTTAAGACACCCCACAAACGTTGCAATTCCAACGACACATTTTCAAAGCCTGAAATATTCGCTGGGGAATTACGTGCGACATTGTTAGGGAACCACGCATGGTGGCGCGGACTGTCGACACACGCGCGAGTCCGACGCGGATCGTTGAGCACTCGAGCCCGCCTGACACGCAGCACAACAGGGGCCTGAAGTCAGTCAGGCAGCCCCACGGTCCAGACTACCCGCCCAAAAACACGCACTAGACTCCCCGGCGCACTCGCCGAGCGGGCAAGCCACGTCCCTGCGAATCCGCGCGAACGGGAAATCAACATCCGGATAGGAAACCAACATCCGGATAGCTTAATAACCTATCCGGATGCACATAACCTATCCACATCCGCGCAACCTATCCAGATAGCAACAGCTTATCCGCGCAGCGAGCCACCAGAGCGCGCCAGGGGGCGGGCCCAGGAGCAGAGGCAGCGACAGCGCAGCCTACCGGGCAGCTACCGGCCTGCTGGCACCCAGCGGCTGGCCCACCGCACGGCAACGTCAGGCAGCGTGGGCAGTGAGCGGAACCTGAGGCGGCCAGGGCGCGATCCACGGCCTCGTCGGCGACGGGCACGCCGTCAGCGGGCGTGTACTCGCCGACGATTCCTGCGTGTGGGGTGGTCATGTCGACGACGGACCCGTCGGGCAGCAGGTGAAAGGCGTCGCGTGTGCGGTCGAGGAGCCCTGTTTCCTCGTCGAACGCGTCGTGAGTGATGAGGACGGGCGTGTCGAGGCCGCGCAGGGTCTTCTCGCCAGACACCATGGACATGTCGGCGAGGGTGTTTTTGTTGATGGTGAAGTGGCGGCGCACGGACTCCGAGTCGTTGGGGACGGTGGTGGTGCCGTGTCGCTCCAGCTCGAGGAGTTGCACGTCGGAGAAGACGAGGTCCCAGTCGTAGGACAGGGGGCCGAGGACCGGCGAGACGAGCACGTAGGTCTGCACGGCGGACGGGCGGGCGCGCAGGGCGATGGTGGCGCCGAACTCGTGACCGACGCAGATTTGGCGTGTGAATCCTTGGTCGGCCAGCCAGCCGGAGGCGGAGCGGAAGTCTTCGATGAGCGGGTCGAAGGTGATGATCTCGTCGCCGGACTTTCCGTGTCCGGAGTAGTCGAAGGCGAGGGTGGCGTAGCCGGCGCGGCGCAGGGCGCGACCGAGCGCGTCGAACACACCTGAGGCGTGTCGGTCCGACAGGAAGCTGTGAGAAAAGATTACCGCGGCGTCGCGGCAGTCCACGGGACGCGTGAATGTCCCGGAGATGGACACACCCCGGGGCGTCTGGATAGTTACTTGGCTCACGCATTAAACATAGCGCGTTCACGGTGTCGCGGAAAGAGGGGACCACAGTGTGCGCATCTGTAACAAGGGGACGAGGCCTGGGCTGGGTTTCCGAGAGAAATCTCCACTCCGAGTCAGGGGCGTGCGAGTGGGGGCGAGCCAGCACTAAGGTAAAGTGATGATGCGCCGGTGAGAACACCTGCGCGAGGGCGCCACGTCGTTAACTGCGGGCGCCGCCCCCCACGCAGCGAGAGAGGGACAGACATGGGAACCAAGACGGGGATCCTCATCGGGATTGGCATTGGATACGTGCTGGGTGCCCGCGCGGGGCGTGAGCGCTATGAGCAGATCCGCGCTGGCGCTTCGAAGGTTCGTCGTTTCCCGATCGTGGCTCGGCCTTTGGATGCTGCGGGTCAGAAGGTGTCGGATTTCGTGCGTGCGGGCGGCGAGCAGGTGACGGATAAGGTTGCCGACGCCGTGAAGGAACGCCTTTTCGGTGCGCCCGCCTCGCCCACCACGGTTGACGCGCAGCCCGCCCCCGCCTCGTCTCAGCGGTGAACGCGCGAGGGAGGGAGGCCTCGGCAATGAACGCGGATCACGCGGCCGCGGACCGGGAGCCGACGCGCGCGCAGATTAAGCGCTGGCGCAAGCACCTGGCGGAGGAGCGCATGGAGGCGCGCACCTACCGTGACCTGTCGGAGCGTCGCACGGGCGAGGAACGCGCGGTCCTGCTGCAGTTGGAGGAGGCGGAGCGCCGCCACGAGGAGTATTGGCTGGCGCGCCTGGGTGAGCGGGCCCTGCCCGCGCCGAAGCCGCCGCTGCGCACGCGCGCCGCGTCCCTCCTGGCGCACCTGTTCGGCACGATTTTTATTCTGGCGATGGCTCAGCGCGCGGAGCAGCGTTCCGCGCGCGACGTGGATGATGACGTGCCGGCGCACATGCAGGCGGACGAGCACATTCATGCCGAGGTCATCCGTTCCCTGGCGGCCAAGTCCCGCGAGACGCTGGCGGGAACGTTCCGCGCGGCGGTGTTTGGGGCGAATGACGGCCTGGTGTCGAACTTGGCGCTTGTGCTGGGTGTGGCGGCGTCGGGCATGGAGCCGCACGTCGTGTTGCTGACGGGCGTGTCGGGCCTGCTCGCGGGTGCTTTGTCGATGGGTGCCGGCGAGTGGGTGAGCGTGCGCAGTCAGCGTGAGCTGCTTGACGCCTCGATCCCGGATCCGGACGCGCATCAGGCGGTCCCGGATTTGGATGTGGACGCGAACGAGCTGGCTCTCGTGTTTCGTGCGCGTGGGGAGAGCGAGGAGGAGGCGGAGGCTCACGCGAAGCAGGTCTTCGCGCGTCTCGCCAAGCCGGCGACCGGCGAGTCGGGTGCGATCGCGGTGCGCGCCGCCCTCGGCGGCAGCCCCGAGTCGGATGGCGCGGGCGACCAGATTGGCACGCCCACGAAGGCGGCGTTATCGTCGTTCTGTTTCTTCGCGACGGGCGCGTTTTTCCCGTTGATTCCCTATATTTTGGGCTTGACGGGCCTGACGGCTATCGCCGTCGCGGCTGCGATTGTGGGCGTGGCCCTGCTGTTCACGGGCGGCGTGGTCGGCATCTTGTCGGGCCAGTCCCCGACGCCTCGCGCGCTGCGCCAGCTTGTCGTGGGCTACGGCGCCGCGGGCGTCACCTACCTGCTGGGCTTACTGTTCGGCACGTCGGTGTCCTAACGGGCGGTCGCTCAGAGTTTGACAGGTTGCCTTCGGGGGGTAACTTGACCAGATGGTTACCTGTCGCCCCGATGCAGCAAGCCAGAGTGACTCGGGTGGAGATGGCACGCCGGACTTGTCCGCTTTCGACGAGGCCGCAGCCAACGTGCGCCGTTCGGCGCTGAAAGCTCAGCGCCTCGCGGAGAAGGCCGCAACGTTCCTTGAACTCCGGGAGACGGTGCGCGGTCAGGGTGAGGATGCGTCTGGCCGCGTCAACGTGACGGTCGACGCCTCCGGTTGTCCCCTTCGGGTGCTCATTGACGGGGACGAGGCCGTGGGGCGTTTGGTCATTGACGCCTGGAGGGCGGCCCAATCGAGCGCTGGCGCCCAGGTAGCCGACGCCGCCGTTGATGCTTACGGCGAGTCAGACCCGGGCGCACAGGCATTGGTCGCGCGTTATGGGTCGGCACGAGAGCAAGACGCCGGGGAGCGCGAGAGCCGACCGATTGATCGTTTCGGGATACTGCGCAATCCTGCTATCCGCAGGGGAGTGGCACTGACCATGGCGGACATCTCCCTTGACTTCGAGAAAGCGCGTGCGGCGGCACGCGAGTCGCAAAGCGCCGGCGACGACGTGAAGTCGTCGGTCGCTGGCGTGGATGACGGTTGCAATGATGCAGCCCTCGGCCTGCTGGTTGGACCGCTTGTCACGGCCCCGCTGGGTCTTGTTCGCTGGTGGGTGCGCTCCATGGTGGAGGAAGCAGCTTCTGGAGCAACGAAAGATGGAGACAGGCTGATCGAAGCTGTTCAGAGCTTCGAGGAGTGCGAGGAATCCTCAGCTCAAGCAATTCGTGATGCTGCACAGGGTCGTAGCGGCATAGGGGGAAGGACGCTGATGCCGTGAGCACGGAAGAGCTAGCAGGTTCGGGCCTCCTGGAGGACTTGGATGGGCTCAATAAGTCCATGTCGTCGGGCTCATGGCTGGGAACGGGTTTATCGGGGCTGGCCGTCGTCGGGGATGTCGTGGGGTTGATGGTCGACCCGATTGGGACGCTCATTGACTGGGGCGCTTCCTTTTTGCTGGAGCATTTCGAGCCGCTCAAAGGTTGGCTTGACGATCTCGCTGGGAACGGTGATGCCGTCCAGGCTGATGGCCAGTCGTGGTTGGCGTGTGCTGCAGCGGTGGCGCAGCGAGCCGATGAGCTTGAGTCGCGCACGCAGGCGCTCGTGGGAGAATTCGAAGGACTGACCGCGAGCACCTTTCGATCGCGGTCCGCCTCAACGGTCGGCGCGCTCCGTTCGGGCGCTCAGGCGTTGGAGGCGGTTGCGACCGCGTATTCTATTCTGTCGGGGGTTGTCAGCGCGGTCCACGATCTCGTCCGTGATGTTCTCGCTGAGATCATTGGAACCTTAGCCAGTGCGATCATCGAGATCGTCGGCACGGTTGGTTTGGCGTCTGGCGGTGTCATTGCTCAAATTCAGATCAAGGTTGGCGCAGCTGTCACGTCATTGACGGACAGCGTCACGGGTGTCGTCACTTCGGCGAAGAATCTTGTCTCTCACCTGCATGATGCTCGAGGCATCCTCGAGTCCATCACGAACCTGCTGAAGAAGGCTCCCGGCACGTCGCTCGCGGCGATTATTCCGTCTGGGATGTGGGTACGACGCACGAAGAATGGCCTGGACGTCGTGGAGAGGGGTCATTTCACGAACTCCTTCGCCGACGCCGCGCATACCGCCCAGGTGCTCGATGAGCTGGAGACGATCCGACAGGTGAATCTGACGACCGCGCGTGAACTTCAGCCTTCTCTGGCCCAGCGGCTCGCGCGGTACGACCTGCCTCCTTCTGCGGGGAACGCCGACCAAATTGGGAATACCCTCGATAAACTGCGTCGACAGAGCATTGACGATTTGGAACTCATTCAGATACGCCAAATGTCTTCAGATCTGACCTCGTCGCGCAATGGTGCGCGCTATGCGGCGGAGCGGATGGGGCATGCGGGGCTCGATCACGCGTGGCACGAGCGGGGCATCTATAACCTGGGCCTGGGCGGCCCCGGAACGGGTGCCGGGCATCTTGACGATTTTGCGATCCACCATTCGGGAACGGAGTTTCACATCGGCGAGTCGAAGGGCGGAGGGGCCCGGATGGGCACGTATTCCGTGGACGGGGTACGGGTGCGTCAGGGGTCTGCGGCCTATATCGGCGACCGCCTGGGCACCGACACGTCGTTCCACGAACTAATGTCGATGAATCAGGATGTCTGGCACGACATCAAGACGGGGCGCATGACGCTGCACTCAGACGTGTCGTTCACGCGCACCGCGGATCCGGAGAAGATTCGCTTCACGACGACTCCGATCACGCTCGCGCCGCACCACATGGATAATATTGATGCGAAGATTGCCGCGTGGACCGACGCGGCCGGAAGAGGGGACACCCCATGGATCAGACACCGTTGAATCCCGAGCACGTGCGTGTCACGCCCGAGGGGGTGCGCATGATGACTCCGTCGCGCCTGAGCGAGATCCTCGACGCGTGGGAGTCTCTCACGTGGCCCGCCAGCCGGGCGGACGCCGCGGCCTTCCGCGATCACTTCGGATGGACTCCCGACCCCAGAGAAAGCCTACTCTTCACCTCCGACGTCGTGCCCGAACGATCATCCTCCTTCATCGTCTACAACTCCTTCAACGGCGTCGCATGCTTCGACTTCTATCTCGCAGCGCACCTAGACCCACACAACACGTCACAATTTGACGACACCCTTTCCTTCTACCTCAATCACATCATCAAACACCTCGGCGAGAGGCTACAGAATAGAACGGGTTCACGCGAATCAGGAATCCGATTATTCACAAGCGACAACCTTTACTATCGCATTGGAGATGGAGGTGAGAAGATCACACTATCTCTGAACTCTCCTTCGGAGACGGGTAACCTGCTCGACTTCCTCGACCGCAAAGCCCGCGGCGAACTTGAAGACTGGGAACGTGAGTAACACACGGTTGAATCCCGAGCATGTGCGTGTCACGCCCGAGGGGGCGCGCATGATGACGCTGTCGCGCCTGAGCGAACTCCTTGACGCGTGGGAGTCTCTGACGTGGCCCGCCAGCCGGGCGGACGCCGCGTTCTTCCGCGATCGTTTCGGGTGGACTCCCGACCCCAGAGAAAGCCTGCTCTTCACCTCCGACGTCGTGCCTGAACGCTCATCCTCCTTCATCGTCTGCAACTCCTTCAACGGCGTCGCATGTTTCGACTTCCATCTCGCAGCGCACCTAGACCCACACGACAAGAAGCAATGCGAGCAAACGTATTCTTACTATCAGGGGTACCTCGAACAACGCCTCCAGAACCGACTGGCCAGCAAAAGAACATTCGACAAGTCCTGCGTTGAGCTTATCTCCCAGGATAAAATCCTCTACTTCCTCGGCGGCGCCGCAGACAAGATCACACTATCTCTAAACTCTCCATCGGAGACGGGTAATCTGCTCGACTTCCTCGACCGCAAGGCCCGCGGCGAGCTGGAAGACTGGGAACGTGAGTAACGCGCCGTTGAATCCCGAGCATGTGCGTGTCACGCCCGAGGGGGCGCGCATGATGACGCTGTCGCGCCTGAGCGAACTCCTCGACGCGTGGGAGTCTCTCACGTGGCCCGCCAGCCGGGCGGACGCCGCGGCCTTCCGCGATCACTTCGGGTGGACTCCCGACCCCAGAGAAAGCCTGCTCTTCACCTCCGACGTCGTGCCCGAACGATCATCCTCCTACATTGTTTACAACACCTTCGGCGGCGTGGCATGTTTCGACTTCTACCTAACAGCATGCTTAGACCCACACGACAAGAAGCAATGCGAGCAAGCGTATTCTTACTATCAGGAGTACCTCGAACAACGCCTCCATAACCGACTGGCCAGCAAAAGAACATTCGACAAGACGAGCATCGAACTCATCTCTCAGGACAAAATCCTCTACTACCTCGGCGGCGCCGCAGACAAGATCACACTATCTCTGAACTCTCCTTCGGAGACGGGTAATCTGCTCGACTTCCTCGACCGCAAAGCCCGCGGCGAGCTGGAAGACTGGGAACGTGAGTAACGCACGGCGGCGTCAGCCTGCACCACTGTTGACCGACATCGCCTGAGAACGAACACCAGGGGCGGCCCCCGCATGAGGGCCCCTGTGGCACACTGGCGGAATGATTGATTTTCTTTCTCGCGCGCGCGGCGCGCTGGTGGGCCTGGCGGTCGGTGACGCGCTGGGAACGACGAACGAGTTCAAGGTGGTAGGCACCTTCACGCCGTCCACGGGCATGGTTGGAGGAGGCGCCTTCCAGCTCGAGCCCGGCCAGTGGACGGACGACACGTCGATGGCGCTGTGCCTGGCGGATTCGCTGCTGGCGATGGGGCGTTACGACTCTTTCGACGTGATGGACCGATACATGCGCTGGTTCAAGGACGGGTACCGTTCGTCGACGAACGTGTGTTTCGACATCGGTGGCCAGGTGCGCGCTGCGCTGTTCGACTTCGAGCACGAACAGCGCGTCCCCCGGACCGCGCAGCGCATAACCAGAGCCGGTAACGGCGCGATCATGCGCCTGGCGCCCGTCGTCATCGCCGGCTTCGAGCACCGCGAAATCCGCGAGATCGTCGCGACCGCGGGCCTGAGTGCGCGCGAAACCCACTATTCGGTCGAGGCCGAGGCCGCCACCGAGGTCTTCGCCGCCCTCCTCGTGGGTGCCCTCCTCGGCTGGGCGCCGGAGCACATCATCAACGTCGGCTGGGCGTCGACGGGTCCCGCCTTCGATGAGGTGGCCGCTCGCGTCATCAGCAGGGACCCGGCTGAGCGCGCCGCGTGGGAGAATGACACCAGCGGTTACATCGTGAATGGCCTGCGCCTGGCGGTGCACGGCCTGCTCGATTTCGGTTCCTTCGACGAGGCCGTCCTGGCGATTGCGAACATGGGCGGGGACGCGGACACGAACGCCGCGATCTACGGGCAGCTCGGCGGCGCGTACTTCGGGGTCGAGGCCATCCCGGCCTCGTGGAGGTCGACGCTGTATCAGGGCGAGGAGATCGACGCGCTGGCCCGAGCCCTCGTGGATCTGCGCCTGGAGGCACCGCTCACGCGTTTCGACGAGGACCTGCGCTAGGTGCCCGCCTGACGGCAGCCCCGAAGCGTCGCACCCATACCCACACCCATACCCACACCCCACAATTACCCAAAAATGTCGCACGTAATTCCCGCACACCTATTTCAATATTTGAAATTGGACCGTTGAAATCATGCGGATTTAAGCCACACTCAAAAACTGACCAAAGGGAATTACGTGCGACTTTGGGGGTATGCGCTCCCTGGCGCCCCGCGCGCCCCACGCCCCTGCCCCTGCGCGCGCCCCGCGCCCGCGCGCGCCGCTCGGCGTCCCCCTCTGGCCTGCGACTAGACTGGCTCTATCATGCCTGACTCTCGTTCCACGCCTCCCGAGTCCAACGCGCGCGGCCCCCACGCCAACGCGGGTCGTCCCTCTGACGGGCGCGACAGCGCGCGGCGCCGCCAGGGCCAGGCGAGCCGAGGCCGGGGACGACGCGACCAGGATCGCGAGCCCCAGAGCCGCCGCGAGGGCCGACGCCCGCGCGACCACGCGCGCCCCTTCAAGCCGTTCACGCCGGAGCAGCTCGCCGAGCGCGCCGCAGCTATCCCGGTGATCGAATTCCCGGACCTGCCGGTGAGCGCCCGGCGCGACGAGATCGCGCGCGCCATCCGCGACCATCAGATGGTCATCGTGTCGGGCGAGACGGGCTCGGGTAAGACGACGCAGCTGCCGAAGATCTGCATGCAGCTGGGCCGCGGCGTGGCCGGCATGATCGGGCACACCCAGCCGCGCAGGCTCGCGGCGCGCTCGGTCGCGGACCGCATCGCCGACGAGCTGGGCCAGACCGTGGGCCGCGAGAGCGGCCAGGTGGTGGGCTACCAGGTGCGTTTCACGGACGAGGTCGGCCCCACGACCCTGGTCAAGCTGATGACGGACGGCATCTTGCTGGCGGAGATCCAGTCGGATCCGATGCTGCGCCGCTACGACACGCTCATCATCGACGAGGCTCACGAACGCAGCCTGAACATCGACTTCATCCTGGGGTACGTGGCGCGCCTACTGCCCGCGCGCCCGGACCTGAAGGTCATCATCACGTCGGCGACGATCGATTCGGACCGTTTCGCGCGCCATTTCGGTACGTGGGAGGGCACGCCCGGCTCGGGTCGCCTGATCGAGCCCGCGCCGGTCATCGAGGTGTCGGGGCGCACGTACCCTGTGGAGATCCGCTACCGTCCCCTCGGCCCGACGACGCCCTCGTCGTACACGTCGGAGGCTTCGCCCGCGCAGGCGGATGAGCCCGTCGAGGTCATCGAAACCACCGAGGTCACCGAGTCCGGCCCCCTCCAGCTGGTCCTGGAGGACCCGGACGACGAGCTGGCGACGCTGGGCTACGGCATGGGCGAGGACATTGACGTGGAGACCGCGATTTGCCACGCGGTGGACGAGCTGAGCGCGGAGGGTGACGGCGACATCCTGGTCTTCCTGCCGGGTGAGCGCGACATCCGCGACACGGAGGCGGCCCTCCTCGACCACTTGAAGGGACGAGGCCGGCGCGCGGGAGACGACAAGGGCGCACGCCCCGGCGACATCGAGATCCTGCCCCTGTACGCGCGGCTGACGGCGGCTGAGCAGCATCGCGTGTTCGAGCCGCACCGGCTGCGCCGCGTGGTCCTGGCGACGAACGTCGCGGAGACGTCGCTGACGGTGCCGGGCATCCGCTACGTCATCGACCCGGGTTTGGCGCGTATTTCCCGCTATTCCAACAAGACGAAGGTGCAGCGCCTGCCGATTGAGCCGGTCAGCCAGGCGAGTGCGAACCAGCGCGCGGGCCGATGCGGTCGAGTCGCCGAAGGCGTGGCGATCCGCCTGTTCTCCCAGGCCGACTACCTCTCGCGCCCGCGTTTCACGGAGCCGGAAATCCTGCGCACGTCGCTGGCCAGCGTCATCTTGCAGATGGCGTCCCTGGGCCTGGGTGCGGTCGAAGACTTCCCGTTCCTGGACGCCCCGGATCGGCGCGCGGTCCGCGACGGCGTCGCCCTCCTCGTCGAGATCGGCGCGCTCGCGTCCGGCGAGCCGCAGGAGCGCCGAGGCCGTGGCGACCGTTCCCGCACACGCGACGAACGCGGCACACACGACACAGGCAACGCGCGGGATACCCGCGCGGATCAGGACGCCTCGGGCACCGCGCCCACCGCCGGGGACGCTGAGCAGCCGGACGCTGCCCCGGCCTCGTCCCAGTACAGGCTCACCGGCATCGGCCGGGACCTGGCGCGCCTGCCGATCGACCCGCGCCTGGGGCGCATGCTGCTGGAGGCTGAGCGCCTGGGCTGCGCCTCGGAGGTCCTCGTCATCGTGGCGGCCCTGTCGATCCAGGACGTGCGCGAGCGCCCGGCCGAGCACCAGGGGACGGCGGACGCCTCGCACGCGCGCCTGGCGGACCCCCATTCGGACTTCATCACGTACCTGAACCTGTGGCGTTACCTGGCGGTGCAGGCGCGCGACCTGTCGGGGTCGGCGTTCCGGCGCTTGTGCCGCGCGGAGTTCTTCCACTACCTGCGGTGGCGCGAGTGGCGCGACGTGGTCGGCCAGCTGCGCCAGATGGCCCGGGCGCTGGGGATCGGCGTCGGGCCGGTGGGCGAGCCGTCGACGGGCGACGTCGTGGAGGCCGCCCGCTTCGGCGGCGCGCAGGATGCGGCCGTGCGCGCGGTCCTGGCCCACGGGCAGGGGCCGGCTTCCGTGGACGCGGACCAGGTGCACCGCTCGCTGTTGGTCGGCCTGCTGTCTTACCTGGGCTCATGGGATGAGACGAAGCGCGACTACGAGGGCGCGCGCGGCACGCACTTCACGATCTGGCCGGGCTCGGGCGTGAGCGGGCACCCCGCCTGGGTGATGACGGCGGAGCTCGTGGAGACCTCGCGCCTGTTTGCGCGCACGGTGGCCCGCATCCGCCCGGAGTGGGTGGAGCCGGCGGCGCGCGGCCTGCTCAAGCGCTCGTATTCGGAGCCGTTCTGGTCGGTCGGCAAGGGCGCGGCGATGGTCCGCGAGCGCGTGACCCTCTACGGTCTGACGCTGGCGGCGGACCGCGAGGTGCTGCTGGGTCGCTTGGGTGGCCTCGTCATCGACGAGGCCGTGGCCGCCTCACGCTCTCACGCTCCGCGCGCGGGGTCGTTGGAGGCGCTGGCGGCCGGGTTGGTGTCGGCGTCGAAGGATCCGCTGTCGTCGGGGTCGTTTGAGCCGCGTCATTTCGAGGAGCTCGCGGCCACGCGCGAGGGGACGACGGCCCGCGAGCTAGCCCGCGAGATGTTCATTCGTAACGCCCTGGTGGATGGCCAGTGGAGGGAGAGGCACGGTTTCCAGCGCCGAAACGAGGCCCTGGTGGAGCAGGCCCGCGAGGTTGAGCGCCGCAGCCGCACCCACGGCCTCGTCGCGGACGAGCAGGCTCGCTTCCGTTTCTTTGATGACCTGATCCCCGAGCACGTGACCAGCGCGGCGGCGTTCAACCGCTGGTGGAAGGACGAGCGCCGCTCTCACCCGGATCTGCTGATCTACCCGGCGTCCCTGCTGATGCCGCGCGAGGCGACCTCCGGCGAGGGCTTCCCGGACCGGTGGCAGTGCGGCGACCTGTCGCTGGCGCTCAGCTACGAGTTCGCGCCGGGCAGCCCGCGCGACGGCGTCTCCATGCGCATCCCGATCGAGGTGCTCGAGCGCGTCAGCGATGCGGGCACTGACTGGCTGGTGCCCGGCATGCGCGAGGACCTGCTGACCGAGGCGATCCGCGCACTGCCCAAGGGCGTGCGCCGCCTCCTGGCCCCCGCGCCGGACGTGGCCGCGTCGGTGGCGCGGTGGATCGAGCAGGCGGGCGACCAGCCGGCCGAGGCCGTGGTGGCGTCGGAAGACAACCCCGCGGGCGGCGGTGCGTGCGGCGGCGCGGGGAGGGGTACCAGCGTTGGAAAGCGCGGCCAGAAGGCCGCCCTGGCCGACGAGCCGGACCCGCTGAGCCTGGACGCCGCGATGGGACGCCTGGCCGCGTGGGGCGCGTCCTCGGGCCGGGTTTCGACGCGCAATTCTCCCGCCAAGGCCTCCAAGAAGGGCGCGCAGAAGGCCACCGCACAGCAGGCCTCGGCGGCCGCGAGCGCGGGTGACGCGACCGGCGCGGGCGCGACGGGCGCAGCGACGCAGCCGGGCGCAGCGGCGCAGCCGGGCGTGAACCCCGCGCCCGACGCGGGCGATCCGACCGGGACGAACCCCGCGTTCGCGCCCGGCGCGGCCACCGACACCGGGAGTCACGCGGGGGCCACAGCTTCCGGCGCGGCCGCCGGCACCGGGAGTCACGCGGGAGCCTCAGCTTCCGGCGCGGCCACGTCGGCCAACGCCTCCGGCACTGCTGCCCCCACGCGCCGCACGCTCACCGACGGCCCCGTCCTGGAGGCCCTCGCCCACGCGGTGCGCGTCCTGCGCGGCGTGGACCTGTCCGACTCCGACCTGGCGCACGCGCGCGCCCACCTGCCCGACCACCTGCGCATGACTTTCGTCGTCACGGACGCCTCGGGGCGCGAGCTGGGCGCGGGCAAGGACCTGGCCTACCTGCAGCGTTCCCTCGCCAGCGACGCGAATAAGGCGGTGCGCACGGCCGTTCGCGCCGCCCTCGAGGAGGCCAGCGAGAAGCAGGCACGCAGGAACAAGCGCGGGCGCGGCACCTCAAGGAAGGCCGCCACCGGCGCGAACAACACCGCGAGTGGAGCACCCTCCCCCACCGACACCTCCACGGGATCGCCCGGTGGGGAGAGTCCCTCCACTCCGGCTCACGGCGCGACCGCGACGGGCACCGGCCCCCGCGACGCGGCCCAGGCCTCGTCCCCGGACCCCACCTTCCACGCGGACGGCGTCACGCAGATGCCGACGCTGCCTCGCTCGATCACCCAGACCTCGGGCACGATGACCCTGCGGGCCTTCCCGGCGCTGGTCCCCCAGGGCAGCGCGGCGGCCCCCTCGGCGGGCGTGCGCGTCATGGCCAGCGCCGCCGAGGCCGACCGCGAGCACCGCGCCGGCCTCGCCCGCCTGCTGCTCACCCGCGTCGCCCTGGCGACGAACCGCGTCACCACGCGGTGGACGGGCCGCGAGGCCCTCATGCTGGCGGCCTCCCCCTACGCGGACACGGCGGCCCTGGTCGCGGACGCGCAGCTGGCCTCGGCCCTCGCCCTCGTCGACGAACTGTGCACCCCCGCGAACGTGCGCAACCCCGAGGCCTTCGAAACCCTCGTCGCGGCCGCGCGCGACGCCCACGAGGACCGCGTCTACCAGATCCTCTCCCACGTCGTGCGCGCCCTGGAGGCCAGCGCCGAGGCCGACGCCGCCGTACGCTCCCACCCCCAGGCCTCGCTCAAGGAGACGACGCGCGACGTCGCGGCGCACGGGCGGACCCTGCTCTACGAGGGCTTCGTGTCGGCCACTCCCGCCTCCGCGCTGCCGCACCTGGGGCGCTACCTGCGCGCCGGGGCCGTGCGCATCGAGCGCGCCGCCTCCTCGCCGGGGGCGCTCGGGCGCGACCTGGAGGACATGGACCGCATCCACCAGGCCGAAGCCGACATCGCCTCCGTGCGGCAAGCCCTGGAGCGGCGGCCCTACGAGGCCCGCAGCGCCGCCGCGCTCACGCAGGCGCGGTGGATGGCCGAGGAGCTGCGCGTCTCCATGTTCGCCCAGACCCTGGGCACGCCGAACAAGGTCTCCATGAAGCGCCTGCTCGGCGTGCTCGGAGCGCTCGGCGTGCTCGCGGGGGCGCGATGAAGCGGGACAAGCTGCGCGTCTCCTTGTGCGCCTCTCTCCTGGGCGAACTCGGCACGAGGCGCCCGCTCGGCGCGCTCGGCGTGCTCGGAGCGCTCGGCGTGCTCGCGGGGGTGCGATGAAGCGGGAGGAGGCGCGCATCCTCGCCCGCTCCCTCATGGACGCGGCGGGGTTGGCCGACTGGCGTTTCCGCTTCGACCACGCCAAGCGGCGGGCCGGGGCGTGCACGCACTCCACGCGCACGATCAGCCTGTCCGGACCGCTCACCGACCTGTACGACGCGACCACGATCCGGGGCGTCATCCTGCACGAGATCGCCCACGCCCTCGTCGGCCCCGCCCACGGGCACGACGCCGCGTGGAAGCGGGCCGCACGCGCCCTCGGCGCGCCTGACTCCGCGCGGCTATCCTCCTCCCTGCCCTCACCGGACGCGCCCTGGGTCGGGACGTGCCCGCGCTGCGGCGCCAAGCGTCGCCTCTACCGCGCGCCGCGGCGCGTCTCCTCGTGCGGGGTCTGCTCGCGCTCCTTCGACCCCGCGCTGATCCTCACGTGGGAGCACCGGGGCAAGGCGGCCTCGCCCGGTTGCGTCTACGAGCGCGAGCTCGCCGCGCTCCGCCGCTAGGGCCGGCGCCTGCCCGCCGCCAACGGAGTCCGAGCATGGTGCCGGTTACCCAAAAATGTCGCACGTAATTCCCCTTCCACTCTTTCAAACTTTGAAATCTGGCCGTTGGAATTGCAACGTTTTGAGCCATACTCAAAACCTGACCAAGTTAAATTACGTGCGAATTTTGGGAAGGGGACTCCCAGGTCCGGCCTCGGATCCGGCCTCAGCTCCGGCCTCGGACCCGGCCTCAGCTCCGGCCTCGGACCCGGCCTCGGACCCGGCCACGGCCGCGTGCATCTGCCCACGTCACAGGCCCCCACAAGCCTAAACGCAAGCACACACCCGCCCGACGGCGATACCCTTATTCCCAACAACCCCCGAGAGAAGGAAGCCATGGGTACCACCGCCAGCCCCGACGCCAGCACCGCACCCGACCGCGAAGTCCTCACCTGGCAGGGCTTCGGCGACGCATCCCGCGAACTCACGCGACAGATCGTTGCCTCCGAGTGGATCCCGGACCTGATCGTCGCGATCGCGCGCGGCGGCCTCATCCCCGCGGGCGCGATCGCCTACGCGATGGACGTCAAAGCGATCGGCACCATGAACGTCGAATTCTATTCCGGCATCGGCGAAACACTCACCGAACCCATCCTCCTTCCCCCACTCATGGACGTCTCCGCGATGGACGGCAAACGCGTCCTCGTCGTCGACGATGTCGCGGACTCCGGCAAGACCCTGAAGATGGTCATGGACCTCATCGATGAGCACGGCCTGTCGCTGGACGGCTCCTCCTCCATCCGCGTCGATGCCCGCAGCGCCGTCATCTACAAGAAGCCCGTCTCCATTATTGAGCCGGACTACGTGTGGCACCTCACCGATAAGTGGATTAACTTCCCCTGGTCAACCCTGCCCGTCATCCAGCCGTGAGCACGAAACAGGAGAACCCAGGACCGCAGGCGGCGGTCTCCCCTGAACGCACCCAGGCCTCGTCGATCACGAAGCGCATCGTCGAGGCCGTGGCCGGGCGCGCACGCAACGGTGACCCTGTGCGCGTGCTCGGGTTGACGGGTCCGCCTGGGACTGGGAAGAGCACGATCGCTGCGGAACTGGCCAACGCCCTCCCTGAGGCGGGCCTCGCTGTCGCGGGCATGGCTCCCATGGATGGCTTTCACATGTCCAACGCCTTGCTAGCCGCACGCGGATTGGCTGACCACAAGGGCGCGCCCGACACCTTCGACGTGGGCGGGTACGTGGCCCTCCTCGGGCGGGTGCGCCGCGCGGACGGCGTGGTGCTCGCCCCCGACTACCGTCGCGACCTGCATGAACCCGTCGCCGCCTCCCTGCCAGTCGAGGTCGACGGCGTCGTCATCACAGAGGGCAACTATCTGGGGTTGGAGTTGCCGGGGTGGGCGGACGTGCGCGGGCTCATCGACTTGCTCGTCTACATTGATACGCCGTTCGAGGAACTAGCCTCTCGCCTCATCGACCGGCACGTCAGTTTTGGTCGCGACCGCTCGGACGCGGCACACTGGGTGCGCACGGTGGACGCGGCGAACATGACGCTCGTGGAGCGCACGAAAGCCCGCGCGGACTTAATCGTGTCGTTGTAGTCCCCGCGCCCCAACATGTCGCACGTAATTCCCTCGGGTCAGTTTTAGAGTACGGCCGAAAGTCGCATGATTTCAACGGCTCAATTTCAAAGTTTGAAATTCTCGGGAGGGAATTACGTGCGACTTTTGGGTGTCGGGTAATTAATACCAACCCAAGCCTCAGGGTTTTCACACCTTCAGGCACCATGTTGCGCGCATTTTCAACCACTTCCAAGTAAGGTGAACCTATGTTCCTCTTGCTTGGCCTGCTCGGCGGCCTCGTCACGGGCATCTCCCCGTGCATCCTGCCCGTCCTGCCCGTCCTCTTCCTCGGCGCGGCCGGCGCAAAGGAGACCGCGAACGCTGCCACGGCCTCGTCCTCAGGTGACACCAACACCGTGGACCCCGCTCTGTTCCGCGTCGCGCCGGGCGTTTCCCTCGGGGGAGGCGGCACACCCGCCGTCGCCGCGCGCAAGACCGCCGACGACTCGCCGAGCGTCGCGCGCCGGCCCCTGCTGATCGTCGCCGGCCTCGTCACCTCGTTCATGCTGATCACCATCGCCGGGTCGGCGCTGCTGACCCTCCTCCACCTGCCGCACACCGCGATCCGCTGGGCCGGCATCGTGGCGCTGGTAGCCGTTGGCGTCGGCATGATCGTCCCCAAAGTCATGGAAATCCTGGAGCGGCCCTTCGCGCGCCTGGCGCCGCGCACAACGAGTGACAGTGCTGGCTTCGGCCTTGGCCTGGTGCTCGGCGCTGCGTTCGTGCCCTGCGCGGGGCCCGTCCTCACCTCCGTCATCGTCGCCTCGAACAACGGCCAGTTCACGTGGCGCATCGCGGGCCTAGCGCTCTCCTTCGCGGTGGGCCTGTCGATCCCACTGCTGGCCGTCGCTATGGCGGGTTCAGGAGCGGCAGCGAGCTTCTTGAAGTCCCGCCAGCGGCCCTTGCGCATCGCCGCCGGCGTCGCCATGATCGCACTCGCTCTCGGTATCGCCACCGACGCTCCCGCGACGCTGCAGCGGATCATCCCGGACTACACGGCCTCGCTCCAGGCGGGCGATGGCGAGGCTTGCGACACCGGCGCCTGCGACCCTGAGACCGCGGTCGAGGCGCGTGGCGACTTCGCGCAATGCGCGCGAGGCACCGGGAAGGACTGCGGGACCCTGCCGGCCCTCACCTCCTCCGAGTGGATTAATGCGCTCGGTCAGCCGACCGGAACGGTGACTCTCGTGGACTTCTGGTCGAGTTCGTGCACGAACTGCCAGCGTGAGATTCCCGAGCTGGAACGCATATACGAGAAGTACAAGGATTACGGCCTGGTCGTGATCGGAGTGCATTCGCCCCAGCAGGCTTACGAACGCGACCCGGCTGTCGTGTCCGGCGCCGTGTCACGCTTGGGCATCACGTATCCGGTCGCCTTGGATCCGGAGCTGACGGACTTCCAGACGTATGGCGCGTCCGCGTGGCCCACGCACTACATCGCGGGCGCGGACGGGCAGCTGCGCTCGGTCGGCCGCGGCATCGCTGGCGTCGAGGAGCAGATTCGCGCCCTCCTCACCGAGGCGGGGGCGTCCCTGCCCGACTGAGTCGGCCCGACTGAGGGGATCCGACTGAGGCGGCCGAGGCCTCGCGACGGCACACGGGCAGCCACCCTCTCGGGGGGCCGAGGCCTCGCGACGGCACACGGGCAGCCACCCTCTCGGGGGGCCGAGGCCTCGTGACGGCACGCGGGCGGCTACCGCGGGGCGGCTCGTCGCATTCATACCGGCCTCGTTCGTCGCCCCTCCACACGGTCTTCCGCCCCGCGATTCCGCCCCACCCTTCCACCCTGATCACTAGTTACCCAAAAATGTCGCATGCAATTCCCCCACAACTCTTTCAAGATTTGAAATCAGATCGTTGAAATCATGCGGTTTTTGCAGGGTCCATCAAAGACCCCGGGAAGGAATTGCATGCGACTTTCGAGGGCCGCCGAGCATGGCGGACACACGGTATATCAGCCGCACAGATCCATGTCCCACGCGCCTCGCGCCAATCAGTGCCACTCGGCGTTACCGACAGCCCAGGTGCCGTCCTCCTGCTCGATGAGGGTCAGGAACACCAGCTCGTGGACCGGCTCGTGCGAGTCGTCCGCGTAGGAGCGCGTGAAGCTGACGAGCCTCACCCACTCATTGCCTTCGCGGCGGGTCGATTCCCTGCCTTCGACGCCGATGTTCTCAATCGTGACAGTCGTGTGGGAGCGATTTGGCACCAGCGGCAGGAACTCACCCTGCCCCTTCACCAGCTCGGGGGTCGGCGTGTGATTACGCTGCAGCTCGGGCGTTTCGTAGACGCTCGCGCGGATGGACGCGAACGCGTCCGTGACGTCGCGCGATGCGTCCCACGTTTGATTGGTGATGACGTAGGCGGAGCACACCGCGTCAGCATCCTTGCGATCAACGGTGGACGGGTCGGGCAGGAGGTCGTCGAGCCACTGAACCGATGCTGGGTGCAGGCAGGTTCCGTCGGGCGCAGAGGTGCCGTCCTCACACGGGGGCATGCTCGAGGCCGTGGCCTCCGGGGTGGGAGCCGCCTCAGACTGCGGCGCGGTGTCGGGCGCCTGTGAAGTCTCGCTGGACGAGGAGTCGCCACTCATTCCTCCGTTTGAATCGGAACTCGCCTTCGAGGCCGTGGTTCCCGAGTCCGTGCTAGTCAGGAACGTGCGCGCCATGAAGAAGCCACCGACGCCCAGGACCAGAGCGACGGCTGCGACAAGTGCAATGACGACGATTGTCGTCCGCTCGCCACGTGCGACTTTTTCAGTGCGTTCATATACGTCCTTAGTTCGTGCTGTGTGCGCATGCAATCGCCTGTTGCGTGTGGCCGCTCAGCGGGGCGTGTTTAATTGTCTGTGTATCCGTCTTCTTGTTTGAAAGGATTGATGCATGATGAATGATGATGTTGTTGTGGCTCGCGCTAGTGGGCGTGAGGCTGTGGAGGAGCTGCGTCGCTCGGGGGCGTTGGATGCGTTGTTTGAGCGTCTTGATGCTGGCGAGGTCGAGATGACGGGCAGCCAGGGATTGTTGCCGGCGTTGCTCAAGGAGGCCTTGGAGCGCGGGTTGGCTGCGGAGCTTTCCGAGCATTTGGGGTATGAGAAGGGCCAGACCAGTGGGCAGGCGCGCTCGAACACGAGGAACGGCACGACGAAGAAGACCGTGATGTCGGAGGTGGGTGCCTTCGAGATTGAGGTTCCCCGGGACCGGGCGGGCTCGTTCACCCCGCGCCTGGTGCGTAAAGGGCAGCGGCGCCTCGATGGTTTGGATTCGATGATTATCAGCTTGTATGCCGGGGGGGATGACGGTACGCGATATCCGTCATCACCTGGCCTCCACCCTGGGCGTGGAGGTCAGTGCCGGGACGATTTCCACGATCACTGACGCGGTGTGCGAGGCCGTCTTGGAGTGGCAGCACCGCCCCTTAGAAGCGTTCTACCCGGTGATCTACCTGGATGCGATCCGCATCAAAGTCCGATGCGATCACAGGGTGGAGAACCGGGCCGCTCACCTGGCGGTAGGAGTGGACATGGAGGGGGTCAAGCACGTGCTGGGCATCTGGGTCCAAGCCGATGAAGGCGCCTCCTTTTGGGCCCACGTGTGCGCCGAGCTGGCCAACCGAGGCCTACGCGATGTCCTGATCGTGTGCTGCGACGGGTTGGCTGGCCTGCCCGAAGCCATCGAAGCGACCTGGCCCCAGTCCATGGTCCAAACCTGCGTCGTTCACTTAATCCGCGCGTCCATGCGTTTCGTGTCCTACAAGGACCGTAAGAGCGTCGCCGCGGCTTTGAAGCGGGTGTACAGCGCGCCCAACGAGGAAACCGCCCGAGGGGCGCTGGAGGACTTCGCGGCCAGTGACCTGGGAGCGCGCTACCCCCAAACCGTTGCGACCTGGCAGCGCGCCTGGCAGCGCTTCACGCCGTTCTTGGCGTTCCCTCCCATGCTGCGCCGCGTCGTGTACACCACCAACGCTATCGAGTCCTTGAACTACCAGCTGCGTAAAATCACCAAGAACCGCGGGCATTTCCCCAGCGAAGAAGCCGCCGTCAAACTCTTGTGGCTCGCCATCTGCAACATCGAAGACAAACGAGCCGCTCAGCGCCTCGCAGACGCTGGCAAACCCGCCAACAAACGAACAGGACACACCCGCCTCATCCAAGGACACACCACCACCAACTGGAAACAAGCCCTCGCCCAACTCACCACCGCCTACCCCGACCGAATCACCCCCTACCTCTAACCCCCATACACAGAAAAATTGACAGGCTCGCTCAGCGGCGTCGTCGTGCGCGACCAATACTCGTGCGTTGGCACCTGGTGCGACATGCCAACAAGGTCTTGTTGGACTCCGCGCTACCCACAGACCGTGCAGCTGACCAACATGCCAGCCTCACCATAGTCCGTGACACAAGCAACATACAATCTCGTTCCGTTGGCAAGACACGCTTGACAACGCGCCTCTCTCGAACCGCACGCCACGACGGCCTCGCGCACCCCGGCCCCAGCCTCGCGCACACCAGGCCTCGCACACCCCGGCCCCAGCCTCGCGCACCCCGGCCCCAGCCTCGCGCACCCCGGCCCCAGCCTCGCGCACCCCGGCCCCAGCCTCGCGCACCCCGGCCCCAGCCTCGCGCACCCCGGCCCCAGCCTCGCGCACCCCGGCCCCAGCCTCGCGCACACACCCTCCACACCCTAAGTTACCCAAAAATGTCGCACGTAATTCCCCCACCGCTATTTCAACTTTTGAATCCACACCGTTGAAATTCCGCGGTTTTCAAAGGACTCCAAAATTTACCATTTTAGAATTACGTGCGAAATCTCTGAGTTATCCACAGATTTCTCAAACTACACGCATGAACTGTCACAAAGACGCACAATATGAGCATGGACCTCAATGAAGAGCTACGTAAACGCCATGGAATCACGAAACTATCGAATCTGCACCACGCGGAGCTCACACCGGCAATGCTGCCGCAATCCATCGGACACTATCGGGGCTGGATCTACGACAGGTACAGCTTCACGCTGGACCAAGTCCGAGCCTTCGTCTACAACGCCAGCCTCTCGTGCGTGAGTGCCGCCCAGATATACGGGCTACCCCTTCTGCTGGAGGAACGCCCACAGAAGACCCACCTGTCGGTTGCGTATAACCGAGGAATGCACGCGTCGAAACTACGCCGCTTCGACGACGTATGCGTCCATAGGGAACAGATCATGAGCGAGGAAGAGAGGCGCACACACGTGGCCAGTATCGGCACGGTGCTGGAGCGTGTGCTCGTCTGCATGCCGCTCAAGGTCTCGCTGCCGATGCTTGATGCCGCGCGCAACCGCGGCTTGTACGACATATCGACCCTCACACTGCCGATTTCTGGCAGCAGAGTTCCCCATTTGCGCGAGGCAATCGGCCTGTCGACTGACCGCGCCCGCTCGATCCTCGAAACCGTTGCCCGCTTGCAACTGATCGACATTGGGCTGACTCCGGAGGTAGGAGTCTGGATCGAGGGGGTCGGCGAGGTCGACATGATCATCCTCGGTTTCATCGTCATCGAGGTGGATGGGTGGGCCTTCCACTCATCGAAGGAGCAGCGCGAGAAGGACCTCAAGCGCGACCGCGAACTTCTCCGGCGCGGGTACGTGGTCCTGCGTTTCACCTATGACGACGTCATGAATGGAGATTTCGCGCGGGAGGTTCCCGAATCGGTGAAGGCGGTCCGAGGCCTCGTGTCGCACGCGGAAGGAGGGGAGATTCACGAGTGCGCCGCGAAAAACATCGGTTTCCTGCAGATCTTGGGCGGACTCTATCTGCCGAACCTCGGCCTCGGACGAGCATCTTGACGCCACACACCGCGCTTACCCAAAAATGTCGCACGTAATTCCCTCACCGCTATTTCAACTTTTGAATCCACATCGTTGATATTCCGCGGCTTTCAGAGGACTCCAAAACTTACCGTTTTGGAATTACGTGCGACATTGGGGGAAGCCCGCCAAGCGCGCTGTACCCGTCAGCTGAGAAGCTGGAGGATCTGCGGCGTGACCCGCTCGATGACCTCGAGGGTGTCGAGGAAGTCCTGGTGGCCGCCGTACCACGGGTCGGGCACGTCGCCGCTGCCCTCGGGATCGAGGTCGCGGTACAGGCAGATGCGCGGCCCCTCGCCCAGGTCGGAAGCGGACGCGGGCGCCCCCGCGTGCTCAACCCCCGCGCGATCGGCGAGGCGCTCCAGGACGCTCAGGTGCCGCGAGGTCATGGCGAGGATCAGGTCCCACTCCCCCAGCTCGCCGGGGCGGATCTGGCGGGCGCGGTGGTCGGGCACGGCGTACCCGGCGTCGCGCAGGACGCGGGCGGCGCGGCGGTCGATGGGGTTTCCGGCTTCCTCGTCGGAGACGCCGGCGCTGTCGACGACGACGTCCACGCCGGCGCGCGCGGCGGCCTGGTCGAGGATCGCGTGGGCCATTGTGGAGCGGCAGATGTTGCCGGTGCACACCATCAGGACGCGAGTGGGGGTCATGGTCGGTTCCGTTCGGGGGCGGGGGCGGGTACGAGGCCGGGGCTGGCGCCGCAGGGGCGAGCGCGTGGCTCCGGGTCGCAGGGCGCCGCGGCGTCAGACCGTGCCGCGCAGGGGCGCGCAGTAGGCGCACGCTGCGGGGAAGCGGTGCCGCGGGCGGCCTCAGAGGAGCGTCAGGTAGGCGCGGACGGCGGCGGCGCTGTGGGCGGCGGCGCGGGGGCCGTCCATGTGGAAGGCTTGGTCTGCGGTGGGTCCGCACAGGTCGGAGACGGCTCGCAGCGAGATCCAGTCGATGCCGGAGGACCAGCAGACTTGGGCCATCGCGCAGGTTTCCATGTCGGCGCCGATGGCGTCGGAGAAGCGTTCGCGCATGGGGCCGACGTTGGCTTCGGTGCAGAAGGAGTCGGAGGAGACGATGCCGCCGGCGCGCACGGTGTGGGCGATGAGCTCGGGCAGCTGGGCGAGCCGCGCGACGGCGGCCTCGGAGGAGGTGTAGTCGACGGGCATCTGGGGGACTTGGCCCATGGCGTAGCCGAAGGCGGTGGCGTCGGCTTGCCCGTAGATGGCGCTGGTGCCTGCGGCGATGTCGCCGACGTTGATGTCGGCGGCGAGTCCGCCGGTGGTGCCGGCGACGATGACGATGGGAGCGTCGACGAGGGTGAGGGCGCGCGCGGTGGCGGAAGCGGCGTTGGCCAGTCCGATGCCGGAGGTGACGACCAGGACGGTGCGTCCGTCGAGGAGGCCGAGCGCAAATCGTTGGGTTTTCATGGTGCCGGCTAGGACGGCCTGAGGGGTTTCGTCGTCGCCGGTGGGGGCGAGCGCGTGGAGGAGGGGCGCGGCCTCCATGTCCATGGCGGCTTGGATGATGGCGTCGACGCGGGGGCGTGCGGGGAAGGCGAGGTTCATGCGTCCATGGTAGGGGACGAGGCCGGGTCGCGCGCGCCCCGCGTGGGGGGTGCATGGACGAGGCCGTGGCAGGTTTGTCGGGCCCGCTTTCCTGGGTCCCCCTAAAGTCGCACGTAATTTAACACGGTCATTTTTGGACATAGCCCACAAACGTTGCAATTCCAACGACGCAATTTCAAAGTCTGAAATACGCACAGGGGAATTACGTGCGACATTGTTGAGGAACCACGGGGCCGGGACAGGGCCGGGTCGGGTCGCGCGCGCCCCGCGTGGGGTCGCCTGGGGGCGGCCCCTTTCCTGGGCACCCCTAAAGTCGCACGTAATTTAACACGGTCATTTTTGGACATAGCCCACAGACGTTGCAATTCCAACGATGCAATTTCAAAGTCTGAAATAGGCACAGGGGAATTACGTGCGACATTGTTGAGGAACCACGAGGCCGGGCCGAGGCCAAGCGGAGAGTCCGTTCGCGGTCTCCGTGTACACGGTTGCGGGCCGGGCCCCGCCCGCTTACTGTTTGCCGCGCTCCTCTAGTATTTTCTTCAGGGCTGCGCTCCGGCCCGCGTCGATCTCCTCGTCAGAGATTTTCTCGGCGTCAGCCAGCAGGTCGGGGGGCGCGGCGCCTGGGTCAGCCGCGACCGCGTCGGGAGCACCGGGGGAATCGGGCGCTTCGGGCGAGGTCCCAGCGGGCGTGGCGCCTGCCCCAGCAGAAACACCGGGCTCGGCGGCGGACTGGGCCACGGTCTCGTCCCCGGGATCAGCGGGTGCGAGCGCGCCGGCAGCGCCCTCAACTGCCTGGGGATCCTCCCTGCGCTTGCGTGAGCGCGCCCAGATGATGGCGGAGACCAGGAGGATGATGGCGACGGCGATGAGGATGGCGATCATCCAGGGTTTGAGGACGGCGCCTTTGACTTGGGCTGCTTCTGCGGCGGCGGTGGCTTCGTCCATGGGGACGCGTTCGCCGGTGACTAGGAGTCGGTGGGTGTTGATGCCGTAGGGGGTGCAGGTGATGAGGGTGGCCAGGTCTTTGCCTTCGACTTTGTTGAGGGTTTCGGTTTCGTTGGGCAGGACGACGCGGATGTCGGTGACCTGGTATTTGAGGTGGCGTCCGGGGACTTCGATGTAGAAGACGTCGCCTTCTTTGAGGCTGGTGAGTTGGTCGAACATGGTGGCGGTGCCGAGGCCGGTGTGTCCGGTGAGGACGGTGTGTGTTGAGTCGCCGCCGACGGGTAGGGCGGTGCCGAAGAGGTGGCCGATGCCTTTGTCGAGGGTCGCGCTTTCGGTGCCGTGGTAGATGGGTAGGTTGACGTTGATGGCGGGGATTTTGATGGTGGCCATGACGTCGTTGAGGTTGAGTTGGCTGAGGTATTCCTGGTAGGGCGCTGTGTCGGGGCGTTGGGCGTCCAGCCAGGGGTCGAGGATGGGTGATTCGGCGGCGGTGGCGTTGTATTCGTCGGCGCGGCGTAGGTTTTCGGCGACGGCGTCGGGGCCGGCGTCCTGCGCGACGGCGCTGAATTGGGAGGCGATGGTTTCTTGGCGGTAGTTGTTGTATTGGGTCGCGAAGACGGGGTAGAGGAGGACCAGGATGCCGGCGAGCAGCAGGATGGGGGGCGCGATGGTGAGGAGACGCCGTTTGAGGGGGGTCTTCTTGTGGTTGGGCGTTTGGGTGCTCACGCTTTCTCCGTTCGTTGCCGAGGCCGTGGTGGTTTGTCTGGTGACAGGGTAGTACCGCTGTGGGCGGGGTGTGGGCAACGCGTGGGGGGTGTGGACCTGCGGGTCCACACCCCCCTGTGTGTTGCTAGCTAGCGAGGGTCAGGAGTCGGCCTGGTCCTTGCGGCGCTTGTTGGCCAGGGCGATCGCGCCGGCGCCGCCCACGAGGAGGGTGCCAGCTCCGATGAGGACGCCGATGCCGGCTGCACCGGTGACGGGCAGGTTGAAGCCGCCGTTCTTGGGGACGTCCTTGACGGTCGTCTCGAGGGTGTACTGGTTGTCGGCCTTGGAGTTGGACTGCAGGATCTGGAAGGCGATCGGGCGGGCCTGGAGTTCGTAGCCGTCGGGGGCCTGGGTCTCAACGAGGCAGTACCAGCCGGGGTTGGTGACGGCCTCGTTGTTCTCCCAGTCGTTGTTGCGCAGGCCGTCGATGGTGACGGTGCCGTCGGTGCCGGTGGTGAACTCGGTGGCGCCGTTGACGGTTAGCTTCTTGTCGAGGGTCGCGTCAACGGAGTCGAAGTTCGCGGTGGGGGTGGACTGAGGCGTGCACTTGTAGACCGCAAACTTGGCGCCCGAGAGCTTGTCGAAGCTGCCGTCAGCCTTGGCCTTGGCGGAGGTCTTGGTGATCTTCACCTTGCCGAACTTGGACTCAACTTCGGACTTGGGGGTTCCCGGCGGGGGAACGGTGCCGGAGTTGGGGGTCCAGCCGTTGGAGGGGGCGCTGGGCAGCAGGTAACCGGTGTTCTTGTAGATGCCGTCGGTGCCGACCGGTTCGTTGACGGTGCCCGACAGGTCCATCTGAACCTTGGTGGTGTCGTCCTTGCGGTTGTCGATCAGCTTCTTGCGACCGGCCTGGGTGAACTCGGCGGTCCAGAACTTGGTCTTGCCGTCCGTGGCGTCGGCGGCGATCAGCTTGTAGTCGACGTCCTTGGTCAGGGTGACGTCGCCGGTCTTGCCGTTGATGAGCTTCAGCGTGACGTTGGCCTCGGGCAGCTGCACGCGCTTGTCGTACTGGTCGACGACGTCGTAGTAGTCGAGGGTGTCGACTGCGGGCACGTCGGACTTGATGGTGTAGGAGATCGGGGAGCCGACGGCGGGGGTGTCGGTGTCGTTGACGGTCTTCTCCAGGCCTGCCTTGGTGTTCTTCGGGTAGGCGTGGACGTCGTAGATCCACTTGTTGAGGTCGGTCGGGTGCGTCATGGGCACCGTGACGATGAAGGGCTTGGAGCCGACGTAGCCGGGGGGCGTGACGGTTTCTTCCACGACGTAGGCGCCGAGGGTAAGGCCATCAAACTCAGCCAGGCCGCCGCCGGAGGTGGTCTTCACTTGGGGGGGCGTCGGTGCCGTCGTTCTTCGCGGCAGCAACGTCGCCGTTGTAGCTGAGGAGCTTCTCCCAGCCGGCCTGCGTGGTGAGGTCGACGTTGGTCAGGCGCGAAACGGTGAACTGGGCTCCGTCCAGCGGCGTGCCGGTCGCGGTGTTGTCTTCGAGGCCGTTGCCAGGGTCCGTGCCGTTGGTGGCGTCCTTGATCAGCTTGTGGATGGTGAGGGAGCCGGTCCTGGTGGTGTCGAGGTCGACCAGCGAGGGGGCGCGCTCTTGCGTGGCGGCCAGGCCGAAGGTGGGGGCGGCCTGCGTCGGGGAGGTGGCGGCGGGCAGGGCCAGCGCGCCAGCTGCGACGGCGAAGGCTGCGAGCAGGCTCAGGCTGCGGCGGGTCTTCGTGGTGCTCATAGGTTTTCTTTCTCCTGTGTGTGTGATGTCGGGAGTTTTTCTTGATGGTGGGTCGCCGTGGTCACGGGACCGCTTGGTGGCTCAGGCGTATGCCTTTCGCCTCTTGGTGGTGACCACAGTGATCACCATCGCCCCGGACATGAGCGCCGTTGCGACGCCGATGTAGGGGAAGATTCCGGTGCTGCCGGCTTTGGGCAGCTCGCCAACCTCGGTGTCTTTGACGACCAGGGTTGCTTTGTTGGTGCCGTTGATGATGAAGCCTTGTTCCACGGAGCTGGTGTTGAGTTCGGAGGAGAAGGCTTGGATGGCGCCCTTAGCCCACTGGGAGGTGTCGTTGAGGTCGGATGCAAGCTCAACGGTCGTTCCGGAGCCGTCGGCTCGGGCGGTTTTGAGGGTGAACTTGAAGGGCCGGGGCAGCAGGGAGTGTCCTGCGGGGGCTTTGGTTTCGACCAGCCAGTAGGGGGTGTCGATGTTCAGGTCGTCCACGCTCCAGTAGTATCCGTCGGTCGCGCTGGCCTGGGTCAGGGTTTTGACCACGGTGGCGCTGGTGTCCGTGTTGGGGTCGGCGTTGTAGATCGCGAACTCTGCGCCCGACAGGGGGTACATCGCGTCGTTGTTGTCGCCGTAGGTGTACTGGTTCGTCGGGTCGGTGAACGTGGTGCCCGTGTTCTGCGTGCCGGCCTTCACGATCACGAAGTCGTGGGGGACGGTGGGGCCGCAGGCCTTGTTGTTGTTCGTGCCGTCGGTGTCCTTGCCGCTCTGCGCTAGGACCTCGTTGAAGAGGCCGTGGCCGGCGGTGGGGACGCCGCTGCCGTCCGTCGAGCAGGATAGGTTGGCCTCGTTGTAGCCGGTGGCCGCCGTGTTGCGGGTGACCGTGAAGCGGATCCAGTATTCCTTGGTGGCACCGGGGGCCAGCTCGACGCCGTCGGTCAGCGTGTAGACGCCGCTGGTGGCGGTGGCGTTGGACGCGGAGTCCAGGTCGGCCTGCGTGTCGGCGATCTTTGCGGACTGGATTTCCAGGCCCTTGGCGAAGTCGGGCTTGTCGGTGAGCTTGCCGGTGTTGGCGGCCAGATTACCGTCGTTGGTGGCGACGATCTTGTAGTCCACGGTGAAGCTGGTGGCGCCGCCGGCGCCGCCGTTGTTCTCGATGGACTTCTGGACGCGCAGCTTGGGGGCCTGGTATTCGTTGACGAATGTACAGGTGATGGGGGCTGCCTCGTTGGAGGCTGCGCCGCCGACGTTCTTGAAGTTGACGCCTCGCGCGGTGCGGGTCACGGCGACGTCTTCACCGATGCCGTTGACGCATTGGATGTCCTTGAGGTTCCACTTGTCTTCGCCGCCGGTCGAGATGTCCTTCTCCGTGATGGTGAAGTCGGAGTTGCCGACCTCGAAGGGGATGAAGGTCGAGTCGTACTTGGCGCCTCCCTCACCGAAGCCGGTGGGGGTCAGGCTCGCGACCGGGTCGGCATCCGAGATGTACGAGGTCTTGGCCGGGGCGGAGGACACCGTGGGCTTCGTGACCGACACGGTGCCGGTGGTCGCCGGGGTGCGGCTCGTGTTGTCCGCCCAGGTGGAACCCGTGGTCACTGCGAAGTTAGCAGCCGGGATCGTCGGGTTGGCACCCGAGGGGTCCTCGACGGACTTCACGATGCGCACGCTTCGCTCCTCGGTGATGACGCCGTAGAGGCAGCCGTAGTTGACCGAGAGCTCCTGCGTCACGAAGGTGTCGGTACGCTTGGCGTCCGCCGGAGGCGTCGCCGGGCAGTCGGCGGTCGGGATGGAGTTGAAGTTGTCCGGGGTCAGGAAGTTGGTCGCGTTCGTCGCGGGGGTGAAGCCCCACAGCTGCAGACGGTAGGTGCGGCCGTTCTTCGTAAAGGTATCATCCGAGGTCGTCTTCTCCAGCTTGACGGTGTCGTAGACGTAGGGGTTCTCGTTGACGTTACCCTTGGCGCCAGGCCAATTGATGGGCGTCACCCTCTTAGCGGTAACGTGGCTGTACGGCTGCTCCGCGCCCTTGTTGTAGTACTGGCTGTACAGGTCGTAGTCGCCGTTGCCCTCGCCCACGTACTTGACGCAGTAGTAGCGTCCCGACTGAGACTCAGGCTTGTTGACGTAACCCTTCGAGCGGTCGGAGGGGTCGATCGGATCCGGCTCATAGGCCGTGCCAATGAACTGCTTCTGTCCATTCTCATCCAGGACAAACTGTCCATTCTTCTTAGCCCACTGAGGAGTGCCGTAGTAGATCCCCTGGTCCATGACGGCGTCGCGCAGGAACTGAACGCCAGACGCGGGGAGCGCAGGTTCTGTCGCAGACTTACCGTTGATGCCGATGTCGGTGCGGCAGGTGTCAGTGCCACCGATTCCGGGGTGCTTGATGTAGGCACCGCCCTTGCGGTACATGATCGTCGAGGAGAGAGTGTTGTAAGACTCGTAATTGACGAAGGGATACGCCTCGGGCTGAGAACCGGTGAGGTTCGGGATCGTCAGCTGCAGGGTCGAGTGCAGATATTGCTTAACATTTGCTCCGCCCTGGATCGGCAGTTGTTGTGGCGGATCGCGCCGAGCAGGAAGGTCTGACCCGGCTGAACGGTACCCGGATCATTTGGCTTGAAACCGATGGCGCTCTGGCCGTTCACCCAGATCTTCCCGGTTCCGCCATCGTGCCACTGCTTGTAGTGGGCATCCATCCAATCCTTACTGTCCTGCGAGTCGCCGGGACCAGTATTGTTCGTTTGGTCATCCCACTTCCACGGCGCGCCGCGGGCGATGTAGGTCCACAGGTCCTTCTGCTTGGCGACAGTCCCACCCAGGAAGGTGCCGACAGGCTTGCTGTCCGTAATCGGTTTGCCGCCATTAACGCCGGCGCTGGAAAAGGGTGTTGGCGACATGCCCGGCACGATGCCGTAGCGGATGAAGTTGTCGGGGAGGCTGGTGGTTGTGTCGGTCTCAGAAGCGTTGACGATGCCCGTGCCCATGTTGGCACGAACAGCGCCGACGTCGATACCGGTAGCGGCGGGCTCCTGGGCGGCGTGCGCCTCCTGGGGCGTGAGCTGAGAGGTGACCAACACGCCCGTAACACTGACCATAGCGGTCAGCGCGGCGATGGCGCGGGCAAAGGAACCCCGGCGCCCGTGGCGCACGTGTCCGGCTCGCGGCTGGCTCTTTCTCATAGTCTCTCTCCTTGACGGGCTGCCCCTGTCGCATTGGTCGAGCTGTTCAGTATTGCTCGCGGGGCGGTTGTTCCAAAACCTTGATGCCCCTTAGGCTACGCCATGGTTACTCGAAAACTCAAACGGAATCTGACCAACCATGGTATGCAATAAGTTACAGACAAACAGTCAAGTCTCCTTTCTACGACATTTCACGATTATATAGCATTACGTCTAGTTACCGACTAGATGACCATGCTCACGTTTTGAATATTTTTAACGGATGGCAAGTAACCAAAAATTGCCTTATTGCAGCTCTTCACACTTGCCTGGTAAGACTCTGCGAGGTGCATCAACGCAGGCCACTTTGACAATGGAGACTCTCACCACAACCTCACAACCAAAGTGACCACAGCGACCACCCACCCCGCCCCGGCCTCGTCACGCGCCCACCCCCACACAGCTGCACAATAGGGCGCATGGATCGACGCCCCGTCACCCTCGACGCGCCAGTGACCGCCTACGAACCGACGCGCCCCACGCCCGCCGCCATTGTCTCCGGCGAGGTCGCCGCGCACGACGCGCCGCACCCCCTGTCGGTCTTCGACATGTTCCGCATCGGGATCGGACCCTCCTCGTCGCACACGGTGGGGCCGATGCGCGCAGGCCTGGCCTTCACGACAGAGCTGACGGCGCTCACCCCGCCGTCGCACATCACGATTGACTTGTTCGGGTCGCTCGGCGCGACGGGCCGCGGGCACTCGACGGACCGCGCGGTGCTCCTGGGCCTGGCGGGCTACGACCCGGAGACCGTGGACATCGACACGGTCGAGGCGATCCTGCCGACCCTGGCCAGCACCGGCACGCTCACGCTGCCGTCGGGCACGCGCGTCCCCCTCAGCGTCACCGACGACATCCGTTTCATCCCGCGCACGGTCCTGCCCTACCACGTGAACGCGCTGACGATCACCGCGAGCGGCGGCGACGGCGAGACGATCCTGCAGCGCACCTACTACTCGGTGGGCGGCGGCTTCGTCATGCTCCAGACCAACGAGGACCCCCAGCATCCCGAGGTCTCCTCCCTCGCATCCAGCCAAACCGGCGTCGGCATCGACATTCCGGCGCCCTACCCCTTCGCGTCGGGCGCGCAGCTGCTCGCCCAATGCGAGGCGTCCGGCATGTCCATCGCCCAAGTCGTGCGCGCCAACGAGGAGGCGGTGCGCCCCCGCGAGGCCGTCAACGCCTACCTGGACCGCATCGCCGACACGATGTTCGACTGCGTGGACGCGGGCACGTCGGCGGCAGGCATCCTCCCGGGCGGCCTCGACGTGCCGCGCCGCGCCCGCGCGCTCGCGAGCAAGCTCGCCCAGCGCCTAACCGGCGTCCCCGGCGACTCCACGGACGAGGCCGGGGCTGGCTCGGGCACTCACCGCGCGGCGGGCGCTGCGTGGGCGTCGACGACTGCCGACCCCATGCGCGCGATGGACTGGGTGAACCTCTTTGCCCTGGCCGTGAACGAAGAGAACGCGGCGGGACACCGCGTGGTGACCGCGCCGACGAACGGCGCTGCCGGCGTGATCCCGGCGGTCCTGGGCTACCTGGTGACGCACTGCCCAGAAACCGGCTCAATGCCGGGCGTGGCGACAGGCCCGGCGACGCAGGACGGGGCGCGCGCGCCGCTGTGCCACATCCGCATGACGCCGCCCCTCTCCTCGGACACTCCCACCCCCGCGGAGGACACGGATTCCTGCCACGCGGCCCAGGCCTCGTCCCACGCGTGTGCCGCTCAGCGTCGTGCCCTCGTGCACGAGTTCCTACTGGCCGCCACGGCGATCGGCGCCCTCATCAAGACGAACGCATCCATCGCGGGCGCGGAGGTCGGCTGCCAGGGCGAGGTCGGGTCGGCCTCGGCGATGGCGGCGGCGGGCCTGGCGCAGGCCCTCGGCGGCACCCCGCAGCAGGTGGAGAACGCGGCCGAGATCGCGATGGAACACTCGCTGGGGCTGACCTGTGACCCGGTGGCGGGCCTCGTGCAGGTGCCGTGCATCGAACGCAACGCGATCGCCGCGGTCAAGGCCATCAACGCGGCGCGCATGGCCCTGTGGGGGGACGGGCGGCACATGGTGAGCCTGGACGTCGTCATCGAGACGATGCGCCAGACCGGCAATGACATGCTGTCGAAGTACAAGGAGACGTCGGAGGGCGGCCTGGCCGTCAACGTCGTCGAATGCTGAGGCGCAACAACCGCCTACACGTGCGAAGAGGTCCGATTGCCGGTTGCGCAAGTGTGTCCGCCACTCCCCGTCCTCGGCAAACTCTGGGCGACCAGCCACCCGCACCCACGCCATAGGACCAATAGCCCATGCGACGCTGCAACAAGGCTCCACGCTCACCCTTGTAGACCATCCGGTCACACGAACTGTCAAGCATTTACCATCGAACATAGATTTCAGGTCGACTTCGATAAATTAGTGTATTTCTGCCATTTTGACATCCTGACACATCCTTGCAAACTGTGATGTTATGACAAACGCTTGCGATCGCACCCGTCCGCGGGTAGCATTCTCACGAATTAGTTTGACGATAACTAACCGGGAACGAAACCCGCCCCACCCCATCACGCACGCCACGGGACACACGGAGTACACATGCGACTGTTGACAGCCTTCACTCGGCGCACGACCCACGCCAAGTCGCAGGCCAACACGCTGCTCCGAAAAATCGCCTGCACCGCCACCGCCGCATTCATGCTCGGCGGCGTCTGCCTCACCGCACCGCTCAACACCGAACCCGCGAACGCCGCACAGGAACCCGCCGGGTCCGACACGTTCACGATCAGCAACGTCGCCTCGATTTTTTCGGACTCCGTCGTCAATGATTCGCCCACCCAACGCACCTACCCCGGCATCGCCCTGACCGACCAAACCGCCATGCAGGACAAGAACTTCCGCCGCCTGGTCTACTACGGCACGGTCGAAGATACGAAGAACTCGGTCTTCCAATACGCCTACATGGAGACCTACAAGGCGAACATGTGGTCGCGCGACGGCTGGGTGAAACCCCTGAATCAGTGGGGTCCATGGCCGGGCGGATCCATGCAGGAGGGGACAGGCTGGAAGCGCGCCCAGTGGTTGGAGTCCTCCCTGGCATCGCAGGGCTACTGGAGCTACACGACGCGCTCGCTGCCGTGGGGCGAAAACCCGGAGGAGAACGGCGTTATCTTCTACAACAACGAAACGACAGTCCAGGGCAAGATCGCGCCGTGGAAGCAGACGGCGATGGGCTTCAAGCCCAACAACCCCGGCACGGTCTCCACAGGCCAACCCTTCCTGCTGGGCACGCTGCGCAACAACAACCTCCCGATTTTCAACAACTTGGAACGAGGCACGGGCAGGCAACAGAAAACGCTGACCGATGTGGGTCCTCAGCGTTTCTTCCACGGGGACCTGAACCTGCGTATTCAGGGTGACGGTTTCGCGATGCAGGGGGCGATCCCGTGGAACGTTGAGGAGTCCCAGGACGACACGGAGACGACGGTCGTGCCGCACGCGGGCGGCGCCTACACCATCGTTGCCAACTCCGTGTGCGACACCAACCCTGACGGATCGGTGGCCGCCAATGGCAGCCGCCGCAAGATCGGCGGCAAATTCACGGGACCCGCGCGCCTGTACAACCCGGACGGACGCGACTCCGACCAATGGCTGACAGGACGGACCGTGTGCGCCCAGCACGTCGGCGCTGGCAACGGCAGCTACGACCTGTACAACAAGGGGCAGAAGGGCCACATCAACCAGACCGACGGCTGGGCGAAGGCGCAGCGCGCGGAGAACGACTGGCCGGACGCCGTCGATATCTCCCTGCGCACCCCGGCCTCGAACGACACCGTCTCCATCTCAACCTCCACCCTGCCCGACACCGTCTGGGAAAAGAACGGCGTGCGCTACCGCATGACCATCTGGGGATTCACAAACAACGGACAAAGCGCCTCCTGCCCCGCCGCGCCCCCGGCCGGCGCCACCCCCGTCACGTCCATGAGCACGCAAGAACTCAACATGACTTTCGCGTGCCTGTACGCCACCATCAACCAGGAACGCTACGTGCGCATCCACAAAGTCATCACCACCGACGACGGACGCACCTACACCACCCAACCCTCCGCCACCTTCACCTCCACCGCCACCCAGGACACCATCGACGCATCCACCGGCGCCACAGCCTCATCCACAACCTCGAATGGAAGCACCGTGTCCGGATGGGTCGGCAACGGCTCCCTCAGCCAGACGATCACCCCCACCGGGGTGGGCGCAGCCAACAAGGGATCCATGGCCTCGTACCAGGCGTTCCTCGTCGGACACTCAGACTTCACCGTCACCGAAACAGGCATGACCAGCACAGACGACCCCACCGAACAATGGGAACTGACGGACATCACCTGCGTCAACGGCGAAGGCGACGACGTGGGCGCCACCATCAACAAAGCCACCAAATCCATCAACTTCGCGGGCGTGGGCGCCGCACACAGCGCAGCCGCCCAAATGATCGACTGCACCTACACGAACCGCTCACGCCACGCATCCGTCAGCTTCCAAAACACGGTCGCCACCAACGGCGGCCTGACGGGCGCGCTCACCTTCGACGTCGATTACAAGATCACCGCATCCAACAAGGGAACCCTCAACAGCGACACGGGCACCGTCCAATTCGTGCCAAACTTCGCCTACGGACTGACCATCAACTCCGTCATGATCGGCTCGAGCCAAGACGCCCTCGACATGGGCACACCCGTATCCGCAGTCGGAGGACGCTACACGATCACCGGTTCCGAACCACTGCCCGCCAACACCACGCGCGAATACTGGGTACGCGTCAACGTCACCCGCTCCGAGGCCGCAGGCGTCACCATCTCCAACTACATGTGTCGAAACATCGGCGGCACACCCACCAGCGGGTACGGCATGTACGCCGATCTCTCCGTCGCCGCCAACCGTGACGTCGACGGCGCGGCCAACAACAAAGCCTGCGGCTCCGTCCCCGTCCACACGCTCGTCATCGCGAAAGCCGGCCACCAGTACACAAACCTCCAGTGGCCTGAAATCAGCAACGAGTACATGGACGATCAAGGCAACGGACTGTACCCACTGTCCGGCTCCGAATTCGCGATCTACGACGTAGACCCGCGCGTGAGCGCTTCCGCCACACCCATCGTTTCGCTGAATTCAACCAACGTCGGCTACTCGCCCTACTACTGGAAGACCACCACGCTGGAAATGGGCAAGCAGTACTGGCTCGTCGAAACGAAGGCACCCGCCGGACACTCCCTGCTCCCCCAGCCGATCCCCTTCACACTCACCTCCAGGTACGCCGACGGCTCCGGAACAAACGTGTCGATGGGTGCCGAAATGAGCAGCCCATTGCGGTGGGCGAAAGCCGCCGTCCAGTCCTATAACTCCGACTTCGATAACAACTCGCCGAACTCACAGGGCATGATCGTTGACGGCCACTACCAGGCCTCAATCATCGTCGTTGACACGGAAATGCCGACCCTGCCCAAATCCGGCGGCCTGGGACTGTACCCGTACGTGGCGCTCGCGGCAGCCCTGATCGCCTCCGCGCTGGCAACCCGCCGCGTGACCCGCAAGCGCGCCTGACGCCCGGCGTCCCCCGGAGACCTGCCGCACCCCGCGATCCCGAGCCGCCACGCCCGGGGTACCCGGAGCGCACGGCGATCCCGGGCCGCCACGCCCGCGTCCCCCGCGGTACCTGCCGCACCCCGCGCGCGCGCCTGACGCCCGGCGTCCCCCCCCCGGAGACCTGCCGCACCCCGCGATCCCGGAGCCGCCACGCCCGGGGTACCCGTAGCGCACGGCGGCCAAGCGGGGCCGGGCCAAACCGGTCGCGCAGTGTCGCAAACGGGTGGGGAGCTTCGCGTCTCCCCACCCGTTGCTCATCGCCCGGTCTTGCGACCGCAGTCAACCGGCGATCATTCCGTGGCCAGCGCCTCCGAGGGGCTGACCTTCGCGGCGCGGCGGCCGGGCAGCCAGGAGGCGATCAGCGCGGACACGATGGCGACGACGCACACGCCGACCAGCTGCAGCCACGGCACGCTCAGCACGGGGGTGGCTCCCTCGACGGGCAGGCTCATGACGCCAACCCACCCGAAAGCGACGCCCATGCCGACGCCGATGAGCGCACCCGTCAGTGACAGGAACAGCGCCTCGAGGGCGAGGAGGCTCTTCATCTGGCGGCGCGTCAGGCCGAGGGCCCGCAGCAGCCCGTTTTCGCGGGTACGTTCGGCGACCGACAGGGACAGCGTGTTGGCCACGCCCACCAGGGACACCAGGACGGACACGCCCAGCAGCCCGACGAGGACGAGCATCAGCTTGTCAATGACCTTCGTGTACATCTGGCGCTCCAGCGCGGAGCCGTTGACACTCAGGTGCGAGTCCTTGAGCAGCGCGGCCTGCACGGTTTCGGCGTCGGCCCCGTCGGCCAGCTTGATGATGATCGCCTGACGCTCGAGCGACGTCGCGATGGACCGCAGGGTCTTCTCGGAAACCTGGGCCTCCCCAACACTGCCGTTCTTGTCGTAGGTGGCGCTCAGGTCCACGCACGACTCGGCGCACAGGCGCAGCGTCTGCCCGGCCAGGGCCTCGTCCCCGACGCGCACCTGCCCGTCGCCCATCTGCTTGACGGTCGAGTGGGTGACGCCCGTGTAGTCGGGTTCTCCGGTGATCATGACCGACGAGGCCTGGGCCTCGTCCTCCGAACCCGCTCCCTCTCCGGGTGCGTAAGCGGGCGCGCCCGAAGTGGTCGTCAGGGTGCCGGGGGCGGCGTACTGGGCGACGGTGGCGGCGACGCCGTCGGTGGCCGCGATGGCGGCCTGCTGGTCGTCGGTGATCGCCCCATCAGTGGACACCGCCATGAGGTCGAAGGGGCGCGCGTCGTTGACGGCGTTGGTCAGGGTGGTGCGCACGGATGCGGCGCCGACGATGATGGTGACGACCAGGGTCACGCCGATGATGATCGCGGTGCCGGTCGCGGAGGTGCGGCCGGGGTTGCGCATCGTGTTCTCGCGGGCCATGGCGGACAGGGTGCCGGGGAAGGCCGAGCCGAAGGCGCGGGTGAGGGCGGGCAGCAGCACCGAAGCGACGAGCAGCGCACCGAGGAGCGCCAGGAGCGACCCGCCGAAAGCCCCGAGGAACTTCGTGCCGCCGCTGTCCGACCGCCACGCGAGGGCCACAGCCCCGCATCCGGCCACCGCGATGAGCGCGCCGATGACGAAGCGGACGGTGTGCTTCTTGCGGGAGGCGGCCCCGGCCTCGTTCACGGGGGCGAGGGCGGCGACGGGCGCCACGCGGGAGGCCGCGCGGGCCGGGAAGACGCCGACCAGGGTCGTGAACAGGGTGGCACCCACCCACGTGAGGCCCAGCTGCCAGATGGAGGCACCCGCCAGCGCCGCGCGGACGCTAGAGGCCAGGCCGGTTCCCGCCTCCGCGAGCGCGCCAATCAGCCAGCCGGCCGCGACGCCAATCGCGGACGAGATCGCTCCGATCGCGAGGGCCTCGCGGGTCACGAGCGAGCGGACCTGTCGCCTGGTCGCTCCCAGCGTGCGCAACAGCGCCAGTTCGCGGGTGCGCTGCGTGAGTACCACGCGGAATGTCGAGGAGACGACGATAGAGGCCACGAGCGCCGCGATCGCCGGGAAGATCAGCATGATTCCCATCGTCATGGATGCCCCCAGGCGCGCCTGGTTCAGGTCGTCCTGGATCGCCTGGTGCACGCTGGTCACGCTCACGCCCGAGATGCCGCTGAGCGCGGAGTTTGCTGTTGCCACCCACTCGTCCTGGGTGGCGCTGGGAGGGTTTGCGTTGCTGTCCGTGTCCGCTGCGCTGGTGGCGACGATGAGCTTGCCGGACGCGGTCGTTCCGAAGATCGCGGAGAATCCGCCGTCGGTCACGTAACTGGCGGGCACTCCCATGCTGATGGTGTTCGTGTGCGTGGTGCCGACAACGGTGAGGGTGCGGTCGCCCGCGCTGAATCCGGCGCGCACGCGGACGGTATCGCCGACCTTCAGGGAGAGGGTCAAGGCCGTGTGCTCCGGGATGACGATCTCGTCGTCGGCGGTCGGGGCGGTTCCGGCGCTCAGGTCGAGGCCGGCGAAGGGCTTGGGAGCCATCGGCGAGACGTAGAGGCCGGCGCGCGTCGTTTCGGTCTGGGCGTCAGCGGGCCACTGGGCCATGTGCTTGATGGCGGTGACGCCGCTGGTTGCACTCAGGGTCTTTTCGGCGTTCTCGATGGCGCCTTCGGGGGCGTCGTCGTTTTGGGAGACGACGATCGTGCCGCCGCGGTACTGACTGTAGACGCTAGAGGTCAGGCCCGAGGTCATCGCCGTCATGACGATGAGGGTGATGACGATGAAAGCCGTAGAGATGGCGACGGCCAGGCCCGTGGAGATGTAACGGCGGCCGTGGGAGCGCAGGTTGGCGCTCAGGAGCGAGTTTGTTGCAGACATGAGATGAGCCTTGGGGTGTGGGCGCGCGCGTTCAGCGCAGCGCAGCGGTCAGGTTGTCGGCGGTGATGTCGCGCAGGTCGGAGACGATGCGGCCGTCTCGGCACACGAGGACGCGGTCCGCGTAGGCGGCGGTGGCCGTGTCGTGGGTGACCATGATGACGCTCTGGCTCAGTTCGTCGACGGCGCGGCGCAGCAGGTCCATGACCTCGTCGGTGGAGTGGGAGTCGAGGTTGCCGGTGGGCTCGTCGGCGACGATGACGGCGGGGCGGCTCATGAGGGCGCGGGCGACGGCGACGCGCTGCTGCTGGCCGCCGGACATTTCAGAGGGGCGATGGTTCAGGCGGTTCGCGATGCCCAGGGAGTTGACGATGAGGTCGAACCATTCCTTTTCGGGGGCTTTTCCGGCCAGGCGCATGGGCAGGAGGATGTTAGCGCGCGCGTCCAGGGTGGGCACCAGGTTGAAGGACTGGAAAACGAAGCCGATGCGGTCTCGGCGCAGCTTCGTCAGCGCGGTGTCTTTCAGGGCGGTGATGTCGGTGTCTTCGACGAAGACGTGTCCGGCGGTGGGGGCGTCGAGGCCGGCGAGGATGTGCATCATCGTGGACTTACCGGATCCGGAGGGACCCATGATGGCGGTGAATTCGCCGGCGCCGAAGCCGACGCTCACGTCGTCGAGGGCGCGCACCTGTGCGTCGCCGCTTCCGTAGATCTTGGAGACGCCCTGGAGTCGGACGATGGACGAGGCCGGGGCCTGGGGGGCCGCGGGGGCCGTGATTGTCGTGTTCGTGTTCATGCATCCATCGTGCGCCTGCGGCGCGCGTCACCGCTACGGAGGTTTCCCCTGATTCGCCCCCGAGGCCACCCGGGGTGGTCTCGGGGTTCGCTCCGCGGTGTTCCGTGGCCCCTACGTGGCCTGCAGGGCCACGACACATCTCCCCACCACAAAAGTCGCACGTAATTCGATTGCGTGAACTTTCAACAAAGCCCAGAAACGTTGCAATTCCAACGATGCCAATTCAATGTTTGAAAGGTTTACATGGAAATTACGTGCGAAATTACTGAGCGCACACCAAACAGTCCGGTTCGCGCAAAGCAGCCGGGCCCCGGGGACGCGACTACGACTCGACTGCCTCGCGCACCTCGCCCACCTGGCCAGCCTCGTCTACCACGCCGCATCAGCGACCCATACCCGCCCCGAGTCCGCCCCACCGCGTCGCCGGCCAGCCCGCGTCGCCAACCCGAGCCCGCCCCAGGCTCCGGTTTCAACCGCGGTTTGCCCAAACCGTAGACCACCTCGCCTGAAACACCCCATGCCCATTTCCACCGAAGTGGACTGCACTTTGAGCACGCACCCTACAATTGAAGGCGAGTCGAAGGAGACCACGATGGATGCATCTGCGGTCCGCACCCTTGCGGAGCACGCACACACAACTGCGAACAGGGATAACGGCGCGCGCCGGAAACTGGCTCGTCGCGCGCAACGAGGCGAACTCGTGAGGATCGCTCCCGGCTACTACCTCGACTCCGAGGCAATCACCACGCATCCTGCCCCGAGTGTGGCCGTCGATCTGGCGCGGCTGCTGGCCCTTCAGTACAGGCACCCGCACCTGATCGCATCCGGCCCCACCGCCGCGTGGCTCCGTGACTTACCGCTTCTGCGCGAGCATCCGCTGCACGTCACCACGACCTCGGACCATCACCCGCGTCCGGTCACGCTTCCCGAGATTCACGCGAGCCACCTCCATGTTCCGGCCGTCACGGTCCGCCCGCACCGGCCACGAGGAGGACGATCACCAGCGATGAATCGCTACGACGGGGACCTCATGGGGGCGACGCTCGAGGACACGATCATTGACTGCGCGTTAGCACTCGACCAGGAGGAAGCATTTGTCGTCGCCTGCGCGGGCCTGCACGAACTGGCGCGATACCGGCGTTTCTACCGGGACGATTCACGCCAACGCGAGGAGGTTAACCGCGCCCGTTTGCAGCGCATGATCGGTTCCTCGGGTCAGGGAACGAGGAACGTGACTTCCGCGCGCTGGGTGCTCACCCACGCGGATGCGGGCTGCGACAGCGTGGGAGAGTCTCGACTGCTCTATCTCCTGATCTGCGGGGGACTATCGGGGTTGGAGACACAGTATCCGGTGTCGGCTTCCGGCAAGTGGTACTTCATCGACATCGCAGTGCCGGAGGCGCGCATCGGCATCGAGTTCGACGGCCGTGGCAAGTACGGCTCCGACGTCGATTCCGTCCACCGGTCGATCGAAGCCGAGGAGCGCCGCCAGCGCCTGCTCGAAGCCCAGGGGTGGCAAATCCGACGATTTCGGTGGGAGGCGCTCGCACATCCCGATGAGATCCTCGGGCAGATCCGCACGCTCCTCGGTAGCCAGTAAGCCGCACGGCTCGGTTGTCGCACCGGACAAGCTTCAGTCCGGGGTCCGGGGTTAGGGGTCCGGGGTCCGGGGTCCGGGGAAGAATACGTCATGCACCCAAGGACGAGGCCTGGGCAAGGTTTGCGCTCCATCCACCCTCAGTCGAGCGTATAGGTCCCTGAGACCGGCCCGAGCCCGCCCCAGGCTCCAGTTTCAACCGCAGTTTGCCCAAACCGTAGACCACCTCGCCCAAAACGCCCCAAAAATGCCCATTTCCACCGAAGTGGACTGCACTTTGAGCACACATCACAAAAGTCGCACGTAATTTCCCTTGGTCAGTTTTTAATTAGCCCCACAAACGTTGCAATTCCAACGGTCTGAATTCAAAGTTTGAAATAGTCGCGGGGGAATTACGTGCGACATTTTTGGGGAACCATGCCGAGGCAGGGGCAGAGCGGGCAGCCGAAAGCTAGGCCGCCCCGCGCATCGAGGAAGCCAGACACAGGTCACCACCAGGCCGACAGACAGTATGCCGGGCCGACTGGAGTGCCCGTGGGAGGCAGCGTGGCCTGGATGTCGTCATCGAGACGATGCGTCAGACTGGCAACGATGACGACTCGGCAACCTCAGGGCGCGACTTACCCGAAAGCTCCGCCAGGCCGACAGACGGTATGCCGCCGGGCCGACAGCGATTAGGACTCGGCGGCCTCAGGGCGCGACTCACCCGAAGGCTCCGCCCCGGCCTCGTCCACGGACACCGCCTCGCGCGGCTCGCGCAGGGACAGGCCGCGGTAGCGGTTGATGGCGGCTCCCACGTCGATGAGGCGCGGGCGCGCCAGGAACGCCGGGTAGGGGCGGGCGCCGAACTTGCAGACGGCGTCCAGGCCCTCGGACGCGAGGCGCCGGCCGAGCTTAGCCATGAGCTCGGGCATCGACTGTTTGCCGGCCATCTCCTCGAGGACGCCGCGCACGCACCAGGCGATGGCCTCGGCCTGCCCGGGGTCGACGACTCCGGCGACGTCGGAAATGTCGACGGTCGACCGGTCGATGGTCAGCACGGACGTGCCCGAGGCCTTGGTGCGCGGGCGGTCCACGCGGGCTTTCGCGGCGGGCACGCGGGGCGCCGCCTCCCAGCTGGTGGGGGTGTCGGTGCGGGGGCGCGGCAGATCGGCGACGACCGAGCGCGCGCGGGAAGTGACGTCGAGGCAGTGGTAGTTGTCCATCATGAGAACCCGGTCGGCGGCGTCGAGGAAGGCGCCGGAGCCGCCGACGACCATGACAAGGGAGACCCCGGCCTCGGTGAGGGAGGTGACGCGGTCGACGAGGGGCGTGATGGGTTCCTTCTCGGCGGCGACGAGGTCGCGCATGCGGGTGTCGCGGATGAGGAGGTTGGTCGCGGAGGTGTCTTCGTCGATGAGGAGCGTGCGCGCGCCCAGCTCGAGGGATTCGACGATGGAGGCGGCCTGCGAGGTTGAGCCGGAGGCGTTCTCGGTGGAAAACGACGTGGTGTCGGCGCCGCCGGGCAGGTGGGTGATGAAGGGTGAGATGTCGACGCCGGTGACGGCTCGCCCGTCGGCGGCGCGCACCTTGGTGGCGGTGGGGTCGGTGGCGACGAGTTCGCGCCCGTCGCCGGGAACGTGCGCGTACACGCCCTGGGCGATGGCCTCCAGGAGCGTGGATTTGCCGTGGTAGCCGCCGCCGACGATGAGGGTGAGGCCCGGGGGGATCGCCATGCCGGATACCTCGCCGGCGTGGGGCAGGGTGACGGTGGCGCGCAGGGACTCGGGGGAGGCGAAGGCGACGACGCCGTCCCCGGTCAGGGGCGCCTCGGACACGCCGGAGCGGCGCGCGAGCATGGCCTCGTCGGCGACGAAGGACACCCATCCGCGTTCTTCGAGGATGCTTTGGAGGGCGCGGTAGTCCTCGTAGGCGGCGACGTGGGCGAGGAGGCGGGAGCGTTTACGGGTGGTGGTCGGGTCCTCGGAGACGTAGTCGAAGCAGTCCATGACGATGTTGGGCACGTCGACGTCGAAGAGGCGGGCGGCGCTGCGCCCGAGGATCGTGCGTCCGCGTGCGGGGAGCTTGACCTGGAAGCGCACTTCGACGCGGTCGGGCAGGACGGTCGCGTAGGAGCGTTGGAGGATGAGGGCGCCGGCGCGGGCGATCGTCACGTCGCGCGTGCCGCGGGCGCGGATGGCTTCGTCGAAGGAGCGGGCGATGAAGTCCGCTGCGGCGAGGCGGGCGTCGGACGAGGCCAGGGCGGCGTCGGGCAGTCCCATGGCCTCGGGCCGTGCCCAGGCGCGCAGGGACGAGGGTGGGGCGTAGGGGTCGGCCTGCACGTGGTCGATCGCGAGGGTGAAGTCGCCGTAATCCCAGGCGCCCAGGGCGTTTTTGTAGAAGCCGTAGGGGCGTCCGTCGGCGTGGCGGAGTTGGTCGAGCAGGTTGGCGTCGGTTCCGGTGATCGAGCGCGAGGGGGCTTCGTATCGGGGAGTCATGCTGCAAGTTTACAGGTGGCGCCGGCCAGAACGCCGGTGTCGTGAGCGTACGCGCTCATCGAGCACGCCTACGGCGTGGCCTCCCGCTGCGGCACTTTCGTCGCGTCCCAGTGGTACTTCTGTCGCCTGGCGGTTCGGGTGTGTTGTTCTAGCTGGCGACCATGGCGATGATGGCGGCGAGGATGAGTGAGTCGACGATGAGGCAGGCCACCGCGATATTGCGGGCGATTGTTGCCCTTTTGACGATGTGTTCGGGGGCGCCGTAGGCGTGGGCGGTACCGAGCTGCAGGCAGCCCGTCAAGACCCCGAGGGATGAGAAAATGATGACGCCGAAGAACAGGCTGAGAGCGGACATGATGATGATTATCGTTGAGACGCCGTTCACGCGGGCCGTGTACGAGGCCATGGCTTGGTCTGTCAGTATGTCGCCGTAGGTGATCCGCCCATTCGCCGCTCTGGCGCGCAACGCCTGCTGGTACGCGGTGGCGTAGGCGCGTTGCGGACCCGTGGCCTGCGGGAAGGGCTGAGCGTATCCGATGGGCACGCTCGGCTGCGCGTACGCGAACTGCCCGTATTGCTGTCGCATGGGGGCTCCGCGGGCTGGCTGTTGAGTGAAGGGGGTGCGGATGTCACTCATACGCTGCTCCAGATGTGAGGGTCGGATGGTCAGAGTTTATCGTAGCGCACACGCACCCCCGAAAAAGTGCATGATCCGGGACACTGTTGGCCACCCGCAGGCCAAGGGGAATGATCACCGATTCGCCGCCGATACGACCAGGAGAATGAATAGAATCAGGCCGACAACTTGGATGATCGCGCTAATCAGTGACACGGCGAAGCTCGCGCGGGCGCGTGAGCGGACACGGTCGGGAGCGCCAATCGACTTGGCCTGCGACGTGAGCACTGACGCCCAGATCGCCACGGGGACCGACAAGAGGGGACCGATGGTGAGGAAGCTGAAGACGCTCAGCACCATGATCGTCACCGCCCTGGAGGCGATCGATTCATACTCGTAGGTGCGCGGTGGCGTGTAGGAGGGGTTTCCGTAGACAGGACCGACGGGTGAATCGCCGGGCATGGGTTGACCAACAGGCTGTGCGTACCCGGGCTGAGCGTACCCGGGCTGGACGTAGCCTGACTGCGCGTACGCGGACTGCGCAAACGTTGGCGGCTCGTTGGTCGGCTGGGGCGCATAGGCGGATTGATTGCCGGATTCGAGCTGCGCGTAGGGATTGACGGGGTCACTCATGTGTTGCTCCTAAAAAATTGCACCGGTGCGCGACTCATACCAGCGCACGAGTCGAACGAGAAAAAGGTGAGGCCCGGGCGGACCCGAGCCTCACCCTGGTGAGCGTTCATCACTGACTGGCCAACAGACCGAGGATGATGAAGAAGAAAACGAGGAGGAAAACTCCAACGACGATGGCGATATGAATAAACGAGCAGGTCCGAGCCGAGGATTGGGCGCTTCGCACTTGTTCCACGACGTCCAGCGGGGCGCCGAGTGCCGACGCCTCCTGCATCATCTTGCTCGTCCAAAACCACATGCCGCCCGACAGCAGGAGACCGCCGAACAGGAAGCTGAGGAATGACAGCAGTCACGCCGTCTATGCATCCGAGCGAAGCTTCTCCGCCGCTGGAGTCGTAGCATACATGGGCTGGGCGTTAAAGTGTTGGTCCGTTCCCTGCCCGAACGAGGCATCGACCGCCTGGGGAGTGGATTCCTGCTGCGTGTTAGGGTTGACGGTATCGCTCACTCGCTGCTCCACATCATCTGTCACTGATTTCATATTTGTACGAGCGCGTCGTCCGGTCACCGATGAACGAGACGCGGATCGACGCGCTCCGCACACGCGTGAGACGGTCGCTCACCGCCGCGGCGCCTAGCATTGTCTCCTTGCGGGACGTCAGTATGAACTCAAACCGACCAAGGCAGGGAGGAGGAGGAAGGGGACGACGAAGAACAGCACGAGTCCAGCCACCTGAATGATCGTACAGACCATCGCGGTCGTACGCGCACTGCGAATGTCGCTGACAACGTCCATGGGGGCGCCCTGGCCCATCGCATCGTTGAGCAAACTGCTGCCCCAAATCCATGCGGGGATCGCCAGGAGCGGACCAAGGGTGACGAGGCTGATGAACGCCATGATGCGCACGGTGGTTGCATTCGAACGCAGGCGCTCGACCGCGGGGTTGATGGCGTAACTCATCTGACCGTACAAAGGCTGGCCATAACCGGCCTGCGCACCGTAACCGGCCTGCGCACCGTAACCGGCCTGCGCACCGTAACCGTACTGCGCACCGTAACCGGCCTGCGCAGCGTAACCGTACTGCGCACCGTAGTCGGCCTGTGCGCCGGGATAGCCAGTCTGCGCAGTGTAGTCGGCCTGAGCGCCGTAGGGCGCCACGCTACCTGTATTAGTCGCACCGTAGGGGTTTGAAGGCTCTTCGCATTTGAGGGTGTAGGGGTGTTGGGTGGGGTTCGGCGTGTCGTGGCCGGGTAGGGGTCGAGGTCTTTCGATGATGGAGATTCCTACACCGTCCACCTGAAAGACCTCGACATGCCCAATACTACCTTTGATCGCCCCGACCTGAGCGCGTTCACGCGCCTGGATGACCTGGGCCTGGAAGTGACGGGCCAACGCATGTGGCCAGACCGTGCAGTGTTGGCGTGCCGCATTGTTGGTGAGGATCGGTGGTGTCGACGCTGCGGGTGCCAGGGCGTGGCTCGTGACACGGTGGTCAGGCGCTGGCGCACGAGCCTTACGGGTGGCGTCCCACGATTTTGCACGTGAGCGTGCGCCGCTACCGGTGTCAGGGGTGTTCTCACGTGTGGCGTCAGGATATGAGTCAAGCGGCCGATCCGCGCGCCAAGCTCTCACGGGCGGCGGTGCGCTGGGCGCTCACTGGGCTGGTCGTCCACCATCTGACGGTGGCGCGCATCGCCCAGGCCCTCGGTGTGTCCTGGAATACCGCCAACACCGCTGTCCTGGCCGAAGGAGAGCGCTCACTGATCAACGACCCGACCCGGTGTGAGGGCGTGCGCGTCATTGGCGTGGATGAACACGTGTGGCGCCACACCCCATACGGCGACAAATACGTCACCGTCATCTTGGACTTGACGCCCATCCGAGATCGCCGTGGCCCCTCCCGACTCCTAGACATGGTCCCAGGCCGCTCCAAAAAGGTCTTCAAAACCTGGCTGGCCTCCCAGCCCGATACGTGGCGCGAGCGCATCGAGATCGTCGCGATGGATGGATTCACCGGGTTCAAGAGCGCCGCCGCCGAAGAACTCCCCGACGCAAGGGCGGTCATGGACCCCTTCCACGTCGTACACCTGGCCGGCAACGCCTTGGATGAGTGCCGCAGGCGCATCCAACAAGAACTCCACCACCGGCGCGGGCGCTCCACGGACCCCCTGTACAAGGCCCGCAGAATGTTACACACCCGCTCATGCCTGCTCACGCCACGCCAGCAACACCAGATCCTCGACCTGTTCGCCAGCGATTACCACGTCGCCCTCGAAGTCACCTGGAGCGCCTACCAGAACATTATCGACGCCTATCGTGATCCCAACAAAATCCGCGGTAAGGCCCTGATGGAAGCCGAAATCAACACACTGACCTCCACGCGCGTACCGAGGAGCCTGACCGAGCTCACCACCTTGGGCAGGACACTCAAACGCCGAGCCACAGACATCCTGGCCTACTTCGACCACCCCCACACAAGCAACGGCCCCACCGAAGCCATCAACGGCCGCCTCGAACACCTACGCGGCTCCGCCCTCGGATTCCGTAACCTCACCCACTACATCACCCGAGCACTCCTCGAAACCGGAGGATTCAAACCCCAACTACACCCCGAATTATGAAGAGCCGGTTTGAAGGGTCACTCATCATTCACTCCGAAGACACGTGGGACTTTATTCCGCAGCAATCATACGAGGATGACGCGGAAATTCCGAATGAATGCGTCGCACCACACCCTCGGCGCGCCAAAGTCCCAGGCCGGGCCTGGTGCCTGCGCCCGCCACACTCACGCGCCTGATTTCCCGACAGGTGTCCCCAGCCTCGCCCCACGCGCAGCTCCGGCCTCGCCCCACGCGGGCAACCCCGGCCTCGCCCCACGCGCGCAGCTCCCGCCTCGTCCCCACGAGCACAAAACGGTGCGGGGGCCGACTTCCCGACCCCCGCACCACCCGACAAGCGAGCATCACGTCACAGCATGCAGGACACGCAGCCCTCAACCGCCGTGCCCTCCAGCGCCATCTGACGCAGACGCATGTAGTACAGGGTCTTAATGCCCTTCCTCCACGCGTAAATGTAGGACTTATTCAGGTCGCGCGTCGTCACCGTGTCCGGGTAGAACAGCGTGAGCGACAGGCCCTGATCGACGTGCTGGGTCGCCACCGCGTACGTGTCGATGATCTTTTCGGGGCCGATCTCGTACGCGTCCTGATAGTACTGAAGGTTCTCATTCGTCATGTAAGGCGCAGGATAGTAGACGCGACCAATCTTGCCTTCCTTGCGGATCTCGATGCGGGAGACGATCGGGTGGATCGACGATGTCGAGTTGTTGATGTACGAGATCGAGCCCGTCGGCGGGACGGCCTGCAGGTTCTGGTTGTACATGCCGTAGGTAGCGACGTCGGCCGCCAGAGCCTCCCAGTCGGCCCGGGTAGGGACCTTAATGGACGAGGCGGCGAGCAGCTCACGGCACTTGCCCGTGGTAGGCGCCCACTCCTCGTCAATGTACTTGCGGAAAAACTCACCCGACGCGTACGCGGAATCCTCGAAGCCCTCAAAGCGTTCCCCTCGCTCACGAGCAATGAGACACGAGGCCTTGATGGCCTCGAACAGGACCGTCATGAAATACATGTTCGTGAAGTCCAGGGCCTCCTCGGACCCGTAGTGCACGTGCTCGCGCGCCAAGTACCCGTGCAGGTTCATCTGCCCCAAGCCAATCGCGTGACTCATCGCGTTTCCGCGCGCAATCGAGGGCACTGCGCCAATGTCCGACAGGTCAGACACGGCCGTCAGGCCACGGATCGCCATCTCGATCGTCTTAGAGAAGTCCGGGGAATCCATGGTCTTCGCGATGTTAAGCGAACCCAGGTTGCAGGAGATGTCCTTACCGACATGCGAGTACGACAGGTCATCGTTGTAGGCCGAGGCCTCCGACACCTGCAGGATCTCCGAGCACAGATTCGACATGGTGATGCGACCCTTGATCGGGTTCGCCTTATTCACCGTGTCCTCGAAGACAATGTAGGGGTAGCCGGACTCAAACTGGATTTCCGCGATCGTCTGGAAGAAACGACGCGCGTTAATCTTCTTCTTGTGGATGCGCCCGTCGTCCACCATCTCGTGGTACTTCTCCGTCACCGAAATCTCAGAGAAAGGCACACCGTACACGCGCTCCACGTCGTAAGGGCTGAACAAGTACATGTCCTCGTTCTTACGGGCCAGCTCGAACGTGATGTCCGGGATGACGACACCCAGGGACAGCGTCTTAATGCGGATCTTCTCATCCGCGTTCTCACGCTTCGTGTCCAGGAACGCCATGATGTCCGGGTGGTGGGCGTGCAGGTACACGGCACCCGCGCCCTGACGAGCGCCCAGCTGATTCGCGTAGGAGAAAGAATCCTCGAGCAGCTTCATGACGGGCACGACGCCGCTGGACTGGTTCTGGATCTTCTTAATTGGGGCACCCGCTTCACGCAGGTTCGTCAGCTGTAGGGCCACGCCGCCGCCGCGCTTAGACAGCTGCAGCGCAGAGTTAATGCCGCGCGCGATCGACTCCATGTTGTCTTCGATGCGCAGCAGGAAGCAGGACACCAGTTCGCCGCGGGCCGCCTTACCCGCGTTCAGGAAGGTCGGTGTGGCCGGCTGGAAACGGCCCGTCATGATCTCGTCAACGAAGGCGCGGGCCAGCGCAATGTCGCCGCGCGCCAGGTACAGGGACACCATGGCGACACGATCCTCGAAGCGCTCCAGGTAGCGCTTACCATCAAAGGTCTTGAGCGTGTACGACGTGTAGTACTTGAACGCGCCCAGGAACGTCGGGAAACGGAACTTGTGGGCGTACGCCTGCTTGTACAGCTCCTTAATGTCCGCGAAGTCGTACTGATCCAGGACATGCTTCTCGTAGTAGCCCTCCTCCACCAGGTACTTCAGCTTCTCCTCCAGGTCATGGAAGAACACCGTGTTCTGGTTGACATGCTGCAAGAAGTACTGGCGAGCGGCCTTACGGTCCGCATCGAACTGGATGCGCCCCTCCGCGTCGTACAGGTTGAGCTGGGCGTTGAGCGCGTGGTAGTCCAGCTCCGGGGAGGGAGCGTCCTCTACGCCCGTGTCGGTGTAGTTTTCTGCCAAAACTGTTCCAGTCCTTCGCGAACTCTGGAGACATCCTCGGGCGTACCGAGGAGCTCAAACTTATACATGTGGGGGACCCCCAGCTTGGCCGCGATAATGTCGCCCGCGATGCAGTAGGCCTTGCCGAAGTTAGTGTTTCCCGACGAAATCACGCCCCTACACAGGGCCCGATTGTCGGGATCGTTGAGGAACTTGATGACCTGCTTAGGTACCGCTCCCTTAATGTTTCCACCGCCGTAGGTAGGCACGATCAGCACGTACTCCTCACGCACGCGCAGAGGTTCATCCTTGGGACGCAACGGGATTCGCGCAGCCGGGAGGCCCAGTTTTTCAACGAAACGGCGGGTGTTGCCCGTCGCCGACGAGAAGTAGACGACGATGCCCATGGTGTTCCTTCCGACGTGTCGGGGCGGTGAGCTTCTAGTGTCTCATTCACGAGGCCTGGGCGGAGGTGCGCGGGAGGCGTGTCCCATGTGGGATGTTCGACTCGGCGGCGCGGGGTGCGCGTCTGGTTCAGGCGCGAGTGTCCCGCCATTCACGCTGGTCACGCCCCGTGTCGCGCCTGACTGCCTCGGGCGTATCCGCGCCTTGTCGAGAAGGCGACCCCGGCCTCGTCCGTGCCCGGACATGCGAAAGCCCCGGCCTCGCGGCCGGGGCTTGTCGGCGTGACTCAGGCGGACAGCGCCATAGCTTGAGCGGCGACGGCCTTGATGCGGTCGGGGCGGAAGCCGGACCAGTGGTCCTCACCCGCGACGACGACGGGAGCCTGCTGGTAGCCGAGGCCTTTGATGAAGGCGAGAGAGTCCGCATCCTGGGTGACGTCGATCTTCTCGTAGGAGATGCCCTGCTTGTCGAGGGCGCGGTAGGTCGCGTCGCACTGGGGGCAGCGGGGCTTGGAGTAGACGGTGATCGACATGTTCGTGTCTCCTTGCGGCTCGAGGCCGGACGTTTGCTTACCTGACGGGCTTTCTTGCGGCTCGTTCGCCGCGAACACGATAACACTACACCTCGTGGCCACTCATGCAAGCGACCCCTAGATGTTGTGTGTAGCGCTCCCGTTGTGGACAAGGCCAATGCGCCTGTGGATAAAGCGGGCGGTCAGGATCACAGGCCCACCACCTCATCTTGTCGCCCCCGTAATGAAGCTCCCGAAAATGCGCACAAATGCGCGGGTTTTTCACTAACCTTTTAGTAGTTCAAACATCCCCCACGAGGCGCCAGTCGCCCCTGTGAGCACTGTGGACAGCCTTGTCACCACCCTGTGCACAACCACCCTTCGACCACCCAACTAGTGTTACGCATCACATTTAATGGCGGGGGCTTGGGCGTGTCGCACCCCCACATCTAGTGGCCATTTGCAACTAAGCGCCCCAAGATGTAGGGGTCGAACGCTATTTCGGGCGAATGCTTGAAATACCACGGAAAGCAGCGTGGAACGCGTGCCACAGGCGCCTGGGTGGGCGGCCCGGGGGCATGGGGGCCTGGGGCCCGGGGGCCTGGGGCCCCGGGGGCCAGGCAGGGGCCTGGGGGGCATGGGCGGGGCGCCCGGGGGCCTGGGGGGCATGGGCGGGGCCATGCAGGGGCCTGGGCAGGGGCCATGCAGGGGCCTGGGGGCCTGGGGGCCAGGCGTGGCCTGGGCGGGGCCTGGGGGCGGCTGGGGGGCATGGGCGGGGCGCCCGGGGCGCCACCCATAGCCACCACGCCGTCGCCCGCGGGGGGAATTGCACCATTAGAGCCACGACACGCCGACGACACGCCGTCAAACAGCTCCTAATGCTGCAAAACCCCCCGCCGGCCCGGGCAGAGGGCGCAACAAGAACCGAACAGCCCAGCCACGATGCCTGGGAGCGGCTGCAACGACCTCGGCCACGCCAGCTGAACCATCACGAGCGCAGCCTTGACTCCGCCGCGCCTCCCGCGGCCCCAACCTCCGATGTCCCGACGCGCCGAGTCACGGGCCCGCAACGCAGCTGGCTGAGCGGATACCGCCCCCGGGCGACAACACATCCGGATAGGACACCAACATCCGGATAGGACACCAACATCCGGATACCTTAATAACCTATCCACATCCGCATAACCTATCCGGATGCGCACAACCTATCCGGATAACCCCAGACAGAAGCCACGCCCGGGCCCGCAACGCAGCTGGCTGAGCAGGTACCACCCCCGGGCGACAACACATCCGGATAGGAAACCAACATCCGGATACCTTAATAACCTATCCGGATGCGCACAACCTATCCGGATAACCCCAGACAGAAGCCACGCCCGGGCCCGCAACGCAGCCAACGAGAGACCCACCCACCGACGGGCCGCCCACCCCCGGGCCACCAGCCCCCAGGGCCACCATCACCGCGAGCCGCCCACCCGCTACCGGGCCACCATCACCGCGGCGCGGCACCCGAACAGCCGCGGCCCCTTACAGCCCCAGGAATGCTTTGATCGCGGGCATTTCGCGCACGGCCTGGACCAGGCCGGCACGGTAGGTGGCTTCAAGGCGTTCGCGACGGGATTCGGTGTTGTTGATCCACAGGTTATCGGGCGCGAACACGTAGGCCTGGCCGCGTTCTTCGAGTTCGAAGAGGAAGCGGCGTCCCGCGTTGTAGCGGTCGGGACGCTGGGCAACGCCTTCGAAGACGGACGGGAACTGGTGGTATGCGGTGCGCAGGAGGGCGCCGACGCTGGCGGGCATGGGCGCTTTGACATAGTCGCGGGGGCGGGTGAGGACGACGAGGAGTTTGCGGTAGCCCTCGCGCATGGGCTGGTCGAAGGGCAGGCCGCCGTTAGGACCGAGAGCGCCATCAACGTAGGTGTCTCCGTCGATTTCGACGGGCGGCATGAGGATGGGCAGCGTGGAGGATGCGCGGACGATGGGTCCGAGCGTGTCCAGGGTGCTCATTTCTTCCTTGGAGAACCAGCGTTCTTCACCGCGCGTGGCGTTGAAGGTGGCGACGCGGGTGGTGGCCGGGTTCGCGAGGAACGTGTCCATGTTGAAGGGTAGGGCTCCGTCGGGGTAGCAGATCTGCTGGTAGATGTATTCGGCGTTGAAGTAGCCGTGGCCTTTGCGGAAGTGTTTGAGTCCGCCGAATTCGGGGTCTTCGACGAGGTCGACGAAGGTCGCGTGTGAGCGGATCGCGTCGCGGGAGGTGAAGTTGCACAGGTGGCTGGATCCTGCGGAGACGCCGGAGATGTGGGGGAAGTTGATGCCTTCGGCGATGAGTCGGCTGACGAGCGCGGCCGTGTAGGCGTTGCGCATGCCGCCGCCTTCGAAGACGAGGGCGGTGTCGTCGATTGTGACCATCGTTGCGATGGATTCTTCGGGGGTCGGGTAGTGTTCTGGCGTTTCCTTCACGCTTCGACCCTACAGCCGCGCCTCGAACCTACGCTTGCGTATGCCCTGTGAAGACCACGTAGTGATAAAAGATGAAGCGGAATGCGGTGCCGAGCACGAATCCGACGACGTAGACGGCGATGTTGTCGGCGAGCGTGGAGGTGAGTCCGAGGATGTGGTGGGTGAACAGGAGGCAGAACTGTGAGATGACGATGCCGCAGGCGTTGGCGAAGAAGAAGAGGATGGCTTCGCGCGTGGCGTTGTCTTGGGTGCGTCCCCGGTAGGTCCACAGGCGGTTGGCGACCCACGAGTAGAAGGTGGCGGTCGCGGCGGCGACGAATTGTGCGGTGTTGGGGTGTCCGGCGAGGATGTCGAGCGGCCCGTGTTGGAGGAGGTTGAACAGCCCCATGTCGACGATGAAGGCGGTGGCGCCGACGAGTCCGAATTGGATGAATTCGCGCACCCAGGCGAGGATATGTTCGGCGAGGCTCATTGACGAGGCCGTGACCTCTTCTTCCTCCACCTGTCCGTGCGGCTGGGCGAGGGACGAGGCCGGGGCGGCTCCCTCGCGCGCGTGTCCTGGAGTGGTGGGCTGGGGATGGGTCGCGGACGGGTCCGCGAGCGCGGGTTCGAGCGCGGCGGGTCGGCGTGAGGGAGCTTGTTCGTCGTTCACTCCCCTAGTGTCGCACGCACGCCCCGGTGTTTCTACCATCAGCCTTGACTGTATGGCATCGCCTGAGGAGGACACGAATACATATCACCATTCCACAAAGGAAGCTCCTCCCAGTTCTCTGGAACACCAAGGTCCTTCACTGAAACAGGAGACACTTCGGGGAATTTATGCAAAAGATGCGGGAGGTCATTAATCCCCTCCAGATTCATCTTAGAAAGAAGATACTGGATGATGGTGAACTGCGCAAAGCACTTTCCCTTCTTTTCCTTCCTATTCCCCTCTTTCGCATCGTCAAGCACGAATCGACGCAGAAATCCGAGCTCATGATCCTCTCCTGTGAGCATGGGACTCTTTGGAAACGTCCTGCTATAGAGTCGACCATGATGCGCGCACACATTTCTGACATCATTAAGACAAAGCAGCCATGAGCTGAACTGCGATTCTGAAATATTGAGCTGATTGGCAACAGCTATACGCTGCTCATCGCGAGCGAAGTCGTACAACATACGCAGACTTCCCCAATCGAGAACATGCACCGCGACCCAAACTGGCAAAATGGCGTCATACTTTCTTATAATGCACGACTGAGTCATCGTTTGAAAGAACCACAGCTATACTATATTTTTCTAGCCACATTGCATACTGTTCAGTTGATCGTGCATTAGCCTTATCCCAAGCTTTTTTCCCGAGCTTATGTGGACTCAAGTGTATGTATGGATCAACCCGTCCAAGCTCGTGACTGATCATCACCCGAAGCACAATTTCAATTTTCGCTAGCTGAAGCCCCGTGACAGCTCTTAGCTCTTGATCAAACCTGTACAGCTTGACCACTTTTTCGATCGTGGTTCCTTCGATGAAATTATCGGAGAGAGAAGCCCCGTCTCCGCTTGCACAGCGCGATAGGGATAGGAGTATCCAGACAGTCTATAGTATCCGATTTCACGAAGAGCTCGACGAGCGAATTCATCATCGCAGATTTCCATTCCCCTATCCTGCAGAATGGCGATCTGATCATCGACAGACTTAAAGGGTTTGGGCTCCATCGCTCTCCTCCGAAATGTTAAGACCGGCCCTGGACCCTCGTCGGGCGGAACCGGTCATTGTGGATCCATCGTATCACGGCAGCCGCGCGCACGCACTGGGTTTGTCCATCCGAATGCAGTCATGCTGCACGTTGTGGACGAACACTGCGGCCACCTCACCATCCTCCCCGGCGCCGCCCCAGACCGCTCAACCACCCGCCACGACCCCCCGGACACCCGGGTGCCTCCCTCGTCCGCAGCCCACATCTAAGATGGTCCCCATGACTGAGACGACCCCCCACCACACCCCCTCGCCGACTCCCCCGGTGGCCCCGAAGTGTTACGGGTACCGGGTGCGCGACCAGTTCGGGCAGCATTTTGATGACCCGTGGGATTGGTTGCGCGACGGCGGCAACCCCGAAGTGCGCGCGCACCTGGAGGCGGAAACGCGTGGGCGGACGCGGTGACGGCGCCGACGCGCGAGGCGGCCGCGCGCCTCGTCGAGGAGGTGAAGGCCTCTACGGCGCTCACCGACGTGACGGTGCCGATCCGCGAGGGCGAGTTCTGGTACTTCCGTCGTTTCACGGAGGGGCAGTCCTACGCGACGCATCACCGCGCGCCGGTGGAGCGCGACGAGGCCGGGGCGCCGATCCCGCTCGTCCCCTCTCCGGGTGTGCCCGCGCGGGGCGAGGAGCTCCTCGTCGATGAGAACGAGTGGGCGCGCGGGCAGGAGTTTTTCCGCTTGGCGGACCTGTACCCGTCCCCGGATGGGCGTCTGATCGCGTGGGCGCGGGACACGAGCGGGGATGAGCGCTACACGTGGGTCGTGCAGGAGGCGTCGGGGCGCGTCATCGACGAGGCCGTGGCAGGCGCCGGGTACGGTTTCGCGTGGGCGGATGACTCGCAGTCCTTTATCTACATGGGCGTGGATGATGCGTGGCGCGCGTGCGACGTGTGGTGGCACCGCGTGGGCACGCCTCGCGAGGCCGACGAGCTGCTGCTGGTCGAGCCGGACGAGGGCTTCGAGATGGGGTTCGCGCCCTCGGGTTTCCCGGGGCACGTCGTCATTCATTCGTCGTCGTCGACGGCGGGCCGCGCGTGGCTGTGGCTGCCCGCCCACCCGAGCGTGCGCCCGCTGCCGCTCATGCCGGTGCGCGCCCGCACGCTGGTGTCGGCGGATTCGGCGGGGGACCGCCTGTTCATCGTGCATACGGGGCTCACGCAGGAGGGCTCGCTCGCGCAGGCGATGCTGCCCGGCGGTGGTTCGCCCGAGGCCTTGGCGCGCCTCGGCGTTCCTTCTTCCTCCGCGTATAGCCGCCGGGCGCTGGCGGATCGCACGCCGGGTACCCCCCTGCCGGAGGACGAGCCCGCGCCCCTCACCCCGTTCGAGTCGTGGGAGCCGCTGCGCAGCCCCGGCCCCGGCGAGCGCATCACCGACGTCGAGGCTCACTCGGACTACGTGGCGCTCTCGCTTCGTTCGGGTTCTCTGACGCAGGTTGACGTGTGGGACCGCCGCGAACAGGCGCCCACGTGGCGGCGCGTGGAGGTCGACGCCCCGGTGCGCACGATCACGACCGTGCCGACCCCGTGGGCCGATCCGCTGCGCGTGGAGTTCCAGTCGCAAACCGTGCCCCCAACGGTCGCCGAGGTTTCTCTGCCGGACCCCACCCCCGCGAGCACCCCGCCCCGGCATCCCCGGAGGGACGCGGAACCGATAACACGGCCCAGGCCTCGTCCCCCGAGAACCCGCACCCCGAGAACACAAGCGAGACCGCGGCGCTGACCGTGCGGACCCTGCGCACCCACGAGGCGCCCGGCTGGGATCCCGCCGAGTACGTTGAGGAGCGCGTGTGGGTGCTCGCGCGCGACGGCGCGACCCGCATCCCCGTCACCCTCATCCACCACCGCGACGCGCGCCCGGACGGCACGCACGCGGGCTGGCAGATCGGGTACGGCTCCTACGAGGTCAGCTACGACCCCGAGTTCGAGACCCTGCGCCTGCCGATCCTGCGCCGCGTCGTCTACGCGATCGCGCACGTGCGCGGCGGCGGCGAGATGGGCCGCGCCTGGTACGAGGACGGCAAGGAGCTGGTCAAGGAGCACACGTTCACGGACTTCATCGACGTGGCCGACTGGCTGGTCGACTCCGGGTGGGTGGCGCCCGACCGCCTCGTCGCGGAGGGCCGCAGCGCCGGAGGCCTGCTCATGGGCGCGGTCACCAACGCCGCCCCGGACCGCTTCCGCGCGATCCTGGCGGGCGTGCCTTTCGTGGACGCGCTCACCACGATCCTGGACCCGTCCCTGCCGCTCACCGTCGGCGAGTGGGAGGAGTGGGGCAACCCGCTCACCTCGCGCGCCGTGTTCGACGCGATGAGCCGCTACACGCCGTACGAAAACGTGCCCGACGGCGCGCTCCTGCCCGCGGTCATGGCGACGACGTCGGTCAACGACACGCGCGTCGAGTTCGTCGAGCCCACCAAGTGGGTGCAGCGCCTGCGCGAGGCCACCGGCCAGGTGCCCTCCACGGACGAGGCCGGGGCTGGCACACGCTGCAACTGCTGCGATTCGGGGGCGGCCGGGGATTCCGGTGTGGTCGGCGTCGACTCCGGCGGCGGCGAGAGCACGGGCGCGGAGGCCAGCCACGGCCTCGTCGCCGCGCGCGACCCGCTCGAGCGCCCAATCATCCTGCGCACCGAGATGGTCGCCGGGCACGCCGGCCCGTCCGGGCGCGAGGGCCGGTGGGCGGCGCGCTGCGAGGAGTTCGCCTTCGCGCTGGGCCAGGTGGGTGTCTGCCTGTAGGGGTTGACGCTGCTCGCGAGCGCTCGCGCCCGTGAACAACAGACACCGGTGGGGGTGGTCTTCGTTGGAAAACCGCCCCCACTATCGCGCTGCTCACGTTGGGGCGCGATAGTGTGCCCTACTGCTGTGCGCCGCCGTCCCAGCCGGGGCGCAGCGCAAAGGACTGAATGTCCAACTGCCCCGTGAGAGCCGTCCCCTTGAGGTAGCGACCGAGGTCTGATGTCGTGAACAGTTCCCTTTGCTCTTCCCCGTCCCATGGCCTGTAGAACAGGGTGACGACACGATCATCGCCGCGATCCTCAAGTGCATATACACCGGTCTCAGTCACCTGGAACACCGTCGAATGGTCACGGCTCCGCGAAGGAATAGAAAACAGGTAACGCCCCTGCCCACTGGTCACGTCGACCGCGAAAGCGTCACCGTTTGCACTGATAAACCTGTACTCATCACCCACCTGGATCCCCTCATACAGATGGATCGTGCGCTCTTCATTCAGTTCTATGGCACCGCCCTCCGCATCGACCACAGGAATGATCGTGCGCTGGCCCGTGGATAGGTCCCACCGCTGGAGAACCATCGTTCCCACATTCGCATCGAGTCCGTTATCACGCGAAGCGTTGGGGTAGGTCGCCTGGAAACTCGGAACCGTCACCACGTCAGCCTCACATGAGAACATGTTCTGTCCCGACGTCAGCCCATCGATCATCGGTGCGACCGCAAGAACCGGCGGCACGTCACCATTATGATCAGTAAGTTGAACAACGACCGCCATATTCTCCGGTACCTCACCATCATCCGACTGCGCGGAATAGGCCTCAAAGCCGCTGGTGCAACAGGCGGAGCCAGCTTCGTATCGGTGATCGACACGATACGAGACCCACACTGCCCGTTATTTTGAAAAATACCGGCGTTAGCTACCGATGTCAGCGTCCCCCCGGTGCCTAATACGTCAACGGTTTGTTGTCCTTGAAGGACAAAGAGCGCCCCCACATCTTCGTTCGGAAACTCGTAGCGCTGCAGCTCGTATGGTTTCGATGTTTCACGCGTGAAACGTGTTGTCCCCTCATCCGTCGTGAGGTACTCATAGGTCTCGGTCCCGTATGTGACACCACGAGGCGACCAGAGAACAGATGCCCCCCTCCATGGCACCTGCGGTGCCGACAATTCCAGTCCCATCATCATGCAGGAAGGCGATATAACCTTCACGCACGCGATAACCTGTCTTATCTGCCGAGTCTCCATTGCTGATGCGCACGACGATGTTCGCTTCGCCCGGACTGACTTGCTCAATCGAGACAACACGAATATCCCCACCTGCTGAACACGACACACACACAGTAACGCCGTAAGAGCGATCACCATGCACGTTACCGCATTTTTCACCATTGGCATTTTACCAAACAGTCTTGTAATTATAGGGTAATGACCCAACAGTAAGATCCTTGGGATAAACTCCCATACCACCATTGCCATCAATATCAGTCCCCGTCGCCCTCATATAGGCAAACCAGACCAGCTGCGAACAATTCAATCGATGAGGATTCATTCCTTTGTTCACAGCAAAGTTAATGCTATAGGGACGCTCAAGAAGGTTATTATAGGCGTAGTCAGCAGCCGCATCCTGAGTCGCCTGCGACACATGGTAGTAAAAATACCGTGTCCCCGAGAGGACCCTTTTATCCCACACCCATTTCCAATGCGACACCTGGCCCAGACCGGGCGCTTCGACAATCCAGTTATTCCCACCAAAAATACCTACGTGCCCGGCTGGCCACACAGGCTCATAGAATACGTCACCTTTGTAGTCCGACTTACGCAGCTCAGTATCCCGAGCACCTGATCCACGCTCCGAAATCCCCGACCTGCGTTGAACGATCTGATTGTCACGAGCCTGTTCCAGAGCCTCTACAAGCACAGTACGCACATCCTGTCCTGACTCAGCCGACCACGCGTGCGCGCCTGCGAGGATGTCATCGACGCCCACACCCGGTACATATTCCTGGATCTGATGCGCAAGCTCCTCCTCAGTCTGCCCAGCGGCATACCCAGCAGATGGGAGAGACACAACCAGCAAAGCAGCGGCCACCATCGCAAAAAATCTCGATTTGTAGCTCATGATCCTCATCCAATTTCACCATTGAAACGAACGATACAATCAGCACCGTAAGAAAAGTGTACAGCATTCTGTGGCTACAGTTCAACGGTTTACCAGAACTGACAAGCAACCCGGCGTACGCTGCACGCACAACTATGACACCCATCCGGCACACCGACCACGAGGCGTTACCGGCCTCGTCCCTCCCAGACGAGCGGAGCGGACAGGGATCTTGCGTTACTGTGCGCCACCGTCCCAGCCGGGGCGCAGGGCGAAGGATTCGATCTCTCGCTCATGGCCCGACGACAAGAATCCGCCCGACGTCCGCAGATACTTCTCCAGCTTATTCGTTGTGAAGACCTCGCGGAGCTCTCCCCCAACCCACGGCTGGTAGGAGAGCGTAACGACGTGCTCGCGGTAGCGATCTTCAAGCGCGTAGACGCCTGTCTCAGTCACCTGGAATAAAGTCGGATGCGACACGGTCTCCGCAGGGATAGTGAAGAGGTGACGGGCCTGACCGCTCCTGAGATTGACCGTGAAGGCATGGCCCCTACTACTGATGAACCTGTACTCGTCTCCAACCTGAATCGCTTGATAGCCGAAGATCGTCAGATCGTTGCTCAGCGTGATCTCATCGCCATTCTCATCGAGGACAGGGATCACCGTGCGCTGCCCCGTCGACAGGTCCCAGCGCTGCAGAACCATGGGTCCAGTCGTTGCCATCATGCCAAAGTCACGTGCAGCGGCAGGATCGTCCTGCACCATGCTCGGCAGCGTGATGACATCCCCCTCGCAGGCGAACATGAATTGCCCTGATTTCAATCCCTCAATCATCGGTGCGGTGGCGAGGACTCTGGGCGCATCGTCAACGGGATCATCCAATTGCACGACAGCCGCGAGTTTCTCCGGATTCACAGGGTCACCCGACTGAGGCGTATAGGCCTCGTGGGCAGAGGCCTCGATGCTTTCGGATTCCTCGGTGTCGGTGATTGCCAGAACTCGCGCACCGCACAGTCCAACATCCCCTTTTGTGTCCCGTGTTTCCGCGCTTGTTATGGTTCCATCGAGCTCAATGGTATCGACCCGATAACCCCAGTTCCGCGACGCGCTAAAGGACCGCGATTCGCCCATCGGGGAGCTCATAGCGCTTATATTCCAACGACCGATCAGCCGGGCGCGGGATACGTTGTGTTCCACTCGCCGTTGTCAGAAACTCATTGTTTTCTTCACTGTAGGAGAGGCCACGCTTAGTCCACGCCAAGTCCCCCACAGTCCTCTCATCGATAAAACTCAGGTCAACGTTGCCCTCCTCGTCAAGGAGCCCGATCCCACTGTCGTAGGTTGGCTTTCCGAGGCCCGACACCGACCGTCCCTCACGCATCCACACAGCCATCACAGCATCCCCTGGGGTTAGGCTTGTGTTGTTGACACTTCGTTAAGCGGGTGTGAGTGCCTGCGGAGAGTGAGGTGCCTGTTATGGGAACTCGTCGTCGTTTTACACCGGAGTATCGTCGTGATGTGGCGAGTCTGGTGTTGGATACAGGGTCTTCGATCGCGTCTGTGGCCCGGGATTTAGGGCTGGGTGAATCGGTGGTGGGCCGGTGGGTCAAACTCGAGCGCGAGCGGCGTCAAGCCGCGCGTGAGGGTCGTCCTGATCCACGCGAGCTGGAAGCTGAGATCACGGCATTGCGTCGGCGGGTGCGTGAGCTGGAGAAGGAGAACGAGTTCTTGGGAAAAGCCAGCGCCTTCTTCGCGTCTCGGCACCAAAGTACCAGCGCTTTGAGCTGATGGACGCGCAGAAGGCTTCCTACTCGATCACCTTGATGGCCAACGTTCTAGGGGTCACGCGCGCGGGCTATTACGCGTGGAAGAGCCGTGCACCCCAGCGGGGTCGGCGTGCATCGGCGCGTCGGCGTTTGGATGAGGCGGTGGCCTGGGAACACGAGGTCTCGGGCGGCACCTATGGGGCTCCTCGCATCCGCCATGCTCTGGCGCGCTCGGGCGTGGATGTGGGTGTGCGGGCGGTCGCCGCATCGATGCGCCGCCAGGGCCTGACAGGCCTGAACACGCACCCACGACCGGCTAGGCGCGGCGGGCGGGGCCCTGTGGCCCATGAGGACCACTGCGTGCGCCAGTGGGATCAAGGCGCCCTGGATCGGGTGTGGATCACGGATTTGACCTACCTGCGGTGCGCCCAAGGCTGGGTCTACCTGTGCGCCGTGCGTGATGCGCACTCGCGCCGAGTCCTGGGATACGCCATGGGCGAGCAGCAAAGCACCGACCTGGTCATCACCGCGCTCGACATGGCCGCCACCACCCGTGGCGGCTTCCCCACTGGGGTCGTGCTCCACGCTGATCGGGGAACACAATTCACCTCCGAGAAACTGGCAGCCTACATGCGCGCCGTCCAAGGAAAAGTGTCGATGGGGCGGGCCGGAAGTGTGCTGGGATAACGCCATGGCCGAATCCTTTTGGGCCACCCTCAAAACCGAGTACTACTACCGGCGTACCTTCACCACCCGCGACCAGGTCTACACCGGGATCGCCACCTGGATCGAAGACTTCTACAACCGCCGCCGCATCCACACCAGCCTCGGCGGCAAATCCCCCATCGAATACGAACTACACCAAGCGGCCTGGACAAAAGCCGCATAAACAAACCGTCAACAACTTGCGCACAACCCCACCCCGTGCTCAGCTTGTCGACCGGCGTGCTCGTCGGCGCAACATACGCCTCGCAGCTCGACAGAAGCACAGCAGCTGACAGCGCGGCCGCAACAATAGCGCCTCGACGTGCGCCCCTCGAACTCAACAGGAGACCCCGTCGTCGCGCCTGCGTCTCCGTCGGCAGCGAGCCGGTGGCGTTAGCGTTCATCATCGATTCATCCTCGTCTGTGCGGCGGAGGGCGCTTCCACGCCCACCCCCAGAGTCTAGGGCACGAGGCCTGAGCAGCCCCGGCCTCGTACCCTTCCGATCAGGGAAGCGCAATGCCGATAGGATGAGAGCATGACGATTACGGCGGCGGCAGACGGTTCTTCCCTCGGCAATCCCGGGCCCGCAGGGTGGGCCTGGTACGTGGACGAAGACACGTGGGACGCGGGCGGCTGGCAGCAGGGCACCAACAACCTGGGCGAACTGACCGCCATCCTGCGCCTGCTTCAGGCCACCGCCGACACCGGAGAAGAGCTGCACATCCTCGCCGACTCGCAGTACGCGATCAACGTCGTGTCCAAGTGGCGGCTCGGCTGGAAGAAACGCGGCTGGACGAAAGCCGACAAGAAACCCATCAAGAACCTGGAACTCATCCAGGAGATCGACCGCGCCATGGAAGGGCGCCGCGTCACCTTCGAGTGGGTCAAAGGCCACGCGGGACACCGCATGAACGAGCGCGCCGACGACCTCGCGCGCGCGTGCGCCGAGGCCTACCAGGCCGGTCGCACGCCCGAGCCGGGACCGGGTTTCGGGGGCGGCTCGTCACGCGGCGCTGCGTCCGCGGGCCAGGCGTCCGGGGGCGCCGCCTCCGCGTCCGCGGCCGTTGAACCGCACGACGCTGTGGAGTCCGGCGCGAGCACACCTGCCGGAAAGCGTCACGCCGAGGCCGACAAGGCCGCCGCTGCGCCCACGCGCCCGAGCGAACACGCGGAGGAAACCGCGACCGCACCGACGTCTACGTCCGCTTCACACGCCGCCTCCACCGACGGAGCCACGACATCGACTTTCCGTTCTCACCCCAGCGTTTTCTCCGCACCCACAGAGGCTCGCGAACCAGCGGAGGCGGCCCCGGCCTCGTCCGTGAGCGCTCCGACCACCGAGGACGCCCTCGCCCGCGAGCGCGAGTTCATCCTGGCGTGGACCGGCGGGGACGAGGCTGCGCTGGCGGCCATGACCGACGAGCGCACGACGCGCATCTGGCCGGGCGGCGCGGCGACCACGACGCTGGGAGGGCCCTCGCCCGCCTCGCCGTCCGTGGGCCGCATCGACGTACAGGACTTGGGCGGCGCGTTCCTGACGCGCTACCGGGTGCGCTGGGAGGGTGGCGCGTCGCTGGAATCCAGCGTGTGGGCGCCGGCGACCTCTGGGGACGCGTGCCTGGTCATGGTGCACCACCAGTCGACGCTGATCGGCTGAGCCGGGGCGTCATGTCGTGGGCGAACTCGGCGGGCGTGCATTCGCGGGCGGACACAGCTTGCAGGTACAGGGTGCGTCGAATAATCCCGCGGGGCACTACTTCGCGGTCATGCGCGGTACGTACAACCCTCTCTTGCAATCTCGCACGTAATTTCCTCCGGTCAGTTTTCGCCTACGCCCAGAAACGTTGGAATTGCAACAACCATATTTCAATTACTGAAAGATTGACAGGGAAATTACGTGCGACATTGTTGGGAAACCGCTCCATGGCCGTGGCCGCGACGCGGATAGGTTGCTTCTTGACAGCCAGTGCACGCGTCCCCCCTGGAGCTCCAGTCGGCCGAGTGCACCTCATGCGGATAGGTTGCGCACATGCGGATAGGTTATGCGCACGCGGATAGGTTATTAAGGTATCCGCATCGTCGTAACCTATCCGCATAGCCTTTTCCTATCCAGAACTCAACCTCCTATCCAGGACACGCAGCCACACCCACCAGAAGACCGCCACGCGGCCTGATCGTGGTGCTGGTGATCGGCAGCGGCGAGCCGAGTATCTTTCCACCCTCCCCCAGTCAGCGTCACAAGGGGCACTTCGCCCGTGACTTAGCGCTACACCCGATCAGTGGCAGTGCACCCGATCAGTGGCAGTGCACCCGATCAGAAGAGGTGCAATGCCTACGGATCGGGTGCAGCGCCCCAATCAACAAGAACAAACGCGGCATCTGCAGGTCAATCGATGCCACCATCACAAGCAAACTGCACGAAGGACGCCGCCGGGTCGAGCTGAATCAGGAAATGTCCAGACGCGCCGATCCCCTGCTGTGTGGAGAGCGCCGCGCGACTGCTAATCCAGGCTGCGGCGCCCGTGGGCGGGGCAAGGCCTGACCGGGCTTCGAGATCGATCACTCCGAGCCTTTAGGCTCACGTGTGGCTTTTCGAGCGGGCACACCGCCGCCCACGGGCGCACCAAGCAGCCGGGCCCAGCAAGGCCGGTCCCTCCGGCGCCCGGAAAACAGCCGGGGCGCACAGCAACAAGCACAGCAACAAGCACAGCAACGGGGGCGCAAGCCACCGGCCTGCGCCCCCGCTCAGACCCCTCCGCGAGGAGCCACGACGCGCTTACAGCTTGGCGCCCTCGAAGCTGAAGATGTCGAGGAACTTGCGCGCGCGATCCGAGGACGGGTCCGCGAAGAACTTGCGCGGCGGGTCGACCTCGACGATGCGGCCCTCGTCCATGAAGACGATGCGGTCGGCGATCGCGCGGGCAAAACCCATCTCATGCGTCACGATGAGCATCGTCATGCCGGTGCGCGCCAGTTCAAGGACGACGTCGAGGACCTCGCGCACCATCTCCGGGTCGAGGGAGGCGGTGACCTCGTCGAGGAGGAGAATCTCGGGGTTCATCATGAGGGCGCGCACGATGGCGACGCGCTGGCGCTGGCCGCCGGAGAGCTGGCGCGGGTAGTCGTCGGCGCGGTCAGCCAGGCCGACGCGCTCGAGCAGTTTATGCGCCCGCTCCTCGGCGTCGGCGCGTGATTCTCCGGCGACCAGGCCGGGGGCGAGCGTCAGGTTCCCCATGACGGTCAGGTGGGGAAAGAGTTCGTAGGACTGGAAGACCATGCCGATGCGGCGGCGCACCTCGGGCCAGGAGACGCCGGGAGCCGCCAGATCGGTCCCGTCGAAGAGGATCTGCCCGGAGTTGATGGGTTCGAGGCCGTTGATCGTGCGCAGCAGCGTGGACTTGCCGCAGCCGGAAGGGCCGACGATAACAACGACTTCACCGTCGGCGACGTCGAGGGAGACGCCGCGCAGGGCGTGGTGCCCGCCCGGGTAGGTCTTGTCGAGGTCAACGAGGCGCAGCTGCGGGGTGTCCACGGACGAGGCCGTGGCGCGCTCGGGCGAGAGGGCGGCGGTCGGCGCGTCGGCGAGGCGTTCCTGCGGGTCGGAGGTCAGTTCTGCCATGTTTTCTCCATGTGGCGTGAGAGGAGCGAGATGGGCCAGCAGATGAGGAAGTACAGCGCGAAGATCAGGCCGTAGATCCACAGCGAGGCGGTCGGGTAGTTGAAGCGGTTGGCGTCGATGATCTGCTGTCCGACTTTGAGGACTTCGACGACGCCGATGAGGACGACGAGGGACGTCGTCTTGATCATGCGGGTGATGAGGTTGACGGCCGGGGGTGCGAGGGCGCGCAGGGTTTGCGGCAGGATGACGCGGCGCATGGTCTGCCTCGGGGTGAGCCCCAGGGCGGACGCGGACTCGTACTGGTGGCGCGGGATCGAGATGAGCGCGCCTCGCACGAGGTCGCCCATTTCGGCGCCACCCCACAGGGTGAAAACAAGGATGGAGGCGGTGATGCCGTTCAGGTTGATCCCCGCGACGCGCGTGAGCCCGAAGTAGGCGACGAACAGGAGGACGAGCTGGGGCATGATGCGCACGAACTCGAGGTAGAGCTGCATGAGCCAGCGCAGGAGACGCCAACGCGAGCGCATGCCGAGGCCCACGAACACACCCAGCACGAGGGAGAGAAGGACGGACAGCGCGGAAATGCCGACGGTGACGCCCAAGCCCTCGAGGATACGCACGAGGTTGCGGCCTTCGACAATGACGTTAATTCCCAAATCCGCCACGGCGCACCTTCTTTTCGATCAGTCGGGCCGCGATGGACACGGGCAGGAGGATCACCAGGTAGGCGAGGACCAGCAGGACCAGCGCCTCTGAAGTGTTGTAGGACATGCCGATGAGGTCTTTCGCGACGTACACGAGGTCGGGCAGCGCGACGACCGAGACGACGGAAGTTTCCTTAATGAGGAAGATGACGTTGGCGGCCAGCGGCGGCACGGAGGTCGCGATGGCCTGCGGCAGGGCAACGTGGCGCAGCGTCTGCGTGCGCGTAAGGCCGAGCGCGGAGGCCGACTCCCACTGGATAGTGGCGATCGAGTCGAGGCCGGAGCGCAGGGCTTCAGCCATGTAGGCGCCGCCCAGGAAAATCAGGCCGACAATCGCGCAGGTTTCGCCGCTCCACTTGATGCCCACGCGCGGCAGGCCGAAGTAGATGAAGAACAGCTGCACGAGCAGCGGCGTGTTACGCGACAGTTCGACGTAGGCGGCGCCGATCTGGGAGGCGATCGGAATCCGGTAGTGCCGGATCGCGGCCACGAGCAGGCCGAGGGCGAGGGAGCCGACGATACCGATGGCCGCGATCCTCAGGGTGAGGATGGCGGCGTCGACGTAGAGGGGCGCGTATCGCGCCAGGATCTCAAGATTCATAGGCACAGGGAGGGACGAGGCCGTGGCCGCGCCGGGCGATCACCCGCGGCGGGCGGACCCGTCAGGGGGCCACGGCCTCGTACCCGTATTAGTTGGTGGAGGTGGTGTCCTGGCCGCCTTCGACGACCAGGTCGTCGGGGGTCGCGGCGTCACCGTAGACGGGGGCGAGGGTCTGCTCGTAGTCCTTGTGGAAGAAGTTCTCCTCGCCAAGTTCGACGAGCTGGTTGTTCAGCCAGTCCAGCAGCGCGGTGTTGCCTTTTTTGACGGCGGCCGCGATGTAGCTGGTGTCGCCCAGGCTCTTGATGCCGACGCTGAAGCCGGGGTGCGCGATCGCCCAGGCGATGACCTCGGTGTTGTCGGTGGAGAAGGCGTCGCCGCGGCCGTCCTCGAGGGCCTGGTAGGCGTCGGAGTACTGGTCGTACTTCTGGAGCTTGATCTCGGGGTGGTTGGCCTCGAAGTAGGCTTCGGCGGTCGTGCCCTTGGTGACGATGAGGGTCTTGCCGGCCAGCTGGCTCACGTCGGTGATTTCAGCGGAGGTGGGAGAGACAACGCCGAGGGAGACCTTGAAGTAGGGGTTCGCGAAGTTGACCTTTTCGGCGCGCTCGGGCGTGACGGTGAAGTTCGCGAGGGTGATGTCGACCTTGTTGGAAGCGAGGACCTCGGTGCGGGCGGCGGCGTCGACGGGGACGTACTTGGCGGTGACGCCCAGGTCGGCGGCGATGCGGTCGCCGTAGACGACGTCGTATCCGGCGGGTTTGCCGTCGGCGTCGATGTAGCCGAAGGGGGCCTTGTCGGAGAAGATGCCGATGACGATTTCGCCGGCTTCCTGGATCTGCTCGGGGGTGCGGTCTCCGACCTGCGCGCCCGAGGAGGACGAGGCGGCGCCCGCGCCGCCGGAGCATGCGGCCATGCCGAGGGCTGCGACCATGGCGACGGCGGCCGTGGCGAGTCGGAGGAATGGCTTCTTGCGTGCGTGAGCGGCGCTCATGATGGCTCCTGATCTGCGGGGATAGATGAAAGGACGACGCCGGGGTGCATCCTCGGCGTCGGTGTCGATGCTTCCACCGCTAGCGCGCATTTGCGAGGGGTGTTTCCCGTTTTGGAACTATGTGACAAACGAGCGCGGTGACAAACCGCGGAAATCCGGGACGGGACCAAGGGCCCAACAAAACGTGGAAGTCATCACGCTAAGGTGCGCCCGCTCGCAATTGGATGGATAGGCGCGCAAAAATTGCTCCCATGCCCAAGCTACCGCGCACAGTGAACTTCTCCGTGCCGGCTAGTCCTACCCGCCGCGAGATCCTCGAGGGCCTGCGCATCACGGCTCCCGTGGCCGCGGGATATATCCCCCTTGGCCTGGCATACGGCGTTCTGGTTATGCAGCTGGGCTTGCCGTGGTGGATGACGCCCGCCCTGTCGCTGGCCGCCTACTCGGGGTCAGCGGAACTGCTCGTCGTCACCCTGGCCGCGCAGAACACACCCTTAGCAGTCATCGCTGTCACGATGCTGCTGGTGAACTTCCGCCACCTGTTCTACGCATTCTCATTTCCGCTGCACGTGATCGAGGGACGCGTCGCGCGGTTGTTCTCGATATACGCTCTGGTCGACGAGGCCTACGCTCTGACATCCGCGCGCCCGAACGGGTGGACGAAGCCCCGCCTGTTAGCCGCGCAGGTCTGCTTGCACCTGACATGGATCACATCTGGCGTGGTGGGCGTGCTCGCCGGGTCGCTGATCCCCACGCAGATCGAAGGATTGGACTTCGCGCTCACGGCCTTGTTCATCACGCTGACGCTGGACGCGGCGCGCACGTGGCGCGAAGTGCCCTCGATCCTCTTGGCAGGCGCGTCCTTCGCGGTGGCTATGGTGGCGCCGGGCCAGCACCTCATCGTCGCGCTCCTCCTCTTCGTCGCTTGCTTGGCGGTGCGTCACGTTCTCCATCGCCGAGGCATCCTCGGCTCTCCCGATCCCCTGCACTCGGGCGACACGCCCGAGGCGGGCGCATGCGGGACAGGTGCACTTGATGCGGAGGCGCGTGAGGCGGGCGCATCCGAGGCGGGCGCATCCGAGGCAAGGCCCGAGGAGGCCTCGTGACGCCGTCCCTGCCCTATCTGTTGGGAATCCTCCTGATCGTCTTCGTCATCGACTTCACGCTGCGCGCGCTGCCGTTCAAGATCCTGGAGCCGTTGCGCGACTCTCGCTTCGTCGAGAACATGGCCGTGTGGATGCCGCCGGGCATCATGGCGATCCTGGTCCTGTCGACGCTGTCCCAGGGCGTGCAGGCGGGCGGGCGGTGGGCGGCGCTGGCGACGGGCGTGACCGTCGCGGTGCACCTGCTGAGCGGTCGCAAGCTCCTGTGGAGCGTCGGAATCGGGACGCTCTGCTACATTGCGCTGCTGAACTGGCTCTGATGAACTGGCTCTGAGCCCCCTCCCCCAAAGTCGCACGTAATTTAACTTGGTCATTTTTCGAGACATCCCACAAACGTTGCAATTCCAACGACACGATTTCAAAGTCTGAAATACTCGCAAGGGAATTACGTGCGACATTGTTGGGGAACCATGCGGGATAGGCTGCCGCGACAGGCCCCCACTGGAGTCCCGACGAGAACGCGCGGCGGGAGGACCCAGCTGCGGCGCCAGTGGGTGTCGGCTGGACCCGGCCAAGCTTCGAGCCCAGCGCCAGATAAATATCGCACGTAATTTAACTTGGTCATTTTTCGAGACACCCCACAAACGTTGCAATTCCAACAACATGATTTCAAAGTCTGAAATACTCGCGGGGGAATTACGTGCGACATTGTTGGGGAACCATGCGGGATAGGCTGCCACCACGCACAGCCCGAGCGGAAGGCGCCGAAGGGCCCGAGCGGAAGACGCCGAAGGACCCGAGCAGATAGACACCACACCCCAACCCCGCGCCCCCTAAAAGTCGCACGTAATTTAACTTGGTCATTTTTCGAGACATCCCACAAACGTTGCAATCCCAACGACACGATTTCAAAGTCTGAAATACTCGCGGGGGAATTACGTGCGACATTGCTGATCGACAGCCACGACTGGCCTCCACGCAGCAAGCCGCCCCGCCCGGATGCCGCCCGACAACAAACGGGCGGGGCGGCACGGCAGCAAAACCGCTACCATTGTGTCCATGCACACAGCGTCGTACCTGCACCACGGACACACGGTCTACGAGCATCGCCTTCAGGTCCCCCTCGATCACCTGCGCCCGATCGGCGAGGACAATCCGACGATCGAGATCTTCGCGCGCGAGGTCGTGCGCAAGGGCCACGAGGACTCCCCCTACGCGGTATTCCTGCAGGGCGGCCCGGGCTACCCGAGTCCGCGTTTCGGCACGTTTACCGGCGGCTGGATGAATCGCCTCCTGCAGGACTATCGCGTGGTGCTCCTCGATCAACGAGGCACGGGCCAGTCCACGCGCATGGACACCCAAGCGCTCTCCCACCTAGCAACAGATGAGGAGAAAGCAGCCTACCTGCGTTACTTCCGCCAAGACCAGATCGTCTACGACGCGGAGGCACTACGCCGCGAGCTGTGCGGTGATGATCCATGGACGACGCTGGGCCAGTCCTTCGGCGGCTTCATCACGACCTCGTACCTGTCGCTGGCCCCCCAGGGCCTGAAGGCCAGCCTGATCACGGGAGGCCTGCCCGGCCTCGTCCACGTGGACGACATCTATCGCCTCACCTACGAGCGCACGGCGGCACGCAACCGCGCGTACTTCCGTCGCCATCCGGGCGACGAGCGCACGGTACGTGAGCTGTGCGCTCACCTGACGGACACGGAGGAGACGCTGCCGACGGGTGAGCGCCTCTCCCCCACCCGCCTGCGCATGATCGGCATGATGCTCGGCGGACAGGGCAACACGGACCAGCTGCACTACCTGCTGGAGGGTCCGTGGACGTCCGTTCGCGGGCAACGCAGGCTCTCTTCGCAGTTCCTGGCGGCCATCGGCGCGCAGGTGGACGTGGCCCCGATTTACGGGGTGTTCCAAGAGTACATTTACGCGTGCGCGACGCCGTCTCTGGCGGGCACGGCGACTCTCTGGGCGGCGGATCGCTTGGCCGAGGAGGTCCCGGGTTTCGCGAAGGACGCGGATCCGCTGGACGAAAGCGAGCCGTTCTACCTGACAGGAGAGCATTTCATGCGCCGCGTGTTTGACGAGGACCCGGGCTTGGCGCCCCTGAAGGGCGTCGCAGAGATTCTCGCGTCGACGACGGAGGCCACGCCCGTGTACCTGCCGGACGTGCTGGCTCAGAACACGGTGCCGGTCGCGGCAGCCGTCTACTACGACGACATGTTCGTGCCGCGCGAGTTCTCCCTGGATACGGGCAACCTGATTGGTGCCTGCCACTACATCACGAACGAATACCAGCATGACGGTTCCGCCTATTCTGGAGGAAAGGTCGTCTCTCACCTGCTTGACCTGCTCGCGGATTGATCCGCGCGACACGAAATGAAAGGATTAACTATGACGTCGCCTCAAACTTGTTCGTGCCCCGTGACAGCGGTGCTGACCCCGACGCGCGCGGCGGGCCTCGCGGTCGGTGCGGGAGCGACGCTCGCCTGGTACGCGCTGCCCGATGTTGTGCGGTCGCGCCCGTTGCGCGGCGTCATGAAGGCGGGGCTGCTGGGGGCGATCGGCTGGTCGATTATCGCGCTGATGCCGCCGGACGGCGAACTGCCACCCTACGACGATGAGACGGATTGTTCGAATCCTTCGGAGTCGTGGGATGATCCGCTTGATGGCGTCAACGAGGCGGAGCCACGCGAATTGGCTGTCCTTGCGGGTGCTGGGCTCGGGTCGGCGGTTGTGACGGTGGCCGTGGAACGGTGGCTGTTCCGCCGCGGTGAGCGCCGCCGCGCTGCGGGCGTCCGTTTCGCTCATACCAGGCAGGGGCTGGCTCTCGGGGCCTTGGAGGCGGTCGCGACCGTGGCGACGCTGGTCGCGGAAGCCAAGGGGTGTTGCGCGCCGCGCGCATAGTCAGAGTCGGCGTCCTGCGCTCGGCACGAGGCCTGGGCGCAGTTTCGGGGCGCCCGCAAGCCCGCCGGTTGGCTGCCGCGCGTTCGCACGCCGCCCATCGGGGCGCGGTGGGCGGCTCTAGTTGATGCCGCTCATGATGCAGATGAGGAAGAAGCCGACGATGACGACGGCGTACACGCAGGCGATAGCCTTGGCGCGCAGCTCGGGGAATCGTCCGCCGAGGCGCATGAAGGACAGGCGTACGCCTCGCGGCAGGGTTCGGTTGAACGTGGAGATTTGGGCAGCCATGTAGACGCGAACGCCGACGATGGAGGCGATGTAGAGCAGGAAGACCCCCCAGCGGGCGCCGGGGAAGAGGGATCGGGCGACGCCCACGTAGAAGAGGAGGCAGCACACGCCGGAGGCGGCGGCGAACTTCCCGGCTGTGGTCACCACGGCGCGCACGCGGCGCACCATGGTGCGGTAGGCGGCGGCGACGGGGGGCTGGATTTCGATCTGGTAGGAGGAGCGTCCCGCGCCCCTGAGGGGGCGCAGCAGGCTGTCGTATGCGAGCTTCGCTTCCTCGCAGTCGGGGTTGAGTTTGTTGGCCAGGCGGAAGGCCCATTGCGCGGCGTCGGCGTCGGCGAATGTGGGCGTCGTCATGGCGGATACGATACCGCCCACATGCCCACCTGCGTGAGCGCGTCCACGAAACGCACCTGCCCGGGTGGGCGCGCCTAGCGTACCCCGCGGGTATCCTGGTTGGAGCACGCGAGGCTACCCCGGCCTCGTGAGTCCATCACGTAACCATAGGAGCCCCCATGGCGACCGAGCCCGTGTTCGAGGCCATCAACTGGAACAAGATCCAAGACGATAAGGACCTTGAGGTCTGGGATCGCCTGACGGGTAACTTCTGGCTGCCTGAGAAGATTCCGCTTTCGAACGATCTGCCGAGCTGGAAGACCCTCACCAGGGACGAGCAGCTCATGACGAACCGCGTGTTCACGGGCCTGACCCTCCTTGACACGCTGCAGGGCACGGTCGGCGCGGTGTCGCTGATCCCGGACGCGCGCACCCCTCACGAGGAGGCCGTCTACACGAATATCGCGTTCATGGAGTCGGTGCACGCGAAGTCTTATTCATCGATCTTCTCCACCCTGCTGTCCACGGAGGAGATTAATGAGTCTTTCCGCTGGTCGAACGAGAATGCGGCGCTGCAGAAGAAGGCTGAGATTGTCAAGTCGTACTACGACGGCGACGACGCGGAGAAGCGTAAGGTCGCTTCGACGATGCTGGAGTCTTTCCTGTTCTACTCGGGTTTCTATGCGCCCATGTACTGGAGTTCGCACGCGAAGCTGACGAACACGGCTGACCTGATTCGTCTCATTATCCGCGACGAGGCCGTCCACGGCTACTACATCGGCTACAAGTACCAGCTGGCCGTAGGCGAGTCGAGCCAGGAGCGCCAGGATGACCTGCGCGATTACACGTACTCGCTGCTGTACGAGCTCTACGAGAACGAGGAGCAGTACACGGAGGACCTGTACGATCCGCTGGGCCTGACCGAGGACGTGAAGAAGTTCCTGCGGTACAACGCGAATAAGGCGCTCATGAACCTGGGGTATGAGGCCTTGTTCCCGCACGACGCGACTGACGTGAACCCGGCTATTCTGGCGGCCTTGAGTCCGAACGCGGATGAGAACCATGATTTCTTCTCCGGTTCCGGCTCGTCCTACGTGATGGGCGAGGTCGTGGACACGGAGGACGAGGACTGGGATTTCTGATCCGATCGGGCATCTGATCGCCGGTGGTGCGGCCCGGGCGCGGTTCGCGGGGATCTCGCTCGTGATGTCGGCGCGGGCTGCTCAGTATCCGCGATACATGGGTGGCGCCGTCGTGGCGCTTGCAGTCTGATCGTGCCTGCCCGTCGTCACCACCAGACGACGTTCTTAGACTTTGTATCCTCCACCACACTTAATATCACACGCGCAACATCTACATCAGTCGCCACAGACGCATCATGACGCGGTATTCCCCGTCATGACGCGCCTTGCCAGCGAGCACAATCACCTCCCGACAACACGAACATCACGACTGATGGGTTACCCACACTAATTATCGCGGCTAAACTGGGAACGGAAGCAGCCTCGCTTCCACACACAACGTACGTCGCGCACATCGCGCGGGGGAATGAGGAGAACACGACTATGAGTATCTTCGACCGCTTCGAGAGCGCCGTCGAGCGAGGCGTCAACGGCGCCTTCTCACGCGTGTTCCGGTCGGGGATCAAGCCCGTGGACATCACCACGGCGATCCGCCGCGCCATGGACGAATCCGTCCAAGAAGTCTCCGCCTCACGCATCATCGCCGCGAACCACTTCACCGTCTACGCCTCGCGCACAGACCTCACCTCCCTCGAGGCATCCCTCGACGTCCTCGCCGACGAATTCGCCCAGCAGGCCACCGAACACGCCGCCTCCAACGGCTACTCCCTCCTCGGACCCGTCACCATCGAGTTCATCGCCGACGCCTCCGAACCCAGCGGCACCCTGAAGGTCGACGCCGAAAACCGCCGAGGACCCGCCGCCCCCGCCACGGCCTCGTCCGCGTCCCCCGAACACCCGATCATCGACGTCGACGGCGAAAAGTGGCTCCTCACAGAACCCGTCACCGTCATCGGACGAGGCTCCGAAGCCGACATCGTCGTCAACGACTCCGGCGTCTCACGCCGCCACCTCGAACTACGCATCACACCCACCGGAGTGATCGCCACCGACCTGGGTTCCACCAACGGGACCTTCGTTGAAGGCCACCGGATCGACGCAGCGACCCTGCTCGACGGCAACCAGATCGTCATCGGACGTACCAAGATCCTCTTCTGGACACACCCAGACCAGAGCGGAGTTTAATGAAGTGACCACTGACCTCGCATTTACCGTCTTCCGCATCGGGTTCCTGGTGCTGCTCTGGCTCCTCGTGCTCGCGGCAGTCAACACGCTGCGACGCGACATCTTCGGCACCGTGGTCACCCCGCGCGGCAAGGGACGCGACAAGGCCGCTTCACGCCGTAAAGCCTCGCGAAACAAACGCAAGGATAAGAAGCGCACCTCCACCAACCCACTGGCCCCCAAGGACCTCCTCGTCACAGGAGGCCCCCTCGTAGGCACCATGCTGCCCCTGGGCGAAGCCCCCATCGTCATCGGCCGCTCCCCAGCGTGCACCCTCGTCCTCGAAGACGAATACGCGTCCAGCCGCCACGCAGCACTCACCCCCCAATCCGACGGCTGGTGGATCGAAGACCTCTCCAGCCGAAACGGAACATTCATCGACGACGAGCGCTTAAACACCCCTCGCCAGCTCAAGGTCGGCGACATCATCCGCATCGGCCAGACCACGCTCGAATTGGTGGGTTGACATGTCAGCAAAAGCCGTCCAATTCCACTACGCCGCCCGCTCCGACGTGGGCCTCGTGCGCTCCAACAACCAGGACTCCGGCTACGCCGGCGCTAACCTCCTGATCCTCGCCGACGGCATGGGCGGACCAGCCGGCGGCGACATCGCGTCCTCGGTAGCCCTGGCGCACCTGGTACCCCTCGACACGGACTCACACCCCGCAGACTCGATGCTGCCCCTCCTGCGAGAGGCACTCCTCGACGCACACGAGGAACTCACCGACCGCTCCAGCCGCGACCGCGACCTCGAAGGCCTAGGCACCACCTGCATCGCCCTCATGCGCTCCGGCAACCGCCTGGCCATGGTCCACATCGGCGACTCGCGCGCCTACGTGCTGCGCGGCGACACCCTCACGCAGGTCACGACCGACCACTCATTCGTCCAATACCTGGTCGACACCGGCCAGATCACGCCCGAAGAAGCCGAACACCACCCCAACCGCAACGTGGTGCTGAAAATCCTCGGCGACGCACAGGCGGACGTGGCACCCGACGAAACCATCCGCACCGCAGTCGTCGGCGACCGTTGGATGCTGTGCTCCGACGGCCTGTCCGGCCTGGTCTCCCCCGAGACGATCGGCCAAGTCATGGCCGACTTCAAGGACCCCGGCGAGTGCGCAGAAGAACTCATCCGCCTGGCCCTCCTGGCCGGCGGCCCAGACAACATCACCTGCGTCATCGCGGACATCGTCCCCGCCGGCACCTACCCGCCCGCGCCCCCGCAGATCGTCGGCGCCGCAGCCATCGACCGCAACGCCAAGTCACGCGGAGGCGAAGGGGCGGCAGCCCGCGCGGCCGCTCTGGGAGCAAAGGCCTCGGGCGGTGTGACTGACGACGGCGACGCCCCCCTCGAACTCAAACCACATTCCTCTTGGTGGACGCCCATATTCGTCTCCCTCGTCACCGTCCTGGTGATCGCCGCCTCCTGGATGTCGTGGAAATGGACGCAGACACAGTACTACGTGATCGGCCAGGACGGCTACGTCGTCATCTACCAGGGCATCCCCCAGTCGATCGGCCCGTGGAAGCTCTCCCACGCGATCGAGGTCTCCGACGTCGCACTGTCCGACCTGCCCCCCGTCGACCAGCAGCGCCTCGAAACCCCGGTCCTGCGCTCCACGCGCGCGGACATCGACGCCTACATCGCGGGTCTGAAGCGCTCCGCGGTGACGCCAGCGCCTACGCACGAACAGTCCGGCGCCCAGAACCCCCAGTCGGGTGAGGGGCAATCGGGCGCACAGAGCGGAGGCAACTCCTGATGGCAACCGTCTCGATCGCCCCCGCCCGTCCGCGCCGTTTCCTTGAGCTGGGCCTCATGGTGCTGGCCCTCGCGGTCGGCATTTCCGGCTACGTGCTCACCTCCCTGAACTACACGGGCGCGGTTCCCGCGAACCTACTGCCACAGGTCGGCGTGCTCGTCGCGCTCGCCATCATCGGCGAGATCGGCGTTCATTTCCTGGCCCCCTACGCGGACCCCGTGATCCTGCCGGTCGCGGTAGCTCTCACGGGGTTGGGTCTGGCGATGATCTATCGCCTCGACCTGTCGTACGCGCGCAGGGACGAGGCCGTGGTTGGTTTCCGGCAGGCGTTGTTCGTGGGCATCGCGATCGTCATCGCGGCCGTCATTTTGGTGATGCTGCGCGACCACCGGATGGCGCGCCACTACACCTACACCTTCGGCCTGCTCTCTCTTCTCCTGCTGCTGCTCCCCATGATCCCCGGCCTCGGCCAGGAGACTTACGGCGCGCGCGTGTGGATTCACCTGGGACCCGTCTCGATTCAGCCGGGCGAGCTAGTGAAAATCACGCTGGCCATCTTCTTTGCGGGCTACCTGGTGACGAACCGCGACAACCTGGCCATCGGAGGACGCAAGTTCCTGGGCATGCGCCTGCCGCGCGGACGCGACCTCGGCCCGATCATGGTGGTGTGGATGATCGGCATCGCCATCCTCGTGCTCCAGCGCGACCTGGGAACCTCCCTGCTGTTCTTCGGCCTGTTCGTCGCCATGCTGTATGTGGCCACGAACCGAGTGTCCTGGCTCGTCATCGGTTTTACGTTGTTCGTGCCCGCCGTGGCCATCGCTGTTCACTCGTTCAGCCACGTCCAGACACGCTTCAACATCTGGCTGCGCGCCCTGGATCCCGACGTCTACGAGAACGGCTCCTACCAGCTCGTGCAGGGCCTCTTCGGCCAGGCGTCCGGCGGCCTCATGGGCACCGGGTGGGGCCGCGGATACCCACAGCTTGTCCCGCTGGCTAACTCTGATTTCATCCTCTCATCTTTCGCCGAAGAGCTGGGCCTGACGGGCATGGCTGCGATTCTCGTCCTGTACCTGATCCTCATCCAGCGTGGGCTGCGTGCCGCCTTGACGGTACGCGACGGCTTCGGCAAGCTCCTGGCGACCGGCCTGAGCTTTTCGCTGGCGATTCAGCTGTTCGTGGTTCTTGGTGGCATCACGCGCATCATCCCGCTGACCGGCCTGACGGCACCGTTCCTGGCCGCTGGTGGTTCCTCGATGGTCTCGTCGTGGATCACCGTTGCCCTGCTGATCCGTGTCTCCGACGCCGCGCGTCGTCCCGCTTCGACGCCGGCTCCGTGGAACTCGGGAATCCAGCCGGCCGTAGGAGTGGGTGAGTAGCGCGTGAACGCACAGATCCGCAAGATTTTCGTCATTGTCCTGCTGATGTTTGCCATGCTCGGCCTGGGCATCACGAACACGCAGTTCATTTCTGCTTCCTCGCTCAATGAGGATCCGCGCAACCAGCGGACGATCCTGCACGCGGCCGAAACCGACCGCGGACCCATCATCGTAGACAAGACTGCGATCGCCTCCTCCGAGCTCGAAGACGGCTCGAAGCGCTACACGCGCTCCTACACCGATGGTCCGCTCTACGCGTCAGTCACGGGCTATTTCTCCTCCGTGGGCAGCGCGTCCACGGGCATCGAAGCAGCCGAGGAGGACGTCCTCGATGGACAGTCACAGACCCTTCTTGGTCAGCGCCTGCGCAACCTCCTGACCGGCCAGAATCGACAGGGTGGCGGCGTCGAACTGACGTTGAACTCCTCCATGCAAAAGGCTGCAGCCGACGCTCTTGGCGATCGAAAGGGTGCCGTCGTGGCCCTGGACGCTACGACCGGAGCGGTCCTGGCGATGTATTCTTCGCCCACCTACGACCCGAACCAGCTGGCCTCCTCGGACGCCACCGAGGTGTCTGCCGCGTTCGCGTCCCTGTCCAACGACGCCGATAGCCCGCTCGTCAACCGCGCAATCGGCGCACGCTACGCGCCCGGCTCCACCTTCAAGGTTCTCACCACGATCGCGCTCATCGAAAACGGCGTCGCCACACCCGAGACACGCATGCCGTCGCCGGTGTCGGCGACCCTGCCGAACACCGCCACTAACGTCTCCAACATCGAGTCCTCCACCTGCGGCGACGGCAACCCGACGCTGACCGAAGCCTTCGCCCGCTCATGTAACACAACCTTCGTGCTGGCATCCGAGCAGCTGACCAACCAACAGCTCACGGACGTGACCAACCGATTCGGATTCGGGCGCGAATCGCAGATCCCGCTGAACGTCACGCCCTCGGTGTTCCCCTCCGATACGGATGCCGCCCAGCTCGCCATGAGCGCAATCGGCCAGTACACGGTCCAGACCACGCCCCTCCAGATGGCACAGGTCGCGCAGACGGTTGCCAACGGCGGCCAGATGATGGCCCCGTATCTGATCCAGTCGATCGTCGACGCCGACAACCAGGTCGTGCGTACAACCAGTCCGACGGACGCAGGACGACCGATTTCTTCTGACACTGCCTCCCAGCTATCAACCATGATGCAGGCCGTCGTCTCTTCGCCCTACGGTACAGGCACCACGATGGCGCTGCCCAACGTCGCAGTCGCCGCAAAGACCGGCACCGCGGAGACCGGCAAGGGCGACCGCGCGAACGCGTGGGCCATCGGCTTCGCACCCGCGGACAAGCCCCAGATCGCCTTCGCCGTCCTCGTCGAGGGCGACGACGCTGACCCCACGCCGCACGGCGGTGACGTCGCCGGACCGATCGCGCGAGCGGTCCTGGAAGCGGGGCTGAAGTGAGTGTCCAACGAATGACCTCCGGGGCCGGGCGCGTACTCGGTGGCCGCTACACGCTCCTCACTCCCATCGCCCAGGGCGGCATGGGCGAAGTGTGGAAGGCGCGCGACCGCGTCAGCGGCCATATCGTCGCCGCGAAGGTCCTACGCCCGGAGCTTGCAGGCGAGGAGCTCTCGCTCTCCCGCCTGCGCTTGGAAGCCCGCAACTCGATGTCTATCTCTCATCCGAACATTGCGAACACGCAGGACTCGGGTCAAGAAGACGGCATCGGCTGGATCATTATGGAGCTTGTCGACGGTTACCCTCTGACGGACTACCTGCGGGGCGGCTCGCGCATTGAACCTGAATACCTGATGCCCATCCTCATCCAGGTTGCGATGGCCCTCGGCGCAGCAGCCCGGGCCGGTGTCGTGCACCGCGACATCAAGCCCGCGAACATCCTCGTCCGACCCGACGGCATGGTGAAGCTGACCGATTTTGGTATTTCCCGCGCGAGAGACCAGGTTAATCTCACCGCCGCCGGCATGGTCATGGGCACCGCCCAGTACCTGCCGCCCGAACAGGCCATGGGCGAGATCGCGACACCGACCGGTGACCTCTACGCCCTCGGCGTCATCGCCTACGAGGCCGCGGCCGGTCGCCGCCCTTTCACGGGCGAAACCCAGGTCGACATTGCGTTCGCGCACGTCAACGACCCTGTTCCACCCCTGCCGGACTTCGTCCCCGAGCCGCTCGCTGACGTCATCTTGCACCTCCTGGAAAAGGATCCCGCCAAACGCCCCGAATCCGGTTCCGCCGCCGTCCGTGAGATCGCCGCAGCCGCCAAGGCGATGGGCATCTCCGTCACGCCCCGCCCGCTGCCGCTACCCAAGGCCGCGCAGCGTCCCACCGAAGTGCGCACCCCCGTCCAGCCTTCCGTGCCAATCCTCGCCCCCGTGCGTCACCTCACACGCCGCACACTTCCCGACGAGATGCTCCAGCCCCCGTCGGGCCTAAACCCCCGCGTCCGCACGGTCACGGGTCGCCACGCGGTCGTCCCGCGCATCATCGACGAAGCAACGACGATCGCCCCGTCGTCCTCGATGATTCCAATCACGGGTCGTCACGTGACCGTTCCGCGCATCATCGACGAGGCTCCCCCGCCGCCGGTCGCTCCGCCGCCGGTCGCTCCGCCGCCGGTCGCACGCCCCGTCTCCGCGCCCATCAGGAATCGCCGCCAACGCCCAGACGCGACGGGCGAGCAGGCTCCTGTCGTGGGGTCCACGCGCTCACTGACCTCGACGGGACGTCACGCGGCCGTGCCTCCGGCCCCGCAACGACCAACGTCGACGTCAACCCCCTCCCGAGCGGACTCCACGCCCGCCGCGGCGCCCGTCGTCACCGAATCGCCCGCCCCCCGTCGCCCGGCACCCGCGCGCCAACAAGCGTCGCCCGCGCCAGCGACACCCGTCGAACGCCCCCAGGCGATGGTCCCCGCTCAGGCAACCACGGCCTCGTCAGGAACAGACACGATCCCGACGCCGCCCACGACGACCGGCACCCAGACCCCGATCGACCGGCGCGCAGCCCTGAACGAACGCCTCCGCCAACGCGCCGCGAACCGCCAGGCTGAGGATGCCGCAGAAGAACAGCGCCGCGCACAGGTTGCCCGCGAAGAGCAGGAGCGTCAGCGCGAACTGCGCGAAGCACGCGAGGCCCGCCAGCGCAAAGAAGCACGCCAACGCCACAACGCAGAGCAGGCCTACCGCCACGCCTCACACGCCCCCGTCCCTCAGCCCACCCGCGACACGCAGGAGAGCGCCGCCAAGGACACCACGGCCTCGTCTCAGACCTCGACGAGCACAGGATCCACGCCTCGCGTTTTGGGGACGGTTCCCCAGCCGCGCGCGAAAAAGAAGTCCTCCACGGCTTCCACGCGCCCACGCCGCTCCGTCTATGAACCGCGTTCAGAAAAGAAGACGCGCCGCCCAAAGTGGCACGAACTGGATGCGCGCTCCGCAGAGCAGAAACGACCGGCGGCAAAAACCGCATACTCGCGCAGTGTCGTCGCCCCGCCAGTCCCAACAGTTAAGAAAGTAATCCGCTGGGTGGTCGTCACACTCATCGTGATTGCGTTGATTGCACTCGCAGCCGTTACGATCAGACACATGCTGAGCTCCCTCATCCAATCAAACGCGGGAGCAACCATCACCGAGGAGGTTAGGACATGGCACAGCCCATGGCCCACCGTCTAGCTGGCCGATACGAGGTCCGCTCGCTCATCGGGCGTGGCGGAATGGCCGAAGTCCATCTGGGCTTCGACACTCGCCTATCGCGCGTCGTCGCCATCAAAATGCTGCGACGCGACCTGGCGCTGGACTCGATCTTCCAGGCACGGTTCCGCCGCGAAGCTCAGTCGGCTGCGTCACTGAATCACCCGAACATCGTCGCCGTGTACGACACCGGCGAGGAAATCATCGAGGATGCGAACAACCGGTCCATCGCCGTGCCCTACATCGTCATGGAGTACGTTGAGGGACACACCGTCAAGGACCTCATCTCCGACGGCACAGCCGTGCCGATCAACGAAGCCATCGAAATCGTCTCCGGCGTCCTGTCCGCCCTGCAGTACTCGCACGCCAACCACCTGGTGCACCGCGACATCAAGCCCGGCAACATCATGCTGACCTCGGAGGGCAAGGTCAAAGTCATGGACTTCGGCATCGCCCGAGCCTTGACCGATTCACAGGCCACGATGACACAGACCAACGCTGTCGTCGGCACCGCACAGTACCTGTCCCCCGAGCAGGCACGCGGCGAGACCGTGGATGAGCGCTCCGACCTGTACTCCACCGGCGTCGTCCTCTTCGAGCTACTCACGGGCCGCCCGCCCTTCAAGGGCGACTCCGCGGTCGCCGTCGCCTACCAGCATGTTGAGCAGATCCCGCCCACGCCCTCGTCGATTCTTTCCGACATCCCGGACTCGCTCGACCGCGTCGTCCTGAAAGCCCTGGCGAAGAACCGCGACGACCGCTACCCGAGCGCCGCCGCCATGCTCGCCGACCTGCAGCGCGTCGCACGCGGCCTGGATGTGGGCGCGCCGCCCGCCGACTCGTGGGCGACTGAGGTCTTGCCCTCCGCCGGCGCCGCGCGCACCGCCGCCACTGCCCCGCTGGCCGCGGTTCACACCCCGGTGGGCACCCCCACCCACTCGGGCGTAGCGGCGACTTCCACGTCCCTTCCCGCAGTCGCAACCGAGGATGAGGCGGCACACGAGGCCACCAAGGCCCGTAAGCGCCGCACCGCGATCATCGCGTCGCTCGTCCTCATCGCGCTCCTCCTCATCGGCGGCAGCGTGTGGGCGCTCACGCGCGGCGCAGGGACGACGGCGACCGTGGCCGTCCCGAACGTCGTCGGCCTCTCCCAGGCGGATGCAAAGTCTCAGATTGAGGCCGCGGGCTTCACGTGGGAGCTCAACCCCGACAAGGTCGCCTCCGACACTGTCGACGCTGGTTCCGTGGCCTCGACAGATCCCGCCGGCGGCACCCAGGCGGAGAAGGGCGCGACCGTACGCGTCACGATCTCCTCCGGCCCAGACTCGGTTACTCTGCCCGATAACCTGGTCGGCATGAGTCCGGACGACGCGCGTAAGGCCGTCGAAGCGCTGGGCCTGAAGTGGGAGGTCAACTCCAGTAAGGTCGCCTCCGACACGGTTCCCGAAGGCAAGGTCGCGCAGACCAACCCCTCCCCCGGTTCGAAGGTCAAGGCAGGCCAGACGATCACCGCGTACCTGTCCTCCGGCTCCGACCAGGTTGAAGTTCCCGACCTTGAAGGCATGAGCCAGGATCAGGCTCGTAGCGCCCTGAAGGCCGTCGGCCTGGAACTCGGCAACGTCACGAGCGTCGATTCGGACAAGGATAAGGATCGCATCGTCTCCCAGGATCCGGCGACGGGTACGAAAGTCAAGAAGGGCACGACCATCGCCGTGTCCGTGTCCAACGGCAAGAACGGCCAGGTGGAGATCCCCTCCATTGTTGGCATCGGTCGCGACGACGCTGAAGCGCAGCTGAAGGCCCTGGGTCTCAACGTCACTGTCGAGGAAGTTGCGGACTCCCAGCCAGCTGGACAGGTCCTTTCCGTCGAGCCCGGCGAAGGCTCGAAGGTGGACAAGAATTCGACCGTGAAGCTCAAGGTGTCTAAGGGTTCTCAGGGCGCAAGCCCCAGTCCCTCCCCCACGAAGAGCAACTAATGACGGGTGCCGCAGCGGCACACACGCCCCGCTGCGGCACACGCGCATCGAGGCCCGCACTCACAGGAACCCTCCTGAGGTGCGGGCCTCGTCGTATGCGGGTCGCGTCGTGTGCGGTGCGGTGTGCGGTAGGGTGCGGTGCGGTGTGCGGTAGGGTGCGGTGAGCCGCGCGCGCTTACTCGGCGGTGAGCTCGGGCGTGCGTGGGCGGCCTCGACAACGCACGGCTACCAGGGACCGGTGCACCCGCCTCTTCACGGTGGAAGCATGTCTTCCACAACGCACGCCTGCCAGATAACCGGCTCTTCCGAGTTGAGTGTGGGTGACCGGGTGTTGGTCGGGGGTTGCGGGTAGAGGTCGAGGTCCTTGATGATGAGCGGACTTCAACCCCCGCGATCTTCAAAGGACCTCGGGCGGTGTCTCACCCTACCTGCTGCTGCTCCGTGTCGCTTGATCGTTGTGATCGGTGTGATCTGCTCGTCGGTTTGGAGGGCTTCCATCTGATGAGCGTGACTCGCACCCCAGGGGCCCTGGTGCTCGATGTTGAGTCGTGCAACCAGCTGGTTGGCTGCCCTGGTTGTGGGGTGATTGCTCAAGGCCACGGGCGCATGGTCATGGAGGTGATCGACGCGCCCTGGGCCGGGGTCCCGGCGCGTATCCGGTGGCATAAGCGACGCTGGATATGCCGCGAACACGCCTGCCAGACGGTGACATTCCTGGAACATGACGAGCGGGTGTGCGCACCCCGGGCGCGTCTGGGCGCCCGGGCGATCCGCTGGGCGATCCGACAGCTGCGCTTCGAGGGAGCCACCATCGCTGGCCTGGCCCGACAACTGGCAACCACATGGAACACCGTGTGGTCCCACATCAAGCCGTGCCTGCAAGCCGCATCTGATGACCCCGCCCGGTTCGCAGGCGTGCAGGTATTGGGGGTCGATGAGCACGTATGGCACCACCAGGACCGACGCCGCCGGGGCCCCCGTGAGCTCACCGGCATCGTAGACCTGACACGAGGGAAGGATCACCCCACGGCCCGCTTGTTGGACCTGGTCCCAGGCAGGTCTGGCACCGTGTACAAGAACTGGCTCGAAGAGCGCGGCGAAGAGTTTCGCTCCGGTATCCAGATCGCGACGCTGGATCCCTTCCAGGGATATAAGAACGCCATCGACGATCAACTCCAAGACGCCACCAGCGTCCTCGACGCCTTCCATATCGTCAAACTCGCTGGCGACGCCCTTGACGAGGTGCGTCGCCGCGTCCAGCAAGACACGACCGGTCACCGCGGGCGCAAAGGTGACCCCCTCTATCAGATCCGCAATCTTTTGCGCGCCTCGCGTGATCGGCTCACGAAGCGTCAACAAGAACGCCTCCGTGAGGCCTTCACGGCAGATGAGGCGCATATCAGTGTCGAAGTCGCCTACCTGCTCACCCAGCAAGTCCGAGACGTCTTCCATCAAGACACACCCGCCCAAGGCCAACGCCTGGCCGCTCGTCTCATCGAGAGCCTACCAAGGTGTTCCATCCCCGAGATCGCTCGCCTGGGCCGGACCCTACGCAAGTGGAAGGACGCATTCTTGGCCTACTTCGATACCGGCGGAGCCAGCAACGGCCCAACAGAAGCCATCAACGGAATCATCGAACTAGGCAGACGCGCCGCCAGAGGCTACCGCAACCCCACCAACTACAGACTCCGAATGCTCCTCATCGCAGGAGGCCTAGACGCCTCCACCCACACTCAACTCTGAAGAGCCAGATAACCAGCTCTGTTGGCAGGTGCTGTGCTGCGACGCGACGCGGGCTTCACTGCATGCGGGCGCGGCCAACACACGCGGCGGGAAAACAAGCCCCTGACGCGGATAGGTTGTGACGATGTGGATAGGTTATTGACATCCGGATAGGTTAATAAGCTATCCACATACGCGTAACCTATCCGGATGCTCGTAACCTATCCGCATGCACGCGCCCACAAGCACACCTGCGGCACGATAGCTGCCACGCGGACTGCAGAACCTACAGCTTGAAGCGCTCCGCGACGACGGGCTTCAGAGACACGGCACGCTCGCGCGCGTCGGCATCACCGCAGGCGGCCAGCCAGTTGGCGAACATGAGGTGCCCGGACTGGGTCATGACGGACTCGGGGTGGAACTGGACGCCCTCGAGGGGCAGGGTGCGGTGGCGCACGCCCATGATGATGCCGGACTTCGTGGTCGCGGAGACTTCGAGTTCGTCGGGCACGGTCGCGGGGTCGATCGTGAGGGAGTGGTAGCGGGTGACGGTCAGCGGCGAGGGCACGCCCTCGAAGACGCCGCGCCCGTCGTGGGTGATGACGGAGGTCTTGCCGTGCATGAGTTCGGGGGCGTGCCCGACGGTCGCGCCGAATAGCTCCCCGAGGGCCTGGTGACCCAGGCACACGCCCAGCATCGGGATCTCGCGCTCGGCGCAGTCGGCGATGGTCTGAAGGGAGGCGCCGGCGCTCTTGGGGTCGCCGGGTCCGGGGGAGATGAGGACGCCGTCGTAGCCGGCCTCGAACCACGCGGGGTCCACGACGTCGTTGCGCACGACGTCCACGACGGCGCCCAGGTGGCGCAGGTAGCCCACGATCGTGAAGACGAACGAGTCGTAGTTGTCGACGCAGAGGATTCTCGCCATCGCCGGTCCTTTCATGTACGAGGCCGTGGCCCCTTCTCCGGCCTCCATCGTAGGGCGCTCCCCCAGCGGGCGCGCGGGCGCTGTCCGACTAACGGGCGGTGCGGCGCACCAAGCGTGAGCGCCGAGAGCTGCGGCACGGAGAGCGGCGAAGTGCTCGCGAAAGACATGTGGAGACGATCCCGCACACGCGGGTTGGGCGGACTGCGCAGCCGTCAGCCACGGTTCACGCCCCCACGCCCGTGGATACGAAACGAGGCCGGGGTGGCCCCGGCCTCGTCCCTTCCCAGGGTGAGCGGTTCAGGCGCCGCCGACGGAGGACTGTCCCAACTCCAGGTAGGACTGGACCCAGGGGTAGACCCAGGTGAACAGGGCGGCGACGGCCGCGCCGATGAGGGCCAGGGATTCGATGACCTTGAACCAGGTGGGGCCGGGCAGGTGGCGGAAGATCCATGCGTACATGTGGGGTCCTTCAGTTCGTGGGTTCGTCGACGAGTTCGGCGGGCACGCCCGTGTCCTTGGGGGTCCAGGATTCGAACTTGAGGTGGACGATGTAGCGCTGCCAGTTGCCGTATTCGGGGTGGCAGGTGGTCATGGTCATCCAGCGTTCGGTGGGGACTTCGGACCAGGATTCGTCGTTGATGACGGGGGCGACGACGCGCATCTGGGTGGGGTCGGTGGCGTCGATGATCTCGGAGGAGACCATGGAGTACACGAGGTAGCGGTCGTCGACTTCCACGACGACTTTGTCGCCTGGGGTGAGGCGGTCGATCCAGCGGAAGTTGTTGCCGTAGGTGCGGCGGTGGCCGGCGACGGAGAAGTTGCCGACGCCGCCGGGCTGGGTGGTCATGTCGTAGTGGCCGGCCCAGCCCTGGTCGAGCACGTAGGGGGTGGTGCCTTCGGCGAGGGGGATTTTCATCCAGTCCCAGGTGGGCACGTGGATGATGCCGTAGACTTCGCCGTCGCCGACTTCGCGGTCGAAGGCGGGCGGGTCGTCGGTGCGGATTTCGCCTTGGGTGCGTTTGGAGGGCTGGTGTTCTTCCTCGTACGAGGCGATGGTCTGGGAGACCTGTCCGGAGACTTGGTAGGTCGTCCAGTAGAGCTGCCAGACGGAGAAGAGGCCGATGATGAACGCGAAGGTGATGAGCAGTTCTCCGACGACACCGACGATGTTCCAGAAGATGGTGGAGCGTTTGTTCTGTGTCGGAGTCGCTGAGGCGACGTGTTCACCCATTCGTGTCCTCCACGGTTGCGTAGTTGACGGTCAACGAGGTTGTTGCGGGAGCGAAGCTGAGGGAGTCTTTTGTCTGCATGTCCCATCCGAGGCCGTATTTTGTCACGTAGGCTTGATAGTTCACCATACGTGGGTTTGCGGTAACCGTCGCGCGCAGGGTGTCAGGATCGCCAATTGCTTGAATCACATAGGGCGGCGAATAGCTGGTTCCGTCGACGAGGATGACGTTGCCGATGCATCGGATGACGGTTCGGTTGGTGATGCGTACACCTTGAACGGTCATGGCTTCGGCGCCGCCGGACCACAGGGCGTTCATGGTGTCTTCGATGTCCTGCTGGTGGATGACGAGGTCGTTGGCGGTCGCGCCGACAGGAATCTGTCCGGTGGGAGCGTCGGAGAGCGTGATTTGAATGCCAGGTCCCGAGACGGGGCGGTTGGATTTGGCGGTGAAGGCGTCTTCGTCTGGTGTGGCAGACTGGGGGGTGGTGGAGAAGCTCTGAACCTGCGCGTCGAGGGTGGAGACCTCGTTTTGGAGGGCGGTGACTTGGGCTTGTCGGGTGCGCACGAGGGTTGCCAGGTCTGAGGTTCCGGCGGGGTTTTTGCGCTCGTTGAGGGAGGAGACGGAGAAGAGGATGCCGGAGGCGATGGTGACGGCGAGGACGGCGGCCGCGTGACGGGTGTTGCGTGGGCGCATTGTTTCCCTTCCGTGGCGCTGCGTTTTGGTGGTTTCTAGGTCGAAGACTACGCTAGAGTGTCGACTAATTCATCACCGCCGGGCGGTTTGTCTTCCCGCGCGGGCCAGCAGAGAGGACCCGACGTGGCCGAATCGAAGAAGCGTAAAAAGAATGGGCGCGAGGTTGAGGACGATACCGAGATCAAGAATTGGACGGACGGTATTCCGCTCAGTCCGGTGTGGTGGGCGCCGACGTTCTTGACCCTCATGATTGTGGGGTTGCTGTGGGTCGTCGTGTATTACATTTCGCAGGGCACGTACCCGATTCCGAAGCTGGGCGCGTGGAATATCGCGGTGGGCCTGGGCACGATGATGGTGGGTTTCCTGATGACGTTGCGCTGGCGGTGACGGGCGCGCGTCGTTTCGCGAGAAACCTGAGTTCGGGGCGTTCCGGCTGCGGCCGGGACGCCCCGCTTCGCGTCCCCCTCGACGAGGCTGGGGCGGGCTATGCGGACATACGCGCCGCCATGACTGCAAGTCTGGTAGCGTCGTCACATGGATACTATGTCACGCAACACATATGGATGTTGCGCTGCCGATCCTCTACACCCACGCCACTCGTCAAGAGGATGGCATGTGCCGTACTACATCGGGTTTGACTGGTGATACCGCTCACCGCTCCCAGGTTTCGTCTTCCTGATGACAAGACCCCTCCCACGCCGCGCGCGCAGGATCGGCGGAAGTGGCGCCTGGTGCCCGTGGGTGTCGCAATCGTTGCGATCGGGATTGGCGCCGCGCTCGTTGCGCAGTGGGCCGTGCAGAACCATCGTCTTCAAGGCTCGCAGTTCTCACTCACATGTCTGTCACTCTACGCCGCCGCTACTCTGCCGAATATAGCCGAGCGAAGTCTTCATCCGATGTCCAGACCGCGCCCACGATTCGTGAATTCATCAATTGTGATTCCCGGGAGCTACGAGCAAATAGGGCTTGTTCTGACGGGCTGCTTGCTGTGGTTGTCGACCGTCGTCACGCTCGTGCTGGGTTTGATGATGCGCCAACCATTGAGCGCCATCGCCGTGGCGTGCGCGACCGCGTGTTTTGCATATATGTTCGGTACGAGCTCGCCGCTCGCGGATCTGCGGATAGCCTTCGGTGACCGGCAGACGACGACTCTGACTGAAGAGGGGATTCACTTTCACTTTCCACCCCTCCTGTCGACTGAGGAACACAAGCGGAACGCGGAGGTGTGGGTCCACTGGAAGGACCATCTCGCCGTCGGCTCGGTAGACGACGTGAACATTGTGTTTTCCGGTGATCTCACCCATCAGGGACGTTGGACGATCTCCTCTCACCATCTCGGGCTGCCCTACACGGGCCTCGATGCCCTGATGCGTCACTTCGGCGCGCACCCCGAGGACCGTCCCCTCCTATCCTCGCCCGAAGGAGTCACCCTGGTAGCGCGCATCCTCAAGGATGCCCGCACACGCCTGGCAGGAGGCGCAGAGGAAGGGGCCGACTAGCCACGCATGGCCCGCGGCCCGTCACCGCGCGGGACTCGAGGGCCCCGGACCACGGTGTGGGTGCCGGAGACGAACGCGAAGACACGAGGCCGGGGCCGACAACCGGGCCACAGCCTCGTTCGCGCGTCAGGGGCGGCTGAGCTCGACCCTCATGCCGGCGTCGTACATGCCTTGCAGGGTGCGTCCGGCGAGGCCGTCTTCGAGGCGGGCGGGATGCGCGCTGGCGAAGGACATGACGGTCATCGCGCCGGCAGCCAGGATCGCGGGTGAGGCCGGAGCGGAGGGGCCCAGGACGACGGTGTGCGCGTCCGCCGCGAGCGCGAGCAGGCGCGGCATCGTCTTGTTGACGAACGCAGATCCGGAGATGAATACGTAGTCCATGTCGGGGAGCAGGTATTCGCAGGCCGGATCAGGGTAGTCGCCGTCGAGAACGTTGCGTTCGAGGATGTTGAGCTGCGCGGCGTCGGGCATGGCGGCGGCCGCGAAGGGGAAGTGACCGATGACGGCGACGCGCTTGCCGGCGACGAGGCGCGCGTAGGGGTGGAAGGTGCGCGCCCAGTTGTTTTCCTTGCAGGGGGGAACCCGTGGGCGAGGGCTCGCACTGGATGGGAGTGGTAGGCGTTGACGGCCGCCATGCCGATGCCGGCGTCCTCGAAGTTCCAGGACTTCGCCAGGGCGGCGACGTCGCGCAGGGGGCGACCGACGAGTTCGGAGGGGTCTTCGGTGGCTCGCGGGCGGGACTGGACGTTCATGCCGAAAGCCATGCCGGCGCCGTCCTCGCTGGTGGCGACGCGGCGCCACTTGCCGTCGGTGTGGATCGCTGTGACGGTGATGTCGGAGGGGATCTCGTCGATGAGCTGGTCGTACAGGTCCCAGGGGCTGGTCATGGTCTCTCCTGTGGGGGCGCATGAGGGAGGGCCCGGCGAGACGCCGGGCCCTCCCATATTAGGTGATCCTCAGAAAACTTGCCGAGGCCCCGCTGAGGCGACGGCTCCCCGATCACGCGCCGTAGACCTCGACGAGGACGCGGAAAGCGAGCGAGTTCAGCGCGACCATGCCCGCGATCATGCCGAGGGCCGCGAGCGCCTGGCGGCGATTCTGCGCGGCCTCCGTCACGCCCGCGCGCGGGCGAGCCAGGCGCGCCAGGACCCACGTGGCGGCCACGCCGGCGATCGCGCCGCCGATGTGGCCCTGCCAGGAGATGCCGCTGACCACGAAACCGTAGACGAGGTTGATGCCGAGCAGCGTGAGGATCGAGGTCGTGTCGGAGCCGCCCAGTCGTTGGAGGACGAACACGGCGCCGAACAAGCCGAAGACCGCGCCCGACGCACCCACCGTGGCCACGAAAATCTCGGAGGGCTGGATGAGGCACCAGGCGAGAATGAACGCAGATCCGCCCAGCGCGCTCACCAGGTAGAGCGTCAGGAAGCGCCACCGGCCCATGACCGGCTCGATCGCGCGACCCACCCAGTACAGGGACAGCATGTTGAACAGGATATGCAGCAACCCACCGTGCAGGAACGCGCCGGTGAGGATCGTCCACGGGCGAGACGCGAGAGTCGCGGGCACCAGGGAGAGCGAGGCCTTGAGGGACGGGGACACCGAGGTCACCACATACATGAGGACGCAGATCGCCATCATCGAGTAGGTGACAACAGGCGCGCCCGCGGCGCCCACCCGCGACGCCCGGCGCGCCCAGCCGCGCTTCGGGGACGCGCAATCCACGCAGATGGAGCGGACCTCGGTGGGGATCGCACAATCCACGCACATCGGACGGTTGCAGCGCTTGCAGTAGTCCACGCTGCGCACGCCCGGGTGGCGCGGGCAGTCGGGGGCGGCCCGCGGGTCGGAGCGCTGGCCGTAGCTCGGCATACTCATAGAATCCCTTTCGTCATGCGGATAAGGGACGAGGCCGGGGGTCGCCCACCCCGCCAACTGCACGCAGCAGCGGGGGTGGCCCCGGCCTCGTCGAAAAAGAGAAGAAAAGGTCAGTCGACGATCTCGATCGAGTTGATGACCTGATCCGTGACGGGGCGGTCGTTCGCGCCCGTGGGGGTCGTGGCGATGGCGTCGACGACGCGCTTGGAGGCCTCGTCGGTGACCTTACCGAAAATGGTGTGGTTGCCGAGCAGCCACGGCGTGGGGGCCACGGTGATGAAAAACTGGGAGCCGTTGGTGCCCTTGCCCATGCGCTTGCCGGCGTTGGCCATGGCGAGCAGGTAGGGCTCGTTGAAGTTCAGTTCGGGGTGAATCTCGTCGTTGAACTGGTAGCCGGGGCCGCCCGTGCCGGTGCCGAGGGGGTCACCGCCCTGGATCATGAAGCCCGGGATGACGCGGTGGAAGATAGTGCCGTCGTAGAGGGGACGGGAAGTCTTCTGGCCGGTCTTAGGGTCGACCCATTCGCGCTCGCCCTTGGCCAGGGTCACGAAGTTGTTGACGGTATTGGGGGCGTGGTTGGGGAACAGTTCGACGGTGATGTCGCCGGCGGTGGTGTGCATAATAGCTTTCATGGGGTTAATGGTTGCATCTTTTCCTGGGTGTTTCCTGTCCGTCACACGGGTCGCGCTGGTGGGTGGGCTGCACATCACAAGCGGATGTAGCACAATAGGAGTGAGTGGCGCGGCCGCGCCCCAGTTAATGTGGACAGAATCGGAGACATCATGGCTACTTCGCCTTCTTTCGATGCAAAAAAGCTGCGCGCTACCTCTGAGCAGCTTCGCGACGCCGCCGCTGTGTACGCCGGGAAGGTTGCCGTCCGGGCCGCCGATCTGGCGAACCAGGGCGTTGATTGGGCTGCGCCCCGCGCGCAGGCCGCCCTGACGAACGCGATTGAGCACGCGACCCCCGCCATCGAGAACGCCGCCGCCCGCGCGCAGGCCGCCGCCGCGCACGCCGGCCCCGCGATTGAGAACGCCCGCGGACACCTGGTGGATGACTACCTGCCGCGCGCCGCCCTCGCCGTCAACCAGGCGAGCGCCGCCCTGACCGCTCGCGGTTCCCTGTCAGATCGTGCTCGCCGCGCCTCTGAGGTCTCGGCTGCCGCCCTGGCGACGCCGACGCGTAAGCGCCGCAAGTGCCGCTTCCTGCGCGCTTTCGGCCTGACCGCCCTGGTTGGTGCGGTCGCCGGCGCTGGCTACATCCTGTGGAAGCGTTCGCAGCCGATCGAGGATCCGTGGGCCGAGGAGTACTGGGCTGATCTGGACACCGACTCCTTCGTTCCGGACACGGAAGCTGAGAAAGCGACGTTCGAGGACTGATGCTCTAACACGGTTACGGGTGGGCCGCAACGCGGAATGCGTCGCGGCCCACCCGTTTATGCTGCGTATCTTTGTGCTGGAGTGCGCGGTGAGCTGCAACGGGTTCGCCGTCGCACCACTCAAGCATCACGTGGCTTCCGGTGACTCAGTTAGAAGTCACTCGCGATGAGGATTAACGTCACCAGGAAAATAATCGTGTCCACCACCCACGGACTCAAGTTCAGGAAAATCCCCCTCTTGCTCGCCCGGCGCTGCTCTGGCGCGTATGCCGCGCCAATTCCAATGAAGCCGCTGATGAAACCGAGGAGGGTGAGGGGAATCTGGAGGAACCAGCTGAAGAAGTAGAAAACCGAGAAGGTATAAGCGACGTCGCCGCCCCCCGTCCCGAACGATGACGTTGCGGAGGTAGCAAAGGAGAGGATGCCGAGCACTGTTGAGAGGGCGAACACCACCCACGCGGCGATTCCGCACACTGTGGAGACGCGTCCCAAAACTGTAGGACGCCTACCCGGCGCGACTCCGACGGGTCCGGCGGGCGTGTTCCGCGCCGCTACGCCAGAATACGAGGCCGGGGCAGGCCCCTGCTGGAATGGGTAGTTCTGGGCAGGTCCGCTCGTCGGCTGACTCATCATTAACTCCTTATCAGTCAGGATTGCGCTGAAGTATCAACCGAACAACACGAAGAACAAAGACACCAGCGGGACCACGACGAACAGGATGACCCACGGGCTGGCGTTGAGGGACAGTCCCAGCCAATTGAGTCGCCATGTCTTGGGTCGTTCCGAGATCCTCACCAGCGCCATGATCCCGCCGATCATGTTTGCGGGACCCAGCGCGCCGAGCGCGAAAAGCGGGTAGAAGCCGATGATGTCCGCGCCGCTCGGATCGGCCATCACCGATTCCGAGTGGATAGACACCCACATGGCCACAACGGTCAGGGCGATGATCACCCACCCGATGATCCCGCAGATGATGGACATCCAGTTGATCCGCATCGCCGCGGGTCCCTGCGGCCAGGGTGCGTAACCCTGCGAATACACCTGGTTGGGGTATCCGCCAGGCGCAAAACCCCGAGAGGGGGCCGCGCCCGCCTGGGCACCGACAGGCCACGCGGGCGCGTTCCCCGTCGCTACGCCAGGATACGAGGCCGGGGCAGGCCCCTGCTGGAATGGGTAGTTCTGGGCGGGTCCGTTCGTCGGCTGACTCATTGTCAACTCCTTCTGGATTGGAATCTTGACTGGGGCATTGGCCCTATGAACCGACAAGATTCATGAGCATGAAGAACAAGACGGCAAGGGTGACCCATGGACTCACGTTGAGGAGGAGTCCCAGCCAGTTGATCCGCATCGCCGCGGGTCCCTGCGGCCAGGGTGCGTAGCCCTGCGAATACACCTGGTAGGGGTATCCGCCAGGCGCAAAACCCCGAGAGGGGCCGCGCCCTGGTTGGCACCCGGGTATGCACGCTGGTGAGACATGGCGATGTGTCCGCTTCCTCCGTTGACTGTCACTGAAGCGGGAGGGCGGACATGAGGGCGGCTGCAGCCATCACGAGGGCGCTCACCACGGCGGTGCCGACGATCCACGGGACCACGTTCAGGAGGATGCCGCGCGCACCCCGCACGCGCTGCTCCAGGGTCACGGCCTGTTTACGACCGATGATGCCGCTAATGACGCCCACGATGCTGAGGAATGCCAGGGGCAGGAACAAGGCCATCACGGCGATGTCGGCACCCGTGAGGAGTGCGCTGCTTCGACCGCGGCCCTCGGCAATTCCGCGAAGCACCGTCGCGATCAGGAAGATGATGGCTGTGGCGATCAATCCGGCGATGCCGCACCACAGGGACACGCGGTCCCACGTCAGCGGGGAGGTCATCGGCCGAGCCTGCGCTCCACCGGGTGCCGCCATGTTGTGGGGAGATCCCTGGTGGGGACCGGGTACTTGGTTCGGCCCTGCGGGTGCGCTCACGATGTCCTCCAACTGACAAGAATTTCAAGAATTGAGACTATCGGTAAGTCTTCACCCGCGCAAGGGCGTTACTTCAGCAGGGCACGCAACACCTGGATAACCCCGGCCTCGTTGTTGGAGGGGGCGACGAAGCGCGCGGCTTCGACGACGTCCGCGGACGCGTTGGCCATCGCGAAGGACAGGTCCGCCACTCCCATCATCGACAGGTCATTGCCCGCGTCACCGAAGACCGCGGTCTGGGCGCGCTCGACGCCGAGGAACCTCTGCAGGTCGCGCACGGCGCTGCCCTTGTCGACGCCTTGAACTTGCAGGTCAGCCCAGTTCGCGCCGGAAATCGCGTACTGGTGGGTGTCGGCGAAGTTCGCCAGGGTGGCCTGCGCGAGCGGCTCAACCGGGCCGATGACGTAGACCGCGAGCTTGACGATCGCGTCGTCGATCTGCCCGGCCTCGATCGCGTCGATGATGGCGTTCTGATCCTCGACGCGCTTGGTGCGGTGGTAGTAGGGCATGACGCCCTCGACGAAGCCCTCGTCGGTGCGCTCGACGTAGGCGAATTGCTTGCCGCACATGACCAGGCCTCCGTCGATCCCATCGGGCCCGGAGGTGGCGTCGCGCACGAGGCGGATGACCTCACGCACGGTGGGGGTGTCGACGGGGTGGGAGGAGACCTCGACGCCGTCGCGCATGACGATGCCGCCGTTCTCGCCGATGACGGTCATGCCGGGGCGCCCGGGGAACATGTCGATGAGGGTCCACACCTGGCGACCGGACGCGGGCGCGAAGGTCACGCCGCGCTCGTCCATCAGGTCGAGGAACTCATCCATGCCGGGCGGGAAGTTCTTGTCGTCATCCAGGAGGGTGCCGTCCATGTCGACGGCGGCCAGGCGCAGGTCGGCGCCCGCGTAACGCGCGGGGTCAGTGGGGGTCGTCATGACTCCATTGTGCCCGACCGGGGACCCGGGTGCGCGCGACCTGCGACGAGGCCGGGGCAACCTCACGGCTCCGGGCGCGGACAGGGGAAAGGATGTCCTCGTCGAGGAGTCCCCGCGCTACTGGCGCCCCTCGCGCACGCTGGCGAGGATGCGGCGGCGCAGCGGGACGGTCGCCTCGGAGGCGGCGACGATGAGGACCACGCCCACGATCGCGGTGGCGAGCGCGACGAGGAACCCCTTGACGGCGCCCGCCGCGAGCATCGGCGACAGGAACACCATGCCGAGCAGCATCGAGCCGACGATCATGACGAACGCGGGGATCGCGACCTCGAGGCGTCGGCTGCGGTCCATGAAGCCGCGCGGGGACCCCATGTAGGACAGGGCGCGCACCTGGTCGGCAGAGTCGAGGACGCGGATCGACTGGTTGACTGCGGTCGACACGGCGCCCAGGGCGAGGGTGATCGCGAAGGTCAGCAGCATGCCCCGGTTGATGTCGCCGATGACGATGCGCCCGACCTCGTCCGTAGAATCCCCGCTCATCGAAATCGCGCTCATGGCCGGGTACATGATGCCCACGAGGAACCCGACGAGGGCCACCGCCCCGAAGGAGCGCCACACGGCGCGCGGATCGTCGGCCATGCGTCGGCCCGCCACCATCATCTGGGGGCTGCGCGAGGCCCGCGCCATGAGGCGCCCCATGACGCTGATCGACCACACGCCGACCAGGTTGACGATGAGGAAGATCGCGCCCATGAAGCCCATGAACACGGCCATGCCGATCGCGGTTCCCAGGTTCATTGCGGCCGTGCCGACGCTCAGCCACACGACGAGGAGGACCAGGCCGAGGAGCGGGCCGACCGCGCTCACGCGGCCCGCCTGGCTGCGGCGCGCGACACCCAGGGGCGTGATCGCGACCTTGCGCATGGCCAGCCACGAGGACAGGGCGGCCAGGAGGATCATGGCGATACCCTCGAGGAGGAGGGCCACGACCCCCACCCACATTTCACCGACCCCCATGGGGCGGCCCTGGAAGGACAGAGCGCCCCAGGCGGGCAGCGTGACCGCGTACAGGACCGAGCCGACGACAACGCCGACGACCGCGAACGCGCTGGTTTCGAGGATGCAGGCGAGCTTCGTCTTTCCCGGTGCCAGGCCGACGAGGCGCAGGACCGCGAGGTCACGCTCGCGCCGGCTCATGCCCAGGCGTGCGGCCGCGGCCCCCATCGAGATGATGGGGACGATGAGCAGGGTCGCCGCGAAGTACGCGAGCATCACGTAGAAGGACGCCATCCCGTCGAGGCTCGAGGGGTCGTCGCCCGTGGCCGACGTCGCGGCAACGGCCGCCCGCGACCCGAAAGCCATGACGCCGCCCGTGACCGCGAGCAGGAACGCGTGCGGGAGCGCAAACGCGGCGACCGTGAGGACGGATGTCGCCCGGTCGCGTGAGCGCAGGAGCGCCCCGGCGGCTGTGCGCACGGCGCTCATCGGGCCACCCCCCTGACCCGCCGCGCCACTGCCTCGTCCCTCAAGAGAGATGCGGCCGTCGCGCACGTGGATCGTGTGCGGCAGGCGCGCGGCCACCGCGGGGTCGTGGGTGACGAGGACCAGGGACGCTCCCGTGGAGGCGCAGGCGCTCGTCAGGAGGGACATGACCTCACCGCCGGTTGCCTGGTCGAGGGCGCCCGTGGGCTCGTCCGCAAAAATCACCGAAGGATTGGTGGCGAGCGCGCGCCCGATCGCGACGCGCTGGGCCTGGCCGCCCGAGAGCTGGCCGGGGCGGTAGGGGCCGGCGCCGTCGAGGCCGAGGTTCGCGAGGATCTCGCGGGCGCGGGCGAGCGCCTGAGTCTTTGGCGTGCCAGCGAGCATGAGGGGCATCGCGATGTTTTCTTCCGTGGGCAGCTCGGGCAGGAGCTGGCCGTCCTGGAACACGAAGCCGAAGCGGCGCAAGCGCAGGGTGGACAAGGCTCGCTCCGACATGGTCGTCATTTCCTCGCCGTCGAGCGTGATCGACCCGGAGCTGGGGCGCAGCACGCCCGCGAGGCAGTGCAGGAGCGTCGTCTTGCCGGAGCCCGAGGGGCCCATGATCGCCACCTGCGTGCCCTGCGGGAGCGTGAGGTCGACGCCTGCCAGGGCGTGGACGGGAGTGTGCCCGCGCATGTATGTCTTCGTGAGTGCTCGGGTCACCAGGCCCGTGTGGTGTTCAGTCATGCCTCCACGTTATTCCCGAGGCGCATGTCACTTCCATGAGGGGCTGCCCTGGTTGGCCCCTGAACATCCCCCGACACACCGCGGGAAATGGCGGAAAACGCCGCTCTCCACAGCCCTCTGTCAACCCTCACGCCAGCATGCGGGACTGTGTTCCAGCACCTCAGGCCACCTGGTCAGATGACAGATAGGATCAGCTGTATCCGTTCTGATTGTCGGAACGGCACTACTCCGAGGAGAACACCATGGGTCTGGACGATCTGAAGAAGCAGGCTGAAGAAGGCCTCGAGAAGGCCGCCCACGCGGCCAAGGAAAAGGCCGAGGAAGCCAAGGACAAGCTGACCGAACTGGCTGGCGAGGCCAAGGACAAGGCCAAGGAGGCCGCCCACGCAGCCCAGGACAAGGCTGAGGAAGCGAAGGACAAGGCGACCGAGGTTGCTGACGAGGCCAAGGACAAGCTCGGCAAGTGATCTGACGAAAGGGGCTGGGCCGCAGGGTCCGGTCCCTTTTGCATACCCGCGGGCAGCTACTTGAGGGGCACACGCGCATACTCGCGGGGACGCGCAGCCGCGGCAGTTGCTACGTTTGACGCATGAACCGCGCCCTGGATCCCCTACCACAGCGGAGCTAACAGGAACTCTCATACGACTACAGGTAATCGCCCCACACCCCACCTGGTATGATACTTTCGGGACCGCATTTGTGGTAAGCTTTTTATCATCTCAAGAGGAGGACCTCATGGCCACCACTGCCAAACTTACTGAAAGCTCAAACCCAACTGATGAGAGGCTCGCTGCCTGGGACCTCTCAACTGAGATCATCCATAACGCCCTGCGCTCCGGTTTTGCACGCTCACGAGAACGTTCTGCACTCGCTCCTGCTGCCACGCCCGCAATGGATGTCTACGGAAATGGTTTCGAGGAGCTTGCCAAAATACTTACATCGCAAGGATGGACCTACAAGTCAGTCAAAAACCAGCCCCGACTCAGCCATCCCCACCGACTAGTAACCCTCTCTATCACTTCAGCCAGCGGAGTCGGCAGCGAAGCTGCGATGCCTATCACCAACAGTAAGGGCCCTACAACGAGACGAGCGCTCGCCCATAGCAACGAGGGAACACTATTCACGCTCGACACACCCGGGCACGAGTCTGTCGAACCACCTCTTTACTTCATCGTTTATGAACCCGAAGGGGACATTCTCCATCTAGAGATATCCCGCCCAAGCGACATGGACACATCAAACCACATTGTCCATTGGACAGACCGGATTATCCTCCCGCCCCTCACCCTCGACAGCACACCTTTCGACAACACCACACAAACCGGACAAATTTACGATGTGCCGGTGGAACAGATCGTATGACACTCTCAATAATCCAAGGCGGACTTGCGGGAGCACAAGTTGCTCCACGCACAATTCGATCAAAAGCTCCGCTTGCCACGCCTAGTAAAAAGGCAACAGAGTTTAGCCCATCGCGTCTGCTTTGGGCACGAGAACATAGCATGATGACTCGGGCCGAACTTGCTCATGCAGCGAACGTGTCCGTTTCGGCACTTGCTGGTTATGAGCAGGGACGCACAGTACCTGCGGCAGCAACGCAAGAACGACTGGCAGAAGCGCTGGGGATACAGACGCACTTCTTTTCCCTAAAAGAGCTTGATGAGATAAGGCCGGAGGCTGTCAGCTTCCGCAAGGCATCGAAGACCCCAAAGAAGCACCAGCGTGCAGCACGTGGTGATGCACGCATGGCCGTTGAGATATTCCATCTTCTGGAGAAGCGCTTTAAGCTACCTCCCTCTCAGGTCCCATCTCTCTCAGAATTCACCCCCACGGACGCTGCTGAACTCGTGCGAGAGGAATGGCATCTTGGGGACCGTCCGATCACAGACATGATGAGCCTCCTCGAATCGAAAGGCATTCGGATACTCTCTCTGGATCATCGATACACCGATGTCGACGCATTCTGCTTCACACAAGATACGATCCCATATATATTCGTTTCCACAGCGAAGAGCGGCGAACGCCAACGCTTCGATCTTGCACACGAACTGGGACACCTAGTCATGCATTCCGATGACAACGAAAACACCGGATCAAAGGAACGTGAGAAAGAGGCACAGGATTTTGCCTCAGCCTTTCTAATGCCAGCCTCACGCCTATATGCACAGAATATGCGAAATGCACACATTCAGCGCATCATTGAAGCAAAGGACTACTGGAGAGTCTCTGCTATGGCGATGGCTTACCGTCTCCACGACCTCGGACTTCTGGGCGATTGGCAATATCGCACCACAGCCGTTGAGCTTACGAAGCGCGGTTACCGAACGGGTGAACCTGATGGGATTGTACCTGAGCGTTCACAACTGTTACATAAGGTCTTTCATGCCCTCGATAAACACATGACAGTCCACGATACCGCAAACGCGTTAGGAATACAACGCGACATTCTACGCGCGTACCTGCGTGATCTGACAATAGGCATCGTCTGATAGACTGCACCAACAGATCATACATCGAGAACAAAGTCCCGAGATAGCTATCGCAATCTCGAAGGAATAGACAATACAAGTTCCTTCTATCCTCGACCACAAGTTCACGCATCGTTCTCCGTAAAGGTTATGGGTTGTACTTCAGTGCAACCCATAACCGGCTCTTCGCATTTGAGGGTGTAGGGGTGTTGGGTGGGGATTCGGCGTGTCGTGGCCGGGTAGGGGTCGAGGTCTTTCGATGATGGGGATTCCCACACCGTCCATCCGAAAGACCTCGACATGTCCAATACTATCTTTGACCGCCCTGACCTGAGCGCGTTCACACGCCTGGATGACCTGGGGTTGGAGGTGACGGGCCAGCGCATTTGGCCAGACCATGCAGTGTTGGCGTGCCGGATCGCTGGTGAGGACCGGTGGTGTCGACGCTGCGGATGTCAGGGCGAGGCTCGTGACACGGTGATCAGGCGCTTGGCGCACGAGCCTTACGGGTGGCGCCCCACGATTGTGCATGTGAGCGTGCGCCGCTACCGGTGCCAGGGTTGTTCTCACGTGTGGCGTCAGGATATGAGTCAAGCGGCCGATCCGCGCGCCAAGCTCTCACGGGCGGCGGTGCGCTGGGCGCTCACTGGGCTGGTCGTCCACCATTTGACGGTGGCGCGCGTTGCCCAGGCCTTGGGCGTGTCCTGGAATACCGCCAACACCGCTGTCCTGGCCGAAGGAGAGCGCTCACTGATCAACGACCCGACCCGGTTCGAGGGGGTGCGCGTCATCGGCGTGGATGAACACGTGTGGCGCCACACCCCATACGGCGACAAATACGTCACCGTCATCTTGGACTTGACACCCGTCCATGATCGCAGCGGTCCCTCCCGGCTGTTGGATATGGTCCCGGGCCGCTCCAAGCAGGTCTTCAAAACCTGGCTGGCCTCCCAGCCTGCCACGTGGCGCGAGCGCATTGAGATCGTCGCGATGGATGGATTCACCGGGTTCAAAAGCGCAGCCGCCGAAGAACTCCCCGACGCAACCGCGGTCATGGACCCCTTCCACGTCGTGCACCTGGCCGGAGATGCTCTCGATGAATGCCGCAGACGCATCCAGCAAGAACTTCACCACCGGCGCGGGCGCGCCACAGATCCCCTGTACAAGGCCCGCCGTATGCTGCACACCAGATCCTGCCTACTCACCCTAGGCCAGCAGTACCAGATACTCGACCTGTTTTCCGGCGACGAGCACGTCGCCCTCGAGGTCACCTGGAGCGCCTACCAGAACATTATCGACGCCTACCGGGCGCCCGACACGAGTGCAGGTAAGGCCCTGATGCAAGCCGAAATAGACCGTCTCAGCGACGCGGACGTGCCACGCTCCCTCACAGAGATCATCACACTGGGCAGGACACTCAAACGCCGAGCCACAGACATCCTGGCCTACTTCGACCACCCCCACACCAGCAACGGCCCCACCGAAGCCATCAACGGGCGCCTCGAACACCTACGCGGCTCCGCCCTCGGATTCCGAAACCTCACCCACTACATCACCCGCTGCCTCCTCGAAACAGGAGGATTCAAACCCCAACTACACCCTCAATTATGAAGAGCCCCATAACCTTTTTGCCGACTCGTGCGATGCGCCCTGGGCAGGTATTGAAGACCGATTATTTTGCGGAAGAGAATAGATTTTCATAACATTCGTCGCGATAGGTTATTCAGAGTATGCCTGGCCACTTGTGAACGAGCAAATTTCTGTCCGTAAAGAGGTTTCGAAGTGCACACACGCGCAGATTCTCGTTAAGAGAAGGCTGATCACCCGGCAACTACATCAGTATGCACACCACTACTCATATTCAACCTTCACATGCGAAGAGCCAGATAGCTCTCGAATTGCTACGTTTGACGCATGAACCGCGCCCTGGATCCCCTCGCCGCTCAGCTGCTGCTACGCGCCTACGCGCGGGCCACGAACATGCTCATCGCGGGGCGTTCCTTCGCGACGGACGACCCGACGCTCACCGCCCTCCTGCGCGCGTTCGGCGCCCACGTGCGCCCGCTGTCGGGCGCTGCGGGGACCCCGGCCTCGTCCCCTGTCGTCTTCGCGCTCGAGGAGGACGCCACCCCCACGCCCGGGGCGATCACGGTCCTGGCGCCCGGAGGCACCTTCCGCGCGGTCGTCGCCCCCGACGGGCGCACCATCACGGGCCCCGGCGACGAGGGGCGCATCGAGTGGGCGCGCGCCCACATGCCCGTCACCGAGGCGGCGGCCCGGGCGCTGGCCCCCCTGGTTGCGGGCCGGAGCGTGGGGCTTTCCCTCGTCCTGGAGCCGAAGACGGCGGCCTTGGCTCTCATGCTCGCCGAGGCCGGGGCTCGCGTCAGCGTCTTCGGCTGGGCATCGGAAACCCGCGAGGACGTCGCGGCCCGGCTGCGCAACGCCGGCATCCCCGTCTTCGCGGACTCGAGCGCCTCCCGCGAACGCGAGTGGGAACTCGCGCGCGAGTTTTTGGCCCAGCGCAGCGAATTCCTGCTGGATGACGGCTCCCACCTGATCCGCCTCGCGCACGATACGGAGGCCTGCCCGGGGGTCCTGGACGCGCTGGTCGGCGCGGCGGAGGAGACCACCTCGGGGCTGCGCCCCCTGCGTTGCTTCGACCTGCGTATTCCGGTCCTGGCCGCGAACGACGCGCGCTCGAAGACCCTGTTCGACAATGCGTACGGGACGGGCCAGTCGTGCTGGACGACGATCCTCGACCTGGTCGACCCGCGCGGCGTCGGCGCGCCCGTGGCGGGCATGCGCGTCGTCGTCATCGGCTACGGCGACGTGGGGCGCGGCTGCGCGCGTTTCGGCGCGGCGCTCGGCGCCCGCGTGACCGTCGTGGAGCTGGACCCCGTGCGCGCCCTGCAGGCGTCAATGGACGGGTTCGCGGTGGCCTCGCTTCAGGAGGCAGCCGCGAGCGCCGGCATGCTGATCTCCGCGACGGGCGAGCGCTCGACGATCCCGCTGAGCGCCCTAGAGGCTGCGCCGGGCGGCGCGATCGTCACGGTCGCCGGCGGCGTCGACGGGGAGGTGTCCATCGACGAGGCCGTGGCCGCCTCCTGGGTCATGGCCGAGTCGGGCGACCCCCACGTGCAGACCCTGATCAGCCCCTCCGGTAAGACGCTGCGCGTCCTCGAGCGTGGGGAGGGCGTCAACTACACGGCGGGCGAGGGAAACCCCATCGAGATCATGGACATGAGCTTCGGCGTGCAGCTGGCGTCCCTGCGCGAGCTCCTCACCTGCGCGGGCGAGCTGGCCCCCGGCCTGCACGACCTGCCGCGCGAGGCCGACGACGCGGTGGCCGCGGCAGCGCTGGCCGCCCTGTCCCTGTCGTAGTCGCAGCTCACGCCCACCCTCGGGCGGGTGTCCCCGCGCCTACACTGTTAGTCAGCGTCCCCCACTGAAAGGTCCCCCATGAGCGACGTGGTCGTCTGGTCCGCCGGCATGGTCATCCCGATCACCGCCCCCTCGATCCTCGACGGCGCTGTCGCCGTGCGCGACGGGCGCATCGAGCACGTGGGTGCTCGCGGCTGGGTCATCAACACGCTCAGGCAGCGCGGCCTTTCCTTCACGGAACGCCGCTTCGAGGGCGTGCTTCTCCCCGGCCTCGTCAATGCGCACACGCACCTGCAGTACACGGGCATGGCGTCCGTGGGCGCGGGGCAGTATCGGGGTTTCAACAGTTGGGCGCACGCTTTCGACGAGGTCTACGACGCGGGCGGCCTGGACTGGGCAGGGGACGCGTCCGCGGGCGCGCGTCTGCTCCTGGAGGGCGGCACGACCGCCGCCGCCGACGTTGTGACGGACGCAGCCGCGGCCTCGGCGCTGCACGACGCGGGCCTGCACGGCGTCGCCTACTGGGAGGTCATGGGCTGGTCGAACGAGGAGTGGCGGGCGCGCGGTGAGCGCGAGGTCTCCGCTTCTCTGGACGCGATGCCGACCCCTCCGGCCGTGGGCGTCTCCCCGCACGCCCCCTACTCCCTGGACGCTGAGCCGCTCCTGGATCTGCCTGACATGGCGCGGCGCCGCGGCATACGCATCCACATTCACCTGGGCGAATCCCACTCCGAGGCCGAATGGTCCGAGACGCGCACAACCGCGCTGGCCGACCTGTGGAAGAGCGAGCATTCCTCGTCGTTCACGGCGATGCGTTCGCGCGGCGGTGGCTTCTCCTCGACGCAGTTCGTCGATCAGCTGGGCGTCCTCGGGCCCGACTGCCACGTCGCCCACGGCGTGTACATGCGCGCCGACGACCGCCGGCGCCTGCGTGCCCGCCAGACGGCCGTGGCGCTGTGCCCGCGCTCGAACCGCGTGATCGGCTTGGATGCGCCGCCCGTCGCCGCCTACCTCACCGAGGGCAACATGATCGCGGTGGGCACGGACTCCCTGTCCTCCTCCCCCTCCCTCGACCTGCTCGAGGACGTCGCCCTCCTCTTCGACCTGGCGCGAGCCCAGGGGTATGAGGACCAGGATCTGGCGCGCCGACTCCTGCAGGCCGCAACCCTGGGAGGAGCCACCGCGATGGGGCTGGCGACCGGCCCGGATCGCCTGGGCCAGCTCCAGTCGGGCGCGGTCGCCGACATGTGCGTCGTCGACGTGCCCGTCACCTCGATCGTGGACACCATCGACACCGTCGCCCGCCACGGCGCCGGGCGCGTCGTCGAGACCGTCGTGTCCGGGTGCGTGCGCTACTCGGCCTCGCGCTGACCCCGTCGTTTCCCTTTCGCTCAACCTCCCTTTCTTGTCGTTTGGAGTGTCACATGACCGACGTATCCCCGCTGATTGATGCCATGGGCCTGGCGCCCCACCCCGAGGGCGGGCACTACCGGCGCACCTGGACCGCGCTCGCCCGCGTGGACACGCCGCGCGGGAGCCGCCACAGCGCCTCCGCGATCATCTTCCTCCTCGAGAGCGACGAGGAGGCACGCTGGCACCTCGTCCACTCCGACGAACTGTGGATCTGGTCGGGGCCCGGCGCCCTCGAGGTGCACCTGGGAGGCAGCGGGGACGCGCCCGAGGCCGACCCGCGCATCGTCACGCTGGGGTCTCCCGCAGGCCGCGAAGCCTCCGATCCGACGAACCCCGTGCAGATCCTCGTGAGAGCCGGCACCTGGCAGCGCACCTTCGCCCGCGGCGACTACGCGCTGGCCACCTGCGTCGTCTCCCCCGAGTTCACCTTCGACGACTGGACGCTCGCCGAGGGGGCCTGAGCCCACGGGGACACAAGCCCGTGAGTCCGGCGCACGGGCCCGGTGGTCGGGCGCGGGCCCACTAGCTGGGCGCGCAGGGGAGTATCGCCACGTTCTGTGACTTGAACGCGCACACACCGAGGTCCGCACACTAGGGTGAGGCTATCCGCTCGACCACTACGAGCGGCTCAATCCTAGGAGGAAACATGGGTCTGGACGATCTGAAGAAGCAGGCTGAAGAAGGCCTCGAAAAGGCCAAGGAGACCTTCGGCGAAGAAAACGTCGAGAAGGCCGTCGATGCCGCCAAGGACAAGGCGACCGAGGTCGTCTCCGACCTGAAGGACAAGTTCCAGAAGTGACCTAACGGAAGGGGCCGGGCCCGTGTGGCCCGACCCCTTCGCGTATCCACACGCCACTGTGTCCCATCCCCCATCCCCTGATACTCCAACGATTCCAGCGTTTTCCCAGCCCAGGCCTCGTTCCATTGTTTCGTGCATCGGACCTATGCCAGCGCGTCCCTCGGCGCACCGATACGCTCATCGAGTCAGACCCGCCCTCACCGGCGGGATCCCCCACGTCACCGGGAGGCCCCATGCGCCGCTCTGTCCGTTCCCTCGCTGCCGTCGCCGCCGTCGCGGCCCTCGGCCTGGCCGCCTGCTCGGGCGGCACGAGTCCCTCCTCTTCCTCCGACGCCGAGCAGACCTACGGCCCCGGCGCCCTGCCGACCGTGACGGACGGCAAGCTCACCGTCGCCACCTCCGACCCCGCCTACTCGCCGTGGATCCTCGACAATGACCCGTCCTCGGGCGAAGGCTACGAGTCGGCCGTCATCTACGCGCTGGCCGAGGAACTCGGCTACAGCGCCGACAACGTCCAGTGGGTGCGCGCCACCTTCGACTCGTCGATCACCCCCGGCGCGAAGGACTGGGACCTGAACATTCAGCAGTTCTCCATCACCGACGAGCGCAAGAACGCCGTCGACTTCACGTCCCCGTACTACACGACCACCTCGGCGATCATCACCAAGGCCGGCTCACCGGCCGCCAGCGCGACATCCATCGCGGACCTCAAGGACGTCCTCATCGGCGTCCAGGCCGGCACGACGTCGCAGCAGTTCGCCTCCGAGAACCTCGAGCCCGGACTCACGCAGAAGCTGCAGATGTTCAACTCTTCCGACGACACGGTCCTGGCCCTGCAGACGGGCCGCGTGGACGCGATCGTCGTCGACCTGCCGACCGCGTTCTACATGGTCTCCGCGCAGATCGATGACGGCGTCATCATCGGCCAGTTCGACGACACGACGGGCGGCGAGCAGTACGGCATCGTCCTGCCCAAGGGTTCCAAGCTGACCCCCACGGTCTCTGCCGCGGTCGATCGCCTGGCCTCGTCCGGCAAGCTCGCCGAGCTGCAGGAAAAGTGGCTGAACGAAGCACAGAACGTGCCCACCCTCAAGTGAGGCCTCATTCATGAGCGAGCACTCGAATGACGCGCTGGCCACGCCCCCCGTTTCGGCGGTGGAGCGTGGCCGGCGCGCTTATCGGCGCAAGCAGACGGTCCGGTCGATCCTCATCTCCCTGGCCTCCACGATCGTGGTCGCCGGAGTCCTCATCGCCGTGGTCGTCAACTCCGACGGGTGGGAGGCCACCCGCAACACCTTCTTCAACGGCAAGTATTTCGCCGAGGCCTTCCCCCAGGTCCTGTCCGGCCTGTGGCTCAACATCAGGATCCTGCTGATCGCGGTGCTCGGCGTCGCGGTATTCGCGACCCTCCTGGCGGCCGCGCGCACGCTGGCCGGCCCCGTGTTCTTCCCGATCCGTTTCCTGGCGGCAGCGTACACGGACATTTTCCGAGGCGTCCCCTTCCTGGTGGTCCTGTACCTGATCGGCTTCGGCATCCCCGCGCTCAACCCGACGACGCGCATCCCGACCGCGTTCCTGGGCACGGTCGCGCTGATCCTCACGTACTCCTCGTACGTCGCCGAGGTGCTGCGCGCCGGCCTGGACTCGGTGCACCCCTCCCAGCGTTACGCGGCCCGCTCGCTGGGCCTGTCGCACGGGCAGACGCTGCGCATGATCATCGTTCCGCAGGCGATCCGCAAGGTCACGCCCGCCCTGATGAACGACTTCATTTCGATGCAGAAGGACGTCGGCCTGATCTCGGTCCTGGGCGCGGTCGACGCGATCCGCTCGGCCCAGATGGTGCAGGCCAAGACCTACAACATGACCTCCTACGTGGTTGCCGGCCTGCTGTTCATCGTCTTGTCGTTCCCCTTCATTCGCCTGTCGGACTGGTACACGGCCCGGCTGCGTAAGCGTGAGCAGATGGGAGGCACTGTCTGATGTCGGTCTCCACGATGAACGAGGCCTCCCCTGCCTCAGACAACACGACCCCGGTCCTGAGCGCCGTCGGCGTCGTCAAGCGCTTCGGCGACAATGTCGTCCTGCGCGGCCTGGACCTGGACGTCGCCGCGCACGAGGTCGTGGTCCTTTTGGGCGCGTCGGGCTCGGGTAAGTCGACGCTGCTGCGCTGCGCGAACCTGCTGGAGCGCGTGGACGACGGCCAGATCTTTCTGTCTGGCGTGGACATCACGGATCCGCGCGCGAACGCGGATAAGATCCGCGCGCGCATCGGAGTGGTGTTCCAGCACTACAACCTGTTCCCCCACATGTCGGTGCTGGACAACGTGACGCTGGCGGCCCGCAAGGTGCACGGCTGGGACAAGGACCGCGCGCGCGAGCGCGGCCTGGAGCTGTTGGACCGCATCGGTTTGAAGGATAAGGCGAAGGAGTATCCGGATCGCCTCTCGGGCGGCCAGCAGCAGCGCGTCGCGATCGCACGCGCGCTCGCCACGAACCCGGAGCTGCTCCTGCTGGACGAGATCACGGCCGCGCTGGACCCGGTGCTCGTCGGCGAGGTCTTGGATCTCGTGCGCGAGATCAAGGCTCAGGGTTCGACGATCCTCATGGCGACGCACGAGATCAGCTTCGCCCGACAGGCGGCCGACCGCGTCGTGTTCCTGCGCGGCGGCCAGATCGTCGAGCAGGGCCCGCCCGAGCAGGTGATTGACGACCCGCGCGAGCAGGCAACCCGGGACTTCCTGGCACGCATCCTGCGCTGACGCCTCATCAATACGGGAAGGCCCGGACTGGTCGTGAACCAGTCCGGGCCTGTGTCATAACAGCATGTCGCACATCACTTGTAAAGACACAAAAGAAATTAACTCTGGCACCGGATCATGCTACGCTAGCCCATGTACGGATAACTTCCGTACAGACGAAAGAGAGGCTCACATGAGCACTGCAAAGACCCGGCGCCTGGACCTGCGCCTCACCGAAGAACAGGATGCACTCATTCGTCGGGCGGCCGAACAGGACGCCCGTAGCATCAGCGATTTCATCCTGTCCACCGTCACGATGGAAGCCCAGCGCCGCCTCGCAGACCAGCGCCTCTTCATCCTGAACGAAGAGGACCACGCCCGCTTCGAAGAGATTCTGCAGGCACCGCCGACGGACGATCCCAAGCTGCGCAAACTCTTTGATCGCCCCTCGCCCCTCGGCACTCACATCAACCTGAGTGCACCGAACGCTTCCGACCACTGATGTACACAACAGTCCTGCAGGAGCCTCGCCCCCTTGAGCGGAGGGATGACCGATCACGCTTCCAGTCGGGAAACGCCGAGATCGACGACTGGTTCCACCGATTCGCATGGCAGAACCATCGAGCCGGAAACGCTCGCGTCTTCGTCACGAAGCAGGAACCCGAGACACTCGGTTTCTACGCCCTATCGATGGGGGCAGTGCAGCGCAGCACACTCCCAGATGCCCTGAAGCCCAGTCAACGCCCGGACCCGTGTCCCGTCCTGCTCCTTGCACGTCTTGCCGTCGATCAGCGCGCGCAGGGACGAGGCATCGGTGCAGTGCTCCTCAAGGACGCTCTCTCGCGAGCCTACAAGCTCAGTAATGAGGTGGGATTCGCGGCCCTCCTGGTCCACTGCGCAAATGACCAGGCACGCGAGTTCTACCTCAGCCAATCCTCACACTTTGTTCCCTGCCCGGGAGCGGAGAACCACCTGATGCTGCCGCTGCGCGCTATGCGCGAGTTCATCGACGCTCTGTGAGATGCCCGATCGGGCACCAATACGGCAGGGCCCGGGATCAAAGATCCCGGGCCCTGTGTGCGGTTGATTCAGTTGGCGCCCTCGGTGACGGTCACCTTGAAGTCGGTGGCGACGCCGTCCTTGTCGGTGATGGTCACGGTCACGGGATCCGCGTCCTCACCGGTCACCTTGAGGGGATGCAGAGTGATGATGTTCTTGTCGGGCTTACCCGCGGAAAGAGTCTCAGGATCAGACACCTCAACCTTGTAGTCGGAAGCCTGATCGGACTCGGGGAGCACGACCTTCAGATCGCGCTTGACGGGGACCTTCACGCCCTGATCGCTGATTTCTGCGATGGTGTTCGTGATGGTCCCGACGTTGCTGGGCGTCACGTAGTTGGCGCCGGAATTGGAGCTGCAGCCAGTCAGGGCGGTGATGCCCAGGCCGAGTGCGAGCACTGCTGTGATGATGGAACGCTTATTCATATCCTCAATCATAAGCAGCGACCTTCACAGAACTACGCCGCAGTGCCAACTATTGGGACGACATCCGTCACAGGGACCAGACCAGCGCCCCCGACTCCACCTCTGCCCAGAACGAGGTGGCACACTGCGCCCATTGCTGCGGGAACTGCATCTGCGCACTGTGGGCGCCGCCGCGGATGATGCTTTCGCGCGCACCCAGATCAGAGGCCTCCTCGGCGTACCAGGCGGGCGGCCACACCTCGTCTTGGTCCCCGTACAGCACGTGCACGGGCACGCCCGTCGCTGCGAGCGCAGGAGTGTCGGGATGCAGCTGGGAGAGGATGCGTGCGATGCCGACCAGGTTTTCCGAGGCCGTGTCCAGGGCGCGAACGCGTTGGAATTCCGCCCACCCGACGCTCGGCTTGTCGAACATCATGTCGGGGAAGTAGGTGCGCAGCACCTGCTCGCGCGCGCCGGGACCCGCGGGCAGGGGGTCGAGGATGGGCAGGGTGTTCATCCAGTCGTAGACGGTGCGCCCCGAGCAGAACAGGGTGACGGAGGCGAAGAGGTCGGGGCGGGCGACGACGGCCGCGCGCGCGACGATGCCGCCGAAGGAGTGGCCCACGAGGTGGACGCGACCCGTGGTCCCGGCCCAGGCCTCGGCGACGGCGATGAGGTCGCCGACGAAGTCGCTCATCCCGTAGGCGCCCAGGCCGACTGGCGCGGCGGACCCGCCCTGGCCTCGTTGCGAGTAGGCGAGCGTGTCCCAGCCCGCCTCCCCGAGGAAGGGCAGGACGGGCGCGTAGTCTTCCTTGGATCCCGTGTAGCCGGGGACGAGAAGCGCGCGGTTCTCCCCCGCTGCCTCCGGGGCCGAGGCCGACGAGATCGCGGGGGTGCCGTCGACGAGGCTGGGGGCGCTCGGGCCGGTCACCAGGCCACTGAGTTCTCCGGCCGGGGAGGGGACGGCGACGGGCGTGACGTTTGCTGCCAACGAGAAAGGTCCGAAGGGCTCTATTCGTTTCACGCCCCTAATCGTAGAATGAACGCATGACAAACGAGACGATTGCGAGCCAGCTCGCCCACCGCACGATCCGCGCCTACAAGGACCAGCCCCTGACCGAGGAGGAGGTCACCACACTCATGGAGGTGGCACGCCACACGGCCACCTCCTCGTTCCTGCAGTCCTGCACGGTCCTGCACATCACGGACCCGCAGGTGCGCGAGACGATCGGCGCCGCGTCCGGCCAGCCCTACGTGGGTGGCACGAAGGGCGACCTGTTCATTTTCGTGGCCGACCTGTACCGCAACAGCCGTATTCGCGCCGAGCAGGGCGTGGCCTCGGAGGCCCTGGGGTCGATCAACCTGTTCCTCACGGCGCTTGAGGACGCGCTGCTGGCCGCGCAGAACGTGGTCGTAGCCGCCGAGTCGATGGGCCTGGGAACCGTGTACCTCGGCTCGATCCTCGCCGATCCGCGCCCGGTCGTGAAGGTGCTTCAGCTGCCCGAACTCACGTTCCCGGTTCTCGGCCTGCTCGTGGGCCACCCGGACCAGGATCCGGGCCAGAAGCCGCGCATGCCGCGCTCCGTCATGACCGCTGAGAACAAGTATCCGCGCGTCGAGTCCTACTCCGAGACGCTGGCCGACTACGACCGTGAGGTCACCGAGTATTACGACCTGCGCTCGGGTTCGCGCCTCGAGTCTTTCTCGCACCTGGTCGCCACCAACATCGGCGTGGGTGGCGCGCACGTTTCCCCCATCATGGAGGTCCTTCACGAGCAGGACCTGTGCCTGCGCTGACTCTCCTTCATTGACGAGGCCGTGGCCTCCCCACGTGGTCACCTGACCGCCCGGGGCGCCACGGCCTCGTCGCATGCGGGCATGGGCGCGCGCCTACAATGAGCGCATGGCTGAGCTTGGTTTTTCCACCTACGCATTTATCGAGCGCATCGCCGCGAACGCGGCCGCGCTGCATCCCTTCCCCGAGCACAACGTGGCGCTCGTGCGGGACGCGCTGGCGGACGCGGGCTTCGACATCACGCTGCTTGGCCCGGATGCTCCGAAGGTCGGCGAAGGCGTGTACTTCCAGTCTGAACCCTTCGGCGACGAGGTCATCGGGCTTCTCGCGGACGCCCTGACCCTGCGCGGCATCGGCGCCTACGGGTACGCGCTGGTGGATTCGTCGCTGGGCGGCGAGCTGGCCGACATCGCCCTGTTTATGCGCGTGGGCGACGTGTTCCCGCGCCACGGACGCCGCATCCTCATGACCCGCATGTACATTCACCGCACCCCCACGGGGGCGGGCAACAAGGCCGTCACCTGGGCGTTCGGCTCCCCCGCCGACCTGGAGGAGGCAAACCGGCTGTTGTCGGAGAGGTTCGACACCGAGCCGGTCACGGACCCGCGCGGCATGGCCGCCATCGAGATCCGACACCCGGAATTCGCGGCTGGCACCGCCGAACCGATGGTCCTCCTCGACGATATTTTCCAGGTGCTGGGTGCCGCCGGCTTCCAGGGCATCACGATGTGCGACGACCCGGGCCAGGCACGAGCCAACGGCTAACAGCCACCACGCAACGGCGCCACGCTCACCATCGTTGGTGGACGAGGCGGCCAAGACACCTTTGCTGGAACCATCAACACTGGCCACGTCGAGTGGTCGAGAGCCGATTGTCGTCCTCCCATATCCCGTCTCACAAGACTGGACCCGCGCGCCCATCACCTCATAGGATGGAAACAACTCACACATTAACCACCCGGTGCAAAACGGATCCACCGTGACCCAATTGCGCGCGGCAGACGATCAGAAAGCAGACGCAACCATGACATCAGCAGCTTCAGGCATACTGCTAGCCATGTTCGGCGTGATGATGGCCGTCATGTTTGTTATCGCGTCCCCGACGGCCACATTCATCGGCCTCCGCTACGAACAGCGAATCCTGACATACCGGTATTCACAACTGGATCCCCTCGTGCGGCAAACCCTCGCGGACACTCACGGCAACCATGAACAAGCCGCACGTAAACTATGCCGCAAAACCCACCTCCCTCGAACGACCATCGATACCCTCCTCTCCCTCTACACCGATCATGACTGACGACAACCTTCCTTTTGCACTCATCATCTTCTTCGGGTTCTTTTTCCTCCTCATTCTTCTCCCACTCAGCTACCTGTACGTCGTGGGAACGAAGCAGCGAATCACGCAGGCGCAGCGAACGCGCCTAGCGAGGCTCTACAACTACGACATCGAACATATCCGCCGGGAAGAACCCCTGCTGATGGCGCACATCCACCAGCTGGTTCCCTCCATCGGCATCCTTCCAACCATCCAGTACGTTTCCTCGGCTGGCGCGCTTCCCATCGACGCCGCGCAGATGCTGGTGTGCAGCGAGGTCGCCGCCGCACCCGCACAGTTGGGTCCGATCCCCGTGCGACCGGGCGCTGCCCCTGCTCAGTCGAGCGCCGCCCCTGCCCGAGGTGTGCCAGCACCGACCTCGGCACGCAATGCGTACGCGCAGGGTGCTCCCATGCAGGGCGCTCCCTTTCCCGGTGCTCCCGTTCCCGGTGCTCCCTTCGGCCAGCGGGGCGCGCGCCCCGCAGCGCCGGGCGCGCCAACAAACTACCAGCGGCCCAATACGCCGCCCACAGGCAACTTCCAGGCGTGACGCGGCGACGCGATTCTCATCGCTAGTAAGACGACGAGAGGAATCAGGCAGACAATGACAATTACCGCAGTCGTGTCAATAGTTGCCCTCGGGGTCGGCATGTATGCCCTCGCGGGACTCGCGTGGTTCGTGGGGCGACGCGTCACCGGCAGGCGCTCCCCGTACATGGATGAGCACACCTACGAGGATCTCAACAGGCTCGCCAACGAGGCCATGCGCGAAACGCGCGGAAACAGGAGAAAAGCAACCGTCATCCTGCACCGCAAGACCCGCCTGCCGCAACGCACCATCGCCACGCTCCTGACCCTCCACTGAGCGGTAACGAACGCACCTCACCCCAGCCTCGTGCCGCACGCACCAACAACGAAGGCCCGCCGCCCGACCGACGATGGTCGCGCGGCAGGCCTTGCGCGCATCGTCTAGCGGATCGCCTCCATGACGCGCACGCCGTCGAGCACGCTCACGTAGGGCAAGGGGTCCACGCCCGCCTCCAGGACGTACTCGGTGAGCTGGTCGCGCACGGCGGCGCGCAGCTCATCCGGGTTCCACGGCTTGCCGATGTAGTAGTCCAATCCCGCATGGTTGACCGCGCGGATCGTATCAGACTGGTCCGCCTGGCCAGTAACCAGCACCGTGCGGGTCGCACTGAAACGGTCGTCCTTCATGAGTTCCACCAGGAAATCCACGCCGGACTTACCGGGCAGGCGATGATCCGACAGGACCAGGGCCAGCTCGTCCCCGTCTTCAACGATCTCGTCGATCACGGCCCACGCGTCATCGACGTCTTCGGCGACCTCAAGCCGGATCTTGTCCCAGAACTGCTCAAGATCGCGCTCGAGCGCATCCCGCACGTCCGCTTCGTCCTCGAGGGACAGAATTGTCAGGGTCATGATTCCTCCTCGTGTGGTTGGGTGGGCAACGAGATCCGCATCGTAGTGGACCCCGGGTGAGAGTCGATCACAAGGGTGCCCCTGTGGTCGGCGATGATACTTCGGACGATGGACATGCCCATTCCCAGCCCGAATCTGACGCGCCCCGCCTTCGTGGTGAAGTGGGGCTCCATGATCTTGTCAACGATTGACGGGTCAATGCCCGGCCCATTGTCACAGATGGTGACAACAACACCCTCGGGCGTGGGGCGCACAGTAATGCGGATGAGGGCCTCAGCTTCGCCACGCGCGGGCAGCTCGGGCACACCCCCCGCGCTCTCCGCCGCCGCGACCAGGTCCGCGTTCTCATCCTCAATGGCCTCGGCAGCGTTCACAATAAGGTTCGTCCACACCTGCTGCAGCTTCGCCGGATGCGCGAGGACCAGCGGCACGTCCTCATAGTCGCACTCGATGCGGATGCCCCGCACCCTGTGGGCGGTCAGCCGCAACACGTCGTCAATGCCCTCGCGCACGTCCACAGGCTTAAGGTCCTCCGCGTCGGGGCGCGCGTAACCCTTCAGGGACTGAGTCAACTCGATGACGCGATCACCCGCTGCGAGCACCGATCGCAGCGAGCCGCCCAGGCGCGCCCCCGCCTCGTAGGCGTCAATGCCGCCCGGGACCTGCGCGAGCGCACGCGCCCCATCCGCCCCCTGAACACCCGCGCGCACCAGGCGACGCGCGAGCGTGCGGTCACCGACCACGGGCAGGAGCTCCTTCATGAGCGCGCGCTCAACCGACGTGGAGCGCGGGGGCACGGTCAGCGCACGGGCCATCGCTTCTCTGGACGAGGCCGTGGCGGGGGATGCGAGCACGGAATCCACGTCCTCGTGCAGGTGCTTCGCCGCGCGCACCAGCGCAGTCACCGGATTGTTGAGCTCGTGAGCGATGCCGGCGCTCAGCTCGCCAAGCATCGCGAAGCGGGCACGCTCAACCAGCTCGGCGCGAGTAGCCCGCAGATCCTCAAGGGTGGCCGCCAACGCTTCCTTCTGCGCTTCGAGGTCCTCGGCGAGCATCGCGTTTTCCAAATGCAAGTCCTCGGCGCGCATCAGGCGACGCGTCAGGGAACGAATCGCGAGAGCCGTCAACGTCCCACCGATCGACGGATCCTCCGAAATGACGATCTGCAACTGCTCAGTCGTCAAACGAACAACCGTCGCATCGCTGGTCGTCACCCCAGTGAAAAATGCTTCCTCCGCGCGGGCCAACGACACGAGGCCGATCAGCGGACCCGACGTGGCCAGGTGTGCGAGCACCTCGCCGCGTGAGGAATCTCGATGCAAGGACACCTGCCCGTCAAGCACCAAGTAGACGGCACCCACAGGCTCCCCCTGCGTGACCAGCTGCGTGCCCTCAGGGACGATGAGGCGCGGGCGCTGACCAAGCACGCGTTCGACGCCCGCGAGGAGCTCCATGACGACCTCACGCTCGTCGCGATCCAACCCCTCCAGGAGCGGCCCCTGCACCGCGAACGGCGGCGGGTCCGCGATCAGCGCGCGAATCTGACGCTGCGAGTAGCCGCACCCGCTCAGGTAACGCACCATCGTCGAATACGCCTGACCTGCCAGCAGCGGCACCGTCCACGGTGCCTTCAACACCGACGACAGCGCCCCCGACTGCATGCAGTGAGTCAAGTCGCGATGCTCAGACTCGTCCGTAACGACCACCCACTGGACGTGCTCCAACGGCGCAATCGTGGCCGCATGGTCAATCAGGGCGTCAATGTTAGGGACCTCAGACGTCACAAGTCCCATGAGCACATGATCACCGGGGCGCAGGCTCGCCTCGTATGCGCCCATGTCATCGATACCGTCCACCCGATCCAGGCACAGGCCCGGAAACGCGTGCGCCAGATCCCTGGTCACCGGTGCCGCGATATGCCGAGAATCGTCCCCAACGACCAACATGTGAATCGGGTAGCCCGCCCGATGACCGCCGCTGCGCACGTCCGTTCGAGCAAGCACCGAGGCGTCCCCCGCCGCGGGTCCCCGCGTCCACCCGTGGGCCAGCCCCGGCCTCGGGCTCTGATCGCCCGAGCCCGCCACGGCCTCGTTCACGGACACGTCACATCACCCCAATGAATCCCCACGTGAGCGGCGCCACGAAAGCCAGGAGGATAATGCCAACGATGCCGACGACGACGCCAACGATCGCCATCTCGCGGGTCGGCGTGGTGCCCGTCGAGTACGCGATCGCGTTCGGCGGCGTCGAAATCGGCAGGCACATGCCCAGCGAGCAGCCCAGCGCGATGACGATGGCGATCTCGGCGGCGCTCGTGGACACCGTGGCCGCCAAGCCCATGCCCATCGGGATCAGCAGGTTCGCCGACGCCGAGTGCGAGATAACATTCGAAGTCACCCAACCCACGAGGGCCAGCACGAAGATCAGGAGCATGCCGGGGATCGAGGCCCACTGAATCGAGCCGAGCATCCACTTGTCGAGGCCGGTGGCGGCCACGCCCGAACCCAGCGCAATACCGCCCGCGACCAGCCACAGGACCGGCCAGTCCAGGGCGCGCAGGTCATCCCCGCTCATCACCTTCGTCATCAGGAGGACCACGACCGGCAGGAAGCCCACGACGTTGGCTGAAATGTGGTGCAGCGACTCCGTCATCCACAGGAGGATCGTCGCTCCCGCGACCGAGTAGAAGATGATCGCGCTGCGCGACTTCTCAAAGCGCGCCGACGTGTCAATGTTGAACGTCGCGTCGGCGGGGATGTAGCGCCACGCGATGAACGCCCACGACAGGGCCAGGAGCACCAGCATGAGCGGGACGGCCGCGAGCATCCACTGCAGGAAGGTGACCGTCACGCCCGCGTTCTCCAGCGCGCCCAGGGCGATCGCGTTCGGGGGCGTACCGACGGGGGTGCCCATGCCGCCGACGTTCGCGGCCACGGGGATCGACAAGGCGATGCCGGTGCGCGCCTTGCCCTCGGGCAGAGCCATGATGACGGGCATCATGACGGCAAACATCGTCGCCGTGGTCGCCGTGTTCGACATGAACATACTCATGATCGCGGTGATCAGCATGACGCCCATGACCGTCAGGCGCGGCTTGCCCATGAAAGGCTTGAGGAGAACAGCCGACAGCGCGCGATCCAGCTTGTACTTGGCGGCGCCGTCGGCCACCATGAAGCCGCCCAGGAACAGGATGATGACCGGGTTGGCCAGGGCACCGAAGAACTTCGTGTACGCCGGAGCACCCTCACCCACGCTCAGCAGCGCATGGTCCGAAATGAACAAGACCTCCAAGAAAATGACGAGGACCGCGGTGCCCGCCAGGGGCACCGCCTCCGTCACCCACAGCAGAATCGCCGCCAAGAAAATACCGAACATGCGCGTACCGGCCACGTCCAGGCCGGGCAACTGCACGAACAGGCAGGTCACAATGCACGCCAGCGCCGCAACGGCGCCAAACACCTTGACCGGGCTAATTGATTGCTTCTTCTTCGAGAAATCTGCCGGTCGCGTGGACATATTCTGAGCGGAGCGCGGATTGATTGACACCGCGCCCTTGGAGCGTCGAGCCATTATGTGAAGACCTCATCGTCTTGCTTGGATAGTGTCCGACCAGTGTATGCCAGCACACACAAAAAGGGAAACCGGGGTGGGGCTTTCCAATACCCCACCCCGGCTTGACGCTTGCGGCGTCGGCGGGCCTGCGCTCCTTGAGGGTGCAGGCGTTCAGTCATGCGTGTTGACGCTTGGTAACGTCACGTTTGTGCAGCCCACGTGAACGAAAGCCCAGGCACCACCCGCGACCCCGCTCTCTGTTACTCGGCCACGGCCTCGTCGACGTCGTAGCCCGTCGGGAGGACGCCCGGGCGCGTCGGCTCCCACCCGAGGGCGGGGGCCACATACTCCGCGAAGTTACGGATAATCGACCAGTTCTCCTCGAATCCCAGCTGGTTGGGGATCGTCAGGAGGAGCGTGTCGGCCTCCGCGAGGGCGCGGTCCTGGCTCAGCTGCTTGATGAGCGTCGAGGGGTCAGCCGCGTCCGTCCGCGATCAGGTCCAGGGCGGCGGCCTCCTCGGCGAGGTAGAGAGGGTTCTCGTAGCGCATGTCTGAGTTATGGCGTTGGACGGAACACCTATTGCTTGCGGGCACGCGCAGCCCGCAGTCCGTTGGCGATGACGACGACTTCGGCGACCTCGTGCACGAGGACGACCGCTGCCAGGCCGAGCACGCCGGTGATCGCCAGCGGCAGCAGCACAGTGATGATCGCCAAGGACAGAACGATGTTCTGGTTGATGATCCTGCCGCCGCGGCGGGCGTGGCGCAGAGCCTGCGGGATGAGGCCGAGGTCGTGGCCGGTGAAGGCGACGTCGGCGGACTCGATCGCGGCGTCGGAGCCGGTCGCGCCCATCGCGATGCCCACGGTCGCCCCGGCCAGGGCGGGCGCGTCGTTGATACCGTCGCCGATCATCGCGGTCGGCGACGTCTCCGAGAACCCGGCGACGATGCGAGCCTTGTCCTCGGGACGCAGCTCGGCGTGCACGTCGCCGATCCCAGCCAGCTTCGCCAGCGCAGCAGCGGTGCGGGAGTTGTCGCCGGTGAGCATGCTCACCTCGACGCCCTGGTCGCGCAGGGTCCGCACGACTTCGGGGACCTCGGGGCGCAGCTCGTCGCGGACGCCGATCGCCCCAGCCAGAAAGCCGTCGACGGTGACGAGCACGCAGGTCTGCCCCTCGGCCTCCAGGTCCTCGACCCGGGCCTTGAGCGGACCGGCGTCGATCCAGCGCGGACTGCCCACCACCACCCTGCGGCCGTCGACCAGGCCACCGATGCCGTGCCCGGCCTCCTCAGCCACGTCCTGCGCGGCCGGGGTTCCTCGGCCCGCGGCGGCGATGGCGGCGGCGAGTGGGTGCGTCGAGTGCTGCTCCACGGCGGCAGCCCAAGCAAGCACCTGCGCGTCATCGAACCCATGGGCGGCGACGATGGCGGTTACCTCGGGCCGGTTGCGGGTCAGAGTGCCGGTCTTGTCCACGGCCAAGTGCCGGATGCCGCCGAGGCGCTCGAAGGCGGCCCCGCTCTTGATGACGACGCCGAACTTGGTCGCCGCGCCGATCGCGGAGACCACGGTGACGGGCACCGCGATCGCCAGCGCGCAGGGGCTGGCCGCGACGAGGACGACCAGGGCGCGGGTGATCCAGGTCTCCGGGTCGCCGAGCAGGGACCCGAGCACGCCGACGAGGACGGCGAGGATCATCACGCCGGGCACCAGCGGGCGGGCGATCCGGTCAGCGATCCGGGCTCGGTCGCCCTTCTCGGCCTGGGCCTGCTCTACCAGCTCCACGATCGTGGTCAGCGAGTTGTCGGTGCCCGCGGCGGTCGCCTCGACCTCCAGCACGCCGGCGCTGTTGATCGCGCCCGCCGACACCGCTTCTCCGGGCGCGACCTCGACCGGGATCGATTCACCGGTGATCGCCGAAGTGTCCAGGCTCGACCGGCCCGAGCGGACCAGCCCATCGGTCGCGACCCGCTCGCCAGGGCGGACCAGCAGCACGTCGCCGACGGCGATCTCCCTGGCCGGGACCGAGGCGGAGGTCCCGTCGCGCAGCACGGTCGCGGTCTCCGGCACGAGCTTCAGCAGCGCGCGCAGCCCGCCGCGGGCGCGGTCCATCGCCTTGTCCTCCAGGGCCTCGGCGATCGAGAAGAGGAATGCCAGCGCGGCCGCCTCCTCGACGTAGCCGAGGATCACCGCGCCCACGGCGCTGATCATCATCAGCAGCGCGATCCCGAGCTTGCGCTTCACAACGAGATTCCGGATCGCACCGGGCACGAACGTGTACGCACCCAGCAGCAGGCCCGCCCAGAACGCGACCAGCGCCGCGATGTGCAGCCCCGACCACTCCAGCGCCAGGCCGGTGCCGAACGCAACGCCGGAGAGGATCGGCACGACCAGGCCGGGATCACGCCACCACGGGCGCTCTGTCTCCTCTGCCTCGTCCGCGGGGCTGGTCGTCGGCTCGTCGCAGCCGCAGGCGGCGCTCACGAGGCGCCCCCCGAACTGCTCGCGGCGCAGCAGCCCGGCACCGAGCAGGCCAGGTCGATGCACGGCGCGCTCTCGTCCACGGCGAGGGTCACATCAACCAGTGCCGTCAGCGCCGCGGCCAGGTGCGGGTCGGCGATCTCGTAGCGGGTCTGCCGCCCCTCGGGCTCGGCGACCACGATGCCGCAGTCGCGCAGACAGGTCAGATGGTTGGACACGTTCGATCGGGTCAGCCCCAGCTCGCGCGAGAGCACGGCGGGGTGGCTCGGGCCGTCAAGCAGGGACATCAGGATCCGGGAACGCGTCGGGTCGGCCATGGCCCGGCCGAGCCGGTTCATGACGTCGAGACGCGAAGCAATGGTCAGCATGCGCTGAACTATACAGCAGTCGCTGACCTAATCTCCAGTTGTCGCGCTGCCGCACGCGCTGCGCGCGCTTGCCCTCGTGAGGCGTGATCACCTCTTGCGCCAGCGGGGCCACTTCGGCATCCTGCGGCCCTTCCAGGTCTCCACGAGACCCGCAACCCAGCGGACGGACACGAAGAGCCCGTAGCAGGCCCCGGCGAGGCCAGCGCCGACCACGAGCCACCGGCCGATGCCGAGCCACACGCTCCCGTCCACGTCCAGCGCCCACTGAACACCCATGATGAGCCCGGCGATGCCCATCCAAAGACCGGCGATGACCACGGCCACCGGCCGATGCCGAGCCACACGCTCCCGTCCACGTCCAGCGCCCACTGAACACCCATGATGAGCCCGGCGATGCCCATCCAAAGACCGGCGATGACCACGGCCACCGGCGGGAGAACGAGGCACATCGCGGTGGCGGCGGACCAGAGCTGTCGCGCCTCCAGCTTCGCCGTCGCGGCGATGATCCGCTCCGCCCGCCTCGTCGTCTCCTCGTCCATGACCTTCACGAACCCCGCGAGCTTCTTCTGCTGTTCGGCCGGCGTGGCAATCCTCGTGTTCTGCGCCTCGACGGCGGCGAGGATCGAGGTCAACAGCTCCATCGTCTCCGGACTGCCGAGCTGCTGCTACGACTGCTCGGGCTCGTTCTGCTGCTTCAGCCTGTCGAGCGCTGCGCTCATGTTCCTTCTCCTTCTGCTGCTGGTGGTAGTCGAAGAACGCCTGCGCGCCCTCTGGGGTGAAGTCCGCCGAGAGGGCGCTCGCGCGCTTGCCGCGCTCGGCGCGGCCGGGCCGCCACGAAACGGGGGAAATGGCGTCATTAGAGGTACGACACGCCGGCGACACGCCGCCAACCAGCTTCTAATGCTGCAAAACCCCCACCGCAGCCAGCCTCGTGCGCCACGTCGCCTACAAGACCTGGGCGCAGGGCCGATTGGCGCGAAAGAACTCGCCCAGCACCGCCCCTCCAGCAGCATTTCCGCGAAAAAGTTCTCCCAGCACAGCCCCTCCAGTGGCTCTTCCGCGAAAAAGTTCTCCCAGCACAGCCCCTTCAGCGGCTCTTCCGCGAAAAAGTTCTCCCAGCAAGCGCAAAAACGCCGATTTTGGGGTGTTTTAAGCGTGCAGGGCGAACTTTTTCGCGCTCACGTCCACCATCAGAGGTCAAGTCCTGTGGAGTGGTGTAATCGTTTTGTGTCCTTCGGGGTGGGTTATGCGCTGAGTTGGAGTGTGGGTTCCTCCTGTTGGGTGGGTTGGGGTGTGAGTCGTGATTTGGTGAGGATGTCGAGGCTGAGGTAGCGTCGGCCTTCGGCCCATTCGTCGTTTTGTTCGGCGAGGACGGCTCCGACCAGGCGGATGATGGCCTGGCGGTTGGGGAAGATCCCCACGGAGTCGGTGCGTCGGCGGATTTCGCGGTTGAGGCGCTCATTGGGGTTGTTGGACCAGATCTGGGTCCATACCCCGGTGGGGAAGGACGTGAAGGCGAGGACGTCTGCCCTGGCTTGATCGAGGTGGTCACACACGGCGGGGAGCTTGTCGTGGACGTAGTCCAAGAGCCGGTCGTATTGAGCGTTGACTGAGGCGGTGTCGGGTTGGTCGTACACCGAGTGCAGCATCGCTTTGACGGCGGGCCATAGCGCTTTGGGGGTCACCGACATGAGATTCGCGGCGTAGTGGGTGCGGCATCGTTGCCAGGTGGCTCCGGGCAGGTTCGCTGCGATGGCCTCGACTAGGCCTAGATGGGCGTCGCTGGTGACCAGGCGCACGCCGGTGAGGCCTCGGGCGACCAGGTCAGCGAAGAACTCGTTCCACGCCGGGCCGGTCCCGCTGGTGGATACGCGCACCCCCAGTACTTCGCGGTGTCCGTCATTGTTGACTCCGGTGGCAACTAGGACCGCGCACGAGACGACGCGTCCTCCTTCGCGCACTTTCATGGTCAGTGCGTCAGCGGCGACGAACGTGAAAGGCCCAGCGTCATTGAGGGGGCGATGACGGAACTCGTCCACGTGTTCGTCCAGGTCGGCTGCCATGCGTGAGACCTGGGACTTGGATAGTCCTGTGATCCCCAGGGTTTTGACGAGCTTGTCCATGCGGCGTGTGGATACTCCCGCTAAGTAGCAGTCAGCGACCACTGTGATCAAGGCGCTTTCGGAGCGTTTGCGGCGCTGCAACAACCACTCTGGAAAGTAGGTTCCTGAGCGCAGCTTGGGGATCGCCACGTCAATGGTGCCGACCCTGGTGTCCAGGGGCCGGTAGCGATACCCATTGCGCCTGGTCTGACGCTGCGGGTCTTGTTGGCCCCACTGGGCCCCACACACGGTGTCAGCGTCCGCTGATAACAACGCGTTAATCACGTGCTGGAGCAGGGAACGCATCAAATCCGGGGACGCCTGGGATAACGCCTCGCCAAGCAGGCCAGCAGGGTCGATAATATGAGGAGCGGGTTAAGGGTCAAAATGTGTGTCCGGAATCGCGGATTTTCACGGATTGACCTGTAGGTTTCCGGAAAGTATATGCTCCGGAAGCATATATCTAGCCCCCGACGGGAAATCCTCGGTGTGGCAGCCGTGATGTGCTATGCGCGGCGTGGTGTGGTGTCGCAATGTCGAAGAACCAACCACGCTGCCACTGCGGCGGTGAAATGAAACGCAACGGCACCACCAGCAAAGGCACCACCAGATGGCGCTGCAAACAATGCGGCGCCTCCAGCGTCAAACGTCGAAACGACATCACCAACGCGGCAGTGTTCACCCAGTTCATCGAGCATTGCACCACCGCAATATCACTCGACGACTAGCCAAACGAAACGGTGTTAGCCGCGCCACCATGAAGCGGCGCTTCAAGTGGTGCTGGCTCGTTGATGTGCCTGACCCCACCGCCGGCCACCACAAGCGGATCTACGACCAGGTATTTCTCGATGGCACCTACACCGCCGGTGGCTGCCTGATCGTCGCGGCGACCATCGACCACGTGATCGCCTGGCACTGGTGCAAACACGAAACCACCCGCGACTACCAACTGCTGCTTGAACGCATCGAAGCCCCACTCATCGCCGTCATCGACGGCGGCCAAGGCGCATACAGCGCAATCAAAAAGTGCTGGCCGACTACGAAAATTCAACGCTGCCTCGTCCACGCCCAACGCGTGGTCCGCCGCTACACCACCACCAACCCACGCACCGATGCCGGGCGCACCATCTACCGACTTGCGCTGAAACTGACCCGGATCACCACACTGGATGAAGCCGCCGCGTGGGGTGTGCAACTGCACGAGTTTTCAACGATCTACCGGGAATGGATGAACGAGAAAACCATGATCAAAGACCCCAAAACAGGTGCATGGACCCGCGTGTGGACCCACCACAACGTGCGCAAGGCCTACAACAGCCTCAACCATCTTTGGCGGTCCGAGATGCTGTTTGTCTACCTCAACCCGCCAGCAGGAGTCCTTGCGCCCGAGCGGATCAAATCCACCACCAACAGCTTAGAAGGCGGCATCAACGCCCAGCTCAAACTGCTCGCCAGAACCCACCGCGGCAGATCAGGCGAACGACAACGCCGCATGCTGGATTGGTGGCTCTACTTAAAAACGGAACTGCCTGACGATCCAGTACGAATCGCCAGGCAGTCCGACTGGGGCCAGGGCCAACTCGCCAAAGTATCCACCCTGACCCAAACCGAGAACCAAGCCGACCACGAAACAGGACGCCCAGCCCTCTACGACAACGCTATCGACACCGACTACACCCACTCAATCGGCATTCAAAAAGGCCAAATCTAACCCCCGCGACACGCCGAGCCAGACACACATTTTGACCCTTAACCCTTTAATGGATATAATTAGACCCATGTTGATTTCAGGTACCGCTTTCTTGCGGTTGCGCACCAACCGCTAAGGCGGTTTCCTACCCCGTAGGTTAAAAACCGCTCCGGTCCTTTAGCCGGGCGGCTATTTGTCATGCCCGGCTCCCTTTCAAATCCAAGGAGCACACCTGATGTCTGCATACGGACACGGCCGTCACGAGCATGGCCAAAATTTTCTCACCAACCACAAGATCATCAACTCCATCATCGACCTTGTGAAACAAACCTCCGGCCCCATCATTGAGATCGGACCAGGAAGCGGTGCCCTCACTCACCCGATGGCCCACTTGGGGAGGGCGATAACGGCAGTTGAAGTGGACGCAAAACTAGCTGCCAAAATCACACAAGAAACCTCCTCGGCGGCGGTCGAAGTGGTCCATGATGATTTCCTTAACTTCCGGTTACCCGCCACTCCCTGCGTCATTGTGGGAAACATTCCCTTTCACCTCACCACTGCCATTCTTCGAAAGTTGCTGCATGCGCCAGCATGGACTGACGCTGTACTCCTCATGCAGTGGGAAGTCGCTCGCCGCCGGGCCGGGGTAGGCGCAAGCACGATGATGACGGCTCAGTGGTCCCCATGGTTCACATTTCACCTGGGTTCTCGGGTACCAAGGCCTGCTTTCCGGCCACAGCCAAACGTTGACGGGGGGATCTTAGTGATCCGCCGGGTGGGTGACCCGAAGATTCCGATAGAGCAGCGCAAAGCCTTTCAGGCGATGGTGCACACCGTTTTTCACTGCCCGGGGACGCGGGATAGGGGAAATTCTCCGAAGGGCAGGGTTGTTTTCATCACGTTCAGAAACACAATCATGGTTGCGCTCGCGAGGAATCGACCCCGCGACCCTACCTCCCAGATTGCACACCAACGACTGGATCGATCTCTTCCAGGTGACTGGTTCCTCTCTACCTCACCATCGACCCATTTCACCATCGGGAAGTAGTCAACGACCTCCTCAACGGAAACCGAAGCCGGCGGCGTTAATCCCCACCAAAACCGAAATCCACCAGTAGTACTAAAAGGGCTCTTCCGGTTTTAGAGTGCATTGATTAGTTCGCCGGGGGTTCGGGCGTGGCACAAGATATTGGGGTCCTTGGCTTTGTAGGAAAAAGGTATCTAATCCATCCGTACAAAACTAAGGACCTACTGTGCAGCCTAACGGAAATGTCATCGTCGATACCATCTGCCGCACCGCAAAACTAGGAACTACTATCACCGGTGCCACAGAAAACGGGCTCTTCATAATTGGGGGTGTAGTTGGGGTCTGAATCCTCCGGTTTCGAGGAGTGCTCGGGTGATGTAGTGGGTGAGGTTACGGAATCCGAGGGCGGAGCCGCGTAGGTGTTCGAGGCGTCCGTTGATGGCTTCGGTAGGGCCATTGGAGGTGTGGGGGTGGTCGAAGTAAGCCAGGATGTCCCCGGCTCGGCGTTTGAGTGTCCTGCCCAGCGTGATGAGCTCGGTCAGACCCCTCGGTACACGCGTGGAGGTCAGCGTGTTGATTTCGGCTTCCATCAGGGCCTTACCCGCGTCCGTGTCGGGCGCGCGGTAGGCATCAATGATGTTCTGGTAGGCGCTCCAAGTGACCTCGAGCGCGACGTGCTCCTCACCGGAAACAGGTTGAGTAGTTGGTGCTGCTGGCGTGGCGTGAGCAGGCATGAGCGGGTGTGTAACATCCTGCGGGCCTTGTACAGGGGGTCGGTGGCACGCCCGCGCCGGTGGTGGAGTTCTTGCTGAATGCGTCTGCGACACTCATCCAAGGCGTTGCCAGCCAGGTGCACGACGTGGAAGGGGTCCATGACCGCCCTCGCGCCGGGGAGTTCTTCAGTGGCTGCGCTTTTGAACCCGGTGAATCCATCCATCGCGACGATCTCGATGCGGCTTCGCCACGTGTCGGGGCTGGGAGGCCAGCCAGGTTTTGAAGACCTGCTTGGATCGGCCCGGGACCATGTCCAAGAGTCGGGAGGGGCCGCTGCGTTCTCGGATGGGTGTCAAGTCCAAGATAACGGTGACGTATTTGTCTCCGTAGGGGGTGTGGCGCCACACGTGTTCATCCACCCCGATGACACGCACGCCATCGAACCGAGTTGGATCATTGATCAGTAGACGCTGGCCTTCACCCAGGACAGCGGTGTTGGCGGTATTCCAGGACACACCGAGGGCCTGGGAGATACGCGCCACCGTCAAATGATGAACGACCAGCCCAGTGAGCGCCCAGCGCACCGCCGCACGCGAGAGCTTGGCGCGCGGATCGGCCGCTTGGCTCATATCTTGACGCCACACATGGGCGCACTCCTGGCACCGGTAGCGGCGCACGCTCACGTGCAAGATCGTGGGGCGCCACCCGTAAGGCTCGTGCGCCAAGCGCCTGATCACCGTGTCACGCGACTCGCCCTGGCATCCGCAGCGTCGACACCACCGGTCCTCACCAGCAATCCGGCAAGCCAACACTGCATGGTCTGGCCACATGCGCTGGCCCGTCACTTCCAGGCCCAGGTCATCCAGGCGCGTGAACGCGCTCAGGTCAGGGCGATCAAAGATAGTATTGGCCATGTCGAGGTCTTTCAGATGGACGGTGTAGCAATCTCCATCATCGGAAGACCTCGACCCCTACCCGGCCACGACACGCCCAACCCCGCCCACAACACCTACACCCTCAAATGCGAAGAGCCCTTTTAGGTACTTGCTTTCCTAAAACTGATGTGATACAATGATTTAATCCAGAAAAGGAGTAAAAAATATGCGGCAAGGTATTCTTAAATAAAACTATAATCAAATAGTGGGAACAAAGGATTATGATAGCTCCTTTTGTAGGGGCTTAGTTTTTTGTACCCAATTTAAGAATACTTTTGCCTTATCAATTTTGACATATCCCCAAAAACAGCAATCACAAACAGGTGTATGCTGTATATGTGTATGTCCGCAACTTATAATCCCCAGTGGTAAAAGTATTTTACTGCTGGGGATTTTTATGCCCTTTGGGGCTGTAAAGGGAGGACAATCACATGAAAATAATCAATATTGGAATTCTTGCCCATGTAGACGCTGGAAAGACGACCTTGACGGAGAGCCTGCTATATGCCAGCGGAGCCATTTCAGAACCGGGGAGCGTCGAAAAAAAGGGACAACGAGGACGGACACCATGTTTTTTTGGAGCGGCAGCGTGGGATTACCATTCAAGCGGCAGTCACTTCCTTCCAGTGGCACAGATGTAAAGTTAACATTGTGGATACGCCCGGCCACATGGATTTTTTGGCGGAGGTGTACCGCTCTTTGGCTGTTTTAGATGGGGCCATCTTGGTGATCTCCGCTAAAGATGGCGTGCAGGCCCAGACCCGTATTCTGTTCCATGCCCTGCGGAAAATGAACATTCCCACCGTTATCTTTATCAACAAGATCGACCAGGCTGGCGTTGATTTGCAGAGCGTGGTTCAGTCTGTTCGGGATAAGCTCTCCGCCGATATTATCATCAAGCAGACGGTGTCGCTGTCCCCGGAAATAGTCCTGGAGGAAAAATACCGACATAGAAGCATGGGATGCGGTCATCGAAAATAACGATGAATTATTGGAAAAAGTATATCGCAGGAGAACCAATCAGCCGGGAAAAAAACTTGCGCGGGAGGAACAGCAGCGGGTTCAAGACGCCTCCCTGTTCCCAGTCTATCATGGCAGCGCCAAAAATGGCCTTGGCATTCAACCGTTGATGGATGCGGTGACAGGGCTGTTCCAACCGATTGGGGAACAGGGGGGCGCCGCCCTATGCGGCAGCGTTTTTCAAGGTTGAGTACACCGATTGCGGCCAGCGGCGTGTCTATCTACGGTTATACAGCGGAACGCTGCGCCTGCGGGATACGGTGGCCCTGGCCGGGAGAGAAAAGCTGAAAAATCACAGAGATGCGTATTCCATCCAAAGGGGAAATTGTTCGGACAGACACCGCTTATCAGGGTGAAATTGTTATCCTTCCCAGCGACAGCGTGAGGTTAAACGATGTATTAGGGGACCAAACCCGGCTCCCTCGTAAAAGGTGGCGCGAGGACCCCCTCCCCATGCTGCGGACGACGATTGCGCCGAAAAACGGCAGCGCAAAGAGAACGGCTGCTGGACGCTCTTACGCAACTTGCGGATACTGACCCGCTTTTGCGTTGCGAAGTGGATTCCATCACCCATGAGATCATTCTTTCTTTTTTGGGCCGGGTGCAGTTGGAGGTTGTTTCCGCTTTGCTGTCGGAAAAATACAAGCTTGAAACAGTGGTAAAGGAACCCTCCGTCATTTATATGGAGCGGCCGCTCAAAGCAGCCAGCCACACCATCCATATCGAGGTGCCGCCCAACCCGTTTTGGGCATCCATAGGACTGTCTGTTACACCACTCTCGCTTGGCTCCGGTGTACAATACGAGAGCCGGGTTTCGCTGGGATACTTGAACCAGAGTTTTCAAAACGCTGTCAGGGATGGTATCCGTTACGGGCTGGAGCAGGGCTTGTTCGGCTGGAACGTAACGGACTGTAAGATTTGCTTTGAATACGGGCTTTATTACAGTCCGGTCAGCACGCCGGCGGACTTCCGCTCATTGGCCCCGATTGTATTGGAACAGGCATTGAAGGAATCGGGGACGCAGCTGCTGGAACCTTATCTCTCCTTCATCCTCTATGCGCCCCAGGAATACCTTTCCAGGGCTTATCATGATGCACCGAAATACTGTGCCACCATCGAAACGGCCCAGGTAAAAAAGGATGAAGTTGTCTTTACTGGCGAGATTCCCGCCCGCTGTATACAGGCATACCGTACTGATCTGGCCTTTTACACCAACGGGCGGAGCGTATGCCTTACAGAGCTGAAAGGATATCAGGCCGCTGTCGGTCAGCCGGTCATCCAGCCCCGCCGTCCAAACAGCCGCCTGGACAAGGTGCGCCATATGTTTCAGAAGGTAATGTAAAGATACATAATCGTCAAGACGGCAACAATCAGAAGTTATGGAGGGTAACAATGGAATATAGTAAGGAAGATTTAATGGCTCTTCGCATTTGAGGGTGTAGGTGTTGTGGGCGGGGTTGGGCGTGTCGTGGCCGGGTAGGGGTCGAGGTCTTCCGATGATGGAGATTGCTACACCGTCCATCTGAAAGACCTCGACATGGCCAATACTATCTTTGATCGCCCTGACCTGAGCGCGTTCACGCGCCTGGATGACCTGGGCCTGGAAGTGACGGGCCAGCGCATGTGGCCAGACCATGCAGTGTTGGCTTGCCGGATTGCTGGTGAGGACCGGTGGTGTCGACGCTGCGGATGCCAGGGCGAGTCGCGTGACACGGTGATCAGGCGCTTGGCGCACGAGCCTTACGGGTGGCGCCCCACGATCTTGCACGTGAGCGTGCGCCGCTACCGGTGCCAGGAGTGCGCCCATGTGTGGCGTCAAGATATGAGCCAAGCGGCCGATCCGCGCGCCAAGCTCTCGCGTGCGGCGGTGCGCTGGGCGCTCACTGGGCTGGTCGTTCATCATTTGACGGTGGCGCGTATCTCCCAGGCCCTCGGTGTGTCCTGGAATACCGCCAACACCGCTGTCCTGGGTGAAGGCCAGCGTCTACTGATCAATGATCCAACTCGGTTCGATGGCGTGCGTGTCATCGGGGTGGATGAACACGTGTGGCGCCACACCCCCTACGGAGACAAATACGTCACCGTTATCTTGGACTTGACACCCATCCGAGAACGCAGCGGCCCCTCCCGACTCTTGGACATGGTCCCGGGCCGATCCAAGCAGGTCTTCAAAACCTGGCTGGCCTCCCAGCCCCGACACGTGGCGAAGCCGCATCGAGATCGTCGCGATGGATGGATTCACCGGGTTCAAAAGCGCAGCCACTGAAGAACTCCCCGGCGCGAGGGCGGTCATGGACCCCTTCCACGTCGTGCACCTGGCTGGCAACGCCTTGGATGAGTGTCGCAGACGCATTCAGCAAGAACTCCACCACCGGCGCGGGCGTGCCACCGACCCCCTGTACAAGGCCCGCAGGATGTTACACACCCGCTCATGCCTGCTCACGCCACGCCAGCAGCACCAACTACTCAACCTGTTTTCCGGCGACGAGCACGTCGCCCTCGAGGTCACCTGGAGCGCCTACCAGAACATCATCAACGCCTACCGCGCGCCCGACACGGACGCGGGTAAGGCCCTGATGGAAGCCGAAATCAACACCCTGACCTCCACGCGCGTACCGAGGAGCCTGACCGAGCTCACCACGCTGGGCAGGACACTCAAACGCCGAGCCGGGGACATCCTGGCTTACTTCGACCACCCCCACACCTCCAATGGCCCTACCGAAGCCATCAACGGACGCCTCGAACACCTACGCGGCTCCGCCCTCGGATTCCGTAACCTCACCCACTACATCACCCGAGCACTCCTCGAAACCGGAGGATTCAGACCCCAACTACACCCCCAATTATGAAGAGCCAGAAAACGGTGACGTCACTGTTATTGAAGCCGAACCCGTCGAGCCGATCAATGAATGCCCTACCTGCGGGCAGCCTGGAGTATTCCGCGACCACGTCATCCGCAGCCTGGTCGATCTGCCCATCGTCGGCCACCCAACAACTTCATGTGCGCCTTCCACGCTACCGGTGCACCAACAAGCGTTGCTTGCAGAAGATCTTCCGTGCTGGCCTTGCCTGCGCGCCCGACAATTCAAAGACCACGGACCAGGTGACCCACTGGATCCTGCAACGACTCTGCCTAAATCGGATGAGCGTTGCCGCTGCACCCAAGTCATTAGGCCTGGGGTGGGATATGAAGTGTCCCAGGTTTTGTTCCGTTTGATGAAACCCGTTTTTGAAACAACGTACGGAGCACAACGCACGCCGATGCCAAAGCTTCCGCAACATCGACTACCTCATCAAACCCACGACAGTGGGATTCACACCCTCAATCCCCACGCGTGCAATCTGGGTTAAGGGTCAAAAAGTGTGTCCGGAATCGCGGATTTTCACGGATTGACCTGTAGGTTTCCGGAAAGTATATGCTCCGGAAGCATATATCTAGCCCCCGACGGGAAATCCTCGGTGTGGCAGCCGTGATGTGCTATGCGCGGCGTGGTGTGGTGTCGCAATGTCGAAGAACCAACCACGCTGCCACTGCGGCGGTGAAATGAAACGCAACGGCACCACCAGCAAAGGCACCACCAGATGGCGCTGCAAACAATGCGGCGCCTCCAGCGTCAAACGTCGAAACGACATCACCAACGCGGCAGTGTTCACCCAGTTCATCGAGCATTGCACCACCGCAATATCACTCGACGACCTAGCCAAACGAAACGGTGTTAGCCGCGCCACCATGAAGCGGCGCTTCAAGTGGTGCTGGCTCGTTGATGTGCCTGACCCCACCGCCGGCCACCACAAGCGGATCTACGACCAGGTATTTCTCGATGGCACCTACACCGCCGGTGGCTGCCTGATCGTCGCGGCGACCATCGACCACGTGATCGCCTGGCACTGGTGCAAACACGAAACCACCCGCGACTACCAACTGCTGCTTGAACGCATCGAAGCCCCACTCATCGCCGTCATCGACGGCGGCCAAGGCGCATACAGCGCAATCAAAAAGTGCTGGCCGACTACGAAAATTCAACGCTGCCTCGTCCACGCCCAACGCGTGGTCCGCCGCTACACCACCACCAACCCACGCACCGATGCCGGGCGCACCATCTACCGACTTGCGCTGAAACTGACCCGGATCACCACACTGGATGAAGCCGCCGCGTGGGGTGTGCAACTGCACGAGTTTTCAACGATCTACCGGGAATGGATGAACGAGAAAACCATGATCAAAGACCCCAAAACAGGTGCATGGACCCGCGTGTGGACCCACCACAACGTGCGCAAGGCCTACAACAGCCTCAACCATCTTTGGCGGTCCGAGATGCTGTTTGTCTACCTCAACCCGCCAGCAGGAGTCCTTGCGCCCGAGCGGATCAAATCCACCACCAACAGCTTAGAAGGCGGCATCAACGCCCAGCTCAAACTGCTCGCCAGAACCCACCGCGGCAGATCAGGCGAACGACAACGCCGCATGCTGGATTGGTGGCTCTACTTAAAAACGGAACTGCCTGACGATCCAGTACGAATCGCCAGGCAGTCCGACTGGGGCCAGGGCCAACTCGCCAAAGTATCCACCCTGACCCAAACCGAGAACCAAGCCGACCACGAAACAGGACGCCCAGCCCTCTACGACAACGCTATCGACACCGACTACACCCACTCAATCGGCATTCAAAAAGGCCAAATCTAACCCCCGCGACACGCCGAGCCAGACACACATTTTGACCCTTAACCCGCAGATCCCGAAGGATCTGCGGTTTCATCGTGCGCGAGGGGGGAGTTGAACCCCCACTCCATCACTGGAACACGGACCTGAACCGTGCGCGTCTGCCTATTCCGCCACTCGCGCGTACCCAGAAAGAATAGGGGTATCACGCCCTCCACGTCAAATCAGCACCGTATGACCCAGGGCACAGACATGAGTGCACCGCCCACAAAACGCTGCAATCTCAGCGAAAACAGCGGCAACAACCTACAGCATCAACCGGCACGCAACGATGCCAGCGACACCCAACAGGCTCGCAGCGATGACAGCGACATCCACCCAGCCGAGCCGCACGCGCGCGCCACGGACCGCGCCGTCATGCGCCTCGATCGCCCCGCGCATGGACATGGCCCGCCCGGTTTCGGCGGCGCCGCGTGACGTGGCGGACAGGATCGCGGTGATGACGTCGACGCTCAGGCGCGCATAGCCGCGCAGCGACAGGGTGGCCACATCCTGGCCGAGACGCAGCTTGGCGGTATCGAGCACCGCCTGCGCTTGGTCACGCAGCATCGGCAGGCCTCGCAGGGCGGAGGCCATGACGAGCGACCACTGATCGACCGGCGCACCCAGGAGCCGCAGCGGCGTGAGGAAGAAGCGCAGCGCGGCGGCGAGCGCCGCGGTCGGCGTTACCCACGCGATGAGGCCCGACCCCCACAGGACGACGAGCGCCAGGGTAGAGACTCGCAGGAACAGCTCGAGTCCATCGCCCAGCCAGGCGCCGATGCAGCCGCCAATAAATCCGGAGATCATCCACAGGGGTGGGCGCGGCGCGACGCTGAGAGGCAGGCGGATAATCAGCGACGCGACGACGATGAGGCCACCGACGATCGCGAGCGTCGACCAGCGCGGCGAGAGGATCACGCACGTGGTGAGCACGGTCCAGCAGGCGATGAGGGTGCCGGGCCAGGCGCGCGACAGCGGCGTCGCCCAGGGCAGGGGTCGAGGCAGGGTGAAGCCCGTGCTTCGCCGCGGCTTCGCGCGCGGGATTCCTTCGCCGAGGCCGGGAGGGGTCCTCGAGAACCGGCCCTCGCTGGCGCCACCGCCGGGGCCGGTAGCCCCGCAGGCGGAGTGCGGTTCGATCATGAGAGCACCCCCTCGGCGAGGTGGCCGTGGGTGTCGCACAGGGAGTCCATGCCTTCGAGGTCGTGGGAGATGACGAGGATGGATAGGCCCGTCCGGCGCCGCTCGTCCAGGACGGAGATGAGCAGGTCGCGCGAGGCCGCGTCGAGGCCCGCCATGGGCTCGTCGAGGATGAGAACGCTCGGGTGCGAGGCGAGCAGGCCGGCGAGGGCGACGCGGCGCATCTGCCCTCCGGAGAGGTCGTCGATGCCGCGCGACGCGAGGGCGGGGTCGAGGCCGACGAGTTCCATGGCCTCGGCGACGATGCGGTCGCCCGCCTCGCGGGTGATCGCGCCCTTGCGGTGGGCGGAGCCGGTGCCGACGCGCGGACCGTAGCCTGCGGCGGCGAGGATGTCGGAGCGCACGGAGGGGCGCTGGAGCTGGAGGCGCGCGAATTGCATGGAAAGAGCGACATCGCCGACGCAGCGTTCCATGGGGCGCCCGCCGAGGGTGACGCGCCCCCAGGTGGGCACGAGCAGGCCGGTGAGGACGCGCGACAGCGTCGTCTTACCCGAGCCGTTATCCCCGGTGATGAGCATGGCCTGGCCGGGGTCGAGGATGAGGCTGACGTCGCGCAGGACCGGCTTCTCCCAGGGGGTGCCGAGGTCGTAGGTATGAGCAACACGGTCGGCCCACAGGTGGTCGGCGTTGATGAGGGCGGGCGCGCCCGCCGCGGAGGACACAGGCAGGCCCGACGCTGCGGGGGCGGGGGAAGCGGGAGGATCCCCGGCCTCGTCAATGAGAACCCGATCCGCGGCGGCGCTTCCCTCCCCCGCGCGACGGTCGGAGACGATGCGCCCGCTACGAATCGTGATGACACGGTCGGCGCGCGCGCTTTCGGCGGGGTCGTGGGTGATGTGGACGACGGCGATGCCGCGCTCGGGCAGGGAGGCGAGGAGGTCGAGCATCTCGGCGCGGCCCGCGCGGTCGATCATGGCGGTGGATTCGTCGGAGATGAGCAGGCGCGGGGAGCGCGCGAGCGCGCCCGCAAGCGCGAGGCGTTGGAGCTGGCCGCCGGAGAGGGAGCGCGGGTCGGCGTCGGCGAGGCCGGAGAGGCCAACACTGGCGAGCAGCTCGTCGAGGTCGAGGTCGGCGATCTGCGTGGCGCTCATGCCCCAGGTGACGTCTTCGGCGACACTCTGTCCGAGAACGAGGAGTTCGGAGCGCTGCCCCACGAGAGCGGTCCCGCCGACAGCTCCGAGGAGGCCGCCGCCCTGGCGCGTCCCAGAGTCGGGTTCGGCGCCCGCGAGGAGGAGGGCGAGGGTGGACTTGCCCGAGCCGTTGTGCCCGACGATGACGGTGAACTCGGGGCGCTCGAAGCTCAGCGTGACGCCACGCAGGGCGGGGTGGTCGGTGCCCGGGTAGGTGAAGGCGGCATCGGTGAGGGTCAGGGGCAGGGGGGACGAGGCCGCGGCAGTCTCACCCGCGTCAGTTCCGGCGAGGGTGGGGGCATCCAGGAGCGGATCCCACCCGGGATCGAGCGTGATGCGCCGCAGGATTGCGCCGAGGAGCCAGCGCGCGGCGAGGACCAGGAAGGCGACGCCGATGAATCGGGTGAGGGGGATCCAGATCCACCACCAGTCGACGAACCACTGGCCGAGCCGATGCCCCGCGTCGACGAAGCCGCCGGAGTGGGGGATGTGTGCGATGAGGTTGAGGAGGCCGTCGAGGCTCTTGCGGATGCTTTCGAGGCCGAGGGTACGCAGGTCGGACAGGACGAGGAAGGCGACGCCCGTGCCCACTCCCCAGACGACGCCGAGGCCGGCGGCGACTGCGCTCACGGCCGCCCAGGAGGCGCGTTTCTTGTGGAGGTGTCCGATGACGAGGCCGATGAGGGCGGCTTGGAAGGAGCGCCCGGCGGTGGCGAATCCGCCGACGGCGATGGCGAGTAGGACGGTGGAGGCGAAGGCGGCGACGGAGGCGCGGGGGCGCAGCTTGAGGGAGGCCATGGCGAGGGGGACGGCCGTGGCGACTTGGAAGAGGAGCTGGAAGACGGGGGTGACGGCGGCGATGAGACCGAAGGTGACGGCCAGGCCGGAGAGCGCGCCGGCGGTCGCCACCTCGACGGGGGTGAGGCGGCGGGCATCGCGCGCGGATGAGCTCATGCGTCTAGTCTCCCAGGCCACACCCACATCTGCGACCGCCGGGCCGGGATCATCCACGACACAGCAGCTGGTAGCGCCACAAGGCACCTGACAAGTCCAAGATTTTGAAGTAATTAATTGTTGACAAACATGGCACACATCACTAAGCTTACTCACTAAGCCCACTCGACACAGGAGCCATGATGACAAGCTCAACACCGCAGGACGGCCTCGGAAACAACACGCCAAACACCTCCCCGAGTGCCCCTCACCCACCCTTTCAGCAGGTGACACCCCCTCAGACCAAGCCGTTTTACAAAACGTGGTGGTTCATCGTCATTGCCATCCTCGTCGGCCTCGTCCTCATCGGAAGCCTGACGACCCCCAAGAACAAGAACAGCACCAAGGACGCAGAGCCTTCAACGACATCCACGACGACCGAATCAAGCGCAGAAATCACCGTTCCTAACGTCGTCGGCATGCGAGGAGACGAGGCCCGCGCAACGCTCGAAGCACTTGGCAAGGTCGACATCGCCTTCAAGGACGAGGCAGGCAAGAAAGTCGTGCTCGACGTGACGAACTGGACCGTCACTTCGCAGACCCCCGAGGCCGGAACGACTATCGGCAAGGACGCTAAGATCACGCTGTTCGTCCACCACGACACGGACGACGCTAAGCCGACGGACAATCCAACCACCGAGTCGCCGTCGACGACCAACCCGAACAAGGACGACGTTCCACGCGATTACCGCAAGGCTTTGACGTCCGCGGAGAACTACTCCAAGACGCTTCACATGTCGAAGAAAGGAATCTACGACCAGCTCACCAGCGAGTTTGAAGGATTCTCCCCTGAGGCAGCGCAGTACGCAATCGACAACATCCAGGCCGACTGGAACGCGAATGCCCTGGCTAAGGCCAAGGAGTACGAGAAAACGCTCAACATGTCCGACGAGGCGATTCGCGAGCAGCTCGTCAGCGAGTACGGCGAGCAGTTCACCCAAGAAGAGGCCGACTACGCGATCGCGCACCTGGACGACTGACGAGGATTTTCCACAAAACTCAACCGAGACATAGGCGGGGTGGGTGTTGCATGCGCACGCAACACCCACCCCGCTTTGATCGTCAGCGACTCCGACAGTGGGCTAACGACACACGCCCCAGCACTTACTCCCGGTTGATTTCTCCGAAGGGAATATGGACGCTCGGGGTTGAGAGGGAGGCGCCGTCGACGTGGCGGCGCTGATCATCGAAGAAGATGTGCGGCTGCAGCACCTCGATCATGGGCCCCTTTGGGAGGCCACCCAGAAAGAAGGCGTCGTTGACGCGCAGCCCCCACTGGTGGATCGAATTGATCGCCCGCTCGTGGGCGGGGGCGCTGCGCGCAGTGACGACAGCGACGCGCACCCGACGCTTGTAGCCCTCCGGATCATCGGCGCTTCTGGCGTCCTCTAGCCCTTGAATCCGGTTGATCTTCTGCAGGAAATCGGCCATTGGGCCGCGCGAGAGCGGCACCTGAGCCAGGGCACTCTCGCTTTCCTGATACTCCTCCAGACCTCCACTCTGGTACACGCGCTCGGCCGAGTCATCGGCCAGCACTCCATCGAAGTCGAAGGCGATGCGCAGGTCAGTGCCCCCATCGTCGGCCACGGCGCGCCCCACAACACGTCCGGCGGCGAACCCCAAGGAGATAGCCTCGCGTACGTCATCTTCGTTCGCCGAGAGGAACAGGGACATGCGCAGCGGTTCCATGAAGCGGTAGGGCGATTGCCCCTGCATGAAGATCGCGCGCGTGATGTCCAGCCCGCGGCTACGAACCGAGCGCATGACGCGCATCCCCGTCTCGGGGTCGTTGCGCGAGAGGATCACAACCTCTGCGAGCCGCTCCCGATCCGACAGGTCGTTCAGGTCCAGGAGGCGCCGGATGAAGGGGAAGGCGACGCCCGGTTCGAGCACGTCGTCGAGGTGCTCGCGCTGATACTCCCGATACCGCTCTTCCCCCTGCTGGCGGAACACCGCGTCCGACTCCGACAGGTCGAACAGGGCGCTGGATGCGACCCCGATAACGAGGGCTCGCTCCAGGTCAAGCATGTGACCCATCTGCGACTCCTTCCGCTCGTGCCGGGCCCCGCGCCCGACACTGTCAGACTATGAGGGGGCATGTGCATCTGTGTCCCCCTGCCCCGCAAGAGGATCGACGAGGCCTTGGCCGCGTCTCGCGCAACGACAGCACCAGCGAGATACGAAGAAATAACACCGTTCACAATGCCACACTTACCCTTGTGAGGAATACCTAATTTTGTGTAGTATCTCCCTCGTAATCCCTAGAACACGAGAGGACGCAATGAAAACCCCCCTCGCCACACTGACCGCGATCTTGGCCACCGCCACCCTCGCCCTCACCGCCTGCGCGGGCGGCTCCGGGTCCGCCGCCCAATCAGGGGCCACCGCCCAGGATGCCTCGGCCTCGTCTACGCGCACGATCACCGACCATGCGGGCAACGAAGTCACCCTGCCCGCCACAATCACCCGAGTCGCCATCGACCAGATCCCGATCGAATCCACCTACCTGGCGTACTTCGACGGCAAGGCCCCCTACCTGGTGGGCATGAGCGCCGCCCGCGTCAAGGCGATGAGCCAGACGATCGCGGCCGAGATGGCGCCCGAGATGATGCAGGTGGATACCAGCTACTACGACAAGGGCGAGCTTAACGCTGAGGCTCTGCTCAACCTGAACGTGGACGTTGTCTTCTACAACGCCTTCAACAAGGAACATGCCGAGATGTTCCGTAAGGCCGGTATCCCGGCCGTTGGTTTCACGACGATGGGGAACCCGTCGGAGACGTACACGGAGTGGATGGAGCTCCTGGAGGACGTCTTTAACGAGGACGGCCACATGGCCGATAAGATCGCGCTCGGCAAGGACCTGGTCGCTGACGCCCGCGCGCGCACCGCGAAGGTCCCCGAGGACCAGCGCGTCTCGACGATGGTGCTCATGGGCGCGGCCGACGGTCAGCTCGCGGTCGCAGGTGGCAAGGACGGCTGGTTCACCAACGAATGGGCCGACTCCCTGAACTACACGAACGTCTCGCGCGACACGGACACATCGCACACGCCCGTGACCTTCGAGCAGGTTCTCACGTGGGATCCCCAGGTCCTCCTCGTGACCGGCAAGGGCATGTCGAATATGACGGCGAACTCCGTCCTGTCGAACTCGGTTGAGGGCGTGGATTTCTCGACTCTCAGCTCCGTGAAGTCCGGCCGCGTCTACTCCACGGGCCTGGGCATGTGGAACTGGTTCACCCCCAACCCGGATGCTCCCATCGTCGCGAACTGGATCGGTGCGTCCCTGTACCCGGAGCAGTTCTCCGACGTTGATCTCGTAGCCATGACGAAGGACTACTACCAGCAGATGTACAACTTCACGCTCACGGACGAGCAGGCCCGTCAAATCGTCAACCCGGACGCCGCGTCCTGATCCTGTCCCCGGCCTCGTCTCCCTATCGACGAGGCCGGGGCACCTTGTGCGTGAGACGCTCGGTAAGCGTCGGGGAGAGGACATCATGACGTCTGTGTTGACCAGGAATGGGCGGCTGCGCGTGTGGGTGGTTCCCACGCTGGTCGTTCTCATTGTTGTGTGCGCGGCGGCGGCCATGCTGATTGGCCGTTTTTCTGTGTCTCTGGAGGACGTGGTCGCGGCGCTGCGCGCGAGGTTCTGGGGAGGCCCTGCGGTGCCCCCGCGCGTCAACTCCGTCGTGTTTGACCTGCGGGCGCCCCGCATCATCGTGGCGATCCTGATCGGTGGGGGCCTGTCGGTTGCCGGCGCCTCGTTCCAGTCGCTCTTCTCTAACCCCCTGGCCACGCCGGACACCCTGGGCGTCGCGGCGGGCACGTGCGTGGGCGCGGTGATCGCCCTGCTGCTGGATTGGAACCTGATCGGCGTGCAGGCCGCGGCCCTCGCGGCGGGCCTGGCGACGATGGCTTTCACGACGGCTATTTCGCGCACGCGCACGGGTTCTTTCAATGTCATCACGCTCGTGCTCGGCGGGGTCATCGTCTCCGCCCTGGCGAACGCGGTCCTCTCGCTCCTGAAGCTGACGGCCGACCCGACGAGTCAGCTTCCCGAGATCACTTACTGGCTGATGGGTTCGCTCGCCGCGGTCACCTATCACCAGATCGCGCTCGGCGCTCCTTTCATCATTGCGGGTGTCGTCGTCATCGTGGCGCTGCGCTGGCAGCTCAATATTCTTTCCCTCTCAGAGGACGAGGCCCGCTCAGCCGGCGTGAACGTGTCCCTCATGCGCGCCGTCCTCATTGTCGCCTCGACGGTCATCACGGCCTCGGTCATTTCGATGTGCGGCCAGGTCGGCTGGGTCGGCCTGCTCGTGCCGCACTGCGCGCGCATGCTGTGCGGGCAGAACAATCGCGCGGTCATCCCGGTCTCGCTGCTGCTCGGGTCGGCGCTCATGATCGTTATCGACACGCTCGCACGATCCCTGTCGGCTTCGGAGATCCCCATTTCGATCCTGACGGCCATCATCGGCGCGCCCTTCTTTATTGTGCTGCTGCGTCGGACGGGGGGAGCGCGATGATCAGCGTCGAGGACGCGACCTTCACCTATCCGGGTGCCCCCTCCCCGATCCTGACGAACGTGTCCTTCGAGGTGCCGAAGCGTTCGCTCCTGGCGATCCTGGGGCCCAACGGCGCGGGAAAGACGACGCTGCTGCGCACCATGATTGGCCTGCAGAAGTGGGACAGTGGTCGCACGCTCATCGATGGCGTCCCCATTTCGTCGATGTCGACGCGGGCGTTGGGACGCGTCCTGTCCTACGTTCCGCAGGCACGCAACGCCTCCAACGTGGCGCTCACCGGCCTCGAGATGGTGATGGTTGGGCGAGCCCCCCACATGCGTACCCTCGCCCAGCCGGGCGCACGGGAGGAGCGCATGGCCCACGACGTCCTCGACGAGGTGGGGGCCTCCCACCTGGCCGACATGCCCTGCGCGACCATGTCGGGCGGCCAATTCCAGATGGTCCTCATCGCCCGGGCACTGGTTGCCGACCCGCGCGTCCTCGTGCTCGACGAGCCGGAAACCGGCCTCGACTTCCGTAACCAGCTGATCGTCCTGGGACTCCTCGAGCGTCTCGTGCGGGACCGAGGTCTCGCAGTCATCATGAACACGCACTATCCGGCGCACGCCCTGCGCGTCGCGGATCAGGTCGCGCTTTTCTCTTCCACGCACGAGGCCGTGGTGGGTCCGGCGTCCACCGTCATGAATGCGGACACCCTCGCTCGCGTCTTCGGGGTGGACGTGGCGATAGGGAAGGTGCCCTTTGAAGGAGAGGACGTGCAGGCGATCGTCCCGGTTCGCCTGAGCGCAGACAAGTAGCGCCGCCACACCGACAACTACTTCATCATGTTTTCGCAGGTCAGACACATTTTGAGTTGAAGTGCGGTACCGTAAGAGTGTGATTCCACACGCTGCGCGGGTGCGTGAGAGACGCCGGGCGCGCGGGCGGGATCGCGTTGGTCTCCGCAGGCGGGACCGACCGATGCCCCAGCGTTGGGGCGAACACGAAGGAGGACCCATGGCAACCGGGACCATCAAATGGTTCAACGACGCCAAAGGCTTCGGGTTCATTACTCCCGATGACGACTCTGGCGACGTCTTCGTGCACTATTCACACATCGTCGGCCAATCTGGACGCCGAACTCTGGTAGAGGGCGAGAAGGTCGAGTTTGAGGTGATTGAGGGGCCGAAGGGCCTCCATGCCAAGAATGTGGCACGAGCCGAGTGAGGCTGTGTGCCCGAGTGGATTCCCCACTCGGGCACACGTGCATGAGCGCGCCATTTCTTGGTGCTCTTCGACGCAGCTTTTCCTCGATATAACCGTCTCTTTCGTAGCGCGCCCGCGCGATCCCTGTGCAGTCCCTTACAAGTGCTTGTGCGGTATAGACCGTGCGGTTATTTGGACCTAGCATTGGTGGTGCACCAACGGGGGCGACCACATGTCGGCCCCGTTTTTTGATGCGCTCGCCCACCTGGGCGAGGCGGGCCTACCGGCCCACATAACACGCTGGCGTGCGGGGCGCGCTTCGCGTTTCCGCGCGAAAATATTGCGAAGGAGAGCACCATGAACACAATCGTCAAGGCCGAAACCGCTCCCACCATGGCGCAGGCCACCACCTCGGCTTCCGTCCTGATCGCCCTCATCGTCATCCTTGCGGGTCTCGGTATGGCCGCTGCGCTCCATGTTGGCTCCGTCGCGTCGGCGGTTCTCGCGATTGTTGTCGCACTGACCGCCCTGATCCTCTCCCCCGCGATCCTCTCGATCGCCCGTACGCGCGCCTGAGCCGCTTCGGGGCGCGCACTTCGCGTACCCCCTGTTCTTCCAGCGCGACACCGCCTGAGGTGTCGCGCTTTTTCTTTGGCGTAGTAGGGCGCACCGTGGCGTTGCCGCTGCGGAGCTTTGTACTGCGGGAGGGCCGGTTGTAGGCCAGGATGCACCTCATGCCTGTATTACATTGGATACTTGCTATCCACACAGGGACGGTGCACAATCGGTAATTACTTCCCATAAGTGAAAGGTGCCAACGATGTCCAACCAATACTCTGGCGACCAGAGCGGTCAGCCGGGAAATAATGGCCAGTTTCCGGGACAAATACCCCCTCCTCCCGAGGTGAACCAGTTCTCGGGCCAGACGCCCCCTCCTCCCGAGGTGAACCAGTTCTCGGGCCAGACGCCCCCTCCTCCCGAGGTGAACCAGTTCTCGGGCCAGATGCTCCCGCAGCCCGCCCAGAAGCGCAACAAGCCGATGGCTCTACTCGCCATGATCATTGTCGCCGCCCTGGTCGTCATCGGCGGTGGAGCGTATGCGATCACCCGCGTCCTCTTCCCGTCGGGCGGCTACTCAACCCCCGACGACTTGGCTGCGAGCATCGAAAACGCTTTCGATACCAAGTCACTGGAGTCGCTCGCAAGCGCCCTGCCGCCCTCGGAGCTCGCTGCCGCGACGGCATGGCAGCAGGATTATAAGGCTGACGGTGGTACGGATTGGTCGAAGATGACGAGTCCTGAGGCACTCAAGGAGTACCTAGAAGCGATCGTCATCGCCGAGTCGGACATGAGGTATACGGTCGATGAGAAATCAGATCAGATTGCTCTCATCCGCATCACTCAGTGGACGGGCGACATTGTGATCAGGCAGGAGCTAGCGGATAAACTCCGTTCGCGCTACGCGGAGGCTAAGGGGACGAGTCTGACGCAAGGGGAGAACGATTTCTTCGACGAGTTGAGGGACAAGATCAATTTCAACCCGATCATGCGCTACGGCAACATTTTGGATTCGTTCCCGGACGGTAAGCTGACGCTCGTCGCCGTCAACGAGGGGGGACGGTGGTACCTGTCTCCTTCGATGACGATGGCTGAGCAGACGTTGGGTAGTGATCGTTCGGTCGTGCCTCACTACGACGCTGACTTCACCGACGTTGAGGGGGCGTCCTCTCCGGAGGAGGCTGTCTCTGGCATGGTGGATGCGCTGCGTGACGGGGCCAGCATGTCCGACAAGGACTTCTATCGTTTCCTGGATCTGCCTGAGCGTCGCATCGCCGCGGTTTATGGAGATACCGGTTCGTCCTCATCCCGTTCGGGTCGGGGCATGGGTACGAACGGGATCGGGGCGAACGTTCAGATCGACTGGGGTCTGAGTTCCACGAAGGTCAACGGCGGTTCGATCGTGAACTTTGGGACGACGTCGATCACGGCGGGCGACTTCTCGGTCTCGTTCAACGATGACACGGTGACGTACTCGTATCCGGACTTTGGCTACGGGTACAGTTCGCGTAGCTCGAGCAGGAGGAGCCAGACCGTGCGTTTTACTGAGGGCCTGGTTAATCCGGAGCGCCTGGGTATTTTCACGGTGAGGGATTCCACTGGGTGGCATGAGTCGACCATCCGCACCTACGGCAACCTGACGTTGCTGGAGGCGACGGATGATGCGGTCAATCAGGCTGTCCGCGGGTTCGGTGGTTTCATGGAGTACGGGGCCGACCTGTCGCAAAGTGAGCTGCGTGATGTCGCCACGTCTAACAAGCCGGTGGGTGCCGTCCTCGTCATCGCGTGGAACTTCATGAAGAACTCCAACTGACGCGCCGCGCACGCCTGTGCACCGGGGGTGGGAATCCGAGAGGGTTCCCACCCCCGTTCATGTTCGAGGCAGGGGATCCTCCCGGCACACCGAAAGGCTCCCGCTCGTAGTTTCCTCGCCGGCAAACCACATCCTGACGGAACATTACTCAATTTTCCATACGGTAATATAGTGTGGAGCAGCAGCATGTCGATGCGCTAGCGCGAAAGATCATCATGGCCTCGAATCAGAACCTCGTTGAAGTATGTCCGGTCACTTCCCAGCCCGAAGGTCCGTCTATCAACGTGCCAAACGGTCCACCTTCCCCCGCGCGATCGTTTTCGTGGACGTTCCCCATCAACGTCGATTCCCTGTCCTCCGCGGACGCACAGTTCGACCCCCTGTTGACAGCACTCGATTCGGCGAGCACGGACACGCGAGAGGCACGGAACCAGATCGACGTCCAGACGGCAGAATTGGTGTTCTACGCCAACGATCACCCTCAATAAGACGGAGAAGGTTCTCGACGACCTCCACGACCAGGTGGCGAAACTGCGCCAAGCGCTTCGCAATGCCCACGACGGGATGGCGAGGGTGCGCGATGAGTACGTCGCAATCGCGAAAGATGCCACCACTTTTGGGATGAGCGTCACCACAAGCGGGACCTCGACAACCGTGACACTCAGGGCCAACGCCACCCAGTACAGCATCGATCAGTTTAACGCCCTGCACGATCGAGAGCGATATAACACCAGCTGCTATGACGCGGGGGAATGGGAACTCTCCGATGCCCTCGACGCCATTGACGCCTCCTGGTGGGATGCCACGCTCGGAGGCGTCCTCGACCAGCTCGTCGGCATTGTCGTTCCCCCTCTCGGCGACAGGCACGCGGTCCTGAAGACCATCGAGTGGGGACAGGGCTTGCGCTCGACAGCAGCCGACACGACGAGGGCTGCATTTTTGTTCCGTCATCACGCCAGCTACCGTAAGCCACCGAAATTCAACAGCTTATCGAGGTGGGAGAAGCTCACCGCTCCCGGCGACCTCGCGAATTGGAAGCCGGCGGGGATGCGTCCCGGTGGCGGCGGAGCCCCCAAGCCGCCTGGCGTGCTGCGCAATCTGGAAAAGGGAGGCAAGATCGCCGGCGGCGCAATGGCAGTCCTTGACGGGGCACTCACCGCCTACGACTCCTACCAGTCCGACTCCTACAACCATCCGGAGATGGGCGAGGGCGAGAAGATCACGCGGGCCGGCGTCAAGGGAGTTACGACAGGTGCGCTCGGGTGGGCCGGGGCCACCTATGGCGCCCAGCTGGGGGCCACGATCGGTGCCTTCGGTGGACCCCTGGGAGTCTTGGCGGGGGGAATCATCGGAGGAGTGGTCGGCGGGATGGCCGGAAGCTGGGCGGGCTCAACGCTCTCCGACATCGCTAACTCTGGCATCAGTCACCTATTCCACTGGGGAGCATCATCATGAAGTCGTACATCGCAGCGATCGTGGGCCTCCTCCTGGGCGGCGGGATTCTCCACGCCTGGTGGACGGAAACGTACACGGATTCCGCCCTAGCCATCATGTGGAGACGGATCTCTTCGGCCACAGCGATTGGGAGAAACTCTCAGGCCGTCACGCGCCCCCTCATCGCAATTTCACTGATCTTGGGTGCGCCTCTCGCTGTTGCGAGCGAACTCGGTGCTCCTGACGCGGTCATCACAGTGCTCTCGCTCTGCTTCATTACTCCGATCGTCGTAGGTCTTATTTATCTCCTCCCCTTCCCGCTCCCCCGCCTCGTCGACGCTCACTACCAGTTCTGCAAGCGCCACAACCTGCTGGATAAGAACGGCACACCACTACCCGACGACGTGATCGAACGCTACCTCGCCGAGCACGACGTCTGCGACACGAACGGAGAGCAATGAGCGTCTCGTGGAACCGTGAAGAAGTCAAGCGCGCCATCGACAAGGCGGCCTCCGCGTCGGAGACCCTTTACTCTGCGGGAGTGTGGGCACCCGACTCGGGTTCTCGCCACCAGGACAAGCTGGTATCCAAGGTCACCTCCATGACCATGGCGCTTGGTAAGGCATCGACGATCATGTCCAAGATCTCGTACGCTCTGACAAACGCAGACAATTCTTTCGCCAACGCCGACGACCAAAACGCCGTTAACGTCCAGCTCGCCGAACAGTTTAACGACGACATGAACGCCAAGAACAGCGGTCATGTGCCAGTCGGCGTCTGCCACCCCGTCCCGCAGGTGACGACATCATCGCAGGAATAATCGACGGCATGGCCGACAGTTGATTCGGATCGTCGGTTGCTGACTGGGTTAACGTCGGAATGAACAAACTGCCTCATTATGAGACTGATCGTGAAGCCGTACATCGTAGCGATTGGATGCCTTCTCCTGGGCGGCGGGATTCTCCACGCCTGGTGGACGGAAACGTAACTACCCGACGACGTGATCGAACGCTACCTCGCGGAGCACGACGTCTGCGACACGGACGGGCAGCAATGAGCGTCTCGGCCAGGGCGCGCGGCGCTCCGTACACTAGGGGAGTGAGCACCCAGAAGAACGACCCACGCGCCCTCGCCCTCGGCGTTATCGTCTACCTGATCTGGGGGTTTTTCCCCCTGTACTTCTCGTTGTTGTCCCCCGCTGGCGCCGTCGAGGTGATCGTCCACCGGGCGGTGTGGGGCCTGTTTTTCTGCTTGCTTGCGCTGACGCTGACGGGTTCGCTCGGCAAGGTTCGCGCGCTTATCGCGGATCGGGGGGCGCTGTGGCGTCTGGCCGTCGCGGGCGCGCTCATCGTCGTCAACTGGTCGGTGTACGTGTACGCGGTCATGAGCGGCCACACGACGGACGCGGCGGTCGGCTATTTCATTAACCCTCTCGTGACGGTTGCGTTGGGCCTCGTCGTGCTGCGCGAGCGGGTCAGCCCCATCCAGAAAGTTGCCCTGGTTTTGGGCATCGTTGCCGTCGTCATTCTCATCGTCGGGCAGCGCGCGGTCCCTATCATCTCCCTCACGCTCGCCCTGACGTTCGGTTTGTATTCCCTCGTCAAAAAGGACGTGGCTACGAGGGTCGATCCGCTCGCCGGCATGGTGATTGAGACAGCTGCCGTCTCTCCTTTCCTGATCGGCTATTACGCGTTCCTGGCGGCCACGTCCTCCACGTCGTTCCACGTGATCGCCGCTTCAACTGACGAGGCCGGGGTGTCCTGGGGCCTTCACCTGGCGCTCCTGGTGGGCGCTGGTGCGCTGACGATGGTCCCGCTCATCATGTTCGCTTCGGCGGCGCGAGGATTGACTTTGGGAACGATGGGGTTCCTGCAGTATCTGGGTCCTACCCTGCAGCTCCTGGTCGCCGTGTTCATTTTTCACGAGAGCGTGCCGACGATCCGCTGGGTTGCGATGGGCGTCGTGTGGGTGGCGCTGGCGTGTCTGAGCGCAAACTGGTTAGTTTCCTCCGTGCGCACCAAGCGCCTGGCGCGCGCCTGGCACCGAGGCTGACGCATGGCCTGAGTAGACGACCCGGCCGCGCCAAGCTCCGCCCGACCGGAAGCAGCCGCAGGGCCTGGCCCCACTGGTGTAGAGGGCGCCGGAGGGTCCGGCTGCGGGCGCGCAAGGCAACCCGGCGAACCGCCCTTATTCGCCGCCGCCGGGCTCGGGGCGTCCCGTGTAGTTGACGAAGCGCGCCATGTCGCCTTGGAAGAGAGCGGTGACGGTCGCGGTCGCGCCCGCGCGGTGCTTGGCGACGATGATGTCGGCCTCGCCGGGGCGATCTTCCTTGTCGTAGTAGTCGGGGCGGTGCAGCAGAATGATGATGTCCGCGTCCTGTTCGAGCGAGCCGGACTCGCGCAGGTCGCTCATCATGGGCTTGCGGTCGGTACGGCCCTCGGAGTTACGGTTCAGCTGCGCGACGGCGATGACGGGAATATCGAGGTCCTTAGCCAGGAGCTTCAAGTTTCGCGACATCGCGGAGACTTCCTGCTGACGGGATTCAACCTGACGGCCACTCGTCATGAGCTGGAGGTAGTCGATGACGACCAGGCCCAGGTTTTCCTGCTGTTTCAGGCGGCGGCACTTGGAGCGGATCTCGGAGATCGTGATGTTCGCGGAGTCGTCGACGTACAGGGGCGCAGCGCTCATGCGCGAGGAGGTTTCGGCGACCTTTTGCCATTCGTTGCTGTTCATTTTGCCGGCCTGCATCTTGGACAGACGCACCCCGGACTCGGCGGACAGCAGGCGCATCGCGATTTCCTGTGTGCTCATTTCCAGCGAAAAAATGAGGGAGGTGACGCCGTGTCTCATGGACGCTGAGCGGCAAAAGTCCAGGGCGAGAGTAGATTTGCCCATGGCGGGACGCGCGGCGACGATGATCATCTGGCCGCCGTGTAGGCCCTGGGTCAGCTCATCCAGGTCGGTGAAGCCGGTAGGGACACCGTTGAGTTTGCCCTGGTTCTTTTCAATGTCTTCGAGGGCGATGAGAATATCCGTGCTCATCTTGTCCATGGACACGTAGTCGCTGGTTTCGCGCCCGTCGGAGACGGCGTAGACCTCGGCTTGGGCCTGGTCGACGATCTCGTCGACGTCGCCGCCGGCGTCCGCGTAGCCGAGCTGAACGACGCGTGTGCCCGCGGCGACGAGACGACGCATGATGGCGCGCTCGCGCACGATGCGCGCATAGTAGGTGGCGTTGGCGGCGGTGGGCACGGAGGCGATGAGGCTGTGCAGGTAGGCGGCGCCACCCACTTTGGACAGGGCGCCCGCGCGCTTGAGTTCGCCGGCGACGGTGATGGCGTCGGCGGGTTCAGCGCGACCGTTGAGTTCAATGATCGTGTCGAAGATGGTTTCGTGCCTGGGCTGGTAAAAGTCCTCTCCGCGCAGCATTTCTGACACTGCGTTGGCGGCTTCACTTGTCAGCATCATCGAGCCGAGGACGCTCATTTCCGCGTCAATGTCCTGCGGGGGGACGCGGTCGAACTGATCGTCGGGCATCGTGATCCTTTCGGGTTTGCGGGCGGGTGGGGCCGAGGCTGGGGTCCCTCACGCGGGTCCGCGCAGCATGCGGACTTTGTGGATAGGGAGCCGTCAGGCGAAGACTAACGCCTTGCATGGGTTCGCGCGACCGGCACTGTGCACGAACATGTGCACATATTGTGGATAACCTGTGCACAACGCCGAATCCGCCTGTGTACAGGGCGAAATGACCGCCCTGTCAGGGCAGATATGCTCATCACAGTCACATCATTGTCATTCATTGAGCCACCTACAATTTCCGTGTGCACCGCTTTCCACAGGCCTGTGCACATGTTGTGGACAAACAGAGGAGCGTGTTATGAGCAGCAATCGCGAGTGGGCGGAGCAGACCTCGCCATCCTCCGATGAGGGAACCAAGGCCTCGTCAATGCCGACGATCACGACGAAGAGAATCCTCTCCCTGGCCCTACCGTCCTTGGGTGCGCTCATCGCTGAACCGCTCTTCACCGTCATCGACTCCACGATGGTCGGACACCTGGGCACCCCGCAGCTGGCGGGCCTGGGTATCGCCGCGACCGTCTAAACACGGCGGTTGGTTTGTTCATCTTCCTGGCCTACTCGACGACCTCGCTGGCGGGACGCCACCTCGGGGCAGGTCGACGCGACCTCGCGCTGCGTTCCGGGGTCGAGGCCATGTGGCTCGCTGGCGGGTTCGGCGTCGTCGCCGCGGTCCTCCTGGCCCTCTTCGCTTCTCCCCTGCTCTCCTGGCTGGGGGCCGACGCCACCACCTTGCCACACGCCCTGGCATACCTGCGCGCCTCCGCGCCCGGCCTGGTCGGCATGTTCGTGGTCCTGGCAGCCACCGGCACGCTGCGCGGACTCCAAGACACGCGCACCCCGCTGGTCGCCGCGTCCGCGGGCGCCGCCTTCAACGCAGTAGCCAACTGGACGCTCATGTATCCGCTCGGACTCGGGGTCGCCGGCTCTGGCTTAGGCACCGCTATCACGCAGACGCTGATGGCTGTCTTCCTCGCGTGGATCATCGTGCGCGCCGCCCGACGCCAGGGGGGTGAGCCTGCGTCCCTCCACCTCCGGTCTCGTTGGCGCTGCAGTCGAAGGTACTCCCCTCCTCGTGCGTACCCTCGCCCTGCGCGTCGCACTCCTCGCAACCCTGAGCGCCGTCACCGCGATCTCCACCCAGGCCCTCGCCGCCCACCAGATCGTGTGGACCCTGTGGAGCTTCGCCGCCTACGTCCTCGACGCCCTCGCGATCGCCGCTCAAGCCCTCGCCGGGTTCGCGTCGGGCACCGGCCAGCGCGGCGCGATCCAGCCCCTCCTACGCACCCTGTCGCGGTGGGGCGTGAGCTTCGGCGTCGCCGTCGGCGTCGTCCTGGCCTTTGCCGCACCGTGGATCACGCTCATCTTTACGAACGACCAAACCGTCATTGACTATGCGACCGTCGCCATCATTGTCAGCGCTGTTTTCCAGCCCGTCGCCGGCTACGTCTTTCTCCTGGACGGGATCCTCATCGGGGCTGGCCGCGGACGTTACCTCGCTGGCGTGTCCGTCCTCAACCTTGTTGTCTACGCGCCCCTCCTGTGGCTGATCGCCCACTCCGCCACGCTCGCGTCCACCCCATCCCTGGCCCTGGCCCTCGTGTGGCTCGCCTACTCGGCCGTCTACACGGGTATGCGGGCACTCACAAACGGGTACGGGGCTCGCTCACTCTAACGCCATTCACGAGGCCGAGGGAAAGTCCTCGCCCCCACGCCAGTTTCCGCGTTACCGGCCCGCGTGCGCGTGGCCAGCCCAGGCCTCGTCCCCAAACGACGCTGCACCAGCGTCAGAGTTGCCGCGTTACCGGCCCCGGCCTCGTCCCCGCGTACCCCATCGTGACCGGAAATTCCCTGGCGGACACGCCCCCACCCGTGTAAACTGGGCAGCTGGATTGTCCGCACCCGTGGGCGGTCCAGCAGGCCCCCAAGGCCTTACGCAACGCCCTCCTGTCACGGACCGTCCGTGACCGCAAAGACCATAGGAGGTGGGAACCAACGTGCGTAACTACGAACTGATGGTGATCCTCGATCCTTCGATCGACGAGCGCACCGTCGCCCCCACGATGGAGAAGTACCTGGCGCCCGTGGCTGCCAACGGCGGCTCCGTCGAGAACGTTGACATCTGGGGCAAGCGCCGCCTTGCCTACGACATCCTCAAGCGTTCTGAGGGCATCTACGTCGTCATCGACATGACCACGACCCCCGAGGTCGCTCTCGAGATCAACCGCCGCATGGGCATCGACGAGACCATTCTCCGCACGAAGCTCCTGCGCCCCGACGCTCACTGAGCCGACACCACCCCTAAGCCCGAGGAGCCGACATGGCCGGAGATACCGTCATCACAATCATCGGTAACCTGACCGCTGACCCCGAGCTGCGTTGGACGCAGTCCGGTGCCGCGGTCGCCGATTTCACGGTGGCCTCCACCCCACGAACCTACGACCGTAACGCCGGCGAGTGGCGCGACGGCGACACTCTCTTCATGCGCTGCTCCGTGTGGCGCGACACCGCTGAGAACGTCGCCGAGTCGCTGCGCAAGGGTATGCGCGTCATCGTTCAGGGTCGCCTCACCCAGCGCTCGTACGACACCCAGCAGGGTGAACGTCGCACGGTTGTTGAGCTGCAGGTCGACGAGGTTGGCCCCTCCCTGCGTCGCGCACGCGCGCAGGTCACCCGCACCACCCCCAGCGGTGGTGGCGGCTACCAGTCCGACAACCGCGGCCAGCAGCAGGGCGGCTACCAGCAGGCAGCCCCCCAGGGCGGTGGTTACGGCGGCGGCCAGCAGGGTGGATATGGCCAGGGTGGCGCCAACTACGGCGCACCGACCGGCGGCTCTGCGGAGGATCCGTGGCGCTCCGCCCCTTCCGGCGGCTCCACGTCCTTCGGTGATGAGCCCCCGTTCTAAAGTCGCGCGCCCCGGCTCCCGCGCCGGATTGCGCCACGTCGAAGACACCACGCTTGGGGCGGGAGTGCCCGCCCGGATTTACTAGGAGACCATCATGGCGAAGCCTCAACTTCGCAACAAGCCCATCAAGAAGAAGGCCAACCCGCTGAAGTCGGCCAAGATCGACAAGATCGACTACAAGGACACCGCTCTGCTGCGCAAGTTCATTTCGGACCGCGGCAAGATTCGCGCTCGCCGCGTGACCGGTGTTTCCACGCAGGAGCAGCGCAAGATCGCTCGCGCCGTGAAGAACGCGCGTGAGATGGCTCTGCTGCCCTACTCCACAACCGGCCGCTGATAAGGGAAGGACACAGCTGATATGGCTACCACGAAACTGATCCTCACCCACGACGTTCCGAAGCTCGGCCAGGCCGGCGACGTCGTCGAGGTCAAGGCTGGCTATGCCCGCAATTACCTGGTCCCCCGCGGCTACGCCGCCAAGTGGACCGCTGGCGCCCAGAAGCAGATCGACCAGATCGCCGCTGCTCGCCGTCGTCACGAGATCGCAACAATCGACGATGCCCGCGTCGTGCGTGACACGCTGCAGGGCGGCGTTGTTGAGATCTTCGGCAAGGTGGGCACATCCGGTCGTCTCTTCGGCGCTATTTCCGCTGCCGCGATCGCTGACGCGGTCAAGGAGCAGCTGGGTCAGACCATCGATCGTCGTCGCGTCATCATCGCTTCGCCCATCAAGGCTGCTGGCGACTACACGGTGACCGTCGGCCTGCACCCCGAGGTGTCCGCGAACCTGCGTGTCCGCGTGATCGCCACGAAGTGAAGGCTTCACTCATCGGTTGAATGACTGAAGGGGTGGCTCCCGCTCGCATGAGCGGGAGCCACCTTTTTGCATTGCGCGCGAGCGTAGACGGTGAACCCCGTGGTTGTGCGTTGCGGGACTGCACGTGTTGCTGGGTTAGTTCCAGGTGCCTTTGCCGTTTCCTCAGTGAAGAAGCCGCCGTCTAGGGCTTGACATGCTGAGCAAACGGGCTCTTCGCATTTAAGGGTGTAGGAGGTGTTGGAATCCGCCGGAGTGGAGGAGGCAGCGTAGGCGGTAGTTTCGGTGGTTGATGAATCCTTGGGCGATGCCGCGGAGGTGTTCGAGGCGTCCGTTGATGGCTTCGGTGGGGCCGTTGCTGGTGTGGGGGTGGTCGAAGTAGGCCAGGATGTCCCTGGCTCTGCGTTTGAGGGTTCTGCCCATGCGGGCTAGCTCGATGCATGTGTGTGGCAAGCCCGGGCGGGTGATCGTCGTGATGAGCTGGCGGAGGGTGTTTTTGCCGCGCCTGGGGTCACGATCACGGTAGGCTGCTAGGAGGTCCTGGTAGATTCTCCAGGTGGTGTGCACGTCAGCGTGGTCGGGGCAGGCGAATAAAGCATCCAAGCGCGCCTGGGATGTGTCGGTGAGGATGTCAGTGCCGGTCAGGAGCGTTTTACGCGCCGCGTACAAGGGGTCGCCCTTGCGGCCGCGATGCCCCAGGGTTTCTTGCTGGACGCGCTGGCGGCACTGCTCTAGGGCGTCGATAGCGATATGAACAACATGGAAGGGATCCATCACCGCCACCGCCCCTGGAAGCTGGCTGACTGCTGCGCTTTTATAGCCGCTGAACCCATCCATCGCCACGATCTCGATGTTGTCCTTCCATTCTTGGGGGCGCGCGGCCAGCCAGGAAGACAAGACGCGTTTGGAGCGGCCTTGCACCACGTCCAGGAGGCGGGCCGGGCCAGTATGGTCGCGTACAGGGGTCAAGTCCACGATCACCGTGGCGTACTTGTCCCCACCCCGATGACGCCACACGTGCTCATCAACCCCAATGACGCGCACGCCTTCAAAGCGAGTCGAATCCGCGAGCAGGAGTTCGTCGCCATAGGCCAGTATCGCCTCGTTGGCAGTATGCCAGGCTACCGCCAGGTGAGCGGCGATCCGGTTCATGGACATATTGTCAGCGATCAAGCACACAAGCCCCCAGCGCAAGGCCCCAAAGGAGAGCTTGGCGCGTGGGGGAGCCGCCTGGCTGATGTCATCACACCAGAAATGAGAACACACGCGACAGTGGTACCGTCCCACATACACCACCAGCGTCGTGGGCTGATGCCCCTGCGGTTCGTGCGCTAAGCGCCGGGTACGCGACCCCAGCGAATACCCCGGGCACCCACACCCTGGACACAGCCGAACAGGATTAGCCACACGGCACTTCAGGACGAACCCACCCCCCTGGCAGCACATCCCCACAGCCACCAAGCCCAGCTCCTCCAACCCGCAATAGGCCGTCATATCCACAGCGGAAAAGGTAGCATTAGACATGTCGGGGCCTCCCAGCGTTTGAAGTGTCGCAACCTCAATCATCGGGCAGGCCCCGACCCCATGCCAACACCACCCCCCACACCCCAAAATGCGAAGAGCCAGCAAACGGCACGCAAATCCCCCGCGTATGCTCGTCGGGCCGCCCACTCGCACGTTGATCCGGTCGGTCGCGCGTGGGCATGGCCGCCCACGCGCACATTAAGGGGTTCCCATGCGCATCAAGGGGTTACGTGTCTAATAGCCGATTCGGATGCGCCGAGCACGCCGCCAGCAGACGCTGCAGACGCTGCAGACGCTGCAGACGCTATTTTGCCCAAAGTGCAGACCACTTCTCCTAAACAGCCCGTTTTTGGCACTTTTTGTCGAGGTGGTCTGCGATTTGGGCGCCAAAACTCCTCGATCAATGATGTTCCAGCACCAGCAAGGCGAAAACTCGCCCCGCGAGCAACATGCAGTTTCCTACGATTTCGATAGTGATCTCACTAATTTACTTTTAAACAACCAATCAAGCCGTGCGATTTGCAATCAGGACAGCATCATGCCATTATTGGCTTAGATGTTCTACCAAGGGAGGTATGAAGCACCCACGATCGACCGGGTGTCAAGAAACACCACACTTCGCCGACACTGTCGAGAGATACGTCGTCCAATCAAAAGGCCGCGTGCCGACACCATCAAATTCATGACGGCCCCGTCAGCCGTTTCACGTACAGCATTGAAGGGACAGGCACATGTGCGACATCCAATACAAGGGTCAGTTGTCCAAAGAGCAGGTGCGCGAACGCGTCGGGAAGTACCCGCTCGAAGATCCGGCGACGCAGGAAGACCTCCAGCACCTCGCAGACGCACTAGATCGGAATGGCACGTGCCCTCTAGCACGAGCCATCAACGCACTCACGGACAAGGCCTCCGACGGCAAGCTCTACAAACCTGGTCGCAATGATTTGATGCGCTTGTACGACGAACTCGCACTCCATAAGCACCTCCGACTCAAGGTCGACGACACAACGAAACTCATCTACTTCATCTGCCCCCCTCAAGGACGCGAGCAACCTCTCACGGCCGCCAAGCACGTCCACAGTGACAACACTCACCTCGACCGTTTCTGCACTGCGATGCGAACGCACACTCGCACCAACTCTCTGCCACACGCGGAAAACACGTCCACTACGATCCTCGTCGCCTACGCCGACGAGGATCTGGAACTCGTTGACGACTTCATGACCAGACTGACTGTTAACCTTGCCATCTTCAAGGACTACGACATCCAGTGGCGCCGCCTGTCAGACATCGTCACCGCCTTCGCACTCGACGCGCAAGTAGTCGATAAGCACGCAGCTGCAGACTACATCATGGAACTCATCACACCCAATTACCTGAGTTCCCCGTTGCGCAGAATCCACGACATCGCGTCCTTCCGCGGCGAACCTCTGATCGAGACGCTACCCATCCTGTTGGAGGACACCCCCCTCGACGAGCTTGCTGAACACCTGAAAGCCGACTTATCGGTGATGTACTGCGGAAATCTTTCAAATCCAAGCTCCTATGCGGATCAAACGACCACACGTCAACGTAATCATTTCATCGACGGCTTTATCGATCGATTCAAACGCGCCATCACGCAGCGGGAGGAAGAACAATGACACAACCCTCATCAAACGCCACGGGGCGCCCACTCCCAGCCGACGTCGTCCGCAGGATCCTCGAGAGCCTCGACGACCTAACGCAAGGCAATGCGAGGACTGCACGCAGAATCTGTGCTCTCCTCGGAGAGGATGGTAAAACAACCATCGGGCAGGTTGAAGCGATCATCCCCGCCAAAGATCCACGCGACTACATGCGCAAGTTTAAAACCCGCTTCAATCAGGACGCGGACGGCGTACTCACGGTTGTATTCGATGGCAGGAGGGGACCCGGTGTCTACTTCACGGGCATCGCACCTCAAATGGAGGAAATTGCTGAGTTCTCAGAGCGCCAAACCGACCGTTATCCTTCTCCCCCCACAACCATAAACACACACGTTCATGAGTATTGCTGCGGGCATACGAGCGACGAAGCGGATGACAAGTGTCCGCTCGAGACGTTGTGCGCTCTTGTCCCGCAGCACTCAGCAACATCAGACACGATGGCCCACGCCTTATTCAGAAAGGCCGAACTCACACTCGAAGGAACCATCCCCATCGCGCTACACGCCGACGAGGGAGCACCCGTCGCGAAGGACGCACGCCCACGAGCAAGCGCTTCAACAGCTGTTCCCGATACGGCGAACGTCGTCGAGCGCCTCGTCGCATGGGCTCGCGGAGAAACCACAGGCGCATCTCAGCTGTGTGCGCTGCTGGGAGATGTCGGAGCAGGGAAGACGACCACATCCATCCTGCTTACCCGAAAGCTATTGGAGCTGCGCCACGCTGGTGAGGACGTGCCACTGCCCATCTTCTTCGACCTTCGTAATCTCTCCATGAGCAATGCGCTCAGTGATGGGATAGACGTCAGCCTGCAGACAATTCTCGCCCGTCTCCTCGCATCGTCCACCGAGTCTGCTATCTCAGTCGAGCAATTTAAGGACGCCGTCCGCACCGAACGAACCCTGATTATCATCGATTCCCTCGACGAGGTTCTCGTCCACCTCGAACCGGGAGATGGGCACCGCCTCATTCGCTCGCTCCTGGACATCCTCACCCTCACAGCACACGGTGACGATCGTGGGAATCCGCGCACACGCCTCCTCCTGGCATGTAGGACACAATACTTCCGATCTGTGGAAGAAAAGTTCTCATTCTTTGACACTCAGCGACGCCACCGCGTGCGCGGAAGCGCCTACACGGTCTTCACCCTCCTGCCCTTCGACGAAAAGCAGATCCGTGATTACCTCCACGCAAACCTGAAGGACGAGAACACCGACCAGCTGCTGCTAACGATCCGCTCGGTTCACAATCTGCGCGAATTAGCTTCCCAACCGGTCCTCCTGGACATGATCCGAGAGACTCTCCCAACCACCAACAAAGCGTTGACGGAGGGCAGAACTGTCCGTTCAGTCGACCTCTACGAAAATTTCGTCAGTCAGTGGCTAAGAAGAGATGACGGGAAGCACAACATCATCGCCGACCACAAGCTCCTGCTCATGACCCACTTAGCGTGGGAGGTCTGGCGTTTAGGATCGAGGACGTGGTCCGCGTCCTGGATGGAGGAGTGGATGCTGGAGTTCATTGACTCCCACGAGAAAATGAAGAGGCACTACACCGCCTGGGAACCCGATCTATGGAAACAGGATCTGCGTACAGCCACCTTCCTCACGCTCCGCAACAACACCTTCTCATTCGCCCATTCCTCCCTGTTGGAGTACTTCTTGGCCGTTCGGCTCTCCGATTCCCTCCTCGCGGACTCGCCGGAAGACGCGTTGGCAGCATGGGACATCACCCGACCTTCCAGCGAGTCCTTCGGATTCTTCACGGGACTCGTGGCCAGATTCGACGACACCACACGCAGCCAGGCGATCACTCGGCTCGAACGGGTTGGACGTTATGGGAATACAAACGCTCGCAGGAACGTCTTTTCTTACATCCTGCAAGCGATGGAGCAAGCCGTACCACACCCGCTCCCGAGCACACTAGACCTGTCGGATACAGACCTGCGCGGGTGGACTATCGGATCGAAACGCTTCCATCTGGACCTCAGCGGAGTACCGTTGCGAGGTGCCAGGCTCGATGACGCGCGCATCGACCACGTCCGGCTGGACCGTGCCGATGTCAGCGGTGCTTCGATGCGGCGTACGCTCTATGAGCACTGCACGCTGACACACACCAACTTCACCGACGCTGACCTCTCCGGGACCGTCTTTCGCCACTGCGACTTGGAGGAAGCAAACCTGGCGGACGCATGTCGGCACCGCACTCAACTGCTGCACACATTCCCCGCAGACCTTCGGCTCACCGACGTTCTCACGGCACCTGCGCCACAACACGGACTGTCCGATGAACACTCCGAGATACACGTTTTCGGAGGGCACTCCGACACCATAACCGCGATGGAATGGGCTCCAGAGGCCGACTTTATCCTGACGGGTTCCGACGATGGAAACGCGTGCATCTGGGATGCTACAACGGGTGAAAACATCCTCGCACTCCACCACGATAAGGCCGTCAACGCGGTGGCCTGGTCACCCGACGGCAGGCGTATTCTGACGGGTTCGAACGATTCCACGGCGTATGTCTGGGACGCGACCTCGGGCGAGAAAATTCGGGTTCTTACCCATACGAAAGCGGTCAACGCGGTGGCCTGGTCACCCGACGGCGAGTACATCCTGACAGGCTCCGACGATGGAAACGCGCGCGTCTGGGATGCTACAACGGGCGAAAACATCCTCGCACTCCACCACGATAAGGCCGTCAACGCGGTGGCCTGGTCGCCCGACGGCGAGTACATCCTGACGGGTTCGGAGGACTCCAAGGCAACCGTCTGGGACGCGGAGAGCGGAGGCTACCTACACACGCTTAACCACGGCGAACGGATTCTCTCCGTGTCCTGGCTGGACAAAGGCCACACGATCCGAACGGGATCGGCTGACGGAACAATTCGCCTCTGGAATGCCGAAACCGGTGACAACGTCGGTACAGACAACCATACGCGATCAATCGCCGCTATGGCCTGGTCACCCGACGGCAAGCACATCCTGACGGCCTCTCGCAATGGCATCGTCGACATCTGGGATGGCGCAACCGGGTGGCATACCCGTTCGCTCACCTACAGCGGATGGGTGACGACCGTTGCCTGGTCATCCGACGGGCAGTATATCCTCACGGGATCGCGCAACCATACCGTGCGTGTGTGGGATGCCACCACCGGCGATAGAATGCTCACGCTCAGCCACAGTGGCTGGATCACCTCGGTGGCTTGGTCATCCGACGGGCGGCATATCCTCACGGGATCAGACGATCGTAAAGCGCACGCGTGGGATGCCACCACCGGGCACAGCACGTTGACTCTCACCCACGGCGCATCGATCAACGCTGTGGCATGGTCCCCTGACCATACACGCATTCTCACAGGTTCTTCCGACCATAGCGCTCTCGTCTGGGACGTTACCACCGGCAGAGCAAGCCTTCGGCTCACCCACAGTGACTGGGTAACCTCTGTCGCGTGGTCGAAGGACGGTACGCGCATTCTCACGGGATCAGCAGACCGAACCGCCTGCATATGGGATGCCGCTACCGGCGAAATGATACGCATGCTCCCCCACGATGGCTGGGTGCGCGCCGTCGCATGGTCACACAACAGCGACCGCATCCTGACCGGATCCGACGACAACACCGCCCGCGTGTGGAACGCCGCCACCGGCGAAATGATACGCATGCTCCCCCACGATGGCTGGGTGCGCGCCGTCGCGTGGTCACACAACAGCGACCGCATCCTGACCGGATCCGACGACAACACCGCCCGCGTGTGGAACGCCGCCACCGGCGAAATGATACGCATGCTCCCCCACGGCGACTGGGTGCGCGCCGTCGCATGGTCACACAACAGCGACCGCATCCTGACCGGATCCGACGACAACACCGCCCGCGTGTGGAACGCCGCCACCGGCGAAGAAATACACAAACTCCACCACGGCGACTGGGTGCGCGCCGTCGCATGGTCTCCCGACGATGACCATATCCTAACGGGTTCACCGGATGGAACGGCTCGAATCTGGGATGCCACCACCCTCGGTCCGGTCCGCTTCGTCATCGCCACCCTGCCCAAAGGGGAGTGCGCCGTCCTGACAACCGACCAGACGCAGATAATCGGCGCTAGCGCAGGAGCGTGGCGGTGGCTCGGGCGCTACGCTGTCCACGAGGACGGCGTACGCGAGCGCATCCCCGTCGAAATCGACGGACCCCTGCCGCCCCTTAGCCACGGCACCACGACCGAGTAGAGAAGCGCGGCAACGGAGGGCACGTGATGGGAGCGCATACGCTCACATCCGGATAGGTTGTGCGCATCCGGATAGGTTATTCGCTTGTGGATAGGTTATTAGCCTATCCAGATGTTCGTAACCTATCCGGATCGTCGTTTCCTATCCGCGTGCGCGGCCCGAACTAACTATCGCGACAAGGACGGGCACACAGCACTGTACTGTTCAGCGCCCGCACAGCACGCGCACAGGGAAGTCCAGCGCAACGCATGCAGCGCTCAACACGCACAGGCCACATGAAGGCCCGGGACCCCTCGCCAACGCGCGCGCCCGCTCCCACGCACTGCGGGCCCCGAGGATGCTCCTCGGGGCCCGCGCCTAGGCGATTCTAGGCGCTAATTTCTTCGTCCGCCGCCGTTGTTCCCGCCGTTGTTCCCGCCGTTGTTCCCGTTGTTTCCACCGTTGTTGCCGTTGTTTCCACCGTTGTTGCCGTTGTTCCCGCCGTTGTTGCCGTTGTTTCCGCCGTTGTTGCCGTTGTTTCCGCCGTTGTTGCCGTTGTTTCCACCGTTGTTGCCGTTGTTCCCGCCGTTGTTGCCGTTGTTCCCGCCGTTGTTGTCATGTTCGTCGGATTCACGGGTCGGCTCGGAACTCGGGGTAACCTCCGGTGTCGGAGCAACGTCGGGGGAAGACTGCGGAGCATCGTTCGTCGCGGAGGGCGCGGGTACCGGCGCATTGTTCTGGACCTTACGGCTCGACTCGACCTTCCAGGGGAAGTCGCTGCCAGGCAGGTTCGCGGTCGCCGGCTTCATGTAATCAATCCACACGTCAACCGGCCAGTCACCGCCGTGGAACTGATCCAAGCCGCCCACGTCGTCAAGGGGAACCGAGTTACCATTCTCGTCAGACTGATACATGGTCACGCCCGTCACCATGCCGGGTACGAAGCCGATGAACTGGGCGGACAACTGATCCGAGGAAGTACCGGTCTTGCCGGCCGTCGTCAGGCGCGGGATCGCGCCATCAACGTTGTTAGCGGTACCCTCGCCGCTCGTGACGGCCTCGAGAGCCGGCATAATGGAAGAGACCTCCTCAACGTCAAACACGCGCGTGGGTTCGACGTCACCGGAATATAACAGCTTGTTGTTCGAATCCTCAACCTTCTTGACGATGTGCGCAGTGACGCGCTGGCCACCGTTCGCGATCGTCGAGTAGGCGGTCGTCAGGTCAATGTTATGAGGTGAGGAGGGACCCAGGACGTTCAAGAGCTCATCGTTTAAGCCAACGGTGTCCTCTGGGATGCCCGCATCGATAGCGGCCTGGAGGGTGTTCTCCGGCTCCACGTCGTCATTCAAACCAACGAAAACCGTGTTCATTGAATAAGCAGTCGCCTTCACGAGGGTCACATTGCCGAAGGAGTAGCCGCCATCGTTCGAAACGGGGGTACCCATGCCTCGGAAATACTGGGGCGACTTACCCGAGTACGTGTCGTAGACCGTACCGCCCAGGCGCGCGTTCGCCAGCAAAGCGAAAGGCTTGAAAGAGGAACCCGCCATCGCGATGTCCTGCGTGACCGCATTCTGCTGACGCTGCTCGTAGTCGGCACCCGCGTACTCGGCGAGGATCTCACCCGTCTCGGGATCCATCGACGACAGGGCGACATGCTGGAAGGTCGGATCCCAACCGTCGACATCATTCATGCCTTCGGCTGCCGTGACGGCCTGGTCCTGATGCTCCTTAACGATCGTCGAAGTGATGCGCAGGCCACCCTGACCGATCTTGTCCTCGTCGAACTGACCCGAAGCAAGCAGCTCCTGCTTAACCTGGGCCATCAGATAGCCAGTCGTGCCCGTCATCGATGCGCTATTGAGCGTGTCGGGATCGATCGTCTCTGGGAAAACGGCGGCATCACGTTCAGCGGGGGTGAGCCAGCCGTCCTCAACCATGAGATTCAGGTCGCGTTCCCAGCGTTCCTTCGCCTTGTCCGGGTTGACGGCAGGATCCCACGCGGAGGGCGCGGGAATGACGGCGGCCAGCAGCGCAGACTCGGACAGTGTCAGCTGGTCGGCACCGTGGCCGAAGTAGGCCTGGGCGGCCGCGTCGATTCCGTAGGCGCCACGACCGAAGTAGATCGTGTTCATGTAGGCGCCGATGACCTCGTCCTTGGACTTCTCACGGTTGATCTTGATCGCGAGGACAGCTTCTTTGACTTTGCCCGTGTAAGACGTGGTCTCACCCATGTAGTAGCGTTCAACGTACTGCTGGGTGAGGGTCGAACCGCCCTGTCGTGCGCCTCCCCGCAGGTTGTTGATGAGCGCGCGGAAAATACCCTTCAGGTCGACGCCGTTGTTCGTGTAGAACGTGCGGTCTTCGGAGGCCACGATCGTCTTGGGGACATAGTCGGGCAGGGTCGTCGTGTCGATGATCTGCCGGTTGATGTCACCGAGGGTACCCATCTCGGTCGTACCGTCCGAGTAGTACACGGTGGTTTTCTGCGCGAGCGCCAGGTCATCCGGCGCGGGAATGGCCAGCGTGTTGTACAGGTACAGGAACGCGGCCATGCCAGCAATAAAGATCCCCAGGAAGACGGTCAGGATTCCGAGTCCGATGCGCTTGGCCCAGCGGAAACGCTTCTTCGCGGGGCGCTTCTTGTCACCCGACGAGGCCTGAGCGTCCTTCTTCGAAGAACGGGAAGCATGCGCGGAATGAACCAAGCGTCGAGAGGGAAGAGAGTCCCTTTCGGACGTGCCTTTCTTGCCCGACCCGACGATGTCATTCCAGCTGGATTTCCGTTGCTAGTCGCCACGTGTTCGCCCTTTCAGCGGATAGTTGTACCTCTAGGTTAACCATGTTTCCTGAAAGTTCCCCAAACTATGGGCACAAACACAGGGGGTGAGCGCGCCGCGCGGCGCGCTCACCCCCTGCCAGTGGTCCTTCAGTGAGGTCGTATTAGGACCACTGCTCTTCGGGTCGCCCGGGGGCGGCCCAGAGAGTATGGAAAACGCCTTCTTTATCTACCCGGCGATAAGTATGCGACCCGAAGAAGTCGCGCTGGCCCTGAATGAGGGCGGCAGGAAGGCGCGTCGCTCGAATCTGGTCGAAGTAGGCCAGCGACGAAGCGAACACGGGAATCGGAACGCCGGCGAGGGCTGCCTTGGCCACGACGCGACGCAATGCGGGCGTGCACTCCTGGAAGCGGGTCGCGAACGGCTCAGCCGCCAGCAGGAGAGGCAGATCGGGGTCGGCCTCGTACGCACGCGTAATGTCGTCGAGGAACGCCGCGCGGATGATGCAACCCGCGCGCCAAATGCGAGCCAAAGCACCCTTATCGATACCCCACTCGTATTCCTTTGCGCCGGCCTCGATCTCGTCGAAGCCCTGCGAATAGGCGACGATCTTGGAGGCGAACAGCGCTTGGCGAACGTCCTCGATGAACGCTGCCCGGGCCTCGTCCGACTCGATGACGAGCGCGGTGGCGTTGCCCGCGAGCGCCTGGCCGGCCGTGCGCTGAGCGGGCTCGGAGGACGCGCCGCGCGCGAAGGTCGCCTCGCCGATCGCGGTGACGGGGACGGCCAGGTCGAGGGCGGTCTGCACCGTCCACTTGCCGGTGCCCTTCTGGGAGGCGGCATCCACGATGAGGTCGACGAGGGGCGTGCCGGTTTCGGCGTCCACCTGACGCAGGACCTCGACGGTGATCTCCATGAGGTAGGAGTTGAGCTCACCCTCATTCCAGGCGGCGAAAATGTCAGCGATCTCGGCGGGGGTGGCGCCCAGGCCCTCGCGCAGGAGGGTGTAGGCCTCGGCGATGACCTGCATGTCCGCGTACTCGATGCCGTTGTGCACCATCTTCACGAAGTGGCCGGCGCCGTTCGCGCCGATGTACGTGCAGCAGGGCACGCCGTCGTAGGTGCCGGCGATCGCCTCGAACATGGGACCCAGGCGATCGTACGAGGCCGGGGTGCCGCCCGGCATGATGGAGGGACCCCACAGGGCGCCCTCCTCGCCGCCGGAGACGCCCGCGCCTACGAAGTGCAGGCCGCGCTCGGCGGCCCACTTCTCGCGGCGGATCGTGTCGGTAAACAGGGAGTTACCGCAGTCGACGATGATGTCGCCCTCGTCCATGAGTTCGGCGAGCTGGCCCATGACGGCGTCCGTCGAGGGGCCGGCCTGGACCATCATGATGGCGACGCGCGGAGTGCGAAGCGATGCGACGAAGTCCTCGAGCGTGGACGCGGGGACGAAGGTCGCTTCGTCGCCGTGCTCCGCGATGAGCTTGTCGGTGCGCGCGGGCGTGCGATTGAAGACGGCAGTCGCGTACCCGTTGCGAGCCAGGTTGCGGGCGAGGTTGGCACCCATCACACCCAGTCCGTACACGCCGATGTCAGCCGACGCCTTCTTTGGGGTAAACGTGCTCATGCGGTGACTCTCCTAACGTCTGGGTCAGTTGTCACCAGGGTACGTCCGGAATAGGTCGGGGTGCACCGTGCGTGGGCGTGAGGATGGTCGCGCCCACTCTGGGACGCGGCTCCCCGACGCTACGCCCAGTGCTTGCGTCGCGTCGGGCCTGGGTTTCGTGGCTGCTCTACCCCTGCGCCTCCCGTACTGCCTTCGCGGCGGCCTTGCGGGCCTTCTTTTGCGCGACCTTTGCCTCCCAGTGGGCCTGCTGCGCCTGGTATTCCTCGGCGAGGGCGCGCACGTCGTCCGAAGCCCACCACTCCAGGAGTGCCTCGCGGGCTGCCTCCTCGCCCAGCGGTCCGCGTTCCATGCGCAGCTCAAGCAGGTAGTCGCGGGCGATTTTGACGGCGCGCGAGGGGCGCAGCCCCAGGATGTCCATGATTTGGTCGCCGTCGAGGTCGGGGCGGATCGCGTCGAGTTCCTCCTGCTGCCGCAGGGCGGCAATCCGCTGCTCCAGGTCGTCGTACGCTGCGGACAGGTAGTCGGCCTTGCGGCGGTTGCGGGTCGTGCAGTCTGCGCGCGTGAGGCGATGGAGGCGTTCGAGGAGGTCGCCGGCGTCGGTCACGTATCGGCGCACGGCCGAGTCGGACCAGGCGACCTCGCCGTAACCGTGGAAACGCAGGTGCAGGGCGACCAGGTTAGAGACAGCCTCGGTCGTGGCCTTGTCGAAGTGGAGGGCCTTCATGCGCTTGCGCGTCATCTTCGCCCCCACGATCTCGTGGTGATGGAAGGACACAGAGCCGTTCTTCTCGAAGCGGCGCGTAGCCGGCTTGCCGACGTCGTGCATGAGGGCCGCGAAGCGCAGGATGAAATCGGGGGCGGGAACCGGGCCGTCCGGGCCGGTTTCCAGGTCCATGGCCTGCTCGACGACGGTGAGGGTGTGCTCGTAGACGTCCTTGTGGCGCTTATGTTCGTCGACGGTGGAGACGAGGGCGGATACTTCGGGTAGGACGATGTCGGCGACTCCCGTGTGGACCATCAGTTCGATGCCGCGGCGCGGGAAGGGCGAGATGATGAGGCGTTCAAGTTCTGCGCGTATGCGCTCGGCGGAGACGATACCCAGGCGCGATGCCATGGTTTCCATCGCGTTCATGACGTCCAGGTCCACGTCGAGGCCCAGCTGGGCGCTAAAGCGGGCGGCACGCATGATGCGCAGCGGATCGTCATCGAAGGACTGTTCGGCGGACACGGGTGTGCGCAGGTTCCCATCCGCGAGATCCGTCAGGCCGCCGCACGGGTCGACGAGGGCCATCTGCGGCAGGCGCATCGCCATGGCGTTGACCGTGAAGTCGCGGCGCGTCAGGTCGCCTTCGAGCGTGTCACCGAAGGTCACCTCGGGCTTGCGTGAGCCGATCTCGTATTCGTCGGTGCGATACGTCGTCACTTCGACGATCAGGTCGCCGCGGCGCCCGCCGATCGTACCGAATTCCTTGCCGATGTCCCACGTCGCGTTACCCCACTGGGCGAGGAGTTCTTCGGTGCGCTCAGGGCGAGCCGAGGTCGTCATATCAAAATCGTGAGGGGTGACACCCAGGAAGGCATCGCGCACGGGTCCGCCGACAAGCGCGAGTTCTTCCCCGGCCTGATCAAAAATCGTGCCGAGTTCCATAATCGCGGGCGGTAGCGCCGCAAACGTCCGCGTGGCGTTCGCCATGAGGGTAGGAATGTCTGTCGTTCCGGTGTTTTGCGGGGTCACGGAGGCGTTGATCGGGGAAACTGACTGGGTACTCATCGCCCCTAAGCATGCCAGGAAAGCGCCCTGGCCGACTACCGGGGGCCGCCCACCGGCTAAAGTGGAGTCATGCCTGCACGTTCCGTTGACCGCCGAGCCGGGGTTCCCAGACCCCCGCGTCGGTCTGCTTCTGTGCGCGCGGGCCGCTACCACCTGCCTATTTCCGCTGAGACCAGCGCGGGCGGCATCGTCGTTGACGTACGTGACGGAATTCCCTATGCGGCTCTGATTGCTCGGCGCAATCGCGCGGGCCGCGTCGAGTGGTGCCTACCCAAGGGGCATCTGGAGGGGTCCGAGACTCCCCAGCAGGCTGCGCTGCGCGAGGTCGCCGAGGAAACGGGCATCCATGGGCGCATCATCCGCCACCTCGCCTCCATCGACTACTGGTTCTCCGGCAATGACCGCCGTGTCCACAAGGTCGTCCACCACTACTTGATGGACTACGAGTCCGGCACGATCTCCGTGGAGGGGGACCCGGATCATGAGGCCGAGGCCGCCGCGTGGGTGCCCCTGCGCGACGTGTCACTCCAGCTTGCCTACCCCAATGAGCGCCGTATCGTGCGCATCGCCCTCGACTTACTGTATCGGGATAGCCGTGGGTAGGCGCGCGTCGTGGGCGCTCGCCCTTTGCGCGGCGCTGGTCCTTCCCTTCGGTCTGGTCATTGACGAGGCCGGGGCCGCCCCCGTGTCCGCGCAGACGTCTGCGACGGGACAGGAGCGTCCCGCCGTCATGGGCGCTGTTTCCGCCGATTCCAACCTGTCTGTGTCGATCAACGCTCTGACGCCTCGCATCATGACGAGTGAAAGCGAACTCGTTATTTCAGGAACGATCCGCAACGATTCGCCAACGACCCTCGCCTCTGTGAGCCTCGAGGTTTTCGTCGCCAACGAAACACCTATCTCTGTCTCTGCCCTGACGACACAGCTGAGCGAAGACGAGCCTGACGCCACACATGCGGCGTCCACCACGCTCAGCAACGTGGTGCGCGGCGCAACCACCCCCTTCGAAATTCGCATCCCCAGGTCCGACCTGCCGCTGTCCGACACCGACGAGTGGGGGCCGCGCGTTACCACCGTCACCGCGACTTCCGGTGAGTTTTCAGGCAAAGATCGCTCAATCATCGTGTGGGACTCAGGCGCACAGGTCGCCGCCTCCCGCGTCTCCACGGTGGTTCCCTGGACAAAGACGAACGCTGCGAACAACCAGGCCGAGCGTTCGGCGCTCCTGTCCCTTGCGGGGACATCGGGCCTGACACTGGCCGTCGATCCCCTCCTGATTCCGCGCGGCCCCCAGCCTACGACCGCCCCCAAGCCCTCCACACCAGCGGACCAGGATCATTCCGAGGAAGAATCGGGACAGTCGAGCCAATCCGGCCAAACCACAACCCAACCGAACCCGTCCACCTCCGCGGTGCCAACACCCGCGCCCACGGCCACCGACCCCGCGCAGCGTTCCCGTGACCTTCAATCCGAGGCATTCGTTTCCGCCTTCATGTCGACCGCCTCCGAGGTCATCGCACTGCCTAACGGCGACGCAGACCTCGGCGCCCTCGCCCTGTCAGGTAACACCGGTTTCTGGGGTTTAGCCTCCGAATCCATTGACGCCTTCCCGGGGACCCTGCGGCAAACCGGTTGGGTTGCGCCCTCCCCGACGCCAGCAAACCCCACGCCTAGCCCCTCCGCATCCAGTCAAGCCGCGAGCGTCCCCTCACACTCGACGCCCCCCACCGCCTCCGCGACCCCCTCCCCAACGGCGTCGGCCACCTCTGCCGGACAAAGCGGAACCACGTCGGCCTCCCCCGACTTAGGCCCCACGATCCTGCGTAACGTCGGTTGGCTGGCCGATGAGACCTTCGGCACAACTTTCCTGTCCAACTTCGCGGCTGCCGACCAAATCACGATCGCCCCAGCCTCGTCCCTGGCTCCCGCCGAAGAGGTACCCTTCACCTCCCTGGCACGCGTCAACATCAACCCGACCACGGGACAAACCTCAACAAACGGGGCTGGCGCACACGCCCTCGCCCAGCAGGCCGACATCGCAGCGCTCCTGTCGTGGAACGCCAGCGGCAGCGACGAGCTGGACGCAGAGCAGGCCCTCACCGCGATCACCGCGATCATCGCTCGCGAACGTCCCTCCTCGTCACGCACCCTGTTCGCAGCAGCCCAACGCGGGACCGCAATCAACGACCGCCTCACCAGCCGCGTAAACGCACTCTTCTCCCCCCGATGGGTCTCCGCCATCTCCTTCACGGACATCGCCAGCAGCGAGCCCACAGACATTGAGCGCGACACAGTCGGCACCGGCACCCTTGCCGACGAGACGAAAACCGGGATCGACACCATGGCCTCGTCTCTGACCATGCTCGCGCCGCTGGCAAACGCGACACACGATCCCGATGCCGTCTTCGCCTCCGTCACCCCCGCGATCCTGCCCGCACTCAACGCCGGGTCCACCCCATCCGAGCACCTCGACAACGCGACCGCGATGACAAACCAGGTCACCGCCATGCTCGCAGCCGTATCCGTCGAACCATCCTCGACCGTCAACCTCATTAACAAATCAGCGAACTTCCCGGTCCTCATCCGCAACAACCTGGACTGGCCGATCAACGTCGACGTCACCCTCATCCCAGACGACCCGCGCCTGCGCGCCACCCCGGCGCTTTCCCAGGAGCTGGCCGCACACGGAGCGACAACCGTCGAAGTGCCCGTCGGCGCGATCGGCAGTGGCGACATCGAGGTCACCTACAGGGTGACAACTCCCGACGGTCACGTCCTCGACGACTCCCAGACCGTCACTGTTCGCATGCGCGCCGGCTGGGAAGACGCGATCACTGCTGTCATCGCCTGCCTCTTCGGACTCCTTTTCGTCGTCGGCATCAGCCGGTCGCTGCGCGGCCGGGCAGCTCGCGAGGCACAGGCATCGGACGCCCACGAGGACGCACCTACCTCCGAAGCTGGTAGCCGCACCGATACGGAAAGTCCCGCCCAGGCCTCGGACACACCAAACGACCCCGCTGACCAAGAGACAGCCACGACGAAGGAGACCCCATGAGTTCGAACACGTCTCGTCGATCGATTCTGAGGGCATCGGCTCTCATGGCGTCCGGAACGATGGTGTCGCGCATCCTCGGCTTCGTGCGTAACGCGATGCTGATCGCCGCAGTGGGCGCCACCGCCGGCGGCGTGGGCGCTGCCTTCCAGACGGCCAACACGCTGCCCAACACCGTGTTCAACCTCCTGGCCTCCGGCATCTTCGACGCGGTCCTGGTACCGCAGATCGTCGGCGCTATCAAGCGCCGAAACGACGGCGACACTTACGTCAACCGGCTCCTCACCCTGGCGGGCACAGTCCTGTTCCTCGTCACTTTCGTGACGATGATCCTCGCACCCCTCCTGGTCATGATCACGGCCGCGGGCTACACCGACGACATCCGTCACCTGGCGATCCTCTTCGCCCTCCTATGCCTGCCGCAGCTCTTCTTCTACGGCCTGTACAACCTCCTGGGCGAGCTCCTCAACGCCCGTGAAATCTTCGGGCCCTACATGTGGGCACCCGTCGTCAACAACGTCGTAGGCATCGCCGGCCTCGGTCTTTTCCTCGCGATCTGGGGCAGCGCCCCCGACGGCGGCATTCCCGCGGGCGACGTGACCGGCGCCCAGTTCTGGGTCCTGGCTGGCTCAGCAACCCTCGGCGTCATCTGCCAAGCCCTGTGCCTGCTGTGGCCGATGCGTCGCGCAGGCATCTCCTTCAAGCCCGACTTCCACTTCCGTGGCACATCCTTCGGGTCGATGCCGCGCGTCGCCGGCTGGACGTTCGCGACCCTCGGCGTCTCCCAGATCGGTGTACTCTCCACCAATAACCTGGCCGCCATGGCCGACGGCTATATCGGTCGCAATGGTGCCCAAGGCGGCGTCGTCGGCATCCTCGCCTACTCGACGGCATTCATGATCTTCATGGTCCCCCAATCGCTCATCACCGTGTCCTTGACGACCGCAATCTTTACGCGCATGGCGGGTGCCGTCGCCGACGGTGACGATAAGGCAGTCGCCGACAGCTACCACCTGGGTGTCCGCACGATAACCTCACTAACCCTCGCCGCCGCCGCGATGCTGATGGCCGGTTCTGTTCCCATGATGGAGATCGCAATGGCAGCCAAGGGCGGGGACCCGCAGGCTGTCACCGCTTATGCGCTTGTACTCACCTCGCTCATGCCGGGTGTCGCCTCCACCGGCATGGTCCTCATGAGCCAGCGCGTCTTCTTCGCCTACGAGGACGTCAAACCTGTCTTCCTCATGGGCATTGGGCCCACGATCATCCAGGTGATCGTCGGTTGGTCGCTGTACGCCATGACGGGAGCGCGCTGGTGGGTTGTCGCCGCTGCCCTGGGCGAGACCGCGTGCCGCCTGACGCAGGGTGTCATCGCCGTCGTGTGGGTCTCGCGTGAAAACCGCTACGTGGACCGTTCAGGCCTGCTGCGCTCCTACATCTGTTACCTCGGCGCTGCGGTTGCATCGGGCATCGCCGGCTTCGCTGTCCTGTGGCTCATAGGTATTCACACGAGCGTGTCGTCTTCGCTGGGCCGCATGGCCATCGCGGGCGTCAAGCTCTCGGTTGTCTCGGCCATCACCGGCCTCGTCTATCTCCTGGTGCTGCGCTTGGCTGCACCCAGCGAATCCCTTGCCATGATGCGTCCCCTCCTGACGCGCCTACGTGTCCCCGTCTCTGTGGTGAACATCCTGGCAGCGTCGTCCACGCCTACCGCGCAACCAACTGCGATAATGGCGTCACACACACAAGAACAGACGGAGGAATCGATGGCCGACACGCCAGAAACGACCGGCGACGGCAAGGCGTTGCCGTCGTTCGACGAGGTTGTCTCCAACTCGCCGATTCCCGCTCCACCTGCCCCACCCGCACCCGCAGCCCCACCCGCACCCGCAGCAGCACCCGCACCCGCACCCGCAGCAGCGCCAGAGGAGGCGGCAAGCATCGCAACGACACCCGCGTCCACCGGCGCGCCTGCCGTCGCAGCGGCGGCACCGGTCCTCGACCCGGCGACGCAGGCCCCCACTGCGAACCCCGGCGTTATCGAGGCCGTGGCGGCCCCCGTGGTTCACGCCGTCGCCGAGGCCACGGATGCGGCCCAGGCTCAGGCAACCCCGGAAACTCAGGCAACCCCGGAAACTCAGGCAACCCCGGAAACTCAGGCAACCCCGGAAACTCAGGCAACCCCGGAAACTCAGGCAACCCCGGAGGCTCAAGCGATTCCGGAGGCATTAGCAGAGTTCGGCGTCGAACCACTGATCGAGGAAGAGAGCGTTGACGCGGCCGAAGTGCCTGCAACCTCGTTCCCGGTCGCTCCCCCGCCACCCGCGCCCACGGCCAGCGGCTACGAGCGCGAAGGCGAAGACTACGAAACAGACTTCCCACACCCTGCGCCGCTCGCAGACGCACCTGCGACCCACCAGATCCCGCGTGTTCAGGCGATGTCACCCACCGTCCCCGCGGAGGATGCCACCGAGGTCCTGGACCCGGTCACCGCAGTTTCCGCGGACCAGGCCACGGCCTCGTCGGAGGAGACGAAAGCCCCACAGCGTGCCGGCAAGCTCATCGATCCGACGAGACCCGCGCTTCTCTTCGGCCTGGCGCTGTTCCTCTTTGGAGCAATCTGGGGACCGTGGATGGCGACCCGACCCGTCACTAACCTTGACCTCGGCCAGTCTCTGCGCGCTGGCATCAACCAACAACAGTCCGCCGAAGAACCCGCGCCGAACCTGACGACCACGCCACCACCCGCGCCGTCCGTGACGCCCGTCATTTCCTCGGTGCAGGTCCTGTCGTGGAACAACGACGATGGTGACCACCCGGACCGCGCGATTAATATGATCGACTCGAACCCGTCGACCTCATGGAGTTCGCGCTGGTTCGACAACAACCAATTCCGCGACGAGACCTCTGTAACAATTGTCGTGAAGCTCCAGCAGAAGGCCACCGTGTCCTCGGTGACCCTCCAGATGGACCCGTCCACCTCCGGCGGCGAGATCGTCGTGCGTAACGTCACTGATCCGTCGAAGCCGCGCGAAGGAACAGAACTGGCTTCCTCGGCGTTGTCTCCGACGACGACGATTGAGCTTCCCGAGCCCGTCGAGACCGACTCGATCGCGCTGCAGTTCCGCTCCATGCCCAAGAGCCAGGACGGGCGCAACTGGGCGTGGATCTCTGAACTCACAGTTCAGTAACCCTGAAGGAGGGTACATGTCTTTCGTGACTGTTCCGGGCCTGGTGACGGCCGAACCCACCGAGAACACCACCGATACCTTCGAAGCGCCGATCCCATCGGACAAGGTTCCAGAGGGCGCCACCGTTCACGACGTCGTCATCGTCGGCTCGGGCCCCGCAGGCTACACGGCCGCCGTCTACACGGCTCGTGCGGGCCTTGCCCCCATTGTTCTGGCCGGCCAGCTGGCTGCAGGCGGCGCGCTCATGAACACGACCGAGGTCGAGAACTTCCCGGGTTTCCCCGAGGGCATTCAGGGTCCCGAGCTCATGGATAACATGCGCGAGCAGGCCGAAAAGTTCGGCGCGGACGTTCGCTACGAGGACGTCGTCGCCGTCAACCTCGAGGGCGACGTCAAGGCCGTGGCCACCGAGGACGAGGTCTTCTACGCGCGCACCGTCATCCTGGCCACCGGCTCGGAGTACCGCCACATGAACGTGCCCGGCGAGGAGGAGTTCTCCGGCCGCGGCGTCTCCTACTGCGCGACCTGCGATGGTTTCTTCTTCAAGGATCGTCGCCTCGCCGTCATTGGCGGCGGCGACTCCGCGATGGAGGAGGCAACCTTCCTCACGAACTTCGCGTCCGAGGTCGTCGTCGTACACCGCCGCGACGCCCTGCGCGCCTCGCGCGTCATGGCCGAGCGTGCCCTGAATAACCCGAAGATTACCTTCGAGTGGAATGCGACCGTCTCCGAGGTCCTCGGCGACGAGGCCGTGACCGGCCTGCGCCTGACCTCCACGGTGGATGGCTCCGAGCGCGAGATCGCAGTGGACGGCGTGTTCGTCGCGATCGGTCACCTGCCTCGCACGGGCTTCCTGCGCGGCCAGGTCGCCCTCGACGAGGCCGGCTACATCACGGTCGACGAGCCGTCGACACGCACGTCTGTGGCGGGCGTGTTCGCGTGCGGTGACGCCGTGGACCACACGTATCGCCAGGCCATCACGGCCGCCGGTTCCGGTTGCCGCGCCGCCCTGGATGCGGAGCGCTGGCTGGCTTCCCTGGGCGACCAGGCGTGACCCCCTCCCCCGCTATGTCCGGCACGTCCGGCGCTGGCGCGCCCCGGCCTCGTACTTGCCCGTGCGGGTCGGGGGCGCTGCTGGCGCAGTGCTGCGGTCGCTTCCTGGACGGTGAGGTGGCTCCGACTGCCGAGGCGCTCATGCGCTCGCGCTACACGGCGTTCGCGCTGCGCGACGAGGACTACCTGTTCCGCACATGGCACCCGCGCACGCGCCCCGCTCCCCCGTACTGGGTGGAGGGGACGCAGTGGGTCGGCCTGCGTATCCTCGGGGCCGAGGCCGGGGGCCCCTCCGACGAGGAGGGAACCGTCACGTTCGTGGCCTCGTGGCGCGACGTGACGACGGGCGAGAGCGGCTCGATGCGGGAGCATTCTCGCTTCTCGCGCAGGGCCGGACGCTGGATGTACGAGTACGGCACCAACGACTGACACTACGGTAGGATTTCAATATGTTTGTTCGTCGACTCCTGTCGCCCCCCGTCATCGTCGGGGCTCTTCTCGTCGTGGTGGTTGCTATCGCCGGAGGCTTCATCACGAACCCGCTGCCGATCGACACCACCGTGTGGACCGATTTCGTCGAGTCGCGCACGCCCGCGATGAATACGTTCATGACGGGTGCGTCCTGGCTGTTCGACCCCAAGCGCGCCGTCGCCTTGGCCCTCGTCGTGGCGGTCGCCGTGTGGTGGTTCGTCAAGAAGGTCATGCACGCCCTGTACATCCTGGGGTCCGTGGCTTTCTCGGGGATCAATGGCTACATCATTAAGCACATCGATTCGCGTCCACGCCCGGAAGAGGCCTACCGTCTGATTACCGAGGACGGCTATTCCTTCCCGTCGGGTCACGCGACGGCAGTGACCGCCCTGATCGTCTCCCTGGTTCTGGTGCTGACGATGACGCGCCTGGGCCGTCGTCTCCGTTACCTGCTGTGGGTCGCTGCTCTCCTGTTCATCGTCTTCATCTGCATGACGCGCCTGTACCTGGGCGTCCACTGGGTGACGGACGTGATCGGCGGTTTTGGCGTGGGTCTCGGCTCCTCGATGATCCTGGCGCCGTTCATGCTGCGACCAAACGCACTGCGTTGGGTTCGATAGGCTCAATAGATTCAAGCATTACGCTGCGCCCGGGGCCACCGCCCCGGGCGCTTCTTTCTGCGTGACATATTCAGGGCTCAAGGATATGACGTGTTGGTTTTGTGGTGATTTTTCGGCGTGTTGGTGCGGGATAGTTAGTGTTGAAGGTGGTTGTTTCATTGTGGGGGCGTGAATGCCCCGCATGCCCGGTGGGCGGGTGAATGCTTGGCTTGGTATGGGCACTCGGCTTCCGGGGCGCGGCGGTGGCGCTGCTCCCCGGTGGCGTCGCTCGCTGGTGAGCTATCGGCCAGGTCAGCCGCATTAGTTCCGCGGCGAAGCAGTGTGGTGTGTTCGTGGCTGGTGAGGCGTCGTCGTCGGGCGGATGTGCCAGGGGGTTCGCCTTTGGGCACTGTGGTCCGTTGTGTCAGTTGGACGCTTGTTGGTCCGCCTCGCTATTGATGCCGCAGCATCCGCCGTAGGCCGTTGTGCCAGGGGGTTCGCGTTCGGGCGTTGTGGTCCGTTGTGTCAGTTGGACGCTTGTTGGTCCGCCTCGCTATTGATGCCGCAGCATCCGCCGTAGGCCGTTGTGCCAGGGGGTTCGCGTTCGGGCGTTGTGGGCCGTTGTGTTGGCGACGTAAGCTGTTGCCGGCGGGGTACCTGTCGGTGTGTCCCGCCATTGATTGCGCCGCGAGTCGTCGCGTGCGATCGCGTCTGTTGGGGTCTGGTGGTTCGCTGGACAGCGAGGCGGACGCCGTCATCGTTGGCGGCATCCAGTGGGCCGGGCTGCGACACGTCGGCGGCGCTCCTGGCAGTGCTGCCAGGCTCCCTGTTGGGCGGGCTCTCTTGATTGGGCAGGCGATTGTCTCGGGGCTTGTGTGCCCCGCGAATCCCAATCGTTAAGTATTGCGGTGTTTGTGGGCGCAGTTGAGCGTTTACTCGATCGACGTGCGCGCTTAGTTGCTCCGAGCAGGGGCTACCAGAGCGAATGCGAGTCCGCTAACTCGCACGCAGGCGGCCCCGCCGGGCGTGTTTAATTGTCTGTGTATCCGTCTTTTGTTTGAAAGGATTGATGCATGATGAATGATGATGATGTTGTTGTGGCTCGCGCTAGTGGGCGTGAGGCTGTGGAGGAGCTTCGCAGCTCGGGGGCGTTGGATGCGTTGTGTGAGCGTCTTGATGCTGGCGAGGTCGAGATGACGGGCAGCCAGGGCTTGTTGCCGGCGTTGCTCAAGGAGGCCTTGGAGCGCGGCCTGGCTGCGGAGCTTTCCGAGCATTTGGGGTATGAGAAGGGCCAGACCAGTGGGCAGGCGCGCTCGAACACGAGGAGGGGCACGACGAAGAAGACCGTGATGTCGGAGGTGGGAGCCTTCGAGATCGAGGTTCCTCGGGATCGGGCGGGCTCGTTCACCCCGCGCCTGGTGCGTAAAGGGCAGCGGCGCCTCGATGGTTTGGATTCGATGATTATCAGCTTGTATGCCGGGGGGATGACGGTACGCGATATTCGCCATCACCTGGCCTCCACCCTGGGCGTGGAGGTCAGTGCCGAGGCGATTTCCACGATCACTGACGCGGTGTGCGAGGCCGTCTTGGAGTGGCAGCACCGCCCCTTAGAAGCGTTCTATCCGGTGATCTACCTGGATGCGATCCGCATCAAAGTCCGATGCGATCACAGGGTGGAGAACCGGGCCGCTCACCTGGCGGTGGGAGTGGACATGGAGGGGGTCAAGCATGTGCTGGGCATCTGGGTCCAAGCCGATGAAGGAGGGGCTTTTTGGGCCCACGTGTGCGCCGAGCTTGCCAACCGAGGCCTACGCGACGTGCTGATCGTGTGCTGCGATGGGTTGGCTGGCCTGCCCGAAGCCATCGAAGCGACCTGGCCCCAGTCCATGGTCCAAACCTGCGTGGTTCACTTAATCCGCGCGTCCATGCGTTTCGTGTCCTACAAGGACCGTAAGAGCGTCGCCGCGGCTTTGAAGCGGGTGTACAGTGCGCCCAACGAGGAAACCGCTCGAGGGGCGCTGGAGGACTCGCGGCCAGTGACCTGGGAGCGCGCTACCCCCAAACGGTTGCGACCTGGCAGCGCGCCTGGCAGCGCTTCACGCCGTTCTTGGCGTTCCCTCCCATGCTGCGCCGCGTCGTGTACACCACCAACGCTATCGAGTCCTTGAACTACCAGCTGCGTAAAATCACCAAGAACCGCGGGCATTTCCCCAGCGAAGAAGCCGCCGTCAAACTCTTGTGGCTCGCCATCTGCGACATCGAAGACAAACGAGCCGCCCAGCGCCTCGCAGACGCCGGCAAACCCGCCAACAAACGAACAGGACACACCCGCCTCATCCAAGGACACACCACCACCAACTGGAAACAAGCCCTCGCCCAACTCACCACCGCCTACCCCGACCGAATCACCCCCTACCTCTAACCCCCATACACAGAAAAATTGACAGGCTCGCCCCGCCCACACCCCAAATAGCCGGTTAACGTGCACCCACGCCGCCCCACAAGCGTCCCGGGCAGCCAGCCATCAGACCCAGGGCACGCGAGCCGCCCGCGCTTGACGTGCCCCGGACACCCGGCCATCAGACGCGGGACACGCGAGCCGCCCGTGCTTGAAGCCTCCCGGCGCGGCAGTACAACACTCCCTCACGTCGCACGATGCCGCACGCCTGGTGCCAGGCGCCGGTTTCGCGTTCAACCTCGCGCCGATCGTGCCAGACGGCAGGTGCCAGGCGACACACAGACCATGCTGACGCGGGCGAGAGGCACCGATTCCACCACATTGCTTGTTACCGATCGGGTGGAACCTTCCCGATCGGATGGAACCCTCCGAATAGAGCCAACCCCCATCGGCGGCGCGAGCACGCCAGCGCCACCGACACAACGTCGCCTCGCTGATACCCAGCACGCGGCAGGCCTGGGCCGTACTCATGCCCTCACCTCGCAGCGCCTCGGCCTTCTCCAGCTTCACGACAATCTGCTCAGGCGTGTGCTTCGAGAACTTCCTCATGGTCATCCATTCTGCCCGGCCACAAGCAGCCAGGACTACTCAGAACAACCCTCTCAAAACAAACGGTCCGAAAAACCCAGACCCCTCCACCCACCCGAGCTCTGCGGCGTGGCCTGCCCAGCAAGCCTGCACGGCCTCCCGCTCGCCGCGGCCTACCCGCGACCGCGACAATGGCTGTCACCGTACGCATCTGAGCCAGCGCTGCTACCGCGGCGCCATTTCATCACCCGAGCGAGCATGTTCCACAGGTGCCAAGGCGCGGGTTCCGACGTCTCCGGCGTTTGAAATCGCCGGCAGACACCTCTCAACCCGACTTGACCTGGCCAAACTCGGTTTACGGTCAGTTTTCGCGCATCATGGAAGATTCTCCACCTCCTATCAACAACCGAGAATCCACAATTGTGCACAAACTTGTGGATACAATCCACCGAAAGAACTGAAATGACGCCAAATAAATGATTGATACCTCACATGTGACCGTTTTCCACAGTCATGACCGCCAGGTAGGAAGAGACCCAATCGACAGTTGCCGCACATGATCACGGTCAAGTCCTGTGGAGTGGTGTAATCGTTTTGTGTCCTTCGGGGTGGGTTATGCGCTGAGTTGGAGTGGGGGTTCCTCCTGTTGGGTGGGTTGGGGTGTGAGTCGTGATTTGGTGAGGATGTCGAGGCTGAGGTAGCGTCGGCCTTCGGCCCATTCGTCGTTTTGTTCGGCTAGGACGGCTCCGACCAGGCGGATGATGGCCTGGCGGTTGGGGAAGATCCCCACGGAGTCGGTGCGTCGGCGGATTTCGCGGTTGAGGCGCCCCGCCGGGCAGTCCTGCACCAGTGAGGGAGCATGACACCAGGGGTAATGGTGGGGGTTTTGCACCATTAGGAGGGTTCTGTCGGCGTGTCGCCGGCGTGTCGCGCCTCTAATGATGCAATTCCCCCCGTTTGGTGGCGATGCCACCGGCAAGCACGTCACGCACAGGTCCTCGTGAAGCGCAATTCCCACAGTTTACTGTCGGTGAGGTCACGCCTCGGGGCAGCGCCGCCCACAGTGCAGACAACCTCGACGAACAATGGCTAGCATGGGCATGATGGCCCAGATATTCTGTGACGCGGGCGACTCCGGAACGCAGTTCACCCCTGCGACCCCTCCGCACCCAGAGCTGGATGGGGGGTTTTGCAGCATTAGAAGCCTCCCCTCGGCGTGTCGCCGGCGTGTCGCGCCTCTAATGGTGCAATTCCCCCCATTTGATGGCGACGTCACCGACAGGCAAGTCACGCACGGGGTCCCCGTGTAGCGCAATTCCCCCCGTTTGGTGGCGGTGAGGCCGCGGTTCGGGGCAGTGAGGCCGCGGTTCGCGGGTATGTGGCGCCCACGGTGCAGACCACCTCGACGAACAATGGCTAGCATGGGCGTGATGGCCCAGATGTTCTGTGATGCGGGCGACTCCGGGACGCAGTTCACCCCTGCGACCCCTCCGCACCCAGGGCTGGATGGGGGGTTTTGCAGCATTAGAAGCCTCCCTTCGGCGTGTCGCCGGCGTGTCGCGCCCCTAATGGTGCAATTCCCCCCGTTTACTGGCGGTGAGGCCGCGGTTCGGGGTGGTGAGGCCGCAGTTCGCGGGTATGTGGCGCCCACAGTGCAAACCACCTCGGTCACAAACGCCGACAACGGGGTGTCGTGGGCGAGATCGCCTGCGTTGTGAGCACAACGGCGCCTAACCTGGCGTATCGCTCACACATGAACCACTGAACATGCGCGTTAACCCCGCGACACGCACGCCAACCCCTAGATATGCGCGTGGGCGCCGCCCACGCGCGTGCCATCGGACCCACATGCGAGGTGTCGGACCCACGTGCGAATGAGCGGGCCCACGCGCGCGGCGAGGAACGCAAGCAGCTAGCGCGCTCGGAGCAGTTTCGCATGCAACTCAATTGGGTGAACTTTCAACAGCGTCCGCAAACGTTGTAATTCCAACGATACGGTTGCGCGGTGCGACACAGTGCGGGGGAATTGCATGCGACATTCGTGGAAAGCTCGCCGGGCGGGAGTCATGCGCTGCCACCCAAAGCTCCGCCGGTAGCGCAGCCAGCGACGTGCCAGCGGCCTGGCGCAGTGAATACCGTCGCCGCAAACGACCTGCTCAAGCCCCACCACGACAGATCAAGGGACCACGCACAGGCTCGCACTGAAACAACCACCTCCAACACCAATTTTCCCACACCAACACGCCGAAAGGTCACCCCTCCAGCAACACGTAGTGTCCTATAACCCGATCATTGGGCAGCCACACACGGGCCCGCGATGCGGCAAACACAGGAACGAGGCATCGCGACCAACTAAAATAGTGACTTTCCCGCGCAACAAAGCCGACAAGTCACCACACAACCAACACGTTTTGCCCATCCTCCACGTTGGCTCCCACCATCTCCAACACCGACTTCCCCGCGCTAACAAGCCGAAAAGTCGCCCTCCAGCAACACGTAGTGTCTTATAACCCTAGTGTCTTATAACCCCGATGAGCGCAGGCGGTCCCTGATACGAAAACCTGCCCCAGGTGACTGAGGCAGGTTTACTAGCGATCTTAAACTGTGGAGCTAACGGGACTCGAACCCGTAACCCCCTGCTTGCAAAGCAGGTGCGCTACCAATTGCGCCATAGCCCCGATCGGAGGACTTTCAGCCTTCCACTGTGTCCGTCACGGACATCCACAGGTCTGCGTTGTCAGAGAGATCAAGAAGAACTTGTCGAACGACGATGCCGACGGCTACGACGGATCCGACAGCCACACAGCAAGCGACCAGTTTCTTCATGACGATCCTCCGCTCAAACTCGCCCGCGGATGGTGGGCCTAGGTGGGCTCGAACCACCGACCTCAGTCTTATCAGGACTGCGCTCTAACCTACTGAGCTATAGGCCCAACCGGCACCCTTGCGGGCACTCGGATATAGTACACAGCAACGCGCTGTCCGGCAAATCGAGACTTGGTGACGTCCAACACGGAGCCGCAGCAATGGCGCGCGGCACAGAAAGAGAACCCTCGTGACCACGATTATCGATTACGTTCGCAGCGCGAGAACTCCGTTGCGCTCCGACCTCTCCCCCCGCTGACGCCCTCACCCTCGCCACACTGACGTACGCGAACTTCCACGCCTTGGCGGGCCCCCGCTCCACCCGGGGATGTCGGCTGCGCGAAGTCGCCCAGGCCTCGTCCATCAGCGCCCTCTACGATCACGCGATGGTCACCGAACGCAACTGTGCGCTTCTACGCTCCCTCCTGTGCGCAGTCGGCGCGAGTCCGCGGTTTCGAGACATACGGGTGCGCGACGCGGTCACGCGGATCGGCGTGCAGCCGCTCGCGCAATTCGGCGCTGTCACGTTCGTCGACGAGGCCGGGGCGACCTACGTGGTTTTCCGCGGCACCGATGGCACTGCGGTTGGCTGGGCGGAGGATGCGCAGTTCGGCCTGGACTTCCCGACGATCGCTCAGCTGTGGGCGGCGCGCTACCTGCGATATGCGGCCGATCGGGCCCCCGGGCCGGTCACCGTGATCGGCCACTCTAAGGGCGGTAATTTGGCCCTGTATGCGGCCGCCGCGACGCGCGTGCCAACGCTTGCGCACGTGTTTTCCTTCGACCCTGTCGGTTTCCCCGAATCGGTCATCGACGACGGTTTCTTCTCCGGCATCGCTCCCCTAACGAGCGTCTACACGCCGGCGGAGTCCTGGGTGAGTCCCCTGTTTCCACTGCCCACGGGTGCTTCGATCATTGCGTCGCTCTGGCGGGGTCCGCTGAGCCACAACCCTTACTCGTGGCTGATCGACGGATCTGAGCTCCTGTGCGATACGAGGAACCCGTCGCGCTCGGGGGCTGCACTCGGTGGCCTTGTCGACCTCCTGTTGAGGGTTCGGCCAATTCGGTTCGCCCGGGACCGCTGAGGGGCTTCTGTGAGTGGCTTGTGGCTGCCTCGGGTTGGCTTCACACCACTGCCCCTCGATGCGCGCGTTTACCCACCTAGTAGCGGCTAAGCAGCCCCGGAAACGCTCCACTGGGTGGATCCAGCTGAACTGCCCACGCTCTCACGGCTAGGATCCAGCTCTTCCACAACGTTACGTTCAGCTCTGCCGTGGCTGCTCAGTCGCGACCCCTTTAAATCGCATGCAATTCGGTCACCTGAACTTTTGCCCATCCCATTTAAACGTTGCAATTCAAACGCTTTCATTTCAAAGCTGGAAAGAGTCGCAGGGGAATTACGTGCAACATTGTTGGGGAATCCCGCCAACGCAGCACCAGGGACCGCGTTAAGGACGGATCGCTGCAGGAACGGACCCAGTATGGTCAAACCCGATACCCACGCGGATAGGAAACGAGCAGGCGGATAGGTTACTGCTTCACGGATAGCTTAATGTCCTATCCACGTGCCCATAGCCTATCCATCTAGTCGCTTCCTATCCACGAGCAGTCCGAATGAAAAGCGCAGACACATCCGGAGGCACCCAGAATACGGACGGTCCGCCACGCGCGGGCGCACACACACGCAGGCACGCACACACACGCAGGCATGGAAAAAGGGGCTGGCGTGAGCCAACCCCTTATATTCTCACTCGTCCATGAGAGACACCTTGATGCCACCCACCAGGGAAGCGACAACGTTGTAGAGCATGGCGCCCAACGTGGACAGTGCAGTCAGAAGAACGACGTTGATAACGGCGACAATGGTCGCGTAGGAGATGACGCGGGGCAGGCGCGCATAGTCCAGCAGGTCCACGAAACGACCTGCCCCGACGGTCTGTAGGAATTCTTCGATCTGACTGAAGACGTGCATGGCGTCGACCATGAGCCACAGGACGATAGTGGCGATGACCATCGCGATACCCAGGGCGACGGATAGAAGGAAAGAGACCTTCATGACGGTCCACGCGTCGATGCGCGCGATCGCGAGATCAACTCGGCGGGGAGCGTCGTTGCGGGCGCTTGAGACGTGGTCGCTCATGGGTTTCCTTCCAGGTCGCACTTCCTACACGCCAGGCTACCGCATCGCCAGGCATCGGCGCTGGTTCCGCGCCGCTTTGGAAGCTTGATCACGGGACGAGGCCTACCTCGTCCCGTGATCATCGTTTACTTGTCGGTATCGTTGGCGAGGTCGCCGCCTTCGAGGGACCCGTCCGTTCCGGCGGGGGCGTTCCCCTGGGGGAGTTCCTCGGTGGAAGCGGTCTGCGCGGGGTCGGCCACTGCCTCGCCGGTCGAATCGTCGCTCATTTCTTCAGTTGAGTCATCGCCGGAGTCGGGGTTGCGGGTGATCGCGATGATGCGGTCTCCTTCGTCCGGGCGGGCGAAGATGACGCCCATGGTGTTGCGGGCGGTGGGTCGTACGTCGGAGGCGTTGACCTGGACGAGTTTGCCGGATTCGGTGATGACCATGACGTCCTCGTCGGGGCGTACGACGAGGGCGCCGACCAGGCCGCCGCGTTCGTCGACGAGTTTGCCGACGCGCACGCCGAGAGTACCGCGCGACTTGGTCGGGTATTCCTCGACGGGTGTGCGCTTGGCGTAGCCGGAGTCGGTGACGATGAGCAGGTCGGTGCCCTCGCGGGGGACCTCCATGCTGAGCAGCTCGTCGTCGCCGCGGAACTTCATGCCGCGCACGCCGGACGTGGAGCGGCCCATGGAGCGCAGCTGGTCGTCGGTGGCGGTGAAGCGCACGGCCTGGCCGTCGCGCGAGACGAGGATGAGGTCCTCGTCGGCCATGATGGTCTGCGCGGAGACCAGCTCGTCGGGCTTGCCGTCCTCGTCCTCGCGCAGGTTGATGGCGATGATACCGCCGGAGCGGGGCGAGTTGTACAGGCTCAGCGGAGTCTTCTTGACGAGGCCGCGCTTGGTGGCCAGGACCAGGAAGTCGGCGTCTTCGTAGGTGCGGATCGCGAGGACCTGCGCGATGTGCTCGTCGGGCTGGAACGCCAGCAGGTTGGCGACGTGCTGGCCCTTGGCGTCGCGACCGCCTTCGGGGATTTCGTAGGCCTTGGCGCGGTAGACGCGGCCGAGGTTGGTGAAGAAGAGCAGCCAGTTGTGCGTGGTGGTGACGAAGAAGTGTTCGACTACGTCGTCGCCGCGCAGCTGCGTGCCGCGCACGCCCTTGCCGCCGCGCTTTTGTGAGCGGTAGTTGTCGGTGCGGGTGCGCTTGGCGAAGCCGTCGCGGGTGATGGTGACGACGACGTCCTCTTCGGGGATGAGGTCTTCCATCGACATTTCCCCGTCGAAGGGGAGGATGCGGGTGCGGCGCTCGTCGCCGAACTTGTCGACGATCTCGCCGAGTTCGGCGGAGATGATGGCGCGCTGGCGCTCAGGCTTGGCAAGGATGTCGTTGAGATCGTCGACGCGGGCCTTAAGCTCGGTGTACTCGTCCATGATCTTCTGGCGCTCGAGGGCGGCCAGGCGGCGCAGCTGGAGGGCCAGGATCGCGTCGGCTTGGATGGCGTCGACGTCGAGCAGGTCGATCAGGCCGGCGCGGGCCTCGTCGACGGTCGGGGAGCGGCGGATGAGGGCGATGACCTCGTCGAGGGCGTCGAGGGCCTTCAGGTAGCCTTCGAGGATGTGGAGGCGCTCGAGAGCCTTGCGCAGGCGGAAGCGCGTGCGGCGCACGATGACGTCCATCTGGTGGGTGATCCAGTGGCGGATGAAGCCGTCGATGGACAGTGTGCGGGGTACGCCGTCGACGAGCGCGAGCATGTTGGCAGAGAAGTTTTCCTGCAGGCTGGTGCGCTTGTAGAGGTTGTTGAGGACGACTTTGGCGACGGCGTCACGCTTGAGGATGATGACCAGGCGTTGGCCCGTGCGACCGGATGTTTCGTCGCGGATGTCGGCGATGCCGCCGATCGCTCCGTCGCGCACGAGTTGGGCGATCTTGTCGGCCAGGTTGTCGGGGTTGACCTGGTAGGGCAGCTCGGTGACGACGAGGCACTGGCGGCCCTGGATTTCCTCAACGCTGACGACGGCGCGCTGCGTGATGGAGCCGCGACCGGTGCGGTAGGCGTCTTCGATGCCCTTGCGGCCCAGGATGGTGGCGCCGGTGGGGAAGTCGGGTCCGGGGATCAGTTTGATGAGGGCTTCGAGGAGCTCCTCGCGGGAAGCCTCGGGGTGGTCGAGCGCCCACTGGACGCCGCGCGCGAGTTCGCGCAGGTTGTGCGGCGGGATGCGCGTTGCCATGCCGACGGCGATGCCTTCGGAGCCGTTGGCGAGCAGGTTCGGGAAGCGGGCGGGCAGGATGGTGGGTTCCTGGTTGCGGCCGTCGTAGTTGTCCTGGAAGTCGACGCATTCTTCGTCGATGTCGCGGACCATTTCCATGGCCAGGGGCGCCATCTTGCATTCGGTGTAACGGGGGGCCGCGGGTCCCAGGTTGCCGGGGGTGCCGAAGTTCCCCTGGCCGGCGACCAGGGGGTAGCGCAGCGACCAGGGCTGCACGAGGCGCGCGAGGGCGTCGTAGATCGCGGCGTCGCCGTGGGGGTGGTAGTTACCCATAACCTCGCCGACGACGCGGGAGGATTTGGAGAACGAGGAGGTGGGCCGGTATCCGCCGTCGTACATGGCGTACAGGACGCGGCGGTGGACGGGCTTGAGGCCGTCGCGCACGTCGGGTAGGGCGCGTCCGACGATGACGCTCATCGCGTAGTCGAGGTAGGAGCGCTGCATTTCTTTTTGCAGGTCGACCTGGCGGATGCGCTCGGTGTCCGAGATGTGCCGCGCGTCAGTAGTCTGCTCGTCGCTCACGTTTTTCCTTACGTTGTTTCTGCTCGATCAGGCCCGCTCGGTACGAGGCCGGGGCTGGGCTGGTCGCGGTGTTGTCAGATGTCGAGGAAGCGCACGTCGGTAGCGTTGCGCTGGATGAAGGTGCGGCGTCGGTCGACGTCGTCGCCCATGAGGATCGTGAAGGTTTCGTCGGCGTCTGCGGCCTCGTCGAGGGTGACCTGCTTGAGGATGCGACGCTCGGGATCCATGGTGGTCTCCCACAGTTCGTGGTCGTTCATTTCGCCGAGGCCCTTGTAGCGCTGGATGCCGCCCTCCTTAGCAGGCGGCGGTTGAGTGCGGTGCCAGCTGCCAGGAGCTTGTCGCGTTCCTTGTCGGAGTATGCGAACTCATGTTCGGCGTTCGTCCACTTGATGCGGTACAGCGGGGGCATCGCGATGAAGGTGTGGCCGCCTTCGATGAGGGGTCGCATGTAGCGGAAGAGGAGGGTCAGCAGCAGCGTGGCGATGTGCTGGCCGTCGACGTCTGCGTCCGCCATGATGACGATCTTGCCGTAGCGCAGTTTGGAGATGTCGAAGTCTTCGCCGATGCCGGTGCCAAACGCGGTGATCAGGGAGCGGATCGTGTCAGAGGACAGGGCCCGGTCGAGGCGAGCTTTTTCGACGTTGAGGATCTTGCCGCGGATCGGCAGGATGGCCTGACGTTCGGGGTCGCGGCCGCCGACGGCGGAGCCGCCTGCGGAGTCGCCCTCGACGATGAAGATCTCGCACTCGGAGGGGGGGTGCGGGAGGAGCAGTCGCGCAGTTTGCCGGGCATGGACGCGGATTCGAGCACGCCCTTTCGGCGGGTGGCCTCCCGGGCCTTGCGGGCTGCGACGCGGGCGGCCTGGGCGGCTTGACCCTTATTGATGATGGCCTTGGCGTCGGCGGGGTGGGCGTCAAACCAGTCGGTGAGCTTGGAGTAGACCTGTTGGGCGACGAAGGTACGGGCCTCGGTGTTGCCGAGCTTGGTCTTCGTCTGGCCTTCAAACTGGGGCTCGGTGAGCTTGATCGAGATGACGGCGGTCAGGCCTTCGCGGACGTCGTCACCGGTGAGGTTGTCGTCCTTGTCGCGGATGATGCCCTTGTCGCGGCCGTAGCGGTTGACGAGAGAGAGGTCAGCGCACTTCGGAAGCCCTCCTCGTGCATGCCGCCTTCGGTCGTGTTGATGGTGTTGGCGAAGGTGTGGACGGAGGAGGAGTAGGCGGTGGTCCACTGCATGGCTATTTCCACGCTCATGGTGCCTTCGTCGTTGTCAGCTTCGAAGTCTATGATCTCGTTGTTGATCGTGTCGGTCTTCTTGGCGGAATCGAGGTATTCAACGTAGTCTCGCAGGCCGTGCTCGTAGCAGTAGGAGACGGTGCGGTGGCCCTTGGTCTTCTTGTCCGAGGCATCCTCGCCGCCGGCGATTTCGTCGCCTTCGTCGGTGGCGAAGTCGCGTTCGTCGGTCAGCGTGATGCGCAGGCCCTTGTTGAGGAAAGCCATCTGCTGGAAGCGCTGACGTAGGGTCTCGAAGTCAAATTCGACGGTTTCGAAGATCTCCGGGTCTGGGTAGAAGACCTGCGTGGTGCCGGTTTCGTCGGTAGCTTCACCGCGTTCAAGGGGGGTGATGGGGGTGCCGCCGTTTGCGAACGACATGCGCCAGACGTAGCCCTGTCGGCGAATCTCAGTGTTCACGCGGGTGGAGAGGGCGTTGACGACGGAGATGCCGACGCCGTGGAGGCCACCAGAGACGGCGTAGCCGCCGCCGCCGAACTTGCCGCCGGCGTGCAGGATCGTCATGACGACCTCGACGGTGGGCTTGTGTTCGGTGGGGTGTTCATCGACAGGGATGCCTCGACCGTTGTCGACGACCTTGATGCCGCCGTCTGCCTGGATGGTGACCTCGATGTGGTCCGCGTAGCCAGCCAGGGCCTCGTCCACAGAGTTGTCGACGACCTCGTAGACGAGGTGATGCAAGCCGCGTTCGCCGGTGGATCCGATGTACATACCCGGGCGCTTGCGCACGGCTTCCAGGCCTTCGAGGACGGTGATGTCCGATGCGCCGTAGGACTGTTCGCCGTCGGCGGTCTTCTCGTTGTCAGCCACGTGGCTCCCCTCGCATTGCGCGAAAAATAGATGTTTAACCTTGTAGATTCTACCAAAAATGGGACTTGTACCAGGGATTGACAGAGCCGGAGGGTTACTTCACAAACTGTGAAATTGCAACGAAAAAGTGACTGTGACCAGTCGCATTGTGACCGTGTTTCTGACGGGGACGACACAGGGCCGCACTCCCACCCTGGAGTGCGGCCCCTCGTCTGATTGTCGGTAACGCAACGCTACTGACGCCTGTCGTATTTGCGTGTCCCTCGTCCGCCGTCGCGAACGAAGGGCGCCGTCCTATCAGCGCGGATACCAGACGTAATCGGGGATGTCGTTTCTTGGATCATCGAAGTCCATGCCGCTCAGAGTTACGGGATCATTCTCATTGTTAAGAGTGAACGCAGTCACGACTGTCTTCGTATCACCGGGTTCCACGACGGAGTAGATCGACCAGAAGTCATATCCCCTCGGCGCGTTGCCGTAGCGGTAATCAGCACTGGACAGGATGTCTCCGTTTTGTTTCGCATCGGGCAGGGCAAGTGGAATCGTGACGTCCCTCGACCCATTGTTGGAAATCGAGTAGGTGATGACGACAGTGGGTTTACCGTCTTCGTCGAGTGGACCTATTTCGATGTTGGTGCTTTCGACGCGGACGGTACCGTGGTTGAGGTCAGCCTTGTAGCCGTTTCCGCCAAAAAGAGATCCGGAGTCCACAAGCTTCCAGATGGCCACGCCTGCGACTAGGAGGAGGACGACCGCGATGGCACCAACGATGAGGGGAATAGACTTCGTTGCCTGCCGGGAAGCGCGCATCGGGAGCACGCCGCCCTGGTTGTACCCCTGGCCATACACCGGCTGGGCGCCGTACCCACCGTAGCCCTGCTGGGGAGCACCATAGGTACCCTGCGTGCCCTGGGGGTTCGTCTGGGGCGCAGCGCCCTGGTAATAGCCCTGGCTGTATGCCTGCTGCGACTGGGCATCATACCCACCGTAGCCCTGCTGTCCTTGGGGGTATGAGCCCCAGCCGTTTGCACTCTGCGGAACGTTCGGATTCGTCATCATGACTCCCTTGCGAGACTCGCGCTCGTCGCGCGACATTTACTCTGTAGCCTAGCAAATTCCGGGTGCGCCAGGATGTCGTTTCCAGCAATCAATGGTTCGCAATTTTGCCATATGGTCGCACGGGTGTGCGTAGAACCAGCGGGACCAGTCATGATCCGTAGGTCTCGTCGTCACTGTGGTTTGTCTTCGTGAAGGTGATGGGCGCGGTAGTATCGCCGTTCCAAAGAACTTGGGGCCGCTCTCCAGGAGGAGAGCAGCCCCAAGAGTGGTCACGCTGCGATGGCCGAAAGTATGTCCGCTACATGGTGGGTACCTTCGCGCTCATCCCAGGGGACGATCAGACGAATCACGGCTGCCACGTCCAGTCGGGGATGCTGGCACGGAAATCGTCGAAGTCGAGCGTCGTGAAGACAACCGGATCACTGTCGTTGGGGAACTTGTAGGCCCAGGTGAAGGTCTTTGTCTGACCGGCCGGAACAGTCACGAATGAGTACCTTTCGACACCAGCTGGCTCCTTGCCGCGTTCGAAGTACGTCTTCTGCATATCGATGCCCTTCTGCTTGGGGTCGGGCGTGTAGAAAGTGGCAGACACTTCATCGCTGGAGTTGTTCGTCATCTGGTACGTCACGAGGATGGTGTTGGCACCATCTTCGTCGACGGGTCCTTTTTCGATCTTGGTGATCTCAGTGTGCACACCAATCTTGAAGTCGACGGAGTAGCTGCCGTTCGCGTGGTAGCTACCAGTGTTTGAGGTTCCGGTCGGAGCACCCGAAGATGTGGGGGTCGGGCCGTTCGACGCAGAATTCGAAGCCGTAGGGGTCGGGCCGTTCGACGCAGAATTCGAAGCCGTAGGGGTCGGGTCCTTCGTCGGATCCGGCTTTGGTTCATCCTTGTCACCCAGGAAGATCACGGCGGCGACAGCGATGAGAGCCAGAACGACGACGCCGGCGATGGCAGCGACGATGATCGGGAGTTTCGACTTCTTCTCAGGGGGCTGAGGAGCGCCACTACCGTATTCACCGGGGAACTGCTGGGTCTGATCCCCATAACCAGCCGGAAACTGCCCAGTCTGATCCCCATAACCAGCCGAGAACTGCCCAGTCTGATCCCCATAACCAGCCGAGAACTGCTGGGGCTGATCCCCATAACCAGCCGGAAACTGCTGGGGCTGATCCCCATAACCAGCCGGAAACTGCCCAGTCTGATCCCCATAACCAGCCGGGAACTGCTGGGTCTGCGCGTTGGCAGCGTTAGGGTCACCCTGGCCGTAGGGCTGCGTTGGATCGGGTTGGCCGCCCTGGTCATTTCCCGGGTTCCAGGAATCCTGGCCCTCGGGAGCGTAAGGGTTACTCATTATGACTCCTCATAGAAAACGCACTGTTGTGCGGGATGGTATCTGGAAGCGTAGCAAAACAAGATCGAAATGTGGAGTGGTTGTGACATTATTTGACCGGTCAAGAAGATGATGAGCCTTCACCCGTTCCTCTGTCTCGCCTCGCGTCGAGCGTCGCTCGTTGGTCATGAGAAGGCAACGAAGACGCGTTCGTGAAGGTCAGAGGGAAGGCGCGCGATCAGGACGGTTGGACGACGATGTTCGGGAAGTCGTAGTAGTGTTCGCCTTCGGAAAGTTCCGTGGCGAAAACAACTGGCTCACCGACCTTTAGGTACTTGTAGCCGACCACGATCGTCGTGGTGTCGCCAGGCCTGATCATGTCATCGTTCATTTCCGAGACGATGTCGGGGTGCTCGTTGGGGTCGAGGTTAGCTAGATCAAGGTCGATTCCGTTTTGGAACAGTCGTGGAATATGGAGCATGACAAATTCAGGGTCGTCGGTATTGTTGGTCATTGTTAGGGTGACCAACAGGGTGTCCGCCCCGTCTTGATCGACGGGTCCACGTGTGAGTGAGGTCGACTCAATATGGAACTTACCATCCAGTACGTCAGCTGAGTAGTGGTCCGCCTGAATTGTCTTCTCTTCCCATGGCTCGCTTGACGACCCTAAATTACCGCCAGGTCGATTCATCAGGACCCCAACACCAATTCCCACGGCAAGGGCGAGCACGAGGGGGATGATCAAGACGACGGCCAGGATGGAGTTTTTTCGTCCCTGCCGAGGAGCACTCGGATTGGTGACTGGATAGCTCACGTTGTTTCCTTCGTTGTTGCACTGGATTGCCGGATCAGTACGGGTGCCAGACCCACGTTTCGTTGTCTGCTTCCTCATTCTCGTCGTCGGGCGAGGCCTGCCACAGTGGTGCGTTCGGGTCCTCCTTCATGGTGTACCACCGCTCGAAGGTGACTGGTTCGCCAGGGTATGCGTATCTGTATGCATACGTCAAGGTCATCGTTTCACCGGACTCAATCTCGTATTTCCAATCGTTCACTCCCTCGGGTTCCTGATCCGATTCGAACTCTGCATCGGGAAGCTCCGTCCCCTTCTGGATTAATTTGGGAAGAGCGAGTCGGACACGCTGCGTAATCGCGGTGTTGTTGACGAGAGTGTAGGTCACGAGGAGGGTTTCTGAGCCTTTTTTATCGACTGGTCCCTGCTTGATTGTCGTCGTCGTGATAGTGAACTTTCCGTCGAGGTACTGAGTCGAGTATTGATCGCCGTTGCCGGTTGCCAGGGGTGTCGGCGTGGTCGAGGACGGGTGAGTGCCGTCGGCAAGGAGTCCTCCGGGACCGAACGTCGCGAAAGCGCAGGAGACGAGCAAGGCGACGACTACAACGGCGACGATGGCACTGACTGCGCGCTTCAGTTGAGTCGTCTCAGAGTCATTGGACGAGGCCGGGGCGATCCACCCGGACCCGGACTGTTCGGGTTTAAAAGCCGCCGCCTGGCGGCCGCGACCGCGTCCTTGGGGCATGCTATCGGCCTGCGTCGGCTTACTGGTGTCGCCACCCACGCGTGCCCCGCTCGTGCGCTGCACTGGCGGACCGTAGGGATTCGTCATCGTTACTCCTCGTCCTCGGACTACAGATTGAAGACTAACAAAACCTGACCAATATGGCTAAATACGTTGAGGACACTGCCCCTGGGTGCCTAACCGTAGTCCTCGCGAGGACCTCGTCCTCTCACGACGTAGGGTCCCTTCTTCCACGAGGGCGCGACAGGACCGAGGATGATGACCTGTTCGACGACGCCGGCGCCGACTTCCTCGGCGATACGCCGCTCGATGGTGGGAAGCAGTAGCTGGAGCTGTTTGGCCCAACCGGTTGTTTCAGCGCGCACGACGAGCTTGTGGCCTTCGAAGGTTTCGACATGCGTATGATCGGCGTTATAGGGTCCCACGATGTCTCGCCATTTCGCCATGACGGAACCCATTTTGGTGGGTGTATCCCACGATCGAGCGCTGATGGTACGCGCGAGGATCGCTCCCAGCGAGTTAGCCCGCTGGTAGCGTGGGCGCATGGCGGCCATGCCGGGGGAGCGGCTCCATGAGGTACCGGTGTCCTCGAGGGCTTGGCTCAGCGCCGTGAGGTCCCCGTCGGGGTCCTCGTCAGTGGATGAGGCCGGGGTCGGTCCTGCGTAGCGACGATAGGCAGCGGATCGCGTGGCTGCGCGCTCCTGAGCGTCGTGTGAGTCTCCTGCGAGGCGACCGAGTCCGTCGATTTCGATGGCCGTATATTCGCTGGATCCGTCGAGGCTGCGCCTGGGGCGCGTCTCGTCGAGACCCCACGAGGGTAGGGTAGAGCGAATGAAACCGTGGTTGCGGGCGACGCGTTGGGCGCGTTCGAGGGCACGGACAGCGAACTCGTCGGCGTCGGCGTCCTCGCCTGGTGGTCGAGAATAGACGTCCTCATTGTCGGGGCGCCCGGCGCCGGCGGGTGTTAGCGACGCGACGGGCGTATTGTTGCGCTCACTCATGGTCCGCCTCGTCAATGAAAGTGCCGCGTTTCGGGTCGAGGCGCACGTGGATGGCATGGTGGTCGAGGGAAGGCGGCAGGTCTTCGGCGACCGCGCAGGTGACGATGATCTGTTCGGCCTTGGAGGCCAGGGCGGCCAGTCCCGCCCGGCGCGAGGAGTCTAGCTCGGCGAAGACGTCGTCGAGGATGAGGATTGGGGTGTCGCCGTCCTCGCCGAAGAGCTCGAAGGCCCCGAGGCGCAAGGCGAGGGCCACGGACCAGGATTCACCATGGGAGGCGTATCCCTTGACGGGCATCCCGCCGAGGCCGAGGGTGAGATCGTCTCGATGGGCACCCACCAGGTTGATGCCACGCTCGGTTTCCTTTTCGCGTACGACCCTCAACGCGGCGTGCATGCGCTGCGTCTGTGCATCCACGTCGGTGAGGTCGGAGCTGGCGGGGCGCTCGGGATCGGTGCCGATGACGCGGTCGACAGAAGCATCGAAAGCGAGGCGCAAGCGACGAGGCGAGTCGGCGACGTCGTCATAGGAGCGCGCTGCCGGCTCCATCAGTGATTGAGCGATGGTCGCGCGAGTGGCCGTGATGCGGGCGGAGAGCGCAGCAAATTGCTGGTCCCACACCTCCAGCGTTGACAGGTCGGGGGAGAGGCCGCGCCGGATCGAGGCCTGGGCGGCCTTCATGAGGGCCGCGCGCTGTCGGGCGACGCGGTCGAAATCCGCTCGAGTGGACGCGTGAATGGGAAACAGTTGCGTGGCCAGATCGTCCAGGAAAGAACGGCGCACCGACGGGTCGCCGCGCACGAGCGACAGGTCCTCGGGTGCGAACACGACCGTGCGCACGATACCTAGGATGTCGCGGGGCCTGACCTGCGCGCGGTTGATGCGCGCGCGATTAGCTTTGCCGCGTACTATCTCCAGCTCGATGACCTGCTCACGGCCCGAGGCCACTACCCGCGCGCGGATGACGGCGCCGCCCGGGGCGGCCTCGGCCTCGTCGATGGGGATGCGCACGAGCGCGCCTTCCGCGCCGACCCTGTGCGAGGAGAACGTGGACAGGTAGGCGAGCGCCTCGACGAGGTTGGTCTTGCCCTGACCGTTTGCGCCCACCAGGACCGTGGGTCCTGCGGGCAGCTCGACGACCCCGTGCTTCCAGGAGCGGAAGTCGTCGAGGGCCAGGTGGGAGACGCGCACGTCAGATGCCGAAGCGGATGGGCATCAGCAGGTAGCGGAACTGCGTGACCTCGCCCTGGTCGAGCTTCTTCTGGCCGGTGATGACGGCCGGCTTCGTGGGGTGCGTGAAGCCGAAGCGCACGTAGTCGGTGTCCAGGACCTGCAGGCCGTCGATGAGGAACTGCGGATTAAACGCCGTGGAGATGTCGTCGCCGTGCAGGGTCGCCTCGATGGCTTCGGAGGCCTGAGCGTTGTCGCCCTGGCCGGCTTCGAGCACCAGCTGACCGTCGGTGAAGGCCAGGCGCACGGAGGTCTTGCGCTCGGCGACCAGCGACATGCGCTTGACGGCCTCGAGCAGGGCGTGGCGGTCGACGACGGCCTGGATCAGCGTGGATTCGGGGAAGAGGCGACGCACGGCGGGGTAGTCGCCGTCCATGAGGGTCGAGGTGGTGCGCCGTCCCTGGGCAGTGAAGCCGATGAGGGACGAGGCGCCGGGCTGAGATTCGCTGGACAGGCCGACCTCGACCTTGGCACCCGAGGTCATGGATTTAGCGACGTCCTGGAGGATGCGGGCCTTGACAAGGGCGACCTCTTCGATGGAGGTGTCGGTGGGCTCCCAGTCGAGCTCACGCATGGCCAGACGGTAGCGGTCGGTTGCCAGCAGCGTAATGGCAGGGCCGTTGATTTCGATGCGGACACCTGTCAGCAGGGGCAGGGTGTCGTCGCGCGAAGCGGCAATCGACACCTGAGAGACCGCCTGTGAGAGCGTGGAGGAATCGATCGCGCCGATGCCCGTCGGCTGAGCGGGCAGCAGTGGATATTCGTCGAGCGGCATGACGGCGAGCGTAAAATATGAGGAGCCACACACCAGGGTGACTTTCTGCCCGTCAAGCTCGACGGACACAGGCTTGGAGGGCAGCGACTTAGAAATATCTGCCAGGAGGCGACCGGAGACCAGGACCTCGCCGGCTTCGTCAACGGTGGCGGGGATTTGTGAATTAGCGGAGACCTCGTAGTCGAAAGAGGACAGGGTCAGCTCGTCGCCCTCAGCCTTGATGCGTACGCCAGCCAGAATCGGTGACGCCGGGCGCACGGGGAGCGCTCGTGCGGTCCACGACACGGCTTCGGCCAGAACATCGCGGGCGACGGTGAACTTCATTGCTGCCTCCAAAACACATAACGGAACGAACACTACTTTACCCACAAGTGTGCCCATGTGGGGTACGACTTAGGCGCGGAACTCGCCTTCGCCGTGGCGCTAACGCGGCGTTGTTGTGCGGAGGTTTGTGAAAAAAATTTGTTATTCGTTCCTCCCTCCATCATAAGGGCTGTGAATTCTGTGAATAACTTGATTTTTCGTTGCTACTTCAAGGAAATTACTGTGCTGTAACTCTGGGACGAAACTGTGGATCGCCCACGTGGACATGTGGACGAATCGAAGGACAAGTTTTCAACATCCACAGATGACCTCGTTTTCTCCACAGCGATGGACGCGTCGTACACGTGTTGTGCACAGTTCCTGTGGATCCCGCGCGGGCGTCAACTTTTGCCTGTGATTACGCGTATTTTATGACTCTCGCGCCTTCTGTTTGATACGGTTTGTAAGCTCCGACACGTGGTTGAAGGTCTCGCGTTTTTCTTTCATGAGCTTGGAGATCTTCTTGTTCGCGTGCATGACCGTCGTGTGGTCACGTCCGAAGGCCTGACCAATCTTGGGTAGTGACAGGTCGGTGAGTTCGCGACACAGGTACATAGCGATCTGGCGTGCTTCGACCACGTTGTGGCTACGCTCGGAGGAACCCATCTGTTCGATGGTCACGCCGAAGTAGACGGCACATTGGCTCATGATGAGGCTGACGGTGATCTCGTTGTCGTCGGGGTTAGATACGAAGTCCTTGAGCATCATCTGCGCGAGATTTAAGTCGATACGTTCCTTATAGAGGGAGGCCCATGCGCCGATGCGCACGAGCGCGCCCTCCAGCTCACGGATGTTGGAGGAAATGCGTGAGGCGACGTACTCGAAGACCTCGGGGGTTACTTCGAGGCCCTCGGCGTCAGCTTTCTTGTGCAGGATCGCGATGCGTGTTTCCAGATCCGGCGGCTGAACGTCCACGAGCAGGCCGGAGGAAAAGCGTGAACGCATGCGGTCCTCGAAACCTGTGAGCTGGGCGGGAGGCAGGTCTGAGGTTAAAACGATCTGCTTGTTGGCGCTGTGCAGCGCGTTGAAGGTGTGGAAGAAACCTTCAACCGTCTGTTCCTTGTTGCCGATGAATTGGATGTCATCGATGAGGAGTATGTCGAGTTCGCGGTAGCGGCGATGGAAGGCTTCGACCTGCGAATTGTCTGTCTTGTTCAGGCGAATCGCGTTGATGAACTCGTTGGTGAACTCCTCAGAGTTGACGTAGCGGACCTTCAGGTGAGGCATCATCGACAGTGCGTTATGTCCGATTGCCTGGAGAAGGTGGGTCTTGCCAAGTCCGGAGTCCCCGTAGATAAAGAGGGGATTGAACGCCGTTCCCGGGCTTTCCGATGCCGCTAGTGCAGCGGCGTGCGCGAAACGGTTCGAGGGGCCGATAACGAATGTGTCGAAGGTAAACTTCGGGTTCAAGTGCGTGGGTCCCACGTCCACTGTGGACGCCACGGGGGCGGGTGAGCTGGCCTCTTTTTTCTTTGGGGACGAGGCCGGGGCGCGCGCGGCGGCTGTGGGAGCGGTCGGCTCTTCTTGTTCCTCTTGTGCGGTGACGAGTTCGAGGGAGGGGTCGACCGTGATGGCAATCCTCACGGCGCGCCCCAGGTTAACTGAGAGCGCAGCGGTGAGTTTGGACTGAGCCTTATCTTCGATCCACTGCTTCGTGAAGCCGTTGGGAACGGCCAGGAGAATCGTTCCCTCAATGTCGCCGAGGGGGCGCGCCGAGCGCAGCATCGATGTGGCGACGGGACCCAGCTCGTCTGTGGGGACTGCTTCGAGGGCGGCAGCCCACGCACGTGTGAGGGAATCCGACTCCACGGTAACCTCCGGACAATATAACGGTGAGTTTGGTCACGACATGCTGGTGATGTGCGTGACGCTCGTACATCCCAGCAGTGTAGCCCGCACACATGCTTATGCACAGACTGGGGATGAACCTGTGGAGAACTATCACAGAATCACACCTTTGTAGTTACAAGTGTGGGTCGGCGGCAGGCCGCGGAAAGAAAAATGACACACAGCCTGTGGATAACCGTCGTCGTCCACAACGGTGGACGACATTCTTCAACAGCGATTTGCACAGCTGTGGATACTGTGTGTGACGCGGTGAGTAACCCTCCGCGTTGACTAGCAGCGCCCATCCGCTTAGTCTTGAAACTTGTTTGCGCCCATTTCGGGCGCGTGTCCCCGCTACCGCGCCCAGGTGGGCCGATAGCCCAACCGAAAACGAGTGGGAAACCACTCCCCGCCGAGGAGAATTGCCGTGACCACCAAGCGGACCTTCCAGCCCAACAACCGTCGTCGCTCCAAGACGCACGGCTTCCGTCTGCGCATGTCGACCCGCGCCGGCCGCGCCATTCTGGCAGCCCGCCGTCGCAAGGGCCGCGCCAAGCTGTCCGCCTGAGACACACCGGTGCTGCCACGCGCGCACCGCATGGTTGACCCAGCGGACTTCACCGCCGCGATCCGACACGGAGCGCGCGCAGGAGATCCGCTGGTCGTCGTCCACGTCCGAGCCGACGAGGAACGCAACAGCCGCCTCGTCGGTTTCGTCGTACCCAAGCGGGAAATCAAGCGCGCCAACGGACGCAACCGCGTCAAGCGGCAGCTGCGACACCTCATGCGCGAGAGAATCGCGGATCTGCCATCAGGAACCAGGATCGTCATCCGAGCCTCACGCAAGGCGCTCGACATCCCCTCCAAAGAACTAGCAGACCACCTTGATCGCGTCATGGAACGAGCATGGCGAAAATGGGACGCACGTTGAACGTCGCGAGTCGCGTGCTACGTGCACTCCTATCCGCCCCCATCGTCGCATATCAGCGCTACATCTCCCCGGCGCTGGGTCCCAGGTGCCGCTACGCGCCCAGCTGCTCCACCTACGCACTCCAAGCCATCAGCATCCACGGCCCCATCAAGGGACTAATCCTCGCGGCCTGGCGCCTGCTGCGATGCAACCCGTGGAGCCACGGGGGAGTGGACCACGTGCCCGAGCGTGGGCGCTGGAAACCCGACCCGTGGGTACCTCCCGAAGACTGGGCCGGCCATGACAACTGGGAGCGTCCCGCCCCGATGGGACTCGGCCCCACCTGAGACCTCCCCGAGAAACCGGGGCGGCCTCGGACCCCAAGGAACAACGAAACAGCGGCGCTTCGGCGCCACGGCGAAAGCGAAAACTATGTTCGACGCAATCCTCCACCCCTTCGCGTGGGCGATCTCCTACGTGTGGGTCTGGATCCACGACCTCCTCGTGCTGCTCGGAATGTCCTCCGGCTCCGGCATGGCGTGGGTCCTGTCCATCGTGCTGCTCACCATCCTGGTGCGCATCGCCATCATCCCGCTGTTCCTCAAGCAGATCCGCTCCTCGCGCGCCATGCAGGCCATCCAGCCCGAAATGCGCAAGATCCAGGAGAAGTACAAGGGCAAGAAGGACCAGGTCAGCCGTCAGAAGATGATGGAAGAGACCCAGGCCCTCCAACGCAAGCACAAGGTTTCGCCCTTCGCCTCCTGCCTGCCGATGCTCGTGCAGATGCCCGTCCTCTTCGGCATGTATCGCGCCATCATCGCAGTCTCCTCCATCTCCGTCGGCACCTACATCTACCGCGGCGAGCCCACCGACCACCTCGGCCCCCTGACCGCCTCCGTATCCGAAGAAATCGTTAACTCCACCGTCTTCGGCGTCCGCCTCTCTCACACGCTGCGCGATTCTTTCGACCAGCCCGGCGTTGTCACCGTCTTCGTTGCCGCGATCGTCCTCATGGTCGCCCTGCAGTTCTTCTCCATGCGCCTGTCCTTCTCGCGCAACATGCCCGACATGGGCGACAACCCAATGGCCCAGTCGCAGCGCTCCATGATGTACGTGATGCCGCTGATGTTCATCTTCTCCGGCGCGTTCTTCCAGATGGGCGTCGTCATCTACACCGTGACCGCGTCCTTCTGGGCTCTCGGCCAGTCCCTCTGGACCATCAAGGTCATGCCCACCCCCGGCTCACCGGCCTACGCCGAGCTGCTGTCCTCGCGCGAGTCCGCCTACCAGGAATGGGCCAAACCCTTCTTCCAGAACTACGACCGTGAGCGCGCCGCCCTGGGTACCCCCGGCACCGATCCTCGCGTCAGCGAACTCAACGAACGTACCCTCGCCGAGGTTCGCGCTAAGGCCAAGAAGCAGCGCGTCGCCTCCGACTTCCCCGCCTCCATGACCCCCGGCGAAATCATCACCGTCTACCGCAACCTCGCCAGCCAGAAGTGGACCACCCTGCCCGACGAGCAGTGGATGCGAAGCCTAACTCACGCCGTCGAACAGCGCGTCGCAAAACAGGAAGCATCCGCCCAGCGCTCCGAGCTGCAAAAGAAGCAGCGCGAACGCCGCGCAAACGAGCGTCAAGCCACCAAGGCCTCGTCCCAGAAAACAAACGGCAACCAGGACGGCGCAAACGGCGCGCTGAGCGCCGAGGAGATTGAGCGCCGCCGCGTTGAACGCCGCAAGGCCCGCCGCCGCTCCAGTAAAAAGCGCTGACGGCGACAGATTCCCGGTCCAGTGACCCAAGCGGGTACCCTGGACCCCAACAAGACCCCATTCCCCACCACGGAGGACACGTCATGAGTGACGACAACGCAGGCAAACTCACACGCCTCGAAGAAGAAGGCGAGCTCGCCGCCGACTACCTGGAAGAACTGCTCGACATTGCCGATCTCGACGGCGACATCGAGATCGACGTCGAGAACGGTCGCGCCTCGGTCGAAATCGTCGCCGACGACGCCGAGGCCCTGGACCGCCTCGTCGGCGAGGACGGCGAAGTCCTGGACGCCCTCCAGGAGCTCACCCGCCTGGCCGTTCAGACCGAGACCGGCGAGCGCTCGCGCCTCATGCTTGACATCGCCGGCTTCCGCGCCGAACGAAAGGAAGAACTGCAAGACATCACTCGCGAGGCCATCGCCCGCGTGCGCGCCTCCGGGCAGCCCGTCAAGCTCGATGCCATGAACCCCTTCGAGCGCAAGGTGTGTCACGACGTAGTCGCCGACGAAGGTCTGACCTCCGAGTCGGAGGGAACCGAGCCACACCGCTGTGTCGTTATCCTTCCCGAGGAATCCGACGGTGAGTGAGAGCCCGAACGGGAAGGGGAGGGGTCGCCAGGTTGGCGACCCCTTCGTCCCAGAAGAACCAACTCAGGCGGTCCGCGACTTTTTCGGTCCCGCTTTTTCCGATGTCGCTGAATACGCGCGCATGCTTGAGGATGAGGGCGAATTGCGCGGTCTACTCGGCCCCCGCGACATGGAACGCATTTGGTCGCGTCACATCGTCAATTCCGCAGCCGTCCTCGACTTCATGCCTCGTCGTGAAGGGCGAGAGGTCCTCGACGTCGGTTCTGGCTCGGGATTGCCTGGCATCGTAATCGCTGCATGCCGTCCCGACCTGCACGTACACCTGGCCGAGCCCATGGCGCGACGCGTCGAGTGGCTCGAGGACGTCGTCGATAACCTGGGCCTCGATAACGTGACCATTCACCAGGCACGCGCCGAGGAACTCCGTGGTAAAGGCAAAGCCGACGCAGTCACCGCTCGGGCTGTGGCTAACATGAGCAAGCTTGTACGAATGACCTCTAAGCTCATCGCACCAGGCGGATCACTCGTTGCTCTGAAAGGTCGTCGCGCGCCTATTGAAGTTGAGGAAGCATCGGCGGAGCTTCGGCGCCATCACCTGCGCGCCGAGATTCACGAAGTGCCCTCCATCATGGAGGACGAGTCGACCTACGTCGTGGTCTGTACGCGCGTACGGTAGAGTCAACGCTCTTTAGTAAGGGGTACCACACTTAAGTGTGGTACCCCTTTTATCATGCGCGGAGGGAAGTATTTAATGAAACTTCTCGAAGGTGATGTAGAACATATCCGATGTGTTTTCCTGGAGGCATCGTGTCATTCCGTCACTATTCTCGGTCGCCGTATTGGCCAGGAGAATCGATTCTGCAGAACGACTCAACGGTCGTTCATCGTCAAACGGTGCCAATCATGTGTCTATTCATGCATCACGGACTTTCGATGCCAGAAGTGTTCGCGGTGCCCCGTAGACTAGAGGCAGTAGCTAGGAAGGTGTCACGTGGATACAAACAACACCCCTCTGTCCACTCAGATCGAACGGAACTTGCGCGACTTGGCCATGCTTGAGCGCGCTAACTTTCCCAAGCCCGCTTCAACGCGCATCATCGCCGTCGCGAACCAGAAGGGCGGTGTCGGAAAGACAACGTCGACGGTGAACATCGCAGTCGGCTTGGCCCTCGGGGGTCTATCTGTGCTTGTCATCGATGCCGATGCGCAGGGCAATGCGTCGAGCGCATTAGGAGTCGAGCATCCTGTCGGAACACCCTCAACGTACGACGTTATCATCGGGGGAGCCGACCTTGGCGATGTCGTGCAGTCCTGCCCCGACATTGACGGAGTTCTCGTGTGTCCCGCGACAATTGACCTGTCGGGTGCCGAGATCGAACTCGTTGCGGTCCCACGTCGTGAATATCGTCTCCGTGATGCTCTGCGCGAGTACGTTGAGACTCACGACAACATTGATATTGTCCTTATCGATTGCCCACCGTCCCTCGGCCTGGTTACCCTCAACGTCATGGTGGCCGCTGACGAGGTTATGATTCCGATCCAGGCCGAGTACTACGCGCTTGAAGGCCTTAGTCAGCTATGGAACACAGTTGAACGTATCGGGGTGGACTTGAATCCCGGCCTGCGTGTATCCGGTATGTTGTTGACGATGGCGGACAAACGGACGCGACTGTCTGAGGAAGTCGAGGGTGAGGTCCGTTCGCATTTCCCTGAACAGACCTTTACCACGGTGATTCCCCGATCGGTGCGTATTTCTGAAGCACCGAGCTACGCTCAAACAGTCATCACATATGATCCTCGTAATGTCGGTGCGATCGCCTATCGTAAGGCGGCCCTCGAACTGTGCCAACGGCTGTCCGCGGGAGAGTGAGTTGATTGTTTCACGTGAAACAATCAACTGAACAGTCGGCATACGCGGGTTAGAACGTTGACTTTAGAACATGTGATCATTTGTGCAATATAGTGATGAAACACGCTCAACAGCTGGGCACATGACATTGTTTCACGTGAAACAATGAACGCACGCAATCGAAGGAGTTATGCAATGGCGGATGTAACACCGAAGTCTGAGGGCCGCAAAGGCGCTCGCAAGCACTCTGGCCTTGGCCGTGGACTTGGAGCTCTTATCCCTCAGGCAGGTGAACAGACGCCCCAGGCGACGCCCACCGTTCCTTCGCGCCCGCTCGACGTTTTCTTTCCTGAAGGCCCCGCAGCACGCGGTCGTGGAGGTTCCGCGAAGGATCTTCTTCAACCGAAACGGGTCACTGCCTCGTCAAAACACAAGCGACCCGCAATGCCCGCACTGGGTCCCTCCAGCGCGCGGACTCAGGCGGCGTCCAGCTCGCTCGGAACCGGGTTCGGAGGGGCAACTGTCGGCAATACAGCTGCCGATGCATCGGTGAACCCCGCCTCCTCGTCTAATGTTTCACGTGAAACATCGAGTGATCACGAGCTGCTTCCGGTGCCGGGTGCTTCTTTCGCTGAGATTCCTATCGACCAGATCGTCCCCAACACGAAGCAACCGCGCGAGGTCTTCGACGAGGATGATCTTAAAGAACTGTCGGCCTCCATCAAGGAAGTCGGCGTTCTCCAGCCCGTCGTCGTTCGCAGTATCCCCGCGACGGGGCGTTCCGAGAAGCTCCAGGAGTTCCTCCAGGAGAAGCCCGACGCGCGCTACGAGCTGATCATGGGCGAGCGCCGCCTGCGCGCCTCCGAACTTGCAGGCGAGACAACGATCCCGGCAATCGTTCGTGAGACCGACGACGGAGACCTGCTCCGAGACGCCCTCCTGGAAAACCTCCACCGCGCCCAGCTCAACCCGCTGGAGGAGGCGAGCGCATATCAACAGCTCATGGCGGATTTCGGTGCGACTCAGGAAGAACTCGCCAAGAGAATCGCCCGCTCGCGCCCGCAGATCGCCAACACCCTGCGCCTGCTGAAGCTTCCCCCCTCCGTTCAAAAGAAGGTAGCTGCACAGGTCATTACAGCGGGCCATGCCCGCGCATTACTGTCACTTTCGACAGCCCAAGAAATGGAACGCCTCGCAGAACGCATCGTCGCGGAAGGACTTTCCGTGCGTACCACCGAGGAGCTTGTCCGGCTGGGAAAAGCAAAGGCCACGCCTCGCCCGCGTACCCGTCAGCAGCGAACCCTGTCGCCACTGGGTGAGAGCGTCGTCACCGCATTGTCTGACGCATATGACACACGTGTATCTATTACGGAGGGCCGGAAGAAGGGTCGAATCGTCATCGAATTTGCGGGGGAGGATGATCTCCAGCGCATCGCAGATCTTATTCTTCACTGAGTTAACTTCGTGCGTGTTTCCGCAGATCACGTGGAGTATGTTTCCAATCATACACTTTCCGCGCTCATCTGTGGCTGAAATTACGTTTAAACTACTCTAAAGGGTCCGGTGTAGGCCCCATGCAGTACCAGAAGGAGCGAAAGGCATGAACGCCCAAGGCAGTTCGCGCACCGTGCTTTTCGATGTCGGTGGCGTCCTCGTGGATTCCCACCCGGACCCCGCCGTGATCGCCCGTATGTTCGGTGACGAATCGCGGGGTCTGACCACTCTCGTTGACCAGGCGATGTGGACGCATCGCGCCGACTACGATGCTGGCCTACCTGATCGAGTATTTTGGGATCGTATCGCAGGAGACTGTGGTCAGCCAGAGCCTTCACGCGAACTCCTGAAGGAACTCGTCGCACTCGATTCATCGCGCATGGCGAATGCGAATGAACATACGCTTACTCTCGTGCGCCTCCTACGCCACCAGGGCGTGCGTGTCGGCATTCTCTCCAACGCCCCGTACCCCATCGCGAAGGCCATCCGTCGCTCCAAGTGGGGCAGCCTCTTCGACTTTTTTGCATTCTCCTGCGACTACGGCATCTGTAAGCCCGCGCGCGGCATCTACCGTGATGTCTTGCAACGCCTGGGCGTCCCCGTTACGGATGTTGCGTTCATCGATGACCGTCGTGACAACGTTCGTGCCGCCGAACTGTTGGGTGTCAAAGGCATTCTATGGACGGGTGCCGACGAGGCCGAAGCCCGTTTGAAGGACTTCGGTTTCCTCTTCTGAAGACCCCTCCCCCGAGAGGGGCCCTCTCTTCGAGTGCGACGGAGCTTAATCTTTACTATTTTCTTACTTCTTCGAGCCGGAGCATGACAGCATGCCCGCACGCCTTCCGCCCTACGCGAGCCTGCGGCTCGTAATGATCGATCTCGAAGCCCGCCCGTGCCCTCCGGGCCCTACGGCACCCGCCACGCAGACCGCCCGTGATGTTGGTGCCCGGCCGCCGTGCGCTTGTCGGCCGCAGCTCGAGGTTGTGGTGTGGTGCCTGTGTTTCGTGTGCCTTCGGGCCCGGCCGCCCGCGAGATCGCCACACGCGAGCCTGCGGCTCGGAGTGGTCGATCTCGAAGCCCGCCCGTGCCCTCCGGGCCCTACGGCACCCGCCACGCTGGCTGTCCATGGTGTTGGTGCCCGGCCAGGCCCTACCGCACCGAAACCCCGGTGTTCGGCCTTAGCCGACGCGATACCATGCAAACGACGGGCCCGGGAGGACGAGAGTCCTCCCGGGCCCGGTGCGTCTCGCAGGCAAATGGCCCCTAGTCGCCTTCGACAGGCGCGTCCGCGGGGGTATCGGCGGCGCCACCAACGCCAGTCACGCCACCAGCATCGCACCCGCCGACCACGCGGCCACCAGCCACAAAATCAACGATGTCCGCGCACAGCTGCGCGAACGACGAATCCTCCAGCGCATCCGCGGCCTGGGGCAGCAGCGACGTGTCCGTCATGCCGGGAGCCACGTTCGCGTCAATGAACCAGCACGTGCCCTCGTCGTCAACCACGAAATCCATGCGCGACAGATCACGCAGGCCAAGAGTCGTGTGTGCCTCGACGGCCGCCGCCTGCAGATCCGCCAGCGTCTCCGAAGAGAGACGAGCAGGCACAAAATACACGGCCTCGTCCGTCGTGTAACGCGCATCGTAATCGTAACGACCATCGTCCGTCGCAACCTCAACCGGAGGCAGCGCCACAGGCCCACCCTCCAAATCCACGACCGACACGGCCACGTCACGACCCTCAATGCGCTGCTCGACCATCAGACGCTGCCCATACGCAAACGCATCAACCATCGAGCGACGCAGCTCCTTCGCGTTATGCGCCGTCGAAATACCCAACGCCGAACCCCCATCCGTCGGCTTAATGACAACCGGGAACGACACGGAACCCTCCAACGCCGACAGCACATTCGACGCGCCCAACTGGCGGAAAATCGCCTGCGGCAGCGTCACCCAGCCCGGCGTCGCCAACCCCGCGGAACCCAGCAGCGCCTTCGCCGTCGGCTTGTTCGACGCGAGCATCGCCTGCACCGCCGACGACCCCACGAAAGGCACGCCCACGGACTCCAGGAACGACTGCAACGACCCATCCTCGCCAATCGAACCGTGCACGAGGGGCCACACGACGTCCGGGGAGAAGGACTCGATCGCGCCCGCCAGGGACGCATCCACATCCGAAATGACGACGTCGTAGCCCGCCTGCGTCAGGATGTTCGCGACGCGACGACCCGAACGAACCGACACATCACGCTCGTGCGTCAGGCCGCCAGAGATAATGAGAACTTTCGTAGCCATAATGTGTTACTCCTAGGGAACCTTAACGGGCGGACTCAGCCCCGGCCTCGTCGATCGAGGCAGTGCCGAACATGTCGACCATTTCCTTCTCAGCGTTCACGACCGTCGACAGGCGACGCACGCCCTCGCGAATGTCCTCGGGGGTCGGGTAGCAGAAGGACAGGCGCATGTGATTCGACCCCTGGCCGTCGTAGAAGAACGCCGTCCCCGACACGTAGGCAACCTGGGCGCGCACCGCGCGCGGCAGCATCGACTTCGCGTTCAGGCCCTCGGGGAGCGTCACCCACGTGTAGAATCCACCGTCCGGCACCGTCCACGAGCACGACGGCATGTACTCCTCGAGCGCCGTCAGCATCGCGCGAGCACGCTCCGCGTACATTGAACGGAAGGACTTCACTGCCCGTACCAGTCGTAGCTGCCCAGGTAGTCGGCGATCGCCATCTGACCCACCATCGACGGGCACAAGATCGCGGACTCGAGCGCCAGCACCAGCTTCGCGCGGATCGCGTGCGGCGCGTACGCCCAACCGATACGGAAGCCGGGCGCAAACATCTTCGAGAAGGAACCCAGGTAGACGACGCCCTCAGGACTGTACGAGGCGATGGCCGGCAGGGGGTCGTTATGGAAGCCGAGCAGGCCGTAGGGGTTGTCCTCGACGATCAGGACGTGCTCGCGCAGGCAGATCTCCGCGATGATGGGTCGGCGCTCCGCGGAGAGCGTCACGCCCGCGGGGTTGTGATAGTTCGGGATGATGTAGATGAACTTGATGGTGCGGCCCGAGGCGCGCACGTCGCGGATCGTCTCGACCAGGGCCTCGGGAATGATGCCATGCTCGTCCATGGGGACGTGCACGACGTCCGCCTGGCGCGCGCGGAACACGCCCAGGGCGCCCACGTAGGAGGGGGGCCTCGGCGAGGATCACGTCGCCCGGATTCACGAAGAGCTCGGTGACGAGGTCGAGGGCCTGCTGGCTGCCCGTCGTGACGACCACGTCGTCGGGGTCGGCGCCGATGATGCCGTCGTAAGTCATGACTTCGGTGATCCGCTCGCGCAGGACCTCCCAGCCCTGGCCGCTGCCGTACTGCATGGCCTGCGCGCCGTGGTTGCGCACGAGTTTCTCCGCGGACGCGGCGAGCTTGTCGAGGGGCAGGTCCTTGAGATTCGGCATGCCGCCGGCGAGGGAGACGACCTCGGGGCGCGAGACCACGGAGAAGAGCGCGCGGATTTCCGATTCGCGCAGATTGTGGGCGCGTTCCGCGTAGGCGTCGAACCAGGGGTCGAGGCGGTTTCCTTGCGCGGGCGTGAGCCCGGACGAGGCCGGGGTCGCGCCGTTGGTCGAAGGCTGAGTCAAGGCATGCCATCCTTTGCATGAAGTCACGTTCAACGTATAGGTCAAGTGTGCCACTTTCTGCGGCTTGTGGGGTAACGAGGCTGGTGGTTGGGCAGATGTTTCACGTGAAACATTAGGGCTCGATACATGCATAGGGAAGGACGAGCAGACCGTCGTCGCGCTGGTAGGTGAACTCCCCGTGGCCCACGATGAAACCAAGGAAAGAAGGTTCGGAGGTCCTGGCCATAGGGTTACCGGTCATGAGTGCGTGAAACCTGTGAAGGCGTTCCACGGCACGATCAGTAATTCCCATCGATGATAGTTTGACCTCGAACGCACCCCAGCGCCCGTCAGCGAGTTCGATGATGAAGTCGACCTCGAGACCTTTGTCATCACGGTAGTAGGCGATGGAGTTTCCGACACCAGGAAGCGTGTCGGTGAACGTGAGGAGATCACGGCAGACGAGAGTCTCAAACAATCCGCCGAGAGTCTGAGTATCGCGTAGCAACTTGCTGGGGGATAGGCCGAGCATGGCTGCAGGTAGGGAGGGATCGACGAAGTAGCGCTTGGGCTTGATGCGAACACGTTTCTTTCCGCGAGCTGCGGGTTCCCATCCGGGCACATCTTCGAGTAGGTACATCGTGCGGAGGTCGTCGAGGTAGGCCCTAATCGTGTGACGCGATTTCTCTTCACCTTCGCTGCCCATATCCTTTGACAGTGTGCTCATTGTCGGAGCTTGCGCAAGATTCATGCTGAGAGCGCGTAAGAGCGACCGTGTTGTGTCTGGAGATCGGCGCAGCTGAGGCATGTTTACCTCAATAAGGTTGCGCAGGTACTGTGCCGGAGTTTCCAACGCATCTTCGTCATCGAGATCAAGAATCGACGGCCATCCTCCTCGGCAACACCAACGCGCAACCCTTTCGATAGAGCTTTCGCATCGTTGCGAAGTGATCCCCTTGCCGTCAAAAAGACCGCGCAGGCTTACGCCTCCTGGAGTCGCTCCGGCCTCGTATGAGGTCATTGGCCGCATGTGAACGCGAGCAATACGCCCTGCGCCGCTGTGCCTGATTGTCTCAATACCGTGTGGTGCGGAGGACCCTGTGAGGATGAACTGTCCTCGTTCACCCGCGGACGAATCGATACGAGAACGAACCATATCCCAGATCTGAGGCACCTCCTGCCACTCGTCAATGAGGTGTGGGCGCTCGCCAGAGAGTACGAGATCGGGGGAGGACTGGGCGGCTAGAAGCGTTGATGGGTCAGTGAGCAAGTCAGCACTGCCAGCATGCGCAAGTGAGGTCCAGGTCTTTCCGCACCATTTGGGCCCGGCTATTTCAACAGCGCCGAAGGATCGCAGCAGTTGGTCGATACGCCGGTCGATTGCTCGAGGGCGGTAGTTCTCCGGACGTACAGCCTGCATCTGAACCTCCTATGATCAGCGAATATGTAGAGCATTATACATTTTCCACCAATCTTGGTATACATTTTCCACCCAAAAAGACTAGGCATTTTCCACCCATCGTAACTGTCGCGACCACCGGCACCGCGGCCAGGCCGCGACGGCATGCAAAAAGTCCGCAGCCCATGTGGGTCTGCGGACTTGCGTGGAACTCCGGCGGAGCCGGAAGTAGCTCAGTGGCGGTCGGCCTTCACGATGTGCTTGGTGTCGGCGAGCTCGTTGAGCTGGTCGATGTGGGCCTGGGCAACCATGACGTCGATGGTGGAGAACATAGCGGACTCCTCGTGGGATCGTGTATTCAATCGTGTGTTCCTGCTTGGTGAGGCAGGGGATCGCCCGGCGGGTCTCGCGCGAGGAGCGTGCCAACGCGGGTGGCGTCGGCGCGACCCTGCGTGTCAAACAAGAAAAGCGCCGGACGAGCTTGGCAGCTGTGTCAGGCGCTTAATGGTTATAGCTTATCCCTGCAAAAACGCTTAATCAACCGTTCGGACAGTTAGATAGCTCGCATCGAAAACCAAGCAATTGCAAAGCAAAGTGGCCTGCAGGCGGTTATCACATGTGTGTGCGCAGGCCGTCAAAATTCGCCCGTTGTGTCGGCTATGTTCGTCTACAGATCGCGAAATTTCAGTAAATCTGATGATGGTTCGTGCGTGTTCGTCTATCGGGTGTGCGTGTCGGCCTGCATGAGTTGGGGTTGCTCGGCGGTGGGCATTGGGGAAGCAGAAGCGTTGGCATTGGAATCTGCGTGGTACCCGGCGAAGCTCTGGGATCGATCCCTTCAGCCGTTCATCATTAATTTCGCACGTAATTCGGTAGTCAGACAAATTCGCAATGTCGCGAAAACCGCGGAATTTCAACGATGTGACTTCAAAGTTTGAAAGAGTGGAGGGGGAATTACGTGCGAAATTGGAGTGGGGGACAGGTATTCCCCGAGGTTTCTTGCTTCGTTGGAGCTATTGCCTGCGGGTCGCGGAACGTTGCGCGGCGTGCGCCACGCTATTAGAATGATAACGATTCTCATTCATGTGCCCCTAGAGGACCCCTCCATGAACCCCACGACACACCGGAACCCGGGCCGCGCAGCCCGGGCTTTCGCCGCAATGGCCCTCGCGGCCACCTCCTTCCTCGCGCCCGGAGCGGCACACGCCGACGAGGCCACCGCAGGAACCGAGGCCACCAACACGGCCACCAACATGACCGCCGAGGCCTCGACCTCCGACGCCGCCGACGCCACAGCAGACGCCGCGACTTCAGGTAGCGACACAACACGCGCAGAAACAACAGGCACCGCCGACGCGGCCACGACCTCGTCCGAGGAGGGCGCGAGCACCTGCGCCGTCATGCGCACCGCCCCCGCCGGTACGACTGCCACCCTGGACCGCGGGCACGCCGACATCTTCGACCTGACCTCCGACGCGTCCGGTGCCCTCACCCTGCGCATCAAGGAGGACGCCACGGGCTCCGGCGTCATGCGCGAGCCCGAGCAGACCCTGCTCGCCGTCAACAAGTCCACCCTCACCCAGATCCCAGCCGCCGTCAGCCAGGCGACCGGTGCTCCCGCCGCCGCCTACCTGCTCGGCCAGACCGGCGACAACCAGGCGAGCGTCCTGTGGCCCGGATGGGACACCCTCGGCATCGCGGCGGGCGGATACGACGCCGCGCGCTTCCACGTGACCTACACGGGCCCGGCCGATGGGCGCATCTACGCCTTCACCTCCAGCTTCACCGAGGGCACCAAGGCGGTCACCGCCGACGGAAGCTTCGACCTGGCCCCGGGCGGCGACGACATCGACCAGCCCTACGCCGCCCACAAGCACGTCAACTGGGTCTTCACCCGCGCCGGCCGCTACACGCTGACCGTCCAGGCCAGCGCCTGGACCCCGGGAGCCACCGGCGTCGCCTCCGCACAGTCCGCCGCCCGCACCTACACGATCGACGTCGCCGACGAAGCCTCGTGCCTCGCCGAGGCCGGAGCGGCCCCCTCCACCGACCAGGCGCAGCCCGCCCCCGGCGTGGGCCCCGGCTCCGTGGACTCGACGAACAATCAGGCCGCGCAGGACCAGGGCGAGGGCGGTGCCACGGGAACGCCCAGCGCCCCCGCCCCCGGCGCGACCGGAACCACCGGAACGACCGGCACGACGACCGGCGCGACGACCGGCGCGAACCCTGCCCCCGCCTCGGGCGCGCGCACCACCACAGGCACCACCACAGGCGAGCGCTGCGTCGCCACCCGCATCACCCGCGAGGCCACCGAAGCCGAGGCCGCCACCCTGGCCTCGTCCCAAGCACCCGCCAACACCGCCCGCACCACGCTGACCGTCAGCGTCGGCGAGGGCGCCTCCGGCAACGCGACCGACGGCCACTTCGACTTGGGCCCCGCCATCGACAACGGCACCCTCGTCGCCCGCGTCAAGGACGACCGCACCCAGCCCGCCCAGTGGGTCGACCCCTCGTCCCTGACCTTCGCCCTCGGTGACGCCGCGCGCATCACCGCGCCCGCCGACCTCAGCTTCGTCGCCACCCCCGGCTCCAGCGTCTGGCTGATCCCCTCCACCCAGATCGCGGGCGTGCCGTGGCTCGGCCTGAACTCCCAACGCGAAGAGATCGTCACGGGCACCACCGGCCCCGTCCAATTCACCCTCGACGCCGTCGAAGGCCCCGGACGCGTCGCCGTCTTCAACGCGGGCGCGCTGGGCTCCGGCGTCGGCGAGCACGTCTTCGACGGGCCCGGCACCGGCTACACGCTCGGCGCCAACACGCACGCCCACCAGAACTGGGTGTTCACCGCGCCCGGCACCTACACGCTGACCATCACCATGCGCGTCACCCCCAACGGCGCGGCGCTCGCGGGCAGCGGCTTCGGCTCCGGCGGCGAGCTCACCGCCACGGGCACGACCGGCCCGAGCGGGCGACCCATGGTCTCCCAGGTCGTCGGCCGCACCGCCTCCGGCAAGGACTGCGACCTCTCCCTGGCCACCACCGGCGCCGACACCATCCCCCTGACCGTCGTCTCCCTCACGTGGGCGCTCACGGGCGCGGCCTGCGTGTGGGTGGGCGCGATCGGACGCCGCCGCAACCTGCGCGCGCAGTCGTGACCTCTCATTCACGAGGCCGACTCCCCTTCATCCCCCGCCTCCCCTCTCGTGGGTGGCGGGGGAGTGGGCGTGCGCTCGCCGCCTCGACGTTAGCTTTCACGGCGACCCTGGCGGGGTGCGCGCCCGCGCCCGACCCGGCATCCGACGGTGAACTGCGCGTCGTCGCCACGACCGGCATCCTCGCCGACTTCGTGCGGGGTGTCGCCGGAGACCGCGCACACGTCACCCAGATGGTGCCCAACGGCGCGGACCCGCACTCGTGGGAACCCTCCCTGCGCACAGTGCGCGACGTGGCCTACGCGGACGTCGCCTTCTCCAACTACCTTATGCTCGAGGAGCATTCCCTCATCCGCGCCCTCGACTCCAACCTGCCCGCCGGCTCGCGCTCCGTCTCCGTCGCCGAGGAAGCCGCCAAGAACGGCGCGACCATCCTCCCCCTCGTCGAAGACCGGGCGCTTGACACCCCGTGGCTCGGCATGCGCGTGTGGGGCGACGGCGCCGACATGGGGGCCACCCGCGCCTCGCAGATCGACCTGACGACCACCGGCGTCGACGGGCCCGGCCAGGCCGCCGCCTACCTCACCACGTCCTTCGGGCAGCCCGAAATCGCCTTCGCCTCCTCCGACGGCTTCAACGCCGCAACCGGATACGACACCGACACCGCGCAGCTGCCCGCCGACGCCCACCAGCACATGAGCTGGGCGTTCACCGCCCCCGGCGTGTACCGCGTCCACTTCCGCGCCAACCTGCGCACCACCCCCGGCGCCACGCCGGTGAGCGTCGGGGAAGGCACCGCCGTGTTCGCCGTCGGCACCCCGCCCGAGGACGTCGCCGCCGCCGAGGGCCGCCGCGTCCTGAACGCCGGCCACGCCGACATCACCGTCAACCTCACCACCAAGAGCGTCGAACTCGCCTCCGACGCGGGCGCGCTCGGCGGGGACGAGGCCTCGGCCCCCTGCGTGGGCGCATCCAGCGCCGCGGCGGCCGTCGCCTCCACCATGGAATGCACCGACCTCGACCACGTCGTCATCGAAGTGCCCACCCGCGCCCTCACGACCATTCCCGGGGAGGCCTCGTTCCGCTTCATCGGCGAGCCCGGCGCCAGCGTCTACATGCTGCCCCAAGCCGTCCTCGGCAAGCACGTCCACGGCGACATCGACCCCCACCTGTGGCACGACGTCCACAACGCCCAGGCCTACGTGCGCGTCATCCGCGACACGCTGATCTCCGTCGACCCGGGCGGCGAGGCCACCTACCGGGCCAACGCAGCCGCCTACCTGACGCGCCTCGACGAACTCGACGCCACCGTCGCCTCGACCATCGCGTCCATCCCCTCCGAGCGGCGCAAACTCGTCACCACCAACGACGCCTACGCGTACCTGGCGAACGCATACGGGCTCACCGTCGCCGGATTCGTCGCACCCAACCCCAGCGTCGAACCCTCCATCGCCGACCGGATCAAACTCCAGGCAACCCTGTCCGACTCCTCGATCCCCGCGGTGTTCCTCGAGCCCAACCTGGCGCGCACCCGCTCCACCCTGCGCACCGCCGCCACCGACGCGGGCGTGGACATCTGCCCCCTGTACGGCGACACCCTCGACGACCAAGCACCCACCTACATCGACATGATGGAACACAACGCCCGCTCACTGGCACGCTGCCTGGGCGGCAAGGAGATGCCATGAAACCTTTCTCTTCTCGCCTGATTGCCGGTCGCCGGCTCTACGCCCCTGGGACGGCGGCCCGCCCGCGAGACTTGGCGACCGAGCTGCGCTCGGCGCCGCGTCTCGAAGCCCGGCCAGGCCCCGCCGCCGCCGGGGGGAATTGCAGCATTAGAAGCATCCCTACGGCGTGTCGTCGGCGTGTCGCGGCTCTAATGGTGCAATTCCCCCGCCTCGGCCTATCGGTGTTCTCGCTTCTTGTCGCCGCGTTGCTCATCATCGTGGGTGCCCCCTCTTCTTTTGCTGACCCGAGTCCCGACCCCGACCTCGCGCAAAGCGTCGCCGCTCACGAGGAGTGGAGAGGCGAGGCCAGCGAGATCAGCGTCGGGCACGTCGACCTCGGCCCCCGACTGATCGACGGGCAGTGGCGGGTCGGCCTGCGCCACGACGCCGAAACCGGCGCCGTGTGGCGCGACCCCAACCAGACCGTCCTGCGGGTGCGCGACGCGGCCATCATGACCGCGCCCGACTCCGCAGACTACCCGTTCCTGGCCGACGTCGCCGGCAAGCCCGTCCACGTCATCCCCCAGACGCAGAACCCGAGCGTCGTGTGGCTCGGCTGGAACACGCAGGACCCCGCCGTCACCGCCACCATCGACCGCGGCCTCACCATGCGCGTCGGCCCCGTGTCCGGCCCCGGCCGCGCGTGGCTGTTCCTCCAGTCCGGCACCTTCGGCAAACCCCTCCTGCTCGCCGACTCCGGCGCGGCCCCCGGCGACGTGTGGATCGACTCCGGCACGCACGTGCACGCCAACTGGGCGTTCTCCGCCCCCGGCACCTACACGGCGACCGTGACCTTCCTAGGCACGACCACCGCCGGCGAGGCCGTGGCCGCCTCCACGACCCTGCGCTTCGCCGTCGGTGACGCCGCCTCCGCGTCCGAAGCCCTGGCCATGGCCGCGCCCGCCGCCTCCGGTTCTGGTTCCGGTTCCGGGGCCCCGGCCGCGGGCGCCTCCCAAGGGTCTGGGGCGTCGGCTCCGAACCCGGGCGACGCCGGGCCGGGAGCCGCCGGCTCCTCCGAGTCAGCGTCGCCCTCCTCCGAAGGCGGGCTGCCCGACTGGGCCTTCCTCGCGATCATCGCCGTCGCCGCGGCGTCCCTCCTGGTGATTCTTGCGCTCGTCGTCGCGCGCTCGCGCCGCAGCCGCGCCGAACAGGCCGCCGCCATCGCCGAGGCCGACTCCCTCCTCGCGCCCCTGCCCGCCGCGAAGGGTGAGGGAAGCGGGGAAGCGGCCCCGGCCTCGTCCGACAGTGCCGGTGCGCCCGGCGCGGGGTCTGGCGGTGCGCCCGACGCGGGGGAGAGCGCTGCCGACCCCGGCCTCGTCGATCGGGGAGGGGAGCAGTGAGCCAGCTGCGCGTCACCGGACTGGGCGCGTCCCTCGGCGGGCGCAGCGTCCTCGAGGGCGTCGACCTGGAGGCCCGGGCCGGGGAACTCGTCGGCCTCATCGGACCCAACGGCGCCGGGAAGACCACGCTGATCCGCTCGATCCTGGGGCTCATCCCCTCCAGCGGCAGCGTCGAGACCGACGGCGCGATCGGGTACGTGCCGCAGCGCCACGAGTTCGCGTGGGACTTCCCGATCAGCGTGCGCGACGCCGTCCTGCAGGCCGTCACCGTGCGGCGAGGCCTGCTCGGGCGCGCTCGGACCCCGCACTTCCGCGCCGTCGAGGAGGCCCTGTCTCTCGTGGGCATGCGCGACCTCGCGAAGCGACCCATCGGCGAGCTGTCCGGCGGGCAGCGCCAGCGCGTCCTCGTCGCCCGGGCCCTCGCGATCCGACCCGCCGTGCTGCTGCTCGACGAGCCCTTCACCGGCCTCGACATGCCCACGCAGGAGATGCTCATGGACCTGTTCCGCGCGCTCGCGGACGGGGGTCGGGCCCTCCTCATGACCACGCACGACCTCATCGGTGCGCGCGCCGGCTGCGACCGCCTGTACCTGCTGCGGCGCACGATCGTCGCGTCTGGGCGGCCGGGCGAGCTCGCCGACGCCCACCCGTGGATCCGCGCCTTCGACGTGCGACCCGACAACCCGATCCTCGACGCCCTAGGAGTGCGCGCATGAGCACCGTGATCCACGCGGGGGGCCACGTCCTCGTTCCGGCGGCGGACTTCCTGAGCCCCTACGACTTCTTCCGCGACCTGACGAACCCGGCGCTGGCGTTCCTGCCGCGCGCGCTGCTGATCGCGGTCGTCGCCGCGCTCGTGTGCGGCAGTGTCGGCGTGCACGTCGTCCTGCGCGGCATGGCTTTCATCGGGGACGCCGTCGCGCACTCCGTGTTCCCCGGCCTGGCGATCGCGTTCGTGTGCGGTGGGTCCCTGGTGTTCGGTGGGGCGCTCGCGGGTGTCGTGACCGCCGTGCTGGTGGCCTTGTTGGCCCAGAACCGCAGGCTTAAGGAGGACTCCGTCATCGGCGTGCTCTTCGTCGGCGCGTTTGCGCTCGGCGTCGCGATTATTGCGCGGGCGCCCGGGTATGCGGGGAGCCTGCAGGACTTCCTGTTCGGGTCGATCACGGGCATCCCGGCGTCGGACGTGCCCGTGGTGATGGGCGGCGCTGCGTTGGTGCTGCTCGTGCTGTTCCTGGCGCACCGGCCCATCGTTGCCGTGACCTTGGACCGCGAGAGCGCCCGGGCGGCGGGCGTGCACGTTCTGCTGGCCGACCTGTCTTTGTATGTCGCCGTGGCTTTGGCTGTCGTGATCTCCGTGCAGACGATCGGCAACGTGCTGGTGCTGGCCCTGCTCGTCACCCCCGCGGCCACCGCGCGGCTCCTGTGTGACCGCCTGGGGACCATGATGATCCTGTCGCCGGCGCTCGGGGCTGCCGGGGGCTTGGTCGGCCTGTACCTGTCGTGGTCGCTGGACGTGCCGACGGGCGCCACGATCGTCCTGGTGCTGACCGCGTGCTTCGTGCTCGCATGGGTCTTCGCGCCGAGGCATGGGATCCTCGCGCGGACAATGCGGGAGAGGCGGGGGTGAGATTTTGCTGTTGGTTGCGCGGCGCAGGTGCGCGTGACTTATTGAGTGGGGTGCTGCCGAGGGGTGGCGCCCCGCTTGTTGTTCGCTGTGGTTGAGTGCGTGGTTGGCGTGTGGTTGCGCGTTTGCGGGCGTGTGCCCGTAGGTGCAGGCGCCGAATGTTTCACGTGAAACAATTCGAGGATGACAGTTGATGTGGGGTGAGGCGTGGGCGGGTGCTGAGAGGACTTGAAACTGGGCTTAGACGGTTGCTCGGGTGGTGTACGACATTGCTTGTGCTGCCTGTCGAGCAAGTGGTGGGACTGTTAGGCATGGAGCGATTGTTTCACGTGAAACACATGTTCATGGGGCTGGTATCTGTTTCCGTTGTGGCCTCGAGGTTGAGGCGTCGCTCGATTCTATGAATCATATATGCCCCTATATGAGGTTCTATGACGCAAAATTGGGCGTCTATGAGTTATGAAGGGGCCTATATGTCATAGAAACCCCCTTCTATAACATAGAAATGGGGTTCTATGAGATAGAATTGAAGCTATGATCAACGATCTTGAGGGTCTGCTGGGCGCTTTGGCTGTGCTCGAACTGCGCGGTGGTGACACGGATGCAATCGAGGCGAAGACTTTCTCAGAGTATTCGGCGCAGCAGCTTGGGCCAACACTGAGTGCCTTCGCAAACATGCCCGGAGGTGGAGTGATCCTGCTGGGTGTGTCTGAGCGGAATGGGATTGCTGTCGTTGGTGTCGACGACGTTCATGGTTTGCTTCAGCGGGTAGCTGATCAGGCGCGGAGCAGCTTTAGCGTGCCGATCGCAATCGATGCTCGTACTTTCGACCTGGATGGCAAGACCGTCGGAGTCGTCAATGTTGAGGGCGCGAACATGAACGACAAGCCCGTGCGGTGGCTGAAGGATAAGAAGGCGTATCTGCGTCAGTATGACGGTGACTATCAGATGTCGCCGTCGGAGGAACAGATGCTGCTCCTGCGTCATCGCCGTCCGATCGCCGACGCGCAGGCCGTGCCCGGTAGTTCTTGGCAGGATCTTGATGCGGATCTGGTCGCCAAGTATCTAGCCTCTGTTCGCAAAACCACCCCACGCCTCGTCAATGACAGTGATGAAGCGGTCCTTTACTTCACGGGCGTCGTTGCCGACCGTGAGAGTGGAGAGCTGTCGGTTGCCGGCCTCTACGCTTTGGGCGAGTATCCTCAGCGTCTTCTGCCTCACCTCACCGTTACGGCTGCGGTCGAAGGTACCGATGATGTGCGGGCCGTTAATCGTCGTGATTTCACGGGGGCGCTGCCGGTGATCTTGGAGGATGCCTTGGAGTGGGTTAGGCAGAACGTGGAATCGCGGCAGGTTGTCACGCGTGATGGGGACGGGGTGACAGATTATGCAGTGCCACTGTTGGCGGCCCGTGAGGTCATCGCAAATGCGTTGGTTCACCGTGATCTGTCCGAGGCATCACGCGGAAAGGGGATCGACCTGAGAATCACGCGTGAAGGATTGCGGCTGACCAATCCGGGCGGCCTGTGGGGAATCACGGTCGATCGGCTTGGCACTGGCGATCACCCTGCGGTGAACGAGCGTCTCTATCAGATTTGCCGCAACGTTGAAGGGGGAAGCGGGCGCGTGATCGAGGCAATGGGGACTGGAATTCGTGAGGCTCGCCGGGCATTACGGGATGCTGGGATGGCGGAACCCTGTTTCTTTGATAATGGGGTGTCCTTCACGGTGCGTTTCCCGAATGCTGCGCTGATTCCGGGTGGGGACTTGACGTGGCTTGGCGGTCTCGGGCTGGAGGCGGCGACCGGTTTGAATAGGCGTCAGAAGGAGGCGCTGGTTGACATGCGTCATGGGCGTACCTGGAGCAACGGGGAATATAGGGAGCATTTTGGTGTGACCGCTGAGGAAGCGCGCTCGGAGCTGCGCGACCTCGTGTCACGAGGTCTGGTGACGTCCACGGGTCAGCGCCGCTGGGTGCGATACGAGCTCGCAGGGAAACGTTGATCATTACGCAGCGCTGTCCCGGTGGCCAGGGGCGACCGGGACAGCTGCGGTGAGGGCGTGGGGGTGTTCCTTGTGTTGATGGATGTGTCGTCGACGGTGACGACGCGGAGACGGTCGAGTGTTTCACGTGAAACAATGACGTTGAGGCGGCGGCCCACGATGGTGGGCTGGGGCCCCAGTGTGTGGAGTGCTGGAGTCGTGGTGCCGCAGCCGTATTGTCAGCATCAACAATAAGAGTTGACTCTGCGGCCTGTCGCTCTCAGCGGATATGGATTCTCGGTGGTCATTAGTGATCCCAGATGTGGGTGACGACCCATGTGTCCCCCCGCTCTTCAAGAAATAGGACACGAAAGAGTGTTCGTTCGCTGTTGATTTCCTCGTCGGTTACTGTGCTTATGGTGTCGTATTGTTCTGATGCCTTTTCTTCTGTTAGGTGGCGGAATGCTGCCGGTGTTTGCAAATACGTGAACTCGATACAAATTCCTTCAGTGCCTGCCTTTTGGAGTGAACACTCGTATATCTTATTTGTTTGAAGATACTTATTGGTGAGCGGCTTGACGAGATATGCATCTGTATGCATGCGTTCCAGGTCGTGTGCAAATGCATCGCAGTAACCTTCAACCTGACACACCTTCATGAAGTCTTCTGTGTCTCCGGTATTGAACGCATATGCCCATAGGTCGATGTACCACTGTGATGTCGCTTGGGCACCGATTTGTCCACCCGCGTAAAGGTGTGGCGGGGGAGTGGGCTTCGGGATGTTAACGGGAGTTGGTTCTGTGGATTGAAGGGTGTCTCCCGATTGGGAGCCGGATTGCGCGGTGTTGTCAGACTGGGGTGACTGTGCCCCGGACTGAAGTTCGGCGTTCGCGTGGGCTCGAGCGTTGAATGCGTGGAACCCCAGGAACGATGCGCCGATGATGACAACGGCGGCAATAACGGCTCCGACCCACTGGCCGATGTTGGAGGGTTTGGTGGTCATGGTGCATCACTCGCTTAGTGTCCTTGTTTTTCTTCCCAGGTGTCGGTGTTGTTGATGACGAGGTGGGATAGGGGGAAGGGGCCCGTTGTTTCGGTGGTGGTGACCAGGCCGTTGATCGTCTGGGTCTCCCCCGTGAATGGATTCGTAGCTGTGCCGCTCCAGGTGGTGGTGAGGGTGATTTCTCGGTTCTCGTGGGGGTAGGGGCCATCGAGCATGGAGCGCCAGCCTTGGGGCGGGGTGTAGTAGTGGCGGATAAGACGCGGGTCATTGTTCGGGTCAATGCCCTTCTCCCACGCCAAGCCCGGCGATGTGGTGATCGTGCTTGGTGTGCTGTCTCCCCAGTTCCACTCGTAGTTTGTGGCGGTGAGCGTGATCGTGATGTCGCGGCCCAGCAGGTTAATGACGTGGGTCTGAGCCGGGGAGGTAACCGAGACGATCGTGGGGATGAACTTGTTCGTGTACGACACACCGTCGGGCCGCTTACGCAAACCCGCCCCATCAGCATGAATGACGGCTGCGGCCGAATAGAGAATCTCTCTCGTTGTAGGTAGCTTCTCAGGTAGGGGAGATTCAGGAGTCTCTGGTGGTGGATAGACGCATACTGCCACACGCAACTTCAGCGGTAGCGAAGGGTCGGTGATGTCGAAACCGCAATGCTCCCAGTCAATATCAGAATCTGGATCGCTGGCGTGCTCAGATTGAGCCGTGTTCAGGGCTCTGTCATCACCAAGAGTCGATTCAGATGAGGGAGCGGATCCGTCAATGATTTGTTGCACTGTGTTCGCTAGCGCCACTGCAACACTTGTTCCACTGGCTTCGGCCCCAAAGTGCGGAGAACCTAAGGGCAAGTCCTCTGCGCGCGCGTTCGAGGCCGCTAATACCGTCAAGAAGAATGTGTATGATAGTAGTGACGATATGAGTCGACATGGGTTGTTATTTTCCTTGAGCACTTTCCGAACCTCCTTGAATGGCAATCCAAGTTCCGTCCCTCCATGTCATCAGTAAGGCAAAGACTAACTGTGATTCCTCTGCAGAGGAGACAGCATTCTTGCCTCTGCACGTTGTGCCGTCTGATGTTGTAGCTAAGAAGACGATAAGTACTGAATTAGGCGGCACGTCTTTGCCATTAGGTGGTTGTGGATTGACTTGTAAAATGTGATCGATAGTAATTGTGTTGCCGAATGTCCATCCGGACGAATAAGTGTCATGAATGTCGGATATGAACTTATTTCGAAAACTATCATTCGGGTCTGAAACTGCCTCAAAAGGAAACGTGTCTCCGGTGTTCCAGGCATACGCAAGGGTCGCTAGGTAGTACTCCGCAGCTGCTTCTGCTCCTCTTTCTGTGTTTTGTTTGGCTTCTTCTGGTAGTTCGGGTTTGGTGTAGGTGGATGCTGCGTGTTCGGCGGGGCGTACGAGGATGCCATCGGGGCCGATTTGGTAGCCTCCCGACATTGCCGCCTCGGTGGGGGCCGTGGCGGGTGCGGTGGGTGCGGGCCTGGTGGTGGGCGTGGCGGCTGTGGTGGGTTTGTCGCCCCAGGCTGGCCACCAGCCGTCGGTGACGCCGTTGGTGTAGATGGCGTACAAGCCTGCGATGATGAGGAGGACGACGGAGGCTCGGATGCCCCAGTCCACGATGTCGGCGTCCATCCACGCCCGCACACGAGCCTTCGCTCCCGCAGGCCGATTGCGTCGTGCCTGCGCCCGGTGGTTGGCCCACCTTTGGCGCAGCGTGTACTTGCGGGGGGGTGGATTCGGCTCGGAATTGTTCCTCGTCTTCGTCGGTGACGGGGCGTTTGGACAACGGCGGAACCATCATGATGCATCTTCCTCTCTCGTGGTTTCCGGCCTAGTGTCCTTGTTTTTCTTCCCAGGTGTCGGTGTTGTTGATGACGAGGTGAGACAACGGGAACGGGCCTGTTGTTTCGGTGGTGGTGACCAGGCCGTTGATCGTCTGGGTTTCCCCGGTGAAGGGGTTCGTAAGTGTGCCGCTCCAGGTGGTGGTGAGGGTGATTTCTCGGTTTTCGTGGGGGTATGGGCCGTCGAGCATGGAGCGCCAGCCTTGGGGCGGGGTGTAGTAGTGGCGGATAAGACGCGGGTCATTGTTCGGGTCAATGCCCTTCTCCCACGCCAAGCCCGGCGATGTGGTGATCGTGCTTGGTGTGCTGTCTCCCCAGTTCCACTCGTAGTTTGTGGCGGTGAGCGTGATCGTGATGTCGCGGCCCAGCAGGTTAATGACGTGGGTCTGAGCCGGGGAGGTAACCGAGACGATCGTGGGGATGAACTTGTTCGTGTACGACACACCCAACGGTCGCTTACGCAAACCCGCCCCATCAGCGTGGATGACGGCTGCCGCCGCGTAAAGAATCTCTTCCGTCGTAGGCTGCCGATCGGGATCTTGCTGCTGTTTGTCGTTGGAAGGTGGAGGAGAGTCACACTCATAGTCGGAGGCGATACGACTGTTGGCCTCCTTGCCGATCGCGTTCAGGATGCACGCTTCCCAATGCCAGCCCAGTTTTACCTCGGGGGCAAGTGATGCCTCAGCCGTCTCTTTAGGCCGCTGATCATCCACAGTCGACGAGTTAATATTCGGTTGGCTTTGAGTTGTTTGGCGCTTACGACGACGGTTAGCTGCAGCCGTTACGGATTGATCATGCGCATCGGCGCATAAACCTATATCTGAAGTGTTAGCACTTGCGCAGGAACTAATAGGTGTAATCGGCTCGTTATCTGCAGACGCCACACTTGGATAAGTACATATTACCGTCACCGCTAAGATTGCTGAATAGCGGAGTGTGAGGTTATTTCTGCTCATCGCGCGCCACGTCCCCTCCTGTTTCAATCCAGCGTCCGTCTTTCCATGTCATGAAAAGGCCGATGCTGACGTTGAAGTCGCTGTTGCTAACGACGATCTGCTGATCGATGCAAGATGTGCCATTGCTAGTCGCAATGTCGAAAAGCACGAGTTTGGTGTTGGGATCGGCACCTGATTTCTGATCCATTACAGGTTCTACTGCCACAATGTTTGTTACGGTTACTTTGTAGTCGTATGTCCAGCCGTGCGAATAGAGTTTATGTACATTAGTAATGTAGGTTTCTCGGAAGTTATTGCCGGGCTGTGTTATGTCTTCAAAGGGTTGTGTGTCTCCGGTGTTCCACGCGTAGGTGAACGTGTCGAGGAGGTACTCGGCTGCGAGTTCGGCTCCTCGTTCGGTGTTCTCCTTGGCTTCTTCGGGTAGTTCGGGTTTGGTGTAGGTGGATGCGGCGTGTTCGGCTGGGCGCACGAGGACGCCGTCGGGGCCGATTTGGTAGCCTCCCGACATCGCCGCTTCGCCCGAGGCTGTGGCAGAGGAGGTCGGCGCCGGGTTCACGGGCGCCGTGGTCGTGGCCGCCACGGTTGGCCTTTCGCCCCAGGCCGGCCACCAGCCCTCGGCGACCCCGTTGATGTAGACGGCGAAGACCGCTCCGGCGAAGAGGGCTACGTAGGTGACGCGCATCCCCCAATAGAAGGGTTCGACGTGCAGCCATGCCCGTGCGCGGGCCCGGGCGCCCTTGGGGCGCCGCGCTTTGACCTCGGCGCGGTAGTCAGCCCAGCGTCGGCGCAGCGTGTACTTGCGCGGCGCCGTTTCGCGTCGGAATTGCTCCTCGTCCTCCTCGGTCACGGGACGTTCAGACAACGGCGGAACCATCATGATCTATCAACCTCCACGATGAGGTGTCCTCCTGTGCGCCCCCGCCATCGGAGACGCGCCCTGATAGGAGGTAAGACTACGCCTCGAACTGGTAAGAAATACTCAGAATGCGAAGTAACTATTATGCACATTCACCCGATTTCTGGTGATGAGCGGCACAGATGTGCGTTCGTCGCGAGCGCCTCGCGTCTGACCTTGTCAAACATTGATCCGCTCTCCCGACATCCGCGCAACCTACAGGTGAAACTGTGGGCCACTATCTGGACACTGATGTCGATAGGGCGCGCAACGGTGCGAATGTGCAGCGCGCGAGTCAAGCGTCCGAATGGGGGAGGCGCGTGTGCGCGCGGAAGGCCCTCGGGGGTGGGGTCGCCAGTGGGCCGCCAAATGTTTCACGTGAAACGCTCTGACAGGAGAAGCCTTGATTCATGTCAATCTGTGTGCAGTGGCTGCGTCGCACACTCTGTGAGGCATGTGCCGTGTATACCTGTCCCCATGAGGAAGCGCAGTAACCGAGCGGACGTGAAGATGAAGGCCGACCTCCAACGCTGGCTCATTGAATCCGGAGAAGCTGAAGAACTTGTGGCCTTCCTGCGCGAGGAGCGGGCGCGTCATCCCGTGCCCCCGCTACGAGTGGCCGTAACCACGAGCCTTGATGTTGATATTTTCGACGCCATGATGGCTCGCGCGGCCAGTGAGGGCATCACGTCACGGTCGGGAGCCCTCCGCGCCGCGGTGCGCGAGTGGGTGCGCGACGTCGAGCGCCAGCCAGAGCTGCACGAGGATTGACGAGGCCGTGGCTGGTCCCCGGGTCATCGACGACGAGTGGGGTGCAGGGCGTGCCACAAAGAGAGGAACCCCGCCATGAAGTAGACATATGACTATGACGAAGCGTGACGATATAAGCACGGCGGAACAGAACGCCGAAATCCGGCGGTGGGCGGAGGACAACGGCCTGACGCTAGGGGCGAGGCTGGGGCAGCAGGAGGACATGGTCGAGAGACTCCCTTCTCAAGGATCGGTCGTCGAGTTCACAGTGAGTGTCGACGAAGACGTGTACGAAGCGGCGATGCTACGTGCAACCTACGACGGATACGACAACGCGTCCGAGGTCGTCGAAGCGGCGCTGCGAGAGTGGGCGCGGGGGTACTAGGCTTCCAAATAATGACTTGATGGCGGAATCCGCGAACGGCTGTGAATGCGAATCCGTATCGATGCCTGGTGCATGCTCCTGTGGGGCTCTGCTTGCGTTCTGTGGTGACTGCATGGCTGGAAGTCCGCTCATCATCAAGGACCTCGATCTCTATCCGCAACCTCCGACGAACACCCGGTCACCCACACTCAACTCGGAAGAGCCGTAAAACGCCACGCAGGTGGTAGGATTGGGAGATGGGATTGAGTCTCGCAGATTGGGCCTTGAGAGGGATCCTCCCAAGTGGCCGAATAGAGTCGATTAGCAATGTTGGCTTGCAGGCACGTATCTCCGGAAAATTTGGCTCAGGCCGGCCTGGGCTAGGTAAGGAAATTCTGCCTGTTCCTGAATTGGATGGTGCTTGGCATTTCCATGTTGCAGATGTGCTTCTGAAGCTGGGTGAGCACACATTTCCTAGCGCAGGGGCGCGGCTGGGGACATTAGCCAGGTACGCTCCGATTCTCAAATACATGTCCGCTTTTGAGGATGATGGCAATGGACGAATTGTCACCAGCGCCGTTATTGGGATGGTGGCATATCGCAGCAGAGGCATCGTTTCTGAGGAGCTAGGCGTGGGGTTCAGCCTAATTGCTGCAGAGAAATGGCTACGCGAGTCTTTAGGGCTGACGAACATCCGGTTCTTTGATATTGATTTGGTTGTGAAAGGTAAGTATTCGAACATAAAACATGGGATCAGATCCGCTACGAAGCGCAGGGCTGACTGGCTGGTCAGGGCCTGTGATCCGGCGAGGCCTGAGAGAGATCTCTTGTTCCTACTCGAATCCAAAGGAACCGCGACAAAGAACCACCACGAGGATATGCTCATGAAGGCTGTCCAGCAATTAGCAGCAACAACGATAGATGGTCACGATCTGCAGGGCCTAGCCGTGTGCACCTACTCGCCCGTAGGTGATCTGAAAATTTACGCAATTGATCCACCTGGAAACTTTGAACAGTCCGATACACCTTTCCTCGAGACCCCTGAGCGCTTAGAAGGAAACTATGGTCAGCTGCTTAGAATGGCGGGGGAATGGCGAGAGATTTCTAGTCCATTACACGACGAGAATCCGGAAACTTCGAAGACTATTTTGGGAATGGATCTGAAGTCAGAACCCTTGTCTCAACTGACGGAGCTCCAGTCGGCGCTCAATTTAGCGCACTGGTCCTCCGACTACGCTCTGCTGAGAACCTTCACCTGTACTATCGTACTCCAAGACCGAGAGCACCAAGATACGTCCATGAGAGCGAAAGGACGCTGGAAACAAGTGTTGGGGTCGCCACAGGCTACGTGTTGAGGATCCCAGGTTGTCCAGCAGCTGTTTTCGCGGGAGTGATGGAAAAAGTGAGAACTGCTCTCACTGAGCATGACTTCATAGGAGTAAAGAGCATCACCTCAGAGTATCGCTCAGTACGTGCTGCTGAAATGCGCCCAGCTGCAGAAGGAGTCGAAGCTGGGAACCTAGCCATCTCCGATTCCGGCGCAGTTCTGGCGTTAATCGATCTGTGAGGTGGCCAGTATCTTCTTCTTACTGCCAGCATAAGAAGTCTCCCTCTCGATCCACGCCACGAGCTGCTAGTACACCCCTGATCCCGTCGCGCTGGGGATGATGGTCGCGGAGCTAGTAGGACAGCTCGAACGCTCCATATTCCCCATGGTGTCGAAGATGAGCCGGGCGGTTGCAAAGTCGGCTGTGTTAATGGGTGGTAGCAATGAGTTGGTTGATTGCTTCTGTGGGGGTGCGGTAGCCGAGGGTTGCTCTGGGGCAGTTGCCCGGTTCGTAGGCGATGGCGTCGAGGTAGGGTTGGTGGCTGGTGATGGGGGTTTCTTTTGGGCAGGTAGCGGCGGATGAGTCGGTTGGTGTTGTCGTTGGTTCCTCTCTCCCAGGGGCTGTGGGGGTGAGCGACGAACACGTCCACGCCGGTGTCGTGGGTGAGGCGCTGGTGGCGGGCCATTTCCCGGCCTTGGTCCCATGTCAGTGTTCGCATCGATCCGTCGGGTAGGCCCTGGATGCGGCGGGTGAGCGCGCCGGGCCTGGTCGGCTTTCCTACCCAGGGGCAGGGCTGCAATGATCAGGTAGCGGGTGGTGCGCTCAACCAGGGTCGATGCTCGCGCTGGCTCCGTCTTGGCCGATGATCAGGTCGCCTTCCCAGTTGCCCAGGATTTTCCGATCAGAAATGTCAGGGGCGCTTCAATCAATCAGCCGCATCCCAACGATGGGTGGTTTGCGCCCGCTTGCTGGGGGTTTCTTGCGCATCCACCGGCGCGAGGGCAAGCAAATGCCATGCTCGATCAGCGTCTTCTTGGGGTGGGCGTAGATCCACGTATAGATAGCCTCGTGGCTGATCGTGTGGCCTTGGGCGTGGGGAGAATCGTCCATAGGAGCCACTGTGCCATATGCCTCCACGCTCAGGCGTCCGCTGATCTGGCGGGGCGTGCGCCCCTGCGACAAATCAGCAATTACGCGGCGGCGCAGAACCTCATCGCGGTCCAAGAGCCGCTTCTTGGGGTGGCGCCTGGCAACCTACGCCGCCCTCCCGGTGTCGTGGGCCTTGTACACGCCGCCAGGACCCCGGTGCCGGGCGATCTCACGACACACCACCGAGGGGCTACGCCCAATCGAGCGAGCGATACACACCTGGGACAAGCCAGCCTCCAACCCCACCATAATCGCCGCGCGATCCAGGGCTCCAAGCATCCGACGACAGCTCATAATCAGCCCCTCCAGCAGCACTGCTACCACACAAATTGCTTACACCCTATGACACTGCCCATTGCTTGACAACAAGCCAAGTATCGATAGATTTCATCAAGGGTCCTAGGACTTCATGGAATCGATTTGATTCCCTTAAAACTGACCGGACCAGTCCGCAGGGATTCCAAGGCTTCTTGGATCGACAAGTGGATTGGTTAGAAAATCAGAATGAAATAGATGTGCAACTTTATCTGGCCATGTGGTACCCGGGGATGTTCTTCTCAAAAGGAATGACATGACAACAATCGCACCGAATATACGCTCGCTTTGTCCATCAGGCAAATCCTTGAATGCGGGCATAGTTTTAAGAGGTGTTGTGGGGACGGGTACAAAGCTTTTGTTCCATACGCGGCTGTGGTGTGCGCACGAATTACGAATGATGGTAAGTTGTTCGAGCCAGCTTGCAAGCGGCGAACGCTTCTTAATCTTACGTATCTGATTCTTCGAAAGTTGCGCTTTGTCGATGACAATTCCTAAGCCTTCGGCGATGTAATTCTGGTCTTTTGACTTCATGCCGTCAAACAGGTGGGAAATATCTGAAAAGTCGAGTACTTCTGCAAGCACCCAAAATGGGTACGACTGATTATATTCATCGTAGTAGTGTTGTATCGCCTCATTATGCTTTTTTGCGCGACCGACTCTCCGCTTGGCTGTCTTAACCCAATCAGCGTGATCAAAATCTGTGCGGAAAAGAGTTGGATCTTGGTATGAGAGCGGTGTCGGATTCGATCCGGAGACACAAAGGCGTTCACCAAGGCGTGTCCTCATTGTTACTTCGATGCGTTCAATACCGTCGTGTATGAGTGTGCGTAGTTTTCTGTCTGCTTCGTAGAGTAGTACGGCATCTGTAAAGGGTTAAGGGTCAAAATGTGTGTCCGGAATCGCGGATTTTCACGGATTGACCTGTAGGTTTCCGGAAAGTATATGCTCCGGAAGCATATATCTAGCCCCCGACGGGAAATCCTCGGTGTGGCAGCCGTGATGTGCTATGCGCGGCGTGGTGTGGTGTCGCAATGTCGAAGAACCAACCACGCTGCCACTGCGGCGGTGAAATGAAACGCAACGGCACCACCAGCAAAGGCACCACCAGATGGCGCTGCAAACAATGCGGCGCCTCCAGCGTCAAACGTCGAAACGACATCACCAACGCGGCAGTGTTCACCCAGTTCATCGAGCATTGCACCACCGCAATATCACTCGACGACTAGCCAAACGAAACGGTGTTAGCCGCGCCACCATGAAGCGGCGCTTCAAGTGGTGCTGGCTCGTTGATGTGCCTGACCCCACCGCCGGCCACCACAAGCGGATCTACGACCAGGTATTTCTCGATGGCACCTACACCGCCGGTGGCTGCCTGATCGTCGCGGCGACCATCGACCACGTGATCGCCTGGCACTGGTGCAAACACGAAACCACCCGCGACTACCAACTGCTGCTTGAACGCATCGAAGCCCCACTCATCGCCGTCATCGACGGCGGCCAAGGCGCATACAGCGCAATCAAAAAGTGCTGGCCGACTACGAAAATTCAACGCTGCCTCGTCCACGCCCAACGCGTGGTCCGCCGCTACACCACCACCAACCCACGCACCGATGCCGGGCGCACCATCTACCGACTTGCGCTGAAACTGACCCGGATCACCACACTGGATGAAGCCGCCGCGTGGGGTGTGCAACTGCACGAGTTTTCAACGATCTACCGGGAATGGATGAACGAGAAAACCATGATCAAAGACCCCAAAACAGGTGCATGGACCCGCGTGTGGACCCACCACAACGTGCGCAAGGCCTACAACAGCCTCAACCATCTTTGGCGGTCCGAGATGCTGTTTGTCTACCTCAACCCGCCAGCAGGAGTCCTTGCGCCCGAGCGGATCAAATCCACCACCAACAGCTTAGAAGGCGGCATCAACGCCCAGCTCAAACTGCTCGCCAGAACCCACCGCGGCAGATCAGGCGAACGACAACGCCGCATGCTGGATTGGTGGCTCTACTTAAAAACGGAACTGCCTGACGATCCAGTACGAATCGCCAGGCAGTCCGACTGGGGCCAGGGCCAACTCGCCAAAGTATCCACCCTGACCCAAACCGAGAACCAAGCCGACCACGAAACAGGACGCCCAGCCCTCTACGACAACGCTATCGACACCGACTACACCCACTCAATCGGCATTCAAAAAGGCCAAATCTAACCCCCGCGACACGCCGAGCCAGACACACATTTTGACCCTTAACCCTCTGTAAACGTTGGATGTTCGCAATAGCACTCATTGCCGAGGGAGTCTATCCTGCGTGCAGGAAACCAATATGCGGATAGGCGGTAGTAGCTGACGTGGGTCAACCATTGGGTGGCCAGGTCTGTATCGACGGACATCCCGCGGCTTTGAAGGATCGAAATCTGATCACTTATAGTGGTGCCAGGCTTCAGCGACTTCGGCATGGTCAACATCTCCGTTGAGTTCCTCAAAAAGATCCAGCCCACTCCCAGCATGTGCTGGGGCGGGCTGAACGGTTAACTCCAATCTAGCGTTCTCGGGGCGTCAAGGAGCTGAAATCTCGCCATTTGGGCCACTCGTGGTGCAAGTCATGCGCTGCTGACTACCTGGGGATCAGAGCAGATTTACGGCACTCATCCCTGTACCTCAGGAATCTCTAGTTTCGGCAGCGTCGCCAGGAGCTCCTGGGTTCGCATCGAGACCGTCACCAGGCGCTTGATCAGGTCCACGACCGCATCGGGGCGGCCCTGCTCGCGCAGGAAATCGTTCGGGTCGTTCACGATGCCCGACGCCTTGTCCGTCTTCACGTGGTAGCGGTCGATGATCCACTCCAGCGGGCTGCGACCCGAAATCGAATAGCCCTGCGCCTCCGCAGGAATGCCCGTCAGCGTCACGTAGTCATTGTACTCCAAGCGCGTGAAGTCCTTATCGCGGCGCCCCAGCTTCGGGAAACGCATCTTGCGCTCGCCAATCCGGTAGCGCTCCCACGGGTCCGCGGGCGCGTGCAGGCTCGCCTCCTCCTGCACCGATGGGTACGGCTCCACCCGCTCGTAGTTCACGTGCAGGTCCGCCAGCTCGCGGCCCACGCTCGCATACGTGTGGAAACCCACCGCGTGCGGAATGTGCGGCAGCATCTTCTTCAAGTCATCCTCGTAGCGCTCCCGATACTCCGGGTGATGCAGCAGCGCGTACACGTAGAAGAAAATGTCCTCCTTCGTGATCCCCGCATCCCCGTAGTGCTCCCGGTACGAGGCCAGCGTCGCGTCCGTCACGTTATCGACGCGGCGATACCCGTCCAGGATCACGGGGATTTGGTCGCCAATCGGCCGTGAGAAATCCAGGGACGAGGCCGTGGCCGCCCCACCCGATCTGCTCTCCGAGGCGGTCGCCAGGCCAGCGAACAGGTCGGGCTCGCTCTCGGAGGTGCCGGAGGTGGGGGAGAGGGGCTCCCAGGTGTAGAGGGGGAATGTCTGCGAGTCCCCGACTAGGTGGAGATCAGGAAGCACATCTGTCATGAGTGGACCAATCTTCGTGGACTCACCCTGAGAAAATACGAAAGAAAGGTTCGGATGTGCAGATGTTGGGATGATCTGTGGAAGTTGATAGATCATGTCGTTCATCTCGCGCGCAAAGTAGACACTTTGGGTGCAGAAAGGACGGTAAACGCTCAAGCGGAGTGCGCCCTCGTCGAACAGATGATGCTTGCGGGCTGCAAGATCGCGTAGCAACTGACGGTTCCAGTTAATTTGCGTGGAATCTGTGTTGATCGCTTCCGCCGTAGTTCCAGCCTCGACCGCTGCATTGTAGTTGTCGATCATGCGGCGCATGTTTGACGCCACTGCTTCGCGGGAGAAGTTGTAGCACCATGCGTCACGGTTGGTCTTAAGGCCGTTTGAATACTGTCGGAAAATGGCAGGTGTTGCCTCCTTACCCTTGAGCGACTTGTTACCAATCTCCTGGAAGGTTGCGAAGCGCTCGTCGCGAGAGCTGATCCAGTCGCCGTGCTGGTTGGGCGTGACCGGTCGGAACGCGTCCACCCCACTGATCCCTTCGATTGATCCGTAGGCGCCGATCTGGTTGAGCTTCTCCTGTCGTGTCGCGTAGTCCTCCGCCTCCGCGTAGAAGACCTCGGCGGTGCCGGAGTGGGTGGGATCCTTGACAAGGACAGTGATCGCAACGCCCGTTCGAGAGCCGGAACCGAAGATCTTTCCGCCCTCTCGGCGGCTGCGCTCACCCGAGGTGCGCTGGTTCCCCTTCAAGTCGTAGATGAAGATCTGGGAGAACTCCTCCTGCAGCGACAGTCGAACGCCATCCGCAGAGTTGCCATCCACGAAGGAGCTGTTGGAGACGAAGGCAATGACGCCACGCTCCCCGATGCGGTCCGACGCCCAGCGGAGGGCGCGGAAGTAGGAGTCGTAGAGGCTGTTCTTGTTTGCTCCGGTTGACTTAGCTGCGTAAGTATCCGCAATACGCTCATCCAGGCGCGGGTACGCCAGGTTCTGGTTGTTGTCGTTTGCGCTGTTCTGCCCCGCCGAGTACGGCGGATTCATCACGATCACAGTGATCGCCGAGTCCTTCTCCGCTTTCGCGCGCTCGTTGTTGGCGGCCAGGCCCTCGAAGTCCTCGGTGATCGTGCCATCGCCCTCGTGGAGCTGGAAGGTGTCCGTCAGGGTCATGCCCGGGAACTCGACGTAGCCCTCGTCCACGCCCTGCTCGGCGCGCACCTGGTGGTACACCTGCTCGATGTTGATCGACGCGATGTAGTAGGAGAGAAGCACGAACTCGTTCGCGAAGATCTCGTTCTTATACTTGTGTTCCAGGGCCTCGGGTGGGATGACGCCCAGCTGCAGCAAGCGCGCCACGAAGGTGCCTGTACCGGCGAAAGGCTCGATGATGGCCACGCCAGGATCTCCCAGGCTCTGGCCAAAAGCCGTGCGCATCGCGTCATCGGCGCTGCGGATGATGAAGTCGACGACCTCGACGGGCGTGAAGACGATGCCCAGGCGCTCGCTCATGCGCGGGAACGCCTGCGAGAAGAAACGATCGTAGAGCGTGCGCATGATCTCCTGCTTGCCCGTCAGGGTATGCACGGCCTCGATGCGCTCGATCATCGCCCGGTAGAAGGAATCCAGATCGCGGCGCTCGTTCTCGATCATCGAATGATCGGTGAGCATCTCGGCGATTGTGTTCATCGCGCGGCTCACCGGGTTCTGCTTCGAGAACGAATGATCCGGGAACATCGCGTCGAAGAGTGGGGCCGTCAGGATGTGCTGGGCTAGCATCTCCACCGCGGACTCGTTGTCTACGGCCGGGTTCAGCGTCGCGCGCAGCGCGTTCACGAACTCCTGGAACGCATCCTGGCGCTCCGGATCCTCCAGCAGCCGGTCGATGAGGTGAATGTAGCGGTCCGCAACCGTTGCAATGTCCTTGGACCAGTCCTCCCAGTACAGGGACGAGCCCACCTTCTTCACGATCCGGCCGAACACCGACTCCTTCCAATCCGACGGCAGCAGCGTCAGCTGACCCTGGATGCCCTGGGTCACCCCATCCGCGCCCGACCCCGAGGACCCGGCCCCGGCCTCGTCCCCATCGGGCGCAGAACCCGCCAGGGGATCGTCCTGCTTCTTCGCCTTCTCGAGGGACACCTGCTCGACGATGATGTTCTCCGGACCCTGGCCGTTGAGCTCCATCGAGTTGATCGCCGCGTCCAGGCGCTCGTCGTGAGCGCGCAGGGCCTTGAGAACCTGCCACACGACCTGGAAGCGCTTGTTGTCGTCCAGCGCGCGCTCCGGCGCCATGCCCACCGGCACTGCCACGGGCAGGATGATGTACCCGAAATCCTTGCCCTCCGCGCGGCGCATCACGCGGCCCACCGCCTGGATGACGTCCACCTGCGACTTGCGCGGCGACAGGAACAGCACCGCGTCCAGCGTGGGCACGTCCACGCCCTCGCTCAGGCAGCGCGCATTCGTCAGGATGCGGCACACCGGGACCTCATCCGTGCCCGCGCCCTCCGTCAGCCAATCCATCTCGCGCGCACGCACCGCCGCATTCATCGTGCCGTCCACGTGGCGGCACTCGACCTGCAGGTTATCCGACGCATCGTCGTTGCTCAGGTCGCTCAGGCCAAAGGGGCCGTTCACCAGGTCCGGGAACTGCGTCGCCACCGCCTTCGAGGCCTTGATGTCCTTGCAGAAGGCCACCGCGCGGCGCATCGGCGCGCGATCCTCGCCGTAGTCCACGTCCGAGCCGCGATTCTTGCGCTTGGCCAGTGCGTTCCAGCAGCCCGTCAGCTTCGCGGCCGTGTCGAGGTTCAGCTCGCCGCCCATCTCGGCGATCGCCTGATAGTGCTGCGACACCTCCTCCTCGCTGACCGTCAGGATGATGACCTTGTAGTCCGTCAGCAGGTTCTCCTTCACCGCCTGGCCGAAGCCCAGGCGGAAGAACACCGGACCGTAGGTCTCCTGATCGTCCATCGAGGTCAGGATCGCGTCCTTCTCCGACGCCCTATTCTTCGCGTTCTCCGCGAAAATACGCGGCGTCGCCGTCATGTACAGGGTCTTCGCGCGGCGGATGAACTCGTCGCTGTGGATCTTCGTGAACGCGCTCTCGTCCTCGCCCGTCAGCGTCGCGCCTGTCGTGCGGTGGGCCTCGTCGCAGATGATCAGGTCGAAATCGCGCCACTCGTCGCCCGCGATCTCCTGCGCGCGGTGAATGACGTCAATCGACTGGTACGTCGCGAAGACGACCTGCAGGCCCTCCGTCGCGTTATTCGCGTTCAAGGAGTCCGCGAGGCGCTGGCCGTCCGTCGTCGCCGGAATCGGCAGGTCCACCGCCGACTCCTCGGCCGTGTCGTTACGCGCCGACGAGGACACCTTCGTATCCGAACACACCGCCCACGCCGTGAACGCACCGTCGGCCTCGGCCGCCCAATCATCCAGCGTCTGCTTGAGGAGCGCGAGCGAGGGAACCGCGAAGAGGATGCGGGCGGTGCCGCCCTCCTTCTCCACGAACTCGCGCGCGATCGTCAGGGCCGTGAACGTCTTGCCCGTGCCGCACGCCATGACCATCGTGCCGCGGTCGTGCTCCTCGAAGCCCGCCATCACCGCGCTGCGCGCACGCACCTGATGGTCGCGCGGAACCTTGCGCTCGCGGGTCTTCGGCGCCTGCGTCGACCCCAGCGAATACGTGCGCCAATCAATATCCGAATCACGCAGATCCGCCAACGTGATACGAGAAACCGGGATCTGCTGACCCTCGATCGCATCCTGCGCATTCTTGCCCCACGGCGCGCCCGACGTGTCCACGACGATACGGCGACCGAAAGGCTCCTTACCCGACGCCGACAGGAACGAGTCAATGTCCGCCTTCTGAATGCGGTGACCCAGCCCGTAGAACTTGCACTGAATGGCCACCGGGCCCTCACCGTCGCGGACCGGGATCGCCACCAGGTCGATGCCCGTGTCGCCCGTGCGGCGCTCCGGCCACTCGCCCCACAGGTAGATGTCCTTGAACTGATGCGCGAAACGCGCGTCATGGAGCAGGAACTGGCGCGTCAGCTCCTCAAAGAGCGTGCCCTTCTCGCGCTCGCTCCTCGCGCGCGCACGGTACTCATCCAGCAGGGCGTCGAGAGCGGACTTCGAGGAGGCGTTTGGCGAGGTGTTCGACGAGGCGTTTGCCGAGGAGGGGGTGGCCTCATCTGACAAACGTTCCCGGCCGTGGCGGGTGTCGGTGGAATCCGCTTCCATACCGGGCAGAGCCATGAAGTCGTCGTCGCGCGCAGCAGTCATGCGACCAAGAATAGCGGGTAATCTACGACACACAAGTGAGGTCGTGTGGCGGGTAGAGGTACAAGGGGGGATAAGTTGTATGACAACGATCGCTAGCGCTTATCGTGCCGACCGCGTTGTTTAAGACTACTTTCGTATCTAACATGACCGGTTCCGCTACCCGCTTAGCAGTGGGAGTCCAGGGCCGGTCCTTGCTATTCGGGAGAGGCGATCTGCGTCGTGACTCGCATGAAAGCGTTCAAAACCTACGCCGAACAGGTCGAGCTGCTTCGAAGCCGTGGGATGCGTATCGATAATGTTGAGCATGCAGAGAAGAAGCTTGCGCGACTGAACTACTATCGGCTGTCGGGCTATTGGTATCCCATGCGCCGTTTTTCTCCGGATACCGGTCAGGCGTGCGACGAGTTTGTTGGCGGTGTCAATGGGTGGTAGCAATGAGTTCGTTGAATGCTTCTGTGGGGGTGCGGTAGCCGAGGGTGGCTCTGGGGCAGTTGTTGAGCTCGTAGGCGATGGCGTCGAGGTAGGGTTGGTGGCTGGTGCTGGGGGTTTCTTGCGCATCCACCGGCGCGAGGGCAAGCAAATGCCGTGTTCGATGAGCGTCTTCTTGGGGTGGGCGTAGATCCACGTGTAGATCGCCTCGTGGCTGATCGTATGGCCCTGAGCGTCGGGGGAAGTATCCATGGAGGGCAGTGTGCCCACACGCTTCCTCTCGCAGGCGGTGCGCTGATCTGGCGGGGAGTGTGCCCCTGGGACAAATCAGCAATCACACGGCGGCGAAGGACCTCGTCACAATCCAACAGGCGCTTCTTCGGGCGACGCCTGGCCGCGCGGGCCGCCTTGTCGGCCTCCTCGGCCCGGTACTGCCCGTCAGGGCCCGTATGGCGGGCGATCTCACGGCACACCACCGAGGGGCTACGCCCAATCAAGTGAGCGATACGCGTCTTGGACAAGCCCACATTCACCCCCGCCATGATCGCCGCGCGATCCCAGGCACCAAGCATCCGACGACACCCCATGATCAGCCTCCAAACAGCATCACCGCGACACGAAAATTGCTTACACCCTATGACACCGCCCTCATTCCGTCTGTATGAGCTTCAAGTATCTTCAGCCATGTTGGGCAAGCTCTATTTCCGGCGGATTGTGAACGGCTCAAAGTTCTGAGCTATGCCAACTCGCGAGTAGTGACCACCGTCCTCGAGGCCATCGCGCCAGGGACACACTTCGAGGTTGGACAGGTGAAGAACCTTCCCTGGATTGAACCCGAGTCCTTCGATTCAACGGGTGTTGAGCGGTTGACTGAGATCTTCCGGGCCGACTGGGACTCTCGGGAGACCTCGTGGGACTTCGCCCGGCCGCCCTACCTGCGCGGCGGGCACTCGCTGCTCCAGGACGCCTTCGACGACTGGTACCGCCGCAGCTGCGAGACCGCAGAGGAAGCGCAACGCCTGGAGACGGGGAACAACCGCTACTGGGCGGACGTCTACGGCCTTGCGGAGGAAGTGGAGGTCGACGTCCCGCTCTCGCGCGTCTCCCTCACCTACAACCCGCGATTCGCCTTCGCTCCCACGAAGGGAACGCCCGAGCGCAGCGAGGAGGAATACCGCTGGCTGCACTACCAGCGCAGCGCGCGCGAACTCATCTCCTGGGCCATCGGCGTCACCATGGGCCGCTACAGCGTCGACGTGCCCGGCCTCGTGCTGGCCGATCAGGCCTCGACTCTCGACGAGTTCCGTGCCCGTGTCGCCGAGCCGCGCCTCCAGCCCGACGACGACGGCATCATCCCCGTCACCGGCGGTGCCTTCGACGATGACGCCTCGCGCCGCGTGAAGGCGGTGTTGCGCGTCGTCTTCGGAGCCTCCGACCTGGGTGACAACATTGAATTCCTGACCCGCTGCCTGGCCGTCAAGAACAGCAGCAACACGGCCGAGTTTGTCCCGCCGGTGATCCCTGCGGATCCGGATCGCGCGCTCGAGGACTACATGGCGAAGTCCTTCTCCGCCGACCATCAGAAGGACTACAGTGGTCGCCCCGTGTACTGGTCCCTCGAGTCTCCGAAGGGCACGTTCCGGGCGCTCATCTACCTGCACCGCTACACGCCCGACACGGTTGGACAGGTCCTCACCAAGTACGCGGCCCCATTCGTCGATCGGCTCAAGGCGGAATCGGAGGCTGTCGGACGCGAACGTGACGCCGTGATGGGCGACGATAGGAAGGCCGATCGCGAGCGTGCCCGCGTCGACAAGAAGCGCTCGGAGATCGACGCGAAGGTCGCGGAGGTTCTGGGATACATCGACTCTGTTCTGCAGCCCCTCGCCCAGCGCCGCATCCACCTGGACCTGGACGACGGCGTGCGCATCAATCGCCTCAAGCTCGCCTACGGCTGGCGCACGGACCTGACCGACCTACCCCAGCCCGCAATCGGCGCCGCCACGCCGGAAGTCAAGAAGGGAATCGCGACTGACCTGAAGTGGGCTCGCGGGGAAATCAAGAAGAACAACGTGTGGTGGTCGTGACAGCGTTCCCACGCCGTGGGACACTGGACAGATACCCGGGATGACAACGAAAGGACGCGACGTGAAGCTGACGCACATCGCCCTCACGAACTGGCGCAACTTCGCCCACATCGAGTTCGACCTGGCCTCGCGTCTCTTCGTCGTCGGCCCCAACTCATCTGGTAAGACCAACCTGCTGGCAGCCCTGCGCTTTCTGAGTGATGTCGCGCGGTTCGGCTTGGCAGCCACCTCGGAGCGGTGGGGTGGCACGGAACGATACTTCCGTTCGGGGAAGGAGGAAGCGTCTTTCTCTGTGACAGTGGACGTCGATACACACCAGATTACCTACAATCTGTCACTTTGGAGGGCGATACCGATTGGGGACTTCTTCGATGAAGAGATGCTGACGCACCCGTTGGATTCAGGCATCCCTCCGGAGCTGATGCGGCTTGAAGAGCCTTGGGTACTCCAGTCTCACGGTGTGGCGAGACGGGATTCGTTTTCCTGGGAGAGCATAGCGAAGATGGAGGTAGCTCCTCCTCCTTCTGAATACGGAGTGGAGGATGAGACAGGATACCCGGTGGTGGACTGCGCTTTCGTTAAAGATGAAAAGCTAGTGATCGACGGCGAAGACGTAACGGGTGTTCCTGGAACAAAACGAGTAACGGGAAGTGCCCTGTCTATTCGCAACATGCTCTCGGGCATCCGCTACATTCACCCGAATCCCAAGAAGATGCTCGAGCGGGCCGACCGCTACGACCCGGACCATGGGACGGGCTTCTTCCAGCACGCGGGGCGCTTCTCGGACCGGAAGCTGGATTTCGTGGTTAAGCGCATTCGCCCGATCATGGCTGCGGCGGTGCCGGAGGTCCCGAACCTGTCCTACCAACGCATGGGGCTCGGCACCGAGGTCGTCTTCTACAGCGACACTCCCGTGCGCGGGGCGAGCGGCGTCTACTCGCACGAGCAGTTTTCCGAGGGGACGCTGCGCCTGCTCGGCATGCTCTTCGACCTGGCGACGCTGCCGCGCGCCACGAGCATCGTCCTCATCGAAGAACCCGAAACCTTCCTGCAGGCCTCCGTCGTCCGCTCCCTGCCCTCGCTCCTGGCAGAGGTCGCCATGAACCGCGACATACAGATGGTCATCAGCACCCACTCGCCGGAGCTTATCGACTCCGAGCTGGTGCTCCCCAGCCAGGTCCTGATGCTTCGTTCGAAGAACGACGCGACGACTGGCGAACTGCTCTCGCAGTCTAACGACCCTCGCATTAGGGCCGTTGTCGGTGCGGGCCTGCCCAAATCGCAGGGCATCGATGCTGTCAACGGTCGCACGATTCCCCTGGGAACCTGGTAAGCGATGGAGGGCTACGTCTACGCCCAGGTCATCGTCGAGGGTCCGACTGACATACCGGTTGTTACCGCGCTGATGTATGCGGCGGGATGGGTCAAGGGTGAATTCGCTTTTACGAGGGCTAACGGCAAGGGTGTGATCGACAGGGACATCAAGAAGTACTGGGAGGCCGCTCGGTCTATTCCGTATGTTATCTTCCGCGATCTTGACCGTGACGAGGGTGGTTGTCCTGTGGCGGTGCGTTCGATGCTCTCCTCGAAAACTCCGGGTGAGTCGCCCGATCTGCTCATCAGGATCGTCGACCAGTGCATCGAGTCGTGGATTCTGGCGGACCGGCAGGGAGTCGCAGAATTCTGCGAGCTGCCCATAGCGAGTGTCAGGCCGTGCGATTCCCGGCCTAAAGACCATCTGCTGCGACTGTTCCAAAAGGCTCAATTCAAGGATGCTGTACTTCGTGAAGGTGGCAAGTTGGTATTTGGTCCCGCCTACGAGCTACACCTACAGCGCCTCATGACACACCATTGGAGCATCGAGCGTGCCGCCGCCGAAAGCGATAGCCTCAGGCGGGCCTTGAAGCGCCTGACGGACCTGCATGACCGACTCGGAGGAGGCACACAATGAGCGGAATCGATGCCTCTCGGCTGGCGGAGGAACTGAATGCCCTGCTCGAGCAGGGTCGCATCGTCACGTGGTTGGACCGCAACGGCGAATATGCGGACGACCTCGACGCCGTCCGAGACCTGCTTGACCGCGCCACCCTCATCACCATCAGCGCCAACCTCTTCGAAACCAAACTCCGCATCTTCGCCGAAGACACCAAGTCCCGCTACGTTCTCTACCGCGGAGGCGAGCTCCCGCCCCTCGAAGAAGACCTCCTCGCCGACGTGCGATGCGGATACCCCACATTCAAGGCTGACGCCTCGACCCTCCTCGTGCGCGAACTCGGCGTCGACCCCGCGCTGGCCGCAGTCATCGACCAATACGCCCCCTTCTTCAACTCTACCGCCCGCGTCGCCGACCTCAAGAAACACCTCGGAGCCATCAGCGACGCCGACAAGCGATCCGACCGTAAGACCTTCCTCGCCGCGATGAGTGCCGTCCTGCTCAAGACCCAGCAGCGTTCCTTCTCCGTGCTCTTCGCGAAGCTCGCCTCCATGACGCAGGACAACCCGCTCGACGCCCTCAAGTGGGGCCTCGACGCGTACTTCTGGGAAGGCGCCCGCGCCATCTGGGGGTACGACGGCGAACACACCTTCGACGCGCTCATGACCTGGCTCTTCGTCATGAACGCGAACGGCTGGGACCACCGGCACAACTCCGCCCAGCGCGACTTCAGCATGTGGACCCGCGACGTGGCCACGCGAGACGATGCCCGCCGATGGGCCAGGCGCGTCGACGAGGCAACCGGTGCCAGCGCCGCCCTGAAGGGTGCAGCTACCGACGCCCTCCTCATCGACACGACCACGCCCGGCGTGGACCGAGAACTCATCTCCCGCCTCGTCCGCGGAATCATCGACGGATCAGTCGGTGTCGCACAGGTCAAAGAGCAGCGCGGAAGGCGCCGCGAAGGCCTCTGGTTCGACGACACGGAGGCGCTGTGGGATGCAGCGCGGGCGGGGGCGCGTCTGCTCACCCACCTGCGTGCGCTTCCGGGCATCGCCTTCTCGGACGCGGCCGAGGGCTTCGCCCGCTACACGAACCCGGACAGCGGCCTGTGGGCCATTGACCAGGAGTACCGCCACTACGTGCGCGCCTCCCGAGCCGTTCACGTCGACGACATCCTCATCGACCTCGACCGGCACGTCGAAAACGCGTACCGCGACGACTACCTGCGCCCCCTCTCGCGCACGTGGGACGACGCGCTGCGCGGCATGCGTACATGGGAAATCTCCGTTCCTCCGTCCAGCGGGCGAATCGATTCGTTCCACCGTCTCCTCGTCGCCGGTTCCCACAGGCGAACCGTCGTCATCATCTCCGATGCTCTCCGATACGAGGCCGGCGTCGAGCTTGCCGACCACCTGCGCTCCCTTGGACGCGGCGCGATCGCCGTGAATCCCTGGTACACGATGCTGCCGTCGATCACCGCCCTCGGTATGGCCGCGCTGCTTCCGCATCGAGAGCTGACCCTCGGTGTGCGCGGCAAAGACCAAGTGATCGTTGAAGCCGATGGACGATCGACGTCCGGGATCGATGCACGCCGGACAATCCTCGAAGGTGCCGACGGGCGTGCGTTCACCTACGAGGAGCTCGCGAGCGACTCCGTCAAGTCGATGCGCTCGAAGTTCAAGGGCGCCTCCGCCGTGTACATCTACCACGACGTCATCGACGCAATCGGCGACCACGCGGCCTCGGAAAGTGATACCCCCGATGCCGTCAACCGTGCGATTGACGAGCTCTCTGGCCTCGTCGGCAAGCTCATCTCCGCGGACATCACCCGCATCCTCGTGACCGCCGACCACGGCTTCCTCTTCCAGGACAGCGAACCCGCCAATGATGACACCGCGAAACAGGGCGGCGTCCCGCGCGGGCATTCCGTCTCCGTGAAGAAGCGCCGCTACGTTCTCGGCAAGGACCTGGAGTCGACGGACGACTTCGTCGCTTTCGACGCGAAGAGCATCGGCTTGACAGACGGGCCGAGCATCGCGCTGCCCTACGGTACCCGCCGCATCCGCGCCCAGGGCCGAGGAAACCGCTTCGTTCACGGCGGAGCCTCGCTCCAGGAAATTACCACCCCCGTCATCGAGGTGTCGGTGGGTAGTAGGGGTGCCGAGGAGGTCCGCGACGTCGGTATCGCCCTGCATTACGACGACACGTCCCTGAAGGTCAACCGTTTCAGTCCACGTGTCATCCAGCGGGAACCCATCAGCCCGACGCGACGCCCTCTGACCGTCACGATTGGTCTCGAGAGCATGTCGGGTGAGCAACTGTCGAGCACTCGAGTCCTTACTCTGGAAGCGGCTGAGCGCTCCGAGGTGTCGCTCAAGCAGAGCAGCGAACTTATCCTTTTTGACGGGGTGTTGGAGAGGCATTCCGGCGAAGCTGTCAGGATCGTCGCCTACAAGACCGTTCACGGACAGGTCGTCGGCGAGCCCGTCGCCACCCACGAGCTGACCCTCAACGACAACGGGTTCGGAGCATTCGGAGGATTCGACCTATGAACATCTCGCCCGAAGAAGCCCTAGAGCGCGAGGATTCCCCGGCCTCGTCCCTGATCGTGGGCAGCGGGGGAGGAAAGCTCGCGGAGTACGAGGAAATCGCCGCGCGAGCATACGACGGCTTCGTCGTCCGAAAGGACCTGGTCGGCCAGGTCAAGGGCAACGCGATCGTCCCCTCCTACGTGCTCGAATTCCTGCTCGCACAGTACTGTGCGACCACGAGCGAAACGGCCATCAACGAGGGCGTTGAGAGTGTCCGTCGCATCCTCGCCAAGCACTACGTCAACCGCGGAGATTCCGAGCTCATCAAGTCACGCATCCGCGAGGAGGGACAGTATCGGATTATCGACAAGGTCTCCGTCAGCCTCGACGACACGCACGACCGATACAACGCCTCCTTCGAAAATCTCGGGGTCACCAACGCGCTGGTATCCGACGAGACCGTTCGTGAGAACGACCGCCTCCTGACCGGTGGTGTCTGGTGCCTGGCTGAGATGTCCTACGTGCCGATGGGAGATTCCGGAGCAAAAGCATCCAGCCCGTGGATTGTTTCCCGCCTTCAAGCCATCCAGCTGCCGCGCTTCGATTTCGGACGCTATTGCCGGGGGCGTGCCTCGTTCAGCGCCGACCAGTGGATCGACCTGCTCGTCGCCTCGGTCGGCCTCGACCCCGCGAAGCTTAGTCGGCGCGGGAAACTCTTCCAGCTGACCCGCCTCATTCCCTACGTCGAACGCAACTACAACCTCGTCGAGCTGGGCCCCAAGGGCACCGGAAAATCGCATATCTACTCCGAATTCTCGCCCCACGGCATCCTCGTGTCGGGCGGCGAGGTGACGCTGGCAAAACTCTTCGTTAATAACGCGACCCGGCGCATCGGCCTGGTTGGCTACTGGGACGTCGTCGCCTTCGATGAATTTGCCGGGCACAAGCGCGTCGAGCGCAGCCTGGTCGACACGCTCAAGAACTATCTCGCGAACAAGTCGTTCTCGCGTGGCGACAGCACGATCACGGCCGAGGCCTCGATGGTCTTCGTCGGTAACACGACGCGGACCGTACCCGCGATGCTGGCCAGCGCCGACCTTTTCGAGGCCCTGCCCGAGGCGTATCACGACACGGCGTACATGGACCGCATCCACTACTACCTGCCCGGATGGGAAGTGGACATTGTGCGGCCCGAGCTGTTCTCGCGTGGGTACGGGCTCATCGTCGATTACCTGGCGGAGGCGCTGCGGCACCTGCGCACCCTGGATTACTCGGGTGACCTGGATACCCTCGCGACGCTCGATCCGGCGATGTCCAAGCGCGATCAGGACGCCGTGCGCAAGACGTTCTCGGGCCTGGCGAAACTCATCTTCCCGGCGCGCGATGGTGCGCCTGAGGAGCTTGAGGAACTGCTCCGATTCGCGATCGAGGGGCGCAAGCGCGTCAAGGATCAGATCATCCGACTCGACGACACCATGGCTGCGTCCGGCTCTCACTTCACGTACATGCTGGGACGCGTAGACCAGGACCGCTACGACGCCTCGAGCGCCCGGTCCGTCCCCACCCAGGAGGAGCTGGACTATCCGCAGTACTTCACGTCGCGCAGCGATGCTGATGAGCGGAGCGGTCAACGGGGTATTGGAGAGGTTTCCGACGGTCTTCCGAAGTCGGACGATATTGTGGATGCACGCGGAGACAGGAGCTCGGCTTCTCCGGTCTTCGACCGTAGAGCCGTGTTGAAAGCGCGTGCCGTCCCCAGGCGCTACAAGATCGAACCGAGCATGGGTCATTCCATGGCGGACATCCTGCTCCCGTACCTGTTCGATGCGGCTGAGATTCGGATCCGTGACCCATACTTACGCAAGCCTCACCAAATCCGAAACGTGCACGAAATTCTGCTGCAGCTGATCCAGCACGCTGACGCCGCTCGGCTGCCGCGCGTTGTTATCGAGACCTGCGCGAGCGATGAGGATGACTATCGCGCGAGGCAGGAAGCGACGTTCGAACAGCTGCAGCAGTCGTGGGGACAGTTCGGAATCGTCATCGATTGGGGCATCGTTGATTACTTCCACGACCGTAGCATCGTGACCGATACCGGCTGGGTGATCGATCTTGGTCGCGGGCTGGACGTCTATGAGGCGTACACGCCGCTATCACAATTCGACCCCCGTTACGCGATCCCGCACCTGCGGCGGACGAAGGAGATCACGATCAACGTCAGCAGGGAGGAAACTCCCCGCGTGTCAATCGTCTAGTTGCGAGGCGATGTTGGCCGCTGAGTGCACCGTCAATACAGTAAAGTCAGGCCACTTGCTTGCAGCTAGTGGTGAGCGTCACTAGCACTTGTTGTGGTGCCCGCGTTGTTTAGGAGTATTGTTGTACGCAACATGACCGGTTCCGCTACCCGCCTCACGGCGGGAGTCCAGGGCCGGTCCTTGCTATTCGGGAGAGGCGATCTGTGTCGTGACTCGCGTGAAAGTGTTTAAAACCTACGCCGAACAGGTTGAGCTGCTACGAAGTCGTGGGATGCGTATCGATAACGTTGAGCGCGCAGAGGAGAAGCTTGCTCGACTGAACTACTATCGACTGTCAGGGTATTGGTATCCCATGCGCCGTTTTTCTCCAGATACCGGTCAGGCGTACGATGAGTTTGTCGATGGAGCTTCGTTTGATTTGGTCATCGACCTATACGAGTTTGACGAGCGCATGCGTCATGTCGTATTTGCTGAATTGGATCGTATTGAAATGGCGATCCGTACCATGCTTGGGTATCGACTGGGAAGTGTTGACCCATTCATTTATCAAGATGTGACACGTCTAAGTGCGTATGCCCGTCAATCGAATAAGGGGAGTCGTCGTAGTAGACATGCGGTTTGGGTTGAGAAATTTGAAAGAGCTGTAAACTCTTCGAAAGAAGACTTTGTCGAGCATCATCGACGACACTATCATGGTGACATGCCCATCTGGGCAGCCGTTGAAATCATGGACTGGGGGATGTTGTCGTACTTATACGACTTTTCTCCAACGGAAGTGCGTCATGACATTGCGGATGACTGTGAACTTGCTGCTCCACAGCTCGCATCGTGGCTGAAGTGTCTGAATATTGTAAGAAATTATGCCGCTCATCATGCGCGTATGTTTAATCGTGTTTTCGATATTAAGCCGAAGTTCAGTAATGATATGCGGCTGCAAGAGGTGGCTGGTGTGAGAAATCGTTCCTTTGGGCAGTTGTCGCTCATTCAATACTTGCATCGCCAGCTCGATTTATCTCCCGCCAGTCGCCTGCCTCAGCTGCTTGATACGTTCCCGCATAATGACATTGTCCCCTTTTCTCGAACTGGCGCTCCCGAGGGATGGGAGAGGCTTGCGTTGTGGGAGCGGCAGTCTGCCGTACAGCGACCTGCCCAGACGTGCACATATGACACGAATCACTGAACGGGCGTGCAGGGGTCGGGCGGCGCGTGTGTCAGTTAACCATCATTTAATCCACTTCGTCTCAATGTGGCGAGGACTGTGGCCGAACACGTCTGACAAATCCCCCCAAAATCATCCCACACGCACCCCAAAAACCCACCATGGCCTCGTTCGACAGCGACCCGAACAGTGAACGCCACCACCCCCTTGTCCTAGGATTGGGGGCACGTCGACGCGCCCCCAACGACGGGAACGCCCGGCACGCAGCAGCGCCGCACACGCGACGCCGCGGGAGCGGCCAGCAACGAAGCATGGCCACCCCACGCGCCGCCGCACCCCAGCGGAGCAGCCGCACGCACACCAGCCTCGGCGGCAAATCCCCCATCGAATACGAACTGCACCAAGCGGCCTGGACAAAAGCCGCATAAACAAACCGTCAACAACTTGCGCACAACCCCACTCCCCGAAAATTCGCACGTAATTTCCCTTGGTCAGTTTTCGATATGCCCAGAAAACGTTGGAATTGCAACGGTTGGATTTCAAAGTTTGAATAATGGGGAGGGGAATTACGTGCGACATTTGTGGGGAACCATGCGGGTGTGCCGCGCATTCGCCGGGTGCTGCCAGGGTTCGCCGGGTGCCCCCAGGGTTCGCCGGGTGCTCCCAGGGTTCGCCGCGCCCCCGCGCCCCCTACTCCCGCGGCTTCGCCGTGGATTCGCGGATGGTGAGGACTGGGCTGAAGGTCTGGTGCTGCGTGGGCGCGTCGGGGCCGGAGAGGAGGAGCTCGGCGGCGGCCGCGCCGAGCTCGTCCATGGGCTGGCGGATCGTCGTGAGGGGTACGGGCATCTGCGCGGCCAGGGGAATGTCGTCGAAGCCGATGACGGACACGTCGTCGGGGATGGAGACCCCCGCGACGCGCAGCGCCGACATGACGCCCACGGCGAGCAGGTCGTTCGCGCAGAAGACCGCCGTCGGTGCAGAGCCCTCGGAGGCGGCTCGGGCCTCGGCGATGGCCTCTTCGGTGGCCGCATAGCCGGCCTGGGCGGTGTACGCCTCCGCGTTGTGCACGGTCAGCCGGACGTTGTCCGACCCCGTCAGGCGCTGCCAGTGCTCGACCGCGTCCCGCACACCCGCGAGGCGCTGCAGGGACTGACGCATGTCGGCGCGGCCGTTGAGGAAACAGATGCGCTGGTGTCCGAGCGCCAGGAGGTGTTCGATCGCCAACGCCGCCCCCGCGCGGTCGTCGATGGACACGGACGGCAGGCCCTCGGGCGCGTCGGCCGCGTCGAAAAGAACGACCGGCGTGCCCTCCTCGACCAGGCGCGTGGCGGCCTCGTGCGAGGAATCAGCCGGGGTGAGCAGGACGCCGCGCACGGCCTGGCGCCCCAGCGCCTCGAGCAGGTCTCGCTCCTCGCGCACGGAGGCGTGCGTGGAGGACAGGGTCATGATGTAGCCCTCGCGCGATAGGACGCGCTCCATGGCCGCGGCCGCCTCCATGAAGAACGGGTTTGTCAGATCGAAGACCGCCACGCCCACGAGCGGCGATGTGCCGCGCCGCAGCGCCTGCGCGGTCGGGTTGGGCTTGTAGCCGAGCTGCGCGATCGCCGCCTCGACTCGTTCGCGCACGTCGGGGCGCACGCTCTCGCGCCGGTTGATGACGTTAGACACGGAGCCGACGCTCACGCCCGCAAGAGCGGCGACGTCCTTGACGCCGGGGGCTTTGCGGGGCACTGCGGGGGACGAGGCAGTGGTCGCGTCCTGGGGACTCGTGCCCTCTGAGGTCTGGTGGGGCGGCGTCATGGTGGCTCTTTCAGAAACTCGAGTGATGAAACGTTCATATTGTGTCATCTCCTGGGAGCTTTACGCTCCAATTTTCCTGGCTAGTTCAAGGCTGACGCGTAGAGTTGACATACATATTGTTGTGTGGCACACTCTCTTCTTATCTGAATCGTTTCATTCCTCGATGAAGAGGTGACCACATGACACGAGAAGCTGACAGGCCAGTCGTCTCGCTTCAACACGCGGTGAAGAAGTTCGGCTCCTTCACCGCGATGTCCGATGGGTGCATCGAGCTGTATCCGCACCGCATCCACGCCCTGGCCGGCGAAAACGGCGCCGGCAAGTCGACGCTTGTGAAGGTCCTCGCCGGCATCCACCAGCCAAACTCCGGAGAGTTCCTGGTCGAGGGCCAGCCGGTGCGCTTCAAGACCCCGGTGGAATCGAAGGCCGCCGGAATCTCGGTGATCTACCAGGAGCCCACCCTGTTCCCCGACCTGACGGTCGCCGAGAACATCTACGTGGGGCGTCAGCCCCGGGGGCGCTTCGGCCTCATCGACCACGCGGCCATGAGGCGCGACGCCCAGGAGCTCTTTGACCGCCTCGAAGTGCCGATCGACCCCTCCCAGTTGGCCGACGGCCTGTCGATCGCGGACCAGCAGATCATCGAAATCGCGAAGGCCATCTCGCTGGACGCCAAGGTCCTCATCATGGACGAACCGACGGCCGCTCTGTCCGGGCACGAGGTCGACCGCCTCTTCTCCGTCGCGCGTTCCCTGCGCGACAAGGGGGCCTCCCTCATGTTCATCTCGCACAGGATGGAGGAAATTTTCGACCTGTGCGACGACGTGACGATCATGCGCGACGGCGCCTACGTGTCCACCCGCGACCTGAAGGAAACCACGAAGGCGCAGCTCGTGCGCGACATGGTCGGCCGCGACGTCGACCAGCTCTTCCCCAAGCTGGACGCGCAGATCGGCGATCCCGTCCTGACGGTTGAAGGACTCACCCGATACGGCGCCTTCGAGGACGTGAGCTTCGAGGTCCGCAGCGGAGAGATCCTTGGGCTCGCGGGCCTGGTCGGCGCGGGCCGATCCGAGGTCGTGCGCACGATCATGGGCATCGACAAGGCGGACGGCGGCACCGTGACCGCCTTCGGAAAGCCGCTGAAGCTTGGCGACACGGTGGGCGCTATTCGCGCCGGCCTCGCCTTCGTGCCCGAAGACAGGCGCAAGCAAGGCCTCGTCATGGACCTGTCCGTCGCCCGCAACACGGCCCTCACGCTGCGCAGCAAACTCGCCCGCTGCGGACTCATCAACTCCCGCACCGAGCGAGCGGTCGCGCAGGAATGGTCCACCAACCTCGAAGTGAAGACGGCCAGCCAGGACACCCCCGTGTCCGCGCTGTCGGGCGGCAATCAGCAAAAGGTCGTCCTGGCGAAATGGCTCGCCACCGACCCGACGATCCTCATCGTCGACGAGCCGACCCGCGGCATCGACGTGGGAACGAAGGCCGAAGTACACCGCCTGATCTCCACCCTCGCCACCAGGGGAGTGGCCGTCATCATGATCTCCTCCGAGCTGCCCGAAATCCTCGGCATGGCCGACCGCGTCCTCGTCATGTGCGAAGGACGCATCACCGGCGAATTCACCAGAGAAGAAGCCACAGCTGACGCCATTATGACGGCTGCAACAGACCACGAAAAGGCCGCATCATGACCGCAACACTCACCCCTCCCTCCCGCGTCCACGGGCCGTCGCCGATAAGCCGACAGCCAGCCACGCCCTCGTCCGCGACCACGAAGCACGCCCCATCGAAGCTGCGCTCTCTCCTGTCGATGCGCGAGCTCCCCGTGATCGCGGCCCTCATCGCCCTCGTCCTCCTCACCTGGGCGATCAACCCGCGCTTCCTGTCCGCCCAGGGCGTGCGCGACCTCTTCCTCAACGCGACGATCGCCATGCTCATGGCCGCCGGGCAATCCCTCATCATCCAATCCGAAGGCGTCGACCTCTCCGTCGGCTCCATCCTCGGCTGCACGGCCTTCGCCACCGGCTTCCTCTTCGCCACCAACCCGGGGCTGCCCATCGGCGTCGTCTTCGTCGCCGGCATCGTGCTGGGAGCGCTGCTCGGAGCGCTCAACGGCCTCCTCGTCACCCAGGCGAAAGTCCCGGCGATGGTCATCACCCTGGGCACCCTCTACGTCTTCCGAGGAGGACTGAACTGGTGGGCGGGATCCACGCAGTACTTCGCCGGCGACCGCCCCCAGGCCTTCGGCGACCTAGGAGTCGCCACGATCGCCGGCTTCCCGCTGCTCACCCTCCTGGCGGTCATCGTCATCGTGATCGTCTCGCTGTACCAGCGCTACGCCCGCTCCGGCCGGGACCTCTACGCGATCGGCTCCGACCGCGAGGCCGCAGCCGTTTACGGCATCCCCGTCGCCAAGCGCGTCTTTGCGGCCTTCGTCGCCAACGGCGCGCTCGTCGGACTCGGGGGTGTCCTCTACGCCTCCCGCTTTAACTCCGTCGGCGCGACGACGGGCGCGGGCATGGAACTCGACATCGTCGCCGCCTGCGTCGTCGGCGGCGTCGCAATGACGGGCGGCGTCGGAACCGCCTACGGAGCCGCCATCGGCGCCCTCCTCCTCACCACCATGACGTCCGCGCTCACAGCCGTCGGCGTCGATAAATTCTGGCAAAAGGCCGTCGTCGGCGCGCTCATCCTCATCGCAATCGTCGTCGACCGAGTCAGCTCGATGCGCCGCCACGAGGCGCTGCGCAAGAAAGGAGGGGACCGCTGATGAACACCCCGACTCAGGCCTCGTCACGTGACCTCATGGCCTCCATTCGCCGCGTGTTCTCCTCGCGAGACTCGCACATGACCCTCGTCCTCATCCTCGCCATCGTGGTCGCGACCATCCTCGTTCCCAGATTCAGTCAGCCCCGCACGCTCACGTTCCTCACCCTGGACGTGACGGCGACGCTCCTCATGGCCCTGCCCATGACCCTCGTCATGATCAACGCGGACATCGACCTGTCCGTCGCTTCCACCGCCGGGCTCGTCAGCGCATCCTTCGGCGTCCTCGTCCAGTCGGGCGTCGGATTCTGGGCGAGCATCGCGATCTGCCTCCTCATCGGACTGGCCTGCGGCCTCGTCAACGCCATCATGACCGCCTACGTGGGCCTGCCGGCGCTCGCGGTCACGATCGGCACGCTCGCGCTGTACCGAGGCCTCGCCCTGGTCGTCATCGGCGACCAGTCCATCTCCGACTTCCCGAAGTGGGCGACCTCCGCGGTCACCGGCTCCTTCGGATCCACGGGCATTGCGTACATGGCGATCCCCGTCATCGCGTTCGTCGTCCTCTTCTGGCTCCTGCTGCACAAGACCCCATACGGCCGAGGCCTCTTCGCGCTGGGGTATTCCAAGCAGGCGGCCGAATTCGTCGGCATCGACACGAAGCGTTCCCGCGTCATCGCCCTGACGCTGTCGGGCCTCATGGCGGCGCTGGCCGGCATCTACTGGACGCTGCGCTACTCCGCGGCGAAGGCCGACAACGTCGAGGGCCTGGAGCTGGTCGTCATCGCCGCCGTCGTCTTCGGTGGGGTCAGCGTCTTCGGTGGCCGAGGCTCGATCTGGGGGAGCGTCTGCGGCGTCCTCACGATCGGCGTCCTCAACTACGCGCTACGCCTCAACCGAATCCCCGAAGTCATCCTGGTTCTGGTCACGGGCCTGCTCCTGATCGGTTCCGTCGTCGCGCCGTCGCTGGTGAATGCCATCCGCCAGCGTCTGGCTCATCGAGCTGACGCGCGTACCCCTCGCGCCAGCGTCGCACCGGGCGCGGCGAGCGCCTAATAATCCCACAACGAGGGGCATAGTGCCCCCCAAACAGGGCGCGTGCGCCCGAAAGGAAAAGACAACGATGTCTCACATGAAGAAAGGAGTGGCCGCACTCGGCGCACTCTCGCTGGCCTCGGCCCTCCTGATGACCGCCTGCGGCGGCGGAGCGTCGACGCAGGGCAGCGATCCCAGCTCCGGTGGGAACGCTTCGGGTTCCTACGACGTGTCCTCCCAGTCGATCACCTTCATTCCCAAGCAGCTGAACAACCCCTTCTCCGACGTCATGCTCGGCGGAGGAAAGGATGCCGCCGGCGCGATCGGATTCGCCGAGGTCAACGTCGTCGGTCCCCTCGAGGCCTCCTCGTCCTCACAGGTCTCCTTCATTAACTCCGAGGTGCAGGCGGGCACCAACGTCCTCGTGATCGCAGCGAACGACCCCGACGCCGTGTGCCCGGCGCTGCAGGACGCGCGCAAGGCCGGCACGAAGGTCGTCACCTTCGACTCCGACGCCTCGGCGGATTGCCGCGACCTGTTCATCAACCAGGTCGAGTCCAAGCAGGTGGCGATCACCATGCTCGACATGGTCTCCGAGCAGATCGGCGGTTCCGGTAAGGTCGCCATCCTCTCCGCGACGGCGAACGCCGCCAACCAGAACGCGTGGATCAAGTTCATGGAGGAAGAGATCGCCTCGAACGACAAGTACAAGGGCATCGAGATCGTCGCGAAGGTCTACGGCGACGACGATGACACGAAGTCGTTCCAGGAGGCGCAGGGCCTGCTCCAGGCACACCCCGACCTGGACGCGATTGTGTCGCCGACCACCGTCGGCATCGCCGCCACCGCGCGCTACCTGTCGACCTCCGACTACAAGGGCAAGGTTGTGCTGACCGGCCTGGGCCTGCCCAACGAGATGCGTTCCTTCGTGAAGGACGGGACCGTCAAGGAGTTCGCCCTGTGGGATCCTGCCCAGCTGGGATACGTGGCGGCCTACGCGGGTGCAGCGCTCGATAGCGGCGCGATCAAGGGCGAGGTCGGGGAGACGTTCACCGCCGGAGACCTCGGTGAGCGCACGATCGGCGAGAACAAGACCGTCGTCGTCGGTGACCCCGTGCGCTTCAACGCGGACAACATCGACAACTACGACTTCTGACGCCACTTCTGACGGGGTTGGTGGGCGCGCCCGTCGCGCCTGCCAACCCCGCGTTCATGCGGCAAAACGCGGGTTGCGTGAATGACCCTGTTTGCTGAATGAAACGATTCACGTTAGAATGGGCACCATCAATTTCCGTTCAACGATGAAGGGATTTCCCATGAGCGAGACCCCACCGCTGGCCCACACGCTCGCCACGACGAGCCAGGCCAGCCCCCACCGAGCCTGCTTCCTCCTACGCGTCCGCCCGGAGAAACTCGCCGAATACGCCGACGTGCACCAGCGTGTCTGGGACGAGATGCTCCAGGCCCTGCGCGAGGCCGGGTGGCGCCACTACTCCCTCTTCCTCGACCCGCACACCGGCCTCGTCGTCGGCTACTACGAGGCCGACGACGCCCGCGCGGCCGCCGCAGCCATGGAAGACCTCGAGGTCAACACGCGCTGGCAAGCCGAGATGGCCCAGTACTTCCAGCCGGACGGAGGAGGAAGCGCCCACTTCCTCAGCCAATACTTCTACCTCGCCTAATCGCCCACCGAGGCCACCCCCCGAGAGACCGTCCCGGCCCCCGAGAGGCCACCCCGGCCTCGTCAATCCACACCCCACACGTCGAAGGAGACGTCATGACCATCCACCTGTCCGACCTGTCCGAAAGCGCCCGCACCCTGCTGCGCGAGCAGACCATCGAGCTGCCGAGCTGGGCGTTCGGCAACTCCGGGACCCGCTTCAAGGTCTTCCCGAGCCCCGGCACCCCGCGCAACGCCTACGAAAAGATCGACGACGCGGCACAGGTTCACCACTTCACCGGGATCACCCCGCGGGTGTCCCTGCACATCCCCTGGGACATGGTCGACGACTTCCGTGACCTGGCCGCGCACGCGCGCTCGCAGGGCATCACCCTGGGCACCATCAACTCGAACGTCTTCCAGGATGACGACTACAAGTTCGGCTCCCTGACGAACTCCGACGAGGCCATCCGACGCAAGGCGATCGACGCGCACCTGCGCTGCATCGACGTCATGAACGCGACCGGGTCCGACACGCTCAAGATCTGGCTGGGCGACGGAACGAACTACCCGGGTCAGGACTCGATCGCCGCGCGCCAGGAACGCCTCGCTGACTCACTGTCCGTTATCTACGAGAATCTGGCTCCACATCAGCGCCTTCTCCTGGAGTACAAGTTCTTCGAACCCGCCTTCTACCACACCGACGTCCCGGACTGGGGCACGGCGCTCGCGCACGTGACCGCTCTGGGGGAGCGGGCCGTCGTCTGCCTCGACACCGGCCACCACGCGCCCGGCACCAACATCGAGTTCATCGTCGTTCAGCTGCTGCGCGCCGGCCGCCTCGGTGCCTTCGACTTCAACTCGCGCTTCTACGCGGACGACGACCTGATCGTGGGCGCCGCCGACCCGTTCCAGCTCTTCCGCATCATGCACGAGATCGTCTCCTTCGGCGCCCTCGCGCCCACCTCCGGCGTGAACTTCATGCTCGACCAGTGCCACAACCTCGAAGAGAAGATCCCCGGCGAAATCCTCTCCGCGATGAACGTTCAGGAGGCGACCGCGAAGGCGCTCCTCGTCGACCGTGACGCGCTGGCGACGGCGCAGGCCGAGCACGACGCGCTGGCCGCCAACCAGGTGCTCATGGACGCCTTCTCCTCCGACGTGCGCCCGCTCCTGGGCGAACTCCGTGAGGAGCAGGGTCTCGACCCCGACCCGCTCGCGGCCTACGCGGCCTCGGGCTACTTCGAGCGCATCTGCGAGCAGCGGGTGGGCGGCCAGCAGGCCTCGTGGGGCGCATGATGACCACCGTCGTCGCTATCGATCTCGGGGCCTCCTCGGGGCGCGTCCTGCGGGGCGTGTTCGACGGCGAGCGCATTGCCATTGAGGAGTGCTCCCGCTTCCCGAACGGGCCCGTCGCCCTCCCGGGGCCTGCTCGCACGGGTGGGGCTGGCGCGGGTCAATCGTGCGCGGGTCAATCGGGCGGTGCGGGTGCTGGCGGGTCCGGGTCGGGCGAATCGGACGGGGCAGGTGCGGGTCAATCGGGCGGTGCGGGTGCTGGCGCGTCCGAGCGCTCTGGGGACGAGGCTGGCGTGGCCTACGAGTGGGACATCCTCGCGCTGTGGCGCGGAATCCTGGATGGCCTGCGCGAGGCCAGCCTGCGCGGCCCCGTTGATGCGATCGGAATCGACACGTGGGCCGTGGACTACGGGCTGCTGGACGAGGACGGCCGGCTGATCGGCAACCCCGCGTCTTACCGCTCGGCGCGCTGCGGCCTCGGCGCCTCCGAGGTGCTCGACCGGTGGGACTCCTCCTGGCTGTATGCGCGCAATGGGCTGCAATTCCAGCCTTTCAACACGCTGTTCCAGCGCGTGGCCGACCGGGCGGAGGCGCGCGCGGAATGTGCGCGCACGGCACTCCTGATCCCCGATCTGCTGGCGTACTGGCTGACGGGTCATGCGCGAAGCGAGCTGACGAACGCGTCGACGACCGGCCTCGTCAATGCGGCGCGGCGCGACTGGGATCCCGAGATTCAGATACGGCTACGCGACGATTTCGGGGTGGAGCACATCTTCCCGCCGCTCATCTCGCCGGGGGAGGTCATCGGTGAGGCTCGCGTCCAGGGGCTCGACCTGCGCACCTCGACGGGTGAGCGCACCCCGGTTGTCGCCGTCGGGTCCCACGACACCGCGTCGGCGGTCGCGGGTGTTCCCGCCCGGACGGGGTCGTTCGCGTACATCTCGAGCGGCACCTGGTCGCTCGTCGGCACCGAGCTGAGCGCACCCGTGCTCTCCGACGAGGCTCAGGCAGCCAACTTCACGAACGAGCTGGGCGTGGATGGCACGGTCCGTTTCCTCGCCAACATCATGGGCATGTGGGTACAGCAGGAATGCCTGCGCGAGTGGGCGGCCCTGGGGGACGAGGCGTCGGGCGCTTCAGGCCGGGTCGACTGGCCTCTCCTCGACGCGCAGACCGAGGCGGCCCAGCCCGCGCGCTACCTCCTCGACATGTCCTCGCCCGAGCTGATGGCTCCGGGCGCCATGGTAGAGCGCGTGCGCTCGCTGTGGATCCCGGGCCCGGGCGCCTCCTCGGCCGCTTCGTCGGGCGACGACCCCTCCTCGGTGGACGGCTCCTCCTCGCCGGACGAGGCCGGGGCCGGGTCCGGTGATCAGCAAGCCTCGGGCGTCGATCCGACTGAGCGCGCAACCGTCCTGCGCGCTATCACCGATTCGCTGGCGCTGGCCTACCGCCGGGCGATCCGACGGACGAGTGAGCTCAGCGGCACCCGCCCTGAAGCGATTCACCTCCTCGGAGGAGGCTCGAAGAATCGCCTGCTGGCGCAGGAGACCGCCGACTCGACGGGCATCCCGGTCATTGCGGGACCCGTCGAGGCCACGGCCCTCGGAAACATGCTCATCTCCCTGCGAGCCATTGGCTCGGCCAGCGGGACTCTGATGGACCTTCGCGCCATTTCCCAGGCCTCGTCGGCGCTCGAGACCTACGAGCCGCGCGCCTCCAACGCGCGCCTCTGGGACGAGGCCGATGCGCGCCTCGGGTCCGGTGATGCCCTGTCGTAGCTGATGTGTGCTGACGTGGGCCGCGGCTCGAACGACCGTTCGAGCCGCGGCCCACGTGTGTATGACCATCATGCGCGCGCCATTGATCCTGTCGAATGCTGATTGACGGTTGTGTGCGGATGCTGCGCGTGGGAGCGTCTCAGTGTATGCATGCCGACAGGCGTCATGGGATACCTCGGCCAACATGCCCTCAACGCTCTTATAGCGAACAGTATGTTCAGATGTTCAACAGGGTGTCACGACCCCTGAGTGGTAGCTACCTTCTGGCGATACGACTCAGCCTCCCAGTTCTCGATGAAGCCGCGCTCACGCTCGTCCATGACGCGTACACGCCCGAGCAGGTTCGCGTCCCGTGCCACGCGCAACGCGTCCAGGAAGGTGTGCAACGCGTTATCCGAGGCCTCGTTTGTGCATCCCACAGCCGCCACCGCGAGTCCGGGAATGACGGCGACAATGGGGCTGCGCCCGTGCTGCGCGCGGTGCAGCGACACTTTCGCGGCCACGATGTTCTCCGTGTCGGTCGCCTCCAGGACGACGGGGAAAGATCCTGCGTACACGATCTGGTCGGGGATCAGCGGCCCTCCAGGTGCCGACGCGAGCGCCGAGAGGCCGTCCGTCGACAGCGCGACGCTCGGCGCGTCCACCGCGCGACGGAACGCCTCGGCCACCCGGGAAGGCGAACCCGAGAAGGCAGTCTCGGCCTCGTCGATCGCTGCGCGAATCGAGGACGTGAGGAACGCGATGCGCTCGAAAATCACATCCTTCGTCGGGCCCGACACGATGATGCCGTGATTGCCGAGGAGTGTGATCGTCGGCGGGGGTGCGTTGTGTGCGGCCGTGAAGGCGCGGCGACGCTCGTTGATGAGGCGTGCCAGCGGGATGCCCGGATCCGTGTAGTCGACCCACAGAGCCTGGTCGCCCAGGATGCGTTCGCACAGCTCCTCTCCGCGCGTGTTGCACGTAATCGCGTTGGCTGTCAGCGGGTGCAGGTGGATGACGAGCGGATCGGGAATCAGCGCGTGAAAGAGGAGCTCGACGCTGGGGCGACGCTCGAACGCGCCGCGCTGTGCGAGCTGGGCTGCCGCGCGAACGGGGTCTTCGCTACTGGGGAGTTCCTCTGGGTGATGGAAGGCGTGGAGAAGGGTCGGAATGTCGAGTGGGACCAAGTCTTCCTCGCGCAGGGTCGCGAGCGGAACCCCGCTGGGCTTGATGAGGAGGGTATCTCCGATCTTTGCGGACGAGTTCCCGCCCCCCGAGCGCGTGTATTCCGTGTCCGCGCCGATCTGGTTGGACAGCTCGATGAGTTGGGAGACGAGGTCTTGAGATGAAGTAGTCATTGGTCCTCCACAATGAGGATGAAACGTTTCATCTAAGGATATTGAGACGGGGTCTGAATGTCAAGACCGGTGGGTTTGTGAGGAGGGTGAAGCTCTTGGTGAGTATCTCTTCAATTTGGTTCCACGTTTGGTTACGGGGATCGTCACTTCAGGGCTAGAGTAGCGACATGGCATCACGACACTGCTGGAACTGTCGCAAGGAAGCGCGGCAGACACCTTTTGGCGATGTAATCCGTTCCTTCGATGAACAGATCTACATGCACGCGTACACTTGCGATGGGTGCGGTGTTATCTCGGTCGGTTTGGCATCTTTCGTGGAGATTTATACTTTTGATGGAACGGTGAAGCAGTTTTTCACGCAAGATCAGCCTGACGTCGAGTGGTCACCGAAAGTGCCAAATGGACGTGAATTTTCGGATGTTCCGCCGAATATTGCGGGAGCGGCCTCTGAGGCTTACATCTGTCAGTCTGTGGGTGCATACCGTGCAGCTGTCCTGCTAGCTCGAACCGTCATCGAGGCAACATGCAAGGACAAGGACATTACGCAGGGGACGCTGAAGCAGAAGATCGACGGCCTTGAAGAGTCTCGCTTGATTAATCCGACGCTGGCAGGCCTGTCACATCAGGTTCGATTGATGGGTAATGAGATGGCTCATGGTGATCTTGATGCCACGATTGATGCGGAGGATTGCGATGACCTTCTCGAGTTTATGAGTGCACTTCTTGAGGAGATCTATCAGCGCCCCATCTCCTTGGCTCGGCGCCAAGAGCTGAATAGACAGCGAAAAGCTGAGCGCACCACGCAGATGTAGAGGTAGGGCCCTGATCCGGGGGCCGGTACAGTTCAGCCCCCGTCTAGACCACCTTCTGCTTCTCGACGATCAGCTTGATGAGAGCAACGTATCTGTGATTACTTCGCTGCTTTCCTGACTTAGGTGCGTGGTTTCGGGAGTGCTCACCAGTCACCCAAGCCCAGGTAGTACAGCGGGTGCGCGAAGAAAGAGGGGCTCTTCCGAGTTGAGTGTGGGTGACCGGGTGTTGGTCGGGGGTTGCGGGTAGAGGTCGAGGTCCTTGATGATGAGCGGACTTCAACCCCCGCGATCTTCAAAGGACCTCGACAATGTCTCACCCTACCTGCTGCTGCTCCGTGTCGCTTGATCGTTGTGATCGGTGTGATCTGCTCGTCGGTTTGGAGGGCTTCCATCTGATGAGCGTGACTCGCACCCCAGGGGCCCTGGTGCTCGATGTTGAGTCGTGCAACCAGCTGGCGGGCTGCCCGGGTTGCGGGGTGATCGCACAAGGCCACGGGCGCATGGTCATGGAGGTCATCGACGCGCCCTGGGCCGGGGTCCCGGCGCGTATCCGGTGGCATAAACGACGCTGGATATGCCGCGAACACGCCTGCCAGACGGTGACATTCCTGGAACACGACGAGCGGGTGTGCGCACCCCGGGCGCGTCTGGGCGCCCGGGCGATCCGCTGGGCGATCCGACAGTTGCGTTTCGAGGGAGCCACCATCGCTGGCCTGGCTCGACAACTGGCAACCACATGGAACACCGTGTGGTCCCACATCAAGCCGTGCCTGCAAGCCGCATCTGATGACCCCGCCCGGTTCGCAGGCGTGCAGGTATTGGGGGTTGATGAGCACGTATGGCATCACCAGGACCGACGCCGACGAGGGCCCCGTGAGCTCACCGGCATCGTAGACCTGACGCGAGGGGAGGATCACCCCACGGCCCGCTTGTTAGACCTGGTCCCAGGCAGGTCTGGCACCGCGCATGAGAACTGGCTCGAAGAGCGCGGCGAAGAGTTTCGCTCCGGTATCCAGATCGCGACGCTGGATCCCTTCCAGGGATACAAGAACGCCATCGACGATCAACTCCAAGACGCCACCAGCGTCCTCGACGCCTTCCATATCGTCAAGCTCGCTGGCGACGCCCTTGACGAGGTGCGTCGCCGCGTCCAGCAAGACACGACCGGTCACCGCGGGCGCAAAGGTGACCCCCCTCTATCAGATCCGCAATCTTTTGCGCGCCTCGCGTGATCGGCTCACGAAGCGTCAAAAGGAACGCCTCCGTGAGGCCTTCACGGCAGATGAGGCGCATATCAGTGTCGAAGTCGCCTACCTGCTCACCCAGCAAGTCCGAGACGTCTTCCATCAAGACACACCCGCCCAAGGCCAACGCCTGGCCGCTCGTCTCATCGAGAGCCTACCAGCCTGTTCCATCCCCGAGATCGCTCGCCTGGGCCGGACCCTACGCAAGTGGAAGGACGCCTTCTTGGCCTACTTCGATACCGGCGGAGCAAGCAACGGCCCAACAGAAGCCATCAACGGAATCATCGAGCTGGGCAGACGCGCCGCCAGAGGCTACCGCAACCCCACCAACTACAGACTCCGAATGCTCCTCATCGCAGGAGGCCTAGACGCCTCCACCCACACTCAACTCTGAAGAGCCGAAAGAGGCGATGGCCTCACGGTATTCGAGGGGCAGCATCGGGGAGATGACGATGCCTGCCAGGACCGCGACGATCAGCGTCACGAGGATGTGCTTCTTGGATTTCATGGCATCTCCTTACCGTTTGACTGCCCCGACGCTACCAGGAGTGTGACGGAGGCAGCAAGCATGAGCGCATGAGGGACCCCAGGCCTCGTCCCTGATAAGAGAAACGAGTCCGTCCCAACCGCACCACAATCGCGACAGTCAGCGGCCCGACGTGAGCGCCACCCGGGCGACCTCCTCGAAGGTGAGCGGGTCGCGGCCCGTCACGTCGCGCACGGTCGTGGACACGACGTCCATCTCGCCGCGGGCGATCGACGTGTAGGTCGACACCCACGAGTCGTACTCCCACTGGGCGGCTGGCCACTTCTTGCGCGACTCGTACGCCTCCTCGACGGTTTCGCGCACGTAGGTGACGGGGCGTCCCTGCACGCGGGTGAGGATTGCGGCGATCTCGTCGAGGGTGAGGGCCTCGGGGCCCGTCACGTCGAGGGTCTGATTCTCATAGTGCCCCGGATCGGCCAGGATCCCGGCGGCCACGCGCCCCGCATCCTCGCGCGCGACCACGCCGACGCGCCCGTCGCCCGCAGGCCCGAGGATGCGGCCCTCCTCGTCGGGCAGCGCCACAAAGAAGTCCGCGTAGAAGTTGTCGCGCAAGAACGTGTACGTCATGCCCGACGCCTTGATGCGCTCCTCCGTATGGAAGTGCGTGCGCGCCAGCGTGAACGTCGCGTCCGGCGCCGCGTTCATGAACGACAAGTACACGATGTGGCGCACACCGGAGGCGGCCGCCGCGTCGACGAACGCGAGGTGCTTGTCCAGGCGGTCCTCGCTCTCGGGCGCGGACACCATGAAGAGAATGTCGACGCCGCTGAGCGCCTCGCGTGAGGCCGGGGTGTCCTCGTACGAGCACTGGACGGCGTGCGCGCCGGGCAGCTTGGGCGCGCGCGACGGCGTGTTCGCGAGCAGGCGCAGCGGCAGGCCGCGCTCGGAGAGGAGCCGGGCGGCCACGCCGCCGACGTTCCCGGACGCGCCGGTGACCGCCAGGGACGGGGACGAGGCCTGGGCCGGTTCGTTCGTCTGGGTGCAGGGAGTGGGGGTCTTCGTCATGCGACTAGTGTGTCACTGCCAGTGTTGTCTATGCGCACGCCACACGAGGTTTGAGCCGCGAGCGTACCGGGATTGTCGGAGGGGCGAGCGTCGGGTTCGGGGCGACCCCTGGATGCGAGGCGACCCCTGGATGCGAGGCGACAGCTGACGCGCGTTTGCTGGCGTGCGCCTTCCTACAAAAGTCGCACGTAATTTCCCTTGGTCAGTTTTCGATGTCCCCTGAAAACGTTGGAATTGCAACGATCAGATTTCAAAGTTTGAATAACGTGGAGGGGAATTACGTGCGACATTTGTGGGGAACCATGCGGGTGCGCGGTGTGCAGGTGTGTGGCGATCTCGCGTCGGGCCCCGGGCCCACGCAGGGGGCGGCTACACCCCGTAGCGCCTCGAGAAGTTGTGCTCGAACTGTTCGAGGGACACCCCGCGCGTCTCGGGCACGATGAATAGGTAGAAGCACAGGGACACGACATTAATGAGGCCAAACGTCAGGTAGGTCCAGGTCGCCCCCAGGTGGCCGATCATGATCGGGAAGAGCCACGTGACGATTGCGTTCATCATCCAGCCGCAGCCCACCGCGAACCCCTGGGCGACGCCGCGAATACGGGCGGGAAAGATCTCGGAAACCAACACCCAGTTGACGGTACCGGACTGCTTAGCGAACACGAACAGGGACACGAGGACGAGGACCAGCCACGGCAAATAAGAAGGAATCTCAGGCGAAATGCTCCCGTCAGCCAGCGTGTAGGGGCCGATGCCGAGCCCAAAGACGAGAGCGAGAGCGAACAGGGACACGGTCACGCCCGTCTCCTGGTAGATGCCGACGTGACGCCGAGCAAACCTCGACACCAGGTACAGGCCGAACGCGGCGCCCACGCACGCGACGGCCCCCGTGATCACGTTCAAAGTGATGGAATCAGCGGAGCTGAACCCCGCGGCTGCCAGGATCTTCGGCAGGTAGTACATGGCGGTGTTGATGCCGGTCAGCTGGTCGAAACACGCCAGGCCGATGCCGATGAACAGGAGCCTCCTGGTCCACGCGACCGACGCGGTGCGCCGCAGGGTCCAGTGGCCTTGGCTCGTCTCGGCCGCGTGCAAGGCGATGATCTCGCTGATCTCGGCGGCCACATCGTCGCGGCGGGGGTCGCGGATGCGTTTGAGGGCGCCCACGGCCTCGTAGTAGCGGGCCTTGGACGCGTACCAGCGGCCCGACTCGGGCATGAGGCGCATCCCGACCCACAGGAGCACAGCGGGGATCGTGGCGAGCACCAGCATCCACCGCCACGCGGACCCGTCGCCCGCGGTGACGACGGCGGTCGCGACGCGGGAGGCCTCGTCCCACGAGTACCACTGCCCGGGCGTGAGTGTGCCCGACGGGTCGGCGCTTACGAGGACGCGCGGCCCGCCGTGCGCGTGGGAGAGCGCCGCGTTCATCGAGTAGGCGAGGAGCTGGCCGAACACGATCATGAACTGGTCGAGCGCCACCAGGGCGCCGCGCATGCGCGTGGGCGCGGACTCCGACAGGTAGATCGGCACGGTCGCCGAGGCGCCACCGACCGCCAGGCCGAGAACGAAACGGAACAGGTACAGCACCCAGATGTTCGGCGCGACAGTGCACCCGATCGTGCCGACGATGAACACGACGGCGAGCAGCAGGATGTTGTGCCGCCGCCCGTTGCGGTCCGACAGGCGCCCGGCGCCGATAGCCCCGATCGCGGCGCCGATGGCGAGGACGCCGCCGACCAGGCCCTCCTCGAACTCGTTGATTCCGAGTCCGCCGGCCACGCTCGGCATGTACATGTACGGCAGTGCGCCCGCGATGACGCCCGTGTCGTAGCCGAACAGCAGGGAGCCGAAAGTCGCGATGGCGGCCAGGAGCTTCACGGAGCGCGCCGGGCCCGAGGCCGGGGTTTCCTCCGTGAGTGTGCGCAGTTCTCGGTCAGTGGGGGCGCCGATGGCCCCAGGTCGGGTACTCATGGGTTCCATTGTGCGACAGTGAGCGCCGTTGCGCCCGAGTGTTCGGCATTCAGGATTATCCCAGGAAAGTCATAAGGGACGAATGAGGCGTTCATAGGTTGTTCATAGGGTCGCGTGGGGAAATAGGTGCATCGACAAAAGGAGACACCAATGACCGCCCTGATTCTGATCGCCATTGACCTGGTCGCCATGGCCGCCCTCGTGTTCGGCCTGTACTTCCCTCGGCACCGCCGCGCCGACCTGGTCGCAGCTTTCCTCGGTGTGAATGTCGGCGTCCTCGCCGTCACGATCATCCTCGCGAACTCGACCGTGAGCGCGGGCCTGGGCCTGGGTCTCTTCGGTGTTCTCTCGATCATCCGCCTGAGGTCCGATCAGATCTCGCAGACGGAGATCGCCTACTACTTCGCGTCGCTGGCCCTCGGCCTGCTGACGGGAATGTCGTCCGCGGTGACCCCGCTCCTGGGTGGCCTGATCGCCCTGATCCTCGCGGCCCTCGCCTTCGGCGACTCGAAGCTGGTCTTCGGCCGCTACACGTCGCAGACCGTGCAGCTGGACCGCGCGATCGCCGACCCGGCGGAACTGAAAGCAGCCCTCGAGCAGCGTCTCGGCGCGTCCGTCGCCTCGGTCAACGTCGTCAAGCTCGACCTCGTGAACGACCTGACTCTCGTTGACGTTCGCTCGAAGGTCGCCTGACCCGCCGGACCGGCCTCGCCCCCGGCCCGCCGGCTCGCCCTTGACAGCAGACTTGGCCCCGGCCTCGCCGCCACAGCCCCGCAGACCGCCTCTACCAAGGACACGACTCATGAACGCCACACTGAACGCGACTCTCGCCGACCTCGAGACGATTGGCCTCGACGAACTGAATGAGCGCGCCGCGATGCTGACCCGCGTGGACCGCAAGTACGCGCTGGACGCGGCCACGGCCTCGTCGGTCCTGAGCCGCCTCCCCGAGGAAAACCGGGTCCTCCAGATCGCCGGCCAGGTGTCCCAGTGCTACGCCTCCACCTACTACGACACCCCCGACATGGATTCGTACCTGCTGACCGCGCTCAAGCGCCGCCGCCGCTTCAAGGTCCGCGCCCGCACCTACCTGTCCACCGGCGCCTCCTTCCTGGAGGTCAAGACGCGGGGGCCGCGCGGACTGACCGTCAAGAAGCGTATGTCGATCTCCTGGGACGAGGCCGGGGCTCCTCTCGCGGGCGAGCGCCGTTCCTGGGTCGCGGGCAAGGTTGAGCACACGGGCTACGCGCACCTGGTCCCGGCCCTGGAGCCGGTCCTGGCCGGATCCTACGAGCGCAACACACTGCTCCTGCCCGGCGGAGCGGGCCGCGCGACCGTTGACACGAAGCTGTCGTGGCGCTCGCTGCGCACGGACGGCACTGAGGTCGCACGCCCCGACCTGGTCATCATCGAAACGAAGTCGGGTGCGACCCCGTCCGTCGTCGACCACCTCCTGTGGGAGGGCGGCGTGCGACCCGTGAAAATCTCCAAGTACGGGACCGCGATGGCCGCCATGCACGACCTGCCCGCGAACAAGTGGAACCGCACGCTGCGCCGCTACTTTCCCGAATACGTGGAGGCCCCCGAGCTCGCGCGCGAGGCGCCCCTCGCGATGGCCGCCTGACGGGCGGCGGCCAGGTGGGCACCAAGCAACTGAGCAGACGACGCCACGCCGGCATTCCGATTTCGCCACACCGGCCCTCGCGGTTTCGATAAGCCGGCTACACGGTTTCGAACGCGAACGATACGCAAGCGCTCACCATAAGAAACATAAGCCTTAACGACACGAAAGAGATAGACACATGAAAGCCCTTCGGAAAATCTGGACCCCCGCCCGGACGATCGGCGCGATCGCCCTCGTCGCAACGTTGGCGCTGGGCGCTTGCGGCGCCTCGGGCGCTGCGTCCTCCGGTGGTGGCGCGACGAGTGCGACCGCTTCCGTCGCGGTCGCCGGAACCAACGGCGACACGACCGCGCCGCCCACCGCGGCCGACGCCTTGGCCTCGAACGCGAAGGCCTCCTACCTGAAGGACAGCGACTGGAAGGCCTCGGACGCCGTCGACGTGACGCTCAGCGGCACGACCGCGACCTCCTCGTCCGACGCCGTGAGCGTGAGCGACGGCGTGTTGACCATCTCCAAGGCCGGCGTCTACAAGCTCAGCGGCTCCTTCACCGGCAAGGTCGTCGTAGCCGCGGGAGCTGAGGACCAGGTCGTCCTGATCCTCGACAACGCGACCATCACCTCGACCACCGGTGCCGCGATCGAGGCGACCAGCGGCGACGACCTCGTCCTGTCCCTCCAGGGCACATCGACGATCACCGACGGCACCTACACCGGCGATGAGGAGGCGAACGCCGCGATCTACGCCGACATGGACCTGACGATCACGGGGGCGGGCACGCTCAACGTGACCTCTGGCGCGTCGGACGCGATCACCTCCAAGGACGACCTGTACGTCCTGAGCGGCACGATCAACGCGATCGCCTCGGACGACGGCCTGCGCGGCAAGGACTCCCTGACTGTCGCCGGCGGCACCGTCACCGTGAACGCCGGCGGCGACGCCCTCAAGTCCGACCAGGACAACGACGACACCAAGGGCTACGTGTCCATTGTGGACGGAACCGTCACCCTGACCTCGGGCGGCGACGGCATCGACGCGTACACCGACGCGATCGTCACCGGCGGCACCCTGTCGATCACCTCGGGCGGCGGCGCCTCGGCTGGCAAGCCCTCCACGGGCTCGGCCAAGGGCATCAAGGCGCAGACCTACATCATCGTCGACGGCGGAGTGACCACCATCGACGCCGGGGATGACGCCATCCACTCGGACGGCGCGCTGCGCCTGAGCTCCGGCACGATCAGCGCCGCCTCCGGCGACGATGGCGTGCACACCGAGGTCGCGGCCGTCCTGGACGGCGCGAGCGTGACCGTCACTCAGTCGAACGAGGCCCTCGAGGGCGGACTCATCACGATCTCCGACGGCACGGTCGACCTGACGTCGAGCGACGACGGCATCAATGCCTCGGGCTCGATCACCGTCGAGGCCGACTTGGCCGCCGTGGCCGAGTCCAGCTCCGATTCGACGGCCTCCGACACCGCCACGACCACCACCGACCCGACGGCCCCCGGCGGCATGGGTCCCGGAGGTCCGGGTGGCGGCGGCATGGGTCCCGGAGGTCCGGGTGACGGCGGCGGCTCGATGGAGGACACGGGCGAGCAGCTCACCATCACGGGCGGCACCGTCACCGTCAACGCGAACGGCGACGGCCTCGACTCCAACGGTTCGCTGACCATCAGCGGCGGCACGACTACCGTCTACGGTCCGGCCTCCGGCGCGAACGGCGCGCTGGATAGCAACGGTGCCATGAGCATCACGGGTGGCACGGTCATCGCCTTCGCCACGGGCGAGATGGTGGAGACGCCGACCACGACCGACGGCCAGGGCTGGGTCTCCGCCTCGGCGACCGGCTCCGCTGGGTCCACGGTGACGATCACCGACGCCAACGGTTCGGTCCTGGGCACCTACACCTCGCTCAAGGCCTTCGGAAACGTCATCTACTCAACCTCTGGAATGACCAACGGCTCGACCTACACGGTGAGCGTCGATGGCGCGGAGACCTCGGCGACCGCCGGCGAGGGCGGGGGCATGGGCGGGGGCATGGGTCCCGGCGGCCAGGGCGGTCAGCCCCCGGCTGGCGGCCAGGGCGGTCAGCCCCCGGCCGCACCCCAGGGCTGAAGCCTCCTGAATAGTGCGCCCCGCGTGATTGTCGACACGCGGGGCGCACGCGTACCTGCATCACGTCTTTTTCGCCGAGGCCCCAGCCGGTATCTCACGCCCGCACCCTCGCTCACCACCCCCGGGAACAGCGCAACTAGACTGGAACAGGAGGACGAGGCCCCGGCCTCGTCGATGACAACGAAAGGACCCCTCATGCTCCCCTCCGAGAAGCTCGCCGAGCTCGGCCTCGAACTGCCCGCCGTCGCCACGCCCGTCGCAGCCTACGTGCCCGCCGTCATCGACCGTGGCGTCGTGCGTACCTCCGGCCAGATCCCCGTCGTGAACGGCGAGCCCGTGTGCATCGGCGCGGTCGGCGAGGACGGCGCGGACCCCGAGGACGCCAAGGACGCGGCGCGCGTGTGCGTCCTCAACGCCCTGGCCGCAGCCGCCGCAGCAGCGGGCGGCATCGACAACCTCGCGGGCGTCGTGAAGGTCGTGGGCTTCGTGTCCTCGCGCCCCGACTTCTACGGCCAGGCCGGCGTCATCAACGGCGCCTCCGAGCTGTTCGGCGAGATCTTCGGCAGCCAGCACGCGCGCAGCGCCGTGGGCGTCGCCGCTCTGCCCCTCAACGTCAGCGTCGAGGTCGAGGCCGAGTTCCTCATTAAGTGAACGCGCGGGCGTGGCTGAGGCGCGCCTACACTGAATGAGGTTCACCCAAAGGCTCGTCGCGGGCCTAAGAATGTAAGGAAGACACATGACTGACCGTCAGATGTTCCAGCTGGTCGACGCAAACACTGTCCCCGCCACGGACGGCGGCTGTGGGTGCGGCTGCGGCGGCAACGGCAAGAAGGCGCGCGCCGAGCAGGCGGCAGCTGAGCAGGCCCCCGCTCCCGCCGCGCAGGCCCCCGCCGAGCACGGCGGCTGCGGTTGCGGAGGCCACGGCGCCCAGGCCCCTGAGGCCCCCGCCGAGCGCCCCCGCGAGATGGCCGCCGAGCCCATCACCTCCACGGCGGGGGGCTGCGGTTGCGGCGGACACGGCGGCGGACACGGCAAGGTCCACGCGGGCGGCGCCGGCGTCATCCACCGCCCAGGCGCGGACGAGCTCGTCATCCACTCCATCCCCCGCGTCGTGCGCCACGCGGTCCTCTTCGCCGCCGTCGACAACCTGCCCGTCGGCGAAAACCTCCAGATCTGTGCGCCCCACCAGCCCGAGCCGCTGTTCGCGCACCTGCAGGACTCGACGCAGCACTACCGCGTCGAAACCCTTCAGGCAGGCCCCGTGGACTGGCGCTACCGCATCACGCGCCTCGCCTGAGCGCCCCTCCACGCACGAGGCCGTGGTCGGCCCCGCCATCTCCGGTGGGTCTGCCACGGCCTCGTCGCGTGCCATCGTGTGCCAAGGACGAGCAACATGGGACGACACTGTGACCACACCCTCACCAACGGATTTGTTTGCTGTCCCGATCACATGCCGGGGCGCGCGTGAAACGGTACCGTTGAGGTATGAGCTTCTTTGATACGACTTCCGACACTGACGTCGAGGATGATCTGGATCGCGTCTCCACAGACGTGGTCGTGAACTGCGACATTGAGGCCGCGTGGGCGCTCGTGTCCGAACCTGGCTGGTGGGTCAACGACGGCCCGCTGGGCGATCACGAGGTGAGCCTCGGCGACGACGGCCTCTACCGCGTGAGCGACCCGGACGCCGGCGACTGGCTGATCGAGAAGGCCGACGAAGACCCCATGGACGTCGTGGCCTTCCGCTGGTACCCGCTCGCCGACGACGAACTGCCTGACGAGTACGCGACCCGCGTCGAGGTCTCCCTCTCCGAGGAGCGCAGCGGCGTCGCCATCCACGTCGAGGAGTCGGGCTTGGCCTCTGTCTCCGACGACGAGGCCGAGGCCCGCCAGGCGTACGAGGACGCGATCGGCATGTGGGAGCAGGTCCTGGTCGCGGCCAAGAGCCACCTCGAGGGCCGCTGAACTCCTTCGCTTCCGAGCCGGCATCTGCTGATGTCGTTGAGGTTTCGCCGTTTAGGTATCCGCTGGCGTTGTTGATGTTCCGTCGTTTTGGCCTGTGCGGGTGTCGTTGATGTCCCGTCGTCGCAGCATTTCGTCGGCGAATGACTTGTAGTGAGCGCGTTGCCAGACTGTGCACCCCCGCGGCCTCACGGCTGCGGGGGGTGTCTGTTGGAGGTGTGGTTCACGGATGGTGAGCTGAGTGTCCGTCCGGGTGTGTCCCCCAAATTTCGCACGTAATTCCCCTGCGCGTGTTTCAACTTTTGAAGTCAGAACGTTGAAATCCTGCGGTTTCTGGGGTGTTGTTGCGTGTGGCCGTCAGGGAATTACGTGCGGAATTGGTGAATGTGCGGACGGTGGCGGGGCGTAGGCTGCGGGCTGCCGGATGCTCGCCGCGGTTGGGCTTGTGAGTGTGGGCGCTGCACCCGATCCGTAGGCAATGCACCCGATCCGTAGGCAATGCACCCGATCCGTAGGCAATGCACCCGTTCTGATCGGGTGCAGCGCCACGTAAGAGGTGCAGCGCCACATAACGGGTGCAGCGCCCTGTAACGGGGCGGTTACTGCCTGGTGTGTGGTTGTGGTGTGGGCCGCGTTCGGACTTGTGCTCAGAGGCGTTGCCCCACTGAGAGGAGCAGCGCACTAGCTAGCAAGTGGTGCGGTGCGCTAGGTAGTGTCATCCCTACCCAAGTGGTGCATTGTGTGCCTCGTTAGTCGTCCCGCCGTGTTTGGGCTTGTTCCTCAGTGGTGTTGCACCGTTGAGGGAGCATTGCACTAGCTGGGAGACGGTGTAATGCTCCCTTGATTGTGCGTCCCTTCTTAAAGTCGCACGTAATTCCCTCGCGAATACTTAAAGCTTTGAAACCGGATTGTTGAAATTCTGCGGTTTTCTAAGGGGCTAAGAAAAGTAAGGGTATCCAAATTACGTGCGGAATTGATGGACCTGCCGGGCCTATGCGGCTGCGTGCCCGGATGTCGCGCACCTGGATGTTGAGCACAGTGTCTCGCCTACTGTGCCGCGCGTGCCGTGCTCGGGTGTCCCGCCGACCCTAGTCCTCCGTGAGCGCTGCGGCTACTCCGCGTGCCTGCCGGGCCTACTCTGCGTGCCCGGCCTCTCGTTCTGCTGCCTCGCGCTCCGCTGCCTCGCGGGCTGCCTTCTTGGCGCGCTCGAGGGCGCGCGCCTCGACCTCGTCGGGGGTGAGCGGGCCCTGCGTCGAGCCCGCACTGCCATCGGATCGCCGCCAGGCGATGGTCAGGCCGTCGCGCGCGCCGAATCGCGCCAGGTGAATGCCCGCAACGCGCTCGAGGTGAGCGGCGCGCTCGGGGGTCGTGCGCAGCTCAAGCCGAAGGTCCGACGGTGAAGCGATCACGTCGAAGCACCCCAGAACCGGCCCCTCGCGGTCGAACAGCAGGTAGCCGATGCCCGCGTCCTCGTCCCAGAAACCCGTGATCTTGTGCGCCATGTGGCTCACGAGCTGCTTGCCGTAACGCGCCGCGCGCTGAGTGGGCACGCTCGCTGTCGAGGCGAGGGGGAACGAGGCCTGGGCGGGGGAGCGTGACGCGGTCGTCCCCGGCGAGCTGGCAGGGGACGAGGCCGGGGCGGATGCGGCCGTGGTGGTCTCGCCAGAGGGGGAAGGGAGCGTGGAGCCGCCCGGACCGCCGCAGACTGCCGGGGCCTCGTTCGAGGAATGGGGAGCGGACGTCGCAGAAAGATTCATGAGCCTAACCTAACTTGCTTGGTTGCCACGTGTGCGGTGGCGGCTTGGAAGCGCTCGGGGCGTGCTGTGCGACACCTGGATTCGGACGTGGGCGGGCCGCTGCGGTAGCGTTAGAGGGTCAAGCGTGCTCCGCGCGCACGCAAAGACCGCGCAAAACGCCGCCCGCGGGCGGCATCCGGCGGAAAGGAAAACGAATGAGCAGTGAGCCAGCCGTTCATGACGAGCCCCGGCAAGGGGGTGGCGAAAAGCTCCAGCGAAACCTGAAGAATCGCCATATTCAGCTGATTGCGATCGGCGGCGCGATCGGGACGGGCCTGTTCATGGGCTCGGGCAAGACGATCTCCGTCGCGGGTCCGTCGATCCTGCTGGTCTACATGATCATCGGCGCTGTCCTGTTCCTGTTCATGCGCACGCTCGGCGAGCTGCTCCTGTCGGATCGCAAGTACGCGACCTTCGCGGACATTGCGCGCGACCTGATCGGCCCGTGGGCGGGCTTTGTGACGGGGTGGACGTACTGGGCGTGTTGGGTCGTCACCGGCGTCGCGGACATGATCGCTATCACCGGCTACACGCACTTCTGGTGGCCGAACCTGCCCCCGTGGATCCCCATCACCGCCACGACCCTGCTGCTCTTCGCTCTCAACGCGATGACGGTCAAGGCTTTCGGTGAGACGGAGTTTTGGTTCGCACTCATCAAGATCATCGCGATTATCGCCCTGGTCGTCGTCGGTTTCGGCATGGTCGCCATGGGCACGGTCGACGAGGAAGGGACGGTCGCCGCCGTCTCGAACCTGTGGAGCCACGGAGGCTTCCTCCCGAACGGATTCACCGGCTTCCTGGGCGGCTTCCAGATCGCGCTCTTCGCCTTCATCGGCATCGAAATGGTCGGCACGACGGTCGCGGAGACCGACGACCCGGACACCACTCTCCCGAAGGCCGTCAACTCCATCCCAGTGCGCATCATGCTCTTCTACGTGGCGGCGCTCGCGGCCATCATGATGGTGACCCCCTGGGACCAGGTGAGTCCCGATCGCTCCCCCTTCGTCACTATGTTCTCGCTGACCGGCCTGGGCGCGGCGGCCACGATCGTCAACCTGGTCGTGCTCTCCTCGGCGGCGTCCAGCGCGAACTCGGGCATCTACTCGACGTCGCGCATGCTCTACGGTCTGGCCCGCCAGGAGCAGGCTCCGCGCGTCTTCGCGCGCCTGTCCAAGCATCACGTGCCCCTCAACGCCCTGTTTCTGTCCTGCGTGTGCCTGTTGACGGCCATCGTCATTATGGCGACGGGCGGCTCGATCTCCGCGGCCTTCACGCTGGTGACCTCGGTGTCAGCCACCCTCTTCATGGGCGTGTGGGTCGTCATCGTCGTGTCCTACCTGGTGTACCTGCGCAAGCGCCCGCAGCTGCACAAGGCTTCGCACTTCAAGTCCCCCGGCGGGGCCGTCGGCGCGTGGGTGGTTCTGGCGTTTATGGGCGCCATGGGCGTCATCCTGGCGATGTGGGACGATACGCGCCCCGGCCTCGTTTATTCCTTGGTGTGGATCGCGTTCATCGTGGGCGCGGCCTTCGCGAACCGGCATTTCCTGCTGCGGCGCGCGGCGCGCGGCGTCCTGGGTGACGGCGGGACGGGCGAGGGGCCGCATCAGGGTCCTCACCTGCACGAGTAGCGCGACAAATACCAGGTGACTATGCTCACCACTGTGCCACGGGAGCTCGAAGCGAGCTGAGAGGGGACGAACCCCGACCGTAGAACCTGATCCGGGTCATACCGGCGTAGGAAGGCTCTTCCCTCGTGGCCGCCGTGCATCACGAAGGGAGTATTTTCGCATGGCTACCACTGTTTCCCTCCGTTGGAGGGTTATTGACATTGTCACCGCCGCTGTCTTGGGCGTCGCGTGTGGACTGATTTTCGTCGCCTGGAACCAGGTGGGTTACGCGGGCTACGAGGCCTTCAAAGCGATCCTGCCGGGCCTCAACGGCCTGGTGACGGGCGTCTGGCTGCTGGGTGGCACGCTCGGCGGCTACGTCATTCGCAAGCCGGGCGCCGCGCTCTTCGTCGAGTTGCTGGCGGCGACCGTCTCCATGGGCCTGGGTTCGCAGTGGGCGGTGAAGACGCTGTACTCGGGCCTCGCGCAGGGCCTCGGCGCCGAGATCGTGTTTGCGCTTCTTGCTTACCGTCGCTTCAACGTGTGGGTCGCTGCCGCCGCTGGTGGGCTGTCCTTCGCCTGCGAGTGGTTCCTTGAGCTCTTCACGGAGGGCAACCTCGCGAAGGGCGTGCCCTACAACGCCATCTACCTGGCGTGCGGCGCGCTCTCGGGCATCGTCCTCGCCGGAGTTCTTGCGTGGGCGCTGACGAACGCGCTGGCGAAGACGGGCGCGTTGGACCGCTTCGCCTCGGGCCGAGGAGCGCGCGAGCTTGTCTGATTCCCGCTCCATGAACGAGGCCTCCTCCGCCTCCCCCCGCCCCGTGTCCTCCCCGGATGGCCAGGTGCCGCTGGGTGAGGGGACGGGCGCGCGCGTGCGCGCGCGCGGATGGGGATGGCGTCACGCCGGGCGCAAGAACGCCGCGCTGTCGGGCGTTGATCTCGATATCGCGCCGGGCGAGCGCGTGCTGGTGCTCGGGCCGTCCGGGTCGGGTAAGTCGACGCTGATGGGTGGCCTGGCGGGCCTGCTGGGCGGCGCCGAGGAGGGCGAGGCCACCGGCACGCTCACTGTCGGCGGCGTTGCCCCGGAGGATGCCAGAGGCCGCGTGGGCCTACTCATGCAGGACCCCGAGGCCCAGGTGGTCCTGGCCCGCGTGGGCGACGACGTGGCCTTCGGCATGGAGAACCTGGGGATCCCGCGCGAGGCGATCTGGCCTCGCGTGGAGGAGTCCCTGAGCGCGGTGGGCCTGGACGTGCCCCTGCATCATTCGACGACGGAGCTGTCGGGCGGGCAGAAGCAGCGCCTGGCCCTCGCGTCGATTCTCGCGATGGGCCCGGGCCTGCTGCTCCTGGACGAGCCGACCGCGAACCTGGATCCGAGTGGCGTCGCCGAGGTGCGCGCCGCCGTCGAGGCCGTCGTCGAGCGCACGGGCGCGACGATGGTGGTCGTCGAGCATCGCGTGGACGTGTGGGCATCCCTCGTGGATCGCGTCATCGTGGTGGCCGACGGTCGCATCGCCGCCGACGGCCCCCTGAGAGAGGTTCTTGACCAGCAGGGCGACGCCCTGCGCGAGCGCGGTATGTGGCTGCCCGGCGACGACGTTGCAGCGGAGGTCGGCCCTGCGCCCGAGGTCGCCCCGGCCTCGTCCGAGGGCGCGGAAGAGGAAGAGGGCGCGCGAGGCGCCACCCCCATCGCCCGCGTCACCGACCTGTCGATCGGCTATGACCAGGATGCCCCCGTGCGGTCCGGCATCGACCTGACGCTCGAGCGCGGCGTGTCCACCTGCATCGTTGGCGCTAACGGCGCCGGAAAGTCGACCTTCGCGCTGACGTTGGCGGGCCTCCTACCGCCCCTCGCGGGCACCGTCGAGGTCGAGACCTCCGACGGCACGCGCGGCGACCCGCACGAGTGGAGCAGCAAGCAGTTGCTCGGCCGCATGTCCATGGTCTTCCAGGAGCCCGAGTACCAGTTCCTGGCCTCCACCGTCGCCGAGGAGCTCGCCATCGGCCCGCGCGCCGCTGGCATGAGCGAGGAGGAGATCGCCCCCCTCGTCGAGGAACACATGGATGCCCTGGGCCTCGCGAAGCTCGCGCGCGCCAACCCCATGACGCTGTCGGGCGGCGAGAAGCGCCGCCTGTCGGTGGCGACCGCGCTCATCAGCGCCCCCGAGCTGCTGATCCTCGACGAGCCGACCTTCGGGCAGGACCGCGGCACGTGGCTGGGACTCGTGCGCCTCCTGCGCGCCGCCCTCGCGCGCGGCGTCACCCTGGTGTCGATCACGCACGACCCCGCGTTCGTGGCGGCGATGGGCCAGCGCGTCGTCGACCTGGGGTTGGTTGGGAGCCGAGGCGGGGGAGAGTCGCGCGGGTGCGCCGAGTCTGCGCTCGCCTCCCCAATTGACGAGGCCGACTCGGGTCGCGCGTCCCGCACGAGTGTCGGGTTGGAATCTGGCGACAGCGCCGAGGCGCCTGCGGACGACGCGCCTGCCAGCGCGGCCACCGCGGGTGACGCCCGGACGGGTGCGCCCACCTCGTCCCGCGCGCCCCGGCGCGGCCTCCTGGCCCGCACCAACCCCGTCGCCCGCGTGCTCGCCCTCCTGGTGGCGACCACGCCCCTGCTCATCACCATCGACCCCGTCAGCGCGGGCGTGGCCCTCGCCCTCGAGCTGGCCCTCGTGCCGCTCTCGGGCGTGTCGGCGCGCAGCTTCTTCCTCAAAGCGACGCCGCTGCTGCTGGCCGCGCCGCTCGGCGCCCTCTCGATGCTGCTCTACGCCTCACCCGGCGGGCACGTCTACTGGTCTTTCGGGCTGGCGGCTGTCTCCGACCACTCGATGTGGCTGGCCCTGGGCATCGGCCTGCGCATGTGCGCGCTTGTCGTCCCCGCGATCGCCCTGCTCGACCGCATCGATCCGACCGACATGGGCGACGGCCTCGCGCAGATCCTGCACCTGCCCGCCCGGCCGGTCCTGGCCGCGCTCGCGGGCGCGCGCATGACCTCGCTCATGGCCGCCGACTGGAAGGCCCTGGAGCGGGCCCGCCGCGCCCGAGGCGTGGGCGACGCGTCGCGCATCCGTTCCTTCCTGCGTGGCTCCTTCTCGCTGCTCGTCTTCGCGCTGCGTCGCTCCGGCAAGCTCGCGACCACGATGGAGGCGAGGGGCTTCGGCGCTGCAGGCCGACGCACGTGGGCGCGCCCTTCGCGCCTGCGCGCCGCGGACGCAGTCCTCTTACTCGTGGCGATCGCGCTGCCTTCGATTGCGTTGGCGGTCAGCGTGATAGCCGGGACTTTTGCGCTGGTGGGCCGATGAACGGCGATGGGTGGCCCGCGACCTAGTCGCCTGAGGTCGCCGCCTGGGGGCGTGCTCCGCGCTGCCTCAACGGGGTGTTGGCCAGGGTGAGGTAGCGGCGTACGCGGGCGATCGAGTAGTCGTAGCGGGCGGCGAGATCGCTGATCGATGCGCCTTCCTCGTACTGGCGTCGCAGCTGCGCGCTGACTGCGATTTCTGAATCGTGGGGCAGGCGCTGGTGGGAGTCGAGCATCGGGAGGGGAGCGAGGGGACGCTCGATCTTCCCGCCGGCGTAGCCGCTGTAGACACGGCCCTGCGGTTCGATGCTCTCGTCTGCTTCGTTTCCCCACACGGACCAGCCGGCTCGGGGGTAGCGGGCGAACATCTCGAGGTAGGGGCCGGGTGAGCAGGCCTCGATGAGGTCGTACTGTTCATCTGGCTTTCGGGAGTGTTCGCGTTTGCGGGTTTCGATCATGTTGACTTGGCGGCGCCCGGGGGAAAGGGTACGCATTCTGCCTCGGACGCCGAAGAGGAGCAGTTCGGTGACGTTGCGGAAGTAGAATCCGACGCCGCGACCGTCGGGGCCGCCGTCTTTGCGTCGCTTCGCCCAGACGATGTTGGAGACGTATCGGAATCCCCAGGCGGACATGACGTCGAGGCCCTCGGGGAGGAGAGCGTTGGGAACCCACAGGTACAGGTGTGCGTTGGGCGCCACCACGTCAGCCACGGGCAGGCCCTTGATGGCATCCAGCGACATGGTTCCGTAGCGGCCGAGGCGCTTGTGTTCGGGTGCGACCTTGCCTGTGCGGTTCTGGAATCGCCATGGCGGGTCCGACAGAACCGTCGAAAAGCCACCCGCGATGGTGGGCAGGGGGGCGTACAGGTCGTCAGTCATGCGTTAATGGTAATACGCATGAGATCTAAATATAGATCTAAATTGGGGTGTGTTGCGTGGCCTCGACCATAGGGTGATAGAACATAGCGTGTTGGTTGGGGGTCAGTCCCGGGCGTCGGTGGGGTTGGTCCCGGACGTCGTCGGGGAGGCATCGGTGGGGAGGCGTGGGTGGGGAGGTGCGCTCGCGTCACCGATGGGGGTTGGCCGTGGCGTGCGTTCGGTCGTCCTTCATGGTGCTAGCGTGCTTGCACCGCCGACAGGATTCCACCTGATCGGGAAGATTCCAGCCGATCAGAAGGAGTTGAATCTTCCCGATCGGGTGTAACACCTCTTCGGTAACAAGCAATATGGTGGAACCGGTGCCTCTCGCCCCCTTCGGCGTGGTCTCTGTGCCGCCTGACACCTGACGCCTGAAAACTGGCGCGTGCGGCATTGGCAACGTGAGGGAGTGTTGCACTGCCGTGCTCCGGTGGCGCTGATGGTGGCGCTGCTGGTTCTGCCGGTTCTGCTTCGTCGCGCGCGCCCCGCGCCCGTAAGCGCATCCGCCGCCGCAAGGGCGGCGAGTGAGGCGGTAAGCGTTGCGTTGCTGACGCTCAGGGTTGACGCATAGCTGACCCGTTATCGAGCGCGCTGGTCGCTGCTGATGCACACGCCGGTCGTCGCAGCGCTCACGCGGAGATATAACCGCGCTGATACGACATAGGGAGGGGTCCGAGCCGCGAGGCTTGGGCCTCGCCCCTGTTTGTTGTCCTCCGGCGAAGTCCTGCTGCGCCGTTGACGCACGTAGCTCCGGCTCGCGCGCGGGTGCGGTGAGTACTGGACACGGTACGCACTACACCCGATCCGTCGCGATACACCCGTTCCGTCGCGATACACCCGTTCCGTCGCGATACACCCGATCAGAAGGGGTGTCATGCCTACGGATCGGGTGCACCGCCCCCCACAACAAGCACAACCGCGGGCATTTCCTCCCGACACACCCAAGCGGCAGCATCAGACGCAGCCACACAACCTCGAAATACCCGCCCGGCTCCGAACAAGACGCACTACACCCGTTACGTCGCACTACACCCGTTCCGTCGCGATACACCCGATCAGAAGGGGTGTCATGCCTACGGATCGGGTGCACTGCCGCCCACGACAAGTACAACTGCGGACATTTCCTCCTGGGGTTGTGCGCAAGTTGTTGACGGTTTGTTTATGCGGCTGTTGTCCAGGCCGCTTGGTGTAGTTCGTATTCGATGGGGGATTTGCCGCCGAGGCTGGTGTGGATGCGGCGGCGGTTGTAGAAGTCTTCGATCCAGGTGGCGACCCCGGTGTAGACCTGGTCGCGGGTGGTGAAGGTACGCCGGTAGTAGTACTCGGTTTTGAGGGTGGCCCAAAAGGATTCGGCCATGGCGTTATCCCAGCACACTCCGGCCCGCCCCATCGACACTCTTCCTTGGACGGCGCGCATGTAGGCTGCCAGCTTCTCGGAGGTGAACTGTGTTCCCCGATCAGCGTGGAGCACGACCCCAGTGGGGAAGCCGCCACGGGTGGTAGCGGCCATGTCGAGCGCGGTGATGACCAGAGCGCGTGTTGTGCTGCTCGCCCATGGCGTATCCCAGGACTCGGCGCGAGTGCGCATCACGCACGGCGCACAGGTAGACCCAGCCTTGGGCGCACCGCAGGTAGGTCAAATCCGTGATCCACACCCGATCCAGGGCACCTTGATCCCACTGGCGCACGCAGTGATCCTCATGGGCCACAGGGCCCCGCCCGCCGCGCCTGGACGGGCGCGGGTGCGTGTTCAGGCCTGACAGGCCCTGGCGGCGCATCGACGCGGCGACCGCCCGCACACCCACATCCACGCCCGAGCGCGCCAGAGCATGGCGGATGCGAGGAGCCCCATACGTGCCGCCCGAGACCTCGTGTTCCCAGGCCACCGCCTCATCCAAACGCCGACGCACCAGCGCGCCGACCCCGCTGGGTGGCTCGGCTCTTCCACGCGTAATAGCCCGCGCGCGTGACCCCTAGAACGCTGGCCATCAAGGTGATCGAGTAGGAAGCCTTCTGCGCGTCCATCAGCTCAAAACGCTGGTGTTTTGGTGCACGGAGGCGAAGAAGGCGCTGGCTTTTCCCAAGAACTCGTTCTCCTTCTCCAGCTCGCGCACCCTCCGACGCAATGCCGTGTTCTCGGCTTCCAGCTCGCGTGGATCAGGACGACCCTGCGCGGCGGCTTGGCGCCGCTCGCGCTCGAGTTTGACCCACCGGCCCACCACCGATTCACCCAGCCCTAAATCCCGGGCCACAGACGCAATCGAAGACCCTGTATCCAACACCAGACTCGCCACATCACGACGATACTCCGGTGTAAAACGACGACGAGTTCCCATAACAGGCACCTCACTTTCCGCAGGCACACACACCCGCTTAACGAAGTGTCAACAACACAAGCCTAACCCCATCCCGACACACCCAAGCGGCAGCATCAGACGCAGCCACACAACCTCGAAATACCCGCCCGGCTCCGAACAAGACGCGCTACACCCGTTCCGTCGCACTGCACCCGATCCGTCGCGCTACACCCGATCCGTCGCGATACACCCGATCAGAAGGGGTGTAATGCCTACGGATCGGGTGCACTGCCGCCCACGACAAGTACAACTGCGGACATTTCCTCCCGACACACCCAAGCGGCAGCATCAGACGCAGCCACACAACCTCGAAATACCCGCCCGGCTCCGAACAAGACGCGCTACACCCGATCCGTCGCGCTACACCCGATCCGTCGCGATACACCCGATCAGAAGGGGTGTCATGCCTACGGATCGGGTGCACTGCCCCCCACGACAAGCACAACTGCGGACATTTCCTCCCGACACACCTAAGCGGCAGCATCAGACGCAGCCACACAACCTCGAAATACCCGCCCGGCTCCGAACAAGAGGCGCTACACCCGATCCGTCGCGATACACCCGATCAGAAGGGGTGTCATGCCTACGGATCGGGTGCACTGCCCCCCACGACAAACACACCTAGAACCTAGAAACCCCAACCACTGCGTTCCCGCACCGCAAGCGGAAAAGGTGCCCTGTCGGTAACACGTAGCGTCCTATAACGCCGACCATACCTGAGGGGTGACTGCCGTCATGTTACGATGACAAAGTGATTCAGACAGCGTCGTATGATAACCCGGATATTGTTCCCCCGAGCGTCCGTGATAGGTTTTCATTCTTTGAAGTGAGAAATGCGTGTGGCGTTCTCGCCGCTGTCGCCCGCGATGAGTGGATGGATATTATCGACGTATTGGATGATTTTAGCTTTTCGGCGAACCTCCTACTTCGAGCTGGTGGGAATAACTCCGCAATGGCCGACCGTCTCAATGGGGAGCTTCGGGAACGCGGATGGGCGGAATGTAAATACGTCGTCAAGCGTGAAGGGTACATCGAATATCGCGAGAGATGGCGCGCAATTGAGGTGCTACCCCACAGTGAGACTCCTTCCTATTGGGTCGATAATCGCAAAGGACGCGTCCTAGTCGACGTGGAATGGAATGCGAAAGATGGGAATCTCGACCGCGATCTCGCAGCCTACCGTGCCTGGTACGAGGACGGCCTCATCGACGGGGCAGTCATCATCACGAAAGACCGCCCATCACTTCTTGATCTTGCGTGCGACTTATGGGCAGACTATCGCAACGTCTGCGTGGATGAGGTGTATTGCGCGACGCGTTGCCCAGCGAAGAAGAGGACCCCGCGACAGTGGGAATTGGCCCTGCCACTCGACCTGACCACGACGACCGTGACGAGCCTGGACAAGGCGATTCCGCGTGTTGATCGAGGCGAGGCCGGCACGTGCCCGGTCGCCGTCATTGCGGTCAGCGCTCGCACGTGGGACGCAACCCCGTATGAGCCAACCACCCATGTCGTCGGCTGAAGTGTCGGTGAACGGTCAGTCGGGGCCCCACGCGGCGGCGCCGGGCAGGGGAGTGAGGGTCACCGTCCCCATGACCACAGGACCCGAGAAGGCCGCGCGCGACCTTGCTCCCCGGCTGCGCGCGCTTGCTGGGGAGGCGGCCCCAGCCTCGTCACAGTGCGTGGGAACAAACGCGGGGACCGAGCGTGCGCATCAGGGCGCCCCGGCCTCGTCGATCGATAGGCACGCGGATGGGGCGAGCGCGCCCGACGAACGCGCGCCCCGCCGGGTCCCCGTCGTCACCATCGACGGCTACTCCGGCTCCGGCAAGTCCACGCTGGCCGCCGCCCTCGCGCGCCTCCTGCCCGGCTGGCAGGTCCTCCACCTCGACGACTGGTACCCGGGGTGGGACGGCCTCGCCCAGGGTGCCGAAGTCGCCCGTCGAATCGCCGCCGACCTGCGGGAAGGCAGAACCTCGTCCTACGTCACCTGGGACTGGGAGACCAACACAAGCGGTCGCGCCGTCGAGGTCCCCCTGGCCCCCACGATCATCGAGGGCTGCGGCGCATGTGAGGCCGACGCCGACCTGTCGGTGTGGATCGCAGACCCCGGCGAGGCCGAGCGGCGCAGGCGGGCGCTCGCGCGCGACGGAGCGACCTACGCGCCACACTGGCAGCGCTGGGCCATGCAGGATCGGAGCCGCTCGATAGACTAGGCGCATGTTTACGCCGCCCCCCGAACCTCCGATGTGGGCGTGGCTCCTGTTCGGGGCCGTCGACTTCGCCATCCGTATCGTGGCCCTCGGCGTCGTCCCGAAACGCCGCCGAGCCTCCACCTCCACCGCGTGGCTGCTCCTCATCTTCCTGTGGCCCCTCCTCGGCGTCCCCCTCTACATCATCTTCGGATCCTGGTGGGCCATGGGGCGCCGCCTCGACCGTGACCCCGAGGCCAGTGCCCTCGTCAACACAATCCTCGCAGGCTCCGCCATGCCCGAGCCGACCGCCCACGACGCGCCCGGCGTCGACGACGCGGCCGCGCTCATGCGCCTGACCGGCTCCCTCACTGGCTTCCCCGCCTCCAGTGGGCGCGTCGTCGCTCTTCACAACGACACGGCCGAGACCTTCCGGCAGATGGCCGCCAGCATCGACCGGGCGACCCACCACGTCAACGCGCTCTACTTCCAGACGTCGTGGGACGAGTACACGGCCCCCTTCTACGAGGCGCTCGAACGCGCGAAGGCCCGCGGTGTCACCGTCCGTCTCCTCGTCGACCACCACGGGCTGCGCACGATCCCCGGCCACAAGGCCTTTCGGCGTCGCCTCGACGACATGGGGATCCTCTGGCACAAGATGCTGCCCTTCGCGCCCCTGCGCGGGCACATCCGCCGCCCCGACCTGCGCAACCACCGCAAAATCCTGGTCGTCGACGGGCGCGAGGCCTACATCGGATCCCACAACCTGGTGGCCCCCGACTACGACACGCCCTCCTTCCAGAAAGCCGGCATCACCTACGACGACACCAGCGTGAGCCTCACCGGGTCGATCGTCACCCAGATCGAGGCCGTTTTTGCCCTCGACTGGTACTACGCCAGCAGGGAGGTCCTCACCCCCGCCGACCTCACCCCGCCCACTACGCGCGAGAAGGACACGCGCGAGAAGGAGGCAGCTGACGAGGCCCCGGCCTCGTCGATGCAGATCATCCCCTCGGGCCCGGCGTTCCGAGACGAACCCAACCTGCGGGCCTTCGTGCACATGGTGTCTTCGGCGCGCTCTCACGTGTCCATCGCGAGCCCCTACTTCATCCCCGACGAGGCGCTCATCGCCGCACTGACGAACGCCGCCCTGTCCGGCGTCGAGGTCGAGCTCTTCCTTTCCGAGCAATTCGACCAATTCCTGGTCGGGCACGCACAGCGTTCGTATTACGGGATGCTCCTCGCGGCGGGCGTGCGCATCCACCTGTACCGCAAGCCCACGATGCTGCACTCCAAGTACGTGGTCGTCGACGGCAGCCTGTGCGCCATCGGATCGTCGAACATGGATGTGCGTTCCTTCGGCCTCAACTACGAGATCACGCTCGTCGCCGACGACGCGCGCCTGGTCGAGCTGCTGCACGGTAACGACGAGCGTAACCGTGCGCGTTCGCGCGAGCTGACCTACGAGGAGTGGCGGGACCAGCCGTGGCACGTGCACTACGTCGACAACGTGTGCCGACTGTGGAGCTCGCTCCTGTGAGCGCGTCGGGGGACGAGGCCGTGGCCGGGCGCGCGCACACCACTCCTGCGTGGCAGCAAAACGGGGATCGCGATGCGATGCCGAACGCAGTGTCCGCTTCGCTTGATGAGAACCCATTCGTCGGTGAGGGAGGCGCCTACGACGCTGTTCGTCCCGCCTACCCGGACGAGGCCGTGGCCGCGCTGCTGGGTGCCGTGCCCGCACTGGGTGGGGTGGTGAGTGGCCAGGCAGATGATGCGCCCGCGCGGGATGAGGGAGCCCGGCGGCATGCCGTTAGCTGGTCGCCTGCGGGTCGCAGACATCGGGGCGGGCACGGGCAAGATGAGCGAACTCCTGGCGCGTGCGGGGGCCGTCGTGGACGCGGTCGAGCCCTCGGAGGCGATGCGCGCCCAGGCCTCGTCAATGCCGGGTGTGACGTGGCACGAGGGTGTTGCGGAAGCGACCGGATTGCCGAACGCATCGTTCAACATCGTCGTGTTTGCCCAGTCGTGGCATTGGGTGGACAGTGAGCGCGCGGGTATTGAAGCGGCAAGAATTCTGGCGCCCGGGGGTGTCCTGGGTATCGTCTGGAACCAGATGGACGTGAGTGTACCCTGGGTTCATCGCCTGACGCGCATCATGCGCTCTGGGGACGTGCACCGGGCCGATCGCCCGCCGATGCCGGGCGGCGGATTCGCGCCCATGCGCCTCACCCAGGTCGTGTGGGAGGATGTCATGGCGCCGGAGCAGATCCTGACGCTGGGGACGACGCGCTCCTCGTATATTCGTTCCTCCGAGGCTGGGCGGGATCGGATGCAAGCGAACCTGCGCTGGTACCTCTATCGGCATTTGGGGTACGCGCCTGGGCAGGGGGTCACGATCCCATACACGACGCTGGTGTGGGTTGGGGAGCGCGAGGGCGAGTGAGGGTCGCGGTTCGCTACCCGAAGGTGATCTCGCGCTGCGTCTTGTTGTCGAACCAACGGCGACGACCGTCGGGTTCGACGACGAGCTGAATGTCGGAGCCGACCGGGAGGTTGTAGATGCCGATGCAGGCGGGTTCGAGCTCGCACAGCTCGTTGAAGTCGACCACGGTCATGTTCGCGGGATTCGACAGGTATTCATCAGTGTCGCGGTCGGATAGGACGCGCCAGCCGGTGTCTGGCGGGGCGATGGGCGTCTCGCGGGTCAGCCACTTGATGTTGCCTGTCCGCTCGACGATCTTGCGCGAGACGATGGCTGCGCCAGCGTGGTCAATGAATGTAGTCATGCGTGTTCCTCTGTGCTTTTCGTGCTCTTGGCGCCGAGGGAGTCGTTGATGTGTACGGCCGCAGCCCGGCGTCACTGGATGGGAATCAAAAATCGATCCGAGGCCCCCTTGGGCAAAGCGAGGCGGTGGGCGCGGGCGGCGCGCAGTGCGGGTTCAAGGACGATGAGGATCGGATCCCACGAATCGAGGCTGCGTGCTGGCCTAAGGGCGTCACCGCCCGAGGCGAGCTGCATTTCTTCAAAGACCTGGATTGTAATGCCCGAAAACTCTTGGCATGTGTGCTGTAAGAAGTACGTGCCCGGCAGGTAGGTAACTTCTTGGAGATTACAGCCAGGCGCGCCCGCCATGACGGGCGACAGGTCGCGCCCGTTCGCACCCACAAAGACGGCGACCTGTGGCCTTGCCAGGTTGTTCGTTGCAATGGCGATGCTGTGCGAGGTGGCCGTCAGTGTTGGGGAAACTATCGCCTGAGGCTTGGTGACGGACGTATCGATGTGGCCGCGGAAAGTCACCGAGGGAGCGGGTGGCAAAGAATTGAGAAGTGCCAGTAGATTCTTAGCGCTGTCGTTGATCATCGGTTGTCCTGCCGGCGATGAGAGTGTTCGATCATGCGGGGTGAAGGAGCGTAGGGGCTGGTCCAGTCGCGCACAAGGTGTGCATAGTGGGTGAGGCACTCGTATGCGTGGCGCTCGTCAATAGACTTGGTGGCTGCGCGGTAGGAGTCCGGGTCAGATGCGGCGGGTGTTAGGAACTGCTGCCACAGGAGTCGGTCTTGCCACCACGTGGGAACACTGGTTACCTCGATGCGTTCGTCCGGGGGCAGACTGATGAGTGGGGCGGTTCCATAGAGCTGAGAGTCGTCTGGGTAACGGTCGGGATAAATCGTACGAAACGAGGCCTTGGATACCTCGGGAGGTATCGTGATCTCGCTCATCGGGAGGACAAACTGAGAGGTGTGTCGCCAGACGAGTACGTCCACCCAGATTGATGTGACTCGTGTGTTGCATGCCCGTGGGTTCGTGTGCCAGCCGTATCCATCAGCACGGACGATGAACCATGGTTCGCAGGGCGGTATATCGACGAGGAGGGCAAAAGTGCTTGTGCCCGTAATTGGATGATGCGAGCGAATTGAGCCGTGATACGTGCGGTTATTGCAGGTGAGGATGCCGTTCGTGTCAGTACCAATAGGCATGACCCACCCCTTTGGGCTGGGCTTGCCGAAGGGCTGGAAGGGGACCGGGGGCAGCGTCGTAGACAAGCCGCATAACGAACGGAGTGTGGCTGTGAAACGTCGAATGATGTCGCGTTGGTGTTGGAAGAGGCGACTCCAGTCAAGCTCGCCGTCCTCTGGGCGCTTGGGAAGGCGCCATATGCTGGGGCTGTCCCACCAGTGATGGTCTGGTATCCACAGCTGGACGCCGTCAACGTTTCCGTTATAAGCGATGGGCATAGTGAGACGTCCTGTTACTGCTCCGCCATTCTAATGAAGTAATAGCCGGTGTATGGATCGATTCGATAGTCCAGAATATCGAATTTTGTTCCGCTCTTAAAGAGCACTTCCGCTTCATGTTGGATTTGAGACATGCGCTGGATGGAAGACCCCGAATGGCCATCGATCTCAAAGAGGACTTTGGTGCTGCCGGGATCGGGGTAACCGCTTTGCATGAAGCTTCGCGCTACTCCACCGTCAGTACTGCTCGACAAGAAAGCCGGATCGCTGTACACCCCTGATCTGAGTGCTTGCTTTAGTGTTTCCGTGGGGACTTGTGTTCCGCGGTAAACCGTTCCCTCGTGTGAGGGTAACTTGTCGAGCAGGCTATTGAGGTTGTCGACAGTTTTGGGGATTTGGGGCGAGACGGGGTGCGATGAATCACGGAGCCAACCGTTGATGTTGCGGTAGTTGGAAGTGGAGTAATCGTAGGCTGCTAACACTTCGTCTCTCGATAACGCTGGGTGGGCGGCGGCGACCTCATCAGCCCACTTATTCAGTGCCTCGGAGTTAACTCCGGGGTTCGTTGGTGCCTGTGGCAGGGCATCGAGATCAGCGGCGGTGACAGTTGGGTGTGATGAGGAACGACGAGGCGCGCTATCAGCAGGAAGGTCGCCGTGCGAAGTGGACGCGTCCCCGTGAGTGAGCTTGTGAAGCCACTCTTTCAAGGTCTTGAGCAGCTCGTCGCCCTTTGTCAGCTTGGTTCCAAGGTTCGACAGCGATTCCTTCAGGGCAGTGACGCGTTTGGAGACGCTGCCCATCAGGGACGCGACCTTGGTGGAGATCTGTTCCATCACAAGGGGGAACGCGGTCCCAAAGGAAGCGACCAACTCCGCCGCGTAGGACAGGATCGAACCAACGACCTGACTAATCGCGTCACGGACGAAGTCGTGGACGAATTGAATGATGACCGCGCACACGTCGTAGGCGGTGCCGACCGCTCCCGAGAGCGCCCCCGTCATAGCTATGCCCTTCGTGGTGGCACCCGACGCGGCGAAGTACGCGGTCGCGGTGCTTCCCGTGAAGGACCCTTCGGGGAAGGACGAACGAACATCCTTCTCGATGTTATCCGCCGCGGCCTTCAGGGTCGCGGATACGTTCTTCCATGTCTGCCCGTTCGCGCGCAGCTGATCCGCGTCACCGGCGAGCTGGAGCAGCCAATCCTTGAAGGGCTGGATATGGTCGAAGACCCACCCGATGCCCCAGGCCATCAGTGTGCCCAGAGGATCGGATACGTAGGCGATCGTGTCGACGCCCAGCGCGACGCCAGCCAGCGCGCCGCTGACCCACGACTTGTTGTCGATCGCCTCGCTGAGCTGTTGGATGTCGTCGAAGACGCCGACCCCCGACAGGGTCGACGTGGTGTCCTGACGCTGTGCGACCAGGGGATTGGTGCCGTCAGTCGCCACTGCCGCCTCCCTGTAAGCCTGCTCCCGCCTGATTTACGGAACTCGACGACGAGGCTTCGCTTGTCTCGAAGCTGCGCGCGCTCGCGATCAGGGACTGCGAGAGCTTGTCCAGGGCGAGGCCTGCTCCGCTGATCGCGAGGTGCTCACCGGCCTCGACGAGCTGGAAAAGGGGGGCAATAATGGGGCCGACCATCATTCCAAAAGCGCCTGTGGAGGCGGCGGCCGCCCGCAATGCGTCGGACGCCTGCTCAAGGTCGCCCTGGTACGAGGAGAGTCGCATCGCGTGCGCCCTGATGGCTGACGGATCGGCTGACAGGTTCTCCGACATGGTCAGTGCCCTCTCAGGGCGGTCCAAGGATCCGGTGTGTCGGCGTTCGAATCCTGCGGGTCAGGCACGCCGTACAGGGAACGCATGCGTTCGATGCCCGCGTAGTTCTCGCCGAAGGCGGCCTGGGAGGCGCTGATGACCTGCTCGCCGGCGTCGCGTCGGGCGGCCGTGTAGGCGGCCATGATCGCCTCGCACACCTCGTTGGACACGCCCTCGATGCCGATGCCGAGGAGCGTTCCGCCGGAGTCGACGACCACCTCGACGCGCTCGTCTGCTGACGTGCCCACACCCTGGACCGCTTCAATTCGTTGGCGCATCACGCGGGCGCGCTCTGCTTGCTCTTGAACTTGGCGCTCCTCACGACGTATCGCGTCGGGATCGTCCTCAAACAGAGACATCGTCACCTCCCAGTAATAAACGCTTTCCAGTGTATGTGAATCCTTAACCTGGTGGCAAGAATGCGGCAGTGTTGGTCACCTCTGCGCCGCATTTCTCCTGCTCAGCATCGCGCGCGTCTCCCGCGGCATCACACACGGGAGCGTCCGATCGGTAACTTTCCGCGTTGGGACACGCGTTCGCTGATGGGAACCTGGGGCTGGTACCTCTCCTGAACACATCGTCAGTGCCTGGCACAATGGGCGTCATGGGTTTGTCGTTTCTGGGAGTGATCGCGGCGTTCGCCATGTACGCGGTGAGTGTGTCACCCTCACTCATGGCACGCTCATGGGCGTGGCACGCGGTTGCCTCGGGTATCCTCGTCGCCGGTGGCTATGTCGCAGGCGTCGTCGTGCAGGACCTGGGGACACTGATCATCCGCGCCACCGGCCTGACAATCCGCGCATCCGAACCGGTCGAAATTGGGTTCCGCGCGACCGCAGCGGCTCTCTTTGCCATCTGGTGGGTGTACGCAGTTATCCAGTCGTATCGGCGGGCCCGCACCGCATCGACGCTCGTGAAGATGCCAGGCGAAACCTTCGGCGACTACCTTCTAGGAACTGCAGGTACGGTCGTCGTCGCATGGACGCTCCTCGCTATCGTCGAGGGGTTCAGCCGTGTGGGTCGCGCCCTCATCGTGTACCTGGCTAAGTACATGCCACTCCCTGCCGCAGTGATTGCTGGCATCGCCATCCTGTTTGTCATCATGTTTTTCCTGACGTCGAAAGTCATCCTGCGTGGCGGCATCGGTTTCTTTCGACACAAGGCCGAACAGATGAACATGCGTACCGCGCGCGGCATCTACAAGCCATTCGTTCCTGAACGCTCTGCGTCCCCGGCGTCCCCCATTACCTGGGAATCCGTGGGCGGGCAGGGGCGCGTTTTCCTTGGGCGCGGTCCCTCCCGCCTCGACATCGCGCAGGTGAGCGGAGGCGAGGCCATGGAACCTATCCGCGTCTACGCCGGTTTGCCCACGGGTGGGAACGGCATCGAACAGGCTGTCTCCGCTGTCGTCGCTGAGCTGCGCCGCACGGGAGCATTCACGCGCGCGGTTATCCTCATCGCTGCTTCCACTGGTTCGGGCTGGGTCGACGAGTGGCAGGTCCAACCCCTCGAGTTCCTCACGCGCGGCAACTGCGCCACGGCCTCGTTGCAATACTCGTACGTGCCTTCTGCCCTGAACTGGCTTACCGGCCTCGAACCTGCTAAGGAGGCTTCCGCCGCACTGTTCCGGGCGGTTCGCGCCGAGCTGGATCTCATGGACGAGGCCGACCGTCCTGCGCTGTTTGTGTGCGGTGAGTCCCTCGGCGCTTTCGCGTCGCAGTCTGTGTTTGCGTCCGTTGAGGACGCGCTCACCCGCGTTGATGGTGCCCTGTGGGTGGGTACCCCCGCTTTCACGCCGATGCACAAGGAACTCACGAATGCTCGTCACAAGGGCAGCCCCGAGGTTGCCCCCGTCGTTCATAACGCTCGCCGAGTGCGCTTCGTTAACGAGCCTTCCGATCTGCGTACCGATCTGTATGGGCGCGAGCTTGGGTTGTGGGGGTTCCCGCGCATCGTCTATGCCCAGCATCCCTCGGACCCTGTCGTGTGGTGGAACAACAAGCTCATCTGGACGCAGCCTGACTGGCTGCGCGAACGCGCGGGGCGTGACGTCTCCCGTTCCGTCGAATTCACGCGCTTCGTCACCTACATTCAGGTGCTTGCTGACCTGCCGGTCGCCGGTACTGCCCCCGGCGGACACGGGCACACTTACCACGAGGAACTCATCCCTCTGTGGCGGGCAATTCTCGGTTTTGATCGTCTTCCTGGCGAAGAAGGGGCGCATCCTCGGCTGGACGCGCTCGATGGGTCCTGGGTTGATGACTCGATGGTTGAACGGATCGGCGTTGTCGTGCGTGCGAACCTGGAGCTGTCGGACCGGCAGTAGCTGCGCGCTGCGTGTGTCTTCGTCGCGGTGGGGTGCGCGGGTCGAGACTCATAGGCGTCGTACGGGTGTGGCCGTGGATTCAGGTGGTGTCAGTACGTGTCGATGCGTGAGCATACTGACCAGATAGTCCGGCGAGTGTAGTGGCGGAATAATCGCGCTTTGCATGTATCGCGTGCTGAGAAAATGTGTGTGTAAAAACGAACATATGTGCAGTGGTAAGGAATATGGCTGCATGTGGTAGAGAAAAGCGCGATAGTGCGCGCATTAACCCCGCAAATATACTTGTAATTATACGATGGTAAGTGAGTAATGCGTTGCTAGGTATTCATTTGCGCAGTACGGTTCACACTACGAACCCCAAGCCTAACCAGCTGGAATAGTTCGTTGGATCAACATTGGAGTGAGTATGACCCAGTTAATTCACAGGGCGTTCCTAGCGACCCTGGCGACCGGCGCGGTAGTGGCGTCCGGCGCTTTCGGCGTACCCGCGCACGCGGCGCCCGCCCCCGACATGTATGGCCCCACCGTTTCTCAGGTCAAGACCATCGGTGAGGGTCTCGGCGGCTCCGTGACATTCAAGGTCGATGACAACCCTGGCCTGTCCAGCATCGATCTGCGCGATCCGTCGACCGACGCGATCTTTTATCATCGAGTTGTCGACTTCCCCGGCAACGTCACTGACGATGGGGTCCATCACTACAGCTTTGAAATCAAGTTCTCCGACATTCAGGCGGCCTGGACCAAGGCAGGCCACACGGAGGCCCTACCTGCGACCGTTAAGCTCGTCGCGTGGGGGAGCGACGGAAAGCCTTCGAAGCGCGCTGACATCGCGATTGAACCCATCGCGATGACCTCCCTCGACTTTGGTATCGAGTCCGGTCAGCTCAACATGACTGTCGGTCAGCAGACGAACATTGGCGTCACCCACAAGCCTGACAGCGCAAACAAGACGGTGATCAACTGGACCGCCGATGATATTGACATCCTGACTGTCGATGATGCATCAGGCCTCGTGACGGCGGAGAAGGAAGGCTGCACGGACGTTCGTGCTGTCGCCGACTACTTGGATCCGATGGTTTTTGATCCGGTGATGGCGAGCGTACAGGTGTGCGCCACCGAGCTGGGCGAGGACGAGATTGCTCTCAATCGCCTTCGTGTGGATCTTGACGAGGGCGAGTCTGTCACCCTGACGCCGATGCTGCCCAAGAAGTTCAAGGACGCGACCCTGTCCTGGGGCCTGGAGTACGGTGGCGCGGTCATTTTGAACGTGGCAGAGGACGGAAAGAGTGTCACGATTACCGGCGGTAACGCTATCGACTGGGATCAGGTGAACCTGACCGCCACCCTAGCCGACGGAACCGAGGTGACGACGACGACAATTGCCACGGTGAAGTCCGTGAAGCAGGACGCGAAGGCGCCTGCGCCATGGGTTGAGCCTCAGCCGGATCCGCAGCCTCAGCCGGATCCGCAACCCCAGCCCACGCCCGAGGGCACCTGGATGCAGAACTCGACCGGCTGGTGGTACGTGAACGCTGACGGTTCCTACCCGAAGGACACTGTGGCCACGATCGGCGGACGTGTTTTCCGCTTCGATGTCAACGGCTACATGCGCACCGGTTGGCTCAACCTGGGTGGCACCTGGTACTACCTGAACTCCTCGGGCGCGATGGCGACGGGTTGGCTCAACCTGGGTGGCACCTGGTACTACCTGGACGCCAACGGCGCGATGGCGACGGGTTGGCTCAACCTGGGCGGCACCTGGTACTACCTGAACGGTTCGGGTGCGATGGTGACGGGTTGGCTTGACCTCGATGGCCGGTGGTTCTACCTGAACTCCTCGGGTGCGATGGCGACGGGTTGGCTCAACCTGGGCGGCACCTGGTATTACCTGGACGCCAACGGCGTGTGGGTCAAGTAACCACTGTCAACACACGGTGAACGGGCGGGGCTCGGAAATGCAGCATGAGCGTGTTTCCGGGTCCCGCCCATTGACACGTTAGATTGTCTTAATAGTTTCGTTAGCGCTCTGGTGATTGTCAGTTGCCTCTTTTCCGGTAGCGTTGTCCCTGGCGGCTGCAACGTGGGAGCAACCACACTGTCGGCAGCTGTCTGTGACACTCATTGGAGAAGGCTTATGTCAATGAAGAAACCAGCTGTCCTCCTGGCGCTCGTCGGTGCCTGCGCACTCGCAGTCACGGGCCCGGCGACCCTCGCGGCGCCACCAACTCCTGCGCAACCCGACCAGGGAACCTCGGCCTCGTCCCTGCCTGTCGGTGATCTTGACACTGCACTGACCTCAAAGAATGGCGAGACTGCTACGCCCGATACTGACGTGACGGTGAGCGGCCAGGATCCGGCGCGCCTGGTCGGCATTATCGTCCAGCTGCAGGACGGGGCCGATCGGGCGAGCGCCCTCGCCTCGATCAACGAGGCCGTGGCCGGGACGTTGCCCGGAGCCACCGCGAACGTAGAACGCGAGTACAACAAGGCTCTTGACGGCTTCGCCCTGAAGGCACCCGCCGGCGCCCTGGACGCGATCCGCCGCGCAAGCGGCGTCCAATCCGCCTTCATTGAACGTGACACGCCAATCGCCGATGCCATTGGCATCGACGCGGAGGGCGCAACCCCGGCCCCGCGCGTGGCCGGTCAGAACCCTGACAACCTGAGCGCCCAGCTCATGATGCACGCCGACCAACTCACCCAGAAGGGTGAAGGCACAGTCGTCGCCGTCATCGACACGGGCGTGGAAATGACTCACCCTGCCTTCTCCGGCACCCTCACGGGAACGCCCGCGATGACCGCCGCCGATGTCGAGGCCCTGACCCCCCAGCTGGGCATGGGCAAGACCGGTATCTACTACAACGAGAAGTTCCCCTTCGCCTACGACTACGCGGACGATGACAATGACGCGATGCCGAGTCCAGGCGACTACGGCTCGCATGGCACGCACGTCGCTGGCATCACTGCCGGTGATGCGGACCAGATCGTCGGCACCGCCCCGGACGCGCAGATCATCGTCGGCAAGGTGACGCGCAGCGAGGACGACGCCCTGCTGGACTCGTCCCTCCTGGCAGCCCTCGACGACATGGTCGTCCTGCACCCCGACGTCGTGAACCTGTCGCTCGGCCAGCTCGGCGGCATGGACAACGAGGCCGACTCGGTATACGCGACCGTGTTCAAGAGCCTGCAGGACGCGGGAATCACCGTGAATGCTGCGGCCGGTAACCACTACTCGGCCGGATACGGGAACCTGTCTGGCAAGAACCTGCCCTACGCGTCCGACCCGGACTCCTCCACCCAGTGTGAGCCCGCGACCTACTCCTCCGTGGTCTCCGTCGCCTCGATGGATAACCTGCTGTCCTACAACGCCTTTACGGCGGCCGGCAAAGACATCGCATACCAGCGTGCGCGCGGCTTCAACGGCGAAAAGGTCGCTGAACTCTCCGAGATGACTCCCGGCGACTACGAGTACGTGGACGGCGGCTTCGCCTCCGAGGAGGACGCTGCCGCCCTGAAGGCGAAGTACCCGGATGGCCTGGCCGGCAAGTTCGTGCTCGTCTCGCGCGGCCAGATGACCTTCCAGAAGAAGATCGAGAACCTGGCCCCGCTCAACCCCGCTGGCATCCTCGTCTACAACAACGTCGCCGGCGACTCGCTCATGATCATGAGCGTGACGACACTGGACGTGCCAGCCGCCTTCATCTCCAATGAGAGCGGCAAGGCCATGCTTGAGGCCGCCGACCACCACCTGACCCTCGTCGACGGCAAGACCGTGACGCCGAGCGCCACGTACTCGATGTCCGACTTCTCCTCGTGGGGCGTCACCCCCGACCTGCGCCTGAAGCCCGAGGTCACCGCTCCGGGCGGCAACATCTATTCCGCCATCCTGGACGGCAAGTACGACCACCTCTCCGGCACATCCATGGCGACCCCGCAGATGGCCGGCGTCAGCGCCGTCGTCTTGCAGCGCGTCCAGTCCGACCCGCTGTTCGCCTCGATGAGCGCGCGTCAGCAGGTTGATGTGGTTCAGAACCTCATCATGGGAACCGCGACTCCTGTCGTTGATCCTGCTCAGGACAGCGGCGCCTATTATTCCCCGCGTAAGCAGGGCGCGGGACTCGTGAACGCCCTAGCTGCTACGACCTCGTCCGTGTACCCGACCGTGGTGGGTGCGCCTGAGCCCTCCCGCCCCAAGGCCGACCTGGGGGATGGCACGACGGGCTGGCACTTCGACGTCACCCTCCACAACCTCGGCGCGGCGCCCGCGACCTACGAGCTGAGCTCTCAGGCCCTGTCCGAGATCGTGGACGGCGGCTTCTTCACCGGCAGCGCCACCGACTGGCGTGGTAAGGGGGTCACCGTCACCTATTCCGGTGCAGCCGCCGGGTCCGGCGAGGGTGCGAGTGTGACTGTTCCTGCTTCCGGCGAGGTCACCGTCGGCGTTGATATTGCGCCCGGCTCCGAGTTCGCCTCCTACGTCGCGGACAATGCGCCCAACGGCACGTTCTTGGACGGCTTCGTGCGCTTCGCTTCGAAGACAGATGGTCAGCCCGACCTGGCCGTGCCCTACCTGGGCTTCTACGGCGACTGGGGGAAGGCTCCCATCTTCGACGCGCTCGCATCCCAGGGTGGGGCGCACACTTTCGCTTCAGGCATCGTGAATGGGGTGACCGGGGATTCCCTCGGGTACAACCCCCTCATCAAGGTGGGTGAGCGCACCGGAGAGCCCAAGGCGGACCGTTACGTGATCTCGCGGTCCGAGGCCTCGGGCGCCCCCACGGTCCTCGAACCGCGCACGGGCACGCTGCGCAGCGTCCACACGCTCAACACTGTGTACGCTGACGCCGCCGGCAAGCCGGTCGCTTCCTACGTCACCCACCAGGCGTGGAAGTCCGGCGTCAACCCCGGCACGGGCAAGATGACCTGGGTCGAGGACGGCCACGATTCCACATCCTTGGATGCGCGCGCCGAGGCGTTTAAGGATCTGCCTGATGGCGAGTACACGTTGAGGCTTTCCGCCCACAACGATGGGCCGTCTCAGCGTGAGCAGTCTATTTCTTACGATTTCCGTCTTGATACCACGGCGCCCGTCATTTCTAACCTGGCTTACGAGGGGGAAGGGGATGACATGGTTGTTTCCTTTGATGTCGCGGATGCTTCGCCTCTGGCTGGCGTGGATTTGCATGACCCGGCTGATGGGTTGTGGTTCTACCGCCACGTCTTCACCGAGGATGAGGGCAGCGTCGGCGCCGATGGTACCTACAGCTACCACGTGGAGATTCCGATGAGCGTGATCCAGCAGGCGTGGAGTGACCAGGGCGGCACCGGTGACGTGATCGCCAACCCGTATGTGCTCGCGTGGGACTACGGCCTCAACCCCTCCGAGGTCTTCCCGATCAACCTGCCTACCGGTAATCCGGGCGTGAGCTTGCCGTGCACGGATCCTGCGGGCGGTCATTGGGCCAAGGATGCCGTGGGCTGGTGGTACGTGTGCGCGAACGGGACTGACTATCTGACGGGCGGCTGGTTCACTATCAATGGGCGCGACTACCAGTTCGGTCCGTCCGGTTACATGATGACCGGGTTCCTCAAGCGCGCCAGCGGGGAGTGGGTGTACGCCGATTCCGAGGGTGCTCTTGTGGGTGGCTGGGTGCGCGACGGTGCCTACGGTGGGCCGTACTGGTACTACATGGATCCCGCTACGAAGGTGATGGCTACGGGCTGGCTGTTTGATCGCGGCTCCTGGTATTACCTGGGTGCCTCCGGTGATATGCACACCGGGTGGGTCAAGGTTGATGGGCTGTGGTATTACCTGAACTCTTCGGGTGTGATGCGCACCGGCTGGCTCCAGCTTGGTGGTTTGTGGTACTACCTGTCTCCTTCCGGCGCGATGGTCACCGGTACGCAGGTCATCGACGGTCGGACGTATTCCTTTGACGCGTCCGGAGTATTGCGGCCCTAACGCTGGCTGCTTCTGATTCACCAGGCCGGGGCCCGGGAACGCTCACCACGAGCAACCCGGCCCCGGCCTCACCCATGCTCCATCCCACAAAATGGCAGTGACTGCGCACACACCCGCGGGTACTGTACCGTGGAGTTACCGATAGGTCGAAGACCGCTTGGTGCTAGCCAGTCGTCTGTCACAACATTGGAGTTACGTACATGACATCAAAGAAACCAGTGGCGCTCCTCGCGCTCGTCGGCGCGTGTGCGCTCGCGATGGCGACGCCTGCGTCCCTCGCGTCGCCGCTGACGCCTGCCCCTCAGGCCGACCCTAGCCTGGCCGGCCCGCAGCCTGCAACGAGCGATAACGCCCCCGCCCTGCCCGTGGGCGATCTCGCTACGGCCCTGACCTCGAAGAACGGCGAGACGCTGGTCGCCCCCTCCTCCCAGGACCCGGTCGGAGAGGATCCGGCGCGCGTCGTTAGCATCATCGTCCAGCTCGATGATGGGGTCGACCCTGCGAGTGCACTCGCTTCGATCAACCAGGTCGTGGCCCAGTCTTTCCCGGGCTCTACCGCTCAGGTGACGCGCGAATACTCGAACACCTTGACGGGATTCGCCCTGGACGCTCCCGCTGGATCGCTAGACGCAATCCGCGCCGTGAGCGGCGTCAAGGGAGCGTTCCTTGACCGCGAAATGCAGGTCACCGACGACATGTCGGTTGATGCTGAAGGCGGATTCGAGGCCTCCCGCCTGCCCGACCAGAACCCCGACAACCTCAGTGCTCAGGTCATGATGCACGCCGACCAGGTGTCCCAAAAGGGGCAAGGTAAGGTCGTCGCCATTATCGATACGGGAGTCGACACGAGCCACCCGGCTTTCGCTGGCGCTCTGGCGGGTGCTCCCGCACTGAGTGCTGACGGCGTCGCCGCCCTGACTCCCACGCTCGGAGGGGGTAAGACCGGCGTGTATGTGAGCGAGAAATTCCCCTTCGCCTACGATTACGCGGACGATGACAACGACGCGTCACCGTCGGACCCACACGGCACGCATGTGGCGGGTATTGCCGCGGCCAACGCCGACGAGATTATGGGTGTTGCCCCTGACGCCCAAATCATCGTCGCCAAGGTTGAGCGTGATGACGGTGGTATCCCGGACTCCGCGATTATCGCCGCTCTTGACGACATGGCGGTCCTGCATCCCGATGTCGTGAACCTGTCGCTTGGCCAGACCGCCGGCATGGATAACGCAGCCGACTCGCTGTACGCAGGCGTCTTCGAAAACCTGCAGGACAAGGGCATCATTGTCGACGCAGCAGCCGGCAACGAGTTCTCTGCCGGCTACGGCAACACCTCCGGCAAGAACCTGGCATACGCGTCCGACCCCGACTCCTCGACCCTGGACGAGCCCGCCTCGTACAGCCCCGTCGTCGCCGTGGCCTCCCTGAACAACATGCTGCAAGCCAACGGGTTTAAGGCTGCGGGCAAGGACATCGCCTACCAGCGTGCGCGCGCGGAGAGTGGCGGCACAATCGCCTCCATCTCCGAACTGGCGCCCGGTGACTACGAGTATGTTGACGGAGGAATCGCCTCCCAGGACGACGCGACGGCCCTCAGGGAAAAGTATCCGGACGGCCTGGCCGGTAAGTTCGTGCTGGTCTCTCGCGGCAAGCTCACCTTCGACGACAAGGTGTCAAACCTCGCTGACCTGAACCCAGCCGGCGTCCTCGTCTACAACAACGTCCCCGGCGACGCGCTCATGGTCATGAGCCTGACGACCCTGGGCGTGCCCGCCGGTTTCATCTCGCAGGCGGACGGGCAAGCCATGCTGGCCGCTGACGACCATCACCTGACGCTCGTTGACGGCATGACGATGGCTCCGAGCAACAAGTACGCGATGTCGGACTTCTCCTCGTGGGGGGTCACCCCCGACCTGCGTCTCAAGCCGGAGGTCACCGCCCCCGGCGGTAACATCTACTCCTCAGTGCCTGACGGTGCCTACGGATTCATGTCCGGCACGTCCATGGCGACGCCCCAGCTCGTTGGCGCGAGCGCCGTCGTCCTGCAGCGTGTCCAGTCCGACCCGATGTTCGCGTCAATGAGTGCCCGACAGCGCTCTGACGTGGTCCAAAACCTCCTCATGGGCACCGCGACCCCCGTTGTCGATCCCCTCCAGGACACCGGCGTCTACTACTCCCCGCGTAAGCAGGGTTCCGGCCTGGTCAATGTTCTGGCGGCCACGACCTCGTCCGTGTACCCGAGCGTTGCGGGCGCGCCTGAACCTTCCCGGCCCAAGGCGGACCTGGGTGACGGAACGAACGGCTGGCACTTCGACGTCACTTTGAACAATCTCTCTGACGTGCCTGCAACCTACGAAATGAACTCACAGGCGCTTTCCGACATCGTGACGGACGGTTTCTTCACGGAGCGTTCCTCTGATTGGCGAGGCCGTGGCGTGGAAATCTCCTACTCGGGCGCGGCTTCCGCGTCCGGCGAGGGCGCGACCGTAACCGTCCCCGGAGGCGGTGAGGCCACTGTCGGTATCGACGTCACGCCCGGCAGCGAATTCGCGCGCTACGTCAGCGACAATGCTCCCTCGGGCACCTTCCTCGAGGGCTTCGTACGCTTCGCTTCGAAGACCGACGGTCAGCCCGACCTGACCGTTCCCTACATGGGCTTCTATGGTGACTGGGGCAAACCCGCGATCTTCGATCAGCTGGCCTCTGAGGGTGATGGACACGTCCTTGCCTCGGGCATTTACAACGGTAGGAACGGGGACCTGCTTGGGTTCAACCCCCTGCGCAAGGTGTCGGAGCGTACTGTTCGTCCCCAGTCCGACAAGTACGTCATTTCACGCTCGACGGCCCCTGGTGCTCCCACGGCTATCGATCCGCGTACGGGCACTCTGCGGTCCGTGCACACGATGACCACCACCTACACGAACGAAGCCGGTGAGGTCGTCGCGTCCTTCGAGTCGCACTTGAACTGGAAGTCAGCCATGGGATCCAATGGGGTCATGAACCCGGTGGAGCAGGACCACAAGTCCAGAGGCCTGGACTTGAACTCTGATGAGTTCAAGAACCTGCCTGACGGTGCGTACAAGCTAACGATTTCAGCACGCAACGACGGTCCTTCGCCGACCGAGCAGTCCATCTCATACGACTTCCGCGTCGATACGACGCCTCCGGTCATCGAGCGGGCAAGCGTGGACTCGATGATATGGCTGGCCCCGTTCTCGATCTGGAAATCAGTGACGAGTCACCCATCGCCGGCTTTACCCTGCACGACCCCGGCAGTGGCCTGTGGTTCTACCGCAGTGTTAGTGAGGATGACGCCCACCAGTGGTACAGCGAAGGCAGGTACCGCGAGAGCCTAAGTATCGGTCTGGGTGAGTTTGAACTCGGTTGGGCCGATCAGGGCGGCGAGGGTGACATTATTGCGCACCCCTACCTGCTCGCCTGGGACTACGGTCTCAACCACTCGGAGGCCACCACGATCGACTTGCCCTCCAATAATGAGGGGGGTGACGGCTCCGTGCACTAACCCCGCGGGCGGACACTGGGTTCAGGACACCACCGGATGGTGGTACGCCTGCGCGAGCGGCACGGATTACCTGAAGGGCGGTTGGTTCACGATCAACGGCTCCGACTACCTCTTCGGCCCCAACGGCTACATGGCCACGGGCTTCCTGCGGCGGCCGAGCGGTGAGTGGGTCTACGCGAACTCCGAGGGCGCTCTCGTGGGCGGCTGGGTGCGTGATGGCGCTTATGGTGGCCCCTACTGGTACTACCTGGACCCGGTGACCAAGGTGATGCGCACCGGCTGGTTGGTTGATCGTGGTTCCTGGTACTACCTGAATGCTGACGGCGCAATGGCGACGGGTTGGGTACAGGTTGACGGCTCGTGGTACTACCTGAACTCCTCGGGAGCGATGGCGACCGGGTGGCTGCGCTTGGGCGATACCTGGTACTACCTGGGGCCGGATGGTGCCATGTATACCGGCACCCATACGATCAACGGACGCACGTACGTCTTTGACACGTCGGGTGCGTGGGTCAGGTGACCTGATCGGTTCCGGGTCGAACGGAACGAACGGGGAGGCCCGGGAGTAGAGCGATGCTCGTGCTCCCGGGCCTCCCCATAGTTTGTCAGTAAAATGATTGCCAATTGTTTCCCAATGTGGGATAAAGTTTGTCACTCTTGTCACGTGCGGTATGTTGGGTGTGGCGACCGACACGACGAGGTCTCTCTCCCCTCAAGGGACGGTCGCCTGTCGACACATTGGAGCAACGCACATGACACTGAAAAAACCAACGGCGCTTCTCGCGCTCGTCGGTGCCTGCGCACTCGCAGTCACGGGCCCGGCGACCCTCGCGGCGCCACCAACTCCTGCGCAACCCGACCAGGGAACCTCGGCCTCGTCCCTGCCTGTCGGTGATCTTGACACTGCACTGACCTCAAAGAATGGCGAGACTGCTACGTCCGATACTGACGTGACGGTGAGCGGCCAGGATCCGGCGCGCCTGGTCGGCATTATCGTCCAGCTGCAGGACGGGGCCGATCGGGCGAGCGCCCTCGCCTCGATCAACGAGGCCGTGGCCGGGATTTCCCAAACGCCTCGGTGAGCGTGGAGCGCGAGTACGCCAACGTCCTGGACGGCTTCGCCCTGAAGGCACCCGCCGGCGCCCTGGACGCGATCCGCCGCGCAAGCGGCGTCCAATCCGCCTTCATTGAACGTGACACGCCAATCGCCGATGCCATTGGCATCGACGCGGAGGGCGCAACCCCGGCCCCGCGCGTGGCCGGTCAGAACCCTGACAACCTGAGCGCCCAGCTCATGATGCACGCCGACCAACTCACCCAGAAGGGTGAAGGCACAGTCGTCGCCGTCATCGACACGGGCGTGGAAATGACTCACCCTGCCTTCTCCGGCACCCTCACGGGAACGCCCGCGATGACCGCCGCCGATGTCGAGGCCCTGACCCCCCAGCTGGGCATGGGCAAGACCGGTATCTACTACAACGAGAAGTTCCCCTTCGCCTACGACTACGCGGACGATGATAATGACGCGATGCCGAGTCCAGGCGACTACGGCTCGCATGGCACGCACGTCGCTGGCATCACTGCCGGTGATGCGGACCAGATCGTCGGCGTCGCACCAGAGGCGCAGATTATCGTCGCGAAGGTCTCGCGCAGCGTGGAGGGCGACATTCCCGACTCTGCGCTGCTGGCCGCGCTCGACGACATGGTCGTCCTGCACCCCGACGTCGTGAACCTGTCGCTCGGCCAGCTCGGCGGCATGGACAACGAGGCCGACTCGGTATACGCGACCGTGTTCAAGAGCCTGCAGGACGCGGGAATCACCGTGAATGCTGCGGCCGGTAACCACTACTCGGCCGGATACGGGAACCTGTCTGGCAAGAACCTGCCCTACGCGTCCGACCCGGACTCCTCCACCCAGTGTGAGCCCGCGACCTACTCCTCCGTGGTTTCCGTCGCCTCGATGGATAACCTGCTGTCCTACAACGCCTTTACGGCGGCCGGCAAAGACATCGCATACCAGCGTGCGCGCGGCTTCAACGGCGAAAAGGTCGCCGAACTCTCCGAGATGACTCCCGGCACCTACGAGTACGTGGACGGCGGCTTCGCCTCCGAGGAGGACGCTGCCAACCTGAAGGCGAAGTACCCGGATGGCCTGGCCGGCAAGTTCGTGCTCGTCTCGCGCGGCCAGATGACCTTCCAGAAGAAGATCGAGAACCTGGCCCCGCTCAACCCCGCTGGCATCCTCGTCTACAACAACGTCGCCGGCGACTCGCTCATGATCATGAGCGTGACGACACTGGACGTGCCAGCCGCCTTCATTTCCAATGAGAGCGGCAAGGCCATGCTTGAGGCCGCCGACCACCACCTGACCCTCGTCGACGGCAAGACCGTGACGCCGAGCGCCACGTACTCGATGTCCGACTTCTCCTCGTGGGGCGTCACCCCCGACCTGCGCCTGAAGCCCGAGGTCACCGCTCCGGGCGGCAACATCTATTCCGCCATCCTTGACGGCAAGTACGACCACCTCTCCGGCACGTCCATGGCGACCCCGCAGATGGCCGGCGTCAGCGCCGTCGTCTTGCAGCGCGTCCAGTCCGACCCGCTGTTCGCCTCGATGAGCGCGCGTCAGCAGGTTGATGTGGTCCAGAACCTCATCATGGGAACCGCGACTCCTGTCGTTGATCCAGCTCAGGACAGCGGCGCCTATTATTCCCCGCGTAAGCAGGGCGCGGGCCTCGTGAACGCCCTGGCCGCTACGACCTCGTCCGTGTACCCGACCGTCGTGGGTGCGCCTGAGCCCTCCCGTCCCAAGGCCGACCTGGGGGATGGCACGACGGGCTGGCACTTCGACGTCACCCTCCACAACCTCTCCGGCGTGGAGGCGACTTACGAGCTGAGCTCTCAGGCCCTGTCCGAGATCGTGGACGGCGGCTTCTTCACCGGCAGCGCCACCGACTGGCGTGGTAAGGGGGTCACCGTCACCTATTCCGGTGCAGCCGCCGGGTCCGGCGAGGGTGCGAGTGTGACTGTTCCTGCTTCCGGCGAGGTCACCGTCGGCGTTGATATTGCGCCCGGCTCCGAGTTCGCCTCCTACGTCGCGGACAATGCGCCCAACGGCACGTTCTTGGACGGCTTCGTGCGCTTCGCTTCGAAGACAGATGGTCAGCCCGACCTGGCCGTGCCCTACCTGGGCTTCTACGGCGACTGGGGGGAAGGCTCCCATCTTCGACGCGCTCGCATCCCAGGGTGGGGCGCACACTTTCGCTTCAGGCATCGTGAATGGGGTGACCGGGGATTCCCTCGGGTACAACCCCCTCATCAAGGTGGGTGAGCGCACCGGAGAGCCCAAGGCGGACCGTTACGTGATCTCGCGGTCCGAGGCCTCGGGCGCCCCCACGGTCCTCGAACCGCGCACGGGCACGCTGCGCAGCGTCCACACGCTCAACACTGTGTACGCTGACGCCGCCGGCAAGCCGGTCGCTTCCTACGTCACCCACCAGGCGTGGAAGTCCGGCGTCAACCCCGGCACGGGCAAGATGACCTGGGTCGAGGACGGCCACGATTCCACATCCTTGGATGCGCGCGCCGAGGCGTTTAAGGATCTGCCTGATGGCGAGTACACGTTGAGGCTTTCCGCCCACAACGATGGGCCGTCTCAGCGTGAGCAGTCTATTTCTTACGATTTCCGTCTTGATACCACGGCGCCCGTCATTTCTAACCTGGCTTACGAGGGGGAGGGGGATGACATGGTTGTTTCCTTTGATGTCGCGGATGCTTCGCCTCTGGCTGGCGTGGATTTGCATGACCCGGCTGATGGGTTGTGGTTCTACCGCCACGTCTTCACCGAGGACGAGGGCAGCGTCGGCGCCGATGGTACCTACAGCTACCACGTGGAGATTCCGATGAGCGTGATCCAGCAGGCGTGGAGTGACCAGGGTGGCACCGGTGACGTGATCGCCAACCCGTATGTGCTCGCGTGGGACTACGGTTTGAATCATTCCGAGGCTGTGAGCGTTGACTTGCCTACCGGTAATCCGGGCGTGAGCTTGCCGTGCACGGATCCTGCGGGCGGTCACTGGGCCAAGGACGCTGTCGGCTGGTGGTACGTGTGCGCGAACGGGACTGACTATCTGACGGGCGGCTGGTTCACTATCAATGGGCGCGACTACCAGTTCGGTCCGTCCGGTTACATGATGACCGGGTTCCTCAAGCGTGCCAGCGGGGAGTGGGTGTACGCCGATTCCGAGGGTGCTCTTGTGGGTGGCTGGGTGCGCGACGGTGCCTACGGTGGGCCGTACTGGTACTACATGGATCCCGCTACGAAGGTGATGGCTACGGGCTGGCTGTTTGATCGCGGCTCCTGGTATTACCTGGGTGCCTCCGGTGATATGCACACCGGGTGGGTCAAGGTTGATGGGCTGTGGTATTACCTGAACTCTTCGGGTGTGATGCGCACCGGCTGGCTCCAGCTTGGTGGTTTGTGGTACTACCTGTCTCCTTCCGGCGCGATGGTCACCGGTACGCAGGTCATTGACGGTCGGACGTATTCCTTTGACACGTCCGGAGTATTACGGCCCTAACGCTGGCTACTTCTGATTCGCCAGGCCGGGGCCCGGGAACGCTCACCACGAGCAACCCGGCCCCGGCCTCACCCATGCGACGAGGCAGTGGTGGGCGTGATACTCCGGAGCGCACGGCGGCTGTTGTCCTGCGGTATGTTGGACGTATCTGCCGAGACAGCGGTGCTGTCGCAACTGTTTTGGTTGCCTGTGAATACGAAGGAGTGCGCTATGCCCATGAAGAAACCAGCCGCCATCCTCGCTGGCGTCGGAACGTGCGCGCTAGCGGTCGCGAGCTGCTCAGTGTCCTCCTCGCAGACACCCACCAGCGATCGGGGATCCCAGTCCGACGCGGACTCATCCCAGTTCGCATCGGTTGCCACGGCCTCGTCCTCTCCGGTGATCGACCCTGATCGTGCGCTGACCCCGAAAGGCACGCAGAGCGGCGAAACCGAACCCAGCATGCCGGAAGCGTCGACCGGTGCTGATGACCCGGCGAGGCTCGTCATCATCATTGTCCACCTCGAAGAAGGGGCTGACCGTGAGGCTACCCTTGCCTCCATCAACGAGGCTGTGGCTGGTGTCTATCCGGATGCGACCGTCGAGGTTGAACGCGAGTATAAGAACGCTCTGCAGGGCTACGCGTTGCGTGCGCCCGCAGGCTCGCTGGACGCAATCCGGGCCGTGAGCGGGGTGAAGCTGGCGGCTATCGAGGGCGAGATGCGCGTGCAGTAGCGCCGCGGCGGCGTCGGGCGAGGCGGGGGTGAGCGCCGTTCCTCGAACGTGGAATCCCGCGACCTGATGCGCCTGTGTGTCTACTTGCTTCAAATTAAGATAAAATTAGAAGTAACTTGATGTTCGTGTGAACGGAGAAGCCATGAAGACTCCCGTCCCTCCGCCCTATCGGCTCGGCGAGCTGCGCGAACGCGTCATCGCCAGTTTGGCGAACGCGGATGACGAGCGACATCTCTTCGTTCTCCGTGCCCTCGCTGGCGGACTGGACGATCCAGAGTATCGCCCGTGGGAGTATTACTTCCGTGCCGAGCCGGTACCAGAGAGCCTGACGCGTGAGGAGTGGTGGTACGCGGTGCGCACTGCGCGCGCCTCGACGGCCCGGCCCACTCCCTTTGTTATGACGGACGGGACGCGACTGACGTTCAATCTACCGGATCGTTTCTTGCGGTTGAATGAGGAGATTACGGCGCAAGCGCGCGGTCAGGTGGAGCTGCCCGCAGAGGTGGCGACGCAGGGGGTGAGGGATAGGTACCTGATCAACTCTCTCTACGAAGAGGCGATCACCTCCTCCCAGATGGAGGGGGCGTCTACGACGCGGCGTGACGCGAAAAAGATGCTCCGAGAAAAGAAGGATCCGCGCACTCGCTCGGAGCGGATGATTCTGAACAATTTCCTTGCCCTCGAATTCGTGCGCGATCACTTGGGTGAGGAGCTCACTCCCGAATTCATCTGCGGAGTCCACCGCATCGTGACGGATGGGACGCTCGACGAGGCGGAGGATGCAGGGCGCCTGCAGCGCCAGGGTGAGGAGCGAATTCGTATCTACGGAAGTGAAGGCGATGAGCAGCTGCTGCATGTGCCGCCGCCGGCCGAGGAGTTACCTGAACGGCTCCGGCGTCTGTGCGACTTCGCCAATGGCGTGGGGGAGTATGCGTCGCAATATGTGCCGCCCCTCGTGAGGGCGCTCGTCGTTCATTTCATGATGGGCTACGACCATTACTTCGTCGATGGGAACGGGCGCACAGCCCGCGTCATCGCCCAGTGGGTCATGCTTCGTGAGGGCTTCTTTCTCATGGACTTCGTGCCTGTCTCACGGCTTCTGCGCAGGGCGCCCGCGCAGTATGCCCGCTCGTTCCTTGAGGTTGAGCAAGATGAAGGGGATCTCACCTACTTCCTCATTTGGCACGCCGAGGTCATGTGTCGAGCAATTCGTGAGCTGCATGAGTATCTGGCGAGAAAGTCTAAGGAGATGGGACAGATGAAGCATCTTCTGAGGCGCACCGAGCTCAATAATCGACAGATCGGGGTCATTGAGGAAGCGTTAAAGGATTCCGCTTTTACTGTGACAGCTGCTGCACATGCGGACAAGTACAGGGTGACGCTGCAGACGGCGCATGTCGATCTGCGTGGCCTTGAGGATGGGGGATACCTGATGCGTGTCAAGCGTGGCCGGAGTTTCGAGTGGTACCCGGTTCCAGATCTTCAACGCCGGGTTCAGGGGGCCGACGCGTAGTGCGAGTGTCATAAGCGCCACGGTCGTCATGACTGAGATGGGGAACGAGAATCTTACGGTGCGACGAAACGTCCAGTTGCTTCACATCTGATGGAGGGGTCTGGGTTTTGGACCGTTTGTTGTGGGAGGGTTGTTCTGAGTAGTCCTGGCTGCTTGTGGCCGGGCAGAATGGATGACCATGAGGAAGTTCTCGAAGCACACGCCTGAGTAGATTGTTGTGAAGCTGGAGAAGGCCGAGGCGTTGGGAGGTGAGGGCATGAGTACGGCCCAGGCCTGCCGCGTGCTGGGTATCAGCGAGGCGACGTTGTGCCGGTGGCGCCAGCGTTATGGGTCGATGAGTTCACCCGTCAACACCTGGCTTTTCGCGTCGAGCGGCGCATGGGTGCCGCCGACGTGATCGAAATGCTTGACCTGGCTGTCCTGGCCCATGGGGCTCCCCAGGTGCTGCGCGCCGATAATGGGCCCGAATTCATCGCCGGAGCCTTGGGGCGCTGGGCCAGCGGGCACAACAACACCAATAGCAACCATCCCTCAACCCGGTCCACAAAACCAGACCAGGCCAAGACCAGGTCAGTCTGACGCGCCTCATCAACCATAAGTCGCATGCAATTCGGGTGCCCGAACTTTCTCCAGCACTCCAAAACGTTGCAATTCCAACGATGTGATTTCAATGTTTGAAATGTTTGCACGGGAATTGCATGCGACATTTCTGAGGAACCACAACACGAGGCCACAAAGAACACCAAGCAGGGGACGCTCAAGCCCAGGGGACACTCAAGCTCACAAGGTGCCCACATCCCCAGCCGCCACAACTGCCAGAAGCACAGGGGCACTGCACCCGATAAGGGGGCGCTACACCCGATAAGGGGCACTGCACCCGAACAGAAGAGGTGTATTGCCTACGGATCGGGTGCAGTGCCCCAACACACAAGAACAAACGCGGAACTGGCACACCGAACCACTCACCGCCACAACCAGCCCGGGCATAGGGCACCGCGCGGGCTCGGCAATACGTTGACCGGGACAGCCCGGCAATGCGCCCGTGCAAGACGCTGAGAAAACCCTGACCAACCAGGTAGCTCACAGCCTCGTGCCTGCGCGCCGGGCCTAGAAGTTTCCCTCCGCGAGCTCTCGCAACGCTGCCTTCTCCAGCTCTGCTTGGCCCAACAACTGTTTGAGGCGCGCGTTTTGCTCGCGCAACTCACGCAGTTCCTTGGCCTCACTACGACTCATCGACCCATAACGCTGGCGCCACCGGCACAACGTTGCCTCGCTGATACCCAGCACGCGGCAGGCCTGGGCCGTACTCATGCCCTCACCTCCCAGCGCCTCGGCCTTCTCCAGCTTCACGACAATCTGCTCAGGCGTGTGCTTCGAGAACTTCCTCATGGTCATCCATTCTGCCCGGCCACAAGCAGCCAGGACTACTCAGAACAACCCTCCCACAACAAACGGTCCAAAACCCAGACCCCTCCACATCTGAGCGCCCCGCGGCGCGCGCAAGGAGGAGCGAGCACCGTGAGCATCCCCAGGGCCGAGGCGCAGGATGCGTACGCCTCAGATGAGGTCCCTCTTCTCCATGTACTTCATGGCGAGCCAACCAAACGGAATGCGCCCATAGAAGGTGACGAGACGGTAGAGCAGAGCAGTAGCGATAGCGACGGAGGAAGACACGCCCGCGACTGTTAAGCCCGAGGTGAGCGCCGTTTCGACCGTGCCGATACCACCCGGAGACGGGATGAAAGAACCCGCCGCGTTCGCCGTCAGGTACGTGATGGCAACAGTGGAAAAGTTCAAAGAACCACCCATAGCAACCATGGCGGTCCAGAATGCCCCCACGTAACCGATGTTCATCAGGAGGTTGCCGCCCACGAGAGCCGCGAGGCGGCGCGGCTTGCCGACTATCCACAGGAGGCGCGGGTAAACCTGGCGCCACGTCGGCTGGATTTTACCCCAGATCCAGCGGCGCACCCGCGGGACGGCTCCGATGACGCCGACCGCGACCATGACGACCCCGACGACAGCGAGAATCGTGCCGTAGGGCACTGATACGGACAGTGATGATCCAGCGCTGACCATCACCAGTAAGAGCAGAATGATCGTGATGAGCGCTTGCGAAATCTGCATGAGTGTCACCGTCGTCACGGCCATCGCCGTGGGCACACGCCGCTTTCGCAGGTAACGCAGGTTCAGGGCAGCAGGACCCACGCCGGCGGGTGCAACAATCGTGATGATCGAGGCCGCGATCTGAGCGATCAGGGTGTCCCTGAACGGCAGCTTTTCTGGCGACAAGGCGATGAGTGGGACGGTAGAACCCACCCAAATGAGGCAGGCGAGCATCGCAGACGCAGCCATCCACCACGGGTTTGCGCTGGTGACGGTGGAGAGAAGATCGCTGAAGTTGAGCGAGGAGACAACGATGAAGACCGCGATGAACGCCACTGCGATCGTGAAGATCGTGCGCGGGCGGAAACGCTGCAGGTCGGCAGTCGGGGCGGCCTCGCCTTCGGAGTCACCCACGAGGGCGGCGCGCAGCTCCCCCAGCAGGTCGCAGCGGCGCAGTAGTTGGTTGACTGATGCTGGCAGGACCGGCTTCTGGATAACGGGCGCGCAGGCAATCAGGGTATCCTCCCCGACGCAACGGCGGCCCGCCTCAAGGGCGCGCTGAGGACCCACAGCCAGTGCCGTCAGGACCAGCATCTGAGCGATGTCAATCGACTGGTTGAGCTCACTGGTCGCGACCTCGCCGGAGTCCCAGTCGAGAAGCCACACGTCGGAGGAATCATCCACGACAACGGCCTCGGGCGTGAGCGCACGGTGTGAAATGCCGCGGGTGTGCGCGTAACGAAGCTGTTCCCACGCGCGGTCCAAGACCTCGTCCGAGGCATGCTCGCCCAACTCCGTCAGGGGTGTCGTCGGGGGGAGCGCGGACAGGACCATGATGATGGAGTCATTCGCCGACGCGATGGCGATGGGTTCCTGCGTGAATACGCCTGCGCGCAGCGCCTGCAGGGTCGTGAAGGAGGAGCGTTCCGCCTGCGCTTTGAGCGAAGGCGAGACCCAGCGGCTAATGCCGCGCAGCCGCAAATTGTTCCACATTTCCAGGAGCGTGCCCGTCAGCTCCTGGCCGGGATCCATGACGATGAGTTCGTAGGCTAACCCGGTGTCACCCCACACCTGATAGTGCCGGTTGTGGTCGGGGTCAGGGCGTCTGGTGACTGTGATGCCCATGTCCCCCAGGTCAGCGGGCATCTGGGTGAGGCGACCGCGCGCGTTTCGGCGACAGCCCACGTGGACAACGGCTCGACGGAGGTGTCCAGGTCGGTGCGTACGATGCGCGAAGGGGTGATGCCGATGCCGAGGAGGGCTTCCACGAGGGCCGCGCCTTTAGCGCGCTGATCGTCGAAGCCCATGACCCAGCGCGAACCGGAGCCAAACGCGCGACCGATGAAGACGGAGATGAATGCGACGGGCAGGGTCATGGAAGAACGAAGGACGCCCAAGAACAGGGTGATCCACAGGCCCGTCCATCCCCAGCGAATCGCCTTCATAGATTGGGCTTCGCCGGCGGAGGTAAACAGGGCGCTCAGGGTGACGATGACGAGGTTGATCGCGATGGCGAAGCCGGTTTGGTGGCCTTGCGTGGCGATCGCGCGGTCCACGCTGAGGGGTGCGATCAGATATGAGGGGAGCAGGCCGGTGGCCAGGATGATGATCCACCCGCCGATCGCTGCGACGACGCTGGTGACGAGGGCTTGGATGATTGCCTGGAGGCGCCGGCGCAGCGCCAGGGAGAGGATCACGAGGATCGGCGTGGTCAGGACGATGAGGCCCTCGGTCATGCTCACTGGGAGGATCAGTATCTTGCGGACGAGCTGGAATTTCAGGACGTCCATGGTGACGCCGTGCGTCGTGGCGCTGGCGACCGTGCCGATCGTCCAAATGGCGACGATTGCGAGGAGGTCGATGATGACGTCGACGATGTCCTCACGTCGGCGTCGGAGGGTGAACATTCGGTCGGCGATGTAGGCGGGGCGGGGGAGTCGGAGCCTGCGGGCCGGAACGGGGAGGGTGACCTCGCCGTTTTTGGCTCGTGCGATGACGGCTGCGTCGGGGGAGTCTTTGCCGCCGCTGGTGGGTGTCTCGTTTTCGGCTGGCGAGTCGGTCGCTGCGGCAGTGCCGTCGGGTGCGGGCGGGGCTGAGGGTCGAGTGGGTTCAGCGTCGCGGGCGGTGGGCGCCTCGGCGTCGTCGGAGGGGGTATCCGCCCGGTTCATATCGCTCACGATCGTCGGTGGGGCCAGCGTCGGGTTGCTCACGGTTGGGTTCGAATCGGGTTCGGCTGGAGGTGGCGGCAGCTCGTCGATCACGACGGGGGCCATCGGATCGGCGGCGGGAGGAAGCGGCGGTTCGTCGATCGTGGCGGGCGCGGCGTGCTTGGGCGCGGGGGACGCACATGGAGGTTGCGCGGTCACGGGCTGAATCGACGAGGCATGGGCGGGAATAGGGTGAAGCGGCGAGGAAGAGGATGGGGTCGGCGGGGTGAGGAGTGTGGGCGGGAAGCTGGGTGGCATGACGATTGGCTGCACTGATGAAGCGGGGATGATGACTGCGTCCATGACCTCGGTGCGTGCCTCAGATAGTGGAACTTCTGGCGGTTCCGGAGGCTGGGTAGGGGAGATGGCCGCCCCGGCCTCGTCGATCATGCCCATGAGACCCTCGACCCCTAAGGCGTTCGGATCCTCAGCCGAAGAGGGGACGAACAGGATGTTCGTATCGACGACCGGAGTGCTCTCGTGTGACTCCTTGCGCTTCCTCATGTTGACCATCCTATATTCGCGGTCAACAAAGGTAGGGTTAGGGGGACATATTCCCGGCAGAAAAGGACCCTATCGTGACCTGGTCTACATTCGTGGCCGCATCGGATCCGTCGATGCTGAGCACCGTTATCGAGTGGTTTAAGAACCCTGAGTCTCTGCTTGTCGCAATGGGACCGTGGGTCCTGTCGGGAACGATGCTCATCGTCCTCATCGAATCTGGCGTGCTTTTCCCCGTGCTGCCCGGCGAATCCCTGCTGTTCACGGCCGGCCTGCTGCACGACCGCCTCGGCCTGCACCTGCCGACCCTGATCGCCATGGTCGTCGTCGCCGCCTTCCTCGGCGCACAGATCGGCTACTTCCTGGGCGCGAAGTGGGGGCGCCGCTTCTTCAAGCCGGACGCCCGCATCCTCAAGACTGAGCACCTGGACAAGGCTGAGCACTACTTCACGAACTACGGCGGCCGCTCCCTCGTCATCGGCCGTTTTATTCCCTTCGTGCGCACCTTCATTCCGCTTGCCGCCGGCATGGCCCGCTACCCCTATCCGAAGTTCCTGCTGTTCAACACGCTCGGTTCTCTCATGTGGGGCGCGGGTTTCATCCTGGTGGGTGCGATCCTGGGCAACGTGCCCTTCGTGCATGACAACCTGACGCTCATCCTGGCTGTCATCATCCTCATTTCCGTCGTGCCCGTTATCATCGAGGTTATTGGTAAGCGTCGCGGCGGCGCTGAAAAGGAGTAACTCGTGCTGGCCTGGTGGATGCTGGTCCCGACCCTGCTGGCCATGACGGTCGCCCTGGTGCTACCGGGGTTCATGTGGCTGCGGGCTGGCGTGCGCTCCTCGCTGGTCGCCATCGGGGCAGCACCAGCCTTCACGTTCGGCCTCATCACGATGCTGTCAGTCCTCTACCCGGCCCTCAACATCGAGTGGGAACCTTCCACCGTTATGCCCGTCCTGGGACTGAGCACCCTCGGCGGGGCGATCGCGTGGAGTCTCAGCTTCTTTCGTCGGACCAACGGAGGATTCGCCCTCAACGGCGTTCCACTCCGCCAGGCTATCGGCGTGCGGGTCCCCATCGGTGGTGCACAGGCCGCGGTTCGCGCCGTCACGTGGAGTGCGGTTCTCGGGGGATTCCTCTTGGCCGCGTGGCCACTCCTGACGGGCGCGGACCCCGCCAACCCAGTCCAGCAGTGGGATCCGACCTTCCACCAAAACGGAGTCCACGCGATCCTGTACGGCAAGGATGCCAGCCCCTTCGGTGGCCTTCACGAACTCTACGGCGGGCGCCGAGTCTACTATCCCACTGGCTGGCACGCCTTCGTCGCGCTCTTCGCTCGCTATGACTCGGTCATCCAGACATCCAACGTGTCGTCCCTGGCACTCATGGGCGTGTGGGTGACGGGCTTGGCCGCCCTCGTCTCCGTCCTGACCGCCTCACGTTCAGCGCTCATCGCAGCCCCGATCATCGGCGGCACGCTCTTGAACATGCCGGCCGACGCGCTCACCATGTACAACCAGTGGCCCAACTCCACGGGCACCGTGCTGGTCCCCGGCCTCGCGGCAGCTGCCATCGTCGCTGGAAGACGCTTCGCCACCGATCTGCGTGACGGGCACGGCGTTCGGGCGCTCGCTCGACGCGTTCCGCAGGGCATCTTCATGGTCGTCGGCTGCCTCGGCCTCGTCGGAGCTCACCCGAGCGCGGCCTTCTCCTTTCTTGCCTTCCTCGCCGCGCCCCTGTTGGCATCCATTGCCTCCTTCGCACGCTCAGCCCTAGGCCGCGAAGGCAGAGGCCAGCTTGTCGCTATCGCGTGGGTATTCCTCGGCGTCACGGTCATCACCGTGCCCATCCTCGCACTGGCCTCCCCCAAGATTTCGGCGATGGGCAGGTATCCGCGCAGCGGATCCGGTTGGGGGGAAGCGTTCTCCCACGCGTTCTTGCCCTACCCTCCCTTTGCGGATACGCCCAGCATCACCCAATGGTCCCTCGTGCAGCTGGTCCTCCTCATCGCAGGCGTCGCCGCAACCGCCCGCCTGACCACCCTCCTGCGTCGGCCTGACCCGCTTGCGCGCGCCGCCGCGCAGGCCGGACTCGCGCCGGACACAGACAAGGGAGAGGCCACCCCGGCCTCGGCGCAGGAGGAAGCGGCCCCCATGCCCGCGTGGCCGATCGTCTCCTACCTGATCCTCGCATTCCTCACAGGACTCGCCTACGCACCCAACTCCGCGCTGCGCACCTACCTGCTGGCACCCTGGTACAAGGACGCCCGGCGCATCATGGGCGTCGAAGACATCGCGCTGACTGTCCTCATGGCCGTCGGTTTCGCGGCGATCGTCCACGTCATCCACGCCGCGTGGACCTCCTCCCTGCAAAGAATCCTGGCCGAGCGCGGCGCCGACTCCAACATTGAGGCGCCCCGCTGGCCCGTCCAGGTCGGGGTCGGCGCCCTCGTGCTCGTCCTGTCGGGCTTCGGTGCACTCGACGCGCGATACTCCGCCGTCGCCTACGTCTACGATCCCATGCGCCTGGGTAAACCCGGGATGGCCACGAAGGGCGAACTCGCCATGGTACGCCGCATGCGGTACACGACCGCGCCTGATGCGCTCGTCCTCGGGGACCCCATTGCGGGTGCAGCCTACTCTGAGACGATCGGCGGTCGCAAAGCGGTCTTCCCCCAGCTGAGTACCGTCAACGCGGACAGTGCATCACAGAAGGTCCTCACCCAACACTTCCGTGACATCCACACCGACCCCGACGTGTGCGAAGTCGTGCGCAACCTTGGTATCACCCACTTCTACGAGGAAGAGGACGGTACCTACTACAACTTCATGCGGTCTTCCCGCAACCCTGGCCTCTACGGAGTCGACACGTCGAGCGGCTTCGAGCTGGTCGACGCCGGCGGCACCGCGAAGCTGTGGAAGATCACCGCGTGCGGCTACGTCACCCCCGGTGGAGGAAGCCAGGCATTCGCAGATGGCATCAGGTCTGTCCAGCCGGGCGCTGAATCCACCGAAAGTCCCCAGTCTGACGACGAGTAGACCACAATGCGCTCCTGAGCTGGGACTGAGCGCGCCCACGCGCTGCGCGTATCGATACCCTTGACACCATGACGACGAACATCCCCGGCCCCGCACCCCTCGGCGACAAGCTCCGAATCGCGTTCCTCGGACCCTTCGGCACCTTTACCGAGCAGGCCGTCCACCAGGTAGCGCCCGCAGGCGCCATCCTCGTACCGATGACCAGCGCACCCCAGGCGCTCGCGGCCGTGCGCCGCGGCGAGGCCGACCGGGCTGTCGTCCCCATCGAAAACTCCATCGAGGGCGGAGTGAACGCCACGTTGGATTCGCTTTCGCACGGTGAACCGCTCGTCATCGTCGCCGAGATGCACGTGCACGTCGTCTTCCAGCTCGCCGTCCTGCCGGGCACGCGCGCCGAGGACATCCGCCGCATCGGCACGCACCCCCACGCGTGGGCGCAGTGCCGAGGCTGGGTTGAGGAGACTTTCCCGGGAGCCATCCACGTACCCTCGACCTCGACGGCTGCGGCTGCCGAACTGCTCTCCGATGGTGATGCCTCCTTCGACGCGGCCCTGTGCAATGCAGTGTCCGTCAATACCTACGGCCTCGAGGCCCTGTTCACCGACGTCGCCGACAACCCGGGCGCGGTCACGCGCTTCGTCCTGGTGGCGCGCCCCGGCGCCGTCCCCCCGCCCACCGGCGCGGACAAGACGACCATCCAGGTGGCGCTGCCCGTCAACGAGTCGGGCGCTCTGCTGACCCTCCTCGAACAGTTTTCGGCGCGCGGCGTCGACCTGTCGCGCATCGAGTCGCGCCCCAGCGGGGATGGCCTCGGCAACTACACGTTCAGCATCGACATCGTCGGCCACATCCGCGAGGAGCGCGTCCAGGCCGCACTCGTGGGCCTGCACCGCTATTCGCCGGAGGTGCGCTTCATGGGTTCCTACCCGCGCGTCGACGGCGTGCGCGCGCAGGTCGTCCCTGGCACTACTGATGAGGATTTCCGCGCGGGTCGCGCATGGGTCGCGGACCTGCTGCACGGGGGAGACGGCACAGGCGAGGCCGGTGGCCGCTCACCGTCGTGGCCGCTCGTCTGACGCCGCGCTGGTGGCGCCCGCGGGCGCGGCTTAGCGAGCCTCGCGAGGGCTCGGACTCAGCTGGGCAGCAGCTCCATCCACGTGCGCTCGGCCGGGACGGCCACGTCCAGCGCGCCCGCATGCATGCGCACGTGCATCGTGCGGGCCAGGCCGATCGCGTCGCCATCCACCTGGCACACCTGCGGTTCCTCGGCCGTGACGGAGGCGCCCTTCGCCTGGCGGAACGCGACCGTGCCGGTCGAGACGGGCAGGTTGATGGGACGCAGGCCGATGAGCTGCCCCAGCATCTTCCATGTCACATCCGCCCAGCCGAGCGGGCTGGCGTGCGCGTCGACCGCGATGACGTCGATGAGGCCGTCGGAAAGCTCCGCATCGGGCGCGAGGACCAGCATCTTCATCTCGCCCGCGTTCGCGAACATGACGGAACGTGCCTCGAGGCGCGTAACCTCATCCCCGTGTGAGCGCAAGGAATCCGGACGCGTGGAGGCGGCCCGGGCCTCGTCGATGATCTCACCGGAAATCTGGTCGCCCACTCCTAGCGGGTCGGGCACAGGTGCCGAGGGGGAACGCAGCATGAGGCGTGCCTTCATGCGCGGGGCGCCCATCGCGCCCAGGCCCGCCCACACGTAGGCGATCCACCCGATGCGCTTCTTCAGTTCGGGGTCGGTGTCGGCCATCGTCTCGCCGTCGTAGCCCATGCCCGCGACGACGAGGCACGCGTACTCGTCCGCTCGCGGCTCGATCGACGAGGCCGGGGCAGCCTCGTCCTGAAGAGTCGCCTCGGGGCGCGTGGCGGCGCGCGCGGCGAGGCGCAGGCCGCCCTCGGCTGGCTGATCCGTCTTCTGGGTGGCGCCTTCGATGCGCACCCACGCGAGGTCGACGGCGCGGTGGTTGCGGTCGAGCGCGACGGCGAGGGCCGCTTCGGGAACCTCGGGGATGGACAGGTTGCCGGCCAGGACGTTGCCGGTGCCCACGGGGATGATGCCCATGCGCACGCCGGATCCGGCCATGCCGGCGGCGACGGCGCGCACGGTTCCGTCTCCGCCCGCGGCGATGACGACGGAGGCTCCCTCCTCGACGGCACGAACGGCCTGCCCCGTGCCCGGGTCCTCGCGCGTGGTCTCGCGCCAGTGCACATGGTCGATGCCCAGTTCCTTGGCCTTGCGGTTGATGCGATCCTTGAAGGCCTGGGGATCCTCGTGCTTGGAGGGGTTCATGATGATCCAGGGACGCGGACGTCCGCGCGTCGGGTCGTCCACCGAGGCGGGGACCTCGAGGGCGCGGCGGCGCCGATGCCGGCGGGTGAGGGCGGTTGCCAGACGCGCGACTCCGACCACTCCGGCTGCGGCGGAGGCTGCGAGTGCACAGTATATTGCGTCCATGCGCACAAGCCTAGCCTGCGGTCTGCCTGTGGATGAGGTGTTCAGTGGCTTTTCGTTGTACCCCGTGCCATAAGAGTCGTACTGACGCGTGCTTGTCGTCGTGTTATCCACACGGTTATGCACCAATGGTGGATAACTTTCAGGCTTTTGGGAACTCTCGCGGGTGTATTTTGTGCATAACCCTGACCTGTCGTGTTGAATTCACAGTCGGGGCGGTAGGGGACACGGCGCGCCCACCTGGCATAGGATGGGACGCATGATTGATGTGCGTGCCCTGCGTGACAACCCCGAACCCGCCCGCGCCTCCCAGCGTGCCCGCGGAGCCGACCCCGGCCTCGTCGACGAGATCATCGAAGCCGACGCCGCCCGCCGCGAGGCCCTCCAGACCTTCGAGACGCTGCGAGCCACCCAGAAAGAGGTCTCCAAGTCCGTGGGACGCGCCTCCAAGGAGGAACGGCCGGCGATCCTCGCCAAGGCCAAGGAGCTCGCCGAACAGGTGAAGGCCGCCGAGGCCGCCGCAAACGCAGCCGACGCCGAGGCCGACCGCCTCGCGCGCCTCCTGCCCAACCTGGTCCTCGACGGCGTGCCCGTCGGCGGCGAGGACGACTTCGTGGTCCTGCGCCACGAGGGTCCCGCCCCCCGCGACTTCGCGGCCGAGGGCTTCGAACCCCAGGACCACCTCGCGCTCGGCGAGGGCCTGGACGCGATCGACACCAAGCGCGGCGCGAAGGTCTCCGGCGCGCGCTTCTACTACCTCAAGGGCATCGGCGCCCGCCTCGAGCTGGCCATCATGACGATGGCCATGGACCAGGCGCTCGCCAACGGCTTCGTCCCGATGATGACACCCACCCTGGTCACCCCGCAGATCATGGGCGGCACCGGCTTCCTCAACGAGCACTCCGACGAAATCTACTACCTGCCCGCCGACGACCTGTACCTGACGGGCACGTCCGAGGTCGCCCTCGCCGGCTACCACGCCGACGAAATCCTCGACCTGAGCGCCGGCCCCAAGCGCTACATGGGCTGGTCCACCTGCTACCGCCGCGAGGCTGGCTCCGCGGGCAAGGACACGCGCGGCATCATCCGCGTCCACCAGTTCAACAAAGCCGAGATGTTCAGCTACTGCCGCCCCGAGGACGCCGCCGAGGAGCACCAGCGCTTCCTCGCGTGGGAAGAGGAGATGCTCGCCAAGGTCGAGCTGCCCTACCGCGTCATCGACACGGCCGCCGGCGACCTGGGCACCTCCGCCGCCCGCAAGTTCGACTGCGAGGCCTGGCTGCCCACCCAGCAGCGCTACATGGAGGTCACCTCGACCTCGAACTGCACGACGTTCCAGGCGCGCCGCCTCGGCATTCGCGAGCGCCGCGAGGAAGGCATGGCCCCGGTCGCCACGCTCAACGGCACGCTGGCCACGACCCGCTGGATCGTCGCCTTCCTGGAGAACCACCAGCGCTCTGACGGTTCCGTGTACGTGCCCGACGCGCTGCGCCCCTACCTGGGCGGACTCGAGGTCCTGAGCCCGGTCGCTCGATGAACCACGAACGCTTCCTGACGGTCCCCTCCACCGGGGAGGCGGCCCGCCCCTTCGAGGAGCTCCTCGACGAGGCCTCGGCCGCCCTGCCCGCCGGGTTCCCGTCGGCCGCGTCTCAGGTCCTGGTCGCGCTCGACATCGACGGTACGATCCTGACCCCCGCGGGGGCGACGCCGCGCGTCCTGGAGGGGATCCACGGCCTCGCCGACGCGGGCGCCCAGGTAGTCATCGCGTCGGGCCGCGCGCTCGAGGGCGTCACCCCGGTCCTGGGCGCCCTGAACTTCATGGACGGGTGGGCGCTGTGCAACAACGGCGCGACCCTCGTGCGCGTGAGTGGCGGACAGTGTGAGATCGTCGAGGAGCACACCTTCGTTCCCGGCCCGATCTTGGAGGAGATCGCTTCGGCAGTGCCCGGCGCTGTGTTCGCGTCGATGCCGCACCCCAACATCCTGCTCTCCGCACCCTTCCCGAACGACGAGATCGAGGGCAGCGATCACCGCATCGTGTCGATGGAGGAGCTGGCCTCCACGCCCACCCCAAAGGTCGTCGTGCGCGCCGCCGACATGGACCGCGAGGAGTTCGACCGGATCCTGTCCTCCCTGGACGTGTCGCGCAGTCACGAGGTGTTCGTCGGCTGGACGTCGTGGGCGGACATTGAGCCGCTCGGCGTGACCAAGGCGACCGGGCTGGAGTCTCTGCGGGCGCGACTGGGCGTTCCTGCTGCCGGGACCGTCGCCGTTGGGGATGGCACGAACGACATCGCGATGATCGAGTGGGCGGCCTTCGGCGTCGCCATGGGAGGAGCCTCCGACGAGGTGCGCTCCCACGCCGATCACGTGACGGCCGCCGTTGAAAACGACGGTGCCGCCGCCGTCATGCGCGCGATCATGCGCCGCTGCGGGGTTGGCGGCCGCTGAGCTAGTTTTTCTGGGGTGCGGGTGTCATCAGGTCGATGAGCCAGGGCATGGCCGAGGAAGGGTTCGGGCCCTTCTTGTTTGGCATGATGGTCGGCCAGGCTTGTTGTGCTCGTTTTACGGCCTCGGGGAAGCTAGCAATCGGGAACCTTGCGGTGAGGTCCTTGTCCCGCGTGAGACTGTTGCTGCGCGCGAGTCTGACGCAGTCGCGTGCTTCTGTATACGCTCGTCTGTCAGCGGTATGCCACAGCAGCCATAGTTCGAAGCACGGGTTGGTAACGACTGCATCAACGGCAGTAGAAGACTGACATTCCCGCAAAACCTCATCAAGCTTTTGATGCTGATCAACATCAATGACGAGAATCGCTTGGTCGAAATCGCCGCGTCGCTTCGCTTTGAGGTACTCGGTGAATACTCTCGAAGGATCTTTGCCGATAGGTTTGATCGAAAAAGTGGCTCTTCGCATTTGAGGGTGTAGGGGTGTTGGGTGGGGTTCGGCGTGTCGTGGCCGGGTAGGGGTCGAGGTCTTTCGATGATGGAGATTCCTACACCGTCCACCTGAAAGACCTCGACATGCCCAATACTACCTTTGATCGCCCCGACCTGAGCGCGTTCACGCGCCTGGATGACCTGGGCCTGGAAGTGACGGGCCAACGCATGTGGCCAGACCGTGCAGTGTTGGCGTGCCGCATTGTTGGTGAGGATCGGTGGTGTCGACGCTGCGGGTGCCAGGGCGTGGCTCGTGACACGGTGGTCAGGCGCTTGGCGCACGAGCCTTACGGGTGGCGTCCCACGATTTTGCACGTGAGCGTGCGCCGCTACCGGTGTCAGGGGTGTTCTCACGTGTGGCGTCAGGATATGAGTCAAGCGGCCGATCCGCGCGCCAAGCTCTCACGGGCGGCGGTGCGCTGGGCGCTCACTGGGCTGGTCGTCCACCATCTGACGGTGGCGCGCATCGCCCAGGCCCTCGGTGTGTCCTGGAATACCGCCAACACCGCTGTCCTGGCCGAAGGAGAGCGCTCACTGATCAACGACCCGACCCGGTGTGAGGGCGTGCGCGTCATTGGCGTGGATGAACACGTGTGGCGCCACACCCCATACGGCGACAAATACGTCACCGTCATCTTGGACTTGACGCCCATCCGAGATCGCCGTGGCCCCTCCCGACTCCTAGACATGGTCCCAGGCCGCTCCAAAAAGGTCTTCAAAACCTGGCTGGCCTCCCAGCCCGATACGTGGCGCGAGCGCATCGAGATCGTCGCGATGGATGGATTCACCGGGTTCAAGAGCGCCGCCGCCGAAGAACTCCCCGACGCAAGGGCGGTCATGGACCCCTTCCACGTCGTACACCTGGCCGGCAACGCCTTTTGGATGAGTGCCGCAGGCGCATCCAACAAGAACTCCACCACCGGCGCGGGCGCTCCACGGACCCCCTGTACAAGGCCCGCAGAATGTTACACACCCGCTCATGCCTGCTCACGCCACGCCAGCAACACCAGATCCTCGACCTGTTCGCCAGCGATTACCACGTCGCCCTCGAAGTCACCTGGAGCGCCTACCAGAACATTATCGACGCCTATCGTGATCCCAACAAAATCCGCGGTAAGGCCCTGATGGAAGCCGAAATCAACACACTGACCTCCACGCGCGTACCGAGGAGCCTGACCGAGCTCACCACCTTGGGCAGGACACTCAAACGCCGAGCCACAGACATCCTGGCCTACTTCGACCACCCCCACACAAGCAACGGCCCCACCGAAGCCATCAACGGCCGCCTCGAACACCTACGCGGCTCCGCCCTCGGATTCCGTAACCTCACCCACTACATCACCCGAGCACTCCTCGAAACCGGAGGATTCAAACCCCAACTACACCCCGAATTATGAAGAGCCGGTTTGATCAAAAAAGTTGCATGGCGGGGACGCAGGTGTTGACGCAGTAGCTCAAGGTACTGACGTTCAGTGACTAAGCCCTCGGTGAATAGCGCATAACGTATCTTGAGTTGTTTTGCGTTGCGTAATTTACGTGTATTGCGTCGTCCCATCGACTCTCACTCCTCTTCTCCGGTACGAGGATTGAGGAGTTTGTGAATGAGCGAAGGAACGGTGTAAGGCACTCCGCCGAATCGTCCCTCAAGGTACTGTTTGACGATATTGCTGCCCTTCTGAAGAGGGAAATCTGCGAGATTGAAGAGTTCGCTGACGCCGTCGCTATCTTTCTCCACGAACCACACCTGCTCACGCTTTTCCCTGTCGCCGCGACCGGCGTCGAGCAGTGTCATGTCGTGGCTTGTGAAAACGAGTTGAGCTCCGGTTGTATTCACCGAAGGGTCCTCAAACCAGTCGATGATGAGGCGGGAAAGTTGAGGATGAAGGCTTGAACCCAGTTCGTCGACGACGAGAACGCGACCGTTCCTAAGTGCGCTCACGACGGCAGTTCCGAGAGCGAGCCACGCCATGGTGCCTGTGGACTCGTCGGAGTGCCTGAGCCTTCCGCTATTCGTACCGTGTCGGAAAAAGAGATTGCGTGCGATGAAGTTGCTCAGGTCTCTTTCCTCCTCGGAGGACTGATCCGGCTGTTCGTCCTGCAAATCGTCGGCTGTGGGTGAAAGCATGCGTGTGATGAGCCGGGCAAGCTGTGGCGGAATTGCATGCTCCTCCACCTCAATGTTGGTGATACCGGTGTCTGCGATTTGCGCGAGGGTGACGAGGTCATCGAGACGTAGACTCCGTTCTTGGAGCTGCCGTGCGATGCGACCAAGGCGGGCGTTGACCTCGTCATCGCCAACGTGATAGAGGTCAAATCCGCGCATAAGAGCTTCCCAGATGGGCGTCACGGTTTCGTGGTTGAATTGGGCAGCGCGGGAAAGAGCGAGTTCACGTCGGGCAACGTGGGGTATCCTTTTCAGGCCCTTGACTCGCCCGTCAGCATTGCGCACGAACACTTCTTTCCACCGAGTGTTGACGACATGCAGGGACTCTTCGGTGACGCCTTCAGCTTCCGTCGCAAATCGATAGGCGTAGCGTTTGCCGGAGAAGATGAACTCGAGCTCAAAGGTAGCGGGAGCTGTCATCTGTCCCGGGATAAGCGCAAAGGGGGCTCGAGGGAACTGTGGTTTTTCGAGCCATGATGTTGCAGAGGATCCGATGGCTCCGAGCATGTAATGGAGGGCATCGAGAACGTTAGTCTTGCCGGAAGCGTTCGCCCCGTAGATGCCGTCCACGTGGTGGATGTGGTCACTCCACGTTGTGCCCTTGGAAGGGTGGAGCGTCTTGAGTGTGGGACGCGCCAGGTCGAGGGTTGCCTCATCGCGGAACGATCGGTGGTTCTCAAACGTGAATCGTAGGAGATGCATACGGATAGTCTACATTATCGGTCCTAGAGCGATAAATAGTATCGAAAATCAAGCGCTCCTCATCTAATCGGCCTGCTGAGCGCCTCATTTGCAGAGCGTCAGCCACTCGCCCATGATCGCGAAGGCGCGGTCCAAGTCCCCGATCTGGCAGTGCTGCGCCATGTCCGGGTCCTCGGCCTCGTGAAAGGCGCGCACGTCCAGCTCTGCCGCGTTCGCCAGCGCCCGGCGCACGTCTCCCAGCCGCTCGAAGGGTACGTACTGGTCCGCGTCCCCGGCGAGGACGAGGCACGGCTGGTGAATCGCCCCCTCGAGGGGTGCCATCGTGAACGCGCCGAACGCCCGCAGCACCTCACTCGGCTTGCTCAGACCCGTCAGGTGCCGCGCCTGCTGGAGCTTCCACGCCAGGTCCGCGCTGAAGCGCGGCGCGACGCTCAAAGCGGCGTCGATGAGCCATGCGGGCCTCGGGGCGCCGACGACCGCCTCCGCGAGGGGGCGCAGGGCACGAGGCAGTGGCGCAGTCAGGCCATCCAGGAGCCGATACATCATGTCGAAGGCGATGGCGTGCGTGATACGAGGGCAGTGGGCGGCCGCCCGCATGACCAGGTACCCGCCGAAGGACACGCCGAGGGCGGCCGCGCTCTCCACGCCGAAGTAGTCCAACACCACGTCCGTGGGGCGCTCCCACTCGGGCACGAGAGGCGTGCCCGCCAGCGCCGTGTGCCCCTGGCCCGGTCCGTCGAAGGTAATGATGTCGAAGGGACGGGTCGGGAAGTGGGACGCGAAGTCGATGATCTCCTCCGCGTAGCCGTCGAATCCGTTCATCATGACGAGCGTGTGCGGCGTGCCCGCGGGGGCCTGCTCCCGGTGAACCGGGTCCGCCTCCCATCGCATCGCGGTCAGCTCCCCACCGCGATAGGGAACCGTGTGCCGGGCGAGCGCGAGGCCTTCGTGGGCCTCGTCGAAGGCGGCTGACATGGCGTCGATGAAGCGCCGCTTGCGCGGGTCGCCGGCGCCCAGGTAGAAGGCCGCGAGCTCGTAGAGGCGCCACGCGGCATCCGCGTCCCCCTCGGATGAGAATCGCTCGGCGAGTCGCTGCGCGAGCGTCGTGATCTCCTTCGTCGACCGAAGCTGGGGGAGTGTGGCGGCTATTTCGCCCATCCCCGCGCGATCGAGGATCGGCTGGAAGGTCCTGTTAAGCTGCAGATCAAATTGGCGGTTGCCGGTGTAGCGCGTGAACATGCGTCGATCCTATGCCTCGAAATCGCGATGAGGAACACACAATACCTCACTGTCTGTCGGATACCGGACGAGGCGATCGACATATGTAGGATATGACTATCGATAGGCGCGAAGTGATCGGAGAACAATGTACCTTCGAAGCCAGAGTAAGCACGGGCGCGACGCCGAGAAGAACCTGGACCTGCGCATCCGCAAGACGCGCCGCGCGATCCGCTCCGGCCTCGTCAAGGCGTGCGAGGCTAAGCCCTACGCGCAGGTGAGCGTCGCGGACATCTGTCGCTCGTCGATGGTCTCGCGCACGACCTTCTACGACCACTACGCCGACAAAGACGCCCTCCTGGCCGAAGTGGTGTCCTTCCTCCTTGAGGAGATCACCCCTGCCCTCGAGGGCCTGTGGTTCGGCGAGGGGCGCGACGCCCGCGCCGTCGCCCGCCACCTTGCGGACGTGTACGCGCACAATGGGCAGGCACTGACAACCCTGCTGGCGATCCGCGTGGGAGGCGACGGCGACCTGCATGAGCAGCTTTATCGCACGTGCTGTTCGGTATTTACCGATTGGGCGCGTGGCCGCGTCGACGACGAGGTGCTCCCCCTGGCCGCGGACGTCTACGCCTCCGTCGTCCTCACCTTTATCCGTCGCAGCGCCGCCAAGGCCCTGACGGACGAGGAACTGGCCGCCATCGACCGTGCCCGCGAGCTCGTCATCGCGAGCTTCGGCGCTCAGTAGCTCAGCGGTAGATCCGAGCCCAGTGATCGATGTTGATGGCGAGGATCAATAGCTCGTCATCTTCGATACAAGCAATAATCCGATAGTTGCCGACATGGTATCGCCACAATCCTGCGAGGTTGCCGGTCAGTCCCCTGCCTCGCGAGCGGGGATCCTCGCCGCTCGCGGTCTCGCGGAGATACTCGATGATGCGTCTTGCGGTCGGCTTATCGAGCTTGCGGAGCTGTTTCAGTGCGCGTGGTGACAGCTCAGCCCTCCAGGCCAAGGATCTTCACCGCCTCGTCGAGGCTCACCGATGCGACTCGACCGGCGCGGATGTCCTCGAGCTCAGCCTGCAGTGAGTAGGCCAGCTCGATGTCCTCAAGCGCTGACTCGATGGCGCGATTCATGTAGAACGACTTCGTTCGTCCCGTCCGCTGCGCAAGGGCCGTAAGCCGGGCATCGATCTCGGGATCGAGCTTGACGGAGCGTGCAACACGTGCCGTGGACATGCGTCCTCCTCAACAGTGACTACGCGTAGTCTACTCGCCCGAACCGTCAGTTGGAAGGGCGAATTGAAGAGGAAGATGGGTGGGTGGGAGCACCAGGCTCATGGGACAACAGCGCCGTGAATAAAGCGCGAATTCGCATATATCGTGCATGGTGTTCGATAAGTGGTCGCAGGTCCCGTCGGAGCGTGCGCGAGAGTGTTACCGTGAGCGCATTCCAGGCCCCGGCCTCGTCAATGAAGACCCAAGGAGCACACATGAGCACCGACCCCCGCGTCGCCATCACCGCCGCCAACACCGCGCTCGGCATCGAATTCGGCTCGACCCGCATCAAGGCCGTGCTGATCGGCCCCGACCACGAGGTGCTCGCCACCGGCGGCCACGGGTGGGAGAACCACCTCGAGGGCGGCCTGTGGTCCTATCGCCTCGACGAGGTCGTCGCCGGCCTGCAAAGCGCCTACGCCTCCCTGGTCGCGGACGTGCGCGAGCGCTACGACGTCACCCCCACGTCCTACGGCTCGATCGGTATCTCCGCGATGATGCATGGCTACCTCGCCTTCGACGCGGACGACAACCTGCTCGCGCCCTTCCGCACGTGGCGCAACACCAACACGGGACGCGCCGCTGACGAGCTCACCCGCCTCTTTGGCTTCAACATCCCCCTGCGCTGGTCGATCGCCCACCTGCATCAGGCGGTCCTCGACTCCGAGGAGCACGCGCCGCGCGTTGCTCGCCTGACGACGCTGGCCGGGTGGGTCCATCATCAGCTGACGGGACGCCACGTCCTGGGCGTCGGCGACGCCTCGGGTATGTTCCCGATCGACTCGACCACGGGCACCTATGTGGAGTTCTACCTTGATCAGTACGAGGCCATGGTCGAGGGCCTGGTCCCGTGGCGTCTGCGCGACATCCTCCCGACCGTGCTGAGCGCCGGCGAGGACGCGGGCATACTGACTCCCGAGGGCGCCGCGCTCATCGACCCGACCGGGACGCTGCGGCCCGGCATCGCGCTCTGCCCGCCCGAGGGCGATGCGGGCACCGGCATGATCGCGACCAACGCGATCGCGCAGCGCACCGGCAACATCTCGTGCGGCACCTCGGTCTTCCTCATGGCGGTCCTCGAGCGCTCCCTCGCGCAGCTGCACACCGAGATCGACATGGTGACCACGCCCGACGGCTCGCCCGTCGCCATGGTTCACTCGAACAACGGCGCGTCCGAGATCGACGCGTGGGTGGGTTGGTTCGCGGACTTCGCGCGCCTCGTCGGCGCCGACGTGAGTGTCCCCGCGATCTACGACGCCCTCTACAACCACGCGCTCACCGGCGAGTCCGACGCGGGCGGTGTCATGGCCTACAACACCCTGTCCGCCGAGCCGCTCGTTGGCCAGGCAGCGGCCCAGCCGGTCTTCACGCACACCGCCGACGCGCGCGTGAGCCTCGCCAACGCCGTGCGCGCCCAGCTCATGAGCATCTTCGCGGCCGTGCGCATCGGCACATCCTGCGCGAGGAGGGGGTGCGCCTCGACTCGCTCTTCGCCCACGGCGGCCTCTTTAAGACGCCGGGTGTCGCCCAGCAGATCCTCGCCGACTCGCTGAACATCCCCGTCTCCGTTGGTGACACCGCGGGCGAGGGTGGCGCGTGGGGTATCGCGGTACTCGCGCGCTACCGTGCGGTCATCGCGGGGGCGAGGCTGGCCTCGCACTGCCGGAGTACCTCTCTGAGCGCGTCTTCGCGGGCGCCTCGGTGGCGACCCTCGAGCCCACCGCCGGCGTGGCCGGGTACGAGCGCTCGACGCCTACCGCGCGGCCCTGCCCGGCAGGTCATCGCCCCGCGCGCCCCGCGCGCGCCCGCGCGCGCTGCCGGTTCGCTGCTCGGACGCTGCTCGGACATATGTTTACCCAAAAATGTCGCACGTAATTCCCCTCGACCTATTTCAAACATTGAAATCGGATCGTTGGAATTCCGGGCAAATCTCGATACCTAATAAAAGGTAGGGGAACCAAATTACGTGCAACATTTGGGGAGGGCGGGACGAAGCGAGGGGGTCGGCTCGCCCCGGCCCTGGCCTCGTCGATTCAGCGAAACCCGCTACGATTACTCCCATGGGTAAAGCTAGCCGCCGTAAGAAGGTCACCGATCCCGCCAAGCTCAAGGCATATCGCCCGCCGATCCCCTTCGTTGCGCGCCCCTTCGAGGGCCTACCGAAGGAGATTGAGCTGGTCGCTATGCGCGAGCTCATCCCGGCGGCCACGCTGACTGCACGCACCGACGCCGACCATGGCGCCGTCGAATTCGACTTCGTTACTCTTCTGCCTGAGGGGCAGCCCGCTATGGTGCGCCCCGACGGCCGCATCCTTGTCGCGCTGCAGACCCGCTCGAACTCCGCGGACCTCAGTCACGACGCGGGTGCTGCGCTGCTCGCGGCCATCGCCGCGAAGGAAGCGGGCGACGAGGGCGTCATCTCGATCGACGTGCGCGAGCCGTCTGAGCGTCTCCAGGACATCCTCGACCTCGCCAGCTTCACGGACATGAAGCTCGAGGAGGATTTCTCTTTCTGGTTCGACCCCGCCGAGGAGATCGACGAGTCGACGCGCCGCGCCCTCGATCAAAACCGCGACGAGATCATTCCGACCGAGCCCGTGCCCGGCGTTCCCGGAGCGTACTGGTGCGAGATGAACCGTAACTTCGTGCGTTTCCTGACGGACAATGACGAAACCAAGCTCTTTGACGCGCTGGCCCGCCTGGCTGCACGCGGCAAAGCCAACGTCGGTGAGGGTTCGCGCTACGTGGGCTCTTTCCGGGCGTGTGGCCTGGTCGTCCCTGTGTTCGAGTTGTCTGAGGGGGCAAGTGCGAGCGATGTCGCGCCCGGCACGCAGGCTCTTGCGAGGGCTCTTGCCGAGGCGCTCACCGTGACTGAACGCCTGAATGACAAGGAGCGTCGCGCCCGCCAGGGGTTAGTGTCTCGCGCGGTGACGATTCGCTGAGCATATTTACCTTCTGTTTAGGAAGCTTTGTCGATCACATTACGGGTGGTGGGGCGCGAGAGAGTGGCCCACCACCCGTAGACTATGACGTGTGAGCTATCCCAGCGGATCACGAACTTCCCACCCGCAGCGCGTCGCCGCCGTCATCTATGCGCACAATGTCGGTCGCGCCGTCGCCGCCACCGTGCGCGCGTGCCGCGCCATACCCGGCGTTGACCTTCTCATTGTCGTCGATGATGGGTCCACCGACGACACCGGGCGTGCCGCCAGGGCCGCTGGAGCCGTCGTCGTGCGCCACTCCGTCGAGCGTGGGCGCGCCTCGGCCATTGAGACCGGCGTGAAGGTTGCCGCCATGCGCGACCGCCCCGACGGTCCGCCCCGCCACATCCTCCTCCTCTCGCCCGACCTGGGCGAATCCGCCGTCGAAGCCACCGCCCTGGTCGAGGCCGTCTTCGCCCGACAGGTCGACATGGCGATCGCCGTACCGGCCACCGGCCGCGAATACTCCGGCTACGGCCCAGCGGTCGTGCGCCGCCTCATCCGCCGCAAGACCGGCTGGTACTGCCATTACCCCCTGAGCTACCAGCGGTGCCTGACGCGCGAGGCCATCGACGCGGCCATGCCCTTCGCGGGACGCTACGCGCTCGAAGCTGCGATGACCATCAGCGTTCTACGCGCCGGATTGTCCGTCATGGAGGTCCCCTGCAACTTCACGCACTCGGGCGCGGACCGCTCTCTGGGCTCCCTGAACCGCCCGGCGCGCATGTTCGACGCGGTGCGAGCCACCGTCAGCCAGGTCTTCCACTCCGACGCCCGCTCGAAGCGCCGAGCCGACCACGAGCAGGGGATCGGCGTGCCCTACCCTGCCCCGGCCTCGTCGCGCGACGAGGCGGAAGCGGTCGACTCTCCCGGAGCGCGCCGGACGGAGATGGTCGGGTGAAGCGCCCGGATCGATTAGTCGTCGGACGCGTCGTCGCTACCTGGTGGCTGCCGGTCGTTGTTGCCTGCGCGGTCGGCGGCCTCTACGTGTGCTTGTCGCTGGGGCAGTGGCGCGCGCTCGTCGCGCCATCCTGGGACTTGGGGATCTTCGCCGAGGCCGTCCAAGCCTACTCGCGCTTCGAGGCGCCCATCGTCCCCATCAAGGGGCCGGGCTACAACCTGCTGGGCGATCATTTCCATCCGATCCTGGCGCTGCTGGGGCCGGTGTATCGGCTCTTCCCTTCCGCGCTCACTCTCCTGGTTGTCCAGGATGTCTTGATCGCTGTGTCGGTTCTGCCGGTGGCTCGATTGGCGCAGCGCCTGTTCGGGCGTGGGGGTGCGGTGATTGTGGGTCTCGGCTACGGGCTGGGCTGGGGGCTGCAGGGCGCGGTCGGCGCGCAGTTTCACGAGGTCTGCGTGGCGGTCCCGCTGCTGGCCTTCGGGGGTGTCGCCTTCGTGGAGCATCGGTGGGGCGCGTGCATGGGGTGGCTGGCTCCGCTGGTCCTCGTCAAGGAGGACTTGGGTCTCACGGTCTTCATGGTTGGTCTGGCGATCGCGTGGCGTGGGCGCGGCGAGGGTCGGCCCGCGGTCCTGCGAGGCCTGGCATACGCGCTGTTCGGTATCGTCGCGTTTGTGGTGACGGTGAAGGTGTTGCTGCCCGCCATGAATCCCGCGGGCACGTGGGCCTACTCCCTCGATGGGGCCGCGACCGGGGCGGGCACGCCCATGGGCGGTTCGACCGCCGCGCGCCAGGTTCCCTCACTCTGGGACATCCTGACGACCCCCTCTGTCAAGCTTGCGACGCTCCTCGTTCTTCTCGCGGGGGCCGGCTTCGTCGGTGCGAGCTCGCCCTGGTTCGCGCTGGTCCTCCCGACGCTCGCCTGGCGATTCGCGGGTTCCGTCGAGTCCTACTACGTGTGGGACTCGTGGCACTACAACGCCGTGCTGGTTCCTATCGCCGCGTGTTCGTTGCTTGACGTGATCAACCGGTGGTGTGAGCCGGAGCGCGCCGCTCCGGCGGTTTCTGTTCATGCTCCAGTGGACGGGTCGGGGCTGGAAGAAACGGGTGACACGTGCGTTGGTCAGGTCGCCACGCTCTCACCAAGCCGGGGCTGGCGCGTGGCCGCGTGGGTGGTCGCGTGCGTGCCCGTCGTGTCTCTGGCGATCACGGCCTCGTCGCTGCCCTTGTGGCAGCTGCCCACTCTCACGGAGGACCCGCGCATGGCGGCCGCCCAAGGAGCGCTCGACGCCGTCCCCGTGGGGGCGAGCGTCGAAACCGACACGACGCTGCTGGCCCGGCTGGTGCCCGGGCGCGAGGTCTACTGGGTGGGCACGACCGTCGGCATGGATACCCCGCCCGAGTATGTTGTCGTCGACCGGCAGTCCTACGCGTGGGGCGGTGCCGAGGTTGACGCCGAGTCCTGGGCCAGTGCCGCGCACCCCGGCCACACCTACGAGACCATCTACTCCGCGCAGGGCTTCCGCGTCGCGCGTCGCACTTCGTAAAACAAAGGTGCCGCGCGGCGGTGGAGCTCGGCGTAAGACATGTGGATCGACAGAACTCCATGTGTGTGGAGCGAATGGATGTCTCCGGGGTCTGGTCCAGTATGTTTCGACTCAGTTGCTCAGACCCACGATCCTTCTCAGTTCCCCGAGGCAATCACGATCATCCATTGCTCGGTCAGCAACATGCCAATTGCCGTGGCGATCTTTGCTGGTGAAGGTGCCGTGTGTGGCTGGGACTAGAGAGTGATAGTCAGACCCATAGTGGCAGGTGTTCAAGGTGAGGGCGGCAGGTGTGCCGATGCGGAATCAGGTGGGCAGTGCGCGTCCGCGAAAATGCTTGTTGAAAGTGGCGCTGCACCCGATCCGTGAGCATTGCACCTCTTCTGATCGGGTGTAGCGCCCCGTAACGGGTGCAGTGCGACGTAAAGGGTGCAGTGCTCGCCGGGGCATAGACGGTTGCTCCACCGGTTTCATTCGCGATTGAACACGTTGTCTGGATGAGAAGGATCGTGTGGAGCATGGGGTGTTCCGAGCCGGCTCTTCGAAGGTGTGCACCTGCTGCGAATCCCCTGGCTGCATGTGGTCGACAAGGTTACTTTTGCGTGTCCTGCCTGGGGGTGGGCGATCTGCTGGTCGCACGCGGCCGCAATGAAATGAACAGCGGTGACGGGACGCCACGTGTCGCCGGTGTGTTCGCCCCTATTTCGCCGTGCGCAGGCGCAGCGAGTTGAGGACCACGAACACGGACGAGCAGGCCATCGCGGCGCTGGCCAGCATGGGGGAGAGCAGCCCCGCGATCGCGAGCGGCACCATCAGCACGTTGTAGAAGAACGCCCAGAACAGGTTCTCCTTGATGATGCGCAGCGTCCGGCGCGACACTCGGATCGCGGTCGCCGCCGAGGTCAGCGACGAGTTCATGAGCGTCATGTCCGCGACCTCGATCGCCACGTCGGTGCCCGAGCCCATCGCGATGCCCAGGCCCTTCGTGCTCGCCTGCGCGAGGGCGGCCGCGTCGTTGACGCCGTCGCCCACCATCGCGACCGTGCGGCCCTCGGCCTGCAGGTCTGCGACGGTGTCGCGTTTGCCGTCGGGCAGGACGCCCGCGATGACGCGCTCGATCCCGACCTCATCCGCCACGTGGCGGGCCGCGGCCTCGTTGTCGCCCGTCAGGAGGATCGGCTCGATGCCGAGCTCGCGCAGCTGAGCAATCGCATCAGCCGACGACTCCTTGACCGTGTCACGCACGACGAGAGCGGCGATCGCGCTGCCCTCGACGCGCTCGGGAATCACCAGGGACGAGGCCGTGGCCCCCTCCCGCTCGCCCGCGCCCAGAGTGGTGCCGGGCTGGGTGGGGGTACCGGTATCCCCGGTCGCGCTGTCGCCGGAGGCGGGTGCGCCATCGGTGGTCGCGGCCTCGGAACGGGAGGTGATGGTGCCCGTGTAGCCGGCGGCATTCACGACGGACTCGAGTTCCTCGTCGGTGTGCGGGGTGGTGAGCGTGATGCGCGCGGATTCCGTGGCGAGGTTGACCTCGGCTTTGACGCCGTCGAGTTTGCCGAGCTTGCGTTCGACGCGGCGCACGCAGGATGCGCAGGTCATGCCGCCCACGCTCATGGTGAGCGTCGCGAGGGGCAGCTCGGCATCGGGGCCGGGGAGCGCGACGGACGTGGCCGCCTTGGGTGTGGCGACTGCCGGCTCCGGGGAGGAGGATGCCGCGGAACCCAGTTCAGGCGCGAGGGCCGCGACGACTGCGGATGCGCCCGAGGCCTCGGCCTCGCGGACGGCGTCGAGGAGAGAAGCGGGCACGTCGATGCCGAGGGAGGCGAGCCACGACGGGCGGCCGACGAGCACGCCGCCGCGGGAGGTGAGGCCGACGACGCCGAGTCCGGGCTGGTTCGCGAACGCGGTCACGGGCTCCAGCGACAGGCCACGGTCCGCGGCGCCCGACGTGATCGCGCGGGCGACGGGGTGTTCGGAGAGGGATTCGACGGAGGCGGCCAGGGACAGGGCCGAGGCTTCGTCCACCTCAGGGGAGCCGCCCGCGCCGGGAGCGACCGCGACGGATTTGAGGGACATGACGCCCGTGGTGACTGTGCCCGTCTTGTCCAGGAGCATCGTGTCGATCGAGCGGGTCTGCTCGAGGATTTCCGCGTTCTTGATGAGGATGCCGAGTTGCGAGGCGCGCCCCGACCCGACGAGGATCGCGGTGGGCGTGGCCAGGCCGAGCGCGCACGGGCACGCCACGACCAGGACGGCGACGGCAGCCGTGAACGCGGCCTGCACGCTGCCGCCCGCGAGCAGCCAGCCGATCAGCGTCAGCAAGGAGACTGCGATGACGATCGGCACGAACACGCCGGAAATCTGGTCCGCGAGGCGCTGGACGGGGGCCTTGCCGGCCTGGGCCTCGGCGACCATGCGCCCGATCTGCGCGAGCGTCGTGTCCGAGCCGACGCGCGTGGCGCGCACCAGCAGGGACCCCCACGTGTTGACGGTCGCACCCGTCACCGCGTCGCCGGGGGCGGCGTCCACGGGCACGGATTCGCCCGTGAGGAGCGAGGTGTCCAGGGCGGAGGAACCCTCGACGATGATGCCGTCGGTCGCCACCTTCTCGCCGGGGCGCACCGCAAAGAGGTCGCCGACTTGCAGGGACGAGGCGGGAACGACGCTCTCCGTGCGCTCGCCGGTCGCGGGGTCGTTGCGCACGAGCGTCGCCTCTTTGGCGCCCATGCGCAGCAGCGACCGCAGCGCGTCGCCCGCGCGGTAGCGTGCGCGCGCCTCCAGGTAGCGGCCCGTCAGCAGGAACACGACGATCATGCACGCGCCCTCGAAGTAGATCTCCGCGTGGCCGGCGTGCGCCGCGCGCGGGATGAGGCTCATCTGCATGCGCATGCCGAGCATGCCGGCGCCGCCCCACAGGAGGGCCCACCAGCTCCACAGGGTGGAGGAGATGACGCCGAGCGAGACGAGCGTGTCCATCGTCGTCGACCCGTGGCGCCCGGCCGTAAATGCCGCCCGGTGGAAGGGCCACGCCCCCCACGTGACGACTGGGATTGAGGCGGCGGCGACGACCCACTGCCACCCGGTGAACTGCCACGCGGGAATCATCGACAGGAGCATCGCGAGGATGCCCAGCGGCGCGGAGACGATGAGGCGTCGGCGCAGGTCGGCGGCGTGGGCGCGGGTGCCCTCGCCCACCTGGGGGGTGGGGGCCGAGGCCTGGGATGCGCCGTGCGAAGAGGCGGTAGCTGTGTGGTCGTGCGTCACGGAATGAGTAGACATGGGTACCCTCCGGGGGTATGTGTCGGGCGAAAGGAAACGAGGCCGGGGAAGGTGCCCCGGCCTCGTCGTTGAGGCGTGGAAGTTCTCAGAAGTCGCGCGAGATGCCGGTCAGCGTGAAGCCGGCCTCGGACACTGCGTCGCTCAGAGCGGCGTCGTCGAGGGGCTTGTCGGTCAAAACCGTCACCGTGGAGGTAGCGCCCGAGTTGAGGATGACGTCGACGTTCTTGACGCCGGGGATCTCACCCAGCTCTTCCTTGACGCTCATCACGCAGTGGCCGCAGGTCATGCCGTCGACGGACAGCTCGATGGTGCGATCGATCTCGGTGGTCATGGTGTCTCCTTGTGGTTAGGACTTGATGAGGCGTGCGATGGCCGCGGCCGCCTCGTCGACTTTGGCCTGTGCGGCCTGGTCGGATTCGCGCGCCGCCGTGACGACGCAGTGGTTCATGTGGTCTTTGAGCAGGTTAACCGCGACGGAATCGAGCGCCGACTGGACGGCTGAGACCTGTGTGAGGATGTTGATGCAGTATTCGCCCTGCGAAATCATGCGCTGCAGTCCGCGCACCTGACCCTCGATGCGGCGCAGGCGCGCGAGGTGATTCTCGGTGTTGCCGTGGTAGCCGTGCTCGTTGCTCATGCTCCGTACGATACCCCTAGGGGGTATCGATGTCAAGGGGTGTTCCCGTTCCCCATGTCACCTCCCCTGGCATCCCTCCAACCACCTCTCGTAGGGTGGAGACACAGTGGAGCGGAAGGAGGGGACATGAAGCGACGCTCACGTCGGCGCTATCGCGCGATCCGCCGCGTCCCCCAGGCCTACCCCGGCCTCTACCTGCGACTCAAAGTCGCCCCCATCGTCCCCGCTCTCGCCGCCACCGTCGCCGTCGGCGCCCTCGCCGAAATCCCCGCGCTGCCCGAGGATGCGCGCGCCCGAGCTCGCTCCCTTTCCGACGACATGGGCACCGCGATCTCCGAAAAGTCTCAGCGGATCTTCTTTGACACCCCCGGCCTCGACACCCTCCTCATCCGCTCTCTCTCCCATATCGCTCGGCGCACCGCAACCGTCGGGCGTGCATGGGCGCACGCAGTCATAGCGGTCGGCGCGGACAAGGATGGGCGCATGGCCCGTACGCTCCCTCTCATCCCAAGGCGCGGATACGACGCGCTCATGACGGGCATGCTCACGGTGGGCACAGCCGTCGGTGCCCTGCGCGGCGGCGCGGTCCACGTCGCCTTGCTGCGCGACTCGGATGCCGACCCGGCCTTCCAGGAACCGCTCCCCGGTCACCCCGAGGCCCAGATCCGCCGCGTCGACGCGCCCGCGGTCCTGTCCGACATGTGCGCCGACATCGACGAGCTCTACTGGTCGCGCACGATCGGCCCCGCCGTCAAAATCACGCGCGTCGGCGAGGGCGAGGGGCGCCGCTGGCTTCTCTCCCTGGTCGGCACCGAGTCCATGACCTTCCGCTCCACGAACAACCCCGCCGACATTGAGACGAACATTCGCCTCATGCTCGGACTGGAAAGCTCAATGAGCGTCGGCGTCGTGAGCGCGCTCCACGCCGCCATGGAGCGCGACGGCGTGCCCGCGCAGCGGTGGACACGCGAGCCCGTCCTCATCTGCGGCCACTCCCAAGGCGGTATCGTGGCCGCCGCCCTCGCCTCGGTCCCACCCGACGAGGCCGGGGTGAACGTCGTCGGAATCCTGTCCACGGGCGGTCCGAATCGCCGCATCCGCGTGCGCCCCGACGTGGTGACCATCGCCGTCAACCATGACCAGGACGTCATGCCGAGCCTGGACGGCTCACCCGATCGCGCCCCCGACCGACGCGTTACCGCCGGGCGCAGCCTCGTGCGGCCTCGGACCCGCCCCCTCTACTACGCGCACTCCTCCTCGACCTACACGGAGACCGTGCGACTCCTCGAGCGCAAGGTACGCGTCACCCCCTGGGGCAGGTTGGCCTCGGCGATGGCGGCCCTCCAAGATTTCCTGCCCACCCCGGGTGAGCCGACGCGCGTCATGCACTTTGAGATCTGGCAAGACATCCTCACCCCCACCACTGAGGGCACGTGGGACACGGTCGCCGCGCTCGAACGCGCCAGCGCCTACGAGCCCGCCATCTACCCGATCGACTACGCGACCACCGCGCGTCGCCTGCCGCGCGTCGCCCGCGTTCGTCGTCGCCGACCCTGCGTGTGCGCCGCAGTCGCTTCGCTTCTCCCCTTCAGAAAGGATCGCTCATGACCGAACCTCACGCCCCCCTGCGCGAGGTGCGCCGATGGATGCGCGTCTCGACCCCCGTCAATAAGGCCGCGTCGTCGGGTCTGCGCGGCCGACTCCCACAGATCGCAGGGCCGCTCATGATCGGCGCGCTCGGCGTGGGCGCGATCGGTGCCGGCATTGCGTGGCGTGCCCTGGCCTCGACGCGCGGAACCGGGCGCACGCAGCGTTTCACGGACCTGGTTTCGTCCGCGCTAGAGGCAGCCTTCCCGGAGACGTTTATCGACCATGCCGCCACCTCCGGTTCGCGCGCCCCAGTGGAGGGCGCGCCCGGTGCGCCGCGCCGCGTCGTCAACGTTGAGGTTGGTGAGGGCTTCGGACGCCCATCCCTCGTATCGATCGACGTCGTGGTGTCCGCGTCAGACGAACTGGCGCACGTGGAGGCTGCGACGCGCGCTCTCGACGTGGCTACCCGCGTGACCTGGAATAACGACGATATAGTTCCCGTCAGCGTGCGAGCCCGCGTCCTTCTCGCCCACGACGACGCCAGTGACCTCGAGGCGCCCGGCGCCCAGTCCAACACCGTCGTCGACATGAGTGCCCTCGGTTTCGCCGACGAGATCGCGCGCCCCGACGAACTCTACGACCGCTACGGCGCGCCCGAGGGCGACCCCGCCTGGAGGCCGTGACCTTCGCTAGACTGAGCGTCTCCGCTTTCGCGGATGTAAGAGAGCCCCCAGCAAAACTGCTGGGGGCTCTCTTGTTCCGCCTCAGTCGATGACCTCGATGTCCCGTAGGTACACGACGGGGTTGCGTGACCCGGGGCGTCTGATCGTTTTTCCAATCAGTTCATGTTCGGTCGTAAACTCACGATAGATGATGGAGATGCGACCTCTTCCTTCGTCCAGATCCTTCTCAACGCCAGCGACGCGAGCAACCGCCATGACGCGGTCTTTCGCGTCGAGTACGAATAGTTCAGCGCAGTCGATGATGCGTGCAGCGCTGGCCTTCCACCACTGATGTCCACGCTCAAGCCAGTCCTTCTGTTTCCAAGACGGGTTGACTTCGTTGACTCGGATAACGACGGTTTCTTGATATGCCACAATTCTTTCCTTTCTGGAGAGTTAAAGCCATGTCTGATTCATAGCTTCTCATGCCTCAATTAAAGCATGTAAAGCATGAGGGTGTGGCTCATGATTCAGTTTGTGATGAGGTTCACGTCTTGGAGTTGCTGTTGAGAAGCGTTCTTCGCATAGTTCGAGGGCTGTCGAGTCAACCACCTGGTTGTATAGCCCTGACGACACTCCGCCCCGGCCTCGTCGATACAGCTGAGAAATGACAAAGGGCGGCGAGGCGCGGACCAACCGCGCACCCGCCGCCCCAACCGGTGAAGCTCAGGCCTCCCAGCGTGCCAGGCGCTCGGACAGGCCAATGTAGGTCGCGGGGGTCAGCGCCAGGAGGCGCTCCTCCACCTCGGCGGGCAGACCCAGGTCCGCAATGAACTCACGCATGTCTTCCGCGCCCACCTCGTGGCCGCGCGTCAGCTCCTTCAGGCGCTCGTACGGGTTCGCCATGCCGGTCGCGCCCGCGATCGCGGCGGCGCGCATCGCCTGCTGGACGGCCTCGCCCAGCACCGCCCAATTCGCATCCAAATCACGGGCCATGCGAGCCGCGTTAATCTCGATGCCATCCAGGCCGCGCACCAGGTTGTCGTAAGCCAACACCGCGTGACCAAACGCGACACCCACGTTGCGCTGCGTCGTCGAATCCGTCAGGTCGCGCTGCATGCGGCTGGTCACCAGCGTCGACGCCAGCGAATCCAACAGCGCGTTCGACACCTCCAGGTTCGCCTCCGCGTTCTCGAAGCGAATCGGGTTCACCTTGTGCGGCATCGTCGACGAACCCGTCGAACCCTGCGCCGCCAGGTTCTGGTGGAAGTAATCCATCGAAATGTAGGTCCACGCGTCCGTCGCCAGGTTGTGGGCGATGCGGCCCGCGCGCGCCACGTCCGCGTACAGCTCCGCCTGCCAGTCGTGCGACTCAATCTGCGTCGTCAGCGGGTTCCACGTCAGGCCCAGGCCCTCCACGAAAGAGCGAGCCAGCGTCGGCCAATCCGCGCCCGGCACCGACACGACGTGCGCGGCCCACGTGCCCGTCGCGCCGTTGATCTTGCCCAGGTACTCCGTGGCCTCGACGCGCTTGATCTGGCGGGACAGGCGGTGCGCGAACACCGCCATCTCCTTGCCGATCGTCACCGGCGTCGCCGGCTGGCCGTGCGTGTGCGCCAGCATCGGGACGGCCGCCCCGGCCTCGGCCAAGCCGCGCAGACGATCGAGGAGCGCGCGGATCGACGGCAGCCACACCTGCTCGGTCGCCGCCTTAATCGTCAGCGCGTACGCCAGGTTGTTGATGTCCTCGGAAGTGCAGAAAATGTGGACGACCTCGCGCAGGGACGGCAGCGCCGTCCCCTCGCCCAGCTTGCCGGCCGCGGCCTGAAGATACTCGCCGATCAGGTACTCGACGGCCTTGACGTCGTGGCGGGTGACGGCCTCGAACTCGCCCAGGCGCTTAATATGATCGGCTCCGAAATCGCGGGGCAGCGCGCGCAGGTAGTCGCGCTCCGCATCCGTCAGCGTCGGCGCGCCCGGCAGGACACCGTTGTCTAAGAGAAAAATCAACCATTCGATCTCGACGTGCACGCGCGCGCGATTCAGGCCCGCCTCGGACAGGTAATTCGCCAGCGGCGCAGCCACCGCGCGGTAGCGCCCGTCCAACGGACTGAGCGGCTCACCCCCGCCCGCCAGATCCGAATAGCCGTGGGCAGTGGAGAACAGTGTCATCGTGTCGCTCATACCCCTATCTTCCCAGAGTGCCGTGCCTCCGGGACGCTGAGTCCGCTCGGCGGTTCCGTGGCGTGGGTAACGCACGAGGCCGGGGTTGCTGTGTGCTGAACGCGCGCGCATGGGCCGCGACCAGTAACCGGCCGCTATCCACAACGAAGGTACGCGGGATCCCGTCATACACAGGGGATAGTGCGCGCGTCGGGCTATCCACAGGCAGCCTCCTGCGGGTGGAGGCTTTCCTGGCCTCGGGCGTAGCGTTCCGATTGAATCTAAACCGCTTGCGCCCATGGGAGTCACCATGATTGATACGCTCGGCCCCTCCGGGGCACTCAACTCCGCCAACGGCTTCATCGATGGACTACGCGCCGTCCTCACCACCGCCACCTGCGCTCAATGGACGGGCACAGGAGGTGACTCCTACAGGCTCGCCAGGGACGAGGCCGTGGCTCAGGCGCAGGTTGTCCTTGATGACATCCAGGCAGCTGTGGACCTCGTGCCCTCCCTAGGCTCGTGCGCCAAAGGACGAGCGGACCTGCAACCCTCCGGATTTAGCGCAAGTTCGGGGACGTGGTGACCATGGCCTTCGATCCGCATCGCGATACCTCCGTCGTCTCCGGTGCCTTCAGCGTCGACGTGAACCAGCTGTGCAGCGTATACACGCTTCTCACCTACGAAGAGACCCTCTCAATCGGACCTGCAAAGGCCGCCCTCAACACCGCCCTGTGGGAGGCCGACCTGGGCGCGACGCTCTTCCCCGACGCCACCGCGGGACTCATCGACGCGATCAACACGGCCTTAGAGGCCCTGGGAACGCTGGAATCCACCGTGAACTCTCTGCTGTGGAAACTACAGGATGCGGCTCTGACCTACGGCGACGCGGAATCCATGGCCTCCCTCTGGGAAGCCGTCCCCGGCAGCCCGATGGGACCACAGCTCACGGCCGGTGGCATCGCCAGGTATGCCGTGGCTGGCGGAATGCCAGGTGCGGTCCGCAACGCCGTCTTCCACATGGAACAGGACATCGCCACGCGCGCAGGAGTCCCTTGGCTTCCCACCGTCATAAGTCCCGTAGAGGCGTTTGTCGCCGGGGGGAGGGATATGAAAAACACGGTGGTCAGCTTCCTGGTGTTCACATTCCACGGCGACGAGCAATCCGGCGCCCAGTTTCAACGCGACCTCGGACGAGTTGCCCTCGACCTGAACTCGTGTCCGGCATACAGGTTCGCGGTGCGCCAACTGGCGGGTGTCGGCGTCAGTCGTAACATCAACTCGAACTCGACAGCTTCAGAGGCTGGAATCGCCGCGCTGATTAGCGTGTGGCTGACACGACGCGGGATTAACCATGGACTTAGCTACGGGGTCGCAGTCACCGGCTCCGGCCAGACGCGGGTCCACCACAATGGAGCTGCCCCTCTCGTACCGCCAAACGTCCTGGCAGCACGAACCCAGGCGACCCTCGCCGCAATGCCGGACACCGCCCCCGACAGCCACTACGAGGGAGCAGCCACCAGCGCCGACATCATTGATCACATCAGCGACATGCGCGGCGGCGACTCTAACAACGGCGAAATTGCCATTGAAGAACACGTGACAGTCGGCGAGGATGGGACCCTCACCCGATCGTGGACCGTCGACATCCGCGGCACACAGTCCTTTGGAATCGGCGAGACGGGACCGCAAGACACGCTCACCAACCTTCAAGGCGTCGGCGCCATGTCCTCCGACCAACTCGACGCCATAAAGGAAGCTATGGATGCGGCAGGCATCGCGCCCGGCGAAGCCGTCGAGTTCGCCGGACACTCCCAAGGCGGCATCATGGCAACCCAGATGGCCGCCGACCCGACCGTGCGGGCCCGATACAACGTCGTCTCCGTCGTCACCGCAGGATCCCCCACGGCCACAATCGCCCCCGACGACGTGCCCGTCCTCGCCTACGAGAACTTCGGCGACATCGTCCCGGGCTGCGACGGGACCGCCACGCGTGGCGACAACGTCACCACCGTCATGTTCCACGACTACGAAGCAACGTGCGACGCCTCCGATCCTGTTCCCTGCTCGCACTCCGTCTCCGTGTACGTCGACGAAATCAGGGCATCCCTAAGTGCCGCCACGGCCTCGTCCGACCCGGGCCTGAGAGCGCTCGCGACCGCCGAGGCCAGGCGCACTCAGGCCCTGGGACTCACCCACAACACGCAGACCACCATTCACCACTACCAAACGAGGCGCATCACCGCTAAGTGATGCGCCCCGAAGGAGGGAAGGTCAGACTAGTCGCGATCATCGTCCTTATCGCGCAGGACACCCGACACGATGGAGGCCACCACCGACGTAATGACCGCGCCCGCCAGGCACGACCAGAAGCCGCCCGTCGTCATAGAAATTCCCAGCGACGTGGACAGCCACCCCGTCAGCGCGAAGAGAAGCGAGTTCGTCACCAGGGCGAACAAGCCGAACGTGACGAGGTAGAGGGGGAAAGCTAGCGTCTTGACGACGGGCTTGATGATCGAATTCACGAGCGTGAACAAGAAGGCGATGACCGCGAACGCGATGATGGTCTCGAAGGTCGAGGCCGACGGCAGTGAAATCGACGGGACCACAAGAGTCGTTACCCATAGGCCGACCATTGTCGCAATCAGCCGAGCAATAAAATCCATCCGCTTATTCTTGCGCACTGGGACGTTGCTTGCACAGCGCACCCCCATGGGATAGGACTACACACATGAGCAACCTGCGCTTTCGGCCCGCCGTCCACTCCCTGCCCCGCTACGTGCCCGGTAAATCCGCGCCCGGCGCCGTCAAAATCTCATCCAACGAAATGCCGACCCCGCCCAGCCCCGCGGTGCTGGAAGCGGTCGCGCGCGAGCTGGAGACAATCAACCGCTACCCCGACCTGACGGCTGCCCCCCTGCGGGAGGCACTCGGCGAGCGCTTCGGGGTCGGCTCCGACCAGGTATGCGTGGGCACTGGCTCATCGGCGATTCTTGTGGCCGCTCTGTCCACCGTCTGTCAGCCCGGCACCCGGGTGGTCTTCCCATGGCGCTCCTTCGAGTCCTACCCAATCGCCGTGCCGTCCGTTGGCGGTGAGGCTACCCCCGTGGCGCTCCTCCCGGATGGTAGCCACGACCTCGTCGGGATGCGCCAGGCCATCACCGCGGACACTGTCGCCGTCATCCTCTGCTCGCCGAACAACCCGACCGGCCCGGCCCTCACCTTCGAGGAGATAGCCTCCTTCGTCGCGGCCGTACCCGACGACGTCATGATCATCGTCGACGAGGCCTATATCGACTTTGCGACCAAGCCCGGCGTGCGCAGCGCGGTCCCGCTCATCGAGGCGCACCCCAACGTCGTCGTCATGCGCACATTCTCCAAGGCGCACGCCCTGGCTGGCCTTCGCGTGGGATACGCGATCGGTGAGACCGAGGTCATCGGCGCGATCCAGGCGCTCCTCGTTCCCTTCGGCGTCAACTCGCTCGCGCAGGCCGGCGCCCTTGCCTCCTTGAAGGACGCCGAGGCCGTGGACAGTGGCGTCGCCCGGATCGTTGCCGAGCGTGAGCGTATCGTTCCAGCTCTGCGTGCCCTCGGATACGACATCCCCGACACACAGTCAAACTTCTACCTGCTGCGCGGAAGTGTCCATGGCCTCGTCGAAGCGAGCGCACGCGCCGGACTCATCGTCCGTCCGTTCCGCGAAGGCGTGCGCGTGTCCGTGGGCTCGCGCGAACAAAATGACCTGTTCCTGTCTGTGGCGACCCAGTTCGCACGCGTCGAGGGCATCGGCAAATAGGGGGACAAGCGCCCGATCGGGGGCACCCAACCGCCTCGTGAAAAAGCTCCGTGCCTCGCGCGGACGGTCGCCGCACCCAGGGCAAGCGAAGCTACCGAACCAGGAGCGCCACGAACAGAAGCAGCGACCAACCGATCTCCGTGAAGCCGATCAGCCTGGGAGACAGGGGGCGCGAACGATGCCGACTCAGTGTCGGCATGACCCACGCTCGCACAGTCAGACACACCCACACGAGCACAGGCCACACGGACAGGGCGCCCAGCAACCAGGCGGCGGCCACGACAACCAAGCAGCCCGCGTGATGGAGCGTGGCCCCCAGCGCCCAGCGGGGGTCCTTCCGGCCTCGGATCATCGAGCGTACCAGCGGAACCGTGCCCACGTAGTGCAGGGCGAACACCACGCACGCCGCCCACGCGTGGGCAGTGACCGCGTGCGGCGACCCGTCCGCCGTCGCCAGCGAAAAGGCAACAGGCCCCATGATGGAACCCGCCAGGATCGAGGCGGCTCGGGCGCCCAGGGAACGCTCACGCCCCTGCCACACCAGGTAGATCGCGGACGAGGCCAGCGGCGCGAAGGCGATGGCCCACCACAGCAGCTGGGGACGCATCGCGAGCAGCGTGATGCCGGGAACGGCCGCGAGAATGCCGTAGGTGATGATCGCGGGCACGATGTGGCTGCGGCGCTTCGCGGGGGTCTTGACCCACAGGCACACGGCCGAGAACATCAGGAAGGCCATCGCCCACGCGAGGAGCATGAGGACGACCAGCCACGAGAAGGTGAAGGATAGCGCCCAGCCGAGCAGCGGAGGGAAGGCCATCATCGTCCATGCGCCGTGCTGGTCGGAGAGCCAGCCGTTGCGGGCAAGCTCGCGCATGCGGGGGTTCTTATGGTGACGCGGCTTCGGGTGCCCCTGGGGTCGCCCCGGTGCGCGGTCGGGGGCGCCACCCGTGGGGCGCCCGGATGCGTTCCGAGTCTGCGGCGCTGCACTGTGCATAGCCTTAGCTTAGTGAAGTAGTCCTGTGAAGCTCAATACTGGCAGGGTCACAACGTGAGATGAGGGCGGGAAAATTTCAACGACCGGTGAAATATGGTTGATATGTCCACATCAGACTCAGTTTCAACGCAATCTTCCCCTCCGACGCTGTCCTCCGAGGATCGCAGTGCCCGCATCGCGGTGACCGTTTTCCCGCTCCTCATCCTGGCGGCGTTCGCCGCCGCGATGATCACACCCGCGACCTTTAAACCACTGGCTCCCGGCGTGCACTGGGCACTTGGTGTCATCATGTTCGGTATGGGCCTGACGCTGACGCTGCCCGACTTTGGGGGCTCTTCGCATTTAAGGGTGTAGGAGGTGTTGGAATCCGCCGGAGTGGAGGAGGCAGCGTAGGCGGTAGTTTCGGTGGTTGATGAATCCTTGGGCGATGCCGCGGAGGTGTTCGAGGCGTCCGTTGATGGCTTCGGTGGGGCCGTTGCTGGTGTGGGGGTGGTCGAAGTAGGCCAGGATGTCCCTGGCTCTGCGTTTGAGGGTTCTGCCCATGCGGGCTAGCTCGATGCATGTGTGTGGCAAGCCCGGGCGGGTGATCGTCGTGATGAGCTGGCGGAGGGTGTTTTTGCCGCGCCTGGGGTCACGATCACGGTAGGCTGCTAGGAGGTCCTGGTAGATTCTCCAGGTGGTGTGCACGTCAGCGTGGTCGGGGCAGGCGAATAAAGCATCCAAGCGCGCCTGGGATGTGTCGGTGAGGATGTCAGTGCCGGTCAGGAGCGTTTTACGCGCCGCGTACAAGGGGTCGCCCTTGCGGCCGCGATGCCCCAGGGTTTCTTGCTGGACGCGCTGGCGGCACTGCTCTAGGGCGTCGATAGCGATATGAACAACATGGAAGGGATCCATCACCGCCACCGCCCCTGGAAGCTGGCTGACTGCTGCGCTTTTATAGCCGCTGAACCCATCCATCGCCACGATCTCGATGTTGTCCTTCCATTCTTGGGGGCGCGCGGCCAGCCAGGAAGACAAGACGCGTTTGGAGCGGCCTTGCACCACGTCCAGGAGGCGGGCCGGGCCAGTATGGTCGCGTACAGGGGTCAAGTCCACGATCACCGTGGCGTACTTGTCCCCACCCCGATGACGCCACACGTGCTCATCAACCCCAATGACGCGCACGCCTTCAAAGCGAGTCGAATCCGCGAGCAGGAGTTCGTCGCCATAGGCCAGTATCGCCTCGTTGGCAGTATGCCAGGCTACCGCCAGGTGAGCGGCGATCCGGTTCATGGACATATTGTCAGCGATCAAGCACACAAGCCCCCAGCGCAAGGCCCCAAAGGAGAGCTTGGCGCGTGGGGGAGCCGCCTGGCTGATGTCATCACACCAGAAATGAGAACACACGCGACAGTGGTACCGTCCCACATACACCACCAGCGTCGTGGGCTGATGCCCCTGCGGTTCGTGCGCTAAGCGCCGGGTACGCGACCCCAGCGAATACCCCGGGCACCCACACCCTGGACACAGCCGAACAGGATTAGCCACACGGCACTTCAGGACGAACCCACCTGGGGTTAGGCTTGTGTTGTTGACACTTCGTTAAGCGGGTGTGTGTGCCTGCGGAAAGTGAGGTGCCTGTTATGGGAACTCGTCGTCGTTTTACACCGGAGTATCGTCGTGATGTGGCGAGTCTGGTGTTGGATACAGGGTCTTCGATTGCGTCTGTGGCCCGGGATTTAGGGCTGGGTGAATCGGTGGTGGGCCGGTGGGTCAAACTCGAGCGCGAGCGGCGCCAAGCCGCCGCGCAGGGTCGTCCTGATCCACGCGAGCTGGAAGCCGAGAACACGGCATTGCGTCGGCGGGTGCGTGAGCTGGAGAAGGAGAACGAGTTCTTGGGAAAAGCCAGCGCCTTCTTCGCGTCTCGGCACCAAAGTACCAGCGTTTTGAGCTGATGGACGCGCAGAAGGCTTCCTACTCGATCACCTTGATGGCCAAGGTTTTAGGGGTCACGCGCGCGGGCTATTACGCGTGGAAGAGCCGTGCACCCCAGCGGGGTCGGCGCGCATCGGCGCGTCGGCGTTTGGATGAGGCGGTGGCCTGGGAGCACGAGGTCTCGGGCGGCACGTATGGGGCTCCTCGCATCCGCCATGCTCTGACGCGCTCGGGCGTGGATGTGGGTGTGCGGGCGGTCGCCGCGTCGATGCGCCGCCAAGGCCTGTCAGGCCTGAACACGCACCCGCGCCCGGCCAGGCGCGGCGGGCGGGGCCCTGTGGCCCATGAGGACCACTGCGTGCGCCAGTGGGATCAAGGCGCCCTGGATCGGGTATGGATCACGGACTTTACCTACCTGCGGTGCGCCCAAGGCTGGGTCTACCTGTGCGCCGTGCGTGATGCGCACTCGCGTAGAGTCCTGGGATACGCCATGGGCGAGCAGCACAACACGCGCTCTGGTCATCACCGCGCTCGACATGGCCGCTACCACCCGTGGCGGCTTCCCCACTGGGGTCGTGCTCCACGCTGATCAGGGAACACAATTCACCTCCGAGAAACTGGCAGCCTACATGCGCGCCGTCCAAGGAAAAGTGTCGATGGGGCGGGCCGGAGTGTGCTGGGATAACGCCATGGCCGAATCCTTTTGGGCCACCCTCAAAACCGAGTACTACTACCGGCGTACCTTCACCACCCGCGACCAGGTCTACACCGGGGTCGCCACCTGGATCGAAGACTTCTACAACCGCCGCCGCATCCACACCAGCCTCGGCGGCAAATCCCCCATCGAATACGAACTACACCAAGCGGCCTGGACAAAAGCCGCATAAACAAACCGTCAACAACTTGCGCACAACCCCAACCCCCCTGGCAGCACATCCCCACAGCCACCAAGCCCAGCTCCTCCAACCCGCAATAAATCGTCATATCCGGAGCAGAAAAGGTAGCATTAGACATGTCGGGGCCTCCCAGCGTTTGAAGTGTCGCAACCTCAATCATCGGGCAGGCCCCGACCCCATGCCAACACCACCCCCCACACCCCAAAATGCGAAGAGCCACTTTGGGCTCATCGTCAAACGTCCTCTGCCCGTGCTCGTGGGTGTCGTTGCCCAGTACCTGATCATGCCCCTCGTCGGATGGACACTGTGCTACGTGTTCAGTCTGCCCGACGCGGTGGCCGTCGGCGTCATCCTGGTCGGCTGCGCACCCGGTGGCACCGCCTCGAACGTGATCTCCTACCTCGCGAAAGCAGACGTCGCCCTGTCGGTCACCATGACGTCAATCTCGACGTTGCTCGCGCCCCTGATGACCCCGATGCTCACCGCTTGGCTGGTCGGTTCGCGTATGCCCGTGGATGGTGAGGCGATGACGAAGAACATTTTGCTGATGGTGCTCGCTCCTGTCTTGGGTGGCTTTGTCGTGCGTTTGCTTGCGAACAAGGTTGTGGAAAGAATCTGCCAGTTCTTCCGTGGGTTTCTGTCCTGGGTATCTGCTACGTGCTGGTTGTCGTCGTGTCGGGTTCGGTTGATAAGATTCTGACGTCGGGCGCCCTCATTATTGCCGTGGTTATCTGCCATAACCTGTTGGGCTACCTGTTCGGCTACCTCGCGGGGCGCGTGGGTCGCGGCTCGGATAAGGCTGCGCGTACAACCGCGATCGAGGTCGGCATGCAGAACTCGGCGTTGGCTGCGACGCTGGCGACGAAGCACTTCGCTGCTACCCCTGAGACCGCGCTCCCGGCAGCGGTTTTCTCGGTGTGGCATAACCTGTCAGGAGCGATCCTGGCGGTGTTTTTCCGTCGCTGGAAAAATGGTGGCCGGGCCTGACCGGACGAGGCCGGGGCTGGCTCGCATGAGAGTGTGTCCTCGGCGCTTCGGTTGCCTGTAGGCTGAATCGGGGGACGGCCCAAAGGGCCGTCCCCCGACGTGTCTGGCGATGTCAGTTGGGCGTTACTTCGTGCCCGCGGAAATACCGCAAATGTTGTTCAGCTGCAGGGCGTCAGACGCGAAGGTGGTCATCGCTTCCATCTGTTCGCCCGATGGGTTCAGCGTGGTGAAGTCGAAGTCCTTAATTGTCTCCAGGTCGGTGATGACCTTATCGAGGGGCCGGCTTGACTTCCTTGTTGCTGACCTTGCTGGCGGCAGTCTTGTACGCGTCGAGCATCGTGTTGAACTGCTCCTTGGCGGCCTGAGGGTCGGTCAGGGAGGCGCCGTTGGTGGCGGCGGCCTGCTGAGCGAGCGTTAGGTTTGCGTTCTGGACCTCCTTGCAGGCATCCTCCTTGGACTGGGAGCCACAGGCTGCCATACCGAGCGGTAGAACGGCGACGAGGATAGCGGCGGCGATGCGACGCTTCATGGATACTCCTATGTGTTGATGAAGAATACGCCGAAAGTCTATCTCCTTTTAAGAGTTCGTGGGGTGACGCCCGCGTGATCCGTAACACCGCTCCATGTGTGTCGGCAGCTCGTAATCGACGCGCACGCTGCGCCACCAGTTCTCTGGGCGTTGCGTCGCCTATCTTGATTTCGGTCGGCACAGGCCTTGACCGTCTGACTTCTGCGCGCGCCTGGATCCTGGGGTTCGGAGTGTTAGCTCGCCGACCAGTCTTTGCTGCCCCGGGGTGCAGTTCACCTGCGTTGAGGGCTGACGAACCGCGACTCGCGCCACCCCCGTGCCCTGTCGCCGCGTGCATAGTACCTCGAGGTTCCGACACGAATGTCGCCACACCCCGGCCCGAACAGCCTGGGTGGACTGAATGTCGTCGAGGTGGTCTGTGATTTGGGTGCCGCGCGCTGTGCTGGGGTCCGCAGCACGGGGGGAACTTCAAGACTTGGACACGAGTGCCGCCACATCGCTCCTAGAATCCGCCGTTTTGCTGCCACATGGGGGGAATCGCATCATTAGAGCCGCGACACGCCGGCGCACCATTGTGTCATCTCGACTACGACGGGGGGAATTGCACCATTAGAGCCGCGACACGCCGGCGACACGCCGAAAGGAAGCTCCTAATGGTGCAAAACCCCCAATCTACCGCTCGGTTGGAGGATGTTGGAGGGTCCGATGGCAGCAGACGCGGGTGGCAGCAGGACCTGACGAGGCTTCAAAACTGCACAACGAGGCACAGGCCCACACCGCGAGCAGCCAGAAGCGAAGGCGCCACGGAAACAGGGTGATAGGACACCACAAACCAACACGTCTTGTCCGGACTATAGGTCACGAACGTGGTGCTTAAGTTCCGGGTTTAGGTTGGGATTGCGGGCGAAAGTCGCTGTTATTTAGGTTCGGGCGGTTAATCGCGCAGCTTCCTTGACTTTCTGGGGTGATCGTGTAGTGGGTGAGAACACGATCGAATCGTGCTCGGCGTTGCCCGGTGTGCGCTGTGCCGATGAAGAAGAATGGACACACCGCGGCGGGCGCTCAACGGTGGAAATGCACCTCGTGCGCCCTGTCAACCACATGTCCATCAGGGCGTGCGCGCCGACACGAACAAGCCGATGAGCTGGCAGACTTCATCGCGTGGGCGACGTCTCGGCACACCCAAGACGAACAGGAAGGCTCAGCGCGCGCTTTCCGGCGTCGTACCTGTTGGTGCTGGCAGGTGCCGGTACCTCACCCGCCCGTCACCGGGCAGGTCCACGATCAGATCTTCATTGACGGCATGCACCTGTCGGGCGAATGGGTGCTGCTGATCGCCCGAGACCGCGAGCATGTGCTGGAGTGGCAGTGGGCGGCCAACGAATCCGCGCAGGCCTACACGGCCCGAGCCTGTCAATTTTTCTGTGTATGGGGGTTAGAGGTAGGGGGTGATTCGGTCGGGGTAGGCGGTGGTGAGTTGGGCGAGGGCTTGTTTCCAGTTGGTGGTGGTGTGTCCTTGGATGAGGCGTGTGTGTCCTGTTCGTTTGTTGGCGGGTTTGCCGGCGTCTGTGAGGCGCTGGGCGGCTCGTTTGTCTTCGATGTTGCAGATGGCGAGCCACAGGAGTTTGACGGCGGCTTCTTCGCTGGGGAAATGCCCGCGGTTCTTGGTGATTTTACGTAGCTGGTAGTTCAAGGACTCGATAGCGTTGGTGGTGTACACGACGCGGCGCAGCATGGGAGGGAACGCCAAGAACGGCGTGAAGCGCTGCCAGGCGCGCTGCCAGGTCGCAACGGTTTGGGGGTAGCGCGCTCCCAGGTCACTGGCCGCGAAGTCCTCCAGCGCCCCTCGGGCGGTTTCCTCGTTGGGCGCGCTGTACACCCGCTTCAAAGCCGCGGCGACGCTCTTACGGTCCTTGTAGGACACGAAACGCATGGACGCGCGGATTAAGTGAACCACGCAGGTTTGGACCATGGACTGGGGCCAGGTCGCTTCGATGGCTTCGGGCAGGCCAGCCAACCCGTCGCAGCACACGATCAGCACGTCGCGTAGGCCTCGGTTGGCAAGCTCGGCGCACACGTGGGCCCAAAAAGCCCCTCCTTCATCGGCTTGGACCCAGATGCCCAGCACGTGCTTGACGCCCTCCATGTCCACTCCTACCGCCAGGTGAGCGGCCCGGTTCTCCACCCTGTGATCGCATCGGACTTTGATGCGGATCGCATCCAGGTAGATCACCGGGTAGAACGCTTCTAAGGGGCGGTGCTGCCACTCCAAGACGGCCTCGCACACCGCGTCAGTGATCGTGGAAATCGTCCCAGCGCTGACCTCCACGCCCAGGGTGGAGGCCAGGTGATGACGTATATCGCGTACCGTCATCCCCCCGGCATACAAGCTGATAATCATCGAATCCAAGCCATCGAGGCGCCGCTGCCCTTTACGCACCAGGCGCGGGGTGAACGAGCCCGCCCGGTCCCGGGGAACCTCGATCTCGAAGGCTCCCACCTCCGATATCACGGTCTTCTTCGTCGTGCCGTTCCTCGTGTTCGAGCGCGCCTGCGCGCTGGTCTGGCCCTTCTCATACCCCAAATGCTCGGAAAGCTCCGCAGCCAGGCCGCGCTCCAAGGCCTCCTTGAGCAACGCCGGCAACAAGCCCTGGCTGCCCGTCATCTCGACCTCGCCAGCATCAAGACGCTCAAACAACGCATCCAACGCCCCCGAGCGACGCAGCTCCTCCACCGTCTCACGCCCACTAGCGCGAGCCACAACAACATCATCATCATTCATCATGCATCAATCCTTTCAAACAAGAAGACGGATACACAGACAATTGAACACGCCCCACGGCCCTACTTGAACGCCTCGCTCCTGCCGATGTGGTCACCACCGACGGTGCTGCAGGCGCCTTGGCGGCTATCGCGCACCTATGGCCCTCCACGCGCGTGCAACGCTGCCTGGTCCACGTTCATCGTGACATCATCCGCGACCTCACCATGCATCCCAGAACCGAACCCGCACGGGCGTTGCTGGCCTTGTCACGACGCTTGACGAGCATCACCAGCGTCGACCAAGCCAGCGCGTGGTTGACGATGCTCCACGACTTTGGGCACACCTTCCGAGAATGGATGTCACAGCGCACCTTCGCCGCTCAAGACCCTGCATGGGCGTCAAAAACCGGTAAAACCTGGTGGTACACGCATGAACGCACGCGCCGCGCCTACCGACGCTTGGCACGACTGGCACGCCAAGGAGTGCTGTTCACCTACCTGACCAACCCCGACGGCACACCAGCCGACCCGCCGGCCTGCGCCACCACCAACCACGTCGAATCCATCAACGCTGTCGTGCGTGAACTCCTCCACGCTCACCGCGGTGCCAGTGCCTACCACCAAGCCGTCATCGCCGAATGGGCTCTCCTCCTGCGCACCCCACAACCCCCGACCCCCACCGAAGTCCTGACTCAATGGGAACACGACGGGTGCCCCACACCCCGCCGGATCCCCACACCCAAACACCCCAACCACACCGATCAGAAACGCCACGGAATCCCGGAAGGAACCCCCACCCCAGAAGAAGGACTCTGGCCACGCAAAGGCTGGGCCGGACGCGCCCACTAGACCCACGACACGCCGTCTAAAGCACCACGTTTGCGGACTATCGGTCACGAACGTGGTGCTTAAGTTCCGGGTTTAGGTTGGGATTGCGGGCGAAAGTCGCTGTTATTTAGGTTCGGGCGGTTAATCGCGCAGCTTCCTTGACTTTCTGGGGTGATCGTGTAGTGGGTGAGAACACGATCGAATCGTGCTCGGCGTTGCCCGGTGTGCGCTGTGCCGATGAAGAAGAATGGACACACCGCGGCGGGCGCTCAACGGTGGAAATGCACCTCGTGCGCCCTGTCAACCACATGTCCATCAGGGCGTGCGCGCCGACACGAACAAGCCGATGAGCTGGCAGACTTCATCGCGTGGGCGACGTCTCGGCACACCCAAGACGAACAGGAAGGCTCAGCGCGCGCTTTCCGGCGTCGTACCTGTTGGTGCTGGCAGGTGCCGGTACCTCACCCGCCCGTCACCGGGCAGGTCCACGATCAGATCTTCATTGACGGCATGCACCTGTCGGGCGAATGGGTGCTGCTGATCGCCCGAGACCGCGAGCATGTGCTGGAGTGGCAGTGGGCGGCCAACGAATCCGCGCAGGCCTACACGGCCCTACTTGAACGCCTCGCTCCTGCCGATGTGGTCACCACCGACGGTGCTGCAGGCGCCTTGGCGGCTATCGCGCACCTATGGCCCTCCACGCGCGTGCAACGCTGCCTGGTCCACGTTCATCGTGACATCATCCGCGACCTCACCATGCATCCCAGAACCGAACCCGCACGGGCGTTGCTGGCCTTGTCACGACGCTTGACGAGCATCACCAGCGTCGACCAAGCCAGCGCGTGGTTGACGATGCTCCACGACTTTGGGCACACCTTCCGAGAATGGATGTCACAGCGCACCTTCGCCGCTCAAGACCCTGCATGGGCGTCAAAAACCGGTAAAACCTGGTGGTACACGCATGAACGCACGCGCCGCGCCTACCGACGCTTGGCACGACTGGCACGCCAAGGGAGTGCTGTTCACCTACCTGACCAACCCCGACGGCACACCAGCCGACCCGCCGGCCTGCGCCACCACCAACCACGTCGAATCCATCAACGCTGTCGTGCGTGAACTCCTTGGGGTTGTGCGCAAGTTGTTGACGGTTTGTTTATGCGGCTTTTGTCCAGGCCGCTTGGTGTAGTTCGTATTCGATGGGGGATTTGCCGCCGAGGCTGGTGTGGATGCGGCGGCGGTTGTAGAAGTCTTCGATCCAGGTGGCGATCCCGGTGTAGACCTGGTCGCGGGTGGTGAAGGTACGCCGGTAGTAGTACTCGGTTTTGAGGGTGGCCCAAAAGGATTCGGCCATGGCGTTATCCCAGCACACTCCGGCCCGCCCCATCGACACTTTTCCTTGGACGGCGCGCATGTAGGCTGCCAGTTTCTCGGAGGTGAATTGTGTTCCCCGATCAGCGTGGAGCACGACCCCAGTGGGGAAGCCGCCACGGGTGGTGGCGGCCATGTCGAGCGCGGTGATGACCAGGTCGGTGCTTTGCTGCTCGCCCATGGCGTATCCCAGGACTCGGCGCGAGTGCGCATCACGCACGGCGCACAGGTAGACCCAGCCTTGGGCGCACCGCAGGTAGGTCAAATCCGTGATCCACACCCGATCCAGGGCGCCTTGATCCCACTGGCGCACGCAGTGGTCCTCATGGGCCACAGGGCCCCGCCCGCCGCGCCTAGCCGGTCGTGGGTGCGTGTTCAGGCCTGTCAGGCCCTGGCGGCGCATCGATGCGGCGACCGCCCGCACACCCACATCCACGCCCGAGCGCGCCAGAGCATGGCGGATGCGAGGAGCCCCATAGGTGCCGCCCGAGACCTCGTGTTCCCAGGCCACCGCCTCATCCAAACGCCGACGCGCCGATGCACGCCGACCCCGCTGGGGTGCACGGCTCTTCCACGCGTAATAGCCCGCGCGCGTGACCCCTAGAACGTTGGCCATCAAGGTGATCGAGTAGGAAGCCTTCTGCGCGTCCATCAGCTCAAAGCGCTGGTACTTTGGTGCCGAGACGCGAAGAAGGCGCTGGCTTTCCCAAGAACTCGTTCTCCTTCTCCAGCTCACGCACCCGCCGACGCAATGCCGTGATCTCAGCTTCCAGCTCGCGTGGATCAGGACGACCCTCACGCGCGGCTTGACGCCGCTCGCGCTCGAGTTTGACCCACCGGCCCACCACCGATTCACCCAGCCCTAAATCCCGGGCCACAGACGCGATCGAAGACCCTGTATCCAACACCAGACTCGCCACATCACGACGATACTCCGGTGTAAAACGACGACGAGTTCCCATAACAGGCACCTCACTCTCCGCAGGCACTCACACCCGCTTAACGAAGTGTCAACAACACAAGCCTAACCCCACCTCCACGCTCACCGCGGTGCCAGTGCCTACCACCAAGCCGTCATCGCCGAATGGGCTCTCCTCCTGCGCACCCCACAACCCCCGACCCCCACCGAAGTCCTGACCCAATGGGAACACGACGGGTGCCCCACACCCCGCCGGATCCCCACACCCAAACACCCCAACCACACCGATCAGAAACGCCACGGAATCCCGGAAGGAACCCCCACCCCAGAAGAAGGACTCTGGCCACGCAAAGGCTGGGCCGGACGCGCCCACTAGACCCACGACACGCCGTCTAAAGCACCACGTTTGCGCCTATAGCCCACGTTTGCGCCTATAGCCCTCTTGTCCTTTAATCCCTTTAACCCAAGTTTTGCCCTCTAACCCCAGTAGGGTTACCTGGATGGGCCGGACTACGTGGAATACAAGAGTCGCCGGGACCTTGTGGTCCCGGCGACTGTCCGGTCGGGGTGGCGGGATTTGAACCCACGGCCTCTTCGTCCCGAACGAAGCGCGCTACCAAGCTGCGCCACACCCCGGTGCCGTTTGAGTATAGCCTTACGTCGCTGATAATCCCAAACCGAGACGAAGCGACCGAGGGAAGTGTGTGCCACGCCGCACGACTGTGGGGTCTGGCTGGCGCGGGTTAACGATGATCATACGGTTGCCGGTTGCGGCGTGGCTGGGATGGTGCGTCGCCGGTGTTAAATGTGCCCGGTGACCGCGAGTTGCTCGACTGGGTCCGCTGGTTGGGGGGCGCTGAGACGAGAGGGGTGTTCGTCTGTCAGAACCACTGGCGGGACGCGGAGCTGGGTGGACGCGGATAGGGGTTATGTCGGACTTTGATGTCGGGATCAACGGAGGCTACGCGGGGTGGACGTGGATGAGGGAGGCCTCGGGGCGTGTAGCGATGCGGACTTTTGCATAGGGAGAGGTTCCCAGCCCAGCGGAAACGTGCAGCCACGACGAAGAGCCGTCGGGCGTCTCCCAGCGGTTCAGGCCTTTGGCGTAGCGCCGTGCGATGTCGCAGTTTGTGATGATTGCGCCGACACCCGGTATTCCGATCTGGCCTCCGTGCGTGTGGCCCGCGAGGATGAGGTCGGACCCGGCGCGGGTGAGCGCGGAGACCACGCGCGTGTAGGGCGCGTGCGTGATGCCGAGGCGCAGGACTCCGGGAGCTTCCCACGACGAGGCTGGGGCCACCAGGCGGTCCCGGTTGATGTGGGCGTCGTCGGTTCCCAGGAGTGAGACGGTGGCGCCGGGCAACGACAGCGTGCCGCACGCGTTAGAGAGATCCACCCAGCCGGCGGCGCGCAGCTGGCGGACCATCGGGATGTAGGTGAGGTCGGGGACGACGCGCGCGGGGTGTGGTTTGGAGCGCGACAGGTAGCGGCTCCAGCGTTTGGGGATCGGCGAATAGTAGTCGTTGGATCCGAGGACGAAAGCGCCAGGATACGACAGGAAGGGGCGGTAGGCGTCCATCACCATGTCGAGGCCGACGGATGAACCGAAGTTGTCTCCTGTGGACACAATCATGTCGAAGCGTTCGGATGAGGCGACGTCGGAGAGGAACCGCAGGAGGAATTCCTGCCCGGCGAAGAGGTGTAGGTCGGCGATCTGGAGGATCGTCACTTCAGGGACGTTACGCTCGATGGGCACGTCGTAGCGGCGCAGGGTCGGCAGAGTGCGCTCGATCGAACCCCAGGCCAGGGCAGCTCCACCGGCGGCCAGTCCAGCGAGTCCCAGCCCGCCGACGATTGCGCCGGTCGCGCGCAGGAGGCCCCGGCCTCGGCGGGGGGCCGAGGCCGGGGCCTCTATCAGCGTCGGTGTCATGTCAGTGTCCGCTGCTCGTGGGGGATGGTGTGGGGGTTGAGGAACGGTTCGAGTTGGTTGCCCCGATGTTCGCGCTGGATACGTTTTCGACGGGAGTGCCCGCCAGGATCTGCGTCATGTAGGGCGCCCAGATGTTCTGGCCGACGAATGTTTCACCGTAGATTTCGCTGTAGTATTTGCCGTTAATCGTCACGGATCCGACTTCCTGGGAGGAGTTTTCGCCGTGCCCCACCCACGCGGAGGTCACGACGGAGGGGGTGAAGCCCGTCAGCCACGTGTTGGCGTGGCCGTCGGTGGTGCCCGACTTCGCGGCGAAGGGGCGCCCGTCGCCCAGGCGCGTGGACGTGTAGTACTGGCCGGCGGACGCGGTCAGCAGGGCCGCTGTCTTGTTGGCGACGTCGGGGGAGATGACCTCCTTGCAGTCCGCGGAAAACTCCTTGAGGACGTTCTCGTCGCGGTCAGTCACGGACTCGATGGACTGCGGCGTGCACTGCTGGCCGGAGTTGGCGATCGCCGCGAACACGGACGCCATCTGGAGCGGTGAGGCGGACACGGAGCCGAGGATGTTGGCCGGGTAGGGGGAGGGAACCTCGCCGTCCTCGGTGATGCCCAAGTCGTAGGCCGTGTCGAAGATCGAGCAGAAGTCGACGCGGGATGCCATGTTCACGAAGGCTTGGTTGACGGACTGGCCGGTGGCGCGCACGACGTTCATGGTGCCGGTCTTACCCGCGAGGTCGTTGACCTGGTAGCCCTCGGTCGTGATGGGGCGGCCGTCGCACTTGAAGGCGCCGTTCGGGTAGAAGGTGTTCGCCGAACCGACCGTCTCGTAGGCGGAGTGGCCCTCCTTGAACCACTCGAGCAGGATGAAGACCTTGAAGGTCGAGCCGACCTGGAAGTTGCCGTCGGCCGAGTAGTTCGACATCGTCTCGCCCGCCTCGATGCCGTAGGTCGTGTTCTGAGCCATCGACAGGACGCGACCCGAGCGCGGGTCGAGAGAGACAAGAGCATCGTTGAGGCCTGAGGCGTCGCCCACGGGGATAGTGTTTGTCAGCGACGTGTAGGCGGCGTTCTGCTTGGTGGGGTCCATCGTGGTGCGGATTGTGATGCCCTGGGTCTTGAGCATGTGCTCACGCTCGGTGCGTGTGGCGCCGAAGGTCGGGTCTTCGAGGAACTGGGCTAGGACGTAATCGCAGAAGTAGGCTTGGGAGGATTCCGCGCCGGAGCAGCCTTCGGAGGATACGGTGGGGTGCAGCATTGAATCGACGGTGGTTTCGATGCCGGCGTCGTATTCTTCCTGTGTGATGACGCCCTGGTCAAGCATGGTTGCTAGGACTGTGTTGCGGCGCTCTTGGGCTGCTTCAGGGTGGGTGAGGGGATCGTACTGGACGGGCGATTGGACGAGGCCGGCGAGCAGCGCGGACTCCAGGTAGTCGAGTTCGGATGCAGACTTGGAGAAGTAGCGTTGGGACGCGGCCTCGACGCCGTAGGTAATGGGACCAAAGGGTGCGATGTTCAGGTATCCCGTGAGGATTTCGTCTTTGGACTGGGTTTTCTCCAAGGCCATCGCGTACTTGATTTCGCGGAGCTTGCGTTCTGTGGTTTGTTCGGTTGCGGCGCTGACCTGGTCGGCGTCGCCTTCGAGGTAGCCGCGCTCTGCCAGTGAGTTACGCACGTACTGTTGAGTGATCGTGGAGGCGCCTTGGCGACCGGAGTCGCCCAGGTTGATCACGAACGCGCGGGCGATGCCGGTGGCGTCCACGCCGTTGTGTTCGTAGAAACGTTTGTCTTCGATCGCGATGATTGCTTTCTTCATGACGTCGGAGATGTTCGCGCTGGGCACGACGATGCGCTGCTTGTCGTAGAAGTGCGCGATGACGGCTCCCGAGGAGTCAAGGAGCTGCGACTCCTCGGCGGGGGCGACTGTTTGTAGGTCACCGGGCAGCTCGTTGAATACGGAGGGGACCGACTTTGCGACCAGCGCGGTGGGACCCGCGATGGGTACGAGCATGCCTGCCCCGACGACGCCCATGAGCGAGGAAACGCTCAGGAACGCCAGCAACAGGGCGAACAGCTGGGTCGGCCGGACGGCTCGGGAATGAGAGTGCGACATGCTCCTAGCTTACGTGTCGTAAGGGGCATCTGGCGTGTGGCGGAGCGTAAAAATTGGCTGATCGGTCACCTGGAATCGTCGCATGCGTTCTCACAGCGTTTGCGGCCTCGATAGTCTGTGTGTATGGTCACATGTTAGGGCTCGAGTACAGTGAAGTGGAGATCCACGATGTCAACCCATGGCGACGACCAGAGTTGGGTCGCGCGCGCCCTGTGTGCGTCCATCGAACCGGATGCGCTCTTTGTTCAAGGTGCATCGCAACGTCAGATTCGCATGCGTTGCTACGAGTGCGAGGTGCGTCTCGAATGTTTGGCTGACGCCCTGGAGTCCGAGGCTAACTACGGTGTGTGGGGTGGCTTGACGGAGAGGGAGCGTCGCGCAATTTTACGCCATTATCCGCATGCGGAGGATTGGTTGGAGTGGTTGCGTTCGTCGGATGAGCCTTTGGCGAGGGAGTTGCGTAGCCCGCGTGTGCCGAAGATTTTGTCATACGTGCGTCCTCTGATGGCGGGTAAGATGACCTCATGACTAAATGGGAATATGCCACGATTCCGCTGCTCACGCATGCGACGAAAGCAATCCTTGATCAGTGGGGTGCTGACGGGTGGGAACTTGTCCAGGTGATCCCGGGTCCGACGGGTTCGGAAAACCTGGTTGCCTACCTTAAGCGTCCGATTGAGGAAAGCGCAGCGGTCCAGAACTGACCGTTATGTCAGCGCTCGCGGACGAGGCCGTGGCCGGTTTCGTGCATCCAGGTGCGTGAAGACTTCGGTCTGTTCCATGTCCTGAGATTACATGGGGGGTCCGGTACCGACAGGTACCGGACCCCCCAATGTGTGAGAAATCAGCGGGCGCGTCGCGCCAGTCGGTCAACGTCGAGGAGTGTCACTGCACGCCCTTCAAGGCGAATCCAGCCGCGCGAAACGAAGTCGGCGAGCGACTTGTTGACGGTTTCACGGGAGGCTCCCACCAGCTGGGCCAGTTCTTCCTGCGTGAGGTCGTGGGGGACGTGGACTCCCTTGTCAGTCGCGGTACCGAAACGGTCCGCGAGATCGAGGAGGGCCTTGGCGACGCGACCTGGAACGTCAGAGAAGACCAGGTCGGAGAGGGATTCGTTCGTGCGACGCAGGCGTTGCGCGAGGGCGCGGAGCATGTGCTTGGCCAGCGTCGGATTGGTGTCGAGCACGTGCATGAGGTCCTCGTGCTCGAGGTACAGGAGGGAGGCGGGGGACACGGCGGTCGCAGTGGTCGAACGCGGACCCGGATCGAAGAGTGTGAGTTCACCGATGATTTCACCGGGGCCGAGGACAGCGAGGAGAGATTCGCGTCCGTCGCTAGAGGTGTGGCCGAGCTTCACCTTGCCCTCGGTCACGATGTACAGGCGGTCACCGAGATCGCCTTCGTCGAAGAGGGTCTCACCGCGGCGAAGGGTTGTATGACCCATCTTTTGCTGGAGGGACACCTGTTGTGCATCGTCAAGGCCACCGAACAGCGGCACCTGGCTGATGAAGTTGCCGTCACCGATCATGGTGCGGAGCTCCTTCCGCTCGTGCCCGATTGCTCGGGCGTTCCGATTGAGGTGTGCGGCGAATCCCATACGTTACACCGGTCACTAGGAGGTGCCGCTCACACCATTATGCCCTATTTATCAGGTGAAACATGTTTCATTGTGCGATTTGTGTGACCTGTCTAATGAAACACAAGTTAAAGCGCGCGCGTGTCAACGTGCTCAGCCAACGCCTCGGCAACCGCGGAAGGGGCCTCCTCGGGTAGGAAATGCCCGGCCTCGCGGATAACGACCTGGGTGAGGGGAGCATCCACAAACTGCGCGTCAGCCGCGTGATCAAGCACAGACCACGCGCCATCGTCGCGTCCGACGAGGGACAGGACAGGCACCTGTAGGGGCTCGGACAGCGTTCGGCGAGCCTCGCGCGACAGTGAACGACTAGCGGTCAGGCCACGCAGAGCCGTGTGTGCGGCAAAGGGACGGCGAAGCGCTGCGCGGTAGGGACCCGACTGGGAGACAAGGCCATCCACGTTCCCGGGTGACGCCCACGCGCGGTACACGGTTGTCAGGAGCGATCCGGAGCGCAGAGCATGCTCCCGGCCCGTTGGTAGGGCGAGGCGACTACGCAGGACACGACCGCCCGCCCAAGGGACGCGGGCAATGACAGGTTGGGCACCGAGAGGGTGTGGGGCAGACAGAACGGCCACCGAGCGAAGCTCAGCGGTGCGAGAGCCCCGACCATCCATGCGACGGTTCCGCCCATGCCCAGGCCGGCGACGGAGAACGATGCCACGCCGAGGGCACGCACGACGCCGATCACGTCGAGAGCCATCTGAGTCAGGTCGCAGTCCCCGCGCGTGAGGTCGGAGGTACCGAAGCCTCGTAAATCGAGGGCGAAAACGCGCGGAGTCTGCTTTGCGAGGAGGGGAAGGACCTGTCGCCAGGACCACCAGTGCTCGGGAAACCCGTGGAGAAGAACCAGCGCATGGTCCATGCCCTCACCCATGTCGGCGACGTGGAACGTGGCCCCACCAGCGCTCACGTGCCGGTGGGTCCAGGGTCCTTCAAGCTCGATCGCGCTAGCGGGAATCAGGGTATTCACTTGCGCGTCAGGTCCTTCGCTGCCTTCTTACGGGCGCGCCTGGAGTACAAGGCTCCGGCCGGGTTGACAGCCTCAATGGATGTGCGCAGCGCCTCCTCGGCGCGACCGGTGCGGCGCACGGAGTGGGAGACGTAGCCCAGGCCCATCAGGAGGACGCCCAGCAGGACGAAGCGGCCCGAGTAGCCGGACGCCTGCACATGGTGCGACAGGTTCGCGCCGAGCGGGCCGGAGCCACTCAGAGTGGTCAGGGCCGCCAGCAGCGACGAGGCTGTCATACCCGGGGCGAGTACCCACGGAAGCCCCACGACGAGCGACACGACTCCCAGGAGCCAGGCACCCAGGGAGGAACGCCGCGCGGCGGCGCACAGAATCACGGTGATGATGACAGCCCCCAGGAGTTCACCCAGTGCCAGGATCGAAGCGACGCCCGTGTACATCGCCGCGCCGTCGGCCAACGTCATGCGAGCCCCGGCGTCGGCGGCCAGGTACCAGCCGATCGGTGTCAGCACCAGGAAAAGCAGGAACGACAGGAAGTGAGCGCCGCCGCGAGAGGGCATCTCGGTAATCTCGGGAGCCGCGCTAAAGAGCTCGTCGTCGAGGCTGGTGGACTGCTTGTCTGCACGGTCCCGGTTCGCGGAGGCAATCGCTTCCAGGGTGGCGGCCTCGCGCGTGTCCTCGTCTGCGGTTAGCACAGAGCGACGACGCGGACGTTCGGCCTTATCCTGATCCTCGAAAGAGTACGAAGCCACGGAACCCCGGGTGGGCTGCTGTGTCGTGGACTCATCGACGGGGGCACCCTCGGAACCCGCATCGACCGCGCCGCCGACCGACGCGGCGGGGTTGGCAGCCTGCTGCTCGCTCGGGGTAAGTGCGGGGATCGTAGGGGAGAAGGATTCGTCGTCGCCGAAAATCATTGAGCGGCGCGACGGCAGCACGTGCGGCGCTTCCGCTGCGGCACCACCAACGGCGGAGGAGGGTTCCTCGCCAGCTTCGGTCGCGGAAGTGGACGAGGCCTCGGCGGACTCATCCACTTCCTCATCGTCAGCGGACTCGCCCCCAGGCGCGGGCGTCTCGTTGGGGGCGTCCGTGGCGGAGGCATGCTCTGTCACCGTTTCTTCGCGCGCTTCACGCACAGAATCCAGGTTCAGGCCCAGTGCCGCAGCCGCCTGAGCGGGAGTCATTACCCGTGAACGCCCGGTTTCGTGGGCCTCAGTCGCCTTCTCGACCGACGCTGAGGGGGCGTCGCTGACCGGGGCTTGAGCGGCATCTTCTTGCGTGGGTTCCTCGTCGATCGACTCGGTTTTTGCATTCGGAGCGGATGCGTCGTTCCCCTCCGTGGCCATGGGGGTGACGTCGGCGTGTTCATTGTCCTTATCCGACGAGGCCGGGGCTGGCTCATCGGCGGAGGGCTCGTCGGTAGGTGTTTCCTCGGAGTGGGTTTCCTGTGCGAGGGCTTCGTCGACGGGTGCTACACCGTCGAACGCATCCTCGGTCTCCTGCGCAGGAGCGTCGTTAGCCGTGCTCGCGGTGTCTGCACCCCCCTGCTTCGGGACGGCACCCACCTGGGGGGCATCGGAGGATTGATCCGCTCGCCCTGCGTCGGGAGTGGAAGGGGAGTCGGCCTCGTCCGCCGCGGACACGACTGGGATGGCGCCCGCGGGCTTGGAGACGACGGGCAACTCGCCCGTGGAAATCTTGTCCTCGATCGTGGGCTTAAGCGGCGCAGCTGCGGGTGCACGGCCCGTCAGACCGCCGATCGCGACCGACTCGATCTCGCCCGTGTGAATAGGCTCGGTGGTGTCACCGATGATGGCCGACGCGTCGGACCCCTCACCTGGCAGCTCGATCTCCTCACCGGTCAACACCAGGTCGTCGCGGGTATCCTTCTCGCGGTCTGGCTGGACAGCAAACTCGTTCTCGGACATGCTTCCTCCTAACATCTGCCCACATATTACGTTTGTCGTGCCCTCTTGCGCGTATTAGTCCTCGGCAGGCCCCTCTTTGTGAGTCGTGTCCTCGCTGCTGTCCAGGGAACGCAGGGCTCGGACGCGTGCCCACAGCACGCCCATCGACGCGCAACCGGTGGCCATCCCCAGCGCCGCAAGCGTAGGGGATGCCAAGGCAAGTTTCGTTAGGATCGACGGACCCGGAACAATCACGTTGCCCGTCAACGATGCCCACACTGGTACCACGACGTACGTAGGCAACACCAGAATCAGCCAGGTCGCCAACTGTGCACCCGTGATTGACCATCGGGCACTGACAACCAGCAGAGCAAGCGCCAGGCCTGCGCCCAGCGCCAGGCCATGGCCCATCGAGTGGCCTGCCAGGACACCCTCCAGGCCCAGTGCCGCCACGTTCGTCGTGTCCGAGGGCGATGCGCTGACCATCAGCACACTCACGGCGAGTGCCGCCGGCAAAGCCACCGTCGTGCCGAACGCGTGGCGGTGTACCCTCGCGAGCGGCATTCGTGTTTCACGACCGGCACGCGCCCGCACCGACTTGATCGTCAGCGCACAGGCGCCCAGCATGAGGGATATGCACACTGGGTACAGGCTCCACAAGACGCCCGCCGCCATGTCGTCCGACTGAACGGAGGACTTCATGAAGAAAGGGATGCGCGCGACGCCCATGAACTGGGCGGCCCCCACCGCCAGCGACCACAGGAAAGTCACGACCATTCCCGCGCTGGACTCCTCGCAGTTCAGGGCGATCAGGGCTAGCAGCAGTGACGCGAGCGCCATACCGATCAGGCCTTCAACCGAGGCCAATGGTTGTCCGACGGCGGCAAGGGCTTGCACGTCGACCATCGACGAACCCAGGAAGAGGAGGGCGATGGGGGCAAACACGAAAGCGAACGAGCCCGAGCGTAGGCGCGCAGAGAAGTTTCGATGCTGCAAAAGCGTCATACCCCTAGTGTAGAGGCGTGAGTATCGAAGCCCTCATCGACCCCGCCCCCGCAACGCTGCGCGCCGCAGCCGCACGCCCCGCCGTCGCCTCCGCGATGGACGAAGCCTACGCCGCGCTCGCGCGGCTGCGTTTCTCGGAGGGACTACGTCGAGGCTGGGAGGAAGCTCGAGCCGAGGCAGCCGTCCGCGAGGCCGCCGCCCTGGCCATCATCGAGGGCGCCCGAACCACCGTGGACGACGTGCGTGCCCTGTCCATGATGGACAAGGGAGGGACGGCCTCGGACCCGGGGGATGCCCTCGCGCTGGGTATCTGGCGCTCCCAGTGGAATCTTGCCTCGCATTTCCCGGCGCTCAACACGCGCTCGCAGGGGAGCGCGCGCGTCGCTCCCGCGCCGTTGCCTGCCCTCATCGCCGGGCTGCACAGGGACACCTGTTCCGGGTTGATCGCCGCCGGACTCACTCCGTCGCGCGCGGTTGCGGTGCCGACTGATCCCGCCCTGGTGGCCCCCGCCCTGAAGTACGCGAGCTGCGATGCTCCCGCCCTGGCCGTCGCAGCTGCCCTGACCGCTCACTTCCGTTTCCGACGTGTGTTTGCCCCGGCCTCGTCTGTCGTGGGCGCGGGTCTGGCGCGGTGGATTCTGGTCACGCGCGGCGTCGACCCGAGCGGCGTGTGCGTGCCAAGCGCCTACGATGCACTCGACCCAGCGCGCGCGGGGCATTCGCTCGCCGGGTGGGTGAGTGCCGACGAGGCCGGCCTGGCGCGGTGGATCATCCACTACTGCGCGGGCGTCGTGTACGGCGTCGAGGTCGGGCGTGACGTTGCCCGGCACGTGCAGGCGGGCAGGCTCGGTTAGCTGCCTTCGGTGATCAACCCCCGGGCAACCAACCGCGCATAAACACCCTCAGTAAATTTCACTTCAGGGGACCTAATGTAGCAGTCAGTGAGTGATTGACTACCACCAATACTGGTGCCAACACTGTGCGCAGTAATGTACGTCGAACGATAGTAACCCCACTTGAACCTAGACAATTAATGACGCAACAACGCGCTGACGGCGGCTCCCACCGCCACGCCAGCCATGAACGGAACGGCGATCTTCGCGGCGGTTGGCACCCGGCGGGGCAACACGCGCACGGTTGACATGAAAGTCAATGTTGGCCAGCCCTCGCGCTCAGCCAAGTCGCGAAGTGCGCGGTCGGGGTTCACCGCGTAGGGGTGGCCGACCAGGCGCAGCAGCGGAGCGTCCGACACCGAATCCGAATATGCCGAACACTGCGACAGATCCCATCCGCGTGCGTGAGCCAACTGAGCGCAGGCGTCCGCTTTACCCTGTGCCTGGTTAAAGTGTGTCATCTCGCCTGTGAAACATCCGTCCTCGTCGATGGCTGCCTGTGACGCCAAGACTTCGTCCGCACCCAGCATCGTCGCGATCGGGCGTACCACCTGCTCGACGGACGCCGATGCGATCACGACAACGTCGCCCACGCTCTTGTGATAGGCGATGCGGCGCAGCGCCTGCGCGTAACACACCGGTTCGATCGTGCGTTCCAGCGCGTCTTCGACCGTCGCCTCTAGAAACGCCGCGTTCCAGCCGCGGCCCATGCGGCCCATCGCTTCGGCCATCTGCTCCATCCGTGACTCGTCCGCGCCGGACAGCAGGTACGGGAGCTGAACTAGGACGGAGGCGATCGCCGTGCGGCGATTCATCAGGCCCGCCTCGATGAAGGGCCCGGACAAAGCCACGTTTGACGACGTGTCCAGAATCGTCTTATCCAAGTCAAAAAAGGCCGCACGTGCCATCGCAATCTCTCCAGCGTCGGGACAATCCACAGGGGTCCGCCATCAGACCCCTCTATGCACAGGGTGGCACCTCATGTCGGCGTTGTCCACAGGGGCGTGCGTGCGAGTAGACGGGCGCGCCGCGGCTGGCGCACCGTAGAGAAATGAACGCGATCACCGAACCGAACCGAGGCCTCGTCGCCCTTGTCGGCCTGACCCCGCCGGAGCGGCAGAGCGCCCGCGACGCCGTCACCCTGGCGGGCGCGCCCCTGTGCGAGGACCCTGCTCGAGCGTCGCTTGTTCTCGCTTCCCCGAGCGCCCCTGTCCCCGCGTTCGTGCCGTGCGTGCGCGTGGGCGACGGGGGACAGGTGAGCTTGCCAGGGGACAGGGCTTTGCTGGTGTCCCTCATCGCCGAAGCTTCCTGGCGCTCGCGCACACACGGCGCTGTCTGGGTGGTCTCCGGTATAGCCGGAGGCGTGGGAACGACGAGCGTCGTGCGCCTCCTCGCGCGGGAGAACACCGGTTCTCAGTGGAGCCGTCGTCTTCCCTGGGGGCGCGGCCTGCACACAGCAGGGACGAGGCCATGGCGGGGCGAGGCCCGAAACCCGAAGCGTGCGCCCGGCGGCGAACCTGCACGCGAAGGTGTGGTCGTACCCGTCGCCGTCGACGCCTCCGGGTCCGTCCCCGGCATCGCCAGAGCAGCCCACCACGACCTCCCGGGCGTGAGGTGGGCAGACCTGCACGCTGGCGAGGATTCCTACCTGCCCGCCTTGCGTGACCACCTGCCAATCATCGACGGAGTTCCAGCCCTCGTTGGGGACGCACGTGGGGGAGCGGACGCCGGCGACCCACGCGTGCCAGCCGCGTGCCGCTCAATCGGCGCTCCCCTCATCGTCGACGCGGGCCGGTGGGACACTCGAGCCGCCCGCCTCGCCGCGCTCATCCATGCCGACGCCATCGTCCTCCTCACCCACGGCGACCTCGAGGGGGCTGCAGCGATGGCGGTATCCCTCGCTGTCGCCCCTCCCCCCGTTCCCGCGTTGACGCTCGTGGTCGGGGAGCGAGCGAAACCCAGTCCCGGCCTCGTCGAGTGTGCACCCACCCCCATCCTGCGCGCCCCCACCCGGCGAGGACGCTACCTGCGGGCGCTACGACGATCCCTCGCGGACATCGCGCCCCCACCCGCAACCGACCCCTCCCAGGGGCTCCACCCCGTCCAGCCCGATACCTCACACGCCACCCTCGACGCACTCGACCCCTCCGACGCTCCCAATCGTGGACACCCGCTCCTACGAGAACACTCTCATGCGTAGCGCGCTGCAACTCCTCGCCCGGAACACCCCAGCCCAACAGGCCGCCGCCCACTGCGCCCGACCGGGGTGCGGAGCCGCCGAAGCCGTGGTCGCCCTCGACGATCTGCGTGCCCGCCAGCGCGGCATGAACACGGCACTGGCTGACCTACTCGACACCCCCAACGTCACCGACGTCCTCATCAACAGTGGACAGACATGGGTGGACACAGGAGGGGGACTCACGCGCGTCGACGTCGGCATCCGGAACGAAGCGGACGCCCGGCGAACCGCAATCCGTATGGCGAGCGCGTGCGGCGTACGTCTGGACGACGCGAGCCCCATTGCCGACGGAACACTTCCCGGAGGGGTCCGACTACACGCGGTCCTCGCGCCCATCTCCGACTCCGGCACCCTCATCTCCCTACGAGTGCTCGGCACCCATCACCTGGGAGTCACGCACCTCGAGGCGCGCGGCACGCTCCCCGGCATGATCGGTCCCCTCGTTCGGGCGCTCATCCGCGCGCGTTCCAACGCCCTCATCTCCGGGGCGACAGGCAGCGGCAAAACAACCCTGCTGAGCGCCGCGCTCTCACTTGTGCCTACGGGCGAGCGCATCATCTGCATCGAAGAGGTACCCGAACTTGCTCCCTCCCACCCGCACTGCGTCCACCTCCTCGAACGCGCACCCAACGTCGAAGGACAAGGCGCTGTCGCCCTGACCGACCTCGTGCGAGCCGCTATGCGCATGCGCCCCGACCGCCTCGTCCTCGGGGAATGCCGAGGCCCCGAAGTACGCGACGTCCTCACCGCCCTCAACACCGGACACGACGGCGGCTGGGCAACCTTGCACGCCAACAGCGTCCGCGACGTGCCCGCCCGACTCGAAGCCCTCGGCGCCCTCGCGGGCATGAGCGAGGCGGCGCTTGCCTCGCAAGCTTCCAGCGCCCTCGACGCCGTCCTCCACATGCGCCGAAACACCACCGGTCACCGCTGGGTGTCCGAGGTCGGCATCCTCACGCGCGAGAGCGGCTCCCTCACGTGTGTACCTGCCCTCAGCGCCAGGCCCGACGGGCACGTCACGACGCACGAGGCCTGGGGTTACCTGGCCGGAAGGATAGGACTGTGACGTGTGTTGGGATTACGTTGCTGTGGGCACCGCGTTGCGCAGGTGTGGATTTCTGCGCGCGCATGCGCATAGGGGGCTACGAACCCGACATGACAGCCCCCGCAGGCATTCAGCGGGTTACCTGGCTCATGGCTGGCCTCGCGCTCACCGCGTGCGTTCTTCACCTCCTGATCGGTTCCATCATCACTGTCGTGCGCACCAGACGCGAACGCCGCATCGTGCGAGCCTGGTTGGCAGCCAGCGCGGCGGGTCGACAGGGAGACCTCTGTCCACCTCGCCCGCACGCGCGGCGTCGGCATCTCTTACCTCTCCTTCCGCGCCCCACCGACAGGCGAACCGATGTCGCCCGCCATCGAGGTCGCGCTAAGGGACCACCCACCCCTCGCGAACTCGCCCTCCTCGTCGCCGAGGTCTCCACCAGGCTACGCTCGGGCGCCCCGGCCTCGACCGCGTGGAGCCACGCACTGGCCCGGATCGGTGTGGGCAGCGCCGGAAACACTGACGAGGCCTACCCTCGGATCCTCAACACCTGGGCGCACGAGCAGAGGCGGTGGCGCGTCCTCCCAACGAGAGGACAATGCTCCGACGCAACTGCCGCGCGACTTAGCGCCAGCTCAATCATCGTTGCCTGTCGATTCAGCCACGGCCTCGGCGCGCCCCTGGCCGCCGTCCTAGACTCCATTGGAGACGCGATCGATGACACCCAGGCAGTCGAGGAAGCCCGCCGTGTCGCCTCTGCCGGACCGCTCATGTCCGCCCGCGTGCTGGCGGCGCTGCCCCTCGTGGGAATCATAGCCGCACTGGCACTCGGAGCTTCCCCCTGGTCCTTTTTCACCGGGGGAGGCCCCGGACGTGTGTGCGCCGTCGTCGGCCTGTTCGCGTGGGGGGCAGGCATCGCCGCGTGCCGACGCATCCTCGCGCAGAGCCGCAGGTCCGACACCTCCACCGGCACTGTCGCAACCGATGCTGCGCTCGCATGCGACCTGATCGCATCCGCTCTGGCTTGCGGCGCCTCGATCCCGCGCGCCCTGAATGCCCTCGCCCACGCCTGCGACCAAGAACCCCTCGCGTGGACCGCCTCTGCCCTGCGCCTCGGCGCCCAGTGGGACGACGCATGGGAGGACGCACCCACGTGGGTGTATCCCCTGCGCGACGCGCTCGAGGCCTCGTGGACCTGCGGCACCGCACCCGAGGGAATGCTGTCGCGATGCGCCTCCTGGGAGAGGCGCACCCGACTGATCGACGCAAAGACCAGGGCAGAAGAACTCAGTGTTCGCTTGGTCGGTCCACTCGGCGCGTTCTTCCTACCCGCATTCCTTCTACTGGGGATCGCACCCCTCTTCGCTCACCTAGTCGTGGGAATCAGCGCCTAGGAGCGAACACTCACGATCAGCGGCGGCGAGGAGGGCGGTAGGAACGCAGCGTAGCTTTAACATCGGGACTATCAGCACCCCAAGCCGCACTCGTCAGCTCATGAATCTGGTTGGCCACTTCGGCACGCGCCTGCACGAACAGATTCAAGATCGTCCCCGCGAGTTCATCGGGGGAATACTCATACATATCGTCGGATAGCGACAGGTCGCTGAGCGCACCATTCGAATCAACGACGACACGCACACAGCGATCCCGCGACTCGGCGACAACCTCCACCTGCTCGAGGTCAGCGACCAGTCGCTGATTAACCTCCACCTGCCTCTCTGCCTGGTTCTGCCAATCGTCAAGGAGCTTTCCGATTTTGATGTATTCGTCGTCTGTGTTCACGGCTGACTCACTGTCCCAAGGTTGCCGACAATTAACGGTGCCACTGTAGTATCCCGCGCCGAACATTGTCCGCAGGGACCCGGGGCCTTCACGGCGTGCAACGCCCGCGCACCGTCGTCATCCACAGGGGGTCGCGCAGAACTCACGTTATCCACAGGGTCAGCGATCCGGCTGGAATACCACTAACTCCCCGAGCACACTGGCCCTGCGCGCACAAGCGCGCTCAAGAAAGGACAGATCAATGACGATTATCGAACGCATCAACAGCGCCGCGACCAGGGCGCAGCGCAGCATTATGAGCACTCTGCGGACAACAGCCCAACGCTGTCGAGATACGCCGCACAGAGACTCACCCGCCGAACATTCAGACCCGGAGGAGGGTGCAACCACCGTCGAATACGCGATCGGTACCATCGCCGCCGCAGGATTCGCCGGTCTACTCATCGTGATCCTCAAATCTGACGCAGTGCGCACCGCCCTCGAAGCCCTCATCCAGGAGGCGCTCAACACACGATGACACGCGACGAAAACGGATACGTCACCGTTGAACACGCCCTCTGCTTTGTCGCCGTCACCCTGGTGGTCGGCGTCATCGTCGCGGCTGCCCAGGCTGGACTAACCAACTCTTCCCTGTGTCAGGCCGTCCGCGAGGGCGCCCGCGCCGCCTCCATCGGTGAGGAAAACCCGCAAACCGTCGCCACCACGGTCTACGCGGCAGGCTCCTACACCCTCACGCGCGGGGACGGCCTGGTGACCGTCACCGGCACGGCCCCCTACCAGGGAATTGGCGGATGGGTCGGCGGACAGGCACGTTGCAGCGTCACCACGATCGACGAGGAGAACCTGCCGTGACCACTACAGGGCACGGTTTCGTGAGACCACCAGTCGGCGCATTGCCTCTGCACCCTGACCGAACACGCCCGGGAGAGGACGGGTCCGGGACCGTCAACAGCCTCGGACTCATCACCCTGGCGCTGACGCTCGCTTTTGTCCTAGCGGGAATGGGTTGTGCACATACCGCGACAGTGAAGCTCCAGGCCGTCGCAGACCTGGCTGCGCTCGCGGGTGCTGAACATTCCGCGTCCGCGTTGTGGGAAGACGTTGGTGGGCGACCCTGCGAAGCCGCCGCAGCCGTCGCCGCAGCAAACGGCGTGGGTGTGGAGTCGTGCGAGGTGCTCGGTAGTGACTGCCGGGTGGTCGTGGGTGAAGACGTGAGCGTTCTGGGGGTGTCCACGACGCTGCGGGCGCGTGCGCGGGCCGGAACCAGCGAGTGAAAAACTCACAGGAAATTATCAGGTTTGTTCAATGCTTCCCACAGCTCGACCCTCTACAGTGAAAGTCATTAAGCGACAGGATTCGCTGAGAGAGGCGATCCGAGAAAGGGACAGCATCGGGAGACTTGCACTGTGTTGATGGGATACTCGAAGGGGTCGGCCATAGGGTCGGCCCCTTCGAGTATGTGCAGTTAGTCGGCGAGGCGGCGGCGGTACAGATGGGGGTTATAGGACACTACGTGTTGCTGTAGGGGTGACTTTTCGGGTTAAAGGTTAGGGTTAAAGGCCAAAACGTGTTGGTTTTGGGGTTAAAGGGCAAAGCGTGTTGGTTTTATGGTGACTTGTCGGCTTGTTAGTGCTGGAAAGTCGGTGTTGGAGGTGGTGGGTGCCGACGTGGAGGATTGGCAAATCGTGTTGGTTGTGTGGTGACTTTTCGGCGTGTTGGTGCGGAAAAATCGGTGTTGGAGGTGGTTGGAGTCAACTTGGAGGATGGACAAAACGTGTTGGTTTTGTAGTGACTTTTCGGCGTGTTGGTGCGGGAAAATCAACATTGAAGTTGGTTGTTTCATCGTGGGCACGTGCGTGGTCCCTTGATCTGTCACGGTGGGGCTTGGGCAGGTTGTTTGCGGCGACGGTATCTACCGTGCCAGGCCACCGTGCCAGGCCACTGGCTGCGCCACGAGGGGCGGTGCTACCGGCTGCGCTACCGGCGGTGCTACCGGCGGTGCTATGAGTGGTAGTGCATGACTCCTGCTGGGTGAGTTATCCGTGAATGTCGCATGCAATTCCCCCGACACTGTGTCGCACCGCGCATTCATATCGTTGGAATTGCAACGTTTGCGGACATGATTGAAAGTTCATTCAATCGAATTGCATGCGAAACTGCTCCGAGGATGTGCGCTTGCACGCACGTGGGCCCGATGGCACGCACGCGGGCCCGACACTTCGCACGCGGGCCCGACACTTCGAGCGTGGGCCCGACACTTCGAGCGTGGGCCCGACACTTCGAGCGTGGGCCCGATACTTGGCGCGTGGGTCCGATGGTATGCGTGTGGGCGGCGCCCAGGCGCATATCTAGGGGTTGACGTGCGTGTTACGGGGTTAACGCGCATGTTCAGCGGTTCGCGTGCGAGCGGCACGCCAGGTCAGGCGCCGTTGGGTCCACAACGCAGAGCACCTTGCCCACGACACGCCATTGTCAGCGTTTGCTACCGAAGTGGTTTGTACTGTGGGCGCCACGCTGCCCTGAGGCGCGACCTCACCGCCCCGAGGCGTGGCCTCACCGGCAGTAAACGGGGGGAATTGTGCTACATGAGGACGTATGCGTGATTTGCTTGCCGATGACTGCGCCGTCAAATGGGGGGAATTGCATCATTAGAGGCGCGACACGCCGGCGACACGCCGAGGGGAGGCTTCTAATGCTGCAAAACCCCCACCATTACCCCCGGTGTCATGCTCCCTCACTGGCGCAGGACCGCCCGGCGGGGCGCCGATAAACGCCGGTGGGGAGTCGCCGGCGGGGCCCTGCTGCACGGGCGCGGGAAGGCTGGACGCGGGTAGGGCTGGCGCGGGTAGGCCGGGGGTCGACAAACGCCGGTAGGGCGTCGCCGGCAATGACAAGGGGAAGCTACAGGCGAACAGCTCCGCGACGAGGCTTGTTGCCGATGAGGCGTGACACCCGATCAGGAAGATTCAACACCAACTGATCAGCTGCAATCCTCCCTAACGGGTTGAATGCTCCCGATCAGGTGGAACCCTCCCAATGGAGTCAACTCCCATCGGCGGCGCGCCCGCGCCAGCGCCACCGACCCCTCCCCTGACAATGCCAGGGACCGAACTCCAACCAACAAGTTTTGTCCTTTAACTCTGTTTCATGGCCTTGACCAGTCCCAGCGGCAGCTGCTGAGTGCATCCCACCCTTCTCCCAGTGTTACCTCCCAGTGTTACGCACCGTCCGGCGCCCTCGGTCCGGGCGCTACGCGGATAGGCTGCGCCTATCTGGATGGGTTATGCGCATGTGGATAGGTTATTTACCTATCCGGATTTTCGGATCCTATCGGGATCGCGTGCGTTCGAGCCTCGGGGCCGTCTACCTGCGCTTCGCGATGACGCGGGACGTTGGGGAGGGTGAGAAAGGATTCCTTGTCCTCGTGGCGTTGAAGATGCCACGAGCGCCCACCGAGGCGCCGGCGAGGCCATACGAGTCCGATGCCTCACGCGCTCGGCGGCGTCACCACCCACGGCTTGGTCGACAAGGAACGCAGTCCTGAAATCCCCAGCGCATCCGCGATGTCGGAGGTGCAACGCGCCCCGGGCACGCCAAGAGATGCCCCGATAAACGAAACGATGTCCGCCGTGGACCAGCCCAGGCCTCGTAAATCGGCGAGCGTGACCGCGCCGTCGCGCTTGGCCAGGCGCGCACCGGACGGCGCGAGAGCGAGCGGCACGTGCGCATACGTCGGCTCTGGCGCCCCGAGCAGGTGCGCGAGCTGAGCCTGCGCGGGCGCCTGCGAGAGCAGGTCGAATCCGCGCACGACCTGGTCGACCCCCTGGTAGGCGTCGTCGACGACCGCCGCCAGGTTGTAGGCGGGCACCCCGTCCGCGCGGCGCACAACGAAGTGGTCGACGGGCCCGGTGTAGGAGCCGTGGAGCTCGTCGCACACGGTCCACTCGGGGCTGGGTGCAGCCAGGCGCAGCGCGGGGGCGCGCCCCAGGGCAGCCAAAGACGCGCGCTTCGCGGCGCGCTCCGACTCACTGAGCGCCAGGCAGGTCCCCGGGTAGTGGCCGGGCGGCACGTGTGGCGCGGACGCGGCCTCGCGGATGTCGCGGCGCGTGCAGTAGCACTCGAAGATGAGGCCTCGCGCGGCCAGCGACGCCAGCGCCTCCTCGTGCGCGTGCGCCCGCGTGGTCTGGATGAGGGGTTCGCCGTCCCAATCCACGCCGATCGCTTCCAGATCCTCGAGCTGGCGCTGGGCGGACCCGGCGCGCTCCCGGTCGTTGTCCTCGATGCGCAGGACGAAACGCCGCCCGGTCGTGCGCGCCCACGCCCACGCGAGGATCGCGGTGCGCAGGTTACCCAGGTGGAAGTCGCCCGTGGGGGAGGGCGCGAATCGTCCGGTATTCGTCATGCGCCCAGTGTACGAGGCCGTGGCGCGCTCGCCGCTGTGCCCTGCCCGGGTGCGCGCTGCGGTGGGTGTACAGTGGTGTGCATGACGAGTTTTCGGGTGCCCGACTGGTTGGCGGTCTCCGTGGGAGGCGTCGTGGGGACGGCGGCGCGCGCCGGCCTGGATGAGGTTGCGAAGGCCTCTCCGGTGCACGGTCTTTTCCTGTCGTGGTCGACGCTGACGGTCAACGTGGTGGGCGCGTTCGCGCTGGGCGCGCTGTCCGCGTGGGTGGCGGGTTGTCTCGCGCGTGGCGTGGGGGATCCGGTGTCGCTGAAGACCCTGAAACTACTGGTCGGCACGGGTTTTATGGGCGCGTTCACGACGTATGGGACGTACATCGTCGCGTCGGTGGGCTACGTGTCGCTCAACGGAATCGCCGAGGCCGTGGCTCAGTCTCTGGGTCTCCTTGCTCTGGGTGGGGCGTCGGCGTGGGTTGGCGTGCGCGTGGGGGAGTGGCTGTGCGGTCCACCAGCGGCATCAGCAGCGTCCGCGGCCCCCGCCAACGACGAGGAGGGACGAGCATGAGCGTGTCGACCTTCCTGTTTGTGGCCCTGGCTGGCGGCGTGGGCGCGTGCGCCCGCTTCTGGCTGGACCGCGGGACTCAGTGCGCCCTGTCCTCGTGGGACGACCCGGCGGGAGCGAAGCTCGGCATCCTGGTGGTCAACGTGATCGGGTGTTTCCTGGCCGGCGCGGCGACTCAGCTGGTGCCCGCCCACCTGATGCCGATCGTGTCGACGGGGTTCCTGGGTGGTTTCACGACTTTCTCGACCGCGGTTGTGGACGCGGTGACCCTGTGGGCGGGGTTCCGGGGGCGCTCGCTGGCTCTCGCGCTGGGCACGTGGGCGGCGTCCTGGGGTGCGGCGGTCGTGGGCATCGCCGTCGCGTGAGCCTCGTCGGGGCGTTCCGGGCTCTGCTTGTCATATGGCTCTGTTTGTTATCTTGCTCTGCTTGTTCTCTGAGCGCAGGCCTGCGCGATCTTTACCTAAAAATGTCGCACGTAATTCCCTCGCAGTTATTTCATGATTTGAATTGTAATCGTTGGAATTGCAACGTTTTCTCAGGCCCTAAGAAAAGGTAGGGTACCCAAATTACGTGCGACTTTTGGGGGCGAGGCTGGATGTACGCACAGACCCGCGTTTATCCTTACCCAAAAATGTCGCACGTAATTCCCTCGCAGTTGTTTCATGATTTGAATTGTGATCGTTGGAATTGCAACGTTTTCTCAGGCCCTAAGAAAAGTTAGGGTACCCAAATTACGTGCGACTTTTGGGAAGGGGCGAGGCCGGGGCCGGGGGCGAGGGCGCGCCAGGGGCGAGGCCGGGATGAAGGGGAGGGCCGGGGCCGGAGGCGCAGGGTCGACGGGCAGTTCAGTGAGGGTTTAGCCACGATACGGTGTTTTGTAACAGCATGCCGCGAGCGCCCGCGCGCCGCCCCCATATGCTGATTGTGCGGGCCGAACGGCCCAGTAACGGAGAAGCTCATGATTGACCTCACCGGGGTGTCCAAGGTTTACCCCGTGAAAAACGGCGGCCAAGTGGTCGCACTCGATGGGGTGAACCTGCACGTTGACCGCGGATCCATTCACGGCATCGTCGGTCGATCCGGCGCAGGTAAGTCCACCCTCATCCGATGTCTGACGGCCCTCGAGAAACCCACTGAGGGCAGTATTGTCGTCGACGGTCTCGACCTGTCGACCCTGTCCGGCTCACAGTTGAGGGCCGCGCGCCGCCACATCGGCATGGTTTTCCAGGCCGCGAACCTTCTCGACGCGCGCACAGCCGCCGACAATATTGGCTACCCGCTCAAGCTGGCGGGCGTCCCCGCGAACAAGCGTCGCGCCCGCGTCGATGAACTGCTGGAACTCGTCGGCCTGGCCGGACGCGGGGACTCCTATCCTTCCCAGCTTTCCGGTGGTCAGCGCCAGCGCGTGGGTATTGCCCGAGCCCTGGCTGACAACCCTGGCGTCCTTCTGTGTGATGAGCCCACGAGTGCCCTCGACACCGAGTCCACTGCGCAGATTTTGTCGCTGCTGCGCCGCGTCCGTGACGTCTCGGGTGTTACCGTCGTCATCATCACCCATGAGATGTCTGTCGTCCGCGAAATCTGTGACTTCGTGACACTCCTCGGTCACGGCAAGGTCCTGCAGACCGGAACCCTCGAAGAAGTCGTCGCAGACCCAGCAACCCCGCTCGCCCGCGAGCTGGTCCCCATGCCCGTCGTCGAGACGGTCCCGGCTCTGCCCTCCCACCAGCGCTCGCACGGGTCAGACGCGGTCGACCCGGGTGTTGTCCTCCTGGACGTCGTTTTCACATCTCACCCGGGCGTGCCCACGGGCGCGACCGTGTTGCGCTTGGCGTCGTCCATGGGCGCGGACATCACTGCGGGAACCTTCGAATCCCTCGGCAGCGTGCAGGTCGGCCGACTGGCCCTGACCGTCCCTGCCTACCACGCTGACAAGATCATCGAACAGCTGCGTAAGAATGACGTTCACGCGGAAGTGAGGGACCAATGACCACCGCCTACCTCGCTGCAGCGAGTGCCGTCAGTGTACTCGCCCCCACGGGCAAAGGTGACCCCACGTGGCTGGACAACCCTGCCCTCACCCAGAAGTTCGTCCCCGCGATCTTTGAGACCCTCATGATGACGGGACTGTCCACCGTTTTCGCGGTCGTCATCGGAACGCTGCTGGGCCTCCTCCTGGTCCAGACCGGCAAGGGCGGCCTCACCCCCAACAAGGGCGTGTATCAGGCCCTCTCCTTCGTCGTCAATATCGTGCGTTCCCTGCCCTTTATCATCGGCATCATCATGCTGATTCCGGTCACCAAAATGATCGTCGGCAAGTCCACGGGTTCCCTGGCAACCGTTGTGCCCCTCGTCATCCTCTCCGCGCCTTTCTTCGCGCGACTCGTGGAGACGAACCTCCTGGCCGTCGACCCCGGAAAGGTCGAGGCCGCCCAGATGATGGGCGCTTCCAACCGGCAGATCCGCTGGGGTGTCCTCATCCGCGAGGCGTTGCCCGCCCTCGTCCAGTCGATCACGACGCTGGCGATTACGCTCATCGGCTACTCCGCGATGGCGGGCGCCGTCGGCGGCGGCGGCCTGGGTCAGATGGCCATCAACTACGGCTACAACCGCTGGCAGGACGACGTCATGATCTCCACGGTCATCGCGATCATCGTCATCGTCCAGGTCATCCAGCTGATCGGCGACTTCGTGTCGCGCAGACTCGATCACCGCGCGCGCTGAAACAGCGCTCACTCCATCTCGTCCATCCGAGGCCGCCCAGGCCTCGTCCCATCCCATTGAAGAACACAGAAAAGAGAAGCATCATGCGTCATCGCTCCTTCGCGGCCCTCGCCCTGGCAGCCGTCGCCTCCCTGGGTCTGACGGCCTGCGGCGGCTCTGGGTCCACCTCCTCCGACGTCGTGACCCTGACCGTGGGCGCAACCCCCTCGCCCCACGCGAAGATCCTGAACTACGTGAACGACAACTTGGCTGCGGATGCCGGCATCAAGATTAAGGTCGTCGAGTACACCGACTACGTCCAGCCGAACGCGGCGCTCGACGATGGCGAGCTCGACGCGAACTTCTACCAGACCGTCCCCTACTTGGAGAACGCGGAAAAGCAGGCTGGCTACGACTTTGAGGCTGGCGCGGGCATTCACTTGGAGCCCCTCGGCGTCTTCTCGCAGAAGCACCAGTCCCTGGATGAGCTGCCCGACGGTGGCACGATCGGTATTATCTCTGATACCTCCAACCAGGAGCGTGCGCTGCGCCTGCTGGCCACCCAGGGCCTCGTGTCCATCCCCGAGGGTGAGGGCGACGTCAACGTCAACACCGTCACGAAGCTGAAGAACTTCACCTTCAATGAGGTTGATGGGCCGCAGCTTGTGCGCTCGCTCGAGGACTTCGACTACGCCGTCATCAACGGAAACTTCGCGCAGGAGGGTGGTCTGAGCCTGAGCAGCGACGCCCTCGTCGTCGAGTCACCCGTGGACAACCCTGCCGTGAACGTCCTGGTGTGGAAGAACGGTTCGGATAAGGCTGAGGCCATTGCGAAGCTTGAAGAGCTCCTGCACTCCGATCAGGTCAAGCAGTACATTGAGCAGACCTGGTCGGACGGTTCGGTCATCCCGGCGTTCTGAGAACGAGGCCTGGGCGCGCCGGGCGTGCACGCGCGGCGGGTGATCTCGCCGATGGCTGCAGTGAGGCGCGCGGGCTGAGCGGATAGCTGATTGGGGTGGGCCCCGGAACCATGGGTTCCGGGGCCCACCCGTGTGTTTGTTGGCGTTGGTGTTGTCAGTTGGTGCGCGCTTCGAGTGGGAACTCGGCGTCGGGTTCGTGTGTGATGCGGTTGCGCAGGTCGCGACGGAAGACTTCGATGACCCACAGCCAGATGATGTGACCGAAGAACTCGGAGAAGTGTTCGGCGAAGGGCTGGTGCCAGGGGGGGCGGGACCGTACCCATGAGTGGCATGAGGATGACGTGGAAGGCCACGTAGACGACAATGCCGAAGGCGGCGCCCTGCCAGAGTTTGATCTGTGGGAAGCGTTCGGCGAGCACGCAGTAGATGATCGCGAAAGCGATCGAGAACGCGAAGTGGACGATGAAAGACACGTAGGGGCGATCGCTGTTGCCGTTGAACGTGTAGGTGAGGTGGGTGATGTTTTCCGGGACGCCCAGCTGTTGGAGCAGCTGCTGCGGCGGGTTCGTCGCGTTGCGTTCGGGCGTGCGCGGAGGCAGCGGCACCTCCCATCCGAACTTGACGATCGCGGAGACGATGCCTCCCGAGGACACCTACGAGTGCTGCGACGCCGTACTTGCGGCGCTTGGGATTGGTCTGAATCAGTGCCATGTTTCAAGGATGGGATGTGTGCGTTGAATTATCGAGGCCCTTGCGGACATCGTGGCGAAGGCCATAGATCGGTGTCGTCTGCGATCATGTCTAAAAATAGCCAATTCGATCTATTCGGGATGGTGGTGCTCGCGACACCACTGGGCGGGGTGGGAACTTCAACCCCCCACCCCGCCCAGAAGCGACAGTTAGTCGCGCCCGCGCCCCGACAGTGGAACGCGCGAACGGCGATCAGTCGACGATGCCGTACAAGCGGTCACCAGCATCGCCCAGGCCGGGCACAATGTACGACCTCTCATTGAGACACTCATCCACGGCGGCAACGACAACGTTCACATCAGCGCGCTCCCCGATCGCAGCCTCGAGGGTGGAGACACCCTCCGGTGCGGCCAGGATACACACGCAGGTCACGTCCTTTGCGCCGCGCTCGAACAGATAGTTCGTTGCAGCAACCATCGTGTGGCCAGTGGCCAGCATGGGGTCCAGCACGAAGCACTGGCGGCCCGACAGGTCATCGGGCAGGCGGTTCGCGTAGGTCTCGATCTCGAGGGTGTCGTCGTCACGGCGCATGCCCAAGAAACCGACCTCGGCGGTGGGCAGCAGCCGAGTCATGCCCTCGAGCATGCCCAGGCCGGCGCGCAGGACCGGCACAACGATTGGACGCGGCTCGGAGAGCGTGAGTCCGACGGTCGGAGCGACGGGGGTCTCGATTGGGGTCTCGGACACAGCGACCTCGCGGGTCGCCTCGTAGGCGAGCAGAGTGACCAGCTCATCAACGAGCTGACGAAACGTCGCCGATGGCGTATTACGATCGCGCAGGACGGAAAGTTTGTGGGCGATCAGGGGGTGATTAGCTACGTGGAGGCGCATGGTTATAGGCTACATCGTCCGTGTGGGCACGCGCACCCCGGTGCCTAGAGCCGCCAAGGAACGAGGATAGGACGCGGCTCCTCGAAGACGCCGGAAGGTGGCGCCGGTGACGCACATTGGTGTGCGAACAACTGACAAACTCATACGTCACACGAGCCTCACATATATTCATGTGCTTCAGTTACCTCAATGCTGGTTTGGCCGGTAAGCTAGAGGGGTGACAGCGAATGAGCAGTACCGCGAGGCCATGGGCAAAGCCCTATTCCTGGCTAACCGCGCCCGCGAAACGGGAGACGTCCCCGTTGGAGCCGTCGTCGTAGACGCCGACGGACACATCATCGGTCGAGGGTGGAACTGCCGCGAGGCCGACCACGACCCCACAGGTCACGCCGAAATCGTTGCCCTGCGCGAAGCCTCCCGCGCCCTGGGAACCTGGCGCCTCAGTGGTTGCACGCTCGTCGTCACCCTCGAACCCTGCACGATGTGCGCAGGAGCAATCCTCGCCTCTCGCATCGACCGCGTCGTCTTCGGCGCCTGGGACCCCAAGGCCGGCGCCGCCGGCTCCATGCGAGACGTCCTACGCGACACCCGCATACCCCACCCCACCGAAGTCATCGGCGGCGTCCTCGCCCAAGAAGCAGCCATGCAGCTGCGCTCCTTCTTCCTCGGATGCCGCGACGCCGACGAAATGCCCGTCGTCGCCGCACCCATCCACGAACCCGCCGACCTACCCGCGCCCGTACCCGCCCCGCAAACACAAACCCCCGAACAAGCCCAAGCCTCGTACCCCCACCCAGACAACCTTCCCATCCCCGCACCCCCACCCCCACGCAGACCACCAGGCCACCACCGCCACACCCCTCCCACGCCGCGCTTACCGCCCTTCGCCGAACGCGTCTCCGGCAACGGCGACAACCCCGCCGACATCCCCGTCGGCCAAACAATCACCCCCATCCCCGTCATCACCGACACACCCGCCTCGCAGCCGCCCTACCGCAGCGCCGCCCCCATCATGCCCGCCGTCTCCCCCAACACCACGCGCGGCCCCATCACCAAATCCGTCCCCAAATCCGGCCCGTACACGTACGCCCCACCGCGACAGTACCCCCGGACTCTACACCCCCGCCCAGCCCAAACGCCCCGCCACCCAACCCCCACACGACACCGCCACGCAACCACCCGCCTCCACGCCACAAGCCAACGAACAACCCTCCACGCCCGTGCCCGCGCCGCCCGTCTTCCCCCAACGCGCCCAACAGCGCACCACCGCGCGCCCACAACGCCCGCTCCCACAAGCCTTCGAACCCGACACCGCACGCCGCGTCGACTACGAACTCTCACCGCGCCAATTCAGCGACGTCGACCCCGTAACCTCCGGGATCCGCGTACGCCGATCCTCCCGCCGACGCGGAAACGCACGCCACTAACATGATCCCCGCACGCGTCATCACCGTCTCCGACCGGTGCTTCGCAGGCACAACCGAAGACCTCTCCGGCCCCCTTGCCGCACGCCTCCTCGCCGACCACGGGATCCACGCATCCGTAGTGGTCGTCCCCGACGACATCGGAGCCATCCGCTCCGCCATTCAGGCCGCCATCGGCACCGGTGCCCGCCTCGTGTTCACAACCGGCGGCACCGGCCTCACCCCACGCGACGTCACCCCCGAGGCCACCGAGCCTCTCCTCGCAACCCGCATCGACGGCCTCGCCGACGCAATCCGACGCCGCGGCGAAGAAAACACCGCCTCCGCCGTCCTCTCACGAGGCCTCGTCGGCGTCACCGCACGATCGCCCGAGGGCGCCCTCGTCGTCAACGCCCCCGGCTCGCGCGGCGGCGTCACTGACACCGTCGCCGTCATCGGCCCCCTCACCGCCCACATCATCGACCAGCTCGCCAGCGGCGACCACCCGCGCGCCTAAGCGCAACCCTGCCGCGCGCGGGTGCGAGTGTGTGCGAGGCCAGTACCGACACGCGCCCTAGAAGCCGGGCGCCCGCGCCCGTGAGCGCAACCCTCCTGCGCGAATGTTCGCGCGGGCGCGAATGTGCGTGAACGAGTCCGCGTGCACGGGTTCGCGCGCGTAAGCACGCCCCTCACGCGAGGCGAGCGCCCGGTGACCGCCCGGCGAGCGCGAACGCCCCGGGCGGCCCAAGCCTCGTCGGTGAGCGCCGCCTCGTCGGCGAAAGCCCTGCGATCAGTCCTCCGGGCGCACCCAGTCGCCGCTGCGGCCACCCGACTTCGCGACGATCTTCGCCTCGGTGATACGGGCCGATCGATCCACGCCCTTCACCATGTCGACAATCGCCAACGCCGCCACCGTCACCGCCGTCAACGCCTCCATCTCCACGCCCGTCCGATCCGCCGTGCGCACCGTCGCGCTGATCGCCACGTGATCTGCCTCCAGGCTCAGGTCCACCGCGCAACCGTGCACGCCGATCGTGTGCGCGAGCGGCAACAACTCCGGTACACGCTTCGCCGCCGCAATGCCCGCAACGCGAGCAACCGCCAGCACGTCCCCCTTCGGGACCGTACCGTCGCGCAACGCCCGCATAACCTCCGGCGAACAATCCACGCGACACACGGCGCTCGCCTGGCGAACCGTCGGGCTCTTCGCCGTCACATCTACCATGTAGGCGGCGCCCTCCTCATTCAAATGCGTAAACTTCACTGATTACCTTTCATTACCTTTCATGATGGCGACACCCGCGAACAACGGGTCGCAGGTGAGGAATCCTCGGCGTCGGGTCCTGGACCTCGGAATTGCTTCTGAGTGCGGGGCGAGGGGCCCCTGTGCCGGGCGACGTGCCGCGTCAGCCCACCAGCGCCACGACGGCCAGCTCCTCGCCAGCCTCGACCGCGCCACGTTCCGGCGCCACCACGCCAATGCCCTGCGCCCGCGCCAACGACGCCACCAGATGCGACTTCGACCCCAACGGGTGCACCGGCTCCACCCAGCGGACCCCGGCCTCGGGAACGACGGCCTCGCCGCCCCCCAACCCGGCGACCGACGAACGCGCCCCGGCCTCGTCGACGAAACGAAGCGGAATGAACTGAGTCTTACCCTCCGGCGACTCCCACCCCACCCGCGCCCGCGCAATGACGGCGCTCGGAACGGTCGCGCCGCGCTCGGGCACAACCAGACCCGACATAACCGCCAGCGCGCCCGCCACATACATGTGAAACGTCGTAAAAACCGACACCGGGTTGCCCGGCAGACAAATGACCGGAGTCTCACGCCCGCGGCCACCCACCGGCGTCGACCCCACACCCTGAGGGCCGCCCGGCTGCTGAGCGACATGATGGAAACCCGCATCCGTCCCCAAAGTCAGGCGCACCACCTCGAAAGCGCCCGCCGAAATACCGCCGGCGGTGATCACCAGGTCAGCGTCGGGAGCCTCGTCCAGCGCGCGGCGCAGCTCCTCCGGCGTGTCACCCGTGCGTAGGTGAGCGACGACCTGCCCGCCCGCCTCCTCCACCAGGCCACGCAGCAGAACCCCGTTCGAGTCCGGGATCTGCCCCCGCCCCAGCTCCTCGCCAGCGCGCCTCAGCTCCGTGCCCGTCGACACCACGATCACGCGGGGGCGCGGCAGGACCGTCAACGTCCCATGCCCCACCGAAATCGCCGCCGCCAGGGCCGCCCCATCCAGGAGACGGCCCGCCTCGAGGACCGGGGAACCCACCTCGAGGGCCTCGCCCGCGACACGCACATTCGCGCCGAGCTTCGGGGCCACGCGGACCTGCACCATGTCGGGGGCCTGCGCGACGCCGGGCGCATGATCCGTGTGCTCGACCTTCACGACCGTGTCCGCGCCCTCGGGGAGGGGGGCACCCGTCATAATGCGCATCGCTTGGCCAGCCTGAAGGAAGTGCTCGCGAGTGTCGCCCGCCGGAATGTCAGCCACAACCGGCAGCATCCACGGGCCATCGCCCGCCAGGTCATCACGGCGCAGCGCAAAACCATCCATCGCCGAATTCGTGAACGGCGGCAGCGGGATCAACGAGTGGAGGTCGACAGCCAACCGGCGCCCCAGGCACTCCTCAGCGGGCAGCGTTTCATGCGGGAGGACATGGCTGAGCGCCAGAGCCTCAACGAGGTCGCGGTGCTCCATCGTGGACAGCGTCGGATCGTGCATGCCACCAGTGTAGGGGTGCGTGCCCTTGTTGGTTGGCCGGGCGTGGGCGGGCGTGGGCGGCGGGGCAGGGTGGGCCGTCGCTGGTGGGTCCGGGGGCACAGGGTGCGTTGTTGCCGGGTGTAGCTGGCGATGTGCCCGGCGGGCCGTCGCCGGTGGCGGTCGGGGCCGTGGTTGGCGTGGGCAAATGGGGGAATTGCAGCATTAGGGGCTGCGACACGCTGACGACACGCCGTAGCGATGCGTCTAATCGGTGCAAAACCCCCGTTGGGCGGCGGGGTGTGGGCTGACGGGGTGTGGGCTGACGGGCGGTCGGGGCCGTGGATGGGGTGGTGTTGCGTTTGATGCGTGTGCCTGGGGTGAGGGCGGCGCCGACGATGGTGTGGCAGTCGTTCTTGCCCGGGCAAATGGGGGGAATTGCGCCATTAGGGGTGCGACACGCCGGCGACACGCCGTAGCGATGCGTCTAATGGTGCAAAACCCCCCGTTGGGTGGCGGGGTGTGGCCCGGCGGGCGAGGTTGCGGTTGGTTGTGGGCGCGTTGTAGCTGGGTGTGGCCCGTCGCTGGCAGCCGGGTGGGCCGCGCGCGCCGGGTGCGTTGTTGCCGGGTGTAGCTGGCGATGTGCCCGGCGGGCCGTCGCTGGTGAGCCGTGGGTTCATCCGACTCGAGCGGCGAGCGCAGCGCGAATCTGGGCGATGAGCCGAGCTGGATGGTCGAGGTCGTGCCAGCCGACACGGATGATGTGCCATCCCTCCGCTTCGAGGTGGCGCTGCCGCTCGCGCTCGCGGGCGAGTGATGCGTGAATGCTGCCCGGGTCGTCTCCGTATTTTGCGCGCCCGTCGAACTCGATGCCGACGCGCTCAGCCAGGAAAGCGCAATCGATGAAGTAGCGGTGCCCATGGGTCCACACCTCGACTTGCGTGCGGGCGCCGGTGAGTCCAGCAGCGCACAGCTCGTAGAGTAGCCGCGCCTCGCCGGGCGAGGCGCATCCGGCATCCGCGTGGGTGATGATCCACTGCGCCTGCGAGCGGCCCCGCGCCCGGTTGCCCAGCTGTTTCAGCTCTTGCTCAAGAAAGAACTTCCAGGCCTCCTCGTTGTCTCGTGACGCTTTCATGTGGAAGTTGTCGAAGCGTGTGCAGGCGTGGGCGTTCATGCACATTTGCGTGAACGCGGCGCGACGGTTGCGTGACGTGCGGGCGGCAGTAATCTGTGCGGACTCAAGGCTCTCAATGAGGAGCCCGCCTGCGTCGATGGCCTCGGGGAGGCGACAGGCATGCTGGGGCATTACCCTCATCGGAGCGAAGGTGTGAGTGCCGATTGTTACTGCGGGCAGCACGATGGGGTGGTAAGCGGATGACGCGGCAACCGTGATCGGCGGAAGCGCGGGATCGCTGACATAGCCGTGCGCCCACAGCGCGCATTGTCCGGTAGTGACGAGTGCTCGGTGCGTGTGCGCGAGGTGATACATGCGTGCGGCGAGCACGACCTCTGGTAGTTGTTCGACACCGATGTTTCGCAGCTTCGCCAGGTCAAGGTAGGTCCTGCCCGCAATTTTCACTGCCGTCGGTACCCTCGTGAGGCCGTGATGACTCGAGCGAGGGACTCGAATAATTGCACGTTCAACAATTCCTAGGATGTAGGGGGCTCCGATGCCCTCATCTTCTGGGCTCATGTGTGAATTCTAGTGCGTTAAACATTAGTTTGTGACAGTTTGAACGAAGTGAATTGGTTTGATTTCTCTTTGTCTGAATAGCTGGTGGAGCACGAAGTTTCCGCCGGTGGTGGCGGGCGACTGGCTGGTCCGAGGCCGTGGCCCGGTGATCCGTCGCTGGTGGCGGGCGAGGTGGCGGTTGGCGCGGGCGAATGGGGGGAATTGCAGCATTAGGGGTGCGACACGCCGGCGACACGCCGTAGCGATGCGTCTAATGGTGCAAAACCCCCCGTTGGGTGGCGGGGTGTGGGCCGGTGGGCGGTGGCTGAGCGGGCGGCCGGGTGCGTTGTTGCCGGGTGCAGCTGGCGAGGCGGCCGGGTGGGCTGTGGCCAGACGCGTTGTTGCTTTAGCGTTCGCGGCGGGGCGTGGCCCGGTTGGCCGTCGCTGGTGGCGGTCGGGGCCGTGGCTGGGGTGGTGTGTGGGGAATTGCACCATTAGGGGTGCGACACGCCGGCGACACGCCGTAGCGATGCGTCTAATGGTGCAAAACCCCCCGTTGGCGGCGGGGTGTGGCCCGGAGAGCGGTGGCTGGGCGGGCAGGCGACCGGGCGTGGCCCGGTGCAGCTGGCGAGGCGGCCGGGTGGGCTGTGGCCAGACGCGTTGTTGCCGGCGTTCGCGGCGGGGCGTGGGCCGGTGATCCGTCGCTGGTGGTGGGCGAGGTGGCGGTTGGCGCGGGCGAATGGGGGGAATTGCGCCATTAGGGGTGCGACACGCCGGCGACACGCCGTAGCGATGCGTCTAATGGTGCAAACCCCCCGTTGGGTGGCGGGGTGTGGCCCGGCGGGCGAGGTTGCGGTTGGTTGTGGGCGCGTTGCAGCCGGGTGTGGGCGGGGGCGCCCACGCTCGGAATAGCGGGTTTGCCTGCGGATCAGGGCCGCGACGCCCGCAACGCCAGCACGGCTAGGCACGCCAGCAAGGCTAGGGACGCCAGCACGGCTAGGGACGCCCGCGACGCCAGCAACGCCCGCGACGCCAGCAAGGCTAGGGACGCCCGCGATGCCCCCGATACCAGCACGGCTAGGGACGCCAGCACGGCTAGGGACGCTAGCACGGCTAGGGACGCTAGCACGGCTAAGCACGCCAGCAAGGCTAGGCGCGCCAGCGACCCCAGCACGGCCCGCGACGCCCGCAGCGCCGTCGGCATCAGACGGTGAGCATGACCTTCGTGGCGCGGCGCTCGTCCATGGCGGCGTAGCCCTCGGCGGCCTGCTCGAGCGGCAGGACCAGGTCGAAGACGGCGCCGGGATTGATGGTGCCGCTCATGATCAGGTTGATCATGGTCGGCAGGTACTTGCGCACGGGCGCGGGCCCGCCGAACATGTGCACCTCCGCAAGAAACATGCGGCTCATATCCAGGGAGACGCCGTGGGGAACCCCCACGAAAGACAGGTGACCGCCGGGGCGTACGCAGCCGAGCGCCTGGTTGAAAGCCGCCTCGTTGCCGACCGCTTCGACGACGCCGTCGGCACCCAGGCCGCCGGTCAGTTCCTTGATGCGCGCAATACCTTCCTCGCCGCGTTCCTCCACGATGTCGGTTGCGCCGAACTCGCGGGCCAGGGCCTGGCGGTCCGCGTGGCGCGACATTGCGATGATGCGGGATGCGCCCAGCTGGCGGGCGCCGATGATTGCGCCCAGGCCCACGGCCCCGTCGCCCACGATGACGATGGTTGTGCCGGGACCCGCCCCGGCCTCGTCGGCGGCGAACCAGCCGGTGCCGAGCACGTCGGAGGCGGCCAGGAGCGAGGGGATCTGTTCGCGCGTGGGCGTGCCGGGGGTCTTCACGAGGGTGCCGTCCGCGAGGGCGATGCGCGCGTATTCGGCCTGGGTGCCGCCGGCGCGCGTGCCGACGAAGGGGTCGCCCTGGGCGGCCGCGGTCGCGCAACGCGAGGGGTAGCCGGCGCGGCAGACAGAGCATTCGCCGCAGGAGATGCAGAAGGAACCGACGACGAAATCGCCGGGGCGCACGGTCGTGACGGCCCCGCCCACCTCGATGACGGTGCCGACGTACTCGTGTCCCATGCGCTGCTCGTGGACGGGCTCCATGCCGCGGTAGGGCCACAGGTCCGAGCCGCAGATGCAGGTGGCCGCCAACTTGATGATGGCGTCCGTGGGCTCCAGGATGGTGGGTTTTGGCAACTCTTCGACGGTGACGTTGCCGGGTTCGTGCATGACGACGGCGCGCATGGTGCTCCTCGCTCGGGTGGCTCTCGTGTACTCACGCTATCCCGGTGCTGCTTCTCGCGTCAGCGCTGTCCACTGTCGCCTTTCTCTCAGGCGACGAGGCCGGGGCGCGGTTGCGGGGTGCTCGCACGTATTTCGAGGGGCGAAGACCGGGTAAAAAGCGGTAGGGTGTCGCCATGTCTGTCGAGTTCGTATCCGCCGCGCAGACGGCGCAGGTGGCGGCGTGTGAGGCGCCGCTGCGGCTCGTCGACACCTTCGGGCGCGTCGCCCGAGACCTGCGCGTCTCGCTCACCGACCGCTGCAACCTGCGCTGTTCCTACTGTATGCCCCCCGAGGGCCTGGACTGGCTGCCCACCGAGGAGACACTGACGGACGACGAGGTCGTGCGCCTCGTTGGCATCGGCGTCGAGAGGCTCGGGATCCGGCAGGTGCGCTTCACGGGCGGTGAACCGCTGTTGCGCCGAGGCCTCGAGGGGATCATCGACGAGTGTTCCGAGCTGCGCACCGACGAAGGAAAGAAGCCGGACCTGGCCCTGACGACGAATGCGCTGGGCTTGGCCAAGCGCGCCCAGGGCTTGAGGGATGCGGGCCTGGATCGCGTCAACATCTCCTTGGATTCCTTGGATGCTGAGCACTACGCGGCGATCACCCGCCGAGACCGCCTGGGGGATGTGTTGGAGGGCATCGAGGCGGCCGCGCGCGCGGGCCTGACCCCGATCAAGGTCAACACCCTGGTGCTGCGCGGCATGAACGAGGCCGACCTGCCCGACCTGGTCGACTACTGCCTGGAGCGGGGGATCGAGCTGCGCGTCATCGAGCAGATGCCGATTGGGCCGGCGGACACCTGGGATCGCCAGAACATTCTGACGGCGGACGAGATCCTGCACATCATGGGCACCCGCCATACGCTGACCCCCGCGCAGCGAGAGGACCCGCATTCCCCGGCGGGTCGCTGGATCGTCGACGGCGATCCGACCAAGAGGCTCGGAGTTATCGCCTCCGTGTCCGACCCCTTCTGCGGGGCGTGCGACCGCACGCGCCTGACCTCGGACGGAATGGTGCGATCCTGCCTGTTTTCCACGGAGGAGACCTCGCTGCGCGACCTGCTGCGCGGGGGTGGTTCCGATGCGCAGATTGCCGCGCGATGGGCCGACGCCATGTGGGTCAAGCCGGTCGCGCACGGCCTCAATATCGACGCTTTCGCGCGTCCGTCGCGCACGATGAGCCGTATTGGTGGGTAACTCCCCGCTAATTTCGTAACGCCGACGTTTTGTAACGGCGGTCGATAGCGGCGTTGACATCCTCCCCTCCGTGCTCGACACCCCTATCTTTCCTTGTTGTACCAAGGGTGATGCACGTCCTAAAAAGATGGTGTGACGAAGGTAATTTGCCTTGGTAGCCTCCGTGTTAAAGAACGTCCGGCGTGCGCCCGCGCCCGGACCCCCTTCAGACATGAGGAGAGCCATGAGCGCGACCGACCCTGCGGCCAAGAAGAGCCGCTACCTGCTCACTGACTGGAACCCCAACGACGAATCCAAGTGGGACTCGAAGCTCGCGTGGCGCACGCTGTGGATCACGACCTACTCGCTGATCCTGGCCTTCTGCGTGTGGTTCCTGCCCAGCGCGATCGCGCCGAAGCTCACGCTTCTTGGGTTTCACTGGGACAAGTCTCAGCTGTACTGGCTGACCGCCCTCCCCGGCCTCGCGGCCGGCATCCTGCGCCTCATCTACATGTTCCTGCCCCCGCTCATCGGTACCCGCAAGCTCGTGGGCATCACCTCCCTGCTGTGCATCATCCCCATGGCCGGCTGGTTCTTCGCGGTCCAGGACAACGAGACCCCCTACTGGGTCCTCCTGACCCTGGCCTTCATGTGTGGCATCGGCGGCGGCGCGTTCTCCGGCTACATGCCCTCGACCGGCTACTTCTTCCCCAAGCGTCTCGTCGGCACGGCGCTCGGCCTGCAGGGCGGCATCGGCAACCTCGGCATGTCTGTCATCCAGCTGGTCGGCCCCATCCTCATGGGCTTCGGCCTCTTCGGCATGACCTGGCTGGTGGACCCGCAGACGCAGGTCGGCGAGCAGGCCGGCGAACACGTCGGTGAGAGCATCTGGGTCTACAACGCTGCGGTCTTCTTCATCCCGTGGTGCATCCTCGCCGCGATCCTCGCCTTCATCTGGCTGCGCGACGTGCCCGTCAAGGCCAACATCAAGCAGCAGCTGGACATCTTCTCCAACCCCAACACCTGGTACATGACCATCCTCTACGTCATGACCTTCGGCCTCTTCTCCGGCTTCTCCGCCGTCTTCGCTCTCCTCATTAACAATCAGTTCGGTGGTGACTCCATCCTCCGCCTGGGTGTCAAGGGTGCGACCTTCGCCTTCCTCGGCCCCCTCATCGGCTCGATCATCCGCATGTCCTGGGGCATCTTCTGCGACCGCATGGGCGGCGCGATCTGGACCTTCATCTCCGGCGTCGGCATGGCCATTACCCTGGGCGGCATCGCATGGGTCCTGCGCAACCCCACCGGCTGGACCGACTTCTACATCTTCATGGCGCTCATGCTCACCATGTTCCTGTTCTCCGGCTTCGGCAACGCCGGCACCTTCAAGCAGATGCCGATGATCATGCCGGCCCGCCAGGCTGGCGGCGCCATCGGCTTCACCTCCGCCATCGCATCCCTCGGCCCGTTCCTGGTCGGCGTCGCGCTCTCCGCCATCAGCGCCCCGGTCTTCTTCGCGGGCTGCGCCATCTTCTGCGCCCTGTGCTCGGTCCTGTGCTGGGTCATGTACGCGCGCAAGAACGCCCCGTTCCCCGGCTGATCCATCCGGCACTGCGTGGTGCCGACGGACCTGCCACTGCCTCGTCAATCGACTCTTAGGAGCACCCCATGACGAATCTCGAATCCGATATGACCTTCCCGACTACGACGGCGAGGTCAAGCCAGCGACCGGCGCGGCCCTGTTCGCGCTCGGCTCGTGGCTGCGTCGCGGCAAGGCGTCCGCCGATGCGCGCCAGCTCTTCCTCGAGGGCGGCCGCGAAGGCGACTCCTTCTACCGCGACCGCTGGAGCTACGACAAGATCGTGCGCTCCACCCATGGCGTGAACTGCACGGGCTCGTGCTCGTGGAAGATCTTCGTCAAGGACGGCGTCATCACCTGGGAAACCCAGCAGACTGACTACCCGTCGACCGGCGCCGACATGCCCGAGTACGAGCCCCGCGGCTGCCCGCGTGGCGCGGCGTTCTCGTGGTACGAGTACTCGCCGACCCGCATCAAGTACCCGTACGTGCGCGGCGTCCTGCTCGACATGTTCCGCGAGGCCAAGAAGCGCCTCGGGGATCCCGTCGACGCGTGGGCCGCGGTCGTTGAGGATCCGGAGAAGGCGCGCGCCTACAAGTCGCAGCGCGGTCGCGGTGGCATGGTCCGCGTGTCCTGGGAAGAGGCGATGGAGATCGTCGCTTCCGCCTACGTGCACACGATCAAGCAGTACGGCCCGGACCGCATCGCCGGCTTCTCGGTGATCCCCGCGATGTCGATGATCTCCTACGGCGCGGGTGCTCGCTTCCACGAGCTCATCGGCGGCACCATGCTGTCCTTCTACGACTGGTACGCGGACCTCCCGCCGGCCTCGCCGCAGGTCTTCGGCGACCAGACCGACGTGCCCGAGGCCGGCGACTGGTTCAACTCGCAGTACCTCATCATGTGGGGCACGAACCTGCCGCTGACCCGTACCCCCGACGCGCACTTCATGGCCGAGGCCCGCTACCACGGCCAGAAGGTCGTCGTCGTGTCCCCGGACTTCGCGGACAACACGAAGTTCGCGGACGACTGGTTGCGCGTCCAGCCCGGCACGGACGGCGCCCTGGCCCAGGCCATGGGTCACGTCATCCTCAAGGAATTCCACGTCGGCAAGCGCGAGCCCATGTTCCTGGACTACATGACGCGCTACACCGACTCCCCGTTCCTGGTGGAGATCGGCGAGGTCGGCGAGGGCGCCCACGAGGGCATCGCCCCGACGACCCTGGTCCCGGGCAAGTTCCTGACGGCCGCCAAGATGCCCGAGGGCACGACGACGCGCACCGAGAACAACGAGTTCCGTCCCCTCGTCATCGAGGCCGACGGCACGGTCAAGGACCCGGGCGGCACGCTCGCCGATCGCTTCGGCGAGGAGGGCGCGGGCCACTGGAACCTCAACCTGGACGGCGTCGAGCCGGTCTTGTCCATCATGGACACGGACGAGTGGGAAGCCGCCCTGATCGCCCTGCCGCGCTTCGACCTGCCTGCGGCCCCCGGCCAGGCATCGGTCGGCGGCGGCTACGTGAAGCGCGGCGTGCCCGCGCGCCGCGTCAACGGCCACCTCGTGACGACCGTGTACGACATCATGCTGGCCCACTACGCGGTCGAGCGCGAGGGCCTGCCGGGCCAGTGGCCCACCGACTACATGGACGCCTCCACGCCGGGCACCCCCGCGTGGCAGAGGAGTTCACGTCGGTTCCCGCCGGAGCCGCCATCAAGATCGGCCGCGAGTTCGCACAGAACGCGGTCGAGACGCAGGGCCGTTCCATGATCCTCATGGGCGCCGGCACGAACCACTACTACCACTCCGACCAGATGTACCGGACGTTCCTGGCGCTCACGGAAATGTGTGGTACCCAGGGCCGCAACGGCGGCGGCTGGGCCCACTACGTGGGTCAGGAGAAGGTCCGCCCGATCATGGGCTGGGGCTCCTTCACCTTCGCCCTGGACTGGGCGCGCCCGCCGCGCCAGATGATCTCCACCGGCTGGTACTACATGACCACCGACCAGTGGCGCTACGACGGGGCCGCGGCCTCGGCCATGGCGAACCCGATCAAGTCCTCGCACCTGGACGGCAAGCAGCTGGTCGACACGCTCGTCGAGTCGGTTCAGCGCGGCTGGATGCCCTGCTACCCGACGTTCTCTAAGGGCTCGACCCAGCTGGGTCGCGAGGCCGCCGAGGCCGGCATGGCACCCGCGCAGTACGTGTCCCGGGAGCTGCGTGAGGGTCGCCTCCAGTTCGCGATCGAGGACCCGGACGCCCACCACAACGTCCCGAAGATCCTCGCGAACTGGCGTACCAACCTGCTCGGATCGTCCGCGAAGGGCACCGAGTTCTTCCTGCGTCACATGCTGGGCACCGGCAACGAGGTCAACGCGCAGGAGCTGGAAGAGGGCAACCGTCCCGCGACCGTTAACTGGCGCGACGCCCACCCCGGCAAGCTCGACCTCATGTGGGTCGCGGACTTCCGTAACACCTCGACGACGCTGCACTCCGACGTCGTGCTGCCCGCCGCCACGTGGTACGAGAAGCACGACCTGTCCTCCACGGACATGCACCCCTTCATGCACTGCTTCGACGAGGCCGTGAACCCGCCGTGGGAGGCGCGCACCGACTTCGAGGTGTTCCAGACGCTGGCGCACCTCGTGGGACGCCTGGCCGCCGACCACCTGGGGACGCAGACGGACGTCGTCGCGGTCCCGCTGGGGCACGACTCCCCGGACGCCATGACCATGGCGAGCGGCGTCGTCCCCGAGCAGACGTGGACGCCCGGCAAGACCATGCCGAAGCTGGTCCCGATCGAGCGCGACTACACGCAGGTCGGCTACAAGTTCGACCGCATGGGTCCGCTCCTGCCCAAGGCCGGCCTGGCCGCCAAGGGCGTCGCGTTCAACGTGCAGGAGGCCTACGAGCAGCTCGGCGACCTCAACGGCCGCGCCCCCATGGACGGCAACGCCGGTGAGGGCATGCCGCTGTGTGACACCGCGATCAAGGCGGCGAACATGGCGCTGCGCTTCTCGGGCACCACGAACGGCTCCCTGGCCGTTCAGGGCTTCCGCACGCTGGAAAAGCGCGTCGGTAACCCTATGGCGTTCCTGGCCGAAGGTGACGAGGAAAAGAAGATCACCTACCAGGACACCGTCCTGCAGCCGCGCAGCGTTATCACCAGCCCCGAGTGGTCGGGTTCCGAGCATGGCGGCCGACGCTACAGCGCATTCGTGCAGAACGTCGAGTGCCGCAAGCCGTGGCATACGCTCACGGGCCGCCCGCAGTTCTACGTCGACCACGACTGGATGATGGACATGGGCGAGGCCCTGCCGATCTTCCGTCCGCCGCTCGACCTGGCGCACATCTACGGTGAGCGTCCCGTCGGCGATCACCGTCCCGGTCAGCCGGGTCAGGCCGAGGTCGCGGTGCGCTACCTGACGATCCACAACAAGTGGGCCATCCACTCCCAGTACTACGACAACCCGTACATGCTCACGCTGGGTCGCGGTGGCCAGACGGTGTGGATGAGCCCGGCCGACGCCGAGAAGATCGGCGTGCGCGACAACGAGTGGATCGAGGCGAAGAACCGTAACGGCACCGTGTCGGCTCGCGCCGTTGTCTCCCACCGCATCCCGGAGGGCACGGTGTTCATGCACCACGCCCAGGATCGCCAGATCAACACCCCGCTGAACGAGGAATCCGGCAAGCGCGGCGGTACGCACAACTCGCTGACACGAATCTTTATTAAGCCGACCCACCTGGCCGGCGGATACGCGCAGTTCGCCTACGCGTTCAACTACTACGGTCCAACCGGCAACAACCGCGACGAGGTCACGGTTATCCGCCGCCGCTCCCAGGAGGTGCAGTTCTGATGAAGGTCATGGCTCAGATCGCGATGGTGATGAACCTCGACAAGTGCATCGGCTGCCACACCTGTTCGGTCACCTGTAAGCAGGTGTGGACGAACCGCGAGGGCACCGAGTACATCTGGTTCAACAACGTCGAAACCCGTCCCGGCGTGGGCTACCCCCGCGGCTGGGAGGACCAGAAGAAGTGGAAGGGCGGCTGGAAGCGTACCGCCACGGGCCGCCTCGTTCCCCGTCAGGGTGGACGCGTCGCCTCGCTCGCGAAGATCTTCGCGAACCCGACGCAGCCGACCATGAAGGACTACTACGAGCCGTGGACGTACGAGTACGACAAGCTGCTCCAGGCGCCCGCTAACTCCCGGGCGATCCCGACGGCCCGCGCGAAGTCCACAATCACGGGCGAGCACATCGACAAGCCCGAGTGGGGCCCGAACTGGGACGATGACCTCGGTGGCTCCATGGAGACCCTGGATCAGGACCCGGTCCTGCACCAGATGAACCTCCAGGTCGCCAAGACCATCGAGGACGCGTACATGTTCTACCTGCCTCGCATCTGCGAGCACTGCCTGAACCCGACCTGCGTGTCGGCGTGCCCCTCGGGCGCAATGTACAAGCGCACCGAGGACGGTATCGTCCTGGTCGACCAGGATCAGTGCCGAGGCTGGCGCATGTGCGTGTCGGCCTGCCCCTACAAGAAGGTCTACTTCAACCACAACACGGGCAAGGCCGAGAAGTGCACGCTGTGCTACCCGCGCCTCGAGGTCGGCCAGCCGACCATCTGCTCGGAGACCTGCGTGGGCCGCCTGCGCTACCTGGGCGTGCTGCTCTACGACGCGGACCGCGTCACCTGGGCCGCCTCCCAGGAGGACGAGCGCGACCTGTACCGCGCCCAGCGCGAGATCCTGCTCGACCCGAACGACCCGCAGGTGGTCGCCCAGGCCCAGGCCAACGGCGTTCCCCACTCGTGGATCAAGGCCGCCCAGCAGTCCCCGATCTGGAAGCTCATCACCGAGTACGAGGTCGCCCTGCCGCTGCACCCCGAGTTCCGCACCCTGCCGATGGTCTGGTACGTGCCGCCGCTGTCCCCGGTCGTCGACCAGGTGACCGCGTCCGGCAGCGACGGCGAGGACCACAGGGTCCTGCTGTCCGCCATCTCGCAGATGCGCATCCCGCTGGAGTACCTGGCCGGCCTGTTCACAGCCGGGGACACGGCTCCCGTGGAGCTGGCGCTGCGCCGCCTCGCCGCGATGCGCTCCTACATGCGCGACGTCTTCGTCGACAACCCGACGAACGAGGAGATCCCGGCCTCCGTGGGCATGACCCCGGAGAAGGTCAAGGAGATGTACCGACTGCTGTCGATCGCCAAGTACGACGACCGCTTCGTCATCCCGACCGCCCACCCCGAGATGCCTCGTGGCATTAAGGAGCTCGAGGGCTGCCCAGTGTCCTACGACGTCGAGGCCTTCCACGGTCTGGCCCCCGCCACGTCGAACCGCCCGATGGGTGGCTCGTTTCCGGAGGGACGCCAGATGCTCCCCCTTGAGGTCGTTCGATGAGTACTTTCGTCGGCATTCCGCGTATTCCTACGGCCGCTCCGGACACGGAGATGGACCAGCAGGACGCGCGCGGCGTGCGCATGGCTGTCTCCCTCCTCCTGGACTACCCGGGGGACGACTTCGAGACCAAGCTGAACGCCGTCGAGGAGGCTCTGGCGGACCTGCCCGAGCCGGCCTCGTCGGCCCTGGCCTCGTTCGTGAGCTACGCTCGCGCCGCCGGCCTGCGCGCCATGCAGACCACCTACGTGGAGACGTTCGACCAGCGCCGCCGCTGCGCGCTCGGCCTGACGTACTACACGCACGGCGACACCCGCGGACGCGGCCAGGCCATCCTGGCGTTCAAGGAGGTGCTGCGCCGAGCCGGCTTCGAGATGGACCGCGAGGAGCTGCCCGATCACCTGCCGGTGGTCCTGGAGTTCGCGGCCTTCGACGAGACGGGTACGGCCGAGGGCCTGCTGCGCTCGAACCGCGAGGGCATCGAGGTGATCCGCACGGCGCTGCGCGCCGCGGACTCCCCGTACGCGCCGCTGCTGGACGCGCTGGTCGCGACGCTGCCCGAGCCGGACGAAAAGACCATTGAGGGCTTCCGTAAGCTCATTAGCCAGGGGCCGCCCACCGAGCTGGTGGGCGTGGGCGATCTGTCTGCCACGCCCTCCCCGACTTCCGAAACAACGATGGGACGGTAACGTTCATGGAATCCGCACTTTTGCATGCCGCGTCCACGCCCGAGACGCAGTCGCTGTCCTTCCTGGACATTGCCCTGTGGGTGGTCCTGCCCTACGTGTCCTTCGCGATCCTCATCGTGGGCCTCGTGTGGCGCTACAAGACGGACCAGTACGGCTGGACGTCTCGCTCCTCGCAGTGGAATGAGCCGGCCATCCTGCGCTGGGCGTCGCCGATGTTCCACTTCGGTGTCCTCTTCGTGTTCATGGGCCACATCCTGGGCCTCGTGATTCCGAAGACGTGGACCGAGGCAGCCGGCGTGCCCCAGCACGTTTACCACCTGGTGGCGACGATCCCCGGCACGATCGCCGGAATCATGACGATCCTCGGCCTCGCGCTGCTGATCTACCGCCGCCTGGTGGTCAAGTCGGTGCGCGTGGCGACGACCCGCATGGACATCGTTACCTACATCATGCTGGCGATCCCGGTGCTCCTGGGTGGCGCGGCGACGCTGCTCAACCAGGTGCTCGGCGGGCACGAGGGCTACGACTACCGCGAGACGATCTCCGTCTGGTTCCGGTCGATCTTCTACCTGCACCCGCAGGCGCACCTGATGGCCGACGTGCCGCTGAGCTTCAAGCTGCACATCGTCGCGGGCCTGTTGCTGTTCTGCGTGTGGCCGTTCACCCGCCTCGTGCACGCGGTGAGTGCGCCGGTCGGCTACGTGGCGCGTCCCCCGGTGGTCTACCGTGCGCGCGACGAGCGCAAGACGCACGAGCTGACGCGCGGCGGCATGTCGGACTGAGCCGCCTGGCTTGTTTCGACCGGGTGACGAGGCCGTGACGAGACTGTGACGAGGCCTTGGCGCGGTCGTGGCGCGGAAGGTTGTCGCGTGCGGGGGGCGGGCGGAAGGCCGCCCCCCGCACCGTATATCGTGGGGTTGCGCGTCCTGACGTGGACGCGTGCGCTGTGACCCCGCTTAATCCTTCCGATCATCGGTATTGACTGTGCAGTTGTTTCGGTTGATGCTTAAAATAATGAGCGGTTTATAAGTAAGCTAACTTTGCTATCGCCTTATCGGGGACCATTGTCGCAAGGTTTCCGCTGATTAAAAGGGAGAGAGGATAGAGTTGATTGACACCTCCCATTCTCGGACACTGGCGCAAACGCTTGAGGCGATGGCTGCCCTGACGCCTGCTCAGCACACGCTGCTGGAGCGCATTTCGCAGCGTGTGGCGCCGGTGACTGTCGCGGAGCTGGCTCAGGAGGCCGGCTTGCACGTGTCGAGCGTGCGTGAAACCCTCGACGGTCTCTTTCAGGTGGGCCTGGTGGAGAAACAACAGTTGCCTTCCTCTGGGCGTGGACGACCAGCGATTGGCTATTCGACGACGACGCCTGCGGATCCGTCTTTCGCGGCGCAGATGCTCCATCAGTTGACCTCATCACTACTGGCGTGGCTGCGCGCGAATGTGCCCGATCCGGCTGCGTCGGTGCGTGAGATCGGCGCGCGTTGGGCGGACGCTGCGTTGGAGGCGATGGCGGTGCCCGATCATGGCCACGTGGCGAGCCGCCGGTCGGGTCGCGAACCCTTTAATATTGCAGGTCATTTGGGCAAGGTGCGCCTGTTCATGAACGCGATGGGTTTCGCGTCGGTGCCCCACGAGTCTGATCCGATGGCAGTCGTTTTGACGGCGTGCCCATTCACGGAGCCTGGAGCGCCGGATGATCTGGCGCTTGAGCTGCGTCGAGGCATCGTCGAGCGGATCTTTGAGCGCACTGCGACGGGGATCGCGAGCTGGCAGATGGAGGTTGATCCAATCAATCCGTTGTGCCTGACCGTTGTTTTGCGCCCGCTTGATGAGCCGAACCCGAAGCCGCTGACGACGACGGTGCACTTTTTTGGTGGTGCGGCTGAGGCGGCGGGCGGCTACATGCGCGAGCTTCCTGCGGATCGCACGCCGGCGACGCTGGGTGAGTTGATAGGGGTCCTGAGCCGGGAGAACACGGAGCTGGGGCGCATCCTGGATGTATCGAGTTTCTTGGTGAATGAGCGTTCGGCGCGCCTGGACGCTGACCTGATGCCGGGCGTGCGCATCGACGTGTTGCCGCCTTTCGCCGGCGGGTGAGAGCTTCTCATCATTTGTTGGGGTCGGTCAGGATTTTTCATAAAATCCTGACCGATGTCACGTAAAGTGGATGTAAGTATCTCCCGTTCCTGGAGGATCCCATGTCAGCAAAGATTGCAACAGGTATTACTGACGCTCCCCTCGACTCGAGTTCATTGATTGATAGCGCCCGCGATGACACGTGTGGGGCCGTGGCGTCGTTCATCGGTGTTGTGCGCAACCATGATGGGGGAGAGAGCGTGGACGCGATCGAGTATTCGTCGCATCCGTCGTCGTCGCAGGTTTTACGAGCGATCGTCGAGGAGTTTGCGAATAGGCCGGGGGTGCATCGTATCGTCGCGTGGCACCGCGTGGGCCGTCTGGCGATCGGTGAGGATGCCATGGTGGTGGCGGTTGCTGCCGAGCATCGCGGCCAGGCGTTCCGGGCGGTGGAGGGCATAGTCGAGGACGTGAAGGCGAAGCTGCCGATCTGGAAGAAGCAGGAGCTGAGCGACGGTTCGCATAACTGGTCGGGTCTGTAAGCCATGACGATCGGCGACCCGTATTCGCGTGATGCCGCGGTGTCGGGGCGCAGTGTCGCGGTTTCGCTGCGCTGCGCGCCCGTGCGCTACGAGGCCGGGGACCCCGCGTTGGAACGTTTCCGCCGTAATTGGCTGGTGTCGGGTATTGGTGAGGCTGGCCAGGCGCGCCTGGCCGCCGCTCGCGTGCTCGTCGTGGGAGCGGGGGGCCTGGGGTCACCTGTCCTCCTGTATTTGACGGCGGCTGGCATTGGCACGATCGGCATCTGTGATTCGGACGTCGTTGAGGTCTCGAACCTGCAGCGCCAGTTGCTGCATGGCGAGGCTGACGTGGGGGATGCGAAGCCTGATTCGGCGGTGCGTCACCTGAGCGCCCTTAATTCCGGTGTGCGTTTTGAGCGCTTCGGGCACGTGACCCGCGAGTGGCTGGACGAGCACGGCCGCGAGTGGGACCTGATCGTGGAGTGCACGGATAGTTTCGATGCGAAGTACCTGGTCGCCGATTACTGCGCGGACTGCGGCGTGCCTCTCGTGTGGGGCACGGTCGTGCGCATGGCCTACCAGGTCAGTGTTTTCTGGTCCGGTGCCCCCGCGCCCGTCCCCTCTCTGACGCTGCGCAGTTTGCACCCGGTGAAGCCCGCTCCGGGAACCACCCCGGCCTCGCCCCAGGTTGGCGTCTTGGGGCCGGTTGTCGGCCAGGCGGGCACCGCTATGGCGACTGAGGTCATTAAGATGCTGGTGGGTGTTGGCGAGCCGCTCATTGGTCGTGTGCTCACGGTCGATGCGGCGACGCAGCGCGCGGATGTGCTGACTTTCGCGCCTTGGGGGTGAGCGGCGTGGGATCGTGTGGGGCTCCGACGTCGGGCGTGTTTTTTTCCCGTGCGCAGATCGCTGGGATGGTGGTCGGCGGCGGGGGAGGTGAGCGCCTGGGCGGAGTCTCTAAGCCGGATCTCGTGTTCGGCGGATCGAGGCTCATCGACCGAGTGTGTTGCGCGCTGAGTGAGGTTGCTGGCGCGGGTCTGGTCGCTGTTGTCCCACCGGGGGTGAGCCTCCCGCCTGGGGTGATGCGCACTCTTGAGGATCCGCCAGGCGGCGGCCCCCTGGCCGGGATCGACGCTGGTCTGTCGGCCCTCGGCGCCCCCGCGGACGCGTGGGTGGTAGTCGTGTCTGTGGATTGCCCGGGTATCGCGGATGTTCTGCGTCGTCTCCTGGCCGCTCCGCTGGGCGCAGAGTATGACGGTCGTATCTTGCGCGGCGGCGATCCGAAACCTTTCGATCAGTATCTGATGGGCGTCTATCGTGCGGGGTCGTTGTTGCGGGTCATTGACGAGGCCGGGGGGCAGTGGGGGAGTGTACGCGGCTTGGGGGTGCGTCGGGTGCTTCGTTCCCTGACCCTTGATCGCGTGGATGCGGATGCTGGGGTGTGTCGGGATGTTGATACGCCGGAGGATCTGGTTTGGTGGGAGACTCACCTCAATCGATAAGTTGTCAGTAATTGCTTGCCAGGTATATGTTTGTGCGGTAGTAATTCGGATATGACTCTTGCTAGGTGTGTTTATGCATTCTCACCACGGACGCTCGTTGCTCCAGCTTGGGCTAACCGTCCTGTCAGGACTTCTCACTGTTGCCATCGCCCCGGTCGCCGTTGCCGCACCAACTGACCAGCTGACCACTCACGGTGACACAAGCGCAAGCGGCACGCAAGCTTCACACTCTGAAGAGAGCGAAGAAGAATCCGCCAACGCCCAGGAGGACGCGCACACCGACGCGAGCGACACCGCGGAGCGCGCCGATGCCTCGTCCCACGAAGAATCCACCAACGGCGCGAACGCGCATGTCTACACCTTCCCCGGCACGAACGGACCGACAAAAATCCACATCCTCTCGACGCAAGGTGCCGCGGACGCCATCCTCCTCGAATCGCGCGGCGTCTTCGCCATGGTCGACGGCGGCGAAGGCGTGGGCGCGCCCGACGGATCCGACCCGCGCTACCCGTGGAGGGACGGAACCGAAGAATCAGATAAGGGCGACACCGACTGGGTCCTGCGCTACATGAGATCGCACGGCGTCACCTCCTCAAACCTGGCGTTCTACCTGGGCACCCACGCCCACTCAGACCACATTGACAACGCCGACGACATCATCTACGCGTTTCATCCCCAAGTAATCCTGAGCCCCGAGTATTCCGACGCGTGGATTACAGACAAGTCACGCCTGTGGGACAACCAGTGGTGCTACGACAACATGATGGCCGCCGCACGGTGGGCGCAAGGCGCGTACGGCGCATCGATCGTGCAGGACATCCACGACAATGACACCCACATCGCACTGGGCGACATGGACGTTCAGATCATCCCCACCGACCCCGCCGAGAATTACAAGCGAACCGGTGTGCGCGACGCGAACTTCATCGCGTACACCGCGAAGGTGAGCGCCTTCGGGCACTCCGCCTACCTGGCCGCCGACCTCGAGGCTGGCGGAGGCTACGAGGACCGCATCGCCCCGATCGTCGGCCACGTCGACATGCTCAAGGCCGGTCACCACGGGATGGCGACCTCGAACCTCCCGCCGTTCATGAAGACGCTCAGCCCCTCCATGATCGTCCAGACTGGCCCGAAGTGGTTCGCCCCCGACAGCCTCTCAGACAGTGTCATCCATGGGGATACCTCGTGGGCGCCAACCCTGGACCTGTGGTCGGCGGGTTCCATCCCCGCGGTCGTCGCCACCTTTAGCTCCTCCGGCATTTCCTACAACGACCTGTCGAGCGCATCCTGGGGGCACGAGTACGGTGCGGTGACCCCGCGCGCCTGGTGGTTCAAGGGTGCGCGCCCTTCGGCAACGACCGGATGGTGGCAAGGTCGCTCCGGCTCCTGGTACTACTTCGCGGGTAAGCCCTCCGCCGAAGCATCCACCTGGGTGTACGACCGCGGGTCCTGGTACTGGATGGGACCGACCGGCGCGATGGCGACTTCCGGATGGGTGAACGACGGAGAGGGCTGGTACTACGTCGGCGCATCCGGACGTCTGGCCGCAAGCGGCTGGATGTGGGACTCCGGCTCCTGGTACTACCTGAACAACGGGCGCATGAGCGCCGGGTGGCTGCTCGATCGCGGCACCTGGTACTACATGGATCCGCATACGGGCGCGATGCGCACGGGCTGGGTCCGCGTCGAGGATCGCTGGTACTACTTCGGATCGTCGGGTGCCATGTCCACCGGGTGGCTGCGTGACGCGGGCGCCTGGTACTACCTGAACGGTAGTGGCCAGATGGCCACGGGATGGCTGTCAAGCGGCGGGGCCTGGTACTACCTCTCCGACAGTGGCGCGATGGCGACCGGCTGGTTCCGTGTCGGTGCTTCCTGGTACTACTCTTCCACGTCGGGTGCCATGGTCACCGGGTGGCTGCGTGACGCGGGCGCCTGGTACTACCTGAACGGCAGTGGCCAGATGGCCACGGGCTGGGTCCTGGATGGTGGAGCCTGGTACTACATGAGCGACACGGGCGCCATGGTGACCGGCACACGCGAGGTCGATGGCCGCTCCTCGATCTTCTCGGAGTCTGGCCGCTGGGTCGGCTACGCCTCCTGACCGACGCCACCCGACCCAGTGGCTCGACATCGACGGCGTCTCCTACCACTTCGACGAGACCGGCGCCCTCACCGAGTACAAGGCCAGCGGCACGGTGACGGTGGTGTCCAGCGAAACAGCGTCGACGCCGTCCCCGACCCGGTGGGCGATCGGCGGCGCGGTGCTCGTCCTCCTCGCGTGGGGGTCTCCGTCGTCGGGGCTGAGGCTCCGCCTTTGTGACGAGGCCGAGGCCTCGTTTGATTACTCACAAATGTCGCACGTAATTCCCATGTAAACCTTTCAAACCTTGAAATCGCATCGTTGAGATTCTGCGGTTTTCTCGATGCCTTACAAAAGTAAGGTGACCCAAATTACGTGCGACATTGGAGGGAGGAGAGGGGGTTAGCGGGCCTCGTCGAGCTGGTGGAATATTGCTCCCAGCAGGGGGATCACCACCTCGAGGGTGTCGAGCGCGCCGCCGCGCGAACCCGGTGAGGAAATAATGAGAGCCCCCGAGGAGTCCCGCGCCGTCACGCCGACGACCTCGCGGGACAGGCCCGACAGGGGGGTGTTGGTCAGGCCGTGGGCGCGGATCTGCTCCGCGACGCCGGGAATTTCGACCTCGACGATCGAACGGACGACCTCGGGTGCATAGTTGCCCACGCCGAAGCCCGAGCCGCCCAGGATCAGGACGAAGCGGGCGCCGACCTCGAGGGCGTCGCGGATCTCCGTCTCGAGGACGTCGGCACTCTCGGGGATCGCGGCCATCGTCACCTCGCCCAGGCCAGCTGCGGTCAGTGCGCCGACGCACGCGGGGGTCGCCCGGTCCTCCTTCGTGCCGCGCTGTACGCGGTCCGAATAGGCGATGATGTGGGCGTCGATCTGGCTGAGGTCGTAGGCGACGGGCTTGGGCATGGTGTCCTCCGTGAGGTGGCGATGTGCTTGTGACTGTGATCCTAGTCCCTCGCGGGTGGCGTGGGCTTGTCGGGTCAATTTATGCGTCGCTGCTCCGACTCAAATGGTCCGTGGGCGCGTGCGAACTCGATTTGGGGGTGGAGTCACGAGTCGGAATGAGCAGCAGGCCGAAATAAAAGTGGCTAACACCGATTTAATAGGTGAGTAAGTTTCCCTTATTCTCACAGGTAAAAGTAATGATTCGGGTACATGAACGCGCAAGCGTTGCGTGCCCCATATCCCCATGTTAGATTAAACGCGTTCCATCCCCTCTCAAAAGGAGATGCCCGTGCGCTCCCTACGCCTCCTCCCCGTCCTGGGCGCCGCCGCCCTTGCCCTGGCCGCCTGCAACTCCGGCTCGACGCCCGCCGACTCCACGGCCTCGTCCGAGGCGATCCAGCCCGCCGCTGAGACCACCGTCCTCAACGTCTACGCCGCCGCCTCGCTGACCGAGACCTTCGGCGAGCTCGAGAAGACCTTCGAGGCCGCCAACCCCGAGGTGGACGTCCGCTTTAACTTCGCGGGCTCCCAGGACCTGGTCACCCAGCTCGGCGAGGGCGCGGACGTCGACGTCCTGGCCACCGCCAACGAGTCCACCATGAAGAAGGCCGCCGACGCCGGCCAGGTCGACGCTCAGACCATCTTCGTCACCAACACCCTGACCCTCATCACCACCCCCGGCAACCCCGCGGGCATTACCGGCCTCGACTCCTCGCTCGACGGCGCCAAGCTCGTCATCTGCGCCCCCGAGGTCCCCTGCGGCAAGCTCACCAAGACCCTCACCGACAAGCTCGGCGTGACCCTCAACCCCGTCTCCGAGGAGCAGGCCGTCACCGACGTGCGTGGCAAGGTGTCCTCCGGCCAGGCTGACGCCGGCATCGTCTACAAGACCGACGCACTCGCCGAAGGCGACGCCGTCGACACCGTCGAGATTCAGGGCGCCGACGAGGCCGTCAACAAGTACCCGATCGCCCTCGTGAGCGCCTCCACCAAGAAGGACTACGGCCAGAAGTGGATCGACCTGGTCCTCTCGACCGAAGGACAGGCCACTCTCGAAGAGGCCGGCTTCACGCCCGCCGCGAAGTAACGTCGACCCGTGAAGTCGCGGAGGACACCCGCCGTGAGCCCCCTGCCCGTCTGGGCGGGGGGCCTCGGCGCGCTCGCCCTGTGCTTCCTGGTCCTGCCCCTCGCCTTCATGCTGGGGCGCGTAAACTGGGCGACCCTGGGAGCGACCCTCGCCACCGACGAGGCCTCCGCCGCCCTCGCGCTCTCCCTGCGCACCTGCGTGATGGCCCTCGGCGTCGACCTCCTCCTTGGAGTCCCGGCGGCCCTCCTCCTGTCCCGCTCGTGGCGCGGCGTGCGCGCCGCCCGCATCCTCGTCGCCCTGCCCCTCTCGCTGCCGCCCGTCGTCGCCGGCATCGCGCTCCTCGCGGCCTTCGGCAGGCGCTCGACGTTGGGCGCTCTGCTGAGCGGCGCCGGCCTCGACATCGCGTTCACGACGACCGCGGTCGTCATCGCGCAAGTCTTCGTCTCTCTGCCCTTCCTCATCGTCACCCTCGAGTCCGCGCTGCGCTCCCGCGAGCAGGGGCTTGACGAGATGGCCTCCTGCCTGGGCGCCTCGCCCTCGCGCGTTTTCTGGCAGATCACGCTGCCCACGGTCCTGCCCGGCCTCGGGCGCGGCGCGGCGCTCGCGCTGGCCCGCTGCCTCGGCGAATTCGGCGCGACCCTCACCTTCGCGGGCTCCATGCAGGGCGTGACCCGCACGATGCCCCTCCAGATCTATTTGGCCCGCGAGTCTGACGCGGACCTGGCCCTCGCGCTCGGCGTCGTCCTCCTCGGGGTCGCGGCGCTCGTCGTCGCGCTCACGGAAACCCCGTGGGGGCGTGCTGTCTCGTTCCTGCGCGCGCGCCTGGCATCGACGAGGCCGGGGCGCGGTTCTGCGTCCGAGGCTCCCTCGGGTGCTCGCGCCGGGGGATCGGCGGCGGCTGATCCCGGATGTAGCCTCGTCGCCTCGGATGACGATGCTGCGGGCGTAGCGGGCGCTGCCGTCCACGTTGCCGGGACCGTGAGTGAGCGCGGCTGGAACGTCGACGCGGCGCTGCGCCCCGGCCTCGTGACGGCTGTCGTCGGTCACAACGGCGCCGGAAAGTCCACGCTCGCCCAGGTCATCGCCGGTACCCTGCGCCTCGACTCGGGTCGCGCGCAGATCGGTGAGCGCGTCGTCGACGACGCCGCCACCTTCGTGCCCGCGCGCAGGCGTGGCGTCGCCATGGTCTCTCAGGCCCCGCGCATCTTCACCCACATGAGCGTGGTTGCTAACGTTGCGTTCCCGCTGCGCGTGCGCGGCGTTGGGCGAGCTGAGGCCCGGGCTGCCGCCCTCGACCAGCTGCGGGCCGTGGGCATCGACGACCTGGCATACCGGCGAGCCTCCGACCTGTCGGGCGGCCAAGCCGCCCGCGTCGCGATCGCTCGGGCGCTCGTCTTCCGGCCCGAGGTCCTCATCCTCGACGAGCCCACGGCCGCCCTCGACGTCGAAGCCACCGCACAGGTCTCCGCCGTCCTGCGCGAGCGCCTGATGGGCGCGGGGGTCACGACCCTGCTGGTTTCCCACGACATCGCCGAGGTCCTGGCCCTCGCCTCCCACATGATCATCATGGGGGAGGGGCGCGTCGTCGAGGAAGGCTCACCCGCGCGCGTGCTCGCCTCGCCCTCCTCGGTGTTCGCCGCCCGCCTGGCCGGCCTCAACATCGTCACCGGCCCCGCCGTCGCCCGCCCCGGCCTGGTCGGCGTGCGCGTCGGCGAGGGAGCGCTGTGGGCGGCCGCGGACTCGCCCGAGAGTGAGACCGAGACCGCGGGTGCTGGCCATGGCGACGCCGCGCGTGGCGCGGATGCCGAGGCTGCGCCTGGCGCTGGCTGCCCTGAACCCATTCCCTCCAGTCGCGCCGGTGAACCTGCGCGCGTCGCCCTAACCTTCCCGCCCGAGGCCGTGGCCCTCTCCCGCGAGGAATCCCACGCCTCGCCGCGGTCCGTCCTGCCCGGCGTCGTCGCGGGCATCGACGTCGACGGCTCCCTCGTGAGCGTGCGCGTCGCGCTCGCGGGGGGAGTCTCGGTGAGCGCCCGCGTCACCGCCTCCGCGTGGGCCGACCTCGGCCTCGGCGTGGGTGACACGCTATGGGCGAGCGTCAAGGCCACTCAGGTCCGAGCGATTCGCGTCGCGGCTGGCTCGTGAACGGCGCGTTGCCTCGGATCTGCGGATGCGCGGGGCCTCGTGGGGCTGCTGCGTGCTTAGCCTGCGGCGGCCTGGCCCCATGGGTGGCTGTGTCAACCCTTCGATGCGCAGCTGGACCCTACTAGTGGAGTATGGGCACACCTGCCCACACTCCACCTAAGGGGTTAACGTGCGCATTGAGGGGTTGAGGATGCCACTTGTCGGGTTAACACGCCACTTACCGGGTTAACGCGCCACTTGTCGGATTAACGCGCCACTTACCGGGTTAACGCTCCACTGAGTGGGTGAAGTTGTGTGCAAGTTGTTGACGGTTCGTCTATGCGGCTGTTGTCCAGGCCTCTCGGTGTTGTTGATGTTCGATGGGGAATTGACGCCGAGGCTGGTATGATCCGCGCAGTCGGGCAGTGCGCGTGCGCTGAAGATGCGCGAGGCAATGGCGGTGCAGGCGTGGCAGGCAGATCAGTGCCGCGCTGGCGCGATGAACTGCCTCCCGTTTCTTGGACATCGAAATTGAAGTCCAGGGAATGGGAGGCTTTTCGTGTCTGTGGATGTGCGGTTGAGGCATGATCGTTTGCTTCGGGAGCAAGCGGTGGAGATGTTCGAGAGGGGATGTGGCTATGGTTTGACCGCCAGGAGGCTTGGTGTGTCTGCCGAGACTGTGAGAGAGTGGCAGAAGACGTACCGAGTGATCGGGAGGGACGGGCTTGTTGCCATGGGAGTAAGCAGACTAGATACGACTATGAGACCAAGGTCGCCGCAGTGAGGGCGGTGGTTGACGGCGGGATGAGTAAGCCTGAGGCGATGGTGCGTTTTGGTATTGTGAGCGCGACACCGTTGAAGCAGTGGTGCAGGTTGTACCGTGAGGGCGGCGCGCAGGCGCTCAGGCCCAAGCCTAAGGGCAGGCCGAAGGGGTCGGTGCGGGCGATGCCGCCAACGCGTGAGGAGGAACTCGCCGAGCGCGTGCGCAAGCTCGAGGCACAGGTGGCGTACCTAAAAAAATCGATTGCCCTGAAGGCGCAGAGGCGCTCCCAAACCGGGACAAAGCCCTAGGAGCCTGTCAATTTTTCTGTGTATGGGGGTTAGAGGTAGGGGGTGATTCGGTCGGGGTAGGCGGTGGTGAGTTGGGCGAGGGCTTGTTTCCAGTTGGTGGTGGTGTGTCCTTGGATGAGGCGTGTGTGTGTCCTGTTCGTTTGTTGGCGGGTTTCCCGGCGTCTGCGAGGCGCTGGGCGGCTCGTTTGTCTTCGATGTCGCAGATGGCTAGCCACAAGAGTTTGACGGCGGCTTCTTCGCTGGGGAAATGCCCGCGGTTCTTGGTGATTTTACGCAGCTGGTAGTTCAAGGACTCGATAGCGTTGGTGGTGTACACGACGCGGCGCAGCATGGGCGGGAACGCCAAGAACGGCGTGAAGCGCTGCCAGGCGCGCTGCCAGGTCGCAACCGTTTGGGGGTAGCGCGCTCCCAGGTCACTGGCCGCGAAGTCCTCCAGCGCCCCTCGAGCGGTTTCCTCGTTGGGCGCACTGTACACCCGCTTCAAAGCCGCGGCGACGCTCTTACGGTCCTTGTAGGACACGAAACGCATGGACGCGCGGATTAAGTGAACGACGCAGGTTTGGACCATGGACTGGGGCCAGGTCGCTTCGATGGCTTCGGGCAGGCCAGCCAACCCATCGCAGCACACGATCAGCACGTCGCGTAGGCCTCGGTTGGCAAGCTCGGCGCACACGTGGGCCCAAAAAGCCCCTCCTTCATCGGCTTGGACCCAGATGCCCAGCACATGCTTGACCCCCCTCCATGTCCACTCCCACCGCCAGGTGAGCGGCCCGGTTCTCCACCCTGTGATCGCATCGGACTTTGATGCGGATCGCATCCAGGTAGATCACCGGATAGAACGCTTCTAAGGGGCGGTGCTGCCACTCCAAGACGGCCTCGCACACCGCGTCAGTGATCGTGGAAATCGTCCCGGCACTGACCTCCACGCCCAGGGTGGAGGCCAGGTGATGGCGAATATCGCGTACCGTCATCCCCCCGGCATACAAGCTGATAATCATCGAATCCAAGCCATCGAGGCGCCGCTGCCCTTTACGCACCAGGCGCGGGGTGAACGAGCCCGCCCGATCCCGAGGAACCTCGATCTCGAAGGCTCCCACCTCCGACATCACGGTCTTCTTCGTCGTGCCCCTCCTCGTGTTCGAGCGCGCCTGCCCACTGGTCTGGCCCTTCTCATACCCCAAATGCTGGGTCAGCTCAGCGGCCAACCCGCGCTCCAAGGCCTCCTTGAGCAACGCCGGCAACAAGCCCTGGCTGCCCGTCATCTCGACCTCGCCAGCATCAAGACGCTCAAACAACGCATCCAACGCCCCCGAGCGACGCAGCTCCTCCACAGCCTCACGCCCACTAGCGCCAGACACAACAACATCATCATTCATCATGCATCAATCCTTTCAAACAAAAGACGGATACACAGACAATTAAACACGCCCAGCCCTAGCGGTCGCCGAGCTTTCAGGGCATGGACACGCGGTGGGTGATCTCCTCGAGGCCGCCGGCCTTGCCAGGTCGAGCTACTACTACGCGCTGGCTCACCCCCAGCTGCCAACCAGAGCGCAGCTACGTCCCAAGGTCGCCCAGATCTTTTCGCGAACCCCCAACGGGTGCGGTCACAGGCAGGTAGCCATGTGCCTACGCGCCGAAGAAGGAGCACGAATCGCTGACAAGACGGTCCTGAAGATGATGCGCGAAATGGGGCTACGCTGCGGCATACGCCGCGAGACGAAGTACCACAGGTACAACTCCTACAAGGGACTCGTTGGCCAAAGCTTCGCAAACATCATCGGACGCGACTTCAAGGCCGATAGGCCCTGGCAGAAACTGGGTACCGACGTCACCGAGTTCAAACTCTCCTTCGGTAAGGTCTACCTCGCTCCGGTCTACGACTTTGCCAGCAAAGAGATCGTCGCCCACTCCATCTCCATGCACCCCAACCTCGCCCAGCAACAAGAGATGCTCCAGATGCTCATGGACGCCAAGCCCGCAGGGGTCGAGCCGATCTTGCACTCGGACATGGGATGGCAGTACCAACACAAGGCCTACATCAGCGCGCTTGCCGATAACGGTTTCATCCAGAGCATGTCACGCAAAGACAACTGCATCGACAACGGCGCCACCGAGCAGGTCTTCGGGCACCTCAAGGACGAGTTCTTCCGCGGCCAGGACTGGCAAACCTTCGAGAGCTTCAAAGCCGACCTCAACGCCTACATCACCTACTGGAACACAACAAGACGCCAAGTAAAGCTCAAGGGCCTGACCCCGGCAGAATACCGAGATCAGGCCCTCCAACAAGCCGCATAACGGCTACCATTAAATGCGTCCAAGTTTCGGGGCGCAGTTCACGACGAGGCCGGGGCGGGGATTCACTCGGAGGATGTCGTGCCGTTTTGCAGCTAGTCGTTGCTTTTATTGTCGATGTCGTCGGCCCAGCTGCTGAAACGTCGTTGGATCGCGTGGAGCTGCGAGGCAGTGATGCCGTAGGCCGCAACTTGTGTCAGGGTGATGCTGTGTGCTCCGCGCAGACATTCTGTAAAGAATCCTACGTCGAAGCCTGCGTCGCGTTCCTGAAGGAGTTCGATGAGGCGCGAATCGCTGATCGTTCCGGTGGAGCGGATCGCATCGACGTCGAGATAGTCGCGGGGGTAGCTCCTGGAGTACAGGGCGCTGAGTTTGTTGCCGACGGCGTCCTCAATGTCAAGAACGGGGCCAACGCTGAGGCGGACAGGTGTGTGGGCACGCCAGTCGATAGCGAGATCAACGCTGAGTGGCGCCCCGTGTGGTGGTGTGACGGATAGCTGGGCGAAAGAGTGGCTGACGCGTTCGACGGTGACGTCGTAGTTGTTGGCAGTGAGGTGTTCAATGAGGCTGCCTACTGCGTTGGGGAACCGCGTGGAGGCTTGCATGACCGTGAAGAGGTCAATGTCGTTGGTGGGTCGCTGCGTCATCCCGTGTTCACGGATCGCACCCGAACCAGCGAGGGCGAAGCCCGCATCTGCGAGGACCTCGAGTGCGCATGCGATTAGCTGGCGCTGCGTCTCTTGTACAGAGTGAGCCATTTGTTCCTCCCGCACAGTGCCTTGAAGCGGTTTTCCCATGCGGCGGTGATCGCCAGGTCGAGGCGCAGTGTGGGCCACATGTCGCTGAGGATGTCGCGGTTGAGGTAGCGTCGTTGGTCTTCCACGCTGCCCTCGCCGATGACACATTGGTAGACCGTCGTTCGTTCGCCGTCATCGTCGAGGTTAAAGGAACCATCCCCCGGTGCCCAGCTCAAGCGCACGGGGAGGTGCACGACGCCCGTGGACGGACCCGCGAGTTCATCCAGCGACGCGGGAACACAAAAGGGTTTCGTGTCGCGGTACGTGATACGTCCACTCATGCCGCTCCCCTCTCCTGTCTGCGATCTGGTGACCAGCTCGTATGTCTAGCTTAGCGTGCGATGAGGCGGGCTTGTCTGCAAGTTCATGGTAGCTACGATTCAGCCGCTCGGTGCTGTTGGTGTTCGTTGGGGATTTGACGCCGAGGCCATGGCGGGGCAGGCCGGGCAGGCGAGGCAATGGCGGTGCAGGCGTGGCAGGCAGATCAGTGCCGCGCTGGCGCGACGAGGCCGGACCGATCCCCTATCTTGCCGAGGGGTTGATTTTTGCAACGCTTCACATGTTGTAATTCTTGTCGGACGCGTCGTGCGTCTCACGGTCTACGTGACGCGTTATACAAGCGATTTTCCCTGGTTCCACGCCGTTTTAGTTGGATGTCTGAGGAAGACAATACAAACCTTTGACGGGGCAACACACGCGCCCTAAGTTGATGGGTGATTCAAGGAGGTCCCATGACAACGCAGCGCACCAGCGAGCACCGCCGCCCCTACCAGCTCGGCATCGACGTCGGCTCGACGACCGTGAAGGCCGTCGTCCTGGACGGAAACCGCCGACTCTTCTCCGACTACCGGCGCCACAACGCCGACGTGCGCGCATCCCTGGGAGCCCTCCTCGCCGACGTCGAACGCGCCCTGCCCGGCGCCCGCGTCCACGCGTCCATCACCGGCTCCGGCGGCCTGACGACCGCCCGCGCCATGGGCATCCCCTTCGTCCAGGAGGTCATCGCCGGAACCGAGGCCACCCAGCGCCTGCACCCCGAGGTCGACGTCGTCATCGAGCTGGGCGGCGAGGACGCCAAGCTCACATACCTGCACCCCACCCCCGAGCAGCGCATGAACGGCACCTGCGCGGGCGGCACCGGCGCGTTCATCGACCAGATGGCGACCCTCCTGCACACGGACGCCGCGGGCCTGGGCGAGATGGCGACCCGCCACACCCAGCTCTACCCGATCGCCTCGCGCTGCGGCGTCTTCGCTAAGTCCGACATCCAGCCCCTCATCAACCAGGGCGCCGCGCACGAGGACCTGGCCGCCTCCATCTTCAACGCGGTCGCCACCCAGACCATCGCGGGTCTGGCGTGCGGCCGCCCGATCCGTGGAACCGTCATGTTCCTCGGCGGCCCCCTGCACTTCCTGCCCGCCCTGCGCGAGGCCTACAAGGCGCTCCTGCCCAAGGCGGACGCCTTCGTCACCCCCGACGACGCCCAGCTCTACGTCGCCATCGGCGCGGCCCTCCTCGCCGAGAAGGAGGCCGCTAAGAAACAACGCCAGGCCGAGGAGGCTGGCGCGACCTCCGTCGAGACCCGCGGTGAGAAGCTCACGACCCTCATGGAGCGCCTCGCCGCCGCCCCCGTTCAGGTCGAATCCCCGCGCATGGACCCGCTCTTCGCGACCCCCGAGGACCGCGAGGAGTTCATTGCCCGCCACAGCCTCGACGTCATCCCCAAGGTCAGCCTCGACGAGGCTGAGGGCCGCTGCTGGCTCGGCATCGACGCGGGCTCCACGACGATCAAGGCTGTCGTCATCGATTCCCAGGACCGCATCGTCTTCACCCACTACGCCTCCAACGAGGGCGACCCCGTGGCCGCGGCCGTCGACATCGTGCGCGCCGTGCGAGGCGCGCTACCCGAGGGATGCGAGATCGGTCGCTCGTGCGCAACCGGCTACGGCGAGGGCCTGGTCAAGTCCGCCCTCACCATGGACGAGGGCGAGATCGAGACGATGGCCCACTACCGCGCCGCCGAATTCATCTGCCCCGGCGTCACCTCCGTCATCGACATCGGCGGCCAGGACATGAAATACCTGCGCATCCGTGACCATGCGGTGGACTCCATCTCCGTCAACGAGGCCTGCTCCTCGGGCTGCGGCTCCTTCCTGCAGACCTTCGCGCAGACGATGGGAACCGACGTGCGAACCTTTGCGCGCATGGCCATGGAATCCTCCTCCCCCGTGGATCTGGGCACCCGCTGCACGGTGTTCATGAACTCCTCCGTCAAGCAGGCGCAGAAGGAAGGCGCGGACGTGCGCGACATCAGCGCCGGCCTGTCCTATTCCGTCGTGCGTAACGCCCTCTATAAGGTCATCAAGCTCAAGGAGCCCTCGGACCTGGGTGAGCGTGTCGTCGTTCAGGGCGGCACCTTCCTCAACGACTCGGTGCTGCGCGCCTTCGAGCTGCTTACCGGCCGCGAGGTCGTGCGCCCCGACATCGCGGGCCTCATGGGTGCCTACGGCGCCGCCCTGACCGCGCGCATGCACGACACGGGGGAAGGGACCTCGACGCTCGCCACGATCGAAGCCCTCGAGGGCTTCAGCGTGGAGACGACCCGCAAGACGTGCCGCCTGTGCCAGAACCACTGCCAGATGACGATCTCGACGTTCTCTAACGGCGAGCGTCACGTGTCGGGCAACCGCTGCGAGCGCGGCGCGTCCCTGGAGCGCGTGCCCAAGAAGTCGGAGCTGCCTAACCTCTACGACTGGAAGTACAAGCGGATCTTCGGGTACCGTCGCCTCACCGAGAAGAAGGCGTTCCGCGGCGACATCGGCATCCCGCGCGTGCTCGGCATGTACGAGAACTACCCGTTCTGGTTCACGATGCTCACCGCGCTGGGCTTCCGCGTCATGATTTCGGGCCGTTCCAACCACGACCTCTTCGAGACGGGCATGGAGTCCATCCCTTCGGAGAACGTGTGCTACCCGGCCAAGCTCGTCCACGGGCACATCGAATCTCTCCTCGATAAGGGTGTCACGACGATCTTCTACCCCTGCGTCGATTTTGAGCAGAAGCTCACCGATTCGGAGAATCACTACAACTGCCCCATCGTGGCGACCTACCCTGAGGTCATCCGCAACAACATGGAGCGCCTGGCGGAGCCCGGCACGAAGTTCATCAGCCCGTTCGTCAACTTCGGCAACCGCGAGTACCTTCCCGCGCACCTGTCCAAGACCTTCAAGGAATACGGCTATGACATCCCCGTCGAGGAGATGAAGGCCGCGTTGGATAAGGCGTGGGAGGAGGACGCCGCCGTCAAGGCCGAGATCCGCGCGAAGGGCGTCGAGACGATCGAGTGGATGCGTGAGCACGGCGTGCGCGGCATCGTGCTCGCTGGGCGACCCTACCACCTCGATCCCGAGATCAACCACGGCATCCCCGAGGTCATCGTCGGCCTGGGCATGGCCGTCCTCACCGAGGACTCCATCATCGACGCGCGCCTTGAGCGCCCCCTGCGCGTCCTCGACCAGTGGTCCTACCACTCGCGCCTTTACGAGGCCGCCGCCCGCGTCGGCGACGAGCCCGACCTTGAGATGGTCCAGCTCAACTCCTTCGGCTGCGGCGTCGACGCGATCACCGCCGACCAGGTCCAGGAGATCCTCGAGGGCCGCGGCGACGTGCACACCGTCCTCAAGATCGACGAGGTCTCCAACCTGGGCGCCGCCAAGATCCGTTTGCGTTCCCTCGACGCGGCGATCACCGAGCGCGCGTCCCTGGCTTCGACAATCGACGAGGCCGGGGCTGGGGACGGCGAGAACGGCGCGGGAGCGGGACTGGCCCCCGCCTCGTCCGTGGGCCTGGTGTCGGGTTCCGTCGACACGGCTACCCTGCGTGACCCCTCCGGGGATGCCGCCCGCGAGGAGGCGGCCGGGCACATCAAGCCGCGCGCCGTCTTCACCGAGGAGATGCGCGAGGCCGGCTACGAGATCCTCGCCCCCCAGATGTCTCCGATTCATTTCCGTTTCCTCACCCCGCTGTTCGCGAGCGCGGGCCTGAAGGTGCGCGTCCTGGAGCACACGAGCCGCGCCTCCATGGAGGTTGGCCTCAAATACGTCAACAACGACTCGTGCTACCCGGCGATCGTTGTCATTGGCCAGCTCCTCGACGAGTTCATCTCCGGGCGCGCCGACCCCGACCGCACGGCGGTGGGCATCACGCAGACGGGCGGCATGTGTCGCGCCAGCAACTACGCGGCCCTGCTGCGCAAGGGGCTGCGCGACGCCGGATACCCGCAGGTGCCCGTCATCGCCCTGTCTGTCCAGGGCATCGAGGACAACCCCGGCTTCCACCTGGGTATCCCGCACATCCACAAGGCCATCCAGGCCTTCGTCATCGGCGACGCCATCCAGTCGATGCTGCTGCGCGTGCGCCCCTACGAGGCCACGCCCGGCTCCGCGATGGAGCTGTACCGCACGTGGGACGCCTACGTGCAGGAGTGGATCACGTCGGGCCGCGTGGCCGCCCTGGGTGGGCGCGTCTCCTACGGGAAGATCATCCGCGAGTGCGTGCGCGCCTTCGATGCCCTGCCGCTGCGCGACGTTCCCCGTAAGCCGCGCGTCGGCCTGGTCGGTGAGATCCTCGTGAAGTTCCACCCCGACGCCAACAACCACGCGGTCGACGTCATCGAGGCCGAGGGCTGCGAGGCCGAACTGCCCGGCCTCATGCAGTTCTTCCACAACTCCGTGGCGACCGCCGCGTGGGACAAGGAGAACCTGGGCATCGACGGCAAGCAGCGCTACATCATGCCGATCGTTTTGTGGGCGCTGAAGAAGTACGAGAAGCCCGTGCACCGCGCGTTCGCCGCGACGAACGGCAAGTTTGAGCCGCACCGGCCCATCGAAGAGATGATCGAGCGTTCCCAGGACATCGCGCGCCTGGGCAACCAGGCCGGCGAAGGCTGGTACCTGACCGCCGAAATGGTCGACATGATCGAACACGGCTGCCCGAACATCATCTGCGCCCAGCCGTTCGCGTGCCTGCCCAACCACGTCGTCGGCAAGGGTATGTTCCGCGCGCTGCGCACCCGGTACCCGCAGGCCAACATCGTGGCCGTCGACTATGACCCGGGTGCCTCCGAGGTCAACCAGCTCAACCGCATCAAGCTGATGCTCGCCACCGCCCTGCAGGACCCTCAGGCGCGCGACGGCGACGTCTTGCAGCTGGTGGACGTCGAAGAGCCCACGTCGTGCGGCGGGTCCGGTTCCGTCATGCTCGGCATGCCGACCATCCCGACGAGGCGCGCGGCCTTCCGCTGATCGTTTCTCCTCTTCGCGCACGAGGCCTGGGCTGGGTTCCCGGGCCTCGTCGCGCTATCCGGGGCACCGTAGGGGCCGTGCGGGCTGTGCGTGCTGCAGGCCGTGCAAGCCGTGCGCGCCGTGCGGCGACCTGGTCGAAACAAAGACGCGTGGGGGGTGACTTCGTCGAAGTCACCCCCCACGCGCAATCGTCAGGCGACCTGCGACACTTATACCGTCATCTCGCCGCGCGCGATCTCGAAGCCCGTCGGCGCCCACCCCGTGGAGTACGACAGGCGCACCGAGACCTCGCGCATGCCCGAGGAGGGCCACGGCACCTCCAGGAAGCCCGTCTCGCCCGGCCCAACATCCAGGGATGCCGAATACTCCCACGTTTCGTGGCCCTCCTCGACCACGCGGCACAGGAACTCCAGGTCCGACGTGGACGTGAAAGTCATGTGGTTGCGCACCGTCACCCCCGAATAAGAAGGAGCCACAGTCACCGGCGCATAGTGCAACTCCTCATCGCGCACCTTGCGTAGGTCCGGGAAGGACGCGTGCGAGTACTCCGGGCGCGTCGCATCCAACGCGCGGGCTGCGCGCAGCTCGTTCTCCTCCTCGCCGATCGCCCAAGCGATGATGCTCGGGTGCGCACGATCTCGCCGAAGCGCCGCCACGATCGCCTCGTCGCGTGCCGCCCCCGGGCCGTACACGTTCGACGCGCAGTCGACGACGTACAGGCCATACTCGTCCGCCAGCTCAAGGAAACACGCGTGCCCAGGGGCACCCGTGATCACAACCGTGTTCACGCCGTGGCGCTTACACCACACGATGTCGTCGACCATCTCCGGAAGGTTGACAGCCAGGCCCGCGCGGCCGTCGCACTCGTTGCGAGTCACTCCCCGCAAGACCAGCGCCTTACCGCCCAGGGCAACGCCCTGCGCCGTCGCCTCAACGTCGCGGAAACCCAGGTCAAGGGAAACCGTGTCCTTGACCCCCCTCCTCGTCGCGTAGCGTCACGATCAGCCGGTACAACGCCGGCTCTTCAGCGCTCCACGGGATCACGTCCAGACCCCGCGCGGTCACAACCTCATCAGGAGAAGCGACCGCAGACCACAGCCTCTCCTGCTCGGTCTCGTTCACGAGCGTGGCGTGAACCTCGACACCGCCCGTCGTTTCAACCCGCAGCGTCAGCGCGCCCGCGCGACCATCGTGAGACGCCACCGGCACCACGTCCACGATGTGCGCCGGCGGCCTCGCCTCCAACGACACCTCACGGAACAAGCCGTGACAGCACACCGGCGAATCCATCAGCAAGGCAACCAGCGTGTGCGTGTGAGTGGGCTGCAACGCGCCCGTCACGTCAAAAGCCGCAGGAATGAAACCATCCGCACTAAAACCGACGAACGTTCCATCGACCCACGCGTAGAGAGGACCCGAGAACCCACCGAAGGTCAGGGTCATCATCCAGCCGCGCTCAACCGCATCCTTCAACGGAGCATCAAAGATGAACTCGCGACGCAGAATCGAGGCTCGCACAACGTCTCCGGACGACACTCCGGCGCTCGCCTCCCCCCTCCGAGCGAACCCAAACATTCCGGCGCGTCCGCGAGCCATCCAGCTCCAGGATGCCAGGCACGGATGTTGCGCTGAAATTCTGATGAGAGGGAGCACGATCAATCAGCTCCGAAGCGGTGCCAGTGACACCGGTAACCTGCCAGGTGCTCGACAGCATCTGGAGCGGCCTGCGTGACCTCCACGTCGCGTGCACCGTCAAGCGGTTCACCGACGCCCCTGGGTCCCGCAGCCACGTGACGTCCGGTTCCAGGATGTGTCTCATGTTATTAAAATATCATTATTCAACTAGTCAGAAAAGCGTCAATTTTGCTGGAATGCAGTCAAATATGCCTTGACATGCAGTTAGTTCTCAGCTGTCAAAGACGCTCGGTGTTCACATCGTGGGATTGATGGACACCCGTGCAGGTGGCCTCACCCCAGCGCGGGGGAGCCGAACACGCCACGAACCCCGGCCTCGCCCACGGCGGATCCGCACTCCGCCCGGAGCACCGAACACGGACACATAACGAAGCCCGGCCTCGTCCCTGAGAACAGGAACGAGGCCGGGGAAGGTGTGAGGACCGGGTCAGCCCTGCACGCTCTGTGCGCCGTCCTGAGCCGCCGACTCGCGATCCGCGTCGCGCGTGATCTTACGGGCGAAGCCGTAAAGCAGCCACGTCGCGCCCGCGAAGAACACGATGCCCAGCACGTTCGCGACCGGGGTGAAACCGTCGCCGATGAACGGCAGCGCCAGCGGGGACTCCGAACCCGTCGCGCCCGCGATGCCCGCGTAGACGACGCCGAACAGGGACTCGCCCACGATCAGACCCGTCGCAGCCAGCGTGCCGAAACGCTTCGCGCGCTCCGCGTCCGCCTGCTTGTCAGCCCACCTGTTGTACAGGAAGCCAATCAGGCCGCCGATCGGGATCAGGATCGTCAGCGACGCCGGCAGGTAGATACCCATGCCGACCGCGAGCGGGGGCAGGGCCAGCTTCCCCTTCGAGGCGGGGCGCAAGACCTCGTCAATGATGATGACAACGACGCCGATCGCCGCGCCGATACCCAGGAGCTTCCAGTCGATGCCGCCGCCGAGCACGCCCTTCGCGAGCGAGGAAATCAACGAGGCCTGCGGGGCCGCCAGCGGATCCGGGCCGGCATCCGGCGCACCCTGGAAACCGAAGGAGTTCTGCATGAGCTCCAGGACCGGAGGAATGATCAGCGAACCGAAGACGACGCCGATGACCAGGGCGACCTGCTGCTTCCACGGGGTCGCGCCCACCAGCTGGCCCGTCTTAAGGTCCTGCAAGTTATCATTCGCGATCGTCGCAATGCAGAACACAATCGCGGACGTGAACAGCGTGTAGGCGATGAGCGCCGTGTTCTCCTCCGTGGTCGAACCGCGGCCGTGCACAGCCAGGATAACGACCGCTGTGATGACGACGACCAGCAGGCCCACGCCCGACACCGGCGAATTCGACGAACCAATCAGGCCCGCCATGTAACCGCACACCGCCGCGACCAGCAGGCCGGCGAGCAGGATAAACAGGACCGACACCGCGATCAGGACCGCCGTGTTGTGCTCGATCTGCGTGCCGCGCATGAACCACCACAGCAGGCCCGCGATCGGAACCATCGCCACGAAGATGGAGACGATGACCCACTTGCCGGGAATGTCCTGCTCTGTGCGGTCGATCTGCGCGCCGTTCTCTTTGGCACCGCGCGAGGCGCGCAGCGACTCGGACATGCCGCGGACAATCGGACCCATGATCTTGATGAGCGTCCAGATGGCGGCGACCGCCATGACGCCCGCACCGATGAAACGCACATCCGACTTGAAGACCGTCGACAGGGCGGCGGTCAGGTCCTTCGCGCCCTCCAGCTGGCCGTTCGCGTACAGGGGCAACAGGACACCGTAGGAGGTGAGCATGCCGATGAGCATCGCGACGCCCACCGTCATGCCGACCAGGTGACCCACGCCAATGAGGGCGAGAGACAAGGACGTCGAGATCATCGTGCCCGTCGAACCGATCTTGAAGGCGGCGCCGACCTCGGAAGCCGTCACCTTCAGGTAGCCGAACAGGGCCATCGCCGCCGAGGCCAGGGCGCCCCAGGTGATCGCCAACAGGCCGCGCTTGTTGTCCTCGCTAGCCTCCTGGGAGTCGCCGACCTTGAGGATCTCAGCGCCCTGCCACGCCCTCGGGGTAGGGCAGGTCCGAGCCCGTCACGAGCGCGCGACGCAGGGGGATCGAGTACATGACGCCCAGCGAACCGCCGACCGCGCACACGAACATGGTCTGCCAGTAGGGGAAGCCGCTCCACCAGCCCACGATCACGAGGCCGGGGAGAACGAAGATGACAGCCGACAGCGTGCCCGCCGCCGACGCGATCGTCTGGACGATGTTGTTCTCCTGGACCGTGTGGTCGCCCCAGAATCGCAGGACAGCCATTGAGATGACGGCCGCCGGGATCGAGGTCGCGAAGGTCAGGCCAACCTTCAGGCCCAGGTACACGTTCGCGGCCGTGAACACCAGCGTAATGATGCCGCCGATGATGATGCCGCGAAGCGTTAGTTCTTTGAGCGACGTTTCCTTCGTCGCACGTGGCG